>SCPN01001483.1_pt1 | contig 1518968 bp, 1650 predicted proteins | sample 6106831 | NCBI WGS metagenome assembly SCPN01 (sample SAMN10720447, study PRJNA508395) | human gut metagenome | isolation source: Participant 1, 0 month | reverse complement strand
ATTGATATAAAGAATTTCGTTCCGTCTAACTGCATGCCGCTGATAGTTCCGTTGTAAATCTCCTCGCTCCAGAATATCTGCATACCGCGCGTCCGGATCCGCCTCCAGCATCTGTTTCGCGAAGAAGCAGACCCCACCGCCGCACACGTTTCCGCGTAAGCGGTGTCATTCCGGCAAATCATAATCCACGGTAAATGCCTGCCGTAATAGGGTGGAACCAATTCCACCTGTTATGTACATCCGCCGGTCTACCATGTTGTCCCACATCTTCCGGTAGGCGCCATCAGCGCCTCTCATCATGATTCTGCGCTGCCGTTCTCTGCCGCCGTCAGAAGATACATACACCCACCGCGTGTCCTTCCACCGTATCCTGCTCTACGCACCGGCTTGTGGTTCTGCATGTAGTGGACGGCGGCTGCTTGTCCATGTAATCGGTGCGGCTCCAGCTTCTAGCCGCCGCTTCTTTATGGAAGAACCGGATCCTGTCCGCGCTCATCGATAAAATATGCCGCCAGCTTCCGGTATCTCTCTTCCCGGTTGCCTGATAAAGCCGCATCAGTGCCAGCTCGATCTCCTATGTCCCGGAATGCCGGTTACTGCCTGTTTCCCGTCCGAACCGCTGATCGATATGATGACGCACAGCTTGCAGCAGATATCTAAAAGCTTCGTCTTCCTGTCGCCTGATAGTACGCGACGCCTGCTCTCCACATATGTCCGGCACAGTACATCTCGGCAGTCCGTCAAGTTCTGCCACTATGTTCTGGCTCCAATCGAAATAGGGTATCCGGTGCGTCCGGCTGTTGCGCCTGCCCGATCAGGTCGATGATCGCACCGCCTACCAGCTCTGGATTTGCCTCGACGGTCAGTAGTACGCCACCGCCTCCAGCCATTTCGCCAGGTCGCTGTCCTGAAATACACGCTCGTAATACGTTCCTTTCTCATCTCCCGAAACGAGCTGTCGGGGACTTTTATCAAAAAATAAGCAACCGTATTATCTGTTGCACTTTACTTGTTGTGTATGTCATTTGGCTGTATAATTAATAATATAAATTTTACTGACGAGATCGGAGGTCATTGCAAGTGGATGATACTGTTTTATTTTTAAGCGCATATAATTCGACACAGTATAAAGCGACAAACTGGTTTTACGAAAACTTCGTAATGTTATCCCACAAAAGAAGCAAATGCAATCCTTGCTGGAAAAGCATCATCTTTCTTTCGTGGCAACAGACGAGACTATCACTTCTGTTGATGGGAAAATGGAGGTAACGGCCCAATATTATGTACATCAAGCGACTACATTTTCCTTCAAACAAAAGATTCAGCTGAAAAGAAAACGATGCAAGTGACTCTTTGAAAGATTCCGGTTTCTATATCAATCTTAGGCACGCACAATCTATCTTAGTTGATGAACGATATTTCAAAATCGAATTTATTTCTGGCTAGAGCCATTTTAGTTTGATAAATGGTCAGATGTATCAAATTGATGCCGGTGCCTTTATGATGAAAAGTGTTTTGTTCATTGTTTTGAAGTCATAAACTACAAAACAGGAAAACCACTTTGCAAAGATGATGTCGGGGCAAAAAGCAGAAACTACAACCTACTGTCTGTGGAGAAATATCAATTCTTTATGAAGAGAAACCTGTCGAGGCAGGAATGAAAATTCTGAAATAATATATGAAAATATTTCTGAGTTTATCTGGGAATTGACAATAAGTGTTATCGTTCCAAGAATATTTCTTTGTGCATGACACATTGGTCTTTCGAATAATATTGAAAATATTTCAGATTACTTTTGCAAACTCATTGATACGAAAGCGCCTGCTGAACCAATTAAGGATTAGTACAGTGGAAATATACCAATATTATCCACAAGCTGGTTGTAGTGTAGTTTCTGACTTTGATTGTGATAACTTTCAACCAATTTTATATTCGGCCATTATATTGGAATCGCAAAACTCTATATTCATATTTTTCAAAAACTCTAACCTTGAAAAATGAAACAGATTCGGCGGTCGGTACGAAATGATATTTACTTGCAGAATCTTTTTGCTCTCCTAATCTTCCAATTGAAACTCATAATTTATTGAACTACATTAAGGAAAGCGAGCCTTACAAAAACACGCAGAAGCTCTTCACCTAAAAATATCCTATTTGACTGCACAAAATGAACTAAAGAAAAGCAGAAACTCTGCGATTTTGAATGTTCTGCTATACATTATTTCTTTACTCAGTGCTATCGGAACTTTGATGTCATAGAAGCAATTTTGTGTACCCATCAAATACAGCTTTATTATTGTGGTCACGCTGTTTATTCCTCGGACTGTTTTGGGGAATAATAGAGTATCGAAACCATAGAAAGCTTCTTAAAAACGTGCCAGAAGCATTTTATTGCTTCTGCACGTTTGATGTGAATTATTTCCGTCCAGTAAATCTTTGCAGAGATACGCATAGTCCGGCAGCTGGTTGATATATGGCTCCCAGCCGCTTGATTTCGGCCAATTCCAGCGGATCGGCTTCCTTCCAGTGCATGATCGTTGCCCGTCATATACAAAACATCCATAGCAACATCGTCCAAACACCTGCCGCAGAGATCGGCGGCTGATTCTATCCTGATGCCGGTATCCACATAGACTGGATTGACGCCAATCGTCAGCCAGACATAGCCCACCTTGTCCGACCAGAGCAGTTCAAAATCGGGGCTTTGCCGCAGATGTTCCGCAAAGACTTCCTTTACTCGCTCAATTTCATGTTTCTCTTTCTGTGTAAAGCATTTTGTCCTCCTTAACAAAAATTTTGGTGCGTACCATCATCAGTTTAGCACAAGGCGGCTTCTGTTTATCAGTCTGTCACATTTGCTGAATTTCATTTTTGAGCATACGCTTGATTTTATCGCTCATGGTTTCTGTGCTGGTATTGCTGAAATGGACATGAACCTTGTAGGTTGTCTTACCGATTTTCTTTACCATCGCTGGCGTGTTTTCCAGCGCTCTGACGCAGTAACGGCATCTGCCATCTGCATAGTACGGGGTTCTGTTCATAGCGCTCCTTTCTCCGAACGGGTCTGTGCCGCCCGGTAAAAAATCAATCGTGCTTACTGTTTACAATGTCTTTTGCTGCCTGTCGGGTGACACCGGCATTTTCTTCCCGGAAATTCTTCCCGTCAAAGAAGGATTGGCGCACACCGTTCCAGAATACGGTCATAGATACGGGCGTGGGCCAGATCAGGCGGGTTTTTGAGCTCGGACAGTTTCATGTTTGTTGTGATAATCATGGGCCTGCGGCTGCGGTAGCGGCTGTCGATGACGAAAAACATCTGCTCCATCGCATACTCGGTACTGCGCTCTACACCCAGATCGTCAATGATAAGCAAGTCATATTCGTCAAAGCTGGCAATAAACTCTGACCTATCCTCAGAGAACATCCCTGTCAGGCGGTTCAGAATGGTGGGGAAAGTTTGTCATCAGCACCGGCACATCCTGGTCAAGTAGAGCGTTGGCAATACATCCGGCGAAAAAAGACTTGCCGGTTCCCACATCTCCAAACAGCAAAAGCCCGATATTGCTCTTATATGCCTCCTTCCAGTTCTCCACATAGGCATGAGCCTTGTCCAGCAATGGTTTTGCCGTTGTCGTTGGAAAATGTGTAGTCGTACAGATAACGGTCTTGCAGGCCCTGTGCCTTTCGGCGTTTGATACGCTCCATGCGGCGCTGCCGTTCTTCAGCAGCCTTGCGCTGCTCCTCAGCTTCCCGCTGGCACTGGCAGATGCAACGCGGCATAAAGTAGCCGGATTTCCCAAAGCATGGCACAACGGTCTGCCTCTGGCCGCCGCATTTCTTACAGTGAATGAGCCCGTCTGACGGGTCTATATACTCGTCCTCAGCCAGTTCCACACCGGCGGCTGCCTTGTCGATGAATGCCCGGATTTCTGCGGTAATCTCAATCATACAGTTTCATCCTCCTTTACGCTGTAATCCCGGTTGCGTGAGGGTGTGACAGTTTTTTTAGCGTCCTCACCGGCCCAACGCCGGATGGTCGCTGCATGGCTCTGATAACGCTTGCCAGTAGAAGCCATGTACTCGGACAGTTTTCGATGTACTGTTCCCATACAGTGGAAAGCTGGCCTGTAAGTCTGCCAGTTCCCGTCCGTCAGGAAAACATTCTGGTAACGGCCATAGGGCGTGCAGGGCGTACCTTCTCTATCTCTCTTTATCTCTATCTCTTCTCTAACTCTATCTCTATCTCTGGTGGACGAATGTCGGACAAATGTCCGCCACTTGTCCGGAGCGCAGAAAGAGCCTTATTTTGAAGCCTTGCAGCCCGCTTTCGCTCAGCCTCGGTAGAGGACTGGCCGATTAAAAGTTCGATGTTGCTCATGTAGAATGTGCCGCTGTCCAGCACTTCCACAAGGCCCAGCTTCAAAAAGATTTGCAAGGCTCTCTCCACAGTGCCGATCTGCTGGCGGGTGATGGTGGCGATCATCTGCGCCGTGTAGGGGATGTCCTCGTCAAGCTGGAGCCACCCGCCTTGTTTCAGCGATTTCAGATACAGCTTGAGCAGAATGTTAGGAATACAGCACACCGTCCTGCATACTTTCCAGCAGCACGATAGAATCATCGTCAAAATAGTTTTCTTTGAGTTTCAGGTAATAATATTTTCGATTGTCTGACATAGGGTTCCTCCTTAGGGTTCTTTGGGATTCTGTACGCATTTTAAGGCTATTTTAGGGTCAGAGGATAAATCTATCAGCCTGCCTTTGACACCCTCGAAAAAAGCCTTGATTTACAAGGGTTTTTCAGCCCCTAAAGCGTGACATTTCTCCCGTTGTTTCCGCTTGCGCTTTGCGGCGTTGATCCGCTTCATGCGTGCGGCACATTCCGGGCAGTATTTGGCCCTGTTAGAACCGGGGGTAAACAGCGCCTCACATACAGCGCATTTCTTTGCATTCATCCGGTGGAACAGCGCCGTTTCCAGTTCCTTATCCTGCGGCAATACCGCCGCCCGAAACCACCGGCACAACAGGGAGTAGGAAATGGACTGGACACAGACGCATTCCTCCCCATCGTCCAGGGCGATACAGTTTCCGTCAATGTAGTTACAGCACTCATGCACCAGCCTCCGCGCTCTGCGGTACTGGCGGTAATCCATGACAGGGATAGGTTCAGTCTTGTTGTTCTTCATAAATGATTTCTTTCATAAAGCAGGTAACCTCCTTGAATGAATTTATTGTTAAATATTCGTGCAAAGTATTGTTTTCTTCGTGCAAATGGCATATACTATAATTGCCAGCAGAAAGGGGTTGATCGTATGGCTGGAAATACCACAAACATCAGTATCCGCATGGACGCAGATTTGAAAGCGCAGGCGGACGCACTGTTTACTGAACTTGGCATGAACCTGACTACGGCGTTTAACATCTTTGTGCGCCAGTCGCTTCGTGAAGGCGGCATTCCCTTTGAAGTAAGGCTGGAACAGCCGAACAAAGAAACGGTTGCTGCCATGCTGGAAGCGGAAAGGATTGCAAAAGACCCGTCTGTAAAGGGCTACAATGACCTTGACGAGTTGTTTGCTGACCTGAAAAGATGAAAGAAACCAAATATACCGTCAAGTACACGACCAGTTTCAAAAAGGACTACAAACGAGCCATCAAGCGTGGCTTGAAGATTGAGCTGCTGGAGCAGGTCGTAGCGTTGCTGGCAATGGGCGAACCGCTGCCGGATAAGAACCGCGACCATGACCTGTCCGGCGATTGGGCAGGCCATCGGGAATGTCATATTCTCCCGGACTGGCTGCTTGTCTATCGCATAGAGGATGATGTTCTGGTGCTGACGCTGGCCCGCACCGGCACACACAGCGACTTGTTCGGCAAATAAACAGTCTGCCGCCGTATGGGGAAACCTGTACGGCGGTTTTTCTGTATGCAAAGGTATGTCGTGAAACGCGACACACTTGACAGGGGTACGCCAAAACGCGGTAGCCTTTACCGCTCCGGCCCACGGTCGTGAGACTTGTCCCTTTCCTGTCGGGACAGCTGCTCGGCGGTTTTGCGGAGCCGTTCCACTGCTTTCAAATCCTCCCTCATGGATTTCATGGCAAGCGTGTCCGTCTGCTTTCCGGCGGCCAGCTGGTCGATTTCCCGCTGCCATGCCTTCGGGGTGATCCCCTCGCCGCTGTCTTTCAGTTCTTTCAGATACCAGGCTGCTGCGTCATACAGGATCAGTTCCCGGCTGTGGCGCTGCTCAAACTGTTCCCGCTTTTCCGGCTTTACTTTGGCAAGCTGCTTGTGGATGGACTTGTACTGGTTGTACTGTTCCCACATCTCCCCGCGCTCGGTAAGGGTAGTGATCCGGCGCTCGGCCTTGACGATCTTTCCGCGCAGGTCATAGTAACGGCTGTTCATATCAGCGATTTTTTCATGAAGCTGCTGCATAGACTGGATGCCGTTTGCCTGCAAAAAGCTGAACAGTGTAGCGTTTTCCTGCAAAGTCCGGATTTTGCCGGTGCGGGTGCGAGGAGCGTTCAACTGCTGCTGAGGTCTCCCACAAAACTGTCAAGCTGCTTTGCTGCGTTTGTGGTTTTTCCGTTTCGGCTTTCGACCAGCGATAAAGACGGGTAATGCGGGCTTTGATTTCTTTCAGCAGCTTGTTGTCGGCAGCGATCTGTCGGTTTACTTCCCCTTGTCGGTGCGGATGCCGCGCTTTTCCATTTGGCTGGCGGCTGGCCCTAGATGAACAGAGGGAATCTTATCAATGCCCTGCCGCTTGTAGCTGCGATGGTAAATGCGCTCCGGTCTGCCGGCAGATTCCAACGCCCGATTGGTGTAGGCCGCCCACGCTGCCCGCCAAATCTCCACATTTTCTTTATCGTTCCAGTCGGACGTATCCGCCTGTGATTTTTCCAGCCGCCTTTCCCATCCGGGATACGCTGTCCATTCTCGTCCAGATCGTATGCCTTGCGGCACTTTGCGCCCCACTGTCCATTTTTTCAGAGGCCGGAGCGTCAGCATTATATGGACATGAGGGTTGCCGGTTCCCTTGTCATGGATAGCAAAGTCAGCACACATTCCTTTGTCTACAAAGTTGTCCTTCACATAGGTGCGCACAAGGGCAAGCTGCTGTTCTCTGGACAGTTCGCGGGCAGAGCTGCCTCAATCTCGCGGGCAAGCTGGCTGTCCCTTGCTTTCTCGATTTGCTCCACGCTGTTCCAGAGGATAGATCGGTCTGCAAATTCCGGCGGCGGCGTGGGCAGGCAGCATGATCTCCGCATGGACAATGCCGCCTTTCCGGGTGTAGTCGTGGGTCATTCCATCCCATTCATTTGTCAGCTTGGTTCCGCTGCGGTAAGCAGCGGCAACGGCAGAACGGCCTGCGCTGCGCTTGATGATACTGACGGGGATATGACAGAAATCTATGGGGAACACCTCCTTTCAGTGAGGGATAACAGGCTCTGTGGAGCCGGACAAACGCAAAGCGGGTGTTTGGCTGCGCAGAGCGCACAAGGGGTTTGGGGAGCGTAGCTTCCCATCGCGGACGAAGTACGCAACGCCCCCGGCAGGGCGCACAGCACCGGCAACGGTGTATAAGTGCGCCCTTGTAAACAAGGGACTTATGGCGTGTCCCCGGATTTTGGCAGGTTTGCAGTCAATTCCGCAGCCCCCGGAAGATGGGACAGGGCAATCAAAAATGCTTTGACCTCTGCGCCGGAAAGGTTGGGAGCCAGCGGAAAAATCCCCTCCAAAATGGCTCCGCGCTCAATCAGGCGGCGGGTACGAACCCTGCGTTCTTCGTTCCGCTGCTTGTTCTCCAAAATCTTCTTCGGTTTTCAAGCTGCCGGATCTCCTTCAGGACTTCCTCCCGTTCCTTTGGGGTTGGGCTGTATTTTTCGTTCATGTCATGCACCTCTTTCTTTGGAAACGCTTATAGATTGACCGTCCATTTCTGACGCGCAAAGTACCGGCGCAGCCTCCGCAGTGCAGCGTGGATGGATTTTCCCGCCTGTGATGGTGTGATACCCTCCATTGCGGCAATATCTTTCACTTTCATACCCAGCATATAGCGGGCGTGGACACGGCGAGCCTGCATAGGCGGCAGGGAAGAAATGGCTTCATACAATCGCCGTATCAGTTCTTCGTATTCGGCTAATTCTTCTTTTTCTATCAGATGATCCTCCGGCGATGACTGCGCCCAGCCGATTGCAGCATTTTCGATTCCATCGTTACAATCGAGGGAGTAAAACGCCTTATACCGGAACATCTTGCGTTCTCTGGCGGCCTCGGCTCTCTTATCCAGAAGAAACGCTTCGACGATCTCATCGGACACCTCCACAAAAATGTCCTCTTTGCAAAATGGATAATATTGTTTGAGATTGATGGTCTGCATAGGCACGCCCTCACTCTGTTTGGAAAAAGGTCATCATAGCAGCGGCGCATATTCCGCAGACCTCGACGGATGGCAACGCTGACCTTGCTGCTGTGGACGCCCTCTATCTCCGGGAGATTTCCGGCTGCTTGATACCAGCAATGTAGTAGGCGTGAACACGGCGGGCCTGTGTCGGAGTGGCATGAGCCAGAGCCACCGGCAAAGCTGCAATCAGGTATAGGCGGGTGGTCATTTCTTCTCGTTCCAGCAAAATATCTTCCGGCGATCTGCTGTGTTCCAGTGCGTAATTTTCCAGCCAGCTGTATGCGTCCAGAGAGTAGTAGGCGCGGTGGTAGACTTTCCGACGCTCATAGTTCTCCATCTCCCGCTGGGCCTGATACATCGCTGCCCATACCTCGTCCGTAACATTCACAAACTCGTCATGCCGGTAGTGGGGATACATCCACCGCAGATTGATTGTTTTCATAGGCTTACCTCCTGAAAATCGGAGAGGCGGGCAGCTCGTCCGCTGTCCGCCCCTCGCTGAGATAAGGGAAATGATCCCTTTCACTTGGTAGCCAGAAAACAGGTCATTCGTTAAGCCTGCTCTCAAAGAAATTTATAAATTTTTTTCTGACCGCCTCCACACTTTGATACACAGCCACTTTGGAGCAGCCGCACAGCACACCGATCTCTGCAAGGCTCAGCCCGTCAAGCGCATAGAGCAGGAACCGGCGGCGCTGGGCCTCGGTACAGGTGTCCAGAACAGCCATCAGCTCATGTAGCGTTTCCATGCGGCAAAGGTATTCCTCCGGCGTTTCGCCGTAGACCCCTACACCCTCGGTGGTAATGATGTACTCGTCAAACTCCCGGCCATCCCAATGCCGCCGCTGTTCATGGAACAGGTTCTCCGTTTTGTGATCGGCCCGGTCAAGAAATTCATAGACTTCCAGCGTGACCTCCACGGCCACAGCTTGTCCGTTATAATTGATGGTAACTTCCATCTGTCTTCCTCCATTCAGACTTTTGGGAAAATCTGAATGGGGCGGCGGGGGCGGCACCGGGGATAAAGTTCGGGCCATGCTGACCCGATGTTCCGGCTCCATAGAGACAAAAAAGCGCCCGGACGGCATAAAGCCATACGAGCGTCATGGAATATATTTTGCTGTTTAATTACATGGTATAGTGCATACTTCTGACCGCATTGCTCCGCTGCTGGGAACAGGCTTTTTTTAGCTGGTGCAGGTCATGGGTACTGTGAAAAAAGGCAAACATAGACACGGCGGCATCCTCCTATGTGCCGCCGTGGATTTACACGGTGTTAGGTCGTCGTTGGTTTAGGATAAACGAAAAGAAACGGCGGCTCTGAAATCAAAGCCACCGCTTCATAGGCGCGTGGAAATGTGTCTGCTTTACGACGGCTTTTTTTCTTTTGCCGTCGTCCGGCAGAATGTTACTCCATATTCAATTCAATGCTTCCAGTGAAATTTTCACATTCAATGCCGATATAGTTTCCACCTTCAGGGAGTGTAATTGTATCACTATATGTTCCGGTTGTTTCAAGCAAAGTGACTTCTTCATCAGCTCCAGAAATCCAAAATACTTTTGCAGTTCCATCCGTAACCTCCAGCGCGCAGTCAATAGACAGATCCTTACCCGCTTCACGCTTTATGGAAGTTCCGCCGAACAAATACTCTGTATCTGAAAAATCCTCATAGTTGGCTGTAGAGCTTCCTGTATAATCATCAATTCCTTTTTCTTTCGTACCTTGTAAGGATGAATTTCCGGTAAGTGCTATGGAACCAGCAGACTGAACAATATTGTTATACTGATCGAGAACTTCATCTTTTGTACAACCGGAAAGCACAGAAGCGCCCAACAGTATCAAGCATAATGATAGAACTATTTTCTTCACAGGTATCACCTTCCTTTCCTGCGTACAGCACGCTTTCCTTTCCCTTTGAATTTGCCTGTTTACGGGATTTTATTTCTTTTTGTTACTGGACATCAGTAACAACAGCACAGCCCAGAGAACCATGATGCCAACCCCAATGACTGCCAGCAAAGGATTCGGGGCTGTGGTTGTTCCGGCATATCCACTCATGTCAAAGCCCACTAAAATCAGCGCAGCAGAAAACGGATAGATGCTGGCAAGGATACCGCCTTTGAAGAACAGCATGCTATATCCAAGGAAAACGCCAGAATGGAACCTCCCAGATATGCCCCTCGGATCTGCCCAAAAATCAAGATCAGCGGCATACAGACCAAATAGGTCGTCAGAGCTGCCAACACGATCTGTGTACCTCCATGAAAAAACACTTCCACTGTCAGTCCCGATAATCCAACCGTCAATCCAGTAATCAAGGTAACGCCAACGCTGTATATTCCCAGCAGGACTGCAAAAATCCCGACCCAAAAGAGCTTAGCTCCCAGCATTTTCGGCATGGAAACAGGAATTGTCATGATGTTTTTCAGCGTATCATGGGTGGATTCTCTGTCAATCAGCCAGCTGCCAATTATCACCAGAAAAAAAAAAACATCTGCGTATTGCCCCAGACAACATTCTCAAACAGAGTGGAAAAATCATAGTTTGGATTTCGGTACTCCGCCTCCACAATCAGCTGGCTCCCATATTGCACCAACGGACAGAGTGCAAGCGCCACCAGCCCCACCCAAAGTATTTGGCACCGGCGTAGCTTGAGCAATTCTGCTTTTAATAAATTCCCACATAATTACACCCCCTTAGATTTCCTGGCGCCGGTAAACCAACGCAATCAGCGCAAGAAATACAACGGCTTCCCCAACAATCACACCGAACACCTGAACACCATTCAGAAAATACGGACTGATCCGTTCCAACAAGTCTGCCAATTCCGCACTGGTCTGGCTTTGGTCATAAAATTGGAAGGTCCAGCGGAAAGCCAGCGGTCCCGGAAACAGGGTTCCGATATTCAAACCAAAAGGCTGTGTGAGGAACGCATCGCTCATCGAAAGGATATAATTTGCAGTCGTATAGAAAAAGGTAATCACGACCGACACGATATAGTTTTTATTAAGAAGAACAACGAGCAGGATACATGGAAGTGCGCCTACCCACATAATCAGCCCTTCTTCTATCCCAACGCCAAACAAGATCCAAAACCCAACCGGCTCCCAGCCCTGAAACAGCAAAACCGCAAGATTTACCAATCCTCCAACTGCCATAAAGCCAACGGCAAACAATAGCAAAACCAGCATCTTGGACAGCACCAACTTGGTTCTGTTTATCGGTATGGTAACAAGGTTTTTTAGTGTGTCATTGTCCAGCTCCTCAAACAGCAGATTGGAAGCCAGTATCACAAGGAGCGGCATCAAAAGCAAATAAGCACTGAGCTGGAACAGGCTGGACATCACTCCATTTACAGCATCCACATCAGTGTTTACATCTGCCAGAAAGAAAGCATAAGCCAATGGCATGAAAACAGAAAGCAGCAGAGAAATAAATACCAAGGGCTTCCGTTTTAATTTCAAAAATTCGCATTTGATTAGTTTAAGCAATTCCTTCGCCCCTGTCACACGCTTGAAGTAATCTTCAAGACTTTCTTCACAAGTATGCGCCTCCGATACCTCCAATCCGTTTTCCACAAAGGCAGTTACAATTTTCCCCACAGGCAGATCGAGGTTGTGCAGGCGCAGATTGTGGTCGTCCTGTATAGAAAAATGGTTTTCATGGAAATTGCGTTCCAAAATCCTTGCCGCCTGTGCAGTATCAGAGAGCGTAAAACGAATATGCTTACTGCTTTTTTTCTCCAGCTCAGCAAGGCTTTCTTCTTCCAGCAATGCGCCGTGGTCGATAATTCCAATATCGTCAGCCAGCAGGGAAATCTCCGAAAGAATGTGACTGGAAATCAAAATGGTTTTTCTTCTTTTTTCGCAAAGCTCCCGAATAAAGGAGCGTACCTCCGCAATACCGATGGGATCGAGGCCGTTGATTGGCTCATCCAAAATCAAAAGTTCTGGATCGTGCATAACGGCAAGGGCAATCGCAAGCCGCTGCTTCATACCAAGGGAATACTGTGAAAAGAGCTTTTTATCTTTGTAGGGCAGTCCTACCAGATCCAGAGCGTCTTTAATGGCATGATTGTTTGGTACGCCCGCAGAGTAGCAAAGATACGCAGGTTCTCTGTGCCGGTCAGATTTGGGTAAAAGCCGGGAGACTCAATCAAACTGCCAATACGGGGCAACAATTTCTTTTCATTCCCCTGCAAGGGCTTTCCCCAAATTTTGACCTCTCCGGAAGTCGGCTTCGTTAAGCCCAACAGCATTTTCATAGTAGTGGTTTTTCCGGCTCCGTTTCTCCCCAGCAGACCGTAAATTCTCCCGCGCTTTACATGGATATTTAAGTCAGCCACACTCTTTTGTGAGCCGTATTGCTTCGTCAGATTTTTTGTTTCAATGATGTAATTTGTATCCATATTCAAAACCTCCTGTTCTGTAAGGTATTCTATCACGCCAACCTTGCATTAACCTTGCCGCAACCTTGCATTAACCTTGCAATTTGAAATCCGGCAAAATGACAAAGGTTCCCGCCATAAAGACGGGAACCCGCTTAAATCTCCAAAGGAAAAAGCAACATAAATTCAGTTCCTTCTCCCGGAAAGCTTTCAACTGTTATGCTTCCACCCATCTTTTCTACAAGCTGATGGACAATAGAAAGACCAAGTCCGCTTCCTTTTTCGGAGCGTCCTTTATCACACTTATAAAGCCGTTCAAATATGTGTTTCAAATCGTCTTTCTCAATTCCTACTCCATTATCCGCCAGCAGCAGCTCCATGTTATTTTCCTTCTTTGACAGGACAATTTTGATTTTGTCTGCATGGCTGTGAGCGATTACATTTTGAATGAGATTGTTGACGATCCTCATATAGCTGTCCATATCCAATCTTACCCGGACAGGCTGTTCGGGAATATCAATGTCATAATCAACCTGTTTATCCTCAAAATCGGTATCCAGTCAATCAGGATATTTCTTGTCAGCTCTGCGGCCTCAACGCTCTGGATTTCCAAAGCAAACTCGTTGGAATTTAACTTGAACCAGTCAAAGAGTACATCGATATATTCTTTCAGATCATGGGCTTTTCGTCGGGCGGTTTCAATATCATCATCCCGGTCTCTTCCTGTGACCAGTCCTTTGTGTGCAGCGTCAAGATACCCAATCAGAGTGGTAAGGGCGTCCGAACATCGTGGAAAGGCTCGTCATAAGCTGGCGGTTGGTTTCCTCTGTCTGCCGTACCATCGAAAGTCTGCTTTCATAGGACACAACGATCTCATTGATTTCATAGGCAAGAGGCGCAGTCAGTTCATTTGTTGCAGACAAAATACGCCGATTGCCATTTCCATTTTCACATCAACCAGAGCGTCGGTCATTTCTGCAATTTGTTTTTTACACGCCGGACGAGAAAGATGGAGGTCAACACAGCCACAACAGCAATCACAATGGACAAGAAAACGATGATTTCCATACTGGCTATACCTCCTTATTAAAGCGGTAGCCAATCCCTTTGACCGTTTGGATATACTTTGGGCTTGAAGGATTGACTTCTAATTTTACGAAGCCGGCTAATGATCGCCATGATATTGCTGTCATCATAGAAATATTCTTCGCCCCAAACTTCCTCATAAATCTGCTGTTTGGTCAAAATTTTTCCCTTGATGCTTTGCACAGTACAGGAGCAGATCAAATTCCTTTGGCGGAAGTTCAAAAGTGCCATTTTCCGTCGTAACAGAACGATTTTCAAGGTCAATCTGCAATCCATCAAAATCCAGTTTTTGCTTGCTGATTAAAGCGAGTGTAGCGGCGAATGAGGGACGCAATACGGGCAATCAGTTCGTCCATGTCAAATGGCTTTGTCAGATAATCATCAGCTCCTGCCCTTAAACCCGCACTTTAGAAATGCTGTCATTTTTGTGGATGTAAACATCAAAATCGGCAGGCTGTTCTCTTTGCGGATTTCTTCCAGCGTTTCAAAGCCATCCATACCGGGCATCATCACATCCAGCACCACAAGCTGATACTCCTGCTCTTTAATTTTTGTAAGCCCTCTTTTCCGGTATTACAAAATCGGCTGCTATATTTTCCGTTTGTACGCTGCGCTTAATTAAGGCGCACAGTTCTCTGTCATCATCTATAATCAAAATTTTATTCATGGCGTAGCTCCTTTCCTTGTCTTGTCCGGCCATCAAGCGGCTTCTCCGCAGTTTTAGGGAGCAGCCAAACACCAGCCATTTTCACAGCGCCGGGGATACGCCCTCCGGCGCAATAATAATTTACCCTACGAGGTGTTACGCCCCATTTCTCGGCGGCCTCTTTAATGTTATATAGTCCATTTCGCACCTCCACAGGAGTATATTATAGTTCTCTTACTCGAACAATACAAGAAATGAAATATGAATTATAAACTTTAACCAACCTGCATATAGAAACATTCCACGGGCAAAGTATGAATTATACAATGTAACCGGGTGATGTTATATGGCGAAAGTTGAAGATTGTCCCGGTTTTGAAACCTTCGGCGCAGATGTCAAAGCCGCACGAGAGGCAAAGCGTCTGGCACGAAAAACATTGGCGGAAATGGTCGGGATTGAATGGCGGTATCTTGCCAACATTAAAGATCAAGGTGCGATTCCGAGCTTGCCTGTGATGATCCAGTTGATTAAGGTCTGCGGACTTCCCGTAGAGCGGTATTTTAACCCGGAGATCATGCGGGAAGAAAGCGCACAGCGGCAGCGGGTCAGCCACAAGCTGAAGCTCTGTCCTGAACAATACCTGCCGATTATCGAAGGTGCCATAGACGGGGCGCTCAAAATGGAACACACTGCGAAGCAGAAGGAGGACGCATAATCGCGGCCTCCTTCTGGCGTTTCTATATCAAGGTTCCCGGCACTTTTCCAAAAGTTCCCGACACCTCTGCTGGATTTCTCCGGTTTCTGTCACAGTCAGCTCGCGGTCATTTCCGGTAATCTTATCTTCCAGAAAGTTGGCGTATGTACCCAACAAAGCGTTCCGTAAATCCTCCGGAGTTTTCTGTATTTCGGCGCTGTACCAGTCATTCCGGTGAGGTTCCCATGCCATCAATGTATAACCATGACTGGTCTGAACCACCTCATACAGAGGGTCATCATCCAGATATGCCTGAAACACTTTCAAAACCTTTTCAAAGGTCAGCATTTCCCGCACCTCCCATTCAGCTGCAAATCAGTTCCCTGATTAAAATTTCCTCAATCTGTGCCGTTAATGTGTTCATCAGCCCCACCCAACGCATAGGATCACAGGCTTTCAGTTCCTCAGTGACACCCGCAACTTCCATCATGTGAGGCAACATGGTTTCCACACGCCCCTGTGCTGTCCGCTCAATCTCTAACAGGTGTGGATACAGCTCTCGCTCATCAGCAGATGGTTGTAGAGAATGGGGCGATGTTTCTTTAGGTAGGATTTTCTCATCCTGCCGTACTTGCCGATAGAAGTTTCCGGCTGTTCAGAAAGTTTTAGGTTGGGTATATCATAATCTCCACAACGAATGTAAGTCAACTTACCCATATTCATTCTCCTTTGCTCCGTGATGATTAGACTGCTGCGCTGGCTGCTATGCTGCCTTTGCGTGGTTCTTCTTTGGCAGCTGTCCGACAGTAGAAAAACGCCTTTTTCATATCCTCAGCCCGGATCAGGGCTTCTTAGCGTCCATTTCCGCTTTTTCTTCGCCTTGATTTTGTCCTCATATCGTTTCTGCGCCGCTGGCTTTCCGCTTCAAATAATTTGATGAAGCCTGTCCTTGCGTTCTTCTTTTTCCGCAGTTCTTCCTGTTCCTCCGGTGTTAAAGGAACCGGCTGTAAGGATGGTGGGATATAGCGTCCTAAAAATTGAAGTAGATTTCAATTTCCTGCGTGGTGTCCTGACTGCCTTTTCGGGCGCGTTCGTGGACAAGGATTTTCTACAAACTCATTGAGCATGGTGTTTGTCAGCGTGTCAAAATTCTCGTATTTATCAATCAGGGCTATAAATTTCTCCGCTGATTTCTGGCTTTGCTCATAGCCGGTAACAGCCTTTTCCAACTCCGCAATTTCAATCTCGCGTCCTGCTCTTTGGCATACTGTGCATCAAGCGCCTTATATCGTGCATCCGGCAGCTTGCCGAGGGCGTTGTCCTCATAGATTTTGCAAATCAGTTTTTCCAGTTCTCCGGCTCTCTTTTTGCAGCAGCCAGATGCCTGCGCTTTTCGCTATATCGGCACTCTGTTGGGCAACCTGCGTTTCCTGAACGGTGTGAATAAATTCCGTCCGGTCATTTTGGAATATTCAGCGATAGCCCGGAGCGTGTCGGAAACCAATGTCAGAACAGCACTCTCATTGATACGGTGTTGTGTGGCATAGTGTCCCACACGGAACTTTGGTATAATTGGAACAGGTATATTGGGAAATCCTCTTTCCATTGTTGGTGCGGTGGACATACATCTTGCCGCCACAATCGGCACAATAGAGCAATCCTGTGAGGGGAGCTGCTTCGCCCCAGCCGTTTGATAACGCCGTACATTGCTGCGGATTTTCTGCGCCAGATCAAAGGTCTGCTGGTCGATAATGGCTTCATGGGTATTCTCAAAGATCGTCCATTCGTCCTCAGAAACATAGTGGCTTTTCTTATCCTTAAAGTGCTTGCGGGTCTTGAAATTGATGGTGTGCCCTAAATACTCTCGTTTTTCAAAATGTTCACGATGGTAGATGATCCCCATCCATAGGGTCTTTGACCGGCTTTGAACGGTTCACACCCTCGTTGAAGCGGGCAAGGTGTACGACGGGAATTTCAATCCGGTCTGCGGATAATTTGCAGGCGATCTGATAAGGCCCATATCCCTCCAGCGTGAGGGAAAAGATACGGCGTACCACTTCGGCGGCTTCCTCATCTACCAGCCAATGTTCCCGTTTTCGTCCCATAAGTAGCCGTAAATCACAGTGCCGGTCAGGTGCTTGCCGCTCATGCCTTTGCCTTAAACACAGAGCGGATTTTTCCGGCTGGTATCACGGGCGTAAAATTCATTCATAATGTTGCGGAACGGGTAAAATCGTCATCGCCTTTCAGACTGTCCACACCGTCGTTGATGGCGATCAGCCGAACTCCACGCTGCCGCAAAACCTCCATGACCTGACCGACCTTCAGATAGTCGCGCCCCAACCGGCTCATGTCCTTGATGACGATTGCCTCTACACGCCCTGCCTCCACTTCCTCCATCATCGCCAAAAATCCAGGGCGGTCAAAACGGGTGCCTGAGATACCGTCATCGGTAAAGTGCGTAGGGTTGGGCAGCCCATTCCGGCGGGCAAAATCCTCTAACATCTGTTTTGGTTGATATGGAGTTGCTCTCGCCCTGTAACTCATCGTCCCGGCTCAGGCGCTCGTACAGTGGGTAATTTTTCATTTCTCATGGCTGTACCAAAAAAAAAATGCTCTAAGTGATTGCTTCACTAACCATGACAAAATCATGATTAAGAAGTCACTTAGAGCATATATCACCCGCCGCAAGTTTAATTTTTAACCGCTTGACTGCAAATGTTCCGGTTTTCTTCCAGACGTTCAAACATGAGGTCTACTGGTTCTGAAACTCGTCGTCCCGCGGGCTTCCGACGCATTTATCATTTCAAGCAGCGTCGTGAAGTTCTTTTCATTCCTCCGGGGCTTCGTACCAAATGTAGCCGATTAGCGCGGTGTAGTAGAGCTTTTCCGCTTTCACCCAAAAACTCGCCGGATTTTTCCTCGCCTTTGGTGTTGGCGATAGTTCATTGACTAACTTCAAATGTCCTTTTCACTCCGCAGATAGGCAAAGGATTTATTTCATATTTTTGAAGTTGATCGTATTTAGCACTTTGATAGTATTTGTACCGCTGTAACATTCCCGGTTTCCAAATCAGTGTTCCTTTCGGGAGCGTTCTGTCAAGATAGAAAACGGAAAAGTCACAAACAATTTTCAATTTAGAAATTTGCTGTTCTTACATCATCACGCATCAGTCGCTTCATCTTATCCTCCAGAGTGTCCTTGCTCGTCTTGCTGAAATGAACGCCGATGACATAGGTGGTGTTGCCCATCCTCATATTGAATGTTCCTGCCGGAGTTGCCTTGGGTTTCTTTGTGGTGTTTGTGTTCTGGTTCATGCGATACCTCCTTGAATGGAAAAGCCAGACAGGTGTGTCGGCAACGAAGTCCGGCAACGGGCTTCAAAAAACCTGTAAAACACCTTATCTGGCTCTTTATACTATTATTTATTTCTTTTTGATTTTCTCCGTTGCTTTCGTTGCTGGAGAAAGAAAAAGCCTTGTGCAGCAAGGACTTTTAAGGGATTTGCCCGGCAACGGGGTCGGCAACGGGATTGCAACCAGCCATGCAACGGGGGCAGCATTTTCAGAACGGAAGCTCCATCTGACTGAGTTCTTCATCGGTCAACTCACGAAAACCGTCAGTAAAATTCCCGTCCGTTGCTGATAGCCCGTTGTCGGGCGGCTTGATGTGTTCCCATCCTCGCTGTCTGCCGTACTTGGCAAAGATACGGGGATTGGAAAATGCTTTCCATCCGTCAATGCTGTTGTTCATGATTTCGTTTATCTCTCGGATTTCCCATTGCTTCGGCTCGTCAAAGGCGTGGTTCAGAGCTTCGGCATAGATCAGCTTGGAGCAGACCTGTGTGCCATTGTAGTTATCAAGGAAAGACTGTATCAGTCCCGCCTTAGTGTCCTCCGGCATGAATTGCTTTTGCAGTTCTCGCAGTTCCTTTCCATAGCCTTTGATAGTGTCAGCTTCAACGGGAAGTTCTGATAGATGAACATGGCTTCTGCCCACATCTTATCAATGTAGGCTCTCGATGCGGCTTCATCTTCCAAAATGTGAATCTCGGCTCGTTCGGAATTTACCATGATGGGCATAAACCTACGATTGCCGGAACGGTCAAGGGCAGGAAGTCCAGAGTGTTGAGCTGCCACCAAACACACATTGTCTGAGCCTGTCTGCCGGATGGGTTTCATACGGCACTTTATAGGTCTCTTTCGGTCTGCTGATAAAGGATTTGATTTCCTCAATGCTCTTGGCATTGGCTGTGGCAATCATTTCCGACATTTCGATTATCCAATGCCCCTGCATCTTGCGATATACATTCTCATCGTCAATCTTGCGGAGATCATCGGAAAACCATTCATCTTTGACTGCAAGCAGTCGGAAGAAAGTGGACTTTCCTGCACCTTGCCCACCAACGAGACAGAGCATGACTTCAAATTTACAGCCGGGTTTGAATACTCGGTGAATCGCTCCCAACATGAACAGTCGCAGACATTCATAGACATACTCGCTTTCCTCTGCGCCGAGAAATTTTGTCAGAGCATAGCGGATGCGTTCTGTGCCGTCCCATTCCAGACTGTTCAAATAGTCTTGTATAGGGTGGTACTTATTGTTGTCCGCTACGATGCTGATTGCTTTCTGGATTTTCTTCTCGCTGGTCAGAGCGTAGTTATCTTCCAGATAAAGCATAAGATAGTTTAGGTCGGTGTCCGTCAGCGTGGCAGTTTGCTTTTTCCACCATAGCGTTTTCACAATATCCACTCGCTCTGTCAACAGATTGTAGCTGACAGCCCCTTGCAGAAGTGGGTCTTTCATAAAGACGGTCAGACAATTTCGGATGCTGTTCTTAATTGCTCCGCTATCGGTCAAGTCCAGACTTCCTCTGACTTCTGCTATGCCTTGGCGCAGATCTTCTTTCTGCAAATCGCTGTTCAAGTTTCATCACCTTTTCTTTGCTCGGCAACCAGAGCTTTTCTTCGGGAGTGCCGTACAAGAGAATATCAAGCAGATATTCGATATAGCTTTCTCTTTGCAGGGCTTCCACGAACAGGGGATGCCATTCATCCCCCGGCTGTTTCGGTGCGTACTGCTGTTTCCACGCTCGGAGAGAGTGGAAGTAATCGGTCAGCACCTTATAGCATCGGTTTTCTTCCTGTTGGTATCTCTGTTCCGGGGTAGGTTCTCTTATTTTGGGTCTGACAGACGGTTTCTGTTTGCTGTCATAGCCAATACCAAAATCATCAGCCAATTTCATAGCGGCTTCTTTGCTCGGCAGTCCGAACAGACGGGAAACAAAATCAACTGCATCTCCGTCCGCTTGACAAGCAAAGCAATGGAAACGCATATCCACTTTCATGCTCGGATTTTTGTCATTGTGGAAAGGGCAGACTGCCATGCCGTTGCGGTTGACATGGATGCCGTACATCTCTGCCGCCTGTCGGGTGGTAACATTGCCTTTTACTGCTTCAAATACATTCATTGCATCATCCTTTCGGGAAACAAAAAAGGCACTCGACATTTTCGTAAGAGAAAACGGCAAGTGCCTGTTAGAGTTCCATATTCTGTTTTTTCTGTTTGTGCTGCGGAGATTTCTGCTCCGGCTGTTTCTTGTCCTGCTCCTGCAGGAACTTCATTTTCTCTGTAAGAGAGTGCTTCGGTTCGGGCTTCTTCTCGACCTCTGCCTGTTCCGGCGTGAGGACTTTACCAATCCAATAACGAATATCTTTCATCGGCTGTAATTCTTCTTTGACGGTAGCAAGCTGTCCGGCAAGCTCGGTGTGGGTTGCTTTCAGACCGTCATACTCTGTTTGCAGAGCATCCAGATTGACATTCAAATCCACGCCCTGCTTTCTTGAGATAGCGGAATGCCTTATTGAAGCTGTCCAGTTCGTCCTTGTGCTTTTCAGCATAAGCGGCTTGCCTTGATTTCCAACCGATTTTCAGATACTTGTCATGGACTGCCTTGTGGGTCTGGCAATCTGCCACGGCGTTCTGTATGCCGGTAATGACTTTCATTCGGGAAGATGCTTTCTTCATATCGGCATTGATTGCTCCGGCTTTTTCGTTCACGCCTTGCAGGGCTGTGTCCAAATCTTCCAGAGTGAACAGCTCATGCTCTTTCAAGTAGATCAGAGCTTTGGAGACAGCTTTCAGATCATCGGCTGTGCCTTTCTGCTGTCCGTACCTCGACCACTCGCTGCGCTCCGCTTTTCGCAGATTCATATAATCACGGAGAAGTTCGGAGAGAGTGGGCGAAGCATTTTTCTTTTCCGCTTCCATTTCCGCAAAGGCTTCTTTGGTAGCTGCCACAATATCCGCAATCCAGTTTCGCAGATCTTTTAATGGTGCTGCGGATAGCGTTCATCATGCGGTTAGCGGCTTTAATATCTCGGTTGAGATTTCCGATATTGGTTTCAATGCCCTTGCGTTCCAAAGCAGACACGGCGGCTCCCATGTGGACTGTCGGGATAATGTCAAGCCCCTGTCTTTCATAGGAACGCATATCCACACGCTCGGCACTTCCGGCAAGCTCCAGATATTTATTCTGAACAACCTCCCATCCGTGTCGCCATTCCTCAGCGTGATACTGTTCGTTCCAATCAACAGTATCTTCCTTGTGGCTTTTCCATCTGCCGGACGGAAGTTTGATACGCTCGCCGTTCTCGTCAAGGTCATAAACCTTGCGGCTCTTGGGCATCCACTTTCCATTTTCATCAATGGCTCGCATTGTCAGCATGATATGACAATGGGGATTGTGTCCCAGTGGGTCTGGGTCATGGATTGCAAAATCACAACACATTCCCTTTGATACAAAATGCTCACGGCAGTATTCCTGCATCATCTGCGGATACATTTCCATCGGCACTTCTCTTGGCAGGGCAACAACGAAACGCCTTGCAAGCTGTGAGTTCCATTGTTTCTCTACTCTCGGCAGAGTTCCAGAGCGTTGCTCGGTCTGCATATTCGGGTGGGGCATTGGTCGGCAACATGATTTCCGTGTAAACCACTTCCTTTTGCTTTCTGCGGTGGTCTTTGTTTTTCTGGTCGTACTCGGAAAACAATTCTCGCCGCTCTGGTAGGCAGCTCCGGCAACAGCAGAACTGCTTACTTCTCTGAACAATTCGTATGTTCAGATGGGGTACTGGCATTTTTGATTGAACCTCCTTTCTCGGTGCAATAAAAAATGACCGATACTTTTCAGCACGGTCGGGGTGAAAATATAAACTTGCTGACGGTGAATGATTGCGGACAATCTCGATTGTCGGGCAATCAGTTCATCGGCGGCAAGTCCACAAAGGGGTAGCTGTCGCAAGACAGCGCAGGGGAAGTGTAGCTTCCTCTGGATGATTGGAGCAAAGGACTTTTGCGGAAATCATCAAGCTCCCTGCAAGGGGCTTTCGGCAGAACGCAATCACCATCTTTAGGTGGTGTATAATTGCGCCCTCTAACGAGGGGTTAAACCTCGCCGTCCTCCGTTGTCGTTTCTTTTTCTCGCTTCTCAATCAGCAAGTCCAGCTTCTTTTGAACGGCTTGGTCATGGAAGATGAAAGTCAAAAGCTCCATCACATCATCGTCCGTCAGCAAGGTCGGCTCTCGCAGAAACTTCTCCAACATTCCGGCACGAGTGCAAAGTCGGTGGGTTCTTTCGCTTCGGGTCAACTGTTTCAGCTTGTGTTCCAACTGCTTTTCCTTGTGCTTGGCTGCGGTCAGCTTCTTCTCCAATCCGTGTTGCTTCTGTTTCAGTTTTTCCAATTCTTCATTGGGCATCGGGGCAACCTCCTTTCAAAAATGGGCAAAACAAAAGCGACCAACTTTTTACGGTTGATCGCCTTTGGCTTGGTCATTATTTACTTTTCTTAATTAGGCACAGGCCCAAGACCTAAAACACCCGCAAGGAAGAACAAAACAACAATGCAGATTGAATTAGTATCAACGCTCCAGCCAAGATGAATGTCTGCAAGCAAGGCAGTTTATTTTTCTTGCGCCAAATCCATATATGACAAGTGCGACACTAGCAATCAAACAGATTACGGGAAAATAGGCAAAAGCAAAGCCCATCCAGCCCATACCGTCAATAAGGAAAATCAAGAAAAGAGCAGCGGCTATGCAGCCCGCAATTTTCAGAATTGATCTCCGTTCAGCCTTGCGCTGCAATTTCACAAGTTCAAAGGTATCAGTCAATGCAACGGCAGCAGTATCGGGGCTGATCTCGGCTTCGACTATTCTTTCAGAGCGCATAACCTCCAATACGCTCAACCCCAAAGCGTCAGCCAATGGCTCAATCGTGTTTATGTCTGGAAACCCCAAACCACGCTCCCATTTGCTAACAGCCTTGTCGGTTACTTGCAGTTTTCTTGCCAAGTCCATTTGTGTCATGTTTTTCTTTTCGCATGGCTGCGATAAATGCGCCAAACTTTTTTGCGTCCATAATGCAAACCTCCTTTTGCTTGTTCGCTTATAGTGTATAGCCGCATTGAGAAGTATTGCAACCGACGCTTTGTTTAGTAGTTGCTTTTTTTCATACTCAACGGAAAGTTTAGGAGAAAACTATAAAATAACTTTACTCAATTCTAACTTCTACACCTTCAACCTCAACATAAACCGTTATGTCTGTGTCGGTATCATTTTGCATAGATACACCGATTTTGAACCATTCGCCCGTTATTGCATCAAACTCAACAGGCAGTCCAGGAGTTAGATATGTTGCCACATATCCAGTTTCAACCATTTCATTTACTGGTGACAAAACAACCTCTGTATCCCCAACCCTCGCCAGAAGAAATGGTTATCTTTTTGCCCGTTGCTGATATTTCTTCGTCCGAATAAACGAATGCTTCTGTACTTCCAGCGGGTATAGTAATTCTAATTTTGTAGGTGTCATTCTTCTCACAGCCTACTAAAGCAAGAACACAGACCAATGTTAAAACTAATGCTATGTATTTTCTCATATTTCACAAGCCTCCTATTTTATTGCCTCACCTATATACTTGCAATCCAGAGCGAAAACTACATCAAAATCAAAAGTTTTACTATTTATCTCCCACTAATCTGATAGCGATTGTATGTCAACTTTCCAATCAAGGCAAAAACGACAGCCAAAACAGCGTATACAAATGGAGCATACTGATATGCCGCCAAAGTGCTGCCACCAACAGAAAGTGCAGAATAACGAAATGCACCATTGAGCGAAACCAAATTGCTCGGCAGCAGATACCATATCTCTGAAAGTAATTTCAGATTGGCGGGCATTTCCATAATAAACATCGTCACAAGCATAACACCCGTTATCGTTCCAATCGTGGCAACGCTGTTCTTTGTCAGTTCGGAAAACATCATAGTAAACAGGCTCACCAATGCAGCTCCGGCAAAGGACAACGCAACCAAAATCAAAGCAGCCTGTCCAATGGTAAGATCAAACGGACGGAGCAAGACAAATTGAAATATGGTATTATACCCATCAAATCCATACAGGAAAGCGACTATACCAAACATCAACAGAGAGAGAAGCAGCGTAAAGCCTATACCAACCGTCAAGCCCGCAAGGATTTTTGCGGCATACAGTTTTTTCTTGCCCAACCGAGTACATAGAATGACCTGATCTGTTTTGCGGGTGTGCTCCACAGTAAACACCGTGGAAAGGCAGATTGCGATAAACATGATTTCCATACAGGCAATAAACTTCATCATATCCGTGATCTGCTGCCAGCCATCAAAATATCCATGATAAACAATCGGCTCGTCAAATGAAATGCTTTCACTTAACCCTGCCGGAGTATTTGCTTCTAACTGTGCATTTAGCCGTTCATAAAATGCTTCGCTGTCACATTCTAATATTTCTGCACTTGCCTGTGTCCCCAATGTTCTGCCTATGAGATTATATACATCTAAATACGGGAGTGCTTCTCTGTAATTTCCATTAAAAATAAAATTCTCATACGCAGGGCGCATTTCATCAATCAGCGTTTGGTCTATGGCTCTGCCGGAGATCAATTCCGCAGCTTCACGCTCTGCCCGGTTTGCTTCATATCCATTTAAGGAACTGTCGGAATATTCTCTGCTCTGCGGCAGAACAGCACTTGCTACGCCCCAAATGAGAAGTCCCACAAGCATCACGCAGCCTGTGATCCAGACAATTTTCCTGCTGTTTATTTTTCGTAATTCAAACTTATACAGCGCAAACATACTCACTCCTCCTCAAATTCTGCAAGGTAAAATTCCTCTAAATTTTCAATTTCATCAGCGGAGCCGTTGTAAATGATTTGCCCTGCTTTCATCATAAGCACCGTATCTGCGATATGCTCAACATCTGAAACGATATGCGTGGACAAGAGAACAATGCTGTCCTTTCCTAAATCCTTTATCAAATTACGGAAACGCACACGCTCTTTGGGATCTAACCCGGCAGTCGGCTCATCTAAAATGATGATTTTCGGGTCATTTAGTAGTGCCTGCGCAATGCCAAGCCTTTGCTTCATGCCGCCGGAATAGGTTGCAATTTTCTTTTTGCCCACATCGGAAAGGCTCACTAATTCCAGAAGCTCTTTTGCTTTCCTTTTTGCTTCTAATTTTGTCAATCCTTTTAGTGATGCCATATACATCAAAAAATCCCAACCGCTGAAATCGGGATAATACCCGAAGTCCTGCGGAAGATAGCCCAACTCTGCCCGGTATTCCTCGGAAGAAACATCTAACCCATCAAAGGTTACTGTACCTCCTGTCGGTTTCAAAATCCCGCAAAGCATACGCATGAAGGTTGTTTTTCCTGCGCCATTTGCTCCAAGCAATCCATAGACGCCGTTTGTCAGTTGCAAGCTTACCCTGTCAACGGCTATTTTGTTTTCATATTGTTTTGTCAGTCTGTCAATGCAAAGTTCCATAGGAATCCCTCCGTTTTCTTGAATGTCTGATAAAGCTCCTTCGCCGTAAACATCATCAAGAGTAGAGCGATCACTACCCACCAGACTAAATAATTTGTTTGGAATAAAAAGTTAGCCACATATCGAAGTGTCATATTTGCCGTACTTACACAAACAGCTACTGCCATACAACCGTAAATAGCTTCTTTATTCCGAAAATGGCGGACAATATACAAGCTGATACTTGTTGTCAGCAAATAAGGTACAAACAAATATACTCCTGTTTGCACAAGGGAAATACTATTTGCGATATGACAGATTGGGATTATGATACAGAAAATCGCAAAATTAAAAATACCCAAGATGGTCAGCCTTGCCAGCACAATATTTTTTAGTGAAAAGCGGGAAGCCATTTCCAATTCATTCATTCCATACAGCGTAGATTTTGCACTCTCTGTAATAAGAAGCAAGGCAAGGAATGGGGTAAAAGCAGATACGATCCATACCGTGTTCTCGCTTGCGAAAGAAGCACCCCACACCGCAGGTAAAACGATCAGTACGGACAACAGCCATATACTTTTCTTAATGAAAGGGATTTGACTGAATATAAATGCTTTGGTACTGATATGCGGTCTGGGCAGCGAACGAACAAACTGTGCCTTGTCCCTCGGCGCAGGTGCATCAAAAGCCTTTGCGATTTGCTTTTTCAATCCTCTATTCATACGAAAATCCTCCTCTGCAACTCTGTTTTGAGATATTTCAATATCCTTGAGATTTTGCGATATATAGCAAAACGAGAAAGCCCGGTGATCTTACATATTGAAGCAATTGGAAGTTCATTTGCATATCTCAGCAGCAATAGCTCCTGCTCGTCCTGTGGGAGTTTATAGATCAACTCTTTCAAGGCAATGCTGTTTATCCATTCTTCCGTCGGGTCATAACCCGGATCATCGTTTGTTTCGCTTATAATTTCTTTGCTGTTTTTGCGATATTCCTCGATACATAAGTTGCGGGCAATCGTATAAAGGTAAGGAAGTTCTTTGCTGCTATCAGAGACTTAAATTTTGCTGAAATAACGCAAAAAATGTTTCTTGCGTAATATCTTTTCGCTGTTTGGCAATGGTGGACTTTGAAATAGCAGTAACGGTATATTTTGTCATACTGTTCACTTAAGTCCATAGCGTTCAAACCTCCTTTCACTATGTATAACGGTTTCCTACATCAAATGTGGAAAACTTGAAAAATTCAAAAGTTTTTGAAAAGCAGCAGCGGCGATATGGCGGTTAGCAGGATCGCCGCTGTTTATTCAGGTTGTCACATATATTTTACTGATTTTTGGTGACAATCTCAAGATATAGCATGTGAACATTCAGTGTAGGTTTCACTTTATTAACCGAATATTTCCGTTTTCGCACTCCTATATCTCTACACCTCGATATGTAATTGCGGACAAAACATCGGATGCAGACCCGACATTTTGACCGCAAATCAACCTTAAACGCTACATTATTCCGTGTGACTGTTGAAACCGTTTTGCTTGGCGTTCTCGCTTGCCTTTCGTCTGCGTTCCTCGCTCATTGGCGGTTGCAGACGGATGGACAGTCGGGACTTGTCCAGAAGATAGGACACGCCGCCTTGCTCGTAGGTCTTTTCCAATCGGCAAGGTCAGGGTGCTTCTTGGAGAACGCCGCCAGTCTGTTCCTCAATCCGGCATTGTAGGTCTGGATGTGTGCTGTGTCCTCACCCTCGTTGAACAGAACGATGGTTTCCTTTTCATACTTCGTCAGCTTCGCCATAATCGCCCTCCATATCATAGGTGCTGACTTCTGCCAGCTTCATAGTCAGTTCTGCATCGTAGTAACTTCCCATTTCCATTCGAGTGTGTAGAAGAAACAACGATACATTTCGCCCATGCCACTCAGTTTGGCTGCAAGATTGCAGAACAGCTTTCCGGCGGCGGGGTCGGGGGTGATAGCTGCCAACAGGCGCAAACGGGCAATCGTTGCCTTGTGGTTAGGACAACCAAAGGTGTAGAGGCTTTCTTCCATAATGTTCATCTTCCTAGTGTTTTCCTCCTTGAATTTTGAATTAAAAGCGACAGAGACTTACAAGGAAATACCTGTCGCTTGGTTTACGATATGAAATTGTAGGGTCTGTGCTTGGCTTTTTTAGCTCATTCGCAGTAGATCAGTTCGCCCTTGATGGTTTCCTCTGCCTGTGCAACACAAGCGTTCATCTGGCGCACCCATTCAATTTGGTTCTCGGCTTTCAGTTGCTCCGTCACGCCGTAATACTTCATAAGCTGCGGCAAGATCACATCCATTCGCTTCTTTGCGGTGGCTTCAATCTCCGCACAATGCTCATAGAGTGTTTCGCTCAGTACCATTTCAGAATACGATGGGGTGTGCCTGTCGCAGATACTCTCTACGCATCCGTCCCCACTTGCCGAGACGGATATTGGGGTTCTTCAACTTGATGTCGGGGATGTAGTAATCGCCGGATTTGATAAAGTTCAATTCCATAGTGACCTCCTTATTTGCTTTGTTGAGATTGGGGTTCAGTTCGTTCATGCCGGAATATCCTCCTTTTTGGCTTTCTTTTGATGGTATTCATCCCTGCGTTTGGCAAGGTGGGCTTCATATCTGGCAATAGCATCGGGTCTCCTGCTTTGCATCAGCTTTCATCTTCTGATAGCTTCTAACAGTTGCTTCGCTCTGATACTTTCGCATTTCAGCCAGTTTCTTAGCTGCTTCGGGGTCTGTCTTGGCTTGTTCTTCCAGAGCTTCACGGTCTGCCTTGCGTTTGGCTGTGTGTCTGCGGTTATATTCAGCCTGCGTTCTGCCATCAAAGCAGCATATTCGGGTCAGTTTCCATTCGCTCTTTCTGTCGCTTATAGCTTCGTTTGCTTGTAGCGTTTTCTCTCGCTTTCAGAGCTTCAAATTCCTTTGCGGCTTCGGGGTCGGTCTTAGCCTTTTCTTTCAGTTCGGCTCGTGACAGCTTCGCTTTTCTGTTGGCTTTCTCAGCCCTTTTGCGTTCGGCTTCAAGCAGCTTTTCACGCTTGATACGCTCTTTCTCGTCCATCTGACGGATATACTCCGGGTCAGCTTCTCTGGCTTCCTTGATTTTCTGCTGTCTGCGTTGATTTCGTTCACGCTGCAAAGCTGACGTTCACGCTCTGCAATGGCTTCGTCTCCTGCTTCGGCAGCTTTCTTCAATTCCGCCTTTTTCTGTTTCTGGACTTCGTAAGCTCGCTTGCCTTTCTCTTGCTTCTTTCGTTGATGCTCGGCATCAATAGCGGCAATGCGTTCTTCCTCGGTGATGGTCTCCGCAGGGGGATAGAAGTGTCCGATGAAGTTGAAATGAATATCAATGACTTGCTGACGGTAGATTGTTCGTCCGCCTGTGGCTTCGTGAACCTCAATCCTGTCAATGAACGCATAGAGCATTGTGTCAGTCAACTCAGCGCAGTCCTTGTACTTCTTTACAAGGGCGATAAATCGTCCTGTCTCAGCTTCCTTGACTTCCTCATACTGGATTTGGCTTTTCAGTTCCTCGACACGCCTTTCAAGAAGGATTTGTTCCTCATCGTACTGCTGTATCATTCGCTGTGCCTGTCGTTCCGGCAGAGTGCCTTTAACAGAGCTTTCATAGAGGTTCTGTATCAAGTTGTCAAGCTCGGTCATTCCTTCATTGCTTGTTCAAGCTCCTGTTGTCCGATGTCAGTATGCTTGGATTTATTTTCGCTCCAGACTGCTTTGAGTTGGGCAATAAATTCTTCCTCGTTTTCAAGGACATATTTGCTGACTGCTTGGATTGCCTGTAAAATTGCGGCTTCCAGAACCGAAGTTTTTACGAAGTGGGAGACACATTCCGTTCCTTTATTGCGGTAGTTGCCGCATTGGAAGGAATCGGAATCATAGTTCTTTTCGCTGTGCTTGGCTTCGGGGCTGCTGTAACTCATTCTTCCTCCGCAGTCGGCACAGTAAACCAAACCGGAAAGACGGTGGGTGTAAGTGCCATTTGCGGCTCTCGGCTTTTTCTTAGAGCGCATTCTGCTTGCAATATCCCAAGTGTCTTGGTCAATGATAGCTTCGTGCGTATCGGGGAATATCATCAGTTCATCAGCGGTGGCAGGTCTGCGTTGCTTCGTCTTGAAGTTCTCGCAGATGGATTTACCCAACACGGTATGACCGAGATATTCCTGCCTGTCAAGGATATAGCCAACGGTAGTAGCACTCCATCGGTAGGGGTCTGCGTAATCCTTATTTCTGCAATTCTCCGGCGAGGTCTTGGCAGTATAGGCAGATGGTATCAGCACTTGCTCCGCTGTCAGTATTTCAGCAATGGTAGTAGTTCCGATGCCTTGGCAAGCCATACGGAATATTCTTCTGACTACCTCTGCGGCAGGCTCGTCCACATAAAGCTGCTGCTTATCGTCCTTGGTGCGTTTGTAGCCAGGGATAGAACCACTACAACGCAAGCCTTTCTGCATCCTGGACTTAAAGACTGCCTTGATTTTGTTGCTTGTATCTTTGGCATACCACTCGTTCATGATATTCAAAAACGGGGTAAGGTCATTGTCTGTGGGATTGGCACTATCAACGCTGTTGTTGATAGCAATGAAGCGTACTCCTTTTTTCGGGAACACAACTTCAGTATAATAACCGACTTGCAGATAATTACGACCAAAACGGGATAGGTCTTTTACCACAAGGGTCTCCACTCGTCCTGCTTCGATTTCTTCAAAAGGGCTGTAAATCAGGACGATTGAAGTTCGTGCCGAGTACCCATCGTCAGAAAAGTGCCTAATATTGCGTAGCCCTTTCTGTCGGGCATATTCTTCTAAGTACATTTTCTGATTCTGGATGGAGTTCGATTCGCCAGCTTGTTCATCGTCTCTCGACAAACGCTCGTACAGAGCTGTGATTTTGATTTCTTCTTTCTTCGCCACGCTTTCAGCGCTCCCTTCAAAAGTTTTTCGTGTTGAAGTAGATATGTAACACGCTTCGGTTCTCTATCCTCTTATATTGTAACCATTCGGATCTGTAACCACGAATGATACCGGAAAATTCTTGGAATCACATTGCAGCAGATTCGGCTTGATAAAGAACCTTGTCTTGCCGCTGCCGGAGCCGCCCACCACCAGCACGTTTTTGTTCCGGGCGTTCTTGGGGTCAGGTGGGCGGTTGGACATCATCAGGTGTTCCGTTTTGGTGAGGATGATGTTGTCCTCAAATTTCGGAGCCATGAAAGGTTCGATATCTTTAGGCCCGCCCCACCGGGCAGAGCCGTACTCCATGCCGTGACGGTACTTCTTGGCGTTTTTGCCTTTCAGGTACACCGCCAGCCGCATCCCTGCACCGCAGCACAGACCAATGAACAGGTCAAACGGATGCAGGCTGGGCTGCGGATTGGAAAATGCAGCCGGGAGCGTATCCATCAGCGATACGATTTTATCGCCCAGTTCCTTGCCCACAGCCAGCCGCCATGCCTCGCCCAGATTGGTTGCCAGCAAGCCAATTACCACATAGGGCAGATAGAGCGCCAGCAGCTTAGAGAGTTTCTTTTTGCTCATAGACCGCGCTCCTCCTGCTTATGCCGCACCTTGTCCGGTAGGTTTGCAACGGACTGCGCCAGATCATGCAGCTTTGCCAGCACGGAAGGACGCTTGGTTTTATCCAGCACCGATGCCGAATATTCCTTGAAAGCTGCGTTCAATGCGTCCGTGTCCTGTGCCTTAAAGTAGACCATATACCGGGGCGGCGTGCAGGACAGGTCTTTCTGGATGGAGTAGTCGATGTGATACCGCTTGGCGAAGCGGTCAAAATCCTTGATGCCGGTTTTCTGGATCTCCACATTTGTCACGCCACGATTCTGCCGCACCAGCCGCTTCATGGACTGCTTGCCCTGCGAAGCGTGCTTGTCGTACTGCCGCAGCAGAAACTGCATCCCGCGCAGCAGGGTGCGGGCAGACAGTTTTGTGGTCGAGATGGCAAAGTTGACCGTCTTATGCTCGATTTCTTCCTGCATCGTTACCACCTCCCTGAGAGAAATTCAGCTTAACGGTCATGTTCCACCGGGGGCTTGCTCACAGCCTTTTCTGCATCACTCCGAATCGATTCATCCGGCACCGGAATGACCATCAGGCGACGCCCCAGAGGGAGAAAGGCTTCGGGTTGATGGAATTCTTCTTCATACTTCTGCGCCAGTTCCGGGGAGAGCGATACAAAGTCCTCCTCTCCCAGTCCCACCACCAGAAAGGTTCCGGCAATGACATCGTACATAAGCCCGTCCTCGTCCCACAGGGCACGGTTCAACGGCAGTCCCATAAGCTTGCCATCATCGTTGTAGACAATGGCGACCGGATCTTCAAAAGGATAGCTTGCGCCGATGGAGCCGCCCACAGCCTGCTGCAAAGCCTTCAATTCGTTATCGATCTCGACCTGCTGCGGATACTGTCCCGGTGCAATTTTCAGCACTGACAGAGTGTTCTCGTTCTGTTCCATTATCGTCCTCCTTGAATTTGATCGTGATTTCCTGCCCGGCACGGGCGGCGTTCAACAGCGCTGCCACAAAGAAGCCAAAAATAGCGCCGGCTTCAAAAAGCATAAATCCAAAGACAAATCGCATCAGTCATCCTCCGACAGTTCCACACCGATACACCGTTTTCCGTCTTTGTCGTAGAAAAACAGGTGTGCCAGAAGCCAGTCATCCAAGTCCAGCTTCTCATATATGCTCGGAAGAATAAGGAAGTGGTCATTGTCCTTCCGGCAGAGAAAGGCTGTATCCTCTAGGATGCGTTTGCCATCCACAATGCGAACCTGCTCCGGCTGATAGCGGATTTGGAAATCCGTAAAAGGAATATTGCAGGCTTTGTAGGTGCCCTCCCAATACGGGGATTTTTTCTGCATTGCCGCATCATAAGGAACATAATGGATGCCCTCTGCGGCACTGATGGTCACAACTTCCGGGCCGTGCTCAAAACCGTATATACTGGCTTTGATAAGTTCATCAATGACTTCACCATCGGACAGTCCCGGATACATACTCTGGAAAAATTCCGCTCTCGTTGACATAGTGGCACCTCAGTCGATGCAGATGCAGGGCAGCTTCTGGTCATCTGCCATCAGGGTGATGCTGTGGCTTTCCAGATACTTCTGGAACAGGTAGACCTCATCAATGGTCAGAGAGATGACCCTGCCGTCCATGTTGGTACGAGCCAGAATCACCGGGCCGGTCAGGTAGTGCTTGCCGCCCATCTTCAGCACCTGCGCCGGATTGTAGCAGAGCAGCAGCGAGGTGTCAGGGAGGTTCAGGCAGGCATCGTCCTCCTCAAAGCAGGGCAGAATGCCGGGAGCCTCATCCAGCGTGATGATGGTCAACTCCATATCCGGGGCAATGGCTGCGAGGTAGACCTCACCGCTGCCCCTGTTTGCCGCCAGTGCAGCGCAGATACGCACGTCAATGGTGATCTCTTCGGAGCGGATGGTACGGATGGCGTTATTTTTCATAGGCTTTTTCTCCTTTGTTTGCAAAAGAAAAAGACCCCATCGGGTCTTTCGTTACGGTGTGAGTCAGCGTTCGTTCTGCCGCTGGAGCTTGCGCTGCCACTGTTCCAGCAGCTTGATGATGGTGTCCTCCATCTGTTTCGGGGTGTAGCTGCGGGGAAAGTATTTCCGCAGGGTGTCGTTTTTGATGACCACCTTGTCCAGCTCGTCCTTTTTTTCTTCGCCCATGACGGCAAAGGCAACATCATACGAGAAGTGCCCCTCCTGCGCCAGCTTTTTAAGCCGCTGCGCTTGGGAAAGGGATGGCGCATTTTGGGTGTCGTTCATCGCTTCTAAAAAATCCCGCTGTTGGTTCGTGTCGAGATACGACAACTCCACAGCGGGATTGAAGGCAATCTTCTTTTCGTCTACCATGTCCAGCAGTTCAGGTACAAGATTGGTCAGGCGGATAAAGCGCCGAACCTGATTCCTACTGTCGCCAGATTCCTGACCAACAATGTCTGCTGTTTCCAACTTCCGCCCAAGTTGGGCGGAAGTTAAATCCGACCTAGCACCTTGATTTTTTAGAGCTTCCAGCTTCATTTTGTAGGCAAAAGCCCTTTCACTGGGCAGGATGTTCTCACGCTGGAGATTGCTGTCCACCATGAGCAAAACTGCGGCATCATCATCCATGTTGCGGACAATGACCGGCAGGGCATCCAGCCCGGCAAGCTGTGCAGCGTGCTGGCGGCGATGCCCGGAGATGATCTCATAGCCACCTTCCGGGCGTGGGCGGGCAATCAGCGGAGAAAGCACACCGTACTGTTCTACACTCTCTACAGTGCGCTGCATGGACTCGTCGTCCAAAACCTTAAAGGGGTGGTTCTTGAAAGGGAACAGCTCTCCAATGGGAATCTGCTGCACCTGCTCCCGCTGCTGTTCCTGTCGGGATTCTTCCGTGGAGAAAATGTCATCTGCCCCTTTCAGCGACACGTTTAAGCTGCCTTTCGGCATTCGCCATCACCTCCTTCGTCAGAGAGCGGTAGGCTTCTGCCACCTTGCCTTTGGGGTCGTGCTGGAAAATGCTCTTACCCACGGCACTGATCTCCGCAGCACGGACAGACCGGGGAATGGTCTGGTCGAACACCTTGATCCTGCTGCCGTAAGCACCCCGAATCAGATTGTCGATCTGCTGTCCGTAGTTGGTGCGGCTGTCGGTCATGGTCAACAGGATGCCCTCAATTTTCAGCTTGGGGTTGATCTGCCGCCGGACCTTCTGGACGGTCTGCAAAAGCTGTTCCAGACCTTTGGCCGAAAGGTACTGCGCCTGCACGGGAATCAGGGTGGTGTCGGCTGCTGCCAAGGCATTGACGGTCAGCATCCCAAGGGAAGGGGTACAGTCCAGCAGAATGAAATCGTATTCATGCTTTGCACCTTCCAGCACCTGTTTCAACATTTTTTCGCGGTTCATGCAGTTGACAAGGGAAACTTCCAGCCCTGCCAGTTCGATGTTTGCAGGGATCAGGTCAACGCCTTCTGCATGGTGCAGAACGCCCTCGCCGGGCGGAATGCTCTGGTCGTTCATGGCTTTTGCCATCAAGGTGGAAAGGGTGGTGGGCAGTTCATCGGGTTGCTGCCAGCCCATGCTGATGGTCAGTGACCCCTGTGGGTCAGCGTCCACCAACAAGACCTTTTTGCCCTCCATCGCCAACCCGATGCCCAGATTTTCACAGGTGGTGGTCTTGCCGGTGCCGCCCTTTTGGTTGACAATGGCAATCGTGGTACATTTCTTTGCGATAAAATCACCCCCTCGTGGAGCCATGCGCAAAGTCATGGTTCGTTCGATTTTGATAGACTAGCTGCATTGTGGTCGGTGCGTTGTACAGAGAGGCAAGCAGATATTGTTTCATGTTTCGGATCGGGCTGCTGTTCTCTGCAAGGCACTTCAACACAAATTGGATGTGGTCGGCGTTCAGCTTCATAAAGCGGCTGCGCACGACTTCGGCAGGCTTATCGTCCCCAGCAATGCGCAGCATCTTGCGATTGGTGGCGCAGGTGTCCACCAGCAGATCTACGATCTGATAGATGGTGTCCTCATCGTCAGGGCAGAGCCGGAGCAGGGTATCCACCTCCAAAGACTGTGAAAAATATTCTTCCAGTTGTTCGCGTTTGCTCATCCCATCCTCTTCTTCCGAATAGAATGGATAAGTTTCACTCATTTCAGTATTATTCTCCTCTGTCTTATTACATCGTGGTTTTGCAGGGTCTTGACTTGCGCTTTTGAAGCCTCCAGAATCGTGAAAATCACGATTCTGGAATATTGATTTTGACGATTCTGCCGAAAAGTTTTTCACATACACCAAACTTGGTTTGCCCAAACCTCTGCGTTTTCGTTCAATCAAACCAAATTCTTCAAGTTCCCACAGCAGCTTGGTGGCTTTGTTGTCTGCGCAACACAATGCCCTCTTGACATCTTCGATTGTGAAGATGATGAACACCCGGCCTTGTTCGTCCAGCCAACCATTTTTAGCAGATAGGCTCATGCGGTCGAGCAGGATACCGTACAGTGTTTTGGCATCGGTTGACAGGCTCTGGAATCGTGGTTCCTGAAACAGTGCTTTGGGTATGCGGTAGAATGAGAAAAGCTCTCCGGCTTGTCCATAGAAGTAATCAAGGGTCATGCGGCTGTGCTCTGAAATAGCGTCGGTAAGATGTTGACATTGTAGAAAACCTCCTCGCAATAGATTTTTTGAAATAAAAAAGCGCAATTCCGATTTTTGAAAATCAAAATTGCGCTTTTCAGCTTGATAAATAAGAAGATTTCAACCTGTTTGGTACCGAAAGAGGGATAAAACATCTTGACAACACCTAGAGACAGGTTGTAAACTATACATCGTCAATAAAACTCGTTTAAGCAACAGAGTTGCTTCTGGGTGAGAATGCGTCTTTCTCGAAATAAAGCGTTATAACGACGAATATCGATCATCCCCGCACCTTTGTGTGGGGGTGCGTGAGTGCGTGGTTCGGGAGAGCGCTTGCATGGCATGCAAGAGGTCAGCGGTTCGATCCCGCTATTCTCCACCAAAAAAGCACTGTACTTCGTTTGAAGTACGGTGCTTTTCTTTTTGCTTTCTTGGAGGTCGCACTGAAAATCATCCAAATGCCTGATTTTGCAGGCACATGGACGGCAACCCCCAATTCTTGCTGTTTCGTTGTTTCTGAAAATGCTTGTTCGATGCCCGACTGTTTTGCAGGCGGACGTATCACTCCCCCTCAATGTAAGGAGTGAGATCGAAGTTAAACGAGATGTTGATCTGATATCCACGATAAACATCTACCCTGCGGATAAGCTGATTGACGATCATTTTCTTTGCTTCAAAACTGGCACTGTCGTACAGGTCAGCATAGGAAATCAGCTCATCATAGAGCCTCGACACTTTATCCATCAGCTCTGCTGTTCTCTCCAGTTCCTCACTGGCAGATTCACAAAGGTCTTCCAGTTCCTTGAGTTTCTCTTCTTGCTCTGTAATCATTTCGGCAAGGGTTTCTCTCGGCAACACACTTTCGCCTTTGATGCAGGCTAAAATTTCGGCTTTCAGAGAAAGCAGGTCTTTCTCGGCCTTGTCTCGCTGCGTTTGCAGGTCTTGCAGATGATTCTTACGTTCCGTGTTTTCTTTTTCATAGCGTTTTGTAACAATCTGCTCTTTTGGGATACCCCTCATCTTGGAGAAAATCTGGCGGACAGCTTTATCAATGATCTCATCCAGAATGTGGACGGTATATCCCGTCTGCCCGGTGCAGTTGGTCTGCTTGCGGAGCTTTCCGTAACAGGTATAGCGAATACGCAGCGTATCGTCTAACGAACCATCTGCCATTTTTCGCCATTTACGGCTACTGGTCAGTTCCAGCTTTGCACCGCAGTGTCCGCAGTAAGCGTTGCCGGCAAGTAGCGACTTCCCATGGATGTTCAAAGGAAGACGATTTTCGGCTTCCGCAGTTGAGCGCACAGAGCGTTCATTCCGAATGCGCTGTGCGTTTTCAAACTGTTCCTGCGGGACAATCTGCAAATCCGGCATCAATTCTGACCGTGCATCCCCGCAACGGAGAACGCCGGTGTAGGTCAGGTTTTGTACCATCCCCCGAATACTGGATGGGTGCCAGCACTTTCCGGACCTTGCACGATAGCCAGAATTGTTCAGATAGGTAGCAATGTGCTGTGGACCATAGCCCTCATACACATACTTGTCAAAGACAATCCGCACTACGGCAGCTTCCTGCTCGTTGATGTGCAGTTCGTACAGTTCATGCTTGCGCTTGTTGATACGCCCACTCCGTACAAGGTCATAGCCATAAGGCGCATTTCCACCCTTGAAGTGACCCTTCTCCACAAGCTGACGCAGACTGGTGCGGGTTCGGACGGAAGTTTTTTCGCTTTCGCCGTCTGCCTGCCAGAAGCGGATGTAGTTCAGCAGTTTGTCGGTGTGGTTGTCGAAACGCTGCTCACCCTCTTGGGTACTCCATACCCGGATGCCGTTTCGCACAAACCATTCTACAACAAACGGCGTTTCATCTGCGATGCGTCCGATTCGATCGAACATGAACACCAGCAGAATGTCAAACTTGCCTTTTCGGGCATAATCCTTGATAATCTGGAGCTTGTCACGGGTGGCGGCCCGGACTTTGTGGCCGGACACGCCCTCTTCCCGTTCTTCATGGACGATGACCCGGCCCTTCGCTTCAGCGAACTTATGGCAAGCCTTTCGCTGCATGGGCAGGTCAGCTTCATGGTTGGAATTGAAATCCACCTGCTTATCGGTGGAAACGCGGTACAAGCAGCAGACGCGGTTGTTGTTTTCTGTCATTGTAAATTCCTCACTTTCATAACAAAAGTGGGGACAGGCTTTATTTCGTTGTCAAAGAACGTCCGGCAATGGCTCGGTTTGTGGCACCGCCCATCACCGCACTCAGTATAGCGTTTGATTCTGCATTCGTCCATGATGTCAACCTACCTTCTTCGTGTAGCTGGTGGCAAGCAGGATGTTCCGAATGCGTTCAAATGCTTCCGGGTTAGGTTCTTTGGAAAAACTGAAAACGACAGGATATTCTCAATCATCATGGTCTGCATCTGCTCCCGCTCGTCCATCTCCACGATGGCGCAGGGCAGTTCGTACAGTCCTGCCTGCTGCGCTGCTGCTGCCCGGCGGTGGCCGATGATGATGGTGTAGTCCTCACTGGACCACACAGCCTTGGGTGTCCATGCTGCCGCTGCTGCGGCTGCATCCCCGCCCTCGTCAACGCACTTTGCGATGTACTCCCGGCTGTTGAGGTAGTGGCCGGGGATTACGGTCAAGTTCTGGTACACGCCGTTTTCCTTGATGCTGGCGGCAAGTTCGGACAGGTCGCCCAGTTCCTTGCGGGGGTTATCGGGGTGAGGGTACAACTGCCGGATAGGGATGTAAGTAATGTCTGCCATAGGGATACTCCTTTCTTATTTCGGGTTAGAAAAACGTGAGCTGCCCGGTTTTGGTTTCGTTAAGGGGCTCGTTTTCCGGGGCTTTAGGCTCATTTTTGATAGATTCTTGCAAATTTGCGGGTTTAATATCGGTTTTTTCGATTTTTGCCGGTTCGCCTTTCGGTTCAAACAGCAGGTTCATCTGCGCTATCTGGCGGCGCATATACCACACATCGGTTGAGAAAAGCGGCATATACCAGATGCGGTTTTGCGGTCCTGCGGGCAGCAATCCGCGGCTGTCGTAGGCCGTTGCTGGGTTCACGAGTGTGTCACCGATGACTACATATCCAGCGCAGCCCATGAAGCTGCACTGGATGTAGCACATCAGCCCAACGATGAAGTCAATGTCTTGGGCTATGACAAGGACTTTGTTGTGGTAGCAGATATTCCGTCTTTTGCAGACGTTCAAAAAGGCAAGCAGCGTGGCGCCAGCTCCACAGGCCGGGTCAGATACCGAGATAAAGCCCTCCATGTCCGGGTGCAGCTTCGGGTCAAACGTGATCTCGGCCATGCAGCGGCACACATCGTAGGGGGTGAAGAACTGCCCGGCGTGGTCATTGCCCAGCTCACACATCATGTACAAGGAGCCGAGGAAATCTTGGTCGGGGTTCTGTTCCATGCCCATGACCACCTCGGCCAGCATTTCGGCCATGCCGTCCCGCTCTTTGGCGGAGTATTTAGAAATGATGGTCTGATACATCTTGGTGCGCTCCGTGGCGTTTACCTTGTCCGTGCTGTTCGAGATCTCGATGGCCGTCAGGGTGACGAAGTCCTCCCAAATCTCCCAGCGGCTATGTTTTCCGGTCAGGCCATTGAAGATTTTGAGGAAATTCTTCTGGTGGTCGTCCCGGATGCTGCGCGTTACTGCTGCCTTTGCCATAGGTTACTCCTCCTCGCTGTCAGTAGCGGCGATGGTGTAGTGGCCGTTGGAGAACTCAATCACACCAGCGGATTCCATATCATCCAGCAGGGCGATGGCCTTTTCTGCGGTCACACCCATCTGCTGTTCCAGCAGGGCCTGCGTGATGCCGTCGTTCTGCCGGGCAATCTCGGTGGCCTTTGCCAGCTCGTCCTCTGCGGGCGCTTCGGCCTCGGCATCGTCTGCATCATCGGTATCATCCTCGATTTCTTCCAGCTTTTCGGCATCCGGGGGCAGGTCGGGAGCCTTTTCCTCAGGCTCCTTTGCGGTGGTTTCAGGAATTTCCGGCATCTTCCCGCCGATGGCTTTCAGCCGGCCGCTCTCAATCAGCTCACGGAAGAAGAACTGGCAGTAATAGGAGTGCATATTCTTGAAGATGTTCTTGATTTTGCCGAACAGGGCATCCTCAATGGTGAAGGTCTTGCTCATGCGGTAGACCAGCACACCATCCTTCATGGTGAACAGGAGGTAGGCATCCGGGGAGATGTAGCTGTCCTCGCTGGCGGTTTCCAGCATGGACATCTGTTCGCCCACACCCTTGATGGGGCGGATAATCAGCTTGATGGGGTAGCTGTTCTTGATGAACGTGTAGGTCAGGTCGTGCGCCTCGCAGATGTTCTTCAGCTTGGTGCGCTGGGCGGCGAACTTAGAGGCTTCGTTTTCGTAGCTATCCATGGTATGTGCTCCTTTCAAGTAGCAGAAAAATGATAATCGTTCTCTCGGTTTTCAATGGCGGTCAGACCCACAGCGTAGGCTGCCCACACATCGGCTTTGAAGCCGTAAAAGAAATCCGGGTTCTTTTTTGTACCACGGCCATTTTTGAGGTCGTGGTCTGCGAATCGGTCAATGAGTGCCCGCCGGATGGCAGCATCATTGGCGCGGGTGTTGTGGCAGATGTGTTGCTTCTCCTCGATGCGGCACAGCAGCCGTACTGGGCAGCAGGCGTTCAGGGCTTGGTAGAAGCGGCCGATCCAGAGGACGGTATCGAACACCTCCCGGCCTACCGACATTCCGTAGGAGGCCACCATCTCGATGACCGCCCACCGCCAGCCCTGCTCCGTGGCAGAGGCCAGCTTCCGCAGCAGCTCGGCGTTGTCAACCTTGCCGAATTCCAGCGGGCGCAGGGTGTTGCGATCGATAACGCAGTAGCCAGACTGGGCATTGCCGGGGTCAATGGCGATAATCGGGCAAGTGCTCATAGGTACGACCTCCCAAACTCTTGGATGAACTGCGCCTCCGGCCAGCCGTAATACTCCATGGCCTTTTTCTGCGCCCACTTTTTCAAGCGGAGGTCTGCCTCCCGGTTGGTATGTACGGCAGTCACACCGTTCTGGTGGCACCAAGGGCAGAGATTTGCCCACAGGCCAAGTCGCTTGCTCTTATCCCGGTACGGTCCGAAAAAGACTTCGTGCCGGGCGGTGCAATACCGCCCGCAAATCAGACAGGCGGGGCTCTTGCTGAGGATGCTGGGCGCATAGCCATTGCTGTCCAGCTTCTCTCCGTACTCATTTTTTGCCATGTCAATGCGTCCTCCTACGTTCAAAAGACTGCTGGGAAACCTGCTGCATCACCAGTTGAATCTTATCCTGCATACTCTGGTCAGCCAGCACATTGACAGGCTGCGCAGTTGCACCGATGCGCCCAAGGGTCTGTGCCCGGACACGCTTGATAAAGTTCAGCCGCTGCTTGCGGAACTCCTTGTCCACTTCTGCGGCATCCTTGCTGCCATCGATATCAGCAACTTCCAGATCCGGAGCTTGCATGGCATCGGCAGCGCAGCGGCGCAGCTTTTCCATTGCTACGTCCAAACCGTCCTCGTGCGCCCACTGGTTCAACTGCTCATAGTTGGCGTGGCTTTCTTTGCGCAGCCGTTCCAGCCGTTCTGGACCATAGTGCAGTATGTCAATAACCGCCTTTGCGTAAATCTGCCATGCGATTCTTGCAGCTTTGTTTCCAGCAATCTGATATTGCTGCTCTTTGCGGCCACGAGGTGCCCGTAGCATCGGGATGCGGTAGTCGGAAGTGACATACCCCGCCAACCAGCTTTCCCGAATGGCCTCGGCCCTGGCTTTAGAGGGGCGGCCATTGGCATCTGGGGTCATAATGACTTCGGTGTTCTGATCTTCCAGTTCGTTAATCCTGTCTGTAATGCGGTCAAGGCGGGTCTTGCCAACACCGAACTCCTGATGCAGCGCAATGGTGGTACACAGGCACACGATTTGGCTGACAGCCTGTTGAGTGTCATCCATCTCGGTCTGAAACGACTTTTTCACGGCTCTGCACCTCCTGAAACGATCCAGACCCGGCGGGAACCCCAGCCAGACCAGCTTAGAGCCTCTGCATGGGTGTTCACCGCCACGTCCAGCTTGTTACCTACCACAGCACTCCCGGTGTCCTGAACGACCCGGAGACCTACACCCTCGATATAGACCACCGTGCCGTAAGGCAGGATGCTGGTGTCAGCTGCCACGGTCACGCCCGGCTGCACCTTTGCGCCGCTGGATGTAATTCCGTGTCCCTCGCCGCAGATGTGGGCGTATTCCTCGGTGCAGTAGGCAGTGCAGCTGAATGACCCAGCGTATGTAAGGGTCAAATCGATCTGCGCTGCCAGTTCTGCGGTTAAGTTGTCAACCTCGGTCTGAAGCTGGCTGGCGTTTTCCTCCGCGTCAATCGCCCGCGTCTGCCAGTTCTGAAAACGGCTGGCGTAAATATCCCGCTCGATTTCCAACTCATCCACCCGCCGGGAGTAGGCCGTGCTTGCGAGGATGCAGCCAACCATCGCACACGAAACGCACACGATCAGGCTGCGGAATGGTCTTTTTGGCCTCATGCCGTGCCACCTCCAATCTGAGCCTTTGCCCCGCCGGGCAGTGCCGGGGGCTGCAAACTCTCAACCGGAGCATCCTGCACAGCCCGGTCGAAGCCCGGCCGGACGAACTGGCGCAGATCCGCGCTGCTGCGGCTGCTGAAAATCTCCGACAGATCTGCCGGGGAGCCAGCCCATCGCTGCACCACCATCGGGAGGGCGGCGAAGATTTTCGCGTTTTCCTTTTTGAAATCTTCGCCTTTCAGCTTGCGCCCATCAGGGGCAATGAATCCACCGTGGGTCTGGTAGTACAGATTTGCCTCGATTTTCCGGGCAGCTGCCGCAGCCTGCGCCCAGAGGTCGTTCGCCGAGGGCTGCCGGGCTGACAGCAGTTTTTTGATTTCAGCGCACCAGTCCACAATCAGCTGGTTCTGGAATCTGCACTGAGTAAAGGCCGTATACAGTGCCTTTTCCACAATCTCGTCCGGGATGGTGCCGAACGCCCGGATGTAGATTTGCGTGTCAGCCCTGCGCTCCTCCAAGCTGCGGGCGCGGCCGTAGTGGTCATCGATGACCACCAGCAGCTCACGCAATTTCGTATCGGTCATGTTGTCGAGCCTCCTAAAAGTTCTCCAAAAATTTCATCGTAGTCATCGGCAGCAGAACGCTTTGGCTGCTGACCCGCCGGGGGCTTACGCCGCTGGTCGCGGGCTTGCACATCGCCAAGGGTTTTCACGCCCTCGTTTTTCCATGCTTTCAAAATGCCGTTGATGTAGTTCCACTTGCGAACGCCGGACAGTGCAGCCTTTTTGATAGCCAGCAGAATGAGGTCATCCGCGAAAACCTCCCGCCAGCCTATCAGGGAATCCCTTGCAGCCGGGGGAAAGCTGCCGATGTTCTCCTCGTAAGAGCCGATGATCTCTGCCAGTCCGGCATCGACAGCCGGACTACCGTTATCTCTACCTCTTATCTCTTTATCTCTATTCTCTATTCTCTTATCTCTTATCTCTATGGGGAAATTTTCCCCAGCGGTATCCCCAGTACTTTCCCCAGCTGCTGGGAGAGAATTTGCAGCTTGAAGTGCTTGTCTGCGCTTTTTTGCAGCCCAGTCGGTTTCGCTTCCAACCATCTCGGCATGGTTTACGAGAACCAGCGTTCCATCTCGGTCTTCGTAAATAAGACCAAGCTGTTTATAGAGCCCAAGAGCAATGCGGACGGTGTCCAGCGAAAACCATTTGCAGTCACGCTGAATCTTTTCGATGTCGAAAGGAATAATGATATCGCCTATCTGACAAGTAAGGCGGCCGCCCGTATTGATGGTTTTGAGACAGAGCATCTGATAGAGAACAACGTAGTTGGCACCGTTCGGCTGGCTCATCAAGAAATCGACCACTTCCGAATTCATGAACGAATCCTTGAGTTTTATCCAGTAAAACCTCTTGCCAGTTGCCATTATCAGACCTCCTTAGAACGGCAAGTCATCCGTGTCATCGATTTCGGAGAAATCATCGGGATTACCCTGCGAGTAGCCGGGCTGCTGACCCGCCGGGGCACTCTGCTGCCACTGCTGCCGCTGGCTCTGGGTGTTGAAGCCCATCTGCTGATTCTGATAGGACGGCTGCTGGTAGCCCGCCGGGGGAGCTTCGCCGCCATCATCGACGTGCTGCTCCGTCTTGGGGCCACAGAAGTGAACCTTCTGGACCACAAACTCGGTCGCGGTACGGTTCTGGCCATTTTTGTCTTGATAGGACCGGGTCTGGCACTGGCACTCCACAAGAGCCGTGCTGCCCTTGCGGAAATACTGGCAAACGAACTCTGCCGTTTTACGCCATGCCACGAAATTCAGCCAATCGGTAGCCCGCCGGCCATCCTGACCGACATTGTCCCGGTCAACGGCCATGCGAAAGCTGGCGACTGTCAGGCCGCTCTGTGTGGTCCGCATTTCAGGATCAGCGGCGAAGCGGCCCTGAAATGTGCAATTATTCAGCATCGGTGTCCTCCTGCTTGGTAATCAGCTCCGGATGAACTGCAAGCATCAAATCCAGCACAAAGTGACCAATGTCGTAAACGCTGCCGCCTGCACCCTTGTGATAAATGAGGCTGAGTTCGGCCTGCTTCTGGATCAGTTCCTTGTACTCCTCAACCGGGATAGCGATGGTCTGGACGTTCAAATCTTCCATAACTGGTTCCTTTCTTCTCGCATGATGCGGACCACCTTGCGGCACTGGTCCACATCGAACATTCCAATATGCGTAAATTCAATCGGGGTGCCCATCTTCTCGGACAGCCAGCGGTAGGCCTCATTCCGGCGGCCACGGTAGGGACCGTATTTCCAGAGCGGGTCAAATGCTGCATGAGCTGCCTTTTTCCAGTTGCGCAACTCCGAATTTGCCAAGCGGCCAAGGGGTTTGTCAGACCCCTTGTGTACGCCGACATAGGCACCGCAGCGAGGGCAGAGGTAAATCATGCCGAAGCTGTGGCCGTGGTAAACCACCGAACTGTCTACGAAGTCTGCGGGCGTTCCGCAGTAGTCGCAGATGACGATTCGGCCTTTCATCGTGACCATTCCTCCTTGTACCGGGCCAACTGCTCCGGGGTATCCGTCTCGATACCCAGAGCCTTGGCTTCATCAATCGCACCGTCAATCAGGTGTGAAAATTCTTTCGTGTCCATCTTGCTGGTGTCCTTGTAAACCAAGTAGCAGTTGAACCATTTTCCGTCCTCTTCCCGCACATCAAAGCAGCGGGTGTATTTGTAGAGGTCGTGAACATCCACGCTGACCGGAAGTTTGAAGCCCACGGTGCAGCCATCCTTATCTCTCGCAACCGTTCCATAGGCCACAACCAGCCGCTCTTTCACAAGGTCGTCCGATTCGCCAGTTTCGGCGGCAATCTTGTTGACCAGAACATGGAAGTAGGCGTTTGCACTGTGGCTGCGCTTGTTGCGGTGCTTCTTGATTTCAATGTCCAGCAGCGGCTCCTGATTCAGCTTGTCCCACAGACTTCGGAAATCAGAATCAACTTCCAGCGTGATACGCTGCTTACGGTTCAAACTGAAACTCATATCGACCAGCCGCCCGGTCATAAGGCTTTCCAGTGCTCCTTGAACACGTTCATCAGACCGAAAGCATCCAACCAGTCGAAGAAGTCCGAAATAATGGGGCAAATATCCGGCGTTTCATCCCTGCGGTAGCACTCCGTCCAAACGTCCATGCCGTTGCTGACGAGGTAGGAAAACGTCTGCGCTTCCGGGATGAGCAGCATATAGGTTGGGTGCTGGGTGCTGGAATAGAGCTTTCCGCGCTCGTAGCCCTTGCTGAATTTGATGTCATAGATGGTGCCAGCTTTCAGGGCATCGAGGCGGCCATACAGAACCACATCCATGCCCCGCACCTGAATCTTCCGGCGGGCTTTGAACTGCAGCTGTCCACCATTGATGATGGCAGCAATCTGCCCGGCAGCCCAGCTCCACGGATTGTTGGGGTCATCGTGGCCGTTGACAATGGCAGTCACGAGGTTCTCAAAGTCGATGCCGTTCTGCATGGCCTCGGTGCGAGGTGTAGGCTCACGTTTCAGCACCAGCATGAATTCCGCCAGAGGGTCACCCTCGGTGGTCAAATCCTCGTAGGGATTCTCCCGGATAAGGTGCAGCCACGAGGACAGCAGCGAGTGAGTAATGAGGTATGCAGCCATTTACTGTGCCTCCTCTGTGGACTTAGGAACATACTTGACTTCGGTGGAATCGAATACCAAACCGAGGGCTGCGATTTTGGCTTTCCACATAGCGTTCAGTTCCCGGCTGGAAGTCAGGTGATGCTGCAAGTTCTTGAACGGTTGCATAGCGGCGTTGACGGTGTCTGCATCCTTGATGCCAGCAATGATTTTGCTGCCCTCCTGCATAACCTGTTCGTACGCCTCGTTTTCCTTGGCGTTTGCAGCTACTTCTTCAGCGGCCTTGCTGTTATATTCCTCGAACAGCTTGGTCAGGAAGTCATTCTGGCTGCCGGGGCCAAGGGCGGGAATCTTATAAACGCCGTGGATGCCGCGGGTGCCCTTGGCGAAATACCGCTCACAGTTGGAGAAGCCGATGGTGCGGTCGTTGCCGTACATCTCCACGAAACCGCCCAGATCCATAGGCTCCCACACATTGTTCTTGGTCTGACCCTCGACCTTGATGCGGAGACGGGTGTTATCGCCGTCCTTTTCCTCGGTGGCGTGGAAGACCACCACGATGTTCTTCTTCAGCTCGTAGAAGCAGTAGTCCATCAGCCGGACGAACTCGCGGCCAACAAAGCCATAGCCCTTGAGGGACAGACTGCCGTCCCGCTGACCATACTTGGGGTTCTGCTTGATAGCCCACAGGCCCATCAGGGTGATAAGCTTGCCGGCGGTATCGAACACCAGCGTCTCGAAGTCCTTGAGGTTCTCCGGCTTCAGGTCATTCAGAATTTCGTCATAGCTGCGGGGCTGGATGTACGGCATACGGTAGCGAGGCTCGATACGGTCAATGCCGAAGTCGCAGTCGATGTGCAGCGGGCGGGGTGCGGACAAGGCCAGCGTAGACTTGCCGATGCCGGGATAGCCAGCAATAAGCATCCGAATCTTCTTTGCGCCGTCCTGAATGTCGTTGGGATTGCGAATCATAATGTTTACTCCTTTTCAGTTGATAGGTTTACTTGCGAAACATGACGTGCTTGCCGGTGGTGCGGTTGACCAGCTCCATGAAGTCCGGGCCATCCCGGACGCAGAGGTACAGACGGAAGTCCCAGCCCTGTGCGGAAAGGGCTTCTTTCTGCTTGCGGGTCAGCTTTTTGCCTCTCACTTTCAAAAAATCACCCCCTCCTCGGCCTTATTGACAGCGATATTCAGCGTGATGGTCTCCCGGCAGCGGAGGCCGAAATTGCCGCTCGGGCCGAACATCTTGGTTTTCTCGAACTCACTTGCGCTGTAAACGCTAGCGCAGTTCAGAACATTGGGAATACGGTCAGGGTGGACTGCCCGGAATACCTGACACGCCATCTGGTAGTTGGGCGCCCAGACCACCGTCCATCCTCCACAGTACGGCTGAATATCATCTGAGCCGTATGTGAAGTAGAATTTTTCCAGATCCATCACTCGGCCTCGCTTTCGTCCTTGATACTGATGCCGAGTGCAAAGAGCATAAGTATCAGGCCTGTTTCATCATCTTCGGTCAGGCTCACAAAGTCGCGTTCGCCAGCCACGAAGCCCTCGCGGAGAATCACAGCGTTGCCCACGATAGGCTGGCCGTGTTCCGGCGTACCGTAGAGGACGCTGGCAATGTTATTGATGGCAGAGCCTTTCAATCGCCCCTCGTCATCGACCACCATGCACAGCCCTTCCGGTAGATACTTGGGATGAACCACCTCGATGTAGCCGCCGACTTCTTTCTGGAGGCTGTCCAGCAGCGGCTCGCCGAAGTCCTTGAACTGCATCCGATTCTCGGTGTCAAACACCAATCCTTTCATAAAAATCACTCCTTTTCCGGGAAGCATTCGTTGACTTCCCATGCGTCTGCGGCCTCTATACAGCGGTCGCAGCCTACGATTGTTCCATCCTCGGCGCGATAGATGGTATTGCACCGCTGGTGGCAGATGGGGCACACAGGAGGGTCAGGGTAGCCAGCCTCCGCATCAGTCCTCGGATACAGCATCCAGCACCTCCCGGAGCGTCCGACCCATCCAGCGGCCTACGCCGTCCAGTGCGCCGTTGCTGTCCAGCCAGACGAACACGGCTGCAACGGCAGCAGTCAAAACGAACTGCGCCGCCGGGAGCCGGGCTGCTGCCTGCTCTGCGGTGATGCCATACACGGTCATCAGAATCTTCGTCATTCTGCACACTTCCTTTCAGACGCCTTTTGGGTGGCTCGGTAGGCTTCCAGCTCAGCCATGAGTTCGGGATTCTGCTGGAAACGCTTGTGGAATCCGAGAAATACGCAGCCGATTCGTTCTGCGACCTCTGGCGGTATTTCGTCCACGTTGATGTGAATGTTGGCGTTCATTTGGTCCTCCTGTTCAAAGTAGGCAAAGAGTCTACTCACAGAGCAAAAAAAAATCTGCTCCATCTCCTCCGTTTCAATGTGGAGCAGCTCACACAAGCCCTTGATTTCAGGAACCGTAAAGTCGGTTTTGTTCCTGATTTTGTTCAGGAATCCCTGATATGTAAGGCCAATGCGATCTGCAACATACTTCATCTTGTAGCCGGAGGCATCAATCTTCGCTTTAAGCAAAGTTGCGTTGGTCATGGTAGATTCACCTCGCTTTCTGTTCGGCGTAGACTGGATGTCTACTTGACGTATATTACCATCTCGTAGGCAGAATGTCAACTGTTTTTTTGGAAAATCTGAAAAAATGTTGACCTAAAGACTACGCCGTATTATAATTGCATCAGAAGATTTTAGGGGGAATACAAAACTATGACCATCGGACAGAGAGTGAAAATTCGACGCGAAGAGCTGGGTATGTCCCAAGAAGAACTGGCAACGAAAGTTGGCTATAAGTCGAAATCATCCATCAACAAAATTGAACTCGGATTTCGCGTCCTTACGCAGTCCAAAATCAAAGTCATTGCTGACGCTTTGGAAACCACCCCGTCTTATATCATGGGATGGGACGAGGAATCTCATCAAAACGAATGGTCTTCAAAGTTTCGCGATAGTGTGATGCAGATTTTGAATAATGCGGATCCGGCCGACTTGAAGGCGGCAGGCATCAGCGTTCAGGAAATCGAAGAAGAACTGGATGGCAGTGAGCCCATCTCGCTGGCCGCCGCCTGCTCTATTGCGGACCAGCTGGGGGAATCCTTGGATTCTCTGCTTGGACACACACCGAAAGAAATGATAAAAGCCGCCCTCCAACAGGAGGACGGCCAAACGGCGGAGATTATTGAATTACTTCTTGACTTGTCGGCTGATCGGCGGCAGGAAGCGTTGAATTATCTTCGCTACCTTTCAGAGCACGCAGATAAGTAATCAGCCGTGCTTTGTCAGCATCCGACAGCATTCTGACCCTGATAAGCACTTCTGACCATTCTTCTGTGGTCATACGCATTACCCCTTTCCTAGATTACTGTCGGCAGGTTGGTTAAATTATAGCAGAACGTGCAGCTATTTTCAGCTGTTTGTGAAAAAATGCCGAAACGAGGGGGAACAACTATGATTTTGACTACAACTGATAGCATCCAAGGGAAAAATGTGTCTCAATATCTGGGGTGACTGACCGGACAGCTAAAATAAAAATTTATTGTGAGAAGGAGAACAAAATGGACGAGTATGAAATCAGTTTGCCTTGTACTCTTGGAGTGACTCTTTGTGCCACTGGAGATAAGTTGATAGCAGTGAAAAAGAAAAGTCAAGAAGTTTTTCCGATTTCAAAAATTCAATCCTTTAAGTTCGCCGAGCCCGGATTTCTTTCGAATGGTATGATTTCCTTCAAGATAGCTGTTTCTTCGGATTTGGTGAATATAGGGTTTGGCGTAAACGTGGCATCTGGCGGAGAGCAATACTTTTGCTACACTAAAGAAAATTTGGACAAGGCGAGAGCTATAAACGATTATGTTACCGGGTACGAGTCGCGGCAGGCTTCCGCATCCGCTGCACAAGCAGTCCCATCTAACACAGTTGTTTCAGTTGTGGATGAAATTCGCGGCTTGAAGCAGCTGTTGGACGAGGGTATTTTGACGGAAGCAGAATTTACAGCAAAGAAAAAGCAGCTTCTTGGAATTTGAAAGTGAACGGTGATGGTTGATGGCCAGAAAAAAGAATATCGCTGCTGGCCTCGATGCCGTCATCTATGCCCGGTACTCGTCACATAACCAGCGAGAGGTCAGCATCGAGCAGCAGATCGCAGAGTGTACGAAGCACGCGGCTGCGCTTGGACTGCGCATTGTTGGTACATACGAAGACAGGGCAATCAGTGGCAAGACGGATAACCGGCCTCGTTTCCAGCAGATGATGCGGGATGCTGAAAAGGGGAAGTTTCAGGCCGTCGTGGCGTGGAAGTCCAACCGCATCGGGCGCAATATGCTGCAAGCCATGGTCAACGAGGCGAAGCTGGACGATTACGGCGTAAAGGTGTTTTACGCTGAGGAAGATTTTGACGATACTGCCGCCGGGCGTTTTGCACTGCGGAACATGATGAACGTCAACCAGTTTTACAGCGAGAACATGGCAGAGGACATCATCCGCGGTCTGTACGACAACGCCAACAAGTGCATGGCGAACGGCCGGCAGCCGTTGGGGTACAAGCGCGGTGCAGATGGGAAGGTTATGCTGGACGAGCCCGCAGCGGCTGTTGTCCGGGAAATCTTCACCCGTGTTGCCGCCGGGGATCTGTTCGTAGATATTGCGCGAGATCTCAACGCAAAGGGCATCAAGACCAGCAAGGGAGCTGCGTGGAATAAGGGCAGTTTCCAGAGCATTTGCCAGAACGAGCGGTACAAGGGCATCTACATTTACGGCAACGTCCGCATTGTGGATGGGATTCCTCGCATTGTGAGCGATGAATTGTGGTACAGGGTACAGGAGGCCATGAGGATGAAAAAGAATCCGGTTGGAACCCGGCACCGCGTTGGTGCGGAAGATTACCTGTTGACCGGGAAGCTGCGCTGCGGGCATTGCGGCAGCTACATGACGGGCGTATCCGGCACCAGTAGAAACGGAGAGCTGCATTACTACTACACCTGCCAGAAGCGGCGAACCGAACACGCCTGCAACAAGAAGAATGTCCGCCGGGATGTTATCGAGCCCGCCATCGCACAGGCCATCAAGATGTACTGCTTGACCGATGACGTTATCGAGTGGATGGCAGATCAGACGGTTCAGTATTGGGAAAAGCACGACAATGACCTCCAGATCGAGGCGTTGGAGCAGCAGCTGGCCGAAAACAAAAAGGCCACCTCGAATATGCTGAAAGCCATCGAGATGGGAATTATCACAGAGGCCACCCGCAGCCGGATGGTTGAATTGGAGACTGAGAACTCAAAGCTGACCGCCCAGTTGAGTGCAGCCAAGAGGGATGTGGTCAAAATCAATCGGGAAGATTTGATTCACGAACTCCACATTCTTCGCAGCAAGGATATACAAGACAGGGAGGTTCAGGCAGAACTTTTCAAAGACTTCCTTGTCGCAGCCTACATCTACGATGACAACCGCCTGAAGCTGGTCTTTTCCTTTATGGGCAAGGACAATAGCGTTGAGATTCCTCTGGAGACCGGGGAAGACCCGCCGGATGGCGAGGATTCGCCAGATGCCAAAATGTTCGTTTTGACTCCTGATAGCTCCACCAAAAAGCACTGTACTTCGTAGGAAGTATGGTGCTTTTCTTTTTGCTGAAGCCGATTTTTGGGGGCTGCATTGCTTCGCCTGCATGTCTTTTGGGCTTTTTGCGGAAAACCGAGATGTTCCCGCAGATAAGCGGGTCCCCATAACAAAAGAGACCGCCGTACAGCAAGCTGTGAACCGCCCCAAGATTAGTAGACATGAATAAAAAGCGCCCTGTGTAGGGTGTGCCTTAACCGGACTGACGAAGCGAAAGCGGAGACAGTCCGGTTTTTAGTTGAATGCGTTCGTGGTTGTAGAAGTAAATGTAATCATCAATCATTTTGTTGGCTTCCTCAAAAGTTTCCGGCTTGTGTCGATAGATGCACTCGGTTTTGAGGATTCCGAAAAAGTTTTCAGCCAACGCATTGTCATAGCAGTTTCCACGCCTTGACATAGACGGCAAAATGCCGTATTCTTTAGTCAGGTCGAAATATGCTTGTGAGGTGTATTGGAACCCTTGGTCGCTGTGGAGGTGCAACTCCCGGCGACTTTCTGTTTTCACAGACTTCATTGCAAGATGAATGGTGTCCAATACAAGATTGATTGTCTGACTGGTTCCAGTCCTGTAAGCAACAATGCTTCTATCATATAAATCACGAATCATGGATAGGTAAAGAACCCCTTCCTGAGTTTGAATGTAAGAAATATCGGTAACCCATTTCTGATTTGGATGCTCGGCATTGAATTCTCGGTTCAGCCAGTTGTCATATCTGTGCTTGTCCTCGCCTATTTTCGCCATCTTTTCTGCGACGGATTTCGCTCAAAAGGTCGTACTTGTGCATGATTCTCAAAATCGTCTTTGGATTCTTAGTGATTCCTTCACTGTCCAGCCAGAGTTTCATTCGGCGATAGCCGTATGTCTTTTTACAAGATTCCTGCTTTGTACGAATCTTTTCTGCAAGATCAAAGTCTTTTGCCGTGTGGTCCAGATGTTTGACGTACTTGTAGTAACCACTTCTGGAAACCTGAAGAATTTCACACAGATCTTTTACTGCATACTTTGTACGATGCAGATGGATGACTGCATATTTGAAACTCGGCTTCACTTCCTTTCCATGGATCGCATAAAATCCCGCAGCAGTTCATTCTCCATTTTCAGTCGGTTGATCTCATATGCTTGCTCTGCTGCAATGTCTCTTGGCTGAGCATCTTTCCGTGGCCTGCCTTTTGGATGCAGCTTGATACCTGCCGCCAGCTTTCGTTGCTGTCTATTGAACCGAAATACCCAGTTTCTGATGCACTTCCTGTCTACTCCTAACTTCTGGGCAATTTCCCGATTTGTTTTACCTTCTCGTTTCAATTCTAAAATTTCTTTTCCGTATACGTCGATCTTTACATATTTTCTGGGCATAGCAAAACCTCCTCGTGTAGTTCTATTATCCTACACGAGGAGGCCTTTTGTCTATTGTCTACTTTTTACGGACCTGTTCACTGCTGTACGGCGGTCTCTTCTTCTTTTTTCAGTTCCGCGGGATGGCCATTCGGCGCTCTGCTTTCTTTACGAGCCATGCTCCCGCCCATCCACAAGCAGCTCCCAAAATGACACCACCCAGAATATCCGTCGGGTAATGGACACAGAGGTACATCCGCGAGAATGCGATGAGAATGCCTACCAGCAGAGCCGCCATCGCCCACCGCTTTTTCCCGGCCATCCAAAGGGCTGTCACCGAGGCGAAGGACGCCGCTGTATGGCCCGAAGGAAAGGAGAAATCGTCCGGGTACGGGATAAGCAGTTGTACCTCTGTAAGGATGTCGCATGGACGGACGCGGGCCACCAGCGGCTTGAGAAGAAGATTGCAGAGGACAGCGTCGATGAGGAGCGCCGCTGCCAGCACACATCCGACCCGCCGCGTTTTGCGGAACACCAGCAGCACCGCTGTCAGCGTCACCCAGAGAATACCGGAGTCTCCCAGACGGGTAATAAAACACATGCTTCCATCCAGCATGGGGCTGTGCAGGGATTGCAGGAATTGCAGGAAAGTGAGTTCGGCGTTCATAAAGCTCCCTCTTTCTCGTTTCGTTATGTACAGGATACCAGAAGTTTATGAACAGAAAACCACAAAGTCTTAAACAGTCGTTAAAACAGCCGGCTCCGCCGCTGAGTTTTGCAGCATTTCAGTTCCCGGCGTTCCTGATGGACAAGGGAAAAATTAAAAAGAAAAGCCGACTGAGAATACCTCTCGGTCGGCTTTTCTATGCCGGTGGTGGGGGTCGAACCCACACGTGTTATTAGCACAAGGGATTTTGAGTTTTTATCCTCATCTTCCATCTGGTGTCATCCAGTGATATCTAGTGATATCTGGTTCCCACTGTGCAAAGGCAAAATTCACGCCTCAACGAACAATAATTTGAAATATCCACGATTTTTCGATGCGTTTTTCCTCTACTCTGTTTTTTCGGTTTGGACCGCCCAAATGGAAATTGGAGGGATGTTCAGGAGGGATGCAGGGCAAAACGCTCCTCTGCTTAGGCACAAAACGAAAGGAAAGTCAAGGATAATGAATCAAAATCAAGCAAAAGAGTATTATAAAAAATTATTTGTGAACTATCCTGATGTGCTGTCTGTCGAAGAAGCAACAACTTTACTCGGTTTCAAAAGCCAGACTGCCATCATCAGAAGAATCCATCAACATAGAATTCGCTGCCTGAAAGTCGGACGATCTTTCATGATTCCGAAAGAATATCTCATCGACTATCTTTTGGATAGCTAAATTATATAGCCATTATATTACATAGCGCACCACTTTTCAATAAGAAAAGAGTGCGCTTTTTATTTTCAAACGAAAGGCGGTTGATTTTTTGAACACAAGCTGGAGCAAAACGTTGAAAAAGCCACATGACCCTTGACTACTTTTACGGACAAGCCGGAGAACTGTTTTCATTCTACCGCATTCCCAAGGCTCTTTTTCAGGAGCCACGGTTCCAGAGTCTGTCCACCGATGCAAAAACCCTGTACGGCATCCTGCTTGACCGCATGAGCCTTTCTGTTAAAAATGAATGGTTTGACAAAAAAGGTCGAGTGTTCATCATCTTCACGATTGAGGATGTCAAGAGGACTTTGCGTTGCGCAGACAACAAAGCGACCCGACTGCTTCGGGAGCTCGAAAAGTTTGGTCTGATTGAACGAAAACGCAGAGGTCTGGGAAAGCCAAGTTTGGTGTATGTGAAGAACTTTTCGGCAGAATCGTCAAAATCAATATTCCAAAATCGTGATTTTCACGATTCTGGAGGCTTCAAAAACGCAAGTCAAGACCCTTCAAAATCACGATGTAATAAGACTAAAGAGAATGATACTGAAATGAGTGAGACTGATCCATTCAATTCTGAAGAAGCGGATGGGATGAGCAAACGCACCCAACTGGAAGAATATTTTTCTCAGTCTTTGGAGATAGACCTTTTGCTCCGGCTCTGCCCGGATGACAAGGACATTATCTACCAGATCGTAGACTTGCTGGTGGACACCTGCGCTACCAACCGTAAGCTGCTGCACATTGCTGGGGACGATAAGCCCGCCGAGGTGGTATGCAGTCGGTTTATGAAGTTGAACGCCGACCACATCCGCTTTGTGCTGAAGTGCTTTGCAGAGAACAGCAGCCCGATCCGTAACATGAAACAATATCTGCTCGCTTCTCTGTACAACGCGCCCACCACCATGCAGCTTTCCTACCAGAACCAAACCAACCACGACTTAGCGAATCGGAGGTGATGAAAATTTCAAAGAAAGCAACCACGATAGCCATCGTCAACCAGAAAGGCAGCACCGGCAAGACCACCACCTGTGAAAATCTGGGCATCGGGCTGGCGATGGAGGGCAAAAAAGTTCTGCTGGTGGACACTGACCCGCAGGGCAGTCTTACCATCAGCATGGGCTGGCAGCAGCCGGACGAGCTGCCTGCCACATTGTCTACTCTGATGCAGAAAGCCATGAACGACCAGCCTATCCAACCCGGTGAGGGCATCCTGCACCATGCAGAGGGCGTAGACCTCATCCCTGCCAACATCGAATTGGCAGGATTGGAGGTGGCTCTGGTAAACAGCATGAACCGGGAAAAGATGCTCAAACAGGTGTTGGACGGAGCAAAACGGGAGTACGATTATATCCTGCTGGACTGTACTCCCTCCCTTGGTATGCTCACCATCAATGCACTGGCGGCGGCAGACACTGCTTTGATACCCGTACAGGCTCAATATCTTTCTGCCAAAGGTCTGGAGCAGCTTTTGCAGACAATCTGTAAGGTACACCGGCAGAAAATCAATCCGAAGCTGAAAATCGAGGGCATCCTGCTCACCATGACGGACAGCCGCACCAACTATGGAAAGCAGATCGACACTTTGATTCGTCAGGCATACGGTAGTAAAATCAAGGTGTTCGACCAGACCATTCCCCGGTCTGTTCGTGCTGCTGAAACCAGTGCCGCCGGCAAGAGCATTTTCCAGTATGACCCCAAGAGCAAGGTGGCAGAAGCCTATCAATCTCTTGCGAAGACTAACTATTAAAAGTCAAGCCCTAAAATAAAAAAATCCGCCAACCATCCGCTGCCCATGACAAACATCATTCAAATGCTGGCCTTGGAGTAGCGAGGGTGACGGAGAGAACAGCAAAGCAAGCCCAGCCAACCCTCGCAAAAACAGAATAGCATTTGAATGCTTCGGTTTGTCAAGGGTTCGCTGCGCCAGCTAAGTTGTTCTTAGGTTTAACTCAAGCTCTGGAGAAAATCAAGTGATGGCAAGATATGCTTTACCGGACTTCTGCAAAGCGTAAATCAGTCGTACGAGTTTCTTTGTGGCATGAGATAGGGCAACATTGTAGTGCTTGCCTTCAGCTTGCTTTTTGGTAAGGTATTCAGTAAAAACGGGATTCCAGTAACAGACGTATTTTGTTGCAGTGTAAAGAGCGTATCGAAGATAACGAGAGCCACGCTTTTCCATGTGTGCATAGCAGTTTGTGAGTTTTCCTGACTGGTATGTGGACGGAGAACATCCAGCATAAGCCAAAACTTTATCAGGAGAGTTGAAATTTGAAAAATCCCCCACCTCTGCAAGAATCATCGCAGCAGAATAAAATCCCATTCCGGGAATCGAAAGGATTGGCGGTTTCAATTCATCCATGATTTTCCGAATGGCATCTTCTATTTCGTTGATTTCGGAGGTGAGTTCTTGAATGAGCTTAATGGTGTGCTTTAATTCCAAAGACTTAGCAGGCATAACAGAACCAATGGATGTTCTGGCTGCATCTCGGATATGAGTAGCTCGGTCTTTTCGGTAATGGCCTCTGGATGTTGTCACGAGGATGTTAGCCAATCTGGTCAGATGAGCTTCTGAAATCTGCTTTGCACCGGGATATTCACTGAGAAGAGCATAGATTGAAGTGCCGTGGATAGACGAAACAAGCTGTTCCAATTCCGGAAACAGGATTGTAACCAATCTGGACACCGACTGCTTTAGTTTGGCGCGTTCCTGAACTTTATCAAATCGGTATCTCGTGAGTGACTTTAGTTCTTCGTTGTGATATGCTGTATCTGTGTAGGACTTGAGGTCTACATCGGACAATAGCATAGTTGCAATCGTTTTTGCATCCACACGATCGGTTTTAGTTTTGCGAAGACTGAGGCTCTTTCGATACAGGTTGGTATGCAAGGGATTCATGACATAGACGGGCAGGTCGTTGTCAAGAAGAAACCCAAGGATATTGCAGCTGTAATGTCCGGTAGCCTCAAGCCCTACTTTTATTTTGTCTGATTTTTGAGTACAGTCTTTAATCGTTTGCAGCAGCCTTTTAAACCCATCTAGGTTGTTGGGGATGGTAAAGCAGTCAGCGAGGGTTGTTCCTTCTGAATCAAGGATGCAGCAGTCATGCTTATCTTTGGCAACGTCAATTCCAACACAGATCACTTTTGATACCTCCGCTATAGTATTTAATGCTGCTTAGGACCACAGACTTCTTTGCAGTTGTAACCTCGTTCTAAATAAACCGTCTGGCGGTATCTAACTGATTAACATTTCAACAAAGAAGCTGTGGTTGGAGCCTTTGTCAAACCGTCTTTGCGGTAGGAGGTGTTCACCAATCCACAGCATCCTATACAGTGTAGCATACCGCTGGAGAGCGGTCTATAAATACTACTCTTTTATAATACGAGGAGGTGTTGGTGGATGCCGAAAAGCGGCTTAAACGTAGCACTGAAAGGTCTCGATGATATTTTTTCGACCGAAGAGTCCCGGCAGGAAGAACAGCGGGAGCAGGTACAACAGATTCCCGTCAGCGAACTTTTCCCGTTCAAAAACCACCCGTTCAAAGTTCTGGACGATGATTCCATGACCCGGACGGTGGAAAGCATTTCGCAGTTCGGTGTGCTTGCGCCGCTGATTGCCCGCCCCAGACCAGAGGGCGGCTATGAGATCATCTCCGGGCATCGTCGGAAACACGCCGCAGAGCTTGCAAATCTGGACACCGTGCCTGTCATTGTGCGAAATATGGAGGATGATGCCGCCACGATATTGATGGTCGATTCCAATTTGCAGAGAGAACACATCCTGCCCAGCGAGCGGGCATTTGCGTACAAGATGAAGCTGGATGCAATAAAAAATCAAGGTGCTAGGTCAGATTTAACTTCGTCCCAAGTTGGGACGAAGTTGAGAGCCGATGAAAAAGTAGCAAAAGATTCAGGCGAAAGTCGCAATCAAGTCCAGCGTTTTGTGCGTCTGACGAACCTTGTCCCTGAATTGCTCGACATGGTGGACGAGAAAAAAATCTCTTTTAACCCTGCGGTAGAACTGTCCTATCTGGACGAAAAACAGCAACAGGATTTTTTAGAAGCAATGGATGCTTCCCAGAACGCACCATCTCTTTCACAAGCCATTCGGATAAAAAAGCTGGCGCAGCAGGGTGAGTTTGACTATGATGCAGTCTACAACATTATGAATGAGGAAAAGAAAAGCGAACTGGACACCGTGACCATCAAAAACGAAACCCTGCGGAAATACTTTCCACGCAATTACACGCCCCGGCAGATGGAAAGCATCATCATCAAGCTGCTCGACCAGTGGCAACTAAAAAAGCAACAGGCAAAACAGAAGAAGCAGGAAGAAGCGCGCTGATCGCAGACTGAACCAAAAGACCCAGTTCCGGGTCTTTTATTTTGCAAAAATTTTGGAGGAAACGTCTATGAACTTTACTACCACTCACATCCGTTCCGAGAAAGTCACCATTGATACTCGCATCTACACGATTCTGAACGGCAGAAAAAAGCCTGGTGAAGTCTATCTCGCTGCCATTGCCCCGGATATGGAGCTGACCATCATCACGCTGGACGAGGCTCCCGGCATCCTGCCCTGCTTTGAGGAGGATGATGCCTGCCTGAACCTTCCCAACACCTCGCTGCTGCTCTGCTACAACCCGGCGCAGGTGCTGAAGATGGGCGGAAAGCACTACCTGACCGGCCCGGTGATTCTTGTTCGCACCAACATGGACGGCGATGTCATCTCGCTGACCATCGATGAAGTCTACCTGTTCCAGAAGTATCTGGCAAGCCACAGCATCACCCTGATGGCAGACGACCAGAAGCTGCCCTGCATCTGCATGGAGTGAGGTGTGCCATGCTGAACTTTTTTATCGGTTTCGCATTTTTTGAAGCCGGCGCTTTTTTCGGCTTCTTCGTGGCAGCTCTGTTGAACGCCGCCCATGCCTGGCAGGAGATCTCTATCAAATTCGAGGAGGACGATAATGGAACAGAACGAGAACACCTTGTCGGTGCTGAAAATTGCACCGGGACAGTATCCGCAGCAGGTCGAGATTGACAACAACCTGAAAGCCTTGCAGGAGGCGGTGGGCGGCACGATTGCTGCTGTTTACCCCTTTGCAGACCCAGTGGCTATCATCTGCAATGACGATGGTAAGCTCATGGGTCTGCCCCTGAACCGTGCTCTTCGGGATGAAAACGGAGAAATGTATGATGCCATTGCCGGAGACTTTCTAGTGGTGGGATTGGGCGAGGAGGATTTTGCATCCCTGACCCCAGAACTGGCGCAGAAGTACGAGCAGCTTTTCCATCAGCCGGAAGCCTTTCTGAAGCTAGGCAACCGTCTGTTGGTGCTGCCGGTGCCTGATGAACCTCCCGCAGAAAAGCCCCGCACCAAGCCCCCGGCAGAGCATGACCGCTAAAATCACCCTGCTGCACGGGAGGTGATGGCATTGCAGGAAGAAATCGAACAGAAATCCTTCAACCTGATGATCTCGACCACGAAATTGTCTGCCCGGACTGTCCTGCGGGCAGTTAAAGCGGCGTTTCGGCTGTACCAGTCCAAGGCATCCCAAGGTAAGCAGAGCGTCCGCACTCTTCTGCGGCAAAACCGGGGCGTGTCCAGCGTGGAGATCAGCAAGACCGGCATCCGTGGTCTGGAACGCTATGCCAAAAAGTACGGCATCGACTACGCCATCCGCAAGGACACCTCCGAGGTGCCGCCCCGGTATCTGGTCTTTTTCAAAGCCCCGGACGCAGAAGCATTCAACTCGGCGTTCAAGGAGTATTCGGCATCTCTGCTGAACAAGGACAAACGCCCCTCGGTGCTGGCAAAACTGCATGAACTGGTGCAGGCGGCGGCAGAACTCCCCGGCAAAGTCCGGCACAAGGAACAGGAGCGCGGACTGTGACCACGAAAAAGCTGACAAAACTGCTGGCGCTGTATCTGCCCTATCTCCTGCTGGGGCTGGTAGCAACCAATCTTGGCGAAGCATGGCGGCTTGCGGAGGGCAAGGAACTGGGCGAACGCATTATGTCTATGATGGGCACCATCCCGATGGCGTTTGCAAATCCTCTGCCCAGCCTGCATCCGCTTGATTTGCTGGTGGGTCTGTGCTGCGGTGCAGGGTTACGACTGGCGGTCTATCTGCGTGGCAAAAATGCCAAGAAGTACCGTCACGGCATGGAGTACGGCTCTGCCCGGTGGGGCACTGCCAAGGATATTGAGCCGTTCATGGCACCCAAGTTTGCCGACAACATTATCCTGACCAAAACGGAACGGCTGATGATGTCCAACCGCCCACCGGACCCCAAAAACGCCCGGAACAAAAATGTGCTGGTGGTGGGCGGCTCCGGCAGCGGCAAGACCCGGTTTTGGCTCAAGCCCAACCTCCTGCAATGCCATAGCTCCTATGTGGTCACCGATCCGAAAGGTAGTATTGTGGTCGAGTGTGGGAACGCACTTCTGAAAAACGGTTACAAGCTGAAGATCCTGAACACCATAAACTTCAAAAAGTCGATGCACTACAACCCCTTCGCCTATGTCCACAGCGAAAAGGACATTCTGAAACTGGTCACGACCCTGATGACCAACACCAAGGGCGAGGGCAGCGGCGGGGACCCATTTTGGGAGAAAAGCGAACGTCTTTTGCTCACCGCCCTGATCGCTTATCTGCACTATGAAGCCCCGGTGGAGGAGCAAAACTTTGCTACTCTGCTGGAAATGCTGAACACCATGCAGGTGCTGGAGGATGACGAGGAATACCAGAACCCTGTGGACTTGCTGTTTGAGGAACTGGCAAAAAAGAAGCCCAATAGCTTTGCCGGGCGCCAGTACAAGCTCTACAAATTAGCTGCCGGCAAAACGGCAAAGTCCATCCTCATTTCCTGCGGTGCCAGATTAGCCCCCTTCGACATCCAAGAACTGCGTGACCTCACAATGTACGATGAACTGCAACTGGACACGCTGGGCGATAAGAAAACGGCGTTGTTCCTCATCATGTCGGACACGGACAGCACCTTCAACTTCCTGATTTCGATGGTCTACACCCAGCTTTTCAATCTGCTGTGCGACAAGGCAGATGATGTGTACGGCGGCAAGCTACCCATCCATGTGCGGTGCCTGATCGACGAGTGTGCCAACATCGGGCAGATCCCCAATTTGGAAAAATTGGTGGCGACCATCCGCAGCCGTGAGATCTCTGCCTGCCTTGTTTTGCAGGCGAGAAGCCAGTTGAAAGCCATCTACAAGGACAATGCGGACACCATCGTGGGCAACATGGACAGCCAGATTTTCCTCGGCGGCAGTGAGCCGACCACCCTGAAAGACTTGTCCGAGATGCTGGGCAAGGAGACCATCGACGCCTTCAACACCTCGGACACCCGTGGCAACAGCCCCAGCTATGGCACTACGTTCCAAAAGATGGGGCACGAATTATTGAGCCGGGACGAGCTGGCGGTGCTGGACGGCGGCAAGTGCATTTTGCAGCTGCGGGGTGTCAGACCTTTTCTTTCGGACAAATATGACCTGACCCAGCACCCCAACTACAAGTTGACCTCGGACTACGACCCCAAAAACACCTTTGATATTGAAAAATATCTGAACCGAAAAGAAAAAATCCACCCCAGTGATGAGTTCATCGTGGTGGACGCTGATTCGCTCCCGTCTGCCTGACCCGGTAGGCGGTTATTTTTATCATTGGTCTGATAAGTACACCAGAAAATCAACTTTGCTGCGGCTATGCGGCATAAAATGATAGGATTTCAGGTGTGTACAAATGACCCAAAACGCTTTATAATAAAGGAGAAAAGACTATGGAATTCTTCAACAGTGCTATCGAAGTTCTTCAGACTCTGGTTGTCGCTCTGGGTGCTGGCCTCGGCGTTTGGGGTGCCATCAACCTGCTGGAAGGTTATGGTAACGACAACCCCGGCTCGAAGTCGCAGGGTATGAAGCAGCTCATGGCTGGCGGCGGCGTTGCGCTGGTCGGCATCACCCTGATTCCCCTGCTGAGCGGCCTGTTCGGTTAAGAACAGCGGGCGGCGGTTGCCGCCCGGTACATATTATAATAAGAAGCACCATAGTCACCATCTTATCTATAGAAGGTGAAGCAGATGAGCGAGATTTTACTGTATCACGGTAGCAAAGAGGAAGTTGTCTATCCCGAAATCCGTATCACACGGTATACAAAAGACTTTTCATGGGGATTCTATTGCACGAATAACTATCAGCAAGCCTACCGCTGGGCAGACCGCCGCTCCGCAGATGGTATTGTGAACATTTACCGCTATGTAGAGAATCCTGAGCTGAAGATTCTGCGCTTCCCGGAAATGTCAGATGAATGGCTGGACTTTATTGCAAAATGCCGTGCAGGAGAAATGCACCCCTATGATATTGTAGAGGGGCCGATGGCCGATGATACGATTTGGGATTATGTCAACGGCTTTACTTCCGGTCAAATCAGCCGCGAAGCATTTTGGGCATTGGCGAAATTCAAGCATCCAACACACCAGATCAGCTTTCACACCGTAAACGCTTTGCACTGCCTGACCTTTGAGAGGAGTGAACCCATCCATGACCGAAAAGCAGAAAAATGATGTTCTCTATGTTTGTAGCCTGATCGAGACCATTGCCCGCAAGACAAAGAACCATCGGCAGGATGTGATTCGTCACTTCACAAAAGCCGGCATCGAACGGCAGCTCCGGCTGGCAGAAGTAAACCACTGTCTGTCCTTTGAGCAGGTTTCAGATGAGCTGATTGAAGATCTCAACATCCCGGATGGGGATTTTGATACTGCTGCGGAGTGCCGCTATACGGTCCCTTCTGCAACCTCCATCGGAATGCTGTATCAGGGGCTGGTGCTGTCCACCATGAAAGATGAAGATGCTGCACAGGCAATTCTGGATGTTTTTTCGTCGTTTATCACGGATGAGATCTCCGATTTCAATTCCAACGTATACTACACCAATCCTGATTATCTCCGCTGCTCCTATCTGGAGGGCAAAATGCTTGCTTGAGAAAGGATTGTTATAATGGCAAAAAATCAACATAATGCAGGGCTTCATTATAGACCTCTCAATCAACTTGGATTATCAAACTTCAATGATTATATAGAAAATCCCATTGATAGTCGTTTTAAGTTTAATCCGCCCCCTCTAAAATGTGGTAAGCTTTTTGGACTTTGCAAAGCTGATCGTCAAAAAGAAAAGCTTCAGAAACATTGCCCGTGGCATCCGCTTCTAAAAATGAAGGCATTCACATTAGAGATCAACGGAGAAGCTGAATACATTTGGTATTGTAAAGAATGCGATTGTTATTATATGAACCCCTTTTGGCGAAATGGAGAAAAACGCATCCTTGATGTTTATCATAAGGTTCCTGTTCGCCGACTTATAAAAACAGCTATATAGCTTTGATTATGATTTGCCGATTGCCGAAAAGCAGTCGGCTTTTTTGTTTCCGTCGAACACTTTTTGTGTTTGCTCATATCATTTCATCTATCATTCATCAATCAAAAATGATAGATGAAATGAGGGCATTGTTCCATACGGCGGCTTGAGCAGCAGCGGAAAGCCCTCTGCAGCTTGCAGTTTTATTAAATGTCCGTGCTCCAAGCCGCGTTTTTATCCACCCATCCATGAAAGGCGGTGCTATTATGCAGTTTTTGACCCACATTATTTTTCTCCTGAATCTGCTCAAGACCCTCATCAACCACTTCAGCTAAGGACGGTGACTGCTGAATGGAAACCGTTCTCAAAGCCATTGCCGACTGGATCAAGGGCATCCTGACGGCAGGTATTATGTCAAACTTGTCTGGCCTGTTCGACGATGTGAACACGCAGGTCAGCAATATCGCCCAGCAGGTGGGCACCAAACCCTCCAGCTTTGAGCCGAGAGTGTTCGCCATGATCGAAGCCCTATCCCGGAACGTGGTGCTCCCCATCGCAGGCATCATCCTGACCTTTATTGCCTGCTACGAGCTGATCGAGATGATCACCCAGCACAACAACATGGCGCAGTTCGAGCCTGCCCTCATCATGCGCTGGATTTTCAAGACCGCTGTTTCGGTGTGGCTCATCAGCAACACCTTCGATATTGTGATGGCGGTGTTCGACATCACCCAGAAGGTAGTGTCCGATTCCAGCGGCATCATTGCCGGAAACACCCGTGTCAACGACATTGGTTTGTCCATGCTGCAATCCAGCATGATGCAGATGGATGTAGGCCCTCTGTTCGGGCTGTTCCTGCAAAGTTTCTTCATCGGCATCACCATGCGGATATTGAGCATCATCATTTTTGTCATCGTCTACGGGCGTATGATTGAAATCTACTGCATGGTGAGCCTTGCGCCCATCCCCATGGCGACCTTCGGCAACCACGAGCAATCGCACATGGGGCAGAACTACCTGAAATGCCTGTTCGCATTGGGCTTTCAGGGCTTTCTCATCCTCATCTGCGTGGCAATTTATGCCGTGCTGATCCAGAGCGTGGCGATTTCCGGGGATGCCATCAACTCCATTTGGAGCATTGTGGGCTACACCGTCCTGCTCTGTTTCAGCCTGTTCAAGACCAGTTCCGTGACAAAATCCGTTCTCGGAGCGCATTAAAGGAGGTGTTCACTTGGCTGCGTATATCTCTGTGCCCCGTGATTTGACCAAGGTCAAATCCAAAGTGGCGTTCAACCTGACCAAACGGCAGCTGCTTTGTTTTGGCACAGCGGCTCTCATTGGAGTGCCGCTGTTTTTTGTTCTCCGGGATTCCGGCGGCAACACTGCCGCCACCCTCGGCATGATGGCGGTGATGCTGCCGGCGTTCTTTCTTGGAATGTACGAGAAAAACGGTCAGCCTTTGGAAAAGCTGCTGTCGTACTATGTGCAGTCCCGGTTTGTCCGCCCGAAGATTCGCCCCTACAAGACCAACAACTACTATGCACTGCTTATGAAGGGAGGCATGACCCATGATCCCGTTTTGGAAAAAGACCGATAAGCACAGCAAGCCGCAGTCTGCGCAGAAGCGCAGGCAGAACGCAAAGCCTGCTGTGCCCCGGACCGCCCAGCAGTCCATCCCCATGCAGCGGATGTTTGAGGATGGCACCTGCCGGGTGAAAGCAAACTATTACACCCGCACCATCCAGTATCAGGACATCAATTATCAGTTGGCGCAGCAGGAGGACAAGACCGCCATTTTCGAGGAATGGTGCTCCTTCCTCAACTTTTTTGACAGCTCCATCAAATTTGAACTGTCCTTTGTGAACATGGCAACCGACAGCACCGAGTTTGAGAAAAGTATCCGCATCCCGTACCAGCGAGATGGTTTCGATGATGTTCGTGCGGAGTATTCCCAGATGCTGCGCCAGCAGCTTGCCAAGGGCAATAATGGTCTGACCAAGACCAAGTTCATCACCTTTGGCGTGGAGGGCGAAAGCATGGCGCAGGTCAAGCCCCGGCTCGATCACATCCAGAACGATCTGCTCAACAACTTCCACCGGTTGGGGGTGCAGGCAAAACCCCTGAATGGTGCCCAGCGGCTGAAACTCATGCACGATATGTTCAACATGGACGGTGCCAGCAAGTTTCACTTTGACTGGAAGGACCTTGTAAAAAGCGGCCTTTCCGTGAAGGATGCTATTGCACCCACCGCCTTTGCCTTCAAGAACAGCCGCACCTTTCAGATGGGTGGCATCTTCGGGGCGGTCAGCTTCCTGAGCATCACGGCATCCGACATCAGCGACCAGCTTTTGAAGGATTTTCTGGATATGGATTCGTCCCAAATCGTTACCATGCACATCCAGTCCGTTGACCAGAATCGTGCCATTAAGACGGTGAAGCGCACCATCACGGAACTGGACCGCAGCAAGATCGAGGAGCAGAAAAAAGCCATCCGTGCCGGGTATGATATTGACATCATTCCGTCGGATTTGGCAACTTACGGACGGGATGCGAAAGCTCTGCTCAAAGAGCTGCAAAGCCAGAACGAGCGGATGTTCCTCGTCACTTTTCTGGTGCTGAACACTGGGCGCACGGAGCAGGAGCTGGAAAACAATGTCTTTCAGGCCAGCTCCATCGCCCAGAAGCACAACTGCAATCTGTGCCGGTTGGATTTCCAGCAGGAGCAGGGGCTTATGTCCTCGCTGCCGCTGGCAGACTGCCAGATCGAAATTCAGCGGGGACTGACCACCAGCAGCACGGCTATCTTCATCCCCTTTACCACGCAGGAATTGTACCAGAGCGGAAAAGAATCGCTGTACTACGGCTTGAATGCGCTTTCCAACAACCTCATCATGGTGGACCGCAAAAAGCTGAAAAACCCGAATGGCTTGATTTTGGGCACTCCCGGCTCTGGCAAAAGTTTCTCGGCAAAACGTGAAATTGCCAACGCCTTTCTGGTGACAGATGATGATATTATTATCAATGATCCCGAAGGCGAATACTCGCCGCTGGTGAATCGTTTGAAAGGTCAGGTCATCAAAATCAGCCCCAACAGCACCCAATTTGTCAACCCCATGGACATCAACGCCAACTACTCCGAGGAGGATAATCCGCTGTCCCTGAAAGCCGACTTTATTCTTTCTCTGTGTGAGCTGGTGGTGGGCGGCAAAGATGGTCTGATGCCCGTCGAAAAGACGGTCATTGACCGCTGTGTGCATCTGATTTATCGCAAATATTTTGCCGACCCCTGCCCGGAGAATATGCCCATCCTTGAGGACTTGTACAATGCCCTGCTCCAACAGGACGAAAAAGAAGCCCACCATGTTGCCACGGCTCTGGAAATCTACGTCAAGGGCAGTCTGAACCTGTTCAACCATCGCACCAACGTGAACGTCAATAACCGCATCGTCTGCTATGACATCAGGGAACTGGGCAAGCAGATGAAAAAGCTGGGAATGCTCATTGTGCAGGATCAAGTGTGGGGGCGTGTCACGGCAAACCGCAGCAGCGGCAAGTCCACCCGGTATTATATGGATGAGATGCACCTCCTCTTAAAAGAGGAGCAGACCGCCGCTTATTCCGTGGAGATCTGGAAGCGTTTCCGCAAGTGGGGCGGTATTCCCACAGGGCTGACCCAGAACGTGAAAGACCTGCTTTCTTCCCGTGAGGTCGAGAATATTTTTGAAAATTCGGACATGATTATCATGCTGAATCAGGCGGCGGGAGACCGGCAAATTCTCGCAAAGCAGCTCAATATTTCGCCCCATCAGCTTTCCTACGTTACCCACTCCGGCGAGGGCGAGGGGCTGCTGTTCTTCGGCAATGTCATTCTGCCGTTCGTTGACCGTTTCCCCACCGATCTGGAACTGTATAAAATAATGACCACCAAGTTAGGTGAGGTTTCGGAGGGTGCGCAGAAATGAGCAATCCGAAGCTGAATCCCAAAGAGGAATCGTCCGCCAAAAAGACCCGTTCTCCCCCGAAGAAAGCCAAGGTGGAGCAGTCGGTGCCCAAAAAGAAGAAGCTGAAAACTGATGCAGAAAAGACAGCCGAAAAAGCCCAGCATCTGCGGTTTGGCAAGGCGGAACTGACCCCGGACGAACTGAGCCGTTTGAGCAAGGCGCAGAAACGGGAGATGTACGCCGCCCATACCGCCCGGTCTGCGGTGCACCGGGAAATCGACCAGTACGAGGACGACAATGTGGGCACACAGGCTCTGAGCGAGGGCGAAAAAGCGGCTGGCAATGTCCGGGATATTTCCAAGAGCAGATACGCCCGCAAACTCAAGAAGAAAGCCAAAATGCAGGGCAAGAAAGGAGCCAAAACCGCAAAATCTTCTGCACAGAAGCCGACTGCGGCACAAGATGTAGGAGCATCCAGCACCGGCGAGGGCGGCTCCAACTGGCTTTCCCGGTGGCGGCAGAAGCAGGACATCCGGCAGAGCTACTATGCCGCCGCCCGGTCGGGCACTGCGGCGCAGACCGCAGGCGGTAAAGCGGCATCCAACGGTGCATCTGCCGCTCGTTCCGGCATGGAACAGGCGGTGGAGAAAGGCAAAACTGCCGTCAGCACCGCTGTGAAGGGGCTGGTGAATGCCGCCAAGGGCAACGCACACGTTCTGGTGATCGTGGGCGTTTTTCTTTTGCTCATTCTTATGGTGATGTCTGGCTTTTCCTCCTGTGGCATCCTCTTTTCCGGCGGCACGCAGGTATCCGGGCAGACCATCTACACCGCAGAGGATCGGGACATCCGGGGCGCAGAACAGGACTACAAGAAGCTGGAAAAGGAACTGGATAAAAAAATCAAGCGCACCCCCACCGACCACCCCGGCTACAACGAGTATCAGTACCATCTCGACCCCATCGAGCATGACCCGTGGCAGTTGACTTCGTATTTGACCACCCTCTACGACGATTACACCCGGTCAGAGGTGCAGGGCAAGCTGAAGGAGACCTTCAAAAAGCAGTACAAACTGACCACATGGGTGGAGGTACAGATACGGTATAAGACCGTGTGGGTCATCAGCCCAGCAGGAATCCCGGTACCCACGCAGGTGCCCTACGAGTACAAAATCTTCCACACCAAATTGGTGAATAAAGGGCTGGAAGTCGTTATCCGGGAAGAATTGGATGCTGACCAATGGAAACGGTACGAGATTTTCCAAGATACCTTGGGCGGCAGACCCTACCTGTTTAACGGCGGTCTGCCGCCCGGTGGCTCCGATGGCTCTGGCGCGCCGGGCATTGATTATCAGGTTCCGGCAGAAGCCCTGACGGATGATGAATTTGCCGCCATCTACAAGGAAGCCCAAAAGTATGTGGGCACACCTTACGTCTGGGGCGGTTCCACCCCGGAAACAGGCTTTGACTGCTCCGGCTACGTCTGCTGGGTATACAACCAGAACGGCTACGATGTGGGGCGCACCACCGCCAACGGCTTGTGGAATAAGAGCCAGCACATCAGCGAGGCCGAAGCAAAGCCCGGTGATCTGGTCTTTTTCAAAGGAACCTACGACACCCCCGGCATGAGCCATACCGGAATCTATCTGGGCAACGGCATGATGGTGTCGGCCGGAGACCCCATCAAGTACGCAAACATTCACTCGTCCTACTGGGAGAAGCATCTCGCCGGGTTCGGACGGCTTTCAAAATGATTGGAGGAGTTTTATGAGCGAAAAATCGGATAAGCTGCGGGCGATGCTGGAAAAAGAAAAGGAACGCCGCATCAAGCTGAACAACCGCATCGAGATTCTGGAGCGGCGCATTCAGGAGGAGGATTCCGCCGAGGTCAACGAAATGGTGCGGACTGCAAAGGTCACGCCGGAACAGCTTGCCGCCCTGCTGCGGCAGTCGGCTACCGCCACCCCGAACCCGGCTGCGCTGTCTGCCGTGGGTGCAACTTTTGAGAAGGAGGTCGATGCAGATGAAGATTAAGAAACTGGGCGCACTGCTGGTATCGGTGGCACTGTGCGCTGGCATGGCGGCTCCCGCTTTTGCCTATGGCGGAGAGCCTGTGGAGGAAGTGGAACAGCCCGTCCTGACTTCTACCACCGATGAAGAAGATGTAGTCACCGTGACCGATGAGGAGACCGGTGCCCTGACCCCGGAGGGCAACCTGACACTGGTGGACGATTACCACACCGACTATTCCGATGGCAGCGGACAGCAGTTCATTACGCTGGTGTCAAAGTCGGGAGCTACCTTCTATCTGGTCATCGACCGCAACGCCAAAGGACAGCAGACCGTTCACTTTATGAATCTTGTGGACGAAGCCGACCTTCTGGCGCTGATGGAAGAAGATGCTGCCGATGCCTATACCGCTGAAAAAGAAGCGGCGGCGCAGGCGGAACTGGATAGGCTGAAAGCCGAGGAAGAAGCCAAGAAAGCTGCGGAAGAAGCGGCAGCATCCGGCGAGGAACAGCCCAAGGAAAACAAGGTCACAAAGATCGCATCCGGCTTTCTGGGTGTGGTGGTGCTGATTGCGCTGGCGGCAGGCGGTGGCTTCTACGTTTTCGCAAAGCAGAAGCAGAAAAAACAGGCAGAAAAAGAAGCCCTTGACCCCGATGCAAACTACACCGAGGACAAGGGCGATTTTGAAATTCCTGTGGAGGATGAACCGGAGGAGACCGACGAGGAGGATACCGAACCCATCTGATTTCAAGGCGGCGCTTGCCGCCGTACATATTACAATCCGAAACAGATTGGAGGGAACGCTTATTTCAATTCTAGTTGTAGCAGAAAAGCCCTCGGTGGCCATGTCCTACGCAAAAGTCCTCGGTGCGACTAGCCGTCAGGACGGTTATCTGGAGGGCAACGGCTATCTGGTAAGCTGGTGCGTTGGTCATCTGGTGGAACTGGCACCGCCCAATGTCTACGATGCCAAATACGTCAAGTGGAGTATCGCAGATTTGCCCATTCTGCCGCAAAAGTGGCAGTATCTGGTGTCTACGTCCACCAAAAAGCAGTTTGGCATCCTGCAAAAACTGATGCACCGCCCGGATGTGGAGAGCGTGATCTGCGCTACGGACGCAGGGCGCGAGGGAGAACTGATCTTCCGCTTGGTGTACCAGCAAGCGGGATGCAAAAAGCCCTTTACCCGCCTGTGGCTGTCCAGCATGGAGGAAAACGCCATCCGGGAAGGATTCGCCCATCTCAAACCGTCAACTGAATACGATGCGCTGTACAACGCAGCACTCTGCCGGGAACGTGCCGACTGGATGGTCGGCATCAACGCTTCCCGGCTTTTTTCGTGCCTGTACGGTCAACCGCTGGCGGTGGGGCGTGTTATGACCCCGGTGCTTGCCATGACGGTGGTGCGGGAAGCTGCCATTGCCGCCTTTGTGCCGGAGAAATTCTACACGGTGGATCTGGAACTGACCAGTGGCTGCACGGCATCCAGCCGCCGTATTCCCAAAAAATCCGTTGCAGAAAACCTGTTGAAAGCCTGCCGAAAGGAGATGGTGGCAACGATCCAGCGCATCACCCGCAAGGAAAAGTCCGAGAATCCACCACCACTGTATGATCTGACCACCCTTCAGAGGGACGCTAACCGCTTGCTGGGGTACAGCGCACAGCAGACTTTGGACTATGTACAGAGCCTGTATGAGAAGAAACTTACCACTTATCCCAGAACTGATAGCTGCTATATCACCGACGATGACGAGGAGATGCTGGAGGAGCTGACCGAGGAACTGGAAGTTTTTCTCGGCATTACCCCGGAGGACATGGACGAGGCGGTGCCCCGGACACGGCGCACCGTCAACCGGGAAAAAGTCACCGACCACCACGCCATCCTGCCCACCCGCAGTATGCTGCAAGCCGATCTGGAGGCTCTGCCCAAGGGCGAGCAGAACGTTCTGAAGCTCATTATCGCCCGGACGCTGATGGCGGTGAGCAAGCCCTTCCGGTATTTGGAGACCCTGCTGACCACCGAATGTGCAGGGGAGGAATTTACCGCCAAGGGCAAGGAGGTTCTGGAGGAAGGCTGGAAAGCGGTGGAACGCAAGGTGCTTGCCGACATCCTGAACCGAAAACAGGAACTCACCGCCCTGCCCAATGCGGCAGAAAACGAGTGCGGCATCCTCAATGCCGAACTGAAAGAGGGGCAAACATCCCCGCCGAAGCATTTTACCGAGGACACCCTGCTGCACGCTATGGAAACTGCCAGTGCAGACAGTATGCCGGAGGGCGTAGAACGTCAGGGCATCGGCACCCCGGCAACGAGAGCCGCCACCATCGAAAAGCTGGTGCAGAAGGGCTTTCTGGAACGCAAGGGCACCAAGAAAACCAAGGTGCTGCTGCCCACGGATAAGGGAAAAGCCCTCATTACCGTAATGCCCGAAGAGATTCAGTCTGCAGATATGACGGCTGACTGGGAAGCGAAATTGCTACAAATCGAACGTGGCGAAATGGAGCCGAGTGAATTTATGACTGAGATCAATACGATGATTACCGAACTGGTAAAGAATACGGAAATGAAAAAAGGAGTAAATGCGCTTATGAAAAACAAAATCATTGGTGTCTGTCCCAACTGCGGTGCAAATGTTGTGGAGCGTGAAAAGGGCTGGTTCTGCGAGAACCGGGAGTGCCGTTTTGTCCTGTGGAAGGACAATGCGTTCTTTAAGCGTCTGGGCAAGCGTCTGGACGCTCATGTGGCGGACAAGCTGCTGCGGGATGGTCGGGTCCGCCTGAAGGACTGCAAGAGTGCCAAGGGCAAGACCTACAATGCCACCGTGCTGCTGTCCTGTGAAGCTGATGGCCGCAGCAAGCTTTCGCTGGAATTTGAAGGTGGGTGCTGATGGAGCAGATAAAAGAAGCGGTCTACCTTATCAACGATGAACGCTATCTGCATCTCCGGGAAAACGGTGCAGGGGTCGGCTTTGCCACTTATAACAAGGTAACTGGCGAGCCGCTGGAAAGTGGGCAGATCTCGGAAAAGAATCTGCCGCCCGATGGACAAAACACCATCCCTGCCGCCCGGAACTGGTATCTGTTTGAACTTTCGGACGATGACCGTAAGGCCATCCAACAGGAAAGCGTAAAGATCCTCGAAAACATCCCGCAGGCGGGCATCGGCAGACGGCGCATCTGGGAGCCGGAAACGCTGCCGAAGGATATTCGTCTCATCAACAGCCACTATGATGACCTCTATCGCATTCCCGATGGCGGCGTGATTCAGGTGGATTACCCGGATGGGCGCAGTTTTACGGCACGGGTGGAACATCTGGATGATTATCACTTTGACATGGGCGGTTTGGGCAATGTGTTCCACATCTGCCAGTTTGCCGAAGTCATGGAACGAAACCATGCCGACTTCTACCCGGAAATTCAGACACAAGACGAGCAGGCTGCATGGGAACTGGGCGGCAAAGGCTATCTTGCCATCCAGTCCTGTGAGGATGGATGGGACTACACACTCTACCACAGCGATTATTCTGTGATGGACGGTGGGCAGCTGGATGCCCCGGAACTGACCATTCAGGAAGCCCGTGAGCAGATTCTGGAAACTCACCACATGGAAAAGGGGCGGCGGCTACTGCAGGACTACGATGCAGTCATGGATAAAGTTGCGGAAGCCGAGGAACTGAGTGCAGACCATCGCCCTTCCACACTGGAAAAGCTGGCAGAACTGGCAAGTGATACGTCTGCGCCAAAATCCTCTGCACGTTCTGCACCGGAACTGTGAGGTGGACGATGCAGCAAAAATGGAACCAGAATTTTGACGGCGAACCCATGGCGGACATCCCGCAGAAATTTCTGAACGCAGGGTGCGATGTTTATATGGTGATGCAGCTGCGGCATGACGAAAAAGTCCTCGATGCTTCCAGACTGCATGGGCAAAACGCCAGACCCGGAGCATTACGATGTCACCTACTATGCTGATTTGCCCGCCATGTGGCAGGATGTGCCGGACAACGAGGTTCTGGAAGAACTGTTTCAGGTGTTTAACCTCTCCCGTCCGCAAGATTTTGAGGGACACAGTCTGTCGGTTAGCGATGTGATCGCACTCAAACGCAATGGCGAGGTGTCTGTGCACTATGTGGACAGCATCGGCTTCAAAGATTTACAGGGGTTTCTGGACAAGCAGCCGGAGCGCCCTTCTGTTTTGCAAACTCTCAAGGAGAAGTGCGATGCCCCGGAGTGCAATCCCACCGTCTGCCGGAAAGCGAGGGATGCGCATGAACTTTAACCATGAAGAACTCATGCTGATGATGCTCTACAACACCGGCACCCGGATGGGACTTATCCACGAACTGCGGCTGATGCAGTGCTACCTGATGCCCGATGAAACCGCCCTGCGGGAGTTGTCGGAAGGTGTTATCGAAAAGCTGAAACTGTTGACCGATGCGGAGTTTGGCGAGTTGGAATTTCCCCCGGACTGATTATTGCCGCCTGCGGGCGGCGTACATAAAGTATTTTGTTCTTCCAAAAGATATGCTATAATCAAATTAGACAAAATTCCTCTCTTCAAGCGATTTCTCCGCAATTTTCCTGTGGCTCTGCTCGTATCAAAAATAAGGGACCGATTTTTAATTGTCAGAACGTAGGAACCATTATGGCAATCTTTGAAAAGACCATCCGGAATCAGAATTTTGACCAGCTGCTCCGGAAGCTGGAACAGGAGATCCCGGACAGCAGCTGGTCGGCCAATCTGGAAGCAGGCAGTGACTTCAAAGAAGGCGACGCCCGGTGCAGTGTCCGTGTGTTTGAGCGGTACAGCATGATAGGCGGCAACCGCCTGAGCCTGACGCTGACCCTGTTCCAGAATGGAGACAGTCCGATCCGCCTGTCTGCCATCACCGCAGGCGGCAGTCAGGCGGTGTTCTTCAAGGTGAACACCCTCGGAGAAGAATCTTTTCTGGACGATGTAAAGGACCTGCTGGAAGAAATTTTGGAGGAGTAAAATGTTTTTTGGATGGTTTGACGCTATATTCAGCTTCATTTTCCCAATCCTGTTCCTGCTTTTTATTGGAATGTTTTTCTTTGCTCTAATTTCAAATCTCCGCACATGGAACAAAAACAACCACTCGCCGCGGCTTACCGTTCCGGCAACAGTGGTAGCAAAGCGCACCGATGTTTCGCATTCCAGCAGTGCCAATGCCGGAGATATGTCCGGTGCGCACGGATACGACACTAGCACATTTACATCGTACTATGTGACTTTTCAGGTGGAGAGCGGCGACCGGATGGAATTTGAAGTGGACGGAAGCGATTATGGTCTGCTCGTGCAGGGCGACATCGGAAAGCTGAGTTTTCAGGGCACCCGCTATCTTGGGTTTGAGCGGAGCTAAGTGTTTCTTACATTATATAGTATGGAGTGCTGTATGAACGATTTGTTTATCCAAGGGCTGACCATCGACTGGAACAGAGTTCGCCCATACAATTATGTTCGTCAGATTCCTGCCATCAGTGGAATCGACACTTTTACATTCCATAAGCCCATTACGTTCTTTGTTGGCGAAAATGGAAGTGGAAAATCTACGCTTCTGGAAGCAATCGCTGTTGCTTACGGCTTCAACGCAGAGGGTGGAACGAAGAACTATTCATTTTCCACATACAACTCCCATTCGGAACTATGTGAGGCTATGACGATTTCCAAGGGGTATCGCAGACCAAAGTTCGGGTATTTTCTCCGAGCAGAGAGTTTCTATAATGTAGCCACCAAGGAAATCGACTATTCCGATGACGATCATCCCTCCAAAGGCTATCACCAAAAATCACACGGTGAAAGTTTCCTCGCCATTGCGCAGGACTACATGGGTGCAGATGGAGTCTATATTTTTGACGAGCCGGAAGCAGCTCTATCTCCGCAGCGGCAGCTCACGTTGCTGATCAACATTTATCGGTGCGCCCAAGAAGGGGCGCAATTCATTATCGTATCACATTCACCCATTCTCCTCGGAATGCCTGATGCTGAAATTTTCAGCTTCGACAATGGCACGATTCATCCTTGTCAGTATGAAGATACGGACAGCTACGTTATCACCAAAACATTTGTAAATAATCGGCAGCATTTTTTGAACCAGCTTCTGAACGAAGAAACGTAATGCCGGGAAAGGACATTCCTTATGAGTGAGTCTACGTTGAAAGAACTTTGGCAGCAGGTCGCAGAAAAGAAAAGCTGTGAAGCAAAGCAGAAAGAACTGACCTCCCAGAGAGATACGCTTGCTGATCGTCTGAAAAAGCTGGAAAAATCCAAGCTGGCAGAACAGGCTGATGTGGACCGTCTGGAGGGGCACAGCCTTGCCGCATTTTTCTATCAAGTGATTGGAAAAATGGATGAAAAGCTGGACAAGGAACGGCAGGAAGCCTATGCAGCCCGTGTCAAGTACGATGTGGCTCTCCATGATCTTTCTTCCGTTGATGCCGACTTGGAGCAGATTCAAAATAGACTGGCACGGCTGTCCGATTGCGAAAGGCAGTATCAAGCTGCTCTTTCCGAAAAAATCAAAAGCATCAAAGTCTCTGCCCACCCTGCCGCACAGCAGATTGTGGAAAGCGAAAGCCGCATTGCCGCACTGAAAGTCCAAAAGCGGGAGCTGCTGGAAGCCATCAACGCCGGAAAGACCGCCTTGCACACGGTCAATGAAGTTCTGGAAACGCTGGATAATGCCGAGGGCTGGAGTACATGGGACGTAATGGGCGGCGGTTTGATGGCTGATCTTGCCAAGTATGAGGAACTGGACAATGCACAGGAGCAGGTGGAACAGCTTCAAGTGGAACTGCGGCGGTTCAAAACTGAGCTTGCCGATGTTGAGATCACCGCAGACCTTCAGGTTGCGGTAGACAGTTTTTTGAAATTCGCAGATTTCTTCTTTGATGGCCTCTTTGCAGACTGGGCAGTTCTGGATCACATCAATCAGGCGCAGAGCAGAGTGGAAAACACCAAGAGCCAAATCAAGCGAGTCCTTGCACTTCTGAAAAAGATGCGCGAAGATGTTGATGTCCAAATCGCTGATGAAAAAGAGAAGCAGGAGCAGCTTGCGGTGGAAACTGAGCTGTAGGTTTGGAGTGTTCGCGTATGTAATATGCTCAACTCAATGAATTGGAAATTTTGGAGATAAAGACTATGAAGAAAAAAGCACCAATAGTGTTCATTATCGTGAGCGTCTTTGCCGTAGCCGCAATCATTATAATTTCGGCGTATAGATCTTCGGAATCCTACAGAAAGGCGAAGGCTGCAATCCAATGGGATTGCTCTGTGTCTTGTACAGAAAAATCAACATCTGCCCAATATGTAATCACTTATTCTAATGTAAAGGTTTCATCCAAAACGGGCACACTGACGATTCAGAATAGGAATGATTTTGAAATTGTGGTGCATTTGCTCTGCGAAGGCGAACAGGAAATCGTATCTGGCAATATTTCTGCGGGAGGCTGCTACTCTTTTGCGAATGTTACGGACAAAGAATATACCGTAGGTATTCATGCGGATGTTGATGCAGCCACCAACATTAAAGTAATTGTATACGACGGAAAAGACACAGAGCCATATACAAATTGACAAGTCGGTGCTTGCGGGGGTGCATCTATTTGAAAAAGTATCAATGTCCATGCTGCGAATGTTTTACTTATAATGTTCCACCAAAGGAAGATTGTGGGTACATTTGCCCAGTTTGCTTTTGGGAGAATGACCCGTTTATTACTTCTGATAGCGACCCCAGTGACTTGAATCATGGAATAACTCTAAACGAGGCAAAAAACAACTATTTGGAATTTGGTGCCTGTGAAAGAAAAATGTTACGTTATGTTCGTCCGCCCGAAAGCGATGAAAAATAGACATTCATCATCAAAACTTCAAAGTCGACGATAACCCAATTATTATATACCCTTGGCGGGCAACCCAAAAACGGTTGCCCGCTATTTTTATACCCTAAAATCTGAAGAAGGAGGCCAAAATGCCAAGCAAAACCGAAGAATACCTTGCCCTTGCCCAGCGCACGGCAAACGGCTTGACCCGGTACTGGGAAAGCTGGACGGATTACCTGACCACCGCATCCCGGCTGTACAAGTACCCCTTTGCCGACCAGCTTATGATCTACGCTCAGCGGCCCGATGCCACCGCCTGCGCCGAATTTGACATTTGGCGCAACCGGATGAACCGCTATGTCAGGCGTGGCTCTAAGGGCATCGCCTTGCTGGACGAATCCAGCGGATTCCCGCGCCTGCACTACGTTTTCGATGTGTCGGACACCGGGGTGCGCCGCAATTCCCGTGACCCGGAGGTGTGGCAGCTCGGTCCCGATTTGGTGCAGCCGGTTTCAGAAATGCTCGCCGCCACCTACGGCATCAGCGGAGAGCGTGTCAGCCAGCAGCTTGCGGATGTTGCCGGGAAACTGGTGGCAGATTACTGGGACAACAACAGTGGTGACATTCTCGCCATCGTTGACGGTTCGCTTCTGATGGATTATGATGAAGCCGGGGTGGAGATGCAGTTCAAGTCCGCTGCCGCCATCAGCGTCACCTACACGCTGCTGGAACGTTGTGGTTATGAGCCGACAGGCTGGTTCGACAAGGACGATTTTCAGGCAATCTACAATTTCTCAACCCCGGATAGCGTCTACGCCCTCGGCGCAGCCGTCAGCGACATGAGCCGGGAGGTGCTGCGGAACATCGAGCGCACCGTAAAAAAAACCATTCGCCGCCGCAATGCAGAAAGGAGCCAATATGAATACGAACAGCAGGAACGTGACCTACTCGACCGTCGGGGACTACCAGCTCCCGAACCTGACCCTGAACCAGCCCCGGAAGCCGCTGGGCAAGTACGGCAGGCTGCGCCGGACGTACCTGATGAACCATCGCCCAGTGCTGTACAACACGATGCTCCTGAACGGGAGCCTGTACCCGCACCTGATGGAGGTGGAGCAGACGGCAGAGAGCCGGATGCAGCAGACCATGGAGCAGCTTCTGAAACAGAACCCGGCCCCGGACAAAGAGAGCCGGCAGATGGCGTGGGTGCAACACATGAACAGCCTGAAAGCGCAGGCCGAGGAACTGGTGCTGACGGAGCTGATCTACAGCTAAGTTTCTTCGATGCCCACATCCCTACCGAAGCTGAACAAATTGGAAAAATCGACCAAGCGGAGAGCGAAAAATTGCCCTCTGCTTTTGTTTTGTCGCAGGCTGAAATCGAAAACGAACTGCGTAAGCACGGCTCCGGGTTTGAGGGTGGCAAGCAGCGTATTATGGCACTGTACCAGACCCAGCCCGACCGCAATCTCCGTGTCAAGGCACTGGCAAAGGAATACGGCATCGGTGGGCACTCCCACGATTATCTGGATGGCAGCAGAGGGTTTGTCAACCACGACGGGAGAGGAATGGAATTTGACCATTACCCCGAACACAAGAAATTCACGTTAAGCTGGACGCAGGTGGAAAAGTATATCGACCTAATGGTCCAGTCCGACCGCTACCTGACGGATAGAGAAAAGGAGCATTACACGCCCCCTGCGCCTGTCAGCGTAAAGCCGGATGGTGCCATAGATCGTGCCAAAAAACTGATCCGGGAGTTTTGTCAGGAGGAGTACGACTCCGAGCCGGACTTTTCCGATCTGACTAAAATCGGCATTGCCTACACCCACGCCACCGATGAGGATATTCCCATTCAGGTCAACGTGGATCTGGTGGGGTATCGAGTGGAGCGGTATCTGGGCGAGGTATTGATAGATGAGCGGCAGTACGAAAGTCTGGAAGACCTGACCGAAACCGAGCTGGAAGCTTTGGACTTTTCGGAACTGGTCAGCGTCACGGATGAGGAATTGGAGCACTACCACAGCAAAGTGGAGGAACGCCCTGCACTGCTGCCGCTGGATGCCGCCACCGAGTACAATGCCCTGAAGGAGCAGCACCCGGATGCGCTGGTGGGCTTTGAGCAGAACGGACAGTTTGAGTTTTACGCAGATGACGCGCAAAAAGTCAGTGAACGTCTGGGCGGCAAACTTCTGGAAAAAGAAACAGCACTGGGCACCGTCCCGGTCATCGGCTTTCCCCGCGACCAGTGGGCATACCGTGCCAAACAACTGTGGCAGTGCGGCGAGAACATCTACCTTGCCGGGCTGAACGAGGATGGCACCCACCACCAAACCAAGTATCTGCGCCGGGAGGACTATCTGCCGCTGGGCATTACCATCCACATGGAAGGACGCACTTTCCGGGTGGATACAGTAAACTTTGATAAGGACAGCGTTACCCTGCAGGATGTGGCACTGGCAGAAATGCGGATGCCAATTTTCCGGGAGGAACCGCTGGCTCTTGTCCGGGAGTTGTACGAGCAGGAACAGGAAGTGATGGAACACCCCCTACCCGATTACAAGGTCGGTGACAATGTTATCGTTGACCTTCCTACCCGAACCATCGAAGGAACAATCGGCTATGTGGGCGAAACGGATGTTCGCATTGACACCAGCGCACAGGGACAGTCGTGGGATAACGAAGTTATCAACAAACGACAATTCGAGGATGGCTTGCGGCAGAATGAACAGGTTACTACGCAGCCAGATGATACTGTAAAAACGGTTGCCATATACCCTGCTGAAGAAAACCGTATGCCTTATGATATTGTGATCCAGACGATTGGCTCAAAATCACCTACTCTAGATGCAGTTGAACCGGAACGATCCACACTTGAACTTGCCGGGAACTTCCACATCACGGATGATGATTTGGGTGTCGGAGGCCCCAAACAGAAATTCGCCCGGAACATCGAAGCCATCCGTACCCTGTTCAAGCTGGAAGAGGAGCACCGGGGTGCCACCGCCGAGGAGCAACAGGTGCTTTCGCAATATGTGGGCTGGGGCGGTCTGGCAGATGCCTTTGACCCCAACAAGGAAAATTGGTCTGCCGAGTACACCCATCTGAAAGAACTGCTCTCTGAGGATGAATACGCCGCTGCTCGCGCTTCTACTCTGAACGCCCACTACACCAGCCCCACCGTGATCCGTGGTATCTACGATGCGGTGGAGCGCATGGGTTTCCGCAGCGGTAACATTCTGGAACCTAGTATGGGCGTGGGCAACTTCTTCGGTATGCTGCCGGACACCATGCAGGACAGCCGTCTGTACGGCGTAGAGCTGGATTCCATCACCGGGCGCATCGCCAAAAAGCTGTACCCGCAGGCCGACATTACCGTGGCGGGCTTTGAGACCACAGACCGCCGTGATTTCTACGATCTGGCGGTGGGCAACGTGCCCTTCGGCAACTACAAGGTCAACGACAAGGCGTACAACAAGTTGGGATTCAGCATCCACAACTACTTTTTCGCCAAGGCCATCGACCAAGTGCGTCCGGGCGGCGTGGTGGCGTTCGTCACCAGCCGCTACACCATGGACAGCAAGGACAGCACCGCCCGCAAGCACATGGCAGAGCGTGCCGATCTGCTGGGTGCCATCCGTCTGCCGAATAATGCGTTCCGTGCCAACGCTGGCACAGATGTTGTCAGCGACATTATCTTTTTGCAGAAGCGTGACCGCCCCATCGACCATGAGCCGGACTGGGTACAGCTTGGCAAGACCGAGGACGGCTTTGCCATCAACCAGTATTTCGTAGACCACCCGGAAATGGTGTTGGGAAATTTGGAACTGGAAAGCACCCAGTACGGTCACGACCTGACCGTTGCACCCATTGAGGGTGCAGTGCTGGCAGACCAGCTTGCAGAAGCGGTACAGCATATTGAGGGCAATTACACTGCGGTGGAGATTGCTGCCCCGGACGTCGCAGATGCGGAAGCACAGCGCAAAACGCTGCCTGCAGACCCGACTGTGAAGAATTTTAGCTATACGGTTGTTGATGGCGAGATCTACTACCGAGAGAACTCTATCATGACGCAGATTGAACTGTCCGACAACGCCAAAGGCCGTGTAGCTGGTATGGTGGAGTTGCGGCAGATCGTCAACGAACTGATTCAGCAGCAGCTGAATGACTTCCCGGATGAGGACATTAAGGCATCGCAAGCAAAATTGAACGCCGCCTACGATGCCTTTACTGCAAAATACGGCCTGATTAACGACAAGAAAAATGCCCGCCTGTTCGATGATGACAGTTCCTACTATCTGCTCTGCTCGCTGGAGAATCTGGACGAGAATAAAAATCTTAAGTCCAAGGCAGATATGTTCACCAAGCGGACGATTCGGCCAGAGCGTGTTGTCACCAGCGTGGATACCCCCAGTGAAGCACTGGCAGTGTCCATCGGGGAACACGGCAAAGTAGACCTGCCTTATATGGCAGAACTGCTGGGCACACCCGGCGAGTACAGGCGCATTACCACCGAACTGTCCGGTGTGATTTTCAAAGATCCCGCCGCCGATGCAGACGACCCGGAAGCCGGCTGGCAACCTGCGGACGAGTATCTTTCCGGCAATGTGCGGAATAAACTGCGCATGGCTCAGCTTGCCGCTGAAAGCCACCCGGAGTTCAAGATCAATGTGGAGGCTTTGACCAAAGCGCAGCCCAGAGAACTGGAAGCATCTGAAATTGATATACGGCTGGGTGCTACTTGGCTGGACCCGGACATTATCCAGAAGTTTATGACCGAGACGTTCCAGATTCCCTACTATCTGCGCCATGCAGTCAAGGTGAGATATTCTCCTTATACCGCAGAGTGGCGCGTGGAGGGCAAAACTGCCACCGGCAGAGGGGATATTATCTCCTCCGAAACCTACGGCACCAGCCGTGCCAATGCCTACAAGATCTTGGAGGAGACCCTGAATCTGAAAGATGTCCGCATCTACGACACCATTGAGGATGCCGAGGGCAAGCCGAAACGTGTGTTGAACAAGCGGGAGACCATGCTGGCTCAGCAGAAACAGCAGGTCATCAAGGACGCTTTTGCCAACTGGGTCTGGCAAGACCCCCAGCGGCGCATTGCGCTGGTGAAGCAGTACAACGAGCTGTTCAACTCTACCCGTCCCCGTGAGTATGACGGAAGTCACATCAAATTCGTGGGCATGAACCCGGAGATCACCCTCCGGGAGCACCAGCGCAACGCCATTGCTCATGTGCTTTATGGCGGTAATACGTTGCTTGCACACGAAGTTGGTGCGGGCAAGACCTACGAAATGGCGGCATCCGCTATGGAAGCGAAACGGCTGGGGCTGTGCCAGAAATCCTTGTTCGTAGTGCCCAACCATCTGACGGAACAATGGGCATCGGATTTTCTGAACCTCTACCCCAACGCCAAACTTTTGGTGGCACGGCGCAAGGATTTTGAGACCGCAAACCGCAAAAAATTCTGCGCCCGCATCGCCACCGGCGACTACGATGCTGTCATCATTGGGCACAGCCAGTTTGAGCGCATTCCTCTGTCCTTTGAGCGGCAGGAGCGTATTATTCAGGAGCAAATTTATGAAACGCTTGCCGCCATCAATGAGCTGAAAGTCCACGCAGGCGAGAATTTCTCCATCAAGCAGATGGAAAAGACCCGGAAAACGCTGGAAACCAAGCTGGAAAAACTGCGCTCCGATGAGCGTAAGGACGATGTAATCACCTTTGAGCAACTGGGCGTTGACAGGCTCTTTGTGGACGAGAGCCATTTCTACAAGAACCTCTTTTTGACCACAAAAATGCGGAATGTCGCTGGATTATCCACCAGCGAAGCCCAGAAATCCAGCGATATGTTCGGCAAGTGCCGCTATCTGGACGAGATCACCGGCGGGCGTGGCGTGGTATTCGCTACCGGCACCCCGGTGAGCAACTCCATGACCGAGTTGTACACGGTCATGCGGTACCTCCAGTACAGCACCTTGCAGCAGAAAAAGCTGACGCACTTCGACTGCTGGGCATCCACCTTTGGTGAGACGACCACGGCCATTGAACTTGCCCCGGAAGGTACCGGATACCGTGCGCGCACTCGTTTTGCGAAGTTTTTCAACTTGCCCGAACTGATGGCGATGTTCAAAGAAGCAGCAGATATCAAGACCAGCGACCAGCTTCATCTCCCGGTGCCTGATGCTAAATTTGAAACCGTAGTGGTCAAGCCTTCGGAAATCCAACAGGACATGGTGCAGGCGTTGAGCGAACGTGCAGCCGAAGTCCACAGCGGTTCTGTTGACCCTTCTGTGGATAATATGTTGAAAATTACGTCAGATGGCCGCAAAATTGGTCTTGACCAGCGGTTGATGAACTCGGCTTTGCCCGATGACCCCAGCAGTAAGTTGAATGCCTGCGTCAACAACGTCCTGCGCATCTGGAATGACACCAAGGAGCAGAAGCTGACCCAGTTGATCTTCTGCGATATGTCTACGCCAAAGGGCGATGGCAGTTTTAATGTCTATGATGATATCCGCTCCAAGCTGCTCAATGCTGGTGTGCCCGAACAGGAGATCGAGTTCATCCACAACGCAGATACGGAAAACAAGAAAGCAGAACTTTTCTCCAAGGTGCGCAGCGGACAGGTGCGTGTGCTGCTGGGCAGCACTGCAAAAATGGGAGCCGGTACAAATGTCCAGACGCTGCTTGTGGCAGTGCATCATCTGGACGTGGGCTGGCGTCCGTCTGATATGACCCAGCGCAATGGCAGAATCATCCGTCAAGGTAATCAAAATAAACAAGTGTACGTCTATAATTACGTCACTGAATCAACATTTGACGCATACCTCTATCAGACCCTTGAGAATAAGCAGAAGTTTATCTCGCAGATCATGACGAGCAAATCACCCATGCGCTCCTGCGATGATATTGATGAGCAGGCTCTGTCTTACGCCGAAATCAAAGCCCTGTGTGCGGGCGACCCTCGCATCCGGGAAAAGATGGATTTGGACGTGCAGGTGGCAAAATTGAAAGTTCTGCGCGGTGACTTCCAGAATCAGAAATACCGTCTGGAAGATAAGCTGCTCAAAACATTCCCGGAAGAGATCCAGAAACAGAAAACCCGCATTGCTGCTTTGCAGCAGGATTCACAGATTGCAGCAGCACATCCACAGGACAAAGAAAGCTTCTGCGGCATGACCATCAAGGGCATGGTATACGATGACAAAAAGGCTGCGGGCGAACGGCTGCTGCTGGCTCGGCAGGAGATGCCCAATGCCGATATGATGCTGTTAGGCACCTACCGCGGTTTTGAACTGAACATCAGATTCGATAGATTCAAGAACGAGCATCAGGCTGTTCTCCGGGCAGAGTTAAGCTACCCGGTATCGCTGGGCGATGATGCGCGCGGCAACATCACTCGTCTGGACAATGCCATCGACAACTTTGCTGACCGTATTGCAGACGCCGAAAATACCCTGCAAAACCTTGAACAGCAGAAGCAGGCCGCAGAGATCGAGGTAGCAAAACCGTTCTCGCAGGAGGAAGAATTGCAAGAAAAATCCGCCCGTCTTGCCGAATTAAACGCACTGCTGAACATCGACCGTGACCGCAGTTCCTCGCAGGATGCTCCTGAAGAAACCAAGGAAGAGGCATCTCCTGCGGCTCGTCCGTCCGTGCTTGCTGCGCTGGAGGAAAAGGCCAACCAGCCGGAGCCAGTCAAACCGTTCCGCAGCTATTATGACAAGGATGGTGATGCACGATGAAAGAAAAGCGGGATGAAACCATCATCCTGCGTCTGAGCAAAACTGAAAAGAACCGCATCTATGAAAAAATGTTCAGCATGGGCATCCGTAGCCTAAGTGCCTACATCCGTAAAATGGCATTGGATGGCTACTGCTTGAACCTTGACCTTCCGCAGCTGCGCCGAATGGCTTATCTGCTCCAGAATTGCAGCAGCAATCTGAATCAGGTCGCCAAACGCGCCAACGAAAGCAACAAAATCTACTCTGCCGATCTTGATGATCTACGCACCCGACTGGATGAACTGATTTCCATCGGCAGGCAGATTCTTTCCAAGCTGGCTGAACTTTAACCATTAAAATAAATCCGCAGTTGAAAGGCTGCGGGGTACATAACAGTTGACATCCTTGCAATGCAGCAGCTGATACCTTTATAATAAGGGCGAACAGAAAGAGGGCGAACAGAAAGGAAGTGCCTGATATGATGTCTATCCTGAAGAAAATCGTTCTTTTCCCGATTTCTCTCTTTGTGGCGTTTCTAGCTCTGATGGCAAGGTGGCTACTAACCCTGTCCAGTTATGTAGTTGCTCCGCTGATGCTCTACATCTTCGGCTGCGGCATCTACACCGCCCACCGCCAGACTTGGGATCAGTTTTTTATCCTGCTGGTGGCCGAGTTCATCTGCTTTATTCTCTTTTTCGGTGCAACTGCCATCACCGAGGGCATCGGGCGGTTCAGCGAGTGGCTTTCCGAACTGTAAGAAATATTTTCAATCTTTTGCCGCCTTCGGGCGGCATTTTTCTTCTTTTATGGGGGGGTGATTTAGGATGGCCGCAACACGGCTGATCGCGCTGCACAAAAATAAGGGCAAGTCCGTTGCAGCCTGCCTGAAAAGCCGCACGGACTATGTGCAGAATCCCGACAAGACCGAGCAGGGCGAACTGGTCAGTAGTTACGAGTGCAGCCCCTTAACGGTCGATGAGGAATTTATGTTGTCCAAACGGCAGTACGAACTTGTCACTGGACGCAGACAGAAAAGTGATGTGATTGCCTACCAGATTCGTCAGTCTTTCAAACCTGGTGAGATCACCGCCGAAGAAGCCAACAAGGTTGGCTATGAACTGGCAATGCGCTTTACCAAGGGAAAATATGCTTTTATTGTCGCCACCCACACAGACCGGGAACACATCCATAACCATATCGTTTACAATTCCACCGCCCTAGATGGCACCCGAAAATTCCGGGATTTTTTATTGTCCGGGCTGGCTGTGCAACGGTTGAGCGACCTGATTTGCTTAGAGCATCAGCTCTCCGTCATTGAGATAAAACCCTATCGGGAGCGGCAGAAGCGCACACTCTATCCACCCAAAGAAAGCAATCGTGACCGTCTATGCGGCGTGATCGACAACATTCTGGCGGAAAAGCCCAAAGACTACGAAGATTTCCTGCAAAAACTGGGGCAGCAGGGATACGAGGTCAAGCGCGGAAAGTACACTTCTGTCAAGGGCGCACGGCAGAAACGATTCATCCGGTTCCGCACTTTGGGCGCAGGATATAGTGAAGAAGAACTGAAATCGGTTATCTCTGGCGAAGCCGAACACCATCCCCGGCAAAAGCAGAACCGCATCGTACCGGAGCAAAAATTTCAGATGCTGGTGGATATTCAGGCAAAGCTGGCTGATAGAAAGAGTATGGGGTATGCTCGCTGGGCAAAGCGATATAATCTGAAAGAAATGTCCAAGACGCTGGTTTTCTTACAGGAGCATAAAATCGGCAGCGTTGAAGAAATGCAGGAACGTGTGGATGCCGCAACTGCTCGCTATCATGAGTTAGGCGATTCCATCAAGGCAGCTGAAACACGCATGGCCGAAATCGCCGTTCTGCGGACACATATCGTCAACTATGCCCGGACACGCCCGATTCATGATGCCTACCGCAAGGCTGGGTATAGTAAGAAATTTCTCGGAGCCCACCGTGAAGAAATCACGCTGCATAAGGCCGCAAAAACTGCTTTTGATGAAGCTGGCTTGAAAAAGCTGCCAAAGGCTAAGGACTTGAGCATCGAATACGCTGAACTTCTGAAAAAGAAGAAAGAAGCATACCCTGACTATCGCAAAGCACGAGATGAGATGCAGGAGCTGATGAAAGCTCAGAAAAATGTAGAGATGTTCTTTGCAGAGGAAAAGAGTACAACCGAAAAAGAACAAGCACGATAGATGAAATCCGCCGAGGATCCTTCCCGTTTTTTCGGGAAGAGTCCTCGACGGATTTTATATTTTGGGGTGCTTTGCTAACAATCATGCTTGAATAAAATGCGTGTTGCATTATCTTTGGCTAAAAATCAGAATTAAAAAGTGGTCCTCTATTTACAACTGTTGCAAATAGAGGACCACCGCTGTGAATTAAGGCGACAATGAGTTGTTTAGTAAAACCATCGAATTGGAAAAACTTTTCGCTGAAAAAGAAAGCTGAAAAACTTTTCTTTTCAAAAGTTCTTCTATGCGTTTCATGATAAACCAGTCACTTAATGGAACCGAGATTGCTTTTAATGTAGACGCCGTAAGTTCACCAATTGAAATTGGAACTGTTGATGCTGAACAAATGATTGTTTGATCAAAATAATCCGATTCAACACTTCTTACTTCGTTTGTACGCCAAATACGCAAAGGCTTGTTTTCTCTTAATAGCTTTTCCCACTTTTGAGCGTATTCGGCAATATCTTCTGAACTCAGTGTCTTTTCGGAAATTTGATCACCCTTAAATTCTAAAACTTTCTTCAAGTCTTCTGTTGATGCAAGTGAAATGTTTGCCGAGTGACGCTTTGCCGCACAGAAGCAGATATAATAAATACCACACCAGCATTCAGAAGTGTTCCTTACCCATATACGCAGTGATTTTTGATTCATTATAGCGTCTTGAATAATATCTTCTGTCGTATGATATTTTTCCCATAGCTTTTTTGCTTGACTTTTGCAGTCTGTGCAATATTCTGAAAGGCATTTTATAAATTGCTCACAACGGTAACAGGAATCACAGGGGTGTCGAAGATCACCCATTGAAAGCAAATAAGGAAACAGCTTCGCTTTTTCGATAATGCCTATGGCTGCTAACATATTAAGATCACTAGGCTCAAAAACAATTTCATACATAGCAATTTGTCATCACAAATTAGGAATTGTAACCTGCGTAGTTGCGCTCCACCAGATAGGCTCACTTGCACCAACTACTCCGAAATAGCAACCAACACTACAGTCGAGATAGGTTCCAGCATCATAAAAATCGTATGTATATGTAGTGTCGTAGATGCTTTGAGTTGGCACCAATGCCGTTGTTGAGAAAGGACAGCTTCGCTCGATATTATCGGAATAGCTAGTGTAATAATCTGTTCCAGAAACGCTCTTTATCACGTCAGGTCCAATGCCAACAGTAGTTCCGCTCATATAAAAGCCTAGTCCATTAGCTTTTGTATAAAGCACTCTCCAAGTTCCATCAATATACGATACAAGCTTTGAACCAGTTTTATTTGAAACCGGAATATGAACAGGAACCTCAGCTAAGACGTAAAATCCGAGACTTTCTTGTTCACTGTCAGAAAGCGTGAGCAACTCTTCTACCGAGTAGTCGTCAATGGTTCGCTTATTATTCGCAGCAAATGCTGGCTGAACAGACAGCACAAACAAAAGTGTGACCAAAAGGATTGAAACCAATCGTTTGATTTTATTCGTCATAGTAAATCGCCTCCTAATAAATTTTGAGTTTGAATCGCTAAAACGACTGATGCTGCACTGGAATCACCAATCCCTTTCGTTTTGGGCTATTTTCACTTAAGATCAAGTGATTCGGGAACATCCGGCTGATATGCAGTGAAGAAGCAGGTGCTATTTACACTTGCTACTGCCATACCCATTGCAACAACGCAAGTGAGCTTACTCAGCCAATACATTATTTTTTTCATTTTTTCTCCTTTCTTTTGATTTTTGAAAACGGTCGCCCAAAAGGAAAGCCGAATTCATCTTTGAAATTTTCGTGTCAGGCAAGGAATGACTGCAAATATAATCAATGCCCATTTCGAAAAATAGTAAATTGTTATAAATCTTGAGAGTGGTAGAATATCAATTGCCGCAAGAATGACATCAAAACCGGTCAAACAGATGCTAATATGCCTATACTTTCGCTTCTTTTCTGTGGGGAGTCTCTTGTTTTTGGCTTCAACAGGGGCATACAAAAATGCAATTATGAATAGTAAACAAGTCGTTATCAACCGAAATCCATATGTCGCCACAATTTGATAACTTAAAACGACACTTGCAAGAAAGACAGATAAGAAAGCCAAGTAGCAGTTAAAATGTGAGGATGCATGATATCCTCCTAGGTATATTCGAAGTGGGATGAAGCCGAGGAGAAAAGCCAATGAGTACCATATATTACCGCAAACACATGATGCGATAAGAATGAGGAAAATACTTATTGTTGATGAAATCAACAATTCATAGGCATATACATAAATATTTGATTCACTGCGTTCAATAATTCCATGACCATATAGCCATTCGACGACTTTTCGAGAGATAGTACGCTCTAACATAAAATTTTCATTTATAAAGAAACAGACGGGCGTCCTCCTTGTATTGTCGGATGCCCGTCTGTTCACAAGAAGTTAACAAGAATCAAACTTTTTAACTAAGCGAGTAGATAGCAGTAATTGATTTTATTTCGAGTTTCGCCAATGAAGCCATTTCCTTATCAACAGTATAATGGCAATGACCATTACCACGATAAAAGTAGAAATGGAAAGCTGGGTTAAAAAGATGCTTTGCGAAAAGAAAAAAAGAACCAACAATCGAAACGCTACGGCTATTAGTAACAGAATTCCAGTTAATTTTTCCATTATTATATCTCCCGGTAGCGTATGTTGAAATCACATGTTTGTTTCAACATAGATTTTTCCGTTTCGGATTACAAAATTAAGGTATGCATTAGCAGTTCCTGCAACGCTGAAATATTTGAATTCAATTTTCAGGCTCGCCATAGTCGATGTGTGTGTAAGACTGTGAGAGAGAATCTCATGAACCGTCGTATAGTCTAAGTCATATGCGGCTGTGATTTTATAGCTACTGTTAGTGTCAACCTTGTACTCAAAATGCGAACCGATAGAGTTATATTCAACCGTATAAGTACCATGGATAACGGGATCGCCATTTGCTCGTCCCTGAATCGGAGTGTCTGGACGAATCGTAATGGTTCCATGTTCGCTGTTGTCCAACTGAATCGTACCAGATTCACCGAAGGGTGCAACATAATAGGACTTTAGTTCCGGCTCGGTGATTGCGGCATTTGCCATTAAAGGATTTACCGCCATCAAAAGGGCAGCACTACCGGATAGTGCAAGGAAGCTGCGCCGAGAAATCTTCTTCATGGTGATTGACCTCCTAAAATGAAATTTACAAATCATAGACTTATAGCTAACACTATAAGTTATGATTTTTAGTTGATGATACCATAATTTCAAACGATAGCAATCTATTTGTCGTGAATGGTTAGCTTTCTGGCACGAACGGTCAATTTGGAGACTTGCTGATTCCTATCCTACCATTTATAATGGTTGTAAACATCAAATCTAATTGGAGGATCTTCAAATGGCAAAATATACGGTCGCGGTCTGCGATGATGAAAAAGAAGATTTAAGTTTCCTCGTAAGAAAAATCACAGAATACGACACTCACCAGCTCTTTGAGATCAAAACCTATACAGATGGAGAACTACTTTTTGACGAATTAAAATCACAAAAAACATCCATTGATCTCTTGCTTTTGGACATAGAGATGCCATCCAATGGATTTCAACTTGCACGAACTCTACAAGCTTTGCCAAAGCATCCAATGGTGATTTTTGTAACTAGACAGCATGAATATGCCGTTCAAGGTTATGGAATAGCTTTTCGCTATTTGACAAAACCATTAAATAACCTATTGTTTAAATCCGCAATGGATGCGGCAACTCAAGAACTTGCATCACGCCGATTCCTTGTTGAATGTGATGGCGGAACATTATCGCTGGAAACTGCAAATATTTACTATATTGAAAGTTATGGTCATACAATTTTAGTTCACAGCAAAGGTAAAGACTTTCAACTTCGGATGAATATTCAAGATGCAGCCAAGCAGCTTCCCAAACGCTGCTTTACAGCACCCCATAGGTGCTATCTTGTTAATATGGAACACATCCTTTATACTTCATCGGACGAAATCATGCTTTCCAACGGAGCAAAGCTGCCCATTAGCCGAAGAAAACGTCAGGAATTCAATCAAGCGTTTAACACATATTTAGGACGGTAAAATGTATTATTTTATAGAATTGGCCGGAAGTATTACAAACATTGCACTGCTCAGTCTGTTTATGAGCCGACTGTTTGTGCGAAACAAGATTCAAAGCAAATGGCACTACACATTTCTTACTTTGTTATGCACAGGGCAGTGCGTTCTAAGTCTTTTTCCGAATTGGGTGATACCTAGGACACTCTATCTGCTGCTTGGAGGTTTTTTACTAGCAAGATTGTTCTATGAAGTTCAGACTTGGCCGGCAGCTTTCGCAAGCGGTTCATTTTTTGTCTTGGGTTCCGTGGTAGAGATTCTTGCGATGCTATTGATTGGCGTTCGTCTGCCAGATACGGATCTTTTAATGCAGGTTGGAGCAGCACGATTGATTTATGTTGTGTTCTCTAATCTGATTCAAATACCACTTCTTATTTTAGTGTCACATTTTTTCAACAGGGAAGAAAGTGATTTGCGGATTGTATGGCTTCTTCCTCTAATCAGTATTCAACTTGCAAGTATCTCCGTGTGCTATGTCGTACAGTGCCATGCAGCAGATAAAGACTTTCCGGACTATATGGTTTTCTTTATGGCTGTCCTGCTTTTTGTAAATATTATGATCGTTTTCTATGTGGAAGCCCTGCGGAAAAATGAAAAAGAAAAGTATTTGGCAGAACTAACAGAACAGCACTATCATTTACAAATAGAGTACTATCAGCAACTTCTGGAAAAACAACAGGAAACAAAAGCCCTTTGGCATGACATTAAAAAATATACCACCGCAATGCAAGCGGTTGCAGCGCAAAATGACTCCGAACAACTCCGTCAGATTGCTCAAGCAGCTGCGGATGCTTATGAACGTGTGAAAGACATCTCTGCTGTTGGCAATCCTGTGGTCGATGCTTTACTAAATCAATATCTCCGTTCTGCAAAAGAGAACCAGATCCAAGTTCTTTTGGATATAACAATTCCAGAAGTTCTCGCTATCTCAACATTGTTGTTAAGTGTTGTTATTGGTAATACATTCGATAATGCAATTGAAGCTTGCCGACTTATCGCCCCAGAAAAACGGGTGATTCACTTGCAACTACGAAAACAGAACCGAATCCTGTTTTACAGTATCGAAAATCCATATATAGATGCGGTCACCCAGTTGCGCGTAGGGAAGCACCATGGCTACGGGCTGAAAAACGTAGAACGCGCTGTGAATCAAAATAACGGTAATTTTCAGGTGGAGAAAGTTGATGGAAATTTTATTGTGCAAATCCGTTTGAACTGTGAGAATTAAATCATAAAACATTCATATTGAAACGATTACCATATAAGAGAACATCCTTCCCAATGCCCCGCATTTTACAGGGCATCGAGAGGGATGTTTTACTTGTTGCACTTGTTCTGGACTTTTCTAGGTATACAAGATTTTTCTTTTACCGAAAGCGTTTTGAAAAACGCGTAGCCTGCATCGGAACGATGCAGATTATAAAGGGTTTGGGAATTCCCAACAAGCATTTTGCAACGCAAAATGGCGTTTGTATAGACAAAGCCCTGCTTGCAACTGATTGTTTGGCGAGGAAAAGCGTATATGGTTTTGGCTGTTTAATCAAACAATGATAACGTGAACAGCGCGCTCGTAATCAGCTTTGCGAACGTATATTGTGTAAATCGTTTGACAATTGACCTTTTGAAATGCGGTTCCAGCTCTTTCACGGGTTCCCATCGAAAACAAAGACGGCGATGATAAATCGCGTACTTTTGTTCGATATCCGATTCCCTCTTTCTAAAAGAGATGTGTATTTTGGTATTGTGATTGATTTGAGCAAACCACCAACTCTTTTGGTTAAAAACGGTAGCATAAAACTCCTTGCTCAAAACGGTTATCGGATATTATTTGAAATTTCAACATACCAAGTCTTTCCGGTCTTTGCAGCAATATTGACAACATAGTAGCAGCCAACGCGATTTGTTGCATCTACCAGAACACCAGCCCAAGAGGAATCAGGGTATTTTGTCCAGTCTTTCTGAGATGCAGGAATGTCAAAATCCTTGGTCTGCTCTCGATATCCGTTACTCGTCCATCCAGTTTGACCAATTCTTAGAGTTTGGCTCGTAATTTTTGTTGCAGAGTTATTGCAATAGTACTTTCCAGTAACCTTTGTCAACTTATAATACGAACGATCGCCGGAGTCTTTAACAATATCATAATAAATTGTAGTATATGCTCGTACGGTGTTGCTTGAGTCCCAAGAATCTTGGTTGATGCTTCCATCTGCACAGGGGCTTATAGATGTTGGAAATTCGCTAGGCAGAATGGTTGCGACATCTTTTCGATAGGAAGTAAGGGACGAACCATCATCCAAATGTTGAACATCCAGAACGGTTTTTTCCTCGAACTGAATCATTTCATCGGTTGCCTTAACAATATTGGATTGGGTAATCAAATCTTTTTCCGGCGATTCAGAAGCCATTTTAGCAAAGAGCGAAGAATGAACGGTGACACTGCCGATTCTCATAGAAGGTTCCATTGCAACGCTAGAAACGCAAAGCATCGCAATCATCAAGAAAGAAAGCGAAGCAGCTAAAAGCTGTGATACTTTTTATGTTTCATAATAAACAATCCTTTCTCATTAAATGGATAAGTTTGAATTTCATTCAAAGCTACATTGCTGCATCGGAGTAACTCCTTTCGATTTGTGCATTGTGCCATCCTTTCTTACACTGTATACCCAGCAAGCAATATTGTCTACATTTCTGTAATAAGATGGAGAAAATTCGTAACGAAATCGGAGTCACCAACAAAGAAAAATGGCATAGTGCTTTTTGCTGTTGAAACAGGAAAGCGACCATGCCATCTCAGGATTGAACTTATTTTCGTTTTTCTTGCGGATGCTTCTCAGGTACATAGGGACGCTTCGGCTGATACATCCAGCCTGCACAACCCGGAGGCCACTCCTGCATATCCTTCTTCACCAGAGCTTCAATTTTCTTTTTGGCGAACTGTTTGACTTGAATTTTCATTTGTATGCCCTCCTTTCAATTTTGACAGCGTGAAATGGATAATGTTATTGCATCAGCAGTCAATGCTGCGACCAACCCTTGTAGTATGGAAGGAGCGATTTGAGTTCCCACCAACAAAATTGCGAAAATATTTAGAATCAATAATAACCAACGAACAGCTATTTTCGCAGCCTTAAATTCATTTGTTGACCAGTGAATGCTTTTATTGTTAACTGGTGCAATATACAAAATTGTAATATCAGAAACTATAGTTAAGAAAAGCAACGCCAAGCCTGTACGGAAAACGTAGGAGATTGAAGCAAGAAGAACTACTTCTAATAAAATGGAACAGAACAGGCATTTACTATAAGTAGCAGCATGATAACCGTTTGTGTATTTCCGAATTAAGAGGAAGAACACAGAAAATGAAATCGTTAAGGTCCAGCCAAAGCAAAAACCGCCAATCAGACACTGCACAAGCCAAGTGAATAAGGTTGTCACTCTTTTTTCGATGCTATATGCAAACCATTCAGAATAAGATTCATCAAGCAATCCCATCGACACGCACTTTTGCGTTAATTGCATTGCAAAATCTTTCATTGTGACAATCCTCATTAAAAGAACTTTCTTGAAAGAAAGAATACACAAGTTGAGCTACAATTTCCACAATAATGTAACGAAATGGACTTTTTTTGTCACGAAATCGGAGTGAGCGGTATATCAGCGGTGAACTGGAACCACCCATTTTCATAGAACATGGTATACTCGCCGCTGTATTTTTCAAGAATCAGTCGGATGTTCGCAAGTCCAAAACCATGCAGCTGTGGTTCTGGTTTTGTAGTTGGAATGGAACTGTTTATAATTGTAACAGGTTCTGATGTGTTTCGGACAGAGATAAAAAAGTCTTGTTGCGCAACCGCCATGACATGAATCGTTTTGTCACCTTTATCGTACCGTTGACACGCTTCAATGGCATTATCCAAGAGGTTTGATAGAAGCACTACTATATCAGAGGTATCAAATGGAAGATTTGATAGATCATTCACTTCAAAATCAATACTGATCTTCTTTTGAGTTGCTTCGGCAGCTTTTGTGTTGAAAAGTGCATCCAAGATAGGATGGTGTGTGTTGACAAGGAATAGTCGATCTGTTTGCTGTTCGGTGATTTTTCCAAGATATTCTTCAGCAGCAGAATACTCTTGGCTTTTCATTAGTTGATTTAGAACATTCAGGTGCGCCCGAAAGTCATGAACTTTCTTCCTTTGAGCTGAATAAAGTTCGCTTGCTGAGGTCATGTTTTTCGATTGCAGCTGAATCTGCTGATTAAGTGTCAACAGCTGTTCTCTTTCCGATGCGGCATATTCCATTCGCTCCAATAAGAAGAGGACTGCGACGTTTGAAATAAAAATGAGAATACAACAGCCAGCAGAAACAAACTCTTCTATATTGTGACCACTTGTAACGTAAAGTAGGATCACAAGCATTACAAATGATGCACATGGAAATAGAAAGTACAGAATCAGCTGCGAATGTTGAGCATGGCTTCTTGGTCTGTTTGCCGTGCGCTGAAGCATTATTTTACGAAACAGTGCAATAATAAATAATTCAGCAGAATAATAAGAGATTCCATAGATTAGAGATAAAGTCTTATTGGCTTGAAACGTCTGAGCATCCATCCCACAAACCGAAGTTGCAAGCATTCCGACTGCAAAAGATAAACTATAAGTCAAGAGATATTCTACAACAATAAGAAATAATAAAAACCTTCCTGAGATATTCCCATATAGAGTTCTGGCAACAATAAAGCAGGATAGTAGAATTAAAAAAATTTTGACGATTTGGTTTCGATTTAAGACAATAACACTGAATTCAATGGATGCATACATTAAAATAGTTTGAACTATTACACCGACAAGAAATCTATGATCCCTCCAACGGTGCGAAGCAAAAGCGTCTAAAAACAGACATACGCAGACTGAATCTATGATTGTGTAAACCAAACTGATTAAAGCATCCATCTACTTTTACCTCGCCAATGTAAATATTTCTGTTTTAGCTCATTATAATTCTTTTCGCTTGGAGCCAGACAAAGACCACCGCGCAATTGGACTTTATTGTATTGAAAGATTTCGACATAGTGCATATTGACAAGATAGCTTTTTTGAATACGAAGGAAACCGAGTGGCTCGATTTTTTCGGATAGTTCCGTTATGTTGCCGTAAAATTGGTATGCTGGGCGTTTTTCGTCCAACAAGTGCATAACAATGATTCTTCGATGAGATTCTAAATACAGAATGTCATTTACAGGCACATCAATAATTTCAGAGTTTATCGAAATTGTAACAAGCTGTTTCCGTTGAAGCACTTCTTGGACGGCTGAATCAAAGTAGGAATCAAGTTTAGCAGAGAAATCTGCTTTTAGTAAGTATCGAAAGGCTTGAACCTCAAATCCCTCTGGAGCATACTGAATGAAATTCGTAATGAAGATAATCACAATGTTTCCATTTTCTGCTCGTAACTTTCTGGCAAGCTCAATTCCATTTGTTTCGCCCATATCAATATCCAGAAGCGCAATATCATACGGAAGTGATAAGTCTATTTGACTTGGTTGAGAAAAACCATAAAATCTTAATGCTACATGCGTTTCCTCGCTTTTCTTTTTGAGTTCTTCAATAATAGAATCAACGATCTGCTGGTCATCATCACAAACCAAGACATTCATTTTGAAATCCCTCCATTGCACATGGGAATGCTTTTTATCACACAACATACAGCCCTGCTCCTCACAAGTCAATCAAATTTCAACATAATCGAACATTATATGTAGTATAGTACGATTATGTTGAAATTCCAAATAGTACACTTTATATAAGATGGGAGTGTACGGGAATGGAGCATTATTTAGGAGAAAAGTTAAAAAAGCTGAGGGAAAGTCGTGGCTGGACGCAGGCAGATTTGGCTAAACGGTTAAATAAGGCTGTATCCACGATCAGTGGATATGAAAGTGATGCACATGCAATTCCGTTGGATGTTCTTGCAAGCATTTCATCCTTATTTAGCATTTCAACAGATGAACTCCTAGGACTGGATGCGCCAGAAGTACTATCTCTTTCTGGATTGACTGGTGCGCAAAAGAAAACTTTAATTAAACTCCGTAATGAACTGCTTTCACCAAGTCAAAAAGGAAATGATCTTTCCCCACAGCAGATGGAAATTCTTCATGACATAATAAAAGCCTTCGGTTGACAATCGACTTGAGGCATAGTGCGAGTGCAATACAAACGGTTATTTAAGTATGACCCTCAATGCTGGATGCCCAGTGTTGAGGGTCATGTTATTTGCGGCCACACCGATTTCGTTACAAGTTTTCTCTACTTTGATACAAAATCGTGGACTTTGATTGCTTATTGTGCTTTGATGCTATCAATAGTTAATCTAAGAATTAAGGTGGACGTAACAATTTCGTGTCTTTTGTTTTTACATGAAAGGGTGATTCCAATGCAGAGTTGAAGAAACGTATAAACAATATATTATATCAAGTAACGGTATGCGATAATCAGTAAACTTCAAGGAGAATAAATATGAAAGAGATGACTCGCAAAGAATTTCTTAAACTCACGGGTGCAAGTACCGCATTGTTGGCAATGTCCCATATTATCCCCACTTCGGCATATGCAGACACGTCGAAGATAGATGCTCCATCGGCAGGAATGTATATAAGTGAAGTGGTTGATTTAAGCGGCTTGTCGCCTGTCGAACAGGAAAAAATCCTTACCGAACGTAACATCCCATATGATTCGACAATTACATATGAAAAAATTGTTGTCGAAAGACCTGCAGCGCGAGATTCTTATAAGGGAGTTCCATATCGTTTTCAGATAACGTACGGAAATAAACCTGTAAAAAATGAAAGGAGAAGTGTTGTGAGTCCTGCTGCAGCTGCGGTACTAGACAGAGGTGTTAATATTCTGATTGGATTAACAAAACCCTATATTTGGATTCCATTTACAGCTTCTGGGCTAACTCCCTCTCAGATTTTCATTTACAGTGATCCCAGTCAATACGCATCAACAAATATTTATACACATCTGACAATTAGACAATGTGAATTTTATAAGGATTACTCATGGCAGCCAAATGCTTTTTTGGAAAGAGCAACCATTGAGGATACGACTGTAACTTATGCACTGGTAAATCCTAAAACAAAAAGATTTACCTCACAAACTGCAAAGAAGACAGAATATAGAAAAGCTACTCACTATGACAACGATAGCTATATCTTGGAAAAAGCCTACTATTGCTTTGAGCATAATCTTCCGTCTTATAAGGAAAATGCTTGAAAGAAGAATAAAAAATGAAATTCCAAACAAAACTCACATTATGCAAAGCTGTATTCATCTTCATAGCAATAGTCGTATGCGCACTATGGGCATTTGAGTTTCGTATAGCAGCTGTTGTTGTACTTTTGATAGACTATATTTTTGATTTTATAACACGTCGTTGTCCTTTTTGTGGGAAGCACTTTTCAATTGTACTAACAGTGAAAGATCGTTGTCCATTTTGCGGAAAATTATTCGAGTAAATATTTTATGGAAGCAGTGGGTATTCCATGCAGAAATAAATGTGTGTGCTATAAAATGTCAGCCAAACATCGGTGTACAAGGGGTACAAACAAGATAAAATAGAAATGAGGGGTGATAGAGCGGAAATGTCAGATTTTCCACTCTATCTGAACACGGTCGCTGGTGGCCTTGATCGTAGAGATCAAACCATCGGCGGCTTTTCTTTTGTCGTCAAAATCTATGCTGTCCCAGTTATCGAGATAATAGGATAACTTCTTTATCTGCTGGGGAGATATGGTTTCAACGCTCAATTCGGCGATTGCCTTTGAAATGGTCTGGCGTCGGGTGTCCAGTTCTTCAATTTTTTTGTTAGCGTAGGCAAGCAAGGTCGCATTGGCTCCGGTCAGCGTATCCAGCAGCTTTTCAATTTCTGCCTCCACCTGTGCCAGTTCCACTTGATAGGCTGTCAGTTTCGGATTGACTTTTTCCTCCCTGCCGTGGAGTATCTGAAAATCTTTGAACTTTTCCTGCATGGCCGAGAAAATGAATTGCTCAAATTCTTCTTTGCGGATTTTCCCGCAGCCCGGACAGCCTTTATTTTCCGTCCGTTTGGTACAGCGGAAATACCCGGTGCTGTTTGGTACATGGGTGGCTTTCAGAGCATACCCACAATGACCGCACTTGATTTTTCCAGCCATCCAAGTGTTCTTCGGTTTTCGTCCCTGCTGGAAGGTGGTATTTGCCATAAGTTTTTTCCGACATTTCAGCCATGTGTCAGAGGAAATGAGTGCTTCATGGGGAGCGATAACAAGTATCTGGTCTTTTAAGCACCTGTCCTTGTCCTCCTTCACATCCCGCCCCTGATAGAGATAGCAGCCGTTTGTCCCGGCAAAGTCGGAAGCATCATTGACAATCGCTGCGCCCTGGCTCTTGAAAAATTCGTACAGCTCCAAATCGGCCTGTGCGTAAACGGGGTTTCTTAAAAGCTGGGAAAGAAATGTACGGAACATGGATTTGCCATAAATTTTTATATCATGTTCCTCGAAGTATCGGGTAATATCTCCGAAAGAGGTTTCCGGTTCAGCGTACATTTCAAACATCAGCCGAACATGGTCGGCGGCTACGGGGTCGGCAACCATTTTCTTTGTGCGGATACCCTCTACCACAGTAGGCTCTAACTGATAACCGTATGGTGCCTGCCCGCTCATGTGGAAGCCTTTCAGGCACCGGGAATAGTAGGCGTCTGTGACACGCTTCTGAATTGTCTCACGTTCAAGCTGGGCGAATACAATGCAGATATTTAGCATGGCCCGGCCCATCGGGGTCGAAGTATCAAACTTTTCCGTGGAGGATACAAACTCCACATCGTACTCTTGAAACAGCTCCATCATCGTTGCAAAGTCCAGAATAGAGCGGCTTATACGGTCCAGCTTGTACACGATGACCCGCCGGACCTTTCCTTTGCGGATCTCGCCCAGCAGCTTTTGAAACTCCGGTCTGTCCGTATTCTTACCGGAATAGCCTTTGTCCTTAAATACCCGGCAGCTCCCGCCTTTCAATTCATACTTGCAAAGTCGATCTGACTTTCAATGCTGATACTGTCCTTGCGGTCTACTGACTGTCTTGCGTAAATACAATCTTCTCTGATAAATTCCATATTGGGCTCCTTTCCTTGCTGGAATGGAGCTACCAACCTTACAACTATATTATACCATCAGCAGCCCCGGACAACAATGTTGCGAATGATTAGGGAAACCTGTCCCCATATTTGCTGAACACCTCAAAAAGGCAGCGCTCAATTTCTTTTTTGCGCTGTTCTTTCTCCTTCGGTGGAAGCACCGGCGTGAGGCTTTCCAGCACAATGATCTTCCCTTGAAATGCGACAGACTTTGTTTCTCGTTCATAAGTGACAGCTTGCGTCATTGAAAACCTCCTTTGCGAAAGTGCGTGTATATGCCAGCCTTTCCCGCTTGTCCTGTGGGGAAATGTCAAAAGACGGCACCCAGCAGGTGCCGCCCTTTGAGCTTTCTCCACTTCGGGTCAATGTGGCCCGAGGTCAGCAAGGACTGGAAAGGTACTTTTCTTTGGCGTCCTCCACGCTGTTGAGGTCAAATATTTCATAAAGTTGCCCCACAACTCGCCGTATATCCTTCTTTGAAAATCCGCAGTTCTCCATTGCCATAATGACATAACCACGGCAGGCGTCATTGCTCCATTCGTCCGGTTCCAAGCCGGGGATCATTCCAAACGCATTTCCCATAAAGTGCTTCTCTTTTGAAAAGATGGGGAGCCACGCCGGATCGGTTGGCCTATCATCAGACAGCATTGCCGGGGGCTCCCCATAGGTTTTCATTTCATTTCAGACACACCGGACGGACATAGGCTTCATGACCCATAGTATTTCAACTCTCCCCATTCTGATGGCAAGGCGTTCTCATTGCCTGCGACGGCTCACGGCTTGCAAGGCCGCTTCAACGCTCGGACTGTGACTAAACGCAAGTATCCGGGTTCTGCGCCTGTTCCGGTGGAGCCAGCCTTGCCCCACCTATGGCATGGACCTGTTCGCTCGCTCAGTTTTACAAAGACTGTATTCTCTGAAATCTGAGGTCATGGCGGGTCTGTCACACAGCGCGTTCCCCTTCGTATCCGGGTGTCTTTTTATTCAATTTTCAATCTGCATGAGGCTTGTCTGAACCTCGGGCCATTGTGACCCGAAGTGTTTTGCCTCTCATAAGCCATTTCATTTTCCGGCCTAAATCGGTACGCCTTACAAAGAATTTTTCAAAATTTTTTCTAAGCGACGCAGACCTCGCTCGATTGCGACACGAACTACTTTTTCATGGACGCCCTCTGCCCGGGCAATGTCCTGTTTGGTCATGCCGAGAATGAAATGGGCGTAAATCCGTTTTGCCTGTTTGTCTGGCAGACTGGTAATCGCTGCGTGAAGTTCCTGCATGGTCACTTTCCGCTCATACAGTTCATGGGGAGATAAAGCGACAAAGACAGCCTCATGCTCCAGCCCGTCATCCCGATCAAGGGAATAGTAGGCTTTGTGGCGGTATGTACGCAGCCGATAAGCAGCCTCTTTACGATCAAACTCTTTGAACATTTCTGCAACTTCTTCCGATACTTCCATGAAGCAATCCGATGTATAGAATGGGTAATAGTCCCGCAAATTGATAATAGCCATATTGACCTCCGTTTCGGTTGTTAGTTGACGAGTGACCGAAACGAAGGCGGCGGGGAGCGACACCGGGGAATGACTTCGGCCAACATGACCCGAAGCAGCCCCATAAGAACACAAAAGCGCCCGGGCGGCATGAAGCCACACGGACGCATGAAATTACACATTCATTTATGTATTGTCTGATTTCACATTCATAACCAGACTGTCCCGGAGGGGGAGCTACGCTTTTTTTAGCTGGTGCAGATCATGGGTACTGTGAAAAAAGACAAAAATAGACACGGCGGCAATCCTCCTTATATGCCGCCGTGGATTTACACGGTATTAGGTCGTCGTTGGTTTAAGGTAGACGAAAAGAAACGGCGGCTCTGAAAATCAAAGCCGCCGTTTCAAATGGGCGTGTCAAATTGTCTGCTCTACGACGGCTTTTTTCTTTTGCCGTCGTGCGGCAGATCATTTCAATATTCGGTTGAAGTATCGTTATTCGGTGTTAAGTTCTACTAATACAACCTCTGGACGATTATTAAATCGGAATGGAATAATACTATTTCCAAGGCCGCGGCTAACAACCATATTTGTCTTTCCGTCTGTATAAAGGCCGGAATCATATTTAGGAAACAGCCCTTGATTGGGGGCAACGAGCCCCCCAATAAAAGGTAATCGAAACTGCCCTCCGTGTGCATGACCACATAAAACCAAATCAACACCACAGCATACATAGGTTTCAAATAACTCTGGCCGATGTGATAGCAGTATAGTGTAACTGTTTTCGTCATCAATAAGGCTATTCAATTTTGTGTTGACCATGGCTGGCGCTTCATTAAACATATCGCCCTTAATCGTAAAGTCAGAATCAGAAAGCCCGATAAGGGTAATCATTTCGTTGTTATGCACTAACTGTATTGCTTCATCTTCAAGGACAGTTACGCCAGACGCTTCAAGCCCTGTTTTGAATTGATCATAATGTGAGAAGTTAGCTTCGTGGTTTCCAGTTACAAAATAGACAGGGGCTATTTGAACAGCTTGTTTTATAAAATCAAACGCAATCTCAATGTCTGTATGTCCAGCATCGATTAAATCTCCAGTTATCACAATAATATCCGGTTCGTGTTCAGACAGCAATTCTATCAATTCTGTATTGCTTTCTCCAAATTCAGCATTATGCAAGTCGGACACTTGTGCAATCCGAAAATTAGAAAAGGCAGATGCTATGCGATCGCTGGAGATATTAACCATACTTACCATCAATGCTGAATTGCCCCATATAGTATAGATTATCAAAACCAGCAGTATAGTTGTTAATACACAAATCTTCACCAATACTCTGGTGGAAAGGATTTTTTTCATTTTTTCCTCTCTTTCATCAACTTAATTATAAAAAAATCAGCTTACAAACAGGTGAATTTCAACTTACGAATTTGTAAGACAAAAGTGGGCGGCTTCTAAAGCCACCCGCTTCAAAAGTAGAATTACTGTGCGCTGATTGTATCAACAATGGACATATTGCGTATTCTCTTGATTGGCCCATGCACGGCCAGAATTACAGAGCTTATGACAATCAACAGAATAACAGCTACCTCTGGTAATGGAGGAGTCCAAGCATCCCCCCATCTATAACTTATCAACATTCCAAACAATAGCTTGTTACAAAACAGTCCCAACACCGTACCAACTACACCGCCGATTATGGTATAGGTGAAGGCTTCTGCAACAATCATTTTACTTAGCTGTCCCATGCTAACGCCGATGGCACGGAAAGCGCCATACTGTTTCAACCGTGCAGACACACTCATGGAAATACTATTGATTATGTTAAAAATTGTAATCATTGCAATTAGGACGAGGAATCCATAGATGAACAGCCAAAAACAATAGTAAGTTCCCATGGTACTGCTGTTACCCATGCGTTCATCAGCGAAAGTAAATGAGGAATCTACCATTTGGCGGATCACATAAACATCTTCGTCTGTTGTGCCTTTCACTAACTGCACATCAATAACCGTATATTTCGACTCGCCAGTAATTTGTTCAAATGTATCCTCTGAACAAATAATTGTTCCAACACCGGCGGCACTGTAAAACGGACAGTCGGACAACATTCCCACGATTTGGATTTCTTTACTTTGTCCGTTTGTATTCAACGATACAGTATCGCCTATTTGTATTGTGTTCTGCGAATTATAAACAATTAAGCCCGTCCCTAAATCAGTTTGCACAGATTCCAGAGAACCCTCTAATAAATAGTCCTTTGCCCAATCAAATTGATACTGCTCATAAGAGATTAAATCCATCTTTTTTTCAATACCGTTTGTGACAGACGGAACCTCGTATGCAAATTTTCTTCCATACGCTAAATCCACAACAGGATTTTCCTTTAGATCATCAAGTAATGCTTTGTCAATAGCACAGGCGTTATCAGGGCTTATGATAGATAAATCTGCTGTCCAAGGTTGGAGCGGTGTTAAGGTATGCTGCATGAACTCAACTGTTACAGAGAATGAAAGGAAAAGGATAATACTGAGAGCAAATGAGCTTGTCATCAAAAACAGATTTTTCCGATTTGCTTTTGCATGATAAATTCCAAGTGCTGTATCAATCTTAAGCAGTTGTGTATTAGCAGCATTTCTTGCAGGCTCCAAGTCGTTTGCATTACCGGAAACCGCTGCCAACGGAGATACTTTTGCTGCTTTCTTTGCCGGAGAATAGGCAGCGAACAAAACCGTTACCAAGCCCACAACGATTCCTGCAAGAATACTTGGTACGCTAAATCCGAATGTAGGCATCGCTTTGAAAAATTCCGGACTTAGGAAACGCAAAATCGCACATAAGACCCAAATGACAACTATACCGATGGAAATACCCACAGGGATTGCCAAACGGCACCAACTAAGCGCCTCTTTCCGTACTAAGCGCATAACCTGTTTTGGTGTTGCACCGATACAGCGCATAAGGCCGAAAAATTCGGTACGCTGGGCTACATTGCTGTTCAGGCTGCTTGCAATCATCATAATACCAGCTAACATTACCAGTGCAAACAATACAGCCGCAGCCAAGTAAACCTGTAACAAAAAGGGAACGCGGCTTTGTCCAAGCAATCCAAGCAGATTGTTGTTGGAAGATATTTGTTCATTCGATAAATTGCATTGTTCTTTCAAATCTGCAATTTTCCCTTGTATATTTCTTGTGTTTGCAAATTGAGTAAAAAACATAATGCCGTAATCATTCGGCTCCCCGTCTGATACATTCGGATAAATCGCGCAGTAATCCTCTGTGTTCAAAATGATGCCGTAGGAGTCGCCACTCATGATCGAGGCAGTATTATTCATAAATCCTGATATGGTAAAATTCAGTTTATCGCCATCAGGAGTTTCTACGGCAATGGGATCACCAATCGCAACACCCATTATCTGCTTTGCATTTTCAGTCACCAACGCTTCATTACTTGTCTGTGGAAAAACACCTTCTTCAAGTTGGTCAGTCCAGATTTCAGTTATATAGCTTTCATCACAACCGCATATCGCTACATCTTTTCCACCCAAAGTGTAGCCTAAATCTCCACGATAATTGAGTACGCCATACGGTGAAAATACTTCAATATCAGGGCGTGAAGCAATAATTGCTGCTTCTTCATTGCTGATATTCTTAATGGCAATATGCCAATTCCCAAACTCCTGCTGTGCCTGCAAAATCTGGCTGCGGATGAACATATCTGCCATTCCAAAAATAGTTGTAACCAGAAATACCGCCAGCACAATGCAGAAAATAGACATTCTGCTTTGCTTCTTGTGGATTTTTGCGGATATGGGAACAAGGTCAAGATAATGCTTCATTTGTTTTTCCTCCCAAATCCGTCAAAACGCCATCTGATACCCGGAACACCCGATCAACGGATGCAGTCAAATCCTTATTGTGGGTAATCATCAGGATTGTTTGCTGATAGCGACGGGACGCCTGCGTAAGCAGGGCGATAACATCCTGACTATTCTTGCTGTCCAGATTGCCAGTAGGTTCATCTGCCAGAATCAGTTTGGGCTTTGTGATTAACGCCCGGCCAATGGCAACACGCTGCTGCTGTCCGCCGGATAGTTGGCTCGGCAGGTGATGTCGACGCTCGGTAAGTCCCAAGAGTTCCAAAATTTCTTCTACTGCTGCCGGGTCTGGTTTGCGATAGTCCAAAAGAAGCGGAAACATGATATTCTGCTCCACATTCAGCTCGGAAACCAACTGAAAGGATTGGAAGATAAAGCCGATATTACGACGGCGGAAAATCGTGCGCTGTTCCTCTTTCATGGAAAACAGGTCTTGTTCATCAATCCAAATGTGGCCGGAAGTAGGGGTATCCAAAGCTCCAATACAGTTCAGTAATGTGCTTTTGCCAGAACCGGATTCACCCACAACGGCAGCAAATTCGCCTTTATCCAGGGAGAAGGAAACCTTCTTCAACGCTTCGACTTTCGCCTCACCCTTGCCATAAGTTTTACATAAATCTTGTACTTTCAATATTTCCATAGTCATCAGTACCTCCTTTCTCAAAAGGATAGCAAAAACAGCTTACAAGCAGGTGAATTTGACCTTACAGATCCGTAAGGAAAGATAGTGTAAACAGCGTACCTTTTCCGACTTCACTTTGTACGGAGATAACACCGTTTTGACCCTCAATAATGGACTTGGCAAGGGGAAGCCCCAGCCCGATTCCTTGTGTATCAAGGGAATGTTTGCTGCGATAAAAGCGTTTAAAGATATGGTAAATATCTTCCGGGACTATGCCGTTACCATTATCAGAAATAAAAATCCGAAACATAGCAGGAGTGCGCTCCCATGTAATACGGACAATACCGCCAGCTTGCGTGTGATCCAGTGCATTTTTTACAATGTTTCCAATCGCTTCACCTGTCCATTCCATGTCACAAATAAGCTGCTGTTCACCATCGCCATCTATCTGAATCTGCTTGCTTTCGCTTTTAGCCCTTGTGGTTAGGTCATTGACTGAATGAGCTATCAGCTCGGACACACGGCAACTTTTTTTCTCAAAAATGATGTTTCCCGTATCCAGTCGGGTTATCTTCAACATGGATAAGATTAACTGCTCCATACGCTTTAGAGAAATACCCATCTTCGCTGTAAATTGCTTTACCGTTTCCGCATTTTCCGGCTCACTTTCAATGATCTCCTGATACATGGCGAGGGCTGCCAGAGGCGTCTTGAGCTGGTGAGATATATCGGATATGGTATCTTTCAAAAACTCTTTTGCTTTACGTTCTGTTTCATTTTTGGATTGGAGCATAGTTGCAAGCTGTTCTATCGAAGAAAACACTTGGTAGATAGCCCCCTCATAATTCTGCGGTAAATGACAAGAGTAATCCCCGTTGATGTAATTTAGCAATATTTTGTCGACCTGTTGATACAATCGCTTCCTTTTCCAGAAAAAAATAAATATTCCTATGGCAAGCACAAAGAGAAAAAATAGCACAGTGCATAGCATGGTGCAGAAAGCGGAACGCTGAAATTGATTGAAATAAGGCCGCATACTGCTTTCTGACTGTTTTCCCAAACCCGCAGTCGCTAATAATGACCTACCATCGTCACTGATGTCTGTGTTCGTAAAGGCAACTGCAACCACTTCTTTCGGAACACCCTGTTCCAAAAGTGAGGATGAAACCGCTTCATCATGTTTGAGCCATAGGACTTCCGCATCGTTCACCTGATAAATAGTCAAAACGGTTGCTGTACCTACAAACAGCAGAGCAAACAAAGTCAAAAATAGCAGGAACCCTTTAATCTGTCTATCTTGGTACAAACTCATATAGACACCTCTTTCCATTGGTAGCCGAACCCACGAATGGTTATAAGGTGTTCTGGATGGGACGGATTGGTTTCCACTTTTTCACGAAGCCGCCGTACATAGACGGACAGGGTATTATCATCAACAAAATTTCCTGTATCATCCCACAGCTCATTTAGAATGATGTCCCTTGTCACAACGCGATTTGCGTTTCTTACCAGCAGACAAAGCAAACGATATTCGGCGCTTGTCAAATCCAATGCCTTTCCCTTTAAGGTTGCACGGCTACCCAACAGATCAATGGTAATGTCGCCACATTCCATAGAAGTGTTTTTTTCGCTTTTGGAAACTCCGGCCCGACGCAACAGCGCCCGGATGCGGGAACACAATTCCCCCAGTTTGAAAGGCTTGGTGATATAATCGTCCCCACCGCTATCTAATCCACGAATTATGCTGACTTCTTCATCCGATGCAGTCAGGAATATAATCGGTATCTGCTGATTTTCTTTTCTTACTCTTTCGCATACGTCAAATCCTGTTCCATCTGGCAGAGTAACATCCAAAATCAATAAATCGTATCGGTCGAGTTCGGATAAGTATTGTTTTGCTTCACATACTGTACGGGCAACTTCAACATCAAATTCATTCTTTTTCAAAGAGTAGACCAAGCCATCTATTAGACTGACATCATCCTCCAATAGCAACATTCTATTCATGTTTTAATTCCTTTCTTTGTTTTGTCCTCATATCCACAGGCTTCTCCGCGTCTTTCGGGATAAGCCAGATTGTAGCCATCTTCACAGCGCCGGGAATACGGCCACCGGCGCAATAATAGTTTATCCGTCGAGGGGTCACGCCCCACTTTTCGGCAGCCTCTTTCAATGTCATATAGTCCATTTCGCACCTCCACAGGATATATTATTAGGGTTGAGCAAAACGCGCGTTTTGCAAAGTTGAGTCACAATATATAGAGCTCAAATGAGCTGGATAGTACTATTTAATGTATAGCCTTATGAGCAAATCGGAGTTTTGCTCAACCCTATATATTATAGTTCTCTGCCTCGAATAATACAAGTTAGAGCCTACACGGATACGAAATAAAATACTACTTAATGTAAAATTTCATTACATTCTCATAATCCAACCCGAAATGTAGAATGATATAGGGTGATATGAAAATGAACCAAGATGAAAGAAGGTTTGACTTCCACGGCCTCGGGGCGGCTCTCAAACGAGCCAGAGAAGAAAAGGGATGGACACAAGCCTATGTTGCGGAATTAGTAGACCGTGACTCCCGTACCATTATGAATATTGAGAACAAAGGTCAGTATCCCAGCTTCGACCTTTTTGTTAAACTCATTACTATGTTTGACGTTTCAGTTGACCAGTTTATTCATGCGGACGGAGGGGCAAGGTCAAGCTCTTGCAGAAAGCATATTGATGTGCTCCTAAACTCCATGAATGAAAAAGAGCTTGTCGTAATAGAAGCCACAGCCGAGGGCATTAAGAAAGCCAGAGAAACGGAGGTTCCAGAATAAGGGCCTCTGTTTTTTTGCGCCATTTTAGGGGCTGCCGCTAAGTGGCAAGCAATGCCTCTGTGGCCACAAGTGGCACAAAGGCGGCTTGTTGGGGCTCGCCCCAAACCCGTATCTTCGGGCCAACATGGCCCGAAGTGTCAGCGTCGCTTTGCTCCTTGTTTTCATAACCTTAACGCTCCTTTTCCTGCTTTCTTCCCGGTTCGGTGTAGCCCATCAGAGTGTCAATGTTCGCTTTGATCGTGACGAGCTCCTGCATATCCCGTCGTGCCTTCTGGTATTCTCCATAGAGCTGTTTTTTCTTTGCTATGAGCTTGCGGTCTTCCTCCTTCAGCACATCCATTTTAGGGAGCTTCGCCCCGCCCAGCAGAGAGCGCATTTCCGCTTGTGCAGCCCGGTACAGTTCAAGGTCGGCCTCATGCTCCGCAAGGAATTTCCGGCTGTACTTCGTCGCCTTATACTGCTCAAAGACTGGGCGGGTTTTGGCATACTGAACCGTTGCGGCCTTTAGCCCGGCATTGGTTTTCATGGCCTGTTCCGTCTGCTTGACCTGTTCGGAAATAACATGGAAACGGTCTGCCGCCTCGGTGGCTTTCTTCGCCAACTGCTCATAATCGGTCAGGTTATTGTCCTGTATATAGGCAAGAGCGGCGGCCATCTGCTTAATGTTAAATACCTTCGCCCAGCGTTCATATCCCGGCCCCTTACCGGCAGCCAGCTTTGCTTGAATATCCACCGCCAAACTGATTTTCCGCTCTGAGCGCCCGGGGCGTTTTTCTTTGCCCTCAATGGCGGACAGAACATCTTGCAAGTCGTAGCCGTCCCCCAGCGTGGAGGCACGCAGACGGGTGAAGCGTTCCTGTCCCTGCCCGGTCAGCCGGAAGCTGATACCGCCGCCCCGAACCGTCTTGACCTCATACCCGGCCCGCTTCATCAAATTGAGAAATTCGTCCAGATCAGCGGGGCGTTCCGCCAGCGCAGTATCAATAGCAAGGCGCAGTCGGTCCTGATAGGAAAGCGGTCCTTTCCGGTCTTTCTGCCACTCTCCATAGTTCCGATACTTGCCCTTGCTCCGGGGCTTCGGGTTCTCCACGATGGATAGCCCGTTTTCAAGGCACAGCCTGTCAGAGAGCCGCCGAAGGGCGAAGCTGGAGCCCCAAAAATTTCGGAATTTCCGGGTGCAGTCAAGGGTGGTGGAGTTGTAATAAATGTGACAATGGATGTGCTGCTTATCGGTGTGCGTGGTAACGATAAAAGCGTGCCGCCCCTTGTCCAGCGCATAGCCAGCTCATAGCCGATACGGTTCGCCTCCTTCGGGGTGATCTCGCCCGGATAGAAGGATTGTCGTATCTGATAGCACAGCACATTATTTTCTTTCTTCTGTTCCCGGCCCGTCATAGCGGCATAGCTGGCCTTTGCCAAAAGGAACTCGTCCGCCACGGTGGCCGGATCACATTCATAAGCGGAGATATACTTTCCGCTTTCTGTTTTCTCCGGGTCCTTGCCATAGTCCAGACAATCCCGGATAGCCTCAGCAATCGTTTCGCCTTCGCCCGCATGGCGCTGTAACAAAGTTGTGGTAGCCAAAAATCATTCCTCCTTTCCATGAGAAAGGGGCGGCCCATTCAGACCGCCCCGACTTCGGGCCAGTATGGCCCGAGGCTGCTTAACTTGCCAGAAACCGGTACAGAGCGGATTTGCCTCCGTCCAGCGCCCAAAGAAGGGAGCCCGCCGCCGCTTGCAGTCCATACGGCGAAAGAAGGAAGGCAAGAAACAGAAATACAATCCCGCCTATGGGCGTCGGCGTGAAAAAGAGAGCGACACCCAGCACCGCCAGGATCACAGAGGCAATCGTCAGCAGGACGGCACAAATATCAGACAGGAACACCAGCAGAGCCGCCAGAAGGCACAACGCTAAAGCAAAGGGAGCAACCAATATTTTCAGCAGTATCTTCATCTTCAAAACCTCCTTTATCTATCCTTCCTACCTCTATTTTATCATGCCTGCCCGGGGACATAAATGTTGCGAAAGATTAGTAAATCCTGTCCCAAACCTTCGGGTCATACTGGCCCGAAGTGGTAAAAAAAGAGCAGGGCGGCAAGCCCCGTAACGGAAGCCTGCCGCCCTCGTCTTACTTTGCCACCAGCTCGGAGAGCTCCCGCAACACCTTTGACACCTCGCCCCACAGCTTTTCATAGTCCCGCTTCAATCCGTCGATTTCCTCCGGGTACACGCCATAGGTATGTGCGTGTATGGCAACCTGATTGAGATTGTTAGAACAGCGCCGTTGCAGAGAGATCAGCTCTTTTACGGGCGCAAGGTCGATGTGCAGGATATACCCATTCAGAGCCATTTTCCGTACATAAGCCCCGGCGTTGGAAATGCCCGCCTCGGCCATCCGCTCATGGATGGCCGCCAGCTCGTCCGGCGTTACCATGACGTGCAGATGGACATTCCGCTTGCGGTTCTCCATCAGCGTTCCAGCTCCCGGCCTTTCCGGCGTTCTTTGGGCTCCTTTACCTTACGCTTTGCCTGCGCCTGTGAAGGCGAGGACTGCTGGCTGTCAATGGCGACGGCGATATAGTTCTGGTTCTTCTTGCCGATATAGGAAAGCTCCACCGCCGTAGTAAAACCCAGCTTTTTTTCATCCATCAGCTTCATCAGGTCAGGAACCAGCTCATTCAGCCGGATATACCGCTGCACCTGTTTGACGGCCATCTTATTGCGCTCGGCCACGATCTCGTTGGAGCGTTTGCCAGCGTCCTTCGGGTCAATTTGGCCCGAAGTGCGGGAGCCCTGGTGCTTGATAGCCTCAAGCTGCATTTTTAAGGCTTTGGCACGCTCACTGGGTAGGATTTCTTCACGCTGGTTGAGATTGTCCTCGACCATCTGGGTGATGGCTTCATCGTCTGTCAGGTTTCGGACGATACAGGGCATATCCGCATATCCGGCAAGCTCACTGGCTTTCTGGCGGCGGTGGCCGGACACGATCTCATAGCCGCCATCCTCACGGGGACGGACAATAGCGGGCTGGGTCACGCCCTTGTCCTTGACGCTGGACACCATAGCCCGCATTTCTTCATCGTCCCGAACCTCAAAGGGATGGTTCTTGAAGGCGTGGAGTTCATTCAGCTTGATATAGACGATCTGCTCCTTGCCCCGGCGTGGTGCATCCTGCGGCTTTTCGGATTCCTTCGGAGCGGGAGCGGCTTGTACCGTTGGAGCCGTTTTTTTCTCCGGTTCCTTTTTGACCGCCTTTTCCGGTTTCTGTGCAGGAGCTTTGGGCTTCGGGGCTGCGGCCTTGTCCTTATCTGCTTTCGGGGGACGGCCCCGGCGCTTCGGCTGTTCCGGCTCTTTGGGTTTTTCCTCCGCTTTCTTCGGAGCCTCCGACTGCTTTTCCGGTTTCTCCGCTTTTGCCGGGTCAGGCTTTTCCCCGCCGGGAGCTACCGCCCGTTCCTCGGCTTTCTTTTCCTTCATAATTTCAGCGAAGTTATAGACGGAAACCTGCGGGTTCTTTACCTCCGGTTCCGTCTTTTTTTCCGGCTCCGGAGGAAACGGAAACCTTCTCCGGCTCTTTTGGGGGAGTAGTCGGTGTTTCTTTGCCCGGTCCGGTATCCGTTACCGGCTGTTCCGGCGTTTTTGTGGTTTTATCATCTGCCATAAGCATTTACCTCCTGTTTTTTGGCATGAAAAAAGGGGCTCAACTTTTCAGTCAAGCCCCCGTGGGAAGTTCCTCCTTTCTCCGCCATGATACAAAAATACCGCCCGTAGTCTCGTTTGGGCGGTACTTTGTGTAAGATTGGCAGTCCATTATTAAGTTTTTTATTATGTTCCCTTTGTACACCGTTGCAATTATAGGAAGAGACCTATATTCTCTGTAATGGACAATGGTCAATTATGAAAACTATTGCAAAATGAAAATACGATAGCAATCGTACAAAAACAGAAATCCGGAAACTTTTTTGAGTTATTATGGTTCAAAAAAGTTTCCGGATTTTCTGTAATGCTTTTTGAAGAGCCATTCTGTAACAGCCAATCACATTTCTATGAAAAAAGGTCAATCTTCTAGTCTACCGTGATCGCAACCAAGTGAAAGATAATGTTCGATTTCTCCACTCAGCACAAGCTGGGTATATTCCAAGGGCTTGTTATATAAGTAGCCAGTCCAGTTCTGCTCGCTGTGCCGGGGTGTTGCCATATTCGTCCTCAATGACGATGCAGTCGATGGAAAGAATGGTTCCATCCTCGAATCGGGCTTCCACTCGGTTGATGTCCATGTTGTAGCGGCAGGAAAACACTTTTTGAGAGTGATTATGGTCGAAATTCTGATTTCGTTTCATTTGAATGACTCCTTTAATAATTTTCTGGTTGATTTTTGACGAAATGAGATTTATTTTTGCTTGAGCCGCCCAACCACACTACGATGTAGCTTTGTTCAGCTCTTGCGGTTGCATGATTGATACCAGCACAGCACTGGGATTCACCGTACAGAGCGAGTGAATCCCTGATGCTGTGCTTTTTTATTTGACACGAGGTGAAATTTTATGCGTCAGCCTGATCATGAGTACGAAGAACGGAGCTTTGGAGATATTCAACGTGCAATTGATTTTGAGAACAGTATGAATGACCTTGAATCGCAATTGTATTACCAGCATCTTTCCCCGAAAGAAGTTGCCCAGCAGGTGCTGAAAGCCACTTGCCAATTCTACGATGCTGACTGGTGCGGTTTAATTCAGGTCGATCTTGATTTGAATTTGTGGACACCATTCTGGTGGTTCAACGCTGGCGCAACAGACAAGACGATGCTTTTAACCGAAGAATATGAATCCGCTGAATTTCTTGATCGGTGGGTACAAACTGTCCGCAAGGGAATTCCAATGGTCGTCCCGGACGCCGAAGCAACAAAAGAAGCCTATCCTGCGGAGTATAACCTGTACCAGCGGCTTGGCATCCGGTCTGTTATTGCCGTTTCCTTGGAGCCGCGCCCAGTCGCTCTGCTTGCCGTCCGGAATCCTAAGCGGTATATTCAGCAGACCAGTATGCTGCGGATTCTGGCCTATGTGCTGCTTGCGTCGTACAACGAACAGAAGATGCTGAACCGGCTCCAGATGGCGTATATTCCCACTTCGATTCAAAGCAGCAAGGACATCTATGTCAGTCTGTTTGGCGAACTGAGCATCAGTACGTCCAAAGGCGTTCTGAAAGAAGCTGACTTTAGCTCTCCAAGCATCAACCGACTGATTTCTTACCTGCTGATTTCCCGTAAAAATGCCATTTCTCCGCAGGAAATCACCCAAACGCTCTGGTCGGATGATTCAGACAATCCAGCCAAGAACGTCAAAGGGCTGGTTTACCGTTTACGCCAGAAGTTCAGTATTATTTCGGATGAACCATTGGTTTTATCCTCCGCATCCGGATATCAGCTCAACCCGGAGCTTCACATTATGACAGATTATCAGCGTTTTGATGAACTTGTATCTTCCGCTGTCAGAGCGTCCTCCGTAATCAACAAAGTGGACATTCTCAAAAATGCTCTTGACCTCTATCATGGGAAGGTCTTGTCCTCCGCAGATGGGGAGCATTGGCTCATTCAGTTTTCCACAAAATACCATCTTTCCTATATGGGTGCTGTCAGTGAACTGCTGAAGCAGCTGGATTCGCTGCATTCTTATGACTTGCTCAATCAGTACGCCATGAAGTCTCTGACCATCGCTCCGGATAATCCGAAAGCATACTGCTGGCTGATCCGCTCCCTGAAAGCACAGGGAATGAATGAACTTGCAACCAACGAGCTGGCCGCAGCAAAGGAACATCTGACCACGGAAGAATACGAGGAAATCCTTGCATTTGGAGCCAATTGGTAAGAATGATTCCTATAACACTTTCGCAACACCTTCATGTGACTTTCATAACACCTAAAATTTTTCAGAAAGGGGCAAAAATGGCTCCATAACACTTTCATAACACCGCCAGATGACTTTCATAACACCGTCGTGTGATATGCTTATAGGGCACGAATCGATGCCCTGTAAGCTGATCGCACGGCGGTTTTCTTTTTTATAGGCTTCGATGCGTCGGAACAAAAACATATCGAAGCCTGAGATGCATTAAAGGCCGAGGATACTTATACCGCTTTCCATTCTCGGATGGAAAACAGTGTCGGTACCCTTTTCTTTAGTGCATCTCTTTTTTGTTGCCAAGAAAAGCCCGCAAGCTGTCATACAGTGAAGTGTCCTCAACCTCCGCATCCGGCGGAAAGGACACTTCATGTTTCTTTTTGCCCATTTTTCGTGGCTGGAACTGGCCGCACGGTATCCCTAGCAACTCCAAGTTTTCGATTTTTTACGATTTATCGAAAATTTGGAGGTTTGCGATGGCTTTTAATAAGGGCTATGAGTTAAAAAAGTTTGAAGCGCACTGGGAAAAGTTGCGAATCGAGTACGCAGCGGCAGGAATGGCTGAGGATGCCATTCAGAAGATGTACGACTATGACCGTCAGCAGTTCAATTCCGAACGCACCCGCATTGAGCGAACGCAGGAGTTCACTGCACCTGCGTATGAAAGCACCGAGGAAGAAGCCTCACCTCTAATGCTGCGCTATCAGGAAGCCATTACCACAACAGATACATACCACGAAACCAAGCGCAGCTTTGCATGGATTGGTGAAATCGAGGATGAGAATCTACTTGCTGCACTTGAGCAACTCTCGGATTCTGACTTAGAACTTATAACTTTGTACGCCTATGAAGAGTATGACACTGTTGAAATTTCTAAACTGTTTGGCACAACAAAGCAAAATATAAGTAAGAAAATCCGTAGAATTACTAATTTTATCAAGAACTTTCAAATCAGGGTTGTCTAAACGGCATTTTCGTCGGCTACCAAGTGAGGGGACAATTTCAAAAAGCGGCTCTTACCGCTGGCAAAACGTCCGCACTCACGAACCTTGAAAATTGAAGAGTTCAGTTGTTCGGTACTCAGATAATGATACTTCCGTAATTCGCGGCCCGGTCAGAATGTAGGCGGGGTGGCTGAGATGCCAATGAAGCGGTACAAATCCGCTGCCGAATGATTCCCCACTCGCAGGGAGCCGAGGGCGAATATGCGAGACCTGAACATATTTTATCAGGAGTGACCGGATGCTGTTTTCGGTCTCCGGTCACTCCTGTTCTTTTACATATTTATCCGCCATTCACTTTTCTAACACGGAGGACTGCTCAAATGGACGAGTTGAATCCTACGGTGCGCGAACAGGAGATCTACGAGGAGATGGAACTGACCCCGGAAATGATTAAGTCCATCCGAACCCTCTGTGCGACCTGTCTGCGGCATTTCGTAGAAGCCAAGGCTTTCAAAATCGCTCTCGTGCCGAGCGCAGACAGGAGTATGGACACCTGCACCGTCTGCCAGACCCGGCGCGGTCACGATTATGTTGTCATGCACCGCTGATGCCGGTGCTTCATTCCAATCATGGGAGGTGATGCTCGTACCGTATAAATAAAACAGCTTTCATATTTTAACAGAAGTCTGCTGCCTAGGAGGTACAGCGGGCTTCTTACATATCCAGATGGAGGTTTCGCAATTGGAATCCACTCTGAAATTCCAACGCGGAGACATCTACTTCGTCCGACTTGACAGCAGCACAGGTTCCGAACAAAACGGAACCCGCCCTGCGGTCATCCTGCAAAACGATGTAGGAAACACCCATTCACCGACTTTGATCGTTGCGACTTTGACAAGTAAGACAGAAAAGAAAGCTGCACAGCCGACTCATTGTCTGGTGGAACCGGAAAAGCTGGAGCCATCCATTGTTCAGGCCGAACAGATCTTCACCATCGACAAGAGCCGTGTCCAGAATTTTGTTGGGCACCTCACCCCGGAAGAAATGAGCCGGGTCGATGATGCCGTAAAGATCAGCCTTGCCCTGAACCCGATGGGGAGTATCCAGAAGCTCAAACCTATCATCCGCTCTGCAGCGGCTTACGCGCCGCCTGAAGTGGTTGACGGTAAGCCGCCCGTTTATCCCTATACGCCCATCAAATCCGATTTTGAGGACGCAGAGACGGTCGAAGAAATGATGTTATACACCGAACTGCAATCCGCTGTTCATGCCATGATCCAGCGGCTCGAATACAGCTTCACCTTTAATCCCAGCCTGCTCACCAGCCCGAAGCGTAAGAAGCAGGTGGCTGAGATTCTGACTGAAGCCGAAAAATACATTTGGCGAATCAAGGAGGAAATGCGATGCGCCTGAAAAACGACACGAACAATTTTGCCGCTTCTTTCAATATCACCCCGCCTTACCAGATGCTGGTGCTTCACAGCAAGATGCTGATTTATCCCCGTGAACTTTATCAGCGGGGCGTACAGCGCAAACGGGTGGAAATGATTGCTGCGGACTTCAACGAATATGTTGCGAACGAACCGAAGGTCAGTTTCCGCAACGGTAAGTATTATGTGGTGGACGGTCAGCACACTATCGAGGGGCGCATCCTCCGTAACGGCGGCAAAGACCTGCCGATTCTCTGTAAGGTCTACACCGGCCTGACGATGGAGCAGGAAGCCCTGTTCTTTGCTGAACAGAACGGTCACTCCGCACCGCTTACTGCTGGCATCAAGCTGCGCGCCAAGGTCGTGGGCGGCGATGCACCTTCCAAAGCATTTCTCGCAGCCACCAACCGGGTTGGTCTGGCGTTCAACTATGACAGCCTGCAGCTGAGCGACTACCGCATCAGCTGTGTGGGCACCGCTCTCAAGCTGTACAACCAGATGGGCGAAAAAATCTACTGCGAATCCCTGCGGCTGATCGTCGCCGCATGGGAGGGTAAGCCTGATTCGTTCCGTGCATCTGTCCTTCGTGGCGTGATGCACTTTGTGGAGCTGTATCACGGTGAGTTCAGCGAGGAACGGCTCATCCGTGCGCTGAGCAGCGTTCACCCCATGGAAATCTATCGTGTTGGCAGGGACAACCCCGCCAAGCTTCCCGGATGGAAGAAATATGTTTTCCCCATCTACATGGCCTACAACGGTAAAGGTCGGAAGGATGCCTTGCCGATGAAGTTCTAAAACATATTCTCTCTGCCAAGGGGCATCTGCAAATGTGGATGCCCCTTGTTACATATTGAAAATTACAATATATAGGAGTGATGATACAATGGTCGATAAGTTTTCGCAGGTCGCTGGCAACGTTCCGGTGACCAATAACGACCCGAATCGCCGATATACTGTTATCAATGGCTATCCTGTCGTCCTCAATTTTGCAAAGGAACCCAATCCGGGTGTCTTTGAGCGTGTCCGTGACATCCTGCTCGCCACCAGCTATACCAAAAAGACCAGCTGACATCGTGGACGAGGACAAAAGAACGCGCTATACTGAGGATGGCAGTGGTATTCGGAGCAATCCATGAACCACGACCAACCGTTCTTTGATAACCGAATATCGTTCATCCTCGCTTTTATAGCGAAAGTGAGGAACCCCCTATGACTGAAAATAAAAACCGTGTCTGCTGCCTGTACCGTGTTTCCACCGATAAGCAGGTGGATTTCAACTCGAACCATGAAGCAGACCTTCCCATGCAGCGCAAGGCGTGTCACAAATTTGCCGAAGCAAAGGGCTGGGTCATCGTCCATGAAGAACAAGAAGAAGGCGTGTCTGGCCACAAAGTCCGCGCAGAAGCCCGTGACAAGCTGCAAATCATCAAGGAATACGCCCGAAAGGGCAAATTTGATATTCTGCTGGTGTTCATGTTCGACCGTATCGGACGCATCGCAGATGAAACGCCATTTGTCGTAGAATGGTTTGTACGAAACGGCATCCGGGTATGGAGTACCCAAGAGGGTGAGCAGCGATTCGACAACCACACCGACAAATTGCTGAACTATATCCGCTTCTGGCAGGCGGACGGAGAAAGTGAAAAAACTTCCGTCCGTACCCGTACCAGCCTGCGGCAGCTTGTGGAAGAAGGACACTTCAAGGGCGGCAGTGCGCCGTATGGTTATGACCTTGTGAAAAGTGGCCGCATCAACAAGCGCAAGCACGAACTCTATGAACTGCATATCAACGAGCAGGAAGCCGAAATCGTTCGGCTGATCTTCGACAAATATGTATACGAGGGTTACGGCGCACAGCGGATCGCCACCTATCTGAACAATGCTGGTTACCGTGCCCGCTCTGGAAAGTGCTGGCATCCGGGCAGCTTGCGAGGAATGGTCGGCAACCTGACCTATATGGGCGTTCTCCGCTGCGGAGATGCCCGCTCCGAATTGATGCCCGAACTCCAGATCATCCCACAGGAGGAGTTTGAAGCTGCACAGCGTATCCGGGAAGATCGCTCTGCCCACGCAGCGGAAGAAGCCGAACACCATGTTCCTCTTCGTACCCGTGGACAGGCATTGCTTTCCAACAATGTTTACTGCGGCCACTGTGGTGCAAGGCTTGCCCTGACGACCAGCCGAAAATGGCGTAAACTCTCCGATGGTACTCTGGACGATACACTTCGCATCCGCTATACTTGCTACGGAAAACTCCGCAAGCAGACGGATTGCACCGGGCAGACCGGCTACACCATGCACATTCTGGACGAGATCATCGACAAGATGGTTCGTCAGATTTTCTCCAGCTTGAGAGGTATTCCAAAAGAGCAGCTTATCACCAGCCGCTATGCGAAGGAAACTGCGGAGCGCAAGAACCATCTGCAAGCCCTTCAGACAGAACGCGACAAGGCCGAAAAAGACCTGCTAGCCTTAAAAGCCGAGATTCTGGCTGTAATCAAGGGGGAGAGTGCCTTTCCCAAAGACACTCTTGCCGAGATGATCGCAGCACAGGAAAAGAAGCACACGGAGTTGGAAACTCTGTGTGAAGAAGCCAGTGCAGAACTGGAGCGAAACGCTGAATTGATGGCAAACGTATCGCAACTGTACGAAGAATTGATTTCTTTTGCAGACCTCTACGACAGTGCCAGCTTTGAAGCAAAAAAGATGATCGTCAGCCAGCTTATCCGCAGGGGAGACGTTTATCGCGGATACCAAATCCATGTAGACTTCAACTTTGATCTTGCGCAGTATTTGGAAAACAGCGATGAACTTGCTTGCTGACAAACACAAAAACACCGTTGACTTCGATTTGAAATCAACGGTGTTTGTAACTCTTATTTGAGCCAATGGTGGAGAATACCGGGATCGAACCGGTGACCTCTTGCATGCCATGCAAGCGCTCTCCCAGCTGAGCTAATCCCCCATAATTTTCCAGAGGTGGAAACCTCTGGAAAAGAGATGCTCAAATAAGAAATGCTTTATGAAGTTCAGTTGTGGGGGTGCGTGAGCGCACTGCTCGTGCTCCCAGCTGAGCTAATCCCCCATAGCTGGCGTATCGTCCCTGACGACGTGTGTTATTATACCAGCCAAATGGAGAGTTGTCAATAACTTTTTTTATTTTTTGTGAGCGACGCTGCGGCTGGTGCTGCGTTTGTAGTAGAACAAGTACTGCTGTACGATGCCAGCCTGCTGATCATAGGAAGGAAAAGGGTCGCAGCCGCCGAATTCCTCATCAATGAGTCGCTGTATCCAGACATCAATGGGAGCCATCGCGGTACGGCCATAGCCAAAGAGGCAGACGCAGTTTGCTACCTTTTTGCCGACGCCGTCCAGCTCGAGGAGGCGGGAAAAGAGCGCGTCGTCGGGCAGCACCGCCAGAGCACCGAGGTCGAGTGTGCCGCTGGAAGCCTGAGCGGCAGCGTTCTGGATGTAACGGGTGCGGTAGCCCAGACCACAGCCCATCAGCTGCGCCTCAGAGAGGCCGCAGAGCTGCTGCGGGGTAGGGAAGAGGAAGACTTCATCGCCTTCGGCACTGAGCGGTTCGCCGCAGCACCGGGCAAGGTGTTCCACGGCGGTGCGGATGGCCGGAATGCTCTTGCGCTGGGAGATGAGAAAGGTGATGAGCATTTCCCATGGGTCCTGATGCAGGATTCGGATGCCCTGCCCGAAATCGAGCGATTTGTCCAGATAGCTGCTCTGTCCCGCCAAGCTGCACCGCAGCGCGGCATAGTTCCGGCCCAAATCAAAGTAGTCGGCCCAGTACTCCCGATCTGAGCCATACCATGCGGCGTCGTATTGACCATCGCCCAGCGGAGTCAGATAAAGAAGTGCGCCGCCGGAAAGAAAACGGTAACGCCCGTCGGACAACTTTTGTGGCCGGAAGCACTGGCCGCTTTCGATGATCTTGTCGAGGTCAAAGTCGTCCTGGATGGCGACGAGCTGATGGGTGAGGGAAACTGTATACATGGAAAACTCCTTTTTGGAAAAATTGTGGCGATGCCCGATTCGCGGTGGAAACTGATTTCTATCTGTACCCTCTGCAAGGAGGGTGACTCGGGGTGGAGACCTCGACCGCCTTGGCGTTGTAATTTCTATCCACGCCCTCCGCGAGGAGGGCGACCGTGGCGCAGCCTATGCTCTGCGCCGCCATCAAGATTTCTATCCACGCCCTCCGCGAGGAGGGCGACGCTCTGGGGCGACACTGTCCACAGGCCAACCCAATTTCTATCCACGCCCTCCGCGAGGAGGGCGACTGGTTTTGGCATTCTTCAGGTCGTCAATAGGCAGAATTTCTATCCACGCCCTCCGCGAGGAGGGCGACAGCAAAAACAGAGACAAAATCTCTATTTTCTTATAAATTATACAACATTTTGCACGAATTTAGAAGAGCTTTGATTTACAACGGGTCAAAGAACTATCCAAATCATGCGAAATGACACAAAAATCCGGTGCGAAGGTGCCGGGAAAATGCTGAGAACTCGCCCTTCGCATCGGGGCACAAAACTCAGAACAACAGCAGGCCGTCCTGCTCGAAGGGCGGATGAACGCCGATATGCTCCACCTTGCTCTTATAGTTGTTGCCCAGCTGGTAGAAGCGCAGACTGTCCAGCGCAGGGTCGATGAGGGCCGTCAGCTCTGCCTTGAGAACGGCATACTGCGCGGCATCCAGCAGACACTCGAACACGGAGTTCTGCACCCGCTGGCTGTGGTCCACACAGCGCTTGGCGACTTTGCGCAGACGTTTGCGCCCGGCAGAGGTTTCGGTATTGACGTCGTAGGTAATAAGGACCAGCATACACATCCCTCACTTCCAGAAAAATGGCGGGTAAAGCTCCATATCGCCCCGCAGGGTGCGGGCCAGAAGCAGAGCCTGCACATAAGGCACGAGGCCCCACGGAAGCTTTTCGTTCAGGAACGGGTGGGTGATGGTCTCCTGCTTGCGGGTCTGCCACCCGCCCAGAAAGGCGCGGCGGCCCTCATCGGTGAGAAGGACGGCCCCGTTCTCCTGCTTCTGGAAATGCTTCGGCGTCATGATTTTCTGGTTGATGCAGGAGAGCACAAAACGGTCGGCGTAAACAGTGCGCAGCTCTTCCATGAGGTCGAGGGCGAGGCTCCTGCGCCCGGGCCGGGCGCGGTGGAGAAAGCCGACGTAGGGGTCGAGGCCCACACTCTGAAGAGCCGCCGTGCAGTCGGAGGCCAGAAGCGAATAAGCGAAAGAGAGCAGGGCATTGGTGTTGTCCAGAGGCGGGCGGCGGCTTCGGCCAGCGAAAGAAAAATCATCGTGCTGCTGCAGGATGAGCGAATCAAAGCAGTCGAAATACCGCTGTGCCGCCTCGCCCTCCAGGCCGCGAAGCTGGTCGAGGTCGTCACACTGCTCGATGAGGGGCAGCGCCGCCGCCAGCTGAGCGCTGGTGCGCTTGAGCTGTTCCACCGGCACCCGCTGGGGGTGGTCGCGGGTGGCCCGTTCCAGCACCCAGCGGGCGTTATAGACTTTGCCCAGGATGAAATTGCGCGCATAGAGACAGCTCTCTGCCTCGCTGTTTGCGATGCGGTACTGGGTCTGCCGCAGCAGGACGTTGCCCTGCTCTTCGCCTACGGCCCGGGCCAGAAAGCGGCCCTGCGGGCTGAAAAAGCTCAAATCGACCCCGAGGCGGGCGCATTTGCCCATCAGGACAGCCTCTTGCAGGTGACTCCTTCCGGCAGAGTGTCTGCCACCGTGACGGTGTAGTCGCGGTAGCTGCGGGCGGCGTCCACATCGGGCTTGCGCTGGACGGTGACGGAGTCGAAGAGCTTATAGGCCGGGGCATTGCCCAGCTCAGAATCGTGCTTGAACACGATGAGCTCCCGCACGGCCATCTTGCCGCGGGTGGCGCTGTGGTCGTTCTCGAACATATTCAGGATGGCAGTCCACAGAAGTTTCAAATCATCCTCGGAGAAGCCGGTGGTCTTCCGGGCGAGGTTGGCCGAGACATAGCCCTCGGCGCGGTAGAGGGCGTAAGGCACGATGTGCTTGCGGCCCATCTCAGTACCCTTCTTCTCGGCATCGGCCTCGGTGGTGATGGCCACGCGGGTGATGGTGACTTCCTGCGGGACGATGGGGTCCACCGACCGGGCAAAGCTCAGCTGGACGGGGCCGCGCACCTGACCGCAGTTCAGCGCACCCTTGACGAAGGTGGTCATGACGGCACCGAAGGTGCGGATGTCGAAGTAGTTCTCGCACATATAGTCCCGCAGCTTGGCATCGATGTCGGGGTCGGCCTTTTTGGCAGCTTTCAGGTCGGGGTCGATGCCTAGAGTTTTGATGGCCTCGGCGTCGCTGCGGTTGAGGGGAACGCCGTCCTTGATGTAGATGCGGTAGCCTTTTTCGTCCTCTTTCAGGGTCTCGACATAGTTGCGGATCTTCCGCTTGAGGCAGACGTCGGTCACCAGACCGTAGCCCGTCTCGGGGTCGATACGGGGCATATTGCCTGCGTCGGGGTCGCCGTTGGGGTTGCCGTTCTCGACGTCGAACAGGATGACGAAATCATAGCGGTTCTTGATGGGCTCAGACATGGTTTATTCCTCCTCATTCTTTTTGGCGTAGCGTTTCTGGGTCTGGTGGTAGTAGCCGATCTCAAAGGCACCCTGCTCCGGCAGGCTGAGCCGCGCCGGGAAGCCCGTCTCGGGCAGCTGGGCCATCAGCTCGGTGAGCTGTTTGCTGAAATGCACCTCGTTGGGGGTGGTCATCTTCTGCAGATGCTTCTGAGCCAGCTTGACCAGCGTGGGGAAGGCCGTTGCCGGGGTGGCACAGGCCGAGTTGAAGTACCGGTCTTTGATGGTGGCGTTGATGCCGGGGTTGGCGACGCTCTGGATCGTCTCCAGCACAGAGAAGAGACGCCCCAGAACATAGGGGACATTGCTGCTTTCGTTCAGGCTCACGGTAAATACCTCCTTGTTGAGCTCGGTGGGGTAGTTGCGGAGATAATAAGCTTTCAGGATGGCGGCGCGGCCCCGGGTGACTTCCCGTTCGGCCCGGATGCGGAGGGTCACGCCGTTGAGCAGAGTGGCGGGGTACGGCCCGCCGGTGAGGATGGCCCGGAGCAGATCGCCCACCAGCTGGGGCGATGGATTTTTGTCCCGGGATTTCTGGTTGACCGTCTCCTGCGCCAGCGCCCAGACCGACAGGTTTTCCCGCTTGTCGAAGGCGGGGCGGGTGATGCTGAGCCGGTCGGCGTGGTCCTGCAGATTTTTGGCAAACTGTCCGAAGCTGCCGTGCAGGAAGAACCGGACGGAGAGCCGGGCCGCGTTGGGCGAGATGCCCAGCACATAGAAGTTCTGGTCCGGGTCCAGCTTGTCATCGAGGAAGGAGACGGGGCGTCCCTGAGAAAGGGCTTTCAGTGCGGCGGCAAGGTCGCTTTCCGAGACGCCGCGCGCCTCGGCACCGCCGCAGAAAAACATCAGCATGGCGTTTGAGTAGGCGGGGGCGGCGCTTTCGGCCCAGCAGACGATGGTGGTGTCGCCGATGCGCTGGCAGCAGTTCCGGTCAGCCAGCAGCAGATTGAGGGCCGTGGTGTAGGCGAAGGCCGCGTACTCGCTGACGGGGGCGTTGGCACCCTGCTCATGGCCATAGGAGCAGAAAGCGGGCGCGTTGAAGGAGACCAGCGCCGCACCGGCGGCCTGTGCGCCCATCACACCTTTGATGGCGGGGTGGATGCGGGCGATGCCGGCCTCTTTGCCGGTGATGAGGCAGCGGGCTGTCTCGGCGTCTGCATCGGAGGTGTCAAAGGCGGACTGCCAGGCGTCCCGGATGGCGTCATCTGTGGTGGCCAGCCAGTGGGCGCCGTCGGGGGATTCGCAGCCAAACAGGAGGTTCGCGTTGTTGTTCAGGTCGGCCCACTGCCCTGCCAGCAGCGGGTGGGTGGGGGCTGTATCCGGCTCCCAGCTGTCAAAAAAGGCGAGGATGGCTTTGGCGGCAGGGGAGTCCACGCCGTCGAGCACCTTGTGGTGGAGGGCGGCACAGGCTTCGAAGCACTGGTGGGAGCGCTCGGGCTTGCCCTTCTCGTCTGCGCCCAGCAGATAGGACGCATTGTCGCACAAAAAGTTCGCGGCGACGCCGGAGGCGCGCTTGACCCGGTGGGGGACAGGGAGCTCACGGGGGGCGATAACGGTCTTTTTGCCCTTGGGGACTTCCTGCCGCAGGTCGTTGAGGGCGAGGAGCTGGCCGTCGGGGCCGAGGCGCAGTTCATAGCTGACTTTGAAGCGGCTGTCCCAGCCGGGGGCCTCCACCTTGCCCTGCTTCAAGAGCTGTTCATAATAGGCGGTGAGTGCTTGGAGTATCATGTAAACACCTCCACGTCCCGGCATTCCATCACGCCGTCCACCAGCTTTGCGCGGAAGAACTGGCTGCGGATGTTGGCCGAATCAGAGTAATCGAGGCTGTGGAGCATGAAGCCGAGGTCCTGCGTGACCTTCAGCGCCGGAATGCTGCCGCCCGGCCACTCCCGGAAGTTGGCCGGGAACTCCCGGCACCCGAAACAGGGCTGGTGATAGCACTGGCCTTTGCGCAGGCGTCGGCGCAGGATGTCCTGGAACTTGCCGGGATTGTCGCTGGGGGCGGCCTTGCCCGTCAAATCAAAGTGGCACTCGATGACGTAGTGGACGTCCTGCAGGACCATCGCGGCCCGCTGCTGGATGTCCTCCGAGGTGTAGAGCACCGGCGGTGTGCCGCCTTTGGCCGCACTGAGGGCGGCGGAGGACAGCAGGGTGGACTTGACCTCGTTGCGCCGGATGTTGGTGAACCGGATGGGCCGCTGGGTGTATTCCTCGGTGGACGCTTCATCCTCGGGGTCAAGGCCGAAGGGCTTGAGCAGATAGATGCGGTCAACCGTATAACGCAGCCCGGGGTGCCAGTAGATGGCTTCCACAAGGCCCCGCGCAGCGGATGGAGTGATCATGTCGTAGCTCACACGCTCGGTCTTCATTTCCGGGCGAGTGAAACAGGCATAGTCGCCCCACACCTCAATGAGCATGGACATCAGCATCGCCTCCTTTCCGGGTGAAGTTGAATTTTCAGACTAAGATGAATGTTAGCCATTGCAACCACCTCTTTCTTTTAGAAGTAAAGGCCGATGCCCGTCTCCACATCCATGGCAAGGCCGGTTTTTTCACTGTAGCAGCTGGTGTCGGTGAGGATGGCCGAGCCATCGGGCCGCAGTTCCAGCGCTCCGGCGGCGTCGAGCTTGTCGAACTGGTCCTTATAACAGGAGACGCTGTAAACGCCCAGCTTCCGCAGCAGCGTCCGGGTAACATGACCGCTGCGCAGCTGCTCACAGAGGGCTGCGCCCTCGCCGACGGGCAGATAGACCATGCGGGCAGCGTTCTCGATGAGGCGGAATTCCTCCGCCACCTGTGCAAAGGGGAACTGGCAGCCCCGGATGCCCCGGAGAAAGGCACCCAGAATGCCGTGCTTGTCCACGGCGTCGGGGCCGCGCAGGTCGGAAAGCTCGTTGAAGTAGAGCTGAATGGCCCGGGGCGTGTCCAGTGTGTCCTGATGCCGGGCGGTGTAGTCCAGCGCGCTGACGTTCTGCCTGAGCATCTGGGGCGTGGAACACTCGTCCAGCCGGAACCGGTAGACGATGCTTTCCTCTGCGCCCCGCCGCCCCTCGCGGTTGCAGCGCCCGGCAGTCTGTAAGAGCGAGTCAAGACCGCACTGCTCCCGGTAAGCGACGGGAAAATCCACGTCCACGCCCGCCTCGATGAGAGAGGTGGACACCACCCGGCAGGGCAGACCCTCTTTCAGCCGCTGGCGGATGTCGTCCAGCTGACGGCGGCGGTCGGCGGCGCAGAGCAGGGTGGTCAGGCAGTAGCTGCCCTCGGCGGGCAGGGACTCATAGAGCTGCTGGGCCGTCTTGCGGCGGTTGACCACGCAGAGCACCTGCGGGTGATTTGCCAGCCGGGCGGCGAGCTCCTCCTGCGGCAGGGTGCCGAGGTCTTGCAGTGTGGTGCGCCGGAGCACTTCGTAGAGGCGGGCCGCGTCGGGCGTGATCTCCTGCGGGTGAAGCTCCGGCGCAAAGCGCCGGAACAGCGGCTCAAGGGCAGGCTGGGTGGCCGTGCAGAGGACGGCCGTGGAGTAGTAATGCTGGATGAGCTGGGCGATGGCGCTGACGCAGGGGGCAAGGTAGTCGCCCGGGAGGGTCTGCGCCTCGTCGAAGATGATGACGCTGTCGGCGATGTTGTGGAGCTTGCGGCAGCGGCTGCTGCGGTTGGCGTAGAGCGACTCGAAGAACTGCACCGCCGTCGTCACCACGACGGGGGCGTCCCAGTTTTCACTGGCCAGCATCTGGCGGTACTGGGCGGGGGTTAGGTCGTCCTGCTCAACAGTCTTGTACTCGGCGTTGGAGAAGTCGGCCAGAACATTTTCTGCGCCCAGCAGGCCCGAGAAGACGGCGGCGGTCTGGTCGATGATGGACATATAAGGAATGACATAGATGACCCGCTTCATCTTCTGGGCGGCGGCGTGCTCCAGCGCAAAGGCGAGGGAGGCGAAGGTCTTGCCGCCGCCGGTGGGTACGGTGAGGGTGTAGAGCCCCTGTGGGCCGTGCGCGCCTTTCTCGAGGCAGGCGCGGAGGACGGCGTTGCGCTGGACGCTGACGGGCGAGGGCGATTCGGCCCTGAGATAGCGCTGCGCCTGTACCGAGACGATGTCCCGCAGCGCGGCGATGTCCGTGCCGCTGCCCCGGGGTGCGGCCCTGCCGTCCATGAAGGTCTCGGTGTCGATGAAGTCGGCGTCCACGAGGCAGGAGTAGAGCATCCGGGTAAAGAACGCGAGGCTCAGCGGGTCGGCGCAGGCCCACGCGGGCGGCGTCGAGGCGGGGAGCGTTACTTCCCGCCAGCCGTCGTAGGGGGCTGCCGGCTTCTTGCTCCGGCCAAACAGGGTGGCGTCGCCCGGGTCATCGGCGGGGCTCCCGCCGTCGGGCAGGCCGCTGTGGTGTCCGGCCACGGCAAAGGCGGCGTGGAGATGTTGGCGAACCCAGGCCTCCTGCGCCCCGGCGGTGGAGTGGTCCACCTTGGGGCCGCCTTTGAGCCGCAGCTGGAAGGCGTCGCTGTACTTCCCGACATCGTGGAGCCACGCGGCAAATTCGGCCTCGCTCTGCGCCCCGAAGGGGGCTGCGAAGGAACCGGCCAGTCTGGCAGTGCCGGCGAGGTGGTCGTAGACGGTCTGGGTGCGGGTGCCGTCCTCGCTGATGTGGGCAAGACGTGTGGAGCGCTCCATAAAATGACCTCCTGACTCTGGTTTGCAATAAGGATACGCTTTTCAAAAAGCGGCTGTCAACAAAACGCACTTTTCGACAAAAAATTCTGGGACGTTGCACAAAAAGCAGGCGGAAAAATCTGCAATGTGCCAAAGAAGAAAGAAACGAGTATTTTCTTATTTTTATGATAATGCAAATACTGTCCAATAAACTGGACTTTTACTGATTTTTCGGGCAAAAATGAAAAGAGAACTGCGTTTTCAGTACTGCGGGAGGAAGACTGCCCGTCGGCAGAGAAAAAAATGAAGATGTTGTGTAGAACAACACCGCATTAAGATGGAATTAAGGCAGGGTTAAGAAAACTGCAAGAAAAGTGCTGAGTTATTCCATCTGGGAATGGACTTTCGGAAAAATCAAGGCGAATATCCCCCTTTTCATTTGCTGAAATCTGTTGTATTATGAATAACAGATATGGAATCAGAGAAAAAGCGCCGCGATGAAGTGCAAACAGGAATGATAAGAAAAATAAAGGGCAATAGGGGGAGAGCTACGATGGACGAAAAAGATTACGAGCTGCTGCACGCGCTGGACGAGACGCGCAACATCACCCACGCAGCGGACAAACTGTACATGACCCAGTCGGCACTGTCCAAACGCATCAAGGCGCTGGAACAGGAGCTGGGGGTGGAGATCGTCCTGCGCTCGCGGCAGGGCATCCGCTTCACGCCGGCAGGTGAACAGGTGCTGCTCCACAGCGCCGCCGCTGCCCGCGAGATGGAAAAGATGCGCCGCCAGCTGGCCTCCATCCAGGGCGAAGCCTGCGGCACCCTGCGGGCCGGCATCTCGGTGAACTTCTCCTACTACCGTCTGCCCGAGGTGCTGACGGAGTACCATAAAGCCTACCCGAAGGTACGCCTCGACATCGCCACCGGCCACAGCCGGAACATCTACCAGCAGATGCTGGATTCTTCGCTGGACGTGGCAGTGCTGCGGGGCGAGTATCCGTGGGACGGCACCCAGTTCCTGCTCTCGCAGGAGAATATCTGCCTGATCTGCAGCGAGGAGAACAAGGACAGGCCCATCTCCGATTACCTTTATATCGACCACAGCAGCGACGCCACCATCAGCGCCCAGATGGCCCGCTGGCGCTACGAGAACGGCGTGACCAACGATGCGGGCAATTTTGTGGTGGACAACATCATGGTCTGCCGCGAGATGGTGGAGCGGGGCCTCGGCTGGGCGCTGATGCCGGAAGTGGCGCTGGATAACTTCAAGGGCTATGTCAAGCCCTGCACCTTCGAGAACGGTGAGCCCTTCGTCCGGCGCACCTATATTTTCTGCCAGAGAGATGCAGCCGCCCTGCCGCAGGTGCAGCTCTTTATGGACATGCTCAAAAAGCACCGCTGAGAGGAGAAAAACATGGAAACGACTGTTTCGCTGGTCCAGATGCTGGATGCACGGGAGCGCCGGGTGCAGCACCAGCAGGAGCTGCTGGCCCGGTACCACAAGCCTCTCATCTGCTTTACCATGAATATCTGCGGCCCGGTAAAAGATTCGCCCCTCATCCGGCGGGGCTTTGTGCGGGGGCGTCAGCTGCTGCGCCAGCAGTTTCTGCGGGCAAAGCTGACGCCGCTGCATCAGGACGCCGTCCGGGAAGTGACCGGCTGTGAGGCGTTCTATGTGCTGGACGCCGACCCGCTGACCATCAAGAAATTCACCACCGACATTGAGGACGCCACCCCGCTGGGGCGGCTGTTCGACATGGACGTCATCCGCCCGGACGGCCTCAAAGTGGACAGAGAAGAGCTGGACCTCGAAGGCCGCCGCTGTCTCATCTGCGGCGGGCCTGCTAAGGTGTGCAGCAGCCGCCGCATCCATACCGTGGCCGAACTGCAGGAAAAGACGACGGAGATCCTGACCGAGGCCCGGGACGCGCAGGACATCGCCGACGCGGCCCGTCTGGCCGTCCGCGCCCTGCTCTACGAAGTGACCACCACCCCGAAGCCCGGCCTTGTGGACCGGCGCAACAGCGGAAGCCACAGGGACATGGACGTCTTCACCTTCATGGACAGCGCCGCGGCGCTCTACCCCTATTTTGAAGCCTGCGCCCGGACGGGCCGCGAGACGGCGGAACAGCCCGCGCCCGAGACCTTCGCGGCCCTGCGGCCTCTGGGTTGTGAGGCCGAGGGCGAGATGCTGGACGCCACCGGCGGCGTCAACACCCACAAGGGCGCGGTCTTTTCGGTGGGCATCGTCTGCGCGGCGCTGGGACGCCTCGACCGCTCCCTCTGGGCCGACGCTACCCGGGTGCTGGCGGAAGTATCCGCCATGACGGCGGGCCTGACCGAGAAGGACTTTGCAGGCGTCACTGCCGAGAACGCCGCCACCGTGGGCCAGAAGCTTTATATCCGGTACGGCATCACCGGTGTGCGGGGGCAGGTGGAAGCCGGACTTCCCGCAGTGCTGAATGTCGGTCTGCCGGTGCTGGAAGCCGGCCTTGCCAAGGGTTACGACTTCGACCGCGTCGGCGGCGGCGCACTGCTGGCCATCCTGGCCAACAGCACCGATACCAACATCATTGCCCGCTCGAGCCGGGAGCGTCAGCTGGCCCTCACCGAAGAACTGAAAGCCCTTCTCGCCCAGACACCTTACCCGGATAAAGATGCCCTCGCGGCGCTGGATGACCGGTTCATTGCGGAAAATCTCTCGCCCGGCGGCAGTGCCGACCTGCTGGCGCTGACCTGGCTGCTCCATTTTGTTACTACTGAGGGGAATATCGATGAGTGAATATACCATTTCGCAGGTCTATCCGACCGATAAAACCGTTCTGGCCCAAATCGACACACTGCTGGGTCAGGAGGGCATCCGCCGCGACGGCAATCTGGACTACATCTGCGCCATGTTCGACGAGGAATACAACGTCATCGGCACCGGCAGCTGCTTCGGCAGCACCCTGCGGTGCTTCGCCGTCAGCAGCGCCCATCAGGGCGAGGGCCTGCTGAACCAGATCATCACCCACCTCATCGAGGTGCAGTGCGCGCGGGGGAATATGCACCTGTTTCTCTACACCAAGGTAAAAAGCTCCAAGTTTTTCGGCGACCTCGGCTTCTACGAGATCGCCCGGGTGGAGGATACCCTTGTCTTCATGGAGAACCGCCGCGACGGCTTCGGGGCCTATCTGCGCGATCTGGAAAAGACCAGGACCGAGGGCAAAAGTGCGGCCCTCGTCATGAACGCGAACCCTTTTACCCTCGGTCATCAGTATCTTGTGGAAAGAGCCGCTGCCGCCTGCGACACGCTCCACCTGTTCGTGGTCAGTGAGGACGCCAGCCTCGTGCCTTTCGCCGTGCGCAGGAAGTTGGTGGAGGCGGGCGTGGCCCATCTGCCGAATGTGGTGCTCCACGACAGCGGCCCCTACATCATCTCGAATGCCACCTTCCCCAGCTACTTCCTGAAGGATGAGACAGCTGTCATCGACGGCCACGCCCGGCTGGACCTCGCCGTCTTTACGAAAATCGCGGCGGCGCTGAACATCACCGCCCGCTATGTGGGCGAGGAGCCTGCCAGTCAGGTGACGGGGCTTTACAACCAGATCATGTGCGAGCAGCTGCCCAAAGCGGGTATCGAGTGTGTCGTTGTACCCCGCAAAGAAGCAAACGGCAAGGCCATCAGTGCTTCCACCGTCCGCCAGTGCCTGCAGAGCGGCGACTGGGATACCCTCGAGGTGCTGCTGCCCAAGACCAGCCTCGACTATTTCCGCAGCCCGGAGGCAGAGCCGGTGCTGGCACGCATCCGCAATGCGGGCAATGTCGTGCATTACTGAGAAAAACTTCCTCTCTCTTTGTGGTCATGACAACAGAAATAGGACGAAGCATCTGCTATAATAAGCCCATCAAGAGAAGGAGAGTGTGGATATGATCCGTAAAATCATTCATATAGACGAAGAAAAATGCAATGGCTGCGGTGCCTGTGTCACTGCCTGCCATGAGGGTGCCATCGGCCTCGTGAACGGCAAGGCCAGGCTCATGCGCGACGACTACTGCGACGGCTTCGGCGACTGCCTGCCCGGCTGCCCCACCGGTGCCATCACCTTCGAGGAGCGGGAGGCCGCTGCCTACGACGAGCAGGCTGTGCTGGAAAACAAGCAGAAAAAGGCTGCTGCCGCTGCCGAAAAGCCCGTCTTCCACGGCTGCCCGGGCAGCGCCATGCGCCAGTTTGACCGCCAGCAGGCCGCACCGGCTGCAGCTCCTGCCGCCGCCCAGCCCTCGCAGCTGGCTCAGTGGCCCTGCCAGATCAAGCTCGTGCCGGTGAATGCACCCTATTTTGATGGTGCCAAGCTGCTCATCGCCGCCGACTGCACCGCCTACGCCTACGCGAACATCCATCAGGAGTTCATGCGCGGCCATGTTACCCTCATCGGCTGCCCCAAGCTGGATGCTGTGGACTACAGCGAGAAGCTGACGGAGATCATCCGCAATAACGACATCAGGAGCGTTACCGTCCTGCGGATGGAGGTGCCTTGCTGCGGAGGTCTTGAACACGCCGCCGTCACTGCCCTCAAGAACAGCGGCAAGTTCATCCCCTGGAATGTCGTCACCTTCTCGGTGGATGGCCGCATCCTCGACCGGTAAAGAAACGCAAACCAAAAAAAGCAGACGCTGCACGAAGCGTCTGCTTTTTTGTATCATTCAGTTTGTGGTCTGGGCGGCGGACTGTATCATCTTCCAGACAGACTCGACGCTCTGGCGTATCTGAGCCAGCGTGGCGATGTCCTTGTCACTCATCCGGGAAGCCGGGGGAGAGAGCACCGTCTTGGCAGAGGTCACCGTGCCGGTGAGCTGGATGTGGACGTTGTGGTCCGGGATGGTCAGCAGCACATGGATGGGCGTGGTCTTCGAGAAGAGAGAATCCGTCGAAAAGCCGAGCACGAGGGTCGTGCCGTCGGCTGCGGCGGGGAACTGATAGTAGCGGTAGCCGTCTCGCGCGGCGGAAGGAGAGACTTTTTTCAGCCCCTTGAGCGAGAGGGTGAAGCCGGAAAGCTCCTGTAGCTCGACCTTGTTCGTCTCGACGCCCAGTACGGCGGCAGCCTGCGTCTGGGAGATGTAGTCTCCGAGGCTCCACTCGGGCAGAAGAACGCTTGCGAGGGAGAGTTTATCGGTGACAGCCTGACGCAGAACGGTGTAGAGCTGCCCGATGTCGAAGAGCGTCTCTTCCGAGTCGATATAGACCCGGGTGAAGGGAGACGTCCTGACGGAGTCGTCTTCGTTGAGCTGGTAGAAGGAAAGCTGCAGCTTTCCGGGCGCATACTGCCCGCTGACGCTTCCGCTGGAAGCGTTCACCCGCTCGAGGATGTTCAGCAGCGGCGGCTTATCCGGGCTGTTGGGCGCTATCTCATACCGGAAGGTGAAGGATGCACCGGTTTGCAGAGCCGAGATTTTGCTGTGCAGCTGGAAAAAGACCACGCCCACAGCGGCCGCTACAGCCACCAGCACGACCGCTAAAGCAACAAACAGCGGATCGACACGTTTTTTTGGAGATGCCATCTGCAAGACCTCCTGTCATAGACTCTATGATTATAGCATACGAGCAGGCAGACGAAATGTCAAGCCGGAACTTGACGTTATCAGACGGTCAGCGTATACTGTCTGGTACGTCTTATATAAGGTAAAAGGAGGCAAAAATGAAAATAGCGATACTTGGCACCAGCGGCAGCGGAAAATCCACGCTGGCAAAGCGCCTGGGAGAGAGATACGGCCTGCCGGTGCTCCATATGGATACCGTGCATTTCCTGCCCGGCTGGGTGGAGCGGCCCTTCGCCGAGGAAGAAGCCATTGTCCGGCAGTTTCTCGACGAGAACGCAGGCGGCTGGGTCATCGACGGCAATTATAGCAAGACCTGCTATGCCCGGCGGCTGGAAGAAGCGGATAAAATCATTGTGCTCTGGTTTTCGCCGCTGGTCTGCCTCTGGCGGGCGGTACGGCGCTGGCAGCAGAACAAAGGCCGTGTGAGGGAGTCGTCTGCGCCCGGGTGCGAAGAGAAGATAGATGCCGAATTTGTCCGCTGGATCCTCCACGATGGGCGTACAAAGCAAAAGTGGGCGCAGATGGAGAGGATCGGGGAAAAGTATCCCGAAAAGTATGTGATGATACGAAACCAGCGGGAGCTGGATGGGTTCTTAAAGGAACTTTGAACTGGTTGTCGCGCCGGTGGCGCAGGGGTAGAGCGCGGTTACGCGAGGTTAAGTTCTCTTTTGCGTGCCAAAAGAGAACCAGAAATGGTTGTCGCGCCTGTGCGCGGGGCAGAGCGCTTTTTCATTAAGGCTGATTGTTCTCTTTTGATGTCAAAAGAGAACCAGAAAACCACCAGCGATTTCGACGCGCTGGACCCACGAGAAAGGGGCTGCTCGCCCCTTTCAGACCCCAAAGGAGTTGTCGAAACGGAAAAAAGCTAGCCGCTTCGCTTAACGCTTTTTTCTCGTTTCTCCGATTTGCTGCTCCGCAGCTGGTGTTAGGCCCTCGCAGGGCGTGAAGTTCAGCAGAAAGGTGAAATCTTCGGCGGAGCCGTAAATGGGAGAAGCACAAAAAAATGCGTTTAGCGAAGCGGCTAGCATTTTTGGGCTTCGACCTCATCTTCGGAATTGTTAAGGGCGAGCAGCCCTTAACTCGTTGCGGGGAGAGTGGAGTCGGTGGGGAGTCGAAACACCCCTCCCTACCTCTGGCCCGCGCGGAGCGCAAAGCCGCTTGACCAAAAGAAAAAACCAGTCCCGCGCCACCAGCGCGAGAACCAGCTTAAAGAAAAAACCGGCTCTGCCTCTGGCCCGCGCGGAGCGCAAAGCCATTTGACCGAAAGAAAAAACCAGCCCCGCGCATAGGCGCGCGATACACTTAACCTCTACAGGCTTCAACAAACGCCCCAAACAGCCCCTGCTGTGCCGGGTCCGCGTCGCTGAGCCACTCCGGGTGCCACTGGACGCCGAGGCAGAAGTGCGCGTCCGGCTTTTCCAGTGCTTCCACAATGCCGTCCTCGCTGAGGGCGGCTATTTCTAATTCGGGGGCAATGCGGTCTGCCGCCTGATGGTGCTGGCTGTTGACGAGCACGGTGTCCTGCCCCAGCAGGCGGGACAGCAGGGTCCCCCGCCGCACCGTGACGGTATGGACTTTCGCCCAGTGATCATTGTGGGGAACGTGCTCGAAAGGCTTGATGTCCTGATACAGCGTGCCGCCCAGCACGACGTTCATCACCTGAATGCCCCGGCAGATGCCCAGAACCGGCTTGTCTGCCGCGAGGAACGCCCGCAGCAGCTTCGGCTCGGCGGCGTCCCGCAGAAGGTTCGGCTCGCCGCAGGCGGGGATGCGCTCCTGCCCGTAGAAGGCCGGGTCCATGTCGCCGCCGCCCGGCAGCAAGAGCCCGTCGCAGGTCAGCGCCTCGGCTGCTGCGGCGTCCGGGTCGGAAAGCTCTACCCAGTGTACCTCGGCACCGGCCCGGGCCAGACTTTCCACATATTTTGACTGTGCGGTGGTAAGCTCCGGGTCAGTGCTCATCCGGGGCATGGCGATGGTGACAGACATAACAAGCATCCTTTCAACTTCTGGATATAACAAAAACCCAGAACCATTGGTTCTGGGTTTTGTGGCGGAAAGATGGGGATTCGAACCCCAGAACGCTTTTGACACGTTACACGATTTCCAGTCGTGCGCCTTAGACCAACTCAGCCATCTTTCCACATCTTCAGTTCTCGGTGCTTCGGGCCGCGGCCCTCAGCGCTTCACTATAATACCTGAAAGAAGGTCTTTTGTCAAGCATTTTTTCAAAAAAGTTTGCATTTTTTCAAAAATGACGCAGCTTCGATGGCTGAAAATGAAAAGGAGACGAAGGCCCCCTTGACGCAGGCGGCAAACGGGGCTATGATGAGGGCAGAGAGTATGCAGAGCGGGAAACTCTGCGGAAAACAAAAGGAATTCAGGAGGAAAACAGGTGAATTATTCAGATGTTTTGGCCAATGCCCGCCAGTGCATCGGCAAATACTGCAAGGCCTGCCCGGTGTGCAACGGCGTGGCCTGCAAGAATCAGATCCCCGGCCCCGGTGCAAAGGGCGTGGGCGACACCGCCATCCGCAATTATAATAAGTGGGCCGACATCCGTGTGAACATGGATACCCTCTGCGAGAACGGCACCCCCGACACCCACGTGGAGCTGTTTGGCCGCAGCTTCAAGTACCCCTTCTTCGCCGGCCCTGTGGGCGCGGTGAACCTCCACTACTCCGATACCTACACCGACATGACCTACAACGACGTGCTGGTGCGGGCCTGTGCGGAGAGCGGCATCGCCGCCTTTACCGGCGATGGCACCAACCCCGACGTCATGACCATGGCCACCAAGGCCATCGGCAATGCCGATGGCTGCGGCGTGCCGACCATCAAGCCCTGGAACATCGACACCATTAAAGAGAAGATGGCACAGGCCAAGGCCAGCGGCTGCTTTGCCGTGGCAATGGATGTGGATGCCGCCGGTCTGCCCTTCCTCAAGAACATGACCCCTCCGGCCGGCAGCAAGAGCGTGGCCGAGCTGGCTGAGATCGTCAAGCTGGCCGAGCGTCCCTTCGTCGTCAAGGGCGTCATGACCGTCAAGGGTGCTCTCAAGGCCAAGGAGGCCGGTGCCGCCGCCATCGTGGTATCCAACCACGGCGGCCGCGTCCTCGACCAGTGTCCCGCCACTGCCGAAGTCCTGCCTGAGATCGCCGCGGCTCTCAAGGGTACCGACGTCAAGGTCCTGGTGGACGGCGGCATCCGCACCGGCGTTGATGTCTTCAAGGCACTGGCACTGGGCGCGGACGGCGTCCTCATCTGCCGCCCCTTCGTCACGGCTGTCTACGGCGGCGGTGAGGAAGGCGTCAAGTGCTACATCGACAAGCTGGCCGGTGAGCTGGCCGACACCATGCAGATGTGCGGCGCACACTCCATCGCGGAGATCACGCCGGATATGGTGAGAGCAAAGTAAGAGTATAAAACTATGGAGTGGATAATTGTACTCGTCCTGATATGCTTTATATGCTGTATCATAGCAGCTGTTGAAGAGCAAAAAAAGAGGACAGCGAGGCGAAGAAAAGGTTTACGACACACTAGAAAAACTTGACGGTCACAAGGCTATGATTCGGAATTGTTATCTTCCGACCCAAAGAGGTGATACTACAGAAGTGGACTTGGTTTTGATTCATGAATCGGGAATCTATGTGATTGAGTCCAAAAACTATAGTGGATGGATATTCGGAAGTGACTCTCGAAGAGAGTGGACGCAGACTTTTCCAAAGGGAAATGGAGAAACGACAAAATATAAGTTTTACAATCCGATTTTGCAGAATGGTACTCATATTAAAGAAATTCAAAGAATATTGGGAGAAAAAAGAAACAACATCTACTCGTATGTCGTATTTGGAGATGACTGCGAACTGATGAATGTTCAATGGAATGAAAATGAGTGTCATGTGTTAAAGAGGAGAGAATTGCTTCAGAACGTAAAACAAAATGCTGTAGCACATGGGCGGGTATTATCAAATGAAGCAATAGACAGCTACTGTCAAAAGTTGTTCTCCTATACGCAGGTTTCGAAAGAACAGAAGCAAGAGCACATTCATAATATAGAAGAAAAGTATAAGCCGATTTCTAGGAATGCGGTGAATACAGATGCTCTTATTTGCCCTTGGTGTGGCGGAAAATTGGTATTACGGACGCCGAGAGACCCCGCAAAAGCTTCTAGAAAATTTTACGGCTGCTCCAATTATCCCAAGTGCAGATTTACTCGTAATATTATGTGATATAAGTCGGTGCAATGAAACACAAAAAGCGGCGTCACAGCTAACCACTGTGATGCCGCTTTTGTTTGTATGATCAAAAATTACTTCAGCGTTCCATCCAGCACCTGCTGATAGTACCACGGCTTCGGGGCGTGGAAGGTCTTGCCGCTGAGGAACTCGAAATCGGGCTGGTTGAAGTGGGGCATGGTCAGTTCCCACGCACAGAGGGCCTGATATTTGAGCTTCAGCTCGCGGTTGGCGGTATTGTTGCCGTACTTGCTGTCGCCGAGGATGGGGCAGCCGATGCTTGCCATGTGGGCACGGATCTGGTGGGTGCGGCCGGTGATGAGCTGAACCTTGAGCAGAGCCAGACGGCCGGAGACGGCGATGGTCTCGTAGCGGGTCTCCACGTCCTTGGCACCCGGCTGCTTGTCCTCCACGATCTTCACGATGCCGCGGTCGGCATCCTTGAGCAAGTAGCCGCCGAGGGTGGCGTCCGGGGGCGTGGGACGGCCGAAGGTGACGCAGAGGTAGGTCTTTTTCACCTCGCGGCTCTTGATGGCGGCGAGGAACAGCTCCTCGGCCTCGGGCGTTTTTGCGATGATGACAAGACCGCTGGTGCCGGTGTCGAGGCGGTGGCAGAGGGCGGGGGTGTAGATGTCATTCTCCTTGTACTCGCCCTGCTGGTTGAGGTAGAGCAGAGCGCGGTTCAGCAGGGTGTCATCGTCGGGACCGTCCACGGCGAGGCCGGCGGGCTTGTTGACGATGAGGATCTGCGGGCAGTCGTACACCACCTGCGCCGGGCCGCGGGCGTTTTTCCACGCCGGGCCGTCCACACGCTTGTCAGCGTCCAGAACATCGTCAAGGATGAACAGCTTGATCTCATCGCCTGCCATCACGCGGGTGGAGAGCGGCTGCTTTTTGCCGTTCAGTTTGATTTTATTTTCGCGCAGGGCCTTGTTCAGACGGCCCGGGTTCAGCGCGGGGAATTGCTGCATCAGATAGTTGTCCAGCCGGGTGGGGGCGAGACATTTGACCTTCAATATTTTCACGGAAGTTTCCTCTCTAAATTAAGAATAGGTTAAGATTTGCTTTTATTGTAGCGAATCCAACTTCTTGCGTCAAGTTGGTTGTTTACTTTTTCAAAAAACAAGAGTATACTGTGCCGGTGCAAAAAGAATTCATCGGAATTTAACGATGGCTTCATCATCGGATCTCCATTTATGGTATAATGAAAGCCTTACATGATTGAAGAGGGAAGAAGGTATTGATATGACGAACGACAAGAAACTGATGCTCCTTGCAGGCGTTCTGGCTCTGGGGATGCTGGCCGGATGCAGCTCTGCCAGCGCTGCCAGTGCCGCCAGCGGCATGGCCGGTTCGATGCCCGCCGCCAGCGAAGCCGAAGAGGTGAGCACCGAAGCGCGCGTCCTGCCCGGCGAAGAGGGCATCGTGATGCCCATCGACCAGGGCAGCCTCGAGGAGATGAAGACCGGCTCCTACAAGTTCGCCGCGAACATCTCGAGCGTGGACGCCAAGAAGCGCCAGATGACCCTGACAGTCTACGGCTACGACGCCTACCGCGCCGAGGATGTGGACGCACTGGATGTGGGCAGCGTTTTCAGCACCCATCTGGACGGCGCTGTGGAAGCACAGAACGTGACTGTGGAAAAAATCGAAAAGAATGAAGAGAACGGCACCGTCTCCATCAACGGCGGCATCGAAGAGGGCGGTGTAGACCTCTGGCGCAGCGGCGACATCTACCGCACCGTCACCTACGACGACTACCCGGTCTACTACATGATGGGGGAACTCGTGCTGCCCGTGGACGACAGTGTGACCCTCAGCGACAGCTCCGCCGGCGTGGACGCTGTGCCGGTGGAGACGAACGGCGCCATCGAGGTGGGCAAGGCCGTCTCGGAGGACAAGGACAACTGGACGCCTTACAACACCACCGTCTTCACAAAGGACGGCGTCGTCAGCAATATCCTCCGCATCTGGGTGCCGTGACGCGCGATTTTTGGGAAAACCCGTTGACAAATGGCCTGACTATGCTATAATCTGAAATGAACGCAAAGGAGCAGCATGCCCTTTGCGCGTGAATGGTAATTATGGCAAATGGCAAGGATGGGGCCAGAAGGATGTGTGCCGCCGCCCAGAGAGAACGCCCTTGGCTGAAAGGCGTTCCGGCAGAGCATTTTTTACGCCACCCCGGAGCTTCCGGCGAAACAAACCGGACGCTGCGCAGCGTTACAGCGCACAAAGCGGCAGGAGCGCCCCGGCGGCATTTCTGCAATTTGGGTGGTACCACGGAGCTTTTCAGACAGCCTTCGTCCCTTTTCGGGATGAGGGCTGTTTTTGTTTTTGTCAGCCTGCCATAAAAACTGCGTCCGGAGGAGGACGCCGATACACGAGGAGAGATTAAAACTATGCAATGGACCGGTTTGAATGAACTGCGTGACAAGTACCTTACCTTCTTTGAGGGCAAGGGCCACCTGCGTCTGGACAGCTTCCCGCTCGTCCCGAAGAACGACCCCAGCCTGCTGCTCATCAACAGCGGCATGGCACCCATGAAGAAGTGGTTCCTCGCTCAGGAGGAGCCGCCCCGTCATCGCGTGACCACCTGCCAGAAGTGCATCCGCACCCCTGACATCGAGCGCGTGGGCATCACCGCCCGCCACGGCACCTTCTTCGAGATGCTGGGAAACTTCTCTTTCCAGGATTACTTTAAGAAAGAGGTCATTCCCTGGGCATGGGAGTTCCTGACTTCCGACGAGTGGATGGCGATCCCGAAGGATAGGCTGCACATCTCCGTCTACGAAGAGGACGATGAGGCTTACGACATCTGGACCAAGAAGGTGGGCGTTGCCCCCGACCACATGGTCCGTCTGGGCAAGGAAGACAACTTCTGGGAGCACGGCTCCGGCCCGTGCGGCCCCTGCTCTGAGATCTACTTCGACCGCGGCCCCGAGTACGGCTGCGGCAAGCCGACCTGCGGCGTGGGCTGTGACTGCGACCGCTATATGGAGATCTGGAACCTGGTGTTCAGCCAGTTCGACGCCGACGGCAAGGGCCATTACGAGCGTCTGGCACGCCCCAACATTGATACCGGCATGGGTCTGGAGCGTTTGGCCTGCGTGATGCAGGGCGTGGGCAACCTGTTCGAGGTCGATACCGTCCAGAGCGTGCTGCACCATGTGGAGCACATCGCCGGCAAGACCTACGGTGCCGACCCCAAGGAGGACATCTCCATCCGCGTCATCACCGACCACATCCGCAGCTGCACCTTCATGGTGTCGGACGGCATCCTGCCCTCCAACGAGGGCCGCGGCTACGTGCTGCGCCGTCTGCTCCGCCGCGCTGCCCGCCATGGCCGTATGCTGGGCATCAGCCGCCCCTTCCTCGTGGAGCTGGTGGAGACGGTCATCCAGTCCAGCGAGTCCGCTTACCCCGAGCTGCGTGAGCACGACGCCTATATCAAGAAGGTCATCGGCACCGAGGAGGCAAACTTTGCCCGCACCATCGACGCCGGCATGAACATCCTGAACAACATGATCGACGGTCTGGAAAAGGCTCACGAGCACCTGCTGAAGGGTCTGGACGTCTTCAAGCTGAACGATACCTTCGGCTTCCCCCTCGACCTGACCAAGGAGATCGCTGCGGAGCAGGGCATCGAGATCGACGAGGAGGGCTTCCACGCCGAGATGACCAAGCAGAAGGAGCGCGCCCGTGCAGAGCGCCTCAAGAAGAACATCTCCGGCTGGAGCGAAGACCTGTTCGGCACTCTGACCGCTGAGCCCACCGAGTTCGTGGGCTACGACACCCTCAAGAGCGACAGCGTCGTTGTGGCGCTGAGCGATGAGGAGACTCTGACCGACGCCATCGCCACCGACGAGCAGGCCAAGGAAGGCGTGCTGGTCGTTCTCGATAAGACCCCGTTCTACGCTGAGATGGGCGGTCAGGCCGCAGACCATGGCGTCATCACCGGCGCTGAGTGCGTGCTGCGCGTGCAGGACGTCAAGAAGACCCCCAAGGGCTACTATGTCCACACCTGCACCCTCGAGAGCGGCATCGTCCATGTCGGCGACCATCTGACCGCCCGCGTGGATAAGGAATACCGCATGGCCATCGCCCGCAACCACACCGCTACCCACCTGCTGCAGGCAGCTCTGCGCGAGGTCCTGGGCGACCACGTCCATCAGGCAGGCTCCTATCAGGACGCTTCCATCACCCACTTCGACTTCACCCACTTCAGCGCTGTCACTCCCGAGGAGCTGGTTCGTGTGCAGAAGATCGTCAACGACAAGATCTTCGAGTCGATGAACGTCACCGTCAAGGAGATGCCCATCGAAGAGGCCAAGAAGCTGGGCGCTATGGCTCTGTTCGGCGAGAAGTACGGCAAGGTCGTCCGTGTTGTTGATATTGAGGGCTGGTCCACCGAGTTCTGCGGCGGCACCCACGTCAAGAACACCGCTCAGATCGGCGGCTTCAAGATCGTCAGCGAGTCCTCTGTTGCTGCCGGCATCCGCCGTATCGAGGCTGTCACCGGCCGCAATCTGCTGATCCGTGCCAATATGCAGGAAGCGATGCTGCACACTGTGGCGAACACCCTGAAGGCAAACAACGTCGCCGCTCTGCCCGTTCGTGCGGAGGCTGTCATGGCTGAGAACAAGGCCATGAGCAAGGAGCTGGAGGACATCAAGGCAAAGGTCGCCGCTTCCAAGGTCACCAGCCTGTTCGACAACGCTGAGACCGTCGGCGACGTCAAGATCGCTTCCGCTTACTTCACCGGTACCTCCGGCGACACCCTGCGCGGCATGTGCGACACCATCCGTGACAATGCCAAGGCTGCTGCTGTGGCTGTTCTGGTGGGCAAGTCTGACGACAAGATCACCATGGCCGTTACCGTGACCAAGGACGCTCAGGCAAAGGGTCTGAAGGCCGGCAATCTCGTCAAGGAGATCTCTGCCATCGCAGGCGGCAAGGGCGGCGGCAAGCCCGACTTCGCTATGGCTGGTCTGAAGGACGAGACCAAGATCGACGAGGCTCTGGCCGCTGTCAAGAGCATCGTGGAGAAGCAGCTGGGCTGATTTGAGGATGTGTGCAGAAGGCTCTCCCTTTGGGAGAGCTGTCACCGCAGGTGACTGAGAGGGCAAGCCTGTGGCCCCAGAGCTGCGGCGGCGTGATAGGCAAGAGTTTTGTCAGAGCGATAGTGTCGCTGTGCTTTTAATTTCTTGTCAGCGCCCTTGCCCTCTCCGTCTGCTTTGCAGACACCTCTCCCAAAGGGAGAGGCTTGACAACATACAGCAGCATCCTGATAATAGATAGTAGGAAGGAGCGATTCCCATGGAAGATTGTCTGTTTTGCAAAATTGCAGCGGGGGACATCCCCTCGAAGAAGCTCTATGAGGACGAGCAGGTGGTGGCATTCTACGACATCGCCCCGCAGGCCAAGGTGCATTTCCTGGTCATCCCCAAAAAGCACATCCCCTCGGCCGCTGCGCTGACCGAGGAAGACGGCGCTCTGCTGGGCCATGTCTTTGCGGTCATCGCAAAGCTTGCCAGGGAGCAGGGCCTCGACAACGGCTACCGCGTCATCTCCAATGTGGGCGAGGACGCCGGCCAGACCGTCAAGCATCTGCACTTCCATGTTCTGGGCGGCGAGAAGCTGCCTGTCTGATTCCGAAAAAGTAAGGGAGATCGTTGAATATGGCTAAGACTTATACGCTGAATGTCGCGGGTCTGACCCGTGAGCTGACCATCTGCAAGGTGAACGACCACATGGACATTGCGGCCTTCATCATGCTGGGCGACGCCGAGCTGACGGTGGCTGCTGCCGCTGAGCTGCTCAAGAAATGCCCGGATTTTGACATCCTGCTGACCGCTGAGGCCAAGGGCATCCCGCTGGCTCACGAGATGAGCCGCCAGAGCGGCAAGCCCTACGTCTGCGCACGCAAGGGCGTCAAGCTGTATATGCCCGACCCTGTTGTCGTCGAGGACCAGTCCATCACCACTGCTGGCAAGCAGAAGCTGGTCATCGACCGCAAGGAGCTGGACAAGATGAGCGGCAAGCGGGTGCTGGTCGTGGATGATGTCATCTCCACCGGCGGCTCTCTCAAGGCTCTGGACGAGCTGGCCGAGCAGACCCAGTGTACCATCGTGGGTCAGGCCGCCGTTCTGGCCGAGGGTGATGCTGCCCAGCGCAAGGACATCATCTTCCTCGAGCCGCTGCCTCTGTTCCTCCACTAAACCGATATGCGACGCCCGCTCTGCGCGTTCTGCCTGAGTGCGCTGGGTGTGTTAGTGTTATGCTCATTTTTGCCGCAGATGGGGCTTTTGCTGCCGTCTGCGGCAATTTTTGTTGTCTTCTGCCTGCTGGTCTGGTGGAGAGGCGGGGCCGCGAGAGGGTATGCGGTCTGCCTGCTTCTGGGCGCAGTGCTGGGCGTCGGCATCATGGAGATGACCGGCGCGCGGCTTGCAAAGATACAGGACGCCTACGCCGGAAAAGAAGTGACCCTCACCGCCGAAGTGGAGAGCACAGGCCGCGCTTACACGGCGGGCCGGGTGAGCGCTGTGCTGATGGTGGAAAAAGTGGATGGGGAAGCTGTCCTCTTCCGGGTGGAGTGCGCCAGTCTGCCCAAATGTGAGGCCGGAGGCCGCATCCGGGGCCGCTTTTCGCTGGATGTGCCGGATGCCACCCAGCGTCTGGACGACTACGCCGACGGCATTGTCCTCAGCGCGGAATATCTGTCCGGGATGCTTCGTCTTGGGCCCAGCGAGAGCTTCCGCGCCCGGACGGCTCGGCTCCAGGCGGCGCTGAGCCGCGCTCTGCGAAAAGGCATGGCCGAAAACACCGGCGGCGTTCTGGCCGCGATGGTGGTGGGCGACCGAAGCCATCTGACTTCGACTCTCCGCAGTGCCTACCGGGGCGCGGGGCTTTCCCATGTGCTGGTGGTGAGCGGCCTCCACGTCACCATCTTCTGCGGCCTGCTGGATGCTCTGCCCCACAAGGAGCGGGAGCGCAGCCGGGCTTACCGGCGGATGCGGTCGGTGCTCCGGGCCGGGACGGCCCTTCTGCTGGTGGGCATCACCGGCGCGACGCCCTCTGTCCTCCGGGCGGCGATGGCGGTCTGGGTCAGCTCCCTCGGCGTCTGGGTGGGAGGCCCGGCGGATACGCTCACCTCGCTGGGCGCGGCAGGCGTCCTCATGTGTCTGGGCAACGGGTACGCGGTCTATGACGTGGGCTTCGAGCTGTCGTTTGCGGCAGTGATGGGAACACTGGCCGGTGCTGAGTGCGCAGGGCGTGGGCGGGAGCGCTATTACGACAGAAAGAAGAAACGGAAAAGCCGCCGCGAGAAACCGCCCCGCGCGGTGCTCCTCTTCCGGCGCTTTGCGGGCGGCGTGTGGGACTCGCTCTGCGTCTCCCTCTGTGCCTCGGCGGCGACCTTCCCGGTGCTGGTGCTGCGGGGGATGAGCACGACGGTCTGGGCCGTGGCGTCGGGCGTGGCCGTCCTCTGGCTGGTGGGGCCGATGCTGAGCTTCGGCCTCGGTGCAGCTCTGCTGGGTCTGGTGGCCCAGAATTTCGAATCCCTGCCTTTGTTTGAGATCATCCGCCGCCCGGCGGCCTTCTGCGCCGAAGGGCTGGTATGGCTGATGAACGAGTGGGCTTTCCGGGTGTCCATTCTGCCGGGAGCGTCCCTCTGGTTTGATGGGACCTATGCCGCACTGGTGTGTCTTGTGCTGATCCTGCTCTGCGCAATGGCAATGCGGCGGCACATTCGACTCCGGGCAGCTCTGCCGACGGTCATTCTGCTGGCGGCGCTGGCCTTCGGGCTGGAAATGGCCCTGAGCTGGAACGTGGTGAACATCGAGCTGGTGGGGACCCGGGCTGCGCCTGCCGTCGTCATCACCCAGAGGGAGAAGGCCGTCGTCCTCTTCCGGGGCGGCAGCACCACCCGGCGGGCGGTGGAAAGCCAGCTGGAAAAGCGGGGCGTAAAGACGGTCGAGCTTCTGGTTGACCTGCGGATGCAGCCGGAAGGACCCTGCCGTATCGAGGCCCCAAAGCGTATCGAGGCTGCCGCTCTGGCCGAGAATGCCACCCGCCGTGCTTCCTGCGGCGGAGTGGACTTGGAACTTTTCCGCACCCGGCAGGGCTGCATTCTGCGGATGCGTGTCGGCGGGCAGAGGTTCATCACCCTCAGCGGCACCGTCCGGCCTGCGAAGCCCATCCGGGCCGAGTGGCTGCTGGCCTCGTCGGCAAGGCCGGAGAATATCCGGTACACCGACTGCCTGACCCTGAGCAGCAAATACCGCTGGATGGAGGGAGACGCAGAGCCTGTCTCACGTCTGCGCCTCCGTCTCGAGGGGTGAGCGCTTTTCAAAGCGGGCAGAGTATGATAAAATAAAATAATCCTAATACAAAGGAGCCGATCATTTGGCAACGGAAACGAAACTCCGGCAGCTTGCTCAGGGAGGCTGTCCGGTCTACTATTTTTATTCCAGCGAGCGCTATCTTGTCCGGCAGGCCGTGGCCCGGGCGGCAAAGCTTCTGGCCGAGGGTGAGGACGAAGAAACGACCGTTCTGGACGGTGCTGCGCCCGAAATCGAGCAGCTCATCATGGCGGCAGGCACCATCTCCTTCTTCGGGACGCGGCGCGTGGTGCTTCTGCCCGAGGTGGATCCCGCCGCCTACAGCGACAAAGACCTCGACGAGCTGTGCGCCACGCTGGCCAGCCTCGAGAATGCCGTGGTGGTGCTGGGCAGCGTGTTCGAGATGGAGCGCAATAAGCTCAAGCTGGGCAAGCGGGCGCAGAAGCTCATCGCCCAGTGTACAAAAGTCGGTTTTGCCGAAGAGTTGGCCAAACCTAAGCCCTACGAGCTGAAGGTCATGGTGATGGACCGCGCCAAGGCGCAGGACACCACCCTCTCCGAGGGTACGGCGACGGCCCTGCTGGAACGCTGCGGCGAAGACCCGTTCCTTCTCGAGAACGAGGTGGACAAGCTCTGCGCCCTCTCCGGCTACCAGACCGTGACCACGGCCATGGTGGCCGAGATGGGGACTGTGAGCCTCGAGGCCGACGTCTTCGAGATGATACGGATGATAACGGCGAAAAACGCCACCGGTGCCTGCAAAAAGCTGCAAACGCTTCTCCGCCTGCAGCAGGAGCCCATCCCCATCACGGCGGCCATGATCGGCAGCTATGTGGACCTCTATCGGGTCAAACTGGGCGCAGCCAAGCGGAAGAGCTACAGCACCGTGTTCAAGGATTTCGGTTACAAGGGCAGCGACTACCGGCTCAAGCGCTCTGCCGAGACAGCCAGCCACTACACGCTGCCCCAGCTGGAAGCCTGTATGCAGATTTTGCTTGAGCTGGACAAGAGTCTGAAAAGCCAGCCCGTGAGCGCGCAGACCCTGCTGGAAACGGCGCTCTGCCGTCTGGCGATGGCGGGAGGAAGAAGATGAGCGAGAAACTGGAACTGCTGCACACCGACCGTGTGCTCATCGTGGAGGGCAAATACGATGCGGCCCGTCTCTCTCATCTGACCGACGCCATGATCCTGCTGACGGACGGCTTCGGCATTTATAAGGATAAGAAGCGTCAGCAGCTCTTCAAACAGCTGGCCCAAAAAAACGGCCTGATCCTCCTGACAGACTCCGACGCGGCGGGCTTCCGCATCCGCACCTACATCACAAATCTGGTGGGGGAGAAGAACGTGGTGCAAGCCTATGTTCCGGCCATCCACGGCAAGGAAAAGCGGAAGGCTCAGCCCGGCAAAGAGGGGCTTCTGGGGGTCGAGGGCGTGGACGATGCCCTCGTTTTGCAGGCGCTCCGGGACGCTCTGGGCGAAGAAGCTGGCATTGCCCCTGCAAAGCCGGAGGGGCGGCAAATTACTTATACCGACCTCTATGAGTGGGGGCTTTCGGGTACGGCGGGTTCGGCTGAGCGGAAAACAAAGCTGCTCTGCGCTCTCGGCCTGCCGCCCCGGCTCTCGAAAAAAGAGCTGGTGGAAGCCCTCAACCGCCTTTACAGCTACGAGCAGCTGGACGAAATGCAGTCGGAACTGCTCAAAACATGAAAATACAGCAAACTCTCCTGAGAAAAACATGAAAAAGATTCAAGCAAGACTTCTGGGAAATTTGCCGTAAGCTGTGATATAATCAATATACTGTGCGCCCGTCGTGGACGAAACGACGGGCGCAGATTTTTGCAAGGTGCAATAAAGGAGACAATCAATGGAACGCGAAAAACTCAAATCGAGACTCGGGTTCATCCTCCTTTCCGCCGGCTGCGCGATCGGCATCGGAAATGTGTGGAAGTTCCCTTACATGGCAGGTCAGGGCGGCGGCGGCGCGTTCGTGCTGTTCTACCTGCTGTTCCTCGTCATTCTGGGTCTGCCCATCATGACCATGGAGTTTGCCGTGGGCCGTGCCAGCCACAAGAGCCCGGTGCGCGCCTATCAGGCCCTCGAAAAGCCCGGCCAGAAGTGGCACATCCACGGCTACTTCACCCTCATCGGCTGCTACCTGCTGATGATGTTCTACACCACGGTGGCCGGCTGGATGCTCCACTACTTCTACATGACCGCAGCCGGTAAGCTGGTGGGCCTTGACGCCGACCAGGTGGCCGGTAAGTTCACCGAGATGCTGGCAAGCCCGCTGACCATGGGCTTCTGGATGGTGGTCGTTGTGGCCATCGGCATCTTCGTCTGCGCCCGCGGTTTGCAGAACGGCCTCGAAAAAGTCACGAAAGTCATGATGATCGCCCTGCTGGTCATCATGGTGGTGCTGGCAGTCAACAGCATGTTCATGCCCGGCGCAAAGGAGGGCCTGACCTTCTTCCTCGTACCCGACTTTGAGCGGATGAAGGAAGTGGGCATCGTCAACACCCTGGTGGGTGCCATGAATCAGGCGTTCTTCACCCTGAGCCTCGGCATCGGTGCAATGGCCATCTTCGGCAGCTACATCGGCAAAGAGCACGCCCTGCTGGGCGAGAGCGTCCGCGTCGTGGTGCTGGATACCTTCGTCGCCATCACCGCCGGCCTCATCATCTTCCCGGCCTGCTTCACTTACGGCGTGGACCAGACCAGCGGCCCCAGCCTCATCTTCATCACCCTGCCCAACATCTTCGCCAATATGGCGATGGGCCGTCTGTGGGGCAGCCTGTTCTTCCTGTTCATGGCCTTTGCGGCGCTTTCCACCGTGCTGGCCGTCTTCGAGAACATCATCTGCTGCGGCATGGAGCTGACCGGCTGGAACCGTCAGAAGTCCAGCCTCGTCAACTTCTTCCTCATCATCGCCCTCTCTCTGCCCTGTGTGCTGGGCTACAACGTCTGGGCCTGGGACGGTTTCGCCATCTTCGGCGGCGCGGTGCTGGATGTGGAGGATTTTCTCGTCAGCAACCTCTTCCTGCCGCTGGGCTCCCTCGTCTACCTGCTGTTCTGCGTCACCCGCTACGGCTGGGGCTGGGACAACTACAAGAAGGAAGTCAACACCGGCAAAGGCCTCAAGATGCACGACTGGATGCGCGGCTACCTGACCTATGGTCTGCCCCTCATCGTCCTGTTCATCTTCGTGTTCGGCCTGTACGATAAGTTCATCGCCTGATAAAACAAAAATACGGGATGCTGCATTTTGCAGCATCCCGTATTTTTGTTCGCTTTATTTCACATACCGGCCTTCGCAGATATTCTTGCAGCAGGCGCTGATGGGGAACCAGCAGCAGTCGCGGCAGATGTCGGCGAGGATCTCCGGCGTGGCCTTGGCGTCGATCTCGCGGATGAGGTCCTGGTAGACGTAATCTTTTTCCTCGAGACCGAAGTATTCCACCGTCTTTGCATCGTAGCGCTTGACCTTTTCCTGCGTGTCGCAGAGGTCAGTCCCCAGTTTGTTGGGGCAGCAGGAGCAGAGGGTGTCAGTGGAGAAGGTGAGGTGGATGGTGGTGCCGGGAACATCCCGCAGCTGATGCACCACGTCGGTCATGTGGGCCACGAAATCGTTGTCATAGCCTTTGCCGGAGTAGCCCTGCGTGCAGAGCAGATGATGGGGACGAAGTACGATGCTCATGCTTTCAGCCCCGGAATGCGCTTCCGCAGATTCAGGCCGATGGCGCAGGCCAGAACTGCCTTGATGATGGCAGTGGGGATGAAGGGCAGGACGCAGGCGGTGATCCCCACGGCGATGGTGCTGTGGGCGACCACCACGAACATTGCAACGCCCACCACATAGTTGACCACCGTGCCGACGATGACAGCGGTGACGAAAGCACCCTTGAAGGCGTCACGGTGCTCCACGCCGAGGCCGATGATGTAGGCCATCAGGGGGAAAGAGATGAGGAAGCCGCCGGTGGGGCCGACGAACTTATCGAAACCGCCGGAGAAGTTGGCCAGCACCGGCACGCCCACGGCACCCAGCGCCAGATAGACCAGCGTAGCGATGGCGGAAAGCTTGGAACCCAGCACCACAGCAGCCAGCGTGATGGCGAAGGTCTGCATGGTCATGGGGACGCCCAGAGGCATCGGGATGGAGATCTGGGCCATGACGGCGATGACGGCGGCGAACAGACCTGCATAGCAGATGTCCCGCACAGAGAACTTGGACTTGGTGGCCGAAGCGGCCTGGGTGTTCTGACTCATAAGAATTGTTCCTCCTATACGTTCTGGCCCAAAGCGGCCATGCTCCCAGTATGGCAGACTGCAAACGCTGCGTCAACTTTGGATTTGCGAAAGGGTTTACAATTCGAAACGAAAAACAAAACAGAAAAATACACAAAAGATGTCGCTTTTGGTTGTGAAATGTGCTATACTAAATCTTAGCTATAAGAAGCACACCAGTGATATAGAGAGGAGAACATCATGCAGCATGAAACCGTGATCGTGCTGGACTTTGGCGGCCAGTACAATCAGCTCATCGCGCGCCGCGTCCGCGAGAATAATGTCTACTGTGAGATCTATTCCTATAAGACGGACCTGTCCGTCATCAAGGCGAAGAACCCCAAGGGCATCATCTTCACCGGCGGCCCCAACAGCGTCTATCTGGAGGATTCGCCCACCATCGACCCCGAGATCTTCAGCTGGGGCGTGCCTGTGCTGGGCATCTGCTACGGCAGCCAGCTCATGATGCACCTGCTGGGCGGCCGCGTCTGCCGCGCCCCCGAGCGCGAGTACGGCAAGACCGAGGTCTTTGTGGACAACAGCAGCAAGATGTTCACCGATGTGCAGCCCTCCACCGTCTGCTGGATGAGCCACAACGACTATATCGAGCAGGCCGCGCCCGGCTTCAAAATCACTGCCCACACCGTCAACTGCCCGGTGGCCGCAGCTGAGAACGAGGAAAAGGGGCTGTACGCCGTTCAGTTCCACCCCGAGGTGCTCCACACCGCTGAGGGCAAGAAGATGCTGCACAACTTCGTGTACAACGTCTGCGGCTGCACCGGCGACTGGAAGATGGACTCCTTCGTGGAGAACAACGTCGAGGCCCTGCAAAAGCGCATCGGCAGCGGCAAGGTGCTCTGCGCCCTGTCCGGCGGCGTCGATTCCTCCGTGCTGGCTGCCATGCTGGCCAAGGCCATCGGCAAGCAGCTGACCTGCGTCTTTGTTGACCACGGCCTGCTGCGCAAAAATGAGAAGGAAGAGGTCTGCTCCGTCTTCGGCCCCGGCAACGCCAACGGCTTTGACATCAACTTCATCTGCGTGGACGCCCGTGACCGCTACTTTGCAAAGCTGGCCGGTGTCACCGAGCCGGAGCGCAAGCGCAAGATCATCGGCGAGGAGTTCATCCGCGTCTTTGAGGAACAGGCGAAGCAGATCGGCAAGGTCGATTTCCTTGCACAGGGTACCATTTACCCCGATGTCGTCGAGAGCGGTCTGGGCGGTGAGTCCACCGTCATCAAGAGCCACCACAACGTCGGCGGCCTGCCTGACACCGTGGACTTCAAGGAGCTGGTCGAGCCGCTGCGCAACCTGTTCAAGGACGAAGTCCGTCAGGCTGGCCGTGAGCTGGGTCTGCCCGAGTATCTGGTCAGCCGCCAGCCCTTCCCCGGCCCCGGTCTGGGCATCCGCATCATCGGCGAAGTGACCCCCGAGAAGGTCGCTATCGTGCAGGACGCCGACGCCATCTGGCGTGAGGAGATCGCCAAGGCCGGCCTCGATAAGGAAATCAGCCAGTATTATGCGGCTCTGACCAATATGCACAGCGTCGGCGTCATGGGCGACGAGCGCACCTACGACTACGCCGTGGCCCTGCGCGCCGTCACCACCACTGACTTCATGACCGCCGAGAGCTACAATATGCCCTGGGACGTGCTGGGTACTGTCACCAGCCGCATCGTCAATGAGGTCAAGCACGTCAACCGCGTGTTCTACGACTGCACCGGTAAGCCGCCGGCCACGATCGAGCTCGAGTAATAGAATGGCACAAACTTTTAACGATGCTATGAGTATAAATGGAAGAAAAATCGCGACGTGACATTAGGTTGACATTAAGCTGCGAAAAAGCACACAGATTATAATCCAACGAGCCTTCGCAGTTTAACATTTGAGAACAATTTGAAATCCCCCTGAAAGTAACGAGAAATCGAAACTTTCAGGGGGATTTTTGACATTATTGACATTAAAAACGGCCGTGACATTATCGAAAATAAGGAGCTGCTGTCTGACAGTGGGGTGATGCTATAAGCTTCCCAAGTAGCCGGAATCCTTATTTTCGGAGGCGGAAAGATTTTCCAGCTTGGAGACAAGTTCAGCCTGCTTGTTTGGGTACAGGTGGGCGTATGTTTTCATACCAGAAGCAGAGCAAGCTGGCTCCCATTATGGATGGGCTGGAAAGCCTGTCAGCACAGTATTCCCAGCGGCCAGAAGAATGGGTGCCAGAAGCAGCCACGTTTGAGACCGCCAAGAGCTATCGGGAGAAGAAGGCTATACCGCTGATCCAGAAACTGGTGAAGGTACTCTTTGCCCTCCATCGGAAGTACCGGGAGGTCAAGGGCGAGCGGGATAAGTATCTGCACTTCTATCAGGACGAGAAGAAGGCCACCCATCATCTAAGCCAGCGACTGAAAGAGGTAGAGGCTGAAAACTCTCAGTTCTATGCGATGAAACGTGATTTCGGGCGAGTGTGGAACTATTTCGGTGCCGAGAAGATGCAGCAGGTCATTGGGCTTATGAGGGGGCAGGAGCAGACCACAGATAGGAGCCAAAAGAAGAACAGGCAGAACAGCGTAGAGCTGTAAGCATAGCAGACCCCCGTCAGCGAATGTTGGCGGGGGTCTGTACATATAGGGGCAACTTTTCGGAAATTCCGAAGAGTTCAGGGCAGTTGTTAAGCGTTGCTTAATAACTCAGAAGTTGGGGCAACTATCCGGGATTTTTGGATGGTTCGAGTTTAGCAGTTGGAACTGTTAAGAAAAACTTAATGGTTGGACGTGCCAGAGAAAATAGAATGATATAAAGATATAATTTTAAGTTAAAGCTTCTCGAAAGATACCATGGCAGAAAGAGAGTTTCTCATTTTTGCATGGCGATCTGCGGACAGAGCCTTTTCACGAGAGGTGTCGGCGTAGCCGAGGACAAGGATGTTGACCGGTTCAAGGTTGTCGGGAATCTTAAATTCAGCCTTCAGGATGTCCGGCTTGAAATAGCATACCCATACGCTTCCTAAACCTAAGTTGGTGGCTTCCATCATCATGTGGTCGGTAATGATGCTTGCATCAATATCGGTCAGCTTTTTACCATCAAAGGGACGTGTCCAGACCTTATTGATATCGCTGCAAACGATAATTGCCAGCGGCGCACCATAGATATTTGTGGCCTTTCCAATTTTACGAAGGCCCTCATCACTCTGCACTACAATCAGGTGTTGAGGCTGGCAATTACCACCCGTGGGTGCAACGTGAGTTGCCTCTAAGATGGCATCCAGCTTTTCCTTCTCAACCTTCTGCTTTGTGTAAGCGCGTACACTATACCGTTTCTTTGCAAGTGTCAAAAAATCCATAATGTGATGGTCCTTTCTGGAAGTGTAAATTTGTGTAGGGCCTTGATAATTCAATCGGCCTATGCTATGATTTTATCAGTCGTTTTCAAAAAAGCAAGAACACACTTTTTTGTTATATACTACCTAAAAAGATAGTGTAGGGAAGAGAAAAATGAAATGTCCAAGTACCTTTAGCTGCCCGGTTGAAGCAACCCTCGATTTGATTGGTGGGAAATATAAAGCACTTATTCTGTGGCATTTGATTGATAATACCTTGCGCTTTAATGAGATAGGAAAGTTGATTCCCACGGCTACGCCTAAAATGCTGACACAGCAACTTCGGGAGCTTGAAAATGATAACTTGGTTATTCGGAAAGTTTATCCTGTTGTGCCGCCAAAGGTAGAATATTCGCTCAGCGACTTTGGGAGAAGCATCATTCCTATTTTGGATGCGATGTGTAAATGGGGAGAAAACTATCTGGCAGATGCAAGCAAGAAGTAATCCTTAAAAGACAGTTGCATCATGAACGTAAATACGTTATAATACTCACAGAGATCCCACTGGTTGCGTGATACTATCCTGATACTAAAAAATCAGCAAGCCACATCTACCACGGCGATCTCATGGAAAAGCGAACATTCAAGAATAGACACACTAAACAAATTTGTTTAGTAATGATTAAGACTTACCGAGCTGGAGTAAAAAAAAAAAAAAAATAACCCTCAGGCCCTGCTGAAACTGTCCTCAGCAGGGCCTTTTCTCTTGCAAGCATACATATTTTTTGCTATAATCAACGTAACAACCCGTGTTCAAACAAAAAGTTGTAACGCAAGGGAGGGCCCGTATGTATTTCCAATATGGCGAAGCGGAAACGGCGTATCTGAGCGCAAGAGACGAGCGGATGGCGGCGGTCATCGCACAGGCGGGACACATCGAGAGGGAAGTGGATACCGACCTCTTTTCGGCGGTGGTACACCACATCGTCGGCCAGCAGATCTCCACGAAAGCGCAGGCGACCATCTGGAAGCGGATGCGGGATGAGTTCGGCGTGGTGGATGCAGCTGCCGTCCTCGGAGCCGGGGTTGAGAAGCTGCAGAGCTTCGGGATGACCTTCCGAAAGGCTGAATACATTACGGACTTTGCCCGGAAAATCGAGAGCGGAGAATTTGACCTTGAGGGCATCCGGCAGAAGCCGGACGATGAGGCCATCCGGGAGCTGAGCAGCCTGAAAGGCGTCGGTGTCTGGACGGCAGAGATGATACTGCTCTTCTGTATGCAGCGGCCCGACGTGTTCAGCTACGACGACCTTGCCATCCAGCGTGGGCTGCGGATGGTGTACCACCACCGAAAAATCGACCGGAAACTGTTTGAAAAGTACCGCCGCCGGTTCAGTCCCTATTGCAGCGTGGCCAGCCTCTACCTCTGGGCGGCAGCAGGCGGCGCGGTGCCGGGCCTCAAGGACTACGCGCCGGCCCAAAAGCCGAAAAGGAAGGGGTGAATCGTCATGACCTATACGATGCATTACGATTCGCCGCTGGGAAGGATACTGCTGGCAGCGGACGAAGAAGGGATGACCGGAGTATGGTTCGAGACACAGAGGTATTTTGCGGCGAAGCTTCCGCCAGAGCATGAAGAGGGGACAACACCGGTGCTGGGAGACGCCTGCCGCTGGCTGGACGTCTATTTTTCAGGCCGGGAGCCGGACTTTACTCCGAAACTCCATCTTATCGGCTCCGATTTCCGACAGGCGGTGTGGGCGCTGCTGCTGCAGATCCCCTACGGACAGACCACGACCTACGGCGCACTGGCAAAACAGCTGGCGGAGATAAACGGCGGAAAGCGCGTCTCCGCGCAGGCCGTGGGCGGCGCGGTGGGGCATAACCCTGTTTCCATCCTCGTACCCTGCCATCGGGTGGTGGGCAGCGACGGCAGCCTGACCGGCTACGCGGGCGGCATCGAAACGAAGATACGCTTGCTGATGCTGGAAAACGCAGAGGCGGCAAATCTTTACCGATAACAAAAAGCAGGCCATCCCGGCGGGATGACCTGCTTTTGCTATCTGTATCGTTTACTTGTTCTGGATGTACTCGTCGATGGCCTTGGCGGCAGCCTTGCCTGCGCCCATGGCCTTGATGACGGTGGCGGCACCGGTGACGGCGTCACCGCCGGCGTACACGCCCTCGCGGCTGGTCTTGCCCTCGTCGCCCTCGGTGACGATGCAGCCGTGCTTGTTGGTCTCGAGGCCCGGCGTGGTGGAGCGGATGAGGGGGTTGGGGCTGGTACCCAGGCTCATGATGACGGTGTCCACGTCCATCGTGAACTCGCTGCCCTTCTTCTCGATGGGGCGGCGGCGGCCGGAAGCATCCGGTTCGCCCAGCTCCATCTCGATGCAGGTGATGGCCTTGACGAAGCCGTTCTCATCGGGCAGGATCTCCACGGGGTTGCAGAGGGTCTTGAAGATAATGCCCTCTTCCTCGGCGTGCTCGACCTCTTCCTTACGGGCAGGCAGCTCTGCCATGCCGCGGCGGTAGACGATGTAGACCGTCTCAGCGCCCAGACGCAGGGCGCTGCGGGCAGCGTCCATTGCCACGTTGCCGCCGCCGACGACGGCGACCTTCCTGCCGGTGCGGATGGGGGTCTTGCTGGTGGGCAGGTAAGCCTTCATCAGGTTGGAGCGGGTGAGGAACTCGTTGGCGGAGTAGACGCCTTTCAGGCTCTCGCCCGGGATGCCCATGAAGCGGGGCAGGCCGGCACCGGAACCCACGAAGACGGCCTCATAGCCGTACTCGCCCATCAGCTCGTCGATGGTGAGCACCTTGCCGATGACCATGTTGCACTCGAAATCGACGCCCATCTTCTTGAGGCCGTCGATCTCCTGCTGGACGATGGCCTTGGGCAGACGGAACTCGGGGATGCCGTACATCAGCACGCCGCCGGCCACGTGCAGGGCCTCGTAGACCGTGACCTTATAGCCCAGCTTGGCGAGGTCGCCTGCGGCGGTCAGACCGGCAGGGCCCGCGCCGATGATGGCGACCTTGTGGCCGTTGGACGCAGGCACGACGGGGGCAGTGTGGACATTCTCACGGTGCCAGTCGGCCACGAAGCGCTCCAGACGGCCAATGCCGACGGGCTCGTTCTTGATGCCGCGGGTACACTTGCCCTCGCACTGGCTCTCCTGCGGGCAGACGCGGCCGCAGACGGCGGGCAGGGAAGAGGAACGATTGATGACCTGATAGGCGGCTTCGAAGTCATCCTCGGCCAGATGGCCGAGGAACTCGGGGATGTCGATGCCGACGGGGCAGCCGGTCTGGCAGGGCTTGTTCTTGCAGTGGACGCAGCGCTTGGCCTCGTTCACGGCCATCTCGGCGGTGTAGCCCAGAGCCACTTCCTCAAAATTCTTGTTGCGGACGTTGGGGTCCTGGGTGGGCATGGGACACTTTTTGGGGTCCATATTGAAAGCCATTTTACATTCCCTCCTGAGTCTTGAACAGATTGCAGGCCTTTTCCCGGGCCTTGGCCTCAAAGGGGCGGTACATGGTGCCGCGGGCCATTGCCTCGTCGAAATCCACGAGGTCGCCGTCGAAGTCGGGGCCATCCACGCAGGCGAACTTGGTCTCGCCGCCCACGGTCAGGCGGCAGCCACCGCACATGCCGGTGCCGTCGATCATGATGGGGTTCATGGAGACGATGCTCTTGAGGCCGTGCTTCTGGCAGGTCTTGACCACGAACTTCATCATGATGAGGGGGCCGATGGTGATGACCAGGTCGTACTGGTTGCCGGCAGCCACCAGCTCGTCGAGGGCAGCGGTGACGACGCCCTTGGTGCCGTAGCTGCCATCGTCGGTCATGACCCGCAGCTCGTCGCTGCAGGCCCTGAACTCATCCTCGAGGATGAGCAGGTCCTTGCTGCGGAAGCCGACCACGCTGTGGACGACGCAGCCCTGCTCGTGGAGTTCACGGGCGATGGGCAGCGCAATGGCGCAGCCCACGCCGCCGCCGACGACGCAGACCTTCTTCAGGCCCTCCACCTCGGTAGCGCGGCCCAGCGGGCCGACGAAGTCGTGGACGCTCTGACCCACTTCGAGGCTGTTCAGCTCCATGGTGGTGCCGCCGACGATCTGGAAGATGATGTCCACAGTACCCTTCTCGCGGTCATAGCCTGCGACGGTGAGGGGGATGCGCTCGCTGTCTTCAAACGGGCGCACAATGATAAACTGGCCGGGCTTTGCTTTTTTGGCAATGAGCGGGGCTTCAATGACCATCTTTGTAACGGTGGGGTTCAGCGCCACCTTTTCCGTGATCTTGTACATTGCGTTTGCTCCTTATTCCTATATTCTCCCCTGCATGAAAACACGCCTGTTCCTCGGTGCAGCAGCCCGAAGCGGCAGGCGCGAAAGTTCAGCAACGATTTGACAATCTTAATTATAACGATATTAAAAAAGGAAAGCAATTAAATTTTCTTCGCGTCAGCTGCGGCAAACTTGAACGGCGGCGCAGCTTTGTACGCGGTGGGGAGACGGAAACGCCCCTTTTTTCAAAAAATGCAAATTTGCAGTTGACAAGAGGCGAAAGCTGCGGTATAATAATCGACGTCGCCGGGGGAGCCCGGCGCGCCACAATGGATATGCGGCCGTAGCTCATCTGGTAGAGCGCCACCTTGCCAAGGTGGAGGTAGCGAGTTCGAGCCTCGTCGGCCGCTCCATTATTGTGGAAGTTTAGCTCAGCTGGGAGAGCATCTGCCTTACAAGCAGAGGGTCAGCGGTTCGAGCCCGTTAACTTCCACCATCTGGCCCGGTAGCTCAGTTGGTTAGAGCACCAGCCTGTCACGCTGGGGGTCGTCGGTTCGAGCCCGATCCGGGTCGCTTCGTCGGAATTTCAGCGGCTTGTCGGGCAATCTTGCAAGCAAGATTGCAGTGACAAGCGCTGAAATTCCTCCTCTTCCCCACAAAACCTTGCGTTCGCAAGTTTTTGCGGGGACCCCGATTCAGGAGATGGATTCGGGGAAGTGCAGGGATAAATGCACTTTCTATGCCTCTGTAGCTCAGTCGGTAGAGCAGGGGACTGAAAATCCCCGTGTCATTGGTTCGATTCCGATCGGAGGCACCATGTCGAAATGTCAGCCGCTTGTCGGGCGGTCTTGCGAGCAAGACCGCCGTGACAAGCACTGAAATTTCTCCTCTTCCCCATAAAATCTTGCATTCGCAAGCTTTCGCGGGGGCCCCGTTTAAGATACGAACGGGAGGGTGCAAGGATAAATGCACCGCGTATGCGGCCGTAGCTCATCTGGTAGAGCGCCACCTTGCCAAGGTGGAGGTAGCGAGTTCGAGCCTCGTCGGCCGCTCCAACATGAAGCCATCGTTTGTGCAGAGATGTACGACGATGGCTTTTTTCAACAGAAACTGCATCAAATGTTGACAACTCGATGCTCCGGGCCGTATACTGAGACTATCGTGCAACAAACAGAGGCGGGCTGACCGCCTGCGGGAGTTCGGCCCGCGGGCGTTCGGCCCGCGGGCGTTGGCTCGCCTCTGTGCTATGGGAAAGGGAGGGAAAACCAGTGATATTCGGCAAGTACATCAACCGCTATTACCTGCGCCACGCGCCCGCGCTGCTGCTGGGCATCCTTGCGCTGCTGATGGTGGACTATATCCAGCTGCTTGTGCCGCAGCTCTATCGTCTGGTCATCAACGGCGTCAACCTTGGACAGGTGGTGGTGAGGGGCGAGACGATGCCTTTCACGAAAGAGGTGCTGTTCCAGCATATCTGCCTGCCCATGATATGGATCGTGCTGTTCATGGTGGTGGGGCGCTTTTTGTGGCGCATCTGCTTCTTCGGCACCAGCATCCGGGTGCAGGCGGATCTGCGGGAGAAGATGTTCGACCACAGCCGCCGTCTGTCCCAGCAGTACTATCAGGTGAACAAGGTCGGCAACCTCATGAGCCTCTACACCAACGACCTCGACACCATCCAGGAGTGCTTCGGCGACGGCATCCTGATGTTCTTTGACGCATTGGTGCTGGGTCTGCTGGCCCTCTACCGGATGTGGTGCATGGACAGACGCATGACCATGCTGGCCCTCATCCCGGCAGCGTTCATGTTTGCCATCGGCACCGTGATGGGCAAGACCATGACCAAAACGTGGGAGAAGCGCCAGCAGGCGTTCTCGGACCTGTCCGACTTTGCGCAGGAGAACTTCTCCGGCATCGCGGTCATCAAGGCGTTTGTCAAGGAGCTCAAAGAGCTCATCGCTTTCCGCAAACTCAACAAAGACAACGAAGAAGTCAACGTGGAGTATACCCGCATCTCGGTATTGCTCGAAGTAATGGTGACGTTCTTCGTGGAGTCGGTCATCTGCGTCATCCTCGGCTACGGCGGCTATCTCGTCTACAAGGGCGATTTCAATGCGGGCCAGCTGGTGGAGTACATCGGCTATTTCGAGGCGATCGTCTGGCCCATCATGGCGATCTCAATGCTCATCGAAAAGACCTCCCGCGGCAAAGCCTCCCTCAACCGCATCACCGAGCTGCTGGACGCACCCATTGATGTGGCCGACCGCGCCGGTGTGCCGGACCTCGAAAACCCCAAGGGCGGCATTGAGTTCCGCGATTTGACCTTCCGCTACCCGGACGGCGAGTTCGATGTGCTGAAAAACATCTCCTTCACGATCCAGCCCGGCGAGAGCGTGGGCATCGTGGGCAAGACCGGCGCAGGCAAGACGGCGCTGGTCGATTTGCTCCTGCGCACTTATAACGTCCCCGACGGCACCCTTTTCGTGGACGGGAAGGACGTCAACGGCGTCTCCATCCACTCGGTGCGGCAGGCGTGTGCCTATGTCCCGCAGGAGAACTTCCTCTTCTCGGATACCATCGCCCACAACATCGCCTTTGGCGTGGACGATGCTACCCCCGAGGACATTGAACGGGCAGCCAGCCTTGCTGACGTCCGGGACAACATTGTGGACTTCAAGGATGGCTACGAGACTGTCCTGGGCGAGCGCGGCGTCACCGTCTCGGGCGGTCAGAAGCAGCGCATCTCCATCGCCCGCGCCCTGCTGAAAGATGCGCCCATCCTGATCCTCGACGACTCGGTTTCGGCGGTGGATACCAGGACGGAAAAAATCATCCTCGATAACCTCAAGCAGAGCCGTGCCGGTAAGACCACTCTGCTCATCGCCCACCGCATCTCGACGGTGGAGGGACTGGATAAGATCATCTTCCTCGAGGATGGCAGAGTGGAGGCCGTCGGCCCCCACGACCAGCTCTATGCATCCTGCCCGGAGTACCACAAGATGGTCGATCTGCAGAAGCTTGAAGACGAAGTGGGAGGTGGCAACGCATGATGAGTCTGAATCCGCTTCTTCTCGTGGGCGGCGTCATCGGCACCGTGTCGGTGCTGCTGCTCATCGCCTACGCCTGCGTCAAAGACAAGAAAACGGCTATGGGCTTCGAGCGCAGCATGGCCGACAGCGAGATCCTGCGCCGCCTCTTCGGCTACGCCAAGCCCTACCTCAGGCAGTTCGTCGTCGTGGGCTTTCTCGTCCTCTTCTCCATCTCCTACGACATCGCGTCGCCCCTCATCGTGGGCTACATCGAAGAGCTTGTGGTGGACGATTTCGAACTGAAAAGCCTCTATGTCAGTGTGGCCGTGTACGCAGGTGTGCTGGTCTTCTCGATGGCCAGCACCTATTTGCAGGCCGTCATTCTGCAGCGTGTGGGCCAGCGCATCATCTCCGATTTGCGTGAAGACCTTTTCACCCACATTGAGAGCCTCTCCCACGGCCAGCTGAACGACATCCCGGTGGGCAAGCTCGTCACCCGCGTGACCAACGACACCAACGCCATCTCGATGATGTTCACGAACCTCTTCGTCAACCTCACCAAGAACGCCTTCGTCATTTTTGGCATTCTGGTGGCGATGCTCTGCCTGAACTACGAGCTGACCCTGATGGTGCTCTGCTTCGTACCCTTCATTCTCCTGTTCACGGTCATCTTCCGCAAGTTCTCCCGCCGCGCCTACCGCAAGGTCAAGGACGCGACCACCGACATCAACACCTACCTCTCCGAGAATCTCTCCGGCATCAAGGTCACCCAGATCTTTGGCCGCGAGGACGAGAAGATGGATGAGTTCCGCCAGAAGAGCCAGACCCTCGCCAAGGCCACGCAGGAGCAGATCTTCGTCTTCGGCGTCTTCCGTCCGCTGGTGTATATGCTGTATATCAGCTCGATCCTCTGTCTGTTCTATCTTGGCGGCATGGGCCATCTGAACCATGTCACCTTCCTCGGGCAGACCATTTCCAGCGGCACCATCGTCACCTTTTATATGTATATCTCCAAGTTCTTTACCCCCATCCAGAACCTCGCCGAGCAGTTCAACTGGCTGCAGTCGGCGCTGGCGTCGTCGGAGAAGGTCTTCTCCATCATGGACATCCAGCCCCAGATGGTGGACGCCCCCGACGCCGTTGAGCTGGACGAAGTGAAGGGCGACATCGAGTTCCGGGACGTCTGGTTCAGCTACATCCCCGGCGAGTGGGTGCTGCAGGGCGTTTCCTTCCATGTGGAGCCTCGCCAGACCGTGGCCTTTGTCGGCTCCACCGGCTCGGGCAAGAGCACCATCCTCTCCCTCATCTGCCGCAACTACGAGTTCCAGAAGGGCGAGATTTTGATCGACGGCATCGACATCCGCAAAATCAGGATCTCCTCCCTCCGCCGTCACTTCGGCCAGATGCTGCAGGACGTCTTCCTCTTCTCGGGTACCATCCGCAGCAACATCGTCCTCCGGGAGGAAAAGATTCCGGACGAAGAGATCATGAAGGTCTGCCGGTATGTCAATGCCGACCACTTCATCAACAAACTCGAGCACGGCCTCGACGAAGAAGTCCGGGAGCGCGGCAATAACTTCTCGGCGGGCCAGCGCCAGCTGCTCAGCTTTGCCCGCACCATCCTGCATAAGCCCAGCGTCATGATTCTGGACGAGGCCACCGCCAACATCGATACCGAGACGGAGCTTCTGATTCAGGATTCGCTGGAAAAGATGCGCAGCGTCGGCACCATGCTCATCGTGGCACACCGCCTCTCCACCATCCAGCACGCAGATAACATCATCGTGCTGTCCCACGGCAGGATCTTGGAGCAGGGGACTCACCAGCAGCTTCTCGCCGCACATGGTCGGTATTATCAGCTGTACACGCTGCAATACCACAAAGAACAGATGGATAAACCGTAAAGCAAAAGCAGGTGCATCCAGCGGATGCGCCTGCTTTTTTGCATAGGCTCAATATGGATACGGCACGATGTCCGGCTGGTCGGGGCGGTGCTCGCCGATGATTTTTTCCATCCAGATCATGTCGTACCAGCGCCCGAACTTATAGCCGCAGTTGTGGAAGGTACCGGCCGGTGTGAAGCCCAGATGCTCGTGGAACTGGGCGCTGTTTTTGGTGAGGTATTCGTCCTCCACCTGCGGGTAGCCGATGCGGGCGTAGAGGTTGAGGACACCCATGGCCTTGAGCCGTTCGGCCAGCGCCTCATAGAGGACGCGGCCCAGTCCGCCGCGCCTGGCGTCGTGGTCGAGGTAGATGGTCAGCTCTGCGGCCCAGTCGTAGGCGGCACGTCCCACAAAGGCGTGAGCATAGGCGTAGCCCTCGATGCGGCCATCCCGCTCGATGACGAGGTAGGGGTATTTTTTCATGATGTCCCGCATCCGGTCCTCGAATTCGGCAAGCGACGGCACATCGTACTCGAAAGTGATGACCGTGTGCTCGACGTAGTAGGCGTAGATTTCCAGAATGCGGGGTGCGTCGGCCAATGTGGCGTTGCGGATGGTAATATCGGACATGGTTTTTACTCCTCAGAACATCGTAATGATGAGCGCACACAGCGGCAGGAACAGGATGCTCAGCAGGGTGGTCAGCACGACGCTGCCGGCGGCAAACTGCTCATCGTGGTGGAACTGGACGGCGAACACCGAGGTGATGGATGCAGCCGGGCAGCATTCCAGCAGCAGGATGACCTGCGTGACCATGCCGTAGCGGAAGAACCCCAGCGCGGCGAAAGCTGCGATGGTCAGCACCGGAATGAAAAGCATCCGGACCACGGTGAGCTTCCAGATGTGCTGATCGGTGAGGGTGCGGTGCAGGTCGCCCGAGGCGATGAGCATACCGGTGATGAGCATGGAGAGGGGAGTGTTCATGCCGCCCAGAAGCTCCATGGGCTGGACGATGAGGTCGGGCAGCGGGATCTGGAGCAGGTAGATGGCAAGACCCACGACGATGGCGTAGATGGCCGGGCAGTGCAGCAGGCTCTGGGTGACCTTTTTGGGGTCGGAGCTGCCGCTGACCATGCTGTAGCCCACCGTCCAGAGCAGGAGATTGAACAGGGTAAAGAAGGCGCTGGCATAAAGCAGGCCCTCGGAGCCGAAGAGCGCCGAAATGAGGGGCAGGCCCATGTAGCCCGCATTGGAGAAGACACCGGCGAACCGGAAGATGGGCGTCCGGCTGTCCCTGCTGCGGGCCGTGAACAGCAGGGTGATGACGAGGCCCAGCAGGATGGACAGGGTGCTCAGGGCGAACGCGGCCATGAGGTTGTGCAGAATTTCAGCGCTGAACTCCATGCGGTAGGAGTTGATGATCATGGCCGGGACGACGAGGTTGACCAGCAGGTTCGAGAGAGTCTGCTTGCCCTCGGGGCGGAGCAGGCCGGTCTTGGCACCAAGAGCCCCCAGCCCTATGAGGATGAACAGCTCCGCCACCTGCTGGGCGGTGATGACAGCAAGGTCCATAATAAGCTCCCCTCCTTACAGGATGATGTTCTTGATGAGCAGCGAAACACTGCCGTCCTCGGCGTGGAGAAATTCCACCGCAGAATCCTCGGAGAGGATCTCGGTAGGGATCTTTACCTCGATGCCGCTGGCGGTGTGGATGCTGCGGCTCTCCATCCGGCGGATGCGGGCGGGGGAGACAGTGACGGGCTGCTGGGCCTGTGCCGGCTCGAGGACGTCGCTTTTCTCCACATAGTCGTCGAAGGGGACAGCCGCCAGCGGGTATTCCTCAGCCAGCTGCCGGCGCACCTGCTCGACCGTCACCCTGTTGTCGTTGTCAGCGGCCTGATTGGCGATGAGCATGGCCACCTGTGCCTCCACATGGGGCTCATCCTGATAGTTCTCCTGCACGGCCTGGACGGCGGCGTCCTGAATGGCCTGCAGCTTTTTCTTTTCCGGCTCGGCGGTGGTGTACTGGAAAACGACGGTGGAAAGATAAAACTCCTTGTGGCCGTCGATGTCGAACTTTTTCTCCAGCAGCTTCATGGAGTAGTCGGTCAGGTCCACCAGTGCGCCTTCCTCCACCTTGCCGCTCTGGGTGGGCAGGCAGGCCCGCTGCTGGATGATGGAGTTGACCGGCGCACCGTCCACGCTCTCGGTGTAGTGGGTGTAGCCGTTTTTATAGTTGAGCTTGAGGATGCCCAGCCACGGCTGGCCGTCCCGGGTGAAGTCCACCACAGCGAGGTCGGCCCCCGGAATGGTGGTATGAGCGTGCATATAGTCGAACAGGACGCCCGCGATGCGGCAGGACAGGTCGATAAAGTCCTTGTTCTGTTCCAGCTCGTACCGGAACGCCGAGTCCGGCAGGGGGCGGCACTGGCGGATGTCGTCGCTGGCAAGCAGCTTTTCGATGTGGTATTGCAGATAGGCCGTCTTTTCGGCTGTCATCTCCATGCAGCTGCCGCTGAGCACGGGGGCATCCAGCGTGGTATCCAGAACGTGGAGAATGGCCTGATGTACGATGATCTCCATATGTGAACCTCTCTTTTCTAAGGAGCAACCTCTCCGTCACACCTTCGGTGTGCCACCTCTCCTGTCGAGGAGAGGCCTTGGCATTTCGTAAAGCTTTTTCGATTCGTCAGAGGCTCCCCTCGGTAGGGAAGTTGTCGAGCGTATGCGAGACGGAGAGATGATAAATCATCTGCCAGTATAACACAACCCGGCCCAAAAGGCGAGAATGACTTGAAGCTCTGTGGCAGAAATGTTATACTTGGCCCAGAAACACCTATTATATAGGGCAAAAGAAGGGAGACTTCCGGTATGGAATTTCGGGAAAAGCCGATGCAGAACCTCATCCGCATCAAGGAGAAGGAGATCTGCAAGAATGTGCAGGCGCTTTTGCTGGACGGCGAAAGCATCGTGGGCGCATACAAGACGGTGCGCGATCAGGCCGTTTTTACGAGCCACCGCATTTTCATGGTGGATATGCAGGGCGTTACCGGCACCCGGCAGGAGATCTTCGTCCTGCCCTACCGGAAGATCGTCCACTTCGGCATCCAGACGGCAGGCTTCGGCGACCCATTGCAGACTTCGGAACTGACGGTCCGCTACGCCGACGAGCACGAGATGAAGTTCGGCTTCATCGGGCAGGAAGAGCTGCTGGCTGTGGCGCAGGCCATCAGCCGGTGCATCCTGTAAAATAAAAATGAAACAAAACAGGACAGCCCCGCTCTGAGATGTGCCAGAGCGGGGCTGTCCCGTTTTGCTGTGATGATGAATAATGAAGAATAGATGATGGCGTTTTCAGCAGGCGCGGCCAGCCTCGAGCATATAGCGCAGGAAGCCGGTGACATCAGCGGGGTCGCTCACGCTGATGCTGAAGCCCTTTTTGGGGGCGTCCATGGTCTGGAAGATGGCGGAAGCCTCGTCGTCCTTCTTGAGGTCGCAGGTGGAGCCATTGTCCAGGTGCAGGATGACGCTGCCGCGGCTTGCGGCGACCTGTTTCATGAAGCGGTTTTTATCAAAATATTCGATGCGAAGCATAATAAATACCTCCGTGTTCGGTAAAGTGTGTAAGGCTTCTGCAAAAGCCTTGTGGGTCGGGGTGCGGGCGGCATCGCGGCCTTGGAGCTGTGGGACAGTGCGCGCGGCCCTTGGAAGCCAAGCTTCGTTATGGGTTGTATCTGCCCCGTTTCAGTGCTATACTGAGCTTATCAGCTCCGATGAAATAATACCACAAAACCGGCACAGATGATAGAACAAAAGCAGATTCTTTGTACAACAAAATCGGCTTTGATAAAAAAACTTCAATGTATTGGGGAAAGGAATTGGCGAATATGGCACTAAATATCAGCTCCAACATCGTCGCCAGCGAAAGGGCAGGGAACTTGTGCAGCACGGCAGCGCGCTGTTTCCCATCGCCTGCTATGCCGAGGATCTGTCCAGCTATTCGGTGGCGTGGCACTGGCACGAAGAGTTTGAATATGTGCTCTGCACGAAGGGACCGCTCCATGTGGACGTCAAGAAGACCCGCCTCACCTTGCAGACAGGGCAGGAGTGTTCATCAACTCGGGCGTCCTCCACGCGGTGGAGCAGGCACCGGAAGGCACAGCCCTGCTCCACTCGGGCGTGTTCCATCCGCGGCTCGTGGGCGGGATGGATACCATCTTCTGGCAGAAGCTCATCCGCCCCATGACCCAGCCCGACGCCCCGCCATTTTTCCTTCTGGATGGGTTGGTGCCGTGGCAGAAACAGGTGCTGGACTGTCTGCACGAGAGCTGGAAGGCCGTGTCGGACGAACCCTTCGACTACGAGAACCGGGTGCGCTACTACCTCTCGCTGGCCCTGCGGCTGCTGAGCACCCAGTGCGTGGGAGGGCGGACGAAGGTCTCCCAGCAGGAGCAGATCGCCTCCGAGCGGATGAAGCAGATGCTCCGCTTCGTGGAGGAACACTACGCGGAAGAGCTGACAGTCCAGCTCATCGCGGGCAGCGTGGCCCTCAGCGAGAGCGCCTGTCTGCGCAGCTTCAGGCAGATGCTGGGCATCACGCCCATCCAGTACGTCAAGCAGTACCGGGTGGAAAGGCTGCTGATCTGCTCCGCTCCACCCGGCTCAAGACCGGCGAGATCGGCGCGGAGTGCGGCTTCACCGATGGCAGCTACTTTATCAAGATCTTCCGGGAGATAAAACACTGCACTCCCAAAGAATACCGTATGAAATTTTGTTGAGATGTGAAAAAGGAGAAATCTGCCCGTGCAGCGTGCATTATTGCGGGCATGGCGCTGGCGGACGCCATCGGCATTGGTTACTATCTGGTGAAACATAGAAAGGAGACACTATGAAGATCGAGCACATCGCCCTGTACGTCAACGACCTCGAGGCTGCAAAGGACTTCTTTGTGCGCTATTTTGACGCCGTGCCGAATGGGGGCTATCACAACCCGAGGACGGACTTCCGCTCCTACTTTCTCACTTTCGCGGACGGCGCACGCCTGGAGCTGATGAACAAACCCGGATGTCCGACGAGCCGAAGCCTGCCGCCCGCACCGGATACGCGCACATCGCGTTCAGCGTCGGCAGTCGGAGAAGGTGGATGCGCTGACGGCCCGCCTCAAGGCAGACGGCTGCGAAGTCCTCAGCGGCCCCGCACCACCGGAGACGGCTATTATGAAAGCTGTGTCCTTGCGGTGGAAGGAAATCAGGTTGAAATAACAGTATGAAAGAACAAGATAGAGCGCGCCTCATGGAGGAACTGGAAGCTGGAAAAATTTCCGGTGTTCCCGTGGACGAGGCAGAAGTATATAAAAGACTTGGCGTAAATGAAGAATAAATAACCAAAAGAGCAGAGCCTGCGGTGCGAAACCGCAAGTCTCTGCTCTTTTGTTCTGTATCTATCAGCGTTTCCGGGCCGAATATAGCACAGGGGCCGGGAAAACGACTAAAAGCCCGAAATACACGACGAAAATATTGTATTGGTTGCGCAACGACCTGTGAAAGAAATGAGAAAACTAAAACTTTTAGATAAAACTATTGACAATGGTGGCCTCGCGAGTATAATGGCCTTATCAAATCGTTCAAAACATTTAACTAAATGACATGAACTGATTTGCCCGAACAAGATACGATAGTACAACACACATACACAAGATAAAAGGAGAAAATCACCATGACTTTTGAGGATATGAAGAAGATCGTCGTTGACACCCTGAACTGCGAGGAAGAGAAGGTCACGATGGAGGCCAGCCTGACCGAGGACCTCGAGGCCGACAGCTGGACGCTGTGGAGCTGAACATGGCTCTGGAGGACGCTTTCGGTGTCTCCATCCCCGACGAGGAGCTGGCCAACATGAAGACCGTCGGCGACATCTTCAACTACCTGACTGCACACGCTGAGGCATAACGATGAACGACATCAGAGACTTGCTCCCGGACGGATGCGGGAGCGCGCCTTCCAGCTCAAAGCCCGGCGGGACACCGGTGCGGCGTGGCATGAGCCGCAGTTTGTGGAATGCAAGCAGTGCGGCCGCCGTGCCACCCGCCGATCTGGGCCAAGAGCCTCTTCGTCTGCCCCAACTGCGGCAATCACCAGCCCATCGGTGCGTACTACCGCCTGAGCCTTGTGCTGGACAGCGGCAGTTTCCGGGAGCTGGATGCAGAGCTGGCCCCGCAGGACGTGCTGGGTTTCCCGGGCTATCCCGAAAGCTCAGCGCCCAGACCAGAAGACGGGCCTCAGCGAGGCCGCTGTCGCGGCAGTGGGCCGCATCGGCGGCGTGTCGGTGGTGGCCGCTGTGCTGGACAGCCGCTTCTTTATGGGCAGCATGAGCACGGCCGTGGGCGAAGATCACCCGCGCCATCGAGTACGCGGCGGCGAAAAACTGCCGCTGGTCATCTTTTCGGCCAGCGGCGGCGGATGCAGGAGGGCATTTTCAGCCTGATGCAGATGGCCAAGACCAGCGCCGCCATCGAGCGCTTTTCGGCCAGGGGCGGGCTGTACATCAGTGTGTTGACCCACCCACGACCGGCGGCGTTACCGCCAGCTTTGCCAGCCTTGGCGACATCATGCTGGCCGAGCCGGGCGCACTCATCGGTTTTGCAGGCCCCGCGTCATCGAGCAGACCATCGGCGAGCGCCTGCCGAGGGCTTCCAGCGCAGCGAGTTCCAGCTGGAGCACGGCTTTGTAGACAAGGTCGTACCCGCAGTGAGCTCCGCGCCACCCTCATCCAGCTGCTGCAGCTCCACGCAGGCGGGAGGAAAACGGAATGATAAAGAACTTCTGGAGCAGCTTGCTCCTTTGGACGCCAGATCGCTGCCCTGCGGCGCACAGGACGAGGAGAGCCAGATGGCCGCTATCACGGCCCACGCTTCCGAGCTGGCCGAACTGGCTGTGGAGGAAGATGAGATCCTCCGCTGCTGCGGCCCGCTGACCGCTGAGGACCGGGTCTTTCTGGCACGCCACCCGGAGCGCCCCATATCGACGAGACCATCAATGCTCTGTTCACCGATTTCTTTGAGCAGTGCGGCGATCGTCAGTGCCGGGAGGACAGCGCCATTCTGGGCGGCATCGCCCGCTTCCACGGGATGCCCGTGACCGTCATCGGCCACCGCAAAGGTTCCACGCTGGAAGAGAACATGGCCTGCAACTTCGGTATGCCGGGACCGGAGGGCTACCGCAAGGCCCTCCGTCTCATGAAGCAGGCCGAAAGTTTGGCCGCCCTATCATCACCTTCATCGACACGCCGGGCGCATACCCCGGCAAGGAGGCTGAAGAGCGGGACAGGGCGAGGCTATCGCCCGAAACCTGATGGAGATGAGCGGTCGACGGTTCCTGTCATCGCTGTTGTCACCGGCGAGGGCTCTTCCGGCGGCGCACTGGCACTGGGTGTGGCAAACCACATCCTCATGCTGGAAAATGCCGTCTACTCGGTGCTCAGCCCTGAGGGCTTCGCCAGCATCCTGTGGAAGGATTCCTCCCGCAGCGGCGAAGCCTGCGAGATCATGAAGCTGACCGCACAGGACCTCTACAAGGACGGCATCGTCGAGGAGATCATCCCGGCCTGTGGGCGGCGCACAGCGCAGCCACGCAGCCCTGTTTGCCGCCATGGATACGGCCCTGAAAACCACCTCACCGCCCTCTGCAAGATGAGCGGCAAGGCACTGGCCGACCAGCGGTACAAAAATTTCGTCAGATCGGAGAAGCGAAACGAGCATGAACGGTTTGCAGTTGATCGCCACCGGCGGAGCTCTGCCGGCCGCACGGTCACCAATGAAGAGCTGAGCCGCACCGTGGACACCAGCGACGAGTGGATCACCACCCGCACCGGCATCCGCGCCCGCCACTGGTGTACGGAGGAAGAATCCGCCGCCACACTGGCCATCGCGGCGGCAGAGCAGGCGCTGGAGCGCAGTGGTCTTTCGCCGCAGGATATTGCCTGCTGTGTCTGCGCGACCCTTTCGGCACCTGACGCCACCCCGAGCGTGGCCTGTCAGGTGCAGCGGGCGCTGAGTCTGCCCGAAAACCGCCCGCGCTGGATGTCAACGCCGCCTGCTCGGGCTTCATCTACGGCACCGCCGTGGCCCGCGGCCTGATGGCGACGCTGGGCGGACGGTACGCCCTTGTGGTGGGCTGCGAAGCGCTGTCCCGCCTGATGGACCAGACCGACCGCTCCACCTGTGTGCTCTTCGGCGACGGTGCGGGCGCAGCGATCTTTGAACTGTGCGACGCACCGTTTGCGATCACGCTGGGCGCACGGGGCGACGAGGCTATCCACGCAGGAGGCCCTGCCGCACCGGCTCGGCCCCCATCAGCATGGACGGGCGTGCCGTCTTCCGCTTTGCGGTGGACGCGCTGCCCCGCTGTCTGCACGCGGTGCTGGACGAGACGCAGCTGGCGCTGGACGATGTGGACTGGGTGGTCTGCCATCAGGCCAACAGCCGCATCATCGACCACTGTGTGAAAGCGCTCCACGCCGACGCCGCAAAGTTCTACAAGAACATGGACCGCCACGGCAACACCAGCGCGGCCAGCATCCCGGTGGCCCTCAACGAGATGGTCGAAGCCGGTCTGCTCAAAGCCGGGCAGAAGGTATCCTGCATCGGCTTCGGCGGCGGATTGACCTGGGGCGGGATGCTGGTTACTTATAAAGCCTCCCTTTGGGAGAGGTGTCACCGAAGGTGACGGAGAGGGCAAGGTTGGTAAAGATAAAACCGCCGCACAGCGATAAGCAGACTCTTTGGAAAGGGATACTATCAAGATGCTGACGTTTTTGGTCAGCGGGCTTGCCCTCTCAGGCGCTGCGCGCCAGCTCCCAAAGGGAGAGCCTTTACGGAGAGCCTTTACGGAGAGGTTGGACGAAGGAAACGATATGAAATTACTCAACGAGATATTAGGCACGAAATACCCCATCATTCAGGGCGGCATGGCCAACATCGCCACCGGCGAGTTTGCCGCTGCCTGCTCCAACGCCGGTGCGCTGGGCCTTATCGGCGCAGGCGGCATGAACGCTGAGACGCTGCGGGAGAACATCCGCCGCTGCAAGGCGCTCACCGACAAGCCCTTCGGCGTCAACATCATGCTGATGCACCCCAGGCCGACGAGTTTGCCAAAATCGTCGTGGAAGAGGGCGTCAAGGTCGTCACCACCGGTGCGGGCAACCCGGCAAGTACATCCCCATGTGGAAGGAAGCCGGTATCAAGGTCATCCCGTGGTGGCAGCGGCCGTTCTGGCCAAGCACCTTGCCCCTCTGGGCGTGGACGCCGTCATCGCCGAAGGCACCGAGAGCGGCGGCCATGTGGGCGAGATGACCACCATGGCCCTCGTCCCGCAGGTGGTGGACGCTGTAGATGTCCCCGTCATCGCGGCGGGCGGCATCGCCGATGGCCGCCAGCTGGCGGCAGCCTTCGCACTGGGAGCCTGCGGCGTGCAGGTGGGTACCTGCCTGCTGGTCAGTGAGGAATGCCCCATCCACGAGAACTACAAGGCCGCGCTTCTGCGCGCAAGGACAGCGACACCATCGTCACCGGCCGCATCGGCGGCACCCCGTCCGTGTGCTGAAAACCGGATGAGCCGCGAGTATGTCCGGCAGGAAAAGGCCGGTGCCGACAAGATGGAGCTGGAAAAATACACGCTGGGCAGTCTGCGGCGCGCCGTCTTTGAGGGCGACACCGCCACCGGCAGTCGATGGCCGGTCGGTGGCCGGTATGCTCCACGAGGTGCGGCCTGTGGCTGAGATCCTCGACGAGCTGTGGGAGAGCGGGAGGCAGCGGATGCATTCGCTGAGCGAGTTATGCTGACCCTCGCAGGCAAGTCGCTGGCCGTACCTGTCTTACAGGGCGGCATGGGCGTGGGCGTCTCCCTCGGCGGGCTGGCCGGTGCGGTCGCGGCCTGCGGCGGCATGGGGTGCGTCTCCACCGCCGACACAGGCTACCGCGAACCCGATTTTGCCCGCGACCCTTGCGCAGCGAATCTCCGCGCGCTGAAAAGAAATCGCCAAAGCGAAAGAAATTGCCAACGGCGCGGGACTGGTGGCCATCAACGCGATGGTCGCCACCCAGAACTACGCCGACGCCGTCCGCACGGCTGTGGAGGCAGGCGTGGATGCCATCGTATCGGGTGCGGGCCTCCCGCTGGAGCTGCCCGGCCTGGTGGAAAAGCGGATGTTGCGCTGGCACCCATCGTGTCCAGCGGACGTGCTGCAAAGCTCATCCTCCGCCGGTGGGCAAAGCCTTCAGCCGCACCGCCGACTTCGTGGTCATCGAGGGCTGCAAGGCCGGCGGACATCTGGGCTTTCGGAAGAAGAGCTTCTGGCCGGAAAATGCCAGACCCTCGACGAGATCCTGCCCGAAGTGCTGGCCGAGGTGAAGCCTTTCGAGGCTCAGTTCGGCCACGACATCCCGGTCTTCGTGGCCGGAGGTGTCTACACGGGCGAGGACATCGCCCACTATACTAAGATGGGTGCTGCGGGCGCACAGCTCGCCACCCGCTTCATCCCCACCTACGAGTGCGACGCCAGCCGACCTATAAAGACGTCCTGCTGGCGGCCAAGCCCGAAGATGTGCGCATCATCCACAGCCCTGTGGGAATGCCGGGCCGTGCGCTGGCCACTCCGCTGGTGCAGAAGCTTGAGCAGGGCCTGCGCTTCCCGCCGAAGCACTGCGCCCGCTGTCTCAAAGCCTGTGAGCCGGCCAAGGTGCCTTACTGCATCACCCACGCCCTCATCGAGGCCGTGAAGGGCAATGTGGAAGAGGGGCTCTTCTTCTGCGGGGCCAACGTGGGCCGTCTCGACCGGATGCGCAGTGTCCGGGAGCTGATGGATGAACTGATGGATGATTGGAGGAAACACCAATGAAGCTTGCCATTCTGTATGCCGGTCAGGGCTCTCAGCACCCCGGCATGGGCAAAGACCTTTACGAGAGATACCCGCGTTCCGGGAGGCGTTCAACGCCGCAGACCTTGACTTTGATCTGAGAGCGTCTGCTTCGACGACCCGGAAGGCGTTTTGAATCTGACTCAGTACACCCAGCCCTGCATGGTGGCCTTCGCCGCCGGTGTCACGGCTGTCCTGAAGGAAAACGGCGTCAAGGCCGACGATCTGCCGGTCTGTCGCTGGGCGAATACTCCGCGCTGGAAGCCGCCGGTGTCTTCACGGCCAAGCAGGCTGTGGAGCTGGCCGCCTTCCGCGGCAAGGCCATGGCCGACGCCGCCAAGGGCATTGAGTGCGGCATGACCGCTGTGATGAACCTTGACCGCGACGCACTGGCAAAGTGCTGCGAAGAGGCGTCCGCTCTGGGCTGTGTCCAGATCTGCAATTACAACTGCCCGGGCCAGCTGGTCATCGGCGGCGAAAAGCCGCCGTGGAAAAGGCCGCTGAGCTGGCAAAGCCGCAGGCGCACGCCGCTGCATCCCGCTGAAGGTCAGCGGTCCCTTCCACCAAGCTGATGCACCCGCCGGTGACGCGCTGGCAAAGCGCTTTGCGTCTGAGCATTTCGGCGAGATGGAGACGCCTGTCCTCTTCAACTGTCTCGGCCACGAAAGGCAGACAGCGACAGCATCCCGCTCTGCTGGAAAAGCAGGTGCAGAGCAGCGTCTACATGGAAGATACCCTCCGCCGTCTGGGCGAGCTGGGCGTCACCGACATTCTCGAAGTCGGCCCGGGCAAGGCCCTGAGCGGCTTCGTGAAAAGACGCTGGGCGCAGACGTCCACTGCACCGCCGTCGAGACGGCAGAAGAGCTGGAAGCTTTCCTCACCAGCTGGAAGGAGGCACAGGCATGAGCGAAGAAAAGCTGACCCGTGCCGCCGTCGTCACCGGAGGGAGCCGGGGCATCGGCCGGGCTGTCTGTGTCGCGCTGGCAAAGCAGGGCTGCAATGTGGTGGTCAACTACTGCCACGGTGAGGCCGCTGCCGCCGAGACTGCCGCACTGTGCAAAGAGCTTGGCGTCGAGGCCGTCACCGTGCAGGCCGACGTCTCCACTGCCGAGGGCTGCAAGAAGCTGTTCGAAGAAGCAGTGAACGCCTTTGGCCGGGTGGATATTCTCGTCAACAACGCAGGCGTCACCCGCGACAACCTCATCCTCCGCCTTCCGAGGAGGACTTCGACACTGTCCTGAACGCCAACCTCAAGGGTGCGTTCCTCTGCTGCAAGGAGGCCGCACGCCGGATGGTGCGCCAGCGCTATGGCCGCATCGTCAACCTGAGCAGCGTGGTGGGTCTGCGGGGCAACGCAGGCCAGACCAACTATTCCGCCAGCAAGGCGGGCCTCATCGGCCTGACCAAGAGCCTCGCCAAGGAGCTGGCCAGCCGGAACGTCACCGTCAACGCGGTGGCTCCCGGCTTCATCGCCACGGATATGACCGCCGCTCTTCCGGAGGCTGTCCGCACCGAGATGTGCAAGACCATCCCGGAGGGACGCGCCGGACAGCCGGAGGACGTGGCAAACGCGGTGGCCTTCTTCGCCGCCGAACAAAGCAGCTATCTCACCGGGCAGGTGCTCTGTGTGGACGGCGGCATGGCAATGTAAAAGGAGTTTTTCTATGGAAAACGCAGAGTCGTCATCACCGGTCTTGGCACCGTGAACCCTCTTGGAAATAACACCGCCGACAGCTGGGCCGCAGCCCGTGCAGGCAAGTGCGGCATCGGCCCCATCACCCAGTTCGACGCCAGCGAGTTCAAGTGCAAGCTGGCGGGCGAGGTCAAGGGCTTCGACCCCGAGACCGTCGTGGACAAAAGGAAGCCCGCAAGATGGCCCGCTTCACCTGCTGGCGCTGGGCGCTGCCGCCGAGGCCATCCAGGACAGCGGCATCGACTGCGAAGCCGAGGCCGAGAACATCGGCGTCATCGTGTCCAGCGGCATCGGCGGCCTGCCCACCATCGAGGAGCAGCACAGCCGCGGCGAGGAAAAGGGCATGGAGAAGGTCAGCCCCTACTTCATCCCGATGGCTATCGCCAACATGGCGGCAGCACAGATCGCCATCCGCTTCGGCCTCAAGGGGATGTGTACCTGCCCGGTGACGGCCTGCGCAGGCGGCACCAACGCTGTGGGCGATGCGTTCCACCGCATCCGCGACGGCTACGAGCCGGTCATGGTCTGCGGCGGTGCCGAGAGCTGCATCAGCCCGCTGGGCATCGGCGGCTTTACCAGCATGAAGGCCCTCCACTGCTGCGGACCCTGATGCGGCCAGCCTGCCCTTCGACGCACGGCGCGGCGGCTTTGTGATGGGCGAGGGCAGCGGTGTGCTGGTGCTGGAAGAGCTGGAGCACGCCAAGGCCCGCGGCGCACATCTATGCCGAAGTCGTGGGCTACGGCGCCAACTGCGACGCCTACCACTTCACGGCTCCCGCACCCGGCGGCGCAGGTGCCATCGGCTGCATGAAGCTGACCCTCAAGGACGGCGGCATTGCCCCGAGCAGATCGACCACATCAACGCCCACGGCACCGGCACCACATGAACGACAGCTGCGAGACTGCCGCCATCCACGCCGTCTTCGGCGACCACGCCAAGGACATCGCCGTCGTCAGCACCAAGAGCATGACCGGCCATCTGCTGGGCGGCGCAGGCGGCATCGAGGCCGTGTTCACCGCATTGGCCCTCCGCGACCAGTTCGCGCCGCCCACCATCCACTATGAGCAGCCCGACCCGGAGTGCGATTTGGACTATGTGCCGAATGTGGGCCGTGAGATGAAGATGGAGTACGCTCTGAGCAACAGCCTGGGCTTCGGCGGACACAACGCCTGCCTGGCCTTCAAGAAGTGGGAGGGCTGAGCGATGGCAGAACCCCGCACCGTGCGTGAAAACGCAAACAGCCTGACCAGCGAGGAGATCGCGGCCATCCTGCCCCACCGGTATCCCTTCGCCCTCGTGGACCGCATTCTGGACTACGAGCCGGGTCAGTGGGCCATTGGCCGCAAGTGCGTCACCCGCAACGAAGAATTCTTCTGCGGCCACTTCCGGGCCAGCCGGTCATGCCCGGCGTCCTGATCCTCGAAGCGCTGGGACCGGCGCTGTCGCGGCTCTGAGCCTGCCTGAGAACAAAGGCAAGCTGGCCCTCTTTGGCGGCATCAAGAACGCCCGCTTCCGCAAGCAGGTCACCCCGGCGACGTGCTCACCCTTCACTGTGAACTGGTCGAGCAGCGCGGCCCGGTGGGCATCGGCAAAGCGTCCGCCTATGTGGACGGCAAGTGCGCCGCCACCGCAGAGCTGACCTTCGTATTAACGTAAAGTATAAAAAAGAGGATAGTCATTCCTGAACTATCCTCTCTGTTTTATGTTTGATGAATTTATTTGACTGTGAGCCGTTTCCAAAGGCTCTCCCTCTGGGAGAGCTGGCGCGTAAGCGCCTGAGAGGGCAAGCCCGTTGCAAAGGGACAGCGCGTTGCGATAGGCAGACTCTTTGTCGGAGGGATACTATCGCTGCGCTTATATTTGATCGTCAGCATCCCCTCTCCGTCACCTTCGGTGACACTGCCCGGTTGCGGCTCCCAGCGTTTGCTTCGCTGCCGCTCGCATCCTGCTGGCCACTGCCCCAACAGCTCCTCCTGTTTCCGCCGCTGGCGGCGGTCGTCGCCGTTGCTCCCAAAGGGAGAGGCTTAGGCGGCGGTCAACTTTCGTCGCATACGTCACATCCAGCACCGGGCCGAAGGGTCGAAGACGAGGCCCTCGATGCCGTTGGCCACCAGCAGCCGCTTCTGCTGGGTGAAGAGCGGCACGGCCACGGCCTGCTCGAGGAGCTGGCGCTCACAGGCGGCCAGCAGAGAGCAGCGGGTGCTGCCGGTGGCTGTGGCGCTGGCCGAGAGCTGGGTGGTGTAAAGGGCGTCGCTGTAGCCGGTCAGCCCGCCGCCGGTGGGGAGAACTGGGCCAGTGCGGTGTAGACACTGCCGCCCTCTGCACGGGGGCGAGGGCGATGGTGTAGCTGCCGTTTCGAGCCGCTGGAACTCCTCCGGCTCCACCTCTTCCACCGAGAAGAAGAGCGAAAACTCCTTCTGCCATGCGCTGTTGATGAGCTCGGCGGTGTCACTGAGGCCGCTGCCGGAGGGCAGCAGCAGGAGACGCGGCTAAAGTCGGAGGGGGCCGCCGTCGCGGGCGGCGATGTAGAGTGCGCGGGGTCGCCAAAGGCCGGGCGGACATCGCCCGCCGTCTGCCGGTAGTCGATGCCGTCCACAGTCGCCGTCGGGGATGAGGCCCTTTGCCTCCGCGAACAGCCCGCCGCCAGGGACTTCCACTGCCGAAGCGGCTGCACTGCCCAGCGCCTGCCGAAGCTCAGTGGAAGCAAAGACGGAGTCGCAGTTGAAGAGCAGCGCCCATGTGGTGTCGGAGTAGGACACGCTCTGCAGCGAGGTGGGGTGCCGCTGTCGTCGAGGGCGGCGGTGCATTTTCGTTATTGATGAGCTCTTCGGCGGACTGGCCGGAGCTCGTGGTGTTCTCCACGAGGCGCAGGCTGTCGATTTGATTCCCGAAGCCGCCCGGCGGAGGAAAAGGCCGCTGGACGTCCAGTTATAAAGGTAAAAGTGTCCGCTGGAAAGGGTGGAAGCGCTGGTCAGACCGTAGGTGCCTCGGGTGCTGTCAAAAACGCTTCGTCGCAGGGCATCGCGCCGGGCAGCGTCAGCTTGAGAGGAACGTCTCGTCGGGCGAGGAGAGTCGGAACACCAGTTTCAGCGGTTCCGCAGCGGTGACGCCCAGCGCGCTGGCGGGCTTCTGACCGGCCAGAACGGCGGCGCTGTTCTCGAGGGCAGAGAACTCCACGGCGTAGGGGAGTTGGTGCCGGGGAGGAACATCCGCTGGAACGCGAAGACGAAGTCCTCGGCGGTGATGGCATAGTCGGCGGGATCTCCCTTCGAGGCGGTATAGGTCAGACCGTCCTTCAAATAGAATGTATAGGTGAGCCGGTCGGCAGATACCTCCCACCGCTCACACAATTCCGGCGCGAGGCTGCCGTCCGGTGTGCGGCGGACGAGGCCGCTGTAAAGGTTCTCGCAGGCGATGATGTCCGAGGCGCTGGACGCCACCTGCGGGTCGAGGTTCGCGGGGATGGAGTCCACGAACCAGGTAAAGCTGTTGGAGCCGGAGCCGCAGGCGGTCAGGCTCAGAACAAAAACGCAGCCAGCAGGGCCGCGACAAAGCGAAGCTGTTTCAAGAAATGCATCCTTTCGGGCCGGTGCGGCCCTGTTTGTCTCAGAAAGTGATAAGAAATAGGAAAACTGCACCCGGACAGGCGCAGGAAAATTCTGGTGTCGAGCCGGCGCAATGCTGTTGATGCTGCGCCAAAATTGAAATCGCTATAAGTGTAACAGAAACAGGCAGAAAAGACAATCGACATTTTGTTGATTTGGGTAGACATTTTGAGCCACGGTTTGTGTTTTCCGTTGCCAATCGGAAACAAATGGTCTATAATGGGGACGACAATGCATTTTCTCCTGCGGCTGTGTGCGGCGGGGTGCTATGGTAATATACATTTATAGAGGAGGTCCTTTTATGCAGAAGGAACAGCAGGAGCTTGCAAACCTCATCAAGGGCAAAAGGTTGCCTTTATCGGCGCGGGCGTCAGCCATAAGACGCTCATCAGGGAGTTCGTGGAGCTGGGTGCGCACGTCACCCTCTGCGACCAGAAAGAGCGTGGAGGATTTCGGCGACTACGCCGCCACCATCAAGGAGCTGGGCATCGATCTGAGCCTCGGCGAGAATTACCTCGACGGCTTCAAGGGGCAGGACATCATCATGCGCACCCCGGGCTTCGTGGGCTATTTCGAGAAGCCTTTGCAGGACGCCATGGCCGCCGGCACCATGGTCACCAGCGAGGTGGAGCTGTTCTTCCAGTTCTGCCCCTGCGAGATCGTGGCCGTGACCGGCTCTGACGGCAAGACCACCACCACCACCCTTATCTCCAAGTTCTACGAGGCCGCAGGCCGCAGGGGTGCATCTGGCGGCAACATCGGCGCAGCCCTGCTGCCCATGCTGCCCGAGGTGAGCCCGACGACGTGGCCGTGGTGGAGCTGTCCAGCTTCCAGCTCATCAGTATGCACCAGAGCCCCAACATCGCCGTCGTCACCAACGTGACCCCAACCACCTCGACCACCACAAGGATATGCAGGAGTACATCGACGCCAAGCGGAACATCCTGCTCTACCAGAAGCAGCCCTGCCGCGCCGTCCTCGGCTATGAGAACGAGATCAGCCGCTCCATGCAGAAGGACTGCAAGGGCAAGCAGGTCTGGTTCACCCGCCTGCACGAGACGGACAACGGCGCGTTCCTGCGGGAGGACGGGATGCTCTGCATGGCAGAGAACGGCGTCGTGACTCCCTTCCTCGCCCAGAAGGACGTGAAGCTGCGGGGCCTGCACAACATTGAAAATCTGCTGGCCGCTGCCGCCTGTCTGGGGCGAGGTGCCTGTGGAGGCCATCCAGCTGGTGGGCAGCAGCTTCACCGGCGTGGAGCACCGCATCGAGCCGGTGCGCGTGCTGGACGACGTCACCTATTATAACGACTCCATCGGCACCAGCCCCACCCGCACCATCGCCGGTCTGCGCAGCTTCGACCAGAAGGTCATCCTCATCGCAGGCGGCTACGACAAGCACATCCCCTACGAGCCGCTGGCCCCTGAGATCACGGCTCATGTCAAGAACCTCGTGCTGATGGGTGCTACCGGCCCCGCATCGAGAAGGCCGTGCGCGAAGACCCGAACTTCAACGAGGCCGAGCTGCCCATCCAGCACGCCGACAACATGCAGCACGCCGTGGAGCTGGCCCGCGCCTGCGCAAAGCCCGGTGACATCATCATCCTCTCGCCGGCCAGCGCCTCTTTCGACCTCTACCCGAACTTTGAAGTGCGCGGCCGCGAGTTCAAGAGCATCGTCAACGCGCTGAAGTGATAACTCAAATCAAAACGCCCCGCCAGAAGCAGCGCTTTTGAACGCCTGCCGGGCAGGCTCTGTCTCGGGGCGACCATGCCGCTGGCGTTCGCCCTCTTCGGCAAGAGCCAGCCGGGCCTTTTCGCCGGGCCGACGCTGGCGCTGGACGTCGGCGGCAGCACCGCGTGGCTGGCGGGTCACGCCAACCCGAGGAGCTGGCGGGCTTTCTGACTTTCTGCGGCTGTGAGGCAGTCGTATTGGACGAGGCTGAGTGTCCGCCGCCCACGGGCTGGAAGCGGGCCAAGACGCACAGCGTCTTCGGCCTTGCGCCGGGCGTCAGCTGCCGCTGCTGAGGCGGACGCCGCCCTCGGCAGAGTCTTGCCAAAACACAGAACCTGCCGCCGGAAAAGCAGCGGATATGCTTTTCTCCGATAGACCTACTAAGCGGGACGACTTTTACTCTGAGCTCTGCTCCAAGCGCAGCCGGGGCCTTGCCCGGTCTGGACGCTGGAACTGGAGGGGAACATCATCTGTACGGTGGGAGCCTACGCGCTGGCAAATGGTCAGGCATACATGGCCTGCGGCGAGACCGTGGAAGCTCTGCGGGGCAAAGGCATCGGCGGGCGGCTCATCGCCGAGATGGCGAATGCCCTCGCCGCCGAAGGCTGGATGCCTGTCTTCCTGTGCAGCCCCGAGCGGGTGCATTTCTATACCCGGCTGGGCTTTGAGAAGATGGGGAGTATGCAAGGTATGCCACGCCGTGAGGCAGGCTTGCGCGCCGGTGGCGCGGGGTAGAGCGCGGTTACGCGGGGCTAAGTTCTCTTTTGCGTGCCAAAGAGAACCAGAAATGGTTCTCGCGCCTGTGCGCGGGGTCGCGCTTTTCATTAAGGCTAATTGTTCTCTTTGATGTCAAAGAGAACCAGAAAAGCACCAGCGATTTCGACGCGCTGGATCCACGAGAAAGGGGCTGCTCGCCCCTTCAGACCCCGAAGGGGTTGTCGAAGCCCAAAATGCTAGCCGCTTCGCTAAACGCATTTTGGGCTTCTCCGTTTTACGGCTTCGCCGATGGTGTTACGCTTTCGCAGGACTTTACGTTCAGCAAGGGCGTAAAGTCTGCTGCGAAGCAGCAAATCGGCGGAGAGCTAAAATGCGGTTAAGAGATCTTCGTGCGAATGCACGAATCTCCAGCATTTTGCTTGAGCCTACTTCTTTGGAATTGTTAAGGGCGAGCAGCCCTTAACTCGTTGCGGGAGAGTGGAGTCAGAGGTAGGGATTCGAAACACCCCCTATCTCTGGCCCGCGCGGAGCGCAAGCGCTTGACCAAAAAAAAACCTGCCCCGCGCCACCAGCGCGAGAACCAGCAAAGAAAAACCAGCCCTGCCTCTGGCCCGCGCGGAGCGCAAAGCCATTTGACCGAAAAAACTGACCCCGCGCTACCGGCGCGAAATGCCGCTCAAAAAGACCTGACGAAAACTACAGCTTCCTGCGCGAACGCAATTTTCAAAGTACAATAACAATTAAGGATTCATTATAATGTCAATGTTAAATCACTTTTCGACTACAAACCCGAGGTTCTGGCGCTGGATGAAAAGCCCTCGAGCTCTGCCAGCCCTACTTCAAGCAGATGGAGGACATCCGCGACTACAACCAGCTCAAGATGCTGAAAGCCTTTGCGGACACCCAGATGTCCTCCACCGATATGCTGGGTACCACCGGCTACGGCCTGTGGGACAGCGGCCGCGCCAAGCTCGAGCAGATCTTTGCCGAGGTGATGGGCGCCGAAGATGCACTGGTGCGCAGCCAGTTCCAGAGCGGCACCCACACGCTGGCCGTGGCCCTCTTTGGTCTGCTGCGGGCAGGCGATACCCTGCTGGCTGCCACGGGCCGTCCGTATGACACGCTGGAAGGCGTCATCGGTCTGGATGGCAAGGGCAAAGGCACCGGAACCCTGATGGATTACGGCATCAGGTACGACGAGGCCCCGCTGAAGGCCGACTTTACCCCGGACTATGAGCTCATCGCCCAGAAGGCCCCGGGCGCGAAGGTCTGCCACATCCAGCGCAGCCGCGGCTACCTGCAGCGCAACGCCTTCGATCTCGACACCATCCGCAAGGTGGCCGACACCGCCCGCGCCGCCAACCCCGACATCATCATCTTTGTGGACAACTGCTACGGCGAGTTCACCCAGAAGGAAGAACCCTGCCAGGCCGGTGCAGACCTCGTGGTGGGCAGCCTCATCAAGAACCCGGCGGCGGCATCGCCCCACCGGCGGCTATATCGCGGGCCGGAAAGACCTCGTGGAGCTCTGCGCCTACCGCCTGAACGCCCCGGCCTCGGCAAGGAGCTGGGCTGCACCCTCGAGACGCCCGCGATATGTATCTGGGCTTCTACTACGCCCCGGCGTGGTCTGCGAGGCCATCAAGACGGCCATCTACGCCCAGTGCCTGCTGGAACTGGTGGGCAAAGCCCATCCCTCGCTACTGCGAGGCCCACAACGACATCGTCACCTGCTTTGATGCCGGTACGGCGGACGCCCTCATCGGCTTCTGCCGGGGAGTTCAGCTGCAAGCCCGTGGACAGCTACGCCGCCCCGGAACCCTCTCCGGAACCGGGCTACACCGATGAGGTCATCATGGCCAGCGGCAGCTTTACCCAGGGCAGCACCATCGAGCTTTCCTGCGACGGCCCGCTGCGTGAGCCGTATACCTGCTACCTGCAGGGCGGCGAACTTCGCCGCCAGCCGCGCAGGCGTCCTGCTGGCTGTGCAGAATGCGTATTTTAAGTAACCCTCTCAGATAAAGCCTGTCGGCTTTGCCAGCTCTCCCGGAGGAGCCCTTGGCAAGCCGGTTTTGAGTCTGGCTTCGCCTGCGGCTCCAAAGGCATTTGGGCCTTGCGGCTAAGGGCAGCAACAAAGAAACAGAGGCAGAAATGCCACAACTAAGCGACCGCGTCGGCACCTTTACCGACTCCGTCATCCGCCGGATGACCCGCATCAACAACCAATACGATTCCATCAACCTGTCGCAGGGCTTCCCTGATTTCGACCCGCCGAAGGAGCTGACCGACGCGCTGGCCAAAGCCGCCCACGACGGCCCCATCAGTACGCCGTGACCTTCGGCGCGCAGAACTTCCGGGAGGCGCTGGCGAAAAGACCAGCCCGGCGCTCCACCACGAGGTGGACCCCAACACGGAGATCTGCGTCACCTGCGGCGGCACCGAGGCCATGATGGCCGCCATGATGACCATCTGCAACCCGGAGACAATGCTCATGTGTGATAAAGTAACACAACTAAAATAAAGAAAGACAGCCCACTATTCCGTAAAATAATGGAGAGTAATAGAGAAAACGTTTTTCTATGCTAAAATAGGCACATAAAGTAGAATGACAATCAAGATATACAAGAAAACGCTTAAACTCCACCGTTTGTCATGTAATTGTATAGCTCACTTGCTGGAGTGCAAATGAGTATTTTGATAAGATTTATACACAAAATCAAAAGGAGGAACACATATGGAGTTCGCAGAAAACTTATAACACTACGCAAAAGTAGAGAATTAACACAGGAACAACTGGCTGAGCAGCTTAATGTTTCAAGACAATCTATTTCAAAATGGGAAAGTGGGCAGGTCATACCCGAAGTAGAAAAGATTGTTGAACTAAGCAAAGTATTCGATGTTACCGTGGATTATCTGTTAAAACCATCAGAGATAGATGAATTATCGGTTAAAACAGAAATTCTGGAACAGCAACAGCAACAGATGTTAGTTAGGGAACAGAAACGCACTCAAATTTCCAAAAATATCATGTATTCGATTGGAATTTATTTGATGTTTTTGCAGTCTATTTCATTGGGCATTTCTATTTTGAAATATGGAATGCTTCTGTAATTCTTGCGGAATTACTCATTGCAACTACAATTGTAGTTTTGTTTGGGTAAGGAGTTTTCCGACAAATCATAAAGAGATAGAATTTGTAGCAAACCCAGCCGAGCCAGTCAACGGTAAAATGAACGGGCTTCGCCCGCCGTTGACAGCCCGACTGTCCTTGCTGGTGGGTAATCAAGGGGCGACAGCAAAGTGCTGCCGCCCTTCCCATAATCGAAGAAAGGGGTTCCATGACTGAATACGAAGCCTATCAAGAACATATCCGCTATACCCATGATACCTATTGCCGGATTGTTATTCGCCATGCGTCCTTTGACGCTGCCCGTATGCTGACGGCGAAGAGAGGGCTGCGAAGGTCGTGAAAGATGTTGAGCATCATGCTCTTGCGGGCCTCGGTCTCGGCGGTCAGCTCTTTGTCCGCTCTGCCACCCGGGCGTCCAGCTCCCGGGCCAGCTGCTCGGTGCGGTCGAAGAGGAGAGCAAACCTCCGGCAGACGAACACCATGCAGCCGATGGCAAAGGGAAGGTCGTAGAGGCGGGCGCAGCGCAGCAGGTAGAAGGGGACAGACTCCACAAAAGCACGCTGTCCAGCCCGGGCATCAGCGCCCAGACCGGAAGCCGGTGGTGACAGCACCGGGCAGAAGCATCGAGCGGCACCCTCATAGTCTGCGTTCACGGCGGCCATTAAGTAATAAAGGCAGAGGCACATGCCCGCTACCAGCATCCCGACCCGCAGCGGAGGATAGCTGCTCGTGGACAGCGCAAAGAAGACGACGCATCCGGCGGCAAGCGCAAGGAGCCTGACATCGACGAGGCTTCCATCACCGAGACCGTGGACACCGACATCCTCATCGTGGGTGCAGGCAACGGCGGTATCTTCGCTGCCGCCTATGCTGCCGCCAACGGCCTGAACTTCCGCGTCATCGAGCAGAACGGCAACGTGCAGGATACCCGTCACTGGTACGGCGCTATCGATTCTGCTGCCGCAAAGGAAGCAGGGAGAAGCCCGCTGACCGTGCCAAGCTGCTGAGCGAGATCTCCCGCTACGCTTCCGGCAAGTGCGACCAGCGCGTTGTCAAGACCTGGATCAATGAGTCTGCTGCAATGCACGATTTCATGCGCAGCATTCTGGAAGATAAGTACGGCTGGACCTGCGATTTCACTTCCGGCGCGGAGGCAGCATGGCCTGCCGAGAACGCCGAGCACAACACCGATTACCTCTTCCCGTGCAGGAGCACAACTACATGGCCAGCGAGTCTGCCTCCGGCAAGCCCCGTAACGAGCTGCTGCTGGACTACATCCGTGAGCTGGGCTACGATGTTGACTTCAAGACCTCTCTGGCAAAGCTGGAGAAGGACGCCACTGGCCGTATCACCGGCATCATCGCCCAGAGCACCGAGGATGACCACTTCATCCGCTACAACGCCAACAAGGGCGTTCTGCTGGCCTGCGGCGGCTTCCCCGGCAACCCTACATGATGGAGCAGCTGGACCCGCTGGGCACCTCCGTCACCACCGCCTGCTCCTACTCTCCGGCCGATAAGGGCTACGGCATCCGTGCTGCTGTCTGGGCCGGAGCAAACCTCGACAAGGAAGCTGCGCCCATGCTGTTCGACCGCGGCATCGTGGCTCCCGGCGTGGACGGCGGTTATGTGGCAAGCGACTCCGCTTTCGGCGGCAAGGCCTTCCCGGCCCCATCCGCCAGTACAACCCGGCACCCAGCCTTTCCTGAAGGTCAACCGCAACGGTGAGCGCTTCGCCAACGAGAGCAGCCCCTACAACGATATTGTTTACGCTGCTGCCCATCAGCCGGGCCGCGTCTACGCACAGATCTGCGACGCCAATGTTCTGGAGGATGCAAAGCGCTTCCACACCATCGGCTGCTCTGCCCAGACCCGCAACGGCGGCGAGAAGTATTTCCAGGGCAAGGTCGATGAGGCCGTTGCAGCCGGCACCCTGTTCGTCTGCGACACCATCGAAGAGCTGGCCGACAAGCTGGGCTTCACCGGTGAGGCCAAGGACACCTTCCTCGCTACCGTTGAGCGCTACAATGAGCTGTACGACAAGCAGAACGACGAGGATTTCGGTAAGCCCGCTTACCGTCTGAGCGCCATCCGCACCGCTCCCTTCTACGGCTGCTGGCTGGGTGCCTCTCTGCTGACCACCGAGCAGGGCATCGCCATCAACGACAAGGGTCGCTCTGGACAACGACAACAAGCCGATGCCCGGCCTGTATGTCACCGGCGATATGTCCGGCTCCTTCTTCGCCAACAACTATCCCTGCCTGATGGCAGGCGTGGCTATGGGCCACCCTGACCTACGCCATCAAGGCGATCAAGCAGATGGGCGGTCTGGAATAAGTCATCTCTCAGTGGACCCTGAGCGCAAAAGACACCGCAGAAGTGTGAAAGCTTCTGCGGTGTCTTTCTTTGTCGAAAACCCTCTATACACAAAACCACAAATGGCGGAAAAGTCTTAAAAAACAGGCTCAGCACACGGCCCGATGGACGGGCAGCGGCTCCACGATGTCGGGATGGATGCCCTCACGGTGGTCGAGGTCGCCCTGGTCGAGGCCGCGCAGCAGCACCTCGGCGGTGGCGATGTTGGTGGAGATCGGCACGCTGTGCATATCGCACAGCCGCAGCAGGTTCTGCTCGCTGCTGCTGCCGTTCCCGGCCTTGAGCGGGTCGCGGAAGAAGAGCACGAGGTCTACTTCGTCGCAGGCCACCCGGGCCGAGATCTGCTGGATGCCGCCCAGCTTCCCGGAGAGGTAGCAGTGTACGGGCAGGCCGGTGGCCTGCGCCAGCATCCGACCGGTGGTGCCGGTGGCAATGACTGTGTTGCGGGATAGGATGCCGCTGTAAGCTGTGCAGAACTGCAGCGCCAGCTCTTTGCGGGAATCATGTGCAAGAATAGCAATCGTCATAACGCTCTCTCCTTCATTCCAAGTATAGTGTTGTGAGTGGGCGGATATGCTCGGAAGAGTGTTCTCCGCAGTAAAACGGTCTGAAAAGTTGAAGTCTTGCAGAGAACAATTCTCGATAAACACACTAAACCAGTGAGATTGTGTCGAATCACACCTTCATTCTAAATTTAACCCGCAGAAGGCCCGTATGTCAAGAGCTTTATTGTGATTTTTGTAGGATAAAATGGTAAAAGTATGACTATTGCTTTGTGGAGAATGGAGAAAATTTGGATACAAGGAATTATTCTCAGATGAATTTGCAAAACTTTTTCATCCAAAAGTGTGCTTGAGAGAAAAACGGTCCATCTCGATGAAACAAAAATACAGGCCGGGGCATTTGGCCCCGGCCTGTGGAGAAAATTTTTACCGAAAGGGGGATGCGTCCCGGAAAAACCAGAAAATTACCGGGTCTGACCGTTGCCGTGGATGATGTACTTGTAGCTGCACAGCTCGCCGAGGCCCATGGGTCCCCGGGCGTGGAGCTTCTGGGTGGAGATGCCCATCTCACAGCCAAGGCCGAACTCTCCGCCGTCGGTGAAGCGGGTGGAGCAGTTGACGTAGACGGCGGCACTGTCCACTGCCGCCGTGAAGAGGGCGGCGTGGGCGTCGGTCCGGGTCAGGATGGCTTCGCTGTGGCCGGTGGAGTGAGCCGCGATGTGGGCGATGGCTTCCTCCACGCTGTCCACGACTTTCACCGCAAGGATGTAGTCGAGGAACTCCGTGTCGAAGTCCTTCGGCCCGGCGGGGGTGCCGGGGATGAGGGCGGCGGCGCGCTCGTCCAGCCGCAGTTCCACCGGGTGCAGCCCCTTGGCGGTGCGGTCGGGGCCGAGGCGCTGGGCCAGCTTCGGCAGGAACTCGCGCGCGATGGCGCTGTGGACGAGGCAGACTTCCTCGGCGTTGCAGACGCTGGGGCGGCTGGCCTTGGCGTTCTCGATGATGTCCAGGGCCTTGGTCTGGTCGGCGGTGTCGTCCACGAAGATGTGGCAGATGCCGGTGCCGGTCTGGATGCAGGGGACTTTCGCGTTCTCGACGCAGGCACGGATGAGTCCGGCCCCGCCGCGCGGGATGAGCAGGTCCACATAGCCGACAGCGGTCATCAGGGCGTTGGCCGAGGCATGGGTGGTGTCCTCGATGAGGCAGACTGCTGTTTCAGGCAGACCGGTTGCCCGCAGACCCTGCCGCAAGGCCTGAACGATGGCGTTGGCCGAGCGCCACGCCTCTTTGCCGCAGCGGAGGATGCAGACATTGCCGCTCTTGATGGCGAGGGCGGCAGCGTCGCTGGTGACGTTGGGGCGGCTCTCGTAGATGATGGCGATGACGCCCATCGGCACGGCGGTCTTCTCGATGACGAGGCCGTTGGGACGCTCGATGCGGCTCAGCACCCGGCCCACCGGGTCGGGCAGAGCGGCAACGTCCCGGATGCCCTTGGCCATGGCCTCGATGCGCTGGGGCGTCAGGGCGAGGCGGTCCAGCATGACGTCGCTGATGCGGCCCTTGGCGGCGGCCATGTCCTCGGCGTTGGCGGCGAGGATGGCGTCCATGGATTCCGGTGCGCAGAGGGCGTCGGCCATCCCGAGAAGGGCAGAATCACGGGTGCCGCTGTCCGAAAGGGCAACGGCAGTCTTGGCCCCGCGGGCGGCTTCCAGAATTTCCTGTGTGGTCATGTTATGCCTCCTGTCTGTGGGCCGCAAAGCGGGTGCCTACGGCACGGCCCTCGGCGATGTCATAGAGCAGCTCGGGGTGGGCGCCGTTCGCGATGACCATGTCAGCCCCGCTGGAGGTCACCATCCGGGCGGCCCGGAGCTTGGTGGACATTCCGCCGGTACCCAGCGCCGAGCCGGCTCCGTCGGCCAGCGCCATCACCTCGGGCGTGATGTCCTCCACCAGCGGGATGAGCTTTGCGTCCGGGTGGGTGTGGGGGTTGGCAGTGTAGAGGCCGTCGATGTCGCTCAGCAGCACCAGCAGATCGGCCTTGATGCAGCAGGTGACGATGGCGGCGAGGGTGTCATTGTCGCCGATGGAGGTGATCTCGTCGGTGGCGACGGTGTCGTTCTCGTTGATGATGGGCAGTGCGCCCAGCTCCAGCAGACGGGTGAGGGTGTTCTGGATGTTCTCACGGCGGCTGGCGTGCTCGATGTCCACACCGGTGAGCAAAATCTGCGCCACCGTGTGGTCGTAGGCGCTGAACAGCCGGTCGTAGGTGTACATCAGCTCACACTGCCCCACGGCGGCACAAGCCTGCTTGGAGGACATATCGGTAGGGCGGGCGGAAAGTGACAGCTTGCCCACGCCCATGCCGATGGCACCCGACGACACGAGGATGACCTCATGTCCGGCGTTCTTCAAATCGCTGAGCACCTTCACCAGCTCTTCGGTGTGGCGGATGTTCAGCCGCCCGGTGGAGTGGGCCAGTGTGGAGGTGCCGACTTTGACTACGATGCGCATAGATCAACCCTTCCCCATCTCTTTGGTCTTGCTGTAGGAGGCGATGACGGCGTCCATCACCGCGCCCCGCAGTCCCTTTTCTTCCAGCACCCGCACGCCCTGGATGGTGCTGCCGCCGGGGCTGCACACGGCGTCCTTGAGTGCGCCGGGGTGCTGGCCGCTCTCAAGCACCAGCTTTGCGCTGCCCAGGACCATCTGGGCGGCGTACTCCTGCGCCTTGGCACGGGGCAGGCCGCAGGCCACGCCGCCGTCGGCCAGCGCCTCGATGAACTGGTACACCCAGGCCGGGCCGCAGCCGGACACGCAGCTGGCCGCGTCGATGAGGCTTTCCGGCACAGCATCCAGCCGCCCGGCGGGGGCCATCAGCTTCAGGAACTCGGCCTCTTCCTCGGCGGTGACGTTGGAGGTGCAGTACTGGATCATACCGGCCCCCACCGAAGCGGGCGTGTTGGGCATGATGCGGATGACGGGGCAGTCGCTGCCCGCCATCTCCTGAATGCGGGCGATGGACAGGCCCGCCGCCATGCTGCACAGCACGAAGCGGCCCGGCCGTTCGGCCAGCGTGAAGCGGAGCGGTGCCAGCAGCTCCTCCATCATCTGGGGCTTGACAGCCAAGAAGATGAGGTCGCAGCGGCCTGCCACCTCGTCGTTGATGGTGGTGTTGCAGCCCAGCTCAGCGGCCAGAGCCTCTGCCTTGGCGGCGGTGCGGTTGGCCAGCCAGACGTTCTGCGGGTCTGCCGCCTTGCAGACGGCCCGGGCGATGGCCCCGCCCATGTTGCCGCAGCCTAAGAAACCGATGGTATTCAGCATAAGAAAAACCTCTTTCCCAATCAAAAGAACAGGGGGAGATTCCCCCCTCTGTGTCTCCATTGTAAGCAGGGCCGGGGGAGAAATCAAGAGGAAAGCCGGAAAATGTCAAAGCTTTTCGGAAAGCTCCGGATCGACGCGCTGCGGCGGCGCAGGCTTTTTTGCTATCCGAATCTTAAGAAAACATAAAAAGTTCATGAAAAAGTCGAAAAAGGTGCTTGCACCTGCACGGGCGGATGAGGTATCATAATAGATAGAAGTCGGGAAACTCCGCACAGAACGGGGCAAACGCGAAAGGATGGGCATTCTCGTGGCACAGACGACAAAACGCGCGCTGGAAGCATCGCTCAAAAAGCTGCTGCTCCGCAAGCCGCTGAATAAGATCACGATAAACGACATTACCGAGGACTGCGGCGTGAACCGCATGACCTTTTACTACCATTTCAAGGATATTTACGATTTGGTGGACTGGATCCTGGTGGAGGATGCCACAGAGGCACTGGAAGGCCATCAGGACTTTGAGACGTGGAGCGACGCCTTCCGCGATATGCTGGAAAAGGTGCAGGCCAACCGGGTGCTGGTGCTGAATGTCTACCGCTCCATCAGCCGGGAACAGGTGGAGCAGTATCTCTATAAAATGTTTGACCCTCTGCTGCGGATGTTTGTAGAGCGTGAAAACATCCCGGTGCAGGAAGAGGACAAGCAGTTCATCATTGATTTTTATAAGTATGGCTTTGTGGGCATGGTGCTGGAATGGATACGCCGCGATATGAAGACCGAACCGGCCATCATGGCCGAACGGCTCAACACCATGATGCACGGGGATCTGAAGCGGGCGCTGCTGCGCTTCAGCACCGACGGCAGAGCATCAAGAATCGACGACTGATAAAAATTTGAACAAGCAGAGCAGGATGATAGAAAAACTATCACCCTGCTTTTGTTGTTTATAGAACCTTTGTCGGAAAAATGTTAAAGTATTGTCAAAACAAAGGGCCGGCAAAGACCCACACAAGGAGGCAGACTTTTATGAGTATCGCGTTGGAGCCGTTGAGCCATAAGGTACAGCGTACCGCTGTCGGAACGATGGTGGATGCGGCACTGGCTCATGTCAGAAAAGACCGTCAGAAGGCGTTTGCCGAGATGGTGGACGTCGCAAAGCAGTTCTATGGCGACTCGTTCAGCGAGGAGACGTATGAGCACGCCCGCGCAGTGCTGACCGATGCGGACGGCAAGTGGTCAAAGCTCATCAACTGTGTGCTCGACCAGACCGCGCCCAGCGTGGCACGCACCACGGCGCTCAACCTTGGCTATGAGGCGTTCTTCCGGGGGACAAAGACCATCCGCGAGAACCGCACAAAGTACCACTGCAATATCCTGTGGCTGATCCTGTTCGACCCCACTTCGGCTTGCAATATGCACTGCGTGGGATGCTGGGCGGGCGAGTACGGCCACAAAAACAACCTCAGCTTTGAGGATATGGACAAAATCATCACCGAGGGCAAGGAGCTGGGGGTCTATCTCTATATGCTCACCGGCGGCGAGCCTCTGGTGCGGAAGGCGGATATTCTCCGTTTGGCAAAAAAACACAACGACGTGCAGTTTGCGATCTACACGAACTCGACCCTCATCGATGAGCCGTTCTGCGAAGAGGTCGTAAAACTGGGCAATATCGCCTTCATGCTCTCGATCGAGGGAACTCCCTCTACCAATGATGCCCGGCGGGGCGACGGCCACTATGCCGCTGTCATGAATGCGATGGATTTGCTCAAGGCCCACGGGATCCTTTTTGGCACCTCCATCTGCTATACCAGAGACAATCTCGAAGCCGTCACCAGCGACCACTTTATGCGGATGCTCTGCGACAAGGGCGCGCACTTCGGGTTCTACTTCCACTATATGCCGGTAGGCAACGAGGCCGCGCCGGAGCTGATGCCCACGCCTGCTCAGCGCAAGTACATGATCGAGCGCATCCGGTATCTTCGCTCCGAAAAGAGCGATATTCCGTTCTATCCGATGGACTTCCAGAACGATGGCGAGTTTGTGGGCGGATGCATCGCAGGCGGACGCAACTATTTCCATATCAACTCGGCGGGCGATGCAGAGCCGTGCGTCTTCATCCACTATTCCAACGCCAACATCCACGACAGCAGCATCCTCGATATTCTCCGCAGCCCGCTCTTCATGGCCTACCACAACGGCCAGCCCTTCAATAAAAACCATCTGCGTCCCTGCCCGATGCTGGAAAACCCCGAGCTTCTGCGCCAGATGGTGCATGACACCGGTGCTCACAGCACCGACCTGCAGTCGCCCGAGAGCGTAGACCATCTCTGCGACAAATGCGGTGCGTATGCTGCCGACTGGCAGCCTGTGGCCGACGAGATCTGGTCGCACGTCACCCTCAGGGAGAGCCGGTACGAAAATTACAAGGACTGGGAACCGGCGCATTCCACTGCTCACGCGAAATGACTTTATCGGTCTTTCAAGGATAAAATTGCGCAGAAAAGCCCCCATCTTCACCGGCTGAGGCAGCCAGGAGGATGGGGGCTTTATCCTGTTATCTTATTCTTCGCCGGGATCAATATCGATTTCGGTTTCCGTTCCTTCATCTTCCACAGGTGCGGGAGCCGGGTCGCCGGGATCGCCGAACTCGTCGTGGTAGACGGTCATCTGGTCGAGCTGGCCGTTGCGGCGCAGGCCGTGGAAGACCAGCTTCTTGATGACGTCATAGATGACGGCAAACAGCGGCACACCCGCGATCATGCCCGCGAAGCCCCACAGACCGCCGAACAGCAGGATGGAGAAGAGCACCCAGAAGCTCGAAAGGCCGGTGGTGTTGCCCAGGATCTTCGGGCCGATGACGTTGCCGTCCAGCTGCTGGAGCACCAGAACGAAGAGCACGAACCAGAGGGCCTTGATGGGACTCTGGATGAGGATGAGCAGCGTTGCAGGCACGGCACCGATGAAGGGACCGAAGAAGGGGATGACGTTGGTGACGCCGATGATGACCGACACCAGCAGTGCGCTGGGGAACTTGAAGATCAGGCAGGCGATATAGCACAGAACGCCGATGATGGCAGAATCCAGGATCTTGCCGTTGATGAAGCCGCCGAACATCTTGTCTGCGTAGAGGACTTCCTCCTGGATGAGCTGCGCCCAGTGGGGCTTGACGACACTGTAGAGGATCATTTTGGCCTGTTTGATGAACTTTTTACGGCTGGCCAGCAAATAAACGGCGACGATAAGGCCGATGAGCAGGTTCTTGAACCAGGTCACCACATTTATGACGCCGACGCCCACACCGCTCAGGATGCCTTGTATATTCTGCAGCGAGGGGAGCAGGGTGGTGCGCAGAGTGGTCAGATTGTCAACAATGACATCGTAGGCATCGTTGAAGTAGCCCATCAGGGTCTCATTATCCAAGAAGACTTCCTGTGTGTTCACCCACTGCATGAACCGGGTGATGCTGGTCTGCGCGGTGTAGTAGAGGGAGGTGACGCTTGTGATGAGCTGCGGCACCACCATCATCACGAGGGCGTAGACCACCAGCACACCGAACAGCAGTGTCGCCGCAATGGCAAGCATATTGGCCATGCTGTGGAGCTTTTCGGGGAAGATGCGGTGCAGAAAGCCCTCAATGGTGTTGCACACCGGCTTGAGCAGATAGGCGATGACGGCACCGTAGATGAAGGGCATCAGGATGCCGGTCACCTTGGAGACCGCGTCGCCGAACCCGTCGAAGCGGTAGATGAAGAAGAAGAACAGGATGCTTAGACTTATCGCACCAAAGCCCGCGAGCATTCCGTAGAGATAGGGCTTGATGTGCGGCTTTTTGTCCATCATGTGTGACTCCATTCCTGCCGCAGACGGCAGGAGCCGGTACGGCGATGTTTAGATTTTGTTGCTGCGGCGCCAGATGTGCAGCTTCTCGGCCTCTTTGATGAGCTCCTCGCGGAAGTCGGGGTGTGCCACATTGATGAGGGCTTCGGCCTTCTCCCAGGTGGTCAGACCCTTGAGGTTGACGCAGCCGTATTCGGTGCAGAGGTAATGCAGATTGGCGCGGGTATCGGTGATGATGCTGCCGTTTTCCAGCGTGGGACGGATGCGGCTCTCGAGCTGGCCGGTCTTCTTATTAAAGAAGGTAGAGGACAGGCAGATGAAGCTCTTGCCGCCCTTGGAAAGGTATGCGCCCAGCACGAAGTCCAGCTGGCCGCCTGCACCGGAAATGTGCTTGACGCCGGCGCTCTCCGCATTCGCCTGGCCGAACAGGTCGATGTCCACCGCATTGTTGATGGAGATGAAGTTGTCCAGCGCGGAGATGCTGCGGATGTCGTTGGTGTAATCGACGGGAGCAGACATGCACTCGGGGTTGTCGTTGAGGTAGTCGTACATCTTCTGGGTGCCGGCACCGAAGGCGTAGACCTGACGGCCCTTGTCCAGCTGCTTGTGCGCGCCGGTGATCTTGCCGGCCTTGGCGATGTCCACGAAAGCGTCAACATACATCTCGGTGTGGACGCCCAGGTCCTTCAAATCGCTCTGGGCGATGAGGCTGCCGATGGCGTTGGGCATACCGCCGATGCCCAGCTGCAGGCAGGCACCGTCGGGGATCTGCGGCACGACGAGGTTTGCGACCTTCAAATCGACCTCGGAAGCGGGGCCGGCAGCGGCCATCTGGCCGATGGGCGGATTGTCGCCCTCCACGATGCCGGTGACCTGGGAGACATGGACACAGTTCTCCATACCGCCGAGGCAGCGGGGCATATTGGTGTTGACCTCCACGATGATCTTCCTGGCCTTCTCACAGACGGCACCCAGATGGGAAGTGCTGGGGCCGAAGTTGAAGTAGCCGTGCTCGTCCATCGGAGTCACCTGGAAGACGGCGATGTCCAGCGGGTCGGGACTCTCGCGGTAGTAGCGGGGCAGCTCCGAATAGCGGATGGGGGAGTAGAACGAGAAGCCCTGTGCGATGGCTTTGCGCTCGATGCCGCCCATGTGCCAGCTGTTCCAGGTCATGTGGGCAGCGGGGTCGTCGATCTGGAAGATCTCAGGCACCCACATCAGGATGCCGCCGCGGAAATTGACGTTTTCCAGTTCGGGCAGGCGCTTGGCAAGGGCGGCGTCCACGGCCACGGGGGTGTTGACACACCAGCCGTAATCCACCCAGTCGCCGCTCTTGACCAGAGAAGCAGCCTGCTCGGCAGTCATCTTTTTCTGGGCATACATTTCCATGAAATCCATTATAAACCATCCTCTCCTTTAAGAACATAAAAGAATTGTAAATTTATTATTTACACTTCTACGGAACAAAATCTTAGCCGGAAATTTACCGTTTCTTCCCAGTTCGGACACTGTCTTATCACACCCCGGCGGTATCCTTGGGGTCGGCAGGGCAGGAGCTTCCGGCAGCGGCACATCTGTACAGCTTAGTTATAACATTAACAAACATGATAATCAAGCCCTCTTCCACGAAAAAATGCCTCACAGGACAACTTGACTAAAATTCTTAGGTATTTGCGGGGATTGTTTGGTATATCAAAAACAATTTTTTTTCGAAAAAGTACTTGATAAAATTTTGACGATATGGTTTACTAAGGGTGTACCAAGACGATGCGCCCCGGTGCAACGTTAATTGACTAAAAATTAACGATATTGCGGTGGCGATGCGGCCTAGTACTTGAAGCAGAAACTGAAAAGTGCTATCATGGCAACACCAAATGCGCTTTTCCAAAGCGTGCAAATAAAGGAGACCATACCGATGGCAACAGCAGTTTACCCCGGGTCCTTCGACCCGGTCACGAGAGGACATCTCGACATCATCAAGCGGGCTGCAAAGATAAACGACCAGCTCATTGTGGCAGTGCTCATCAACAGCGCAAAGAACCCTCTGTTCACCGTAGAAGAACGGGTGGCGCTGCTGCAGGAGTGCTGCAAGGACATCCCGAATGTGACGGTGGAGAGCTTCGACGGCCTGACCGTGGAGTTCGCCAAGAAGCGCCACGCTTCGGTGATGGTGCGGGGCCTGCGGGCGGTGACGGATTTCGAAAACGAGATACAGCTTGCCCAGACGAACCATGCACTGATGCCCGGCATCGAGACGATGTTCCTTGCCACCAGCATCAAGTGGAGCTACCTTTCCTCCACCATCGTCAAGGAGGCTGCCCGCTACGGCAGCAATATCTCCAAGTTCGTGACGCCCAACGTAGAGGATGCCATCCACGCCAAAGTAGAGCAGCTCCGGGCGGAAGGAAAGACGCTCTGATACCTTTTATAATGCAGAAAGGCCCTCGGGCCTTTTGATAAATAGTTTTGCGAAACCCCGAAACATATAAATTCAGGAGGCTATTAACATGAAGAAAATCGTTATCGCATCTGCTTGCCGTACCGCTATTGGTAAGTTTGGCGGCACCCTGGCAAACGTCCCTGCTGCAGAGCTGGGCTCCATCGTCATCAAGGAGGCCCTGGACCGTGCTAACGTGAAACCCGAGCAGGTCGATCATGTTTACATGGGCTGCGTCATCCAGGCTGGTCTGGGCCAGAACGTCGCTCGTCAGGCTTCCCTGAAGGCTGGCCTGCCCATCGAGACTCCTGCCGTCACCGTCAACGTGGTCTGCGGCTCCGGTCTGAACTGCGTGAACATGGCCGCTCAGATGATCGAGGCCGGCGATGCTGACATCGTGGTCGCAGGCGGCATGGAGAACATGGATATGGCTCCCTTCGCACTGCAGAAGGCTCGCTACGGCTACCGCATGGGCGCTCCCATGGGCAAGAGCGAGATCGTGGATACCATGGTCAACGATGCTCTGTGGGATGCCTGCGGCTTCAACAAGCACATGGGCATGACCGCTGAGAACGTCTGCACCAACGAGACCTATCAGAAGAAGTACGGCTACAGCCCCATCACCCGCGAGATGCTGGACGAGTTCGCTTACAACAGCCAGCTGAAGGCTGACAAGGCCATCAAGGACGGCGCTTTCAAGGATGAGATCGTTCCGGTTGTCATCAAGGGCAAGAAGGGCGATACCGTGTTCGATACCGATGAAGGCCCCCGTCTGAGCGCTCCCGAAGTGCTGGCAAAGCTGAAGCCCGCCTTCACCAAGGACGGCATCGTCACCGCTGCAAACTCCTCCGCCATCAACGATGGCGCAGCTGCTCTGGTCATCATGAGCGAAGAGAAGGCCAAGGAGCTGGGCGTGAAGCCTCTGGCTACCTGGGTCGCAGGTGCTTTGGCAGGCGTCGAGCCTGAGGTCATGGGCCTTGGCCCCATCGCTGCTACCAAGAAGGTCATGGCTAAGACCGGCCTGACCGTTGCTGATATGGACCTGGTCGAGGCCAACGAGGCATTCGCAGCACAGTCCATCGCAGTCGGCGAGGCTCTGGGCTTCGATAAGGACAAGCTGAACGTCAACGGCGGCGCGATCGCTCTGGGCCACCCGGTCGGCGCTTCCGGTGCTCGTATCCTCGTCACCCTGCTGTACGCTATGAAGCATCGTGGTGCTCACAAGGGTCTGGCTACCCTGTGCATCGGCGGCGGCATGGGCTGCGCAACCATCGTCGAGATGGACTGATCTCCCTTTGAAGGGTCGCTCCGGATATTGATATAGCCCGGACAGTGGGCGAGACCGGAGACTTGCCCCTTGTCCGGGGGCTGTTTTGAATAAGATATAACCTGAATGGAGGTTTTCACAATGGCATTTGTAAAAACCGAGGTGCAGGGCGCAGTCGAGATCATCACCATCGACCGCCCGAAGGCACTGAACGCCCTGAACCCCGAAGTCCTGGCAGACCTGAAGGCTGCTTTTGAGGCAGTTGACCAGTCCGCCATCCGCTGCATCGTCCTGACCGGCGAAGGCGACAAGAGCTTCGTGGCAGGCGCTGACATCGGCTCCATGAGCACCATGACCAAGGCCGAGGGCGAGGCTTTCGGCAAGCTGGGCAATGATGTGTTCCTGATGATCGAGAGCTTCCCCATCCCCGTCATCGCAGCCGTCAACGGCTTTGCACTGGGCGGCGGCAATGAGTTGGCTATGAGCTGCGACATCCGCATCTGCTCCGACAACGCTGTGTTTGGTCAGCCGGAAGTCGGTCTGGGCATCACCCCGGGCTTCGGCGGCACCCAGCGTCTGGCTCGTTTGGTCGGCATGGGCATGGCAAAGCAGCTGGTCTACTCTGCACTGAACATCAAGGCTGACGAGGCCTATCGCATCGGCCTGGTCAACGCAGTGTATCCGCAGGCTGAGCTGATGGAGAATGTCCTGAAGCTGGCCAACAAGATCGCCAAGAACGCTCCCATCGCCGTGCGCAACTGCAAGAAGGCGATCGACGACGGCATCAGCCTCCCCATCGAGAAGGCTGTCGAAGTCGAAGAGAAGCTGTTCGGCGACTGCTTCGAGACTCATGACCAGAAGGAAGGCATGGCCTGCTTCCTGAGCCGTGAAAAGCCGAAGCCCAAGGCAGTGTTCACGAACAACTAAAGGCCAAGCGGTAGCTCTGGACAGGCCATGCCGTCAAGAAGGGGCCCCCGCGAAAGCTTGCGCAGCAAGATTTTGTGGGGAGAAGGAGGTACTACGGAACAGAGTGAACAACAGCAGTGATGCTGTTGCGAACGAAGTGGAGTCAGTACCGACGCGGCCTGCTTCCTGAGCCGTGAAAAGCCGAAGCCCAAGGCAGTGTTCACGAACAACTAAACTAAACCATAACGCCTCTGCAGCGCCTCCCCGGAAAGGGGAGGCACGGAGAGGCACTACATTCAGAAGATATAATAAAGGAGAGATTTCCCATGAAGATCGGTGTTATCGGTGCTGGCACTATGGGCCAGGGCATCGCAAAGGCATTTGCTCAGGTCGAGGGCAACACGGTTGCTCTGTGTGACATCAAGCAGGAGTGGGCAGAGAACGGCCTGAAGAAGATCAAGGGCGGCTACGACAAGCTGGTCGCTAAGGGCAAGATGACGCAGGAGAAGGCTGACGCTATCGTCGCTGCTATCACCCCGGGCCTGAAGGAAGACCTGTGCGCTGACTGCGACCTCATCGTTGAGGCTGCTTTCGAGGATATGAAGGTCAAGCAGACCACTTTCGGCGAGCTGGATAAGATCTGCAAGCCCGAGTGCATCTTCGCTTCCAACACCTCTTCTCTGTCCATCACCGAGATCGGCAAGGGCCTGAGCCGTCCCATGATCGGTATGCACTTCTTCAACCCCGCAGACCGCATGAAGCTCATCGAGGTCATCGCTGGCTGCAACACTCCCGCTGAGACTGTCGAGAAGATCAAGGAGATCTCCGTTGCCATCGGCAAGAGCCCCGTTCAGGTCAACGAGGCTGCCGGCTTCGTCGTCAACCGCATCCTGATCCCGATGATCAACGAGGCTGCCTTCATCAAGATGGAGGGTGTTTCCAACATCGCCGGCATCGACACCGCTATGAAGCTGGGTGCCAACCACCCGATGGGTCCCCTGGAGCTGGGCGATTTCATCGGCCTGGACATCTGCCTCGCCATTATGGACGTCCTGTACAAGGAGACCGGCGACAGCAAGTATCGTGCATGCCCGCTCATCCGTAAGATGGTCCGCGGCGGCAATCTGGGCTGCAAGTCTGGCAAGGGCTTCTACGTTTACAACGCAGACCGCACCAAGACCCCTGTCGACGAGCTGTAAATTAGTTTGAAATTTCTCTCGGTCGTCCCGAAGAAAACGGCCGGGAGGAATTTGTTTGCACAGGACATGAGTGTAGCTGCCCTGTGCTGAAAGAAAAACATCCGTTAGGAGGATATAGCGATGGATTTTACTCTGTCCAAGCAGCAGCAGATGGTGCAGAAGATGTACCGCGAGTTTGCTGAAAACGAAGTCAAGCCTCTGGCAAAGAAAGTCGATGCCGAAGAGTATTTCCCCAAGGAGACCGTCGAGAAGATGGGCAAGCTGGGTATGATGGGCATTTACTTCCCCACCTCCGTTGGCGGTGCAGGCGGCGACGTCCTGTCCTACGTCATGGCTGTTGAGGAGCTGAGCAAGGTCTGCGGCACCACTGGTGTTATCGTTTCCGCACACACCAGCCTGTGCGCAGCACCTATTTATGAGAACGGCACTCCCGAGCAGAAGGAAAAGTATCTGCCCAAGCTGTGCAGCGGCGAGTGGCTGGGTGCTTTCGGTCTGACCGAGCCGGGCGCTGGTACTGACGCTCAGGGCCAGCAGACCACTGCTGTGGAAGATGGCGATCACTGGGTGCTGAACGGCTCCAAGATCTTCATCACCAACGCAGGCTACGCTGACGTGTTCATCGTCATCGCTGTTACCGATAAGGTCCTCGACAAGAAGGGCCGTCCCACCAAGCTGTGCTCCGCCTTCATCGTGGAGCGTACCGACCCGGGCTTCTCCGTCGGCAAGGCTGAGGATAAGATGGGCATCCGTGGTTCTTCTACCTGCGAGCTGATCTTTGAGGACTGCCGCATCCCGAAGGACCGCATGCTGGGCGTGCGCGGCAAGGGCTTCCAGCTGGCTATGGCTACTCTGGACGGCGGCCGTATCGGTATCGCTTCCCAGGCTTTGGGCATCGCCGAGGGCGCTCTGCAGGAGACCGTCGCTTACGTCAAGGAGCGCAAGCAGTTCGGCCGCAGCATCTCCGCTTTCCAGAACACCCAGTTCGAGCTGGCCGAGATGAAGGCCCGTATCGAGGCTGCAAAGTATCTGGTCTACGCTGCCGCTCTGAAGAAGCAGGAAGCTATGAATGGTGCAAAGGTCCGCTACAGCGTCGAGGCTGCTCAGGCTAAGCTCATCGCAGCCCGCACCGCAAGCGACGTGACCCGCCGCTGCCTGCAGCTGTTCGGTGGCTACGGCTACACCCGTGACTACCCCATCGAGCGCATGATGCGTGATGCCAAGATCACTGAGATCTACGAGGGCACCAGCGAAGTGCAGATGATGGTCATTTCCGGCGCGCTGCTGAAGTAAGGGAGGCAAGATTTACAATGAAAGCAATCGTTTGTGTAAAGCAGGTTCCTGATACCTCCGGTAAGGTGGCTGTCAAGGCGGATGGTACTCTGGACCGTGCCTCTATGGCAACCATCACCAACCCCGATGACCTGAACGCTCTGGAGGCCGCTCTGAAGCTGAAGGACGAGACCGGCTGCGAAGTCGTTGTCGTCACCATGGGTCCCCCGCCGGCCGAGGGTATGCTCCGTGAGCTGCTGGCCCGCGGTGCTGATAAGGCTGTTCTGGTCTCTGGCCGTGAGTTCGGTGGTTCTGATACCTTCGCGACCAGCCAGATCCTCGCTGCTGCTGTCAATAAGATCGGTGTCGGCCCCGAGGACGTCGTGTTCTGCGGCCGTCAGGCAATCGACGGTGATACCGCACAGGTCGGTCCTCAGATCGCTGAGAAGCTGCACCTGCCTCAGGTGACCTATGTTGCTGACATCCAGAAGGATGGCAACAGCCTCACGGTCAAGCGTATGCTGGAAGACGGCTACATGATGGTCAAGGTGCAGACTCCCTGCCTGCTGACCTGCATCAAGGAGCTGAATCAGCCCCGCTACATGAGCGTCAACGGCATCTTCACCTGCTACGACAAGCCGATGGAAGTGTTCGATTACAACGCTCTGAAGGACGATCCGCTGATCGAGGTCGATACCATCGGTCTGAAGGGTTCTCCGACGAACGTCTTCAAGTCCTTCACTCCTCCGCAGAAGGGCGCAGGCACTATGCTGACTGGCGACGATACCGCTGCACAGCTGGCTGGTATCCTGGCCAAGAAGCACCTGATCTGATGAAAGGAGCATAGGATTACAATGGCTGATTTTAACGAATACAAGGGCGTCTGGGTCTTCTGCGAGCAGCGCCAGGGCGCACTGATGTCCACTGATTTTGAGCTGGTCAGCGAGGCCCGCAAGCTGGCTGATGAGCTGGGCTGCGAGGTCACCGGCCTGCTGCTGGGCGACAACGTCGAAGGCATTGCAAAAGAGCTGGGCGGCTATGGTGCCGATAAGGTCATGGTCTGCGACAGCCCGCTGCTGAAGGATTACACCACTGACGCATACGCCAAGGTCGTCTGCGACATGGTCAACGAGTACAAGCCTGAGGTCCTGCTGATCGGTGCTACCAACATCGGCCGCGACCTTGGCCCCCGCTGCGCAGCTCGTCTGCACACCGGTCTGACCGCTGATGCTACCCATCTGGACATCGACACCGCAAAGTATGTCGAGTTCCTGAAGGAGAGCTCCACCATCGACCTGTCCAAGCAGAAGTTCGATTACGAGGACCGCAACCTGAAGATGACCCGTCCTGCTTTTGGCGGCCATCTGATGGCTACCATCATCTGCCCCCGTTTCCGTCCTCAGATGTCTACCGTCCGTCCCGGCGTCATGAAGAAGGCTCCCTTCGATCAGGCCAAGGCCGATGCCTGCCAGATCGTGAAGCCCGCATTCAGCCTGACCGCTGACGACATCAAGACCGAGGTCCTGAGCGTTGAGAAGGCAGCTGAGAAGCTGGTCGACCTCATCGGTGCAGACGTCATCGTCTCTGTTGGCCGTGGTATCAGCAAGGACGTCAACAAGGGCATCGAGCTGGCTGAGCAGCTGGCTGCAGCTCTGGGCGGCGGTGTTGTCGGCGCATCCCGTGCCGTCACCGATGCCGGCTGGATGACCGCTGACCATCAGGTCGGTCAGACCGGTAAGACCGTCCATCCCAAGATCTATGTGGCTCTGGGCATCTCCGGCGCTATCCAGCACACCGCAGGTATGCAGGATTCCGAGTGCATCATCGCCGTCAACAAGAATGAGTCCGCCCCCATCTTCGGTGTGGCTGACTACGGCATCGTGGGCGACCTGTTCAAGGTCGTTCCCGAACTCATCAAGCAGGTCGAGGCAGCAAAGGCTGCTCAGTGATCAGCTGAGAAATAAGGTCCGGGAGGGCAGCTCGAGAGAGCTGCCCTCTTTTTGCATTTTACTTTTATAAATATAAATAAGAAAGAAAACTCTATGATTTTCCCATTGACAGGAAAGAAGAAATATGGTATATTCTATCCAGAGAGATGAAGGTGCTCAGGCACTGGAAAATCACTTGAATGTGATCGACTCAAAAAAGAGTTTGCGAATAGAATATTTAGCAAAGCAGTTGAAAAGCTGTGACGCAAAGCTAAAGGGCCTGTAAAATGGTAGCCAGTTGCATTTTTAAGGAATTGCCTTTACTTTGTTTTTGAGTATCGTGATTCCTTTTTTTAGTCGCCGGAACAGTTCATGTGATGATGTCTCTCGAACCCCCACAGATGAGCAGGAAACATCTGTGGGGTTTTTTATTTTTGTCTACGGCGTCGGGCCGCCTTACGCGAAGAATCCAAGAGGATGAAGCGGATTTGAGTCAGTGCGAAAAAACCTGAAAAAACTTGCAAAAAAAGTGTTGACATCCGGCCCGGCGTATGGTATTATACTTGAGCGCCAAGCGCCGAGACAAAAGAATGACTTCCAAGTCCCGGCTGGAAGTAAAGCGAAAAGAACCAATAGACGTCCGAAAGTTCCGGCCAGCGCCGAGAAACCGAGAACGCTCCAAGTTCGCCGGAGAGATCCGAATCACGAAAAACTTCGAAAAAAGAGCTTGACAAAAAATCACTTCCGTGATAAAATAATCAAGTCGTCAGCCGCATGGCTGAGGCGCTACAGGACCTTGAAAATTGAACAATATCGAAAAACTTGTAACGGAACCTATTTTCGTGTTGGAAAAACACGTTAAACAATTCCAAACAAAGTAATTCACACAGGACGCAAGCGATTGCGTGCTGAGCGAAGAGAGGTTTAACACTTTTTAAGTGATAAATATCATTTATAAAGAGTTTGATCCTGGCTCAGGACGAACGCTGGCGGCGCGCCTAACACATGCAAGTCGAACGAGAGATGAGGAGCTTGCTCTTCAAATCGAGTGGCGAACGGGTGAGTAACGCGTGAGGAACCTGCCTCAAAGAGGGGGACAACAGTTGGAAACGACTGCTAATACCGCATAAGCCCACGGCTCGGCATCGAGCAGAGGGAAAAGGAGTGATCCGCTTTGAGATGGCCTCGCGTCCGATTAGCTAGTTGGTGAGGTAACGGCCCACCAAGGCGACGATCGGTAGCCGGACTGAGAGGTTGAACGGCCACATTGGGACTGAGACACGGCCCAGACTCCTACGGGAGGCAGCAGTGGGGAATATTGCACAATGGGGGAAACCCTGATGCAGCGACGCCGCGTGGAGGAAGAAGGTCTTCGGATTGTAAACTCCTGTTGTTGAGGAAGATAATGACGGTACTCAACAAGGAAGTGACGGCTAACTACGTGCCAGCAGCCGCGGTAAAACGTAGGTCACAAGCGTTGTCCGGAATTACTGGGTGTAAAGGGAGCGCAGGCGGGAGAACAAGTTGGAAGTGAAATCCATGGGCTCAACCCATGAACTGCTTTCAAAACTGTTTTTCTTGAGTAGTGCAGAGGTAGGCGGAATTCCCGGTGTAGCGGTGGAATGCGTAGATATCGGGAGGAACACCAGTGGCGAAGGCGGCCTACTGGGCACCAACTGACGCTGAGGCTCGAAAGTGTGGGTAGCAAACAGGATTAGATACCCTGGTAGTCCACACCGTAAACGATGATTACTAGGTGTTGGAGGATTGACCCCTTCAGTGCCGCAGTTAACACAATAAGTAATCCACCTGGGGAGTACGACCGCAAGGTTGAAACTCAAAGGAATTGACGGGGGCCCGCACAAGCAGTGGAGTATGTGGTTTAATTCGACGCAACGCGAAGAACCTTACCAAGTCTTGACATCCCTTGACGAACATAGAAATATGTTTTCTCTTCGGAGCAAGGAGACAGGTGGTGCATGGTTGTCGTCAGCTCGTGTCGTGAGATGTTGGGTTAAGTCCCGCAACGAGCGCAACCCTTATGGTCAGTTACTACGCAAGAGGACTCTGGCTAGACTGCCGTTGACAAAACGGAGGAAGGTGGGGATGACGTCAAATCATCATGCCCTTTATGACTTGGGCTACACACGTACTACAATGGCGTTAAACAAAGAGAAGCAAGACCGCGAGGTGGAGCAAAACTCAGAAACAACGTCCCAGTTCGGACTGCAGGCTGCAACTCGCCTGCACGAAGTCGGAATTGCTAGTAATCGTGGATCAGCATGCCACGGTGAATACGTTCCCGGGCCTTGTACACACCGCCCGTCACACCATGAGAGCCGGGGGGACCCGAAGTCGGTAGTCTAACCGTAAGGAGGACGCCGCCGAAGGTAAAACTGGTGATTGGGGTGAAGTCGTAACAAGGTAGCCGTAGGAGAACCTGCGGCTGGATCACCTCCTTTCTAAGGAGTCAGGCGAAAGAGTGACATCAAAAGATGACAGTCTTTCGGAACAGGTGATAGATACAGGTTGATTAGATATTGTTCGATTTTGAGGGCCCTGAAAAGGGAACTCAAAGACGTACCTTGAAAACTGAATAATAACTGCGAAACAAAGATTATAGTAAGTTCTTTTTAAGAAATATTACAATTTCAAAAGGAAGGGTAACATAATCTTCGTTGGCAAGAGAGAATCAAGAGGATACAAGCCAATCTCGAAAGAGATTTGTTTGATATGGTCAAGCGAACAAGGGCGCAGGGCGAATGCCTTGGCACTGGGAGCCGATGAAAGACGTGATAAGCTGCGATAAGCTTCGGGGAGCTGCAAATAAGCATTGATCCGGAGATTTCTGAATGAGGAAACTCACCTGGGTTCATACTCAGGTACGTTGTACTGAAATTCAAAATAGGTACATCGGGGGAACCGCCTGAACTGAAACATCTAAGTAGGGCGAGGAAGAGACATCAAACGAGATTCCGTAAGTAGTGGCGAGCGAACGCGGAAGAGGGCAAACCGAAGGTAGAAATACCTTCGGGGTACGGACTGCTTTTAGGACTCGATCTGTTAACCGAACGGCATGGGAAGGCCGGTCAGAGAGTGTGAGAACCACGTAGGTGAAAACGGAAAGAGCTGCACAGATTCCAGAGTACGGCCAGACACGTGAAACCTGGTCGGAAGATGGGGACCACCCTCCAACCCTAAATACTACCCAGTGACCGATAGCGTATAGTACTGTGAAGGAAAGGTGAAAAGCACCCCGGGAGGGGAGTGAAAAAGAACCTGAAACCCTGTGCCTACAAGCACCTAGAGCACGTCAAAGTGTGATAGGGTACTTTTTGTAGAACGGTCCGGCGAGCGATTGTATGCAGCGAGGTTAAGGACTTAAGGTCTGGAGCCGAAGCGAAAGCGAGTTTGAAAAGGGCGTTAAGTTGCATATAATGGGCCCGAAACCGGGTGACCTACCCATGGTCAGGTTGAAGTGGAAGTAAAATTCCATGGAGGACCGAACCGACCTCCGTTGAAAAGGCGGCGGATGAACTGTGGGTAGCGGAGAAATTCCAATCGAACCCGGAGATAGCTGGTTCTCCCGAAATAGTTTTAGGACTAGCCTCAAGTTAGATACCTGGAGGTAAAGCACTGAATAGCCTAGCGGCCGAGAGGTTAGCGAAGCTTATCAAACTCAGAATGCCAGAGTATTGATGCTTGGGAGTCAGACAGTGTCAGATAAATGTCATTGTCAAAGGGAAACAGCCCAGATCTACAGCTAAGGTCCCAAAGTCAGGTTAAGTGGAAAACGATGTGAAGATACGCAGACAACCAGGATGTTGGCTCAGAAGCAGCCACTCATTCAAAGAGTGCGTAATAGCTCACTGGTCGAGCGTCTTTGCGCGGAGAATTTAACGGGCTAAACCTGACACCGAAGCTTAGGCAATCCAGCAATGGATTGGGTAGGGAGCGTTGTATACGCGGAGAAACAGTAGCGTAAGCGGCTGTGGAGTGTATAGAAGTGAGAATGCCGGAATGAGTAGCGCGAATGCAGTGAGAATCTGCATGGCCGAAAGCCTCAGGTTTTTGGAGGAAGGTTCGTCCGCTCCAAGTTAGTCGGGAGCTAAGGTGAGGCCGGAAGGCGTAGCCGATGCACAGACGGTAGAGATTCCGTCACCACCAAAAGAGTTAAGCACAGGGACACATTTGAAGTCTCAGAGCCGGGTGTTGGTTCCGGTAGAGATCGAGGGAAGTTAGTACCGAAGTCGGGATGGAAGATGGCGAGAAAAGCTGTGTGTATTTCTGAGGTGCCCGTACCGCAAACCGACACAGGTAGGTAGGAAGAAGATTCTAAGGCCAACGGGAGAAGGGTTGTTAAGGAACTCGGCAAATTGACCCCGTAACTTCGGGAGAAGGGGTGCTCCAGAGATGGAGCCGCAGAGAATCGGCCCAAGCAACTGTTTACCAAAAACACAGGTTTGTGCTAAATCGAAAGATGACGTATACGAGCTGACGCCTGCCCGGTGCTGGAAGGTTAAGAGGAGATGTGCAAGCATTGAATCGAAGCCCCAGTGAACGGCGGCCGTAACTATAACGGTCCTAAGGTAGCGAAATTCCTTGTCAGGTAAGTTCTGACCCGCATGAAAGGCGTAATGATTTGGGCACTGTCTCAACAGCCCGCCCGGCGAAATTGTAGTACCGGTGAAGATGCCGGTTACCCGCGACAAGACGGAAAGACCCCATGGAGCTTTACTGTAGCCTAATATTGGGTTTCGATGTTGCATGCACAGGATAGATGGGACACTGGGAAACAATCGCTTTGGCGATTGCGGAGTGGCCGTTGGGATACCATCCTTGCGATATTGGAATTCTAACCTGCGGCTCTGAATCGAGTCGGGGGACATTGTTAGGTGGGCAGTTTGACTGGGGCGGTCGCCTCCTAAAAAGTAACGGAGGCGTTCAAAGGTTCGCTCAGCTTGAACGGAAATCAAGCAAAAGAGTGCAAACGCAGAAGCGAGCCTAACTGCGAGACTGACGGGTCGAGCAGTAACGAAAGTTGGAGTTAGTGATCCGGTGGTATGTGAGTGGAAATGCCATCGCTCAACGGATAAAAGTTACCCTGGGGATAACAGGCTGATCTCCCCCAAGAGTCCACATCGACGGCGGAGGTTTGGCACCTCGATGTCGGCTCATCGCATCCTGGGGCTGTATTCGGTCCCAAGGGTTTGGCTGTTCGCCAATTAAAGCGGTACGCGAGCTGGGTTCAGAACGTCGTGAGACAGTTCGGTCCCTATCTGTCGTGGGCGCAGGATATTTGATGGGAGCTGTCCCTAGTACGAGAGGACCGGGACGGACGTACCTCTGGCGCACCAGTTGTTCCGCCAGGAGCATAGCTGGGCAACTACGTACGGATCGGATAAACGCTGAAAGCATCTAAGCGTGAAGCCGACCCAAAGATAAGATATCCCACTGATTTGATCAGGTAAGACCCCTTGAAGACTACAAGGTCGATAGGCACGATGTGTAAGTGGAGTGATCCATTCAGCAAGCGTGTACTAATAGGTCGAGGGCTTGACCACAATTCGCTTGAGACTCTAAGAGTCAACGAAAAAATGTAAGCAGCGATTATTCAGTTTTGAAGGCACGTCCTTCATCGCAAGATAGCATAGAGGGTCTTGGAAAACAGCATCTGTTGCGAAACGCAATCCAACTGTTGTTGCCAACGATTTGAAAAGCTGGATTGCAGAGAAATACTAGACAAAGTAAATCGGAAATGATATACTTAGCTAGTCATATGGTCGGTGACGATGACGGTGAGGTTCCACCTGTTCCCATTCCGAACACAGCAGTTAAGCTCACTCGTGCCCAAGATAGCTAGCTGGAAACGGCTTGTGAAAATAGGTAGTCGCCGACTTGAACAAAACGCTCTAAGAGAGATCTTGGAGCGTTTTCTTTTTTGCCATGCAGTGCTGGGCCCACAGACCTTGTCTGTTATTCCATGGAAAAGGGATGATACCGGACCATGGTGGGAAAGGTCGAAGGAATTTACAGAAAATTCATTCAATAACCGGCTAAAATTCACCATCTGGTTTGACGGGATGGGGCTTTTGGTGTATCATATATTTATGTGTGAATATTCGTTTTGGGGCAATCAAATGGCCCGGACGTTTGCTATTTTGAAGAATCATGAGGTGTGACCAATGTCCTTAGCTGAAAAACTCTTTGGCAGCTTCTCTGACCGGGAACTGAAAAAGATCAACCCCCTCACCAAACAGGTGCTGGCTCTGGAAGGCAAGTATCAGGCGATGCCGGATGCCGAGCTGCAGGCCCAGACTCCTGCACTGAAGCAGAAGCTGGCCGACGGCAAAACGCTGGATGATATTCTGCCCGATGCCTTCGCTGTCTGCCGCGAGGCCGCATGGCGTGTGCTGGGCATGAAGCATTTCCCGGTGCAGGTCACCGGCGGCATCGCCCTGCACCGGGGTGACATCGCCGAGATGCAGACCGGTGAAGGCAAGACCCTTGTGGCAACGCTGCCTGCCTATCTGAATGCATTGACCGGGGAGGGTGTCCACATCGTCACCGTCAACGATTACCTTGCCAAGCGCGACAGCGAGTGGATGGGCAAGCTTTACCGCTGGCTGGGCCTGTCGGTGGGCCTGATCGTGCAGGGCATGGATGGCGATGCCCGCCGGGAAGCTTATAATGCCGACATTACCTACGGCACCAACAACGAGTTCGGCTTCGACTATCTGCGCGACAACATGGTGACTTATAAAGACAACATGGTACAGCGCGGCCATGCCTACGCCGTTGTCGATGAGGTGGACTCCATCCTCATCGACGAGGCCCGTACGCCGCTTATCATCTCTGGCCGCGGAGAGGACTCTTCCAGCCTGTATACCCAGGTGGACCAATTTGTCCGCACTCTGCGCAAGAGCGTCGTGGTCGAGCTGGAAGACAAGGTGGAGACCGACGAGCAGGCTGACGGCGATTACATCGTGGACGAAAAGCACAAGACCTGCACCCTGACGGCTAAGGGCATCAAGAAGGCCGAGGAATATTTCAAGATCGAGAACCTCGCTGCCGCGGAGAATATGACCCTCGCCCACCACATCGACCAGGCCATCAAAGCCTACGGTGTGATGCAGCGCGACATTGATTACGTCGTGAAGGACGGCGAAGTGCTCATCGTCGATGAGTTTACCGGTCGCCTGATGATCGGCCGCCGTTACAACGAGGGCCTCCACCAAGCCATCGAAGCCAAGGAGGGCGTGAAGATCGCCGCCGAGAGCAAGACGCTGGCGACCATCACCTTCCAGAACTACTTCCGTATGTACAAGAAGCTGTCCGGTATGACCGGTACGGCAAAGACGGAGGCCACCGAGTTCACCGAGATCTACGGTCTGAACATCGTTACCGTCCCCACCAACCGCCCTGTCATCCGCAAGGATTACCCGGATGCCATCTACAAGACCATCAACGGCAAATACAATGCCGTCATCAAGCAGGTCATGGAGTGCCACAAGAACGGCCAGCCGGTCCTGGTGGGTACTGTCAGCGTCGAGAAGAGCGAGACTCTCGCCAAGATGCTGCAGAAGTACACCCGCGACTTCAACGTGCTGAACGCCAAGAACCACGAGCATGAGGCAGAGATCGTCGCACAGGCCGGTAAGAAGGGGGCCATCACCATCGCCACCAACATGGCTGGCCGTGGTACCGATATTATGCTGGGCGGCAACGCCGAGTATATGGCAAAGGCCCAGATGCGCAAGGAGCACTTCTGCGAGAAGCTGCTGAACCCTGAAAAGCCCGAGGAGGCTCTGCCTGCAGCCGTGGAGCTGCTGCTCATCGAGGCCGACGGCCATGGTGAGACTGCCGACGCCAACATTCTGGCTGTCCGCAAGCGGTTCGATGAGCTGTATGCGCAGTACAAGCCCCTGACCGAAGCAGAGGCTGAAGAGGTGCGCGCTGCCGGCGGTCTGTTCATCATCGGTACTGAGCGCCACGAGAGCCGCCGTATCGACAACCAGCTGCGCGGCCGTGCAGGCCGTCAGGGCGACCCCGGTGCATCCCGCTTCTATCTGAGCCTCGAGGACGATTTGATGCGTCTGTTCGGCGGCGACCGCGTGCAGAGCCTGATGGGTACGCTGGGCATCGACGAGGACACCCCCATCGAGAACCGGATGATCACCAGCACCATCGAGTCTGCCCAGAAGAAGCTCGAGGGCCGCAACTTCGAGATCCGCAAGAACGTCCTGAAATACGACGACGTCATGAACCAGCAGCGCGAGATCATCTATGGTCAGCGCCGCAAGGTCCTGGACGGTGAGGACATCAGCGCCGAGATGCACAATATGCTGAAGGAGAACATCGAGTCCAGCTGCAAGCAGTTCCTCGCAGGGGATGTGAAGGACGAGTGGGACTTCGGTGCGCTCCGCCGCCACTATCTGGGCTGGCTGACCACCGACGCCGACTTCCACTACACTGTCGCTGACTACGACAGCATCTCTCAGGAGAGCATCGCGGATATGCTGTATCAGCGCGGCATGGACGTCCTGAACGACAAGGAGCAGCGCTACGGCGCACCCCTGATGCGTGAGCTGGAGCGTATCTGCCTGCTCAAGTGTGTAGACCGCCAGTGGATGGACCATATTGATAACATGGACCAGCTGCGTCAGGGCATCGTTCTGCGCGGCTACGGCCAGAAGGACCCCGTCGTCGAGTACCGTATCGAGGGCTTTGACATGTTCGACCAGATGGTCGATTCCATCCGGGAGTCCAGCGTCAAGATGCTGCTGACCATCGAGGTGCGCGAGGCGGGCAAGGCCCCCAAGCGTGAGCAGGTGGCCAAACCCACCGGCGAGGGCTATGTGCCTGGCAACGGCGCACCCGGCGCAAAGGGCGCACCCAAGGGCCAGCCTGTCCGCGTCATCAAGATCGGCCGCAACGACCCCTGCCCCTGCGGCAGCGGCCTGAAGTGGAAAAAGTGTACCTGCGCCAAGTACCACCCCGAAGGAAGCCACACCGAGGGCTGAACATAACACAGCAAAAAGCTCTCCCTCGGGAGGGCTTTTTCTAAATCGAGAAGCAGTTTTCGTAAGCGGGATGCAATGCTTATGAAAACGGCTTCCTAAAAAAGAAGGAGCGGATGAGTATGAATATCACATCGGAAGAGCTTTTGAAGGAGGCCCGCGCACTGGAGCCGCAGCTGCAGCAGTGGCGTCGGACGCTCCACCGCCACCCGGAGGTGGGCTTCGATCTGCCCCACACGAAGGAGCTGGTCAAGAAGGCGCTGACGGAAATGGGCTATGAGCCGAAGGACTGCGGCAAGGCTGGTGTCATTGCGCTGGCAGGCGGCAAAAAGCCCGGCAAGACCATCCTGCTGCGTGCCGATATGGACGCCCTGCCCATCCCCGAGGATTCGGGTGAAGAGTTCAGCTCGGAAGTCCCCGGCAAGATGCATGGCTGCGGCCACGATATGCATACGGCCATGCTGCTGGGTGCAGCGAAGCTGCTCAAGGCTCATGAGGACGAGCTGGAAGGTACGGTCAAGCTGGAATTCCAGCCCGCCGAAGAAATTTTCCAGGGCTCCCCGGATATGATCGCGGGCGGCCTGCTGGAAGACCCCCATGTGGACGCCGCTGTGATGTTCCATGTGCTGGCCGGAATGCCGCTGCCGGTAGGTACGGTGCTGGTGCCGGGCGGCGGCATCACGATGGCCAGCTGTGAGCAGTACCATATCGTGGTCAAGGGCAAGGGCGGTCACGGCTCTACCCCGGAAAACTGCATCGACCCCATCACGGCTGCGGCCCACATCCACATCGCCCTGCAGGAGATCAACAGCCGGGAGCTGAAGCCCGGCGACTTCGGTGTGCTGACCACCGGCCGCTTCGAGGCCGGTGCGGCATCCAATGTCATCCCGGATGTGGCCCAGATGTGGGGGACCATCCGTACCACCGACCCGGAGAATAAGACCGGCGAACTCATTCGAACCCGCATGACCGAGATCGCGCAGGGCGTGGCGGCGGCCTTCCGCTGCACCGCAGAGGTATCCTTCGCCGATTACTGCCCCTGCATGGTGGTGGACAAGCCCCTCGCCGAGAATGCGATGGACTATATGACCGAGCTGCTGGGGAAGGGCGCCATGGACATGACCGCCCTTACCGGCGGCAAGCCCGGCGGCGGCAGCGAGGATTTCGCCTTCGTGAGCCATGAAGTGCCTACTGTGAGCATGTTCATCGCTGCAGGCGGCCCGGAGCAGGGCTGCCGCTACGGCCAGCACCACCCCAAGGTGCGGTTCGACGACAGCATCCTCTACGAGGGCTCTGCGGCCTTTGGCTGGTTCGCACTCCGCTGGCTGTACGACAACGCCGGCATCGCGTTCTGATATTAAGACAGCAAAAGGCCCTCTCAGCGCCGCTGAGAGGGCCTTTCTATCGCTATCAGGTGTGGGTGCAGAGATAATCCACCCATGCGTCGTACCCGGCGGGCAGCAGATGGTAGCCGTCCGGCTGGGCGTATTCCTCGATGAGGTCGCCGTTCTCGTCGGCCAGCGCCTCCCAGAGGTTCAGGAAGGTGCAGCCCTTTTCCAGCGCGATGGCCGAAAGAGCATCGTTTATCTCACAGAGCCGCTCCTTGTAGAGGCCGGGGGACTTTTTGCGCACTTCAGGCCGGACCGGGGTGATGGACTGGACGTAAATTTTCGTGTTGGGCAGTGCCTGCGAGATCATGTCCAGCATCAGCCGGTAATAGGTGAGGAAGCTGGTATAATCACTGTCAGCGGTCAGCACATTGGTACCCAGCAGGATGTAGAGCGCCCGGGGCTGCTGGGAGGCCAGCGCCTCCATCGGGACTTCCTTTTCGCCGTCGGCCCGGCGGCAGGTGGTGTTGTTGACGACGGCATTGGGGCCGACGCCCTTATAGGCGCAGAAGTGCGCGTTGGGCAGGCCGGTGTCGTACAGCTGCATCCCCTGCGTCAGGCTGTCGCCCAAAAAACTCACGTCCGAAAAGCTGCTCCGGTCCACGGCAGGGCTGGCAGGCTGGGCGGCGAGGCGGAAATCCATCGCGGTCATCCCGTTGTCGAGGGTCTGGACACTGAGGCGTCGGGCCGGGGTGTAGCTGATGGTGTTCCACTCGCTGCCGGTCAGCTCCTGCTGCAGAATGGTGGGGCCTTGGGCCGTATTGGGGGCTGGCTCGCGGTGAAGGCGCTTCCAGAGGACGCCCACAGCGGCCAGAAGCACCAGTAGGATGAGCAGTGCAGCGATGATGAACATCCTGCGCCAGCGCCGATGAAGGATGCGGCGGCGATATTCCTGATAATCTGCCATAATGTCCTCCTGTGGCGGAATGGTTACTTTCGCCCCTATTATACAGCACAGCCCCGGCCCGTGCAACCCGTGAGGAAAAATTCCCATATTCCGGGGGCCTGCCCTTGCGTTTTCTATTATAAATATGATATACTAAAGTGAATCAAGTATGATAGGGAGGCTTTCACGATGCCATTTACTCCGAAACTGACTTATAAAGGCAAGCCCCTCGTCCGCAAGGACAATGAGCTGTATTACGGCTGCATGACCGACCCGTATGTGCTTTATCTGCAGATCCAGTCCACCAAGACCGTGGGCGGTGTGGATGTGGCAGACAAGGTCCATCTGCAGCTGCTCTCTACCGATGAGTCCAAGCCCCGTGAGGCCCGCGTGGCACGTCAGACCACCAAGAACGGCCTGTACAATGCGCTGGACATCGGCAGCATCTGGCTGCAGAAGGCAAACGAGAACGGCTGAACCCAAACGCGAACCGCAAGCTGCTGAAAGGGACTGCTCCGGCATGGAGCGGCCCCTTTTTTGCTGTGCAAATATTTTGCGTTATGCGGAGCTTTGTGGTATACTTATCCTGATATTTTATGCACAAAAGGCAGGAATGAAATTATGCTGCATGATCCGGAACTGCATTATCTGGATAACGCCGCCACCACCATCGTTGCTCCCGAGGTGGCAGACGTGATAGACAAGGCCATGCGGGAGCACTGGGCCAACCCCTCCAGCCTCTATGCCCCCGGCGCACGGAGCGAAGAGACCCTGAACGCCGCCCGTGCCGCCGTGGCCCGCACCCTGGGCTGCAAGTCGAGGGAGCTGTACTTTACCTCCTGCGGCAGCGAGGGCAATAATCTGGCCCTGCTGGGCGCGGCCCAGACCCGCACCTTCGGCAAGGGCATCGTGGTGTCGGGCTTCGAACACCCCAGCGTCCAGCGCCCGCTGGAACGTCTGGCCGCACAGGGCTATAACGTCACTGTCGTGAAGCCTCAGGCCGACGGCACGCTGGACATCAACAAGATGCTGGATGCCGTGGACAAGAACACCATCCTCGTGGCCTGCATGATGGTCAACAACGAGATAGGCACCCGCAGCGACGTGGAGCGTCTGGCCGCCGAGGTCAAGCACCGCAACAGCCGCACCATCGTCCATGTGGACGCCGTGCAGGCGTGGATGCGCGTCCCCATCAAGCTGGACAACATCGACACGATGGCGGTCAGCGGCCACAAGATCCACGCACCCAAGGGTGTCGGTGCGCTCTACCTGAGTGACCGGCTGGTGCAGGCGTTCCAGCCGCCCTATCTGGGCGGTGAGCAGGAGCGCGGCCTCCGCCCCGGCACCGAGAACCTGCCCTATGCACTGGGCCTTGCCGCCGCGGCCACCCGCCTGGCCGGCAGCATCAAGAGCCGCGACAAGGCTGTGCGCGCCCTCAACGACCGCCTCCGCGCGGGGCTTTCTGTGTTCCCGGAGGTGGAGATCAACAGCCCGGCGGGCGCTGTGCCGGAGGTGCTGAATTTCAGCGAGAACTGCATCAAAAGCGAGACGATGCTGGCTTGGCTGTCCGAGAGGCAGATCTACGTCTCGTCGGCCAGTGCCTGCGGCAGGGGACAGCCCAGCCACACGCTGGCGGCCATGGGCCGCGACCCGCTGGCCATCGACACGGCCATCCGGGTGTCCTTCTGCGCCGACAACACCCCGGAGGATGTGGATGCCTTCCTCGAGCGCTTTGAGGATGGCATGAAGCACTTGCAGAGAATCAAAAAGTAAAAAGCAGCAGCTGCCCGGGCCGGTGGGAGGGGAGTTTCTCCGAGGACCGTCCGCTGGGGTGGGACCCTGTTGCCGAAGGCAATAGGGCGGGCGATGGAATGGCCCGACTCGTGTCTGAGGAGAAAGCTACCGGAGCACCGGCTGATGAACAACACAATATTAGGAGAAGCTATTATGCGCGAAGTCATTATGGGCTATCAGGGCGAAATGTCCCTGAAGGGCCTCAACCGCAACCAGTTTGAATCGACGATGATGAAGATCCTGCGCTACCGTCTCAAGACGGTGGGCAGGTTCCGCGTCTACTGCACCCAGTCCACCTTCTACATGGAGCCGGAAGAGGAAGATATTGATATGGACCTCGCCTTTGAGCGGGTGAGCAAGGTGTTCGGCCTCGCGGCCCTCAGCCGTGCTGTGGTCTGTGAGAAGGATTTCGACACCATCTGCCAGACCGCCGAGGATTATCTGGGCGACAGCCTCCACGGCATCAAGACCTTCAAGGTCGAGGCCCGCCGTTCCGATAAGACCTTCCCCATGACCAGCCCCGGGCTGATGCGGGAGCTGGGTGCCTATCTGCTGGGCAGGCACAACTACCTGCGGGTGGACGTCAAGAACCCGCAGTTCAAGGTCATCGTGGAGATCCGCGATTACGGTGCGTATATCCACGGCCCCAAAATACAGGGTGAGGGCGGTCTGCCTGTCGGAACTTCCGGCCGCGCCCTCAATATGCTGTCCGGCGGCATCGACAGCCCTGTGGCGGCATACCGGATGGCAAAGCGCGGCCTCGGCCTCGACCACATCCATTTTGCGTCCCCTCCGTATACTTCCGAGCGCGCAAAACTGAAAGTTAAGGCTCTGGCCCAGCTCATCACCCCCTATACCGGCAGCACCAACCTCTTTGTGGTGCCGTATACCAAGCCCCAGGAGTATATCCGCGATAACGCGCCCGACGTTCTCTTCACCGTCCTCATGCGCCGCAGCATGATGCGCATTGCCAACATCATCGCCAGAAAGCAGGGCTGTGAAGCCCTCGTCACCGGCGAGAGCCTGGCACAGGTGGCCAGCCAGACCGTCAAGGCTCTGCAGTGTACCGACGCCGCCCAGGACCTGCCCATCCTCCGTCCCCTCATCGGCATGGACAAGACCGAGATCGTCGAGACGGCCCGCCACATCAACACCTTTGAGACGAGCATCCTGCCCTACGAGGACTGCTGCACCATCTTCACCCCGCCGCACCCGAAGATCCGCCCCGAACTGAGCGAGATCCTCGAAGCCGAGGCCGGGATGCCCGGTCTGGCAGAGCTGGAAGCCGAGGCCGCAGAGGCCACCGAGCGCATCCGCCTGCGTATCACCGACGACGTGGAATTCGAGGGCTGAGCCATGACAGCAGAGATCATCAGTGTGGGTACCGAGCTCCTTCTCGGCAACATCCTCAACACCAACGCCCAGTACCTCAGCCGGGAGCTGGCTGATCTGGGCATCACGGTCCAGCGGGAGAGCACCATCGGCGACAACCATGGCCGTCTGGCCGATTTCGTCAACGAGGCTAAGAGCCGCTGCGACTTGCTGGTCTTTACCGGCGGCCTCGGCCCCACGGCAGACGACCTGACCAAGGAGACCGTTGCCGCCTGCTTCGGGGATGAGCTGGCCTTCGATGAGGCCGAGTGGGATAAGATCACCGGCTACTTTGCCCGCACCGGCCGCGAGACGACCCCCAATAACCGCAAACAGGCGATGGTCCCCACCAAGGGCCATAAAATCATCAACAACCACGGCACTGCCCCCGGCGCGTGGTTCGAGCAGGACGGCCACTGCGCCGTCCTCATGCCCGGTGTCCCCCACGAGATGAAGGCCATGTGGACGGAGAGCGTCCGCCCTCTGCTGATGGAGCGCCAGAACTGCACCCTCCACTCCGTCACCCTCCGTGTGCTGGGCGGCGAGAGCGATATTGAGTATAAGGTGCGCGACCTTCTGGAAAACCCGAACCCCACCGCCGCCATCTACTGCAAGACCGGTGAGTGCGAGATCCGCATCACGGCCCGCGCCCGCTCCGACGAGGACGGCGAAAAAATGTGCCGCGCGTATGCCAAAAAGTTCTATGATATGCTGGGCGATGCGGTGTATGATGAGGATGTGGCCGGTCTGGAAGAGACGGTGGTCCATACCCTGCAGGAAAAGGGTCTGACCATCGCCACCGCCGAGAGCTGCACCGGCGGCCTCATCGCACAGCGCCTGACCTCCGTGTCCGGCTCCAGTGAGGTGTTCGGCTATGGCTTTGTCACCTACTGGGAGCAGGCCAAGGCAAAGCTCGTGGGCGTGGACCCGGCGGTCATCGAAAAGTACAACGTCGTGTCCGCCCCCGTGGCGGCACAGATGGCGCTGGGCGCGGCAAAGGCTTCGGGCGCTGACATTGCCGTGAGCGTCACCGGCGTGGCCGGCCCCACCGGCGGCGACGAGGTGCGCCCTGTGGGCACCGTCTATCTGGGCGCTGCCCGGGATGGCGTGGCCTGCGTCAAGAAGCTTTTCGTCTCCCGGCCTGACCGTGCGCTGGTGCGCGCCCGGGCCGCACAGGCTGCGCTGGAACTGGCGCTGCGTCTGGCACAGGGCAAAGTCCCGGCCGGGACGCAGGCCCTCACCGCGGCCCAGCAGTCGGACGACGAAGCGCTGGCCGCACTGGATGAGGCATTTATCCGGTAAAAATCAAAAATGAGGGGTTGATGGGATTTGGCAGAGGAGACCCGCTGTGTGCTGCGCCTGTACGGTGCGCCGCAGGGGCGGCTGGCGGCCGCTGTGGCGCTGTTTGCGCCCCAATGGAGGGCTGAGGCCCAGTGGAAGAGCCGGGGCGCAGAGACGCTGCTGGCTGTCCATGCGGACACGCCCACGGGACTGAAAAAGGCGGCCCAGAGCCTCCGCAGCAGCTTTGGTGCGGACGTATATGGTGCAGGCGACACCAGTCTGGCCGCTGCCGCCGTGCAGGCGCTGGAAGCCCATGATCGTCTGCTGGCCTGCGGCGATGCCGCCGCCGGTGCGCTGCTGGAATCTCGGCTCGAGAAAGTCCCCGGAGCCGAGAAGGTCTACGACTTCGGCACCATGAGCTATGCCGACGCCAAGGTCGGCCCCCAAATCGAAAAGCGCGCCCGGGCCAAGCTCGGCGGGGAAGGGGACAAACCCGACCCTGTCCGTCTGGCCCTCGCCCGGGCGCAGGCGGCCCGCCGCGTCGTGGGAACAGAGCTGGCCGTGGCCTGTGCCGAGCGGGAAAGCGACCATGTGCTGGTGCTCAGCACCAAAAAAGGCTGCTGGCTCCGCACCGTCCCCGCCGCAGATAACCCCGGCCTCTGGCTGCTGGATATGGTGCGCCGCGCCGCTGCCGGTCTGCCGCAGGCCGAGGGGACAGGCTTCCTTCCCGCCGGACAGACCAAACAGAGCGATCCTCCGGGCCGTTCGCAGAGCAAGGACCCCACCCCAAAGAAGAAGCATCCTCTCCGCGTTCTGCTGGCGGTGCTGGGGATCCTGGCGCTGGCGGCGTTCGGTGCGGCGTGGTATCTCACGGGCGGCGATCTCGCCGCCCTGCCCCAGCGCCTGAAGACCCTGCGTCTGCCCGAGTGGGTCACTCTCTGGCAGGCCCATGAGCCGAAGCCCGGTGCAAGACTGATATAAAACACAAAGGGGCCGCTTCCCGGCAGAAATTCGGGAAGCGGCCCCTTTTTATACAGCACAAAACCCGCCGCAATGGGATGCTTCCCAATGCGGCGGGGCATTTGTGTTAAAATACAGTCAAGTGACAGTGCTTAGAGCTGGCTCTGATATTCCTTGCGGTAGCCTTCCAGCTCCTTCTGGTTGCCATAGACGAAGTGACCGTTGGCGATCTCCTCCCACACCGGCTTGTCCACGCTGTAGTCGTGGCAGCTGGGGTCGTAGACCAGAAGCTTCTTCTTCTTTTCCAGGCCCGGGTCGGGGATGGGAACAGCGCTCAGCAGAGCCTTGGTGTAGGGGTGCAGGGGATGGAGGAACAGCTCTTCAGCCTCTGCCAGCTCCACGATGCGGCCCTTGCTGATGACGGCGATGCGGTCCGAGATGAACCGGACGACCGACAGGTCGTGGGCGATGAACAGGTAGGTCAGACCGCGGGACTTCTTCATGCTGTTCAGCAGGTTCAGCACCTGCGCACGGATGGAGACGTCCAGTGCGGAGATGGGCTCGTCGGCCACGATGAACTCCGGCTCCATGACCAGCGCACGGGCGATGCCGATACGCTGACGCTGGCCGCCCGAGAACTCGTGGGGGAAGCGGGAGGCGAACTCCGGCAGCAGGCCGACCTCGTGCAGAGCGTTCATGACCTTTTCGTGCAGGTCATTCTGGTCCTTGTACAGGTGGTGGTTCAACAGACCCTCAGCCACGATGTACTCGACCTTGGCGCGCTCGTTCAGAGAGGCCATGGGGTCCTGGAAGATCATCTGCACCTTGCGGATGACCTCACGGTCCAGCTCCTTGGAGATCTTGCCGTTGATCTTCTGGCCCTTGAAGAAGATGTCGCCGCCCGAGGTCGGGTTGATGCGGCAGATGGCACGGCCAATGGTGGTCTTGCCGGAGCCGGACTCGCCGACCAGCGAGAAGGTCTCGCCCTTGTAGATGTCAAAATTGACGTGGTCCACGGCCACGAACTTCTTTTTGCCGGAGCCAAAGGTGATCTGAAGGTCTTTCAGCTCAATCAGCTTTTCACGCTCAGCCATTTAAGTTGGAACCTCCCATCTTTCCCATTTTCTCACGCAGGTTCTGGATGGAGTGGGGGCGTTCCATCTTGGGAGCCCGGGGGTCCAGATACCAGGTCTTTGCCGCGTGGGTCTCGGACACCTGGAAGAACGGAGGTTCTGCCACGAAGTCGATGGCCAGCGCGTGCTTGTTGCGGGGTGCAAATGCATCGCCCTTGATCTCATTGAACAGGTTCGGCGGCGTACCGTCGATGGTGGGCAGGGCCTCACCCTTGGTACCCAGCTGAGGCAGAGCCTGCAGCAGAGCCCAGGTGTAGGGGTGCCATGCGTCGTAGAAGATCTCTTCGACGGTGCCGTACTCGACGATCTGGCCGGCGTACATGACGGCCACGCGGTCTGCCACGTTTGCCACAACGCCCAGGTCATGGGTGATGTAGATAACGGACATACCCAGCTCCTTCTGCAGGTCACGGATGAGCTGCAGGATCTGTGCCTGAATGGTCACGTCCAGAGCGGTGGTGGGCTCGTCGCAGATGAGGATCTGCGGACGGCAGGCGGCAGCGATGGCGATGACGACACGCTGCCGCATACCGCCGGAGAACTCGTGCGGATACTGCTCGTAGCGGCGCTCCGGGTCGGGGATGCCGACCTTGGCCAGCATCTCGATGGCGGCCTTCTTGGCCTCCGCGCCCTTCAGGCCCTGATGGTGCTCGATGCTCTCCTGGATCTGCTTGCCGATTTTCTTCAGCGGGTTCAGGCTGGTCATCGGGTCCTGCATGACCATGGCGATCTTCTTGCCGCGCACGCCCAGCCAGTCCTTCTCGGTGAACTTGGTCATGTCGCGGCCTTCGTACATGATGGAGCCGCCGGTGATCTTACCGTTGACATCCAGCATACCCACGAAGGTCTTGGTGAATACGGACTTGCCCGAGCCGGACTCGCCCACGATGGCCAGCGTCTCGCCGTCATAGAGGTCCAGCGAGCACTTGCGGATCGCGTTCAGCTTCTTGCCGCGCAGGCTAAAGGTGATCTCCACGTCTTTGGCAGAGATGATCGGTTGTCTATCCATTTTTGTGATTTTCTCTCCCATCTGTTAAACGTGGTTGCGCGGGTCAGCAGCATCCGAGAAAGCGTTGCCCATGATATAGAAGGAAATGGAGATGATGGACACGATGGATGCGGGGAAGACCAGCAGGTAAGGATAATCGAGGAAGAAGCCGCGCACCTTGCTCAGGATGAGGCCCAGAGACGGAGTCTCGATGCCCAGACCGATGCCCAGATAGGACAGGGTGGACTCGAGGTTGATGGTGGCGGGGATGCTCAGCGCCATGCGCAGGATGATGACGGAGACCAGATAGGGCAGGATGTTCTTGGTCAGAACGCGCCACAGCGGGGTGCCAAGGCAGCGGGACGCGAGGTTGTACTCGCGGTCACGGAACATGAACACCATGTTGCGGACGCGGCGGGCCATGACCAGCCAGCCGATGGCGATCATCGAGACGGCCATGATGGTGAAGCTCTGGCCGACGACCAGTGCGATCAGGGTCATGTAGATGATGTAAGGCACATTGTCGATGAGGTTGTACAGCTCGGTGAAGAAGCGGTCCAGCTTACGGACATAGCCCCAGATCAGGCCGATGATGACGCCGAGGATGCTTTCGCCCACGGCAACGATGAGGGCCAGACGGATGGACACCTGAGTGGCGTACCACACCTGACACCAGTAGTCGCGGCCAAGGTTGTCGGTGCCGAACCAGTATTCGCTGTTGGGCTTCCGGAAGGCCAGAGAGGAATCCGTCACCAGCGTCTGATAATCGTACTTGCCGATGGCCAGTGCGATGAAGGAGAAGATGACGAGGAACAGGAACAGGATCAGGCAGACGACAGCAGCCTTGTGCTTGAGGAAGTTCTGGATGACAGAACCCCAGTAGCTGTAGTTGGAGTAGCCGACACGCTCGGCTTCCTCCGGAGAGTAATCGACAAAGTAGAACAGTTCGTCCTGCTTTTTGCCCTCAAAATCAGATGCTTTAGCCATCAGCGTGCGGCCTCCTTTCCGGTCAGAGTAATGCGCGGGTCAACCAGCATCATCAGCACGTCGCCCAGGAAAACACCCACGATGCCCAGTGCAGCGTAGAGGATGACCAGAGTCTGGACGACGTTCAGGTCATAGCGCTGGATGGCGTCGGTCAGCAGGGGACCCATGCCGGGAACGGAGAAGAACCGCTCCATCAGCAGAGAGCCGCCGACCGTCAGCAGGATGGACTGGGGGATATACTGCACCATGGGGACCATGGCGTTGCGCAGCACGTGCTTGAACATGATCTCGCTGGAGCTCAGGCCCTTGACGCGGGCCAGCTTGATATAATCGCGGGTCAGCTCGTCCACCATGTAGCGGCGGGTCCACAGAGCGTAGCCTGCGATAGACGCCAGCGACAAGCAGACGATGGGCAGCACGCTGGACGGGCCGACATTACGGGTGGAGTACAGCGTGGGGAAACCCAGGTATTTGGAGCCGAAGACCAGCACCAGCGAATAGGAGACCAGAGAAGGCACAGCGTTGACGAAAACGGTGTAGGCCGTGCCGATCCAGTCAAAGACCTTGTCCTTGAAGGCGGTCTGCAGGATGCCCAGCATGATGCCCACCAGCAGAGAGATGCCGGCGGAGATCAGGCCGAGGCGCATGGAGACGCCGAATTTCTTGCCGATCACCTTCACGACGGAAGCGCCATTCTGGATGCGGCGGGAAGTGCCGAAGTCCAGATGGAGCAGGTCGTTGTAGAAGTGCAGCAGCTGGGTGCCGATGGGGTCGGTCAGACCGGCGGCTTCCAGCGCGGCGTATTTCTGCTCTTCGGTAAACTTCATGAGCTGTTCTTCCGTGAAGTAGTAGTCCGTAGGCAGGCAGCGCATCAGCAGAAAGACGATGGTTGCGATCAATAAGATCGTGACGAGCGACTGAGCCAGCCGCTTGACGGTGTATTTTAACATGATAACCAAACCTTTATAAAATAATCATCAGGCTTTGGTTGCTGCATTGAAAGCAGCGGAGAAAGCCTCGTACTCCTCGGTGGTGTAGCCGTCGCCCTGACGGGTCTCCCAGTTGACGGCCTTGTAGTTGCAGGGACCGTACATGGCGTTGATCTTGGTGTACTCGTTGACGTGGGTCAGGCACCAGAGCACCTCGTACAGGCAGGGGATGCACAGTGCGTTGTTCAGCATGGAAGCCTCAGCCTTTGCGAATGCGGCATAGCGTGCATCGGTATCGGTAACGATGGCCTTTGCCTCAGTGACCAGATCGGTGAACTCCTGATAATCTGCCAGCAGCTCCTTCTGGTAGTCCTTCGGGTCCTTCTCAACGGCTGCGATCCAGGAGGTGGTCTGAGCGTAGTAAGCGTTGTCGTCGCTCAGGACTTCCTGACCCAGGAAGTTGACGGGGTCACCGAAGTCAGCGCCCCAGCCGTTCTGCAGGATGGAGTGCAGCTGGACGTTACGGACTTCCTTATAAAGAGAAGAGACGTAGGTGCCGATGTCCAGAACGACGAAGTCATCGCCCAGGCTCTCGGAGAAGCACTGCTTCAGAACGGTGGCGGTATCCAGAGCAGTGGTGTCGCCGCTCTTGATGTAGTGGTAGCAGTGGACGGGGAAGGTGACGCCGATAGCGCTCAGCTCTTCCATGGCCTGCTTCTTCAGGTCAGCGATGTCGCCGCCGTTGTCGCGGAGGCGGATCATGGTCTTGCCGTCGTAAGACTGACTGTCGAAGCCCATCTCCTTGGCGACCAGAGTGGTGTACTCCTCACCCTTGGTGTTGTAGCAGACACCGGGCATGGTGTAGTAGTCGTTCTCGCACTTCAGGGGGTTGATCTTGTTGGTGCGGGCGTAGTAGTTGGTGAAGTCGATGCCCTTGTAGAAGCACTGACGGAACGCGCGGTTTGCAACAGCCTTGTTCCAGTTCTCGTCCAGATTGCCGTTCTCATCCTTGCGCTGGAAGTTCAGGTGCATCTGGAAGCTGAACTTGGTGGGGCGCTTCTCGCACAGGAACTTGTTGTGCTTGTTGTTGGGGTCGGAGGTGATGGTGGTCAGGTTGGACTCGGTCAGGTCGATGTTATCGACCTCGCCGTTCTCGTACAGCTGCAGGCCCATGGACAGGTCGGGGATCATGGTGATGGTGTGATGCTCGAAACGGGTGCAGTCGTTTGCAGCGTAGTAGTTGGGGTTGGGGATGAAGCTCTTGGTGTTCTGCTGGATATACTCCTCGATGAGGTACGGACCATTGTACCACATGGTGGAGTAATCGCAGGCACGGAAGCCATCGATGCCCAGCTCCTTGATGAGGTCCTCAGAGGCGGGGTAGAAGCTGTTGTAGGCAGCGACGGTGTCGAAGTAGGGGCAGGGGTTCTTGCAGGTAAAGACCAGAGTGTAGTCGTCCGGTGCCTCGACGCCGACACCGGCAGCCAGCATATCCTCATAGGTCATGTCGGCGGCAGCGTCGCCCTTGTCCTTGGTCAGGTCGTAGTACTCAGCAGCGCCCACGACGGTCTCAGAGGGCATGGAGGTGTTGAAGGCCTCGTTCTTGAGGGCGTTCAGAACCCACTCGAAGCCCACGAGGAAGTCCTTGGAGGTCAGGTGAGACTTGACCTCGCCGTTGACGTCGCACCAATCGACATCGTCGCGCAGGTGGAAGGTCCAGACGGTGGAGTCCTCGTTGTGCTCCCAGCTGGATGCGATGGCGGGCGTTGCCTTGCCGTAGCAGTCGAAGCTCAGCAGACCGTCCCAGCAGTTGGTGATGACGTTCAGGTCGGAAGCGGACTGGCTGTACAGGAAGTTCCAGGTCTCCAGCTCACGGTTGGCAGTCTCGAAGGAGACGTAATCGGTGATGGCGTCGGCTGCGGGTGCAGCTGCGCCGGAGGCAGCACCGGAGGTGCTGGCAGCAGTGCTGCTGGAAGAACCACCGCAAGCGGCCAGGATGCTTGCAGCGCCCACGACGCCGGAAGCCTTGAGGAAGCTGCGGCGGCTGATGGAATGAGACTCAAAATTTGCGTTCATTGTGTTTTCCTCCCAATTATTTTTTCGTGTCTCGGCTCTATGGCGCAGGGTACCTTGCCCTGCCGATTTCCCACTCCTACGAGATTGTCTGCCCCTCTGTATTACCAGAGAATACAAAAGAGCGCAGAAACAGACCCCTCTGTCTGTGTCTGTGCTCCTCCCGTAAAATCCTTAACACGACATATATTGTACCATCGAAATAAATGGTTGTCAATGGAATGGAAATCGCTTTTTCTTCTAAAAGAAAGCCGTACCCTGCATAGAGATGAAATAAATTTACTTTACTGTGATGAAGGGTGACGAAAATAAGATAAACAGGCCCAAAAACAAAACAACGGGAGCTGTTCTTGGATTAAGAACAGCTCCCGTGTGTGGGATACGGGCCGGAAGCAGGAACTCCCGGCGGAAAAGAGTTAAGAAAAAGTTAAGATTTTGCGGCGTCGAAAGCCTTGGCAAACTCCTCGTACTGAGCGGTGGTGTAGGCGTCCTCGCTGGTCTCCCAGTTGACGTACTTGAAGTTGCAGGGGCCGAACATGGCGTTGATCTTGGTGTACTCGTTGACGTGGGTCAGGCACCAGCGGACATCGTAGTAGCAGGGGACGGCCAGCGAGTTGTTGATCATGTAGGCCTCGGCCTTTGCGAAAGCCTCATAGCGGGCGTCGGTGTCGTCCACGATGGCGTTGGCCGCGTTGACCAGGTCGGTGAACTGTTCAAACTCGTCTACCAGCTCCTTCTGGTAATCGGCGGGATCCTCCGCCACCAGCTGGATGTTGGAGTAGTTGACGGCGTAGTAGGCGTTGGAGTCATGCAGGATCTCCTGCCCCACAAAGTTGACGGGGTCGCCGAAGTCTGCGCCCCAGCCGTTGATGACGAAGCCGTGGAGCTTGGGGATGCGGACTTCCTTTGCAAGGCTGGAAACGTAGGTGCCGAGGTCCAGCTGGATGAAGTCGTCGCCGAAGCTGTCGGTGAAGCACTGCTTCAGAACGGTGGCGTTGTCCTGAGCCACGGTGTTGCCGGCCACGAAGAAGAAGGGCGCCTTGACCGGGAAGGTGACGCCGATGGCAGTCAGCTCATCCATGGCCTGCTTCTTGAGGGCGGCGATGGAGTCGGCGGTGGACTTGCGCAGATGGACCATGGTCTCGCCGTCATACTTCTCGCCGTCGATGCCCAGCTCCTTGGCCACCAGATCAACATAATCGGTGCCTTTGGAGTTGTAGCAGACGCCCTTCATGGTGTAGTAGTTGTTCTCACACTTGAGGGGGTTGATCTTGTTGAAGCGTGCGTAGTAGGGAATGAGGTTCAGGCCCTCCTGGAAGCAGCGGCGGAATGCCCGGTTGGCCACGGCCTTGTTCCAGTTCTCGTTGGGGGTGCCGTCGGTGTTGAGGCAGTAGAAGTTGAAATGGAAGTCGTAGGCGTACTTGGTGGGGCGCTTCTCACAGAGCTGGTCGTTGTAGGCGTTGGAAGTGTCGGAGGTGATGGTGGTCAGGGTGCTCTCGCTCAGCTCCAGCTCGTCCAGCTCACGGTTCTGATACAGCTGGTAGCCGACGGTCAGGTCGGTGATCATGCTCAGGGACACGCGCTCGAAGCGGCTGCACTCGTCAGCTGCATAATAATGAGGGTTCGGGATAAACCGCTTGGAGTTGTCGGAGACGAATTCCTCGATGAGGTAGGGGCCGCAGCACCACTGCTGGGTGTAGTCCACGCCGCGGAAGCCCTCGACGCCCAGCTTTTCCACCAGAGCCGGGGGTGCCGGATAGCAGCAGACGTAGGAAGCCACGGTGTCGAAGTAGGGGCAGGGATTTATGCAGGTGTAGACGACGGTGTAATCATCCGGCGCGTCGATGCCGACGCCTGCGGCCAGCATATCGTCGTAGGTCAGGGCCGCGGCGGCTGCGTCGTCCATTGCATAGGTCTTGTCGTAGTAATCGGCTGCGCCCACGACGGTGGTGGAGGGCATGGAGGTGTTGGCGGCCTGATTCTTCTTTGCGTTCAGCACCCACTCGAAGCCCACGAGGAAGTCTTTGCTGGTCAGGTGGTCCTGCACCTCGCCGTTCATGTCCACCCAGTCCACATCGTTACGGAGGTGGAAAGTCCAGACAGTGGAGTCCTCGTTGTGCTCCCAGCTCTTAGCCAGAGCCGGCACCGGCTTGCCGTAGTTGTCGAAGCTGACAAGACCATCGATGATGTTGGTCGTCACGTTGAAGTCGATGGCCTGCTGACTGTAGAGCATATTCCAGCTCTCGATCTCACGGCCGGAAGTCTCGTAAGTAAACAGCTCGCTCAGGCCCTTGCCGGAAGCAGCTGCACCGGAAGAAGCCGACGAAGCGCTGGCTGCGGTGCTGGAAGAAGAGCCGCCGCAGGCAGCCAGCAGACCGGCTGCGCCAACAGCGCCGGCACCCTTGAGGAAGCTGCGGCGGGTGATGGTGTGAGACTCAAAATCGTGGTACATATTCTTTCCCTCCTGTAATGACTGGTACGGCTCTGCGTTTCCCGAATCCCTGTCCTATCCATGCCAGTTTACCCTCCCACGGGGTAAAAAAGGGTACAAAAAGGGCGCAGAGACAGATTTTATTGATCTGTTTCTGCGCCATTGCAGAACCCGTATCGATTGCAAATATTCTATCATCCCACAGGCGGGAAGTCAAGAAAAACCACGCTGGTACGGATTGAATTTTATTGATTCAGCAAACACATAAAAATGAAAAGATTTCATGTGCTGACTGAAATAGAATGACTTTTACGTCTGCTTAGCCCTGAATAGCAGCGTCGAAAGCCTTGGCAAACTGCTCGTACTGGACGGTGGTGTAGGCTTCCTCGGAAGTCTCCCAGTTGACAGCCTTGTAGTTGCAGCCGCCGTACATGGCGTTGATCTTGCTGTACTCGTTGGCGTGGGTCAGGGACCATGTGATGTCGTAGTAGGCGGGGCTGACCAGCACGTTCTCCAGCAGATAGGCCTCAGCCTTGGCGAAGGCCTCGTAGCGGGCGTCGGTGTCGTTGACGATGGCGTTGGCGGCATTGACCAGATCGGTGTACTGCTCGAAAGCATCCATCAGGTCCTTCTGGTAGTCGGCAGGAGCCTCAGCCACCCGGGCGATGTTGGAGTAGTAGTGTGAGTAGAAAGCATTGTCGTCGTGGATGGTCTCCTGACCGAGGAAGTTGACGGGGTCGCCGAAGTCGGCGCTCCAGCCGTTGATGACAAAGCTCTGGAGCTGAGGAGTGCGGACCTCCTGGGTCAGGCTGGAAACGTAGGTCTGGATGTCCAGCTTGATGAAGTCATCGCCGAAGCTGTCGGAGAAGCACTGCTTGAGGATGGTGGCGTTGTCCAGTGCAGAGGTGCTGCTGGCGATGATGAAGTAGGTAGCCTTGACGGGGAAGGTGACGCCGATGGCGCTCAGCTCCTCCATGGCCTGCTTCTTCAGGGCGGAGATGTCGCCGCCGTTGGCACGCAGGCGGATCATGGTCTCGCCGTCGTACTTCTCGGAGTCGAAGCCCATCTCCTTGGCCACCAGAGTGGTGTACTCAACGCCCTGCGTGTTGTAGCACAGGCCCTTCATGGTGTAGTAGTCGTTCTCGCACTTCAGGGGGTTGATCTTGTTGTAGCGGGAGAACCATGCCTTCAGGTTCAGGCCGCGGTAGAAGCACTGACGGAAAGCAGTATTGGCGATGGCCTTGTTCCAGTTCACATCGGGGGTGCCGTCGGCGTTGTTCTTCTGGTAGTTGAAGTGCATGGCGTAGGCAGTGGGGCGGGCGCGCTTCTCACAGAGCTGGCTGTTGTACTCGTTGTTGGGGTCGGAGGTGATGGTGGTGATGGTGCTCTCGTTCAGGTCCATCTCGTCCAGCTCGCGGTTCTGGTAGAGCTGGAATGCGATGGCCTGATCGGAGATCATGGTCACGGTCATACGCTCGAAGCGGCTGACGTTGGCAGCATTGTAGTAGTGGGGGTTGGGGATATAGCTCTTGGTGTTGCCCTGGATATACTCCTCGACGATATAGGGGCCGCAGTACCACATGTTGGTGTTATCGCAGCCACGGAAGGTCTCGATGCCCAGCTCGTCGATCAGCGCCTGAGAGGCGGGGTAGAAGCTGGTGTAGGAGGCCACGGTATCAAAGTAGGGGCAGGGGTCCTTGCAGGTGAACACCAGAGTGTAGTCGTCGGGAGCCTCGATGCCCACGCCTGCGTCCAGCATATCCTGATAGTGCAGGTCGGCGGCAGCAGCACCCATATCCTTGGTCTTCTCGTAGTACTCCTCAGCGCCCACGATGTACAGGGTGGGCATGGAGGTGTTGTTGGCCTCGTTCTTGGAGGCGTTCAGCACCCACTCCAGACCGACCAGAAAATCGGTGGCGGTGATGTGCTCCTTCACCTCGCCGTTGCAGTCCACCCAGTCCACATCGTCGCGCAGGTGGAAGGTCCAGACGGTGGAGTCCTCGTTGGCCTCCCAGCTGGTGGCGATGGCGGGTACCAGCTTGCCGTAGCAGTCGAAGCTCATCAGGCCGTCCCACAGGTTGGTGACGACGTTGGCGTCGGTGAGGGTCTGGCTGTACAGCAGGTTCCAGCTCTCGATCTCACGGTTGGCAGACTCCCAGGAGATGTACTCCTTGAGGGGGGGGGCACCGGTGGAGTTGGGGGCCTGTGCGCCGGAAGCGGCCGTGCTGCCGGAGTTGTTGGACTTGCTGCCGCCGCAGGCGGACAGCAGGCCGGCGGCACCCACGACGCCTGCGCCCTTCAGGAAGCTGCGGCGGGTGATGTTGCGGGACTCAAAATCGATGTTCATTGAGATACGCTCCTCCGAGATATTATTTTCCTTTTTTCCTATCCTAAATGCAAAAAACGGCGCGCTCCGGGCGCCAAAAACGCACAAAGCGCCCGGGACTGCACCTTTCGTATTCTAACATTCTGGGCAAAAGAAGTCAATGACATACGGCGCTGAAATAGAAACAAAATGGTAACGGATGCTTTTTTCTGAAAAATGACGGCAAAAAAACGGTAAAGAATGGAAAGAAGTCGTACCTTCACAAGATGATGGATGGATACAACGAAAGTCGGAAAACGCAAAGCGGCTATCTTTTTTCATAAAATCATGCTACAATACTACTGAATGAACCCTATATTAAGGAGTACACGGATGAAAAAGCTGGTTTCGATGTATCAAAAATATATGTTCCGCCCCATTTTGTATAAATCCGTCACCCGGGTGTCGGTGGTGGCTGTGCTGATGCTGCTGTGGGACCGCTATGTCAGCGACGGCACGTTTACCATGTGGCAGGCCCCGGCCCTGCTGCTGGGCGTCGTGCTGCTGATGTGGGCGTGGGTGAACTACCTGCGTCTGGACGGTGTGACCATCCATCATCTGGGCGAAGAGTTTAAGGATATGGGCAAAAAGAAGAGGTTCCACTCCACCAAGTCCATCGTGGACTTTGCCGACGAGCGCATCGTCTCCTTCGAGGAGCTGGCACCGGAAGAGCGCACCTATTGCAGCATGCTCTCGAATCTCATCCTGGGCGGGGCGCTGCTCATCATCGGCCTCATCGCAGGCGCAGTGTGAGGGCGGCGGACATGGCAGAAAAAAGCGAAAAACAGCTGGTGGTGGGCATCCTTGCCCATGTGGACTCCGGCAAGACCACCCTCTCCGAGGCGATGCTCTACCGCGCGGGCAGCATCCGCAAGCTGGGCCGGGTGGATAACAAAGATGCCTTCCTCGACACCGACAGGCTGGAAAAGGCGCGTGGGATCACCATCTTTTCCAAGCAGGCCCTGCTGAAAACGGGAAGTACGAATATCACCCTGCTGGACACCCCCGGCCATGTGGACTTTTCCACCGAGACGGAGCGCACCTTGCAGGTGCTCGACTACGCAGTGCTGGTCATCAGCGGCACCGACGGCGTCCAGAGCCATACCGAGACGCTCTGGCGTCTGCTGCGGCGGTATCATATCCCGACCTTCGTGTTCATCAATAAAATGGACCTGCCCGGCCCGGGCAAAGAGGCGCTGCTGAGCCAGCTTTCCCACCGTCTGGGCGACGGATTCGTGGATTTCGGCGCAGAGCAGGCCGAACGGGACGAGGCACTGGCCCTCTGCGACGAGCGCCTGATGGAAAAGATGCTGGACGCGGGCAGCCTGACGGCGGAGGACATCATCCCGGCCGTCGCCCGGCGGCACGTCTTTCCCTGCTGGTTTGGCGTGGCCCTGCAGAGGGAGAATGCCGGCGGCTTACAGGGTGTGGACGAGCTGCTGGCCGGCCTCGACGAATACACCCGCGCCGCCCCGGCGCTGGAAGCTTTCGGTGCGCGGGTGTTCAAAGTCTCGCAGGATGAGCGGGGAGAGCGGCTGACCTGGCTGCGCGTCACCGGCGGTGAGCTGAAAGTCAAAGCCCAGCTCACCGGCGAAGCGGACGGCGAGCCCTGGGCCGAAAAGGCCAACCAGCTGCGGCTTTACTCCGGCGCAAAATATACGCTGGCAGAGGCCATCGGCCCGGGGCAGGTCTGCGCCGTCACCGGACTGACAAAGGCGAAGCCCGGCACCGGCCTCGGGGCCGAGCGGGACAGTGACCTCCCGGTGCTGGAACCTGTCCTGAGCTATCGGGTATGTCTGCCCGAGGGCGCGGACGTTCATGCCGCATTGGGCAAGCTCCACCGTCTGGAAGAGGAAGAACCTCAGCTCCACGTCGTTTGGAACGAGACGCTGGGCGAGATACACGTCCAGCTCATGGGCGAGATACAGCTCGAGGTGCTCAAGAGCCTGCTGGCCGAGCGGTACGGGCTGGACGTGGAGTTCGACTCCGGCGGCATATTATATAAGGAAACCATCACCGAGGCCATCGAGGGGGTGGGCCATTATGAGCCTCTGCGCCACTATGCCGAGGTGCATCTGAAGCTCGAGCCGCTGCCCCGGGGCAGCGGGATGCAGTTTGCCGCCGACTGCCGGGAGGAAGAGCTGGACAAAAACTGGCAGCGCCTCGTGCTGACCCATCTGGAAGAAAAGCAGCACCTCGGCGTCCTCATTGGCGCGCCGCTGACGGATATGAAGATCACCCTCATCGCGGGCCGCGCCCATCTCAAGCACACCGAGGGCGGCGACTTCCGGCAGGCCACCTACCGCGCCGTGCGGCAGGGCCTCATGATGGCAAACCAAATCAAAAAGACCCAGCTCCTCGAGCCGTGGTATTCCTTCCGGCTGGAAGTGCCTGCGGAGAACATTGGCCGCGCCATGAGCGACGTCCAGCGGATGGAGGGCAGCTTTGACCCGCCCGAGACGGCACCGGACGGCCAGACCGCCGCCCTCACCGGCTTTGCACCGGTGGCTGCCATGCGCAGCTACCCTATGGAGGTGGTCAGCTACACCCGGGGCAGGGGACACCTGAACCTGACGCTGGACGGCTACCGCCCCTGCCACAACGCGGCGGAGGTCATCGAGGCAGTGGACTATGAGCCGGAACACGACCTGGACAACCCCGCCGACTCGGTGTTCTGCTCCCATGGCGCGGGCTTTGTGGTGCCGTGGGAGCAGGTGCGCAGCCATATGCACGTGGACAGCGGCTGGGGCCGCACCGCCCCGACAGCAGAAGAAACAGCGGCCCGTCCCCGCCGGATGGCGGCTTACCGCGCTACGCTGGAAGAGGATGCCGAGCTGCTGAAAATTTTTGAGCGCACCTACGGCCCCATCAAACGGGATCCGCTGGCGGCGTTCCGCCCGGTGCAGAAGCGGGAACGGCCCGATTTCGCCGCCGAGCAGTGGGAGATCGCCCCCGAATACCTGCTGGTGGACGGCTACAACATCATCTTTGGGTGGGACGAGCTGAACGCCCTCTCCAAGGAGAGCCTCGACGCCGCCCGCCACCGGCTGATGGACATTCTCTGCAACTATCAGGGCTTCAAAAAGTGCGTCCTCATCCTCGTGTTCGATGCCTACCGTGTGCCGGGCAGTCCCGGCAGCATCGAGCAGTACCACAACATCCACGTCGTCTACACCAAAGAGGCCGAGACGGCGGATATGTTCATCGAGCGCGTCACCCACGAGATCGGCAAAAACCGCCGGGTCCGGGTGGCGACCTCCGACGGCATGGAACAGGTCATCATTCTGGGCCACGGCGCCCTCCGCGTCTCGGCCCGGATGTTCCACGAAGAGGTGCAGGACGTGGAAAAAGAGATAAGGCGCTGCATCCAGGGGGAGGCGTGAGCATGACACCCGAAATTACGGCTGAATTTGTCTGGTCACACATCCCAAAACGCCCGAGGGAGAGCAACAAGGGCAGCTTCGGCGCGGTGCTGGCTGTGGCGGGAAGTGCCTGCTACCGCGGTGCGGCGTCGCTGACCGTCGAGGGCGCTCTGCGCACCGGCGCAGGCATCGTCACGCTGGCAAGCGTCGAGCCGGTGCTGGCGGCGGTGTCGGCACGCCTGCCGGAATGCTGTCTCTGCCCCTGTGAGCCGGGGGCAGAAGGGGGCATCTCCCCCCAGAGCATCCCCCGCATCCTCCGGCAGAAGGCCGCCGTCCTGCTCATCGGGCCGGGACTGGGCTATCTTGCCCAGAGCACGGCCCGCGCCGCCGAGACGCGGACGCTGGTGAAGAAGCTGCTCACCGGCTTTTCGGGCAGTGCGGTGCTGGATGCCGATGGCCTCAACGCCGCCGCCAGCCTCATGAACGCGGGTGAGGAACTGCCGCGCCCGGCCAAAGAGCTGATTTTGACGCCCCACCCGGGGGAGATGTCCCGGCTGACGGGGCTTTCGGTGGAGGCCGTTCAGGCCGACCGGGAGGGTGTCGCCCGGCGGTATGCCGCTCAGTGGAATGCGGTGGTGGTGCTGAAAGGGGCGCGGACCGTGGCCGCCGCCCCGGATGGCCGCGTCTGCGTCAACCCCACCGGCAATCCCGGTCTTGCCCGGGGCGGGAGCGGCGATGTGCTGGCCGGTATGATGTCGGCCCTGCTGGCCTGCGGTCTGTCCGCCTGCGAAGCCGCCGCCTGTGCGGTCTGGCTCCACGGTGCCGCCGCTGACCGTGCCGCCCGCCAAAAAGGCGAATACGGGATGCTCCCGCAGGATATTTTCGCCCATCTGGGGCAGATGTTTGCGGAAAATGACCGTTGAAATGTGAAAAACAAAATGCAGAATCCATAAAATTTTGCACTGATTTCCGTCGATAGATACAAAAGAGGTGTTGAATATGGTTGAAAAGTTGGAAAAAATCATTTCGCAGAGCCAGAACATCGTCTTTTTCGGCGGTGCGGGCGTGTCCACCGAGAGCGGCATCCCGGACTTCCGCAGTGTGGACGGCCTCTACCATCAGAAATACGATTACCCGCCCGAGACGATCTTGAGCCACACCTTCTGGGAAGAGCGCCCCGAGGAGTTCTACCGCTTCTACCGCGATAAGCTCATCGTCAAGGGAGCAAAGCCCAACGCGGCGCATCTGCGTCTGGCAAAGCTCGAGCGGGAGGGCAGGCTGAAAGCCGTCATCACCCAGAACATCGACGGCCTCCATCAGGCGGCAGGCTCCAAGACGGTGTACGAGCTCCACGGCAGCACCCTGCGCAACTACTGCGTCAAGTGCGGCGCGTTCTACGATGTGGACTTCATCGCCAACAGCACCGGTGTGCCGCGCTGCCCCAGATGCGGCGGTATCATCAAGCCGGACGTCGTCCTCTACGAAGAGGGGCTGGATGAGCAGGTGTTGTCCGGCGCCGTCTCGGCCATCCGCCGCGCTGATACTCTCATCATCGGCGGTACCAGCCTTGTGGTCTACCCGGCGGCGGGACTCATCCGGTACTTCCGGGGCGACCACCTCGTGGTCATCAATATGCAGCCTACGAATGCGGACGCCGAGGCCGATCTGTGCATTGCAAAGCCCATCGGACAGGTGCTCAGCGAGGATGTTGTGGTGGAGGAGTGAAGCATGGGAGCCTCCGGCAGTGCCGGAGGCTCCCATTTTGTCTGTAAAGTTATCAGTCGATGGTCGTCTTTGTCCGTCCAACACCCAGCACGGCGGTGGAGATCTTCTTCCAGCTGTTGCAGCCGCAGACGCCGTCGGCGCGCAGGCTGGTGCGCCGCTGGAAGCCCCTGAGGGCTTCTTCCGTCCGGCTGCCGAAGATGCCGTCGATGCGGTTCCCGGTCTGGTAGCCCAGCGTCGAGAGGGCGTCCTGGAGGATCATGACGTAGCAGCCCCGGCTGCCCCGGCGGAGGGTGGGGTAGCCTGCCGTGGTGCCTCTGCAGGCAGGCGTGCCGTAGCGCCGGTCGAAGTGGACCCATGTGGGGGTCTGGCTCAGCGGCTCGACATAGCCCCACGCCCCGGTGGAGCGGGCGGCGTTGTAGATGGCGGTGCGCTGGGTCCGGCTGAAGCTCTGCCCCACATCGAAGGCCACGCCGGCATAGTGCTGGCTGCGGGTGCCGTGGCCTCCCTCCCAGATGCGGCGGAAGGCGTATCCCACCGGGATGCCCCTGCCGTATTTGCGGCGGGTGAGGTTCCACGCTTCCATTGCCGCGATGGTCGTCCAGAGCACCGGGCTGTTCGATTTGCCCCGGAACTCCCGCACGGTCAGAGTCCTGCCGGTGCTGTAGGGCATGGGGTCGTTCTCGCGCAGACTCGAATAGGTGTAGACTCTGTTCTCGTAGGCGTCATAGACCAGTAAGCGTGCCATCTCTCATCCCTCCTCGGTGCAGTTGTCGCAGGCAGTATGGCTCTGGGCGCGGAGTGCGGCCCAGGTGGGCCGGTCTACGACGCCGTTTGGCTCAAGGCCCGCCCGCTGCTGCGTGTCTTTTACGGCGGCGGTGTCCTCCGGGCCGAAGGAGGCGTTGTCGGCGACGTAGTCCTCCTCGCAGTAGAGCTGGGAGCGGTCATTGAGCCAGCCCTCGATGAGGCGGACATCAGCGCCCACGCTGCCCTCCTTCATGGCCCGGTCCGGGTAGTCCGGCCCCTGCCCGGGATTCCGGTCGGGGTTGGGGGTGAAGGCCGCCAGCTGTAAGCTCAGGGCTTCCACTGCTGTCCACGTCTCGGCGTCTGCCACGCCGGTGGCGGGCAGGCCCAGAAGCTCCTGCGCGCTGGCGGTGGCGTTCGCGGTCTCCTGTGTGTACTGGCTGGAAAGCGCGGGGGACGCCACACTGTCGTAGTAGTAGGCGATGCGCTGCAAAAGCAGGGTGTAGTAGAGCACGGCGCTGCTGTCGGTGCCGACGGTGAGCGGTGTGCCGGGGTAGGGGAGACGCTTGAGGGTGACCACCGGCCCGGACGAGCGGAGGGCCGACGCTTTGCCGTAGAGCGAATCCCATGTCTTCCGGCCTACGATGCCGTCCACCGTCAGCCCGGCGAACCGCTGGTAGGCCCGCACGGCGGCCTCGGTGGCCGCGCCGAAACGGCCGTCGATGGAGACAGAGGGGATGCTGCTCTGGTAGGCGCTCATGAGGTAGAGGTAGAATTGCAGCTCCCGGACGGCGGTGCCGGTGGAGCCATTGCGCAGCACGCCCGGGTACTCGCCGGGCCGCAGACTGGGCGAAAGCAGGCGGTTGGCAATGTCGTTGTAGACTTCGTAGAGCTTGTTCCATGTCGTCCGGCCCACGACGCCGTCGCTGGTGAGGCCGAAGTAGGTCTGGAACCGCCGCACGGCCGCTGCGGTAGACGAGCCGAAGACGCCGTCCACGGTGACATTGTTGAGACGGGAATAGACCGTCCGCGCGATCTTCAGCCAGAACTGCACCAGCCGGACGTTCTGGCCGCTGCTGCCCTGGCGCAGGGCGGTGCCGGGGTAGGCGTTGGGGGTGCCGTTGTCGGACTGGATGCTGCGGAACTGGTCGTACAGCTCGGTCCATGTGGTGCGGCCCACGATGCCGTCCACCGTCAGGCCGTAGCGCCGCTGGAACGCCCGGACGGCCGCCGCTGTGCCGCTGCCGTAGACGCCGTCCACCGTGACAGAGGGGATGCTGCTCTCATACTGAGCCAGCGTACTCAGCCAGAACTGCATCTGCTCTACCTTGCTGCCGGTGGAGCCCTGTTTGAGGACGCTGCTGCCGAAGTTCCATGAGCCGTCCGAGAGGGTGCCGCTGAAGGTCTCGCCTTCACTGGTCAGCTCGGCGAGGTCCTTCACCGAGACATAGATATAGCTGATCTTATACCAGGTGCTGCGGCCCACCACGCCGTCGGCGGTGAGGTTGAACTGCTTCTGGAACTTTTTGACCGTCTCGGTCATCTTGCGGCCGAAGATGCCGTCCACCGTCAGCAGGCCGAGGAAGGGATAGTCTTTGGTGATGCGGTTGAGCTGCCGCTGCAGGGTGAACACCGCCGCTCCGGTGCTGCCCTGCCGCAGAGGGCTCCCGGGGTAGCTCTGGGGGATGGACTGGATGTTGTTGGTGCGGATGATCTCGATGTTGCTGCCGTAGTAGTATTTGAGGATGCTCAGTGCGCTGCGGCCCTGATTGGCCAGCGTGACCGTCCCCCACTGCTTGAGGCCGGGGCAGGTGACGGATTTTCCGTCGCAGTACTCGGCGTAGTAGGGGTTCACGGTGCCGGTCTTGCGGATATAGGTGTTGAAGATGTCGTCCGTCAGCCGCACCATGACGTCGAACACCGTCCGGCCATGGACGTAGTATTGGTCGTAGCTGGTGGAGTTGGTGATGTTGAAACTGTAGCCCTTGCTGGGGTACCACTCGGTGTAGATGCGGTTGAGAGCCAGCGAGATCTGGCAGTGGATGTTGGCCCGCAGGGCCTGCTCGGGCCACGGGGAGCAAAATAACCCAACTGGCCAAAGCTGCCTGCCCGGACTGCCGCAAGGTGTGGAGCGAGATGCAGGAACTGGTCCGGGCGGCATCCTCGGCGGCCTTTTTATCAAGGGATAATAATAGAAAATAAGCAGGATTCACAAGCATAAACCCTTGAAATGCTTCTGTTATAATGTTACGCTACATACTGTATGCGTTGGTATATATACTGTTCAAAAAAAGCTGCATCGACTGGCGCAAAGAAATCGGACACGCGCGGCTTTTATGAATCAACATATGAAATTTTATTGAAAATCCATCATGGCGGTGGTAAAATAATCCTATAGTTCTGTCATGCTGTATCGATGCCTTTTTGTGGTATTCGGGAGTGCAGAACGGCAGCTGCCCAAGAGTTGTGAGGGGAACGATTTGATGAACAAAAGAACATTGCGCCGCCTTCTTTCTGCATTTGCGGCATTGGTGATAGGTCTATCTGTGCTGACCGGCTGCGGAACAAAAACCGCCGAAAATGTGGAAAAGCAGGAGGATGCTCAGACCATTCAGGTGTATCTGTGGACGAATAACCTGTACGAAACCTATGCGCCTTATATCCAGTCCCAGCTGCCGGATGTAAATATTGAATTCATCGTGGGAAACAACGATTTGGATTTTTACAAGTTTTTGCAGGAGAACGGCGGACTGCCGGATATCATCACCTGCTGCCGCTTCTCGCTGCACGATGCGGCTCCCTTGAAGGACAGCCTGATGAACCTTGCCTTGACCAACGAAGCGGGCGCTGTGTACAACACCTACCTCAACAGCTTCAAAAACGAGGACGGCAGCGTGAACTGGCTGCCGGTCTGCGCCGATGCCCACGGCTTTGTGGTCAACCGCAGCCTTTTTGAGCAGTACGGTATCCCCCTGCCCACCGATTACGAGAGCTTCGTTTCGGCCTGTCAGGCGTTTGAGAAGGTGGGCATCCGCGGCTTTACCGCCGATTATACCTACGACTACACCTGCATGGAAACGCTGCAGGGGCTTTCCGCTGCCGAGCTTACCACGACTGATGGGCGCAGGTGGCGCACTGCTTACAGCGACCCTGCCAGCACCGCACGGGTGGGTCTGGACGACACCGTGTGGCCGGGGGCATTTGAGCGGATGGCGCAGTTCATTCAGGATACCCACCTCACAGCGGATGACCTCGAGAACACCTACGATGACGTGACCGGGATGTTCCGGAACGGAGAAGCTGCCATGTACTTTGGCAGCTCCGCCGGTGTCAAGGTGTTTCAGGATGAGGGCATCGACACGACCTTCCTGCCCTTCTTCAGCCAGAACGGCGAAAAGTGGATCATGACCACCCCCTATTTCCAGATCGCTCTGAACCGTGACCTCGAGCAGGACACCGCGCGCCGCGAAAAAGCCATGAAAGTGCTGAACGTCATGCTCTCCGAGGAGGCGCAGAGCCGTATCGTTGCCGACGGGCAGGACCTGCTGAGCTACAGCCAGAACGTCCCCCTGCGCCTGACCGAGTACATGAAGGACGTGCGCGATGTGGTGGAAGAAAACCACATGTATATCCGCATCGCCTCCAACGATTTCTTTGCCGTCTCCAAGGACGTTGTCTCCAAAATGATCGCGGGCGAGTACACGGCACAGCAGGCTTATCGTGCGTTCAATGCCCAGCTTCTTGCCGAAGAAACGCCTGCCGATGACGAGATCGTGCTGACCTCCGGGAAGAGCTATTCCAATGTCTTCCACGCAAACGGCGGCAGCGCCTCCTTCTCCGTTATGGCGAACACGCTGCGGGGCGTTTATGGCACCGATGTGCTGCTTGCCACCGCAAACAGCTTTACCGGCAGTGTGCTGCAGGCAGACTATAACAAGAAAATGGCCGCTTCCATGATCATGCCCAACGGTCTGATGTCCCGCCAGCGCACCATGACCGGCGCAGAGCTGAAGGAAGTTGTCCGCGCCTTTGTGGAGGGCTGCGAGGGAGGGTTTGTGCCCTTCAACCGCGGTTCTCTGCCGGTGGTCAGCGGCATTGCCGTGGAGGTCAAAGAGGCAGGCGGCAGCTATACCCTGACCGGCATCACCCGGAACGGACAGCCGCTGGGGGACGACGACACCGTTACCGTGACCTGTCTGGCAGCGGAAAATCAGATGGAAGCGCTGCTTGCGAGCGAAAGCGGCAGGTCTTTGGACGGAGATACATGGGTAAAAAACAGATGGCGCGATCATCTCTCCGGCGGCGGCGCAGCGCTTGCAGAGCCTGAAAACTACATGACACTGAGGTGAGCGGGATGGAAGACGAAAAGCATGGATCCAAACGAAACTGCCATCCCCGGCAAAAGTGGCTCCCTGTTGCTGCCATCCTTCTTCTGGTCTTGCTGGCAGTCGGTTTCAGTGTTCGGTACATCTCGTTTGTGTCCCAGACCATCTATCAGGAAAGCACCTCGCATCTGGAAGAGGTGCTGCATAAATCCAACAATATGCTGAAAGAGATGGTGCGCAAGAACCTGACCTATCTGCATCTGTACAACGGCTTTCTGGAAACTACCTCGGATGAGGCCGAAATACAGGCGTATATCGGGGCGGCACAGCAGGAGGCTGGGTTTGCCGAATTCTACTTTCTTACCTATGACGGCAACTACATGACCGTGACCGGGGAGACCGGCTATCTTGGCCTGCAGACCAATCTGGACGAAAAGCTCGCTCACGATGAGGATATCGTCGTGAACACGGCGCTGCCCGGCAAGCCCCAGATGCTGGCGTTCATCTGTCCCGAAACGCAGGGCAGCTACCGGGGCTTTGCCTACGATGCCGTTGCCATCTCTTATTATAATGATGCGGTGCTTAGATTGCTGGACAGCTCTGCCTTTGAGGGCAATGCCAGCAACTATGTCATCTACCCGGATGGGCGGGTGGTCATCGACAATTCTGTAAACCGCAAGGAGACCATTTACAATTTCATTGCGATGCTGCGCGACCATTCCGATCTTTCCGAGGCGCAGATCCTGGAGCTGTCCAATGCCTTTGCACAGGGCAGCAGCGGAAACATGAAGGTAAAGCTGGGCGACACCAGTTATTATCTGGTCTACGAGGACACGGCGGTCCAGAGCTGGACGATGGTGGGGCTTGTCCCGGTCAAAATCGTCAATGCCAATCTGGATAAGCTGTGGTTCCATACAGTGCAGATCGCAGCGGGTATCGCCGCAGGTCTTGCGGTGCTGGCCATTCTGCTCATTGTGCGCAGAAGCCATACAACCCTGCGCCGGAAGAATACCGAGATCTCGTACCGGGACGAGCTGTTCCAGAAGCTTTCGCGTAACGTGGATGATGTTTTCCTGATGGTGGACGCAGAGACCTCCAAGGCGGATTATGTCAGCCCGAACATTGAGCGGCTGCTGGGCATCCCGTGGAGAGAAGTCCGGCAAAATGCCTTCACTCTGGACAAGCTGGGCGCCCCGGAGCAGGGCAAAAACTTTCTGGATGGGCTTCTCAGCGGGCAGCAGCGGGAATGGGATCTCGAGTTTGAGCATCTGGAAACCAAAGAGCGCCGCTGGTTCCATAACATCGCCATAGGCAGCGAGGTGGAGGGCAGGACCAAATACATCCTTGTCATGTCCGACCGCACCGCCGACAAACAGGTGAATCAGGCGCTTTCGGATGCCGTTGCCGCCGCCGAGACTGCCAACCGCGCCAAGAGCACCTTCCTTTCCAATATGTCCCACGACATCCGCACCCCCATGAACGCCATCATCGGCTTTACCACACTGGCGATCAGCAATATCGACGACAAGGAGCGGGTGAAGGATTATCTGGCCAAGACCCTTGCTTCCAGCAGCCATCTGCTCTCCCTCATCAACGATGTGCTGGATATGAGCCGCATCGAAAGCGGAAAGCTCCATCTGGAAGAAGTGGAAGTCAACCTTTCGGATGTGCTGCACGATTTGAAAACCATCGTCAGCGGGCAGATCTACGCAAAACAGCTGGAGCTTTATATGGACGCGATGGATGTGACCGACGAGGATGTCTACTGCGATAAGACCCGGCTGAACCAGATCCTGCTGAACCTGCTGTCCAACGCCATCAAGTTTACCCCGGCGGGCGGCACGGTCTCGGTGCGGGTGCGCCAGCTTGCCGGGCAGGTGCGCGGCTGCGGGCAGTACGAGTTCCGCATCAAGGACAACGGCATCGGCATGAGCCCGGAATTTGCCAAAAAAATCTTTGAGCCCTTTGAGCGGGAGCGCACCTCCACGGTCAGCCGTATCCAAGGCACCGGCCTTGGCATGGCTATTACCAAAAACATCGTGGATATGATGGGCGGCACCATCGAGGTGCAGACAGCGCAGGGCAAGGGCAGCGAGTTTATCATTCGTGTGCCGCTGCGGGTGCAGGCAGAGCACCGCCCGGTGGAAAAGATCACCGAGCTGGAAGGTCTGAAGGCTCTGGTGGTGGACGACGATTTCAACACCTGCGACAGCGTGACAAAGATGCTGGTCAAGGTGGGAATGCGCGCGGAGTGGACCCTTTCCGGCAAGGAAGCGGTGCTGCGCGCGCGGCAGTCCATCGAGATGAGCGATGTCTACCACGCCTATATCATCGACTGGCGGCTGCCGGATATGAACGGCATCGAGGTCACCCGCCAGATACGCAGCCTGAACGACGATACCCCCATCATCATCCTGACGGCCTACGACTGGTCGGATATTGAGGTGGAGGCAAAGGCCGCCGGTGTGACTGCCTTCTGCGAAAAGCCCATGTTCATATCCGACCTGCGCGAGATCCTGATGAGCGCCCTCGGCCAGAAGCTGACAGATGCGTCGCAGGAGCTTCTGCCGGAAAAGAACGCCGACTTCAAGGACAGACACATCCTGCTGGTAGAGGACAACGAGCTGAACCGCGAGATCGCGCAGGAGATCCTGCGTGAGTACGGCTTCCGGGTCGATACGGCGGAAAACGGTGAAGTGGCGGTGGAAAAGGTGAGCACCGCAGCGCCGGGCAGCTATGATCTGGTGCTGATGGATGTGCAGATGCCGGTGATGGACGGCTACACCGCCACCCGGAAGATCCGCGCACTGGATGACCCTGCCCGGGCAAAGCTCCCCATCCTTGCCATGACCGCCAACGCCTTCGACGAGGACCGCCGCAACGCATTGGAAAGCGGCATGAACGGCTTTTTGTCCAAGCCCATCGTGATCGGCGACCTCGTGCAGGAGCTGCGCAAAATTTTGTGAGCCAAACGCCTGTCAGACAGAAAAGAAATAAAGCACCCGCAGCATTCGCTTCCGGAGGTCAAGAGCCTCTGCGAAGCCTGCTGCGGGTGCTTTTGCTTTTGTCGGCTGGCAGCCGTTATGATTTCAGTACATCTGCAAGGACCTGCAGCAGATGCGGAATATCCAGCGGCTTTGCAATGTGGCCGTCCATACCGGCCTTCAATGCATTCTGACGGTCTTCTTCAAAGGCGTTTGCCGTCATTGCAAAGATGGGAATGCCTGCCTTTGCAGCATCCGGCAGGGCGCGGATCTGCCGCGTTGCCTCGTAACCGTCCATCTTGGGCATCTGGATGTCCATTAAGATCAAATCGTACTGCCCGGGGGCCGCCTGCTTCATCTTCTGGACAGCGATCTCGCCATCCTCAGCAGTGTCTACCGCAAAGCCCGCTTCCTTCAGGATCTCCAGCGCGAGCTCGCGGTTCAAGGCGTTGTCCTCCACCAGCAAAAGCTTCTTTCCCTTGAGCTCGGAGGCATCTGGCTGCGCTGGCTTACAGGCAGGCTCTGCACCGTACGGTTCTGCCAGCACTCTGTGCAGTTCGGAAAGGAACAGCGGCTTTTCGCAGAAGGCGGTCACTCCGGCAGCGCGGGCCTCCTCTTCAATATCCGTCCAATCGTAGGCCGTCAGAATGATGATAGGGCAGCTTTTCCCGATCACCCTGCGGATCTGCCGCACGACCTCGATGCCGTTCATATCGGGGATGAGCCAGTCGATGATGTAGACGCTGAATTCGTCGCCCTGCTCCATGGCGTATCGGGTGCGGATCACCGCTTCCCGGCCGGAGATCGTCCACTCCGGCCGCATCCCGATCTTGGACAGCATGGTGCTGACGCTCAGGCAGGTGTCGGTATCGTCGTCTGCTACCAATGCGCGCAGCCCTTCCAACTGCGGGAGCTGCTTGGGCTCCACCCTTTGTCCGCTGAGTGCGAAGCAGAGATCTACGATGAATTCGCTGCCCTTGCCCGGTTCACTTTCGATCGCGATGGTGCCGCCCATCATATCCACGATGTTCTTGGTGATGGACATGCCCAGGCCGGTACCCTGAATGCCGCTGACGGTGGAGCTTTCCTCCCGGCTGAACGCCTCAAAGATGTGCTTCTGGAACGCTTCGCTCATACCGATGCCATTGTCCTTGATGCGGAACTCATAGCAGCCACGGCCCTTGGGCGCACCGTTCTTCTGGGCAATGCGGATGCTGATCGTACCGCCTGTGGGAGTGAACTTGATGGCGTTGGACAAAATGTTCAGCAGGATCTGGTTCAGCCGCAGCGGGTCGGTGATGATGTCCTCGTTCTCCACGTCCATGGTATCGATGAAAAGCGACAGCCGCTTTGCCGAAACATCGGGTTGGATGATGGAGCGCACATCGTGGACGAGGTCCGGCAGATGCACCGCTTTCTCTTCAATTTTTACTTTTCCGCTCTCGATGCGGCTCATATCCAGCACATCATTGATGAGGGAAAGCAGATGCTGGCTGGAGGTAGAGATCTTTTTCAGGTAGTCCAGCACCTGTTCCTTATTATCAATATGGGTCGCAGCCAGCGAGGTGAAGCCGATGATGGCGTTCATGGGGGTGCGGATATCGTGGCTCATATTGAACAGGAACTCCCGCTTGGCACGGTTTGCCGCACCCTCGTGCTGGAGTGCAATCTCCAGTTTGCGGTTCTGTTCCTCCAGCTGAGCCTGATACTTCTTCTCCTGCTCTTTTTTCTGCTGCTCCATCTCCTGCACGGAGCGTCGGCGCAGCACCCGAAGGACCATTACAAGCAGGATGTAACCGGCCAGCGCCATCAAAATCAACGGAAACGATTCACGGAAGACGGATCTTTCATCCGTATACGCATAGAGATCGAAAGACCTTCCGTGGCAGTACATTCCAACATAGCAGCCGGAGCCGTTCCAATCGTGGGTATGGGTCAGCGTTTCGGCAGCCCCGGCTTTGCGGATCTCCCGCACCGGCAGACTGTTCGCAGCATCCTGCCCGATGAGCTCCGGGCGGTTGGAGGCAATGACCTGATTGTTCTGCACGATGAACAATGTGCCGCTGGTCTCAACCGAGTAGCCGTCCAGTACGCTCTGGATGGACAAGGCCGTTCCCTCTACAAATTCTGCCGGGGTATAGCGGTAGGCAAGCAGGATGACCTCTTTGCTTTCTGCCCGGTGTGCCGCAACATCCACGGCAGACCCATCCTCCAGCAGGATCCGCTTCAGGTAGGTCTTTTGCGGGTAAGAGAAAACGTCCAGAACGGCATCATTCTTGAGCGGTTCTCCAAACCGGGCATAGCCGATGCCATTCGTTGTGGATTCGCACAGGAGCGTACCGTCCGGGGCCAGAACCGAAATACCTGTGAGCCAGAGCAGCTCTGCCTGCCTGCTCAGGCATTCCGGGTCGGAAAGGTCGAGCGCAGGGTCCTGTGCCAGCTGATGCACCGATACCGCCGTGCGGCGGAGCGCTTTGGCCACGACCGTATCGTTGTGCTTTTCAAAGCTGGTGGACTGGGATTTGACAAAATCAAGGATCTGGCAGAAACGAGCCTCCGTTGCGCGCAGTGCCTGCCAACTTGAGAAAAAAACGACGCCGGCCATAAAAAGCACGCCGATGACCAGATAGAGCCCCCATCTCCATGTATCTGAGATGGTTCTGTTTTTACATGCCAATGGTGTCCACCTCCAGATACTGCGAAGCATGTTCCAGATACTTGCCAAGGATCTGCTCCAGTGTGCCGTCTGTGCGCATCTGTGCAAGAACAGCGTTCAACTGGATGTCCAGCCCGCGGTCGTCGTTTTTGGCAAAGGCGATGCCCAGCCCGGTGACCAGCAGCGGTTCTTCGAGGATGCGGAACTCCACGGAATTGTCCTTCATGTATTGCAGGATGGCCGTCTCATGGGCAGCGATGGCATCCACATAGCCGCAGGCCAGCATCGCATATTGCACGCTGCGGTCTTCGGTGCTGAACACTTCGACGGTCTGCGGGATGCGCGGGTCGGAGCCGCTGAGAAAAATCTCCTCCGGCTTGCCGGTGCTCTGCACGGCGATGGTCTTTCCGGCAAGGTCGCCGAGTGTCCGGATGCTGCTGTCGGCATCCACCGCAGCCACCTGACGGCTCACCATGTAGGGTCCCGCCCAGCGGTATACCTCCTCGCGCCCATCCATGGAAAAGCAGCCCCAGATGCAGTCGATGGTGCCGCTTTCCACCAGAGCTGTTTTTTGCTCCCAATCGATCGGTTCAAACCGGGCAGCATATCCCATGCGGCGGAAGGCTTCGGTGGCGATCTCCACGTCGATCCCGGCGGGAACGCCGTCATTGTTCAGATAAATATAGGGCGGATAGGTATCGCTTCCCACAATGAGCTGCGGAAGACTGCTGTCCTTCGCGTTGGTTCCGCCGCAGGAAGTCAGACTGCCGACGGCAGCAGAGGCCGCCAGCAGCGTGCAGCCGCGCAGAAATGCACGGCGTGAGATTCTGTGTTTCATTTGGGCTTTTTGTTCTCCTGTTTTATTGCATCCATTGCTCAGTTGCGCTGCTGTAATTCTTCTTTCAGGTCAGCCTGAATATCCGTCAGGCACTGCAGCAGCAGCGGGTTGAACGCTCCGCACTCGCCGTTCAGGATCATCTGCACGGCTTTTTCGTGGGAGAAGGCTTTTTTGTAGCAGCGTTCGCTGGTCAGAGCATCGTACACATCAGCCAGCGAGACCAGTTGTGCGCTGATGGGGATCTCATCGCCCTTCAGCCCATCCGGGTAGCCGCGCCCATCCCAGCGTTCGTGGTGCCAGCGGGCGATCTCGTAGGCCGTTTGCAGCAGCGGCTGCTCTGCAAAATTATCCAGATCATGCAGCATCTTGGCTCCCAGAATGCTGTGGGTCTTCATGACCTCGAATTCCTCCGGGGTCAGTTTGCCGGGCTTGTTGAGAATCTTTTCGTCAATACCGATTTTTCCGATGTCGTGCAGGGCAGAAGCCAGCGGGATCATATCCTGCTGTTCCGCAGTGATAGAGTATCTGCTGCTGATCTCCAACAGACGGCGGAGCAGCAGCTCGGTGATGATACGGATGTGCCGCACATGGGCGCCGCTTTCGCCGTTGCGGAATTCTACGATATGGCTCAGTACACCCACCAGCATATCCGTATTATTCTCACGGGCGCGGATCTGCTCAGAGACCATCTGCACCAGCCGCCGCTGCTTGGCGTACAGCTTGATGGTGTTGGTCACACGGCGGTACACGATACGAGCATCGAAGGGGCGATTGACATAATCACTTGCGCCCAGCTCATAGGAACGCCGGATCGTCGCATCGGAGTCCTCGCTGGAGATCATAATGACCGGGATATCCTCGATGGTGTGGCTGGCATTCATGGCTTTCAGCACTTCAAAGCCGTCCATAACGGGCATATTGATGTCCAGCAGCACCAGTGCAATGTTTCCGGCTTCTGCCTGCAATTTTTCCATGCATTCCCGTCCGTTTTCTGCTTCCAGAATGTGGTAACTATCCCCCAGGATCTCTGTCAGCATCATGCGGTTCATTGCGGAGTCATCCACAAGTAAGATCTGTGACTTGTTCTGCAAAAGTTTTTCCAAAGCCGCCAGATTATGCCCCGGAACCTCCACCATGACGGCATTCTTGCGGCACTTTGCCTGATACATCAGCCGGTCTGCCCGGCGAACGATGTTTTCCATAGGGGCGGCGAGGGACTGTATCGTTCCGCCGATGCTCAGCGAGATACGGAAATGCGAATAGCCGGGTACAGATGCCATCTGCGCGGCGGCTCTGATCTGCTCCAGCTTGGCTTGCAGGATGTCGCTCGGAATGCCGGACAGAACCAATAAAAACTCATCCCCGCCGTAGCGGATGAGCAGGTCCGACTTCCGGATGCAGGACTGGATAGCGTTTGCCACCGTTTTCAGTGCCATATCTCCGGCGTAATGTCCATAGGTGTCGTTGCAGATCTTGAAATCGTCCACATCCATCAGCGCGACACCCGCCGGGCCGGTGGATTTACGGACAACTTCTTCGTAATAGCGGCGGTTGTAAATTCCTGTCAGCGGATCCCGATAAAGCTCGTCTTTGAGCTGCTGCTCCCGTGCAGCGCGCTGTCGGGCTGTTTCGTCCTCCGATACTTTCTGATTTTCGGTCAGTTGTTTTAGCGCCTGCTCCGCTGCGGCAAGAGCGGCTCTCTGTTGATGAAGTTTTTTCAACAGCTGCTGCTCACGCGCTTTGTAATATTCCTCGATCTCGGAAAGTGTATTCACGTTCTGACCCTCTTCTACATCATTTACATCATTTGTGTGTTTCATCTGCGGAAACGCGCTTTTCCGCTATTTTTTAATGGGGAGGGGTAACGCGGAAGCGTTTTACGGTCTGTTCCAGTGCTGCAATGTCCACGGGTTTGGAGAGATGTTCATCCATGCCGGCTTCCTTGCTCTTTTGCATATCCTCAAGGAAGGCGTTGGCGGTCATGGCAAGGATGGGGATGATCCTGCCCAGCGGATTTTCGCCATTGCGGATGCGGCGGGTGGCCTCCAGGCCGTCCATCACCGGCATCTGCACGTCCATCAAAATCATGTCGTACTCGCCGGGCTTGACGCTGGAAAAGGCATCCACGATCTCCTGACCGTTGGAGCAGACGGTGCAGCTTGCGCCCTTGGATTCCAGCAGCATTTCCAGGATTTCGGCGTTGATGGCGTTATCCTCGGCGCAGAGGAACTTCATGCCGGACAGGGGAGAAGGTTCTTCTGCTTCCTCCGGCAGAGCCTGCACCTTCTGCGCATGATCCGACCCCGTATCAATAGGAAATTCCAGCACGACCTCAAAGCGGGTACCCTTACCGGGGGCGCTCTCCACGCTGATGGAGCCGCCCATCAGGTCTACGATGCTCTTGGTGATGGCCATGCCAAGGCCGGTGCCCTGCACCTTGTTGGTGCCGGATTTTTCCTCGCGGGTAAAGGGGTCAAAAAGGGTCTTTTGGAACTCCTCGCTCATGCCGATGCCGTCATCCTGCACCACAAAGCGGTACCGGGCGAAGTGCTCGTTCCGGGGCAGCTCTTCCACCTCCAACCGGATATGCCCGCCCCTGGGCGTATATTTGACCGCGTTGGAGAGGATGTTCATCAGCACCTGATTCAGGCGGTTGGGGTCCGCCAGTACGTTTTCGTGCTGCAGATGGGTGTTTACCGTAAAGGTCTGGCGGCGCTGGCCTGCCTGCTGACGGATGATGCTGTCCAGCTGGCTGACCTGCTGGGGCAGGTTCATTTTTTCCACATTCAGGGTGGTCTTGCCGCTCTCGATGCGGCTCATATCCAGAATATCATTGATGATGCCCAGCAGCAGCCGGCCGGAAGTTTCCAGCTTGCCCAGATGCTCGGCCAGCTTTTCCGGCTGGTGCAGCTCGTTTTTCATCAGGGTGGTAATGCCGATGATGGCGTTCATGGGGGTACGGATGTCGTGGCTCATGTTGGAGAGGAAGTCCGTCTTGGCCTTGCTGGCGCGCTCTGCGGATTGTAACGCCTCTGCGGCAGCATCCTGCGCCTGCCGCAGCTCATCGTTTACCTGCGTCAGATGGATGTTGTATTGTTCCAGACGGAGGTTCGCTTCTTTTTCAGCCCGCAGCTCCTGCTGCTGCTTTTGCCGCAGGAGAAACCAGCCGACGAAAACTGTTATGACCGAGAACACCATCGCAATGACGATGATGATGACCATGACGATGTTGACCAGCTTCTGCGTATTCACGGCCACATATTCTGCCGGAACAAGGAACGCCAGTGTCCACTGGGCGTTTTCCATCTGCTTCAGGGCGTAGAAATACTCGGTCCCATCCAGCACGGCATTGGAATAGCAGGAGCCTGTGCGGGCAAGCCGCTCCTTTGCCCCCGCAAAGGAAGAGTCGTGCAGATAGGACATCCGGGAGAGGACGGTGTATACGTTGTGTCCCTTCAGCAGCTCGGTGTCATTGGCGTTGAACAGCTTGAAGCCATCGTTATCCAGCACATAGACGCTGTTGTTGTTTTCGTAGGCGTCACAGCGGAAATAATCGTTCAGCTGGGTCATGCTCTGGGAGATGCCGAAGTAGCGCAGGGTGATCTCTTTCTCTCCGCTTTGCAGTGTGATGGGGGTGGAGAGCTGTTCCAGAAACACCATCCGGGAGTCGTCCTTGGTCAGCGAGTTGGAAACATAGTTGACCCGCTCCGGTGCGCTTTCCAGATAGTTCATTCCCCGCAGCAGCCCCATGCGGCCATACTCGGTATAATAATGTCCGGCAGTATCCACGGCTACCAGTTCGATCTGTTTTTCATGGTAATTGGAAAGCTCCGACAGCTTTTTCAGATAGCGGTAGAGGTCGGTATCGGTCTCCAGCGGGCTGTTGTACAAATAATTACACTGCACATCCACCTCGTCCCAGTGGGTGTCGATGACATCTTCCAGACTGCGGAATATCTGGTGGGTGACTTCCTCCATCTGGTTCAGCCGCTCATGGTAGACAAGGTTCTGGATGTAGGTCTGACTCATGACAAAAAGGGTCAGGAGCGACACGATGATGACAAAGCCGAAGCCGCCAAACAGCCTTTTATAGATTTTGTTGTTCACATCCAGTATCTCCTGTCCGTTCTGTTTCAGGTGCACCCTAGCTCCACGCGGTATCTGCCCGGCTGATGGTGGTGTATGCGCCAAAGAAGGCTTTTGCGGCGTCCATGCCCACCACGCCGCTGTCTGTGACCGTGGTCTCCGCAGCCAACTGGTCGCTCACACCGCAGATGGCCACCTGATAAGTTTTGTCCGCCTCCGGCTGCACCGGGCTTACCAGCACATAGGGGTAACCCTTGCCGTTGCCGTAGGCGTCGTAACCAGAAGCAAGCAGGCCGCTGATCTGCTGCCCGGTCAGGGAAACGGTCTGGATGGTGCGGTTCCAGCCGGTGGGCAGGATGACCGAAAGGTCGTAATCCGTAATATCCTTGGCGTACAGTTTGGCCGCTACGCCGTGGTGGTTCTGCTCGGTGGGGTTGCCGGGGATCCATGTGCTCAGCGAGACCAGCGCAAGGTCGCTGCCGGTGGCCTGTGCAAAGCAGCGCCCCACCAGCATGGCGCAGTCCTCCTGCGAAAGCTCCTCCGTAACGGTAGTGATGACATCCGGGGTGTCGTTCACCACACTGTCCTGATCCTCGTCCAGCTGACGGATGACATCCTCCATGGTGGCATTGCCCTTGATGAAATCCAGCATTTTAAGGCCGGTGGTCACGATGGTGTTTTCCCAGCCGGAATAGATAAAGGGCGCGGTGTTGCCCACGTTCAGGGCATCGGCGATGTCGGCATAGTAGGTACCGTCCGCTTTTGCGTCCTTAAAGGGCAGCAGGCTGCTTTTCAGCGCCGTTGCGGGCTGCAGAGCGCTGGTGCCTGCGACGGTGGAAAGCACACGCATCACCTTGAGCGCATCCTCCAGCTTCTGGGGGTCCTGCTCCAGCTTTTTATTCAGACCGTAGAAGCGGTTCACATTCAGAACAAAAACGTTCTGGGTGCCGTCCTCCGAGAGAAACGGCATCAGCCCGTATTTATCGGCGTTGCCGTCTGCCTCCACAATGCCGTTGGTGTTTCCGATCAAAAACAGGGTGTTCCCCTCGGTCATCCTCTGCCGGGTCACATTGTCGTCAAGAGCGTCGCCGGAGTCGTTCAGCATCCCGATATCCTTCCACTTCTGGACATAGGCCATCGCATGCATCATGCCGGGGGTATTGCTGACATTTGCCTTACCGGACAGATAATCCCGCTGCCACAGCCTGCCGTCCAGTGTGCCGAGGAAATCGGCTTCCGCAATGTTGCACAGGTACTGGAAACCGTAGCCCGGATACTGGATCTGCGGCAGACAGAGATCGACCCCGGCTTCCTTTGCCTTTGCAGCCAGTTCTTCCAGCTCCGTGAAAGAATTGGGCAGCTCCCAGCCGTATTTCTTCAGCAGGGTCTTGTTGTAGGTGATGCCGTAGCAGTTGTAGGTCGAGGGCAGCAGGTAGATGGCACCGTTGTCGAACACGTCCTGCAGGCGGGACTCCACATAGTTATCCGTAAAATCGTAGCCGGAAAGGTCCAGCAGCTTGTCGGAGACCAGATCGGTCCGGGGGTCGTAGTAGGTCAAGGTGCAGACGTCCGGCAGGTCGCCCGCCGCAAACATATTCTGCAGACAGGTGGTGGTGTTATCGCCGCTGTAGGGCACGACCTCGATGTTCACTTCCGGGTAAACGCTGTGTACCTGCTCAATAAAGGCTTCTATCTCCTTATAAGGTGCCATAAAGGTGATGGCTTCGTGAGCATCGTCTTTTTTAGCCGTTTCGGTCTTAGTGCCGCCGCAGGCGGTCAGTGCTGCCGCTGCCGCAGTAATACCGCAGACCTGCAAAAACGAGCGGCGGGAGATCTTTTTCATCATATAAATATACTTTCTCACATTTTCGGAAAGCAATACTGCGCAGGTGCAGTAGCGCAGTGCTGCCTTAGCTGTTCTTACACATCCCACAGGAACTCCGGCGCTTGCGGCCTGTCCGCACGGGGCTTTGCGCCGAGTTTCCATAAAATGACAATATAATTGTACCATTGCGGCAAAGGCGTTTCAAGTTGATTTTGAACGTCTTGCAATATTTTGCATGAAAAATATGGAAAGTTCTGAATTTCGCTGACTGGAAATAGACTGAAGTGACCCATATCACGACCAGATGGACCGAAAAGGGGGATTCGATGAAAAAAACTCCTTTTATTCTGCACGAAAAATTTCGTTCGGACAACAACGAACAGCGCAAAGAATGGTTTCAAAAGGAATTTGAGCGATATATCATCGATGGATTGCTCAATGCCGTTCCTTCAAGCTCCTGTGCCTGATCTGGCATCCCTGAATTGGAAGGAGAGACGCGTTATGCTGCGCATGGATGCTCGTGTACAAAAAGAGGGGGGCAGATCATGAAAGCAGCAATTTATTGCCGCCTGAGCAAAGAAGATGAAGATAAAATTGGTGAATCGGAGAGCATTCAGAATCAAAAGTCGATGCTGCTCCAGTACGCCCTGGAAAACGGATTTGAGATTTACCAGATCTATTCGGATGAGGACTATTCCGGCATCGACCGGAACCGTCCGGCATTCAATTCGATGCTGCAAGCCGCAAGCGAACATCGGTTTGATGTGGTACTGGCCAAAACGCAATCCCGTTTCACCCGTGACATGGAGCTCGTGGAAAAATATCTGCACGGAAAGTTCATGGAGTGGGGCATTCGGTTCATTGCGGTGGTAGACCATGTGGATACCAACGATACCGCGAACAAAAAATCCCGCCAGATCAACGGCCTGATCAACGAATGGTATCTGGAAGATCTGTCCACCAATGTCCGCTCGGTGCTTGACCACAAGCGGAAAGAGGGGCTGTTCATTGGCTCTTTTGCACGGTATGGATACTGCAAAGACCCAAATGCAAAAGGAAAACTCATCATCGACCCGGAAGCGGCCGACGTGGTAAGGCGGATCTTCTCCATGGCTCTTAACGGGATCGGCGCACACAAGATCGCACGCATCCTGAATGATGAAAAAATTCCAAGCCCAACGGCCTATAAGCAGCTGCATGGCATCCATTACCGCAGTGCATTGAAGAATACAAATGCGGCTCTTTGGAGCAGTCCCACCGTATATCAAATATTGCATGATCAGATTTATATCGGAAATATGGTGCAGGGAAAGCATAAAAAGATAAGTTACAAGTCTGAAAAGACGATCTGGCTTCCAAAATCGCAGTGGATCGTTGTAGAAAATACGCATGAAGCGATTATTGAGCGGGAAATGTTTGAAACGGTCCAGAGGATGATGCAGGAGCGCACCCGGAGCGGCGAGAAGGGAACGATCCATCCGCTGGCAAAAAAAGTGGTTTGTGGATGCTGTGGCAGCTGCATGGAGCAGACTGGCCGTCAGCCGAGAGCGGATGGAACACAAAGACGCTATGTCCGCTGCCGGATGCACCAGCGCGCACCGGAAGTGTGCGGCAACAAGACCTGTACCGATATGGACGCCTTGGAGAATGCGGTACTGGAACGTATCCGGGCGTATGCGGCAGACTATTTTGACCCTGAAAAAGTTACCCTTCCAGAACAGGATGACCCCATCCGGCAGCGAGAGCAGGCCAGGCGCGACGAGCTGAAACGGTTGAAGAGCGAAGCAGCCCGGCGGCGCAAGGCCATGCAGGAGCTGTATCTGGATAAGGTGTCAGGCTTGATCGATGCCGTTCAGTTTTCTGAAATGAACCAGACCTTTCTGAAAGAAGTGAAAAAGGCAGAGACCCGGATCGATACATTGGAAGCGGAACTGGAACAACAGCAGGAAGAGACCGGTGGAGTCCAGACGCAGAGGCAGCGTGTCCGTGAACTGGCACAGGTTTCGCAGCTGACCCGCGAACTTGTTGTACTGTTGGTCCATCGGGTCATCGTCAGCCCAAAAGATCCGCTTACCGGAGAACAAAAAATAACGATCGAATGGAATTTCTGAGCCGGCAGACAGTTCGATTGCCCCGCTGGGCTGTTTTCGTCAGCCCAGGTTGGATACACCTCACTGGACGCCACGTTGGCGATATACCTGCGGAACGAGACGGTGACGTTCCGGGCCGCGGCGGCGGGCCTGCCGAGATGGACGGTGATATTTTTCGGGATGATGACCCGGTCCAGCACCCGCGGCACACAGGCGAGGAACGGGTTCGGGCCGCTGCCGCCGTCGCCGGTGAAGAGGCTGTGGGGTGGGATGACGATGGGGGAGTTGGGGGTGTCCCGCATCTCCTCGGTGTCGGGTATCATCTCGGGCTGGGCCAGCGTCACCTGCCCGGGAAAGACCTGCACGCCCTGGATGCGGACGGTGCGGTAGCCGGTCTTGGAGGCCACGAGGTCACAGACCGCGTAGGGGGGCTGCGTGGTGTTGTTCTCGTCCAGCGAGAGAGCACAGGCGGGGGTGGTAAGGGTGACGTCGTCGGCGTTGCCTTCGGCGTCGGTCAGGCGGGTGGCGGTGAAGCCGTTGCCGCTGACGGTGACGGTCACACCCTCGACAGGGCTGGACTGACGGGCCGCAAAGGCCTGAATGCGCAGAATTCCGGTAGCCATACAAAAACTCTCCTTTGCTTGAAATCAAGATAAGGCTCGGTACAGCCTATTCCGCCGTGAGAGAATGGGTGAATCCTCTTGGCTTTTCGGGGCGGGGAGAGTATACTGGAATCAGCAAAACACACACGAAAAGGAGTGCAGACAAATGCAGGCGACCATTCAAAACGAATTTCTGAGCCTTACGGTGGACACGCACGGTGCCGAGGCCGTCAGCCTGAAGAACGCGGCGGGGGAGGAGCTGCTCTGGCAGGCCGACCCGGCGGTCTGGAAGCGCCACGCGCCCATCCTCTTCCCGTGGACGGGCAAGCTTAAAGACGGCAGCTTCACCCATGGCGGCAAGACCTACAAGGGCGGCCAGCACGGTTTTGCCCGGGACGTGGAGCACACCCTGCTGAAGGCAGAGGGCGACACCATCCAGCTGGAGCTGCGCCCGGATGAGGCCATGAAGGCGGAGAAGTTCCCCTTCGACTTCCTGCTCACCAGCACCTTCCGGCTGGACGGAAAGACCCTTCACCACACCCTCACCGTCTCGAACCCCGGCGCCGAAGAGCTGCGGTTCGGCATCGGCTACCACCCAGCCTTTCAGGTGCCGTTCGATGACAGCCACACCGTCGAGGACTACGAGTTCCGCTTCGACCAGCCCGAGAGCCCGGTCATCCTCGACGCCAGCGGGGGCGGTCTGCTGACGGGCAAATGCTATTACCAGTGGAAGAACCAGCAGGCCATCCAGCTGACCAACGACCTCTTCGACAACGACAGCTTCTGCATGGCGGGCCTGCGCACCAGGACGCTGGGCATCTACGAGAAGGACACGGGCCGCGGCATCGTCTGCGATGTGGCCGGCTTCCCCTATACCCTCATCTGGTCGGCCCTGTCGAAGCCCCTGCGCTTCGTCTGCATCGAGCCGTGGAACTCGCTGCCCGCCTCGGTGGACGATCCACAGGAGTGGGAGCAGCGTGCTGCTGCGGCCTGCCTCGCCCCCGGTGAGGAGTGGAGCACGACCCTCAGCACGACCTTCAACCGCTGAACTGCAAGCAAAAAGGGAGGCGCCCCAGCGGGGTGCCTCCCTCTTTTTGTGCGATAAAATTTACAGAGCCTTGATGGCGGTCTTGATGCGCTCGGCAGCCACCTTGGTCTTTTCGGCGTCACCGAAAGCGGTCAGGCGGAAGTAGCCCTCGCCGCACTCGCCGAAGCCCACGCCCGGGGTGCCCACGACGCCGCAGTTCTCCAGCAGCCAGTCGAAGAACTCCCAGCTCTTCATGCTGCCGGGGCAGCGCAGCCAGATGTAGGGGCTGTTCTTGCCGCCGCAGTACCACACGCCGCACTCGTCCAGAGCGTCGGCGATGACCTTGGCGTTCTTGCGGTAGTAGTCGAGGTTGTGCTGGATCTCAGCCATGCCGCTCTCAGTAAAGACGGCGGCAGCGCCGCGCTGCACGACATAAGGCACACCGTTGAACTTGGTGGTCTGGCGGCGCAGCCAGAGCTTGTTGATGTTCATGCCGTCACGTTCCAGCTCTTTCGGCACGACGGTGTAGCCGCAGCGGGTGCCGGTGAAGCCTGCGATCTTGGAGAAGGAGCAGATCTCGATGGCGCACTCGCGGGCGCCATCGATCTCGAAGATGCTGCGGGCCAGCTCGCCGTCGGAGATGAAGCACTCGTAAGCGGCGTCGTAGAGGATGATAGCGTTGTTCTTTCTGGCGTACTCCACCCATGCCTTGAGCTGGTCGCGGGTATAGGCGGCGCCGGTGGGGTTGTTGGGGCTGCAGATGTAGATGATGTCAGCCTTCACGCTGTCGTCGGGCATCCCGAGGAAGCCGTTCTCCTGACTGGTGCGGCCATAGATGATCTTGCGGCCATCGGTGACGTTGTCGTCCACATAGGTGGGGTAGACGGGGTCCGGCACGAGGACGGTGTTGTCCACGTCGAACAGGCCCAGCACATTGGCAAGGTCGCTCTTTGCACCGTCGGAGATGAAGATCTCGTCCTCGTCCAGCTTGGTGCCGCGGCCTGCGTAGTAGCCCTGAATGGCCTGCTTGAGGAAGGGGTAGCCCTGCTCGGGGCCGTAGCCGTGGAAGCCTTCCTTGGTACCCATCTCGGTGACGGCGTCATGCATGGCGTCCACGACGCACTTGGCCAGCGGCTGGGTCACATCGCCGATGCCCAGACGGATGATCTCCTTCTCGGGGTGTGCCTCCTGATAGGCGGCGACCTTGTGGGCAATGTCCACAAAGAGGTAGCTGGCCTTCAGCTCATTGTAATGTTTGTTCATTTTCATGATACTTTCCCTCAATTCTTTCTTTATAAGTGGCTTGCCCTCTCAGGCCGCTCCCTCAGAGGGAGTGCCAAAAACATAACGGAGAGGGCAGGGATGCTTAAACTTCAGTGACGCCTTCGCATACGGTGACAGCGCCGCCGGTCATCAGCAGTTTTTTGCCCGGCAGCACCCGGATGATGAGCTCACCGCCGCGCAGTTGGACGTGGACGTCCTCCCCGGCGGGGCAGACGCCCAGCTCGGTCAGCGCCGCCACGGTGGCACAGGTGCCGGTGCCGCAGGCCCAGGTCTCGCCGCTGCCCCGCTCCCACACCCGCATTTTCAGGTGGGTGGAGTCCACCACCTGCACGAACTCGGTGTTGACCCGCTCCGGGAAGTTCGGGTGCTTCTCGAAGGTCGGGCCGATGTCCTCGAGCTTCAGGCTGTCCACATCGTCCACGACGGTGACGCAGTGGGGGTTGCCCACGCTGATGCAGGCGACACGCCAGGTCCTGCCCTCCACGGTGAGGGGGCAGTCCACCAGCGGGCCTTCGCCCATATTCACGGCGGGGAGAGCCGCCGCCATGGCGGAGTATCCGCCCATCTCCACCTGCCAGAGCTGGCGGCCCTTGCGGGTGATGGTCTTAGGGCCGCTGCCCGTGTCCACGACGAGCGTCTCTTTGGCGACGCCGTGGGTGTAGAGCCACTCGGCCACGCAGCGTACGCCGTTGCCGCACATCTGGGCCTCGCTGCCGTCGGCGTTGAAGATGCGCATCCGTCCGTCTGCGCCGGCCGTCACCGGGGCGCAGATGCAGATGATTCCGTCCGCGCCGATGGAAAAGTGGCGGCGGGAGAGGTCCTGCGAAAGGGCTGCGATGTTTTCCGGCACACCGCTTTCGCGGCAGTCGAGATAGATATAATCGTTGGCACAGCCCTGCATTTTGGTGAATGAAAGCTTCATGTTGAAAACTCCTTTGGGGCTGCTGGTCAGTCCCCATAAACTTGCTACTCTATAATGATAAGAAAATAGCCCCCTTCTGTCAAGCAGAAAAGGGGCGGCAGAGAGATTTTGAACGGAATTTTTGCCCGGAAAATTATGCCGGAAGCAAAACGGGGCTTGACAATAAGCATATCATGGGATATAAAGAAAGAGAGCGTTCTGCGCAGGGAGACAGTCTGCCCGCCAAAGGGGAGGCGGGAAGGGCTGCCATGGTCTGCGCAGCGTGAAGATGCGAAATTAAAGCAAAAGGAGACCGCTATCATGGATACGTTTGAGAAGATCCGCGCACTGCTGGCAGAACAGCTGGACATCGACCCCGCTAAGATCACGATGGACAGTGACATTATGGGCGATTTTGAGGCCGACAGCCTCGACATCGTGGATATGGTGATGACGCTGGAGGATGAGTTTGGCATCGAGGTGCCGGACGACGCCATCGAGAACCTGCGCACGGTGGGTGATGTGGTGAAGTTTGTGGACAGCCACAAGGGCTGAGCGACCAACAAGCAAAAAAGCCCCGCATCCGCGCCTCTGCACACGGCAGAGTGGGCGGCGGGGCTTTATATATGGGTTCGTGCGGAACGATGAGCGTTTGGCGCACGGCCTTGGGAGGATAAGATTAAAATGGCAAAAGACAACAAAAAGCTCGTACAGGCGATCACCAGTCAGGAGGAGAACTTCGCACAGTGGTATACCGACATCTGCGTCAAGGCAGAGCTGGTCGAGTATTCCAGCGTGAAAGGCTTCATCATCCTGCGCCCCTATGGTCAGGCGATCTGGGAGCTCATCCAGAAGGATATGGATGCCCGCTTCAAGGCTACCGGCCATGAGAACGTGGCAATGCCCGTGCTGATCCCTGAGAGCCTGCTGCAGAAGGAAGGCGAGCTGGTCAATGGCTTCGCGCCGGAGGTGGCGTGGGTCACGATGGGCGGCTCCGACAAGCTGGAAGAGCGTCTGGCTGTCCGCCCCACCAGCGAGACCATGTTCTGCGACCACTGGTCCCGGGTGCTGCACAGCTACCGCGAGCTGCCCATGAAGTACAACCAGTGGTGCAGCGTCGTACGCTGGGAGAAGACCACCCGTCCCTTCCTGCGCAGCCGCGAGTTCTGGTGGCAGGAGGGCCACACCATCCACGAGACTGCCGCCGAGGCTGAGGCTGAGACCCAGCAGCAGCTGAACTGCTACGCAGACGTCTGCGAGCAGGACCTGGCCATCCCTGTTGTCAAGGGCCGCAAGACCGATAAGGAGAAGTTCGCCGGTGCGGAGGCTACCTACACCATCGAGGCCATGATGAAGGACGGCAAGGCCCTGCAGAGCGGCACCAGCCACTACTTCGGCGATAAGTTCAGCAAGGCTTACGACGTGACCTTTACCGGCCGCGACAACCAGCTGCATCATCCGTTCCAGACCAGCTGGGGCGTTTCCACCCGTCTGGTGGGCGCTATCATCATGACCCACGGCGACGACGACGGCCTCATCCTGCCCCCGGCTGTCGCCCCCATCCAGGTCGTGGTGGTGCCTATCGCCGCCCACAAGCCCGGCGTCTCCGAGAAGGCTGCTGAGCTGGCCGAGAAGATCTCCAAGTACGCCCGCGTCAAGCTGGACGACAGCGACAACGCTCCCGGCTGGAAGTTCTCTCAGTGGGAGATGAAGGGCGTGCCTCTGCGCCTCGAGATCGGCCCCAAGGACCTGGAGAAGAACCAGTGCGTCCTCGTCCGCCGCGACACCCGCGAGAAGGTGTTCGTCTCCCTGGACGAGCTGGAGACCGCCATCCCGGCCCAGCTGGAGGCTCTGCGCAAGGACCTGTACGAGCGCGCTCTTGCCAACCGTGAGAAGCGCACCTGGGCTGCCACCACCATGGACGAGGTCAAGGAGCTGGCCAAGGCGGGCACCGGCTACATCAAGACCATGTGGTGCGGCGACCTGGCCTGCGAGATGAAGATGAAGGAAGAAGTCGGCCTGTCCAGCCGCTGCATGCCCTTCGAGCAGGAGCACCTGAGCGATGTCTGCCCCTGCTGCGGCAAGCCCGCCAAGACCATGGTCTACTGGGGCATCGCATACTAAGCGAAACTTCTGCAAAACAACAAAAGAGCAGCCACTTTCCTCACGGGAGAGCGGCTGCTCTTTTATACGATCTGGCAATAATCTGGTAAAAATTTTGTAAAAGGGGTTGAAAAAATCGTCCAGCCGTAGTATGATGACGGGGCTGAAAAAGGCAAATACTGTACAGGAGGAAGCGAACACGATGTCCGGCGACCAATTAGACAAACCCAAACAACGCTCCTCCTGCGATGCAGGCAGCATGGATTGAATCTGCCGCGTCCTGAATGCATCTGCCCATGATACACCGCAGGAGTCTGACCAAAAGACGACGCGGTGTATTTTTATGCCCCAAAAGGGGAGGAGGAACCCAAGATGCAGCAGAAGAACTACCAGCAGGAAATACTCGCCCTCATCCACAGCGGCCTGCCGCAGGCAGAGCTGGCCGAAAAGCTCTCGGATTACCACGAGAACGACCTTGCCGACGCCCTCGCATCCCTGACGCCCGACGAGCGCCAGAAGCTCTATGCCGTTCTGGGCGTGGATACCGTGGCTGAGATCTTCTCCTATCTGGACGACGCAGAGCCTTACCTGAAAGAGCTGCCCAGCGACAAGGCCGCCAACGTCGTTTCCCACATGGACTCGGACGACGCCGTGGACGCTCTGGACGACCTCGAGGAAGAGGATAAAGCCAAGATCGTCGGCCAGCTGGACAAAAACTCCGCCGAAGATGTGAAGATGCTGCTCTCCTACGGCGAGGACGAGATCGGCAGCAGCATGACCACCAACTACATCTGCATCCGGAAGGACATGACCATCCGGCAGGCCATGAGTGAGCTGGTGAAGCAGGCGGGCGAGAACGACAACATCTCCACCCTCTACGTCGTGGACGAGAACGACAAGTTCTACGGCGCCATCGACCTGAAAGACCTCATCATCGCCCGGGCGGAGGATAGCCTCGAAAAGCTCATTGCCCGGTCCTACCCCTATGTGACCGACCACGAAAAGATCAGCGACTGCATCGACCGCATCGTAGACTACGCCGAGCGCTCTCTGCCTGTCCTGAACGATGCCGGCGAGCTGGTGGGCATCATCACCTCGGCGGATGTCGTCGAACTGGTCGATGATGAGATGGGCGACGATTACGCAAAGCTGGGCGGCCTGACCGGCGAAGAAGATTTGAACGAGGGCGTCTTCGAGAGTGTCAAGAAGCGCCTGCCCTGGCTGGTCGCTCTGCTCTTCCTCGGGATGCTGGTGTCCTCGGTGGTGGGTGCCTTTGAGTCGGTGGTGGCTGTCCTGCCCATCGTCATCTGCTTCCAGTCCATGGTGCTGGATATGGCGGGCAATGTCGGCACCCAGTCGCTGGCCGTCACCATCCGCGTGCTGGTGGACGAGAACCTGACCACCTCCAAAAAGCTGCATCTGCTCTGGAAGGAGATGCGGGTGGGTCTGGTCAACGGTGCGCTTCTGGCCGTCATGGCGCTGGGCTTCCTCGGCTGCTATATCCACTTCTTCAAAGCCTATGCGTGGGGGCAGGCGTTCCTGCTCTCCGGCTGCGTCGGTTTTTCCCTCATCGTGGCGATGGTCATTTCCAGCCTGGTGGGTACGGTCATCCCCATGCTGTTCCATAAGATCCATATCGACCCCGCCGTGGCGTCCGGCCCGCTCATCACCACCATCAACGACCTCGTGGCCGTCGTGGTGTACTACGGTCTGGCCATGATCGTGCTCATTGATATGCTCCATCTGGGCTGATTTTTGAATAAGAGCAAAGGCTCCGGCAGTGCCGGAGCCTTTTTGTGTCTTATCGATTCTCTATCCAGTACCGCTGGGTCAGCATCCCATCCGAGGAGTCAAACATCTCATCTTCCAGTACGCCGCCGTTAGACTGAATCGTCTTTGCCGAGGCGATGTTATAGTGGTCACAGCAGATGCGCACCTTGGAGATGCCGCGCTCCTTGGCCTTTTCGAGGGTCAGACGGAGCATCTGGCTGGCGTAGCCGTTCTTCCGCTCCGAGGGGCGGACGCTGTAGCCGATATGGCCGCCGTAGGCCAGCAGATAGTCGTTGAGGTGGTGGCGCAGGTTGGTCATGCCGACAAGATGTTCCTGCTCGTCCAGAGCCAGATACTGGGTGGCCGGTACGAACCCGGCAGGCGTGGTGGCTGGGTCTTTCAGCCTGCGGATGTCAGCCAGCCACTGGTCGAAGTCGTCGTATTTGTCCAGCGCCGAAGTGCCGTCGAGCCGGGAGCTGATGGCAAGAAACTCTTCCCGGTAGACCATGACCTGCTCCCGGTCGCCCTCGTCCGGCTCCCGCAGGTGGAGCTTCTGGGACGGTGTATGGCGGGCTGCGGCGCGGAAGTCCGGTGCTTTCATCAGGCCGTGGCGGTTGCAGTAGAAGTAGAGTACGCCTGCGCCGGTGATTTTGAAACGGCAGCTGGCGTCTCCCTCAGGGTAAAGCTTGACCAGCTGCAATTTGTCGCCGGTGAGGCAGGCAATGAAGGAAATGGAGTGGTCTTTGGTCATGGGGTGGTGGATGGTGACGAAAAGCTCATCTTCCACCCGCTCGAGCGTCAGCTGATGGTGTTCGTCGGCGTCGTCCGCCTCAGAGATGTCCAGCGGCGGCAGGGTGATGCCGCAGCAGCTCACGACAGCCTGCCCGGTGGCGTGGAGCACATTGCCGCACAGGGGGCAGACGTAGAGCTTGGAGCGAAGCAGGTTGGCAGAACGGTTCCGGTTGACGACGGGTTCGCCCTGCATCAGCTCGAGCACGCTGACGCCCAGAGCCGCCGCCAGCGGCTCCAGCAGGGAAATATCGGGCAGGCCGTGGGCTGTCTCCCACTTGGAGATGGCCTTTGCGCTGACGGCCAGCTTTTCGGCCAGCTCTGCCTGCGTCATGTGTTTGGCTTCCCGCAGCTGCCGGATGGCAGTGCCGGTGACGTAAGAATCCAAGAATCCGGTGACACCCAGCCGGGAAGAGCCGAAGGCAATCGTCCGACAAGTATACACACAACCTACGCTGCGTGGAGCTTTGCTTTTTGAAATTACTCGGCTTCTTCGTCCTCGTCCAGCTCGATGCTGAACACGGCCTTTTTCAGCTTGCCGCAGCCCTGCGCCTTCAGGCCGGACTTGTAGGGTTCACCGGCCAGATAGAGGGCAAAGCGCCCCTCGCAGAGCATCCCGGCGATGCTGGTGCCGGCGGTGCCGACGGTCAGGTCGGCAGCCTCATCGGCGGGCCTGGTGGGGGTCAGCTCGCCCAGCGAGACCTCGAACAGCTCGCTGCCCTCAAGGTCGGTCTCGAGGGTCAGGTGGGCGTCCCGGCGCTGGAAGAGCGCTTTGTCCGAGGTCTGCGGCGTGACGGTACACACCGTGACCACGGCCTTGCCGCCGTCGATGCGGGTCTTTCCGGCGGGCAGATTGTTGATGTCCCGGGCCATGACGAACTCGATGACAGCGTCAAGGTTGTCGCTCATGCCGAGATAGTTGGGGAGATTGTTCAGGGTATCGTAAATCATAGGAGAAACCTCTTATTCTGCGTCTTTGGGGTCGGTCATCAGCTCTTTGATGCTGGGGACGACGCCGCCCAGATTCTGCAAGTCCGAAGGAATGATGATCTTGGTGGCCTTGCCGTTGGCGACCTTGGCCAGCGCTTCCAGACTGCGCAAGGCAAGGACCTTATCGGTGGGCATGGCTTCGTTCAGCAGGCGGATGGCGTCGGCGTTGGCCTTCTGGACGGCGAGGATGGCCTGCGCCTCGCCCTCGGCCTCAAGGATGCGCTGCTGTTTGACGGCGTCGGCGCGGAGGATGGCGGATTCCTTTTCGCCCTCGGCGGCGGTAATGGCGGCCTGCTTCTCGCCGTCGGCCTTCAGGATGACGGCGCGCTTCTCGCGCTCTGCCTTCATCTGCTTTTCCATGGCCTCCTGGATCTCGCGCGGCGGGATGATGTTCTTGACCTCAACACGGTTGACCTTGATGCCCCACTTGTCGGTGGCTTCATCAAGGATGGCCGTGATCTTGCTGTTGATGGTGTCGCGGCTGGTGAGGGTGTGGTCCAGCTCCATCTCGCCGATGATGTTGCGCAGGGTGGTGGCCGACAGGCTCTCGATGGCCGCGATGGGCTGGTTGACGCCGTAGGTGTAGAGCTTGGCATCCATCACCTGGAAGAAGACCACCGTATCGATCTGCATGGTGACGTTATCGCGGGTGATGACCGGCTGAGGGGGAAAGTCGGCGACCTGCTCTTTCAGGCTGACTTTCTTCGCCACCCGCTCGAGGAACGGGATCTTGACGTGGAGGCCGGCGCTCCATGTCTCGGAGTAGCTGCCCAGACGCTCCACGACGTAGACCATGGACTGCGGCACGATGACGATGTTGGTGACGACCACCAGCAGGATGACAAAGATGAGGATGAGGATAAGGAACAGCATGATAGGCATAGGGACGCTCCTTTCATATCAGTGAGCCGCCGGTGCGGCGGTCTCGGTGAGGATGGGCTCCACGATGAGCAGGGTGCTGTGGATCTCGGCCACCCGGCAGCTCTGGCCCGGGGCGAGGGTGTCGCCGGGGGTGGCGCAGCGGGCGTTCCAGTCCACGCCGTCCAGCCGGACACGGCCGGTGGTCTCGGCGGAGACTGGGGTGAGCGCGATGGCCTCCCGGCCAAGGGCGCGGTCGCCGTTCGTTGCCGTGGGCGGCTTGCGCAGCCGGGCGCACAGGGGCTTGAGGGCCAGCAGGCAGAGGGTGCTGACGGCGATGAACACCACCGCCTGCACCCGGAAGGAGCCGGTGGCCAGACAGCTCAGCAGGGCTGCGGCGCTGCCCACGGCGAACCAGATGGAGACGAGATTCAGGGTCATGGCCTCGAGAACGACGAAGCCGATGGCGGCCAGAAGCCAGAAAATAGGGTCAACAGACATGAGTTCTCCCTCCTTTTCCCCCATTATAGAGCAAAACGTCTGAAAAGTACAGAGACGAATTGTAAATAGCGCTCTCGAAAAGCCTCTCCCCTTGGGAGAGGTGTCACCGAAGGTGACGGAGAGGGCAAGGCTGCTGACAAAAAGGTTTGAATACAGCGATAACATCGCTTTGACAAAGAGGCTGCTTATCGCTGTGCAGTGGCCCTTTATTGACGGGCTTGCCCTCTCAGGCGCTCCGCGCCAGCTCTCCCAAAGGGAGAGCCTTGGTCTTACTGATAGTCGTAGTAGCTGTGGTCGGGGTTGTGGCCGACCTCTTCCACCACGATGGTGAAGCCCATGGGGTTCACCTCGGTGTGCTTGCCGCTGGCCAGCGGCTCTACGATGATATGCTCGGTGCGGTTGACGATGATCTCCGCCGCCTCAAACTCACCGATGCGCTGGTAGTGGAGGACGCCGCCCTCCGCCCGCAGGACACGAAGCTCTCCGGTGCGGAAGGCCTCGCAGGTGTGGCGGAGCTGTGCCAGCTGTGCCAGAACAGGCTTCAGCCGCTCTTCGTGGCTGTTCCAGCAGTAGAAGCCGCGGTTGAAGGGGTCGCGGTAGCCCTGCATCCCGATCTCGTCGCCGTAGTAGAGGCAGGGGACGCCGGGCAGGGTGTAGATGATGGCGTAAGCCATCCGCAGCTTGAGCATTCCTTCCTCGTAGGCATCGCCGGTGACGCAGCGGCCGCTCTGCCACTCGCGGCCCCGGCCATTGGCAGGCTCGTCGGCAATGACGGTCAGTGCGCGCTCGGTGTCGTGGGTGGAGAGGAAGTTCAGGGCCGTATCGAGGGCCGGGGCGGGGTAGTGCTCGCAGATGGAGAGGATGTCGGTCATGGTCTGGCCGGCGTCCCGTCCGCAGACGAAGCCCAGAACGGCGTTCTTGAAGGGGTAGTTCATCACGCTGTCGAGGCCCTTGCCCAGCAGGTAGGTGCGGCGCTTGTCGAAGCCGAACTTGGTGGTGGCGTCCTCCCACACTTCGCCCAGAAGGAACTTATCCGGGCCGACCCGCTTGACGGCGATGCGGACCTTCTCAATGAACTCATCGGGCAGCTCGTCGGCCACGTCCAGACGGAAGCCTGCTGCACCCCTGCGGAGCCAGGTGTCGATGACACCGCCCTCGCCGGTGATAAATTCGACGTAAGAAGGAGTCTCTTCGTTGACTTCGGGCAGGGTCTCGAAGCCCCACCAGCTGCGGTAGCCGTCCTTATACCTGGAGTCGAAATCGTACCAGCTGCGGTAGGGGGAGTTGGGGTCACGATAGGCACCGCCCTCGCTGTAGCGGCCCTCGCGGTTGAAGTAGCGGCTGTCGGAGCCGGTGTGGCTGAACACGCCGTCCAGCACGATGCCGATACCGTACTTCCTGGCCTCGGCGCAGAGGGTCTCGAAATCCTCGTTGGTACCCAGCAGGGGGTCTACGTTGAGGTAGTCGGCGGTGTTGTAGCGGTGGTTGGAGTGGGCCTCGAAGATGGGGTTCAGGTAAAGGTAATCCACGCCCATCTCGCGGAGGTAGGGCAGCTTCATCTGGATGCCCCTGAGGTCGCCGCCGAAATAGTCCTCGTTCAGGTGGCCGCCCACCTCATTGGGCTGCCAGAAGGGCTCGGCGTGCTTGTCGGCCTGATAGAGCCGGTCGGGGAAGGGCATGGGCTTGTTCTCCACGCCCTCGCAGAAGCGGTCGGGGAAGATCTGGTAGAAGACCTTGCCCTTGATGGGGTCGGGCGTCTCGAAATCGGCCTCATACACGGTGATCTGCCAGCTCTCGCCCTCCTGCCAGCTCACGATGCCGCAGTTGTCCGGCCCGCGCACGATGCGGCGGAAGTTGGTGTAGAGGTCGAAATAGTAAAAGTAGAGGCCCACGTCGTTGAGGGTGACGTCCACCGAGAAGTGGTTCTGGTGGGGCGTCTGGCCGTCGAACTTCATCCGGTAGTGGACGGGGACATCGTACCTGCCCTCTTTCTGGAGGACGAGGTGGGGGTCTACATAGCCCAGCTCCTCCGGGATGCAGAGGGATAAATGCACACTCTGACCGGCGCGCACCGCGCCGAAGGGCTGCTTGAAGTAGGGGTCGAAACTATTGAACAGACAAGGCAAAAAGGATCGTCCTTTCTCAAAAAAAGCCCCGGGCAGCGATGCCACGGGGCGTTGCGTTATTATTAGAGGGATAACCTCTCCGTCACGGCTTGCGCCGTGCCACCTCTCCTACCGAGGAGAGGCCTTGGCATTCCGTAAAGCTTTCCCTCTTCGCCAGAGGCTCCCCTCGGTAGGGGAGCTGTCGAGCGATAGCGAGACTGAGAGGTTTATTTCACGGCAGAAGCGTGCCAGATGTCGCGTGCGTAGTCCAGAACGGCACGGTCAGCGCTGAAGATGCCGCTGTTGGCGATGTTCTTCAGGCTCATCTTAGCCCAATGCTCACGGTCAGCGTACAGGCGCTGCAGGTCGGCCTGAGCACGGCGGTAGTCCTTGAAGTCGGCCATGACCATATAGGGGTCGCTGCTGCGCAGGTTCTCGGTGACTTCGTGGAAGTTCTCGCCGTTCCAGCCGCGCTCCAGGAAGTTCAGAGCGGCGTTTGCAACGTCGTCGCCCATGATGAAGGCGTTGGGGTGATAGCCCACCTGCTTGAGGTCGTTGACCTCGGGGGTCAGCATACCGAAGATGAGCTCATTCTCCTTGCCGGCGGCGTCGGCGATCTCGACGTTTGCGCCGTCCAGAGTACCCAGCGTGATGGCACCGTTCAGCATGAACTTCATGTTGCCGGTACCGGAAGCCTCGGTGCCTGCCAGAGAGATCTGCTCAGAGACCTCGGCTGCGGGCATCAGGTGCTCGCTCAGGGAGACACAGTACTCTTCCAGATAGACCACGCGCAGCTTCTCGCGGACAGCGGGGTCGTTGTTGATGAGGTCGCCCAGCTTGCAGATCATGCGGATCATCTGCTTGGCCATATAGTAGCCGGGAGCAGCCTTTGCGCCGAAGATATAGGTCTTGGGGATGAAGTCGGCGTTGGGGTTCTCCTTCAGGTACAGGTACTGAGCAGCGATGTTCAGCGCGTTCAGGTGCTGGCGCTTGTACTCGTGCATACGCTTGACCTGGCAGTCGAAGATGGAGTTGGGGTCGATGACCTGACCGGTGCTCTTCTCGAGGTAAGCGGCAAAGCTCTTCTTGTTGTCCAGCTTGATCTCATTCAGACGCTTCAGGACGGTCTTGTCCTCAGCGAACTTGTTCAGCTTGGACAGGTCGGCGGCGTCGTGCTTGTAGCCGGTGCCGATGGTCTCGTCCAGCAGCTTGCACAGCTCGGGGTTGGAGGCCAGCAGCCAGCGGCGGTAAGCGATGCCGTTGGTCACGTTCTTGAAAGCCTGAGGCTTGAACAGGTAGTAGTCGTGGAAGACGCTCTCCTTGATGATCTCGCTGTGGAGCTTGGAGACGCCGTTGATGCTGTTGGCGGTGTAGGCGCAGATGTTGGCCATGCGCACCTGATTGTCGCCGATGAGGGCCATATAGTTGATCTTGCCCTGGTCGCCGGGGAAGGCTGCTTCCAGCTTCTCGCGGGCGCGGCGGTCCATCTCGACCACGATCTGGTAGATGCGGGGCAGGGTCATCTTGAAGATGTCCACGTTCCACTTCTCCAGAGCCTCGGCCATGACGGTGTGGTTGGTATAGGAGAAGACCTTCTGGCAGATGTCGAAGCTCTTGTCCCAGCCGAAGCCGCACTCATCCAGCAGGATGCGCATCATCTCGGGGATGGCGAGGGTCGGATGGGTATCGTTCAGCTGGATAGCCACCTTGTCGGGCAGGTTCTCGAGGGTGCCGTAGGTGGACAGATGGCTCTGGACGATGTCGCCGATGGAGGCAGCAGACAGGAAGTACTGCTGACGCAGGCGGAGGATCTTGCCCTCAACGTGGTTGTCGTTGGGGTACAGCACCTTGGAGATGAGCTCGGCGCTGGCGTTCTTGCTCATTGCGGTGTTGTAGTTGCCCAGAGAGAAGCTGGACATATCGAAGTCGGGAGCCTTGGCCTGCCACAGGCGCAGCTTTGCAACGCCCTTGCCGTCGTAACCCTGAACGTACATATCAGAGGGGATGGCCATGACGCTGTTGTAGTTGGTGTGCTGGATATAGTGGAAGCCATGGTCCCAGTTCTCGTGGATCTCGCCGTCGAAGCGGACTTCCACAGCCTGATCGGGGTGGCTCTTGAGCCAGACCTGACCGCCGGGCAGCCAGTTGTCGGCGCGCTCCTGCTGCCAGCCGTCCACGATCTTCTGCTTGAAGATGCCGTACTCGTACAGGATGGAGTAGCCGGTGCCGCAGATGCTGGTGGTGGCCATGCCGTCCAGATAGCAGGCGGCCAGACGGCCCAGGCCGCCGTTGCCCAGACCTGCGTCCGGCTCTTCCTCGTAGATGCTGTCCAGGCTGATGTCAGCCTCGGCTAGAGCCTTCTGGGCAGCGTCATTCAGGCCCAGATTGAACAGGCTCATCTTGAGGCTGCGGCCCATCAGGAACTCCATGCACAGGTAGTACACCTGCTTGGAGCCGGTGCCGATGGCCTTGGACTGGAACTTCTTATGGTTCTCGCTCATCATCTGGCGGCAGATGAGGGCCAGAGCGCGGTAGATCTGCTGATGAGATGCAACGCTCAGGTCAACACCATATTCGCTGGTGAGCTTGTCCTGAAGAATTTTTGCAAATTCTTTTGTAGTCATAAATGAACTCCTATCCGCACGAATGCTTAAATTTTTTGAATTGGTACGGTGACAGGGCGTTTCTCCTCTAATTCCCTCGCCCATCGCATAACACATAACAATGATATTATAATCACTCCGGATGGGGATTGCAAGAAAAAGGAAGCATTTTTGCCGTATCTGACATTTTTATAGCAATGTTTCTGACAAATATGCCAAAAATTCAAAAATAGCACTTTTTCTCGCGCACTATTTATATTATAATAAAGGGAGACAAGGGCCGTGTTTGCCCCGAAATGCATCGGTTCGGACGGGTAATTCGGGGACAAACTCGGCTGAACATGAAAAAGCCGCAGCAAAGCGCTCCTGTCAGGGCTGAAATGGTTTCCGAAAATCCCGGAAATAGTAGGAAATGACCGGAAATGACCGGCCCGGCAGGGCGTGTGCCGCGCAAAGTGAGGACGATATGGTAAATAAAGTGAGAGTGACCATTGCAGGCGCACCCTACGCCATCGCAACGACCGATACCGAGAACTACATCACCACACTGGCCAAGAAGCTGGACGATGACATCACGAAGCTGCTGGACAACAACGGCAACCTCTCTGTGACCAAGGCGGCGGTGTTCTGCGCGATGGACTATCTGGACGAGTACCGCAAGAGCGCGGGCAGCGCCGAGAATATGCGCAGCCAGATACAGGACTACATTTCCGATGCAGCCAGGGCGAAGCTGGCAGCGGATAAGGCCAAGGCGGAGAACGAGACCCTCAAGCGGGAAAATGCCGCTCTGCGGGAACAGCTGGCCAAGCTGCAGCAGAAGTGACCTACATTATAGCAATGTCAAAGGGAGAGCTATGTCAAAAATTGAGATCCTTGCCCCTGTGGGCAGTGAAGAAATGCTCCGCGCAGCAGTATTCAGCGGCGCGGACGCAGTATATCTGGGTTTTTCCGGCTTCAACGCCCGCACCGGTGCGGGCAATTTTGATGCCGACAGCCTGAAAGAAGCCGTCCGGTTCTGCCATGCCCGGGGCGTGGCCGTCCATGTGGCGTTGAATACCACCGTCTACGGCGGCGAGCTGGCGGGTCTGGCCGACGCCGTGCGGGCCGTCGCCGCCAGCGGGGCCGACGCCGTCATCTGTCAGGACCTCGCGGTGGCGAAGCTCATCGGGGACATCGCGCCCCAGCTGCCCCGCCACGGCTCCACCCAGATGAGCGTCCACACCCTGCAGGGCGCACTGGAACTGAAAGAGCTGGGCTTTGCCCGGGTCGTGCTGGCCCGTGAGCTGAGCCTGCCCGAGGTGGAGCACATCACCAGGCACTGCGGCATCGAGACGGAGTGCTTCGTCCACGGCGCACTCTGCATGTGCGTCAGCGGCCAGTGCTATATGTCGGCTTTTCTGGGCGGACGGAGCGGCAACCGCGGCTCCTGCGCCGGCCCCTGCCGCCTGCCCTTCGAGGCCAACGCTCTGCCCGAGGGCAAGCCGGGCCGTCTGCACCACCTGTCCCTCAAGGACAACTCCGTCATCGACAAGCTGGACAAGCTGCAGGCCATCGGCGTGGCATCGGCGAAAATCGAAGGCCGTCTGCGGACGCCGGAGTATGTCGCTGCTGCCGTCAGCGCCTGTCTGGCGGGCCGCGAGGGCCGCGCCTATGACCGCGACCTGCTGAAGAATGCCTTCAGCCGCTCCGGCTTCACCTCCGGCTATCTGGACGGAAAGATCGACGGCACGATGTTCGGCGTCCGCAGCGAGGCCGACGCCGAGCTGACCAAGAAGACCCTGCCTGCCCTGCGGGAGCTGTACCGCCGGGAGCGTTCCCGGGTGCCGGTGGAGATGAAAATTGAAATCGAAGAGGGCGGCGAGAAGCTGACCGTCACCGACGGCACCAACAAAGCCTTCGCCTACGGCGACGCCGAACCTCAGCCCGCCCGCACCGACCCCACCGAGAGCCTGAGCCGCAGCCTGAGCAAGACCGGCGGCACGCCTTTCTCTGCCAAAAAAATCGACGTGGAGATGGATGGCGGCCCCTGGTTCGTGCCGGGCAGTGCCGTCAACGAGCTGCGCCGTGAGGCACTGGACGCCCTGCTGAAAAAGCGGGAGACCCTGCGCCCGTGGCCGGTGAATGAGGTGGAGCTTCCGCCTCTGCCGCTGCGCACTCTGCCGCCCCACCGCACCCTCCGCGCCCGGTTCGAGCGCTGGGAGCAGGTGCCGGAGCAGGCACTCAGCGGGGTGGAATACCTCATCCTGCCCATCGCGCAGGCCGACCGCGTCCCCCGCGAGTGGCGGGAGAAGACCCTTCTCGAACTGCCCCGCGTCATGTTCGGCGCACTGGAAGAGGACACCGCCCGCCGCATCGCGGCCACCCAGGACGCGGGCTTTGCGGGCTATGAGGTGAGCAACATCGCCCATCTGCGGCTCTGCCGCGGCCTGCCCATGACCGGCGGCTTCGGCCTCAACGTCACCAACGACCTCGCGGCCCAGTATTATGCGGACCTTGGCCTGAGCTCGGTGCTCATCCTGCCCGAGGTGAAGGACAGCGACATCAGCACCATCGCGCCGACTCGTGACGGCAAGCCTGTGCCGACCGGCGTCATCACCTACGGCCATATGCCGCTGATGGTCACCCGTGCCTGCCCGCTGCAGAACATCCACGACTGCGCCCACTGCGACAAGACCGGCCTGCTCACCGACCGCAAGGCGAAGAAGTTCCCGGTGCGGTGCGGGCTGGGTGTCCGTACTATTTATAATCCCGTCCCCATCTATATGGGCGACAAGCCCGGTGCACTGACCGTGGACTACGGCGTGTCTTACTTCACGCTGGAAAGCAGGGAAGAGGCCGCCGCCATCCTCGACAGCATCCGTCAGCACGCACCGTTTGAGGGTGAGTTCACGAGAGGATTGTACTTTAAGGGAACGAACTGAACTATAGCCTAAGGGAGGCTGTGCCTCTGTACAACCTCTCCGTCACGCCTACGGCGTGCCACCTCTCCTAGTAGGAGAGGCTTTGGCATTCCGTAAAGCTTCGCCTCTTCGCCAGAGGCTCCCCCTCGGTAGGGAAGCAGACTGAGAGGTTATACCAAGACGCACCTGCCCTTGAACAGCAAATAAATTTATGAGGTATACTATGGAACCCATCACTGTAAAATACAAAGTGTTAGACTCCCGCGCCAAGACGCCCGCCTACGCCACCTCCGGCTCTGCCGCCGCCGACCTGTGCGCCGTGCTGGATGAGCCGCTGACCGTCCAGCCCATGCAGCGGGTGCTGGTGCCTACCGGCCTTGCCATCGAGCTGCCCGGCGCACACGCTGTAGCGCTGGTCTATGCCCGCAGCGGCCTGTCCATCAAGCACGGCCTCTGCATGGCAAACGGCGTCGGCGTCGTGGACAGCGATTACCGCGGTGAGCTGAAGGTCCCGATGGTCAATCTGGGCGCGGAGGCTTATACCATCCAGCCCGGTGAGCGGGTGGCCCAGCTCTGCATCGCGCCGGTGTACACGGCGGCATTCGTGCAGGCCGACGCACTGGATGAGACCGCCCGCGGCGAGGGCGGCTTCGGCTCGACGGGGAAATGATAGCCCTCTCAGTCACCTTCGGTGACAGCTCTCCCAAGGGGGGGCAACGACGACGACCGCCGCCAGCGGCGGAAGCAGGGAGGAGTTGTTGGGGCAGCGGCCAGCAGGATGCAAGCGAGAGCGAAGCAGACGCTGGGAGCCGCAACCCGGGTGCGAAGCACCCTTGGCATGCCGGGCAGGCCCACGCAGGACGAAAAAGCCTGCGCTGTCGTAAAATGCCGGGCCTTGCGGCCAAGGATAGAATGAAAAAGAGGATAATGAGATGAATCTTATCTTAGCCTCCGGCAGTCCGCGCCGGAAGGAGCTTCTGAGCTTATACACGACGGACTTCACCATCTGCGTCAGCGATTTCGACGAGAGCGGAGTCACTGCACCCACTCCGGCCCAGCTGGTGGAGAAGCTGGCCCGGGGCAAGTGCCTCGCCGTGGCAAAAGACCATCCCGGCGCGGTGGTGCTGGGATGTGACACCGTCGTGGATGTGGGCGGCGAAGTCTTCGGCAAGCCCCACAGCGTGGAGGACGCAAAGCGGATGCTCCGCGCCCTGTCCGGCGCGGCCCACGAGGTGCATACCGGCGTCTGCGTATCGGACGGCGTACGCACCGAGAGCTTCGTGGACAGCTGCAGGGTGACCTTCTTCCCGATTTCGGAAGGGGAGATAGACGCCTACACGGCCACGAAGGAGCCCTACGACAAGGCCGGTGCCTACGCCATCCAGGGCCGCGCAGCCCTCTGGCTCGACCGGCTGGAAGGGGACTACTACACCATCATGGGCCTGCCCGTCAGCCGGACGGCCCGTCTGCTGAGCAGATTCTGATGCGGGACGCAGAAAAGCGGCCCCGGCGGCAAAAAATGAAAAAACTCGAAAAAGTTTACGGAAATGCTTGAGAAAAGCGCGCCTTGCGGCTATAATAAAAACGTGTTATTCTGCGATGAGCTGTCCGTTGGTCTGAGCGGGCGGCTCTGCGTTTTGGAATAGACCCTGGAAAATCGTAAGGAGAGAAGACTATATGAGTTTGTTTTCAAAGGATGTTGGTATCGATCTCGGTACTGCCAATACCCTCGTTTACATGAAGGGCAAGGGCATCATCATGCGTGAGCCCTCTGTTGTGGCCGTGGACACCAAGAGCGACGAAGTGCGCTGCGTGGGCGCTGAGGCAAAGGCCGTCATCGGCCGCACCCCCGGCAGCATCGTGGCGGTCCGCCCCCTGAAGGACGGCGTCATCGCCGACTTCGACATCACCGCCAATATGCTGGAGACCTTCCTCAAAAAAGCCTGCGGCAACAGCATGTTCTCCCGCCCCCGCGTGGTCATCTGCATCCCGTCGGGCGTCACCGAGGTGGAGCGCCGCGCTGTGCGTGAGGCCGCTCTGAAGGCCGGCGCCCGTCAGGTGTCAGTCATCGAGGAGCCCATGGCCGCTGCCATCGGTGCGGGCCTGCCCATCAGCGAGCCCACCGGCAGCATGATCGTGGACATCGGCGGCGGCACGGCCGAGATCGCTGTCATCTCTCTGGGCGGCATCGTGGCCTCCCGCAGCGTCCGGATGGCCGGCGATATGTTCGACCAGGCCATCATCGCCTTCATCAAGCGCAAGTATAACCTCCTCATCGGTGAGCGCACCGCCGAGCAGATCAAGATCGAGATCGGCTCTGCCTACCCGATGGACCCCGAGATGACCCTCGAGATCAAGGGCCGCAACCTCGTGGACGGCCTGCCCAAGAACGTCGTCGTCCACTCGGAGGATGTCCGTGAGGCTCTGCTGGAGTGCCTGGTCAAGATCACCAGCGCCATTAAGGAGACTCTGGAGCGCACCCCGCCCGAGCTGAGCGCCGACATCATCGACCACGGCATCACCCTGACCGGCGGCGGCGCACTGCTGCGCGGCCTCGACAAGCTCATTGAGAGCGAGACCGGCATCGATGTCCATGTGGCTGAGGACCCGCTGGACTGCGTGGCCAAGGGTGCCGGTGCTGTGCTGGACCATGTGGATGTCCTGCACGACGTTCTGGATACCGACGGCGGTCATATGTAAGCCTCGGCTGTGCCATTTGCGGCGGCACGCTGAGGGAGGACCTTTGCGCTGCTGCGCCGCAGAAGATGAGTTTTGAGCGCGGATGGCACGGCTGTCCGCGCTTTTTTGCAGATTCGGGAGGGACCCGCCTTGAAGGATTTTTTTGACACATGGAAATTTAAGATACTCATTGCCATCGCGGTCTTCCTCGTGGGCATCATGGCCTATGCAGGCGCGAACGGACGCCTGACCGCCGCCCCGCAGGAGCTGCTGAGCGTGGCCGCAGCCCCGTTCCAGCGGGCAGCGGCGGCGGTGAGCAGCGGCGTGGCCTCCCTGTGGGAGAACTACGCCGACATCGACGCCATTCTGGAAGAAAACCAGCAGCTCAGCGAGGAAAACGCCGCTCTGCGCTCCCAGATGGTGGATTACGACAAGCTCAAGGCCGAGAACGAAGCCTACAAGGCGCTGGCCAACATCCAGGAGCAGCACCCGGAGATGAGCTATACGTCCTCCTTCGTCATTGGCCGCGACCCGCTGGACTCCTTCTGGGGCTTCACGCTGGACAGAGGCACACTGGACGGTGTGGCCGTCAACGACGCCGTCATCAGCGACGAGGGCTATCTGCTGGGCGTGGTGCGGGAAGCCGACCTCACCAGCTGCAAGGTCATGACCATCCTGCACCCCAGCTTCAATGCGGCGGGCGTCGTATCCCGCACCCGGGACAACGGCATCATCACCGGCAGCGCCGACTACGCCGCCGACGGCCTGTGCATCCTCTCGAACCTCGCCCGCAGCACCCTGAGCAGAGAGGGGGACCAGGTCATCACCACGGGTCTGGGCGGGGTGTTCCCGCCGGACGTGCTGGTGGGCGTCATCAAGGAGCTGACCCCCGAGGCCAGCGGCAAATCGACGCTGGCCGTCATCCGGCCGGGCGCAGACCCCCGCACGGTGCGCCATGTGTTCATCATCACCAACTACTGAGGAGGGCCGGAGATGGAATCTCGCCGCAAGCGCAGCCGCAGCCAGAGGCTGAAATGGGGCTGCTATATCCTCCTGCTGGTGGTGTGTACGGTGCTGCAGACCATGCCGGGGCTGTTCCAGTTCGGGGCAGCGAAGCCGCTCTGGCTGCTGCCGCTCTGTCTGGCGGTGTCTGCCGCAGAGGGCGAGTTCGCCGGGGCCATCTTTGGCGCGGTGTGCGGCCTGATGTGGGACTACACCGCCGGCCGCACCGTGGGGATGCTGGCGCTGGAGCTGATGCTCCTCTGCTTCGGCGTGTCGGTGGTCGTGCAGCTTTATCTGAAGGATACCCCCTCCAACTTCGTGCTGCTGGCCGTGGTCTGCGCCCTGCTGGTGCTGTCGGCGGACTGGCTGTTTTTCTACTATATGCCGGGCTATGCGGGCGCAGGGGAGCGTTTTCTCTGGGTCGTGCTGCCGTCGGCCCTGATGACGGCCCCGGGGAGCTGGCTGCTCCACCGTGCAGTGCAGCGCATCAGCACGGAATTCAAGATAGACAACGGCGTGGTATGATGCCAGACCCTGCCGGGAGGAAAACGGATGAATCAAGACGAACACAAGATCGTGGTGCGCCGGATGGCTGGGCTCATCGCTGCCGCCTCGGTGCTCATCGCCGTGTATGTGCTGCGGCTGATATTTTTGCAGCTCGTCAACAGCGACAGCTTCAAGGCGCAGGCGACCAACACCACCGATTATAACTTTACCGTCACCGCTGCCCGCGGCGACATCGTGGACAGCGCCGGACGCCGCATCGCGGCCAGCACCACCAGCTACAATGTGGTGCTCAGCAAGTTGCTGATGGGGGACGAAGACCTTGACACTATGCTGCAGCGCATCGTGGAGCTGCTGGAAGCCCACGGCGAAAAATGGAACGACTCGCTGCTCATCGGTGAGCCGGACGCGGCGGGCCACTACAGCTTTACTGCGCAGGCTGACAGCACCAGCGACCAGAAGGCTCTCGCGGCCATGAAGGACTCGCTGGGCTTACAGCAGTACGCCACCGCCGATGACGTGATGGAAAAGCTGGTGGAGGACTACAAGCTGGAAGGCTATCCTTTCCACTGGCAGAGGGTGCTGGGCGGCATCCACTACGAGATGCAGCAGCAGGCGTTCTCCAACGTCAACAACTTCGTCATGGCCGAGAATGTCAGCGAAGTGACCGTGGCGACCATCAAGGAGAACAGCCTGACCATGCCCGGCGTGGAGATCGTGGAGACCAGCACCCGCAGCTACGATGAGGGCAGCATCATCCCCCATGTGCTGGGCCGTGTGGGCAAGATCACCGCCGAAAAGTGGAAGGTGACCGACGAGAACGGCCAGACCACCTACCCTCTGCGGGAAAAGGGCTATAACATGAACGACATGATCGGTGTGTCGGGCCTCGAAGCCGTCTACGAAGACGAGCTGCGGGGCAAGGACGGCGTTGAGACCATCACCCGCAGCTCGGACGGCGTCATCGTGGGGACCGCGATGACCACCGTGCCGGAGCCGGGCCATACCGTCCAGCTCACCATCGACAGCGCCTTCCAGCAGGCGGTGGACAAGGCGCTGGCCAAGAACATCGAGATGATAAACAGCACCTACAACAACAGCAGTTCCGCCAAGGCTGCCGCCGGTGCGGTGGTGGTCATCAGCACCAAGGACGGCAGTGTGCTGGCCTCCTCCAACTACCCCAGCTACGACCAGAACCTCTTCGCCACCCAGTACAGCCAGTACAGCTCGGACCCGGGCCTGCCCCTGCTCAACCGCGCGTTGCAGGGCCTGTACACCCCCGGCTCCACCTTCAAGCCTGCGGTGGCGGTGGCGGCGCTGGACTCCGGCGTCATCAACCGCTCTTCCACCGTCTACTGCAACGGTGTCTATACCTATTATGACGACTACCGCCCCAAGTGTACCCGCCACGGCCATAGCGGCAACATCGATGTCATCACGGCCATCAAGTGGAGCTGCAACATCTTCTTCTACGATGTGGGCCGCCGCACCACCAGCGATGTCTACGATGCCTACGCCTACAAGATGGGCCTTGGTACCCGCACCGGCGTGGAGGTCAACGAGGCCACCGGCCGACTGACCACAAAGAAGGACTCCAACTACATCGCTTCACTGGACGTCCAGGCCGCTATCGGTCAGGGCAACACCGTCGTCACCCCCGTCCAGCTGGCGACTTACGCCGGCACGCTGGCCAACCGGGGCGTGCGCTACCGCACCCACTTCGTCAAGGCCATCCTCGACACCAACACCGGCAAAGTCCTGCAGGAGACCCAGCCCGAGGTGATGGACGTCGTCGAGGACCGGGGCGACACCTTCGACCTCGTGCGGCAGGGCATGATCGGCGTGTCGGAGACGGTGTCGGGCCTGAAGAACTACCCCGTCACCATCGCCTGCAAGAGCGGCACCCCTCAGCGCAGCGAGACGTACTACGTCGGCAGCACCCGCAAGCACTACACCAACACCATGATGATCGCCTACGGCCCGGCAGAGGACGCTGAGATCGCCCTCGGCATCGTCATCGAGTACGGCGGCGGCGGCGCCCGCGCCGGCAACCTCGTGGCCGACATCTTCGACGCCTACTACGCCATGAAGGACGGCAGCCTGACGCTGGACGAGACGGGAGAAGGCGAGACGGCTGACACGACAGCTGACGGGCAGGATGCTGTGCCGGAGACTGCGGAAAACAACGACGCCCTTGCAGACGACACCGCCCCCGCAGAACAGCCCGCCGCCTGAGCGATGGTGCGTGGATTTGGCAGAAATCTATGAAAAATTGGAACTTTTGCCCGAAAAACAGTTGTAAAAAGACAGAAACTGTGATACTATGATATGTGCAAGATGATTGCCCCGGACAGGGGCGTGGGAAAAGGAGAGGTTGACCGATGACGATTGCACTGATTGCGCATGACTCCAAAAAAGAGCTGATGGTACAGTTCTGTACGGCGTACTGCCGGATTTTGAGCCAGCATAAATTGGTGGCAACCGGTACGACCGGCAAGATGATCGCCGAAGCCACCGGCCTGCAGGTGCAGCGCTTTCTGGCGGGCGTACAGGGCGGCGACCAGCAGATCGCGTCCCGCATCGCCTGCAACGAGGTGGATCTGCTGCTGTTCTTCCGCGACCCCATCAACGCAAAGCCCAGCGAGCCGAATGAGATGACCCTGCTGCGCCTGTGCGATGTCCACAACATCCCGATGGCCACCAACATCGCCACCGCTGAGGTCCTGATCCACGGCCTCGAGCGCGGCGACCTCGACTGGCGCGACATCGTGCATCCCCAGAACTGATAGAAACAACAAAAATCCCCTGTGCTGCGGCACAGGGGATTTTTTGCATATCAGAGCTTAAAATCTGCTGCCATCTCCGCCACGTCCTCCGGGGCGAAATCGCCCAGCGGCAGGATGAGTCGGCTCAGGACCTCGGGCGGGAGGGCGGCAAGCGTTCCGCTCTCGTCCGGTGCGCCGCTCTCGGGGGAGAACAGGTGGCTCATGCCCTGTGCGTCTGTCTCGATGCGGGCGTAGCGGCCGGAGGCAATATACTGGATGCCCAGTTTGTCGGCGGCAGTGAGCAGGGCCGCGAAGCGGGCGGCTTCGGCATCCTGTCCGGCCAGAGCCTCGGCGTTGAGGGTGACGCACTCCACGTCCAGCTTCTTTGCCAGAGCCTTGGCCGCGTCCACGGCGGCGTGTTCTTCGGGGGTGTCAGCCAGCCGGACGACCGCTGCCGCCACGGCAAAGCCCTGCTGCTGCAGGATGCGGACGGCCACGCCGCTGCGCACACTGCCGCTCAGACCCATCAGGACCCGGTCCTGTTCTTCGTAGGTGTCAAACCCGTTCCCGGGCAGAAAAGCATCGTTCATCGTCCCTGTCTCCCGCCATGTGCCTGGCTCTGGGCGACCGCAAGCTGGTCGCAGCGTTCGTTCTCCGGGTGGCCTGCGTGGCCTTTGACCCAGACGTAGGTGAGCTTGTGGCGGGCCTCCTGCTCCAGGGCCTGCTCCCAGAGGTCGGGGTTCAGGGCAGGGGAGCCGTCGGACTTTTTCCAGCCCCGGCGCTTCCAACCCCTGGCCCAGCCCTTTTCCAGCCCGTTGATGACGTACTGGCTGTCGGAGCACAGCCGCACCTCGCAGGGCTCCTTGAGCTGGCGCAGCGCCTCGATGAAGGCCGTCAGCTCCATCCGGTTGTTGGTGGTGGAGGCGTCGCCGCCGCTGAGCTCCTTTTCGTAGACCTTGCCGTTAAAGCGGTAGCGCAGCACCGCGCCCCAGCCGCCGGGGCCGGGGTTGCCGCTGCACGCGCCGTCGGTGTAAACTTCGACCTGTTTCATGCGTCTCTCCTGCATCATGTTTGTAGTACCTATTATTTAGAGCCATTTTGGCCCGTCTGTCAAGGGGCAGGGCATAATTTGCCACCGCCCGGCCCAAGCTTGGAATTGACAAAAGAGGCGAGAAATACTATACTTGTTGCAACGAAATGCGTATAGGGGCGCGCCGTGGGCGCGCTCACAGCGTTCCTGCCGAAGCGCCGCGGTCGCATCGAACAGATGGACTGGATGGGCAAAAGGCTTCCTGCAGAACCAACAGCGTGGCATGAAAACAACGCTGATAAAATGATTTCTATACGATGCATCCGACGGAAGCAGATGCGTTTTTATGCTTCCCTTAATGCAGGGCAGGCTGTCTTCCGGGGCAGACCTGTGCTTTGCTGATTGAATTTTTGGAGGTTTTCGATGGCACAGACAAAAGAACAGAACCACGCTCCCGCTGCGGCCAATGCGTCCGGCGAAAAGCGCCCCCGCACTTCCCGCCGCCCTCACTACACCCGCCGGCCCCGCCGCCCCCAGCAGCCCAAAGAGGCTGCAACGCCCATCCATATCTATCCGCTGGGCGGCCTCGGCGAAGTGGGCAAGAATATGACGGTCTATGAGTGCTGCGGCGATATGATTATCGTGGACTGCGGCCTCGTCTTCCCGGATAACGATATGTTCGGCGTCGATATGGTCATCCCCGACTTCACCTTTGTGGTGCAGAATAAGGATAAGATCAAGGGCCTGCTCATCACCCACGGCCATGAGGACCACATCGGCAGCATCCCCTACCTGCTGCAGAAGTTCGATCTGCCCATCTACGGCACCCGCCTGACCTGCGGCCTCATCCGCAACAAGCTGGAGGAGTTCGGCCTTGCAGGCAAGACCAAGTTCGTGGAGATCACCCCCCGCCAGAAGCTCAAGCTGGGCTGCTTCACCGTGGAGCCCATCCATGTGAACCACTCCATCCCGGACGCGGTGGCTTTCGCCATCGACAGCCCGGCCGGCACCATCATCCAGACCGGCGACTTCAAGATCGACTACACCCCGCTGGCCTGCGGCCCCACCGACCTTGCCACTCTGTCTGAGTACGGCCAGAAAGGGGTGCTGGCTCTGCTGAGCGACTCCACCAACGCGGAGCGTCCCGGCTTCACCGCCACCGAGCAGAAGGTGGCCGACGGTGTCCGCAGCCTGTTTGCCCGGGCGCAGAACAAGCGCATCATCATTGCGACCTTCGCGTCCAACATCTACCGCGTCCAGCAGATCATCGACCTCGCCGTGGAGGATGGCCGCAAGGTGGCCTTCAGCGGCCGCAGCATGGTCAACAATACCGCCATGGCTCAGGAGCTGGGCTATATGCACATCCCGGAAGGCACCCTCATCAGCATCGATGAGATAAACCAGTATCCGCCGGAGCAGGTGGTGCTGGTGACCACCGGCAGTCAGGGCGAGCCTCTGAGCGCCCTGAGCCGGATGGCTTCCTGCAGCCACCGTCAGGTGCGCGTCGGCCCCGGCGACTTCATCATCATCTCGGCCAAGCCCATCCCCGGCAACGAGAAGAGCGTGACCAAGATCGTCAACGGTCTGCTCCTGCTGGGCGCAGAGGTCATCTATGAGGGGATGTACGACGTCCACGTCTCCGGCCACGCCTGTCAGGAAGAGCAGAAGCTGATGCTCACCCTGACCAGACCCAAGTATTTCCTGCCCGTCCACGGCGAATATAAGCAGCTGAAAAAGCACGCCATCACGGCGGCAAGCCTCGGCATCCCCACCAGCAACATCCTCATTGCCGAGAACGGCTCCAACATCATCCTCAGCCAGGACGAGATGAAGCTGGGCGAGCCGGTGACGGCGGGCGCTGTCATGGTGGACGGCCTCGGCGTGGGCGATGTGGGCAACGTCGTCCTGCGGGACCGCAAGCATCTGTCTGAGGACGGCCTCGTCATCATCGTGGCCACCGTGGACAGCAAGACCGGCAAAGTTCTGGCCGGCCCCGACCTCGTGAGCCGCGGCTTCGTCTATGTGCGGGAGAACGAGAGCCTGATGGACGGCGCCCAGAGCATCGTGGAGACGGCTCTTGACCGCTGCGTGGACGAGCACGTCCGCGACTGGAACAGCGTCAAGACCCGGGTGCGCGAGGCCCTGAGCAGCTATATCTACCGCCGCACCAAGCGCAGCCCCATGATCCTCCCCATCCTGATGGAGGTCTGAGTCTGCCCGCAGGAGGCATAACACTTCATGAAACAAAAACCAAGATGGACTCTTGAAATGCTGACCGCTGCGCTGGCGGTGCTCTGCGCCCTGCTGGTGCTGGTGCTTCTGGTGCAGCGCCCGGCCATCTGGCCTGTGCTGGTGGTGCTGGCGGTGCTGTGGTTCGCCCTGTTCGGAGTGTTCCGCTACCGGGTGCGCAGCTGGGTGGCCCGCTGGGTCTGCGGCGGCAGCTTCGAAAAATCGAAGACGCAGTTCAGCCTCGAGCCGCTGAGCCAGCCCGCCGCCCTCCTTTCGGGGGAGACGGTGCTGTGGTACAACACCGAGTTCCGCACCCGTCTGATGAAGGGCGAAGCCCTTCTGGTCCCCCGGGTGCAGAAAGTGCTGCCCGGCCTCGACCTGCAGGAGGCACGCAAGGTCAGCGGCCAGCTGCTCAATCTGGCCGACGGCGTGTGGAGCGCTCACAGCTCCACCGTCCCCGGCGAGGCCGAGAGCATGACCCTTCTTGTCCTGAATGAGGAAACGGCCCTCCGCAAAGTGGAGGCCGAATATAAGGCCAGCCGCCCGGGCTATCTGGTCTTCCTCGTGGACGGCTACGACGATGTGTTCAGCGATATGCTGGACAGCGAGCGCGCCCGCCTGCTGGAAGGCATCAACCGGGTGCTGGAAGATATGATAGGCCGCGGCACAGGCTTTCTGCGCCGGGTGGCCAGCGGCCGCTACATCGCTGTGGTGGAAGAGCGCCAGCTGGAGCAGTTCGCCAAGCGCGGCTACGACGTGCTGGACAAGATCCGCGCCCTCGACCCCAGCGTGAACCTCTCCATCTCCATCGGCATCGGACGCGGGGCCAAGACCCTGCGGGAGGCTCAGGACATGGCCGTTCAGGCGCTGGATATGGCGCAGGGGCGCGGCGGCGACCAGGCCGCCGAGATGACCCCGGACGGCTTTACCTTCTACGGCGGCGTCAGCCACGGCGTGGAAAAGCGCAGCAAGGTGCGCAGCCGCATCGTGGCCGACCAGCTGGTCAAGCTCATCAAGGAGGCGGACCATGTGGTCATCATGGGCCACCGGATGAGCGATCTGGACGCCATCGGCTCTGCCGAGGGCGTGCTGCGCATCTGCAAGATCTGCGATGTGCCGGCGGTCATCGCCGTGCGCCGTGACGCCACTTTGGCGGGCAGCCTCATCAACGCCCTCATCGCGGCAGGGCAGGAGGACGACTTCATCGACCCCAAGGGAGCTCTGCCCATCATTTCCCAGAGAACGCTCTGTATCGTCGTGGATACATACCAGCTGGGTCTGGTGGAGAGCCGCGAGATACTGGAAAAATGCGGCAAGGTGGCCGTCATCGACCACCACCGCAAGGGCGTCGGCTTTATCGAGAAGGCCGACCTCGTCTGCCACGAGCCCTATGCATCCTCGGCCAGTGAGCTGGTCACGGAGTTCTTGCAGTATGTGGGCGACCGGGACGACAAGCCCAACCGCATCGAGGCCGAGGGACTGCTCTCCGGCATCATGCTGGACACCCGTGACTTCACCCTCCACACCGGCGTGCGCACCTTCGAGGCCGCTGCGGCCCTCCGCCGCTACGGCGCGGAGACGGAGCATGTGCGTCAGCTCTTTGACGTGAGCATGGTGGAGTACACCACCAAGGCCACGCTGGTATCGGAAGCCCAGATGTACCGGGGCTGCGCCATCACCGTCAGCGGCGAGGTGGCCCCCGAGGCCCGGGTGGCCATCGCTCAGGCGGCCAACGACCTGCTGACCATCCAGAACGTGGAGGCCAGCTTCGTGGCCGTGCAGGTGGGCGGCGGCGTCAACATCTCGGCCCGCAGCCTCGGCGCGGTGAATGTGCAGGTCATCATGGAGTCTCTGGGCGGCGGCGGTCATCAGACCATGGCAGCGGCCCAGCTCAAGCATATCACCCCGGAGGCGGTCCGCAGCCGCATCCAGACGGCCATCGACCAGTACCGGGAGGCCCAGAAAAAGAGCGGCCTCGAGTCGGAATCCGAACAGAAGAAAAAGGATAAACAGTGATGAAACAGTACGATTATCTTATCGTTGGCGCCGGCCTGTACGGCGCGGTATTTGCCCATGAGGCCAAGAAGGCCGGCAAGCGCTGCCTCGTCATCGACAAGCGCGCTCATATCGCAGGCAACATCTACACCGAAGAGGTGGAGGGCATCAACGTCCACCGCTACGGCGCCCACATCTTCCACACCAACAACAAGGCTGTGTGGCGGTACGTCAACCAGTTCGCGGAGTTCAACCGCTACACCAACAGCCCTGTCGCTAACTATCACGGCGAGATCTACAACCTGCCCTTCAATATGAACACCTTCAACAGGATGTGGGGCGTCGTGACCCCCGCCGAGGCGAAGGCGAAGATCGAGCAGCAGCGCGCCGAGGCCGGCATCACGGAGCCGAAGAACCTCGAGGAGCAGGCCATCAGCCTGGTCGGCACCGACATTTACGAAAAGCTCATCAAGGGCTATACCGGCAAGCAGTGGGGCCGCCCCTGCACCGAGCTGCCCGCGTTCATCATCAAGCGCTTGCCCGTCCGTTTTACCTACGACGACAACTACTTCAACGCCCTGTATCAGGGCATCCCCAGCGGCGGCTATACCGCCATGGTGGAGAAGATGCTGGACGGCGTGGAAGTGCGCCTGGGCGTGGACTATCTGGCCGGGAAGGCAGAACTGGACAAGCTGGCCGACAGGGTCGTCTACACCGGCCCGGTGGACGCCTACTTCGGCTACAAGCTGGGCGCATTGCAGTACCGCAGCGTCCGCTTTGAGACGGAGACGCTGGACACCGACAACTATCAGGGCAACGCCGTCGTCAACTACACCGACGCCGAGACGCCCTACACCCGCATCATCGAGCACAAGCACTTTGAGTTCGGCACCCAGCCCAAGACCGTCATCAGCCGCGAGTACAGCGCCGAGTGGAAGCCCGGCGATGAGCCCTACTACCCGGTGAACGACGAGAAGAACGGCGCACTCTACGCCGAGTACAGGAAGCTGGCCGACGCCGAGCCGGGGGTCATCTTCGGCGGACGTCTGGGCGAGTACAAGTACTACGATATGGATAAGGTCATCGAGGCGGCGCTGGACGTCGTGAGCAGGGAGCTGGCGTAATAGCTTCTTCACAGAGCGCTCGCTCGGAAGGACCTCTCAGTCGCTGACGCGACAGCTCCCCTTAAAAGGGGAGCCATTGGCAGGCCGGGCCACTTTGCGCTGGACGCCTGAGGTCCGACATGGCGCAAAAGGGCGGGCCTTGCTACAGAGGTCAGGCGCTTCTGGACAAGCGCACCTTGTAAAGCTGTCGCTGGTCTAGACAGCGGAGCACTACTGTTTCCGAGACATCGTGCTTTGCTCGTCCAGTGGAAGTCTGACCGACACGCCAGTGGCTCCCCCTTTGGGGGAGCTGGCGAGCGAAGCGAGACTGAGAGGGCAAGGACGCTGACAGAGGAGCTCAGGCGTTGACGTAACAGCCCGATTGCTGTATACTAACCATAGAAATCCACCGGTTTTCCGGTGAGAAGTGAGGGATACTATCATGAAAGTGATTCTGAAGCAGGACGTCAAGGGCATCGGCAAGAAGGACGAGATCCACGAGGTCTCCGACGGCTACGCCCGCAACTTTCTGTTCCCGCGCAAGCTGGCCGCTGTGGCCGACGCCAGCGCGGTGAATATCGCTCGGGGCAAGGAGGCCGCTGCCGACTTCCACGAGGCTGAGAACGTGGCCGCCGCTCAGGCTGTGGCCGCGAAGCTCGAGGGCAAGACCGTGGTCATCAAGGCCAAGGGCGGTGCCTCCGGCCGTCTGCACGGCAAGGTCACCGGCAAGGAAGTCGCTGAGGCTCTGGCCCAGCTGGCCGGCTCTCCCATCGACAAGAAGAAGATCGAGCTGGAGACCAAGGACATCAAGGACGCGGGCGTCTTCAACGGCAAAGTCCGCCTCCATGTCGGTGTCGTGGCTTCCTTCAAGGTCCAGGTAGAAGTGGAGCAGGCCTGATTTGACCGCTATCTGCGCCCCCTCTCGGCAGGGGGCGCTTTTTGGCTTTACGGCATTTATATAAATAAAGCAGAAGGATAACGACCATGCCGAACGAACGACATTATAACGAACTCAACCTCGAGAGCGTGGGCATCAACCTGCCCTACAATATGCAGGCAGAGCAGAGCGTGCTGGGCGCGGTGCTGCTGAAACCCGAGACCCTGACCGACCTCGTCGAGATCATCCGGCCCGAGATGTTCTACACCCGGCAGAACGCTCAGATCTACTCCGAGATGCTCCGCCTCTTTACCAGCGATCAGACCATCGACTTCGTCACCCTGCTGGACGCCGTCATCTCGGACGGCGTGTTCCCCAGCGCCGACGAGGCGAAAGTCTACCTGACCGGCCTCGCCGAGACGGTCCCCAGCATCTCCAACGTCAAGGCGTATGCGCAGATCGTGCAGGAAAAGTATCTGGTGCGCCAGCTGATGGGTGTCGCAAAGGACATTTTGCAGGACGCGGGCGACGAGCCCGACGCCGACCTGCTGCTGGAAAACGCCGAGCAGCGCATCTATGAGATCCGCTCCGGCCGCGATTCCAGCGCCCTGACGCCCCTTTCTTCCAGCATGGTGGAGACGCTGACAAATCTGCAAAAGATCAGCGGCCCCGACGCCGACAAGTATAAGGGCATCCCCACCGGCTTCCGGCTGCTGGACACCGTCCTCACCGGCCTTGGCCGCGGCGACCTCATCATCCTCGCTGCCCGCCCCGGTATGGGCAAGACCAGTTTCGCGCTGAACATCGCTACCCGCGTGGCCATGCAGCAGAAGGTGCCGGTGGCCATCTTCAGCCTCGAAATGACGAAGGAGCAGCTGACCAACCGCATCCTCTCCGCTGAAGCGGGCATCGACAGTCAGGCGTTCCGCACCGGTGCGCTCCGGGCCGAGGACTGGGAGTATCTGGCCCTCGCCACCGAAAAGCTGCACGACGCACCGATTTATATGGACGACACCTCGGGCATCACCATCACCGAGATGAAGGCGAAGATCCGCCGGGTCAATCAGGACCCCGCCCGCCCCAACGTGGGCCTCATCGTCATCGACTATCTGCAGCTGATGACCAGCGGCCAGCGCAGCGAGAACCGCGTGCAGGAGATCAGCTCCATCACCCGAAACCTCAAGATCATGGCCAAAGAGATGAACGTGCCCATCATCGCTCTGAGCCAGCTGTCCCGTGCGGTGGAAAAGCAGGGCAACAACTCCAGCCACCGCCCCCAGCTGTCTGACCTGCGCGACTCCGGCTCCATCGAGCAGGACGCCGACTGCGTCCTCTTCCTGTACCGCGACTCCTACTACGCCAGCCAGAACCCCGACGGCGCGGAGGTGGACGCCGACACCGCCGAGTGCATCGTGGCAAAGAACCGTCACGGCGAGACCAGCACGGTGCCGTTGGGCTGGGACGGCGCCCACACCCGCTTTATGGATGTGGACTTCAAACGCTGATGAACTACGAAGAGATCTTACAGACGGTGCGCGGCTTCTGCGCCCGGGAAAAGCTGCTGGACGGCAAAAAGCATCTCGCGCTGGCTGTTTCGGGCGGGGCCGACAGCATGGCCCTGCTCTGCCTCATCCGCCCGCTGGCCGGGGAAAGGGGCATCGCCCTCACGGTCTGCCACGTCAACCACGGCCTGCGGGGGGAGACGGCGGACCGGGACGAAGCCTTCGTCCGGGAGGTCTGCGCCCGGCTGGGCCTGCCGCTGCGGGTGTTCCATGCCGCTGAGCTGGAGGCCGAGGCAGGAAAGCCCCGGGCAGGGGAGGACTGGGCGCGCCGCCTGCGGTATGCCTGCTTCGAGCGGGTGCTGGCCGACGGGATAGATGCCGTCGCAACTGCCCATACTGGGAGTGACCAGGCCGAGACGCTGCTGTTCCGGCTGGCCAGAGGCACCGGCCTCCACGGCGCGGCGGGCATCCGGCCCAGCCGCCCGGGCTATCTGCGGCCTCTGCTCTGCCTGACGAGGGCCGACACCGAGGCCGTCTGCCGCGCCTGCGGCGAAGGCTGGGTCACCGACGAGACCAACGACGCCGACGACTACGCCCGCAACCGTCTGCGCCACGGCGCACTGCCCGCCCTCTGTGGGGTCAACAGCGCCGCCGAGCGGAATCTGGCCCGCTTCTGTGAGAAAGCCGCCAAGGCGGACGAATACTTCGCCCGGCAGGCGGATGCGCTGCTGGCTTCGGCCCGGGCAGCGGACGCAGAAAGCCTGCCCGGCGGGGCGGGATACGCCCTGCGCAGCGGCCAGCCCGTGTGGCTGTCAGAGCCTTTGCGGCAGACGGACCCGCTCATCCTCGACATGGCCCTCCACAGCCTTGTGGAGCCGGTGCGGGACGCGGAGGAAAAATATATCCGCCTGCTGGCCGACCTTGTGGAAAAGGGCAGCGGCGCGGTGCAGCTCACCGACGCCGTCCGCTTCTGCGCCCGGGACGGCGTGCTCTGGCGGGAGGAAGCCGATAAAAACACCCGCCGGCAGGGCGAAAAAGCGGACGGTCCGAAATTTGAAGTATCCCTGCCGGAGGGCGGCGATTATCCGCTGCCCGGCGGCAGAACGCTGCATATCCGGGTGGTCTCGGCCTGTTTTGAAGAAAAAACACAGGGTGTTCATAAAAAAGACTTAAAAAATCAGGCAGATTATGCTAAAATAAACTCGATATGTCCTGTTCTGCGGCTGCGCTGCCGTCAGCCCGGCGACCGCTTCCGTCCGGCCGGGCGGGGGGTAGACCGGGAGCTGCGCAAATGGATGAACGAGGCGGGCATCCCGCCCCGGGAACGGGACGCGCTGCCGCTGCTGGCGGCAGGCAGACAGGTGCTGTGGGTCTGCGGAGAGGGCTTTGCCGATGGGCTGGCCCCCGGGCCGGACACCGGGCAGCTGCTGCAGGTGGAACTAGAAAATTTTGGAGGAATCGAATCATGAGCATGCATGACGATATTTTGAAGGTCCTCGTTTCGGAAGAGGAGCTGAAAGCGAAGGTGGCTGAGCTGGGCGCTCAGATCAGCAAAGACTATGAGGGCAGAAACCTCGTCCTCGTCTCCATCCTCAAGGGCTCGGTGGTCTTTATGGCCGACCTGATGCGCGCCGTGAGCATCCCGTGCAGCATCGACTTCATGGTGGTGTCCAGCTACGGCGGCGGCAACACCACCAGCACCGGCCTCGTCAAGATCATCAAGGATCTGGACGGCGACCTCTCCGGCAAGGACGTGCTCATCGTGGAGGACATCCTCGACACCGGCATCACCCTGTCGAACCTCGTGCCGATGCTCAAGATGCGCAACCCGAACTCGGTGAAGATCTGCACCATCCTCGACAAGCCCAGCCGCCGCAAGGCCGACATCGCCCCGGACTACGAGGGCTTCGCGGTGCCGGACGAGTTCGTGGTGGGCTACGGCCTCGACTACGACGAGAAGTACCGCAACCTGCCCTACATCGGCGTACTCAAACCCAGCGTCTACGAAAAGTAAGAAATAAAACCAGAACTGGAGTTGATCCTTTTGCAATCGAAGAGACCTCGTATCAATCCGCTCATCCTCGCACTGGCGCTGGCCGCCGTGCTGATGGTCTGGTCGGTGACGGGCAGCGGGTCGGGCAGCACCGGCGGCTCGACCATGAGCTACTCCACCGTCGTCCATTACTTTGAGCACAATCAGGTCACGTCCTTCACGCTGGACCGCAACACCAGCGTCATCACCCTGAACCTGAAGGAAGGCGACCTGCCCCTGCCGGACGTCTCCTCCACCCAGAGCACGGTGCAGTCTACCGGCGGTCTGCTGAGCGGGATGTTCTCCTCCTCGTCGGAGTCCACCGGCGCAGTGCAGGAGGACGACGGCACCGTCACCGTCCGCTATAAACTGCCCTATGCCTACGTTTTCATCGAGAATGTGGACAAGTATATCGAGTCCTACGACGCGGCGAACCCCGACGCGCCCATGACCTACGACTACACCTCCCTCAAGGAGACCATCCCCTGGATGGAGATTATCTTCTATCTGGGGATGCTGGGCTGCACCGGCTTTTTGCTGTTCTCGATGATGCGGGGCGGCGTCGGCGGTGGCGGCGGCATCATGAATGTCGGCAAAGCCAAGGTCAAGGACGAGCACGAGAACAAGAAGACCGCCACCTTTGCCGATGTGGCCGGTGAAGACGAAGAGAAGGAAGAGCTGAAAGAGGTCGTGGAGTTCCTCAAGAGCCCCGACAAGTTCAACTCTCTGGGCGCACGCATCCCTCACGGCGTGCTGCTCGTCGGCCCTCCGGGTACCGGCAAGACCCTGCTGGCCCGCGCCTGCGCCGGTGAGGCCGGTGTGCCGTTCTACTCCATCTCCGGCTCTGACTTCGTCGAGATGTACGTCGGCGTCGGCGCATCCCGTGTGCGCGACCTCTTCGACAAGGCAAAAAAGACCATGCCCTGCATCATCTTCATTGATGAGATCGATGCTGTGGGCCGTCAGCGCGGTGCCGGTCTCGGCGGCGGTCACGACGAGCGGGAGCAGACCCTGAACCAGCTGCTGGTCGAGATGGACGGCTTCGAGGCCAACGACGGCGTCATCGTCATGGCGGCCACCAACCGTGCCGACATCCTCGATAAGGCCCTGCTCCGCCCGGGCCGCTTCGACCGTCAGGTCTACGTCGGCCTGCCCGACGTCAAGGGCCGCGAGGAGATCCTGAAGGTCCACACCAAGAACAAGCCCCTCGCCCCGGATGTCTCCCTCAAGGTCATCGCACAGCGCACCGCAGGCTTTGCGGGCGCTGACCTCGAGAACCTCGTCAACGAGGCCGCTCTGCTGGCTGCCCGCCGCAGCCGCAAGGCCATCACGATGGAGGACATCGAAGAGGCTTCCATGAAGGTCATGGCCGGCCCCGAGAAGAAGAGCCGGGTCGTCACCCCCGAAGAGAAAAAGCTCACCGCCTACCACGAGGCGGGCCACGCCGTGGCGGGCTTCTACTGCAAGCACCACCCCCGTGTGCATGAGATCACCATCATCCCCCGCGGTCAGGCCGGCGGCTACACCATGTATCTGCCCGAGAAAGACCGCAGCTACGTCACCAAGGGCGAGATGTTCGAGGACATCGTGTCCAGTCTGGGCGGCCGCGTAGCCGAGCAGCTTATCCTGGACGACATCTCCACCGGTGCGTCCAACGACCTGCAGCAGGCGACGAACATCGCCCGCCAGATGATCACCAAGTACGGCTTCTCCGAGCGCCTTGGCCCTGTGGTCTACGGCACCTCTCAGGAGGAGACCTTCCTGGGCCGCGACCTCGGTCAGGGCAAGGGCTACAGCGAAACCACCGCTGCTGAGATCGACAGCGAGATGCGGGACATCATCGACGAGGCCTACGAGACCTGCCGCCGCACCCTGACGGAGCATATCGACCAGCTCCATGCGCTGGCACAGGCCCTGATGGAGCGCGAGAAGCTGAACGAGAAGGAGTTCAACGCCGTGATGGCAGGCGAGACCCTGCCCCAGCGTGAGGACCCCGACGCAAAGCCCGCCGAGGCTCAGCCCGCTGTCCAGCCTGTGGAACAGGCCGAGACCGCAGAGGCTGCGGAGCCTGACGAACCTGCTGAGGCAGTGGATGCCGCCCCGCAGGAAGCCCCGGCCCCCGAAACGCCGGATGAAGGCGAAGCCAACCAGTAAACCAAGAGAAAGGGGAGAGTGTTGTGGAGGAAAATTTTGAACCGGTCGCGCGGACACGGGCCAACTATTACACCCCGGGCAGCCCGGTGCAGTTTGTCTGCGTGGAGCTGCTCAAGGGCGAAGTCAGCGGCGAACACGCGGTCTGTCTGACCTTTAAGAACATTTCCCGCGTGACCCTGACGGCACTGGAGATCCACTTCAAGTGCAAGGGCGTGGACGGCGTCATCCTCTGTGAGGACGAGTTCGAGTACCGTGACCTTACCGCAAAGCCCGGCGAGAGCTTCGGCATGGACGATGCCGTCTTTGTCACCCAGAAGGCCATCACCAGCGTGGACGTCACCCTGCGCAATGTCTACAGCGGCAGGAAGGTCGTCCACCTCGAGAGCATCAAGCGGGTGCGCCTGCCGGCCCCCCGCCGCCTGAGCGTCGAGATGCAGAAGGCCCTCGAAGCCCGGATGAACCGCACCGGCATGAAGTTCATGCCCCAGGTCTTCGAGAACGGCTGGTACTGCGCCTGCGGTGCCTTCCACCCGAAGGAAGAGGACACCGTCTACTGCTCCGAGTGCGGCAGCGACCGCATCCTTTTGCAGAACGCGCTGAACACCCTGCTGCAGCCGGAAGCCCCGGTGCGCCAGCCCGAGCCGCAGCCTGCGGCCCAGCCAGTGCGCCCCGCCGCGCCTGCGGAGGAGCCCACCCGCATCGTGGGTGCGGCGCAGGAGGAAGCCACCCGTATCATCCCGCCCCGGGCGGCGGAGCCTGCGCCCGGCTATGCGCCTGCCGCTGAGATGGACGCGACCCGCGTGGTGTCCCGCGCCCCGGAGCAGGAGGCGACCCGCGTTCTGCCCCGCCAGCCGGAGCCGGTGCGCCCGGCCAAGTCCTTTGCGCCGGACGAAGAGGTGGAGAAGTACGGCACCCGTGTGGTACCCTCGACTCCCGCCGCCGCGCCGTCCCGCCTGCAGGCAAAGCCGCTGGACGAGGAGGACGACTGCGAAGAGGAAGACCCCCGTGACAGCATCGCTGAGACGCTCATCCGCTGGGTGCCGCCCATCACCGCCATCGTGTGTGCGGGTATCGCCCTGTGCGGCTTCGTGTATTCTCAGTTCATGATGTAAAATAGGATGTACGGCGGAGGAGGCAGAGGCTTCCTCCGCTTTTAATTTAAGGAATAACCTCTCCGTCAGCGCTGCCGCGCTGCCACCTCCCCTATCGAGGGGAGGCCTTGGCATGGCGGAAAAGCTTTATCTTTTCGCCAGAGGCTCCCCTCGGTAGGGGCAACAACGACGACCGCCGCCAGTGGCGGAAACAGGGAGTCGCTGTTGGGGCCGCGGCAGTAAGGCGCAAGCAAAGCGCTGCGGATGCTGGGTGCCGCAACCCGGCCTTGTCTGCGGAGCAGACTGAGAGGTTGGACAAAGGAGAAGTGAAGTTATGCCTGACGAAGCTTTGCAGGCCGCGTTCGAGATCAAAGCGGCCTGCGACGACATCAGCCGGAAGCTGCTGCGCTGGCACTGGGAAGAAAAGCCCGGCGCTCACAGCGTGGACGCCCTGCTGAAGCATCTGGCCCAGCGCCAGAAGGAGAGCCCCGACTACTACGAGCGCCTGCCGGAGCTGAATGGCCGCACCGGCTGGCAGCAGCTGGATACCACCCTCTGTATGCGCATCCTGCTGGACCCGGAAAAGGACGCCGCCCGGCCTCTGGACCTGCTGGGCAGTACGCCCCACCCGGCAGCGGCCCGCCGCGCCTGCAACGCGGTGCGGATGGCCCGCAACGAGGCCGCCCACGCCTCCGACAGGACCGCAGCCGCACAGGCGGCGATCCGGTTCAACGAGGCCGTGGAGGAGCTGGAAGCGGGCTATGAGGGAACGGCCCTGACCACCGGCGACCTCGAGAAGTATTACCGGATGGCGGAGGACTTTCTGTCCCGCTGCGGCGCGTCGGAGACCATCGAGCCTCAGAAGAAGGCTGAGGACGAAGCGCCCCGCCGTCAGAAGTCCCAGAAAAGCGGCAGCACATCCCGCAAGCGCCAGAGCGGCGGAAGCCGCACGACCTCGAAGGGGACATCCGGCCGCAGCCGGAACGCTTCCGGCCGGAACAGCCGCAGCCGCCAGAATATGCAGACCACGGCCCGCCGCAGGAAGCGTCAGCGCACCCAGAGCCGCGCTCTCACCGTGGTGCTGCTGGCCGTCGTCCTGCTGGGCCTGCTGGTCCGGGCCTGGACGATGGGGCTGATGAAGTGATACGCTCTACTGAGGTAGATCATGTGATAAAGTTTCAAATTAAAGACATACTTACGTTGTAAAATGAACTTTATCAACTTGATAAAGTTCCCCCTATTGATAAAGTTCGAACTTTATCAGCTCGCCCGAAGTTTATCACCTTGATAAAGTTTGATTTTGGACGTTGTGCCGATGCTATTTTGGAACTTTATCAGATAACGCGCGGGTCTCAGAGAAGGTTCTCTGTAGTCCGACCTCTCCGTCAGCGCTGACGCGGCCAAAACTGCATACAATAGCCCTATAACCGTTTATATGGGAAAGGAAACAGGCAATGGAGCTGAATTTTTATACCCTCTGCGTCCTCTATCTGGTCTACTCGTTCCTCGGCTGGGTAGCCGAGACGGTGGTGGCGACCATCAAGGGCCGCGCCTTCGTCAACCGTGGCGTGGCGTCCGGCCCGTTCTGCTTCGTCTACGGCACGGCGGCTGTGCTGATGGCGGTGGGCTTTGCCGACCTGCGCTCGACGCCGGTGGCCCTCTTCCTCGGCTGTGCGGCCAACGCCACCGTGGTGGAGTGGGTGACGGCCAAGCTGCTCGAGAGGATGCACCGCCGCCGCTGGTGGGACTACTCGGATAAAAAGTTCAATCTGGACGGCTATGTCTGCCTGCAGTACTCGGTGCTCTGGGGCCTGCTGGGCATGGCAAGCGTGCTGTGGGGCAACGTCCTGCTGCTGCGGCTCTGCGCCCTGCTGCCGGGCTGGCTGCTGCATGTCGGCGTCTGGGCGGCGATGACGCTGGCCGTCCTCGACCAGCTGGGCACAGCGCTGGCCGTCAACCGGTACGCCGCCAGCCATCCGAGGCTGGAACAGCTCAACCTCGAGCTGGAAAAGCACTCGGACAAGCTGCGTCAGCGGCTCATCGCCCATGTGGAAAAGCGTATCCAGCGGGCTTACCCGACCATCGTCCGGCCCGAGCCGGCTGCTCAGAAAGAAAAGGCTCTGAGCTTCGGCGACCTCGTCTGGCTCTTCGTCATCGGGGCTTTCCTCGGCGACGTGGTGGAGACGCTGTTCTGCCGGGTGACGGCGGGCGTCTGGATGAGCCGCTCGAGCCTTGTGTGGGGACCCTTCAGCGTGGTGTGGGGTCTGGCGCTGGTCATGGCGGCGGTCCTGCTGCGGGGCAGCGAGGAGCGGAGCGACCGCTCCATCTTCCTGTTCGGCTTCGTGATGGGCGGCGCGTATGAGTATATCTGCAGCGCCGTGGGTGAGCTGCTGTTCGGCGTCATCTTCTGGGACTACAGCGGCTTCAAGTTCAATCTGGGAGGCCGTGTCAACCTGCTCTACTGCTTCTTCTGGGGCATCGCGGCGGTGGTCTGGATCCGGTACGGCTACCCCCTCGTCGCAAAGCTGATGGCAAACCTGAAAAAGCACATCCTGCCCTGGATGACCGTGGTGCTGACGGTGTTCATGGCCGTGAACATGGGGCTTTCGGCACTGGCGCTGGCCCGTTACGACGCCCGCACCAGCGGCCTCGCCCCGGCGAACCGGCTGGACGTCTTCCTCGACGAGCACTTTGACAACGCCCGGATGGAGCGGGTGTACCCCAACGCCAAAAAAACCGGCTGACCCGGCAGCCATAAACGCAAAAAAGCACTGCACCCGCCCGCTTTTGGGGAGTGCAGTGCTTTTGGTTTGTTCAGCCCTTACTGAGCGGCAAAGACCTTTACCTCGTCCTTGTCCATGAAGGCGGCACCGGCAAAGCCTGCTGCTTCCAGCTGGCCCAGCTGCTTGCCGAGCTTCTTGCCCTGAGGCAGGACGGTGACGTTGTAGGTATCGCGCAGGGCAGCGGCCCGGCTCAGGACGGCGGTGAAGTCGGCGTCCTTGCCGTAGAGCAGTGCGATCTTCTGCTTTGCGCCGGGGATCTGATAGCCCTGCTCGAGCAGGATGCCGCAGACGCGCTCGAAGCCGATGGAGAAGCCGACTGCCGGCACCTGCGTGCCGAGGAACTTGCCCACCATGTTGTCATAGCGGCCGCCGCCGGCGACTGCGCCGCTGAACTGCGGGCAGGTGATCTCAAACACCATGCCGGTGTAGTAGCCCTGACCGCGCACGAGGCTGGGGCAGTAGGCCACCTGATAGCGGCCGGCGGCCATGGCGTTGGCAGTGGCGAGGACGTACTTGAGGTCGTCGGCGATGGCGGGGTCTGCGCAGTGGGCGGCCACAGCGTCCAGCGTCACCTCGCCGGCGGCGATGAAGTCGGCCAGTGCGTTGACCGCGCTCTCGGGCAGCTGCTTCTCGAGAAGCTCGGCCTTCACGCCGTCGGCACCGATCTTATCCATCTTGTCGAAGGTGATGCAGACGGAATCCAGCGTGTCAGCGGCAAAGCCCATGCTCTCCAGCATCCCGCGGAGGATGCGGCGGTCGTTGATGTTGACGGTGAAGCCGTCGAAGCCGATGCCCAGCAGGGCGCGGGTGGTCACGTCGATGAGCTCGACTTCGGCGTTGGGGCTCTCGTCGCCCAGAATGTCGATGTCGCACTGGACGAACTCGCGCAGACGGCCCTTCTGGGGGCGCTCGGCGCGGAAGACGCGGTCGGTCTGGATGACCTTGAAGGGGTGGGGGAGCTTGTCCTTGTTGGCGGCGTAGAAGCGGCTCAGGGGCAGGGTCAGATCATAGCGCAGGCCCATGTCGGAGAGCTCTTTCGGGTCGCCGGAGTTCAGGGCGGCGGTGAGCTTGTCGCCGCGCTTGAGCACTTTGAAGATGAGGTTCAGGTTGTCGCCGCCGTCGGACTTGTCGAGGTTCTCCATATCCTCCAGCATGGGGGTGGAGATGCGCTCGAAGCCGGATGCGCGGTAGGTCTCGAGAATTTTGCCCTGAATGTAGTCGCGCAGGGTCTGCTCGTTGGGCAGAAGGTCGCGCATACCTTTTAAGGCCTGAGTTTTCATAAGATAGTCCTCTTTCTGTATAGCCCTCTCAGTCGCGGATGGCAGATACTGAGCCTAACCTCTCAGTCTGCTTCGCAGACAGCTCCCCTACTAGGGGAGCCTCTGGCGAAGAGATAAAGTGTTCCGAAATGCCAAAGCCTCCCCTCGATAGGGGAGGTGGCACGGCGGAGCCGTGACGGAGAGGTTCAGGCACAGAAGCAACGTGACGAAAGAGATGATTTTTGCGATACGCTTTTAATTATAAAGGATACCGTCTTTTTGTCAATCGAAAAGGACACACTATTCTCTGAGGTGATGCATGAAATGCAGAAAACAAGACCCTGGGCCATCCTGGCGGCGGGCGCGGCCATCCAGGTATTGACAGGCCTGCCCGCCGCGTGGGGCGTGTTTCAAAGACCCGTCATGGAGGAATACGGCCTCAGCGAGCAGGGGGCAGGCTATGCCTTCGGGGTGCTCATCGCATTTTTCGGCATCGGGTGCGTCATCGGCGGCTTTCTGCAGGATAAGCAGGGGCCACGCTTTGCGGCTTTGTGGGGGACGGGCCTGCTCTGCGGCGGATTCTTCGCGGCGGCGGCTCTCCCGGCGGAGAAGGGGAGTGCTTTTTTCGGGGTGTTCAGCATCCCGGCAGGGCTCGGCACAGCCTTTCTCTATCCGTCCATCCAGTCCTGCGCCCAGAAGTGGTACAAGGGCCGGAAGGGCCTCGCCACCGGCGTCATCGGGGGCGCAGTGGGGTTGAGCGGAGCGTTCCTGACCGTCTTCGTCCGCACGGCGCTGCGGGGCTTCGGGCCGGTGCAGGGCATCCGGGGCGCGTTCTGGGCGCTGGGTGCGCTGACCCTGCCGGTCTGCCTCGCGGGCAGTGCATTGCTGACCGACCCGCCGCCCGAAAAGCCTCAGCCCAGCCGGCAGGGAAAGGCTAAGGCCGCGCCGCCCCTCGACCTCTCGCCCCGGCAGATGCTTGGCACGCGGCAGTACTGGCTCTGCGCCGGAGCGGTCTGCTTTTCCACCCCGGCGGTGCTGCTGTTCAGCCCCATCATCCTGAAGCTTGGGATGGAGCGGGGGCTGGACGAGAGCGCCGCCCTCTGGGCCGTGGTGCTGGGCAGTGTGGGCAGTGCGGCCGGACGGCTGCTGATGCCCCTGCTCAGCGACAAGATCGGCCGCCGCCCCACCGACCTCATCCTCTTCGGCGTGTCGCTGGGGCTTTCGGCGGCGTTCCTGTTTGCCCGGGGGTGGGCCGTCGTGGCAGTGTATGCGGGGCTGACATTCTGCTACTCGGCGCTGGCGGCGGTGCTGCCCGCCCTCTCCACCGATCTGTTCGGCCTGCCCCACGCCGGGGTGAACTACGGCTTTCTGGCGCTGGGCCAGAGCGTGGGAAGCCTTTTGTTCCCCTGCATCGCTGATCTCTGGGGATTCGAGCAGGGGCGGCACATCCTCGCCATCGCGGGCGCGGCGGCGGGCTTCGCCTGCATCTGGGCCGTCACGCCGGTGCGGCGGGAGCCGCAGAAAAAACCGAATTGAGAAGTTGCGCTCCTGCGCAGAAAAACGAAAATGACAAAAAGATTGCGAAAAATTTGTCAGAAATGACTTGCAAATTGGGCCAACGTCCTCTATAATAAAACTGTGCGTGGTAGTACCGGGAGAGGCGCTGAAAAGAGAGCGGCGCGGCCCGGTCAATGCAAGGCGGCAGGGGAGAGAAGCTTCTGCCGCACGGCATCAATTTGTCAAAAGGAGAGTATGATTATGACCTATTCGCAGCAAGTACAGAATATGTGCCCGATCACCAAAGGTCCTAAGCATGGTCCGGCCCCCATCCCCGAAGAGGGCGCATGGGTCAAGGCCTATGAGGTCAAGGACATCAGCGGCTACACCCATGGTGTGGGCTGGTGCGCACCTCAGCAGGGTACCTGCAAGCTGTCTCTGAACATCAAGAACGGCGTCATCGAGGAGGCTCTGGTGGAGACCATCGGCTGCTCCGGCATGACCCACTCCGCTGCTATGGCAGGCGAGATCCTGCCCGGCAAGACCATTCTGGAAGCTCTGAACACCGACCTCGTCTGCGACGCCATCAACGTGGCGATGCGCGAGCTGTTCCTGCAGATCGTCTACGGCCGCAGCCAGACCGCTTTCTCTGAGGACGGTCTGCCCATCGGCGCAGGTCTGGATGACCTGGGCAAGGGCCTGCGCTCCATGACCGGCACCATCTTCTCCACCAAGGAGAAGGGCGTCCGTTATCTGGAGCTGACCGAGGGCTACATCAACAAGCTGGCTGTGGATGCCAACGGCGAGGTCATCGGCTATCAGTTCGTCAAGCTGGGCAAGATGATGGAGGACATCCGTCACGGCAAGACCCCCAACGAGGCTTACGAGAAGAACGTGGGTACTTACGGCCGCTTCAGCAAGGAAGCAGGCGCTGTCAAGTACATCGACCCGCGTGAGGAATAAGAGAGGAGGAACAACTCATGGCAACTTTTGAATCTATGGATCGCCGCATGCCGAAAATCGAGGCATGCCTGAAGGCCAACGGCCTCGAATCTCTGGACGCCTGCAACGAGATGCTCCTCGCTAAGGGCATCGACTGCGACAAGATCGTCCGCGGTGTGCAGCCCATCTGCTTTGATAACGCTGTCTGGGCTTACACCCTGGGTACCGCCATCGCCGTCAAGCGCGGCCTGACCGATGCTGCCGAGTGCGCAGCCGCCATCGGCGAAGGTCTGGAAGCTTTCACCATCCCCGGTTCTGTCGCTGAGCAGCGTCAGGTCGGTCTGGGCCACGGCAACCTGGGCGCTCGTCTGCTGAGCGAGGACACCACCTGCTTCGCTTTCCTGGCAGGCCACGAGTCCTTCGCCGCTGCTGAGGGTGCCATCGGCATCGCCCGCACCGCAAACAAGGTCCGCAAGACCCCCCTGCGCGTCATCCTGAACGGTCTGGGCAAGGACGCCGCTTACATCATCTCCCGCATCAACGGCTTCACCTATGTGCAGACCGAGTACGACATCCCCACCCAGACCCTGACCGTCGTCAAGGAGATCCCCTTCTCCGAGGGCGAGCGCGCAGCGGTCAAGTGCTACGGCGCCAACGACGTCATGGAGGGCGTTGCCATCATGAAGAAGGAGGACGTCCAGTGCTCCATCACCGGCAACTCCACCAACCCCGTCCGCTTCCAGCACCTGGTCGCCGGCACCTATAAGAAGTGGGCCATCGAGAACGGCAAGAAGTACTTCTCCGTCGCTTCCGGCGGCGGCACGGGCCGTACCCTCCACCCCGATAACGTCGCAGCCGGTCCCGCCAGCTACGGCCTGACCGACTCTCTGGGCCGCGTCCACGGCGATGCTCAGTTTGCAGGTTCCTCTTCTGTGCCTGCACACGTCGAGATGATGGGCCTCATCGGCATGGGCAACAACCCGATGGTCGGCGCTACGGTCGCCTGCGCTGTTGCTGCCGCACAGGCCAACGCCTAAATCCTTTTCCCAAGTTCGGCAGAGGGGGCTGCTTGTAAAAGGGCAGTCCCCCTTTTTATGCTGATAGATGTTCGCAACCACAAACCACGAAGCAAGCAAGAAAGGAAAAACATGAAGAAAGCTCAGATCAAGAAGAGCGTGTCTGCACTGGCTATGGCAGCGGTCATCGCGGTCAGCCTGTTTGGCTACGGCTGCGGTGCAAAGTCTGCCTCTACCAGTTCTGACGCGGGTGTGTCCGGTGACTTCACCGGCACTGCCAAGGGCTTCGGCGGCGACGTTTCCGTCACCCTGACCCTGACCGACGGCGCCATCACCGGCTGTACCGCCGAGGGCAAGGACGAGACCCAGGGCGTCGGCTCTGAGGCCATCGCCCAGATGCCCGGCAAGATCGCCGAGAGCGGCAGCATCGCCGTGGACGGCGTGTCCGGCGCTACCGCCACCTCTACCGCCATCAAGGAGGCTGCTGCGGCTGCCCTGACCGCTGCCGGCCTGAACCCCGATGACTATAAGACCGCTGTGGAGAAGGACGCTGCCGCCGAGGACTCCACCGTTGACGCAGATGTCGTCGTCGTCGGTGCAGGCGGCGCAGGCATGACTGCCGCCATCACCGCTGCCGGTGAGGGCAAGAGCGTCGTCATCCTCGAGAGCCAGTCCATGGTGGGCGGCAACTCCGTCCGCGCCACCGGCGGCATGAACGCCGCCAAGACCGTCTATCAGGACGAGAACGAGTTCGGCGAGTCTGCCGGCGTCGAGAAGACCCTGAAGACTGCTGCCGAGAAGTACGCCGACAACGAGACCATCACTGCTCTGGCAAAGACCGTCTCCGAGCAGTGGGCTGCCTATCAGGCCAACCCCACCGGCTACTTCGACTCTGTCGAGCTGATGGAGCTGGATACCATGATCGGCGGCAAGGGCATCAACGACCCCGAGCTGGTCGAGACCCTGTGCGCAAACTCCGCTGACGCCATCGACTGGCTGGACGAGCACGGCATCACCCTGCACAACGTCTCCAGCTTCGGCGGTGCATCCGTCAAGCGCATCCATCGCCCTGTGAACGCAGAGGGCAAGACTGTTTCCGTCGGCTCCTACATGATCCCCCTGCTGCAGGAGAACTGCGAGAAGGCCGGCGTCAAGATGATGCTGGACACCACCGCAACGGAGATCCTGACCGATGCCAACGGCGCTGCCGTGGGCGTCAAGGCCACCGGTGCTTCCGGTGAGACCGTCACCGTCAACGCCAAGGCAGTCGTTCTGGCTACCGGCGGCTTCGGCGCAAACCTCGACATGGTCGTCAAGTACAAGCCCGAGCTGAAGGGCTTCATGACCACCAACGCCCCCGGCATCCAGGGCCAGGGCATCGAGATGGCACAGGCCATCGGCGCTGCTACCGTGGACATGGACCAGATCCAGATCCACCCCACCGTTGAGGCCAACACCGCTGCCCTCATCACCGAGGGCCTGCGCGGCGACGGCGCTATCCTCATCAACGAGGAAGGCAAGCGCTTCATCGACGAGGTCGGCACCCGCGACGTCGTCTCCGCCGCTGAGATCGCCCAGACCGGCAGCTACAGCTGGCTGGTCGTCGATCAGGCCATGGCCGATGCTTCCAGCGTCATCCAGGGCTACATCAAGAAGGGCTACACCGTCACCGGCGCTACCTACGAGGAGCTGGGCAAGGCTATGGGCGTCGATGCCGCTGCCTTCGCAGAGACCATGGAGAAGTGGAACGGCTACGTTGAGGCCAAGAATGACCCCGACTTTGGCCGCACCAGCTTTGCAAACAAGCTGGATACCGCTCCGTACTACGCCATCAAGGTCACCGCCGGTGTCCATCACACCATGGGCGGCCTGAAGATCAACGCCAACACTGAGGTGCTGAACGAGAAGGGCGAGGTCATCCCCGGCCTGTTCGCAGCAGGTGAGGTGACTGGCGGCGTCCACGGTGCAAACCGTCTGGGCGGCAACGCTGTTGCTGACTTCACCGTCTTTGGCCGCATTGCCGGTGCCGCTGCCAGCGACTACGCCGCATGAGCACCCGCAAGCAGCCTCAACCGGCAAAAGGCGCAAAACGCCTGAGCTGGAAGGCGAACCTCCTCTTCGCAGCCGTCATCCTGACGGCAGCTGCCCTGCTGGTCTTTCTGCTGCGTCCGCGCAGCAAGGCGGAACCGCTGGCAGCAGTCGTGGACTTCGGCGGCGGCATCACCGAGGTGCTGCCGCTGGATAAGGACTACGATTACCTGTACGATGTGGGCAGCTATGTCGTTCATTTACAGGTAAAAGACGGCACCATCTCGTTTCAGGACAGCCAATGCCCGGACCATGTCTGTGAGCAGTTCGGCTGGCTGAGCGAGGAAGGTGCATGGGCGGCCTGCGTCCCTGCCGGGGTGTATGTGCAGCTGGCTCCGCTGAGCGAGGCCGAAGCCGCATCTTGACAAGATCATCCGAGACACCCGCAATGTTCTGTAAAGGACACTGCGGGTGTCTTTTTTGCATAAAAACCGGAAATAATTTTGTAAATAAAGGGTGAAATGAAATTTGGACGCTTGTGTATTTCAGAAAAATGCGATACACTACCAATAACGGATTTTTCGTGCAAAAGGGTCACGCTGCCCTTTTGCATACCATAGGAGGAAAAGCATGATCTGGAAAAAGAAAAAGGATGCGTCCGCTGAGGCTGCTGAAGCCGCAGAAGCCAAGTCCGGTGCGTCTGCATTCGCCAAAAAGAACTGGAAATGGCTCGTGCCGGTGGTCGTCGCGGCGGCAGCGGGCGCTGTCTTTCTTATAAGCGGCGGCGGGAATAAAGCTGCCAGCCGCGATGTGACCTACGCCGAGACGACGCCCGTCCGCCAGGATGTCTCCAACTCCCTGAGCGGCACCGGCACGCTGAACCCGGCCAATACATATACCGTCAAGTCTCTGGTGGACGGCAAGATCCTCACCGGCGGCTTTGAAGAGGGCGATAAGGTGGAAGAGGGCGATGTGCTCTACACCATCGACAGCTCGGACGCCTCCACCAATCTGGAAAAGGCCAGCATTGCCCTGCAGCAGGCCCAGCGCAGCTACGACAAGACCGTAGACCTCCAGTATGTCCGGGCAGAGGTGGACGGCACGGTCAGCAGTCTCAAGGTCGCAAAGGGCGACCAAGTGACCAGCGGCCAGGAGGTGGCGGTCATCCGCGACAGCTCCAAGATGCTGCTGAACCTGCTGTTCCCGGCAGCCGACGCCGCCAACTTCTCGGTGGGCCAGAGCGCCGACGTGATGCTGGACGGCACCTTTGAGACGCTGAAAGGCACCATCACCGCCATCACCGGCACCGACGAGCTGAGCACCGGCAACCTGCTGGCGCGCACCGTCACCATCCGGGTCAACAATGCCGGCGGTCTGACCACCGCTCAGGCCGCTACCGCCAGCGTCAACGGCGTCAGCTCCATCGCCTCCGCCACCTTTGCCTATCAGGCAGAGCGCACCCTGACCGCTCAGGCCGGCGGCACCGTTTCCGCCATCAATGTGCAGGAGGGCGACGCGGTCTCCAAGGGCGACATCCTCATCGAGCTGACCGGCGACGATCTGACCGAATCCATCCAGTCTGCTTCCGAGTCCCTGCGCAGCGCCGAGATCTCGATGCAGAACCAGCAGGACAATATGTCCAACTACACCATCACCTCGCCCATCAGCGGCACCATCATTGAGAAGGACGCCAAGCAGGGCGACGCCCTGACCTCCGGCAGCACCCTCTGCGTCATCTACGACCTGAGCTATCTGGAGATGGTCATCAATGTGGATGAGCTGCAGATCGGCGCATTGTCCGTGGGCCAGAAAGTCCAGATCACCGCTGACGCTGTGGCGGACAAGACCTATGTCGGCACAGTCACCCGTGTGTCCATGAAGGGCAGCTCCAGCGGCGGCACCACGACTTACCCCATCACCATCCGCATCGACAACACCGACGGCCTGCGCCCCGGCATGAACGCCAACGCTGAGATCGTTGTGGCCGAGGCCAACAACGCCCTCGTCGTGCCGAATGCTGCCGTTATCCGCGGCGGCTATGTGCTGGTGAGCAAGAAGTCTCCCAGCGCAGCCAATGCGGTGGAGGACATGGACGCACCGGAGGGCTATGTCTACGTCAAGGTCGAGACCGGCGTCAGCGACGACAGCTACACCGAGATCAAGAGCGGCCTGCAGGAGGACGACACGGTGGCCTACGACACCAGCTCTGTGTCGTCGGATGACTATTACAGCGACAGTCACAGCGACAGTATCTGGTAAGGAGGTGTCCCATGAGTGCTCTGATCGAATTTGAGCAGGTGTGCAAGTATTATCAGATGGGCGATACGCTGGTAAAGGCCGCCGACCACATCACGATGAAGATCGAGAAGGGGGAGTTCGTGGCCATCGTGGGCCAGTCCGGTTCGGGCAAGTCCACCTGCATGAACATCATCGGCTGTCTGGACGTCCCCACCCACGGCATCTACCGGCTCAATGGCCGGGATGTGGGCAAGATGAACCGGGACGAGCTGGCGGATGTGCGCAACGAGATGCTGGGCTTCATCTTCCAGCAGTATAACCTTCTGCCCCGGCTGAACCTTCTGGAAAACGTGGAGGTGCCGCTGGTCTACGCCAACATCTCCCGCGCCGAGCGCCACAAGCTGGCCAAGGATGTGCTGGAAAAGGTGGGTCTGGGCGACAAGCTCAAGAACCTGCCAAACCAGCTTTCCGGCGGCCAGCAACAGCGTGTTTCCATCGCACGGGCTCTGGTGCGCAACCCGGCGGTCATCCTCGCCGACGAACCCACCGGCGCTCTGGACTCCCACACCGGCCGCGAGGTCATCGGGATGCTTCAGCAGCTCCACAGCGAGGGTCATACCGTGGTGCTCATCACCCACGACAATTCCATCGCCGTGCAGGCGGAGCGTATCATCCGTCTGGAGGACGGCCAGGTGGTGTACGACGGCGATGCCCACGCGCCTGAGGCTGTCGTGCAGCCCGCTCTGTCCGACGAAGCGGCACAGGAGGAAGCGAAATAATGGTATTAGAGACTTTCCGCCAGGCACTGCAGAACGTCTGGAGCAATAAGCTGCGCACGTTTCTGACCATGCTGGGCATCATCATCGGCGTCATGGCGGTCATCGTCATCGTCGGTCTGGGCAACGGCATGACCAGAAGCATGCGGGACAGCTTTTCCGCATTGGGAACCAACACCCTCTCCATCCAGATATGGGGCTATGGTTCCCGCACTGCGACGGTGGATGATTTGTACGACATCGTCAAAAAGAACCCCAAACTGCTTTCCTCCGTCTCGCCGCAGCTGGATTTCAGCGACAACACCCCCAAGGTGGGGACTACGACCTACCGCTACAGCGGGATGTACGGCGTGGATGAAAGCTACATCGAGATGAAGGGCTACACCCTTGCCAAGGGCCGGAACATCCAGTATATGGACATCGCAGACAACAAGCAGATCTGCGTCATCGGCGATTATATCAACCGCACGGCCTACGGCGGAAATGCGGTGGGCCAGACCATCAAGCTTGGCCCCTATAAGTTCCGCATCGTGGGCGTGCTGAAGGCCAAGATCTCCAACCCCGACCAGCAGGAGGGCAGCGACGACGACAGCGTCTACCTGCCCTACACCACAGCCATGCGCCTTTCCAACGAAAGCTCGCCGGACTCCTACTCCGCCATCATGGTGGATGAGAGCCAGGCCAACGAGGCCAAGGCTGCGGTGGAGCAGGGATTGTATGACATCTTCAAGAGCGACAGTGCTTACTACGTCTACAGCGCCAGCGAGTGGCTGGAAGAGATGAACAAGATGATCAACATGGTCATCGTCATCCTCACCGGCATCGCCAGTATCTCGCTGCTGGTGGGCGGCATCGGCATCATGAACATCATGCTGGTGTCCGTCACCGAGCGCACCCGTGAGATCGGCATCCGCAAGGCCATGGGCGCGAAGGAAAGGACCATCCTGGCCCAGTTCGTCACCGAGGCGGCTACCACCTCGGCTTTTGGCGGCACACTGGGCATCGTCCTCGGCTACATCGTGTCGGCCATCGCCAATCAGGTGCTTCCCATGTTCACCGACGGCATGAACATCACGGTCAGTCCGTCCTTCAACTCCATCGTGGCAGCTTTCGGCATCTCGGTGTTCATCGGAGTGCTGTTCGGCTATCTGCCCGCAAAACGCGCCGCGCGGCTCAACCCCATTGACGCACTCAGATATGACTAAAGTGTTCTGAACTGTTCACTCTGCCCCTTTGGTGGAGCGAGCAGACTTCAAAGAAAACCTCTCAGTCTCACCAAACCGCCTATGGCGGTCTGGCTCGACAGCTCCCCTGATAGGGGAGCCAAATATGAAGGAGATCACAATGAAAAAACGTCTTCTCGCATTTCTGCTGGCGGTCAGCATCGCAGTGTCGATGCTGGTGATGCCGGCATCGGCTGCGGGCAACAACACCGCCGTCCAGTTTGCCATCACGCTGGGTGCCATGGATTCCGAGCAGTCCGGCGCACTGGATGCAGCCGTGACCCGCGGCGCATTTGCCAGAATGCTGACCTCTTACTCTACCTACCGGGAGAGCGTCTCCTCCCAGGGGGCAGTGGGGACCCTCTACACCGACCTGCCCGGCTCCTCGGCATGGGCGCCCTATGTCCGCATCGCCGTGCAGCAGGGCTGGATGAATGGCTACACCGACGGCAGCTTCCGTCCGAACAATGCCGTCACGCTGGAAGAAGCCTGCACCGCGGTGCTCAAGCTAATGGGCTATAAGATGACCGACCTGAGCGGCGCGTTCCCCAACGCCCAGCTCAACAAGGCCGGCGAGCTCGGCCTGCGTGCCGGCCTCGACCGCCGTCAGGGCGAAGCGATGAACTACGAGGACTGCGCCGTCCTGCTCTACAATGCCCTCACCGCCAACAACGCCAGCGGTTCGGCCTACGGCACGACTCTGGGCTTTACCGTGAGCAATGGTCAGGTGGACGGCTCCACCATCCTGCTCAGCAGCCTGAAAGGCCCCTTCGTGGCTTCGGAGAGCACGGTGCTGCCCTTCGTCCCTGCCAGCGTCTACCGCAACGATAAGGTCTCCGGCTCCGCAGAGCTGAACAAATACGACGTCTACTACTACAGCGAGAGCCTCAAGACCCTGTGGGTCTATACCCGCCGTGCCGCAGGCCGCATCACCGAGGTGTCTCCCTCGGCCAGCGCTCCCGCTTCCATTACGGTGGCAGGCACGTCCTACACGCTGGGCAGCACGGCCATTGCTTCCCAGGTGTCCTCCCTCAACGGCGGCGGTGTCGGCCAGGTGGTCACTCTGCTGCTGGGCATGAACAATGTGGCCGCAGGCATCATCACCGGTGAGGAGGCCGACGAGGTCTTTTACGGCGTGGTGCAGTCGTCCGCCCGCAACCTCATCGACGAGGACAACAGCGCCGATGTGCTTCAGACCGTCAAGGTCCTGTGTACCGACGGCCTTGCCCGCGAGGTGAACGTAGACAAAAGCCTGAACTTTCCCACCGGCTGGCTGGTGGAAGTGCGGGTCAGCCCCGAAGGCGAGAGCGTGGAAAAGATCAATCAGCGCTCCGTCAGCGGCACTGTGAACGAGAACGCCACCGCACTGGGCGATAGGGCTCTGGCGGATGACGTGCAGATCCTTGATACGAGTACAGGGGGTGTGGCTGGGACGGTTCGTCCCAGCCGCCTATCGGGGGTAAACTTAAAGGCTTCCGATGTCCGCTACTACACCACCAACCCGCAGGGGCAGATCGACAAGCTCATCCTGAACGACGTGACCGGTGACTTGTGGCACTACGGTGTGCTGGACGATGTGAAGAACGTCGCCACGAACTACAGCACCCTTCTCAGCGCCATCAAGGCTCAGCCGGGCGACGGCACCATTGATACCGATGCAGTCGTCAGTCAGGTGAAGAGCATCATGGTACCCACCACCACAGAGATCCTGTGGGGCATTATCTCCGGCGACATCCTCAGCACCGCGTGGGAACGCCTGACCAGCAACACCGGCGCACTTCTGGGCATCGGCTTCCAGCAGATCGCCAAGATCACCGGCACTCCCTTCAGCCAGATATTCGACTTCATCGGCAGCGGTGCGACCTATATCGGCTACGTCAGCGGCCAGCAGGTCAGTCTGAGCACTTCCATCAAGTATCCTGTGCTGGCCGGCGGCATCGCGGTCTGCCAGGAGACGACCGGCGCTGTCCGCAATATGGTGCAGCTGATGCCCATGAAGATCGACAAGGTGGGTGCGGCCAGCGTCCTTTCCTCCAAGGGCGAAAGGTTTGAAATGGACGATGATACGCAGGTCTACCTGTGGTACAAGGGCCAGTATTACTACACCAAGCTCACTTCCGTCAACTCCGATGATTACTACCTTACCGGCTGGTACGACAACTTTGGCTGCGCGGCTGGCAAAAAGGTGCGTATCATCGTCGCCGTCAAGAAAGACTGATGACGGGCTACTACAGCTGCCCTGCGCGGCTTGCCCGGCAGATGCGCCAGCTGCTTTTCCCGAGGCGGTGTCCCTGCTGCCGCAGGGTGCTGGGAACGCTGCCGTTCTGTGAGGTGTGTACACCGCGGCTGGAAGAGCTGCGCCGCGGCCCGGTCATGCGGCTGGACGCGAGCCGCCACTATCTGGGCGCTCTGGACGGGGCGGCTGCGCCCTACCGGTACGAGGGCGTCGTCCGCAGCGCCATCCTCCGCGCCAAATACGAAGGCGAAAGCTGGACGGCGGTGGAGCTTGGCGTGGAGATGACGGCCCGGCTGTTCGGAGCAGAGGTGGAGATGCACTTTGCAGAGCCGGTGCCGGGTCTGGTCTCCGGTGCGGCCATCGGTTACGACTGCATCGTTCCGGTGCCTGCCACCAGCCGGCGGCGCGGCTACAATGTGCCGGAACGGATGGCGCAGCCTCTGGCCCATGCACTGGGCCTCCCGCTGCTGCCAAAGGCGCTCTGCCGCGTCCGGGCCGGACGCCATCAGGCAGGACTCTCGCTGGACGAGCGTCTGGAAAATGCGGCCGGTGCCTTCCGGGCGCAGGAGCCGGAGCTCGTGGAAGGGAAGCGGGTGCTGCTGGTGGATGACGTCATCACCACCGGCGCTACCGCCGCAGCCTGTGCGCAGGCACTGCTGGATGCGGGCGCCCACAGCGTCTTTGCCGTGGCAATGGCAGTCACCGAAAATGAAATGGACGCACCATCGAGAGCTTCTGGACGATGAGCGAAAAATCCAGAAAAAATCCAAGAAAAACAAAAAAAGCGCTTGACAAAACGGCCTGCAGCGGGTATACTAATGGAGCTGTGAGCGATGAGCCACAACAAATATCCGGGTGTAGCGCAGTTTTGGTAGCGCGCTTGAATGGGGTTCAAGAGGCCGTGAGTTCGATTCTCGCCACTCGGACCAGACGCTTCTCAGTCGAACTTGATTTATCAAAGTTCAACTGGGGAGCGTTTTTGTTTTTGTTTTCAGTTTCTTCGGAAATGTTAAAATAAATAAGCAGTTCAGAATCGCTAACTTCTATATTTGTTACGAAAGTGTTAATAAGGCGGCGTTTATAGGCATCGTCCTGCTCTGTGGGCTGGGCGTAGAACTGCTGCAACAGGAAAAGGTACTGCTCCTTGGTGAAGAGCAGGGGCTTCTCAGCTTCCATCGTGGAGAGCTGATAGGTCAGCGTGTTCTCCTGCTGGGTCAGATCATCCAGACGGGCGACAAGCTGGGGGTTTGCACTGCCGGTTTCGATGGCATCCATGATGTTCTTGCTCCTGCGGCGCACATCCCAGAGTTCCTGTTCCAGCACATCGCGCTCGGCGTTGGGCTTCTCCATGTCGGCTTTCTGCACCTCGACCATCGTTTCGGCAAGAAGTTCCATCGTTTCCGGCTGCAACAGGTGGTCACAGATGGAACGAATCACCTTGCCCTCTAAATCATCCTTCGGGATATTGCGCTTGCGGCACTGGGGGTTGGAGCAGGCGTAGTAGCGGTACACCTCGCCGTTGCCGCCGCTGTGCCCGCTTACGCCCTTCATGGTGCAGCCGCACTTTGCACAGAACAGTTTGCCAGAAAGCAGATATTCCGCTTTCGGTTCATACTTGGCTTTCAACTGACGGTTGGTTTTCATCATAGCTTGCGCCCTCTTCCATAGATCATCATCAATGATAGCGGGGATCGCGCCCTCGATCCGCACGTTGTACGCCTTGCTGGTATAGACACCCCGGTACATTTCATTCTGGATGATGCGGGGGATGCTGCACTTGTTGAAGGGGTTGCCCTGACTGGTGCGCAGACCTTTGGCGTTGAGCTGCTCCACAATGGAAGCGCTGCTCTCCCCGGCGGCGTAATGCTCAAAGATGAAGCGCACGGTGGGCGCGGTCTTTTCGTCAATGACATACTTCTTGTTCTCGTCGGTGGTCAAGCCCAGAGAACGGCAACGGTTGATAGCCTGCCCTTTCAGTGCGCTTTCGCGCATACCGCGGCGCATCTTCTCTGCCAGCTCTGCGGAGTAGTATTCGGCAAGGGCTTCCATCAAACCTTCAATGATAATGCCCTCTGCGCCATCCACGTTGCTTTCGGCGGCATAAAAAATCTCTATGCCATTGTCCCGCAGACGCTTCTTGTACACGGCACTGTCGTACCGGTTGCGGGCGAAGCGGTCTGTTTTCCAACAGATCACCATATCAAATGCACCCTTGTCGCCGTCGTTCATCATCTGTTGGAACGCGGCGCGGTCGTCGGTCTTGCCGGAGATATGCCGGTCAATGTATTCGTGAACGATGGTCAGGCCGTGGAGCCTGGCGTAATTCTCGCAGTCACGGCGTTGCCCTTCGATGCTCTGTTCTGTCTGTCCGCTGCCGCCGGAGTAGCGGTAGTAGGCAACAAGGCGGTTGCCGCCCTCGACTTTCTTTCTTCTCATATATTATAGTATATCCTTTCAAAATGCCCTGTTCTTCCAGACGGAAGGATGGGGCATTATTTTTTTACGCAAGAAAAAGCCTACCGGGTACGGCTCCGGTGGGCTTTTTCTTTTTGCATGGTGGTCAGCGGTGACGCTTCAACCACTCGTCTGCGGCGCGTTGCAGAACTAACCGACGGTAGTAAACGGTTCGCCCTCCGCTGGCTCGTTCTTTTTCACAAGCGACTTGTACTCGTCGCTCTCGGCAATGCGCTGGGCTTCACTGTCGGGCACTGCCGCGCTCTGGGCGGCAGGGGATGCAGACCGGCTGAACACATTATGGAAGTATTTCAGTACCACATCCCGATCCTGCGGGGCCAGGTCCAGAAATCCCTCCACAATGGCCCGGTGTTCTGCACCAAGATCATACTCGGCGCAGAGCTTGTCCAGCACGGTTTCCCGCGTCTGCTCAAACATTTCGCCCTCGCCGGTGCGGAGCCAGTGTTCATTGACCCCGAACTCACGGCAGATAAGGGACACGGTTTGAACAGAAGGATTGTTCTTACCGCTTTCCAAAAGGCTGATAGAGGTTTTTCCGATACCAATTCTGGAACCGAACTTCTCCATACTAAGTCCGAAATGTTCTCGCACTTCGCGGATTCTGTCTTTCATTTGCTGTTCACCTCCTTTAATGCAATGATAGCACGAAATGTTAGTTAAGTCAACAAAAGATAATTGAAAAGGGGTTGACAACAATAATTAAATGAACTATAATGAGCACATAAGGTTAGCTTAATGAACGCAGGAGGTGAAGAGAGATGCAGAAAGAGAAAAGTATATACGCGGATGTTCTGGAAAGTGCGATTAGCTGGCGTGTGCGCGATATGTACAACCTCTACGGAACGATTCGCCGTGTACTATTTGAGGGGCGCAAGGCGGAACGGGCTGCGATGCTGTCCGAACTGATAAAGATGCAGGGCGGGAACATCGGCGGGTCGGCAAAGGTCGAAACGCTGGACGACCGCCTGAAACTTGCCCGCGAGCTTGAGAACATCGACGACGGAGAAGAGGTTATTCTGTTCAAGGACAAGTCCGGCAAGCTGGTCTGGGTCAGACTGAACGGCGAAAAGTGGCTGTAAAAAAGCTCCCGCTTCTTCCACAAGCAGGAGCTTAGAAAAGAAAGATGCTCAAATCAGAGCTTCAATCTTTTTGCCGTCAGTCGTCAGCTTTCCGCACTGGTCGCAGAAACGAACGCCGGGAGCAAAAGAAAAATGTTCCTTATGACGTTTGCAATCTGGATTGGTGCAGAAGTTTTCAGAACTGACATTCAGAGGTGCGCCGCAGTTGGAACAGAATTGAGCGTCCGAACCAACAGCGGAACCGCAACGAGGACAGATAGGCATTTATAATCACCTCCTTTCCGCCTGTCACGATTATAGCACGGCGGGAAGGGGCGGACAACATTAAAGGGAGGTGAAGCGGACGTGACGCTGAAACCTGAACACATTGTAGAAGAGCTGAACAGAACGCCGAAGTTGAAGCGCGACCTCATTATGAAGATGATGGAGGTCATGCTGGACAGCGAAGCGTTTCTGGAAGCGTACCCGACATTATATGATCCGTGCATTGCAGACGTTGACCTTGAATACAGGGAAAAGGTCTGCGAGGAAATGGCGCAAATCATCGTGCGGCTGTTCCGCAAAAACAAAGTTCGCCCGGGCGACGCAGAGAAAGTGCTCGACCGGGCGCGGGAAGATTATCTGGGAACGTATGTCCACTCGGACAAGTCGTGAGGAAGTTCTTCCAGATCGGAAGCGGCAGCGCAGCCGGTGGCACGGCAGTACACGTTGTCGGCTTCAATCTGCGGAGTTGGACAGGCTTCCCAGATAATGCCGTTGTACAAAAATCCGTATTGGCCGTCATCCGTGCGGACGATGTACAGCGGGCCGATGGGTGAATCATAGACCCACATCTTATAATACACCCCCTTTCCTGCCCTGATTATATCACGGCGGGAAGGGACGGACGACAAGGAGCGTGAGAGTATGAGCGAGAAAGAAAAGATGCAGACGGAAGAGCTGGCAAAGATCATGGACGATGCAAAGCCGCTCGGCAAGTCGGCTCTTTCCTTTATGGCAGGGTTTGTGCAGGGCTACAAGGAAGCCCAGAGCGCAGACCCGGCGGAGAACACCGGCAGAAAGGAGGGCAACGAGGAATGAGGAAGAAGCGGAAGCTGTCTTTCTCCCAGTTTCAGGGAAGCCAGACCCGTGAGGGCATTTTGAATATGCTGCTGCAAGACCCGGAACTGTTTGAGCGGATTCCGGGGATCACGGAAGAGCAGCGGGAAGCCTATGAAAGACAGAGAAGGAGGATGTTAGAACGTGGAAATTCTGGCGGTAGTGGCAGTCACAGTGTGTGCGGCGCTGTATGCGATAGCCGATTTTATCAAGCGTCGGCGCCGGCACAAATTCAATGAGGAGCTGCGCCGGTACATTCAGAAGCACAAGGGGGACTGGGACGATGCCGATGAAGGTTTGCATTGACTGTGGCACGATCTTCCCGGCGGAACACATCGGCGCAAAGCGGTGCTGCCTCTGCGCCGCCAAACACGGGACGGAGCCGACGGCAGAAAAGGTGTATCCCAAGCCGCCGGTCGATGACCTCACTCGGGATGTTCGGCAGGCCGATGCATCCGGTAAGTCCTACGGTTTCTGGCGGGCCGGTCTTCTGCTGGCGAAGCAGAAAGCCCGGGAAGAGATGGAAGTAAAGAAGGCCCAGCGGGAACAGCCGCATGAAGAGAAAGGAAAGCAGGAAAAATGAACATCGGAAGATGCAAGGGCTGTGGGCAGCCCATCGTCTGGATCGTCACCACCAAGGGCAAGAAGATGCCCTGCGACCCGCAGCCGGTCACGGGCTACGGCGACCACACGACCGTCAAGAAAGACAAAATCGTGACCGGCACGGGAATGGTCCTCTCCTGCAACCTGAAACCGGACGGTGGCGCAGTGCTTGGCGTCGGCTATGTTCCGCATTGGGCGACCTGCCCGGCGGCTCAGAACTTCAAGAAGGAGAAAAAGCAATGATGCCTGCATTGGCGCTCCTCTGGATTCTGGGCGGGACGTTTATCGAAGCGGCCATTACAACGCTTGTTGTGAGCTGGCTGATTGGAGAAAGCTTTCAATGGAGCGTGACCGTCCTGTTCTGGCTGATCCTGTTGTGCATCAAGTCGGCGTTGGGCTGGCGATGACCATACGGTCTGGGCGTACCGAAACACGCCTGCCACGCGGTCGAAAGCATGGGCGTGGACGACCGCCCCGGTCGCTCCGACAACCGGGAGTCCCACCTTCTGGGGACTGAAAGAATACAAAGGGCGGCCCGCATGGGTGGGCGGCGTCCGTGCGCCGCTCCCTTTATGGAGTATGCAGGCGCATCCGGGGGAGTAGCCCCGGAACTGGTTCGATTCCAGAGTGCTCCACCAGAACGAATATTCACCCGTGAAAAGAAAGGACCATGAACATGACGCCTAAAGAAATCGAAAAGCTCTTTAATCACCCTGCGGAACTGTCGGCAAAAACCGACGGGAAGGGAAATGAGAAGGTCACGCTTCGCGGAGAAGTGGCTGATCTGGGGCGGTTGGTGAATAAGGTTGTCACCGGCATTTACGCGCAGGTTGACGACCCGGATACCGTGAGAGCACTGGACGCTGCAATAACGATGACCATTCATCTGCGGGCTACGAAGCGCGTCAAGGAGCTTCAGGCAACCGGCATGACTTTCCCTATGAAGGTGGATGCAGCCCCGGCCCCGGATGGCGGCACTTGGGGTAGCATCTTCGGGGCTCTTTTCGGAAAGTGAGGCAAGGCAGGAATTCATATGGAGAGAAGGAAGGTTAATGAGTCCGTGGGTTAAATGGATTAGAGAAAACCGCGTCCACCCAGCGGAACTGTCAGCAAAAACCGACGGAGAAGATGGGGAGGTCACACTTCTTGGAGAGGTGAACGATCTGGCATGGCTGGTAGCCAAAGTCTTTGGCAGCATTTTCTTGCGGGTTGATGACCCCAAAAGCATTCGGAAACTAGACCTCATAATGACGACAAACATTCATTTTTATGCTATGGAATGCCTCGCGCGGATTCAGAAATCCAACTCGGATGCAGCTGTGAGCACGGACGCAATGACGCCTTTGGAAGGTGAGACTTTAGACAAAATCATGAAAACGCTTTTTGGACAGGAGGTAAATTGACATGACAAAAGCAGAAATCCATGCAAAACTCGTGGATGAGAATGGAAAGCTCAGGGTCAAGGTCGAAGCAAATGGATATGCGCTGGACCTTCTGGACATGATCGCCAGTGTTGCGGCGGGCGCCATCGCGACAGATGCGGACGATGAGGGCGTCATCAAACGCAGGAAGCAGTATTTCTTCATGACGACGGAGAACAACCTGAGAGATGGAAATGGTAGGGACAAGGCCGGGGAATGATGGGCGCGGGATGCACCCGAACACGACCCCGCTTGGCACAGCTACATATTTATATAAGGCCAAGGAAATGAAGAATCTTGCAAGAAGCACTAAGACCGGCGCGGCCTGCAAAGGCGGTGTAAAGAATGAACAGTGTAGACACACGTTCGAAATAACCAGAGCGCAATGTGCGCCGTGTGCTGGTTATAACGCGGAATGCATGGACTACGAGAAAAACGATGCTGCTGATACAAAGCATCGGTCTGAGTTGTCATGAAATAAGACACCCCGCGCCCGCAGCTGCGGGGTGTCTTTTATATGGCGTGGGGCGGACAAGCTGCTGGCAACTGCTGATCCGCCGGAAGCGGGGCCGTACCCTGTCCGCGCCGCCTGCATAGGCATCATGAAAGCTGGTGCGATTTTGCATGAACTTTTACGCACTGGCAGGGCGAAAGAGTGCCGTAGGGCAGCGCCTCTCCTAGCGCCGCAAGCGTGGTGAAAGCCCACGCTGCTCTTGAGCCAAGCCGCATCCACATGACGGTATCATGGAAACCGACAGGGTGCGCCCGCCGCATGAGCGAAGAAATGCCTTGTCCGATTCACCCAAGACAAAGGTGAAAGGCCTGGATTTGGCCCCGGGCCGCCCCGCCGCGTTACTCTCTGACGCGGCGGGTTTATATGCGGGTGCATAAGGCTGTTGTCTGTCACCGATTCCTCATCGGCAGGCAAGCCGGTTCGATACCGGCCATCCGCGCAAGAAGAAAGTGAGAAGAACATGATTCACCTTGGAGACATCACGAAAATCCACGGCAACCAGATAGAGCCGGTGCATTGCATAATATTCGGCTCGCCCTGTCAGGACTTGTCTATGGCGGGATTGAGACTCGGGTTTGGCGGCGACCGCTCAGTGCTGTTTGTGGATGCCGTCAGAATTATCGGAGAGATGAGGAGAGCCACAAATGGAATGTATCCAACTTTCGCTGTTTGGGAGAATGTACCCGGAGCTTTCAGCTCCAACGGTGGAGAGGACTTCCGAACTGTGCTGGAAAAGCTTGCCCGCGTGGCACAACCAGACGCTTCAATTCCTCGACCTTCGGAGGGGGGGCGGCGCTGGAAACACGCAGGAGCAATCGCCGGAGACGGATGGAGCTTGGCTTGGCGACAGCTTGACGCTCAACATTGGGGAGTCCCCCAGCGTCGCAAACGAATCGCTCTTGTCGCAGATTTTAGAGGTGGACGTGCCGCTGAAATACTTTTTGAGCGCACGGGCCTGCCGGGGAATCCTGACCAGAGCATCCCGACGTGGCAAAGCATTGCCGGACTTGCTCAAGACAGCCCTGCTGGACATGATCGAGTGGTGGGAGAGCGAAGCTACTGCATCAGCGGAAACACCGTAGACCGGGTTACATACCAAAACGGAACCGGCGTGAGGGAAAGCGGCAGCTTTACGGTGAACACCGTGGACCGCCATGCGGTAGCGTACTCCATCAATCCGCTGGACAGCAACAGCATGAAATCGGCAAATCCCAATAGCGGCTTCAACGAAACGAAGGTGAGCCAGACGCTGGACTGCTTCGACCCTAACCCTGCAAAGAATCAAGGCGGTCTGGCGATAGTGCAGCCCTATGTGCTGAAAATCCGTTCGGGTTGTGACGGCGGCGGCAAGGGCGCGCTGGTGCAGACAAAAAGGACCATGACGCTCTCGACGCTTCAAGATCAGACGCTCTTTCAGCCGGTCGTCTTTGATGCCCGGGGAAATGGCGACGGTATTACAGTCCCGACTATCACTGGAGATCACGAGTCCCGGGTGACGGACTACACGGCCATTGCGGTTGACCTGTACAACGGGGCCGTGACTGGCGATAAGGCTGCACCCATTACATGCAGGAGTATCGGGTCTCATTCCGGGCCGCAGGTGGCAGAACAAAGAACTTTCAGCGAGCAGGCTTATGACAGCTTCAAGCAGAGTGGAAGCGGAGGAACGCTGAAGGGCAGCGGTGGCGCAGTAGGGTATGGCGGGGAGTCTCTGGTGGCAGAAAAGATGGTTCGCTGGATTGTCCGACGCTTGACACCGACAGAGTGCGAGCGCCTGCAAGGCTTTCCCGATGGCTGGACGGACATCGGGGAATGGACAGACACCAAAGGGCGAGTCCATAAACCGGCGGACACCCCGCGCTATAAGGCGCTGGGAAATTCCATTGCTTTGCCGCAATGGTTCTGGATCGTCCAGAAAATGCGGCCATACATAGGTGACGGGGCAACAATGGGCAGCTTATTCGACGGAATAGGCGGTTTTCCACTGGTCTGGGAAGCAACCTATGGAAAGGGAGCTGCAAGGTGGGCTTCGGAGATAGAGAAATTTCCCATCGCAGTAACAAAGAAATGGTTTGGAAGCGAGGAGGCGAAGCTATGAAAAATCCTATGATGCAGAAAGTGACGCTGGCGTTAAGCTGTGCTGCTGTTGGTCTGGCAGTTTTCGATATGACGGTCAAGGATGCTCGTATTCATGAGCTGACGGAAGAACGGGACATCTACGCCAGCAGGTTTCAAAACTGGTCTGAACGTGCAATGCGGGACGAGGAAGCAATCTCAGAGCGAGATGATTTGCTCGACAAACTGCTTGGCGAGATGGATGCTGTACTCAACGGTGAAATCAAGTTCGAAGACGCGGGTGAATTTCACTGCACTGCATACTGCACAGAAAATTTTCCGCATGAGTGTGGAACGGGAACAGGAATCACGGCCAGCGGGCAGCCGATCCAGGCGGACGTGACGGTGGCGGCAGACCAAACACTTCTCCCCTATGGGACGGTTTTGTACATAGAGGGCGTGGGCATCCGCATTGTGCAGGACAAGGGCGCAGGCGTGCAGGGACGGCGTCTTGACATCGCTGTTGCCGGGACGCATGAGGACGCCTTAAAGTGGGATGGATACGGCAACCATAGGGTGTGGGTCATTGAAGGGTCGGATGGTGACGAATGAGAGTCGGTTGCTACTGTATGGACTGCATGGAGGGCATGGCGCAGTTTCCGAATGATTTCTTTGATCTCGCGGTTGTTGACCCGCCGTATTTCAGCGGGCCGGAGCGCCGGGGCTACTATGGTTCAAAGGTCAGCAGGATAGGCGTCCACCGCGATTATCCCGTTTCTCCAAAGTGGGATGTTCCTGGGAAGGAATATTTCGATGAGCTGCTTCGGGTGAGTCACCATTACATCGTATGGGGGTGCAACTACTTTGACTACCAATTCGCGCCCGGGCGTATCGTCTGGGACAAGTGCAACGCTAACACGAGCTTTTCGGACTGTGAGATCGCAGCGACAAATCTGTTTTCGTCGGTTCGACTGTTCAGATTCATGTGGAACGGAATGATGCAGGGAAAAAGCATCGCCGAAGGCTATATCATGCAGGGCAACAAAGCTCTGAATGAAAAGAGAATCCACCCGACTCAAAAGCCGGTGGCGCTGTACGACTGGATATTCCGGGAGTATGCAGCTCCGGGACAGAGAGTCCTCGACACACATCTTGGGAGCGGGAGTAGCAGAATTGCCGCATACAACGCGAGTCTTGAATTCACGGGATTTGAAATCAGTTCGGAATATTACAGCCTGCAGGAAAAGCGTTTTCAAGAATACACCGCCCAGCAGGATATGTTTCATCTTTGTTTGTCGGAAAGGGGAGAAACGGTATGAGCAAAGCTGTCCTTATCAGCATTCGTCCAGAGTGGTGTAAGAAAATTGCAGGCGGGCAGAAGACCGTGGAAATCCGTAAAACAGCACCAAACCTGAAAAAGCCGTTCAAGTGCTACATCTACTGCACCAAGAGCACACACTTTGTTGATATTCCCGGCGTGAAAGAAAGTGACCTCATGCCGGCTGACGGAAAAGTCATCGGCGAGTTTACTTGCTACAGTACCACGATCATCTGCCATGTAGGGACGACGGGGAGCGGGGCTTTGCCCAAGCTGCACATTATTGGGCCAGGGCCGGGATTGCAGTATAAGCCTGCAACTGACCTGCTCAAAGCGGCTTGCATGAGCGAAGAAGCGGCGGAAGAATATCTCAAGGGTGGCAGCGGGTTCGGCTGGGACGTCTCAGACCTCAGAATTTATGGTAGGCCGCACGAATTGTGCGAGTTTACAGGTCTCCGAAAAACAAGATTCGGCATGGAGCCGGTGAAACTCGACCGCCCGCCGCAGAGCTGGCGTTATATCGAAATGGAGGAGCTGGACGATGACGGAAGAGTGGAGAGTGACCGAAGATGAAATTTCCCGATAAAAAATATTCCGTCATTTATGCAGACCCGCCGTGGAGCTATCGCCAGCATGGAACGGGGCCGAAAAGCCGTGGCAATGCGGCGCAGCACTACCACACGATGAGCACCGAAGACATTTGCGCTCTCCCGATTCGACAAATTATGCGGGGCAGGGCTGCGCACTTTTTATGTGGGCCACGTTTCCGCAAATCGCCGATGCACTCCGCGTCATGGAGACATGGGGCTTTACATATAAGACAGCCGCCTTTGTCTGGGTTAAGAAAAATCGGAAGAGTGATACCCCGTTTTGGGGAATGGGTGCCTATACCCGGGCAAACGCAGAAATTTGCCTGCTGGGTGTGACGCCGGACTTTAGAGCTTCTGAGCAGATCAAGAGCCATGCAGTGCATCAAATCATCGAAGCGCCGGTCATGGAGCACAGTATAAAGCCGGATGAGACGCGCCGCAGGATCGTCGAGCTGCTGGGAGACGTCCCAAGAATAGAGCTGTTTGCCCGCCAGCGTGTCCCCGGGTGGGACGCATGGGGCGATGAGATAGGAGATTAAAGATGAGCAAAACGCAGTATGTCATTCATGAGCATGGCTACAAAGTTCCGTTTTCTGGGTTTGCCTATGTTCAGGCAGACAGCAAAGAAGAGGCCGAAGAAAAATTCGGAGACGACGTGACAGTTTACAAGCAAATCGACATCGGCGATGTTGAGGAAGTCGATGAAATGCCCATCGACTTAGACTGAATCCTTGGTATTTGGCAGGGGCCGCCCGCGCGGCGGCTCTTTTTATATGAGCATAGGGACAGGCCCCGACCGGTTCAAGCCCGGAGATGCCCACCGAAGAATCAGAATGAAGGGAGAAGAAAAATAGGACTGGCATTGAAAGTATTTGCATGGATGGCAGTAATCGGATTTGGCGCTCTGGTTGCCCTCGTGGTAGGAATAATCGCTCGCTTTCTCTGGATTATTTTCTTTGATGAATAAGGAGAGCATGATGGACAAGTACGATGTAACCCTCTATGGCGTGGATTCCTACACGGGGTATCCCACGGCGCTTACTTACAGGCTTGAAGCGTCGAGTGTAGGAATAGCGGTTGATCTTGCACGACTGGCCGTAAACGGGAATTACCCGGAGTTCGTGGAGGATTATGAACTTTATAAAGAAAGGATGGGAGCAAAATGAAACTTTCAGCACTGGCATCAATCATCAAGAACTGCGGCCGTTGCAGCCAGATTACGGCAGCGAATGGGCATCGGTTTATCAGCACCGGCCATGCTGTGTACAACATGGATGGATACCCCAAGGCACAGAACAAAAGCGAGCTGGCCGCAATGCTGAGCATTCCCGCGAAGAAGACGGAGGACATCTTCTTTGAGGAGGAAAGAGCGGCGAACAACATCTACTATGGCGTGTCGCTGGCTGACGACCCGGATAATGAAGAGCCAGTGGATAAGCTGAATACCCGCATTGTCGTCAACGGAGAAGAGTATATTGCTCTGCGTCACCCCAGCGGGACCATCGGCTTTATCCGCACAGCGCTGCTCGGGCCGGTAGAAAGCGAGCTGACCAAAGAATATGCCGCTATCTGCGTGAGATGGGGAAATCGGCGAAACGGTACGCCGGTTTATGCGGTAAAGGATGGAATGTACCTTCGCGCTCTCATCCTTCCCGCAAAGCTGGGCGGTGCGACTACGGATGACCTCAGCGAAATCCTTGCAAATATGTTGGAATGCCAGCAGTCGGAGAAGAAAGAGGAGGAGGCTGATGATTAAAACCGGAGTTAGGTATCGCTGCGATAGGTGCGGCTTTGAGCGGTTTGTTCTCGATGGCAGCATGAGCAAGGCCGAAAAAGACAAAATCGCCAAAGAGTGGATCACAATTCCCGGCATTGATGGTAAGGAAACGGCGCTTTGCCCGGACTGCCGCATAGTCTACGAGAGTAGGTACAGAGAGATGATGGAGAAATTCATCAAGGAGAGTGCGCCATGGTAACGGTAGAAAAAGATGTGCGCCTACTGGTCAAAAAAGAGCTGGCGACCGTGAATGAGGATTTCCCGCTGTTCGCCAGCGCCTACGAGGGCTGGGCGAAAGTCCGGGCGGCGCTGGCCGGAGTGGAGACCGAGCGCTATATGCTGGATCGGTATGTAGAGCAGCGCCTTTGGAATGAGGCGCGCTTTGGGCGGGACATTCCGAAAGAGGACTTGAAGGAAGCACAGTCGCAGGCCGTCCAGATGGCCGCGCAGGCGATTCGGCTAGCCGCGATGATTTGCAAGCTGGAACGAAGCCAGCGGCGCTGGAAAAGAAAGGCGGGAAAATCGGCATGATCTTGAAAAAAGAAATCATCGAAAAAGCTGTCAACTGGTGGGTAGAAAAAGTGACTGCCAATCAGCCGCACAGCAATGGAGACAACGGCTATACATCTATTGTGACGTGTCTTCTTGCAGACTCGAGAACGAAGAAAATCTCAAAAAAGCAGACCGACGTTTTCAAGAAAGCACTGGCAAGAGAAATTGAAGAAGAAGCAAAGAAAAGGACGCGCTTTTCAATTTGCTGTGACTACGAGCCGTGTAAGGTGCTGTTCGTCGCTGCGCATGAAGCAGGTATTCCGACTGCCAATTTTCCGTTTAAGACCATGATGTTTATCAATGAAGAGGACGGCGTGGTGGTTCGTGATGGATACGGCGCACCGCCGGTCAAAATTTGAGGTGGCAGCATGGGCAAGAAAAATAATGCCCCGGCAGAAGTTGAAACCGTCACTGTTACGATGAGCCGCCCGGTGGCGGAAGCTGTGCAGGCCGCTTGTGAGATGTACTTGCGTCTGCACATGGGCCAGTTTTATGATCTGGCTGAAGACCTCTGCATGGCGAAGCACTATGCTGATATGGGCGCAAAACGATTCGAAAATGCAGAGGACGAAAAAGAAGATTTTTACCGGGCGTTGGAAAACCGGAACATGATGCAGGATGACATGGACAGAGCATATCAAATGTTTGCCTGTCATCCGCTCATCGAAGACGGTATGTGCATTCCATACCGCGCGGAAACGGTCTGGCTGGGTATCCGCCATGCGCTGGCGTGGCACGACAAGCCGGAGGGCGACTGGACAAATGTGAGGTTTGACCCGCCGCTCAATCGCTCCGATCAGCCGCAGCCGGTGGTGAAGCTCAATGAAAAACAGGAGGCCGGAAATGAGACGAAACGGCGCAATGTTCATCTGTAATCGATGCAGGAAACAGGTATTTGCAGAACGGTTCGATGACGGCCTGTTTGACCAAAAGGCATTGGATGGCTGGGCGATTGAGGCGAGAAACTTCTTTGGCGTCGGGGATTTATGCCCGGAATGCTACAAAGTGTACCGGGAAACAATGGAGCGCTTCTATGAAGGAGGCCGACATGGAACCTGAAAACACCTGCTGTATCTGCTACTGGCACGATGCAAAAGCTGGTTCTGCTACAACTACCTGTCGCCGAAAGGCACGGAGGATACAGCCCGGAGGATAGCTGCGAATTTTACGAAAGGAGAAGCGAGTATGACAACTAAGCGCCTCAAAAACTGCTGATGGCGATGGGGCTGTCCCGCAACCAAGTAAACAGGATGGTTAAAGAGCAGCGCGACACTGGCTCGAAGAAAGCGAGCAATGCGCTTTACTACCATGTGTTCAAGCAGGACTTTAAGCTGTTCGCATCCGACTGCGGCGGTGAAGTGCTGCCGTATCTTAACAGCTTTGTTTTACAGTGATGACAAAGCGCTCCAAGAACATGATGAGGTGAAAGTCCTCTCTTAGGGGCTTGTATACCCGTTAATTCTGTGACTGTAATGGTTCGCAGAAAAGAAAATAACACAGGAAGTTGACCGGAGCAGGATGGTGAAGGGGATGCGCAGAAACTATATCAGAGAAAGAAAATCCTCTGTGGCGATAGTTATATGGCTGTGGGTCTCTACGCTATCACTCCGCAGGAGCACAAAGCAAGAGGAAAGAAACAGAAGGAGTCCAGCACAGACCAGAAGTCCAGAAATAAGATGTCTTCGCTGCGCCAAAACAGAGGAAGGCCATTGCAAATTTCGACAAGTACGGATTTTTCCTCACGGGAACCTTCGAAGAAGCATTTCTGCCAGACGACATTCTGGCCTGCAAGCGGGAAGTCGTGAACTACAAGCGCCGGGTGATCGCGGCGACGTGTAAGCGCTTTGACGTGAGCCGGGACAAAATCCGCGTGATGCTGTGGGCAGTCCGTAAGGGCGAAGCTGGCCGGTTACATATGCATGGGTTCGTGGAATGTATGGGCATGAGACAGAGCGAACGCCGTGAGTTCCGCGAGATGCTGGAAGACCTCTGGCGGCGGCGCATTCCTGGCACGAATGAGTACGAGCCACTGGGGACGATGAACGCGGACCGCATTGACATGAAGAAGCTGCTGGGCAATGACGGGACCACACAGGGCAAGCACGGCACAGTGGGCTACATCTACGGCCACAAAGAGCGTATCTGCGTGGAAAGCAAAATTTGAAGCTGCCCGTGGAGCAGCCGCCGAATGACACCAAGTGGAGTCGGAAGCAGTTGCACACAGCTTGCGGCGATATGCAGAATGACGCCTACTGGTGGGGAACACGCTTCCCGGGCTGGACGCTGGAAAATGCGTGGTCTATGACCCGGAAGAGCTGCACCAGTCTGAACAACAGAGAAGATGGCTGGGAAGTCACAGAGCCACAGTGCTATGTGATTCTGAGCAGAAAGGGGTAACAATGAGCGCCAGAATGGAGCTGGAAGACCTGCCGCCGCGCTACCGGGCGCAGGCAGAAGCACAGATCGCAGCAAGAAGCCGGGGAAAGTGTGTCTCTCCGCAGGCTATACCGGATGCCGCCCGGACTGCGGGCAAGTTGGGCAAGGCTTTCGAGAGCCGGGCGAGTACGAGTATTACATGAGCGTCATCGTTCCTGGCATTCAGTCCGGAAGATTCTCAAGGCAACGACGCACGTTGCCTTCCTCTGCTGCCTGCAAAGGAATATGGCAATGTTAAACTGCCTGCCGCCCGGTATACGGCAGACTATGTGCTGAAATATGCCGACGGTACGGTGGAGGTGGTCGAGATCAAGTCAAAATTCACCCGGCGGCAGCAGCGGGATTATATCTACCGCCGACGCCTGTTCATCGACCTCATTGCAGAGCCGAAAGGGTGGAAATTTACGGAAATTATCACACCAGACACCAAAAGTGAAATCAACGAATGGAAAAACTGGCAAGAGGAATGAAGAGGGAGTGAAGAATATGAGCGGAGGAAGAAAAAGCCCTTCCCGGAGTATTTCAAGAAATCTCTGGGCTTGCAGGTGAAGCAGAAGCAGGCGGCCCGCCGAAAGGCAGCACTTGAGGCCAAAAGGCTGCTTCAACAAAAACAATAAAAGATAGTCGCAGGAGGGCGCAGAAGATGCGAGTTGATGAGGCAAGAACGATTTTGGAGTATGCAGCAGATATTCCGGCCAAGCTGCGCACCATTGCGGCGGAGAGAGCGGAAATCGAGGGCGAGTTGAGTTGCCTGCATGGCATCGAATACGGCGGGATGCCCACGGCAGCGGCCATAGCGATACCACGGCGGACATTGCTGAACGGGCGGACGCGCTGGGCTATCTTGACCGGCTGCGAATGCTGGATGTACAGGAGGCCGTCTTGCGCGGAGACCTTGCCCGAATCAAAGAGCAAATCTGGGCATTAAAGGCTGTGTACACCGAAGTCCTCAACGAGGTATGCCTTTGTGGCCACAGTTTTGAGGAAACAGCCCAAAAATCGGATACAGCGTATCCCATACGAAGCGGAAAAAGGCGGAGGCCGTTTTGCGGTTTGCGGAGGGGCTTGACAGCATGATGCAGGCCGACGAGATTCGCGCCCGCGCATATAACGCGCGTAAATAGAGTGAGCGGAAAACCGCCCGCCCCGGTAGGGATAGGCAAAACGTGTGGAGCTGTTCAGAAGGAACGCGACGGACTCTATGATATAGAGACAAATTAGGCCAAGCGGCTTTGTGCGTATGTGCAGAATTTCCGCAAAATCTGAAAGCGCCGTGGGAAAACAACTCGAATCCCGGAATGATGAAAATGAGCAAAGAAATACCCGGCGGGCTGTGCGGCCTGCCGGGTATTGTTCTTTATGCGTTGTTTTCGTCCTTGGGAGCATTGCGCTTGATGATGATTCTGGGATTGTCTGGGTCCGTTTGTGTGCCTTTTGGCGATGCGGTCAAGCAGGCCGACGGGGAAGCCCTGCTCATCCAGCGGGCCGGCGTAACCGTCATAGTCAACAACGGTTACAACTGGCGGCTGCGGCAGCGTTTTGTAGTATTGCCCATCTTCGTAGTTCACATCGGTCACGCGATCCCACCATATAATATCGCCGTGCTGGGCTTGGGCGGCGCCCATTGCATCAATGGCCTGCTGTTCGGTCAGACCATCGAACGTCAGCCGCGCCCGTCGCCAAATGCGCCAACGATGCGCCAAGGAGCAAAAATTCGGGTTCACTCACAAAACACCTCGATTTTGAACATTTAACCGGAATTTGATACAAATATGCGCATTTTGGGAGCATAATCACAGAAAACGCATATTTGAGTCAAGAACAGTATAACACAAGATGTCCCGGCGGGCTACTAGGGCAAGGGTTTACACCTGCTCAAAGTGGGAAGTGGTGCGCCGGGACAGCGCAAAGGCAATGGCGGGAACATCATCGTCCGTTTCGCTGACGGCCTTGATGGCCTCCGCGATACGGGCCAGATCATCGACCGTGATGCCGCCCGGCTTGCGGCTGGAGGAGTCTGCATCAGTCGATGCGGTCATATTCTTCACAGTCGCAGCGGGTGCAGTAGTGGTTGGCGATGCAGGCATAACGTGCGCCCTCAGCGTCAAGAATGCGGGTCTCTTTGAGTTTCATGTGGGATACCTCTATGTTATGTATTATCGCTCGTCCCGGTAGGGATTCGAGTTTTGGTAGGCCGGTCTTGGTATATATACCGGAGCCGGCGGCGGAAATGCCCTTGCGGGCTGGGATGGGGCTGCTTTACGGTGCAGCCCCGTCAGAGTATCCGTTTACTGCTGGCCGTCCAGAACTTCCATGACGAGGTGAGCGGCGTACTTGCCAGCGTCGTTTAACTGGCGCTGCCAAGCGCCCTGCGACGGCGCCCATTTGAAACCATTGCGCTTCAAAAGAGTTCGAGTCTCATCGTCGGGCTTGCCATCGAAAACAAGCTGGACACGCATTGCTTCGACGTTCTCCCGGTAGGTGTAGCCGTCGCGGTCATCCTCGACGGGCTGGGTAGCCTTGACCGCTTCCAGCTTCTTGATCCGTTCAGCGGTGCGTTTGATGGTCGCGTTGCTGTTTTGCAGAGCATAGGTCGGGTATGGACAGCCATAGACCGAAAGCGGGGAGCCGCTGGCGAAAGCGTGGCCGTTTTCAAGCCAGTCCCGCTCTTTGGCGGTAACGCCGGGGCAGCCGTCAAGCGTTTTGTACTTGCGGTAGTAGGCATTCGCGTCCTTCATGGTCTGGTGGGCGGCTTGGAGCTGGTCGAGTTTGGCGTGGAGAAAATTCAAAACTTCGGGGTCATCGGATTTGACCGCGAATGTGCGCCCGCTTGAGCATCTGCAAATAGTGCTCTGCTTTGCGGAAATTCTCGAGGTTGGCGTCCCATGCGGCTACCTGTTTCTCTTCTTGCGAACAGGAAAATTTGCAGGGCCGCAGATGAGTACGGACGGGCAACGGGTTCCAATCTCGTTTTACGGTTGATAGCCTCAGCCGAACGGTGCAGTAACGGTTGTAGAGCCATTCGGCCCGCTCTCGCTGGTCTGCGGTGGCGCACTTGGGCTTGACCTGCTCAAGGATCGCGGCAGCTTCGGCGCACTGAGCGTTGTAACTGGCGGTGGCGCCCTCCACATAGTCAGAGAAAGAAGACAGCTCTTTGCAATGCGGGCAGCAGATTCATTGATGATAGCCATGATAAAAGCCTCCATATTCAGTTTTCAAATTATCCCGGCAGTGTGCCGGGTATGGGCTGGGTCGCTTTGTGTCCGGTGCGGCCCTGCTGAGGTATCCGGGCGGGTCAGATGATCCATTCGGCGTCGTTATATTCGACGGAGTTCTGGGCGATGAATGCATACAGTGCGCGGGAAGTGCCGGAAAGAGCCTTTAGAACGGGATTGTTCCGGGTGGCGTCCTCGTTGCACTGGTAGATGAAACTGTCCAGCAGCTTTGCGAAGGCGTAGAAATCGCGGTCGATGGTATAGCGCCCCTCGTTCCAGTCGAGAAGATGGAGCAGGTGGGGAAGACGGTCGGCATGATGGGAAAATCTTCGGCATCGGCTGCCTCCACGTGGTAGCGGCCAGTGTATGCGGCCTCGTTCAGCTTGTAGAGAACGGCGTAGATTTTGCGGTCATCAAAGAGAAAGTCATGCGGATACCGGCAGGCGCTCAGAGCGTCGCACAGCTCCGGAAGCTCGTAGGATGCGGCAAGGCGGCACATACCGCCGGCCCCGTTGAGGATAAAAGCCAGACCGCGAGCGACGGCGGCAATGTGTTTTCGGAAAGCTGAATGCAAGACATGGTAAAACCTCCTGTTATTCTGTTGTGTCTGGGTATGGACCCATGAGCGCCCGCCGGGCGGCTGGGCTTGCATCAGCGGCGGCGGGATGCCGTCGGCCTTGCGGGTCATTCGGAAAACATCTTTTGCAGAGCGCTTCCACCTCTGCGGTGGGCTTGATGGGGAGCATGATAACGGAGATTGTCGGGTCGCTGGCGCTGATGGCGTAGACTGGAGAATAGCCGCGCGTCGTGCCGTGGTAGGTGAATTGCACCGGGTTCACCATACTGTCATAGTCGGCATTTATCAAGATGGGCGTTGTCCCGATGTGGAAAAGCCTTGCAAGGCCGCTTTCTTCTTGCCGGTGGGGATGTCCTGCAAAAAGGGTGCGCTCCACGGGCTTTCATTGGGGCGTGGTTCTTGAAGATGTCCACCAGATCCGGCGCGTTCTCTTCCGCCTCAAAACCGTACTGGGCAGAAATGATGGTCACGCCGTCGGCGGGGCATTCGCGGAGCGTCACGGGCTGGATCACATCGGGGTACAGGACGGCGGGCAGCTTAAACGCGGTGTATGCCGTGATGATGTAGACCAGATCGCCACGGCGGGTGACACGGACGCCGCGCCGGTCCTTGGCCTGCTCCTTGAGGTAGGATTGGATCGCCTTGACATTGAGGCCGAAAAGGGTGAAGTTGGTAGAAAGTTTCATGGTATTGCCTCCTATTCTGTTTTTCAAATCGTCCCGGCGGGTGCCGGTGGTGGGACGGGGCCGCTTTTCTGGGTGCGGCCCTGCTAGGTGTCCCATTCAGCAGAAAGAAGTCTGCTCACAGTATGCTGGGGCGTTGTCTGCGCTGGGTGCGGGGCTGCTTGGGGCTGTGGTTTTGCTTCGGGTTTCGGTGCGGGGGCAGGAGCGGCGCTCTTCGGTGTTTTCTCTACATCGGCGACGGCCTGCCGGGCCTCGCGCCACTTTGCCAGCGCTTTCGCTTGGGCGGGGCGGTCTTCTGCGGACACGGCCATAAATTCGTGCATCGCCTTGCACTCTGCCTTTTGAGATCGGCGGCGCTGGGGCTGTTTCCTGCTTCGGGGCCGGCGCAGGCTTTGCCTTTCGGTCTGGGGCTTGTCCTGCTGGGCGGCAGCCTTGGCGGCTTTGCGCTGGTCGGCCAGCATTTTGTTATAGGCCCGGATGTCATCGAGACTCTTAAACCGCCCGACGGGCCGGGGCTGCTGTTTCTCGACCTGCCCACGGTGGAAAAGATGGGCCTTTGCAAGGTAGTAGTAGCCTTTATCCTGTTCGGCGGCGGCTTTGGTCAGTTCGTCGGCGTCCGGCTTGGCTGCTTCTTCTTGTCGCTGAGTTTCCACAGCTCGCAGGTGATCGCGGCTTTCTCACCCTTCTTAACGGTCAACCCTTCCTTGTGCCACTCTGCCCAAGTGTGAAACAGTTTGGAGCACAAGAAAGCCTCTGCGGCCTCTACAGGGTCGGGGTGTTGCCGTTGCCGTCCGGCTCGAATTTCAGCCCGGCAGTGTAGCGCTCCACCTGTTCGGCGGTATAGAAGCGGCTCACCAGATCGTGACGCTGGAGGGCGTCGTAGTGGGTGCAAACCTCGTTGAAGATAATTCGCTCGTTGGTCATGGTGTAAAACCTCCTGTATTCAGTTCTCAAAATTCCCGGCGTTGTGCCGGTGATGGGCCGCTTTGTTTGAGCGGTGCGGCTGCCGGGGCATCCGCTTGACTTTACCGCCTTTCGGTGGTAAACTGGCTACAAGATGAGGTTGTGCAAAATGTCATCTTGCAGCCTGTCACCTGCTCAGCGGGTGGCGGGCTTTTCTTTGCCCACCGCACCAGCAGGGCGGTCCAAATGGCACGCTTGGTGGATTCGGGAAGTTCAAAAACTTTGCGCTCATGTGCTTTTCTCCTTTCGCAGACTCGCAACCGCTTCGGCTGTCTGCCGTGGCGCTTGCTGTGGCATAATCTTAGCATGAGCCTATGCGATTGTCAAGCATGAGCTTATGCAATCTACTTTTGCACAAAACGCATAGGCTCATTCTGTGCAAAATTGACATGGACTCATGCCGCCGCATTATGTATAATTATCTTGATATAACGTGAAGGGAGAAAATGAAAATGCCATTAAACGCAAAAGCCGCGACAAACGCGGCGCACATGGCAAAACTGGACATGATAAGACTTCAGCCATACAAGGCAGAAGGTGCGGCGATCCGCGCCGCCGCTTCTGCTGCCGGGCAGAGCCTGCAAGGCTACGTTTTGCAGGCCGTCCGGGAACGGATGACGGCAGAGGGCCAGCCGCTCACGCTGGAGCCGGAGACGAAAAGCGGGGAAGAAGGGGACTATAGGGGTTACTGGGAGAGCTATAGCCTACTAGGTTAAAGCCCTACACCTGCTTCTCAATCCCGTTAGGTGGAGAGTATATCCCCTCCCGGCACGGTGAAAGTACCGCCCCGCTGCCCCGTGAAAAGTACCCCGGCGGCATTCCGTGAAACGTGGGACCGTGGAGCAGATCGCCGCCAGCGTCGCCCACGCTGGACGACCCCGCCGCCGCTGAGAAGAGAGAACAGCAGCAGACAGCACAACAGGCAGAGCAGGACACACGGCCCGCCCTGCCTTTTTCTTCCGGCTCCGCCAGCAGCGCCCCGCCCACGATGCCGCCGCGCCTTCGCTGTGCTGGATCATCCCGCCGCGCTGCGGATCGCTTCGCCCTGGCGGACCTCAGCGCGGCCCCGATGAGGATGCAGCCCGCCGATGAGCAGCAGACAGCGCCCCGCCGCTGCTCCCGATCTCCTGCCCTGATGCCCTGCACAGCAGCCAGCAGCAGCCGACCGCCGCCGCCCTGCCCCCCCGACCGGCGCGGCCTGCCCGATGAGCACCCGCGCCCGCGCGAGGTACTGTGAGCGCGCGCCCGCGTAATAGCGGGTCCAACAGCGCAAAAGTTTGCTAGTTTTGAATCAAAATCCACTTCCGGCGGCTGGCCGGGAAAAGGTGGGTGGGGATTAAAAATTAAATGATGCCAAAACAAGAGGGATTTTTCACAATAATTTATCCATGAATTTGTTGAAATTTTACAAATTGCGGAAGTATGTTTGTATAAAGTGACGGAGAAAAAGTTGTATTTTGATATAATATACTATACAGAGGAACACATTAAGGAGAAGGGCGTTGACAATGAATGCAATCGAACTGTCGAAGAATATCATTGCCTATGCTGCAATGAATGGATACCAAGTAACAAACCTGAAACTTCAAAAGACACTGTACTATGTACAGGGATACTATTTGGCGCGATTTGGAAAGCCACTTTTGCTGATGAAATCGTAAACTGGGCTTATGGTCCAGTTGTGCCAGAGGCATATTTTAAGTTTTGCTCTTATGGTGCGGCACCGATTGAAGCGGAGGACATTCCAAACTATTTTGCGGGCTTGGGCTATGGAGAGTCTGGCTATATCTGCAAGGTGGTGAATGCTTGCCTATGCCGCACTGCAAGGCGGCTGGTGGAAAACTCATACGGAAGACCCGTGGTTGAACACATTCCGCAACCAGACGATTGATGTAATGAGCATCCGGGACTTCTTTAGCAAAATGACCCACTCGGAATCAAGTAAGAGGATGAGATATGCCGAATAAAATTGTCGAAGATAAAATGACGAAACTTGTTGGACTTTTAGGCGACATGGCTGAAAAGGGATGCGTCGATGAGCTTGACTCTGGCCCAACAACTGACTTTGCCAAAGAGTGCTGGGAAAAGTTTTGCGACATATATGACAACCCGGATTTTCGGCATTCGTATTATACGATTTCATCCAGTCTGGAAAAGTATGATCCGGCGCAGCGAGACTCGCTACCAGTTTACTTGAGCAGTGCGATTGATTACGCGAAGACTCAAAATAGTGATGAATCTCGCAGAATAGCAAAATCTGTGCAAAAGCTGCTGGACCATGTAGAACTTGAGTGCCTTCGGATAAACCGAATGGACCAAGTGAAGCGAGATGCAGACCGAGCAGAAAGCATACAAAGTGAAGCTATAAAGCTGAATAAGACAACAGAGGAAACGGGAAAAGGCTTGACGAGCGAGTAAATGGATTCCACGAGCAGTCTATCACGATTCTCGGTATTTTCTCCGCTGTGGTTATAGGCTTTATGTCGGGCTTTCAATGTTCACAGCTGGCTTTAATCAGTTAAGCGAAGTTAATGTTTACATCATTACGTTTTACTCGGTAATCGTAGGAACTATCCTGTTCGACATTCTCTTTATGCTGATTTTCTTTATTGCAAAAATATCTGGACATTCAGTTGCGAGAGAAGCTAAAGAAAGCAAGTGGTGGATAGTATCGACATGGAGAAGATACCCATATGTTTACTGTTTCCACTTCTTTGCGCTTGTAGTTCTGGCGTGACATTTTTCTTGAAACCAAAGGTGTAAACCAAAAGATGATACTCCATGATACCGATTTTGTGGTATAATTGGTACAGTGGATTTTAGACGAAGCCCTGCGGCAGCGATGCCGTGGGGTTTTCATACCTATGTGCCGGTGGCGGTACAGAATAGATGCTCTGTCGGGTTTGCCCGGCGGGCATTTTGTTGGAGGAACAGGATGCCAAGGCGGAGCGACAAAGAGATGCCGCCCGCGAGGCGTATTTGAGCCGACGGCGGGACGGCGAGGAGGTAAACCTGCAAAGGCTGGCAGAAGAGCTGGGAGTTAAGTACGATACCCTGCGCCGCTGGAAGTCTGCCGACAAGTGGGATGAGGCGCAGCCGCCGCCCAAGCGGACGAGGGCGGGCAGCCCAAGAACAAAACGCTGTGGGCAACACCGGCGGCGCACCGCCCCGAAACCAGAATGCACGGACGCATGGCGGCTATTCCGCGGTCTTCTTTGACCAGTTGACGGACGATGAGCTGTTCATCATGGAGAAAACTCCGAAGTCTGCAGTCAAGGCGCTGCAGGAAGAGCTGGGGCTTTGAAGGTTCAGGAAAAGAGGATACTCGACCAAATCATTTTGTTAGAGGACTCGACCCGGAGGAACTGTACACCAGCACGTTGCTGGATATGCGGGTCCCCGGCAAAGTCGAGGGCGAGAAGCGGGACGGCGCACAGCAGAACATGGGAATGTACTCCAAGGAGTCAGCATTTACCCGCAAGATGCACCTTCAGGAAGCGCTGAATAAAATCCAAGGCCGCATTGCGACTGTCATCGGAAAGATTCAGCAGACAGAGGAAAACGAAGCCCGCATAAAGCTGGAACGGGAGAGGCTGGAGCTGCTGAGACTCCGAGCAACCGGCAGAGTTGAGGTCGAAGATGACGATGAGGAGGGCGCGGACGATGACTCTTTACACAAGTGAGGTCGTGGCCCAGCACCTCGATGTGACCGAGCGGCGGTGCGGCAGCTTCGGGACGAAGGTATTATCAGGGAAAAGCGCCGGGTCTGTATAACCTTGTGGACGCGATGACTCGGTACATCAAGTATGTAAATGCGGGCAGTAAGGTGGATTTGAACGACGAGAGAGCCAAGCTGACCAAGGTAAAGCGGGAGGCGGCGGAGATGGAGAATCGGGTGCGGAAGGCGGAGCTGATGGAAGTAGGCGATGTAGAAAAGCCTACTCCACAGTGATGATGAATTTTCGCTCCCGCATCCTTGCCCTGCCGCAAAGCTGGCTCCTGCGGTGGCGTCGATGGAAGGCGACCAGCAGCAGATACAAGACCTTATCCAAGCAGAGCTGGAAGAGGCTCTGGAAACTCTGAGCTATGTCGAAGAGGCAGTGGCCGAGTCGGAGGCTGAAACGGATGAAAAGGAAAAGCAGCGGACGCGGAATAAAATCCGTGTGATGGTTGTAGCTGGGGATATGTCCTGAACGAAGAGCAGGTCTATTGCCTTATGCCGAGGTGTGTTAGAGGTGAGCGAAAGAAGCGGAAGATGATCGATGTGGACCCGGCGGTGGTGGAAATGTTCGCACGGGTTCTGCAGAAGCTGAAACCGCCGCCGAAGCTGACAATCAGTGAGTGGGCGGACCGGTTTCGGCAAATGTCCCCGGAGGCCAGCGCAGGCACAGGGCGATGGCACACCGACAATGCACCATACCAGCGCGAGATCATGGACGCTATCGGCAATCCCCATGTTCGCATGGTGGTGTTCAAATCCTCCTCGCAGGTGGGCAAGACGGAAGTGCTGCTGAATGTTCTGGGGTACTACATCGACTATAACCCGGCTCCGATCTTGGTGTTGCAGCCGACAGTGGAGATGGGGCAGACCTTTCCAAAGACCGCCTTGCGCCCATGATTCGGGATACCGCTGTTCTGAGAAAAGATGGACGCCAAGAGCCGCTTTTCCGGAAACACCATCATGCAGAAGACGTTTCCTGGCGGTCATGTGACCATCGTTGGAGCAAACTCCCCGGCAGGCTTGGCGAGCCGCCCCATCAAAATCGTTCTAGCCGACGAGGTGGACCGCTACCCGGTATCGGCGGGAACGGAGGGCGACCCGCTGAATCTTGCACAGACGCGCCAGACGACATTCTGGGACAAGAAAACGGTGCTGGTCTCCACACCGACCATCAAGGGAAGCAGCCGCATCGAAAAGTCGTGGCTGGAAAGCACGATGGAAGAGTGGACTGTACCCTGCCCGGAATGCGGTGAGTACCAACCGATGGTCTGGGCAAATGTGGTTTTGACCGAGAACGCTGGCCGAGAGGCGGTGTGCAGTATCGGTGCGAATCCTGCGGCTGCATCGCTGGTGAATACCGGTGGAAGGCACAGGGAAGAAAGGGACGGTACGCCGCCCTGCACCCGGAGCGGGAAGTCCGGGGATTTCACCTCAACGTCTTGGCTTCATCTTTCTGCGCATGGGCCGGCATCGTGACGGAGTTCCTTTCCGCCAAGGAAGCGCTGGACCACGGAAACCCGGAGCTGATGAAGGTCTGGGTCAATACGAAGCTGGGTGAGACGTGGGAGGAACGCGGCGAAACCGCCGACGATATGGCCCTGCTGGCCCGCCGCGAGATGTACACGGCGACCGTTCCGGCACAAGTGCTGGTGCTCACCTGCGGCATCGACGTCCAGGATGACCGCTTTGAACTGGAACTGGTAGGCTGGGGCGTCGGAAAGGAAAGCTGGGGCATCCGGTATCAAAAGATATACGGCGACCCGCTAAAGCCGCAAATCTGGGAAGACCTCGACAAGTTTCTGCAAACGCGCTGGCGTAGAGAAGACGGCGTGGTGCTGGATATTCTGGCAGCGGCAATGGATACCGGTGGCCATCACACGGATTCCGTGTACCGTTTCTGCCTCGACCGGTTTTACCGCCATATCTACGCCATCAAAGGCCGTGGCGGCACGGAGACGCCGTTCGTCTCGAAGCCCAGCACTGGCAACCGCGTCGGAGTTCCGCTGTACACCATTGGTGTTGACAACGGCAAGACGATGGTATACCAGCGCCTGAACGTGCAGACGGAAGGGCCGAACTACTGCCACTTCCCGTTGAATGAAGCGGCGGGCTATGACGAGGTTTACTTCAAGGGCCTGACCGCAGAGAAACAGGTCGTCCGGTGGAAGAAGGGCGGCCCACGACGGCATGGGAGCTGAAAGACCCCAATTACCACCGAAACGAACCTCTGGACTGCCGGGATTATGCGCTGGCCGCACTGGAAATCGCAAACCCTGTGTTGGAAAACCCGGAGGAAGAAACAGAAATGCAGGCGACTCAGCGTCCAGCAGGACGCCGAATCGTATCGGGAGGTATCGGATAAATGGCAGGCATCACAAAGAGCAGGCGGAAGCCAAGCTGCAAACGTGGATGGAGGCAGAGGAGAAGATCGCCAGCGGGCAGGGCTACTCCATCGGCGACCGCCGCCGACCCGTGCCGACCTCTATACTGTCCGTGGCGAGATTGAATACTGGGACAACAAGGTAAAAGAGCTGGAAGTGGCAGAGCTGAGAGGACGAAACCGGATGTACCGCTTTGTACTGCGTGACATCGACGGAGGGCGATATGACAAAATGAACCTCATAGACCGAGCGGTTGCTGCGGTCTCCCCGAGCGAGGCCTGCGCGCGGCGGCAAGGCAGGGTCTTGAGCTTATCAATTCCGGCTATGGAAACTATGGCGCTTCCACAACCAAGAAATCAATGCGCGGCTGGCAGTTCGCCGGTGGAGATGCAAAAGCGACATCGAAGATAACCTCAAGACTCTGCGGGAGCGGAGTCGAGATGCTTACATGGGCGTCCCCATTGCAACCGGTGCGCTGAAAACCATGCGGACAAATGTGGTGGCGGGTGGCCTGACGCCTTCGCCGCAGATCGATGCGGATTTCTTGGGTATGACGCCTGAGCAGGCCAATGATTTGCAGATGCAGATTATCCGAGAGTTTTCACTGTGGGCAGATAGCCCGCTGTGCGATGCTGACCGGGTGGACAACTTCTACAAACTCCAGCAGCTTGCGTTTCTTGCCTACATGATGAATGGAGATGCGTTTGCTGTCCTGCCCATGAGACACAATGTCGGCCAGCAATATGACCTGCGGGTGCAGCTCATTGAGGCTGACCGGGTGTGCAGCCCGGACGGAGATGACCGCTTGTTCCCCTGCATCGTGGACAACCATGTGGTTGACAGCATCGTGCAGGAGTCGAGACCGACGAGACCGGTGCGGTGATTGCTTACTGGATCTGTAATCAACACCCGCTTTCGAGTATGACAGCGATGCCGGAGCCGATGAAGTGGAATCGCGTGGAAGCTTATGGTGCGACCACCGGGCGGCGGAATATCCTGCACATCATGAACCGGGAGCGCTCCGGACAGCGGCGCGGCGTCCCGATGCTTGCGCCGGTGTTGGAAGCTCTCAAGCAGTTGGGCAGATACACAGACGCAGAAATCACAGCGGCGGTCATCAGCGCGATGTTCACTGTGTTCATAACGAAAGACGCTCCATCCATAGGGCGTCCATTGGGCGAGGTGATCCCGTCCAATCAACAGATAGATGCAGAAGACAGGGGAACGATTGAGTTGGGGTCTGGTGCTATCATCGATCTCGACGCAGGCGAGAAGGTAGAATTTGCAGATCCCAAGCATCCCAATACCGGGTTTGATGCCTTCTCCACAGCTATTATCCGACAGATCGCGTCGGCGCTGGAAATCCCGAGCGAAGTCCTCATGAAGCAGTTTACGGCCAGCTACAGTGCAGCCCGTGGTGCGCTGAACGAGTTCTGGCGCACCTGCGATATGATGCGGAGCTGGTTCGTGGATGATTTCTGCCAGCCTATTTATGAAGAGTGGATAACGGAGGCCATTGCAACAGGCCGCATCAATGCGCCGGGCTTCTTTGAAGACCCGGCCATCAAGAAAGCTTATACTTCCTGCACTTGGAACGGACCCGCACGGACGAACTTAAATCCTGTGCAGGAGGTCGATGCAGCGGTGAAGCGTGTGGATGCAGGCTTCTCGACCGCAGATCGGAGACCGCGACGATGAACGGCGGCAGCTATGCGATGAACATTCGCCAGCGGCTCATCGAAGCGAAATGAAAAGGAGGTGGACGACATTGCGAAAGGCGAAGAAGTACAGAATCGTCAATCGGCGACGCAGCCGCCCAAGGCAAAGAATGAGACGTTCTGGAAGTTCCGCAATCGGCCGGTGATGACCAGAAGGCGGAGCTTCTTCTTTACGGTGACATCGCCGAGCGAAGCTGGTGGGAAGACACCGCGACTCCGCAGAGGTTTGCGAACGACTTGGCCGCTCTGGGCAATGTGAAGGAGATCACGGTCTACATTAACAGCGGCGGTGGCGATGTGTTCGCCGCGCAGACAATCGGCAATATGCTGGAGCGCAACGGCGCCACAGTGATTGCCCATATCGACGGCCTATGCGCCAGCGCGGCTACCATTGTTGCCTGCCATGCCGACAAGGTCGTGGCGGCGGCAGACGCCAGTTACATGGTACATCCGCCCAGCATGGGTGTGCGACTACCTCACCGCAGAGGATATGCGCAACTGCATCAAGGCGCTGGACGCTATCCGGGGCAATATCGTTACTCTCTACGCCAAAAGACCGGAAAGACCGAAGACGAGTGCGGAGCATGGATGGATGAAACAAACTGGTGGACCGCCAGCGAGGCCAAGGAAAACGGCTTCGTAGATGAGGTGGACGGCGAGGAAACGGACGCTGTGGTGGAAAACCGGAACGGCGTGCTATTCGTAAACAGCGTCAGCATGGGCCTGCCGTTTGATAAAGCTCCCAATTTTGTCAAAGCCGCATGGGCGTAAAACGCCCGGCGGCTTTTCTGATACCGCAAATAATCCGGGAATGACCGGAACACAGGAGGAAGAAGCAATGGAAATCAAAACAAAGACGACCTGATGAAAGCGTACCCGGATATGGTCAATGAGATCAGAAAGGATGCTGCCGTTGACGCCATCAATCGGGAACGCGCCCGCATCCGGGATATTCAGGATATGACGCTGCCGGGGATGGAAGACCATGCAGGACGCTCTTTATGGCGAGCATCCGATGGACGCCACCGAGTACGCTAAGGAAGTCGCAAAGGCTGCCAAGGCGCAGGCACAGCGCCGCGTCAAGAACCTGCATGACGATGCCCAGACCGGTGGCGCAAACGATGTGACCGGCGGTATCGATGATTCGAAGACTGACATTTACATGGACGCCCTGCGGGCCGTCGGTAAGAAGAAGTAAGGAGGGACAGCTATGAGCATGAATCGATGCCCGAGAAGTTTTCGTGCGAGCCGGAATATCTGCTGGCAGGCACGGACATTTGCGTTACTACGGCCATCAAGGCCGCCGCTGCTGACCTGAAGGCGGGTGCGCCGGTCAAGCTGGATGCTTCCGGTAAGGTGGCACCTGTCACGTCGGAGGAGGACACCGGCCTGTACGGTATCACCACGGAGGATTTTAGGTCTGGCGAAGACGCGGTAATTTATCTGACCGGCGAATTTTTCGCTGATCGTCTTGCTCTTGAGAAGGGCGTGACGGCGGACAAGCTGGAAGTGGCCTTCCGCAACATCGGCATTTTCCTGAAGTAAGGGAAGGAGGATAACCAATTATGCCTAATGAAGTGAATATTTACACCCCGAGATACCTCGCCGAGGTCGTGCGCCTTGCGCCGCCGGTGTTCACCTTTTCCGTGACACATTCTTTACGAATGTTCGAACCTTCCCGACCAAGGCTATCGACTTTGATCTGGTGAAGGGCGACCGCCGCATGGCCGCTTTCGTTCATCCGCGCAAGGGCGGCAAGGTGCTGGCTTCTGCCGGGTATGAGACCTTGAGCTATAAGCCGCCTCTCATCAACCCCTATGATGTCACCACTGCAGACCAGCTTATGAACCGCCTGCCCGGCGAAGAGATGTACAGCGGCATGACTCCTGCACAGCGGGCGGCACAGCAGCAGATCGCAGACTATGCCCGCTGAACGACGGCGTTACTCGCCGTGAGAGTGGATGTGCGTACAGGCCATCATGACCGGCCGATCCCCATCGTTGGCGATGGCGTCAATGAGGTCATCGACTTCGGCTTTACCAATAAGAAGAAGCTGACCGGTACGGCAGTCGGCGGCAAGGAAGCGGCCATTGCCGATAACCTGCGCCAGTGGAAGCATGACGTCGCCGTGAACGGCTTTGCCAATGTGGATATGTGCGTCATGGGCTGGAAGGCACTGGAACTGTTCCTGAAGGATGCCGACATCCGTAGCCGTCTGGACAACCGGAACTATGGCTATGGCGTTATCAATGTGCAGCAGCTCCCGAATGGCCTGACCTATTACGGCCATCTGAATGACCCGGCTCTGGACATCTACTGCTACGATGAGCACTATCTGGATGACTGGACTGACCCTGACAACCCGGAGACCCGCCCGCACATTGCGGACAACAAGGTGCTGCTCATCAACCATGCCCCAACTATCTGATGGGTTATGGCCTGTGTACTTACCTCGACGATGCTTCTCAGCAGTGGATCAGCGCCCGACTTCCCGTCTGCTGCGCTCCTATGTTGAGCACCATCCCGACCGTCGCATGATGGAGATTCAGTCTCATCCGCTGCCCATCCCCGACAAGGTGGACAGCTGGCTGGTGGCTGAGGTCTGCTGAAAATGCTCCTCGCCAATACCCGGCGGGGAGCAGATTTTGAGGTGAGCCGATGCCGGATTTCAAGAAACTGCTCGAAGAGGAGATAGACACTGTATTTCTCGATGACGATATTTTCGCAGAAGAGCGCGACATCAACGGAAAACCGATGAAGGTCGTGATCTGCGATGACACCTTGAAAGAGGCGAGTGGTCACTGGGAAGGCGGTGTCCGCCGAGCTACGGTTCGGCAATCTACTCTACGAACAAAAGCTATACGTCAAGAAAAGGACTTCGGACGCAGGCCAAAATTGGCAACCCGTCACGGTGGATGAAATGGAGTATTTCATTCAAAATTTTGACGAGCAGGCCGGAATGTATGCGCTGACCATATATCTGAGAAGGCAATGAGCTACACACGATACAATGCCGATGACCTCACGATTGAGCTTGTCGGAGAAAAGAAGTTGCAAAGGCGCTTGGGAGCATCCCGCAGAAAGCCCGCTGGTGATCCGCAATGCGGTCAATGAGACTGCAAAGGACGCCCGCAAGGTAATGATCCAGGAAGCGAAGAAGCGGTATGCGCTGAACAGCAAGGGACGGCGGCATCTGAATGATTTACAAATCAGACAGAAAGCGCGAGTGTCGACCTCGGCGCAGAACTGCATATCGGCGGACCGTCGCAGAAAAACAGATGCGCAATGATCTGGGCTATTTCAAGACTGTCCCGAACAGACCGTATATGGGCGTCGATGTTGCCAATGCGCCTGCCGTTTTCAGAGGCAAAGTTCTGAAAATGGAAGCATGAAGAAACTGACGGGTCAAGGAAACTTGAGCAAAGGTTTTCTTGTGAAGTTCACAAACAGCACGACTGCCGATGCAAACCATATAGGCATGGTCCAGCGTATCGTTGGTTCAAGCGGCGGCCCGGAGAAAACCAGAACGGGCGCTCGGCGCTGGCGCAATGCTCAGGGAAACGTGGAGCAGATCGTAACGATGGGCAGCCCGTCGGCGGCAGCGATGCACCATGTGATATGGCAGCAGGTCGAGCCGGATGTGCAGGATACTTTGGAGAAAAAGCTTGAGGAGTCGATTCAGAAAACACTTGCGAGAGCGGCGAAGGGGCTAAGAAAAGAGAGCAGCTTGGCATGACCCCTATATGATGCAGATCGCACTGAACCAGACCCTCAAACAATACTTCAAAGGAAAGAAATATGCCGGGCCCGGAGGCACAAAAGAACTGAACTTCTATGAGCAGGATTTGCCTATTAGTGAGGATACGGATGATGATGTTGATTTCCCGGCGGCGTGTTCTCCTACATCATCACGGAACTTGGAGATATAAAGTCCCCTGTAGGAAATGAGCCGATGACGGTGAACGTGACGTTGTACATCGGGGCTTACGACAAAGGGCATCAGCGCCAAGGATACCGCGATGTGCTGAACATCGAATATGCCATCATGCGTAGGTTTCGAGTATGTCCGAGGTTCGGACATGCCTGTACCGTAGAAGGCGAAATCAAAGGAAAATGTCGAAAGACGACTACCACCCTATTACTTTGGGGCTGTCGAGATGATTGTCACCGTGGCTAACCCGACGCCCGAAAGTGACCCGGAAACAGAGGCGATGATATGATGAAAACGAAAGAAACGAATACGATGCGCGTGTACTGCGGCCCGTCGATTCGCGGCGTTATCCGGCAGTACACGAGCTTTACCGGAGAACTGCCTGACCGGATGAAGAAGCTTATCGAGCAGCATCCGATGGTCAAGAGCCTTATCGTTCCCTATGATAAGGTGGCACAGACCCGGAGCGCATGGAGCGCCGGATGTCCCCGGCCAGCCCAAGACGGCTGAACGGGTTATTTACGAACAGCTCAAGGCAGAGCTGTAATAGGAGGAACAACGATGGCATATAAACATGGCATTTATGTGAGCGAAGTTCCGTCCAGTGTCAGAGCGGCTGTCAAAAGCGATGCAGGCATTCAGGCGATTATCGGCACGGCTCCGGTGAATCTGCTGAAAGACCCGTATCATGCGGCGAATATTCCCATGCTATTCTACACGATGGCGGAAGCACAGAATGCAATCGGCTACAGCACCGATTTCAAGGCGTACACGATTTGTGGCTCGCTCTCGGCATCGTTTGAAATCGCAAATGTGTCGCCGGTGATCGTCATCAATGTGCTTGACCCGAACAAGGCAGAACACACGGACGATGTGCCGGAGAACGTGGTACAGGTGAATGATGGCACTGCCCGGCTGGACACCATCGGCCTGTTGCTGGACAAACTGGTGGTCAAAGCCGACGACGTGACGCTGGAAAGCGGCACGGACTACACGGCAGCGTTCAATGATGACGGCACTGTGACGCTGGCTGTCCTGCCCGACGGCAAGGGCGCGGGCAAGACCCAGCTTACCGTTTCGGGCAAGCGCATCGCACCTGAGAAGGTGAAAGGTAAGGATGTCATCGGCGGCGTGTCTGTGGACGGTAAAGAGACCGGCATGGAAGTGCTGCGCCAAGTTTTCCGAAACTTGGTGTCGTCCCGGGAGTCTGGTTGCACCGTGGTTCAGCAAAGACCCGACTTGCGCAGCTATCATGCAGGCCAAGACCTCGATGCTCAACGGCATCTGGCGTCTTTCTGCTGGGTCGATCTGGACAGCTCGTCCACCGGTGCGCAGAAGTACACCGATGTGCGGACCCAGAAGACTGCGCAGGCACTCACGTCCCCAACTGTGCAGCAGTGTGGGGCTGCCGAAGGTCGGCGAGGTGCTGTACAGCCCCAGCTCTTTGCAGCGGCCTATATCGCGCGGCAGGATGCGGAGAACGACGGTATTCCCATGCCGCCGATGTCCAACATCGCAGTCAGTGCGACGGCTATCTGTACGGAGGACGGCGAGGAAATCTACCTCGACCTCGATCAGGCAAACTATGTTAACAGCGTTGGCATCGTGACCTTCCTGAACTTCAACGGTTTCAGGCTGTGGGAAACAATACGGTCGCGTATCCGTCCAACACGGACCCGAAGGACCGGTACATTTCTGCCCGCCGCTTCATGAGCTATGACGACAACAACTTCATCCTGACCAACTTCGGCAATGTGGATATGCGGGCAAACCCGCGCCTGCGTGAGGCCGTCATCGAACAGCAGAATACCATCGGTGCGAGCTATGTTTCCAGCCAAATCTGCGCCCGGTATGAGATGGCGTATCTCGAGAGCGAGAACACGGAGCAGACGCTGGCCGACGGTAAGCTGTATTTTCATAAATATGTTGCGACGTATCTCCCGGCGGAAGCCATTGAGGAGGTCGTGGAGTTCGACGTTAGTGCCATCGCTGAGGCCATGGCTTCGTAAAGGAGGGAGAATTTATGAATGCGGAAATCCCTGATAAGGTCATAGCGTACAATATCTACACGAACGGCGTCAAGCTCAGTTACCGGAAAAGTGGACACGCCTGAGTTTAAGATGAAGACCTCCACCATGTCCGGTGCCGGCGTCGGCGGTGAGATCGAAGTGCCGACTCTCGGCCAGTGGGAGAAAACGGAGCATGAGATTCCGCTTACACTGCTTGGAGAGGATCTGGCAGAACTGCTGCAGCAGGGCATGGACGTGCAGCTTATCTATCGTGGTGCGACGCAGTGCGCATTGAAGTCCGGCGGCTTCGCCACGAAGCAACTCCGCATCGTGGAGGGCGGAATCGTCAAGGGCTTTAAGGGCGGCTCTCTGGAAGCGGGCAGTCAGATGGAAGCAAGCGTTACCCTCGAGACGGTCCGCTACAAGATGGAGAATGCGGGTGAGGAGCTTATTGCCATCGATAAGCTCAACAATATCTACCGCGTGAAGGGTAAGGATATGCTGGCGGAGCTGAATAAAATGATTTGATAAGCGGCCACCCGGAGTCTGGGGTGGCTGATTTTGGAAAGAAAGGACAAACCACCATGAGCAAGAATCTCGTGATCGGGCTGAAAAGCCCTATCTCTTTGAGGACGAGGAATATGCCGCTATCGACCTGTCTGGCATGGAGAACCTGACCATGCAGGACGCCATTGAGGCGCAGAAGAATGTCGTTGGCACAGGCGAGGATTCGGTGATTCTGTATGCGCCGGAGGCGTCGCAGGCGTTTATCGACGAAATCGCCGCGATGGCAGCAAAGCAGCCCGTGGAGTTCTTCAACGGTATGCCCATCGGTCTGAGTGACAAGGTGCGCACCGCTGTGCAGGGCGTGTTTTCCGCCGATGGCAACAAAGCAAAAGACCGCGTGGTGACGCTGGACAAGCCGTACACCTATGACGGTAAGGCTGTAAGCGTTATCGACCTGTCGGGTGTAGAGGAGCTGACCAGCAAGGATGTGTCGGCGGCGGAGAACGAGGTGCTGAAAACCGGTATCTACTCGGCCAACATGAAGAACTTCTTCGTGTACTCCTGCGCACTGGCTTCCCGTGCCACCGGCAACCCCATCGAGTTTTTACCAAGATGCCGCTGGTGGATGCGGTGAAGGTGCGCAGCACGGTGAACTCTGCATCTTTTTCGAGTAAGCGGCGGGGCAAAGCTCTCCGCAAGCTTGCCATTGCAGCATCCAGCGCTACGCACACCGGAATCGATTTTTCATGCAGATGCCGATAGGTGACTTCCTTGACACCTGCAAGGACATTCAGGAGATGCAGGAACAATGGCGAAAAGCAATGCACTAGAACTCAGCATCCGCATTGCGGGCAAAGTAGACTCGTCTCTGACGAAAGCCATCAAGACAGCGCAGAGCCAGACGTCGGGCCTTGCCCGGGCATGAGCGGATTTGCAAAAGTCTCTGCGGCTGCCATTGCTGGTGTGACAACGGCGACGGCGGGCATAATGGGGTATTGCGGCAAACAGGCCGCAGGCCTCGAAAAGGCGATGGCACAGACGCGCACACTGCTGACCGGCACAACGGAGCAGACCGCCGCCCGCACGGCAGAGCTGACGCAGGGCGTTATGAACATCAGCCGGATCACCGGCAGAGTATCGACGGAAATCGCCGCCGGCTCCTATCAGGTCATTTCGGCATTTCAGGATACCGCTGATACGGCAAAATCCTTGAGACGTCAGTAAAGGCTTCGATTGCCGGACAGGCGGAGACGGTGGATACCGTCAATGCGCTGGCCGCAGTCACGAAGGCCTACGGCGATACCTCGGCTGACGCGGTCGCCCATGTGTCGGATTTGTCCTTTGAAACCATCCGACTCGGACAGACCACCATGCCAGAGCTGGCGAACGGTATCCAGAAAGCTTCTGGCTCTGCGGCAGCCTTGAAGGTTTCGCAGGAAGAGCTATATGCAGGCTTTGCGACATTGACCGGCGTTATCGGTAATACCGACACCGTGGGTACGGCGCTGAATACCCTCTACACCAAGATGCTGAAACCATCGACTGCGCTGGCGGGTGCAGTAAAGAAACTGGGCTATGAGTCGGCATATGCGATGGTGCGGACGGAAGGCATTGGCGGCGCTATTAAAAGCTGGGTGAGTATACTGGCGGCGACGCGACGAGGTTTGCGGCGCTCTTCTCCATGCGTGACCTGAAAGCGGCACAAGGCATCCTGAACACGATGGGCGTGTATGAGGATAAACTTGCGCAGCTACAGGACTTAAAGAACCAAAAGGTTGGGAGGTCACAGACCGCGCATTCATTACCAGCATCGACAACTGGAATGATATGTTCGGCATCGCGTCCAACAAGGTGCAGGTCTTCGCACAGCAGATTGGAACGCGGCTGCTGCCCTATGCAAAGGACTTCATGTTGGACATAACACCGAAACTGGACAGCATGATGGATACGGCGCTGAACGGCATTGATAAAATCATGTCGAAGGCGGAGCAGTTATTCGGATACCTGTCCAGCAACGGCCCGCAGGCAGCGGGACGCTTGGAGCAATCGCCTCGGTTTGGGCCGGTATGGCTGCTGCGCCGAAAATCGAGCAGGGAATACAGGGCATCGCCGGACTTTTCTCTGTGGGCGGAAGGAAAGCCGTAGGCGGTGGGGCGAAGCTGTTTGGAAAAGTCAAAGGATTTGGCGAATCGATGATAGGCAATATCAAAGATTTTCGCGCGAATCCGGACTTATCCAGTCACTTCCGTCTTTGGATGGGCGCAGAATGTAAAAACATTCCTACAAATGCAAAGGCGGCGATGTTGCAAGAAATCAACAATTCCGGCAGCCTTTTGAAGGTAGCGGGTGCAGGCCTAGGCTCGGTGTTTGGAAGGGCGGCTTAAATGCCGGAGGCATTGCCAAGGGCGCAGCTTCGCCGTTTCTTGCTATGGGCAAGGTGTTCCTTGGGATGCTCGGTTCTACTGCCCCGGTCATTCTTGCCATCAGCACGATTATTGCGCTAGTAAGCCTGTTGGGCGACAACCTCGATAATATTCGCGGAATCGTCCAGAACACATTTGGCGACAAAGGCGTTGCTATCTTCGACGGATTTGTGGGCGTGGTGCAGAATGCAGCCGGAGCAATCCAGAAAGCATTTTCACCGGAGGGGCTGGCAAGTATCCAAGGTTTTATCACCGAAACCTTCGGGGCCGGCGCGGGGCAGGCGTTCGGCACATTCATCCCGCTAATCACCGCGGTCGTCGGAATTTTCAACCAACTGGTTGATCTTGGTGTAAATTACATCAAGCCGCTACTGGTGGATGTGTTCTCGTTTGCGACGACACAGGGACTCCCGGCGGTCATACCGTTGCTCTCGGCGGTGGTCGGCCTGATTGGAACAACACTGGTCAATGCAATCAAGGTCGTGGTTGGCATCGTCCAGACGCTCCTGCCCATCGCCGAGCCTGTCATCATGGGCATCATCGGGCTTATCAAGGGCATCGTGTCGGTGACGATCAATGTTGTGAATGGCATCATCGGGGCGCTGAACAAAATCCATGTGCAGACCCGGACTGGATTCCGGGCATCGGCGGAAAGACCTTCGGCTTCAATCGGCCGAGGTTCCCATGCCTCAATTTGCAAAGGTGGTTTCACCACGGGACCGTCCATCGCGGGCGAGGCCGGAACGGAAGCAGTCATTTCGTTCCAGAGCGGAGTCCGCCAGCAGAATATCGACATCTGGAAGATGGCCGGTAAGATGCTGGGCGCGACCAATAGCGATGATGCAGGGGATGACCCGCCGCAGATCGTGTTTGCACCGAACATTGCGTTCTCCAGCGACATGGACCCGGCGGAGGCCCGGCGCAAGGTGGAAGAACTGTACCGGCTGTTTGAAGAGTTTATGGAACGCTGGTGGAAAAGCACCGCAGAGTGGCTTACGGCAAGTGAGGTGATACGTCGTGCCTTATACGACGGTGAGCGGCGATATGTGGGACACTATCGCCAAGAAAGTCTATGGGGATGAGTATTGCGTCGATGTCCTGATGCAGGCAAACCCGGAGCATATCGGAATATTTCAGTTTGGCGCTGGCGTTGTCTTACAGACGCCGGAGCTTAAAACGGAGCAGAGCGGCAGCCTGCCGCCGTGGAAGGTGAGCAGATGAAACCGAGAAGCGCGGGTGTGAAGCTGGTCTATAACGGAACAGACATTACGGCGGACATCGCGGCTGACATCGAAAGCATCTCCTATGAAGGAAATGCGGCGGATGACAGCGACAGCGTGAATGTGACCATCAATGCAATGGCTGACAAGTGGTTGAACGACTGGATGCCGGAGAAAGGTACATCGCTCGACCCAACGATCCTCGTTTACAACTGGCCGGAAGAAGGGCAGGGCGGCGAGATGAACAACGGTGTCATGACAGTCGATGACATCAGCTACAGCGATGCCCCTTGTACTATGACCATGAGCGCCACATCCAAGCCGAATGATACCAGCTTTCGGAAGAAGACCGGGAATACATCTGGAAGAACACCAGCATCCAGAAAATTGCACAGACCATTCTATAACATTACATACAACATTTGAAAGATAAATAGAAGGTCGTTGTATGAACTGTGAAATAAGGTGGCAGTCATAAACCAACTGGTAAAACAGGAAGGGTATATTCGTGATAAAAATATTGTTTTGATATGGGAAACGTTCTGGTTCGGTTTGACCCGGAACTGTTTATGGACCGCTATTCTCTCACCGGTGAGGACCGCAAGCTGATCCGCAACGAGGTATTCCGTTCGGTGGAATGGATCATGTTGGATCGGGGCGTGATCGACGAAGAAATCGCAGAGCAGCGTATTCTACCCTTTACCGGAGCGTCTGCACGGTGCAGCCCGTGGGCTGATCGAAAAGTGGGACGACCCCATCGTGCCAGTGGAGGGAATGCTGGAGCTTTGCAGGCACTGAAAGCAAAGGGCTGCCGTCTCTACCTACTTTCCAACGCTGCTACCCGCCAGCCCATCTACTGGGCACGGGCAGAGGCCAGCAAGCTGATGGACGGTGCCCTGATTTCCGCAGAGGTCAAGCTGCTGAAGCCCGACCCCAGATCTACCGCACCTTCCTGCACAAGTTCGCCCTTCGCCCGGAGGAATGCGTCTTTATTGACGATACGCCCATCAACGTGGAGGGCGCACTCTACGAAAACATGGGAGGCATCGTGTTCAACATGGATGTTCCTGCCCTTGCCGAGAGCCTGCGCACTCTGGGCGTGGAATGGTAATATCCCATTTGGAGAAATGATTATGATGGTCTGGATTGGTTTGATACTTTTGATTTGTGCTGGATTCTCTGCTTATGCGGGGCATCCCAGTTGGAACAGGCAAAGCAGCGTGCGAAGTGCTCCTTGGACGCTTTCACGGAACGAAGAAACGGGGTAAGCTGCATCTGTCTGTCGGTTCTGTTCGTGATCCTTGGAATTGGCATCAACCGGTGACAGCGAATTTCTCCTGAACCTTTTCGCTTCTTCCAAAGCCTGTCTGATGGGATTGCTGCTGAACCCTCACAGCGATAGCCCATCGGTGGTTTTGAAAGATAAATATTCCTTCATTTTGTCACTGCATCACAGCAGCAATAAGAGCGGAACCTTGCAAAGGCTCCGCTCTTATTGTTTAAGAAAGTATTGCATTTCGAGACAGAAAGAATATACTTATATTAGCTCAATTCCAATACTAGATGGAGGGACTATTATGGCTAGACCCAAAGGAAGCAAGAATGCAGTGCGTACCAAGAAAGCAAAGATTGACTATGTAGCTCTTATTGCTGAAAAGACTACGGCCAAGGAACAAATTGAAACTGAGATTGCCGCATTATCTGACAACATTAGCGTACTGAAAGAGCAGTTGAAAAGCAAAAATCTGCGCTGAAGGTTGCAGTAAAGGAACTTTCTAAAGCAGAGGCAAAAGGTTGCAGCCGAAAAAGGCCGCAGAAGAATTCAAAAGGCCGAAGCGGAATCCGTATTGAAAAGCTGCTTGCCAGCGGTATGTCTGCCGATGAAATTGTTGCCAAGCTCCAGTAAACTTTTATGGAGCTAGCAAGCGAATCTGTCCGAACTGCGGACGTAAAATGAAGCAGCAGTTCATTGGCCTGTTCCACTGCAAATGCGCCACAAGCTGGCGGCGTGATATAGGATTTTTGAACGTACTCCAGATATGGTGTTCTCACTGGAACGCAAAAGTCGGAAACAAAGTCAAGCAGCTTCCGACGATACATCATAAGCAAGACCACCAGCCGTTTTCGACTGGTGGCCTTTTGTGCTTAATCCTCTGCAATGCCGAGATATTGGTCAATCTCCATGATGCTTTCCCCACTGATCTCAACCAGATCTTCAAATGGCACTACGGTTTCGCCCACCTGCAGGGTGCGGAACACCGGGTCGATGCGGTCTGCTTTTCCGGACAGGGTGATGTAGTTGCCCACTGCCGGGATCTCCGGGTGGGCGGTATCCTCTTTGAAATACCGCACCGTGATGGTCATGCCCTTGGTGACCTGCATCAGCCGATCGGACAGGGCCGACATTTCTTCCTCGGTCGAATGCGCTTGGTCACCCGCTCGGTGCGCTGCTTTCTGCGGCAAGCTGCTCGTCATAGCCCCGCAGCGGAGAGAAGGGCGAGAAGATCTTTGCACGGTTCTGAAGGGTCATCCGGGGTGCTTGTGGAGGGATTCTTCGGTCTGGGGCGTTCCATCTCCAGAATGTCCCCGTACTTTTGGCGCTCTCCCGCCCGATCTTGCTATTTTGTAGTTTTCCATCCGAACCTCCCGCCGAACCTCCTGCGCTGTGACCGCCGATCTGCGCGTTGCGCTGGCGCATGGTGGCACCTTCTTCGTAGCTGCTGGCTTTCAGCACGGCGTTTTGCCGTACTTGTTCTTGATGCCCAGCATGGCTTGCTGGAGTTTTTCTCCTTTCCAGCTTTTGGTGTCGGCAAAAGTCCACCTGATAGATGCCCTCGTCCGGCGTGACCTTGTTGGCGTTGAGGGTAATGCGCCGCACCGTCAGCGCCGGGTCGGTGATGCGCTCAAACAGCTTTGCGCTTTCGTTGATGAGAGTACTGCCCAGATTGGTGGGGCATCAAACCGGACGGTGCCGTGGGCTGCTTTGGGGATGATTCTGCCGTAGCGGTCGGTCTGGGTCAGACCACGGTAGCCGCCCTTGTCCACGTTCTCCCGGTCGTAGCCCACCTCCAAGGTGATGGATTCCGTCACCAGTTTCTTTCCATGAGCCGGAACATCAGAATCTCCGCCATCTCCCGGACGATGAGCTTTGCTTTGTCGTTGGGGTAAGGGCAGGTCAGCACCTGCCCTCACTGATGCTGTTGGTGCTGGGCTTGTAGCTTTGATCTCAGCCATACCGCAGGGCTCATAGCCCCATGCGTGGTCGATGAGAATTTCTGCGTCCACGCCGAAGATCTCATACAGACGATCTTCCCCGTGGATGGAAAACCGTGCCAAGTCCCCATCGTATAGATGCCGTGGGCTTCCAGCCGCTTGACGGTGCCGGGGCCTGTCATCCAGAAATCCGTCAGCGGTCTGTGGTTCCACAGCAGATACCGGTAGGACTGCTCGTCCAGCTCCGCAATGCGGACACCATCTTTGTCTGTCGGGATGTGCTTTGCCACAATGTCCATCGCCAGCTTTGCAAGGTAGAGGTTGGTGCCGATGCCTGCCGTTGCGGTAATGCCGGTGTTGTACAGCACCTCCCGCACCATGGTCATGGCAAGCTCGTGGGCGCTCATGTGGTAATAGGGCAGATAGCCCGTCACATCGATAAAACCTCATCAATGGAGTAGGGTAGATATCCGCCGGGGACACATATTTGAGGTAGGTCTTGTAGATTTGGGTGGACACGTCCAGATACCGCTGCATCCGGGCGGCGCAACGATGTAACTCAACCCCAGCGCCGGGTCTGCGTTCAGGGCGTTGGCATCAAAGAGGTGCTGGCAAAGTGATATTTGCCGTCCTCTCCCCAGACTGCCTTGTGCTGACGGATGGCAGTTTGCAGCCGCTGAGCGTTGACCTCTTTCACCCGCTGGACGGCTTCAAACAGCCGCGCTCTGCCGGGTATCTTGTAAGCTTTCAGGGAGGGCGACACCGCAAGGCAGATGGTCTTTCGGTGCGGGAGGCGTCCGCCACCACCAGATTCGTGGTCAGGGGTCCAGATAGCGGTCTACACACTCCACCGAGGCATAAAAGCTTTTCAGGTCGATTGCCGATAGGTGCGCTGTGCTGCCATGATTCAGCCCTCCTCTGTATTATTTGGTTTCCACCTCCACGAACCATCTGCCGAACCGGGACGGAAACCGTGGGTCGGAACGTTCAAAACAGGTGCCGTTCCTGCCCTTTACCATTACAGCATAACAGTCGCCGGGCATATCGGCAATGGTATTTGCAGGGCGAAAATCCCGCACCTGCTCGATGGGATTGTCCGACCATCACCCCATGTGATCTGCCGGGGCTGCATATAGCCGGTTACGTCAAAATCAGAGTTCACCTTCACGTAGACCTTTTCTGTTTTACGGCGGCAGTTCCGATTCATTCCTCACAGCTCCTTTGCAAGAGTAACAACTATTTATTTTATTATAATAAATCTTTACGCTGTTTTCAAGAGAAAACACAACAATTGTTAGGATGCAAAAATACAGCTATATTTCAGTGTGAAGCCTGAATATAGCTGTATTTTTCTTTATGGATGATTTAATTGTTCTCCTCAAAGTTCTCGACCTGCTCCATGACCTTTTGAAAACTTCGGGGCTGTACTGTGGAGGATAGCCGTTTTTACAAGGCAGATCTTGATATCCAGCTTCAACTGATTGCGGACGTTCTGATTGTTCAGCCAGTCAGCAAACGAAGATTTGGTGTCGATAATCTCTTTGACCTTTTGCGCCAGAGCCTTGCACTTGTCGTTGATGACAGCACCGTCAACCTCTCTATCGGTTCCGTATTCAAAATCATACTGGTCCCGCAGGGCAAGGAGAATATCGTAGAACGCCTTTTCTTCAAAGGTCAGACCGATCTTTCGGAAGTTCTCCCGGCTTTCCTTCATCTGGCGCAGAACTTCCAGTACATGGTCGTAAGCAGATCAATCCGAAGCTGCAAGTGGGAGGTATTTTGTTTACGATGGTCGATGCTCATACGAATGATGCCAGGAATAAGATGGAACTTCTCAGAAATGTATATGGAAGTCAAATTCACATCTTCGATAATTATATTCCATTTTCTGTAAGAATGAAGGAAGCAGTCAGAGAAGGACAGAGTATTTTCTCTTATGATCCGAAAGGCAAAGCTACAGAAGCTTATTGAGAGTGACGGAGGAGGTGCTAGAAGATGCCATCTAAAAAGAACAACTCCCGTCTCCTTACAGCCGCTTGATGCATTGTTTGGAACAAACGAAGAGTCAATCAATGGAATTAGTGAGATAGCAATCGGAAGTCTTCATCCATTTCAAGATGTTCTGCGTATTGATGGAAAATGAAATTTGCCGAAAAGTGTGTGAAAAGAATAAATATAATAGTTGGATGAAGCTGATTGGACAGTATTGTATTTCAATGGCTTAAAGATAAAGAAAGTTGCTGGAGAAAAATTCTCCAGCAACTTTGTCTTTAATGAATAAAGGAAATTTTTGTTTAACTATTCTCACTATTATTTGATTTATTGATTTTTCTTCTTTGGAGAAACCAGTTTGTGACCGGAATAAATGGACATGCCCATACAAAGCAATGAAGAATAGGCAAAATATTTATGCGCAGTCATAGATTTTTGATTCCAGAATAAATGCATCCCAACATACAGAAAAGTGCGCCTAAGGACCAGTATTTATGTGATTTCATGATTTGATACCTCCTTTGATTTAACTGATTCAATTATAACGTTTTTACGAAAATGCAAGCATTACCGGGAACGCTTTCATGTGGATGCTGTGACTGCCGCTACGGTCATGATCGGTGGGCATTACGAACAAGGCTCACATGTAGCATTCGACTCGAATATCAGCTGGCACACATATGAGAACAGAAAATGTAGCAGCTTTTGAAAAAATGCTTTTTTCTGCTCAAAGTGCTACAATCGGAATATACCGAATACAAAGGGAGGAAAGCTCCCATGCCAAGACCGCCACGGTGCCGTCGAATTTGTGGCGTACCACAGGTCGATACATTCTGTCCCAACGGGTGCGAGAATACCGAGCCGATCCTGCTGACGCTGGACGAATACGAGGTCATTCGGCTGGTTGACTTGGAGCAGCAAACCCACGAGCAGTGTGCCGCTCAAATGGACATTTCCCGCTCTACCGTGCAGGAGATTTACGAAAGCGCACGGAGCAAGATCGCAGCGTGTCTTGTCCACGGAAAACCGCCGCACATCACCGGGGAAACTACCGCATCTGCGGAGGACAGGAGGCAGCTCACTGCGGCCGTTGCTGCCGGATGCAGAGAGCCAACATGGAAAAATCAGGCAAAACTTGCAAAGGAGATTCCGTTATGAAAATTGCAGTTTCCTATGAAAACGGTCAAATCTTTCAGCATTTCGGTCACACCGAGCAGTTCAAGCTTTATGAAGCTGTGGACGGCAAAATCACTCATGCGAAAGTCGTTGACACCAACGGCAGTGGTCACGGCGCACTGGCAGGCTTCCTAATGCAGCACGGTGTGGACACTTTGGTTTGCGGAGGCATCGGCGGCGGTGCGCAGGCAGCACTCGCCGAAGCGGGCATCAAGCTCTACGGCGGTGTCAGCGGGGACGCTGACGCGGCGGTGAGCGCATTGCTCAACGGAAGTTTGGGCTACGATCCCAACGTTCACTGTGACCACCATGACCATGAGCACGGCGAGGCTGGTCACTCCTGCGGTGACCACGGCTGCGGCAAGCATAGCTGCCATTGATATGGAACGCACACTGACACAACTTCTGTTCTGGTCATCCTTGACCGAACAGGAGCAAGATATCTCTCCAGACCAAGCAGGGCAATCAGCGTAAGGAACTGCATCCCGGCGAAAAGCCGGAGGTCTGCTTCGCTCTCTGCGAGGGCGATGAGGTCGAGGCGGTCTACGCCTACTGCAACCTCCACAGTCTGTGGAAAGCGTAATTCACCTTCTTAAAATCCGGTGCTCCAAAAGCACCGGATTTTTTTATCAATGTAACCTCGTCACAGAAAAAGACTTTGTCCTGCGGTATGATAAAGCCACAATCAATAAACAAGAAAGAGGTGGCCAACATGAAAATCAAGCTCAATCCCGATTAGGAGATTGTCAATATGAAAAGGAACATGGCTTTTCGCTGAATGGAAAGCGAAGCTGACCCGGGCTGGGGCGGTCTGTATGAAAGCGATATTTTTTTAAAACTATCTTGACAAAATTTATAAAGATTGATATGATGGTATTAACAAGCAAGCGAAAAGAGGATGTGGAGCAATGATCATCACCAAAGAGACGGACTACGCGCTGCGCATTTTGCGGGTGCTGCTGGACGGGGAGAAGCATTCGGTGGCCGAGATGTCGGAAACGGAATTGATCCCCAATCAGTTTGCCTACCAGATTCTGCGCAAGCTCGCCGCCGGCAATTTGGTGCGGGTGAGCCGCGGCGCTCTCGGCGGCTGCGCGCTGTCCTGCGATCTGGACGCGACCTCCCTCTACGATCTCATGGGGGTCGTGGGGGAGCGGGGCATCCTATGCGCCTGCATGGAGCCGGGATATGAATGCCGCTGGCAGGACAAGCATGGGCGGTGCGCCATCCACTGTCAGCTGGCGGCCTTGCAGCAAAAGCAGGACGAGGCGTTCCGTGCCGTGAGCCTGCGCAGGCTGCTGACCGGCGGATCCGATCCCCAAGACACAAGCGAGCTGTAAAATTTTAAAAGGAGGTACCCGTATGCTGTTTCAAACCACGTCGGCGCACGAAGAGCTGCGCGCGAAGATCCGGAGTTTTGCGGAGGAGGAGATCAAGCCCCTCGCATTTTTAATGGATCAGAACAATGAGTTTCCCGAGGAGGCTGTCAAGAAGCTGGGTAAGCTGGGCTGGATGGGCATTCCCTACCCCAAGGAGTACGGCGGTGCCGGTCTTGATGCCCTGAGCTACGCCATCGCGGTGGAGGAGCTGGCCCGTGTGGACGGCGGCGCGGGCGTGATCCTCTCCGCCCACGTCTCCCTCGGCTCATGGCCCATTTTCGCCTATGGCACCGAGGAGCAGAAGAAGAAATATCTGGTTCCGCTGGCCAAGGGCGAGAAGATCGGCGCCTTCGGCCTTACGGAGCCCAACGCCGGATCCGACGCCGGCGGCACGGAGACCACGGCGCTGGATAAGGGGGACTACTACCTCCTCAACGGCGGCAAGATCTTCATTACCAACGCCCCTAAGGCGGACACCTATGTGGTTTTCGCCGTCACCACGCCGGACATCGGCACCCGGGGCATCTCCGCTTTCATCGTGGAGAAGGGCTGGAAGGGCTTTGAGTTCGGCGACCACTATGACAAGATGGGCATTCGCTCCTCCTCCACGGCGGAGCTGATCTTCAACGACGTGAAGGTTCCCAAGGAAAACCTATTGGGCAAGGAGGGCGAGGGCTTCAAGATTGCCATGTCCACGCTGGACGGCGGACGCATCGGCATCGCCGCGCAGGCGCTGGGCATCGCCCAGGGCGCGTTTGAGCACGCGTTGAGCTATTCCAAGGAGCGCGTCCAGTTCGGCAAGCCCATCGCGGCCCAGCAGAGCATCGCCTTCAAGCTGGCGGATATGGCCACCAAGCTGCGCTGCGCCCGGTTCCTCATCTACTCCGCGGCGGAGCTGAAGGAGCAGCACGCGCCTTACGGCATGGAGTCCGCCATGGCGAAGATGTACGCCTCGGACATCGCGCTGGAGGTCACCAACGATGCCTTGCAGATCTACGGCGGCAGCGGCTACCTCAAGGGCATGGAGGTGGAACGGGCCTACCGCGACGCCAAGATCACCACCTCTACGAGGGCACTAACGAGATCCAGCGGGTGGTCATCGCCTCTCATCTGTTGGGCAGGCTGGGCAAGAGCTCCGGCGGCGAGAGCCGTGCGGCGGCCAAGAAACCCGCGCCCATCACCGGCATTCGCAAAAAGACCATCTTCCGGGAGGGGGATGCTGCCCAGCAGGTGGCCGACCTTGTGGCGGCGCTGAAGAAGGATGGTCACGACTCTCCGTGGGCATCCCTATGGATACGCCCATCCCGCAGGCGGAGCGGGTGGTCTCCGCGGGCAAGGGCATCGGGGAGAAAAAGAACATGAAACTGGTAGAGTCGCTGGCTGGCCGCCGGCGCGGCTATCGGTTCTTCCGCCCTGTGGCGGAGACTCAAATATCTGCCGCTGAACCGCTATGTGGGTATGTCCGGTCAGAAGTTCACCGGCAATCTGTACATCGCCTGTGGCATCTCCGGCGCATCCCAGCACCTTAAGGGCATCAAGGACGCCTCCACCATCGTGGCCATCAATAAGAACGGTAACGCGCCTATCTTCAAGAACTGCGACTACGGCATCGTGGGCGATGTGGAGGAGAATCCTGCCCCTGCTCACTGCCGCGCTGGATAGCGGCGAAAAGCTGCCCGCGCCGCCCATGGTAAAGATGAAGCGGCCCACGCCGCCGAAGCCCGCCCCCATTGGCGACCGCTACGTCTGCAGCGGCTGCGGCTACGAGTATGTGCCGGAGTTGGGCGATGAGGACGGCGAGATCGCGCCCGGTACGCTCTTTGAGCAGCTTCCCGCCGAGTGGGTGTGCCCGGAGTGCGCGGAGACGAAGGATCAATTTGTAAAGGCTTGAGCCGTGAAGGAGGTAAGATAAGATGTATTGCGTGCGTAAAGTAACGAACGACCTCTACTGGGTGGGCGCCAACGACCATCGCCTGGCCCTGTTTGAAAACTGCTTTCCCATTCCCCGGGGCGTAAGCTACAACGCCTACTGCCTGCTGGATGAAAAGACGGTGCTCTTTGACACGGTGGACTGGTCTGCCTGCCGCCAGCTTTTGGAAAATCTGGCGTATGTGCTGGATGGCCGCGAGCTGGACTACCTGCTGGTCAACCATCTGGAGCCGGATCACGCCGCCTGCATCGAGGAGATCCTGCTGCGCCATCCCAAGGTGAAGCTGATCTCCAACGAGAAGGCATTCATGCTCATGCGGCAGTTCGGCTTCCATGTGGACGGACATGAGTGCATCGAGGTGAAGGAGGGCGACACCTTCTCCTTCGGCAAGCACACCGTCACCTTTGTGGGCGCGCCTATGGTTCACTGGCCGGAGACCATGGTGACCCTCGACGTCACCGACGGCGTCCTCTTTTCCGCCGACGCCTTCGGCACCTTCGGCGCGCTGGACGGCAAGCTGTTCGCCGACGAGGTGGACTTCGAGCGGGACTGGCTGGACGACGCCCGCCGCTACCTCACCCCCACATCCAGCTCCTGCTGAAAAGGCCGGCGGCGTTTTGGATCAGATCCAAGTACATCTGCCCGCTCCACGGCCCCGTGTGGCGCAAGGATCTGGGATGGTTCATCGAAAAGTACGACACATGGAGCCGCTATGCCCCTGAGACCCAGGGCGTGCTCATCGTCTACGCCTCTATGTACGGCAACACGGAGAACGCGGCGCAGGCGCTGGCGACGTCGCTCTGCGATAAGGGCATGAGCAAGGTGGCGATGTACGATGTGTCCTCCACTCATGTCTCCCAGCTGATCTCCGAGGCGTTTAAGTACAGTCACATTGTCCTGGCCTCTGTGACCTACAACCTCGGCATCTACCCCGCCATGCATGACTTCCTCATGGATATGAAGGCACTGAATCTGCAAAACCGCACCTTTGCCATCATTGAAAACGGCTCATGGGCGGTGAAGTCCGGTGACCTCATGCAGAAATTCGTCAACAATGAGCTTAAGAACATGACGGTGCTCAACGAGCGGCTCAGCCTCGCCTCGTCCATGGGCACGGACAAGCGCACTGAGCTGGAAGCACTGGCGGACGCCATTCTGGAATCTATGAAGTGACTGGCAGGGAAGACAAAGCCAAGACAACAGACAACAAACAGCCCCGCCGCGTCGGCTGCAGAAAAACCGGCTTTCAAAAACAGAGCGGGCAAGCGTGATACTGCGCTTGCCCGCTCTTTGCCCAAAAGGACATGAGAAGTGACCGGAGAAGATGAGAGGATCGAAATGGAGATCAGAAAACGAAACGGGGAGTCTGTTCCCTTTCAACAGGAGAAAATTTTCAACGCCATGAAAAGCGTTTGACGGACAGGGCAGGAGATCGGGAGCAGAGATGGATGAGATCCTCGCCACCGTTCTCAACAATCTCCGTCACAGTGCCGCTCACCGTAGAACGTGCAGGACGAGGTGGAGCGAACGCTCATGGAGCGCGGACACTATGAGGTGGCCAAGGCGTACATCCTCTACCGCGAAAAGCGGTCTGCGCTGCGCCGTGTCCGGCATACCATCGCGCGGACGGTGGGGGATGACTCGCTTGACGAGGTGCTGCGCCGCATCCAGATGGATTTTACCGAGGAAATCTACCTCGCGGCGCTTCAAATGAAGTTTGAGAGCTTCTGTCGCCCGGGCATGACGGAGGATGAGCGGGCTGAGGCATTGACCAAGGCGGCGGTAGAGCTGACTACGGCAGAGGGTGGAGTTCATCGCGGCGCGGCTTCTGAACCACCTTTCGCTGTCGCAACGCACAGGAATGGAGGGGCGCGGCATCGGCGACCTCTATGGCAGGCTTCGCTATCTGACGGATAAGGGACTCTACGGTGACTATATCCTGCCCACTATACCCACGAGGAGATCGCCATGGCGGAGGACTTTCTCTGCCCGGAACGGGACGAGCTGTTCACCTACTCCGGCCTTGACCTGCTGCTCAAACGCTATGTGATCCAGTCACGCAGCCGCGTGCCGCTGGAAACACCGCAGGAGATGTTTTTGGGTATCGCGCTGCATCTTGCTATGAACGAAGGCTCTGACCGCATGGGGTGGGTAAAACGCTTTTACGATATGCTCAGCCGTATGGAGGTCACAATGGCGACACCTACCATGTCCAACGCACGAAAGCCCTACCATCAGCTTTCAAGCTGCTTTGTGGACACTGTGCCGGACAGTCTGGACGGCATCTACCGCTCGCTGGACAACTTCGCAAAGGTCTCTAAATTCGGCGGTGGAATGGGGATGTACTTCGGTAAGGTGCGCGCTGCAGGCAGCACCATCCGCGGCTTTCAAGGGGCGGCGGGTGGTGTTATCCGCTGGATCCGGCTGGTCAATGACACCGCCGTGGCGGTGGATCAGTTGGGGATGCGGCAGGGCGCTGCGGCGGTTTACTTAGACGCATGGCACGGGATCTGCCGGAATTCCTTCAACTGCGCACCAACAACGGCGACGACCGCATGAAGGCACATGATGTGTTTCCCGCCGTGTGCTATCCGGATCTCTTCTGGCGACTGGCGGAGGAGAACATAGACGCGCCGTGGCATCTCATGTGTCCGCATGAGATCCTCACGGTCAAGGGCTACGCACTGGAGGATTACTGGGGTACGGAATGGGAGAAGCGGTATCTGGACTGCGTCAATGACCCGCGCATCGAAAAGCGCAGCGTCACCGTCAAGGACATCGTGCGGCTGGTGCTTCGCTCGGCAGTGGAGACCGGCACGCCCTTCGCCTTCAACCGCGACAGCGTAAATCGTATGAACCCAAACGGCCACACGGGAATGATCTATTGCTCCAATCTCTGCACGGAGATCGCGCAGAACATGGCGCCCATCGAGCACATCAGCACTGAGGTGCACACGGAGAACGGCGACACAATGGTGGTGACGGCCACACGCCCAGGTGAGTTTGTGGTCTGCAACCTGGCGAGTCTGTCTCTCGGTAATCTGCCGGTGGAGGACGAGGCCTATATGGAACGCACGGTGGAAACGGCCATCCGCGCACTGGATAATGTGATCGACCTCAACTTCTACCCGTTGGAATACGCGCGGCTTACCAATCAGAAGTACCGCAGCATCGGCCTGGGCGTCAGCGGCTACCACCACATGCTGGCAAAGCGCGGCATCCGCTGGGAGAGCGATGAGCACCTTGCCTTCACCGACGCAGTATTCGATCTCATCAACTACGCCGCCGTCAAGGCGGACACAGCACTGGCACGGGAAAAGGGTCGTTACGCGCTCTTTGAGGGCAGCGACTGGCAGACGGGCGCGTATTTTGAAAAGCGGGGTTATACCTCCGAAAAGTGGCGGGCGCTTGCGAAAACGGTGGCGGTGCAGGGAATGCGCAACGCCTATCTGCTGGCGGTCGCACCGACCTCCAGCACATCTATCCTCTCCGGCACGTCGGCGGGCATAGATCCAATTATGAAGAAATTCTTTTTAGAGGAAAAAAAGGGCAGCATGCTGCCCCGCGTTGCTCCGGAGCTTTCTATGGATACATGGTGGTACTATAAGGGCGCATCTGATCGACCAAAGCTGGTCGGTACGCGCAGCGGGCCTTCGTCAGAGACATATTGACCAGGCGCAGAGCATGAATCTCTATATCACCAACGACTATTCCATGCGTCAGGTGCTCAGACTTTATTTGGAGGCGTGGAGGGCCGGCGTCAAGACCATTTACTATGTCCGCAGCAAGGCCCTTGAGGTCGAGGCCTGCGAAAGCTGCTCGTCATAAGGAGGATAGCATGACGGAACTGAAGAAAAGCCCCTCTTTAACCCGGAGGGCGACTGATGTGCCTGCGGCGCATGATCGGCGGCAATACCACCAACCTCAACGACTTCAACAATATGAAGTACGCTTGGGTCAGCGACTGGTACCGGCAGGCCATGAACAACTTTTGGATTCCTGAGGAGATCAATCTCTCGCAGGATGTGAAGGACTATCCCCGCCTGCTGTCAGCCGAGCGCAGCGCCTACGATAAAATTCTGAGTTTTCTTGTCTTTTGATTCCATTCAGACAGCGAACCTGCCTATTATCGGCGCCTACATTACCGCCAACGAGGTCAATCTCTGCCTGTCCATTCAGGCGTTTCAGGAGTGTGTCCACTCACAGAGCTACAGCTATATGCTCGACACCATCTGTTCCCCCGTGGAGCGCAATGACATCCTCTACCAATGGAAAACGGACGAGCATCTGCTGCGCCGCAACACCTTCATTGGGGACTGCTACAACGAGTTTCAGGAGCGGAAGGACGCTCCCACGCTGCTGCGCGTGATGATGGCAAACTATATTTTGAGGGCATCTATTTTACAGCGGCTTTATGTTCTTCTACAATCTCCCGAAACGGGAAGATGCCCGGCTCGGCGCAGGAGATTCGCTACATAAACCGCGATGAGAACACGCACTTGTGGCTGTTCCGCAATATCATCACGGAGCTGCAAAAGGAGCAGCCGGAGTTGTTCACCGCCGAGAGCGTACAAGCGCTGCGCGAGATGATGCGTGAGGGCGTGGAGCAGGAGATCGCATGGGGGCATTATGTGATCGGCGACGACATCCCGGGGCTGAACCGGCAGATGATCAGCGATTACATCCGCTATCTCGGCAACCTCCGCTGGACGAGCCTTGGCTATCCCGCATTGTATCCAGGCTTTGAGAGCGAACCGGAGAGCATGGAATGGGTCAGCCAGTACGCCGACGCCAACATGGTCAAGACCGATTTCTTTGAGGCACGCAGTACCGCCTACGCCAAGAGCACCGCATTGATAGACGATTTATAAGAAAACCAAAGACATCAGAATAGGAGATACTACTATGAATTACAGCGCTATGATTCAAAATCGCAGATCCGTTCACGCATTCCGCGAAAAGGAAGTTCCGAGCGAGGCTATCGGCCAGCTCCGATCCTACTATGAAAAGACCTGCCCCCGTCTTGTCCCGGAGATTGCAACGGAGTTGATCGTCTTGGACAAGGATGCACAGCCGGCGCTGGAGAGCTCGGCGGGCTATAATCAATTTCTCATCGGAGCACCGCACTACCTGCTCCTTATGTCTGCCCCGCATTCCTATGCGGCCATCAACGCCGGCTACATGATGGAAGATCTCGTCCTCAAGCTGACTGAGTTGGACATTGACACCTGCTGGATGACCTTCACCGACAGCGACAAAATCAAAAAGGCACTATCTCTCGCCACCCCGTTAGAGGTGGCGGCAATCGTTGCCTTTGGCTACGGGGAAAAGACCGCAAAAAAGCTGCGGCTGAATATCCTGAGTATGTCTCAGATCGATGTGCGGGCCGAGCAGCAGTACTACGCGCCCAAAAAGGGCGTGCATGATTTGGTTCACATGGGGAGCTGGAGCAACCAGTCTGGGCTTGACGAGATGATGGACTTCTACGACGATATGCTCTGGCAGTCCTTCTACGCCGCTTCGCTCTCCCCCAGCTATCTCAACCGTCAGCCCTATGGCTTCCTTGTGCAGGATCACAGCATCTATTTGGTGCAGCAGGAGGATGCCTACACCGATAATTTGGATGCCGCATTGGATCTCGGTATTGTCATGCTCCACTTCTCTGCCGTCGCCTCCCGGTGGGCGGGGCAGGTACGCTGGGAACTTTCACCTGCTGCGCCCGACGGCCTGCCGGAAGGACTTCGCTCCGCTGCGGTGTACCACATGTAACGACTCTGGGAGAAGCAAGGCAACGGTAAAATGCGCGATCGTCGATCCGAGGTTGAGCGTATGTTCCATTAGAAAAGAAGAACCTATCAGTCAGAGTCTGAGTAAGGAAAATAGGAGGTATTTTTATATGGCTATCCAAACGGTAACAGATGCCATCCGCTATGTAGGGGTGGATGATAACACATTGGCACTCTTTGAAAACCAGTACCCCGTCCAGCCTATGGGAGTGAGCTACAACTCCTATGTCATTCTGGATGAGAAGATCGCCGTGATGGACAGCGTGGACGCACGGGCGGCGGAGGAATGGCTTTCCAATGTAGCGCAGGTGTTGGAGGGGCGCAACCCCGACTATCTTGTGGTCACACACATGGAGCCGGATCATTCCGGCAGCCTCATGCGGCTGGTACAAAAGTACCCGGAGATGAAGATCGTGGGAAACGCGAAAACATTTACCATAATCAAGCAGTTCTTTGGCACGGGTGCATTATCGGAAGACCGTATGCTGGAGGTTGGCGAGGGCAGCACGATCTCTCTGGGCTCACACCGGCTGCGCTTCCTGCTGGCACCGATGGTACACTGGCCGGAGGTGATGACGGCGTATGAGGAAACGGAAAAAATCCTGTTCTCGGCGGATGCCTTCGGCCGCTTCGGTTCACTGGAACGGACTGCCCGTGCCCCCTGGGCGCCGCAGGCCCGGCGGTATTATTACAACATCGTCGGAAAGTATGGCGCACAGGTGCAGGCGCTGCTGAAAAAAATCTCCGCGCTGGAGATCAAAACGATCTGCCCGCTCCATGGTCCCGTGCTTACAGAAGGGCTGGAGAAGTATCTGCGGCTCTATGATCTCTGGTCACAATGGGAACCGGAAGAACCGGAGAGCATACTGATCGCTCACGCATCCATCCATGGAAATACTGCCCATGCGGCGAAGACCCTCGAGGGTAAATTAGAGAAAAAAGGCGTGCAGGTCAACATATGTGATCTCACTGTGACAGATCTTTCCTACGCTGTTGCCAGTGCGTTCTACTGCGGGAAACTGGTGTTGGCCTGCTCCACTTATGACGGAGGATTGTTCCCGCCCATGAAGGCCTTTTTGGATCATTTACAGACAAAGGGATTCCGAAACCGCCGGATCGGCCTTATGGAAAACGTCTCATGGGCCCCTGCTGCCGCGCGGCAGATGCGCGCCGAGTTGGAAAAGATGAAGGAACTCCGACTGTGTGAAACGGAGGTATTGCTGTGCGGCGCACTGAACCAAACCAGCGAAGCGCAGATGGACGCTCTGGTGGCGGAGCTCTGCGCGGAATAAGCCGCAACAAACCGCAGCTATTCTCGTACAGATGAGGGTCTTACTCATCTGCTTTATGTCCCAAGGGCAGAGTACCGTCATCTCAGGTTGAGGTCACGATGTGGTGTGGGGCGAGACCGGAGTCTTGAGAATACCCAAACAAAGGAAAGGAGCTGACAGATATGGCAGCTATGAATATGAATCAGGAGCAGTTTAAGCAGTTGATCCGGGAGGAAAAGCCTGTTTTGGTGGATTTCTGGGCGCCCTGGTGCAGCTATTGCCGGAGGATCGGCCCTGCGTATGAGAAGATTGGAGAGGAATACGCGGACAGCCTTGCCGTCGGCAAAATCAACATTGACGAGGAGCCGCGGCTGGCGGGGGCCGAGGGGATCGAGGACATCCCAACTCTGGTGCTGTACCGGAACGGAAAGGCCGTGGATTCCATCACCGCGCCCGGCTCAAAGGCAGAGATCGACCGTTTCATTCAGGAAGCCTTGGCGAAATAACGGAGGGTTCAGATATGAACAACCATCATGTTTATGATATGCTCGTGGTGGGCGGCGGACCGGGCGGCTACACCGCCGCCCTGTACGCGGCACGGGCGGGGCTGGACACCATCGTGCTGGAAAAACTGTCCGCCGGTGGGCAGATGGCCCTGACCGAGCAGATCGACAACTACCCCGGCTTTGAGGACGGGATCGACGGCTTCTCTCTGGCGGAGAAGATGCAAAAGCAGGCGGAGCGTTTTGGGGCACGCAGCGAATACGCAGAAGTTCTCCGCATGGATCTGACGGCGGTTCCCAAGCTCGTGGAGACCAGCGAGGGGATCTTCCTGGGGAAAACCGTGGTGCTGGCCACCGGTGCGGACCCCAGAACGCTGGGAGTGGCCAGAGAGTCGGAACTGGTGGGCCGGGGCGTGGCCTACTGCGCCGCCTGCGACGGGATGTTTTACAAGGGCAAAACGGTGGTCGTGGTGGGCGGCGGCAATTCCGCCGCGGCAGACGCCCTCCTTCTCAGCCGCGTGGCGAAAAAAGTGATCCTCGTCCACCGCAGAGACACACTGCGGGCCACAAAGATCTATCACGAGCCGCTGGCACAGGCCGAAAACGTGGAATTCCGTTGGAACAGCGTCGTTTCCGCGCTGCTTTCCGGGGACAGGCTGACCGGCGTCCGCCTGCGGGACACCGTCACCGGTGAGGAAAGCGTGGTGGACTGCGACGGCGTATTTGTCAGCGTGGGCCGACAGCCCGCCACGGCGCTGGCGGTGGGTCAACTGGCGCTGGACGGTGGCGGCTATATCGTGGCCGGAGAGACCACGGAAACCAGTATTCCCGGCGTTTACGCCGTGGGCGACGTGCGGACGAAGCCCCTCCGTCAGGTGGTCACCGCCGTGGCGGACGGCGCGATGGCAGTCCACATGGCGGAGAAATATATCGCGGAAAACCGATAAGGGAGGTAGATTGAAAAAGCCATGTTTAAGGTCAGGCCGGATACGACCGCAGCGGGAATGCCAACATATCTGCAAGGCAAACTGCCAGAGTGATGGCAGATAAGATAACCCATGTAAGATCGGGAGATATGTTGTCTCTCCATATCCAGTCCACGCAACAGTGAGCAACTGAACACAAAACACAGCCACAGATGTACTCTGCGGCTGTGTTTTTATGCGTAGTATACCGCGTGACAAGCGGTTTTACTGTGACGGCATCACATAATTTGAGGAAATCGGCTTCGAGGCAGCTTTTGGAGCACAAGCCCTTTGTGGTTGTTGACAGAGAAAAAAATATAGGTATAATAAAAGCAAAATAATAAGACTCATTCTTGCATTTGGAGGGTTGGCTGTATGCCAAAATACGCAGAGGAGATATTGGCCGCCGTAACGGAGCTGCAGCAGCATCCCAAGGCGGAGCAGGTGTTCCTGGAGATGAAAAGGGAGCATCCCAGCATCGCTCTGGGTACGGTATATCTGCCCCGCCCTGCCGAGAGCAGGAAAAAGACAATCTTATGGAGGAGAAGTATCATGAACGCTAACGTATCTAAGCTGCTCAACGAGCAGATCAATGACGAGTTCTACTCCGCCTATCTGTATCTGGACTTTGCCAACTACTACGCCGCCGTCGGACTGGACGGCTTTGAGAACTGGTACCGGGTACAGGCGCAGGAGGAACGGGACCACGCCATGCTGTTTTATCAGTATTTGCAGAATAACGGCGAGGGCGTCACCTTTGAGGCTATCGCAAAGCCAGGAGTGGGAACGAGGCGACCACATGACCCCGCTGAAAAAAGCACTGGAGCACGAGAAGCTGGTCACCGCCAGCATCAATGCCATCTACGCCGCCGCATACGAGGTCAGGGACTTCCGCACCATGCAGATGCTGGACTGGTTCATCAAGGAACAGGGCGAGGAGGAGAAGAACGCCGCCGACCTCATTACCAAGATGGAGCTGTTCGGCGGTGACAGCAAGGGGCTGTATATGCTCAACAGCGAACTGAAGGCACGGGTCTACACCGCGCCCTCGCTGGTGCTGTAAGCCCCGCGTGTCTGCGGGCTTTCGCATCAGGCAAAAGGCAGACTACATACAGGTGGCCTGCCTTTTCTTCCACCAGATGGTTAGAGTATACTAACTATGCATAAAACAGAAAGGACTTCAGAACTTGAACAAGGAAAAGGAGATCGAAACCGTTACCCTCATGGTGCGCCGGTATTGTGGTTGCTTTCTTTGAAATTTTCATCACCTCCGTATCGCTAAGTCGTGGTTAGTTTGGTTCTGGTAGGAAAGCTGCATCGTGGTGGGTGCGTTGTACAGAGAAGCGAGCAGGTATTGTTTCATGTTACGAATCGGGCTGCTGTTCTCTGCAAGGCGCTTCAGCACAAAGCAGATATGGTCGGCGTTCAGCTTCATAAACCGGCTGCGTACCACCTCGGCGGGCTTATCGTCCCCGGCAATGTGCAGTAGCTTACGGTTGGTAGCGCAGGTATCCACCAGCAAATCTACGATTTGGTAGATAGTGTCCTCATCATCTGGGCAGAGCCGGAGAAGAAGGTCTATCTCCAAAGAACATGAAAAATATTCTTCGAGCAGTTCGCGATTCTTCATCTTCTCCGATTCGTCGGAAAGGATAGGATTCGTATTATTCATCTCTGTTTTATTCTCTTTCTTCTTAATACCTCGTGATTTTACCGGGTCTTGACAAGCGATTTTAGAGCCACAAGAATCGTCATTATCACGGTTCTTGACACTCTCCTTTGAAGATTCTGACGAAAAGTTTTTCACATACACCAAACATGGCTTTCCTTGTCCTCGACGTTTTCGTTCAATCAAACCAAATTCTTCAAGTTCCCGGAGCAGTCTGGTCGCTTTGTTGTCTGCGCAACGCAAAGTCCTCTTGACATCCTCAATCGTGAAGATGATGAACACTCGACCTTTTTTGTCAAACCATTCATTTCTAACAGAAAGGCTCATACGGTCAAGCAGGATGCCGTATAGAGTTTTGGCATCGGTTGACAAATCCTCCGTATAGATAATTCGTGCAAACAAAAAGCGCAACTTCGATTGGTGAAAATCGAAATTGCGCGATGTAACTTAGCTGGGGAAGAAAGGTCATTTGTCGGGGTCGTTTGACCACAATTTTGACCACAATGCCAAAGATTTTATCTGGTCAATCGCAGGGGTAGTCGGGCTTTTTTGAACGCAACATCATCTGCTGCGATATGCGAGCCAGCGTTGATGCCAACGATTTGAAAAGCTGGCTCGCGATAATTCGTGTCGTTCCGTCCAATTTTCAGGCCGAAAATGCCTCGCTGAACAACTGGATCGCACTCTGCCGAATGGATTCCTGAACATGGAGATAATGCTCAGTCATCTCGGTGTCGGCATGGCCTACGATACTCTGGATGGTCTGAATATCCACGCCCAACGCCTGCATCTGCGACACATCGGTGTGGCGGCAGCTGTGCGGCGTGAGCAAGCGGCCATCGTGCCGCATCCCTTTCAGGAAGTTTTCGATGTCGATGGGGCGTATGACGGTCAAGGGGCGATGGTAAAATCCCTCTTTGAGCATTTTCAGGCAGTATTTGTAGCTTTCCTGTGTCGTGGGAGCGATATTATCCCTATGACCCTCGAACCATGTACGGCGGGTTGACATGGATGAAGGGATTGGTGTTGTCTTTCAGGCGCATCGCATTTTCTCCTTGATCCTCCAGATGTACGTTTCGGCTTCTTTCAGGATTTCAGCAACCTGCTGCTTACGCTTCGGGATGGTGAGCAGGCTGGGGTTAAATGTGAAGCTGTATTCCAGCCGCTGGATCATTGCGTGTACCGCAGCTTCCAACTCGGTGTACAGCATCATATCCTCGACGCTCCCGGCGTCCTCAAAGGACGATTTGATGGGCGTGTAGGGGATAGAGGGGCGGCTTACCGTTAACCACCTTAGGCGGCGCGTAAGCCGCCGTAGAACGGATGATGGGTGGAAGCCGCTGAATGCTCCCCATCGGGTTCAGGGCAAGGCTGGCACGGACAGCATCATCCACCCGGCTCATTTCTTCCGGGGTGAGGTGTCCGAGGAATTTCAACGGTGTCATGTTCTTCATAGGCGTACAGAGTAATCAGCTCAAGGTCTGCATCCGACAAATTTTCCAGCGCAGACAGCAGTCGTTCGTCCTCGATCGGGCAGCCATGAAAGAGGGCGAACATAAAACCTGCTCCTTTTCGGGAGCAGGCTTCCTGAAAGCGATAAAATAGCCGGACAACAGCCGACTGAGGGATTCTCAAGCGAAAATCACTCGATCGGCTGTTGCCCGGCTATTTGGTGCTACGTTCATACATCACCCGGAGGTGACGGCCCGTTGCTCGGTGCGAACAGTCCATATTCAGGGTGCAATGCACCCGATTTATTGTTCTTGTATACTTCAATACGTTAAAGAAAGTTTGGAGAACACCTCATTTGCGGGCAATCATCAGATGCCACGGAACGTAAAGGTGAACTCCACGGGCTTGGTCACATCAGGAATATACTCCGGGTGGACATTGGCGCCCCAGCTGTCATCGCCGCCAACGCCCATCTGCTCGCCGATGGCACGGATGACCGTGTAATGGACGGGGGCAGCTCGTAGGGATGCTTGGCACTCTCCATTTCATGGGGAGTGTAGGGCAGCGCAGAGAAGAACATGGGCTTTGCGGCATCCGCGGTAAACAGCAGCCCGCGACCCTTGCGGTCCACTACCTTGGCCCAGCGCACAGCGGTCTTTGCGCCACTCCTGCGGCACAAGGTACTGTGCCATGTTGTCTGCGACCTTGTTCTGGTAAATGCCCAGCTTGGCACCATGCTGGCGATCCCAGTAGGTCTCCGCAGGGCCGTTTCCATACCACTCCACCGTGTCGTAGTCAGCGTCGATCTTGAACAGCACACCGAACTCCGGCATTGCTGCAAGTCCTTCCACCGGGTCATAGTGCAGGGTGGTCTGGATGCGGCCATCACCGAACACACGGTACTGCAGGCTGCACTCTGCTGCGGGGCTGGTCTGGAGGTTATAGAGATAGGTCACGACCACGCTGTCGGCTTCCACCTCACAGGTGGGGTTCTGGAGGATGGTGCCGCCGTGAACAGACGGGATCTCCTTGCCGATGCCCTTGGCGGTAGCGTACAGGCTTGCCAGCTTCCACTGGCCGCGAACGCCGCCCATATTGTTGCCGCAGTCGTTGTCGGTGGGAGCGCGCCAGAAGTTGGGACGGGGATCTCCTGAATCATCTCCTTGCCGGCATAGCGGTAGGAAGTCAAGCCGCCATTCAGGTCGGAGAACAAAACATCGAAATTCTCACCCCGGACACCGATGTTGTGTGTACCGTGCGTAACGGTAAACGGCGTGACCTTCTTGCTGGGAATGGAACGGACCACAGCGATCACACCCTGTCCAAAGGCGACTTCATGACCCTTCTTTGCCCAGCTGGTGTCCTCCTTCAACCGGAAGCTGATGGTCACCGCATATTCACCGGGGAGCGCAGGGACCATAAACGGCAGCGGGAAGCTGGAACGCTCTTCGGGAGCAACATCAATATTGGTCAGTTCCTGCTGCTGATACAGCTTTCCATCCCGGTGCAGCAGAGCAACGCAGTCGAAGGCACCCGTAGAGGTGAACAGGTTCTTATTCCAGACTTCGAAGCCAGAGTTGTCGATGGAAACGGCGATGTTCTGATAGCAGAACTTGACCTCCTGCATCTTGGGAGAAGGAGCACGATCACCACCGTAGGCAATGCCGTTTCCGCTGAAATTATAGTCGGTAGGACGCTCGCCGAAGTCGCCGCCGTAGGCTTGGAACCACTTGCCGTAGCGGTCTTTTTCCAGATGGACTGGTCGATGTAATCCCAGATAAAGCCGCCCTGATAGCCGCAGTCCTTCTGGTCGGCAAGTTCCGTGTACTTGTGCAAAGCACCGTTGGAGTTGCCCATAGCATGAGAATATTCGCACTCGATATAAGGCCGCTTATCGCCCTGTGCCGATACTCTTTAATGTCCTTCACCGTGCTGTACATATGGCTCTCGATATCGGTGGTTTCGAGGAAGCGGGGATCATTGACCACACCTTCGTAATGCACCAGACGGGTGTCATCAAAGCGGCGGACCATCTCGGCCATCTGGAGCAGGGTCTCACCGCCAAACGATTCGTTGCCCAGAGACCAGATCAGAACAGCAGGATGATTTTTGTCACGCTGGTAAGTGGAATTCATGCGGTCAAACAAGACAGCCTTCCACTCCGGCTTATCATTGGGCAGAACGCCCTCGATGCCGCGAATGCCCGCCTGATGGATGTCCCATGTGCCATGGGATTCCAGATTGTTCTCTGCGATCGATACAGACCATACTCGTCGCACAGGTCATACAGTGCATCCTGATTCTGGTAATGGCTGGTGCGGATGGCATTGATGTTGTTCTGCTTCATGGTGATGATGTCCCGAAGCAGTTCCTCATGGGTGTGTACGCCCACAGCACGACCCGTAATGGAGCTGAACTCATGACGGTTGGCACCTTGAACACGATGCGCTTGCCGTTGAGCAGCATCCGATCGTTCTTCAGCTCGAACTTGCGGAAACCGATTTTCTGCCCGGTCACCTCTACCGGATGGCCTGCATCGTCCAGCAGCTCGATTTCCAGTTCATACAGAGCCGGGTCCTCTGCACTCCACAGGTGGGGTTCTCCACCGCATGGCTGAACAGGGCAGATCCGCCGTTCAGCGGGATTTTTCGGAGAACACTTCCAATTCACTGCGGCGCAGGGTTAGACGGGCCGCGCCCTTGCCCTCCACCTGCAGTGCAGCTTCCAGCGTGGAATGAGCGAAATCATCCCCGGCAAACAGCGTTTTGACGGATACATCTTCCAGATGCACGGTGGGGATGGCGTACAGCCACACACTGCGGAAGATGCCGGAGAAGCGGAAGAAGTCCTGATCTTCGCACCAGCTGGAGGAAGTCCACTTGAACACCTGCACGGCAAGTTTGTTCACGCCCGGCTGGAGATAGGGGTCAGATCGAATGCGTGTGCGGAGAAGCTGTCCTCGGTGTAGCCCACATAAGACCCGTTCAGCCAAAGAGCCATGCCGCTTTCCACACCCTCGAACTCGATGTGGACGGGCTTGCCCTGCATGGATTCCGGCAGCTCGAAGTATTTCACATAGCTTGCCACCGGATTGAACCGCTGCGGGATCTCACCCGGCTGTACTTCTTCACGGCCATCCCACGGATACTGAACATTCGCATACTGGGGAATGTCGTAGCCCTCCATCTGGATGTGTGCCGGAACATGGATGTCATCCCAGCCGCTGCAATCGTAATCCGTCTTTTCAAAGCCGGGGATGGCACTGGTGTAGTTCTTTGCGTAGGCGAATTTCCAGATGCCGTCCAGCTTCAGCGCCAAAGAAGAGGAGCCTGTCCGATATTCTTCGCGGGAAGCGTAAGTACGGAAACTTGCATGAGCATTCAGCACGTTTTCCTTGAAAAGGTGGGGTCTTTTACTTTGCAAAATCAAATGCAGCCATATTGTTCCTCATTTACCGTATTATGTGATTGAAAATTCCTTCATCGTCCCCAGAGGAGATGGGGATTCCTCTGGGGAACAGGAGATGAAGGAGAAAAGTGGATGGCGGAAAGACAGAGAATTACTTCACCGCGCCGGTGATGCCCTCTGCGAACTGCTTCTGCAGAACGAAGAACACGATCATGGTGGGGATGGAGCAGAACAGAACGCCCATCATCAACATACCGTAGTCGATGGAGTAGCCGGACGCAATGTTGGCGATCAGCATCGGCATGGTCTGCGCACGGTTATCGGTCATAACGACCTTCGGCCACAGATAAGCGTTCCATGCGTTCATGAACGTGATGACCGCAGCCGCCGCATAGGTGGATTTCATGATGGGAACATACATCCGGAAGAAGATGCCCGTTTCACTCAGGCCATCAATGCGCGCTGCCTGCATCAGATCGTTGGGGAAGTTGCGGGAGTTCTGTCGGAACATCATGATCAGGAACGGAGTGGAAATGCTGGGCAGGATGAACGCCCAGACACTATTCAGCAAACCGGCTCTGGACATCATCTTGAACAAAGGAACCATCGTGGCAACCTGCGGCACCATCATGGCGAGCAGCAGGATGCTGAACAAGCGGTCCTTGTTCTTATCATGATACAACTCAAAACCAAATCCTGCAAGAGAGCAGACGAACATGGAGATCACGGTCTGCACGATCGCATACAGGAAGGAGTTGCCCATGGCACCTGCCGATTCTGCGATGCGATCAGATTTTGAAGTTCTGCATCGCATAGGTGCCGAACATGATCTTGCCGCGGGCAACATCCAGTGAGGTATTGGTCGCCGCAGAGATCATCCACAACAGCGGGAAAACCGAAAGGAACGAGATGATGATCAGGAAGATGTAAGCAGGGATCAGTCTGCGCTGGATCATCTGCTTCCTGCCTTTTCACGCTGCACAAGTGCGTGGGTTTCTGCTGTATTAGTCACGCTTGTCACCTGCTTTCATGCTGATAAAGGACAGGATGGCAACCATCACGAAGATGACGAAGGACAATGCCGAAGCATAGCCGAAGTTTGCAACGCCCTGACCCATGGAGTTGTTGTAGATGTAGTGCGACATGGTGATCGTTGCATTCGCCGGACCGCCGGCAGTCAGGTTGACCGACTCATCGAACAGCTGCAAGGTGCCGTTGATGGACATGATGGCGGTCATCACGATGGTGGGCATCAGCAGCGGAACAGTGATCTCCAGAACGTCTGCCAGCCGTTGGCACCGTCAATTTTGGCTGCTTCGTACACCGAGTAGTCGATGTTCTGCAAACCGGCCAAGAAGAACACCATGTTGTAGCCCGTCCAACGCCGATCGAGCCAGAATAATGATGATCTTTGCGCTGGTGGGATTGCCGAGAAATTGTAGTGCGTTTGCAGGATGCCCAGCTTGCACAAAACCGTGTTTACCAGACCGTCCGTTGCAAACAGGGATTTGAAGATCAGGAGTACGAAACCAGAGAAGTTGCACAGGGCAGAAACACGCAGGTGCGGAAGAATCCCTTGAACTTCAAATCGTGATTGTTCAGCAGCTGTGCCAGCAGGATTGCCAGGATCAGCATGATCGGAACTTCTACGACCAGATACAGGAAGGTGTTTCCCATCGAGCGCAGGAACAATGCATCCTTGAACATTCGGGTATAGTTGTAGGTCAGCGGGCTGGCCCACTTCATGTTTGCACTGGAACCCGTTTTCAGGGAGGTCAGAAAACCGTTGATGATGGGGATAAAACTCATGATGGTAATAAGGACCGTGCCGGGCATCAGGTAATACCAGCCCGCACGACGCTGTTTTGCCATCAGAGAACCGCTTTTCGTTCTTCAATGTCAAACCCTCCTTCGGATGAATCAGAAGGTCTTAAAGACCCATCTCGAAGCGGAGCTGCTGTTCAGCGTTTGCCAGTTCATCGTCCAGCTTGGAGCCGTTGACGGTGTTGATGATAGCAGTGATCAGGTAAACGCCAGCGCGGAAGTGGTAATCGCTCTGCTCGATCACAGGAACATGAGAACCCATCTCAACGATCTGCTTGTAAATCGGCTCATTGTTGAAGAACGCAACGCCCTCGTTGTAAACATCGGAGTCTGCACACTTCAGAACCGTGGTGACAACGCCGCCGTCACGCAGGGCATTATCATAGGTCTGGTGCTGCCGCCGAAGGTGTATGCGAGGAAGGACTTTGCCAGATCAACATTGCCGCAGTTGGCAGTGATGTAGAGGCCGCAGCCGCCATTGGAGGCATAGCCCTCGCCGCCGTCCAGCGTAGGAATGGTGGTGATCTCCCACTTGCCGGAGTTCTCGGTCACAGCCTCCATGGTGGGGATGATCCAGTTGCCGTTCAGCACACCGGCGACCATGTCGCCCTGAATGCTCTGGTCGATGTAGTCGCTCCAGCTGTTTGCCAGATAGCAGGCCTTGCGCTTGCCCATATCCACGATGGTCTCGCAGACACGATGCAGCGTTTCGTTCTCGGTGATCCAAGGCTCTCCGTCCTTGAACTCGGCAACGCCCTCGGACTGCATCATCATGTAGACCAGATCGCCGCCGTCTGCGCTGGTGGAGAACAGGTATTTGCCGGTCTTTGCGTAGACCTGCTCACCAATATCGGTCAGATCGGACCACTTGATGCCGGTCATATCGTCCACGGTCTTGCCGACTTCAGCCAGCAGGTCGGTGCGGTATGCAAAGATAACCGTGCTGTTGTCCACGGGAACGCCGTAATGGACGCCGTCTACGATGGAGTAAGACAGCTTTTCCTTGCTGAAGCCGTCCCAGTCAATGTCTGCGCCCTCCACGGGAACAAAGGCATCCGGGTAGTCGGCAACATAACGCTGGATGTAGTGATCCTGGAACTGCACGATGTCGGGCAGATTGGAATAATCGTGTGCGGAACCTGCCAGCGTGATGGCATTCTCAATGTCACCGCCGCCGGACTGCTCGATCACCTCCAGCTCAAACTCCGGGTCAACGTTCTCCTTGTAGTCTGCGGCAGCAGCGTTCGAGAGGGATATTGAAATTCTTATCCCATGCGTAGGCAGTCAGCTTGTGACCACCCGGCTGAGAACCGCCAACACTTGCACCGCCGGAAGCAGCAGTGGAAGAGCCAGAGCCGCCACCGCAAGCGGTCAGGGCTGCAGCTGCACCTGCGGCAGCCAGAACGGACAGAAATGCGCGACGCGAGATCTTTTCATAATGCTTTCTCCTTCATTCATGAAACCTTGAAAACGTTGACGAATCCGAGAAATTTGGAGAAAGAATTGAACGCATTCACAAGTTGAACAATTCTTTTCTCCAATGCCTCGTTTGTTATAGTCATTGTAACAGGTTTTGCGATTGAAATGCGGGTGCATCCAATCAAAACACGCAGATTCAATCAGAATCCAGCCGTGTTTCTGCACACAAAACGGTGGTTTCGTCAGCTTGTCCAAAGAAGAAAGGCTTTCTTTGGCACAATGCCAAGAAGTCTTTCTCTTATGGATCGGAGGGATGCTTCCATCCTTTCTTGGCAGAGATCTTCTTGTCCAATACCCGACCGCGGTAGTCGCTGTTGTTTTCTTATACTGGTATGGAGAAACACCCATGATCTTCTGAAAATTGCGGTTGAAGGAGGAAACATCCTGATATCCGACCCGCAGAGCAACCTCCGTCATGGGATAATTGGTGGAATTGAGCAGTTCATAGGCTTTCTGGATGCGTACCATCGTCAGATATTCGACTGGCGACATATTGAGATATTCTTTGAACTTACGGCGCAGCTGCGCCTCGCTCAAGGAACAGATGGACGCAAGATCTTCCCCGGAGATTGGATTCATATAGTGCATCCCGATGTATTCAATGGCGGGCATGATCTGCTGCAGTCCAACCGTCATGGGGCGGATATGGGTTTTCTTTCCGTATAGCTGCGGGTGATCAGGAGCAGCAGCGATGTCATAAGATTCTGTTCCACGGCTTTATGGTACTCATGCTTTGTCGGCATTCGTTCAGCACCATGGTAATAAGCCGTTCCAGTTCTACTGCATCCTCTTGCGGAAGGCATAGAGCCTCACTGGAGAGCCGGTGCAGAACAGATTCTACAAACAGCGGGTCGTTCGGAAAGGCACTGTTCAGGATTCCGGCAGGATCAAAGAAGAGATATTCCCATGAGTTCAGGCTTTTATCCCGGCTCAAGGTCGTGTGCAGACAGTTTGCGGGAACCACTGTGACTGCACCATCGGTATAGTCGATGCGCCGATCTTCCAGAACCATGAGACCCTGCCCCAGCGGCAGATACCGATCTCCATAACATTGTGGAAATGGACATCCTCGGCATAGGTGCCATAGGTGCAGACCCAGTCCTCTCCTGTGATGGCCTGCACCAGCTCACCCTCCGGCAGCTCATAGTAGCGGTAGCTGATCCGTAGCTTATTTGCTTCCTTGTTAGGTTCCATATACTTCCTTTCTCCACACAATATAAGGCGTTGCGCAGGACGCTGTACCTATTATAGATTATAGAGGCTTCCGCCGGAATGTATATGGAGACAATACAACAAAATATGCACAAAATCACTGGAATTTGTCAAAAGTGTTTACGGAGAGAGGTCGGCTTATTATAATGAATGTGCAGATTTCTACCTCTGGCTGTGTTTTATGCGTCTGCGGAGAGAAAACAGTATCTTGCAAGGATTCGCTCCATTGCCGAAGGCGGCTGTGCCATGATCATCGTTGGCGATGCTCAAATACATTAAGTGTCTGGGCGGGCTGATGGCACATCAGGGAACCCGCTGCGTTTATGATGCTTTGCGAGAAAAGAAGCAAAAAGCATAAGCGAATTTAACAATAATATACTGCGCCTGTTATAAAGAGAACGATTTGCAAAAGAGGGCTGCAAGATGCTGATTGAAAATGCAATCCACAGCCAACAAGTTTACGACCCACGGATGATTCCATCATGGCAGAGCAGGAACTTTGCATGGAACGGCTGTATGATTACAATCATACCCGCCCTTCCGAACACGTAAAACGGGCGCGGCTTTTGAAAGAAATGCTTGCAGAGTGCGGAGCAGGCTCAGATTACAACCAAAGAAAACAGGAAGTTCCGTTGGGGAACTCCCTGCCTTACTTATCGCGTGTGGATTTTGCAGGGTGCGTCCGGGTGGGCGCACCCTGTTTTGTTATCTAAGCGTTCAAAGCTGTACTCAGTTCATAGACCTTATCAAACTGTTTCTTCCGTTCCGGAGTCGGTGGTGACTAATAAGGATCAGCGTCAGGCTTGGATTGGCTAGCAGGCTCTTTTCCACACGGTCAGCGTTCTGTGCATCCAATGCGCTTGTGCCTTCATCCACCAACAGGATAGAACGATTATGAATTAAGGCACGCGCAATCGCAACTCGTTGTTTTGACCGCCTGAAATATTACATCCTCCCTCACCCACGAGGGTATCCAACCCATTCGGCATAGACATCGATCATTCTCAAGTGCGCTGTCATGGATGGCTTTTCTTAACTGTTCTTCCGTAAAATCTTCGCCCAACAGAATGTTTTCGCGGATAGACGCATTGAACAAGAATACATTTTGCTCAATGTAACTCATCTGCTGTTGAAGCTGCTCCGTGGCAACCGTATGAATATCGATATCGTCAAAACAAACGCATCCTGTGTAGTCTGGGAGCCATCCCAGTAAAATTTTCAGAAGAGTACTCTTTCCACATCCAGAAGGTCCTGTCAAAGCATACTTTTTTCCTTTTCAAAACTGAATGAAGCATGATTCAGAACAGTTTTCTTACCATAGCTGAACGAAAGATTCTCGACGGAAATCGAACGTGAAAATGCCGGTAGACTTTTCTTATTGTCATGCGAGACGGTATCTCTGTGATTAGACAGCTTTTCGAAATAAGGCTTTCCAGAAGTCAATGATAGCTGAAGATTTACTAGCTGCTTTAATCCGTTATATACATTGGAGCAAATCGTTGAAACACTTACCATAACGGAAAGGTTTAAGATTCCCATCAAAATCAAAATACCAGCCAATAAGCGAACCGAAACTTGAAAACAACGCTAAGAAAGCCCATTCCGTTTCCAATAGCACTTTTAGCACCTTCAAATGATACCTTGGGTTTCCATTTGCTCATTTGCAGTTTCTGTTCCGTAAACCATTCGATCTTTTTTCAAAGACCGAAGAACATCGTATCCCGCCAAAAGCTCCTTAAATTGGCTGACTGCTTCTGCCTGAAGCCTAGAGCAAATATTTCCGGCATTTTCCAGCTTCTGATTGAAAATTCGGGGTAAAAGAACCATCAGAATACCAAAGATAATTGATACGACAAGTAAACTCCAATGAAGATAAAAAGCGCAATCAAGCTGGAAACGATCTGCGCCAGAACGCCAAACATGCCAAAGAGGCTCCCAGCCTAGCTGCTCCATTTGCGCTATGTCATTCGTGAGTCCTGATAAATAAGATCCGCTTTCTTCTGCATAGTATTCAGAATAGCTTTTTCAAAAGCATTTCAACCATATCTTTTCGTTCCAACTCGTTGATTTGACGCTGTGCTCGGTAGTGAAAAACCGTTTCCATATGAGATGCCAAAGCTGATTGCCCAAACTCCCAAATGCGCAACCAGTCCAAAAGGAAAAGCTGCGTATCCTGTGCCAATAGACCATCCAGCATCTTCATGGAGGCAAGAGCCGCAAAACTTCAATGCTATATGAAATCACTTGACACAGAATCGTCAAAACGAATTTTTCCATGTTTTCTTAATGTAATACAGCATACCATTTCCCTCTTAGTAGATTTTTAGTGATACACTGGAGCAAGTCGAATCTGCGAGACCATCAATTAAAGTTTTCTTTTGCAGCGCATATTAAAACAGGTGAGAAGTTCTTTGCAGCAGAAACATTTTTCTTGAAGAGTTGAATGCCACCATTGGTAGTTTGCATTTTCATTCAAAACAACGCCCTTAGAAGAATCGACATACCCGATGAGATTTTGTGGATGATCAAGTGCTACTGTACATTTTCGATTTTCCCGGTTGCTCGAAAACCATGCTATATCTATAACTGGCATAGCAAATTCTTGAAAAACTCCTTGTGCACCATTTGCACACTTCATTCCAATTTTTCGATGTATTGAATAGTCTACTGCAAAAGGATTTGAAATCCCATATCGTCTCATGTTATGCGGTGGTCTCCCACAATAGGGAAGCCACCGCCTTTGTTGATTATCGGACGAGCCAGCCGTAATCCTGTCTGCAATCTACCACATAATCTGCATAAACCGTATTATCTACGATCTGGAAGATGAGCATATAGCGTTTTCAAACAAGATAAATCGGTAAGCATTTTAGGAATGTATTCGCCTTTGAGCCACGGGCAGCGCTGCGGCATCTGCTCCAAAGATTTTGCAGCCTTTCAAATTCGACCGTAAGCCGCTCTGCTGCCGCAGGGCTGACCTGTGCCAGAAATGCGGCATGGGACACCAGCATCTGAGCAGTCCGTGCTGACACGATCACGCGGTATTTATTTTGCTGCTCCATGTCCGGCGGCCTCCTTGATCGCACTGCGCATCATGGAAGTGACCTCATCAACCGAATAGCCTTCGCTTCCATGCATCCGGTCCTCTTCCACGGAAAGCAGCTCCTCACGGAGCTTCAGCATTTTTCACGGCGGTTGTAGGTTTCGATGTCCATAACGACCAAGTCGCCCTCGCCGTTCTTGGTGAGAAAAATCGGCTCGGCGGTTTCTCTGCACAAATCAGCAATCTCGTTGTAGTTCTGGCGAATCGCTGCGGATGGACGGATATTCATAAAAGCACCTCCTGCTCCTGTGTGACCTATACATAATAGTAAAATTCTAATTATATTATATCCATATTGTACAATATAGTCAACTGAGCTATAATGAATTGTATTTGCTTTCAGAAGAAAGGGTTAAATATAGATCTCAGCGCACTTTAACACTCGCATCTGCGCTGGCGTAATTGTTTGTTGTTCTCGTGGAAGCGCCCAATAAGAATCCAGAAATTCTAGAAACTCGTTATAAACTGAAACTGGTTACGATTATACTTCATGGTTGTGGTCATGGGAATATGCGTTAATGGCGGTTCGGTATAAACCGGTACGTTCATCGTTACCCTGTCATAAGCCCGGAGTTCCCCTACAAACAAACCATTCCGATATGAAAAGGACGCTGCCTCCTCGGGTGAGAGGTTGCAGCGTCTGGACGAAGAAGCCGCCGAAGTGGTGCGCCATATCTCTCCCTCACGCTGGAGGGATATGGGCCTTATAATTCATACTTTGCCCCTGGAATGTTGCTATATGCAGGTTGGTTGAAGTTTATAATTCATAGATAAAAGACCAGCGCCACTCAAAGTTTCTGGTCTTTCGCAGGATGATTAATTGTTAATTCTCTTTTAATGAAGCAATCCATGCTTGATTGCATCCACCAGTACATACTGCTGACGCAAAACAGCCATACCTGTTGCGGGAATACTGGGTTCATTTTCTTTTTCTGTATATTATATTCCAGATAGGATTTTAAGGTACTAATATTTTCCTCAATTTCTGCTATACACGATTTTGTTTTTCAGGTGGCAAGGAATCCAAATTCACAATAACTGCGTTGAAGTCTAGAAAAATGTTAATAGGTTTTTCAGAAATCTCAAACATGAGCCGTTCAAATTCTGCTTCTCCGGCATCCGTCAGGGAATAAATCACTTTTCTGGCATTTTCCTTCTTTACGATTTCGCCTCGGATTAGCCCCTTTCTTCTAGCTGAATGGCTTTTTATAAATGGATGGAGTGCTGATTTTACCCATTTGGATATGTTTCTATATTCTACTAACTTTTGAATATCGTAGGCACTCATTGGCTCCTTTTTCAATATTCCCAATACAATTAAATCTATGGTTGCCATGTGGAATCACGTCCTTTCGCTATGTTTTCTGAATAAAAGAACACCGTCAAATTCACTATAAAATATAGTATTGTATTTTATACTTTTGTCAAGATAAATTGACTCACTTCTCTTGACATATACTATAAATTATAGTACTATTATTTATACAGTGTAGTGCTGTATCCTACACTACTGTAAATTATACCTAAAGAAGCGAAAGGAGTTTTAACAATGAATGAACGCAACAACAAACTTGAGCTTTTGGGCAGTGCGCCTATCCCAAAAGCTCTGATGGCTCTCGGCATACCGATTATGATTGGGATGTTGATCAACGCACTCTATAATCTGGTGGATGCCTATTTTGTGGCTGGTTTGGGAAAAAGTCAAATGGGTGCTATTTCTGTCGTATTTCCGTTGGGACAAGTTGTGGTTGGTTTAGGTCTTATGTTCGGTAACGGAGCCGCATCCTATCTGTCAAGACTATTAGGGCGCGGAGATAAAGATACCGCCGATAAAGTGGCAAGCACCGCACTATACAGCAGTATTCTGATTGGTGCTATTATCATCCTACTTTCTACGATTTTCCTTAAACCAATTTTGGGAATGTTGGGCACGACGGAAACGATTATGCCGTATGCCATGACATACGCAAGAATTTATGTGCTGTCCTGTATTTTCAACGTGTTTAATGTAACAATGAATAACATTGTAAGCAGCGAGGGTGCCGCAAAGACGACCATGTGCGCCTTGCTGCTGGGAGCCGTATTGAACATCGGATTAGACCCTCTTTCATTTATATTTTGGACATGGAGTAGAAGGTGCAGCAATCGCCACAGCAATTTCGCAAATGGTATCCACGCTTGTTTATCTCACCTATGTTCTTCGCAAAAAGCGTATTTACGTTCAGCATAAAGAGTTTTCTCCTACGAGGCAAATGATGACGGAAATTTTAAAATTGGAGTTCCCACTTTGGTGTTCCAACTGCTGACAAGTCTTTCAATTGCGCTAATTAACCGCGCGTCCAGCAATTATGGCGATTCGGTCATTGCAGGCATGGGGGCGGTTACGCGAATTACTTCTATGGGAACTCTTGTTGTTTTGGATTTCTGAAAGGGTTTCAGCCTATTGCCGGATTCAGCTATGGGGCGAAGAAGTTTGATCGCCTGCGCGAAGCAATCAAAACCTCAATCATTTGGTCTACAAGTTTCTGCTTAGTCGTAGGTTTGGTGATGGCTGTTTTTCTACGCAGATTATCTCTCAATTTACTGAGGGAGATACTCAAATGATTTTAGTGGGTCAAAATCACTGTTTGCAAATGGGATTACATTCATTCTTTTGGTTTCTACACGGTTTACTCCTCTTTGTTCCTTGCCTTGGGTAAAGGTGCGGCAGGTTTCTTTTGGGAGCATGCAGACAAGGTGTCTGCTTTGTTCCTGTCATTTTGCTGTTGCCTATGGTATGGGGAATGAACGGAATCCTATATGCCCAACCCATCGCAGATGTGATTTCCGTAGTAATCACTGTATTTATGGCGTTACACCTTCATCGGGAATTATCTATAGCTGAAAACAGGTTAGGTCCAATTCGGAAATGTAAAGAGGCGAAGAAAAACGTCAGCTTGCTATACGGTAGTAAAGAAGAAAACGAAGCACAGAGGAAGATAAGATGAAGATAGAATGGATTTTATGTCCCTTTGTGGAAGCAAAACGCGGTTGAAAATTCGCAATGATACAATACTGGATAATTTTCCATTATATTGTCCTAAATGCAAACATGAAACCTTGATTGCGGTAAGAAAACTAAATTTATCTATCATCCAAGAGCCGACGCACAGACGCAGAGCCGGTAATGCACAAGGTGAATTCACTTGTGATTATCGGTTCTTTTATCTTAATATACAACGAGAACCTGCCCCGCCCAACGGCAAAAGAAAAATCCGTCGTAAAGCAGACACATTTTCATGCGCCTATGAAGCGGCGGCTTTGACAAAATCAAGGCCGCCGTTTCTTTGCATTTATCCTAAACCAACGACGACCTAGCACCGTGTAAATCCACGGCGGCGTATAGGAGGATGCCGCCGTGTCTATGTTTTCCTTTATAAAAGGACGCTGCCGCCTCGGGTGAGAGGTTGCAGCGTCTTTTGGCATCAGAGGGCGAATGAGCCGTCAGACCGAACGGTTCTCAGCAAATTGGATGCTTTTAGCCTGCATTTTCCTGTTCGTCAAGAATGCGCCAGCCGTCCATCAGGTCTGAATTTTCCATAATAAAGGTGTGGGCAGTATCCTGTCCCCACGAGTTATCGTATTTCAGCATCAGATAATCGCTCAGCTCGGTTCGATTTTGAACTTCAACAAGCGATACGGCTCCTGAAAAGCGACCTTTCGACGAAATAGACCGCATCCGATGTGGGAAGCATAACGCCGACATGACCGATCATAAGAGAATTGTCCGTTTCAGAGAACTGATCGTGCAGGACTACGGAGACGAGACGAATCTTATCATCGTCCACGAAGGAGAGACCGCGTTTCTTCCATTCCTGCTGAATCGTTTTCAAATGGGTAGGAATATCGGTCGTATTGGTGGTTTTAACCGGGGCGAACAGCGCATCAAACTTTGCCGTTCGTCGCCGCAAAGGGATTCCGGGTCAGAATCCAGTGTTTCATAGTCCATAAACAGGGTGTCCTCGGCTGAGTCAAGGTCTGCCTTGCCCGTGACAGTGATAAAATCACCGAACAGCCCACAAGCGGTGATCCGACAGTTCCAGCCGGGGAAGGTGTCATATTTTTCCGTCCATGCGTCCTGCATGGAGTAAGGATCGTATTTCAGATCCGAAGGCTTGGCATTTTCAAACCCTGTGGTGAGCCATGCCGGATCCACAGCATTGTTGAACTTTTGCACATGATCCAAGAAGGTCTGTATCCGCAGGTCGGATACGCCGGCATCCTGCAAAAGTTTGGAAAGAAGAGCCTGTGTATCCGAATCTGCTAAATTGGAGTATTCGATTTGCTGAAGGACGGGCTGAGAGGCTTTTGAGTGCAGCCCACTGCCGAAACGCACTGCAAAAGTGCGGCGGTGCAGACAAGAAAAGTTCGACGTTTCAAAATGGTCACCTCGTTGTGTTTTTGGAAAATTTCTTTAAGTGCCGGAGTCTCCACCATAGGCGAAGAGAGCAACGCCGTTGGTCTCGTAACGAATGGTATCACAGATAGACAAAGAAAATCAATGACTTCTGTCGTATTTGACCATATATAATGTTGCGGTATCCATATCCCATACGGCTAACGCCCATTGGGGAAAGACAATGCGGCAGTTTTCTGAACGATTTTCTTCATGTCGGACACAACAGGAGTATACCCAGGTTGGAATAAGAATTTTCCGTTTTTCCGAATGGAAGGCTCAAATCGCTTTCCGGATAGACGGAGGATACCAGTTGCGAAGCGCGGCACGGCAATCCCATAGATTTCCCATGCCGCAGTGGGAGTTTGAAGAAACGCCTCGTCCACATTATAATAGGCCGCAATCGTGATGTGCGTGAGGCTTTCCTCCGTATAGGATTTGAAGAGCCAGGAAGACCGATAGGGCATCTTTCTCAGACCGATTTCACAGAGATAATGCTGCTCCTCAGAGATGGGCTTCTGCTTTTCATACATTCCCTCGCTTGTATAACGGCAGGCAGATGTTCTTCGGCGGGCTTCTTCGAGGCAACACCAAGACCCACACGACACAATCGTGGGTCTTGGTGTCTTATGGTCGAGAGAGCAGGAACTGCTCTCAATTATCCATTGCTGCACGAAGCTGTTCGTTTGCTTCTTCAACTTTCAGACGAGACAGAATGAAGGTGATGATTGCATCCAGAGCGAAGGGGATCACAAGATACATGATCTTCAGCATCGAGATGCAGGATTCGGGCTGAACGGCCAGACTGCTGTCAAAGTGGCTTGCAGCCAGCAGCCAGCCGGTGATTGCGGTGCCAAGACCGCCGCCAAGTTTTACGCCCAGAGAAGTGCAGGAGTACATCGTTCCGTCCACACGCTTGTGCTTCGTCAGCCAAGTGTACTCGGAGCAAGCTGCGATCACGGCGTTCATGTCGCCCTGCCAAGGACCCTGACCCGAGCAGCGATTGCGGTAAAGAGCAGCATCAAGGTCACATTGCCGCTGCCCATGTAACCGGCTACAGCAACCAGTGCACGAGAAATCGTTGCCAGAGTATAGCTCATTACATTCAGCTTATACATTCCATTCCACTTTGCAACCAAGGTCGGGGTGAACACCAGTGCGATGATCAGAGGAATGTTGACTGCCCAAGAGAATACACCGAACAGATTCTGGTTGCCAAGGATGTAGGTTGCATAGTAGGTGCCCATGCTGATCATGGCACCGTAGATCTGCTGCAAAATGTAGGTGCCGCAAATCATCATATAATATTTGTTGCCAGCAAGCAGCTTTGCAGCCTGAACCAGATTATACTTTTCGTCCTGCTCGATTTCCTTTTGTCGGTGGTATCCACCAATTCGCCTTCCGGCAGTTCCTTCACGGAGAAAACGGAGAGGGTGTTGACAAGCAGACCGATGATGGCGTAGATGATTGCAACAGTGCGCCAGCCGGCAGCACCACCGCCCAATGCCGTAACAGCACCCAGCGTGATGGACTGGATGAGCAGGCTGGTGGCAAAGGCGAACATGAAGCGGTAAGAACCCATCTCGACCTGCTCTGCGCTGTTCTTCGTGACGAGAGCAGTCAGTGCAGAGTAAGCAATGTTGTTGGCGGTGTAGAACACGGCGTTCAGCAGCGTGTACGCAATCAGGAACCATGCGTACTGTGCAAACTGACCGAGATTCGTGGAATTGCAAAATGGCCACCAGCGTGATGGCGCAGCCGATGTAGCCGTACAGCATCCACGGACGAGCCTTGCCCATCTTAGAGTGCGTTTTGTCGATCAAAGAGCCAAAGAAGATGTCAGTTACACCATCCAGCAGCTTGGAGACTGCGATCGGGTGCCGACAATGCCGGGGTTCAAACCAACCGTGTTGGTCAGATAGATCATTACAAAGGATGACAGGAATGCGTATACCACGTTGCCTGCAATATCACCTGAACCATAGCCGACTTTGTTGTACCATTTCAAATAGCGTTTCTCCGTCATTTTCCGATTCTCCTCATTTACTTCGATTTTACAAGGCTTACGCTTTTTCGGCAAGATGTCAAATTCTCTTGCGTTTTGTCTGAAAGTATTATAAAATTTATATTGACAAAATCATATTGAAAAATGGAACAAAGTATGCACAAAATCACACAGTTTGTGAAAATCAGACAGAACGCATTCCGATTCCGGCGAAGTCTTTAAGAAAGAAGATGGTATTGAGATGTATTTCAACTCTGGCTACTTAAACAACTCTCGTCTTGATTTCAAGGATTACACAAAACCGTTGGTGGTAGGAAGCTGCGGCACCTACCGCCTGAAAAGCGTCCCATGCTGCCGACATACTGGAAGAAGGGCCGCAGAGACTATCAGATCTTATATGTGGCATCGGGCAAGGCGCATTTCTGGTTTAATGGAATCGAGGAAATCGTTGACTCCGGCCACATGGTTCTTTACAAGCCCAAAGAGGTTCAAAAGTACGTTTACTATGTTGAAGATCACCCGGAGGTGTTCTGGATTCATTTTACTGGCTATGACGTTAAGAACATTCTGGAGTACCATGGCATCTCTTTGAATCAGCACGTCTTTACAGTGGAACACTGCCGGAATATAAGATGTCGTTCCGAAAATTATTCGGGAACTTCAGCAATGCGAATACGGGTATGAAGATTACATCGCTTCGTCGTTCAACAACATTCTGCTGCTTGTCAGCCGCCAGCAGCAGAACGGCGAAAACTATACCGTGACGATCCCCGAAGAAATCGAGATGGCGGTTTCTTATTTTAACGAAAACTACAATACGAAGATCAGCGTGGCGCAGTATGCCGAATCGCTGCATATCAGTACGAACTGGTTCATTCGTAATTTCAAGCAGCACATGAAGATGAGTCCGGCGCAGTACCTTCTCTCCTTGCGGATGGTCAACGCACAGAGCTTGTTGGAAAATACCGACTACAGTGTCGGTGAAATCGCTGAGATCGTGGGGTACGATAACCAGCTTTATTTTAGCCGGGTGTTCAAAAGGAGTATGGCATCAGTCCAGCGCAGTATAGGAAAAGAGCAGAAAACCAAAGTGCGGCACCGATGGAATCTGATGTCGGAGAAATCACCCGTGAAGATTGAAACGGGAGTTCTACGGTACGCAGTGCCAGCAAGCAATGTTTTCATCTATACAAAACACTTTTGCGTTGCAAAATGCTTGTTGGGGAGTGTCCCAAACCCCTTTGTTCTGCATTTTCAATGCAGGCTGCGCGTCCGGCGGGACGCTTTTACCCGGTGATGCTCTCCGGGTCGTTGAGGACTTGCATGAGGTGAGAAGCGGCTTCTGCCAGAGAAGCATGCTTCATCTGTTCCGGACAGGCGCATCCAGAGGCGAAACGTAGTGCAGGCGCGGGAATCCGCTGGATTCGTCCAGCAGGGCGATGCCCTTGGCACCCCGGCGCACATGGCGGTTCATCCGGTTATTCCAGATGTCGAAGTCGGCGCAGGCGGTGGCATCGGGGCGCTGGGCGTAGATCATGAGCTAGTCTGCAAAGGTGTACTTGTATAGCCGGGATGCAGTGGTCAAATAGTCCGTCCAGCCTTCCCAGTACAGGGTCAGACCATTCGCCGTGCGCTGGGCAAGGGCAAGGTATTCTTCGGTTTTGCTTGGCATTTGAAGCCTCCTTTCGGTTTCAGGGTACAAAAAGAGCGGGCAGCCGTTTCATCGCTGCCCGCAGAGGTATGGAATGATTTACTTATTTGATAAACTGGAATTGTCTTACTTCTTGTCATTGAAGTAGATGATAAAAGCACCCATTACTGCAATAGCAATGAGCAATCCAAACTCAACCCAATTACCTAAAAGTTCAAGTCCTACGACCATACCTAAATAACCAACAATCAATGTAACGATTGCTGCCAAAATCGCTTTACCCATATAATCACACTCCTTTGTCAAATTCTAATCACTCAATTCCTTTTAGCCTTTCGAACAGTTTGCGATCAATTTTATAAATTCCTTGATAAGGCTGTTCAAGATAGTACTTACCCCTGTCCTCATACGCGAAGATAGTGCTTGTTCCTGTCTCAAGCCGGAAGTCAATCTTGATATAACTTTCCACTTGTGGAAAGTCTTGAACACTTTCCTTCTTAGTCGGTTCAGAACTGGAAATATCGGCGATTACTTCACTTATCCAAGTTTTGTCTGAATGATTTACTGTGTTTTCTTCAATGGTTATATCAATAGATGTGATCTCGTCGGCTTGAGGTAGCGTAATGGGCGCTGCTCTTTTTCCACACGCAACTAAAGTCAGTATACAGGTGATATACAAAAACCAAGAAAGAATTTTTTTCATGATCATATTACCTCCACAACTTCCGATTTATCAAATTGAACAGGGATGTTCAGCTCCGCTCGAACCCAAGATAGCGGGTGCCCTGAAAACTCAGCTTTCCAATGTCGCCCTCCACAAGCATTCCGTAGTCCGAACCACTTACGGTAAGTTCCATGCGGTCGCCGCTCTCTACCTGAAAGGTCACATAATAGGTCGTGAACGTGTGCGCCATCGTATCGTTTGTATGGTGGCGAGAAACTTCCGTTCGCTTTGCCACCACCGTTGCCGGAACAGTCAGCCGCGGCGAATGGTTGTTTTTATTCCATGTGCTGATATTTCCGATGATGGTGTATAGGATCATACCCAAAACCACAAGGAACAGGATGGGAAACAGAATGCTGAACAGCATATCAAATCCAGCGTAAAACATCTTATTCCTCCAAAATTTCTTCCAGCAGGTTTTTTACATCGTCCAGAAAAGATTCTTCTCCGAGGGTGTTCACCTTGAAGAACACCGCTTGACTGCCTCCTGCGGTGATGGCAGACAGCCGGATCGGGCTGTCCGCATTCTGGAACATGGTCAGTGTCAGACTCAGGCGGTTGCCGCCTATCATGCTGTACCGCTCAAACACACGGACACTGCACCGGGCACCGCCCTCTTTGAAATCACTGCCTGCCTCTAAATCTGCCGACCAACTGCTGTCCGGGATTTCATTTTCCAGCTTCCGAAGCAGCTTGTCAAAGTTTTTGTTTCGGATGGTCTTTTCAAAGATTGCCATAATGGTTCCTCCGTTCTGACAATTAAAATTCAGTCCCTTATTTTTGATACGAGCAGGGCCACAGGAAAATTGCGGAGAAATCGCTTGAAGAGAGGAATTTTGTCTGACTTGATTATAGCATATCTTTTGGAAGAAAAAAATACTTTATGTACGCCGCCCGCAGGCGGCAAAAGTCAGTCCAGTGGAAATCCCAGTTTGGCAAACTCGGCATCGGTCAGCAGTTTCAGCTTCTCGATAACACCCTCCGACAGCTCCCGCAGGGCAGTCTCATCTACAAAAGCGGGCAGAGGGGGGGGGGGAAAGCCCGCCTCATAGGCAAGACGGCAGTAGTGGGCCGCCAGCTCCATATCAATATCCGGCTCACCGCTCCATGCGGCGGTCAGATAGGCCAAGGGTCGTTTCATCTGCCATTTGCAAACCTCCTTTTCATGGTATGAAAAAAGCCAGTTAGTAAACTGGCCGGGTGGAAGTGACCTCCCTTCGTGGTTTTATATATGAAAACGCCGCCCGTTGTCCTGTTGGGCGGCGTTGTTCTCGTCATTTTGAATTTTTAGAATAAATCCCTCTTGCCGACTGCCAGCAAACCGTTGATATATCTGCGTTTTCTGAAATCCTATAATTACACTCGGACCAAACAAAAATGATCCGACATGAAGTACGATGCAAGAGCCTGCCATTTCAAGATGGATGCAGGCCGCGTGGAACTGCTCCGCTGCGTGACGATCACTGTGCTGGAACAGGATGCACCCGGACAAAATTTGCCCGCTGCCGTGTTTTTGACATCCTTTTTATGATCCCGTTCATGACACCGCCCTACATTGCCTCCATGGGCTGGATCTTATTTATGCAGAAAAAGGGGCTTTTGCAGCAGCTGGTCCCAGCAGCCGCCGGATGCGAAAAGATCTTCTTCACACGGGGCGGTTTGGTGCTGGTGATGAGCCTGCACGTTTTTCCGTTCATGCTCACCATGCTCAAAAACGCCATGCTGAACATTCCCTCCAGTCTGGAAGAGGCAGGTGCAGTGTTCGGCGCAGGATTCGGTGCCCGGATGCGCAAGATCTTTCTGCCGCTGCTCTCCGGCAGCTATGCCATCGGTGCGCTGCTGGTGTTTGTGAAAACGCTGTCTGAATATGGCACCCCTTCTACGCTGGGCAGGCGCATCGGGTTTGAGGTGTTTACCACCGCGCCCACCTCATAGCCCTGTATCTGGTCGCCCTCCTGATCGTTGGCGGTCAGGAAAATCACGATGGTGTCCGGGTGCTGGGGCTTTATCAGCTTGCACAGCTCAAAACCGTTGCCGTCTGGCAGGTTGATGTCCAGCAGCACCAAATCAAATTCCCGCTGGCGGATAGCGTCGGCTGCGGTTCTGGCATTTAGGGCAAATGCCAGCGCCTGCGCCAAACTTCGCAACAAGATAATTGACACAGGTTTCTTTATCTACTACCACATAAAACCCCTTTACACTACTAGCGGTTTCCGTAATTTCAAATCTCTTATTTTCCATATAGATACCTCCTAACCATTCAAGAAGATCAAAGTTCTTGCTTTGCAAAAATACGATAACTGATTTGATACATCACATAGCACCACGCTAATGCCAGAAGCGGAGAGCAACAGAGAAGAATAAACACAAGCTGATCGGTCAGCTCAACTCCTAATGTGGTAAGGAGTTGATATATTCCAAAACAAATCCCTGCCGGAATAAGGAAAGACACCACTAACAGGACACGGCCTCTTTCTGCTCCAAACTTAAATACAAGGGGAATCGACATACTACCAAAGATTAAAGCGATTACCCATGAAATCAAATCCAAAAATAAAAGTTCTCCAATCCCTACAAGGTCAAGCGTGATTTTATTTGTGATAAGGCCGCCGATAGAACCAACAACCAGTCCAAAAAGACTGCCAACAGCGCAGAAAATAGCCAGTACAATAAATTTTCCGCCCACTAATTCTTTCTTGGAAACTGGCATAATCATGGCATATCGTGTCCACTTTGAATTATCGTCAAAAGAGAAAGTTGTTACAATCATCATGCTGCACAGGATGGCGCACTCGAAGATATAGCCTTCAACACCAGAAAACGGGATAAAAGCGGCTGCAAAGGCCACAAGGATAAACAGCATGGATTTTGCATTATGGCAGATATTGAATAAATCTTTTAGAACAAGGCTTTTCATTTTGCTTGCTCTCCTTTCACATACAACAGCAGAATATCATCAATGGTGGCATCATCCACTACGGCATTTTTATATTTTTTTCTGACCTTTTCCTTGTCCGCCACCAGCACATTCCATTGATAGTCGTCCTTACGGTAGGTCAAAACTTCTTCTTTGTCGAGCTGGTCGAACAAGACAGCACCGCAACGGACAATACCATAACGGTAACGAAGTTCATCTTTTGTTTTGCAAAAAAGAACTTTGCCCTGATGAATAAAAGTAATATAGTCTGCTACTTTTTCCAGATCCGTTGTGATATGCGAGGACATCAAAATAGAATGGTTTTCGTCTTGAACAAAGTCAAGAAATACATCAAGAATATCATCCCGCATCACAGGATCGAGGCCACTTGTCGCTTCATCCAAAATCAGCAGTTTAGGCTTATGGGAAAGGGCAACGGCAATGCACAGCTTCATTTTCATTCCCTTGGACAAAGATTTAATCTCTTTATCCGTAGGAAGCTGAAAGCGTTTCAGATAGTCTTGAAACAAATGCGCGTCCCATTGTTTGTAGGCAGCACCAGCAATTTTTCCCACTTTGGCCGGTGTAAGAGTTTCATAGAAATTGATACCGTCAAAGACAACGCCAATGTCCTCTTTGAGCTGTTTAGAGGACGACAATTCTTGCCCCCAAAAAGTGACAGTACCATCGTCCTTACGGATCAGGTCAAGAATGGCATTGATGGTTGTGCTTTTTCCAGCTCCATTTTCGCCAATCAATCCCATGATCGTTCCTTTTGGCACCGAAAAAGAAACATGGTCTAACTTAAAATCCGTGTACTGCTTTGTCAAGTTATCGACTTGCAAAATTGCATCCATAGTTAATCCTCCTCCTGATAAAACATCGTTAGCAATTCAACCAGCTTTTCTAACGATATTCCACTTGTCCGCCCAATATCAGCAGCTTCTTGCAAATGTTCTTCGGCCAATCTCTGTCGTTCTTCCTGATAAAAGTCTTTGTTTTGAGCCGATACAAAACTTCCTCGTCCTACCGTAGTTTCAATAAAACCGTCCCTTTGCAAATCTTCGTATGCTTTTTGAACGGTAATGACACTCACATGAATGGACTTTGCCAGCGCCCGCATAGAGGGAATCGGATCGCCAGTTTTCAGTTCACCACTCATAATCATAGCCTTTATCTGTGAAGTTATCTGCTCATAAATTGGCTTGCTCGTGTTGCTGCTTATGATGATTTCCACAACGCCCCTCCTTTGTTCTGCAATGTACTTATCGTACAAGTACATTATAACCTTGCATGTTTAATTTGTCAATATGTCGGCCGCGGAAATAAAATACTACCTAACATCAAATTTCATTACATTCTCATAATCCAACCCAAAATGTACAATGATATAGGGTGATATGAGAATGAACCAAGATGAAAGAAGGTTTGACTTTCATGGGCTCGGGGCGGCTCTCAAACGAGCCAGAGAGGAAAAGTGATTTTGGCAAAGCTACTGCTTGAAAAACCAGATGTATTGCTATTAGATGAGCCGACAAATTTTCTTGATAAAGATCATGTTTCTTCACTCAAAGATAGCTTTACAAAATACACCTCTAAGGCTACTACAATAGGTAGGGCGCAAGGTCTTATGCAGAAGCACTTTGAGACCTTGCGCCCTCTGTTATTCTACCCTAAAAATACTTTGCCAGCTGCTTCAGACCACGGCGGATACTGTCTCGGACACGGCTTGGGTCTACACCTTCTACTTCGGCAATTTTATTTACCGTCATTCCCAGATAGTATCGGGCATAAATCCTCTTTGCCTGTTTCTCCGGCAGCTTCATCACAGCGGCATAGACCTGCTCCTGAAACTGTTTTTCCTCCAGAACCATCTCCGGTGTCTGCGGCTTCAACAACACCGCATTTTCAATGCCATTCTCGCAATCCAGAGAATACTGGGCCTTGTAGCGATACATCTTTCGCTCATACGCAGCCTCCGCACGTTCAGCTGCTCGAATAGTCTCCATTACCTCCTCTGTCACATCTACAAAAAAGTCTGTTGTATAAACATCAGGATAAAGTTCCCGAAGGTTAATTTTCTTCATTATGTACCTCCATTTCGATTCACGGGTGATTGACGGGTGAATCGAATGGAGGCGGAGACCGACACCGGCAGACAACCGGGTCATCTCCGAAAAAATGGCAACAAAAAACGCCAGATTTCCGTGAGGGAAAACTGGCGCGCCAAGAACAGCCATTATTATACTGAATTACATGGAACGATAATGCCGATGCAATGCTATACTTGCCCGGAGGGGGAGCTACGCTTTTTTTAGCTGGTGCAGGTCATGGGTACTGTGAAAAAAGACAAAAATAGACACGGCGATACCTCCTTGGATACCGCCGTATCCTTAAAAAAGGGCGACTTTAACGCACCCTCCGTAAATCCATTTTTTCAAAAGGAAAACGGCGGCTTGAAATACAATATTTCAAAACCGCCGTAGGGCTACTGTATTTTGTTTTGGCGCGTGAATATCCAGCCGCCGAAACAACGGTTTTTTTTTTTTTTTTATTCCGTTGCGGGTGGCTACTCTTTCATCGTTCTCTGCCCATTTTGGAATTAGAAGTAATTAAGCGTTTCCGTTCTTTTACTTTCACGACAGTTTCTAATTCCTTTATGACATCTTTGGCAATCCAAATTTGAACTTTGTTTCCGCTGGCTAATAAATCGTAAGCAGTCAAAAGAACTTTTTCGGCATATTCAAAGTCTGTTTTTCCTATTTCTCTTAGCGCCCATGAAACAGCTTTCTTTATATGGTCATGTTCATAACAAGAATTTTCGTATACCAATTTCAAATAGATGTCAAGAGTTTCCTTTGTCATGCTTTTATCATGTATAGTAGACGCAGCAATTAAAACAAACGAAGCCCGTTTCTTATAGATATGGTCAGCAGCTATCCAATTAAAAATAAAGTCCTCATAGTAATCTAATTTTATAATTAAATTCTTACATAAATGATCGCACAAGTCCCATGATAAAACTTCTGACATAAGTGTGTCAATTTGGTCGTAAGATAAACATTTATGATCGAATATTAGCACTGCAAGCAAACGAGCCTCGTGGTAATGGGTATTCCATAATTCAAAGGCTAATTCATTAGATTTATCCAGCTTTTTTGCAAATTTCCGCAGTGTAGATGTTGATACACCAATGCAAAATTTTTCTGGTATCCCCATTTTATAACATTTTCTTTATATTTTCTGAAGCCTCAGATTTTAGATAATCAATAATTTCTTTGCTATTCATAATTACCTTTCAATTTTCTCGCCAAATCTTTAACATATCTTGCCTGTTGCTTTTTCAAATAGGCCTTAACAAATGGTTTCATTAAAACTTTTTTTGCAGTTACATCCTCAGTAAAATCAATTTCTATTTTTTCGCCCTTTTGAGTAAAAATTCCAATCCAATGACCTTTTATATTGCTATTTTCCACGTCAAACTCCCATCGCTTGTATGGTTCAAAAAGGGTAATTGTAAATGTAGTGGCGTAGCCATTTTTTGTATATTCTATAAACTGTTTGTCACTTATAATTTCAGTTTTACTTAAATCAGTACGCCATATATAATTTTTTACATCAGTTATAACATTCCAAACTGTTTGAACATCATTTTCAAAAACAGCTTTAATATTTGATCTTGCCATAAATTACTTCTTCTCGTTTCGGATAGATAACCAGTATTCATACTCAGCATTTTCCGGATCAGCCTGTATATAGCGTTCAATATCTGGAGCATTTCCATATTCAAATCCAGAGAATGGGAGCCACTCAGTAATGACACGGCGTTCTAAGTCTTGCAAAGATACATTTGTTCCTTTTCCCCGAGAAAATTGCCCATTTTGACGCAGGAATAATTAACTTCTCAAATTCAAATTTTGCTGTTTCAGATGTTGCAACTGCAATATAGTATTTCCATGTCTCATAATCCCCGCAAACACTTATCCCCAGCAAATCACAAACTCCGCCTTTGTCTAAGGAATTAAGTTTTGCAAGAGTACCATCCTGTACAGCGTTATCCCAAAACTGTGGAACAGTACAAAAATTTTTTTCCAGAGATTTATCCAATAACATAGAGACACCTGCTACTTCAAAAGCAGATCGTTCCTCAATCCGATAAGTTAGTTCTTCTGTTCCTGTGATAGTCAGCTTGAAACTAATTGGAGGGTATGTTTTTAATAATGTTCCCTTTTTTCTTGCCTCAGAGGGGGTAATCCCGTGGAGACATTGAAATGCTCGGCTAAATGCCGTTGGGGAAGAATAGCCATATTTCAAAGCAACATCTATGACTCGCTCTCCTTTTTGAATATCCGCCACAGCTAACGACAATTTTCTTCTGCGTATGTATTCGGATAAAGGAACATTATTCATAAAGGCAAACATTCTCTGAAATTGATAAGTAGAGCAACAAAGCATTTTTGCCAGTTCGTCATACTCTATGGTTCCTGTCAGATGATCTTCGATATATCTAATCGCAATATTAAGCTGTTTTACCCAATCCAAATTTATTTCCTCCCTTATCATAGCGAATATAATTGCTATTTTCCTCTCAATGTTTGCACAAAAATGAGAGATGAATTGCTATAAGGAAATTATAATTCACTTATTTGGTCCGGGCAAGTCAATCTGAACGAATAGATGAAATTAAATACTACTAGATGTAAAATTTCATTACATTCTCATAATCTAACACGAAATGTAGAATGATATAGGGTGATATGAGAATGAACCAAAATGAAAGAAGGTTTGACTTTCACGGCCTCGGGCTGGCACTCAAAAGAGCCAGAGAAGAAAAGGGCTGGACACAAGCCTATGTTGCGGAATTAGTAGACCGTGACTCCCGTACCATTATGAATATTGAGAACAAAGGCCAATATCCAAGCTTCGACCTTTTTGTTAAACTCATTACTATGTTTGACATTTCAGTTGACCAGTTTATTCATGCGGACGGAGGGGCAAGGTCAAGCTCTTGCAGAAAGTACATCGATGTGCTCCTAAATTCTATGAATGAAAAAGAGCTTGTTGTCATGGAGGCCACAGCCGAAGGGCTCAAGAAAGCCAGAGAAACGGAGGTTCCAGAATAAGGGCCTCTGTTTTTTTGCGCCATTTTAGGGGCTGCCGCTAAGTGGCAAGCAATGTCTCTGTGGCCACAAGTGGCACAAAGGCGGCTTGTTGGGGCTCGCCCCAAACCCGTATCTTCGGGCCAACATGGCCCGAAGTGTCAGCGTCGCTTTGCTCCTTATTTTCATAACCTTAACGCTCCTTTTCCTGCTTTCTTCCCGGCTCGGTGTAGCCCATCAGAGTGTCAATGTTCGCCTTGATCGTGACGATCTCCTGCATATCCCGTCGCGCCTTTTGATATTCTCCATAGAGCTGTTTTTTCTTTGCTGTGAGCTTACGGCCTTCCTCCTTCAGCACATCCATTTTGGGGAGCTTCGCCCCGCCCAGCAGAGAGCGCATTTCCGCTTGTGCAGCCCGGTACAGTTCAAGGTCGGCCTCATGCTCCGCAAGGAATTTCCGGCTGTACTTCGTCGCCTTATACTGCTCAAAGACCGGACGGGTTTTGGCATACTGAACCGTTGCGGCCTTTTGAAGAACCGTCCATGATTCTTCTGGAACAGATTTTTACGATCGATAAATCCCGCATGGAACGTTTTATGGGCTGCGCTGCCAAGACCGAGATGCTTCGCATCGATATGGCGTTGCTGGTCAGCCTGGCGTTGAACGTTCTCACCGAGAACCGCAGCGAATAGCGGACAATCCGTGACCCGTAAGAATGAGGTGATAGCGATGTGACCGGAGGTGAGTGAGCCATGCGAAAGAGTGACCCCATGGAAGTGGTGGTGCATTACCCAAAAACCGAGGAAGGCTGGGAAGAGTTGGGCAAGCGTGTCGTAACTGTCCACACCACCTTATACATTTCCTGCCAGTTCTTGAAGTCCTTGCCGGTCAGGTCGATGCTGATGACCTTTTCCACCTGTGCATCGGTCGGCTCCCAGGTATAGCCAAAGTTGATGACACCGGCGTTGGCAATGACCACATCCAGACGACCAAAGGTCTCCCATGCCGTTGCACCTAGTATAGGGCTTTCGTTTGATGAAAACAAACGGAGCGTATTTATGAAATCCACCAACAGTTAAAGCAAAAAAGGAAGATTCTTACTTGTCAATCTGCTGTAGAAAATCACCTGAGTTTGGACAAAGTTAACAAAGTGAAAAAGAAGCCCGTTTCCTTCTTGACACTCCACAAAGAATATGGTATGGTAATTAAAAATAAAATAAATTGTTCTTCGAGTGCTTGATTTGTTTGTGCCTTATAAAAAGAAAATTGTACGTGAGCAGCGTCGTTGGATTGTTACCGTTTGGCGGGCTAGACCAACTCTGCATAGCATAAGCCGAAAGTGTGTTTCAGCCTTCGGGATGTTTGCTGTGTCGAGGATGGTCTTTTTTATTGCTTTTTTCAACCTGAGGCGGAGAAACAATGCAATATACCGTCAAAAAACCGATCAACAACAACATTTTGCGCGTGGTAGACCCCACGGGCTGTGAGCGGATCGTCACCGGGTGCGGTCTGGGCTTTGGCGTGAAGCCGGGCTATAAAATCGAGGCTGAAACCGTGGAGCGCAGCTACCGCATGACCAGCCCTGCCGTGCAGACCTTTCGGACGACGAGGGCGGCTTCATTGCGCTGCACATCGTCAACGCAGAGCTCAACACCACCATGAGCGTGGTGAACGATGTCACCCGCTTTGTGGATGGCTGCGTGCAGGGAGTGGAATACTTTTACAACTGCCGTTTTGACCGGGATGCACTGGATTTCAGCCGCGTTACAGTGCATTTGCGCTTTTTTGCGCAGCGCGTATTTCAAGGAAAACAGGAGCAGGAAAACGATACCCAGGACGAAGTGTTCCGCGCCCTGATCGCCCGTAATTGCAGCGAACACTACAAATGCGCCTGCTGCATTGCGGAGTATGTCCGCAACACCTGGCACAAGGAGCTTTCGGACGAGGAACTGGTGTTCCTTACCATTCACCTGAAGCGCATCCGGATGGGAAAGTAAGCCGCCCGCCTGCCGCACCGCCGTACCTCTGATTCTCCGCAGGCCGCGCCTGCGTGTGGATATATTTGCTGGATACGAATTTGGAAAAAGGAGAATTGAAGATGAAAGACAAGATCTTTGGCGTGCTGCAGCGCGTGGGACGCAGCTTTATGCTACCCATTGCACTGCTGCCTGTAGCAGGCCTGCTGCTGGGTATCGGCAGCTCGTTCACCAACGAAACCATGCTGGCGGCCTATGGCCTGAACAGCGTCATCCACCCCGGTACCCTGATCTACACCATTCTGGACGTGATGAGCCAGACCGGCAGCGCCGTGTTCAACAATCTGGCCCTGCTCTTCGCCATGGGCGTGGCCATCGGCATGGCCCGCAAGGAAAAAGAGGTGGCCGCCCTGTCCGGCGCAGTGGCCTATATCATTATGAATACAGCCATTCAGGCCATGATCAATGCGGCAGGCGGCGTAGAAGCAATGCCCGCCAACTCCACCACCACCATGCTGGGCATCACGACCCTGCAAATGGGTGTGTTCGGCGGCATCGTGGTCGGTCTGGGCGTGGCGGCGCTGCACAACAAGTTCTATAAGATCGAGCTGCCGCAGGTGCTGGCCTTCTTCGGCGGCACCCGCTTCGTGCCCATCGTCAGCTCCATCGTGTATCTGGTGGTCGGCATTGCCATGTTCTATATCTGGCCGGTGGTGCAGAGCGGTATTGCCGCGCTGGGCGCACTGGTGCTGGCTTCCGGCTACGCAGGCACCTTTATTTACGGCCTGCTGGAGCGTGCGCTGATCCCCTTTGGACTGCATCATGTGTTCTATATGCCGTTCTGGCAGACCGCTGTGGGCGGCACCGCCATCATCGATGGCGTCACCGTGACCGGCGCACAGAACATCTTCTTTGCCGAGCTGGCTTCCAAGTCCACCACGGTGTTCTCGGTCAGCGCTACCCGTTTCATGGCCGGTAAGTTCCCCTTTATGATGTTCGGTCTGCCCGGCGCGGCGCTGGCGATGTACCAGTGCGCCAAGCCGGAAAAGAAAAAGGCGGCAGGCGGCCTGCTGCTGTCTGCTGCGTTGACGGCTTTCCTCACCGGCATCACCGAGCCGCTGGAATTTACCTTTATCTTTGTGGCACTGCCCATGTACGCGGTGCACTGCGTGCTGGCCGGTCTGTCCTTCATGCTGATGCACATTCTGAATGTGGGCGTGGGCATGACCTTCTCCGGCGGTCTCATCGACCTGGTGCTGTTCGGTGTGATGCAGGGCAACGCCAAGACCCACTGGGTGTGGGTGGTCGTGGTCGGTGCGGTGTACTTTGTACTGTACTATATCATTTTCCGCTTTATGATCTCCAAGTTTGACTACAAGACCCCGGGCCGCGATGATGCCGAGGAAGTCAAGCTGTACACCCGTGCGGACGTGAACGCCCGCAGCGCCGCTTCCGGCAGCACCGCCCCCGCAGGGGATGACCCGGTCAGCGCCCTGATCGTAGAAGGTCTGGGCGGCACCGCTAATCTGTCCGACGTGGACTGCTGTGCCACCCGCCTGCGCTGCACCGTCAAGGACGCGGCGCTGGTCCGGCAGGATGTGCTCAAGGCCTCCGGTGCCTCCGGCGTGATCTGCAAGGGCAACGGTGTGCAGGTGGTGTACGGCCCCAAGGTGGCCGTCATCAAGGCAAAGCTGGAAGATTATCTGGAAAATGCACCTAAGACCCCGGCGGCGACCGCAGCACCCGCCCCGGCGGCCCCCGCAGCAAAGGATACCGTGCTGTCCGCCTGCCTGAACGGCACCGTCGTCCCGCTGGCCGATGTGAAGGATGAAGCCTTTGCCAGCGGTGCACTGGGGGACGGCATTGCCATTGAGCCCACTGATGGTGAACTGGTGGCACCTGCTGACGGTGAGATCTCCTCCACCTTTGAGACCCACCATGCCGTGGGCATGACCACGGCTGACGGTGCCGAACTGCTGATGCACATCGGCATCGATACGGTCAAGCTGGGTGGCAAGCACTTTACCTGCCTTGTCAACGAGGGTGACAAGGTGAAGAAAGGCCAGCCGTTGATCCGCTTTGAACTGGAGGCCATTAAGGCCGAAGGCTATCCCGTGACCACGCCGCTCATTGTCTGCAATACGGATGACTATGCCGCTGTCGCGGCTAAAGCCAGCGGCACCGTAAAGCAGGGCGATGCGCTGCTGGAACTGAAGCACTGAGCGTTTCTCCCAAACTGTAAGGCGGGGTTGTTATAAAAAAGGGGAGAGGGGCTGTTGCAAAATAGCCCCAACAAAAAAAATGAGATAGACTTCCCCGAAGGGGGGCCTATCTCATTTTTTGCTGTAAGCTGGAACCGTCATGAACCAACTACAATCCCCAACAAGCATTTTGCAACGCAAAATAGGCGTTTGTATAGACAGACGTACTGCTTGCCACGACAATGCGTCCTTTCAGGCGTCAATTGTTATACTCCGAACAGAACATGAAGTCCAAGCCCCGCCACACCACACAAGCACATGGTCAGGATGGGGTTCCACCTGAGCTTGCGCAGCGCAAAGAACGCAACTGCAAAACTGCTGACACCGATCCAATCTACATTCCTAAATGCTTTTGCATTACCTCCGAATACTACCATAGACAGGATGGAAAGCCCTGCCCCAAAAATCAGTGCTACAATGACCGGGCGCAGGCAGGCAAGAACGCTTTGCAGCAGAGAAATATCCTTGTATTTGCGGTAGATATATGACAGCAGTGAAACAAAGAACAGGGCGGGTGTGATACAGCCCAGAGTTGCGATAATGGCTCCGGGAGCCTGTGCAATACGCAGACCTACAAAAGTTGCTGAGTTGACCGCAATGGGACCGGGGGTCATTTCTGCTATCGTGATGAGATCGGTGAATTCCTGCATGGTCAGCCAGCCGTGCTGTTCCACCACCTGACTTTGTATTAGGGGCATGGCAGCATAACCGCCGCCTACACTGAACATTCCTACCTGCAAAAAGCTGAGAAAAAGCTGTAAGTAGATCATTTTGCACCTCTTTTTTTCCATTGGTTCAATGTCCGTACTACACCGAAGGCTGCTGCAGCGAGGATGACCACAACCACATTGACATCAAACACTGTATTGGCGACAAACGCTGCGGCCATCAGGGCAATATACACCCACGAGCGGGTCTTCAGCACCTTGCCGCCGAGGTCGAATACCACATCCAGAATGACCGCCGCTACGCCGGCTTGCATTCCCTTGAGCAGCAAAGCGATGTAATGATTGGCGGCAAAGGCGTTGTAGAACACAGAAATGACAGAAAGAATGATCATAGGGGGAATGATCGTTCCCAACACTGCCACGGTCATTCCCACAAGCCCTTCTACCTGCCAGCCTACCAAAATCGCGGCGTTTACTGCGATGGCACCCGGCGAGGACTGAGCCAAAGCGGTCATGTCCAGCATTTCCTGCTCGTCGATCCAATGCAGCTCATCCACAAATTTTTTCTTCATAAAGGTCACGATGACAAAACCACCGCCAAAAGTAAAGCTGCTGATGTACAATGTACTTAAAAACAGCTTCCAAAGCCGTGATGACTGTGCAGAGGATGTTTTGCTTTTAACCATACAAGTTTTCTTCTCCTTTTTAATTTTTGGACAGCTATCTTTATTATCCTTACAAGTTCGAACAGCTTTTACCTGTTAATGCTTGCGAAAAATCGTGTTTTCCGGTATCCTTGTTTTAAGAAATGCGAAATACGAGGGGAGTCTCTATGAAACACAATACATTTCTCGTCAAGCCGGCGTCCAGCCTGTGCAATCTGCGCTGCCGGTACTGCTTTTACGATGATGTTTCCAACAGCCGGGCGTGCAAGAATATGGGACTGCTTTCACACGAAATGGCAAAAGAACTGATCGAAAAAGCCTTTGCCGCCACAGAAGACGGCGGCAGCGTCCATTTTCTGTTTCAGGGCGGCGAACCGACCCTTGCCGGACTTGATTTTTTTCGGTTCTTTCTGGAAACGGAACGCTCCATGCAACGCAAGATCTCCGTGTTCCACAGTATCCAGACCAATGGGATCTGTCTGGACGAAGAATGGGCTTCTTTTTTTAAAACGAATTCTTTTCTCGTGGGTATCTCTCTGGACGGCACGCAGGAGAACCATGATCTGTACCGGCTGGATGCCGCTGGGCAGGGAACATGGGACAAGGTGACGAGCACGATTGCATTGCTGGATGCCTATGGAGTCGAAACGAACCTGCTCTGTGTTGTGACCGGACAGTTGGCAAGAAAGCCGCAGCGAGCCTTCAAGAGCCTCTGCGAGTTGGGACGCCACGATCTGCAGTTCATTCCCTGCCTTGACCCGCTTGACACGATTGGCGGGCAGGCATATTCTCTGATGCCGGAACATTATGGTCGTTTTCTGTGCGGCGTCTTTGATGCCTGGTACGATCAGCTGCAACGGGGCAATTATGTCAGCGTCCGCAATTTTGAAGACTACCTGCGTATCCTGCTGGGAATGCCGCCTACATCCTGCGCTTCCTCAGGCTCCTGTGGACATTATCTCACAGTGGAAGGCGATGGAAGCCTTTATCCCTGTGACTTTTATGTTCTGGATGAGTGGAAGCTGGGAGATCTGAGCCACTGTACCGTCGAAGATGCACTGGACTCGCCCGTAAGCCGGATGTTTTTGGAACAGGGGCGAAAACGCCCGGCGGAATGTGCAGCCTGCGCGTATCAGCCGCTCTGCCGGGGCGGATGCAGGCGCGACTGGGATGTCGCCGGGAACAATCGTTTCTGCACGGCATATCGTCAATTCTTTGCCTATGCGCTTCCTCGCCTGCAGACTGCTGCACGCTTTCTGGCACAACAAAACCGATAAAGAGATTCTCCCGGAGAGCAGGACTGCCTCCGGGAGAACTTTTATTTTACCTTTGTGATCTTCCAGATGGAATGACCATCGTAGAGAATGGGCTTCATGACATAGGTGTAGTTTCGGTCGTCGCATTCGCCGGTGGAGATCATCTCCATAAGCCGCAGTGCGAGCTGACGCCCCATTTCGAAGCCTTGCTCCACGGAGCAGGTAACATCTTCCTGCCGATAAGTCTCCTCAGAATAATCAAAACAGACCAGCGAGTAATCTTCTGGCACGGTCTTACCCATTTTTTGTAAAGTCTTCATCACCAGCCGATAGATGATATAGTTGCAGCAGACGATAGCGGTGCATTTAGGGATGCTCTTCAGAAATCTTTCGATGGAGCGGACATAGCGTTCGTTATGAGCTTCGTCGGAGATACACCACTTGATGTAATCATCGTTCAGATCCAAACCGCGACTTCGCATCGCCTCCGCCATGCCCTGAAACTTTTCGACACTTTGATAGTTATCGTACACGAATATCCCGGCGATATTGCTGTGACCGGCATCGATCAGACGTCCGATCAACTGATGTGCACATTCAATATCATTGATGGTCACACGGGGACAGCGTAAGTTCCGATAGAAGTTGTTGTAGAATATCACCGGGATCTTGCGCCGATAAAGCTCCTTGTAGCAGTCAAGATTCGGGCTGAGGATGCTCGATTTGACACCATCCACGATGAAACCGTGAAAATTCTGATGTACCACAGTCTCCAGACAGCGGCGCTCGTTGCAGAACTTGTTGTCGGTCAGAAATACATGCAGATCTACCCGTTCCTGCGTCAAGACGCTGCGCACGCCCTCGATCAACCCGGAATTTGCACTGGTGTCCTGACCCTGTAGAATAAGGCCGATCTTGTAAAGAGCACCCTCCGTGTTCAAGTCTCGTGTCATTACTTTTTCCCGGTGAAAATAGGTCCCGCTCCCTTTGATCTTATACACGATCCCTTCATTCACCAGTCGGTCAATGGCAACTCGTATCGTTTCTCGGCTGACACCCAGCTTCCGGCAGAGAGCATTTTCTGAAGGCAGACGCTGGTTCCCGGAAAATTTGTTTTCGTCAATATAAGCCAGAAGCCAGCGATATACTTGATCGGATTTTTTCTCAACAGCCGAGAGCATGGGCAAACGCTCCTTTTCAGTCGGTGATGGTGGGGCGGGTACCTTCGGCGTGCTGAATCCAGTTCAGCAAGCGCTCACGAAGCTCCGCCTTGACGTTGGCATATGCAGGGTCTGCAACAACATTGTTCAGCTGCCACGGGTCCTTCTGCATATCGTAAAGGAAGTCGTCTGCATAAACATCGGATGCCGCAGCCTCGCCGCCGTTGATGCCGGGGGCATAGACCGAATACATATAATTTTCCGTGCGGATGCAGCGTCCGCAGCGGCTTTCCGAAATCTGTGCGTAGACCTCATTGACTCTATTATGGTTTTTCTTTTCCACAACGTCAAGCAGATTTTCACCGATCATCTTGTCACCGACATCCACGCCCGCCAGAGCCAGCAGAGTTTTGGGAATGCTTTCCGTACTGACCAGGTCGGTGATCTCCTTGCCGCCCGAGAACGGACCGCCGCAAATGACCAGCGGAACGTGCAGGCAGCCGTCGTGGCAGGAGCGCTTGTAATCATCATAGCCATTCAGGTGCGCATCACGGTTGCGGGTCTTGAAATGAGAACCATGATCGGAGGCGTAGAGGATGACCGTATTGTCATATAAGCCTTTTTCCTTCAGCTTCGCCACCAGCCTGCCGAGGTTCTCGTCGAGACTGGCACACTGACCCAGATAATCCGGGTATTCTTCCGCTGCATTGCCGCCCAGAGCCTTCAGGTCCTCCGGCAGAACAAAATTTGCAAATCGCTGCCGGGAACCGATGGGACCTTCGTAGTGGTTGTGGTCGTTCTGGTGGTGCGGCTCGATCTGAGATACAGTCATAAAGAAAGGCTTCTCGCCGGTGTACTGGTCGAGGTAGTCCAGTGCAAACTGGTTGATGCAGTCGGCGCGGTAGCCTTTGAAGTCGATACGGTTGTTGTTCTCGTCGAACACATAGCCGTCGTAGCCGTGAGAGGTGAACTCCAGCACGTCCGAAGCGCGCCAGTAGCCGGTGTAGCCGCCACGCAGTTCCAGAGGAACAGCAGTGATCGTGTGGTCGATGGTCGGTTTCTTTTCCAGTTCGCCGTCCGAGGCCAAATGCCACTTGCCGATGTAGGCAGTCTCGTAGCCGGCATCCTTTTCCATGTACTCGCCCAGAGTCCTGACGTTGGAGGGCAGCATCAGATTGTTGCGGAAGCAGCCGGTCTCGGTGGGGTATTTGCCAGTCTGGAACAGGGCACGGCAGGGACCACACACTGGCTGAGGAGAAAAGGCATTGTCAAACTTCACGCCTTCCGCTGCCAGTTGGTCCAGATTGGGTGTAATATTCAAAGGTTGACCAAAGCAGCCGCAGGTGTCCCAGCGCTGCTGGTCACTGAAATAGAAAATAATATTATACGCCATGGTTTTACCTCCTTTTACTGTTCCGGCTTGGCAGCTTTTGCTTCCTTCATCTTGCTACGAAGAATGCCGAGAATGACTACTGCGATCAGAGCAATGAAGATCCAGCAGAACAGGCTGCTCACGAAAATTCTGGGGCTTCCATCCGAGATGAGCAGAGCGCGGCGGAAGTTGGTTTCCGTCATGTTGCCCAGCACCATGCCCAGCAGCACAGGGACAGCGGGCAGTTCCAGTTTGCGCATGAACCATGCCATTATGCCAAATACCAGTGCCACGCTCAGGTCAAAATAGCTGCTGTTTACCGAGTAAGCACCGGCAAAACAGAAGATAACGATGATGGGGGTCAGAATCTGCTGCGGGATAGAAACGACCTTTGCAAACAGGCGGGTCAGGTACTTGCCCTGCAGGAACATAAAGATGTTCACGAGGATGAGACCCAGCATGATAGCATACATGATCGGGCCATCGGTGGTAAAGAGCGAGAGACCGGGGTTCAGGCCGTTGATCATCAGAGCAGACAGCATGATGGCCACGCAGCCGTCACCGGGGATGCCCAGCGTCAGCAGGGGGATCAGGGTCGCACCGCAGACGGCGTTGTTGGCGGATTCGGCAGCTGCCACGCCTTCCACAGAACCATGACCGAACTCCTCCGGATGCTTGGATAAGTTCTTTGCTGTGTTGTAGGAGAACCACGAAGCTTCCGATGCGCCTGTGCCGGGCACGATGCCAACACAGGAACCGATGAGAGAACCAATCAGCACCGGGCGAAGCATCCGCTTGTACTCATCTTTTGTGATCTTACCGTCGTCATTGCCGATTTTTCCGGCATGAAGGTTCAGCTCATTTTGCTTCAATTCAGCCTTGCCGATGATCTCCACCAGTGCGAACAGACCAATGAGGGTGACAGCAAGGTCAAGACCCAGATACAAACGGGGAATACCGAAGGTAAAACGGTCGTAGCTGGTCATAGGGTCTGCACCAACACAAGAAATGATCAGACCGAGGCAGGCGGCGATGATGCCCTTGACGAGACTTTTGCCCGAAACGCCTGCGATGATGGTCATGCCGAACAGACAGACCATGAAGTACTCGGCTGTACCAAGCTGCGCCGAAATTTTGGCGACCTGGGGGCCGAGGAAGAGCAGCACCAGCGCAGAGAAGATGCCGCCGAAGGTGGAGGCATAGAGTGCAATTTTAAGTGCTGCTTTTGTGCGGCCCATCTTGGACAGCGGATTACCGTCCAGCATCGTAGCGGCCGCGTGGGGCGTGCCCGGCGTGTTGATGAGGATGGCCGACACCGAGCCGCCGTATCCGCCCGCACAGTAGATGCCCAGAAGGAACATCATGCCAGGAATCGCACGCATGGTATAAGTGACAGGTAGGAACAGGATGATGCAGAGGATAACGCTCAGACCCGGGATGGCTGCAAACACACAACCGATAAAGACGCCGAGGTTGATCCAGATGATATTTTCCAGAGTGAAGAGCAGCCCGGAGGCCGGGCCGATAAAATCAAACAAACCCATATTCTGCCTCCTCAGAAACTAACATTCAGCACAAAGCGGAACACGACCCAGATCAGTACGGCCATCGAGACCGTGATGGCGTAGTAGAGGGGCTTCTTGCAGCGGAAAAACAGCAGAAAGGCCAGTGCGCAGAATACGGCACCCACCACGAACAGGGCCGTGATCTCTGCCAGCAGATATGTGACCACCAGAATGAAGACGATGACCAGAGCTTTTGCTTCCACCAAGAGATTCAGCGTTTTCGTTTTGACGGGACGGTGCATCACCATATTGTACGCCTCCCGACCCACCAGAAGGGCGCTCATGACCAGCATGAGCCAGACCAGCATCGTCGGAAAGGCGCGGCCATTCACAACGTCCTTTTCGGAGATCTGCACCTGCTGCGGCATGATGAGCAGCAGCACAATGCCGATGACAAGAAACAGGATGCCGCAGACCAGGTCTACGGGGTACTCGATATTCTTCACCTCGAGCTTTGCACCCCATTCATCCAGCTTTGTCTCAGTATGTTCTATCAGATTTTTCACCAGTTTCAACTCCTTTTTGAATGTGCTTCAGCTTTTTCGCTACGAGATTTTTATCAGCCGGCTACGATGTCCTTATACTGCTCAACGATGCTCTTGACGTTCTCAATATGAGCCTTGACGTCATCTTCACTCATCGTGTCAACTTCCAGCAGCATGGTATCGTTTAACCACTTGACCATTTCCTGGTCGGCAAGGATCTTGTCGTACAGCTCCTTCAGTTCTGCAACCTTTGCGGCATCGGTACCCTTGCGCGCCATCACGAAGCAGCGATTGCGGAAGTAGGGATAGCCCTTGGCACCGACGCCCTCGACCCCTGCGAAGGGACCGTTTTCGATGGCCTTGTCGTCGAATGCGCAGACCACGTCAACGCCGCCCTGCTGGTAGGTCTCGAGGATCTGGGACTGGTGAGAAACTGCGAAATTCGTTTCGCCCTTTGCCACAGCCTGTGCGGCCTCGGCTGCAGACTGATACGGAGTCAACTTGAGCTGGTCGCCAGCACCCATAGAGCCGAACAGAGCCGCTGCCAGGAAAGCTTCAGAGCCGGTAGCACCGTTGACTGCCACAGACACCGGGTTGCCAGCCTTGACATAGGCTTCCAGGTCGTTCAGATTCTTAAGGTTCAGCGAAGAATCTGCGGACAGAACGAAAACGGAAGAATACAGGTTCTCAACGAACTCGAAATCGTCATAGCTGAACTGCAGCTTGGAGGGATCCAGAGTCTCGGTAATGGCGAACAGACCTTCGCCAGCAAAAACGAGGTCCTTGTCGTTTGCCTTGGTGCTGGCTACCCAGGTGTTGACGGTAGCGGCATCGCCCTTGATGGCCTCTGCCACCAGAGTGATCTTCTTATCCGAGTAATCCGGGGACATGGCTGCGGCCTTCTGACTTACCATTGCTGCGACACCAGACGGTGCCCACGGGCAGGTGACCTTCCAGCTCTCCTGTTTGCTCCCGCAGCCGGTAAGCATCGACAAAGCAAGGACACCGGCGGTGGCCAACGCCGCAATACGTTTCTTCATCATTTTACTCTCCTTTTTTGTTTTGCCTTTTCGTGTGGGGGAGCACTCAATGGTGCTCTTGTTGTCAACAGGATAGCATTTTCGCCCATCGTGAGTCAACAAATTTTCTTATTTCTTGCATAAAGTTGTATGATTTGGCTGCTAAATGGCCATTTCTGTATTCGATATGAGAAAATGTATTGTGCATATTGCTTTGCTGCACAGGTTTCTTTTGTGCAACTTGAAATGCCTGGAAAACGATCCGCTGACGGACGGAAAAGGGAGATGCTAATTATCTGGTATTGCCTTTTTGGATGGAAAGAGGAGGGAGGACGGGCAGTACAGCATACGCTTTCTGCACTCGCTCCCTTTATTCCTGGACGGATAGAAGTATTGATCTACCGATATATCGAACATTGTCACCATCTGATAAAAGGTGTTGAGGCTGGGGTGCTGGCCATCATTCTCGTTATACATGATGGTGCGCGGAGCCCGGTCAACAATATAGGCCAGTTGCTCCTGCGTCATCCCGCTGGCCTCCCGCGCTCGCTTGATGGCGAGTCCTATATCGTGAAAATCAAATCGTCGTTCATCTCTTTCAATCTTCATAATATCACCTAATGTAATTCCACATTTCAGGTAATATTATTTGAACGAGTTTGTATTTCATACTACTGACTAATTATTTTCATGTGAATGAATGTTATTCATTAACATTTCAAAAAAGAGTGCTATACTAATTGGTGGAAAGGAGATCAAACCATGAACACCGTAAAAGAAAACTCGAAAGCTGCATTTAATCAGCAGGCCGCTACTTATGATAAAGATATTAAGGGCCAGCACGCCCGCTCTCTTTATCCCGTCCTGCTGGAAAAGCTGTCTCACATTCCGTTTCAATCTGCCCTCGATTTGGGATGCGGGACTGGTGAAATGCTAAAACTCATTTTGCAGAAAGATCCCCATAAAGAATTGTGCGGCATCGATCTATCAGAGGAAATGCTTGCTGTTGCGAAATCGAAACTCCCGGAACAAGTCAAGCTACTGTTGGGGGACAGCGAGGCACTCCCTTTCCCGGACAACGCCTTTGATGTTGTGTACTGCAACGACTCTTTTCATCATTATCCTGCACCGCAAAATGTGTTAAGAGAAGTAAACCGAGTATTGAAGCCGGGCGGCACTTTCCTGATGGGAGATTGCTGGCAACCCTTTGTAGGTCGCGTGATAATGAATTTTTATATGCGTCATAGCAAAGAGGGGGATGTGAAGATTTACTCCGAAGCAGAACTCGTTTCCATGCTTTCAGCATATTTTCATAATGTATCATGGGAGCAGGTTGGTAACACGGCTTGTATTGCTATGTGCGAAAAATGATTGATATTCACTCATTGATTTTTTAGAGTGGGCGTGCTATTATAAAAAGAAAGGAGGCTCAGACTATGCGAGTTACAAAGGAGCCGGAAGTACGCAAGCAAGAAATTTTAGATACTGCACTCAAATTGTTCGGGGAAAATGGATATGAAAAGACCTCGATTACAGATATAGCAAAAGCAATCGGTGTGGCACAAGGTCTATGCTATCGCTATTTTCCGTCCAAAGAGGCGCTGTTTGACAGCGCGATTGAACAATATGCGGATGTTCTGGTGGAGCAGTTTGTAGGCTCTGAAAAGGACAGTCAGAAAACCTTGCGGCAGATCATTGAAGATATGCCTGCCACTATGGAACAAAAGGACACAAAATACTATTCTGTTTTTCACGGAGCAGAAAATAAGAAATTTCACGATCAGCTTTCTCTCAAAGTATGCGAAAAACTGACTCCGCTTGTAGAAAAACTATTGCTTCGCGCTCGGCAAAAGGGCGAAATCCAGTTTGACGATATTCAGGCCGCTGCGATGTTCTGCGTCTATGGACAACTTGGTATCCTGTTGGCAGATGACCTGACACAAGAAGATAAATCGAAAAGGATTCGTGAATTTCTGATATTTGCACTTCATCTTTGAAACAGTCCCCCGCTTTGGGGCGGGGGATTTTCAAGGGAAAGCAAATGAATAGTTTTCATTCAAAAAGTCGCGGTAAGCGATTTATATTTTGACTTTAATGTGAATGTTGTTCATTCATCTATCGAAGAAAGGGTGTTTATTATGCCAACTAAAATTGACTTTATAGGGGGAAATACAAAGCGTTGCCTTATGGCAATGGCTCTCCCCATGATTGCCGCCATGTTCCTCAATATGATGTATAACCTTGTAGACAGCCTGTGGATCGGAAATTTGCTCGGAGAAACGGCTTATGCCGCCTTGACAAATTCCACTCCTATCATTCTGATCTTAACCTCTGTTGCGATGGGGGCAACTAATGGTGTATCAATTTTGATCTCTCAGGCGATTGGCGCAAAGAACAAGGAAAAAACAGAGAGTTTGATTTCCACATCGTTCTGCGTGGCAGTAGTTTTCTCCCTCCTTGTAACTATTCTGCTTGAGGCTTTTCTTCCGGGAATTTTGAAAGCTCTGAACACCCCGGCTGAAACCTATGATATGGCATACAGCTACTTGGCGATCTATATCCTCGGATATTTGGCGGTCTACCTCTATCTTTATTTCACCGCTGTTTTGAGGAGCTTTGGCAATTCTATGTTTCAAGCCGTAGCCATGCTGGTGTCAACAATTTTGAACGCGATCCTCGATCCTATTTTTATCCACTTCATCGGATTTCACGGTGCGGCGATTGCTACCTTGCTTTCTCAAGTGATCTGTCTGGCGTTCATGTTGATTTATCTGAAAAAGAAGAAATTGTTTGAATTCAAAATCTCTGCGTTTGATAAAAATGATGTATTGACACTCATTCAAAAAGCAATTCCATCGGTTATTCAGCAGAGTATTCCGGCCATCAGCACGACTTTCTTTACTGCACTTGTTAGTACATATAGCGTCACTGCAATAGCGGCTTATGGGGTAACAGGGAAACTGGAAACCATCCTGTTTTATCCGGCGATGGCATTGAACATGGTCTTAACTACCATTATCGGACAATGTGTCGGCGGCGCACGTTATGACCGGGCCAAAGATTATTTGAAGTGTGCATTGGGGTACGGCTGTGGTCTGCTTGTAATTCTTTCTGTTTTGGTGGTCGGGTTTTCAAAGCAGCTTTCCGGCCTATTCGTCAAGAGCGATGCTGTGGCGGCTATTGTCGGAACTTATTTTCTGATTGTCAGTGTCGGGTACATTCTGAATACGGTTACAAACTGCTATCTTGGTGCCCTTAACGGTATGGGAAAACCTTCAAAGAGTATGTTCCTGATGATTTTTTATTACATTGTGGTTCGGATGCCCCTGGCCTACTTACTTTCCTATCTTGGCTTTGGACTAAATGGAATTTGGGTTGCGGTTCTGGTCAGTCATGTAGTGGCCAGTGTTGCCGCTGGCATCTCTGGAACTATTGCTATCAAAAAGCGGACAAGTACAACCTAAGTCCATTTTATTAGGCAAATGCAACTGTCCGGCGGCGGTGGCGGTGGAAACCACAACAATGGCGGCGACGGGGGAGACGGCAGCGGCTGCGGCTGCCTCATCGCCATTGCGGTGGTGGTCGTGCTGGTGCTCATTGCCATGGGAAGCTGAGGGCATTTCCACAGCACTAGGCTGCTTGCGTGACCCGGTCACAGAAAATCTAACTAGGAAATGTTATCATATAGTCACAGAAAACACCGACAACATTCCGATGGAGGATTTTAATATGAAAGCAAAGTTTTATATCTGTGAGCACTGTGGCAACCTGGTCACCACCATCTACAACGCAGGGGTCCCGCTGGTCTGCTGCGGCGAGAAGATGAAGGAACTGCTCCCCAACACCGTGGAAGCCAGCGGCGAAAAGCATCTGCCGGTGGCAGAGCTTTCCGGCAGCACCCTCACAGTCACGGTGGGTGCGGTGGAGCATCCCATGGTGGATGTACACCACATCCAGTGGCTCTTTGTGGAGACCGAAAACGGCGGACAGCTCCGCTACCTCGCCCCCGGGCAGGCACCCAGGGCGGTGTTTGAGCTGGGCGGCGAAAAGCCGGTGGCGGTCTACGCTTACTGCAACCTGCATGGTCTGTGGATGACGAAGCTGTAAGAAATAAACGGGCTCCTGCCAGTGGTTGAACGCTTGCAGGAGCCTGTTTTTGTGTACGGAATCTTTTCTGTGGGGAAAAAGCGTGGTATACTGAGGGCGACAACGATGAAGAAGTAAAAACTTCCCGTTTACCACACAGGAACATCCATGAGAGAGGAATGACCGTTATGAAGGAAAACAGAAAACTGTTAAAAGAAGTGCTCAAGGACATCCGGCACGACATGACCGATGAGGAGGTGCTGAATCTGCTGGCAGACAGTAAGATCTCCGTCAGTCCTGAAAGCGAAAAAGAAAAGTATACGCTGGGGCAGCGTGCAGCGGATTCCATTGCAAAATTTGCCGGAAGCTGGGCGTTTATCTTTTCCTTTACCGGTGTTCTGATCCTTTGGATGGCGGTCAACACGGTGCTGGCTGCCAAGGCGTTTGACCCGTATCCGTTTATTCTGTTGAATCTGGTGCTGTCCTGTGTGGCGGCAATTCAGGCACCGTTGATCATGATGAGCCAGAACCGTCAGGAGGAAAAAGACCGCCGCAGAGCGGAAAATGACTATAAGGTCAACCTGAAGACCGAGATCATGATCGAGGACCTGTACGATAAAGTAAACGCTATTCTTGCCAAGCAGTCCGCACTGGAAAAGCGGCTGCAAAACGATGGCAAAAATCATACAAAGCAGCAGGAAAACAACTGAATCCTGGGTTTTTTGCACCAAAACGGGACAAGCCGGAAAGCAAACGGTATGCGATTCCATCTCCCGGTGCTGATTTTTGTCGCATTGCGGTAATGGGGGAAAGCCAAATACAAGATATTGTTGCAAAAGTATTATTTTTTCGTGAATATTAGCACTCATATCTTGACATTGCTAATGCACGGTGCTATAACAGTGGCGTGCTCAGGAGGAAGGGCAAAAGGAGAGCCGCTAGGCTCCCCGGAAAGCCTTTCCGAGTGGACGCTTCAGATTTTTTGCCCCGACCCGAACGCCGGGATTGGAGGAATGATTTATGCTTATGCCGACTGTTTTCCATGAAAACCTGTTCGATGATTTCTTCGATCCGTTCTGGAATGACGCTGCACTGGAACGTATGATGAACCGTGAGGCTCGTGATACCTTTGGTAAGCGCGGTGCAAACATGATGAAGACCGATGTCAAACAGACGGACAACGGCTACGAAGTAGCTGTTGACCTGCCGGGCTGCAAGAAGGAAGACGTTCAGATGGATCTGAACGACGGCTACCTGACCATTCAGGCAGTGCGCAGCCACAGCAATGACGAAAAGGATAAGAAGGGCCGCTATCTGCGGCGCGAATCCTTCTCCGGCACCTGCGCACGCAGTTTCTACGTGGGCGATGTGAAGAAGGAAGACATCCACGCAAAGTTCGAGGATGGCATCCTGCACGTCGAGCTGCCTGCTCCTCAGCAGACGAAGGCTTTGCCTGAGAACCCGAATCTGATTGCAATCGAGTAAAACGCCGGTCGTGTGCGCCAAGGCACAACGCACATAAAGTGGCCCCGGAGAGCTGCAACAAGCCCTCCGGGGCCATTTTTGTTTTTCGCTATCTTTTCCGCAGGGGAAAACCATGGTATACTGAGTTCAAAGTGATAAACCAGGAGGTATACTTATGAAGTGGGGAATTTTAGCGACCGGCACCATTGCCAAAAAGTTTGCGGGCGAGGTGTAAGCACACGCCTTGCCGCGGGTCTTTTGCGTGCGGAAACCATGGTATACGGAGAACGGCAACTCGGAACTTGAGGAGGAACATCTGACCAATATGAATATATATGATTTTTGGAAAGCAGTGCTCGGTCAAAATGAGATTGAAATCAGAAAGTATTTTCAGAACGATGCCTATATAAACTGGCATTGTACCAATGAACGATTTAATGTTGATGAATTTATTATTGCTAATTGTGAATATCCCGGTGATTGGGAGGGTAGCGTTGAAAGAGTCGAAACGCTGAATGACCTAATCGTTACGGTTGTAAATGTATATCCCAAAGGCAGAAACGCTTCCTTTCATGTCACGTCTTTCATAAAAACCAAAGAGGATAAAATCGTTTCAATGGATGAGTATTGGGCAGACGACGGGAATGCTCCACAGTGGAGATTAGACAAACACATCGGAAAAGCAATTAGATAACTTCCAGTTTGCCGGGCAGACAGGCATCTGAAAACCACAAAAAAACGAAGGAGCAGCCATGGTACTTTATTTTACGGGAACCGGCAACAGCCGGTATCTGGCACGGCGCATTGCCGAAGGGCTGGAGATGCTGCTTTACGACCTGAACGCCTGCATCAAGGCAGGGGATACTGCCCCGGTGCAGACCGGGCGGGACGTGGTGCTGGTGACGCCTACCTACGCATGGCGCATCCCCCGGGTGGTGTCGGAGTGGCTGGGTAAGACCGAGCTGACCGGGGCAGAGTGCATCTGCTATTGCCCCAAAGAGGCCATCGAGTACGGCGAAAAGAGCAAAGGCAAGCCCCGGTATCACGTTGAAGCACTGGAAAAGAAGCAGAAGGACGTATGAGGGAAAAAGGAAAACCGACGATGGTGAAAAACAGATGAAATATTTATACTTGCATGGACTAGGACAAAAGCCAGACAGTTGGGACAGAGTAATAAAAGAAACGAAGGTCTCGGACAGCAGCGTCAGCTTGAGTCTGGCAGAGATGCTGGAAGGAAAAGCAGCTACCTATGGGGAGCTGTATACTGCATTCTCAGAAGAGTGCGACAAGGAAAATGACGAAATCGTTTTATGTGGGCTCTCTCTGGGTGCTGTTCTGGCACTTAATTATGCGATAGACCATCCGAACAAAGTAAAGGCGCTTGTGCTAATTGCGGCACAATACAAAATGCCTGAAAAATTATTGAAATTCCAGAATATGCTGTTCCGCTTTATGCCAAATGCAACGTTCAAGCAATTTGGCTTCAAAAAAGCAGAGGTGATCAGCTTGTGCGGCACGATGGCAGAATTGGATTTCAGGGATTCGTTATGTAAGGTGTCTTGTCCTGTATTGATCGTTTGTGGCGAAAAGGACAACGCAAATAAAAAAGCCTCAAAGGAACTTGCCGGTTATTTGAGCGATTCCCACTTCCATGAACTTCTGAAAGCGGGTCATGAAGCAAACACAGAAGCTCCGGAGGAATTGGCAGCAGTGTTACAGGAATTTTATGATAATGTCGAATAAACTACGATTCATCAAAGAAAGAGGACTGTAAAATGAACATCGAAGAACGGGCGGCACAGGCTGCCGCATGGAAAGCTGCTGGACAGTGCAACTGTGCACAGGCGGTGCTGAAGGCATTTGAGGACAAGCTGCCGGTGGATGCCGACACCCTGATGAAGCTGGGCGCAGGCTATGCCGCCGGCATGGGCTGCATGGAGAGCACCTGCGGCGCACTGATCGGCGCTGTGATGGTGGCGGGCATCGTCACCGACGGCAAGGGCACACCCCGCATTTCCAAGGAGCTGCTGCAAAACTTTCAGGAAAAGTGCGGTGCTACCATCTGCAAGGATCTGAAGGGATAGAGAACGGCGCACCGCTGTGCCCCTGCCCGGAGTGCGTCCGCAACGCTGTTCTGGCACTGGGCGAGGTGCTGGGAGAGTAAGCAGAAGTTGCGCTCTATTATAATATACGAATTTAGTTTATTTGAATCAAAGCAAAAAACTCAAAAAGGAGAAATTATTCATGGTTTTATTGGTTGTAGATGCACAGAATGGTATCGTGGATGAACGCTTATATGAGTTCAGAAAGTTTGTTGGTAATATCAAAAAGCTGATTGGAGCAGCTCGAGAACAAGGTATAGAAGTTATTTATGTACAGCATGATGATGGACCTGATACCGGATTCTCTATCGGAGGATGATGAGTTTGAGGTTTATTCCGAGTTTATGAGTTTCCGATGCAGTGAAAAAGAGTGGTCTGCTTGAGTATCTGACGGCAAAGGAAGAAAAAGACGTGATGATTTGTGGCATTATGACTGATTTCTGTATCAATGCCACGGTAGAGGCTGGTTTTGAGCATGGCTTACACATGATTGTTCCTGCTTATGCAAATTCTACGCAGGACAATGAGTACATGACTAGGGAACAGGCTTACCATTACTATAATGAATTTCTCTGGCCTGAACGATATGCAGACTGCGTACCAATGGACAGGGCATTGGAATTACTCAAAAAATGATATAGCGTAAACGGTCTTTGCGGAATACCTTTGTTACCGAAATACATTTGGTATGAACGCATTGGCGATTAGTATATTCCGGTTCTTACCTTGTCCTCTGAGGAACAGCGCCCCATTGGTAAATGGGGACGGATGCACCGGGACTACATAAAAGAGCATCGTCCGATCCTTTTTAATGATCTGATCCTGAGCGGTCATCTCTGGGTATATTTGGTTGATTTGAACGAGCAGGCACAGGAGCGGTTAGACACCATCATGGAGCAGATGAAGGTCGCCGAGGGTGTGACGGAGGAATTGAAGCAAGCCCAACAAATGGAATGGGTGCAGCGTTGCAATAATATTCATAATCGGGCAGAAGAAATTGTTTTGCATGAGATGATTTATTCATAACGGTATGATAGGAGTGAGAATAGTATATGGATAGTTGGTTTACCGTTGAACAAATAGATTGCAATACATTTGCCATCAGCGAATATAAGCACTGGGAAGAAACGCATAGTTATCTTCTATGTGGAGAGAAAATGGCTGTTTTGATTGATACAGGTTTAGGTATTTCCAATATCAAAAAAATTGTAGATACCTTAACGCAACTGCCTATTATGGTAATTACTACTCATATTCATTGGGATCACATCGGTGGACACAAATATTTTAAGTTTATCGCAGTCCATGAAGAAGAAAGAGAATGGCTATCAGCCAAATTCCCTATTCCTTTGCAGGTAGTAAAACATAGTCTTATGTGTAAGCCATGTAATTTTCCTTTAGATTTCAATATAGACCAATATCAGATTTTTCAAGGTATCCCACAAATGCTTTTACATGACGGGGATAGCATTGATTTAGGGAAACGCAAATTGATAGTTATTCATACGCCCGGTCATTCTCCCGGACATTGTTGTTTCTATGAAGCGGATAGAAAATATCTGTATTCTGGCGATTTGATATATAGAGGTTGCCTTGACGCTTTTTATCCATCAACAGACCCGCAAAAATTTTGGAAATCTGTTAGAAAAATTCAATCTTTAGAGATAGGACGAATTTTGCCTGGACATCATCATTTATCTATTCCAGTTACTATGATTGATAAGATAGAGACAGCTTTTCATAATTTGTCAAATGAAGGGAAATTAAAACAAGGGAATGGCATATTCAACTATGAAGGGTTTCAAATTCATATCTGAAATAAAATACCAGCTTGCGTTTTGAAAAAATCAACTGAATAACCACAGAACGAACCGCTGCTACATGGAAGCCAACAAACCATGCAACAGCGGTTTTTCTTTATCGTTTTTTTTTTTTTAGCTGGTGCAGGATATTAGAACTACGAAAAAGTAAAATGGACATGGCGGCATCCTCCTGTTACCGCCGTACCAGATTTCAATGTATAGAATCATTTTTGTGTCTTAAACGCAATGAAGCGGCGGTCTTGATTTCTCAAAACCGCCGCAGAACATGTGGAATAAGCGCACAAAACCAACCTACCCGGCAACGGTTTTTTCTTTTCCCGTCAGGCGGGCAGGGGTTTTCATAATGTTTTCACTGTTTTTTATCTTTTCTCAATGTTAATAATCCGTTGTGTCCAATCACGGTAAAATGCTTCTTCATGTGATACGAGCAATACAGTACCCGCAAAATCCATAAGAGCTGATTTCAATGCTTCCTTTGCCTGAACATCCAGATGATTTGTGGGTTCGTCCATAATTAGAAAATTGCAGGGAATCAGTGTTAGCAAACACATTTTTACTTTCGCCTGCTCACCTCCACTTAATGTTCCAATCGCTTGCATTGCGTGCTTACTGGAAATTCCACACCGGGCTAAATGTTTGCGAACATCTTTTATGACCATATCAGGATGGACATTGGAAACAATTTGAATTGGTGTCTGTTCAGGTTCGTCCCATATTAAGTCCTGCTCAAAATATCCAAGGGTAACTTGATCGGAAAATTTGAAGTGACCTTGCATGGACGGGATTTGTCCAATTAATGTCTTGAGCAAAGTAGATTTCCCAATTCCATTAAAGCCAGTGATAACAACTTTTTGCCCGCCTTTTATGCTAAAATCAATATCTGATAGAACTGGATAGTGATAACCAACTGCCAGATGTTTGACCAGCAGATGCTCCGTATTTGTCAGCGGTAAAACAGGAAAATCAAAATGAGGAATAATCTCTTTCTGTTCCAAAGCCTCCATTTTGTCCATTCGATCAAGCTGTTTTTGCCGCCCTCTCGCCATTTTTGCTTTTCGTCCAGCAATATTTTTCCTAATAAACTCCTCTGTTTTTTTGATTTCCTTTTGTTGCGCTGAGTATTGACGAATGTAATCTTCCCGCAACAGTGTCTTTTTTCGCAGAAATTCAGAATAAGTGCCATAATACTTTGTTATTGTGTCATTATCTATATCGCAGATACGATTTGCGATTTTATCCAAAAAGTCAAAATCATGGGAAACAACTAAAAAAGCATTTTCCAAAGAGGATAGGTATTCCGCCAGCCATGCAACATGATTTTTATCAAGAAAATTTGTCGGCTCATCTAATAGCAATACATCTGGTTTTTCAAGCAGTAGCTTTGCCAAAATCACTTTTGCTCGCTGGCCGCCACTCATTTCAATGATAGGGCGGTCAAGACCAATCGCAAGCAGCCCCAGCCCATTTGCAACGCGCTCGATCGCAGTATCAATGGAATAGAAGTCATGTGTTTCAAGCTGCTCTTGATAGTAGGCAGCAAGTTCCAGATTTTTCATATCTCCATCGGCGGCCTTTTCATATAGCTGCATAACTTGTATTTCTATTTCAAACAGCTTTGCAAAGGCTGATTTCAAAAACTCTTTCATGGTAAGCGTATGGTCGATTTCTGCATACTGATCCAAATAGCCAATCGTAATATTTGGCTGCCAGATAACCCGTCCGCTATCAGGTATGATCTGCTCTGTACAAATTTTAATCAGGGTACTTTTGCCGGTTCCGTTTTGTCCCACAATCCCGATGTGTTCCCCTTTATTCAGTGTGAATCCTGCATTTTTGTAAAGCAGGTTTTCACCAAAAGAATGTGTTAATCCTGTAATTTCTAATAAACTCATTTTCAAAAAACCTTTCTTATGTATACAAAAAAAGAAAAAGGCAGAAAGCAAAGATACACAACGGTATCTGCCTTCTGCCTTTGACATAGTAACGCAAAAACAAAAGGCTATGGACAAAACATTGCCCATAGCCTCGTACACATTATAACTGCATGGAAAGCCATTTTCTCAAAATGGGTATAAAACCCCCTTTATGGCTTCCCGATGAAATCGAAATGCGTCATTTATACGCTATACTCTGCACAATGTTTCATCGGTTTGGATTGTACAGAGTTGATTCTCTTTTTACGCTGATCGGTTAAATGAAAGTTCATATCTTGCTCCCCTTTGGAGATATATTTTTATATAGAATAGCACAAACATCGGTGTACAAGGGGTACAAACAAGATAAAATAGAAATGAGGGGCGATAGAGCGGAAATGTCAGATTTTCCACTCTATCTGAACATGGTCGTTGGTGGCCTTGATTGTAGAGATCAAACCATCGGCGGCTTTTCTTTTGTCGTCAAAATCTATGCTGTCCCAGTTGTCGAGATAATAGGATAACTTCTTTATCTGCTGGGGAGATATGGTTTCAACGCTCAATTCAGCGATTGCCTTTGAAATGGTCTGGCGTCGGGTGTCCAGTTCTTCAATTTTTTTGTTAGCGTAGGCAAGCAAGGTCGCATTGGCTCCGGTTAGCGTATCCAGCAGCTTTTCAATTTCTGCCTCCACCTGTGCCAGCTCCACTTGATAGGCGGTCAGTTTCGGATTGACTTTTTCCTCTCTGCCGTGGAGTATCTGAAAGTCTTTGAACTTTTCCTGCATGGCCGAGAAAATGAATTGCTCAAATTCTTCTTTGCGGATTTTCCCGCAGCCCGGACAGCCTTTGTTTTCCGTCCGTTTGGTACAGCGGAAATATCCGGTGCTGTTTGGTACATGGGTGGCTTTCAGAGCATACCCACAATGCCCGCATTTGATTTTTCCGGCCAGCCAAGTGTTCTTCGGTTTCCGTCCCTGCTGGAAGGTGGTATTTGCCATAAGTTTTTTCCGGCATTTCAGCCATGTGTCAGAGGAAATGAGTGCTTCATGGGGAGCGATAACAAGTATCTGGTCTTTTAAGCACCTGTCCTTGTCCTCTTTCACATCCCGCCCCTGATAGAGATAGCAGCCGTTTGTTCCGGCAAAGTCAGAAGCGTCATTGACAATCGCTGCACCCTGGCTCTTGAAAAATTCGTACAGCTCCAAATCGGCCTGTGCGTAAACCGGGTTTCTTAAAAGCTGGGAAAGAAATGTACGGAACATGGATTTGCCATAAATTTTTATATCATGTTCCTCGAAGTATCGGGTAATATCTCCGAAGGAGGTTTCCGGTTCAGCGTACATCTCAAACATCAGCCGTACATGGTCGGCGGCTACGGGGTCGGCAACCATTTTCTTTGTGCGGATACCCTCTACCACAGTAGGCTCTAACTGATAACCGTATGGTGCCTGCCCGCTCATGTGGAAGCCTTTCAGGCACCGGGAATAGTAGGCGTCTGTGACACGCTTCTGAATTGTCTCACGTTCAAGCTGGGCGAATACAATGCAGATATTCAGCATGGCCCGGCCCATCGGGGTCGAAGTATCAAACTTTTCCGTGGATGATACAAACTCCACATCGTACTCTTGAAACAGCTCCATCATCGTTGCAAAGTCCAGAATAGAGCGGCTTATACGGTCCAGCTTGTACACGATGACCCGCCGGACCTTTCCTTTGCGGATCTCGCCCAGCAGCTTTTGAAACTCCGGTCTGTCCGTATTCTTACCGGAATAGCCTTTGTCCTTAAATACCCGGCAGCTCCCGCCTTTCAATTCATACTTGCAAAAGTCGATCTGACTTTCAATGCTGATACTGTCCTTGCGGTCTACTGACTGTCTTGCGTAAATACAATCTTCTCTGATAAATTCCATATTGGGCTCCTTTCCTTGCTGGAATGGAGCTACCAACCTTACAACTATATTATACCATCAGCAGCCCCGGACAACAATGTTGCGAATGATTAGGGAAACCTGTCCCCATATTTGCTGAACACCTCAAAAAGGCAGCGCTCAATTTCTTTTTTGCGCTGTTCTTTCTCCTTCGGTGGAAGCACCGGCGTGAGGCTTTCCAGCACAATGATCTTCCCTTGAAATGCGACAGACTTTGTTTCTCGTTCATAAGTGACAGCTTGCGTCATTGAAAACCTCCTTTGCGAAAGTGCGTGTATATGCCAGCCTTTCCCGCTTGTCCTGTGGGGAAATGTCAAAAGACGGCACCCAGCAGGTGCCGCCCTTTGAGCTTTCTCCACTTCGGGTCAATGTGGCCCGAGGTCAGCAAGGACTGGAAAGGTACTTTTCTTTGGCGTCCTCCACGCTGTTGAGGTCAAATATTTCATAAAGTTGCCCCACAACTCGCCGTATATCCTTCTTTGAAAATCCGCAGTTCTCCATTGCCATAATGACATAACCACGGCAGGCGTCATTGCTCCATTCGTCCGGTTCCAAGCCGGGGATCATTCCAAACGCATTTCCCATAAAGTGCTTCTCTTTTGAAAAGATGGGGAGCCACGCCGGATCGGTTGGCCTATCATCAGACAGCATTGCCGGGGGCTCCCCATAGGTTTTCATTTCATTTCAGACACACCGGACGGACATAGGCTTCATGACCCATAGTATTTCAACTCTCCCCATTCTGATGGCAAGGCGTTCTCATTGCCTGCGACGGCTCACGGCTTGCAAGACCGCTTCAACGCTCGGACTGTGACTAAACGCAAGTATCCGGGTTCTGCGCCTGTTCCGGTGGAGCCAGCCTTGCCCCACCTATGGCATGGACCTGTTCGCTCGCTCAGTTTTACAAAGACTGTATTCTCTGAAATCTGAGGTCATGGCGGGTCTGTCACACAGCGCGTTCCCCTTCGTATCCGGGTGTCTTTTATTCAATTTTCAATCTGCATGAGGCTTGTCTGAACCTCGGGCCATTGTGACCCGAAGTGTTTTACCTCTCATAAGCCATTTCATTTTCCGGCCTAAATCGGTACGCCTTACAAAGAATTTTTCAAAATTTTTTCTAAGCGACGCAGACCTCGCTCGATTGCGACACGAACTACTTTTTCATGGACGCCCTCTGCCCGGGCAATGTCCTGTTTGGTCATGCCGAGAATGAAATGGGCGTAAATCCGTTTTGCCTGTTTGTCTGGCAGACTGGTAATCGCTGCGTGAAGTTCCTGCATGGTCACTTTCCGCTCATACAGTTCATGGGGAGATAAAGCGACAAAGACAGCCTCATGCTCCAGCCCGTCATCCCGATCAAGGGAATAGTAGGCTTTGTGGCGGTATGTACGCAGCCGATAAGCAGCCTCTTTACGATCAAACTCTTTGAACATTTCTGCAACTTCTTCCGATACTTCCATGAAGCAATCCGATGTATAGAATGGGTAATAGTCCCGCAAATTGATAATAGCCATATTGACCTCCGTTTCGGTTGTTGGTTGACGAGTGACCGAAACGAAGGCGGCGGGGAGCGGCACCGGGGAATGACTTCGGGCCAACATGACCCGAAGCAGCCCCATAAGAACACAAAAGCGCCCGGGCGGCATGAAGCCACACGAACGCATGAAGTTACATATTCATTTATGTGTTGTCTAATTTCACATTCATAACCAGACTGTCCCGGAGGGGGAGCTACGCTTTTTTTAGCTGGTGTAGATCATGGGTACTGTGAAAAAAGACAAAAATAGACACGGCGGCAATCCTCCTATATGCCGCCGCGGATTTGCACGGTGTTAGGTCGTCGTTATTTTAAGGTAGACGAAAAGAAACGGCGGCTCTGAAAATCAAAGCCGCCGTTTCATAGGCGCGTGAAAATGTGTCTGCTGTACGACGGCTTTTTTTCTTTTGCCGTCGTCCGGCAGATTAACATATGAAACTATAATTCATTTATGGTTGCAGTAATCGACATATTGCGAATTCGTTTTGCCGGAGCATATACAGCTGCGATTGCCGCAATCGAGACAAACAGAAGAATAACGCCCAAAGAGGTAATTGGGAACTGCCACACAGCAGATGGAAAATGCCCTGCAATAAGGAAATCATACAGCGATTTGCTAAGCGGCAAGCCAATAGCGCAACCAACAACGCACCCCAAAACAGCATAGGTGAATGCTTCACAAGCAATCATTTTCGTCATTTGCCGTTCATCCATTCCTACTGCCCGCATAGCTCCATATTGCTTCATTCTGGCAGACACACTCATGGAAATGCTATTGACAATGTTCATTACCGTTACCAGTGCAATAATTGCCAAAAACGCATAAACACAGAAAACAAAAGCCATATAAGTTCCCGTAGTGCGCTCGTCGCGTTTATCTCGAAAGCTATATGTTTGATCTACGGAATTCTGGATTGCCTGAACATTTTCGTCCGTAACATCTCCCGTTGTTTGTATCAGCACAAGAGAATAACCTTCCTCTCCTGTCAAACGGACAAATGTTTCATCAGAGGTAATCAATGTGAGCTTTCCATTTGTCAATCCATTCTCACTAAATGGGTCGTTTTTTAACAGTCCGGCTATGGTAAGGGTTTCATCCCCAATCTGAACAGTGTCACCGATTTTCCATGTGCTGTCCTGATCGGATGTTGCCAAAACAAAATTGCTGTCCCCAAAAACTTTGGACAGATCACTCCCCCTTTTCAAAGCACTGTCTTTTTTCAGACATTGTAAATCAAAATCGTCATAAGAAATCAAATCGACTGTGCCAGAAAAGTTGGTATCGTCGTTTAGTTTGGCAGAAACATCAAATACACTACGACGCCCGTAAACTTCCTTCACTCCATCCATTTCGCGGATGGTTGTAAGCAGTTCCCAAGGAATCGCATTACCGTCAGCACTTGCAATATCTATATCTGATGCGGCAGCCGACTGAGGAATCAGGTAATCCACAAAATCGACCATAATAGAAAAGCTCAAAAACAGGATGATGCTAAGTGCAAAAGAACCTGTCATCAGGAATAAATTTTTCTTCCCGGAGATTGCATGGCTGACACCAAGAAGGGATTCAATTTTTCCGAAGCCTACATACGGCGAATGGCGCATTGTTTTTTCGTGGTCTGCATTTCCAGACACCGCTGTGATAGGAGATACCTTTGCAGCATGTTTTGCCGGAGCATTTGCGGCAATCAGTACAGTAATCAGTCCCACAAAGATACCGCAAGCAATGCCAAAAATACTAATGCCAAAGAGAGGAATATCAGAAAATTCTTCTTTGACTACAAAACGCAGTACCGCGCAAAGTCCCCATGTAGTAACAACCCCTAAAACAAGACCGATAGGGATAGCTGTTTTGCACCAGTTCAATGCCTCTAAACGGACAAAGCGGATGGTCTGCTGCTTACTCATACCAATGCAGCGCATCATTCCGAAAAATTGGGTTCTCTGTGCAACGCTGCTGTTCATGCTGCTGGAAATCATCAAAACGCCTGCAATCAAAATCAGCAGGAACAGAACAACCGCAACAGAAAGAAGGGTTTGCCCCATGGAACTGCCGAGCAAGTCTCCAATAGAGAAACTTCCATGCTTACCAACCAATCGGGCCTGTTCCATCCGAAAACCCATTTCTGTCATACTGAATACTGCTGTTACCATAAACACAGCAAATACAATGCAAAGCAGCGTCATACGATTTTGTCGGCGGTGAACTTTAGCGGAGATGGGAATAAGACTAAGATAGCTTTTCATTCACGGCACCTCCCAAAATCAGTCAAAGTACCATCCGATACCTGTAATACCCGGTCTGCCGTTTGCGCAATACTGCGGTTGTGGGTAATCATAATGATGGTCTGCTCGTATTTTTTCGATGTTTCTTTGAGCAATGCTATGACCTCACTGCTGTTTTGTGAGTCCAAATTTCCTGTTGGCTCGTCTGCCAGAATCAGAGAAGGACGGGTAATCAATGCGCGGCCAATCGCCACTCTCTGCTGTTGACCGCCGGAAAGCTGACTGGGTAAATGATTGCGACGATCTTTCAAATTCAAAACCGTCAGCAGTTCCTCCAAATATCTCTTATCCGGCTTTTGATAATCCAACAACAGCGGAAAAATAATATTTTGTTCCACCGTCAACTCCGGGATAAGGTTAAACGCCTGAAAGATAAAGCCGATATTCCTCCGGCGGAAAACGGTCAGCTTTCGATCGTTCATGGCAAAAATGTCCTTGCCGTCAATCAGAACCTTGCCAGATGTTGGCGTGTCCAAAGCACCGATCATATTCAGCAGTGTACTTTTACCAGAACCGGATTCCCCGACGATTGCCACATACTCGCCCTTTGGAACAGAAAAGCTGACATCCTTTAATGCCTTGACAGAGGTTTCTCCGTTGCCATAGGTCTTACTGATATTTTTGACTTCTAATAAGTTCATAGTGTAAACACCTCTTTCTGAATGATTTTGCGATATAGGCAGGCTGTCTTTGTTTGTCCTGCCTATGTGTGAGAGAATAGCACCTGAATCTTACTGTAAGCCTACAGCCAGCCTACAATTTTGTAGGAATCAGAAAATTCATTGTGAAAGTTGTCCCGATACCTAATTCGCTGTCAACCTCAATGGTGCCGTTATGTGCTTCAACGATTGCCTTTGCCAAAGGTAATCCCAGTCCAATCCCTTGCTTGTCCTTAGAAAAACGACTGCGATAAAACCGCTTGAAGATGTGATGTATATCCTCTGGGTGGATGCCGCATCCATTATCCGTTATCACAATTTGGACACCAGACGGCAACTCCTTCCACGCAACACGAATTGTTGCACCACTTTCTGTATGGTCAAACGCATTTTTCACAATATTGTCGATTGCCTCATTCAACCAATCACGATCACAAAAAAGAGAAAGATGATCCGAGCCAGACAGAATGATTTCTTTCTTTTCCTGTCTGGCTCTATATGCAAAATGCAGTTCAATATCCCGCATCATATCTGCAACATTTTCTGCGTTCTTTTCCAAGACAATGGCTCCGGCATCCAATCTTGTAATCTTGAGCAGACTTTGCACCAGTGTTTCGATACGGTCAAGTTCCTGCTCAGACAAACCCGCAAATTCTTTCACGGAGGACACTTCTATATCCTCGTCTTGAAGGAGTCCGTTATAAATATTGAGTGCTGCCAGCGGTGTTTTCAGTTGGTGTGAAATGTCGGAGATTGTATTTTTCAAAAACTCTTTCTCTCGTAACTCGTTATCTGCATGGGCATTTAACACTGCCGCTAAAGAATTGATGGAATGAAGCAGTCGGTACAATTCGCCCTCATTGTCACATTCAATACGGGCATTGCGATCACCATCAAGATACGCATTGATTTGTAATATCGCCTGCTCCATGATCTGATTTTGCCGATTAAAATATACAAAGCAGACTGCCCATACAGCACCGCCAGCCAATAGAAAAAGGATTAGCAATAACAGAGAAAGCCGTCGATATGACAGCCATAGAAAAACCTCGGCTAAGAGAAATGTAACCCCAAAAACCAGTGAAAGCGAAAGAAATAGATTTTTGATTTCTTTATTTGCCAGTATCTTCATTCTGCACCTCACCCGATAATATTCCATTTATATCCCATACCTCGAACAGTCAGGAGCATTTGTGGTTCACTTGGATTATCCTCGATCTTCATACGAAGCCGACGCATATAGACCGTAAGGGTACTACTGTCGATATAATTCCCGTCGCAATCCCATAGCTTATCTAAAATTTGTCCCTTTGTCAGCACCATGCTTGGGTTTCTCATAAACAAGCACAGTAGCTTGTATTCCGCGGCAGTCAAATCCAACAGCTCCCCATTTTTGAAAACCTGTCCTTGCAGCAAAAGAACTTTGATGCCATTCGACTGCAATTCTGTGTCTGCTGCTTGAAAAGAATTTGCACGTCGAAGTAAGGCGTTAATCCTTGAAACGAGAACCCCCAGTTTGAACGGTTTTGTGATATAGTCATCACCTCCAATATCCAGCCCCATAATAATACTTGTTTCCTCATCCGAAGCCGTCAGAAAAATAATTGGCACCTTTGATGTAAGTCGAACTCTTTTGCAAAATTCAAAGCCAGACCCATCTGGCAGAGATACGTCCAACACCAACAAATCATATTTTCCGTCTGTCCACAATTCCTCCGCTTCTTTGAGCGTTCTGGCGATATTTAATTCAAATCCCTGCTTTTTGAAAGCAAAAGAAAGCCCGTTAATCAGGCTTAGATCATCTTCAAGAAGTAATATATTACTCATACTTTTTTACCTTTCCTTGTTTTGTTCGACCATCAATCGGCTTCTCCGCAGTTTTAGGGAGCAGCCAAACACCGGCCATTTTCACAGCGCCGGGGATACGCCCACCAGCACAATAATAATTTACCCTACGAGGTGTCACGCCCCACTTCTCGGCGGCCTCTTTTAATGTCATATAGTCCATTTCGCACCTCCACAGGATATATTATAGTTCTCTATCTCGAATAATACAAGTTAGAGCCTACACGGATGCGAAATAAAATACTACTTAATGTAAAATCTCATTACATTCTCATAATTCAACCAGAAATGTAGAATGATATAGGGTGATATGAGAATGAACCAAGATGAAAGAAGGTTTGACTTTCACGGCCTCGGGGCAGCTCTCAAAAGAGCCAGAGAAGAAAAGGGCTGGACACAAGCCTACGTTGCGGAATTAGTAGACCGTGACTCCCGTACCATTATGAATATTGAGAACAAAGGTCAGTATCCCAGCTTCGACCTTTTTGTTAAACTCATTACCATGTTTGACGTTTCAGTTGACCAGTTTATTCATGCGGACGGAGGGGCAAGGTCAAGCTCTTGCAGAAAGCACATTGATGTTCTTCTAAACTCCATGAACGAAAAAGAGCTTGTCGTGATAGAAGCCACAGCCGAGGGCATTAAGAAAGCCAGAGAAACGGAGGTTCCAGAATAAGGGCCTCTGTTTTTTTGCGCCATTTTAGGGGCTGCCGCTAAGTGGCAAGCAATGCCTCTGTGGCCACAAGTGGCACAAACGGCTTGTTGGGGCTCGCCCCAAACCCGTATCTTCGGGCCAACATGGCCCGAAGTGTCAGCGTCGCTTTGCTCCTTGTTTTCATAACCTTAACGCTCCTTTTCCTGCTTTCTTCCCGGCTCGGTGTAGCCCATCAGAGTGTCAATGTTCGCCTTGATCGTGACGATCTCCTGCATATCCCGTCGTGCCTTCTGGTATTCTCCATAGAGCTGTTTTTTCTTTGCTGTGAGCTTGCGGCCTTCCTCCTTCAGCACATCCATTTTAGGGAGCTTCGCCCCGCCCAGCAGAGAGCGCATTTCCGCTTGTGCAGCCCGGTACAGTTCAAGGTCGGCCTCATGCTCCGCAAGGAATTTCCGGCTGTACTTCGTCGCCTTATACTGCTCAAAGACTGGGCGGGTTTTGGCATACTGAACCGTTGCGGCCTTTAGCCCGGCATTGGTTTTCATGGCCTGTTCCGTCTGCTTGACCTGTTCGGAAATAACATGGAAACGGTCTGCCGCCTCGGTGGCTTTCTTCGACAACTGCTCATAATCGGTCAGGTTATTGTCCTGTATATAGGCAAGAGCGGCGGCCATCTGCTTAATGTTAAATACCTTCGCCCAGCGTTCATATCCCGGCCCCTTACCGGCAGCCAGCTTCGCTTGAATATCCACCGCCAGACTGATTTTCCGCTCCGAGTGCCCGGGGCGTTTTTCTTTGCCCTCAATGGCGGCCAAAACATCTTGCAAGTCGTAGCCGTCCCCAGCGTGGAGGCACGCAGACGGAAGCGTTCCTGCCCTGCCCGGTTAGCCGGAAGCTGATACCGCCGCCCCGAACCGTCTTGACCTCATACCCGGCCCGCTTCATCAAATTGAGAAATTCGTCCAAATCAGCGGGGCGTTCCGCCAGCGCAGTATCAATGGCAAGGCGCAGCCTGTCCTGGAAAGCGGCCTTTCCGGTCTTTCTGCCACTCTCCATAGTTCCGATACTTGCCCTTGCTCCGGGGCTTCGGGTTCTCCGATGGATAGCCCGTTTTCAAGGCACAGCCTGTCGAGAGAGCCGCCGAAGGGCGAAGCTGGAACCCAAAAATTTCGGAATTTCCGGGTGCAGTCAAGGGTGGTGGAGTTGTAATAAATGTGACAATGGATGTGCTGCTTATCGGTGTGCGTGGTAACGATAAAAGCGTGCCGCCCCTTCAGCGCATAGCCAGCTCATAGCCGATACGGTTCGCCTCCTTCGGGGTGATCTCGCCCGGATAGAAGGATTGTCGTATCTGATAGCACAGCACATTATTTTCTTTCTTCTGTTCCCGGCCCGTCATAGCGGCATAGCTGGCCTTTGCCAAAAGGAACTCGTCCGCCACGGTGGCCGGATCACATTCATAAGCGGAGATATACTTTCCGCTTTCTGTTTTCTCCGGGTCCTTGCCATAGTCCAGACAATCCCGGATAGCCTCAGCAATCGTTTCGCCTTCGCCTGCATGGCGCTGCAACAAAGTTGTGGTAGCCAGAAATCATCCCTCCCTTCTATGAAAAAAGGGCGGCCCGTCCAGACCGCCCGACTTCGGGAGTATGGCCGAGGCTGCTAACTTGCCAGAAACCGGTACAGAGCGGATTTGCCTCCGTCCAGCGCCAAAGAAGGGAGCCAGCCCGCATACGGCGAAAGGAGAAAGGCGAGGAATAGAAATACAATCCCGCCGATGGGGGTCGGCGTGAAAAAGAGGGTGATACCCAGCACCGCCAGGATCACGGAGACAATCGTCAGCAGGAAGGCGCAAATATCAAACAGGAACACCAGCAGAGCCGTCAGAAGGGACAGCGCCAGGGCGAAAGGTGCAACCAATATTTTCAGCAGTATCTTCATCTTCAAAACCTCCTTTATCTATCCTTTCTACCTCTATTTTATCATGCCTGCCCGGGGACATAAATGTTGCGAAAGATTAGTAAATCCTGTCCCAAACCTTCGGGTCATGCTGGCCCGAAGCTTGATGGTTTTATCTAAAAAGTTATGATATAATGAAATCAATATTTTGGTTAGACGAGGTGATGAACATGGGGAACAGCAGAGACGACTTTACTTCAGCAACAAAGGAATTACTGGCAAATCGGGTTGGTAGAAGATGTAGTAATCCTGCTTGCCGAAAGTTGACTTGTGGGGCAAATACCAATCCTGAAAAAATTACAAATATAGGGGTAGCAGCTCATATCTGTGCAGCGGCTCAAGGCGGTCCACGCTATGACGCTTCTATGACACCCGAAGAAAGAAAGTCGTTTGAAAATGGAATTTGGTTATGCCAGTCTTGTTCTAAATTGATTGATACGGATATTACTCGTTATCCTAAAGAACTGCTACAAAGTTGGAAGCAGCTTGCAGAACAGACAGCAATTTTGGAAGTCGAAACTACTTCTTCCACACCTGCCTTTGAAAAAGATAAAGAGCTTGTCCAATTTTATTTGGAGTGCTTTGATCGTCCAGCCTTTCAAGATGACATTTATCAAGAAGGTCGAATGGAGGATTTTGATAAAGCGATTGAAGATACGCTAATTGCCTTGAATACAGGGGTACTAAGAACTCGTGATGGCTCCATATTAAAACAGGCTGATGGAAAATCTTCTGTCCAAAACTCTTTATGGAGAGAAAAACTCTATACTATCACTGACATGCTAACAGCAATTCGCAGACGATTGAAAATAGCCAAAAAGGAAAAAGCCTATTCGACATATGGCACAGGCGAAGATGTCGCTTATTGTTTCTATGATCGTGAGCTTGCTGAATGGCTTAATTCTACACGAGAAGAAATACTAAAAATTCTATCGTCTATTTGTAAAGAGGCTGGACTTCGGGAATTACATTTTCGGAAACATAGATATAGATGGTAAAAAGAACAAGGCGGCAGGTCCCAACATCGGAACCTGCCGCCCTCGTCTTACTTTGCCACCAGCTCGGAGAGCTCCCGCAGCACCTTTGACACCTCGCCCCACAGCTTTTCATAGTCCCGCTTCAATCCGTCGATTTCCTCCGGGTACGCGCCATAGGTGTGTGCGTGTACGGCGACCTGATTGAGATTGTTGGAACAGCGCCGTTGCAGAGATCGCTCTCTTTACGGGTGCAAGGTCGATGTGCAGGAATACCCATTCAGAGCCATTTTCCGCACATAAGCCCCGGCGTTGGAAATGCCTCACCTCATATCCGTTCATGGATGGCTTCCAGCTCGTCCGGCGTTACCATGACGTGCAGATGGACATTCCGCTTGCGGTTCTCCATCAGCGTTCCAGCTCCCGGCCTTTCCGGCGCTCTTTGGGCTCCTTTACCTTGTCCAGCGGCTTTGCGTCCAGCTCCGGGGCGTGGGTGGGATGTATGCGTGTTGGGTACGCCGTCGATCATGTTGCAGTTCTGCTCCGTGGAGAGCTCGGCGGTTTTCAGATAGTTTCTTTTTCGTGCATGGCGATCCTCCTTTATCGTTCCTCATGGTTTTTATGGCTCCGCTTCTGACCGGGCTCCTTTTGGGGTCCCTGCCCTCTGGTTCCTTCTTTGAGCCGGGCAGTAATGGATGGGCGCACCCGGTCAGGATTGCCCGGTGCTGGTTTCAGCTCATAATCCTCCATCTGCTTTTCGGTCAGCGGCTTTGCGTAGGTCAGTTCGCCCCATGCCATCAGCCTGCCGTCTGCCACAGGACGCCGCCTGTCATCATCGTAGTTGACGATGGAAAGAGGCTGGTTATCCGGCGGCTTCGGGTAAGTTCCTATGTCCACGGGCCGCTGGGTGAATAATACGAAACGCCCTCCGGTCCCAGCTCGGTATGCTTGACCGCCGCATGGTAAAGCTGCTGATAGTCGTCCACCCGGCGGTCAAAGTCCCTGCGCCCGCGACTGGTTCCATAGCGGCCCCAGTAGTAATCCCGATGGCCGTTTTCCAGGTAAACTGCCAGGTCACAAAGGGCTCGGCGCTCCCGGATTATGCCCCAGCGCAAAGCCGTGTCCGGTTTCAAAGGTGGCAGCTTTCAAAATCACATATCCTTGTACTGTCTCCAAGAGATCCCTCCTTTCTGTGCCTCGGACCAACATGACCCGAAGTGCTGGATGTTACGAAATAAGAGGGCAGACCGGGGAGGAATGTAATAAGATATACCCGGAAACACCCTCAAAAGCCCGGAATGTCAAAGCCTTTGGGCGGCAAATCGTAACAGCCGCCCGGCCTTTTCTCCATTTTCCTCATGCGTTCCCGCTTTTCCGACGGTTTCCGCTTGCTTGCGTGTCGGAGCAGTAGGCTTGACGCCCCTCGGGCAAAAACGCCTTTCCGCAGACCGCACAGGCCCGCAACTCCGGGGAGATGCCTTCCGTTGTCAGCGCCGCTTGAAGCTCCGGGTTAAGAGGCAGGACAGCCTCACGGAAATAACGGCAGTATGCCCCTGTCGCACTTGTGCAGCATATAACAGGCACAGTCAAGAGGAAGGCACAGGCCGCTTTCCCTGTCATAGTTGGCACACATCCCCGTGACAAGGGAACGGATTTTCTTCTTCTCGTCACGGGTCAGCTCCCGGGAGTCCATTCAGGACTTCGGGCCACGATAGCCAGGGCGGGCGCTCCACGATCGAGCGCCGGAACTTCTTCCGGCACTTTTTTCTTTCCTTTGCACTCCTTGTAGTAACGGCATCCCTTACAAGGGTCGTCATTGTCCCAGCCGGGGTGCGGTACTTCCTTCATCATTCGTTCAAAAGGGCTGCTTGTAAAATTCATTCTCATTCCTCCGTATCTTCCTCCCACGGCGGGGTATCTTCGTCCTCGGGTTCCCTGCATCTCCTCTCGCTCTCCGTCCTCCGGCTTGTAAATCTTGAAATAGTAACCAATCCCACCGCCGGCCAGCACCACCACCCGATCAGTCAGGGCAGAGGGCTGTCCTTTTTCTCCGGCTCGGGTTCCGGTACTTCCTCCACAGGTTCGGTGGGCTTTGGCTCTGGCTCCGGGGTCACTTCTTTGGGCGGTTCCTTGCCCTGTTCGGCAAGAGGAAGAAGGTCGTCTACGGTAACGGTATTGAGGAAATAGACGTTCTCGCTGGTTTTCTGCTTGTCGATCACCAGATAAAACACGCTCTCGTCTGCTGTGGTGATGGTGTAGAACTCCTTTCCATCCTCGTCGGTGGCGTTGTCCACCACGGTTCCCGTCCCGTCCGGGGTAAAGGGGTTCTGGGTTTCCGGCTCCGCTTCGGTTTCTGCCGGGGCGGGAGCTGTCTCCGGCTGCGGCTCGCTGCTCTGTGCATAGGCCGGGACCGTAAAGATCAGGCAACACAAAAGGCTGGCAGCCATCGCCGCCAACCTGCGGTATTTAGTTTTCTTCATGGGCTGTGTCCTCCTTTTCGGGTGCCTCCGGCTTCGGGTCAGTATGGCCCGAAGCGGTAAGGCTGTTTTTGGGGTCATTCAGAAATGCCATCAGCTGGGCGGGCGTCAGTTTAAGGGAGCGCACCGCCTGCACGATCTGGCTGTTTTCTTCCTCCTGTTTCTGCTTTTCCAACTCCCGGATTTTGGCCTGCCACTCAGCAGCCTTCTCCCGTGCTTTTTCCAGTTCCTTATCGAGCTTGTCGATCTTGTTCATGCAAGGACTCCTTTCCTCTGGCTCACAAACGCCCGAAGGCATAGAAATGTGTCTGCCAGTAGCTTGAATTGATGTTTGCGTATTGGATGGGCGAACCACAATGAAGCATCATCCCGCCGCCCACATAAATCCCCACATGGGATACAGGGCCGGGGCTGTCATAGGTTCCCGTGAAAAAGATAATGTCGCCGGGCTTTGCCTCGGAGGGGGAGGGCAATGATAGCACACTGGTTGTAAATGCCCTGCGCCGTGGTACGGGGCAGGTTGTGGACGCCGCTGGCCGTGTACACCCAGCAGACAAAGCCCGAACAGTCAAAGGAGGTGGACGGGCTGGAGCCGCCCCACACATAGGGCCAGCCGATGTACTTTGTGGCTTCTTCCATGAGCGCCGCAAAAGCCGGGTCATCCAGCGCCTCGCCGGGTATCTCATAGCTGGGGCCGGTATCTTCACCGCCGTTGTAAATCCCTTCCCACAGATAGGGCTTGTTGCCTTTGAGCTGCTGCATAACGGTGTAGATTTCCCGCTGCTGTTCGTTAAGCCTCGGCAGGATCACGGCAGGCAGTGTTTTGTTTGTGAGGGTCACATTTAAGATGTAATACTCATAGGGGACTTCCTCGGTGGTGGTTTCCCCGGTCTCCGGGTCAGTGCTGGTTTCGGTGCGGTAGCGTATCTCAACTTCCTCCGTCAAGGTCAGTTCATACTGTGCCTCGAAAATCTCCCGCAGTTCGTCCTGCACCTGTTCCCGGAAATAGACATGGTACTTTGCAGAGAAATAGGATGCCAGCTCATAGGGGTTATGGCCGATCTCGTCCACGGAATAGCGGTACTCGTCATAGCCGGGATGGGTGCTTTCAATGTTCGCTACCGTCTGCGCCAGCTCGTTTTCCAACGCTGTATAGTCCTCGTCCACCCCCAGCAGGTCCGTATCCTCCGAGGCGTAGGAGGTGCCGGATAACGCATTGGCAAGGCCGCTGCCAAGCGTGGGGAAAATGGAACTTACCGCCGACACAAGAAAACAGAGCAGCAACAGCAGGAGCAGGACCAGCACCGCCACGGGATGACGGGTCACAAACTGCGCCGCTCGACGGGTCGCAGTTCCCGAAGCGGCAGCGGTTTTCTTTGCGGCCTTTGCGCCCTGTTTTGCAGCCGTTGCCTTCTTTGGAATACCGGCGTTTCAGTTTCCATTTCTGCTGCACACGGGAAAGCGGATTGCTGGCAAGCTCCGGGTGCTCGGAGGCCATCTTCTGAAAGTCCACATTGGCCCGGGCTTTTATGTCCTTCCGTTCCCACTTTGCCACCTTCCGGGCCGGGTGTTCCTGCCAGCGGCGTTTGGCATAGCGGGTCAGTTTCCGGGTTCCGGCCTCTGCGGCCAGCTCGGATTTATGGGCTCCTTCCACACCCACATTTTCATGCTCAACTTCGTGGATTTTGTTGTGGACATAGAACCATGCTTCTGTACGGGCTCCCCGGACTGCCTTTTTTGCAAGCCCCGGCGGCTTCTTCGCTGCCCGTTTTGCCTCGGTCTTGTCCAGTTTCTCCCGGGCCTTTCCCAGCTTTTCCCCGGCGTGTTCCGCTTTTGCCTGTGCTTTCTGGTACTTGTCCTTTTTGCTCCCGGCCTTCTCGGCGGAGCCCTCCGGCTCCTGTGCCTTGCCGGTATCCTGCGGCCCGTCCGCTTCATCTTCCTGCCTCATGCGGTCAGAGGGACGGCTTTTCCGTCTGTCCTCTTGAAACTTGCCGCTTTTGGACTTCGGGCCATCGTGGCCCGAAGGGCTGTCCTGCCCGGTATCCTCGTCCTCAAACCGCAAGCGTCGGGATGGTGCAGGGGAAGGCCCTTCCCGTTCCGCCGGTCCGGGGCGATTGCCCCCGGTATCCTCCGTCGGCCCCGGCCTTTGAAAATTCTGTTTGTCCGGTTTCTTTCCGATGATGTATCCCTCCTTTCCAAACCTCGGGCCATGGCCCGAGGGTTATGCCAGTTCATTTCCTGTTTTGTCCTCCGGGCGGGTGGTCATAATGGCGTACAGCTCGGTATTCTGCGGGAAGCGGTCAACAAACGGGATGGTGGTATTCCCGAAGAACAGCCCTTCGCCGGAATTGGTATGGGTCACATAGGAAGCTGGTGGGGCTGATCCCAAGCTGTTTGGCTAAAATCTGCCGGTCCCCTGTGCCTGCGAGGCAGCAAAGGAAGTCGAGTTTTCAAAGATGTTCTCGATCTCCGGGCTTGCCAGAAAATCCTTCACGTTCTGCGTTAAAGCACTGGGAACGCACCCTTTTTCGCAGCAGCATTTCCAGATCGCCACACAGTAGCTTGCCGTCAGCCGGTCACGGGCAGCACATGGAACTCGTCGAAGTAGCACCATGTAGCGATACCGCGCAGGAAATTCATGGACACCTGCGAGTTTACCAAGTCCTGCATAATGAGCATGGCAATCGTCCGAAGCCCGGCCCCCAGTTTTTTTAAGTCAAGGCATACCAGACGGCGGTTTAAGTCCACATTGGTTTCATGGTTGAACACGTTAAGGGAACCCGACACATAGATTTCAAGGGCAGTTGCCAGCCGTACCGCCTCGCCCTCCGGCTGGGAACAGAGCAGGTCATACAGGGTTTGGAGGGTCGGCATTTTGCTTGTTTCCGGGTCCTGCAAGTGTTCCCGGTACATCTGGCGTACACAGCGGTCAATGACGGTACGCTCCACCGGCTGCAAGCCGTCCTTGCCGCCGACGATCAGCTCCATCAGCGACAGAATAAAGTCGGCTTTCAGCGCCATCGGATTTTCCTCGTCGAAGCTCAAATCAATGTCCATCGGGTTGATGTGGTGGGGGCTGTCCGGGGCGATCTCGATGACTTGTCCGCCCAGCCGCTTGATAAGGGGCGAATATTCGCCCATCGGATCAACCACAATGATCCGGTCACGGGTGGCAAGGAACACGTTCACAAGCTCCCGCTTTGCGGCAAAGGATTTGCCGGAGCCCGGCACGCCGAGGAACAGGCCGTTGGGATTTTTGAGCTTCTTCCGGTTTGCCATGATGACGTTATGGGAAAGTGCGTTGAGCCCGTAATAGACGGCTTCGCCATCCATGCGGAGCTCCTGCGTCATAAAGGGAACGAAAATGGCCGTGGAGCTTGTCGTCATGCCGCGCTTGATCTCAATGCCGTTATGGCCCAGCGGAAGGCTGGAAAGAAAACCATCCTCCTGCTGGAAGTCCAGCCGCTTCAAGGTGCAGTTGTATTTCTGGACGATACCAGATACCGTGAACAGGTCGTTGTCCAGCTCCCGGCGGGTCGGGGCCATGTTCACTACAAGGAAGGTCAGCAGGAACATTCGCTCGTTCCGGCTCTGCAAATCTTCCAAGAGGGTCTTTGCGTCGTTGCTGTACGTTACAAGATCGGGTGGAAGTATGTCCATGTCGTACCCTGACCGGGCTGCCTTCTTTTGTTCCTCCACCTTCATCTTGTCAATGTCGGAGACTTTGGCCTTGATGGATTTTACGGCGGCGGCCTGATCGACGGTTTGGATATGGAGGTGATGGTCATTTCCATCCATTTCCAAAGCTCTGCCAGCAGCTTGTCCAGAGCTCCGAGGCCAAAATCTGCAAGTAGGAGGCAGCACCCCAAGTCGTCCCCACCCGGAACAGACGGCTGAAACGAAAATCGAAACTGTCCGGGGCGATAAAGTCTTTGGTGGAAAGCCCGGTTTTGGGGATCATATCCCATGAAAACCGGAAGGGGGAGCCGCTGCCGGGGTGGAGCTGCCCGTGAAGAAGCTCCAGCCGTTTCAGCCCGAGGGGCGGCACTTGACGCCCAGCTTTTGAAGTTCCGCAAATGTCCGCCTCTACACGTTCCAGCCTTGCCGGCGGTGGAAGGTCGTCCACGTTCACGCCGAAGGTCAGGAGCTTTGTGCGGACAATGCCGTTGTTGCTTTTGGCGATCTGGTTTTCCAGCATTTCCACATACTCACACCGGACGCTGTTGTAATCATCGTCCTGCATGGGGATGTTCACGCTGTACCGGCTGCCCGGGCGGCTCCGGTGGTTGAGGAAGGAAAGCTGGAACGGAAGGCTGCTGTCAAAGTAGTTGAGGCAGGCGCTCCACCCGTCAAAGATGCCGCCTGATCTTCGGACTGTGCGAGCTGGTAGTTGATGTCCTCGTATTCAATGGTTTTGGTGTAATAGCGGTCCGCTACCGGCACACCGTCCCGGTACATTTCCCGGTAAGGGAGGGTCTGCTGGGCGGTGGTGGGAATATTCTTTCCTTTCGTGAACAGGCCGGTAAGGCCTGTTTTCAGGCTTTCTGCCTGCGGGCTTTCAGCCCTTCTGCTGTTTCGCAATCGGCTGCGCCTCCTTTCTGGCGCTAAGCAGCGCATAGAAGTTTTCGGTTTTGTAAGGCCGCACACGGGGATAGAGGAACCGGGTGCGGATGATGTTTTTCAGCACTTTTTCCAGCGGAAGGCCATCTCGTTCATACATAGCCAGAAGAAGAACGGGAGCATGAGGCCGATCATCAGGAACATGGCGGCACTGTTCCCGATACCGCGGGAAAACAGGTAGGCGGGAGGCACCGCCGCCGCGCTGGAAAAACAAACAAGCTGGCGCTTCGTCAGATTGAAGGCCAGCTTTGTCTTGATTTTGGAAAGGTCTTTTGGTACTGGTACATAGGCCATTTTGGTACACCTCCTTTATTGCTTCGGGCCAGCATGACCCGAGGTTATCTTGCGGCCTCTTTGGCCGGGGCTGTGCTGCGGGCAGCTTCGGCGTCCGCTCTGCCTTGCCCGCCAGTATTCGGGGTGATACTGCCGGATGGACTGATTGAGTTTTTCTTCAAACTGTCCTTTGTCCTTAATGCGGTCAGGGATTTTCCACAGCTTTTTGTCCAGCAGCTCCCGGAGCACTACGCTTTCCTGTGCGTCCTCCTCATAGCAGATATAGCCCTTGTCCTTGAAGCCGCATTTTTTGGCCGCTGGGGAGAGAACGGCGGCTACCTCGTTTGCCACCATCGTTCCGCCGTGGCTGGCGGTAGATACCAGAAACACCCCCGGACAGAGGGTTTCACAATTCTGCACCTCGCCCCACGGGGAGCTTTTCGGCGCATGGAACATTCCGCCCGTCCGGCTCCGGTCCGCCTGCATGAGCGCCGCCTTTTCCAAGATGGCTTTCAGTTCTGGGGAAAAATAGGCATATTCCCGAAGAACGCGGGCAGCCTCCCCGCCGCAGGCGTTCATCAACAGGGTATAGGCGTCGCTGTCCGCTTTGGTACAGCGCCCCAGCAGTTTTCCGTCGTAATAGCAGGCCGCGTCATAGCCCGTCCGTTTGCGTGGCATGGTTCCCGCCTCCTTTCTGCTTCGGGCCAGCATGGCCCGAGGTCAACGCTCTGCACTGCGGCTGGGCTTTTCCTTCGGAGGCCGCTCTGCCTTTGCCTGCTCAGCAGCCGCTTTTCCGGCTTTGAGCTGGTCGCTGATGGACGCACGCCCCACAGAGCCGCGCTCCGCCATCTGTTCCAGCTTTGCCTCATAGGCTTGCAGAACAGCGGTGTTGAGCTGTTCCCGGAACTCCTTTGTGACAGGGTAGGCCATATCCCGGTAGCCGCCTTTGCCGTCCGGCTGGCTGGGCATCCCAAGAAAGAGGCCCTTGCTGCCCTGTACGATTTTCAGATTTTCCACCACAAAGCAGTCATTGAATTTCACGCAGGCAAAGCCCATCAGATTTTTCACAGGTTCGATGACCCGCACGCTTACATCCAGCTTCAACGGTGCGGCCGGGGTGGTGTTTGCAACCTTTTCCTGCATGGTTTCCTCCTTTCCGGCGGGAACAAGGTTCCTCCTTCCAGTCATAGCCTTCCGCCCGAGTGCCGCCAGCGTGTCCGCCGATACGCACCCGGACAGTTTCAGATCGGTTTCCACCATAAAGCGCATGGTGTCTGCTTTAGAAAATTCTTCGGGGAGCTTTCCGTAGAAAGCCGGGTGCGGCTGTCCGTCCGCACCCTGTTTGTAACGCCGGGGCATACCGCCTCCTTTCCGCTTCGGGTCATCATGGCCCGAAGTCTCTTAATGGCAGCCGAAGATGGATTTTGCAAGACTGCCTGTTTTGAATAAGGTAAAACACAGCAGCACCGTATCCCGCACAGCGGATCCCTTCCGATGGGGTCGCCGTCGGTGGCGATACTCTGGATCAGCACCGCATAGATGGCGACACAGACTAAGATCAATAGACCTTGAAAGCCCACCGCAAAGAGGGAGCGGAAATAGTTCTGCCCCATGTGTCCGGTTTCCCTGTTGGGGACTGTGGCAAACGGGATAGGCGCTAAACTAGTGAGTAAATAAATTTCAATCATACGGCCATATACGATGACGAAAATCACGATGTTTAAGGCAATCATGGTAAGCTGGATCAGGAAGGACTGGAGCCAGAGTCCGAACAGAGGGCCTAACTCCATCGCCTCAAGCTCTGTCCGCAGACTGTCCAGCACATCCGGCGTGATCTTCTGTCCCGTTCTGGATAATGCCCGCTGACTGCTGGATCACATGCTGGCTCACATCAAAGACCGCCAGCACGATATTGAAGGTATTCAGGATCATCACAGCCACAAAGGTTTGAACACCCACTTAAAAAACATCCATGTGTCAACTTCATGTAGGTTGTTGCGTTCTATGAGCATCTGTATCAGCTCATAAGTCATTACAAAAGTGAGGATGACCCCGGCGATTGGCAGAATGGCAGTTTCGGAGATCTGTCGTATCATGGAAAAGACCCCGGCGTTCCAGTCCGCCGGGGTCGTGCCTACCTGTGTGGCGATTTCGCCAACGCTCTGATTGACGTTATCGAAAAGGCCGTCCAGATTTCCCATGATACCATCGACGAGCAGACCTTTCAGCCATTCAACGATTGCGTCGATGATAAAGTCCATACATCAGCTCCTTTTCTGGAAAAAGGGACAACGGGTGACATTTAGCTGAACAGCCCGGACAGCAGAGGGATAAGCTGAAGGCCGATCAGAACGACACCGCCGCCCGCCATGAGCTGCTTAATGCCCTGGCTTTTTGCCGCAGGGTTGTCCGACCCGTAACCTTCCAGAAGGTTGATAACGCCCCATACCGCCAGACCAGCGCCAAGAGCCATGACCAGAATTTTAAGAATGTCGATTGCCTGATTGAAAAATTCCATATACGTTCCTCCATTTTGTTTGTTTGATGGTTTTGGGTACAAAAAAAGCCGCCCACATCGGCGGCGCTTCGGGTCAACATGGCCCGAAGTTACACAAACTCGTCGCTGTCCAGATCATCGAAATTCAACAGGTCAGCTTCTTCGTCCGTGTCGGAGCCGTCCACTTCGTACACCGTGTATTCGTCCTCCGGCTTTAGTCTCAATGGCCGGTGGCGGAACAGGCTTTCCAAGCGGAAGGCGTTTTTCTTTTTATCAAATTCGGCTGTGTACTTGTAATTCGGGTGCTTTTTCAAGTCATACTTCGGGGACAGGAAAGGGGGAGCCCCGAAGCTGAAGATACATTTATCCCCGGGCATGGTGGTGATCTCGCTGGTGGTCATCAGCTCCCGGCCAAGCCGCTGCATATTCTGGCTGTAACTTTCAGACTGTCCACGGCTTCGGCCCTCGGTCTGCATAGAGATGGTGGCCTTGCCCAGCCAGTTTTCCGAAATATCCTTTAGGGTGGAAGCCTCCCGGCCTCCGAGGAATACGATACTGTCCATGTTGCCCATGATGGTTTCGGAATGGTCTTTGTACAATGCCTTGCACTGGCTCATTGCCTGATAAAAAAGCGTCAGGCTGATCTCACGGGAGCGGATGACGGCCACAATCTTTTCCAGCCCCGGCACCTGCCCGGTGTTGGCAGCCTCGTCCCACAGCACCCGCACATGGTAGGGCAGACGCCCGCCATAGGTGTTATCAGCCCGTTCACACAGAAGGTTGAACATCTGCGAAAAAGCGAGGGCAACCAAAAAGTTGTAGGTGGTGTCCGTGTCGCTGATAAGAAAGAACAGCGCTGATTTTTCATCCCCCAGCTTATCCAGCTCCAGTTCGTCATAAGACATGATCTCCCGAAGTTGGGGAATATCAAAGGGAGCCAGTCTTGCACCGCAGGAAATCAAAATGCTTTTGGCTGTCTTGCCGCTGGCGAGCTTGTATTTCTTATACTGCCTCACGGCGAAGTGCTGGGGGCTGCGGTGTTCCAGCCCGTCAAACATATAGTCCACCGCGTTTTTGAAGGTTTCGTCATCCTCCCGGACTTCCATGCTGTTTATCATTTCCACCAGCGTATTCATGTTGCGTTCTTCCTCCGGCCCCTCAAAGACGATGTAGGCCACAAGGGCGCAGTACAAGAGGGTTTCAGCTTTAGTCCAGAACTCGTCGCCCTCCTTGCCGTCACCTTTGGTGTTGGCAATCAGGGCGGTAACAAATTTCAAAACATCGCTTTCTGTCTTGATATAGGCCAGCGGATTGTAGTGCATGGATTTTGAAAAGTCGATACTATTGAACACCCGCACCCTGTATTTCTCCCGTTGCAGAAACCGCCCGCACTGGTCGAGGGTGCCGCCCTTCGGGTCTACCACCACATACGAGGAATGGGCTTGAAGGAGCTGCGGGGTCAGCCAGAACCTTGTCTTACCCGAACCGGACGAGCCGATGACACAGGCGTTTAGGTTCCGGGCATTGGCGGGTATTTTCGGACGGGTGTTCATGGTCAGGAACTCCGTCCCGGTCAGAATGACATTGTTCTGAAATTTAGGGTCTACAAACGGCTTTATATCCTCCTTTGTTCCAAAGCGGGCGGTGCCGTACTCTGCATCCCGCCGGAATTTTTTCGCCTGCCTGATCTTTGACTGTATCAGCAGATACATCAAGCCGCCAGTGGGTTACCGCGCCCCGTAGGTTTCAAGGGCTTTGGGAAATCAATCTGAGCTTTGTCCAGGGGCGATCCGGTATAGCCGTCCCGATTTTGGAGAACCAGAACACAAAGAGGTACGGCAGGTTTGGGAGCACATATTTTCTGATCTTGTCACTCAACGTCCGTCCTTCACCGCCTCTCTGGTCCGCTGCTTTTCCTTTGCCTGTGTCCTGATCTGCTCCGTGAATTTCCGAAGCTGGCCGAGGATGGAAGCCTTGTCCTGCTCTTTGTTCAGCACCTTTGCGCTGTACTTCTGGAAGGCCGCCGTGATAGCGTCCGCCTGATTGGCTTTGAAAAACAGCAGGTAATGACCGGGGCTCACTTTATGGAAAGCGTAGTCCACATGGAACTCCTTTGCGATCCGGTCAAAATCCTTTGGAGCTCCCACATAGGGCATGGCGCTTTTGCCGCCATAGTGGTTCATCAGCTTTTTTACGCTCTGGCGTCCCTGCGGGGTCAGCGCCTTCCGGTGGTGCTTTTGCAGCGCCCGCGCTACCTTCCCAAGCGCGGCAGCCAGCACTTTTCCCGTGAGCTTCGTTGTCCTGATCGAAAGGGCAACCGTTTTTTGGTTTACTTCTTCCTGCATAAAACCTCCTTTCCGTCGGGGTTCCCGCTATCCGGGAGGCCCCGTACAATCTCGGGAACAGAAACCTCGGGCCAATGTGGCCCGAGGCTTACCGCTCGGCATCCATGCCGGACGGAGCTTTCTTTTCCGGCTCCGTCTGGACTTTTTCGCCCTGTTCCCGCATGGTCTGCAAGATAGGGCTTCTTTTGAAGCTGGGAGGGCTTTTCGCCGGACAGCGGCGATACATTCAAACGGTCAGCCGCCCGGATGGCGTTGTCCGTGAGCTGCCTCTGCCATGCGCCGCTGGGAGGCGAAACCGCTGCTTTTCAGCTCGGCCCGGGTGTCTGCGTCAGGCTTTCCATCAAAGAATACCTGCAAGCGGTTGTCCTCCCGGTTCATCTCCACGCCCCCGTCGAACTCCCAGCCGGAAAACTCCCGCTGTGCCTGTTTGGAAAGCTGTTCGATACGGGCCTTTACCCGGCGGATCTCTGCATTGTTGTTGGTAAGCTGGTAGCTTTCAAAGGGCCTCGGATCGCTCCGCCAGCTTGACGCCATGCTTGCTTTCAGCTTTTCGATCTGGTCCGGCACCAGCAGCGCACAGCCATCCAGCTTGCCATGCTTGCGATAATAGGCGTTGACCTCCTTCATAATGAGCTGGGAGCGTTCCAGCCCGTCCAGCTTCTTCTGGAGCTTTTCAATCGCTGCCGGGTCATCGGCGCTGATCCCGCCCATGCCGGTACTGCGTATCTTATCCAACAGCCCTTGAATATACCGCCATTCCTCCATGTTGCTGTCCCGGCCCGGTTCTGTTTTCCTTCTTTCCACCGGGAAATGGCAGATCCGGCGATCATCATAGAGGAACCCTTGCGTCAATGGCAAAGCCCTGGTTCATGTTTTCGGCCAGCTTGCGGGCGTAGGTGTCTAACAGATGGTCGATCTTCTCATGGTACATGGGGTCCACCCGCGATTTCTGCTGTTCCGCTATGGCGGCGGCCTTGTCTACCATTGCCCGGTATTCCGCCGTTGCGCTCCCTTCCTTGTAGTCGGAAAAGCTGTTCATTTCTTTTGCCCGGCGGGCGGCTCCTTCATTGATAGGGTAATAGTTGATGGTATGCACCTCCTTTATGCTTCGGGCCATGCTGGCCCGAAGTCCTATTCATGAAGAAGTCCCGCCTTGTCCTTTTTCGGAGTGGGTGGGGCTTCTTGAAACCGTTTGAGTGCAGCGAGAATGGAGTGGACAGGCTCGGCCTTTTCAGGATAGGCAAATATCCGGTGTTCCGGCGGAATGTCCTGCGGCCCGTGGTAATACTCCTAAAGCCCTCCGGGACTGCCGACACATACCCACCGGGAGCGAATACGCCGCCCTCGTTGATACGCACATCCCGTCCGTATGCTTCATAATCGAAGTAGTTCTGAATGTGCTCCGGTATGTCGATGGTCCCAAGCTCGTCGGCGTACAGACGGCCCAGCCCTTCATCATCAGAAATATCCGGGTAAAAGCGGTAAAGGTCAAGGTTCTGCGTCAGGTTTATCAAATCCTTCACGCTCCGTGTGTGGTTTCCCAAGACAAGAGCGGCTTCAAAGGTTTCCAGTCCGCCCTTATCCCGTACTTCCAGCAGGGCGTGGCCCAGCTCGTTCAGCTCGTCGATGTTCTCACATTCGTAGAGATGATCGTAGACATCACTGTCAAAGCTGGTAAAGAACACTTCGCTGTACCGTTTCCCGTCCCCGATTTTGGCAAGGCGGCCTGCAACTCCTGTATCGTCATGGGGAAATGTACCGTTGTCCCTACCTCGATCCCCATCAAGGGGTACAGGGCGGTGTTGGTTATATAGGCTTCAAACATGGGCTCATTCCTCCTTTCCGGCCCGGTCAGCCAGCACCTCATAAATCCCGGCCATAATGTAATCGGCGCAAGGGAGGGCAATCGCATTTCCCAGCGCCTTGTAACGTTGCAGAGGCCGGATCTCCACGCCGTCCGCCCCGTACTTTGTCCAGCCCTCCGGCAGCCCCATCAGCCGTTCGCTTTCCGTTTCCGTCAGAAAACGGATACAGCCGCCCTCCGGGTCGCCCTCATACCAGAAGGCAAAGGGCGTTACATCACTGGCTAAAAGAGTGGGAAAAGGGTCAGTTGGTAATCCGAAGCTGTTTCGGAAGGCCGTTTCTTCCTGCCTTTTTGCCGCTCCCCGCATACGGAAGCACTGAAAGGGGTGGATGACTGGTATCTGCCGCCCTGTTTCAAAAGAAGCTGTTCGATTTCCTTCGGCGGCGGCCCGCCCGCCCTCTCCGCAAGGCGGAGGAAGTGGGAGCATTGGACGGGGCTTAAATAGTATGTCTGCGGCACGTCTGCCTCCAAAATCCGCCACGACGAAAATCCGCTGCCTTCGCGCCAGCCTTCGGGAGCCTGCCCAATACTGGGCGTCCATGAGCCGCCAGCACACATCAGGCGTTCCCCCTCGCACCATTCCGGCGTTTCCCCATCTTCCCGAAGGAGGCATTGGAACTTCGGTGTCCGAGAAGGCGGATAGGACGGCTCTAAAGTCCATTCGGTCATTTGTAGAAAACGCTCCCATGACGTTTTCCCAAACAGCGATAGCTGGATATAGGTTATCAGTAGCATCCCTCATTTCCTGTATGATACGAAACGCCTGATAGAACAGGCTTGATTTTGCCCCGGCAAGGCCGGAGCGGTTGCCAATCAGAGAAAGGTTCTGACAGGGGGAACCGAAGGTAATTATATGGACCGGCGGGATTTTCCCGCCGTCCACCTTCGTAATATCCCCCAAATGCACCATGTCGGGAAAGTGCCTTTTGGTTATGGAGATGGGCGCTTTTTCAATCTCGCTGGCCCATACCGGACGGATACCGCACCGGGAAGCAGCCAGAGGGAACACGCCGATCCCGTCGAAAAGGCTTCCCAGTTTAATGTCCGGCATGGCCCGGGGTGCCGTGTCCCTTCACGGCAAGCACCCCTTCCAGTGTGGTCGCCGCAATGCCCAGCCGCCCGGCAACCGCAATATCGTTTTTCACATCCTCGTCCACAGCGCTGCCACAGACGATCAGGGTATGGGAGCGCCGCAGCATATCCCGGCGCATATCAATCCCGGCCTTGTGTTCCTCGGGAACGCTGTCATTCAAAAACAGCGGCAGATACAAGAGTGGGCAGATCGGGGAAAAGCCCGCCTCATAAGCAAGGCGGCAGTAGTGGGCCGCCAGCTCCATATCAACATCCGGCTCGCCGCTCCATGCGGCGGTCAGGTACGCTAAAGGTCGTTTCATTGGTTGAACCTCCATTTCTATTTTGGTTTAGGGAAAAGCAAGGTATCGCCCAACCCCTCCGCCCCTTCCCCCGGGAAGGGGAACGGCTCTGGAGAATTTATATCCCCGTCGCTTGATCGGGAAAAAGCATAACCGGGAGAAATCCGTCAAGGGTGCCTCCGGCACCGCCTGCGGCGGCGCTGCCCTTGACTGATTTTCCCGGCTATGCTACGGAATAACTGGCGACGGGGAATAATTTATATCTCCAGAGCTTCGGGGCACGGGGCAGAGCCCCGCAATCCTCGGGCCACGTTGACCCGAAGTTTGGGCTTACTTTTCCTGTTCGTTTTTCTTCTCCGGCTTTTCGTGTTCCTTCTGCTGGCCCTTCCAGTCGTCCAGCAGCTTGATAATCTGGTCCTTCATTTCCCTCGGCGTAGTTTCCTTGCCGAAATACTTGCTCAGTTCCGCACCTGTCAAAATCACTTTGTCTACCTCCTTTTTGTCCTCCATCATAATGCCGTCGATCACATCCCCGTTGAGTAGCTTCTTTTCGTCCAGCTCACGCATACGCTTTGCCTGCGCCTGTGAAGGCGAGGACTGCTGGCTGTCAATGGCGACGGCGATATAGTTCTGGTTCTTCTTGCCGATATAGGAAAGCTCCACCGCCGTAGTAAAGCCCAGCTTTTTTTCATCCATCAGCTTCATCAGGTCGGGAACCAGCTCATTGAGCCGGATATACCGCTGCACCTGCTTAACCGCCATCTTATTGCGCTCGGCCACGATCTCGTTGGAGCGTTTGCCAGCGTCCTTCGGGTCAATCTGGCCCGAAGTGCGGGAGCCCTGGTGCTTGATAGCTTCAAGCTGCATTTTCAAGGCTTTGGCCCGCTCACTGGGGAGGATTTCTTCACGCTGGTTCAGATTATCCTCGACCATCTGTGGTGATGGCTTCATCATCCGTCAGGTTTCGGACGATACAGGGCATATCCGCATATCCGGCAAGCTCGCTGGCTTTCTGGCGGCGGTGGCCGGACACGATCTCATAGCCGCCATCCTCACGGGGACGGACGATAGCGGGCTGGGTCACGCCCTTGTCCTTGACGCTGGACACCATAGCCCGCATTTCTTCATCATCCCGGACTTCAAAGGGATGGTTCTTGAAGGCGTGGAGTTCGTTCAGCTTGATATAGACGATCTGCTCCTTGCCCCGGCGTGGAGCATCCTTTGGCTTTTCGGGTCCTTTCGGAGCGGGAGCGGCCTGTATCGTTGGAGCCGTTTTTTTCTCCGGTTCCTTTTTGACCGCCTTTTCCGGTTTCTGTGCGGGAGCTTTGGACTTCGGGGCTGCGTCCTTGTCCTTATTTGCTTTCGGGGGACGGCCCCGGCGCTTCGGCTGTTCCGGCTCTTTGGGTTTTTCCTCTGCTTTTTTCGGAGCCTCCGGCTGCTTTTCCGGTTTCTCCGCTTTTGCCGGGTCAGGCTTTTCCCCGCCGGGAGCTGCCGCCCGTTCCTCGGCTTTCTTTTCCTTCATAATTTCAGCGAAGTTATAGACAGAAACCTGTGGGTTCTTTACCTCTGGTTCCGTCTTTTTTTCCGGCTCCGGGGAAACGGAAACCTTCCCCGGCTCTTTTGGGGGAGCGGGAGGCGTTTCCTTGCCCGGCCCGCTATCCGTTACCGGCTGTTCCGGCGTTTTTGTGGTTTTATCATCTGCCATAAGCATTTACCTCCTGTTTTTTGGCATGAAAAAAGGGGCTCAACTTTTCAGTCAAGCCCCCGTGGGAAGTTCCTCCTTTCTCCGCCATGATACAAAAATACCGCCCGTAGTCTCGTTTGGGCGGTACTTTGTGTAAGATTGGCAGTCCATTATTAAGTTTTTTATTATGTTCCCTTTGTACACCGTTGCAAACATTCTTCTTTGTCAATCTTATGAAACAATATATCATGTAATATCAAATCATATTACATTCTCATAATCTAACCCGAAATGTACAATGATATAGGCTGATATGAGAATGAACCAAGATGAAAGAAGGTTTGACTTTCATGGGCTCGAGCTCGCTTTGAAACAGGCCAGAGAGGAAAAGGGCTGGACGCAAGCATAAGGTCTCATTGCTGATGGAGCACACCAGTCGCCCCGGCGATGTGGCAGACCCGTGGTACACCGGGGAGTTTGAAGCCACATGGCAGGATGTGCCGGAGGACTGCACCGCCCTGCCGGAAGAGCTGCGATAAAAGGGAAAGGGGATGACGAAACGATATTGCAAGGGCGAACGGTTTGCTGACCTGTCGTTTGCCGGGGAAGTCTTTGATGGCATAAACCTATTGACATGGTACGAAAATGGGTTTATACTATCTCCAACACAAGGAAGGGAGCGCAGACAGATGAAATATACAACAGATGCCCGGCACAGGCTGCCCGGGCGAATGCGCTGCTCCCAGACAAATTCCCGGCAGACAGACTGAAAAAAACAGGAAGATGCCGTTGTCTGGGAGAAGTACCCGAACATACATCGTCAAAACAAAAGGAGAATCGACAATGGCTGATTATAAACTGTGGAACGCACTGAAGGATGCTAAAAAATATCGCTGGGTGGAACTTTCTCACTCGCTGAACAACGAAAGCCCCTACTGGTCCGGCATCCCGGAAGGCTCCGTGGAGCTGGCAAAGACCGTGTGGGACTGGGGCAAGCCGGAACTGGAATGCCTGATCTAGACCTTCAAATTCCCCGGACAGTTCGGTACCCATATCGACTTCCCGGGCCACTTCATCAAGGGCAAAGCGCTGTCCGAAAAGTATGATGTGAACGACCTGATCTTCCCGCTGGTGGTCATCGATATTTCCCAGCAGGCCAAGAAAGACCCCCGCTACGCTGTGACAGTGGAGGACATCAAGGCCTACGAGGCAAAGTACGGTTCTATCCCGGATGGCGCGCTGGTGGCTCTGCGCAGCGACTGGTACAAGAAGTGGCCGGATATGGATGCGCTGTCCGGCATCGACGCAGAGGGCAAAGAAAATGCCCCCGGCTGGTCGCTGGAAGCATTGGAGTATATCTACAAGGTGCGCAACGCCGCCGCCAACGGCCACGAAACGCTGGATACCGATTCCTCTGCGGTGGCGGAGGAAAAGGGCGACCTTGCCTGCGAGCGCTATGTTCTGGACAACGACAAGCTGCAGGTGGAGGTGCTTGCAAATCTGGATAAAGTGCAGCCTGCCGGTGCGGTGGTCATCGTTTCTTATCCCCGCATTGAAGGTGCAACCGGTCTGCCTGCACGGGTCTGGGCCATTACCGAATAAGAGCGGAGAAGTTGGAAGATGAGGTGGAGGCCTATGTGGGTCATGCACCCGGCGGTGTGTGCCCCTTTGGGGTGAACGAGGGCGTGGCGGTCTATCTGGACAAGAGCCTGCGCAAGTTTGATACCGTCTACCCGGCGGCGGGCAACGGCCACACCGCCGTCAAGCTGACCTTGCAGGAGCTGGAAGCAGCCGCCGGAGCCGAGGGCTGGGTGGATGTCTGCAAGGAGCCGGAAGGCGAATAAGGCATTATACAATAAACGCAAAGGGAGCTCTGCCCGGACATCCGTCCGTGACAGAGCTCCCTTTTTGATTCGCGGAGTATTGTCAAGCAGAAACCGGCAAGTTTGCAGAGGTGAATTTTTCGATGCAGGAAACGATCTGCATCCTCTATACCGCAAAGCCCTTGACCTTTTTGCCGGAGCCATGCTGTATGTTGTGATGGAGGAACTGCTCCCGGAAATGTCGCAGGGGCAGCACTCCAACGTCGGCACGGTGTTTTTTGCGGTGGGCTTCAGCGTGATGATGGTGCTGGATGTGGCACTGGGGTGACGGTTGGAGTCCCCGAAAACGAAATCTCTTTCGGAATCTCCGAAAATGCCTAAACTTCTTGACAGAGGAGACGGCAGGGCGTATTATTTTGGCAGAAGGACCGCTGAGAAGCGGCTTTTTACAGGGTTGAAGATTAGCTCTATCTAACTGTTCTGCGCCCTTATCCCGGAGGACGTCTGGAAAAGGCAGAGCGTAAGGAGGACGAAACATGGAGCGAAAAGAAGCGGTTCGCCGTGCCTATCGGCTGACAGGCGGCAACAATTTTTATGACGGCATGATCACCTGTTCCACCCCGAGCGGGAAAGCGGTGTGCCGCCTGGTGTGGGATATGAACAAAGTGGAAAGTGATGCCTATCTGGAAAAGGCGCTGTCCGGCATCCCGGAGCATTTCTCCGGCAGGCTGCTGGAGGTGCCGGTGGGGACCGGCATACTGACCATGCCAGTTTATAAGACTATGCCGGAGGCGGACATTACCTGCCTCGATTTCTCGGCAGATATGATGGGGCAGGCACAGGAAAAGGCAGACCGCCTGCACCTGAAAAATGTGACCTTCCGGCAGGGGGATGTGGGCGCACTTCCGTATGCGGACGGTGCGTTTGATATTGTGCTGTCGCTGAACGGCTTTCATGCATTCCCGGATAAAGAAGCTGCATACCGGGAGGTTTTCCGGGTCTTGAGACCCGGCGGAACCTTCTGCGGCTGCTTTTATGTGGCGGGCGAGCAGAAGCGGACGGACTGGTTTATCCAGCACGTTTATGAAAAGGCGGGGTTCTTCACGCCGCCCTATGAGACGGCCTTCAGCTTGAAAAAAAGGCTGGAGAAACGGTACGCAACCGTAACACTTGGAACAGTGAAGAGCATGGCGTGGTTTGCCTGCCGGAAACCAGAATAAGGAGAACAGGAAGGAACCTATGAAATACAAAATCGAGAAAAACACCGTGCAGGAGACGCTGATCCTCCCACTGTATTCCCGGAAGCTGTGTACCGAACTGTACCCGAACCTTTACCGGGACGAAACAGCGGTGCATCTGATCGACCAGATCGACTACGACTTTTCAGAGGCAGAGAAAAATTCCCGCAGTCTGATGCAGCGGTTCGGTGCGCTGGAGGTCGCCATGCGGCAGAACGACCTTGCCTTTGAGGTGCGGGCATACCTGAAAACCCACCCCTGTGCGGCAGTGGTCAATCTGGGCTGTGGGCTGGACAACACCGGCAGAGCCTGCGACAACGGCAGATGCAAGATCTACAATCTGGACTTCCCGGATGTGATTGCCTTGCGGCAGCAGCTGCTGCCTGCCGGGAAGCGGGAACGAAACATCCCCTGCGACCTGAAAGACCCCGCATGGTTTGACCGTATCGATGCCACCGGCGGGGCGGTGTTCTTTGCCTCCGGGGTGTTCTATTACTTCCTGACGGAGCAGGTCAAGGCGCTGGTGCAGGGGATGGCAGATGCTTTTCCCGGCGGGGTGCTGGTCTTTGATGCCGCCAACCGCACGGCGGTAAAGATGATTGCCAAAACATGGCTCAAGAGTGCAAAGATCAAGGATGTGGGAGCATATTTCGCGGTTTCGGATGCTTCCAAGGAAATCGGCGAGTGGGACGGCCGTTTGCAAGTATCCAGCATGGGCTATATGTTAGGTTACAGCGACCTGAAAGACCCTTCTGTCAGCGGCTTTTTCCGGTTTCTTGCAAGGGTCGGGGACAACGGGATGAAAATGCAGATCGTGAAGATCGAATTTGGAGACAGACAATGAAATATGCAGGGATGCCCATGGGGATGTGGGTGCTGTTTGCTGGCTCCTTTCAAAAGCAGCTGACCGCTGTGCTGGGCTATGATGCAGCCACCGCAAGAGCCATCACGAAAAAGGCAAAGCCGCAATACCGGCAGATCATTGCTGGTTTGCCGGAGTTTGAAAAGGCCGACCGTTTCAAAATGAATCTTGTCAACTGCGCCATGCTGGGGGCGTTCGTCCTCTGTATGCCGAAGCGGCCGGATGCAGAGGCGCTGACAGTATACTATGAGAATGCCCAGATGACGCCGCTGATGAAGTGGTTCTGCCGCAAAAGCGGAAAAAGCAAGTTCACCCCAAAGGATATCGCCGCCATGAAGGCCACCGCCGCTCTGAATGCCGCCGACCGCAACCCCTACTCGTGGAACATGGAGTTTTACGAATACCCTGACGGCAGCGGCTACGAGGGACGATTCACCAAATGCGGCATCTGCGTGCTGATGAAGAAACTGGGGCTGTACGACCTGACCCTCGCCCTGTGCCGTCTGGACTACACCATGAGCGAAGCGGGCGGTGTGACCGAATTTGTGCGGCAGTACACCCTTGCCTCCGGCGGACCCTACTGCGACTGCGGGTACAAAAAGAAAGGGTATAGAAAAAACCATAAGTCATCTGCCACGCTCAGCGGAGCAAAAACCACACGCCCAGCAGGAGCGCAAGGAAGATCAGGTTGGACAGGGTGAACAGCCCAAAATACTGCTTCTTCCCCTGTGGCAGCTCCCGTGCGATCTGCCGGTAGGAAATAAGACTGGCCATGGATGCGATCAAAGTGCCAAGACCTCCCAGATTGGTGCCGATGATGAGGGCTTGTGTCTCTGCCGTGAACCCGGATAGCAGCAGGGCGGCGGGAACATTACTGGTGACCTGCGAAGCAAGAACCGCCACCAGAACTTCCCGGCCGGTCAGAAATTCCTGCAGCCAGCCGGAAAAGGCCGGAATGCGCCCCAGATTGCCAATGAAGATGAAAAAAGCCACAAAGGTCAGAAGCAGGGAATAGTCCACCGCCCGTAAGGTGCGTGGGTCTGCAAAAAGGGCGCAGACGAGTACAGCGGCAAAGGCGATGCCATAGGGCAGCACCCGGATCACGGACAGCAGGCAGACGGCAAACAGAACCAGATACAGCAGGATGATCCTCTGATCCCCCTGAGACGCAGAAGAAGAAACAAGCTCGTCCACGGAGAGGGCGGCAGAGGCTTTCCGGCAGACCAGCGCTGCCCAAGCCAGCAGCAGGAGCAGAGAGACCAGGGTGTAGGGCAGCATAAGAAGCACAAATCCCCCGATGCTCATGCCGCTTTTTCCGTAAAGATAGAGGTTCTGCGGGTTGCCGATGGGGGTCAGCATACTGCCAAGGTTTGCCGCGATGGTCTGCATACAGACCACCGGAATCAGAAGGGAGCGGCGGACATCTGCTCCCAGACGGCTCAGGACAACGAACGTAAAGGGAACGAAGGTCAGCAGGGAAACATCGTTGGTGATGAACATGCTTCCGAAAAAGCACAGCCCGACCAGTACCAGCGTCAGCTGAAAGGTGCTGTGGGTGCGGGACAGCAATGCCCGGCCCAGTCCATCAAAAAAGCCCTGCCGCCGCAGCCCGGCCATGACCGTCATCAGGGAAAACAGGATCGCCAGCGTGCGCAGGTCGATGTAGCCGAGATACTGCGCATCCGGCGGAACAAAGAAGGCGGAGACGACGGCCAGCACAGCGGCTGCGGTGAGGACCGTTTCCTGCTGAATGAATTGTTTGAGTTTCATAGAGACACATCCTTGTAGTTGTAAAGGCTGCCCTGCTGCGGAGCCGGGCGGCCTTTTTCCGTATTTCAGAGCAACAGCTCGAACGACCCGATCATCAGCGGCATGGTCAGGATGGAAAGCAGCGTGCTCAGGACATAGATCGCGCTGGAATGAGAAGCATCCCGGTCATAGAGCTGTGCCATGGAGGTGACGGTTGCACAGGCGGGGGTAATGGCAGAAAGGTAGACCGTCATCAGGATGGACTTGCCGTCCGGGATCCAGTGGGAGGCTTGAACTGCCCAAAGTAGCAGAACGATGACCAGCGGAACACCCAGCAGACGCAGGAACACCGGCAGATAGTTGCGCGGGGTGCAGAAAACCTTTTTGAGGGGGACATCCGCAATGGCCATGCCTGCCAGCAGCATTCCCATGGGGCCGATCATATTGCCGACACTGCTCAGTGTGCTGGTGATCGGGGCGGGCAGCGAGATGTGCAGCAGGTACAGCAGAGCACCGGCTGCAATGGCGATCAGGTTGACATTGGTAAGGAGCTTGCGCCATTCCAGCAGGGCAGACCCCTGCAGGCAGGCACTGGCATGGGTCCAGAGCAGCACCAGCTGTACAATGACAAAGGCGCAGGAGTAGACAACATATTCCTCCCCCAGCAGGGCCTGCACGATGGGGATGACCAGCGCGGCGGCATTGCTGTAAATGATATTGACCTGCTCCACGGCGTCCAGCTTGAGAGCTTTGCGGAATAGCGCATTCAGAAGCAGAAATACAACGTGCATTCCAACGGCGATGCCCATGGAATAAAGCAGCCCAGTGCGGATCTCCGGCGTATCCTTGATCTGAAAGGCGTTCAGAACGACACAGGGCATGACCAGATAGACAAAGACCACAGACAGCACCTTGCTGTCCGATGCCTTCAACAGGCCGGTTTTCACAACGGCATATCCCATCAGCAGAATCAGAAATAGCTGCGCGATCTGCTGCATCAATAAAAGGCTGATTTGCATTTGGATCCCCTCTTTTGCAATTCATTTTTGCAGCACCAATCCTACTCCATTGGCGGGGCATCGTCAAGAGAAAACAGAGAAAAAACATGTTTCAGAAGGATGGCATAGAGCAATTTTATGCTCGAAGCAAAAACCTATTGATATAATATGTAAGTGGGAATATTATATGGACAAACCATTCACCAACGGGAAAGGAAGGGGTTACAATGCCAAGAATCAGCGAGATCGACCCGGCGCATGCGCCGGAAGCTATCCAGAAAATCATTGCGGACCATGTAGCGGACGGTCATGCCCTGACCGCAGAAAAGCGCACGCTGCTTCACAATGCGGCGGCATTCGATGCCGAGCATCCAAATCAGAAATGGGTTACCGATATTTCTTACATTCAAACTCAGGAAGGGGTTCTTTACCTATCCATGATTCGTGATTTATATGATAGAAGCATTGTTGCTTACAGGACTGGAACCAGTCAGACAATCAATCTTGTATTGGACACCATTCATCTTGCAATGAAGTCTGTGAAAACAGAAAGTCGCCGGGAGTTGCACCTCCACAGCGACCAAGGGTTCCAATACACCTCACAAGCATATTTCGACCTGACTAAAGAATACGGCATTTTGCCGTCTATGTCAAGGCGTGGAAACTGCTATGACAATGCGTTGGCTGAAAACTTTTTCGGAATCCTCAAAACCGAGTGCATCTACCGACACAAGCCGGAAACTTTTGAGGAAGCCAACAAAATGATTGATGATTACATTTACTTCTACAACCACGAACGCATTCAACTAAAAACCGGACTGTCTCCGCTTTCGCTTCGTCAGTCCGGTTAAGGCACACCCTACACAGGGCGCTTTTTATTCATGTCTACTAATCTTGGGGTGGTTCATTGCGGAGGGGGCTGCACATTAAAGAACCTTGGCACCATTGGCCGTCAGCTTGAAGGTTGCTCCCAGCATATCGGCAGCCCCGCGGCACATCAGCATCCGCTGCAGGAAAATCTCAAAATATTCGTACATGCTGCAAATGTCGGTGTCGATCTGCAGATTCAGCGAGATGACCTTTTTCTCGGTGTTGATTTTCAGAGTCTGGTCTGTCACCGCGTAATTGACCCGGTCATGGATATCAAAGGTCGCCTTTGGCTTTTCCCGCACGCGGCTGCGGCGCACATCGGTCTTGTCACCGATGATGAGGGCTGCCGAGATGGGGTCCACAGCTCCACCGGTAGATTCATCGTGGTTGGAAATGGCAGACACAATGGTGATGCGGTCCGGAATGATCAGGTCATACTGTTTGAGAATCTCGTTGGCCAGCAGCCCGCCGTATTCGGCGTGGCGGTTCCGATTGATGGCATTTCCGATATCGTGCATATAGCCTGCGATCCGGGCAAGCTCGATGTCATGTTCCGAATAACCGAATTTTTTCAGGATATGCGCAGCGGTTTCTGCTACCCGGACACAATGATCCTGCGAGTGGTCGGTGTAGCCCAGTAAGCCCAAAGTCTGATTGCCCTTTTTTAGCAGTTCGTTGACTTCTTTGTTGTGTCTGATGTCTTTATACGTCATGGTATTGCCCTCGATTCGCTTGTTGAAGGAAAGTATCTATTATTATAAGATGATCCCAGAGAAGTTACAATCAAATTGCGGTAAAATCCATGCGATTTTTCCGGTGATGCAGCGCTCGCCTTCGCCAGAGTTTTTCTTTTTGTTCAAACGCACGCTCCTTTGATCGTCCCACCGTGGCAAAGTCGGGCGAGAAAATCAAAGCTCCGATTTTTATCAGGCGTAAGGGCGCGGATGAGCTTTTCAGAACGGGCAACGTAGGATTCGCTGACGTTGTTTTGCTCTGCAAGCTGCTTACGAACGCCTGCTTCTGCGGCAGCGGGAGGAATTGTGTCAATTTGACACGATCTGCGCCTGTTCTTCCTCCCGGAAATAGGACGCAACATTCTGCTTTGCGGTTTTCAGCTTGAGCAGTTCGTCCTTGGCTTCCTTGTACTGTTCATAGAACTTTGCCTTTTCGGATGCCAGCTGCGCATACTCGGCTTCCAGCTTTTTCGGGCTGGGCGGCTTGGTGAGGTTGTTTGCCTTGAAATAGGCTGCTGCCACCCGGTACGCTATCAAGTTTATATGAAATCTTCTGTAAAATGCGAAATGCGCCTGCCTGCAAAATGCAGACAGACGCATAGGAAATAACAGCAGTATTTAATTGATTTAACAGTTCATCTACATAGGCGGAATAACCCGTCGGTGGATAATGGCTTTTTTGATAGTAACCCATTAGACAGGCATAAGAAAAAGGACATGGCGATACCTCCTTGATACCGCCATATCCTCGTAAAAGAGCGACTTTAACACACCCTCCGTAATCTCATTTTGAAAAAGGAAAACGGCGGCTTTGATTTATAAATTTCAAAGCCGCCGTAAGGTAAACCAGTAGCGGCTTTCCCTTAAATGAAATGCCTATTTTTTCAGTTGGTAGAAATCATAAAATGCAGCGTGTTTTGCAATGAGAGTTTCAAATGTGCCATGCTCAATGATTTTTCCGTCTGCCATAAAAATAATCTCGTCATAGAGTTCAAGAATGTCTTTACTCATATTGTGCGTAATAGTAAGTAAGGTTAAATCGGATATTTCCAACAACCTACTTTCAATGTCATACGCAGTCTGCATATCAATAGCAGATGTACCCTCGTCTAAAATTAACAGCGGCTTTTTACGAATTAAAGCTCTTGCTACCGCAATTCGTTGTTTTTGCCCGCCGGAAAGGTTATTACCGTTTTCCCTAACATGATATTCAAGTCCGTTTGGTACTTGCTCAATGAAATGCAATAAGCCACTATCAGACAGTGCAGATTGTAGTTCTTCTTTGCTGTAATCTTCGTGTAAACAAATATTGTCTAAAATGCTTTCGTCAAACATATAGACGTTCTGATGAATGACCGACGACAAGGCGGTTATTTTATCAATATCTACACTGAAAAGATTATCTTCATCATATAGGACATTGCCTTTGTAATCAGAATAATATCCGGCTATCAATTTGATAAGCGTAGATTTTCCGCAGCCACTTTTACCGACAAAGGCATATTTTTTTCCTTTTTTAATGGATAATGAAATACCGTTTATGACTTCATTTTCTTTATCATAGGAAAAATGCAAATCCTCCACACAAATCATTTCATTGAAAGTAGGGCATTTTTTTGTACCTGTGTCTTGCTTCCTGTAATCTGAAAATTCATTTAGCTTCTGTGCAATCGGCTTTATACTCTTGATTTTAGGAATATTACTAAAAATGATTAAAAGCGGATTTGCAAGATTACTGCTAACCTGCACCATGCCCAATAAGGCTCCTGCACTGATACGTCCGATAATAATGAAATATGCCGAAAGAAAAACAACAACAACTTGAACAAGAAGCGCAAGAACCATAGAAACCGCTTCATTTGCAGCAATCGCTTTGTCAACTGAATATTTTGCTTTTATCGTGTCCTCATTGCTTGTTTCAAATCGTGAAAGGACATATTTTTTCATTCGGTACGACTTGATAATTTCAAAGCCGGATAACAGGTCTTTTACATGATTTGTAAAAGAGGATAGCATATCAGAATATTTGTCCTGCCGTTTAGAGAGCAGTCCTCCGAACAGACTGGGTACGATAAGCATAATGGCGATTGCAATAATTACGCATACCGTAACGATAATGTCAAAGTAAATCATTACAGCAAGGGACGCTATGAAAATAATCGTGTATTGAATGACTTGCAGGAGAGGAAGTAAAAAATTGTCCTCAATCATTTTTACATCATTCGTAATTGCAGATAAGTAATCTGCGGTATGGTTTTTTGAGTAATCCTCAATCGTGTGTTTCGCAATTCCCATAAAGGTTTTGGAACGGACAGCTTTCATAATCTTGCAGACAAATTTTTTGCTGAACAAAGATTGTAGGTACATAAATACTCCCATAAGCGCAAAGTAGGCTAAAGAAAAGAGTAGTATTCTGATGAAGCTGTCCATATCGCCCATATCTACAATGTCCATAACCTGTTGCAACAAGATAGCGATAAACACATAGGATAGAGAACTGATAGCAGTAAATAATACGGTAAGGAAAAGCAAAAATTTGTATTGTTTTAAGTATCGTATCATATAATGGTGTCCTCCTATTTTCTGTTGAATATCAAATCACAAATAAGCCCTGTCGCACCCAAAGCAAACAGACAAGTAGCTGTTGATTTATAGCCTTTTTCAGATAAGCGTGCAGCTCCTATCATCAGTCCGATTTCTGCCGCAGCAGATATAGACTTAGATACAATGCGGAATGACCGCTTTTCCCATGCTTCATTTGCGGCAGCTTCAATTTTGTTTGCAGCATTTTCGATTTTTTGGTCTAAGTTTGACATAGTATTCTCCTTTCATACATTAAGACGGTATGTATCTGCCGAAAAAAAAATATATACCTTACGAATGAATGTAATGTTTGAAAATAAAACTGCCTTTTTCAAGGCAATTTTATTTACTCGCCTACATTTAAGTGTTCAAAGTAATTTTGTGCCATACCGAAAATTTCATCATCAATAATCGGTAAGTTCATACTATCCAACAGGTACTTAATGAAAGCAAACTTTGAAAGTAATTCTTTCGGAGTTGTGGGATAGACCGACGGAATTAACCAAAAATTTGTAAGCAATGGCAAAAGTTCTGAAAGTTCTTTTGCATAGTCGGTTTTGATAGAGCCGTCTGCTATTCCCTCTTGAATAAGTTGCAGCCAAAGCGGTGCAATCAATTTTCTGTTTGTGTCAGCCAGTTCTGCTAACAAACGGGGATTTTTCAAAAGAGGAATACTTTGTTTTCCAAGTTCTGTTCTATCAATATCTATATGGTTTAACTTAATGACCTCACGCATTTTTTGCAGACCGTTTAAGTTCTTTTGCTTTTGTACGGTAACAAACGGGTTATTGTCAAAAAAGAGTTTTTCCCCCAATGCGTCAATAATTTCCTCTTTTGATTTGAAGTGATGATAAATCGCACCTTTAGTCAAGCCTCCAAGCTCATTTACAATGTCTTGAATAGTTGTATTATCGTAGCCCTTTTCTATGAATAGCCGCTGTGATACTTCCAATATCTTTTCAACGGTTACTTCGGGATATTTATTTCTCGCCATTGAGAAACCACCTCCAGCCTTTTTTCATTCGTTTGGTATGTATTTAGTATAATCAAAATGCTCAGTTTTGTCAATATAAAAAACTAAAATGCTGAAATGTGGTTGTTTACGGATGATTAGGATAGAAAATCTTTGCCAAGCAGGTCTATGGACTTGCCCCGACCGAGATCATCTACCGCATTGCAATCCGCTGCATTCTGGGCTTTGCAAAGAATCACGGCATCACCGCCCACCATATCCGTCAGGCCGATACGGCGGAATTTGCCAAGGCGGGCACTATGGAAAGGGAACTGGATAAGATCTTCAGAGACTGACCAATAGAATACAGCATAAAACCAAAGGCGGCTGTCTGCATGGGGGCAGATGGCCGCCTTTGCGCTTTTTTACGGAAGGGAAGGTTCGTTGAGGGGGGGTGAACGGTGTCCATCCGGGCAAGTACCAAGATTTTCTGACAAATTCTGTGCAGCCCGCAGAAATCAATAAGTTCTGTTGCAAAATAACGTAAAATGCGTTACAATAAAGTTGAGGTGATAACCATGGAAAAAACGATGACGCTCAATCTTCGCGTCAACCCTACCGTCAAGCAGCAGGCCGAAGACGTGCTGAAGCAGCTCGGTATCCCGATGGCGACCGCCATTGATATGTACCTGCGCCAGATCACCCTGACTGGCGGCATTCCCTTCTCGCTATCCCTGCCGAAAGCTCCTGCAGCTCTAAACGCTGACACCATGACCGATGACCAGCTTCACGCCGCCTTGCAGGTGGGCATTAAAGAGATCCAGAACGGTGATACCGTGGATGCCGCAAGCGCATTCGCGCAGTTCAGGGAACAGCACAGATGAAGCAGTATGACGTGAAAATTTCTCACGCAGCCCTCAGCGATATGGAGCAGATCTACAGCTACATTGCCGACCGTCTGCTGGAGCCTGACACGGCTATGGGGCAGTATAACCGCATTGCAGAAGCCATCCGGTCGCTGAACATCCTGCCGGAACGCTGTGCGCTGGTGGAAAGTGAGCCGGAGCGCACCCAAGGACTGCGGCAGATACTGGTGGACAACTACTCGGTGTTCTGCATCGTGGGCGAAAATACCGTGTCGGTGGCTCGTGTGCTGTACAGTGCATCTGACCTTGTGCGCCGCCTGCGGAGAACGAAGTGAAAGGGGTGTTTGCATGACTGCTGTAATCTACGCCCGCTATTCGTCGGACAATCAGCGCGAGGAATCCATTGAAGGGCAGATTCGGGAATGCGCGGAAAGGAAAATGCACCGGCGGTACAGGAACCATCGGCTATAAATACAAGGATGGCACCCAAACCGTCCGGTTTGAGGACACGTTGACCGCTGATTGCGGAGGAAAAAGTTTGCGTTTGCGAAGCAACGAAAGCCCCAGTGGGGCTTTTGAGCAACAGAACGGTCTTGCGCAAGCAAGATGGAGGGGCCTTGCCCCGACAAGTTCGGATTTGTCCGGCTCTGCTGGCTTTTTTGCTGCAACAAAAGGCCGGGGCAGGGGAGAACCCTCTGTCCCGGCCTTTCTGCGCGATGCGGGGGCGTCAGCCCTCCATCTTGTGCTCCACGAAGTCGCCCACCATCTTGTCCAGCTGGCTCACGGCGTGCTCGGCACCCTTGGCGATCTTGCGGGCGGTGCGGCGCATCTGGCGCTGGCTCGTGTTGGTGGCCATGACGCCGGCGGCACCCAGTGCGGCACCGGCGGCCATGCCGATCAGGAGCGGGGCGGTGGAGCTTGTGTGTTCGTTTTTCATAGGAGGCACTCCCTTCGAATCAAAATTTTTGGGCTGCGAGGATAGTATTTCCGCCAAAGGATTCACTATACGCTTTTTTTGTGCAGGAAAATGTGGTATACTGTATCATATGCTGATAAACTGGGCTGGTTATGGGCTGGCTTGGTTTATGGGAAAAGGCATATTCTGCGAAGGAGGCTTCTTTTTTGCTGAAGATAACGGAACCGAAAAAAGTTCTCTGCATCCATGACCTTTCCGGTGTGGGGCGCTGCAGTCTGGCGGTCATCCTGCCGGTGCTCAGCGTCATGGGCGTCCAGCCGGTGGCACTGCCCACGGTGGTGCTCTCCACCCACACCGGCGGCTTCGGGACACCGGCCCGTCTGGACGGCTGCGCCTACGGCGAGGCCGCACTGGAACATTACCGGGAGCTGGGGCTGAGCTTCGACTGCATTTACACCGGCTACCTCGGAGGCGAGGAGCAGGCCGCGCTGGCCGAAAAGGCCTTTGACCTCTGGCCCTCGGCCTATAAGGTGGTAGACCCCGTGATGGGCGACAACGGCAAGGCTTACGCTACCGTGACCCCGGCCTTCATCGATCGGATGCGGCAGCTCTGCCGCCGGGCCGACCTCATCCTGCCCAATGCCACCGAGGCCGGCCTGTTGCTGGAAAAAGAGCTGCCCGCCCAGCTGGACGAGGAAAGCGCCCGGGCGCTGGCCGACAAGCTGGCGGCGTCGCTGACCCCCAACGTGGTGGTCACCGGCCTGCAGCTGGACAAGTACATCGCCTGCGCCGGTGCAGGCCGCGACCGCTTCGTGGTCAAGAAGCTGCATATTGCCCGCAGCTTCCCCGGCACGGGCGACCTCTACGGTGCGGTGCTCATCGGCTCGCTCATCCAGGGCAACGCCCTGAGCGCGGCGGCAGACAACGCGGCAGAGTTCGTGGCGCTGGCCATCCAGAAAACGCCCTGCGACCAGGACACCCGCTTCGGCGTCTGGTTCGAGCCGCTGCTGCCCCGCCTGTGTCCGATGGGGGAGGAGTAAACAGCGATGAGTGAAAAACCGACCCTGAACATCGTTCTGGTGGAGCCGCGTATCCCCCAGAACACCGGCAACGTGGCCCGTACCTGTGCCTGCACGGCCTGCCGCCTCCATCTGGTGGGGCCGATGGGCTTTGCCATCGACGACAAGAAGCTCAAGCACGCCGGGCTGGATTACTGGCACTATCTGGACATCAGCTACTACGACAGTCTGGATGACTTCTTCTCGAAGAACGATGGGCCGTTCTACTACTTTACGACCAAAGCGCCCCAGCGCTACACCGACGTCGCCTACCCGGACGGGGCATACCTCGTGTTCGGGCGGGAAGATGCCGGTCTGCCGGAGGCGCTGCTGGCAGCCGATCAGGAGCACTGCATCCGGATGCCCATGCGGGACACCTGCCGCAGCCTGAACCTGTCCAACAGCGTCGCCGTGGGCGTATACGAGGTGCTGCGCCAGTGGGACTTCCCTGAGCTGCTGGACCACGGCCGCCTGCGAGACTACGAATGGAAATGAGGAACACTATGAGCAAAATTGCGATTTTGACCGACTCCTCCTGCGACATCCCGCAGGAGCTGGCCGAGAAATACGGCATCGACATTATGGGCTTCCACATCCTGCTGGACGACGAAGACATCGTGGAGCGTGAAAAGTACACCCCCGAGGAGTTCTACGACAAGATGCGCGCCGCCAAGGGCATCCCCTCCACGGCTGCCATCACCCCCATCCAGTTCTGTGAGAAATACTGCCAGTATGTGGACGAGGGCTACACCGATGTCATCCATGTCCCCATCAACCGCTCCGGCTCTTCCACCTACAACAACGCCGTCATGGCACAGGGGATGCTGCGGGAGGAGCGCCCGGAACATCACCTGAACATCCATCTGCTCGACCCCCACACCTACTCGATGGTGTTCGGCTGGTATCTGTGCGAGATGGCCCGCAAGCTGCAGAATGGCGCGGAGCTCCGCCACGTCATCAGCGAGTTTGAGACCCAGATGAACAAGATGGAGATCATCCTCGGACCCTACAGCCTCAAGCAGATGAAGAAGAGCGGCCGCATCTCTGCCGCCGCCGCGGTCATGGGCGAGCTGATGGGCATCCGCCCCATCATCACCCTCATCGACGGCAAGACCGGGGTGGAGAGCAAGGTGCGCGGCGACGACAAGGTCATCCCCGCCATGATCGACCTGTGCAAAAAGCGCGCCGAGGGCGTGGAGGACTTCGACTATATGATCGGCCACACCTCCATCCCCCAGGCCGCTGAGCTGGAAAAAGCCTGCCGCAAAGCCTTCGGCAAGGCTCCGCTCACTACCTTCAATCTGGGCGGCGTCGTCTCGGCCAACACCGGCCCCGACACCCTTGCGCTGGTTTATGTGGGCAAGGCCCGAGACTGAGCATATCACGGAAAGACTGCTGCTGTGCGGCAGTCTTTTTTCGTATCGCCGTTGCATTCCGGCCCAAACTATGGTATAATTCTTCACGCTGTGCCTGCGGGTACGGCTCCTTAAAGAGCAACTTAGGATTTTAGGCTCCCCGGCGTGTCTCGAACCATGCCGGGCCAAACCCACGGGGGCTGGCGGTCCCCGCGCGGTCAAAATCAAACCGCTGGAGTTATACGATGAAAAATCAGAACCTTTCCGTCCGTAAACTGGCCCGCTGCGGCATGGTCGCAGCCCTTTACGTCGTGCTCTGCATGGCACTGCAGCCGTTCTCTTACGGCGCTGTGCAGGTGCGTGTGGCCGAGGCGCTCTGCCTGCTGCCCGTGTTCGGTGCCGAGTACATTTTCGGCGTGGTGCTGGGCTGCTTCCTGGCAAATCTGCTGGGCTCCACCATCGTGGACGTCATCTTCGGCACTCTGGCCACCCTGCTGGCCTGCCTCGTGACCTACAAGCTGCGGAACATCCGCTTCAAGGGTCTGGCCCTTGCGGCCTCGCTGCCCCCGGTGGTCTTCAATGCTGTCATCATCGGCATTGAGATCGCGGTGATGTTCCCGGACCCCTCTTCCAGCGCACCCCTCTGGCTGGCCTGCGTCACCAACGGCATCTCCGTGGGCATCGGTGAGCTCATCAGCTGCACCGTGCTGGGCGTTCTGCTGGTCCGCATCATCGAGGCAAGCCCGGCGGTCAGGAAGGTCTTCGAGTCCTGAACTTGACTTATTTCGGCGGGCGGGCCTGATCGAGCAGGCCCTCTGCCGGGGAATGAAAGGCTATTTTATCGGGTTGCTCGGCCTTTCGGACGATCGATATAGAACGGTGAAGCGCCGCACGGGAAACTGTGCGGCGCTTTTTCATAAAAGAAACGAAGGGACGCTGATTCTGCCGCCCGTCGGTTGCGCGGGAGGGTGCGGCCCGGTATAATAAGGCCAGAAAAGGGGCGGCAGACGCCCGCAAGGAGGCAGAAGATATGTACGAACTGGATAAGGCTGCATTTGGCCGCTTTCTGGCCCAGCTGCGCAGAGAAAAGGGGATGACCCAGAAGGAGCTTGCCGCGACGCTGTACGTGTCCGACAAGGCCGTCAGCAAGTGGGAACGGGGAGTTTCCCATAGTTAAAGATACCACACCAAACATAACAACACCACGCTTATACGGGACTTAGCACACCCCAAAAGAACATACAGAAATCCCCCATAAGCAACAAGGTTTGCTTTATGGGGGATTTCTTGTTTTAATTGTCGTTTTTGATATTATTCAACAGTCTCAATAGAATCCACAATGCTCATTCTTGCAATAGAACGCAGAGGAATTGCCGTTGCAAGCAGGCAGGCCACAATAGAAATAATCGCAGCTTCCACAATCGCCATAACCGGAACAGCGACAAGCTGTAAAGCATCGGTCTGTGCTGCTCCGACAAAGATACAGCAGACATAGCCAAACACTGCTCCAATCACTGACGCAATGATACCGTAATAAGCGCCCTCCCACAGAAATGTTTTATAAAGGCTTGCGGCACTCATTCCAATAGCCCGCTGCATCCCGATTTCACCGACACGAGTATGAATATTGCTGTAAACGGTATTGATGATGTTCAGGATGCCAATGATACCGATAAAGATGATAAGCACCCAGCACAGCATTTTGATCTGTTCAAAGCTTTCTATCATCTCATTGCTGCTTTGGAGATAGGAAAGCCAATGTGTTCCTGGATAATTGCTGCACCAGCTATCCAACCAGCTTTCAAAGGTATCTGTATCGGCGTTATCCTGTAATGTAGGATAGACTTCTGAATAACTGTCGTTTCCGAGCAGTGAACAGTATATTTCGTCATTCACGATGAGTTGAACACCATTCGTAAAGCCATCATTATTGATTGTGATTGCTGTATCGATCAATCCTAATACAGGAAGTGTTCTGTCTCCCAGTTGAATGGTATCACCTACGGTAAGATCAGTCTGCTGAACAGTTGTATCTCCATAAGAAAAGGCAATGGGATTTTTTACAAGGCAGCCTGTTCCATCTTTCAAAGCCTGTTTATCCTGAGCAGACAAGTTAGGAGCATAGATTTGTAATTGTGCTTCATCCACATTTACAAGCTGCAAGGTTTCATGGCTCTGTACGGAAAGATCAGTTTCAAAGGGCAGTATATCACCGGCACCTGGCATAAATACAGAAAGCCGTGTAGTGGAAACACTTTCTACTGCGTCATTTTCCGCTAATGTTTTTACGGCTTCTGATGGGATGCCAACGGTTTCATTTGTAACTGCATAGTCGCTGAAATACATGTCCTGAACGGAACTGCTGGCATCAAGCAGCCCTGTAAAGCTCTGCAAGGCAACAAATACGGTAATACTCATAACCAAAGACAGAATGGTAACTGCTGTTCTTCCACGCCCTCGTTTTAGGTTGAGCCTTGCATAATAGGCTTCAAAATTACGGATGTTGCGGTTCCTTTTTATCCTGCGTTTGATTTTCACAGTCTGCCCCGACATAGCAACAGTAGGAGATACATGGGATGCGTACCGGGCAGCAGGAAAGGCAGCCAGCAGAGCAAACAGAAGTATGACTGCGATACTGGCAAAGAGCATCGGTAGTTTTACCGTACTGGCGGTGTTGATTGCAGAGTTCAATTCGGAAGTGCTGTTTGCCATGAACAGATCGGGATTGAGAAGCCCCGTAGCCGCAATCAATACACCTTTTGCCGACAATATACCGAGCAGCAATCCGATAGGAATACCGGCTCCACAGAGAATCAAAAGCTGCAAAGAAACCAAACGATAGATTTGCCCTCGTTCTCCACCAATCGCACGAAGTGTTCCGTATTCTTTGATGCGTTTTGTGATAGAGATTTTCAGAATGTTGTAGATTACCAGCCCAGCCGCCAGCAAGACCAGAACACCCACCAAAATACACGCCGCAGTCATAAATGAAAATCCCGTACCGGTATCGCTGTCTGCCGCTTCATCATATGCCTGTGCAGCTCTTTGTGAGCGTCACACGCTTCATTGTGCAGTACCGTATTACAAAACTTCTGGAAAGCGCACTGTTTTATAAACTCCCTGCGATTAGGTTCCACATTCTCACCCCCTTTCTCGTTGGAAAGTTGGTGGTGCTTCCCCCTTTTCGCGGGGCAATACTGCCTTTTGAAAAAAACGCCGAAGATTTTCGGATTTTTTTCAAAAAATTTTTTGAGCAGCAAAATACGCCTGTCCGAAAAGCCCGGACAGACGTATAGGTATTGTAAGCGGTATTCAGATGATTAGACAGTTCATATTGATAGACGTAGTTTTCCCCGGCGGTGGTCGGGCTTTTTTTGATGTGTCAATGACCGTCGGATTTTGTCGATATGATATGTGCTTCATGGCGGCTACCTCCTTTTAGCCGCCGCTTTTAACAGTGATACCGCGTCATTTCATTAGAAGATAAAAAGAAACGGCGGCTTTGGTTTTTCAAAGCTGCTGCGGAAATCAAAGAACGACAAGCAACAGTTCTGATTTTGCTCCAATATGGTTATTGGGGGCACAAATTAAATCAAAAAAGAGCCGATAACAGCAGTATTTCAAACTGCATATTATCGGCTCTGCGTCTGTGCGTCTGGCTCTTTTAATTAAATTATTTTTGTTGTTTTTTGGCTTTATTATATGTATTAGCTAACTGTCCACAAGCTGCTTTAATCTCTCTACCATGAGAAACTCTCATGGTAACTTCAAGTCCTGTTTGCTCTAATTGATGTTTGAACGCAACCATTTCTTGTTTTTGTGGTGCTCTAATTTTTGAATTACTCGTCGGGTTGTATTGCAGCACGTTAATCATAACATTTTTGCCCTTAAACCATTTTGCAAGTTGCCTTATATCTGAGGAACGGTCATTTATACCTGGTAAAAGTAAATACGCAAATACCACTTTTCGATTATGCCTTTGTGAATAGGACAATGCTTGCTTAACAACATCTTCAATAGCGTACATGTGCATATGAGGAATGATGCAGTTTCTCGCAGCCTGTGTTGCTGCATGTAAAGATATTGTCAACTGAATTTTTAGATGTTCTTCGCGCAATTTTTTTAATTGATTAACTGGACCAACTGTTGATACGGTAATGCCGTCGGTTGGAAAGTTAAGTCCATTTCTATCTCGAAGAATATGGATTGCTGCAATCAAGTTGTCGTAATTGAATAAAGGTTCTCCCATTCCCATAAAAACGATACGATTTACTTTTTGACGTATCAATATGACCTGTTGCACAATTTCAGATGGTGTTAGATTACGAACGAAACCATTGCGTCCGGACTCACAAAAAATACAGCCAACAGAACAACCAACTTGCGTACTTACGCAAACAGTCCCACCATCTCGCCGTTTAATAAAAACCGTTTCGATATACCTGTTGTCTTTCAATTCATAAACATACTTTTCAGTATCGCTACTTTTATAGACTTTTTTTGTTGATATTGATAGATTTTTTTTTGTGAAATGGCTGTTTATACAATTCCGCATATAAGGCTCTTGCTTTATCCTCTCCAATTACTTCCGACATTTCTTTGTAAGTAAATCCGTATGGGTCATTCAATATTTCCGTAAGTGTACTTTTAGGTAAGTGTTTCATTTAATATCCTTCCTTTTGTTTTTCAGAGTTTTTGATTATGATTTCTAATTTTTCAACATCAATGATATGTGTTAATTTACATTGTTAGTTTTGTTGTATAGCATACGCAAAATAAGCATGACAAAAAAGCCCATATTGAAAATGGGAAAAATCTTTTTTGATTTCAATGCTTATCGAATACGCATGCTATGTAACATAAACATTTCCCCCTTTTAATAATACTATACAAAAAAAGCGGCTAATTGTCAACATATACATATGAATTATTTTGGCTAACTGATTGAATTGTGTAGACATATCCAAGAAGAAAGGGGAACAGTAAAATGTAACAGGGTGAATAACTATGGCAAAAAGACCAGTACCGAAATACGATTTCAAGGCTTTTGGGGCAGCGATAAAGGCGGCGCGGACAGGGCGCAAGGAGAGCCGCAAGAAAGTGAGCGACGAAATGTTTATCTCGCCGCGCTACCTTGCGAACATTGAGAACAAGGGGCAGCACCCAAGTTTACAGATTTTCTTTGAGCTTAGGCAAGAACGCGGTCGCTTGTCTGCTCCATGTAGAAACGCCATGTGTTGTGGGGCGCGGTGTCTTTGAGGAAAACGTCGCGCTCCCGGAAACAGTGCGTCCCGGACGGGCGGCAGAACCACAAAAGTGTTTTGTCCTCCCTGTGGGGGCTTGCCGCCGCCTTTGCGATAATCTCTTTGTCAATGTCTAAGTCGCTCTGGTAAAAGCCTGTGTTCTGCTTCATAATCGCTTCAAGGGAAGCAAACAAATCCATGTTTTCAAATTTGCTCTGTTCCGGCATGGGTCAGCTCCTTTCCAAGTCCTGTGACTTCTGCTTTGCGTTTTTCTTCTGTGCCTTTTCCTTGTCGGCTCTAAGCTGCGCCCGGATAGAGGGTTTCTTTTCCGGCTTCGCTCCCTTGCCGCGCTCCTTGTCGGCTTTGACAGCGTTAGCCAGGTCAACAAGGGAAATCTGCTCGCCCGCCTTTACCTTTGCTTCCAGTTCGTCAACGGTGGGGGTGTTGTTGATGATACCGTCAATCATGTTCCCGTTCTGCTCTGTGGTCTGCTCGGCGGTTTTCAAGGGATTGTCCCGCTGCGCCTGTTCTGCGGCAACGGCAAACGCCCGCGTCCCATTCCCCATAATCAGATACTTTCCGTCGTCCGACTGGTGGTGAAAGCCATATCCGGCGGCTTCTATCTGCTCCCGGCTCATGGCGGTCACATGGAAAGTCCCCCTCGGTGTCTTGACAGTTTCGCCCGTTTCCAAGTCGTCCGGGGTAAGCTGCTTTTGCTCCTGTAAAAACTCCGGCACTTCCCGAAAACCTACACTGTCAACGAAATGCGCCGCGTCCTGTCCGTCCTGATGAAGCACTACCACGTCGGAAACGGAAAGGCTGTGTCCCTTAAAATCTTTGGGGTGGTCGATATTGAAACAGGTGTAAATATCTTCAAGGGAAGTTTCCGGCGCAAGGGGCGCGGAATAGACAAGCTCATAGTTCGCCCTGTCAACCACATTTCCCGCCGCCTGCAGGCGGTCGTATGGCTCAAAGCGGAAATCCCTTGTTTCGTCCCCGCCCTTTATCTGGTAAATGGAAAAGGTGTCTTTGTCCTGTCCGGCGGTCTGCGCCGTTTCCTGTGCCTTTGCGTAAAGCTGCTTCACGTCGCCCTCGGTCAGCTCGCCGCTTTTGAGCTGCCCCATAAGCTCGCGGCATTTCTCCGGCGTTCCCGTATAAAGCACGTCGCCCATTTTCGCCCGCCCGTTCTCCTGTGTCACATAGGCTTGCAAGAGGTAGCTGTTTTCCCGGCTGTCGCTGTAAGGGTTCCGGCGCACTCTGTAAATCGTTTCCGGGGTAAAGGCTTCTTTCGGGGCTGCGCCCGCTTTTTCCTGTGCGCCGGATTTTCCCGGTGCGGCTGCTTCCGGATCCGGCTTCTCCGGCGCGGCTTCCTGTCCCTCTCTGGTGGGCTGCTCCTGTCCGGCGGTCTGCTCCTTGTCCTGTGCCTTTTGCAGCTCCGCTAAGTTCTCGTCTATGGAATTGATAATCTCGGCGGCTGCGCTGCGTATCGTTTCAAGGGAGCTTTTCAGCTCGGACAGCTCCCGCCCGCTGCTCCACCCGGCGACATAGCCGAAAGAGTAGTCCGACGTGTCAAGCCCGTAATGTTGGCAGACAGTATAGGCGACGCTTTCCGCTTCGACTTCGCGGGTGCGGCGGTCAACGTGGGGCTGCTGCTCGTCCTTTGGCGCGTTGAGGTCAATGTCGTGCAGCTTCGCATGGGCGATTTCGTGAATAGCGGTCTTTAAGGTCTGTAATTCGCTCATGCCCTCGTTGATAGCAATGCGCTTGTCCTCCAAGTGGTAGTAGCCATGAGAGCCGCCCTCGATATTCTCAAAGGCGATAGGAACGGGGGAAGTCTTTTCAAGGGCTGCGAAAAAATCCTTGTAGCGGTCAACGTCGCCTGTCAGCTCGTCAACCGCAATGTCCGGCAGCTCCTTTCCCTCGGGCTGGGAAAGTCAAAGACGGATACCACCTTGTAGGCGGGTATGGTGACTTCCTTTTCTTCGGTGACGGGCTTCCCGTCCTTGCCGATAACGGGCTTCTGCGTGTGCGGGTCGATTTTCTGCATTTCCTGTTTGATTTTATAGGGTGACGGAGCAATGATTTTAATTCCCTTTTGCCCTTTCATCACGTTTCGTTCAAAGTTGTTCTTCCAAGCGGAAAAGCCCGCCACAAGGGAAGCGTCCGGCTTCTGCATGGCGATAAGGACGGTGTTTCGGAAGCTGTAATTATGGAATTTTGACATGACTTTCAGATATTCCCGGTAACGCTCGCTGTCAAAGAGTTCCGCAATACCCTGTTCCAGACGGTCGGTAATCTCTTTGAGCTTTTCGGCGGGCTTCTCGCTCGTCAGCACGATAGGGATAACCGGGCGCGGCTCCTGTGGCTGCTCTGCGGTCTGCGCCGTTCTCTGCCCCGGCGCGGCTGCGTCCATTTCTACCTTTGACGGGTCGGGTCTTTCCGGCTGCGGGGGCTGCGGCGTTACCCGGTATTCCTCCGGCACGTCGCGCCCGTCGTACCATTCTGTAAAGGTGTTGCGGTTGTTGTAGATATAGCCCTTTTCGGTAAACATACCGTCGTCGTTAATGGAAGCGTCCCGCCCGTATTCCTCATGCCCGACGCACCATGAAATGAGGCAGCCGCCGCCCTCGATATATCCGTCTTTCTTTTCCTTAACGCCAAGCGCGGCGGCGATAGTCTGCGCCACGCTCGGCTTTTCTGCAATAATCAGTTTCATTTTCTGTTCTCCTTTCGGTTGTTTTAGGTTTGAAATTGGTTTATACTTTAAGCATTGCCCGCGTGACTGGAACCAGGGTACGCCCTGTGACTGGCACCCGGCAAAGCGCGGCTCGCTTTTCCCGGCTTGATTGTAGCACCATGAAACAAAACAGGCGCACCATTCCACGCGGCTGTTAAATCCGTACCAGCTCCAAAAGGGTCGCCCGCCTACGTTGCCGACTTGCCGCTTCGCAAGGTCTACAACGGCGGTGTTGCCGGGGCGTGTGCCGTTTACAAGCTGTACGCCGCTTAAATCCTCGGACGCGCCCATATCGGGGGAGCCGCCGCCGAAAATCAGCGGCTTGTTTCCGCTTGTTTCCAGATAGACGCGGTACATTTCAAGCTGCTGTGGCGTTAGAAGTTCCTCCGCAATCTCGGAAATGGGCTTGTTCGTCAGCTTCACGTTGAGGATATGGTACTCGTAGGGTACTTCCTCGCTGGTCGTTTCCCCTGTTTCCGGGTCTGTGCTTGTTTCTGTGCGGTAGCGGATTTCCGTTTCTTCCGTCAGCGTCAAAGTGTACTGCATGGCAAAGACGCGGTTTAGTTCTGCCTGTGCGCTCTGCGGGGTGTAGGTCTGTAAAAGGGCGGTGAGGTAGGACGCTAACTCATGGGGGTTATGCCCGATACTGTCAAGGTCATAGCGGTATTCGTCATAGCCGGGGTGGGTGCTTTCGATATTGTCAATCTGCTGCTGAAGCTCGTTTTCCTTTGCGGCGTAATTGTTCTCCGTCGCCACAAGGTCGCTGTCCTCCGACGTAGGAAGTCCAAGTATGCCGTTCATCAAGCCGGAGAACATGGAGCCGCAAGAGGAAAGCCCGCCGATACCATGATGAATAAGAGCAGCGCGGCAACGGCGATACATACGCCCGCCGGGTGCCGCCCTACAAAAGCGATTGCCTTTTTTGTTTCCTCGGCGGTCTTTTTTGCCGCCTTGCGGGTGTTCTCTGCGGCTTTCTGCGCCGTTTTTGCGCCGCCTTTCCTTGCCGACTTTGCATACTGCCGCTTGATTTGCTGCTTCTGCATGAAGCGGGAAAGGGGATTGCCCGCAATCTGCGGATTGTCATGTAGGGATTTATGGTACTGGAAATCCACATTCGCCTTGAACGCCGCTTTCTCTGCCTTTGCCGCCGCCCGGTAGGGTTTGAGCTTGTGGCTGCGGTAGCCCTCCTTGACTTTCCGCGTCCCGTACTTTGCGCCGCGCTCTGCCAGTTCTTCGGATTTGTGCGCCCCCTCAACGCCGGAATTGTCCTTTTCAACGGAATGTATCTTGTTGTGGACGAAAATACCCGCTTCCTGTGCGGGGCGGGATAGCGGGTTATTGTGGGGCTTATTCCTTCCTATGGGCTTTTCCTGTTCCTCAAAATGTAGGCGGGTCTTTGCCTTTCCCGGTGGCTTCATCAAAGGTGCGCTCCCGTACAAGTTTCTTTCTTTGGGGATCGCCGCCTTTGCCGCGTCCAGACGGTCGGCTGCTTTGTCCGATTTTCGGATATACCTTTCAAGCTCCGGCGTTGCCCGTTCCTCGTCGGTAAACTGCAAGCGGGAAGATTTTTCTTTTGCTGTGGCTTCTGCCTGTGCTTTCCTCGCCGCCTTTTTGCTCGCCTTTCTGGTACGCGCCCCGTCGATACGCTCCAAGACGCGCTCGGCTGCGGCGGTGTCCTGTTCCCGTTCTGCCCCCGGCGCATGGGAAGCGGCGGCGGCGGCTGTGGGCGCGGGAGCTGCGCCGCCCGGTATGGTCTGCGCTGCCTGTTCCGGCGGCTGCGGTGCTTCGGTCTTTGCAAAGTCCGCGTCCCTTATCCGCTTGCTGATACGTTTCTTTTTCCCGGTGGCGGCGTTTACCTCGACAGCCCCCTCGCGGGTCATTTTCTGCGTGACTTTCTCACGCGCTCGATACTGTTTTATTTTTCTGTCCCTCCAATCCGCGCCCTTGCAAGGGCGCAATACTCGGCGTTTATCTCAATGCCTATATAATGCCTGTCAAGCTGCCTTGCGGCTGCTCCCGTCGTGCCGCTGCCGAAAAAGGGGTCAAGCACAACGCCGCCTTTCGGACAGCCCGCCTTGATACAGGTTTCGGCAAGTTTTGGCGGGAACGCGGCGAAATGCCCGCCCTTGTAGGGTACGGTATTGATATGGGACTTTCGCCAATATCTACGCCGGTGCGCCCGCAGAAAAAGCCTATGCGTGGACGATAGCACAGGTCAAGAGCATTTTGAAAGAGGAAACCTACATCTCGTGCGGGCGTTCCGGGTCTGGTCGATGGCGTCGCTGGTGCTGGTGCCGCCCTGCACGGCGGGGGCCGTCCTGCTTGAACGCGCCACCGGCTGGCAGGTGTGTGGCGCGGTGCTGGTGGTGTATATCGCCTCGCTGTTCGGGGCGATCGTGATACCGGCGAAGAGGTTTGAGTGAGGGAGATAAGGCTCTCCCCTTGGGAGAGCTGGCGAGCGAATGCGAGACTGAGAGGGCAAGCTCGTTGTGACAGAACCGCCACGCAGCGATAAGCAGACCCTTTGTCAGAGCGATACTATCGCCGCGCGTGAGTTTCTCTGTCAGCATCCTTGCCCTCTCCGTCATTGCTCCGCAATGCCACCTCTCCCAGAGGGAGAGGCTCTGGCATGGCGGAAAGCCTGATTTCTTCGCCAGAGGCTCTCCTGCTAGGGAAACAGTCGAACGAAGTGAGACTGAGAGGTTGTACAGAGGACATCCCTCTCTGAGACCCGCATATTATCTGGCCAAGTGACAAATTATCGACGATGCATCGGCAAGAAAGTCACTTGGCCAAGGTGGCCAAATGGGCGATGCTGACCAAGTGACTCACTTGGCCAATGGGGGTCACTTGGCCAAACTGGCCAACTGGCAAAATATAACGTAACTATATTATTAAATGGTCACTTCGCCACATGATCTACTACAGTATACAGGAGAAACTTACATGCTCAAGGATTCACAGCTCGACCTCTGCGGACGGGTGGATTTTGCCCGCACGACACCGCTGCTGGCGCGGGACGAGGCGTTCTCGTTTGCCTGCGCAGGCTGCGGCGGCTGCTGCCGGGGGCGGGAGGACATCGTGCTGTCGGGCTTCGACCTCTGGCGAATCGCGGGTCGGCTGCGCCTGCCGCCCCAGACCGTGGCCCGGGCCTTCTGCCGCGCGTCCATCGGGCAGGTGAGCCATCTGCCGGTGCTGCGGCTGGCCCCCGTGAAGGAGGAGCGGAACAACTGCCCCTTCCTCACCGAGAACCACTGCGCCATCCACGACGCCGAACCGCTGGTCTGCGCCCTCTACCCGCTGGCGCAGGAGATCAGCAGGGAAGGGGAGGTGAGCTACTTTTTGCAGCCCACCGGCTGCGGAGGGCGTGTCATCGAAGCCAAAGTGGAGGACTATCTGGCCCGCTACGACGTCCCTGCCCGGGAAAAGACCGACGTCCGCTGGGCGCAGACCTGCATGGACCTGGAAGACGTGGTGGAGCCGCTGGACGCCGCCCTCGAGCCGCCCCTGCGCCGCCGGATGCAGGCGAAGCTCTGGCAGGCACTCTATTTTAAGTTCGACGATGAGAAAGAGTTCCTCCCTCAGCTGGAAGAAAACCTCGTCTGGCTGGGCGCAGAGCTGCAAAAACTGACGGACTATCAGCAGAGAAGAAACACCTATCGAAAAAAGTGATAGATATATTCATTTTAATAGATAATTAGAACCGAAACGGCGTTGCCATCGGAGGGAAATCGTGATATACTTCACGAGTGTAAAGCAGAGGCTCTCTGCTGGACATTCAAATGCTTTTCGGCGCGGCGTCCTGCTGCCGCGTAGATGGAAAAATGAGGGAGTAATCATTATGCGTAAAATCACTCGTCGTTCGTTTCTGGCTGCTGCCGCTGTCTGCGGCGCTGCTGCTGCCCTGACCGCCTGCGGCGGCTCTTCTGCATCCTCCACGGCTGCTTCTTCTGTGGCATCTTCTGCCGCAGCCGGCTCCGCTGCCGCTTCCGGCGGCACCTACACCATCGGCATCTGCCAGCTGGTGCAGCACGCCGCTCTGGACGCCGCAACGCAGGGCTTTGAGGACGCTCTGACCGCAGAGTTCGGCGACAACGTGAAGTTCGACTTCCAGAACGCGCAGGGTGACTCCGCTACCTGCGCCACCATCGCCAACGGCTTCGTTTCCTCCGGCGTTGACCTCATCATGGCAAACGCCACCCCCGCTCTGCAGGCTGCACAGTCTGCCACCAACGAGATCCCCGTTCTGGGTACCTCTGTCACCGAGTACGGCGTGGCTCTGGGCCTGACCGACTTCTCCGGCACCGTCGGCGGCAACATCTCCGGCACCTCTGATCTGGCTCCGCTGGACCAGCAGGCCGATATGATCGTGGAGTGGATGCCCGACGCCAAGAAGGTCGGCCTGCTGTACTGCTCCGCTGAGGCCAACAGCCAGTATCAGGTGGACGAGGTCCAGAAGTATCTGGAGGCCAAGGGCGTCACCGCGACCCAGTACGCTTTCTCCGACTCCAACGACCTGTCTTCCGTCTGCCAGAAGGCCGCTGACGAGAACGACGCTCTGTATGTCCCCACCGACAACACCGTCGCTGCCAACACCGGCATCGTGGACGGCATCTGCCGCCCGGCCAAGAAGCCCGTCTTCGCCGGTGAGGAGGGCATCTGCGCCGGCTGCGGCGTGGCCACCCTGTCCATCAGCTACTACGACCTGGGCTACACCACCGGCGAGATGGCTGTCAAGATCCTGAAGGGCGAGTCCAATGTCTCCGATATGCCCATCGAGTACACCGATGTGACCAAGAAGTACAACAAGGCCATCTGCGACGACCTGGGCCTGACCGTTCCCGAAGGCTATGAGGCCATCGAGGGCTGAGCCCTCTCAGTCTCGCTCCGCTCGCCAGCTCCCCCAAAGGGGGAGCCCTTGGCAGGCCGGGCCATTTTGCGCTGGACGCATGAGGTGCGATATTGCGCAAAAGAGTGGGCCTCGCTTACGGGGGCAGCGGCTGCTGGACGATATGATTTGTCAAGCTGCTGTGGCCCTAGGCAGCAGGGCACTACAGCTCATAAAACAGAAAGCCTTTCTCAGCCAGCAAAAGCCTTGCCGACACGCCAGAGGCTCCCCCTTTGGGGGAGCTGGCAAAGCTGATAAGCTTTGACTGAGAGGGCTACAGCGGAGAAGAGCGGTTTTCTCGCCCTTCTCCGCTTTCCCGTATCAAACGGGTCTGTAAAAAAGTGTAATTTAGGAGGAATCATTTTGGAAATGCTTGCAAGACTGGCGAACCTGCCCGGTGCTCTGCCGGGTGCGTGCGCACAGGGCCTCATCTGGGGCATCATGGCCATCGGCGTTTACCTCACCTACCGCATCCTTGATGTGGCGGACCTGACCGTGGACGGCTCCTTCGGCACCGGCGGCGCAGTCTGCGTCATGTGCCTGCTCTCGGGCCAGAACGTCTGGGTGTCCCTGCTGGCTGCCGTGCTGGCGGGCCTCGCCACCGGCCTTGTCACCGGCCTGCTCCACACCTTTATGGGCATCCCGGCCATCCTGTCCGGCATCCTGACTCAGCTGGCCCTCTACTCCATCAACCTGAAGATCATGGGCAAGGCCAACCAGTCCATCAACGTGGACAAGTATGACCTGCTCATCTCCCTGCGCTGGGTCAAGGAGTTCGCGCTCCACAACCCCATCATCATGGTCATTCTGGTGTCGGCTGTGGTCATCGCCGTGCTGTACTGGTTCTTCGGCACCGAGCTGGGCTGCGCCATCCGCGCCACCGGCTCCAACCCCGCCATGTCCCGCGCACAGGGCATCAACACCAACTTCAACATCGTGCTGGGTCTGGCCGTCTCCAACGCTCTGGTGGCGCTGTCCGGCGCTCTGCTGAGCCAGTATCAGGGCTTTGCGGATGTCGGCATGGGCCGCGGCGCCATCGTCATCGGTCTGGCAGCTGTCATCATCGGCGAGGCTGTGTTTGGCCGCATCTTCCACAACTTCGCCCTCAAGATGGTGTCTGTCTCTCTGGGTGCCATCATCTACTACATCGTCATCCAGCTGGTGCTGACCCTCGGCTTTGACGCAAACCTGTTAAAGCTGCTGAGCGCATCTGTCGTGGCTGTCTTCCTCGCCGTGCCGTACTGGAAGGGCAGATACTTCGCAAAGCCTGCGGCCAAAAAGGCAAACAAGGAGGGCGCAAACAATGCTTGAGATACAAAATGTTTCCAAGACCTTCAACGCAGGCACCGTCAACGAGAAGACGGCCCTGAATGGCCTGAACCTGAAGCTGAATGAGGGCGACTTCGTCACCGTCATCGGCGGCAACGGTGCAGGCAAGTCCACCATGCTGAACGCCGTCGCCGGCGTCTGGCCCGTGGACTGCGGCAAGATCATCATCGACGGCGTGGACGTCACCCGTCTGGGCGAGCATCAGCGCGCCGCCTACATTGGCCGCGTCTTTCAGGACCCCATGACCGGCACTGCCGCCACCATGCAGATCGAAGAGAACCTCGCCCTCGCCGCCCGCCGCGGCAAGCCCCGTACGCTCCGCATCGGCATCACCAGGGCGGAGCGGGAGCAGTACCGTGAACTGCTCAAGAGCCTCGACCTGGGCCTCGAGAACCGGCTGACCGCCCGTGTGGGCCTGCTGTCCGGCGGCCAGCGTCAGGCGCTGACTCTGCTGATGGCCACCATGAACAAGCCCAAGCTCCTGCTGCTGGACGAGCACACCGCCGCCCTCGACCCCAAGACCGCCCTCAAGGTGCTGACCCTCTCGGCGAAGATCGTCGAGGAAAACCACCTGACCACCATGATGATCACCCACAACATGAAGGACGCCATCAAGTACGGCAACCGCCTCATCATGATGCACGAGGGTCACATCATCTACGACGTCTCCGGCGAGGAGAAGAAGAACCTGCAGGTCTCCGACCTGCTGGCAAAGTTCCAGATCGCCAGCGGCGGTGAGTTTGCAAATGACAGAATGATCTTGTCCTGATAAACCGCACTTCAAGCTCCTCCGAAAGGGGGAGCTTTTTGCTGCGACAAGAAGCTTTCCCTCTTCGCCAGAGGCTCCCCTACTAGGGGAGCTGTCTGCGAAGCAGACTGAGAGGTTGTACGAAGGACAGCCTGACCGTGAGCCACTGCTGGACTCAACCTCTCCGTCACGCCTACGGCGTGCCACCTCCCCTACCGAGGGGAGGCTTTGGCATTCCGCAGGGTTTCGCTTTCAATCGGAAACGCGCCGTTGCTTTTTTCTCCTGAACTTCACTTTCCTGATTTACAAAACAGGCCGAATCGTCTATAATAAAGGACGACGGCCTGTTTTTGTGCAAAAACGGCCAAATCCAAGCACTGGGAGGAAATGCTGTGCTCATTCAACTCATCGAGGGCGTCTACCGTCTGTTGTGGGGCGACCTGCTCACCCTGCATCTGGGAAACGTGACCCTCAGTCTCTCGTTTATGGTCATCCTGCTGCTGACGGCGGGGGTGTTCTTCACCCTGCGCACAAGGCTTCTGCCGGTGCGGCTGTTCCGGGATATGCTGGCGGCGGTCTGCGAGAAGAACGACAAGGGCAGCGGCCTCTCGTCCCTCCAGACGCTGGTGGTGTCCACGGCCACCCGGGTGGGCATGGGCAATCTGGTGGGCGTCGTGGCGGCGCTGTCTGTGGGCGGTGCAGGCGCGGTGTTCTGGATGTGGGTGACGGCTCTGCTGGGCGCATCCACCTCCTTTGTGGAGTCCACGCTGGCCCAGAAATACAAGCAGCCCGACCACCTTTACGGCGGCTGGCGGGGCGGCCCGGCCTACTATCTCCACACCCTCGCGGAGCGCAGACGGGGCAGAAAGCTCCGCCGCTCGGTGGTGGCCGGCCTGTTTGCCGTGTCGGGCCTCATCTGCTGGTGCGGCATCAGTCAGGTGGTCAGCAACTCGGTGAGCGAGGCGTTCCAGAATGCGTTCTCCATCCCGCCGCTGGTCACGACGCTGGTACTGACGGCGCTTGCGGCGGTCATCGTCCTGCGGAAGGAGGCCACCGTCAAGAGCCTCGACGTCATGGTCCCCATCATGGCGGGCTGCTACTTCGTCATGACCCTCTGGATCATCCTCACCCATCTGCCCCAGCTGCCCGATGTCTTCGTCCGCATTTTCTCGGAGGCGCTGGGCCTGCGTCAGGCCGTGGGCGGCGGCTTTGGCGCTGTGGTGATGAACGGCATCAAGCGGGGCCTCTTCTCCAACGAGGCCGGTTCCGGTTCGGCCCCCTGCGCCGCTGCTGCCGCCGAGTGCGACGACCCCGTGAAGATGGGCCTCGTGCAGGCGCTGGGCGTCCTCATCGACACCATCGTCATCTGCAGCTGCACGGCCTTCGTGATGCTGCTGGCTCCCGGGAGCGTCACCGGCGGGCGGCAGGGCATGGACCTTCTGCAGGCGGCAATGCAGTACCATCTGGGCAGCTTCGGCGTCGTCTTCATCGCAGTGACGCTGGCGCTGTTCAGCTTCTCCACGTTTATCGGCATCCTCTACTACGCCCGCTGCAATGTGGCCTATCTCTTCGGCGACAGCTGGTTCTGGCAGACGGCCTACAAGGTGCTGGCGCTGGTGATGCTGGTCGTCGGCGGTATGCAGGCCTACACCGTGGTGTGGGACCTCGGCGACGTGGGCATCGGCCTGATGACCATATTCAATATGCTGGCCCTCTACCCGCTGTCGGGCGAGGCACTGACCGCCCTGCGGGAGTACGAAACCAAAAAGAAACTCAAGTAAACAAAAAGCCATCGGCCCAGACAGCCGATGGCTTTCGTTTTATGCGCGGTGACCCAGCCGCATTTTGAAGTCGTTGTAGCCGAAGCGGACCAGCTCCCGGCAGGTGCCGTCCTCAGCCAGCGCCCAGATGGGCGGCAGGGGCATTCCGTTGAAGGTATTGTTCTTGCAGGTGGTGTAGATGGCCATGTCGCCGAAGATGAGCCGGTCGCCCTCGGCAGGCGGGGCGTCGAAGCTGTAGTCTCCCATGACATCGCCCGCGAGGCAGGTCGGCCCGCCGAGGCGGATGGTGCAGGGCTTTTCATCCGGCTCGCCCGCGTCCAGCAGGGGAGGGCGGTAGGGCATCTCGATGACGTCCGGGGTGTGGCAGGCGGCCGACATATCGAGGATGGCGAGGCCGGTGTCACCGTTCTGCAGGGTGTCCAGCACTGTGGTGACGAGATAGCCCGCGTTCAGCGCCCACGCCTCGCCCGGCTCCAGATAGACCTGTACGCCGTACTTCTCCTGCATCCGGGCGATGCAGGCTTCCAGCGCGGCAAGGTCATAGCCCGGGCGGGTGATGTGGTGTCCGCCGCCGAAATTGAGCCATTTCAGCCCCGGCAGCAGGTCGCCGAATTTCTCTTCCACAGCGTCCAGCGTCACGGCCAGAGCGTCGGCGTCCTGCTCACAGAGGGTGTGGAAGTGCAGGCCGTCCAGCAGGGCGGCGAGACCCGGTTGTTTTGCCAGAGCCGCGTCCCACTGGGCGCGGGTGGTGCCGAGACGGCTGCCCGGGGCGCAGGGGTCATAGATGGCGTGGCCTTCCTGCGTGGAGCGCTCCGGGTTGATGCGCAGACCGACGCTCTTGCCCGCCGCCTTGGCCGCAGGGCCGAACTTTGCCAGCTGGGCCGGGGAGTTGAACACGATGTGGTCGGCGTAATCCAGAAGCTCGTTGAACTCGTCCACCCGGTAGGCGGCGCAGAAGACGTGGTTCTCCTTCTCGGGCAGCTCTTCCTTGCCCAGACGGCTCTCGTAGAGGCCGCTGGCCTCAGTGCCTGCGAGGCAGGGTGCGAGAAGCGGGTAGAGGTCGAAGTTGGAGAAAGCCTTCTGCGCCAGCAGGATCTTGCAGCCCGTCCGCTGCTGGACCCCCAGCAGAATTTCGCCGTTGCGGCGCAGCTGGGCTTCGTCCAGCAGATAGCAGGGGGTGGGCAGGGAAGCGAGTGCGCCCTCCGAGAGGTTTGCCAGCCCCGCGAAGGGCGGGCGCGTATCGACCAGCCGCATCAGTCCACCAGAGCCGGGCTGTGGCTCTCAGAGCGGGGCAGGCCGTACTTGTCCAGTGCGTCCAGATAGGGGTCCGGGTCGAACTCTTCCACGGTGTGGACGCCCTTGGTGGTCCACTTGCCGGTCAGCAGCATCAGTGCGCCGCACATGGCCGGAACGCCGGTGGTGTAGCTGATGGCCTGAGAGCCGACTTCCTTGTAGCACTCCTGGTGGTCGCAGACGTTGTAAATGTAGTAGGTCTTTTCCTTGCCGTCCTTCTTGCCGGTGAAGATGCAGCCGATGTTGGTCTTGCCCTTGGTGCGGGGGCCGAGGCTGGCGGGATCAGGCAGGAGGGCCTTCAGGAACTGGATGGGGACGATCTCCTGCCCGTTGAAGCTGATGGGGGTGGTGGAGAGCATCCCCACGTCCTCGAGGCAGCGCATATGGTCGAGATAGCTCTGGCCGAAGGTCATGAAGAAGCGGATGCGCTTTGCCTCCGGGATGTTCTTTGCCAGAGACTCGATCTCCTCGTGGTGGAGCAGGTACATATCCTTCTGGCCCACCTTGTCGAAATCGTACTCCCGCTTGATGCTCATGGCCGGGATCTCGACCCAGTGGCCGTTCTCCCAGTAGCTGCCGGGGGCGGAGACTTCGCGGAGGTTGATCTCGGGGTTGAAGTTGGTGGCGAAAGCATAGCCGTGGTCGCCGCCGTTGCAGTCGAGGATGTCGATGGTGTCGATGGTGTCGAACTCGTGCTTCTTGGCGTAGGCGCAGTAAGCCTGGGTCACGCCCGGGTCGAAGCCGCTGCCCAGCAGGGCGGTGAGGCCGGCTTCCTCAAACTTTTTGGCGTAGGCCCACTGCCAGCTGTAGTCAAAGTAGGCGGAGAAGCCTGCCTCCTTGCAGCGCTTCTCATAGATGGCACGCCACGCGGGGTCGTTGGTGTTCTCCGGCTCGTAGTTGGCGGTGTCCATGTAGTTGACGCCGCAGGCGAGGCAGGCGTCCATGATGGTCAGGTCCTGATAGGGCAGGGCGATGTTCATCACGAGGTCGGGCTGATAGCTCTTGATGAGGGCGATGACCTCGTCCAGATGGTCGGCATCCACCTGTGCGGTGGTGATGTTGGTGGTGGTCTTGGGGGCAAGCTCTGCGGCCAGCTTGTCGCACTTGGACTTGGTGCGGCTGGCGATGCAGATGTCGGTGAACACTTCGGGGACCTGGCAGCACTTGTGGATGGCGACGGAGGCCACGCCGCCGCAGCCGATGATCAGAACTTTGCTCATGATGGTTCTCCTTTATATCAAATTATGTTTTGTCAGACCTGAAACCCGGGCCAGCCCTTGTCGAGGGCGATCAGCAGCTCCCGCAGCACCTTGCAGGCCGTGGCCGTGGAGACGCCGGAGATGTCCAGCATGGGGGCCAGCTCATTGAGGTCGGCGCCCACGATGTTGGCCTTGGACACGGTGCGGATGGCGTCCAGCAGCTGCAAAAAGCTCACGCCGCCGGCCTCGGGGGTGCCGGTGCCGGGGAAGCAGGAGGGGTCGAGGCAGTCGAGGTCGATGGTGAGGTAGACCGGCTCTTTGGTGGCGCAGAGCTGTTCGGTGAGCTCGGCAAGGCCGGTGAAGTCGAACTTGTGCATCTCGGTATGCTGGGCCGCAAACTCGAACTCGGCCCGCTCGCCGCTGCGGATGCAGAACTGGTGGATGCGGCCGTCGCCCACGATCTCGTGGCAGCGGCGCAGCACACAGGCGTGGCTCAGCTTCGCACCGAGGTAGTCGTCCCGCAGGTCGGCGTGGGCGTCGAAGTGGATGATGTGGAGGCCGGGGTATTTCTCCGCCACGGCCCGCACCGCACCCAGCGTCACCAGATGCTCACCGCCCAGCAGGAGCGGAAGCTTGCCGTCGTGCAGGATCTCTGCCGCCCGGGCCTCGATGTCGGCGAGGGCGGCTTCGCCGGAGCCGAAGCAGAGCTCGAGGTCGCCGCTGTCGAAGATGTCGAAGTCGGTCAGATCGGCGTTCTGGTAGGGGCTGTAAGTCTCGAGGCCAAAGCTCTCGTGCCGGATGGCCGACGGGCCGAACCGTGCGCCGGGGCGGTAGCTGGTGGTGGAGTCGAACGGTGCGCCGTAGAGCACGATGTCGGCGGCGCGGTAGCTGCTGTCGCAGCCGATAAAGGTTTCAACATTGGGTGAGATCATTTGGGTTCCTCCACTTCGCGCAGCATCTCCTCGAGGAATGCCGGCAGATAGAAAGCTCCGACGTGGAGCCGGGTGGTATAGTAGCGGGTGCGCAGATTGAGCGCCTTCCATGCGTCGGCGTCCAGATCGTCGATGGGGTGGTACTTCTTGCTGGCAAAGCCGAAGAGCCAGTAGCCGGCGGCGAAGGTCGGGATGTGTGCCTGATAGACCCGGCTGACGGGGAAGGTGGACGCGATGCGCTTGTGGCTGCGCTGCATGGCGCTGGCGTCCTCGGTGTAGAAGGGGCTGCCCTGCTGGTTGACCATGATGCCGTCCTCTTTCAGGGCGTTGAAGCAGCTGCCGTAGAACTCCCGGGTGAACAGGCCCTCGGAGGGGCCGAAGGGGTCGGAGGAGTCCACGATGATGAGGTCATATTCTTCCTCGCAGCGGCGGATGTATTTCAGAGCGTTCTCGAAGTAGATGTGGACCCGGCGGTCGTCCATCCGGCAGGCGTTGCCGGGCAGATAGGCGCGGCAGGCCTCCACGACCTGGGGGTCCATCTCCACGAGGTCGATGCGCTCGACCCGGTCGTAGCGGGTCAGCTCCCGCACCACGCCGCCGTCGCCTGCACCGATGACAAGGATGTCTTTTGCCTCCTGGTGGACGGCCATGGGGACGTGGACGATCATCTCGTCGTAGATGAACTCGTCCCGCTCGGTGAGCATCACGTTGCCGTCCAGCGTCAGCACCCGGCCAAATTCAGGCGTCTCAAAAATGTCGATGCGCTGATAATCGCTCTGCTTGGAGTAGAGCTGCTTGTTCACCCGGATGCTGTGCTTGACGTCCGGGGTGTGAAATTCCGAAAACCAAAATTCCATCTGCTTCTCCTTATGCCAGAACATTCAGGTGCAGGATGTCCGGATCTTCCGGGCCGGTCATGCTGCAGCCTTTGGCCTTGGCGTACTCGATATAGTTCAGTATCTCTTTGGTGATGCGCTCGCCGGGGGCGAGGATGGGGATGCCCGGCGGGTAGCACATGACGAACTCGCTGCACACCATGCCCTCGGTCTCCCGGAGGGGCAGGCTCTTTTTGGGGGCGTAGAACGCTTCCTGCGGGCTGGCGGCAACGACGGGGTCGATGTATTCCTGGCTCAGCAGGCCGGCGCCGTCGGTGTGGTAGCGGCGCTTGATCTCGGCCAGTGCGCTCACCAGACGCTCGATCTCCTGCGGGCGGTCGCCGATGGAGAGGTAGGCAAGGATATTGCCGATGTCGCCGAACTCGATCTGGATGTCATACTCATCCCGCAGGATGTCGTAGACCTCGATGCCGGCGAGGCCGATGTCCAGCGTGTGGACGCTGAGCTTTGTGGTGTCGAAGTCGAAGACCGAGTTGCCGTTGCACAGCTCCTTGCCGAAGGCGTAGTAGCCGCCCACGGCGTTGATCTCTTCGCGGGCGTACTCGGCCATGTCAGCCACCTGATGGAACACCTGCCGGCCCCGCAGCGCGAGGTTCCGCCGGGAGATGTCGAGGCTGGACATGAGCAGGTAGCTGCCGGAGGTCGTCTGGGTCAGGTTGATGATCTGGCGCACATAGCCGGGGTGGACGTTGGGGCCGATGAGCAGCAGGCTCGACTGCGTCAAGCTGCCGCCGCTCTTATGCATGGAGACGGACGCCATGTCCGCGCCTGCCGCCATGGCGGAGACGGGCAGACTGCCGCCGCCGAAGTAGAAGTGGGTGCCGTGGGCCTCGTCGGCGAGGCAGAGCATCCCGGCGTCGTGGGCCATCTTGACGATGGCACGCAGATCAGAGCAGATGCCGTAGTAGGTGGGGTTGTTCACCAGCACGGCCACGGCGTTGGGGTGCTCCTTGATGGCTTTTGCCACCTGCTCCCGCTTCATGCCCAGCGAGATGCCGAGGCGCTTGTCCACTTCGGGATTGACATAGACCGGCACTGCGCCGCAGAGCACCAGTGCGTTCAGCACGCTGCGGTGGACGTTGCGGGGGAGAATGATCTCGTCGCCCCGCTTGCAGACCGTCAGCACCATGCTCTGCACCGAGCTGGTGGTGCCGCCCACCATCAGAAAAGCGTGTGCTGCGCCGAAGGCGTCGGCGGCCAGCTCCTCGGCCTCCCGGATGACCGATACCGGGTGGCAGAGATTGTCCAGCGGTTTCATGCTGTTGACGTCCACGCCCACGCACTGCTGGCCCAGAAAGGCCGTCAACTCCGGGTTGCCCCGGCCGCGCTTGTGGCCCGGCACATCGAAGGGGACCACCCGCATCTGTCGGAACTGCTCCAGTGCCTCGTAGATCGGTGCGCGGCGCTGATCCAGCCGGAACCGTGTACGGTTCTCACTCATGTTTTTTCCTCCGTCCCTGACTCCTGCTGCAAACCATGCGGGCAAACAAAAAAGCACAAGCCCTGCACAGAAATGCAGGCTTGCGCTTTGAAAAAACCGTTTGAATGCGCGGACAAAGCCTCCGGGGCAAAGACGCCAGAGCCGTATCGCAGCATGATTCATCAGGATTCAAAAGGACGGGATGACGAGAGTCTATATAGCAATTACACTTTTACTACTCTTATTGACCGTTTCACAAGTCTGCGCACGCTCTGCGCAATTTCATGGTTGTAAAGGAACCAACTTATAAAATTTAGAGCTTGGCCGCAAGGTCAAAACCGCTTTTCATCAAAACAGCAGCTTTGCGGCACGCGATCCAACGCAAGGTTGCAAACGAATCAATTCGTTGGATCGCAGTAACTCAATCAATAATGGCAGCTTGCGCCGCCGGTCGGCAGTGGACCCGGCTGTCCGTATGGCCTTAGGGTGTACCCGAGCTTTCAGATGCACCCAGCCCCCTCGGGGCGGTCCTAGTTAAATTGCTTTGAAAAGACTTCGACACGCTTCGTCTCTCAAAATCGTGTGTGATTTTATCATGCAAAAAGCGATTTGTCAATGATTTGACAGGAAAAAGCTCAAAAAATCTTTCGGGAGTCATATTTACCGTCATCCGGCAGGAAGTGCCAGCGCGGCATAACATAAAAAGAGCGGCCCCGGTACGCAGTCTGGACGTACCGGGGCCGTTTTGGTTTGCTTTTAGCGCTTGATGTCGTAGTTCATGTTCATCAGGTTGCGGATGGAGCTGACATCGTCGGTGATGTTGGCATCGCCGTGGATGGTGTGCTTGATGGCGCTGCTTGCCACCGCAAAGTTTATCATGTCCATGGCCTTGTAGTTGTGGAGCATGGCGTAGATGAGGCCGCTGGCGAAAGCGTCGCCGCCGCCCACGCGGTCGAGGATGTTGAAGGTGAACAGCTTGCTCTCGAAGGTGTGGCCGTCATACCACATAAAGGCTTTCAGGCTGTTCTCGCTGCCGCTGTGGGCATAGCGGACGTGGCGGGCGATGCACTTCAGGCTGGGGTAGCGCTCGATGAAGTGCTGGAAAATTTCGTCCTGCTGCTCATAGCTGGGCTGCAGAGGCACGCCGTCCTTCCAGTCGCCCTTGGAGTGGTCATTCTCGTCCTTCCACAGGTGGTAGGGCTCGATGCCCAGCAGCACGTCCACATAGGGCAGGCACTCGGTGCAGAAGTCGCGGGCCTCGTCCCAGGTCCAGAGGGTGGAGCGGAAGTTGCCGTCGAAGCTGACGGTCAGGCCCTTCTTCTTGGCCTCCTTGAGCATATCGATGATGAGGCCGCGGCAGTTGGGGGCCAGAGCCGGGGTAATGCCGCTCAGGTGCAGCCAGTCGAAGCCCTCCAGCAGCTCGTCCAGATCGACCTGAGAGAAATCGTACTCGGTGATGGCGCTGTGCTTGCGGTCATAGATGACCTTGGAGGGGCGGATGCCGTAGCCGGTCTCGAGGTAGTATGTACCCAGACGGTTGGAGGGCGTCTCATCCGGCTCGGTGAGGATCATGGGGGTGCAGTGGACGTCGTTGGAGCGCAGCCAGCGCACGGCGCTTTTGCCGAGGCTGTTGTTCGGCACGACGCTGAAGAAGGTGCTATCCACGCCGAGGTTTGCCAGCGCGAGGGCGATGTTGGCCTCGCTGCCGCCGTAGCTGGCCTCAAAGTTGGTGGCCATGCGGAGCTTTTCGTAGTTCGGCGGGGTCAGGCGCAGCATGATCTCGCCGCAGGTGATGAATTTCGGTCCGGTCGTCTCGTGGCCCAGAATGGGGTTGAAATGTTCCATAACGGTCCTCCTGTTGCTCTTCTCGGGCATTTGAGCCGCCGCCTCTCCTATACCCTTCTTGAGACGGGGCGTTTGGTGCTCAGCAGGGCAGCCAGACCCCACATGACGCACATCGTTGTATCCATTATAGTGCTTTCGGAGAGGATTTGCAAGGAAAAGAAAAACACTGTGAGAGAAAATTTGGTGGGATTTTTGTGGATTGTGACGATAGCCCTCTCAGGCACTCCGCGCCAGCTCCCCCAAAGGGGGAGCCATTGGCAGGCCGGGCAACTCTGCGCTGACCGCTGAAAGCTCAATATGGCATAAAATATAGTGCCCTGCTACAGAGATTCACAGCAGTTTGACAAGGGATATTGTCCCGAAGCTGCTGCCCTCTGTAGCAGGGCACTACTGTTTTCGGATAGAGTAAGCTTTGCTCGTCCCGCGTGGGCCTGCCCGGCTCGCCAGACCCTCTCCCTTTGGGAGAGGTGTCACCGAAGGTGACGGAGAGGGTCAAATGCCCGTCAGATCAAAGCTGGGCGTATATTCCTCCCGGGCGCTGCTCTTCTGCTGCATATAGCCGGCGGTCAGCCCCAGATCCATGGCATGATTGACCACCCGGCGGTACTCGTAGGTGGTGATGCGCCGCCCGATGCCGTGCTCTGCGGCCTTGTAAAAGGGGGTGTACTGGCTCATGACACTGGGGATGAAGCAGCCGGGGTCGGCCTCGTTCCATGCGGCCATCCGGTCGAGGACGGCAAAGCTGTCGTCGATGTGGCCGGGCAGGGCCAGATGCCGCAGGATGACGCCCTTCTGTAAGATGCCCTCGCTGTCGAACACCGGATGGCCCGCCTGCGCCATCATGGCCTCGATGGCGGGCCTGGCCTGGACGAAGTAGTCCGGCGCAGAGGAAAGCTCGGCGGAGAGGGAAGAGGAGACGTACTTCAAATCGGCCAGCCAGATATCGATAGAGCCGCGCCACGCCTCCACGCTCTCCACCGTCTCGTAGCCGCCGGTGTTGCAGACGATGGGCAGACGCAGCCCCTCGGCCCGGGCGATGTCCAGCGCCGCGATGATCCAAGGCCGCCACTGGCCGGGGGTGACGAGGTTGATGTTGTGGGCGCCCTGCTCCTGCAGACCGAGGAAAATTTCGGCCAGATGCTCTATCGTGATCTCTTTGCCCAGTCCCTCGGCACTGATGGGGTAATTCTGGCAGAAACAACACTTGAGGGTGCAGCCCGAGAAAAACACGGTGCCGCTGCCCCGGGTGCCGCTGATGCAGGGCTCTTCCCAGAAGTGCAGGGCCGCGCGGGCGGCTTTCAGGGTGCCGCCCGCCCCGCAGAAGCCTGTCTGCCCGGCGGCACGGTCTGCGCCGCAGCGGCGGGGGCAGAGGGTACAGGAGACAGGCGGCGTTGTGGAAATGTTTTGAGACATATTGTCCAACTCCTATGAGAAAGAATCATATTAAATTATCCGAGGCTATTATATCATTTTTGCCCCCGGAAGTGGTATACTAAGATTGAATATTGCATGTCATGCAAGAATACTACATGATCTGGAGGACACCATGCGTACAGAGACCGAAGAGATCCGGGACAACCTGAAATATCTGAGCCTTCTGGCCCGGGACTATCCCTCGCAGGCAGCGGCCGCCAGCGAGATCATCAGCACACAGGCACTGCTCAAGCTGCCCAAAGGCACCGAGCACTTCATGAGCGACCTGCACGGCGAGAATGAGGCGTTCGTACATATCCTGAACTCCGCTTCCGGCGTCATCCGCGAAAAGGTAGACATTGTGCTGGGGGATACCGTGCCGGAGGGGACGCGGGCCGAGCTGGCGACTCTGATCTATTATCCGAACGAGAAGCTGCCCCAGCTCAAGGAGCGCTGCGCCGACGAGGAAGCGCTGGAACAGTGGTACAGTGAGACGCTGCTGCGGCTCATCGACATCTGCCGCCTCGTCTCTTCCAAGCACACCCGGGAGCATGTCCGGGCCTGCCTGCCGTCCAGCTGCGGTTACATTCTGGATGAGCTGCTCCACGCCCACTTCGAGGACCACGACAAAGACCTCTACTACGGCCAGATCGTCGGCAGCATCATCGAGAATGGCCGCGCCGATAAGTTCATCGTCCGTCTCTGCGAGCTCATCAAGCGGCTGGCCGTGGACAAGCTCCACATCGTGGGCGACCTGTTCGACCGCGGCCCCCGCCCCGACGTCATCCTTGACCTGCTGATGCGCCACCACGATGTGGACATCCAGTGGGGCAACCACGACGTGGTCTGGATGGGCGCGGCGGCCGGCAGTCCCATCTGCATCTGCACGGTGCTGAAGACCACCCTCGCTTACCACAACCACGGCATGGTGGAGGACTGCTACGGCATCAACCTCCGCCACCTGCAGCGGATGGCCGAGCAGTTCTACGGCGACGACGATCTGACCATCTGGATGCCTCACACCGACACCGCCCGCGGCCCCTACACCCCCGGTATGCTCCATCGCTGCGCCGTCATGCATAAGGCCATCACCATCCTGATGCTCAAGCTCGAGTGTCAGGTCATCGACCGCAACCCGGATTTCAAGATGCAGGACCGCGACTTCCTGCGCCGCATCAACTGGGAGAAGGGGACCGTCATGGTGAACGGCAGGGAGTACCCCATGCGGGATATGTCTTTCCCGACGGTAGACCCCGCCGACCCCACCGCGCTGAACAGCGACGAGAAGGTGGTGCTGCAAAAGCTGGTGCAGTCCTTCCGCCAGAGCGAGAAATTACAGCAGCACGTCGAGTTCCTGTACGCCAAGGGCGGTGTCTACCACATCGAGAACGGCAACCTGCTCTACCACGGCGCTGTGCCGATGACCAGGAAAGGCACCTTTGCTGTGGAGCGGTTCGAGGGCCACGCCTACTCGGGCCGCGCCCTCATGGACTACTGCGACGAGCGCGCCCGCCGGGGCTACTTCGCCCCCGAGGGCAGCGCCGCCCGCCAGAGCGGACAGGATTTTCTGTGGTATCTGTGGTGCGGCAAGCTGTCGCCCCTGTATGGCCGCAGCGCCATGACCACCTTCGAGCGGCTGTATGTCGAAGACGCTTCCACCCACACCGAGGTAAAGGACCCCTATTATACATGGTATAATGAGGAAGCCGTCTGCCGCCGCATCCTCGCCGAGTTCGGCCTGCCCGGAACCAGCCACATCGTCAACGGCCATGTCCCCGTGCAGGAGAAGAAGGGTGAGAGCCCCATCAAGGGCGGCGGACGCCTCGTGGTCATCGACGGCGGTTTCTGCCGCGCCTACCACGAAAAGACCGGCATCGCGGGCTACACGCTGGTCTATTCCAGCCGCACCATGTCCCTGCGCACCCACCAGCCCTTCGAGAGCGCCGAAAAGGCTGTGAACGAGAATCTGGACATCCTCTCCCAGAAGAACATCCTCGAGACGGAGAACCACCGCATCCTCGTGGAGGAGACGGACGAGGGCGAGATCCTGCGGGAGAAGGTCCACGACCTCAAACAGCTGGTCCGGGCCTATCAGTTGGGCTGGATCAAGGAGACCCGCTGCGACGACAGTGTGTGGTAAGCAGCGGCAAATGTAAAATTTTCCTGAAAATAAGAGACAAAACCCGAGAATAATAGAAAAGAAACTGGGCAAAACAGAAAATAATCGACGAGCGTGCATTGGGGCTTTGCTTTTTGCTGGAAGTTGTGTATAATAAAGTAGCTGTAATTGTGTCAACTGGTTGTGAGCTTTGTACAGCGAGAAGGAATAACGTACCTTGAACTGACCTTTTGGGCCTGCGGGGAGCGGGCCTGTGACAAGGAGATCATAAAATTGGAAAAGTTTGTTATTACGGGCGGTAAGCCCCTGCACGGCGAAGTCATCATCTCCGGCGCGAAGAATGCGGCTGTGGGCATCCTGCCCGCTACCATTCTGGCAGCGGACGTCTGCGTCATCGAGAACCTGCCGGACATCAGCGATGTGGCGGTGAGCCTCAAGATCCTCAGCGTGCTGGGCGCAAAGGTCCGGATGCTGAACAAGAACACCTACGAGATCGACACCACCCATCTGACCGGCACCAACGTCCCCGACGACCTGTCCCGCCAGATGCGCGCCAGCTACTATTTCCTCGGCGCACTGCTGTCCCGTTTCGGCAAGGCACAGGTGGCCATGCCCGGCGGCTGCAACCTCGGCCCCCGCCCCATCGACCAGCACCTGAAGGTGTTCAGCGCTCTGGGCGCAGAGGACAGTGTGGACTACGGCATGATCACCGTCCACGCCGACGAGCTGAACGGCGCTCATATCTTCTTTGATAAGGTGAGCGTGGGTGCTACCATGAACGGTATGCTCTCCGCTGTCATGGCCAAGGGTCAGACCATTCTGGAAAACTGTGCCAAGGAGCCCCATGTGGTCGATCTGGCCAACTTCCTGAATATGTGCGGTGCTGATGTGCGCGGCGCAGGCACCGATGTCATCAAGGTGCGCGGCGTCGAGCAGATGCATGGCTGCACCTACAGCATCATCCCCGACCAGATCGAGGCCGGCAGCTACATGGTGGCTGCAGCGGCCACTGGCGGCGATGTGCTGGTGAAGAACGTCACCCCCAAGCACCTCGAGCCTATCACCGCAAAGCTCCGCCGTGCGGGCATTGAGGTGGAGGAGTTTGACGATGCTGTGCGGGTTCGCCGCACCGGCGACATCCTGCCCCTCAAGATCAACACCATGCCCCACCCGGGCTTCCCCACCGATATGCAGCCCCTGATGGGCGTTCTGCTCAGCGTGGCAAAGGGTACTTCCACCGTCACCGAGAGTGTGTGGGACAACCGCTTCCGCTATGTGGACGAGCTGCGCAAGATGGGCGCGAATGTCCAGGTGGACGGTCAGGTGGCCGTGTTCGAGGGCGTGGAGAAGCTTTCTCCCGCTCCGCTCCGCGCTTCCGACCTGCGCGCCGGTGCAGCGATGGTCGTTGCAGCCCTGATGGCCGACGGCACCAGCGAGATCGAGGAGATCGGCCATATCGAGCGCGGCTACGAGAACATCGTGGAGAAGCTGCGCGGCCTCGGTGCTGACATCAAGAAGGTGGAGCGGATGCCCGCTGCACTGGAACAGGCTCTCTGATTTTTGAAGAATGAGACCTCTCTGACCCTGCCCGGCAGGGATGGAGAGGTCTTTTGAGGTTTATCATGTCTGAATTCATCTCTCTTTATTCCGGTTCCTCCGGCAACAGCAGCGTCGTGCGCTGTGGGGAGCGGTATCTCATCGTGGATATGGGCAAAGGCGTCCGCACCACCGGCGCAGCCCTCAAGGAGCTGGAGCTGAACATCTCCGACTGCGACGGCATTCTTGTCACCCATGAGCATAGCGACCATGTGAAGGGCCTTTCCACCTTCCTGAAAAAATATCCGCTGCCGGTGTACGGCGCAGAGGAAACACTGGAATTTCTGGACGCAAACGGGGTCGTTCCCGCCACTTGCGACCTGACGGCCCTGACGCCGGGCAGGGAAGAGGACATCGGTGTCTTCGGGGTCAAAGCTTTCCCCACCAGCCACGACGTCCCCTGTGTGGGCTACCGCATCCACACCCCCGACGAGAAGACCATGACCATCGCCACCGACCTCGGCGTGCTGACGCCTGCTGTACATGAAGCCCTCTCCGGCTGTGACCTTGTGGCCCTCGAGAGCAACTACGACCTGCACATGCTCCGCAGCGGGCCGTACCCCTACTACCTGCGCGCCCGCATCGAGTCGGTCCGGGGCCACCTCTCCAACGATGAGTGTGCGGCAAAGCTGCTGGAACTCATCCAGGAGGGCTGCAAGAAGTTTGCCCTCTGTCACCTCTCGCAGGAGAACAACACCCCTATGCTGGCGCTGCAGACCGTCTTTTCCACCCTCGGTGCGGCGGGCGTCGTGCCGGACAAGGATTGTATCGTCCAGACCCAGCGGCGGAACGAAGTGAGCCCCGCGCTGGCGTTCTGACACTATAAAATCAGAGCAGGAAAAGGAGAAAAGAGCCTATGTCGTACATCATGGCGCTGGACGCCGGAACCACCTCGAACCGCTGCATCCTGTTCAACAAGGCAGGCGAGATCTGCAGCGTCGCGCAGAAGGAATTTGCTCAGTATTATCCGAGACCCGGCTGGGTGGAGCACGACGCCAACGAGATCTGGGCCACCCAGCTGGGCGTGGCCCTCTCGGCTATGAACAAAGTCGGCGCCCGGGCTGAGGACATCGCCGCCATCGGCATCACCAACCAGCGGGAGACCACCATCGTCTGGGACAAGGAGACCGGGGAGCCCATCTGCCACGCCATCGTCTGGCAGTGCCGCCGCACCAGCGAATACTGCGACGAGCTGAAAGCCCGGGGACTGACGGAGAAATTCCGGCAGAAGACCGGCCTCATCATCGACGCCTATTTTTCGGCCACCAAGCTCAAGTGGATACTGGATCATATCCCCGGCGCCCGCGAAAGGGCCGAGCGGGGAGAACTGCTCTTCGGCACTGTGGAGACCTGGCTCATCTGGAAGCTGACCTGCGGAAAACTGCACGTCACCGACTATACCAACGCCAGCCGCACCATGATGTTCAACATCCACACGCTGGAATGGGACGACGAGATCCTGCAGGAGCTGAACATCCCGAAATGTATGCTCCCGAAGCCGGTGCCGTCCAGCGGCTTTTATGAGTACGCTGACCCGATGCACTTCGGCGGCGAGATAAAAATTGCCGGTGCGGCAGGCGACCAGCAGGCGGCCCTCTTCGGCCAGACCTGCTTTGCCTCCGGCGAGGCGAAAAACACCTTCGGCACCGGCGGCTTTTTGCTCATGAACACCGGTGAGACGCCGGTCACTTCTCAGAATGGCCTTGTCACCACCATCGCCTGCGGCCCTGACGGCAGGGTGAATTATGCGCTGGAAGGCTCTATTTTCGTGGCCGGTGCGGCCATCCAGTGGCTCCGCGATGAGCTGCGCCTGCTGGAAGAGGCCCGCGACTCCGAGTATATGGCCCAGAAGGTGAAGGACACCAACGGCTGCTATGTCGTGCCGGCCTTCACCGGCCTCGGCGCGCCCCACTGGGACCAGTATGCCCGCGGCACCATCGTGGGCCTCACCCGGGGCTGCAACAAGTACCACATCATCCGCGCCACGCTGGACAGCATCTGCTATCAGGTCAACGACGTCCTCCGCGCCATGGCAGCGGACTCCGGCATCGCCATGAAGTCTCTCCGGGTGGACGGCGGTGCTTCGGCCAACAACTACCTCATGCAGACCATGGCCGACATCAGCGACCTCGAAGTCAAGCGCCCCCGCTGTGTGGAAACGACGGCGCTGGGCGCGGCCTATCTGGCCGGCCTCGCCGTAGGCTACTGGCAGTCCGCCGAGGACATCACCCGCAACTGGTCGGTGGACCGCGTGTTCCGCCCGGACATCTCGGAAGAGGAACGCACCAAGCGCATCAAGGGCTGGAATAAGGCTGTCCGCTGCGCCTATCACTGGGCCAGGAACGAAGAGGAATAAGAAGAAAAATAAAACGGCCGGAGTTGCCTGACGAGTAACTCCGACCGTTTTTTGTTATTGGGCAGCTTGAGCGAGGGAAAATCACGGCTTGCAGAGAACATAACGCTCCGACGAACCGTGGTTTGAATTTATATCATCTTAAAGTCAGGAGTCAATCTCGCCCTTGGAAAGTGCGATGACACATTCAATATGTGTATCATTGTCCAAACTCAAGCTCATATCTTCCGCAATGATTGGGAGCTTGAATTTGATGAACTTGAGCCACTGACCGTTGGGCTGACGCTCTGGGTAGATTTGAATTTCAGAGATTAGATGTTCCATCAGCTTTTTACGTTCAAGGGGATTCATCACATTGTAAAGCTTTTCAAAGCAGACGAGAACTTTGTAAATGTTATCGCCTGTGATTTTATCCGCTTCGATAGCCTGCTTCTTTGCACGGGCATCCTCATATTCGCCGACGATCTGGTAGTCGTTGAAGTCTGCATAGGCGTTCATGCGGGCTTTCTGCGCATCCAGTGAATAGCCATTGATTTGCATGGCTGTGAAAACACGGGTGTAAGTGTAAACCTTTGTCTTTTCCTGTGACATAAGAAAACCTCACAAAACGGTTATTTCTTGCCTGTTTTCTGCTCCAGATACTTAATGGTATCCAGATAATCCTGCTCCACATCGCTGAGGGTTTTAGTCTTGTATTTCCGATATTCGGTAGTAGCCTTGTCCACTGCCTGCTTGTGGGTCACACTGCCATTGCCAACAAGAAGCTGCTCACCGCTCATGGTTAAAATACGGTCAAGGTGGTTTGCCCAATCCTGCATTGTCATGGGCTGTTCGCGTTCTGCCTGACGCTCAGCAAAATCCAGATAACCGGAAACCAACTGCCCCATAGCACGAAGCTCTTTTTCGTTCAGATAGTTTTTGGCAATAGTAGCTTCTCGTAAAGTGGGCTGGTTTCCTGCAAAAGTGGTCAGACCCATAAATTCCTTTTCAGCATCTGCACGGTTGTAAATGACCTCGGCGGCAGTCTGACCGTGGATGGCATAATGAATTTTATTCTGGACTTTTTTGAAGAACTGGACGGAGATTTCTGCTTTTGGGTCGTAGTCAATGCTGGTTGCATAGATTTCCAGAACCTGACGATAAAACACTTTTTCGGAAGCACGGATGTCACGGATGCGTTCTAACAGCTCTTTGAAATATCCACCGCCGCCCAGATTTTTCAGGCGTTCGTCATCCAGCGCAAATCCCTTGCGCATATATTCCTTCAGGATGCCAGTTGCCCAGATACGGAACTGTGTGCCTCGTTTGGATTTGACACGATAACCAACAGAAATAATGACGTCAAGATTGTAGAATTCGACCTGATAGGTCTTTCCGTCTGCGGCAGTTGTTGCAAATTTTGCAACAACTGAATCTCGTTCAAGCTCACCCTCTGCAAAAATGTTTTTGATGTGACGGGAAATTGTGGATTTGTCACGTTGGAACAACTCAGCCATCTGAAAATGCTTCAGTGCTTCCACAATCGCATCCTCTTTTTCCTTCGGACACTTGGGCTGCTTCGCATTTTCGTTTTTTGCTTTATGGTAATTCTCTCGCTCGATGATGCCATACTTCTGCTTCACCTGTGCGATATAGAGATTAGAAACCTTGAGTTGATAGTGCTCCCACACATAATCCCGAATCTCATTGTAAGTTGCTTTGCTTTCCGCAGCAGCCACATCCAACTCGTCCATGCTGACATCCACTTCGATATGCCGCTCGACATTGAGTTTGGTCAAAAGGAGAACCGCTTCGATATGGCTCGACACCTGCAAATTGATGTTATAATCGTACATTTTTCGGGTTGGTTCTGGGGAACAATGCGATGCCAGTGTGAGGACAAGGGGAGAAAAAGGCGGATACGGCGGTCGTTCTGGGGACCAGGGCAACCGTATCAATGAACTCTTTCAAATGCCGGCTTAAGAATTAAGTCATATCGGGCTTTTATATAGACTCGATAAAATTCCTTTTGTAAATCATTGATACAAGGAATGCCTTCGATAATTGCATTGATCTTATCAAAATCAATATGCGGGACAATTCGGAGGAGTGCCTTTTGGCAGTCCGGATTATCTGTGGTGGTTAAATAGTCGTAATAATTGAGTTTCCGGCCATTCAATTTGATTGCTGATGTAGGAAATTGGAAAATACGTGCATGAAGCATATCTTCATTTTCCAGAACGCCACGCATGACTTTTTCGTCAGCCTGCGGTAAAAGGCAGCTTCCACAATCATAAACAGGAGCAATTTCGGACGTATCATTATAGAGGTCGTAAAGGAAACCCCAATTGCCGTTGTGACGGTCAAAATTTCCAAGTAAGGTATCAATGATGAAGACATCCCAGAAATGTGCCAAGAGAATAGAAGATTCTACAAACTGCTGCTTTTCGATGGTTTCCAATATTTCTTCTAACCCAGTGCCGTTGCCGTTTGTTTCAGAATCAATAATGGTATTTTTAATAGAGCAAAAATCATAAAGCTGCTTTGCCTTTACAGTGAAATCTTTACAAGCACAAACGATTTTTGTCTTTTCGCAACTTGAAATGTTCCAAGTAGAGTTTTCTGAGCCTGTATACCCAACAGATTGAAAATATGGCAGGCAATATACTCACTGATGCAACTGTTTGTGTAAGAAAGGTCAGTTGGTTTGTGTTCACCGGAAGGTGGGAATTTGATCATATATCGATTCCCGTCATAAATAACTGCAATTTTCTTTCCATTAGCACCGTTATATGCTTTGCCATAGACTCGTTTGCAGTTTGTAAAATCAATAAGGCTACTCATGCACTTTTGTTCCTCCATAAAAACTTTTGACGGAGATAATCGGCGTGTTCAGGCGTGATTAGACCATCGCTGATTTCGGCCATATTGATACTTCCGTAAAGTTCACCCCAGTAGCAATCTAAGAGAGGAGAGTGGGTCTTTAGCCCCTCTTTATAGGTGTCAAGATCATGCTGCAAATAATCAGGAAGACCATATTCATACGAATGCTCGCGCTGTGTTTCACGAATACCGCTTTCCGTGAGTTGTTCCATAGAAACGCCCAGAGTTTTTGCAAGTTTATAGACCGTTTCAGCAGAGCAACGCTCTAATTTAGTCTTTCCGCTGCAAATGTCGTTGAGAGTGGCATGAGGAATACCGGCAGTGACTGCAAGACGATACCGTGAAAGCCCGTTTTTTTGCATCAAATCGTCCAGAATCAAATGAAAAACCTCCTTACTCTCTATATTATATCGGTGCGCCGACATAATTGCAAGTGAAATTGTAGAGAATGTAGACTAATATATTTGGGAGTTAAAGAAATCCCTTGCATCAGGAGTCCTGCAATGCTCTCATTATAATGATAAATTATAGGTAGTGCGTGCAAACTGCACAATTATCATGGCGGCTGAGAATATATTTTATGAGAGGTTTGACAATGAACCGTATTCCATGGGATGAATATGAAGCCGCCATTCTTCTACAAACGCTTTTATAGCAATTTTCAAAATTATAGCGAATATCCGCATGAACGAAACCACCCTGAACAGTCAGAAGACGATACATTTTGAAGGACGTGTTGAATCGCGTTTGGAAGAGCATCCAGTGTCCATGCTTTGAATTTGCGTAAAAGAGCCTTTATCTTCGACCAAAGTTTTTCAATGGGATTCAGATCAGAACTATGCTGGTAGCATTCTATGCATCTGTTTTGACTGTGACAGCGGCATGACCTTCTCGGCTCTGCCTTACATGCCCCACGATTTGGAAAATGCCCATTTTGTGGTAGAAAAGGGAAGCTCTTTTCATTTTCAATTTGAAAATCAAATTAAAATTCACTTGGCTGACGCAGTGGTTCTCAATGTGATAACCACTGCGTCAATTTGTAATGGGAAGAGCAAAAATCTATTTCCAGATGGATGTTTATTCACCCCCGTGCCGGAATGGCAAGCACATCCGACAGAGCTTTGTGTATAAGGGGGACGAGTTCCTGCGTCACGCTGGGAAGGGTGCGGCCCATATGGTAGCTCAAAAGCAGGTAGAGCGGACAGGGGGGCTCGAAGGCGGCGCAGTGGTCATGATTGCGACGCTCAATGAGGTTGAGGGGCAGGACGGAGTCGGCCACCCCGAGGTTGGCCAGCTTGCGCAGAACGGAGGTCTGGGCCTCGCAGGCCCGGGGCGTGGTGAAGCCGCCGGCACCAGCCAGCCGGTCGAGCAGGATGGTCTGCTCGGCGTAGAGAGTGGAGCCTGAGGGGGCCATCAGCTGGGGGCGGGGGAAAAATCTTTCCGGTAGGGGGCTGCCCGGGGTCCAGTCCAACGGGCAGGCATCGGAGGCAAAACAATAGACCATCTCGGTCATCGAGATAATGTCACAGTGGAGCAGCGGGTGCTCGCGGGAGATGGAGAGGAAGACGCCGATGTCCGCGGAGGCGTTAATCAAGGCTTCCAGCGTGCCCTCCTGATTCTCTTCGGTGATGACGAGCTCGATGTCGGGGTGGAGAGCGCGGAACTGGGGGACGGTCTGTTCCCGCAGTACCTGCGCAAATAGATGGTCACAGCTGATGTACAAACTTCCGCTGTGGCCTTTTTGATAGGAGCGGGTGTGATCGAACATCTCTTTCTCGATGCGCAGAATGTTGCGGGCGCTGTTGACGAAGACAGCTCCGGCGCTAGTGGGGCGGAGCCGATTGTGCTCGCGGCTGAACAGGGGCGTGGCCACCATCGCTTCCACGCTGTGGAGGTGGCGCGAAAGAGCCGACTGAGCGAGGAAGTGCTTGTCCGCCGCCTTGGAGAGGCTCTGTTCCTCCACGATGGAGATGAGGTATTCCATCACCTTGCTGTCGAGATTGACCTCCTGCATGTCCTGTGTGCCAGAGGCCGCTTTTTCTTGCGCCGGGCCGGTGTCCTCGGCGGCAGGAGACGCGGCGTTCTGCAAAAGGCTCTGCACCAGCGGGTCGTCGGTGGCTTGATAGCGGGGGTCGGCCAGACGCTCCGAGGCCAGCAGCCCGGCCAGATACCGCTCGGGCTCAGTGAGGGTGTGACCCAGCGGGTAACGCAGATGAAGGGTTTGGTACACCGGGGGCTCAAGGGGGCGGTAAGAGAGCTCGGGGCAGGGGAAAACATGGGCCTTGCTCACAAGACCCGCGCCTACGGCCTGATGCATCATGGAGTCCAGAAGGATGACGTCGCTGGACTCAAACGCGACGACTGGATCGAAGCCCGCTTCCAGAAACAACTGGTCGGCCAGAAGGCGGATGCTGTGCTGACGACCCTGCAAGACAAACGGCGTGTCGCGCAGGTCTTTGAGTCGGATGCGCTCCTGCCCGGCCAGTGGGTGGGAGACGGGCAGGGAGACGAGCAACTCTTCGTGGGCGATGGGGATGTCAGTGACTTCGGTGCTGTTAGCGCCTGCGCCCAGCGCCAAATCGATGAAGCCGCGCGCGATAGCACCCGGCTGCTCGGCGGCGTAAAGCTCGGTCAGGCTGAGAGAGATGCCCGGGAAGCGGCGGGAGAACTGGTTGTAGATTTTGCTGTAGATGATGGCACCGCGGTTGGGGGCTGTCGCCAGACGGATGCGCTCCTGTGCACCGCCCGAGACTTCCTTCATGGTCAGCAGCATACGGTTCTTCTCGTCTAGTATCTTCTGGGCGCAGTCAATGACGTAGTGCCCAGCGGCAGTGGGGTAGAGGCGGCGGTTGTAGCGCAGGAAGAGCGTCAGCCCGAAGATGCGCTCACACTCGGTGAGAAACTTGCTCAATGCTGAAGGGGAGATGTGCAGTGCCTGCGCGGCATGGCTCAAGTTGCCGTAATTGGCAATGGTCGAGATGTAATAATACTGACGGGTGTTCATAGCAGAAACCTCTCTTGGATAAGGGGCCGGATGGGCAAAAACGGGGCAGAAAGGCCGGTCGGGAAGGCAACAAAGAAAATTTACCGGAAAGATAAAGTTGAATTTGTGAACAGAACGAAACGTTTTTGTTACCTATACTATAAAACATTTGCGAGTGAAGCACAAGACGGTATGAACAAAATGTTATGAAAAATCAGAAAGGTTGTGTATCGAAAGCGGCGGGCTGGGGGTGTACAATAAGGGTACAAAGAGGGAACGACGAAAAGTTCTCAACATGACACGAACCAGAATAAGAAGGAGTACAATCATGAAGATGACCAGAAGAGAAATGCTCAAGGGCTCTGCTGTTGCTGCTGCCGCTCTCGCCCTGACTGCCTGCGGTGGTTCTTCCGCCTCCACCTCTACCGCTGCTTCCAGCACTGCTGCAAGTGTAGCAGGCTCCACCGCCGCTGCTTCTACCGACGACATCGGCTTCCCAAAGAATGAGACCATCACGCTGGTGGTTCCCGGCAAGGCAGGCGGCGGCTCTGACTTGGCCATCCGTTACTACAGCGAGGGTCTGAACCGTATCTACGGCCTGAAGACCACCGTCACCAACTACGACTCAAACACCGTCGGCCACCAGACCGTCGCCAACGCAAAGCCGGACGGCACCACCCTGACGCTGGCTACCTCTGCACTGAACATCCAGTACATCACCGGCAACGCTACCGTAAACCCCATGACCGACTTCACCCTGATCGCCTGCCTGCAGGACAACGGCTTCTCTACACTGGCTGTTCCTGCAAACGCACCTTACGATGACTTTCAGGGCTTCGTCGATTACGCAAAGTCTCATCCCAATGAGCTGAACGCCGGTATGCCGGCTGCAGGTGCAAACACCTTCCTGTTCGGCAAGCTGTGCAGTGTTCTGGGCATCGAGCTGAACAAGGTTGAATGTGCTTCCGAGTCTGACCGTCTGACCAATCTGGCCGGTGGCTTCATCGACATCGGTGTCGTGGGTCTGGGCAACGCTCAGGAGTATTCCAAGGCCGGCAAGCTGAAGGTCATCGGCACCGTGGCGGGCGACGGCATCACCATCGACCAGTACCCCGCTGAGCTGCCTGAAAACTACAAGACTCTGCAGGAGCAGGGTTTCAAGGACTGCTACATGCTGGTCTACCACTACCTGATGGGACCTGCCGGCATGGACGAGACCGTGGTCAAGCAGATGAACGCAGCCATGGAAGAGGTTGTCAACGACCCCACTGTCCATGATGGCATCGCAGGCATCGGCCACATCCCCGGCTGGCACGACCTTGAGGAGTCCGAGGAGCTGCATCAGAAAGAGTACGATGAACTCGTCAACATCGCAAAGAACCTCGATATGTATGTTCAGGGCTAACCCAAAAGTCTGCCATCGACTGCACTTTTTATCTGCACAGAAGTCTTTCGCTGAAAAGTGTAGATCCTCCTAAATAGACAGCCCGGAGCTGTTCCCTCCGGGCTATTTTTGAGAAAAAAGAGGTGTTTTACATATGAAAATGAGACGTGACATGGTCACAGGCATTGTGGGTCTGCTCACCTGTGCCTTTTTCTGCTTCATGACCCTGCAGGTACGCCAGCCGGCAAAGCTGCTGGAGCCGGGTCCCCGTCTGCTGCCCTTTGTGGCGCTGTTCCTCATCGGCATCAGCTCCATTGCTCTGATCATCCGGGGCTACAAGGACCGTGCCAAGGAAGAAAAGCCCTACTTCCCCAAGGGCGGCGTGCTCAAGGTCACCAAGAGCTTTTTGATGCTGGTGATCTACGCCGTGGCTATGACCTATCTGGGATTTGTGATCACCACCCCCTTTGCCACTGCAGCGTTCATCTATGACCTGAAGGGCAACAGCGAGGTCAAGCCGGTGTCTACCGCCATCATCTCGGTGGTGGTAACGGCGGCGCTGTACGCCATGTTCGTGTTCGCATTCCAAATCAAGCTACCTGCCGGCGTTCTGTTCGGCGGCTAAGGAGGGAAAATAAATGGCTGCATATCTTTCTGCTTTACTGGTCTGCATGAAGCCGCTGAACCTGCTGCTGATCTTTGCCATGGTCGCGCTGGGCATCGTCTTTGGTGCAATCCCCGGTTTGTCCGCTACTCTGGGCATCGCTCTGCTGCTACCCATCACCTTTGGTCTTTCCACCGAGACTTCCTTTGTCATGCTGCTTGCCATCTGGATCGGCGGCGTGTCCGGTGCCTTTATCTCGGCGGTGCTCATCGGCATCCCCGGTTCTTCCTCTGCCATTGCCACCTGCTTTGACGGTTATCCCATGACCCAAAAGGGACAGGCAAGCAAGGCGCTGGGCATCGGCATGACCGCTTCCTTCATCGGCACTGTGTGCTCTGTGGCGATCGCCACCGTGCTGTCCCCGGTGATCGCAGAGGCGGCTCTGCATCTGGGCCCCTGGGAATACTTCTCCCTGTGCTTCTGCGCCATTACCCTTATTGCCTCCCTGTCCAAGGGCAACATCTTCAAGGGCATCATGTCCGCCGGCATCGGTCTGCTCATGGGCTGCATCGGCATGGACCCCATCAACGGCGCTACCCGCTTCACCTTTGGCAATGTGTACCTCACCTCCGGCATCAGCACCGTTGCACAGATGCTGGGTATGTTCGCCATGTGCCAGATTATCCGTGACAACGCCAAGGGCGAGGCAAAGATGCCCGATGTGGACGTCAAGAACATGAAGGGTCTTGGCATCGGCTTCAAGGACATCATCGAGAACATCAAGACCATTATCTTTGCATTCGCTTCCGGTCTGTGGATCGGCTTTTTGCCCGGCATGGGCTCCGGCATCTCCAACATGGTGGCCTACGGCTATGCCAAGGGCATCAGCAAGGAGCCTGAGACCTTCGGTAAGGGCAACCCCGCCGGTGTGTGGGCTTCTGAAACCGCAAACAACGCTTCTCTGGGCGGTGCCCTCATCCCCATGATGGCTCTGGGCATCCCCGGTGACGGCATCACCGCAATGCTCATCGCAGGCCTGACCATCCACGGCCTGCAGGCTGGTCCTCTGTTCATGACCGAGCAGCCGGACCTTGCCATGTTGATCTTTGCCTGCGTCATGGTCTCCGCCATCGTCACCTACCTGATCCAGATCGTCACCAAGCGCTGGTTCCCCTACATCCTCAAAATCCCCTATCACTACCTGTATACCGTCATTCTGGTCATCAGCTTCATCGGCGGCTACGGCATCTCCAACACCATGTTCAACATCTACGTCATGCTGGCTCTCTGCCTGCTGGCTCTGTTCATGAGTGTGGCTGGTCTGCCTACCAGCCCGCTAGTTCTGGCCTTCATCCTGTCCAGCAAGCTTGAGCGCTACTTCCGTCAGGGCATCAGCTACGCCCACGGCAGCTACGCACCCTTCTTTACCCGCCCGGTCTCCTTCATCCTGCTCATCATCGCCGTGCTGTGCGTGGTGTGGCCCTATGTCTCTGACCACCTGAAGGCAAAGAAGTCTGCAAAGGCTCCTGCTGCTGCCCAGAACATCGGCGAGGACATCAACGATGACTGAGCCGGAGCAGCTGCCTTATCTGAAAAAAATCTATCCCACTCTGCCCGCCATGCTACGTAAGTTTGATCGCTTCGCCCGCAAGCGGGCATTTATGGGTAAAAGCGTCGGAGAGTTCGAGCGCTGGCGCACCGAGACACGGACGCTGCTGCACGAGCTGCTGGGCACGGAAAAAATGGAAAGCAGCCCGGCACAGCCCCAGCTCCTTTCTACCACAGCGGTGGAGGGAGGAATCACCCGGGAACACTGGCGCATCCAAGTGGAGCCGGAAGTATGGATGACCCTGTTCCTTCTGGTGCCGGAAAGCGCAGATAAGACCACGTCGGTCTTCCTCTGCCCGCCAGGTCACAACGGAGCCGGAAAGTATTCGGTGGCCGGTGTGCGGGGCTACCCACCCATCGATGAGAAGATAGACCACTACCATTACGACTACGGCCTGCAGCTGGCGAAGCTGGGCTATGTGGCCGCCTGCCCCGACTGCCGGGGCTTTGGCGAGCGGCGGGAAGACCCCGCCGACACTACTCGGCTGTCCGAGGGATTGAAAGGTGACTGCTACCGGCTGGCCCACATGGGCGAGCCGCTGGGCATCTCGGTCATCGGGATGCTCACTTGGGATCTCGCCCGCCTCATCGACTGGCTGGAAGCGGACGCCCGCTTCGACACCCAGCGCCTCGGCGCACTGGGCTTCTCGGGCGGCGGGATGCAGACGCTCTGGCTGGCAGCTCTCGACGACCGGGTGAAGATGGCCGCTGTCAGCGGCTACCTCTACGGCTACCGGGATGCCCTGCTCACCCTGAACAGTAACTGCTCCTGCAACTATGTGCCCCATCTGTGGGAGTATCTGGACATGGGCGACATCGCAAGTCTCATCGCCCCACGTCCGCTCTGGGTGCAGTCCTGCCGGGACGACCGGCTCAACGGCCCCCGCGGCGTCGTGAACGTCGAAGAGCAGGTGGCCATCGCCCACAGCGCCTATCGCCTGCTGGGTGCGCCGGACAGCATCCTTTACGAGATATGCCCCGGCACCCATCAGTGGCACGAGGAGCACCTGACCGAGAATTTGGCATTCCTTTTTACGCATTCTATGACATAACGGAGTTTGCCCCATGAACAAGACTGAATTGCGGAATACTATCCTGTCGGCCATCGAGCTGCCGCACATCGGGAAAAATGAAATGACCCTCTCCGCAAACGGCGGGGTGCAGACGCAGGAGATACAGTCTGCCATCGACGCGCTGAGCGCTGCCGGCGGCGGAACGCTTACCCTCCAGCCCGGCGTCTACCACACCGGTGCGCTCCACCTGAAAAGCGGCGTGGAGCTGCATCTGGCCTCGGCCGGAACGGTGGTGCGCTTTGTGACCGACGAGCTGGCGAAGAACTACCCGCTGGTGTTCTGCCACTGGGAGGCGAGCCCCTGCTACAACTACAGCGCCCTGCTCTACGCATGCGACGCTCACGACATCGCCGTCACCGGCGACGGTGTGTTGGACGGCGGGGCCGATGCAGAGCACTGGTGGAGCTGGCATCATCAGGTGGAGCGCTCTTGGTCGGAGAACAAGCCTGATTTGCAGCAGCCGGCCCGCAAGGCCTTGCGGGATATGAACCTGAACGGCGTGCCCGTTGAAGAGCGAATCTTCGGCGAGGGACACTGTCTGCGCCCGAACTTCTTCCAGCCCATCCGCTGCCAGCGGGTGCTGCTGCAGGGCGTCACCTTCCAGAACAGCCCCATGTGGCAGCTCAACCCCATCCTTTGCAGGAGCGTGGTGGTGGACGGTGTGACCCTGTCGAGCCACGGTCCCAACAACGACGGCTGCGACCCTGAAAGCTGCGACGGTGTCTGGATCCGGAACTGCCGCTTCGACACCGGCGACGACTGCGTCAGCCTCAAATCGGGGCGTGACCGCGATGGCCGGGAGGCCAACGCTCCCTGCAGGAATATCCTCATTGAAAACAACGAGTTTGCAGACGGCCACGGCGGCGTGGCGCTGGGCAGCGAGATGAGCGGCGCCATTTATAATGTGCTGGCCTGCGGCAACCGCTTTTCCAGCCCCAATCTGACCTATGCCCTGCGGCTCAAGACAAACGCCCGCCGGGGCGGTGCGGTGGAGCACATCATGCTCTGCGACAGCGTGGTGGAGCATGTCCACGGGGCGGCCATCCACGGCACCATGCTCTACGAGGACGGCCGCAACGGCGACAGCCTGCCCGTGTTCCGAGACATCACCATTGAGAACATTACGGCCCACGGCGGCGACTACGGCATCTTCCTTGAGGCTTTCCCGGAGGTGCCCATCACCGGACTGGTGCTGCGGAACATCACCATCGACGGCGTATACCAGTGTCTGCGCAGCATGAACTGGCAGGACGCGGTCGTAGAGAATGTGACCATCAACGGCAAGCGCTTCCCCCGCCCCGACCGGGTGCGCGTTTTGGGGGTGCCCTGTGCGGGCGGCACAGTGGCCGCTGCGGCAGAGTGCTGTGGGGCTTCTGAGCCGCTCCGGTTTCACTGGCGCTGCAGCCCGGACGGCGTCGCTTGGAGGAGCTGCGGCGAGGGCGAAACGCTCACCCTGCCTTCGGACGCACGCCTTGTGCAGGTGGAGGCCCTTGATCCGGCAGGGGAGAGTGCACTCAGCTGCTGCTACAAGGTGCTGCAGCAGTCGGTTGAGTCCCCGGCGGCCCGGCTGTGCTGCCGCGGGATGCTGAACAAGGTGGAGCTGGATGGATCGGCAAAGCCCGTCACCCGGCAGGAGCTGGCATGGATGCTGTTCCCGCTGGCGAACCAGTCGCTGACTGTGCCCGTCCTGCCCGACACTGATGATCCTGCGGCCCGCTATGCAGCGGCCAACGCATTTCTGGCCCTGAAGGAGGGCCGGTTCGTACCGCAGGGCACCATCACCCGGCAGGAGATGGCGACCGTCGCCATGCAGGCCTGCGGCGTGAATTACCGCAACGCCTCCAGCACGATGCCGGTGTGTGCCGATGCTGCAAGGGTGGCCGACAACTACGGCACCAATGCGGCAAGAGCGCTCTACTTCGGCTTTATGGAGCTGGACGAGAACGGCTGCTTTGGCCCGGACAAGCTGGTCAGCCGGGCTGAGGCTGTGGAGATCCTGAACCGTGTAGCTGATTTTGCCGGACTGTAAAGGAGATGATACGGATGTGGCTGGAATATTTTGAACAGTATCTGAAAAACGTATTTCCTCGTTTCTTGGAAGAAAAGCCTTGGAATTATAAGGACGACCTGTGTATAATAGGTGCAAACGACTTGTATCATGCCACGGGCGACGAACGCTGGCTGGAGCCGGTGAAGAAAAATGCCGGCTGGCTCATGAAGGAGGACGGCACCGTGGCCAACTGGGTGATCGGCGAGCACAACATCGACAAGGTGAGCTTCGGCAAATCCATGCGGGTGCTCCGGCAGACCACCGGAGAGCCGCGCTGGGCCGAGGGCGTGCAGCGGGCGTATCACATTCTGGACGATTACCCCCGCGCTGTGACCGGGAATTTCTGGCACAAGGATATTTATCCCGATCAGGTCTGGCTGGACGGCCTTTATATGGGAATGCCCTTCTACGCCGCCTGTCTGGAAGAGAACGGCGAAGAACGCTGGGACGATATCCTCGACCAGTTCCAGTCCGCCCACACCCTGCTGTGGGATGAGAAGCTGGGCCTTTACCGCCACGCCAACGACTGCTCCCGCAGGATGGAGTGGGCCGACCCCGTCACGGGCCAGAGCCCGGCGGTCTGGCTGCGTGCCGAGGGTTGGTTCCTGATGGCGCTGGCCGACACCTACGAGCTCGCAAGGGAGCATACCCAGCGGGCGGGTGAGCTGTGCAGTTTGCTCAAGAACGCCCTCGACCGCCTGATGCCGTATCAGGCGGCGGATACGAGGATGTTCCTGCAGGTAGTAGACCGCGCTGACCTTGAGGGCAATTACTCCGAGACGTCCGGCAGCGCGATGGCGGCCTACGCCCTTATGAAGGGAGCCCGCCTTGGGATGCTGCCCCCGGAGTACGGGCAGAGGGGCAGCGAGGTGCTGGATGGCATCCGGGACACCTATTTGAAGCAGACCAAGAGCGGATATGAGCTACACGGCATCTGCGCCAGCGCGGGCCTTGGCCCCGGTCCGGACAACCGCACCGACCGCACCGGGACGCCCGCATATTACCTGAGTGAAAAGCAGATGGTGGACAACCAGCATGGTGCCGCTGCCTGCATGATGGCCGTCAGCGAGCAGCTGCGCCGTATATGAGGTGAAGAATTATGGCAGAACGTTTGAGTATTCAGATCAAAGACGAAGACAATGTGGTCGTGGCCGTTCACGACCTTCCCGCCGGAACGACACTGGAAAGCGGCGTGGTGACCCGGGAGCCGATCCCGCAGGCGCATAAGATCGCGCTGCGAGATATCCCGGCAGGCGGCGAGATCCTGCGCTACGGAGTGGTGCTGGGCTACGCCAAAAACGATATTTCGGCAGGCAGCTGGATCAACGAGCATATGCTGAATCTGCCGGAAAGCCCGGCTCTGACCGATATGCCTTGGGGTACGAACCTCAAGACACCGGAGCAGCTGCCTACTCCGCCCCGCACCACATGGATGGGCTACCGCAACAAGGTAGGTCCTGCCGGCACCCGCAATCTGCTGGGCATCGTGACCACGGTGCAGTGCGCTGCTGGTGTGGTCCGGGTGGCGGTGGAGCGCATCAAAAAGGAACTGCTGCCCAAGTACCCCAATGTAGACGGCGTGGTGGCCATCACCCACCCCTACGGCTGCGGCGTGGCCATCAACGCTCCGCTGGCGTACATCCCCATCCGCGCCATTACCAATGTCATCCGTCACCCGAATTTTGGCGGGGAAGTGATGGTGGTGGGTCTGGGCTGCGAGAAACTGACCTACGACCGGGTACTGCCCCCGGAGGATATCACCCCGGAAAACTGCCTGACCTTACAGGATTGCAAGGGTCACGATGCCATGATGCAGGCCATTCTGGATATGGCGGAAAAGAAGCTGCAAAAGCTGAACCTGCGCCACAGGGAGAAACTGCCCCTCAGTGAGCTGCTCATCGGGATGCAGTGCGGCGGCAGCGATGCCTTCTCCGGCATCACCGCCAACCCCAGCGCCGGATATGCAGCCGATATGCTGGTCAAGGGCGGCGCCACCGTGCTGTTCAGCGAGGTGACGGAAGTCCGGGACGGTGTGCCCATGCTAGCTGCTCGCTGCGTGAGCGCACCGGTACGGGACAAACTGGCAGCGGAGATGAAGTGGTATGATGATTACCTTGCCGAAGGCGGCGTAGACCGGGATGCCAACCCCACGCCGGGCAACAAAAAGGGCGGCCTTGCCAACATCGTGGAAAAGGCTATGGGCTCCATCGCCAAAAGCGGCACCAGCCCCATTGTGGAGGTGCTTTCCCCGGCGGAAAAGCCCACGAAACACGGACTCATCTTTGCGGCAACGCCTGCTTCTGACATTGTTTGCGGTCCCTCGCAGGTGGCCTCCGGCATCGGCCTGCAGGTGTTCATGACCGGCCGCGGCACACCCTATGGTTTGGATGTGGCCCCGGTCATCAAGGTGTGCAGCCGCAACGAGATGAAGGAGCAGTGGTTCGACCTCATCGACATCTCTGCCGGTCATATTGCCACCGGCGAAGCCACCATTGCCGATGTGGGCACCGAGATCTTCAACCTCATTCTGGACGTTGCCAGCGGCATCAAGGAGCCCTACAGCGATCAGTACGGCTTCCACAACGATATGTGCATCTTTAACCCCGCTCCCATCACTTGATGGAAGGGGAGCAACACAAAAAACAGAATTGAAAATTATGGAGGGTACTATCATGAAAATCGGTTTTATTGGTCTGGGTATTATGGGAAAGCCTATGGCAAAGAATCTGCTGAAGGCGGGTTACACCGACCTGCTGGTGAATAACCGCAGTCAGGCCCCCGTGCAGGAGCTGGAAGCGGCCGGTGCAAAGGGCGCGACCCAGCAGGAGATCGGCGCACAGTGTGATGTGGTCATCACCATGCTGCCCAACTCCCCGCAGGTGAAGGAGGTCATGCTGGGTAAGGACGGCGTCGCCGCCCACATGAAGCCGGGCGTAGTCTTCATCGACTGCTCTTCGATTAATCCGGTCGCTTCCAAGGAAATCTACGCGGAGCTGCAGAAGAAGGATGTGGAGATGCTGGACGCTCCCGTTTCCGGCGGTGAGCCCAAAGCTATTGACGGTACGCTGAGCTTCATGGTCGGTGGCAAGCAGGAGATCTTCGATACCTATAAGCCTGTTCTGGATGCGATGGGCGCTTCCACCGTCCGCTGCGGCGAGGTCGGCGCTGGCAACACCACCAAGTTGGCCAACCAGATCATTGTGGCCTGCAACATTCAGGCACTGGCCGAGGCGCTGACGCTGGCACAGAAGGCCGGGGTGGACCCGGAGCTGGTCTTTCAGGCCATCAAGGGCGGTTTGGCAGGCTCTACCGTCATGAACGCCAAGGCTCCCATGATGATCGCAGGCAACGACAAGCCCGGCTTCAAGATCGATTTGCACATCAAGGATCTGAACAACGTGCTGGACTGCGCCCACGCCGTGGGTGCGCCGGTGCCCATGACCGCCGAGGTACAGGAGATCATGCAGTGGCTCCACAACCACGAGGGCGGCCAGAAGGACCACAGCGCTATTGCCCAGTATTACGAGTACCTGACCGGCATTCAGATTGGCCGTTGAGGAGGAAAAAACATGAATACAGAGTTCATGAAGGGCGTTGTAGTGCCCATCCTTACCGTCATTGACGGCGAAGAAAACATCGACGAGGCCGGGATGCGGGCGCAGGTGGACTACGTCATCGAGGGTGGTGTGTCCGGTATCCTCGCCTTCGGCTCCAACGGCGAGTTCTACATGGTGGAAGAAGCCGAGATGGAGCGTGGCCTGAAGATCATGGTGGACGAGGCCGCAGGCCGGGTGCCGGTGTACTTTGGCATCGGTGCCATCAGCACCAAAAAGTGCTGCCGTCTGGCAAAGATGGCAGCCGCCAACGGTGCTGCAGCCGTCAGCGTGCTGCAGCCCATGTTCCTGAAGCCGACCTATGAAGAACTGTACAACCACTTCAAAACCATTGCCGAAAGTATTCCCGAAACGCCGGTGCTGCTGTATAATAATCCCGGACGGGTGGGCTACACCATGAGCGCAAAGCTGGTGGAGGAACTGGCCCATAACGTGCCCAATATCGTGGGTATGAAGGACACCAGCGGCGACATTACCCAGACGGCAGAGTTCATCCGCCGCACCCGGGATATGGGCTTTAAAGTTTTTGGCGGCAAGGATACCCTGTTGTACGCCAGCCTCTGCCATGGCGCTGTGGGCGGTGTGTGCACCGCAGCCAACTTTATGCCCGAGTTCATCACCGATGTGTACAATAAATTTGCAGCCGGAGATATGGCGGGCAGTCTGGAAGCACAGTTCAAGCTGAACCCGGTGCGTCTTTCTATGGATGCCGCCAGTTTCCCGGTGGCGGCCAAGGATATGGCAAATCTGCGGGGCCGAAAGGTGGGCGTACCGTATCTGCCCACCCTGCCTACCCCGGAGGGTGCTGCAAAGCAGGGATTTGTGGCCACTATGACCGAGGCCGGGCTGCTGTAACCGATACCCTGTAAGGAGGTCTGTTTCATGAATACCACATTGCGGCAGGATGCGGATGAGATCATCCGTACCAGCATTCAGACAGTGCTGCCGGACAAAGCGGTGCGCCGGGCATTGAACGCCTTTCAGCCCGGAGGCGGCAGGGTGCTGCTGGTGGCGGCGGGCAAGGCCGCGTGGCAGATGGCGCACGCCGCCGTGCAGGCACTGGGGCGCGTGGACGGCGGCGTGGTGGTGACCAAATACGACCATGTGAAGGGCGAAATCCCCGGCGTAGATTGTTATGAGGCTGGTCACCCTGTGCCGGATGCCAACAGCTTTTCAGCCACCGAAAAAGCCTTGGCGCTGGTACAGGGACTGACCGCAGAGGACACGGTGCTGTTTCTACTTTCCGGCGGCGGCAGCGCCCTGTTTGAACAGCCGCTTGTCCCCGGTGAGGAATTGCAGGATATTACCAACCAGCTCCTTGCCAGTGGGGCGGATATTGTGGAGATGAACACCATCCGCAAGCGGCTGTCCGCAGTCAAGGGCGGGCGGTTCGCACAGGCCTGTGCTCCGGCAAAGGTGTTCAGCATCGTGCTCAGCGATATTCTGGAAGATCCGCTGGATATGATCGCCAGTGGCCCGGCGGTGCCGGATTCCTCCACCTGTGCACAAGCGCTTGCCATTGCGGAGAAATACTACCTGAACCTGTCAGAACAGGCGAAGGCGTTGCTGGCACAGGAAACGCCGAAAGCTCTGGACAACGTCACCACGCAGATCACCGGCAGCGTCCGAGAGCTGTGCACCGCTGCCGCTAAAGCCTGCCGGGAGCTGGGCTATGAGCCCATCCTCCTCACCGACCAGCTCTGTTGCGAAGCAAAGGAGGCAGGCAGTTTTCTGGGGTCTATCGCCCGCACCCATGCGGAGCAGGGCAAAAAGTTGGCCTTTATCGCAGGCGGGGAAACCGTGGTGCACCTGACCGGCAAGGGTCTGGGAGGCCGCAATCAGGAGCTTGCACTGGCCGCAGCTCCGGCGCTGGCGGGACAGAACGCCGCAGTGTTCTCCGTGGGCAGCGATGGCACCGATGGCCCCACCGATGCCGCTGGTGGCTATGTGGACGGCGACACCGCCGCCGCACTGACGGCAAAGGGCTGGAACGTGTTCGACACCCTGCAAAACAACGATGTCTACCACGCCTTGCAGGCCGTGGGGGGACTTATCATCACAGGGGCCACCGGCACCAATGTCAATGATGTGGCTGTGGCACTGATCGGGGGAGAAGAACATGAAGGTGATTGATGCCCATGTCCATCTGGTGCAGTGCATCGCTGGCACCGGTGCGGGCGGCGAGATGCGCTCCATCGGCGGCGGACAGGGAATGTATGCGGACGGCCCATCTGTCAGCTCATCCCGAAAGGGTGGAACACCGAGCAGGTGACCCCGGAACGGATCCTGGAGGTTATGGATGCCCACGAAGTGGAGCGTGCCGTGCTTTTGCAGGGTGGGTATCTGGGGTTCCAGAACCAGTACAGCTACGAAGCGCAGCAGAAATACCCGGAGCGTTTTCTGGCGGCGGTAGCTTACGACCCCTACTGCTGGAACCGGGATGCCATTGTACGGCACCTGTTTGAACAGCAGGGCATCCGGGTAGTGAAATTTGAGGTGAGCACTGGCTCCGGTCTGATGGCAAATCGTCCGGTCTTTGCACTGGATGGCGAAATGATGGAGCGGGAAGCCGCCTTTGCCGAGGAGCATGGGCTTGTGTTCGTTATCGACATCGGCAAGCTGGGCAGCCCCAGCAGCCAGATTTCCGCCCTGCGGAACCTGATCCTGCATCACCCGCAGATGCGGTTTGTGGTCTGCCATCTGTTGGCCCCGAAGCAGACCGAGCTGCACGCCATGCAGCAGGGGCTGGAAATGCTGCATTTGCCCAATGTCTGGTTCGATCTGGCATCTCTTTCCCGCAATGTCCGGCCTGATGAACCGCCCTTCCCGGTGACACGGCAGTTCATCCACAGTGCCATCAAGACGGTGGGAGCAGACCGGCTGCTGTTTGGCACGGATACGCCATCCAACCTGTGCCGCTTCCGGTATCGGGATATGGTGGATACCATCGCGGAGGATGCGGCACTGGCCGACGAACAGAAGCGGCTGATCCTATACGAGAATGCCGACAGAGTGTTCTGGTAAAACAGACTTAAAGGAGAACAGATATGATACAATTTGGTCTGCGTCTGCACGATGCCGAAAAACTGCCGATGGAGCAGCTGCTGCCTCTTGTGCGGAAAAGGGGCTTTACCTGCGCCCATCTTGCGCTGAGCAAGACCGTGAAGGACGTGCCCTGCACGCCGTCTGCCCTGACGCCCGGCTATGCGCTTTATCTGCGTCACCTGTTTGAGCAGAATGGCATCGATATTGCCGTGCTGGGCAACTATCTCAACTTGGCTTACCCTGACGAGACGGTGCTGGATGCTATCCGCGAGAAGTACTATGCCCACATCCGCTTTGCCAGCCTGCTGGGCTGCGGTATGGTGGGTACGGAGACGGGCTGCCCAAACGTCGAGTATAAATACTGCCCGGAGTGCCGCACCGATGCCGCGCTGGCGGCCTTTATCAAGACCCTCAAGCCCATTGTGCGCTGCGCAGAGCAGTACGGCGTGACCCTCGCCATCGAGCCGGTGGCGCGCCACATCGTCTACGACGCCAAGCGTGCCCGCACCGTGCTGGACGAGATCGGCAGCCATAACCTGCAGATCTTGTTTGACCCGGTCAACATGCTCAGTATGGAGAATGTGGACCGCCGCGAGGAGGTCTTCGCAGAGGCCATCGAGCTGCTGGGCAAGGATGTGGCGATGATACACTTCAAGGACTTCGTCCGGCAGAATGCCGATGGTCAGCTGAAAGCTTGCGGCGCAGGTCAGGGCGAGATGGAGAATTATACCACCATCCTTCGCTTTGCAAAGCAGGAAAAGCCCTATGTGTTCGCAACATTGGAAAACACCACGCCCGAGAACGCTGAGACCTGCCGTCTCTATCTGCAAAAGCAGTACGACGAGTGCCTATATTAGACAGCATAGGAAAAGAGACTGTTGCAAAATAAAAGCGCCGAAAAAACTGAAAACTACGGAGTAAACGTTTAGAAACAGCCCTCAAGGTGAAAACTGAGTCTAAAAATTCAAGAAAAAGGTACAGCAAAGCTGAGCATCTTTGAACAGGTCCGTAAAAAGTAGACAATAGACAAAAGGCCTCCCCGTGTAGGATAATAGAACTACACGAGGAGGTTTTGCTATGCCCAGAAAATATGTAAAGATCGACGTATACGGAAAAGAAATTTTAGAATTGAAACGAGAAGGTAAAACAAATCGGGAAATTGCCCAGAAGTTAGGAGTAGACAGGAAGTGCATCAGAAACTGGGTATTTCGGTTCAATAGACAGCAACGAAAGCTGGCGGCAGGTATCAAGCTGCATCCAAAAGGCAGGCCACGGAAAGATGCTCAGCCAAGAGACATTGTAGCAGAGCAAGCATATGAGATCAACCGACTGAAAATGGAGAATGAACTGCTACGGGATTTTATGCGATCCATGGAAAGGAAGTGAAGCCGAGTTTCAAATATGCAGTCATCCATCGGCATCGTACAAAGTATGCAGTAAAAGATCTGTGTGAAATTCTTCAGGTTTCCAGAAGTGGTTACTACAAGTACGTCAAACATCTGGACCACACGGCGAAAAGACTTTGATCTTGCAGAAAAGATTCGTACAAAGCAGGAATCTTGTAAAAAGACATACGGCTATCGCCGAATGAAACTCTGGCTGGACAGTGAAGGAATCACTAAGAATCCAAAGACGATTTTGAGAATCATGCACAAGTACGACCTTTTGAGCGAAATCCGTCGCAGAAAAGATGGCGAAAATGGGCGAGGACAAGCACAGATATGACAACTGGCTGAACCGAGAATTCAATGCCGAGCATCCAAATCAGAAATGGGTTACCGATATTTCTTACATTCAAACTCAGGAAGGGGTTCTTTACCTATCCATGATTCGTGATTTATATGATAGAAGCATTGTTGCTTACAGGACTGGAACCAGTCAGACAATCAATCTTGTATTGGACACCATTCATCTTGCAATGAAGTCTGTGAAAACAGAAAGTCGCCGGGAGTTGCACCTCCACAGCGACCAAGGGTTCCAATACACCTCACAAGCATATTTCGACCTGACTAAAGAATACGGCATTTTGCCGTCTATGTCAAGGCGTGGAAACTGCTATGACAATGCGTTGGCTGAAAACTTTTTCGGAATCCTCAAAACCGAGTGCATCTACCGACACAAGCCGGAAACTTTTGAGAAAGCCAACAAAATGATTGATGATTACATTTACTTCTACAACCACGAACGCATTCAACTAAAAACCGGACTGTCTCCGCTTTCGCTTCGTCAGTCCGGTTAAGGCACACCCTACACAGGGCGCTTTTTATTCATGTCTACTAATCTTGGGGCGGTTCACTTTGAAAAAGCAGGTGCTCAGCTTTTTTAATTTTCAGTTCAGAAAAATTCTACTTTTTTGGTAAACGGTCAATAAGCCCCCGTCTGGCCTAAAAAATCGAGTATCTCGAAACCGAGATGCCCAACAAAGAATCAAGTAAGATAGCGATATACAGGAATTGTGTTCGACCACGGGAAGATACGTTCAAGCGGTTCTTCTGCCGGTGGCTTACCCAGTTTCGGGAGTTCCTGTAAGAGAAACAGCAGATAGCCAAATGGATCAAGTCCATTGCGTTTGGCGGTTTCAATCATACTGAAACATAATGCACTAGCATCAGCACCTTTGGCAGTGTCGCAGAATAAAAAGTTCTTCCGAGACATAACAAAGGATTTTACAGTGCGTTCTGCAATGCTGCTTGTAAGGGTCAGTCGTCCATCTAGGAGAATGCTTTCCGTTGGTTTAGAGAGTGAATTCTCGCTTTTCCAAGGTTGGAATCTTTGTCTGATTCAAAGCTGTTTAAGAAAATCCAATACTCATCCATGACAGGTTTCAGTACAGACTGGCGGTATAATTTACGTTCTTTCGTGGATAATTCCTTCGTTGCAAGTCGAGGGCAAACATCTTCTCGACATACTCAAAGGCTTTCTGAGATTTGCTCCCGTCTACTGGCTTTTTGTCCACAAAGCAATCTATCCATTTTCGCCGCACATGTGCCCGGCAGCCAACATGGGTGACATCCTCAACTGCATTGTAACCCGAATAGCCGTCGGTCTGCAAGTAACCGGAGAAACCCTCAAGCATCTCTTTGGCAATCTGCCCTTTACGGCGGGGTCTGTACTGATACAGCGCAATGTTCTTTTCTGGTGAGAAGAACACCCACATCTTTGACATTTGCTTTGACTCACGGCCATCCTTTTTCAAGACAGGGCAGTCCGTTTTGTCAGCATTTACAATGTCACACCGGAGGAGTTCTTTTCGGAAGGCATCCTAACCTCCACCACGGCGTTGTCCAGAACTTCTTCCTGAATTTGTTTGTTGAAATCGCATTTTTGCCCACGTTGCATCTTGCGGTGCTTGCAACTGTAATAAGAGAAAGATTTATAGGGTGTGCCATCTTTCTTTCGTTTGGTGCATTTGTTGCTGTACATTCCAGCACCGCAAATGGGGCGCTTGACAAGGGCGGATAATAAATGCGCTTGTTCCGTCTTGCTGCGGTTGACTGGTTCGTATCGTTTGGACTGCGCCAACAGCTTGACCTGTGCGGCGTTCCACAATTCTTCCGATACGATGCCCTCGTGCAGGCCGTCCACCAGCAAATAATTCTCCTGTGGAACCTGATGATATTCGTTCCGGGTGCCGTGAATCTTTTCGAGTTTGCGGCGACCAAAGGCGATTTTTCCGCAGTAGACGGGATTTTTCAGAATAGCCCGAATCAACGTTGCGCTGAAAAGGGGAGAGGTGCCATTTTGACGAGCAAGTTTCTGAAAGCCGTGGGTCTCCAGATATTTGGAAAGACCATTTGCACCTGTGTCCGTGTTTACATATTGCTCAAAAATCGTGCGAATGGCAGGGGCTTCATCCTCATTGATTTGCAGCACACCGTCAACCAGACGATAGCCATAAGGCGCAAAACCGCCGTTCCAGCGACCTTCTCGCGCCTTCTGGATGCGGCCTTCCATGGTTTGGACACGGATGTTCTCACGTTCAATCTCTGCGACAGCAGACAAAATGGAAATCATCAGCTTGCCAGCGTCTTTAGAAGAATCAATGCCGTCCTCCATGCAAATCAGGTTCACACCAAAATCCTGCATTACCTGCAAGGTAGACAGTACATCGGCAGCGTTGCGGCCAAAACGGGAGAGCTTGAACACCAGCACATAGGCAACACCATCCTTGCCGGATTTGATGTCCTCCATCATCCGGCAGAAAGAAGCACGGCCTGCAATGGATTTGCCCGATTTGCCGGCATCCTCATATTCACCAACAATCTGGTAGTCGTTGAAGTCTGCATAGGCGTTCATGCGGGCTTTCTGCGCATCCAGTGAATAGCCATCGATTTGCATGGCTGTGAAAACACGGGTGTAAGTGTAAACCTTTGTCTTTTCCTGTGACATAAGAAAACCTCACAAAACGGTTATTTCTTGCCTGTTTTCCGCTCCAGATACTTAATGGTATCCAGATAATCCTGCTCCACATCGCTGAGGGTTTTAGTCTTGTATTTCCGATATTCGGTAGTAGCCTTGTCCACTGCCTGCTTGTGGGTCACACTGCCATTGCCAACAAGAAGCTGCTCACCGCTCATGGTTAAAATACGGTCAAGGTGGTTTGCCCAATCCTGCATTGTCATGGGCTGTTCGCGTTCTGCCTGACGCTCAGCAAAATCCAGATAACCGGAAACCAACTGCCCCATAGCACGAAGCTCTTTTTCGTTCAGATAGTTTTTGGCAATAGTAGCTTCTCGTAAAGTGGGCTGGTTTCCTGCAAAAGTGGTCAGACCCATAAATTCCTTTTCAGCATCTGCACGGTTGTAAATGACCTCGGCGGCAGTCTGACCGTGGATGGCATAATGAATTTTATTCTGGACTTTTTTGAAGAACTGGACGGAGATTTCTGCTTTTGGGTCGTAGTCAATGCTGGTTGCATAGATTTCCAGAACCTGACGATAAAACACTTTTTCGGAAGCACGGATGTCACGGATGCGTTCTAACAGCTCTTTGAAATATCCACCGCCGCCCAGATTTTTCAGGCGTTCGTCATCCAGCGCAAATCCCTTGCGCATATATTCCTTCAGGATGCCAGTTGCCCAGATACGGAACTGTGTGCCTCGTTTGGATTTGACACGATAACCAACAGAAATAATGACGTCAAGATTGTAGAATTCGACCTGATAGGTCTTTCCGTCTGCGGCAGTTGTTGCAAATTTTGCAACAACTGAATCTCGTTCAAGCTCACCCTCTGCAAAAATGTTTTTGATGTGACGGGAAATTGTGGATTTGTCGCGTTGGAACAACTCAGCCATCTGGTCAATGGAAAGCCAGACGGTGTCACCGTCAAAGGTAGTATCAATTTTGGTCAGGCCATCTTCCGTGGTGTAAATGAGGATGGAATTTTTGGGAGAGGCATCTGGACGATTCATTTTAAGCACCTCGTTCCGTGTATGTAATACAGTGGAAGGGGAGACCTTGCCACTGTATTGGGATAAATATTGCAAGAAAATTATATCATGATGCAAGAGCGGCATCAACAGCATCTTGTCGATTTTTGTTGTTGGTTGAGGATACTGCATTGTCTATTTCCAAGACTGATGCGTACTTCTCAATCACATCGGCTAGAAAGGTTGCGAATGCGCTCCATTCATCGAGTGTGGGCGTAGAGCATTCCGAAGGGGCAGGGCTGATTTCTGTACGATGGCAATTATTCAATAGGCAACTCCATTTCCTTGTAGCCCGGTCCAGCAGGGTGTAGAGAAGCTTTGCCGTGTGGCTCAGGTCTGTATCCAGCAGAAAGCGGGCATAGGGCAGATATTGCGGCAGTGGCATATTGGGTTTCAAGTAATCCGAAATGGAATTCACCTCCATTTTTACATCCGAATTAGTGCTAAACCGTTTGAGGGTTCTGGCTTCCATCATTGTTCAGATGATCTTTTACCGTCTGAAGATACCGACTGGCACGGTCGATAAAAATCAGTAGCTTCTCATTGTTCTTCGGTTCGGTAAGAATATCCGGGTATTCACGAAAGCACATTTCCCACCGCCGGACAAAATCCTCCTGCGCTCCCTGAATCTCGCACATCATGGCTTCGCCATCTGCCAAACGGCGAGGTGAATAGATGCTTTTGACGGCATCCTTGAGATTCTGTTTTCTTCCTCGCTGAGTCCTTTCTTATGCCCCTGAATGTCTTGCTTGAAGGTCGTTATAAACTCATTGCCCTTTGAAGGCGAAGAATACGAATCTGTGATACTGGAATCCCGCTTGGCTTTATAGCCGTTCCACGTGATGATCGGATTCAGCACACATTCTTCTTTGAGAATGTTCATTTCCAATTGGTGGGTTTCCTCAAACGACGGAGGGGTGATTTAATTCTGGAACTCCGGATCGATTTTAAGCTGGCTCAGTTTTGTCATAGGCAAACCATCCTTTCTGAAATGAAATAGAATATCATTGTTCTTACGCCGATCTCTCTGCATGGTGTTCCTGCCCCTTTCCAGCGGCGTTTTCCGGCTCGGCCTCATAGGGGCTCTTCGCCGGGTATTCCATGCAGACGGTCATGTGATTTTCAAGGTTCGATGAAGGCTCTGAAATTAGAATGACACATTTATAGTAGATTTTTTAGGAGGTCGTACCTCCGGTTTTGGGGTGTAAAAAAGCGGAAGTAGTGCTTCGGGTTTTCTACTGCAAAGCATTGAAAAAATTGTATCACATCGTAAATTTTATTTTTAGGAACTGGTAGTTCCGGTTTTTAAAAAATACGAAGTGAATTTCAAGGCAAAATCGGAACTATTGGTTCTGGTTTTGCGTATCAACGTAATTTCAAATTTTGGATGCCGTTCTCTCTGTATGGATTTCCTGCCCCCTTCCAGCGGCGTTTTCCGGCTCGCTCTTGCGAGGTTATCACCGGGTATCTCATGCAGACGGTCATTCGGTTCTCAAGGCTCGATGAAGGCTTGTAGAAAGCATATCACAATGAAGCAGAAATTTTTAGGAAGCATTCCTTCCGGTTTTCAGTGGATTTTAGGAGAATCCCAAGGAAAAACCGGAAGGGATGCTTCCGCTTTTTACCTTCAAAACCGGAAACATCGGTGTACAAGGGGTACAAACAAGATAAAATAGAAATGAGGGGCGATAGAGCGGAAATGTCAGATTTTCCACTCTATCTGAACACGGTCGCTGGTGGCCTTGATCGTAGAGATCAAACCATCGGCGGCTTTTCTTTTGTCGTCAAAATCTATGCTGTCCCAGTTGTCGAGATAATAGGATAACTTCTTTATCTGCTGGGGAGATATGGTTTCAACACTCAATTCGGCGATTGCCTTTGAAATGGTCTGGCGTCGGGTGTCCAGTTCTTCAATTTTTTTGTTGGCGTAGGCAAGCAAGGTCGCATTGGCTCCGGTCAGCGTATCCAGCAGCTTTTCAATTTCTGCCTCCACTTGCGCCAGCTCCACTTGATAGGCTGTCAGCTTCGGATTGACTTTTTCCTCCCTGCCGTGGAGTATCTGAAAATCTTTGAACTTTTCCTGCATGGCCGAGAAAATGAATTGCTCAAATTCTTCTTTGCGGATTTTCCCGCAGCCCGGACAGCCTTTATTTTCCGTCCGTTTGGTACAGCGGAAATACCCGGTGCTGTTTGGTACATGGGTGGCTTTCAGAGCATACCCACAATGACCGCACTTGATTTTTCCAGCCATCCAAGTGTTCTTCGGTTTTCGTCCTTGCTGGAAGGTGGTATTTGCCATAAGTTTTTTCCGACATTTCAGCCATGTGTCAGAGGAAATGAGTGCTTCATGAGGAGCGATAACAAGTATCTGGTCTTTTAAGCACCTGTCTTTGTCCTCCTTCACATCCCGCCCCTGATAGAGATAGCAGCCGTTTGTTCCGGCAAAGTCGGAAGCGTCATTGACAATCGCTGCGCCCTGGCTCTTGAAAAATTCGTACAGCTCCAAATCGGCCTGTGCGTAAACGGGGTTTCTTAAAAGCTGGGAAAGAAATGTACGGAACATGGATTTGCCATAAATTTTTATATCATGTTCCTCGAAGTATCGGGTAATATCTCCGAAGGAGGTTTCCGGTTCAGCGTACATTTCAAACATCAGCCGTACATGGTCGGCGGCTATGGGGTCGGCAACCATTTTCTTTGTGCGAATACCCTCTACCACAGTAGGCTCTAACTGATAACCGTATGGTGCCTGTCCGCTCATGTGGAAGCCTTTCAGACACCGGGAATAGTAGGCGTCTGTGACACGCTTCTGAATTGTCTCACGTTCAAGCTGGGCGAATACAATGCAGATATTCAGCATGGCCCGGCCCATCGGGGTCGAAGTATCAAACTTTTCCGTGGAGGATACAAACTCCACATCGTACTCTTGAAACAGCTCCATCATCGTTGCAAAGTCCAGAATGGAGCGGCTTATACGGTCCAGCTTGTACACGATGACCCGCCGGACCTTTCCCTTGCGGATCTCGCCCAGCAGCTTTTGAAACTCCGGCCTGTCCGTATTCTTACCGGAATAGCCTTTGTCCTTGAATACCCGGCAGCTCCCACCTTTCAATTCATACTTGCAAAAGTCGATCTGACTTTCAATGCTGATACTGTCCTTGCGGTCTACTGACTGCCTTGCGTAAATACAATCTTCTCTGATAAATTCCATATTGGGCTCCTTTCCTTGTTGGAATGGAGCTACCAACCTTACAACTATATTATACCATCAGCAGCCCCGGACAACAATGTTGCGAATGATTAGGGAAATCTGTCCCCATATTTTCTGAACACCTCATAAAGACAACGCTCAATTTCTTTTTTGCGCTGTGCTTTCTCCTTCGGGGGAAGTACCGGCGTGAGGCTTTCCAGCACAATGATCTTCCCTTGAAATGCGACAGCCTTTGTTTCTCGTTCATAAGTGACAGCTTGCGTCATTGAAAACCTCCTTTGCGAAAGTGCGTGTATATGCCAGCCTTTCCCACTTGTCCCGTGGGGAAATGTCAAAAGACGGCACTCCCGCAGGTGCCGCCCTTTGAGCTTTCTCCACTTCGGGTCGATGTGGCCCGAGGTCAGTAAGGACCGGAATGGTACTTTTCTTTGGCGTCCTCCACGCTGTTGAGATCAAATACTTCATAAAGCTGCCCCACAACACGCCGTATATCCTTCTTTGAAAATCCGCAGTTCTCCATTGCCATAATGACATAACCACGGCAGGCGTCATTGCTCCATTCGTCCGGTTCCAAGCCGGGGATCATTCCAAACGCATTTCCCATAAAGTGCTCCTTTTTTGAAAAGATGGGGAGCCACGCCGGATCGGTTGGCCTATCATCAGACAGCATTGCCGGGGGCTCCCCATAGGTTTTCACTTCATTTCAGACACATCGGACGGACATAGGCTTCATGCCCCATAGTATTTCAACTCTCCCCATTCTGATGGCAAGGCGTTCTCATTGCCTGCGACGGCTCACGGCTTGCAAGGCCGCTTCAACGCTCGGACTGTGACTAAACGCAAGTATCCGGGTTCTGCGCCTGTTCCGGTGGAGCCAGCCTTGCCCCACCTATGGCATGGACCTGTTCGCTCGCTCAGTTTTACAAAGACTGTATTCTCTGAAATCCGAGGTCATGGCGGGTCTGTCACACAGCGCGTTCCCCTTCGTATCCGGGTGTCTTTTTATTCAATTTTCAATCTGCATGAGGCTTGTCTGAACCTCGGGCCATTGTGAGCCGAAGTGTTTTACCTCTCATAAGCCATTTCATTTTCCGGCCTAAATCGGTACGCCTTACAAAGAATTTTTCAAAATTTTTTCTAAGCGACGCAGACCTCGCTCGATTGCGACACGAACTACTTTTTCATGGACGCCCTCTGCCCGGGCAATGTCCTGTTTGGTCATGCCGAGAATGAAATGGGCATAAATCCGTTTTGCCTGTTTGTCCGGCAGACTGGTAATCGCTGCGTGAAGTTCCTGCATGGTCACTTTCCGCTCATACAGTTCATGGGGAGATAAAGCGACAAAGACAGCCTCATGCTCCAGCCCGTCATCCCGATCAAGGGAATAGTAGGCTTTGTGGCGGTATGTACGCAGCCGATAAGCAGCCTCTTTACGATCAAACTCTTTGAACATTTCTGCAACTTCTTCCGATACTTCCATGAAGCAATCCGATGTATAGAATGGGTAATAGTCCCGCAAATTGATAATAGCCATATTGACCTCCGTTTCGGTTGTTGGTTGACGAGTGACCGAAACGAAGGCGGCGGGGAGCGGCACCGGGGAATGACTTCGGGCCAACATGACCCGAAGCAGCCCCATAAGAACGCACAAAAGCGCCCGGGCGGCATGAAGCCACACGGACGCATGAAATGACATAATAGTTAAGGTTCCAACAAATTTCGCATACATAGCCGGAATAACCCGGAGGCGGGAGCTACGCTTTTTTTAGCTGGTGCAGATCATGGGTACTGTGAAAAAAGACAAAAATAGACACGGCGGCAATCCTCCTATATGCCGCCGTGGATTTACACGGTGTTAGGTCGTCGTTGGTTTAGGATAGACGAAAAGAAACGGCGGCTCTGAAAATCAAAGCCGCCGCTTCATAGGCGCGTGAAAATGTGTCTGCTTTACGACGGCTTTTTTTCTTTTGCCGTCGTCCGGCAGATCATTAGATATATTGCATTTATTTAGTCTTGCGGTTAGGTCAGTTTACAAGGAACTACACGCAGACCACGAAACGGGGGCTGCTGACAACAAATAAAGGCTGAGTATCAAGCACCGAAAAAGTGCGAGATATTCAGCCTGTTTTGTTGTCCGGGGTTTCCAAAGGGGCTTGCCCCTTGGCACACGACTTTGCTTGCAAAGTGTAGTGTGTTATACGCTCTGTCGGCGTTGCTGCGAAAATGAGGTTGCCGCCGGGTCGGGCAAGGGCATTTGAAGCAGCAGGAAAACAGGGCTGTGATTGCGTGTCGTGGAGCCGCAAGCGCAGGGCTGGTTTCGTCAGCAGACAGGGCGTATATGAAAGCCCCCGTTCCTCGTCCCACGCCGGACTTCGGGACAAAATGTCCCGAACTTGTGGACACACTCACAAAAAGCAAACAGATTTTTCTCTCAAAATTGGAATGGGCGGGGAAGCCATTTTAGGGCTTTGCTATCTCCCTGATAAATGAGAAGTTAAGTTTCGTCCATATATATTTTTACCTCGATGTATTCATGATTTCTTGCATAAGCAAACGACGCTGATTTTCTGATATAGTCAAATATATTTTCGTCTAAATCTTCGTCCCATGTTGTTTCGCTGAAAATTTTATTTTCAGCGGTTGGCTTATACAAGATGACTACATGGATTTGATAAAACTCTTCATCATCATTTGAAAACTGTCGAACTAATGAAATTTGAAAAAATGGTTCTTTTGAAAAAGCAGTAAATGTTCCGGTTTCAAATAAAACCATATCTTCTTCAAGCGGTGTGCTGCACATCTGCTCAAAAACATCAACTATTTCTTCCACAGACATTTTATCCGTTATCTTATCTTCTAAAAACTTAATCAAGTTCTCCATTGATTTTCCTCCTGTAAATTCTTATTTATTGTTCTCTACTTCCGTCCCCGCTGTGGATTTGGATTTTTCAGCAAATCTGACTTATCAGTTCTTAGAAATGGGCGGGAAGCCATTTTAGGGCTTTCCCGCCTTGATTGCCCATTAGCAAAGACGGGCGGGGCTGTCAACGGCGGCGCATGAAATGCGCCGTTCATCTTGACCGTTGACTGGCTCGACTGGCTTTGCTATCTCCCCAACAAGTTATTGTTTGTTGTTTTTCCAATTATCTAAACGGGCTTGCATAGTTTCTCGCCATTCTTCACTTGGACAAGCAGTAATCAATTTTCGATACTCTTCACTTGATGGCGCTTCTATCAAATAAGACTCTACCAATTTTAGCAAATCCCACTCTACTCCATACATTCCACCTTCGGGGAAAATGTCAATCAATACGCCTACTTCTTCTCTTGTCAATGGCGTTTTTACATTGGAGAGCAATTCGTCATACATGTTGATGGTTTCTTCTGTAGGGTCATCTTTCACTGCGTCTGGCATTTGACCGAGAAGTTTCAATTTTATAATTGCCTCCTGCACCTTTACTCCCTCCAATTTCTCGTTCTCTATTTTCTCCCCCGCTGTGGGTTCGGATTTTTCAGCAAGTCCGACTTCTGTGCAATCTTTTTCAGCCACTTCTTTTCTTCCTCGGACAGCTTCTTCAAATTCAATTTGAGCCGCTTGCAGATAAACGCCAGCGACGCTTGCTCCGGGTCGCTGCCCTCTTTGGCGGTTTCCTCGGCGGTCTGCAAAAAATCTTCCAGTGGGTTATCCTCCGGGACACTGAAAAAATCTTCCTTATGTGCTTCCCGCAGGTCAAGAGCTATCTTGTTTATGTCCTGCTGTATCACATAGCGGCAAAAACTATCATCATCAATATGGGCGGCGATAAGCTGTCTTAACTGCGGGTCGGTCAAGCCGGGATTGTGCTGCTTCATAATGGTTGTACTCACAGCGTCTACAATGGCGTTTGCACTCTGCACCTGTTTGCCAGCGATACCGTTTACATAGATTTCAAGGTCAGCCATGAGCCGGGGGAAATCCGGGTGTACCGCCAGCTCACACAAGAGGGAAGTATCCACCCGCCCACTTTTCAATAGTTCAATCATATCATCACTCAAGCGCAGGTCTGCAAGATCGGCGTTTGGGTGATTTTTTGTTTGAGAACGCCCCAGCAGATAATCAACAGTCACTTCATAAAACTTTGCCAACTCAATAAGGGCATAATGGCTGATGTCCTTGAAATTATCCCCCTCATAACTGCCCAACGCAGACTTGGAGAGGTGCGTCTGCTCCGCAAGCTGTTCCAGCGTCAACCCACGCTCCACACGCAGGTCTTTTAGGCGTTCCTGTATGGATAGTTCCATGCTCTCCCCCCTGTCTGCCCAATAAATGGGAATAGCTGTTTTCTCATGTTTTAATTTATTTCTGTTCTGTGTAATGAATACAAATACCACTACTGCACGAGCGCGGGTCAAAGTAAGATGAAATAGAACCCCATGAAAACAAGTTTTCTTCGTTCTTCAAACCACAAAACCTCATGAGCCATTCATCACAATACCTTTTATCTTTCTGAGCTTCTTCGGGCGTCCAGCATTCCCAATGCTGAATAGCATTTAAGTCAAAGTGCTGCGGATATAGATTAACAAATTCAAGATTTTTCTGTGGATTGAAGCAAAAATAAACAGGGATTTTGTTGTCATAAACTTTTTCTTTTATATCGTACCATATATATCCATTTCTCATATCTCTGATTTGTGTGATTTTATCTTTTGGAAAATCAGAAATAAAGTCAGCATAATGCAATAACGGTGATACTGTTATATTCAGTTCAGGGAAAGTAATCTTTCCTGTTTGTAACTCAATCAAATAGGCTTCCCCCTTTCCAAATGCCGATTTGTCTCTTTGTACTTATCATTTTACCACAATTCCGAGAGCGTGGAAATAGGCAGTTTTTTGGGCGGATTTCCTACCTTTCGGATATACGGGATGGGCTGTCTTTTAGGTGTAGACTTAGGGTAGTTCATCGATGAGCTGCACCTTGAAAAATGAATGACCGTCCGAAAAGGAATACCCCGGCAGGGGAAGCACCGCAAAGAGCCAATTTCTGGACACTTTGTCCAGAGGTCACTTCGGGACAACTTGTCCCGAAGCTGTGGGGAGCGTGCCAACGCCGGAACACGCCGCAGGAATGGGGCAGGAAGCCTTTTTGGAGAGAACGGCTAAGGAAAAATGGAGGGACGCATGAAAGATAATCCATATAAACGCCTACCACCGTTGGAGCGCAAGCCGGACGGTACCCTCTGCCGCATGACCCCGGCACAGAGGAAGCAGGCAAACGCCCTGATCCGCCGGGAGTGCTGTAATTATGAGGACGGGAACTGTATGCTCCTTGACGATGGGGACACCTGCACCTGCCCGCAGACGGTTTCTTTCTCGGTCTGCTGTAAGTGGTTCCGCTGGGCGGTCTTGCCGCTGGTGGGGACGCTGGAAGCGGAGATTTACCGGGGATGGGATTTGAAACGCTGCGCAGTCTGCGGTGGTGTGTTTGTCCCCAAATCCAACCGGGGGAAATACTGCCCCGACTGTGCCGCCAGAGTTCACAGGCGACAGAAAGCAGAAAGCGAACGGAAAAGGAGGTCTTGTGTGGACAGTTAGGGGCTGAAAAGTCCTTGATTTACAAGGCTTTGCAAGCACAGAACAGGGGCAGGCAATAGAAACTACCGTCTGCCCCCGGAAACAGTCTTCTAACCGTCCACAAAACACGATATGACAAACACCATTTGTATCCATCAGCCGGAAAAGGCGGTCAGCTTTACCCGGCTTCCCAATTTCCTTTTTGAAGCCCCCACATTCACACCCCTGTCCAACGAAGCAAAGGTTCTGTACGCCTTTATCCTGCGCCGGACAGACCTATCCCGGAAGAACGGCTGGGCGGACGAATACGGGTGCATTTACCTGTACTATCCAATCTGCGAGGTTGTTGCCCTGCTTCACTGTGGGCGGCAAAAGGCGGTGAACACCCTGCGGGAACTGCAATATGCCGGATTGGTGGAGATCCAGAAGCAGGGCTGTGGAAAACCCAACCGCATCTACCCAAAATCCTTTGAAGCGGTTCCAAACACCGACTTCAAGAAATCCCGTTCTGGTACGCCGGAGGACTGAAAACCGCACTTGACAAGTACGAAAATCAACCCTCTTGGAGTACGAAAACCGGACGGTATATAGAACTACAGAGATTAAAACGATTTTATTTATATCTTATCCATTCCTATCCTATCCGAGATATTTTCTGCGGGATTTTCCTGTGGAAAAGTCCCGGAAAGGAACGGAACGGGGAAAGGAGTTTCATGGCACAACACGCAATTTTGCGATTTGAAAAGCACAAGGGCAATCCGGCAAGACCGCTGGAAGCCCATCACGAACGGCAAAAGGAACAGTACACCAGCAATCCCGACATTGATACCAGCCGGAGCAAATACAATTTCCACATCATCAAGCCGGAGGGCAGGTACTACCACTTCATTCAAAACCGCATTGAACAGGCAGGCTGCCGTACCCGTAAGGACAGTACCCGGTTTGTAGATACGCTGATTACCGCAAGCCCGGAGTTTTTTAAGAAGAAGTCCCCAAAGGAGATACAGGCGTTTTTCCAGCGGGCAGCGGACTTCTTAATCGGACGGGTAGGAAAAGAAAATATCGTGTCAGCAGTGGTACACATGGACGAGAAAACGCCCCACCTGCATTTGGTCTTTGTCCCTCTGACAGAGGACAACCGCCTGTGTGCAAAGGAGATTATAGGGAACAGAGCCAACCTCACAAAATGGCAGGACGATTTTCACGCTTATATGGTGGAGAAATATCCCGACTTGGAGCGTGGGAAAGTGCCAGCAAGACAGGCAGGAAGCATATCCCCACCCGTCTGTTCAAGCAGGCGGTCAATCTCTCCAAACAGGCAAGAGCCATTGAAGCCACGCTGGGCGATATTACCCCGTTCAACGCCGGAAAGAAAAAAGAGGAAGCCCTCTCCCTGCTGAAAAAGTGGTTTCCGCAGATGGAGAATTTCTCCGGTCAGCTCAAAAAATACAAGGTCACGATAAACGACCTTTTGGCAGAAAATGAACAGCTGGAAGCCAGAGCCAAAGCCAGCGAAAAAGGCAAGATGAAAGATACGATGGAAAGGGCAAAGCTGAAAAGCGAACTGGACAATTTACAGCGGCTGGTTGACCGTATCCCGCCGGATATACTGGCGGAACTGAAGCGGCAGAAGCGGCAGCATGGAAAGGAAAGGTGATTTTATAAGTACCACTATCAGATACAAAAAGGAAACGGAAGTCGTGACTTTTCAAGGCAGGGAAATCACGCTGGAAAACCTCTCCCCGGTGTTCACGCCGGAGCAGGAAGCGGCAAAACGCCGAGAGCTGGAACAGCAGCTTTATGAGGTGTTCCGCAAGTATGCCGACAAACGGCAGAGTGAGGAAGCCGGGGCATAAGGTTTTCCAAAGCCATCGTTGATTTGCGGGGCTGCTGGCGGTATAATAAAGCTGTCAGCAGCTCCGTTTCTTTTTTAAGAAAAGGAGCGACAATATGAACAACAGGATAGACGCGATCTATGCAAGACAATCGGTGGACAAAAAGGACAGCATTTCCATTGAAAGCCAGATTGAATTTTGCAAATACGAGTTGAAAGGCGGTAACTGCAAGGAATACACAGACAAGGGGTACAGCGGCAAGAACACAGACCGTCCGAAGTTTCAAGAACTGGTGCGGGACATCAAGCGGGGCTTGATTGCAAAAGTCGTGGTTTACAAGCTCGACCGTATCAGCCGTTCCATTCTGGACTTTGCCAACATGATGGAGCTGTTCCAGCAGTACAATGTGGAGTTTGTGTCCTCTACGGAAAAGTTTGATACCTCCACCCCGATGGGGCGGGCGATGCTGAATATCTGTATCGTGTTCGCCCAGCTTGAACGGGAAACGATACAGAAGCGGGTGACGGACGCTTATTATTCCCGCAGCCAGCGAGGGTTTAAGATGGGTGGAAAAGCCCCTTATGGCTTCCATACAGAGCCAATCAAGATGGACGGTATCAACACAAAGAAGCTGGTGGTAAACCCAGACGAAGCGGCAAATATCCGGCTGATGTTCGAGATGTACGCCCAGCCCACAACCTCCTACGGGGACATTACCCGGTACTTTGCCGAACAGGGAATTTTATTCAACGGCAAGGAACTAATACGCCCCACGCTGGCGCAGATGTTACGCAATCCTGTCTATGTGCAGGCAGACCTTGATGTGTACGAATTTTTCAAAAGTCAAGGGACAATCATTGTCAATGACGCTGCCGACTTTACCGGCATGAATGGCTGCTATCTGTATCAAGGGCGGGATGTGAAGCCCAGCAAAAAGAACGACTTGAAAGACCAAATGCTGGTGCTGGCTCCCCATGAGGGCATTGTCCCCTCCGACATCTGGCTGACCTGCCGCAAGAAGCTGATGAACAACATGAAAATCCAGTCTGCCCGGAAAGCCACCCATACATGGCTGGCGGGAAAAATCAAGTGCGGAAACTGCGGGTATGCCCTTATGAGCATTAACAATCCTGTGGGAAAGCAATATCTCCGCTGCACAAAGCGGCTGGACAATAAAAGCTGTGCCGGGTGCGGGAAAATCATCACTTCGGAGCTGGAAGCGGTGGTTTACCAGCAGATGGTGAAAAAGCTGGAAAAGCACAAGACGCTGACGGGCAGGAAGAAAGCGGCAAAGGCAAACCCGAAAATCGCCGCCCTGCAAGTGGAACTTCTCCATGTGGACAGCGAGATTGAAAAGCTGGTGGACAGTCTGACGGGCGCAAACAATGTGCTGCTCTCCTATGTGAATGTGAAGATAGCAGAACTGGACGGGCGCAAGCAGGAACTTCTGGCGAGGATAGCAGAGCTGACGGTGGAAGCCATCAGCCCGGAACAGGTCAGCCAGATTTCCGGCTACCTCGACACTTGGGAGAATGTATCCTTTGACGACAAGCGGCGTGTGGTGGATTTGATGATTACCACCATAGCCGCCACAAGCGACAGCTTGAATATCACATGGAAAATCTGACGGGCGGAACACCTCCCGTCAGATACCTACTCTGTGTAGTCCCTTGTAAACTGTACTTTGTATCAGTTTAAGCAATTCCCTCTCCCCCTGTGATCTGTTTGAAATAATCCTCAAGGGTATCATTGCAGATTTGGGAGCTGATAACAGCTACATCCTGCACCACAAGGGCCTTGTTGATTGCCGCCATATCCAGTGCGGTGTCATAAAGCCGCAGGTTGTGTTCGTCCTGCACCGCATAATCGGTCACATGGAATTGCCTTTCCAAAATTAAAGAGGCTTTTGGAATATCCGACACTTGAAGCTGGATGTATTTCCGATTTTTCTTTTCTAATTCTTCCATGCTGCTTTCTTCCAGCAGAACCCCGTGGTCGATAATGCCTATGTCATCTGCCAACAGTGAAATTTCGGAAAGTATATGGCTGGAAATTAGGATGGTTTTGCCACGCTCCACACTTAAATTCTTAATAAAGTTCCTCACTTCGGCTATACCGATAGGGTCAAGTCCATTGGTCGGCTCGTCCAAAATCAAAGCTCCGGGTCATGCAGAATAGCGTTGGCAATACCGAGGCGCTGCTTCATGCCGAGGGAATACTTACTGAACAGCTTTTTGTCCTTGTAGGGCAATCCCACAACTTCCAGCACGTTCTTGACGGCATTGGGCTGGGGTGTCCCTCGTAACTTCGCAAAAATTTCAAGGTTTTCTGTGCCGGTCGATTCGGATAAAAACCGGGAGTTTCGATGATGGCTCCAATACGGGGATAAATGCGTTTCTCATGGCCTTTGATGTTCTGTCCGAACACATCTACTTCGCCGGAAGTGATTGGTGTAAGGCCCAAAATCATTTTCATAATTGTGGTTTTACCGGCTCCGTTGCGTCCTAAAAGTCCATAAATCCGGCCCGGTTTTACATGAAGATTCACAGAATTAACGGCAGTTTGTTCCCGTAAATCTTTGTCAGCTTTTGGTTTCAATCACAAGATCACTCATAAAAATGCCTCGCTTTCTCATTTTGTTTCGTTCTTCCAGATAACATAGTTGTAAAGGCTGCCATCCGGGAAATAGTTGATGAATACTTTGAAATTGCCTTTGTCACAAGGAATGACAAATTCAACACGGATTTGGTCAGAGTGTTCCGGCACATAGCAGGACACATCCGTGGGAAGTGTTCTCCGGCAGCCCGCCCAGCTTATCGACTTCTTCTTCCCATGTTTCCTGTATCGTCTCCGCAGAAATATTGTCCTGTACGCCCGGCGGCAACGCATTGAAGAAAGTTTCAAAATCTCCATCCATCATTTGGTTAAAGTATTCGGTTGCTTCTTCCGTAATGGCCTGTTGGTCGGGAGCCTCGCCGGAAGATGGAGCGGCCTGCTGGCAGGCACAAAGAGAAAAAACAAGCAGAATACCGAGTAATAAACAACTCAATCGTTTCATAGGTCTTTCCTTTCAGTAAGATTGCTTTTTTAGAGCCACTACGGATGCGGCGGCAAATGTAGCACCGATCAAGAGCAGCGAACCGACACAAACAAGCGGCGAAGTATTGAATAAAACGCCTTGCATCAGGCTTTCTACCATAGCTGCGGCCGCTTCGGAAATATGGGGATAAATCCCCATCACGCTTGCCAGCGGGTGTATTCCCGTAAGATAAGCCGGGGCAATGACTACGGGAATCAGATAAAGCAGCGTTGCGCCAATGGGCAGGATATATCCCTTTGACAGCGTGGAAAGAAACACAATCGGAAGCATGGCTATGGGAATCAGAATACCACCTGCCAGATACAAAAGACCAGCGTCCATCAGTGTTTGGGCGTTCAGATCGGGAAAGCCTCCGGCAATCAGCCCACCGACAACACACAAAAGAAAAGTAATCAGGCACAGTCCTACGGACATCAGAATAACCACAGCGACTTTTGAAAAGTATAGCTGTGCTTTTGTAATAGGGATGATAAGCAGTTCTTTCATCGTGTCATTTTTGTGTTCATCGAAAAACAGTGTCGTTGCAAACATTCCCAGCACAATCGGCAGAAACAGGCTGGACAGATTCTTAAAGGCCAGTGTGTAAAGGTCGCCAAAACTATCCATAAAGGGACTGCTCCTTGAAATGCTGCAAGCCCTTTCAATCGCAAACGCTCCAAGCAGAAGTGTTAGAGCCAAAATGCACCAGACAATTTTATTCCGTTTCCATTTCTGGATTTCAGTTGTAATAATCGTCATACGGTTTCCTCCTTTCATGGTTCCAATTATAAAACGCAAACCTTGCCATAACCTTGCCGAGATAAAATTTTTTCAAAAAAAGCTCCGTGGGATCACAGAGCTTTCGGAAGTATGATGATAAAGGTTGTTCCGTTTCCGGGAACACTAGCGGCTGTAATCGTTCCTTTATGAATACTGACTAACTCTTTGGCAATCGAAAGGCCCAGCCCGTTCCCTTTGGCAGAACGGGAGTGATCGCATTGATACATCCGTTCAAAGATATGCGGGAGATCAGAGGCGGCAATCCCGTTGCCGTTATCAGCAACAACGATTTTTGCCTGCTGCTCAGTTTCAGTCACGGTCAGGAAAACTTTGCTTGCATCACTGTGCGTCAGAATATTTTGCAGTAAATTATTGAGAATACGAGTGTAGGCGGTAGAGTCAACCCGTGTCATGTATTCTGTTTCGGGTATCTCAATTTCATAGCTAAGATCGTGGTTTTCCAGCAGCGGCACCCAATCAGCCATGATGTCACGGGAAAGCTCATTCAGGTCGCAGACCTCAAAATGAAAAATCTGTTCCCCGGCATCCAGCTTCACCCATTCAAACAGGGCGGTCACAAAATCTTTCAGGTGGTGGGCTTTTTCCATAGCCACCCGAATGTATTCTTCCTTCTCAGCTCCTGTTACCATCTTGCTTTCCACAGCCTCCAAATATCCAACCAGAGAAGCAAGAGGGGTTTTTACATCATGGGAAAGGCTTGTCATAAGCCGTTTATAAGCCTGTTCGGATTGCTTTTGCTGTATAAGCCGAGATTGGCTGCTCATGGCAATCTCGTTAATATCATAACAGATTTGTTTTGTCAGGTCGCTTTCCCGCACCAATACACGGCGGTTCAAATTCCCGGCTTTTATATCGTTTAGGGCATCCCTAATAAGAAAAAGCTGACCACGGACGCGGTGAAGTTTTCCCAAAAGATAGCTGATTACCAGCAAAGCAATCAATAAGGACAACAATAGATAAAGGTTAATTTCCATGCTCATGCCTCCTTGTTAAAGCGATACCCTACACCGCGGACAGTCTGAATATAAAAAGGTTGTTCTGGATTTGGCTCGATTTTTTTTCGCAGTTTACTGATAAATGCCATGAGGTTATTGTCGTCAAAATCATATTCTTCTGTCCACACCTGCGTATAAAGTTGTTTTTTAGTAAAGACCCGACCCTTGTTGGACGCCAAAAATAGAAGCAAATCAAACTCTTTGCCGGTCAAGTCTACCGGGAGATTTTGAACCGTTACGGTTCGGTTGATTTTATCAATTACCATATCTTTCAGAAGCATGGTGGCGGCTTCGTTTCCGGTCACAGGGTTTAAGGTGGTATAGCGCCGGATTAGAGAATTGACACGAGCCATTAGTTCGTTAATTCCAAACGGCTTTGTCAGATAATCGTCCGCTCCCAGCCGCAGACCAGAAACCTTATCTTCTTCGTCGCTTTTGGCGGTCAGCATCAGCACCGGCACATTGTTTTTCTCTCGGATTTTCTGCAATACTTGAAACCCGTTCATATCTGGCATCATCACATCCAGAATAATTAGTGAACAGGTATCCTTGTTTTTTTCCAGTAGCCTCAGACCCTCTAAGCCGCCATGTGCTACTACCGCAGATAAATTTTCTTGTTCCACACATTTTTTCATCAAGGCACAAAGTTTCTTGTCATCGTCTATAATCAAAACACTATTCATGTTTCAGCAACCTCCCTTGTTTTGTCCGGCCATCAATCGGCTTTTCCGCAGCTTTAGGGATCAGCCAAACACCAGCCATTTTCACAGCACCGGGGATACGTCCACCAGCACAATAATAATTTGCCCTACGAGGTGTCACGCCCCACTTTTCGGCGGCCCCTTTCAATGTCATATAGTCCATTTCGCGCCTCCACAGAATACATTATAGTTCTTTACCTCGAATAGTACAAGTTGGAGGCTGCACATTGATGAAATGAAATACTACTTTATGTAAAATTTCATTACATTCTCATAATCCAACCCGAAATGTACAATGATATAGGGTGATATGAGAATGAACCAAAATGAAAGAAGGTTTGACTTTCACGGCCTCGGGGCGGCTCTCAAACGGGCCAGAGAAGAAAAGGGCTGGACGCAAGCCTATGTTGCGGAATTGGTAGACCGTGACTCCCGTACCATTATGAATATCGAGAACAAAGGACAGTATCCGAGTTTCAACCTTTTTGTAAAGCTCATTACCATGTTTGACATTTCGGTTGACCAGTTTATTCATACGGACGGAGGCGAACAGGAAAGCCCTTGCAGAAAGCATATTGATGTGCTCCTAAATTCCATGAACGAGAAAGAGCTTGTTGTCATGGAGGCCACAGCCGAAGGGCTCAAGAAAGCCAGAGAAACGGAGGTTCCAGAATAAGGGCCTCTGTTTTTTTGCGCCATTTTCGGGGGTGCCGCTAAGTGGCAAACCTGCTAACGAGTGTCAATAGCCTGAACAAAAAAACATCAAAAATTTATTGCCGGGTGCAGTTGAGCATCCGGCAACTTTAATAAGCCGACAGCACAGCTTGTCGGCTGAAAATCATCGTAATGGTTCATCAGAAACCATCAACAGGCACCAGGAGATGGCTGGGAACGCAGAAATTCAGTAACACGAGCGTAATAGACTCGCAGGAACTTGGCACTTCCTGCGACGGTATAAACGTAATAGTGCTTTCCTTCGGAACGCTTTTTGTCCATAAAGCAGTAAACAGCATTTTCCGGGTTTGAGCGTGTTAAAATAATATTCGATACAATAAAAATAGTTCGCCTCAGATGCGGTGAACCTCGTTTGGAAACATGGCGTGACTTGGATTCAAATGCACCAGACTGGAACGGTGGTGCATCAATACCAGCAAAGGCTACCAACGCTTTCTTGTTTTTGAACCGTCGAACATCACCAATTTCGGCCATAAGAGCAGGCCCGGTAATGGGTCCGGCTCCTTCCATCTGCATTACAACCTCGTATTCGGGGAGCATTGCAGCCAACCGCTGCATTTCAAGCTGGGTGCTTTGCTTGGCCTCGCAAACGGCATTCAGGCTTTTACAAGCCTGCGTGATCAGCATCTTCGTACTTTCGCATTTCGGAAGAGTAGCCACGCCCTCCTGTGCAAGCAGATAGATTTGGTGAGCGGTATCTGTACGGAACTTGTAGTTTTTTCGTTTGCACCATCCCCGATAAGATTCCGTGAAAGCCTCCATGGAATATTGACAGACACAATCCTTGTGCCAATAACGCAGAAAGAAGTCCACCCACTTTTCATGTCCATTCGCATTTTTTGTGTTCGGATCAAATGCAATATTTACCCCAGGAAATATTTGGTCAGCCAGTGCGATCAGCCCGTTCCGCAACGCTGTTGCAGTCGCAGTGATTCGCTCGTTTGCTCTGGATTGCATTTTAAGAAGCAGTCTGGTTTCTTCTTCATTGTTGAACGGGGGTAGTGTATCCAAAAAGGTGAGCGCATAGTTTGCAATTTTAAGAGCATCCGCTCGGTCCGTCTTTAGCTTTCGGATCGTATTATCACTAAAATCGTGAATCAGCATCGCATTGACAATGGAAACAAAAAAGCCCGCTTCCTTCAATGTCAGTGCAATTGGTCTCCAGTACGTACTGGTATGTTCCATTACAATACGGATATCGCCTCCCAGTTTTTTGAGTGTGGATGCCAGCTTTTTCAAGTCACTGTTCGTGTGGCGGACATCGAAAGGCCGAAGTACGATTTCGCCTCCGGGTCTCCGTACCGCAACTGTGCTTTTGCTCTTAGACACATCGATACCGACGGCGGTAATAACAGCAGCTTCCATTTTTCTGACCTCCTTTAATGCCGGTTCCGCCTATGCCCATTACCGATTCAGCTTGCTTTGTGACACGAATGTACGGCAACATTTTTATCTGCCGATAACTCAACCTGCGTAAATCGAACGCTGCAATGGAGATGGCGGAGAACAGTTTGCGCGTACGAGCGTTCAGCTCAAGCAATGCTTCGTTCTCTCAGCACATCTTCATTGTAGCTTAGGTCAATAGCTCACTGGCTGTTTCTCAGAACCAACACGTTGGATGCAGACGTTATACGCTCGTTTTGAAAATATATGGTTCTAACACATTGTCAGCCATTGGTAAACAACTTTTTCCAGTCAAAAAAGAAAATAGCGATGATTAAAGATGAACATTGCAGAAAAATGTGATACAATAGAAAATGAAAATCCAAACAACAGGAGGAACCCCCTCGTGGCAAATAATGTGAACGTCAAAAAACTGGAAGCTGACCTGTGGGAGTCGGCAGATCTGCTGCGTGCAGGCTCTAAACTCACCTCGAACCAATACTGTATGCCGGTACTGGGACTGATTTTTCTGCGGTATGCGTACAGCCGCTTCAAACTGGTAGAGCAGGAGATCCTGAAAGACCGTCCCATGCGCGGCGGTCGGGTGCTGCCAGTGGAGCAAAGCGACTTTGCCGAAAAGAGCGCACTGTTTCTGCCCAAGGAGGCGCAGTACAATTACTTGGTCAATTTGCCCGCCAACATCCCGGAACAGGGGCTGACCGGCATCGAGGGTAACCCGCTGAACAGTCTGGGCGAAGTGGTGAACAACGCCATGGAACTGGTGGAGCAGCAGAGCGAGCAGCTGCAGGGCGTTCTGCCGAAGGACTACACCATCTTCTCGGATGAACTGCTGGGGGAACTGCTGCGAATCTTCAACAATGATGCGTTGGACGATGTGGGCGGCGATGTGATCGGCCGTATCTACGAGTACTTTTTGAATAAGTTTGCCAAGAATGTGGCACAGGATGACGGCGTGTTCTTTACGCCGAAATCGCTGGTGAAAATGATCGTCAATGTGCTGGAGCCTGCCCACGGCGTTCTGCTGGACCCGGCTTGCGGCAGCGGCGGTATGTTTGTGCAGACCGGCGACTTTGTAAACCATGCGGGCATGATCGCCAACAACACCATGACCTTCTACGGACAGGAAAAGGTGGAGTACAACGCAAAGCTCTGCCTGATGAATATGGCTGTGCATGGCCTGACCGGCGTGATCAAGTCCGGCGATGAAGCCAATACCTTCTATCACGATGCCCACAACCTGAACGGCTGCTGCGACTATGTGATGGCAAATCCGCCGTTTAACGTGGACAAGGTCAAGTCGGAGTCGGCGCAGAGTGCCGGGCGGTTGCCCTTTGGCCTGCCCGGCGTGAACAAGGCCAAGGAGATCGGCAACGCAAATTATCTGTGGGTGTCCTATTTCTACTCCTACCTGAACGAGCATGGTCGTGCGGGTTTTGTGATGGCGTCCTCGGCTACTGACAGTCAGGGCAAAGACAAGGACATCCGTGAAAAACTTATCCAGACCGGCCATGTGGACGTGATGATGAGCGTGGGCAACAATTTCTTCTACACCAAAAGCCTGCCCTGTTCGCTGTGGTTTCTGGATAAGGGCAAACCGGAACATCTGCTGGACACCGTACTGTTCATCGACGCCCGCAACTATTATACCGTGGTGGACCGCACTCAGAACGAGTGGAGCGACTGGCAGCTGAAGAACCTCAACGCTATTGTCTGGCTCTATCGCGGCGAGGTGGACAAGTACAAGGGGCTTTTGGCGGAGTATCACGCAGAACTGGCGGACGACCGCCCCTTTGCAGAGATTCAGGCCGCACTGGAACAAAACGTGCAGGCCAAGCGGGAAGAAGTAAAAGCCGCTGTGGATGCAGCGCCCCGCAAGGAGCGCAAAGCTACGCAGGAAAAGTTCGACAAGGAGCTGGAAGCCCTCAACGAGAAGCTGACCGTTGCCAAGGAGGCCGTCTGGCTCACCGAAAAGTTTGGCGAGGGCGTTTATCAGGACATTCCCGGTCTGTGCAAGGTGACTAGCCGCGACACCATCCTCAACGAGAAAGGCGCATCCCTGACGCCCGGTGCCTATGTGGGCATTGCACCCGTGGAGGATGACGGGGTGGATTTTGCCCAGCGGATGAAGGAAATCCACAAGGAGCTGCTGGAATTGCAGGCAGAGTCCAACCGCCTGATGGAAACCATCTCGAAGAATCTGGAGGAGATGGGGGTATGATTTTAAGTGATGTGTGTGAATTTATTGTAGATTGTCCGCATTCGACTGCACCAGATGAAGGAAAAGGTTATCCCTTAATTCGTACCCCTAATGTTGGAAAGGGAAGACTCGATTTGAACGGTGTGCATCGGGTGAGTGAATCTGTGTATAAACAGCGGATTCAAAGAGGTGCTCCACGAGCTAATGATTTGATCTTTGCACGAGAAGCCCCAGCAGGAAATGTTGCACTCGTACAGGAAAATCAGACTGTGTGTTTGGGCCAAAGAACTGTTTTGATTCGACCGAACGTACAAAAGGTGAATCCGCAATATTTGGTATATTATTTGCTCTCGCCGAAGCCACAGTATGAACTTTTGGGAACAGCAAATGGTGCAACGGTTGCGCATATTAATCTTCCGGCGATTCGGAACCTGAAAATTGAACTGCCAGAAAAATCTGTTCAGGATAAAATAGGTACAATATTGGTGACCTACGATGACCTGATTGAAAACAACCAGAGACAGATCAAATTGCTGGAAGAAGCAGCCCAGCGGCTTTATAAAGAATGGTTTGTGGATTTGCGCTTTCCGGGGCATGAAAACACGAAAATTGTGGACGGTGTGCCGGAGGGGTGGAGCAGGACAAATATCAATGAAATATTGACATTTCATCGAGGATATGATTTGACAAAAAACGAGATGAAAGCTGGACGATATCCAGTTGTTGGCTCAACCACGGTGATTGGATATCATAACGAATTTAAGATTAAGGGGCCGGGCATTGTAACGGGTCGTTCTGGAAGCTTGGGGAAGTATCAATTTATTTGGGACAATTTCTGGCCGCATAATACATCGCTTTATATAAGCGATTACAAGGATCATAATATTTTCTTTGTTTACAGCTTGTTACAAACAGTGGACTTTGCATCGCTAAATAATGGGGGAGCCATTCCGACATTGAATCGAAACGTGCTTTCTAATATTGAAGTAATTGAGCCGACAGACGAATTGCAAGAGATGTTTGCAAAGATTGCAGAGCCACAATATCAGAAAATAAAAAATTTGGAAAAACAAAATGATAAATTAAAGACAGCGAGAGATTTACTGTTGCCAAAGTTCATGAGTGGGGAAGTGGAGGTGTGACTTTATGACAAACGAGTACATGATGGTGTCCAGTATTACGAACGTATTGGGACAAGCAAAAGACTGCTTGGTGGACTTAGGAGAAAGCTGGATTGACTCTAAACTACCAGAAAATCTTTTCAAGGAAGTACCAATCATTAAAGTGCTGATGCTTGGCAGAACGGGTGTAAGAACTGTAAAAGAGTGCCATGAAGTACGACAGATTTCTCAATTCTTACTGACGATTGACACCGAATGTACGGAAGAAGCAAGAAGAAAACGCTATATCAAAGTATTAAATGAAAATGCAAAGCAGTTTGAAAAAGAACTAGAGTATATTACAATAGTTGTAACAAATTATCTTGAAAGCGAAAAACCGCAGATGCTTGGTAGACTTTATCTGAAGCGGTTGGATGGCGGCTTGTCGTGGGATGAGTTTGCGGAGTATGCGTCGATGTTGAATCAACTGATTCCGGGCGATGTGATGTTGTTGAAGGAACCGCACCATAAAAGAAAACAATCACAATGCAGAGATTTGCTAAGGCTAACAGCATTAGGGCTAATGTATGAACAAGATTCTCCAAACTATCCAGATGGTGATAATGATACAATTAAAGATGAAGAAACATCGTTTACGATAACAGAGTTTGGAAAAAAGTTTGCAGAGATTGTTTTGTGAAAAGCGAGAAGGTGATTTGTATGATGGAAGTCCATTCTATACAAGAATATATCAGCTTACTTGAGAAATTGGAAAAACTATATACATTCAGAACTTCCAATAACGTATCAATTGGTTGGATTCCGAACTTTACATATAAGCCGCATTTTATATATAGAGGACATGGGGATTATCGATATACGATTCTTCCGGGAATTTTTCGGTCAAAGAATGGACCGGAAGGAATAGAAGCGTACTCGTTATTTGAACATAATATTTTACAAGATTTTATTTCAGAGACATGTCGGTATGAGCCAAAAGTTTCTGAAAACGATATTGGTGCTTGGCTTGAGATTGCACAGCATTTTGGAGTTCCGACAAGATTGCTGGATTTTACAGAAAATCCGCTAGTTGCACTTTATTTTGCTTGTTCAGATGCAAGCACTGCAAATGCGACGGTTTGTTTAATAAATGAACCTGAATATAATAGAAAGTTCTTCGGCATGTATCGTGCAGTACAGGCAACGGAATCAAACTATAATGTGAACAGAATAATTACTGATGAAATTATTAGTCAGGATTTTGCTCAACATGCAGGACTGGGCCAGTATATACAGTGGCCGTGGATATACAAACCACATTATCGGGAAGAGCGAATGAATATGCAGCAAAGTGTATTTATGTTGTGGGGAGCAGATAGAAGGCCACTAGAACAGTTTATGGTGCCAGATGATTATATTGTGGATGAAAATGTTCAAAATAGCGCATGTGGAGTAATAGGAAAAATTCAAATAAAGCATGAAGATAAGGAAAAAATATTAAGACAACTTGCTCTGTGCGGGATAAATGAAAAGTATATTTATCCGGGAATTGATGGAATCGGCAGATATATCAATAAAAAATACTTATTCAAAAGCAACAATATGTGAATGAGGTGATCCTATGAGCCGCGAATACTCCGAAAATGTCCTTGTCCAGAACAGCGCAGGCAATTTGCTGCAAAATGTTCTGGGCTGGGAGGTGGTGCTGGCTTACAACTCCGAAAAGCTGGGGCCGGACGGGACGTTGGGCCGCACCAGCTATGGGGAAGTGCTGCTGACCCGGTATTTTCGGCAGGCACTTTTGCGGCTGAACCCGTGGCTCACCCCGAACCAGCTGGACGAGGTGCAGAAGAAATTCACGGCGCATGTTTCCACCGCATCCCTGATGCAGATCAATGAGGAAAAGTATTTTCTGCTGCGGGATGGCATCCCGGTGACGGTCAAGCGGCCGGATGGCCGCACCGAAATCCGAAGCGCGGCGGTGATCGACTTCAAAAATCAGGAAAACAATCATTTCCTCGCCGTAAAAGAAATGAAGATCCACTCGCAGCTGTACCGCCGCCGGACAGACATTGTGGGCTTTGTCAATGGCATTCCGCTGCTGTTTATCGAGCTGAAAAAGCCCACCGTGGATGTGCAGAACGCCTACATAGACAACTATCGGGATTACCTCGATACTGTTCCGCAGTTGTTCTACTATAATGCCTTTCTTATGCTGTCCAATGGATTGGAAGCCAAGGTGGGCACGCTTGGCAGCAAGTACGAGTTTTTCCACGAGTGGAAGCGTCTGAAGGAAAGCGATGCAGGCAGCGTGGAACTGGAAACCATGCTGCGAGGCATCTGTGAGAAAAAAACCTTCCTCGATCTGCTGGAAAACTTCATCCTTTACGACCATTCCGGTGGGCGCACCACCAAGATTCTGGCCCGCAACCACCAGTATCTCGGCGTCAACGAGGCCGTCAGTGCTTACGAGAACCGCAAGCTGAAAGACGGCAGGCTGGGTGTGTTCTGGCACACGCAGGGGTCTGGCAAGAGTTATTCGATGGTCTTTCTGGCGCAGAAGATCCGGCGCAAGTTTGCAGGCTCGCCCACCATTGTGGTACTGACCGACCGTGACGAGCTGAACCGGCAGATCAGCGATACCTTTGAAAACTGCGGTCTGCTAGGCAAAACCAAGGCTTCGCAGTTTATTGCATCCAGCGGTACAGACCTTGTAAAAAAGCTGCAGGGCAACCCCAGCTTTGTGTTTACCCTGATCCAGAAGTTCAACCTGCCCAAGGAACCGCCCATCTACCCGGATCACGACATTCTGATTTTGTCGGATGAAGCCCATCGCAGCCAGTACGGCATTTTTGCAGACAACATGATGCACCTGTTGCCCACGGCGTCCCGCATCGGCTTTACCGGTACACCGCTTCTGGCAGATGACCATATCACCGAGCGCACCTTTGGCGGGTATCTGTCGGTGTATGATTTCAAGCGGGCGGTGGAGGACGGCGCAACGGTGCCGCTGTACTATGAGAACCGTGCGGATAAGATCGCCCAGTTGGACAAGCCGGAGATCACCGGGCGGATCCTGGATGCCATTGAAGCAGCCGACCTTGATCCCTCGCAGGAGGAAAAGCTGGAACGCGAGTTTGCAAAGGAAATCCATATTCTCACCGCAGATGAACGGCTGCGTTCCATTGCAAAGGACTTTGTGGAGCATTACTCTGACCTTTGGACCAGCGGCAAGGCGATGTTTGTCTGCCTGAATAAGGTCACCTGTGTGCGGATGTACAACTATGTGCGGGAATACTGGCGGGCAAAGATCAGGGAACTGGAAGTCCGGCAGGGCACAGTGACCCAGCAGGAAGCACAGGAGCTTGCCCGTAAACTGGCATGGATGAAAGAAACCGAAATGGCAGTGGTGATCAGTCAGGAGCAGAACGAGGTGCAGACCTTCAAAAAGTGGGGGCTGGATATTCTGCCGCACCGTGCCAAAATGGAAAAGCGGGAGCTGGATAAAGAATTCAAGGACAGCAAGAATCCGTTCCGGGTGGTGTTCGTCTGTGCCATGTGGCTGACGGGCTTTGATGTAAAGTGTCTGTCCTGTCTGTATCTGGACAAGCCGTTGAAAGCCCATACCCTGATGCAGACTATTGCTCGTGCAAACCGTGTTTCGGAGGGCAAGAGCAACGGCCTGATCGTGGACTATATTGGTATCGTAAAGGCGCTGCGCAAGGCTCTGGCAGATTATACGGTCAGCAAGAACAGCCCGGCGGGCATTGACCCAACGGTGGACAAAACGAAGCTGATTCAGCGCATCCGCACGGTCATCGGAAAAACGGACGGCTTTCTAGCAGAACACGGGTTTCGGCTACAGGAATTGGTGGACGCACAGGACTTTGAAAAGATGAGCCTTGTACAGGATGCAGTCAACGCGATGTGCGAGACGTTGGAAACCAAGAAAACCTTCCAGATCTATGCGTCTGAACTGGCGCGGCTGTTCCGCTACGCAGACCGTGACGATGTGGACGATGCCGTGTGCGCCCGGAAAAACGCAATTCTCGCCATCTACGAGGGCTTGCAGCAGAAGCGGAAACACGCGGACAATACCGACCTGATGGTGCAGATCAACGGCATCGTCAACGAGTACATCCATGTGGAAAAGCCGGATCGGGAGGCTGCACCATCCCGGCAGTTTGACATCAGTAAAATTGATTTTGACTTGCTGAGCCGGGAGTTCGCCCACGCCCGGCGGAAGAATCTCTTGCTGCGAGATCTGGATGAACTGGTGAATCAGCAATTGGCGAAAATGCTGTTTGCAAACCCGCAGCGCATTGATTATTATGACCGCTATCAGGAGATCATAGATGCCTATAATGCAGAGCAGAACCGGGCAACCATTGAGAAAACCTTCATGGATCTGATGGAGCTTGCAAGTTCACTGGACACGGAGCAGCAGCGCTATGTGCGTGAGGGCTTTTCCAGCGATGAGGAACTTTCAGTGTACGATTTGCTGTTTTCGGAGAACCTCACGAAGCAGGAAATTGAAACGATCAAGAAGGTGTCTGTGGACTTATTGACAAAAATCAAACAGCAGATTGCCAAACTCGACCATTGGACGGACAAGCAGGAAACTAAGGCGATTGTGGATAACCTGATTCGCAATACCCTTTGGCAAGAACTTCCCAATAGCTATGATGTAAGCGATATCCAAACCTATCAGAAGAAAATCTACGAGTATGTATATATGCGCTACCCGGAAGTAGCATAACGCAAAAAACACCCCAGAGAGAACGCACAAGAGGTTATTCTCTCTGGGGGGATTGCGTATCAAATCATCTGAAAATGCCGCAATGCCTCCACAATCGCATCCTCTTTTTCCTTCGGACACTTGGGCTGCTTCGCATTTTCGTTTTTTGCTTTATGGTAATTCTCTCGCTCAATAATGCCGTACTTCTGCTTCACCTGTGCGATATAGAGGTTGGAGACCTTGAGCTGATGATGCTCCCATACATAATCCAGAATCTCGTTGTAAGTCGCCTTGCTTTCCGCAGCAGTCACATCCAGTTCATCCATGCTGACGTCCACTTCGATGTGTCGCTCGACATGGAGTTTGGTCAAAAGGAGAACCGCTTCACAATGTGTCGTCGCTAGAATCGGAACACATGGATTCAGCCTCGTTAGAAGCATGGGAACACAAAACAGCAGGGGAGTGGTTCTCCTTGCTATTCTTGCGAAGCGGCTTGAAATTCTTGCCGTCCACACTGTTTTTGAACCCGGTCTTGTAAACAAAGACAATCATGTAGGGGTCTTTGTTCCCATTACTATCATAACCGCCCACGATTACTTTTTCAACTATACTTTCAAAAATATGTCGGTCAAAGGTGTCCAGAACCTCGTTCTGTTCAAGGGTCTGCCGGAACGTGGCAACACGCTTGCGCATTGTAGATTCGGTTTCGGCTGCATCTTGCAGGCTTTCACACTCTTTCTGCAACTGCTCAATCTGGCTGGACAGGTCCAAATACTTTCGGTCGTAGGTCTCCTTGTCGATGGTATCTTCAAGACGCATATCAACCAGCTTGTTTTTCTTGACTTCCAGAGCGTGAATATCTCTTTCGGCTTTCGCAAGACGCTTGCCCGCGTTGCTTTCAGAAAGAGTTTCTTCTGTCCGTTTCATAAACTCGTCCAGAACATCCTTGTTATTCTGGCACAAGAGGCGATAAGATTCTACAAAAGCCCGCTCAATCGTTCTTTCGTCAACGCCCTTGCTCTCCGGGCAGAACTTTTTTCCTTTTTTGGTGGAAACAACACATTGCCAGATAGCTTTATTATACTGTGAACTGCTATGCCAACTCCTCTTTGTCAGGGTGCCACCACAGAAACCACATTCTATCATGCAGCTAAAAGCGTATTTCCGGCTGAACTTTTCACGTTTGCCGTCCACGTTAAGGCTGCGGGGCTTTGCACGCCGCCGCAAAATTTCCTGTGCGGCTTCAAAGACTTCTTCCGAAATAATGGGCTCGTGGTGCTCACGAATATAAAATTGATCTTCCTCGCCGAAGTTGTACAGACGCCGTTTTGAAATAGGGTCAACGGTAAATGTCTTTCCTAATAAAATGTCGCCTTTGTATTTTTCGTTTTTGATAATGCCGATTACGGTACTGTCTGCCCATTTGGGACTGCCGCGTTTGGTTTTATAGCCTAAGTTTTCAAGTTCTTTGGCAATAACCGAACCACCGGCACCCTCCGTGTATCGCTGAAAAATGTAACGGACAACAGCCGCTTCTTCTTCGTTGATGGTGATGGTTTTGTCCGCTGGATTGTAGTCATAGCCTAAACAGCCCTGAAACCCGACCAGCTCACCGCGCTGCATCTTCATCTTCAAGCCCTTTTTGACATTTGCAGAAATATTTTCGACTTCCTGCTGTGCAACAGAGCTTAAAATTACAAGGAGCAGTTCACCGTCCATAGTAAGGGTGTTGATGTTTTCTTCCTCAAAAAACACAGCCACGCCTTTATCTTTGAGCATCCGAACATATTTCAGAGTGTCAAGCGTATTTCGGGCAAAACGCGAAATGGATTTGGTAATCACCATATCCACGTCACCGTTCATACAGTCGTTGATTAAACGCTGGAAATCCTCGCGTTTTTTTACCTGCGTACCCGTGATAGCTTCATCAGCATAGATGCCGGCCAAAGACCATTCCGGCTTACTTTTTATAAGTTCGGTATAGTATTTGACCTGCGATTTGTAGCTGTTCAGCTGATCTTCGGTATCAGTGCTGACACGACAATAGGCAGCTACACGTAGCCTTTTTTCAAAGTTTGTACGCGCTCGTGGCGAGAGCGTGTTGTGCGCTTTAATGACTTCAACATCTTTCATGCTTGACCTCCTTGTTGAATGTGTTCCTTTCATTGCGTTAATCATAACGCCAATGCGACACAAAATCAAGAGGATAGTTCGGAAACCACACGATAATCTTTCATTAAGCGCTGTTTGATAAGGGAATACTCTCTATCGGTTATGAGCTTTCTTTCCAACAGTTGCTTCAAAAAAGCAAGCTGAATGCTATAACGTATCAAATTTTGTTCTTTCAAAAATATCCCCCTTTCACAAAATAAAAAACGAGCCAACGGATGGCTGCTGGCAGCAGCCCACGGGAATCTCACCCCTGCATTCCTCATGCAGCCCTACTCATTGCCTGCGACGCTCTGAACGCTCGGACTTTGACGGTAAGGGAGTATCAGCCTGCCTGTATGTCATGGCCCGCAAGCAGCCGCGCTTGCATTGCGGCGTGGTGGTGATCGCTCCACTTTTCAGAGAAAAGCATCGTGGCGCACCCGCCGTCCGGCTCGATACAGACAGCAACGTATCCGTTTGCCCTATGATGCACCGCCATTGTCCTGCGGGCATATTTTTCAAGGTGCTGTCCCGAAACGTGGAAAGGGTCAGCCCGTTTCGGCTTTGGTTACAATAGAAGAAATCAGTTTGATTTCCAGATGGCGTTTCATGTACTCGTCTATGCACACATGAGGCTGACCGTGCTTGTCATAGAGAATGCCTGTACAGAGCTTGTTGATGTAACCTCTGTAATGCTGCAAAACTTGTTCAACGGCATCGGTATCCCCAGCGCAGGCAGAGCGAATCACCGAGAGCGGTAAAAGCTCTCTGCTTGTGTGTTCATAGAAGCCCATTTACGCCTAACCTCCCTCCGGCAAGTGCGCCTTTAGCTTTTTTCGCAGCTCATTCAGCGTTTTTGCCCGGTGCCGTTGAACAGCACTCCGGGACATTCCCATGAGGTCGCCAATCTCACCGTCGCCCAGTTCCAGAACACAAAACAGAATCAGAATGCTTTGTTCTTGCTTTGGCAGAGCGGCAAACGCATTGGCAACAAGCTCATTGTCGATGTGCAGATCACAGCCGTAGGACGAAAATACAAATTCTTCACACGGATAATGGTCTACACTCGTGAGCTGCCCCAGTTCTTCCATCGACAGAACGCTGAATGACTTTTCACGGTCAAGCAGGCGTTTTTTGTTTCGGTGATAGTTCCGGGCCTCATTTCGCAGCACCGCTTTGCAGAACGCATCGAATCGGTACTGTTCGCCATCGTTGCGAGGGATAGCTTCCATCTTCTCACCCCCTTTCCGTGGGGATGTCGGGTGGATTTTTCCCTTTCCGCTAATATGACACCTGAAACACCCGATTCTGCCCGCTTTTTTGAAAATTTCCAAAAATATTTTTGAAACAGGCAGCTTTTCAGGCGGCAATAGAAAAGCCCAGCAGACCGAAAACGGCCAACCGGGCATAATGGCAGCACGAAACGCGCAGTATCTACATCGTATAGTACATAGTAAAAGCCCTGCTGACCCTGTGCGGGAGCAAGGCTTTTTTTGACAGTTCAAAGCTAGGCGTTCGATAGAATATCAGGCGCATGGCGGCATCCTCCTAGTGGCCGCCATACGGACGATGAAACGCTTTGATAAGCAAAAAGAACCGGCGGCCTTGATTTTCTCAAACACCGCCGGTTCAAAATGGGCGCAAAGAGTCACCTGCTCAAACCAACGGTTTTTTTCTTTCCCCGTTGGGCGGGGCAGGCTCTTATCGTATACTAAAATAAAAAAGAGCCGACAATCACAAGTGAATTTACCTTGTGCATTATCGGCTCTGCGTCTGTGCGTCTGGCTCTTGGATGATAGATAAATTTAGTTTTCTTACCGCAATCAGGGTTTCATGTTTGCATTTAGGACAATATAACGGAAAATTATCCAATATTGTATCATCGCGAATTTTCAATCGCGTTTTGCTGCCGCAAAAGGGGCATAAAATCCATTCTATCTTCATGTTATCTTCCTCTGTGCTTGGCTTTCTTCTTTTTTCCTGACGGATGGCAAACTGGCGGTCTTTCTCCGCCTCTTTCTGCTCACGGCTCTTGGTTTTCCGTTCCAGCTTACATTGCTCATGCTGGAGTTTCAACGCCTGCTGCGCCTTTGTTCCAATGCCTTTATCCTGCAGTTGGCTTTGAATTTCGCGCTGCATACGTTTGGGATTGATTTTTCGCTCTATGGCTACTTCGGCCTGGATTGGGGGACTGAATTTCAACTTGTGCCAATTCTTCAGCAGAAACTCATAGACCTCGTAATCTTTGGGCTCTGAGCCAAAAGTGATTTTGCATACCTCGTACTTACCGTTATCCGTTCTTTCATATAGACCGATCCAAAACGGAGCTTCAAACAGGATGGTCAGACTGCTTTGGGGGCCTGTACTCATTCTTCCAAGAACTGCCCTTCAAAGTAATCCAGCCATTCCAGAAGGGCTCGATAGAGAAGCTGCTGCTGCTCAAAAATCGTTCTCCCAACCAAAGGAATGTCTGCAAATTCCCGCGCATAGCCCTCGTTCGATTCAGCCGAGGACTGTATGCTCCGGCGCAAAGTCGAAACCAGCTCCAACGCTTCGGCTTTGTCCATCTTGTTCAAATTGGTAATGACCACATTGAAATCGAATAGCAAGGGTACTGTGCCAGCGGCACAAGAGGCCATCAGCTCCTTGAAATACGCTCTGCCCTGATCGGTAATGGAATAAATGGCCTTATCCGCAAACTTATCGCCCTTGACAATATCGCTTTGAAGATAGCCCTTATCGCTCAGCTGGAGTACTTTTCTATAAATAGAAGGTACACTTATTTTTGTCCAGCGAGAAAGATGGTGGTACTCCACATCCTTTTGAATGTCATAGGCGCTTTGGGGTTTCTCCAAAACAATGCCAAGTATAACTAAATCGATTGATGACATAACGACACCTCCACTTTTACTATTATCAATAGTACTATTAATGATAGCAAAAGTCAAGGCAACTGACCAAAAATGAACTTCAAAACTTTTTTCGTTGGCCCTCTTATTAAGCCATCTACCCAGTAGCATTTTCCTTTTCTTCCACCGAGGGAATCACAGAAAAAGTGAAAACAGAGCCGATAACATCGGAGTTTTTTCTCTGTGTTATCGGCTCTGCGTCTTAGCGTCTCTTGCACGATGGATAGATTTAGTTGTCGAACTGCGATTAAAGTTTCATGCTTGCATTTGGGACAAAACAATGGGAAATTTTCAAGAATGGTATCGCTGCGGATTCTTAATCGTGTTTTACTGCCGCAGACAGGACATAATACCCACTCAATATGACTCATATCCTTATTGCCCGCAGCAAGCAACCCGATATTCCTTGATATGACCGGGGTAAGAATGTACTTTGTCCATAAGCGGCCCTCTTGCTCCCATTGTAAATGCGATGTCACTGCTTTTAATCGACATGAGAGTATCCCCACAGGAAAGATTCAAATATCGCATCGTGTTTTCGGGCAGCCTCACAACACCGTTTTGAGAAATATGCAGCCAAGTATAGCCTCGTCCTTTATAGCGAACGAATTCTCCTTCATCAATCGTGTACTGTGACAATGCGGGACAATCATCTAATATATGCTTCAATTTTGATTGCCCAAGTAATTGTTTGCTGGTCACGCAAAATCCGCCCGTGATTTTGCTCCCCGTGAAAATAATAATGCGTCCTTCTTTTTGAACGGGATATTGTTCAAGAGTCTCTGCCGGAAAAAGTATTTCTCGCCTATTGCTGATGGCAGAAAGTCCAAATACATATTTTCCACCCTTATTTAGTTGCGGCATTTTACTCCCCCTTGTATTTTGATTATAACTGTGGTACAGTTATAATATAATGTTGTAGTACTCTATATATAGAGTACTACAACTAAAACAAAGTCAAGGGTATGCGTTATGCTCTCGAAATCTGCTACTATGTTATTGGGTCTGATCAATCAAAGACCGCTTAATCCATATGAAATTATCAAGCAACTACAAATCATGAATGTTCATCGTTGGTACAACATCGCCAATTCGACAGTCTACGCTACACTAAAAGTCTTAGAGAAAAAAGAATATATTTATGGCAGCGTTGAAAAGGATGGAAATATGCCCGACAAGACGATTTACTCGCTTACAGACAAAGGGAAACAAGAATTTGTGGCAACATTACAGCAATCAATTTTGTCCTTCGACTATGATACCAACATTTTCTCGATTGCCGCATTTTTTATTGATGCGTTAGATGATCCGCAAAGTCTGCTTTCACAGCGTTTGAAAATATTAAATAGCTATCTTGAGGGAATTGAGCAGCAGATAACAGTCATAAAAGACGACATACCTTCCATTGCAAAAGCTAATATTGAACGAACTAAATATATTGTTGAAGCAGAAATTGCAGGTACTGAGAGTTTGATTCATGCAATATTGTAATGACCAACTGTTGAAAGCTGCTTGGTATCTGATAAACTAGGTGCGCAACCCCGGATTATGAATTATAAAATGTAGACAGAACGGACATAGCAACATTTCGCCAATCGCTCATGAACTATAAAATGTATATGGGTGATGCAGAATGGCGAAAATTGAGGACTGTCCCGGCTTTGAAACGTTCGGAGCGGATGTCAAGGCAGCTCGAAAGGCAAAACAACTTTCCCGCAGTGCGCTGGCTGACATGATACATTGTGACAGCCGGTATCTTGCGAACATCGAAAACGAAGGCACGCTGCCCAGCTTGCCGGTGGTGATTCAGCTGATAAAAATATGTGGTCTGCCCGTGGAGCGGTACTTCAACCCAGAACTCATGCGGGAAGAAAGTGTGGAGCGTCAGAGGGTCAGCCACAAGCTGCAGCTTTGCCCGGAAGAATACTTACCTATCGTAGAAGGTGCCATTGACGGTGCCTTACGAATCCATGAACAGGAAAAAGAGCCCGTGTGTGTCTGATTGTCATGCACGGTCATTGAGAGGATGCAAAAGCGTCCTCTTATTTTTTTTTTGCATTTTGCGGGCAAAACGGGGGTGTTGTGGTGTCATAGTAGTAGGGAAAGGTAACGTAGCAAGCATAGGGAGTGTAGCCACTCCCGGCAGAAATGCTTGCTGGGGAGTACCCCAGACCCCCAAGAAACGAGGTGAAACTATGGCGAACCGAACCCGAAAAATTGTTCTGCGTGTTCCCGTGACGCCGGAGGAACAGGAACTTATCCGGCAGAAGATGGCTCTGCTGCACACACGGAATTTTTCTGCCTACGCCCGGAAGATGCTGATAGATGGTTATGTTGTCCACATCGACACCACCGACATCCGGGCGCAGACCGCCGAACTGCAAAAGATTGGTGTCAACGTCAATCAGATCGCGCGGCGGCTGAACAGCATGGGGCCGCTGTACACACAAGACGTTGCGGACATCAAGGGAGCATTGGCGCAGATATGGCAATTACAAAGATACACCCTATCAAGTCAACGCTGAAAAAGGCACTGGACTACATCGAGAATCCGGCAAAGACGGATGAAAAAATGCTGGTATCCTCCTTTGCCTGCTCCTACGAAACCGCCGACATCGAATTTGAACTGCTGCTATCACAAGCCATGCAGAAAGGCAACAATCTGGCCCACCACCTGATACAGTCTTTTGCGCCGGGCGAAACCACGCCGGAGCAGGCCCACGAGATTGGCCGGCAGCTTGCGGATGAAGTCCTGCAAGGAAAATATCCCTATGTGCTGACCACACACATTGACAAAGGGCACGTCCACAACCACATCATCTTTTGCGCTGTGGACATGGTGAATCAGCGCAAATATGTTTCTAACCGACAGAGTTATGCCTACATCCGGCGCACCAGCGACCGGCTGTGTAAGGAACATGGCCTGTCCGTGGTAATGCCCGGTCAAGACCGGGGCAAAAGCTATGCCGAGTGGGATGCACACCGCAAGGGCACGAGCTGGAAGGCGAAGCTGAAAACCGCCATAGATGCAGCCATCCCGCAGGCCAAGGATTTTGACGATTTTCTGCGGCTCCTGCAGGAGCAGGGCTACGAGGTCAAGCGGGGCAAGTACGTTTCGTTCCGTGCGCCCGGACAGGGGCGGTTCACTCGCTGCAAAACGCTGGGCGAAGCCTACACCGAAGAAGCTATCACCGAGCGCATCAAAGGGCGGTTTGCGGAGCGGAAGCCCAAAGAAAACCGCAAAATTTCGCTGCGGATTGATTTGGAGAACAGCATCAAGGCCCAGCAGTCCGCAGGGTACGAGAAGTGGGCAAAACTCCACAATCTGAAACAGGCTGCCCGGACGCTGAACTTCCTGACGGAGCATGAAATTGATAGTTACCCGGATTTGGAAAGCCGGGTGGCCGAGATCACTGCCGCCAGCGCCGAGGCTGCCGCTGCGCTGAAAGCGGCCGAATGCAGACTTGCAGAAATGGCCATGCTGATAAAGGATGTTACTACCTGTAAGGAGCTGCGCCCACTGGTGCAGGAATATCAGCGGGCCGCTGACAAAAAGCAGTTCCGGCGCAAGCATGAAGGCACCCTGATTCTCTATGAAGCGGCGGCCAAGGCCCTGAAAAAGCAGGGTTTTCAAAAGCTACCCGACCTCTGCGCCCTGAAAGCTGAGTATAAGCAACTGACCGAGCAGAAAAAGCAACTGCAACAACAGTACGCCGAAGTCAAACGCCAGATGCAGGAATATGACATCATCAAGCAGAATGTGGACGGCATCCTGCGGACAACACCGGGAAAGGAGCAGATGCAGGAACGGTAAGCTGCGCAAGTTTTCCTCGCAATCGGCTGACAGTTCAGACAACATCTGCTATAATTAAAACAATGATTCTTAGAAAAAATCCTCAGTTGGAAAGGAGATTTTTCAAATGGACAGCAACCTCATTCCGTATCAGCCTGTAATCTCCGATATTAAAAATTTGATTGCCGCAGGTCAGAACGTTGCCTATAATGCAGCCAACCGTGCAATGATTATGACCTACTGGAACATTGGAAAGCGCATTGTCGAAGAAGAACAGAGCGGTGCCGAGCGTGCAGAGTATGGAAAGCGTTTAATTCCAGTTCTTTCGGCAGAACTCACAAAGGAATTCGGCAACAGCTATTCCAGCCGAAATCTTCACTATTACCGTAAATTTTACCATTGCTTCCCTGATTCCAAGATTTTGAACACGCGTGTTCAAAATCTTAATTGGTCACATTTTCGGGCTTTGCTTCGTGTTCCCGATGAAGATGCCCGTGTTTGGTATATGAATGAAGCGGCTAATGAAAATTGGAGTGTTCGCACCCTTGACCGCAACATTGGCACACAGTATTATTATCGGCTGCTCCATTCTCCGAAAAAAGAAGCCGTCATTGCAGAAATGAAAGAGAAAACGGTAGCAGAACCCAAGCATCAGTTTGAACTTCTCAAAAGCCCCATTGTGGCAGAATTTTTAGGCTTTCGCACCGAGGATTCTTTTGCAGAATCTGATTTGGAGTCTGCAATTCTTTCTCACATCCGGGACTTCCTCATGGAAATGGGAAAGGGATTTGCTTTCGTGGCCCGGCAACAGCATATTGTGACCGATACGGAAGATTACTACATCGACCTTGTGTTCTATAACATCGAACTGAAATGCTATGTTCTGATTGATTTGAAAATGGGCACGATCACCCATCAGGATGTCGGTCAGATAGATATGTATGTTCGGATGTACGACGAACTCAAATGCAAAGAGGGCGACAATCCCACGATTGGCATTCTGCTGTGTGGCGAAACCAGCGAGGACATCGCGCGCTATTCCGTCCTGCATGATAACGACCACCTGTTTATGTCAAAGTATCTAACCTATCTGCCCACTAAAGAACAGCTGCGGGCTGAAATTGAACGGCAGAAGAATATTTTCTATATGCAGCATCCGAAGTTAGATGATACGGATAATTGCTAATTATCCGTATTGCCTTAGAAACATATTGTAGTGTGATTTATAAAGGAATTTTTCGATGGACTGGCTGGAAGCTTCAAAAGTATCATATTATAAAAATGATGAAGTCCCAAAAATAATTGATGACATCAATCAACGAACTAATTCACAGATGCGCTGCTGTAGACGTGAATTGGTGTGCTTGTTTTACGATTTTATTTGGAATTCTCCTTCTTGCTATTGGGACAATAATGTCTGTACACAATTTTCAGGTCGATTGACTGCAATAGCTTCCCAGCACCCAGACATTATTATATCTGAAAGCATGATAGAGCACTTTCTTAGTGCTTGTAGTACATATTCTCAAATTACAAGCATCATAAATGATTTGGATTCAATCAATGAAAGCGATTCAATAAAAAACCGATTGTACCGTATTCCGACGTATACATCTATTGTTGAAGGTTGTCTAACAAACTTGTTTCGATTTACCGTTTTACTAATTGATCAGTTTTCGGTACAAGACTATTCTGCACAAAGGAAGCTTGAGCCGCTGCGCACAGTTCTAATCAAAAATGGTTTTAGCAATGGCATCGAATCCGTTGATGTAAAAATCCGAAACTCAATCAATCACGGTGGCGTGATTTTTCGAGAGGACGGACGCGTTATTGAATTTCACTATATGGAAAACAGTAAGAGCCTATCGAAGGAGTTGACGGTTTATGAATTTGATGATCTAATAAATAGAATGTACGACATAACGAGTGCAGTATTGTTAAGTGTTTGTCTTTTCCTAAATGAGCACTGGGACAAAATATCCGTTAATATGTCTCAAAAGACATTTGTTTCCTTTGCACTTCTGAGCATGAAATTGAGCATTCCATCTATTCGGTGCCGATTTATATCAGATACATCTAATAGTAAACAACTCAATGCAGATTTTTATACCGTTAAAACTGATAGAGCCTTCATTGTTGAAACAGCCCTAAAATTTCTTTGATGATTTACAGTGTTTATCCTGACTACGACCAATATTATTTGAGTTTCAGCAGCGAACGACTACAAAGAGCTGGATTCGATTTACAAACTCAGAACTGGCTTATGCTACTACAACAGGGATTTTGCAGGTATTGTAAAATCTGCCGCGAATCGTGGTGACATAATCGTTTTTCCCCTCTATAGAAAATGTGGATTTACACGAAATAAAATACTTTCGTTTCCCTAACTATGTGTCGGATAAGTTCATTATCAATAAAATAGAGGATGCGAGTCTTGAAGATCGAAAAGGCTTAAATGTCACTTGTTTATTGGAGATACGCAAGATAAGCAAGAAATTCTCAAAATTATTAAAGATGCTATTGGCTGGCTGAACACCTTGAAAAATATGGATTCACCTACTATTCATAGAAAAATGGCAGTATGGAAGCGGATGCACTCTATATAAATGTATATAAACATGATATAAGACACTCTAAGGCTCTCCATCCTGCAAATGAAAACTTTGTTTGCTTTGTCGATTATAATAAATCAGGAACAACTACTTTAGTTCATGGTGGTATTTTTAAAATCTTGGAATCAGCTATACCATGAGAAAACAGGACTTCTTAGTATTGCTTGGCGAGAGAAAAATATGCAATACGAAGAATTGTAAAATTTCCGCCAACGCACCCTGTCCATGCGGGAGCGGAAAGAAATTCAAAAATGCTGTCGAGGAAAGAATATTTATGACTAGAAGTAACCTATCAGACATAATAGCTTTAGACTATTGCGTCTGGTAGGTTGTTTTAACAATGGCACATTACTTTTGCCGAAAACAATGTGTCATTGTTAATTCATAATTGACGAACGCACATTGTTTCTCTATAATATAATGTGTGAATGTCAAGCGAGGTGATAGCGTGAACAGTATGGACAAAATAGAAAAATGGTACAGTCTTCCCCAATGGTATTATTACGGTCGCACAGCTGAAGAAAGCCGGATTGCATCGGGGCTATCTGCATAATTTTGTCGAGAGCGGGGAACTGTATCGTTTCGGGCGTGGCCTGTATGTGCAGAGTAGCGCATGGGAAGATGATTTTTACCTATTGCAGCAGAAGTATAGCCGCGGCATCTACTCGCATGATACCGCCCTTTATCTGCTGGGCTATTCTGACCGCACCCCAGCAAAATACACTATGACCTTTCCTAAGGGCTACAATGCACTGTCCTTAAAGCAGGAGACCTTGATTGTCAAGCGCGCTATTCCAGAAAATTATGACTTCGGCATTATTGAAATCCAATCGCCATCCGGCAACCCGATTCGTGTTTACGATTTGGAGCGGACGCTGTGCGACATCCTGCGTGGCAGCGGGAGCGATATTCAAATTGTGGGTGCAGCTATGAAGCGTTACGCCGCATCCAAAGACAAAGACATTCACAAATTGATGCAGTACGCAGAGCGGCTTCGAGTGAAACCAAAGGTTCTGCGCTACATGGAGATTTTATTATGATTACAAAAGATCCGATGCATTTAAAAGTCTATATCAAGAAGAAAGCAACCGAGAAGCATATTTCTGCACAGCTTGTGATGCAGAACTATATGCTGGAAAGACTGCTGGAACGCATTTCACTTTCACCTTATAAACATAACTTTATCACTAAAGGTGGTTTTCTGGTGTCTGCTATTGTTGGTCTGGACACACGGCCACTATGGATTTGGACACGACCATCAAGGGTTTTACGCTGACCCATGAAGCCATTCTTTCCATTTTCAAAGATGTGTGTGCAATCCAGTTGACGATGATGTGCAGTTTGAAGTGGTAGGCGTTGCGGACATCCGAGAAACAGACGATTACCCCGGAATCCGGGTATCGCTGAAAGCCAACTACCCGCCGATCAGTGTTCCGCTGACGGTGGATGTTACCACCGGCGATATGATAACGCCCCGCGAAATCGAGTACACCTTTTCAATGCTGTTCGATGACCGCACAATCAGCGTTCTGGCCTACAATCTCGAAACAGTTCTGGCCGAAAAGCTGGAAACCGTACTGTCCCGCAATATTGCAAACACCCGTCCGAGAGATTACTACGACATCTACATTCTGTACGCTCTGCGCGGGGCCGAGTGCGACAAGGCAACGCTGCAGCGGGCACTGGAACGGACAACGGAAAAGCGCGGCAGCGGAAAGATTCTGACGCAGTACCCGGAGATCATGCAGGAAATCCGGGATAGTGACATTCTCCGCAGACAATGGAATAAGTATAGCAGGGAATACGACTATGCAAAGGATATTTCGTTTGACGATACCTGCAATGCGGTCCAGAAGATCATGGATGAATTTCTTGCATAAGTGACACAAAAAGAACGCTGGACACAGCAGCCGGTAAGCTGCCATGTCCAGCGTTCTTCTAAATATAAAGAGATATATTAAATTAGATGAGTAGGTCTAACGACCTCATCACCTGTTTCAGATAAAAGTTTTCCCTCAATATACTCATCAAAATTTGAAAGGCAGGGAAATGTGACAATACCATCATCGTCTACAAAGTTTACATCAAGCGGCTTTGATGAAACAAATAAAAAGTGAACAGCCACATTTCCGGTGATCCCGACAAAAGATTTTAACTTTTCTGGTTCACTTAGAACCAAATCATATCTTTTTCTGCAATGATCGTAATACCCATTTGTCTTAAACATCTTTTCATAGTCAGCAACAATTCCGCCATTGTTAAGTGAATCTGAAAAGAATTTAGCTTCTACTAAAAAAAGTTCATTGACCTCTTTAGCGTAAAATACAAGGTCATAATCGCCGTAATTATAATCTTTTCTTCCAAAGATTCGATCATATTGAACATCCACTTCATCAAATTCTGAATTATAATGGTTTCTTAGCTTTTCACGAATTTTACTCACGAGAATTTCTGAAAGCAATTCATTCCTTTTTCCGACTGCAACAGTCAGGGTATCAGGATGGTTTGAATAAATCATTCCACCATTTACAAAGTACGAGTTCCAAAGTAGAAATGCTTGACTAATAGCTGCATAAGAAATAAAAACCGTGTTGTCATCCAAACAAATAAATGGTCTTAGTTCATGGCGATATTGATTGGAATTCATAATCCATATAAAAGAATTACCCTGAAGCAGTTGACGGGATATACGTTCTTTCGTTAAGGAAAAAGATTCCAAAAAAGATTCTCCAGAAATCTGACAATTCAAGCAACCGTTTATCCACTTAATAAAATCAGACCTTGTCCATACTATATGTGATATCTTGCCATTTTTTAGTTCTTTCTGCATTATAATATATAGCAATCCTAAAAAAGATTTAAACGATACGCCATATTCGTTAATAAAGGCTTTCCCAAAATCATCTATATCGACATTATTGTATTCGGAAACACTTCGATTAAAAGCTCTTTGGTTTCCTGTTAAAGCGATATTGAAGTGAAGGACATGGTTTTCTTTTAAAATATTAAACGGCTCTGTACCTTTTGGTGTTACTTCGATTCCATAAAAGAAATTTCTTTCGGGAAATTTTTTACAGAAAGTCAACAATGATACTGATTTTGAAGCGTAGCCATAAATATAAAGATCAATTAAAAATTCATCATCACGTTTTTTTAAAGAGCGTTCATCATAGGAGGCATGAATTTTTTCTTGATAAAGTAAACAATTTTCTATCCAAAGGTTTAGCGCGTCAATAATATTTCTTTCAATGTTTGCATTTTTTCGGTATGCGATTTCCATATCCGCGTCAGCCATCGGAAATGTTGACAACCGTTCTCTTGATTCTCGTTCTCTCGTATAAAGAGTGTATGTATCATCTAATATTCTATACAATATTTTTGCTGTTGCATTTGGGTTGTTAGTTTTCAATCTATTGAGAATTTTATTTTGAAGCTGTGTAACCACGCTTAGCAATAGTTTTATTGCTTGCTGCCTATCCTCAATCGTTAAATTCTCTGTTCCAAAAAGCTCTTTATACCTACTTTCGAGTTTCTGCTTTGGTACGTTCAACTCATCCCAAAACGGTCTTACATGAAAAACACAACCAAACATGATAATCCCTGCCTTTCATATTTCTAGTTTACATAAATTTCGGACATTCGTCAATCTTTGAATCAGCTGGAAAGTTCTGGACACAGCAGCCGGTAAGCTGCCATGTCCAGCGTTCTCTCATTTACTCACCTGCAAAATCAAACCTCTGTCCGTCAAAGTCGGCATCGGTCATGCGCTCCAACTTTGCAATAACACCGTTTGCCAGCCGCCGCATTTCCGTGTCCATATCCGGCAGGGCGGCGAGCATCCGTGCCACCGTCTGGCGGCGGTCAGAGGTGTGGTACATACAGATCAAATTTTCTTCTTCTACGCTGAAATTCATGTGTCAGACCTCCATCTCATGTTGTTTGCTGCGGGCCGCCACCTTTTTCGGACTGGCGGCCTGTTTTGTTTCGGAAAGCTGCTTGCGGACGGAAGTGCGGGGCTTGCAGATGCCCTTGTCCCGGTTTTCGTTTTTGCCAACCAGCGCGTAGATACCGAAGCGGTCTTTCACACTGGACAGGCGCAGGGACTTATACGGCAGCATGGCAAGCAGCCGGTTCGTGTCCCGGCTGGATGCCAGCTTGGTAAAATAGGGCGACACCTCCACCATAAAATGATTTTTGTCCGGGCTGTTGGGAGCAGCCAGATGCTTCATATCAGCTACAATGCGCTGTGCCTCGACCTCGATCAGCCCGGTGTGCAATGCCGCAAGGTGTTCTTTGAAATCACCGGGCTGTGCAGATTCCCGACTGCGCTGCTCCTGCCGGATGGCCGCTTGTAGAAGTTCCGGGTCACGGGGCTGCATTTCATACCGCACGAACTCTCCAAAATATTTGTCCGAGCGGCTGTTGAAATGCTCTTTGGGGCCAATTTCCCGCATCCCACTTTCGTAGATCAGGCGATTGGCACCCACGGGCAGAGCGGCATCCCGGATATGCTGGAAATGCTGCTGGTAGTCCAGTTCATACAGATTGCCTTGCACGGTTCCGTTGGCCGCGCCGGTCAACTCCACTGCATAGGCAAGAATCCTGTCGTGGGTCTGTTCGCCGCAGAATTTCCATGTGTTGTAGGCTTGGGTATCTTTGAGCAGCACGTCTCGTTCCCGGAAACAGAATGTTCCAGAGGGCCGGGACAGCCACAACAGCAGCTTATCTTCCGGCTGGTCGCTGCGGGCGGCCTCCCGCAACATCTTAATGTCAAAGGCAAAATCGCTCTGATAGTATGCGGTGTTCTGGTGCATAATGGCTTCCAACGCAGCGATCACATCCATATTTTCAAATTTTTGCACGGCTTATACCTCCAATTCCTTTGTCTTTTCTCGTGGCTGCGTTTGCTTGCTCTGCTCCTTTTTCGCGGCATCCAACTGTGCCCGGATGGATGGCTTTTTCGGTTTGGCTGTGCGGGACTTCTTGGCTTTCGGTGCCTTTTCCTCGGCCTTGACTGCGGCGGCAAGGTCTGTCAAAGAAATTTGTTCCCCGGCCTTTGCTTTGGCCTCCAACTCGCCCAGAGAGGGCGCGTTGTTCAGAACACCGTCAATCATGTTTTCGTTTTGTTCGGTGGAAAGTTCTGCGGTGCGCAGCGGATTTTCCCGTAAGAACTCCGGCACCTGCTGGAAGCCCACACTGTCGCAGTAGTGGGCGGTGTCCTGCCCGTTCTGGTGCAGCACCACTACATCCGAAACAGACAACGAATGTCCTTTGAAATCTGCCGGATGGTCCACATTGAATGTGCGGTAGATGTCCTCCAACGTGGTGCCAGCAGTCAGCGGCGCGGCGTATACTTCCGTATAGTTGGCCTTGTCCACGGTCAAACCGGCAGCCTGCAGGCGGTCGTAGGGCTCAAAACGGTAATCGCGGGTGGAATCTTCATTGCGCAGCTGGTAGATGGAAAAGCTGTCCTGCTGCGGTGCTTCAAAGCCTGCCGCTGCGTATTCCTCTACGGTCATTCCGGCAGCAGCCGCTTCCTGCGCGATCTCGGTCTGCACCTGTGCCTTGTAATCCTGCAAGCTCTGGTCAAAGTCAGCCAGCTTGGGCGGTTCCGGCAAGTTATACTGGCCTTGGTTATGTCGGCGGGTTCTTTAGCCCAAAGGGAATGTCCGTCCATTTGCGCGGGAAACCCATCAGCCACTCTACCCAGTCCGGGTTGAGGTAGGGCTTTTCCAGCGTGGTGGGGGTCATCCGGTAGACCACATGGGAAAGCCGCGCCGTCCACGCCTTGCCATCCTTGTTCATCTTGCGGTAACTGCCATTCGCAGAGATTTGGATGTCCAACCCCTTGCCCACATCCCCGGTGTCGCTGGCAAGGGGCGTAGGTAGCAGCGGAACCGATGATGAATACCCGTTTCCGTTCGTGCCACGCGCCAACGGCAGCAGCAGGTAATACGAAAACCCGAACATCGTAACCTGCCTGCTCCAAGTCAATGAGCGTTTTGTCGAGCCCCATACGGAGGAAGCCAGCAACATTTTCTCCAAGCACCCAACGGGGCTGCAATTCCCGGATGACCCGCAGCATTTCGGGCCACAGGTAGCGTTCATCGTGGAAGCCGCGCTGCCGCCCTGCGGTGGAGAACGGCTGGCACGGGAAGCCGCCTGAAATGAGGGTGACGGTGCGAAGTCCTGTTTTTTCAAAGAAAGCCTCCTTTGTTACTGTGGTGATGTCCTGAAAACGGGGCACCTCCGGCCAGTGGCTTGCCAGCACAGCGGCGGGAAAGGCTGCCCACTCGCATTGACAGACCGAAGTGAAACCCGCTGCTTCCGCGGCAAGGTCGATGCCGCCGATGCCGGAAAACAAGCTGAAATGCGTTAGGCTCATAGCTCCACCACCTCGTTGAGCCGGGTGGTCATGATTTTATAGAGCTGGGTGTTTTTCGGAATGGGATTGGAAAACGGCAGCACCACATTTTCAAAAATCAGCAGTCCTTCGCCCGGTTCGGAATTGTCGATGTACTTCTGCTGGTCTGCGGAGAGGTTCAGCCGTTCCGAAAGGATTTTGCGGTCGCCGGATGCCTGATTCAGCAGCGTGATGAAGTCGCTGTTTTCCAGAATGTTTTCGATCTCCGGCGAAGAAAGAAGGTCCTTCACATTCTGGGTGGCGCCCGTGGGCACACCGCCCCATTTGCGGAAGCGTTTCCAGATTTCTGCGGAATACGCAGCGGTCTGTTCCTCTTTCAAGAGCAAGTGGAACTCGTCTGCAAAATACCATGTAGCCCGGCCTTGGCTGCGGTTCTGGGTGACGCGGCCCCATATCTGGTCTTGGATAATGAGCATCCCCAATTTTTTTAACTGTTTTCCTAACTCTTTGATGTCAAAGGCCACAAGCCGGTTGTGGATGTCCACATTCGTTTTGTGGTTAAACACGTTCAGCGAGCCGGACACATACAGGTCCAATGCCTGCGCTACCCGGTCCGCTTCCGGCAAGTGTTGGTCGAGCAGGGCTTGGTGCAAATCGGAGAGGATGGGCATATTCTCCGGGCAGGGGCTCGCCAGATAGGGGCGGTAGATGGCTTTCACGGCACGGTCTATCACGGTGCGCTCAATCGCTTCCAGACCTGTTTTACCGCCCATGACCAGCTCACAGAACGACAGCACAAAATCCGATTTCAGGGCAAGCGGACTATCATCCTCGGAGTAGTTGAGGTTGATGTCCAGAGGATTCACATAGTCCTTGCTGGTGGGCGAAAGTTTGATGACCTGCCCGTGCAGCCGCTTGACCAGCGGATAATACTCGGCTTCTGGGTCTGAAATAAAAATATCGTCAGCGGTCGTTAAAAACACACTGACGATTTCGGACTTGCAGCTCATGGATTTGCCGCTGCCGGGCGTGCCCAGCTTTAGGCCGTTGGGACACCGGGCCTGCTTGCGGTCCAGCATGATCATGTTGTGGGATTTTGCGTTGATGCCGTAGTACATGGCCGCACCGCTCTGGAAAAGCTCCTGCGTTACAAAGGGAACGAACACCGCCACGTTGGAGGTGGTAAGGCTGCGCTGAATCTTTATTTGGTTGATGCCCAGCGGAAGGCTGGACACAAGGCCCTGCTCCTGCTGGTAATCCAGCCGGACAAGGGAGCAGTTGTACTTCTGCGCCACACCCGCCGCTTGGAACACATCGTTGCCCAGCTTCTGCTTGGTTTCGGCCACGTTCAGCACCAGAAAGGTCAGCATGAAAAGCCGCTCGTTCCGGGTCTGCAATTTATTCAGCAGCTTTTTGGCATCCTCGCCGTAGGTGGCAAGGTCGCTGGGCAGTATATCCATGTCGTACCCGGAACGGACAGCCTTTTTCTGTTCCTGAATCTTCATAGCATCAAGGTCTGTGATTTTCCGTTTGATGGTTTTGATGGCCTCGGTCTGGTCAATGGCCTGCACATGGAGATTGACGAGAATGCCGCTTTCGGTTTTGAGGAAGTCGGCCAGCATTTCGTCCGAAAGTTCCGGCGCAAGGATTTGTAGAAAACTCACCGCACCATACTTGCCGCTCAAGCCAAAGGTCTTGGCCGTGCCGAAGCAGAGGGAGGACGGCGCGACAAAGTCCTTGGTGGACAGGCCGGAGGGTGCCAGCCAGTCCCATTCAAAGCGGAACGGTTCGCCGTCCGGGTGGAAGATGCCGTGCAGAACTTCCAAACGCTCCTGCCCGTCCATAACGTGTGCCACACAGCCCATGGTCTTGAAATAGCCCAGCAGGTCAAGACCAATGCGGGTCAGCCGCGCCCGTGCGGTTTTTAGATTGTCTGCCTCGATGGTGAAGGTCAGGTACTTGGTTTTGACAATGCCGTTGTTTCCGCTGGCAAGCTGCTTTTGCAGGATGGCGGTGTACTCGGCGCGGATGTCGTCAAAATCATCCCCCTGCGGTGCGATCTCAAAACTTTTTGCGTACTGCACCGGGTCAACCTTGCGATTGAGAAACGAAAGCTGCACATGGATGGAGGCATCCACATAGTTGTACAGGTCGCACAGGTGTTCAAAGATGGCGGTCCTCGTTTCCGGCTGGGCCAGCTGATAGCTGATGTCCTCAAAGGCAATGCACTTGGAGAACGTGCGTCGGTCAATGCGGCACACACCGTCCGGGTAGATGGCCTCATACGGGATGGTGGCCTGTGCCGTGCGGGGCTTGCCGTCACCCTTGTACTTGCGGAGAACGGCATCAATTTCTTTTTTCTGGGCGCGGGTGAGCTTTTTGGGCTTTTCGGTTTCGCGGGGTATCGTTTTTCTGGACAATGGCCTTTACCTCCTGTTCCATTTGGTATTGCCGCACAAGGGCGGCATAAGCATTGTTGGTCTGATAGGGCCTTTCTTGGGACGAATAAAGCAGCACTGAATCATTTGCTGAATCACCACTTCAAGGGGCTGGCCGTGCCGCTCGAACAGAGCGAACAGCAGCCCCGGCAGCATGGCAAAAATCATCAGCAGGGCCGCCGCGCTGTTGGAAAGATAGTCCCGGGTCAAAAAATAAAGCGGCCCGCCCGTGAGGAGCGCGCCGCCGAAGCAGACCAGCTGCCGCTTGGTCAGTCCGAATAAGACTTTGGATTTTACATGGGTCAAATCTTTGGGAACGGTCACATACGCCATACGTTTTTCCTTTCTCGGCCTTAGTGGGCGCAAACACCGACTTGCTGATGCTGCCGGTCTTGAACAGACAGAAACAGAGTAGCACGGTGTAGCCCATGCAGCCCCAGATGGCCCCGGCAATGTCCGCTGCACCTGAAATGTTGCGTATCAGCACCGCATAGATGCCCACGACAATCATAATCAGGAACGCTTGGAAGCCTAACGCCAAAAGCGATTTCAAATAGTTCTGCCCGGTGCTGCGCCACTCGCTGCTGCCCATGGTCGCCAGCGGGATAGGCCCCAGTGCGGTCACAACGTAAATCTCAATCATGCGTCCATAGGTCACAAGGAAGATGCAGATGGACAGGATGTTCATGGTCAGGCCCACCACAAGGGTCTGGAACCACAGGCTGAGCAGACTGCCGATGGTCATGCTTTCTAGCTGAAATTCCAGTCCGGGTATCAGGCGGTCAAAGTGGATGGATGTTTCGCCAATGATAACGCCGGAACTTTGGTTGACAACGCTCTGGGTGGCATCGAACACACCCATAACGATATTCCATGTGTTGCTGACTATGAGGATGGCAAAGGCAGACTTGAAAATCCAGCGGAAGAACATGGAAGTATCGAAGTCGTGCATATTGTTCTTTTCGGTAATCATCTGGATAAGCTCATGGCACATCACAAGGGCAAGGATGGCCGCTGCAATGGGCAGCACCACCGTTTCGGAAAGACTACGCAGCATATTGAAAATGCCGCTGTTCCACGCCTGCGGGGTAGAGCCGACATCCGAAGCGATTTCGCTCACTTTGGCATTTACGTTATCGAACAGGCCGGAGAGGTTGCCCGTGATGCCATCGATCAAAATGCCCTTTATCCATTTTTCGATGATCTCACTAATCAAGCAAAGATACCTCCTTTCCCGCGCCCTCCCATGTGAGCGGGAGAGCGCGGAGTAGGATTTTAAGTGTTAGTTGTTCGGAAAATTGTGGGCAGCGATGCAGGACTTAGCCCAGCAGCCCGGACAGCAGCGGGACAAGGGTCACGCCGATCAGGGCAACGCCGCCGCCCGCGACCAGCTGCTTCACGCCCTGGCTCTTTACTTATGTGTGATAAAGAAGTAATAGAAGTGTAAAAAATTTTGCCGTTCCTATCCGGCACTTAGCTACTGTGTCGGATAGGTCGGGCATTATTCGTCGGGAAGTTCTACCTTGCCGACAAAGCTGTAATAAATATCAATGTCCTGTCTGCGTGTGCCGTTCTCGTCATAGCTGCACTCATGGACAACGATTTTTTCAATAAACTCCCGCAGCAGGGTATGGGTCAATTCCTCAAAGCTGGTGTACTTGCGGACAACTTTCATAAACTTTTCCGCATTAACCGTGGCTTCCTGTGCCTTTGCCAGTTCCGCTTGCAGTTCGGCGGCACGGCTCTTGACCTGTTTCTGTTCGGCTTCATAGTCTGCGGAAAGTTCCGCAAAGCGTTCATCAGAAATACGCCCAGTCACACTGTCCTCATAAAGCCGCTTGAAGATAGCGGACAGCTCCGCAATCCGCTTTTCGGCTGCGTCCAGTTCCTTTCGCTTGGCAGCGTTCCGGCGTTTGCCGCCGTCCTCGTTCTGCTCGATCAGCAGCTTCATAAACCGGGCTTCATGCTTTGCCGCATAGCTCGTCACTTTCCGTAGATTGGAGAGAACGCCCGCAGTCAAAAGGTCGGTGCGGATAAAATGTGCGGTGCAATCGTGGGTACGCTTCTTGTAGTTGCCGCAGATGTAGCAATCCTGCTTTCGGGTTTTGTTCTCGTATCTCTGCTGATAGAGGACGCTTCCACAATCGGCGCAGAACAGTAAGCCGGAGAACAGACCGACTTCATCATAGCGGTTTGGACGCTTGCGCTGCTTGCGTAATTCCTGCACACGCTCCCATGTAGCAAGGTCAATGATTGGCTCATGGGTATTCTCGAAAATGACCTGTTTTTCTTCGGGATTTTCCACGCTTGATTTGACCTTGTAGGACACTTTCTCGGTCTTGAAGTTTACCGTATGCCCCAGATATTCCTTGCGTTCAAGGATATGGACAATCGTGTTGGTCGCCCACTTGTAGGGATAATCGGGGTAGTAACGGCGTGTGCTGCCTGTCCTGCGGTATTCCAATGTACCAGGTGTTGGGATTTGCTGCTCGGTCAATACACGGGCGATTTTGGTCGGACCGTTCCCGGCAAGGCACAAGCTGAAAATCTGCTTGACGACCGGGGCAGCTTCTTCGTCCACGATAAAGCGTCCGTCCTCGCCTTTGAGATAGCCATAGACCGGCTGACTTGTGATAGGCTTGCCACTCATGCCTTTGCTGCGGAAAACTGCCTTGATTTTCTTGCTCGTATCTCTCACCATCCATTCGTTGAAGATATTACGCAGAGGGGCAAAATCATTGTCGCCCTGTGCGCTGTCCACTCCATCGTTGATAGCGATAAAGCGAACGCCCCTTTGTGGGAAAATCATGTCCGTATACATTCCCACTTGCAGGTAGTTTCGCCCTAACCTCGACATATCCTTTACGATAACTGTCCCGACTTTTCCGGCTTCAATGTCCGCAAGCATGGCTTGGAAAACCGGGTCTTTGAAAGTTCGCACCAGAATAACCGTCGTCCGTGTACCAGCGCAGATTGGAAAAGCCGTTCTGCTTTGCATAGGTTTCAAGGATACGCTTCTGATTGGAAATGGAATTGCTTTCGCCTTGCAGCTCGTCCTCATGGGAAAGTCTTGGGTAAAGGGCGGTAATTGGTTGTTGGTTGGTCTGTCTTAACATAAAATCCTCCGTTTCCGACAGCCAGCCCCACTATTCCGTACCTTGATTGTACCACATGGGGCGGCTGTCTGTATAGCGGCAAAAGCGTCAAATCTGCTTCTTTATGGTCGGTCAAATCGCCGTTTTTTGTGTAGCAGCTTCCGCTTCCAGCACTTTCATCATCTTGTCGGCTGCGGTGTCGGTTGCGCCCTGCTTGAAGAAGCCGGAAACGGTAAGGACGGAGTTGCCCATGCGGATTTCCGTCACACAGTCCGGGCGGCGGTCTGTTTTGGTGGTGCTTGTCTGTTTCGTTTCTGTCATAGGCTCTCCTTTCGCTGCTTCATCAGTTGCTTTAAGCGTTCCAGCTTTTCCTGTGCGGTTTCCTTTCGGAAGTTGCTGCCCGTGAAGCGGACGGGGGCGCACATGGAAGTCAGCCTGTCATAGATACGGGCGTGGGGCGTGTCCTGCGGGTGCTGCAATTCCTCCAGCGTGAGGTTGGTCGTGGCGATCAGCGGCTTGCCGCTTCGGTAACGGCTGTCAATCACGCTGTAAACCTGTTCCAGCCCGTATTCTGTCCCTCGCTCCATACCGAAATCATCAAGTATCAGCAGGGGGTAGCTGCAAAGGCGGGAAATATATTCGTTCCTGCCCTCAAAGCTGGCGGCAAGGTCATTGAGTATCGTTGCAAAGTTTGTCATGCGAACGGCAACCTCTTTTCCATAAGGGCGTTGGCGATACAGGCGGCAAGGTAGCTTTTCCTGTCCCCACGCCTCCCCAAAACAGGTAGCCGATATTTTCAGCCTGCATGGTTTCCCAGCTCTCCACATAAAAGCGGGCGGTTTCGGTCTGCGGGTTTCTGCCGTTGTCATGCTCAAATGTCCAGTTCCGCATAGCAGGGTCGGTAAAGCCCCGGCGTTTCAAGTCCTCCACTGTTTCAAGGTGCTTCTGTCGGCTTTCGGCGGCTTGCTGCTTTCACGGGCTGCCCGCTGGCAGTCGCACTCTGCCGGGTGTCGGTCATGCCCTAACCATTGGGCGGTTTCTTTGAAAAGTAGGCTTCTTTGGGCGTATGGCACTTGCCGCAGTATAAAGCCCGTCCTCGCCTGTGTAGTCCTCCGCTTCGGCGGTAGTGGTTGTAATATCCGTAATCATAGCTTCAATCTCGTTTTCATAAGCTCTCGCCCTCCTTACATGAATAATCGGGTATGCCCTGTTTCGGGGCAGCCTTGCCTTTGGCAGTGTCCTCCTGCGCCCACTTGTAAATGGTGGCTGCATGGCTCTGGTACTGCTTCCCGGTGGAAGCGATATGGCAGGAAAGCCGGTCAATATAATACTCCCACTTGTCGGGCAGCTCTGTTTTCAGCCCGGAAGCTCTGTATCGGTCAGTATCACATTGTTGTATCTGCCATAAGCGGCGGGGCGGGGTGTCCCGTTTCTCCCTCTCTCTTTTCTATCTCTTTCTCTAACTCTATCTCTATCTCTGGTGGACGAATGTCGGACAAATGTCCGCCTTTGTCCGGGGCGGTAAAAGTGCCTTGTTTTCCAGCCTTGCAGCCCGTTTTCTCTCGGCTTCTCCTGCCTGTTCCAGTTCCCGGATGGCCTGCCGTATCGCGTCTATGCTTTCCCGGTTGATACGGGCCAGTCCTTGCAGGGTGTAGTCCCAATCTTCCGGCAGGAGAGCATTTGGGAGAGTAAGCCTTTGGCTTTCAGGGACAAGTTCCTGTTCCGCAGGTGGTTGTTTGACATGACCGTGTAGCCGCTGTTCTTTCTACCCGAAAACTGCCATTTCACGGATGCCTCCTTTCTGTTTTGGGGCAAAGCCGCAGGCTTTTGTGAAAGTCTGCGGCTATGCCGATTGTTAGATATTCAATTCTTTGTGTTTCCGCACTCCATATCAATTACCACCGAAACAGTAATGTGATTTTCAATGCGTTTGTTGCGGAGTTTATCGCCCTCGCCATCGAACACAACGTGACGAGAAAATAACGTAAAACGGAGGATTTCTACTAGATTTCTCTTTGTAGCGAAACTATCGCTTCGACGTGCCGTGTTCGTGGAAAAGGTCCACCGGCTGCACCTTCTCCGCATGATACCCATGCTCTTCGAGCCATGCGGCATCTCTTGCGGCGGTGGAGGGTTGCAGCTGACGTAGACCACCCGGCGGGGGACATCTGGGCGACGGCGGAAAGGGTCGTTTCGTCGCAGCCCTTGCGGGCGGGTCGAGCATGATGACATCAGGACGCAGGCCCTCAGCGGCGAGGCGGGCGGCGGCGACCGGCGTCGGCGCAGAAGAAGCGGCTCTTGGCGGCGACGGCGTCGCCCATCCGGGCGGCGTTGGCCTTGCGCTGTCAATGGCCTCGGGTACGATCTCCACGCCGATGAGCTCCCGACAGCGGCCGGCCATGGAGACCGATGGTACCCATGCCGCAGTAGAGGTCGAGCAGAACGTCCGAGGGCTCCAGCTGGGCGTACTCGGCAGCGATGCCGTAGAGCCGCTCAGCGGCCAGTGTGTTGACCTGGTAGAAGGAGAGGGCCGAGCCGGACCGGCACACCGCAGAGAGTATCCTCGATATAGCCCGGGCCGTAGAGGGAGATGGTCTCCTCGCCGAGGATGACGTTGGTCTTCTTGGCGTTGACGTTGATGAGGACGGACGCAATATCGCTGAACTGCTCCCGCAGCGCGAGCTCCTCGCTGTGGGGAACTTCGGGCGGGTGCAGACGAGGCAGACCATGATCGGCCGCTGTGTGCACCCCGGCGCAGGAAGATATGCCGAACAAGGCCCTTGCCGCTCTCCTCGTCGTAGGGCTGGATGCCGTGGGCGGCGAAGAAGCTGCAGAGCGCGTTGCCGATGTCGTTCAGGACGCCGGGCTGTAATCTGCAATCGGGGCAGGGGACGATGCGGTGGGTGCGGCCGGCGTAAAAGCCGATGCAGGGCGCACCGTTTTGTCGCGGCCTACCGGGAACTGTACCTTGTTGCGGTAGCGGTCCACCTCAGGGGGAAGGGCATCCAGCACCGGCATCCAGTCCGCCGATGCGGCGGAAGGCGTCGGCGACGCTCTCCTGCTTGGAGCGCAGCTCGGCGGCATAGTCCATGTGCCGCAGGCTGCAGCCGCCGCAGGGCCGGCGACAGCGCAGTCCACCGGGATGCGGTCAGGCGAAGGAGTGAGCAGTTTGTCCAGGATGCCGAAGGCATACCGGCCGCAGTCCTTGACGATACGCACCTGAGCCTCATCGCCGGGGGCAGTACCAGGGACGAAGACGGCCTCGCCCTCCGGCGAGTGGGCAACGCCGCTGCCGTCGCTGGAAAGACGCTCGATGCGGAGGGTGAAGCTGGTTTTCTGTAAGGGCATGGAATGATCTCTCCTTATGTCTCGTCAGGGGCGGGCTGGACGTCTGCGTCAGCCTGCGAGGTCATATACTTGCTGGGCGGCACACCTTTGGCGCGCTTGAACACCCGCGAAAATAGAACTGGTCGAGGAAGCCCACCGATGCCGCCACCTCGGCGATGGACAGTGTGCCGCTGCGCAGCTGCAGGCTTCGTTGACCCGGTATTCGGTCAGATAGTCGATGGGACTCTTGCCCACATTGAGCATGAACACCCGGTACAGATGGCTCCGGGAGACGCCGACGCTCTTGGCGACATCGTCGATGGAGATGTCGTGGGAGTAGTTGAACTGGATGTACTTGATGGCGTTCAGGACATACTGGCTGGAAGAAGAGGTGCTGTGGGGCGGCTCTCACTGGTCTCCCGCATCAGGGCGGCGATGAAGAGGTAGAGATAGCCCACCATCGCGGCCTCGTCCTGGGGCTGCAGGCCGCGGGAAGAGTAGATGCTGCTCAGGGCCGCCCGCATCCCTCCAGGTCCGGTGTGGTGGACGGGGCAGCGTCGGTGAAAGGCAGCTGCGCCGTAAGCTTGTGGGCGCAGGCACCGTTGAAGCCGACCCAGCTGTACTCCACGGCTGGGCTTCGTCGGCAGTATAGCGGATGAGCTGGTTGGGGCGGGCAAAGAACAGATCGCCCGGCACGACCTCATAGGTGCGCCCGCCGACCTCGAACACGCCCTTGCCCGAGACGACCAGATGGATGAGGTAGTGGTCCCGGATGCCGGGACCCCAGGTCTGCCCGGAGCACAGCGCTCCAGACCGCAGTTGAAGATGGACAGCTCGATGTTGTGGGTGTAGTTCTGCTTGAACGACTGCTTGTAGACGTCTGCCATTGCGGTTCCCTCCTGCCTGTTGGCTCTATAGCCTGAGTATACCACATCTGCCCCCGCAAATTCAACAAAAGTACATCTTATTCTTTGGGCTGGACACCGAAAATCACTTTTTGCGGGTTGAAATTGCAAAATGGCAGCGGATGCATTACAATAGCGGTAACAAACCGAACATTGCAGAGAGTGCAGGGAGGGTTCTGGATGGCAACCAGCAGGCAGCTCAGAGAACAGATCGCAGCAGGGAGGTGGGACGCCGCGCTGGCCGCGCTCTACGGCGGCAGCGAGGAGGTCCTGACCCGCCAGCGCAGCCGTTATGGTGCGGCCCTCGAGCAGTTTGAGCTTTACTATGGGCCGGGGCGGCAGGCGCGGGTCTATTCGGCCCCGGGCCGCACAGAGCTTGGCGGCAACCACACCGACCACCAGCACGGTTACGGTCTTGCGGGTGCGGTCACGCTGGACCTTGTGGCGGTGGCATCCCGGAACGAGGATGGCTTCATCCGGGTCAAGTCCCGTGGCTTCAACAAGCTGGACGTCATTGATTTGACCGAAGAGGAGCCGCAGCGGGGAGAGCACCCACTCGGCCAGCCTCATCCGGGGCATCGCGGAGGGCTTCCGGGCAAAGGGCCGCGATGTGGGCGGCTTCGATGCCTACACGGCCAGCGATGTGCTGCGGGGCTCGGGACTGTCCAGCTCAGCAGCCTTTGAGATGGGCGTGGCCATTATCCTCAACACGGAATACGGCTGCGGCATGGACGCCCCGCGCTGGCCCGCATCTGCCAGTTTGCGGAGAATACCTACTTCGGCAAGCCCAGCGGCCTGCTGGACCAGCTGACCAGCGCCGTGGGCGGGTGCTCTTTGCGGATTTTGCCGACCCGGCGGCACCGAAGATCGAGAAGATACATGCCGACGGCGTCCTGCCCGAGGGCATGACCCTCTGCGTCACCGATACCCGCGCCAGCCACAGCGAGCTGACCGGCGAGTTCGCGGCCATCCGGAACGAGATGGAAGCCGTGGCGGCCTGTCTGGGCGGCAAGGTGCTGGGCGAGGTGGACGAGAAACACTTCTGGCAGGAGCTGCCCCGCCTGCGGGAGCAATGCGGCGACCGCGCCGTGCTGCGTGCCATCCACTATTTTGAGGAGAATGCCCGTACCCTTGCCCAGAGGATGCTCTTGCGGCGGGAGACTTTGCCGCCTTTGCCCGGCTGGTGGAAGAGCGGCCACTCGTCCTTTGAGTGCTGCCAGAATGTCTACTGTGCTTCTTCGCCGAAGCATCAGGGGCTGTCGGCGGCGCTGGCCATCAGCCAGAGCATCCTTGCAGGCACCGGCGGTGCATGGCGGATGCAGGGCGGCGGCTTTGCCGGAACGATCCAGGCTTTTGTACCGGATGCGCTGGTAAAGCGCTACTGCGCCGCGATGGAGGCGCTGTTCGGCCCGGCTGCTGCTATCTGCTCTCGCTGCGGGAACAGGGAGCCGTGCGGGTCATGTAAAACACAAAAGAATGCCCTGCGGCATGGTGAGAGTCCACCGCCGCAGGGCATTCTTTTTTTTGGAAAGGTCAGCCGCGCTGAGACTTTGCGTCTGCACGCAGAGCGCTCATATCGTTTTGTAGGTCTGAAGGTCTTCTGCAGCCTTGCTCGGTCCGCCGAAGATGAAGGTGTGGACGCCTTCCACGGCATTGAAGCCGGCCTTGACCACATTGAACAGCAGCTTCGGAATGAACGAGATGGAGAGAGAGAGTCCACCTCGAAAGAAGAAATCAGTGAAACGGAGATGGTCCGTAAATGAGGTCCATGCGTCACGAAATGCGCCGCCGCCGCCAAGAAGGGCTTTTCTCCGTCCGTTACAACAGCATAGGAAGAAGGCATCTGGATGCGTTTCATAAACGACTCCTTTCGATCACTCCGTCAAATCAAACAGACTCAGGCAGCTGCAGCCACGATGGGGTCGGTGATGCCGGCATCCTGCTGCTGGGATGCGGCAATATTTGCCTTGGTCGGGCGTAAGCATTCTTGAGCTCGATGAAGATGGACTTGACCGTGTTATAGATCTGGATAGCCTGCATTGCGCCGTACCAGCCAGCGAGAGCGCCGACCGCCACAGTGGCAGCTTTGCCGGCCTTGTTCTGGCCGTCCCAGTAATAGGAGACCGACTGGGACAGGGTCAAGCCGTCCTCGTGCATCGAAGCAGACCGCCCACAGCCGCCGTAAGGGCAGCTTTGCCCATCAGCTGGGCGAAGTTGACCGTGAAGTTCACAGCGGCAGTGAGGAGGTTCTCGGGGTGAAATTCGATGAGGTAAGAACCGATCTGAAGGGCACCGCCGTCGATGTAGGTCATCTCGTCGGCAGAGATGACGGCATAAGCAGCCGGCATCATCGGACTCTGATATGTAAGTTCCATAGGGAATGCTCCTTTCACACATACGCTCCGCCGGAGACGGAGACTAAACTATCTGGATTATAGCATAACTGCCGAAAACAACAAGAGAGCGCAGAAACAGAATCGGAACGGGATTTGGGACGCCAAAGCACAAAAATCAAGCGAAACGGACGGAAAAACGCTAAAATATAAAGGGAATTCCCCGAAAGGCTCCGAAAAATGTTGTGTTAAAATTTCGGAAAAGGCGCAGAAAACAGCAGCGCCCCGGCTGCTGTCCGGTGAGGGAACGGCAGGCAGGGCGCTGCTGCTATCAGGATGAATCGGAGAAAATGGGGAAAACTTAAAGTTCTTCGCCCGGCACACGGTGGTACAGTGCGGTCAGCTCAGCGATGTGAGCGCTGAGGGCCGGGTGAGCGGCCGAGTGAGCCGCCACTGCCAGTTGGAACCACGGTGCTGGGGGTGTTGATGCGGGCCTCAGCGTCCAGATGGAGCCAGTCGGCCAGCGGGATGACAGCCATGTCCGAGACGCAGGAAAGGCAGGCGCAGATCATGGCCTCAGTGAGGTCTTCGGGTGCGCAGCGCAGGTAGCGGCAGGCATAGGCCACATCCTCGGCGCTGGCGCTCTGACGCCAGCCCTCGGCGGTCACGTTGTCGTGGGTGCCGGTGTAGACCACGCTGTTGCGGGGTAGGTGTAGGGCAGGTAGTTGCCCGGCTCGCGGCTGTCGAAGGCGAACTGCATGATCTTCATGCCCGGGTAGCCGCTTGCGGCCAGCATGGCCTTGACCTCGGGGTCAGATAGCCCAGATCCTCGGCGATGATGCCGCCCTCGCCCAGAGCCTTGTGCATGGCGTCGATGAAGGCGCGGTCAGGGCCTTTTCCCAGTGACCGCCCGCAGCGGTCTTGTTCCCGGCGGGGATGGAGTAGTAGCTCTCGAAGCCCCGGAAATGGTCGATGCGGACGACGTCGTAGATGGAAGTGGCGTGCTTGATGCGCTGCTTCCACCAGCGGAAGTCTTCGGCCTCGTGGCGGGGCCAGTCGTAGAGCGGGTTGCCCCAGAGCTGACCGTCGGCGGCAAAGACGTCGGGCGGACATCCGGCAACGCTGGTCAGGTGGACGGCGCCGTCGGTCTGGAACAGCTCCGGTGGGTCCAGAGGTCGCTGGAATCGGGGCTGACGTAGATGGGGATGTCGCCCACCAGCTGGATGCCGTGGCTGTTAGCGTAGGTCTTGAGGGCGTTCCACTGGGTGTAGAAGAAGAACTGCACGGCCTTGTAGTAGTCCACCTCGGCGGCCAGCCGCTCTTTGGCGGCGGCGAGGACCGCAGGCTTCCGGGTGCGCAGGTCGTCGGGCCAGTCGGCGAGACCGGCCTGCCCCGCTCGGCCTTGACGGCCATGAAGAGGGCATAATCCTCGAGCCAGCCGCTCTGGGCTTCACAGAAAGCCTCATAGGCCGGGGTAGGGGAAGCCAGCAGACGGTCAGCCGCTTTATGGAGCACCACGGGCCGCTGCTGGTAGAGCGCACCGTAATCGACGGGACCCACCGGCTGGGACGCGGGCAGCTCAGCCTCGGTGAGGAGGCCGTCCGCTGCCAGCAGACGGAAATCAATAAAGTAGGGGTTGCCGGCAAAGGCAGAAAAGCTCTGGTAGGGGCTGTCCCCGTAGCCCGTAGGGCCGATGGGGAGTATCTGCCAGTAGGTCTGCTTTGCAGCCGCAAGGAAATCGACGAAGGCAAAGGCTTCATCTCCCAGCGTGCCGATGCCGTAAGGACCCGGCAGGCTGAAGACGGGCATCGAATGCCGCTTGCACGCATGGCTGGAACCTCCTTGTTTTAACCCTTGACAGCGCCTGCCACGACACCCTCGATGATGTACTTCTGGCAGGTCATGTAAAGGATGATGATGGGGATGATGGCGATGATGATGCAGGCCATCATGGGGCCAGCTCGACGCGGCCATAGCCGCCGCGGAAATACTGGATGGCCATGGGAATGGTGCGGTACTTCTTGATGTCCAGCACCAGCGTGGGCAGCAGGTAGTCGTTCCAGACCCACATCGTCTCAAGGATGGCGGTGGAGATCATGGTGGGCTTGAGGATGGGGAAGACGACCTTGAAGAAGATCTGGATGGGGTTGCAGCCGTCGATCATGGCAGCCTCTTCGATCTCGATGGGGACGCTCTTCATGAAGCCGGTGAACATGAACACGGCCAGACCGGCACCGAAGCCCAGGTAGATGATGCAGATGTTCCAGGGGTGTTCAGGTTGAGGGTGTCGGCGGTCTTGGACAGGGTGAACATGACCATCTGGAAGGGGACGACCATGGAGAGACGATGAGCAGATTCATGAACTTGCTCAGCTTGTTATTCACGCGGGTAAGGTACCAGCCGGTCATGGAGCAGCACAGCAGGATGAGGGCCACGCTGGACACGGTGATGACGAGGCTGTAGCCCAGGCTGGACAGAAAGCCCATCTTGGTGACGCCGTAGATGTAGTTGCTAAGGCCCGCGAAGGTCTCAGCCGTAGGCAGCTTGAAGACGGTGGAAGTGGTGAAGGTGCCTTCAATTTTCAGGCTGTTCTGCAAGATCAGGACGATGGGGTAGATCCAGAGCAGGCACAGCAGGCTCATGATGACAGTGAGGATGTTGTCCCACATTTTTATCTTTCGGCATTACTGCTGCACCTCCTTGGAGCGGGTAAACTTGAGCTGGATGAGCGAGATGACCACGACGACGAGGAAGAACACCACGGCCTTTGCGGCCGATGCCCTTCCACTGAGCGCCGGAGCGGCCATAGAAGGTGTTGTAGATGTTCAGGGCCAGCATCTCACTGGCGTTGGCAGGCTCACCGGCGGTCAGGGCCACGTTCTGGTCGAACAGCTTGAAGCTGTTGGTCAGGGTGAGGAAGGTGCAGATGGTGACGCTGGGCATGACCATCGGGATCTTGATCTTGAACAGGATCTCACGGTCGTTTGCGCCGTCGATCTTCGCAGCCTCGATGAGGTCGCCGGGGACGCTCTGCAGACCCGCGACGTAGATGATCATCATGTAGCCGATCTGCTGCCAGCACATCAGGATGACCAGACCGACGAAACCGGCCTTGGCGTCCAGCGCCAGCAGAGGCTTCTGCAGGTTGGCCAGCACACCGTTGAGCAGGATCTGCCAGATGTAGCCCAGCAGGATGCCGCCGATGAGGTTCGGCATGAAGTAGACGGTGCGGAAGAGGTTGGTGCCGCGGATGCCGCGGGTGAGCACCAGCGCGATGGCGAAGGCGCAGACATTGATGAGAACGGTGGACACCACGGTGAACGCCGCCGTAAAGCTGAAGGCGTGGAGGAAGGTCTCGTCCGAAAAGACGTTGATGTAGTTCTGCAGGCCCACGAAGGTGGTCTTGCTCACGGTGGTGAAACGCTGGAAGGAAAGATAGATGCCCCAGATGAAGGGCCAGATGAAGCCGATGATGAACGCCAGCAGGGTGGGCAGTACGAACACCGGCCAATATTTACTGATGGCCTTTGCATGATATACCTCCTGAAAGAAGGGGAGGCGGGCGAACACATCGCCCGCCTCCCCGTTATCCAGCTATTGCGGAAGAAGGAGAACGCTTAGCCGTTGGCCAGCTTGTACTCCTTGGCCCAGCCGTCCACAAAGGCAGTGACCACATCGTCCCAGCTGCCGGTGCCTGCTGCATAAGCAGTCAGTGCAGAGCCGACGCCGTTCTTCCACTCCTCGGAAGGCATGGTGGAGAAGCACCAGTCAACGCTGGTCTTACCAGCGGCAACGTAATCGTTGGCAATGGCGATGAGGGGTTGGTGGAGTCCTTGGCGGCCTTGAAGGGGATGACGAAGCCCATGTTATCGGCCATAGCGGAAGTACCCTCGTCGGAGGTGACACACCAGTTCAGGAAGTCCAGAGTAGCCTGGATGTCCTCATCGGAGGAGGTGTTGTTGACGCACCAGAAGTTCTCGGAGCCGGTGCACAGGCCCTGGTTCTCCTCGCCCTCAGCGCCGATGTAGATGGGCAGCATGCCCAGATTGTCGTCGCCAGATCCTTCACATCGCTGTAGGCCCAGGTGCCGTTCTGGTAGAAGACGGCCTTCTTGCCCACGAACTCAGCCACAGCGTCGTTGCCGGTCTTGGAAGCCAGCAGCTTGGGGTCGCAGGTGGAGTCGGTGATGTACAGGTCCCAGATCTTCTTGTAGTTGTCGAGGTAGGTGCCCTTGATGGCGTCGGTGGAGCCGATGCCGTCAGCCTTGTACTCGTAGTAGATGGGCAGGTTTGCCAGATGGGTCTTGAAGCGCCAGTCGGAAGAACCGTCCATGCCGGCGGAGGTGAAAGCGCCATCGACGCCCAGCTCAGCCTTGCGGGCCTGGATGTCGTCGGCGACCTTCTTCAGGTCATCGAAGCCCTTGATGTCGTCCTGAGTGTAGCCGGCGGCGGTCAGCAGCTCCTTGTTGTAGATGATGCCGTAGGTCTCGATGACGTAAGCGATACTGGTAACGGCGTCGCCGTCCTTCAGTGCGAAGGAGTCGCTGGTCAGCTGGCCGTAGACATCGCTGCCGGACAGGTCGAGGCAGTAGTCCTTCCAGTTTGCCAGACCCACAGGGCCGTTGACCTGGAACAGGGTAGGAGCCTCGCTCTTCCATCTCGCTCATCAGGGTGGTCTCATACTGGCCGGAAGCAGCGGTCACGACGGTGACAGGCACGCCGGTCTGCTTGGTGTAGGAAGCAGCCAGATCCTGCCAGGCCTGATCCTGCTCGGGCTTGAAGTTCAGGTAGTAGACCTTGCCGGCAGCTGCGGGAGCGGCAGAAGCTGCGGTAGAACTGGCGGTGGAAGCAGCGGTGCTGCTGGAGGAACCACCGCAGGCAGCCAGACCGAGGGCGGCAGCAGAAGCGCCGGCGACCTTCAGGAAATTACGACGAGAAATCATTTTTTCATAATTGTTCTCCTTCTTCATCATGTGATATACACATTCCGCCTGGCAGCGGAAATGAGACGAAATAAATCAGACAGCCCTTACGCTCTCACCGACCTGCAGCTCAGGCTGGAGGGTGATCTTCTGGGCCGGGGCGCCATGCTCGATCTGCCGCACCAGCAGCTCGATGCTCTGGAGCGCGATCTGCTCGCCGGGCTGGACGATGGTGGTCATCACCGGCACACAGTAGCGGGACATCGAGATGCCGTCGAAGCCGATGACCGATACATCCTCCGGCACCCGGAACCCGGCGCTCACCAGCGCCCGGATGGCACCGAAAGCGATGACATCGCTCATGGCGAACAGGGCGGTAAACTCGGCCCGGCGGGCCAGCAGGCTGTTCATGGCGTGGTAGGCAGACTCGAAATCGTAGTTGGACAGGCCGTAGAGCCGGTCGTCAAAGGTGAGCCCGGCATCCTCCATGGCATCCTGTGCGCCGAGGCGGCGCATCCGACTGGGTAGCTGGTGGTCGGACCGCCGAGAACGGCGATCTTCCGATGACCCTGCGCGATGAGGTGGGAGACGGCGGTGCGGGCCGCAGCCCGGTCATCCACGCCCACCATCGAGAGGTTCGGGAAATCCAGTTCGTCGGAGACCAGCGTCGTCAGCACCGAGGGGACGGTGATGTTCGCAAAGCCCTGCTGGAAGTTCGCCACGCTGCCGCCGAGGAATATCATGCCTTTGGGCTTTATCTCCCGCAGGATCTTTTGGGCGGCGTCTATCTCGTTGGCATTCTCGTCCAGGTAGGAGACGATGCCGCTGTACCCGTAAAGGGTCGCGGCCCGCTGCAGCTGAACGAGGAAGTCCGAGAAGAAGAGGTTCCGGTACCCTTGACCACAAAGACGAGGCTGCGGGACTGCTGGATCTTCAGCTGCCGGGCGTTGGTGTTTGGCACGAAGCCCGACTCCCGCATCATCTGAAGCACCTTTCTTTCGTTTCGGGACGCACATCCGGCCGGTCATTGATGACGCGGGAGATGGTGCTGACGGAACAGCCGCTCAGACGGGCAATGTCTTTGATGGTCATGTTCGGCATTCCGGGAAGCACCTCTCTTTCAGTCGAAGTTCTGGTTTTACTGAAATCATGCGGGAACGATGTCGGGAACGGTTTCAGTGACTATAGTATGGCATAATTTGTGGAATAAATCAATAACCCTGAAACACTTTTGGCAAAATTGCATAACAAATCGACCCTCCTTTGTGCAGGTTGATTTGCCCGCAGAGCGAAAAGCAAATTGATTTCCGGCAATTCCCGGTACACATCAGAATCTCCCGGACGACCGTACTCTTTGTAACTTTAGAGCAAAAGCGCGTTCTTATGCAGGATGGATACAAGCTGAGCCGACGGGCCGGAGCAAAATAAGCCGAAAATCCCGGTATCCCTGCCGCCGGAGCGGAAAGGATACCGGGAATGAGATCTCTGGGTTTACTCGGCGCGCAGGGCTTTGACGGGTTGCACTTTGCGCCGCGGGCCGGGATGATGCCGGCCAGAATGGTGAGCAGGGTAGCCAGTGCCACGAGGAAGAGGGCTGCATCCACGGGCAGGGAGGCAACGAGGGTCGAAGTGCCGGAGACCTTCTGGATGATGATGTTTCCGGGGATGAGCAGGATCTCGCTGAGGACGATACCCATGATGCCCGAGCAGAGGCCGATGATGAAGGTCTCTGCGTTGAACACCTCGGAGACGTTCCGCTTGGAAGCGCCGATGGCGCGCAGGATGCCGATCTCCTTCCGGCGCTCGAGGACGCTGATATAGGTGATGACGCCGATCATGATGGAGGAGACGACCAGCGAGATGGAGACGAAGGCCACCATCATGCTGCTTATCATGTCCACGATCTCGGTCACGCTGGTCATCAGGGTGCCCACGAGGTCGGTGTACTGCACCATCTTTCGTCTTCACCCTTTGCAGACATCCCGGCGTTGTAGGCATCCAGCTTTTCCAGGATGGAGGCCTTGCTGGCGAAGTCCTTCGGATAGATCTTGATCTGGCTGGGGAGGCCTCGTCCGCGTAGCCGAAGGCCGTCAGGTTGGCCTCATAGGTGGCGGAAGAGGAGCGGAGGGTGGAGCGCATCAGCTCGGTCAGCTCGGAGGCGGTCATGTTGAGCTGGATGGCCTTCTTGAAAGCCGACGCGTCGATCTTGATGGCGTTCTCCATCTGGCTGCTCAGCTTGCCGATGTTCTGCTGGATGGCCGTCTTGAGCTGGGACTGTATCTGGTCCTGGAAGGTGACGATGCCCTTCTGGATGGCAGCGTCCAGCTGGCTTTTCAGCACCTCTGTGATTTGGTCGGAGTAGGTCTCCATCACGGTCTGGATGGTGGTCTGCAGAGCGCTCGAGAGCTGCCCTGCAGCTTGTCCGGGTCAACGAGGTCTTTCATGGACTCGGCCATCAGCTTCTGGAACTGCTCCGACTTGAGGTAGGCAGAAAAGCTCCACTTCTTGAAGTTGAGGATGCCGTTGCCGATGATATATTTCTTATAGTCCTTGAACACCTTCTGCACGAGGTTCTGCAGAGCCTCCGGCGAGACGGAGAGGTCCAGCTCTGCAAAGGCGTCGCTGAGGTCGATGTCGGGCAGCTCGTCGATGTCGAGGGAGAGATCCGAGAAGTCGATGAGGCTGCTCAAATCGAAACTGCCGCTGCTGAGGTCAAAGGCACCGTTCAAATCGAAGTCGAGGGCATCGGCATCAAAAGAGAAGGCATTCTTGAGGGCGTCGGTGTCGATGGAGAAGAGGCTGGTCAAATCGAAGTCGCGGAGGCTCTCAGCCTTGCCGAAGCTCTCGCCGGTGAGGACGTTGGTGGCGGGTCGGCCATCTGCTGCTTCACGATGTCGCTGTCGGCAGCGTCCTTCATGACCTTCTCGGTCAGGGAGGCGGGGTAGGCGATGCCGGAGGTGAGCATGGAAGCGGAGGCGGTGTAGTCCGGCTGGACGATGCCCACGATGGTGATCGCCGTTCTCCACCAGCTGCTTCATATAGTCCTTGTCGTCGGCCTTGCTCTTCCAGATGCCGTAGGTGTCGTCGTAGACGTAGGTGTCGGCGCTGTTCACCAGTTTGAACTTCAGGCCCATCAGCTCGTCGTAGCTGTAGGTGCGGAAATCGCTGGGAACATCGACGTTCTGGTTCTGGGCAAACTGCTGTATCATCTTGTCCAGCTCGGCGGAGTCCCGCAGACCCATGGAGTAGAGGGCGTAGTCGGTCACAGTGCCGTATTTGCTCAGCACGGCGACACATTCGGTGGGCTTTTCGGCCAGCGGCCGGCCTTGACTTCGTACTGGGACTTATAAAGGTCGCTGTTGGCGGGCAGCTGATAGAAAACGCTGGTGTTGCTGCCCACGCTGTTCATCAGGCTGCTGGTGACGGAGGTGGAGCCGGAACTCGAGCTTCCCAGACCCAGCATCGAGAGGGTGGAGTCCGGGTTGACCTGATGCACACTGCCGTCGGCGTCCTGCCGGTAGATCTGGGGCGAGACGCTGTAGGAATACTCGATGGAGGTGGCGTCATCCGCAATGGTGGACTCGTCGCTGTCGAGATATTTCTTTAAGGAAGTGAGGTCGTTGGACGTCAGGCCCGACACCATCTTGGTGATGAGTTGGCGGACCGAGACCATTCCCTCCGCGCCGCCGGAGGTGTCCTTTGCCGTCCTCGTCGGTGGGCAGGCCGGTGGCTGTGGTGCCGCCGCTGCTGCCCGAGGACAGAAAGCTCGTGATGTCCACGCCGCTGCTCAGGATCTGCAGCGGGTATTCGCTCAGGGTGGAGCGCTCCATGTCGGCGATATAGGCGTTGACGCCGGTGGACAGCGAGATGATGAGGGCGATGCCGATGATGCCGATGCTGCCCGCGAAGGCCGTGAGCAGGGTGCGGGCCTTTGGTGCGCAGGTTGTTGAAGCTCAGGGCCAGCGAGGTGAGCCACGACATGGACGAACGGCCCATGTTCTTATGGATGGGAGGGCAAGCTTTGTGTCGTCCGGCTCGAAGGGGCGGGTATCGTCGGTGACAGCGCCGTCCCGCAGACGGACGATGCGGTTGGCATACTGCTCCGCCAGTTCGGGGTTGTGGGTGACCATGACCACGAGGCGGTCTTTGCCACATCCTTCAGCAGCTCCATGACCTGGATGCTCGTCTCGCTGTCCAGTGCGCCGGTGGGCTCGTCGGCCAGCAGGATGTCGGGTTGTTGACGAGGGCGCGGGCGATGGCCACGCGCTGCATCTGCCGCCCGACATCTCGGTGGGGCGCTTGTGGAGCTGGTCCCGAGGCCCACCTGCCGCAGCGCCTCGGCGGCACGGCGGCGGCGCTCAGCGCCCGACACGCCCGAGATGGTCAGGGCCAGTTCGACGTTGGCGAGGACGGTCTGGTGGGGATGAGGTTATAGCTCTGGAACACGAAGCCGACGGTGTGGTTGCGGTAGGAGTCCCAGTCCCGGTCGGTGTAGCGGCGGGTGGAGATGCCGTTGATGATGAGCTCGCCGCTGTCGTAGCGGTCGAGGCCGCCGATGATGTTGAGCAGCGTGGTCTTTCCCGAGCCGCTGGGGCCGAGGATGGCGACAAATTCGCTGTCGCGCAGGTTGAGGCTGACCCGTTGAGCGCTGCCTGCGTCAGATCGCCGGTGGTGTATTTCTTTCGATATTGATAAGCTGAAGCATTGGCCTGCCTTTCCGGCAGCAGAACGGGGAAGTGTCTGCTGGCCTATTCCGCCCGGCGTTTGTGGACGGAGAGGGAAACATGGTATCTGCTTGATTTTATCAGAAGAATATGAACAATTTATGTCGTAACGGGTGCCAAGTTCTGTGTTTTCTGCCGAAGGATGGAAAAGCGCTGCATCCTGCGCGGAAAAGCGTCCCAAATCAGGAGGATGCGGCAGATGTGTCTTGATTTTTGGAGCGGTTGATGGTATTCTTGAGACAGTATCCATGTTAATATTTTCAGTGTTCCAAATTTCGACGAAAACTGACGCAAATTTGTCGTTGCAACTCCTTTCGACGCTCCATACACTTTTATACAAGATAGTATGAAGCAGTTTGTCCGGCATAAGTGGAAGGGCCGGACAGATGGGGCAAGGAGGATGCAGAATGAAACAGGATGTCCCGTTGGTGAGGAGATTTTCGACGCTGGAACCGTATCAGGAGGCGTATACCCTTGCCTGTTCTCTGGAGACGGAGGGACAGGGCTGCTGGCTGACCGTGAGCCGGACAAAGGCTCCGGACGACCCGGCAGACACGGCCCGTACATGGGTCCCGGCCCCGGAAGAGGAGTGCGGACGGCTGCTGCAGTTTTTGTATGAGAATTCGGTCCAGCCGGAGCTGTGGCAGGATGTTATTTCCTGCTGGTATCCGCAGGCGGAGCAGGCAGAACACCTGCAGGAAGGGAGGCGCGTCGTGTGAGCTATGAGGAACAGAACGTCATATGGCGCGTAGCGCTGGCCAGCTATGACCCCAGAGAGATGCGGGTATGGACACGCTACCTCGAGGAGCGCAACCCGGCCATCCGCTGCACGGGCTACCGCAGCAGCCGGCCGCTGCTGGAACGGCTCGAGCAGGGCGATGTGGACGTTCTGGTGCTGGGCGGCAGGCTGGAGGACATGGACAGCATCCGGTTCCTGCCCAGGATACGCGGCCTTGCCCGCAAGCCTCTGGTGCTTCTGCGGGACGACGGACGCAACGAGAAGTCGGCAGTGGAGAGCCTGAGTCAGGAGGATGCATGCTACCTCATCCGTCAGGCCACACTGGAAGATATGCTGCAGGAGCTGCGCGCCCCGGCCCACCGCCCGGCGGAGAGCCTGGAAAAACGCTGCGAGCGCATCTATCGCAGCTGGGGCGTGAGCACCTGCGACGCCAACAAGCGCTACCTGACCGGTGCGCTTCGGGTGATGATGGGCTCCGACCACCGTCTGGCCATCCGCAAGGAGATATTAGGGCCGGTGGCGGAGGAATACGGTCTCACCGTTGCGGCTGTGGACAGCGCCCTCCGGCGGCTGCTGGAGACGCTGGACGAGACCGGTACCCAGACGTGGCGGGATTTTCGAAAAGAGTATGGCTTAGAGCGCAGGAAGGTGACCATCGGCCGCCTGCTTTATGCGCTGGAAAGTAGACTGAGTCAGCAGTGAGGTGCTGACCACACGACGCGGAGGTAGAGCAGAATGCGCAGGCGAAACGATGGAGCAGGAGCCTCCCCTCAGGAGGAGTTTGGGGATGTGTGCTTCCATGCCCTTGGCATCATCGACCAGAACCGGGAGTATCTGCAGATGCATCTGCTGGCGTCGGCCGACCTGCCCACCCGGCAGGCACTTTCAGACATCCAGATAGAGTCTGCCCGGCTGGACCGCACGGTACGCAATGCCATAACACTTTATCAGCTGGAAAATGAAGAGCTGAGCGAGCTGCAGCCTCTGGACCTGTGCGGTCTGCTGGAAAAGGCGGGGCGTCTGGCCCCGGACATCCAGCGGTCGCTGGAAATAACGCTCACGGCGGAGAGCGGGGGCATCAAGCACTGCGCCGTCATGGGCGTCCCCGATGAGGCCGAACAGCTGCTGCTCCACCTCATCTCCAACGCGCTGCGAGCCTGCGATGCAGGCGGCAGGGTGTGGGTGAGCCTGAAACAGAAAAAGACGGGCGTCGCGCTCCGGGTAGAAGACGACGGCTGCGGCCTGATGGAGGAAGACCCCATCGAGAACAACCGCCGCTTCCTCAGCGGCGCAAAGCTGGGCCTCCGCATCTGCAAGCTCATCTGCCGCCGTGCAGGCTGGAAGCTGACGCTGACGGCCCGGCCGGGCGGCGGCACCCGGGCGCAGGTGGTGTTCCCGCTGGCCTCCTGCGAGGACATCCCGCCGGAAATGGAACTCCACTCCGACGAGGAGAACGACATCCGCGCAGCGCGGTTCGCAAGCCGGGCGGCACAGGAGCTCCTTCTGCTGCGGAGATATTGAACGAGACAAAAAGGCATCTGCAATGCGGCCGGGACGGCGCAGCGCAGATGCCTTTGCTTTGTGTGCGGGACAGGGAAGAGAGCAGAAAAATTGACAGACGGTAAAGAATCTTAGCAGAAACAGCCCGAAACTCACAGAAAAGTTTGCGAAATTAACAAAATGTTTAACTTTGAAAGGTGATTTTACTGTTTTTAAGGTGTAAAATAATCCCGAATGATTGATTGTCAGCCGGATTTGGTTTATAATACGCATGTATGCGAGTCTGAGATTTGATTCGTTAGCAAACAACTTCTGCCCGGGCCGGAGAGTCCTGTGTGCAGAGGGAGAGTGCATTGTCCTTCAGGAGGAAAAACAACTGTGAGAGTAGGTCTTGACATCGGCAGCACTACCATCAAATGCGTGGTGCTGGATGAAAACGATACCCTTTTATATTCGACGTATGAGCGCCACTACAGCCACATTCTGGAAAAGGCGCAGGAGCTGCTGCGCCGCATCGACGCAGAGCAGCTGCATGGCCGGAAAGCGCTGCTCAGCATCTCCGGCTCCGCCGGCATGGGCCTGGCCGACAGCTGCGGCGTGCCTTTCGTGCAGGAGGTGTTCTCCACCCGCGTGGCGGTCAAAAAGTTCGTCCCTGCGACGGACTGCGTCATCGAGCTGGGCGGTGAGGATGCAAAGATCCTGTTCCTGACCAACGGCACCGAAGTCCGGATGAACGGCAGCTGCGCCGGCGGCACGGGCGCTTTCATCGACCAGATGGCGACGCTGCTCAAGATGGGTGCCGATGAGATGAACAAGGCGGCCGAGCAGGCCACCCGTACATACACCATCGCATCCCGCTGCGGCGTTTTCGCCAAGAGCGACGTGCAGCCCCTCATCAATCAGGGCGCAAAGACCGAGGACATCGCGGCCAGCATCTACAAGGCCGTGGTCAACCAGACCATCGCCGGTCTGGCACAGGGACGCCCCATCCAGGGCAATATCCTCTATCTGGGCGGTCCGCTGACCTTCAGCACCGTGCTGCGCAAGAGCTTCGACGAGGCATTGGGCGTCACCGGCACCTGCCCCGAGAACAGCCTGCTCTACGTCGCGCTGGGCGCTGCCCTCTACGCCGACAAGGAGTTCGTCCTCTCGGACGTGGCCGCTGCGCTGGATGAGTACGCCGCCACGGCGACCTACGCCAGCGAGCCGCCTCTCTTCGCCAGCAAGGAAGAGTACGAGGCATTCCATGCCCGCCATATGTCCCACAGCGTGCCGCGGGTGGCGTTCGGCGCCCAGTGCGGCCCGGTGCATATCGGCATCGACTCCGGCTCCACCACCGTCAAGCTGGTGGTCGTGGACGAGCAGAGCCAGATCCTCTACACCAACTATCAGCCGAACCTCGGCAACCCGCTGCCCCTTATCCGGCAGCAGCTGCTGAAGATCTATAAAGAGCACCCCGGCCTCAAGGTGGCCAGCGTGACCACCACCGGCTACGGCGAAGAGCTGGTCAAGAACGCCTTCCGCTGCGACTTCGGCCTTGTGGAGACCGTGGCCCACTTCACGGCAGCAAAATACTTCATGCCGGACGTGGACTTCATCATCGACATCGGCGGTCAGGACATGAAGTGCTTCAAGATCGAGGATGGGGCCATCAGCAACATCTTCCTGAACGAAGCCTGCTCTTCCGGCTGCGGCAGCTTTTTGCAGACCTTCGCGCAGGCACTGGGCTACGACGTCAAGGAGTTCGCGGCCCTCGGCCTCTTCGCCGACCGCCCTGTGGATCTGGGCAGCCGCTGCACCGTCTTTATGAACAGCTCGGTCAAGCAGGCCCAGAAGGACGGCGCGTCCATCGAGAATATCTCGGCGGGCCTGTCCATCAGCGTCGTCAAGAACGCGCTGTACAAGGTCATCCGTGCGTCCAGCCCCGAAGAGCTGGGCCGGAAGATCGTCGTGCAGGGCGGTACCTTCTACAATGAGGCCGTCCTCCGCGCCTTTGAGAAGGAGATGGGCGTCGAGGTCATCCGCCCCGACATCGCCGGTCTGATGGGCGCTTACGGTGCGGCCCTCTTCGGCCTGCGCCAGTGCCGCAAGAACGGCCAGACCACCTCCGCCATGATGAGCGAGGAAGAGCTGGAGAGCTTCGACCAGAAAGTCGTCAGCGTCAAGTGCGGCGGCTGCGGCAACCACTGCCAGCTCACCGTCAACACCTTTGCCGATGGCCGCAAGTTCATTTCCGGCAACCGCTGCGACAAGCCCGTCACCGGCAAAAGCGAGGACAACAGCCTCAACCTCTATGCCTACAAGCAGCAGCTTCTGGCCGGCTATAAGCCCGTGGCCGGTAAGCGCGGCTCCATCGGCATCCCGCTCTGCCTGAATATGTACGAGCTGCTGCCGTTCTGGCACGCCTTCTGGACAAAGCTGGGCTTTGCCGTCCACACCAGCCCGGTGTCCAGCCGCGGCCTCTATCTGGCCGGTCAGGCTACCATCCCCAGCGACACCGCCTGCTTCCCGGCCAAGCTCAGCCATGGCCACATCAAGGCCCTGACCCAGATGCATCTGGACGCCATCTTCTACCCCTGCCTGACCTACAACATCGACGAGGGTCTGGGCGACAACCACTACAACTGCCCCGTCGTGGCCTACTATCCCGAAGTCCTCGCCGGCAACTGCCCCGAGCTGGAAGGCCAGAAGTTCATCTACGACTACGTCGGCATCCACCGCCCGAAGGATTTCGTCCACAAGATGGCGAAGGACGTGCTGCCCAAGTATTTCGGCGGCATCTCCGAGAAGGAAGTGCAGGAGGCTGCCAACGCCGCCTATGCCGAGTATGAAGCCCACATGGCACAGATCCGGGTCAAGGGCAGCGAGATCATGGATGAGGCCCGCCGTCAGGGCAGGCGGATCATCGTGCTGGCCGGACGCCCCTACCATGTGGACCCGGAGATCAACCACGGCATCGACCACCTCATCACCCACCACGGCGCGGCGGTGGTCACCGAGGACAGCATCTCCAACCGGGTGGAGAAGTTCCCCACCAGCGTGCTGAACCAGTGGACTTACCACAGCCGCCTGTATGCCGCCGCCAAGTACTGCACCACCCAGAAGGATATGGATCTGGTGCAGCTGGTGTCCTTCGGCTGCGGCGTGGATGCCATCACCACCGATGAGACCCGTGAGATCCTGCAGGAGGGTGGCAAGCTCTATACCCAGCTGAAAATTGACGAGATCACAAACCTGGGTGCTGTCAATATCCGCCTGCGCAGCCTGTTCGCCGCGCTGGATGAGCGAGACGAAGATAAGAAGTAACATAGGAGGAACCTATGGAATACAATTACCCCAAATTCACCCCGGAGATGAAGAAAACTCACACCATCCTTATCCCCAACATGGCCATCACCCAGTTCCGCCTGCTGGAATACGCCCTGCGCTACGACGGCTACAAGTGCGAGATCCTTGGCAACTGCGGCAGCGCTGTGGCGCAGCTGGGCCTGAAATATGTCCACAACGACACCTGCTATCCGGCACTGCTGGTCATTGGCCAGTTCCTCGACGCGCTGAACAGCGGCAAGTACGACCTCGAGCACACGGCCCTGCTCATCACCCAGACAGGCGGCGGCTGCCGTGCCTCCAACTACATCCACCTGCTCCGCAAGGCGCTGGTCAAGGCAGGCTATCCGAACATCCCGGTGGCCAGCCTGAACTTCTCGGGCCTCGAGAAGGACAGCGGCTTCCAGATGACTCTGCCTCTGGCCCGCCGGGCCATCGCCAGCGTGTTCTACGGCGATATGCTCTGCGCCCTGCGCAATCAGGTCGCTCCGTATGAGAACGAGAAGGGCGCTGCCGATAAGATGGTAGACCTCTGGGTCGAGCGTCTGGGCCGTGTGCTTCTGGCGGGCAAGGGCTTCACCTCCCGTGAGATGAAGCACACCTTCCCCCTCATCGCAAGGGACTTTAAGTCCATCCCCGTCACCCGTGTGCCGAAGGTCAAAGTCGGCGTCGTAGGCGAGATCTACGTCAAGTACAGCCCGCTGGGCAACAACGACCTGCAGAAGTTCCTCGAGAGCCAGAACTGCGAGGTCAACTTCCCGGGTCTGATGGGCTTCGTGCAGTACTGCATCTTCAACATGGGCGAGGACCATGTCCTCTACGGCGGCAAGCTGGCCATGAAGATGGGTACCGACCAGCTGCTCAACTGGCTGGACAGCGTGGAGCGCTCCATGCTCAAGGCCGAGGCCGACGCCGGGTTCTACGCCCCCGGCCCCTTCAAGGAGCTGGTGGAAAAGCCCGAGGGCATCATCTCGCTGGGTGCCAAGATGGGCGAGGGCTGGCTGCTGACGGCTGAGATGATCGAGCTGGTACAGGGCGGTTACGGCAACATCGTCTGCGCACAGCCTTTTGGCTGCCTGCCGAACCACATCGTGGGCAAGGGCATGGTAAACAAGATCCGCGCGATGTACCCCAGCGCCAACATCACCCCCATCGACTACGACCCCAGCGCCACCAGAGTCAATCAGGAGAACCGCATCAAACTGATGCTGGCCGTAGCAAAGGAGCGTCTGAACGCCCCTGCCGAGGCGAAGCCCCTGACCGCCGAGGAGATCGCGGGCGGTGCGCCCAGCCTGTCCCACGTCTGAGAAACTACAGAAGAAACAAAGAAGCCGCACGGTACAGCTTTTCGCTGTACTGTGCGGCTTTTCTTATGCGCCGGAGCGCTTATTTCTTGTGATACTTGCGGTCTTCCTGCTCATAGGCGGGCTCGCAGGTGAGGTACATCCCCAGACGCTTGATGGTGTCCGTATCCACGCTGGACAGGATGACCGTGGAGTGCATGTCGCAGCCCTTGAGCTTGGAGAGCTGCTGCAGAGCGACAGCAGCCGTCTCATTCTCGGCGGCAGAGCTGGACAGCGCGATCAGGATCTCATCGGTGTGCAGGCGGGGATTCCGGCTGCCGAGGTAGTTGGTCTTGAGGGTCTGGATGGGCTCGATGGCGCGGGCGGAGACCAAATCGATCTCATGGTCGATGCCGGCCAGCTTCTTGAGGGCGTTGAGCAGGGCAGAAGAGGCTGCGCCCAGCAGGGGACCGTTCTTGCCGGTGACGACGGTGCCGTCCGGCAGCTCGATGGCGGCAGCGGGTGCGCCGCCGGTGCGCTCGGCCGCGGCGTGAGCCTGCTTTTCCACGGCACGGTCGCCGACAGCCAGACCGGCCTGATTCAGCAGCAGCTCCAGCTTGAAGATCTCACTGTCCACGTTCTTGCCGGTCTTGTGGTCGCAGAGGGCCTTGAAATAACGGCGGATGATCTCGTTGCGGGAGGCCTCGCGGCAGGCTTCGTCGTCCACGATGCAGTTGCCGGCCATGTTCACGCCCATGTCCGTGGGGGACTTGTAGGGGCTCTTGCCCGCGATGAGCTCGAACATCGCGTTGACCACCGGGAAGATCTCGATGTCGCGGTTGTAGTTGACGGTGGTGACGCCGTAGGCCTCCAGATGGAAGGGGTCGATCATGTTCACGTCGTTCAGGTCGGCGGTAGCGGCCTCGTAGGCAAGGTTGACCGGGTGCTTGAGGGGCAGGTTCCAGATGGGGAAGGTCTCGAACTTGGCATAACCGGCCTTGACGCCCCGTTTGTGCTCGTGGTAGAGCTGGGACAGGCAGGTGGCCATCTTGCCGCTGCCGGGGCCGGGGGCCGTGATGACGACGAGGGGACGCTGGGTCTCGATGTAGTCGTTCTTGCCGTAGCCCTCGTCGCTGACGATGCGGGCCACGTCGTTGGGGTAGCCGGGGATCTTATAGTGGCGGAAGGTGCGCACGCCCACGCTGTTCAGCTTGTGCTCAAAGGCTTCGACCTCGGGGGCGGCGGTGTACATGGTCACGCAGACGCTGCCCACGAACAGGCCCATGCCCTGGAAGGCGTCGATGAGGCGGAGAACGTCGAGGTCGTAGGTGATGCCGTAGTCGCCGCGCACCTTGCTGCTGATGATGTCCTGCGCGCTGATGACGATGACGATCTCGGCCTGCTCCCTGAGCTGCAGCAGCATCTGCAGCTTGGAGTCCGGCTCAAAGCCCGGCAGCACCCGGGAGGCGTGGTAGTCGTCGAACAGCTTGCCGCCAAACTCGAGGTAGAGCTTGTTGTCGAACTGTGCGATGCGCTCCCGGATGTGCTGGGACTGCATCTGAAGATATTTCGCGTTGTCAAAGCCTTTTTTCATGGAATGCTCCTCTTCCTGATTCTACAACTTCATCTCTGGCACGTCGGTGGTGCGGCGGGCCGGAGGGTCACACAAACACCCTATAGTATAGCATACGACAGGCTTCGGCGCAATTATTTTTTGAGGGCCTCCTCGTGCTCCAGGTGCTCAAATTCTTCCAGCTCCTCGATGTCCTCCTTCAGGAACATCAGGCAGAAGCTGATGAAGAGCAGCAGGCAGGAAAGCCAGATGGCCCGGCTGCCCATGGGGGCCAGTGCAAGGCTGCCGAGGCCGGCACCCAGCGCGAACAGGAAGATGATGGCGAAGTAGTGAATCGCCTTGCCGAAGGCTTTGGTGCTGCCGCCCACCAGCCATGCGCAGAGGGAATCCATGCCGCTGCGCAGATTGCCGATGCACATGGTGCTGGCGAAGGCATAGCCGTTCACCTTGCGGAAGGATTGTACCTGCATGGCGCAGGAGAAGGAAACAAGGGAGTTGGCCAGCAGATTTAGCTCCTGCGGCAAAAAGCCCACGACGAAGAGCAGCAGGATCTCGAACAGCACCACCAGCTGACGCCAGTGGAGCCACTGCATCCGCTTGAGCTTGAGGCGGATGAACTCGGCCACAAAAATGCCCAGCGCAAAGGCGCAAAGGGGCATCAGGTAGCGCAGTGCCTCGCCCCACTCGCCCGCAAACAGCTTGACGGCCATCAGCACGATGTTGCCGGTCTGGGCGTTGGCGAAGACCTTGCCGCGGTATAAATAGGTATAAACATCCTGTAAGCCGCCCGAGACGGAGAGAAACAGAGCGGTGATAAAAGCTTCGGACATCTGTCCGTGAGGTTTGAGCGATGGCATAAAAGCTCCTCCTTCTATCCAGAAAATAATTCCATGCCATACTATAGCGCAAAACCGGCGTTTTGTCAAAAACTGCGCCATATTTTTTATGGATGATGACGATTCCGGGCGGGTATTGCAGGATGCGCTTTGTTTTGCAATGCGGCGCAGACTGTGGTAGAATACATAAAACAGCTTTTTTCAGGAGAAGGAGGGGCTTTCTGTATGCCCAATATCATCGAGATCACGGATTTCCACGCGCCGGAGCTGGACCCTTATGCCCGGCTGACCCAGAACCAGCTGCGCAATCGCCTCGAGCCGGAGAAAGGCATCTTCATCGCCGAGAGCCCCAAGGTCATCGACCGGGCGCTGGACGCAGGCTACAAGCCCGTGTCCCTGCTGATGGAGCGCAAGCAGATCACCGGCCCGGCAGCGGGCATCCTGAGCCGCTGCGGCGACGCGCCGGTGTACACGGCAGATCGGGAGATGCTGGCAGAGCTCACTGGCTTTGAGCTGACCCGGGGCGTCCTCTGTGCCTTCCACCGCCCGGCACCCCGCCCGGTGGAAGAGCTCTGCAAAAACGCCCGCCGGGTGGCCGTGCTGGAGGGCATCGTGGACTCCACCAATGTGGGAGCCATCTTCCGCTCGGCAGCGGCACTGAACATGGACGCTGTCCTCATCAACCCTTCCTGCTGCGACCCGCTCTGCCGCCGCGCCGTCCGCGTCAGCATGGGTACGGTGTTCCAGGTGCCTTGGGGGCAGCTGGGCGAGACCCCGGCAGACTGGCCGGAGAAGGGGATGGACATCCTCCACTCCCTCGGCTTCAAGACCGCCGCCATGGCCCTCAGCGACCGCTCGGTGAGCATCGACGACGAGCAGCTTGCAAAAGAGCCGAAGCTTGCCATCGTGCTTGGCACCGAGGGCGACGGCCTCGCCGCCGGCACCATCGCTTCCTGCGACTACACGGTCAAGATCCCCATGTCCCACGGCGTGGATTCGCTGAATGTCGCTGCCGCCAGCGCCGTAGCCTTCTGGCAGCTGGGCAAACAATAAACGAAAAAAGGAATGCCTCCCCGCCGGGGAGGCATTCCTCTTTATGCTCAGATACTTGCTAAGAATCGCTCAAAGCCTGCGCGGCCTGCCGTGTCCATCTTGTAGACGCCGGCGTCTGCGAGGACCTCGGCAAAGACATGGCCAATCTCGTCCTGCACGATGGTGTGGACATTTTCGGCGTTCAGCTCCGGATGGCGGGCGAGGATGTCCATCGCCCACTCGGAGTGCTTCTGGATGTTCTCGCCGTACTCAGCGGCGGGGGTGCGGGCCGCGAGGGCGGCTTCCACATCGGCCATCTCGGCTTTCAGGCGGCTGGGCAGAACGGCCAGACCCATGACCTCGATGAGGCCGATGTTCTCCTTTTTGATGTGGTGGAGCTTTGCGTGGGGGTGATAGACGCCCAGCAGATGCTCCGGCGTGGTGATGTTGTTGCGCAGCACCAAATCGAGCTGGAACCTGCCGTCCCGCATCCGGGCGATGGGGGTGATGGTGTTGTGAGGTTCGCCGTCGGTCTCGGCGTAGACAAAGCAGCTCTCGTCAGTGTAGCCCCGCCATGCGGTCAAAATCCGATCGGCCAGCTCCACAAGGCGCTCGTCGTCGGCGCAGGTGAGGCGGATGCAGCTCATGGGCCAGTGGACGATGCCGGCGTCCACATCCTCAAAGCCGGGGAAGACCCACTTCTTCTCGATGGGCGCTTTGGCCATGGCGAACTCGTAGTGGCCGCCCTGGAAGTGGTCGTGGCTCAGGATGCTGCCGCCCACGATGGGCAGGTCGGCGTTGCTGCCCACGAAGTAGTGGGGGAAGAGGGACACGAAGTCCAGCAGCTTGCGGAAGGTGGCACGCTCGATCTTCATGGGGGTGTGGTGGTTGTTAAAGACGATGCAGTGCTCATTGTAGTAGACATAGGGGCTGTACTGGAAATTCCACCCACTGTCGTTGATGGTCAGCGGGATGATGCGGTGATTTTCCCGGGCGGGATGGTTCAGCCGGCCGGCATAGCCCTCGTTCTCCACGCAGAGCTGGCACTTGGGGTAGGCGCTCTGAGGAGCCAGCTTTGCGGCTGCGATGGCTTTGGGGTCTTTTTCGGGCTTCGACAGGTTGATGGTGATGTCGAGGTCGCCGTAGGGGGTCTTGGTGACCCACTTGACGTCCCGCTTGATGCGGTAGCGGCGGATGTAATCGGTGTCCTGACTGAACTTGTAGAACCAGTCGGTGGCGGCCTGGGGGCCGTCGGTCTCGTACCGCTCTTCGAAGTTGGCGCGGACGATGCTGGGGCGGGGCGTCAGCACACCCATGAGCCGGGTGTCGAAGAGGTCGCGGGCCGTGGGGCTGTCGTCGCAGACGCCCCGGGCTGCGGCATCGTCCACCAGCGTTTTCAGGATGCTCTCGAGGTCGGCGTAGCAGACGTCGCCCTCCGGCTCCGTGAAGCTGTCGAGCTGCATGGTCATGAGCAGCTGGTTGCGGATGTAGATCTCGTCGTCAGGCAGGATGAGGCCGGTGTCCAGACCGTAGTTGACGAGCTGCTGGATGGCAGTGGAGATCATAGGACAGCGCCTCCCTCCGGACGGATGGACAGGACGTGGCAGCGACCCTCGCCGAGGATGGCTTCCATACCGGCCTTGAACTCATCCAGCATCTCCACAGGCACGAAAGCCTGCACCGTGCCGGCGAAACCGCCGCCGTGGACGCGGACAGCGCCCTTATCGCCCAGCAGATGCTTGGCGGCAGCGATGGTCACGCCCACTTCCTGATGCTCCTTGTAGCCTGCGGGGATGACGTTCTGCAGATACTCCCAGCTGCTGCGGCCGGACTCGTTCACGAGGCAGAGGAAGGTGTCGAAGTCGCCATCGCGGAGTGCGGCCACCTGCTTGGCCACACGGTCGTTGTCAGCGTAGACGTGGAAGGCACGGAGGACGGCGCGGTCGCCGCACTGCCTGCGGCACTCGGGCAGCTTTGCAAGGAAGGTCTCGAACGGCACATCCCGCAGCACCTCGCCGCCGCAGACAGCGGCCACGGCGCGGCACTCAGCCGGGATGGCGGCGTACTCGTCGGTCAGGTCGGCGTGGTCTGCGCCGGAGTCGAGGATGCAGAGGGCCAGACCAGCCTTGGAGAAGTCCACAGCCACCGGCTCCACCACGGGCTTTGCGGGGCTGGCGAAGTCGATGGTGATGATGTTGCCCACACTGGAAGCCATCTGGTCCATCAGGCCGCAGGGCTTGCCGAAGTAGACGTTCTCAGCCCACTGGCCGATCTGCGCGATGGCGATGGGAGAGACCTTCTTGGCCATGAAGCAGTCGTTCAGGATGACGCCGATGAGCACCTCAAAGGCGGCAGAAGAGGAGACGCCGCTGCCCTTCGGCACGTTGGAAGAGATGTAAACGTCCAGACCGGCCAGCTTTGCGCCCCGCTGGGTGAAGGCGGCGCATTCGCCGCGCAGCAGGGCGGCGGTGGTGTTCTCCTCTTCCTTGCGGGCCTCGAGGTCATTCAGATCAATGACGCACAGATCATAGCCCTCGCTCTGGACGCGGAGCTGGTTCTTGTCGTTGGGGGCTGCGGCGGCGATCATGTCGATGTTCACGCTGCCGGCCAGCACCCGGCCATGCTGGTGGTCGGTGTGGTTGCCGCCGATCTCGGTGCGGCCCGGTGCGCTGTAAAGGCCGGCCTCAGCGTGGGAGCCGAAGGTCTTTTCCAGCCCGTCCAGCACAGCGGTGTAACGGGCGGCTTCAGAGGCCGTCTCGGCGGGAGCACAGCAATACAGGGAGGCGAGGCGTGCGGCGTGGACGCCGCCGGACAGCTCCTGCTTCCATACGGGAATGGACTTCATCATGGAATCTTCCTCCTGACAGACAGATACTTTTTTGTTTCGTGTGGGCGATACAGCCCGCTTCTAATCCTATAGTAAAGGATTTGTCCGGAAAAAACCATGTGTTATTGTTGCATTTCAATGAAAAGTTGCAAAAAATCCCCTCCGGGGCTGTCCGGCGGGGATGCAAAATAAAAATCTCGGATAAATTACAACTGAGACAAAAGTTTTTTCGAAACCGGGAAAGCATTGTGTAACTGCGCCAAAACTTCCCGCTGCCGCGTCCCGGCGGGGGAGCGGGCCGCGATATGGAGAAACCTTACTGCGGCGGGCAGTGCAAAAGAAAAGGCCGCGCTCCACTTTTCCGGCGGAGCGCGGCCTTCTTGTCAAGGGAAGAAAATTATGATGTCAGGCGGAAGGCGAGGGAGCAGCGCCCTCCGGCCCGGGAACACAGGGAAAAATCACTGCATCAGGCTGCAGACGGCCTCGGCGTAAGCGGCGGGGTCATCCACGGGCAGGCCCTCGATGAGCTGTGCCTGTGCGTAGAGCAGAGCGCTGTACTTCTTGAGCTTCTCGGTATCGCCAGCCTCCTGTGCGGCTTTCAGCACAGCGAAGACGGGGTGGTTGACGTTCAGCTCCAGCACCTTGTCGCTCTTGACGCCCTCACTACCGGGCTGCTTGGACAGCACCTTCTCCATCTCGATGGACAGCGGGCCGTCGGCGGACAGGCAGACGGGGTGGTCCTTCAGGCGGGTGGAGACTTTGACCTCCTTGACCTTGCCGTCCAGAGCGTCCTTCATGGCGTCAAACAGAGCCTTGTTGGCGGTGGTGGCCTCTTCGGCGGCCTTCTTCTCGTCCTCGGTCTCGAGGCCCAGATCGCCGCTGTTGACGTTCTTGAACTCGACGGTGCCGTCCTTGCCCTCGGCATCCTTGCGGGGATAGGTGCGCATGATCTGCAGGCAGAACTCATCCACATCCTCGGTCAGGAGCAGGACGTCATAGCCCTTGTCCATGACCAGCTCAGCGGCAGGCAGCTTTGCCAGACGGTCGGTGGAGTCACCGGCGGCGAAGTAGATGTACTTCTGCTCGGCGGGCATCTTGTCCACGTACTCCTGCAGAGTGACCATCTTCTGCTCCTTGGCAGACCAGAACAGCAGCAGGTCACGCAGCAGCTCGGCGTGCATCCCGTAGTCGGAGTATGCGCCGAACTTCAGCTGACGGCCAAACTCCTTCCAGAAGCTCTCGTACTTCTCGCGGTCGTTGGCCAGCATGGCGTGGAGCTCGTTCTTGATCTTCTTTTCCAGAGCGTTGTGGATGAGCTTGAGCTGATTGTCCTTCTGTAGCATCTCACGGCTGATGTTCAGGCTCAGATCCTGGCTGTCCACGATGCCCTTGACGAAGCTGAAGTAGTCGGGCAGCAGGTCGGCGCACTTCTCCATGATGAGGACGCCGGATGCATACAGAGCCAGACCCTTTTCGTAGTCCTTGGTGTAGAAGTCATAGGGGCGGTGACTGGGCACGAAGAGCAGGGCGTTATAGTTTGCAGTACCCTCGGTGCGGCTCACGATGACGCGGGCGGGGTCGGCGTAGTCGCTGAACTTATCCTTGTAGAAGTTTGCATACTCCTCGTCGGTGACTTCGCTCTTCTGCTTCTTCCAGATGGGCACCATGCTGTTCAGAGTTTCCAGCTCGGTGTAGGTCTCCCACTCGGGCTTGTAGTCGTCCGGCTTGGGGTCGGGTTCGGGCTTCTGACGGCTCTTTTCGCGCTCCATCTGGATGGGGTAGCGCACATAGTCGCTGTACTTCTTGACGATGGCCACGATGCCGTACTCGTCGAGGAAGTTGTCGTAGTTGTCGGTCTCCGTGTCGGGCTTGATGTGGAGGATGATGTCGGTACCGGCAGTCTCCTTTTCAGCAGGCTCAAGCTCATAGCCGTCAGCACCGCTGGACTCCCACTGCCAGGCCTCGTCGGAGCCGTAAGCCTTGGAGATGACCGTCACTTTGTCGGCCACCATGAAGGCAGAGTAGAAGCCGACACCGAACTGACCGATGATGTCGATGTTCTCGTCCTGGTTGTCCTTCTTGAAGTCGAGGGAGCCGGAGTGGGCGATGGTGCCGAGGTTCTGCTCCAGCTCTTCCCGGGTCATGCCGATGCCGTTATCGGAGATGGTCAGGGTGCGGCTGTCCTTGTCGCGGGTGAGCAGGATGCGGAAATCGCCTTTGTTCATGCCGACGGAAGTGTCGGTCAGGCTCTTATAATACAGCTTGTCGATGGCGTCCGAAGCGTTGGAAATCAGCTCACGCAGGAAAATTTCCTTGTTGGTGTAGATGGAGTTGATCATCATGTCCATCAGCTTTTTGCTCTCGGCCTGAAATTCTTTTTTCGCCATAATACAAAACCTCTTTTTATCAGATTTTAGCGTCCCGGCGGCGGAACTGCCCGGGCGCGTGTCGCAGCAGGATCTGCCTGTGGAGAGTGCCGGCACACGGAGCGGAAAGCCGCTCACGCAGGTTTAGCACTCACAACTTTCGAGTGCTAATATACACCGCTGAGAGACAAAAATCAAGGGGTTTCATAAAAAGTTCAAAAAACTTTCCATTCGGGGCAAAAGCCGCCTTTACTTTCCCGCGCCAAAGCCGTATAATGGGCCGGAATGACAGACCTGTTTATAAGGAGGATGAGGGATGCAGCAGATAGAGCTGGAACTTGCAGGCGGAGGCGTGCTGACGGTTTCCCTGCGGGCGTCGCTGGACGCCATGCCCGCCGTGAAGCAGCGGCCTTTGGTGCTGGTGGTGCCGGGCGGCGGCTACAACCATGTCAGCCCCCGGGAGGGCGACCCGGTGGCCCTGCAGTTTGCGGCGGCGGGTTATCACACCGCCGTGCTGACCTACAGCGTGGGGGAGGGGGCGCAGAACTACCAGCCTCTCCGACAGCTGAACGAAGCGCTGGCTCTGCTGCGGCAGAATGCGGGAGAGTGGCACATCCTGCCGGATAAGATCGCCGTCTGCGGCTTCTCGGCGGGCGGACATCTGGCCCTGTCCGCCGCGGTGCTGGACATTCCGGGCGAGACGGCCCAGCAGAGGCCCGATGCAGTGATTTTGGGCTATCCGGTCGTCACGGCAGGGGAGTTTGCCCACCGGGGCAGCTTCGTCCAGCTGGCAGGCAGCGAGGATGCTGCCGCACAGCAGGCGTTCACCTTAGAGGATCAGGTGACCTCCGACACACCGCCGGTCTTCGTCTGGCATACCATGGAGGATAAGACCGTTCCGGTGGAGAACACGCTTCTCCTGCTGGCCGCCCTGCGGAGGGCGGGCGTGCCGTGCGAGGCACATCTGTTCGAGAAGGGCGCTCACGGCACCAGCATCAGCACCGCCGAAGTGGATGCCGCCGACCCTCACCGCGCCCATTGGGTGGCTCTCTGCCTCGAGTGGCTGGGGGAGACGTTTGGGTTCAAATTGAGTTGAATTTGGACATTCCTACAAAAAATTCATAAATTTATGGTTGACCTGCCCAAGATTTGAGCGTATACTGGTCAGCGGAAACAAACGAGGAAGAAGGAAACATACATGGAAAAGAAGATCTCGGTCAAAGACCTGCTGATGCAGGCATTCCTGACGGGCTGGGAGCTCTCCGACAAGAGCATCGCTCAGGATGAATATCTGCAGAGCGCCATTCAGGTCATCGAAGTGCTGCAGGTGGAGCCGGAAAACGTCTACGCGGAAGAGGGCCTCGGCCTGACCGACGGCGACGAGGTAGACCATCTGGACGACCTGCTCCGGGCCGACGGCCAGTGGCTGTATTACGGCGTGGAGGCGGAGAATTTCTTCCTCATCCAGTGGTACCCGGACGAAGCATCCGCCAAGGCAAAGCTGGCCCAGCTCGAGGAGCTGGGCGACGGCAAGCAGTACCTCGTGGACCTGAGCCTCAAGCGCACGAACCCCACCGAGGCCGAGAATTTCGGCAATTCCAACCCGGTGCAGCTGAGAAGTTGACCTCGTGCGAAAGCCTCTCCCTTTGGGAGAGGTGGCACCGTAGGTGACGGAGAGGGCAAGCCTGTTGCCCGAGAGCCGCTGTACAGCGATAAGCTGTCTCTTTGTCAGAGCGAAGCTATCGCTGTATCGGTCTTCTCCGTCAGTGCCCTTGCCCTCTCAGTCTCGCTTCGCTCGACAGCTCTCCCAAAGGGAGAGCCTTTTATGATGGAAAGAAAGGAAACTTTTCAATGCAGCTTTCTGATACGGAGCGTCAGCGCCTCACCACCATTCTGGCCCAATATGACCAGCACCCCGAAGTGCAGCGGATGCGGGAATTTATCCAGCACGGCGATGTGACCACCTACCAGCACTGCAAGAATGTGGTGCTGGTGAGCTTCTGGCTCAACCGCCGCTTCCATCTGGGCGCGGATGAGACGTCGCTGGCCGTGGGGGCTTTTCTCCATGACTTCTATCTCTACGACTGGCACAAGCGCAGTTCCTTCCGGGGCCTGCGCCGCCTGTTCGAGATGCACGGCTTTGCCCATCCCGGCTCTGCCTGCGTCAATGCCGAGCGCTGCTTCGCCATCACCAGAAAAGAGCAGAACATCATCTCGAGCCATATGTGGCCCCTGACCTTCCGCCATGTCCCCACCTGCCGGGAGGCGGTCATCGTCTGCCTGGCCGACAAATACTGCGCCGTGCTGGAAAGTATGTTCCAGCGCACCCGGGTGGCCGATACAGACGTGGCGGAGAACGAGTGGTAGCCCTCTCAGGCGCTTCGCGCCAGCTCCCCCAAAGGGGGAGCCATTGGCATGTCGGGTCACTTTCCGCTGACCGCTGAAAGCTCAATATGACGCAAAAAATAGTGCCCTGCTACAGAGGGCAGCAGCTTCGGGACAATATCCCTTGTCAAGCTGCTGTGAATCTCTGTAGCAGGGCACTACTGTTTACGATAAAAACCAACTTTACTCGTTCCGCGTGGGCCTGACCGGCCCGCCAGAGGCTCTCCCTCTGGGAGAGCTGTCACCGAAGGTGACTGAGAGGGCTAGGACGCTTCCGGAGAAGAAAACCTGTTACAGCCTTTTGTACCCCGCAGGCTCGTCGGCTTTGGCGCGGCGCTCCATCAGGTAGGTGTCCAGCCAGCGACCATGACAGTCCCGGGCGATGCGCTCCCGCCGCCCCACCACCCGGAAGCCGCACTTCGTGTGGAGGCCGAGGCTGGCGGTGTTGTCCTGCAAAACGGTGGAGTGTAAGGTCCAGTAGCCCTCTTTTTCCGATTCCTCGCAGAGGGCCGTCAGCAGGCGGGAGCCGAGGCCCCGGCCCCGGAACTTCTCGCCGACGTAGATGCTCACCTCGGCCACGCCCCGGTAGCACCAGCGGGGGTCTACCCGCCGCAGTGCGGCCCAACCGGCCAGCTCGCCGCCGTCCAGAATGACGAGGCGGCATTCTTTGATGTGAAAGGCATCCCACGCCGTGTAGGGCGGGCAGGCGGTCTGGAAGGTGGCGTGCTCCGTGGCGATGCCCTCTGAATAGATCTTGGACACAGCGTCCCAGTCTTCCGGCTCCATGGGCCGGATGGTGATATTGCTCATGATATTCTTCCCCGGCAGAGCGCCCCAATGCGCCCTGCATCATTCCTCTTATCTCAGTATAGCAGATGCAGCCCGCCTGCGCAATGACCGCTTATTCCAGCCCCGGCAGGGTGTCCAGCACCGGGATGCCCAGGCTGTGCAGGAAGGCTTTCTTTTCCTCGATGGCGGGGACGACGTCCAGCTCCGAGGGGGCGTGGGCGTCGCAGCCCATGATGGCCTTGACGGGGTACTCCGCCGCGATGCGCCAGAACTCGTCCCGGGTGTAGCCCAGAGAGCCGTCGGGGCGGCCCTGCAAAGTCAGTCCGGCCATGTTGTACTCGAGGGGGATGTCCAGCCGCGCCGCTGCGGCACAGATGTCCCGGCAGGCCTTCTCGGCGTCGGCGTCGAAGGCCGTCACCCGGTTCAAAAAGAGGTCGGGGTGGGCCAGATACCGATAAAGCCCCGTTTCCAGCGCTTCCACCACCTGTTCGGCATACCGCCTGCCGTGGGCCGTGGAGGTGCTGCCGCCGAAGCGGCTGGCTCTGGCGTCCTGCTCGTCGGTGGTGTCGTAGTGACAGCCGAGGATGAGATATTCGATGTCCAGCCGCTCCGTCTCTTCTCTGAGCCAGCCCAGATAGGCCGGGAAATACTCCGCCTCGAGGCCGATGCGGATGTGGAGCTTGTCGGCATATTTCTCCCGCAGCCCGCGCAGGGTCAGGACGTAATCGTCCAGCTGGGAGGGCAGCATCCGGATGCGGCTGACGAAGCCCGGCGTCGCGTAGGCCCAGGGGGTGTGGTCAGAAAACCCCAGCACCCTGTAGCCGCAGCGCAGGGCCGTGAGGATGTATTCCTCCTCGGTGCCTTCGGCGTGACCGCAGCGGGTGGTGTGGGTGTGGTAATTGGTCAGCATGACAAGGCTCCCTCCCGGGCAGAAATTTTTTGACAATCATCACCGTTGTGATACAATAGGGTATAGCAGCTTGCGTTTTTAATGCACAAGCAACATCCGCAAACTGCATATCGCAAATATGCCATTTTGATAGGCACTATTTTTGAAAATTGCGATAAATACCCGTTCAGGGCAGGGACTATTATAGACCTCTTTGCCGAAAAATGCAATGAAGGCTGCTCTGAAAAAGGAGAAATGAAGATGGATTGGAAACGAATCGCTGCCTCTGTGCTGATGCTCGGTGTCCTCGCCGTCCCGGCCTCAGCAGCCAGCATCACCCCCCAGACCACCATGAAGGAGATACGCGACGACCCCGACATCAAGGCCAGCGGCCTCTATACATATACCTATGTGTGGGAGCGGGACTGCGAAAGGCTCTCCACCAGCCGCGATGACGAGACGCTGGCCGAGGTGGTCGGCAAGACCTCCGCCGAAGCCTGCGCAGCGGGCCTCAACTATCTGGCTCAGGTCTACCACGACGGCACCCGGGTGACCTATCCGCTCTACACCGACGAAGAGATCGCCGCCGTGCCTGCCCGCGCTCATGCGGAGCTGTATTACTGCCCGGCCAAGCAGCCGGGGGCTAAGTTTGCCATCGTGCTGTCGGGCAACGCGCTCTACTACAGCGGCGAGCTGCGGGGCGGCGTGGCCACGGCGTGGGAGCTGCACGAGCGGGGCTATGCCGTCTTCTCGCTGCGCTACCGCATCGGATGGGAGGCCGGGGACGACGCTCCGCTGGAAGACCTGGCCCGGGCCATCCGCTTCGTGATGGACAATGCCGACACCTTCGGCGTCTCCACGGAAGACTACGCCCTGCTGGGCTACTCCTCCGGCGGACAGCTCGCAGGCGTCTTCGGCAATGAGGAAAAGGGCTGGGGCCGCTACGGTGTGCCGAAGCCCGGCGTATTGCTGCTGGTCTACCCCATCAACAACTTCCTTGGGGCAAAGCCTGCCTACCATCTCCTGATGGATACCGACCGGCTGGAAAGACGCTACTATTCCTACACCGTCTCGAAGCTCGTGACGCCGGACTATCCGCCCACCTTCCTGTGGTACGGCAGGAATGACCTCATGCTGAAAGCCTTCGTCTACCCCCTGCAGGGGCCGACCCTTGCAAAGGCACTGGAAGCCAGCGGCGTCCCCAACCGGGTGGAAGTTTACGACAACGCCAGACATGGCATCGGCATCGGCGTGGGGACGGACGCCGAGGGCTGGGTGGAACGTGCTGCCGAGTTCTGGCAGAGCGTTTCGGAATAACAGGAGGAAAAGAATATGTACGACTGGAATGAAGCTGTCCGCAGCCTGAATGTGGGCCTGCCCGACGACATCGCCCGGCTGAAAGCGGCCGGATATTATCAGGAGGCCATCGCCCGCATCGACCGGCTGCTGGCCGAGGACTGGACAAAGACCCAGAACGGCCCGGCGTCCAACGGCATCGCCCCGCCGGAGGGGTATGTCCCGCCCGAGAACCCCACGCCCCACGGTGTGGACGCCCTGCGGGAGGCCCTGACCGTCCAGAAGGAGATCATGGGTCGGCTGCCCGGGGAATACTGCTGGACGGAAGCCGAGGCCATCGCCCGGATGCAGGAGCGGGTCAGGGACTTCACGGCAGAGGAATTTAAGAAGCTCGACTGGGAGGGCCGGATGGACTGGCGGTTCGTGGAAGGGGAGAAGCGGTATCAGGCCCGGTTCGCCGAGACGCTGCTGGCCACCCACGCCGACCTCGCCGCCCGGAAGCTGACGCCGGACGCCCCCAACAACAAGAACGAAGAGCGCCACCGCCTCCACGAGAAGATGGAGCGGGAGGGGAGCGCCAGCGCCGACATCACCCTCCGCACCAGCATCCGGATGTCCGACGAAGCCTTCGCCGCCGCGCTGGAAAAGGCGAAAGCCGAGGGCAGAGACGCCGTCCACGTCCGGGCATGGCTGGCTCTGCCTGCCGCCTGCCCGTCCCAGAGCCATATCACGCTGGACCGCTTCACCGAGACGCCCGGCCATATCGCCGCCGAGGACGCGCCCCAGCGCACCGTCTGCTGGGAGGCCGACTTGACCGAGAACCGCACCTTCGGGGCCGAGTACAGCTACCGGGAGACGGCGGTCTATGCCGACCCGCTTTCCTTCGCGCCCGACGCGGAGCAGCCCGATCTCGACACCGGCGAGGAAGCGCCCCACATCGTCTTTACGCCCTACCTGCGGGCGCTGGCGGCTCAGCTCACCGAGGGCATCACCAGCCCGGCGGAGAAGGCGAAGCGCATCTACGATCATGTCACCCTGAACGTCCGGTATCACTTCCAGCCGTCCTATTTCGTCCACGAGTCCATCGCCGAGAACTGCGCCCGCAGCCGCCGGGGAGACTGCGGCATCATGGCGCTGACCTTCATCACCCTCTGCCGCATCGCGGGCATCCCGGCCCGGTGGGAGAGCGGCTTTGCAGTGGCCCCGGGGGACGCGGGCTGTCACGACTGGGCGCGGTTCTACGTCGCCCCCAGGGGCTGGATGTATGCCGACTGCTCCTACGGTGCCTCCATGGCCCGCCGGGGCGATGAAGTGCTCCGCCGCCACTATTTCGGCAGTCTGGATACGGGCCGCATGGTGGCAAACAGCGCCTTTGAAGCGCCCTTCGACCCGCCGATGCTGGGCTTCCGCAGCGACCCCTACGACAACCAGAGCGGCGAGATGGAGGCCGACGGCGTGGGCCTGTACGGTGACGATACCGTGACCACCAAAGAAGTTTTGAAGTTTGAGGAAGTAGAATAAATGGAATTTCTCGCAATGCTGTATACCGTCCTGCTGGTGGCCATCTGCCTGATGATGGCGCTGCTGCTCTTCCGCAGCGGACGCCCCACCGGCGGGCTGGACGAAGCCGACTGCGAAGAGCTGAAAGACTGGCTCAAAGAGCAGCTGGCCGCTCAGGCCAGAGAGTTCAACGCCCGTCAGGACGCCATCGCCCAGCAGAACTACGCCGCCATCCGCAGCGTCAGCGAGACGCTGCAGACGGCTGTGCAGAGCATGAGCACCACCCTCGGTCAGGGGCAGGACAGCCAGCAGCGCATCCTGGAGCGGCGTCTGCAGAGCCTCGAGCAGGCCAACAACCAGCAGATGGAGCAGCTGCGCCGCGCCATGGTCGAGAGCATGACGGCATTGCAGGCTGAGAACACCCGCAAGCTGGACGAGATACGCCACACGGTGGACGAGCAGCTTCAGGACGCTTTGCAGAAGCGGGTGACGGAAAGCTTCAAGGCCGTCAACCAGCAGCTCGAGCAGGTGTACAAGGGCCTTGGCGAGATGCAGTCCCTCGCCGCCGACGTGGGCGGCCTGAAGCAGGTGCTCTCGGGCGTCAAGACCCGGGGCATCCTCGGCGAGATCCAGCTGGGCGCGATCCTGGAAGAGATCCTCGCCCCGGAGCAGTACGACACCAACGTGGCCACCATCCCGGGCAGCACCCAGCGGGTGGAATACGCCATCCGGATGCCGGGTGCCGACGGCGGCAGCGTCTGGCTCCCCATCGACTCCAAGTTCCCCGGCGACACCTACGCCCACTTACAGGACGCCTACGCTTCCGGCGACGCGCAGGCCGTGGAGGATGCCCGCCACGCCCTCGAGCTGGTGCTCCGCAGCGAGGCCAGAGACATCCGGGAAAAGTACGTCGAGCCGCCCTATACCACGGCGTTCGGCATCCTGTTCCTGCCCTTTGAGGGCCTGTATGCCGAGGTGGTGAACGCGGGGCTGCTGGAGGTCCTGCAGCGGGACTGTCAGGTCAACGTGGCAGGCCCCAGCACCATGGCGGCCCTGCTGAACAGCCTGCAGATGGGCTTCAAGACCCTCGCCATCCAGAAGCGCTCCGGCGAGGTCTGGCAGCTGCTGGGCGCGGTGAAGACGGAGTTCGACAAGTTCGGGCAGGGCCTCGCCAAGATGCAGCAGCGTCTGCGCCAGACCGACGAAGAGCTGGACCAGCTCATCGGCGTCCGCAGCCGGGCCATCAGCCGGAAGCTGCGCAGCGTCCAGAGCCTCGACGAGGCCAGCGCCAGCGCCCTCTTGGAGATAGACGACATGAACGAGCTGCCGAAGGCACTCTCTGAGACCAGCGAGACATCTGACCAAGTTGGGAAATAATGACGCTGATACGGCATAAAACAAACTTGGTCAACGTGACCAACTTCGACCTGCCTGACCAAGTTGGAACTTGGCCAGCAAAAGTAACTTGGTCAAACTGACCAACTTCAAATAATGAACGTAAGTATGTTGTTATATTGGAACTTGGTCATATAATCCACCGCAGTAGAACGTCATTCGGCCATCCGGCCTGATAAATAGTTGACGAAGGCGGCAGACTGTGCTATACTGAGAACGTTTCCTGAAATAATTGCCAGCCATGGCAGACCATACACAAGATAACAGAGAGGAAATGTGCTTATGAGCGTAAAGAACATCAGCAGCGCCATTCTGGGCGTGGGCGTGGACGATACCACCATCGATTTGTTTGAGAGCCAGTACCCGGTCCCCACCGGCGTCAGCTACAACTCCTACGTCATCCGGGACGAGAAGATCGCCATCCTCGACACCGTGGACGACCGCGCTACCGACGAGTGGATGGCAAACGTCACCGAGGCACTGGCAGGGGAGAAGCCCGCCTACCTCGTCGTCCACCACATGGAGCCTGACCACAGCGCGAATATGGCCCGCCTCGCCGCCCTCTACCCCGAGATGCAGGTGGTGGGCAACGCCAAGACCTTCCAGTATATGGAGCAGTTCTTCGGCGCAGAGGCCATCGCCAAGGAGCGCCGCGTCGTCGTGAAGGACGGCGAGAGCCTTTCGCTGGGCGCTCACACCCTGACTTTCGTGTTCGCGCCCATGGTCCACTGGCCCGAGGTCATGGTGAGCTATGAGTCCACCGAAAAAGTCCTCTTCTCCGCCGACGGCTTTGGCCGCTTCGGCGCGGTGGCAAGGTTCGACGAGAAGGCCGACTGGGCCAGCGAGGCCCGCCGCTACTACCTGAACATCGTGGGCAAGTACGGCCCGCAGGTGCAGGCTCTGCTGAAAAAGGCCGCTGCGCTGGACATCAAGACCATCTGCCCGCTCCACGGCCCCGTCCTCACCGGCGACCTTGGCAAGTACCTGAACTACTACGATCTGTGGTCCAGCTACAAGGCCGAAGAGCCGGAGAAGGTGCTGGTCGCCAGCGCCTCCATCCACGGCCACACCCGCGCCGCCGCCCACATTCTGGCCGAAAAGCTCCGCGCCAAGGGGGCGAAGGTGGTGGAGATCGACCTGACCCGGGTCGATGTCTCCTACGCCGTCACCGAAGCCTTCCGCTGCGGCAAGACCGTTCTGGCCTGCGCCACCTATGACGGCTTCCTCTTCCCGCCGATGGAGAATCTGCTGACCCACCTCAAGACCAAGGCATTCCAGAGCCGCACCATCGCCCTGATGGAGAACGGCACCTGGGCGCCCATGGCTGCAAAGCTCATGCGCGCCGAGCTGGACGGCATGAAGAACATCACCGTCTGCGACACCGTCGTCACCCTCCGCTCTGCTTCCAACGCCGCCGCTGAGGCGCAGATGGACGCACTGGTGGATGAGCTGCTGGCGAAGTAAAAGATTGCAAACATGAGAAAATCCCCCACTTTCGTGGGGGATTTTCTTGTTTTCTGTCAGCGTTTATGACACACTGATACTGCCGCCGCAAGGCGGTAAGGCACTGTACATACGGCAGGCGGTTTGGTCTCTCACTTCCGAAAGGAGGTGAGAAGATGCCGATTACTTTGACGTTTCACTTGTTTGGACTCACGTTCACACTGCGAATCAAAAAGTAAAACCGCCACCTCTGCCAAGGTGACGGTTTTCAAAAAGCCAAATCCTTAGAAAGAGGCCAAACCGCTTGTCACAGTGCCTTTTCTATCGCTATTATAGCGCATTGCCGGACATCTGTCAAGAAACCCGGCAGTGCGTTTTTTGCTCAGGAGGCGCGCGTCTTCCGGCCAAGCGCCGCCGCGCCGGTCAGGGCCACGAGGACGCCCAGCACGGCAAGGCCCGCACCGGCCTGCCCGAAGGCGTCGCCCACCGCGCCCACGAGGGGGCTGGCGGGTATCATGAGCAGGCTGTAGACCATGCCGTCCACGCTGATGAGGGTGGCCCGCTGGTCGCTGGGGATGACATCGTTGAGCTTCTGGTCCTCATGCAGGAGGTAGGCGTCGATGACGCCCTGCACCAGCATACAGCCGAAGATGCAGCCCAGCACCGGGGCGGCACCCACCAGCGCGCAGCCCCCGCCGCAGAGCAGGGCGCAGACGGCGTAAAACCGCCGCAGGCTCTTCGGATGGAGCCGCCGGGCCGCTTCAACGCCCAGCATGGAGGCAAGCCCGCTCAGCAGCATCGGCACGAACAGCAGCGCTGTGGGCCAGCCCAGCTCGACGAGCCGCTGCTGGACGAACATCTTGGTCAGGTAGCTGGGGATGCAGAGGACAGCGGCGGAGACGATGAGCTTTGCCGCCAGCGGGGTGGCGCGAAGAGCGGTGATGCTGTCCCGCACCAGCCGCGCGAGCTGGCCGGGCAGGTCGCGGAAGGTCTGCTTTTCGCGGCGAGCCTGCATTTCGGTGACGATGGGCTCGGTCATCAGGGCGGTGGCGGCAGCGGCAGTGCCTTCAAAGGCGGCGCTCAGCAGGTAGAAACCGGAAAAGCGGAGAAACCGTTCCAGCGTGCTGGCGAGGGACCCCACAGCCGTGGCCAGCAGGGAGAGCAGGGAGCAGTTGGCGGAGACCCGGAGGTAGTCGTCTGTCCGTCCGCACTGCTTGAGGCTGTCGTAAGTCAGGGCCGAGGCGGTGCCGGAGAACATGGCGTTGGCCAGTGCGCTCAGCGCCATCGCCAGGCAGATGAAAAAGAGGTCCGGCGCAAAGGCCATCAGGAGGTTGGAGAGCACCATGCAGACCCCGCCGGCCACGAGTGTCTTCCTGCGGCCCAGCAGGTCAGCCGCCATGCCGCTGGGAACCTCGAAGGTGAGGCTGACCATGTGGAACACGCTCTCGGCAACGCCGATCTCCCACAGCGAGAAGCCCCGCGCGGCCAGCAGCGCCACCCACACCGCGTCGGCGATGCGCAGGCCGGAGAAGAAGTTGTTTGTATAGATGCAGGCAAGCTGCTTTTTCAGGTTCATGGGGAACACCCTTTCTATTATTATGGATAGAAATGTGTACCCTTTGTAGGCTGTTTGCTGCCTTCCCTCGGCCAAAAGGCTCTCCCTTTGGGAGAGCTGGCGCGTGAGCGCCTGAGAGGGCAAGCCCGGTAGAGAAGAGCCTCTGCGCAGCGAGAAGTTGTCTCTTTGTCAGAGTAAGAGTATCGCTGCATATGAGCTTCTCCGTCAGCGGCCTTGCCCTCTCCGTCACCTTTGGTGACACCTCTCCCAAGGGGAGAGGCTTTGACAAAGGGAAAGCGCCTATGCAAAACAAAAGCGCCCCATAGCAAAGCTGCGGGGCGCATAGATCATGCTCCACGCTCTGCTGAAAGGTATAAAAGGGTACACTTCGAGCCGGAAAAGCTTAGGGGTTTCCTTTTTTGAAGAAAACACAGCCGTTCCAACCCATCGCAGGTGTACCCTCCTTTCCGTAAAGCGTTGAGCTCAGCATACCATAATAACTGCTGAAAAGCAAGAAAAATGCGGATATTCCTTAAAATCTGCCCGCTGTGCTTGCAAACCGCCCCAAAATGTGATAAGATGGTTCTCGGTTATCAAAATGACCACGACCTGAATACTCCAAACGCAGCGACGGAGAGAGTAGGCAGGCGCACCGCAGCAAAGAGAGAAGCTTCACTGGCTGAGAGGGCTTCCGCGCGGGCGCAGGCTGAAGTTCGCTCCCGAGCGGCCGGCCTGAACGACAGTAGGGCCGGACGGTGCGCCCCGTTACGGCGTTTTGAGCGCCGCACGGCTTGCGAAAGAGCCGGGCGGAAACCGGGTGGTACCGCGGAGCTGTGAACGTTTAGAGCTTCGTCCCTTTTGCCGGGCCTTTCAGGAGGCCGGGGCAGGGGACGGAGCTTTTTTTGCTGTCCGCTGAACAACACGAATGAGAAGGAGAGAACATCCATGCAAGCAATGATCGACGAGCTGGCAAAGCAGGCCGAAGAGAGCCTGGGCCAGGTCTCTTCCAAAGAAACGCTGGCAACTTTCTGGCAGGAATATCTGAGCAAGAACGGCAAGATCCCCGCCCTGATGAAGAATCTGCGCTCTGTCGCCCCCGAGGAGCGGCCGGCCATGGGCAAGATCATCAACGAACTGAAGGCCAGGGTCCAGGCCGAGTATGATGCCGCTGCCGACAAGGTGAAGCAGGCTGAGCTTGCTGCCCGCAACGCCGCCGAGACGGTGGACATCACCCTGCCCGCCAAGACCCGCGCCGTGGGCGGTCTGCACCCCCTGACCCTCGTCACCAACCAGATCATCGACGTCTTCTCGGGCATGGGCTTTGCGGTGGCAGACGCCCCCGAGATCGAGGACGACGACCACAACTTCACCCGCCTGAACGTCCCGAAGGACCATCCCGCCCGCGATATGCAGGACACCTTCTACCTGTCCGATGAGTTCCTGCTCCGCACCCAGACTTCCGGCGGCCAGATCCGCACCATGGACAGCCAGAAGCCTCCCATCAAGGTGCTCATCCCGGGCCGCGTCTTCCGCTCTGACTCCGACGCTACCCACAGCCCCATGTTCCACCAGATGGAAGGTCTGGTGGTGGATAAGGGCATCACGCTGGGCGACCTGCAGGGCGCTCTGAACACCTTCGTGCAGAAGATGTTCGGTGCCGACACCCGCACCCGCCTGCGTCCCTCCTACTTCCCCTTCACGGAGCCCAGCGTCGAGGTGGACGTGAGCTGCTTCGAGTGCCACGGCAAGGGCTGCCCCCTGTGCAAGCACACCGGCTGGATCGAGGTGCTGGGCGGCGGCGTCGTCAACCGCAAAGTCCTCGAGAACTGCAACATCGACCCGGATGAGTACTCCGGCTTTGCCTTCGGCATCGGCATCGAGCGCATCGCCATGCTGAAGTACGGCATCAACAACATCGGCCTGATGTTTGAGAACAACCTGCAGTTCCTCAAGCAGTTCCACGAATAAGAGGGGAGAGAGCAAACAATGAAAGTACCTTTCAGTTGGTTAAAAGAACTCGTCGATATTGACGTTACCGCACAGGAGCTTGAAGAAAAGCTTTTCTCCTGCGGCTTTGAAGTCGAGGAACTCATCCCGCTGGACGCCGGCATCAGCAAGGTCGTCGTGGGCAGGATCGTGGAGATGGAGCCTCAGGAAGGCACCCATCTGACCAAGTGCGTCGTGGACTGCGGCGAGTATGGCCACGACATCCGCATCAGCACCGGTGCGGCGAACATGAAGCTGGGCGACTGCGTGCCTGCCGCTCTGGACGGCTCCACCCTGCCCGGCGGCATCAAGATCAAGGCCCGCAAGATGCAGGGCGTCGAGTCCAATGGTATGCTCTGCTCCGGCGAGGAGCTGGGCCTGAACGATGACCTGTTCCCGGGCTCTGAGGTCTACGGCCTGCTCATCCTGCCCGAGGACTCCGTCCCCGGCACCGACATCGCCCCTGTGGTGGGTCTGGATGACTACATCTTCGACATCTCCATCACCGCAAACCGTCCCGACTGCCAGTCTGTGCTGGGCATCGCCCGCGAGGTGGCCGCCATCCTCGGCAAGCCCCTGCACATGCCCGCCATGGACTACAACACCGTCTGCGACGCCGACGAGCCGATCAGCGTGAAGGTGGAGGCTCCGGACCTCTGCCCCCGCTACATGGCACACTACGTCCGCAATATCCGGATGAGCGAGTCTCCCCGCTGGATGAAGCGCCATCTGGCCCTGTGCGGCCTGCGCTCCATCAGCAATGTGGTCGATATTACCAACCACACCCTGCTGGAGATGGGCCAGCCCATGCACGCCTTCGACTTGAACAAGGTCGCCGGCCGCAGCATCACCGTCCGCCGCGCCGTGGAAGGTGAGAAGATCACCACCCTCGATGAGAAGGAGTTCACCCTGAACCCCAACAATCTGGTCATCTGCGACGCTGAGAAGCCGGTCGCTCTGGCCGGCATCATGGGCGGTGCAAACTCCGGCATGGACGACAACACCACCAGCCTGCTCTTCGAGTGCGCTACCTTCGCCCGCGACTCCGTCCGTAAGACCAGCCGCGCTCTGGGCCAGAACAGCGACTCTTCCGCCCGCTACGAGAAGGGCGTTGACCGCCACTCTCCCGAGCTGGGCCTTGCCCGCGCCTTGCACCTCATCCAGGAGCTGGACTGCGGCGACATCACCACACTGGAATACGATCTGACCGATGGCCGTCCTCTCGAGCGCAAGCACATCGTCACCACCCCGGCTAAGATCTGCGGCGTGCTGGGCATCACCGTGCCGGACCAGACCATGATCGACATCCTCAAGCGCCTCGAGTTCACCGTGGACGTGCAGGCCGACGGCAGCTGGGACGTCTCCGCACCCCTCTACCGTGAGGATGTGGAGAGCTTCCCCGACCTGGCCGAGGAAGTCATCCGTGAGTACGGTTATGACCACATCGTACCCACCTTCCTGAACACTGCCGCTGTCACCAACGGCGGTCTGAACTACGAGCAGAAGCAGCAGCTCAAGACCAAGCGTCTGCTGGCCGCTCAGGGCTTCTATGAGGCTTCCACGCTGGCGTTCTATTCCAATGCCGAGTTCGATATGCTCCACATCCCGGCAGAGGATGAGGCCCGCAAGGCCATCCGCATCCTGAACCCCATCAGCGAGAACCTGTCCGTCATGCGCACCCTGCTGGCACCCTCCATGCTGAACGTCATCATGGACAACCTCAAGAAGGGCAACGCTGAGGGCCGCCTGTTCGAGATGGCTCCCGTCTACCTCGCCAAGGAGCTGCCCATCAACGAGCATCCCCACGAGCGCCAGACCCTCTGCATCGGTGCCTTCGGCCCCGAAGAGGACTTCTTCACCGTCAAGGGCGCTCTGGAAGCACTGGCGGAGGGCTTTGACCTGACCTTCACCTATCAGCGTGAGACCACCAGCTGGCTCCACCCCGGCATCAGCGCCGCCGTCTACTGCAACGGCAAGCGTCTGGGCGTCTTCGGCAAGCTGGCCAACGAGATCAACGCGGAGCTGGAGATCGCCAAGGAGCAGAAGGACAGCCAGAACATCTATCTGGGCGAGCTGGACTATGAGGCTCTGATGTCCTGCGTCGAGGGTGAGCTGCGTTATAAGCCCCTCAGCCCCTACGCCGCGGTCAAGCGTGACCTGGCTCTGGTCTGCGACGAGGCTGTGGCCTGCGGCGACATCGAAGAGACCATCAGGAAGGCAAGCCCCCTCATCACGGAGGTCAAGCTGTTCGATATTTATCGCGGCGCAAACCTCGGCGAGGGCAAGAAGAGCATGGCTTTCTCCCTGACCCTGTCTGACCCCGCTGCCGAAGTCTCCAACGAGCAGGTGGAGCGCACCGTCAAGAAGGTGCTGGGCAACCTGAAGTTCAAGCTGGGCATCGAGATCCGCTAAACGGAAAGAATAAGAAATGAGTCCGTCTGTGCTGCTGGCACGGGCGGGCTTTTTCTTTGCGCCGATTTATGCTATACTTATCTTATATAGAAACACAGCAGGAGGATTCAGCGTGGAGGATTACCGCACCATCCGGGGAACAGCCATCGGAGAATACGAAGAGAAGAAGAGCCGCTTCATTGCGCAGCTCTCCTTTGCAGACAGCGAGGAGAAGGCCGTGGCCTTCCTCGAGCAGGTGCGCGCGGCCAACCGTACCGCCCGCCACAATGTCTATGCCTACCGCCTGCGGGAGGGGAGCCGGGAGCGCTACTCCGACGACGGCGAACCGGCCAAAACAGCGGGTACGCCTGCTCTGGAGGTTTTGCAGCACAGCGGACTGACCGACCTCATCGTGGTCATCACACGATACTTCGGCGGCGTGCTGCTGGGGACCGGCGGCCTCGTCCGGGCCTACACCACCGCCACGTCCCGCGCACTGGAAGCCGCCGAGGTGGTGACGGTGCGCAGCGTGGTGTCGCTGGATGTGACGGTGGACTACGGCCTCTATGAGCGGGCAGACCTGCTCATCAAGGCGGCGGGCGGCAAGCTGGCCGAACCGGAGTTCACCGATAAAGTCACCCTCCGCTGGCAGATGCCGGAGCATACCGAAGGGCCGCTGCTGACGCAGCTGCAGGAGCTGACCCGCGGCACGGCGAAGGTGGCAGTGAGCGAGCCGTTCTATGCGGCGTTTTAAGAGCGCTTTACCGGTAGAACCTCTCAGTCTGCTTCGCAGACAGCTCCCCTGGTAGGGGAGCCCTTGGCAGGCCGGGCCACTTCCTACTGGACGCCCGAGGTCCGATATGGCGCAAAAGGGCGGGCCTTGCTACAGAGGGCAGCAGCTTCTGGACAACGCACCTTGTCAAGCTGCCGCTGCCCTTGACAGCGGAGCACTCCTGTTCCCGAGACATCGTGCTTTGCTCGTCCAGCATGAACCTGACCGACATGCCAAAGCCTCCCCTCGATAGGGGAGGTGGCTGCGCCAGAGGCGCAGACGGAGAGGTTTCGCCCACGGCAGCGTCGAAACCAAACGGAAAAATGATAAATGCCAAAAATTACCAAATGGCAAGTCGAAACATTTTCTGACGAAGAGACACGGATTTTCCCCCTTCGACAGGGCAAATCGGTTACAATAGCCGCAGACGCGGCATTGGGATCGGCCGCGCGCGGAGAGGAGGGAAAACGAGAGAAAAAGGAGGGACACAGGATGGATGTGCGCACACGCACCGAAGAGATCGAGCGGCTGACGCTGGCCCCGTGGGCGACGTTCAGCGATGCAAGCCGGGGCAGGCAGAGACCGGAGGAACAGGACCCCATCCGCCCTGTGTTCCAGCGGGACCGCGACCGGGTGCTCCACTGCAAGGCATTCCGGCGGCTCAAGCAGAAAACGCAGGTCTTCCTCTCTCCGGAGGGCGACCTCTACCGCACCCGCCTGACCCACACGCTGGAAGTCTCCCAGATCGCCCGCACCATCGCCCGGGCGCTGCGGCTCAACGAGGATCTGACCGAGGCCATCAGCCTCGCCCACGACCTTGGCCACACCCCCTTCGGCCACGCCGGAGAGCGGGCGCTGGATCAGCTCACGCCCGGCGGCTTCAAGCACTATATGCAGAGCCTGCGGGTGGTGGACAAGCTCGAGAAGGACGGGCAGGGCCTCAACCTGACCTGGGAGGTGCGCAACGGCATCGTCACCCACACAAAAGGCAGATGGGCCGCGACGCCCGAGGGCCGCATCGTGCGGATGGCCGACCAGATCGCCTACGTCAACCACGACATCGAGGACGCCGTCCGGGCCGGTGTGCTGGACTCGGCCACCCTGCCGAAGGACTGCACCGCCGTGCTGGGCCAGACGAAGTCCGCCCGCATCACCACCATGATAAACAGCATCCTCGCCCACAGCGACGGGGATGTGGCAGTCGGCGCGGAGGAGAATGAAGCCTTCCTCGCCCTGCGGGACTTCATGTATGCCACCGTGTATGTGGACAAGACCGCCAAGGCCGAGGAGCAGAAGGTGGACAAGGTCATCGGGGAGCTGTACGAGTATTATCTGGCCCATGTGGACCAGATGTCCAACTTCTACGTCCAGCTGGCCTATCAGGACGACCCCGAGCGGGCCGTCACCGACTATATCAGCGGCATGAGCGACGAATTTGCCATCCGGACCTTTGAGGACGTCTTTGTGCCTCGCAAGTGGCACGTTTTGTAAAAAGGAGCGCCGAACATCTTTATGATCCCACACGAATATATTGAAGAGCTGACCCGCCGCACCGACATTGTGGAGCTGGTGGGCGGCTATGTCCAGCTCAAGCGGAAGGGCCGGCTCTACGGCGGTCTGTGTCCCTTCCACAGCGAGAAGACCCCCTCGTTCTACGTCTATCCGGACACCCAGAGCTTCTATTGCTTTGGCTGCGGTGCAGGCGGCGATGCAGTGACCTTTACCAAAAAGATAAACAGCATCGACTACGTGGAGGCCGTCAAGCTGCTGGCCCAGCGGGCCGGTATGCCCGAGCCCACCGAGGACGACAAGACGGGCCGTCTGCGCAGCCGCATCCTCACCATGAACAAGGACGCGGCCCGCTTCTTCCACGCCTGCCTCAACTCCACCGTGGAGGAGGCCCGGCAGGCCCGTGCCTACTGGCGTCGGCGCGGCCTCGACGACAAGACCATCAACCGCTTCGGGCTGGGCTACGCCCCCGACGACGGGCAGGCGCTCTACCAGCATCTCCGGGACAAGGGCTACAACCAGCAGGAGCTGGACGCCAGCGGCCTGTTCAAGCGGAGCCAGTCAGGCCGCATCTACTGCCTGTTCTGGCGGCGGGTCATGACCCCCATCTTTGACCTGCGGGGCAACATCATCGCCTTCGGCGGCCGTGTGCTGGACGACTCCAAGCCCAAGTACGTCAACAGCCCCGAAACGCTGGTCTACCACAAGTCGGACACGGTGTTCGCGCTCCAGATCGCCAAGCGGAGCGCTTCCCATCGGTATGTCCTCTGCGAGGGCTACATGGATGTCATCTCCATGCATCAGGCGGGCATTGACACCGCTGTCTGCGCCTGTGGCACGGCCCTGACGCCCGACCAGATCAAGCTCATCAGCCAGTATGCCGATGAGGTCATCCTCAGCTACGACTCCGACGAGGCGGGCCAGAAGGCCACCCTCCGCTCGCTGGAGCTGTTCCGCAACAGCCCGGTGCGGGTGGGCGTTCTGCAGATCCCGGGCGCGAAAGACCCGGACGAGTACATCAAGAAATACGGTGCCGACCGCTTCAAAGCCCTGCTGGACGGCGTGGGCAATGCGCTGGACTTCCGGCTGGGCCGTCTGCGCAGTCAGTACGACCTCAAACAGGATGCTCAGCGCCTCGAGTACGTCAAGGAAGCGGTGGAGATGCTGGCCGAGCGCTCCAACCCCACCGAGCAGGAGGTCTACGCCGGGCGTCTGGCCGAGGAGACGAACATCTCCAAGACCGCCATCATGGCCCAGCTGGCCGACGCCGTGAAGAAAGCGGGCAGCAAGCGCCGCCGGGAGCAGAACCGCGCCCGCCTGCAGGAGGGGGAGATGAACCAGATCAAAGTCCCCTACGGCGCAGGCCGGGGCGCACTGGGCATGGCCAGTGCAGAGCAGCGGCTTCTGGCCGCCATGCTGCGGGAGCCGGGCTATATCGATAAGGTGAGCGCCCAGCTCAGGCCGGAACAGTTCCTGCAGCCCCAGCAGAAGGAGCTGTACGAAGCCATGCTCCGCTGCAGGGAGCAGGGGGTGGAGGTGAGCCTCGCCACCCTGCGGGCCTTTGTCAGCGAGGAAGCTCTGAATGAATTGAGCCGTCTTGCGGCACAATACAGCGATGTGAACTGTACGCCGGAGGACATCAAGCTCTATCTGGAACGCATCGCCCGGGGGACTCCCGTGGCCAGCCGCGCCGCCAGTATGTCAACCAACGATATTGAACAGTATCTCCAGTCGATGCGGGAACAAAAGCAGGGAACTGCTGACGCAGAAGATTCGGTCTGATCTCTCCACCGGCTGGGGCCGGAAGGAGAAGCACAGATGCAGAAAATGTCACAGACGGAAGAAATGGCGAAGATGCTGGCGGGACGCGCCCGCCGCCATGTCCTGACGCCCGAGCAGGTGAGCCGTGCCATGGAAGAGCAGGACTTCGACCCGGCGGGGCTGGACGAGCTGTATGCCGCACTGGAGACGCGGGGCGTGCAGGTGGCCGAGGAAGAGACAGAGCTGCCGCTTCTGGACGAAGAACAGATCGGAAAGCTCGAGCATGAGCTGTCCGCCGAAGGCGTGGCGCTGGACGACCCGGTAAAGACCTATCTGAAAGAGATCGGCCGGGTGCCGCTGCTCTCGGCGGAAGAAGAAGCCGCCCTTGCCCGTGCCGCACAGGCAGGGAACGAGGACGCCCGCCGCCGTCTCAGCGAAGCGAACCTCCGCCTCGTCGTCTCGGTGGCAAAGCGGTATGCCGGGCGAGGCCTGCCCTTCCTCGATCTGATCCAGGAGGGCAACCTCGGCCTGATGAAGGCGGCGGAGAAGTTCGAGCCGGACCGGGGCTTCAAGTTCTCGACCTACGCCACCTGGTGGATACGCCAGTCCATCACCCGGGCCATCGCCGACCAGGGCCGCACCATCCGCATCCCGGTGCATCTGGTGGAGAGCATCAACCGGGTGAAGAAGACGGCGGGAGAGCTGCTGCGCCGCACAGGCCGGGAGCCCACCGCCGAGGAGATCGCCGCCCAGCTGGACATGGAGCCCGCCCGGGTGCGGGAGCTGATACAGCTGGCTCAGGACCCCATCAGCCTCGAGACGCCGGTGGGAGAGGAAGAGGACGCCCACCTCGAGGACTTCATCCAGGACGATGAGGCAGGCGTCCCCGCCGACGAGGCCGGGCGGCAGCTGCTCCGCCGGGAGCTGATGAATGTGCTCAAGAGCCTGACGCCCCGGGAAGAGCGGGTCATTGCCCTCCGCTTCGGTCTGGAGGATGGCCGCGCCCGGACGCTGGAAGAGCTGGGCCGGGAGTTCAACGTCACCCGGGAGCGGGTGCGCCAGATAGAGGCCAAAGCCCTGCGCAAGCTCCGCCACCCCAGCCGGGCCAAGCGCCTGCGGGATTATCTGGATGAATAAACCGGATTGCAAGAGTAAATGGTGACAAAATGCACAAGGGTGTTTTTGTCTGGAACGTAAAAAACAAAAAAATCAACCCCAAAATCGCGCAAAGCATACACGTTCCCGGGTGTCCGATAAAAGAGGGCGTCCGGGAATTTTTTTGCCTCAAAACGGAAAAATGGCTTGACAACAGGGGTTTCAGGGTGTATACTGCACTAGTATCACATAATGGCCTAGTGCGCCAAAAAGGGAGTTTGCGCAGCATGAGCGGAACGGGTCTTACCGAAAAGTTTGTGCAAAACGCCGGACTTCTGCGCGCGGTGCAGGCCGAATTATGTGTGTCTGCTCAAATTCGACCTGCATTTTGCAACATCCGTAGAGTATAAAAGTAAGGAGTGGTTGATTTTATGATGAAAGTCAAGCCCGTCAAGCTCGGCAAGACCGAGCGCATGAGCTTCTCCCACATCGACGAAGTCATCAGTATGCCGAACCTCATCGAGGTCCAGAAGAACTCTTATCAGTGGTTCCTGGACGAGGGCCTGAAAGAGGTCTTCCACGACATCGGCACCATTGAGGACTACACCGGCAATCTGGCACTGAGCTTCGTGGACTTCCGTCTCGATAAAGAGCCCAAGTACAGCATCAAAGAGTGCAAAGAGCGCGACGTGACCTATGCGGCACCCCTGCGCGTCACCGCCCGTCTGCTGAACAAGGAGACCGGCGAGGTGAAGGACCAGGAGATCTTCATGGGCGACTTCCCCCTGATGACCGACGCCGGCACCTTTGTCATCAACGGTGCAGAGCGCGCCATCGTCAGCCAGCTGGTCCGTTCTCCCGGCGTATTCTACGGCCATGATCACGATAAGGTGGGCAACGACCTGTACAGCGCCACCATGAACCCCAACCGCGGCGCCTGGCTGGAGTACGAGACCGACGCTTCCAACGTGTTCTATGTCCGTATCGATAAGAACCGCAAGCTGCCCGTCACCGTGCTCTGCCGCGCACTGGGCCTGTCTTCCAACGAGGACATCCTGAACTACTTCGGCGAGGATGAGCGCATCCTTGCTACTCTGGAAAAGGATACCACCAAGAACACCGAGGAAGGCCTGCTGGAAGTCTACCGCAAGCTGCGCCCCGGTGAGCCTCCCACGGTGGAGTCCGCTACCAGCCAGCTCAATATGCTCTTCTTCGACCCCCGCCGCTACGACCTGTCCCGGTTCGGTCGCTATAAGATGAACAAGAAGCTGTCTCTGGCACGCCGCATCATGAACCACATCGCCGCCGAGAACGTCGTCGCTCCTCTGACCGGCGAACTGCTCATCGAGAAGGATGCCAAGATCACCCGTCAGCTGGCTGAGGCCGCTGACAACGCCGGCGTCAACATCGTCGTGCTGAACATCGAGGGCAAGAAGGTCAAGGTCATCACCAATGGCTGTGTTGACGCTCAGGGCTTCTTCTCCTTCGATGTCAAGGAGTGCGGCATCAACGAGCGCTGCTCCTTTGAGGAGATCAGGAAGATCCTCGACACCACTTCGGATGTGGAAGAGCAGAAGGAGCTGCTGCGCCGCAACCACGACCAGCTCATCGGCCGCACCGTCACCGTGACCGACATCCTGTCTTCCATCAACTATCTGAACGGCCTGGGCCACGGCATCGGTACCACCGATGACATCGACCATCTGGGCAACCGCCGCATCCGCAGCGTCGGTGAGCTGCTGCAGAACCAGTTCCGCATCGGCTTCTCCCGCATGGAGCGCGTCATCCGTGAGCGGATGACCCTGCAGAGCCAGGACCAGAGCGTCATCACTCCGCAGGCTCTCATCAATATCCGTCCTGTGGTCGCCGCCATCAAGGAGTTCTTCGGCTCTTCTCCGCTGTCCCAGTTCATGGACCAGAATAACCCCTTGGCTGAGCTGACCCACAAGCGCCGTCTGTCTGCTCTGGGCCCCGGCGGTCTGAGCCGTGACCGCGCAGGCTTCGAGGTCCGCGACGTCCACTACAGCCACTATGGCCGTATGTGCCCCATCGAGACTCCTGAAGGCCCCAACATCGGTCTGATCTCCTATCTGGCATCCTACGCCAAGATCAATGAGTACGGCTTCGTTGAGGCTCCTTACCGCAAGGTCAAGAAGACCTACGACGAGAAGGGCCGCCTCATCGACCAGGTCGTCACCGACGAGGTCGAGTATATGACCGCTGACGTCGAGGACGAGTACGTCGTTGCTCAGGCCAACGAGCCTCTGGATGAGACCAAGCACTTCAAGCGCGCCCGCGTTTCTGCCCGCCGCCGCGACGACATCCTGGAGATCGACGCCGAGAAGGTCGATTATATGGACGTCTCGCCCCGAATGATGGTCTCTGTCGCCACCGCCTGCATCCCCTTCCTGGAGAACGATGACTGTAACCGTGCTCTGATGGGCTCCAACATGCAGCGTCAGGCAGTGCCTCTGATGGTCACCCAGCAGCCCATCGTTGCTACCGGTATGGAGTACAAGGCTGCTACCGACTCCGGCACCGCTGTTCTGGCAAAGAACGACGGTATCGTTGAGAAGGTGGACGCTGACCATGTCGAGGTGCGCAACGCTCAGGGCGCCGTGGACAACTATTCTCTGGTCAAGTTCGCCCGCTCCAACGCAGGCACCTGCATCAACCAGCGCCCCATCGTCGAGGTGGGCGAGAACGTCAAGGCCGGTCAGGTGCTGGCCGACGGCCCCGCAATGCGCAACGGCGAGATCTCTCTGGGCAAGAACGCCCTCATCGGCTTCATGACCTGGGAGGGCTACAACTACGAGGACGCCGTCCTGCTGAACGAGAAGATCGTCCGTGAGGACGTTTACACCTCTATCCACATTGAGGAATATGAGACTGAGTCCCGCGACACCAAGCTGGGACCCGAAGAGATCACCCGCGACATCCCCAACGTCTCTGAGGATGCTCTGAAGGACCTGGACGAGCGCGGCATCATCCGCATCGGCGCCGAGGTCAAGAGCGGTGATATTCTGGTCGGTAAAGTCACCCCGAAGGGCGAGACCGAGCTGACCGCTGAGGAGCGCCTGCTCCGTGCCATCTTCGGCGAGAAGGCCCGCGAGGTGCGTGACACCTCTCTGCGTGTGCCTCACGGCGAGTACGGCATCATCGTGGACGTCAAGGTCTTTACCCCGGAGAACAGCGACGAGCTGCAGCCCGGTGTGCGCGAGGTCGTCCGCTGCTACATCGCTCAGAAGCGCAAGATCAGCGTCGGCGATAAGATGGCAGGCCGCCACGGCAACAAGGGTGTCGTTTCCCGCATCCTGCCGCAGGAGGATATGCCCTACCTGCCCGACGGCACCCCGCTGGACATCGTGCTGAACCCCCTGGGCGTTCCTTCCCGTATGAACATCGGTCAGGTGCTGGAAGTCAACCTGGGCTACGCTGCCAAGGCCTGCGGCATCAAGGTCATGACCCCCGTCTTCGACTCCGCCCGCGAGGCTGACATCGGCGATACCTTCGATACCGCCCGCGAGATGTGGCACGGCGAGAATGCTCCTGCATATCCCACCAAGCTCCCCAAGCTGATGGGTGAGAAGGGCCACATCATCGACTTCTCCAAGATCGAGCTGGACCGCGACGGCAAGACCACCGTTTACGATGGCCGTACCGGTGAGAAGTTCGATAACCGCGTTACCGTCGGTTATATGTACTACCTCAAGCTGCATCACCTCGTTGATGATAAGATCCATGCCCGTTCCACCGGCCCCTACTCTCTGGTCACCCAGCAGCCTCTGGGCGGCAAGGCCCAGTTCGGCGGCCAGCGCTTCGGCGAGATGGAGGTCTGGGCTCTGGAGGCTTACGGTGCTGCTTACACCCTGCAGGAGATCCTGACCGTCAAGTCCGATGACGTCGAGGGCCGTGTCAAGACCTACGAGGCCATCGTCAAGGGCGAGCCCATCCCGCAGCCGGGCATCCCCGAGTCCTTCCGCGTCATGCTCAAGGAACTGCAGTCTCTGGGTCTGGACGTCGTGGTCCAGGACAAGGAAGGCAACGAGATCGATATGCGCCAGAACTTCGACGACGAAGAGACCGGCTTCGATATGCGTGATGTTGCCGGCACCGAGACTGTCGCCAACGAGAACGAGCTGCTGAACGATTACACCATCAAGGACGCCGATGCTGGTTTCGATGATCCCTCCGTGCTGGAGGATGACAACTCTGCCGCTGCAGAGTCCGCTTCTGACGAAGTGAACATCGACGAATAATAAGGCCCCTTTGAGAAAGCTGTGTTTCCCTGCGCGGCGCGCGTGCTGCCGCCGCAGGGCAGGGGAGGGCAGCGGGTCTTCCAACGTCAACTGTTATCATCGAGACTATAAAGATTAAGAAAGGGTTCGTTTCATGGAAAACAACGTCTTCGATTCGATCAAAATCGGCCTTGCCTCTCCTGACCAGATCCGCAACTGGAGCTATGGCGAGGTGAAGAAGCCTGAGACCATCAACTACCGCACCCTGAAGCCGGAGCGCGACGGTCTGTACTGCGAGCGCATTTTTGGACCTACCAAGGACTGGGAGTGCCACTGCGGCAAGTATAAGCGCATCCGCTATAAGGGCAAGATCTGCGACCGCTGCGGCGTCGAGGTGACCAAGGCCAAGGTCCGCCGTGAGCGTATGGGCCACATCGAGCTGGCCGCTCCTGTGAGCCACATCTGGTACTTCAAGGGCATCCCCAGCCGCATCGGCCTGATGCTGGACATCAGCCCCCGCCTGCTGGAGAAGGTCCTCTACTTTGCAAGCTATATCGTCACCGATCCCGGCCTGACCCCGCTGGAAAAGAAGCAGCTGCTGACCGAGAAAGAGTACCGCGAGATGCGCGAGCGCTACGGTGACGAGTTCGAGGCTGCGATGGGTGCTGAGGCCGTTCAGGACCTGCTGAAGGAGATCGACCTCGACCAGCTCAGCGCTGAGCTGACTGCCGAGGTGGAGAAGTCCTCCGGCCAGAAGAAGGTGCGTATCCTGAAGCGTCTGGAAGTCGTCGAGGCTTTCCGCGTTTCCGGCAACCGCCCCGAGTGGATGGTCATGGACGTGCTGCCCGTGCTGCCGCCTGACCTGCGCCCCATGGTCCAGCTGGACGGCGGCCGCTTCGCCACCTCCGACCTGAATGACCTGTACCGCCGCGTCATCAACCGCAACAACCGTCTGCGCCGCCTGCTGGAGCTGGGCGCTCCTGACATCATCGTGCGCAACGAGAAGCGTATGCTGCAGGAAGCAGTTGACAGCCTCATCGACAACGGCCGCCGCGGCCGTCCCGTCACCGGCCCCAACAACCGCGCATTGAAGAGCCTTTCCGATCTGCTGAAGGGCAAGCAGGGCCGCTTCCGTCAGAACCTGCTGGGCAAGCGTGTTGACTACTCCGGCCGTTCCGTTATCGTCGTCGGCCCTGAGCTGAAGATGGACCAGTGCGGTCTGCCCAAGGAGATGGCTCTGGAGCTGTTCAAGCCCTTCGTCATGAAGGACCTGGTCGAGAAGGGTGTTGCCAACAACATCAAGTCTGCCCGCAAGATTGTCGAGCGCGCAAAGCCCGAGGTCTGGGACAGCCTTGAGACTGTCATCAAGGGCCACCCCGTCCTGCTGAACCGCGCACCTACCCTGCACCGTCTGGGCATCCAGGCCTTCAACCCCGTGCTGGTCGAGGGACGTGCCATCAAGCTGCACCCCTTGGCCTGTACCGCATTCAACGCCGACTTCGACGGCGACCAGATGGCAGTCCATCTGCCCCTGGGCGAGGATGCCTGCCGCGAGGCCAAGATGCTGATGCTGGCTTCCGGCAACCTGCTGAAGCCCTCTGACGGCGCACCTGTCACCGTTCCTACGCAGGATATGATCCTGGGCAGCTACTACCTGACCACCGTTCGTGAGAACGAAGAGGGCGCAGGCAAGGTGTTCCGCGATGAGAACGAGGCTCTGATGGCTTACGCCGAGCATGTCGTCACCCTGCACGCCCCCATCAAGGTGCGCCGCACCATGGTCATCGACGGCGTGGAGCGCACCGGTCTGGTGGACGCCACCGTCGGCCGCATCATCTTCAACAACCCCGTGCCTCAGAATCTGGGCTATATCGACCGCACCGACCCTGAGCACTGGCTGGAGTACGAGGTCAGCTTCCGCGTGACCAAGAAGACCCTGCCCGACATCATCTCCCGCTGCATGACCCGCAACGGCAGCCGCAAGTGTGCAAAGATGCTGGACGCCATCAAGGCACAGGGCTACAAGTACTCTACGCTGTCCGCTATCTCCGTCGCTGTCTGCGACGCTGTCATCCCGCCCCAGAAGGACGAGCTGATCGCCGACGCCGACAAGCAGGTCTCTCAGGTCAGCAAGCTGTTCAACCGCGGCCTGATCTCCGAGAACGAGCGCTACTCCCAGACCATCAACATCTGGCAGGCTACCACCGACAAGGTCTCCAAGGCTCTGGCTGCAAACCTGCCCGAGGACAACGAGATCTTCATGATGGCAGACTCCGGCGCGCGTGGTTCTATGAACCAGATCAAGCAGCTGGCCGGCATGCGCGGCCTGCTGGCAAACACCGCCGGTAAGACCATCGAGATGCCCATTCGTGCGAACTACCGCGAAGGTCTGAATATTCTGGAATACTTCGTTTCCGCTCGCGGCGCTCGTAAGGGTCTGGCCGATACCGCTCTGCGTACCGCTGACTCCGGCTACCTGACCCGTCGAATGGTCGATGTCTCTCAGGAAGTCATCGTCCGTGAGATCGACTGCGGCACCACCGACGGCCTGTGGGTCTCCGAGATCCACGAGGGCAAGGAGAAGATCGAGAGCTTCCGTGAGCGTATCATCGGCCGTTATGCCGTGGGCGATGTCCTCGACCCCGTCACCGGCAAGGTCATCGTTCCCGAAGGCAAGATGATCGACCTCTACGATGCAAACGACATCGAGGCCGCAGGCATCACCAAGCTGAAGATCCGCAGCCTGCTGACCTGCCGCGCCAAGATCGGCGTCTGCGCACACTGCTACGGCAGCGATATGGCAAACGGTGAGCCCGTCCAGCTGGGCGAGTCCATCGGCGTCATCGCCGCAGAGTCCATCGGCGAGCCCGGTACTCAGCTGACCATGCGTACCTTCCATACCGGCGGTATCGCATCTGCTGAAGATATTACTCAGGGTCTTCCCCGTGTCGAGGAGCTGTTCGAGAGCCGCCGTCCCAAGAGCATGGCCATCATGAGCGAGATCTCCGGCGTCGTCTCTCACGACGATACCAAGAAGAACGTCGTCATCAAGGTCACCGGCAAGGACGAGAACGGCGCTGAGGTCGTCAAGAACTACTCCATCCCGTTCACCCAGCACGCACGTGTGATGCCGGGCGACCGCGTGGAGAAGGGCGACATCATCACCCGTGAAGGCGTCCTGTATCCTCAGGACATCCTGGCCATCAAGGGTCTGAGCGATGTTCAGAACTACCTCATCAGCGAGGTCCAGAAGGTCTACCGTCTGCAGGGCGTTGAGATCAACGATAAGCATATCGAGGTCATCGTCCGTCAGATGTGCCGCAAGGTCCGGGTGACCGACTCCGGTTCCTCCGACCTCATCGGCGGTGCTCTGGCAAACCGTCTGGAAGTCGAGAACGTCAACGCCGAGCTGCAGAAGCGCATCGACGCCGGTGAGCAGGGCATCAGGCTGGTCGAGTATCAGCAGGTGCTGCTGGGCATCACCAAGGCTGCTCTGGCAAACGAGTCCTTCCTGTCTGCCGCCTCCTTCCAGGAGACCACCCGCGTGCTGACCGAGGCCGCCATCAAGGGCAAGGTCGATCCGCTGGCCGGTCTGAAGGAGAACGTCATCATCGGTAAGCTCATCCCCGCAGGTACCGGTCTCCCGGAGGTGCGTGAGGATTTGAAGCGCCGTGAGGAAGAGCGCGACGCCGAGGTCGCCGCTGAGCTGGCAGCTGCCGCACGGCAGTAAGCCCTCTCAGTCACCTACGGTGACACTATCCGGGTTGCGGCTCTCTCGCAGCGGCATGCCCTCTCAGTCACCTACGGTGACAGCTCTCCCAGAGGGAGAGCCTTTGGCAGGTCGGGCAGCTTTCGCTTGACTGCTGAAAGTCTAATATAACGCAAAAGATAGTGCCCTGTTACAGAGGGCAGCAGCTTCTGGACAAGAGCACCTTGTCAAGCTGCTGTGAATCTCTGTAGCAGGGCACTACTGTTTCCGGATAGGGATAAACTTTGCTCGTCCCGCGTGGGCCTGACCGGCACGCCAGTGGCTCCCCCTTTGGGGGAGCTGTCACCGAAGGTGACTGAGAGGGCATGTCGTTGCGGAAGAGCTGTCGCCTCAGCGACTGAGAGGTTCTGCCAGTAAATCGCTCTAAAAACCTTTCGGCGAATAAAACAAAAAAATATTGGAAAAACTGTTGACATTCCTGATGAAAACGGGTATTATATAACTGTTGCGCGTCCCACACAGGGATAGCGCGGCAAAAAAGTCGGAAAACATCCGATGTTCATCATTAAGAAAGGAGAAAACCAATGCCTACTTTTAACCAGCTTGTACGCAAAGGCCGTCAGGTCCTGGCTACGAAGAGCACTGCTCCCGCACTGCTGAAGACTTACAACTCTCAGAAGAAACAGTATTCTGATCTGAACAGCCCCCAGAAGCGCGGTGTCTGCACTGCAGTCCGTACCATGACCCCCAAGAAGCCTAACTCTGCTCTGCGTAAGGTCGCCCGTGTCCGCCTCACGAATGGTATCGAGGTCACCTCTTACATTCCCGGTATCGGCCATAACCTGCAGGAGCACTCCGTCGTGCTGATCCGTGGCGGTCGTGTTAAGGACCTCCCCGGTGTGCGTTACCACATCATCCGTGGTACTCTGGATACCCAGGGTGTTGCAGGCCGTAATCAGGCCCGCTCCAAGTACGGCGCAAAGCGTCCTAAGGCCGGTGCTGCAAAGAAGTAATTGAGGAACGAACCGCCATAAACGGCTTTCCATTATATAAATAACAAGTCCGCAGAAACGTGCGGAGGGCAACAGTTTATGTAAGGTCAGCTCTTTGTGACACAACGGGAGTTTTATTACTTTCGAGTACCGATGATATCATTCTGTGAAGGAGGGAAGAAAGATGCCTAGAAGAGGTAACATTGCTAAGCGCGATGTCTTAGCTGATCCTATTTACAATTCCAAGATGGTCACCCGTTTGGTCAACAGCGTCATGCTGGACGGCAAGAAGGGCGTCGCTCAGAAGATCGTTTACGAGGCTTTCTCCATGATTCAGGAGAAGACTGGCAACGATCCTCTCGAGACTTTCGAGAAGGCGATGGAGAACATCATGCCCAGCCTCGAGTGCAAGACCCGCCGTGTTGGCGGCGCTAACTACCAGGTCCCCCTGGAGGTCAGCCCCGCTCGCCGCGAGACTCTGGGCCTGCGCTGGCTGACTGCTTACAGCCGCAGCCGTGGTGAGAAGACCATGGCCCAGCGCCTGGCTGCTGAGATCATGGATGCTGCCAACAACACCGGCAACGCCGTGAAGAAGCGCGAGGATACCCACAAGATGGCCGAGGCCAACAAGGCTTTCGCTCATTTCCGTTATTGATCTGTTCTGTAGGAGGTTAATTTCATGGCTACTCCCAGAGAAGTTTCTCTTCAGATGACGAGAAATATCGGCATTATGGCCCACATCGATGCTGGTAAGACCACCACTACCGAGCGTATTCTGTACTACACCGGCATCAACCACAAGATCGGCGAGGTTCACGACGGCGGCGCTACCATGGACTGGATGGTTCAGGAGCAGGAGCGTGGTATCACCATCACCTCCGCAGCTACCACTTGCTACTGGAGCCACTCTGAGACTCAGAAGGACCCCGTTGCATTCAAGAAGAATCGTCACCGCATCAACATCATCGACACCCCGGGCCACGTTGACTTCACTGTTGAGGTCCAGCGTTCTCTGCGCGTCCTGGACGGTTCTGTGACCGTTCTGGCTGCTAAGGGCGGTGTCGAGCCTCAGTCTGAGACCGTCTGGCGTCAGGCTGATGAGTACAAAGTTCCCCGTATGGTGTACGTCAACAAGATGGACACCATGGGTGCTGACTTCTTCCGCTGCATCAAGATGCTGCACGATCGTCTGCACGCCAACGGCGTGGCCATCCAGCTGCCCATCGGTCAGGAGGATACCTTCCGTGGCATCGTTGACCTGGTCGATATGAACGCTGAGGTCTACTACGACGATATGGGCAACGATATGCGCACCGAGCCTATCCCCGAGGATATGCGCGAGCAGGCTGAGGAGTATCGCAACATCCTCGTTGAGACTGTTGCCGAGAACGACGAAGAGCTCATGGAGAAGTACCTCGAGGGTGAGGAGATCACCCGTGAGGAGCTGAAGGCTGCTATCCGCAAGGAGACCATTGCGAACACTCTGGTCCCCGTTGTCTGTGGTTCTTCCTACAAGAACCGCGGCGTGCAGAAGCTGCTGGACGCTATCGTTGACTATATGCCCGCACCTACCGATGTCGAGGACATCAAGGGTGTGAATCCTGAGACCGAAGAGCAGGAGACCCGTCCGTCTTCTGACGAGGCTCCCTTCGCAGCTCTGGCCTTCAAGATCGCTACCGACCAGTTTGTTGGTAAGCTGGCATACTTCCGTGTCTACTCCGGTAAGGTCGAGGCAGGTACTACTGTCTACAACTCCGTGAAGGACAGCAAGGAGCGTATGGGCCGCATCCTGCAGATGCACTCCAACCACCGCAAGGATATCGACTGCTGCTACGCAGGTGATATTGCTGCTGTCGTTGGTCTGAAGAACACCACCACCGGTGATACTCTGTGTGATGAGAACCATCCCATCATTCTGGAGTCCATGAAGTTCCCCGAGCCCGTTATCCGCGTCGCCATCGAGCCTAAGACCAAGGCCGGCAACGAGAAGATGGGCATCGCGCTGGCAAAGCTGGCCGAAGAGGATCCTACCTTCAAGACCTACACCGACGAAGAGACTGGTCAGACCATCATCGCCGGCATGGGCGAGCTCCATCTGGAGATCATCGTTGACCGTCTGCTCCGTGAGTTCAAGGTCGAGGCGAACGTCGGCGCACCTCAGGTCGCTTACCGTGAGACCATCCGCAAGGAGGCCAACCAGGAGACCAAGTACGCTCGTCAGTCTGGCGGTAAGGGCCAGTACGGTCACGTCAAGATCAAGATCGAGCCCAACGAGGCAGGCAAGGGCTATGAGTTCGTCAATGCCATCGTTGGCGGCGCTATCCCGAAGGAATACATCCCGGCTATCGACAACGGTATCCAGGGTGCTATGAAGTCCGGCGTTCTGGCAGGCTATCCTGTCGTTGATGTCAAGGTCACTCTGTATGATGGCTCTTATCATGAGGTCGACTCCTCTGAGATGGCCTTCTCCATTGCAGGTTCTATGGCCTTCAAGGATGCTATGCGCAAGGCTGATCCTATCATCACCGAGCCCATTATGAAGGTCGCTGTCATCGTTCCCGATGAGTATCTGGGCGATGTCATCGGTGACCTGAACTCCCGCCGTGGTCAGATCCAGGGCATGGAGGCAATGGCTGGCACCCAGCGTGTCAACGCATTCGTTCCTCTGGCTCAGATGTTCGGCTACGCCACCGACCTGCGCTCCAAGACCCAGGGCCGTGGCCAGTATGTCATGGAGCCGTCTCACTACGAGCCGGTGCCTAAGAACATCGCTGATCAGATCATCGCAGGCCGCACCAAGGGCTGATCGTTGAAAAACGGATAAAGATTTTGCCGGGGTAGTGTAGCTCCGGCAAAATTTCCTGTAAAACACTTGATTTTACAGGTGGAATCTAGTAGAATAGTTTTGCAATGCAATTCTGTATTAGCAGGACTGTTGTAACCAATATCAAAACCTAATTTAAGGGAGGATATTCCAATGGCTGAAAAGGCAAAGTTCGACCGTTCTAAGCCGCATGTTAACATCGGCACCATCGGTCACGTTGACCACGGCAAGACCACTCTGACCGCTGCTATCACCAAGTACCTGGCACTGAAGGGCGACGCAGAGTTCATGGACTACGCCAACATCGATAAGGCTCCTGAGGAGCGTGCTCGTGGTATCACGATCAACTCCGCTCACGTTGAGTATCAGACCGACGCTCGTCACTATGCTCACGTTGACTGCCCGGGCCATGCTGACTACGTCAAGAACATGATCACTGGTGCTGCTCAGATGGACGGCGCTATCCTGGTCGTTGCTGCTACCGATGGTCCCATGCCCCAGACCCGTGAGCACATCCTGCTGGCTCGTCAGGTCGGCGTGCCCTATATCGTTGTCTTCATGAACAAGTGCGATATGGTCGACGACGAGGAGCTGCTGGATCTGGTCGAGATGGAGATCCGTGAGCTGCTGTCCGAGTACGACTTCCCGGGCGACGACACCCCGATCATTCGTGGTTCCGCTCTGAAGGCTCTGGAGGCTCCCAACGATCCCGATGATCCCGCTTACGAGTGCATCAAGGAGCTGATGAACGCTGTCGATACCTATATCCCCAACCCCGATCGTGAGGAGGACAAGCCCTTCCTGATGCCCATCGAGGATGTCATGACCATTTCCGGCCGTGGTACTGTTGCTACCGGTCGTGTTGAGCGTGGCGTTGCTAAGGTTGGCGATGCAATGGAGATCGTCGGCATTAAGCCCGACCGTCTGTCCACCACCGTCACCGGCCTGGAGATGTTCCGTAAGTCTCTGGACTATGCTGAGGCTGGCGATAACATCGGCGCTCTGCTGCGTGGTGTTGACCGTACCCAGATCGAGCGTGGCCAGGTTCTGGCTAAGCCCGGTTCTGTTCATCCCCACAAGGTCTTCGAGTCCCAGGTCTACGTTCTGACCAAGGACGAAGGCGGCCGTCACACCCCGTTCTTCTCCAACTATCGTCCTCAGTTCTACTTCCGTACCACCGACGTGACCGGCATCATCACCCTGCCGGAAGGCACCGAGATGTGCATGCCTGGCGATAACGTCATGATGCACGTTGAGCTGCTGACCCCTGTCGCTATGGAAGAGGGCCTGCGTTTCGCTATCCGTGAGGGTGGCCGTACCGTTGGTTCCGGCGTCGTCGGCAAGATCATTGAGTGATTTTGACCCTTCGCGCCTGTTCTAAGGCAAAAGGTTGAACTTACAAAGAGCCTTCCCATTCCGGAGAGTGGGAAGGCTCTTTTTGCGCTATCAGATCCTCTGCCCGAGATGGCAGGGGATTTTTGTTTTTTGCCAAAAAGTGCTTTACAAATAAAGGTTGTTATGGTATGCTGACATTAAAGAGCAAAGATGTTGGAGAATGGAGGACGGCACTATGGCGTTTGACTATAAGAAGGAGTACAAGGAGTTTTATCTTCCACCCAGGAAGCCGGGTATTGTGACTGTTCCGCCGATGAATTTTGTGTCTGTACAGGGCAGGGGAGACCCCAATGAACCAGGTGGAGAGTATCAGGCGGCAATGGAGTTGCTGTATGGCATTGCCTTTACCATCAAGATGAGCTACAAGGGAAGCCATAAGATCGACGGTTACTTTGAATATGTTGTCCCACCGTTGGAGGGTTTATGGCATCAGGAGGGGGTGGACGGTGTGGACTACGCCCACAAAGAATGCTTTGAGTGGACAAGTATGATCCGCCTGCCGGAGTTCGTGACCCGGGAAGAGTTCGACTGGGCGGTCCGGGAAGCGACAGCCAAAAAGAAAAAGGATTTCTCCAAGGTCGAGTTCTTCACCTACGATGAGGGCCTCTGTGTCCAGTGTATGCACCTCGGCTCTTACGACGACGAGCCGGAGACGCTGGCCCGGATGAATGCCTTTGCGGCAGAGCAGGGCTATGCGGTGGACTTCTCTGAGACGCGCTTTCACCACGAGCTCTATCTCTCTGACCCCAACCGCACCGCGCCGGAAAAGCTGAAGACCATCCTGCGACACCCGCTCAAATCAAGCTTGTAGTCCAGCCCCAAGGCCGTTATAATAGAAGAAAAAAGCCGCTGTCTGGCGGCGGAAAACGAGGAATGGATATGAAGCTTCCCGAGAAGAAACAGCGCTGGGTCTATCATGCAGAAGCTCTGCCGCAGACGGCAGGCGAGGGCGTCACCCGTCGGGTGCTGGCCTACACCGACGGCCTGATGTGTGTGGAGAACACCTTCGAAAAGGGGGCCGTGGGCGCACTCCATCACCACCCCCACACCCAGATCACCTATGTGGTGTCGGGTGCGTTCGATTTCACGGTGGACGGCGTGACCCGCACTGTGAGGGCAGGGGATACCATCCTGAAGGAGGACGGCGTGGAGCACGGCTGCGTCTGCACCGAGGCCGGCATCCTGCTGGACATCTTCACCCCCATGCGGGAGGACTTCGTGTAAAATAAAATGAGCCGCAGCCCATCCCACCGGGGAAAGGCTGCGGCTCGTTTTTATGCGCTGAAGCTCAGGCAGCAGTGGAAGAAGCGACCTCGGAGGAAGCAGCCTCAGAAGATGCGGCCTCGCTGGAAACCTCAGAAGAGGAAGCCTCGCTTGCAGCCTCGGAGGAAGCGCTGTTCTCCTCAGCGACAGCGGAGGTGGAAGCAGCCTCAGACTGAGCGGCAGCAGAAGCAGCCTCAGAGGTAGAAGCAGCAGTAGAAGAAGAGCTGCCGCAGGCAGTCATGCTGACAGCCAGGACCAGAGCAGCAACGGTAACACAAACATTCTTGAGTTTCATATCAAAAATCTCCTTGCTTTTGAAAAACAGTTTTGCGGAAGGCTGTACAGGTGAAGCCTTTCCACAAGAAGATATTCTAGTCCGTTTTCGAAAAAAATCAAGCCCTTTTTTGACAAAGATTCTATTTTCTGAAGAGATTCTACATTTTTATTATAATTTATCGCCAAAAGTCAAGGATTTTTGACGTGCAACAATGAAACACTCCGGGCTTTTCCGGGAGAGAAAAGCATGGTATAATAGCTTCATGATACAGGTTGGAAAACGACAGAGAGGTAGAAGATCATGGACATCAAAAAAGTGGCAGTTCTGGGAGCCGGTGCGGTCGGCTCCTACGTGATCTGGGGGCTTTCGGCCCGCAGGGACATCGAGCTTGGCGTGGTGGCCGAGGGCCCGCGCGGCGAGCGCCTGAGGAAAGATGGCTGTGCCATCAACGGCAAAATCTACCGCCCGGCGGTCTGGACGCCGCAGGAGGCGCATGACGCCGACCTTCTCATCGTCTGCCTGAAATACGGCGCACTGCCCGGCGCACTGGACAGCATCAAAGCCGTCACCGGCCCCCATACCACCATCATGAGCCTGATGAACGGCGTGGACAGCGAGGACATCATTGCCTCCGCCGTGGGTGGGGAGCATCTGCTCTACTCCCTCATCAAAGTGGCGTCTCACAAGGAGGCGGACGGCTTCCATTTTGACCCGGCGACCACCGTTGGCATCATCTTCGGCGAGAAGGAGCCGCCCTGCGACAGCCCCCGTGTCAAGGCCGTGGAGGCCCTGTTCGGCGGCACAGAGCTGCACTTCCGGGCCACCGACTGCATCCGGGAAGAGATGTGGAGCAAGTTCCGCCTCAACGTCTGCAACAACCTGCCCCAGGCCATCCTCGGCGCAGGCGTAGGCTGCTACCGTGACAGCGTCCATATGAAGGCCATCAGCGACGGCCTCCGCCGTGAGCTGGAAGCCATTGCCGCAGCCAAATGCATCGATATGCAGAAGGTGGATGCCGTGTCCGGCAAGGGCTGCGCCGTCAAGCCCTCGGCCCGCTACTCGACGCTGCAAGACCTCGACGCCGGACGCCATACCGAAATCGATATGTTCTCGGGTGCGCTCATCCGGATGGGCAAAGAGCTGGGCATCCCGACGCCCTACAATGCGTTTGCGTATCATATGATAAAAGCGCTGGAAGAGAAGAACGACGGTAAGTTTGATTATACCGGCCCGAATCAGGAAATGACATGGGCAAAGTGACAGGAGAAATGCAGATGAATATTACGGTCTATCTGGGGGCCAATGAGGGCAGCGACCCGGCCCTGAAGCAGGCGGTGGAGGAACTGGGCCGCTGGATCGGCGAGAGCGGGAACGCGCTGGTCTACGGCGGCTCCCGCAGCGGCCTGATGGGGCGTCTGGCCCACAGCGTTCTGACGGCGGGCGGTGAAGTGACCGGCGTCGAGCCCCAGTTCTTCATCGACTCCGAGGTGCAGTATGACGGCCTGACCAGGCTTATCGTCACGCAGGACATGACCGAGCGCAAGATCAGGATGATAGAGCTGGGCGACGCCTTTATCGCGTTCCCCGGCGGCACCGGCACGCTGGAAGAGATCGCCGAGGTGATGTCCAAGGTCTCGCTGGGTCATCTGGACGCGCCCTGCATCCTCTATGACCTCGACGGCTACTACGCCGGGCTGAAAGCTCTGCTGGCCCACATGGTCGAGATGGGGCTGTCCAGCCCCGAGCGGCAGAGCGGCATTTATTTTGTAAAGGATCTGGACGAGATAAAGAGCATCCTGAAACGGGCATAAGAAAAGCGCTGGAGGCGGTGTAAAGGCTTCCAGCGCTTTTTGTTGTCTGCTTACATGGAGATGACGCCCAGCGCGTTTGCCACCGAGCTGATGAGGATGACGGCCGCGAAGATGGGGCAGAGGTATTTTATCATAAAGTTGAAGATGCGCTTGCGGCGGAAGGGCTTGCCTTCCAGCGTGACCTCCTCCTCGATTTTCTCCACACCGATGACCCGGGACACCAGCAGGCAGGTGGTGATGGCCGCGATGGGCATCATGACGGAGTTGGTGAGGAAATCGAAGAAGTCGAGGAACTGCATCCCGAAGACCGTGAACCGGGCCAGAGGGCCGTAGCCCAGAGCCGACAGACTGCCCAGCACCAGCATGATGATGCCGATGAGGACGGTGGCCTGCTTACGGTTCCAGCCCAGCTCGTCCTCGAAGGTGGAGACGGCGCTTTCCGTCAGGGCGATGGAGCTGGTGACGGCGGCGAAAAGCACCAGCGTGAAGAAGAGGATGCCCACCACGGTGCCGAGGCCCATGCTCTCAAAGACCTTCGGGATGGTGATGAACATGAGGGCCGGGCCGGCCTGCAGGGTGTCCGGGTCGCCGCCCGAGAAGGAGAAGACCGCCGGAATGATCATCAGGCCCGCCATGATGGCAATGGCCGTGTCGAAGATCTCCACGTTCTCGGTGGACTCCTCGATGGAGACATCCTTCTTCATGTAGGAGCCGAAGGTGACGAGGATGCCCATTGCGATGGAGAGGGAGTAGAACATCTGCCCCATGGCGGTCACGACGGTCATCCAGGAGAAGTGGGAGAGATTCGGCACGAGGAAATACTTCACCCCCTCCAGCGCACCCGGGCGGGTGACGGAGTAGCCCGCGATGATGACGGACAGCACCACGAGGATGGGCATCATCACCTTGGAGACCCGCTCCACGCCGTTGCGCACGCCTGCAAAGATGATGGCGAGGGTGAAGATGGTAAAGATAACAAAGCATATCTCCGCCGAAGCGCCGCTGGAAATGAAGGCCGAGAAGTAGCCGTCTGTGGCCAGCTCACTGCCGTGGCCGCTGATGTAGTCGGCCAGATACCGGATGACCCAGCCGCCGATGACCGAGTAATAAGGCACGATAAGGATGGGGATGATGGCGTTTATCCAGCCGCCAAAGGAGCGCCTGCCCTTGCGGACGGCGGCGAATGCGCCCACCGGGCTTTTCCTGGTCATCCGGCCCAGCGCCGTCTCGGCCACGATCATGGTGTAGCCGAAGGTGAAGGCGAGGATGATGTAGATGAGCAGGAAAATGCCGCCGCCGTACTTTGCTGCGAGGTAGGGGAAACGCCAGATATTGCCGAGGCCTACCGAAGCGCCTGCCGCCGAGAGGACAAAGCCGATCTTGCCCGAAAAGGCGCTTCGCTTGTGCTGATTTTGGTTCATTGGATTCTCCTCTTTTCACAAATTTGAATAAGTCCAGTGTAACACTGCCGCAAGCGGGATTCAACAGATTTTCCGATAAAAACCGCGAAACTCATCGAAAGAATCGAACGGCAGCATTAAAAAATAAGCACAGAGGCCCAAAGACCTCTGCGCATGAAGATACAGATTCAGTCCACTACCGGCACATCCAGCCCGAATTCCAGCGGGCGGAAACGGGGGCAGACATTCTCCGTGATGCAGATGACCGACGCGGCCAGGCGGCTGCCGATCTCACAGGACTGGGCCAGATTCTTGCCGTAGGTCAGGCCGATGACCGTACCGGCAAAGAAGGCGTCGCCTGCGCCGGTGGTGTCGATGACGTCCACCTTCTTGGCGGGTACGACGCCGCACTCGCCGGTGTGCTTGGCGTAGACGGCACCCTGACCGCCCATGGTCACCACCATGCTGGTCATGTTGGCGCTGTGGACGTTCCGGGCCAGTACCTGAGCCATCTGGCTGGGGGCGAGATGCTCGTAGTCGTCCGAGAAGAGCAGACCGGCCTCCTGCTGGTTGCAGACGAAGCAGTCGATCTGCTGCAGATAGTCGCGGCGCTCCATGGCGATGCTCATGTTGGAGACTGCGGCAAAGACCTTCTTGTTGTATTTCTTGGCATAGCGGAGCACCTGCTTGACCGTGTCTTTCTCGAGATCCAGCTCGATGGCGATGGCGTCGCAGTCCTTGAAGATCTCGTCGCCCTTCTCCTCCAGCAGGGTGGTCAGCGGGGTGGTGTCAGGGCGCTTGGAGATGGCGGCGTGGACGTCGCCGTCGTTGTCAAAGATGGCCAGCCAGGTCCCCATGCCATCGGGGACCTTCTGGATGTACCTGGTGTTGACCTTGTGGTTGTCCAGTTTATTGATGACGTCCTGGCCCATGCCGGTGTCGTCCACCAGACCCACGAAGGTGGGGCGCAGCTCCACATTGGCGATGTCCTCCGCCACGTTCCGGCTCACACCGCCATGCACCTGTTCAATGCGGCCGGCGTTCCGTCCGCCGGGGATGTAGGTGGAGAGGGGATAGCCCTTGATGTCCACGAAAACTGCGCCGATGACTACGATTCCCATATTTGAAATTCCTTTCCTGAATAAGAACTCTCGTTGACTTCTGTCCTATTTACGCTTCTTCTGCCTTTTGCGCCCGAATATCGTCGCCCATAAAGAGGAAGGGGACAAAAGAGGAGAGGCGGCTGGAGATTTTTTCGGTGTAGAGCTTTTCCAGCAGAGCGCCGTCGGTGATGTTGGTGGTGACGATGGTGGGCAGCTTCGCGCCCAGACGGTTGTTCAGCAGGCTGTAAAGGGTGCTGATGAGGAAGCTGGAGTTGAACTCGGAACCCAGGTCGTCGAGGATGAGCAGGTCGGCCCCGGCGGCGGTGCGCAGGAGCATCTCTTCCTCCCCGGCGGGGTCGGAGCCGAAGTGCAGGGCCTCGAGCTTCGAGAAGAAGTCGGGGCTGGACACATAGATGACGTCGAAGCCTTTTTCAAGCACCTCTCCGGCAATGGCCAGAGCGGCATGGGTCTTGCCCAGACCGGCGTTGCCGAGGAGCATCAGGCTCTCGCTGGTGGTATCAAATTCGTCGGCGTAGCCGCGCAGGTCGTCCAGAAGGGTGGACATATAACTCCGCACCGGCTCGCCGAGGGAGGCGTCCATCCGGGCGGGGTAGTAGCGCAGCTCCATGGTATCGAAGCTGGAAATGGAGAGGCTGGACAGAGCCTCGATCTCCGACCGGCGGAGCTGCTGCATCACCTTGTGGACGCAGCTGCAGGTGCGTCCGTCCACAATGCCGGTGTCTTCGCAGAGCCTGCAGGTGAAGTGCGGCTCCAGTGCGTCGGCGGGACGGCCGCTGGAGGCCAGCAGGTCGGCCAGCTTTTTGCGGGCATCGGTGAGGGCCGCAGCGGCATCGGTGCGGTCCCTGCCCGCCGCACCGGCCAGTGCGCAGCGGATGCCCCGCACCCGCACCTCTTCTTCGGCGTGGCGCAGCCCGGGGACAGCGGCCTCGGCCTCAGCGCGGGCGTCCTCCGCCTTGGCCCGTGCGGTCTGACGACGGCGGGCGACGGTGCGCAGGGCTTCCTGATACAGTTCGTTTTTGGTACGCATAGTGTCTCCTTATGCCGGGGGTCACTCGGACTTTTTCTTGAGGGTGCGGCGGCGGGCAGCGTTCTTGAGGAAGTCGTTGCCGCTGGGGGTCTCGCGGTCCACCCGGATGTTCCGGCTGGCTCCGGCAGCGGCCACCGGAGTGCGCACATCGTGGATATTGCGCAGCCCCTTGGCGTTCCAGGTCTTGAGGATGCTGTTCCAGTACCACAGGTCGCGCTTCGGCCCGGCCTGCACAGCGGCCTCCTGCACCATGGCATCGTCGTAGCCGTAGACCTCATACCACCGGGCGATGGCTTTCCGCCCGCCGAGGGTAAGCTCGCTGTCCGGGATGCCCAGCAGGGAGGCAGCATACTGCTCCCGGGTCTGGCGGAGGGCCAGCAGCTTGAGGTGGGCGTCGGCCTGTTCGCCGGTCTCCACGCCCTCGGCCCGCCAGACCTTCAGCTCGTGGAGGACGGCGGCCATCGTCCGCTTGCCCCGGCTGGCCACATAGGCCACGCAGAGCATGACGGTCTCGGGGGCAAAGCCCTCCTGTACGTAGAGGTTGACCAGCTTTTCCATCTCGCTGTGGGTCAGCGGGCGGGCAAAGCCGGTCTGAGCGCAGTCGATGAGGCTCGAGATCATGGGGTCGGTGCGGCTTGCGGCGGCGATCTCCGCCCAGGTCATGGGGGCAGGGGCAGAGGGCTCTGCTCCCGGCGCGGCGTTCTCGTCGTAGCGCTCGAGAAGCCCCGCACCGGCCCAGAAGGAGAGGGCGCTTTCAGCAGAGATGCGGCTGCGCAGTTTGAGGTCGGCACAAATTTTTTCGGGGTCGGTGACGCCGGTGGCCAGCACATACAGCGCTACCCGGACGTTGTATTCCTCGGCGATGCCCAGCTTGGAAAAGATGAGCTGCGGCACCGGGATGGTGTCGCCCTTGAGCTCTTTGAGACGGTATATCATTTGCTTTCCCCGCTTTCTGCGTCCTTGTCCTTCGGCGGCGGTGACCAGGGCTCACAGTCCAGGATGGAGGGCCGCTGCTTCCAGAGCGCCAGGTCGGCGCTGTAGGCAGAGGACAGATACTCCGCCGCTGCGGCCCGGCCCTCGTCCGTCAGCGGAAAGACCATCTGCCGGCGCAGGGCGGGGTCTGTGCGGTCCAGCGCCCAGGGGTCGGGCCAGATGTCCACCGTGAGGATGGCTTCCTCCTTCTGTGCGCCCTCGCCGCCGTCCGGGTCAGGTACGCTGCGCTTGCCGGGCGAGAGCAGATAGCGCATCCCGTCTTCGCTGCCGCTGTATTGATTCTTGCACTTGAAATAGTGCAGAAGGGGTACAAAAATCATGGCGTCCCTCTCAGTTTTAGACTTGCTGAAATGATAAAAGCGCCAATTCTTGACGAATCAGCGCTCTTTTTGTGGAGCAGGATACGGGACTCGAACCCGCCGCCTACTGCTTGGGAAGCAGTCGCTCTACCGGATGAGCTAACCCTGCGTTTACTCATTTATTGTAGCAAAGGACGCGGGTTTTGTCAACCGCTTTTTGGCTCGATTTTGGTCGGAACCAGAAACTCCTCTGTCGGCAGCGTAGAAAATCAAATTTTACTTTATAGCAATTCAACTTTTTAATGCAACAGCGTTGAAGTGCCTATCGCAAGGGTGCCGTTTCGACAGGCACTATTTTTGAAAATTGCGATAAACAAAAAAGACCACCGTTCTGCCCGCAGGAAATAAGGGCAGGAGGGTGGTCTTTTGAACGGACTGTGACTTACAGCTCAGCCAGAGCGCGCTTGAGGTTCTGGGCGATCTGGTCAGGGCAGCTGGTGGGGCGGGGGCCGCAGGTGGTGCCTTCCATGCGGGCGATGGCGTCCTCAGCCTTCATGCCCTTGAGCAGGCGGCTGATGCCCTTCAGGTTGCCGTTGCAGCCGCCGATGACCTCGATGGACTCGATGGTGTGGTCATCGTTCAGCACGATGTGGGTCTCCTTGGAGCAGGTACCCTTGTTGGGGTAGCTGAAAGACTTGCTCATATTCAAACTTCCTCTCTTTATATCCGACTGACAGGCGAGTGGACTCGCGCAGTATCTTTATTATATCCCTGTCAGGTGGGGAAGTCAATCTGGCCCGGTCATAGAGCACCGCCCCGGCGCTTGCGGGCCAGTGCCTCGATGCGCGCGATCTGGTCGTCCCCGGTGACGCAGGCACCCACCGGGTGGGGCTTGCCGTGGTTCGCGCCGTGGAAGTCGCTGCCGCCGGTGACGATGAGGTCATGCTTCTTGCAGAGCTCAGCACACTCGGCCATATCCTCGGGGCTGTTGCGGGGGTGATGCACCTCGATGCCGTCGATGGCCCCTTCGGCCACCAGCTCCCGCAGCAGGGGCATGCTCTTGTACACCGTCGGGTGGGCGAACACCACCACGGCCCCGGCGGCCTTTGCCGTGGCCAGCACCTCCCGTACCGGAGGGTAAGCGGGGGAGTGGAGGCACTTGCCCCGCGGCTCCCAGCCGAACAACTCGTGATAAAGCCCGGTGTAGATGCCGTCGCACAGGCCCAGCTGCTGCAGCGCCTGCATGATGCCGCTCTTGAAGAGGACGCCGCTGTCCTGCGCATATTCCAGCGCCTGCTCGGTGCGGAACTGGGGGTACAGCGCCTCGATCTCCCGGCAGCTCTGCAGAGCGCACTCGTTGCGGCGCTGGCGCATGATGTCGCAGTGCCGGCGCAGGGCAGGGCAGTCGAGGTCGGGCCAGAAGGTCAGCAGGTGGACGCGGTGGCTGCGCTCGAAGTCGTAGCCGGTGAGCTCGGCGGCGGGGATGAGCCGCACGCCGTCCTGCACCGGGTGGTCGTAGGCGTACTGGGCGCTGAGTGTGGTATCGTGGTCAGAAAGAGCCAGAGCGCTCAGCCCCAGCCGCGCTGCCATCAGGGGCAGGCGGTGGATGGGAACAGAGCCGTCAGAACAGGTGGAATGAGTATGAAGGTCGCCAGCCATAAGTTACTTTCCCTCGATTTTTATAGATTTCTGCGATTAGTGTACCACAAAAATCATTGGGGAACAAGGGAGCCTTACACGGCCTTGCCGCCCACCGTGAGCGTGGAAGAACGGATGTGGTGGGTGAGAACGACTTCGGCGTCCTCGCCGCCCATGGCCAGCAGCTCGTCCACCGAGAGGGTGGTGGAGCAGAGGATGGTCTGGAAGGTGATGGTCTCGATGCCCTCAGCCCGCAGCTGACGCAGGGCGGCCAGCGAGATGCGGAAGGAGGCTGTGAACCGCCCGACGCAGACGGTGAGGGCATTGCCGCTCTGGGTGCTCGTGTAGGAGATGCGCTGGCCGTCCTTGTCGGTGACAGTCAGGCCGGGGAGGGAAAAGGCGGGTGCGGACGGGGTGGCAGAGCCGCCGTCAGAAGAGGAAGAAGACTCCTCGGGGATAACAGGCTTTTCCGGCTCCGCAGGGCGGGGGATGGGGACCTGACCGATGACCTTGCCGTCGGCATCGGTGGCGGTGACTTTTGCGCCCGGGCCCAGCTTGTCCTTGATGGTGTCGAGGACAAGCTCACTGCCTTTCTGCGAGAGGGCCTTGCCGTTGGGACTGCCGGCCTTGGCGGTCAGCTCGAGGCTGCCTGACAGATCGATGTCGTTGCTGTGGATGCCGCTGCCGCCGTTGCTGGAGCCGCTGCTGCCGCCAGCGGCTTCGACCGTACCGCCGGAGATGGCGACACGGTCGAAGCTGCAGATGCCGTAGCCGCCGACTTTGCCGCCGTTGCCGCCAGCGGCGTTGACCGTACCGTCGGAGACGGTGACGCCGCTGCTGCTGGAGATGCCGCTGCCGCCGTCGCTGCCGTTGCCACCAGCAGCTTTGACCGTACCGCCGGAGATGGTGACGCCGCCGCTGTCGCTGCAGATGCCGCGGCCGCCGAGGCCATTACTGCCCGTGCTACCGCCTCCGGTGGCAGTGACCGTACCGCCGGAGATGGTGAGGCTACCGCTGTGGATGCCGTCGCCGCCGGAGCCATAACTGCCCGTGCTATTGCCTCCGGTGGCAGTGACTGTACCGCCGGAGATGGTGACGTCGCCGCTGACGCTGTAGATGCCGTTGCGGCTGTCGCCACCTTGAGCCGTCAGGCTGTCATTTTCGTCGCCGGAGATGGTGAGGCTGCCGCTGCTGTTGCTGTAGATGCCGTTACCACCGGTGAGATGGTTGTCGCCATCCAGCTTAATCGTGGTATTGCCGCTGCCGGTCACGCTTACGGCGGCTTTGTTCCGGTTGCTGGTGTCGATGTTCACATCCTTGAGCGTGACCTCGACCTTGTCGTTCTTGTCCTCGGCGTTGATGGTCACGGTGTTGGAAGAAGCGGTGTCCTCACGATTTTTGATGATGGTGTCGGTGTCTTCCACCTCCTGATTCGCCCCCTGTGAGACTTTGTTTGTCCCTTCGGTCTCGCCTGCCTTCACGGTGATGTCACCATCCTCGATGTGCCATGTCTTTGCAAAGGCCGGGGCGGCAAGGGTGGTGAGCATTGCGGCGGTCAGAATAAATGCCGCTGCCCGCTGAGAGGCCGGACGGGGTGAATCAATACCCCCCCCCGTATGGAGGGGGCGACCCAGAACACACATCGCAAGTTTACGATAAGAGAGCATACAAAAACCTCCTTTGGATGTTGAAAAAATATGGACGTTCGATTGATACAATTATAGCATTTCTGGGGGGAGTCAAGCAAGCAAAACTGCATGAAATGCTGCTTTTCGTGCGTGAATGACAAAAAAACTATGAAAAAAGCCGGGTTTTGCTTTTCTGCACAAGGTATGGTATACTGGAAAAGAAAAATCAGCCATCCCGGCGGGAAAAAGGAGAAACGGAAACATGAAAACGAAATTTGGCATCGTGGGCTGTGGTTTCCTCGGCAATATCGTGGCCGACGCATGGGAGAAGGGCCTGCTGGAAGACTACGAGCCGGTGACCGTCTGGGTACGCAAAGGCGGCGATGGACGGATGCGGTAAGCCGCAGCCAAAAACGAAAAGGTCGCTGTGTCGGAGAAGTGCTCTGCGGCACAGATGGAAAACTGGAAGAAACTGTGCCGGAGAAGGCATGAAAAAGTACAAAGATAGGGGAGAGTGCTTCGATGGACTATATCAGAGTTACCAAAGAAAACATCGACAGGGAACACATCTGTTGTGCCATGTCCGGCAAACAGAGCCTTGCCAAAAAAGAATGGCTCAAGCAGCGCTTTGAGGAGGGACTTGTTTTTTACCGCAGTGCAGAGCGCGGCAAATGCTTTATCGAGTACATCCCGGCAGAAAACGCATGGGTACCCATTGATGCAGCAGGCTGGCTTTATATCAACTGTCTGTGGGTCTCCGGTTCCCTGAAAGGTCACGGCTATTCCAGCGAGCTGCTGGAAGAATGCCTTCGGGATGCCAAGGCGCAGGGCAAAAACGGCGTTTGCATCCTGTGTGCCGAGGGGCGCAAACGGGATTATCTCGCCGACTCCAAGTTTTTGACCCATAAGGGCTTCAAGGTCTCAGACATCTCCGATTGCGGCATCAACCTCATGTATCTGCCCCTTGCAGAGAATGCCCGGCCGCCAAAATTCAAGGACTGTGCCAAGCATCCCAGGGTGGAGGAAAACGGCTTTGTCCTCTACTATACCGACCAGTGCCCCTACACCTATTATTGGGTGCCAAAGGTGCAGGAGGCTGCAAAGGAACATGGGATCCCGTTCAAAGCCGTTCACATCACCGAGAAAGAGACGGCCCGGAATGTGCCTGCACCGGTCACAACATACGCATTGTTCCGGGATGGGAAGTTTGTGACCCAGAGCATCCAGTCGGACAAGAAATTTTTGAAATTGGCGGCAGAATAATTGAATCAGGCAAGACGCCAGACGCTCAGACGCAGTGCAGCCCATAGAATGGGGGTGCGCTGCGTTTTTTGGAGGATTTTATATGGAAGAAATTGTTGTATATGTTCACGGAAAGGGTGGTTCGGCACAAGAGGCCGAGCATTATAAAGCCCTATTCCCTAATTGTGAAGTAATTGGTTTCGACTACCACGCACAATCTCCATGGGAAGCCACGGAGGAATTTTCCGGATTTTTTACGGCAGTGCGGAAACGCTGCGGGAAGCTCACACTGGTGGCAAATAGCATTGGTGCGTTTTTATCTTTGTCCTCGTTGAATGAGAAATTGGTGGATACCGCTTATTTTATTTCTCCAGTAGTCGATATGGAGCAACTGATTTGCAATATGATGCAATGGGCTGACGTCTCCGAAGCAGAACTTGCAGAGAAGCAGGAAATCTCCACAACATTTGGCGAAACGCTGTCGTGGAAATATCTCTGCTATGTCCGAGAGCATCCGATTTCATGGAAAATCCCTACCCGCATTTTGTATGGGGAAAAGGATGCTCTGACCTCCATGGAAACCATAAAAGCCTTTGCGGAAAAGAACAACGCAGAGCTGACCGTTATGCCGGGCGGAGAGCATTGGTTTCATACAAAGGAGCAGATGCAATTTCTGGATCACTGGATAAAGAATAGGAGAGCCTGCAATGAAACAGAAAATAAGGACGGCTTCGCTTCTCCTGCTTATAGTTCTGGGAACCGGGCTGGTAGCTTGCCCTGCCTGCAGCAGGGCAGTGCTGTTCGGATCCCTCTGGGTCACAAAGCCGGCGTGTGACTTATGTGTACGCAAAAGAAAAGCAGCAGCGTTAAAATTACGCTGCTGCTAAAAGTGGACCTAGAGGGATTCGAACCCTTGACCTCTCGGATGCGAACCGAACGCTCTCCCAACAGTCTCGCTTTTGTGCAAACCTTATGCACTACGAGAAAAGAAAAATCAACGTATATTCGTCCATATAAAATGCCCTGCCAGCACAATGGACTTTCCTGACTGTAAGTACGACCACCAAGCCTCTGATTTTCAGGATGAAGCGATTTGGGATGTAATATGGTTGGCGGACAAGTGAGCTACAGGCCCTTGAGATGTAACTCATCTGGGGTTCAGATGTATCGCATCCCAATTCACAATAAAATACGATGTACCGTAAAAGCGCAACTTCAACTTTGAATGAATGGAAGCTGCGCTTTTTACATTTGACAACAAGTTGTAGATTGACAATAGGACTCATACACGATAAACTTTATATAGTATTATGTAGATCAGAAGGAGGCCAAACCATGAGCGTCAAGTACACTACCCCTGCCCAGCACAAGAGCAATCTCCGCAATGTGTACGGCACCTTTGCCATTGAGGGCATGACCATCAGCAAAGATACACGAAGCAACCTTGACCGCATTGGCAACGGTCAAGCCAGCTATCAACAGGTCGTGAATGAACTGCGCGCAAAGTACGCGAAGAAGGGCTGATTATGTTCTCAAAGTATGATGTCTACACCACAGTGCAGTCCGTGTACTGCTACCCGGATACGGATGTTCTGATCAACAAGTTGAACATCCGTGACAAAGCAGAACTGAAACAGGCCGAAGAAGAATTTACGGCAGTAAAACAGATGGCTCTGTTGCAGGAGCCAATCAAGGGACGTTTTACCAAAACTCACCTGTTTCGGATTCACCGTTTCCTTTTTGAAGATGTGTACCCGTTTGCAGGGCACATCCGCAAGGAGCAAATCAGCAAGGGCGACACGATGTTCTACCCGCCAGACCTGATTGACCGTGAATTGGAGCGTGTGTTCAAAACCATTCACTCCAAGAACCTGCTTGCCGAACAAGATGAAGAAAAGCAGATTCAGAATTTGTCGCAGACGATGGCAGAGCTGAACATCATTCATCCATTCCGTGAGGGAAATGGCCGTAGCACCCGTGAATTGATTCGCTGCATGGCGTTGGAATATGGTCTGCATATCAACTGGGGCAACACTGACCGGGAAACTTTGATTAACGTTGCAATCGCTGCCGTAGATGATGATATGGCATTCTGCAATGTTCTTAGACAGTGCATTGAATGAAAATCTGAATATCTCTGCGAAAAACGCAACATCTATTTTGATTAAATGGATGTTGCGTTTTTGATTTAGACCTTCAAACAGTTCTTACAATTGACGACTGTTGCAATATCTCTCATTTTCAAATGTGATTTAGCAAGAAGACCGATAATGTTTTTAGCATATATCTCAGCATTTTTATCGTCAGAAGTATAGATTAAAATCAGTTTTGACTTCGCTCGTGTGGCCGCAACATAGTGGTTACAAATATCTTGATCGGTTGCCAATCGATAATCCGATGCAAATAAAACAACCTGATCAAATTCCAACCCTTTAGAGGAATGAAACGTAATCGCAATTCGTTGTAGTCCATCTATATTAAATGCCGGATGAAATTTTTTATCGCAAATGGTTTCATACACTTTTTTACAATGCTCATCTTTCGTAGAGTAACCCAAAGAATTTGCTAATTGCTCAACTTCTTTGGCAAAGCTGTCCTTATCCGCTTGCTTAAGATATTCATCCAAATGCTTCAATGAAATTTTAATGGTCTGCAAAATATGTTTGTTTCCTACTACCTCATTAGGGTTTTCATCTCTAAGGTCGTAGGCCGAATATATGGGGAGAATAAAGTGCTTTGCAATAGCGTTATAAAGCCATGCTGCTTCAGTAGTAATATCCGAGATTGGAGTTTGAGGAACATATGTGAACTCTACTCCATTTTCTGTTAGTTCTTTTGCACCAATCTCAGAATTTGCGTTGCTGTATCTTAATAGAGCACATCTTTTGTTCTTGTCTAAATAAGGTACTACAGCCGAAACCCAATTTGCAGTTGTAGTACATAGCATAACTACCGAAGACAAATCATTGACCTCTTTATAAAGAGGTCTTGTCTCATCGCAAAGCAAATTAGAATAGTTTTGTATCTGCTGACAGGATCTATAATTATCCGTCATAACTTTTTTAGAGAAATCACCTCTGGTCCAAATACTCATAAACGCTTCAGGATATGCACCTCTCCACATATAAATCGACTGTTTTTCATCGCCAACAACGAAAGTATCTATTTTCAGAGTTTCACATAGATACATAAACAGTGCGTGCATATCTTTATCGCAGTCCTGATATTCATCTACATAAATTTTGAAATATTTGGATTTCAAATATAGCTGGCACGCACTTGAATTTTTCAGAATTTCAAGTGCCAGTTGAAATATAAAATTTTTCTTGCTGTTTATATATGAGCATAAGATTTGCTCCGTTCTTATTATTTCTATTCCCTCATCAAGAGTACCCACTCTCACAGAGTAGTCTGTACTCATATCGAGTTTATAGTCTTTACCATAGACATCTTTCATAAAGGGCTTGATGATTTCTTCGATGGCAAAACTATTGTTGGTTCCGATGAAATGCTCGCTTACATCAATGTTTAGACGATCTTTAATTTCGGCGGCGGCCTTAATTGTAAATGTAATTGCGGCTACTACTTTGTGTGTATGATTTTCTTCTATGTCATGCTTGATTTTGGAAACCATGGTATGCGTCTTTCCCGTTCCAGCACTCGCGCGAACAATTAAGTTCCCAGATGTTTCAACAATTTCTTTTTGTATCGGCGATAACATCATTCGGCAATCCTCTTTAGACAAGCAAAATTGTAGTGTTCAAAAATAAGTTCACAGTCGTTTTGGGTGAGTTTTTCGGCAAGTTCAACCATGTGATTGTTCTTTGCTTCCTGCAGATAGCCAATCACATTTCCATCGGCTGATGGAAGGTATTCAACCATTTTATCATGAATGACTTCATCCAAATCTTCTTCCAAACTGCATCTCGACAAATAGAGTGAATAATTGCTTCTAATTCGATCCAATGTTTCTCTATTTTTATCGTATAGCTCGCGCTTTGCCGCAACACTCTTTTCATTTACAGGATCTTCCGGAAGAATAGTTTCACCAATAAGACCATTTAATCGCATAAAACCTAACACGCTATATGTCTCTTTGTTACGCGGCTTTCTTAAGTCGTTATCTGTTTTCACAACATTATAAATTTTCAATGCGTTCAATATTGATTGGTAAGGCTTAAATCCAAATCCCCCCACCGAAAGTATATAAATCCCATCAGCTTCATAAAATGGATTCTTTTCAGAAAGAACTTTTCCGAATAAAACCATTTCAGAAGGTCCTTCAACGAGCAAAACTTTATCGGCAAAAATAGCTTCTGTCAATCCGCGATTTAGCATCTTGCGCTGCTCTTTGAATTCTTCGGGAACAACATAGAGAACACTGCGGCTTACGATTTTATCAGCATTGTATATGCGAACTAGATTCACCTGATCCATTTCTGCCAGTACATATGGTGAATGTGTTGTTATAAATAAATACCGATACTTGTTTTCAGAAAATAATACATGCGATAATGCAATTTGCATAGAGCGATGCAAATGGCTTTCAGGCTCTTCTATTAAAAACAAATTGATTTTCTTATCTTCTTCCTCTTTAGAAAGCAAATCAAAAATAGAATACACTAATAATTTCTTGCGTCCTTCACCTGAGGTGGGATATAGAGAATCATCCGCATCTTGTTTGATGTAGGGAACAATATTGGAATAAAGACCTTTTACAGCAATTTCAGACTTTACAGATACCGTTACAGCTTCATGTCTAAACTTTCTATATTCTGGAGCAATTTTTTCTTCAAAACTTTTTATGCCAGACAAACTGGAAATCTGTGCATTTAAACTGTTACAAGTTTGCTGAATATCTTCTAGGGTACTTCTATCTTGCTCGTCATTGTTTGCAAGAAGCGTATTAGCATTTTTCTTGAAAAGAGCATACAAATCCACATATGCATCTATGTAAATAACATTGAATACATAATCTATTTCAAAAAAAGTTCCATGAACTTTCATTTCCTCAAGTTCATTCAAGTCGCCACCCCAATATAGAATAGGTACGCCAACCATTTCTTTTTCATCGTAGGAGGCTGCTACTTTAATATAGACTTTATTTTGCCCTGAAAGAAGTGCACCTTTTAGCTTTGCCCGGAGTTTCTGACTGTCCGAATCACCTTGATCGCTAATATCAATCGTCACAATAATTTCAATCGGAGATCCTATATGTTTCTTGTAATAATCTGTATCATTAAAGTTCTGTCGCCTAATGTCCTTATCAAAAACAAATCTTAATGCATATAAGAAATTGGTTTTTCCAACATCATTCATGCCAAAAAGAACATTTTTATTTGTCAACGCTACCGATATGTTTTCAAAATTTCGGAAATTCTTAATTGTCACCATATCAAATTTCATGGCACCGCATCTCCTCAGATAGCAACTCTCTTTTTACTCTAGCTACGACATTTCTGCGTACAAGACGATTGTAATATACAAATTATATCACAAATTAAGTGCGATTCAACAAGAAAGTATTGAATCTGCGCTTTTATTTTTGTCCACAACACATTTCAAAAGGAGGATGCCTATGGATAAAGACTTTATGCTGAACTATTTTAACAAAGCGGTACAGCCTGAATGGGAGGAACTGCTGAAAACACCGCGCTACCAACCGGCAGCAAGTAAGTGTGACGCAATCGAACGGGAGTTCTTTCGGATGCTGAACGATGAGCAGAAACGCAAGTACCTTGATTTGGAATCCGCAGTCATACTGGCAGAATGTGATATCGCAGAAGCTATGTATATGAAAGGTGCCGCAGACCGTGAGTTGATGATCCGTTAATACCATGAGTTACGACTACTTCTATGGTCAGTCGGGCGAATTGTTCTCCTATTTCCGCATCCCCAAGGCGCTGTTCCAAGACCACCGCTTCCGGCAGATCTCCACCGATGCCCGGACGCTGTACGGCATTCTGCTGGACCGCATGAGCCTATCTGCAAAGAACGGCTGGCTGGACGAGCAGGGTCGGGTGTATATCATCTACACCGTCCGGGAAGTGCAGGAATCCCTCTGCTGCGCCGAGCACAAGGCGGTCAAGCTGTTCCGGGAACTGGAGGACACCGACCTCATCGAGCGTAAACGCCGTGGTCTGGGCAGACCCAGCCTGATCTACGTCAAGGACTTTTCTTCCGGCTTGCCAAAAGCGCAAGTACAGAATTGCACAAACAGCAATTCTGGTGCTGCCGAAAGCGCAATTCTGGTGCAGCCAAAACCGCAAGCAAATAAGACTGATAAGAATAAAACAGAGTGGAACGATCCTGACCCTATCTATTCCGGGGGCATCCGGGAGCAGCTCGAAGATTATTTTTATCAGGCATTGGAGGTAGACCTTCTGCTCCGGCTCTGCCCGGACGATGAGGACACCATCTACCAGATCGTAGACCTGCTTGTGGACACCTGTTCTACCAAACGCAAGATGTTGCGGATCGCCGGAGATGACAAGCCCACCGAGGTGGTACGCAGTCGGCTGAAAAAACTGAATGCTGACCACATCCGTTTCGTGCTGGGCTGTCTGGCAGAAAACACCGCCCCAGTGCGGAACATGAAGCAGTATCTGCTGGCGATGCTCTACAATGCGCCCACCACCATGAACCTCTACTATCAGAACAAGACGAACCACGACTTTGCGCGTGGTTCACCGAAGGCGGGGTGATGTTATCGCAAAGAAAGCTACGATTATCGCAGTCACCAATCAAAAAGGCGGTGTGGGGAAAAGCACCACCTGTGAGAATCTGGGCATTGGGCTGGCGATGGAGGGAAAAAAAGTCCTGTTGGTGGACACTGACCCACAGGGCAGTTTGACCATCAGCATGGGCTGGCAGCAGCCCGATGAACTGCCCACCACTCTTTCCACCCTGATGGCAAAAGCCATGAACGACCAGCCCATCCAGCCCGGCGAGGGCATTCTGCACCACGCAGAGGGCGTTGACCTGATCCCGACAAACATTGAACTGGCAGGGCTTGAAGTTGCCCTTGTGAACAGCATGAACCGGGAAAAGATGCTCAAGCAGGTGCTGGACAGTGCCAAGCGGGAGTACGATTTTATTCTGCTGGACTGTATGCCCTCGCTGGGGATGCTCACCATCAACGCACTGGCGGCGGCAGACGCCGCCCTGATTCCTGTGCAGGCACAATACCTGTCTGCAGAGGGTCTGGAACAGCTTTTGCAGACGGTGCAGAAAGTCCGGCGGCAGATCAATCCGAAACTGAAAATTGAGGGCATTTTGCTTACCATGACCGACAACCGCACCAACTACGGAAAGCAGATCAGCAATCTGATCCGGCAGGCATACGGAAAGCACCTGAAGGTGTTTGAGCAGACCATTCCGCGGTCTGTCCGAGCGGCAGAAACCAGTGCGGCAGGCAAAAGCATCTTTGCCTATGACCCCAAGGGCAAGGTGGCAGAAGCCTACAAATCTCTTGCAAAGGAGGCGCAGGCGGATGCCGATCGACAGCGGAAACTTAGCTCTGAAAGGGCTAGATGACCTGTTTTCCACCGAAGAAAACCGACAGGAGGAACAGCGGGAGCAGGTACAGCAGATTCCCATTGATGCGCTGCACCCCTTCACCAACCACCCCTTCAAGGTGTTGGACGATGAAGCCATGACCCGGACGGTGGAGAGTATCGCACAGTACGGTGTGCTGGCTCCGCTGATTGCCCGCCCTCGCCCGGACGGTGACGGCTACGAGATCATCTCCGGGCACCGCCGCCAGTATGCGGCTAAACTTGCCGGGCTGGATACCCTGCCGGTCATTGTGCGGCAGATGTCGGACGATGCTGCTGTGATATTGATGGTGGATTCCAATCTTCAGCGTGAACACATCCTTCCCAGTGAACGGGCTTTTGCCTACAAAATGAAGCTGGATGCAATAAAAAATCAAGGTGCTAGGTCAGATTTAACTTCTACGCAAGTTGCGCAGAAGTTGTCCGTCGAAAAAGTTGGCGATGATGCTGGGGTAAGTAAAGATACTATTCGCCGCTTCATCCGTCTGACCAACCTTATCCCCGAACTGCTGGACATGGTAGACGAAAAGAAGATCTCCTTTAATCCCGCTGTGGAACTGTCCTATCTGGACGAAAGCCAACAGCGGGATTTTTTAGAAGCCATGGATGGTACCCAAAATGCCCCATCTGTATCGCAGGCTCAGCAACTAAAGAAGATGGCGCAGTGTGGTGAGTTCACCTATGAAAAGGCGTTTGATATTTTGGGGCAGGAAAAGAAGAGTGAGCAGGACACCGTAACTATCAAAAACGACATCCTGCGAAAATACTTTCCACGCAGCTATACGCCTCGGCAAATGGAAGAAAAAATCATCCAGCTTCTGGATGCGTGGCAGAAAAAACGTCAGCGTGGCAACGAGCGTTGACGGCGTATAAGCCGATAAGACCCGCTTGGGTCTTTTATTTTTGCAAAAATTTGGAGGTAACGCCTATGAACAATACCATTCCTTTTCACTCCGCAACCCATGCTCCGCAGATCACGGTGGATGTAAACATCTTGTCTGTGTTGAAGCAGGCGGCATCCTGTTTGAGCAAAATGGCAAGCGAGAATGTCTACCTTGCCGCCATCGGCCCGGACATGGAACTGACCATTATCATGGAGGAGGATGCCCCTTCCATTCTGCCCTGTTTCGATGAGGGCGACGCTCTGATTTCCGTGAAGGGTGCGCCGCTGTTTATCAGCTACAATCCGGCGCAGGTCCTCAAGCTGGCTGGCAAGCGGTACCTGACCGGCCCGGTCATCTTCTACCGCACCGATGGGCACAGTGCCATCGTGTCCCTGACGGTGGAGGACATTTACCGCTTTCAGACCTATATGGAAAGTCACAGCACCACCCTGATGGCAGATGGGCAGAAGCTGACCTGCATCTGCATCGACTGAGGTGTGCTATGCTGAACTTTTTTATCGGTTTCGCTTTTTTTGAAGCGGGTGCTATTTTCGGCTTCTTCGCGGCAGCTTTGATGCAGGCGGCACGGAGCGGTGAGATCGGGCTGAACAGAAAAAAGGAGGATTCACATGGAAGAGAACACTCTGTCCGTGCTGAAAATTGCACCGGGACAGCATCCGCAGCAGGTCGAGATTGACAACGACCTGAAAGCCTTGCAGGAGGCGGTGGGCGGCTCGATTGATGCTGTTTACCTCTTTGCCGACCCGGTGGCCATCATCTGCAATGACGAAGGCAAGCTCATGGGACTGCCCCTGAACCGTGCCCTGCGGGATGAGGACGGGCAGATGTACGATGCCGTTGCCGGAGACTTTCTGGTGGTGGGTTTGGGCGAGGACGATTTTGCATCCCTGACCCCGGAACTGGCGCAGAAGTACGAGCAGCTTTTTCATCAGCCGGAAGCCTTTCTGAAACTGGGCAACCGTCTGCTGGTGCTGCCGGTGCCCGATGAACCGCCCACAGAAAAGCCCCGCACCAAGCCCTCGGCAGAGCATGACCGCTAAAATCACCCTGCTACACGGGAGGTGATGGCAGTGCAGGAAGAAATCGAACAGAAATCATTCAACATTATGATCTCCACCACAAAGCTGTCCGCCCGGACTGTCCTCCGGGCGGTAAAGGCGGCGTTTCGGCTGTACCAGTCCAAAACATCCCAAGGTAAGCAAAGTGTCCGCACCCTTCTGCGGCAGAACCGGGGCGTGTCCAGCGTGGAGATCAGCAAGACCGGCATCTGTGGTTTGGAACGCTATGCCAAAAAGTACGGCATCGACTATGCCATCCGAAAAGACAATTCTGAGGTGCCGCCCCGGTATCTGGTCTTTTTCAAAGCCCCGGACGCAGAAGCATTCAACTCGGCGTTCAAAGAGTATTCGGCATCTTTGCTGAACAAAGACAAACGCCCCTCGGTACTGGCACGGTTGCATGAACTGGTGCAGGCAGCGGCAGAACTCCCCGGCAAAGTCCGGCACAAGGAACAGGAGCGAGGACTGTGACCACGAAAAAGCTGACAAAGCTGATGGCTCTGTATCTGCCCTATATTTTGCTGGGACTGGCGGCAACCAACTTTGGCGAAGCATGGCGGCTTGCCGAGGGCAAGGAACTGGGCGATAAGATCATGTCCATGATGGGCACCATCCCGGTGGCGTTTGCGAATCCTCTGCCCAGCCTGCATCCGCTTGATTTGCTGGTGGGTTTGTGCTGCGGCGCAGGGTTACGGCTGGCGGTCTATCTGCGTGGCAAAAATGCCAAGAAGTACCGCCACGGCATGGAATACGGCTCTGCCCGGTGGAGTGCATAATCTTAACTGTAAACAACACCTTTATAGACGCAGGAGGGATATGCACATGAGCAATTACAATAAAATCACAGCCCTTTACTCCCGCCTTTCCGTAGGCGACGAGGACAGGGACGGCGGCGAGAGCAACAGCATACAGAACCAAAAAATCTTTTTGGAGAACTACGCCAAAGGACAGCAACTAACCAATATCCGGCACTACATTGACGACGACGAAAGCGGCAGGTTCTTTGACCGTTCTGCTTATTCCCGCATGATTGAAGATGTGGAAAGCGGCAAAATCGGTGTCTGCATTATGAAAGACCTTACCCGCTGGGGGCGCGACTATCTCCAAGTCGGCAACGCTATGGAGATTTTCAGACGGAACAATGTACGCTTTATCGCAGTCAACAACGGCATAGACAGCGAAAACCCTGACACATTAGAGTTTGCCCCTTTTATCAATATCATGTCGGAGTGGTACGCAAAGGACATCAGCAAAAAAGTGAAAACGGGCATTAAGACCAAAGGCATGAGCGGAAAGCCGGTTGCCACCGAAGCCCCTTACGGCTATATCAAAGACCCGGACAACAAGGACTTTTGGATAATCGACAAGGAAGCCGCCGAGGTTGTACGCCTTATTTTCCGTCTGTTTTTGGACGGGAAAAACCGAAACCAAATCGCCGTATATCTGACACAGGAGCAAATCCCGACCCCTACATTCTACATGAAAGACCGGGGGCGGGGGACTTGTAAAAATAAAACGCTCAATGAGAATAACCGCTACAAGTGGAACAAAGCCACGCTGACCCATATCCTCACGCGGCAAGAGTATTGCGGCGATGTAGTCAACTTCAAGACCGCAAAGCATTTCCGAGATAAGAGAAACCACTATGTAGACAGAAGCCAGTGGCACATCACAGAAAATGTGCATGAGCCGATTATCGACCGCACCGACTTTGAAAATGTGCAGCGGATTTTGGAAAACGCACCTGTCAAACGCCCCAACGGGGACGGAGAAATCCACCCTCTGTCAGGCTTGCTTTTCTGTAAAGACTGCGGCGCAAAAATGCACATCCGCATAGATTACAGGAACGGCGGCAAGCGCCATGTTGCCTATTGCAGCGAGTACCACAAGGGAAAAGCCAAAAATCCCAAGTGCAGCTCTCCGCACATCATGGACGCGGATCTGCTTATGCAGACCGTCGCAGATGTGCTGAAAAAAATCGCGGAATACTCTATCAGCAACCGGGCAGAGTTTGAAGCCTTAGTGAAAAAGAGCCTTGCCATGCAGCAGACTGACAAAGTAAAGAAACAACAGAAGCGTATCCCGCAAATCACGACGCGCCTTGAACAGATTGACAAGGTGCTGAATAAACTTTATGAGGACAACGTGCTGGGTACTATCCCACAAGACCGCTATGAGCAGATGTCGCAGAAGTATTCCGAAGAATACTACTCACTGAAAGCGGAGCTTGAACAGCTTAGGGAGCAGCTATCCGCTTTTGAAAACGCGGGAGGACGGGCGCAGAAGTTTGTAAAGCTGATAGACCGTTACGCTGACTTTACCGACCTTACCCCGACTATCCTCAACGAGTTTATCAGCCGGATTGAAGTGCATGAACGCGACAAGAAAAGGGCAAAACAGGCTATTCAGCATATCGGGATATACTTTAACCATATCGGCAGATTTGAAAATGAACTGACACAGCTTGCAGAGCCGACAGAGCAGGAAATCCGGCAAATGCGTGAGGAAATCGAAGAAGCAAGAAAGGAAAAGAGCCGAGCCTACCACCGCAACTATTCAAGAGAATACCGGGCGAGAAATCTTGAAAAGCAACGGGAGTATGACCGTATCAAAGCGCGGGAATATCGGGCGAAGAAAAAGGCGCAGGCTGCCGCTGCACTGTCCGCACCATAAAACAGAATAGCCAACATCAGAGAGGGATTTTCCGAACTACGGGAAGTCCCTCTTTTGCGCCCGGAGAAAGGAGAAACCGATTGACAGAAAAGAAAGGAACACCTACCCCACTGACTAAGCCGGACGGAGTTATCACGACACAGAGGAACGGGCAGACCATTGTTTCGGAGCTGTTTTTCAATCCCAACGGCACAGAAACATTCTCCGACAAGTTGCTGAAAACGATACTTGCCGACAGTCTGCGTTTTTCTGCGTCTGACGGTCAAGAGCCGGAAAAAACAGAAATCTTGCGATAACAGCCGCCCCGACGATACATTCCCCGTTTGGGCGGTTTTTATCGTCAAAAACGCCGTTTTACCCAAGTCAAGAGTCGAGGAAAACACCCGAAAAATGCCCCTATTGCGTAACAGGGGCGCAGAAAGGAGCTTGCATGAGAACAGGGCTTACCAAACAGGAAAAGACCACTGATATATGGTTTGACGAGAAAGACCCCCTTATCCATATCCGCACCCACAACACCAACCTCAAAAAGCGGCTTGCCGCTTATGCCGAGCAGTACCCCGACGAGTGCTGCAAGACTGACACAGACCCCGAAACAGGTTGCATGGAGTTTGATATTGCAAAGGGGCGTTTCTCTTTCCGTCTGACCGCCCCATACAGCGAGGAACGCCGGGAAGCAGCGCGGCGGTACGCCAGAGAGAACAACGCCGCCGACAGGCTAAAATGATGTAGATACAAGCACAGGTATTCAGGTAAATTGAAGAAAAACTTAATAATATGCGACTTTAATTTTGGCTCACGATTATGTATAATATACTTGAAAACAATTTTTGATAGCAAGTAAAGGAGTGAAAAAAATGTTACCAATTTCTGACATTATTATCCGTTCAATTAGCGGGTATGTGTTTATAGTTCCAATTCTCATATTGTATTTTTTATATCTTAGAAAATCGGGAAGAGAGCAAAGCCTTCTTCATATTGCTGCTGTATTTGTGTTTTGCTATTATCTATTTGGAATTTTAACCGTAGCAGGTATTGGCTATACAAGCACAATATCATTTAGTCCAAAGATTTCCCTGATTCCGTTTCTCGGTATGATAACCGGACCAATAGATACTATACTTAATTTAATTTTATTTGTACCTTTAGGAGTTTTCCTGCCATTTCTGTATAAAAAGTATCATCACATAAAGACAGTTGCATTAACTGGCTTTTTATTCTCTTTATCTGTTGAAATTGTTCAGATGTTTGGCTGGGGTTCATCGGATATAAATGACCTTATTATAAATACGGCTGGAGCCTGTTTGGGATATTGGATTTATTATCTGTTATCAAAAGCTTTGCCGAATAATTTTAGAAAAAAACTTCAATCCGAGAATGTTAATGGTACGGTCGAAGTGCTTTTGTTTGTAATATATATATATATGGTTATGGTTACAGTTCAACCCTGGGTAATCCATGATGTATTGAACATCGGATAAAGTGTTTTTTCAACAGCACACAACATAAATAAAATAACCCACTCACAAGGGCAGCCGAGAAAATCGACTGTCCTTTTTCTATGCCTATGAGCAGAAAGGAGCGACCAACCATGACAAAACCAAAAGAGAAAACCCGCGAGGAGCTGCAAGCCGAGATTGAGGACGGAAAGAAGAAAATCCGCCAGTTTGAGAACCGGGAAAAGATGTTGCGTCAGAAGCTGTCCAAAGAGGAACGCAGAACACGCAGCCACCGCCTTATCGTCCGGGGCGCAGTCTTTGAAAGCATTGTGCCGGAAGCAAAGAACATGACCGACGAGGAAGCCGCAGCACTTCTTAGGTTTGCACTGACGAGTGAGCCGGTACAGGAATATCTGAAAAAACGAGCCGAGAACGGGGACGCTGAATAAATCCCTTAGACACTAAGGGCGCACTTATACACCCTAACGGGCGTGTGCGCTCTGCCGAGGGCTTTATCTTCGCACAGGGATTTTACCCCGCGCTACGATTGGCGGCTTTGCCGCAGACAGGGGACGCTACACTTCCCCTGCGACAGCTTGCGCTGTCTACCCTTTTGTGTACTTGCGGAAATCGAACACCTTGCTACGCAAGCTATTCATTTTCCACAAGTTTTATATCCGCTATACTGGAGGTGATACCCATAGCCATTTACCATTGTAACATTAGCATAGTCAGCCGGGGCAAAGGCAAATCAGCCGTTGCCGCAGCCGCCTACCGAAGCGGCGAAAAGCTGACAAACGAGTGGGACGGAATGACCCACGACTACACCCGCAAAGGCGGCGTTGTCCATAACGAAATCATGCTGCCGCCCCATGCCCCACCCTCTTTCTCTGACCGTTCTACCTTATGGAACAGCGTGGAGCTTTATGAGAAAGCCGGAAACGCCCAGCTTGCGCGTGAGATTGACGCAGCACTCCCCATAGAATTATCACGAGAGGAACAGATACGGCTTGTCCGGGAATACTGTTCCTCTCAATTTGTTTCCAAAGGAATGTGTGTGGATTTTGCTATCCATGACACCGACAGTGGCAACCCCCATTGTCATATCATGCTAACTATGCGACCACTTGACGAGCGCGGCGCATGGGCGGCGAAGTCCAAAAAGGAATATGACCTTGACGAGAACGGCGAGCGCATATGATTTTGGAAGCCATGTATAATGGGGAGTTTTATCCCTGCGAGACAGTTGTACCTACATCACCGGAATACCGAAAGGCAGTCATAGCCTGTGAAAAGCTCATGGAGCAGTTGTCCCAGCGGCTCAGCAAAGAGGACTATGAGCTGGTGCAGGAACTCCGAGCGCAGACAGCAATCGCCCAATGTGAAGAAAGTGAAAGTCACTTCAAGTATGGCTTTTCCGCTGGGCTGATGTTCAGCAGGAAGCCCATGAACAAGTGCAGCAGAAGAAAGAAAAATAGATGAAGAAAGCCGCCTGAGCAGAAAGAAACTGTTCGGGCGGTTTCAGCATTCGCCAGTAGATTTATTCACACTCTTGTGATAAAATTTACTACAATAAAGAGCGTGATGGCACTAATTTTATGGGGGGATGCTTAATGAATAGAATTTTGAAAAAATTTTTACAGCGGGTGTCGATTTAAGTCCTGTGGGAGTTGAACTCCGTGAGGATAATACAAATTATTTTTGTACCCCAAAAGGGGCATCGGTTTTTGGATGGGCAGGGATAGATGGTATCCACTTCTGTTTCATTCGTGGATTTGGAGATGGTTTTCTCTGTCAGCCCCATGAATACTTCTCCTGATTATGTTCATCCAGTAGCTGAAAATTTTACCGACTTTCTGCGGCTTATACTGGCTTGTGGTGATGTGGCGGCAGTGGAACAAGCGTGGATGTGGAACGAAGCACAGTTTGAAGCCTTTCTCAATGAAAACCCTACAACCCAGGAACAACAGCAAACTTTATCGGAAATTTCAGAGAAGATGAATTTGTTGCCTATGGAACAACCGTGGACATATATCAAAAACCTGCAATCTTCCTTTGATTACAGTCAGATTAAATACACAGAAGATTATTACGATAATGATATGACTTCAGAGGCAGAATTGGTTGCCCCTGAATGGAAGGTCTACTTTGATGGAGATTTCTGGGGACATCGAGGTAAAGACCGTGCCGGAAAAGAGATCAAGCTGGATAAACAATTCGATTGGGCTGGATATCATTGGGTAATTCCGGCTGCTTATTCATGTAGCAAAGGACTTGTCGTTGATTTTTGTATGCGAGTTGATTCAGAAAGCATCCGTGACTTCATGAAAAAATGGAATCTGGACTGGGAAAATGACTCATGTGAAAATTTTACCCGTGAGCAACAGATGCAGATGGAATGGGAAAACCCACTTTGTTTTAACTTCAAACCTTGCTTGAAGTTAAACGAGAAAATATTACAGACAACCCATGGCTGCGCTGTGAGCTTTAATCCTTGTCTGCCAGATGGCGTTATCAATGAGTTGGAAGCAAAATGGGCAATCGACCATTATGGGCTGGATAGTACTTATGGCTGGGTCATATGCAGAGACGTATTTCCTTGGGGAACCAAGCATCACCCTGAAATCAATAAACTTTTTCTTACAATGGAGCAGCAACCAGGACAAGTTCCAGGCTCACATTTCAAAGTTCACGCACCCGGAGATTCATTTATGTTTTCCCATCCTGTTAGCGGAATAACCCATACACTGACCGTGCAGGAAATAGAACAGCAGACAGTTCCTCAAAATAGTTTTGGTTCTGATCGCTGGATTTATCCGACACATTATATTGCCATGAGTTATACACTTACCCCTGAACCGATGGAGAACATTTCGGTTTTTGACTGTGATGAAGGCGATAGACCGATAGAAGTTACACCAGACGATCATTCGTTCCGTCCAGTTGGCAGTAGTTCCTGTTTTGTTGTTGGTGTTATTGGTGGTGCAGATGGTCCGACAGCAGTTATATATGGAACAAATTCACAAGAAAAACTTCATGCTGCTTGTTCTGCTCTGCACTTTGAACCGGTTGGTGATGATGTCGAGTGGCGTATCGTGTTCAATGTTACGCAGTTTGACAAAGAAACATTCCCAATTATCTAAAAATACCCTTAGAACTCTAAGGGCGCACTTCTATACTCTCTGTCGAGAGTAGTGCGCCCTGCGGAGCTTCATTCTCCGTCAGCAGAAGAAAACTGCATGACCGAGAATGTTGCGTCACTTCGTTCCGTCAAGGTGGCTACACCCCCTTGCGCCGCTAAAGCGGCTATCCCCTGTGGACTTGCCGTCCGCAAACGGTTTTGACAAACCGTTCGCCGCCAGCAAGTTTGAAAATCAAGAATCTTAATTTGATAAAGGAGTGTGATTCTATGAAAAAGAAATTACCCATAATCCTCTTGGGTGTTATTTTGGCTTGTGTGTTGGTTTTCGGTTTCCTTTATGCAAACAATGATATTGGTAAAACCGCAAACAGTTTAGAAGCAGACATTCGCCAATCTCAAAAAATTTTGGATGATTGGATTGTTGATGGAAGCATTTCCGACACAATGGCTGCATTTATTTCTTACCCACAGGACAAGACAGACCACACTTTTTCTGTCTATGTAAATCGCCCTGGCTTGTCTTTTGGATATTTCTTCCGTGGTGGTGGAGATATAGTTGAGGTTGATGATTACATTGCAGAGTTTGTTGTTGAGGGAAATAACGAAAGGGCATTTATCTCAATGAATACCCAAAATATTGTTCGACTTGAAGTAGATGATGGCAACGGCATTCAGGTGATTGATATTGATAGTGGCAAGCCTTTCGCCATTGTCCTGGCCCCTCAATGTAGGAAACATCTGTTTCTATGATACGAATGGAAATGTTGTGGAATATCTTCGCCAACAACTTTGACCAACTTCAATTTACCGAACTGAACACAACAACTGAATACCGAAAAACTGACCGTTGACTGGTCGCAATGAACAGGTCCGTAAAAAGTAGACAATAGACAAAAGGCCTCCTCGTGTAGGATAATAGAACTACACGAGGAGGTTTTGCTATGCCCAGAAAATATGTAAAGATCGACGTATACGGAAAAGAAATTTTAGAATTGAAACGAGAAGGTAAAACAAATCGGGAAATTGCCCAGAAGTTAGGAGTAGACAGGAAGTGCATCAGAAACTGGGTATTTCGGTTCAATAGACAGCAACGAAAGCTGGCGGCAGGTATCAAGCTGCATCCAAAAGGCAGGCCACGGAAAGATGCTCAGCCAAGAGACATTGCAGCAGAGCAAGCATATGAGATCAACCGACTGAAAATGGAGAATGAACTGCTGCGGGATTTTATGCGATCCATGGAAAGGAAGTGAAGCCGAGTTTCAAATATGCAGTCATCCATCGGCATCGTACAAAGTATGCAGTAAAAGATCTGTGTGAAATTCTTCAGGTTTCCAGAAGTGGTTACTACAAGTACGTCAAACATCTGGACCACACGGCAAAAGACTTTGATCTTGCAGAAAAGATTCGTACAAAGCAGGAATCTTGTAAAAAGACATACGGCTATCGCCGAATGAAACTCTGGCTGGACAGTGAAGGAATCACTAAGAATCCAAAGACGATTTTGAGAATCATGCACAAGTACGACCTTTTGAGCGAAATCCGTCGCAGAAAAAAAAAAAAAAAAATAGGCGAGGACAAGCACAGATATGACAACTGGCTGAACCGAGAATTCAATGCCGAGCATCCAAATCAGAAATGGGTTACCGATATTTCTTACATTCAAACTCAGGAAGGGGTTCTTTACCTATCCATGATTCGTGATTTATATGATAGAAGCATTGTTGCTTACAGGACTGGAACCAGTCAGACAATCAATCTTGTATTGGACACCATTCATCTTGCAATGAAGTCTGTGAAAACAGAAAGTCGCCGGGAGTTGCACCTCCACAGCGACCAAGGGTTCCAATACACCTCACAAGCATATTTCGACCTGACTAAAGAATACGGCATTTTGCCGTCTATGTCAAGGCGTGGAAACTGCTATGACAATGCGTTGGCTGAAAACTTTTTCGGAATCCTCAAAACCGAGTGCATCTATCGACACAAGCCGGAAACTTTTGAGGAAGCCAACAAAATGATTGATGATTACATTTACTTCTACAACCACGAACGCATTCAACTAAAAACCGGACTGTCTCCGCTTTCGCTTCGTCAGTCCGGTTAAGGCACACCCTACACAGGGCGCTTTTTATTCATGTCTACTAATCTTGGGGCGGTTCACAATCTGCGAAAAGTTGACGGTCTTTTTTTATCCCCATTTTCAAAAAAGGAGGTCACGAAAAATGGCAAAACCGAAAAACCTTGAGCAGCTCCGAGCCGAAAAGGAACAGGTCGAGACACAGCTTGCACAGGAACAGCACATGTTGTCCAAGCGGCAGTATGAACTTTCCACTGGGCGCAGACAGAAAAATGATGTAATCGCCTATCAGATTCGTCAATCATTCAAACCCGGAGAGATCACCGCAGAGGAAGCTAACAAGGTGGGCTACGAACTGGCAATGCGTTTCACCAAAGGCAAGTATGCGTTTATTGTCGCAACGCATACCGACCGAGAACACATTCACAATCACATTATTTACAACTCCACTGCGCTAGACAGCACCCGGAAATTCCGGGATTTTTTGTTGTCCGGGCTGGCTGTGCAGCGGTTGAGCGATTTGATTTGTCTAGAACATCAGCTGTCTGTCATTGAAATCAAGCCGTACCGGGAGCGGCAGAAGCGCACCCTTTATCCCCCCAGAGAAAGTAATCGTGATAAGCTGTGTGCCGTAATCGACAACATCCTGCTGAGCGAGAAGCCTACAAGTTTCGAAGGCTTTCTTCAAAAGCTGGAGCAACAGGGCTACGAAATCAAACGCGGAAAGCACACTTCGGTCAAAGGCGCACGGCAGAAACGCTTTATCCGTTTTCGCACATTGGGCACCGGCTATGGCGAGGACGAGATCAAGGCGGTCATCGCCGGAGAAGCAGAACACCGCCCACATCAGAAGCAGCCGCCAAAAGAACAGTCGTTCCACCTGTTGGTGGACATTCAGGCAAAACTCTCCGAGGGCAAAGGCGAAGGCTACGCACGGTGGACAAAACGCTATAATCTGAAAGAAATGTCCAAGACCCTGATTTTCTTACAGGAAAATAAAATCGGCAGCATCGAAGAAATGCAGGAACGAGTAAATGCAGCGACTGCACGATACCATGAACTAGGCGATTCCATCAAGGCCGCAGAGCAACGTATGGCAGAGATTGCTGTCCTGCGGGCGCACATCGTCAACTATGCCAAAACCCGACCTGTGTATGATGCCTACCGTAAGGCTGGGTACAGCAAGAAGTTTTTGGAAGAACACCGGGAACAAATCACGCTGCACAAGGCGGCAAAAGTCGCTTTTGACGAAGCGAGTTTGAAAAAGTTGCCAAAGGTAAAAGAACTGGATGCCGAATACTCCGCACTGCTTTCTCAAAAGAAAGCTGCTTATCCAGCCTACCGTAAGGCACGGGATGAAATGCAGGAATTGAAAAAAGCACAGAAGAATGTAGAGCTGTTCTTCGCCGAGGAAAAAGACCCCAAGGAAAAATCGCAGACCCGCTAAACAGAAAACGCCGAGGATTCTTCCCATTTTGGGGAGAGTCCTCGGTGTTCTTTTTCGTTATAGAAGCATTTGGCACAAATGCGCAGCCTGCATCCGGCGGATGCAGTATACAAAGGGTTTGGGACTATCCCAACAAGCATTTTGCAACGCAAAAATGGCGTTTGTATATACGGACGCCCTGCTTGCCACAACAATGCGTCCTTTTTGTCCGCAGTTTGAAATTTTTAGATTGGAGAAAAACGCCATGCCAACCTTGGAATGGATCGGTAAAAATAAAGTCGTGAACCATCATCAGGAAGTTCCCTTCCGGGTGCTGGAGCGGCAATACAGTTTTGATGAGCAGGGGCAGCACACCGAGAACAACGGCAGTGAGAACATGATCATCCACGGCGATAATCTTGAAGCACTGAAAGCCCTGTTGCCGCAGTATGAGGGCAAGGTGAAGTGCATCTATATCGTTATCTTAACCCCCATTCTAATGAGTATCCTAAGTTCAGAGAATGCAGTAAGATTAAACTTTATAATTCATATTATGTTTCTTGCATTATTCGAGATGAGGAACTATAATGTACTCTGTGGAGGTGCGAAATGGACTATATGACATTGAAAGAGGCCGCCGAGAAGTGGGGCGTGACACCTCGTAGAGTAAATTACTATTGTGCTGCTGGGCGTATCCCCGGCGCTGTGAAGATGGCTGGTGTTTGGCTGATTCCCAAAACTGCAGAAAAGCCGATTGATGGCCGGACAAAACAAGGAAGGTGCAGAAAGCATGAAACGATATAAAATTATGATAATTGAAGATGATCCTGTGATACAGGGAGAATTGCAAACATTATTGAATGGAAATGGATATGCAACGATTGGCATAAAGGATTTTTCTGCTGTGATAGAACAGATTCAGGATGAAACGCCACATCTGATTTTGTTGGACATTAAGTTGCCCGGAGAGAATGGCTTTGCTTTATGCTCTAAAATCCGTACCTTCTCCGAGGTGCCGATTATTTTTGTAACGAGCTGTAATACAGATATGGATGAATTAAACAGCATTATGCTGGGTGGCGATGCTTTTATCACGAAGCCCTATAACACAGCAATCCTGCTTGCGAAAATCGCTTCCCTACTGAAAAAAGCTTATCCCGCACAGCAGCAGGAACAGATCGTCTATGGAGATGCGGTGCTGCATTTGGAATCCAGCAGTTTGGACTATAATGGACGGAGCGTAGAACTTACTAAGAACGAATTGAAAATTCTCTATTATTTGTTCAAGAACGGTGGAAAAATCTGTTCTCGCGGAGATATGATTGAGTATTTGTGGGACAATCAGCTATATGTGGATGACAATGCTTTGAGCGTCAATATCAACCGCATCCGGGAAAAACTGGCGGGCATCGGTCTGATGGATTTTATCAAGACAAAGCACCGACAGGGGTACACGATATGAACAGCAGACGATATTGGAAAAACAGGCTGCCATTTCTGCTGACGAACCTTGTTTGTATGGCTGCACTCACTGTATTTTTGCTGGTGTGCGGCAATTCGGTTTCCGCAGTAGTATTGATCCTGATTGTATGGGCATTGATTTTGCTGATGGGACTTGTCCTCACTTACTGGAAACGAAAGCGGCAGATGAAAAAACTTCTGGATATGGCAGAGCAGCTCTCTGAGAGATACCTTATTTCCGAAGTGATGGAGCTGCCGGAACAGGCCGAGGAACAGGTTTACTATCAGCTTTTGAAAATGGCTGGAAAATCCATGTTGGAACAGATTGGAGAAGTCGAGCGAGAACGTCTGGAGTACAAAGAATACATTGAGCAATGGATTCACGAAATCAAAACGCCCATTACTGCCATGAAACTCCTATGTGAAAACCATCGGATGGACTGGACAAAGGAACTTCTGCTGGAACTGGAAAAGACCAACCGCTTTACCGAACAAGCTCTTTATTACGCCCGCAGTGAGCATACAGAGAAAGATTATTCTGTCCGGGAAATGGCACTGTCCCAAGTGGTGCATCAGGCGATTGCAGATAATAAATATCTGCTGCTCCAAAGTGGTATGCGTCTGGAAGTGGAGGAAATGCAGGACACGGTTTATTCAGATGAAAAGTGGGTGCGCTTTATTCTGAACCAACTGATTGCCAATGCGGTCAAGTATCGTACGGAACAGCCGGTTCTCCGCATTTCTACTCATAAACGGCAGGATCAGGTTGTTCTTGTCGTGGAGGACAATGGAATCGGGATTGCTGCGTCCGATCTGCCCCGTATCTTTGAAAAGGGATTTACCGGTCAGAATGGTCGTATGGTCCAGCAGTCCACAGGCATTGGCCTGTACCTATGCAAACGGCTCTGTGAAAAGCTGGGCATTGGCATTGCGGCAGAATCATCGGAACAAGGAACCGCTATTTCCCTGGCGTTTCACATCAACTGTCTGATCCATGAAGTGCAGGGCTGATTGCGGTCCTGCACTTCTTACATTTTTGTTAGAACTTTGTAAGAAAACTTGATACAAACGAAGCCACTCTTATTTTACAATAGAGATCAGAGGTGATAACAATGAAAGAAATTTTGAAACTGGATCATATCCAAAAATATTACGGAAATGGCGGGAATGTTACAAAAGCAATTCAGGACATCAGCTTTTCCGTTCAAGAGGGAGAATTTGTAGGAATCATGGGAGCATCCGGTTCCGGCAAGACCACCCTGCTCAACTGTATTTCCACCATTGATATGGTCAGTGCGGGACATATCTATCTGGATGGAACCGATGTGACGGAAATCAATGAAAAACAGATTGCCCGGTTTCGCCGGGAAAATCTTGGATTTGTGTTCCAGGATTTTAACCTGCTGGACACGCTGACCATTTCGGAAAACATAGCCCTGGCGCTGACCATCAACAAGGTTCCCGCAGGCGAGATTGATGGGCGGGTGCGGGAAATGGCCGGAAAGCTGAATATCACGGATATTCTGGATAAGTACCCCTATCAGGTGTCCGGCGGCCAGAAGCAGCGGTGCGCCTGTGCCAGAGCCATTATCAACCAGCCTAAGCTGATTTTGGCGGATGAACCCACCGGTGCGTTAGACAGTCACTCGTCCCAGATGCTGCTTTCTACGATTCAGAGTATCAACGAAGATCTCGGAGCCACGATCCTGATGGTGACACACGACGCTTTCTCGGCAAGCTACGCCAATCGCATTCTCTTTTTGAGGGATGGAGCGATCTTCACGGAAATCCGTAAGGGTGGTGATTCCCGCAGGACTTTCTTTGAAAAAATCCTGGATGTCCTCACCATGATGGGAGGGGGCATGAATGATGTACGCTAAACTGGCACTTCGCAATGTCCGCCGAACAGCCAGAGATTACTTGATTTATGTGGTTACACTGGTTTTGTCGGTTGGAATGTTTTATGGATTCTTTTCTCTGGTAAGTCCCTATTACAATGCGACACTTCCCGTACCCATCCATTTAGATGTACTGAAGAAAATGATGCGGATCGCGGTACCATTGGTGGGACTTTTGTAGTATTTTGATGTCCTATGTTAATTCCTATATGCTTCGGCGTAAACAGAACGAATTTGCGATTGAAACGATTATTGGGATGGAGCAGAAAACAGTTGCCTTCTTATTCTTTTTGGAAACTTCTGTTATGGGAGCTGCTGCGATTTTATTAGGTGTACTGTTGGGAATGCTGCTTTCTCAGATTATCAGTGTGATTGTTGTTCAATCTTTCGGTGAGAATTACCATTTGCATTTGTCTCTGTTTCCGGACACTTTTCTTGGAACTGTTATCTTTTGGTGCGATTGTACTTTTGCTGGGAATTAAGAACCTGTTTGCTGTACGAAAACTGAAAATCATTCAGATGTTGCAAAATAGCCAGAAAGGTGTAGAAAATATTCCTTTAACGAGGCAGGTTGGGAAGTGGGTGGTGGTCTGTACCGCAGTTTCAACTGTGATCCTTGGGATGATGGCTGCTCTAAGCTGTTTGGTTTTACATTATCCGGCAGCTCTTTTCAGGGTATTGTTTTTGACTTTCCTGGCTGCTGGCTTTTTGGTATCAGCTGTGTTTTTCTTTCTTGCCGGCAGAAAGAAAAGAGATGGAAGTGGTCCGCTAATGGCACTCACAATTTTTGGAGCTGCTGAAGGGATTGCTCTTTTGGTTCTTTCCCCGCGTTTTGATTCGTTGGTACGCCAAAGAATAGCGATACAGGCGTATTTGACGATGCCACCAGTCTTTGCACTATTGCTTCTTGTATTTTCCTTGATTGCTTTTTTTAGCAATCTTACTTGGTGGCTATCAAAAATGATTCGTAAGCCTTCTGCCAGATACTATCGGAATCTGTTCTGGCTTGGGCAAATCAAGAGTAGAATGGGAACCAGTTCCAAGACGATGGGGGTCATCTCCTGCGTCCTGACAGCAGCTCTGGTCCTCTTTTCCTATCTTCCCGTTCTGGCGCTTCGGATTCAATCGTACCAGCTCGCTCTTTCTGTATACGATGTGCAGGTAGGGACGATGTACCGGGCAGAAGAATCTTTGTTACCAACAGGGACTCTGGACTATGATGCGATTACCGACTATCTGGAACAAGGGGGATACTCTGTAACTGGAAAGGCGCAGGGAGAGCTTTACTTCCTTGCGAATGAGGATATTGGCAGCGGGCAAAAGAAGATTCCGTTTCTTGCAGTTTCGTTATCTGACTACAACGAATTGAGGGCGTTGTCCGGCCTGGAACCGGCTGTATTGCCCGATGATACATTTGGGGTTTCTTGGAATCGGGAAGCAGTAGAAACGGAGATGCAGGAAATTGACCGAAATATCCGTCAGATCCAAGTGAATGGCATTGTTCTTAATAAGGCCCAAGACGCCGACTTTCAGGATTCGATAGGAATTAACCTGTTTACCAGCAGGACAAAAGCGGTTTATGTTTTGCCGGACGCAGCTATCTCAGACCTTCGGATTGCGACTACATTTTATTCTGCAAATACCGATAAGCCTTTAACTTATGAATTTGCAAAACAATTTGAAGAAAATATGGGCACATATCAGAGAGAACTTGGGAATTTCCCGCCGGAGTCTGCATTTATTCGTTTGAATACCTTACAGTCCAATGAGGGTATTTCAAATATGCTGTTATTGTCACTGATTGGCACCTATGCGGCGCTTGTGTTGTTAGTAAGCAGTTTTACTATGTTATCGGTTCAACAGCTTACAGACGCTATTGAACAAAAACATCGTTTTGACATCATTCGTAAATTAGGAGTGGAGCGTAAAGAATGCCAGAAAACTGCTCGTCGGCAAATGTATTTCTGGTTTGGACTTCCGGTTCTGACGGCGATAGTTGGAAGTATTGGAGTTTTTTCCTATTTGCTTTGGAGCAACTACAATGAGATTATCGCCTATGTTTTGCCTTCGCAAATTGGAATAATCCTGACCCTATCCTATATCTCTTTTATAATCGTCTTTGGATGTTATTTTGTGTCAACCTATTACCTGTTTCAAAGGAACATAGAAAAACACTAAAGGAAGGGAGGTCGTAATGATGTACTGGAAGTTAGCAATTCAAAATATCCGCAGAAGCCTGCGGGATTATATCATTTACTTTGTGACGCTTACCTTTACTGCGCTCTGTGATGTCCTTCTATTTAGGGATGAGCTGTTCTATTATGAGAGCTTCGGTCTGTTTGCTGTTCTAATTCTGGTGCAGTTGGCGGCCACCGGCGCAGCACTATCTTCGCACAGAACGGGATACCTAAGATGGAGCAGTTACCGGCACATCTGCTGTTAACGGCTGGCATCCTGCTGCTGATCGCAGGGGTGATTTTTGCCATTCTCCAAGTATGGCTCTATACCGACCTTCTCTGGGCAGGCGCGTTTGGATGCCTGCTGGCGGCTCTGAACTTTCGGGATTCCAAAAACGACGGCGGCTAAAGTACACGGCATCGTAGTGCACGGTCAATGCAGAAATGCGAGCTACACCCGATTTTCCATATCGAGTGATATAGATTTGGCTTTGGGGGAGGATTGGCTATTGTATGCAAAAAATTGAAGTTATTGTTCGTATCACGAAGGATCACTGCCCACCGCAAGAGCAGACGATTTTTGAATGATTCGATTTGATGCGAAATCCCACAGACGCTCTGAGCCGTCCCGATCTGGAAATCAACTTGGAACACCACCGTGTTTTCAAACACGGAACAGAGGTGTACATGAGTCGTTATGAATACGGTGTTTTGAGTTTGATGGCACAGCATCCGGGCAAACTGTTTACAAAGGAGCAGATCTTTGAAGCAGTCTGGCATAAGGACAGCGAAAGCTATTTGAGAGCCGTCACCAGCACGATCGGCCGAATCCGCCAGAAAATAGAGGATGACAAAGATCACCCCCGTTATATTAAAACGGTTTCCAACATTGGATATCAATTTGTCCCATCATCGGAATCGGTGCGATTGAATCGCAATCTGTAATAAAAGCCATACCGTGAGATCCTAGTAGGATTCTTCGGTATGGCTTTATCGTTTTCTACGCTGTACGAAATCGGCATCCTTGCATAGATGACCAAGAATATTCTAAAATAGAGATAACTTAATTCAGGAGGTCAAACCATGCAAACATTTGAAGAAGTATTGACCCACTTCCATAGCTTTTTAGAGTCTGCGACCTATTTGGACGTTGTTCCATGCCGCTGGGGATATGTAAGGCTTTTCAATGAGGGCGACCCTATCAATTTCAATGCAATTCTTTGCCGCACACCACAAGAACTATATACGGCATTGGAAAATGATTTGGAAACAGAGATTCAGGTCAGCTTGGGAATCGACTGAATTGGTATAAAATTGGTTTGCTTTTGGGTTCGTTTTGGTATAGTGACTTTGAAAAATATGCTATACTGTACCACAAGCAAAACATTTTCAAGGATTTTCAATTTTACTGTAAAACTCTGTCAGATGCTTTGCTAGTGTGCGGGTCGAGTCCATTAAGGTTTCTCGCACCGCTGTTGGACAGGAAAGATAGATTCGATTGAACTCTTTTAACTCTATTTCCGTTTTGCCCATCCCCGGAGTAATCAGCGCATCAAGCGAAACCGGCAAAACACGAGCAATCGCCAAAAGAATTTCGTAAGACGGATTCATGCTGCCTTTTTCAATGTTGGCAATATGCTTCGTTGAAACATGGCAGCGTTCAGCAAGCTGTTCTTGTGTTAAACCTGCCAGCTTGCGCTCCGTGCGAAACTTTTCTCCAAGTACCTTCAAGCCAGAATTCGGCATCATCGTTCACCTCAATAGTATTGTATCGTTCTGGTGAATGACGCGGTATAACCTTGTATTTCCTGTGAGTAGGAAGTATAGTGCCGATTTTTGCGTTTCCCGGTCGAGTTATAAAAAAACGGTAACTCGTCCGGGCGATTTCATGCGCCACAAGATCACAGTTACCGTCTATGGAGGGTACTGTGATTTTTTATTGGGGTAATGCATCAAAAAAAGCCTGTCTGCTGCCGTAGATCAGACCACTTCGAAACAGGCACAATCGTTCCGTTTTGCCACCCACAATCGTGCCGATATGCTGTACTGCGCCAGCTTCCCTCAATGGGAGGCTGGCGTTTTTGCGCTTTTAAGGGCAAGGTGTCGTGGGCCACCACGATCCTTTTTGTCCGAATGCTCACATTCCGTAAAATAACTGGAGGATTATTGATAATGAAATCGACCTATTTGCTTCCGTGGCTCAAGATGACCACATGGTACTTCCGACTGTCTCGATTGCTGGAAGTTTCCAACGTCAAAAAGCGCACCAAAAATCAGAGTGCTGATGCCGACCGTATTTTCATGTTGGTGAAAAATCATGTGCTGGCCATATCCGGCATGGGAGATGAAGCTCCGCCCACTCCCGGCGGAAGAAACGGAGGGAGTGATGTATTATGATCCTGCTGCAACGGGTAAACGAATCCAAAACCTCCGAAAAGACCGTGAAGTGACACAAGAACAGCTTGCCATCGACCTGAACATCAGTGACCGCTACATGAGAAATCTGGAGAAGGGTGAGAAAGTTCCGTCTGTCGACCTCTTTGTGGAGCTGCGGGAGCGATTTGGCTCCTCGCTGGACTACATCGTCTTAGGTGTGTCTGCGTCCCAGCGGGAGCAGGAACTGCAAGATCAGCTGCAAATGCTCCGCAAAGAACTGAAAGAAATGCAGCGGCGGATTCTTGTTATGCTGGAAATGCTGGGCGAATCTGCTTGATCAAGTGCTTTACTGTTGTAAACCGGAACGATTGGTTCCGGTGAAAATGGCAAAACCGGAACTACTGGTTCCTAACGAGAACTTCAGTTTTCAAGTACACTATGGTCACAGCAAGGGCAGCCCCCCAACAGGGGACGACAAACCCGAAACTGTACCGTGTACCTTGAAAATTGAAGAAGCAGCTTTTCGGCACTTCCAGACAATGATACTTCCGTAATTCGCGGCCCGGTCAGAAAGCAGACGGGGTGGCTGAGATGCCAATGGAGCGGTGCAAATCCGCCGCCGAAAAGTTCCCACCTCCGGGGTGTCGAGGACAAATAGGAGAAAAACAGTATTTTTCAAACCACCAGTTGAGGATTTCTCGGCTGGTGGTTTTACATTTCCCATCAAAATACCGATATGGAGGAAATCTATATGAGTCGATTTTATAACAACTGCGTAGACGAAGCCAGCTTGACTACCCTCTGCCCGATTTGTCTGGATTCCTTTCAGGGGGCAAAGGGCGTTCGCGTCCGGCGCGCAGACCCTAAGCAGAAGATCAAGGATGTCTGCACCTACTGCCAGATTCGCTATGGTTTCGATTATTATGTACAGCCCGATAAGAACGCTGGGCAGTATGTGAAGCGAGGCCATTTCGATGATGAATCTGAATGCGCTTAAAATCGACCCGGAATTTCAGGGCAAGATCCCGCCCCTGAATTTTGAAGAAGAACAACAGCTTGAGCAGAACATTCTCCACGAAGGGCGGCTGCTGAATCCCATTATCATCTGGAATGGCTTTATTCTGGACGGGCATACCCGCTACCGCATCCTGCGGAAGCATCCGCTCATTGTCTACCAGATACAGGAGATCGAACTGGCTAACCGCTACGCAGCTCTCTCATGGATCTGCCAGAACCAGCTTGGACGCAGAAATCTCGACCCGGAACGGAAGAAGTTTCTGATGGGCAAGCTGTATGAATCCGAAAAGCTGGCACGGGGCGGCTCCAAAGAGCGGGCACACGATGAGAACGGACGGTTCACCTCAATGGTTCAAAATGATCCATTGAGGGCAAAGCAGCTCTCCACCTGTGAGCGCATTGCCGCACAAAACGGCGTTGGGGCGGCTACCGTAAAGAGAGCAGAGAAGTATGCCAAAGGCGTAGACGCTGCGGAAGATGCAGTCCCCGGTGCAAGAGAAGAAATCCTGACCGGGCGCATCAAGGCAACGGATGCAGAAATCACCGCCTTGGCAAAAACGCCAAAGGCAGAAATTCCTGTTGCTCTTGCAGAATTGCGGAAGCCAAAGCAGGAACGTCAGCCCCGAAAAGCCGAAACCGCTTCTTCAAAACAAACACTTTCTGAAATCAGCAAAAGCATCCAAGGACATCAACGCCAGCTTACTACCGAAGAAAGAACCTCTCTGAAAGCATCCATTGACAACCGCTATCAGGAACGAGCCATTGCAAACGGTTCCCTGATGATGTGCGAAGTGCAGGGTGCGAAAGAGGACTTCATTCGCCGCTGGAATAGCATTTTCAAAGAATACCCGGATGTTTTTGAAGATTCGGACTGCCGCAAGATCATTCATGACTTGACCGAAGATGCCGTACAGTATCTTCTGAAAATAAAGGAGAAAACGCTATGATGCTTTCTAACCTGAACCTTTCCAGCCTGCCGGAATGCAACTTCGAGGTGCGGTACGTTGACAGCGTTCTGCTGAACCCCTGCGCCGAATATCAGCGGCTGCTCCGCATGAGCAAGGTTGCAAAAATTGCAGCAAACTTTTCGGAGTACATCGCCAATGAGCCGAAGGTCAGCTACCGGGATGGCCGCTACTTCGTCTTTGATGGCCAGAACACCATTGAGGCACGGAAAACGTGCAACGGTGGGCGTGACCTCCCGATTCGCTGCAAGGTCTTCTACGGCCTTTCTAAAGAGCATGAAGCTCTGCTGTTTGCTGTGCAGACAGGCATTTCCAGCGAACTGACCGCTGGTGAACAGCTTCGTGCCAAACTGGTGGCACACGAAGAAAACGCCTGCGATTTTGTTTCGGTAACGGAGGACACAGGCGTTCGGTTTGCACTGGATGGGATTCGTGCCCCGTGGAAAATCTACTGCATCCGCTCGGCTTACTACATCTACAAGAGCTACGGTGCATCACTTTACCGTGAAATGCTGAGCGTTCTCGTAGACGCTTGGGGTGGCGATTCGGATTCGTTCCTGTCGGGCATCCTGCATGGCATGGCTCGTTTTCTGGCTCTGTATCAGGGCGAATACAGCCGGGAGCGGCTGATTCTCCGGCTGCGCACAGTGCATCCCAAGACCATCACCCGGTTGGCACAAAACGACACTGGCAATGTGGCAGACCGCCACATGAAACAGATCCTGTCCATCTACAACGGTGCTGGCCGTGCCCACAGTCTGCCTTGCAAGCGGTGATGAGCATGATCCCAGTCAACCGAAAGTTTCTGCGCGGTGATATTTACTACGCCAATCTGGAGCCGCACCTTGGCTCCGAGCAGGGCGGTATCCGCCCTGTGGTCGTGGTGCAGAACAACACCGCAAACTGCTATTCGCCCAACCTCATTGTTGCGCCTGTTACATCCAATACTGCAAAGAAGCCCGATCACCAAGCCCACGTTCTTGTGGACAGTAATCGGGCTTTTTTGCAGCCCTCTATGATCTTGGCAGAATCTGTCCAGACCATCAGCAAGGGACGGCTGATCCGCCCGATGGGGCGGTTGAGCATCCCGGAACTCATTCGGCTCAATTATGCGCTGCTCTATCAGCTCGATCTCAACGAATGGGTATGGAGAAAGGAGGCCTATGAACGCTATCTGCGATACCACCGCTAAATCTGAAACCCTTTCCGTCAAAGGCTGCAAAGTCAAGATCACCTATGCGCCTGCGGATACGGACTGTCTGGATGCCATCCAGAAACTATTGCAGACCACCATCCTGCGCACGGCAGGGCACACCGCTGCCTGACATCCTTGTGCTCCTTGAATGCGTGAGATAAGATAAAATCGAACTGAACCTTGAAAACAAAATATGGACGAAACACGTTTGATTTTTCCTTTCTCACTCAAAGAAAGAGAGATTGAAATGAAAAAACGTGTCTATACCTTATACCGTGTTTCGACAAAGGGACAGGTCGAGAAAGACGACATCCCCATGCAGAAAGAAGCCTGCCGCAACTTTGCAGAAAGTCAGGGCTGGGAGATCGTCAAGGAATTTTCCGAAAAAGGCGTTTCCGGCTTCAAAAAATCTGCCAAAGAGCGTGACGAACTCCAGAAAATTCAACAGGCCGCGATGGAGGGCAAGTTTGACATCCTGCTGGTGTTCATGTTTGACCGTCTCGGTCGCCGTGATGATGAAACGCCCTTTATTGTGGAGTGGTTCACCAAGCAGGGCATCGAGGTTTGGAGCGTGAACGAAGGACAGCAGCGGTTTGACACCCATGTGGACAAGCTGATGAACTACATCCGCTACTGGCAGGCATCCGGCGAGAGCCTGAAAACCTCCGTCCGTACCCGGACAAGGCTGGAACAGCTCACCGGGGAAGGCCACTATACAGGCGGCACCGTGGCTTTTGGCTACAAGCGTGTCCGCCTTGGTCGAGTGAACAAGAAGAATCAGGAAGTCTGCGACCTTGTGATTGATGAAGCGGAAGCTGAGATCGTCCGGCTGATTTTCCACAAGTACGTTTATGAGGGCTACGGCGCACAGAAGTTGAGCCACTATCTTTATGAACAGGGAGTCGTAGGACGGAACAACAAAAATATCCCCAACACCAGCATCGTTCGGATGATCAAGAATAAAGGATACACGGGGTACCTCATCAACGGTGCGGTGGAGACGGAGTGCCCACAGCTCCGCATCATCGAACCAGAGCTGTTCGAGCAGGCACAGGAACTGCGGCAGGCACGCACCTGTGAGCGTGGCGGCACTTCACTGGGCACCAGCTCCAAAGCCCTGTTGACCGGGCTTGTCTACTGTGCCCACTGTGGCAACCGCTTGAGCCTGACCAGCAGCGGACGGACACACACCTACGCCGATGGGCATACGGTGAAAGAAGTCCGGCCGCGGTATAGCTGCTTTTATAAGATCCGGCATCCGGGTGACTGCGATGGGCAGTCCGGCTATGGTGTTTCCAAGCTGGATTCCATTGTGGAAGAAGTTGTCCGGCAGATCTTCGCACAGTTCCGGGAGGTTTCCCGGAAGAAGCTGCTGGAATCGGTCAAGACTAACGATGCCGCCCGCATCCAGAAGAAGGTCAAGAAAATCCAGAAAGACTTGGAAAGCAAGCAGAAAGAACTGGACGACCTGAAAGCCGAAACCATCCTCGTCATCCGGGGCGTGAGTGCCTTGGACAAAGAACTGCTGGGCACACTGGTGGCCGAAGCAAAAGATGCACTGGAAACCCTGGAAAAGCAGCTCGTGCAGGCACAGGAAGAATACGAAGAAGCCACCAAAACAGCAAAGCGCAGCAACTACATCTGCAACGAGCTGTTTACATGGGCGGATGTGTACAACACTGCCAACCACGATGAACGCCGCGCCATTTTGCAGCAGTTCATTAAGGAGATTCGCGTCCGAAAAGACTATGAGATCTCGATTACGCTGAACGCCAGCTTCGACCAAGTAGAGCAGCTCAAGGCTGTATCAACCTACGATGGTGCGGAAATTTTTGAAGGAATTTCCGAGAAGGGGGCATAAAAGCGATGCACTTGCCCGCAGAACTCTGCAAAATGCAAAGAAAGAAGCGTGAAACCGATGGATTTTCAAAAAGTACATTTATGACCCCGCCCGGTTCGCATCCGACTTCAGGGTTCGGAGCCCGGCACGGTCTGCCAAAGTTTTTTAGGCATAAAAAACGCCGCATCGTACAAAACGATGCGAGAGCATCCCCGGTAGACATTCCTACTGGTTGGAACCCGCGCACTAAGCAACAGCCCACTGGGCTGATTGCTTACCCTGCCTGCGGCAGGGCCGTGCTGTTCGAATCCCTCTAGGTCCCAAAGCCGGCGTGTGACTTATGTGTACGCAAAAGAAAAGCAGCAGCGTTAAAATTACGCTGCTGCTAAAAGTGGACCTAGAGGGATTCGAACCCTTGACCTCTCGGATGCGAACCGAACGCTCTCCCAGCTGAGCTATAGGCCCATATTTAGGGGTGTGACACGGTTGGGCGACCAACCGACATACTCCCCATTTGAATGCCCACAACTCTGTGGGGCACAAAAGCGATACGCTTGCACTCCCAGCTGAGCTATAGGCCCATATTTAGGGGCGTGACTCGGTTGGGCGACCAACCGACATACTCCCCATTCTAAAGCCCACAACTCTGTGGGGCACAAAAGCGATACGCTTGCACTCCCAGCTGAGCTATAGGCCCATATTTGTTTTTCGGAACGAGAACAGTGTAACTCTTTTAGAAGGATTTGTCAAGGACTTTTCACCCGGGCGGCCTGCGGGGAACGTTCGGGTGGATCTGCCGCGCCGTTTCTTAAAAAACGACAGATCCTTTCGTAAAAATAACAGTGGCTCTCAGAGAAAAAGCGTGCTACAATAATGCTGGGACTTCTGTACATAAAAAGTCTATCACCCAAAGTCAGGAGGACAACGGTTATGGAATTTACTAAGGTCGTTGCAGAGCGTTATTCCTGCAAGAATTTCAGCACACGCAAGGTAGAAGCCGAGAAGCTGACGGAGATCCTGGAAGCGGGGCGGCTGGCCCCGACCGCCAAGAATTTTCAGGAGCAGCGCATCTATGTGCTGCAGTCGGAAGAAAGCCTGGCAAAGCTCGACAAGGTGACGCCCTGCCGCTATGGCGCGCCTACCTGTCTCGTCGTGGCCTTCGATAAAAACAGCGTCTTTCCTTATCCCGGCGGAAAGCGGGACTCCGGCGTGGAGGATGCCGCCATCGTGGCGACCCACCTGATGCTGGCCGCCGCCAACGCAGGTGTGGACAGCTGCTGGCTCAACTTCTTCGACCCGGATGAGCTGGCCAAGGAGCTGGGCCTGCCGGAAAATGAAGAGGTCCTGATGATCCTCGACCTCGGCTATGCCGCAGAGGGCGCAGGGCCGCTGGCAAACCACGGCTCGAGAAAGCCCCTGTCCGAGACGGTCGCATACCTGTAATACCAAAAAGCACCCGGAGATGCTTCCGGGTGCTTTTGCGTTATTGTCCGACGATGCGCCAGTGCTCGGGCCTGTTGTGATCGGTGGTCACGCCGTCGTCGGTATACATCCGGTAGGGCGCAGGCTGGCCGTCGGGCGCGAAGCGCCAGAAGGTGAGGGCCGTATCGTCCAGCTGGGCGGTGTTGGCGGCGGGCTGTGCCACCGGTACGGTGTGGCCCGGACGGATGAAGAGCAGAACCTCGCCAAGTTCGCAGGGCAGATAGTGCCGCCCGGCGGGCAGAACTTCCTCATCGTAGTCGGAGACGCTGCGCAGACGCAGCATCTTCATCGCCTCAGGCAGATAGACCGTCCGGCCATGGGCGTTCTGGGTGTGGATGGGTGCGACCATCAGGCCCTCGCCAAGAAGCAGCTGGTCGTCCACCTCCCGGGCGTCGGGGTCGGCAGGGTAGTCAAAAGCCAAAGGCCGGAAGTAGGGTGTGTCCTCAAGCGCGGCCTTCATGAACTCACTGTAGAGGTAGGGCAGGAGGGCGTACCGCAGATCCAGCATATTGCGGATGGCGGGCAGAACATCGGTAAAGCGGTAAAATTCCTGCTCCCGGCTCTCAGCGCCGGCGTGGTTGCGCATGAGAGGTGTGAACAATCCGAACTCGAGCCAGCGGAGCGCTAGATCGGGGGTGGTGTCCTCACTGAAACCGCAGAGGTCGGCACCGCTGTAGAGGAAGCCGCACATCTGGACGGCAGGCATCATCTGGATGTTGGCCAGCAGCTGGCTCCACGAGGAGTGGTTGTCGCCCAGCCAGATCCCGCCCCACCGGTGGGCGCCGATGATGCTGCTGCGGCAGTAGAGCAGGGTGCGCTGGCCGGGGCGCAGGGTCTGGAACGCCTCGCCGGCAGCACGGGTCATGCAGCCGCCGTAGAGGTTGTGGACGCGGTCGTGGCGCACCCGCCCGGCAGCGGTATCGTGGTAGAAACTGCGGTAGTCCTCGGGGGCATTCATCAGGCCCATCACGGAGCGCACCAGCCCGAAGAAATCGTTCTGGTCGAGGTTATCCTTCCGGCTCAGGGAGGAGGCATTCTCGAAGAAGGCTTTCAGCCGCTCAGGGGAGTAGAAGAGGGCTGGCTCGTTCATGTCGTTCCAGAAACCCTCGATGCCGAGGTCGGTGAGCACCTTGTACTGCCTGCCGAACCACGCCCGGGCCTCGGGACGGAGAAAGTCGGTGAAGTAGGCCTTGCCGGGCCAGACCGCCGCCACAAAGGGCGTGCCGTCTTCCTTGGTGCAGAAATAGCCCTTCTCGAGGCCCTCGCGGCAGACGGGGTCATTGTCGTCGCAGCGGATGCCTGCGTCGATGATGGGAACGAGCCGGATGCCCTCGGCTTTCAGGTCGGCGGTAAGTTTTCCGAGGTCGGGGAAGCGGGCCTTGTCGATGGTGAAATCAGCGTAGGACTGCATGTAATCAATATCCATGCAGATCATGTCCAGCGGCAGGCCGGTGGCCTTGTACTGCGCGGCCACCTCCCGGATGTCGGCCTCGGTCTTGTAGCCGAAGCGGCTCTGGGCCAGACCGAACGCCCACTTGGGCGGGATATAGCTGGGGCCGATGAGCTGCCGGAACTCCTTTGCAACCTCTGCCGCTGTAGGGGCTGTGATGAGGCAGAGCGCATAGTTCGGCTCTGCCGTGGCGAAGCGGAGGGTGTCGTGGCGGGTATAGCCGATGTCGTAGCTCACTTTGCCCGGGAAATCGACGAAGATGCCGATGCATCCGCTGCCGTCGGCAGGGGAGATGAGCAGGAAATTGTGGGCGGCGTAGTAGGAAAGCCGGTTTTCGCCGTGCTCACTCTCGTCGGTGTTGTTCGTCTCGTAGTGCCAGCCGCGCTTGTTGAGGCCCCGGGGCATCTCGCCCAAGCCATAGACGATGTCCTTCTCCTGCATGACATACTGCCAGCCATCGCCGTCCGGTGTCAGGTAAGGCACGGGGCCGGTCTCGGCGGGCAGGTCCAGCACGACACTCTCGGTGGGAAAAGGCTTCCCGATGACAAAACGCTGTATCATAAACAGAGTGCTCCTCTCAGATGATCTTATGTCTATGGTACGCCGTCCGGCGGCGAAGGAGAAAACCGTCAGGGATAGGCCGGAACTGGCGGAAATGGTATATAATAAGAATATTCTAGGAATAAAAGGGAGAACTATCATGTATCAAAAAGGAATCAAGGCGGACGTGGACGTGGTCTGTCCTGCGTTTGCTGTGCCGCCTGCCATCAAGCTGGACTCGCCGGGGCCGGTGTTCTTCAAGCAGAAGCGGGTGGGCATCCATAAGAGCTATTTCGACATCCTGAAATTCCGTACCATGCGCATCGACACCCCCCACGACATGCCCACCCATCTGCTCCACGACCCGGAGCAGTATATCACCCGGGTGGGCCGTTTCCTGCGCAAGACCAGCCTGGACGAGCTGCCCCAGCTGTGGAATATCCTTGTGGGCGATATGGCAGTCATCGGTCCGCGCCCGGCCCTCTGGAACCAGTACGACCTGCTGGCCGAACGGGACAAGTACGGCGCAAACGACGTCCGCCCCGGCCTGACCGGCTGGGCGCAGATCCATGGCCGCGACGAGCTGGAGATCACGGAGAAAGCGAAGCTCGACGGCTGGTATGTGGAGCATATGAGCTTCTGGCTGGACGTCAAATGCTTCTTCGGCACCATCCGGGCTGTGGCCGACCACGACGGCGTGGTGGAGGGCGGCACCGGGACGCTGCACGAAGAAGAGAAAAATGACCATAAATAAGAGAAACATAACATGCTGAATGAACTGTATCACTTTGCGACTCCATGGGCAAAGGCAACGAAACGCCAGATCAAGGTGAACCGGATGCTTGGAGTGGCGGCGAATGCCCTTTATCCGATATATTGTGCATGGAGTCCGCTCCCGAAGCAGAGAACAACGCAGGGCGAAAGGATGGTGGTATCTCTGACCACCTTCCCGCTCCGAATCGGGAAAGTCCATCTGACGATCCAGAGCATCCTGCGGCAGAGCCGTCCGGCGGACCGTATCCTGCTCTGGCTGTCCAAGGAGGAATTTCCGGAGGAAGCACAGCTCCCGGCAAACCTGCTCCGCCTGAAAGAAAGGGGACTGGACATCCGCTTCTGCGACAATATCCGCTCCTTTAAAAAGGTGTTCTACACCGCGCAGGAATTTGAAAATGATGTGATCGTTACGGCGGATGATGATGCGCTCTACCCGGAAAACTGGCTGGAAGGGCTGTGGGATACCCACGAAAAGTATCCGGGCTGCGTGTGCTGTTACCGCGCGCATGAGATCACGTTTGAAGGCGGAAGGGTGACGCCTTATCAGGAGTGGTACGGCCTGTCGCCAGACAAAAAAGGACCTTCGGAAGCACTTTTTCCGGTGGGCGTTGGAGGGGTGTTGTACCCTGCAGGCTATTTCGGCGGCATCGAGTTCGACAGCGGGAAGATTATGAAGCTGTGCCCGACGGCGGACGATATGTGGCTCAAGATCGTGGGAGCGCAGAAAAGGATCCCGGCAGTGAAGGTGAGCACCAACTCGAAGGAGTGGTTCACCATCCGGAACAGCCAGCGCCAGTGCCTGATGTCGGTCAACACCGCCGGAAGGATGCGGAACGATGAAGCACTTCAGAACCTGATGGGATATTATCACGTTACAGCGGAGATGCTGGGCGGCACATCAACAGAGCAGAAAGGCAAAGGATAAAAGATGGCGGACAGAACAGATGTGAAGATCAGCGTGATCGTACCGGTCTACAATGTAGAAAAAGAACTCCCACGCTGCATCGAGAGCCTCCTGACACAGACGTATTCGAATTTTGAGCTGCTCCTGATAAACGATGGCTCATCGGATGGCAGCCCTGAGATCATGGAGAGATACGCGGAGAAGGACCCACGCATCCGTACCCTGCATAAGAAAAATGGCGGGGTGTCCTCAGCACGCAACAGGGGGCTGGAACAGGCAAAAGGCGAATATGTGTGCTTTGTGGATGCGGACGATGCTGTGGCTCCGCAATATATGGAATGGCTGTATCTGGCCCTCCGGCAGAGCGGAGAGGCGGTTGCGATCTGCAGGGATGTGCGGGTGAATGATTTTGAAAAGGAGGCCCCCTTTAAGGCCCTCCCGGAAAAAATGCCGGAAACAGAGCGGATGGATCTGAAGCGATATACATTCTGGGATGAAAATGGGAGCCTGTGGTGCTGTAAAGGGATGATGAAGACTGAATTTCTTCGTGATATTCGGTACGATGAGGAGCTTTCGATCGGAGAAGATGCGCTGTTTATCACAAAGGCACTTCTGAAGGCGGGAGGATATATTTATCTGCCGTGCGGCCTGTACGCATACTATATGCGGGATGGCTCGGCGCTCCATCAGGAGACATTCAAGCCAAAGCAGTTCAGTGAGATAACGACATGGGAAAGAATTTATGCACTGCTCCGGGAGCAGAGGAGACCCGGGGAAGAAAGGATGGAACGAACAGCCGAGGAACGGCTGGCGGTGGCCTGCGCCCATGTGTATTACCGGATGGCGGGCAGCGACCATGCCGATCCGGAGCTGCAAGCCAAGATCGTGCGGATGGCGCGAGAGCACTGGCGGGCGGCCTTGCGCGTCCCGAACAGCAAGAAGCGTGAAAAGAGCAAGCTCTGGATGCTGATCTGCTGCCCGGCGGCGGGACGCTGGATGTGGAGGCTGGGAAAAAAGCTGAAACAGGGATGAGCCGGAGCATCTTGAGAAACGAAGTGGTTTTGTCTTGATTTATGTCGGAAATGTTATATAATAAAACAGTACACAAGACACAGAAGGAGGATTTCCATGGAACGCACCTATATCAATGAGGTACAAAAGGAAATTGGCAGCACGGTCAAGGTGCAGGGCTTTATCGAGAACCTGCGCAACAGCAAATATATGGCCTTCATCGTGCTGAAGGATATTACCGGCAAACTTCAGATCACCGTCGAGAAGGAGGACCACCCCGAGCTGGTGGACACCATCGACAAGCTGACCCCGGACTCTGTCATCACCGTCACCGGCAAGGTGATGGAGAACGACTACGTCAAGATGGGCGGCATCGAGATGATCCCCGAGGCCATCGAGATCGAGAGCATCGCCGACGCGCTGCCCATCGTCCGCAAGGAGATCGCCGCCACCAAGAAGAAGAAGGCTGTGGAGCGTTCCAGCATCGACCAGCGCATCGACTACCGCTGGATCGACCTGCGCACCGATGAGAACCAGCTGATGTTCAAGGCACAGAGCTGCTTCGTCAACGCCATGCGTCAGTTCCTGCTCGAGCGCAGCTTCATCGAGATCCACACCCCGAAGCTCATCGCTGCCGCCAGCGAGAGCGGCTCTGAGGTGTTCAAGGTGGACTACTTCGACCGCAACGCCTATCTGGCCCAGAGCCCTCAGTTCTATAAGCAGATGGCCATGGCCGCCGGCTTCGAGCGCATCTTTGAGACCGGCCCCGTCTTCCGCGCGGAGAAGAGCTACACCAATAAGCACTCCACCGAGTTCTCCGGCTTTGACCTTGAGTTCAGCTACATCACCTCTTACAAGGACGTCATGAAGATGGAGGAAGAGCTTCTGACTGCCGGCCTGAAGGCCGTCAAGGAGCAGTACGGCGAGCAGATCAAGGAGCTGTTTGGCCTGGAAGTCGTCGTCCCCACCACGCCGTTCCCTGTGGTCAAGCTGGCCGACCTGTACAAGGGTCTGGAAGAGGAGTTCGGCTACACGGTCGATGAGAGCGAGAAGGGCGACCTGACCACCGAGGCCGAGCGCCTGAGCTACGACTGGGTCAAGAAGCACTACGGCCACGAGTTCCTGTTCATCACCGACTACTCCGCCGAGAAGCGTGCTTTCTACCATATGCGCGACGAGAACGGCGTGCCGCAGGGCTACGACCTCATCTGGCGCGGCGTGGAGATCACCACCGGCGCACAGCGTGAGCATCGCTACGACGTGCTGAAGAAGCAGGCAGAGGAGAAGGGCCTGGCCGATGACGTCAAGTTCTATCTGGAGTTCTTCCAGTACGGCTGCCCCCCGCACGGCGGCTTCGGTCTGGGCATCGACCGTCTGACCATGCTGCTCTGCGGCCAGTCCATCAAGGACGCCGAGTTCCTGTTCCGCGGCCCCAACCGTCTGACTCCGTAAGGAATGAAACCTCTCCGTCAATGCTTCGCATTGCCACCTCTCCTACCGAGGAGAGGCCTTGGCATTTCGTAAAGCTTTGTCTCTTCGCCAGAGGCTCCCCTCGGTAGGGGAGCTGTCGAGCGATAGCGAGACTGAGAGGTTATGACCTATAACAAAAGCCAGCGCACATTTCTTGTGCGCTGGCTTTTCTGCATCTTACAGCTTACTGGATGCCGGTGACCTTGTAGTCCTGTGCCTCGACGGCGTTCTTGAGCACGTCGTCGGCGACCTCGGCGTTCAGGGTGACGATGGCGGTGCCGGCCTCGTGGCTCACGACAGCCTCATCCACCTCGGGCAGGGCTTCCAGAGCCTTCTTCACGCGGGCTTCGCAGTGGCCGCACATCATGCCCTCCACTTTCAGGGTCTTCTTCATGGTATTATCCTCCGTTTTGACTTCGGGCGCTTCGGCGTCCGATTTTTTGTTATTTTCAGCCGCAGACTGCACCGGGGCAGCGGCGGGAGAAGCGGTTTTGTGGTCGTGCCTGGTGCTGTGCAGATCGAACAGGTTGAGCCGCAGGGCGTTGCTCACGACGCAGAAGCTGGACAGGCTCATGGCAGCAGCACCGAACATGGGGTTCAGGGTCAGGCCGAAGGGGATGAACAGACCAGCCGCCAGCGGGATGCCGATGATGTTGTAGATGAACGCCCAGAACAGGTTCTCGTGGATGTTCCGCAGGGTGGCGCGGCTGAGGCGGATGGCTGCAGGCACGTCCGAGAGCTTCGAGTTCATCAGCACGACGTCGGCGGCGTCGATGGCCACGTCGGTGCCTGCGCCGATGGCAATGCCGGTGTCGGCACGGGTGAGGGCGGGAGCGTCGTTGATGCCGTCACCCACCATGGCCACCTTGCCGCTGGCCTGCAGCTGACGGATGACGGCCTCCTTGCCGTCGGGCAGGACGCCCGCGATGACCTCGTCCACGCCCGCCTGCCTGCCGATGGCGTCGGCGGTGCGCTGGTTGTCGCCGGTGAGCATCACGACCCGGATGCCCATATTCTGCAGCTGACGGATGGCTTCGGGGCTGTCCTCCTTGATGGTGTCGGCCACGGCGATAACGCCCAGCAGACGGCCTGCGCCGCCGAAGAAGAGGGGAGTCTTGCCCTCAGAGGCCAGCTTTTCAGCCTGCTGTGCCAGTGCGGCGGGCAGGGTGAGCTTGGTCTGGATGAAGGCGGCATTGCCGGCATAGATGTCCATGCCGTCCAGCTTGGCCGCCAGACCGTTGCCCGGCAGGGCCGCGAAGTCAGTGACTTCCGGGGAAGTGATGGCCTTTGCCTCGGCGTCGGCAAGAACAGCCTTTGCCAGAGGGTGCTCGCTGCGGCTTTCCAGCGCGGCGGCCAGCGTCAGCAGCTCCGTCTCGGTGATGCCCTCGGCAGGCAGCAGGTCGGTGACGCGGGGTGCGCCCTCGGTGATGGTGCCGGTCTTGTCCAGCGCCACGATCTGGGTGCGGCCTGCGGCTTCCAGCGAGGCGGCAGTCTTGAAGAGGATGCCGTTTTTTGCGCCGAGACCATTGCCCACCATAATAGCCACAGGTGTTGCAAGGCCCAGTGCGCAGGGGCAGCTGATGACCAGAACGGAGATGCCGCGTGCCAGCGCATAGCCCAGCTCATGGCCCAGCAGCAGCCAGACGATGGTGGTCACGACGGCAATGGAGATGACCGCCGGGACGAAGAAGCCCGACACGGTGTCGGCGATTTTGGCGATAGGAGCTTTGGTGGCGGCGGCATCGCTGACCATCTTGATGATCTGAGCCAGCGTGGTATCCTCGCCCACGCGGGTGGCCTCGCAGCGGAGGAAGCCCGACTGGTTGGTGGTGGCAGCGCTGACTTTGTCGCCGACGGCCTTGTCCACCGGGATGCTCTCGCCGGTCAGGGCGCTCTCGTTGACTGCGCTGGTGCCTTCCAGTACCACGCCGTCCACCGGGATATTCTCGCCGGGGCGGACCACAAAGACGTCGCCCTTCTGCACGTCGGCGATGGCCACGGTCACTTCCGCGCCGTCCCGCATCAGCGTGGCGGTCTTGGGGGCCAGCTTCATCAGGCTCTTGAGGGCGTCGGTGGTCTTGCCCTTGGAGCGGGCTTCCAGCATCTTGCCCACCGTGATGAGGGTCAGGATCATGGCGGCAGACTCGAAGTAGAACTCCATCATATAGTGCATGACCAGCTCGTCGTTGCCGTCCACCTGGGCGCGGGTCATGGCGAAGAGGGCGTAAATGCTCCACACGAAGCTTGCCATGGAGCCGAGGGCCACCAGCGTATCCATGTTGGGTGCGCCGTGGATGAGGCCCTTGAAGCCGTTGATGAAGAACTTCTGGTTGATGACCATGACGATGCCCGCCAGCAGCAGCTGGACAAGGCCCATGGCGACGTGGTTGCCGTCGAACCAGTGGGGCAGGGGCCAGCCCCACATCATGTGGCCCATGGAGAAGTACATCAGCACCAGCAGGAAGCCCAGCGAGGCGATGAGGCGGCGCTTGAGCTTCGGTGTCTCGCGGTCAGCCAGTGCGTCGAGGTCGGCGCTGGCGTCCGAAGCCTTACTGGCAGAGGCATTCTTCGGGCTTGCGCCGTAGCCTGCCTCCTGCACAGCCGAGAGGATGGCGGCAGGGGAGGCTGTGCCCTCCACGCCCATGGAGTTTGTCAGAAGGCTCACCGAGCAGCTCGTGACGCCCGGCACCTTCTTCACGGCCTTTTCTACCCGGGCAGAGCAGGCCGCGCAGCTCATGCCCGTGACATTGTATTGTTCCATTGCGGATTCCTTTCCCTCTTATAGGATGCCCGGAACGGGGTCATTTCATGAGCCGGGGCAGCAGCTGCAGCAGTTCGTCCAGCTTCTGCGTCCCGCCGGCTCTCAAATCGTCGGCCACGCAGGTGCGGACGTGCTGGCTCAGCAGCTCTTTGGAAAAGCCGTTTAGTGCAGCGTTCACCGCAGCCACCTGCACCAGAATATCGGCGCAGTAGACATCCTTGTCCAGCATCGCGCGGATGCCGCGCACCTGGCCCTCGATGCGGCTCAGCCGGTTGGCAAGGGCGCGGTACTCCTCAGGGGTACGGTCCTTGTGGCGGCAGCAGGAGGGAGCAGTGTCCTTTTCGGCAGGCTCAGCGGCGCAGCAGGGCTTTTTTTCAGCATCAGTCATAGCAGATGACTCCTTTCCGGGTGTATCAGTGTGAAGAGGAAACGTACCCTGTGGGGGTAAATCTCCTGATATTCTGATTTTACCACTTGGGGGTATCTGTTTCAAGTGGATAGAATGCGCTAACTGTGAAAACTTTGTGAAAACGAAAGCGGCGAAATGCAGAAACGGGAGCCTCCCGGTAAAGGAAAGCTCCCGTTTCTGTTTAGGATAGGAAAGAGAATGTCATAAATAGGGGGAGGGGATCACAGGTTGGTGTAACCCATCAGATAGCGGTCCACCTCGGCGGCGCAGTCGCGGCCCTCCCGCAGGCCCCAGACCACAAGACTCTGCCCCCGGCGCATATCGCCGCAGACAAAGACCTTGTCTACATTGGTGCGGAAGCCGTGGTCGGCCACATTGCCCCGGGCGTTCCGCTCCACGCCGAACGCCTCGGCCACATAGTCCTCGCAGCCCACGAAACCGGCGGCGATAAAGGCCAGCTGGCAGTCGTAGGTGAACTCTTCGCCGGTGGGTACCATGCTGGTGCGGCCGGTGTCGGGGTCACGCTGGGGCTTGAGATAGGAGATGACCGCGCCGGTTAGGCTGCCGGCGTCGTCCTTCAAAAACTCTTTGACGGTGGTCTGGTAGACGCGGGGGTCTTTGCCGAACTTGGCGAGGCACTCGGTCTGGCCGTAGTCCACCTTCAGCACCTTGGGCCACTCGGGCCAGGGGTTATTCGCGGCCCGCTCTTTCGGGGGCTGGGGCATCATTTCCAGTGCCACGAGGTCGGTGCAGCCCTGCCGCAGGGCGGTACCCTGACAGTCGTTGCCGGTGTCGCCGCCGCCGATGACGAGGACATTCCTGCCTGCCGCGTTGATGGCCCTGCCGTCGGCAAACTTGCTGTCCAGCAGGCTCCTGGTCACGCTGGTGAGGTAGTCTACCGCGAGGTAAACTCCCTTCGCGTCGCGGCCCGGGACGTTCAGATCGCGGGCTTTCTTGGCACCGCAGCAGAGCACGATGGCGTCATAGCTGTTCAAAATCTCAGCGGCATCCACAGCCCCGCCCACATCCATGTTGGTGCGGAACTCGACGCCCTCAGCCTGCATGATCTTGATGCGGCGCTCGATGACGGATTTGTCCAGCTTCATGTTGGGGATGCCGTACATCAGCAGACCGCCCACCCGGTCAGCACGCTCGAAGACGGTGACGGCATGACCCCGGATGTTGAGGTATTCGGCCACCGACAGGCCCGACGGGCCGCTGCCGATGACGGCCACGCTCTTGCCGGTGCGGGCCGGAGGCGGGGCGGCATGGAGCCAGCCCTTGGCGTAGCCCGTCTCCACGATGGCGTGTTCGTTCTCCCGGACGGTGACGCTGCTGCCGGTGACGTCGCCGCAGGTGCAGGCGGCCTCACACAGGGCAGGACAGACCCGGCTCGTGAATTCCGGGAAGCGGTTGGTGGTGCGCAGGCGGCGGAGCGCCAGCTCCCACCTGCCCTGATAGACCAAATCGTTCCACTCGGGGATGAGGTTGTTCAGCGGGCAGCCGGAGGCCATGCCGCCGATCATCATGCCCGCCTGGCAGAAGGGGACGCCGCAGTCCATGCAGCGGGCTGCCTGAGTCTGCTGCTCCTCCCGGGAGAGCCAGATGTGAAATTCGTTAAAGTTTTCAATGCGCTCCAGCGGCGGAACATCCGTGCTGGTCTTGCGCGTGTAATCCATAAAACCAGTGAGCTTTGCCATGATGTTCCCCTCCTTACTTGTTCTTCTGCACGGCGTAGAATGCTTCGATCTGCGCCTGCTCGCCGTCGAGTCCGCGCTCTTCCATCGAGGCGATGACCCGCAGCATATGGTCGTAATCGTAGGGGAGGACTTTCTTGAACTTGGGCAGGAACTCGCTGAAATCGTCCAGGATCTCCTTGCCGCGGGGCGAGCCGGTCAGCTCGACGTGCTCCCGGATGAGCTCTTTCAGGGTGGCGACATCGTACTTGTGCTCCACCGGCTCGAGGCTGACGGTCTCCTTGTTCACCCGCTGGTAGAAATCCCAGTTCTCATCCAGAACATAGGCGATGCCGCCGGTCATGCCGGCCGCAAAGTTCTTGCCGGTCTGGCCCAGAACGACGACGGTGCCGCCGGTCATGTACTCGCAGCCGTGGTCGCCCACGCCCTCGACGACGGCCACAGCGCCCGAGTTGCGGACGCAGAAGCGCTCGCCGGCCACACCGGAAACAAAGGCTTTGCCGCTGGTGGCACCGTAGAGCGCCACGTTGCCGATGATGATGTTCTCTTCGGGCTTGAAGGTGATGCCCTCGGGCGGGCGGACGACGAGCTTGCCGCCGGAGAGGCCCTTGCCCATGTAGTCGTTGCAGTCGCCGGTCAGCTCCAGCGTCAGGCCCTTGGGAATGAACGCGCCGAAGCTCTGGCCGCCTGCACCGGTGCAGTGGACGGTGTAGACGTCATCGGGCAGGTCGCTGCCGTACTTGCGGGTGATCTCGCTGCCGAAGATGGCACCAAAGGCGCGGTCGGTGTTGGAGACCTCCAGCTTCACGCTCTGAGGGGTCTTGCTGCTGAGCTTGAATTTCTTCATCAGCACCTTCATGTCCAGAGTGTCTTCCAGATGGAAGTCGTAGGTGTCTTCCTTCTGGAAGTGGACATTGCTGTTGACGATGGCGGGGTTGTGCAGGATGCAGTCGAGGTCCATCTTGGACATCCGGCTGTCGGCAGGGGCAGACTTGACATGGAGCAGGTCGGTGCGGCCCACCAGCTCGTCGATGGTACGGATGCCCAGCTTTGCCATGTATTCGCGCAGCTCCTGCGCCACGAAGGTCAGGTAGTTGATGATATACTCGGGCTTGCCGTGGAAGTGCTTGCGCAGCTCGGGGTTCTGGGTGCAGATGCCCATGGGGCAGGTGTCGAGGTTGCAGACACGCATCATGACGCAGCCCATGGTCATCAGCAGAGAGGTGCCGAAGCCGAACTCCTCAGCGCCCAGCATACAGCTGATGGCCACATCGCGGCCGGAGAGCAGCTTGGAATCGCTCTCGATGCGCACACGGGTGCGCAGGCCGTTGAGGATAAGGGTCTGGTGGGTCTCGGCGATGCCAAGCTCCCAGGGCAGACCGGCATCTTTGATGGAGTTGCGGGGCGCTGCGCCCGTGCCGCCGTCGTAGCCGGAAACAAGGATGACCTGTGCGCCGCCCTTGGCGACACCGGCAGCGATGGTGCCGACGCCGGCCTCACTGACCAGCTTGACGTTGATGTTGGCGTGGCGGTTGGCATTCTTGAGGTCGTAGATAAGCTCTGCAAGGTCTTCGATGGAGTAGATGTCGTGGTGCGGCGGGGGAGAGATGAGGCCGACACCGGTAGTGCTGTGGCGGGTCTTGGCGATCCACGGGTACACTTTTGCGCCGGGCAGATTGCCGCCCTCGCCGGGCTTTGCGCCCTGTGCCAGCTTGATTTGGATCTCCTCTGCCGAGACAAGATACTTGCTGGTGACGCCGAAGCGGGCGGAAGCCACCTGCTTTATCTTGGAATTGCTCTCGCTGTGGTAGCGCTCTTCGGGCTCACCGCCCTCGCCGGTGTTGCTCCGGCCGCCGAGGCGGTTCAGCGCGATGGCGATGGTCTCGTGGGCCTCGCTGCTCAGTGCGCCGTAGCTCATGGCAGCGGCCTTGAACCGCTTGACGATGGAGCTCACCGGCTCCACCTCGTCCAGCGGGATGCCGCCGTCGGGGGCATAGTTGAAGTCCAGCAGACTGCGCAGATGGACGCCGTTCTGGCCCATGTTGTCCACGGTGTGGGTGAACTGCTTGAAGGTGTCGTAGTCACCGGTGAAGCAGGCTTTCTGGAACAGGTGGATGGTCTGGGGGTTGAAGAGGTGCTCTTCCTTGCCGCTGCGGAACTTGTGGGCGCCGCCATCTTCCAGCTGCATGTTGATGTCAAGGCCCAGCGGGTCGAAGGCTGCGTTGTGCAGGGCCTCCACGTCAGCCTGAATGTCCTCGAGGCCGATGCCGCCCACACGGCTCACCGTGCCGGTGAAATACTTGTCGATGACGTCTTTGGAGATGCCGACGGCCTCGAAGATCTGGCTGCTCTGGTAGCTCTGGATGGTGGAGATGCCCATCTTGGAGGCGATCTTCACGATGCCGCCCAGCACAGCCTTGTTGTAGTCGTCCACGGCGGCGTAATAATCTTTGTCCAGCAGGCCATCGTCGATGAGCTGGCCGATGGTCTCATGGGCCAGATAGGGGTTGACGGCGCAGGCACCGTAGCCCAGCAGAGCGGCAAAGTGATGCACTTCATGAGGCTCTGCGCTCTCGAGGATGAGGGCCAGTGCGGTGCTCTTCTTGGTGCGGATGAGGTACTGGGACACCGCCGACACCGCCAGCAGGCTGGGGATGGCCACATGGTACTCGTCAATGTCCCGGTCGGACAGGATGATGATGTTGGCACCCTCTTTGTAGGCGCGATCGACCTCCAGGAAAACGCGGTCGATGGCCTTTTCGAGGCTGGTGTTCTTGTAGTAGTTGATGGAGACAGTGGAGACTTTGAAGCCCGGGACGTTCATGTACTTGATGCGGAGAAGGTCAGTGGACGTGAGGATGGGATTGTTGACCTTGAGCACCTTGCAGTTTTCGGGCTTGTCTTCCAGCAGATTGCCGTGTGCGCCCACATAGACGCTGGTGGAGGTGACGATCTTCTCGCGGATGGCGTCGATGGGCGGGTTCGTGACCTGCGCAAAACGCTGCTTGAAGTAGTTGAAGAGCGGCGGGTGCTGGCCGCTGAGGACGGCAAGCGGGGTATCGGTACCCATTGCGCCGGAAGGCTCAGCGCCCTGACGTGCCATGGGCAGGATGAGGGTGCTGATGTCCTCATACTTGTAGCCGAACACCTTCTGCAGGCGCAGCAGGTCGTCGCCGGTATAGCTGGGGGTCTTGATGTTGGGGATCTTGAGGTCCTTCAGCTGGACGAGGTTGCGATCGATCCACTCGCCGTACGGCTCACGGCTGGCGTAGTATTCCTTCAGCTTCTCGTCGTCCACGACTTCGCCCTTGACAGTGTTCACCAGCAGCATCTTGCCGGGGCGGAGACGGTCTTTGACCAGAATGTTCTCCGGCTCACAGGGCAGCACGCCCACCTCGGAGGAGAGGATCATCCTGCCGTCTTTGGTGATGTAGTAGCGGCTGGGGCGCAGACCGTTGCGGTCCAGCACAGCGCCCACCACGTCGCCGTCGGAGAAGAGGATGGCCGCAGGGCCGTCCCAGGGCTCCAGCATGGTGGCGTAATACTGGTAGAAGTCCCGCTTTTTCTGGCTGATGTTCTTGTTGTTCTCCCAGGGCTCCGGAATGGTGATCATGACGGCCAGCGGCAGGTCCATGCCGTTCATCACCATGAACTCGAGGGCGTTGTCCAGCATGGCGGAGTCGGAGCCGGAGGTGTTGATAATGGGCAGGATCTTGTTCATGTCCTCCTTCATGATGGGGGAGGAGATGGTCTCTTCACGGGCCAGCATGGCGTCGGTGTTGCCCTTGATGGTGTTGATCTCGCCGTTGTGGAGGATGAAGCGGTTGGGGTGGGCGCGCATCCAGCTGGGGTTGGTGTTGGTGGAGAAGCGGCTGTGGACCATGCCGATGGCGGATTCATAGTCCTCGTCCTGCAGATCGAGGTAGAACTGGCGCAGGTCGTGGACGAGGAACATGCCCTTGTACACGATGGTGCGGCTGGACAGGCTGGGGACATAGGTGCCGTTGCTGGCCTGCTCGAAGACCCGGCGGACGATGTAGAGCTTGCGGTCAAAGTCGATGCCCTTGCTCACCTTGGCGGGCTTTTTGATGAAGCACTGCCAGATGGCGGGCATACAGTCGCGGGCTTTCTGGCCCACGGCGTCGGGGTCTACAGGCACTTCGCGCCATGCCAGAAACTCGAGGCCCTCTTTGCGGGTGACAAGCTCAAAAAGCTTCATGGCCTGAGCGCGCAGATGCTCGTTCTGGGGGAAGAAGAACATCCCAACGCCGTATTCGCGCTCGTTGCCAAGGCTGATGTTCAGCTCGTCGGCCACCTTGGCGAAGAAGCGGTGGCTGATCTGCAGCATGATGCCCACGCCGTCGCCGGTCTTGCCCTCGGCGTCCTTGCCGGCGCGGTGCTCAAGGCGCTCCACGATGGACAGCGCGTCGCTGACGGTCTGGTGGCTCTTGCGGCCCTTGATGTCCACGACGGCACCGATGCCGCAGGCGTCGTGCTCGAACCGGGGGTCATAGAGGCCCAATGGCCCTTTTTGCTCCGTGAAATTTTCCATAGACTTTCCTATCCTTTTTTCGATTTTCCGGAGAATATCCTGGCAATGCTGCGGCACATTCCGCAGCGTCTCTCTTATATGGTATAACAGAAAAGGCGTCTCAGATGGGTCGGCGAAGACTCATCTGGAACGCCCCTGTTCCGGATAACAAGAATATTATACAAAGGTGCTGAAAAAGATTCAAGTGACAGCTGCACCAAATGTGGGTACACGGCGACGGTTCTTCTTGTGAAAAACAGACACGCAGAGCAGGAAATAGTATGCCTTTTCCGGCTCAGTGCCGGCCCAGACAGGCGGCAAGATCCTCCTCCGGCGTGGTGATGGGCCGGAGGTCATACTTCTCCTGCAAAACAGCGGCCACCCCGGGGGAGAGGAAGGCGGGCAGGGTGGGGCCGAGACGGATGCCCCGGATGCCCAGCGCCAGCAGGGCCATCAGCACACAGACCGCCTTCTGCTCGAACCAGCAGAGGATGATGGAGAGGGGCAGCTCGTTGACCGAGCAGTCAAAAGCTTCGGCCAGACCCAGCGCGATCCGGATGGCACTGTAGGCGTCGTTGCACTGGCCCACGTCGAGGATGCGGGGCAGACCCGCCACCGTACCCAGCGGCAGGTCGTTGAGCCGGAACTTGCCGCAGGCCAGCGTCAGGATGACGGTGTCGGGCGGGGTCAGCTTGGCAAAATCCGTGTAGTACCGGCGGGAGGGGCGGGTGCCGTCGCAGCCGCCGATGAGGAAAAAGTGCCGGATGGCACCCTCGTGGACGGCTTGGACGATCTCCTCCGCATGGCTCAGTACGGCATGGTGGGCAAAGCCGGTGGTGACCACACTGCCGCCGTTCATGCCCGGGATGAGGGTGTCCTCCGGGTAGCCGCCCAGCTCAAGCGCCTTGGCGATGACCGGCGAAAAATCCCGGTCCTCCCCGATGTGGGTGACGCCGGGATAGGAGACGACAGAGGTGGTGAATACCCGGTCGGCATAGCTGGGCCGGAGGGGCATGATGCAGTTGGTGGTGAAGAGCACCGGTGCAGGGATGTCCTCAAACTCCCGCTGCTGGTTCTGCCATGCGGTGCCAAAGTTGCCTTTCAGATGAGGAAAGCGCTTTTTCAGCTCCGGGTAGCCGTGGGCAGGCAGCATCTCGGAGTGGGTGTAGACATTGATGCCCTTGCCCTCGGTCTGCTCCAACAGGCACTTGGCGTCGTAGAGGTCGTGGCCGGAGATGACGATGAAAGGCCCTTTCTCGATGGTCAGGGACACCTCCACCGGCTCCGGGTCGCCAAACGCGCCGGTGTTGGCCTTGTCCAGCTCAGCCATGACCCGGTAGGCCATCCGCCCGGTGTCCTCCACCAGCTGGAAGAGCTTGTCCTTGTCCCGCTCCTGTGCGATGGCCCGCAGCGCCGTGCAGAAAAACAGATCGATCTCGCCGTCGGTGTAATCCAGCACCCGGGCGTGGTAAGAGTAGGCCGCCATGCCCCGCAGGCCGAACAGCACGAAGGACTTCAGGCTCTTGACGTCCGGGTCCGGCTCCTGCCACAGCTTTTCCATGTCGTAGTCACCCACCGGCGAAGGAGCGGGGCAGGCGGAAGCAAACGCCTCCTGTTTTGCCTTCCACACCTTGTCGGTGAGCTGGGCCACCGTCTCGGGGTCGAAGTTGACGTTGGTGATGGTGGTGAACAACCCTTCCAGCAACAACAGTGCCTGCGGCGGCTGGATGGGCTTGCCGATGTCCAGCAGCAGGGTGGCGAAACCGATGAGAGCACCGGTCAGCCTGTCCTGCGCGTCCGCCGTCTCAGCAGATTTACCGCAGACGCCCGCTCTGCCCGTGCAGCCGACGCCGTGGGCTGCCTGCTCACATTGATAACAAAACATTTGCTCGTCCATGCAAAAACCTCTTTTCGTTTGATGAAAGGAGTATGAGCGGGGCGGCAGACGGTTATGCAGGCAGGCGGGGCAAACCAAAAAAAGCCGCACCCTCGCGGATGCGGCCCTTGCAGATCAGAAAAAGCTTAGTAGGTGATGCCCTGAGCCATCATGGCGGTAGCGACCTTCAGGAAGCCGGCGCAGTTTGCACCGACCATCAGGTTGCCCTCGGAGCCGGCGGCCACGGATGCATCGTAGGAAGCGTGGAAGATGCCCTCCATGATGCCCTTCAGCTTTGCATCGACCTCTTCGAAGCTCCAGCTCAGACGCTCGGAATTCTGGCTCATCTCCAGACCGGAGGTGGCCACGCCGCCGGCGTTGGAAGCCTTTGCGGGTCCGTACAGGATGCCGTTGGACAGGTAGACCTCGATGGCCTCGGGAGTGCTGGGCATGTTAGCGCCCTCGCAGACCACGGTGCAGCCGCCCTTCACCAGAGCCTCTGCGGACTCCTTGTTGATCTCGTTCTGGGTAGCGCAGGGCAGGGCGATGTCGCAGGGGATAGTCCAGACCTTGGAGCAGTCAGCAATGTAGGTCGCATCCTTGTGGGTCTCGGCATACTCCTTGATACGGCCGCGGCGGACTTCCTTCAGGTCCTTGACGTAGGCCAGGTCGATGCCGTTGGGGTCGTAGACATAGCCGTTGGAGTCGGACATGGTGACGACCTTGGCACCCAGCTGGGTAGCCTTCTCGCAGGCGTAGATGGCGACATTGCCGGAGCCGGAGATGACCACGGTCTTGCCCTCGAAGCTGTCGCCGCGCATGCACTTCAGAGCCTCAGCGGTGAAGTAGCACAGGCCGTAGCCGGTAGCCTCGGTACGGGCCAGAGAACCGCCGAAGGTCAGGCCCTTGCCGGTGAGCATACCGCCTTGGAAGCTGTTGGTCAGACGCTTGTACTGGCCGAACAGATAGCCGACCTCGCGGCCGCCGACGCCAATATCACCGGCGGGGCAGTCCACGAACTGGCCGATGTGGCGGTACAGCTCGGTCATGAAGCTCTGGCAGAAGCGCATGACTTCCATGTCGCTCTTGCCGTGGGGGTCGAAGTCGGAGCCGCCCTTGCCGCCGCCCATGGGCAGGGTGGTCAGGCTGTTCTTGAAGATCTGCTCGAAGCCGAGGAACTTCAGGATGCCCTGGTTGACAGAAGGATGGAAGCGCAGGCCGCCCTTGTAGGGGCCGATGGCGCTGTTGAACTGGACGCGGTAGCCGCGGTTCACCTGGACCTTGCCCTGGTCATCGACCCATGGTACACGGAAGGTGATGATGCGCTCAGGCTCGACCATGCGCTCGATGAGGCCGGCCTTCTCGTACTCGGGATGCTTCTCCACGACGGGCTGGATGCTCTCCAGCACCTCGCGGACAGCCTGCAGGAATTCGGGCTCGTTGGCATTGCGCTTTTCCAGGCCCTCGTAGACACGCTTCAGATATTCATTCGTCAGCATAATGATATTCTCCTTTTCCCTTATCTCTATTGTGCGGAGGCTCTGTCTTTCCCGTTTCCCACGGCGGGGCTGATAAGCCTCTGCCCACTTTGCTATTATAAAGCTTTATCTGCCGATTTACAAGATGGCCCGCTCCGCAAAAACCGGAAAATCTTTCAAAATATAATGGAAAAGATGAATGCACTTCACGAAAAAGACGGGACACATCAAAAACAGCGATAAAACTTGATTTTGTAAAGAAACAAAAAATCCCTGCACTGCCATTTCCGGGCTGGTGCAGGGAGAAAAAGTCTTACTTCAGCAGCTTCTCGCAGGCGTCGGCGGCACCCTCGAGGAACTGTCCGCCGTAGGTCTCGATCATGCCGGCGTCGGACAGCGCAGCCAGCTGCGGGTCGATGGGGCATTTGGCCAGAACGGGCAGGTGATGCTTTGCGGCCACCTCGTCCACATGGCTGTCGCCGAACACATTGATGTGCTTGCCGCAGTCGGGGCAGACGATATAGCTCATGTTCTCGACGATGCCCAGCATCGGCACCTTCATCATCTCGGCCATGTTCACGGCCTTGGCCACGATCATGCTCACCAGCTCCTGCGGGCTTGCCACGACGACGATGCCGTCCACGGGCAGGCTCTGGAAGACGGTCAGGGGGACGTCACCGGTTCCCGGAGGCATATCCACGAACAGAAAATCGACGTCTTTCCAGACCACATCGGTCCAGAACTGCTTGACCGCACCGGCGATGACGGGGCCGCGCCAGACGACGGGGTCTTCCTCGTTCTCCACCAGCAGGTTGATGCTCATGACGTCGATGCCCATCCGGCTCTGGATGGGCCAGCAGCCCTTGTCGTCGGCCATGGCGCGGCCATGGATGCCGAACAGCTTGGGGATGGACGGGCCGGTGATGTCGGCGTCGAGGATGCCGCAGTGGTAGCCGCGGCGTGCCATTGCACAGGCCAGCAGGGCGCTGGTCATGCTCTTGCCGACGCCGCCCTTGCCGGATACGACGCCGATGACCTTCTTGACACTGCTATTGGGGTTGGGTGCGTCATGCTGGGGCGCAGCATCGCGGGAAGAACACGCTGCCCCGCAGTTGGAGCAGTCATGGGTACATTCTTCGCTCATTGTCTCATTGCGCACGGCCGTGGTACCGGGGTGCGCTTCCTCCTTGCATTCTTAGATCCGGTCTGGCGGAACATTCCCGCCAGATACGATATATATCATATCATAAAACTGGGAAAGAAACAACCCACGGCCCCGCTCATATTTCCCAGAGCAGGTTACATATCTATAAAAAGATACACTGGGGAAAGGGAGGGGTGCGCTGTGCGGCAGAGCTATCTGAAAAACGCAGCCCTGATGACCGGGGCGGACATCCTGCTCCGTCTGGCGGGCATGGGGCTCCGCATCTGGCTGGCGAACGCTCTGGGCGGCGAGGGGATGGGACTGTACCAGCTGGTGCTGGCGGTCTATTCGCTCTTCGTCACGCTGGCGACAGCGGGCGTCTCGGTGGCGGCCACCCGCCTGATGGCCGAAGAGCTGGCCCGCAGCCCGGCGGAGGCCCGGGGGATGCTTCACCGTCTCCTGCTGGCGGGGGCCGGGCTGGGCGTGCTGGCGCTGGCGACGCAGTTCGGGCTGGCGGGCCTCGCTGCAAAATGGTGGCTGGGCGATGTCCGGGCAGCGGGGGCGCTGCGTGTCTCGTCGCTGGGTCTGCCGTGGATGGCGGTGTCGTCGGTACTGCGGGGCTTTTTCATCGCCCGGCGGCAGGTGGAGCCAAACGTCCTGAGCCAGCTGGCTGAGCAGACTGTCCGCATCGGCATCGTTTACTTTGCGCTGGAGCGGGCCGACGTCCTCGGCTGGGACGTCGGCGGGCGCTGCACGGCAGTGCTGGGCGCAACGGCGGTCAGTGAGGCCGTCAGCACCGGGCTGATGGCACTTTTTTACCACAAAGAGGCCCGCCGCTGCTTCGGCGCGCGGCCTGCCTGCCGCCCGCAGGAGCCGGGAAAACGCCTCTGGGACATCCTCTGGCCGGTGGAGGGAGGACGCTGTCTCGCCAGCGCTCTCCACACCGCGGAGAATATGCTGGTGCCGGCCTGCCTGGCAGTCTGTCTGCAATTTTCCGGCGGGCGTGCCGAAGCCGTGGCCCAGTACGGCAGCCTCAAGGGGATGGCCCTGCCTCTGCTGACCTTTCCCTTCGGACTGCTGGGGAGCCTTTCCGTCCTGCTGATGCCCGAGATCACTCAGGCCCACCTCCGGGGCCAGAGCGGGCGGCTGGCGGCTCTCATCGACAGGATGCTCCGGCTCACCGGCTATTTCTCGGCGCTGGCAGGCGCGGCGTTCTGGGTGTGGGGTCAGCCGCTGGCCGAAGCCCTCTACGGCAGCGCCGAGGCAGGCAGCTACCTCGTCATCCTCGGCCCGGCCATGCCGCTGATGTACCTCGAGAGCATGGTGGACGGTGCCATGAAGGGGGTAGGGGAACAGAAAGCCGTTTTCCGCTACAGCATGTGGGACTCCTGCCTCCGCATTGCGGGCGTGCTGCTCCTGCTGCCCCGCTTCGGGATGAAGGGCTTTCTTTTTGTGATCCTGCTGTCCAGCTTCTACACCTGCACCGCCAACACGGGGCGGCTGCTGTCCAGCTGCGGCCTTCCGCTGCGTCTGTGGAGGTGGCTGGGCGCACCGGGCTTTGCGGGGGCCGTCAGCGCCGGGGCCGGGCTGGCCCTGCGGCATCTTTTAGCGGACTGGCTCACCGGCGGAGTCCCCTTGCAGCTTGCGGCGGTAGCGCTGGGCGGCGCGGGGATGGCAGCGGTCTGCTTTGCGGCGGCGTGGCCGCTGGGCCTCGGCGAAGAGCTGCGGGCCGTGGCGGCAGGGGAGAGGCGGCATAAGAAAAATGTCCAAAAAGTGAAATAGCTGGACACGGGGGAGAGAATCGAGTATAATACTAAAGATATTATGGGGTGATAGGCCCTTGAAATGAAAAATGGCAGCTGACATCTTCGGATGCCGGCCCCCGATGCAAAAGAGGATATGCTGTGAAGGAAAAGAAAACAAATCTGCTGCAGGTACTGGCCCGCCGGGCTCTGCTGGTGGCGCTGGACGGAGCCATCGTAGCCTTCAGCTTTTATTTCGCCCTGCTGCTGCGCGCAGACGGTGCTGTCGAGGCCTCCTGGTGGCCCCACAACCGCGCCCTGCTCTACGCGAATCTGCCCTGGATCGTGGCGGTCTACCTGCTCAGCTTTCTGGCCGGGCGGCTCTACACCATCCTTTGGAAGTACGCCGGGGAGCGTGACCTCATCCGTCTGGCCGGGATGATCGCCGTCCCGACGGGCATCGTCTATCTGGTCAACCGCTGCTTCATCCACGGCGTGCTCTTCAACTCGGCCAACGCCATGGCGGCGGTGCTCATTTTCCTGTTCATCGGCGGGAGCCGTCTGGCCTGGCGGCTCTTCCTGAACCACCCGCTGGGCGAGCGTCTGCGCGGCAACACCAGCAAGGACCCCAACCGCCCCGTCATGATCGTGGGCGCGGGCGAGGCCGGTGCGTGGGCCATCAATGTCTGCAAGACCAACACCGGCTACGGCCATGTCATCGTGGCCGTGGACGATGACCCCAACAAGCTGGGCCAGACCATCCACGGTGTCCCGGTGCGCGGCACACTGGAAGAAATTCCCGACCTGTGTACCCGCTACAACATCCACACCATCATCGTGGCGATCCCGACCCTGAAGGGAAACCGCCTGAACCACGTCATCGACCTCTGCGTCTCCACCCACTGCGCCGTGCAGATGCTCAGCGACCCCCAGCTGGTGGGTGCAGGAACCCCTCAGCAAGGCGCGTTCCGTGAGCTGAACACCGCCGATTTCCTCTCCCGTGAGGAAGTCACGCTGGACACGGAGAAAATTTCCGGCTACCTCACCGGCAAGACCGTTCTGGTGACGGGCGGCGGCGGCAGCATCGGCAGCGAGCTCTGCCGTCAGGTCATGCGCTTCAAGCCCGCAAAACTGCTTATCTTCGATATTTATGAGAACTGCGCCTATGAACTGCTGATGGAACTGCAGCAGAAGTATGGCCGTGATGTGCCGGTCACGGTGCTGGTCGGCTCCATCCGGGACAAGGCCCGTCTGGACGAGGTATTTGAGACGTACCACCCGACGGTGGTGTTCCATGCCGCCGCCCACAAGCACGTCCCGCTGATGGAGATCAGCCCCGCCGAGGCCGTCAAAAACAACGTCTTTGGCACCAAGAATCTGCTTACCAGTGCCAGCGAACACGGCGTGGAGCGGCTGGTGCAGCTCTCCACCGATAAGGCCGTCAACCCCACCAGCGTCATGGGCTGCACTAAGCGCCTGTGTGAGATGCTCATTCAGACCTTCGCGGGCAACACCGACATGAAGTGCGTCGCCGTCCGCTTCGGCAATGTGCTGGGCAGCCACGGCAGCGTCATCCCGCTGTTTGAGGCGCAGATCAAAAAGGGCGGCCCCGTCACCCTCACCGATGCCAACATCGAGCGCTACTTTATGACCATCCCGGAGGCGGCACAGCTGGTGCTGCAGGCCGGTGCGCTGGCCGAGAGCGGCAGCATCTATGTGCTGGACATGGGCGAGCCGGTCAAGATCATGGACCTTGCAAAACAGCTCATCCGCTTCTACGGCTATGAGCCGGGCGTGAACATGGATATTAAGATCGTGGGTCTGCGCCCCGGCGAAAAACTTTACGAAGAACTGATGATGGACGAGGAGCAGGACAAGATGCGCCGCACCGTCCACAATAAGATCTTCGTGGCTCCGCCCCGGAACATCGACCTGGGCGAGTTCTACCAGCAGCTTCAGGAGCTGGCCGTCGCCGCTGAGCACAACGACGACAGCGTGGTGGAGCAGTTGGCCCAAATGGTGCCTACCTTTACCCCCACCCGCGAGAACCTCAAGCTGTAAAACCGCTGGCTGCACGGCACCTTTGCTGTGTAAAAATATATGAGAGGGATGTACAATCATGGAAAAGAAACCGTTTTTGACTGAGTCGATGGCTCAGGACATCATTCAGGACGTACCCACCCCCTTCCACGTCTATGACGAGAAGGGCATCCGCGAGAACGCCCGCCGCATCAACAAGGCATTCAGCTGGAACAAGGGCTTCCGCGAGTATTTTGCGGTCAAGGCTCTGCCGAACCCCGTCATCCTCCAGATCCTGAAGGAAGAGGGCTGCGGCGTGGACTGCTCCTCTCTGACCGAGCTGATGCTCAGCGAAGTGTGCGGCTTCAGCGGCAGCGACATCATGTTCTCCTCCAACCAGACCCCTGTGGAGGACATGAAGAAGGCGTACGAGCTGGGCGCTTATATCAACCTCGACGACGCCACGATGGTGGACTTCCTCGACCGGGTGGCCGGTGTGCCGGAGAACATCTTCTGCCGCTACAATCCGGGCGGCACCTTCCAGCTGGGCGAGAGCAAAGAGGGCTTCCAGGTCATGGACAAGCCCGGCGACGCCAAGTACGGCATGACCGAGGAGCAGATGATCGACAGCTACAAGAAGCTGGCCGCAAAGGGTGCCAAAAACTTTGGCATCCACGCCTTCCTCGCCTCCAACACCATCTCTGACGCCTATTATCCTGAGCTGGCAGGCATCCTCTTCCAGCTGGCTGTCCGCGTCCAGAAGGCCACCGGCGTGCATATCGCCTACATCAACCTGTCCGGCGGCGTCGGCATCCCGTACCGCCCCGAGCAGACGGAGAACGACATCATGGCCATCGGCGAGGGCGTCCGCAAGAAGTTTGAAGAAATTCTCGTCCCCGCCGGCATGGGCGATGTCTCCATCTTCACCGAGATGGGCCGCTTCACCACCGGCCCCTACGGCGCTCTGGTGGCTACTGCCATCCACGAGAAGCACATCTATAAGGAATACATCGGTCTGGATGCCTGCGCGGCCAACCTGATGCGCCCCGCCATGTACGGCGCTTACCACCACATCACCGTGCTGGGCAAGGAAGATGCACCCCACGACCACAAGTACGATGTGGTCGGCGGTCTGTGCGAGAACAACGACAAGTTTGCCATCGACCGTATGCTGCCCAAAATCGACATCGGCGACATCGTGTATATCCACGACACCGGTGCGCACGGCTCTGCCATGGGCTACAACTACAACGGCAAGCTGCGCAGCGCCGAGGTCCTGCTCTGCGAGGACGGCACTCACCGCCTCATCCGCCGTGCCGAGACTCCCCGCGACTACTTTGCAACGCTGGACTTCCTGCCCTTCATGAAGCCGCTGCTGGGCGAGTACAACGACGACTGAGCACGCTTCTGACTCCATCACACCAGAATAAAGCGAGGAACGACGCAGATGTTTTTTGGATTCCAACTCACCTGTGGCCTGATGCTGGTCTTTTACGGCTATTCAGTCATGAAAAATCCCCGGGTCTGGGGCGATCAGGGCCGTCAGGCCGTCAAGGCCGAAAATTTCCCCGAGTACTGCCGCCAGAACGGCCTGTTTTTCCTGAAAGCTGGCTTCATCATGGCGCTCATTGGTGCGCTGGACGCGCTGGTAACGCTTTCAGGTCTGCTGTACGTCCTGCTGTACCTGTTCGGGCTGGCGTTTGCGTTCTACCCGCTGACCCGCTGGTGCAAGGAGAACGAGGGCTTCTCGTGGCCCTGGCCCCGCGTCGAGAGCGAGAAAAAGCGCATCAGGAAACTGCGCCGGCAGCAGGAGGCCGAAAAGGCGGAACGAGAAGATAACTAAGACAAACAGGAGAAGCCGCCGCACGATCTGACGTGCAGCGGCTTCTTTTTGCGTTTTGCGGCAGGGCTTTAACCTCGCCCCGGGGGGCGTCCTCCGAGAGAGAAGGGGCGGGGAGAGCGTTACCTGTGGGCCGTGGGCTGGCCCACGATGTCGTAGATGTCACGCCCGGCAAGCGCCTCAAAATGTGCCTTGATGGCGAGGTTGATGTCCCACTTGTTCTGCGGATAATCGCCGTAGCGGCGGCGGACGTCCTCCATCCGCTCAATGATGTCCATGACACCGTCGGCCCCGGCCAGCGAGTCGCAGAGCTGGATGAGTCTGTCGTACTCGTCGTAGGCCATGCCGTCCAGTCCGTCGGCAATGATTTTCGTTTCTTCGGGCGTCGTGTCACGCCTGCCTACATAGTCGGCCAGCGACTGGTTATTGAAGGAATGACTCAGGCAGACCCGCGCCACCTCGTCGTACCCCAGCGAGAGCATGTAGCGGTAGCCGTCTACGACATGGCCGAGGTGCCGCTTGCCGTACCGCCGCCCGATGTCGTGGAGCAGCCCCAGCACATAGGCCTTGTCTGCGTCCAGCCCGCAGGCGCGGGCGATGGCCTCGGCGCAGTGGGCTGCTATGCGGCTGTGGTCGCCCCAGGGGCCGGGGTTGTGGGGCTCAGCTTCGGCTAAAAGGGCTTCGGCGGTCTTGCGGTCAGGATACATCAGAATGCCTCCTTATAGTGCGTCGATGTCGGCCTGTAGTTTCTCGTAGAATTTCCCCAAATGGAGACCGTCGATGAAGCGGTGATTGACCTCCACCGACATCCCCGATTTCTTGCGGCCATTTTCCTCGCCATATCTGCCCCATGTGATGCGGGGGATGTTGTCGTCCCGGTCAAAATCCCGCTCGTTGGTGCAGCCGGTCAAATCAAACCACGGTGCGCAGGAGATATAGATGAGGTTGTCGTTCTCTTCGTCCTGGTCAAGAAGGGTCTTCTGGGCAGCGCTTCTCGCCTGTGCGGAGGCACAGAACTCCGCAATGCCACCGACTTTTGGCAGGGTGACGATGTGAAACTGCTCACTGCCGGGTTTCAGGTCGGTCAGACTGGGAATGCGCTCATCCAGCAGCCACACCTCGCCGTCCCGGATGGCGTAGCGGAAATTCTTCACGCTGTTCACGGCGTCCGTCACGAGATACCCCATCGCGTAATAAAACGACAAATGCCGCTCCTTGACATAGCGGTAAAGGTTTGTTACATCCACCCGGAAGGTGACGCTGTAAAAAGGGTGGGAAACAGCGGAGAAAAACTCGAACAATTCAGCCCGCTCCCAATGGGTCCTATCGACTTTTTCCATCTTACTTCTCCTCGGCGGGGGCCTGCTTATTTTTATCCAGTGCGTCGAACTGCTTTACGATCTGCAGGTCTTTCAGCTTGATGACCTTGCCGGAGAGGTAGTGGAGGGTATTTTCTTCGGGAATGTCGAGAAAGCTGATACGGACGGCGCAGAGGGCTTGCGTCCGGGTGCCGGTGCGCTCATTCATCTTGCGGTTGCCGTACTTGATGTCGCCCAGCACCGGCTTGCCCAGATAGGCCAGATGGGCGCGTATCTGGTGAGTGCGGCCGGTGATGAGGCCGATGCGGCAGAGGGCGAAGGGACCAGCCGTCCGCAGCACATCCACATCGGTGATAATCTGCTTGCGGCGCTCGTCCTGGGACTGGTGGGCGTGGATGCTCACCTTATTGTTCTTCTCGTCGTGCTCCCACCACGCGGTGAAGCGCCCGCTCTGGGGGATGCCCACCGTGATGGTGTAGTATTCCTTCTTGAGCAGGTCGGTGCGGATGATCTCGTTCATGTCCCGGAGGGCGGCGTAGCTCTTGGCCGCGATGACGAGGCCCTCGGTGCCGCGGTCGAGGCGGTTGCAGATGCCGGGCTTGAAGCGGTTCTCGCCCTGGGGGTCGTACTCGCCCTTCTGGGCCAGATACTGGGTGAAGGTGTCCACAAGGTTTGCGTCGCCGGTGCGGTCACTGTGGCAGAGCAGGTGGGTGGGCTTGTAGAGGACGGCAATGTTCTCATCCTCGTAGATGACCGTCACCTTGGGCTGGTTCTGCTGCTTTTTGGGGGCGGGCTTGTGGGCCGGCTTTGCACCCTCAGGCGGGAAGAATTCGTCGTTGATGTAGAGCTCGATGAGGTCGCCGGCCTTGATGCGGTCTTCGGGTACACCCTTTTTGCCGTTGACCTTGATACGCTTGTTGCGGAAGCTCTTGTATAAAAGGCTGGTAGGGAAGTCACGGGTCACGCTCTGGACAAAGCGGGAGAGGCGGACGCCCTCGTCGTTGGCGGTGGCAGTGTATTGTTTCATAAAAGTATATCCTTTTTGCTTTTCTGGAAAGATTCTGCTTGCCTTTTTGCCAAAGGCTCCCCTACAAGGGGAGCTGGCGAGGAGCTTGCGACGAGACTGAGAGGTTGTACGAAGGATGGCTTTGCCGTAGGAATGAAACCTCTCCGTCATTGCTTCGCAATGCCACCTCCCCTATCGAGGGGAGGCTCTGGCGTACCGAAAAGTGTTCTTTCTACTTTATAATAATCTACTCTCCCCATGAAGTCAACGCAGAATATTTTCTGTCGGCTCTTGTCTTTTGCCGAAAATGGGGTACTATAAAAGAAACGACTACAAACAAAGGAGCGCAGCTATGGCAGGACAGAACATAAGCCACGAGGGCCATCGGCAGCGGATGCGCGCCCGTGTGGAGCAGTACGGGCTGGAAAGCCTCGCACCCCACGAGGCACTGGAATATCTGCTCTACATCACCAACGCCCGCCGGGATACCAACGGCATCGCCCACGCGCTGCTGGAGCGGTTCGGCAGCTTTGCCGGGGTGCTGGAAGCCGGTGAAGAAGAGCTCTGCCGTGTGCCGGGCGTCGGCCCGGCCAGCGCCCGGATGCTGCATCTCCTGCCCGAGGTGAGCCGGTACTACGAGCACAGCCGCACCAGCACCGAAGGCGCATTGACGACTACTGAGCGGCTGGCGGCTTACCTGAAACCCCGCTTTGCCGGGGCAAAACAGGAGAAAGCCCTGCTCCTTTCGCTGGACAGCCGCAGCCGGGTAAAGAGCGTGTACTGGCTCAAGGAGGGGAACAGCCGGATGGTGAGCCTCGAGGTGAAGGACGTCGTCTCAGCGGCGCTCCGGGGCGGGACGGAAAGCGTCGTGCTCTGCCACAACCACCCCAACGGTGTGCCGCTGCCCTCCCGCGAAGACCTCGCCGCCACCGAGAACATCGTCCGTGCGCTGGGGCTGGTCAAGATACGCCTGCGGGACCACATCATCCTCGCCGAAAACGACTACTTCTCCATGCGGGAATCCAACCGCCTGCCGTTCTACGACTTCGAGACCGGCGCAATGTTACGCCCCTATGGAAGAGAATGATTTACATTATAAAATAATTGTGGTATAATGGCTGCGAGAGATACAACTAATCGTAGTTTTGAAAAGGAGGGCTTTTTGTGGCAGAGGAAAAATTCCATCTGGTGTCGTCCTACGCCCCCACGGGCGACCAGCCGCAGGCCATCGCACAGCTGGTAGAGGGGGTAGAACGGGGCGACCGCTGCCAGACCCTGTTGGGCGTCACCGGCAGCGGCAAGACCTTCACGATGGCGAACGTCATCGCCCAGTGCAACCGCCCGACGCTGGTGCTGGCCCACAACAAGACGCTGGCCGCTCAGCTCTGCACCGAGTTCCGCTCGTTTTTTCCGGACAACGCCGTGGAATATTTCGTCTCCTACTACGACTACTACCAGCCGGAGGCCTATATCCCCAGCACCGATACCTATATCGAAAAGGACAGCGCCATCAACGACGAGATAGACCGCCTGCGCCACTCGGCCACGGCGGCGCTCTCGGAGCGGCGGGACGTCATCATCGTCGCGTCGGTGTCCTGCATCTACTCGCTGGGCGACCCCATCGACTATCGCAGCATGGTCATCAGCCTGCGGCCCGGGATGCAGATGGAGCGGGACGAGCTGTGCGAAAAGCTGGTGACGCTGCAATATGAGCGCAACGATGTCAATTTCATCCGCAATAAGTTCCGCGTCCACGGCGACATCGTGGACATCTATCTGGCTTATATGAGCGAGCTGGCCATCCGGGTGGAGTTCTTCGGCGACGAGATCGACCGCATCACCGAGTTCAACCCTCACGGGCGCCAAGCAGAACGTGGTCAAGCACGTTGCCATCTTCCCGCCAGCCACTACATCGTCAGCGCCGACAAAAGGCTGCCGCCATTGAAAGATTCGCGCCGAGTGCGACGCGCAGGTGAAGCAGTTCATCTCGGAAGGCAAGCTCATAGAGGCCCAGCGCATCCAGCAGCGGACGAACTACGACATTGAGATGCTGACGGAAGTGGGTATCTGCAAGGGCATCGAGAACTATTCTGCCGTTCTGTCGGGCCGTGCGCCGGGCAGTATGCCCACGACTCTGCTTGACTATTTCCCGGACGACTTCCTGCTCTTCGTAGACGAGAGCCATGTCACCCTGCAGGTGCGGGCCATGTACGGTGGCGACTACGCCCGCAAAAGACGCTGGTGGAGTACGGTTTCCGCCTGCCGTCGGCCTTTGACAACCGCCCCTCAAGTTCGAGGAAGTGGAATCCAAGCTCAACCAGATGATATTCGTCTCGGCCACCCCGGCGAGTACGAGCGGAAGAACAGCACCCGTGGCCCAGCAGGTCATCCGGCCCACGGGTCTGCTGGACCCGCTCATCTCGGTGCGCCCCGTAGAGGGCAGGTGACGGACCTTCTGGCGAGATAAACGCTCGCATCGAGCGGCATGAGCGCGTCCTGGTCACGACGCTGACCAAGAAAATGGCCGAAGACCTGACGGATTACTTCACCGAGCAGGGATAAAGGTCATATATGCACCACGAGGTGGACACCTTCGAGCGGATGGAGATCATCAAAGACCTCCGTCTCGGCACCATCGACGTGGTGGTGGGCATCAACCTGCTGCGTGAGGGCCTCGATCTGCCCGAGGTCAGCCTTGTGGCCATCCTCGACGCCGACAAAGAGGGCTTCCTCCGCAGCGAGACGAGCCTCATTCAGACCATCGGCCGCGCCGCCCGCAACGCCGAAGGTCTGGTCATCATGTACGCCGACGAGGTGACGGACAGCATGGACCGCGCCATCACCGAGACCGAGCGCCGCCGCGCCATCCAGACGGCCTACAACGCTGAGCACGGCATCGTCCCGAAGACCATCGTCAAGGCCATCCCGGATTCGATTGAGATCAGCGACAAGGCTGAGAATGCCAGGATGAACACCCGGCGGATGGGCAAGCTCGAGCGCGAAGCCGCCATTGACCGCCTGACCCGGAGATGAAGGAAGCTGCCAAGCTGCTGGAATTTGAGCACGCGGCCTTCCTGCGCGACCAGATCGACCGCCTGCGCCGGGGCGAGAACCCCACTGTGGATTCCTCGGCAGAGACGGAGCGGAAGCAGAACCATGCACAGACACAGAGAGAGGGAGAAAGTACCTTGGCAAACGATAAAATAGTCATCAAGGGTGCGCGGGAGCACAACCTGAAAAACGTGAATCTGACCCTCCCGCGTGAAAATTCATCGTTATGACCGGCCTTTCCGGTTCGGGCAAGTCGAGCCTTGCCTTCGACACCATCTACGCCGACGGCCAGCGCCGCTATGTCGAGAGCCTGTCCAGCTACGCCCGGATGTTCCTTGGCCGGATGGACAAGCCCGATGTGGACGAGATCACCGGCCTGTCTCCGGCCATTTCCATCGACCAGAAGACCACCAGCCACAACCCCGCTCCACCGTGGGTACCGTGACGGAAATTTACGATTATCTGCGCCTTTTGTACGCCCGCGTGGGTGCCGCACTGCCCGGTGTGTGGGGGTCATCAGCCAGCAGAGCGTGGATGAGATGGTGGACGCTGTGCTCAAGCTGGAAGAGGGACGAAGTTCCAGGTCCTCGCGCCTGTCGTCCGCCAGCGCAAAGGCACCCAGCAGAAAGAGCTGGACGCCGCCCGCCGCGCCGGTTACGCCCGCGTAAAATCGACGGTAACATGTACGACCTCGACGAGGAGATCGCGCTGGAAAAGAACATCAAGCACACCGTGGAGATCGTCGTTGACCGTCTTGCCATGCGCAAGGGCATCCGCGGCCGTCTGGCTGACTCGCTGGAAACGGCCCTTGCCCTCACCGGCGGCGTGGCTGAGGTGGATGTCATCGGCGGCGAGTGCATGACCTTCAGCCAGAATTTCGCCTGCCCCGAGCACGGCATTTCCATCAGCGATTTGTCACCCCGGCTCTTCTCCTTCAATAACCCTCTGGGTGCCTGCGAAGTGTACCGGCCTCGGCACCTTCATGCGGGTGGACGAAGAGCGTATCCTGCCCAACCGGGACCTCTCGATTCGGGAGGGCTGTCAAGGCCAGCGGCTGGTACTACGCCGAAGGCTCCGTAGCCGAGATGTATTATCTGGGTCTGGGCAAAAGTACGGCTTTACGCTGGATACGCCCATCAAAGAGATGAGCACCGAGGCCGTCAACGCCCTGCTCTACGGCACCAACGAAGAAAAATCGAGATGCACCGCACGAATGAGTTCGGCAGCGGCGTCTATTATAATACCTTTGAGGGCATCGTCGAGAACCTCGAGCGCCGCTTCCGCGAGACGAACAGCGAGTGGATGAAGGAGGAGATCGGCAGCTTCATGTCGGGCGTCGAGTGTCCCGACTGCCATGGCAAGCGCCTGAAACCGGTGGTGCTGGCTGTGACCATCGGCGACAAAACATCAGCGATTTCTGCGAAATGTCGATTCGGGACGAGCTGAAATTCATCGCCGACAATGAGCCGAACCTGACCGAAAGCAGAAGCAGATCGGCGGCCGATCATGAAGGAGATCAAGAACCGCCTGCAGTTTTGCAGAGCGTGGGCCTCGATTATCTCACACTGGCCCGGTCGGCAGGCACCCTGTCCGGCGGCGAGAGCCAGCGCATCCGCCTGACCACCCAAATCGGAAGCGCTCTGTCGGGTGTGCTGTACGTGCTGGATGAGCCCTCCATCGGCCTGCACCAGCGCGACAACGATAAACTCATTGCAACGCTGAAAAATCTCCGTGACCTCGGCAATACGGTCATCGTGGTCGAGCACGACGAGGATACCATGCGCAGCGCCGATTATATCGTGGACGTCGGCCCGGGCGCGGCGTCCACGGCGGCGAGATCGTGGCCGCAGGCTCCGTCAAGGACATCTGCAAGGCCAAGCGCAGCATCACCGGCGACTACCTGTCGGGCCGCAAGCGCATCGAGGTGCCGCAGACCCGCCGCCCCAGCAACGGCAATTTCCTCACGGTGAAGGGTGCGCGCGAAAACAATCTGCGCAACATCGACGTAAAATTTCCGCTGGGCGAGTTCGTCTGCGTGACGGGCATCTCCGGCTCGGGCAAGTCGAGCCTCATCAACGAGATCTTGTATAAGACCCTCGCCTGTGAGCTGAACGGCGCCCGCTCCCGCGCTGGCAGGTGCGATGGGGTAGAGGGCCTCGAGTTCGTGGATAAGGTCATCGGCATCGACCAGCAGCCCATCGGCCGCACGCCCCGCTCCAACCCCGCCACCTATACCGGCGTGTTCAACGACATCCGCACCGTCTTCTCCCAGACGCAGGATGCCAAAATGCGGGCTACGGCCCGGGACGGTTCAGCTTCAACGTCCGGGGCGGCCGCTGCGAGGCCTGCGAGGGCAACGGCATCCTCCAAATCGAGATGCACTTCCTACCGGACGTCTACGTTCCCTGTGAGGTCTGCAAGGGCGCACGCTACAACCGCGAGACGCTGGAAGTCAAGTATAAGGAAAAGACCATCTCTGACGTGCTGAACATGACCGTGGAAGAGGCGGTCGTCTTCTTCGCCAACCAGCCGAAGATCGCCCGCAAGCTGCAGACGCTGTTGGACGTGGGCCTGGGGTATGTCACGCTGGGGCAGAGCGCCACGACCCTTTCGGGCGGCGAGGCGCAGCGTGTCAAGCTGGCCAACGAGCTGGCCCGCCGCAGCACGGGTAAGACCGTGTATATTCTCGACGAGCCGACTACCGGCCTCCACATGGCTGATGTCCACCGCCTCATCGAGGTGCTGCAGAAGCTGGTGGATGCAGGCAACACCGTCATCGTCATCGAACACAACCTCGACCTCATCAAGTGCGCCGACCACATCATCGACCTCGGCCCCGAGGGCGGCAGTGCCGGCGGCCTCATCGTCGCCGAGGGTACGCCGGAGCAGGTGGCCGAGGTGCCGGGCAGCTTTACCGGCCAGTACCTCAAGCCCCTGCTGGAAAAGGACGCGAAACTCCGCGCAGAGGGCAAATAAAGCAGTATAAAACAGAGCCGCAGTCTCCCAAAGACTGCGGCTCTGTTGTTTGCAAAAGTTCCAGATATAACAAAAGCTCTTCAGTCGAGAGGCTGAAGAGCTCCCAGCAGAGCTGGACAAATCCGAACTTGTCGGGGCAAGGCCCTCCATCTTGCTTGCGCAAACCGTTCTGTTGCTCAAAAGCCCCACTGGGGCTTTCGTTGCTTCGCAAACGCAAACTTTTCCTCCCCGGTGGATACTTATACTTTTCAGTAAGTGCTTCACCATCTTACCCATACTCGCACGGGCAGTTTCTTTTTGCAGGTCTATTGCGCTCGCATTACTGAATTTCTGTGTTTCCAGCCATCTCCATTGCGGCGTTCGATTGACACAGGTTGAGTTATCGGCAGATACAGCAAACACAACGGGCGGCTCTGGTAACAGAGCTGCCCGTTGTGTTTGGTTATGAAAGGAGAACTTAGATCTCATACCACTTGATCTCGTTGGCATCCAGATGCAGAGCAAAGCTGCTGCCGTCTGTGGTGTAAACGGTGGTGTCCTGCGGCTCGTACGTGTTGTTCACCACACAATACTTGCCGTTCTTGACGTAGGCGTGAACTTCTACATTATAATTGGAGCTGAACCATGTATGCAGTTCCTCCTCGCTGTGGGCACTCCACAGGATAGCGCGGTAAAGGGTACGGCTGTTGGCAAAACTGTAAGGCACACCGCTGATGTACACGGCGCGCCCTTGCCGAAGTCGTGTGCCGCCATCTGCACTTCTTTGTTTCGCTGCACCAGCACTTCGGTGCCTTCCAGCGCATAAATATTCCTCTTGCCCTCGCCAAAGTCGATGGGCCGGTCGGCATCCTGCAGAATGAAATGGTCCGGGTGTTCTTCCCAGTTGTACTTGTCGTAGTTGAGGGTGAAGCCGTTTCTTCCTCCACGCCCAGCACGCTGGCAAGCTGGAGAATGTGGCCCTGATACGGGTGACCGGAAGGCTCACCCACGCCGATAAAGCCGCCGCCGTTCCAGACGAACTTGCGGATAGCGGAGGAGATCTCCGGTCTTCCCACCAGATGCCGCCGGTGTGTGCGGTGTCGGCATCGCCGACATTGATAATGACATCCAACGAATCCAGCAGATGCGGGTCGTTCTTGATATCCTCAAAGCTGATAAACTTCACATCAAAGGGCGCACCGGACAGCATCTCAATGACACCGGCATAGCTATAGTTCTGCTTGTAATAGAGGGCGTGATGCACCATGTGACAGCCCCAAGCCCGCATTTTACCCCAACAGTTCAGCACGGCCACTCGCTTGACACAGTAGGGTGTGGTGTCCTTGATGTTCTCGTACAGTTCGCGGAACTCGTTGCAGACGCTCTCCACGTAGTCCACGAACTCCGGGAACTGCAAGGCCAGTTTCAGATAGCCGCCATAGCCGATGCGGTCGATGGGCTTGCGCAGGATAGCGCGGCGGGCTGTAACCCAGTTCTCCTTGGCTTCCTGCACCGGGTCGCCGCCCTCGTGGAAGGTGTCGGGGAAGAAGTACGGCAGGAAACGGCCCTCGGTGTACTTCACGCCCTCAATGTCAGAGATCAGGCGCAGGGTGGAGCCGTTGCCCACGCTGCCCACTACGGCATCCAGTCCGATGGTCTTGAACTCCGGCATGAAAGGTTCGGTGCCGATCCAGTGATCGCCGAGGAACATCATGGCTTCGCACCCGCACGCGTGGGTGATGTCCACCATCTCCTTGGCAAGCTTTGCCACCTCGCGGCGCTGGAAGGCCTGAAAATCCCGAAATTCCTTGCTGGGCACCCGGTACTGGTTGTTATAGTAGCCCTGATCGATGATGTACTCCGGGCGGAACTTGTAGCCCACTTCCTGCTCAAACTGGTTGAGGATATAAGGGCTGACCGAAGCAGAGTATCCATACCAGTCCACGAACTTCTCCCGCTTCAGCTCGTCGAAGATCAGGGTGAACTGGTGGAAGAAGGTGGTGTAGCGGATGACGTTAACATAGGGTGCTCTGCAATGAACTTGCGCAGGCGCTCCATGGAATACTTGTGGGTCTTGGGCTGACGCACGTCAAAGGTGATCTGGTGCTCAAAATTCGTCCAGCCGTTGGTGGTAGCGTTGTACATATGCACCGGGTCCCAGATGAGGTAAGCCAGAAACTGACGGTATACTCATGGAATGGTACGGCCTGTACGGTCACACTGCCGTCGGCGTAGCTCCACTGCTCCGGCGGCACGGGCTGACCGGTGGTTCGATCCATGACCTCCCACCAGCGGGTGATGTCGTCGTTGGTGTTCACCTGCATCAGCTCCGGGCTGATGCCCTTCATCAGCGGGATGGTCACGGTGTCGCCGGGGCGGTGTAAAGCCGGTCATGATGTAGCACTGCTGTACCTCGTCCGGGTTTGCCTTTGCCCATGCATTGTCCTTGCGGGTGGTATAGTAGGTGGAGTAGATCTTGGCGTCCGCATCCTTGAGCTGCTGTGGGAAGTCGGTGCCGTCGCAGTCGCGGATGGCATCAGCACCCCACTTTTAAGATCTCCAGCGTTTCGGGCACAACGTCTAGGTCTGTGGGAATGGTCACGCGCCCGGACTTTCTTGTTTCGTCCATAGGGATTCTCCTTTACCTCTCTTATCCTTAATCCTGATAGGTCGCATTATAAATGGCCAGAACAGCCAGCAGCAGCGCTATGCCCACCAGCATGATGCCAAGTCCTGCCAGCTGCCCGGTCATTTTCCAGCCGGACACCACCAGCACCAGTGCCAGTACGAACAGCACCAACATCAGGAGCATGCGCAGGGCGGGATGGCTTTTCCAATATGCTTTCATCGTCTGTCACCTTAACCTTTCAGGCCGCCCACGGTCATGCCCTGCGTCAGCTGCCGCTGCACGCAGATGTACAAGATCAGGGTGGGCAGCATCACCAGCACAAGGCCTGCGTACATGGTACCGTACTGGGCGGCGCTCTGCTGCCCTGCATCAGGTTCAAAGACCTACCGGCAGGGTGCGGGGTGCCTTGGTGGAGCTCATCAGGGTCATGGAGATGATATACTCGTTCCAGAAGGACAGGAAGTTGAACAGGATAATGGTGATGATGGAGGGCTTTGCCATGGGGAAGATGATGCGGGTCATGGTGGAAAAATAGCTTGCGCCGTCGATATAGGCGGCCTCCTCAAAATCGTGGGGCAGGGTGGCAAAGTAGCCCGACAGCAGGTAGATGGTAAAGGGCAGCGCGGTGGCGGCGTATACCACCGCCAGCACCACCAGATTGTTCAGCAGAAAGCTGCTGCCGAAATGGCTTTTAGCCACACATCGCTGTCCCGCAGCATCAAAAGATGGGCACCACGATGTAGTTCACGTTGATGAACAGGCCCGCCATGAACAGGGTGTTCAGTACCTTGCACCCGAAGCGGAAGCGGGACAGGCAGTAGGCGGCGGGCAGGGCAACGACCAGCAGCAGTGCCAGCGCCAGCGCGGTGACGATGACCGAGTTGAGCATATATTCGCCCATTTTCGCGCCGTTCCATGCGTTGACGAAGTTCTGCCAGTAGAACCCGGCGGGCAGTGCCCAGGGTTGCCGTAGAACTCCGCATTCTGCTTGATGGAGGCCATGAACACCCATGCCACCGGCACGATGATGGTAACGGCCAGCAGAACCAGCACAAAATAGATGAAAACTTGTACAGACCTTCCGCAGAGCGGGAAGATTTTCGGTGGTATTCTGCATCTTCTTCCTCCTTAAAATTCCAGCGTATCGCGGTTGTGACCTTGTTGACACAGGCGGACAGGGCAAACGAGAACAGGAAGATTACCACGCCGATGGCCATACTGTAACCATACAGGCCAGCGTCTTTCTGGCTGTACATATAGCTCAGCGCCACATCCGATGCGCCGTTGGGCCCGCCGCTGGTCATGGCCTTGACGAAGAGGAAGGCCATGTTGATGGTGGAGATGATAAAGAAGGTGAGGGTGGTGCGGATATTCGTCCAGATGAGGGGATGGTGATCTGAAGAACTGGGTCAGCCGCCCGGCACCGTCCAGATTGGCGCTCTCGTACAGGCTGATGGGCACGGCAGACATGGAGGCCATGTACATGACCATGTAGTAGCCGATGGCCTGCCACACCATGGCAATGATGATGGAGGGATGACCAGCTTTTCGCCCTTCCACAGGATGGGGTCGCTCATGCTGCGGAACAGGCCGATGATGCTGTTCAGCATGCCGTTTTCCGGCTTATAGATGGCAGAGAAGATGCCGGAGATGACGACCACCGACAGGATGTTGGGGATGTAGAAGATGATGCGGAAAAGTTCTGGCCTTTGATCTTCTCCCGGGTGAGGATGGCGGCAAATACCAGTGCAAAGGCGAAGGTGATCAGGGTGACCGTTACCACCAGCAGGATCATATTCTGCATGGAGCGGATGAACTGGGCGTCCTGCAGCAGATGCTGGAAGTTTTAAGCCCCACAAAGGTCTCGTTGGGAGAATAGGCACCCCGCTCATACAAACTCATGCGGAACACGTTGAGGGTGGGCAGGATCATAAAGAGGAAAACAGGATGGTAGCCGGTGCCACACAGAGGAATACGAACCGTTTGCGGCTTTATCCGTTCTCATAGGGATTGACCGCTCCTTTCTGATGGTGCTGTACAAAAAGCGGAGGCGGTAAAACCGCCCCGCTGGGCAGGGCTTAATTACTCGATGATGTTGGCGCGCATCTGGTCGCTGGCGGACTTGATGCCATCGATCCACTGCTGCTCGGTCATGCTGCCGGAGACCAGCGAGTTGACGGGATCGAAGAACACGGTGCGGACTTCCACGCCGGGGATGGCGCTGAAGGCTGCAAAGTTGCCCATAGCTGCCTTTGCGCCGTTATCATAGATGGAGTAGAACATCTTGTTGTCGCCGTCCAGATCATCGGCAATGCCCAGCACAGGCTGGATCGCACCGCTCTCGGCGAACAGCTTGCAGGCTTCGTCGCTGTACAGGTACGCCACGAACTGCTTGGCTGCATCCAGATGCTCAGCACCCGCCGGGATCCATGCCTGCTCGAACCAGGTGTAGCTGTAGCTGTCGCCGCCGGCCTTGACAGCGGGCAGAGCGGTCATGCCCCACTCAAAGCCGTCTGCACGGGTGCTTCGGCCATCTCGCCCACGATCCAGGTGCCGTTGGGCATGAACAGGCCTTGTTGTCCAGCACCAGCTGCTGGTTCTGGGTAAAGTCCTGATCGTTGGCCTGTGCGGGGTGATGGGGTTGGTGTAGGAAGCCAGCTTTGCCACGATATCAAAGCAGGTCTTTGCCTCGGGGTGTCCCAGATGCCTTCTTCGTAGTGGGTAGCCTTGTTGAAGAAGTCGGCCACCTGCGGCGTACATCAGCGCATAGAAGAAGGCGTCGAAGTAGCCGGTGGTGGGGTAGGTGAACAGGTAGGTGCCCTCAGCGGCAGCCTTGTCGCCCAGTGCCCACATCTCGTCCCAGGTCTTGGGCACGTCCCAGCCCTTTCCTTCAGGAAACCGGCGTTGTAGAACAGGCCGCAGGGGCTGTAGAACATGGGAGCCAGATAGGTTTTGCCGTCGCCGTAGGGTTGGTCAGGAAGTGTCGGTAAAGCCGCCGGCGATCTTCTCGCTCACCTTCTTGCTCTCGCCGGGCACGGTCATGCTCAGCACATCGGTGATGTCGGCGATCGGTTGCCCTTGATGAACTGCTCGGTCAGAGCAGCTTCACGGCCGGTGGCCAGATGGACCACGTCGGGTAGTCGCCGCCCTGCATGGAGGGGCCGATGACGTCCTCCAGCTTTTGTCGGTGGTCAGGTCCACCTTGATGCCGGTCTGGGCGGTAAAGGCCTCGGCGACCTTTTCCACATCTCAGCGCCGTAGCCGGTCTCGATGGCAGCAACCTTGATGGTGACGTCCGCAGCCACTGCGGAAGAAGTAGCGGCAGAAGATGCCGTGCTGGACGCGGTGGAGCTGGCAGCACCACCACAGGCAGCCAGACTCAGTGCAGCGGCACCCACGCCGGCCGCTTTCAGAAAATTGCGACGAGAAATGCGTTTCATAGTGTATCCTCCATCATAAGATTCCGTTCAAAACACAGCCGGGGCAAACAGGCTTCGTCCGAGAGGGCTGTGGTTTTTCTGGTTCCAATATAGAGGTTTTACGGTTCGCAACAAGGTCTTTGTTGTTTCGTTTTTAGAAATATTGCTTTTGGGAAATTCTTTCGGCAAAAGCACTAAAATTGGTCGGAGTGTTTTGGAATATTTCCCCAGCTGTAACCGATTTGACATATTTTCGCATGCCATCAAAGGCAAAAGTATTGATCCTATCCAAAATCAGGGCTTGCGTTTTTCTTCATTGCCTCTATAATAAGAAAAACGTACGAAGCAATGCATCGTTTTGGGCTTGCATTTTAGTATCTTGCTTTTATTTTTATGTTTTTGTTCTTCGCCTCAAAAGGAGCCATTTATGAGTACCGAGCGATTTGATATCCGCCATGCTCCCGCTCCACGGGAATCCTTCCGGCTGCTGTACATCAGCAAAGCAAATTTGGCGGCGATTGGAACAGCACTGCCCACACCCATTCCTGCACAGAGCTGTTCTACTGTCTGAGCGGAGAAGGTCAGTTTTATTTAAGCGGTCAGCTTTATCCGGTCAAACCGGATGATATGATCATCGTCAATCCGCAGGTAGAGCATACCGAGCTGAGCCTGAATGCTTCACCGCTGGAATACATTGTATTGGGCGTTGCTGGCATCGAGATCTTATTTGGAAAATCAGATTCTTCCTACGCTATATTCAACTGCCGGAAAAATCGGGAGCGGATGGTGACGCTGCTCCATATGCTGCTGGCCGAAGCAGACCGCAGTCTGGACGGCTGCGAGACGGTCTGTCAGGATCTGCTGGAAGTGCTGCTCATCTGGCTGGTGCGGTGTACCACGCTTTCTTTGCAGGTAGAGGAAACGCCCGCTCCGACAGCCGGGGTGTGTGGAGATCAAGCGGTATCTGGACAGCAACTACCGCGAAGATATCTCGCTGGATATCCTTGCTGAAATCGCCCACATCAACAAATACTATCTGGCCCATACCTTCCAAAGAGTATGGCATCTCCGATCACCTATCTGAACCGCCGCCGCATTGAGGAAAGCAAATATATGCTGGGCAACACCGGTTACAGTCTGGCGCAGATCAGCGAGTTGATGGGCTTTTCCTCTCCCAGCTATTTTTCCCAATGCTTCCGCAAGGCGGAAGGCTTGACCCCAATGAATACCGCCGTCAGGTGCGGCAGGGACAACGCCCTGTCCCGTCAAAACGGCATGAAGCATAACGCGCGGAATTTATGATGAAATCCGTTACCCTTTCTCTGCTCCGGTCTGCTGCAAATGCCTTTGATTTTGGCGGGCCTGATGGAGAATGTCTGCGGCGTGACCCGGCATCTGCGGGCGAAAATTCTTGCCCCTTTGGGACTGCTTCTTGTTGGGGCGTGCCTGCCCCAAACCCTGCCAGATAAAGCAAAGGGGCATTATCTGCCCCGATGCTTTTCCTTTCGCTTCTGCTGTTTCAGTTCAAACTGACGCTGCTTTTCTGCTTCGCGTTGTTTACGGCTAAGTGCTTTTCGCACCAGCTTGTTTTCTTCTCGCTGCATTTGCAACGCCTGCTGTGACTTTGTACCGATTCCTGTGGCAGCTGTTTCCTTTCGGATCTGCCGTTGCAATCGCTTTGGATTCACAGAATCTTTCTTTACAACTGTCTCAACAGATGGACTGAAGCGCAGCCGACTGTAATTCTTGAGCAGATACTCCCAAACTTCATAGTCCTTTGGTTCTGCGCCAAACACGACTTTACACACTGAAAGCTTTCTTCTTTCAATACGTTCAAACACTCCGATCCAGAATGGAGCCTCAAAAACACAGTCAGCTTTGTAGAATCAATGTCCATAACGAAACCCTCCTGAAATAAATCCTTACAGGAACGGACAACCCGGAAGGTTACTTACCTACACCGTGCGGTGCAGACGGCTGGGCTACCTACCAGCTCTGGCATCTCTCAGAAAGAAATGCGTTGCGTTTTATCCTGCTTTTATTATATAAAGCACATCCCTGTGCATTATATCTACCTTAATTGGTTTTCCAAGTGAAGTATACCACACTCGTGGTCAAATGACCACCCATATATACGAGAATTTGGCCGTTTTACTGCGTACGCGCGTACCAACCAGGCAGTTGCCGTGTTGGTTCTCAAAACTGTTTTACGAACACCCAGCATCGGGGAACGCCCTGTTGTACATATCGCTGTTGGCTGTGGCTTTTGGCAGGGTGCGTCCTATTCAGTGGCGCACCCTGTTTTACTATGCTTCATCGTTTTCTGCGCGCAGCATCCGGTATCCGACACCAACATGGGTCTGGATCAGATGCGGCGCATCCGGGTATCGTTCCAATTTTTGCGCAGGGATGCCATGTAAACGCGCAAGGAAGCAATGTCATTTTCCTGCGTACTGCCCCATACTTTCTGCGTGAGGGAGGTATGCGTCAGCACTTTGCCCACATTATGCGCCAGCACACACAGCAGCTTGTACTCGATGGGGTCAAATGCAATTCATTCTCGCTCAACCAGACGCACCCGGCCGAAAAGTCGATCTTCAAAGGACCATTGACAAAACCGGGCTGTTTATGCCGTCAGAAGCCAGCAGATTCAATCGGCGCTGCGTTACACGCAGTCTTGCCAGCAGCTCATCCACGGAAAACGGCTTTGTCAGATAATCGTCTGCGCCGTTGTCCAGTGCCTCGATCTTATCAGAATCCTCGCTCCGGGCACTCAGGACGATGATGGGCAGGTTCGACCATGTGCGGACGCTGCGGATGACCTCGATGCCGTCTATATCGGGCAGCCCAAGATCCAGCAGCATGATGTCCGGATTGTGGCTGGTCGTCATCATGATCGCCGTTTCCCATTGGAAGCAGTCAGATATTTATAGCCGTGAGTCTTCAGGGTCGTTGTGATCAGACACCGTACAGGAACATCATCCTCTACGACCAGAATGGTCGGCTTATTCATGAATATTCACCTCACTTTGCGGCAATGCAAAGGAAAAGACACTGCCATTGGGAATGTTGTCACGCAGGGTCAATGTTCCGCCGTGAGCCGTCAGGATCGCTCGGCAGAGGGCAAGCCCAGTCCAAGGCTGCGGTGGCTGTCTGCGATGCGGCTCTGCCCGGTATAAAACATCTCGAACACCTGTGCTTTTGCGCGATCCGGAATACCGGGGCCGTTATCTGCAACGTCCACTACGACCTGATGGTCTTTCCGGTAAGCCGAGATCTGAATGATCGAGCCACAGGGTGTATTTGATGGCGTTATCCACCAGATTGACAACGACCTGCATGACCAGCCGTGCATCCACATTGACCAAAAGGATCTCGTCCCCATACTGTGTTGTGATGGTGTGTTCGCAGCTTTTCCGGTTGACATGATGCAGTGCTTCTTCGATCATTTCGTCCATCAGCTGCGGCGAGATCTGCAGATTCATCCGCCCATCCTCAATGCGGGTGATGGAAAGCAGATTTTCCACCAGACCGATCAGCCATTGTGCATCGTCAAAATATCGGTGCAGATCTTGTTCCGGGTCTCTGTATCCAGCGTTTCTCCGTTGGAAAGCAGATTGCTGGCATTGCCGGAAATGGAGGTCAGCGGGTGCGCAGGTCATGGGAGATCGTGCGCAGCAGGTTTGCCCGCAGCTCTTCATTTTGCCTGCACGGTTGCCTGCTCTTTTCCAGTGCGTTTCTGCGGTTTTCGATGGCCAGCGCACCTTCGCCCAGAATGGAGAGCAGCACACTGTTTTCAAAGGCATCCAGCGGTTTTCGGACAGATCGATCCCGATCACTCCAAACACGCCGCCTCCGGTCCGAAGCGCAAGATAAAGTCCCTTTGCGTCCGGGCAGCTATCCGTGCCTGCACCGGAACGCTTTTGTTGGCAAACGTCCAGTTTGCTGCATCCCGTTCTTCCGGTGCAGAAAGATGTTTTGCGCCGTTTCCTCGTCAACCCAAAACCTGTTCTGAACCAAGAACTCCGTTTTGTTCCGGTAGACGATCAGGCTCCGGTTCAGCAGCTTCATCAACTGGGACGCTGTCTGAGAGAGGATTTCTTCCTCGCTTTTGCTCTCTGTAAAGCTGATTCGTATCAAACAGTATTTTGTCCGGAATGCTGCCTGCGCGGACATTTTGCATGGTCTTTCAGCCGTGTCGTCAACGTACAGGTAATGATTGCAGAGGTCAGCATCAGGGCAAATGTGACCTGATAACCGGGGTCATACGCATGGAATGTCAGACGCGGTTCCGTCAAGAAAAATTGTATAGCGCAACACTGGCAATGGAGCCCAGCACACCGCAGGTGTAACCGCTGGTACACAATGCGGTGAACAGCACCCCAGCATATAGAGCATAATAATGTTATAGCGTGCAAAGTCCAGCTGCAAGAAAGAAGCCGATGAGCGTGATGCAGCTCAGGATGCCTGCGGTGATCAGCAGATCACAGACAGAGGGTAGAAGCGGACGGGTGAACAGCTTCCGTCCTGAACCGTAGCCGGTCTCTGCAGAAGCATCCGGGATGATATAAATATCCAGATTGGGCGCAGTCAGCGTTAATTTTCAGTCAGTGACGGTCCGCTCCAGAAATGGCGGCGATGTACGCTGGAGCGCCCCAGCACGATTTTGTAATGCCGGAGATCCGGCAAACTCTGCGATCTGCTGCGGAATGTCATCCCGTAGATCGTAGAAATGTCGGCACCTGCCTGCTCTGCCATACGAATGTGCTGCTGCAAGCGCCGACGGTCTTCTTTTCCCATCTGATCCGAATCCGGAGTCCGGACATACAGAGCTGTAAAGGTCCCTCAAACGCCTTTGCCATCGTTGCCGCCGTCCGCACGATCTTTGCATTGAGGGAGAGGACGACAGACACGCCAGAATATGTTCAGTGGGTGGGTCGTTCCGATTCATAAAATCACCTGCCTTGCCCACAGTATAGCACAATTTGATGGTCACGACCACCAGCCACGTCTTTTCCTTCCTGTCGAATGATTTCCTCCCGCATGTGATCCAGCGCATCTGCTGCCCGGAAACCACTCAACATGACTCCAAGAACCATCAATAACAAAGCGACATCCATATGATCCGTCCTATCTTTCAGAGGCGGAAACACTTCTGGATCGATGCGTATTTTCCCAAAACCAGCATACTTTCATCCCGGCACAGCTGCGTATCCGGCGTGATGTTCATATCGAGCTTTCCGTCTTTTTCAGCGCAAGAATGTTGATGTTATACTTTTTCGGATATTGATCTCACCGATCGTGCGATCCATCCATTCCGGCGGAATGGTCACTTCCATGATGGCGTGGTCGTCCTGCAGCTCGATATAATCCAGAATGTGTTCGGAGCTGTATCGGATCGCTGCCCACTTTGCCAGCTGCTTTTCCGGGTAGACCACTTCATCCGCACCGTTGCGCAGCAGAAACTTGGCTTGTACATCCCGCTCTGCACGCGAGACCACAAGCTTTGCGCCCAGCTCCTTGAGCAGTGATGTTGTTTCCAGTGAACTCTGAAAATTGCCGCCGATGGTTACGATACACACATCAAAATTGCCGACACCAAGGGAGCGCAGAAAGTATTCGCTGGTGCTGTCACCGATCTGTGCATTCGTCACATAGGAAAGCACGGCGTTCACACGGTCTTCGTTGCTGTCGATGGCCATGACCTGATGACCCAGCTCATTCAATTCCTGCGCAATATGGCGGCCAAAACGGCCAAGCCCGATCAAAAGAATCGATTTCATACCTGTCTCCTTTATCCGATTGCGATTTTCTCCTGCGGCAGACGAGAGGGCAGGGCTGCTGCCAAATGCCGCATAGATCAACGTCAATCCGCCAACACGTCCCAAAACATCAGTGCAATCAGCACCCCTGCGAAAGGATGCCCAGTTGCGGCGTGATGCCCAATGTCAGACCTACCGTTGCCACAGCCGAAGCGGTCTCATACAGACAGACCGACATCGGCAACTGTTCGGCCGCAGCAATGACAAAGGCTCCGAGGAAGAACAGCGTCAAATACATCCCTGCGATCGTGGCAGCATTCTTGACCGCGGAACCATCTATGCGCCGCCCGAAAATTCGGCATCATCTCTGCGGCGGAAGGTCGCCCACATATTGGCCAGCAGAACGGCAAATGTTGTGGTTTTCATGCCGCCTGCCGTAGAGCTGGGCGAACCGCCCAACAGCATCAGAACCACCATCAATGCCTGTGAAGTGCTGTCCATCGCAGCAAGATCAGCGGTGTTAAAACCGGCAGTACGGGTGTAACGGATTGGAACATCGACAATAAAATGCGCTGCCGGGCAGAGCCTGCCGTGAACTCGAAGCAATAAAAGTACAGCGTCGGCAGTACCAGAAGAAATGCCGTTGTGACAAGGATCACCTTGCTCTGCATCCGGTAACGGTGAAGATCAAGGCGGTACGTACAAATGTCCTCCCATGTCAGAAAGCCAAGGCCGCCAAATACGATCAGGGCCGCGATCACTGTGGTAAGCAACGGGTCACCTGCATACCGTGTCAGCGAAACAAATTTTGCCCCTCTGTTCCCAGCAGGTCAAAGCCGGCATTGCAGAACGCCGAAATGGAATGAAACAGTGCATACCGATCCCGCGCAAACCATAATCGGCGCAGAACGTCGGAAGCAGCAGTGCAGCACCGGCCAGTTCAAACAGAGCGGTGATCCGCAGAATAAAGCTTGTCAGCCGCACGATGCCGCCCATCTGCGGGCAGCCGTAGCTTCCTGCATCGTGCTGCGCTGCTTGAGGGAGATCTTTCGCCCGGAAAGCAGCGCAAAGGCAGCGCCCACCGTAATGACGCCCAATCCTCCGATCTGGATCAGAAGAAGGATCACGCTCTGCCCGAATGCCGACCAGTAGCTGCCGGTATCCTGAACCACCAGTCCGGTCACGCAAAGGGCAGAGGTGGAGGTAAACAGTGCCTCATGGAACGGTGTGACGCACCGCTGCTGTGCAGCGATCGGAAGCATCAGAAGCAATGCGCCCACCAGATCAACTGCCGCAAAACCTGCAATAATGACCTGAAAAGAAGAAAAACGATGCCGCCTGTAACGAGGATATTGAATCATAAAAGCTCCTTTACCTATCCGTGTGCATAAAGATTAGCATGGAATAGATAAAAGAGCCGTAAAGAAAATTGTAGAAGTATAAAGATTCCATTAAAATTGATCGGGAAACACTAAAAACGCCGGACATCACCAGTTAAAACAGTAATGTCCAGCATTCATTAGAAAACAAATAATCCGAACCCATCTCCCATCGGAAACAAGTTCGGATCATTTCTGTTTGGTCCGAGTGGCGAGAATCGAACTCACGGCCTCTTGAACCCCATTCAAGCGCGCTACCAAAACTGCGCTACACCCGGTCATCAGCCGTTGCCTCCCTACCGAAGCGCCGGCGACATGAGATATTATACTCGGATGAGACGGCCTTGTCAACAGATTTTTGCGATTTTTGGATTTTTGAATAAAGTATGATTTTGACGGTGATGCGCTGCTTTGCATCGTACTAATTCCTCCCGCCGTCGCATAAATTTCTTCCAAATGGCTTTCAAATGGGAAGAGAGGGGAGAGCATTTTGGCAAAGCAGGAACGAATCGAGCAGGCGGCAGTCTGCCGCGAGATAGGAGCCCGCACCGGCGGCGACATCCTCATTGGTGTGGTGGGGCCGGTGCGCACGGGCAAGAGCACCCTCATCAAGCAGTTTATGGAAAAGCTGGTGCTGCCCGCCATCGGCCCGGAGGACGCGAAGCTCCGCGCCCGCGATGAGCTGCCCCAGTCGGCAGCGGGCGCACCATCATGACCACCGAGCCCAAGTTCATCCCGAGTCGGCGGTGCCGCTGGCGCTGGAGGGCGGGGAGAGTGCAGCATCCGGCTCATCGACTGCGTGGGCTACATGGTGGAGGGCCATGGGCCACGAGGAGAATGACAAGCCCCGGATGGTCAAAGCCCCTGGTTCGACGAGGAGATCCCCGACCTTGCTGCCGAGACCGGCACCCGCAAGGTCATCCGGGACCACTCCACCATCGGCATCGTCGTCACCACCGACGGAACCATCAGCGAGATACCCGCGAAAACTACATCCCGGCAGAAAAGCGGGTCATCGACGAGCTTTCGCTGGAACAGCCGAGATCGTCCGGCAGGGCGGGCGGTACGGCGTCCGTCTCGAGGCCAGCGCGCCGTCCATCCACATGATGAAGGCGGTCATCCACACCGAGCTGAGTCCCATCGTGGGGACGGAGAAGCAGAGCGAAGACCGGTGCAGAGCCTTTGAAGGATTTCGAGGACGACCCCGTCCGACTGTGGAGTCGAACATCTTCGGCAAGAGCCTCCACGAGCTGGTCAACGACGGCCTGCAGAACAAGCTGCTCCATATGCCGCAGGAGGCCCGGGGCCGTTTGCAGGAGACGCTGGAACGGGTCATCAACGAGGGTTGTACCGGACTTATCTGTATCTTGATCTGACAAAGCCCGCTGCACGAAACCAACGTGCAGCGGACTTTTATGCTATTTCTCTTCTTCGGTCAATTTGGTAATGAGCATCTGGTAAATCTCATTGCCCTTCAAAATGAACTGCTTTTTACCATCTCAGCGCTCAGCCGGTCAGGTGTGCCGATGTCCAGACAGAACAGCTCGCTGTCCAGTGCCTTCACCTGACAGCGCACGGAGCAATGGCCGTCGGCCTTTCGCTGATGCGGGCGCTGTACTCGGCTTCCTTGCGCGCCCAGGTCTGGCTGCGCAGCACGGCGGCGACCGCCTTTTCCCGCACACTGCGGGCAGGTCGTAGGCCAACTCCTGCGCCACCTTCCGGCCCTTGTCGGTGATGGTGTACCGGTCGCCGTCCGCCGTCACGAGCTGCTGCCGGGCGATGTCGTCCAGGCAGGAGCCGATCTCAAAATAATTTACCAAAGCCTCTTCCATCAGGGCGTTTTCGATCTCCGTCCGTGTGATAGGCCCGGCGTTCTTGACAAGATAACACAGCAGCAATCGTATCTCGGTGCTGTTGGTCAGCCCACCGGGACGCACACCGGCGGTAAAAGCATCGTTGGCGGCCATTGTTACTCCCATCTCCCGTGTTCTATAGTATTAACTATAGTATAAAGGGTTTCACGCCGGATTGCAAGCCATGACCGAAAATCCGTCTCGATGCGCTTGTGGCTCTCGGGGTGGAGTAGAGCCAGTGGTCGAGGTGGCCCTCGGTGATGAAGTACCGCAGCTCAAAGCGGTGGCTCGGCTGAGGGCGTGGTTGACGATGACGAGCTTTATCTTCATCTTCTCGGGCAGGATGTTCTTGATGTAGACGCTCACGGCCTGTCCGGGCCGCAGGTCTCGGCGAGGCCCGCGAGGTTGGGCGCGATCTCGATGAAGGTGCCGTACTCCTCCACGCTCCGCACGATGCCCACCACCGTTTCGCCCACCGTAAAGGCGGCAGCGTTCTCGGCCCAGGTACCCAGCAGCTCCCGGATGGTCAGCACGAACCGCCCTGTGCGTCCCGGCTCTTGATGGCGCAGAGGATCTGCTGCCCCACGCTGACCCGGTCGGCAGGAGGAGATACGGCTCACCGACATGCAGTCGATGGGCAGCAGGGCGCTGATGCCGCAGCCTACGTCACAGAACGCGCCGAAGGGCTCGATGTGGGTCACGATGCAGGGCAGGATGTCGCCGGGCTGGAGCTGGTCGAGGTATTCGGCCTTGCACATCCGCTGGGCTTCAGCGCGGGAGAGGTGGTAGACAGTCTGTCCGTTTTCGTCGGTGTCGATGCCCTCGATGACAAAGCAGGTGGGCCGGCCTACCCGCGTCAGTACGGCGATGTCCCGTACGCTGCCGGTGTCGGCCCCGTCGGCGCACTGCCCGAAGGGCATTACAGCCCGGCAGCCGCCCAACTCGAACCGGAGCTGACGCTGGGTGTCGAAGGCCAGCGCCGTGCTCTGCAAGATCTCGCGGCTGGCCATCGCGGCCCGCAGTTCGGCGGCGCTCAGCGGGAAGCATTGCGGTAGTTGTTTTCGGTACGAAACGCTTGCATCATCTTTCATTCCTCTTCTCTGTTTTTGGTAGCATTGCAGCTATAAAGAAGCTGCTTTCGTAAGCAGGGTGCGCCGAATGGCGAGATTTTGTCAGCAAACAAGGCGATTTTCCGCAGCAATCCTGACGGATTGCAAGGGAAAGCAACGCAGTGTGCTGACAAAAGACCGCTCAAGCGGTGTGCAATGCTTATGAAAGTGGCTTCTAAACCATATGCAGCTGCATTTGCATTTTATACGAGTTTGGATTATACTATAGATGTGTGTCACTCTCTTGGACACACGGCCTGTACTATAAATGTGCAGACAGGAGGGATTCAATATGGACATTGCAGTCGGCGATACCATCCTCACCCGCAAACAGCACCCTGCGGAGCAGCAAGCTTCGAGGTGCTGCGGGTGGGCATGGATTTCAAGATCCGCTGCACGGGCTGTGGCCGCGAGGTCATGCTGCCCCGGCAAAGATCGAGAAGAACATCAAAAGGTCGTCAAACCGGGCCAGGAATAGCCCGGCGGCACAGCACATTCAGAAACTGTTTTGTAAGGAGAACTGCCTGATATGCCGAATCTGACTTCCCAAATGGAGGCCGTCTGCCGCCGGTTCGAAGAACTTTCTATCCGTCTCAATCAGCCCGAAACTGCCGCCGACCCGGCGAAGTTCCGCCGCCTGATGCAGGAGTACCATGAAGCACAGCCGGTGGTGGACGCTTACCACGCCCTCACCACTGCGCAGGACCACTGGCACAGGCGAAAGCCCTGCTGGAAGGGGACGAGCCCCTCGACGCGGACTTTAAGGCTATGGTACAGCAGGAACTGAGCGAAAAGTCAGGATGTGGCAGAGCTGGAAAATAATCTCAAATTTTGCTGCTGCCGAAGGACGCAAACGACGAGAAAAGCGTCATCATGGAGATACGCGCCGGTGCCGGCGGCGAGGAAGCTGCGCTGTTCGCCCACAGCCTCGTGCGGATGTACACCATGTACGTCCAGAGCCGGGGCTGGGAGATGGAGCTGCTGAACCTCAACGAGACGGAGCTTGGCGGAACCAAGGAAGCTGTCTTTGCGGTCAATGGCCGGGCGCCTACAACCGCCTCAAGTACGAGAGCGGCGTCCACCGGGTGCAGCGTGTGCCCGAGACGGAGACGCAGGGCCGCATCCATACTTCGACGGCCACCGTGGCCGTGATGCCGCAGGCCGAAGAGGTGGACTTTGCGCTGGACATGAAGGACCTGCGCATCGACACCTTCCGCTCTTCGGGTGCGGGCGGCCAGCACATCAACAAGACGTCCAGCGCTATCCGCGTCACCCACATCCCCACCGGAACCGTGGTCGAGTGCCAGAACGAGCGCAGCCAGTTCCAGAACAAGGACAAGGCTCTGGAGATCCTGCGCAGCCGCCTGCTGGCCCAGAAGCAGAAGGAGCAGCAGGACGCCATCAACGCCGACCGCGCCGGTCAGGTGGGAACAGGGGACCGCAGCGAGAAGATACGCACCTATAACTTCCCGCAGGACCGCTGCACCGATCACCGGATCGGCCTGACGGTACACAACCTCGACAAGATCATGGACGGCGATCTAGACGACATCATCGACGCCCTCGCCACCCGTGAGCAGGCCGAGAGACTGCAAAAGCTAAACGCATAAACTTGCGCAGAATGCGCACGAAAAGCTGTAAAGAATAATTGCTTTACAGAAGAAAAGAGCGATGATTCGTATGAGTATCAATACTGAAGTCCGCCCGGCTGACGCAGAGGGCATTGCCCGCGCAGCCGAGCTTCTGCGGCAGGGCGAGCTGGTAGCCCTGCCTACCGAGACAGTCTACGGCATCGCGGCCGATGCCCGCAACGGCGAGGCCGTGAGCAAGATCTTTGTGGCGAAGGGACGTCCGCAGGACAATCCCCTCATCGTCCACGTCACAGGCCCTGAGATGCTGCACGGCCTCGTCAGCGAGGTGCCGGAACGCGCCCAGCTGCTGATGGCGGCGTTCTGCCCCGGCCCGCTGACCATCATCATGCCCCGCGGCCCCGAGGTGGCGGCGGAGTGCTGTGCCGGTCTGGACACCGTGGGCATCCGGATGCCCAGCCACCCGGTGGCACGGGCTGTCATTGAAGCCAGCGGCTGCGCCTTTGCGGCCCCGTCTGCCAACCTCTCCGGCAAGCCCAGCCCCACCAACGCACAGGACGTCTTTACCGATATGGACGGCCGGCTGCCCCTCATTCTGGACGGCGGCGAGTGCGACTGGGGCGTGGAGTCCACCGTCGTGTCGGTGGTGGGCGAAAAGCCCACCCTCTTCCGTCCCGGCCACATCACGCTGGAGGACCTCGAGCGTGCGCTGGGCGAGGAAGTGGAAGTCTCCAAGGCCATCCTCGAGAAGCTGCCGGAGGGCGCGGTCGTCCGCAGCCCCGGCATGAAGTATAAGCACTACGCCCCCAAGGCGGATGTGACCCTTCTGGACGGCACCTTCGAGCAGTTCAAAGCCTATGTGGATGCCCACGCCGCTGAGAACCCCAGCTGCCTCTGCTTTACCGGCGAGGCCGAAAAGCTGGGCGTACCCTGTGTGGAGTATGGCCGGGAGGGGGACGGAGCCGACCAGGCAAAGCACATCTTCCGCTCCCTGCGTGCGCTGGATGAGCAGGGCGATGCGGTGGTCTACGCCCGCTGCCCCCAGAAAGGCGGCCTGTCCATGGCCGTCTATAACCGCCTCATCCGCGCGGCTGCGTTCCGGGTGATAAAGCTATGATGACGCTGGGCATCACCGGCCGCAGCGGCTGCGGCAAATCGACGGTCACGGCAGTGTTCGCGGCCCGGGGCATCCCGCTGGCAGACGCCGACCAGCTCTCCCGCGAGATCCTGCTTCCGGGTTCACCGCTGCTGCCCCAGCTGGCTGAGCGCTTCGGGGCAGATATTATAAAGGAAGACGGCACCCTCGACCGCCGCCTGCTGGCTGACCGCGCCTTTGCAACGCCCGAGGGGAAAGCTGCGCTCGACGCGCTGACCCACCCGGAGATCGTCCGCCGCATCCGCGCCGCCAAACAGGCCGCGCAGCAGGCAGGGGCGAAGCTCTTTGTGCTGGACGGCGCGGTCATCATCGGCACGGCGGCAGAGGCCGAGTGCGACAAGCTCTGCGTGGTCACGGCACCGTTTGAAGTCAGCGTGGAGCGCATCGCGGCCCGGGACGGCATCTCGCCTGAGATGGCCGCCCGCCGCCTCAACGCCCAGACGCCGGAGGCTGTGCTGACCGCCAGGGCAGACTACATCCTGCCCAACACCTCCACCCGCGAGGCGCTGGCGAAGGCAGCAAACGAGCTCTGTGACGCTCTCATCGGGGAGGGATGCTGCGCTTGAAAACGCTGTTCCGACTGCTGCGCAGACTGGTGGTGCTGGTCTGCATCACGGCAGTGCTCCTGATGGCTCTGCCGCCCCTCGCCCGGGAGGCCGACCGGCTGCTCTACCCCCGCAAATACAGCCGACAGGTGGAGCAGTGGGCTGCAGAATACGAGCTCGACCCGCTGCTGGTCTATGCGTTCATCCGCACGGAGAGCGGCTTCGACCCCGCCGCCACTTCCAGCGTGGAGGCCCGGGGGCTGATGCAGATGACCGAGGAGACCTTTATCTGGCTGCGCAGCAAAATTGCGCCGGATGAGGGCCTGACCTTCGATGAACTCTACGACCCTGACGTCAGCATCCGCTTCGGCTGCTACTACATCCATCTCTGCATGGAGCGGTACGGCGGCGATGTGGCTACCGCTGCCGCCGCCTACCACAGCGGATGGGGGACGGTAGATAATCTGCTGCGGATGGAAGAGCATTCCTCCGACGGGCAGACCCTGAAAGGCTTCCCCTATAACCAGATGCACCATTACGTCGAAAAGATAACCGCCAGCTACGCCGTCTATACCCGGCTCTACGGCGGCTGAATCTCAACCAATGAAGAAGAACCGACAGGCCAAAAACCTGCGGGTCTTTGATAGATAACAAATGTAAGAAAACAGAAAGGCAGGAGAGATCCTATGGCAGAAAAAACTCCGAACCAGCAGCTGGCTGAAAAGCTGCTGTTTAAGCCCGCTTACGTCGGCGACAAGTCCGCCGCCGTCAAGCAGGAGGCCCACACATTCGCTGAGGGCTACAAGAAATTCCTCGACGCGGGCAAGACCGAGCGCGAGGTGGCCGCTGAGAGCGAGCAGATGCTCAAGGACGCAGGCTACCAGCAGTTCGACCCGAAGAAGACCTACGCCCCCGGCGACAAGGTCTACTTCAGCCAGCTGGGCAAGGCCATCGTGGCTTCCACCATCGGCACCCGCAGCTTCGAGGACGGCTTCCGTCTGGTCATCGCTCACACCGACAGCCCCCGTCTGGACCTGCGCCCGACCCCGCTGTATGAGTCCGACCACCTCAGCTACTTCAAGACCCACTACTACGGCGGCATCCGCAAGTATCAGTGGGGTACCATGCCGCTGGCCATCCACGGCGTGTTCTCCCGCGCTGACGGCACCACCGTCTCCGTGAACGTGGGCGAGGACGAGAACGACCCCGTCTTCTGCATCACCGACCTGCTGCCCCATCTGAGCGCTGAGCAGAGCGAGCGCAAGCTGAGCGACGGCATCCGCGCCGAGGAGCTGAACATCCTCATCGGCTCCGACGCTGTGGACGACAAGGAAGTGAAGGAAGCTGTCAAGCTGAACACCATGATCCTCCTCAACGAGAAGTACGGCATCACCGAGAAGGATTTTGCCCGCGCTGAAATCGAGATCGTCCCCGCTTATAAGTCCCGCGACGTCGGCTTCGACCGCTCCATGATCGGCGGCTACGGCCACGATGACCGCGTCGATGCATACCCCGCTCTGATGGCCGAGATCGCCACCAAGAATCCCGCCTTCACCACCGTCTGCGTCCTGACCGATAAGGAAGAGATCGGCTCCGACGGCGTCACCGGTATGCAGAGCATGTACGTCTTCCACTTCATGCAGGAGCTCTGCCGCACCGCCGGTCAGGACGACATCATTGCCTTCCGCAACAGTGTCTGCCTGTCCGCCGACGTCACCGCTGCTTACGACCCGAGCTGGGCCAGCGCTTTCGAGCCGATGAACGGCACCTACGCAGGCCGCGGCATCGCGCTGTTCAAGTACACCGGCAGCCGCGGCAAGAGCGCTGCAAACGACGCTTCTGCCGAGCTGGTGGGCTATGTCACCCGCATGATGGACGCCGACAACGTTGCATGGCAGATCGGTGAGCTGGGCCGCCTCGATCTGGGCGGCGGCGGCACCATCGCAAAGTATGTTGCCAACCGCGGCATCCCCGTCATCGACATCGGTGTGCCGGTGCTGTCCATGCACTCTCCCTTTGAGGTCATCCACAAGACCGACCTGTACATGGCTTATCGTGCCTTCGTCCTGTTCAATCAGGCCGCTGAGTAAGCTGCTCCTACGCACCAAAGCCCCGGAAAGTCTGCCGTCTGGCAGGCCCTCCGGGGCTTTTGCTATGTCGTGGGCAGGGGGACGGCCTGCTCTACGGTAAGGAAGGCAAAACCGTTGTCCTTGTACCACTGGATGATGTCGGGCAGGGCTTCGGCAGTGGTGCGGGTGGTGGCCGAGTCGTGCATCAGCACGATGCACTGGGTCTGCTCGCCGGTCTCCCGCACGATGTTGCGGAAGATGGTGCCTGCACTGGGCTTGCCGCCTACGGCGTCCTCGGCGCAGACGTTCCAGTCTACATAGGCGTAGCCTTTTGCAGTGACTTCTTCTTTGAGCTGCTGCATCAGCCCGCGCCCGCCGTAGCGGCGGCTTACGGTGTTGGTACTGCCGCCCGGGAAGCGCAGATACCGCAGGCCGTCGGCCCGGACGTAAGGGGAGAGGCGTTCCTTTAACAGGTCGATGTCCTTCCAGTAAGCGTCCGAACTTTGGTAGATGTCGCTGTACTCGTGGGAGGCGGAGTGGAGCGCGATCTGATGTCCGGCGGCAGCAGCCTCAGAGATGAGGGGAAGATATTTGTCGTTGTTGCCGGTGGCGACTACAAAGAAGGTCGCCTTTACTCCGGCACGGTTCAGCGCGGACAGAACGTCCGGCGTCGTCTTGCTGGGGCCGTCGTCGAAGGTCAGACAGACCCACTTCTCAGGCATCGGCTCCGGCTCCGGGGACGTTTCTACGGAGGACGCCGAGGCGGGGGAGACGAAGCTTTCGTCCGGCACCGGGGTCAGGTCGCTCTCCCGGCAGCCTACGGGCGGCTCTGCCCCGCAGAATATCCCCAGTCCGAACCCCGCCGCCGCCCCGACAGAAAGCAGCAAAAGGCTCCACAACAATCTTTGATGTTTGCTGGATTTGAAAAAAGTCATTTCCAAAAACCTCCTTCTTAAGTCATTTCTGCACGGAAACTCCATTTACAAGATATGAATGGCAAAAAAATCTATGAAAACGCTTGACATCGCCGGGGGAGTATGGTATTATACTTGAGCAGTCAGCGATGCGGCTTAGACCTCAAGGCCGAGAGAAATCAAGATTGCATCAAAACTTCATATGCGAGGGTGGCGGAACTGGCAGACGCGCACGTTTGAGGTGCGTGTGGTTTATCCTTGGGGGTTCAAATCCCCTCCCTCGCACCATGACGAATGTTCTTACAGCATTTAGCTGTTAAAGAGCATTCGTCATTTTTTATTTGCTAAATAGCGACATCACAGGGGGCGTAGTTCACAACTACGCCTTTTCTTGTATTTACCGACACATCGGGTGTCGGTAAAGGAAGTGCGCTTGGAATCTCGATGGTGCCCACGCAGTTGTAGTGAATACGGAGCCGCTGCTCCCATACACCGTTGACCTTTTCTGCATTGAACACTTCGATTTTTTCCACCAGTTCATTCAGCATCCGGGGTGTCAGCTTTTTTGCTCTGGTGTACTTGCGAACCAGACTGATGAACATATCCGTTGTCATAGTACGGCTGCTCTGCTTTTCGATTTCGGAGCGGAGCTGTTTGATTTTCTCGGTCAGCTCCTTTTGCTCGTCCTCATATCTCCGGGACATTCTGGAAAAGCGTTCGTCAGAGATTTTGCCGGAAACATTGTCCTCATAGATGCGCTCAAAGAGGCCGTCCAGTTCTTCATCACGGGCAAGAAGTGTTTTCAACTCTTTTTCTTTCAGCTTGCGGTCGGCTTCGTCTGCCTGCTGGGAGTGCCCGATAACAGCTTTCAGGAAGTCGTCCTCGTAGAGGCTGGCAAACTTGGTCAGCCGCCGAATTTCGCCCAGCACCACTTCTTCCAGAAAGTCTACCCTGATGTAGTGGGTGGATTGGCAGGTGCCACGGTTACCCTTGTAGTTGGAGCAGTTGAAATACTTGATTTCCGGGTTGCCCTGATTGAAGTGGAAGTGCAGATTGCAGCCGCAGTCTGCGCAGACAAGCAGGCCGGAGAACATATTGTGTTCTCCGTTGCTGGTACGGCGTTTGCGCATTTTTCCGCGTTTCTGCTGTACCTGCTCAAACACGGCACGTTCAATAATGGGTTCGTGAACATCTTGGAACACCACCCAATTTTCCGGGTCGTTATGAATCCGCTTCTTGTTCTTGTAGGACTTGGAGTAGGTTTTGAAGTTCAGAACATCACCACAATACTCCTGCTGGTACAGAAGATGGGTAATCGTGGAGCCATTCCACTTGGTGGCGGGGCGCGTCTTGGTCTTTCCGGGACGGCCGATGCCTTTCTGAATCCAGTAGGCCTGCGGCGTCAGGATGCCTTCCTTTTCAAACTGGGTAGCAATCTGTTCCGTGCCAAAGCCCTCCAACGTCATATCAAAAATGCGCCGGACAACTTGTGCAGCTTCTTCATCAATGACCCAATGCTTGGGATTGTTCGGGTCCTTGATATATCCATAGGGAGGAAGTCCCATCGGTTCGCCGGAGTTGCCTTTGATTTTATTACTGATACGGCGTTTCTTGCTGATGTCGCGGGCATACCACTCATTGAACAGGTTTCGGATGGGTGCCAGTTCGTTTTCTCCCTCGGCCGTGTCGATGTTGTCCGAAACGGCAACAAGTCGGATGTCATGGTCTGGGAAAAATTCTTCTGTCAGCCGTCCGACCTCAATATAGTTTCGGCCCAGACGGGAAAGGTCTTTGACGAACACAGCGGAGGCTTTTCCTTGTTCAAGCTGCTGCATCATTTCAACGAAACCGGGACGGTTCATGGTCACGCCGGAAATGCCATCATCCAGAAAGTGAACCAGATTGGTATAGCCTTTTTCCTTTGCAACTTTGGTGAGCAGTTTCTTTTGATTGCCGATGCTGTAACTCTCGCCCTCCAAATTATCATCACGGGAAAGACGCTCATAGAGAAAAGCGGTTGCTTCACGGGATTTCTTGTTACTCGACTGTTTCATACTCGCTCCTTTCTTGGGACAGTCGAATAGCAAATTCACTTGTACACCTATATTATAACACAATCCGCTTTCTCTGTCCGCTGCCTCCCGAAAGGTCATTATAATTTTTCGCTTTCGGATTTCATCAGCCGGAGAAGAACTTCTCCTAAGGTCTGGGAACTTTCTTCTTTGAACACCGGCTCAACGATAAAGGAGCGATTGCCAATACGATAAGTTGAATCCAGAGTAAGCACCTCTGGATTTTTTGTTTTTTCAGGGTTTGTCTTTTTCGCTTGCATCGTAAAATTCCCCCCTTTCTTAAAAATCAAAAAATGAGCCAACGGACGGCTGCTGGCAGCAACCCACGGGAATCTCACCCCTGCATTCCTCATGCAGCCCTACTCATTGCCTGCGACGCTCTGAACGCTCGGACTTTGACGGTAAGGGAGTATCAGCCTGTCGGTATGTCATGGCCCGCAAGCAGCTGCGCTTGCATTGCGGCGTGGTGGTGATCGCTCCACTTTTCAAAGAAAAGCATCGTGGCGCACCCGCCGTCCGGCTCGATACAGACAGCAACGTATCCGTTTGCCCTATGATGCACCGCCATTGTCCTGCGGGCTTTCTTTGTCAAAGAACTAGAAAAGGCACCGTATGGAAAGGGGAACAGCACACGATGCCTACGTTGAATCAGGTCAAGTCAAAATCAAGGATAGCAATTATCAGTTTTGCTTCCAGACGATTGCGCAGTTCTTCATCAACTTGCAGACGAGGATAGCCGTCAGAGCCATAGCTCGTCCGAGTTGACAGTGCAGCAATGTAGCTAGAATAATGCCGGACTACCCGGCTCACTGCTTCGGCGTCTCCTGCAACAGCGGCAGCGATTATCGGGTAAGGAAGCAGCGATGCCCGTGTGTGCGCAGATTTAGTCATCCGCTTCACCTCCCATCAGCTTTTTCAGCAGCCGATAGGCTTTATACCTGCGAGTATTGACCGTTCTTCTGGCCATGCCCATGCACTTTGCTATCTGTTCGTCTGTCATCCATAGAAACCAGTGCATCATAAAAATTTCCCGGTCTTTTGGTGACAACCGTAGAAGTGCTGTGGCCAATCGGTCGTTCTCGATTAGCACAACAGCATTTCCCACGGGAAAAGCCGTATACTCCCATGAGTAACGATCGTAAACTGCAAGCTGGGCCACATCTGCCTCGGACAGTTCTTCCAAAGATGCAAAACGTTTTTGATGACGGCTGATCTGCCGATAGCCGTTACATGCCTCGCATTTCAACACCTTTTTGCAGTAGCTGTCAAAGGCGTGCTGCTTGTGTTCGTAGTAGCGGTTTGGTTTCAAGTTTTCACCTCCCCTCGTGCTGGGAGGCAGCTCTTTTCTTCCCCTTTCGCTCACTACTCGTTCACCAACGGGTTCATTTGGCTGATTTTTAAGATTGATATGAAAATTTTTCCTGCCGTTCATAGAATTGTTCCTTTCGTTCTGTTCGGGTTTATAGGCCGGAGCAAAACGAGGCGGAGAACGGCATCCGATACCCAATCGTAGGTTGTAAAAATGCGGGGCTTTATCGGATGTGAATTGAAGTATATAAAAAGCGAGCCACAACTCACTTCTATGAGTATGGCTCGCCCCTACGTTATTTGAATATTTTTTTAATTGGTGTTAGGGCTTTTCGAGTGGGCGGTAAGCCCCATTTTATTTTGCGCTCCTTTATTTTGATACTCTTATCCATATAGCTCTTTGCTTCAAATTATGAGCTATAACTCACACAATGTGAGTTGTATGGTTATTTATATGAGCGATAGCACACCCTACAATGAGGTAGAGGTGATGTATAGTGAACAATCCTCTTGACTTGTTTGCATGGAAAGTGCGGTCAGAACGTAAGCGGCAGCATTTGACACAGAGAAAATTGGCTGAACGGCTCAATATGAACGCCCGTACAATCATAGATTTGGAAACCTGCCAGAGTAACCCCAAATTTGAAACGGTGGCTCTTGTCGCCAAAGAGTTAAATATCAGCGTGGATGCTGCCATTTTTCCAGACATGGTAAATCAGACGGTTTCAAAAACAGTTGTAGACTTCTTTGCCGGGAAAAGTGAGGCGGAAATTGAAAAATATATTGCGCTTTGCAAACAGGCGGAAGCATTTCAAAAAGACGAATAACGCGGTCGGGTTCGATGTGCCCGGCCGCGTTACTGTTTCACCCGTTTGCTATGCGGGCAGATTATTCATTTTTTGTTTTATAGGCATCGCGCAGACGCTCGAAAGATTCCTGGCTGATGACATGCTCCATCCGGCAAGCGTCCTTTTCCGCCGTTACCGGGTCTACGCCGGCCTCGATCAGCCGGTCGGTAAAGAAGCGGTGCTTTTCGTAGATCTGCTCCGCCACTTCCCGGCCCACATCGGTCAGATGCAGGAAATAGTCGCTGTCCATCGTCAGGAACCCCCCGTCACGCAGGGTTGCCACCGCATGGCACACGCTGGGCTTTGTGACCTCCAGGTGCCGGGCGACATCCACGGAGCGCACCATGCCCATCTTCTTATGGAGAACAAGTATGGCCTCCAGATAGTCCTCCCCGGACGCATGAAGTTTCATAAAAACCTCCCTTGCTTAAAGAGGTTAGACAGCCCAACCAAGGCTTTCCTGCTGAATATGGAACAGCTTATGATACAGACCGTTCTTCTTCATCAGCTCATCGTGGGTTCCATGCTCTACCAACCGTCCATTGTCAAGGACGAGGATTTGGTCTGCATCTACAACTGTACGGAGGCGGTGGGCGATCATAATAACCGTCTTACCTTCCACCAGTTTGGCAATCGCCTTTTGAACCAGGACTTCATTTTCTGGGTCAAGGGATGCTGTTGCTTCGTCAAGCAGGATAATAGGCGCATTTTTCAGCAAAGCGCGGGCGATGGAAATACGCTGGCGCTCACCGCCGGAAAGGGTGCTGCCATTTTCACCGAGGACCGTCTGATACCCGTCCGGCATTTCTCGGACAAATTCATCGCAATAGGCGGCTTTGGCCGCGGCAATCACTTGATCGTCCGTTGCGTTTGGATTGCCAAGACGGATATTGTTCATAACCGTATCATTGAACAGGGTCACATCCTGGAACACAAAGGACATATAAGACATGAGACTTTCCGGCTCCATACTCTTAATGTCTTTGCCGCCCACGGTGATCTTGCCCTGCTGAACATCCCAAAACCGGGCAATCAGTTTGGAAATCGTGCTTTTACCGGACCCGGACGGGCCAACAAGGGCAGTCACGCTCCCTTGGGGGATTTTGCAGGAAACATCTTTGATGACATCTTCCTGATTGTAGGCAAAAGTCACATGGGAAAGTTCAATATCGCAGTTCGGGACCGTTTTCCCGTCACCGTCCATTGCAGGAGTGGTGAGCAGGGTACGCATACGACTTGTAACTACATTCAAATTCAGCAGCGAGGACAAATTCGCCAGGATTGCCAAAATAGGGCCATAAATCCGCGTGACCATCAGCAGGAACATGAGCAAAGGCAGCAGTTCAATTTGTCCACTGGTCAGGAGGATAGCACCGACAAAGATTGTAATGCCAATACCTGCCTGCAAAATCATACTTGCACTGGACATGAATACGCCGACAGCCATCTCCACTTTGATGGCGATTTTTTTCATTGCTAACAGAGCTTTATCCAGCGCGCTGAAATGAGAACCGGACAGCCCGCAGGACTTGATGATCTTCATGCCTTCCAGGTATTCCTGTACCTGGTCAGAAGCAGCCAGCTTTGCGTCAACCTGTTTTTCAAACAGCTTCTTTTGATGGTTCCGGCTGAGCCAGATAATGAGGAAGGCAATCGGAACCGTGATAAATACGCACAGAGCAAGCCGCCAGTCAAAGAAGGCCAGCAGGATGCAGGTCAGGGTCACCGTGATGCCGTTTGCAATCAGCGGAGGAATCGTGCTGCTGAGCAGGGATTCCATGCTGCTGCAATCTGCCATCATATTTGTGGTCAGTTCGGAAAGGTCCTTGGTGTTAAAGAAATTCATAGGGAGTTTCCGCAGATGCTCCGCAATCCGCAGCCGGGTCGTGTTCGACTCCTTATACGAGGCAATATAGGTTTTGCGGTAATCATTTTTGGCGGCCAGAAATACCAGGATGGCCGAAACAATGCCTGCGCCCCACAGCATCCAGATATGGTTCCACTGAATGGAGCCGCCATTGACAAAGGGAGTCAGAATTTCACTGAAAATCATAACAGTTACACAGAACGGAAGAAGCATGGCCAAGTTCGTCAATGTGCAGGCGAAGATTGCTTTTTTCAAATCTGCGTAACCCTTGTCTGACAAAAAGAGAGCTTTTTGTAATCTGCTCATAGTTACACCGCCTTTCCGCTGATTTTCCAGCCAATCGCTTCTGTATAGTGGTTCCACATTTGCGCATAGCGTCCGCCTGCGTCCACCAGCTCGTCATGTTTTCCTTCTTCGATCAGGTGCCCTTTCTCCATGACAATAATCTTATCTGCATTGCGGATCGTGGAGAGGCGGTGTGCGATGATGATAACTGTCTTACCCTGCATCAGCTTTTCAAAAGCTTTCTGGATCAGGTATTCATTCTCCGGGTCGCTGAACGCTGTTGCCTCATCCAGCACAATGATGGGCGAGTCCTTGATAATGGCCCGCGCAATGGCAATTCGCTGGCGCTCGCCGCCAGAGAGATGGATGCCTTTGGAGCCGACCACCGTGTGATACCCGCCCGGTAGTTTGGAGATGAACTCGTGGCACTGCGCCGCTTTCGCCGCCGCAATCACTTGTTCCTCACTGGCCGAAGGATTGCCCATACGGATATTATCCAAGATACTCTGCTTGAACAGGAAAATATCCTGGAACACAAAGCTGACATGGCGCATCAGGTCATCCTCCGCCATATCGCGCACATCTACGCCGCCGATGGTAATGCTGCCGGAAGATACGTCCCAAAACCGAGAAATCAGATTGGCAATCGTACTCTTGCCGCCGCCGGACGGGCCGACAATAGCTGTGATCTGTCCCTGTTTTGCTGAGAAAGATACATTTTCCAGGGCTTTCTCGGAAACATCCCCCGTGTAGGAAAAGCTGACATCGTGGAAAGCAACATCATCCCCAACAGGTTTCTTAGGATGAGATGTTTCCGGCATTTCAGGGATGTTCAGAATTTCATCCATCCGAGCCACATTCCCATCAATCTGCATGAACGATTCGGAGATATACATGATTTTGTTCAGTACACCGGAAATTGCGGGTACAAAGAGCAGATAGAAAATGAAGGTCATGGCAAACCCAGCAAAATCATCCGACCTGGAGCCGATTAAAATTCCGACAGGTACAAGGATCAGATAAACATTATTGATGATTGTGGTGAAGGCGGGCATGCAGTTCTGCCAGCCCAGGGAAAATTTCAGGACCCACTCTGTATATCCGGTAATTGCTTCTTTGAGTTTTTTGAAAGAGGATGCGGTCTGGTTAAACGCCTTTACAACCGACATTCCACGAACATACTCTACAGAAGCGTTGTTCATTTCTTCCAGGGCTTTTTGATATTTCCCCATATTCTCTTTCATCTCGCCACTGCCAAAGCCAATGAACTCCGCAACAAACGCCAGAATGATACCGACCAGAGAGGCAAGACCGAACCGCCAGTCAACGGCCAGCAGGATGATGACCATGACAATGGGAGCTGTAATAGAAGCGACAAAATCCGGGAACTGATGAGCAATAAAGCCCTCTACGCTTTCAATGTTTTCATCCATGATTTTCCGCAGACGTCCGCTGCCAATCGTCAGGTGATACCCAAGTGGAATTTTCGTAATATGGTCTGCAAAGAGAACCTTCAGCTCGTACAGCGTTCCGAACGCTGCCATGTGTGAACTGAAAATAGCCAGAAAGTACAGCAGGATATTCGCCACGATCCCGGCGAGCGCCAGCCAGCCATAATTCATGACCATCCCCATATCCAACTGATCCAAGTTCGGGAAAACACCGATAATTGAGCGGATCATAAAATAGACCGCTATGTACGGGATGAACGAAGCAATGGCCGCCAGTGACGAAAGAACCGCAGCTAAGAATACAAGGCCCTTTCTGTCAGAAGCCAATTCCATGCATCGTGCCAAACCCGTCTTTGGTTTTGCCTGTTTCGACTTTGCGTTTGACATAGCATTAACCCTCCTTAAAATTGAAAGTGGTGAGGTTGGCAATCCCTAACCTCACCACTCATTTTATCAACCTTTGAAATTGCCTGCCACTCCATAACTCTGTTCCACTGCCCAAAATAGCCCAAAGATACCATGGAGTTAGCCACAACTATATTGCCCTTAGACAATGCCTGCCTTCTGGAAATGCTTTTTGAACACGCCTTTTGCAATCAAAGCGCCGACGATGCCTGCAACGAAGGTCACAACAGCGATGATGACTACCATTGTTCCATTCATAAAGCTATGCAGTTCCGTCAGATACTCGGCGCTGACGCCATTCGACGTAGACATATCATCCACATAGCCGGTCATAATGACCATAGGGAGATAGGTTCCCAGCGCAAAGAACATCATATACACGGAATAGCCAATGGTATTCAGCCAGAAGCTCTTGTAGTGGCCGATACGGGCCAGAAGCTCCGCAATTACAGCACCGGCAATAAAACCGACGGCAACCGCCCAGCCTGCGCCAATCAGAAACTCGATCAGGCCGATCACCACACCGCTCAACAGAACGCTCCCGGCCTTTGGCACTTTAGCGCGCATCAGCATATAGATAATACCTCCAGGAATTGCAGCAATGGCGCTCCCAAATGCGAAGGTCACCACGGTAGCTGCGGAGGCAAAGATGCACACCATTACCACAGCAAAGAATAACACCGTAAAAATGCCCAGTGTGATAAAATCCTTTGCTTTCATTTTGTCGGATGCCCCGACAGGTTTTGCTTGTTCACTCATACAGATAGCCCCTTTCTATATTTTGTATATAACTAAGATGAAGTCCTTTCATCCACGCGAATGACGCGGGAACAAATCTTCATCAGTAGTTCATTGTCATGGGAAATCACCAAGATGGCTTTCCCTCTTTTGGACAGCGCACTTAAAATTTCTGCAACACTCTCCATGTTTTTGTAGTCCAAGCCGCTTGTAGGCTCATCAAAAATAAGTACCTCTGCATCTCGGAGTGCCGCAACGCCAATCGCGGTGCGCTGCTTCTGACCGCCAGATAGGGACATTGGATGCCGCTCTTTATAAGTCGTCAAATTCAACTCATCCAGAATATCGTCTATTCTCTTTTCGTCTTTATCCTTCTGGTCAGATAATGCCAGCAGCAGTTCCTGGTAAACGCTATCGGTAAACAGTTGATAATCCGGGTCCTGCATGACAAGATACGCTTTCCTGATCCGCCGTTTACTTGGGACCATACTGTTTTTGTATAGAACTTCTCCACAGAGTTCCTTCTGCAAGCCACATAAGGTCCGGGCTAAAGTTGATTTCCCACAGCCATTTTTTCCTACCACGCCAACAATTTCTCCTGGGTAGACACGAAAATTCAGGTGCTGCGCCACGGGTTCCCCTTTCTCATAGCCAATCGCAAGATCTTTAACTTCGACAGCCGGGGGCTCGTTTCGAGAGGGCATCGTATCGGGAAGCTCTAACCTTGTAGGCGTATAGCTTCTAAGTCCCAGCGCCTTGATTTGCTCGGCATTGAATAAAGCGAAATCACTGGCGGACCAAGATTGTTTCAGCTTACCATGCTCCATAAGGACAATGCGGTCGGCAATCCCATTCAAGAAGTAAAGGCGGTGTTCGGATACAACAATCGTTTTTCCCTGCGCCTTAATCAGTAAAAGCAGCCGTCGTAGTTCTTGAATGGCCTCTGGGTCCAGGTTTGACGAAGGCTCGTCCAAGACAAAAATATCAGGATTTAATGCGTAAACGCTAGCAAAGGCTATGGTCTGCTTTTGTCCGCCGGACAAGTCAAACAGGTTGCGATCCTTTAACTTTTCAATATGTAATTCCCGAATAGTCTGTTGATAACGATCCAGCATCACTTGATAGGGCATACGCTGTCCGTATCCAGACTAAAAAACTGACTGCGTGGATTTTGGAAAACGGAGCCTATCTTGTCCGACAAATCGTGCGGTTGGATCGTGCGGGTATCAACTCCGTCAATGAGAACTGCCCCGGACATTTCCCCTTCGTAAAAGTGGGGAATAAGCGTATTTATCAACCTGGTTACACAAGTCTTTCCACATCCAGATTCGCCAGTGAGAACAACACACTCCCCCTTTTTAATCTGCAAATTGAAATCTTGCAGATTTTCCTGTTCAGCGCCGGAGTATTGAAAAGATACATGGTTAATATCAATCATCATCATATCCTCCCATATATCTGGTATTTGCAGAAAAACAGCACAACGAAGGCAACAAGAAAGAAGCACAGTACCATCCAACCTTTAGCATGAACTTTTAGCTGAATGAACGAAGTCCGTTGTGCCGGATTATCAATACCTCTCGTCACCGCAGAAGCAGATAATTCTTCTGCAATCGAGGCAGAGCGCATCACGATGGGGATAGTGATTGCCTCCAGAATGAGCATGGGGCGCGTGAATACATTTTTCCACGAAAGGGCGATGCCTCTTAACTTCATCGCGTCATAAATGTTGTGAATCTCCTCACTGAAAGTAGGGAAAAAGCGTAGCACCATAGCGAATGTAATGGTAATGCTCCGAGGTATTTTTAGCGAGTACATAGCCGCAATCAATTCGCTGACTTTCGTTGTAGCGATAAAGGTTGAGGCAAAGAGTACCACGGGTATCATCACCCGGATAAACAATGTGAAGATCGACAAAATAGTTTCGATGGCCTGGGGGAGGTAGATACAAAGCTGCTGTATAGCCGCGATCACCACATAAAAGACGATATATTTCAACACGATCTTTTTCTGTCCCATCAGGCACGAGAGGATGCAGATAAAGGAAAAACATACGCTGCCAAGGACAAAATCTTTCAAGCCGAACACCATGAAGTTGATGAGCAAAAACAGAAGCAACTTGATTCGAGTATCTATGGCAAGCAGGGAGACCACCTCCTAAATAAAAAGCTGATGGGTTAGCATAAACCAACCGCACCAGCTCATTATATCTGCCTGCGCAATTTTTTCTGCTCCATTCCTTTGAGATGACGCAGAAAACAGCCCATTCTTCCTATTTATTTTTTTCGATAGTCCTTTGGCAACATCCCATAGACAGATTGAAAAGCCTTTGCGAACTTACTTGCGTTACTATATCCAAGTTCCAAAGCTATATCCACGATTTTCATTTTATTTTCCGAAAGCCACTGAGCCGCTAAATTCATTTTGTATTTTTTGAGATAGGCATACGGCGTGTCTCCATAGATATGGGAAAAAACCAAATGAAAAACAGATAGGTTCAAATGCGCTTCTTTTGCCATCTGCTCCAAAGACACTTTTTCGTCCAAGTGAGAAACAAGATATTCCCGGATTGCTTTTGTAGACTGTATTTGTTTCTTATCAAAATACTTCAAGTCGCACCCGTTAATCTGCGTTAGCTGATCCATGTGGTACAGGAGTTCAATAGCCTTAATTTTGAAATAGCCGATTGGCTCCGTCTCAGCGGCAGAATATAATTCTGAAAACAGATGCTTCAACTGCGCTGGGGTATCACTGACATACCACCGTGTTTCAAGTCCCAGTGTTGTTCCTATTTTATCAAGGTCAATAGGGATTGTCTGCATCATCCGGCGTGTTCCATCTGAAAGCGCCTGACGGTCAATGACGAGGCTGACGCCGTAATATTTTCCCAAAGGGAAAGAAAAGGAAACCGGCAAATGCTCTGTTGCCGCAACGCTAAAATAGCCCTCTGGCAAATACGATACAGTGTGGTTAACAAATTCACATTCATACCGGCCGGTCTGGCAGTGCGTGATCTGAATAATATCTGGATTAAACTTTTGTGTTTCCATAGACTCATCTGATTCAAAATCGAGGAAACAAAGCTGTATTCCCTCAAACAGATTATAGTTTTTTACAATTCCCCGGCCTTTGCAGCCATAATCTACGACTACACGATCATCACTTTGCGCCAGAACTTTGGCCTGCATACCGTACCAGTCTTGATTGAAACTGGCATTTCCCATTATCCTCACTCCAATCGGTTAGTTATAGCTTACTGATTTTATAATAACACACGCCTGGACAAAATTCAAGAAAATAGCCCATTTATAAAAAGTATTTTCTTGAATGTTCGGCCAAAATCTCCGTTTCAAATTGTAGTATTAGTAGAGGGAGAATACGAGGGTAGGGTTACGGTAGCAAGCATAGGAAGTGTGTACCCACTTCCGTATTTTGCTCTGCAAAACAGCTTGTTGGAAAGTGTCCCAAACCCTCAAAACGGAAAGGAGAGTAAAACGAATGGAAGGCAGAAAACGAACCGTGCAGGTCAAATTTTATGTGACGGAAGAAGAACGGAGGTTGATTCGAGAAAAAATGAAATTGATACCAACCCGGAATATGGCCGCCTATCTGCGAAAGATGGCGATAGATGGTTATGTTGTCCACATCGACACCACCGACATCCAGGCGCAAACCGCCGAACTGCAAAAGATTGGTGTCAACGTCAATCAGATCGCGCGGCGGCTGAACAGCATGGGGCCGCTGTACACACAAGACGTTGCGGACATCAAGGGAGCATTGGCGCAGATATGGCAGTTACAAAGATACATCCTATCAAGTCAACGCTGAAAAAGGCACTGGACTACATCGAGAATCCGGCAAAGACGGATGAAAAAATGCTGGTATCCTCCTTTGCCTGCTCCTACGAAACCGCCGACATCGAATTTGAACTGCTGCTATCACAAGCCATGCAGAAAGGCAACAATCTGGCCCACCACCTGATACAGTCTTTCGCACCGGGCGAAACCACGCCGGAGCAGGCCCACGAGATTGGCCGGCAGCTTGCAGATGAAGTCCTGCAAGGAAAATATCCCTATGTGCTGACAACGCACATTGACAAAGAGCACATCCACAACCACATCATCTTTTGCGCTGTGGACATGGTGAATCAGCGCAAATATGTTTCTAACCGACAGAGTTATGCCTACATCCGGCGCACCAGCGACCGGCTGTGTAAGGAACATGGCCTGTCCGTGGTAATGCCCGGTCAAGACCGGGGCAAAAGCTATGCCGAGTGGGATACACACCGCAAGGGCACGAGCTGGAAGGCGAAGCTGAAAACCGCCATAGATGCAGCCATCCCGCAGGCCAAGGATTTTGACGATTTTCTGCGGCTCCTGCAGGAGCAGGGCTATGAAGTCAAGCGGGGCAAGTATGTTTCGTTCCGTGCGCCCGGACAGGGGCGGTTCACCCGCTGCAAAACGCTGGGTGAAATCTACACCGAGGAAGCCATCACCGAGCGCATCAAAGGGCAGTTCGTGGAGCGGAAGCCCAAAGAAAACCGCAAAATTTCGCTGCGGATTGATTTGGAAAACAGCATCAAGGCCCAGCAGTCCGCAGGGTATGAGAAGTGGGCAAAACTCCACAATCTGAAACAGGCTGCCCGGACGCTGAACTTCCTGACTGAGCATGAAATCGAAAGCTACCCGGATTTGGAAAGCCGGGTGGCCGAGATCACCGCCGCCAGCACCGAAGCTGCCGCTGCACTGAAAGCAGCAGAGCGTCGGCTTGCAGAAATGGCCGTACTGATAAAGGATGTCACCACCTGTAAAGAGCTACGTCCACTGGTGCAGGAGTACCAGCGGGCCGCTGACAAAAAGCAGTTCCGGCGCAAACATGAAGGCACCTTGATTCTCTATGAAGCGGCGGCCAAGGCCCTGAAAGAGCAGGGCTTTCAAAAGCCACCCGACCTCTGCGCCCTGAAAGCTGAGTATAAGCAACTGACCGAGCAGAAAGACCAGCTGCAGCGGCGGTACGCCGAAGCCAAACGCCAGATGCAGGAATATGACATCATCAAGCAGAATGTGGACGGCATCCTACGGACAACACCGGGAAAGGAGCAGATGCAGGAACGGTAAATCTGCACAAAATATTGTTCGGATTTTTGAATCCCAAACGCTTAGACCGGGTGGCGTTTCCGCCCGAAATCATGTAAAATAGACTTAGACAACGAAAGCGAGGAACCCTCTATGGCAGAAGTGAACGATAACGGCTCTATCCAGCTTTTTGAAGATCAGAAAATCCGTACTGCATGGGATGCAGAAAAGGAAGAATGGTATTTTTAGATTATTGATGTTATTTCTGTTTTAACTGGAACAGCCAATCCACGGCGTTATTGGAGCGACCTTAAGCGTAAGCTGAAAGCTGAGGGGGCAAATGAGTTGTACGAAAAAATCGTACAACTGAAAATGTTGTCCTCTGATGGAAAACGGTACAAGACAGATGTCGCCAACACCGAACAGCTTTTGCGTATCATCCAGTCCATCCCGTCCCCGAAAGCTGAACCGTTCAAGGCATGGCTGGCAATGGTGGGCAAGGAACGCATCGAAGAAACCATCGACCCGGAGCAAGCTATTGACCGTGCGCTTGATACCTATTTGAAGAAAGGCTACTCCGAAGAATGGATTCACCAGCGGCTTTTGGCAATCCGCATCCGCAACGAACTAACGGACGAATGGAAGAAGCGCGGAGTGCAAAAGGGCAAGGAGTACGCCATCCTGACCGATGAAATCTCCCGCGCATGGTCCGGCATGACCACGGGGCAGTACAAGCGGCTGAAAGGTCTGACAAAAGAAAATCTCCGGGACAACATGACCGATTTGGAACTTGTGCTGACCATGCTGGCGGAAGCATCTACCACGGATATTTCCAAGACTGCAAAGCCGCAGACCTTTGAAGAAAACAAGCAGGTTGCTAAACGCGGCGGCAAAGTGGCCGGCATTGCGCGGCAGGCTCTTGAAGCGGAAACCGGCAAGCCCGTTATCACAGAAAAGAATGCGTTTGACTTCCAGCAGCTTGTGACCGACATTGTAGAAGATGCCGCAGAACTGCCAGAGCAGTCTGCCGAAAAGAAAGAAAAATAATAAGATTTGGAGGATTTAATATGAAAATGACTGAACCCTGTAATCTGGGACTTTTAGCCCTTATTTCAGCGGCAGGGGAAATTTCTTATGAAGAATTAAAGCAACGATATCTCCCGCCTGAGCAGCCCGGCGTAATTCAAGGCGTAACGGCGAGTTTTGACAACGATATAAAAACATTGGAAAAAGAAAAATACATTTCGGTACACGGGAATATCATTCGCTTTATCAGAAAGTGATTGACAGAAAAACAGCCGGACACAGCAGCCACAAGGCCACCGTGTCCGGCTATTTTCGTTTTGACAATGACACATTACTTTGATTAAAAATAATGCGTCATTGTCAAGCTGACGGTATTATTCACTCGTAAAATCAAACCTCTGTCCGTCAAAGTCAGCATCGGTCATGCGCTCCAACTTTGCAATGGTGCCGTTTGCCAATTGCCGCATTTCGGTGTTCATATCCGGCAGGGCGGCCAGCATCCGCGCCATCGTCCGGCGGCGGTCAGAGGTGTGGTACATACAGATTAAATTTTCTTCTTCCACGCTGAAATTCATGGTTAAACCTCCATTTCGTGTTGCTTGCTGCGGGCCGCTTCCTTTTTCGGGCTGGCGGCCTGTTTTGTTTCGGAAAGCTGTTTGCGGACGGAAGCGCGGGGCTTGCGAATGTTCTTATCTCGGTTCTCGTTTTTATCAATCAGTGCGTAAATACCGAAACGGTCTTTCACGCTGGACAGGTGCAGGGACTTATACGGCAGCATGGCAAGCAGCCGGTTCGTGTCCCGGCTGCTTGCCAGCTTGGTGAAATAGGGCGATACCTCCACCATAAAATGATTCTTGTCCGGGCTGTTGGGAGCCGCCAGCCGCTTTATATCGGTTGCGATACGCTGCGCCTCGGCTTCGATCAGCCCGGCGTGTAGTGCTGCAAGATGTTCTTTGAAATTACCGGGCCGTGCAGGTTCCCGGCTGCGCCGCTCCTGACGGATGGCCGCTTGCAGAAGTTCCGGGTCACGGGGCTGCATTTCATACCGCACGAACTCTCCGAAATATTTGTCCGGGCGGCTGTCGAAATGCTCTTTCGGGCCAATCTCCCGCATCCCGCTTTCGTAGATCAGGCGATTGGCACCCACGGGCAGGGCGGCATCCCGGATATGCTGGAAGTGCTGCTGATAGTCCAGTTCATACAGATTGCCTTGTACGGTTCCATTGGCTGCGCCGGTCAGCTCCACCGCGTAGGCAAGAATCCTGTCGCAGATCTGCTCACCGCAGAATTTCCATGTATTGTAGGCTTGGGTGTCTTTGAGCAGCACGTCCCGTTCCCGGAAACAGAATGTTCCAGAGGGCCGGGACAGCCACAACAGCAGCTTATCTTCCGGCTGGTCGCTGCGGGCGGCCTCCCGCAGCATTTTGATGTCAAAGGCAAAATCGCTCTGATAGTATGCGGTGTTCTGGTGCATAATGGCTTCCAACGCAGCGATCACATCCATATTTTCAAATTTTTGCACGGCTTATACCTCCAATTCCTTTGTCTTTTCCCGTGGCAGTGTTTGTTTGCTCTGCTCCTTTTTTGCGGCATCCAGCTGTACCCGGATGGATGGCTTTTTCGGCTTGGCCGTGTGGGACTTCTTGGCTTTTGGTGCCTTTTCTTCGGCCTTGACTGCGGCGGCAAGGTCCGTCAGAGAGATTTGTTCTCCGGCTTTTGCTTTGGCCTCCAATTCGCCCAGAGAGGGCGTATTGTTCAGCACGCCATCAATCATATTTTCGTTTTGTTCGGTGGAAAGTTCTGCGGTACGCAGCGGATTTTCCCGCAAGAACTCCGGCACCTGCTGGAAGCCCACACTGTCGCAGTAGTGGGCGGTGTCCTGCCCATTCTGGTGCAGTACCACCACATCCGAAACAGACAGTGAGTGTCCCTTGAAATCTGCCGGATGGTCCACGTTGAACGTGCGGTAGAGGTCCTCCAACGTGGTGCCAGCAGCCAGCGGCGCGGCGTAAACCTCCGTATAGTTGGCCTTGTCCACGGACAAACCAGCGGCCTGCAGGCGGTCGTAGGGCTCAAAACGGTAATCGCGGGTGGAATCTTCATTGCGCAGCTGGTAGATGGAAAAGCTGTCCTGCTGCGGTGCTTCAAAGCCTGCCGCTGCGTATTCCTCTACGGTCATTCCAGCATCGGCAGCTTCCTGCGCGATCTCGGCCTGTACCTGTGCCTTATAGTCCTGCAAGGTCTGGTCAAAGTCGGCCAGCTTGGGCGGTTCCGGCAAGTCATACTGGCCTTGGTTGAGCAGCGGGCGGCAGTCCTGCACATAGGCCACAACAGCGTTGTAATAGGCCGCCTGTTCCGGCGAAATGTTCTGCCCCTCCTGCAAAGCGGTGGCGGCGGTCTGCTCCATAGCGGAAAGATTGCAATGTTGTTTGAGGTACGGGATAAACTCGGTCAGCACCATTTCCCGCTCTGCCTTGTCTTGTTCCCACGCTTCCGGGCCTTTGTTGTGCAGAACAAAATTTTTCCAGTTCTCGTCCTTGGCGTAGTATTCGTGGTAGTTCTGGATTCCCGGTTGATACGGGCCAGTCCTTGCAGGGTGTAGTCCCAATCTTCCGGCAGGGAGAGCATTTGGGAGAGTAAGCCTTTGGCTTTCAGGGACAAGTTCCTGTTCCGCAGGTGGTTGTTTGACATGACCGTGTAGCCGCTGTTCTTTTCTACACGAAAAACTGCCATTTCACGGATGCCTCCTTTCGTTGCAAACAAAAAAGCAGCGTCCATTTGCTCCCGGTGATGGGAGAAGTGAACGCTGCGCGTACTTGATAATTTTTAGGTTGTGTGGTATATAAAAGGCAACTGTTTTTTCAATACAGCCGCCCATCGGGGTGCGATACAAGCAAGTTGCTATCCGATGACCTCAAAAACGAATTGTACTACGATGGTTTTCAAAAAATGCTGTATCACTACTCGCACCAGAAGATATCCATGGAATGTCGATGAAAAGTCGATATTTCGTGGATTTTTTGTTGTCTGCGTTTATCGGACACTGCCAGATACTGCGCGATACTGTCTGCTTTTGCCGGGTACTTTGTAGTCAGGATCGTAGTCAGAAAAAGCAGGTCATAGCAGGATTTTTCCAGGGTTCCCCGGGACAAAAAGTAGTCAAAAATAATGAATCAGGCCGCCGTCTCCGTAAAACAGAGACAGCGGCCTGATTCATCAAGGGGATTATTTGTCCATATCATGGTACGAACCATCGGGCGGCCGTGCTGTTCGACCCCTCTTTTCTGCAAGATAAAAAATGACCCCAAGCCTGAGCTTGGGGCATCAGCGGCCGCGGTCCCCGTAGACATTCCTGACTCGTGGGACCCGCGCACTAAGCAACAGCGACGGGTTGCGTTAGCTGATTTTTCCGCAGCCCCTTGGCAGGGCTTTGAAAAATCAGAACGCGGCCCCAACAGCTCCTCCCTGTTTCAGCCGCTGGCTGCGGTCGTCGCCGTTGCACCGGGCTGATTGCTTGCCGCCTGCGGGCGGTCGTGCTGTTCGACCCCTCTTCTCCGCAAGATAAAAAATGACCCCAAGCCTGAGCTTGGGGTCATTTTTTATGCGGGAGAAGGGGGTCGAACCCTCACTCCGTTGGAACTGGTGCCTAAAACCAGCGCGTCTGCCATTCCGCCACTCCCGCACGGAAACTTTATTTATAGTAGCAAGATTCGCCGCAAAAGTCAACTGCCGAAGGATAATTCCCTCTTTGCGTCCGCATAATAACCCCAAAAACAGCGAGGGAGGCCATGGGTGTGAAGAGAATGCAGCGGGCAAAGCTTGCGGCGGCATATCTGCTGCTGGCTCTTGCGGCAGCTTTGGGCTGGTTGTACAGCTGTCTGCCGGACCGGGTCTATCTGGAGCCGGGACAAGCCTTATATCTCCCCCGCTTTGCATGGGTCGAGCCGCAGCGCGGCCATGGGAGCCGGAATGTTGCCAGCACCCGGGCGGTGGGCAGCTACCAGACGACGCTGACGCTGGGCGGGTGGCTCCCCATCAAGACCATCCGGGCGGTGGTGACAGAGCGGCCCAGAGTGACCGTCTGCGGTACACCGTTCGGCGTCAAGATGTTCTCCGAAGGGGCGCTCATCGTGGGATTTTCGGAGATCGGGCAGGCTGACGGCGGGACATCGAATCCCGCCAAGGAGGCCGGGCTTCGCCTCGGCGACCGGGTCATCTGCATCGGGCAGACCCGCACCGAGAGCAATGACGCCGTAAAGGAAGCCCTGGACGCTGCCGAGGGGCAATCCGTGGAGGTCGTGTATATCCGCAGCGGTGAGCAGAAGCTGACTACCCTGACCCCGGTGTGGGACGGTGCCGCCGGGCAGTGGCGGGCCGGAATGTGGGTGCGGGACTCCTCCGCCGGTGTGGGTACACTGACTTTCGCCGACGAGGAGCTCGGCGTATTTGCGGGACTGGGCCACCCCATCAGCGACAGTGACACCGGCGAAAGCGTCGCCCTGCGCAGCGGCGAGATCGTTCCCTGCGAGATAACCGGCTGCAGTGCCGGAACGGCCGGAAGCCCCGGTGAGCTAAAGGGCCATTTCCTGAGCGCCCACGCCATCGGCACCATCCGCATCAACGGCGAGAACGGCGTCTACGGCACGACGCGCACCCACTTCTCGGGCCAGCTGAGGGAGATCGCGTTCGCGCAGGAAGTCGTCACCGGCCCCGCTGAGATATGGGCCACCATCGAGGGGGAAACGCCCCGCGCATACCGCATCCGGATCGAGCGGGTCAGCGACGCCGACCCCCGCCGGAATCTGGTCATCCGGGTGACCGACCCTTCGCTTCTGTCTGCGACCGGCGGCATCGTGCAGGGCATGAGCGGAAGCCCCATCCTCCAAAATGGGCGCCTCGTGGGTGCTGTGACCCATGTTCTGGTCAATGACCCCACTCGAGGCTACGGGATCTTCGCCCAGACGATGCTCGAACAGGCAAAAAACGCCGTTCAAAACGATGCCGAAGCGCAGACTACAGAATGAACAAGAAGATTTTTACGAAAATTCCAAAAAATGTAAAAATTTCCTGTTGCAATCCATGGTAAAATATGGTAAAATCTAGACTGTAAAGGGAACTGCACACATTGGAGGATAGTACGATGGATAAAGTAAGATTTTTGATGTCGGATACCAGTGCGGATGTTACGGCAGCCTGCCGAGAGGCGCTGGAGCAAAAGGGCGTAGAAGTGACCGTCGTGGAAAAAGACGGCCTTCAGATTTTGCAGAAGATGCTTGCGGTGCGGCCGCAGGTGGTTTTGCTGGATGCCTTCATGCCCGGGCTGGATGCTCTGGCCGTCAAGCAGAAATATGTCGCCGCCGGCGAAACGCACACCACGTTTTTCGTCACCGGTGCCTTCCAGAGCGAGGAAATGGTCCAGGAGCTGCTGGATGAGGGCTTCGCCTACTACTTTGTCAAACCCTTCGACGAGAATGTCCTTGCCAGCCGGGTGCTCAAGGTCGCCCACGGCCACCAGAAGCGGCTTATCACGGCCAGCGTGGACAGCGACGAGCTGAAGGTCACGGACATTCTGCATCAGATCGGCGTCCCTGCCCATATCAAAGGCTACCAGTTTCTGCGGGATGCCATCCTGCTCACCATGAACGAGCCGGAGTACATCAACGCCGTCACCAAGCGCCTGTACCCGGAGATCGCCAAGAAAAACGGCACCACCGCCAGCCGGGTAGAGCGGGCCATCCGCCACGCCATCGAGGTGGCATGGGACCGTGGCGATGTGGATACCCTGAACAGCTACTTCGGCTACACCATCCACAATCTGCGCGGCAAACCGACCAACTCGGAATTCATCGCAATGATTGCGGATAAGATGCGGCTGGATAAGCGGCAGCAGGCGGGTTGAAAAGAATATTTTTCTGCGTCATTTCCTTGTGGCATTTTTTATTTATTTGCCGGGTGCGAAATTATAAATTACGGTTCCCTCATAATATGGTAATAACAGGCCTCCTGCATCGATTTTCCAATGCAGGAGGCTCGTTTTCTGTGCAAAAGTGATCGTTGGCGGATCAGCACGGCCGCCCGCAGGCGGCAAGCGATCGGCCAAGAGGACTGCCATCACAACTTGACGAAAAAAGCAAGAATCTCTATACTATAGAAGAGAATAAACAAAGAAGGGAATGGATAGATCCCCTTATGCTGAAGATCGCATTTTGTGACGACGAGACCCAAGAGACCAGACGGCTGGAAGCTCTGCTGGAAGAATATGCTGCTGACCGCGGGCAGGACTTTGCCCATACGTCTTATCAAAGCCCGGTCGAGCTGATGGCGGAGGTGGAGAAGGGAACGCGCTTCGACATCATCCTGCTGGATGTCCTGATGCCGGGCGAAAACGGGATGGCTGCGGCCCGGGAGATACGGGAATATGACTCGAATGTGAAGATCATCTTCCTTACTTCAAGCACGGAGTTTGCGGTGGAATCCTACGCGGTGGATGCATGGTATTACCAGCTCAAGCCCATCCGGAGAGAGGATTTTTTCCGCCTGATGGACTCGGCCTGTGCGGCCTGCACCAGGGAGCAGAAGCACAGCCTCATCCTCCGGAGCAAGAGCGGCATCGTCCGCCTGGAGCTGGAAGAGCTGGTCTACTGCGAGGTGATGGGGCGGACGCTCACGTTTCACCTGAACAACGGCGTCGTGCTGGAAAGCATGGGCCGGCTGGACGACCTCTGCGACCAGCTCGTGGAATACCCGAATTTCCTCCGTCCCCACCGCTCCTTCCTTATCAATATGGAGTATATCGCCAACATCGCAGCCCGCTCCATCACGATGCAGGACGGAGCCGTGGTGCCGCTGCCCCACGGGAAGTATTCGGAAACGAAGGACCGCTACCTGAGCTATATTTTTGACCGAAAGCAGGTGGTCATGTAGTGAACGCTCTTACTGTACCAAACGGCGTTGCCGTGGCGCTCTTTGGCATCGCACTCTCGGCGGCGTTCTGCGACATCCACTGGACGAAGAAGAACCGCATCATATTGGCGGTCGGCTCAGCAGCCATGCTCTTGATGCAGGCGCTCATTACTTATATGGATAGCTGGACGGCGATGCAGGAGATGTATCCGCTTATCACCCATCTGCCGCTTGCCATCATCCTCAGCGTCCTCAGCGGAAAATGGCTCTGGCCCACCATCTCGGTGCTGGCGGCATATCTGTGCTGTCAGCTCCGGCGCTGGGTGGCACTGCTGATCATTGCGATGGTGCCGGGCATCAACTGGCTGCAGCCCGCCGTCGAGATCGTGGTCACGCTGCCGCTGCTGGCGGTATTGCTGCGCTATGTTGCCCCGGCGGCCCGCAGCTTTGCCCGGTATCCGCGCTCGATGCAGCTTCTGTTCGGGGTAGTACCGCTGGCAGGCTACCTTTTCGATTATGTGACCCGCATCTACACCGACCTTCTCGCCCGGGGCAATCAGGCGGCGGTGGAATTCATGCCCTTCGTGTGCAGCGTGGCGTATATCGTCTTTGTCCTCCGGGTCTCGGCAGAGGAACGCACCCGCAGCCAGCTGGAACAGACCCGGAACAACCTCAAATTGCAGGTCGGCCAGGCGGTGCGGGAGATCGAGGCCCTGCGCACCTCTCAGCAGCAGACCCGCGCCTACCGCCACGACCTGCGCCACCATCTGCAATACATCTCCGTCTGCATCGAGAACGGCAGGGGAGAGCAGGCGCAGGAGTACATCCAGAGCATCTGCTCCGAGATAGAGGCCAGCAAGGTGACGACCTACTGCGAGAACGAGGCTGCGAACCTCATCTTCTCGTCCTTTGCAGGCCGGGCGGAGAGCTGCGGTGTGCCGCTCAATATTCAGGCTCATATCCCGCAGCTTATCTCGGTGGCCGAGACAGACCTCTGCGTGCTGCTCTCCAATGCGCTGGAAAATGCGCTCCGGGCCTGCCGCAGGATGAAAGCGGAGAATGGCCCTGCATACATTGAAGTTACTGCCCGGGAAAAGAACGGGCATCTCTTTTTGCGGTTCGTCAATCCCTGTCCGGAGGGGATACAGTTTGAAAACGGCCTGCCGGTGACCCACGCCGAAGGACACGGCATCGGTGTGCGCAGCATCTGCGCTATCGTGGAAAAATATAAAGGGCTTTCGGATTTCTCGGTGCAGGACGGCAGATTCATCCTCCGCGTTTCCCTGTGAGCCGGGTCGATTGAGCGCAGTTTCGGGGCGAATCGTGTCAAACTGTCCGCCGCAGGGGCAGAAAAGAGTATACTGGAACCAGACAAAATGTGCGCTCCGAATATCGCACAAGGAGGAAAAGTTTTATGAAACGTATCACTTCTCTTGCACTCAGCACGGCACTTCTGGCCTCGCTTTCGACACCGGTGCTGGCCGCGCCGGCCATCTCCGTGGATGCGGCCCCTACGGCAGCTGTGCTGGAAGAGGAAAACTCTTTGTGGGAGCTTCCGCAGGCAGACACGCCGGACATGAGCAACACGGTCTGGTCGTTTGCCGGCGGCTACATCGACGGCGGCGAGATGACTCAGGCCGAGATGGACGAGTCTCTGGCGGCATACGGCGGTACGCTGCAGTTCACCTTTGACGCCGCAGGCGGCGCAAAGATGATCCAGGGCGGCGGCACGCTGAACGGCACTTACCAGTATCTCGACGACGGCAGCGTGGGCGTCATCTTCGACTACAACGGCGAGGAGCTGCGCTACGCCTGCATCTTTACCTGGACGGACGAGGGCGAACTGCTCATGGTCGCCATCTCGGATGTGGAAGGTGCCGACGGCATTTACTTTGTCCGGTAAATTTGTTTCATCGTGTCTTTCGGATGCGATGCAGATAAGCCTTGTCCTGGAGCTCTGGCTCTGACAGCTGCTTTTGCGGAAAGCAGCTGTCCTGCGGGAGCCGGAACGCCCATTCCCAGGTGAGGCTGGAGGAATCAGAAACGGCCCGGCAGAGTTTTCTGCCGGGTTTGTTCGTTTTCCGGGGCGGAGAGAAGGACTTTCCAGAAAAAAGTGCAAAAAAGTCAAAATATCCTCTTGCAATTTTTCCGGAGAGTGATATAATATTAAGGCAATCGTTTCCAAGGCCGCTCGAGGGGGTAGCCGATATTGAAGGTTGTGATGGGCACATACATTAAATATGGCCCCAATAAGTCAGAACCAGAAATGAGGTGAAAAGAATGAAACAGGGTATCCATCCGAACTACGTTGACTGCACCATCACCTGCGCATGCGGCAACGTCATCAAGACTCGTTCCACCAAGCCCGAGATCCACGTCGAAGTTTGCTCCAGGTGCCATCCTTTCTACACTGGTAAGCAGAAGCTGGTCGACAGCGGCGGACGTGTTGAGCGCTTCAACAAGCGTTTCGGCCGTAAGTAATTGCAACAATTACAAGGCTTCCAAGAGCGTCGTTCCCTTTGCGGGGAGCGGCGCTCTTTTTGCGTCCGGCCGCGAAAACTGCCGTATCAGCGCAAAAGAAACAATATTTGGAAACGCACACAGGTTTATCTTATTTCTGACACATTTTCGGGCTAAAATGATGCAGATATTCCCGGGGACACCCGCAGAGAAGGAGTGTTTTTTGTGATAGAAGTATCCCACCTCACCAGGAAATACGGCAGCCGCCTTGCAGTGGACGACATCTCTTTCACGGTGGAGGACGGCGTCATCTACGGCCTGCTGGGGCCGAACGGTGCCGGTAAATCCACCATCATGAACATCCTCACCGGTTATCTTGCCGCCACGGAGGGGCAGGTGACGGTGGCGGGCCATCCGCTGCCCGAGGAAGCCGACGCCGCCAAAGCCTGCGTGGGTTATCTGCCGGAACAGCCGCCCCTTTACCCGGAGATGACGGTGGCCGAGTACCTCGACTTTGCCGCCGAACTGAAAGGCGTCAAGAAAGCCGACCGACCGGCACAGGTGCAGTCTGCCGCCCACCGTACCGGTCTGGAGGATGTCCTGCCCCGGCTCATCCGCAGCCTCTCGAAGGGCTACCGCCAGCGGGTGGGCGTGGCGCAGGCGCTGCTGGGAAGTCCGCAGCTCATCATTCTGGACGAACCAACCGTGGGCCTCGACCCGGCGCAGGTCATCGAGCTGCGCCGCCTCATCCGGGAGCTGGGCCGCACCCACACGGTCATCCTGTCCAGCCACATCCTCAGTGAGGTGAAGGCCGTCTGCGACAAGGCACTCATCCTGTCGCAGGGGCATCTGGCCGCCGTCGTGGACCTTGCCGCCGAAGAGCGCGATTTGGAAGAGCTCTTCCTTGAGCTGACGGCTCCGGAAGAGACTTCGGATAAAAAGGAGGACTGATTCGATGCTTGCCATCTACAAGCGGGAGCTGCGCAGCTTTTTTCACGGCATGATGGGCTATCTGCTCACGGCCTTTCTGCTGGCGGCTTCCGGCATCTATTTTCTGGCCCTGAACCTCGGTTACGGCCTGACGGATTTTGGCTACTATACGCTCTACCGCACGATCTTCATGCTGCTGCTCTATTTCCCGGTGCTGGCCATGCGCTCGCTGGCCGAAGAGCGCCGCGCCCGCACCGACCAGCTCCTTCTCACCAACCCGGTGTCCGTGTGGGGCATCGTGGTGGGCAAGTATCTGGCCCTCTGCACCGTGTTCGCGCTGCCCTGTCTGGCCGACGGCGTCATGATCGTCGTGCTCTGGCTTCTGGGCGGCACGGCCTCGGCCTGCGGGGCAAATTTCGCCGCGCTGCTGTGCTATTTCCTGCTGGGCTGTGCGGCCATTGCCGTCTGCGAGTTCTGCTCCGGCCTCACGGAGAACCAGATCATCGCGGCAGTCATGGGCCTTTCGGCTCTGCTGCTGGCCTATATGATGCCCAGCCTCCGCAGTATGTTCAACGCCGGAAGCGCCGTGGCACTGGTGGTTTTTACGGCCCTGTCGGCGGGAGCCTCCCTTGCGGTGGGCCTGCGCACCCGGAGCTTCACGCTGGGCTGCTTCTGCTTTGCGGCCCTCTGCGCCGGGCTGAGCGCCCTGTTCCTGCTGCGCAGCGCATGGCTCACCGAGGCATTCAGCGTTGCCTTGAGCGCCCTCTGCCTGTTTGCGCCCTTTGAGGAGTTCGTCAACAACAGCTTTTCCATCCCGACGCTGGTCTATTATCTGACGGTGACGGTGCTCTTCCTCTTCTTTACGGCGCAGGGCATCGAGAAGCGCCGCTGGAACTGAGAGGGGGCAGACTATGAAGAAATTTGAGAAAAAGAGCGCAGGCTCGCTGGAACGTCTGCGGATGCGCAGCGGCATCTATGCCTCGGCGGTCACGGTGCTGGTGGTCGTGCTGGCCGTCCTGCTCAACCTCATCGTCCGGGCCATCCCGACGAAGTACACCGAGTTCGACCTCTCGGAGGCCGGGCTCTACACCCTCAGCGGCAGCTCCAAGGACATCGCCCACGCCCTGACGCAGGATGTCACCATCTATTATCTGGCCGAGACGGGCAGCGAGGACGCCATCATCACAAAGCTGCTGGACCGCTATGCCTCCGAGAGCAGCCACATCAAATGGGAGACGAAAGACCCCGCCGTCTACCCGACCTTCGCCGCCCAGTACGGCGTACAGTCGGCTGAGAACGGCAGTCTCATCCTCGTCTCGGGGGAGAAGAGCGCCGTGCTGGCGGCGTCCGACCTCTACGATTATGACTACTCCGATTACTACACCACCGGCAGCTACAGCGTGACCTTCGGCGGCGAAAATAAGCTCACTGCCGCCATCTACCGCATCACCAGCGGCGAAGAGCTCCACGCCTACTACACGACGAACCACGGCGAACAGCGCCTCACCGACACCCTGACCGACGCGCTGGAAGGCCAGAGCCTCTCCGTCAGCCCCCTCGACCTGCTGACGGACACCATCCCGGACGACTGCGACCTGCTCATCATCAATGACCCGCAGCAGGACGTTGCATCGGCGGGCGGCCTCGTGGATGAGATGTCGGCCCTGCGCGCCTACCTGAAAAACGGCGGACATTTGATGCTCACCACCGACAGCTATTACTCCACCCCGAATCTTGACGCCCTGATGGCCGAGTTTGGCCTGACCCGGACGCCCGGCCTTGTGGTGGAAGGGGACAGCGGCCACTATCTGAACGGCTACCCCTACTATCTGCTGCCGGATTACGCCACCGACACCGAGAGCGGCACGCTGGACGGCATCGACACCAGCCGCCGCGTCCTGCTGCAGATGGCGCAGGGCATCACCATCACCGAGACGGAGGGCGTCACTTCGGAAGCCCTGCTGGTCAGCACCGAGAGCTCCTACAGCAAGGCGGCGGGCTATGAGATGACCACCGCCGAGCAGGAGGACGGCGACCCCGACGGCCCCTTTGCACTGGCAGCCTATGCTTCCGATAACAGCACCGGCGCAGAGGTCATCTGGGTCAACTGCGGCAACATGGACAACGAGGCCGTCTACCAGACTGTTCCCGGCAACGTGACCTTCCTGCAGGGCTGCGCTGCCTCTCTGGCCGGGCAGGAGGGGACCACCCTCGTGGAGTCCAAGGCGCTGGAAGCTGCGCCCATCACCATCTCGGGCCACACCGCCGCTGTGCTGGGTCTGGTGTTCGTCCTCATCCTCCCGGCGGCTGTGCTGGCCGTGGGCGCGGTGGTGGTGCTGCTGCGCCGCCGTAAGTAAGGAGGCACGCCATGAAAACAAAACGGCGTACCCTCATCGTTTTGCTGGTGTTCGTCCTCGCCGCCGGGGCGGCGCTGGCCCTGCTGACCCACGCGAACCAGAAGGCCGAACAGGCCGCCAGTGAGGCCGAGGACGGCAGCATCCCGCTGCTGGATGGGACCACCGCCACGCTGGAAAGTGTCTCCATCCAGTATGGCGGCGAGACGCTGACGCTCCGGCCCTCTGACGACGGCTGGACGCTGACCGAGGACCCGGCCTACCATCTGGATGATTCGACCTGCAGCACCATCCGCACCGCGCTGGCAGGCATGAAGGCCAAGCGCCAGCTCGAGGCGCAGCCCGGCGAGGACTATGGCTTCGACGCGCCCCAGCTTGTCGTAAATGTTTCGGCGGCGGGGGAGAGCACCACCCTTACCGTGGGAGCGGAGAACCCCGTCACCGGGGATGTGTACGTCCGGCGGGAGGGCGGCGACGCTGTCTATACCGTGGACGCGGCCAGGTTCCGCTGCATGGAGCAGACGAAGGCGGAGCTCTTTGGGGCGTTCAGCCCGGCGGGCATCACCGTCTCGGACATCGAGGCCGTGCGCTATACCCTCCAAAGCGGCGAGACGATCAAGCTGCGATCCGTCTCCCAGCCCACGGAGGCCGACAGCACCACCTACCAGACCGTCTGGCAGCTCACAGATGAACCGGATGCTGCGTTGGACACCGACAAGACGGACGCTCTGCTGGCCGCACTGGCCAGCTATGTCACCGGGCAGGACACTGCCGCCGACCCTTCCGCCTGCGGCTTCGACGCCCCGCTGGTGACAGCAGAGGTGACGACAGCTGACGGCACTGTCACCCTGACGTATGCCATCGGCACCGACGGCTATTATATGATGGTGTCGGGCGACAGCTCTGTCTACACCGTGGACGGCCAGACCGTGCAGGCCCTCTGCTTGACGGCCCGGCAGCTGAAAGCCGACACCTGAGAATTTATCCCAAAAGCACCCGCAGTTCTGCACTGTAGGTGCTTTTATGCTGTATAAGGAAACGCTATATGCAAAATTGATGTAAAACCCGGGTGGGAAAAGCCCCCTCGGAGTCAAAGTTTCGGCAAACATCAGCAGAGTGATTGACATTTTGACAAAGATTGTTTAAGATAGACAAGACAGGGCAGAATAACTGCGCAATGTTACGGTCGTCATGGATGTTGTGCGGGGATGAGTCTGCTCCCACAGCCAGCACATATTGGATGGGCGAGGGAGCAGACTCAAAGTCACCCTAATGCGATGGAAGGATGGGGGAGTAAACCCCTGTCTTTTTTCGTATCTGAGTTACAAGGAGGATATAGGAAAGAAATGAACAACTCGGTGATCGTTTCGCTGCGAGACATCGTAGTGGAATTTGACGGTCAGCGCATCCTGGATGGGCTGAACCTCGACATCCATGACAAAGAGTTTGTGACGCTGCTGGGATCATCCGGCTGCGGCAAAACCACCACCCTCCGCCTCATCGCGGGCTTTCTGGAACCGACGTCCGGCAAAGTGCTGCTGAAAGGAGAGGACATCACGGGCGTACCGCCCTACAAGCGTCCGGTGAACACCGTGTTCCAGAAATACGCGCTGTTCCCCCACCTGAACGTCTTTGAGAATGTGGCCTTCGGCCTCCGCCTCAAGAAGATGGACGAAGAGACCATCCGCCGCAAGGTGCGGGATATGCTGGAAGTCGTGGGCCTGAAGGGCTTCGAGCGCCGCAGCATCGGCCAGATGTCCGGCGGCCAGCAGCAGCGCGTGGCCATCGCCCGCAGCCTGGTCAATGAGCCGGAGATCCTGCTTCTCGACGAGCCTCTGGGCGCCCTCGACCTCAAGCTGCGCAAGGAGATGCAGCTGGAACTCAAGCGCCTGCAGCGCGAGATGAACATCACCTTCATCTACGTCACCCACGACCAGGAAGAGGCCCTGACCATGTCCGACACCGTCGTCGTCATGAACGGCGGCAAGGTGCAGCAGATCGGCACCCCCGAGGACATCTACAACGAGCCCAAGAACGCCTTTGTCGCCGACTTCATCGGCGACTCCAACATCGTGGACGGCGTGATGCACCGCGATTTCCTCGTCTCCTTCTCGGGCGTCGAGTTCCCCTGCGTGGACCGCGGCTTTGCCCGGGAAGAGAGCGTACAGGTGGTCGTCCGCCCCGAGGATATTGAAGTCGTCTCCCCGGTGGAAGGCCAGCTGGTGGGCGTCGTCAATGACGTCATCTTCAAGGGCGTCCACTTCGAGATGCATGTGGAGTGCGAGGGCCGTGAGTGGCTCATCCATTCCACCCGCGCCTGCACGCCCGGCGAGACCATCGGTATGCGCATCGGCCCCAACGAGATCCATATCATGTCGCGTTCGGAGGGGTGAGGCCGCATGAAGATTTACGATAAGAAACTGGCCGGTCCGTACTTTGTATGGATGGTGCTGTTCACGGTGGTGCCGTTGTTCATCGTGGTGTATTACGCCCTCACCGACTCCGCCGGCAGCTTTACGCTGGACAATCTGGTGACCGTCAGCGGCTATGGCTCGGTGTTCGCCCGCAGCCTGCTGCTGGCCCTCATCTCCACCGTCGTCTGCCTCATCATCGCGTTCCCGGTGGGCTATTTCCTCTCCCGGCTGCGCGTCAACAAGCAGCACATCATGCTGATGCTGGTGATGCTGCCCATGTGGATGAACTTCCTGCTCCGTACCTACGCATGGATGGGTCTGCTGAGCGTCAACGGCCCCGTGAACGCCGCTCTGGGCATCTTCGGCCTTGGACCCTACAACATGCTGAATACCTCCGGCGCTGTGGTGCTGGGCATGGTGTACAACTATGTGCCGTATATGATCCTGCCCCTCTACACCAGCATGACCAAAATCGACCAGAGCATCGTGGAGGCGGCGCAGGACCTGGGCGCTTCCACCACCAAGACTCTGTTCCGGGTGCTCATCCCCATGAGCATCCCCGGCATCAGCACCGGCATCACGATGGTGTTCGTCCCGGCGGTGTCCACCTTCGTCATCAGCCGTATGCTGGGCGGCGGTTCCAACCTGCTCATCGGCGATTTGATCGAGATGCAGTTCCTCGGCAACAGTTACAACCTCAATGTCGGCTCTGCCATGAGCCTCGTGCTGATGGTCATCGTGCTGCTCTGCATGAGCTTTACGTCCAGCTTCGACGAGGATGAGATGGAGGGTGTGTCCTGATGAAAACGAAACATCTGCGTCTGATGCAGCGCGCCTACGTCATCCTGTTCTTCTGCTTCATGTACCTGCCCATCGCGTACATGGTCGTGTTCAGCTTCAACCAGAGCAAGGGCTACGCCCTCTTTACCGGCTTTACCTTTAAGTGGTACGCCAGCCTGCTCCACAACGAGTCCATCCTGCACGCGCTGTGGGTGTCGCTGTATCTGGCACTGTTCTCGGCGGTCATCGCCACCGTGCTGGGGACTGCGGCGTCTCTGGGCATCGCCTCCATGGGGCGCAAGAGCCGCCTGCTGGTGACGAATATCACCTATATCACCACGGTCAACCCCGAGATCATCACCGGTATCTCCCTGATGATGCTCTTTGTGGCATACCAGCGCTTTGCGTCTGGGCTGGACTTCCTGCCCGACAACATCATGGGCTTCCCCACGCTGCTCATCGCCCATATCGCGTTCAACGTGCCGTATGTCATCTTCAATGTCACGCCCAAGCTCAAGCAGCTGGACATCAAGCTGTTTGAGGCGGCGCTGGACCTCGGCTGTGACCCCCGGCAGGCATTTTTCAAGGTCATCCTGCCCGAGATCAGCCCGGCCATCCTGTCGGGCTTCCTCATCAGCCTGACCTACTCCATCGACGACTTCATGATCTCCTACTTCAACTGCGGTACGGTGGAGACGCTGCCCATCGCCATCTACTCCATGACCCGCAAGAAGGTCAGCCCGGAGATCTACGCGTTGTCCACCATCATGTTCGTGGTCATCCTGAGCATCATCCTCATCTCCAATGCCATGGAGAGCCGCGGCTACCGCCGCGACCAGCGCGCACTGAGAGGGGGAGATGTCAAATGAAGCGTTTCGTCATTCTTCTGCTGACGGCTGTGCTGGCGCTGACCATGCCGCTGTCGGCTCTGGCCGCGGGACAGATCGAGGTCACGGAGGACATTTCTGTTTCGGATGACTACGACTGGACCCGCTTCAAGGGCCAGAACGTCACCCTGAATGTCTACAACTGGGGCGAGTATATCTCCAACGGTTCCGACGACAGCGTGGACGTGGTGGCGGCCTTTGAAAAGCTGACCGGCATCAAGGTCAACTATACCACCTTCGATTCCAACGAGTCCCTCTACGCCAAGCTCAAGTCCGGCGCGGCCAACTACGATGTCATCATCCCGTCGGACTACATGGTCGCCAAGATGATAAGCGAAGGGATGCTGATGCCGCTGGACTACAGCAACATCCCGAACTTCCAGAACATCGACGAGGAGTACCGCAACGGGGACTATGACCCGGAGAATGCCTACACCGTGCCTTACACCCTCTGCACCACTGGCATCATCTACAATACAAAGATGGTAGACGAGGCCCCCACCAGCTGGGCAGACCTGTGGGACGAGAAGTATGCAGGCAACATCCTGATGTTCAACAACAGCCGCGACGCCTACGCCATCGGTGCGTTCAAGAGCGGCAGCAGCGTCAATCCCCAGACCACGGAGGATGTGGATGCTGTGGTGGACGAGCTGAAAGCCCAGAAGCCTCTGGTGCAGGCCTATGTCATGGACGAGATCTTCGATAAGATGATCGGCGGCGAGGCGGCCGTCGGCGTCTACTACTCCGGCGACGCCATCACTATGATCGACGACAACCCCGACCTGGCCTGGGTGTTCCCTGAGGAGGGAACGGTGCTGTCGGTGGACAGCATGGCCATCCCGGCCACCAGTGAGCACAAGGAAGCCGCAGAGATGTTCATCAACTTCATGTGTGAGCCGGAGGTCGGAAAGGCCAATATCGAGTATATCGGCTACACCACCCCTATGCACTGTGTATGGGAGATTCTGGATGAAGACCTCAAGTACAGCGAGATCGCGTACCCCACCGAGGACATTGCGGCCAAAGAAGAGGTGTTCACTGCCCTGAGCGATGAGGTCAACAGTGAGCTGGACGTGAAGTGGAGCGAGATGAAGAGCTACGACGAGGGCGGCAGCGGGTATCTGTTCCTGATGCTGCTGGCGGCGATGCTGGCTCTGGCCTGCTTCAACATCTGGCGCAAGGTGCGCAGGAAAACGCGCAATATGTATTGAACCTGAGGGGGCTGTGCGGAGGCGTACAGCCCTCCCTTTTATAAGGAAAGGGAAAGAATATGAGTGAATACAAAAGCTATACGGAGCAGATGACCGTACTGGACGGCGACAGCGACTTCCGCTGCTGCCTGAAGCCCAGCGCCCTGTTCCGGTATGTGGAACAGGTGTCGGCAGACCACGCCCGGGCTTACGGCATGGACCACGCCTTTTTCAGGGAGCGCCACAGCGCATTCCTCGTGGGCAAGCAGGCCCTCAGGGTCTGGCGGATGCCGGGCCGGGCGGAGAAGATCGACCTGACCACAGCCTGCGAGGTGTTCAAGAAAGGCACGATGAAGCGGCTGACCACCATCACCAGCGAAACAGGGGAGAAGCTGGCCTTCGTGGACTGCCGCTGGATGATCGTGGACACTGAGGCAGGGCGCATCCTGCGCACCCCCGGCTGGACGATGCCGGACTTCCAGAACGACGACCTGCCCGAAGAACTGCCCCAGATCGTCCACAAGAGCCAGCCTCTGACGGCGGCAGGGGAGCGCCGCGCCAGCTACTCCATGTGTGACCTCAACGGCCATATCAACAACTCCCTCTATCTGGACATCGCCTGCGACGCCCTGCCGCAGGAGGTCGTGGAGGCTGCGCCGCTGTCCTTCGCTTCCATCAAGTACCACCGTGAAGTGCCGATGGGCCAGACCGTGCAGGTGTTCTATGCCCCCTCGGGAAACGGCTGGTATGTGCTGGGCCGGAGGGAGGAGCACGCAGCCTTTGAGTGCTATCTGGAATTCGGAAGCTCTGTCACAGAATCTTTACAAAAATAATTACAAAGAAATTACAAAAAAACTATTGCAAAAGTCCTTCAAAAGAGTTACAATATGGTTACAGAAAGGGCAAGACCCTTCTGGATCATGAAATCTTTTTCTTCTTGTTTTTTGGAATATCGGGTGTCCGCCATCCTCCTCCGGCTGTTCTCCTTCACAGCTGTCGGCCGACACCGCACAGGCGATATTCCGCTTCGTGTGCAAAAGAGCCCGTCTGGTTTCGGACGGGCTTTTTTGCGTCCGAAAATCCGGAGAAATCGGCCCACAGCGAGGGAAAGTATGACCTTAGGTCAATTTGTCTGTTTTTCTGCAAAGGACATTTATAAAGTTTGGCGGGGCAGGGGTTTGTATTCCGCGTGGGTTTATGGTAAAGTATATACAATCAATTCCTAAGTCGAAAACATGAAATTGTTTTGATGTTGTTTGATATGATCCGTTGTGGATGCGTTAAGAGAAAAGGAGTTTGAATATGGCTTATTTTTACGAAGAACCCTCCCGTACCTTTGGCGAGTACCTGCTGGTGCCGGGCTACTCTTCTGCTGAGAATGTCCCCACGGCTGTCAGCCTGAAGACCCCGCTGGTCAAGTACCGCAAGGGCGAGGAGAGCTGCCCGCTGGAAATGAATATCCCCATGATCAGCGCCATCATGCAGTCTGTCTCCGGCGATAAGCTGGCCATCGCGCTGGCCCGCCAGGGCGGCGTCTCCTTCATCTACGGCTCCCAGAGCATCGAGAACGAGGCCGCTATGGTCCGCCGCGTCAAGAGCTTCAAGGCCGGTTACGTCGTTTCCGACTCCAACCTGGCCCCCACTGCCACCCTGCACGATGTGCTGGAGCTGAAGGCACGCACCGGCCACTCCACCATCGCCATCACTGCCGACGGCACCCCGGGCGGCAAGCTTCTGGGCATCGTGGCCTCCCGCGATTACCGCATCAACCACACCCCCGATGACGCTCCTGTCACCACCTTCATGACCCCCATCGAGAAGCTGGTCACTGCCCCGGAAAACACCTCTCTGCACGACTGCAACAACATCATCTGGGACAACAAGATCAACACCCTGCCTCTGGTGGATGCCGAGGGCAACCTGAAGTATATCGTCTTCCGCAAGGACTACGATTCCCACAAGGCCAACGTCAACGAGCTGCTGGACAAGAACAAGAGTTACGTTGTGGGCGCCGGTATCAACACCCGCGACTACGCCCAGCGCGTACCCGCACTGGTAGAGGCCGGTGTGGATGTGCTGTGCATCGACTCCTCCGAGGGCTACTCCGAGTGGCAGAGCCGCACCATCGGCTGGATCCGCGAGCACTACGGCGACACCGTGAAGGTGGGCGCAGGTAATGTCGTGGATGCCGAGGGCTTCCGCTTCCTCGCAAAGGCGGGCGCTGACTTCGTGAAGATCGGCATCGGCGGCGGCTCCATCTGCATCACCCGCGAGACCAAGGGCATCGGCCGCGGTCAGGCTACCGCTGTCATCGAGGTCGCCAAGGCCCGTGACGAGTACTTCAAGGAGACCGGCATCTATGTGCCTATCTGTTCTGACGGCGGCATCGTCCACGACTACCACATCACCCTTGCACTGGCCATGGGCGCTGACTTCGTCATGCTGGGCCGCTACTTCGCCCGCTTCGACGAGAGCCCCACGAACAAGGTGCGCATCAATGGCCAGTATATGAAGGAGTATTGGGGCGAAGGCTCCAACCGCGCCCGCAACTGGCAGCGCTACGACCTCGGCGGCTCCACCAAGCTGAGCTTCGAGGAAGGTGTGGACAGCTATGTTCCTTACGCCGGTCCGCTGGCCGACGGTGTCCAGACCACCCTGTACAAGGTCAAGAGCACCATGTGCAACTGCGGCGCACTCTCCATCCCTGAGCTGCAGCAGAAGGCCAAGCTGACCGTCGTTTCCTCCACCTCCATCGTGGAGGGCGGCAGCCATGACGTCGTGCTGAAGAATGCCACCCCCAGCATCATGAACGGCTGAATCTGAAATATCAAAGCACCCGCAGCACGAAAAGGCGCTGCGGGTGCTTTTTGCATATCCGGACGGCATCGATGCCCGTGATTTATCCGAGGACAGAAGAGCACTGCCGGAGGTGCTGGTAAAGATTCCGCAAAAAACATTTTTCTTTCTGTCGTCATTTTTTGCCAAAACCTCTTGCGTCCGCCCGCCAAAGATGCTATAGTGGTACAAACGTCCTGTCATGACAGGGTAAAACGCGCGGCAGCGCAGAGTTTGTTTGGCTGCACCCGCCGCAGGGGTGCGCGGAAAAAAGAGAGGAAACTTTTCATGAGCGAGATCAAAGTTGTGCCGTATATCCCGGATGAGGACTACGACAATCCGGCAATGGTCGTTGATTTTTACGAATTCACTATGGCCAACTGCCTGTTTCTGAACGGCTTTAAGAATACGACCCTTGTGTTTGATATGTTCTTCCGCAAGAACCCGGATAACCAGGGTTACTCCATCAGCGCCGGCCAGCGCAAGCTGACCCGTTTCCTGCTGAACTACCACTTCAATGAGCAGGATGTCCACTGGCTGCGCACCAAGGGCATGAGCGAGGAGTTCTGCGAGTATCTGCGCAATTACCGCTGGAAGGGCGATATGTACGCTCTGCCCGAAGGCACGGTCTGCTACCCCCATGTGCAGATGGTGCGCATCGAGTGCGACCTCGTGGGCGCTATCCTCATCGAGACCTATCTGCTCCAGACCATGAACTTCCACAGCCTCATCGCCACCAAGGCCACCCGCATCACCGGCCTCAACACTCACACCCCCCGCAGCGTCATGGAGTTCGGCACCCGCCGCGCACAGGGCGAGAGCGCAGGCAACGACGGCGCTTATGCTGCCGTTCTGGGTGGCTGCATCGGCACGGCCAACTGTCTGGCCGAGATGAAGTACGGCTCTGAGGTCAAGGCTGTGGGTACCGTGGCCCACAGCTTCATCGAGTTCTTCCCGACCGAGTTCGATGCCTTCAAGGCCTTCGCCGATGCCTACCCGGATTCCGTCAGCCTGCTGCTGGATACCTACAACATCATGGAGAGCGGTCTGCCCAACCTCATCAAGCTGGACGACTACCTCATTGAGAAATATCCTGATGACCCCAACCGCCGCGTCAAGAGCGCCCGCATCGATTCCGGCGACCTGGCCCGCGGCTCCAAGCGCCTGCGCAAGGCACTGGATGCAGCAGGGAAGTCCTACATCAAGCTGGTGGCCTCCAACGGTCTGGACGAGAAGAAGATCGCCAACATGGAGCTGTATGAGCACGCACACTTCGACTCCTACGGCGTGGGCGAGAACCTCATCACCTCGGCCTCGGACCCTGTGTTCGGCGGCGTGTACAAGCTGGTGGCGGTCAAGCGCCCCGACGGCAGCTATCAGCCCAAGATGAAGTGCTCCGACTCTGTCAGCAAGGCCATCATCCCCGGCAAGAAGATGCCGTGGCGCCTCTACGATGAGAACGGCCAGGCGCAGTGCGACCTCATCGCCATGGACGGCGAGGTCATCGAGGCAGGCAAACCGGTCACGATGGTCAACCTCGACTCCGATGCCATCGAGCGCATCGTCACCATCGTTCCCACCCGCGTCAGGCAGCTGCTGGTGCCGCATATCCTGAATGGTGAGCTGGCCATCGAGCTGCCCTCCATTGCGGAGAAAAAGGCCTATATCGCCAAGCAGCTCACCGAGGAGACCTGGGAGAGCGAGCTGCGCATCGAGATGCCCCACAAGCACTACGTCAATATGACCCCTGCTGTGGCTGAGTGCCGCTCCAAGATGTACGCAGAGCTGCACGGCGGCAAAGTGTAAACTTGACAAAACAGCATTTCTATTGTATTATATGAGTTGCTGCTTGCGGGATCGTGAGCAGCAGCTCATTCAGAAGCCACTGTGGTGAAATTGGCAGACACGAGGGACTTAAAATCCCTTTCTGGAGACAGAGTGCGGGTTCAAGCCCCGCCGGTGGCATGGAACGCTCGGAGTTGTACGGTAAAACGTATGATTTTTGGGCGTTTTTCTTTTTAAGAATGGACGGCCAAAAAATAAACAGAACAGCTTGCGGGGATATTGGAGGAGTATCTGATATACCGAGGCGGAGAGCCGTCGGGGGTACTCTTTATCTCAGAACAGGGAACACCCTTCCTTCGGACAACGGCAGAAAATGCAATATGGACGTATCACCAAAGGAGAGGCGTGAGCAAGACGTCCAATTCATCGAGACTGCTTTGAAAAGGCTGATAGAGCAGGTTTCGAGTGCTCTGCCAAACCGCCATATGTAGTTGAAAAATTTTGTGCAATTTTCATAGTTTTCTTCGCGCTGTTTTGGTGGTACAATAGAGGCAGAATCTAGTGACATTCAGGAGGAGCCGCATGGCAGAAAAGAGCATTGAATTAGACAGCGTAGAGATCGCAGCCGCCGTATTCGGGAACTGTGACCGGAACATCCGTATGCTGGAGAAAGAATTTTCGGTGACGGCGGTGTGCCGCGGTACGATGCTGCGCATTTCGGGCGAACCGGCCAATGTTGCAGCTGCGGCCCGTGCTGTGGAGGGGATGCTTCTCCTTATCGAGAACCATACGCCGCTGGAAGACCAGACGGTGCGCTACTGCCTGAGCCTTGCGCATGACGGCGAGGAAAAGCGTGTCCGGGAGCTGACCGAAGACTTCGTGACGGTGACGGTCAAAGGCCGGCCCATCCGTCCCAAGACTCTGGGCCAGAAAGAGTACCTCAACTCCATCCGGAACAACGCCATCACCTTTGGCGTCGGCCCGGCGGGTACCGGCAAGACCTACCTTGCTGTGGCCATGGCTGTCAAGGCGTTCAAGGCCAAAGATGTCTCCCGCATCGTGCTGACCCGCCCGGCGGTGGAGGCAGGCGAGAAGCTGGGCTTTCTGCCGGGTGACCTGCAGCAGAAGGTAGACCCCTATCTGCGGCCTCTGTACGACGGCCTGTTCGATATGCTGGGCGCAGAGACCTATGAGCGTCTGGTGGAAAAGCAGATCATCGAGGTTGCACCGCTGGCCTATATGCGCGGCCGGACGCTGGACGATTCCTTCATCATCCTCGACGAAGCGCAGAACACCACCCCGGAGCAGATGAAGATGTTCCTCACCCGCATGGGCGTCGGCTCGAAAGTGGTCGTTACCGGCGACGTCACTCAGATCGACCTGCCCGACCGCACCCGCAGCGGCCTTGTGGACGCACTTCAGGTCCTCAAAGGCGTGAACGGCATCGCGCAGTGCTACTTCACCGAAAAAGACGTGGTGCGTCACCGTCTGGTGCAGGAGATCATCAAAGCCTACGAGGCTGCTGCCCACCCGGCTAAACACTGAAAAAACAACCCCGGCGGCATACCGCAGAAACCGGGGCATTCGCTCAATAGAATGTAGAAACGAAAGGAGCGGACGATTTATGTCCAATAAAGTTTTGATCACCAACTCGCAGAAAGCGATCAAGGTCCCCTCGGGCCTTCGCATCCTCATCCGCCGCGCCTGCAACGCTGTGCTGGAATATGAGCATTTTGACGACCCGGCGGAGATCAGCGTGACCTTCGTGGACAACGCAGCCATCGCGGAGCTGAACAACCAGTACCGCAACAAGCCGATGCCCACGGATGTGTTGAGCTTCCCTCTGGGGGAGAACGGCGTCTATGACGTGGACGAGAACAACGGCTGCAAGATGCTGGGCGACATCGTCATCAGCATGGAGCGCGCACAGGAGCAGGCGACTCTCTACGGCCATCCGCTGCAGAGAGAGGTCGCTTTCCTGACGGTCCACTCCATGCTCCATCTGCTGGGCTATGACCACGAGAACGGCGGTCTGGAAGCCATGCGGATGCGTGAGAAGGAAGAGGCTGTCCTCACTCAGCTTGGTCTGCCCCGCACGGTGAGCTACACGGAATAAAAAGACAGGAGTTCTATTTTGAAAAACGAAACACCGATCCAGGGCCATTATGATACATCCTCTGTGTTCGTGGCGGTCATTGGCCGCCCGAACGTGGGCAAGTCCAGCCTGACGAATCTGCTGGTGGGGGAGAAGGTGGCTATCGTCACCTCCAAGCCCCAGACCACCCGTACCCGTATTACTGGCGTCATCACCCGGGGGCCTCTGCAGTACGTTCTGCTGGATACCCCCGGCGTGCATAAGCCCCACAATAAGCTGGGCAAGCGGATGGACAAGACGGCCAGCGACTCCATTGCTGACGTCGATGTGTCCATGATGCTGTTCGAGCCCTACGGCGCGCTGAATGAATCGGAGATGGTTCTGGTCGAGGCTCTGAAAAAGGGCGGCCCGGCCATCGCGGTCATCAACAAGACCGACCTCGTCAAGGACCCGGCGGACCTCGAGGCCCGCAAGGCGGAGCTGAAGGCTCTGGGCGTCTTTGATGATGTCTATACCGTCAGTGTCCGCGATAATGACCACTGCGAGGAACTGTTCGACGCCCTGAGCCGCTATGCCGTGGAAGGCCCGCATTATTTTGACGACGATGCCTACACCGATATGCCTGAGAAGGAGCTCGTTGCGGAAGTTATCCGCGAAAAGGCTCTGCTTTATATGCGGGACGAGATCCCGCACGGCATTGCGGTCGTGGTCGAGCGCTTCAAGGAGCGCCCCGGCACCGACCTCGTGGACATCGACGTGAACATCTACTGTGAGCGGGAGAGCCACAAGGGCATGGTCATCGGCAAGGGCGGCGCGATGCTGAAGAGGATCGCCAGCGCAGCCCGCACCGACTGCGAGGAATTCCTCGGCTGCCGCGTCAACTTACAGTGCTGGGTGAAGGTCAAAGCCGATTGGCGCGATAACGAGTTCATGCTCAACAATTTCGGCTTTAAGCAGCAGCCCAACCGCTGAGCCTCATAACAGGACAGATTTCCCGGGGATAGCGCAGTACCATAGAGGTGACACTATACCTTAAGGAAAGGAGCGTTGTCCGATGGATGTGGAGCTCAGCTGGCAGACGTTTGCCTGCACCGGTGATATTCTGTGTTATCTGGACTACAGGCGGCAGCTCGCTCAGCAGCGGCTCACCGCCCCGGCAGGAGAAAAAACAGATGGATACCATTGTGACCCCGGGCCTTGTCCTGAAAGAGACCCGGTATAAAGAATCAGACCGGATCATCACGCTTCTGACGCCGGGGCTGGGAGTCATCTCGGCCTCTGCGCAGAGCAGCCTGCGGCTGAAAAGCAAACTGTTCAGCGCCTGCGGGCTTTTTTGTTACTCTGAGTTCGTGCTTGTCCCCGGACGGAATATGTATACAGTGCGAGAGGCGGATGTCAAAAACGTCTTCCACGGCATCTCGTCCTCCATCGAAGGGATGAGCCTTGCCATGTATATGGCGGAAATAGCCTCGGCGCTTTCGCCCACAGGAGACGAAGCTGCAAAAGAATTGAGGCTTCTCCTGAATTGCTTTTACATGATAAGCGAGAAAAAGGCTGACCTCCGGGTCATCAAGGCCGTATTTGAGCTGCGCACCATGAGTGAGTGCGGTTTTCTGCCGCAGCTGGTCTACTGCCGCGACTGCGGCACCTACGACGGCCCGGCCTTTTATCTCGACCCGGCGGAGGGCTGTCTGCTCTGCGAATCCTGCGCCCAAAAGGCGGGGAAGAAGTGCAATCTGGACGCCGGGGCGCTGTTTGCGCTGCGGCATATCTGTCTGGTAGAAGATAAAAAGATATTCGGCTTCCGTATTTCTGTCGGCAGTCTGGCGAAACTCTCTACAGCAGCAGAGCAATATGCGCTGACCCATCTGGACAAGCCGTTGAAAAGCTACGCCTTTTTGAGATCCGTCCTGCCATAACCATTTGAAATCGATTTGATATAAGGAATTACTATGGAAACAAGTTATTTGAAAACGCTGGAACTGGACAAGATCATTGCCCGGGCGGCGGAGGGCTGTGTGTGCAAAGAGTCCCGCGAAAAGCTCCTTGCCATCGAGCCTCAGTGCGACCCCGATGAAGTGCGGTATGCGCTGGAACAGACCGATGCCATCAATTCACTGCTCATCAAGAACGGCTCGCCCCGCTTCGGTGGAGTAGAGGGCGTCAGTCAGCTGGCCGCCCGCGCCGTCAAGGGCGGTGTCCTCTCAATGGGTGAACTGCTGATGGTGGCCGGTGCGCTTCGCAACTTTCAGAACCTCGTCAGCTGGTACGGCTCTTCGGAACACGATGCACTTCCGACGGACGACTTATTCTATGCGCTGGCTCCTCAGCCGGGCCTCGAGCAGCAGATCTCGAGTGCCATTCTTGCACCGGATGCAATGGCAGATACGGCATCGCACACCCTGAACGACCTGCGCAAGAAGATCCGTGCGACTGAAAACAGCATCCGCGACCGTCTGGAAAGCATGGTCCGGAATATGGACACCTCCAAGTACTTACAGGAGAGCGTTGTCTCCATCCGAAATGGCCGGTATGTCGTTCCTGTCAAAAGCGAGTATCGCGGAGAGGTGAGCGGCATCATCCATGACGTCTCGTCTACCGGTGCGACGGTCTTCGTCGAGCCTCAGGCTGTTGTGGAGGCAAACGCACGCATTTTACAGTACCGCGCACAGGAAGCCCAGGAGATCGAGCGTATCCTGGTAGCATTTACCGGTCAGGTCGCAGCCATTGAGCCGCAGTTCCAGTACAGCTATAAGGCCATGCTGGAAATCGACGTCCTGCTTGCAAAAGCTCGCCTTGCACTGGATATGAAGGCGTTCAAACCCACTGTCCGGACGGATACGTCGTTCTCGCTCATCCGGGCGCGTCATCCGCTCATCGACGCAAAGAAGTGCGTTCCTGTCGATATTTCGCTGGGCAGGGAATATGATTCGCTCATCATCACCGGCCCCAACACCGGCGGTAAGACCGTCACTCTGAAAACGGCCGGTCTGCTTTGCGCGATGGCACAGTGCGGCTTCCTCATCCCGGCGGATGAGCGCAGTGAGATCTGTGTCTTCGACGAATTCCTCGTGGACATCGGCGATGAGCAGAGCATCGAGCAGAGCCTGTCCACCTTCTCCGGTCATATGAAGAAGATCACCGGCATCCTTGAGCTTGCCATGCCCCACACGCTGGTGCTTCTGGACGAGCTTGGTGCCGGTACCGACCCGGCGGAAGGTGCGGCACTGGCTGTTGCCATCATCGAAGAGCTGCGCCGCCGCGGTGTGCTCCTGATGGCCACAACGCACTATGCAGAATTGAAGGCGTTCGCTCTCGAGACAAAGGGCGTCGTCAACGCCAGCTGCGAGTTCGATTTGGAGACGCTGCGCCCCACCTATAAGCTCAGCGTCGGCGTTCCGGGCAAGTCCAACGCTTTCCTTATCAGCGAAAAGCTCGGCATCCCGGAGCGGGTCATTGAGGCGGCACAGCAGCATCTGTCCGCAGAAGACAAGCGCCTGGACGCCGTTCTGGGCCAGCTGGATGATTTGAAGCTCCAGCTCAAAGCCAGTCAGGACGAGGTGGAAGGCCTGAAAAACGAGGCCGCCCACCAGCTGGATGCAGCCCGTCAGAAGCGCGATGAGCTTATCCAGCAGGGCGAGAATGAGCTGGAAGCTGCCCGCGCCAAGGCCCGCGCACTGGCGCAGGAGGTCGAGAGCAAGGCTTACGCTCTGACGGATGAGCTGCGCCAGATCCAGAAAGACGAGCGGATGAGCACCCAGCAGAAGGCCCAGCGCGCCCGTGAGATCGCCAAGAAAGAGTCCGAAAAGCTCTTTATGGGGACTGAAGTGGTACACAATCCGGTCAAGGAGTTCGTGCCGCTGAAGGAAGTCAAGGTAGGGCAGGAGGTCTGCATCGCAGAGCTGAACCAGCTGGCTACCGTGCTCTCTCTGCCGGATAAAAACGGTGATGTGCTGGTGCGTGCCGGCATCATCAAGACGAAAGTGCCGCTCAAGGGCCTCAAGCAGCCGGAAAAGCTGGTCAAGGAGACGAAGCCTCAGACCAAGGCACAGCAGCGTTACTCCCGCCTGACCGGCGATGCTAACCGGCCCAATGGCAGGGTAGAGCGCGTGCAGCGCACCGCAAAGATGGAATGCAACCTGCTGGGTCTTACCGTAGACGAGGCGCTGCCGGAGGTGGATTCCTTCATCGACCGTGCGATTTTGAACGGCCAGACTGTGGTATACCTCATCCACGGCAATGGTACCGGCGCACTGCGCACGGCCATCCATAAGCACCTGCGGGGAAACCGAATGGTCAAGAGCTTCCGTCTGGGCCGTTACGGTGAGGGCGAGAGCGGCGTGACCGTCGTCGAGCTGAAGTAAGCCGATGGCAGGACGTTCAAATCCAAGACGCGCACGCCGGAGAAAACAGTGCGGCCCGTCCGCTGCGACGGTCATCGGCCTTTTGGTGTGTGTCGTCTGCTTCAGTGCAGCATTTTTCCTTTGGAAAGCAGCGCTGTTCGGCTCCGGGCGAAATGAGAGCGGGGAAGAGCCTTTCCGGCCTGTGGTGGGCGACCCGCCCTACCGGGTCTGTATTGATGCCGGCCACGGCGGAAGCGACCCGGGCGCAAGGGGAGTCGTCGAAGAAAAAGAGATGACGGCCCAGACCTCCGAGGCTCTGCTTGCGCTGCTGGAGGCCGACCCTAATTACATCCCGCTGCGTTCCCGTGAAAGCTATGATGTCACCGCAAAGCCCAGCGAGCGGGCAGAGGCCATCAATGCCCAGAGCCCGCAGCTGCTGCTGTCCATCCACGGCAACTCCGCGCCGGAGGGTTCTGCCGCTGCAGGCTTTGAGTGTTATCCGTCCGTTCCGGGCCGTACATGGCATCAGGAGAGCTATTACTTCGCGCAGCAGATGGCGCAGGGAATGCAGGCCGCAGGCGCAAAGCTCCGCGGCCACGGCGGCATCCGGTACATTTATTATCAGGGCGAGGTAAAGCAGCTCGTAGAGAGCACCCATACCGAAGTAAGGGACGAGCGAAGCTTTACCTTGTTGGAAGATGTAAACTGTCCGGCGGTTCTGGCAGAACAGTGCTTTGTGACCAGCGAAGAGGACGTTGCACAGTTTGGCAGCGAAGAAGGCTGTAAGACGGTGGCGCGCGTTTACTATGAAGCAATCTGCGCGTACTTTGGGACACAGCCGCTGGATACGCCGCTGTAAAGTCTGATGCAATGGACGCTCGCATGAAAGCGGTCTTGTCCAGCTGTATTTTACGATGCCTGCCTGGCAGGCGATCCACACGTCCCAAACGAAATGATATAAAAGAACAGCAGAGGCTCCCAAAACCTGCACCGATGACGGAACGCAGGAGAAGGGGGCCTCTGTTTTTGATTTTTATAATATTTCGTATAATGCAGGTTATACGAAATATAGGGGAGCGAAAAAGCCCTTTTTTCGGGTTTCGGGCCTTTCCGGCGGCTCCTGAGCCTTTTGGGCTGGCTGAGCCGTTTTTTCGGGTTTTGTACGGTTGTGTTATTTGAATGCATTGCTTTGTATGTTTTTGTCAGCTTTTTTGTTTTACGATCGTCCAGCTGTTGTCTGTAAAAACTTTTCTGACAATAGCCATCACTTTTTGATTCCGGCCGCTCATATTTTTCAAGAGCGTTCGGTCTGCGCTCCATCACGATCATTGTGTCTGATTCCGGTGTCAATAAATCAGTTCTTAAACCAGAAATGCTCGTATTGCTTGTTTCTATCAATATATCTCAGCTGAAGCTTCTGATTTTTCTCGTAAAGTCTCAGAACCTCTGGTATGTCCTTAAATCGAAGCATCCACACCGAATAACCTTTGAAAAATCGTGTGGATTCATTCGGGTTCATTCGTATCGGCAAGGCTCGAAACATCCACCCGGAAACCTTCCTGTGCGGCACCCTCAAAGGCTTCCATCGGGCCGTCCGGTGCATCATTTTCAGGCTCATCCGATGAAGGATCGGCAAATCCCCCCTTGCTCTCCCCTGTCTCCTTCGATGTTGTATCCAAGCTTGCCTTCTTAACTTCACCCAGCGGATTCTGCTCAATCGCTGCACGCACCTGAAATTCCTGCAGGTGTGTATAAATTTGTGTCGTGCCGACGCTGCTGTGGCCCAGAAGCTGTTTGAGGGTCAGAATATCCACGTTGCCAGTCTGATACATCAGCGTCGCGGCAGTATGGCGGAGCTTATGGGTGGAAAAACCGCGCAGACCCGCTGCTTTCATGGCGCTGGTGACCAGCTGCTCTACCCTGCGGTTTGAGATTCGCTCCTTGCGCCGCCGGGTGATAAAGACCGCTCTTTCCTTGGGGTTCAGGCCCTCCATCGTGTTGCGCTTGTTCAGATAGATCTGCAATGCCTCCATGCAGGCATCATTCAGGTAGACCATCCGCTCTTTATGGCCTTTGCCGAACAGACGGATCTGCCGCTGTTCCATGTCGATGTCGCCGAGGTCCATGCCGACAAGCTCCGAAAGACGCATCCCACAGTTTAAAAACAGCACGACCATACAGTAATCCCGCTCCGGGAAATCGCTCTGGGTCTGGGTACTTTCCAGAAGGTCCATGGATTGCTCTGCCGTCAGGTACTTTGGAAGGACTTTATCCTGCTTGGGCGGCTTGATGGACGCTGTCGGATTCTCTTTGAGCAGGTCTACCTGATTGACCAGATAATCATAAAAGCCGTGGAGACTGGCCAGCCGCCGGGCCGTCGAAGACTTTTTGTTGCCGCACTCGCTGTTCAGAAAGTACAGATACTCATAAACGTCTTCCTTGGTCACACTGCCCCAGAAAGCCGTATCGAGCCCCTTGGGGTCGATGTCCTTTATCTCGGTATCGTCGGTCACAAGGCCGCGCCGGCGCTTCATAAAGCGGCTGAAATTGCGCAGGTCGCAGTAATAGCTGAAGGCCGTGTTGGGGCTTTTGCCTGCGATGACTTCCAGATAGCGCACATACGCGACGATGTCCGGCGAGGCATCATCAAAAGGCTTATGTTTTTCGGGATTTTTCTCGTCCAGATAAATCGACATGGTTTCCTCTTTTTATGGTCACAGACGGTCGGATTTCAGGGCATGGATGGCGTCCGAGATATAGGCGGCGCCGACAAGCTTCATGCCGGGATAATCGGCGGCATTCAGATGAGCAAGGCTGTGCTTTGGTACGACGGCACGCTCAAAGCCGATACGCTCCGCTTCCCGCAGACGCTGCTCCAGATTCGGCACGCTGCGTATCTCGCCGCCGAGGCCGACTTCACCGATGGCGATGAGCTTATCGCTCACAGGGCAGTCCAGAAGCGACGATACCATGCTCAGACAGACGGCAAGGTCGCAGGCGGTATCCCGCAGGGTGATGCCGCTGACGATGTTGATATACACGTCCAGATTGCCAAAGAAATAGCCTGCACGCTTTTCCAGCACGGCGATGAGCAGGTTCATGCGGTTGTAGTCGTAGCCGCTGCAGGCCCGCCGGGGTGCCGGGAAATTCGTCTTGGTCGCAAGGGCCTGTATCTCGCTGAGAATGGGGCGGCTGCCTTCCATGGTACAGGCGACGCAGTTCCCGGAAACGCCCAGCGGACGGCCTTCCAGAAGCATCTGGGACGGATTTTCGATTTCCTCAAGGCCCTGCCCTGTCATATCAAACATACCAAGCTCGTTGGTGGAGCCATAGCGGTTCTTAGCCGCCCGCAGGATGCGGTATGGCAGCATTTTGTCTCCCTCAAAGTAAAGAACCGTATCCACGATATGCTCCATGACCTTCGGGCCTGCGATAGCACCGTCCTTGTTGACATGGCCCACGATAAACATCGGGATCTCCTGCTTTTTGGCGACGGCCAGCAGGCGGGCCGCACTCTCTTTCACCTGACTGACCGTGCCGGACGAAGACGAGATGTCCATACACCGCATGGTCTGGATGGAGTCGATGACGACCAGTTCCGGCTTTTCCTTCTCGATGAGGCCGCAGATCTCGTCTACGTCGTTTTCTGCCGCCAGATAGATGTTATCCTGCGGAACTTTCAGGCGGGCCGCACGCAGCTTGACTTGACGGACGGACTCTTCGCCCGTGATATACAGCACCGTGTGCTGGTTGGAGATGGCACCGCAGAGCTGCAACAGCATCGTAGATTTGCCCACGCCCGGCTCACCGCTCAGCAGTACGACGCCGCCCAACACGATGCCGCCGCCCAATACGCGGTCAAGCTCGGAAATGCCCGTCAGGATGCGGCTCTTTTCCTCGGTCGTGCTGATGTCGGCCAGACGCCTTGCCGTCAGCGAGGTGACGCCCTCCTGCCGGACAGGCGCAGCGGCTTTGCCGCCGGAAAGCCCGGCCTTGGGCGCTTCGGCGACCACATCCTCATTCATGGTGTTCCAACTGCCGCAGCTGGGGCAGCGGCCCATCCAGCGGGGGCTTGTCTCTCCGCAGTTGGAGCAGACGTATACGGTTTTCAGCTTCGGTTCTTTCATTCTGGACTCCCTGTTTTCATTTCATGAAAATCATTTTCTTTATCATACCACATCCGGCCCGAGGCCGCAAGAAAGCCGGGCGCTTATCCGGCCTGCATCAGACGATTTGCAAGACATACAAGGCCGGTGGCCGCACCGCAGAGCGGGCAGAGACAGACCGCCAGTAAGGCGAATTGCCCCACCAGGAGCCGTGCTCCTGCCGGATGCAGACTACCGTTTCCCTTTCCGCCTCTACCGAAAGAGAACGCATGGATTCGGCTGCTGACCTGCAGAGCCGAGGCACCGAACAAACAGAGCGCACCTGCCGCCAGCGCGGTCGGCAGGCTGGCGGTGAGCAAAAAGAGAACGAGCTGTTTTGCCTCGAGGCTATTCAGAAGCTGCGCCGAGAGCAGGCCGGAGCCTGTCCCGTATAACATCGTAAACAGAAAGATAGGCAGCGGCCCCACTGCTGAAAGCCCCAGCAGGAGGAACACTGCCGCCGCCCCGAGGACGACAGCCAGCTCTGCCCCGAACAGTCCCACCGCCTGCGCTGCACTGGACGCCGCGAACACTCCGCGCCAGCAGTCCAGATAATAGGCCAGCGTCTCCATCTCTTCAGCGTCGCACAGCGCCTGCAAAACGCCCGCCATCAGAGTACCGAAGAGATAGGCCGCCGCCAGAAGGATGCAGTCCCGGCTGGCCTGGAAGGGCTTCCGCCGGGGAGCTTTCTGAGGCGGCATTTCCGTCATCTGCCCGGAAGCAGGCGTCATGGCTTCTTTTTCTGCCACAGACTCGCCCGCTGTATCTTCCGGCAGCGCCGGCACAAGCGCCGCTGCATTTGTTTCCGTTTCCTGATAGACCCACATCGTGCTTTTTCCCTCCTGCTTTTGTTGTGTATGGCCGCTGTAGCGTGGACTGAGCATTCAGCGCCGCTTTCGCTCCGCGCGCAGCATTCCGAGGACCCCGCCCAGAACCCCCATCAGCAGGACAAGCCCTGCCCGGACGAACTGCATCGTTTCCCACTCACTCTGGTACAGTGTACCCAGAATAAAAAGCAGCCCTGTAAAGAGAACTCCTTCCGCTGCGCCCCAGACGAGCCCTTTGCCCTTCTGCAGAATGGCCATCAGCAGACCGCTGAGAAAGCTGCCGAGACAGACTGCCGCCGTGGCCAGCGGAGCAGCGGCCTCCTGCGTCAGGCCCTGTTTGACCATCAGCCAGCCGAACCCTGCCAGACTCACGGCTGCTGCCGCACTGCCCACTCCGAAAACGACCAGCAGCCCTATCGCCGGGAACTTCTTGGTATCAGACATAAAAACGCGCCTCCCTGCACCTACTGTATGCAGGGAGACGCGTTCAAAGCACGAATCCGGAAAATTATTACTTCTTGGGGGCGTTGTCCATGTTCAGCTTCTCGACAGAGCTGATGGCGTTCTTGGTGAAGCGGATCTTCACACGGTCAGCGCCAGTCTCCAGCACAAAGGTGTCGTCCTTGATGGCGACCACACGGCCGATGACGCCGCCGATGGTGGTGACCTGATCGCCGATCTCCAGAGAAGAGCGCATTGCAGCGTCCTTCTTCTCCTGCTTTTTCTGGGGACGGTAGATCATGAAGTAGAGCATCACCAGCATCAGAGCCAGAGTAAAGAAAAGGCTGATGTAGCTTTCGGTCGTAGTCAGAAATTGCATGGGGCAAAATCTCCTCTCAAATTCATATGACCTTATTATACGCGCTTGTCCGGCATGTTTCAAGGCTAAATCTCAAATTCGTGTGTCGAGCAGCTTGACATAGCGGTCATGGAAGGCGGTAAAGGTGCCTGCATCCAGCTCATCGCGGATGCGCTCCATCAGGTGATTGTAGAACCAGAGGTTGTGCATGACGGCCAGACGCATACCCAGCAGTTCCTCTGCCTTGAACAGGTGGCGGATATAGGCGCGGGAGTAGTTCCGGCAGGCCGGGCAGCCGCAGGCGGGGTCGATGGGGCGCTCGTCGCGCTCGTACTTGGCGTTCTTGATGTTGATGATGCCGCCCCAGGTGTTCAGGTGGCCGTGGCGGGCGTTGCGGCTGGGCATGACGCAATCGAAGAGGTCCACGCCGCGGGAGACGGCCTCGATGATGTTGCCGGGGGTGCCGACGCCCATCAGGTAACGGATCTTATCCTTGGGCATATAGGGCTCGACCGCGCTGATCATCTCGTACATCACCTCAGTGGGCTCACCCACAGCGAGGCCGCCGATGGCGTAGCCGTCCAGGTCCAGGTCGGCGATCTGCTTCATGTGCTCCACGCGCAGGTCGGCGAAGGTGCAGCCCTGATTGATGCCGAAGAGAAGCTGGTCGGGGTTGACGGAGATGCCTTCATGCTTCAGGCGGGCCATCTCATCCTTGCAGCGCTTGAGCCAGCGGGTGGTGCGCTCGCAGCTGGCTTTGGAGTAATCGTGCTGGGCGGGGTTCTCGACACACTCGTCAAAGGCCATGGCGATGGTGGAACCGAGGTTTGCCTGGATCTGCATACTTTCCTCGGGACCCATGAAGATGCGGTGGCCGTCGAGGTGAGAGGCAAAGGTCACGCCCTCCTCGGTGATCTTGCGCAGCTTTGCGAGGCTGAACACCTGAAATCCGCCGCTGTCGGTGAGGATGGGGCCGTTCCAGCGGGTAAACTTGTGCAGACCGCCCATCTCTGCCACCAGCTTGTCGCCGGGACGCAGATGCAGATGGTAGGTGTTGCAGAGCATGACCTGCGCACCGATGTCCTTCAGGTCATGGGCAGACAGGCCGCCCTTGATGGCGCCGGCGGTGGCAACATTCTGGAATGCGGGGGTCTGCACCGTGCCGTGTACGGTCTTGAACTCGCCCCGCCGGGCGTTGTGCTCCTGCTTGAGCAGCTTGTAGGTCGTCAAAGAAGGCATAATATTTTTCCTTTCTGCGCACGGAAAACAGCCGTGCATCCTGCCGCAGGGGGCGTATGCTCTCGCTGCGGATACAGAGTCGGGATATTACAGCGGCGAAGCGCTATAATAGTTACAAGATCAGCATCGCATCCCCAAAGCTGAAGAACCGATATTTCTGCTCGACAGCCACCTTGTAGGCGGCCATCGTCTTTTCGTAGCCATACAGCGCCGACACCAGCATGATGAGGGTGCTTTCGGGCAGATGGAAGTTGGTGATAAGGCCGTCGATGCAGTTGAACTTGACACCGGGATAGAGGAAGATGTCGGTGCTGCCGCTGCAGGCTTTGATCTCGCCGTACTTGGCGGCGACGGCTTCCAGAGTGCGGCAGCTGGTGGTGCCTACGGCGATGACACGATGGCCTGCGGCCTTGGTGTCATGGATGAGCTTTGCAGTCTCCTCGCTGACGGAGTACCACTCGCTGTGCATCTTGTGGTCGGCGATCTCGTCTTCCTGCACGGGGCGGAAGGTACCGAGGCCGACATGGAGCGTCACCTCGGTGATGTTGACGCCCTTGGCGCGGATGGCATCCATCAGCTCTGGCGTGAAGTGGAGGCCGGCTGTGGGAGCGGCAGCGCTGCCCAGCTCCTTGGCATAGACGGTCTGATACTGGCTCTGGTCGTCCAGCTGCTTGGTGATATAGGGCGGCAGAGGCATCTTGCCGAACTCGTCCAGCTTCTCGTAGAGGGTCTCGGTGTCGTAGTAGAAGGTGACGAACTTATTGCCGTCTTCCAGCGTCTCGTCCACGATGGCCGTCAGGCTGCCGTCGCCAAAGCTGACCTTGGTACCGGGCTGCATCCGCTTGCCGGGCTTTGCAAGGCACTCCCACTGGTCGCCCTTCACCTGCCGCAGGAGCAGCAGCTCGCAGACAGCACCCGTGGGCTGCTTGATGCCTACGATGCGGGCGGGCAGGACCTTGGAGTTGTTGACCACCAGCAGGTCGCCCGGCTCGAGGTATTCGGGCAGGTCGTGGAAGATGCGGTGCTGGATGCTGTCGTCTTTCTGGCTCAGGACCATCAGGCGGGCCGCATCACGGGGGGACGCAGGCTCCTGTGCAATGAGCTCTTTGGGTAAATCGTACCAAAAATCTTTTTTTAACATAGTTAGCATTTGCCTTTCCGATGATTGACACGAATGCCGTATCAATGTTATCATAAAATCTGTATAGCGGTATCTATTATATTGCATAGACGTCTGCTTTGCAAGCGGAGTCTTATGCGAATTGGCTTTTTTGAAAGGAAAGGTGCTGGAAATGGATAAACAGTATAAGGTGGGCGTCGTCGGCGCCACCGGTATGGTAGGCCAGCGTTTTGTTACTCTGCTCGAAAATCATCCCTGGTTCAAGCTGACGACTCTGGCCGCTTCCGGCCGGAGCGCCGGCAAGACCTATGAGGAGGCTGTCGGTTCTCGCTGGGCCATGACCACCCCGATGCCGGAGAGCGTCAAGAAGCTGGTGGTGCTGGATGCATCCAAGGTGGAGGAGGTCGCCTCTCAGGTGGACTTCATCTTCTGCGCCGTCAATATGCCGAAGGACGAGATCAAGGCTCTGGAAGAGGCTTACGCCAAGGCAGAATGCCCCGTCGTCTCCAACAACAGCGCAAACCGCTTCACCCCGGATGTGCCGATGGTCGTGCCTGAGATCAACGCCGACCACATCGACATCATCCCCGCTCAGCGCAAGCGCCTGGGTACCAAGCGCGGCTTCATCGCCGTCAAGTCCAACTGCAGCCTGCAGAGCTATGTCCCTGCCCTGCATCCCCTGATGAAGGATTTCGGCGTCAGCAAGGCTCTGGTCTGCACCTATCAGGCCATTTCCGGTGCCGGCAAGACCTTCGACCGGATGCCTGAGATCATCGACAACGTCATCCCCTACATCGGCGGCGAGGAGGAAAAGAGCGAGCGTGAGCCTCTCAAGCTGTGGGGCCACATCGAGGGCGACCACATCGTCAACGCCGAGAAGCCTGTCATCACCGCCCAGTGCTTCCGTGTGCCTGTCTCTGACGGCCACACCGCCGCTGTCTTCGTGAGCTTTGATAAGAAGCCCAGCAAGGAAGAGATCCTCAAGGCCTGGGCCGAGTTCCGCGGCCCCGCACAGGAGCTGGACCTGCCCAGCGCACCCAAGCAGTTCCTCCACTACTTCGAGGAAAACGACCGTCCCCAGCCCAAGCTGGACCGCAACACCGAGCACGGCATGGCCGTCTGCATCGGCCGTCTGCGTGAGGACACCCTGTTTGATTACAAGTTCGCCTGCATGAGCCACAACACCCTGCGCGGCGCTGCCGGCGGCGCAGTGCTGCTGGCTGAGCTGCTGGCGGCCAAGGGCTATTTTGACTGATCTGCGCGCTTTTTGAACTTCAACACGCTGCAAAGGAGTTTTGCTATGAAGAATCCTGTTTTTACTGGTGCGGGTGTTGCCATCATCACCCCGATGTACGAGGACGGCAGCATCAATTTCGATGAGCTGGGCCGCATCGTTGAGGATCAGATCGCCCGCGGCACCGACGCCATCATCATCTGCGGCACCACCGGCGAGTGCTCTACCATGACCGACGAGGAACAGCTGGCCGCCATCAAGTATACCGTGGACCTCGTGAACCATCGTGTGCCTGTCATCGCCGGTGCCGGTTCCAACGACACCGACCACGGCTGTGCTCTGGCTGCAAAGTCTGCCGCCTGCGGCGCAGACGCCCTGCTGATGGTGACCCCCTACTACAACAAGACCTCTCAGGCTGGCCTTGTCGCCCACTTCACCGCAATGGCAGAGGCCGGCGGCATTCCGGTCATCCTGTATAACGTGCCTTCCCGCACCGGCCTGAACATCGCCCCCGAGACGGCCAAGGAGCTGAGCAGGCACCCGCTCATCAACGGCATCAAGGAAGCCTCCGGCAATATCGGCCAGGTGGCAAGGATCGCGGCCCTCTGCGGCGACGAGCTGAACATCTACTCCGGCAACGATGACCAGGTGGTCCCCCTGCTGTCTCTGGGCGGCAAGGGCGTCATCAGCGTCGTCTCCAATGTCAAGCCTGAGTTAGTGCATAACTGCTGCAAGGCATGGTTCGACGGTGATACCGCCAAGGCCCGCGAGCTGCAGCTGGAGATGCTGCCCCTGTGCGATGCGCTCTTCTGCGAGGTCAACCCCATCCCGGTCAAGTACGCCATGAATGTGCTGGGCTGGGAGGCCGGTGAGTGCCGGCTGCCCCTCGTGGAGCCCGGCGACGCTCACAAGGAGCAGATCGAGCAGGCTCTGCAGGCTGCAGGTCTTATCAAGGAATAAACGATTTTATGTGCAGATGCCCGGCGAGACAGGTCTCCGGGCATTTGCCGTATGATAAAAAAGAGGATCATAACAATGACGGATATTATCATTCAGGGCATCGGCGGCCGGATGGGCCATGTGCTGTGCGAGATGATCGCCCAGCGTGAGGATTGCCGCGTCGTGGCCGGCATCGACATGAAGGACGGCGAGATGAACGGCATTCCCGTGTACGACAGTCTGGACAAGCTGGACGGCAAGGGCGACGTCGTCATCGACTTCAGCGCTCCGGCAGCGGTCGAGAAGGCTCTGCCCTACTGTGAGGCTCACAAGCTGCCCATCGTGGTCTGCACCACCGGCCTTTCCGAGGAACTGCAGCTGAAGATCGTCCAGCTCTCCCGCAGCATCCCGGTGTTCAAGAGCGCCAATATGTCCATGGGCATCAACGTCCTGTCCGAGCTGTGCAAGCGTGCATCGGCCATTCTGGGCGCAAACTACGACATCGAGATCGTTGAGCAGCACCATCACAACAAGCTGGACGCTCCCAGCGGCACGGCTCTGATGCTGGCTGACGCCATCAACGAAGAAAACGACGGCGCATACCATTACGTCTATGACCGTTCCGCTGTCCGCCAGAAGCGCGACCCCAAGGAGATCGGCATCAGCGCCGTGCGCGGCGGCAGCATCGTGGGCGACCATGAGGTACTGTTCTGCGGCCCGGACGAGGTCATCACCCTCCGCCATACGGCATATTCCCGCAATATTTTTGCAAATGGCGCAATAAATGCCGCCGTTTATCTTGCAAAAAAGGAGCCCGGCCTGTACAATATGAGTAACATGATCGCAGAGATGTAAGCTTTTCTGCGCATGGCATCATAAGGCACGGTATCGTGCGTCAGGAGACGAGCCCATGGCCAAGCACGCAGCCCCTCCCCGCCGTCGGCATTCCGCGCAAAAGCACACCTCGCATAAGGGCGTCACCCTGTACACGCTGGGGGTCCTGCTGGTAGCTGTATCGGTGCTGCTCTCTCTGCGCTTCTGGCCCCGCCGCAGCGTGGATGCAGTTCCTCCGGCAGTGGAGGTGGAGTCCCCTGCTGTTTCGGAGGAGCTTGCTGTGCCTGAGCCGCAGCCTGTCGTCACGACATTGCGCTTCTCGGCTACAGGGGACAACCTCATTCATAAGCCCATCTATTCGCAGGCCGCCCGGCGGGCTGCAGAGGGCGAAGGATACAGCTTTGATTACTGCTATATGAATCTGCTCGATTTCTATGCACAGCAGGACATCAACTGGATCAATCAGGAGACACTCTGCAGCAAAGAGCTTGCGCCCTCTACCTATCCCTGCTTCTCGACCCCCGGCGAGTGCGCCGAAGCGCTTTACCGGGCAGGCTTCCGGGTGTTCAGTCTCTCGAACAATCACACCTACGATAAGGGAGCTGCGGGCATTGCCGCCACCCTCCGATTCTGGGAGACGATGCCCGAGGATGTGATCACCACCGGCCTGTGGAAGGGCGAGGCGGACTATGGCCGCATCCCCATCCAGACAGTAGACGGCGTAAAGATCGCGTACCTTTCCTACACCGAGCACACCAACGGCATCCCCCGGAACAGCAAGATGACCGCAAACATCATCTACACCAGCCAGCAGGATGTCATGGAGCAGCAGGTGCGGGCGGCCCGGCAGGAGGCCGATTTTGTGGTAGTCGGCGTACACTGGGGCGTCGAGGACAGCCACAACATCACACAGGCGCAGCGCACCTTAGCTCAGTCTCTGGCCGACTGGGGCGCGGATGTGATCATCGGGACCCACCCGCACGTCCTGCAGGACGCCGAATGGCGCACCGCAGCCGATGGACGGAACGTATTTGTGGCCTATTCGCTGGGAAATTTCCTGAGCACCCAAAGCAAGCCTGACCAGCTCATCGGCGCGGTCCTGACGTTGGAGCTGGAGCAGACCACCGAGCCGGACGGCAGCGTCCATTGCGCGGTGCGCGGCCCGAAGCTCCATGTGACCGTGACCCACTATGACGCCGGAAAGTCTAACGTCCGCACCTATCTGTTCCGGGATTACACGCCGGAGCTTGCACAGGCCCACGGCGTCCGCGCCGCGTATCCTTCTTTTGGGTACGATTACATCCGCCAGACGGCACAGACCTACATCAACAGCGAATTTTTGGAGCTTGCATAAAGCTTGTATCAGAACGCCCGATGGGCAGAATGGAGTGTTTACTATGTACGGTGTATCCAAAATCAATATTGAGCCGAGCCTGATGATGATCAGTGTGCAGGATGCCGAGTTCAAGGGCAACACGATGGCACGTTATCTGCAGATCTTCGCCGACACCGGCGTCGTGGTGGATATGATCAGCCAGAGCGCTCCCCACGGCACCAGCATGGACTTCAGCTTCACGGCATCCAGCAGCGACCTGCCGCTGGTCATGAAAGCCATCTCTGCAGCAAATCTGGACAAGGACGCCAAGGCTTCTCCCCTCATCAGCGTGGGCTACTCCAAGCTGAATCTCTTCGGTGAGGAGATGGTCACCAGCTGCGGCGTCGCCGCCCGCGCCCTGAATGCTCTGGCGATGGCAGGCATCGAAGTTCTGCTCATCACCACCAGCGATTTGGACATTTCCCTTCTGGTCCGTTCGGAGAACGAGGACGCAGCCTATGAGGCCCTGAAAAAGGCTTACGAGCTGTAACAACGATATAAACAGCACCCGTGTCTGATAAAACAGGCATGGGTGCTGTTGCAGCAAAAGACCCGGCGGGCCTCCTCTCTGCGGAGAGAGACCAGCCGGGTCTTTTTATTTTATCAGAAGATTTACAGGCTCACCTTGTGGTAGACCTTCTTGCCCTTCTTGATGACGATGCCCTTGGACAGCTGCTCAGCAGTGAAGCTGACCGTGGGAGCAGCGACCTTCTCGCCGTCCACCAGAACACCGCCCTGCACGACGAGACGGCGGGCCTCACCGTTGGAAGCAGCCAGACCAGCCTTGACCATCAGGGTCAGGATGCCGATGGAGCCGTCGGTCAGGTCAGCTTCGGTCAGCTGAGTGTTGGGCATATGCTCAGCATCACTGGCAGCACCGCTGAACAGGGCACGGGCTGCATTCTGGGCCTTGGCGGCCTCCTCTTCGCCGTGGACCATCTTGGTCAGCTCGAAGGCGAGGATCTCCTTGGCCTCGTTGAGGCGCTGGTCCTTCCAGGTGCTCATCTCGTCGATCTGCTCCAGCGGCAGGAAGGTCAGCATACGGATGCACTTCATGACATCCGAATCGCCGACGTTGCGCCAGTACTGATAGAACTCGAAGGGGCTGGTCTTGTTGGGGTCGAGCCAGACGGCGTTGCCGGCGGTCTTGCCCATCTTCTTGCCCTGAGAGTCGGTCAGCAGGGTGATGGTCATGGCATAGGCGTCCTTGCCCAGCTTGCGGCGGATAAGCTCGGTGCCGCCCAGCATATTGCTCCACTGGTCATCGCCGCCGAACTGCATGTTGCAACCGTAATGCTGGAACATGTAGTAGAAGTCGTAGCTCTGCATGATCATGTAGTTGAACTCGAGGAAGGACAGGCCCTTCTCCATGCGCTGCTCATAGCACTTGGCGCGCAGCATATTGTTGACGGAGAAGCAGGCGCCCACGTCGCGCAGCAGCTCGACGTAGTTCAGGTTCAGCAGCCAGTCGGCGTTGTTCAGCATCAGAGCCTTGCCGTCGGAGAAGTCGATGAACTTCTCCATCTGCTTCTTGAAGCAGGCGGCGTTGTGGGCGATGTCCTCCTTGGTCAGCATCTTGCGCATATCGGTGCGGCCGGAGGGGTCGCCGATCATGGTGGTGCCGCCGCCGATGAGGGCGATGGGCTTGTTGCCTGCCATCTGCAGACGCTTCATCAGGGTCAGGGCCATGAAGTGGCCGGCAGTCAGACTGTCGGCGGTGCAGTCAAAGCCGATGTAGAAGGTGGCCTTGCCGTTGTTGATGAGGTCGATGATCTCGTCATCGGTGATCTGAGCCACGAGGCCGCGGGCCTTGAGTTCTTCGTACAGAGTCATAAAAATTTCCTCCTGTTTGTCAGGCAGAGGGAAAATAAAACGCCCTCTGCCAAAATAAATTTGGCAGAGGGCGATAAAATTCGCGGTACCACCTCTGTTTGCCGCCTCTTCACAGAAACGGCCTCACGAGTGCGCACCCCAGAGTAGAGTGACACTCCTGCGTTTGTAACGCTCGCACGCGGCACAGCCTACTATTCGTTCAGCCTGCGGCTCAGGGACGTATTTCGCCTGCGTCTCTGCAGCCCCTTTCACCAGCCGGGGCCTCTCTGGGCAGAGCGCATCAGGGTACTCGGTTCCCATCTTCGCCTTTCAACGAGATTCAGTTTAGCACATCCCTGCCGGAATGTCAAGCGCTGGCTTTTTTCTTATTTTTCTGCGTTCCGGCCCAGCATTTCCCGGGCATTGGCCAGCGAAAGCTCTGTGACATGGTCGCCGGAGATGAGGCGGGCCAGCGCCTCTACACGGCCATTCTCGTCCAGCGGGTGTATCTCAGTATAGGTACGCTCGTTCGTGATATTTTTCTGGATAAGCAGATGGCAGTCGGCCAGCGCAGCGATCTGCGCCGTATGAGTGATGCAGAGGATCTGATGGCCCTTGGCGCTCTGACGCAATACCTCGCCGATACGGCTGGCCGCTTTGCCCGATACGCCGCTGTCGATCTCGTCGTAAATAACGGTCGGTATGGCGTCCTTATCAGCCATTGCGTTTTTAATGGCAAGGGTAATACGGCTCAGCTCACCGCCCGAGGCGATCTTTGCCAGAGGCTTCGGGGCTTCGCCGGGGTTTGTGGAGATATAGAACTCGATGCTGTCCTGCCCATGGCTGGCCAGCGGCCCGCGCGAATGGCGAAGCGTCATCCGCACGCCCGGCATGTTCAGGAAGTCCAGCGTGCCAGAGATACGCTTGTTCAGCTCATCGAAGGCTTTCAGACGGGTCTGGGTCAGGGCTTCGGCCTTTTCCCGCGCAAGGGTGTAAAGGCGGCGCTGCTCTTTCTGCAAGTGCTCTACCCTCTCCTGCGAGGACTGTATCATCTCAAGTTCTTTCCGCGCCCGTTCGCCAAAGGCAAGGATGTCTTCCACCGTGTCGCCGTACTTCCGCCGGAGCTTATAGATAAGGTCGATGCGCTGCTCGATCTCGTCCAGCTCTGCGTCGTTGGTGTCGTAGGCGTCCAGACGGCCAATGAGGTCTGCGGCGACGTCCTTTGCGGTGTAATAAAGGTCGAGCAGCTGGCCCGCACCGGCAGACAGCTCTCCGTCGAGCTGTGCCGCTGCGTCCACAGCGTTGGAGGCTTCGCCCAGAAGGTCAACAGCTCCCGGAGCCTCGTCGCCGCCGGAGAGCAGCGCATAACACTGTGCGATACGGTCCCGGATGGTGGAAGCATTCGCCAGCACTTTGCGGCGGCTTTCCAGCGTCTGCTCCTCCCCTGCAGTCAGGCCGGCATCGTCGATCTCCTGCACCTGATAGCTCAGCAGGTCGATACGGCGCTGCTTTTCGTTCTCGTCGGTTATCATGGCGTCCAGCGTTTTTTTGACGCCGACCAGTTCCCGGTAGATAGCATAATACGCCTGATATTCAGCACTGTTCTGGGCGTAAGCATCCAGAATGCCCTCATGACGGGCCGGATTCAGCAGGCCCACGGAGTCATGCTGACCGTTGATGTTGATAAGCCCCCCGCACAGCTCCCGCAGGACGGCGGCAGTGGCCGGCATCCCGTTGATACGGCAGGTGCTCTTGCCCTCGGCGGTGATCTCACGGCTGAGCAGCAGGGCCTCCGAGCGCTCATAGCCTGCCTTTTCGAGGCTGTCGAGAACAGCAGGCGGCACGTCCTCGAACGCGGCCCGGATGACGGCCTTGGCCGCGCCGGTGCGCACGAGATCCTTGGAAGTGCGGTTGCCCAGAATGGCGTTGATGGAGTCGATGAGGATGGATTTGCCTGCGCCCGTCTCACCGGTCAGGACGTTGAGGCCCTTTTTGAAATGGACGTTTGCTTTCTGGATAACTGCAACATTTTCGATTTGCAGGCTGCTCAGCATAGTTTCACTCCCGCGTTTATTTCTGCCCGATATGACGGGTCAGTTCCGAACAGATGGTCTTTGCGTCCCGCTCCGAACGGGCTACGATAAGGAATGTATCGTCGCCGGAAAGCGTACCGACGACATTCTTCCATTTCAAGGCGTCGAACACCTCACAGGCAGCATTCGCCATGCCGGAGTAGCACTTCACCAGCACGACATGTCCGGCAAAATCCACCCCCAGCACCGACTCGCGGAATATCGTCTCGAACCGGCCCTGCATCTTGGGGTTGAGGCTTTCGTTATGACTGGAAACATAGCGATAGCCGTCGGCGGTGGCAGCTTTGACGAGGCACAGCTCCCGGATGTCCCGGGAAATGGTAGCCTGTGTCACCTCGAAGCCCTCCTGGCGCAGATGCTCGAGAAGTACCTCCTGTCGGCTGATGGGATGCTCCTGAATGAGGCGGAGGATCGTCTGCTGACGTTCCGTCTTGCCTTTTGCCTCAGCTGGATTGTTTCGGCCCATATTCCTTGCCTCCTCTTGTTATTATCTCCGGCTGCGCAGCTTCTGGTCGATGGCCTGAAACTGGTCTGCCCTGCTGAAGGTGACGAGCTGTACGATCTGGTCAGAGAGGCGTATCTCCGCCGTCGAGCCCGCACTGAGCGAATATTCCGCTGCGCCGTCGCAGCTCAGGAACACTTCGTTGTCGATGACCTGCCCCACACAGATGTTTATTTTGCGCTCCTGCGCAAAGACCATTGCGGGGCTGGTCAGACTGTGGGGACAGATGGGCGTGACGACGATGCCCTTGGTCTGCGAGTCCAAGATCGGCCCGCCGGCCGCCAGTGAATAGGCTGTGGAGCCTGTGGGGGTCGCCACGATGACGCCGTCACCACGGTATTGCTCTACAAGGATGTCGTCGCAGTAGATGCTGAAGTCGATGGCCTGCTGCAGACGGCCTTTCGTCACGACCACATCGTTGAGGGCATGGCCTTCCCAGCCATCCTCGCCCAGCACCCGCACATAGAGCAGCATCCGGCTGTCCAGAAGATACTCTCCCCGCACCAGAGCGGCGAGTTTTTCTTCCATTTCATCCACCTCACAGGTGGCGAGGAAGCCGCAGCGTCCGATGTTAATGCCGAGGATGGGTTTTTGATATTGCAGCGTAAAATTTGCCTCATGCAGGATGGTACCGTCGCCGCCGATGGTCAGGATGACGTCGGTGCGCGGAAGGCATTCTTCCAAAGGAAGGTACTGTACGCCTTCCACATAGCAGGACTCTTTCAGGTCATCCCGCATCAGGACGACAGCCCCCTGCATCAGCAGGAGCTGCGCTGCCCGGCGGGCAGTATCGGCAGCCTGTTCCTTTCCGGGGTTTGGCGAAATGTAAACAGTCATAGGGCGGTTTATTCCTCCGTCTCCCAGCAGATTTACTTGTCCAGAGAGCTGTGGCTTGCCGCTACGACCTGCTCGGCAACAGAATCATCCAGCACACCGGGCTGTTCGCTCTTCTGGACGAGCATCAGGTACTCAATGTTGCCCTCAGGGCCTTTGACGGGGCTGAAATCCAGTCCGCGCACGACGAAACCGTTTGCAGCGGCATAGCCCATCGCATTGTGGAGAACTTCGCGGTGGGTGGCAGGGTCGCGGACGACGCCGTTTTTGCCTACCTTCTCGCGGCCAGCCTCGAACTGAGGCTTGACGAGGCAGACGCCCATTGCGTCGGGCGTCGTGATGGCCTGCGCCACCGGGAAGATATGATGCAGCGAGATAAACGACACATCCACGCTGAAAAACTCAACAGGCTCTGCCAGCATATCCAGCGTGACATTGCGGATGTTGGTGCGCTCCATGTTGACGACGCGCTCGTCGGTGCGCAGGCTCCATGCCAGCTGACCGTAACCGACGTCCACGGCATAGACCTTGACCGCGCCGTTCTGCAGCATACAATCGGTAAAGCCGCCGGTGGACGCACCAATGTCCATACAGACCTTGCCGTTCGGCGTCAGAGGAAAGCACTGCATTGCCTTTTCCAGCTTGAGGCCGCCGCGGCTGACATAGCCGATGTCGTGGCCGCGCACCTCGACCTTGGCGTCTTCCTTTATCATCTCGCCGGCCTTGTCCACCTTCTGCTCGTTGACAAAGACGACACCGGCCATGATGAGGGCTTTGGCGCGCTCACGGCTCTGGATCATGCCGTGCTGCACCAGATATTGGTCCAAACGAATTTTCAAAGTGTTTTCTCTCCTTTCGGGTCTGCTTCCCGCACGGCCTCGGCCAGATGTGCGGCATCCAGACCGGTCGCCTGTTTGATTTGAGGCACCGTCGCATGAGGCAGACACAGCTCCCTCACGGCACGGTGGATGTACCGGCCATGCCAGCCAGCATCCTGCAGGGCGCGGGCAAGATGTTCGCCGATGCCGCCGCAAGCCACACACTCTTCGGCCATCAGAACGACGGGATAGGAAGAAAGGTCATGGAGCAGTTCTTCCTCAAACGGGAAGATACGCACCAGCTTATAAACATCGCAGGGGATGCCCTCTTTGGCCAGCATCTCTGCCGCTGCAAGAACATCTTCTACCTCGTCGGCGTAGCTCACCAGTGCGGTCTTTGCGCCCGGCGCGGAGACGAGCTTGTCATATTCTTTGCCCGAGCAGCCGTATTTTGCCAGAGCTTTGCTCTCTCCGCCGCGGGGGTAACGGATGGCCCGGGGGCCCTGCATCTCATGGCTCAGCAGGATGGGAAGCCAATGCCGCAGTTCTTCGTAGTTTGAAGGCGAATAGATGGGCATTCCGGTCTGGCTGAGAAAAGCCGGGTCATAGATGCCCTGATGTGTCTCCCCATCTCCGGGGACGAAACCTGCACGGTCCACCGCGAAGACGACATTTTCATGCAGAAGGTTGACGTCATGGATGATCTGGTCGTAGCTGCGCTGCAGGAAGGTCGAATAAATGCAGACCACCGGCAGCATCCCCTTGCTGGCCAGACCGGCTGCAAAGGTCACGGCATGCTGTTCGGCCATGCCGACATCGAAGAAGCGCTCCGGATGGGCATGACTGAAAAACTGCAGACCTGTGCCGTATTTCATGGCGGCAGTAATGGCACAGAGGGTCTTGTCGGTGTTTCCGGCGGCGCTGAGCGTCCGGCCAAAGGCACTCGAGAACGACTCTGCCGGAGCGACCTCGGGGTCGGGGATGCAGGTCGGGTCGAACCTGGAAACGCCATGGTAATTGCCGGGGTTCGACTCAGCGGGCGCATAGCCCTTGCCTTTCTTCGTCACGACATGGAGCAGCGTCGGCCCGGGCTGAGCACAAACGGTCTGGAAAATGCGCTCCAGTTCCGGCTCGTCGTGGCCGTCGATGAGGCCAAAATAGTGAAACCCCATATCCTCGAACATCGTGGAATGGTACATGGCTCGGCGAATTGCTTTTTTGCTGTTCTGAAGAGCGCTTTTGATGGGCGCTCCGATGACAGGCACACCGTTCAGGAAGCTGTTGACATTTTCCTTGGCCGTAAAATAGCCGTTCGTGGTGCGCAGATGGCCCAGATAGCCTGCCAGCGCACCGACATTGTGGGAAATGGACATTTTATTGTCGTTGAGGATGACCAGAAGATTGTCCAGCTTTCCGATATTGTTCATTCCCTCGTAGACCATGCCGCCGGTGAATGCACCGTCGCCGATGATGGCCACCACATGGCCCGGCTCCCCCTTCAGCTTTTTGGCCCATGCGATACCGATGGCAACAGAAAGGGCCGTATTGCCGTGTCCGGCGATAAAAGCATCATGGGCGCTCTCATTGGGATTCGGAAAGCCCGAAAGGCCGTCCAGCTTCCGCAAGGTGCCAAAGCGCTGATACCGCCCGGTCAGGAGCTTATGGGTGTAGCACTGATGTCCTACGTCAAACACGAAAGAATCCCGAGGAGTCTCAAAGACACGGTGGAGTGCTACCGTCAACTCGACCGCGCCGAGATTGGAGGCAAGATGACCTCCTGTTTTGGATACGCTGTCCAGCAGAAACTGACGGATCTCGCCGCAGAGCTGCTGGATCTGCGCGCTGCTCAAGCGCTTCAGGTCACGAGGCTGTGAAATATTCTGAAGCAATGAAGGATGCATAAAATGACTATCCTCCTCACATTTCAAATTCCGGATGTTTCTTGATTAGACAAGGTGCATGGGATACAGGCAGCCGACCACGATGCCGACGACCATGCCGGCCATGACCTGCAGGGGCGTATGGCCGACCATCTCCTTCAGATGCATATTCTGCAAAAACGGAGAGTTCTTTTCGCTGATGTCGATCCACTCCTCGATCATCTGGTTGAGCACCTTGGCCTGCTCGCCCGTCTCGTGGCGCACGCCCATTGCGTCGTGCATGGTGATGATGGCGACCACACTGGCCACGGCAAAAATAGCCGAGCTGACTCCCTCGCTGCGGGCTGCGGCAATGACCATCGCGCAGACGGTCGCGCTGTGGGCACTGGGCATACCGCCGTCGCCCCACATCCGCTCGAGCTGGAACTTGCCCAGCAGGATAAAGTTGATGATGGTCTTGAGTACCTGTGCAACGAACCAGCTCATGATGGAAACGGTCAATATCTCGTTGACCGAGAACAATTCTTTGATAAATTGCATAGTTTGTTCACCTTCTTGAATTTTATCGCAATCCCACAGCCGGCGTCTCAAAAAGCAGCGCATTTGCGATAAGTAGTCCTGTGTGTTCTCTGAGACGATTTCGGCGCAGAATGCGGCCGGCTCAGCTGCGGCGGTTCAGCAGTGTGCGGGCCAGCTGCTCCAAAAACGCACTCTTTTCGCCGAATGCGTCGCGCAGCGCTGTGCAGGTCTCGTCATTCAGCTTTTCCGCCAGCTGCATGGCACCGTCAACGCCGAACAGGGTGGCAAAAGTCGTTTTGCCGTTTTCGCTGTCGCTGCCAATGGGTTTGCCCAGCTGCTCGGCGGTCCCGGTCACGTCCAGCACATCGTCCACGACCTGGAACACGAGACCGATGCCATAAGCGTATGCTTCCAGCGCCTTACGCTGGACCTCGTCGGCCTGTGCTGCGGCACCGCCCATCTGGATGGCTGCATTGATGAGTGCGCCGGTCTTGTGGCGGTGGATGAGACGGAGCTGTTCCTCGGCAGCGGCAAGCGCCTCATATTTCAAATCGAGTTCCTGACCGTACACCATGCCTCGGTTGCCTGCACCTGCGCCCAGCGCCTGTGCCGCGTGGACACAGACAGAAGCGGGAGCAGGCGCACCGGCGACTGCCTCGAAAGCCTCGGTCAGCAGGACATCACCGGCCAGCATTGCGGTGGATTCGCCGAATGCCTTGTGGCAGGAGGGCTTGCCGCGGCGCATATCGTCGTTATCCATGCAGGGCAGATCATCGTGGATGAGCGAATAGCAGTGCAGCATCTCGACTGCGGCTGCAAACTGCTCCGCTGCCTCGGCATTGCCGTGGAGCATATCACACACGGCCAGCACCAGCACAGCGCGAATACGCTTGCCGCCGCCCAGCAGGCTGTAGCGTGCTGCGCGGCAGACGTCAGATCCCTCAGGAAGATAGCGCTCGCACGCCTGACTCAATGCCTTTTCTGCACGGGCCAGATATTCGTCATACTGTTTTTTATACTCTGCGCTCTCCATAATGGTTCCTCCCTGCAAGCTGGTTGCTTTTATTCTTCTGCTTCGGGGTCTGCCTTTTCGCTGCGGGCGGCGTCGATCTCCTCCATTTGGAGAGACGCTTTTTCCAGCGCAGCATGGCAGTATTCCATCAGCGAAGCCGCTTCTGCGTAGAGCTTGACCGACTCGGAAAGGGTCGTCTCTTCGCTCTGCATCTGGCTCAGGATCGTTTCCAGACGGGCCATGCCGTCTTCAAAGCTTTTGGGTGCTCTCATTCAGTTCCTCCACGGACATGACCGTACATTCCGCTGTGTGCGCTGCACCGCGCAGGGTGAGCTTGTCACCTGCGGCAAGTGCATCAGCACTGCAAAGTCTGCCTTTGCTGTCGTATACCATCGCATAGCCGCGCCCCAGTACCCGGTAGGGGCTGAGCGAGTCGGCCAGCGCAGCGGCGTGGCGCAGCTGCGCCTGCCGCTGCTGAATGTAGCTCTGTGCTGCGGCCTTAAGTTTTTCTTGCTTCACGGCAAGCTCTGCCTGCCCACCGGTCAATTTCCGACGGGTCATGTCATAGGAAAGCTGCTGCTCAGCCATCATCAGACGACCAGACGCTGCATCCAGACGGTGCTGCATCGCATTCTGGCAGCTCTGCTCCAGCTGGGACAGCACCCGCAGAAGCTCTGCACGGTCCGGCACGGCTAATTCTGCCGCAGCCGACGGGGTCGGCGCGCGACGGTCCGCCACAAAGTCCAAAATGGTAAAGTCTATCTCATGCCCGATGGCGCTGATGAGCGGCACTTTGCAGCGGTAGGCCGCCCGGGCGATGACCTCGGCGTTGAAGACCCAGAGGTCTTCCCTGCTGCCGCCGCCCCGGGCTACGATGATTTCGTCTGCCCGGCCGCTTTTGTCCAGCTTTCCAATGGCATCTGCAATCTGCTGCGCCGCTTCAAAGCCCTGCACATTGACCGGGCAGAGCAGGAGCTTCGCCGCAGGCCAGCGCCGACCAATGACATTGCGAATGTCCTGCAATGCCGCGCCGGTCTTGCTGGTGACGACGCCGATGCATTTGGGATACGCGGGCAGCGGCTTTTTGTGCTCTGCCGCAAAAAGTCCCTCCTGCTCGAGTTTGGCTTTCAGCTGCTCAAAAGCAAGCTGCGCCGCACCGATGCCGTCCGGGAACATCTCGTTGACATAGATCTGGAACGCGCCGTCCCGCTCATAAAGAGTAGCACGGCATCGCACGACTACCTTCATGCCCTCTTCCGGGCGGAAGCCCAGCCGCCGCGCATCCGAGCGGAACATCACCGCTTTGACACTGGCGCTGGCGTCCCGGAGAGAGAAATAACAGTGGCCGCTGCGGGCGTTCTGTACGAAGTTTGCGATCTCGCCCCGCAGCGCCAAATCGAACAGGATGTCATTTGCATCCAGCAGCGTCTTGACATACTGGTTCAGGGCCGAGACAGTGATCACTTCAGCCATAGCCCGGCCTCCCGTGCGGCGAGGATAGACACGCCGATGGCGTTGTCACTGGAATACTGGCCGGGTACGAAATACGCCTGCGGGAGGCGCTGCTGCACCCAGCTGCGAATGATGTCACTGCTCATCACGCCGCCTGCACAGACCACAGCAAGCCCGGGATATTCCTTCTGAGCCGCTTTGGTCATCTTGACCACGGTATCTGCCACGCAGAGCAGGCAGTACTTGCAGACATAGGCAGGGCTTTTGCCAGCTGTCAACAAAGCATTGCACTGGTTTTCCAGCCCGGAAAGGCTGCATTCCATGCCTCGGACGCTGGATCTCGGTTTTATCGTCTCATCACATTCCGCGGCAAGACGGGAGACTTCGACGCCAGCCGGGAATCCGAAGCCCAGCTTGACACCCACACGGTCCACAGCCTGTCCGGCGTAGAGGTCGGAGCTGGTCCCCAGCGTCTCGATATGCTTCACTTCATCGCAAAGAAGCAGGTCGGTCGTGCCGCCGGAAATGTGGAAGAGCAGCGTCTTTTCACGGAAGAGCTCTTCACCCTTGGCCGCAAACAGTGCCGCCGCCGCATGGCCCTGCTGATGGGTCGTGCGGATGAGCGGGATGCCCCGGGCCAGCGCGAACGCCTCGGCAGCGCTGACGCCCGCCAGAAAACAGGGCATATAACTGCCCTCTACCGGGCGCGGCTTTTCCGACACACCTACGGCGCTGATTTGGGTCAAGTCAAACTCGCTGCCCAGTTCTGCCAGCATCTCGGGCAGGGCGGCTGTGTGATGAAAAAGGGCGTCGCTCTGGCGCAGGCCCAGCTGGCCCTCCTTCACCGGAAGGAAACGCTTTTTTGCGCAAACAACCTCTCCGGCTGTATTAAAGACGGCCAGAGAGGTTGCATAATTGCTGGTGTCGATGCCCAGCGTATAGCTGCTCACAGCTGCTCAGGCTCTGCGTCCAGACCCTGCTCGCGTGCCACCGTACCCAGCAGGCCGTTGACGAACTGATAATCCTCGTCTGCGCCATACTTTTTGGTCAGCTCGACTGCCTCATTGATGACGACGCCTGGCTTTTTCTCGTCGCCGTACAGCATCTCGGCCAGACCCAGACGGAGCACCGTCAGGCTCACGCGGGGCAGACGCTCCATCGTCCAGTTGCGCAGATGGGCGCTGATGAGGTCGTCCACCTCTGCGGAATGCTCATAATAAGCCCGCAGCAGCCGCTGGCCAAAGACATCCACCGGATGCTCTTCATCGCACTCGTGGTGGTTGTCCAGAGCCTCCTGCAGGGGAATGTCGCCAAAGGTCTGAGAAAATGCCAGCAGAAACGCGTTTTCGCGTGCTTCACGACGGGGCAGAATATTTTCCATAATGTTCCTCTCACAGCGGCAAGGCCCTCCCTTTTGTGGGAAGGCCGGCCGCAATTTTCTTTTACGTTTTGTTTCTCGGCTCAGGCCTGCGGCTCAGCCGCCGGGGCCAGACCGGCAATGACGAGGTCAACGCGGCTGACCGTGACATTGGTCATGTTCTGGACGGCAGACTTGACGTTTTCCTGCACCTTTTCGGCCACAGCCGGGATGCGTGCGCCAAAGGCTGCTACAATTTCCAGAGTGATCTCTGCCGTGCCGTCCCGCATCTCTACGGTAACGGGCGACTGGACGTTGGCGCGCTCGAGAAGGTCTTTCACCTTCCGGTTCTGCTTGCCGCAGGACACCTCTGCCACACCCTCGATCTCCAGCGCTGCACAGCGGGCGATCTTGCCGATGACCTCTGTGGAGATCTGCAGACTGCCGCCTTTAAGATCCATGTTCTGTAAATCCATTCTATGGCCCTCCATCCAAAATGAGCGAATGCCCATTTTATTTTATGCGTTTCATGCAAAGAGAGTATCCCTTTGCAAAACCTTTGATGTCATTATACCATTTTCTCCGGTTTTATACAACACCTTACTTTACTTCCACCACAGTAATATTCTGCGCAGTCACCTCGCTCTTGCTGAGCACGATGTCCCGTATCTGGGCCACCTGTGCTGCCGTCAGCGCGTCGCCGGAGGTCATCACGGTCAGGTCAGCCCGGCCGGACTGCAAAAAGCAGAGGCAGTCGGCAAAGCCTTTCGCCTTGACCAGCGTTTCTATCTCATTTTCTGCGTTGAGGTCTTCGAGGTTGGAAGTCAGCTGCTGGGTATAACCTTTTTTCTCCTCGGCGGAAAGGCCCGAGGTCTTGAGGGTCTTCTGGATCGTGTCCATCGCTTCATCGTGAGCTTTCTGGCGCTTGAGACGGGCTTCCTCAAAGAATTTCGCTCCTGCATCGTTGGCCACGCTGACGAGCTGGGCCTCCCCATAATTCTTGTTGGCACTGGATACCGCTTCAGCCTCCGTCATCAGCCCGTCGGTAACGGGTGCTGCCACAGGCTCACCCTCCACAGCCACCGCCGAGACGTTGACAGCCTCTTCATCCACGCCGATGCCGGTGCGGGCATACTGCCAGTTAAGGTATACCGCCACGACCAGCGCGGCTGCAAGGGTCAGCGCTGTGACCCTGCGTGTGTTTTTGGTGATAGCTCTCATTTGTGTCTCCTCCTTGCATAACTTATGTTTCATCGCTGCAAAAAATCATTCCCGGCGCTGCTCTACGCAGATGCGGTTGGACGGGACATCCAGCAGCGCCCCCACCAGCTCGGTGATGCGGGCGGCGACCCGGACATCTCCCCCGCCCTCGCACACCACGGCCACCCCGCACACTCTGGGGGCGCAGACTGTCTGTGCCAGCGCGGTCCCGTCATCCAGCAGCACATGGGTCTGCTGTTCCTGGGTCTGTCCCGAGAGCGTGTCCAGAGCATAGATGGTCTCCTCTCCGCTTTCCAGTGTTATCATCACGGTGGTCTTTCCTGCGCCCTCTACCTGCGTGATGAGGTCGGAAAGCTGCTGCTCGAGCTGCTGGCGGTAGACGTTGTCATCCGCCGGGGCGGCGCTTGCTGCGGCGGTCTTCCCTGAAGGGGCGAACAGCTCCGACAGCAGGATGAGCAGCATGGCCGCCGCGCCCAGCAAGACCGCCAGCCGGGCGCGGTTTTCCTTCTGCGCGAGGTCCTTCAGCCGCGAAAAAAGCTCGTTGTTCATGGCGCATCCTCCCCGCCGGGGCTGTTCCATTTGATGCATTCCGGTCCCAGCTGAAGCTGTTCTTCCAGCAGCGTTTCGATTGCCCGCTTCTGCGAGGCAGTGACGGTGTCCTGAGGGACGATCTGCACCTCAGCCGCTTCCACGCCCTCAGCGGTCCGGCGCAGACTGATATTCAGCCTGAGCGAAACACCCGCCTCGCTGAGACAGCGTTCTTCGAGCGTACGGGAGAGTTCTTCTGCCGTCTGTGCCAGAACAGCATCTTCCAGACTGCCTACCGAGACCGCCGACACCTGCGGCAGTTCCAATGCAGTAAACTGCGCCTTCGCGCCGGGCAGAGCATCCGCAAAGACTACTAGAATATATAGCCCCGCCACCGCTTTTATGCACTTCTGCCCCCAGCCCTGCCCGACAAAGCGGGAGAGCAGCTCGGCGCAGATACAGGCCGTACAGAAGACTGCTGCTGCCCGTTCCAGTGCCTGCATCATGAACCACCTCCTACGATGAACAACAGGGCCACCCCTGCTGCCGCCAGCCCGAAGAAAAGCGCCACCACCGCTGCCATACAGCGCACTGCCTCGGCAAAACAGTCGAATAATGCGCGGCAGCGGGAGATACCAGTGAGACTGCAGAGCAGGCTGCATCCCATCAGAAGAGCCAGCTGTATCATCAGCCCCAGATAGAGCGGCACGAACTCCGCGCCCAGCACCGACAGAGCTGCCAGCCCCAGCCCGCTCTTGAGGAGCTGGATCCCCGCGAGGATGGATTCCGATGCACTGCTGAGAGTCTGCCCGATGATGGGGACACTCCCTGCCAAAAGCTGGCCGGTACGGAGCGAAAAGCGGTCCAGCTGGAATGCCGCAGCCCTCTGCAGGCCCAGCAGAGCCACCAGAATTTTTCCGGCCCAGCCCAGCGCCTGACGGAGCGCACTGCCGACGCCCTTGCAGAAAATGCCGAGAGCTGGTTCAGAGCTGACGCAGCAGGCCATGCTGAGCATCAGATAGCAGTGGAGCAGCGGCTGAACGAAGGCCGCTGCCAGCTGAGCCAGAAAACAGAGTGCCGTCAGCAGCGCTCCACTGGCCGCACTGCCTGCTGCTCCTTCCCCTCCCATCGTGAGGACACCGGCATAGACGGGAAGGAACCCCAACAGAAAGCTGCGCCAGCTCTCCACCTGTTCACAAAGCTTCTGGGCTTCTTCCAGCAGACTCCCCCAGAGCAGGACGCCGCAGCCGCCTGCCGCCACCAGATCCAGCAAGGCCCCATCGGTGCATTCCCCGGCGAGGAGCCCCAGCACCGCCGTCAGCGTCAGGAACAGGAGCACTGACGTATAGCGACTTGCCGTCTGGCGCACCAGTGCGCCGAAGGATCGGGGCAGAAAGCTTTTCAGTGTTTCCCACGGTGAGGATGCCGCCTTTTCGAGGTCGATGCGGCTCTGCTGCAAATAGGGCTCCCAGAGAGAACTGCCCGGCAGAGCTGTGCTCGAAGCGGCCATCGCCGCCGGGGCTGCGAGTGCAAAGCTCGTCCACAAGAACAGTATTGCCAGACTCAAACGGAAAAGCTTGTCTCTTTTCATCCTGCGATGCTCCCTATCTTCTGGCCGATCTCTTCCAGCAGGGGCCACGCTGCCGCAAGCACCAGCACCCGGCCGGCCAGTGCCGTACACCACGCCAGCGATTCAGCCCCTGCCTCCTCGCAGAGCGAGTGGGCGTAATCGGCCAGCAGGATGACACCTGTACACCGCAGCAGACAGGAAAAGGCGTCGCCGCCTGCCCGCTGTTCCAGTTTTGTCAGCCCGGAAAGCACGGTCTGCGCCGCTGCGCTGATTTTCCACAGCACGAGGACAGCGGCTCCCATCGAGACGAACAGCCCGAAAGCCGGGGCGCTTTTCTGGAACAGGGTGTACAGCACAGCCCCCATCACCGCAAGCCCCAGCATCGTGAGGGCGCTCATAGCGCAAAGAGGGACTTGATGGTGACAAAAAGAACACTGATCTGCTTGACCAGGATGGACAGCACCACCACCAGCCCCGCCAATGTGGTCATCATGGCCTGGTCTTCCCGGCCTGAGCGGATGAGCAGCTGGTTGAGCACCGCCACGATGATGCCGATGGCCGCGATCTTGAAAATCAGGTCGATGTCCATACACATTCCCCCTATCTTTCATCAGAGGCAGAGGATGGCCGCCGCCAGTCCGGCAGCAAATCCCAGCTTGTGGCTCAATTCCAGCTGCGGGCGGGCGTGTTCCTGCGCCTGCTGCAAAAACAGCGTGAACCGCTCCTGATAAAATGCCAGCCGCTGGCACTCCTGCTCTGCCTCCGTGCGGCCAAGGCCCGAGAAGCACTCGACGAAACAATCGCGTTCCGGGCGCGTCAGACCGGGCGGCGGACAAAGCGTCTGAAAGCTTTCGCCTGCGGCAAGCCCCTCCTGTTTCAGTCTGCGGAAAAGCAGGGCGAGGTCCGTATGGCGATAGCTGATCTCCTGCCGGACACGCTGCAAGAGCAAGAGCGTCTTTTCCAGTGCCGCCAGATACCGTCGCGTATTCTGGCAGACCGCATCCCCTGCACACCAGCCGCAGCCCAGCCAGAACAGCGCACAGACGACTCGAAGCGTTTTCACGAGACACGCACCTCTTTCAGCTGCCCCGGCGCAGTGCGGCCTTTCAGAAGCACTGCCATATGGAGCGCACCGCACTTTTGCAGATACTGCACCTGCGGACGGCGGGCAGCCTCTTCCCAGCTGGCGGCATGAAGTGTGGCGATAAATTCCACCCCGCTGAAAAGCCCCTGCTCCAGCGCATAAAGCTCGTCCATCCCGCCCAGCTCGTCCAATAAGATGACCTGCGGCGAGAGGGTGCGCAGAGCCATCTGCACCGCCTGTCCCTTGGGGATGCCGCTGAGGATGTCGAGCGGAAGCGCCGCGCTTTCCTCCGAGGGGAATATCTCTCTTCGCTCGTCGATGACGGCCACGGCCCTGTTCTGTTTTGCAAGTTCCCGGGCGACACCTCGCAGAAGGGTCGTTTTGCCGCTGTCGGGTTCCCCCATCAGGAGCATCCCGATAAATCGCTGCTGCAGAATATCCCGGAGTTTCTGTGGCAGAGGAAATTCCCGGTTCCGGGCAATGCGGATATTTACCGAGCGCAGCTCCTGCAAGACGGCGCTCTGCCCCGGTGCGCAGTAAAACTGTCCGGCCAGCCCGGCGCGGCACCCGCAGCTGAGCGTGACATAGCCCGCCGCAATTTCTGTCTCGTGGCTGTGTACCGACCCGCCGCAGAGGGTGACGAATATCTCTTCCATCTGCAAGGGCGTCAGCCGGAGCGTCTGCAGCGCAGGCAGCTTCGCCGGGCAGCAGGGCTTTCCGCCGATGGTCAGCTGTACTCCGCAGCCGACCCGGAGGCGTATCTCATGTACCTGTTCTGCAGTGTCCGGCGGCAGGGCGCTCAAAGGCCGCGCCAGCCATGCAGGCAGAGCCCGAACAGCGCGGTAATACTCGTCCATCTTGTTTCTCCTTCTGTCTCGTCATTTTGGCTTCTTGCTCCTACTGTATGCGGCGGCAGAGTTTTTAGAACGCAAAAAAGGCCCACGCAGCGGAGACACCCACTGCATGAGCCTTCTGAGTCTATTCTATTTAAGCTTCCGGTTCATCCCGCAGCATGGCAAGGAATTCTTCCTCCGTCAGCACAGGTACGCCGAGGGCCTGTGCCTTGGTCAGCTTGGAGCCTGCTGCTGTGCCGGCCACAACGTAAGCCGTCTTTTTGGAGACTGAGCCGCTGGCTTTGCCGCCGTTTTTGACGATGAGAGCCTCTGCCTCATTGCGGGAGAGCGTCTCGAGGGTGCCGGTGACGACCAGCGTCATTCCAGCCAGCTTGTCGCCCTTCGGTTCGCCCTTCCAGGTCATGTTCACCCCGGCGTCGGCCAGACGATGGATAAGGTCTGTGGTGCCGTCTTTTGCGAAGAACTCTACCACGCTCTGGCCCATCACGCCTCCGAAACCGTCGATCTCGCTGATTTTTTCAATATCTGCCTCCCGGATGGCTTCCAGTGTGCCGAAATGCTCAGCCAGCAATGCAGCGGCCTTGTCGCCGATGTTGCGGATGCCGAAGCCGAACAGCAGCTTGTCGAGGTTGTTCTGCTTGGAATTTTCGATGGCGTGGAGGAGATTCGCTGCGCTCTTCTCCTTGAACTTTTCCAGTGTCAGCAGCTGCTCGAGCGTCAAATCATAAAGGTCCGCCGCCGAGTGGACGAGGCCTTTTTCCACCAGCTGTGTCGCTACGGCAGTTCCCAAGCCGTCGATGTCCATCGCATCACGGGAGGCAAAATGGATGATGTTGCGCAGAGACTGGGCCGGACATTCCGGGTTGACACAGCGCAGGGCGGCTTCGTCTTCGAGATGGACGACCGGTGCGCCGCAGGACGGACAGACTGTCGGCATCTGGTAAGGCTCCGCGTTCTCCGGGTGATGGACGACGCCGATGACCTCCGGGATGATGTCGCCGGCTTTCCGCACCTGAATGGTATCGCCGATGCAGAGGCCGAACTGGCGGATGAAATCCTCGTTGTGGAGGGTCGCGCGGGCCACCGTCGTACCGGCGAGGAAGACCGGGTCGAAGCAGGCCGTCGGGGTCAGCACACCAGTGCGGCCCACAGCGACCTCGATGCTGCGCAAGGTCGTCTCCTTGACTTCGGGCGGATACTTGAACGCGATGGCCCAGCGGGGGAACTTGTTGGTAGAGCCCATCAGGTCGCGCTGGGCGAAGTCATTGACCTTGATGACTGCGCCGTCCATGTCGAAATCGAGCTTTGAGCGGTTCTGCCCGATCTGCTCGATCTCCTTGATCGCGTCCTCAATGTCGTGGACGATGTGGTAGCGGGGAGAGACCGGCAGGCCGAGACTTTTGAGGTAATCGAGGCTTTCCGCGTGGGTAGTCAGCTCCTTGCCACGCACCTGCTGGACGTTGAAAACAAAAATCGAAAGGCCGCGGCTCCCGGTGATCTTGGCGTCCTTCTGGCGCAGCGAACCGGCGGCCGCGTTGCGGGGATTCTTGAAGGGTGCCGCGCCCTGCAATTCCTGCTCGGCGCAGAGGTGCTGGAACGCCTCATGGGGCATATAAACCTCGCCGCGCACCTCGAGAAACTCAGGGGCATTTTTCAGCTTTTTCGGTATCTTTTTGATAGCCCGGACATTGGCGGTGACGTCCTCGCCTACGACACCGTCGCCGCGGGTAGAAGCACGGACCAGTTCACCGTTCTCGTACTCAAGGCTGCAGGAAAGACCGTCGATCTTGATTTCGACGACATACTCCGGCTCGATACCCGCGTCACGCACTCTGCGGTCGAAATCACGCAGTTCATCGTAGGAAAATGCATCCAGCAAGCTTTCCATCTTGACGGCATGTGTCACTTTTGCGAAGCGCCCACTGGGGGTGCCGCCGACGTGCTGGGTGGGCGAAGCCGGAGTGACCAGCTCCGGGTACTGCGCCTCCAGCTCCTTCAATTCCCGCGTCAGGGCGTCGTATTCAAAGTCCTCGAGTTCGGGGGCGTCCTGGTCGTAATAAAGGCGGTTATTCTTCTCGATAACAGCGCGCAGTTCCTCTACGCGCTTCTTGGCTTGTTCCAGTTCCACAGTTTCACTCTCCTGCCTGACGCGGGACAGAGCGCCGCGTCTTGATTCTCTTGCGATAGTATACCACAAAACGGTGTTTTTCGTAAACAAAAAAGCAGAGCTGCTTTCCCCCTTTTACTGAGAAATACAGCTCTGCGCTATGTTCAAAAACTCAAATCGAAATCGTATTGCATACGTCCACGAGGACCGGGTCGATGCTCTTGGTCATCTCGAGGGCCTCATCTACGGGGTAATCCACCAGCTCCTCACCCTTCATGCCGACGATGCGGTTATACTTGCCCTGCTCGAGCAGGCAGACGGCGTGGTAGCCCATAGCAGAAGCGTTCACACGGTCACGCAGCGTGGGAGAGCCGCCGCGCTGGACATGGCCCAGAATGGTGGCACGGGTGTCGATGCCGGTGCGGGCCTGGATCTCGTTGGCGATCTCCTGAGAGTGGCCGATGCCCTCGGCGACGATGACGATGAAGTGACGCTTGCCGGTGCGCTGGGTCTCGACGATCTTATCGAGGATGTCGCGCTGCATATCGAATTCCTTCTCGGGCAGCAGCACGGCCATAGCGCCGGAGGCGATGGCGACGTTCAGAGCAATGTAACCAGCGTTGCGGCCCATGACCTCGACGACGCTGCAGCGGTCATGGCTCTGGGTGGTGTCGCGCAGCTTGTCGATCATCTCCAGAGCAGTGTTCATAGCGGTATCGTAACCGATGGTGTAGTCGGTGCAGGCAATATCGTTGTCGATGGTGCCGGGCAGGCCGATCATCGGGATGCCGCGGTGTGCCAGCTCACGGGCGCCGCGGTAAGAACCGTCGCCGCCAATGACCACCAGCGCGTCAATGCCCAGCTCACGGCATTTGGCTGCGCCTTTATCCTGGCCCTCTTTGGTCTTGAACTCAAGGCAGCGTGCGGTGTAGAGGATGGTGCCGCCGGCAGAGATGATGTTCGAGACACTGCGCAGGTTCATTTCGAAGCACTCGCCGTTCAGCAGACCGTTATAGCCGCGCTGGATGCCGATCATGCGGAAGCCCTTGTGCAGGCCGGTACGGACCACGGCACGGACAGCTGCGTTCATGCCAGGGGCGTCGCCGCCGCTGGTGAGAACACCGATCGTCTTGATTTGCTTTTCCATAGAGAGATTCCCTCCAATTTGTTTCTTCACATACCACTCGGGGCGCGCGCATCCCCTTCTTCCACAGATGCGGCCCGACTCGATGCAACATATTTGCTATGGCTTGCCTTAGACAAGTATATCACAAAGTTAATCATTTGAAAACAGCGCGGGAATAATGATTGATGCACAGAAATGTCATTTTGTTGCAACATTGCGTTCACCAAGCAGACGTTTCAGCTCCTGGAACAGCAGTGGATGGCCCGAAGCATAGAGTCTCCGGGGCGCGGCGAGCTTCTGCTTGACATCCTCGAGATAGAAAATGACGGGCATATCGCCGTCGAATATCTCAAGGAGATTGATGACCTTTGCATACTCGGGGCAGCTGCGGGACGGCAGGCGGACATAGAGCCGCTGGGCGGCATCCCGCATGAGGTTGGGGCGGTTGGCCTGCGGGCGTTTGGGGTCATAGCCCTCGATGGGCGAGATGCTCTCAGCCATCAGCTTGGAAGGCTCATCTTCACGCACGGAGAGGCGTCCCTCGATGACCACGACGGCATTCTCCTCGAGCGCATCGCGGAAAGTATCCAGTACCCGTGGGAAGACGATGACCTCCATCGTACCGGTCAGGTCCTCCACGCTGGTGAAGGCCATCATTGTGTTGGACTTGGTGGTCATCATCCGTTTTTTGACGATGGTACACACGATACGGACATGATTGCCGTCCAGCTTGTGGGCATCCTCGCCGGTGAGCTCCTTGATGCTGTTGGACGCAAAGCGTGCCGACTGTTCCCGATAGGCGTCCAGCGGGTGGCCGGACAGATAGAGGCCGCTGACCTCTTTCTCCTGCTGGAGCAGTTCGGTGTGGCTGTACTCCGGGAAGGGCTTTATCTCGTAGCTGTCGGTGTCGGCAGTCTGAGATTCGCCGCTCATCACCGAGAACAGGTCCAGCTGTCCCTCAAGATTGCGGCGGGAGTCGCTCTCCACGCTCTTGATGACGCCGTCCACGGCTTCCACAAGGCTGTGGCGGTTGACGCCCATACTGTCGAAGGCACCCGCCTTGATAAGGCATTCCACGGCCCGGCGGTTCAGCTCAGTGCCGTGCATCCGCTTACAGAAATCATAGAGGCTCGAATAAGGCTTCTCTTTTCTCTCTTCCACGACTCGCTCAATGAGGTTGCGGCCCACATTCTTGACCGCATTCAGGCCGAAACGGATCTTGCCGTTGTCCGCCGTGAAGCCGCCGTTCGAGATATTGACGTCCGGCGGAAGCACCTTGAGGCCCAGGCGGGCGCACTCGCCCGAATACTCGATGACTTTGTCGGTATTGTCAAGCACACTGGTGAGCAATGCGGCCATAAACTCGCTGGGGTAATGACACTTGAGATAAGCCGTCTGGAATGCGACGTAAGCGTAGCAGGCAGCATGGCTTTTATTGAAGGCGTAGGAGGCAAAACTCGACATTTCATCGTAGATCTCGTTGGCGACTTCCTCGGAGATGCCATTGGCGACACAGCCCGGGCATTCGTGGCCCGGCTCGGTGCAGCCATGGACAAAATGCTCACGTTCTGCCTCCATCACCGCGTGCTTCTTTTTACTCATGGCACGGCGAACGTTATCTGCCTGTCCGAACGAGAAACCGGCCAGCTCACGGAATATCTGCATGACCTGTTCCTGGTAGACGATGCAGCCGTTGGTGACGTCGAGGATATGGGCCAGCTGAGGGGTCTTATAGCTGATCTTATCCGGCTCGTGGCGGTTGCGCAGGTAGGTCGGGATGGAGTCCATCGGGCCGGGGCGGTAAAGACTGATAAGAGCGATGACATCTTCAAGGTTCTGCGGCTGCAGACCCACGAGGACCTGTTTCATGCCCGAGGATTCGAGCTGGAACACGCCCTCCGTTTCACCCTGGCCCAGCATCTTATAAGTCGCTGCATCGTCATAATCCAGCTTCTGGATGGAGAAGGACGGGTCTTTTTTCTGGACGGCCGCCTCCGCGTCCCGGATGACCGTCAGGGTGCGCAGGCCGAGGAAGTCCATTTTCAGCAGGCCCAGCTCTTCGATCTCGGTCATATTGAACTGGGTGACAGGCAGGCCGTCGTTGGTGGCCAGGGGCAGATAATAGTCTGTCGGTTCCGGGGTAATGACGACGCCGGCCGCATGGGTGGAGGCGTGGCGGGGCATACCTTCAACTTTCAGCGCAGTGTCGATAAGTTCTGTGACCTGCGGGTCGCTGTCGTACATCCGCTTCAGCTCCGGCGAGACCTCCAAGGCGCGTTTCAGCGTCATTTTCAGCTCCATCGGCACCTGCTTTGCCACCACATCCACGCTCTGGTAGGGCATACCCATCACGCGGCCCACATCGCGGATGGCGTTGCGGGCGGCCATGGTGCCGAAGGTGACGATCTGGGCCACATGGTCTGCGCCGTACTTCCGGTTGACGTAGTCGATGACCTCCTGACGGCGCTCGTAGCAGAAATCGACATCAAAATCGGGCATGCTGACGCGCTCGGGGTTCAGGAATCGCTCGAAGATGAGGTTGTAGCGGATGGGGTCGATGTCGGTGATGCCTACACAGTAAGCCGCGATGCTGCCCGCGCCCGAGCCACGGCCCGGGCCTACCGGAATGCCCTGACTCTTGGCGTAGTTGATATAATCCCAGACAATGAGGTAGTAGTTGGTATAGCCCATCGACTTGACCACGCCGATCTCATAGTTCAGGCGGTCCTTATTGGACTGTGGGACGTCCGAGCCGTAGCGGCGCTCGAGGCCGTCCCAGCAGAGCTTCTCGAAAAACTCCTGATTGTCCATCCCGTTCGGGGCTTTGTAATATGGAATTTTGGTGTGTCCAAAGTCGAAGTCAAAATTGCACTGGTCCGCGATTTTCTGGGTGTTGGCACAGGCTTCCGGCACCATTGCGAACAACTCATACATTTCATCCGTCGTTTTGACGTAGAATTCGTCGGTCCGGAACTCCATCCGGTCAGCGTCCTGAATGGTCTTGCCGGTCTGGATGCAGAGCAGGATGCTCTGCATCTTGGCGTCATCCTTCCGCAGATAGTGGGAGTCGTTGGTGGCCGCCATCGGGATGCCGGTCTCCCGCGCCAGTTTGATGAGCTGGGGCAGGACGATCGTATCCTCTTCGAGGCCGTGGTCCTGCAGTTCGATGTAGTAATTGCCCTTGCCGAACAGCTCCTGATACCACAGGGCGGTGGACTTTGCCCTCTCATAGTCTCCCGCCAGAATGGCTTGCGGGATCTCGCCTGCGAGGCAGGCAGACAGGCAGATAAGCCCCTCATGATACTGCTCGAGGAGCTGCTTGTCTACACGAGGCTTGGAATAAAAGCCCTCCACGAAGGCAGCGGACACCATCTTGATGAGGTTCTTATAGCCGGTCTCATTCTTGCAGAGCAGGATAAGATGGTTGTTGCCGTCGATTTTATTGACTTTATCGAAGCGGGTGCGGGTGGCCACATAGACCTCACAGCCGATGATGGGCTTGATGCCTGCCTTTTTTGCGGCCTTATAGAACTGGACACAGCCGTACATGACGCCGTGGTCCGTGATGGCGATGGCATTCTGGCCGCACTCCTTGACGCGGTCCATGAGCTGGTCGATACGGCAGGCACCGTCCAGCAGGCTGTATTCGGTATGGAGGTGGAGATGAACGAAGTCTCTCCCCTGACGGTTCCCCTCGGTCACATCGCTCATGCTCCTGCCTCCTCTGTTTCAGTGTGTTCTTCGAGCCGCTGACGCAGGGCGTCGGCCAGCACTTCCAGCTTTTTCATCCGGTGAGAAAGGCCCGATTTGCTCATGGGCGGGTCAAAGCATCCGCAGAGCGCCGTCAGCGATAAATCAGGATATTCCAGCCGCCGGGCTGCTGCCTGCTGCAGCGCCTCGGGCAGAGTTTTCAGCGCCCCCTGCTCTTCCAGAAAGCGGATGGCTTTGAGCGTCTGGGCGTTGGCACGGGCCGTCTTGCCCAGGTTTGCGGTATCGCAGTTTGTGTGGCGGTTGATCTGGTTGCGCATCTGCTTGACAGCCTTCTGGGCGCTGAGCTGGGCCGATGCCTCCGCCGCTCCCATAAAGGAAAGAATGCGCTCCACGTTGTCGCAGCTCTTGACGTAAACAAGGTTCACGCCGTTGCGGCGGGTGCGGTGGGGCGCAAACTCGTGCTCCGCCAGCAGGGCTTCGAAGTCGCGCGCAAGGTTCGTGCGGCTGGTGAGGAACTCGATGTTATACTCCTTTTGCGGGTCAGTGACCGTGCCGCTGCACAAAAAAGCTGCCCCGATGTACGCACTGACGCAGGTCTGGCAGCGAATCAGTCCGGGGTCTATCTGCAGGCTCGTCTCGGTGCCGGTGGTGCCGAAAAGCTCGTGCATCCGCGCCACCTGCTCCGGTGTGCGGATGCTGAACTCATAGACCACCCCGCTGGGACGCTGCTTCTCGATGATGTCGCCCTGTACGCCGCAGCGCGCAAACAGCTGGGAAGCCACCTGCGTCGTCAGCTCCTGTTCCGTCTGCAGCACCAGCCCGCTGGCGTCGAAGTACTTGGCGAAGCAGGCAATTCCATAGGCGGCAGCGCGGACGCAGCAGTCCTTCTGCAGACTGCGCCGGGCGATCTCCTCCCTTGTCTGGGATGCAAAACTCATGATATGTTTATCCTTTCAACGGACAGAATCGCGGTGCTGGATGCCGGGCTTGTAGCCCAGCTTTTCGCAGTATTCCGCGATCTTCCGTGCAAATGTGATGGAGCGATGCTTGCCGCCGGTGCAGCCCACTGCGATGGTGAGCTGGCTTTTGCCTTCCTTGACGTAGAGCGGAAGAGCATATTCCAGAAACGATTCATAGCGCTTCAAAAGCTCCTGCGCCTCCGGGTGGCTCATGACAAAATCGACGACCTCTTCATCAAGACCCGTTTTATGCTTCAGTTCCGGAACATAAAAAGGGTTGGGCAGACAGCGGACATCCAAAACAAGGTCCGCCTCCGGTGGGATGCCGAACTTGAAGCCGAAAGACATGACCGTCAGCCGCATGGCGCTCTTCGCGCCGCCGTTCTGGTTGAACAGGTCGCAGATGCGCTCTTTGTTCTGAGAAGTCGAGAGCAGGCCGGTATTGATGGTATAATCTGCCCGGTCTTTGAGGGGCTGCAAGATCCCGCGCTCCCTGCGGAAGGCTTCCCGGGTGGAAAGGCCGTCGGAAATGCTCATCGGATGGCGGCGGCGCGTCTCACTGTAGCGGCGCATCAGCACCTCGTCCGGGGCATCAAGGAACAAGATCTCATATTCTATCCCCTGCGCGTCCAGCTGAGAAAGAGCCACTTCGATTTCTTCCGGCGTGCGGCAGCCGCGGATGTCCATACAGAGAGCCACCCGCTTGAGCTGGTTGTCACCCGCTTTCGAAAACGCCGTGATGCTGGGCAGCAGTGCCGCCGGGATGTTATCAATGCAGAAAAAGCCGATGTCTTCCAGCGCATTCATGGCGACAGATTTGCCTGCACCGGAAAGGCCGCTGACGATGAGAAGATTCATTTTGCACGCCTCTTTCTTTTATGCTTTCACCACACGAATTTCTTTTTCGAGGTCATAGCCGGTCTTTTCTTTCACGATGGCACGCACCTCATCGCACAGAGCCAGCACATCTGCACAGGTCGCTCCACCCAGATTGACCACAAAGCCGCAGTGCTTGTCACTGACGGCTGCGCCGCCATGGCGGTAGCCCCGCAGACCGCACTGGTCGATGAGGGCCGCCGCAAATGCGCCCACCGGCCGCTTGAAGGTGCTGCCGGCACTGGGCTTGTCGAGAGGCTGTTTGTCTTTGCGGCGGGCCATCAGGTCGTTCATCCTGGCGCGGATGTCGGCGGCATTGCCTCTTGCGAGGTGGAACTTTGCCGAGAGGATGCAGCCGCCGTTTTCTTCAAAAATGCTGTGGCGGTAGCTGAGGTCGAGCTGTTCTGCCGGTACCTCAACGCTCTCCCCTTCCGCGGTCAGATACCGCACGGAGACCAGCACGCCCTTCATCTCGCCGCCGTAAGCTCCGGCGTTCATGTAGACAGCACCGCCCACCGTACCCGGGATGCCGTAGGCAAACTCAAGACCGGTGAGGCTGTTTTCCAGCGCCGTCATGCAGAGCGACGAGAGCATCTTGTCCGCACCGACAACGACAGCATCGTAAGTCAGGGCCGGGTCTTTGCCCGGGAAACAGATGTTTTCAAGAATACCGATCGCGCTCTTCATGGCCGATACATTGATGACAGCTCCCCGGTAGCCCGCATCCTCAAACAGGATGTTGCTGCCGTTGCCCAGCAGATAATATTTGACATTCGCTTCCTTCGCCAGCTTGATGGCGGCGCAGAGCTGCGCCTCATTTTCCGGCAGGATAAAGACATCTGCCGGGCCGCCGATGCGGAAGGTGCAGTGCGCGCTGAGCGGCTCATTTTCTTTGTATGCAATGCCCGCAGCGGACAAAGCCTGTTTCAATCGTTCCATTCGTTCTCCCTCTATCGGTAGAAAATCAGTCCATCGTGTCGTTCAGGCCCAGACGGATGAGCAGCTCCTTGGCGGCGTTATAGCCCATCTTCTTCTGGCGGTTATTGATAGCCGCCGTTTCCAGCACGACTGCGAGGTTGCGTCCGGGCGAAACGGGGATGATGGTGCTGGGGATGTTGACGCCCAGAATGTCATAATACTCGCTTTCCAAGCCGGTGCGCTGATAGTTTTTGGTGGGGTCCCATGCTTCCAGCTGGACGACGAGATCGAGGCTTTCACTCACCTTGACCGCGCCCACGCCGAACACGCGGGCCACGTTGACGATGCCGATGCCGCGCAGCTCAATGAAGTGGCGGATGTTTTCCGGCGCAGTCCCCATGATCTGGCGGCTGGAGACCTTGCGCAGCTCCACGGCATCGTCGGCGACGAGGCGATGGCCGCGCTTGACCAGTTCAATGGCCAGCTCGCTCTTGCCGATGCCGCTGTCGCCGAGAATGAGGATGCCTTCACCGTAAACTTCCACCAGCACGCCGTGGCGGGTGATGCGGGGAGCCAGTTCAAGGTTCAGCACGCTGATGAGGCTGCCCATCATGGTGCAGGTCGTCTCGTTGGAGCGCAGCAGGGCTACCCCGTGCTGCTTTGCAAGCTCCTGCATCTCCGGAAAGGGTTCCAGCTCCTCGTTGCGGCAGAGGATGACGGCCGGAGGCTGCTGGCGGAACAGCCGGTCAAGGCGCTCACGGCGCTTTTCCGGCGTAAGACCGGCCAGAAAGTTCATCTCCGCAAGGCCCATGATCTGTAAGCGCAGCTTATCGAAATAATCGTAGTAACCAGCCAGAAACAGGCCGGGACGGTTGACCTCTGCGATCTCGACGCTGATCTTGTCCAAATCGCAGGGCGTATAGATAACCTCGAGGCTGACCTTCTCGACCAGCCGCTTGAGCGAAACAGCGAAATTCCCCATTCGTTTTTCCTCCTGCATCCTCTGTGCTCCGCCATACCAAAAGGCAGCACAGCTTATCCTTCCTTATTATAATCGAGACGGGCGGCAAAAACAACAATTCTTTCAGGAATCTTTTCTGGTTTTGCGCCAGCGCTTGCATCCGGGGTCCAAAACCATATAATAGGAGACAGAGATAGAGTTCACTTTACATGAGTTTTACATTTCGCCGGTTTCCGATTTTACATTCCGCTCGTATACTCATAATCAGGGATAGGACCGGTGAAATCCAGTGCAGGTCGTGTAAAAAGTTGAGACATGCTCCTGCACGGGTCCTCTACGGCCGCTGTCGATGTACAAACGCAAGCTTCAACAAGCGAGGAGTAAAACATGACTCTATTCAATGTCTTTTCTCTGCTGGGCGGTCTGGCCCTGTTCCTGTTCGGCATGGACATCATGGGCAAAGCCCTTGAGAAACAGGCCGGCGGCCATCTGCAGAAGATCCTGAGCAAGCTGACGGATAACCCCCTCAAGGGCTTCTTCCTCGGTCTGTGCGTGACCGCCATCATCCAGAGCTCCAGTGCTACCACCGTCATGGTGGTCGGCTTCGTCAACAGCGGCATCATGGAGCTACATCAGGCCATCGGCATCATTATGGGCAGCAATGTGGGTACCACTGTCACCAGCTGGCTGCTGAGCCTTTCCGGCCTGCAGGGCGACAGCATCTGGATCCAGATGCTCAAGCCCACCTCCTTCAGCCCCATACTCGCCTTCATCGGCATCCTGCTCTATATGGGCAGGAATGAGAAGAAAAAGGGCATCGGCACCATCCTCATCGGCTTTGCCATCCTGATGACCGGCATGACTGCCATGTCCAATGCCGTCGAGCCCCTGCAGGGTGAGGCATGGTTCACCAACCTCTTCGTCCGCTTCTCCAATCCCATCCTCGGCGTTCTGGTGGGCGCACTGGTCACCGGCATCATCCAGAGTTCCAGCGCCAGCGTCGGCATCCTGCAGGCGCTGAGCGCTACCGGCGTCATCACCTACGGCAGCGCTATCCCCATCATCATGGGTCAGAATATCGGCACCTGTGTCACCGCGCTGATTTCTTCTGTGGGCGCAAATAAGAATGCCCGCCGTGCTGCCATGGTCCACCTCTACTTCAACATCATCGGTGTCACGGTCTTTCTGGGCGGTTTCTACGGTCTGAACGCCGTGGTCCACTTTGATTTTGTGAACGAGACCATCGCCGCCTGGGGCATTGCTGTGGTCCACTCCGCCTTCAACATCGCGGCCACCATCATCCTTCTCCCCTTCGCAAATGGTCTGGAAAAGCTGGCCATCCTCACCATCCCCGACGACGCCGAAAAAGAGAGCTTCGCTCTGCTGGATGAGCGTCTGCTGAACACCCCGGCTGTGGCCGTGGCCCGCGCCCACTCTGCTACTGCTGACATGGCCGAGCTGGCCCGTGTGGGCGTCATGCAGGCCATGAGCCTGACCCACACCTGGGATGATACGCTGGCCCAGAAAGTCCGGGATGAGGAGAGCAAGGTTGACCAGTACGAGGACGCCCTTGGCACCTATCTGGTCAAGCTGTCCAGCCGTGAGCTGAACCATGCGGACAGCCAGAGCGTGAATACTCTGCTCCACACCATCAGCGATTTCGAGCGCATCAGCGACCATTCCGTGAACCTTCTGGAATCCGCACAGGAGATGCACACCAAGGAGATCAACTTCTCCACCGACGCCCGCGAAGAGCTGCAGGTGCTTGAGGACGCCGTGCAGGACGTGCTGAACCGCACCACCGACGCCTTCCGCAAGGATGACCTGCATCTGGCAAGCAAGGTCGAGCCTCTGGAGACCGTCGTGGACGAGCTGGTGCGTGCCATCAAGGCACGGCACGTCGCCCGCCTGCAGGCCGGCAGCTGCTCCATCGAGTATGGCTTCGTGCTGGAAGACCTGCTGACCAACTACGAGCGCGTCTGCGACCACTGCAGCAACGTGGCAGTTGCCCAGATCGAGGTTGCACAGGACAGCTTCGACACCCACGCCTACCTCAACGACCTGCGCAGCGGCCACGCCTCCACCAAGGAGAGCGAGCAGTTTCAGCGCCGCCTGAACCGCTACCGTGAGCGCTATCTCTTCCCCGACGAAAATGTCACCGAAACGGAGGACAAACAGGCATGATCTATATCGTAGAAGACGATTCAGCCATCCGTGAATTAGAGCAGTATGCATTGCAGTCCAACGGCTACGAGGCCGTGGGCTTCGAGTCCTCAGAACCCTTCTGGCAGGCCGTCCACACCACGCCGCCGGAACTGGTCATTCTGGACGTGATGCTCCCCGGTGAGGATGGCTTCTCCATCCTGAAAAAGCTCCGCGCCGCCCCTTCCCTGCGGCGTCTGCCCATCATCATGATAACGGCCAAGTCCAGCGAGCTGGACACCGTGCGCGGCCTCGACTGCGGCGCAGACGACTACATCACCAAGCCTTTCGGCATCATGGAGTTCCTGAGCCGGGTGCGGGCAGCCCTCCGCCGGGCAGAGCCCGAGGCGCGGCCCAACGTCTACAGCTTCCGGGAGATCCTGCTGGACAATGCCCGCCACAGCGTCACCGTCAGCGGCGCACCGGTGGAGCTGACCTACAAAGAATACAGCCTGCTCCGCCTGCTGCTGGAAAACACCAACCTTGTCGTCACCCGCGAGACCATTTTGCAGGTGGTGTGGGGTACTGACATCTCGGTGGAGAGCCGGACCGTGGATATGCACATCCGCACCCTGCGCAAAAAGCTGGGCGACGCCGGAAAGTACATCTGCACGGTGCGGAAAGTGGGCTACAAGCTGACGGACTGCGAGGAGGAGCTCGAGCAATGAAACCACGCAGCATGGAAGAAAAAATAAGCTATCTGCTGTTTCTGATGGGCTTTGCGGGGCTGGCGTGTACCGCTGCGCTCTGCATCTTTGTGTTCCACAAGGCGTTCCGGGAGCAGGCCTGGACAGCCCTTGAGCGGGAAACTGACCTTGTGGCCGCCGGCTGTGCGCAGGTGGACGACCCCAGCCAGCTGGAAACTTATGTGGACGGCTCGCTGCGCATCACTCTCATCGCCTCGGACGGCAGTGTGCTCTTTGAGTCGGCCACCAACCAGCCGATGGAGAACCATCTGAGCCGCCCCGAGATACAGCAGGCTATGAAGAGCGGTGTGGGCCGCGACTGCCGCGACTCCCAGACGCTGGGCTATGAGACTTATTATTACGCCATGCTGCTGACGAACGGAGACATCCTCCGGGTGGCGCAGGACTCTGAGACGATCTGGTCGATTTATGACGCCGCTCTGCCTGCCATCGTGCTGAGCTGTTTCCTGATGATGGGCGCAGCCGCCATCATTGCCGGACTGCTGACCAAGAGCCTTGTCCAGCCTGTGCTCAAGATGACCGATGACCTCGACCACATCCAGGAGAATGTCCCCTACAAGGAGCTTATCCCCTTTGCCGAGAACATCCACTCCGACCGGATGCTGCGGGAAAATAACGAGAAAATGCGGCAGGAGTTCACGGCCAATGTCAGCCACGAGCTGAAAACGCCTCTGACCAGCATCTCCGGTTATGCAGAGCTCATCGAGACCGGCATTGCAAAACCCGCGGATACGCCGGATTTTGCCCGCAAGATCCATGTAGAGGCCAGCCGGATGATACAGCTGGTCAACGATATTCTGCAGCTCTCCCACCTCGACAATGTGAGCGAGACGGGTGCTGCGCCTGCAATGGAAACGGTCGATCTGCTGGATGTGGCCCGCGAGTGCGTGGAGCGCCAGAAGGTCAACGCCCGGCACTCCTATATCTCCCTGACCTACCTCGGCGAAAGCGCCCCTGTGACAGGCAGCCGCAGCCTGCTGGATGAGCTGTGCCAGAACCTCTGCGACAACGCCATCCGCTACAACCGCCCCGGTGGAAAAGTCCAGATCATCACGGCATGCACCCGGGACGGTCACTGCACCCTGACCGTGAAGGACAACGGCATCGGTATCCCGAAAGAGGCGCAGACCAGCGTGTTCGAGCGCTTCTACCGGGTGGACAAGAGCCGCAGCAAAGCCACCGGCGGCACCGGTCTGGGTCTGGCCATCGTCAAACACATCGCCCGCATCCACAACGCCCGCATCAAGCTGGACAGCGTTGTGGACGAGGGTACCACCATCACCGTGATCTTCGAAACGGCTTCTTAAAAGTTCATGAGCTTCACGTCTGCCCGAATTTTCGGGCAGACGTTTTTTGTTGTGAGCGCAAAGTGACCGTCACGCAGTGCCTGATGCGCACCGAGTCCGGAGATGTCCAGCCCCAGCGTCCAGCAGCGGCGGACGGTGTCCGCACAGAGGGCTTCCAGTTCTGCTTCGGCGTCGGCGTCGGCAGGCAGGGCATTGTTGCGTGAGAGCGCGTTCACCCGGAGAAGAAAGCTCTCCCCTTCCTGCTCCACGCCGCAGAAAGCCCGGCGCAGGCGGAGCGGCCCGGCTTCCAGCGCAAAGTGATGCTCCCCTGTATCCGTCCAGCTTTTGCCCTGCAATAAGAGCGCCATTTCCGTCTGGGACTCGGTCAGCCGGCCGGTCTGTTCCGGGGTGATGATGAGGGCTTCGGGCCTGTAATGTGCAGCCTCGTCTTCCAGCTCCACGACAGGCAGGATGAAGCCGCTGCTCTGCTGATAGAGCCGGGGCGCGGCCGGGGCAGCGTTTTTGACGCATTGCAGGAGATTTTCAGGCAGGACGTCTGATTCATCGGCCCGCTCTTTCAGTATCTCTACCGAAAAGCTTCCCCCGAACACGCGGGACGCCAGCCGCCCGTAGGGTCGATGGAGAAATAGTTCTTCACAGGCAGACAGCGTTCGCCGTACCGAATCCTGCCCGGCCAGAAGATATTCGCAGAGCCGCCAGTCCGCCCGCTGGGGCAGGGCTTCCTCAGCGGCAGAAATGGCAGAAGGAAGCTCGGGGCCTCGGCCAATACAGAGACGGATAGCAGCTTTGGCCTCGGAGGAATCGGCGGAGGCTTCCGGGAACTGGTACAGCAGACCCACTGTCCAGCTGTCGCCGCTGGTCTCAACGAGAAGGGCGCGTATCATGCTTTTTTCGGTGTTGTCCCAGTGCAAAAAGAGGCAGAGCCAGACGACGAGGACGCCTGCGGCCATCAGCCGCAGCCAGCCCCGGCGGGTCATCGTGCAGCCTCCGCATTGACAGGCCCTTCGGCAAGGCGCTCACAGAGCAGCCGGACGGCACGGACGATAAAGCCGAAGCGGAAGATCGCCGCCGCCAGCCAGAGGAGCAGGAACGCGGCATCAAAGCGGGAGATGCCGCCGAAGCTCCACGCCCGCAGCAGTTCATAGCCCGGGTAAGCCTGCGGTGCGCCGAAAAGAAGGGCCAGCCCCAGCGCATAACCCGAGGAAATGACGGCAGCGATGATTGGAAGCCATACGACAGGCTTTTTGCTGATTTTCGCATTATTTTTGCTCATACAGAGAAGCGGAAAGGAGAAATATTCCGGGTAAAAAGATGCATCCGGAAGCCCAAACGAATGTGCCGTCTCACCTGTCACGAGCACCTGCCATTGCAGCTGTCCGGCCAGCCCCAGCACACAGAACACGATGCTCAGCATTACGAGCCACCCGAGGACGGAGGCCATCCGGTCATACAGCTCACAGCCGAGGCTCCACCCTGCCCAGAGAAAGAACGGCAGCAGACCGATGAAGGCCATAGACGCAAACTGTTCCCAGCAGGCTTGTTGGAGCATTGCAGCTGTCCGGACAAGCTCGAAGAGATACCAGAGCAGAAAGGCGGCACAGATGCACTTTCCTGCAAAGCCCGGGCGGTTCAGACGGGAGGCGTTGACCGAGGCAAGCGCGGCAAGGAGCACGAAGGCCGCTGCCGCCAGTACATTGCTCAGCAGGACGGCACGGACGGAGCCGGTCTGCCCTGCCCCGAAGATGGCGCGGCCCAGCTCTGCCGCCGCGACGCTGAGTGTCAGCGTCTGGGCCGAGAATGTCTGTTTTTGCTGCATTCAGGAACCCCTCCTTTGCCAGATGGTGAATGGGCGGCGGGACAGCGCCCGATAGTTGCGGCGGACGACGCCGTCAACCGAAAAGACTGCGCCCGAAAGATAGGGTACCCCCATCGCGGAGATGGACGTCAGTGCGGCCAACACGCCCAAGGCCGCACACACCAGACCTACCGGCCCGGCCAGACCGGCGGCCAGCGTAACGCCCAATCGCAGCAATGTGGCCGGTTCGTACAGCGAGGGCGTCACAAAGACCGAGATGGCCGTGATGCTGGCTACGAGGATGACCGGCGTGCTCAGCAGTCCGGCCCCGATGGCGGCGTCACCGATGATGAGCGCTGCCACAAGGCTCACCGAGTGGCCCAGCGTCTGGGGCATCCGAAGCCCGGCCTCCCGGATGATCTCCAACAAGATGATGACCAGCAGCATCTCGGCAAAGAGCGGCAGAGGCGTCGCCTTTTCTGCTGCCGCGATTTTGAATAATAACTGCGGTGGGATGAGCTCGGGCAGATAGACCGCCAGACAGACAAAAACGCCCGGCAGGAAGATGCTGAGATAAAACGAGCCATACTTCAGGACACGCAGGAACGACGAAAAAACTGCCGTGGTGGCGTAGTCGTCGAGGCAGTCGAAGTTCTCGCAGAAAAGGGACGGCAGCACCAGCGCCGAGGGGCTGCCGTTGACAAGGATGACGATTTTCCCCTCGCAGAGCTTTGCAGCGGCGGAAGCCGGGCGCTCGGTATAGCTCACCGGGGCAAACAGCCGCCACCTGGCCGGGAAAAGCCACGGTACAAAGTAGCTGGAATCCAGCAGGACCTCCGGCTTTGCCTCCTGGAGCGTCCGGCGCACCCGCGCCACTGCCGTCTTGCCGGCCTTGTCTTTGCAGTAGCAGATGGCGTATTCGGTCTTCATGGCACAGTCGGCCTGTGCGGTCTCCATCACAAGGGTGTCGGTGCGGATGAGGCGGCGCAGCAAACTCAGGTTGACCCGCAGCAGGTCGGCGAATCCCTCCCGGGAGCCGCGAAGGTTTCCTTCCCCGGAGGGCTCTTCCACCGAGCGCGATTTCAGCCCCTGAACCGAGAAGACAAGCCCCTTTTTGCACCCGTCCAGCAGAAGCACGGCCATGCCGGCGGTCATGCGGCGGATGAGGTCGTCCATGTCCTTGACCGGGCTGTCCTCGGCGGGCAGACCGGAGTGGTTCATCAGCAAATCATACACCTGCGTGCCGGTGTGAGGCATCCGCTCCGGCTCGAGGCTGGGCGTGTGACGGGTGGCGGCGTCCAGTAAAAGCGACCAGAGTGACTGGAGGCTGGCCATATTGTCGAAAAGGACGATGGCCCCCGGGCAGTGATAAAGCTCGATGCGCTTGGCATAAAAATCCGCCGAAGCGCCAAACCTAGCGTTGAGCGCCGCCAGATTTTCTTCCAGTGACGAGGAAAGCTGCAGCATACGGTATCCCCCTTTTCCTGCCAGTATTCCCCCACCAACGGTGCTTATTCAACCCACAAGGAGGGCCTTCTCGTGAAGCTTCTGATTTTCCGTACTCTGCTCATCTATCTCTGCGTTCTGTTCGCCATGCGGCTGATGGGCAAGCGTCAGCTGGGCGAACTGCAGCCCGAAGAGCTGGTATCCACTATCCTCATCTCAAATCTGGCGTCCATCTCCATCGAGTCGGAAGAAGTGCCGGTGACGGCCAGCCTCATTCCCCTCTTCCTCATCGCGGCTTTGGAGCTGCTGGGGTCGGCGCTGAGCTTCCGCAGCCAGAAATTTTTCAACCTGATGTCGGGCCGTCCCAAGACGGTCATCCTGGACGGACAAATCGACCAGAACGCTCTGCGCACCCTCCGGCTGACGACTGCCGACCTGCTGGAGGCACTGCGCGGCAAAAACATCTTTGATCCCCGGGATGTCTCCTACGCCGTGGTGGAGACGAACGGCAGTCTCTCGGCGGCACTGCGCCCCGAAAAAGAGACCGCTACCCTCGCCGACTTGCAGCTGAAAGTGGAGCACAGCCACGCGACCATCCCCTTCGTGCTGGACGGTCAGGTGCTCGAGGAAAATCTGCACTGGTGCGGCAAAGACCGGGATTGGCTCGAGCGGACAGCGCAGGCCAATACCCTGCTGCCGGAAGAAATCCTGCTTTTAGTGGGCAACGAGACGGAGGACTATTTTCTGCTGAAAAAAGAGAGCCGCCGCAAGGGCAGCTCCCGGTGAGAGGTGTGGAATGAAGCGAATTTATGCGTGTCTGTGCATCGTGGCAGTGCTGCTGGGTGTGGCCTTTTACAGCAGCTGGCGGGTGCAGAAGTTTGCAGAGGATATTTCGGACGACATCGACAATGCCATGGAGGCCATTCGGGATGAGGACCTCCCTTCCGCGCGGCAGGCACTGGCCGAGGGCGCTGAACTCTGCGACAAAATGCGGGAAGGGATGAATCACCTGCTCCGCACACAGGACTTCACGGAACTGGAAGCCGCCCTTCGCGCTGCGGACGGACATCTCGAGCTGAACGCCCCCGAGGAAGCATTTGGTGAACTGCGCCGGGCGCAGGTTCAGGTGGAGACGCTGGAATGGCTGTCGCGGAGGCTTGTATAATTAAATCGTTCAGACGTGGTTATATTTCGTGTAATCTATATTATTCGAAATTATATCATCTTATTCCAGCATAAAATCGGTCTTATAAAAAGGATTTCATCTGCAAGGTCATCCGGTATTCCCGTTGTGTTATCGTTATTTTACTCTGTAGTAATTCTATTTGCAAGAAGCTGCATTAAGTGTCCCTGACTATATGGAATTTTATATGCCCCATCTTTCAGCGTATCTTCCGAAAGATACAGACCTTATAGAAAGGGCTCTTTTCCCGTGGCCAAGAGGCGCAAAAAGCGCCCCATCCCCTGCCCTGCGGCAGAGAATGGGGCGCTCGTGCTTTTTTTACACTTTACTTCTTACGGTCGCCCATCAGCTTTTTCAGCTCATTGAAGAAGCTCTCGACGTCCGCGAACTGCTGATAGACCGAGGCAAAGCGGACATAGGCCACCTCGTCGATTTTCTTCAGCTCCTGCATGGTCAGCTCACCGATGCGCACACTCGTCACCTCGCGGTCGTAGGTGCTCATCAGGGTCTGCTCGATGCTGCTGACGGCGCGTTCCAGAGACTCATAGCTCACCGGACGCTTGGCGCAGGCCCGAAGCATCGCGTTGAGCAGCTTCTGCCGGTCGAACGGCTCACGGGAGTTATCCTTTTTGATGACGATGAGCGGCACCGTTTCCACGACCTCGTAGGTCGTGAACCGCATATGGCAGTTCAGGCACTCCCGGCGGCGGCGGATGCGCTCGCTGTCTTCGGTAGGGCGGGAGTCGATGACTTTGGATTCCTCAGCGCCACAATAGGGGCATTTCATGGTCGTTCCTCCTAGATTCAGGACAGATTTGCGTCAGGATAGAAGCTCAGTTTTTCTTTGCGTTTTTGCGCTCGCTCCAAGCCACCCATGCGGAAGTGGAGACGCACAGCGAAGTATACACGCCGCTGAACATGCCCATCATCAGGGGGAATGCAAAGGTGAAGATGCTGTCCAGACCGTACAGTTTGGAGACGATGCACATCACACCCAGAGCCATCACCGTAGTGACGGTGGTGATGATGGTACGGCGGGCAGACTGGTTGATGGACTGGTTGACCAGCTCTTGGAAGCCGGCCTTCTTGCCCAGCAGGCCGCGGTTCTCACGGATACGGTCGTAAACGACGACGGTATCGTTGATGGAGTAGCCGAGGATGGTGAGCATGGCGGCGATGAAATTGCCGTCCAGCGGGGCGCGCAGCAGCACGAAGGTGCCGAACACCACCATCAGGTCATTGAGCAGGGCCAGAACAGCCATCATGCCGCCGGTGAAGCCGCCGATCTTCTTGAAGCGGTAGGCGATGTAGGCGAGGATGAGCACCAGTGCGAACACCACGGCCACCAGACTCTTCTGGAGGAACTTGGTACCCATTGCGGCGCTGACATTGCTCAGAGAGAGCTGTGCAAAGGAGTTGTCCGGGCAGCTCTCATTCAGGGAGTCCAGCAGGGTCTGCACTTCGTCGGTGGTGACAGTCTCGGTGCCGGGCATCGAGATCTTCAGAGTCTGCTCCCCTGTCGCGACGTTCTCGCCGGTCTGCAGGGTCAGGCCGTTGCTGCCCAGTGCCTCGGAGGCGGCCTTCTGGACGGCAGACATCTCAAAGCTGTTCTCGTAGCTCAGGGTGATCATCGCACCGCCGGTGAACTCGGTGTCCAGATGGACGCCCAGCACCACAGCGCAGAGGACGATGGCTGCCATCAGGCAGGCGGAGAAGGTCAGGAAGCGCTTGCGCAGGCCGACGAAGTTGACCTGCTTCTTCTCCGCCGGGGTCTTGCCGGGAGCATCGGCACCGTAGAGGCGGGGGTCACGCAGAGCCTTGATAGAGGCAGCGCCCCGGATCATGGTACGGGTGGCGAAGATGCCGAACACGAAGTTGAGCAGCACGCCGGTGAGCAGCGTGTAACCGAAGGCGTAGATGGTGCCTGCGGTCGAGGGGCCGAAGGCGAAGAAGACGAAGTGCAGGGCCTTGGCGAAGAAGCCGTCAGACGGGCCGAAGGCACCCATCAGCACGATGGCGACGATGACGATGGTCACGTTGCCGTCGATGATGGGAGTCAGGCCGCGGGCAAAGCCGCTCTTGAGGGCGCCGTCGAGGCTCTTGCCGCTGCGCAGCTCTTCCTTGATGCGCTCGGCAGTGATGACGTTGGCGTCAACACCCATGCCGATGGCGAGGATGATGCCGGCGATGCCGGGCAGGGTCAGGGTGAAGCTCTCAAACACCGGGAAGTAGCCGGAGACGAAGGCCAGGGTAGCCGCCACCTGACCGGCCAGAGCGATGCAGGCCAGGAAGCCGGGCAGACGGTACAGAGCCGTCATCAGAACCATGATGAGAGCGAAGGCGATGACGCCGGCCAGCACCATGGCGCTCAGGCTGTTCTCGCCCAGACTCGGGCTGATGGTGGAGTAGCTGTCCACCGTCAGCGCAAAGGGCAGAGAGCCGGAGTTGATCTGGCGGGCCATCTTGACCACGTCCTCCTGCGTGAAGGGGCTCGACGCAGAGCTGGTGATGATGGCAGAGCCGTCGGTGATGGCGGCGTTGACGCTGGCGGTGCTGACGTTCTCGTCGTCCAGCCAGATGCTGATGGTGCCGCCGGTCTGATACAGGCGGGTGGTCGCGTCGCCGAATGCCTTGGCGCCCTCATCGGTAAACTTGAGCGCCACATAGTACTCGGAGCTGCTGCCGTTGACGGGGCCGTACTGGGCAGCTGCGCTCTCCACCATCGAGCCGTCGAGGACGAGCTCTCCGTCTGCGCTGCTCCCCTCGCGGAAGGTCAGATAGGCGGTGGTGCCGATCTCCTCAATGGCGGCTTCGGGGTCGAACTCCGTCTCGCCCGACTGCCACGGGAACTCGAGGATGAGGCTGTCGGAGTTGTTGTCCACATACAGCTCATAGTCGGTCACATTGAGGGCGACCAGACGGTTCTCGATGACCAGCTGAGCAGCCTCGAGCTGGTCGTCGGTGGCGTCATAGCCGTCGGAAGGGACGAAGGTGACGTTGACGCCGCCCTTGATGTCCACACCAAAGCGGATGTCTTTCGCGCCCTTGATGTAGGTTGTGGTCACATCACCGTACTTGACTGCGACGCCAAAAAATGCCGTATAGACGAACGCCGCAATCAAAAGCACAGTGAGGACAAGTTGCCATGCTTTGCCTTTAGTTTTCATATGAATCGGGAAACCTCCAAATATAATAAGAAGCTGTTTTCATAACCCTTGCACACCGCCTGAACTGCCTTTTGGCGCACTCTGGCTATGAAAACAACTTCCAAATCCCTGCTGCGCCGTCAGAGCGGCAGCACAGCGGGGATCTTGTGCGATGGATCAGGCTTTCTCAGCCAGCAGCTTCTCGACTGCGGCCAGACGGACGCAGACACAGAGCAGGTCGGACGCAGTCTCCACTTCGTCCAGGCTGGGATAAGTGGGCGCGATGCGCAGATGGGCATCGTCCGGGTCCTTGTGGTAAGGGTAAGCGGAGCCTGCGCCGGTGAGGGTCAGGCCGCAGTCCTTGCACAGCTGGGCCACACGCTTGGCGCAGCCGGGCATGACATAGAGGCTGATGAAGTAGCCGCCCTTGGGGTTCGTCCAGTGGGCGATGTCGCCGCAGGGAGTCAGCTCCTCGTTGAAGGCCGTCTTGACGGCATCAAAGCAGGGTACCAGACGGCGGCGGTGCTTTGCCATGTGGGCCAGAACGCCTTCCTTGTTCTTGAGGAAGCGGACGTGACGCAGCTGGTTCATCTTATCATAGCTGATGATCATGACCGAGAAGCGCTTGCAGATGTATTTCATCATGGCTTCGCTGCAGGCCAGCGCAGAGACGCCTGCGCCCGGGAAGGTGATCTTGCTGGTAGAGGTGAACATGAAGACGCGGTCCTCAGTGCCGTACTTCTTGCACTCGTTCAGCAGGACGGGGGTCTCGATGATCTCGTCCGTCAGGTGGTGGACGATGTAAGCCTCATCCCAGAAAATCTTGAAGTCGGGAGCGGCGGTCTTCATCTTGGCGAACCGGTCGATGGTCTCGTCACTGTAGGTGTAGCCGTCGGGGTTGGAATACTGAGGCACGCACCAGATGCCCTTGATGGTATCATCCTCAGCCACCAGCTTTTCAACAACGTCCATATCAGGGCCGGTCGGAGTCATGGGAACGCTGATGAGCTCGAAGCCGAACTCCTCGGTGATGGCGAAGTGGCGGTCATAGCCGGGTACCGGGCAGAGGAACTTGCGCTTCTCCACCTGCGACCAGGGGCAGGGAGACTCGGGGAAGCCGAAGCAGTAGCCCATGGAAATGAGATTGTACATAATTTGCAGGCTGGAGTTGCCGCCCACAAAGACTTCCTCGGGCTTGACGCCCATCACGTCGCCGAACAGCTCACGGGCCTCGTGCAAACCCTCAAGGTCGCCGTAGTTGCGGGCATCGGTGCCGGCGTCGGTGGTGTAATCGGTCATCTGCAGCAGCCCCATTGCCAGGTCCATCTGGTGAGGGCCGGGCTTGCCGCGGGCCATATTCAGCTTCAGACCCATTGCCTGAAATTTTTTGTACTTTTCTTCCAGAGCTGCCTTCTCGGCAGTCAGTTCGTCGCGGGTCATCTCAAAATAATTTGCCATAACACACACTCCTTTATCGTACTTTCTGTTTCCCACAAAATGTCCGGCGCCGCCATCCGCAGAGCAGTCCCATGCCAGTGGGCCGTCCCGGTATTCCCCTCGCAGCTCCAGACTTTTATAGTTTACTACAATTTGGTCTCGGAAACAAGTCAGATGGCACAAAAAAGCCCCGCCAAAAAGCAAAAAGCTTTCAGCGGGGCTGCTCTTCCCTGCTGTGCGCTGACGCTCAGCTCAGGGAAGACTGGCTCTTATAGCGCTTGCGCACCGCGCCGTACTCCATGTGCGCTTCGCCGCCCTCCACGGTGTCCTCGTCGATGGTGACGCGGATGATGGTGGGGTCGTTCGGCACATCGTACATGATGGGCATGAGGATGTTCTCCATCACGCTGCGCAGGCCGCGGGCGCCGGTCTTGCGCTCGATGGTCTTGCGGGCGATGGCATGGAGGGCCTCGTCGGTGATGTCCAGCTCCACATTGTCCATCGACAGCAGCTCTTTATACTGCTTGACCAGACTGTTGCGGGGCTCCTTCAGCACGCGCACCAGCGCATCCTCGTCCAGGTCGTCCAGCACGGTGATGACCGGCAGACGGCCGATAAGCTCGGGGATGAGGCCGAACTTGACGAGGTCGTGGGGCTCGACCTTCCGCAGCAGGGCCTTTTCGGCTTCGCTGGAGTTATCCTTCAGCGCACTGCCGAAGCCCAGTGCGGACTTGTCGGTGCGGCGGAGGATATACTTGTCCAGACCGTCGAACGCACCGCCGCAGATGAAGAGGATGTTGGTGGTGTCGATCTGGATGAACTCCTGCTGGGGGTGCTTGCGGCCGCCCTGCGGGGGGACATTGCTGACGGTGCCTTCCAAGATCTTCAGCAGAGCCTGCTGAACACCTTCACCGCCCACGTCGCGGGTGATGGAGGGATTCTCACTCTTGCGGGTGATCTTGTCGATCTCATCAATATAGATGATGCCGATCTGAGCCTTCTGGACGTCGAAGTCTGCGGCCTGGATGAGCTTGAGCAGGATGTTCTCGACGTCCTCGCCCACATAGCCGGCCTCCGTCAGGGTGGTGGCGTCTGCGATGGCGAAGGGAACGCCCAGCATCTTGGCCAGCGTCTGGGCCAGCAGGGTCTTGCCGACACCGGAGGGTCCCAGCAGCAGGACGTTGGACTTCTGCAGCTCAACGTCTGCGCCCTTGCCGCTCAGGATGCGCTTATAGTGGTTGTAGACCGAGACGGCCAGCACACGCTTGGCCTCGTCCTGTCCGATGACATACTGGTCCAGACCCTCCTTGATCTCTGCGGGGGTCTTGATGTTGATGGTGGGATCATCTGCGGGCTGGATACACGCCCGGCTGGCGCTGCCGCGGCGGGAGCTGTTGCTGCCCGGATGATCCGGCTTGTCCGAGAGCAGGTCGGCGCAGAGGCCGATGCATTCGCTGCAGATGTTCACGCCGGGGCCGATGATCATCCGCTCCACTTCGTCCTGATGTTTGCCGCAGAAGCTGCAGACCAGATCCTTTTCGTTTTTATCTCTGCCGGAATTGTTATTAGCCATAACCGTTTTTCCTTATCCTGGGTGTATTGCTTTCTGCCGCTCAGCGGTGGGTGATGACCTCATCAATGAGGCCGTATTCCTTGGCCTCCTGCGCAGAAAGGAAGTTGTCGCGCTCGGTATCCTGCTCCACCTTTTCCAGCGGCTGGCCGGTGTACTCGCTGAGCAGCCGGTTCATCTTGGCGCGGGTGCGGATGATGTGGTCCGCGTGGATCTTGATGTCGGTAGCCTGTCCGGACAGCCCGCCGCCCTGACCGCCTGCAATCAGCGGCTGGTGGATCATGATCTCAGCGTTGGGCAGAGCGAACCGCTTGCCCTTGGTGCCGCTGGCCAGCAGGAATGCGCCCATCGAGGCAGCCATGCCCATGCAGATGGTGGAGACATCGCACTTGATATACTGGATGGTATCGTGGATGGCCATGCCCGCGCTGATGGAGCCGCCGGGGCTGTTGATATACAGGCTGATGTCCTTATCGGGGTCCTGCCCTTCCAGATACAGCAGCTGTGCCACGACAAGGCTGGCAGAGGTGTCGTTGACATCCTCGCTCAGCACAATGATGCGGTCGTTCAGCAGACGGGAGAAAATATCGTAGGAACGCTCCCCGTGCGCCGACTGCTCGACAACGTAAGGAACAAAACTCATAGGGTTCGCCTCCTGAATGAAAATTATTGTATTTGCAAAATTGACCGATACGGCAAGCGCACATGGGCCGTAGCCGTATCGGTCAATTTCAACAACCTTCGCTTACAGAGCCGGGATCACTCCCTGCCCTGTGTGACCTTGTGCGCCAGAATTACTGAGCGTCCTCGGTCTTTTCGGCCTCAGCGGCCTTCTCCACGACGTTAGCATGGCTCTTGATGAAGTCGATCGCCTTGTTGATGGCCAGGTCGTGCTTCACCTCATCGACATTGATGAGCTCACGGACCTTGTCCTCTTCCATCTTGTACTGGTCAGCGATGCGCTTGACCTCTGCGTTCAGCTCGTCCTCAGTAGCCTCGATGTTCTCGGCAGCTGCGACAGCCTCCAGAGCCAGACGGATCTTGACCTGCTTCTCAGCCTGAGGCATGAAGGAAGCACGGAACTGGTCAACAGACTGACCCATATACTTCAGGTAGTCCTCGAGGCGCAGGCCCTGCTGCTCCATGCGGAAAGCAAAGTCGTTGACCAGCTCGTCCATGCGGACATCGTACATAGCCTGGGGGATCTCAGCCTCCATGCCGTCAATGACCTGATCGACCAGAGCGTTCTCGACAGCCAGGTCATCCTGCTTGTCCAGCTGCTCCTGATTGTTCTTGCGGATGGAAGCCTTGAACTCGTCCAGAGTGTCGTACTCGGAGCAGTCCTTAGCCAGCTCGTCGTCCAGAGCGGGCAGCTCCTTGTACTTGACCTCGTGCAGCTTGATCTTGAAGACAGCGGGCTTGCCAGCCAGCTCAGCAGCCTGATACTGCTCGGGGAAGGTGACGTTGACGTCGAACTCCTCGCCAGCAGCGTGGCCGACGATCTGGTCCTCGAAGCCGGGGATGAAGCTGCCGCTGCCCAGGGTCAGGCTGTAGTGCTCAGCCTTGCCGCCCTCGAATGCGACGCCATCCACAAAGCCCTCGAAGTCGATGTCCACGATGTCGCCGTTCTCAGCAGCACCCTCGCGGGTCAGCTCACGGGCGTTGCGCTCCTGCACACGCTTCAGCTCGGCCTCGACAGCCTCGTCAGAAACAGTATGGACAGTCTTCTCCACAGTCAGACCATTGTATGCGCCGATCTTGACTTCGGGCTTGACAGCGACCTTGACGGTCAGGGCAGCACCCTCAGCCTCGCTGGCGGAGTCAACGCTGACCTCAGGACGGCCGACCGGCTCGATGCCGGCAGCCTTGACAGCCTCTTCGTAAGCTGCGGGGAACAGCTCGTTGATGGCGTCGTAGGTAAAGACATCAGCGCCGTACATCTTCTCGATGAGAGCCTTGGGAGCCTTGCCCTTGCGGAAGCCCTGAACAGGGTACTTCTTGCCCTCCTTCTTAAAAACATCGGCAACTGCAGCCTTGAAAGCCTCAGCGTCGATGGAGAACTGCAGCTCTGCCATGCTCTTCTCGAGCTTTTCGCACTTGATGAAATTCATTTGTGTATCCTCCACTCAAATATTCTATTGCGTTGGGGCAGCGGGAAAACTGCCGCCTGCAACCGCGCACCGCGTCCTTGCTGTTTGCGAAATGCGGGGACGCGCGCGCTCAAATTGGGTGCAACAATCGCGTCACAACCTATTATAGCACGGTCGTGATGGAATTGCCACCCCAAATTTTGACTTTTTGTCATTTCCGCTGTTCAGGTCTCTGCCTCAGTTGATGCGGTAGGGGCAGAACCGCAGACCATCAGCGCTGACAAGCTTGTAGCGGATGCCGTCCACATCGCCCTGCACCGCATAGCGGATGGCATTGCCGTGCAGATGGCCGTAGTAGCAGGTCCTGATGCCGTAGGCCTTCAGTGTCGCCACGATCTCGGGGGCGCTGGTGCCGGTGTAGACCGGCGGGTAATGCAGGAACACCAGCTTTTCCAGCCCGGGTTCTGCGGCGTCGAGGCTCATCTTCAAGCGGCCTATCTCCCGATTCATCACCTTTTCGTCGTGAGGCTCCCCCACATCGAACAGCCAGCCCCGGGTGCCGCAGATGGCGTAGCCCTCCACGGAGTAGGAGTTGTTGTGCAGGATGTGGAGCGTATCGAAGCCCTCGGCTTTCAGGTAGGCGTTCATCTTGTTGGCGGTGGTCCACCAATAGTCGTGATTGCCCTTCATGATGAGCTTCTGGCCGGGCAGCTGCTGCAGAAATCCGAAATCCCTGCGGGTGTCGGTAAGGCGCATGGCCCAGCTGATGTCGCCTGCGAGGACAATGGTATCCTCGGGCTTTACGAGCTTGCGCCAGTTGGCCTCCAGCCGCTCCACATAGCCGTTCCAGCCGGGGAAAACGTCCATCGGCTTGGAGCCGCCCAGGGAAAGGTGGGTATCGCCAAGCGCAAAAAGTGCCATAGTTTATTTACTCCTGTTCTGGTTTTCGTCAAGCCTGACAGCTCAGTGCCACCTCCGCGATCTGAGCCGGGTCGATGACGGTGCTGAACCGCTCGGCCTTCTGGCGCAGGACGGCGAGACTTGCGGGAGCGGTGCGGCCGGTAGCCTCTTCCAGCGCCTGCATGGCCTCGAAGTCATTCTCGGGGGCAGTGTGGCCCAGAGCTTCCAGCACGCTGCGCGGGAACTTGAAGGGCGAGGCGGTGGAAAGCACCACCATCGGCACGCCGTCCCGCTTCTTCTGGGCGGCGACATGGAAAGCCACCGCCGTATGGGTGTCGCAGAGGTAGCCGTCCTTCTCGCAGCGGGCGCGGATCTCCCCTGCCACCTGTTCCTCACTGCTCCAGCCGCAGTCGAAGCTCTCCTGAATGGCCTTCAGCGTCTCGGGACGGACGGTGTAGCGGCCCGTCTCGTTCAGGCTCTTCATCAGGCCGGCCACTTCGGCATCGCTGCCGGTGACGTGGTAGAGCAGGCGCTCGAGGTTCGAGGACACGAGGATGTCCATGCTGGGCGAAGTGGTCTTATAGAACTCCCGCTTCGCGGTGTAAGTGCCGGTGGAAAGGAAGTCGGTCAGGACGTTGTTCTGGTTGGAGGCGCAGACCAGCTTGCCGACGGGCAGGCCCATCTGCTCGGCGTAATAACCGGCCAGAATGTCGCCGAAGTTTCCGGTGGGGACGCAGAAATCGACCTTGTCGCCGAAGGTGATCTTTCCCGCCTTGAGCAGCTGGGCATAAGCGGCGAAGTAATAGACGATCTGCGGCACGAGGCGGCCCCAGTTGATGGAATTGGCGCTGGAAAGGCGGATGTTCCGCTCGGCCAGTCTGGCCGCAATGGCTTTATCCCCGAAGACCCTCTTCACGCCGGTCTGGGCGTCGTCGAAGTTGCCGCGCACGGCATAGACAGCGACATTTGCACCCTCCTGCGTGGCCATCTGCAGGCGCTGGATCTCGCTGGTGCCGCCCGTGGGGTAGAACACGGCGATCTCGACGCCCGGGATGTCGTGGTAGCCGTCCAGCGCGGCCTTGCCGGTGTCGCCGCTGGTCGCCACGAGGATGAGGGTCTTTTCGGTGCGGGAGAGGTTCTTCTTTGCCTCCACGAGGAGCTTCGGCATCAGCTGAAGGGCATAATCCTTGAAGGCGCAGGTCGGGCCGTGCCACAGCTCAAGGGCATAGGTGTCGCCCTCCACCGGGGCCAGATGACCGGCCTTGCCGCCGAAGGCCTCACCATAAGTCGTGCGAGCAGCCTCAGCGAGGAAGTCTTTCGAGTAGTCGGTCAGATATTCGCTGACGACGGCAGCGGCCAGCTCCGGATAATCCAGCTGGCACAATGCCTCCACGTCCACCTGCGGAAAGCTTTCCGGGACGAACAGGCCGCCCTCATCCGACAGGCCCTGTGCGATCGCCTGAGAGGCGGTCACAATGCGGGAATGGTCTCTCGTGCTGAAAAATTTCATCCTTATCGCTCCTTTTTGCCAGAAGGCCCATCACCTGGCCTCGTCGTGCGGCAGCGGCCCAGAGCCGTTTTCTGCCTTTTCCCACCGGCACTTCCTGCTATTTCGCGCAAAAAGCACCCTTTATAATATGTACCATCCAGCGCCCGCTGTCAAGAGGGACGACTTCGGCCACGTCGAAACGCACCGGCTCGTCGCTCTGATGGGTACTTTGGAGATAGCATGCGGCGGATGCGATGATACGGCGCTGCTTGGCGGCGTTGACCGCCGCAGCGGGGGTATCCAGAGAGTCTTTGGCGCGGGTCTTTACCTCGCAGAACACCAGTGTTCCGTCCGGTTCCCGCAGGATGAGGTCTATCTCCCCCATCCGGGTGTGATAATTGTGGGTGATGAGGGCCGCGCCCTGTTTCTCGTAGAAACGCGCGGCGGCTGCCTCTCCCCTGCGGCCTATCCCGGCCCGGTCCATCACTTGCCCTCGGGCCAGTAGCCCTGCTTTTTGAGGAAGCTGCGGCGGTAGAACGGCTGAATGCCGTACCGGGCAATGAGCTCGTAGTGGAGCTTGGTGCCGTAGCCCTTGTGCTTTGCCAGCTGATACTGGGGGTACTGCTTGTCCAGCTCCAGCATATAGCGGTCACGGCTGACTTTGGCCAGAATGGACGCTGCGCCGATGCTGGCGCTGGTGGCGTCGCCCTTCACCACCGGCTGTGCGGGCATGGTCAGCCCGGCCGGGATGCGGTTGCCGTCCACAAAGACGAGGTTCGGCACGATGTCCAGCCCCTCCACGGCCTGACGCATCCCGCCCATGGTGGCATTCAGGATATTGTCGCGGTCGATGATGTCGGGGCCGACGAAGACGATCCTGTAAGCCAATGCCTTTTCAACGATTTGGTCGAAAAGAGCCTCCCGCTTTTTCTCGCTCAGCTTCTTGGAGTCGTTGATGCCGTAGACCGGAGCCTCGGGGTCAAGGATGCAGGCGGCCACGCAGACCGGGCCGCACAGCGGGCCGCGGCCTGCCTCGTCTACGCCCGCAAAACAGCCGTACTGTGCCCGGATGTCGGCATCGTAGGCGTAGAGCGGCGCGGAGATCTCCTCATCCGTCCGGTGCTTCATTCCTCGTCCTCCTCGGCAAAGTCGGCCATGTCGTCCCGCTGGGGCGGGCGCTCAAGGGAGATGCGGCCCCACTTGCAGGCGCGGAACTCATCCACCAGCATCACGGCACAGCGCTCGGTGTTCACCTCGCCGCCCCGCACCAGCAGACCGCGCTTGCGGCCGATGGCCTCCATCAGCTCGTAGGGCGGCAGAGCCAGCGTCTCGGCATCCAGCTTGTAGCGCTGGGCCACGAGGTCGGGATAGTTGCGGCGCACCTCATCCAAAAGGTTCATGGCCAGCTCCTCGACATCAAGGATATCATCCTTGATGGAGCCGATGAAGGCCAGATTCGAGGCGATGGTCTTGGAATCAAACTTCTTCCAGAGCACACCGGGCATATCCAGCAGGTCGAACTTTTCGGTGCTGACCCACTGCTTGCCCTTGGTCACGCCGGGACGGTCAGCTGCCTTGGCGCGGGCAGAGCCTGCGAAGGTATTGATGAAGGTGGATTTGCCCACATTGGGGATGCCGCAGAGCATGACCTGCGTCTTGGCACCGGCCATGCCGCGGTTCTGGCGGCGTGCCAGCAGGCCGGACAGTTCCTTTTCGATCGCGGCCTTGACGGCGTTCGCGCCGCCTTTCTGCTTGGCGCTGATGGCGACACAGCCCGCATCCGCCTCGTGGAAGTAGCGTATCCATTCTTCCGTCACGGCGGGGTCGGCGAGGTCCGCCTTGTTCAGCGCATAGAGCTTGGGCTTGCGGGCCGTGATGCGCTCGATCTCCGGGTTGAGGCTGGACAGCGGGATGCGGGCGTCCAGCAGTACAAGGCTTGCGTCAACGTGCTGGATCTCCTGCTCCATCATCCGCAGCGTCTTGGCCATATGGCCCGGGAACCACTGGATGGCATATTGGTTTGCAAACCGGGTGTCCTGATTGTTCATTTTACTACTCCAAAATCCGAAAAGGGCAAAAAGCAGAGCAGCACTTTGCCCAGTATATCCTGTTCAGCGATGCAGCCGACATAGCTCGAGCGGCTGTCCAGCGAGGCGTTGCGGTTGTCGCCCATCACGAACACCGTCCCCTCAGGCACAGTGTACGGGAACTCCACATCATAGCCCAGATAGGTCGGCTCTGCGATGTAATCCTCTTCCAGCACCTTTCCATTGACCTCTACCGTTCCGGTGGCATAGTCGATGGAGATGGTGTCGCCGCCTTTGGCGATGACACGCTTGACCAGAGGGCGGCCATAGCTGGTGTAGCTGTCCACGATGACCACATCGCCCCGCTGAGGCTCATAGCCTGCGCCCCAGACGACGAGTTTATCGCCGTTTTCCAGCGTAGGCACCATCGACTCGCCGTCCACCTGAATGATACGGAAGAAAAAGGAAAACACCAGCACCAGCGCCAGCGCCGCCGAAATAAGCGCTTCGTACCATTCCAGCAGGCCCTGCCCACGGACAGCAGGCTGTGACTGTTCCATATCCGATGCACCTCTTTATCCGGGCTTCTGCCCGTTTTTATTTTCTCTGTCTCTGCGCCAAAAGCGCCGTATAATAGAAAAAAGGGGACAAACGAGTTGTCCCCTTTTCTCCCGCTTTGAAACGGGGAATCATCAAATATCGCTCTTGACCTTGGCAGCCTTGCCGGTACGACCACGCAGGTAGAACAGCTTTGCGCGGCGGACCTTGCCCTTACGGACAACAGTGACCTTCTCGACGAAGGGGCTGTTGATGGGGAAGACACGCTCGATGCCGACGCCGTAGGAAACGCGGCGAACGGTAAAGGTCTCTGCGACGCCGCCGTGCTTCTTAGCAATGACGGTACCCTCGAAGGCCTGGATACGCTCGCGCTCGCCTTCCTTGATACGAACATCAACGCGGACGGTATCGCCGACGTTGAACTGGGGCTTCTCAGCCTTGATGCTGCCTTCAGAAATAATCTTCAGTGCGTCCATTTTGAATTCCTCCATTTGTTTTTAGACGTTCATACACGGCGAACTGCCGTCAGAGGACCGCCCGTTTAATGATATGTGTCATTAACCCCGCTGTGGTCTCAGCGGACACTAACGCCTTAATAGGATAGCACAAACCGCCCGTAAAAGCAAGCGTTTCGGGCAAATTTATGCAAAAATTTTCGCTCTCGCTCTGATAGGCCGTTCTTATTCGAACTTCTGCCTGTCTGCCGTCAGAAATTCGGTGCGCAGGATGGAGGCGTTTGCCGCCGGGACGCCGAATTTTGCTTCCAGCGCCGCCGTCAGCAGCGAGGGGTTCAGATTCAGGTCCTGCGAGGCAGGCAGGCAGACCGCAAAGCTTACGCTCTCCCCTTCTGTCTCAAGCTCGAGAGTGGGGACATACTCCTTCATCTCGACCATCCTGACGCCGCGCTTGCTCTTTTTCTCCACCGGCAGGCTGTCGAGGGCGTTATACTGCGCAAGCTTTTCCGCGGCGTCCGCCGGGTAGCGGATGCGGTAGCAGGCGTAAGCGATGGCGTCGGCCTTCATCTTCGCCGGCTCCACGCGGTAGACCTCGATTCCGGCAGGCATGATGGCGTTCAGCGCCGTCTGCCACTGGGCAAAATCGGGGTTTTCGGCCTCGGTCTTGACATCCACGCACTCGCACCGGCTCTCCTGCCCCAGCGAGAGCGGGCAGGCAAAGGTCATATAGATGTGGGGATTGAAGCCCAGCGTATGCCACACCGGCAGGCCGCTGCGCTTGAGCACCCGCTGCATCACCCGCTGCATATCCAGCAGGGAGATGTAGGAGGCTTCGTTCATCTTCTTAAACGAGATCCTTACTGTAATCAAAGCACGGTCCTCCTAACAGATGGTTTGCGCCGCAGCCGTGGCAGGCACGGTTGCAGGGCTGAGTGGTCTGAGCCCCGAGGGCCTTGTTGTACTCCCGCACCAGATATTCGTGGGTGATGCCGTAGTCCATGTGGCTCCACGGGGTCACTTCGTCCAGACCGATCGCGCGCTGGCAGTAGAACTTGGGGTCAATGCCCATGTCCTCGAAGACCTGCATCCAGGTGTCGTACTTGAAGCACTCTTCCCAGCCGTCAAAATAGCAGCCGCGCTTGTAGGCCTCGAGGATGACGGGAGCCAAGCGGCGGTCGCCCTTGGCAAAGACGCCCTCGAGGAAGCTGGTGGTGCTGTCGTGGTAGTTGACCTTGATTTTGCGGCTGTGGACACTTTCGAGCAGGTGCTTCTGCTTGGCCTGCAGCATCTCTTCGGTATCCATCGGGACGAACTGGAAGGGGGTGTGGGGCTTCGGCACGAAGCAGGCGCAGCTGATGGTCACCTGCACGCCGCGGCCTTTGGCGTGCTTGGGATTGGAGTAGTAGAGGTCTACCACCTTCTGGGCGGTCTCGGCGATGCCCTCGATGTCCTCCATCGTCTCGGTGGGAAGGCCCATCATGAAGTAGAGCTTGACGGAGGTGTAGCCGTTGGCAAAGGCCAGCGAGCAGGTCTTTTCGATCTCGTCCCAGGTGACGTTCTTATTGATGACGTCGCGCAGGCGCTGGGTGCCGGCCTCAGCGGCAAAGGTCAGGCCGCTCTTGCGCACCTTGGTGGTTTTTTCAATGAGGCTCTGGGAGAAGTTGTCCATCCGCAGAGAGGGCAGCGACAGGCTGACGTGCTCTTTCGGCGCCCACTCGTTCAAATCGTCCAGCAGCTCTTCGAGCTGGCTGTGGTCAGAGGTGGACAGGCTGGAAAGGCTCAGCTCCTCGTAGCCGGTGTTGGCGCAGAGGTCCTGTGCGGCCTTGTTCAGCAGGCTGGCGTCGCGCTGGCGCATGGGGCGGTAGAGGAAGCCTGCCTGACAGAACCGACAGCCGCGCACACAGCCGCGCAGCACCTCGACGCTGGCGCGGTCCTGGATGGCACCCACCATCGGGACGACGAAGTTGGTCGGGGGCGCAAAGTCGTTCAGGTTCTTGATGATGGCCTTGGTGATGACCGCCGGGATGCCCGGCTCGTTGGGGGTGATGGACTTGACGCGGCCATCCTCGTAGTATTCGATGTCGTAGAAAGCCGGGATATAGACGCCGGGGATCCTGGCGATGCGGAGCAGCAGCTCTTTCTTGGAGACGCCGCCCTCCTTCTTAGCCTTTTCGATTTCGGCGCAGATGCCGGGCAGCTGGTTTTCGCCCTCGCCCAGCTGGACGACGTCGAAGAAGTCGGCGATGGGCTCCGAGTTGCAGGCACAGGGGCCGCCCGCCACGATGAGGGGCCAGCTCTCGTCGCGGTCTTTCGAATAGAACGGGATGCCCGCCAGATCCAGCATGGCGAGGATGTTGGTGTAGGACAGCTCATATTGGAGCGTAAAGCCCACAGCGTCGAAAGCCGTGAGGGGGTCTTTGCTCTCCATCGTGTAGAGGGGCAGACTCAGGCGCTCCATCTCAGCCTTCATATCCAGCCACGGCATAAAGGCGCGCTCACACCACCAGTTTTCGTGGCTGTTCAGCAGCTCGTAGAGGATTTTTTCGCCCAGAAAGGACATGCCTACTTCGTAGGTGTCCGGGAAGCAGAAGGCGAAGCGGACGTCTACCTCGTCTTTATTTTTATAGACGCTGCCCGGTTCGCCGCCGGTGTAGCGGCCCGGCTTCTGCACCCGGGACAGCGCTTCTTTCAGTTTCGGATCAAACATCAAGTTCCTCCATTTAACAACACGGATTGCATATTTATATATTTTACCCTATTTGGGCGAAGATTGCAACAGACATCGCAGCATTTGCGCTCCATCCAGCGGTGGGACAGGCAGAAGGTTGAACGCCCCGGTGAGCAGATTGGCCGCAAGGAATGCACTGCCCCGGATGGTCGCACACTGCTCCATCCTCATTGCCCAGATGGCGGCCAAGAGGCCATTCATGCCCGGCCCGGCGGCAGCGAGCAGAAAGGTCTGCCCCCGGGTGAGGGTCTGACCCCATGTCCGCATACAGAAACCGGTCATGGTCACTTCGATGACGGGAAAGCGCCGGAACAGGAGAAGATAGACGAGGATATGACCCATTTCGTGGAGGACGGCGGCGCACAGGCCGATGCGCAGGAAGCCGCTGGCGTCGAACCAGAGCAGCAGATACAGCGCCCCGCAGAGCAGCAGCGGGTCACGGAACGCCAGCGGCCCCAGCCGGACGAGCCGCCTCATGGCAGGCCCAGCAGAGCCCCCGCATCATAGCGGACGCCCTGTTCCAGAAGCTCAAAATGAAGGTGCGCCCCGGTGGAGCGGCCCGTCTCCCCCGCTGTCCCCAGCGGCTGACCTGCCTGCACCACCTCTCCAGCCCGAACGAAGAGATATTGCAGATGGGCGTAAAGCGTCTCCTGCCCGCCGCTGTGGCTCAGGCAGAGGTAGTTGCCGTAGGCCGCGCTCCGCCGGGCGGCAGTGACGACGCCGTCCATCGCAGCCAGCACCAGCGTGCCTTCCGAACAGGCAAGGTCCGTGCCGCGGTGGAACGCCTCTTCGCCGGTGATGGGGTCGGTGCGCCAGCCGTAGGCGTCCGAGACCCGCCATGCCGTCGTACCCAGCGGGAAGCAGGCCGTCTGCGCAGGCCTCATCCGTTTCAGCGAACAGCCCTCGGGCGCGGCTTTTGCGGCACAGGCCCGCAACGCGGCCACGCAGAACAGGACAGCGGAGAACACCGCAAAAATCACCCATCCTTTTGTTTTATGCTGTCTTGTCCCCATCGGCGTCCCTCCTGTTTCCTGTACTGTATGCGGCAGGACAATATAAAATGCCGCCGGCCTTGCGGGCCAGCGGCATCGGGGATCATTTCAGGAAGTGCTCGAGCAGGCGGCTCAGCAGACCGGTGCGGCGGGGGCGGCTCTCGGTGACGACGATGGGCATCGGGGCGGGAGCGGCCTTTTCCGGCTGTGCTGGCTGTTTTTCCGGCTCTGTGAGTCTTGCGGGCTGAGGTGCCGCCTTTGCCGGTGCGGCAGGCTTTTCCGGAGCCTTGATGGGCTGGGGCTTCGGCGTCTCAGCGACAGAGGCCGGTGCAGGCGCTTTGTCGCGGGCCGTCCAGTCGTCGCGGAGAAGGTCGTACATCCCCATCTGGCTGTTCACCAGCGGCTCGCCGGGGGCGGGCTTGACTTTCTGGTAGCTGCCGTCCGGCTGCATCTCGCGGGCGTTGACGTTGTCGCTGAGCTGGAGGCGGAGGATACTGTCCAGCTTCTCCTTCAGGACGGGGTCTTCCACCCGGACGCCGACTTCCACGCGGCACTCGGTGTTGCGGGTGAGAAAGTCGCCGGATGCGATATAGATGCGGGTGTTCACGCCGTCATAGAAGCTGTAGATTCGGCCATGCTCGAGGTAGCGGCCCACGAGGCTGCGGATGTGGAGGTTTTCGGTCTTGCCCGGCACACCGGCGCGGACACAGCAGATGCCGCGGACGATCATGTCGATGCGGACACCGGCACAGCTGGCTTCCTCGAGCTTGAGGATAATATCTCTATCGGAGATGGAGTTGTTCTTCAAGATCATGGAAGCCGGGCGGCCCAGACGGGCGGCGTTGATGACCCGGTCCATCTCATCCAGCAGCACGCTCTTGAAGCGGAGGGGTGCCACCAGCATCTTTTCGCTCTCCTCCGTCAGTTTCTGCACGGCAAGGTTCTGGAAGACGTTGGACGCTTCCTCGCCGATGCCGAGGTCGGCGGTGATGAAGGAGTAGTCGGTATAGAGCTCACTGGTCTTCTCGTTGTAGTTGCCGGTGCCGATCTGGGTGATGTAGGAGTAGCCGTGGGCGCTCTTTTTGGTGATGAGAGTCAGCTTGGAGTGGACTTTGTAGTCATCAAAGCCATAGATGACCGTACATCCGGCCTCTTCGAGGTGCTTCGACCAGTCGATGTTGTTCTGTTCGTCAAAGCGGGCGCGCAGCTCCACCAGCGCCACGACTTCCTTGCCGTTCTCGGCGGCTTCCACGAGGGCCTGTACGATTTGAGATTCACGGGCCATGCGGTAAAGCGTCATCTTGATGGAGATGACGTCGGGGTCCTGCGCGGCCTTTTTCAGCATCGCAATAAAGGGGCGGATGGACTGGTACGGGTAGCTCAACAGCACATCGTGCTTTTCCACCTCGGCGGCAAGGTCGTAGTCCTGCGGGGGCAGCATAGGCCGGGCAGGCGTATAGAACAGCTCGGGGTGGCCGTCGGACTCCATGCGGGAGGTGAGCTTGTAGAAGAAGCTCAGGTCAAGAGGGCTCTTCTGGACGAAGACTCGCTTGTGGGTCAGCTCGAGGCGGCTGCAGAGCAGCTGAGCGACCTGCGGTGCGGCGGGGATGACCTGCAGACGGACGGCGGCCAGCTTGCGGCGGCGCTTGAGCAGATCGGCCATGATCTCGCGGTAGTCGATGTCATGGTCCATCATGCCCTCTTTCACGTCGATGTCGGCGTTGCGGGTGACCCGGAAGAGGCACTTTTCCTGCACGTTCTCCTTGCCGAAGATGAGGGCCGCATAATGGAGCACCAGCTCCTCGGTCAGGGCAAAACAGGTCTCATTGTCCTTCCGGACGAAATGCATCCGCTCCATCTGGCTCGAGATGGGTACGATGCCGAGGGTGTGCTCCGAGGTGTGCTTTTCGTGAAGGAGGACGCCGAGATAGATCTCCTTATTGCGCAGGAACGGGAACGGGTGGCGGCTGTCCACGATCTGGGGACTGAGGATGGGGAAAAGCTCGCTCTGGAAATACTTTTTCCAGAAGTGCTCGTCCTCTTTGCTCAGCTTGTCGAAATCCACCTTGCGGTAGCCGCAGGCGGCCAGATTTTCCAGCGATTTGGCGTAGTATTTGTCGCAGTCCTCCTGGAGCTGAGCGGTCTTGGGCATGATGGCGGCAAGCTGCTCTTCCGCCGTCATGTTCGTCTTGTTTTCCCGCTTTTCCTTCTTGCCGCGCATGAGGTTGGCGCGCTCCTGGAGCGAGCCGACGCGCACCATGAAGAACTCGTCCAGATTGGAGCCGTAGATGGCCAGAAACTTGAGCTGTTCGGCCAGCGGGACATTTTTATCCTTGCCCAGCACCAGCACGCGGCGGTTGAAGTCCAGCCAGCTCAATTCCCGGTTGATAAAAATGCTCTCTTCACTCATGATAACTCCTTTTTCCCGAGAAGGTCTCCCCTCTCAGCTCACATAGGCGAGGCCCTGCCATTCGTCTATCATATCCTGCGTAACGCCCGGCACCTGTGCCACCTCATTGAGGCTCTGGAACCGGCCATGGGCAAGACGATATTCCAGAACGGCTCTCGCCTTCTTCTCCCCGAGGCCGGGCAGTGTGGTCATGGCGTCCACCCCGGCGGTGTTGAGGTCCACGCGGAAGGACTCCCGCAGAGGCTCGACTGCCGCTGACGAAGCCTGCGCCGGGGATGGCGGCACGGCATACCAGAACGCCAGACTGACAATGCAGACCGCCGCTGCTGCCGTCAGTGCCAGAAAGCGGCGTTCGCGGGGTGTGAACATAGTTTCCTTCATTGTACTCGAAATTCTTCCAAAAAGAAAGTCTCCTGCGGAAAATTTGCAGGAGACTTTACACAATTTTTACGATGCGGCTTCGGCACTTCGCACAAGGCCATAGAAAAACTCTGCGGCTGCGCCGGTGTCATGGTCGGTCAGGGTCGTCTGGCCGGCGGCAAGGCGCAGCTCCACCGGGGCATCAGCCGGAACGACGCTCTGCCTGGCCTGACGGACCAGCTCGAGCATCTGGCTGCACCCGGCGGCGACAGTGAGCTGGTCAGCCGTGCAGTTGACGGGCAGGCAGACCGCGCCCAGCATCGCTTCCGCTGAGACGGCACCCGGTGTCAGCACCATGACGTCCATACCGGTGCGCTCCGAGCGCAGCATGGCGGCATTGTCCCCCAGTGCCTTTTCCAGCAGGGCCTGAATGGGCAGCTGCTGACGGTCCTGATAGAGCAGGATGCGCAGCACGTCCTCACCCTTGACGTCGGCGGGACTGCACAGCGTAAAGGGGGTGAACTCCCGGCGCAGATGGCGCTCGAGGGCGGTGCTCATCCGCAGCACACGGGTAAAGCCGTCGGCCATCTGCAGCGCGATGCCGAGGCCCACCGCTGCGGGCAGCTTTTTGAAGATGGATTCCTCACAGCCCGCGAAGCTGCACAGCGGCTGGCCGCTGCCCTCCGAGAACCGGTAGGCCAGCGTACCGCCGCAGGTGAGCGCGGGCGCAGCAAGGCGCAGCCCGCCCAGCACGGCGCGGACGGCCCGGGGCGAACGCTGGCTGAAGACCGTCAGCCTGCCGCCCCGGCTGGAAAACAGCTGGAGCACATCCCGCACGACCTGCGGCATATTGCCGTCGCCGGCCAAAAGGAGATGGTCCAGATCGCAGAGTACGAGCGTAGAATCGAGAAGTTTCGTCATACAGTCCCCCTCCTGAGCGATGCAATAAAGTGGGTGAAATACTCCGGCAGCTCCGAGTCAAAGCGGAGATGCTCCCCCGTGATGGGGTGGATGAAGCCCAATGTCTTTGCGTGGAGGCACTGGCCGTGGAGCCTGGTGATGCAGTTGTGGGGGCCATACACCGGGTCGCCCGCCACGGGATGCTGGATGGACGCCATGTGGACGCGGATCTGATGGGTGCGGCCCGTCTTGAGGCGGCATTCCAGCAGGGTGAAGCCGCCGAAGCGCTCCAGCACCTTATAGCCGGTGTAGGCATACTTGGTGTGGGGCTCGCCGGCCGGGTAGACCGCCATCTTCTTGCGGTCTGTCTTGGAGCGGCCCAGATTTGCCTCCACGAAGCCCTCGTCCTGCGCAAAGCCGCCGTAGACAACGGTCTGGTAGGCGCGCTCCACGCTGTGGACCGCCATCTGCTGGGACAGGCCGATGTGGGTGGCGTCATCTTTCGCCACCACCAGCAGGCCGCTGGTGTCCTTATCGATGCGGTGGACGATGCCGGGGCGTATCTCGCCGCCGATGCCCGAGAGGCTGCCCTTGCAGTGCCAGAGCAGGGCGTTCACCAGCGTGCCGTCCGGGTTGCCCGGGGCCGGGTGGACGACCATGCCCTTGGGCTTGTTCACCACCAGAAGGTGGTCGTCCTCGTACACGATGTCCAGCGGGATGTCCTGCGGCACAGCCTCGATAGGCTTTGCGTCAGGAATTTCCAGCAGGATGGTGTCCCCCGCCTTGAGCTTGAGGCTCTTGGCGATGCTTTTGCCGTTGCAGAGCACATGACCGTCCGCCACGAGGCCTTGCAGCGCACTGCGGGAAAGGCCGGTGTCCTCCCCGCTTAGAAAGCGGTCGATGCGCTGGCCTGCGGCCTCCGCCTCCACGATAAATTCACGCTGTTCCATGGTTTACTGCTCCTTCGAGGGCTTATCTTCCACCTCTTCCAGCAGGATGACCAGCACCCAGAGCGCCACACCGACGCAGACGAGGATGTCGGCGAAGTTGAAGACTGCAAAGTCGATGAACAGCGGGTTGATGTAGTCCACGACCTCACCGTTCAGCACACGGTCGATGAGGTTGCCGATGCCGCCGGCCAGCACGAGGATGAAGGCGATCTGCTGCAGGAGCTTGCCGCGGCTGCGGAAGAACAGCAGATAGGCCACGAGCAGCAGCGCAGCGCTGGTGGCGAGGATAAGGAAGAGCTGCTTTCCGCTCAGCAGGCTGAACGCCATGCCCTGATTGAGCACGAAGCGCAGCTCCACCACATGCGGGATGACGGTGATGGCCTCCACAGGGGCCAGATACTGGGCAGCCCAGAGCTTGATGGCCTGGTCGATGCCCACCAGCGCGGCCACACAGACCAGATTCAGAATAACATATGCCATAGTTTCTCCTGATTTTTTGAAAAAGGCGGCGCCCCCTTTTGCGCCGGGTGCGCCGCCAGAGATACGAAATGGTTTAGCCCTCCACAACAGCGGCGCAGCGTGCGCACAGAGTGGGATGAGCAGCGTGGGTGCCGATGTCTGCGGAGTACTTCCAGCAGCGCTCGCACTTGTCGCCGGTGGCGTGTGCAGCAGCAACGCCCAGACCCTCGACGGCGCTGGCTGCGCCGCCTTCGCCCTTGACCAGCTCCACATGGGAGACGATCATCAGGTCGGCCAGCTCGTCCATCGGGATGCTGTTGAGCAGGTCGTAGACGGCGTCATTGCAGTACAGGGTGACGGAAGCCTCGAGAGAAGCGCCGATCTGCTTATCTGCACGGGCCTGCTCGAGGACCTTCTTGACCTCGTCGCGGACAGCGATGAGCTGTGCCCACTTGGCCTTGAAGGCATCGTCAGCTGCGTACTGGCCAGCCTTCGGCATATCCTCGAAGACGACGTACTTGTTCATAGCCTCGGTCTTGGGCAGGAAGTCCCAGATCTCCTGGCTGGTGAAGCAGAGGATGGGAGCGATGATCTTGTCCAGAGCGACGAGGATCTTGTACATCGCGGTCTGCGCAGCCTTGCGGCCGGTGCCGTTGGTGCAGTACAGGCGATCCTTGGTGACGTCCAGATAGAAGTTGGACATAGCCACGACGCAGAAGTTGTAGACAGCGTGGTAGACCTTGTTGAAGTCATACACAGCATAGCCGGCGTTGGTGTTGACGATGAGGTCATCCAGCGCAGCCAGAGCCCAGCGGTCGATGTCCTGCAGCTGGTCGTCAGCCACACAGTCGGTGTTGGGGTCGAAGCCGTCGAGGTTGCCCAGAATGAAGCGGGCGGTGTTGCGGATCTTGCGGTAGGCCTCGCTCAGCTGCTTGAAGATGTTCTTGCCGGCACGCACATCGACGGTGTAGTCGGAAGAAGCCACCCACAGGCGGATGATGTCAGCGCCGTAGTCCTTGATGATCTCGCTGGGCTCGACGCCGTTGCCGGCGCTCTTGTGCATCTGCTTGCCCTGCTCGTCCACGACCCAGCCGTGGCACAGAACGGACTTATAGGGTGCGCAGCCCTTGCTTGCGACACTGGTCAGCAGGCTGGACTGGAACCAGCCGCGGAACTGGTCGCCGCCCTCCATATACATATCGGCCGGGAAGCGCAGCTCGGGACGCTCTTCCAGAACGGCAGCATGGGTGGAGCCGGAGTCGAACCAGACGTCCATGATGTCGGTGTCCTTCGTCCACTCGGAAGCGCCGCACTTCTCGCAGACTTCACCAGCGGGGATGATCTGCTCCGCGTCATACTTGTACCAGGCGTCGGAGCCCTCCTTGCGGAACAGGTCGCTGACGGCCTTGATGGTGGCGTCGGTGATGTGGTAAGCGCCGCACTTTTTGCAGTAGAAGGCCGGGATAGGCACACCCCAGGTGCGCTGACGGCTGATGCACCAGTCGTTGCGGTCGCGCACCATGCCGTGCATACGGTCATGGCCCCAGTCGGGCATCCAGGTCACGGTGTCGATGGCCTTGTAGACATCCTCACGGAACTTGGCGATGGAGCAGAACCACTGCTCGGTAGCACGGAAGATGATGGGGTTGTGGCAGCGCCAGCAGTGCGGATACTGATGCTTGATGTGCAGCTGGCCCATGACAGCGCCGGCGGCGGTCAGGTCGGCCAGAATGGTCTTGTTGGAAGCCCAGACGCGCTGGCCAGCGTACTTGCCGGCCTGCTCGGTCAGATAGCCGCCGTCGTCCACGGGGACGGTGATGGGGATCTGGGGGTACTTCTGGCAGACGTTGAAGTCATCGACGCCGTGGCCGCCGGCGGTGTGGACGCAGCCAGAGCCGCTTTCCAGCGTGACGTGGTCGCCGAGGATGACCCAGCCTTCCTTGGGCAGGTAGACATGGTTATAGCGCATCAGCTCGAACTCAGCGCCGCTGACCGGCTCGCCCACCACCTCGTAATCGGTGATGTGGCAGGAGTCCATGACGCTCTTGACAAGGTCGGTGGCCATGATGTGGAACTCATCGCCGATCTTGACGAAGGAGTACTCGAACTGGCCGTTCAGGCAGATGGCCTCGTTGGCGGGCAGGGTCCAGGTGGTGGTGGTCCAGATGACGAAGTAGGTCTTCTCCATCGGGATGCCGTGCTTTGCCAGAACGCCGTTGGGGTCCTGAGAGACGTGGAAGCGGACGAAGATAGAGTCGCACTCGTCCTCGCCGTACTCGATCTCGGCCTCAGCCAGAGCGGTGCGGCAGTCGGGACACCAGTAGACAGGCTTCAGACCCTTGTAGATATAGCCCTTCTTGGCCATCTCGCCGAAGATCTCGATCTGGCGGGCCTCAAACTCGGGCTTGAGGGTCAGATAGGGATGCTCAAAATCGCCGATAACGCCCAGACGCTTGAACTGGTCGCTCATGATGTCGATGTGCTCGGTGGCGAACTTCTCGCAGATCTGGCGCAGCTCGAGCTTGGAGATGTCCTTCTTCTTCTCGCCGACGGAGGACAGGGCCTTCAGCTCAATGGGCAGGCCGTGGGTATCAAAGCCGGGCACATAGGGAGCCTGGAAGCCCTCCATGTTCTTCTCGCGGATGATGATGTCCTTGATGATCTTGTTCAGCGCGGTACCCATGTGGATATTGCCGTTGGCATACGGAGGGCCGTCGTGCAGGATGAACTGAGGTTTGCCCTCGTTGTGCTTCATGAGCTGGTTGTACAGGTCGTTGTCGTCCCAATCCTTGAGCATGACCGGTTCCTTCTTGGGCAGGCCGGCGCGCATCTCAAACAGGGTCTTGGGCAGATTCAGAGTACTGTCGTACTGAGACTTATTCTTAGCCACTGGTTTTACACTCTCCTCTATTGGTTTTGCAGTCGCAAACAGCGCAGCTATGCGCTTATTTTATCAAAACAGCTTTACGGCTCACAAATGGCGCCTTGCTGTCGATGCTTAGGGAATTATTCGCTGAAGCTCACGCCCTGAAAGACAGCGTTGGGGTCTGCCGGGGGCGGGTCGAGCTTGAGCTGAGATTCGTCCTTCTCCCAGAAGTCCTCGCCGGCCTTCTCGGGGGCGGCGTCTTCCGTCTCGGCAGCGTCCGCAGCGGGTGCTGCTTCCTCGGTGGCATCGGCATCCTCGGTTTCGGGCAGCTCAGCCTCGGCATCCTGTGCGGGGGTCTCTTCTTTCTGCTGGAACTCCGGCAGACGGCTCAGGGACTCCACATGGGTGCGGTAGAGGTTCAGCACGTCGGACTTGAAGCGGGTGACCTCGAGACGAACGCGGTCATACTCGCGCTCTTCGGCCAGCTTTTTGTCGTTGGCCTCGCTGATGATCTCGTCGGCGCGGTCGCTGGCCTTCTGCAGCAGCTCGTTGGCATCCCGGATGATGTCGTCGCCGCGCAGATTTGCACGGTGCAGGATGTCCTCGGCCTTCTGGTTGGCCTCGCGGATGACGTTCTCGCCCATGCGCTGCGCGTTGATGAGGGCGCTCTTGAGCATATCGCCGTCGGCCTCATAGCTCTGCATATTGCGGCGCAGGGTCTCGTTCTCGGCAGTCAGGTCGGCCACCTGCTTGCGCAGGGCCTCCATCTGCTCCGCATCCTGCCCGAGCTGCTGCTCTACCTTATCCAGAAAGCGGTCAACATCCTCGGTACGGTAGCCGCGGAGGTTCTTTTCGAATTGCACAGAGCGCACGTCCTGCGGTGTCAGCATAATGATCTCCTCCATTTTACCCAGTCGTCCTTCTCAATATTGGAAGAACTCGATGATTTGTCGGTCTTTTTTGCTCTTGCCCGGCAGGGCTGTGAGGCGGAAGCGCCCTTTGCCCCGCACTGTGAACACATCAGATTCGTATACCGGCGCATGGGCGCTGGAAACGGGCAGATGGTTGATCTCTACCCTTCCCGCTGCCACAAGCTCTGCGGCCATGCCCCGGCTGCACCGCAGCATGGCGGCAAGTACGGCATCCAGACGCAGCGACGATACGGTCGCGGTCTGTAACCGGCGCTCTGCCTGCGCAAACTCCGGTACTTCGTCCAGCGCCAGCTGCTGAGCCGTCACCTCGGTGCGGCCCACACTGCGCAGCTCCTGACAGATAAGGGCTGCAGCAGGCTCCAGCGCGAACAGATAAGCGGTACCCGGCTCCTCCGGCGGCAGAACGATGTCGCCCAGCGCCTCGCGGCGAAGCTCGAGCCCCATCAGGCTGCCCAGATAATCCTTATGGACGGGCAGCTGCGCCCCGGCCAGCGCACGGCACCTGAGCCGGACGCAGCAGACAGGGCTTGCAGGGCAGCAGTCTTCCGGCTCGAGGCAGAGCACCCGGCGCTCGGCGTCGGGCCAGCCGCCCTCGAAGCGGCAGCTTTCCTCCGGCGCACCGGCACGGTTGAGTGCCGCCTGCGCCAGCTGCTGTTCCCTGTCGCTCAGGAACGCCGAATAACGGGCGATGCCCCGGCCGAAGGCGGCGCGGGCCAGGTCCTCGACATGACGCATGAGGAAGCGTTCCTCATCGTTCTGCGCCGGGACGAAGCCCCGCACGGCGCTTTGCTGGGTATCAATAGAACGCGCCATTGTTCTCCAGCTCGTCCAGCAGGTCGCCCATGATGTCTACATTGTAGGGAGTAATGATGAAGGTGCTGTTGGCCACCCGCTTGATCTGGCCGTTGTTGGCGTAGGCCACACCGGAGAGGAAGTCCACCAGACGGCGGGAAACCTCCTTGTTGGTGGATTCCAGATTCAGCACGACGGTGCGCTTGTTGTTCAGGTGGTCTGCAATCGTGCTGGCATCCTCGAAGTGCTCAGGCTTGACCAGAACGACCTTGAGCTGGGTGGTAGCATGGATGTTGACCACCTTGCCGTTCCGCTTGGGGGCCGCGCCCTCTTCGGGCTCGTCCTCTCCCTCGTTGCCTGCGACGCCGAGACCGCTGTTGTTATTCACCATCTGAGGACCGTCGTCCATGTACTGATCGTCGTAATCGTCCTCACTGCCGAAAAGCCCTTTTTTCAGGCTGTCCACAAAAGACATAGAAACTTGCTCCTTTCATTCGGGCAGCTCACGCTGCCTGGCACCCCTTTGTGAAAAAGAGGTGCTAATAGCTTTTTCTATTATCTGATTTTTTGCGTCAGATGTCAATAACTACAAAAGCTTTCCATCATACAAATTTTGTCCGGAGACGATGATCTCGTCGTAAAGGCGGACTTCGCTGACGGTTTTTGTCTTATCCGAGCTGCTGGGCATGACGATGCGGTACTCGCCGTCCGTCACCAGCGGATGGTCATTATCCACGGGGTCGATCTTGCAGAAGCGGGCAAGATTGCCGTATTTGACATAGACGCCCGGGATGTAGTTCTCGCCCTGCGTCTCAGACTCGGTGCCGTCCTCTTTCAGATAATGGATCGCGTCGATGGGAACACGCAGGCCGGTGGTCTCGCCCACGATGATCTGGGCGCCGGCCCGGTTGAGCCGCAGCACATCGCCGTTGATGATCTCGCAGGTGATGACAAAGCGGGCCAGTCCGGTCGCTTCGTCGATGGTCACCTCGGAGACCGAAGCCTTGAGGGGCGTCTCCATCTGGCCGGGGAACTTTATCTTCACCGAGCGGGTCAGGGGCTTGCCGTTGTCGCCCAGCAGCTTCTCCCCTTCCTTGGCCGAACAGAGGCCGACGTACCGCCACGCAAAGCCCGAGACGATCTTGCCCGCGCAGCCGTCCAGCGGCAGCTCAGGGTCAGAGTTCAGATATGCCTGCAGGTCGGTGGTGTTCAGCGCGAGGATGTCGTCCGCCCCGGCGTTGAGCCGCCCGCTGGCAGAGCTGCGGATGAAGTAACCCGTCTGAGGGGCGGTGATCTGGGTAGGCTCCCCCAGCTGGGCCTGCACCTGCGCCGACTGCTCGGTGAGGGAGGCGATCTGGGCCGAGAAGTCCGAGACTTCACCGGTGATGACCCAGAGCTTGTTCTGAGCGAGGATGTAGTTTTCTTCGCCCTGGGCTGTCTCGTCGTAGGCAGAGCTGTCCAGCGCATCCATCATATCATAAAGCGCGGAAGCCCGCTCTTTTTTCAGAGAATCCAGCTGGGTGGCGGTGGTATTCTGAGAGCGCTGCAGAAGCTCGATCTGGTCGTTCAGGCTGGTGAGCTGCTGGCGGAGGCCCGCCTGTTCCGGGCTGCTGTAGAGCTCCGCTACCGCAGCCCCCGCCGAGACGCGCTCGCCGTCGGCTGCGAGATAGCCCAGCGTTCCGCCGCCGGGAACATAGACCTCATCGAAGAGGAGAACGCCGTCGGCGTCCACCGTATCCGCCACGGTGGCAAGAAGCGCCGTCTCGTAGGTGTTGGGCGGGAAGAGCACCTGCAGGGCCTGATAGCCCACATAGATGCCCGCCAGCACCACGACGGCGATGACGAAGCCTGCCAGCTTGCCCAAAGCGCTGGACGCGCCGGGAGCAGAGCGTGGTCTATCCATCATAAAAGGTCACCCTTTCGCTAAAAATTCTTGGGTCAGCTGCACGGCCCGGGCTGTAACGTCCGGCGCAGAGGCGTCCAGCCAGACCACGCCGTCCATATGGCGGAACCAGGTCAGCTGGCGCTTGGCGTAGTTGCGGGAGGCCTGCTTGAGCTTTTCGGTGCAGGCATCCAGCGTAGCTGTCCCCTCAAAATAGGGGAAGAACTCCTTATAGCCGATGGCCTGCGCTGCCGTGCGGTAGGTCTGGCGGTGGTCATAGACCAGCTTTGCCTCATCGAGGAGGCCGGCGTCCAGCATCTTGTCCACCCGCAGGTCGATGCGGCGGTAGAGCCGGGCGCGGCCGGGAAAGTCCAGACCCAGCACCAGCGAACGATAGGGCCGCTCCGGCGGGAGGGACTGGGCCTTCTGCTCGCTCAGACGCTTGCCGGTGGCGCGGAAATGTTCCAGCGCCCGCAGGACCCGCACCTGATTGTTCGGGTGGATGGCGGCGGCGGCTTCCGGGTCGGCGGTCTGCAGCTCTTTGTACATGGCCTCCGGGCCTTTTTCCGCCATCTCTGCGGCCAGCTGTTCCCGCAGGCCGTCCGGCGTCTTCTCAGCGGCGAAGCGGACACCGTACAAAAAGCTCTGGACATAGAGGCCCGTGCCGCCCACGAGGATGGGCAGACGGCCCCGGGCGGAAATGTCCGCCTCGAGCGTTCCGGCCAGTGTCACGAAATCTGCCACGCTGAAGGGCTCATCCGGCTCCAGAATATCCACCGCATGGTGCGGGATGCCGTGGGTCTCTTCGGGCGCGACCTTCGCCGTACCGACGTCTAATCCTTTATAGATCTGCATCGAGTCGGCGCTGATGACTTCGCCCTCAAAAGCTTCGGCCAGCGCCACGCCGAGAGCGGTCTTGCCGGTGGCAGTGGGGCCGACGACGGCCAGCACCGGATGCTTCTGATTTCTATCACACGATTCGGCCAAACTGCTTTTCCAGCTCCTTTCGGGTGAGTTTGAGGACGCAGGGGCGCCCATGGGGGCAGAAGGGCGGCACTTCGCCGGAGAGAATTTTTTCGGCCAGCGCCATCAGCTCCTGCGGCGAGGTGTGGTCGCCCGCCTTGATGGCGGCGCGGCAGGAGATGGAGTGGAGCACCCACTCTGTCCGCTCGTTCAACGCGTCGCGGCTGCCGTGGGCCAGCTTTGCCGCCAGCTCGACCAGCAGATCTTCGGCACTGCCCTGCTCCACATCAGCGGGGACCGAGCGCAGGCAGACCGAGCTGCCGCCGAAATCGCTCACCTCTAGGCCGGCGCTTTCCAGCAGGTCGAGGTTGGTCAGCAGAGCGGTCTTTTCCTCGGCGGAGAGCTCCACCACCAGCGGCTCCAGGAGGAGCTGGCTGGGGACATCGCCGTAGTGGGCGGCCAGCTTCTCGAAGAGCTGGCGCTCGTGGGCGGCGTGCTTGTCGATGATGCAGATCTCGTCGCCCCGCTCCGCGAGGATATAGGTGCGGAAGATCTCGCCCACATACCGCAGGGGCTCGGGGCCGTCCTGAACGTCAAAGCCCAGCTGCTCCGGGGCTGCGCTCTGCTGCGGCTCATCCGAAGCCTCCGGCAGCGGCGGACGCTCCGGTTCTTCCGGGGCAGGCTCCCACGCGGCCATGTGGTCGCGGGTGACATCCGGCAGATCGATGTCCGCCTCGATGTCCAGCTGTGACTCACTGGATGCAGCCCGGAAGGGCGGCGGCTCAAGGACGCTTTCCTCCTGCGGCGGCTCAGGACTGTGGAGGGCAGCGTTCATCGGAAGAGGCTCGGAGGCCGCAACCGTTGTCCATCTGTGTTCCGATGCCGGCGCAGCCTTTTCCGGGGCTTTTACGGGCAGCGGGAGGATGTCCCGCTCCGGGGCAGAGGGCTGTGTCGGGCGGGGTGTCACAGACGCTGCCGGTGCCGCCGGGCGGAGAGGCTTTTCCTCCGGGTGCGGCAGGCTTCCCGGCTCTGCCTGGCCCGAAATCACCGCCGAAAGTCCTGTAAAGTTATTATTCTTTACAGCATTTTCTTCTTTATTTCCGCTATTTTCATGCTCATTGGATACATCGTTCTCTTTCTCGCTGTCAAAGACGAACTGTCTCTCCCCTGTACCCGGCTGGCTCAGTGCCAGCTTGACGGCATGGTAGACGAGGTCGAAGATGTCGTTTTCCCGGGCAAAGCGGACTTCTGTTTTTGCCGGATGGACGTTGACATCCACAAGGTCGGCGGGCATCTCAAGAAGCAGGATCCCTCCAGGAAACTTGCCCTGCATCATAGTACCCTTGAACGCCATCTCCATGCCCGCCATCATGGTGCGGTTGCGGACATAGCGGCCATTGATATAGAAATACTGCATACTGCGGCTGGCGCGGCAGCTGCGGGGCTGGGTGATGAGTCCCCAGACCCGGTAGACGCCCTCGCGGTTATCCACCTCCACGAGGTCACGGCTGAACTCCCGGCCCAGCACGGCGTAAGCCGCGCTGTGGAGCTGGCCGTCACCGGGGGTGACATACTGCAGTTTGCCTTCGCGGATGAACTTGAAGCTCACCTCGGGGTGGCTCAGGGCCAGATGACCCACGATGTCGGCCACGAAAGTACCCTCGCTGGAATCCTTTTTGAGGAATTTCATCCGGGCGGGCGTGTTGAAAAAGAGGTCACAGACCCGGATGGTGGTGCCGACGCCTCGCGCACCCGGCTCGATGGGCTGCTCTTCCCCGCCCTCGATACGGTAGAGGGAAGCGCACTCGTCGGCCTCGGTGCGGGTGAGCACTTCGACGCGGGCCACGCTGGCGATAGAGGCCAATGCTTCGCCGCGGAAGCCCAGCGTGTGGATGCTGGTGAGGTCGTCTTCCGTCCGGATCTTGCTGGTGGCATGGCGGATGAAGGCCGTGGGGATGTATTTTGCCTCGATGCCGGTGCCGTTGTCGCTGATCTCAATCAGACGGACGCCGCCCGACTCGATGGAGACGGTGATTTGAGACGCACCGGCGTCGATGGAGTTTTCCAGAAGCTCCTTGACGACCGATGCGGGCCGCTCGACCACCTCACCGGCAGCAATGAGTTCTGCCGTGTGCTTGTCGAGAACATGTATCTCTGCCATTCGTTTCCCTCCGTTTCAAATAAAATCAGCCATTCAGGCTGCCGCTCAGGGTCTTTTTCAGCTCGTAGAGGAAGTTCAGCGCCTCGATGGGGGTCAGGGTCTCAACGTCCAGTGCCTCGAGCTTTTCCATCATCTCGCTGGGGACGGCGGGCGAAGAATACTCCTGCAGGGCGTCGAAATCCATCTGCTCCACCTTGTTCTTCGGGGCAGACGCTTCCAGAGTGCGCAGCACCTCGTGGGCGCGGCGGGTCACGGTGCCGGGCAGACCGGCCAGCTTCGCCACCTCGATGCCGTAGCTGTCGTCGGCGGGGCCGCGGATGATGCGGCGGAGGAACGTGATGTCCTCTCCCCGCTTCTTGACCGCGATGTTGTAGTTTTTGACGCCCTCGATGGCCCCTTCCAGGTCCGTCAGCTCGTGGTAATGGGTGGCGAAGAGGGTCTTGCAGCCGAGGCCCTTGGCCGGGTCGGAGATGTGCTCCACGACGGCCCGGGCGATGCTCATGCCGTCGAAGGTAGAGGTGCCGCGGCCAATTTCGTCCAGCACGACGAGGCTCTTGGGGGTGGCGTTCTTGAGAATTTCGGCCACCTCGGTCATCTCGACCATGAAGGTGGACTGGCCGGCGGCAAGGTCGTCCGATGCGCCGATGCGGGTAAAGATGGCGTCCACGACGCCCACATGACAGCTGGTCGCCGGGACGAAGGAGCCGATCTGCGCCATCAGAGCGATAAGGGCGTTCTGGCGCATATACGTCGATTTTCCTGCCATGTTCGGGCCGGTGATGATGAGACAGCGGTCGGTGGTGCAGTTGAGTTTGGTATCGTTGGGGACGAAGAGGCTGCCTTTCAGCATCTGCTCCACCACCGGGTGGCGGCCCTCGGTGATGGTCAGCTCGTCGCTGTCATCCACCACAGGGCGGCAGTAGTTGTTTTCAGCGGCCACCTGCGCCAGCGCCGCCAGCACGTCCAGCTCGGCCACAGCATTTGCCGTCCGCTGGATGCGGTCGAGCTGACCGCCGATCGTTTCCAGCAGTTCCGAGAAGAGCCGGTGCTCCAGCGCAATGAGACGCTCATGCGCACCTAAGATCTTGCTTTCCAGCTCTTTCAGCTCCTGGGTGATATAGCGCTCGCCGGAGGTGAGGGTCTGCTTGCGGATGTAGGTCTCGGGGACCATGGATTGATAGGAGTTGCTGACTTCGATGTAGTAGCCGAAGACGTGATTGTAGCCGATCTTCAGCTTGGGGATTCCGGTCTCCTGCCGCAGACGCGTTTCCAGCTGGGCGAGGACGCCCTTGGTGTTGTCCCGGATGGAGCGCAGCTCGTCCACCTCGGGGTGGTAGCCTTTGGCGATGACGCCGCCGTCCTTGAGGGTGGAGGGCGCATCCGGGTCGATGGCGGCGAGGATGGCCGTCTTCACATCATCCAGCAGGTCGATCTGTCCCGCAAGAGAGGTCAGCTCCGGGCAGCCGCAGCTCTCGGCCTGCGCCCGCAGTTCCGGCAGGCGCTCACAGGTCTGGGCCATCGTGTAGATCTCCTTGGGGGTGGCGGAGCCGTAGACCGCGCGGGTCATCAGGCGCTCGAGGTCGGCGATGTAGTGGAGCTGTTCGATCAGATCGCCCCGCTGCATGGTCTGGTTCACGAGGCTTTCCACCGCGTTGAGGCGGCGGTTGATGGCGGCGCTGGAAATGAGCGGCTGCTCGATCCAGCTGCGGAGCATCCGCTTGCCCATGGCGGTGCTGGTCTTGTCCAGCACCCAGAGCAGCGTTCCCCGCTTTTCGCGGCCCCGCAGCGTCTCGGTCAGCTCGAGATTTGCCCGGGTGACCGGCGACAGGCTCATGAACTGAGCTTCATTGTATGTGATGACCGTTTTCAGGCGCTCGACGCCTTTAATTTGCGTATCATGGAGATATTCCAGCAGAGCGGCCATTGCCAGGCGGACAAGGCCGTCTTCTGCGATGCCGGTCTTTGCGGCCCAGTCGCGGCCAAACTGGTTCTCGAGGGAGATGGCCACGAGGCCCGGGGCGTACCGCTCCTCTTCCACCAGCTCGACGGCGCATTCCATATTCTTTTTGATGTAAGCGGTAATTTCCCGGCAGTCCAGCAGGCCTGGATTCATCAGCACCTCGCTGGGGTGGTAACGGCAGAGTTCCGCAATGACCGCCGGGGCGATCTTTTCCCGCTTGAGCTCTGTGATATGGGCCGTGCCGGTGGAGACATCCGCAAAGCAAAGGCCCGCTGCGCCGCCTTTCAGAAAAATACTCGCAATGTAGTTATTTTTGTCGTCCTGAAGCATGCTGCTCTCGATGACGGTGCCGGGCGTGACCACGCGGATGATGTCGCGTTTCACAAGACCCTTGGCCTTGGCCGGGTCTTCCATCTGCTCACAGATGGCGACCTTGTAGCCCTTCGAGATGAGGCGGGCCACATAGCCCTCATAGCTGTGGAACGGTACGCCGCACATGGGCGCGCGCTCTTCGAGGCCGCACTGCTTGCCCGTGAGGGTCAGATCCAGCTCCCGCGAGACTGTGAGCGCATCGTCGAAGAACATCTCGTAGAAGTCACCGATGCGGTAGAAAAGAATCTCATCCTTATGTTGTTTTTTGATCTCCAGATATTGCTGCATCATGGGCGAAAGCTCTGCCATGACCGTTCACCTTCCTCCCCTAGTTGTCGGTTTGCCATCCAAAACCGCCTGTTGCAAGCAAAACGCGGCCCTGCATTGCACAGCCGCGTTTTGTGTTTCATGGTTTAAGCCTTAGTGGCAGCCGCCGCAGGTGGAGCAGCTGCCGGTGCAGGAAGCGGAAGGCTCCTGCACGGTCATGGGGTCGCCGCCGTTCATTGCAGTGTTGATGATGGCGTCGATATAGTTCACGAGGGCCTCGCAGTCGCGCTTTGCCTCGTTGTAGGCCACCATGCCGTCATCGGCCATGATCTTGCCGTAGAGGTCGTTCACCTTCTGGTTCAGCTCGGCGATGCGCTCATCGCTGCGCTCGGGCTTGCCGATCTCGTTGTTCAGGTCCATGCGGGCCAGATTGAACTCGCCGATGAGGTTCTGCAGTTCCTCGTCCTTGTCGTTCATCTTGCGGGCCTGGTCCATAGCCAGATAGCGGGAGTCGGTCTGAAGTGCCATGGCGGCACGCTTGAAAAGGTCGATGCAATCCATTGTAATAGTCTCCTTTTATCGTTCCTGTGTTATATATTAGGATAGTGTATCCAGAATATCAATATTATTCCGAAAGTTCACCCAGCAGGACGGTGGCACGGGCGCCTGTGAGGCGCACCATCGCGTAGCTGCCCATGAGGGCGGAGTCAGCCTTGAACTCGACGGTAAGGTTGTTGTCCAGACGGCCCGAGAGGGTGCCTTCATTGCGGCCATAGCCCTCCACGAGGACGCGGACGGTCTGGCCCACCTGAGCCTTCACGAGGGCCATTGCGATGTCGTCCTGGACCTTGAGCAGGCGGGTCATGCGGTCGGTCTTCTCCTTGCGGGGGGTGGGGTCGGGCATATCTGCCGCCTTGGTGCCGGTGCGCTTGGAGTAGATGAAGGTGAACAGCTGCATATAGCCCACCTTCTGCACCAGCTCGAGGGTCTTCTGGAAGTCCTCTTCGGTCTCGCCGGGGAAGCCCACGATGATGTCGCTGGAGAAGGTGATGCCGGGGACCTTCTTCCGGGCATACTCGATGAGTTCGAGGTAATGCTCCACGGTATAGTGACGGTTCATCTGGACAAGCAGACGGTCCGAGCCGCACTGCACCGGCAGATGCAGATGCTTGCAGATCTTCGGCTGGGCCGCGATGGTGTCGATGAGCTTGAAGCTGGCGTCCTTCGGGTGGCTGGTCATGAAGCGGATGTGGTAGTCGCCCGGGACGGTGCAGAGCAGGTTGAGCAGGTCGGAGAAATCCACCTGCTCCTCGAGGCCCTTGCCGTAGCTGTTGACATTCTGGCCCAGAAGGGTGATCTCCTTGTAGCCCGCCTCCACGAGACTCTTGAACTCGGCGAGGATGTCGCCGGGCTTGCGGCTCTTTTCGCGGCCGCGGACGTAAGGCACGATGCAGTAGGTGCAGAAGTTGTCACAGCCATACATGATGGGCAGCCAGGCACGGAACTCGCTCTCGCGGCGGATGGGGATATTCTCCACGATGACGGGGCGCTGAGCCGGCTCCATGAGCACCCGCTTGTGCTTGTGCAATTTCTGGGCGATGAGCTGGGGCAGCGTGTCGATGCCGTCCACGCCGAACACGAGGTCTACGTAGGGGTAGCTCTGGCGCAGCTTTTCCACAACGTGCTTCTGGTTGGCCATACAGCCGCAGAGGCCGATGATGAGGCCGTGCTTCTTCTCCTTCAGGCCCTTGAGAGCGCCCACGTTGCCGAAGACACGCTGCTCGGCGTGCTCACGGACGGCGCAGGTGTTGAAAAGGATGAGGTCGGCGTCCTCGGGCTTGTCACACAGGCCGTAGCCGATGTCCATCAGCACGCCCTTGATACGCTCGCCGTCGTTGACATTCTGCTGGCAGCCGTAGCTGTGGACGAAGGCCAGCGGCGGGGTGTCATAGGCCAGCTTGACCAGCTCTGCCGCCCCGTTGTTATGTTCAAATGCTATGTACTCCAATGAAACCATCCTTCTCTGCCTCCGGGGTCACACCTCCGGCAGCAGACATACTGATACTATAAAGAAAGCTCTTTATAGTATACCCTTTTTGGCCTTGGAGGGCAAGAGCTTATTTTTACTGAGCCTGCTTGGCGGCACACTCCGCGCACAGGCCGAACAGCACCACGGCGCAGTCCTGCACGACGCCCTTCTGGTTGCGCACCAGCTTCATCACCTGCTTTTCGTCCACGTCGGCGTCCACGACTCTGCCGCAGCAGTTGCAGTAGAGGTGGCTGTGCCAGCCCAGAGTGTGGTCGAAACGGTCAGCCTTGCCCGGGATGGAGACGCGGCGGACGCGGCCCGCATCTACGAGGCTGTTGAGGTTGCGGTAGACGGTACCAAGGCTCAGGCCGGGACATTCCCTGACTGCGAGGCCGAAAATCTCCTCGGCAGTAGGGTGGTCGCAGAGCTGCTCCACTTTCTGCAGTACCAGCTCGCGCTGTTTGGAATAACGCATGGTCTTTCTCCTTTTTCTGATGGGGTGTGTATCGGGATAAAGGCCGGGTTCAGAGCTTGTCTTCCCCCTTGATCTTCGCCCAGTAGGCCCGGGCGGCCTGTTCGGCGCGGTTGTCGCCGAACGTATAGTATTTCACGTCCTTGAGCAGGTCGGGCAGATATTGCTGGTCCACCCAGTGATTCTCATAGTCGTGGGCGTACTTGTAGTTCTGGCCCTTGACGGCAGCATCCTCGCCGTCGAAGTGCTTGTTCTGCAGCTGGCGCGGGATGGGGCCGGTGCGCCCCGCCTGCACATCGGCGATGGCCGCATTGATGGCGTCGTGGGCGCTGTTGGATTTCGGGCTGGTTGCCACGAGAATGACGGCATCGGCCAGCGGGAGCCGGGCTTCCGGCAGACCCACCATATTGGCTGCGTCCACTGCCGCCTTGACGATGGGGATGATCTGCGGGTATGCAAGGCCCACGTCCTCACAGGCGCAGACCATCAGCCGGCGGCAGGCCGAGGGCAGGTCGCCCGCTTCCAGCAGACGGGCCAGATAGTGGAGGGCGGCGTTGGGGTCGGAGCCGCGCATGGACTTCTGGTAGGCCGACACGATGTCGTAGTGGTCGTCGCCGTCCCGGTCGTACCGCATGGCCGTGCGGCGGGTGACCTGCTGTATCATCTCGAGGGTGATGTGCTTTCCGGTTTCGTCCACGGGGGCCGCCGTCACCACGAAATCGAGACAGCCCAGCGCCTTGCGCAGGTCGCCGCCCGCACTCTCGGCGAGGTAGGCGCAGGCGTCCTCGTCCATCACGACAGGCTGTGATTCCGACTCCGAGAGCTTTTTCAGGGCGTTGCGGATGCCCCGCTCCACATCGGCGGCGGAGAGGGACTTGAACTCAAATACCGTACAGCGGGACAGCAGTGCATTATAGATGTAAAAGTAGGGGTTCTCGGTGGTGGAGGCAATGAGGGTGACAGAACCGTCCTCGATGCACTCCAGAAGGCTCTGCTGCTGTTTTTTGTTGAGATATTGTATCTCGTCGAGGTAGAGCAGGATGCCCCCTGCCCCGGCCAGCGTGCCGATGTCCTTCAGCACTGCTTTGATGTCGCCGGTGCCGCAGGAAGTGCCGTTGAGCTTATGGAGGGTCATGCCGCTGTTCTCGGCGATGATGCGGGCGACGGTGGTCTTGCCCGTGCCGGAGGGGCCGTAGAAGATCATATTGGGGATACGACCACTCTCGATGGTGCGGCGGAACACCTGTCCCTCGGCCAGAAGATGCTGCTGGCCGCAGACATCGGCCAGCGTTTTGGGGCGCAGACGCTGCGCCAGCGGTTCGTTCATAGGTCTTCCCTCCAAAAATGATCATGAGGATCCTTCTCTTTGATAGTATAGCGCATTTTGCACGCCGCGGCAAGAGAAATAATGAAAATGATTCTCAGATAAACGGCAAAGCATTTACAAATTTCGCAAAACATGATATGCTTGTGCCATTCCAATCAAGAAACGAGGGGAAATGTATGCGCGGAAAAAACATCTCCGCCGAAGACCTGACGGCCAAAAAAGAGCTGGCTCTGGAGGTCATCCGGCGGCTCAAGGCGGAGTATCCCGACGCAGGCTGCACGCTGGACTACGACCACGCCTGGCAGCTGCTGGTGAGCGTCCGGCTGGCGGCCCAGTGTACCGACGCCCGGGTGAATATCGTGGTGCAGGACCTGTTTGCAAAATATCCGTCGGTGGCCGCGCTGGCCGAGGCAGAGCCCGAGGACATCGAAGCCATCGTCAAACCCTGCGGGCTGGGCCGCAGCAAGGCCCGGGACATCTCAGCCTGTATGCGGATGCTGCGGGACAAGTACGACTGCAAGGTACCGACGACCTTTGAGGAACTGCTGGCACTGCCCGGCGTGGGCCGCAAGAGCGCGAACCTCATCATGGGCGACGTGTTCGGCAAGCCCGCCATCGTCACCGACACCCACTGCATCCGCCTGTGCAACAAGATTGGCCTTGTGGACGGCATCAAGGAACCGCAGAAGGTGGAGATGGCGCTCTGGAAGATCGTCCCGCCCGAAGAGGGCAGTGATCTGTGCCATCGTTTCGTGATGCATGGCCGGGCCGTCTGCAATGCCCGGAAGCCGGAGTGCGAAAAATGCTGTCTTTCGGACATCTGCCGCTGCGCGCGGGAGGAAGCATCCAACGTCTGATTTTACATATTTCAGGAGGTTTTTCTTATGTTCAGTTTTATCTTCAGCCTTCTCATCGGTGCGCTGGCCGGTTCCATCGCAGGCCGCATCATGGGCAGTGAGACCAGCGCCCTGCGCAACATCGTGCTGGGCATCCTGGGCAGCTTTGTGGGCGGCATCCTCTTCGGCCTCGTGGGCCTGTCCGCTACCGGCCTCGTGGGTGAGATCATCGTCTCGGTCATCGGAGCCTGTGTCTGCATCTGGGCTGGCCGCAAGCTGTTCAAGTAAGCAGTCCATCTTGAAAATGCCACAGCTTTCAGGGGTGAAAGCTGTGGTTTTTTCGTTTCTGAGCGATGTCATTTTCTCTCAAACTATGCTATAATAGGGTTTGTGTTTGAAATTGGAAAGGAGCTTTTCTCATGGAAACTACGCATGAGTCGTCGAACCAGACTCTCTGCTCCGCACAGCCCGCCAAACCCTACGCTTTCAGCCGCAAGGTGTTCTGCGAAGGGATGCGGGACGGTGTGCCGATCGCGCTGGGGTATTTTGCGGTGTCGTTCTCGCTGGGCATCGCGGCCCGGACGGCGGGCTTTACACCTTTGCAGGGCTTCGTGGCCAGCCTGCTCAACAATGCTTCGGCGGGCGAATACGCCGCCTTTGCCCTCATTGCCAGCGGCGCGACCTATCTCGAGGTAGCCATCATCACCCTCATCGCCAACGCCCGCTATCTGCTGATGAGCTGTGCGCTGGCCCAGCGGTTCGCCCCCGGCACGCCGTTTTTCCACCGGCTTATCATCGGCTATGACGTCACTGACGAGCTGTTCGGCATCACCATCGCCCGGCCGGGCTACCTGAACCCCTTCTACACCTACGGCGCCATCGCGCTGGCCGCGCCGGCGTGGGCTTCGGGTACGGCGCTGGGCATCATCGCGGGCAATCTGCTGCCTCTGCGGGCCGTCAGCGCACTGAGCGTGGCGCTCTACGGCATGTTCCTCGCCATCATCATTCCTCCGGCCCGGAAAGATAAGATCGTGGCCGCGCTGGTGGCCATCAGCTTTGCGCTGAGCTTTGCCTGCACCTATCTGCCGGGCATCTCCGCCCTGTCGGACGGCACCCGCACCATCATCCTGACAGTGGCCATTTCCTGCGCAGGTGCGCTGTTATTCCCCGTCAAGACCCAGAGTGAGGAGGCCGAACAATGATTCGCAGCAACTGGCTTTACATCGCAGTGATGTTCGCCGTATCCTACACCATCCGCATCCTGCCGCTGACCCTCATCCGGAAGCCCATCAAAAACCAGTTCATCCAGTCGTTCTTGTACTATGTCCCTTACGTCACTCTGGCGGTCATGACCTTCCCGGCCATCGTCAACGCCACCCAGAGTCCGGCAGCTGGTGCGGTGGCGCTGGTGGTGGGCATTGCGGCGGCATGGTTCGGGGCCAGCCTGTTCCAGGTGTCGGTGGCCTGCTGCGCCGTCGTCTTCGTGCTGGAACTGTTCCTTGTTCACTGAGGTGACTGCCCTATGAAACGAGTTCTTGTGACCGGCGCAGGCGGCTTTGTGGGCGCGCGCATCCTCGATATGTGGCGGGGGCAGTTTGCGCTCTGCGCCTTCCCGTCCGACGCCCTGCGCACTGCCGATGAAAGTGCGGTGCTGCGCTTCATTTTGAAGGAGCACCCGGACGTCATCGTCCACACGGCGGCCCTCTCCAACACCCAGTACTGCCAGCAGGAGCCGGAGGACTCCTTCCGCGCCAACGTCCTGCTGCCCGAGTGGGTGGCGAAGGGAGCGGAGGAGGTGGGCGCAAAGCTGCTCTCCTTCAGCTCCGACCAGGTGTATGCGGGCGTGACGCAGCGGGGGGCGCTGGCGGAGACGCTGCCCCTCTCCCCTTCCAACGTCTACGGACAGCACAAGCTCGAGGCCGAGGCCCGGGTGCTGGCCCGCTGCCCGGGCGCTGTGGCGCTCCGCCTGCCCTGGATGTACGACCTCCCGGGCTATCATCTGCCCATCCGGGGCAACCTGCCGCTGAACATCCTGAAAGCGGCAAAGACCGGTGAAGTGCTGCGCTTTTCGCGCAATGACTACCGGGGCGTGGGCTATGTGCGGGAGGTCATCGAGAACCTCGTCCCTGCGATGGAGCTGCCCGGCGGCGTCTACAACTTCGGCAGCGAGTGCGACGGAGATATGGTCGAGACTGCGCGATGCTTCGCCAATTTACTGCAGGTGGATGTGAAGATCGAGGAATCCGATCTCACCCGCAACCTCGCAATGGATACCGGGAAGCTCCGGGCTCACGGCATCGAGTTCTCCTCGACGTGGGGCGCACTTCGGGTGTGTCTCGGAGATTACCGACTTGGATATTTGATGTAAAAAAGGGAAGGGGCTGCCCAAGGCAGCCCCTTCTCTTTTTATTATTTCCACAGATTTGCCGCGATCAGCTCCAGCACACTTCCCGCGATGCAGCGCGCCTTATCGGAGATGAGAAAGCAGTTTTCCAGTTCCTCCCGGCGGGGGTCCACGTCAGCCACCTTGAAGCCGGGCGTGACGGGGTAGCCGTCCCGCAGCAGACCGCGCAGGATGCCCGCAATGCGGGTCGTCACCGGAGTGCGGATGCCGTCCGGCGTTTCGATTTCCGCGATCGTTTCACCCGCCGACACAATATCTCCGATGGCACATACATTCCGGAAGATACCGGCCTTTTCTGCGTGGATGACACGCTCAGCACCATAGCCGCCGATGACTCCGGGGACGCCTGTGTTGGGGATGGCCGTACCCTCCCGGATGATACGGCCCAGACGGTGGCCGCGCTTGGTCTCCACCACGAGATCGACATCCACACCGGCGGTAAAGCCCGGGCCGAGTGCGATGGTCAGCGGAGCCATATCCCGCGTCGTTCCGAGATTTTTCTTTGCAAGGATGGCATCAACGAGCGCGGCAGGCCGCACCTGCGGGATGAGCTCCCCTTTCGGGTCCACCATCACCGGTACATCGCCGCGATGCCAGACCACAACGGCCTCATCCAGCGTTTTTACAAGGGCGGCGCGCATTCCCTCCACGACAGCCCCGCCCTCATACACGGCCTCACTTACCGAGACCTGGCGGCGGATGGCGGCAGGATGCTCTGCCTCGAGCACGAGCACCTTCAATCCCGCCGACCACAGCCGATGGATGGTGCCGGTGGCGAGGTCGCCGCCGCCGCGCACCAGGATGACGTCATCACGCTTCATTATTTTCTTCCTCCTTGAGCAGCTGCAGGAATACGTTCATCGAGCCGCCGCAGGCAGCCAGCGCCGCATCGTCCTCTTTTGCGCTGGCCGAATACTCTGCCAGCTGACAGGGCGCAGCCTCGCCTGCCTGCATTTTTGATGCAAGCTGCTGCACACGGTATTCCATAATGCCGCCGCCCACACTGCCCACGGACCTGCCGTCCGGCAGCACCAGCATCTTTGCGCCCACCTCCCGGGGGGTCGAACCGTGGCGGGAAACGATGGTCACAAGGACAGGAGCCTTCCCCTGTCCCGTGCAGGCATCCAGCGCATTCAGCAGCTCGGGCGGGAAGCCTTCCGTCTGCTGACGGCCATTTTTCACCTCAACGATCTCCGCGAGGATGGACAGTGCGATTTCCTGCGCTGTCTGCGCCTTGATGGCGAGGCCGATGGGGGCGTGGAGTTCTTCGGCCTTTTCCGGGGCAGTTCCGGCCTCGATGAGCTGGCGGCGGACAAGGGCCGACCGGCTTCGGCTGCCCAGCATACCAACGTAGGCAAATCGTTTCTTGTATATTTCGATAAGGCATTCCACGTCGAAGGAGTGGGCGCGGGTGGCGACAACAAAGCAGGTCTCCGCACTGCCCTCCACCTGGGTGAGATTTTCGGCATAAGGACCGCAGAGGACCTTTTCGGCCCCGGCACGGCGAAGGGCATCAGCGTACTCCGGCCGCTCCTCGAGACCGGTGACGGGCAGGCCCAGCATCACGGCCAGCCGGACGACGGACTCGGCCACATGGCCTCCGCCGCAGATGACGAGCCGGGGCGCGCCTCCGAATTTCTCGACAAAGATCCGCTTATTTTCCAGAGTCAGGATGCCGCTTGCACCACACCCGGCCAGCGCCGGGAGATTCCGGGCCAGCAGCCCCTCCGGTCTTGCGGGCCAGACGGGTACGCCTTCACAAAGAAGAAGCCGCTCTCCGCTTTCCGGCCCTTCCAGTACGGCGGCCAGCGCATGCTGCCCCTGTGTGCTGCGCAAAGCGTCCAAAAACTCACGAATCGACATAGAATTTCTCCATTATGGTTTATTGCTCCACCGGTGTGGCAGCATCGCAGCCCGCATCGTTCAGCTGAGACTGCCACGCCTGCCAGTCCTCGGGCAGCATCCGCCAGCCGAGGCCGCAGCCTGCCGTGATCTCACTGGGCAGCGGGATGAGCCGCCCCGGGATCCCCCGGGCGGCGCACTCTTTCTCCCAGCCCATCGCGCGGGCCGTAGAGGCAAACGAAAGAACGATGTATTGTCTTTTGCGGCGCATATCAGCCCTCCTCGGCCAGCTCACAGACCGCCTCGGCGGCTCTGAGCACCTCGGCCTCTGTGTTCTGGTGGGAGAAGCTGAACCGCACCATCCCCTGCTCCACGGTGCCGAGGGCTTTGTGGATGAGGGGCGCACAATGAGCGCCCGCCCGGACACAGATGCCGTAGTCCTCCCAGAGGATGTCGGCGGCACGGGCGGCGTCCTCATCCCCGAAGTTCAGGGAGACGATGGGCGCGCGGTCTGTTTCGTCGAAGCTGCCGTAAATTTTCACACCGGGAGCATGGACGATCTTCTCATAAAACAGACGTGTCAGAGCCATTTCTTTTTCATGCAGAGCTTCGACGCCCTGCGAAAGTATCCACTCCACGCCTGCCCCGAGGCCCGCGAGGCCGGGAACATTCAGCGTCCCCGCCTCCAGCGCTGTGGGCATCTGAGAGGGGTGTGTTTCATCGAAGCTGTGGATGCCGCTGCCACCCACCACAAGGGGGGCCATGGTCAGCCCGAGGCGGACATACAGCCCGCCGGTCCCCTGCGGACCCAGCAGTGCCTTGTGTCCGGTGAAACAGAGAACATCCACCCCCAGCGCCTGCACGTCGATGGGCCATGCGCCCGCAGTCTGGGCCGCGTCCACGACCAGCGTAAGACCGTGCTTTTTCGCAAAAGCGGAGACGAACGCAAGGTCCGTAAGATCGCCTGTGACGTTGGAAGCATGCGTCACCACGACAAGACGGGTATTGGGGCGGAGAAATTTTTCGAACTGCTCATACCGCAGCCGCCCGGTGTCGTCCACCTCCACAAAACTCACTTCTGCCCCCTGCTCCCGCAGGCGATAGAGCGGCCGCAGCACCGAGTTGTGCTCGCAGACCGTCGTGATAACATGGTCGCCGGGGCGGACGAGGCCGCAGAGCGCTGTGTTGAGCGCCTGAGTCACGTTGGCCGTGAAAGCAATGCAGTCCGGGCTTTCTGCATGGAGAAGTGTTGCAAGTGTCTCACGGGCATGGTAGACGATACGGGCCGCGTGAAGGGTCGGCTCATGCGCCCCGCGGCCCGGATTGCCCCCATGTTCCAGCGCATCCAACATGGCCCGGCCCACGCAGGACGGCTTTTGCAGGGTGGTGGCGGCGTTGTCGAGGTAGATCACGGCTTGACCACGTTCCCGGCGTTCAGCATCTTCTCGGCGATGACGTACATATTCGTCACGCCGCCCACGGCCAGCTTCTCGGTCAGGCCGTAGAAGTTCAGGCAGGTGCCGCAGGTGAGGATCTCGACGCCCTCAGCCTCCAGCGCCTTGAGGTCGTCCAGCATGGGCGAACCTTCGCAGGTGAGGTGCGCACCGCCGTTATAGAGGAGGATGGTTTTCGGCAGCTTGTCCTGCTGGGTCAGCGAGAAGACGAAAGCCTTCAGCAGGGTCTTGCCCAGCTCCTCAGCACCCTCGCCCATCTTGTCGGACGCGATGGCCACCACCGTATCGGTACGGGCGTCAGGGGCGCAGGCCGGAGCTTCCTCTTCTTCTGCCGCAGGCTCACCCACGGTGAACAGGACGCGGTATTCCCGCTCGGCCAGCTTTTCGGCTACAGACCGGCAGCCCTTCTGCCGGGCCATTTTGGTGAGGTTCTGGACGGCGATCTCGTTGTCCACGAGCACTTCGACCTCGCCTGCGCCATTCAGTTCAGCAATCGCTTTCTTTGCCTTTACTACAGGCAGCGGGCAGGCGTCCCCTCTGGCATCAACTTTCCGCATAGTTTTCCCTCTCTATCGTATGTTTTATTCAGGATAGGACACAACGATTTCGGCGTCCCGCTTCTCTGTGATTTCTCCCACGATTTGTGCGGGGAGGCCGGCTTTTTGCAGCTCGTCCCGGAGGCTTTCAGCCTCTTCCGGAGCCACGGCAAGCAGCAGTCCGCCCGAGGTCTGGGGGTCGAACAAAATTTCCTGCATGGCAAACGGCACATTTTCGAACCGGACGAAAGGCCCGGTGTGGTTGCGGTTGCGCTGACCGGCGGCGGTATAAAGGCAGTCGTCAGCGGCCTGCCACGCACCCGGCAGGACCGGCACAGCGCTGCCGTCGATGCGGCAGGACAGCCGCCCGCCCATCATCTCGTGGAGGTGGCCGAGAAAGCTGAACCCGGTCACATCCGTGGCCGCGTGAACATCATAGCTTCGGCTTATCTCGGCGGCAGACCTGTTCAGGGTCGTCATGGAGGCCACGGCGGCGTCCATGGCGCCGGGGGCAGCTTCGCCCACGCGGTTGGCCGTGCAGATGAGGCCCACCCCCAGCGCCTTGGTGAGGATGAGCTTGTCGCCGGGCTTTCCCGTATCATTGGCCGTGAGGCGGCGGGGGTCCACGAGACCAGTGACGGACAGGCCGTACTTCACGCCGGTGTCGGCGATGGAGTGGCCTCCCGCGAGGATGCCCCCCGCCTCGGCCACTTTTTCGGCGCCGCCGCGCAGGATCTCACCGAGGATGTTCAGATCCATGCTCTCGGGGAAGCAGACGAGGTTCAGTGCAGTCTTTACCTCGCCGCCCATGGCGTAAACGTCGCTGAGGGCGTTTGCCGCCGCGATCTGGCCGAAGGTGTAGGGGTCATCCACCATCGGCGGGAAGAAGTCCACCGTCTGCACCAGCGCGATGTCGTCGGTGATGCGGTAGACGGCCGCGTCGTCCCGGCTGTCGTAGCCCACGAGAAGGTCGGGGTCTTTCTCACCCCGGGGCAGCTTTTCCAGAATATGGCTCAGCACTCCCGCGCCGAGCTTGGCGGTACAGCCGCCGCCTGTGCAGAAGACGATTTTGTCCTCTTTTGCCATCAGGCTCTCTCCCCTTCCTCGAAGTGTGTCAAATATCCTGTCACATCGTAAGTTTCTTTCAGGATGGCAAGTGTCTGTTCCCCTGCCGCACGGCGGGCATCGTCGTCGGCCTGGCTGAGGACGGCGTAGAATTTCCGCGTGCCGACGCTTTTTCTCCCGCCCGCATCGTCTGCCAGCAGCTTTGCCAGCAGAGCGGGCGTCAGGGGCGTCTCGGGCGGCACGGCCAGCAGGGTGCAGGCCGCTTCGAGGCGGAAGCAGACATCTTGCAGTGGTTTTTCCACCGCCGACAGCCCGGCTGCCGCCAGCACGATGTCGCTTGACCGCAGGAGCATCGGCTCATGAGCAGCCGGGGCCTTGCAGGGATGGCGCTTCGCGCCGTCAGCCTCAAGCAAAACCGTGTCGGCCTCGGCCATCCAGTCGGCCAGATGGGGCGGCATGGTCAGCTTCCCGCCTTCGGCAGGCACCCCCGCCACGGCGTAGGTGCCTGCCTGCCAGAGGGCGTCCCGCGCCGCCTCATCGGGGGCGTAGTTCGCGCTCGGACGCCGGATGTGGGTCGTGGTGGAGACGAGCACCCGCTGTCCCTGCGCCGAATAACGGCGGGCCAGCGCATAGAGCAATGTTGTCTTTCCGCCGCCGCCCACCAGAGAAATAACGTGTCCAGTTTCTCCAAGGAATGGCAGAGCCTCGAGGCCGGTCATCCGACCGCATCCTCTTTTTCGGCCACTGCCATTGCGATTTTTTCGGGCGTGATGGGCAGCTCGTAGAAGCGGGTGCCGATGGCGTTGCAGATGGCGTCCGAGATGGCGGGAAGCGGCGTGTTGATGACCACTTCGCCGATGGATTTCGCACCAAACGGGCCGTTGGGCTCATAGCTGTTCTCGAACTCGACCCGGACCCTGCCCACGTCCACGCGGGTGGGGATCTTATACTGCATGAGCGAATTCTCCATAGGCCAGCCGCGCTGGTCGTAGGTGACGTTCTCGGTGAGGGTCATGCCGATGCCCTGCAGAATGCCGCCCTCGGCCTGCACCCGGGTGAGGTTCGGGTTGATGGGGGTGCCGCAGTCCACGCAGGCGTCAAATTCCAGCAGCTTTACTTCGCCGGTCTCGGTGTCCACCTCCACCTCGGCCGCGCCCACCATGTAGGGCGGAGGCGACAGGGGCGACATATGGGTCTCGGTGACTTCCAGCGGGATGTCGTGGCCGAACATGGAGGCCGTGGCAATATCACCCAGCGAGACAGATTCAGACGGGTCAGCCGATATAAATACCGTTTTACCGTCAAATTCCACGTCATTTTCGCTGCAATCCAGCAGCTGAGCGCCCAGCTTGCAGATCTGGCTCCGCAGCTTCAGCGCGCACTTCTCGACGGCTTTGCCGGTGATGTAGGTGGTGCTGGACGCGTAGGAGCCGGAGTCGTAGGGCGAGGTGTCAGTGTCCGCACCGAAGACCGTGATATCGTCGAGGTCACATTCCATCACCTCGGCAGCAATTTGGGCCAGCGTGGTGTCGCAGCCGGTACCCATATCAGCGGCACCGATGAGCAGGGTGTAGAAGCCCTCGTCGTTGACTTTCAGGGTCGCGCTGCCCACGTCCATGCCCGAGATGCCGGAGCCCTGCATCGCCATGCCCATGCCGACGGCACGGATCTTCCCGCTGCCCATGTCGCGGCGGGGGTACTTTTCGTCCCAGTTTATCATCTCGTGGACCTTTGCAAGGCAGCGGTCGAGGGTGCAGCTGGTGTTCACCGCGCCGTAGTAGGCGGGCATGACGTCACCCTCGTGGACGATGTTCATTTCTCGGATCTTGAAGGGGTCCATATGGAGCTTCGCGGCCAGCTCGTTGACGGCGGATTCCACCGCAAACAGGCCCTGAGTCGCGCCGTAGCCGCGGTATGCGCCCGCCGACATATGGTTGGTATAGACCACATCATAGGTAAAGCGGAAAGCCTCAGCGCTGCTATAGAGCGGGATGGATTTATGTCCCGAAAGTCCCACCGTCGTGGGGCCGTGCTCGCCATAAGCGCCGGTGTTGGAGAGGGTGTAGAGGTCGAGGCCCCGGATGCGGCCGTCCTTGTTGGCGCCGAGGCGAAGATGGATCTCCATCTCATGGCGGGGCGTGGAGGCGGTCTGGCTCTCCTCCCGGGTGAAGATGAGCTTCGAGGGCTTCCTGGTCTTCCAGGTCACGAAGGCCGGGTAGACCTCGCAGACAGCTGTCTGCTTCGCGCCGAAGCCGCCGCCGATGCGGGGCTTCGTCACACGAACCATGGACTTCGGGATGTGGAGCGCGTTTGCAATGATGCGGCGGGCGTGGAAGACGATCTGTGTCGAGCTCAGGACGTTCAGCCGGCCATAGAGGTCGATGCTGCAATAGGTGCGGAAGGTCTCCATCATGGCCTGCTGGCAGGCTTTGGTATGGTAGACATGGTCGATGACCACATCGCAGTCGGCCAGCACGGCGTCGATGTCGCCGCTGCCGCACTCGTCGTGGGCGCAGAGGTTGCGCTTGTTGTCGCCCCCCACAGGGCAGAGGCTCTCCCAGTTGTGTTCCGGATGGACGAGGATGGGGTTATCCTTTGCGGTGTGGTAGTCCAGCACAGGTTCCAGCACCTCATACTCGACCTTTATCATTTTCAGCGCCTTATCGACGCATTCATCGTCTTTGCCTGCCACGATGGCCACCACGTCGCCCACAAAGCGGACGTGGCGGTCGATGAGAAGGCGGTCATAGGGGCTGGCCTCGGGGTAAGTCTGACCGGCCTGGGTGTAACGGCGGGCATCCTGCGGCACGTCCTCCCAGGTGAAGATGGCCTCAATGCCCGGCACCTTCTTCGCCACAGCGGTGTTGATGCTCTTCACGATGGCGTTGGCGTGGGGAGAGCGCAGGAGCTTCACGATGAGGCAGTCGGCGGGGACGAGGTCGTCCATATAGACGGGCTGGCCCGTCACCAGCTGCATGGCATCCTTCTTGCGGAAGGGTTTGTTGACTGTGTTCATTCTGCCGCCTCCTTTTTCGCCTTTTTCCACGCGAGGAAGTTCTGGATGCCCCGCAGCTGACCCTCATAACCGGAGCAGCGGCAGAGATTGCCGGAAAGATACTCTTTTATTTCCTCGTCGGCAGGGTACTCCTTTTCCCGGAAGAGGGCGAGGGCGTTCATGATGAAGCCCGGGTTGCAGAAGCCGCACTGCTCTGCGCCCTGATCCGCGATGAAAGCCCCGAACTCGGCGGCTTCGTCCTGCAGACCCTCCAGCGTGGTCACTTTATGGCCATCCGCGCGGGCCGCGAGAACGGAGCAGGACAGCACCGGCTTGTCGTCGAGGAAGACCGTGCAGAGGCCGCAGTTGGACGTCTCACAGCCCCGCTTAACGCTCAGGCAGCCGTGGCTGCGCACGAAGTCGATGAGCAGAGTGTCGGGGGCCACGTCGGCGGTAAGCTTTTTATCGTTCAATGTAAGTGTTATCTGCATGGTGTCCTCCTCAGCCTTCCAGACGACAGACGGCGCGTTTCGTCAGCACGCCGGCCAGATGGCGGCGGTATTCGGCGCTACCGCGAAGATTGCTTTCGGTCTTGATGCCGGCCTTTACCTCGGCGGCAAAGCGGGCGGCAAATTCCTCGGCGGTCTCCCCCGCCTCAGGCGCGGCGGTGTAGAGCACAGCCTTGCCCGGACGCGCACCGATGGCGGTGCGGATGCTGCCGTCCGCCAATTTTGCGGCGGCGCAGGTCAGCACCGGGAAGTCCGTCTGGCTGTTGCGCACCGACTGGTAGACAAAGCGGGCGTTTTCCTTCGGCACGAGGACACCCACGAGGATGTCCCGGTCGTAGGGGCGCTGGGCGTACTCAGCAAGCGGCACGACGCCGCCCTTATAAAGCTCTACGGAAGCGTTCAACGCGAGGAACATGGTGAACACGTCGGAGAAACCGAAGCGGCTGTAAATGCTGCCGCCCACGGTGGCGAGGTTGCGCAGCTGGACGCCCACGATGTGGCGCACCGACTCCCGCACGGCACCGTCCGTATAGGTGGCGAGGCCGGGGTGCAGCTCGAGCTGGCGCAGCGTCACCATCGCTCCGATGGAAAAGCCATCGTCCGTCTCCTCGATGGTGTCGAGGCCGAGGCCCGACAGGTCGATGGCCGTGCCGACATTGATATTCTCCATCTTGAGCCATATCATGCCGCCGAGGAGACGGTTGGGGCGCTTCTGGTTGAGCCGCCAAGCCTCCTCGAGGCTTTCAGCCCGCTTGTATTCCCGAATGGTCATCATATGCAGTATCCTCTCTTTTTCCTGTGACCTTTTTCTTTTATTTTATCACAAAATCCGCTATAATACTATCGTCAGAAAGCATCAATTCGGCAACGAACGACAACGGAAATTTCGGGAGGTCTGCGGGATGGAGCACACGGAAAACACGGCGGTGGGCTGCGTCATCATGGCGTCGGGGCGGGCGGTGCGGTTCGGCTCCAATAAGCTGCTGGCCGACTTCGGCGGCGCGCCCCTCATCGTCCGGGCGCTGGACGCAGCAGAGACGCCCGCCCTCGCGGCCCGGGTGGTGGTGACCCGCTCGCCGGAAGTGGCTGAACTCGCTTGTAAGGCGGGCGTGAGAACCATCCTTCACAGCCTGCCGGGCCGGAACGACACGGTGCGGCTCGGCCTCGAAGCGCTGCTTTCGGAGCTGCCCGGCCTTGCGGGGTGCATCTTCCTGCCCGGGGATCAGCCGCTCTTGCGGAAAGAAAGCCTCGAGGCGATGGTGCGCGATCTCTCAGCGCTGGACGAAAAAGAACGGGCCATCCTCCGGCTGGGCTTTCGTGCCGAGGACGGCACGGAGCGGCTGGGAAGTCCCGTTCTGTTCGGAAGCAGTTATTTCGGCGCCCTGTGCTCCCTGCCCGAGGGCGAGGGCGGCGGCGTGGTCATCCGCCGGCATCCGGAGTCTGTGCGGGCGGTATATGCGGCACGGCAGGAAGAGCTGGAAGATGCAGATACCGCAGAAGAGCTGGAGCGGCTGCGAAAACTTTTGTAAATGCTTTCCCACAAAAAAGCCGCCCCGGCAGCAGCTGCAAGCTGCACGCCGGGGCGGCGTATTACAATGACTGGAGTACCCTTGCTCAGACTTCCGTGTTGAAGTAGCGCTTCAGCAGGCCCTCAAAGCCGCGGCCATGACGGGCCTCATCCTTTGCCATCTCGTGGACGGTGTCGTGGATAGCGTCGAGGTTCAGAGCCTTAGCCTTCTTGGCCAGGTCCATCTTGCCGGAGCAGGCGCCGCACTCGGCCTCTGCACGCATCATCAGGTTCTTCTTGGTGCTGTCGGTGACGACCTCGCCCAGCAGCTCGGCGAAACGGGAAGCATGGTCTGCCTCCTCGTAGGCATAGCGCTTGTAAGCCTCGGCGATCTCGGGGTAGCCCTCACGCTCGGCCACACGGGCCATTGCCAGATACATGCCGACCTCGCTGCACTCGCCCTCGAAGTTGGCGCGCAGACCATCGACGATCTCCTGAGGAACGCCCTCAGCCTTGCCGATGCCCACAACGTGCTCGGTGACGTAGGTGTTGCCGGTCTTCTCGACGAATGCGGAAGCGGGAGCCTTGCAGACGGGGCACTGCTCGGGGATGGTGCCTTCAGCGATGTAGCCACAGACGGTGCAAACGTACTTCTTCATAAGATTTATCCTCCATTTGGTTTGTTGTTTTTTAGGGGGTCTGCTCTGGTACAGCAGATCTTGTTCCTGACTCTATTATAGCCAATGATTCCTGGTTAGTCAAGACTGATTTTAAGAATTATTCTCATTTATTTTGAAGTCTCGCACCTTGCTTAAAGAACATTTCAAAAAGCTGTCACTTCTGCCGAAGAAGGGGCTTCCCTGTCGAGGTCAGACCTGCAGATTGCCGCTGGAAGGAGCACCGACACCATCGGCAGAGTCGAACTCGTAATCGTTGCCGGGGAGGACGGCGTTGAGCAGGATGCCCACGATAGCAGCGATGGCCAGACCGGACAGGTTGATGGACACACCGGCGACCGCGAAGGTCAGGCCGCCCACCGAGTTGAAGCCCAGAGCAGACACCAGAATGACAGCGGCGATGATGAGGTTGCGGCTGTTGGTGAAGTCCACCCGGTTCTCGACCACGTTGCGGACACCGATGGCGGAGATCATGCCGTAGAGCACGAAGCTGATACCGCCGATGATGCCGGTGGGAATGGTGTTGATGACGGCCTCAAACTTGGGGCTGAAGCTCAGGATGAGGGCCAGCACAGCGGCGATGCGGATGACGAGGGGGTCGTAAATTTTGCTCAGCGCGAGGACGCCGGTGTTCTCGCCGTAGGTGGTGTTGGCCGGGCCGCCCAGCAGACCGGCCAGAGTGGTGGCGAGGCCGTCGCCCATCAGGGTGCGGTTCAGGCCGGGGTCGTTGATGTAGTTGTGGCCGACGGTGGCGCTGATGGCGGCGATGTCACCGACATGCTCCATCATGGTAGCCAGAGCGATGGGGATGATGGTGAACAGGGCGCTGATGAACTCGGGGCTGCCGTCGATGGCAAAGAGGCCCATGGCTTCCTTGTGGAGAGGGATGCCGAACCATGCGGCGGAGGCAATGCGCTCAAAGTCCACGGCACCGGTCACAAGGGCCACTGCGTAGGAGACGAGAACGCCGATCAGGATGGGCAGGATCTTGACCATGCCCTTGCCCCAGATGTTGCAGACGATGACCGTACCCAGAGCCACAAAGGCCAGCAGCCAGTTTGCCTGACAGTTGCTGATGGCCGAGGGGGCGAGGATGAGGCCGATGGCGATGATGATGGGGCCTGTGACCACCGGCGGGAAGAAGCGCATGATGCGCCGGATGCCGAAGGTGGAGATGAGCAGGCTGACGGCCAGATAGACCAGACCCGAGAAGGCCACGCCTGCGCAGGCGTAGGGCAGCATCCGGGTGTTGGCGATGGTCAGATTGCCGTCGGCGTCGGCCAGCATGGGAGCCACGATGGAGAAGCCGCCCAGATAGGCAAAGGACGAGCCGAGGAAGGCCGGGACCTTGCCCTTGGTGATGAAGTGGAACAGCAGCGTACCCAGACCTGCGCAGAGCAGGGTGGTCGAAACGCTCAGACCGGTGAGCAGGGGGACCAGCACGGTGGCACCGAACATGGCGAACATGTGCTGGACGCCCAGGATCAGCATCCGCCCGGCACCCAGCTGGCGGGCGTCGTAAATGCCCTTGGAGTAATCAATATTCTGACTCATTATTTCCTCCTTCTATCTGCGGCCCAAAAAAAGAGGCACTGCCGCGGGAAAGCGGCAATGCCTCAAAAATCGGGACCAAATCGGAAACGGAAAATACAGCCGATGCGTGCAAAAGACGATTTCTTTTTCAGCATCCCGCTCTCCCCTTTCCTTTCATTCTTCGGCATAGTATAGCATAAAAGAAGGACGCTGACAACCTTTTTCCTGTATTTCGCGGCGATTTTCTGTCGGCGGAGGCTGTACGGCCTTGAAATATGCCGCATTCCGCACTATAATATAACCTATTGCCGCAGTTGGTCACTGGGCCGGCGGCATCCGAAACGACAGCAGTTGTACCACTTATTATAGAAGGACACTTATGATATATCTGGATTATTCGGCCAACACCCCCGCAGACTCCCGGGTGCTGGAGCGTTTTTGTGAGGTAGAGCGCAGCTGCCCCGGCAACGCGAACTCCCGCCATCAGGCAGGCCGGGACGCAAAACGGGTCATTGACCACGCCACTCAGAGCATCGCGGGGCTGCTGAGCGCACAGCCCGCCGAGGTCATCTACACCTCGGGAGCCAGCGAGGCCAACAACTTCGCCCTCAAGGGGCTGGCAAAGCTCTCCCGCCATCTGGGCAGGCACATCATCTCCACCCCGCTGGAACACTCCTCCGTCAGCGGCACCCTGACCGCTCTGCAGGAGCAGGGCTATGAAATCGACCTCGTGGACATCAGGCGGGACGGCACCATCGACCTCGAGCACCTGAAAGAGCTTCTCCGCCCCGACACCATCGCTGTGGCGGTGACGCTGGTGGACAGTGAGCTGGGCGTCGTGCAGCCGGTGAAAGAAATTTCGGAAATTTTGCAGGCATGGCCCAACTGCCACCTGCATGTAGACGCCACCCAGGCCGTGGGCAAGATCCCCGTCTCCTTCGAGGGCGTGGACACCATGAGCCTGACGGCCCACAAGTTCTACGGCCTGAACGGCATCGGCCTGCTGCTCAAGCGGCGGCGGCTGGCTCTCGAGCCTCTCATCCACGGCGGCGAAAGCACCACCATCTACCGCAGCGGCACCCCTACAGTAGCTCTGGCGGCTTCCCTCGAGACGGCTCTGAGCTCTGCGGTAAATGAGCTGCCGGAGCGTTCTGCCCGGGTGAAAGAGGCAAACCTGTATCTCCGCACCGCTCTGAGCAAGTACCCAAAGGTCCGCATCAACAGCCCGGAGAGTGCAATCCCCCACATCCTGAACCTGAGCGTTGAGAACGTCAAAGGCACCGTGTTCCAGCGGGAGCTGGACGCGGAGGGCGTCTGTGTCTCGGTCAAGTCGGCCTGCTCGTCGGACGGCCTGCCCTCCCGGGCGGTGTTCGCCGTCAGCCGCGACCGGAAGAACGCCCTCTCCTCGTGGCGCATCAGTCTGAGCCACCTGACCACGCAGGAGGAGCTGGACGGCTTTCTCCGCGCCTTTGACGCCTGCTGCACCCGGCTGACCCAGCTGTGAGAAAAAAGAAAGGACAGAGCCATGAAACGCGAAATGGAACCTTACCAGCTCATTGAGCGGAGCATCATCAAAAAATACCGCAAGGAGTTGTGGACCCCCTTCATCGTAGCGGTCAAGCGCTACGAGCTCATCAAGGCCGGTGACAAAATTGCCGTCTGCATCTCGGGTGGTAAAGACTCGATGCTGATGGCAAAGCTGATGCAGGAGCTTCAGCGCCACAGCGATGTGCCGTTTGAACTGGTCTTTCTGGTGATGGACCCCGGTTACAACGAGATAAACCGCCAGAAGATCGAGTCCAACGCCGAGCTGCTCCACATCCCTGTGACCATCTTCGAGAGCAACATCTTCTCTGTGGCCAACAACACCGACAAGAACCCCTGCTATCTCTGCGCCCGGATGCGCCGCGGCCACCTCTACAGCAAGGCCAAGGAGCTGGGCTGCAATAAAATCGCACTGGGCCACCACTTCAACGACGTCATCGAGACGACCGTTATGAGTATGTTCTACGGCTCCCAGCTGCAGGCCATGCCGCCCATGCTCCACAGCACCAGCTTCCCCGGCATGACCCTCATCCGCCCGATGTACTGCATCCGCGAGGAAGATATTCTGGCGTGGAAGCGCTACAATGAGCTGGAATTCATCCAGTGCGCCTGCCGCTTTACCGAAAACTGCACCATGTGCGACAACGGCGGCGGCGGCTCCAAGCGGCAGGAGACGAAAATTCTGCTCCGCCGCCTCAAGCGGGATAACCCCAACATCGAGAACAGCATCTTCCGCAGCATCCACGCAGTGGCGCTGGATACCATGCCCGGCTACAAGTCCGAGGGTGTGGAGCACAGCTTCCTCGAGCGGTTCCATGCGCAGGAGGAAGCGTTCAACGAAGAGTAATAAAACACCCCCTTGGACGAGTCATATACCAGCTGGCGGTATCGTTTCCTTCCCGTTTTATCGCAAGTCAAGAAAATAACGCAGCCTTCTCTGCCAGCACCCGGCCGACTTGTTTCTTGCCCTTTTTGACTTGCATCTTGACTTGCATTTCAAAAAAACTTTCCGGAAAATTAGGGCAATCAGCACCCACATTCCCCTCGAAACGCATTTTCACAGCCAAACAAAAATCCCCGAAAAGCTAGGCGCGAAGCCACTTTTCGGGGATTTTACTTTGGAGCTACTGATCCGATTCGAACGGACGACCTGCTCATTACGAGTGAGCTGCTCTACCGGCTGAGCCACAGTAGCACATTGCAATCTCTGCAACGTGTGATATTCTACCATAAAAGCCGGGAGCTGTCAAGATTGATTCGCAACTTTATCCCTCTGTGTTTGATCCGGCTCCTTTGCAAGGACGCGGCTCAGCTCACAGACCACAAAGCAGCAGCCGAGAAACACCAGCAGCGCACAGTCGGGCGGGAGGCGGCGCATCGTGGTCACGCGGCCGCACAGGCTGCTGAACGTCTCCTGCGCCCGCTGAGGAAGGAGAAGATAGAATACCAGCAGCGAAAGCGGCAGATGGAGCAGCCGGGCGCGGTAGAGCGGGCGGAGGGTCATCTCGGGCGGGCAGATGGTCCGCACCTGCATCAGAACAGAAAGCCCCTGCACGCTCAGCGCCGCGCAGCACAGCATACTGGCGAACCGGCCGCTTTTTGCAGCCAGGTCACAGCCGGAGCAGACCTCCAAAAGCATCGCGCAGAAAACGCCTGCACCGGAGGGCAGCACTTCCCCCGCTCCTGCGGCCAGCATCCGGAAAAACAGGACGAAGCCGCAGAGCTTGAGGTAGGTCTGGGACACCTGCGCGATGATGCCGTCCAGCCGGAGAGGCTGCGACGCGGTCGGGACAGCGGGGTGCGCCCTTGACCCAAGCGTCCCTCCCAGCTGCGCCAGAAGCGCGGCGGACAGATAGCCCGCCGCCACCTGTGCAAGGAACAGCAGGACGCCCAGCTCTGCACTGCCCAGCATGGACTGCCCGACGGCCAGTATCACAAAGGACGGGCCGGAACAGACACAGGCCGGAAGGAGCGCATCGGCCTCCCGCGCGGTGAGCTGCCCGGAGCGGACGGCCCCGGCGGCGGCACTTGCCGCGGGGGCAAAGCCGCCCAGAGACCCGATGAGCAGCACCCGCCCAGCCGCCGGAGCGCGGACCCCGATGAGCCTTGCCGCCGGGCAGAAGGGCAGCCCCAGCACATCCGCCGCCGGGCATTGGATGAGCAGCGTGGACACGATGAGGAACGGGAACAGCGAGAGCAGCAGCGGGCCGCCGCAGAGCGCCAGCCCCTCCCGCAGGGCCTGCGCACAGGCATCCGGCGCGGCAAACGGCAGCAGACCCGCGGCCAGCGCCATCAAAAAATACCCCACACCCCGGATTTTCTCTTTCTGAATCATACGCGCACCCTCCATTTCCATATATATGTGGTAATTGGCAGCGGTTTGCATGGCGGGAGGGAGCAGCGTGGGAAGGAAACGAGAGCAAACGCATTCCCTGCGCGGCTGGTTCCGGCGGATGTTCCGTCAGCCGCCCGGGGACTTCTACGGACGGGCTTCGGTCTACCTGAGCGGCAGAAGGATGGAGATCGAGCAGTTCCGGCGCATCCGCTCCTACGAAGAAGGCAAGCTCTGTCTCGAGCTGGGGTGCGGCACTCTGACGGTCTACGGCGACGATTTGAAGATAGAGACACTCTCCGCCCGGAGGCTCACCCTACGGGGGCAGATTCTGCGGACCGATTTTTCAAAGGAATAGGAGCTTTCTACCATGGAATGGACACAGCTCTGGGCAGGCGTCACCTTTGCGGCGCAGAACGGCGATGCCGAAGGTCTGCTGACTGCTGCGGCCGCAGGCGGGCTGCACCTCTCCGACATCGTTCCCCGGCCCGGCGGGTTCTCGGCCCGGTGCGCCGCATGGCATTATCGGAAGCTGGCCGCTCTGGCCCGCAGACGGCGGGTGCGGCTGCGCATCCAAAAACGGCAGGGTCTTTTCTTTTGCATCCGTCCCCTTCTCCGGCGGCGGGGGCTCTGGGCCGGATGCCTTGTCTTTCTCCCTCTGCTGCTCTGGCTGCAGGGCTTTGTCTGGTTCGTCGAACCGGTGGGCCTGACGCCCGGCCAGCAGGCGCGGGCCGCCGTCGTCCTGTGGGAGGCAGGGCTTTTCCCGGGAAATGCCGTCACACAGGAAAAGCTCACCGCCGGAGAATACGCCCTGCTCCAGAGCGGTGAGTTTTCCTGGGCCAGCCTCAACTTTATGAAGGGAAAGCTGGTGGCGGAGGCGGCTGCGGCGAAACCGGTGCCGGACATCGCGGCCGGGACGCTCCACGGCCTCCGGGCCAGGGTGTCCGGCACGGTCGTTCGCACCAACCTCGTCAGCGGGACGATGCTCGTCGTCCCCGGCCAGGCCGTAGAAGCCGGTCAGGGCCTCATCGGGACAGCCCGCGCCGAACGGGACGGAACGCTCATCTTTCAGCCTGCGGCAGGCAGCGTCCGGGCGCAGTTCGAGTGGGAAAACGAGCAGGATACTGCCCTGATGCTGCCCATTGAGCAGCTCACAGGGCAGCAGGCCGTGCATCGGACGCTCTTCTGGGACGGCCATGCTGTCGCTCTGCCCTCCCTTCATCCTGCTCCGGACAAGGCAGAGGCCGCAGCCGTCGTCCGGCACTACCAGTCAGAAGCCTTCGGGCTTCCCGTTCCTGTTTTTATCGAAGAAACGACATATTATTACAAAGCTTCCACCGATTTGGAGCGGACCGAAGAGCAGGCTCTGGCCCTTGCAAGGCTGCAAAGTAAACAAGCTTTACAGAAGAATTGGCCTGATTTTGAGCTTCTGGCCCGCAAAGAGGACGTCTCTGTCGAAGAAAACATCCTCCACTACCGGGTCGTCTACACCATCACCGCCGACATCTGCAAATGAAAACGCCGCACAGCCCCGAGCACCTCTGCCCCGGCCATGCGGCGATTTATGATGATGGATTTTTGTTACTTCTCTTCCGGGGTCGTCTCGGCCAGAAGCTCGTTCAGGTCGAACTCATACTTCGTGTGGCAGAAGTGGCAGACCACCTCACACTTCGGGTCTTCGTCCCGGAGCTTTACCAGCTCTTTTCGGCCAAGGCTGAGGAGCATTTCCTTCGTGCGCTCCTTGCTGCAGTCGCACTGATACTTCACCTCGCGGGTATCGAGGACCTGCGGGTCGAAGCCCGCCATTGCCAGCTCCATCATATCCTGCGGGGTCTTCCCCGCCCGAAGCAGCTCGGTGACGGAAGGCATGGCGGCGATGTTCTGCTCCAGACGGGTGATCTCGGCATCGGTCGCGCCCGGCAGGAGCTGCAGCAGATAGCCGCCGGCGCAGGCGATGGACAGGTCCTTGTCCACCAGAACGCCCAGCGCACAGACCGTGGGGATCTGCTCGCTGTAGGCGTAGTAGCTGGTGATGTCCTCGGCGATCTCACCGGACACCAGCGGCACCTGACCCACCGTCGGCTCCTTCTGGAGCTTGTTGTCCCGGATGACGGTCAGAACGCCGTCTTTGCCGACTGCGCCGCCCACGTCCAGATGGCCGTTCTCCTTTGCGGGAAGCTCCACCAGCGGGTGGTCGATGCAGCCCTTGACGCTGCCGTGTGCGTCGGTGCAGGCGATGACGACGCCGGCCGGGCCGCCGCCGGACACCCGCAGGGTGATGGAGTCGCCATCATCCTTGAGCATCGCGCCCATCAGGGAGACACCGGTGAGCAGACGGCCAAGGGCCGCGCTGCAGGTGGCGCTGGTGGTATGCAGCTTTTCTGCCGTGCGGACGATCTCGGTGGAGTCCACACCGCAGAACACGACACCGCCGTTTTCCGAAATGCCGCGGATAAGATTCGACATATTATTGTTCCTCCAGTTGGGTATACTGTTTGACTGCGCAGAAGAAATAGCGCTCGCTCTCGTCGGTCAGAGGGCCAAAGCTCTCGCCGTCGCAGACACTTTCCAGCGCAAAGCCGTGCTTTTCCAGAGCGGCGCGGATGGTGTCGAGGTCGTAGGTGTACTCGCAGAACTGCTCGTGGAAGTGCTCCCCCGTCTCGCGGTAGTCGATGTCCACGCGGATCTCCACCCGGCGGTCGGCGGCGCTGTAATGGTTGCGCCAGACGCAGGAGGCGTCCTCTTCTTCAAACGTAAAGACGTTTTCGCCCAGCACGTTCCGGTGCTTATAGGGCGTGTTCATATCGAACAGGAGCACACCGCCCTTTTCCATAAAGAAACCGGCGTTGGCGATGGCTTTGTCCAGGTCCGGGATGTGGTTGAAGGTGTCGAAGGTGGACACCGCACCCCGGATAGTGCCGTAGAGGTCCAGCTTGAGCAGGTCCTGCCGCAAAAGAAGCAGGCCGCCGGAAAGGCCCAGCTGCTCAGCCTTGTCCCGGACGACGCAGAGCATCTCCTCCGACTGGTCGATGCCGATCATATCGTAGCCCGCCTGGGTGAGCATCAGGGTCAGCTCCCCTGTCCCGCAGCCCAGGTCTGCGAGGATGCCGTCATGGATGCCGTGGGCTTCCAGCTCTTTTTTGATGTGGGCGTACAGGGCCTCGTAGTCGGCCTCGCCGTTGAACTCATCGTAAAAATAAGCAAATTCGTTGTAAGCCATTGCGTTACTCCGCGTCCTCTGCGTTTGCCTCGTACTCGGCGGCGACGGCTGCGTTCAGCACAGCCTGCAGCTCCGGGATGCCGCAGCCGCTCTCACCGCTGGTCAGCACCACCTTCTGGCAGCCGTAGGGCAGGCAGAGCGTTTCGAACTCCTCCTGCGTCTGGGCCAGCTGGCTCTTCTTGAGCTTGTCGGCCTTGGTCAGGGCCACGACGAAGGGGATGTTGTGGTAGTGGAGATACTGCAGCATCTGGATGTCGTCGGCGCTGGGGGCGTGACGGCAGTCGATGAGCTGGACCAGCAGGGTGTGGCGGCGCTGAGCCTCGAAGTAGCTGTTGATGAGGTCGTCCCAGCGCTCACGGTCGGCGTTGCTCACCTTGGCATAGCCGTAGCCGGGCAGGTCCACGAAGTAGCAGTCATCCACCGCGTAGAAGTTGATGGTAGCCGTCTTGCCCGGCGTGCTGGACACGCGGGCGAGATTCTTGCGGTTGCAGAGCTTATTGATGAGGCTGGATTTGCCCACGTTGGAGCGGCCGGAGAAGCTCAGCTCCGGGCGGTCGCTCTCGGGCAGCTGGCTGGAAATGCCGTAGCTTGCAATGAAATCCGCTTTGTTATAGTTCATAGCTTCGCTCCTTTCGTCTCAGCAGACCGCGCCCGGCTGCGGCTTTTCCGCCGTCTGCGGCAGGGCCGCAGCCTCAGCGGGCTTTACCTTCCTGGTGCGGGGGTGGCCCGCAGACACCGTCTTGGGCTTGAGGAGGGCTGCGGCGAGGACCTGCGACAGGCTCTGCATGGGCAGGAACTCGATGTTCTTCTTGACCTCGTCGTCCACCTCGTACAGATCGGACAGGTTGTCCTTCGGGATGAGGACGGTCTTCATCCCCTCGCGGTAAGCGGCCATGCTCTTCTCGCGGAGGCCGCCGATGGGCAGCACATTGCCGTGGAGGGTGATCTCGCCGGTCATGGCCACATCGCCCCGCACCGGGATGCCGGACAGGCAGGAGATGAGGGCCGTGGTCAGGGTGACGCCGGCAGAGGGGCCGTCCTTGGGGACTGCACCCTCCGGGGCGTGGATGTGCAGGTCGCACTTCTTGAGGCGCTCGGAGTCGATGCCGTACTCTGCGGCATGGACGCGGGCATAGGTGATGGCCAGCTGGGCGCTCTCCTTCATCACGTCGCCCAGAGAACCGGTGACGGTGATCTTGCCGCTGCCGTTGTCGATGACCTGCACCTCGATGGGCAGGGTCTCGCCGCCGATGCTGGTCCATGCCAGACCGTTGGCGATGCCGATGGCGTTGGTGCGGTTGAGGAACTCGGGCTTGACCATCCGGGGTCCCAGCAGCTTTTCGAGGCCGGTGCCGGTGACGGAGACATTCTCCGCCTCGCCGGAAGCGATCTTCCGGGCGCACTTGCGCAGGACGCTGGTGATGGTGCGCTCCAGATTGCGGACGCCGGCCTCGCGGGTGTAGCCGTCGATGATGCCGTAGAGGGCGCTCTGGGAGAAGGTGACCTTGCCGGTCAGGCCGCAGGCATCCAGCTGCTTGGGGACCAGATGCTTCCGGGCGATGTTGTACTTTTCCACCCGGGTGTAGCTGGGCAGCTCGATGACGTCCATGCGGTCGCGCAGCGGGCCGGGGATGGCGCTGAGGTCGTTGGCCGTGGTGATGAAGAGCACATGGCTCAGATCAAAGGGCATATCGATGAAATGGTCGTTGAAGGTGCTGTTCTGCTCGGGGTCGAGGGCTTCCAGCAGAGCGGCCGCCGGGTCGCCCCGGAAGTCGCCTGCCAGCTTGTCGATCTCGTCCAGAAGCATCAGGGGGTTCGAGCTCCTGGCAGAGATCATGGCGTTGATGATCTTGCCGGGCATCGCGCCGATGTAGGTGCGGCGGTGGCCGCGGATCTCGGCCTCATCCCGCACGCCGCCGAGGCTGATGCGGACATACTTGCGGTTCAGGCTCTCGGCGATGGAGCGGGCGATGCTGGTCTTGCCGACACCCGGAGGGCCGACGAGGCAGATGATCTGGCCCTTCACGTCGGGGGCCAGCTTGCGGACGGCCAGCACCTCGAGGATGCGGTCCTTGACCTTCTTCAGGCCGTAGTGGTCCCGGTCCAGCACCCGCTGGGCCTTGGCGATGTCCAGATCGTCCTCGGTGAAGGTGTTCCAGGGCAGGTCGAGGCAGGTGTCCAGATAGGTGCGGATGACCGTGCCCTCCTGATTGCTGCCCTGCATCTTGGAGAGGCGATCCACCTCTTTGAGAAGCTTCTTTTCCCGGTCCTCGTCCAGATGGAGGGCCGTGATCCTCCGGCGGTACTCCTCGGTCTCGGCGGTGGTATCGTCGTCCTCGCCCAGCTCCTCGCTGATCATGTGGAGCTGCTCGTGGAGGTAGTAGTCGCGCTGGTTCTTGTCCATCGCCTCGTCTACCTTCTGGGCGATCTCCTTATCGATCTCGAGCATCCGGCGCTCCCGGTGCATCTTCTCGATGAGCAGATGCAGACGGCCCATCAGGGTGCCTTCGTCCAGAATGGCCTGCTTATCCTCGAAGCGGAACAGGAGGTTGGCCGGGATGTACTCGGACAGGAAAGCGGCATCGGTGCTGGTGGTGATGGCAAACACCACGTCCTTGCCGATGTGGGGGTTCAGAGCCAGCAGGTCGTCAAAGCTCTTTTTGACGTTGCGGACGAGGACGTCCGCCTCCGGCAGCTCCTCGGGCTTTGCCATCTTCACCGGGGCCGGGCGGACGGTGGCCAGCAGGAAGCTGCCGTCGCCCTCCATCTCGGAGAGTCTGGCGCGGTATTTGCCTTCGACCAGGACGCGGACCAGGTCGTCCGACACCCGCATCACCTGCTTGACCTCGGCCACGACGCCGTAAGTATAGAGGTCGGCGGCCTTGGGGTCCTCGACCTTCATCTCTTTCTGTGCCACGAGGAAGACGTCAGAGTTGTTGCTGACGGCCCACTCCACGGCGGCGATGCTCTTCTCGCGGCCCACCTCGAAGTGGAGCAGATTGTTGGGGAAGACCACCAGCCCGCGCAGGGCGATGGCCGGAAGGTGGAGGACGCTCCGCTCCACCTTGACCGTAACTTTTTCAGACATAGTACAAAACCTCCCGGCCGTCCCTCGGATGCGAGTCATCCATAAGGGCGGCTTTTTTGTAGGGTCATATCAAATCTATCATTTTATTATAGCGAAAAATGTTTGCAGATGCAACCGCTCAGCGCTTTTCCCGGGTGCTGTAGCCCAGTCTGCCCAGTGCGGGCAGGATGGCCCGGAGGGTCAGGGAGGTGAGGGCGCCCATGACGAGGCCCAGCACCAGCATCACCGGCGCATAGTACAGCGACATGGCCGAGGACAGGATGACCCCCGCGCCAAGCAGCTGGCCGATGTTGTGGGACAGTGCGCCGCAGACCGACAGGATGAACCATGTGGGCCGGAACGGGAGCTTATAGTAGAGCACCCACATCACCAGCAGGGACAGCAGTCCGCCGCAGAGCGAGAGGAAGCCTGCCGTCCAGCCGGAGACGAGGAAGACGAACAGCGCCTTGAGCAGGTCGAGATAGAGCGCCTGCCGCGCCCCCATGAAGAACAGTGCATACATCACCACGATATTCGCAAGGCCCAGCTTCATGCCCGGCGCAAGGCCCTGGATGACCAGTGTGCCTTCGATGAAGGAAAGAGCCATCGCCAGCGCGAACAGCAGGCCGGAAAGCGCGATCTCCTGTGTTTTCTTCGGGTCATGGTTTCGGTTTGCCATCGGCTCTCCCCCTTTGCTGCATCGTTTATTCTTCGCCGCCGGCGGTCTGCTCGTACTGCTCCTGCTCCTCCACAGCGGCCTCCCATGCGGCGAAAAGCTCGTCCTGATGGAAGCGCAGGTCGCTGAGCTCGTCGCTCTTTTCCCGCAAAAGCTGGGGGTCGTTGTAGACCTCCGGCGAGTTTATCTCGTTTTCCAGCTCCACCTCGCGGGCGCCGCAGGCTTCCATCTCGTCCTCGCAGGCTTTGATCTTGGCGCGCAGCTCGGCCCGGCGGCGGCGCTGCTCTTTGCCGTAGCCCGCCTTGGCGGGTTCGCCGCTCTTCTCGGCCACGGGGGCGGGAGCGGCGCGGCCCATCAGGGCGTCATAGCTGGGGTAGATGACCGCCTTGCCGTCCTCGAGGTAGAGGATGGGGCAGGCCAGACTGTTCATCAGGTGGCGGTCATGGGTGACGAGGAGCAGCGTGCCGGTGTAGGCCATCAGCGCCTCGGTCAGGTTCTCGCGGGTGTAGATGTCCAGATGGTTGGTAGGCTCGTCCAGAAACAGCAGGTTCGGGCGCTCCAGCACGATCTCTGCAAAGCGCAGCCGGGCCAGCTCGCCGCCGGACAGGGCCTCGCAGGGCTTGAAGACCGTCTCGCCCCGGAAGCCCAGCTTTGCCAGATGGCTGCGGACCTCCAGCTCGGTCATCCGGGGGTACTTGTTCCAGATGACGTCGATGACGCGGCCCGCGCCGATGCGGTTTTGCTGCTGGGCGAAGATGCTGGGCCGTGCGCCGGTGCCGAGGCGGACCATGCCGCCGGAGGGGCGGCGCTTACCGTCCAGCACCTGCATCAGGGTGGATTTGCCTGCGCCGTTGGGGCCGGCGATGATGAGCCGCTGGCCGCGGCAGACCGTATAGGTGAAGGGCTCCAGCAGGGTGCGGCCGCCGATCTGAATGGTCAGGTTCTTGAGCAGCACCAGCTCGTTCCACGGCTCCACGTCGTATTCGAAGCGGAATTTGAGCTGGTTGGTCTCGTCCTGAGGGGCCTCGGTGATCTCCAGCTTTTCCAGCTGCCTGCGGCGGCTCTGGGCCATCTTGGTGGTGGAGGCCCGGACGAGGTTGCGGTCGATGTAGTCCTGTAATTTTTCGGCCAGCGCCACGTCGGCGTCGTGCTGCTTCTGGCGCAGGGCGTCGGCGGCTTCCTTCTGGGGCAGATAGGCCGAGAAGTTGCCCTTATAGGTGGTCATGGTCTGGAAGGAGACTTCCCAGATCCTGGTACAGACGTTGTCGAGGAAATAGCGGTCGTGGCTGACCACCAGAACGGCACCGGAGTAGCCCTTGAGGTAGTTTTCCAGCCACTCCATGGTGGCGAAGTCCAGATGGTTGGTGGGCTCGTCCAGAATGAGGACGTCCGGCTTCTCGAGGAGGAGCTTGGCCAGACGGAGACGGGTCAGCTCACCGCCGGAGAGGACACCCACATTCTTGCTCCAGGTATCCTGCGCAAAGCCCATGCCGGACAGCACCTTCTTGATGTTGACGTCCATGTTGTAGCCGTCGGCGGCGTCGATGATGTTCTGCAGTTCGTCGTGCGTTTCGAGAAGGGCGGCGTCGTCGGGAGAGGCCGCCATCTTCTTTTCCAAAATCTGCATCCGGGCCATGGCGTCCAGCACAGGGGCGAAGGAGGAGCGCATCTCCCCGTAAATATCCAGCGTGACATCGAGCTTTGCGTTCTGCTCCAGATAGCCCAGCGTCACGCCGTGGGTCACGCTGAACTCGCCGTCATAGTCGGTGTAGACGCCGGTCAGGATCTTGAGCAGGGTCGTCTTGCCTGCGCCGTTCTGGCCCACGATGCCGATGCGGTCTTCTTTTTCCACGCTGGCGCTCACGTCGTGCAGGACGACCTTCTCGCCAAAGCTCTTTCCGAGTTTTTCCAAATGAATCAGCATATCGTTCTTCCGTGTTCTTTTCCAGTAGGGTGGATGGGGAGATCCCCGCCGTTACAGCTGATGACGGCGGTGCTTGAGGCCGAGGTTCGCCAGCTCTTCCGGCTCCATCACCAGCGGGTAGAGCTCTTCCAGCGAGGCGATCTCGTAGGTGGGGCTCACCTTGCCCGGGTTCTCGGCGTGGCCGGGGTTGAACCAGCAGGTGTCGAGGCCCGCGTTCACGCCGCCCTGAATGTCGCTGGTGAGGCTGTCGCCCACCACCAGGACGTGCTCCCGGTTCTCCACGCCCAGAGCGCGGAGAGCATAGTCGAAGATGCGGCGGCTGGGCTTCTCGCTGTCCAGCTTCTCGGAGACGAAGACGTCCTCAAGGTAGGCCCCGATGCCGGATTCTGCCACCCGGCGGCTCTGCACCTTCTGGAAGCCGTTGGTCACGACGGCCAGCGTCGCCACCTCGGAAAGCTCCCCGAGGACGTCCGGCACATTGGGGGTCATCAGGTCGGGGTGGGAGGAGAGGTGGTCGAGGTAGCAGCGGTTCATCTCCGCGCTGTCACCGGCTGCGTCGATGGCCTTGAGGAAGCGGGTGAAGCGCTCCCCCATCAGCTTGTCGCGGCGTATCTGGCCCTTTTCCAGCTGACGCCAGAGCTCCGAGTTGATGTCCCGGTAGGTCTGCACCGTCCCGGCGTCCGGCTCGATGCCGTATTCCACCAGCGTCTCGGCCAGCGCCTTGTTCTCGGCGGCGTCAAAGTCCAGAAGCGTATTGTCTGCATCGAAGAGGATGCAATAATATTTTGCCATCTTTCTTTCCCTTCTCTATCATGTTTCGGGCCGCCTGCCGCCTTGAGCGGGCGCGGCTGCGGCGCGGTTTGAGAACAGCGAGAAGCCAGCCCCGCCCGGCAGAGCTGGCTTCTCGTATTTTTATCCTTCCAACGTCATTTCATAGGCTTCCTCGTCGGACTGGTCCGGCAGATTCCCGCTGCACTTACAGCGCGGCGTGCAGGCGCACGCTTTTGTGATGCACTTTGCCATCTGCTCCTCCGTCACGCCGTTCTCGACGTTTTCCCAATCCATGTCGTAGTAGTCCACGCTGCCGTCGGTCACATCTTCTGCGCCGGGCAGGCCGAGGACTTGCATTTCTTCACGGAGCATCCGCTCGCCTCCTCTCGGCTCAGCCTATGCGGCTTCGCAGAGGAAGGTGCGGGGCGTCATTCTGCCTTGCCTTCGGCTTCCTTGCTGGCGGAGGCTTCCGACTTGCTCTCGGCCTTCGACTCCGCTTTGGGCTCCGAAGCAGCTTCCGACTTGGACTCGGGTTTGCTTTCGGACTCCGGCTCTGCCTTGGAGCTGCCGGACGACGTACCGGACGATGCCGGCGACGAACCGCTGGTGCTGCTCGAAGAGCTGCCCGAGCTTGCAGAGGAAGACGAAGAGGATGTACTGCCGGAGGAACCGGCATGGGACGAGGACGAGCTGCTGGTGGAGGCGGACTCGCTGGTCACACCGCTGCCGATGGTGATGGTCAGGGTGTTGCTGCTCACCTTGCAGTCGTTGTAGGTGACGACGGCGTGGATCTTATAAGAAGCGTTGGCCATGGAGCTGTCCACCACCACGGTGATGCTGGACTTGCCGGCGGCCTGCGTGACCTCCTGACCGTTGGCGTACCAGCGCAGGTTCTCGGTCTTGGCGTACTTGCCGCTCAAGGCGGCCTTGAAGGTGTAGGAGCTGCCCACAGCGCCCTTGCCCTCGCTGGTGATCTGGACGGAGGCCGTGCCGAAGACTGCCGTGACATCCAGATTCTGCTTGAAGCCGGTGTCGGTGCGGGTCTTGCTGGTGAGGCCGTCGCTCCACTTGACGAAGACGTAGCCCTCCGCCGGGACAGCGGTCACGGTGATGGATCTATCGGGGTCGGTGACGGTGTAGGTCACAGAGCTGTTGCCGGTGTCATTGCCGACGCTTAGAGTGCCGCCGCCGTTCTTGTCCACACGGTAGCGGGCCTCGAACTTTTTGTTCTCGCCGCTGGTGCTCTCGCTGGAAGAGCTCTCCGAGCTGCCGGCGCTCTCGGCCTGACTCTCGCTGGAGCTGACAGCCTCCGAGCTGGGAGCGGCCACGGCGGAGCTGGGGTTGGAGACATACTCCATGGTGCGGGTGGGGATGTTGTTGGTGTCGGGGCGGCGGTCCTCGGTCTGCAAAGCATGGGTGCGGAGATAGTTCAGCACTGCCTTGAGGCCGGCGCTCTTGAGGTGGATGTCGCCGCTGGTGTAGTAGTCCGCGATGCCGTAGCCGTCGCTGCCCTTGAGGGCCTCGGCGGAGTTGAGGAAGCGGACGCCCAGCTGCTCACACATGCCCAGAAGGGCCATGTTGAAGTCGTCGATCTTGGCCTGGTCCATGTGGGGGTAGTTGGAGTGGTCAGCCGGGACCGGCGGCACCGTGTTGACGATGATGTCGGTGTAGGGGTAGCTCTGCTGGATGGCCTGGATGAGGGCCGTGTAGTGGGCGATGAAGTCCGGGACTTCCATCCCGGTGTCGTTGGTGCCGAAGGTCATGACCACACGGCGGGGCTTCATCATGGCTACCGCCTGAGGGATGGTGTAGTGGTTGGAGTCCTTCTTAAAGGTAACGATGCCCTCGCTGAGCGCGACCTGGGTGCCGATGCCCTCTTTGGCGCAGAACTGCTGCAGAGAGATGAGGCCGTTGTTGTAGAGGCGGACGGTATTGGAGTCGCCCAGAAAAAGGGTGTTGTTCAGATAGTCCGTGCCGGCGTCGGCGGTCTCCGTCAGCAGAGCGGCGGAGGTGTTGTCGATCTGGTAGTGGCCCGACAGGTCTTTGCCGGGGGTGGGGTCTGCCACGGACTCCGGGACGGAGGGGGCAGACTCCTCCTTTTTGAGGAGGGTGGTGGTGATGCCGAAGGTCAGCAGCACCGCCAGCACGCAGAGGACGCAGACCAGAACGGCCCGATGCTGCATGGGAGTCATGGATTCGTTTTGTTGTTGTCTTTTTTGACTCATAGCTTCAGTCCCTCTCGTTTCAGGAATGGAAAGGCTCGTCCACCGGGCGGAGAGCCCAGTCCGTCAGCTCTTTGCAGTCGGCGGCCATGAAGACCGGCGCAAAGGGGGCGACCTCTTCCCTTCCGCCGTAGCCGTAGAGCACAGCGGCGGCGTCCAGGCCGCAGTTCACAGCGCCCTGCATATCGTCCCGGCGGTCGCCCACCATCAGCACCCGCTTGCCCTGCATGACGGGCTGGGCGAGGACGTGGCGGATGACGTCGGTCTTGTTGTCGCGGCTCTCATCCATGGACGCGCCGCCCACGAAGGAGAAGTAAGGCGCAAGGCCCTGCTCCTCGAGGATGGGCCTCACAACGTCGGTGGGCTTGCAGGTGGCCGTGCAGAGGGTCAGGCCCGCAGCCTTGAGACGGCCCAGCATCTCCACCACGCCGGGGTAGACATCGCCCTCGTGGCAGCCCTTGGCGGCGTAGCTCACGCGGTAGCGCTTCATGGCCTCCTCGATTTTTGCAGGGTCGGAGAAATGCTCGCCGAAGCTCTTGCGGAGGGGCGGGCCGATGTAGCGGCCAAGGTCGCTCCGGGCGACGTCAACGCCCATGGAGCCGAAAACCTCTTCCAGTGTATTGAGAATGCCGGGGGCGGAATCGATGAGCGTACCGTCCACGTCAAACAGGATCGCATCGTAGTGCAGCAAGGTCAGGTTCCCCTTTCTCTTTGGATAAACATTATATAGTATAGCACAGATTTCGATATTCAGCAATTCCAACAAAACACTTTTCCGACTTTTATACATATTTTTAGGCAGCCCCGCCCCGGAAAGGAAAAACCGCCCACCCATTGCGGGCGGGCAGTCGCATTTTGACATCAGCTCTCGGTGGTGGTGCCGTTCCCCGTCGAGGGGTAGTAGAGGTTGTTGGCGATGAATTCCAGCTTCTCCTTCAGAACCAGCTCAAGGTTCGCCACGGCGTGGACCATGTTGGTGGCGGAGTCGTTGACCTCCAGCAGCTTGCACAGGTCCAGCTCCTCCATGCTGAGGGCGGCTTTCATCTTCTGGGTCTCGGCGCAGAGGATGTGGCTCAGGGCCGACTCCTGCAGAGCGATGCTCTCCATCAGGTCGATGACGGCCTGGTCGAGGGAAACTCTCGGCAGCGCGGGGCAGCCGCAGGAAACGCAGAGGGTGCAGTTGGTGGTATCAGTCATAAGAAGGACCTTCCTTTCTATAATAGGGATCGGGCGCAGTCCATCCTATGTGCCTCGCCGCCCGGATGTCACTCCGGCTTTGCGCTCTTGTGTACCTTCTCGATGGTGTCACGGTAGCCGCCGGAGCCGTACTGGATGCAGCGGTTGATGCGGCTGATGGTGGCGGTGCTGATCTCCACCGCCTTTACGATCTGGTCGTAGGTGCTGCCGCCGAGCAGGAGCTTGGCCGCTTCCAGACGCTGGGCCATATCGGAGATCTCCTTGACCGTGCAGAGGTCTTCGAAGAAGTTGTAGCACTCCTCCCTCGTCTCAAGACTCAGGATCGCGTCGAACAGTGCATCGGTGGTGGGGTTTCTTCTGGGGTTCTTGTCCGCCATAGCTGCCTCCTTCAGGGCAAAGTGCCGCGGGGTGCGGCAGGGGTCTTTCTATCACTCTGTAACTTTAGCACTTGAAAGTATAAAAGTCAAGTGTCCGGTCTTTCTTTCCGGGAGTTTAGCAGATTTCACCTGTGGAGGCATTCAGTTTTATTCATCTCACATCTGAACAAAAATCGCCTAAATTTTCTTAGTTTCTCCCCCGCAAAAATGGCACAGTCTCCTAACTTGCCCAAACGATATTGACAAATTATGAAATCGGGACTAAAGTATACACAATCATTCGGCAAATGCAATGAACAGGACATGACCTTTCGCATTCCCTGCGCTCAGAGAGCCGCCATTCCGGTGCAAGACGGCAGCACAGTGCGAGAGGCCCTCACCTGCGAGCAGCCTGTGCGAACCCGCTTGCGGCAGTAGTGCATGGCCGTTCAGCCCACGTTACAGGGCGGCGTATCGGCGGCAGGAACGCCTGTACGCGCAAGCGGCTGCTCCCGAACGCAGCAAACGAAGTGGTACCGCGGAGAACGACCGGTGCAGCTGCACCGTTTGGCCTTCGTCTTCGAGGAAGATGGGACACATTTTTGTGTCTTTATCTTTCATGAGGACGGAGGCTTTTTTCACCCCTCCGGGCCGTTTCGCCTGCCCTGCTTTTGGGCACAGCCGTCCTGCTTCGGCCATTGCCGGTGTGAAAGAAAGGAAAGAGGTATAAAGAAATGAATACGCTGGTCATCGTTTTGATCGCAGCCCTGTGTCTGTTCGGCGCTTATACGCTGTATGGCCGCTGGCTGGCCAACAAATGGGGCATCGACCCCACCGCCAAGACCCCCGCAGTCGTCCACGAGGATGGCCGCGACTATGTCCCCACCAACGGCTGGACCGTGTTTGCACACCAGTTCAGCTCCATCGCCGGTGCAGGCCCTGTCACCGGTGCCATCCAGGCTGCTGCCTTCGGCTGGCTGCCTGTCCTGCTGTGGGTGCTGCTGGGCGGCATCTTCTTCGGCGCTGTCACCGACTTCGGCGCTCTGTACGCTTCCGTCAAGAACGACGGCAAGAGCATGGGCATGCTCATCGAGAAGTACATCGGCAAGACCGGCCGCAAGCTGTTCCTGCTGTTCTGCTGGCTGTTCTGCGGCATCGTCATCGCGGCGTTTGCGGACATGGTGGCCGGTACCTTCAACGCCTTCGGCGCCGACGGCGCTCTGGCGGAGGCTGCCCAGACCAACGGCGCTGCCGGTATGGTCTCCATCATGTTCATGGTCTTTGCTGTCGTCTTCGGCCTCATCCAGAAGAAGTTCAGCTTCTCCGGCTGGAAGGAGAGCGTCATCAGCATCGTGTTCATCGTGCTGTCCTTCGTCATCGGCGCAAACCTGCCCCTCATTCTGGGCAAGGCTGCATGGAGCTACATCACCTTCGTCTACATCTTCTTTGCCGCAGTTCTGCCCATGTGGCTGCTGAAGCAGCCCCGTGACCACATGACCACCTTCATGTTCGTGGCCATGATCATCGGCGCCGCGGTCGGCCTGCTGGTGGCTCATCCCACCATGAACCTGCCCGTCTTCACCGGCTTCACCAACGAGAAGCTGGGTACCATGTTCCCCATCCTGTTCGTCACCGTGGCCTGCGGTGCTGTCTCCGGCTTCCACGGCCTCGTTTCCTCCGGCACCTCCTCCAAGACCGTCGAGAACGAGAAGGACATGCTGAAGGTCGGCTATGGCGCCATGATCCTCGAGAGCCTGCTGGCTGTTCTGGCTCTCTGCGTCGCCGGTGCTGCTGCCGCTGCTGACGGCACCCCCGCCGCCGGCACCCCCTTCCAGATCTTCAGCCGCGGCGTCGCCGGCTTCTTTGAGATGTTCGGTGTCCCCGCCTATGCCGCTACCGTCTTTATGACCATGTGCGTTTCCGCACTGGCTCTGACCAGTTTGGATGCCGTGGCCCGTATCGGCCGCATGAGCTTCCAGGAGCTGTTCAGCGTGGACGACATGGAGCACGCTGAGGGCTGGCGCAAGCTGCTCTGCAACGTCTACTTCTCCACCTTCATCACTCTGGTGTTCGGCTTCATCCTGACCAAGATCGGCTACGCCAACATCTGGCCCCTGTTCGGCTCTGCAAACCAGCTTCTGAGCGCTCTGGTCCTGTCTACCCTGTGCGTCTTCCTGAAGGTCACCGGCCGCAGCAACAGGATGCTCTTCCCCCCGCTGGTCATCATGCTCTGCGTCACCTTCACCGCTCTGGTGCAGCGTCTCATGGCGATGGTCAAGGCCATCAGCAATGCCGCTGCCGTCACCATCCCTGCCGGTGAGACCACCTGGGGCGCTGTGTTCATCGCCAACGGCCTGCAGCTCATCCTGGCTGTCCTGCTGATCGTTCTGGGCCTGAACATCGTGTTCCACTCCTTCTCCGCCTACAAGAAGGCAGAGCACAACAGCGAGGCCAGGGCCTGATCCATCGACCGCTGCTGACTGAATAAGCGCAAAACGCCGCTGACGGTTCGAAAGCCGTCGGCGGCGTTTTTGTTTGTATTGTGCTGTGCGCTGTCGCTTGCATCCTGCTGGCCGCGGCCCCAACAGCGACTCCCTGTTTCCGCCGCCAGTCGTCGCTGTTGCTCCTACCGAGGGGAGACCTTGGCATTTCGTAAAACTTTGCCTCTTCGCCAGAGGCTCCCCTACTAGGGGAGCTGTCTGCGAAGCAGACTGAGAGGTTGTACAAAGGACAGCCTGACCGTGGGGCTCTTGCTAGACTCAACCTCTCCGTCACGGCTGACGCCGTGCCACCTCCCCTACCGAGGGGAGGCTTTGGCATTTCGTGAAGCCTCGCCTCTTCGCCAGAGGCTCCCCTACTAGGGGAGCTGTCTGCGAAGCAGACTGAGAGGTTGTATGAAGGCAAAGCCTGCCCTCACGGTGCAGCCGTGACGGAGAGGCCATTCCATCGCCCGCCCTATTCATCCATCCTCAGTTTCCCTTACAAGCACCAACAAAAAGAGCCGCAGCGCCCTGTTACAGGTACTGCGGCTCTCGTTTACTTCAGCAGTAGAAGCTAAAATTACTTCACCATGCTTGCGACTTCAGCAGCGAAGTCGTCAGAACGCTTCTCCAGGCCCTCACCCTTGACGAAGTGGGTGAACTTGATGACCTTGATGTCGCCGCCCAGGTCCTTTGCGACCTTGGCAGTGTACTGACCGACGGTCAGGTCGCCGTCCTTGACGAACTCCTGATCGACCAGGCAGTTCTCCTTGAAGTACTTCTTGATCTTGCCCTCGATCATCTTCTGCTTGACAGCGTCGGGCTTGTTGGCGTTCTTGGGGTCGTTGGCCATCTGAGCGAGGAGGATCTCCTTCTCCTTGGCGACGACCTCAGCGGGGACAGCAGCCTCATCGACGTAGCTGGGGTTGGCAGCTGCGACCTGCATGGCAACATCCTTGCCGTATGCAGCGAACTCGTCCTTGGCCTCGATGCCGTTGGTGGTCTCGAAGTTGACCAGGATGCCGTGGGTGCCGCCGCCGTGGACGTATGCAGAGCAGACGCCCTCATAACGGACGAAACGGCGGACCTTGATGTTCTCCTTGATGACCAGGATGAGGTTCTTCAGAGCCTCATCGACGGTCTCGCCGCTCTCGGTCTTGCATGCCATCAGAGCCTCGACATCAGCGGGGTCCTGCTTCATGATGACCTTGGTGGCCTCCTTGACGAAGGCAACGAACTTGTCGTTCTTGGCGACGAAGTCGGTCTCGGCGTTGACCTCGATGACGACGCCCACCTTGCACGCGGGGCAGTAATCGGCGTAGACCATGCCCTCGGCAGCCACGCGGCTTGCCTTCTTGGCGGCGGTAGCCAGACCACGCTCACGCAGGATCTCGACAGCCTTCTCGAAGTTGCCGTCAGCCTCGGTCAGAGCCTTCTTGCACTCCATCATGCCGCAGTCGGTCTGCTTGCGCAGTTCCATAACGTCCTTTGCAGTAATAGCCATTTTGGTATTCTCCCTTACACAGTATTTGTTGGTTTGTGAGAATTTCGGGAAATCAGGCGTTTGCTGCGTCCTCAGCGGGAGCGGCCTCCTGGTTGCCCTGCTTGCCTTCCAGCACAGCGTCAGCCATAGCGCCAGCGATCAGCTTGACAGCGCGGATCGCGTCGTCGTTGCCGGGGATGACGTAGTCGATCTCGTCGGGGTTGCAGTTGGTATCAACGATCGCCACGATGGGGATGTTCAGCTTGCGGGCCTCAGCAACCGCGATGCGCTCCTTGTGGGGGTCAACGATGAACATGGCCTTGGGCAGGGTCTTCATGTTCTTGACGCCGCCGAGGTACTTGTCCAGCTTCTCCATCTCCAGCTCCAGCTTGGCCACTTCCTTCTTGGGCAGCAGCTCGAAGGTACCGTTGTCCTTCATGTTCTGCAGCTGAGCCATACGGTCGATGCGCTTGCGGATGGTGCGGAAGTTGGTCAGCATACCGCCCAGCCAGCGAGCGTTGACGTAGTGCATGCCGCAGCGCAGAGCCTCGTCACGGATGGACTCCTGAGCCTGCTTCTTGGTGCCGACGAACAGGATGTCGCCGCCCTCAGCTGCAACTTCCTTCACGTAGTTGTAAGCCTCGTCCAGCTTCTTGACGGTCTTCTGCAGGTCGATGATATAGATGCCGTTGCGCTCGGTGAAGATATACTTCGCCATCTTGGGGTTCCAGCGGCGGGTCTGGTGTCCAAAGTGAACGCCTGCCTCGAGAAGCTGCTTCATAGAAACGACTGCCATAGTAAAATTACCTCCAAAATTTGTTTTGCCTCCGCACACCGTGATCCACTGACATATCGGATGTCCGTGAACTGCCCTCAACTCATCAGAGCACAAAAGGGCATAGTGATGCGTGTGTAATGCTAAGTAATAATAGCACAAACCTCTGGCCGTTGCAAGGGGTTTTCGTGCTTTTTTCTAAAAAGAATCGTAGTTTTTCGTCAATCTGCGCCCTCGGACAGCTCCTCGAGCCCCATCCGGCTCAGGGCATAGCCCTTGCCGAACATGAGGTCGTACTGGAGCAGCCAGTGCTCATCGCTCCACTTCTGCTGCAGGGGGGTCAGCTCGTTCGAGGCAGTGCCGTCCTTCTCCAGAATGGTGCCGCGGGTGTTGGCCCGGTAGGCGGCCCGGAGCTGACGGCCAAGGAACTGGAAGTAGGCGGGCTGACGCAGGCCGAACAGCTCCATCATCACCGGCGAGATGTCGTAGGCGGCGATGGTGCCGAGGTCCACGGCGCGGTCGGAGTAGTTCGACCAGATGAGCAGGGTGGTCTGATGGAGGCGGGGGTCGGCGCTGGAGCCGCTGGCATAGCCGCTGCGGGTGTAGATGTCGTAATTGGAGTCGATGGGGTTGTAGTGGTCGCCCCAGAACACGAGGATGACCGGCTCGTCCACCTGCGAGAAGTAGTCCGTCAGCCTGCCCAGCATGGCGTCGGCGTCCCGGATGCCGGTGGCAAAGTCTTCCAGCGCACCCACGGTGCTGGCCTTGAGGCCCGCCGGGGCTTCGGTGACCTTCACCCGCTGGTCGTCGGGGTAGTTATCCTTATTATAATTGGTATGGTTCTGCATGGTGACGGCGTGGAGGAAGACGGGGGCGTCGGACCGGGCCTTCATGGTCTCGTACTGGCCGATGATCTGGTCTGCCATGGAGTCGTCGGTGACGAGGCCGGTGGTCCAGTAGTGGCGGCGCACCTTCTGGACGCCCTGCATCTTCTCGAGGCTGATGAAGTCGTCGAGGCCGAGGTTGGGGTAGGCCGTGTCGCGGCTCCAATATCTGGCCCAGAAGCAGTGGACCGCCGCCGTCTGATAGCCCCGGGTCTTGAGGTAGCTGGGCAGGGCGAACATGGGCCTCGTCACGTGCTGCTGGTAGGGCTTGCTGCCGCTGGGCAGATAGGACACCGAGTAGCCCGTCAGGGCCTCGAACTCCACGTCACAGGTGCCGCCGCCGAAGCTGGGGCTGTAGACCCGGCCATAGGCGCTGGTCTGCTGCAGAGCGTGGAGGTTGGCCGAGACGTCGGTGTCGAACTGGAAGCCGTACTGTTCCAGCTCCGAGACGTCCCAGTAGGACTCGTCCATCACGTAGAGGATGGTGGGCTGCTTCACCTGTTCGTCTGCCGGGGTCTGGGCGGCGTAGGAGCCGGGCCAGACCGGGCCGGTGGTGTACTTCTCCCCTGCCTCCACGTCGTCGAGGATGGCGTTGACGGCCTCCTCGGAGTAATCCTCGGGCTTGTCGATCTCCAGATTCGTCAGGTTGGTGAGGAAGCTGGTGATGACGCCGTAATAGCGGTAGTAGCGGTCCTGCATCCATGCGTCGGGCAGGATGCCCAGCGACTGGGTGACGGCAGGCTGCAAAAACACCCCGAAGATGAGGGCGCAGGCGGCCGCTGTGCTGGCCCCGAAGCCCGCCAGACGCTGCACCCAGGGCAGCTTCTGACGGCCCCGGTAGAGGAAGAAGGAGCCGACGGTCAGAGCCAGCACCACGACGCCGGAGACGACCATGCTCTTCTGGACGTGGATGCCCGCCGCAGAGGCCACGTCGGCCGCCTCGGACACCTGCATCAAATCCCACGGGAGGAAGGGCTCGCCCCGGAGCTGCAGGATGTAAAAGTCCACCGTGGCGGGCAGGCAGCCCAGCAGGGCCGACAGGAGGGTGGCCAGCGGGGCGAAGCGGGTGAGCCAGTCCACCGCCATCCAGACGAGGAAGAGCAGCCCCCACGCCAGCAGGTAGGCTTCTGGGTGGGGGAAGATGTACTGCACAAAGGTATCTCCGCTCAGGGCGCCGCGGGCGATGTACTCGGTGAGCAGCAGGAACAGAAGGGTGGCCGCAGGCGGAAACAGCAGCCGCGCCCCGTGCAGCCGGAGGGACGCAGCACTCGGATGGTGTGTCATAAAGAAGTTCCTTTCACTTCTGCGTTTTTCTTATTATTTGAGGCGGCAGACTCCGCCCCAGTCCTCTATTATAATCATCCCGCCTCCAAAATCCAGCCCTGACGGACAAAAAACGGGTGAAAATCTTTCATCCGTTCAGCCACTGATGCAATTTATCTAGCAGTCCCCCGCGGGAGGGCGGCGGGGCGGGGATGTCTGTCCGCACGAGGATGGCGTCCAGACCGATCCGCTCAATGTCGGCCCAGGGGATGGTCAGAGTCTCGTCCCGGCCCAGCAGCCCGAAGAGCCGGGGCCGCCCCAGCAGAAGCAGGCTCCCGATGCGGGCCGTGTCGGCGTCCAGCTCCACGTCGTCCACCCGGCCAAGGCAGGCCCCGTCCTTCAGCTGGACGACTTCCTTGCTGCACAGCTCCCGAAAGGTCATCTCCCCCGCCCCCTTACAGTCCCATCCTATGCCGGCGCGGGCCGGACCATGCAAAAGGACTGGAAAACACTGCCCCGGATGTGCTATACTGGGTGCAGTGAGACTCCAACTATTTTTAAGAGGTATCATCGATGTATAAAAATATCGTGTTCGACTTCGGCGGCGTCATGGTGGATTTCGACCCCCACAAGTACCTCATCGACCTGTTCGGGAACCGGGGGCTGGAAGAGGAGGTCTACGACCTGACCTTCGGCAGCAGAGAATGGCGGCTGCTGGACGCGGGCCGCATCACCCGCCGGGAGGCCAACGAGCGGATGCTCGAGCGGGCCAAGGCCGTGGGCCGGGGCTTCGAGGCGGAGGGCGTGCTGGACGACTGGATGAGCATGCTCCGCCCCCGCCGCCGGATGAAGACGCTGGTGGAGCAGCTCAAGCAGCGCGGCTACTGCGTCTACTACCTGAGCAACATCCCCGAGGACGTGCTGGACCTGCTGACGCACCGGGACTTCGAGGGCCTCTTCGACGGCGGCGTGGCCTCCTGCGAAGTGAAGGTCAACAAGCCCGACCCCCGCATCTATCAGGCCCTGCTGGACAAGTACCGTCTCCGGGCCGATGAGTCCATCTTCATCGACGACCGGGCCGAGAACCTCCTGCCCGCCAGCGCTCTGGGCTTCGGCATCTACGAGATGCACGGCGTCGGCACCCTGCTGCGCAGCCTGCCCACCTTCGGCGTCAGCCTCCACTGAAGTACAAACTGCAAAAGACCCCTGCCCGGCAAGGCCGTCGGGCAGAGGTCTTTTATTTTGCAGAACTTACTTCTTCTCGTAGCTCTGGCAGTAGTGCGGGATGTCCACCTGCTGAGAAGAGCAGGTGCAGCGCTCCGTCACCGTGATCTCGGGCAGGTCACACTTGCTGCTCCCCACGTTGTGGCGGCACTCGCAGACATCACAGCGGACACCTGTGTTTTCCATTCATTCATCACCTCTTTGTCCCTAGGTTGCCCCAAGGACGCGGGATGATGCAGGATGGGCCGGTGTTATTTTTTACCAGTTGGCCAGATCAGCGCCCAGCTTGCGGCAGGCAGCCTGAGCGTCGTCGTCGGGGGTCTCGTTGCAGATGAGGCCCTCGTCGCTGAACAGCTGTGCGCCGTCCTCCTTGACACGCTCGCACCAGTCGCGCATCCACTGGCCGTCGCCCCAGCCGTAGGAGCCGAACAGGGCCACCTTCTTGCCGTTCAGAGAGCCCTCGAGGCCCGCGAACATCGGCTCGAACTCGCTCTCCTCCAGCTGCTCAGCGCCCATGGCGGGGCAGCCGAAGGCCACCACGTCATACTCGCCCAGCTTTGCTGCGTCCATCTCGGCGCAGGGGACGATGGTGGCGGCAGCGCCTGCACCCTCTGCGATGCAGTTTGCCATGGTCTCGGTGTTGCCGGTGGCGCTCCAGAATACGATTGCTACTTTGCTCATAATATTCAGCCTCACTTTTGATTTATTGGGTTAGGTGCTTCTAACTTTTTGCTCCATAAAAATGCGTCGGAAGCAGGCTCAGACGCATCTCTTCAGTTAGATTTCTCTAACTGTCCATAGGATACCACAGCGCCGCCCCTTTGTCAAGCGGTCACAGAGGCTAACTTTTCCAGAAGCTTTACCCCCCTCTCACCAGCCGGAACGCCACCGTCAGCACCCCCAGGATGACCGGCTGATGGAGCAGATAGAGCACCAGCGAGTGACGGCCCATCCAGCCCAGCGGCGGGCAGACCGACCGGCGCAGCGGCGCGAGGCGTTCGCGGCCCAGGAGGTGGTGGAGGAAGTACCCCGCCCAGAACAGAAACAGCCAGGGCAGCAGCGGGAAATAGTCGGTGGAGAAAAAGCTCTTGGGCATGAAGCCGAAGTAGGCCGTGGTGTAGCCGGCGTAGAGGGCCTGCGGCAGGGCCAGACGGCGGCCCGGCAGGTTCCAGAAGCCGTTCATCGTGGGGTAGGTCCCCCAGAACAGGAGGGCGCTGAGGGCCACGCCCACGGCGGGCGGGACGCGGCGGAGCAGCGGGTCCAGCGCGGCGGTGAGGAGCATGGCCGAGCCCAGCAGGGTCAGCACCCCGAACCACACCACGTCCTCGGGCAGGAAGAGGAGGGTGACGGCTGTGACCAGCGCCCCCGCCCCGAAGACGACGGCTCCCCGCCGGAACGGATGATGCCCCAGCGGCAGGCAGAAGCCCGAGAGCAGGATAAAGACCCAGCAGATGCTCTGCTGCCACACAAAGCCCGGGCGTCCGGTGTACCACTTCTGGGCCACGCCGAAGAGGAACACCACGTCCCACATCCCGTGGTAGAGCATCATGCTGATGAGGTCGAGTCCCCGCAGCTCGTCCAGAAGACGATAGCGGGCGGCAGTTTGCGGTTCCATAGAGTCCTCCTTCCCTCTTGTAAGACTGGGAATATCATAGCACAAAAAGACCTCCCTGCAAAGACAGGGAGGCCGCAGCGCTCCAGCGCTTACTTCTCGTCGCGGGGCAGCAGGCAGTTGAGCAGGATGGCCACGAAGGCAGCCGGCACGATGCCGCTCTCGCCGCAGATGAGCTGGACGAACTGGGGGGTGTTGACAAGGATGCTGGCGTTTGCGCCCATGCCGTAGCCCACGCCCAGCGCCACAGAGACGATGGTCAGGGTGCGGGGCGTCATCTTCTCCTTGGTGATGAGCTGGATGCCCGACACCACGATGGAGGAGAACATCATGACGGCAGCGCCGCCCAGAACGGCCTGGGGCATGATGGAGATGAGTGCGCCCAGCTTGGGGATGAGGCCGCAGAGCATCAGGAAGACGGCGCCGGTGGCCAGTGCGCCCCGGTTGACCACCTTGGTCATGGCCACGAGGCCCACGTTCTGGCTGAAGGAGGTGTTGGGCAGGACGCCGAAGCAGGCGGCGACGGTGGAGCCGAGGCCGTCGCAGATGATGCCGCCGCTCAGCTCCTTATCGGTGGCCTCGCGGCCCATGCCGCCCTCCATGACGCCGGAGATGTCGCCCACCGTCTCCACGGCGGTGACGATGAACATGATCATGACGGGCAGGATGGCGCGGAGGTCGAAGACGATCTTGACCGGCACCAGCTTGGGGATGGCGAACCAGCTGGCCTCAGCGACCTTGTTCCAGTTCAGCACCCATGCCTTGGTGAACTCCACGCCGTCAGCGGTGACGCCGGTGGTGGGCAGGACAAAGCCCATGACGATGGCTGCCAGATAGCCCGCGACGATGCCCACGAGGATGGAGGAGGAGCTGAGGAAGCCCTTGGTCCAGTGCTTGAAGAGGAGGATGACCACCAGCACGAAGACGGCCAGCAGCAGGTTCTCCACCGAGCCGAAGTCCTTGGCCGCGTTGCCGCCGCCGAAGGAGTTGACGCCCACGGAGATGAGGGACAGGCCGATGGACAGCACGACCGTGCCGGTGACCACCGGCGGGAACAGCCTGCGCAGGGGCTTCAGAAAGACGCCCAGCACGCTCTCGAACAGGCCGCCCAGAATGGATGCGCCCATCATGGCGCCGTAGGCCGTGACCCCGCCGCCCATGGTGGCAGCCACGCTGTTGAACACGCCCAGAAAGCCCGAGCTGGTACCCATGATGATGGGCACCTTGCCGCCCACAGGGCCGAGGCCGTACAGCTGCACCAGCGTGACGATGCCCGCCACGAACATGGCGTTCTGCAGCAGGCTCACCTGCAGGTCTGCGAACTCACCGCCCACGAGGCCGCAGGCGCTGGTGATGATGAGCAGCGGGGTGAGGTTGCCCACGAACATGGCGAACACGTGCTGCAAGCCCAGCGGGACCGCGTGGCGCAGCGGCATTTTCGCCTCAAACTCGTATGCCGAATTTTCCAGTTCAGCGCTTTTTATCATACTCCTGGCTCCTTTACTTCACTTCAGGTTTTTGTAACAAGCATAGAAAATTATAGCAGACCGGAACCGGGAACGGTAGGGCTTTTTCGGGTTTTTGTTCATATTTTCGTCATAAGTCGTACTTCTGCGCCCTCCGCGAGCCAAAGCCTCTCCCCTTTGGGAGCAACGGCGACGACCGCCGCCAGTGGCGGAAACAGGGAGGAGCTGTTGGGGCCGCGGCCAGCAGGATGCGAGCGGCAGCGAAGCAGACGCTGGGAGCCGCAACCCGGGCAGTGGCATCGCGCAGCGATGACGGAGAGGGCAAGCCCGTCTCCCGGGAGCCGCCATGCAGCGATAAGCTGTCTCTTTGGCAGAGCGATGCTATCGCTGCGCCTGCGATTCTTCGTCAGCGGCCTTGCCCTCTCAGTCACCTTCGGTGACAGCTCTCCCAGAGGGAGAGCCACTGGCGTGCCGGTCAGGCCCACGCGGGACGAGCAAAGCACGATGTCTCGGGAACGGTAGTGCTCCGCTGTCTAGGCCAGCGGCAGCTTGACAAGGTGCGCTTGTCCAGAAGATGCTGCCCTCTGTAGCAAGGCCCGCCCTTTTGCGCCATATCGGGCCTCAGGCGTCCAGTAGAAAGTGGCCCGGCCTGCCAATGGCTCCCCCTTTGGGGGAGCTGGCGGGCGTAAGCCCGACTGAGAGGGCAAGGCCGCTGCCAAACAGCTCTGCACTGCGATAGTATCGCTCCGACAAAGAGCCTGCCTATCGCTACGCAGAGGCTCTTTCCTGCCAGGCTTGCCCTCTCCGTCACCTTCGGTGACACCTCTCCCAAAGGGAGAGGCCTTGGCAGTCCCCGCAAAGTGAACGGTTTCGCCAGAGGCTCCCCTACTAGGGGAGCCGTCTGCGAAGCAGACTGAGAGGTTGTACTAAGACAGAGCCTTCCCTTTGCAGGAAAGTCCGGCTCGCCGCATCGCTTCCTCTATCTTTTTGCCGAAGTTTATGGTATACTTGTTTTGCGGCCTTGCCCGCCCATTGACACCTGATCAACAGGACGGTATGGGGGGGAAAAAACCTGCTGCTGTTGCAGAAGAACTTGTTTTTTCAAACTCTATGCCGACAAGCTGGAAAAACGGCGCTTTCCCCAGAATGTCCAGCCGCAAAAAAATTGCGGACTACTTTGGCATTACCGTTGAAGAGCTTATGGGCACAAAAAAAGAGCCCGCCGGGATGGGCGAGCTCGACAAACAGATGCAGGAAATTGTGGAGTTGCTTTTTGTTGTATCTATAATTTTATGTTACAACAGCTATAAGCTGAAATCCAGAGGAAAGAGGAACATCGAATGAAAATTACAGAAAAATGCAACGTTCTTGTGGCAAGCGCAATTGTGGCTGCGCTGATTTCGGGTACAGCGTTGCCTGCGCTGGCCGCCAGCCCCGCCGGGGACGTTCCCTTTGCGGTGCTCGCGCAGCAGAATAGTGCTGTGACCCCGGAGCAGGCAGAAGCGCTGATCAGCCAGATCGGTACTGTCACGCGCAGCAGACGCGCGGCAATCGTGGCCGCTCTGGATGCCTATAACCAGTTGGATGATGCAGGAAAAGCTGCTGTCACCAATTTTGGTGTGCTGGCAGAAGCACAGCAGATTCTTGGTATTCAGGATGCACTCGCAAAGTGCAATGTCAACTACGATGCAGTAGAAGACTGCTGGGCGATTACAACCCCGCATGATGACAGCATCGATAAGCGCAAGACGTGTGGCATTGGCCCCAACCTTTATATCTGGGACAAGGGGAACACGATCGTTTTCTGGGAAGATTTTACTTACATGGGCTCTTCCGAGCTGGATATCGATGACATCATTCTGCGCGGTGGAGATTATAAGTACACTTACATTTGCGATTATGATAACTCCGGTTATGGATACGACAAAGAGCTTGGTAAATGGTTTGCATGGGCCACCTTTGAAATGGAAGACAGTGAAGTCGAATGGTTGCGAAACCTTTTGAGTGCCGATACCGTTATCATGCGTTTCGAGGGAACGGATTATAGCAAGTTTGATTACACATGGACGAGGCAGGACCGGCAGGCAATCACCGATATTCTTGACCTCTATAATCTTCTGAAAGCAGTTACACCGGAAGTGCGTGAAAAAGCACTGCGTAACTAATACGTTCGGCCTGGGGAATAGAAGCTTGGAAGATTTTTATGCGATCAAAGAAAAAGCATATTGCATTGAGCGTGGCTATTTGCGTAGGTGCTACCGGTTGTAAATCGGAAGAAGTCAAGAACACGGTGGCGTTTTCATCAGAAAGCAGGATACCGCCGGAAGAAAAAGTCTCTTCATGCCAGTGAACAGGAGCGTTCCCGATGTGGCGTAAAAGGGCGGGCCTTGCTGCAGAGGGCAGGCTTCCCTTTGTACAACCTCTCAGTCTCACTTCGTTCGACAGCTCCCCTAGTAGGGGAGCCTCTGGCGAAACCGTTCACTTTGCGGGGACTGCCAAAGCCTCCCCTACAAGGGGAGGTGGCATCGCGTCAGCGATGACGGAGAGGTTGTACAGATGGTTCACGGGCCGTAAGCACTAAATAAAGAAGACCCCCTTTTGGAGCTGGCACTCCAGGAGGGGGTTTTCTTTCGCTTTGGTGAGAGCAATGAACTACATTGCTTCTATCTTTTGTACTTTTATTATATGCCATTCCCCGCAAAAGTCAAGCGTTGTGCAGAAAGTTTACAAGCCTGCCCTCTGTAGCAGCGCCCGCCCTTTTGCGCCATATTCGAGCCTCGGGCAGGCAGTAGGAAGTGGCCCGGCCTGCCAAGGGCTCCCCCTTTGGGGGAGCTGGCGGGCGCAAGCCCGACTGAGAGGGCAAGGATGCTGCCAAACAGCTCTGCGCAGCGATCGTATCGCTCCGACAACGAGCCTGCCTATCGCTGCGCGGCGGCTCTCGGGAGACAGGCTTGCCCTCTCCGTCACGCCTGTGGCGTGCCACCTCTCCCAAAGGGAGAGGCTTTGGCGTACCGGAAAGCGCAAAAAGCCCCCTTGGAGGTAGCGACTCCGAGGGGGTTTTTCCTTTTTGGGGTGACAATTTTGACCCTTGACATTCCTGACTTTAGTATATCCGATTTCCCGCAAAAGTCAAGCGCTGTGCAGAAAGTTTACAGTCACTCTTCCCTTGGCATTTATTGTATCTTTTTGTCGAAGTTTATGATATAATGAGTCTGCGGCTCGTCCCGCCCAATCTACCAAGGATGGGAGAAGGGGGGTGTCGCCTTATGGCGTATATTTTTACATTTGTACTGTCCGTCGCAGCGAATGTAGCGTCCTACTACATCTGCAAGTGGCTTGACGGATGGCTGAAGGGCCGTAAGCACTAAAAAGGACCCCCTTTCGGAGATAGCAGCTCCGGGAGGGGGTCTTTCCTTTGGGTGTGCCGATGGCGTATTTGCTTTTACATTTGCTATTTTTATTATATGCCATTCCCCGCAAAAGTCAAGCGCTGTGCAGAAAGTTTACAAGCGCCCTCTCAGTCACCTTCGGTGACAGCTCCCCCAAAGGGGGAGCCTCTGGCGTGTCGGTGGGGTTTCATGCTGGACAAGCAAAGCACGATGTCTCGGGAACGGTAGTGCTCCGCTGTCTAGGGCAGCGGCAGCGTGACAAGGTGCGCTTGTTCAGAAGCCGCTGCCCTCTGTAGCAGCGCCCGCCCTTTTGCGCCATATCGGGCCTCAGGCGTCCAGTAGGAAGTGGCCCGGCCTGCCAAGGCCTCTCCCTCTGGGAGAGGTGTCGCCATAGGCGACGGAGAGGGCTCACACCCCCGGCACAAGGAGTCTGCGCGCCTCGTCGAGGCGGGCGGTGCCGTCGGGGAGGTCGTTGGCGGCCAGCATCTGGCCGGGCGAGACGTGGTAGCGCCGGGCGATGGCGAACAGCTCCTCCCCCGGCTGGGCGTAGCAGATGCGGAGCGACACCTCCGGGTCAGCGGGGGCGAGGGGGTCGCCCAGCTCCACCGCCCCTACGAGAGAGGCCGTCTGCCGCGCCAGCACTGCGCCCTCGGCCCGGACGGTGAGGGACACATCCAGCGCGCCGCCTGCGCTGGCGCATTGCAGGTCCTGAACGCTCAGCCAGCACTCGGGGTAGGCGTCGGCATCCTCGGGCAGGTCGGCGGGGAGAGGCAGGGCGTAGTCCAGCGCCTTTTCGTAGCACTCCATCTCCCCGAGGGTGTTTTCCGCAAAGGCCGACACCACGGCCCGGGCCGTCAGGACGGCTCTCCCCTCCTGCCGCCCATCTCGAATAAGGCTCACCGGCCCGAAGGACGCAAAGCAGGCCAAAATATGCGCTCCGGCGTCGGGCAGAGGGCCGGAGCCCCGCAGCACCGTCGTCTCGTCCAGCGCGCAGAGCAGCGACTCGGTGGCGAGGGTCTGAGGCGTGAGGGTCGTCTCGAAGCGGGTAGAGAAGGCATCGGCCACGCATTGGAGCTGGTAGGGACGCCAGCCGCTCAGCCGCAGCATCGCCGTGGCCGTGAGGGTGGTGGAGGCCGCGCCGTCCTCGGTGGTCTCCCCTTCCGCCGCCGCAAAGCCCACCGGCTCCAGCACACAGAGGCAGCGGCAGTCCTCGCTGAGGCCGTCTGCATCCAGGATCTGGTTGAAGGGCAGGTCGGCGGTCTGGCTGCGGAGGGCGGCGTCCCCCTCGGCCCGCCATCCGCAGAGGACGTGCAAGACCCCCTTCGCCACGGCCTTGCCCTGCATCCGCTTCAGCTCCCGCACCTCGGCGGTGCCGGTGATGTCGAGGATGGCGGCGGGGGGCTTCGGGAAGGTCAGCGCCCCCTCGATGGTCACCAGCTTTTCGAGGGTGGCGGCCCGCCGCACCCCTGCCAGCGTGACCGGCTTCTGCTCGATGCCGCCCTCGCTGAGGGCCGTGATGACCTCGGTGGACAGCTGGGCGTGGACGCTCACCACCAGCCCGTAGGCCCCCCGCACCTCGATGCGGCGGGGGTTGACGGCCCGGCAGTTGAGGTATTCGGTCTGGCCCTCGACGCAGGCTGTCCACGCCGTGGCCGCGAAAGAGGGCAGCTCGAGGGCCTTGGTGAAGGGCAGCTTCTGCTCGGTCTGGCACAGCCCCGCCCCCTCTTCGCCCTGATAATACACGGTACAGCGCAAATATCCTTCCAGCGTCAGCCGCCCGGGGGCCAGCTGCTTTTGCAGCACCACCGGCTTTGCGAAGCACTTGACGATGCGCTGCACCGGCGGCAGATAGTCCGAGATCAGTAGTTCGGTCTCGAGGGGCAGCTCCGCCTTGGCGGTGCAGTCCGCACCCGCCGCAGGCAGAACGTCCCGGAACACTTTCAGCTCCATGGTGATGCTCCTTTCCTGTCCTTGCTCTGATGAGAGTGTATGCGGGGTGGGAAGGAGGTATGCAACGGTAGCCCTCTCAGGCGCTACGCGCCAGCTCCCCCAGAGGGGGCAACGGCGACGACCGCCGCCAGCGGCGGAAACAGGGAGGAGCTGTTGGGGCAGCGGCCAGCAGGATGCGAGGCCCGCACCAAGGGCCGAAGCAGACGCTGGGAGCCGCAACCCGGGTGCGAAGCACCTCTGGCGTGTCGGTCAGGTCTATGCTGGACGAGCAAAGCACGATGTGGCGCAAAAGGGCGGGCCTTGCTACAGAGGGCAGGCCCGTCTTCGTACAACCTCTCAGTCTCACTCCGTTCGACAGCTCCCCTAGTAGGGGAGCCTCTGGCGAAACCGTTCACTTTGCGGGGACTGCCAAAGCCTCCCCTACTAGGAGCAACGGCGACGACCGCCGCCAGTGGCGGAAACAGGGAGGAGCTGTTGGGGCAGCGGCCAGCAGGATGCGAGCGGCAGCGAAGCAGACGCTGGGAGCCGCAACCCGGGCAGTGGCATCGCGTCAGCGATGACGGAGAGGTTGTACGAAGGGAAGCCTGACCGTGAGCCGCTGCAACGACCATTCACGCAGGTTTCGGGAAATACGGCCGCTCCGAGAGGGGCGGGTTATCTTGCGGAGTTCCACTTTTTACTCGATATTACGTTCAGAATCGAACATCGCAAGCTTTGCGAAGTTGGACTTTCGTGCGAAGTTGGAACATCGCAAATGACCCGAACATCGCAAACCTTGCGAAGTTCCAATATTATACGTATCTATATCAAATATTCCGAACATCGCAAGATGTTTCACCACAGTAGGACAGCATAATGTAATTTTTGTTTCGTCCGTCTCTTTCGCGCAGCTTCACCGTCTTGATTTTGCCTGCTTGTTTTAATTCTGCCCGCGCATTGTCAAAAGTACGTTTGCTGCAATTCATCTGCTTCAGCACTTCTGCACAAAGCTCTTCGCTGCCCATACTGGCAGTTTTGCTCTCGCTCAGAATGTCAAGGATGGCCTGCGCGGTATCCTCTTTCGTCTGGGCGGTGCGGACGCGGCGCTCCTCCACGAAGTCGGCGTCCTTCTTGTCGGTGCGGCTGTCAAAGACGGCCACGGCTGTCTTCACGCCCTCCACCTGCGCCTGCTCGATGTGGAGCAGGGCCGTCCGGGCCGGGGCGGAGTAGCTGCTCTTCTCGTGGCTGAGGTAGAGCTTTTCGCTGTTCTTGTCGCGGCCCATCATGAGGACGCTGCGGGCGATGTCCCAGATGTCGGAGCTGTCGGCCAGACGGGCGCGGCCCGAGACGTTGGCGCGCTTGTTGGTGTGCATCGAGATGAGGGCCGCGCAGCCGTGCTTTGCGCAGAGGGCCTTGAGGGGCAGCAGGGCGCTGCGCATCTGGTTGCGGCTGGCCATCTCCACCCCCGCGGGCAGAAAGCTCTGCAGCGGGTCGATGATGACGAGGGCGGGCGCGGCCTTCCCCACGTACTTTGCAAAGCTGGTGTCCGGGATGCAGAGCGGGCTGCCGGTGCGGGCAAAGTAGGCGTCGCTGGTGACCACCATCACCCGGCTCATGTCGGCCCCTGCCGCCGTCAGGCGGGCTTTGAGCACCTTGCCGGGGTCGTCCTCGCCGGAAAAAATGAGGACGCCGCCGGTCTGTTCCGGCGGCTGGGGGAAGAAGCCGGAGGTCCGGCCCGCCGTGACATACGCAATGAGCTGGGCCTGCCAGATGCCCTTGCCGGTGCCGCCGTCGGCACCCAGAAGCGACACCTCCCCCATGGGCAGCAGCCCCTCCACCAGCCAGCTCACGTTCTGGATGGGGACGTTCTCGAGGCAGTCGGGGGTGAAGCTGAAGGGCGCGGCGCGGCGGCGGTCCCGGAAGCGCGCCCGGGCCGCGTCGGCCTTTTCCCGGTAGGCGGCGTAGTCCTCGGCGATGCGGCTCTGGAACTCCTCCCGGCCCACCGCTTCCAGCTCGCTCTTGCCGTCGGTCAGCCAGCGCTCCATCCGGAAGGTCAGGCCCTGCCAGAAGCCCAGCTCCTTCGCCCTCGCCTCCACCAGCTCGGAGCGGCTGAGGACGTCCTCGGGGCGGTTCTGCCCGGCGAACCAGTAGGTCAGCCGGGAGAACAGCTCCTCTTCGGTGCGCACCGTGCCGAGGTAGGCCACGAAGTCGTCGTAGCTGCCCGGGGTGCGGTCGGTCATCTTTTTCTGCATAAAAGCTCCTTTCATGGGTTGTTTTGTTGCTTTCATTATAACCACGAAAGGTTGTGCAGTCAACGCAAGCTTTCTGCGTATTTTGGCGCAGAAAAAGAGAAAACCCCCTCGGGGCGGCTGCTCCGAAGGGGCAAAATTTTAATTATGGCAGATGGAAAGCAGGAAGCGATACTTCGAGCCGTCCGCGCCCTCTCAGTCACCTTCGGTGACAGCTCCCCCAAAGGGGGAGCCCTTGGCAGCTGGCCGGGCCACTTCCTACTGGACGCCTGAGGTCCGACAGGGCGCAAAAGGGCGGGCCTTGCTACAGAGGGCAGCAGCTTCTGGACAAGCGCACCTTGTCAAGCTGCCGCTGGCCTAGACAGCGGAGCACTACCGTTTCCGAGACATCGTACTTTGCTCGTCCAGTGGAAGCCTGACCGACACGCCAGTGGCTCCCCCTTTGGGGGAGCTGGCGCGGAGCGCCTGAGAGGGCAAGGACGCTGAGACAAAACAAAAACACAGCGATAAGATGACTCTATCAAAAGCCAATGCTTATCGCTGTGTAGATGCTCTTTCGTGCCGGGCTTGCCCTCTCCGTCATCGCTTGCGCGATGCCACCTCTCCCAAAGGGAGAGGCTTTGGCAGTCCCCGCAAAGTGAACGGTTTCGCCAGAGGCTCCCCTACTAGGGGAGCTGTCGAACGGAGTGAGACTGAGAGGTTGTACGAAGGGAAGCCTGACCGTGAGCCGCTGCTGGACTCAACCTCTCCGTCAGCGCTGACGCGCTGCCACCTCCCCTAGTAGGAGAGGCTTTGGCAGTCCCCGCAAAGTGAACGGTTTCGCCAGAGGCTCCCCTACTAGGGGAGCTGTCGAACGGAGTGAGACTGAGAGGTTGTACGAAGGGAAGCCTGACCGACACGCCAGTGGCTCCCCCTTTGGGGGAGCTGGCGCGGAGCGCCTGAGAGGGCAAGGACGCTGAGACAAAACAAAAACACAGCGATAAGATGATTCTATCAAAAGCCAATGCTTATCGCTGTGTAGATGCTCTTTCGTGCCGGGCTTGCCCTCTCCGTCTGCTGCGCAGACACCTCTCCCAAAGGGAGAGGCTTTGGCAGGCCGCATCGTTTCCTGTATCTTTTTGCCGAAGTTTATGCTATACTTGTTTTGCGGTTCATCCCGCCCATCTTACTTGGGAAGGGAGGTGTACCCGATGATTCATATCCTCACGATTTTGGAGTCTGTCGTAGCAGATGTAATGTCGCATTACATCTGCAAGTGGCTTGACAGATTCGACAAGGACCGCAAGCCCGACTAAACGGAAAGCCCCCGGGGAGGTCGCAACTCCTTGGGGGCTTTTCTTTTTGGTGTACCGAATGGAATATCCTCACAATTCCATCTTTAGTATATGCCATTCCCCGCAAAAGTCAAGCGTTGCACAGAAAGTTTACAAGCCTGCTGCTTTCATTTTGCAAGTTCCTCATATACGTGCTTGTTACGGTCCATCAGCTTCCGCGAAGAGGCCAGCACATCGTCATCTGCTGCGGCCTGCATGGCATCCGCCTGATTGAAATCACACTTCACTCTTCTCTCTCCTTTTTTATGCCGAACAGCCTCCGGAGCAAGCCTCTCAGGCACTTGGGGCTTTTGAGAACGACCACCTGCATAGAGCCGACCACCTTTCGTCGCTTGATACGCCATTATAGGCGGTCTGCGCCCGGAATGTTCCGGTTCAGCTCAGGATCGGCCCGTCCGGCACCGTCTCCACCACCACCAGCGCGCCCTTTTGGGTGGAGATGGTGATGCAGTCGGAGCCATCGGCATACTCGTTGCTGACGCCGAGGGGGTAGCCTGCGGTGAGGACGGCGTCGGTCAGCTCGTAGAAGGAGCCCCGCTCCGAGACCCCCTCTGCCCTGCCCTCCATCGGGAAGACCGAGAGGTAGAAATACCCGTCCTTCGGGTAGCGGCGTGTCTCGCCGGGCATCACGAAGGTGATGCGGCTGCGCTCGTCCAGAAGCGTGGCGCGGACGCCCCGCTGTTCGAGGCCGAGGCCGGTGCAGAGGTTGGCCAGCGTATGCTCGAGGCGTCTGCCGCCCAGTACGCCCAGCAGCAGCGCCTCGTCGAAGCCCTTCTCGGAGGCCAGCTTTGCCGCGTACTCGGTGTCGGTGTCGTCCTTGACGTGGGGCAGGATGATGGTGTCGTCGCCCTCCTGCGCCGGGCAGGGCGCGGTGTCGAAGTCGCCCACGATGATGTCGGGGCGGCAGTGGAGCGGCGCACAGTTGCGGTAGCCCGCGTCGCAGGCAATGATGGTGTCGCCGGGCCGCAGGGCCGACGCCAGCGAGGCGCTGACCGGGCAGGCAGAAATGATAACACAGCGGGACATGGGATTCCTTCTTTCTGGGGCATTTTTTAGAGCGCTGGCCCGGAAGGCGCCCTCTCAGTCACCTTCGGTGACAGCTCCCCCAGAGGGGGAGCCACTGGCGTGTCGGGCAGCTTTCGCCTGGACGAGCAAAGCGCGATGTCCCGGAAACAGTAGTGCTCCGCTGTCTAGGCTCACGGCAGCTTGACAAGGTGCGTTGTCCAGAAGCCGCTGCCCTCTGTAGCAAGGCCCGCCCTTTTACGCCATATCGGGCCTCAGGCGTCCAGTAAAAAGTGGCCCGGCTTGCCAAGGGCTCCCCCTTTGGGGGAGCTGGCGAGCGAAAGCGAGACTGAGAGGGCAAGGACGCTGCCAAACAGCTCTGACACCGCGATAATATCGCTCTGACAAAACAACTGCTTATCGCTGCGCAGCGGCTCTTTCGTGCCGGGCTTGCCCTCTCCGTCTGCTGCGCAGACACCTCTCCCAGAGGGAGAGGCTTTGGCTCACGGGCAAGCCTTTCCTCACATCCCCTTCGGCCTCTGCCACTCCTTCACATCCTTGACCTCATCGTACATGGCGCAGTAGCTGTCGTAGCGGGTCTGGGAGAGCTTGCCCTCCGCGAGGGCGGCGCGGACGGCGCAGCCCTTCTCGGAGCGGTGGGAGCAGCCGGTGAACCGGCACGCGCCGAGGTAAGGCCCGAACTCCGGGAAGGCGTGTTCCAGAGCCTCTTTCGGGATGAAGCCCGCCCGGCTGGCCTCGAGGCTGGCGAAGCCCGGGGTGTCGGCGATGCGGCCCCCGAAGGCTTCAAAAATCGTCACCTCCCGGGTGGTGTGACGGCCACGGCCCAGCTTCTGGCTGATGGCGGCGGTCTGACGCTCCACGTCGGGCAGGAGGGCGTTCAGCAGGGTGGATTTGCCCACGCCGGAGTTGCCGCAGAAGGCGCAGAGACGGCCATTGATCCAGTGCCTGATGTCGTCCAGACCCTCGCCGGTGGCGTAGTCGATGCGGATGAAGGGCAGGGTCGATTTTTCGTAGGCGCTGCGCAGAAACTCCGCCTCGGCGAGGTCGCCTTTGGTGCAGACGATGACGGGCTGGACGCCCTTGTCCACCGCGATGGCCGAAAGCTTATCCAGCACGAGGGTGCTGGGGGTGGGCTGGGTGGTGCTTGCCACGAGGAACAGCACATCGAGGTTTGCCATGGGCGGGCGGACGAAGACGTTCCGCCGGGGCGCGATGGCCGCGATGACCGCCCCGCCCTTCTCGGTCTCCAGCGTCACCACGTCGCCCGCCACGGGGGTGATCTTCTGCTTGCGGAAGATGCCCCGGGGCTTGCACTCCACGATGCCTTCCGACGTCTTAACGTAATAAAATCCGCCAATGCCTTTTGTGATATAACCTGTCATACCTTCTCCTTTAGCCCAGCCAGGACGTCCACCAGTCGCTGAGACCGCCGCCGCCGGTGGAAGAAGACGAGCTGGCGCCGGTGCTCTCGCTGGAAGAGCTGCTGCCCCCGAAGAGGCCGCCCAGCCAGCCGCCGGAGCCGTCGCTGCTGGCGGTGCTCTCGCTGGGTGCTTCGGGTTCCGGTGCAGGCTCAGGGCCTGCGCTGACCACGACGCTGACCCGGGTGTTCAGCTTGGCCGATGCGCCCTCGCCGGGGTTCTGGCTGATGATGCTGCCCACGGGCTGGTCGCTGTACTGCTCGGTCTGGCTGCCCAGACCCAGCTTCCGCTGCACCAGCAGGGTGCGGGCGTCCTCCACGCTCATGCCGATGAGGCTGGGGACCTTGGTGGTGGTGGCCACCTGCGGGCGGCTGACGTAGATCACCACCGTGGTGCCTGCGGCCACCTGACTGCCCGCGGCGGGGTCGGTGCGAATGATGGAGCCCGCGGCCACCGACTCATCCACGGCCTGAGTGACCAGCACCGACACGCCCAGGTCCTTCAGCTGCTGTTCGCCGTCGGCCTGCACATAGTTGGTCAGGTCGGGGACGGTGACATAGTGGATGCCGAGGCTGACGGTGAGGGTCACGCTCTGGCCCTCGCGGACGGTGCGGCCCGCCACCGGCGACTGCTTGTAGACATAGCCCGCGGCGTAGTCGTTGCTGTACTCCTCTTCCCAGTTGACGACCACCTGACCGGAGGCCACCTGCTGGGAGGCCTTCACCTCGTCCTGCGTCATGCCGCTGAAATCGCCCAGCACGATGTCGGCGCGGTCGGTCATGATGTTGCTGGAATCGTTCAGGATGGTCCAGCACAGGGCCGCACAGGCCAGCGCAAAGGCCGTCGTGATGCCCAGCAGCACCGGCATAAAGCCGCTGCGCTTCTTCTTTTTCGCCTTGGGGCGGGCGGGACTCGCCGCCGGTCTCTCCGGGGGTCTGCGGATGCTGCGTTTCTGCGGCATGGGTTCATTCACCACCTTTTCAGGTTCTTCCTTTACATATTGATACTGGAACGTGACGGAGGGGTCCTGCACATAGGCGTCCAGCGCTTCCAGCATCTCTGCGGCGCTGGAATACCGGTTGACCGGCAGCTTCGCCATGGCGCGCTCCGTGATTTGCACGAGGCCCGTCGGCACCTCCGGGGCAAGCTCTGCCAGCGGCTTCGGGGTGTCCCGTATCTGCTTGCGGGCCACCTCCACCATGTCGTCGGCGTCGAAGGGCAGCCTGCCCGAGAGCATCTCGTACATCATGACGCCCACGGAGTAGATGTCGCTCTTGGGGTCGGTCTCCTCCCCCTTCGCCTGTTCGGGGCTGATGTAGTGGACGCTGCCCATGGTCTTTTTGCCGTTCTGGATCTGGTTCTCGGCCCGGGAGATGCGGGCGATGCCAAAGTCCATCATCCGCAGCTGGCCGTTGTCCAGCAGCATGATGTTCTGGGGCTTGATGTCCCGGTGGACGACGCCGTTGCGGTGGGCGTGGTCGAGGGCGCGGAGGATCTGGGCGATGAAGTGGACGGTCTCCCGGCTGGTGATCTTGCCGCCCCGCTCGTTGAGGTACTCCCGGAGGGTCATCCCCTCCACGCACTCCATCACGATATACTGTAAGTTTTCGCCGACAGAGACGTCGTAGACCTTGACGATGTTGGGGTGGTTGAGCAGGGAGATGGCCTTGGACTCGTTCTTGAAGCGGCGGACGAGGTCGGCGTCATGCATCAGCTCCTGACGCAGCACCTTGACGGCCACCACCGTGCCTTCCGGCACAGGCCCGCCGGGGGCAGAGACCACGGCCTTGTAGACGTTGGCCATGCCGCCTGCGCCGATGAGCTCCTGAATGGTGTAGAGCCCGTCCAGCGTCTTGCCGATGAGATTATCCATGCTTCACCTCCAGCGGCTCCACGCCCAGCAGCAGCGCGGTGATGTTGTCGGGGCCGCCGCCCGCGTTGGCAGCGTCCACCAGCCGGTCGGGGATGTCGTAGAACCCGCCCTTGGTGAAGATCTCTTCGATCTTTTCCTTGGGCAGGACGTTGGTGAGGCCGTCGGTGCAGAGCAGGAGCATATCGCCCTTCTGCACCGGCACGCTGGTGAACTCGGGGTCGAGGCGGTAGTCCACGCCCAGCGCCCGGGTGATGATGTTCTTCTGGGGGTGATGCTCGGCTTCCTCGGCGGTGATGGTGCCGCAGTCCACCAGCTCCTGCACGTAGGAGTGGTCGTGGGTGAGCTGGGTGAGTCTGCCGTCCCGGACGAGGTAGGCCCGGGAGTCGCCTGCGTGGCAGATAAAGGCGCTGCCGCCCCGCACGAGGGCGCAGACCGCCGTGGTACCCATGCCCGCCAGCTCCTCCTCCCGGGAGGCTTTCTGGAAGACGAAGCGGTTGGCGTTGATGAGCGCCCGCTTCAAAAACTTTTCCTCGTCGCCGGGCAGGCACTGGGCGTACTGCTCGTGGAAGCTGTGCTCGATGACGTCGCAGGCGCTCACGGAAGCCTCACGGCCTCCCCGCGCACCGCCCATGCCGTCGCACACGAGGCCCCAGGCCGCGTCGCTGTTCAGCTCGCCTGCCCGGTAGTCGTCCTGATTCTCGGGGCGGACGCTGCCGACGTCTGTTTTTCCTGCAAGTTTCATAGGATTCTCCTTCTCAAACTTTGCCGTTCATCTCGTCGCGGCGGAGCTGGCCGCAGGCGGCGCTGATCTCGCTGCCCAGACGGCGGCGGACGGTGGCGTTGACGCCGAGGCTTTCCAGCTTCTGCTGGAAGCGCCGGACGTTGGCGGCGTCGGTGGCCGAATAAGGGCTGCCGTCCACCGGGTTGATGGGGATGAGGTTGACGTGAGCGCCCATCCCCCGGATGAGGTCGGCCAGCTGCTTAGCGCAGGCGTCGGAGTCGTTGACCCCCCGCACCATGGAGTACTCGAAGCTCACTCTCCGGCCCGTCGTCTCCTGATACCGGCGCACGGCCTGCATCAGCACCTCCACGGGGTAGGCGTCGTTCACGGGCATCATGCCGCTGCGGATGTCGTTGTTGGGGGCGTGGAGAGAGACAGAGAGGGTGAGCTGGAGCTTCTTCTCGGCCAGCTGGTCGATCTTCGGCACGAGGCCGCAGGTGGAGAGGCTGATGTTCCGCATCCCGATGTTCACGCCCTCGGGGGACGAGATGTTCTCGAGAAAGCGCATGACTTCGTCGAAATTATCCAGCGGCTCCCCAATGCCCATCAGCACGATGTGGGAGATGCGCTCCCCGATGTCCTTCTGGGCGGTGTAAATTTCGGAGCAGATCTCCCCCGCCTCCAGGTTGCGCACCCGGCCCGCCTGGGTGGAGGCGCAGAAGCGGCAGCCCATCCGGCAGCCCACCTGGGTGGACACGCAGACCGTGTTGCCGTAGTGGTAGCGCATGACGACGGTCTCGATGCAGTTGCCGTCGGCCATCCGCAGCAGGTACTTCACAGTGCCGTCCTTGGCCTCCTGCCGCCGCTCGATGATGGGCGCGGCGATGTAAAATGCCTCCTCGAGCTTTGCCAGCAGGGCTTTGGGCTGGTCGGTCATGGCCGAAAAGTCGGTCACGAGCTTCTGGTGGACCCAGTGGAAAATCTGCTTGGCCCGGAAGCCGGGCTGGCCCATTGCTTTCAGCTCCGCTGTCAGCTGTTCCAGCGTCAGGGAGGATATACAGCGTTTCATCTCCATGAAAATCTCCTTTTGTCAGGAATCACGTTTCTGCATCGCGCAGAGGAAAAAGCCGTCCATGCCGGTGCGGGTGGGGACGGAAAGCGCACCCCAGTCCCCCACCGTCATCCCGGCCGGGAAGCGGACGTCCGGCGTCACCACCCGGAACTCCGGGTGTCGGCCCACGAAGGCCCGCACCTGCTCTTCGTTCTCGGCAGGGTCGATGGTGCAGGTGGAGTAGACCAGACGCCCGCCCTCTTTCAGGTGGGCGGCGGCTGTATCCAGAATGGCCGACTGGGTGGCCAATAATTCATCGTGACGCGCTTTTTCGAGGGTCTTGTAGCGGATGTCCGGCTTCTTGGCGAGGATGCCGAGGCCGCTGCAGGGGGCGTCTACCAAAATAGCATCCGCCATGGGCAGGTCGGCGTCCGGTCTGGTGCCGTCGGAGACCCGAGGCTCCACATGGGCAAACCCCATCCGCTCCACGGCCTTGCGGATCAGCTGGACGCGGTTCTCGCTGACGTCGCAGCTCACCAGCCGCCCTTGGTCCCCCATCTCCTCGATGAGGAGCAGGCTCTTGCCGCCGGGGGCGGCGCAGAGGTCGAGGACGGTATCGCCGGGCTTTGCCTCCACGCAGAGGGCGGCAAGCTGGCTGGCCTGCCCCTCCACGTGGAAATATCCCTCCCGGAAAAGCCCGCTCTCCGCCGGGCTCCCCTCGAAGCGGGCTAAGACGCTGCCCGGCACAAGGCCCGGGGCGGCGGTCTTCGCGCCCGAGGCCAGCAGCTTTTCGCAGAGGGCTTCCGGCGTCCCCTTCAGGGGGTTGGCCCGGAGGCTGGTCAGGCCGCCGTCGGCGGTGTGGGTCAGGATGTCCAGCGCCTCGTCGGGGTAGTGTTGGTGGAGGAAGGCTGCCACGTCCCGGCCCGCCGAGCCCAGCACCATCAGCCGCTCCACCTCGTCGGCAAAGACGGCAGAGCCGAGGTCATAGCCGATGGCCCGGCGCAGCACGGCGTTCACGAGGCCGGAGGCGCTGGCTTTTTTGAAGGTGCGGGTCAGCTTGACGGCCTCATTGACCGCCGCCGAAGCAGGCACCTGCATATAGCGGGCCTGTGCCAGCGCGGCGCGGAGAATTTCCCGCACCTGCGGGTCGAGCTTTGCGAGGCCTTTGGGCAGAAACCGGCTCAGGATATAGTCCAGCGTTCCCTGATGTTCCAGCACGGTGTAAAATATCGCGCTGGCAAATGCTTTATCGCGGCCCTCCAGCCTCTGGCGGCGCAGCTCTGCGTCAAGGATGAGGTTCGAAAAACCGTCCTGCTCCTGCCGCACCAGCGCCGCCACCGCCGCCCCGCGGGGGTTCGGGCCGCTCACAGGCTGTCCCCCGCCCTGAGGCGGAGACCGGCGGCGAAGGAGGTGCCGTCCATGGGCTTCTTGCCCTCCGGCACGACGTGCAAAAGCTGGACAGCGCCCTCACCGCAGGCCACGGTCAGGGGCTTGGTGGCGAGGACCGTGCCAGCGGCTTCGCCGTGGCTTTCCGCGACCCGGCACTCCATGACTTTGACCTTCCTGCCGCCCGCCGTCACGAACCATGCCCCGGGCCACGGGTTCATGCCCCGCACCCAGTTGTGGATGTGGTCAGCGCTGTCGGTCAGATGGAACTGGGCCATCTCCCTGCTCAGCATGGGGGCGACGGAAGCGTTCTCGTGGGCCTGAGGCTCTGCCCTGAGCGTACCAGCTTCGATGGCAGGCAGGGTCTCACAGAGCACCCGCGCGCCCACGGCAGTGACCCGGTCGAAGAGCTGGCCGCTGGTCTCCTCGGGGTCGATTTTGATTCTCTCGCAGGCCAGCACGTCGCCGGTGTCGAGGCCCTCGTCCATCTGCATGATGGAGACGCCCGTCTCGGCGTCGCCGTTCAGCACCGCCCACTGCACGGGGGCGCTGCCCCGGTATTTCGGCAGCAGGGAGACGTGGAGGTTGATGCAGCCGTATTTCGGCGCTTCCAGCACCGATCTGGGCAGGATGCAGCCGTAGGCCACCACCACGATGAGCTCAGGAGCCAGGGCGCGGATGTTCTCGTCCTCGCCGCCGTCCCGCAGGGTGCGGGGCTGAAAGACGGGGGTGCCGTGGGCCAGCGCCACCTCCTTCACCGGGGGTGCGGTGAGCACCTGCTTGCGGCCCACGGGCTTGTCGCGCCGGGTGTAGACCCCGCAGATGTCGTGGCCCGCCTCATACAGGGCCTTCAGGCAGTCCGCCGCAATATCCGGCGTCCCCATGAACAGAATGCGCATCAGTCGTTCTCCTTCTTCTTGGCGGCAGCGGCGCGGCCCTCCTCGGTGTCCTCATAGAAGAACTCGCTGGACTCCATGATGGTGATGCCGTCCAGATGGTCGTTCTCGTGCTGGATGCAGCGGGCCAGCAGGCCCTCGGCTTCCAGCTCGAACCACTCGCCGTTCCGGTCCTGTGCGCGGACCTTGACGGCTGCGGGGCGGGTCACGGCGCCGTTGTGGCCCGGGAAGGACAGGCAGCCCTCGTAGGCGGTCTCCTCGTCCTCCGACACGGCGAGGATCTCGGGGTTGACGAAGTCGATGAACTTGTACTCGTAGTTTTCGGGAATTTCTTCGGGGGCGTCGGTGGTGTCCCACACCACGAAGACGCGGCGCAGCATCCCCACCTGGGGGCCGGCGAGACCCACGCCGTCGGCGGCGATCATCGTCTCGCGCATATCGTCCAGCAGGGTGGCCAGACGGTCGTCAAAGTTGGTCACGGGGCGGCAGACCTTGTTCAGGATGGGGTCGCCCTCTTTTACAATGTTGCGGATAGCCATGAAGTATACCTCCAAATGATCTTATCAAATATCACCGTCAGAATGCATATCCACCACCACGGTGGCCTTGGCGGGCAGCTTTTCCTGCTCGTAGAGGCCGAGGGTCTGGCGGACAAGGTCGCGGAAGCGTTTGTCGGCGCGGCACTTGATGGTGAGCTTGTAGCGGTAGTTCTCGTTGATCTTTTCGATGTTGCCGGGGGTGGGGCCAAGCACCCGGAGAGGCAGGTCCGGCTGCTGCGCGGCCTGACGGCCCAAGAGGGCCGAGAACCGGGCGGCGGCCCGGGCCACCTCCATCTCCTTCGGGCCGGAGAAGCCCACGACGCAGAGCCCGCAGAAGGGCGGGTAGAGGCCCAGCTTGCGGTAGGCGATCTCCTGCTCGAAGAAGGCGTCGTAGTCCTGGGCGGCGGCGAGGTTGAGGACGGGGTTGTCGGGGTCGGTGGTCTGGATGATGGCGAAGCCCGGGTCCTTCGCCCGGCCGGAGCGCCCCACCACCTGGGTGATGAGGCTGAACACCGTCTCGTAGGCCCGAAACCCCTGCGCAAAGAGCAGCGAGTCGATGCCGAGGACGCCCACGAGGGTCACGTCCTCGAAATCGAGGCCCTTGGCCACCATCTGGGTCCCCACCATGATGTCGTACTCATGCCGGGCGAACCTCGCCAGCAGCTTTTCGTGGGCGTCCTTGGCGGCGGTGGAGTCCTGGTCCATCCGCAGCACCCTCGCCTCCGGGAAGAGCTGGGCCAGCTCCTCCTCGGCTTTCTGGGTGCCGAAGCCCCGGTAGAGCAGCCTGCCGCCGCAGGCGGGGCAGGTCTTGGGGGGCGGGTCGAGCTGGGTGCCGCAGTAGTGGCAGAGCAGCTTATGGCCCGCCTTGTGGTAGACCATGGGGACGCTGCACTTGGGGCATTTCAGCACCTCGCGGCAGTCGTCGCACTGGGCCATGGTCTGGTAGCCCCGGCGGTTGAGCAGCAGGATGGTCTGCCTGCCCGCGTCGAGGTTGCGCCGGATGGCGTCCTCCATCGCAAGGCTGATCTCCCTCGGGTTGCCCGAGGCCAGCTCTGCCCGCATATCCACGATCCGGACGCCGGGCAGCGGGTTGCCGCCGTAGCGCTGGGTGAGCCGGACCAGCTGGGTGCGGCCGTTCCGGGCGGCGTAAAAGCTCTCGGTGCTGGGGGTAGCGCTGGCCAGAAGGAGCAGGGAGCCGTTCTCCGCTGCCCGCTGCCGGGCCACCTCCTGGGCGGCATACCGGGGCGCGGACTCGGAGCGGTAGGTGTGCTCCTGCTCCTCGTCGATGATGACGAGGCCGATGTTTTCCAGCGGGGCAAAGACGGCGCTCCGGGTCCCCACCACGATGTCAGCGCCGCCGTCCTGTATCATCTGCCATTGGAGCAGACGCTCGGTGTGATTGAGGGCCGAGTGCTGGACGGCCACCCGCCGCCCGAACCGGCTCTTGAGGCGGAGGATCATCTGAGGCGTCAGGCTGATCTCCGGCACCAGCACGAGGGCGCGGCGGCCCAGCGCCAGACACCGCTCGATAAGCTTTAAGAACACCAGCGTCTTGCCGCTGCCGGTGACGCCGTAGAGCAGCGCCGAGTGGGGGGCGGTGTCCTCGAGGCCGGGCAGCAGGGCGTCATAGGCCGCCTGCTGCTGGGCCGTCAGGGTGATGGGCTCGTTTTTCAGCGGGATAGACGAATACAGGTCGATGGATTTGTTCACCTTGCTGCATTCGACGACGCCCTTGGCGCAGAGGTTGTCCAGCACGGCTTTGGTGATGCCGTGGGCCTCCATCTCGTTCTGGGTGCGCTCTCCCCCGCTCAGCAGGGCCACCGCCGCCAGCTGCTTGGCCGTGGGCCTGGGCTTCTGCTGCAAAGCCCCCACCAGCTTATAGCTGTTCTCGGTGTGGCGGGTGAGCTGCTTTTGGAGCACCGGCGTCACGCCGTCCGCCGCGAGGGCGGGCTTATACTGCGCCCCATAGGGGATGACCGCCTTGACGGCCTCGTAGTAGGTGCAGAAGGTGCGCTCCTTGAGGAAATGCACCAGCCGCAGCAGCTCCGGCGTCAGGCAGGCCGAGGCCGGGGCCACGTCGAAGAGGTACTTGAGCTTTGCGTGCTCCGGCTCTTCGTCGCAGGCCAGCACCACGCCCATCCGGGCCTTGCTCCCCCGCCCGAAGGGCACCAGCACCATGCTGCCGAGGCGGACGGCCTCCTGCTGGTCGGGCATGACGGCGTAGGTATAGAGTTTGTCGAAGTGGAAGGTCGCGTTGCTCACGGCAACGCCTACCGTTTTTGGCATTCGCGGCTCCTTGTTATCTGTCGAGGCCGGCCCGCTGGCGGATGATGCCGTAGAGCTTCTCGGCGCAGGCGTTCACCTCGTCGTTCACGAGGGTGAGGGTGAACTTCTCCTGCTGGGCCAGCTCCTTCTTTGCGGTGTCGAGGCGCTCGAGGATGCTGGCTTCCGTCTCGGTGCCGCGGCCCCGGAGGCGGCGTTCCAGCTCCTCCACGGAGGGCGGCAGCAGGAAGATGGTGGTAGCCCCCGGGAACATCCGGCGGATGTTGGCCGCGCCGTGGACGTCGATGACCAGCACCACCAGCTTGCCCGCCTCGAGGCGCTTATCCACCTCTTCGCGGAGAGTGCCGTAGTAGTTGCCGTTGTAGAAGTTGTGCTCCACCACCTGGTCGGTTTCGATGAGGTGCTGGAACTGCTCCCGGGTGCGGTAGTAGTAGTCCACCCCCTCCTGCTCGCCGGGGCGGGGTGCGCGGGTGGTGGCGGAGACGGTCTTTTCGATCTCGGGGTGGGCCTCGCGCAGGGCCTTGACCACACTATCCTTGCCGGTACCGGCGGCACCGGAGACGACAAACAGGTACTTTTCGTTTTCCATTTTTTACTGCTCCTCTGTCGGTTTTCCTTCCGGCTGGCCCGCAGCGCGGCCTGCCACCGTCTCAGGCGTCAGGGCCGAAAGGACTACATGGTCGGAGTCCATGATGAGCACGGCCCGGGTGCTGCGGCCATAGGACGCATCAATGAGCATCCCCCGCTCCCGCGCCTCCTTCACCAGACGCTTGACCGGCGCGGAGTCGGGGCTGACGACGGCCACCACCCGCCCCGCGCTGACCAGATTGCCAAAGCCGATGTTGATGAGCTTCATCTGAACTCCTCCGTACTGTTTTTATTCGAGGTTCTGGATCTGTTCGCGGATCTTCTCGATCTCCGCCTTCATGTCCACCACCGTGCGGGTGATGTCCAGGTCCTGACACTTGGAGCCGATGGTGTTGGTCTCACGGTTCAGCTCCTGGGTCAGGAAGTCCAGCTTGCGGCCCACCGGCTCGTCCAGCTCCAGAATGGAGCGGTACTGGGCGATGTGGCTGCGCAGACGGACGGTCTCCTCGTCCACGGCGGTCTTGTCGCCGAAGATGGCGGCTTCCGTCAGGACCCGGGCGTCGTCGATGCTGCGGTCCTCGAGGATGGCCCTGAGCTTCTCGTAGAGGCGGCTGGTGTAGGCTTCGACGCGGCCCGCGCTCAGGGTCTCCACCCTGCCCACCCGCTCCTCGAGGAAGCACAGGCGGCTCTCCACGTCGGCCTTCATCTTGGCGCCCTCGGCGGCGCGCATGGCGATGAAGTTGTCCAGCGCCTGAGCCGTCACGGCGGAGACGTCGGCCCAGAGCTGCTCCTCGTCCACGTCGGCGTGGCGGGTGGCCAGCACGTCCGGGAAGCGGGTCAGCGTCGAGACGGTGACGTCGTTCTTGATGCAGAGCTTCTCCGAAAGGTTCCGCAGGGCCTTCTGGTAGCTGCGGGCCAGCTCCATGTTGACGGTCACTTCCGCGTCGGCGGCCTCCACGTTCTGGATGGTCATGCTCAGCTCGACCTTGCCGCGGGTGACCCGCTCGTTGAGCTGTTTTTTCAGGCGGCTGTCCATGTAGCTGCAGCTGCGGGGGATGCGGGACGAATACTCGAAATACCGGGAGTTGACGCTGCGCAGCTCGACCGTGATCTCGCGGCCATTCAATACAGCAGTCCCCCGGCCAAAACCGGTCATGCTCAGGATCATATGCTCCACGTTTCCTCTCTGTTGATGGGTGGATATGCGGACAAATTACGGTATATGTATCCGCGTTTGGGTATACAGGCCCATGTTACGATACATATGTTATTATTCTACTCTGATGACCGCTTTTTTGCAAGTAAAGCAGACAAAAAAGTGAGGAAGCCCTCTCAGTCATTGCAAAGCAATGACACTGCCCGGGTTGCGGCTCCCAGCGTCTGCTTCGCTGCCGCTCGCATCCCGCTGGCCGCGGCCCCAACAGCTCCTCCCTGTTTCCGCCGCTGGCGGCGGTCGTCGCCGTTGCCCCAAAGGGGGAGCCACTGGCGAGCCGGGCCACTTCCTACTGGACGCCGGAGGCCCGATATGGCGCAAAAGCGCGGGCCTCGCTTACGGGGCCAGCGGCTTCTGGACAACGCACCTTGTCAAGCTACCGTGAATCTTGGCAGCAGCGCACTACTGTTCCCGAGATATTGTGCTTTGCTCGTCCAGCATAGACCTGACCGACATGCCAAAGGCTCTCCCTCTGGGAGAGCTGGCGCGTAGCGCCTGAGAGGGCAAGCCCGGGACAAAAGAGCTTCTGCGCGGCGATAAGCAGATTCTTTGTTAGAGCGATACTATCGCTGTGTAAGAGCTGTTTGGCAGCATCCTTGCCCTCTCCGTCACCTTCGGTGACACCTCTCCCAAAGGGAGAGGCTTTGGCGAGCCGGGCCACTTCCTACTGGACGCCGGAGGCCCGATATGGCGCAAAAGCGCGGGCCTCGCTTACGGGGCCAGCGGCTTCTGGACAACGCTCCTTGTCAAGCTGCCGTGAGCCTAGACAGCGGAGCACTACCGTTCCCGGGACATCGTGCTTTGCTCGTCCAGCATAGACCTGACCGACATGCCAAGGGCTCTCCCTCTGGGAGAGCTGGCGCGTAGCGCCTGAGAGGGCGCGCAAAAAGCCCCCCGCATCTCTGCGGGGGGCTTTGAAAAGCCTTATGCTGTTTTATCAGACGGGGTGAGACTTGTTTGCAAAATCTGCGTGGTCTGCATCCACGCCCTGAGCCTTGGCGTTGCGCTTCTCAAAGAACTTGGGCGCGACCTGCGGGAACATGGCGTAGGTCAGGACGTCCTCTTCCTGAATCGCCCACTTTGCAGCCTCAGCCTTCAGCTTGTCCATCTCGGGAGCGAGGGTGTCGGCAAAGCGGCAGGTGATGGGCTTCTCGTCGCCCAGGATCTTCTTGGTGAACTCGGCGCTGATGGGAGCGGGAGTCTTGCCGTAGTCGCCGTGGACCAGGCCCTTGAACTCCTTGGTGACCATCTTGTAGCGCTCGCCCAGGATGACGTTGAAGACAGCCTGGGTGCCGACGATCTGGCTGGTGGGGGTGACCAGCGGAGGATAGCCTGCGTCCTCACGAACGCGGGGGATCTCAGCCAGCACTTCGTCCAGCTTGTCCTCCTTGCCGGCATCCTTCAGCTGCTTGAGCATGTTGGAGAACATGCCGCCCGGCACCTGATACAGCAGGGTGTTGGCGTCCACGCCCAGAGACTTGGGGCTGATCTGGCCGTTGGCGATGTACTTCTCGCGCAGCTTTGCAAAGTATGCGCGCACGACGTTCAGCTGCTTGAGGTCGAGGCCGGTGTCGTAATCGGTGCCCTGCAGGGCGGCCACGAGGCTCTCGGTAGCCATGTGGCTGGTGCCGCCGCTCAGGGGGCTCATGGCGGTATCGACGATGTCAGCACCGGCCTCGATGCCCTTCAGCAGGGACATGGAAGCCAGACCGGCCGTGTAGTGGCTGTGGATGTCCACAGGGATGGACAGGGTGTTCTTCAGCTCCTTGACCAGCTCGTAGCAGGTGTAGGGAGTCAGCAGACCGGCCATGTCCTTGATGCAGATGGAGTTTGCACCCATCTCCTCCAGAGTCTTTGCGTACTTGACGTAGTACTCGTTGTTGTGGACAGGGCTCAGGGTGTAGCTGATGCAGCCCTGAACATGTGCGCCCTCCTTGTTGGCAGACTTGATGGCGGTCTGCAGGTTGCGGGCGTCGTTCAGTGCGTCGAAGATGCGGATGACGTCGATGCCGTTTGCAACGGACTTCTTCACGAAGTACTCGACGGCGTCGTCCGCGTAGGGGCGGTAGCCCAGCATGTTCTGGCCGCGGAACAGCATCTGCAGCTTCTGGTGGGGCAGCTCCTTGCGCAGGATGCGCAGACGCTCCCAGGGGTCCTCATCGAGGAAGCGGATGCAGCTGTCGAAGGTCGCACCGCCCCAGCACTCGACGGAGAAGTAAGGGATCTTGTCCATCTCGGGCAGGATGGGACGCATCTCGTCCATCGTCATACGGGTGGCCAGCAGGGACTGGTGGGCATCGCGCAGGACGACTTCCGTGATCTTGATGGGCTTTTTAGCCATTGTTGTCACCTCTCTCTTAGTTCATGGAAACCAGAGTGTCACCGGAGTTGACGGTGTCGCCCTTATGGACATTGATGGAAGCAACGGTGCCGTCCTGAGGAGCAACGATCTCGTTCTCCATCTTCATGGCCTCGAGGATGACCAGCACGTCGCCGGCCTTGACGGAAGCGCCGGCGGCGACCTTCACGTCCAGGATGTTGCCGGGCATCGGAGCCTTGACCTCAACAGCGCCTGCGGAAGCAGGAGCAGCGGGTGCGGCAGGAGCAGCAGCGGCAGCGGGAGCCGGAGCGGCCTTGGGTGCGGGTGCAGCAGCAGGAGCCACGGGTGCAGCGCCGGCAGCGGTCTCCTCGACAGAGACGCTGTAAGCAACGCCATTGACGGAAATATTGTAGTACTTCATGGAAGAGTCCTCCTGAATCAATCTATATCGTTAGATGTACGTTTTCTTACAGAGCCATGTTGCCGTGCTTCTTGGGCAGACGGGCAGCACGCTTGGTGCTCAGCAGCTCGAAGGCGGCCACGACGCTTGCGCGGGCGTTGGCAGCCTCGCAGGTCATGTCGGCAGAGCCGGCGGCCACAGCAGCGTCAGCGCTGCACACCTCGGCGACGTAGGCAGCAGCCTTGGCCTTGGTAGCGGCGACGATGTTGTCGGAAGCGTCGATCTCGTCCTTGTACAGCACGGAGACGGCAGCGGAAGGCTCGAGAGCGCTGATGGTGCAGCCCTTGACAGCGATCTTCAGGTCAGCAGCGGCCAGTGCGGTGTAGACAGGGCCGACCGCCTTCCCGGCGATGAGAGCCACCTTGGCGGTGGTAGCGTCGGCATAGGTAGCAGCCAGACGGGCAGCCTCGCGGATGCCGCCGGCGATGTCATCGGAAGTGCTGGGAACGAAGCCCTCGGTGTTCACTATGGTCAGCACGGGAACGCTGAATGCGTCGCACAGGCGGACGAAGCGGGAAGCCTTGGCCACGCAGTTGTGGCACAGCTCCTTGCCGGTGGCCACGACGCCCACAGCGTTGCCGCCGATGGTAGCGAAGGCGGTGTAGACGTTCTTGCCGAAACCGGCGTACATCTCCACGGCGCTGTCCTTGTCGATGAGGGCAGCAGCAGCCTTTGCAGGCTCGGCGTTGGCGCTCAGGACAGCGGTGGGCTGCTCGAACTCGAAGATGGCCGGGCCGGTCAGGTTGTTGGCAGGCAGCAGACCCACGATGTGGGCAGCCTTCTCAGCGGCCTCGGCAGCGTCAGCGGCCACGATGGCAGCCACGCCTGCCTTTGCGGCAGCAGCGGCAGAGCCGGCGTCAGCGACCTTGTCGCCCTTCGCGGCGGCGGTGAAGGGAGCGGTGAAGAACAGCTCTGCGCCCTCAGCCATGATGCAGACATCTGCGTTGGCAGCGCTCAGAGCGCTGGTGCCGCCGCAGACGCCCAGAACGACGGCCACCTGAGGCACGACGCCGGACACCTTTGCGATGGCGGCGTTGAGCTTTGCAGCTGCATTCAGCACGTCCAGACCCTCGGCCAGCTTTGCGCCGACGGAGTCGTAGAAGGTGACGACCGGGCAGCCCGTCTGGGCAGCCAGCTCGAGGACCTTGATGTTCTTTTCAACGTCCTTGACGGAAACAGCCTCGCCGTTCTGGAAGACGGCGTAAGCCTGCTGACCGGCAGCATAGCCGCTGGCAGCGCTCACCGCACCGTCCGCAAACAGAGCGGTGTATTCCCCGTCATCAAAAAACTTGGCGAGGATTTCTCCTTTGGTACTCTTTGAAGCCATGGTAAGACCTCCTGCTTATCTGTGTGAGTTTCAAAATTAGGTATATTATACCTTACTTTCTACTTTTTTTCAAGATGGTCTATGCAAATCTCTATAAGTCTATATTTATCGATATTGCGACATTATTCCGAAGTAGTTTTTTGCCATTCCAAAATGGACTCTATGCAAATCTCTGTAAGTCTATATATCTTTTGAAGATTTGGTGTCAAAATTGGTGTCAAATAATTAGGAAACAATCCTATTAAACTGTTTGATTGCCTCTGCTTCGGTCTCTTCTTTTAAGATATGAGTATACACTTTCAAGGTTATATCGGGCGACGAATGTCCCATGAGGTATTGAACCGATTTAACATCCATCTTGGCTTTGACAAGCCGTGTACAATATTCGTGGCGCATACTATGGGCAGTGACTTCAGGCAATGGTTCATCATGGCAACTATTATAGGCTTTGATTAGTCCTTCAAAAATTCTAACAAGGTTTTTATTCGTATAGGGCCTTCCAGTTTTTGCTATAAACAAGAAGTCGGCTTGCCCATCTATTATTCTCTCTGCTTTTACAATCGGACGTTGTTTTACCGCTTCTTCAAACGCAATGATGGCGTCTTTAGATAATGGGATAGTCCTTATCCCACTTTCTGTTTTTGTAGGTGCTAAATACAGCCCGCCGCTCTTTCCATCGTACACCATCTGATGAGATATAGTAACAGTGTTGTTATCAAAATCAAATGACTTTTTTGTTAGCCCGCATAATTCTCCTGCTCGAAGTCCTGTCTCGTGCAAAAGCATCACCATGCCAACATGCCTTTTATATACTCGACTAGATTTCATGAACTTGATCAGATTTTGATACTGCTCTTCTGTTAATATTTCTTTTTCTTTTGAGTCACATTTGACAACTGTATTTAATTTAAAAACGAATGGATTTCTAGGAATTATATTCTCATCAAACATTTCTTGAAATGCCGGTCTAGCTAAAGACATGACATCTCTGATTGTTGTATAACAATATCCTTCGTTATCCAATTCTCGTGCAAATTGTTTTACATCGCGCACTAAAATATCAGTTGCATTCATTTCCCCAATTAGGTGATTCTGAAAGATTTTCAAATTCTGCGATTTTGTTTTATAGCTGCTTGGCCTAATAGTGAGTTTTGTTTCTTCGAGATGTCTTTTTGCTAATTGGTACACTGTGATTTTTGAAGTAGACGTTATACCCAAATTAAGTTTTTCTTGGATTTCAGCTTCTTTTTCTCTCAATTCTTTAAGTGAAGTGGCGTATATTATTGAGCGTTTTCCAAGTTTGTTTGTCCATCTATATTGGTATCTCCCATCCTTTCTCTGGCTCTCGCCGTCTTTTAAAACTTTGCCATTATTATCTTTACGTCTTATCATGATGCGGAACTCCTTACGTTATATAAGAAGCTCTGGTGTGACACCATGAGTATACCACATCAGAGCCTATATTTCAAACAGAATACGTTTGATCTATATATTTTTCGAGAGCCTTACGTTTGATAAGACGTTTATTCCCCACCCAAAGTACCAATGGACAGTTTTCACCATCAGTAATCGCTCTTAGTCGGCAGACCCCAATCCCCGTGTAAGCAGCCGCTTCATCTAACGTCAGAGTCGTCTTTTCCCAAATTGGGACTTCTTTCATTCAATCACCTCCTCCATCTTCTCTTCCCCATACTTTGCCACACATACATTATAAAGTAACATGGCACGTGTCATAAGGCCAACTCCGCCGATGCGAGGGGTTACCTTGATACCTTCCATCGCATAAATATCATCAGCACAGTCACCATGTTGCTTTCCATTTTCATCATAATTGATGCCAATATCGATGCAGACTTCAACCCGATCAAGGCCAAACGGTGTGATAAAGTTGCGCTTGCCCACAGCGGAGATAATCACATCGACCATTTCAAATCCAAGAGTAGTGGCCTTCATGCGGGAGCCCGTGCTATTTACAGAAATCACATTACAGTGCCGCTTAATCAGCATATCAACCAGCGGACGACCAACAATATCAGATTGACCGCATACGAGTACATTCTTGCCATCCAGATCGTAACCGATGGAGTCAAAAATCTTCATAACGCCCAGTGGAGTGCAGGGCTGAAATGGAGATGTAGTATTAAAACCATCGACATCAACTGCGTCTGGAATGCAAATATTTTTGGGGTTGATACGTTTTGGCAGTGGAAGCTGAACGATGATGCCGTCCACATCTTCCCAATTATAATCTTCCAGTATCCTGTTATTTAATTCATCCTCCGTAATATCTTCTGGCAGTTTGAAAAGATTTGCTTCGATCCCAACCTCTTCACAGTCACGCAGCTTGCCACGAATATAAGCGTTGGATGCCGGATTATCTCCTACTTGATAAATATGTAAAATAGGAGCGTAGTCATCTTCTGCGATGATATTCTTGATTTTGTTTTTAATATCCAACGAGATAGATTTGCAATCAATAATCATTGTGAACCTCCTTCATAAAATCCTAATTCTTCAGTCATTGCGTTTTATTCTTTCACAATAAAATTTATGAAGCATTTTTTCGTATTCACACCTACATTGCGGACATAAATCTGAAATCGCACCTTTGTCTTTTAAACTCCATTTTTCGTCATCAGGAACGTGATAGCTTGTAATGTTATCTGGGAATCCGATCTTTTTAATGAGTACGTCCTTACCACACCGGTCACATATAATTTTTACATATTCTTCAGTCATAACAAATACCTCATTCCACTCAAATATTTTTCCTTCAGCCGTGGCGTCAGTGTGTCCGCCTGCGATAGATGGTCTTTCATATCGGCCAGCTTGACAAACCACGCACAGAGGCCATAACGCTTGAAGTTCAAATAGTGAATCTTCTCACAATAATCATTATAATTTACTTCGTCTGGCTTAGTTAAAAGTTTAAGCGCTTTCTTGAAATTCTTGGGCAGATCATTTGGGTTATAATCGGTATCTTCCAATAGGTCGTGCATAATAGCCAGGCAGCGGCAATCATTTTTTAGGCTGTCTGGAATAGCAGAGTTTGCAGACACGAAGTTCATAACACGAACAGCATGTTCAAATGTTTTATCGTCATAATACTGACGTGCAATTTTTAGTGCATCGTCAAGAACGACATAATTTTTATCAAGGCTCATTTAATTCACCACATTTTACGCATTTCCAGTTCACTTTTTAATCATCAAAAATTTCATTTCTTAAAATAGGAGCTTCATGGGTGCTAACCATGTTGTTACATTCCGGACATTTTGTTTCATAGCGTGCAAATCTTTCTATATCTCTTGTAAAATATACGCTTACAGAATCAGACCAAAATTCACAACCACAGCTACATACAAAATGGTATGCATATTTCTTTTGTTTCTGTTTATGCTTAATGATTTTTATTGCCATCTGGCACCTCCACGGTAAAGATATTTTTGGTTGCTTCTTTCCAAGAAATAAACTCAGCTCCAGCAACTTCCGCTCTACATCTATAGCACGCAATCACATTATTCTCAGGAATGTCCAAATCAGGATTTTCAAAAGAAGCCACTCGAATCTTAGTTGTGCAACCGCAATTCTTACATGGAAATACGATTACCGGATTTTTCAAACCGTCAGTTTTATGCATATATTATTTATTCCCTCCGCCCACCACTACCGAATATTTACGTTACTTTTTCAAAGGTAAAAACCGTGTGTTTGGTCGTGATTTCTACGAAACTTTCATCGGTTGCAATATCCACAGATACTACAGGCGATGTATGCATCCCACCATAATATGGATTACCATCATTGTCTTTGACATATCTGAATTGCGCAATCCAACCAATCGGAATCGGGCGGAACTGCATTGTCATACCAACCCATTCAGGATACCATCCATCAGTGCGTGGCACGCCAGTATTAACGTGAACTGCGCTCTTCATAATGTAATTACCTTTTGGCATTTGAATAATATCGTTCATTAGTCTCTCCAATCAAAAGCTCCGCTTGTAGTTTTTATGAGCTGCACTGATACTGTTGCAAGATCTCGATTGGCAATATAGTTCGACCCGAGTTTAATCCAGCCAGTTTCCTGCCCAAGATTTGCTTCGACCAGTGCTTCTATTTCTTCTTTCTTTTTAGTTGCATCCGATTCCATAGCTTCTCCAGCCTCTTTGTGGCTCATTTTATCGCGATAATCGGAATTTTCATAGTCAACTGAAAAGCTATGATCTATGCCATTTCTTAGACAATAGTTAACATTGACAGTACAGCATCTATATGGTTCAAATTGTCTTTGCTCTTTGACTTCTTCTGCCTTTTCAAGTTCTTCTGACGGTTTTTCTTCTGATTTATTCCAGAACATTTTTGTCCTCACTTTCCTGTGGAACCAAAGCCTCCGGCTCCGCGCTCGGTTTCGTCCAATTCATCGACTACATCAAACTGTGCCTGATAATACGGAACGAACATGAACTGTGCGATACGGTCACCATGGACGATTTCCTGGGACATATCAGAGTGATTGTGCAAAGGAACAAATGCTTGACCACGATAATCTTCGTCAATAACACCGACTTTGTTCGCGGGAGCCAGACCCTTCTTAGATGCTAAACCACTGCGGGCAAATCCGAGGATAGCCCAGCCATCGGCCGGAGCAAAGCGCAGACCAGTGCCAATCATACGTGTTTCATGAGGTCGAATATGGATAATGGGATTTCCCTGACTGTCAAATAGTTCAGCCTGATCCGCCGGAATATAGGCATAAACATCAGCACAAGCGGCCTTCTCAGTGCCATAAGTCGGAATATGTGCATCAGGATAAATTTTATTTACTTTTACGATAGGATTCATCTTAGTTCTCCTTTATTTCCAGTGCTTTGATACGGTCTTCAAGCTTGTACACATATTTTGACAACAAACTAACATTAACTCCTGTGAGTACGATTGTAATCATCCCTAACAAAATCACCCAATCCTTTATTTCCATAGTACAACCTCCCCTCTCTCTAAGCTTTTCTTTACATCAATAACACGCTGATTCTTACTGCCCGCCCACGGCAAAGAAATATCACGCTCGGCTTCAATGTAAGGTCCATCCACTAGTACATCTATATAATGTAGATGATCCCAATCTTTGATATCGTCCCACTCGTATCCAGTCCACATCCAGATATCTTTAGTGTCGCCAAATTCTTTGCGGACACGCTCACAGATATAACCGACGATGAGACGATTCTGAACAAATAGTGGGTCTCCCCCGCTGAACGTCAAACCGCGAATGTAATTTGGGCGAATCAAATCAAGCAGTTCTTGCATGGTGTCTTCCACAAATGGATTACCAGCAGCCACATCCCATGTCTGAGGATTCTGACAGCCGGAACAATGATGGGCACAACCAGAGCACCAAAGCGTGACACGCACTCCAATTCCATTCGCAATATCTGCCGTTGTAATTTTGATATAGTTCACAAATTCACCTTCTCTCTAATCCATCCCGCCCACCCTTCGCTTTTAAGCGAACTATTTATGCCGATTTACGACAAAACCTACCGAGTGCGTCGCGAGTCATAAAACCATAGACAACAGCGTATTCTAGGTTTCCTTCTCTCGTTACCCATTCAAGATTCGACGCAGAATTATTATGAGTATCGCAATCCAAATGATTGACCTCTTCTGCGTTTTTTGGATTTGGAACAAAAAGTTTAGCGATAATCCGATGTATGTATAGATCTTCTCGTTTGCCAGTAGATTCTCTACGAAGGCAAACTCTGTCATACCCGTGGTTAGTTGATCTTGGTCTCACTTCTCTTGGAGCGATTCGCTTTGATAAATCATAGCGATTTCTACATCCTTGAGCTAATGTGGTCTAAATATGTCCATCAGCAGATGCATAATATCCTGCAAAATCAGGAATTTCGATCAAATCAGGTAACAATCATATCATCTCCTCTCCTCTCATAAAATCCTCCCGCCCGCCACATGTGTTTATAAATTAGTTATCGCTTAAATGTACAACCCTATCTCTAATCTCTTGCGTCCTTCCTTGGTTCCAAAAATTACTACCGATATCCTTAATACCCTCGGTTTCCCGATATTTTATAGGGAGTAGAACATACAATAATGATTCGATATTATGTTCGTTGAACGTCCTCCATATCAAAAAGACTTAGGAGTTTCGATGCGTCAGAGGAACTTTCATCCTCGGTTGCCCAATCACAACAATTTTTATGGTCTATACTTTATGCCGCTTTCACGCTTGCCGTTTCCAGCTTCGCTGTAGCTTGTTGTGCTCTAAGGGGTTTCCCGCAGTTTAATCGATTTAACGTGGACCATATCGGTTTATAATCCACAAGTACGCCGTGCAACATTCATCTTACTCTGGTCACGGTTACCACAATTTGGGCACTCCCACACCAGCTTGCCATTGTCCTCCACGATCTTGATTTCGCCATCGTAGCCACAGCACTGGCAGTAATCGGACTTGGTGTTCAGTTCGGCATACATGATGTTGTCGTAGATGAACTGCATTACACTGAGAACTGCCGGAATGTTGTGCTGCATATTGGGGACCTCTACATAACTGATTGCTCCTCCAGGCGACAACTTTTGGAACTCGCTCTCAAACTTAAGCTTAGTAAAGGCATCAATATGCTCACGAACATTTACGTGATAGCTGTTGGTGATATAGTCGTGGTCTGTGACATCAGGAATAATGCCGAATCGCTTTTGCAGGCACTTGGCGAACTTGTATGTAGTGGACTCCAACGGGGTGCCGTACAAAGAGTAATCAATGTTTTCCGCTTCTTTCCATTCTGTACACTTATCATTCATATACTGCATGATAGACAGCGCGAACGGTTTTGCATCAGGATCGGTGTGGCTCTTGCCGGTCATATACTTCACGCACTCATACAGGCCGGCGTAGCCGAGGCTGATGGTGGAGTAGCCGCCGAAGAGCAGCTTGTCGATTTTCTCGCCCTTCTTGAGGCGGGCCAGTGCGCCATGCTGCCAATGAATAGGGCTCATATCAGAAATAGTACCGAGCAACCGCTTATGACGAGCCTGCAATGCTCGATGGCAAATATCCAGTCGTTCATCAAAGATTTTCCAGAATGCGTTCACATCCCTACCAGAGCTACATGCTACATCCACCAGGTTGATGGTCACGACGCCCTGATTGAAGCGGCCGTAGTATTTCTGTCCCTTGACCCAGTTTCCTGCATTTGCTACATTTTCAGTAGTTCGATCAGGAGTAAGGAACGAACGGCACCCCATACTTGTCCACACACCGCCTTTGAGCTCCTTCATAACCTTTGCAGAAATATAATCAGGAACCATGCGTTTTGCGGTACACTGCGCTGCCAACTCGGTCAAGTGATAATATTTAGAATCCGGATGGATATTATCCTCATCAAGAACATAAATCAGCTTCGGAAATGCAGGAGTAACATACACACCAACTTCGTTTTTGACACCTTTGATACGCTGTTTTAACATCTCTTCGACAATGACAGCCAAGTCATCACGAGTCTGACCGGCAGGAACCTCATCTAGATACATAAACACAGTGATAAAAGGAGCCTGACCGTTGGTAGTCATAAGAGTGATAACCTGGTACTGAATTGTCTGAACCCCACGAGAAATCTCAGCCCTTAGACGACGATTTACAATACGGTCGATAGCTTCCTGTGAGGGCATTTTTTCGATATCATCATTCTGAATCATCTCATAGAATTCGTTATGAACTTCTGCTGTAATCTTCTTACGGGAAACATCCACAAAAGGAGCCAAATGAGACAGCGTAATACTCTGACCGCCATACTGGTTGGAAGCCACCTGTGCAATGATCTGGGTGGCGATGTTGCAGGCGGTGGAGAAACTGTGAGGTTTATCAATGCCAGTGCCAGAAATAACAGTGCCGTTCTGGAGCATATCGTCCAGATTGACGAGGTCACAGTTGCCTGTTACAATACCACCATCCAGCGTAAAAGAATGAGTTTCAGGTTCTTCAACACACCAAGCGTCATAATCAATTTCCGGACGATACGGGGTAATCTTTTTTACGATCCATGGATTGTTGACGATTTGATGCTTTCTGAATCGAAAATCAATCAGCCGTGCGTTCTTTTTGAAATTCGTATCATGAACAATTTCAGATTCACTTGCAATATAAAAACCGGCAACAGAAGAAATATCTCGAATCATATCGGCCACTCGATCATCAGCAGTTGCGACCTTATTGGTTTTTACTGCTCCATCTGCGGCATAAAATCCATCAAATAAATGCTGTTTCTTTTTGCTATCAAAAAATCGCCATGCTTTTGCATTCAAGAAATCCTGTTTAAACGCTCCTTTATGTAAAACATAAGCATCTCCATGATAAGACTTTGGATATGTTACTGTGTCTCCCGCTTTCACGAAGTAATCAGCATATTTTGACTTTTCTCCGCACAGCCGAATCGTTGTGTAATCTGTACTTTTATCAAGTCCATCTCCGATTGCAAAGCCTGTAGCCCATGCCTGATAGTCTTCTTTTGACTCTAATCCAAATTTTGCCAATTCGGGCAAAAGAGCCAATGTCATACCCTCTGCCAGGTTAGTTGTTACCGACCCATCATTTAACAGCCAGCGATGGTTTGCGGTGCAAAAGATATGTTTAATAGAGCGACCAGACTGAAGCATGACATCCTGCATCTTTTGCTTCCCATATTTTTTTACAGTCGCAGTATGCCATTTACCGTCAGCTCCAATAACTTTTACCATTTCTCCATCATTGAAGTCTCTAAATTCTTTTACTCCACTATCAGTTACAAAACGAGTGTTGCTCTTGAAGCAGTTGTGCATGTGCTGGGCAAAATAATCTGCATCGTGGAAGTGAATTAAACCATCTTCATGTGCCTTGACGATTTCTGGGTCGAGCAACAGACGAGCAGTCAGATCCTTTGATACCTCACCGGCCATATAGTCGCGCTGGACACTGTTGACGGTGGGGTTCTTATTACTGTTCTCCTGATTGATCGCATCATTCTTAGCGTCGATAATTTCAAGGATACTGGCATTCGTCTTTTCTTTGTCGCGAATTTCCTGACGGAGCTTTCGCCAGTGGCTATAAGATTCAGCTACGTCAGCAAAAGGACTTGCTTTCAACTGCTCGATGACGATATCCTGAATCTGCTCGACAGAAAGAGTGTCTGGCATCTCAGCGATATGATCTGCAATTGCATTCGATACACGAGAATCAATACCGCCGGGAGTGGTGGTCATCGCCTTTTCAATCGCATTTACGATCTTAGACTTGTCGAACGGAGCTTTTACGCCATTGCGTTTGATTACATACTCCATATTCCATCACCTCCCTATCAATAATAACGCTGCTCGCCCATCATTTTCACAGCATAATCTTCGTACCAACGAGCCTTCTCCTCGTCCTGCTCTGCGGCCACGCCGGGCTTAGAGCCATCACGGAAGCGATACTTGTAAGCATTGCAAATACAGAACCAACGGACAGCCTCGTCGCCAAACAGCTTGCGCATATTTTCGATGCACTCTGTGCCATTATAATGAGCGGGACCATTCACATACTCGTACTGCGACGAATCAGGCTTGGTATCTTCTTCAATCGGGTGCGGCCACTCTGGATGCTCTTCTGCTTCACAGCTGTCATCATCCTTTTCGTCTCGGTCATCCAATTCTGCGAACTCGCAGTTATCACAGTCGCCATCACACTCGTCGGTATCATCTTCATCGTCATCATAATGGCAGATGCAATCGCCATCATCCGTCATCTCTGCGCAATCGCAATCCTCACAATTATAGTCGCAATCAGCATCGTCTACGTCAATGTCAACCAGACTCACACTATAGGCGAGATCATTCGGGCCAAGGGTGTCGTACTCAGAAACATCAAGATCCTTTGCCAAAAGTTTCAGACAGTCATAATCCATCTTCTTCAAATCTTCAAAGTCGAGACGCCCCATACGATGGCCTCGCTCATTCTTTTCACCCGTAAACTCTAACGCGATATATTTGGTTGGCTCTTTCTTGTTGACAGCCATTACCTTTTTGTACATGTCATTATGGCTCACATAGATGTCTGCCAGCAGATTATGCCAAATCGGGTCCTCCTTGCGAAGATTCCATTCAACAACACTCTCGGTCCAATCGTTACCGTCAAAGAGCTGCATAGCCTTTTCGTTCAAATCATGATAGGACTTTGTAACGGCCAGTACCATCGGGACAGGCAACTTATCGGTATGATAAATCAAACGCAGATAACCATTTTCCATAGTGACATCACAATTTTCAATATTAAACATCATATGTACACTCCTTATTTTTTGACGGGTTTATATACATCTGCCAGCTTCGGGTGGCGGCCACAGCAGCGGCTACCCTCGGGGCAGAACGGATACTTAGGATTCGCTTCACAGGACGGGACCATCCAAGCGGCGAGTTCAGGACACACGGTAGCAACCTGCTTCTTTATCAGTTGAAACATCGACCGGATTTCACTTTGGGCGCGAGTGCAGAGCCGCAGGTGACTCATTTCAATCAGCGACCGCGCGTTGATGGTGACATAGAGTTCAGTACAGCAGGCGTTCGGCAGAACAGCACGAGCGTCTTCATTAGCGGCACCGTGATACTCTTTCAAGATGCGATAGTCATTGGCGATATCTGCCATCATACCATCAAATACATCCGCGTCTTCCCCACTGAATGGATTGACATACTGCATATCGCTTTCATCACAATAACGCTGGCTGCGAACACTCAGACTGATATGTCGATGACGACTTAACTGTGCCAACAGCGCTCGACTGACACCGGTGACATGAAACGTAAAGCTGATGTGTTCAAGTACGCTCTGATGTCCGGTCGCCTTGCATCCCTTTGCGATTCGATAAGTCTCAGTCGGCTGCGAATTGTAACAGACACTTGCTGCCAGCTCTGCGATACTGAGCGGATTCTTGTCTGCGTCTTTCTTGACCGGCTGTGAATACGAAATCAATTCGACTTCCATTTACTGCCCCTCCTTAATAAAATCATCTATTGTTTTCCTGCCAGCCAAAACCTGTTTCATTTGGTCCGGCGACAATTTATATGTAACAACATCACCACATTCATATCCGTAGCGCCGAATCTGACGCTCGCATTCTGCTGTGGCGCGTTCTTTGCGGCCAAGCTCTCTTTGATTGATCCCTCGCATGGGACCTCACCTCCCTCCTTATTCGGTATTTACAATCTCTGTTTCAATGTCGTATGCGTACTTGCCGTACTTGGGGAATGCAATCATCGTGCCATGTGCCCAAAGAAAATAAAATTCATCCAGTTCTGCGACGATTTCGAAGCGTTCTCCATAGCGAAGCCGCCAACAGAGAGATTCATCTTGATGTTTAAGTTTTAGATATCGACGTGTCCACATAACGCGCCCTCATCAATATTCCTGAGAGAGCTTCTTCAGCGTTTCGGAGATTATCAATTGCACAATCGATAAACTCAGGCTCACAAAACTCAAAATGATTCCAAGCAATTTCAAGTTCTTTGAGATCTCCTTTAAATCCACTTTTGATTCGTTCTTCATGATTCATACGCCGTTCCTTTCAGCACTTCGAAATATGGGTCGCCATCTCGTTTTTCCAGCTGAGTTAATTGGCCATCATCGGCCACAGAATATAGACGGAAGTTTTTATAGATTTTATCGCCTTTGATCGTAGCCAGAGACGTGATGACATAGTTGATATTGTGTTCTTCTGTGCCGTCCATGAGCTGAACTTCAAGCCGTTCTTTTTTAGGAATAGTCAGCTTGTGAAAATCAACCATAGGACACCTCACAAATCTGCAAGCTGTGCAGGATAAGAGATTTTCGTAATAAGCATCGCCATAACAAATTCGTCGGATTCAGCATCGTCAAATTTAACGCTATAAAAATAGCCATCTGATATTGCATAAACAACATACTGAATTCCATATTTCGTTCTATGTTTTGGCATGAATTCGATTTCACCGTCTGAAAAAACAGCCGTTTCAACCGGTGATTTGACACATTTGTTATCCAAAATCCGAAGAATGTGCTTAATAGTCTTCTTTGAAAGATTCATAACCTCTCCTTAGCCGTAGCTCACTTCATTTTTATCATTACGAAATCGGACAAATACCGGAAACTGCAGCGATTCAATACCGGTCTTTTTATCCTGGGTGGTTTCTTTGTACTTTAATTCGATGATACGTCCGATATAATCACCCGGATTTGCCCAGACTGCCGCACGGGTTGTATCATCAAAACCGGAACCAACTCGAAGTTCATGCCCTTTATAATCAACGACCAGAGCACCCATTGTTCCGGCCAGCCGATTCTGACCTTCCTCAATTGCAGTGATACGGAGATCAACCGTATAGAAGCGCTTGATTTTGAGGCAGCCAGTATGACGGGATCGCTTGTAAGGGACGTTTGTGTTCAACATCAAACCTTCCCAGTCATGTTTGACTGCATAATCGAGCCACTGAGGAATCACACTTTGATCAGTACCTTCGTAGACCATTGGAACGACCTGAATGTTTTTGAGCCCTTTCTGCTTGATCGTAACAGCTAAATCTTCAAGCCACTTACGACGGAGTTTATAAGATGTAGTTAGGGAACCATCTTCATAAGGGACACTTCCCTTGCCGTTCTCAAATTCATCAGTCGGAATCAAATCAAACACAACAAACTTGATCTGGCTCTTATCTCCATCCGAATTCAACATACCAGTGCCAACCCGAAATGCCTCGCCGTCTGATAACCCTCTGCTATTACGGTATACCAGCTCGCCATCGTAGACGTATTCATCAATCAGCGATTCATCGCCAAGCTCTTTGATGATGTCGTCCTTAATATGGTCGAGGCCGGTAAACTCTTGTCCCTGACGAGAAATGAACTTGCCACGGTAGAAGGTGCCCCGGTTACCATTCATCTTGCGGCTGAGACTGAACCAGGTGCCCGGATTGAGTTTGACTTTATCGATAGGATATCCCTGCTGGACTTCCCAGACCGGAATGACCACTTTGCCAAAAATCTTATTGACCGTAGCAGCTTCAACACCCAGAGGCAAATTCTTAGTGAACACTCGAATCAGAAAATCTTTATGTGAAGCATTCCAATAGATGTAACTGGCTGCCATTGACAAAGCCATGTCAGAACCGGTGTTACACTCCGCCAGGAATAAGCAGATATCTTGGAAAGTGTGTGGGAATTTATCCACGATTCGCACCTTTTTGTTGATCTTCGCCTTAGAGATTCCTGTTGTGATCTGCGGATCGAGAATGAAATCAAGGAAGAAAAATAACGGATTCTCACCGATCTCGTTCTTAGCATCCAACAAGATTGTTGCCTTATCAGTCTTTTTTGTGGCCTTCTGGAGCTTTTTTGTCAGTGCTTCCAGTTTGTTCAGCAGTACACCGTCCAGAATCAGCTCGCCTTCAAAATCAAGTGATGATGTCATCTTCAGTCCCCTTTCTTATTCTCTTGGTTTTTTGCGGTAGTTCATAATGAGTCAGTGCTTCACGCATTTCGTGGAGAAGAAACGCATGAATCAGCCATGATGTGGTATCTGGCTCACAAAAAATGATCTGGCAGTTATATCGAGCAAGCCATGTGGTGAGACTGCCCAGCAGTGAAGCTGGTGTCATTTTACTGCGATAGGCACCGCGATTGATCTTCTCCTATGAGCCATTTTCAATGAGTATGTAAGTCTTCGCCCCAGCGGCTGCAGCTCTGTCGAACTCTTTAGCGAACCGAATTCGATTCGTTGTGAAGTTGCTGCAGATCTCGTCAAGTCCGGATTTACGTTCAATGGTCACCTTATCTGCCAACGAGAATTTTTCGCCATTCGGCAGTGTCACCTCAGCACTATAGTCACCAAAATCCAGTCGCTTACGCATATAAGCACACGGGAACGAATTGAGTCGCTGGTGTAAAAGCGGAGTATCCTTTTCGCGGTCATCCACAATAATCACTATTGACTTGAGGATCTGAGTGATTTCGTTATATGTCATTCATTCACCTCCTTTCAAAAGCGCCACGTCATCTGACGTGTACGTATTTACGAAGAATCGTTTCTTTGTCTGTATTAGACTGAATCCACTGACCCTGCTCGTCTTTTGACCAACGGCCTTCTTCCCGTTCTTCGTCGATTCGAAGGATGTCACCTTTTTCAATCGGAGCGACTTCAAGAGTACGGGCTTTCACCTTGAGCCGACGCTGTTGCCCGGTTTTGAGGACATAGGCTGTAACCGTTTTATTGGCGAACTTGCCATCAATATCCAAGACATAGATATAGGAATCTTTGAGCCTCGGCATTGTAAGTTGGATATAACCTAAATAGTTTCCCTCATACTTAATTCGGTCTTTGATTGAGGTCTTGATTGGATTTTCATGCTCACAGATGTATTGAATTACACCCAGCCAATCTACATTGACATATTTCTTTTCAGTCTCTTTCTCGCAGAGCGTGAGCATTGTATCGTGCGGAATGCAAGAATCAAGAGTAACCTTGTTGAGCTGCTTTGCGCCCAAATACTTATTGAAGATTTCGACTTGCCGCAGAAGATTATTCGGAGATTCGTCAAACTCAGAGAAGAAATTGAGCTTGATAAGGATCTCCAATTGCCGACTGTCTGCGATTTTTCTTTTTTGGTTCATCAATAACAAGTCAATGAAAGAATCGAATTTATGGTTGCGGAGCTTATAAAACTCACGACTAAGCCGCTTGTTCAGATATTTGATAGACTCCATTCCCTGATAGATTTTCTTATCTGTCTTATCGTAAACATATTCATCCCGGGAATGGCGGAACTTGATCGGCATGATTTGGATGCTACGTTCATTCGCAAGTTTGGTCGCATTGACGATTTTTTCTTGTGTGTCCGCAGTGTTCAGAAGTGCCGTTACAAATTCGTGGGTGTAGTAATAGCGATAATACGCGCAATAATATGTAAGAATCGAGTACCCGGTAGCATGGTTCAAACCAAACTGATAAGAGGCCGAATTCTCGATAACCTGCAAGAATTCTTTCGCTTCTGTCTCGGCGGTTTCTCTTGCCTTTGTTGAGTGGTTACAATAGCCATTCAGGATACGAGGCATTGCCGCATCCAACTCCGCCTTGTTCTTATGACCGATTGCACGGCGAACACTATCTGCATCACCGCCGCTCATGTCACAGAACTGTTGGAGGAATGCAATGGTCTGTTCTTGAAAGACAAGCCAGCCCAAGCTATCTTTTAACAGCTCGTCGATTTCAGGCGATGGATTGTGATTTGCTTCGTGCCTGAAGAGCTTATCTCTGTAAGAAGCACCGCCGGGTCGAATAGCTGCTGTGACCAAGCTCAAATCTGCAATGCTGTGAACATCATATTTTTTGAGCGAATCAAAAGCGAAGTCTTCAACGAACTGGAAAATACCAACCGGAGACGTTTTCATATCAGCCCAAACCTTTTGGTCATCGAAGTTCATCTCCCAGGTGTGTGGGTACGGAATGTCAGCCAGCTTACAGGTCTTATCAATAACAGACACTGTATCAAGACCAAGGATATCGTACTTTGCCAGACCGACTGCATGAGACGCTTCCATGTCAAGACACAGAATAGGCAGACTGTCTTTATCTTGGAAGACACCATACCTTTTATAGAGGTCGATTGGAGCGATGATAACGCCGGCCGGATGGTGAGATAGCGATACAATTGTCCCCTGCAATCCATCGAAATAGTAGAAGATATCAGGATAGTCTGCACGGCACTTTTCAGTGCTGGCATCGTATTCCTTTTTCACTTTTGCGATTCGATCAAGGGAATAAGGATTCTTGGATTCATCTACATCTGGGTTTTCTCTCTTCCAGACTTTAGCAAGGGCTCGTCCAATCTCGTCGATCGTCGCCTTACCTGCCAGAGTACCCATAGCCAGAACGTATGCACATTTCTCGCGGCCGAACGATTCAAAGATGTGGTTGTAAATCATGGGACGATAAGCATCCGGCACATCGATATCAATATCACCAATCTCAACACGGTTTTCATTACAGAAGCGCGAGAACACCAGATTCCAGCGAGCCGGGTCAACATCGATAATGTCGGTAACGAATGCACACCGGGAACCTGCAACAGAACCACGACTTGGTCCGAACGGAATGCCCTCATTTTTTCCCCAAATCATCAGGTCGCTCATAGAAAGCATAAAGCCCAGCATGTTGGTTTTCTTAAAAACTGTAAGCTCCTCTTCAACATCTGCCTTAAACTGTGCGACTTCATATTCAGGAATGATACCGCGACGAATTTTGTCGTTCAGCATATCATGGGTACGTTTGATATAAACCATGGCATCTGATTCAGAGGTTCCGGTCAAAATGGGATACCGCGCCTTTGTGCTCAGCGTAAAATCATTGACACTATCGGCCATCCGATTCGTATTCTCAATTGCTTCCATCCAGACTTCACGAGGGAGCGCATCTTGCACAGTGAACGCATCGACCAATTCATTGTAAGATTTGAATGTCAGATCAAATTCGTCCTCGCCAGTGAACTCGATTCCCTTGCCCATCATAAGGATCTTGCGGCACTCTGCTTTATACGCATTCAGACTGTGAGTGTCAGTTGCAGCGATCAGTGGCTTGTGATACTTCTTAGAAAGCTCCCAGAGATACTGGTTATATTCCTTTTGATCGTCACAATCGTGATACTGAATCTCATAATAATCATAGGTCTCGCATAGTTTGTCATAGACTTTCTGACGAAATCCATCACATTCTGACGTGTATTTACGAAGCGGACTTGCCAGACAGGCAGAGATTTTGATAATGTTATCAGACAGACCAAAGAACTCTTCAAAAGTAATGCGCGGCTTATAATACTTGTGGTCAACATCATAAGACGTGCCCATTACTTTATTTAGCTCCAAAACGCCACGAGCATTTTTGCAAAGAAGAATCGTATGGAAGTTGTCGCGAACTTTATAGCGTCCGGCGTCCATCATTTTACCGATTTCCTCTTGTGCTTCCTGTGGGTCCCAGCCTTGATAAGATTCATAAACCTCATCTGGGATTTCCGGATAGTGGTACATTTCAGAGGTAAGATATACCTCACAACCAACGATAAACTTCAACCCCTTCTTTTCTGCGTACTGTTTCTTCTCAGTCCAGTTAAGGTTGTAACCATGGTTGGTAGAAGCAATCGCTTTCATCCCGTAAGAAGCAGCGAGATCAACATAGTCTTCCCATTTTGTACAAGAATCAAGGAGCGAACCTTTATCGTCGTGCAAGTGGTATACAACATAGTTTTGCTCCATGAATCCTCCTTAAAACAAATCGTCTATACCGACCACGCTTGGGTCTTTTGCCGCATAAAATGGCCGCTTGTTGATGCAATCCCGAAGCGGTTCACAGGTTTTACGATGACCACAGAGATTAGTACAGAAGAAATTGGGACTGCCATTTTTTTCTTCAATCTCTCGTGCAGGCCATTCGCCGCTGCGTTGCCGCTCCTCGAATTCGTCCGCTGTTTCGTTTATGTAATCGATGCATTCTTTGCGCAGTTCATCGGTAACAGGATATGGTCTGACATAAGTAGTCAGTTTGAATTGGCAGCGAATATTTTCCGGCAGATCATTGATATTGTTCGATTCGATAAATGCCTGGGTAACAATTTCGATCTGATCACTGTCATACCCTGCGGCTTTCATTTTGGAACGAACCGTTGACCGCAGCGTGTAACCCACTTTGCATCGATCAAGCACCTTTTCCTGCTGTTTTGCCAGCTTGCCTTTGCCAGTCTGATAAACAACCTTACAGTATTTCACCATGATCCACGCTGGGAATAGACAAGTGAACCCGGCCTGCTCAAGCGCCAAAGTATATGCAACCAGCTGACGACCATAGTGAAGCAGGTCTTCATCCTTAAACTGACTGGATGTTTTGATATCCAACACCTGCAGCCGACCATCTGGCAGGACACGAATCAAGTCCGCATAGCCCTGTAAATATCTGTCTTCTCTTAGCTTAAGAATCAGAAGTTTCTCAACCTCAAACTTACCTTTAGGACTGACATAATCACGAGCCATACACATCATATTGCCAACCCAGCGATCTCTGATGCCGTTGCCGCCATCTCGTGTCTTTGGAAAATCAATACCAAGCATGTCGAGCTCATCTAAGGCGGTTTGAAGTGCCGGTTTAATGTCTGCTTCTGTGTTCTTGCCTTCAATGATTCCCTCAAGCACGTCGTGGCAGGTGCCGCCGAGATAGGAATACACGTTCTGGCATTGATCTCGCGGCTTGATATATGTAAGATATGCGTTATACGGACAATCGTGAATCGTACCAAGCTTCGAATAGCTGTACACCTGCGCTCCTTTGTCATACAACGCTTGTAGTTCTGGGGCAACGACTCTTTGACTCATTTACATCACTCCTCTACCCATTTCACATACTTTGCTAATCCTTCTTTATAAGCCTCACGGCCAAGATCTGCGATATTCATTTTGGAATACTCAGGAATAAGTTCGGCTTCTGTCCACACATAGCCTACCTTTGTTTTCAAAATCAGATTGTTCGAGATGAGCTTTTTGCACTCGTTGATAAGATGTTCTTCTTCTAGTCCCTCGTCATAAGCCAAAATGATTCTTTTGGGAAACATCTTTTTAATGTAGTTAGCCTGCACATCTGACACGTGACAGCCACACGTTGCAAGGGCGATATGGCTACCAAATGAATCGCACTGCATAACAGCCTTTTCCGATTCAAACAGAACAACATTGCCGGTTTCCTGAATGCGGTGATAGTTTTCCGCATACCCAAACAGCGTTTTACTGCGCGGACAAGGAACCAAAGGATACCAGCGTTTTTCATGTTCACATTCATAATTTGCTCGGCCCATAATCCCAACCAAGTCTCCACTTGTTGATCGTTCTGGGATTGTAATTCGATTTGAAATCTCGTCATAGCCTACGCCAAACTTTTCTTGCGTCACTAAACTAATGCCGTCTCTGACAAATTGAAGATTAAATTTATCTGCATATGGCTCAAGTGTTTCTTCTGGATATACTTTTAAATCTTCTAACTCTTCTGAATAATCTGGCGACAACTTCAAAAAGAAACCACCAAAAGGCCAGTGAGTTTTGATATTAAGTTCGTCCATCGAAATTTCAGCTTTGACTGCAGCGAACTTCAATGCATCAGGGAAGGAGCATCGTTTAACGTCCATAATCAAGCTAAAGATATTGCCTTTTTGGTTCGTGGAAAAAACGAAAAAACGAAGTGTACCGCAATCAACAAGACAACTTGTAGGATTGCGTTGCTCCTCACGAGCGAATCTCAAACTGTTTTTTTGAGGATTAAACTTGATATTTTCAAAGCCAAGAGCTTCAAGGATTTGGATGATTTTGTCTGGCTGATTTTCAAGCTTAGACTGTAAAAGTGCAGCGTCTATAATCATCCTCTCCTTTCTTATTTATCTCCGGTCATACATACCGTGATCGTTTGTGATTGTACAGTATCCAAGTTCTCGCCAAGTGTTCCACGCACCGTCAAATTGAAAAAGAATCGTCTGTCCATCTTCATCGTTTCGAGTCTTGTTAAGAAATCCGACAACATAGGTTTTGTCCTTGTCCAACGTGATTGGTGTCTTCACTTTGGGGTTATCCTTGGAGCGATAATACGGATCACAATCAAACTTTTCACCAGTATATTCATCACGCCACAGTTTTCTAACCATTAGAAGCTCACTGACAACTTCTTTTATCTGTTTTGAGTTACTTAAACAGGATGCATCAAGCCAACGCTGGTTCGTAGTATGTAAAGCCAACTGGAACGTACTGATAAAAGCAATTTGTTCTTTATTGACGATATTGAAAATACGGCGACTATTCATAAGAAGGGCCTGCCACATTTTATCGTCTACTTCATCATCGCTCTTGAATGTATCGTAAACGATGGCTTTCGTTCCGGTTCGTGCCAGCCGCTTGATATGTTTCAGCAGTTTGTTCGTGTTATTTTCGAACATTTTTACGAAGCGGATATTGCTATATTTCTCTTTTGTGATTTGAGCAGCTTTTCGAAGCATGACCCAATCTTCATCAGAGAAGTGCCCCATTTTCAGTTTTTTACGAGTGATTTTCCAATAGTTCAATTCTTTCGTAAGGATATGAACTAGAAGCATATTTTTATATGCCTTAGACATCATTTCGTTTGAAACAATAGCGACATTTACGCCCTTATCGGCAAACGGAATTACCATCATCTCAAAAATGAAACTGCTCTTACCAGCACCGCTATGACCGGCAAGCATATACATATCGCCGATCGGCGCACCGAGCGTTAGATAATTCAGAAGTGGAGCGCCCGATGCATAGCTGATTCCTTGGTCTTGCCCTTCGTTGCACTGTTGAAGATAATTCTCATCAACGACAAGAGATTCGATTTTTGATTCCTGTCCAGTTGTTAAAGAGACTTTGTTATTTAATAATTCAAATGCCTCATAAACTTCTTCGTTAGTGGAGTTGTCAAATCGCTCAGGATGGCTCAGCATATCTTCATAACGGATAGCAAGAATTTTTAATGAATTCATTTTGGCAATCTGATCGAAATATCCGTCAGCGTTGTCCACATCGAGCAGATCCATCATTCGCTTGCAAGCTTCCCAGCCATTTAATTCCTGATAGTGCTTTCGCAATGTAGGTTTATCTGCCAGATATGTATCAACAGTGATATTGTCGATGTTTTGAAACCCCTGTTGACGAATACCACGGCCAACCAAGAAATAAAAAACCGGCTCTTCACACGATAGTGTCTTATCAGTTCCAACATTTACTTCTTTATAGTCGTCATACCGCTGAGGATCTTTCCAAAGACAAAAAACAAAGCTTGCTTCAGTCTGTTCACGATTTGCTTCGATTCTCTCAATCGTCTTGTTCAGGTCCACAAGTCGTCACCTCCAAGCAAATCGCTCACGTCATTCCCCTTATGCGTTACACCGACATTCGATAGATCAACCATTGTATCCATATCCGGGCGAGACTCTTCCTTGACTGTTTTTTCGGTCTTGTCTTTTTCGCGGCGGTACACAGCAGCGATATTATTCCGAACAATTGCCATCAGATAATTAGCTTTCGCCGTATCGTCAGAAAAATTCTTGTTCGTGATTGCCCACTGAATCGCACTTCGCTTCTCGTCTAAAGTCATCTGAATAATTTCATCAGAATAAAACTCCAGTTCTTTCAGCCGTCGGAACACAACTGTCGGCATCGGCTGTCCCCCATCAAGGTCATAACCAATCAAACCAGCAATCGTATCGCACAGTTTCTTATATGACTCGGTCGTTCGCCCAGGCTTCTTTTGAGGTTTGGGTTTCTCCTTCCGAGCCTTTTCCTTCCGACGACCTTCAAGCCAAGCCTGATAAACTGCTTCAGACTGAAAATATCTATTGTTGGGAGCCTTGTAGAATTGCTCTTTTGGACCTTCAACTCCCGTGGCCATACATTTGACCATCTTTGATTTCGCCATATTTCCTACCTCAAACTGCCCACCATCCCACCACCACGCAAATTAGTTGGTCACAAAAATACTATAGGTTGTATTACTTGACCAAAAAATAAGCGTTCTTCAGTTCGTTAATAGGAAACGCCGGATCGCTAAATTTCAGATTGACCTTGTCCCGAATTGCTTTGATCTGAGCCTTGACATTGTCAGAGGCATCGCCGTAACGATTCTGAATAGCATTGACCCACTCTTCACGATGAGGCTCATCCTCTTCTGCCTGAGCTGCTCCAACATACTGCTTTGCACGTTCAGCCTGTACAGATTCGACATCCTTCTTCTCTGCCGCCTGTTTCTTCAGATCAGCTTCGTAAGAACGACCGCCCTTATCATGCTCTGCCTTGATTGCATCAGTTAGAGCTTTGATGAATTCATCAGCGTCCAGAGGGATGCGATCCACAATATCAGCGAAACGACTCTTGGAATCAACCGAGAAGTTGTCATCACGGAAACAAATCACACGACGCTCAGATTTAACCTTGCCGACGATTTCCTCTTTGCCATTAACAACATTCTTACGGCCAGTTTTCACCTTATCGATATCACGATCAACATAAGCGACACCAACGATATCAACCTTGTTCTTCAACGCATTAAAGTACCGCTTATCCATATTAGTAGACAACATGGAATAGCTTGCCAAAGTAACAGGATCGGTGATATCGGTCTTCTTGGTATGACCAATAATAATAGGACTGATACCAACACGCTTCAGCTCCCACAGACGGTTTGTAACCAGCTCGATTGCCTTGTCAGTGGGGCCATTAAACCCAGAGAAAGTCGCTTTGAAGGACTTGGTGCGCTTATCGGGATTTTCACGATTCCAGATACGAACAGTCTCTTCTTCTGCCATTCGCATCAGTTCGTCAATAGTATCAATAACAACGACTTTCAAATCGCTATAATCGGAGAAGCGGTTTTCAATGATATCCATAGTGACTTCATCAAAGTGCTCCCAGTCCCAAACAGGCTCCTGAACGATACCTTCAATAGTGGCTTGGTCTGCTTCCTTGCCACAGGTCAGGAAGATATAACCATCGTCCCCTACCATCTTTTCACAAACCTGCTTGATCACAGTAGTTTTACCAATGCCGCCTTCACCCATCAGATAGATACTGTAATCAAGTGGATTCAGGCTAATTTCAGTTTTCTTGCCAAATTTACGCGCCATTATGTATCCTCCTTTTTAATTTTCATTCCATGGTAAATCGACAGGATCAAAACATAGTGTCGATATCATCATCACTGTCTGCCGGAGCCTCGACTGCAGGATCAACCTTTGCCTTAGTCTTAGCCTTGGAGCCGCCCTTCATCATATCGTCCACGCTTTCATCAACCGTCGGAGTATAGATCTCATCCTCGAACTCGCGAGCGGTAAAATCAGACTCAGCCGCAGTCTTACAAGTTTCAAACTCACCAGTCAGCAGAGGCTTTACCAGACGCAGCTCATTGACACGCTGACCATAGATTGGACCTCGACGAAAATCCTCCAGCTTGGAAATGCCCAGTTCGATTTGTTCCTTCTGCTGTTCGCTCAGACTATCCTCACTAAACTCGACTTCCTCAGCACCATTGACAACTGCAAGCTGCCAATTCATATGCACCGGGTTGCGGGACTTGGTCTCCAGATAACGCATCTTGTAATCGTGAATGGCCTTGTGTTTCGGCTTATCCATATCAAAGACCGCAGTGTTGAAGACAGTATCGATCTTGAACATCTTACGAGCAGCATCTGCCTTAGACCACATCGGGGTGTAGCAGTGCATAGTGATCCTGCCGTCAGTCTTCAGGTCACTCTTATCCATGCTGTCCTTGTCATAGTACAGATCCAGATTCATAGTCAGATGCGGGGTGTCCTTTTCGCCGGGCATAAACACGTTCTGAATCTGAAACTCACGATAAACCTGATCGCTGTATTTGCCAGTGCCGGGGCGAAGAGCAAAATTGCCAGTGACAACGATATCGTTCTCATAACCAGCCAGAGCGGACTCCAGATACTCAATCATATCCCACTCGGTGATGAACTCCTTACGCTCGCCAAGATTCACTGTGAATTTCTTAGTGCTCGCGACCATCTTGATAACGTCCTCATCCAGACGATCGTCCCATGCAATATTGATATTATTGCCATCAACATCACGGGTCTTAATTTCATCGTTCTTAAAGCCGCTCAGGGTAACGTAGCCCATATTGGTGCCGGCTTTGATGCCAAAATTGATACTGATTTTCTCACTTTTATTAAAAGTGTCGCGCTTCACCATCGGAGCCTTCCGAGAAACAGAAATCTTGCCGCAAAAATTAAAGCGGGAATAAACATCGTTCTTTTTATCTGCCATATGTAACCTCCTGTATCATAACAATCAATAATCAATCTCTTCTGTGGTCTTATGTTCCCACTCGGGCACTTCTGCGCCGAACGGAACAATTTTTGGCTTATGCTTGCAACGAGACATAAATTCATCTGCCAATCGATCATAGCAATCCGAACAAAGGGCAAATTTCATCTTGTCGCCATCTCGCTTACTGCCATAGTAGAAAAGTATTTCAAGATTGCCAAGATTAAGCTCTTCACAAGTATCAAGCGTCTTACCACAAAAATTGCAAAGCATATTATTTCTCCTGTCTAATTTGATTTTTGCTTACTACCGCATCAAATCAGGAGAAGCTCGTCCATACAGCATCTCTGTTCCCCTTCCTTTAGTATTTATATAAATTCACTTCAGCTCTATAATGTCCCAAAAGAGCATTACATAGTCGTCAGTGTATTTATCTCCATGAAAGTGACCAAAATACCACATCGGTTTATGGTTCGCCGGGAATTGCTCATAAAGGTCATCGAAAAACTCTTCGGTAGACGTATCAACCGTACTCTGATCAATGCAATCCAAGAACAACTCTTTAGGTTCGAATCGCAGCGGGCAAGTATGAGTGAGCATAATATCGATTTGATTTTGACTTGCCATAAGACGAACGACGCCCTTTACAACTCTACTTGGCTGCTCATCTGGCCACCAGTTCCCACCACACTGCAGACGATAATACTTATCAACAGAATAGGCACCCCCACAAACCAAGGCATTCAGCTTACGCTCCGGTGTCTGAATTTTATAAACAGCTCCGTCAATAGTGAAATACTGATTTGGATATTTGGCGTCCCACAGCATTGGACCTTGAATAACACCCTCAGTCACTTCAATTTGCTGATATCCATCTGCCTCACTCGGCCGACGTTCGTGGTTTCCGTGGATACAAAACATCTTGATCGGAAGTTTGGCCACTTCATTCTTGATTGCGATTTCCTTTTTGGATTTCGCTCCATAGTAGTTCAGGCCAACATCACCAAGGCAAATCAGCCAGTCATTCGTAGTGGTCTTATGATTGTTGCAAAAGATTTCGATACTCCACAGACGAGCAGGGTCTCCATGAATATCACCTGTCAAATAAACTTGCATCGACACCAACTACCTCCCTTATAAAATCATCACAACTATTTTCAAATGGACACCCGGAACAGTCTAAACCGTCATCGACACGCTTAACGCACGTGTCCACCAGTCCTTTATATTTTGTTTTCATCAATTCAAGATTAACTCTGCTCATAATACCAATACCTCTTTATTGTCAATGCCATTCCTCCTTATAAATTTCCATCTTATCTGGCTCGAAACCATCGGGGAAGAAAATTCCTTTACAAACATCCCAATAGGCACAAGTTGTACAACTTTCGTTCTGCTCACATTCTTGCTTATAATCGCATAATGCTTTTCTTAATTGATTTACTGTCGTCATTGCGAAATCCCTCCGATTAAAATAGCCAATCGTAATCGCTGGAGTTATACCCTTTGCGATTTTCTGAAGTATCCCAATCTTCAGGGGTATTATCTTGAAAATCAAATTCTTGGCATACCCACTTGTATTCACAATTTGCACATGTGAAATTATTTGCGCATTCTTTGATGAAGTCTTTTAATGCTGCTGTAAGTTGTTCTGGAGTAGTCATTTTTGTGTTCTCCCTTGATATTTTTATTGCGCCGGTGTGAGTCGGACACACGATCGAGGTTTCAAAGACCTCTGCCTTCACCGCTTGGCTACGACGCATCATATAAGGCGGCACCCAGTGCTAACTGAGCACCGCCGGGAGTTTTACATCTTAGGAGTTGTATTGTGATAGAAGTATCCTGCAATAAAGGACAATCCCATCAAACAGATCACGATAATCGCGGCTTTACTGATTTCAATCCAGATCAATCTGAATCACCTCAGTTCTCAATTCGCATAAAGCTAATGTCGGTAGACTGATACACACTTGCATCACCACTCAGAATGCCAGTTGCCTTATCTGCCTGATACTTTGCATTGCCGGAACCAGTAACAATCAGTCGATCCTGAGCGATACCCTGAGAAGCCAGATAGTTGGCGACGGTCTGAGCACGATTAGCAGAAAGCTGTACACCAAACTCAGTCTGGCTATCTGCATTGATATTGCCGTTGATAACGATCATAGTGCCGTCCAGAGTCTTAGCGATATTCACAAAATCATTCAGAACAGAAGCAGCGCTGGCCTGATCGGTAAACACGGAAGAATCCGGCACAAAAGTTACATTCGCGGTCTTGCTCAGCATCGAGTCATAGTCCAGATTGCCAGTGACCTGCTGGGTGATATTTGCACGAGTCTCGTCGCTCACAATTACTTTCGTAGTAGCATTTGCAGCAGAAGTAGACTTGAAATCACTCTTGAGCGCATCGATATATGTAGTATCAAACAGTGTGTTCACGAGATCCCGATTGACAGTTTCGCCCAAGCTCTCCCAAATGTCGCACATCTGGTTATAAATCATCGGAGCGGTATCATTCAGAATATTGTAATTATCCTTCCAGCTGGCCATCTTAGCGTTTGCGTAAGTCGCATCAATATCGGCATCAGAAGAAGTAGAGTACATCGGGAACACTTCGCGAGCTGCATCGTAATTGATCGGCTGATCGTAAGACATCAGGATGCCCTGAACGAACTTCTTGACGGTGTCTTCGTGAGCCGCTGCCCAATCAGCGTCAAATACAATGCCGTCCATAACCAGAGAGGAAGAGGATTTCGTATCAAACACAACAGTGCTATTGGTATAAGTCTTGGCCTGAGTCAGGTACGGCTCCCAAGTGGCAGCCACATCAATCTGACCAGCAAAATATGCCTTGGCGGTATCGTCTGCCGTGCCGAACATAATCAGATTGTTCATGATAGTTGCCTTGTCGGTATCGGACAGACTGGAATTATTGACAAACCATGCGACCAGAGTCTCGGCCTCAGAGAACTCAGGAACGCCGATCTTAGCATTGACCCACGAATTCACATCAGCGAACTGAGTAGAAGCGATAATGCCATCACCGCCATAGCTGTAGTTGGTGTAAATCGGCATGATAACATTCTTACCAGCGTCAGTAAACTTCTGAGACAGGAACGCCACACGATTCGTAGTATAACCAGCAGCCTGCAGATCACCAGAAATCAGAGCATTGCTGGACTCGGTCGCATCGTTGATGACATTGATATTCACCTTGATGCCGAGCTGATCAAACACAGAGCCGGGCTGAGTAGTAAGACCGCCGTTTGCCGTAATGCAGCTCAACCATCCTGCCCACTCATCCAGAGACAGATTGATCGTGTCGTCCCCGGCGGAATTAGACGGCTTATTCGTACTGATAGAAGTGCTCGGCTTTGATGCGGTCTGCTTCTTCTTATCAAACTTGATTACACCGCCCTTGATGCCACCAACGACACCAATAGCAACCGCTACCGCAAGAACCACACCAACAACGGCGCGGCCAGCCTTAGTCAATTTGAACTTAGACATGTTGTTCTCTCCTATTTAATTTTTTGATTTTATTTCTTGGACTGAGTGTTCAATCCAGACGACTTAGAAAACGCATTCAGATCAGGAATGTTATATGTAGTCACATTTGGATTGCTCTTTTTGAGACTATCCAGATACGAACTTACCTTATAATCGGCAGTGTTTGCATCCGCCTTGTCCAGCTTTCCCTCTCGACTTGTCTGATACAGAACTTTTGCACCTGCTGCTTTTTCGCGACTCTCCTGAAGGCCATCACGAGTAGCGTTGAGCATTTTATCGGTGCCGGTAGACGCACGCAAGCGGTCCAGATTGGAATATACATCAGCAACCTGCTCGTTCGCCTTTAACTCAGCCACAACATCCTTGCTCTCACGCTTCAGAGCGGCCAACTGATTTTCGAGCTTTTCCTTAATTGCCTTGACTTCTTCCGCAGCAGGCTTCATCTTCTGGAACTGATCAGACAGATTTTCAGCTTTATCGAGTTCCTCCTGTAACAGTCGAGCATAAGTTCTTGCCGACTCTTCATCGCCGCGACTCATAGCAGCCTTTGCACGTTCATCGTAACCTTTCGCTTGCTTCTGACAAACAGCGTAGTTATCCTGAATCGTCTTGAGCTTGCCAGTCAGATTTCGCAGCGTGTCGCAGGCATCTGTGTATTTCTCAGTCAGCTCATCGATTTTCTGAGCATAGATAGCGCGGGCACCATCTGGTGTTTTAGCCGTATCCTGCACAAAAATCTGTAAGAAACCACCGGCAAGAGCTTTGAGCTGCTGGCGGAATGACGGAAACAGAATCAAAATGATTACAAATACGCCACCAACACAGATAAGCGTAAACTCAGGGATTGTAAAAGAAAACATTACTGAACACCTTCCTTCCCGGCGGGTTCAGGCTTATCCTCTTCGATAAACTCCTCAATAGAAGAAATCATCTTAAGCTCGTCCTGAACCGCATTGGTGATTTTTTCAATTGCCGCACCAGCTTCAACGTTGCGATTAGTCAAAGCTTCAATCTGTTCCTTCATGGATTCAATCTGTTGGTCATTGCTCTTCATCTCGTCAAACAGCGCATTCATTTTGTCATTGCCAACAGCTCGCAGGAGTTCCTTGCGCTGCTCTGCGTCAGACATAATTGCGGCCGCATCATAGCCCAGTGTCGTCATCAGGTTTTTGACCGTAGCACGCTTAGTCTTGGTTGGCATCTCAGACGGGAATGTATCAATCACATCTTTGATCTTGTAGACCGTTACTGCGTCGGCAGGATTCATACTATTGGCTTCGTAGACGGCTTCGATGTCAATAGTGTCACCCTCCGGAACCTCAGCCTGAACCTGTTCGTTCCCTGGGAAATCTCCATTGATGTAATGATCTCCGACGCCACTACATACGCGCAATTCACTTTCGAACTCAGGAGTTCCGACCGATTCATCCGACTCAACAAGACCGAGCTTCTCGAAAAAACTTTTCTTTGCCATAATTTTCTCCTCTATATGATTTATATAATTGGAGCCCCAAGAGTTCCATCAGGCTTCACATAGCAGCCATCTCGAATCTCAGAGAACCCACCACCATAATACCAACCATGCGACTCCACAAAATCTAAGAACACGTCCGTGATTTCATCAAAGTTCGCATCATCTGGAATGATCAAGCAACCACACAGCTCAATTTCATGTGCCATATTTTTCTCCTTATGAAAATTTCCATTTGAAAATCTTCTTTATACAAACATTCGTAACCCAGTCAAAAAGAATGCTGAAAATCACGATTGCCAGAATTCCAACAAACACCAGAGATGTACGACCACGAGCAGACGAAGTATAAATTAGATAACCGATACCGTATTTCGCATTCACTGTTTCGGCCACTGCGATATATGTCCAACCGATAGCATACATTGTAGCGAATGATTGGCAGATGGACGGCTCTGCTATTGGAAGAACGATTCTTGTAACCGTATGAAACTTCCCTGCCCCATCGATGCTGGCTGCTTCGATCACATCATCATCGACGTCATCTAGAGCAATCAGAACGCTTGGCAACATGAATACGAAGCTGGCCACAAACAGGAAGACGATTTTCATCTGCTCCCCTATGCCGAACCACATCGTAAGCAGCGGATAGAAAGCAGTCACTGGCAAGAATCTCATCGCTCGAATCGCCGGATACAACAGGTTTTGAATTGGATGACAGATTTTCATCAGGCAGCCAAGCGGAACTGCGATACCGGCACTCAAAGCTGCTGCTGCCGTGATACGAATCAATGAATATCGAAACGCCTTCAACATTGTGCCGTTCTGAATCAGCAAGAAAAATTCACGGAACACTGCACCCTTCTGGGGAACAAAAATTGGCGAAGTCAAAGCCGCGCCAATGTCCCAGATAATCGTCAACAGAATCAGAAGAATCACACGATAGATCCAATCTTTCTTCGTCGTTTTCATTTCGAATACCTCATAATATTTAATTTTCAAGAAATGACCTGTACCGTAATTGAACCGATGTCTCCGCCGTGAAAGGGCAGCATCTTCACCTCTTGACTAACAGGCCATATGGCGGCATAGGTAGGTTTCGAACCCACGGATGTTTTACCATCGACAGATTTCAAGTCTGCTGCTTTAAACCACTCAGCCACTATGCCATATAACGTGGGGTTAAGGTCCCCCGACCACACATCGGCTATAATCGAGTTTATGGACTATCTGCCTATTTGTTAGAACTCAGTCCTTGGCGCGAACGGCAGGTTTCGAACCTGCGAGACTGTTACATCTGACGGTTTAGCAAACCGCTGCCATCAACCACTCGGCCACGTCCGCATATAAAAGAGGACTATTTCGTCCTCTGATTTGTTCTCCTTATGAGCTCTTCATAGACCAGCTTCTGAAACTGTTTCCATTCATCCCCTGCCCAATCATCTGCAAAATCCCGTGTGATACGAGCCCGCTCTTTAAGATCGTTCTGAAAGTACCACAGGGTCTTATCAGATAGTTCGCTTAAATGAGGCTTGATAAAATCCATCACAAGACTCGGTATGTAGGTTCTATGCCCGACTGCATATCGAACAGCACAATTACAAATGGTACCGAAGTCATCATCGTGCGGATCAATCATCGCCATAATCTTCAAGCTCCTTCCTGATTTGTTCATTTCTGATTTGATTCGTCCTGTGCTTCGCAAGACGCTTATCGCGAAGTTTTGCCTCTGCCCAATTATTTCGAACTCCACTCCAACGTCCGTATCGATGTTCAAATTCATCAGCACCCCAACCCTGATGGCCTATGACACCTTTATAAATTTGCTGCTGTTTCACAAGACCGGCTCCTTTCTTGAGAAATAGGGATACAAATATGTAATTGTTTGGCACGCCCAGCAGGATTCGAACCTACAAAAATGGCAGTTTTAGAGACTGCGGCTTTAACAATTAAGCTATGGGCGCATATCGAATCCGAATGCCCGCCCACGGATATGACGCTCGCTCTTCTATCTTGTCAGCGTCTCCACAAGACTGTTTACCCAACCACAGACAGATATTGGTGCAACCGGCGGGTTACGATCCCGCTGCCCCTTGATTAAAAGTCAAGTGCTCTACCAACTGAGCTACGATTGCATATAAAAAGTCGGCTTACGCACCCTCGCGAGCTGGCATCATCACCGATAATCAGGGCTGCCACTATAATAGTAACAGCCCCTGAAAGGCTAATCCTTTGTGCAACGTAATTTAAGAATCACTTAACTGGTGGGCCAGGTTGGAGTCGAACCAACGATGTTTCTTGTGTCACGGAGTTACAGTCCGCTATCTTCGCCACTGGATATACTGGCCCATAATGACTGGCTTGTTTGAAGGCGTCCCCTCATTGGAACCAGTTAATTACAATTCCTGCGCAATGAATTGATATAAAGGCATTCCCTTTTAACAATTTAATCCATACTATTTTGAGCTCGCGTATAGTTACGCTTTTTGATTTTTTGCCTCCTGCGGACTCGAACCGCCCTATGGTTTCCCATTGTTCTCCCTACTAAACTAGAGAGGCTTATAAGTGGTCCCGGCCTGAATTGAACAGGCGACACGGGGATTTTCAGTCCCCTGCTCTACCGACTGAGCTACAGAACCATATTTACCTTGCCTTTTTATGCCACTACTATGATTCTCGCAGGGGGTACCTCCCCGCTACATAGGACAAGGAATAGTAGACATAATTTTGAAGCGAGTGGGGTTCGAACCCTGCATCTCTGGTGAATCGTAGCCGCCAGCACTTTTCCCCTTTTAAGCTATCGCTCCATATAAACGGCAGGTATTGTTACGCCCCTGCCAAGGCGCTCACCATCTACCAGCCATGTGGTAAAACGACGGGACTTATGTAATCGATCCACAAACCATTGCCCATGGATTCTATAAACCTTTGACCTGTATGCTTTGTTCTTTGACCTTTAGCTAGAAGTTTAAGCTTTGAACTTTCAACCTTTAACCTTTAATCGTAAACTTTAAGCTTTCCGAGACATCTTTATAAGATTTTTCAGAATGACGGATTCGAACCGCCGTTTCAAGCTTATAGGCTTGCGTCTTAACCTCTTGACAAATTCTAAAATCCAAAAGTTCAAGTATTACCAAATATTTTACTTGATTTCATCTTGTCGGCTTATCAGGCCAGCTTTTTGAAGCGACTATTTGCTTTTTATTGTTTGATTTCGCTCAAGCGATGCTGCCGCGAGCAAAGAGCGAACGATTACAGTTTGTCGTTTTCGATAGACAGTGAATGTGTTTTACTGATTAGGAATCAGTATTCAATGATGATCTCCGTGGTGGCATTGGATGCAGACAGAACAGCATCAACCTCAGCCTTGAACTTGTCGATTTCAGCGGCAAGATTTTCCATCTTTTCCTTGATAGAAATGCCGTCCACGAGAATCATGGTCTCGCGATCAATATAGTCATCTCGCATATCACGGATAGTATCGGCATCCATATTTGCCTTTTCGGAGGCGCTAATACCATTTGTCACATAACGATCAGCACGGTCGCTCAACATTGCATTTGTGCTTTCGATGTTTCTGATTGCGGCACTGTACTGATCGCTCAGCTGATTGTAAAGTCGAAGCTTGAAATCAATCCCGTGCTGATTCATATAAATGGCCTCGGCAACTGTATATTCCTTACCGGCGATAGTCACAATCGTCTTAGCATTGGAGATAGCAATAGCCTTCTTGATAGCATCATGCCGTGCGATAAGATCGGCAATCGTATCATAAGAACTCTGAGAAGCAGTCTTATAGTCGTCAATAGATACACCATCCAACTTCTTCATGCTCTGCTTAACTGCGCCACAAAACTTTCCTTCAAAGATAGTCTTGTTGATCCGATTCTCCAGAACCTTCAGCTCGGCCAAGCCACGGTGAATTGTCATGGTTTCAGTAGTCATAATCATTCTCCTTTATAATTTATAATCTTTGATGCGGTCGCCCGCTGTTAATGGAGCTGGTAAAGAATTTTGAAATCTTGACCCCGGCATTACAAGTACCGTGCTCTGCCTCTGAGCTACACCAGCATATAAGCGGTGGAACGCTCCACCGATTGATTAGTTTTTGAATTCGCTGCTCGACCAAAATATTTTTCTGTGGTTCCAATGAATCGAGATAGCTCTTAAATTCACTTTGATATGTAAGTACCTGTTGATGCGTTTGATTTGTATATCGACCAGCCTTCAGATACTGCTTGTACTTCCCTGCCCCAATCTGATATCGAAGAAGTGCGGTCGAATCATTTTTAGTGTACTGTTTATGATATGCCAGTAACTGAACTCCACATCGGATACCAGTACGATCATCAAGCAGCTCGTGCATCGAATTGATTCCAACCGTTTTATGCAGATATTCAAGATTAACTTCATTGACCTGCATTAAGCCGTAATCCGTGGTCCCATTTGAGTTTAGATGAGTCAGGCTACTCTGAAAGCGACTTTCGTTATAAATCACACCAAGAGCGAGCGAATAATCAACATCATATTCATCACACACAGTTTGCGTATACGATTTCAAATCATCGCTCCAGTTTTGATAGGTCTCAATTGGGCCAGTTGCGACTCCTGTTGGTACATTCGTCAACAGGCAACATCCTGTAGCAATAATTGCCGTCAGCAACCGTCTCACTGTTACATCATCTCCTTCCATTATTTGGCCTAACTATTGAAAAGTGACTTTGTTGTTTGATAAGATACGGGGCATATAGCCCCGCTCTTTATTTCTTGATTTTTGCGCACATAGTTTTATATTGGCGGTATTGCATGGTTGTGTCATATTCGCCATTACGAAACTTTTCTGCTACATAGTGCGTATCGTACTCTTGTTCTTCCTGAACTATCTGATAAAAAATTCTCAAGGTTTTCAACAACGGTACTTTGATCAAGATGCCTTTATATTTTGATCCTGCTGGAAGTTCGTCAACCGCTTCTTTTTCTTTCAGATAAATTCTTTTAACGAAATTGATTGACACCGCGCCAACTTCTGTGTTTCGAAAAGAGCGAATAAGGTATGGCGTTTCTGCATAAAACAGATGACTGCCAATTCCCGAAATATAGTCAACAGCATATTTCGCCTTGCAGATCAGTTTCCATGCAATGTTATTGGCGATGATTGTATTTCGAACCCTGGTGTTCTTTTCATCAACATCATCTCTTCTTATATACGGAATTTCTTCGCTTGAGAATCCATAGTAAAGTAAACAAAGGACCGCCGCATACATAGTATTTTTCGAATCCGAAAATATGGTTTTGATATAATCAAACAAATCATTTTCTGATGGGAAAATATAGTTACTTTTGTCGATTTTACCATTCGAAATATAATCAAGCTGATTTTTTATTCGAGTCGAACGAGATTCCCTTTGTCCGCCTTCGTAACTCCATGGAGTAGTAGTTTTTTCGTAAAACGGATGCATGAAATACTGATTGTGATTGATTATGTTATTGTTACAGCACCATAAAATATAATCTCGCAATACATTATGAATGGATACTGAATAGTTGTCTGAAATATTTGAAAGCCACCTGTTATAGATCTCTGAAACGAAATCATCATCTTCTACCCTTTTAAGCTCACAAAAATCCTTACCGAATTCTCTTTCGAAATCCGCCAACCGGCTGAAAGTATTACAGGCTATGCCATATTTCCTTTTATATAAAGGGATGTACTCACCTGCAGAATTCATCCGCGGGTTTCCGTTTTCATCCTTTTCCACTAAAGTATCAATAAGGAATTTTTCTTTGCGTTCCTCATCGTAATAGTCTTTGTCCCTTTTCATGATTGAGGCTTCTCCTTACACAGCATGTCTAAATCCCGTTGGGAATATATGTCTATAGACTAATTTTACACTATGTAAGGAGATTTTGCAAACAAAACTAATCGATTCTTAAGCAGAAACTCCAGGCTCAACCGCAAATGCAGCCGATAACATTGGACACTGAATGATCATCGCGTTTGCTGCTCGCTTCCAATTTTTATCAGAGAAGACTCCAATCGGATCGCTCAGCTGAGAATTCAACAGTGTGTCTCGACCTTCTATGACAAGAGTGGACTCCTGAGCCAACCCTTCAACTTCGCCCACACTGTACTTAACATGGACTGGGTTGTGACTGTTCCAGCGCTTTGTGGTGAAGGGGATCACTTCACACTGGCCAGAGCTTTTATTATAGACGTTGTTGCTTACGACCAGATACGGGTGAACCCCACAGTATTTGTGGACGGCCTTTTCGTCCTGATTAGTGTTGGCAACGTAGCCAAGACGGATCTCACCGATTTTAGGGATACTTGAGCCAGCCTTAAACATAATTATGACCTCCTTGCTGACCACTTGATTTATTTTGTATCCCTATTATACTAGCGACAAAGTCACTTTTCAATACTTGTACAATGATGCATCGTAAAATTTCTTAATAAAATTGTGACAAGCTTGTCTCCGAGGTCTGACGTGAGCGTAAACTTCTCACCTCCACTCGTCTTGATGCCTTCGCAAGTAAAGGAGCTCCCACTAATCCCCCAGCAGCACGTTAAAATATCCGAATCACGCCCGTACTGCTGTTCGAGCCTTATATGACCGATGCTTTCCCCTTTATAATAGGTAACGCAAGATGTCTTGGCTGCTATCATGCTGACGTTGTGCTTATTTTGGTTGCCCCAGAACTCGATGATGTCAAACGACCGGATGTGCTCGTACAGTTCCTGGGCTGTATATGTAACCCGCATTATGCTCTCCATATGATTTTACTATCATAAGTTTTATTTTCGGTTGTTATTTTATCACAAGATGCTTAAGAAATCAACCCGGCAAGCAATTTTTTAGGTGTTTAAAAACCATTAAACGCAGACTTTTCGGACTCCAATTGTTGATTCGTATTGTTCGACGGCCTCTTCCAAGACTTCTTCTAAATCGCATAGTGCTTTCTCCCACTTATCATAAACTGCTCCGTCTGGGTTGGTTCAGCGCTTAATTTAGAATGATTTCGTTCAACGGACTTTAGAACCAATCTTAAAATTTAATATGTTGGCATAATTTACTCCATGAATTAAAACCAACGCTTCTTCTTGCCTGCATTTCGAAGTTGTTCGTTCATCAATTTTTCGTAATTGACACCGCATACGTCATCAAGGATTACATCATCATAAGGAATCCCTTTAGCTTTCAAATGGTCCCGGAACCAAAACTTTGTCTGATAGTACGGCCCCATATGACTGGGATATGCGCTGGGCCACTTTCCTAGACAGTTTGGATGACAGTCTGGAATGCTCCACCACTCTTTACGAACACGCTCACGCATTTTCTTGACTTCAATATCAGTTTCGTTCCAACCGTACATCTCCGCCAATTCAGCTTCTTTTTTCTTCTGGCTTACACTCTGTCCGAGGTTAATGCCTCCAGCAGCCCCCAGCCCCAACAAACCTAAAACGAACGATACAGCACCACTCATAATTTTTCACTCCTTATGTAAAAATATCTTCTCTAACCTTTGGCACATAGCACCGATTTTCCAAATGTACAATCGCAGATGTTACCTTTCCGGTTCCCCAGTCGTCCAGGTCGAACTTCAGAATCATTTCAATCAATCCCATTGCGTCTTTGCACTCACGACGGATCTTTCGAACTCTCTTCAACTCGTTTTCCAGATAGCATCGTTTCACAGCGTTTGCTCGGGTAAATTCGATTGCATGTTCAAGATCATCGATCTCATCAGTGGCCTTATTCAGATCACTATAGAGCCCTGCATACATTGTCTTCAGCATCCCAAGTGTCTCATCTACAATTTTCAGCCGACTCTTGAACTCAGCCATCCACACAGAGTCTTCGACAGGATACGACACCGGCGCCAATTTCTGTTGCGGCGACTCTGCCTTTGAAATACCCGGTTCTTTTAATGATGCCTGCGTTTCTTTAACTTCAACACCCTTCGGCAGATACCCTTGTCCCCTATATGCATTCGGCAGACTTTTGAGAACATTCCAAGCTTTATTCTCGGAATCAAACTGAACCGCCAGACCTGGGTCGTATGTCACTGTGAATTTGTTGTTAGGCTTTTTTGTGATATATGTGTGCCCATTGGTAAGAACATAGCTCACACTTGCCCCTCCTTATAGTTCCGTTGAACAAAATTCTCAAACTTGTTTCTAAATTGAATGCATTCTAAAGCATAGCGAGTTATCTTGTATTCATCAGAGCCAGTCGCGTTGTTGTCTTTCGCCCATCCAATGAATTCTTCATGCCAACTCACAGCCTTCTCGTACTCAGAACTCTCCAAAATCTATCACCTTCCTACCTTATTATAATAGGGGTCTGGGAAATCCCTCAATGTTCTTTCAAAACGATCGACTGTCCTGGACCCAGAACCCAGCAGTTTTTACCAGCGTAAGCGCAATCCTCGCAATGCCCAGAACACTCATGTGCGTCGGCCGGCGCTTCACAACATCCATCTTTAAATGCCACATAAGCAACTGGCAGATTATAGGGATTGTTCATATTATAGCCAGGCCAAGATGAAAAGAGAATATGTAAATTGCTGGGAATCGTACCACCCGCTTCCATAAATGCGTTAATCAGATTGTATTTTTTAGTGAATGCCAGAAATTGGGTGCGCGGCAACTTAATTGCGATACGGCACATCATTTCAAGATACTGCATATCCACAATGTCACCACTGACATGCCACCTAAAATAAAAAGACCCATAGGCGGCCGCAGTAGCCTGCATTTCAAAGCCGTCAGGGTCTGTCAACCACAGTTTCAGATTGTTGTCATATGCATTTCGTACCGACGTTCGCCAATCAAAGTGACCGACATAGCACGTCTTCGCACACGGAACGCCCAAGGCACAGGTCTTAATGCGAGGCATCGAGATAGACTTGATACTCCCCATCTTGCTGTTTGCGTCCGACACTGACAGCTTTAACATATTCAATTTTCACACCCTCACTTTTAGAGGGCGCTCTCCTTCCTTATTATAATAGCGATGTATTAGTCCAATAAATTAGATATCTAAAACCGGTTCATCAAACATTAAAGGATCGAATCTCACTTCCACGTCTAGATCGTAATGATATGGAATGTCAAGACGATCTAGTTCTTCCTTAAAAATTTCAGCCAATTCATCCGGTGTATAGTCTTCGATTTTCATTTTATACTACCTTTAATGCCTGTTCATTTATAGTCATAGCTAACTCATTAACCGCTTTCATATTGACATGCTCCGGCAGGCTCGAATTTTCACAAGAAGATTTCATTCTGGCCTCATATACGGGAAGAACATGAACCCGCCATTCTAAATAATCGTATTTGCCAAATCTAAATTTTTGCAACAAATCGATGTCGTTGTTGCGATATGTCACTATCTCCCCCTTTTCAAAGAGATCAAACGCCATCAGATACAATCTATTTGCATTCATGACTAACTTATTTAGTTTTTTTCGAGCTTTGTCGATATCGGTCTCCCCATAACGACCACCTTGCATATCAATATACAATCTACCAGACTTATTGATCAAACTATTTACGAATCCGGCAAATGGTTTAATAGCATCCTTTGACAAAAACAGTTTTTTATTTTCCATAAGCAACCTACTTGTCGGGTTATAACTGATAACGAGGTCATCACTATTTCCAAACAACTCCAATACATTTGGATTCCCGTTCGATAACAGCTTCGCGATTTTATTAAAACTAAACACTGTAGTATCGGTTGCGGTATCCACATGGTGTTCAAACTCACCAAGACCAATCAGATCTTCCTTGGAATTTAATGCTACACCGCGAATGTCAACATCTGATCCTTTCACGTTAGTTCCGTAAGCATGACTGCCGCCAATAGTCAGAAACATCAAATGCTTGCCAAGATGCGGATTGGTGCGCAGAAAATCATACGGTTCGCTATCAATGATGCTCTGTAATTCTTCTCGTGTCATTTTTATCACCTCTTTACGCTAGAGATTATCAATATCACTGCAATAAAATAAAATGCCCACATCGGAACAATTAACCATGCCCACTTAAGACAAAAATCAACAAATCGAGATAATAATCTCAGAATATAGTCCATCATAGTCCCGTTTGCCTCGTATAAAATTCCATCGGCTCGCCAGTTTTGCTGTTAACACCCTGGCCAATTACGCTTGCACCATAAGCGGGATAAATTTCGTTACCTCCATCCGCTTGCTCGATCCTGATACAAACCGTGCCTTTAAAATCCCTGATCAATGTCGTAGACCAATCTTTTTTGATGTGATAATCATACTTCGGATTGAATTTAAGAACCGACGCCAAATCTGCTACACATACCATGCCGCTGTCAGCACAAAAGTTGCCAATTGGTTTCGAGTGTCCGTCTTCATCCCAAGTGAACCGGTCGTAAGTCGTACAGCTCCAATCGCCACAATAAGTATCAGACTCAATACCAACAATGCCATAATTGGTCATATAAGTACAATCAAAGTTGCGATGCTCTTCATCCGTCATGTTTGCAGACAAATAGCACGGATCTGTAATGACAATATCACCGTTGAAATCCATAACTTTATCTTCTGCCTTTTCAACCGATACAGTACCGTATTCCAGATACTCATAATACTGGCCCAGATTTTTATGAAAATGGGCGTAATACTTTGCCGCAGCTGGGATAAATTCCTCGTGATCTTTAAAATAGAAATCGAGGAAGTCTTCGCCCGTATAGATAAAGAGCATATGGATATCAATCGTTTTTACAGGAGTGCCTTCTTTGATAGATGCTTCAATATTAGCAATCTCTGGCCAGAGGTTATACTTTTTCAGGCGAACATCCCGATACTCTTCAGGAATTGCATACCATTCATCGAGAAGTCGCTGTGGATAATTTTCAAACTTCTCAGCCAGCCGTTTCTTTTCCTGTTCCACCCATTCGTGTGTCATAATTCACCTCAAATAATCAGTTCGTAAATCTGACCAAAGTAGCGGCAGAACTGTAAATCATCCAGCGCCTTAATTGCCGAATCAAGCGCAAAGAAGTGTACTTCAGTTGGATCAAACAAAAGCTGCTTGATGTTTTTCACATCAATATCGTCATCTTCAAACCCAGCATCTGCTCTATCTTGCTTAAATTCTTCGTCAGATTCATATGTAAACATTACTTCGTTATATACTTTTTCCTCGTCAAAATCGATTGTTAGATCTCCTTCTGACCAGTGTTCCAGCTCTTCCATGCCATTTTCAGTGATTGCAATCAAACCATAACTTCTGTTGATATCATCATTAAATGTTTCATTCGGATATTTTTTCTTGAACGCTTCTCGGTCGCGAATACTCACTCCACCACCACATTTCTCAAGCTGTCTTGTAATGCGAAGAATAAGTTCGTCCTTGCTAGTAGAATTAAACCAATCAACATTATTGATGATGTCTTTTGCCTCCTGAAGGGCACTCGTGGTATATGCAGACCAATGATAATAGATCTTAGCAATATCTTCATTAAAAGCATGAATCGTAATAACCAGTCGCTGTCCCATTATTTTAACTCTCCTTTCTCATACAATCTCTTTTTATACTCAATCGTTTTCCGATGTGCTTCTCTTTGGTCTTTAGTCGTCTTTCTATAATTCATCCAATGGGTCCGTATATACTCATCACTTTTCGCCTTAGCTTTAACATCAACGATCAGCGAAATCGTTTTATGGGTCACATTGTATTCTTTTGCCAGACCACGAAGAGAATATCCTCCAGTTTGATATTTGCGAAGTATTTCCGATTTCTTCTCTGAAGTCAATTTTATACGACGATCTTGCTGCTCAGACAAACGGATATTTTGCCACTTACTCGCCATCTTCTTCAATCACCGGTCCAAAATATTCGTCGAGCACTTCATCCCAAATTTCGTTTTCAGGAACATTGCAATCAAACTCGTCCATAAAACGACCGGCGAGATAGTCAACATCTTCAATAACGTCGTCGTAAGAAACACCGTATTCCTTTTCAAATGCGTCCTTATCACCGTCAAGCCACTCTAAACGTTCGTCGATAAAGCGTTTTGCATCCATTTCACGATAATGTTCTTCCCGATACCGATAAGCCGCCTCGATTTGATCTTCAGTCATTTCGTATGTAATATCTGCCGTCGTACTTTTCACCTTCATCAGTTAACCTCCTCTGTAATTTTGATTCGATAATCATTGTCCTTGATTTTATCGCGAACAATCATTCCGTCTCTATCGAAATCTACGATTGACAGTCCAGCAAGAGCTAATCCAGACTGAATCACATCATATAAATCATTGATATCATCCATCGTTTTCTCCCTCAACTTCAATCGACACCAGTTCGTCTTCGTAATTATCCATCGCGCCATCATTATACATTGACAATGCGATTTTCTCCGCTTCTTCTTTAGAATCAGCATTGATATATTCTTCATAATAACGAATCACTTTTGCGTAAACTGTATACTCCATATTTACACCCCATCAATATGGCTGGCCATCATGTCGGCAGTATGAGTCCAGAGCACGTTAGGATATTTTTGGATAGCATTCCCATAATATTTCCACTCGTTCGTGTCCGTCTCATACGCTCCCATGTGCCACCGAATACAAGCGATTTCCTCTCGAGTCAAGGTGACACAACTCGCCAACATACAAATGGACTTTTCTCCATGGTGACTGTAAATAGAATCATTCGCATAAGCATACTGATACCCATTTTCTATACCAGTCAATTTATACTGATCCATTTTGCAAACATCGTGCAGCAGACCGACAACAAATGGAGACCCGGGATTATCCCACTTCAGATCCAATTTTTCCGTCAACATCAGTAGATTTTTTGCTACCGTCAGGCTATGCTCTGCTAAGCCACCCGGATAATTTCCGTGATATTTTGTAGAGGCCGGGGCATCCCAGAATCGATACGTATTAAGAAAAGCTTTTACGATAATCGCTTTGGTTGGCATGAAATATTTATTAATCATTTGAAGTGTTTCAAGTTTGAGTTGCTCTACATTATGTTCTTTCATATCATATACCTCTTATTCGTACCAAAAAGTTTCGTCATCCATTTCTTCCGGATATAAATTGGCGTATTCTGCTGTCACTGCGCGATAATCGATCCCATCGATAGTGACATATTCTTCGTCAAGATGCTCCACCATGTCCGTATTTGATTCCGACACTTCGATATCGAAAATCTCTTTCGTTTCCGTATTCACCTTGCATTTCGTAGTGATCTCAAAACCACCGTCCCACACAGAAGTAAACATGGCGTCTTTAATATTTCCAGGGTATTTCGTATCAACCACATCGCAAATTGCAAAATCCCAGTTTCCATCGCCAAGCTCAAAATGAGCGTCTGTCACATAGGCACTGTCATTGTTGATTTCAAAATCAACTTCCGTTTCTCCACCAGATTGACTCACGATTTGCTCAACACGTTTTCTCATCTCCGCTTGAGCCTCATCAAGAGTTTCAAAATAATCAGGTTCGAAAATTTTCCGTTCGTTAACGGCGATCAAAAGATACTTTTCCACATTCATTCCTCTTTACATAATCATAGCAAGAACTGGCTCACCGGAATCCTTCAACTGAAGTTCCAGAATATCGCCATCATCTACAATCTCGCACCTACTTAAGTAATCCTGAGAGAAGAACATCTGACATTCCTGCCAGAAGATTTCTTTCGGGTCCTCGTTTTTATCAACGAACACGTTCTTGTGATGGAATGATCCATTCCAAACCCAACCTTCACCATCGTATCGCGCATGAACTTCTCTTAACTCCCACATAATCAGTCCTCCCAAAGTCCCTCATCTTCAAGATAAATTGCAAGAGTTTTTATGATTTCTTTCATTTCGCACTCATCGATTTCGTACTGCACATAAACATCAAGATCGTTATCTTCATTGATTCGATACATTACAGAGAACCATTCATCGCCATCATCTTTATTAATGGTTTCAACTTCTGCGTAACCAATTTTCTTATCTTTGGCGTACTTATTTTCAATTACAACCCACATTGTATATACCTCACTTCATAGCGTACTTGTATCTATGTAAACTACATCCTTTTTTGGCTAAATACCTCATTCTTCGATTGATTCCAACAGAGCTTACAGAAATGGTCTTAAAATATGTATCCTTGTAGTTACATAACTTTTTATATTCGTCACTCTCATGATAGCTTTTCAGCTTCTCACAATGATCATGGCAACCGGGATAACGCTCTGGTGCTACGCAATACTGGCATGGATTTTTCATATTCTACACCTCAATCTTCAACAATATCTCCGTCTTCAAAACGAATGGCAGCGACGTAGTTTTCTTGTCCCTGCCGATAACCGACCGTTTGGATATTATTAAATGTAGAATTATATTCCGTTATTGAAATCAGGTCGCCCCAATCAGCTGTTTCTCCATCTTTAGAATAAAAAACGCCGAAGCCCGGATAGTCGTCTGCGGCTCCAGTTTTAATGCATACAAGATATCCACCCGGGATTTTAATCTTGGCGTCAGTTTCAATGACTGGAATCATATGATAGCCTCCTTACAATTTTCATTCTGGCAGCGGTTATGTCTACCCTAGTACCGCTAATCACCTAGCATATATTTTTTACTTCAGCATCTCTTCAATCTTGTCAACCAAAGTCCAATACTCCATGCCATAAAGACAAGCTTCGTTGCCGCCCTCGTGACGTTCGGCCTGTTCGTCAGGATCTTCGCACGGAACTTCAATTCCCTTCTGATCCAACAGGTCGTCAAAGAGATCAACGATTCGTGCGGCAAGTTCTCTTTTCTTGTCCATATGATTTACTCCTCTGCTTCGCAATAGGTTGCCTTCCAATCTTCCGTCCAGCCGATTTTGTCTTCTGACAGCTCTTCTGCAATTTTCATAGCGGCCTCTTTGGAATCGGCTTCGACATCCACGCAGCCTGTGCGCTCTACATTTACAGTGTATTTCATACCTTACACCTCAATATCAATGTCAATATCAAAAGAAGAAGTTCCGTCCTCATTCTCTTGATAGTTCATTTCAGCGAGGGCTTCGTTACAAGCCTTCAACTTCCTTTGTATTTCTTCTACGTTTGGATGCCTTAAAAGATACTGAAATCGTCTTGCTTCATCGGCATCCAAAATTATGTCGCTATTGACGTAGTGCATTTTATTCCTCGTTTACGATCTCAATCTGACACATCTTCATAGCGGCCAGTGCATTCTTGTGAGACTCAGGAGTGACACCAGCACAGCAGCTTGCATCCACAATGATAGGGACTTCAGGTAATGCTGCCTTAAGCAGAAGCGCATTTGAAATGACACAAATATCCGTGCAGAGGCCGACCAGAGTGATGGAATTGATCTCAAAATCTGCCATTTCTCCAATAGTAGAAAAATGAGCGTCACATAGATCTTCCATCAGCAATTTCGAACCGAAAGTTCTCTTTTCGTAAATTTTTGCTTGCGGATCTTTCATTTCTGGCAAAAGATCGTATTCGATTTCATCAACAAATAACCAGCCCTTAGTATGTTCAATACAATGTTTTACAGGAAGATGTTTGCCTTCCTGAGTTTCGAGGTAGTTATCAAAATGCGTATCCTGTGTATACAGGATTTCGCCCTTCCAATTATTGATCTTTTCCACCACATTCGGTACAATGGCCTGCGCTTCAGGAGTTCCAAGAGCACCGGTTACGAAGTCGTTCTGCATATCAACAACAATCAAATAATCTTTCTTCTCACGCACATCAATCACTCCTTTGCATTCTCAAGATATCCCAATACATCATCAATAAGATCCAAAGGTCCATCGGAAATCAGCGTATCCATAGAGTCAATGGCGCTATTAAGCGCATCACACGCAGCATCAGCTTTATCATATAAATCACTGTTTTGCATATTTCTCGGGATATTGTTGCGATCGGTTTCCTCCTCGTCTAAAATATCCTCGATATCTCCCTTAATAGAATCAAATTCTCTCGCTACCGCTAAAAGCTTTCCCTTGATAATGTCAATTTTCTTCTTGCGATCATTATTCATGCTGTTCTCCCTTACGACTCAACCTCGTAAAAATTAGATTTATACATAGGCATCGGCAACAGTTTGAACATATTCACCTCGTGCATTCGATCGATCTTGGCAGCCGTAGCGCTATCACCCCCGAAATCGCCAGTACGGATGTACTTGTCAAGGAATTCATAGGTGAAGCCGAAATTGTCCTCGTCAGTCTTACCAGTCAGTCCATCTGCGGGTGCTTTCTCGATGAACTTTTCAGGAAGACCAAGCTCACGACCAACGGCCTTTACCTCGGTGACAGTTAACCTGCCAAGAGGACTGAACTGACCTGCACCATCTCCAAACAGTGTAGCCCATCCGACATAGTCCTCCGAATAATTGCAAGTATTAGCAACTCGCCCATTCATACTCTGAGACACCATGAACAGAGTTGCCATACGGATTCGTGCCGGCAGATTCACACGAGCCTGCTTGGAATCACACAGCCCGGCTGCCCGTCCATTGGTCAGCAGCGTATTCACAGCCTCTGCGATATTGATCTCGAAGGACTTGATACCCAGATGAGTGACTAGTTCCCGCGCCACATCGATATCGCTCTGAGCACCCTGCGGCATCAGAACGCCGATCACACGGCCATTGCCCAGCGCTTCACGGCACAGAGCAGCCACGATACTGGAATCCTTGCCACCAGAGATGCCGATCACCGCGTTGCAATCAGGGCCATTCTTACGGAAATAGTTCCGAATCCACTCGACGATTTCACCCTTTGTCTTTGCTGCGTCAAATTCATACTTACGCATATTACTTCTCCTCCAATCTCCATAAGGGTCTTTTTCGTTAGGGTCGTCGTCGATATGGTAACAATCATATTCAGTGTAGCCCCGTATCGTATGAATTTCTCCACCGCGCTTTATCATGGGATTTTGAATTCCGGGATCATAGCCCTCCAGGTGACCGGACTGCATACAATAGGATTTGGTATAATCAAGCCCCTCGCGGATTTTTACAACATCTCCGATTTTATAAAGATATTCTTTTGTCATTTCACACCTCACAGCAAAGAACTACAACAACATTCATTCGGAGACTCAAACATATCATCTGTCCAAGCATAACCACCGTAATCTTCTTCAATAAAGTACCGCCCATCTCGTTTGGTTTTGATGTGTACAGGTTTTCCTAATCTCTGAGATTGGTCATAGCTAAGCATTGTATACTGTTCATCAGCTCGATAACCGGAACGCATGTAATAACGAGTGTTCCGATCCAAATCAGCACGAACAATAACCTCTTCTCCGTTTTTGTATCGATAATACCTCGATGCCATATCTATCTCCCCCGTCGTTTAATTTTATAGTAGCGAATTACAACAACATTCATTGTATGCTAATCCAGAAAACATCTCATCTATCCAAACAAATTCATCAGTTTCCGAAATCAAATAAGCACCATATTCATGAATCCCAGAAATATGAACCGGTTGTCCCCTCATAAGGCACATATCCGGATGAATACCCCATGTTTTATCTTTATATGGACCAGCAAACATTTTGTAGCTTTTATATTTATCTAAATCCTTTCGAACAATAACAATGTCTCCGGGTTGATACATATATTTTTTGGTGTTCTTCATTTACAGGTCCTTATAATAACGAGCTGCAGAAACATTCGTTTAGAGGCTCAAACATTTCATCAGACCAAATACAATCTTCGATAGTGGCAGCCTCATAAAAACCATCACCATCGATTCTTTTAATAGTAATCTGTTTGCCTGCATATTCTTTCATCCAGCCCCAGATCCAACAATCAGCGCCATTATTTTTTCCGCTACACATTTTATAGTTGGTATTTTCAGCAAGATCTTCTCGAACTCTAACCACGTCGCCCGGATGATACATATAATCAACTTCTGCTTTCATTACTTTCCCTTCCCCTCAAACCATCCTGAAACGCGATCAGACATCTTATCGATTTTATCCTGATCCGCCTTAATGTATCGCATAGTAACGCGCTTATCACTGTGTTTGAATTTCACCTGAAGTAACTCCAGCGTGTCGCCAGACGCCTCTGTTCCATCTGCGGTTTGAAGAGCTGCCATTGCATAAGTTTTACGCATCGTATGAGTAGACAGGTCAATATCCAGCCCGCATACTTTGCCTGCGTTCTTCAAGATGTGATAAAAACTGCGCACATTTAGAGGACCATTTTTACGGCTGCGGAATAGATAATTCTGCTGATCGATAGAGAATTTCTGTTCATCACGATACTGCTCCAGAACATCCACGGCCATTTTGGGGATTTTACAGACGTTGATTTTGCGCGTCTTCTCTTCCATTAGTTCGAGATGTTCTTTTACTGTGCCATCGGGTTCATAGACGTCGCCCGTTTTTAGGTTCAACAAATCGCCGCAACGAACGCCGATACTACAGCCAAAAATAAAAATTGCTTTATTTCGCAGCTGGAATTTGGGATCTCCAGTAGAACCCAAGTAACCAGCCAGTTTCCAGAAATCTTCTTTCGAACGAATCGGATCAGCTGGTGTGGGTTTTCTGCGTCCATCCTTCGTATAGAGACTATATGTAGGTTTAGGTTTACGCTTTCTAGACTTCTGAGCCGCAGCAGCAATATCCCGAATCATCTTCTGAAGTTCTTCTTCACTCATGGTGAAGTGAGAGCTATCAGAAACTTTGGGGAATTGGACCAACTTTTCATATTTTCCCCTTTTAACAGCTTCGGCCATTTTATTTCACCCTTTCTATCATAACAGGCTCACGCAAAAACATTCCTCATCCGAAACATTCTCGAACATGTCATCTGTCCATACCCATCTATAATCGTCTTCTTTGATCAAATACTGCCCACTTATGTGGCCCGTAATGTGAACAATTTTACCAGCATACTTTTTCATTCCCTCAGTGACATTATTATATATTGGAGCTTCCGAACCAGACTTCATGTAATAATCAATACCAGTATGAAGATCAGATTTTACGACAACTACATCACCAATATCGTGTAAGTATTTCATCTTAATGCCTCACAGCAGCGAATCGCAAATATATTCATTAGGCAATTCAAACATAGAGTCCGTCCAACCGAGACCACGTCCTTTAAGCTGATAACCTCTTCCGTCTTCTAGAATTTTTTCGATTGTAAATACTTTTCCGGCCTGTGCGACCATGCTCGGCACGGTGCAGAACATTCCTTTCCCTTTTTTGGGGCCAGATAACATAAGGTAACATTCGTACTCTTTCAGATCCGAACGAATCGTAACCTTGTCACCTGGCTTATACATTATCGATTCCATTTTCATATCCTTCCAAAAATCATTTTCTAAAATCCGTAGCTCCGTTTATCGAGGGAAATTTCAATGCGAGCGATCCAATGTCTGAGCGAAGCGAGCTCATTGGATCGAGAGCAGTTGAAATTGCACTCGACGTAGGATTTGTTCCAAAGGCCAAGCTGCGCGACGATGGGTCTGATCAGAGCGCAGCGGCCGGTCCTTAGTATTCTTCTAAACATCCACCTTAGGTGTAATGCTCGCTCTTATAGAGTGATATGCAAAATGATTTTTTATTTACGTTATTTTATTTCATGGGAGGTACAACAAAATCGTCGTACGAAGGATTATCCAACTCGACATCTGAGTCGTCGAAATGTTCTCCCAACGATTCGGCCAGCTCGTACACTTCATCCACTAGAACGTCATTACCGGCCTCAAGCATCGCCTGATGAATCTTAGGCTCTGCCGTAGCGACGATTGTGTCACAGATACTCGTGTTGTCCGGATCGATAGACTGGATGTGCGAAGATTCGATAATCCCCTTTACGTCTTCCGGCCCCCAGAACACCATAGCCCGCCGGTCCTGTTCTGCAATCACGTTGACCTCGATACCGGTAGAATAATAAATCGTATCTGCTAGTTTTTCTAGGTCACTCTGAGAGATTTTGCCGTCACGACACATCAATTCAACCATTAGTACATATCCTCCTCTCCGATAAGGCCGAAGCCTTTAAATTTGTTTTCGTCAAAATATTCGTCTGCGGCATCTTCAAAGTCGCAATCGAATCCGTCGCACAGCTCTTCCGCAACAAGCTTTCCGTTCTCGTCCACCGCGATAGGTCCACAGTAATCGGGATCTTGTTCTGCCTTCATCAGATAGAATTTCTTATCCCGATACCATGTAGAGTCCACGACACGCCAGATGCCACGAATTTCATCCAGCTCGTATCCTTCAGTGAAATCATCCACCACTGGAGGTGCTTTCGTTGCCATCAGAATGTCTGGAATGTTTTCTTTGGCCGTATCGATGGCCTCCTGAACACGATCATCAATCATCGAAAATAAGATTGCAGACACCGTTCTCGCTGTAACATTCTTTTCGTTTTTAATAGCATCCATGAATTCTTCCATCGTGATACCATCAAGGACATTCTTATACTGCTTAATCATCATATTCTCCTTACGCGGCTTCGCCATCTTTAGGACGAAGATCGTCTTTGAGCATGGCCATCACATCAACACCAAATTTTTCATTGTAACGATGAACTAAATCATCAATTACCTCGGGTTCGACCATATGATAGTAATTGAGCTTGCCCATGAACTTCTGGAGGTCTTCAAGCTCCCACGTTTCGCCACGCTTTTTCGCATCAATGTAGTTTTTCATGGCAGACCGAAACATTTTCAGATTTCGCCATCCAACAGTAATCTGGTTATCCTTGTTCCACATCAAACCAAGGCACCAGTTTTTACTGGAATGGCGGTTGCCGTAGTGAGTTTTTGCTTCATTTAAAGTAAATGGTGCATGGATGAAGTTCAAACCGTCGATGACGATTTGCTGGATCTCCATCGGGTCAAAACTGTAATAACAACTAAACATCATATCGTCAGCGTAACGGGTGTAAGTAAATTCACGTTCGATGCCGTCCTTTGCCTTATAGCCGTAACACAGCTTGCGCGTGATAAGATGATCAAATGGAATCATCATAACATTGGTAAGCCACGGACTGATGGGAGTTCCCTGCGGCAAACCACCGTGGAGGAAACAAAGTTTTAAGGCGTTGACAAGCTGTTCGTGCCCCCGCTCATCCTTCATAATCAGAGCGAATGGATAAATAATGCTCAACATACCAAGAAGAAAATCCGGCGTTGTGCTCGGAAAGAATCCATGCAAGTCGAACTTCACTGCCCAGTGATTTTCAAAAGTCACTGTCGTCTGCACTCCGGTTTCCTCATTCTTTTTCGTTTTAATGTGGCCAGCCTGATGTTTGCGAACTGCGTCGATAAAACTACGATTCGGAATATAAGCAAATGCATTTGTGTGATAGTCCGCAATCATGAAACTGTGCAACATCTCGCGCAGCTCAACCAGAGCATCGGACAATTCCTTATCCGGAGCATCGATAGGACGCCAGCCGCCGGACTTCTTAGGAATCTCAAAATGTTCATAATGAGCGGCGAGGTCGCACGCTTCGAGTCTTGCATATTTCTGATTAAACTCCGTAAGTTTTGCGATCATATCTGGGATATTGGTGATTTTCTGCAGGCGCGGAGTAAGGTCATTACGACACACCGTAATCGTCGAGGTGGTGCTGCCGCCATAATGCAGCGCTTCAACATTCTGTACGCCTGCGATGATTTCATCAAAAGTAATCTGCCGTGTCCTAGGCGGATTCCAATATGTGATGTACATATATTTCTCCTTATGTAATTTAAAAAATCGTGATCTAAGCGGGTTGGTTCCTGCAGCCCCTGGGATCTGTTATCCTCCTTAGCCGGCACGTTGGATCACGGCCGTGCTTGCTGCTACGTCCCATCGTTGTATTTGTCTCGCATTTCCAAGGTAACCCCGTAGTTCCCAGGGGATGGCCATCATTACATGCGTCCGTATCCTCCCTCGGGGGTAGTGTCTCGTCTTGACAATTCGTCACACTCGGTTTAACCTGAGTGCATTGCTTATAAAAGAGCAACTATTCATCACAATTTTTTTATTTACGATTTTATCAGAACGCCATGACGCTCTCTTCGCCCAGAATAAACGGAGTTGCAACGATCTGCTTCTTCAGCGGCTTGCCTTCCGCGAAATTAATGAAATTCGTAACTGCCAGACAGCAGATGAAACGAACGGTCGGAGCGACACCCTGAACGATGCCGCAAGCGGATACCGGTGTAGCCGCCTTGGCCTCTTCATGGGTAAATGCCATGGAACGCTTTAGGTTTTCGATCTGTTTACGATCCTTCCAGTCGGCCGACCAACACTGTGCATCATAGAGACCCGTCCGAATGTCGAATACCCCGAGTAAATCGACGTTGTACTTGTTCTTCTCCAAGAACTGCTGCCGAATCTCAATATTGTCCACCGCCAAGAACACGTAACCCTTAACGGTTTCGCCCTGCCAGCCATTTGGCATCAGAACCAGGTCCTCTTTGATATCAGGATTCACATTACACAGGATGTTGCCCACAGCCTCAACCTTGGGATGAGCGATATCCTGCTGGAAGAACATCTGATTGACGATATTCTTCGGTTCAACAAAGTCCATGTCCCACAGAGTGAACTTGGTCAAACCATATCGTGCCAACAGTTCGGCCACAGTGGACCCGACTGAGCCACAACCGATGATATGGATACGGCCCTTGATAGTTGCGGGGTCAAAAACCATCTCAATCTTACTCAAATCCATTTATGCGTTTTCCTTTCTTAATTCGACAGAGCATCGGCATAAGGTGGACAGCTAGAATTCCAATTGGCCGACAACTCGTTCGGATTCTTCTTGTAGTACCCCATGAGATTAGACTCATTCTCTTTATTCACCTTTGGAGCTGCAGCACCGGTGACAGTCTTCATCGCCGGGTTCGACGCTTTCGTTTCTGTCTTTTCTGCCGACTTTGTGGTTGCGGTGCTAGTCGTACCAACGAATGAGCCTCCCGGATAAGTTCTTGCGTTTGATCCGTAGGTGGTACCATAGTTGTACACAGGTGCCGGCTTTTTGACGAGCGCTTCTGCCTCTTCGAGAAACCCTTTCATGTCAAGAGCTCCAATAGTCACCTTGACATCGCTGCCGCTGTAGATAACATTGTCAGCCATATCAATTACGCGAACATTGTATTCACGGCGCTTGTTCCAAATCATAAAGATATAGTAATCAGTAGAATTGAGCTGATTGATCATGTCCCACTGATTCTGCATATCAACACCGCTAGGATTAGTAGCCATATTTACATGACTATGTCCCTGAAAACGAACTGCATTAAACTCTTCATCTTTGTGAGCATAAAGCCACTTGGTGTACTCCTCTTGATCAGTATTTACGGTGGCACCAGTCACCTTCTGAGGATAAATCAGGATTTTTGTGATCTGAAAATGCGTCTTATCAAGGCGCTTCACCAGGCCATGCCACGCAACTTCAGTCGAAAAATGGTCAATCAGCGCACACATTTCATGGTAAGCTTCCAGCGTGAAATTCACTTCAACGGCGTCTTTAGCTGGCTTAGAGAAGCTCTTATTGAAAGAAAATTTATCCGTCTGGAGATTACCGAGAACAGAAGCCTGACTGTAGAACTCCTGCATAACATCGCGAATAATTTCGTCAGTCATTTTAATGGGCTGCATAAATCAAACCTCCTTTACGCCGCCTTTGCCTCGTTTTCGAGAATTTTAACGACCTCTGCCACGGTATAATGGTTGCCATCCTTATCCTCAAGACACTTCGTATCCTTATTGGTTTCAAACAACCGTCTCATCAACTTAGAAACAACTGTAGAGTCAGTCCAATTGATAGAAGAGGAAGAACTCAACAATGTACTCATGATTCCGATATAATCGCGAGAACGTGCAAGGTCGTTCAGAATTCCGGTGTAGCCTCTGAAGCACTGGTAATCATCGATATGAGGCTGAGGAATACGGTCTTCCATCAGGGCGTCATGACCTCCCATATTGGACTGCGAAACCGCTTCAACATTGCAATCATCATACAGAATCCACTCGCAATAAACTCTCAGGTTGAAGCGATGTTCCTTCCAAATAGCGAGGAACAACTTCTTCGTCAGCTCCAGACTATAAGGGCTTGCGCTATAGATGTAACTGGACACCTTATCCTGTTTCTCAACATACTGCTTGAAGATGTCTTCGTTGAAGTCATTGAGGTAACAATTCACACCAAGACGGAGATCTCGACCGGATTTACCGAGAACAGTGATTGACTTATTCGAAGAGAAGAAATCAATCAGCTCCTTTTCATCTTCTCCGCCGTTACAAGCTCGGTTTCTCAGGCTCAGAAGCTTCCCTTGCTCTTCTTCGAGGGTGTCCTGAGCGCTTCTTATATTGCGATAATAGTCATCAACATTCCGCTCTGCACGACGAACCCTCTCTTCCTGATTCTTGATCATGCGAGAATAATTCTGGTCACAGAATCCATGCAGAATAGTCTGGAGCTTTTTGACATAGAAGTTGTACGCAGCGTAGATTCTTTCCATAGCTGCATTAAACTCCGTATACTTCTGCTCGCTCAGCAGTTTCAGGAATGCAATTTCGTCCTCAGACGGCGGATAATCCTTGAACGCCCACGGGAAGATTCGAGAAATACAACTCGCCGCCATCTGCATGGTCTGAATCCGCTTTGCCGTCGGCGCAAACAGAATCGTGGCCTGTTTCTTTTCATTCTGATACGCCAGAATCTCACCATTACGATCCAGATAGAGAGAGACATCTTCCAGACGAGACCAACCAAGCTTCTCATAGTCTTCATCGAATTCCTTGACCTGTTTGATGTAGTCCGAAGCATTTTTGTTCGGAATGAAGACCAACCAGAGGCCAATGATTGCCTGACTGAAAGGGCCATGTGCGCCACCATAGTAGCCGGCGTCAATTTTTGCAGTCTCGCCCGTAAAGCGAATTTCCTTATTGATAATCTGGACCTGCATCTTGCCCTTCACGTCAGGTTTTGCATTAAAAGTTGCCAGCCGCTTCTCGTTCATCATCGCACGAAGAATCGCCACAATGGTATTGTCTTCATCTTTGAAGTCATTTCGGTAAACAATCGAGTTGAAATATTCTTCACACTCGGGCGAACCAAGCTTGGTTTTAACACCAGAGAACGCCATATAAACTTCCTCCTTAAAATTTGTGATTGCATTATCAAGCCCAGATACTGGACACATATAAGGCAGACTTTAACCGGCCTGCCAGCGGCTGCAATGCTATTTATCTGTTGTAACCAAAAACAGATTTACATTCGGATTTTAAATTCGCCCAGAATTAGACAATCTTAGCGTTATCCATCTTCTGGACGGAAACCAGATAACAGGTACTGGTGATGCCCATCTCGGTAAAGGTCTTATCCAGATCACCGGGCTGAAGGACGCAACCATCCAGAGAAGTCTGGGCAGCGGAGTAGTTAACGCCATTCTCCTCAAGGCACTGACGCAGGGTGTAATCCTCGGGGGTGGGAACGGTATTGCGGCTAGTGTTGGTACCAACAGTGACATTCAGCATATTATGTATCTCCTCTTCAATTTGAAAAATTATTGTAGAAACGTCATTTGACGAATCATCTTAACGAATGCCGGACGTATTGCTCTGGAACATCCGGCGTGGAACCATAGCGGCGCTTAACGCTTACTCAGCGACGCTCTTACTCAGCGGCGTGCTCGGGCTCATTCTCGATAGTGATGACGGCGTTCATAGCGGCCTCGTCACCAGCGATCTCGGTCAGAGCAGCGGCGATCTGCTCCTCGATCTTGATGCAGTTGACAATGGTCAGGCCCAGCTTGTCACGAACGAAAGCGTTGATCTTCTCGGTAGTGTTTGCATCATCGGGCAGGTCAATGCTCATGGTGGCGAGCTTCGGCTCAGTAGCGGAATCCTTGACGAAAGTGATGCCCAGGTTGTTGGCAGCGGCGGTCTTACTGACAGCGATGCTGCATACAGGAGTCTTATCCTTGCCTTCGCCCTTGTACAGAGTCAGAGCCTCCTTACGGAACTTGGCCACCTTCTTCAGGGTCTCAATGTCGTATGCGCTGGTGATGAACAGAGAATTGTACTTAACAGTTGCCTTCATAGTTGTTACTCCTTTTTAATTAAAAAGTTTTATGTAAACGAGCCGTGTGCCCGTTTCACCTTGTTTGTAATAGCTCCTTTATATCATTCAGAGCTTCGTCCCACGTGTCGGCCGACTGAATAAACTGGCCATTATCCGCCGACACGATTTCATAATGGCCATCAACATACTTGATTTGCATCTTATAAACCCCCTTTCTATTCCATTATTTGGTTCAGATATTGAAAAGTGACTTTGTTGGGCGAAAATTAAAGCAATGATTTACAAATACATTCACGTGCGCCTTCGACTAACGTCCACCAATCATCATCAAGCCAATTTACTTCACGAGTAACAGAGACGCTCCATGTGTACTCTTCACAAAGTTTGACAGTTGGACAGCAATCATCCGGTTCATACTCTACAACAATGCCTTCCACTCCATAATTAGGGTCATCTGTCCGACCTTCACATGTGAGTTTTACTCGGTCTCCAATCTGAAATTTGCGTTTCATAATTTTACCTCATAATAAAGAGTCGCAACGACATTCATCTCTACTCAATATCCACCAATCGTCACCAAGGAAATCTACTGTAGAAAGTCTTTTCTCTCCAAACTTAAATGGAGTAAATACTTCTACGGTGGGACAACTTTCGAATGGATTAAAAGAATATCCAACCACTCTACCCAAGATGTTGCGATTAGTGTCTTCCTCGCGGACAATATCTCCATCGAGTATCACAATGTCTCCATATTTGAACTTTCTTTTCATTGAGCTCACCACGAAACGTCAATCAAAGTGTCGTGCATCTGACAAATAGTCCCAATGAGCGATTTTCTCATACCTTCTGTCAGATTTGGGTCATCCCTCAACGCTTTATAAAAGAGACAACACATTTCATGATAGTTGAGTTCGTATCTCAAACCGTTCTCATCAAAAACCTTCGGAGGCTCAAGATTAGATTCTGGACAAGTAGGAAAATTTTCGAGCTGTTTCTCTCTTTCGATATGATCACAAACAGCATCAAGGATATAACCTGTCAAGCTCTTTCCTTTACGTTGCGCTTCCTTTGCGATATAATCTTTGTTGATCGGCGAATCTTTCCTAATCATCAGATTGATTCGGTCGTATGTTTTTTTATTGTACCTTTCGCGACTATCGCGACTGGTCTTACCACCCATTGCTTATTCCCTTTCACTGTAGCTTTCGACCTTTTCCTTTGTGATGTTCCACGTATGACGGTAACCCGTAATGGTATTTTCAACACAGGCACCCCAGCCATCAATGTAGGTATCACGGGCTCCATCTTCGTCTTCCTCGTCGAAGTGTTCTTTCTTACACTCGTCGTACAAGGTACTCATCCTTGCGTAAGCAGCATCCCAGTTATCATAGACGTGTTCGACTCCAGCAAACGCCCACTCATCCGGATTCTCAACGCAATCATAAAGAACGTAAACTTCCATAGTTCATTCCTCCGTATCTTGAACGGGATTTAATTCTTTGACCTTATCCACAGCATAGTCAATCACGTCGGTGACATACTCAGTGGCGGAATTGATATTGTCCTGCGTAAACATCTTAGCGGCGAGCATCTTGTAGCAGGTGTCAGAGTCAGGAATCACACAAACTAGAATCGCAATAACAAAAGTAACAATTGCGACCTTGATGCAGATTTTCACTTCTTTAGCTACATTTTCGTCTCTGAAGCTAAAGAGGTCTGCATCAGACATAGTACACACGAACATAATCGCTTCTCCAATCATAAGCACGATTAGAACGATGATTAGTAGTGTCCTAATATTATCTACGATGCTGATCCAGTAGAACGCCCAAGGACTGATAATAGAATTCATCTGGCTGCGTCCTCCTCTTCAATCGCTTCCAAAAGCTTTTTCTTAATTTCATCGCATAGGTCAGACACAACATTCTTCTTGTTTTCCATCGTAAGGGTTTCGTCTTTAAGAATATAAAAACGAATGATAGCAAGAAGCCCGTTTACAGCACAATCAATGATCGTATCGTTTTCGGTATTCTCTCCCTCGTCAGCATAAACACCGGCTACATATTTGTCGTCCTTAGTTTCAATAACGATATTCATGTTGTTCTGCTCCTATTTTTTATGTGTTGATATTCGAACAATGGTGCTACTGACCCGATTTGAACGGGCACATCCTAAGATACTTGCGCCTAAAACAAGCGTGTCTGCATTCCACCACAGTAGCATATAAATTAGGTACACCTGCACTCCCGATTCTCCAAGCAGGACAACTTCCCATCGGACCATTCTATCCGAGTCTTATGGCGTCAAGCAAAGAAGTCATGGCTATTATTTAATCGTCCTTTTACCACCATGTACCTATTCCCCATTTTGTTAAAGACCTAATGGGCAAAGCTGTCTCGCCTCGCGGCGTGGAGTGACTGACGAGGTTTGAACTCGCAAACATTCGGATTGGAAATCCGACGCTCTACCAATTGAACTACAGTCACATATAATTCCCAGCGCAATAAATCATATATATGGTCTATTGGCTGGGCCCGGCTTACAAAGCCTTTGTTGCCAACCCCGTAGGGATGGAGCCGGGAATAACAAGGAAGAAAAGAGGTAAATGAGTTTCTGCACCGCCCAGAAGAAAGGTCATTAGTAAAGTCTGAACAATGTAGGAACTCTGGAGCAACCGACGAGACTCGAACTCGCCTCTCTGCTTGGGGAGCAGATGTGCTAACCACTAACACCACGGCTGCATAAGATACTCTGCGCACAATGGCACGCTGCACTCTTTCGAGCGAGCCGAGAATAGCGGGCGCAGACGTATCATAGACCCCTCAAGTGGGTGGTTCCTTGCACAGCCGCGGCCGGACCTGACCGCTAAAAGTCCTAGCCATGCAAGGTTGGTGCTACCGGCGGGATGTGAGCCCGCAATCCATTGCTGGCATTCGCTCTTAAGGCGAACGTGTATGCGTTCCACCACGGTAGCATATCAAGAGCAGGATTGCGTACCTGCTGCGACTTGTCCAGTCACGGTGATTCATGGTCGCACTCATAAATCACTTAGCCGAGGAAAGGATGTGTATTGGGTGTTCACAGCACCCATGGTATCTCGGATGGGAGTCGGACCCACAAGCTTTCGCAGAAGTTTTTGAGACTTCCCTGTTTACCAATTTCAGCACCGAGACATATATGCTCGTCTTTCCGAGCCGCCACTGCTTGCGCAGGTTATTTCATATCGTTCAGTACCGGGATGCTGGTATCGCCGCCAACATAAGTAGGAAGCTTACCATCCCACTTCTCATACATCTGCTGCTGAATCAGCCGGTCAGTCAGAGACTCAGAGATGATTTTATTCGCCTCGGCTTCTGCATTTGCCTTGGAAATCTTGGTCTGATTCTCAATCTCCTGCGCCTCGTCATTGCGCTCGGCCACAAAAGACTTGTTAATCGCGGCCTGAACAGACGCATCGTCGTACTCAATGCCATCCTTCATACCAAGGACAGTAATCGTGATGCCGCGCTCTGCAAAATACTCAGTCACATCCTTGCGGACATACTCCATGATCTCGGCCTTCTTCTCAAGGATCTCATTCATGGTGTACTTGGCGCACTTTTCAACAAAGTCAGCTTCAACACGAGCACGGATTTCAGTATCCATAATCTCGGAGAGCTGCTTATTGTTGTAGGAATACAGGAACTTGACTGCATCGTTTTCAGTGTAGATCTGAGCAGAGCAGTTCATACCGACGGAGAAGCCAATAGACTCCTTGCTTTCGGCAGAGATGGACTGGTTGACAGTGCTGGTGCCACTATCCTTACCCTCGGACCATTCACGAGTAACAGGAGTTCTATTAACGACGACCAACATGTTGTCCGGAACCCAAGTACCAAGGATGTCAGTCGGCGACAGATGCCGCTTCGAGTAAGTAATGTATACCTGCTTGGCTGCCACCTTAGCCTCAGCGAGCATTGCCTCACTCTCAAAGGACGCCTGATTCTCCCCGCCTTCAGAGAGTGAAATCAGAAATGCGGTTTCATGAGGTTCGATTGTATGCACCTCTTTCTTGGTACACCCCGTAAAGGTCAACGCCATCACGATTGCACACGAAACCACGAAAATCTTTTTGAACTTCTTCATTCGTTCCTCCTTTTAATTTTTGAATAGAATATATACTACAGCTCCAATCGCAAGTGACAGAGCTACAGATACCGAAAGAGCCGCCTCGCTGACACGTCCGTAAAGAGAACTTATACTTCCTGTTGCCATTTGAACAAGGGAGATGTGCCGTAGGAGTTTTTCAAAAATGGCATCAAGACTCAAGAACGAAACAGCCGATGCGCAGGCCGCCAACAATAAATCTTTATGTTTTTTCACAACTTACCACCTCAGAATCCTGTCTCAGCTTTTTGCCACAAATTGGGTCATGATGACAAAACTCACACATTTTATTCATCCTCGATTTCTTCTTCGTTGGTTACATAAGTCGCGTCGAGCTCTTCGTTACCATCTGGATCTAATTGCAGATGGTCCCACTCGCGCTCTGCAATCCATTTTGCTTCCTCTTCAGACTCAGCTTCAACCCATTGTGTATAAGACCGTCGTGTACAAACGCTTACAAGGTATCGTTTCATGTAATTACTCCTTCTTAAAGATATCAGCATTTACCTCTTTTTTGATTTATTTATATTCGTACACTAACTAGTGGGCCAGGAGGGATTTGAACCCCCGATCAAGCAGTTATGAGCTGCCGGCTTTAACCAGACTAAGCTACTAGCCCAAGAGAGGAGGATTTGACCATGTAACGGCATCAGCGATGCGCAATGCGACTTAGCCGCGTCAGCGGATACAACTAGGTACATTTTGTCTTCCCTAGAGCCCATCCTCAAAGGCTGCCCTTTTAAATTCACTCTCCGATACTCTGGGCACCGAGCATCTATGCCACTTTCGCAGGCAGTGCCATATTCGCCTACACATAATAGAGCCATGCACATCCACTGTGGCGGGCAGCTACTCCCGTTGCATCATGGTTATTATTTTCGGTCAGAGCGTTATGGGTGTGTCAGAGGGGGAGTATGATCACCCACGGTGGAATTGCGCCACCCCATCTACCGACGTGCTACTCCACGCCAACAGAATCGAACCTAGCTTTGCGGCTTGCGCCGCTATGGACCCGGTGGGATTCGAACCCACGTCCAAAACTAATACTCGATTACAATTTTCTTACGCAATAGCCAGCATTTAGAATTTTGAAAAGGAATTCATGCCGCCAACACAGCAAACCTAGGGACGTAACGGTTGTTACATCACTCCACCACTCGGTTTTGACGTCCGAGAACGCTAGTGTTTCTTACCGTTTACATCGGGTTCCGGGATTTATTCTTTGAACCGTCAAGCATTTACCTGCCTATCAGGATGCTGTTTTGGGCACGGCATCAAGCCGCGCAACGATAACTGTTGTTGTTAGCGTTTATTTGTTTTTGCCTCGTAAGGTGATGGCCGACCTGCGAATTGTAATTTTTCTTAGCCCTGTCGAAAACCTTTCGGGCCCATATAGAGAGGTCTCCGGGAATCAAACCCAGAAATAATCATTGACCTCATATAAAACGGGATTATCGTACCCGCTCGGCGTTTTCAGCCACGACAACTTAGAAATCGAAAGATTGTGGTAAGCAGCACAATGAAAGGAGGCGTTTCTAGGTTGTTTGTTATGTAAGGAAAAATGCGGAAACCCTACACACTGGTCCGAGTGACCCGATTCGAACGGGCGAAATCTCTAGATCCCAAAACTAGCGCGATACCAGCTTCGCCACACCCGGTTATATGCCGGTCTTTCCCGGCTGTCAGCTCCAAGAGCTAATGGAGGAAGATAGATAGCTTAAATAGTAGAGTCCAAAGCCCGCACAGCCTCTTTGAACACTTTCAAATTCTTATCAGAGCTTTGGAAAATGTCAGGTGTGGATTTCGGCGGCTTACGGTGAGTGCGAAGATACGCCTTCCTCATTCTGTCCATCTTTGTAACTCCGATGAGATTGTAGATTTTCTGATAAGTGATACGATAACCGATCGTCTTATCTCCAAGCTTTTTGGCAATCGGCTCAACAATCGGCAGCGTAATACTTGGTCTGTAGTAGCCCTTCTTTTTCGCAACCGGCTCTTCGATTTCAATCGCCTGAGCTTCAGCTACAATAGGCGTCTCGTCTTGTTTAATGGCGGAATCTGCGGCGGTCTGTCGCTTCGGAATCATATCGGCAGGAATGACAGGCGGTGTCTTTGTGAGCACTCCCTTAATTCCCTTCTTGACTTCGGCATTGTGCTTTTCGTTTTCACAGCGGTCTTTCATAATCGACATGAAGATCGATTTATACATTTCACTTGCTTCGATTACATCCAAACCGCTGATGTTTTTGAGACTCCCCTTATAATCGGTTTGTCTTACAAATTCTTTACGTGCATCCTCAAAGAACCAACCGTAGTTGCGTCCCAGATAATCGTACCCCTGATGCAATACGCAATTCAGAGTTAAACCTGTCATGCTGACGATTTTGTTAGCCAGATCATAAATTTCAGTACGCCATTCACTACGGCCTTTCGGTGTCTGCTTCGGAGTGTAAGACCCAGGCTGTGTGGCTTGAAGTTTTCTTTCGAGCTGTTTGCAAACGAACAACACATTGTCGATAGCCTGTCTATCCTGTTTGCGGGCAGTCTCGAACGCATCGAGCTTGGCCATCATTTCGTTCTGAACTTTCTGAACCGCGAGAACTTCTTGGTTCATCAGCTCGAACCTTTGCTGACCCGTTGTTTTGACCGTGTAAGAGCCGGTTTTGCGAATCATCGGGAGAACTTCGCTCGTCACCCAATGTTTGAATCGTTTAGCTGACTCAAGCTTGCTTCCAAAGATCAAAGCGTACAGGCCAGACTCATTTATCAACGCTGTTTTGACGGTTTTGACCGGATTCCCATTTTGGGAATCTGGTCCGATGGGAAGCATTTCGAACCGTTTATCCTCTTCGTAAACATGAGTCATGACCGCCTTGCTTGCATTGCTGTATCCCAAAGCTTTTGCCACGTCCATGCCGACGAACCAAGGAGAAGAGTCGATGTTCAAGGTCCGAACTTCGCCAAACTCATCACTGGCAAAAGCCTGCATTGCTACATTCGCATTCATTTTACCTCGTTCCTTTCGTTTGCAACTATTGAAAAGTGACTTTGTTGTCTGTGTAAATAGTATTGCACAAACCATGAGTTGTTGTCAATGGTAAATATAGACAAATGGTTGTACTTCATTTTATCTATCTTTTGTTGTTGACATCACAACCTTCATTATTATAATAGGGGATTTGTGATCTAAATAGTGCTGTTTGAGCGCTGCTCCAGGGCACTGGAGGCGATTTCGCCGATCGTGGACCAGCTCCCTTTGGCTCTCTGCTAGGAGTTTTACCCCTTGAATTTGCTTTCTATTCCTGGTTTTGTTACTCATAGTCATCATTTCGGACAGCTTCCCTGGCAGATCAGGCTGCCGGTCTTCTGACCTGATGGGTATTTCATCCTAACAATTCGTTACATTCGGTTTGACCTGAATGCATTATCCATATTGGACAATTATTCATCACAAATCGTGCCTCGATAATAACGGATCTTAATTCACTACATTAGCTTTCAACTCTCTTTCAACATATATTTTTGTTGCATAATTGAGATCTAAACACATCCGTGCTGTCCCGTGCGATGATCATGATCGATCCCGTGACATCTGCAGGTGCGCAGCTGACTTCGGTTATGGAATAATTCCTGCCTTTCAGTTCGAGTTCTGATTGCATTTGGTCTCGTTGGGGCGTGTATTGGCCGCGTTTTCTCGCCTGCAGCCTTCTGCAGCCTGCCCTTGCACGCATCCGAGACTTCAGGTACCAGTATCCTCCTCTGGATTGGGCGGTTGCCTCGTCTTACCTTTTCGTTACAGTCGCCTTTGGCAGCTGCGTAAATCTTTCGACTTACTATTCATCTCAATCTGTCTACTTGTTTACTGTGTTTTTGTTGTGACGCTACTTGCACGGCAGTCTCTATGCGGTATCGTCAAAGCGTCGCGGTATCATACTCGTTCACCTCCATTGTTATTCCACGATACTAAGTCAGATGCCATAAGGTCAAGCGTCATATCGCGGTCGTTTGACTTGCCAACAACAAGGTAAAACTCGCCGTCGTTACCGTCACATACGCCGATCTCGCTATTAATAAAAGCCGGACTGCCAACCAAAGCCTCGCAAAATCTGTCTCGCCATTCGGCCGCAACATCCGGGTGAGGACAGTGGATTCTGAATGTGATCATTGATTATTCGCCTCCCTGTTTTCAAAGTAGGTCATTTTTCTCCTACAAAGTCTCGATGGAAAACTGTTAACACGTCTCGGTAGAGTAATTTCATTACCGAACCATGATGTATGTTTAGAACACAGTCAAACTCTTTATGAATTCGGCTGAGAATTGATGCTGACCTTATTCTGTCGAGCCGCTTGTGCTTTTTTCATTCGTTCACGGAGTTCTGCGCGCTGTTCTTCAGTCAGTTCACGAGGCGCAGTCGGCAGCCGGAACTGCAACAGTCGCTTGGGCATCGTGTAGGTCGCACTGTAAGTATTGCGGCTCTTGACCTTGTAGTGTTCAGGGTCCTGTTCAACCCGCTTGTCCAGCTTTCGCATGTAGATCGGGTCAGCAGTGTACACTTCAGCCAGTTCATCTGCAGCCGAAGTGGTGATGATGACCTCCTGCTCCTCGCGGGTCAGCCTAGGGCGTTCAGTCGCCACAGCCGCTGTATCTTTGATTTCTTCCACGTATTATCGCTCCTTTCTTCTGCTGAGCTTATCCGTCATCTTTGCCAACGACATCCTTCTTATTCCACATAGACACGAAAAATACATCATCGCAGAAATCACTTTTAAGCTTGCCGCTCAGATGATCCACATTATAGCCAGTCTCGAAAAAGAACTTATTGCCGTAGATTTCGAACAGATGACCATCCCGCTTGCGCTTGTCGCGGCAAGTAAGATAATCAAATCCGTTGGCTCCTTTCTCAAGCCTGACCCACTTCGTCGGCACCCGAATCTGCAAGAACGATTCAGCGCCGTATGTGATTGTGAAGTAGTCGTACTGCTGAATCAGCCTCAACAGGTGGTCGGCAGGCTCAAGTACGTAAGTGGTTCCGGGTGTCAGTTCGATCATAAAGGTTTCTCCCCTCTCTTTTGCTCTTCTGCTCTTTCGCTTCCTTCTCTCCGTTCTCCTTGATGGTTCTTTCTCCCTACAACCCTCTATCTCCTATAATCCTCTTACCACATAACCATCATAATCACATCATCACATTTGTTCTTCTTCACTTCCAAACTCTTTTCTCGCCACACTTCGCTGGTCGCTCGCTTGGCTTCGAACAACTGCTTTATTGGCGATTGTTTTTCGCTGGTGATTTTCGTACAGAATGATTGAATGATTGAATTTGGTTATCATCGAAAAGATGAATTATTGTTGCATTGTAATCGTCGTTCAAAAGTTTTCAACATCGTCCGTGAAGTTCTCCACTCCTTCACTGGTGACACGATATTCGCCCTTCTATTGTACAACCGACAGTCGTATCAGTCAATTGGTGAATTGTTCCCATTGATTGAATTTAACAACTTTTAAGCGTAAATTATTCGCCATTTAAGAATCGGAAATGATTTCGACGCTCTTAATAGAATTAACTACATAGATTCGCCCACGAAGCCGCTCTAAATTGATAAGAATCTCAGTAACCCGAGACCTTGCAACTCGTCCAATGGGTTTCCAGGAATGGTATGGTTTACCAATCGTATCTACGAGTTCAAGGGCCATATTGTCGGTGATAAAATCGAGAGTCGTGGCAGCTTCTCCATATTCCAGTTTGTCACCAGTCTCAATGGAAGCTTCGTATGTAATCAGGATCTTTTTCATTATGTTTCGCCCCTTTCAATTAACATCCTTGCCGCCTCTTTCAGAATGCAGACGCCCTGAGCACAACTTGCCACGTCAATATCATTCTGTCTGTAAAGCATCCAAATCCCGCCAAAGAAACATACCGGGTCGCCAGCAGTATAACCCGCTGCATTCTGCCATAACCCCAAACCGGTGTTGTTAAACAGCTTGTCCTTCTTATAGGCTCGCCGTAGCTCTTTCAGCGAAATAGGAATATACTGTTTAACCTTATCCAGGCCGCCCAGATAGGCGATATAACGAGCATAGATTTCGCGGTGATCGAGTTCCATCCCCGTCTGCTTATCGATAGTGTTGCAGGTAATGCCGCACGCTTGTTCGAGTGTCACTGCTGCACCTCCCCTTGTACTTTCATAATCGACCAGCTTTTGAATTCTTTTAACGTTTTGATTTTTGCAGAATATGTGTGACAAATAGATAATGGCTTATCATTGAGATTAGATCCGCAATCCATCCAAAGATCATTTGCTTCTTTCAAATCGTGGTCGAAATCGGCATTCATAATTTTCTGAAGCTCTTCCACATTGTTTGATACATGGATATTGCCAACGTATGCAGAAACATTATTGGCCACAATTTCAGTCAAGACAAACATATCTTACTCCTACTCTTCGAGAGTGATATCATCGTGACCAGCGTCTTCAAGCGGTTCATCCGTTGCCAGCGCAATGATTTCGTCGATGTTGTTTTCGATCAGATACTTCCAATCTTCCAGCCGCTGATTGATGATTTCTGTCGCCTGAACAATTACTGCGTCCGGCGTGATGTGCTCACAGTTGCATTTCAGAGCCAGAATCAAGTCGTCAAATGTGACAGGATCGAGAATCGTATCGCTGGGAATCATGTCCTTACCGAGCTTCCAACGCGACGATGTATCTACTGTGCTCATAATACTTCATCCTCCCATAATTCACGATCAAACTCCAAGTTGAATTCCCGTTCTTCCTCCTCTAACCGATCATAATATTGGTCTAAATATTCCTGTTCATAATCTCGAATTTCATTTTCGAGTTTTTGCTTTTCTTCTTCGAGCCTTTGTTTTTCTTCAAAGAAAGCATCTATTCCTTCTTCGATAGGATTATCTCTTAATGGTTTCATTAGGGGCTCCTTACACGCTACAGCGTTAAAATCTCCTGAACTGCACGAACTTGCCGTCAGCGTAGCAAGGAGAGTAACACTGAATTCTTGTACCATATCGCTCAAGGAATGCGTTTACAAAAACAGGTTCGCCCTGAAGAATTACAGCCTCCGGTTTCATGGCCATAACTGTATCAGCCGTATCCCATGCGAGAACTCTGACCCTGATAGACGGATCACTTGGAAGAATCGTAGGCAATGGTCCATCATGAAGAACGCCATCCGTGCATAACTTGCGAGCTGCATCGAGCTGAGCATTGGACCATTGGGCGATAGAAAGTTCAGTCATATTGAGAACCATACTACGTAACTCCTTTCAAATCAGGTCGCGAGTGATAATCTCTGTAAAAACTTCATACTGAATACCTTCTGCGTTTTTCCAGCAATAAGACACATACGGACTATATGCATCTTCATCGAGCTTTGTATCATAAATGCCGTGATCATGAATTACACTGTTATAAATATCGCGGAGAACCTTTAGTGCATCTTTGCGGTTCTTATGTACAGACTTAATAGCATGAGCGTATTCGTCCCAAAATAAGTTATCGTTCTGCTTACGATAAGAATCCTCAACGATGTATACGGGAGTATTCATAGTAGTGTGCTCCTTTCATTCCATCTCGATCTTAACGCCGCGATATTTGCGATTTCGATATAACACATTAGCCGCCCACTTTCGTGCACAATCGTAGCTGGCGAATGCACGGTGATATGTTTTAAAATTCAGCCAATTACCTTCAAGTTCTCCATGAAATGTAATCTTGTAGTGCTGAAGCCGATAGCCAGCGTCTGCATAATCACCCATACTACGAACCCTCACTTCACTTCTCTTGATTCGATCTGAATATAGCGTTCGAACTCATCGCCGTCCAAATTCTTCCAACGATAATGAAGATTGCGGCCATCAGCATCAAATTCGACGTCATAGCACTCCGGGTCTGCACTCACCGATTTTGCCATCTCACTCAGTATCTTCATTGCACGCTTGCGACTGCTATAAACATCCCCATTGTAACGATTGAACATCACCCACGACTGGCCCTTGGTTCGTCTGGAATAGGAATTATCTAAAATATGTACCATCATTGTTTCGCCTTCCTACTTTTTACCCGCTCGGATTATACATAGCGGCACTCATACCATATAGAAGTAAGAATGCTTGATTTCGGGGGCATATTTGTCCTGAGCAACACACTCCAGCCCAATGATATGCTTGTTGCCTTGTAGGAGCGCCTTCTGACCCGGCGACAAGATACAGTCAAGCAGCACTCGCATTGCCGGCCGACCACCTTTCAAGATACAATTCTGATACTCAATCACATGGTCTTTGATTCTTGGCGGAAGGGATTCAATCAGTTTCGCGGTGTTCATGTTGATTTCCTCTTTTCTTTTTGCGTGTGTGCTATTGTATGGGATGGGTTACTTCTTCCTCGGTACCCATCAGTCGCCCGACATTTCAGCCTCATAAGGCTAAGGAAAGATCCGGTTGGTTCCATTGGAACTAGCGACAATCCGCCCTTCACTCATTTTTGTCTCCCATATTTCAGGTGAGGAACATGGTCGGTGACACCAAATAGGTTTTCTACATATGACCTATCAAAACATAATTTGGGTACCCGTTTGTGGCATTTTTTATGGCGTCGCCCTTGCCACGTGCCAGCGGCGTCGAATCTATTCATTTTCACACAAGTATCATCCGAGTGTCAGAACAGTTTGTATCGCCATCCCATGAAATTTCGCTCAGTGGAGTAAGACGCGACTCTTGCACCAAAGGCCACTCCTAGCGAGCGGCACTGGATTTTACAATTCAAGCTATAAACCCTCCTTTCATTTAGTTTCGCTCATTCAAGAAACGCCCCATAATCTACTCTCGTCATCGATTTATCAGTGTGGCCATCACATCAAAATCAAATCGGATTTCATTATGGCTGCGGAGCGCCCGCTTCTTTACACTTCTGTGTTCTGGGCTTGGGACCAGCACGGATTTCTGCAGTCTCCGTGGCCGCATTAGACTGAGCGACTATTGCCGCCCAGCCCCCTCTGCGTATATGTATTAGTCGTCTGCCGGGTCAGTCCTCGGTGCAACAGCACCACAAGACGTCCTCAATAATATCATCGAAGATGTCGTTTGTCGTGCCATTGGAATTCATTACCAAAGTAACCTTTTGGCCAATTTGGCAATCATAACCAGTTGCGCACCAGACTTCGCCACTCTCATCGGTGATGTTTAGAACCCGCGTACCGTTTTCATAGTACGCCGCGCTAACAATGCCGCCGAGAATGTATCTGCCCGCCGGGTTAACCGTGGGCGACTGAGCCAGACTGGGACTTGCAGACGCGAACGACACCGCGCTTACGCTCAGACTGAGGACGGCCGGCAGCAGCAACGAAATCGACAATGTTTTTAACCATCTCATTAGAAATCTCCTCCTCGTTCTTCTTCGTCTGAATTGCGGTGATACTTGCGTCGGGCATCGGCATACGAGCGCCGAACACGAACTTGGTTTTGCGCAGATTCACTTCGACCGGATATAGATACTCCGGCTTCAGATGACGCAGCGCCACCTCGTTTGCGGTAAACAATTCGCCACCGACGTAGATGGACCAGTATTCGATACCGTTGCGCTTCTTGATAAACATGGGTTTCTTGTCAAATTCGTCCTTGACACGGTAAAACAGCATTTTAATTTCCTCTTTTCTTTTGTTGTTATATGCTAGAAAGTGCCGTATAACGAAATCACAATCACAACCAAAGCGGCTGCGACTACGATAACATCATAGACACAATCTTCCCAGAGCGATAAAAGCCAATGTGAAATCACATCAACTACATGATTGAAATTGCGAAAACAGCCTAACATATAGACTGCTACGCAAATCTGATATAATGTGTACGTCGTTGCAACGATGATAACAATGCACACTGCCAAGAAGGTTTCAGACACTGCCGCGCCCCCTTTATCGGATTCGCTGGAACTGATCCAGATAATAAAGAAGACCATACATTTTGAAAAATGCACGGTCAGTTGTTTTTGTTCGGTTGATTTTGTAGAACCCCTTGTATTCGCGCCGGTCACCCGTGTTGATTGCAACCTCGGCTCTGATAGCATCGGCATCTTCTTTGACAGAAAGGATCTCGACGCCACCATAATTACAAACGGGATACACAGCAATTACTCGTGAGCCCTCGGGGACAGGGCGAATGTGTTTCATGCTTCGCAGCTCCTTTCTGCGGCGTCACATCAAGTCGGCACTCCTGAGAACGGAATCGCCATGACTCAGGGTGACGCGGTTGGATTCGCGGCTCAGTTTCATGTCGAGACGAGCTTTCTCATACGCCAGCATTGCATCGTGCTCGCTTATGTAGTTGTAGCTGAGAGTCTTGCGAGGAGTTTCGATGCTAACGATGAAGTGCGGCGCAGTCTTTTTCGCGCCTTCGAATCGATTTAATTCATCCAGCGCATTGCGCAGACTTGCGTTTGCCTCAATGAGGTCAGCTTCTGCGAATCTAAGGTTCCACTCCGTTTCGAAGCACGGACATTCCTTAAATGCAGATTTAGCGATCAACTCATTGCTCATCGCACCGACCAAGGCAATCGTTGCACTGATGATCTTTTCTTTAAGCTCGGATTCGTTCATACTACTACGTAGCCTCCTTTACACTTTGACTTTCAACGGACGATAGGCATAGCCGTTGCCGGTCGAACTCACTGCTTCCTTTTCGAGGCGGTGAAGTTCTTCGATTGCGGCAGCTTCGGTTTCGTGAACTTTGACGTTCTGAACATCGAAGTCGAGTTCGAACGGACATTCACATGCGAAGCATTCAATCATCATCGTAATGAACATGCAGTCTCCTTTCAATCCAGCGGTTCACCTTGGCTGCGGTCTTGGGGTTCGCTTCGAGGTATTCCATCAGGCCGTACCCGATTGCACCGAGTACGAGCAGCCAGACGAGCGGGCTCAGACATTGCGCCTGATAACTAGTGTATCCACCGCCCAAGGTCAAAATCCATTTCATGTTGAAGTCTCCTTTCAGTCAGCCCAGCACGTTGCCTTGCTTTCGTAGTGAACGCCAGCCTCAACAAGTGCTTCGGTGTAGATTGCCGCCAACTCTTTGTCGCCGAACATAATCGCGACATCTGTTCATTGTTACTGCGAGAGCCACAGCGAACAGTGCGTCGTGCAGCATTGCACGGGCATCAATCCCGTATACACCAGATACTGAGTCCAGAGACTCTTCTGTCCAGTCATTGTCCACCATGGCATCGTCCATAGTGCCATAACAGCCGCCCCATCTACGACTATCGGAACTGTCGATAGTCCAACCGATTCTGCTGCCAAAATCGCCGCAGGACATATCGTCCACGGTGACGGTAAGATACTCACCGTTTTCGAAAGCAACAAGGATGCCTCCGGACGGCTGAGAGTATCCACCTCCGTTATTTGCTGTATCGGGATTTGCGTAAGGGTTGGTTTCGCACCCCCAAAAACTAATCATGTGCGCATTCATAATGATTCTCCTTTCCTGTGTGTGTCTTATATCGGTAGCGGTATACTATCTTCCCCGTGACCGCTAATCGCACGGCATAAAGAAAAGAGGTAAAAAGAAAACGCCGCTTCTTGCGTTTGCTTGAAGCGACGTTGGGGTTGGTTATTAAATTAGGGCGGTTTTATGTCATGCCCCGGGACGTGAAGCATCAAAGCTCTTCGATTTCGACTCGAACGACGGTCTGGTTTTCGCCATAGTTTAGCTTCATAGCGTACATGGTCAAATCACGAAACTCTTCTGCTTCTTTTCTCGTAGGAAACTCATTTTCTGTCAAGACTTTTGGTTCGTCTCGGAGACAGCTGATGGTTTTTACTACGAATTTATTTTCAGCCATTGAATTTACCTCCTATGCTGGAATGGAGTAGGACTAACCACATTGTAATGGATAGTGGAGATAAATTCAAGACGAAAATCAATTATCGTTTACCAGATTTTACAGGAAACTGAGGATTGAGAGGACGGTAGCCGTCGGTCGTATTGCCGTCCATATACTGGGCCATTTTGTTGTCCATGAATTTGATTTTTCCATTCATGTCAATCTGACCGCCGTAAATTTCTTGACTTGCGATTTGGTATTCATGCGAAAGAACAATCGGAGAATTGCCAGCGCTACGACCGATGCCTTTGCCTTTGAATCGACGAATGCAAGACTTGCAATTATCATTAAAGGCGTGATTGTACATCACCTTTTCTTGGCGTTTTGCAAATTCAGCCTGCTTTTCAGACTTGGATTTGATTTTCAAGACCTGAATTCGATGCTGACGGATTGCTTCGAGAAGGAACGCGCTGATTTTAGTGGGGCAAATTCGTACCCACTTAGAACCATTGTTCAGAATTACCATGGAAGGATACACTCCACGAGCAGTCGCACGGGCTTCCGTGATGAAATGAACACCACCGAACGAACCATAAAGTTCGCCAGGATTGACAGTGTTACCACAAAACGTGATTGACTCTTTTGCTTGAATCACCCACGCATTGCCGGTCTTAAATGTCGGTTTTGTTTTCATTGCGTGTTTACCTCTCTTTCTTTCGGACTCTTAGTTCAAAGCCCCTACGCCACGTCAAGGCGTTCCGATTGTAGGGGTGAGCAGTTTAACGTCATGCTTGGGACAAAAACATCAGCGCCAAATAGGCTCGCCTTTAATACACTTGAAGATGGCCGTATTATTTGCCCACATGGTTGTACTGAACCATGCTTTACCCAGAGCGCTTTTGAAACGCTTCTCAGCTATTCTCACGAATGATATAAGGACAAGACATAGTGATAACCTCTTTTCTGAGTGTGCAAAATGCGCCACACTCTTGAGCGCTACGCCCCATTGCGGAGCTGGAAAGGGGCCGCTTTGAACGGTACGACCCCGAAAGGGTATCCGGTTACTGCGTGTTACTGCTTATCTTCGACCTTAGCTTCTTCGACCTTAGCTTCTTCGGCCTTAGCTTCTTCGGCCTTCTTGCTGCGACCATACAGAGCATCCAGAATAGCCTGCTTCTCTTCCTGAGTTGCGTGGCTCTTGTTGACAAGAGTGACAACCGCCACGATGTCGATGCTGTGAGCTTCGTAGTCGGCCACTTTCTTTTCCAGCTGAGCAATCTTGTCGTCTTTTGCCTTTGCTTCGTCAGCTGCTTTCTTTTCCTCAGCGGCTTTATCTGCGGCCTTTTTCTCGTTGGCGGCCTTAGTGTCAGCAGCTTTCTTAGCCTTGGCGTCGTTGGCGGCCTTGCGTGCTTTCTTAAAGTCTGCCGCGCTGATACGGGCCAAGGGCTGACCATTCAGAATGCGCGCCGTCTCGAAAATCAGGTACTTGAGGAAACAATCCGAGATTTTGCTTGCATCGTTGTTGGCGTCTGCTCTTGCATCTGCGGACACTTCGCCCATAAGCACAAGGTCGGGGACGGTCACGCTGTACAGGGGGCGGCGCTTGCCGTCTTTCTTGTTAGGGTCACGACTGCCCAGACCATAGAACCACGCGGCCATGGACTTGCGTGCTTTCTCTTCGGCGGCCTTCAGGGCGGGAATATCCTCTTCTGCCGTACCCTTGCTCTCACGAAGCATCGCCATGGCGGCGACGTCAGAGTACACTGCATCAGAAATCTTCTTAATGCCCTCGACGGTAGTTGCGGAGACATTGAAGTCCTCAAGAGACTTCTTGGTGATTGCGGACACTTCCTGTTCAGGGTCGGCGATTGCGACGATAAGGGAAGCCAGCTCGGTGGTCTTGACGTTTTTGGCGTTAGTCATATTTTTTTACCTCTCTTGCTTATGTGTTGCTCAGCGTGGCCGTGTTGCCACACTTGACGCGGCACAAACTTGCGCTTGCACCGTCTCAAGCACTCACAAGCTTTTTACACTTGTGAGCACTGAAAAACTTTGCTTTTGTACCCCAAAGAGGTAGTTTTAAGCCTTATTTGGGGCAAGAGTGACAGTCTGCACCGCGTGTCTCGACACTTGCGATTGCACGTCCACCGCTAAAGATATAGCTAGGACTTTTGTGCAATGGCTACTTGTGAACACTGTCACAGTGCGCTTTACTGAGGCGCACCTATAGCTTATTTATCCGGTCGGCTATAGTCGGCAAGTATATGCAAATCTCCACGCGGCGAAAACAAGTACAACAAGTGCAATGTTCGGCAAAAACCGTGGCCGTCGTGGCCGTTCTACTTTACTTAAATTTTCAAGGTTCTATCCTCAGTATGGGGGTATCCCGCTCAACCCCCGCCCACCACCGTTCCGGTGGGCTTTCCGTGTTCCCTTGGAGTGACTACAGTATGCCATACTCAGAAATTTTTGCAACAAGTGTACAAACGCCCTACAAACGCCCTATAAAATCCAAAGCCGCTCCTCGCCTATATATAAATAGGTATAAATTCCCGATTGACGGCCACCGAATAACACCTAATAACAGAAGGTGCGATTCGCCGAAAACCCGCATGAATCCTAGACTTTTCGGGCCACGCCCCGGGGGTGGTTAAAAAATTCCAAAGCGGGGTCAGTTTGCCTCCTGTGTACCAGTTATTCCATCTCCCCATCCCATCTAAACCCCCTCGGATCGCACCTAGCTGGCATCAAAATTCCATCAAACTAGGCACTGCCAGTTTGCAACATTTACATATACCAGACAGTGCTCGACAGCGCCTAAAACACCCCAAAATCGTTCCGGAACTTGAACCGGTAAATATCGTATTATCGTTACATTTTGTATAGTATTTTACTGCCAAATTCACCTGTTTTTACCACTCAGCAGGGCTCGGAATGCAGTAGAAACATCCCAAAATGCAGTAAAAACGGCTTTATTTTGCCAAATTTGAGCATATTTTGCTTAATTTTGTATTGTTTTTTATGCGATTTGCTTCATTATCCAAATATTAACAACTAAATATTTTATTCCGGTATACTGTGCAAAACTATTGATATTATGAGTAGCTGGGTGTATAATAAGGTATAAAGAGAAAAGCCCGCAGCGTTCTCCACAGCTGCGAGCTCATTCATTCAATTAAGAAAGTCACTTTTCAATAGTCATGCCAAAAAATGGAGGTTTGCCAAATGAACTTTTACGACACATCTGCCTTATTAGATCTAGGAGCCGCAGCCTTCGAACCAGCTGCACTACCTTTTCTGATTGCAGATATGACCCTACATGAGCTGGAAGAGATCAAAACCAGCGGTAAAAAGACCGAAGACATTCGTTACAAAGCCCGCACAGTCACTCGTTTGCTTGCTGAACATCGCGATGATGGCAGCTATACCGTAGTAGCGGTCCCTATGACTTCCCTATTCTATATTCTTGATGGTAAGCCGATCAGTGATAACAATGACGCGACGATCATGGCGACCGCACGGTGGTGGTTGGATCAGCAGAAGCAAAACCTGGATGACTTACCTACTGTGCTCGACGAAGCAAGCAGTAACCAGGCCGCCTATATTTCTTCTTTGATTGATTCTTTCAAATTCGTTACCAGCGATTTGAGCTGTGCCAATATCGCCAGTGGCATTCTCCAGCTTCCAGTTGAGTTCACCTTCCCTAACGCAACAACCACAAAGAATGACTACACTGGATGGACTGAGGTCGCTCTAGCAGATGGTGGCGAAGAGGCTATGGCGATGGCATACTCTAAAGACGCCGAGCAGAAAAACCTGTTTGATACACCAACAAATGGATACATCCTTATTCCAAATGCAGATGCTGATGGAAATACAGCGGCGATCCGTTGGGATGGGGTACGCTGGAATCCACTGCGATATAAAAACCTGAACACCGCATACTCAGGAAAAATCAAGCCCCTTAATGACCAGCAGCGACTCGCTTTCGACTTGTTACAGAATGACGACATTACAATCAAGCTACTTCTTGGTGTCTATGGCAGCGGCAAGGACTTCCTGATGGTTAATCACGCTATTGACTTGATTGAAAAAGGCAAATACGACAGAATCGTCTGGGTTCGCAACACCGTCGAGGTTAAGAATTCTAGGTCGATTGGTTTTTTGCCAGGTACCGCGAATGAAAAATTGATGCCATATGCAGGACCACTATCCGATACTCTTGGCGGCGATGTAGCTCTTGAGCGTGCCATTATTGATGGTTGGGTTAAACTGGAACATCTTGGACCAATTCGAGGTCGAAGCTATAAACGGTCTATTATCTATTGTAGCGAAGCAGAGAATCTTACTAAGGAGCATGTTCAGTTACTAATTGGACGTGTTGGCGGAGATAGTGCCCTGTGGCTCAATGGCGATCTGCGACAGATTGATGATGTTGTATTTGAGTCAAATAATGGTCTTCGAAAGGCAATCGAATGTCTCACAGGTCAGCAACGGTTTGGTGTTGTGTATATGCCAATCAGCGAACGAAGCGAGACCGCTAAACTGGCAGATCTGTTGGACTGATTACATAGACTGCGCAAGCAGTAGGAGAACGATTATGACTAACGAGCTGAAGATTTTTAATTCTGATATAATCCCCGTTTACGACACCGACACTGGTGAAAAGGTTGTGTTGGGGCGAGAGCTGCACGAGCGGCTCAAAATCAAAACCGCATACAAAGACTGGTTTCCTCGTATGTGCGAATATGGTTTTGTTAACGGAAAAGACTATGGCTCATTTTTGAGCAATAGGTCTGATGGGCTTGCTGGGAAGCCTAGAACCAACCATATTATCACTTTAGACATGGCCAAGCACATTGCAATGATTCAGAGGACACCGGAAGGCATGGAGATTCGCCAGAAACTGATCGATCTTGAAAAGAAAGCGAACAGCGGGCTAATGATCGAAGCTTTATGCAACCCTGATTCCGTCATTCAGCTTCTGACAGCATACTCAGCCGAACAAAAGAAAAATGCTGAACTTACCGCAATGAATGCAGAACTCGCTCCAAAGGCAGAATTTGCAGACGCCATCACTGCATCAAAGGCAACCATCCTTATTGGCAATCTCGCTACGGTATTGAAGCAGAACGGCTGCGACATTGGTCAGAATCGACTGTTTAGGTATCTACGCGAGAACGGCTATCTCATTGCACAGAAGGGCGACCGCTACAACACGCCAACGCAGCGAGCTATGGATATAGGGCTGTTTGAGGTTGATACTTCCCTCTTCACCACGGCGTATGGCAACGCGAAAATCTCCTACACAACACGGGTCACGCCAAAAGGACAGCAATACTTCATTGACAAATTCGTAAAAGAGCGCGGTGAAAACCTGATGATACCGGAGGCCGTGTAAACACGGAGATCTCAACATATGACAATCGATGCTGTAATAAACAATCTATATGATGCTCTGAGCAAAAATCAAGATACTATCTGGTTCGATTATCAAGGATTCCGTTGGGAGCTCGGTCATGACCTACGTTTTCATCCACGACATATACTTCATCCAGGGAATTGCCCTGAAGATCGACGTGTAGCTCAATATAGTTGTCCAATCCCCTACTATCCTGAATTGGAAAACGAATGTATATGCGAGAGCTTACTATGATTGATAGAATACGTAATTTGTTCATTAAATATAAACATAGAATTGACAACAAAACCAGAACACTCGTATACGGCTCGCAATATCGATACCCAAGAAGACTTTATGAAGGAGAAGATCATATGCGTGTTTTATTCGTAAGACCATCGATCTATGACACAGTATGCGACTGGTATGAACATATGGATACTGTGCAAAAGCATCGTAAAAAGACCGCAATCTGCAAATCACCCGAAGATTTTTTGGATATATTCAACAAGGATAAATTCGGCGCACAATATACAACATTCTATTTTGACCATATGCTGCCGCTGACCGATACTTTTGAATGTTTTAAGGAGATCGTGCGGCTGTATGGTGAAGAGGATGCGAAGTATATTTCAGAGAATAAGATGCGGCGGATCACTGTGAGCCATTTAATGAACAACAATCAGTTTGATCATTTCCAGCAGTTTTCTATCACACCCGAATGTCTGGATGATGTAATCCATAATGCTTTAGCTGATCTACAGTGCGAATGTGTTTGCAGATCGCTCTTATAAGGAGGGGTGGAATGTGGAAAGAATATTGACACCACGAGGCGGCGGACGTACATATGCAATTTGCCAATACGCTGTCAAGAACAACTGTAACATTTTGGTGCCGATGGGCGGGACAGCTATATTATGTGCACAGGACTATATCAAGGAAATTGCAAGAAATCTTGATGTTCAATATTATGGGTATAGGGTTGATCATCAATGCCTTATAGTAGATTTACAGAGCAGAGATCGTGGAGAGTACAGTATCTACGTGATGACAACTACTTGTCTTCCCGATAATTATCGTAGATTACACTTAGAAGATAAGCCACTTATCGTCGATGATATTGACCGATGTTTTAAACTCATGTGTTTTCCGAATGTACGAATTGATGCCTGTTCTCTGATGACATACGATCCAAGAGAAGTTGCGTTTACACCACCAACTACGTCTCAAAAGTGCCACAGGATGAATGCGTGTGTGAATCGCTTTTATGAGGTGCAAAATGGAAAATCAATTATTGATACCAAATGATAAAGTATATATAGTGCAATCAGATTAGAAGCAGCCTGTAAAAATCGAATTTGAAAACGGATCAGGCATAGAGTCTGCGGATTATAAATCGTATCGCAGCAATAGAGCTGATATGTGGCCTGATTATAATTGGTTGGTCATTGATAAAGAGTTAAGAAGTTTCATTGAAGACTATGTATCAAAAAATTTTCCAAAAGAAGAATACAGTGTATCTATTCACAATGAGTGTTACTGTGAGAGTCTATTATGAAAAAATACATCAGTGAAGAAGTACAACAACAAGCAGCCCTACAATTACATATCGAAATTGAAAATGATTGTAAAATAGAATTTGATAATTTCAGATTTCAAATAGACGAAGAAGATATGACGGTTTGCCGCTATGGAGAACCAGATGAAACATTTGCAGTTAAAAGGAAAGTAAGAATTTTCTTATTAAATAACGGATTTGAATTCGAAATTGTTGGGCCTTATGCTGAACAGATGTACAGACGATATCTTAAACTGATAAATGGAGATATCAATACAAATAGTGAATGTTATTGTGAAAGTCTATTATAAAGAAGGTGAAAATATTGGATGAGCAAGAGCTAACTATAAGAATTTCAGAAATAGATAATCGTTTAGATGCCGTATATAACGCCGCAACTCATGCTTATATGCGAGCCAATGAAGCTAATGACACATCTAAAATTGCAATAAACAATATGGAAAATGCAAGAATAGCAGCCGTTTCGTGCCAGTCTGTAATCGACCAGCTACAAGCTAGAGTCACAGATCTTGAGCATAAAATGAAAATGATAACAGGACCATGTTATTGTGAGTCTCTGTTATAAGGAGGTTTTATATGAAAGAAGAAAATTTTTCAAAACAGGACATTTACAATATCGGGTTTGCCATAGTTGACGCAGTACGCGATTATGCCGTCACATACGAAGACATTATCGATGCAATTCAAGTTTATGCCGAGTGGCAGGAGCTGATTGGTGGTGCTTCGCTTTATGATACGCTTTGGATGGAGGATGGCACCCCGATGGCCCCTTCCCTGACGCGATATTTGTATCACAAGCTATACGGGTTGGAAGAATATGAAAATAACGAGGAGGATTATGACGATGAGTGACCGCAAGCGAGATAAAATTTCGAAAAGTACATATATGCGAGAGGCCCGCAAGCAGCGTATGATTGAGAATCAGTTCTTGTATGAAGTCGAGAAGGCACAGGAAAGTGATGAACGGCAGAAGCAGTCAGAACGGCGGAGACCGCATAAATATGATCGCTGGGGCGATGAAGACTAAGGAGGACGAAGCGTTATGGACAAGGAACCAAAGAGAGATGAAGTGGAGCAGGATGACATCGCTGAGATTCGTATTCGATCCGTACCGTTGATGGTACTCGTTGCTGGAACTTTGAGTAGCGTGGATTTCGTTGGTTGGATGTTTACAATAGCCGAAATGCTTGTCGTATTTGTGTTGACATACCAGATTCTAGGACGAGTACTCTTTACAGCACTGGTGGTTACTCCCTGTTTAGTGGTATTTATCAGTAAATGCCTAGAAGCTTACGATGAGATTATGTATGGTGATGACGGCGATATGAGCGGCGGCGATGACGATTCGCACTTTGGAGACCATTTTAATAATCTGATGAAGTGAGGAGTGAAATAGTTGATCAGCCCTAAAAGTTACACTGTTCGCAAATATCCTCTAAGTCTGTTTATAAAATATAATTACAAAATTCCGGCAGAAGTTGCGAACGATGCACAATATCAAGTGCTCCAGTCTGATACAATGTTACTTCGTCAGATTAGAATTGTGTCAAACAATTATGACGATTACAATCCTTTTATCGTATTTATCGATGCAACTGGCGCTCAGAATAAGCCAAAAGTAGTCCGTCACTTGATTGAGCATGGCGCAAAAATCGGTAAATATCATTTTTCTTTTGGCGACCGCAGCGCTTCTATGATTCGTCAATTTATTTTCTCAATGGTTGAATCTCACATTTGGCCAGAAGTTAATAAGCGAATCAGTATGGATTTGGATTTCAAGGACAAGCCGACGGTGCTTAGTAAATATTATGCTTATCGCGGCCTTGTGCTTTCAAGTTGTCATTGTATCGCACTTCGAGAATGGTTCCCGAAAATTATTGTTGTACCAGATACTTTTACAACTATTCCAAATCAAAAGATTAAATATGTTCGTGACGAAGAAGTCGAATTCGTAGATCAGAAAACCGGGGCAAAACGCACTTGGAAACAAAAAGCAATCGCTAAAAAAGAAACAGACATTGAAATCAATATGTTTGATGGATGCGGTATTGCTCATCCTTCTTTGATGCGCGAAGTAGAGCACCGAATTGGGACAACGGAACGAATCAATAGCATGGTGTTTCGTATGCCATATTTCAAAGGTGTTTTCAATGAAATGGATTATGTTTCATTTTACGAAGAGCGTGGTGTTACTGAAATCACCGACATTTGGGGTATCAAACATTCCGTGACTCGTGATGCAGAGCCGATGTTTATTGCTTGTGAAAGCATGTACAAGGGATATAAATATTTTAAGCAAGACGGAACTGTTAATGATTGGAACCGCTACAAAGAACTTGCTTTGAAATACGATCATGCATTAGGTATTGCAAAATGGAATTATCAAGCAGATAAAGAGGTTTTAGTTAGCTTAGGAAATTACCAGCTTATCCAAGACCTACAGAATGTTCCATTTGATGAATTTAAACATCTAGCAGATAAATCAGTAGATTGGTATGAAAAGATCGTACGTGGCGATCCGATTTTTACATACTGTTTTCTTGGCGCATTATCTGATAATACTGAACCACTCAATCATTATGTTGCGGCTATTATGCGCAATCCAGAAATGGTCCACGAGCCAAGTGTTAAGGATTATTTTCATAGTCTCCTCGATAAATATCGCAATGGATTTAAGTGTGGAAAGCTATTTTTTAACGCAACATTTAAATTTTTACTTCCAGATCAAATCGCTTTAATGGAGGCTATTGCGGAACTTCCTATAAAGGGTTGCCTTAAAGCTGATGAGTTTTATAGCTTTGATAGACGCGGTGTTATTTTAGGTGAACGCGCATTGGGGCGCAACCCACATATATGTCACCAAGAGCATGTTAAGCTAAAAGGTGTTGACAATGAATTGACACAAAAATATTGCAGTCATCTCGTCAACTGCTGCATGATTAACGTGTTTTCAATAACCCCGCAACGCTTGTCGGGAGCCGATTATGATGGAGACTTAACGCTGTTGTCAAATGAGCCAATTATTATCAATACTATTCCTGATGATGGATATGTTACTATTGATATTGAAGACAAAGTAACTAGTCTTGCCCAAGTAGACAATCTTGAAAATAAGCTCGCTTGTACTCTTCGTGGTTTAAAAAGTATGATTGGCGAGATCAGCAACATGGCATCTGTATATCATAACCGGGTCGCACGTACAGAGGAAACAAAACAGTTATATGAGGGTTATATTGATCTTCTTTCTGTAGCAAACGGGAAAGCTGTGGATTTCGCAAAAACCGGCGTGCTCTACCCTATTCCTCGTCAGATCAGTAAATGGGCAAAAGCAAGTGGAATGCCATATTTCTTTAAATACAACGGTCCTTACTACGCACGTTTACATAATCTCAGTAAGGCGCACAGCAACATGAATTTGCTCTGCATGAGCTTAGAGCGTTGGGAACGCGGTGTACGGTGGCGCAAAGAACCCGCAGGCAGCTTTGATTGGCATATCATGTACGATGACGCCGTAGGTTATGATCAGGCCGTCTTTGATGAGATTGAAGCTATCTTTCTAGATTTTGACAAGTACCGTAAGATCCAACTCGAATTCGAAAAGAAATGCCATAACTGGCAGCTCTACAAAAATGACCTCAAGGATAAAATCACAAAAGAAGAGGCCAAGACATATGAAACGAACTGGCAGGCGATTTACAATGTCTACCGTAACAAGTGCAAGCTGGTGTGCCCAGATGTGAGAGAGCTGGCCAATATTCTTGTGGTGCTTTGCTATGAGAAGTATCCCAATAAATTCAAGAAGTTCTTGTGGCATATGGCTGGTGCTGGCGTAGTTGAAAATATCAAACCAGTTCCCGTGCAGTTGCCAGTTCATGACCCGAACGGCGAGTACGAATATCTTGGCCAGCGATATAGTTTGGCTGAACCGAAAATCTATGAGGCAAGAGTAAAGTAACAAAGGAGTTTATCATGTTTAATCTATTCAAAAAGAAGAAAACGCAACAGGAAGAACCCCCGCAGCAGATGGAATGCCCCAAGTGTGGCGGAATCATGACGTTGACAAATGGACTGACATATAAATTCCACTGCCGGGGGCAGGAACTCGAAGCCTCAAATGTCACCGCCATGAAATGTGCGAATTGCGGCGAGATGATGTTTAGCTGGGACGAAGCTCGGCGTATTCAAAAATTCGCTCATGAATCTGTGGGTTGGGAGGATGAAACGGAATGAGTGATCAATGTCTTAAGACAACGATTGTCGCTTTGATAGTTGTAATATGTTTATGTTTGGGTATTGGGATTTGGGCATCTATTCCGCGCAAAAACAATGTAGGTGATAAATCTGTTTATAATGGAAGCTCTTTGTACAGTATTCCCAACACGAAACTTATTTACGATGAAAACACAAGAATTATGTATTATTGGCTGCATAGTGGATATATGTCTCCATACTATAACGAACATGGACAGCTTTGTCGTTATGTCGATGGTAAAATTATACCAATTAAATAAGGAGGCTAAATGGCTTATACGACATTTTATTGTAACGAAAATATGCTGCTTGACCACTGGCAGGACTATCACGAGTCAAATCTGATGTTGCGAAACCTGCTGAAGCGGACCTCTATCTCCCCTATTGAATGCGCCACGATTTATTATGAGCGGATGAAAAATCCCGAGTCTGTCAGCTATGACCGCAGCCACTTGATTCAGATGTTCAGCAGAGGTCGTAAAAATAACGCGCCAATACTTGATGTACGTCAAGTTGTGCTTTATCAGAAAGATCTGGACTATATCACAGAGGCGCGTCGAAAGTACCACATTAACTATGCGCAGCTTCGCGTTTTGTTTGGGGTAATATTCTTCTGCCGACTGTATGGAAGTGACACCTTTGCATTAGACACCGAATTCAAGATGAAGCGTTTCGGAGGTTGCTTTGAAGAACAGACGGAAATCATGTACTGTGCTGGAGAAAACTAGGATGACGGCTACAATACCGTGCGTGGCATGAAGGAGATTTCAGATAACTATCACCTATTGAACAGAACAGGTACTGACGATATTGGATGCCTATATCAGTACCCAAATTTTACTCTTGATAAGAACGACACGATTGCGTACACGTTCAATGTGACGCTGGAAAATAATCGGCTTAATCTAAGCGTCATCGTGCGTGAGCTGTTTGACCCGAAAGAGTGTTATTGCACAGTATGTGGTGGACAGTATCATTCAGAGAAGCCAAACGCCAGTAGATACTGCAAAGAATGCGCCGCTAAGAAGGAACGAACACGTCTGGCGAAATACAGACGGAAATAACGAAATGCACGAAATGAACTTTACTTTCTTAATATATGAAAGGGTGTTGTATATTTCACTCTTTGATTTTAAATTAAAAAGGAGAACTAATATTTATGGTTGAAATTACTAAGAACGAGGCTACTTATCTGCGGAAGGTTATTCCCAATGTCCATATTACCCGCACCACCCATAAGTGGTATGCTGAGGAGATCAAGTCTGTTCTGACCCAGCTTCCTGGGAATGTTGAGGCTGAGGCGGCTCTACACGAACTCAACCGCACTCAACGCACTATCTCCAATTTTAAGATCTGAGGTGCTAAATGGACGAATTTAAAAAGAAGGACGAAGAGACTTTTGACGACTATATGATGCGTATTGGCGATGCTTGCGGTGAACGAAAGTTAACGTAGGATCAAGCCGCCATGTTTTTGAATGAAGCAACCGGTTCTGACTATGGAGAATGCCGGTACCGCAAGACCTACAAGGCATGGAAGTCCGGTTATGACTATGCCATTGGACATGCTAACGAAGAGACAATTCAAAACGAGTTGCAGCGACTGAAAATAGAGAAGGTCAAACTGCAGGACGAACGCACTGCAGCAAATAGAGTTTACCGAGATGTTGCCCGTGTTGAAGCCATTAAAGAACTAATCGCCGCAAAGGTTGTTCCATACGACAAGAAGGATTTTCTGAATGTTGTACAGTATGAAGGCAGTGGACATGATGTGATTGTATGTTTGTCTGACTTACATACGGGTGCTGGAATCGATTCTGCCTGGAATAAATTTAACCGTGAGATTTTGAAAGCACGATTGGAGAGCTACGTTGCTCAGGTGTTTAACATTGTAGAACGTCACGCTGCTGAGAAGATTCATGTGTTACTACTTGGTGACCTCATCAATGGCCACATCCATGTAAACACCAGAGTGCAGAATAACGAGAATAGCATCGAACAGGTCATGACGGCCGCAGAGCTAGTGAGTAACTTTGTCGCTGAGCTGTATGAGGTATGTCAGCATATTGATGTGTATTCGGTCAGTGGTAACCACTCGCGAGTATTTCCCAGCAAAGAGGATCAGGTGGTAGGCGATGAACTTGAAGCTCTGATTCCGTTTTATATGAAGGCTCGGCTGCAGAATTTGGCTGGTATTGAAGTAAAAACAGAGAAGCTCGATCCTACATTTGGAGGATTTAAGGCTCGCAATAGTCTGGTGATGTATGCACATGGAGATAAGGACTCCCCTGCTAACGTCGTTGAACACTTGACCATGATGGTGAAACAGCCCATTGATCTAGTCTTCCTCGGACATCGCCACACGAACGGAATGACTACAGTGCATGGCACGAAGGTTATCGAGAGCGGCTGTGTATGTGGTACTGATAGTTTCGCTGTTGGTATTCGTAAGAATGATATCCCGCAGCAGGCCGTAGCTGTTATTGCCGATGATGGTTTGACTTGTCTGTATGATTGCAAGCTAGAGAAACCAAGTAAAATTATAATTTGATAGATTTTTGACGTCCTGGACTTTGGTCTGGGGCGTTTTTATATGTCGCAGGTGACAGCGCCGGTGTGCTGGCTGGGCTCATAATCCAGTATAGTGCGGATCGTCCCCGCAACCTGCGCCCACGAAATTAAATTAAAAAGGGGGTTCTAAACTAAAGAGATGGAAGAAAAATTTATAAAAGATTTGGGAGGCGATTACTTCTACTGTTATTCCAGACGAACAGCATTGTTTATTCGTTCTATGGGAATTTTTTATGAAGAAATTGGGGAACATCCTACTACGGGCTCTATATATACAAAATTCCGCAAAACAAAGAAGCTGAATGCGATTCTTAAACTCTAGGATGAAATAAGATATCGTTTTGATGACATGACGGACGATGGAACGGTGGTGATTGGCTATGGCCAGAACTACCGCAGATAAGAAGCCTCCTCGTGTAAAAATCCCTGATTCTTGGAGCGGCGGAAAGTGCATGTGCTGCGGGGAAATTTATAATGTTCGGAAAGCTAATTTCTCAAAAACGCAGAGTCAATGGTTCGCTGGAAATGACGGGTATCTTCCGTGGTGTAATGAGTGTCGAACTAAAATATTTGACTACTATGCAAAAAAGTATGGCAATGAAGATGAGGCCATTAAGCGTCTATGTATGATGTTTGATTTGGTCTATTCCGACGATATTCTCGCCATGGCTGATCGTTCTACTAAGACGTCTACGCCGAAGATTAACCTGTATATGGGGTTCTCAAATATTCGGCAACATGCTGGTGAAACCTATGATAATACGATTGACCAAGAGAAAAAGGATGCGCTCGCAGCTGGCAAGACCACTGGTACTAAGGTTACTCTGAAAATGACCAAATTTTGGGGAGCGGGGTTGGATGAGCGTGACTATCTTTTCCTTGATGAGCATTATCAGAACTTGATTACTCGTCACGAATGCAAGACGGCTGCACAGGAGATTCTATTCAAACGTATCGCAAAGGCAGAACTGAACTGTGAAAAGGCCGACGCTACTGGCGATACCAAGAAAATCAAGGAAGCCAATGATAATCTACAGAATTTGATGGGATCGGCTCAGATTAAGCCGAATCAAACCAATGATAACGCGCTGGCTGAAACGAATACATTTGGCACATTGATTCAGAAGTGGGAAGAAGAAGAGCCGATTCCGGAACCTGCGCCTGAATGGCAAGATGTTGATGGAATTGGAAAGTATTTCAGAGTATGGGTGCTAGGTACGTTGCTGAAGATGTTCCATTTAAAAAATCCATATCAAGACGAATACGACGAAGAAATGGAGAAATGGACCGCACATAAACCAGAGGTAACTGAAGACGACTCCGCAGATAATAGTTTACGCGAGGCCATTTTTGGTGTCGGAGAAGGCGGTGGTTCGCCTTGAGTGAAAAGAAATTAACAGACAAGGAAGTAGCAAATACAAAATCAGAAAAGATAATGAATGCAGTCGCTTAGCACTGCGGAATGTACCGAAAAAATCCGCAGCGTTTTGCCAAAGAATATTTGAATCTGAATTTGAAACTATTTCAGCAGATTCTTTTATTTTTGATGGTGAGATGTACAGGCTTCTGCTTCATTGCCGCTCGCGGTCAAATCTATAGGCCGCCATTCTATTTGAATGAAAAAATCGGGCAATATCGGTGAAAGCTTAACTGCTAATACCGAGATAAGCGAGAAGATTGCGCAAGGCTTCCCGCCATCGTAGAGCGTAGTGGGTGAATAAATATAATCCCACCAAGAGTGTCCGACGCGAAAATGTACGCCAATCTGGGACTGAATTGACAGCTCGATGTAAATGAGAGAAATCTCCAGAGCAGTAGATAAAAAACTACTGGTTAACAACCAATGCTAGGCAAATCTTTTCTGACTGCAGTCTTTATTGTTATCAAATGTATTTTATGGCCGGGCACGAAGTGCGTAATTGCTTGTAAAGTACGAACCCAGTCTATAAATATTTTGGATGAAAAAATAATGAAAGAGCTTGTGCCAAACAGCCCTTTGTTACAATCCGAAATCAAAAAAGTAGATATAAATAATCAGAAAGCAGAAATTATATTTAAAAACGGCAGTTACGTCAAAGTTGTAACTGCTACAGACTCAGCGCGTGGCGCGAGAGCGAACCTGATACTTGTGGACGAATATAGAATGATGGACGAAGATATTATCAATATGGTTCTGAAGAAGTTCCTGAATATTGTTCGTCATCCCGGTTATTTGGATAAGCCGCAGTATAAGCATCTTGCTGAACGAAATCAAGAATTCTATCTTAGCTCTGCATGGTTTCAGAATCACTGGAGCTATGAAAAATGTAGAGACTATTTTGTGAACATGATTGATCGAAGTAAAAAATATTTCTGTTGTGCTTTTGATTATCGTATGAGTATCAAAGAGGGGCTTCTGTTAAAGGAGGCTGTCGAAGATGAAATGTCTGAGTCCAGTTTTTCCGACCTGAAATTTGCAATGGAAATGATGGTCAAATGGCTTGGAGCTACTGAAGGTGGACTATTTCAATTTGATGACATCAACAAAACTCGTGTTATTGAAAAGGCATTCTACGCGCCAAATATTGTGCTCTCCCCTACTGCGACTGACGTTCCAAAAAAGAAAAACGGAGAGATTCGCATTTTGACTGCCGATATCGCACTAATGAGTTCTAAAAAGAATGACAATGACGCAACAAGTATTTTTCTGAATTGCATGGTGCCAAATAAATCCGGACGTTATACAAGCAATTTCGTTTACTCCGAAAACGTCGAAGGTATGATTACTCAAGACCAAGCTTTGAAGTTGCGTCGTTATTTTGATTATTTCGACTGCGACTACCTTGGCATCGATGCTCGCTCTATGGGTATTCCCTTGATTGATTTGCTCATGAAAGATATATACGATCCCGAAACCGGTGAAACCTATCCTGCTATTAGCTGTTGCAACAATCCCGACGTAGCCGATCGTTGTTCTGATAAAAATGCTAAGAAAGTCATCTGGGCCATTATGGGCAGCTCTCAGTTCAACAGTGACGTGGCCATCGGGCTCCGTAGCGGTTTCCAGCAGGGACGTATTCACTTGCTTCAGAGTGAGTATAGTTGCGAAGATCAACTACGAAAACTCTATAAGGGATATGACAAAATGTCTCCCAGCGAACGAGCTGCGCTACAGATGCCGTATATCAATACAGGCTTGGCCGTAAACGAACTCGTTAATCTGGGGTATGAAACAATAAACAACGTAATTAAGGTCAAGGAGAAATCCGGGTGTCGTAAAGACCGCTACTCTTCCCTGTCTTATAACTACTATATCGCTCAACAAGTCGAACGTAGTATGGAAAAGAAAAACAGGAAACCCACTTCTCTCACGTTTGACTTTAGAGCACCGATATTAAGGAAGGGAGGTCTGTAATGGCTGAAGATAAAATGCAGAAAAAGGTCCGTGTGACAAATGCAAAGGACGGCAAGAGTTCTTATATTACATATCAGGACCTTCTTACCGGTGTTTATGCTAATTTATCCAAGATTGGTATTCGCAATCTTGAATCAACATCAGAAACAAATCCGACATATACCAAATACACTAAGGATCAGCTCGTTACATATCTTGGCAATCCCGCCAGCTATGAAAAGCAGCTTCGAAAGATGAGCAAGTACCTGTTCAATATTTCGAATTACTACCGCCGACTGATTCAATATTTTGCAAATATGTCCACGTTTTCTTATACTATTTCTCCTTATGGGCTTGATCGTTCTAAGACGGTTAATGCGAACAAGTTCAAGAAAGCGTATTATTCTAGCGTTACCGCAGTCGAACTTATGAATTTGCCACACGAAGCAACGAAAATGTTTACCATCGCATTCCGTGATGATGTTTATTATGGATATGAGTGGGAAACAAACGACAGTGTGGCTTTTCAAAATCTTGATGCGGATTATTGTAAAATCAGTAGTATTGAAGATGGTGTATATAATTTCGCGTTCGATTTCTCATACTTCGATTCAAATCAAGATAAATTGCCAAACTACCCGCCTGAGTTCCAAACTATGTATAACACATATAAGACAAATACCCAGTTGTACAAATGGCAGGAGCTCGATAGCACAAAGTCTATTTGTATCAAGGTAAATGAGCACGATTATATTCCGATCCCCCCATTTGTGAGTCTGTTTAGTGCTTTGGCAGATATTGAAGATTATCGCGCAATCAGTAAAAATGCGAGTGAGACTAACAACTACAAAGCTCTCGCCATGGAAATTCCGCTTGGCGACAAAGGCGAGTTTCTTATTGATTACAACGACGCTAAAGAGTTCTACGATATGATGACCAATGTTTTACCGCCTAATATTGGTGCAATCTTGACGCCCATGAAGCTTACTGATTGGAACTTCGAAAAGAGCGGTGTCAATAGCGACACGAATGAAGTTGCAAAGGCAGAGGCTACATTTTTTACTACAGCCGGTGTTAACAAAATCCTGTTTGGTGGCGGCGAAGACCCGTCTGCCACCACATTAAATCTATGCACTGTAAATGATCAGATGATTGTTTTTGCTGTTATGCGACAATTGGAACGCTGGGTGAACAGAAAACTGAAGTCTGTGTCGAGTTCTTATAAGTTCCGTATCAACTTTTTGCCTGTGACTCATTACAATATCGCCGAAATGCATGAACGATATTTAAAGGACGCCACATACGGTATGCCTACTCGAACTGCTGCTCTTGCAACTGCAGGTTATGCTGGTACTGATTACGAAAACATGACCTATCTTGAAAACGAAATCCTCGGTCTTAGCAATGGCGAAATGCCTCTTAAGAGTTCTAATACTCAGTCTGGTTCTGCTGGGGATGAAGGCGGTCGTCCAACAAATGCAAGTAAAGGCGAGGGCTTATCTGACGCAGGCAATGTAAGCGCGGATCGACAGGAGGGCTAATATGGAAGAAGAGATTTTTGAAATCATCATTCATGGGTCTCACGCCGCCGGGATGGCTAGGTTTCTGACTGATAGAGGAGCGCTGCTTCTTCGAATAGATCCGGTAAATAAATATGTCTTTATTAACGATAATATATTTAAGAATGCTCTGGCTGAGTTGCAAATTGCGATTCGTCAGGGCTTTTATTTTGATGACGAAACGGAGGTGAAAACAGAATGAAAGAGCGATACCCTATTTCTTTCACTAAGAAAAATGAATACTCAAATTCTGATTTTCGCTTCATTGATGTCAGCATTGATGTAATGCATACTGGAGCAAATCTCAATAAGACCAGTTTTACGAAAGACGCAATCGACAAAGCAGTACCGACAATACGTAATACGCCGATCCTGGGCTATGTTGTAGATGAACTTGACGAGGAAGACAAGGACTTTAAAGGACATGAACATGAACTGCGGATCACCGACAAGGACGTGAAGTACGTCTATGCTGGTCAAGCTTATGGTGTTATCCCTGAATCTTGTAATCCTCGCTGGATCGTTAAGGATGACGGCACCGGTATTGAACGGGAATATTTGCGTGTTGATGGTTTGATCTGGACAAAATTCAGTGACCCTGTTGATATTTTTACTCGCGATGGTACGAAGAATCACAGTGTTGAACTGACCGATATGGCTTGTGGCCCCGCAGATAAGAACGGAAACGTTCCTGTGGGGTCTTTTAAATTTGACGGTTGCTGCATCCTGTCTACGACTGATCCGAAAATCCAGCCAGCTATGACGGGAAGCTGCGTTACTGCCAATTTTTCTGTTGAAGACATCACTTCACAGATTCGAGAGCGGCTCTATGAGTATCAGGCTCTTCAGCAGAATTACACTGCACAAAATGAAAATCTATCCGATGAGGAGAAAGGAGATACAACACCGATGAATGAAAATGAGAAGAATTCGGTCGTAACAGAGAACACCACGACCAAGAATCCCGAGATCGAGACTCCTCCGGCAGAGAATGCCGTACAGGAGCCAGAGACCCAGACCACCGAAAATTCTGTTCCCGCAGAGGGTGAAGGCGAAGCTCCTGCAACTAACAATACTATTGCTAATGCGGATGAGGGCACAACCGCTCCCGCTGAGAATACTGCGCCGACTGAAGAGGGCGAGTCCGCTGCATCCAGCGAATTTACTTTGACCGCTAATCAGCTTCGTGATGAAGTTTATAATGCGCTGCTTGAGATTCAGGTTCCTTCTCGTTGGGACCCTGAATGCATGATCCCTAAGTATTGGCTCACTGATATTCAGGACAACGAAGTTATTGTAACCGATTCTGGTACATATCAACTGATGGGTATTCCCTATTCTATGAACGGCGATAATGTTGTTCTGGAGTACGAGAATATTAAACGTAAGAAGGTTATTTATGAGGACTGGGATAATGGCGACGTAATGCCTGGCCTAATCACTATGTTTTCTACTTTGACTGACAAACTTGTTGAACTGTCTGACAGCTTTACTAAAGCGGCCAATGAAGTTAGTGAAATCAAACCCAAGCTGGAAGCTTATCAGCAGGCCGAAGCCGAAGCGATCGCAGCGGCAGATAAGGCTAAGCGTGATGAGCTGTTCGCAATGATGGACGAGAAGCTTGGTGCAAACGCGGAATATGCCGCGCTAAAGGAGAATACTGAGATTCCCTACTCTGATCTTGAAACCAAGTGTTATGCACTGGTCGGCCGACAGAGCGCTGAATTCTCTTATGTTCCCAACAAGAGCAACAAAGGAACTGTCCGCTTTGGTGTGGGTGGCACCCAGAACGGTTCAGATGTCGCGTATGGTGGTCTGATTGAACACTATCTCGGCAATAAGTAATTTACCAAAATTTAGGAGGTACATAATTATGGCTAATACTAAGCATGCTGTTGTGCGCATTGATAAGCTGGGTGGCACCCTGGATGGTGCTCAGCTGGAGAGCGCAATTTTCTACAAGGAGTCCAATGCCGCTGAGATCGATAATGCTCAGCTGGTTGTTCTGGGCGAGAAGCTGGGTCGCGAGGTCTACAAGGCTACTGCTCCTACCGCAACTTCTACCGTTGCTGACCTGTATCTGACCGCTGGCGTTGAGCTGTTCTATGATCAGACCGTGGCACACTATCTGCCCGAGTGGGTCAACGAGGCTGGCAAGCCCGTGCGCGTTTATGCCCTGAATGTTTCTAAGGGCGGCTTCTCTGCTACTGCTGAGGCATTTAACGGCACTCCTGCAAAGGGCAAGTATGTCGGTTTTGCTGCCGATGACACCAAGATCCAGATTCAGGAGGCCGCTGACGACAAGACCTTTGGTTGCATCGATTTCGTCGAGACCGTTGGTTTTGGCGATGGTCGCTACACCTACTACATGATCACTCTGAAGTGATACAAAAGTTCAAAGAAATAACATAAAGCCGTCCGTTTGATACGGGCGGCCATTTTTATTATAGGAGGTTTATACCATGGCTATTGATTCTAATCTGATCAAGCTGGCTGTTGATGGCTACAAGGGTCACGTCGCCGGTGATTATTCTGTAAATGATACTCAGGAGGCTCTGCGCAAGGCTCTGGTTGAGGCAAACGGCGGTTCTACCAAGCTGGATATCAAGGCAATTCGTGATGGTCGATGCAACGGCGTTTTCGCAATCATTGAGGAACTGGTGAACGTCATCCACGAGGAAGGTCTGAAGGGCGATGAGTTCTTCATGAATATGGTTGAGGATCGCAATCTCTCTCTGGGTGACACCAATAAGTTCCATATCGAGCGTGAGTGCCTGTTCGCTGTTGCTGATATTGCTGAGGGCACTCAGGGCGTCCGCCGTCAGCGCATCGAGGCCGGTCAGGACATCACTATCAATACTCAGCTCCGCGCCATCAAGATCTACGAGGAACTGAATCGTGTTCTGGCTGGTCGTATTGACTTTAACAAATTTGTCGATCTGGTCGGCAAGTCTTTCACCAAGCAGGAGCTGGACGCTACTTACGACGCTTTTGTCGGTATGTTCAAGAAGCTGAAGACCCCCTACACCGAGACCGGTTCTTTCGATGAGGACAAGCTGCTGGAGCTGATCGATCATGTCGAGGCTTCTACCGGCGAGACCGCTGTGATTGTTGGCACTCGCAAGGCTCTGCGTAAGATCAAGACTGCCGTTGTGTCTGATTCCGCCAAGGAAGAGATGTATGCAATGGGTCACTTCGGCCGTTTCAATGGCACCGAGCTGGTTGCCGTGAAGCAGCGTCATAAGAGCGGTACTGACGATTTCATCCTCGACGACAATGTCCTGTATGTTTTTGCAGGCGACACCAAGCCCATCAAGCGCGTTACCGAGGGCGACGTCACTATGCTGATGGGTACTCCGATGAACAATGCTGATATGAGCCAGGAGTTCCTGATGATGAAGCGCACCGGCATTGCTGTCATTTTTGATCGTGATTTCGGTGTTTACAACCTGTCCGAGTAAGTTCTATATACGCGGCGGGGTCCTTCCCCGCCGCTTTTTTAATTAAATAGGAGGAAATAATGGCAAGACGTGCTACTACAAAAACTGCTGCGCCCAAGACTGCTACATCTGCATCCGCACCTGTGGCTACCACTCCCGCAGTAGAGATTACAAACGATACTATGGTTGAGTGCCGAAGCGGCTGTGCTGGCAATCTGATTTACAAGTCCAAGCTTAACCCGGGTTATGTGGTTGAGTGGGATGATTTTGGCGATGTTCAGGAAATGGAGTATCGCGAGCTTGTCTCTATGCGCGGCAACCAGCGTCGGTTCTTTGAAGAGAATTGGATTCTGATTGATGACCCGGCGGTCATTAAGAAGCTTGGTGTCGAGCGCTATTACAAGAACAGTCTAACCAGCGATGACTTTGAAGATGTGTTTACCATGTCTGCAGACGACATCAAGGAAATTGTCCCTACCCTGCCTGGCGGCACTAAGGATGCAATCGCTTCTGAAGCAAAGAAGAAGATTGAATCTGGTGAACTGGATAGCCGTAGCGCTATTAAGGCGCTGGAAGATTCTCTGGATGTTGAGCTGGAAGAAACTGTCTAAATAAAGGAGGCGGGCTATGGCAACCACTTTTGAAAGTATCTATGCCCGCTGTCGTGGGCGAATTAGGGATTATGACAAAGAAGGCTATACAGACGAGATGTTTGCTGCAGTTGAGAAGGGTTTATTGCAGTCAGCCATTGATGATTTTGTTGATATTTGCGTACAAGATCTGACTGATTACGATGAAGAGCTTGAAGAGTTTAATATCACTTTGAGCCGTAAGGAGCAGAGTATCCTCGCACTAAGCATGATTGTTCACTGGCTTGAGCCTTATGTCTATAACTCAGATGCTCTGAAAAATGCTATGAGCACAAAGGACTTCACTGTATTCTCCCCCGCCAAACTGCTTGAGCAGATGAAGGATTTGTTGCAGCAATCGGAACGGAAGTTAAAGGCCGAGATGAACGGTTATTCATTTAAGGTCAATAAAGTTTCTTCCCTAACTGAGTAAGGCGGTGAGGCGATGACTCGATCAGAATATAGAGAAATGCTAAATTTTGATGGTCCAACCCAGCGTGACCGGATTATCAAGAAGTCCGTGAAGGACCAAAACAAACTCGCCCCCGTCAGCCCGTCCTATAAAGACGTGACGATTGATAACGAACCACGTAAACTGAATATTATTTCTTCAACTGTTATGGATCAAAAGATCATCCATACTCTGCCGGGCGAAGACTTTTCTATTGGAAGCATCGTCTATTGGAGCAAGAGCCACTGGTTGATTACAGAAAGAGATCCGGAAGATGAGATTACAGTGCGCGGACGTATTCAGATTTGTCGAAAGGAAATCAAATGGCAAGATGATAATTCTCACAAGATTCATTCTTTGTGGGCTACAGTTGAAAAGCCGTATTATTCCAATCTGGAAGAGAACAAGCAGATAAGTTATTCTACTCGCGAATTTCGTATCCAGATGCCTTTCGATGAATACTCTGCCAATCTTAATATTGGTAAGCGGCTAATGCTAGAAATCATTAACGATGTGCCTAAAACATATCGTATTACTTCGGTTGATCAGATGACAAGCCGTATTGACTACAATAATGAACAGGTCGGATTTCTCTCTTTTAACGTCGAACAGGATCTATATAATCCAGAGACTGACAATGCCGAGAAAATGATATGTGACTATGTTCCTATTGAAGATACAGAAGAAAATCCGCCAGATGTCGTCTATCCGCCGCAGGAGGCTGAGCCAGAATATGTTCTCAGTATTGATTTTACTGGGGCTCCGACAGTTCAAGCCGGCGGTTTCGGTAAGCTGTTTACAGCGAAAATCGATGGTGAAACGTGTGAGACGGCAAATTGGACTTTACGGGGCGATCATGTTCCTGACGAGATCCATTTTAAGAACGCGGAGGATTCTGTGTCTAGCGCAAAATGTAAAGTAGTTTGCGCTGATAATCCCAAGCTGATTGGAACCATTGTATCTTTGACAGTTCAGTCAGGCAAATTAACCGCCGATATTAAATTGGAGGTGATTTGATGAACCTAGAAGAAATTGGCTCTTTCAAAAATAAAATCGTATCAAAACTGATTAACGATTCCAATATTTTAGATGCTCTTTTAGGAGACATCAATAATGTTGAAGATCCTGAAACTGCCCTACTTGGTAAGGACGGGTCAGGAAATGGTGGTTGTGTGTTCAAATTCGAGTACATACCAGATACGCAGGAAAACTCGAAGACATTTTTATGTGTCGAGGTTGTACCGCAGGAAACCGATGGTGACACCATTACAAATATGATTATTTACGTGTTTGCATATTGCAGTAAAAATCTTATGCAGACATATCATCGTAAAGGACAAGCTGGCACTCGTATTGATATTCTTGTTAGTGATATTGACAAAATATTAAACGGAAATTCAGAGTTTGGAATTGGTCCGCTCGAATGGGCAGGCAGTAGTATTTACAAACCCGCACAGCCATATTATGGTCGAATGCTTGTTTATCGAGTGGGAACTTTCCGGAGGGCTCGCTGATGATCAGGCTAAGTTATATTGACCATATCAGTCCTTACGGAGTGATGGTACGCGGCGTCGGAAGAATACACTCCCCTATTTTGAGCGATATTCTCAAAATGGGATATTATCAATACCAGAGAGTGCTCACATTATTCTTGTACACTCCAGAGAAATATTTCACAGATTTATCTACTGAATTCAAGATGGATAACCCGTGGAATCAATTCACCAATGAACAAAAAAACAATTTAACGATGTTCGGAATTTTGACATCAAGTGATGAAGCTAGATTCGAGTTGATTTCGGGTCTAGCTCTTTTTGTTTCTGGAGACCTTGAGTGGGACGAAGAGCATCAAGCTATTTTGATTAACAAAGAAATAGACAGCAAAGGCAAAATGTCCGTTGGCGGTTTTATCGATAAGTTAAATTACAAGGTCGCTGTTCAGGTCATTTTGCAATTACTTGATATTTCCGTTGATGATATGCCCGAAGAATCACCAAAATTTAGGTCTGAAAAAGACCGTTTATTCTGGGAAAAGTTTCAAGCTAAGAAAAAAATATTTGCACAAAACAAAAAGGCAGACCCGAATTTCGAGCTGCCCAATATGATTTCTTTGCTTTGCACATTTCATCCCAGTCTGAACTACTCGAACATTTTCAATCTTACGATTGGCCAAATTCGAGATACATTTTCACAACTATTAAAAGCAAAACAACTTAATATCGCTGAAATGAACTACTCCGTTTGGGGCGGTAAATATGATCCGTCTCAGTGGGTAGAACGAATCGATAAAGAAAACGAAAATATAGGAGGATAACAATTATGGCAAATAAGAATGCTAATTTCGCAAACCGCGAAGTCGCCGATCTGATGCTGTTGGACTATTCCACCAAAAAGATGTTCCTGAATGTCGATTGGGCTAACGTCACCTCTACTTCTTTTGAGGGTGACCGCGTGTTCGCTACTGGTGGTCAGGGCGCGCCCAACCGCGTTCAGTTCGATGGCTCTCGTACCGGCACTCTGACTGTTGAGGCACAGGTGTATCCCGTCAAGGTCTTCCAGATGCTGTCCGGTAACGATCTGGGTACCGCTGCTAACTTCCTGAAGCGCGAGAAGATCACTGCTACCGATGCTACCAAGCTGACTCTGTCTGAGGCAGCCGCCGGCACTTATGTTCAGGTCTTTAAGGCTGATGACGATCTGGGTACTGAGCTGGAGGCTACTGTTTCTGGCAAGGAGGTCACTGTCACCGTCGAGAGCGATACTGAGTATGTGGTCTACTACTATAAGGCTGCTTCCAAGCCTCAGGTGGTCACCCTCGATAGCCGTCACTTCCCCAAGGCATATCACGTCGAGGGCTCTCTGCCCTACAAGACCGAGGAAGACGTCATTGTTGAGGCTCATCCGATTTGGTACAAGGCCGTTCCTCAGGCAAGCTTTGAGCTGTCTTGGCAGAACACTGGTGATCCTGTTTCTCTGACCATGACTTTCGACGTCCTGGCTGATTCTGAGGGCCGGATGTTCGATATGATCTTTGAGAACAGTGGGGTCTAATTTACATAGTATTTATTCGAGGTAGAGTCTTTCGGGGCTCTACCCCTTTTATGAGCGCATAATTATTACGATTGTGCGTTGATATGAGGAAACTCACAAATAAGAAGAACACCCACACAGCGGACCAGCTCTCTAATTTGCATAGAGGCTTCAGTGATCGTTCGAGTAGTTTGGCCCCATTTACGCCTGTGGCTGGCTTAAAGTCTTCGCTGATGCCAAGATGGACATGACACTAGCAATAAGACTGATGATCAAACAAATCGTTTCGAAATCAATCTCCATAGGGTCTCCTTTCTACCAGCAGCCGAACTACTGGATTTCCGGGAAGCCCCTATGATAACGTCCACATGTTTAAATAAGCCCCAAAAGGGGTGTGCAGGTGTTCTTCAAGTTTGAATTTTACCACATCCAGAAAGAAAAAGGAAGTGTTTATTATAAAAATTTTAGCTTTTGACCAAGCGCTGATAAAAACCGGCGTTTGTACGTTAGACGACGGAGTTGTATATCACTCGCTTATTGATCTGAGCAAGATGAAGGATGCAGATGAGCGACGAGCTACAATGCGTCATATGATTCAGAGCCGAATCAAAAACAATCACCCCGATCTTGTCGTAATCGAGGACGTTGCGCTACAGAGCTCGGCCAAGACAGTTATTCAATTGGCTCAGTTACAGGGCGCAATTATTGGCGCATGTGAAATGTTCAATATTCCTTATGAGATTTTGCGGCCATCTGAGTGGCGCAAGACTCTGGGGTTCAAACAGGGGCGGCAGATAAAACGCCCTGAACTCAAGCAGCAGGCCATCGATTATGTAGCTGAACATTATGGAGAAGTTGTCTCATCTGATGAGGCCGACGCGATGTGTATCGCAAAGGCAACTCGGCTGAGGCTCGAAAATAAATTAAATCAGGAGGACTAATATTATGGAAGCAAAGAACAATCTGAACCTAGAAGAGCGTATCCAGTTTGTTGATGGTGTTGTTGACCTATCAAAGTATAACGGCAAGTACAACCCGGCACTGTACGATTACGCATTCCGTATTTCCGCTGTTATTTATTTTACTGATGTCGATACGACCGGAATGGATCAGAACGCGTTGAGTGAGCTGGCTTTCTCTGACGAGACTACAAAGATGATGAACGAAACGCCTCGCAAGTATATTCTTGGTACATTGAACAAGGCTTGTCGTGAGAAGATCGAGATTGAGCGTCAGCAGTACATGGCATTGTTTGAGGCGACCGCGAAGAATCGGCCGTTTGAGGAATTGATGCAGCTGCTCAGTGAAGTTATGACCGGTATTGGTGAACAGTTCGACATGAAGAAGATGATTGAAACTATCGCCAAGGAGAATCTGAAGAAGCCGGTGCCGAAGAATGATAAGTGGAGCGTTAAACCTCCCAAAGGTGCGCTTGATGGAACGCCTGCCGTAAAATTCCCGGTAACCGCCGAAGACAAGGAGTAATCTATGGCTCAAAAATCGTTCAGCACTGTCGATCAACTTCAGCGTGAAATCATGAGACGCGCAAACAAGGCTCTTAAAAATGAGGTCAAAGATTATGTAGAAGACAAAATGAAATCTCATGTTGAGAAAGATGTTTACGCAACGTACTCCCCTGTTGAATACGAACGTCGTGAAGCGAATGGCGGATTGTTGGACGATTCAAATATTAGAGATGTTGTACATGACCGAACATTGACCGTGTACAACGAAACTCATGTTGAAGGTCCTCGCCTCGATCATAAAGAGTATAAGAATCCGGATGGGCTCCCTCGCTTGTTGGAGAGTGATAATATTCGGAATCCTTGGACACATAAACGGTATCGCTGGATGAGTCCGCGTCCCTTTATGACAAATACGCAGAAAGACATCAATTATCGTTATGCCGATATTGTAGAGATGTTGAGAAAGCGGATCAATCACGACACAACCAAATAATTAAAAAGATGAGCAGACTTGTTAAAGCCTGCTTTTTTTAGATTCGGAGATTGATTGCTCCAGAAGGAGGAATATAAAATGGCGAGAGAACCAGAACTCAGTATTAAAGTCAAGGTAGACCCACAAATTGATGCTGCAAAACTTAAAACTTCTGTAGAACGGCAGGTAAAAAATGCCAAGCAAATTCCAGAAATAGAAGTTAAACCAAACGAAGAAAAACTTCGTGAAAATATTTCTACAGCATTGAAAGATACGCCCGTTACTGTTACTCCTGTTATTGATACAGCAAAACTATCAACAGATCTTCAAACTGAAATTAGCAAAATCAAAAATCTCCCAAGAGTACACATCAATGTAGATGTCAATGATTTCAGTAATGAGTTAAATGAAAGACTTAAAACGGAACTTAAAGAGGTTAATAGGCAGTTAAGTTATTATTTAAAAAATCTAACTTCTAATCGAAATGGGTTAGCCGAAGTCTCTTCCAATCTTTTAGGTGGGAAACAAATTTCAAAGGAATCTGTTTCGAAATCTTTTGCTTCAGAGATGAAGTCCACCAAAAAATCGATAGACGAAACTTCTGATAGTCTAAAGGGATTTGATCAACTGTTATCAAAAACAAGAGGGCTTAATGGATACAATTCTACCGAAAAATTATTAGCTTTATTCGATAAAGCTCGCGAAGGAATCCTAAAGCTTTATGATGGGGTGAATGGCGGAGATTTAAGTAAGTTTAAAGAAAATATCACGTTCATTTCAAGGGATGTCTCTAATTTGGAGAATGTTTTATCTACACTTTATGAGCGTATTCAATCTCCTGATGTAATGAAAGCCCTTGGTTGGAATCAAACTGACATCGAAAACAACTTAGATACCATTGAAAAATTCATTACAAATATTTCAATGCTTCCGACCCAAACAGATTTAAAAGAAGATTTAACGGGAGCTTTATCTGGTATCGATACAGATTTCTTTGAAGAATTTGGTGCAAGTGCAACAGAAGCGGCTGAAAGTATTGGTTATGCACGAGAAGATCTTCAAAGCTTTATAGATCTTTGCAATAAAACAAATTTTGAATTTCCTTCAATCAAAGAGCCTGTTGTTAAAGCCAATTACGACAAAAAGCTTGAAAAGACCAATCAATCAAATGCTTCTGGCTATTTTGACACAGAACACCTTGATAGTTATGTAATGGCTTACGACAGGGCTATGAGTACCCTTGCGAACTGGCAGAGTAAAATTAACGACTACAAAAAAGAAGCTCTTCAGCTTGAAGACAAACTGGTTATCAAAACAAATATTAATAGTGGGCTGTTAAAGAAACAAGCCTCGGATTTGAAAACTCTTCTTGATGGGATAGATGACTCCAAATTAAGCAAAGCAACCATTGAATCGTTGAAAATTAAAGCAGACAAGGCGACACTTCAACAAGATGTAGACAATTTATTTTCAAGCATTACTGCGACAGTAAAATTGAAACCGGCGTCTGATACAATTGCAAATATCAAAGCCGAACTCGAATCGTCTCTAAAAACACTTGATGTTACAATCAACGATACAAAATCATCCAATCCCAAAAAAGAAAAAAAAAGTGATGGCACAGTAAAATTAAAGGGTCATGTTACTATTGAATCTTCTGATATTGATGTCCCCAAAGAGCCTGTAGTTATCAACGGTAAAATCAACATCAAGGAAAAAGATATTCAAATTCCTGATACTCCGATAGATATTAAAGCAAAAATCACAGATATTGAATATCCTGATTCTGTTAATAATGTTCCGCCAATTTCTTCTACTGCGGATAATTCCAAATCTGAAAAGGTAAAATTAGTAAAAGCCTCTACTTACGATGCTTCGACTCAAGCTATGGACCGATACGTCCAAAAAATGGGTGAGGTTGGTGTTGCTCAAGAACTTTTGATTCAGTGGACGGACAATCTTACTCGCGATTTGCAAGAACAAAAGGATATCTTCAAAGAAGTTGCCGAATATGCGGACAAGTATATTAGAGCGGTCGAACTTCAGAACAGACAGCAAGGTTCAAAATCCGGTTCTGATATTAACGGAGTCGTAGGTGTCGGACAAATCACATCTGCATCGCGGCAAATTGGACAGTTGTCTGCCGCTTCTGCAAATACTAAAAATATCAGCCTTATTGCAGAATACAATGCGTTGCAGAAGTCTTTTGACACTTTTGTCGTTAGCGGAGATCGTTCACTGAATACTTTCACGGATATTGCATCTGCTATTGGTAATCTACAGCAAAAAATTTCCGATTTCAAAAAAGCTCAGGATGAATTGAATGAAAACACTTCAAAGGTAACTGAAAAAACGATCACTAACTTTAATACCATGATCAAACAGATTGATTCTGGTATGTGGACTCTAAAAAAACGTAACAAAACGGAGCTTCCAGAGTATCAAGATATTAGTGCTCTTTCTGAGCGGGTACATTCTTTGCAATCTTTGTTGAGTGAAAATATTGGCTCAGATGAAAATGAGATTGCTCAAAAATGGGCGGCCAACTATCCCGATCTTGCTGGTAAAATCAAAAAACTTTCTGAGGCTTATGACAGTCTAAGACAATCGGCAACTAAAGCTGGAATTTCTATCAGTGAAATTTCAAATGAAGCTGTTCAACAAAATGCTTCTATACAAGCACTAACAAGAATTGCAAACTTACAAAATCAATTACATGATTATCTTGAGAGATTTCCGAAAATTGAGCAAAGCAAACTTGCAGAAGAAGTAAATGAACTTCGAGACGCACTTAATAGTCCAACCGCTTATCAGCAAGCAGATAAGCTTGGCCAAAAAATGGCAGAACTTAAAAAGCACGCTAAAGAACTTGGACTCGAATCGAAAAACCTTCTTGATATATTTGAAAATCTTTTTGGTCAGCATTTGAGTACAATGATCACCATGGCTGCATTGCATCAGATTCAAAATGCGATGCGTAAGATTTATCAGAATGTGGTCGAGATTGATACGGCAGTAACTGAACTCCGTAAAGTCAGTGAGTATGCAGGCGAATCCCTTGAAGAGTACATGGGACGTGCTGCAAAGCAAGCTCAGAAGTTAGGCGTATCTATAAGTGATTATATCAATTCAACCGCAGATTGGAAGCGGCTTGGCTATTCTGATGAAGACGCCGAGAATATGGCTACCTACTCTACCCTACTCCGTAACGTGGGAGACGGGATTGACGATGTTAACACTTCGTCTTCGTATCTGATTTCGACATTGCAAGGCTTTGGGCTGTTAGCCGATCAAGCTGAAGACATCGTTAATAAAATTGACGCTGTGGCAAACACGCAACCTGTTACTGCAAAAGACCTTGGTGAAATTCTAACTCGCAGTTCTGCTGCTATGTCGGCCGCTAATAATACGCTGGAAGAAACTATTGCGCTTGGTACTGCTGCAAACGCAGTTATCCAAGATGCAGATACGGTCGGCACAACTTTAAAAAGTTTATCAATGTATCTCCGTGCTGCTAAAAGTGACGCAGAGAATGCAGGCATTGAAGTTGACGGTATGGCCAATTCTGTATCCGAGCTTCGCAGTGAACTGAAATCTCTGACTGGCGTTGACATCATGCTGGATAGCAAAAATTTCAAGAGTACATATCAAATCATGAAAGAGCTGTCCCAAGTATGGAGTAGCCTGTCCGATGTAACGCAGGCAAATGTCACTGAAATGATTGGCGGGAAGAGAAACGCAAATGCAGTTAGTGCTATTCTAAACAATTTTAGTGTAGCAGAATCCACAATGGAATCCGCTGCTAACAGCGCTAACGTGGCATGGGAAGAGAACGAGAAATACCTTGATTCTATTCAGGGTCGTCTTGCTCAGCTTAATGCCAGTTTCCAAGCTCTTTCTACCGATGTACTTGACTCCGGTCTGGTCAAGACTGTTGTATCTCTCGCAACTGGACTTACAAAAGCCGCAGATGCAATGATTAAATTTACTGGCGCTATTCCAATGGGTGCCGGTATCGTAACCTTTATAACTCAGCTGGGTGAACCCAAAATGACGGGTTTCATGATTGTGCCCAGCAATACTCCGGGTGGTGACACGGAACAAGTGCTCCGCAGGTTTTTTATTATATCATCGCGAAGCATGAGGGAGTATTTAGTAAAACCGACGAACATGGCAGCGTAAGCTGTGGCGAGTTTGGGTAATTCTCGTCCGGGAACCGAAAGGAATCCGCAGGCAAGCTTCTGACAGAGCCTATTATAATAAAGTAGGAACTCCGTTAGGAGACGCTTCAGAGAGCATAATGTCGGGGTGGAACTACGTGTGTAACAGCGCCGCAGATTCACTATGGGGTGCTCCAAATCAGCTATCGCAAGATGGTAAAAATTACAGGTGGTCTCTCCCCTGCCGTCAAAAGTGGAGAAAATATAATTCGACATGATTCATATTGACAGCTGACGCAGTGGCGGCTATAATGAAAATATAATCGTATAAACTCATTTTACGGAGGTATTTATCATGCCGAGACCTAAGGGAAGCAAAAACAAGGTTACCATGATTGCAGCGGCTCCTGTCGATTATGCCGCACTGATCGATGAAAAGCAGTCCGCAAAAGATTCGTTGAATGCAGAGGTTACTTCTATCGCAGCTAATATCGATTCTTTGAAGGCTGATCTGAAATCCAAGAAAGCTGAAATCAAAAAGTTGGATAAAGAGTTGGCTCATCTTGCTGAAAAGAAGGATGAAGCTGACAAGAAGGCTGCTATCGAAGCTAATAAAAAGAAAGCGGAAGAACTCGTTGCAAACGCTTTAGCCAATGGCATGACCGCTGAAGATATTGCAGAACTGTTGAAATAACTACTGCGCTACGGCGCATAAAACAAGCCCGACTTCCCTACTGCTGGGAGGCCGGGCATTACTATTTGTGGTTGATTTTGGCGTCAAGCTATGATACACTCTTTCAAAAGGAGTGTTGAATCATGGCGGGAAATAACAAAAATAATGGAAGCGCACCTCGGAATCCTCGTACAGAAAGAAACAAAGGGCAACGGAATGATGGTACGTTTACGTACAAACCGCAGCCTCAACCAAGAAAGCCGGGTGTAAACCCAAAGATCAAACCAAAATGAGGTGATAAAATCGAATGGATATCAAATATTTAATTGAAATCTTACCGGATTTCTTATCCTATTTTGCTCCGGGCGCTATCGCAATTGGATTATATAATATTCTGTTCCTTAAAAAGCAGGATCATAGTGTTTTTGTCTTTTGGTCTATTGTATATAGCTATATTATTAAACTTGTCGCGTCCCTTGTTTGGACAGATTCAAGCAACTTACTTTGCGGCATTGTAATTGGTGTTACTATTCCTCTCTTGCTTTATTTTGTAGTTCGAGTAAAACCGTTTGGAATTGATTCTATTTTTGGAGTAACTCTTCCAGAAAATATTTGGCTAAAGGTATTGGATTTTGAGGACAACAACTATATTGTTGTATATTTGACAAACGGAATGGCATACGCAGGAACAGTTTATACAGCAGACGATGATTGGGTTATCTTAAAAGATTATTACTCTATTGATAAAACCCCAGATGATAATTGTAAGCAGATTCTGTGTATTCCGTCTTCAAAAATTGAATATTTTGAGTATTCATATGAGGACGGCTCTCCAAAAATCAAAGAATTTTATCCATTTGACTGAATGCAAAACACCTAGAACTGACGAGGTTCCGGGTGTTTTATTTATGCTATCTTAGTTAGTTATGGCTCACCATTCGTACCTATAGTTATTACGATAGAATTGTTTACTTGGTTTGCTGGCGGCGCAATCACTTCTGCACTTTTGCTTTCCGCTCTGCTTCAAGTTTTACAAAATCAAGACCATATAAATCTTCAAGCTCTTCGAGGACATGCTTGATACCGTACCCAATATGCATCTCGTTTGCGCCAAATTTATAATAGATATCGCCAAGCGTTTCCGGTTCAAGTCCAAGATCGTCAATTCGACCTCTGAATTTCCCATGGCCGTCAACGGTTACGGGATACCGAAAATCAGCGCCCCACTCATCAGTCCATCCGTTGTACGAATCGCTATTTGCACATGTGTCGCCAATTCTGTATTCAAGTTTGCAAATGAGGGCCATAATGTCCTGATTGACTTTCATTTTAATTCTCCTTTAGAAGTTGCTCCCGCACTGCTTGCAATGCCACTGTTTGCCAATCTTCCCGCTGGCGGCACCCACAAGAGACACAGACACGGCGCGACTCATAGTGCTGATCTTCTCAGTGTTGGTTGATTTGCAGTAGGGGCATGGCACATGGGGATGTTGCTCTTCATCCATTTTAGCGATTGCTGCGTGGAAAGCGATGGATTCCTGGAGTTCTTTTTCCTCTTTTTGGCGTTCACGTTCGAGACAACCGGGATCTGCTTGTTCACGGAGATAATCACGATAATAATTCAAACATGTATGGTTCGTGTTTTTTAGCCATTTACCGTCAAAAATACAATTTAAGTGTTCCTTTGTATACCATTCAATATATTTTGGATCTTTTTCTTTCACATGTTCTATCATATAAGCAAATACTACGGAGATGTAAAAATCCCCATCGGATTTTATATCGGGATCATCTCTTAAGTAAGAGTACGAAGGATGTAATTTATATAGCCTTTTCCCCTCTTGTTGAATTAAAAAGTTTTCTAAAGCATTAAAATCCCAACGTCCAGTTTTTGATCCAAGTTTTTCAAAAGGTACATCATATTTCATTTCGCCAAATTTCATATTTTCCACCTCTGACGCTTTTGTATCATTTGACCACTGATACAAGTATAAAGGTTGACAGTCAACAAGTCAATGGTGGAGATTAACAAATCCCTTGATGGAACTTTGGAAAAAGCGATTTCGGCTTCTGCACAACTTAAAAAAATGCCGGATGCTTTGCAAAGCTTTATGCTCCGTGGTGATTTTACTCTTGGAGGAGCAAAAAAGGTAAAATCAGAAGAACTTGGAATAAGCAAAAATGAAACGAAGTTTGATTCTACAAATGACTCTGGTATTCAAAATCTTGCCGCTCAACTCGCCGGGCTTGATAAATCTCAGCAATCTGCCATCTTTAAGATGTCCGATTTGAGTGACGCCGCTCAAAATGCTACCCGTTCTGTTCTCGAACAAACCGCAGCACAAGAGAGTCTTAGCGGCTCCTTGGTTGAAAGTGCTCTTAAGGCCAATGGATTCTCTGATGCACAAGCAAAAGAAGTTATTCAGAACGCACAACTCGTTGATTCTGCTGGGAATTATCTGGTCGTAAGTAAAGACATTGCTCAACAAAATCTTGAAACTGCGCTTTCTCAAGACAATGTTTCAGCAGCACTTCAAGCTACAAATCAAACCGAAACGCAATTAGCAGCTACGGTTATTTCTACTGTTCTTGGGCAACAAGTACAAACAGCTACAACATGGGCACAAAAATTGGCACTTGACGCTCTTACGATTACGCTTTCTTTTGCAAAACAGGCAGCAATCGGGCTGGGCATCGGTTTTCTGACTTGGGTTGGTTCTAATATTGTTGACTATATTATGAATCTCAAAACTCGTTCTGAAGAGCTTGTCGAGACGATGAACGAATCTCACGATGCAGCAGATCAGGCTACTAATGATGTTGAAGAGATTCAGTCCAAGATTGACGAGCTCAATGATTCCCTAGAAGCTGCTGGAGTTAAAAAGATCGAGGATATTGTTGATCCTGCCGAGCGCGAGCGGTTACAAGCCATCAACGATATGTTGCAGGCTCAACTCGAACTCAAAAAGCAACTGGAAAAAGATGCAAACGATAAAGCAAATGCCAACACAAGTGCTGTTGTAAATGATAAAACTGAAAAAAGCATTTACGATTTTGACGAGAGGCACGATTGGACTGGCGACTATACTACAGGGAAAGATATTACAAAAACCGAATCTCTCCAGGAGTATACAGCAGCACTCGAAGATACTACTCAAAAACGTCGCGATCTTCAGGTTGAGCTTGACCAAATTGAAGCCTCTAGCGGAAAAGATTCTAAAGAGTATGCAACTAAAAAGAAAGAACTCGATGCTCTGAATGAAACTTTTGAATCCCAGAAAACCAAGGTTGAAGAATTGTCTACTGCTGTTTCCGAGCAGATGGGCAATTACAAAACAGATGCCGACAATTTCACCCAGTACAAGGACGAATATGTTGCCGGTACGAACGCCATGACCGCAGCCACTAAAGCTCTGGCGAATGCGCAAGGCGATACCACTGTTGATACCACCAACCTCGATATTTTCTCTGAAAAAGTTCGCCAAATCAAAAACGACATGGATAATGGAGACTCCCAGCAAAGTGACTGGAAAATGTTCAATGGCCTTGGCGCTTTTAGTGGGATGACTGGTGAGTCTATCATCAATATCGATAAAGACACTACCAATCAAACTGATGCTGAAAAAACCGCTCTCGAAAAACTACATCAGGCTGCCGATGATAACAAAATTTCTTTCGAAAATCTAATTGGCGTTTTTGAAGCATTCGGTATCATTCAGACAAGCAACGCCTCTGAGGCAGATAGCTATGCAGAACAACTTGAAAAGACCATGGGTGTTATTGACGACATCCAGTCCGCTTATAAGACCTGCTCTAGTGCCGTCGAAGAGTATAACAAGTATGGATATATGAGTGTCGATTCACTGCAGTCTCTGTTGCAGATGGACGATGAATACCTCAACACCCTTGAACTTGTGAACGGAAAGCTTCAGGTCAACCAGAGCGCTTATGCCGATCTTTTGGCCACTCAATATGCTCAAGCGCAGATGGAAGCCATTTCTCAAGCGATATCAGAACTATATGCGGTTGCAAAGGGAGATGCTGCAGAAAAAGCAGAGACATTCACAGAAGCAACTGAAGACGAAAAGAACAAACTTGAAGCTCTTGCTCCTGCATTAAAAAATGCCACAATTGGAACTGGAGAACTTGCTGGTGCCCTTGCTGCTGCCCGATCCGCTGAAAATGGAGACAATACAGAAGAGATAGAAGCGAAAATCTCGTCTGTTATGAATGCGTTGAACACGCGACTTTCGTTAATTAGCACAAATATGCAGAACGCCATGAACGGTGCAAGCGGGCTCAAAAATCAGCTCAACGGCTTCAGTGATTCTGCCAATAAGTCCTCTGGTGCCGCTCAAACATTCCTTGACGCATGGTCTACACTTACCTCTGCTATGAAAGAATTCAATGATCAAAATTATCTTTCAATGCAAACAGTTCAGGATTTGACTGGACTCGAAGATAAGTATACCTCCCTCCTCAAGAAAAACGACGTAACCGGGAAACTTGAGATTCAAACCTCCAAATTCCAAGATCTGATGGAAGCAGAGCTTAAAGAGGCCAAGATCAAGGGCGATAATGCCACTGCCTCTCAGTACAATAAGATTCTTGAGTGGACAGACCGCAATATCCAGAAGCAGACCATGTCCTACTGGGATCTGGTCGCCGCTATCGAAGGTTATTCTGCCGCACTTGAAGAGGCCAAGGGTATCACCGACGGTTTCAAGGATGCATAGGATAACGGTAAAACCGTCAAGGAGAAAACCGAAAAGAGCCACACCGGCGCACTCGATTACGAAGGCACCGAGGCCCAGTCCTCTGCCTTGCAAGACCTGATGAAGTATAGCGAGTATGACTCAGAGCTGATCGGAAAATCTTTCAATAAAAAGACGGGTAAAATCGACCTGAGTGGCGATATGCTCAAGGATGCGGTGGTCAAATCACTAGAAGCTCAAGCAACCGCAGCTCGCACTGAAGGTGGTGCGGCCGCAGAGGCCATTGCTCAAAGCTACGAGAAATCCGCTGAGAATATCAAGAACAACGTCATCTCTGTTCAGGACTATTTTGATGGTTTGGGCTCTACAATCGATGAGGTTAACACCAAAATCGACGACATCCAGAGTGCGTTCACTGACCTCGATGATGTAGCGAATGAGTATAACGCATATGGCGGCCTCAGTGTCGATGCCATGCAGAAACTGCTTACTATGCAGCCTGAGTATTTGGCATGTCTCGAGATGAACGGTGACCAGTTAGTATTCAATCGCGACAAAATGGTTGAGTTGCTGATTACTCAACTCGAAGTCAAGAAAAACGAACTTGCATCCAAAAAAGAGACAGAAGATCAGGCCCAGATTATTCAGCAGATGATTGATGCCCTCAAAAAAGACGGCGTTAATGCTATAGCTGGGATGACCTATCAGGCCGATAAGCTTCAGACAATCTTCTCCAATCTAAAAGACCTCTTCTCTTCCCTGCTTGATGTTTTTAATAAGTTCAACGACAACAATTCCAACGACCTCAAGATTTATGGCGATGCCATAACCGAGGAGATTGATAAACGAATCGAGGCTCTTCAGGACGCAAACGACGAGCAAGAGAAGGCTATCGAACTAGCAAAATTGCAAGCCGAGCTCGAAAAAGCTGAGACTCAAAAAACCGTCCGTGTCTACACCTCTAATGGTTATGAGTAGCAGGCTGATGAATCCGCCATCAAAGAAGCCCGTGATAATCTCAACTCTAAACAGCGTGAGAACGCTTTGAACGACGAGATTGATAAACTGAACAAGCTGAAGGATAAGTACACTGAACTGATTAACCTGATTGGTTCTAGCTACGAAGACTATCAGAAAAAACAGGAATATGCCGCGAAGATCCAGGGCATGACATTTGACCAGATGACCGCCGGACTTGATGGCTTCGAGTCTACCGTTATCGCCAACATGAAGGCGATTCAGGGCGCAACTAATGTCAACAATGTCGTCACCAATCTGACCAATTTGGTTAATACTCTGGTTAAACTGAACGACGTTCTAAATGGTTTAAGTACTGGGACTACTCAGAGTGGTGGTATTACCGGCCTGTTCAATCGACTGCAGCGTGCCATTGGTACGTTCTCCGACAAGAGTTCCGGTAAAGGATTCTGGGGACGGCTCTTGGATGCAGGAAAGAGTATTCTTGGAATCGGCGATGGCAGTGCCAGTAGTAAACTTACAACCGATATTGCTCCAGTCATAAAGTCTGGTGTCGGTGATGGCATCACTACTGGACTGGATGCCGCAAAACCGTCTATAGCTAAATCTGCTCAGGGGATCTTCTCCGGCAATGGCGGATTGAAGTCTATCTTCCAAAAAGGGTTCAGTGGAGTCGCATCTATTGCCCAAAAAGCGGTTGGCGGGCTTGGCTCAATTTTTGGTAACATTGGTACTACATTGGGTGGAACCAAGCTATTCTCTGGCATTGCTGGTATTTTCAAAGGAATTGGTACGACTGTCAGTACTGTTATTGGCACTGCAGGCGGCACGGGTGTTGCCGGAACTATCGCGGCTGCGGTCAGTCATATTCCTGTCATCGGTACGATTCTGCTCGGTGGTACACTCGCTGTCGGCGCGATTGGTGGAGGAAGTCTCACCACTGGCATTAAGAGAATCGGCGCAGGTATCACTAATGTAGTAAAGGGCATCGGCTCTACTATCAGCAAGGCGGTAAAGGGTGTTGGTAGCTTTATCAGCAAACTTATGCCGTGGAACTGGGGTAAGAGCTCAAGCGACAGCGGCTCCAAGAAGAAAGGCATCGGCTCTTGGAAAATCTGGCCTTGGAACTGGGGCCGTGCTAAGGGTGACAAGCATATCGACCAAGCAGCTCCGTACAATGTTGACGAAGAGGGCGAAGAGATTATTGTTCGTAATCCCGCAAAGGGTCGAATGACTTATCTCGAAAAGGGCGATGGCGTTATTCCGGCTGACACTACAGAGAACCTGATGGAAATCGGTAAAGATCCAAAGAAATGGCTCTCTGAGGCTATGAAAGAACCTGGCAGCTCGGTCGGTTCTCTGCCTATTGACGACCTGAAGAATGCCAAAACCAAGGGTGACCTGATATCTATTACGAAGAGTCTGGCGAACAACCAGATGAAGCGTCTGCGTGATAAGTTTGATACAGTGTGGAAGCGGCTCGGCAAAAATGCCGGACTGTCTGAAGAGCAGATTGACACCATCGGTAGCACCATCTTTGACCGCATGAATAGCATGATTTCTAATTCGATGGATTCTGCCCTTGGCAATAAGAATCTAACCGACGACCAAATCAAGACTATTTGTGCTGAGATGTTCCAGCGCATGGGCAGCGTGTATAAGAATGGATGGGACAACCTCTATTCCCTGTCTCCCGACATGTCTACGGACGCTTCTACTGCAATCAATAAGCTGTTTGAGACCATTTTTGCTGATTACAATGCAGATACGTCAAATATCAGCGATGTTATATCTGGTTGGCTACCAAAAGTTGAAAACACCATGAATACCACTCCGGCTTCTGGTTTGTCTGGCGGTGGCGGCTATTATGGCAATTCGATGGATGCCAATATTGGACCTTCTGCATCGTTTAGCTTTAGCAAGATCAAGGAGACTATCCAAGGGCTTTTCGAGAAGTTCTCCAACAGCAAGCTTGGTACATGGCTGAATAAGCATTCTCTTGGTTCTACTGTGGATAAGCTGACAAAATACAATGAATCCAATGACCCGAACATGGTTCAAAAGGCATTGCATCTACTCACTCATCCGACAGAACTGATTGCTTCGGCAGTTGAAAGTGTAGTTAAGACCGGCAAAAAAGTCACTTGGGCAGTCACTCATCCGAAAGAGGCCGCTCAGGAGATTGCTTCTGCCGCAAAGGATGCCTATAACAAGGGCAAGGAGGTCGCGTCTAAAGCCAAAGATGCGGTGACCCATCCTAAAGAGACTGCTGAGAAAATTGTTGATAAAGTGAAAGAGACTTACAACAATATCAAAGAGGCCGTCTCTGAGAAGACGAATTCGGCAAAGAATTGGGTCAAAGACAAAGTCGATAAAATCACAGGCAAGAAAGCTACCGGTTCTCGCAGCATTAACAAGTCTGGTACTTATAATGTTGATGAGAAGGGCCAGGAACTTATCGTCCGCCAGCCTGAAGCTGGGCGCTATACCTATCTTGAGACTGGTGACGGCGTTGTTCCTGCTGATATTACATCTAAGCTCTTTGATTTGGGCGGTAATCCTGATGCATGGTTCCAGAGGCAGCTTGCAAAGAACGGCGGTCTTACCGCAAATGTTCAGAATCGCAGTCAGGCTCCGTCTATCAGCATTGGCGACATCTATGTTCAGAAGCCGATTGGCGACGTTGATGGTCTGGCTCGTGAAATCGTTCAGGGTCTGCCTAATGCGATTTATCAGGAATGTAGTAAACGATAAGGAGGTGTGTTAAGTGACTGATTCAAGAAAAGCTGTCAGTGAACTCGCGAAGATGATTTGCGATACTGCCAGACGTATTGTTGAGGATGCTTCGTTTGACAAGACCTTCTTTGGTGTTGTAACAGGAACCAGTAACGGGAAATACATCGTAACTTCTGCTGGACAGGAATACACGATTAAATCCAGTCAGTTCTTCAAGGTCGGAGAACGGGTTGCGGTGACTGCTGCTCAAAGCAACTACAATACGCTGATTCTTCATAAACTCTAAGCCGCGCAAAATGCAGGTAGTTCCGCCAATGACGGATAACCCTGCAAGTGCGGCTTTTTAATTTTAGGAGGTGATTCTACCTTGGCGAAACCTATACTGTCCCCCATTTCTGTTTTTGATGCAAACGAAGGGACTACCGCATATTTTAAGGTGGCAACCACCTATGACGGTACATTATATAATAATGCTCAAAAAGCATACGATCAGGCCATTGAGAAGCAGAAGACTACTATCGCTGCTATTAAAAGCCGTGGTGTCGAGACCTATGGGAATATTGACAATCTCAATCGTGCTCGAATTGTATGGACAGCTGAAAATATTGCGAAGTATCAGACCTTCGTGAACGAGATGAATGCGAACGAAACCATCATTTCTGAGGGTGACTATTCTACCGTTCTCGGGTGTGATGATAAAATGGGCAGTCTACAGGTGGCGTACACTCCTCTGTTCCAGACTGACAATAGTGAACTCGTCCCGCTCACTCAATCTGAGATTTCGAAATATTTATCTGATGTCAAAACGAAAGCAACTGCTATGACCAATGGCCTTGTGGCTGCAAACATCTTGTCCGTTGATGCGGAAGGAATTTCAGAGACGGTTGGTGGAAGCGCCATTATTGTCAAAAAGATGATTGCTGCGGTTGAAGGAGACGCTTTTGATGGTGCTCCCCTGTCCGCCTGTGATGTCAGCGCTATTGCTGGTTGGAGCGAAGCCGAACTAAAGAAAACTTATGGTAAAACAAGCACGTTTGTCGGCTGGGCCATGCATGATGTTCAGGGAAAGATTTGGGATGACAAAGACAATGTAAAAGAGAAGACTGCCGCGCTGGAAAAGGCAACGACCACGTATTGCTATGAAGTGTATGACAGCATGACCAACAAGTTGCTCGGAAGTGTTACAAACGCTGTGACCGGTTTCACTGCTAATCTTGGCTATGGTTATAGAATCACTTCGTCAGATTGGCTCAACAATCAGTCTCGTAACTATACTATCCGCGTCAAGGTCAGACTTTCTGGTGAAGACGAATGTGGGGATTTCAGTGACCCTATTCCTCTTTGGTGCAAAGAAAAACCAATATTGAGCTTCGACGGGCTTTCTTCTAATACGGAAAATATTATCCCTACTTCCTCAATTTTGTTTCTGTTATCGTATCAGTATGTAACTGTACAGGGTGAAACATTAAGTACCTACCAGTATCATTTATACGATGAAAGTAAGAATCTGATTAAAGAATCTGCAGTGTTCTATGGAGCTGTAGGAACGTCTTTTACAGTGAACGGTTTGGATAATCGAACTGTGTTTTATATTCGCGGAACCGGTACAACTCGTAATGGTTATTCTTTGGACACTGGCTTTATTCAGTTCGAAACAAAATATTATGCGAGCGCAGAAGGAGGCACTTTTTTACAGTGTAAGAATAAATTAAGTGACGGATATGTTGCTATTTCAAGCCATCTTGCTGATATTTCTGGAATAACAAAAGACCAGATTTCTTATGTAACATCATCTGGTGGTTATGCTGTGGATTTGACTCATGGTGAAAAAGTCACGTTTGATATTCCGTATCAAATGGAGTTCTATAATGTCAAAGACTATGCGATGGCATTCAAGGTTCGTCCTGTTGTTCGAAAAAATATCGTAGAATTCTCGTTCGATCAGGATGGAATGATATATAGAGGCGTTATTTCCACTAATATTCGAGCTTTTTCTAAACTTCCTTACGAAAGCTATCTTCCCGCCAACCAGTCCGAATATTTTTATGCTATGCTAAAGATTATTCGTGAGGATGGCGGTTTTGCATATTCAGACGTTTATTTTATTGACAGCAATTATATAAAGAAAACCAGTATGGACGTACTGATTTGCCTACAGCATAAAGATAATGCTTATGATATTACGATTAGGGAGGTGGAAGAATGAACTTTCTGGGGTATGATTTATTCGGAACTGGCTCTGACGCCTCCCCTTGTGCTGGAAACCCTTCTCTGGCGGGGTTTGTGATTCAAAATGGTATTTACGACGGTGTCTATCTTTCAGGATCTCCTGACGAGTTCTCTACCTTTTATGATTCAGGTATGAAATGGACGGAAGATACTTTGCTCTTTGCTGATTTTAATCAAAAAACCCTTGGTGGCTCCAACTTTGAATATGGCTCAGATTTGCACGAAATCAAGTTGAAGCGCCGCGAAATCGGGGCAGATCAAAAACCGTGGGTCTTGCTTTATGAGCAGCTTGCCGGACATGGAAACATCAATTTTGTTTACAATGATTATTTTGCACGTGGGCGAGAAACGGAGTACGAGTACGCTTTAGTCCCCGTTCTTAGTGACGGAACAGAGCTTCCATATATTAAGACAACTGTTCAAAGTAAATTTTATGGAGCTATCATTACAGATGGAACTGTAAGTTATCATATTTTGCTCGACCCTTCAATCACTGAAACCAATCGAAATCGTCAATCATCTGTTGTGACAACCTTAAATCGTAAATATCCATTCGTATTTTTCGGAGGCAAATCAAACTACACTTCAGGCTCTTTTTCTGGTACAGCTATTCGGTATCTAAAAAATGATACTTTCGATGTGGCGCATAGTCATTGGTATCGTGAAGATATGATTGATTGGCTCACGAATGGCGGTACTAAAATTTTGAAAATTGAAGATGGCCGCATCTGGATGGTTGCTATTGATGGCAATGTCAAATCTTCGAATTCTGAACATCCTGACAAGGTTACTTTAAGCTTTGACTTTACGGAAGTTGGAAGCGTTAACGATGACAACGATATGCTGAACAATGGTTTTGTGAACGTGATGACAGGCAGAACCGGAGAAGAAACCTACAATATCACGAACAATTTCTACTATGTCGATTCAGACAACACGGATACTACCATTTCCGAAGGCAAACCATATACTGCCACTCTTTCTCCTGTTGAAGATTACGAAATCAGTGGCGTTGTCGTTTTTATGGGCGGCTTAAACGTCACAAACACGACTTATATTAAGCGTATTGATGAATCCACCGGTAAAGTAAGTCACGAAATCAATATTCCTTCTGTTTATGGCAATGTCACAATTATCGCATCTGCAACTCGGGTCCGCATTATTGCTCAAAGTTTTAGTCTAACTGAGAGCAAGTTTACGCTCAGTGTTGGCAACAATCACAAGTTAGAGTATACAACTTATCCATCAGGTGCTTCTCAGAATGTTGTCATATGGAAGAGCGCGGATACGAAAATTGCGACTGTCACTGATAAAGGCGTGGTTGAAGGAGTTTCCCCGGGGTCTACAACAATTACTGCGACTATGGACAATCTGATTGCCACATGTTCTGTAGTTGTTACGACATCATAACGATAGATGGAGGTGTGCCATGAAAAACTATACTCCTTCACAAGCAGAGCTCGCATTGCTTAAAACACGTGTTAAACATCTCTATTGTAAGATAGAATTACTCGACACTGATATGAATCTTCTAAATTCACTTGAAGGTTTGACTGTTGACGGTTCTATTTCTATCGATTCGGACGCAGATATTCGACGGACATTCTCTGCTTCTATATATCTGGAGGGAAATAAAGACATTTCTTCTATGCTCGGAGATGAATAGGCCAATAAATATGTAAGGCTTTATATCGGTATGGAGTCAGTTAACAGTAAATTATACTGGTATTCTCAAGGAGTATACGCTTTCAATCAGAACGGTTTCAAATACAGCAGCACTGAACATATCCTTAGTATTTCATGTGTAGATCTGGTCGCAAAGCTCGATGGAACGCTTGGTGGTACTTTAACAGGTCAGAAAACAAAAATACCTGTTGGTTCAGACATTGGTAACGCGATCGCAAAAACATTTCGCTTGAGTGGTATGGAGGATTGCGTCGTTGGATATTGGAACCGGAGTGTCCCGTATGACCTTGAATATGATACTGGCGCGACCATCTGGCAGATACTTACTGAACTGCGTGACTTGTATTATCCATTTGAGATGTATTTTGACGGGACTACATTTATCTGCTCTGAGATTCCTACCGGATATGATGCCTTGACAATTATGAGCGCTGCCGATTTTGAAGATCTCGTCATTTCCGAAGACTGTACATACGATTATTCCCAGATTCGTAATTGTGTCGAGCTGTGGGGAGCGTCAGTTGAATACGATGCTTTTTCTGCGAAAGACAAAACAACTTTTTCTGTTAGTGGCGATACGACTACAGTTACTGCAAACGCAACTTTTACATCTATGGAGGACTCCCCTTCTGAATTGACGGTTGCTTTTACCACCCCCACAACTGGCTTCAAGAAGAACGTAAAAATTCTTGTCTCACTCCTTTTAACTGTGCAGGCTGCTGATTCAAACGGAAATCTTACAACGTATACTAAATCATTGAGTTACGGAACATACGATTTGTATGCTCGTAATGTTGACGATCAAGGGAACGATGTCTTGATTGATGGGACAACCATTCCCAAAGACACTATGATTGTCGTTAAATATGATTCTAACACTAAGCACTTTTATTATCAGGGGGAACAACAAATCCATGTTATGGTCAAGCTTGTTGATAAGGAACCCACTGACGAAGAGAAGGAAAAGGATAAAGAAGCTGAAAATTGCAAGTACATTCGATATGTTTGCTTGTCAAACGCAGCGGATGTTGATTGGATAAATAGTTCTCGGTTTACTATTGAAAAGCTTGGGCGGCGCAATGAGATTTTGAGTGGAGAAGGCTACGAAAATTATACGACTAATGAATCTGCCATGAACTGTGCTGAGTACAAACACTGGACTCTTAGCCGTTTGACTGATAACGTAACTGTAGAATGCGTACTGATTCCATGGTTAGATGTTAATCAGAAAATTTCGTATACTCCCAAATATATCAATACCGGAAATCAGCCCGTCGATTTTTTAATTAAGAAAATAGATATTTCGCTGGGAGATGGTACTATGACGGTTACTATGAGCCGTTATTGGCCCTATTATCCTTATATTGTCAAAAACAAATATTGATTGGAGGGAAAATTTTGAGTGATTGGATTTTAAACGAAGACGGGAAATATGCCGACCTTGAGTACACAAACTTTCCAGCAAGCTGTGATAATTGGACGAACTCTGAGGATATTTCTTCTAGTTTGATCGGCGCGGCAAATCAGTATCGTGCTGCGATGGAAAATGGCAATTACACTAACGCACAAGCTGTACTGAATTCAAATCCTCGTCTCCGAAATGCATTGATCAATGCCGATACTATCAATCGTTTGAAGCATTCTATTATGGCTGTAGAGCGAATGTTCACAAGTACGATAGAGTCGTATATTAAAAGATTTACAGATGCTGCCAAGAACAGTGCAGATAAAGCTAAAGAATCAGAGGTTGCGGCTAAAGCGAGTAGTGATATTGCCAGTCAGAAGCGCGATGAAAGCTTGCAGATTGTAGAAGACTTAAAAACACTGAAAGGGACTTTGCCAACTGATTTCACAGATTATGCTGACGATATTGCTGACGCCAGAAATTATATTGATGAAACAATTCAAACTCACAATACAGACGAACATTCTCATGCAGATATTCGTGCTTCTGTTGAAGAGTTAAGAGCAACTACCGAGAGTCATAAACATGACGCTGCCGACATTCAGTCTGGTATTATTCCGATTGAACATGGCGGTACGGGTGGTGATACAGCAATCAAAGCCTGCATCAACCTTGGAGCTCTTCCCCTTTCTGGCGGTATTATGAATGGTACGTTGTTTTTCGGCTCTACTAATTATTACGTCAATAATTCTGGTGTGGCTATTTTTAGCAAAGCATACGGCGCTGTTTATAATGACTACGCAGAGCTTTTCCCGCGTGGTGGGACAACTCAGCCGGGCGATATTATTGCTCTTGACACAGATAGTCAGACGGAGCGGTATGTCCGAGCTGACGACACTTCTAAGCGAGTCGTTGGCGTTCACACGGACGAGTATGCAATGCTCATTGGCGGAGATCTGCCGAACAATGGTTCCTCTTTGGACGACTATAATATCGATAAATATATTCCGGTATCTCTCGCTGGCCGTGTGCGCGTGCGAGTGATTGGTAAGGTCAAAACCGGCGACCTGATTGTTCCTTCTAAGGTTCCCGGGATTGGTCGTGCTGTCGAAGATGGAGAAGTCGTTTCGCCAGATATTGTTGTTGGTTACGCAGTAGAGGGTGATGATTTATTCTGTGAGCGTCGCATTCGTGTGCGAGTAAAGGGGTGATTTTATGGCTGAACAGGGTGGACTGATTAGTCCAGAAGATTTTACTTCGTTAAAAAAACTCATCAATACCGAAATTACTCGTCGTTCTAATTCCAATAGTACAGGATCTCTTTCTGCATACAACGGGAGTACATGGCAATTTTCTGAAACTCCAGCGAATGGAAAATTTATTACATATGAGCATATTCAGAAAATCACGACTCCATTGAATGCTATCGATGGAAACACCCCAACTCCTGACAAAGAATCTTTGGTTTATGCACAAACGCTGAAAGACTGCCTTGTTAAAATCAATGATTTATCGTCTAAGAATTTAACCGGATCTTCCAGTGGTTGCCGTTCTAGTTGCACAGGATTGTGTTCTTCCGCTTGTTATTCTGGGTGTTCCGGTTGTAGCGGTGATTGTTCTGGGACTTGCAAGAGTGGTTGTTCTGGTTGCAGCGGTGATTGTGATGGTTGTTCAGGCACTTGTGAAAACCAGTGTCAGGGAAGTTGCAAGAACGGTTGTCAAGGCAGTTGCTACGGTTGTACTGGCTGCGAAGGATGGTGTACCGGCAATGGATGTGGTTCACACTGCTCTGGCGATTGTGGTGTTGGTCTGAATAATTAAAGGAGGTGCAAAAATGAACGGCAATAAACCTGTAGAAAAAATTTTTGTCAAATGTCCTTTTATGACTGACGCTGCATATCGGCGTAATCTTGTTTTGTACGATTTTCTGCTGATGGAACCAATCCCCGAGGGTGGGTTTTCTGTTCCTTATGAATCAGATTCTCAAAAGTTCACCTTCCCTTTTTGGCTTGGGTATTTGTCCTGTCTACAAAACCCGGAACTAGAAGAAGTCCCTTTTTCTCGGTAGTTGAGTTATGTCAAGCGCGTCATCAAACTTGCGGCCACTAGTTGCAAGTATCAATTAACTGATGCAGAAAAAATCTTATATCCATATGCTGTAGCCATTCGAGTTTATCCAAACGCTGAAAAATATATAGCAGACACAAAAGCCCTTTCTACGGATCGCATCGAAAAGATTCTGAGCATTGAACCTCAAAACGATGAACAAAAATGGGCTATGTACATCGTGGCAAATACAATCTTATATGCTATCGAGTCCGAAAAAGAATTCCGTCCGCATCTATTTATCTCTTTGATGAATCAAGTGAAGACGCTTGAAGAGGAATTCCCAGATATTGAAAAGAAATTCGATAATTATCGTATTGGAAAGGGGTTATATGACTAAAAAGACTTTTGAATTAGATCGTGAAGTCTCCGAAGAAATTGAGCGTCGATTTTATATCACTGAAAGTTACAAAGCAATGCTTTCTGTTATGTGTAAAAGTTATTCTGAGACACCGTCTGATGACCTCAAGAGAATGATTGAAGATTATCGTACCCAGTATCAAAAATCTTGGATTGAATTTACTTGCGCTAAAAATGCATTGTTCAATCAATTACTGGGGTATCTTCCTGTTCAGTATAAGTTCGATTTCTATAAGCAGGAGGTGGAATGCGAATGGTAAAAAACTTTACACGGATGGATGATTACGCTGAACATATTCGCCAGCTTTTCCCATCTCTTGATGGTTTTAACAACCAAACCGTTCGTAATGTAACATTCCAAGTGACTGGGGCCTGCAATCTGAATTGTTCTTATTGTTATGAGCATTGCAAAGAATGCGAAGCTATGACTCTTGACACTGGTAAAAAAATCGTAGATTATCTCTTAAACCAATACGAAAAAGATGATGGCGATTTTATTACCCATCGAACCAAAGCTCTTGTTTTGGATTTTATTGGCGGAGAGCCACTGCTTGAGGCCGAACTAATTGAACATATTTGTGATTATTATTTTGAACAGTGTTGGAAACGGAATATTCCATTTGCCCCTATGTCTCGCATCAGTTTCGCTACCAATGGACAGCTTTGGTTTACTCCAGCAGCACAACACCTGTTTATGAAATATCACGATTTAATGGGTATCACCGTTTCTATTGATGGAATCCAAGAATTGCATGACGCTTTTCGCGTTGACGTAAATGGCGTCGGGTCTTTTTCTAAGGCGTATGCGGCATTTCAGGATGCAAAAAAGTATGGCTGGTATAATTCGAAAATGACATTTGTGCCTGATTCTGTTAAGTATATTTGCCCCAGCGTAAAGATGATGATTAACGAGGGCTGTAAAATCATTCACTGTAACTTCGCATATGAGCCAGTCTATACAAAAGAGGACGCTTCAAATATTTATTTCGCGTTAAAAGACTTGTCTGATTGGCTTATCGAGAATAAAAGCGACGTTTATATTACAATGTTGAACGACGATACTGGACATCCCGTGTCTCCGAACGATAATAGCAATTACTGTGGTGGCACTGGTTCAATGCTTTCTTTTGCCCCTGACGGTAAAGCTTATCCATGTATTCGCTATGCTCCTATTTCAGTCGGCAAAGAGAAAGCCGCGCCGATGTGCCTCGGTAATTGTTTCGATGGACTGTACAAAACAAAGCATCAGCAGGATACAAAGACCATGCTGGACGCCATCACACGCGAAAGTCAATCAACAAAAGAGTGCTTCGAATGCCCCGTAGCTATGGGCTGTGGCGGCTGTTCTGGCTACAACTACGAATGCTTCGGTACTCCGAATCATCGCAGTACCAATATTTGTCTAGCACACAAGGGTCGTGTTCTTGCCTCGTACTATTACGCAAACAAAAGATTTATCGAGCTTGGAGACGTTGAGCCGCGCGTGATTTATATGCCATATAACGAAGTGGTCGATATTCTTGGTGAAAAATCGGCTGCTGAACTTTTCGAGTTACAAAAAGTAGCCGCTATAAAAATGAGAAAGGAGGAATAAAATGACCACTACACAAGAAGATTACATGAGACGCCTTGCTAATATTCAGAATATGGGCGGCATTTCTGTGTTATCAATCAATACCAAGAAAGAGCCTCGTTTTGTTATCAACGCTGATACTCGTGCCATTACGATTCCTGCGGCATTTAAGTTTCTTGGTGTTAAAGGTGATCATAATGCAGAAACAATTTTCTTCGAGATTGACCGTTATTTCGACGATCATGATCTAAGCGAAGAGACTTGTATCGTCCAGTACAAAATGGTGGGACCTACCGGAGTTGAACTTGGCGAAGGATTCTTCCCTGTTACTCAGATTGATATTACAACCATTCCCGGAAAAATAATTTTTGGCTGGACAATTCGAAATACTGTGACAGCCGAGGCAGCTACGGTTTCATTCTCGGTTCGATTCTATAGTATTGAAAATATCGGAAATATTTCGACCTTCAAATACAACTTTAACACACTAGAGGCGTCTTTGCCTGTTCTTGACACGCTCAATACCAGTAATTCCTCTCCTATCTATAAAGCTGAAGAAGTGGAATCAATAACGGCAAAATTTGATTCAGCCGTAAAATCAGCCGAATCCAGTGCCAATATATCTTCTCAATATGCTGATATTGCCGCTACAAATGCTGCAAATGCTATCGACGCTGCACAAACAGCGATAAACTACGTGAATACAAATTGGTCGCCAGAACTCAAAAAGGCCATGCTTCAGTTATTTGAGTCGGTTGCCAATAACGACGAAACCGTCCGTGCTGCTTTCACATCCATCAAAGAAGCATGGGGAGCAACTGTTGTGGTTGCAAATTGATATATGCTCGTCTCTTTGTGAGGCGGACATTTTATATTGGAGGTGTTTATGAACCTTATCTATTCAAATGAAGGTTTCAAGGCTACTAAGTTTTCAGAGTCGCAGAGTTATAGCCTTGATGAAATCACTTTCTTCCTTGATAAAAAACATGTTAAATTGCGGCTCTATCTGATTCTGAAAGATCAGAAAAATCATCTGGATATCGTTGGGCTCAAGCAGGTCAACAGCACAAGCACCAACTATTACAACTACGAGTGCGACATGGCTACTCCTGTCAAGATTTGTGATGGTCCCTGTTCTGTTAGCATTATGGGCATTGACCCTGCCACAGAAACTATTGCTTTGTCAACCGGCTGCTTTGCACTGAATATCAAAAATGACATCTATAACTTCAAGGCTCAAATCGCCATGCTTGAAGAATTTAATCGGAATGCGGCGGACATCTATAATAAGACACTCGCTCTTTATCAGGGTGTAGTGCAGATGTCAGAAGTCAATGTTCAGATGCTGAAGGAGGTCGATAATTCATGATCACTTCTTCTCATGAATACATGCAGCGCCTACAAGACATCCAGAACCAAGACAACCTAAAAGAACTTGTGATGCTCCCTTCTGACGAGCCAAGATTTATTATCGACGCTAATAGCAGAACCATAAGCATCCCTGATGATTTTTCATTTTTAAGCGTTGTAAATGACCATGGCGCTGAAACTGTCTATTTCGAAATCGACCGTTATTTTGACCAGCACGATTTGAGTGACGAGATATGTGTTATCCAGTTCAGATCCATTGGCCCAAATGGTGATGTAAACGAGGGCTTCTTCCCTATCACTAAATTGGACATTGATACTGTTCCAGGAAAGATACTTTTTGGCTGGACTGTTTTGAGCGATGCCACAAAATACGCTGGCGATGTTAAGTTTTCAGTACGGTTTTATAGTATCGAAATCGAAAATGACGAGCCGAAATTTGCTTACGATTTCAACACTGTTCCTGCTACATTGCCCATCAAGAATAGTCTGAATACTACCGGAGAAGGAACGCCAGTTGACCCCACCGCTGTTGAAACAATGATTTCACGATTCGCGGATATCGAGCGAAGAGCGAACGACAGTATTGCGAACACAGCAGCAAGTCGGGATGCGGCGGCAGTAAGTGCCAAGAATGCTGCTACATCAGAAAGTAATGCGCAGGCTCACATGAATGATGCTCAAACGGCTATGAATACCGCTCGTGAGCACCGAGATGCTGCGGCTGATAGTAAAACTTCTGCCAAGACAAGTGAAACTGCTGCTAAAGCATCAGAAACCGCATCCGCCAAAAGTGCTGCTGAAGCATTGGCTTCCTTGAGAGAAGCACAGGAGGCTGCTGAAAAAGCCGACCAAACTATCGCTACAAAAGGATGGATCTGGCTGGATGATAATGATGATAGCGGAATTTTGACTCTGTATGTTGCAGATAGTGTCGCTGATAACGTAACAATGCGTGACGATGGACATGGAAATCTGGAGGTGGTGTTGTCTTGAAAAATTATAGAGAAGTCGTTATCGGTCCCTATAGCGCCTATCAGATTGCCGTAAAGCACGGGTTTGAAGGTACTGAGGAAGACTGGCTCAAATCTGTAGAGCGAGACCGATTGGCTGCGGAGGCGGCTGCTGAAAAGGCAAAAGAATATATCAACGCTGATGCCACACTGACAATTTCCGGCGCTCCAGCGGATGCCAAGATAACTGGTCAGAAATTCGATGAGCGATATACCAAAACTGAGGTCGATCGTGAATTTGGCAACCGGTATACCAAGACAGAGGTAGATAACAAAATCGCGAGTATTGTGAGCGACAAAACACTGAGTGTGGAAGGCGGGTTTGCTGATTCTAAAACGGTGGGCGACATTATCTATCCAAAGGTAACTGTATCTACCGACGCAGGAAGTAACTTAAAGTTCTCGTGTGGTGATATTATCATAAATACTATGGTTGGCGATACTGGAGAAGCTATTGTTAAATTGCCTCGGGCTGGAAGATGGGATATTAAAGCAACTCTTGATGATGACTGGCTTGAAAAAAGCATCAATGTCGAACTCGGGAAAGACTATGATGTTCCGATGGGGTATTTGACTATCGAAGGCGTATGTTGGAACTATGATAACAGTTCTACCGCTTGTACTCGTTTGACCAGTGCTAATGACCCCAACAATTTGGTCAACATAGATATTACGACAGAGCCGTCCCCTGCCGTGGGGGCTGACGGTGGAAGCAGTCCATTTGACTCATATATGCCTTGGAGAAAGATGGAAGAGTACAATATCGTCTCTGGTAAAATTGGTCCCAAATTTGGAGAGGATGGGTTTACTCGTTCAGATGCAGATGTGGTGGTGTTTATTCCTGAGTTTTATTATAAAATCATTGACGATGCCACTGGAAAGAAGCGTTACTTCTACGTCGCCAGCAAGGAAAAAAGCGGCTTCGAAAAGCATCCTGGGTCTGGTCGATATGTTGGGCGATATAACACTGATAGTAATAGCACTTCTTGCACAGGAAAAGCTCCAGTGGTAAGTATCACTAGAGCTACTGCACGAAATAACGCCAAAAATAAAGGCGCTGGTTGGTACGAATATGACTACGCGAGTTGGTGCGCTATTGGGTTGCTCTATATTGTAGAGTATGCCGATTGGGACAGCCAGAGCAAAATCGGCAAGGGTAACACTAGTAGCAGCGCGGCGATTTCATCCGGTGGCACTGATAGCATGATATTTCATACTGGCAGAGCTTCCGGGACGGATGGCGCAACTGCAGTTCAATACAGATATATCGAAAATCCGTGGGGCAACGTCCTTGACTGGGTGGACGGAGTAAACTTCAGCAACAATACGGTCTATGTTTGCACTGACCCAACCAAGTATGCCGATGATATCTCCACTGGATACACCGATGCAGGCACCAGAACCACTTCCAGCGGATGCATCAGCGCTCTCGGAGCGTCCACGACTGCCACGTGGGCTATTTACCCCTTATCCGCTGGAGGTAGCGCGACTACTTACATCCCGGATTACTCGTGGTATTCGAGCGGCTGGACTGTGATGTATGTGGGCGGCAGCTGGAACTACGGGTCGAATGCGGGCCTATTCTGCTTCTTCGGTTACTACGGCTCGTCCTACACGAACGTAGACGTCGGCGCTCGCCTCCTCTTTGTCCCACCAGACGAATCATCTTCATCATAAAAGGAGGAGTAGTATGAAAGTGACTGCAAGTGTAAAACCAAAAATGCCTTGTACTGCCGAACCTCATCCACAGAAACCCGGTATGGCTCTGGTGCGGCTATTTGCAAATGTGGAGCCGTATGAAGAATCTGTAGATAAGACAACAGTCTCTGGTTGGACATATAACGAATATCAGTTGGTAGTTCCGTGGTATCCTAATCTTGAAAAAGATGTCACAGCCGCATATGATAGTTGGCTGACGAGCGCAAAAGCTGCTGAAGATGAAAAGGACCAGCTGTCTTTATTGATCGCAGCTCAGAGTGATACGGATAGTATGGTGGTAGACCAAGAATATAGATTGACCCTGCTAGAATTATCAACGTAAAAGAAAGAGGTGTCATGATGGAACTTTATAATGTCTGTGCTCGTCTTATTGACAAAGGGAAAACACAGGGCTTGCGTGAAAAGTTAGATGTTTTCTATGCTGGTGACCGATTGACAAAAGATGAGTATGAAAAGTTATGCGCAATGTTAAATTAACTATCTACACAATTCTAACTATGCCTAGCGCAGAAAGGATGTGATTTTCATGGGCAAAGTAATTCCAATCGGTCCCTATTCTGCATATGCGATTGCTGTACAGCATGGTTATGAGGGGACCGAGGAGGAGTGGATCAATTCCGTTGAGCGAGACCGATTGGCTGCTGAGAAAGCCGCAAAAGAAGCTAAAGAGTTTGCAAACGCAGATCCAACTTTAACGATTTCTGGTGCGCCAGCAGATGCTGCCGCTACCGGCCAAGGACTCAGTGATCGCTACACCAAGGCAGAAATCGATGACAAATTGAAAAATATCAAAACAGATAAAACTCTTACAGTAGATGGTGGATTCGCTGACGCTAAGGCCGTGGGTGATAGATTGACTCCCCTAGAGGGGTTTGCTGGAGGATACCTTGGGATTTGGACGATTGCATTAAATACAGATGGGTGGATTTCAAAAGAAAACTGGACTGAGCATGTTGATATGGCTGGATATAACTACCAGTGTATTGTAGAGCTTCCAAGCGCAACAGTGGCAACGATCCCCTTTGCTGTTCCAACGCCAGAGACGTTTAGTACTGCTATTACAGCCGGTCTTGCTGGCGTATGCGAGACTAAAAACGGAAGCATTACTTTTTAGAGTGAAACAGTTCCTGAAGGCGTTATCAATTTACAAGTATCATTATTCGGTCCGTCTGTAGATTCGGCGAAAAAAGTTTCGGAGGTCTAATATGTCGCTAGGAATTACCAATTCTCAGTCATTTCTTCCTGGAGAGATGGGACTGTTGCTTGGCACATTAGACGTTCCGTTTTTTACACGAGAAAAGATTGATAAAATGTGTAAAGCCAATTGTTATCCAAATGGAATACTGGTATATACTGAAACGATTTTTGTTACAACTAGCGGTTCTGCTCAGGTTACATTACCATCGAATGTATCGTATATTAGGCTTCGAATAATATCTTCAACCGTAGCACTATCTACTTTTCCCGCAGAAGGTGCGAAGATTACTCGTGGCACAAGCGTGGCCATTGAGTGTTCTGCAGGAGGTACTGATGATGGACGTCCCATTGTAACATTTAGTTCTGATGGAGTTTTGACTTATCCTCGTTGCACTTCTGATAATGCATATTTCCGAGGATTGATCGAAGGTTACCATTGCTTTGATAGTTAAGGAGGCAATAAATGTTTATTGATCATAAAAAGGGTTTTGTGTTCGCCCCCCCCCCCCCCATGAGTTTTTGTGGGCATATACTGCGGACGAGGTGTAAGATATGGCGCTTGGAAGTGTAAATATGGTTAGTTTTGCACCAGCAGAAATTGGTGCGTTGCTCGGAAATACAAGCGTCATCCCTTTTACCAGAGCTGAAATTGATGCACTAGTAAATAGAAAAGCGTATCCCGAAGGGAAATTGGTGTATACTGGGAATATTGCATCGGGTCATAATTATTCAGGTAGTGTAACATTACCAGATGATGTTGATTATATTAAGCTTCGGCATCTACATTCCCTCAAAGGCCCTCAAGCCTCTTGGCCTAGTGATGGTGTGAGAATTGCACGAAACACCAGTGTGCAGCTTCCTTATGTTGGAGAACGAAGTTACGATCGATATCCAACGTGCAAATTTTCCATAGATGGTGTTTTAACTTATCCAGGATTCGGGTACAACTTGGACGAACTCACCTGCGCTATTGAAGGCTATCATTATTGTTAACAATATAAATTTATATCGAAAGGAGGGATCTTTATGGTTCTGGGGAGCATTAGCACAAGTAACGGAATCCTCACCTACACCAAAGACGAGATTGACTTTCTGATGAAGAGGGCGATATAAAGTCGCTCGAATAAAACGATAGGAGGTGACTATAAAAATGGCTCTAGGGGCTCTTATTGTTCGTTGTAGGGACTTATCTGGTATAATGAATACCAGTATTTTCTTGCGTTCTGAAGTAAAACAAATGTTAAAACGAAAAGAATTCCCTACTGGAGAAAAGGTATATACTGGTTCTGACACTTTTTCTTATAATAAAGATGGTGTCTATAATGTTCCAGGCACAGTTGACTATGCGATATTAACCTGTACCGCTTGTCATTCCGGTATGGGCACATATCGCCTACTAGACGGTGTGAGAGTAGTGCGTGGCGCAGAGATTCGCGCTGCACTAGATGGGAAAACTCGGTGTGCAGTATTTTTCAATCAATCTGGCGAACTAAGGACAGTCGGTTATAATAGCAACTATAAAACACGCACCGCCACCTATAGAGTGGATGGTTATCATTATTATTAAACGAAACACTAATCTTACTCATAAGGAGGTGATTTTCGATTGAAAACAAATGCCGATGAATACATGAAACGGCTTGCCGATATACAAAATCAGTTCAACTCCCCTTCTCTTGTTATGCTTCCCACGGACGAACCTCGTTTTATCATTGACGCAAACGAGCGCACGATTTCTATTCCAGATGGCTTTACTTTTCTTGGTGTCTTAAACGACCACAATGCAGAAACCGTTTACTTTGAGATCGACCGGTACTATGATCAGACTGATCTTAGTCAGAAAACCTGTATCGTTCAATACGAATCCAAGACAAACAAGCACGGTGGATTTTATCCTGTCACAAAATTGGATATCACAACCGTGCCTGGCAAGATCATTTTTGGATGGGAAGTTCAGAACGATGCAACATCTTGTCCCGGAGATCTTGAATTTTCGGTAAGATTTTACTCCACAAAACAGGACGATGACAGGATTATTTTTAGTTATAACTTTAACACAGAGGTTGCTGTATTGCCAGTTAAAGGCGGGTTGGACACTATGGAAGAAGCCGTGCAGATTGAATCTGGAGAAGTGCAATCTTTGACCGATAAATTCACTGGCCTCTTAAAATATGCCAAAGAGGTTCAGGAGCGTGTTGAGAGCGTCGATATTGTAACTTTAGACGCCATCAATGCGGCCAACACCGCAACTCAGAAAGCCAAAGAAGCAGCTAATAGCGAGGCTATTGCCACAGAAAAGGCAAATGCCGCCATTAGTTGCGAGCAGATTGTTGTTGCGAGTAAAGAAGCAGCTGCGGCCTCAGAACAAAAATCCAAGACTAGCGAACAAAACGCACGAAGCTCTGAAAAAAACGCCGCCAAAAGCGAGGCGTCTGCTATTTCTAGTGCCGAAAAGGCCAAAGTCAGCGAAACTAATGCCTCTGCCAGCGAGACTAGCGCCGCAACCAGTGCTGCTAGTGCGAAGGAAAGTGCAGACAAAGCGCTTTCTGTAGCCTCGCCGCCTGATAAAACGCTAACTCAAGAGAATGTCCCCGCAGAAGCCAAGTCTACTGGTGACGCCTTGAAGGATCGTTACACCAAGTCAGAGACAGATGCGAAATTTTCTTTGAACCCTGCCACAGCAGATACTCTTGGCGGGGTAAAAATTGGCACAAATCTTACTATCTCCGAAGATGGCACATTGAATGGTCCTACCTTGCTGGCATTCCAGTGGGGCACTACCGCTCCAACAACTCTGCCTGAGGGGACGGTATATATCCAGTACAGTACGTAAGGAGGTGGCGCGATGAGCATCTATGTCGGAATCGCCACTACTTCAGTTACTATCACCGAATCAAATGTCTCTAAGTATTTTACATCTTCTAATGGGTCATACACTTTTGTGTAGAGTGGCGGAACCCTCGAAAACAACAACAAAAACCAAAATTCGACGGCTGCAACAATTACATTAACCGCAAATCAAACATCTTCCATTAGATTTGACTATGGATGGGGTTCTGAGAGAAACTATGATAAATTTACTATCGTAGTAGGTGGAACAACTGTGATAAGCTCTGTTAGTGGGACGGGCTCTAATTCTTAGAGTGGAACGATTTCTAAAGGACAAACAATTTCCATGACCTATTCTAAAGACAGTTCAAACAGCACTAATGGTGATTTTGCACATATTTATAATGTCGTTTTAAGTGGCCTTCCGAGCGCGATAGTTCCTACTGCAGCCGAAAAATTATATTTCGGGCTTCCAGAAGGTGGCGGCAATGTGGTGGTACAAAAAGCTTATATCGGCGACTCAACCAATACTCCGCGATTGTGGTATAGTGCCACATAAAAAGAAAGAAGTCCTCAGCTTTTCGGCTAAGGACCTCTTCCCCACATACATATTAGAGTAGGTAACACATAATTTGCTCGACGAAAGTAAATCATGTTGTAATACCACTATATCATGATGTGTGAAATTTGTCAACATAAAAAGAATCGAGGTGATTAAAATCGCATGGACGAATTATTGAATTTTATCCTAAATCATCTCGGCTCAGTGATGGCCGGGAGCAGCGGACTGATCGCCGTTGTTATGTCAGTGATACAAGTCTCTAAAATCGAGATCAATCCGTAGTCTTAGGTTGCCACTCACATTGGGAACGCCCTGAATGCCGGTGTGATGAACGAGATAAAAGAGACCAAATCCGAGCTCAAGGATATTCGCTCTGAACAAGAAGAGACTCGTAAAAAGCTAGACAATCACATCGAAAAGGGTGAAGAAACCAAAGCTGACGGTTATCGTAGTCAGGTGCTGCGCTTCAATAATGAACTCGTTCGCGGGCTCGGCCACACCGAAGAAGACTTTGATGACATCCTTGATGTTATTGGGAAGTATGAAGATTATTGTAAGACCCATTCCAACTACAAGAACAACAAGATGCCTTTCGCCATCAAGAACGTGGGGCGCGTATATGACGAAATGCTACGCACTAATGGTTTTTTGAAACCAAAAGAATAAAATCACGTGATTCATGACCTCGAACGATGTGTTCGGGGTCTTTTATTTTTATCAGGAGGTATGTTATGATGGATTTTATGAATCAGGTTGTTGCTACTATTGCCCAGCTGGTCGTCGCAGGTGCTGGCACCGCTTTTATGGTCTATGGTATCCCCTATCTCAAGAAAATTGGCGTCTATAAGCTTGTCCAGATGACTGTTCGTGCTGCTGAGAAGGTCGGCGCAACTGGTGTTATCAAGAAAGCTGACAAGAAGAAGTATGTTATCGCTGCTCTTGAGAAGATGGGCGTTAAGATCACTCCGACTATCGACATGATGATTGAGGCTGCCGTTAAGGAGTTGGACATTCAGAACGAGAAAATCGAGAATGAGTTGAAGAAGAATTGAGGTGCGCCGCATGGCAGTAAATACATACTCAATGAAGAAAGATTGGAACAAAAAGGTGTCAGCTCATTTCTCCGTCTATGAGTTCGCCTGCTCTGACCACAGCGATATCGTTCTAATCGATACAGAACTTATCTACATTCTTGAACAGGTGCGAACTCATTTTGGCAAGCCTGTCCATATCAACTCCGGCTACCGCTCCCCTTCTTATAATATTTCCATCGGCGGCAGTCCTCGCAGTCAGCATTGTTTGGGTACGGCAGCGGATATCACCATCAAAGGTGTTGACCCGATTCGGATTGCGCTATATTTGGCCTCCATGCCTTATTTCCAGAAGCGGGGTGGCATCGGCTATTACAGTCGAGTGCAGCTAACAGGAGGCTTTGTTCATGTTGATGTGCGGAGCTGGAAGTCTCGCTGGATCAGCAAGGTTGGCACTGCATATGTATCGGTGAATAAAATTATGCCTACGATTCGTCAGGGCGCGAAAGATTGTACTGGCGGCATCTCGTATACAGTCACCGTGTTGCAGAGACATCTAGGCGTAAAAGCGGACGGTATCTTTGGAGCAGGCACTAAGACAAAACTGATGGAATGGCAAAAGGCGCATGGCTTGAGTGCTGACGGTATCTGTGGGCCAGCTACATGGGGTTCGTTTTGATGGAACATCAGAATACTCTTCGTGCAGGAGATAAAATCAAATTAGACGGAATACTATATTCAAACAGCCAGACACATTGTGGGATGCGCCGCTCTGGTGAGTGGTTTATTTATGATGGAAAACTTGTCAATGGACGGTATCGAGTGACGAATCTTGAAAGTCGTATTGGCAAGTATCCAATCTCAGTGAATGTGTCAGGCTATGTTGAGCCAAGCGATATTGAGCTGATATAAAACGAATGGGGTATCAATCCTTAATTGGACTGGTACCCCATTTTTTAGCATTTATTTCTTTTCAGCGTTTTTCATTGTTGCTTTACACCAACGACACTCATTCTCTTCTCCTGTGGATGAAATGTACCCACAGCGACTACATTTTACTCCAACTTCAACACCATAAATATTTTTGGCAACAATATATTCTGCCGTTTTCCCTTTGTTTACGTTCGGTTTGCATGATTTGTTTTCCATAAAACCTCCTAAAACTTAATCTTATTTTATTTCCTCTGTCAGCCATTCTTTCCAGTTGCTTACGGTCTGCGGACAGTTATCTTGTTGAGCCACGAGCTCGTTTAATAGTGCTGCAAGCTCTTCGTCTGACATCTCGCGGATAGCCTGTGCTTTATTATTTTTGCGACCGAATTCATCCTCACTGTGCTTGTGAAAAATAAATCCGAGCGCGCTATCAAGTATTGCTGGATTGTTCATAGTTCCACCTTATGAAGTACGATTGGTGTGTCTTCAGGATTTGCGGCGACAGTCATAGGAGACAGCCACTTCAAGATAAGCTTTCGTTCTTCGGGCTGTGTCTTTGGCCCTGTCCAGAAATGATGCCAATGGCCGCGACGCATATGAGGACGTGGCGAATTATGTCCGCTTCGATTGCGCTCTGACCGCTCAGACTGTTCGCGTATTTTTTGTTGTCTTATCGCCGCTCCAACACGAACGCCAACATCCCACTTTCGAATTTCAGAATATTTATCCTTGAGTGTTTTCCCTCTTTTGGTGATAAAAGACTGCTCAGAACTTGGCGTGATTTCTGCGTTCTGTGCAAGAATATATAATATCACTTGAAGGATTTGTTTTAGGAATATTTTTGTTTCTGCCGAATCCTGCATCGCTCTTAATGCCAGACGTTTCAGTTCTTTGTCTCCGTTCGTATTTTCAAGCGCCTGCTTGTCGAGCATATCCACGCTTTCTTCTATTGTTTTTGCTCCGATATGAATGGAATAGCTGAATATATCTCCGTCGTCAGTAAGAAAAACTGGTTTTAATTCTTTATCCCCATTGATAACATCATATTCCAATGTCACAAAGAACCCATGAATTTTGTCTGCTCTATAATATGTGTTTGGAAGTTCCACATAAAAGCACGGATACGGAAGCTGTAATAATATTTCGTCAGGGACATCGAGTTCTCCGTCCTGCTCAAATAAAAGGTCTTTTAGATCTTCGTCAACAACATAAACCTCTTTACTTAGTCGCCACGGGGCCAACGCAAATATCGCCTGAGCCATAGATGTTATCCCCATTCTTATATCAACAGGGAGCTTGTTTAGGTCATACCCTTGAGACGCCACTGCCAGCGCAGCGCTCATAGGGGCGTAGCACCATTCAGGCCATGATCCAAGTTCTGGAGATTCATTTTCACTATGAAACATCGCCATCTGTTCCCAAGCTTTAGGGTAATGCGCTGTAATTTTTTTCAAAATATCGAGCGGAAGATATGCTTCTTTTTTCATGATTCGAACTCCGGCATCATGTAAATATTTTCGGCTTCTTGGTGCGTTTTATTCCAAACATTCAATATTTGTTTCGGAGTGATTGAGTGGGATTTTTCAAAAGACAGCTGGGCATTATAATCAAGTTCAGATATCGCGTTTAACATAAAAACGACCTGCTCTCTTGTAAGTTTACTCAACCAATTCTCGATAATAATATCAAACACTTTATCCGCAGTCCACTCCATAAGAAGCGAGAGTTCTTTCTCCTCATCTTCCGGTTTCCTTTTCGAAGGAGCCATAAAATTCATCATATTTGTAGCCGGAAGAACGCTAAATCCATCATCCCACATTTTTTGATATTTTTTCATGACCAAATCAAATTTCGAATGATAGTCTTTATCTAAATCCATGGCGCTGACATAAAGTTGAATATAACGCGAATGCAGTTCTTCATAAATGTCCATATTACCCTACTCCTTTATATAAATTGTATCATACAAAAGATATGAATTCAAGAAAAGGCGCAGGATTACTCCCACGCCCATCACGAATGCATCGTTGTTCAAATGCGATTTTCAATTTTAACGCTGTTTATGTACTGGCGTCACTAGGACGCCGGGGCTGCTGTGTCACATCAGAGCTCTTACGATTAAGACTCAAAATCGGATTCGACTACTGTGCTAGTGGTGTAAAATTCAAATTGGTGTCAAAGTGGTGTAAAACGATTCCGAAATAGATGATTTTAGTCGTAATATCGATGTTTTTCAACCGTTGAGCAAAATTAGGTATATTATACCCGATTTTTCCAAGATTCTCAAGCCTTGTTCCATTCCTTTTTTTCCGGGAATGCCACAAATCTGGCAAAAGGAGCGGAAATTTCGGACACATTTCTCACTTATGCTTTTTGCCCGCAGCGGCTTTGTTCCCGCCCACAGGGCCCCGGGGACGGCGGGCAGCAGCCCTGGACTGCAAAGCGGCCGAGCGGGTCTGGGCGCGGCCCTTGGCGGCTGCGGCGCGCAGGCCGTTCACCTCTGCCTTGGTCAGCTCGCGGTACCTGCCGGGCTGGAGCATTCCCAGCTTGACGACGCCCTCAGCGTTCCGCTTCAGACGGATGACCTCGAGGCCCACGGCCTCGCACATCCGGCGGATCTCGCGGTTCTTGCCCTCCTTCAGGGTCATCTCCATGACGGTGCGGCCCGGCTCGTCGGTGACGACGTTGATGGCGCAGGGCATGGTCTTTGTGCCGTCGTCCAGCACGACGCCGGAGCTGAGCTTCAGGATCTGTGCCTCATCGGCCCGGGGCTGGACGGTGACGCGGTAGAGCTTGGAGATGCCGCCGGACGGATGGGTGACAGCCTGTGCGAAAGCGCCGTCGTTGGTCATCAGCAGCAGGCCCTCGCTGTCCTTGTCGAGACGGCCCACGGGGTACAGGCGGGCCGGGATGTCGGCCACCAGCTCCATGACCGTCTTGCGGCCCAGCTCGTCGCTGGCGGTGGTGACATAGCCGCGGGGCTTGTACAGAGCCAGATAGTACATCTGCTGGTTCTTCTGGATATAGATGCGCTCGTCGTCCACATGGAGGACGTCGCGGTTGGGGTCCATCTTGTCGCCCACCTTCACGGGGTGGCCGTTGACCTTCACGCGGCCCTCGGCAATGATCTGCTCGGCGGCGCGGCGGGAGCAGAGGCCCTGCTCGCTCATGATTTTCTGAATGCGTTCTTCTGCCATGATATAATCTCCTTGTGCGCCTCCCGGCGCTCAAATAGGGCTGCGGTACAGCCTCAGTATCAAAACTGCGGGTCGGAAGTCCGCAGTTACGGCGTAGGTTAAAGTTTATTCTGCTGCGGGAGCGGCAGGCGCAGCGACGTCCTTCTTCTCCTCTTTCTTCAGCAGAGCGCTGACCTTGTCCACCAGCTCGGGCAGCATGGTCAGGGCGCGGTCAACGGTGTTGGAGCCGTCGGACAGCTGGATGGTGCGCACGCAGCCGTCCTTCACCACCAGAAAGGCCACCGGCTGGATGTTGACGCCCGCGCCGGAGCCGCCGCCGAACAGGTCCTTGTTGGCGGCGTTCTTGCCGTCGAAGTCGGTGCCTGCGGAAGCAAAGCCGAAGGAGATGCGGGACACCGGCAGGATGGTGGTGCCGTCGTCGGTCTTGATGGGCTTGCCGATGATGGTGTTGGAATCTGCCATCTGGCGGATCTTGTCCATCGTGACGTTCATTAAACCTTGAATCGGATGCTCAGCCATAAAATCGGCCTCCTACTATTATTTTCCGGGAAAACTCCCTCTGGATAGGAGTATACACCATACAATATTATTGTAACACACTTTATAGGAAGACGTCCAGCACTTTTTCGCGCCAGAACTCATACAAAACGCGCAGAGCGGCCGCGACGATGAAGAGCAGCCTTGCGCTGAGGCGGAACGACACCCGGTCGGCCACCGTCGGCTCGGCACTGCCGAAGTCCGGCAGGATGCGCAGCTCCTCGAAATCGAGGTAGACGAAGCGGTCGATGACGCCGAGGGACGGGTAGAGCCATGCGTTCAGCCTGCCGTAGGCGCGGGCGGCTTCGGCGGGGTCCTCGCCCCGGACGCCGAGGCAGACCCGGATCTTCGTGACGCACAGCGAGCCGAAGACGGCTTTTGTCAGCCGCCCGGCACCCCGCAGGATGGTCACGAGGATGTTCAGCGTCAGCTTCGCCTTCCTGCGCGGAGCGGTCTCCTTTTTCGGTCTCCTCGCCTCTTTTGCGGCGGCTTTCTTCCGTTTGCGCTCTTCGCGGCGGGCGCGGAGCTTCGCTTTCAGCTTTCCCCAGAAGCTTTTCGGTTCTTCGGATCCGGCGGGCTTTTCCGGCGCAGGCCACTGGAACACCGGCAGGGTGAGCCCAAGCGCACCGGCCCGGACGGTCAGGACGCCGCCCTCCCAGCAGACGTCCGCGCACAGCGGGCAGAGCAGGACGAGGGCCAGCAGCACCAATAGGATCAGGAGCAGGACGCCTGCGAGCTTCAGCAGGGTCAGCAGCAGCCAGCCCAGAGCCATCAGGACTCCCATCATGTCGCCGCCTCCCCTTCCTGTTCTCCGCGCACCGGCGGCAGGTCCGCCAGCGAGGAAAGGCCGAAGCACCGCAGGAAAACATCGGTGGTGCGGAAGCTCACCGGGTGGCCGGGCAGGTCGAGACGGCCCGCCTCCTCGATGAGGCCCTTCTGCAGCAGGCCGCTGACGCTGGACGAGGAGTCCACGCCGCGCACCTGTTCGATGAAGGCGCGGGAGACGGGCTGGTTGTAGGCGATGACCGTCAGCGTCTCCATGGCCGCCGGGCCGAGAGGCACCGAGCGCCGGGCGTCCAGCAGACGGCGGATGCAGTCGGCCCACTCGGTCCTGGTCGCCAGCTGCCAGCGGGTGTCCAGATGGAGCAGGCAGAGGCCGGAGTCCTCCCGGGCGTAACGGACGCGCAGCTCTTCCAGCGCGGTCTCCACCGTGGTCTGGGGCAGCTGGACGGCGGCGGCAAGCTTATCGGCGCTCACCGGGTCGCCCGCCGCAAAAAGCATCGCCTCTACGGCGGCTTTTATCTGTTTCTGGTTCATTCTTCCTCCTTTGCCCTTTCACGGGGCAGGCGTCCGCGCTGCATGGTCAGCTCCCCCTTGGGGCCGAGGGTGACACGTCCGCCGCGCACCAGCTCCAGCAGGGCCAGAAAGGTAGCCACGTTGGTGCTTCGGCTCTGGCTGCGGGCGAAAAGCTGGCTCATCCGGGCCGCACCGCCCGCGATGAGGCGGCGCAGGATGTACACCACCCGGCTGCTCACCGACACCTGCGGGGCTGTCACCAGCGGCTCAAAGACGGCCTGGGTCGGCATCCGCCGGACAGGCGCACGGCCCATCAGGCTCTCCCAGCAGTCGGCCAGCACCTGAGGCAGATGGTTGAGGGCGTAAGTCTCGTCCCGTTCCAGCTGCATCGGCTGTCGGACGAAGGTGGGCGTCGCCTCCGCAGCGGCGCGGAGGGCAGAGGCCATCCGGCGGCACTGGTCGTACTCGATGAGCTGGCCGGTGAGCTCCTGCTTCATCCGCTCGCCCTCGGTGCTCCGGGGCAGCAGCAGATAGCTCTTCATCTCCACGAGGTGAGCTGCCATCTCGATGAAGGAGCTGGAAATGTCAGGGTCTGCGGCCTGCGCGGCCTCCACGGTGCGGGTGTACTGGTCGATGAGCTCGAGGATGGGGATGTTGTGCAGGTCCATCTTGTGCTTTGACACCAGCGCCAGCAGCAGTTCCAGCGGACCTTCGAACTCTTCCAGATGGAAGGTAAGCTCCTCCGCCATCAGATCACCGCCCCTGCAGACGCATAGTAGGCCGAGTAGGCGATGGTGTCGATGTACTGGGTGCCATTGTCCAGCAGGTCCCACACCACATTGTTCATCACGCTGAGGGGGCCGTCCAGAAAGCCGCCCCAGACCGCCGCCAGCAGGACGATGAGGATGACCCGCTCATACTTCATCATGCCGAAGTAGATGCGCTCGGGCAGCACAGCCAGCAGGACGCGGCTGCCGTCCAGCGGCGGCACCGGGATGAGGTTGAACACCGCGAGGCTCACGTCCAGGTATACTAAGTATTGCAGGAAGAGCGCCAGAAAAATCGTCGCATCGTTGACGGGCGCCCAATAATAGAGCAGCTTCCAGACCACCATCGCAAGGTAGGCCAGGATGAGGTTCGCCGCCGGGCCGGCCAGCGCCGTGAGGGCCATGCCCTGCTTGGGGTTTTTGAAGTTGCGGGGGTCGGTGGAGACAGGCTTTGCCCAGCCCACGCCCACGAACACCATGCAGAGCGTTCCCAGCAGGTCGAAGTGGCGGAAGGGGTTCAGCGACAGTCTCCCCTGCTGCTTGGCCGTGGGGTCGCCCAGCAGCCATGCGGCCAGCGCGTGGCCCGCCTCGTGGAAAGGGATGACGGTCAGGGCGGCCAGCACCCGTGCGAGGGTATAAAACATTCTTGGGGTCATGGTGTTCTCCTGTTTTCTATAAGATATACGCGTTTATTGTACTATTTTTTTCGCCTTTAGACAAGCGTTTGGGCTACAGACGAAAAAAAGCCGCAAAAAAATCGAAAAGGGACTTGCTTTTTGGCGGCAGTTCTGGTAAAATAGTCAAGCTGATTATTTTGATTCCATACTTCACTGTAGGAGGTGCAAGTACCATGGCTAAGTGTGAATGCTGCGGCAAGGGTGTTACCTTCGGTATCAAGGTCTCCCACTCTCATCGCCGTTCCAACCGTACCTGGAAGCCGAATGTCCGTCGTGTCAAGGCGGTCGTGGAGGGTTCTCCCAAGTATATCTACGCATGCTCCCGTTGCCTGCGCGCTGGCAAAGTCACCCGCGCTGTCTAAGCTGATGCGTATTGCCGGTCACTTTGTCGAGTGGCCGGCTTTTTATTTTATCTCGGAACATGGGAGGAAACAAACGATGGCTCTGCCGAGCGACCCGATCATGCTTTTGAGCGTGGTCAACCTGAAACTGCGCGATTTTTACCCCAGCCTCGACGCCCTCTGCGACGACATGGACGCCGATAAGGACGCCCTGTGCAAGACACTTTCCGCCGTGGGCTATGCCTACGACGCGGCACGCAATCAATTCATCTGACAGGAGGAGCATTTTCATGATGGAAGGCACTTATTATAAGGAGTGGAGCGCGGTGCTCGACCGCGAGATGGAGTTCAAGGTCTACGGCCACGGCGGTGTGCCGGTGCTGGCACTGCCCGCCCGGGGCGGCCGCTTCTACGACTGGGAGAACAACGGGATGCCCGACGCAGCGGCCCGTCTGCTGCACGAGGGCAAAATCCAGCTCTTCTGCGCCGACAGCATCGACGGCGAGAGCCTGCTGGCCGGCAATGAGTCTCCCCGCCGCCGGGCCGAGATGCAGGAGAAGTATTTCGTCTACCTCACCAGCGAGCTGGCCGCGCGCATCGCGGAGCTGAATGCCCCCGAGCGCAAAGAGAAGCCCCTCATCTGGTGCGTGGGCGTGGACACCGGCGCCTATCAGGCCGTCCAGTGCCGCCTGCGCCGTCCCCGGACCTTTGCGGGTGCAATGGGCCTCTCCGGCCTCTACGATATGGGCCGCTTCCTCGGCAGCGCAGAGGACGACCTCGTTCTCCGCAGCAGCCCCCTCGCCGCTCTGCGCAAGAACGGCATCTGCGACAGGAATGTTCTGTCCAAGGCCGAGGAGAACAGCCTGCTGCTCTGCGTGGGTCAGGGCGGCTATGAGGGCGATGCCCTCGCCGACACCCAGGCTCTGGCCGACACCCTGAGCGAAGTCGGCTTCCCCTGCCACCTCGAAGTCTGGGGCGGCGACGTCTCCCACGACTGGTACTGGTGGGGCAAGGAGTTCGGGATGTTTGCCGAGCGTCTGTTCGGCTGAGCGCAAGGAGGATGCGGGATGTCTGAATTCATCGTCGGCGCACGGGGCCACGATTTTGGCCGTCACAGCGTGGAGGAGCTGCTCAGCTCCATCGGGGACGCAGGGTTCCGCTGCACCCAGCTGGCCTACACCAAGGCCGTGGAGGGCGTCAAAAGCTATGCAGACGTGACCCCTGAGCTGGTGGCCGCCACCAATGCCGCCGTCCAGAAGAGCGGCGTGTCCATCGCCGTGGAGGGCACCTACGTGGAGCTGGGCTATGCGGACGAGGACAAGCGCCGCGCCGAGGTGGCGAAAGCCCTGAGTCAGGTGCCTGTGGCAAAGGCTCTCCGCGCCGGCTGTATGGGCAGCGAGACCACCAACATGGCAAAGCAGCCCACCGTCAGCCGCAGGGAAGCGCAGGAAGCACTCCTTCGCAGCCTGAGCGAGATCCTGCCCGTCTGCGAGGAGCAGGGCGTGCTCTTCGCGGTGGAGTGCGTCTACTACCACGCCATGAACACCCCCGAGGCCGTCAGGATGGTGCTGGACACCATCGCCAGCCCCAACCTGCGGGTCATCTGCGATCTGGCGAACTACGTCGGCCCCGAGAACGCCTCGGTGGACGCACAGCGCCGCCTCTGGGACAAAGTCGGCAGCTGGTACGGCGACAAGATCGTGGCCGTCCACTTCAAGGGTCAGAGCTTCAAGCCCGATGGCACCCTCTGCTCCACCAGCCTCGAGGACTCCTGTGTGGACTACAGGGGCGGCTTCGAGATGCTGCGCGCCCTGCCCCAGCCCCTCCTTCCCGTCCTGCGGGAAGAGGCTGTCCCGGCCCGCGCCGCCAGCGATATTGCGTTCATGAAGAGCTTTTTCTGAAGCCCCTCCCTCTCAGTCTCACTTCGTTCGCCAGCTCCCCCAAAGGGGGAGCCCTTGGCAGGCCGGGCCACTTTCGCCTGACCGCTGAAGGCCCGATAGGACGTAAAAGGGCGGGCCTTGCTACAGAGGGCAGCCGCTTCTGGACAACGCACTTGTCAAGCTGCCGCTGGCCTAGACAGCAGGGCACTACAGTCCACGAAACAAATAAGCTTTGCTCGTCCAGAGGAAACTTGACCGGCTTGCCAAGGGCTCTCCCTCTGGGAGAGCTGGCGCGTAAGCGCCTGAGAGGGCAAGGCTGCTGCCCCAACAGCTCCCAAGGGGAGAGGCTTTCCATAAAACCAAAAACATCTGCAACACTTCTTCGATTCCCGAAGTCCGTATTGCAGATGTTTTTTGTTTAATCCGTATCGTATTCCACGCCGCCCTGCGCGGCATCCCCGCCGGCGGGCGTCCCGGTATCCGAAGGCGCTTCCGGTCCCGCCGGGGCATCGGCGGGGACATCCCCCGCGATATAGAGCACGATGGTGGTTCCCACCTCCACCATGCTCCCGGCGTCCTCGCTGGCCGAGACGACGCAGCCCGCCGCCTCAGAGCCGTCGTTGACCACGGTGAAGCAGGTGGCGTTCAGACCCTTGGTGGCCAGCTCCTGCACGGCGCTGTCCTGCGTCTGGCCGATGATGTCGGGCATCTCCATCATCTGGGGGCCCCGGCTGACCACGAGGCTGACGGTGTCCCCCTTCTGGATGACCTCGCCCGCCTCCGGCGACTGCCGGATGATGCGGCCCTTCTCCACCGTGTCGCTGTATTCCAGCGTGACGTAGAAGAGATACTCGTCGATATAGCTGCGGTTGTTGCGCACCTCGGCGTCATAGTCGCGGCCCACGAGATCCGGCGTCAGGGTGACGTTTTCGTTCACCGGCTCACTTGCCGTCTCACTTGCCGCCTCGCTGACGGACTCCGGAGCGGTCACCTCCGGCGGCTTTTCGCTCTGATGGCTCAGCAGACCCCAGAGGGTCAGCAGGATGAGGACGCCGAGCAGAATGACGATGCCCGCCAGAAGATTCCGGACGCTCAGCAGCTCGGCCTTTGCGGGCGCTTTCGGCTCCTGCGGCGCAGGGGCGGGCGGGTCCAGCGCCTCCATGCTGCGGGACAGTTCCTCCGCATACTCCCGCTCCGAGAGGGCGCGGAAAAGCTGCTGCACCGTCTGGATGCGCTCCACCGGCTTGAGCCGGAGTCCCAGATACAACGTCTCGGAGACGTAAGCCGGCACCGACAGCGTCACCGTGCGGGCCTTGGGGTTGGAGTCGGAGACGAGGCGCTGTGCCGCCGGGACGGGGCTCAGCCCGCAGACCATCCGGTAGAACACCGCCGCGAGGCTGTATTCGTCGGTATAGCGGCCCTCGAACTCGGCGGTGGAATACTGCTCCGGGGCGGAATAGCCCTCGTACAGCTGCTCGTGGAGGCCGCTGCCCGCCGTGCGCAGACCCACCGTCGCGTAGCCGGTGAGCCGGGCGCGGCCATTGTCCATGATGCGGATGTTGGCCGGGCAGATGCCCCGGTGTACGAGGCCCACCTGATGCATGGCCTCCACCCCGTTGAACACCGGTTCCAGCATGGCACGAGCCTGCTGGGGCGTCACGGTGCCGTGCTCCTCCAGCCACTTCTGGAGCGGACAGCCGCCGGGGTTCTCCATGACGGCGTAGACCGTGTTGTTCTCTTCGAAGACGTCCAGCACGGCCTCCAGGCCGTTGGCCGGGGTGATGCGCTGGATGAAGCGGTAGAGGTCGGCAAAGTCCATCCGGGTGGTCTTGAACAGCACCTCGCTGCCCGGCTTCGGGCGGAGGATGCAGTCCCTCCCCCGCTCTGCCGCCAGCGTCAGGGGCATATACTCCTTGATGGTCACCCGGAAGGGGCCGTTGTTCTCCACGCCCCGGTAGAGGATGCCCTCGCCGTCCACGCTCTGGATGTCGCCCACGGTATACCGGCCTGCCAGCACAGTGCCTGCCGGAAGACTGCCCGACGGGTTGCGCCCTGCAAGCTCCCGGCCGCAGTGGGGACACTGCTCCTCCCCTGCTTCCAGCTCCTGCATACAATATGGACAAATGCGCCGTTGCTCCATGTCGGCCCCTCCCCGTGATGTTTTGTTCTGTATCTGATATGGGCCTGTCTTTTTATTTTCCATGCCCCAGCAGGCACACCCTGAATGTCCCGAAAATGATTTTCCAATCCACCCAGAAACTGCGCTCCTGTATATATTCAATGTCCAGGTCCATCCACTCCTCGAAGGACAGATCGTTCCGGTGCGGCGCGATCTGCCAATAGCAGCTCAGGCCCGGTGTCACATACAACCGCTGCCTCTCATAATCCCCATACTGCTCCACCTCGCGGGGCAGGGCAGGACGCGGGCCAACGATGCTCATATCGCCCTCCAGGACGTTCCAGAGCTGCGGCAGCTCATCGAGACTGGTTCTGCGGATAAACCTTCCCACACGGGTAATGCGCGGGTCGTCCTTGATTTTGAACACCGGGCCGTTCATTTCGTTCTGCTTCAGCAGATCGTCCAGCTTTGCTTCCGCATTCGGACACATGGAGCGAAACTTGTAAAGCTTGAACGGTTTGCCATCTCGTCCAATGCGCTCCTGCGAAAAAACAGGCCCGGCAGAGGGGTCATCTACCACGACAGCGACCGCTGTTGCCAGCATCACCGGCGACAGCACCACCAGCGCCAGTGCCGATAAGACCAAATCCTGTGCTCGACGCCCAACCCAATATAACCGATGCTCCCGCAGATTCTGCTTTCGGTCGATAACGACCGGCTTCTCGATCCCAACCGCACTTGCTGACATTCCGCATACCTCACTTACGCTCCGATGTGTCCTTCCATCAACACTTTCGAAATTGCGATTTCTGCTTTTATCGTTCTTCTGAGCTTTTTTCGGAGCCGCAGCCCCTGCCCATTTTCCTATGACAGTTTATTATTTCATCAATTTTATCATAATTTACCCATTACTTCAATAGTTTTCCTCTCAAGCAGATCCCCTTTCTATCGCTGCCGATCTGTTTTCCTCTTTGCTTTATTCTATCGCAATTTTCAAAAATAGTGCCTATCAAAACTGCATATTTGCGATATGCAGTTTGCGGATGTTGCCTATGCATTAAAAACGCAAACTGCTATATCGTATCTTTCTTTTTTATCGCAAGCCGCCATAAAACAACAAAGCCGCTTTCTGTGCCTCACAGCACAAAAAGCGGCTTTTTCTCGTCTTATTTCAGGAGCAAAGAGCCTTGCGGAAGCTTATTCCGGCAGGTCCTCTTCGTTCTCGAGGCTGTGCCAGACGTTCTGGACATCATCGTTATCCTCGAGGGCATCCAGCAGCTTGCCCATCAGCTTGAGCTGATCGGGGTCGGTCAGACGGGTGGTGGTCATGGGGACCATGGCCAGATCGTCGGAGAGGATCTCGTAGCCCTTCTCCTCCATTGCCTTGACGACAGCGGAGTAGTTCTCGGGGTCGGTGGTGATCTCAGCGGCCTCTTCGCCTGCATCGAAGTCCTCAGCACCGGCATCCAGCGCATCCATCATGGCCTCGTCGGCGTCCTTGTCTTCCAGAGAGATGTCGATGACGCCCTTCTGGCTGAACAGGAAGCCCACGCAGCCCATAGCGCCCAGATTGCCGCCGTTCTTATCGAAGTAGTGGCGCAGGTCGGCAGCGGTACGGTTGCGGTTGTCGGTCAGGGTCTCGACCATGACAGCCACGCCGCCGGGGCCGTAGCCCTCGTAGGTGATCGCCTCGTACTCGGTCTTATCGCCGCCCTCGGCCTTCTTGATGATACGCTGGATGTTATCGTTCGGCACGCTCATACGCTTTGCCTTGGCGATCAGGTCCGCCAGCTTGCTGTTGGAAGCGGGGTTGGGGCCGCCGGTACGGACGGCAACGCTGATCTCGCGGCCGATCTTGGTAAAGACCTTTGCCTTTGCGCCGTCCGTCTTCTCCTTCTTGCGCTTGATATTGTTCCATTTGCTATGTCCAGACATGGAAAAGAGCCTCCTGTATTTTATCAGTGATCTCCGCCTGCGGGCAGACGGGCTGTGGTCGCCCGCATTGTGGCAGCACACAAAATCTAACTCTGTTATTTTATCACAACAGCCACCGGCGTTCAACCCTTGTACCGATGGTTTTCCGGTTTATTCTGCCCAAAACCACGTTTTACAGCAGACGAAGTGCCTTGGGATAATGGTTTTTGACCCTGCCGCCGGACACCTTGCCGCCTCCCAGCGGCCAGCCGTCCACCGTCACACAGCACCAGCCGTCGGCAGCGGTGTGAGCTTCTATCTCCCGGCCGGAGAGATATTCCACGGTCCGGGAGTCGGCGAGGGTCAGCTCCTCACAGTTCCGGCAGAGCGCGCCGAAAGCCGTGAACAGATGATGTTCCGGCACAAAGCGCCCCTTCTGCACACTGCCCACGAAGACGCCTGCACGCAAAACGTGAAGATTCGTCTGCGGGAAAGCCGCCGGCAGCAGGACGCCGCCGCCATGCACCACGGCAGGGTGCTTTGCCAGCTCCGGGAAATATTCCTCCGCAAACTCCCTCCATGCAGCAAGGCTCTGGGCGGGCGATGCATCCCCTGCCCCAGCCTCCCGGCTGCGGGAACTGCGGCCCTGCACGGCCTCCCGGCAAGCCCGGCTGTTCTCCCGCCGGGCGCTGCGGGCATCCGCAGGCTTTGCGGCCTTCTGGGGCTTGCCGCCCTTGGCCTTTTTGCCGGCCTCGGCGGCGGCGGTCAGCCAGAGCTGTTCTTCGGGGGTGTACTCGCCGGGAGCCGGCAGAGCCCGGGGCGTACCGGCCTTGACGAGCCGGGCCATGAAGTGGCCCTCACCGCCCTGACAGGGCCAGATGCGGCGCACCCTGCTCACATCCAGCGGCAGACCACCGGTGCGGTTGGCCTCGCCCTCGCTGCCGAAGGTGTAGTCCACATGGCCCAGCACATCGGCCAGCGTGAACTCCGGGTGGCGCTGCAGGAATGCGGCCACCTGTCCCTCGTCCTCTTCCGGCGCGAAGGTGCAGGTGGAGTAGACCAGTTCGCCGCCCGGCGCGAGGGCCGCAGCGGCGCTGTCGAGGATGTCCGCGCCCAGCTCTGCGCACTGCTTCACCAGCGCTTCGCAGTGCTGGGCCAGCGCGGCAGGCTCTTTGCGGAACATCCCCTCACCGGAGCAGGGCGCGTCCACCAGAACGCGGTCGAAGAACTCCGGCAGGGCCGCTGCGATGCGGGCAGGCGTTTCGTTGAGCACGACGGCGTTGGACACACCCATCCGCTCGAGGTTGCTCTTCAGGATCTCTGCACGGGCCGCGACATATTCGTTGCTCACCAGCAGGCCCTGCCCCTGCAGAGCGGCGGCGAGCTGGCTGCTCTTGCCGCCGGGGGCAGCACACAGATCCAGCACCCGCATCCCGGGCCTGACGCCCAGCAGCGGCGCTGCCGACGAGGCCGAAGGCTCCTGTGAGTAGAAGACACCTGCGTGATGGTAGGGGTGGCGTCCCGGCTTGAAGTCGGGCTGTTCCACCACGAACGCCGCCTTGCAGAAGGGCGAGGGCCGCAGCGGGAAATCTGCACGAGCCGCAAATTCTTCCGGCGTAGTGCGGAGGGCAGAGACGGTCACGCCGCGGGCCGCTGTCTCCTGCGGGGCGGCGTAGAGCGTGTCGTACCGCTCCCCCAGAAGGGCGCGTTCCCGGGCTTCAAAATATTCGGCAGGCATTTTTATGAGACCTCCTTCGCGCTGCGGTGCATAAAGCCGCCGCAGCCGGTCAAACTATGGGCAGGGAGCGCAGAGCGTCTCCCGAAATCGAAAGGAGCGACGATACGATGGAAAATCGCAGTGAGAAACGCAGCACCAACTGCAAGAACCAGACTCAGGACCGCACCGGCGATCAGAGCACCAACCGCACCACCAATTCCAGCCAGAACTCTGCCGCCAATGAGCACAAGCACCCCAACCAGTACACCAAGGGTGCCGACGACGAGGGCGGCAAGAACTCGGCTCGCAACTCCGCCCGCAACAGCCGCTGAGCCTCTGCGCTGAGCGCCGCCCCGCCTGAACGGACCATCCGGCGGGACAACAAAAAGCCCGCTGCTCTCTTTGCACTGTTTCCCAGTGCGGAAAGCAGTGGGCTTTCGCGTGTTCCGGTTATTTTTCGTTGGGGTCGAACGACTGCCACAGCGTCTCGAACAGCTCCTGCACCCGGCTCAGCCGGCCGTTCAGATACAGCCAGCCCAGCAGGCACTCGAAGCCGGTGGACGCGCGGTACTCCTCCGGGGAGGCGTGTTTGGCCACACTGGCCTTGCTGGCGTTGCGGCCCCGCTTGAAGACAGCCAGCTCGTCCTCGGTGAAAAGCGGCTCCAACAGCTGCTCTTCCCGGAACTGCGCCCGGGCCGAGACGTATTTGACCTTTTCGGCGTTGAGCTTTCCCGCCGACAGACGGTGGTGCTCCACCAGCCGCTGCCGCACCAGAAGCTCCAGCACACTGTCGCCCACGAAGGCCAGTGCCAGCGGGCTCAGCTCCCGGGGGTCGATCTTTTCGGGTTCGTTCATAGAAGGGTTTTTCCTTTCGTCAGCGTCCTTGCCCTCTCCGTCATTGCTGCGCAATGCCACCTCTCCCAAAGGGAGAGGCAAAAGCCTGACCGTTGCGTTCCGGCTCTCCCTTTGGGAGAGCTGCCGAACCGCGTGAGGCTGAGAGGGCAAGCCCGTTGACCTCTTAGAAGATATAATCGAACTGATACTCGCCGATGAGGATGGTATCGTTCTCCTGCACGCCCTTCTGCACCAGAGCGTCCAGAATGCCGCTCTCGCCCAGCTGGCGCTGGAAATACTGCAGGCTCTCGTAGTCGTCCACGTTGCTGCCGGCCAGGATATACTCCAGCCAGGGTGCATCCACGCTCCAGACATGAGCCTCCATCCGCTTGATGGTGAACTCGCGGCCGCCGGCCTTTGCCTCGGGCTTCTTGTACTCGGGGGCAAACACGGGGACGGCGGGAATGTCCTTCAGGCGGTTGTAGACCAGACCCGGAAGCTCCCTGACGCCCTGCATGGTGGCGGCGGAGATGGGGACGAAGGTCAGGCCCTTCTCCTCCACATACTTGCGGAAGGTGTCGATCTGCTCCTCGGTGGCGAGGTCACACTTGTTGCCCACCACGATCTGGGGACGCTCGGCCAGAGCCGGGCTGAACTTTGCCAGCTCCTCGTTGATCTGCTCGAAGTCCTCGATGGGGTCGCGGCACTCGCTGCCGGAGACGTCCACGACGTGCAGCAGCAGACGGCAGCGCTCCACATGGCGGAGGAAGTCGTGGCCCAGACCGACGCCCTCGCTGGCTCCCTCGATGAGGCCGGGGATGTCGGCGCAGACGAAGCTTGCGCCCTCGCCCACCGACACGACGCCCAGCGTCGGCACCAGCGTGGTGAAGTGGTAGTTTGCAATTTTCGGCTTTGCGGCGCTGATGGTGGAGATGAGGGTGGACTTGCCCACGTTGGGGAAGCCGATGAGGCCCACATCCGCGATGAGCTTCAGCTCGAGGATCACCTGAATGTCCTCGCCGGGCATACCGGGCTTTGCAAACTTGGGGATCTGGCGGGTGGGGGTGGCAAAGTGTGCATTGCCGTAGCCGCCGCGGCCGCCCCTGGCGATGGTGACAGGGGTGTGGTCGGACAGGTCGGCGATGACAAGGCCGCTCTCGGCGTCCTTGATGACCGTACCCAGAGGCACCTTGATGACGAGATCCTCGGCGTTCTTGCCGTGGCAGAGGCTTGCGCCGCCCTTGCCGCCCTCGTCGGCGGTGTACTTGCGCTTATAACGGAAGTCCATCAGAGTGGTGAGGTGGTCGTCCACGACGAAGATGATGTCGCCGCCCCGGCCGCCGTCGCCGCCGTCCGGGCCGCCAGCGGCCACGAACTTCTCACGATGGAAGCTCACTGCGCCGTCGCCGCCCTTGCCGGCATGGAGCCAGATGGTGGCGATGTCGATAAAATTGGTTTGTGCTGCCATACAGGCCCTCCTGTTTTTTCATCAAAAAGAGCCGGGCCACGAGGGTCCGGCTCTCTGTGTTGCAGATTTTAGAAAGAAGTTACTGCTTGACGCTGCACTTCTTGCCGCTCTTGCCCACGCGCTCGAAACGAACGGTGCCATCGACCAGAGCAAACAGGGTATCATCGCTGCCCTTGCCGACATTCTCACCCGGCTGGATGTGAGTGCCGCGCTGACGAACGAGGATGTTGCCGGCCAGAACGAACTGACCATCTGCACGCTTGGTGCCCAGACGCTGAGCCGCAGAATCACGGCCGTTCTTGGTGCTGCCTACGCCCTTTTTATGTGCCATTGTAATATACCTCCTACTTAGCCGTTGATCGCAGTGATCTCAACCTTGGTGAAGGGCTGACGATGGCCCATGCGGCGAGCACTGTGCTTCTTTGCGCGATAGGTGATGATGTTCAGCTTCTTGCCCTTGCCATTCTTGATGACCTTGGCAGAAACGGAAGCGCCCTCAACAACAGGAGCGCCAACCTTGACCGAACCCTCCTCGCCAATAGCGAGAACCTGATCAAACTTCACTTCGGAGTCGGCCTCAACGTCCAGCTTTTCGATGTAGACGATGTCGCCCTGCTCCACGCGGTACTGCTTACCGCCGGTAACAATGATTGCGTACATTTTGTTCATTCCTTTTCGTTGTACTCGCTGGTCGTAAAGGCAGGCCCTCACAGGGGCCATTTGAGGCGCCCACACCAAGCGGCTAGAATAGTATAGCAAAAAAATGTGCGGATTTCAAGAGGAAAATCCCGCTTTTGCGGAAATATTTTCAGTTTTTCTCCGCTTTCAGCTGTTCACGTGCTTCAGCACCTCATCCATATCTCTGCGGCCATAGACGATGCGGAGAAGCCAGACCGTCTTTCGTTCTTTATCCGCACGGTAGTACAGCAGATAATTGCCCACGACCTTTTTCCGAATGATCTTTCTTGGCAGGAATGCATTGGTGACCAGTGCCCCGCCCTCCGGGAAAACGCACACCGTCTCCATGCAGCGGCCGATGTCCTCCATCAGTTTTGCTGCCGCCTTTGCGTTATCCAGCTCGTTTCCGATATAATCAAGGATGTCGTCAAGCTCTTTTTCCGCTCTCCGGGTCAGGCGATAGTGATATTCACAGTCCATACTTTTCCCTCAATTCTGCCATCGCCGTCGGGCCATCGACTGTGCGTCCTGCCTCCACATCATCCAGTCCCTCCAGAATAAGCTTTGCCTCTTCCATCTCCTGCATGGTGCGCTCATAGTAATCAATGTCCATCACCACGAGGCGGCCATAGCCGTTCTTCGTCACAAAGACCGGGCCGTTCTCCTCGGCGCACCGGCGCTCGATCTCCACGGTATTCTTCAGTTCTCTCATCGGAATGATCTGCATCGTAATGCCCCCTTTATGTTCTGTGGCTATATTATACACCAAAAAGAGCCACAGCGCAAGGTTCTCTGCGCTGCGGCTCTTTCGAAATATTCTGATCAGGCGTCTTTTTTCTCCGCCAGCTTCTCTTTGAGCTGCTGCTTCACCCGCTCGTTATAGGCATTCGTGCGCTCGAGGAAGAGCTTGCGGGGGCTGGAAGCCACCAGTTCCTCCCTCTCCACCGTAAATTCCGGCTCTGCCTTGCGCACCTTCGCCAGCAGGCTGCGGTTCTCTGCCGTCAGAGCCAGCGTCACCATGAGAGGCTTGGACTTATATTTCCGGGTCAGGAAAATTTCCAGTGCCACACCGCCCACGACGGCCGTAGCCGCCACCAGCTGGGAAGCGCGCAGACCGAGCGACGGCACCAGCAGCAGGCTGTCGGTGCGGAGAGCTTCGATCCAGAAGCGGCCTGCGCCGTACCAGACAAGGTAGCGCAGGGCGATGTCGCCGTTGAACTTCCGCTTTTTGATGTACGCCGCCAGCAGGGCCAGACCCACGAAGCACCAGATGCTCTCGTAGAGGAAGGTAGGGTGGACGGGCATGGAAGGGTCGATGGTGACGCCCTTCGGCACCGTGACGGTGCTGCCCATCAGGTAATCTTCCGTTGCTTCGCTGAACATACCCCAGGGCAGGGTGGTGTTGCAGCCGAAAGCCTCCTGATTGAAGAAGTTGCCCCAGCGGCCGCAGCCCTGTCCGATGAGGAAGCCCATGCCGGCCAGGTCGAACATGGGCAGCACCGGCACGCCCCGCCATTTGCAGGCCAGGCCGCCGAACACAAAGGCACCGATGATGCCGCCGTAGATGGCCAGACCGCCGTCGCGGACAGCCAGCACATCCCAGATGGTATCGTAATCATAGGGTGCCATCGCCACATAATACAGGCGGGCGCTGGCGATGCCCAGCACCACGCCGATGAGGATGACATCCACCATCGAATCGGCGTCGATGCCGAACTCCGTGCAGCGGCGGAACGCAAAGACCAATGCGAGGCAGAGGCCAAAGGCGATGCAGACGCCGTACCAATAAATATCCATGCCGCCAATGCTGAAGGCTACCCGGCTCAGCTCAAAGCTGAGGCCGAGGCCCGGGAACTGTACCAGATTCGTCATTCTTCCGTCTCCTCTTCTTCGTCCTCTTCGACGGCGGTGCCGTCCGGCTCGATGTGCATCACGGCCATCCGCTCAGGCCGCAGGATGTGCTGCAATGCCGCGTCGGCGTCCTCTGCCGTCAGGCCCGCCAGCATGGTGATCTGCTGGGCCACAGTCTGACCTGCCAGCGCGAAATCTGCCATCTGGCTGGCCGAATCCTCGACGTTTTCCAGATTTTCGATGAGCTGGCCGTATTTTTCGTTCTTGCAGAGGGTGAAGATCTCCCGGTCCACGCCCTCCTTGCGCACCCGCTCGATCTCGTCCAGCAGAAGCTGCCGGACGGTGTCGGGCCGGTCGCTCTCGCCGGTGAAGAGGATGCAGCAGCATCCGTCCACCCGTAGCACCTCACCGCCGAAGCCCGGGTCGGTCAGGCCCTCGTCGTAGAGGCGGCGGTAGAGCGGCGACATCCCGCCGCAGATGCAGCAGAGGATGAGCTCGTACAGCATCTCGCTGCGCAGGTCGCCGAAAGGCAGCGGCTCTTCTTTGAAGCCCAGACCGAAGCAGGGCTTTGCGATGGGCATGGCAATGGTCTTCTCGGCCGCCGCCAGCGTCATCGGCTCGGGGCGGAGCAGGCGCTCGACCTTTTCCGCCGGGCGCTCGTCCATCAGGCCGTGGCGGGCGCAGGCGGCCAGGATCTGCTCCATGCTGGTGCTGCCCGCTGCGGCCAGCACCATATTGCCCGGCGCATAGAACGCTTTGCAGCAGTCGTAGAGCATTTCCGGCGTTATCTCCGCGATGCTCTCCACCGTTCCCGCAATATCGCTGCGGATGGGGTGGCTGTGATACAGGCACTCGCACAGGCCGGTGATGAGCCGCCAGTCGGGGCTGTCATCGTACATCTTTATCTCCTGCCCGATGATGCCCTGCTCTTTGGCGATGGTCTGCTCGGTAAAGTAGGGATGCCCCACCATGCCCAGCAGCACGTCAAGGCTCTCGTCCAGCTGTTCCGTGGCCGTAAAGAGGTAGCAGGTGCGGTCGAAGGCCGTGAAGGCGTTGGCATTCGCGCCGGTCTTGGCGAACTTTGCGAAGGCGTCGCCGTCCTCATCCTCGAACATCTTGTGCTCGAGGAAATGGGCCACACCGGCGGGCAGATGCACTTCCCGCTCCCCCAGCCGGAAATCCCGGTCGATGGAGCCGAAGCGGGTGGCGTAGATGACATGGGTGCCGGAGTAGCCCGGCATGGGGCGGACGAGGACGGTCAGCCCCGAGGGCAGAACCTTCCACTGGTCAGCGGCGGTGCGTTCCAGCACGCTCCGGGTGTTCTCAGCCATTCTCGTTCCCCTCCTCCCGCGTCAGCAGACAGCTCACCGACAGGGTGAACTGCCTCAGAATATCCCGCACATCCTCCCTAGTCACAGCCAGCAGGGCGCGGCGGGCGTCGTCCGGCGTCTGCACCGGGCCGCCCCGCAGCACCTCCATATAGTACCATGTCTCGATGCCGCCCAGCGTATCCTCCAGGCCGTTCATCCCGGCCAGCAGGCCCCGGCGGCAGTCTTCCAGCTCTTCGTCGGTGATAGGGCCGTCGCAGAGGTCCGCCAGCTCTTTGAGCACCGCCTGCTCGGCGCGGGCCGCGTCGGCGTGCTCGACGCCGCTGTTGACGGCCATGCTGCCCGTGAAGCTCTGGAAGGACGACGAGCAGTAGTAGCACAGATGGTCGCGCTCCCGGACGTTCAGGAAAAGGCGGCTGGTCACACTGCCGCCGTAGAGGGCCATCGCCAGCCGGACAGCAGCCAGCTGTTCAGGCTGCATGGGCCGGCCCAGCGTGAACAGCATACAGAGCTTGGCCTGTGTGGTGTCGAAATGCTCCACCTTCCGCACCGGCTCCCGCCGGGGCATGGCGATGTTCTCGGCCCGGGGCAGCGGGGCGCGGTCGATGGCCGAAAGCTCCGTCAGAAGGGCGTCCTTCACGGCGGTGGTACTGGCCTCGTCGCAGCCCAGCACGATGAGCTCGATGTTCGCCGTCCGCAGCATCTCGTAGTATGCCTCGGTCAGCGCTTCGGGCGTCAGGCCGTCCACCTCTTCTAAGTAGCCCTCCTGCCGGACACCGGCGGGGCTGTCGCCGAAGAATTCCCGGTTGGCCTGCCGCTGGCAGTAAAGGCGCTTGTCGTTCACTTCGTCTTCCAGCGCCTTCTTCAGCATCTGCTTTTCGATGCCCACGGCCTCGGGGTCGAAGGTGCTGCCCACAAAATAGGGGTGGAACGCCGTACCGAGGGCCAGTGCGGCGTACTCCTGCGTCAGCTTCTCCCCTTCCAGTGCGAACTGGTCCTTGATGCCGGTGATGCTGACACAGAGGTTGTGGCTGCAGCCCATGGGGCGGGCGTCCACGGTCAGGTCGGCACCGTAGAGGCGGGCCAGCTTTTTGGTCATCTGGGTCATGTCGGGGCAGTCGGCATAGCCCCGCTCCATCACCAGCGGCAGCAGCGCGTGGGCCGTGGCCGTCTCGCGGCGGGCCGGGAACGCGAAGTGGATGCTGATGCGGCAGCGGTTGAATTTCTGCGCGGCGTCATACGAGAGGTGGACGCCGGGCGCGATTTGGGATCGTCTCAATGTTCTATCGTCCTTTTATATTATTTCGTTTGTTCCAGCGCCAGATACTCTTCCAGCGAGAGGCCGGAGGCGCGGATGGCGAGGGCGTTGTCCCTGCCCACATACCGCCAGTGCCACGGCTCAAACACCATGCCGGTGGCGGCCTGACGCTCCTGCGGCCAGCGCAGGATGAAGCCGTGCTCTGCGGCATAGGCTTCCAGCCACTCATAGGCGCGGGTGTCGGCGAAGCCGGTGTCCTTTTCCATGCTGTCCACCGCGAGGATGTCGGCACCGTAGCCAGTGGCATATTCGCTGGCCTCCGGCGCAGGCTGGACGGTCGCAGCCCTGGCAGCAGCCTCTTCCTCCGAGCAGCCGGACTCCCGGTAGCTCTGGACCGCGGCCTCATAGGTGCTCTGGCGGGCGGCGGCATCCTGATACCCTGCCGTCAGCACCAGCTCGATCTCATCCTGCCTTGCGGCCTCGGCCATCTCGCGGTAGGCTGCGGCGGCCTCGGCTTCCAGCGAAGCACCGGTGGCATCATCGGCCACGGCCAGCTCCGGCGTCGGCTCTTCCGTCAGGGGAAGGTTTGCATTCACCAGCATGAGGCGCTTATCCGAAAGGTCCGTCTCCGCGCCGCCCTCATACTCCCGGGCCTCAAAGACCGTCGGCGGTGCGATGAGGGCATAGGCCCTGGGCAGCAGCCAGAGGATGCCGCCGGTCATCACAGCCATGACCGCGCCGCAGCTGAGCAGAAAGACCGTCCAGTTGCGCACGAGGCGGATACGGTGTCTCCGGCGGCGTTCTTTCGGCGACAGAGCGCGGCGGGGTGCGGGTCGATTTTGCTCCATGATGCAGCTTCCTTCCTGTTTTTGACGTTCGCCCTGGATACAGGCACATAATAATATTATACACCCCGTTTATCTGGGTGTAAACGGCAGGGGCTGTAAAAAAATTGTGTACGCAAAAAGCCGCCGCACCGGCGCAGGACGCACGGCACGGCGGCTTTGAAGCCACGTCTTACTCGAACAGCATATCGTGGATGGCGCTGACAGCCTTGTCGGCGTCCTCACGGTCGATGATGCAGGAGATCTTGATCTCACTGGTGGAGATCATCTTGATGTTGATGTTGTTGTTGGACAGAGCCTCGAACATCTTGGAGGCCACGCCGCTGTGGCTCTGCATACCGGCACCCACGATGGACACCTTGGCGCAGGTCTCGTCGCAGGTGACCTGGTCGAACTTTGCGCTCTCGCGCAGGACGCGCATAGCAGTCTCAGCTTCGCTCTCCGCGCAGGTGAAGCTGATGTCCTTCTTGCCGTCGCGGCCGGTGGACTGCAGGATGATGTCCACGTTGATATTCTTCTGGGCCAGCAGGCCGAAGATCTTGAAGCTGGTACCCGGCTCATCGGGAACATTCAGGATCGTAATAACAGCAACGTCGGTGTCCTTTGCGACACCCTTGATCAGCATACCTTCCACGTCTTTTACAACCTCCTTGACGACCGTGCCGGGCACGGGGTTCAGGCTGGAGAGGACCTCCAGCTCCACATTATACTTTTTAGCCAGCTCCACGCTGCGGTTGTTGAGCACCTGTGCGCCGAGGGATGCCAGTTCCAGCATCTCGTCGAAGGTGATCTCATCCAGCTTGCGGGTGTTGCGCACCTTGCGCGGGTCGGCGGTGTAGACGCCCTCCACGTCGGTAAAGATCTGGCAGCGGTCGGCGTGGAGCGCTGCTGCGATGGCGACAGCGCTGGTGTCGGAACCGCCGCGGCCCAGCGTGGTGATGTCGTCCAGCTTGTTCAGGCCCTGGAAGCCTGCCACGACGACGACGCGGTTGCGCTCCAGCTCCGAAGAGATGCGCTCAGTCTCCAGCTTGGTGATGCGGGCCTTGGTGTAGGCACGGTCGGTGCGGAAGCCTGCCTGCCAGCCGGTCAGACTGGTGGCATGGCAGCCCAGCTCGTTCAGAGCCATAGCCAGCAGGGCGATACTGATCTCCTCGCCTGCTGCCAGCAGCATATCCATCTCGCGGGCAGAAGGGTTGTGGGTGATCTCTGCTGCCTTTGCGATGAGGTCGTCGGTGGTGTCGCCCTGTGCGGACACCACCACGACCACGTCATTTCCCGCGTTGTGGGTGTTGGCCACGATGCGGGCCACGTTGAAGATACGGTCCCGGTCCTTCACCGAAGAACCGCCGAACTTCTGTACGATCAACGCCATATCTTGTCACTCTCCTCTTTTTGCTCCCTCAGTGTGTGAGGGGTACACCGGGCGGAAGCGGTCTTGCACTTCCGGTCCTGTTTATCATTCCACTGTCGCACCGGTGTTGTCGGCATCCAGCCGCAGCAGTGTAAATGCTTCACATCCGTCCAAGCCTTCCAGCAGCTCGAGGCCCTTTTCCAGCTTGGAGTAAAATTTCTCGGCGTTGGCCTTTTCGGCCACAGCCATCACGGTGCTGCCGGCGCCCGAGACGTACACCGCCTTGGCACCGCAGAGCCGCGCCATATCGAAGACCTCCTTCGAGCCGGGCATCAGGGGCATCCGGTAGGGCTGGTGGAGCTTATCCTCGGTGGCAATGGCCAGCAGGTCGTGGCGGCCCTCGCAGAACGCCGCCGGGATGAGGGCCGCACGGGACAGGTTATACACCGCGTCCTTGTGGGTGACCTCTTTGGGCAGGGCCGCACGGGCGGCTTCGGTCAGCAGCTTGTAGTCCGGCACGATGGCCGCGAAGCAGAGGCTCTCGTCTACATCCCGCTTGACGGAGTAGACGACGCCGTCCTCGAAAACGCTGCTGGTCAGACCGCCCAGAAGGGCCGGTGCCACGTTGTCCGGGTGGCCCTCGATGGAGGTAGCCAGCGTCAGCAGCTCCTGGGTGTTGAGCACATCGCCCAGCATCCGGTTCGCGCCCAGCAGGCCCGCGATGATGCAGGCCGAGGACGAGCCGAGGCCCCGGGCCATCGGGATGGCGTTGGTCTGGACGAGCTTGAGGGGCGGCATGGTCTTGCCGACCTTATCGAACAGACCCTTGGCCGAGCGGTAGACCAGATTGGTCTCGCCGCGGGGGATGCGGGTGCCGTCCGCCGCCGAGATGTCCAGATGGTCGCTCTCCTCGAAGGTCACGGTATTGTACAAGGTCACAGCCAGACCCAGCGCATCGAAGCCGGAGCCGATGTTGGCACTGGTGGCCGGGACGGAAACTTTTATCTTCATCGCAGCTCCCTCTTTTCTCGCGCTCAGACGTCCTCAGGCAGGCGGCGGAGCACCAGCTTCACGCTGCCGCCCATGGCCTCTACCTTGCGGGCTGCTTTGGCCAGAGCCTTGCCGTCGGCGCTGTCCACAAAGTAGGAGCAGCCGTCAAAATGCTCCTCCACCACATGGCCCTTGCCGTAGATGGCCTCGGCCACCGCCGGGGCGATGCCTTCCACACGCACATAGTATGCGGCGGGAGCGGGGTCGGTGAGCATTCCCTCCACCGGCTCGGCGGGCTGCCAGAACAGGCTGTCGTGGACCTTGACGCCGTTCTTGAGGGCGTCCACCACGTCGGCCACGACAGCACTGGCGGTGGGCAGCTTGCCCGCGCCCTTGCCGTAGAAGACCACGTCGTCCAGCATATCGCCCTTGACGAGGACGGCGTTGAAGACGTCATCGACACCGGCCAGCTGGTTTGCCTTCGGCACGAGGCAGGGCTCGACCCCGGCGGCAACGCTGCCGTCCTCGCCCCGCTTCATCCAGGCGATGAGCTTGATGACGCAGCCCAGCCTCTCTGCCGCAGCCACATCATCCACCGTGATGTCGCGGATGCCGCGGGTGGGGATGTTCTGGGGGTAGATCTGGTGGCCGCAGACCAGCGAGGACAGGATGGCGATCTTGCGGCAGGCGTCGCGGCCGTCCACATCGTCGCCGGGGTCCCTCGTCTCGGCGTAGCCCAGCTCCTGGGCGATCTTCAGAGCCTCGTCAAAGCCCAGATCCTCCCGCGCCATCTTGGTGAGCATGAAGTTGGTGGTGCCGTTGACGATGCCTTCCACCTCGGTGATGACGTTGGCCACGAGGCACTGGTGCATCGGGGTGATGATGGGCGTGCCGCCGCCCACGGAAGCCTCGAACAGGAAGGCGCAGTTGTGCGCCTTGGCCAGAGCCAGCAGCTCTGCGCCGTAGGTGGCCACCATCTCCTTGTTGGAGGTGCAGACGCTCCGGCCGCTCTCGAGGCAGGCCTTGACGTAAGGGTAAGCGAAGCGGGTGCCGCCGATGGTCTCGACGACGACCTTCACCTCGGGGTCTTCCAGAATGGCGTCAAAATTCTTTATAAACAGCTTTGCAGCCGGATGATCCGAGAAGTCCTTGGGGTCAAGGATGTACTTGACCTCCACCGGTTCGCCTGCGCGGTGGGAGACGCCTGCGGCGTTGCGGCAGAGCACCTCGTACACGCCGCTGCCCACCGTACCAAAGCCCAGAATCGCGATTTTTGCCATGATACTGCCCTCGTTCCTTTTTTCTATGAATGTGCTGTCACAGATTGTATCCGCAGTGTACGCCCACGACCATCCGCTGGCGCGAAAGCTTTTCCGTCAGCTCCTCGGGGGTCATCTGCATGGTGTCGGTGCGGATGGTGACAGCCACCAGCGCGGCTCCGTTCTCCGGAGTAGACTGATTGATGGTCACGATGCTGGCACCGGCGGCACTGATGCCGGCCAGAAGGCTCTGCAACGCACCCGTCTCGTCCCGCAGGGTCGCCATGACAGTGATGACCTCGCGGCCATTCTCCGAATCGAAAATGCAGTCCTTATATTTATAAAATGCACTGCGCGACAGGTCTACGCTGCGGGTCGCAGCCGAAATGCTGCGTGCCTCTCCGCTGGCCAGAAGCTCCTTGGCCCGGACGACCTTGAGGAAAACTTCCGGCAGGACCTGCGCATCCACCAGATAAAAACGGCGTTCCAACTTGTTCACCTCTCAAACACAAGTGTTCTTGCAGAAAATATAATAGCATCCGACTCCCTGCATTGCAAGAGGTCGGATGCTATTTTGTCAGATTATCCAGTTTTGAGCCGTGAAGTACCCCTTCAGCGCACCGAATCTGCAACCCGATGTGCCGAAAAGTATGATTTTTGCCTCAGTCGGTGTCCAGATTGGTGGTGTCCGGCTCAGGCGCGAGAGGCTGGCTGGCGACAGCCGCCTGACCGTGGGAATAATTGCAGACGTCGGGCAGGTCGTCGGCACGGTAGTAGCCCACTGCCGTGCTCGGGCAGGAGCCGCTGGCCAGCAGGCCGCTCTGGGTGCAGTAGCTGCGCTCCACGACGCCGTCAGCCGCCGGGAATGCCTTATAGGGCAGGTCTGCCTGGACCTGCTCCATCAGGGCCTTCCAGGCCATGACGCAGGTGCGGGTCTTGGCCTGCTGCTTGCCGAGGGTCTGGGTCATATCGTAAGGCGCATCGTAGCCCCACCACACAGCGGTGACGTAATAGGGCGTGCCGCCCACGAACCACAGGTCCTTCTCATCGCTGGCCGTACCGGTCTTACCGAAGGCCTCCATGCCGTTGGAGTTGGGGTAGCGGCCGCTGGCCGTACCGACGCTGGAGAACAGGACGTTCTTCAGCAGGCGGTTCATGACATAGGCCGTCTGGGGCGTCAGAGCCTGATAGCTGGTGTCGTTGCTCTCCATATAGATGTTGCCGTCCCGGTCGAGCACACGGGTGTAGAGGTGAGGCGTGGTGTACTCGCCGTCGTAGAAGATCTGGAACGCCGCCGCCAGCGCCATCGGGGTGACGCCGTGGGTCTGGCTGCCCATGACCATCTGTGCAAGGCCCACGTCGTTGACAGGGTCCAGTGTGCTGAGCTGCAGGGTATTGTAGACGAAGTTGAAGATGTTGTTCGCACCCACGAGGTCGCCAACGCGGATGGCGATGGTGTTCAGGGAGCGTGCGAGGCCGTTCCAAAGCGGCAGGTCGGAGCCGTCGCCGTAGTTGCCGCCGTAGTTGCGGGGCCAGCTGCGCCATGCGTTGGGGTAGGCTTTCAGCTGCTTGTCCGTCAGGCCCATGAGGCCATTCCGGCGGCAGTAGTCCTCGTCACGGATGACCATGTCCTGCTTGAGGTAGAGGGGCGAGTTGTTGAGCATGGTGGACCAGTTGACCAGACCATACTCGATGCCCAGCGCATAGGCGCCGATGGGCTTGATGGTAGAACCGGTCTGACGGGTGACGCCGTAGGCGCGGTTCAGGGAAAGGCTCTTGGTCTTTTCGCCCAGACCGCCCACCATGGCGATGACATTGCCGTCATAGTCCAGCGTGACCATCGCCGCCTGGGTGCGGACGTTGCGGTAATAGTAGACCGTACCGTCCTCGCCGGTGCGGGTCTTGGGGGTGCCGTCCTCATTGTAGACCTGCACATCGTCGTCGGAGATGCTGGTCACCTCTTCCTCATGCCAGCCGGCCGGGAAGTAGGCATCGTCGGTGTTGAGCATCAGGTTCTCCATCGCGGTCTGGATCTTGGGGTTGACCGTTGCCTCGATGGTGTAGCCGCCGGTGTAGAGCATACTCTGGGCGGTGGACTCGTCCACGCCCTCCTTGGCCATGATGTCCTTCACCACCTCGTTGAAGAGGGCATCGGTGAAGTAAGAGGTGGTGGAGCTGCTCTTCTTCGTGTTGTCCGTCTCTGCCAGCACCAGCGGCTGGGCAGCGGCGCTGCGGTAATCCTCCTCCGAGATGACACCCTGCTGCCACATATTGTAGAGCAGGAAGTTCCGGCGGTTGATGAGGTTCTCGGGGTTGGTGTAGGGGTTATAGTTGGTGGGGTTCTTGGTGATGGACGCGATGGACGCGCACTCCCAGAGGGTCAGCTCGCTGACATCCTTATCGAAGTACTCGTTTGCCGCCGTCTGGACGCCCTGGATGGTACCGGTAAAACTGATGGTGTTCAGGTAGGCTTCCAGAATGGTCTCCTTGGAGTAGCTGCGGCTCAGGATGAGGGCGCGGTAGATCTCGCGCAGCTTGCGCAGTGCGCCCTCGATGCCGCTGGCGCTCTTGTCGCTGGTCAGGTTCTTGATGAGCTGCTGTTCCAGCGTGGAGGCGCCCTGCTTGGAGCTGTAGATGGGCAGCAGGTATTCATTGATCATCGCGCCGATGGTGCGCTTGAAGTTGACGCCCGGCTCGCTGTAAAAGTCTTTGTCCTCGGTGCAGATGAACGCATACTGTAGGTTGGTGGGGATCTGCTCGAGGTCCGCCCAGACGCGGTGGCTGTTGGAGGAGCGCAGGGTGGCGTACTCCACCTGTGCGCCGGTGTCGGGGTCGGTGGCCACCACAAGGCTCGACTGGCTCAGTTCGATGTTGTCGAGGTTCAGCAGGTCGCCGTCACTGGCCGTAGCCTGCACCACATAGTACACAGCGCCCACCGCCACCAGACTGCCCGCCATAATGCCCAGACAGACGAGGGTGACGATGGTCCGGCCCAGGAATCCGAGAGCGGGATGGCCGTGCTTTTCTCCCTGCTCCTGCGGCCCGCGGGGCTCACGGACCCGCCGGTTCTGCTCCGCTGCGGGCCGCTGCTCCCGGAGCGCACCATCACTGTGGAGTCTCCGTCTTTCATTGTTTGAGATAAGGATCGCCTCCTATCGCAATTTTCACTGTTCTGCATCTCAAAGCATCCTCTGACGATGCCGTTTGCTGTTCCTGCTGCGGCCAGACGGCCCGCAGCCATAATAACACATTATAGTCCGCGCCGCCCGCTTCCGCAAGGGGGAAAATCGACGGGATACGATGTTAGTATAGCACATCTGCCCCGCCAAAGTACAGCATCCGGGTGTGAAAATTCTGCATCCCTGTCTGAGGCAGTTTTCTTTTGCACATACTACCGTCTGAAACACCATTTCAGCCGAAAGGAGTCCACTGCCATGCGCAAGGTCTGGCTCTGCATTTTTTATGCGCTGTGCATTTTTACCATCGTGTTCAGCCTGTTCTGGATGGCCCTGCCCAGTCTCCCCTTCCCTGCCGACTCCGGCGAAGAGACGCCGGCCTCCGAGCCGGGTCTGGCTGCGCAGGGCTCCGCCGGGCAGAGCGGCACCGACTTCTACCTCTGCGACGAGGGCGGGCGGGTGGTCGTCTACACCTGCTCCGACAACGGGCTGCCCGACAAGCGGCTCCTGCGCACCGGCATCTATGTCAATCTCCTGCCCGAGGCCGATGCCCTCCGGCTCAAGCAGGGCCTCTACGTCACCGGCGAAACGGCCCTCCGGGCGCTGCTGGAAGACCTGGGTGAATAAACGAAAACAGTGCAGACCTCCCCGGGGAGCGTCTGCACTGTTTTTATCCTTGATCAGGATCAGGCTTCGAGCTGTTCCAGCGGGATAAGGTAGTCCCTGCGGCACTGCTCGTAGTTGAGCATATATTCCTTGGTGGGGTTGTGGTGCATCATATTCTTGAGGGTATGGGAGTCGTAGTCCTCGCCTGCCTCCATGCCCACCAGACGGGCGGCGATGTTGGAGCAGTGGTCCGAGATACGCTCTACATTGCTCAGCACATCGAGATAGACGACACCGGTATCAATGGAGCAGACACCATCCTTCAGACGCTTGATGTGCTGCGCACGAAGCCGCTCCACGAGGATGTCGATGACCTGTTCCAGCGGCTCCACCTGGCTGGCGGTCCGGGCTTCGTCGAACTCGAAGGCGTCCGTGGTGAGGGTCAGTATCTTTTCCAGCGCATTGTCGAGAAGCTTCAGCTCCTGCTGTGCCTTCTCGCTGAAGGTGACTTCCTTGTCGGCCAGCTCCTGCGCCTTTTCTTTGATGTTGACTGCATAGTCGCCGATGCGCTCGCACTCGGTAACAAAGTTGAGCAGCTCGGTCACCTCATGGCTCTCCGCGTCGCCCAGCTCCTGGTCTGCCAGCTTGATGAGGTAGTTGGAGATGTCCACCTCCATCCGGTCGATGAGGTTCTCGCGGACATCGATGGCACTCACGACGTCCTCGTCCATCTTGAGCAGCAGCGGGGTGGCGAGGCCGACGTTGCGGGCTGCGCGGCGGGACATCTTGACCACCGCATTCTTGGCCTGCTGCAGAGCCACAGCCGGGCTCTTGAACAGACGCTCATCCAGCACAGGCATGCTCAGCTCCTGCGCCTCCTCCGCGCTGTTCGGCACGGTCATCATGGCCAGCCTGGACAGCACGCCGCTGCAGGGCAGGAAGAGCAGCATCGCAATGACGCTGGTCATGGTGTGGATGTTTGCAATGCTGCTCTTGTTCATCACATCGCCCCACATGGGGATGCCGATGGTGAACTGGACTGCATAGACCAGCGCCAGCAGGATGACGCTGCCGATGATGTTGAAGTACAGGTGGATGAGGGCGGCGCGCTTGCCGTCCTTGGAGGAGCCGCCGATGGTCAGCAGGGGGGTGAAGGCCGTGCCGATGTGGGCGCCCAGCACGATGGGGATGGCCGAGCTGAAGGTGACGAGGCCGGTGCTGGAAAGCGCCTGCAGGATACCCACAGAGGCCGAAGAGGACTGGATGATGACCGTGACCACCACGCCCACGAGAACGCCGAGGATGGGGTTGGTCATGGTGACGAACAGCTCCTGGAACGCTGCGCTCTCACGCAGGGGAGACACGCCGGTGTCCATCAGGCTCATGCCCGTGAACAGGATGCCGAAGCCCAGCATGATCTGGCCGATGTTCTTTTTCTTCACGTTGCGGATGAACACATAAAAAATGCAGCCGATAAACGCCACCACCGGCGCAAACGTCTTGGGCTGGATGAGGGTCAGGATGAGGCTGTCGCCCGAAATATCCGCCATGCGGATGAGCTGACCGGTGACCGTAGTACCAATGTTTGCACCCATGATAACGCCTACCGACTGCGTAAGGGTCATGATGCCGGAGTTGACAAGGCCGACGCAGATGACGACCGTACCGGCCGACGACTGGATGACGCCGGTGATGAGGGTGCCGAAAATGACGCCCTTGATGGTGGACGAAGTCAGTTTCTGCAATATGCCCTGCATCTTGCCGCCGGCCAGCTTTTCGAGGCCGGCACCCATGATCGACATGCCATACAGGAACAGCGCAATACCGCCCAGCAGAGAGGTGATGTGTGTAATGTCCATAAAACAATGCTCCTAAAATCTTCCTATTGCTCTCTTGCACAAGACGGCCGTGCCTGGCTCTCCATACGCAAAACGCCGTCCTTTTTATTATAGCATCGAACCCCCCGGCTCAACAAGCATTATTTTACAGGAAAATCACTTTTTTGACCGGAATTTTAAGATTTCCGGGCTTTCTCAGGCAGTTCCTTTCTTGAATTTTACATTCATTTTATATTAGTATTTTCTAACTCCCGCCCGTTGCTTTCCGGCATTCCCGGGAATGCATCAGGCGGCATCCAGCTCTTCCATCGCCTCCCGCAGGGTGTCCGCCGAGAACAGGAACGCGCCCGCCTCCGTATACACCTCCACATGACCGCCCACATACCGAAGCTCAATGTCTTTCATTCCTCTTCCCTCCTGTGTCTTTTTGTTCTGACAGGAGTATAGCAGAATAAAAGTCCAATAAAATGTATCTTCAGGAAGTTTTTTGAGAAAAAAGGCACAGAAAAGCCTCTCCCTTTGGGAGAGGTGGCATCGCGCAAGCGATGACGGAGAGGGCAAGCCCGTCTCCCGAGAGCCGCTACGCAGCGATAAGCAGGCTCTTTGACAGAGCGATGCTATCGCTGCGCCTGTTCTTCTCTGTCGGCGTCCTAGCCCTCTCAGTCACCTTCGGTGACAGCTCTCCCAAAGGGAGAGCCATTGGCAGGCCGGGCCACCTCCTACTGGACGCCCGAGGCCCGATATGACGCAAAAGGGCGGGCCTTGCTACAGAGGGCAGCAGCTTCGGGACAATATCCCTTGTCAAGCTGTCGTGAATCTAGACAGCGGAGCACTCCTGTTCCCGAGACATCGTGCTTTGCTTGTCCAGGCGAAATCTGACCGATATGCCAATGGCTCTCCCTATGGGAGAGCTGGCGAGCGGAGCGAGACTGAGAGGGCAAGCCCGTCTCCCGAGAGCCGCCGCACAGCGATAAGCAGGTTCTTTGTCAGAGCCAAGATCTGTCCGAACTTCTCCATTCACGCAGGAAACAGGGCGATTCGCGCAGGTTTTGTTGATTTTTTTCCGCAGATCCGGTATATTTAAAGTAACCTGATATTCTACGGTCTCACCATTTCTTTTCACCGTTCAAAGGAGGTTTTTGTATGCTGTCTTATCGTAAGCTTGCGATGTGTGTTCTGGGTCGCCCCCTACATACAGGGGGGGGGGGTATTGATTCACCCCGTCCGGCCTCTCAGCGGGCAGCGGCGTTTATCCTGACCGCCGCAATGCTCATCACCCTTGCCGCCCCGGCTTTTGCCGAGACATGGTACATCGAGAATGGTGACATCACCGTGAAAGCAGGCGAGACCGGCAACGACGTCACCCAGAACAATGTGACCACCAAAAATGACACCGACACCATCATCACAAATCAGAAAACGGACACCGCTTCTTCCAACACCGTGACCATCGACGCCGGGAGCGATAAGGTCGAGGTCACACTCAAGGATGTGAACATCGACACCAGCAGCCGGAACAAAGCCGCCGTAAGCGTGACCGGCAGCGGCAATACCACGATTAAGCTGGATGGCGACAACCATCTCACCGGTGGTAACGGCATCTACAGCAACAGCATCGGCAGCCTCACCATCTCCGGCGGTACGGTCACTGCCACCGGAGGCGGTAGCACGGGCAGTAATGGCCTCGGCGGCCGCGGCATCTACAGCAACGGCAGCGTCACCATCTCCGGCGGTACGGTCAAAGCCGCTGGCGGCGACGGCAGCGACGGCGGCAGCGGCATCTCCAGCAGCAGCGGCGTCACCGTCTCCGACGGTACGGTCACTGCCAACGGCGGCAATAGCACGGGCAGTTATGGCTCCGGCGGCGACGGCATCCGCAGCGACGGCGGTGTCACCATTTCCGGCGGTACGGTCACTGCCGCTGGCGGCGACAGCAAATACGGCTACGGCGGCGACGGCATCCGCAGCGGCGGCGGCGTCACCATCTCCGGCAATACGGTCAACGCCGCTGGCGGCAACGGCGGCAACGTCGGCGGCTACGGCATCTGCAGCTTCGACCGTGTCGCCATCTCCGGCGGTACGGTCGAAGCCGCTGGCGGCAGCAGCGGCTCCAGCAACGGCGGCAGCGGCATCTACAGCAGCGTCATCGATCTGTCGGGCAGCCTTGAGCTGACCGCCAAGGCCGGCAGTCCCAACGGCAAGGCCCTCTCGCAGCGCGGCAATGAGCTTGACCTCAACACCATCAAGGACAAGCTGGGTCCGGGCGCAAAAGTCACCACCACCGATGCCGACGGCAAGGTCATCGCTCAGGTCCCCATCCCCCGCCCTGTGGAGCCGGAAGAGCCTTCTTCCTCTTCTGACGGCGGCTCTGCCGCCCCGTCCGCACCCGTCTCTTCCCTCCCCGGCCTGACTGTCACCGACAAGAGCGGCGCGGTCATCTCCTACACCAGCACCCAGAGCGGCAATACCCTCACCGTCTGCGTCGGACGGCTCACAGCCTCCCTCCACGTCTCGCTGGCCGCGCTGCGTCAGCTGCGGGCTGAGGGCATCGAGACCATCGCCTTCCAGACCATCCTCTGCTCCACCACCCTCTCGGTGGACGAGCTGCTGGCTATGGGCGGCGAGGACGCCGAAGTCGTCCTGACCCACCGGTTCACCGATTCCAGCCTCACCGTGGGCTGAAGCACCACTCTCCCCTTCCCACAAACATAGAAAAGCCCCGCTGCCCTGCACATTTCATGCAGGGCGGCGGGGCCTTTTCCTGTTTTACTGCACCCCGGCAGAAACCGGGACTCGTTTTTCCTGCTTTTCGGGCTTTCTGCGCTGCTCTGCGGCGGCAGCGCGGGAGCGGTCGTAGCAGTAGCGGATGATGGCCTGACGACGGACGATGCCGATGAACATTCCCCGGTCATCCACGACGGGGACGAAGTTCTGGTTCATGGCCGCCTCGATGAGCTGGTCCATGCTCGTGGTGACCGTGACGGCCTTGTAGTCCCGCTTGTGGTCAAACTCCCGGATGGGGATGTCCTCTGCCGCCTCAAGGTCGAGGCCGTGGAACTTTTTCAACCCCCAGAGGATGTCCCCCTCCGTCAGGGTCCCCACATACTCTCCCTTGCGGTTGAGCACCGGGATGGATGCGTAGCGGTTGTTCTCCCATTTTTCCAGCGTCTGGCGGAGGGTGAAGTCATCGTACACATACATCAGGTCCTGCTTGGGGGAAAGGAAAAACAGAATATTCATGAAAACAACTCCTATTGTAAACTTTTCCACCGCCGGGCCGCAGCTCCTGTGCAGCCGCAGCAAATTCCTGTCTTCAGCACCTTGGCAGCCGAATGCCCCGGCATCCTGTGCCGGATACAGTCTTACTCTTGCCACCTTAGATTTTAGCACTTTTTCATAGTAAGATAAAGATGCCTGCGTCATCTTTTATATTTTATTCACAATCATCTTTTGTTTTGTCGGATAAATATTCACGAAATGGATGCACTGCGAAGGATTTTGTGCTATACTAACAACAGGAACGCGGCCCTTTGCGGCTTTGTCTTTCAGTATACCGGCTTTGCGGTGTCGAAACAGACCGAGACGGGTAAGCCGCGCCTGACTTTTTTCTTTCTGTCAGCAATTATATGCTGTACAGCTTCCTCATAAAGTTGTATAATAAAAGTGGTACGCCGCCTTCTTTGGCCCGCGCACCGCCCCGCCGCCGTGCGGACCGGGGTATCATAATGAATAAAAGGAGCAGAGCGACTATGATCACTTCCCGTTTCCCGCTGGGAGATGTCAGCTTCTCAGCCGAGTATTTTTCCACGCTCGTGGGCGAGGCAACCAAACAATGCTACGGCGTGGCCGCAATGGCCCCCCGTGATCTGACCGACCGTGTCCGCAGCGCCGTGCGCGGCGTGGACGATTCGGCCAAGGGTGTCCGTGTCACACAGGAAGAGGGCCGTCTCGTGATCGAGCTGCACATTGCCGTCAGCTACGGGCTGAACATCTCCACCGCCGCGCGTTCCATCTCGCACCGCGTGAAGGACGAGGTGGAGCAGGCCACCGGCCTGAAAGTCGCCCGCGTGGTCGTATCGGTCGATGACGTGGTTGCCTGATGAGACAAAGCCCGCCCGGGGGTACCGGGAAGATATAAGGAGTAAAAAGCAATGATTTCTGGTAAGATCCTGCGCGACGCCATTATTTCCGGCGCAAACAACATCAACAACCAGCGCTCCCGCGTGGACGAGCTGAACGTGTTCCCCGTCCCCGACGGCGATACCGGCACCAACATGGGCATGACCGTCGGCTCAGCCGTCCGTGAGCTGCAGGCCATGGACGACAGCTGCACCGTGGGCGAGGCCGCAAAGACCGCCGCCTCCGCCATGCTGCGCGGCGCCCGCGGCAACTCCGGCGTCATCACCAGCCTGCTGTTCCGCGGCTTCTCCAAAGCTCTGGAGGGCAAAAAGGAGGCTGACGCCGCCGACATCGTGGCTGCACTGAAGAAGGGCGTCGAGGGCGCTTACAAGGCTGTCATGAAGCCCACCGAAGGCACCATCCTGACCGTCGCCCGCGTCGCTTCCGAGGAAGCTGCTGCCTGCGGCAAAGAGGATGTGGCCGAGCTGTGGGACGTCGTGATGACCGCCGGTCAGAAGGCTCTGGAGGACACTCCCAACCTGCTGCCCGTCCTGAAGAAGGCCGGCGTCGTGGACGCCGGCGGCCAGGGCATCATGATCATCTTCGAGGGCATGGGCAAGGTCTTCCACGGTGAGGACATCGTGGCCGGCGGCGAGGCTGTCCCCAACAAGGCCAAGCTCTCCACCGAAAACGCCGGCAAGGGCGTCTTCACCGACGACCTGATGAAGGTCGAGGACATCAAGAACGGCTACTGCACCCAGTTCCTCATCAACAAGAACGAGGGCGCAAGCGCCGCAAAGATGCGCGCCTTTGCCGAGTCCAACGGCGACAGCGTCGTCTGCATCGAAGACGATGACGTCATCAACCTCCATGTCCACACCGCCGACCCCGGCAAGATCCTGAGCGAGGCCATCAAGTACGGCTACCTCACCAACTTCAAGATCGAGAATATGCACGAGCAGTTCCTGGCCCGCCAGAAGCAGGGCAAGAGCCTCGAGAAGCAGGCTTCCGCCGAGAAGAAGCCCGACCCCGCCAGCGAGTTCGTCTACGCTGCCGTTGACCCCAGCCGCGACTATGGCTTCGTTGCTGTCGCCGCCGGTGAGGGCCTGAAGTCTGTCTTCACCGACCTGGCCGCTGACGCTGTCGTCTCCGGCGGTCAGACCATGAACCCCGCCACCGAGGACATCCTTGCCGCCATCCAGAGCGTCCCGGCCAAGACCGTCTTTGTCCTGCCCAACAACAAGAACATCATCATGGCTGCTGAGCAGGCCCAGAAGCTGGCTGACCGTCAGGTGGTCGTTCTGCCCACCCGCACCGTCCCCATGGGCATCACCGCTCTGCTGAACTTCGACCCCTCTGCTACCGTCGAGGCCAACACCATCAACATGATGTCTGCCGCCGATAAGGTCTCCACCGGCCTCATCACCTACGCCGCCCGCGACAGCGAGTACGACGGCAAGCGGATCCGGAAGGGCGAGATCATGGCCCTGGAGAACGGCAAGATCGTCTTCACCTCCAACGACATCACCAAGGCCACCTATCGTCTGGCCCGCAGTATGTGCAAGAAGGATTCCAGCTTCGTCACCATCATCTCCGGCTGCGACGTCTCCGACGAGGATGCCGAGAAGGTGACCGAGATCGTCAAGGCAAAATGCCCCAACCACGTTGAGGTCAGCCACATCCGCGGCGGTCAGCCGGTCTACTACTATATGATCAGCGTGGAGTAAGCTGCTCCCCTGTTCAGAAACTTGATCGTATAACAAAACGGCCTCTGCTTCCGGTCCATCCGGCTGCAGAGGTCGTTTTTTGCTGCAATTTTAGAAAAAGCTCACCTGACTGCTCTCCGGCAGGTCGCCCAGAGCGCCCACCTGACGCAGGCGGTCGATGATGCTGCTGCCAACGCCGGAGGCCTGCTGCAGCTCCTCGATGGAGAGGTACTCCTGCCCATGGAGGGTGGCGTTTTCCAGCGCATCGGCGGCGGCACCGCCCAGACCCTTCAGGGAGCAGAAGGGCAGGCGCACCTTGCCGTCCTCCACCACATACTTCGAGCCCCGGCTCTTGCCCAGCTCGATGGGCAGGAACTCGTAGCCCCGCACCAGCATCTCGTTGACCAGCTGGAGCGAGACGAGCACATCTTCATCCTTGGCGTTCTTTTCTTCCTTGAGGCGGCGCTTGACCTCATTCATGTGGGCGCGGGCCACGGCAGCGCCCCCCACAGCGGCCTCATAGTCGATGTCATCGCCGCGGACGGTGAAGTACACCGCATAGAACGCCTGCGGGTGGTAGAGCTTGAACCACATGAGCCGGATGGCCGACATCAGGTAGGCCACCGCATGGGCTTTCGGGAACATATATTTTATCTTGCGGCAGCTCTCGATGTACCAGTCCGGCACATCGTGCTCCCGCATGGCCTCTTCCCAGCCGGGCGCAAAGCCGCCCTTGGCCACCTTGCCCTTACGGACGGCCTCCATAATATCGAAGGCCATCTTGGGCTCGAGGCCCTTGCGGAGCAGATAGAGCATGATGCTGTCACGGCAGCCGATGACCTCCGCGATGGTACAGGTGCCGCTGCGGATGAGCTCGTCGGCGTTGCCGGTCCAGACGTCGGTGCCGTGGGACAGGCCCGAGATCTGGATCAGCTCGGAGAAATTCTTGGGACGGGCCTCCACCAGCATTCCGCGCACGAAGTTGGTGCCCATCTCGGGGATGCCGAAGGTGCCGGTCTGGCTGTCGATCTGCTCCGGCGTCACACCCAGCTCTTCCGGGCTGGTGAGCAGGCTGTAGACCTTGGGGTCGTTCATGGGGATGCTGTCCACGGGGATGCCGGTGTACTCCTCGAAATACTTGTAGAAGGTGGGCATATCGTGGCCCAGCTCGTCCAGCTTGAGCAGGGTGTCGTGGAGATATTTGAACTCGAAGTGGGTGGTCAGCAGACCGCCCGCCACATCGTCCGCCGGGTGCTGGATGGGGCAGAAATCGTAGATCTCATAGGTGTCCGGCACGACGACCATGCCGCCGGGATGCTGGCCGGTGGTACGCTTGACGCCGGTACAGCCCAGCGTCAGACGGTTCTCCTCGGCATGGTTGACCGTTCTCCCCCGCTCATCCAGATACTTTTTGACGTAACCGTAGGCCGTCTTGTCCTGAATACCGGAGACGGTGCCGGCCTTGAAGACGTTGGCCTTGCCGAACAGCTCCTCCGTGTAGCGGTGGACGTTGGACTGGTATTCGCCCGAGAAGTTCAGGTCAATATCAGGCTCCTTGTCGCCGTAGAAGCCAAGGAAGGTCTCGAAAGGGATGTCGTGGCCGTCCACCAGCATCCGGGTGCCGCAGTGGGGGCAGTTCTTGTCGGGCAGGTCGAAGCCGTCGTCCACGCTGCCATCGGTGATGAACTCGCTGTATTTGCACTTGGGGCAGCGGTAGTGGGGCGGCAGGCTGTTGACCTCCGAGATGCCGGAGAAGTGGGCCACAGCCGACGAGCCGACCGAACCACGACTGCCCACCTGATAGCCGCCCGCGTTGGAATAGGCCACCAGTTTGACCGCGATGACGTACAGGACGGCGTAGCCGTGGCCGCAGATGGAGTCCAGCTCTTTTTGCAGGCGCTTCTCCACGATCTCGGGCAGAGGGTCGCCGTAGTCCCGCTTGGCGTGTTCCCAGGTGGCGTCCCGGAGCTGCTGTTCTGCGCCCTCGATGCCGGGCGGGTAGGTGCCGCGCGGGATGGCGCGGACGTTGCCGTCGATGCTGGCCGCTATCTTGCGGGGATTGGTCACGACGATCTCGTAGGCCTTTTCCCTGGGCAGGTAGCTGAACTGGTTCAGCATATCCTCGGTGGTGCGGTAGAACAGGGGCGGCTGGTTGTCCGCGTCCTTGAAGCCGTTGCCCGCCTGCAGGACAGAGCGGTAGATGGCGTCCTCCGGCTCGGTGAAATGGACGTCGCCGGTGGCGATGACGGGCTTGTGCAGGTCTTCGCCCAGCTTGATGACGGTGCGGTTGAAGTCCTTGATGACCTCTTCGCTCTCCACCTTGCCCTCCCGCACCATATAGGCGTTGTTGCCCAGGGGCTGGACCTCCAAAACATCGTAGTACGATGCAATTTTCTTCAGTTCTTCGTAGGAGCGGCCCTCCACGATCGCCCTGTAAAGTTCTCCTGCTTCACAGGCAGAAGTGAGGATAAGGCCGTCCCGATACTTGTTCAGAAGGCTGCGGGGGACGCGGGGCTTCTTGAAAAAGTAGTTGACATGGGCCTCACTGACGATTTTATAGAGGTTTTTCAGGCCCATCTGGCTGCGCACGAGGATGATGAGGTGATAATACTTCTTTTTCAGCACCTCGCGGTTCCCGCCGAGGCCGGTGTTGATGCCGCTGACGGCGGTGACCTGCTTTTCCTCCAGATCTTTCAGCATGACGCAGAAGATGCGGCCCAGTGCGGCAGAGTCCTCGCAGGCGCGGTGGGCCTCGTAGGCGGGCAGCTCCAGATGCTTGTTGATGGTCCCCTGCTTGTAGTTGTGGAGGCCGGGGTACATGGCCTGAGCCATGGTCAGGGTGTCGATATAGGTCGGCTCAAACTCGATGCCGCTCCGCTTGGCGGCGGCGCGGAGGAACCGGATGTCGAAGGAGTGGGCGTTGTGGCCCACAAGGATGCGGCCATCCACAAAGTCGAGGAAGGCTTTCAGCGCCTCGGCCTCGCCGGGGGCGTCGGCCACCATCTCGTTGGTGATGCCGGTCAGCTCGGTGATCTTGGAGGTGATGGGCTTTCCGGGTTTTACGAAGGTGTCGAATTCTTCCACCACCTCCCCGTTCCGCACGATGACCGCGCCGATCTCTGTCAGATATTCCACGCCGGGGTCGAGGCCCGTCGTCTCAGTGTCGAAGACGCAGAACTCGCCGTTCAGCGGCTCGTCTTTCACGCCGTAGACGCAGGGTATCATGTCATCGACAAAGTAGGCCTCACAGCCGTAGATGAGCTTGAAGTCCGGGTCTGTCTTGTGGATGGCGTCCGCCGCCAGCATGGCCTCGGGGTAGCCCTGACAGACGCCGTGGTCAGTGATGGCGATGGCCGGGTGGCCCATCCGGTGGGCCAGCTTGACGATGCCGCCGGGATCGCAGAAAGCGTCCATGCTGGACAGCTTGGTATGCAGATGCAGCTCCACCCGCTTGACGGGGGCGTTGTCCTCCCGCTTTTTGCGCTCGACAAAGAGGACGTCGTAGGGCCAGACGATATAGTCGTGCTCGTACTTATCGTAGGAGCAGTCGCCGCGCACCACGACCGTCGTACCCTTGGGGATGGACTCCCACTTGGAGCAGTCCTCCCCTTCCTGCGCACGGATCTTCAGGTTGATGGAGCCGGTGTAATCGGTGATGGAGACGGTGTATATCTTGCGGAAGCTGCCCTTCACCTCGGTGAAGAAGACGTCGCCCCAGATCATGCACTTGCCGCCCTCGCCGCCCAGATCCTTGAGGGGGGTGAGATTTTTCGGGGTGAACATCTTGCCGTGGAAGATGGTGACGGGCTTGTCCGTGAGGTCGAGGCCCTCCACCTTGATGGAGGGGGCAGTGTTCTTTTTCTCAAACTTGACGACAGGCGGCGCAATTTTCCGCTCGAGCTTTTCTTCCATCTGGCGCTGTTCGGCCTCGCCCACGCTGCTTTCCAGCGTCACTTTGGGCTTTACGCTGGTGTGGGCAGCGATGCGCTCCGCCAGCAGGCGCTCGAATTGCATCTCCTGCAAAAACTTCGTGCCGTGGCAGACGCCGATGGTGATGTTCTGGCCGGTGATGGTGATGCGGCAGCGGTCGAGGAAGCCGTTGATGGGGACACCGTCCCGCTTCATCTCCTCCATCAGCTCCCGCAGACCGGCTTCATCCAGCGTTGCATAGCCGAAAAGATTGTTGATGCGGAGCTCGAAGCCCTCGTAATCCGGTGCCAGCGAGGCCAGCAGCCGGGCGCACAGCCCCTTGTCCAGCGGGGCAGAACTGCGCAGCGTAAAGATGACCTGCCGCTCCTGCCGCAGCATCTGGGCGTGCTCGACGACCACGCGGCCAAAACAGGCCGCAAAGTCCGGGTCCGCCATAAACTGCGGCCATAGCTGGGAAACAAGTGGTGTCACAGTGGTACTCCTTTTCTATCAGATAACAGCACAAACTGCCGCGCCCCGGAAAAGGGCGTGGCAGCAGGTTGTTTTTAAGTTAAATCTTCTGTCTTAAAGACATGATAGCCTTCGTAGTGGTAACTGGCGTCGATGCCTTTCATATAGACTTCGCGGTCATTGATTTTTTCGGTCAGAGCAGCGTGCAGCAGCGCTTTTATCTCCACATCCTTGACCGGGCTGCGCTCCATTGCAAGAAGGTAATCTTCTTTATCCACCCTGCTCCAGTCGATGACCTGATGCAGTTCTTTTTTCAGAATAGCATCCAGCCAGATTCGGGTACTTCGGCCATTGCCCTCCCGAAACGGATGCGCCACATTCATCTCCACATACTTCTCGATGATTTCATCGAAAGAAGACTGCGGCATGGCGTCGATGCTTTCCAGTGCCGGACGCAGATACATCACCGGTGCAAAGCGGAAATTTCCTTTTGCAATGTTCACTGTCCGCATCTGTCCAGCGAACTCGTAGACATCACCGAACAGGCATTTATGGATGGCCGCAAGCCCTTTGAAGGTGCCTACCTCGAAGGTATCCAACAGGCCGGTGTCATAGAGCTCAAGCGCCCGGGTCTTGCTGAGTTTTTCTTCTGCCCGAGCAAGCTCAGCTTCACTCGTCAGACCAAGCTTATTCTGTAAAATCACAGCTTATCGATCTCCTCCATGAACTGATCGAGGATATTATCCCCCGTCAGCTTCCTGACGGGTTCGCCGTGGACGAACAGCACTGCCTCGCCCTTTCCGCCGGCAATGCCGATGTCAGCCTCACGGGCCTCGCCGGGGCCGTTGACGACACAGCCCATGACAGCCACCTTGATGGACTTTTTGCAGCCCTGGAGCCGGCGCTCCACCTCATTTGCGATTTCGGTGCAGGGGTACTGGGTGCGGCCGCAGGTCGGGCAGGTGATGACCTCCGGGCCGGCCACCGGGAAGCCGACAGCGCGCAGGATATTGTAGCCTGCTTCCACTTCCTTCTCAGGGTCAGCGGCCAGCGAGACACGGATGGTGTCGCCGATCCCCTCCAGCAGCATCCCGCCGATGCCCATGCCGCTCTTGAGCAGGCCCATCTGGTAAGTGCCGGCCTCCGTGACGCCCACATGGAGCGGGTAGTCGGTCACAGCGCTGAGCTGGCGGTATGCCTCCATCATGCGGGGGACGTTGGAGTTCTTGATGGAGATGACGATGTTCTTGAAGTCGAACTTTTCCAGCAGACGGACATGGTACAGAGCGCTCTCCACCATCGCTTCCGGCACAGGTGCGCCGTACTTGGCGAGGATGTGCTTTTCCAGACTGCCGCCGTTGACGCCGATGCGGATGGGGATATTTTTCTGCTGGCAGGCATCCACGACCGCCTTCACGCGGTCATCGTCGCCGATGTTGCCCGGGTTGATGCGGATCTTATCCACGCCCACGTCGGCGCAGGCGATGGCAGCCTTGTAGTCGAAGTGGATGTCCGCCACGATGGGGATATTCACGGCGTTCTTGACCGCCTCGATGCACTTGGCGTCTGCCGCACTGGGACAGGTCACGCGCAAGATCTGACAGCCTGCCGCTTCGCAGCGCTTTGCCTGCGCCACATTGCCCTCGATGTCCTCCACCGGGACGTTCAGCATGGTCTGCACGGCAATGGGATTCTTGCCGCCGATGGTCACATTGCCGATCTTCACTTCACGTTTCAGCTGCCGCATGGTTTTACCTCTTTCAAACTACTCCGGTCACGAGCCGGACGATGTCATTGTACGTTGCAAAGAGCATCAGGCCGAACAGCAGCGCAAAGGCTGCGACGGTCAGGCTGCCCTGGATCTTTTCCGGCACTGCATGGCCGGTGACTGCCTCGATGAGCAGGAAAACGATCTTTCCGCCGTCCAGCGCCGGGAACGGCAGCAGATTGAAGACGCCGAGGTTGATGGTGATGAGCACCAGCAGCTCAGCCACATCCTCCCAGCCGTAGCTTGCGGCCTGACCGATGGCGGTCACGATGCCCACCGGGCCGGACAGGTCGTTGATGCTCTCGCGGCCCCGCAGAAGGTCGGCCAGCGAGGTATAGATGATGCGTCCATAGTAGATAACGCTGTTGGCCGACTCTTTCAGGACGTTCAGCGGTGTTTTTTTGAGGCCGTAGACTGTAAAGCCCAGTGTCATGTGGGTCTGGCCCTGCTCATCCTGCCAGGTGTCGAACCGGACGTCCGGCAGCTCCACGAGCCTGCCATCCCGGCGGACGGTGAAGTCCGCGCGGTAGCTCTCGGTGCGCATGAGCTCGTAGAGCATATCGTTGGCCACGAAGCAGTGCCGCCCGTTGACAGCCACGATCTCATCGCCGGCCTGCAGGCCGGTCTGGCCGCAGAGGGCGTTGTCCTCTACAGCATAGATGACCTTGCTGGTGATGGGCTCACTGCGCAGTGAGATGAGGAGCAGCAGCACCACGAAGCCCAGTACGAAGTTCATCACCGCGCCTGCCGCCATCACCAGCATCCGCTGCCAGACAGCCGCCTCGTTCAGCGGCTTGCCTGTCCGCTGCGCCAGCACCTCCGGCGGGATGTCCGGGCCGTCATCGTCCCCGCTTCCACCCTCGGCCTGCTCGCTCTCGGGGCTCTCCTCCCCTTCCAGCGCCACAAAGCCGCCTACGGGCAGGAGCCGCAGGGTATACTGCGTGCCTTTGCGATAGGTCTTGATGAGGGTCGGACCCATGCCAATGGAAAACTCGTTGACCTGGACCCCGCAGAGCTTTGCCACTGCAAAATGGCCGAACTCGTGGATGGCGATGACCGCGCCGAAGATGAGCAGCGCAGCTGCAAAGGTGATGAAAACTGACATTATTTCTCCTATATTACAGGTGTGCTCTCACGAATGCGCGGGCCATACGGTCACACTCATACACATCCGCGAGGCTGTAGCCGCCGCCGAAGCTGTCGCTGTCCACGACAGCCTCCACCAGACGGCCGATGTCGAGGAAGCCGATCTTATCCTCGAGGAAGAGCTTGACGGCCTCCTCGTTGGCACCGTTGGCGGCGCAGGGGCCGAGACCGCCCTTTCGGATGGCCTTCTTGCAGGCGGCCAGGCAGCGGAACGTCTCCTCGTCGGCCACATCGAAGGTCAGCAGCTTGAGGGTGGTGAAGTCCAGCTCCGGTACAACGCCCGGCACACGGGCCGGATAGGTCAGCGCATACTGGATGGGGATGCGCATATCCGGCACACCCAGCTGGGCGATGATGGAGTTGTCGCTGTACTGCACCGCCGAGTGGACGATGCTCTGGCGCTGGACGACGATCTGAATTTTCTCCGGAGGCAGACCGAACAGCCACACAGCCTCGATGAGCTCGAGGCCCTTATTCATCAGGGTGGCGCTGTCGATGGTGATCTTTGCGCCCATGTTCCAGTTGGGATGCTTGAGGGCGTCGGCCTTGGTCTTGCCCCGCAGCTCTTCGGTCTTCATGCCGAAGAAGGGGCCGCCGGAGGCCGTCAGCAGGATCTTGGTCAGGCTCTTGGCGCTCTCCTTATCCTGTAGGCACTGGAAGATGGCCGAGTGCTCACTGTCCACGGGCAGCAGCCTGACGCCGTGCTTCGCCACGGCCTGAGTGACGAGATGGCCTCCGGTGACGAGGCTTTCCTTGTTGGCAAGGGCCAGGTCATGGCCGCTCTCGATGGCGGCAAGGCTTGCGCCGAGGCCCGCGATGCCCACCACGCTGTTCAGCACCACGTCCGGGCCGTCTATCGCGGCGAGGGTCTTCAGGCCCTCGGGGCCGGTCAGGAGCCTGGGTGCATCGGCGCGGCCGGCCAGCGCAGCCGAAAGCTTTTCGGCGCCGGCCTCACTGGTCATACAGACGTATTTCGGGTGGAATTCTTCTATCTGCTGCAAAATCTTATCCGTCTGGCTGTGAGCCGACAGGCCGAACACCTCATACCCTTGAGCGCGGATGACATCGAGACTCTGGGTGCCGATGGAGCCGGTAGAACCCAGCAGCGTGATTTTCTTAGCCATAAAGAATCTATCTCCTGCTGATTTTAATCGTAGAATGCTGCAATGACCACCATGGTGACGAAGGGCGCGATGAACATCACGCTGTCGAAGCGGTCAAGGATGCCGCCGTGGCCCGGGAAGATGGTGCCGTAGTCCTTGATGCCGCACTGGCGCTTGACCACGCTGGCGAACAGGTCGCCGTAGATGCCCAGCACCGCAGCCACACAGGCCAGCAGCGCAATGATAACATACATGGATACGCCAATGTTGGAGCGGGTGAACTCTTCCATCCGGTCTGCTGCGATGGAGTAGATGACCGTGATCAGCACACCGAACACCATCGTACCCAGCACGCCGCCAACAGCACCCTCCACCGTCTTTTTGGGGCTGACCACCGGGCAGAGCTTATGCTTGCCAAAGGCGCGGCCCGCGAAGTAGGCGCAGGTATCGCCGCCCCAGGCGAAGCAGAGGATGAGCAGGATGAAGAAGATGGCGTCGTAGCCATACTCCTCCACCGGCAGCATCTCCTTGAGCCGGATGAACGAGTAGAAGCAGAAGATCACAATGCCCGAAAACATGGCGAGGCCGCTGGCTTTCTGGTAGCTGATAACGCCGTTGCGCACTACAAGGTAGATGGCATAGAACAGCACCACGAGGAAGGAAGCGGGCATCACCATCGCCCGGAAGACGCTGTAGCTCGACAGCATGATGAGCAGTGTGTAGGGCACCAGAACAGCCAGCAGCGGCCAGTCCTGCTTTTCAAAACCCAGCGCAGAGTAAATTTCATGCAGGGCGATGAGGGTGATGGCCGCGATGACCAGATTGAACACCAGCGTATCGAAGGTGAACAGGACGCCTGCCAGAACGATCAGGCCCACCACGGCTGTGATGATTCGTGTTTTCATAGTTTCATGTTCTCCTTTGTTTCGTCCGGGAGCCGCTCCCCTGCTCTGGCAGGGTCTGCAGCATCAGCGCCCGAGGAAATACCGGGCGCTCTCCGGGGGCCGCGCACGCTGCGCGGCATCTTGCGTATCAGTTGCTGCGCTCAGAGTCCGCCGAAGCGGCGGGAGCGCCGGTTGAACTCCATGATGGCGGCATCGAGGTCATCACGGGTGAAATCAGGCCACAGAACGTCCATTTCCACCAGTTCGGAGTAGGCCGCCTGCCAGAGCATGAAGTTGGAGAGCCGCTTTTCTCCGCTGGGGCGGAGGATGAAGTCGGGGTCTTTCTGGCCGGCGGTGTACATCTGGGCCGAAAGAGCCTCTTCCGTGATGTCCTCAGGCTTCAGCTCGCCCGCAGCCGCCCTGGCCGCGAGGCTCTGGGCCGCCCGGACGATCTCAGGCCGTCCGCCGTAGTTGATGGCGATGTTGATGGTCAGGCCGGTCTTGCAGGCAGAGTCCCGCTCCAGCTTGTTCATCAGCTCCTGCAGCTTGGGCTCCAGCACCGTGCGGTCGCCCATGAAGCAGATGCGGACGTTCCGGTTCTCGTAGTCGAAGCCCTTGATGAGGTATTCGCCGAACAGCCGCATGATCGCGCCTACCTCTTCGGAGGGACGCTTCCAGTTTTCGGTCGAGAATGCGTAAAAATACACCGACTCTACGCCCAGTTCATCGCAGTAGTCCGCAATGTCCTGAAAGACCTGTGCGCCCTTTTTATGGCCGGCGGTGCGGGGCAGGCCGCGGCTCTTGGCCCAGCGGCCGTTGCCGTCCATGATGATGCCGATGGACAGCCCCTTCGCAAGATCCTTTGAATGTTCCATGCTCTTCTTCCTCTACGTCTCGTCTGGCAAAAAGTGCCGCGCACCTTCTTTCAGCGCACGGCACCTCCCTGCTTTGCCTGCAGTCGGAATCAGACGGACATGATCTCCTTCTGCTTCTCTTCCACGGCAGCGTCGATGTTCTTCACATACTTGTCGGTCAGCTTCTGGACATCCTCTTCCATGGTCTTCTGGGTGTCCTCGGTCAGCTCACCGGCCTTCTTCATGGCCTTGGCCTTATCCATGGCGTCACGGCGGACGTTGCGGACGGCGACCTTTGCCTCCTCGCCCATCTTGGAGACTTCCTTGGCCAGCTGCTTGCGGCGCTCCTCGGTGGGAGCCGGGAAGTTCAGACGGATGGTCTGGCCGTCATCGATGGGGTTGATGCCCACATCGCTGGCCAGGATCGCCTTGCTGATGGCGCGCAGCAGGGTGCGGTCCCACGGGGTGATGGTCAGGGTGCGGGCCTCGCTGACAGCCACAGAAGCCACCTGCTGGATGGGCGTGGGGGAACCGTAGTAATCCACGGTCACCTTGTCCAGAACGCCGGGGTTGGCGCGGCCTGCGCGCACGGTCTTCAGCTCGCGCTCCAGATGCTCGACTGCGCTCTTCATCTTGTCTTCGAATGCCTTGGTGTTGCTGCTCATTGTCCTTGTCTCCTGTTTGTTATCAATTCTCACCAGCCGCGAAAAGGCGTCTGGGATATTCTATTGTCGGAAGCGGGGCGGTATGCTCAGCCCTCGTAGACCAGTGTACCCACGTTCTCACCCTGCACAGCGCGGGCGATGTTGTCGGGGTCGGCCAGATCAAACACGAGGATGGGGAGCTTGTTGTCCCGGCAGAGGGTGGCGGCAGTGCCGTCCATAACAGCCAGACGGTCTTCCAGCACCTTGGTAAAGGTAAGGGTCTCGTACTTCTTGGCGTCGGGGTACTTGTGGGGGTCCTTGTCATAGACGCCGTCCACCATCGTGGCCTTGAACATGATGTCTGCGCTCACCTCAACGGCGCGCAGGGCAGTGGTCGTGTCGGTGGAGAAGAAGGGGTTGCCCGTACCGCCGCCGAAGATGGCGATCTTGCCCTCGCCCATTGCGCAGAGAGCGTCCTTGCGGGTGAAGGCCGGGGCCACCTGCGGCATGGTGATGGAGGTGAACACCTCGGTCGGCACGCCCAGCTGCTCCAGCTTGTCGGAGACAGCCAGAGCGTTCATCACCGTTGCCAGCATACCGATCTTGTCGGCCAGCGTACGCTCCATCCTGCCGCTGGAACGGCCGCGCCAGAAGTTGCCGCCGCCCACGACGATGCCGATCTGAACGCCCAGCTCATGGGCCTTCTTTACGCCGCCGCAGATCGCGTCCATGGTCGGCTCGTCGAAACCGGTCCCCTTTTCGCCGCCGAGGGCCTCACCGCTGATCTTCAGAAGGATGCGCTGATATTTCAATGCCATAATAACATACACCACCTGTATCAGATTTGGCCGCGCTGTGCGCCGCCGGTTTTATCTCCTGTCTATTTTACAATAAAACTGCTCCAAAGTAAACAGGCAAACGCCAGCTCAGCGGCAAAGGTTTCTTCTCCTTCTGCACTTTGGGCAAAAAATGCTGGACATTTGCCGCGAATCATGCTATAATACTGCTTGCATCCCGGCAAAACAGAATATGCGGGCATCGTACATCGGCTAGTATATCAGCCTTCCAAGCTGAGGAGGTGGGTTCGATTCCCATTGCCCGCTCCACCAAAAACCGCCTAGATCCGTCAGGATCCGGGCGGTTTTCTTATGTTCTGGTTGCACTTCTATTTTTTGTTCATTCGAACCGCCGCTCTCTTCCCTGCTTTTTTTGCACGTTCTCTTGATATTTTAGCTATTATGGGGTATACTAAAAATAGCTAAAACAAGGAGGTGCCTTTATGGTTGCTGCAACTGCTACTGCAACGGAAATGCAGAATAATTTTGGACGCTACCTGAATCTGGTTCTGAACGGTCAGGAAATCATCGTCACGAAAAACGGGCGCGAAGTTGGGCGTTTCATCCCGAAGGGGGCTGCGGTGTCTTATCTGACGGACTCTTTGACCGGCATCCTGCACGGCGATATTGAGCTTGACGAAGCAAAATCGGAAAGGCTGGCAGAAAAGTATGGTGTTACTGATTGACGCAAATATCATTCTGGATGTTCTGCTGAACCGTCCCGAGTTCGTCAAAGAATCCTCTCTTGTCTGGAAGCTCTGCGAAACTGAGCAGGCAAAGGGGTATATCTCTGCGCTGACGTTTGCGAATTTGGTCTACATCATGCGCAAACAGCTTACGCCGGAGAAAATCGAAGATGTTCTCCAGCGGCTCGGCTTGATCTTCGAATTTGCAGACCTCACTTCTGCCGACGTGTCTAAGGCGGCTGCGCTGCATTGGGCTGATTTTGAAGATGCAGTTCAGAGCGTCACCGCTGAGCGGCTCCATGCCAACCACATCATTACCCGCAATGTCCGGGACTTCACCAAAAGCAGCGTTATGGCATTTACACCCGCAGAGCTTCTGGCTCGGGTGTGAGCCTTTCCTCCTCCCTCCCGCATTCTTCGGCGGGTCGTTTGTGTCTTTTTAGGGCGCTCAGATATCAGCATCTTCTCGAATCCGCCCAAGATATTTTTTCTTGCTTTTTAGATTTTATGTGGTATTATCAAGGCACAATAAGCAAAAGAGGTGATTCTTTATGCCCACCCGCAGCCACCCCGAATCTGCCCGTATCATCCGCGAGGCACGGCAGGCCGCCGGGCTGACGCAGCTGGAGCTTGCGGAGAAGCTTGGTGTCACCATCGGCACGATCGGCTGTTATGAGCGAGGCGCCGGGATGCCCAAAACAGATAATCTCTTTGCACTCTGCGACATCCTGCACATCAGACCCGCCGACCTCCTGCGCGCCGATTCATAAACCTGATGCCCCCGCCGGTGTTTCCACCAGCGGGGGCGTTTGTGCAGGAAAGCGGCCCTCTTCCCTTTTCCGGGAGAGGGCCGTTTTCATATTATAATAGCAATAACAGTTTCAGCGTCTTTTTACATCTTCCACCGGCTCTTGCCCGCCCGGGTATCGATATGCACCCAGCCGGTGCGGCGCTTGGGGTGGGCGGCGTCCTTCGGGTAACGCCCGATGCCGCCCCGGGAGGGCAGCAGGGTCTCGGCGTAGGCGGCGACGGCAGCCACCGGCACACCCTCGACGTGGAAATCCGCCGCCCGGCCCAGAAGGTGCTGGCTCGACTTGCTGCCGCCCACGGCGGCGTTGTGGGCGGCGGTGCGGTAGCCGCTGGTGATATATACCGGCTTGCCGAAGTGCTCCCGGATGCACTGCAGCAGCACTACCAGCTCGTCGTCGAGGAGGACAACATCGCTGCCCTTGCAGGCAAACTCCCGCACCTTGAAGTTGGGTGAGAGCTGCCGGGTGGAGTCCCGGGACATGGAATATTCCTTGATTGCGATAGAGACCACGACCTTTCTTTTTGTTGACTTTTTGATTGAATGATGCAATGCGGTCATTTCCTGTGCGGAGGCTTCTGCCGATACCATCCGCACGCAGGCAAAAACTTCGAGCCGTTTCCCGCACAGATGCCGGCCTTTGCGCCCTAAAAACAACTTTATTTCGTCATCTTTTCCTTTTATTGTGCCATATGGTAGCATTTCGCGCATTCAAAGTCAACGATTCTCGTGAAATAGTCGGAACCTTGTGCAAAAGCGCACAGAAAACTGTGTTTTCCTCTTTTGGACGCAAAAAAGAACCGACCCGAGCCGTGTGAGGGTACACGAACTCGGGTCGGTATTCCATCATTTTATTTCAGAACGATGTTTTCGGCGCAGCTATGCCGCCGGGATATTTGCCTCATCTGTCCCACTTGTCGCAGAGAGCGTTGATCTGGTCGGCGAACTTGGCGAGGTCCTTGTTGGCGCCGCCCTCGTTGTGCTCGATGACCCGCAGCAGGCGCTTACCGGCATTGAGCAGGCGCTGGAAGACGGTAGCCGCACGGGCTGCACCCTCGCTGATGTGGTGCTCGATGCGGATACGGGTGCCTTCCTTCAGGCAGACCGCGCCCTCGGCACCGATGGCCCACTGCTCACCATTATAAGGTGCGCAGGCGTTGAATCCCTGCTCCGTGAGGGTCTGGGCAAAGATGTTCTCCACCTCATCCTCGCCGTGGATGATGAACACCCGCTTGGGCTTCGGCTCAAAGGAGTTGACCCACTTCAGCAGGCCCTCCCTGTCGGCGTGGCCCGAAAGGCCGGTGAGCTGGCAGATCTCCGCCTGCACCTCGATGGATTCGCCGAAGAGCTTCACGTTGTCCGCACCCTCCAGCAGAGAGCGGCCCAGCGTGTTCACGGCCTGATAGCCCACAAAGAGGACGGTGCATTCCTTCCTCCAGAGGTTATGCTTGAGGTGGTGGCGGATACGGCCCGCTTCGCACATGCCGCTGGCCGAGATGATGACCTTCGGCACGGGGTCGGTGTTGATGGCACGGGATTCATCGCTGGTGACGCTGACCTTCAGGCCCGGGAACTGGATGGGGTCGATGCCCTTCGCCAGCAGGGCGTTGGTCTCTTCATCAAAGCAGGAGGAGTCGGTGTCCTTGAAGATGCGGGTGGCCTCGATGGCCAGCGGGCTGTCGATGTACACCGGGAAACAGCCGTGGCCGGTGACCAGGTTCTTTTCCTTTATCTCGCGGATGAAATAGAGCAGTTCCTGGGTGCGGCCCACTGCAAAGCTCGGGATGACCACATTGCCGCCGCGGTCGAAGGTGCGCTGCAGGATCTTCGTCAGCTCTCCCACATAGTCGGGCCGCGGGCCGTGGCTGCGGTCACCGTAGGTGGACTCCATAAAGACATAGTCCGCGTCCTTCAGATACGTGGGGTCTTTGATGATAGGCTGGTCGTGGTTGCCGATGTCGCCGGAGAAGACCAGCTTTGTGGTCGCGCCGTTCTCCGTCACCCATATCTCGATGCTGGACGAGCCCAGCAGATGGCCCACATCCACAAAGCGGATGACGATGCCGGGCGCAAGCTCGATCTCCTTATTGTAATCATAGCCCCGGAACAGCGCGATGGCTGCCTCGGCGTCCTGAATGGTGTACATGGGTTCCACAGGCTCTGCGCCGGAGCGCTGGCCCTTGCGGTTCTTCCACTCGGCTTCGAATTCCTGGATGTGCGCCGAGTCGCGCAGCATGATGCTGCACAGTTCTGCCGTGGGCCTGGTGGCGTAGATCCTGCCCCGGAAGCCGTTGCGCGCCAGAAGAGGCAGAAGGCCCGTGTGGTCGATATGGGCATGGGTGGCCAGCACGCCGTCGATCTCGCCCGGCGCAACGGGGATGGGCTGGTTCTCATAGACATCCTTGCCCTGTTCCATACCACAGTCGATGAGGTAGCGCTGTCCCGCCGCTTCCAAGAGGGTACAGCTGCCGGTCACTTCGTGGTTGGCACCCAAAAACGTCAGTTTCATAGACACACCTCCAACAGGATTATCCAACTTTGGTGCATTAAGTATATCACGTTTCGCGCTGTAATGCCGCCCAAATCGATCGCCGATTCTCGGGCAAAACGCCGAATCCATCAAAAATTTTTTATACAATCTTGACAAACCACCCCCGGATGATATAAACTTAAATCGTATGACGTAACTTCTACTGAGATTCAAAATAGAGAGGTTGTATTTTATGGTTCGTAACGATTTGCGCAATGTCGCTATCATCGCTCACGTTGACCACGGCAAGACCACGCTGGTGGACGCCCTGCTGCGCCAGAGCGGCGCTTTCCGCGACAATCAGGCTGTGGCAGAGCGTGTCATGGACAGCGGTGACATCGAGCGTGAGCGCGGCATCACCATTCTGGCCAAGAACTGCTCCTGCACCTACAAGGGCGTCAAGATCAATATCGTCGATACCCCGGGCCACGCCGACTTCGGCGGCGAGGTCGAGCGCGTGCTGAAGATGGTCAACGGCGTTCTGCTGCTGGTGGACGCTGCTGAGGGCTGCATGCCCCAGACCCGTTTCGTGCTGCAGAAGGCTCTGCAGCAGAATCTGAGCCTTGTGGTCGCCATCAACAAGATCGACCGTCCCGACGCCCGCATCAAGGAAGTCATCGACGAGGTCCTCTACCTGCTGATGGACCTGGGCGCTACCGACGAGCAGCTGGACTGCCCCATGCTGTTCTGCTGCGGCCGTGACGGCACTGCAAGCCTTGACCCCGATGTACCCGGCACCGACCTGGTCCCCCTGTTCGACACCCTGCTGAGCACCATCAAGCCGCCCGAGGGCGACCCCGAGGCTCCCTTCCAGATGCTGGTGTCCTCTGTGGACTACAACGAGTTCGTTGGCCGCATCGGCATCGGCCGCATCCAGAACGGCGTCGCCAAGGTGGGCGAGGAGGTGGTCGTGTGCGACTGGCACAACCCCGACCTCAAGATGCGCGGCCGTCTGACCAAGCTGTATGACTTCCAGGCCAATGGCCGTCAGCCCTGCGACAACATCACCGCAGGCGACATCGTGGCTTTCTCCGGTCTGCCCGACGTCACCATCGGCAACACCCTGTGCAGCCCCTCCCATATCGAGCCGCTGCCCTTCTTGAAGATCAACGACCCCACCGTCGAGATGACCTTCTCCGTCAACGACAGCCCGCTGGCCGGCCGTGAGGGCAAGTATGTCACCAGCCGCCAGATCCGTGACCGTCTGCAGAAAGAGCTGCTGAAGGACGTCGCTCTGAAGGTGGAGGATTCCGCTACCACCGATTCCTTCCGTGTCATGGGCCGTGGTGAGATGCATCTGTCCATCCTCATCGAGACCATGCGCCGCGAAGGCTATGAGCTGCAGGTCTCTCCCCCGCACGTTCTGACCAAGGTCATCGACGGCAAGACCTACGAGCCTATGGAGCACGTCGTCATCGACGTCCCCACCCAGTATCAGGGTGCTGTCATGACCGGTCTGGGCCAGCGCAAGGCCATCCTGCAGCAGATGGAGTCTCTGGGCTCCGACCGTGTGCGTCTGGAGTTCCGTATGCCCAGCCGCGGCCTGTTCGGCTACCGCAACCAGTTCCTGACCGATACCCACGGCGAGGGCATCATCAACCAGATCTTCGACGGCTATGACGTCTGGGCCGGCATGATCGCCAACCGCTCCACCGGTTCTCTGGTCAGCTTTGAGACCGGTGAGGCCGTCACCTACGGCCTGTTCAACGCGCAGCAGCGCGGCACTCTGCTGGTGGGCGCCGGCGAAAAGGTCTACGAGGGCATGGTCATCGGCTACACCGCTTCCGGCGAGGACGTCGATGTCAACGTCTGCAAGACAAAGCACCTGACCAATACCCGTGCTTCCGGCTCTGACGATGCTCTGCGCCTCATCCCCATCAGCAAGCTGAGCCTCGAGGGCTGCCTCGAGTTCCTGGCTCAGGATGAGCTGCTGGAGGTCACTCCCGAGAACCTGCGCATCCGCAAGCAGATCCTCAACCACGAGCAGCGCATGAAGGCCAAGAGCAAGATGAAGTAATTCGTCCCTCTGCCCTTCTCCATAAAAACAAAACGTCCCGTCCTCTGCATCCGCAGGGGGCGGGATCTTTGCTGCAAAAAAGCATCCGTGATGTTTCTCTCCCCCTCCCGGGGCAGGGCATCACGGATGCTTTTGTTCTTTTTGGTTTTGCGCTCAGCCTGCATAGGCGCTGCCGGGCGTCCATGCATTATCGGCAGAATACTTGGCGTGGTTGCGCAGATAGGTCACCCACGCGCCGTAGCCGTTGCCCGCCGAGAAGTGGACGCCGTCCGGCGCAGCCAGCACCTCTTTCAGGTTCCCCTCGCCGTCGGCCAGCGTCTCCCACAAATCGAGGTAGACACAGCCCTTATCTGCGGCCAGCAGGGCCAGCTGCTCGTTCACCGAGCGGATGATGTCCGAGGCAAGGCCCGGCTTTTCCGCTGCGGCCTCGGGGCGGACGGGCGGGATGGACTCAACATAGATGACGCAGTCCTCCCCCAGCGTCTGGCGCAGCGCATCCAGCATCTGGCCGTAGTAAGCGAGGAAGCGGTCTGCCGCGCCCACGGTGGTCAGGGTGTTGGTGCCCAGCAGGATATACAGCTTCTTGGGCTGAGCAGCGGCCAGCACGTCCAGCGCGACTTCCTCGCCCCGCACACTGCTCTTGACGGCGCTGCGGTTGACGATGGCATCCGGACCGACGCCGGTGTAGCCGCAGATGAGCGCTCCGCCGAGGTTGATCTTATAGTCGGAGAAGCCCACCGTCAGGCTGTCGCCGAGAAAGGCGGCATCGGAGAAGTAGCTCAAATCGACCTGGCCGCTGGCGGGCTGGCGGATGACGCTGCTGTCGTAGGCTTTGACGCTGTAGGCTCCCGCCGTCTGACGGGCCGGACCGAACTGCTCGAGGGTCACGGCGGGCGTGCCGTCTGCCGCTGTGCCTGCGTTGCCGCTGTCCGTGGTGCTGTCCGCCGCGCCCTGCATGGGCAGAGGGGCCAGAATATTCTGCGCCGTGCCGTTGGCCGTCACGGTGGGCAGCTCTTCGGGCTGTGCCTGTCCGTGCTCGAGGATGGCCGTGATGGCGAAGCTCACCAGCAGGATGCCGGCCACGGCCCCCGCAAACCGGATGACGCCGCCGGGGCCGCCTCTGCGGCGCCGGCCCGTGCTATGATAATCGTGTGAAATTCCCATAAAGGTGTTCCCGCTTTCGTTTGGTTCTGCTCTTAGTCTGCCCGGGCGTCGGCGGGTTATCCCCGCCTTCCGGCCCGGCAGAGCTGTGCAGCACCTATTTTATCATAATTTTTTTGCCTCTGCAACCAATTAAGACTTGCATACAACAGGCAAAACGGTTACAATAGAGGAAGAGCAGGTTTTTGCACACATTTTTCGAAGTGCTTGCACGACCTGCCAGAATTTTTGTGCGAGTTGCAGTCATCGATTGTTGGCTGTTCCCCCGTCCGTACACTGTGCAGGGTGTACGGACCGCGAAACGGGGACGGCGCGGAGCGGTGCTGCGGCGCACAGGAAGTCCAATTTATCGGTAAATGGTACAAGGAGGTTCTCATGGCCAGGAATGTCATCATCGGCCAGAGCGGCGGCCCTACCGCCGTCATCAATTCCAGTCTCGCAGGCGTCTATAAAGCCGCCTGCAGTCTGGGCGCAGACAAGGTCTACGGCATGAAATACGGCATCGAGGGACTGCTGAAAGAGGAACTCGTGGAGCTGAACGTCCTGCTGGACGACCGGCTCAGCATCGAGCTGCTCAAGCGCACGCCGTCCAGCTATCTGGGCAGCTGCCGCTACAAGCTCCCCGAGCCGGAGGCGGACTCCACGCCCTACGTCAAGCTGTTCGCCCTGTTTGACAAGTACGACATCTGCGCGGTGTTCTACATCGGCGGCAACGACTCGATGGACACCATCGCCAAGCTCAGCCGCTACGGCGCACAGGCAGGCAGCGCGGTGCGTTTTATCGGCGTACCCAAGACCATCGATAATGACCTCTGCCTCACCGACCACACCCCCGGCTACGGCTCTGCGGCCAAGTACATCGCCACCATCCTCAAGGAAGTCATCCGTGACTCCTCCGTCTACGACATCCGCAGCGTGACTGTGGCCGAGATCATGGGCCGTCACGCCGGATGGCTGGCCGGTGCGGCCTGCCTCGCAGGCGGCGACGACAGCGACGGCCCCGACCTCATCCTTCTGCCGGAAGTCCCCTTTGATCAGGACAAGTTCCTCGCCAGAGTGGATGCGCTGCAGCGGGTGAAGCCCAACGTCATCATCGCGGCCAGCGAGGGCGTCAAGACCGCCGACGGCACCTATCTGTGCGACCTCGTGTCCACGGCAGGCCAGCTGGACGCCTTCGGCCACAAAGCCATCCTCAGCGGCACCAGCCGCTATCTGTCCGACCTCATCCACGATAAGCTGAACTGCAAGAGCCGCGCCATCGAGTTCTCGACGCTGCAGCGCTGCGCCAGCCATCTGGCCAGCCGCACCGATGTCAACGAGGCCTACGCCGTGGGCGGCGCAGCGGCAGCCGCGGCCTTTGCCGGCGAGACGGGCAAAATGATCGCGCTCAAGCGCATTTCCGAGTATCCTTACCAGTGCATCACCGAAGCGGTGGACGTCCAGCAGGTGGCAAACCTCGAAAAGAAGGTGCCGCTGGACTGGATCACCCCCGACGGGATGCAGGTGACGGCGGCATTCGAGGAATACGCCCGCCCGCTCATCCTCGACGAGGTCACCCCCGTCTACGTCAACGGTACGCCCCGCCACATCTGCCTGTAAGGAAACTCACTTCTCCCCTTCCCCGCGTCTGTTTTCGTGCTCCTGCACGATTAAAGAAGTTGTTTTCGTAAGCAGGGTACGCCGAATGGCGAGGATTTTTGTCGGCAGACAAGGCGATTTTCCGCAGCAATCCTGACGGATTGCAAGGGAAAGCAACGCAGTATGCAGGCAAAAAGACCGCTCAGACGGTGTGCAATGCTTAGAAAACGGCTTCGTTATAAAGCCGAAACAGAAAAACAAAAAAGGAGAAATCATCATGGGTAAAAATGCAATCGTTGGCCAGTCCGGCGGCCCCACCTCTGTCATCAACGCAAGTCTGGCTGGTGTGTTCGAGAGCTGCAAGAGCCGCGGCGCGGACATCGTCTACGGCATGTGCAACGGCGTCGCCGGTCTGCTGGAGGAGCGGGTCGTGGACCTGTCCCCCCTGCTGACCGATGACCTCGACATCGAGCTGCTCAAGCGCACCCCCTCCAGCTTCCTCGGCAGCTGCCGCTACAAGCTGCCCGACTGGCACACCGACGAGGCCTTGTACAAGAAGCTCTTCGCCATCCTCGAAAAGCTGGACATCGGCTGCTTCTTCTACATCGGCGGCAACGACTCGATGGACACCATCGGCAAGCTGGCTGAGTACGGCGAGTGCATCCAGAGCGACATCCGCTTCATGGGCGTGCCCAAGACCATCGACAACGATCTGATGGTCACCGACCACACCCCCGGCTACGGCTCTGCGGCCAAGTACATCGGCGTGGTGATGAAGGAGGTCATCCGCGACGCCACCGTCTACGGCACCAAGTATGTCACCGTCGTCGAGATCATGGGCCGCAACGCCGGCTGGCTGACCGCCGCCGCCGCACTGGCCAAGAGCGACGACTGCGAGGGCGTGGACATGATCTGCCTGCCCGAAGTCCCCTTCCATGTGGAGCACTTCATCGAGAAGGTGCGCGTGATGCAGGAGAAGAAGCCCAGCATCGTCATCGCGGTGTCTGAGGGCGTCAAGCTCGAGGATGGCCGCTATGTCTGTGAGCTGGCCGACGATGTCCACGCGGTGGACGCTTTCGGCCACAAGGCCCTGACCGGCACCGCCCGCTATCTGGCCAACGTCGTGGCCCGCAATCTGGACACCAAGACCCGCTGCATCGAGCTTTCCACCCTGCAGCGCTGCGCCGGCCACCTGACCAGCCGCACCGACATCACCGAGGCCTATCAGGTCGGCGGTGCTGCTGTCAAGGCTGCGTTTGAGGGCGTCACCGGCCAGATGGTGGCCCTGAAGCGCATCTCCAACAGCCCCTATCAGTGTACCACTGAGCTGCACCCCATCAGCGAGGTCGCAAATCTCGAGAAGAAGGTGCCGCTGAGCTGGATGAACGAGGCTCACACCCAGATGACGGAAGACTTCCTCGCTTACGCACGGCCCCTCATCCAGGCTGAGCTGACCCCGCTCTACATCGCCGGTCTGCCTCACCACATCTACATGAAGCCCCAGAAGTAAGCGTTCTGTTTCGCAAACGTACCTCCGCGCCCCTGCACTCTGTGTGCAGAGGTGCATTTTTGTACGGAAAAAGCTTTGATTTTACTTGTTTTTTACCTGAAATCGTATTATAATATTATCTGCGTCGCTCGCTGTTGAGCGGCGCGTTTTTTCGTGAGTACCATCTGATATTTGAGGAGGCAGAGCATTTTCATGGCACAGAATACCCGGACAGGCGATTTGACCAGCGGCCCCATGCTGCAAAAGATCATCCTGTTTTCCCTGCCGCTGGCCGCATCCAGCATCCTGCAGCTGCTGTTCAACGCAGCCGATGTCGTCGTCGTGGGACGCTTTGCGGGCAGCACGGCGCTGGCCGCTGTCGGCTCCAACGGTGCGCTCATCAACCTGCTGGTCAACCTGTTCGTGGGCCTGTCGCTGGGCGCGAACGTCGTTGCGGCCCGCTGCTTCGGCGCGAAGGACGATGAGGGCGTCCGCAACACCGTCCAGACCTCCGTGACGCTGGGCCTCGTCAGCGGCTTCTTTCTGGCCGTGGTGGGCTTTTTTGCCGCCCGCGTCCTGCTGGAGCTGATGAGCTGCCCGGAGGACGTCATCGGCCTGTCCACCCTCTACCTCAAGATATACTTCATCGGCATGCCCATGACCATGCTGTACAACTTCAGCTCGGCCCTCCTGCGCGCCGTGGGCGACACAAAGCGGCCTCTGTTCTGTCTGGCCGTGGCGGGCCTCATCAATGTGGTGCTGAACCTCGTGTTCGTCATCCTCTTCTCCATGAGCGTGGCGGGCGTCGCTCTAGCCACCATCATCAGCCAGACCGTCTCCGCCTGCATGGTCACAGCCCTGCTGGTGAAGGAGAAAGGCCCGCTCCACCTCGACCTCGGCCATCTGGGCTTCCATGCGGGGGCTCTGGGCCAGATCTTGCGCATCGGTCTGCCTGCCGGTCTGCAGAGCACCGTGTTCAGCCTCTCCAACGTCGTCATCCAGTCGGCGGTCAACTCCTTCGGCTCCATCGTCGTGGCCGGCAACTCTGCCGCTTCCAACCTCGAGGGCTTCGTCTATACCGCCATGAACGCTTTCGCTCAGGCCGCTGTCACCTTCACGAGCCAGAACATGGGCGCCCGCCGGTACGACAACCTGGACCGCGTCATGCGCAACTGCCTGCTCTGCGCCACCGTCACCGGCCTCGTGCTGGGCGGCGGTGCTTCCCTGCTGGGCGAACCGCTGCTCCACTTCTACTCCTCCGATGAGGTCGTGGTGACTGCCGGTCTGGCCCGTATGCACATCATCTGCACCACCTATCTGCTCTGCGGCTGCATGGATGTGCTGGCCAGCTGTCTGCGCGGCCGGGGCTACTCCGTCCTGCCGATGGTGGTCAGCCTCGTGGGCAGCTGCCTGCTCCGCCTCGTCTGGATCGCCACCATCTTCCGGCTGTTCCACACCACCACGATGCTTTACCTCAGCTACCCCGTCAGCTGGATCCTCACCGCACTGGTGCATCTGGCCTGCCTGCTGGTGGTACGGCATAAGATGAAGACCGCCCTCTCAGTCAAAGCCTGACGGCTTTGCCAGCTCCCCCAAAGGGGGAGCCATTGGCATGTCGGTCAGCTTTCGTCTGGACGAGCAAAGCACGATGTCCCGGAAACGGTAGTGCTCCGCTGTCTGGGCCAGCGACAGCTTGACAAGGTGCGTTGTCCAGAAGCCGCTGCCCTCTGTAGCGAGGCCCGCCCTTTTACGCCATATCGGGCCTCAGGCGTCCAATAAAAAGTGGCCCGGCCTGCCAAGGCCTCTCCCTCTGGGAGAGGTGTCTGCGAAGCAGACGGAGAGGGCAAGCCCGGCACGAAAGAGCCGCTGTGAAGCGATAGGCAGACTCTTTTTTGTCAGAGCGATACTATCGCAGTGCAAGAGCTGTTTGGCAGCGTCCTTGCCCTCTCAGGCGCTTCGCGCCAGTTCCCCCAAAGGGGGAGCCATTGGCATGTCGGTCAGCTTTCGTCTGGACGAGCGAAGCACAATATCTCGGAAACGGTAGTGCTCCGCTGTCTGGGCCAGCGACAGCTTGACAAGGAGCGTTGTCCAGAAGTCGCTGCCCTCTGTAGCGAGGCCCGCCCTTTTGCGCCATATCGGGCCTTCAGCGGTCAGGCGAAAGTGGCCCGGCCTGCCAAGGCCTCTCCCTCTGGGAGAGGTGTCTGCGAAGCAGACGGAGAGGGCAAGCCCCCGGCACGCTGCGGAACGTGCCGGGGGCTTTTCGTACAAAGCGGAGGGATGCGGAAGCTCTCCGCCTTGGGGGTTGGTTATTTAGTGGATAAGTTCGCTGTGGTCTGCGCCGCCCACGGTGAGGGTGGCAGAGCTGCCGCTGTGGGTGAGGGTGAAGAGGGTGTCCTCCGTGCCCAGCGACAGCATGGTATCGATGTCCAGCGCCGTCTCACGGCTCTCCGTACGGAAGACGAGGGTATCTACGCCCTGCGCTTTCAGTTCTGCCAGATTGCCCAGACAGCCGAAGAGGGTGGCGGTATCAGAATCCGCCGTGACGATGTAGCGGGCAGACTCCTGATGCATCTCATAGAGAGCGTCTATAACTCTCAAAACGATCCTACCGTTCTGCTCCTCCTCCACAGGTGCAGGATGTGCAAACTTGTATACAGTCCTTGTGGAGTCGCAAGAAGGACATTTATACTCTTTTTTGTCCAGCTGGCCGTCAGCCACAAGAGTAGAGGAGACAAATGTCCATTCATGCGTATGATCAGCGGGTAAATTGGGGTCAACACGGGTGACCGTACCCTCACCGATGGCATTTACATCCTGCTCTTTACCGGCTTTGCCGCCTTTTTCGCCGTTTGTGCCGATGGCGGCGCCTGCACCGTAACCGTCACTGCCCGGGCCGCCTTTTGCGGTCACCTGCGCACCGCCGCCGATCTCGACCTCTACACCACCTTTGCCTCCACCAATGCCGCTTCCATATCCGCCGCCCACGGCATCGACAACACCGCCGAGGATACGAACGGTCGATTTTTTCGTGCTGCCAGAGGCTCCTCCAATGCCTGTAACGGGGTAGCTGTCATAATTTTTCGTAGCTGTTACCGTGCCGTCAAGGATGGTGACGTCTCCCGATCCGCCTATACCACCGCCGATCGCTGCCGCAGCACCATTCGTTTTTGCTGTCACCTTTCCGTTCTTGATGGTAACTTTGCCCGAACCTTGCGCACCACCGCCAATACCTGCCGCAAAATTCCCTCCTTGAGCAGTTACCTCACCGCCGGAAATGCTCACTTCACCATTTCCACCGAAGCCGCCGCCGCCAATGCCTGCACCAAGCAATCCACCTACTGCATGGATTTTTCCGTTTGCGATTTCCAGATTCAAGGTGCTTCTTTGATTTCCTCCACCAATACCCGCACCGCCATGCCCGCCATACGCGTTCAAAGAGGAGCTTGTATCTTCTGCGGTGATGGTCAGTTTTCCGGTCGAAGTATCATCATTTTTCTCGACGCCGGCATGGTTGTTTCCACTCTTCAGGGTATTGTCTCCCTTCAGCTTCAGGGTCGTGTCACCTTCGCCTCGTACCTCCATCGCGGCCTTACCATCGTTGCTCACATCGATATCACATCTTTGATCGTGACCGTCGTATCCTTTTTGGTGCAGTTGTTGATGATACTAATGATATGATTCACCGCTTCGCTCACAGCCTTTGTCACCGTACTGGCGGTGTTGTCCTCAAAGGTCATGATGTCCTTGTCGTCATCTTCGTCCTCTGCGGCCTTCTCGACAGGCTTCTGCGTGTCCGGTGTCTTCGGCTCTCCTTCTTCAGGCTCCGGGTCGTCCTTTTCCTGGGCTTCCCCGCTTTTCGCGTCCTCGGGCCAGACGACGAGCTCCGTGCCGGTATTCTCCGCAGGCTCTCCCGGCTCGGCATCCACCACCGGCTTCTGTTTTTCGACCTCGTCCGCCGACCCGTCAGAGTTGGTCTCCGCTGGTTTGTTCGGGTCCTTGCCGCCCTTGATGACCACGTCCGTCTTGTCTATTTTGCCGATGTCATCTTTGTCTTTCGCATCGCCGACACGGACATAGGTGTCGCCCTCTTCCGTAACGGTCACCGTAATATCACCGTTTTCGATATAATAATCCTTTGCCAGTGCCGCCGGGGCTGCCGCCGAAAGCGCCATGCTCAGGGCCAGCGCGGCTGCCGCCGCACGCTTCATATTTTTCCGTAACCGCATACTTTTTTACCTCCTATATTTTTGCAGGGTCACCGTTTTTTTCATTTTACCTATATCTTTGTCAAGTCCTTTTCATGACATACCAGCGTAGATTCATGAATAGTATGACTTTTCCGATGTATCCAAAAAAGAACAGCCCCGCCTTTCCGAAGAAAGGCGGAGCTGTATCATTTTATAGCCTCTTCGCCAGCAGATACCGGTCATACCCGCCGTACATCTCCCGGCGGCAGACGATGGCAAAGCCGCTGGCCAGGGCGTTGTTGAGGCTGTACTGATTTTCCGGGCTGACGGTGGCCCCGATGCCCACGATGCCCGGGCGGAGCCGGGCAAGGGCCGCTTCCAGCAGCTTCCGCTGCAGACCGTTGCCCCGGTAGTCGGGGTGGACGATGGCGCTGTCGGCGTTGGCCCAGCCGTCCCACTCTTCTCGCGGGATGCCCATAAAGACGGCGTAGTTGTGCGCGTCCTGCCCGCAGTACCGCAGGATGAAGTAGGCCCCCAGCCGCCCGCCGTCCCACCCGCCGATGCACAGGTCCTCTTTCAGGTAGCGGGCGATGTTTTCCAGCGTGTCGGGTACGAACTGCTCCGGGTGGGGCATCGCGGCCCGCACCTCGTTCTGCAAGGCGTAAAAGGCGGCGGCATCCTCCGGCCCGGCAGCGCGCAGGGTCATGGTGCGGCTTGCGGGCCGGCCGCACACTTTGTGCAGAAGAACTTCCATTCTTGCTCTATCCCTCCAAAATAAAATCATACTTTCCGGCTGATTCCAGTATAAATGCCGTTTGAATCATTGTCAATTTATGCTATAATATTTGCAGGAAGAGTTTTTGTGCTCAGGCACAGCTTTTCCGGAAGTCCAGGCAGGGCCGCCCTGCCCGTGTACCGGAGGAAACGAACCATGAGAGATTCCAGCTTATCCCCTTCCAGCCGCCTGGGTGGTGCTGTCATCAGCGACCGCATCGTCAGCGCTCTGCTGGAGGAACTGCGCACAGGCCGCTATGCACAGACCGACCGTCTGCCCGCCGAGGTAGACCTTGCCGCCGAACTCGGCGTCAGCCGCACCGTCATCCGCGATGCGCTGAGCGAGATGGAGCGTGCGGGTTACATCGAGCGGGTGCGCGGCATCGGCACAGTGGTCAACCGAAGTGTCCTGAACCTGCGCAGCCGGTTGGACCAGAAGCTGGAGTATTACCCGCTCATCCGCAGCTTTGGCAGCTACCCCCACGCCGACGGCATCCAGATCTACCCCGTCCGCGCAGGCGAAGAGCTGGCCCGTGATCTGGCCATCGAGCCCGGCGACGATGTCATCTGCATCAAGAAGCGCATCCTCGCCGACACCACCCCCGTCATCTACTCCATCGACTACCTGCCCCGCGCCCTGTTTGGGAACCGGGACTACACCCGCATCGACCTGTCGGGTGACATCTTCGATGTTCTGGAGCGGGAGTGCCGCCAGCAGGTAGCCTCCAATGTGGCCCACCTCAAGGCCAGCTGCGGCGACGAGCCCATCCGGGCCGCCATGCGTCTGGCCCCGGGCGAGGCCATGCTTCTGCTGGATGAGATATGCTACAACCGGCTCTGCCATCCCGTCATGCGTTCGTTGAGCTACTACACGAACTTCTTCGACTTCTCGATTCTTCGAAAGCTTCTTTGACGGAGGGAAACAAAAGAATATGCGTCATCTAATCGATCCGTTGGATTTCAGTCAGCAGGAGATCACCTCTCTGCTGGACCTGGCCGACCGCATCTGCGCCGACCCGGCTGCCTATCAGGACGTGGCCGCCCACAAAAAGCTGGCTACTCTGTTCTACGAGCCGTCCACCCGTACCCGTCTTTCGTTTGAGGCCGCGATGCTGAACCTCGGCGGACATGTCCTCGGCTTCCCGAGCGAGACCGTCTCCAGTGCATCCAAGGGCGAGAGCGTGGCCGACACCATCCGCGTCGTCTCCTGCTACGCCGACATCGTGGCCATGCGCCACCCCAAGGAGGGCGCACCGCTGCGGGCCAGCCGGTACTCCCGCATCCCTGTCATCAACGCAGGCGACGGCGGCCACCAGCACCCGACCCAGACCATGACCGACCTGATGACCATTCGCCGCCGCAAGGGCCGTCTGAACGACCTGACCATCGGCCTGTGCGGCGACCTCAAGTTTGGCCGCACCGTCCACTCCCTCATCAAGACCATGGCGCGCTGTGAGAACATCCGCTTCGTCCTCATCAGCCCCGAAGAGCTGCGGGTGCCGGACTACATCATCACCGACGTGCTCGAGGCCAACCACATCCCCTACAAGGAGACCCGCAGCCTCGAGGAATCCATGCCCGAGCTGGACATCCTCTACATGACCCGCGTCCAGAAGGAGCGTTTCTTCAACGAGGAAGACTATGTCCGCCTGAAGAACAGCTATATCCTCACCAAAGAGAAGATGGCCCTTGCCAAGCCCGACATGGCCGTGCTCCATCCCCTGCCCCGCGTCAATGAGATCACGCTGGAAGTGGACGACGACCCCCGGGCCGCCTACTTTGAGCAGGTGCAGAACGCCGTCTACGTCCGCATGGCGCTGATCATGACACTGCTGGGCCTCAAGGACCCCAAGGCCGAAAAGGAGGGCAACTGAGATGCTGAACATTGATGAAATTCAGAACGGTATCGTCATCGACCATATCAAGGCAGGCACGGCCATCGGCCTGATGGACCTGCTGGGCATCAAGGGCAACCGCACCTCCAGTGTGGCCCTCATCCAGAACGCCCGCAGCCACAAGGCAGAGTCGGGCCGGAAGGACATCATCAAGGTGGAGGGCGACGCCTCCTGGCTCAACCTCGACGTGCTGGCCTATCTCGACCCCGACATCAGCGTGACCGTCATCGAGAACGGCAAGGCCGTCAAGAAGGAAAAGCCCCAGCCCCCCAAGCGTCTGGTCAACATCGTGCGGTGCAAGAACCCCCGCTGCATCTCCTCCATCGAGGAAGAGTGCGACCAGATCTTCGAGCTGAGCTCCAACGGCAAGTATCGCTGCATCTACTGCGAGCAGGAGCTGCAGGTCAAGCCGGAATAATAGAAAATAAACGATAAAAGCCGCCTGTCATTCAACGAATGACAGGCGGCTTTGCTTTTGATCCTCAGACTTTCCGGCGCAGCAGGCTCATCGGCGGCAGCTCCGGGGTGGGGATGGTATAGCGCTCCATCGCGTGGGGCGTGGACTCCATCAGCTCACCGGCCTCATTCTTTATCCACTCGGGGTCCAGCGGGATGCTGCGGCCATCCGGGCAGAGCACTTCCAGCGTGTCGCCGAGGCTCCACTTGCCCCGCTGCTGGCAGCTGGCGACGCCGTTCTCCCAGCCGTCCACCGTACCGACAAACTCCCACTCGCGGATGTAAGTCGCGCTGTCGGTAGCCTGACGGGCCTGCTCCCGGCCAAAGTAGAAGCCGGGCGAATAGTGGCGGTGGCTGGTGCGGGTCAGCTCATCCAAAACCTCTTCCGGCAGCTCGAAGTTCTCGTTCATCGGGTCGGCCAGATACTGGTCGAGGGCGCGGCGGTAGGCCGCCGTCACGCTGGCGACGTAGTAGAACGTCTTGGCGCGGCCCTCGATCTTGAGGCTGTCCACGCCTGCCTTGCAGATGAGGTCGAGGAAGGGCGCGGTACACAGATCGTTGGCGTTGAGGATGTAGCTGCCGTTCTCGTTCTCGCCGATCTCATAGAGCTGGCCCGGGCGGGTCTCCTCGCTGAGATAGTACTTCCAGCGGCAGGGCTGGGCGCACTGGCCGCGGTTTGCGTCGCGGCCTGCCATGTAGTTGGAGAGCAGGCAGCGGCCCGAGACGCTCATGCACATGGCGCCGTGGACGAAAGCCTCAATTTCCAGCTCCGGCGGGGTCTTGTCGCGGAGGGTGGCGATGTCCTGCAGGGTCATCTCCCGGGCCAGCACCACCCGCTTCGCGCCCATGTTGTAGGCGGCGCGGGCAGCGGCCCAGTTGGTGATGCCGGTCTGGGTGGACATGTGGACGTCGATGTCGGGCGCGAACATCTTGCAGGCGTCCAACACGCCGAGGTCGGCCACGATGAAGGCGTCCACACCGGCGGCGGCAGCGTCCTTGATGGCCTGAGGCAGACGGTCAGCCTCCTCGTTGGTGGGCAGGGTGTTCATGGTCAGGTAGACCTTGCGGCCCCGGGCGTGGGCATAGATGACGCCCTCGCTCAGCTGCTCCGGGGTGAAGTTGGTGGGTGCAGAGCGCATCCCGAACTCGGGCAGCGCGCAGTAGACGGCGTCCGCGCCGTAGTTGATGGCATACCGCAGGCGCTCGAGGTCGCCTGCCGGGGCCAGAAGTTCCGGTATCTGTAACATGATATTCCTCTTTTACTTCATATTTTTATTAACTTTCGCCGCCTCATCGCAGTTTTTCTGGTGGTCTGCGTAGGTGTGGGCGTAGTAGTAGTGACCGGCAAGGTCGGTGACAAAGAAATAGGCGTCCTTTGCCTCATCGTCGGGCTGCGGGGCAAGCGCCGCACGGATGGCCGCGATGCCGGGGTTGGAGATGGGGCCGGCGGAGAGGCCGGTGCAGGTGTAGGTGTCGTAGGCTTCCAGAATGTTCTCCGGGATGCTGTCCCAGCCGCCGTAGTAGGGCGCGACCCAGTTCCAGAGGTAGTTGTTGTCGGCGTCGCTCTGGACGTGGCTGGAGGTGTTGCTCTGCAGTTTGGGGTAGGGCGAACCCTCGGCCAGACGGTTGCGGAACACCTGCGCCACATTATCGTCCTGATCGTTGCCGGCCTCCTCCTGCACGAAGGACGCCAGAGTGACCACCTCGGAGAGGGTCATCCCCTGCTTTTCCATCTCGGCATACATCTCATCGGTGATCTGCTTGTCGAAGTGAGAATAGAACGTCTCAACGTAATGATGGACGGTGTCATCCTTCCGAAAATCGTAGGTATCCGGGAAAAGATAACCCTCGCACTTGAGGAAGCGGTCCGGGGCGTCCTTGTCGTCGGGGACGTACTGCCAGAACCTGTACTGGCTGAAGTCGCCGGTGTTGGCCTCCTTGAGGAAGTCCTCGGCGCTGCACAGCCCGGCGTCCTCCATTTTTTTCGCAATGGCGATGGCCGTCGTACCCTCGGGGAAGGTCAGCCGGACACTGTCGGCCTTCGCGTAGGCGGAGAGTGCCTCGATGATGTCGTCGTAGGAGCTGCCGGGGGCGAGGTCGAACTCGCCGTATTGGAGCTTGCCTGCCGCGCCCTGCTTGCCTGCATACCAGCGGAAGACGTGGGGGTACTTGATGACGCCCGCCGTCTTGAGCTTCTGGGCGATGGCTGCCACGCCGCTGCCCTGCTGGATGCTCACACTCACCGGTTCGCCGGCGGAAGCACTGCCGTTGATCTCTTTTCGGATGGCCAGCAGACAGCCGCCCGCCGCCAGTACCAGGATCAGCAGCACCATCAGAATCATTTTCGCTGCGCCGCCTTTTCTGCTTTTTCTATGTTTTGCATCGTGTGCCATGTACACACTCCTTTACCATTCCGTTCAGCTTTCCATCATCAGCCGCATATAGCTTTCTTCCACATCGAAAGGCTCCGCGTCGAACCGTATCATGCCGTAGTCCTGCCGGGTGCCTTCGCCGAGGAAAAGGTTCTGAGCCGCACCCACTGTGATGACGGCGCGCTCCACGATGACCTCCTTCTCCCGGGCCGCTTCCATCAGCACCTCGGCAGAACGGTCGTCTTCGGCCATCAGCTCCACAAAATAGAGGGTGTCCTCCCGGCGGAAGTAGATGCCGTAGCCCTTCTCGTTGGACACGATGGTCGCGCCCCGGGCGTAGAGGTCGGTCAGCACGACGGCCATCCGCTCCGGCGGGAACTGGACGGTATCGGGATAGAAACGCTCCCGCAGCTCATAGAGCTTGCGGGCCGTCACGGAGTCGAACTCCGCCTGACTCCACAGGTTGCGGGACACCTCCCGGGGCAGGCAGCGGAGGGCAAAAGCCCGCCGGAAACCCTTGTTTTCCAGCAGGGCGGCCTGCTCCTGTCCGACCGGAACGGCCACGGTGAAGCCCGCGCCCCGCAGCTTCTGCTGCGCACAGAGATAGTCCACGAGTCCTGCCAGAAGCAGGCTTCCCTGCCCGCAGAGGCCGTAGAGGTAGCTGCCGCTGCGTCCCTTGAGGGTGACGGGGACCGCCAGCGCCGCAGCGGCTATCTCGTCATTTTCCTCAGCGACGTAGATATTTTCCGCCCCGGCGAACTTTTCCAGAGCCGTCTTGATGAACTCGGCGCTGTCGCCGCGTTCTTTCTGCCACAGTGCCACGACTGCCGCCTCATCCGACGGCTGCATCAAACGATACATTGATAGTATCCCTCCCATTTTCGCGGTTATCCGAGCTCTTTTTCCGCCAGTGCCCGCACCTCGGCCTGAATCTCCTCGATGGTGCGCATGGCTCCATTTTCCGTGCAATGGACGGTGGCCCAGCCCAGATGCGCCGCACAGTACTCGGCGGCACGGCGGCTGCGGGCCAGATATTCGATGTCCTTTTCGTGGACGTCCTTCCTGCTCTCGTCGCCATGATAGCGGCCGGTCATGAGCTTCTGGCTCACAGCGGGGTCTACCTGTAAGTACACCACAGCGTCCGGTGCGGGCAGGCCCAGCAGCCTGTATTCGTAGTCAAAGGCCCAGCGGAGGAAGTCGTTCCACTGCTCCGGCGGGAGCTTGGAGCACTGATGCACCGCGTTCGACGTGGTGTAGCGGTCGGCGATGACGATGCCGCCCGCCTCGTAGAAGCTGCCCCACTTGGTCTTATAGCTGGCGTACCTATCCACCGCATAGAAGCTGGACGCCGCATAGGGGTTGACGTCGTCGGGCTTGTCGCCGAACCGGCCGGAAAGGTACATCTTCACCAGCGCACTGGAATCGCTCTCGTAGTCCGGAAAGGTGATCTCCATCACCCTTCGACCGCTCTCGGCCAGATGGGCGGCCAGCAGCTTTGCCTGGGTGGCCTTGCCGGAGCCGTCCAGCCCTTCGATGACAAGAAGCCTGCCCTTGCTCATTCTGCCTTCTCCCCTTTCAGCGCGGCGTACCGGGCGCGCACCTCAGTGGTGCGGCCGCAGCACATCTTGCCCTCCGGGCAGGGGCCGGACACGCAGGCCGGGCCGGCGGTGCGGAAGATATGGGGTGCCACCGGGCAGACCAGCCGCAGCATCTCTTCGGCCAGCTGCCGTATCTCCCACTGGGCGCGGCTGCAGCAGCGCAGGTGGAAGAAGTTCTGCAGACTGCGGGCGTTCATGGTCACCACCATCTTGGTCTCGCAGGCGTTGGGCAGCACGAAGCGGGCGTCCTCGTTGGCCTGCTTGGAAGCCTTGGCCCGGGCCTGCTTTTCGGGCAGACCCTCGGCCATGAGGCGGGCGGTGTGGCCATCCTCCAGCTTCTGCACGAGGTCGAGGTAGCGCCTGGCGTCCTCGTTCATGCTCTCGATGAACGCCGCCTTTGCCTCGGGGATGGCCTCGATCTCGGGCGGGATGACATAGCGGAAATCATCCAGACGGACGTACCGCTGACTCTGGACGCTGAAGGACGCGATGCGGTGGCGGGTGATCTGGGCCAGCAGGGTACGGCTGACGCCCTCGATGCCGAAGGTGAAGCTTGCGTGCTCGATGGGGCTGGCGTGGCCCAAATCGCTGAGCATGGTCAGGAAGCGGGCAGTCTTTTCCTCATCCAGCCCGTCCAGCAGGTCGGTAATGTGGGCGTCGGAGTAGCAGAGCTTCGCCGCAGCCGCCACGACCTTCTCCGGCTCCGGCGTATGTGCTATCAATCGGACAGTCATCATTTTTCTTATTCCTCCGTCGTTATCTTCACAAGGGGCGCAAAGTTGGCCATGGTCTTCTTCACGCCCACCTTCTCGAAGCTGATCTCCACGATCTGGTCGCCGGCGGCGGGCTTGACTTTCAGCACCTTGCCGCGCCCGAAGACCTTGTGCTCCACGATGTCGCCCGGCTCATAGTGTTTGGGGCCGGTGGATGCCGCCGCCGGACGGGGCGAAGAGGTCACACCGCCGCCTGCGGGTTTGACCGGCGCTTTGGGCGCTGCCGGACGGCCATAGCCAGCGCCGAAGCCGCTGCTTCCCGAACCGGAGCTGCAGCCGCCATGACCCGACGAAGCACTTCCCCGGCCCGCATAATCGGAGCCAAAGCCTCGGTTATTGGACATTGGTGCGTTATATTCTCTATTCAGATAGCCGCTGCGGCTGCCATAGCCCGAGCCGTAACCGGAGGCCGCACGCCCCCAGCCGGAGGGGCCGGAGTATCCCGACGCGCCACCCGGCACGGTATCGCTGCCGTAACCGCTGCCCCAGCCGCCCAGACGGGAGCGCTGTTCCAGCACCGGGCTGCGGGTCTCTTCGATGTACTCCGGCTCGATTTCCCGGAGGAAGCGGCTGGGCTCGTTGCGCTGGGTGCGGCCATAGAGCATCCGGGTGACGCTGTTGGAGATGTAAAGCTCCTTCTTGGCGCGGGTAATACCCACATAGGCCAGACGGCGCTCCTCCTCGAGGTCAGCCTCGGAATACTTGCTCATCTCACTGGGGAAGACGCCCTCTTCCATGCCAATGAGGAATACATAGGGAAACTCAAGGCCCTTGGCCGAGTGGATGGTCATCAGCACCACCTGGTCGGCGCTCTCGTTGTAGCTGTCGATGTCGCTGATGAGGGCGATGTCCTCCAGATAGCCTTCCAGCGAGGCCTCTTCGCCGTGCTGGTCGCAGTAGCTCTTGACGTTGTTGACCAGCTGACCGAGGTTCTGCAGACGGTCGGCGGCGTCCTCGTGGCCCTTGGCGGCGTCGGCTTCCAGCATGGCGCGGTAGCCGGTGATCTCGATGACATCGGAGGCGAACTCGTCCAGCGTCTTCGTTTCCAGAGAGTCCTGCAGCTTCTGGTAGATGTCCCAGAACTTGAACAGCGGTGCGATGGCGCGGCTGAGCTTGGCGTACTGGTCGGCATGGGAGATGACATCCAGCATACTGATGCCCTGCTGAGCCGCCAAATCCGCGATGACTTCGATGGTCGTCGCACCGATTTTGCGCGCAGGCTCGTTGATGATACGGCGGAGTCGGACATCGTCCCGGGGGTTCGCCACGATGGACATATAGGAGTGGATGTCCTTGACTTCCTTGCGGTCGTTGAAGCGCTGGCCGCCCACGATCTTATGCGGGATGCCCGCACGGGTAAAGTAGCTTTCGATGGGGGCCGACTGGGCGTTCATCCGGTAGAGGATGGCGTGGTCGGCCAGATGTCCGCCCTCTTTGAGGTGCTGGCCGATGACGTCCGCGATATGGCTGGCCTCGTCCTGCTCGTTCTCGGCGGTGTAGACCTGCACCTTGTCGCCCTCGCCGTTCTTGGTCCAGAGGGTCTTGCCCTTGCGCTCGGTGTTGTGCTGGATGACACAGTTGGCGGCATTCAGGATATTCGACGTAGAGCGGTAATTCTGCTCGAGTCGGATGGTCCTGGTGCCTTTATAGATGCGCTCGAAGTTGAGGATGTTCTCAATGGTCGCGCCGCGGAAGCGGTAGATGCTCTGGTCGTCGTCGCCCACGACGCAGATGTTCTTTTCCGGGCCGGTGAGCAGGCTCACGAGCCGGAACTGAGCCACACTGGTGTCCTGATACTCGTCCACCAGCAGATATTTGTACTTGTTCTGGTAGAACTCCCGCACGTCCTCGTGCTCCGACAGCAGGATGACCGTCTGGTAGATGAGGTCGTCGAAGTCGAAAGCTCCGGCTTCCTTGAGCTTCTTTTCGTAGGCGGCGTAGACCTTGGCCGCAAGAGCGCCCTTCGTGTCCCGGGCCGGGGTCTTCAGGGCCTCTGCCGGGCTGATGAGCTGGTCTTTCCAGCGGCTCATCTGGTTGATGGCGCTTTTGACCGGGAAGAACTTGTCGTCCACGCTCAGATCTTTGTAGACAGCCTTCATGACACGCTGGGAGTCGTCACTGTCGTAGATGGTAAAGCTGCGGGGGTAGCCGATCTCCTCGGCCCAGCGGCGGAGAATGCGGACGCAGGCCGAGTGGAAGGTGGAGGCGAACACCTCGTCGCCCTCTTCCCCGCCCAGCATCCGGCGCAGACGCTCTTTCAGCTCACCGGCGGCCTTGTTGGTAAAGGTGATGGCCATGACGTTCCAGCTCCGGACGGCATCCTTCCGCAGCATCCCGTCCAGCCACGACGGGGCGTCGGTGCCGGTCATGATGGCGGTGCGCAGAGCTTTCACATCGTCCTCCGTCACCTCCCGGGGCGTCCATCTGGAGCCGTGGGCCGAGCCGAAGCGGATGAGGTTGGCGATGCGGTTGACCAGCACGGTGGTCTTTCCGCTGCCTGCACCCGCGAGGATGAGCAGAGGGCCGTTGGTGGTGAATACCGCCTCCCGCTGCATATCGTTCAGGCGTCCGAACTGCTTTTCGATATACGTATCACGCAAAGCGCAGAATTGTTGTGCGAGATCTGTTGCCATTGTTTCACCTGTTCTTTTCAATCATTTCTGGATATATCACTTAAAATATAGTATATCACATTTCAAAAAAGTTGTACACAAAAACAATGCAAACAAAAAACCGCCCCACCGCAGTCAATACCACGATGGAGCGGGGATCTCAGGAAATGCTTAGCCGAAGATGTTGATGAGGATACCAGCAGCGACGGCGGAGCCGATAACACCGGCCACATTGGGGCCCATTGCGTGCATCAGCAGGAAGTTGGAGGGGTTCTCGCTCTGGCCGACCTTCTGAGAAACACGGGCAGCCATAGGCACAGCGGAAACGCCGGCGGAACCGATCAGGGGGTTGACCTGACCGCCGGTCAGGATATACATGACCTTGCCGCAGAGAACACCGGCAGCAGTGCCGAAGGAGAATGCGATGAGGCCCAGCACGATGATGAACAGGGTGCGGCTGTTCAGGAAGGTGTTTGCAGAGGTGGTGCAGCCAACAGACAGAGCCAGGAAGATGGTGATGATGTTCATCAGCTCATTGCCGGCGGTCTTCTGGATACGGTCCACGACGCCGCACTCCTTCATCAGGTTGCCCAGCATCAGCATACCGACCAGAACGGCGGCATCCGGCACGATGAGGGAGACGACGATGGCGACCATGATGGGGAAGATGATCTTCTCGGTCTTGGTCACGGTGCGCAGCTGCTTCATCACGACGGTACGCTCTTTCTTAGAGGTCAGAGCCTTCATGATAGGCGGCTGGATAACAGGCACCAGAGCCATGTAGCTGTAGGCCGCGACGGCGATGGAGCCCAGCAGCTCAGGAGCCAGACGGGAGGTGACGAAGATAGCGGTGGGGCCGTCTGCGCCGCCGATGATGGAGATGGCGGCAGACTGCTTCTGGGTGAAGTCCACCAGACCGGTAGCGACCAGCAGACGAGCGCCCATGTAAGTACCAAAGATACCGAACTGAGCGGCAGCGCCCAGCAGCAGGCTCTTGGGGTTGGAGATCAGGGGGGCGAAGTCGGTCATGGTGCCGATGCCGAGGAAGATCAGCGGCGGGTAGATGCCCAGCTTGACGCCCATGTAGAGCATATCAGCCAGACCGCCGTTGTTCAGGATCTCGATCCACATCGGGTGCTCGAGGCCGTCACCGACGAAGTACTGCATATGGATGACGCCGCTGCCGGGGAGGTTGGCCAGGATCATGCCGAACGCCATGGGCAGCAGGATCAGAGGCTCAAACTCTTTGACGATAGCGAGGTAGAGCAGGAAGCAGCCTACGCAGATCATCACTGCGTACAGCCAGCCGCCCGGCTCACCGAACCGGGCAAAACCGGAACTCTGGAAAATACCGACCAGAGTATCAATAAACTGAGTCATGTTTTTCCTCCTGTGTCAAAAGGGCGCGGTGGTGTCGTTGACGCCAGCCTTGCCCCAGCCATTCTTGCCGCGGCGGACTGCCTTCAGCACATACTTGCCGTTGCCCATAGAGTAGATGGCTGCCATGATGGCTGCCACAACGTCGCCGGGGATGCCGGCCTCCACCTGCGGGGCAGCAGCCTTTACAGGAGCGGGCGCAGCGGCCTGTTTCACAGGAGCGGCCGGTTTTGCAGCAGAAGCAGCCTTGGCAGCTGCCTTCTTGTTGTTCATGGCGTCAAAGATCTTGCCCTCCAGCGTGATGATGGCCATCAGCAGGACGAGGATCAGAAACACCAGCACAATACCGGTTATGGTAACGATCACATCATAACCTAAATCCATGGTCTTCCTCCTATTTACTTTTTTCTTTGCCGCCCGGGGGGCGGGCGGCAAAAAGCGATTTGAAGATATTATACAATATTTTCCGGGTCGATTCAACAACTATGAACAAAAATCATATTGTTTTTCACGGTTCTGTGAACAGCGCTTCCCTCTCAGCGGCGGCCCATGCGGGGGGTGGCGTCCATGAAGCCGGTCTCCAGCTTGTCGCCCAGACGCAGGCTCATGGCCGTACCCAGCGCGACACAGTTGACGGGGTCAGGCGAGACGGTCACTTCCACCTTCAGCTCCTGGCTCAGGTACTCCGGCAGGCCGTGGAGCTGTGCGCCGCCGCCGGTGAGGACGACGCCGTTGCGGTAGATGTCGCCGGCCAGCTCCGGAGGAGTCTTTTCCAGCACCTGATGGGCGGCGGTGCCGATCTGCTCGCTCAGGCGCATGACCGGCTCGTAGAGGTCGGCGGTGGAGACATTGACGCGCACGGGCAGGCCAGTGAGCAGGCTGCGGCCCTTGATCTCCATGGTCTCGTTGAAATCCGCCTTCTGGGGGCAGCAGGCCACGTTCTTTTTCAGGCTCTCCGCGGTGCGCTGGCCGATGGCGATGCTGAACTTGTTGCGCACGAACTTCAGGATCTCTTCGTCGTAGTGGTTGCCGGCCACGCGGACGCTGGTGGCCTTGACCTTGCCGCCGAGGCTCAACACGGCGATGTCAGTGGTGCCGCCGCCGATGTCGATGATCATCCGGCCATCCGGCACGGTGATGTCGATGCCGGAGCCGAGGGCTGCGGCGATAGGCTCATCAATGAGGTAGACCTGACGCGCACCGGCGGCCATGACGGCCTCCACCACGGCGTCGCTCTCGATGCCGGTGATGGCGGCAGGCACACAGACGGCCACACGGGGCTTGACCATGTGGGAGCTGTAGACCTGATTGACGAAGCGGCAGATGAGCTCCCGGGTCATGGTGTGGTCGCTGATGACGCCATCCTTCAGCGGGAAGATGGCGGAGATGTAGTTGGGCGTGCGGCCCACCATTGCAAGGGCCTTGTCGCCGGCCTCAAGCACGCAGTTCTTGCGGGTATCCACCGCCACCACGCTGGGCTGGTTGAGCACGACGCCCTGCCCCTCCTGCGCGATGATGATGGTCGTCGTACCAAGATCGATACCGATGTCGTTCTGTGCCATAATCGTGATATTTCCTTTCTCTGCTGCCCATTCTCTATTTCCATCGCCCATCTCCGGGCGCGGGTCATCAAAACACATTATAGTATAGCATATCTGAGGGGAAAAAGAAACCCTCTGCGGGGGTTTGCCCTCTCCGTCATTGCTTCGCAATGCCACCTCTCCCATAGGGAGAGGCACTGGCGTGCCGGTCAGGCCCACGCGGGACGAGCAAAGCCTTATTTTTTCGGAAACAGTAGTGCCCTGCTACAGAGGGCAGCAGCTTCGGGACAATATTCCTTGTCAAGCTGTTGTGAATCTCTGTAGCAGGGCACTATCTTTTACGCCATATTGAGCTTTCAGCGGTCAGCGCAGAGTTGCCCGGCACGCCAGTGGCTCCCCTACCAGGGGAGCTGGCGAGGAGCTTGCGACGAGACTGAGAGGTTGTACGAAGGACAGCCTGACCGTGAGCCACTGCGGGACAAAACCTCTCCGTCATCGCTGCGCGATGCCACCGCCCGGGTTGCGGCACCCAGCGTCTGCTTCGCTGTCGCTTGCATCCTGCTGGCCGCTGCCCCAACAACTCCTCCCTGTTTCCGCCGCTGGCGGCGGTCGTCGCCGTTGCTCCTATCGAGGGGAGACTTTGGCATTTCGTAACGTTTCATCTTCAATCGGAGAGGTTCTCCTGCTCCGGCGGCAGAGCCTGGGCCAGCAGGGCGGCCAGGCCGCTGTAGCGCAGGTTCTGGCGGATGTTGGACATCATCCGGTTCACCACATCCCGCCGGCCCACCACGATGCAGAGCTTCCGCCCGCGGGTGACGCCGGTATAGAAGAGGTTGCGGTAGCACAGGCGGGGCGGCACCTGCGCCGCCGGGAGGATGACCGCCGGGAACTCGCTGCCCTGGCTTTTGTGTACCGTGATGGCATACGCGATTTCCAGCTCGTTGAGGTTCTCCGCCGGGTAGACCAGCCGCCGGTCGTCCATCCGCACCACCATGGAGCGGATGCGCACGTCGATGGACTCCACGATGCCGATGTCGCCGTTGTAGGCACCCACGCCCTGTTCCCCGCCGATGCGCTGCCACGTTATCTCGTAGTTATTGCGCACCTGCATCACTTTGTCTCCCACCCGGAAGACCCGGGCCGCGCTCTGCAGCTCCGGCTTGCCCTTCTTTGGCGGGTTGAGCATGGCCTGCAGCTCCGCGTTGAGGGCCTGGGTGCCGGTGGGGCCGAGCTTCGTGGGGCAGAGCACCTGAATATCCTTCACCGGGTCGAACTGGTAGCTGCGGGGCAGACGGGTGGTCACAAGGTCGCAGACCAGCTTCTGGGCCGCGTCGCCGTCGGCTTCGAGGAAGAAGAAATCGTCCGTCTTTCCGCCCTTTTTCAGCGGTTCGCCCGAGATGATGTGGTGGGCGTTCTCCACGATGAGGCTCTGAGCGGCCTGCCGGAATATCTCGTTGAGGCAGACCGTCGGCACCAGCCCGGAGCGGATGATCTCGCCGAGGATATTGCCCGGGCCGACGCTGGGCAGCTGGTCGGCGTCGCCTACCATAATAATACGGCAGCTGTACCGCAGTGCCGCAATGAGGGCCTGGAACAGCTTGACGTCCACCATACTCATCTCGTCGAGGATAACGACGTCGCACTTGAGCAGGTTCTTGTCATTGTGGATGAAGCTGACCACACCGCCGGTGTAGTCCACTTCCAGCAGACGGTGGATGGTGGAGGCTTTCCGGCCCGTCAGCTCGCTCAGACGCTTGGCGGCGCGGCCTGTGGGAGCGCAGAGGGCCACCCGTTCGGCCTCGTTCTCCAGCAGCTGCAGAATGGCGTTGACCGTGGTGGTCTTGCCGGTGCCGGGGCCGCCGGTGAGGACAAGGCAGTTCTCGGTCATGGCCTTGCGGATGGCTTCCTTCTGGAGCGGCGCGTAAGCAAAGCCCTGCGCCAGTTCCAGGATCTGGATGTTCTTGTCGAGGTCTCGGGCCGTCTGCTTTCCGCGCCTGGTCAGCATGGCCAGACGGTCGGCGATGTCCTGCTCTGCGGCCAGCAGATCCGGCAGATAAATATACGGTGTGCCGTCGAACATCCGCACCGCCAGTTTCCCGGTCTGGATGCAGCCGTCCAGCGCCGCCGCCAGCTTTTCGGGGGGCTGGTGGATGAAGTTCGACGCCGTTTCCAGCAGCTGCGCCCGGGGCAGACAGGTGTGGCCGTTGCCGGCGTTGTGGCGCAGGGTGCGCAGAAGGGCGGCTTCCAGCCGCTGGGCGCAGTCCCCTGCCATCTGGTAATACTGGGCGATGCTGTCGGCGTGGCGGAAGTCCAGCTGCAGCGGCTCCCCGCAGAGCAGGTAGGGGTTCTGCTGGATGGCCTGCATGGCCCCCGGCCCGAAGGTGCGGAAGACCTCCATCGCCCGGCGGGGGCTGATCTCGAACTGAGCCAGATAGGCGATGAGCTCCCGCATTCCGAACATCCGCTTGAACTCCTGCTGGATGCGGTCGGCCTTGTCCGCCGAGATGCCCGGGATGAGGGTGAGCTGGGCGGGGTCGTTGGCGATAACTTCCAGCGCCGCCGCGCCGAATTTGTCAATGATCTTATCCGCCGTCCGAGCCCCGATGTAGGGCAGCGACCGGCTGGCGAGGAAGGCGTAGACAGCCTCGAGGTCTTTGGGCATATCCGTCTCGCACTCCTGTGCGTGGAACTGTCGGCCATAGGTGGCGTGGTTCTCGTAGCTGCCCCGACAGACGACGCTCTCACCGGCGTGGAGCTCTCCCACCACGCCGCACACAACGGTGACGACACCGCCGCCCGACACCTCAAACACGGTGTAGCCGTTGTCCTCGTTCAGGTAGATGATGTCCTCTACCGTGCCTTCCAGCCGTTCCAGCTCCTGCTCCATCGTCCCGCCTCCTCGTTTTGACACAACTATATATAGTATAGCGGTTTTGGGGGGATTTGTAAATATGAGGGGTGGGCTTTGAGGCTCTCCGGCAGCGTCCTTGCCCTCTCCGTCTGCTTCGCAGCCACCTCTCCCATAGGGAGAGGCACTGGCGTGTCGGTCAGGCCCACGCGGGACAAGCAAAGCTCACTCTATCCGAAAACAGCAGTGCCCTGCTATAGAGGGCAGCAGCTTCTAGACAAGAGAACTTTGTCAAGCTGTTGTGAATCTCTGTAGCAGGGCACTATATTTTACGTTATATCAGGCTTTAGGCGTCCAGCACAAAGCTGCCCGCCATGCCAAAGCCTCTCCTACAAGGAGAGGTGGCACGCCGCAGGCGTGACGGAGAGGTTGTACAAAGACGAGCCTGCCCTCTGTAGCAGGGCCCGCCCTTTTACGCCATATTACGCCTCAGGCGTCCAGTAGGAAGTTGACCGGCCTGCCAAAGGCTCCCCCTCTGGGGGAGCTGTCACCGAAGGTGACTGAGAGGGCAAGGATGCTACAGAAAAACAAAAAGCACAGCGATAGCACCGCTCTGACAAAAGCCAGTGCATATCGCTGTGCAGATACTCTTGGGAAGTGAGCTTGCCCTCTCCGTCATTGCTTCGCAATGCCACCTCTCCCAAAGGGAGAGGCTTTTGCTCACGGACAGGCTATTCAATCCCCCACCTCATATGCATTTTCCTTCGTCAGCCGCTTGCGCACTGCAAAGTACGCCGGGATGAGGAAGAAGCAGGCAAAGAACCATGCCACAGGGTTGGCGATGCAGGCCGCAAAGTAGCCCCAGAGCGGCACGAACCAGAAGCCCACCATGGCACGGGCGACCATCTCGGCCACGCCCGCGAACATGGCAAGGCCGGAATAGCCCAGGCCCTGGATGGTGTAGCGGTAGATGATGAGGACAGCCAGCGGGATGTAGAACACGCTGTTCCAGAAGATGAAGCTGCGGGCATTCGCCATGATCTCCACCTCGCTGCTCTCGAGGAAGAGGCTGATAAGCGGCACATCCAGCACACGCAGGATGAGGAAGGATGCCACACTGTAGACGCAGCCAATTCCCAGCGCGGTATTGACGCCCCGGTCCACACGCTTGAGGTCGTGAGCGCCCATATTCTGGCTGGCGTAGGTGGTCATGGCGGTGCCGATGCTCTCCAGCGGCACCGAGAGGAACTGGGCGGCCTTGCTGCCTGCGGTCTGCGCGGCCACGATGCTGCTGCCCAGACCGTTCACCGCGCCCTGCAGCACGACGCTGCCGATGGCGGTGATGCTGCACTGCAGGCCCATAGGGATGCCCATGTTGCAGAGCTTGAGGCAGTGGCTGGCGCTCAGACGGCCCTCTTCCCTGCTCCATTTCAGCTCCGGGTAGTGGCGGCCGATGTAGATGAGACTGCCGATGCCCGCCACCGCCTGACTGAACACGGTGGCAAAGGCCGCGCCGAACGCCCCCATCCGGAAGGTGAGGATGCAGAGCAGGTCGAGGCCGATGTTCAGCACGCTGGCCACCAGCAGGAAATAGAGCGGCCGCTTGCTGTCGCCCAGCGCGCGCATGAGGGCGCTGGTGACGTTGTACAGCAGGGTGAAGGGGATGCCCCAGAAGATGGTGCGGATGTAGATGTCCGCGATGTCGATGATGTTGTCGGGGGTGTTGGTCCAGACCAGCACCGCCCGGGTCAGGGCCACCGTCACCACCGTGAGCACGACGGCGAAAAAGAGGCTCAGCCAGACGGTATTGGCGGTGTAGCGCCGCATCTCTCTGTAGTCCTTCGCGCCGAAGGTCCACGAGATGGGGATGGAGAAGCCGCAGGCGATGCCGTTGACGAAGCCCAGCACCAGATAGTTCAGGCCGCCCACGCTGCCCACCGCCGCCAGCGCATCCACGCCCACGAAGCGGCCCACGATGATGGTATCGGCCAGATTGTAGAACTGCTGGAACAGACTGCCCAGCATCAGCGGCACCGCAAAGGCAAGGATGAGCTTGAGCGGGCTGCCCTGTGTCATGTCTTTTGTCATACAAAGCCCCTCCCCGGGCGGTCACTTAACATTTCTTTGCCGAATCTTTACCGACAAAAACGCCCTGCCGGACGAGGGGCAGGACGTTTTGCGTTTCATGAATGGTATTATACTCAGCTCATCGTGATTTTGCAAGGGGTTTTTCTCAGATTTCTTCGTACAACATTGCTATTTTTCTATCGGTGGTTTTTGGTGATTGTGCGCAGGGGGCGGCAGGGCTGCCTCCGGGAGAGCTTACGGGCCTTATTCCGCATAGTGCGCCAAAAACTGCTTGGTGCGCTCCTCCTGGGGGTGGTCGATGAGCTGGCGGGCCGGGCCTTCCTCCACCACGACGCCGCCGTCCATGAACAGGATGCGGTCGGCCACGTCCCGGGCGAAGTGCATCTCATGGGTGACGATGATCATGGTGGTCTTGCGGTCGGCGAGGTCCCGCAGGACACGGAGGACTTCACCGGTCAGCTCCGGGTCAAGGGCGCTGGTGGGCTCATCGAAGCAGAGGATGTCCGGGTGGAGGGCCAGTGCGCGGGCGATGGCCACCCGCTGCTGCTGGCCGCCGGAGAGCTGGTGGGGGTAGTGGCCTGCCCGCTCCGACAGGCCCATCTGGGCCAGCAGGTCACGGGCCTGTGCTTCCAGCTGGGCGTGGATGGCCTTTTTGTCGGCCTTATAGCCGGGCTGCTCCTTCGCCAGAAGCTCCCCCGCCAGCATCACGTTTTCCAGCGCGGTGTACTGGGGGAAGAGGTTGAAGTTCTGGAACACGAGGCCGAAGTGGAGGCGCTTTTTCCGCACCTCGCTCTCCCGCTGGGTGGCAGGGTCGGCGGCGTCCCACATGGTCTCGCCGTTCACCCGGATGACGCCGGTGTCGGGACGCTCAAGGAAATTCAGGCAGCGCAGCAGCGTCGTCTTGCCCGAGCCGGACGAGCCGATGATGGCCAGCGCCTCGCCCTGTTCCAGTGTGAGCGAGATGTCCTTGAGAACCTTCGTCTCGCCGAAATTCTTCCCGATGCCAGAGGCTTCGAGTAATGCCATAATTCAGTATCCTCCTTAGCAGCGGAAATAGTCCATCTTTTTCTCGGCCCAGTCCAGCAGCAGGGTGAGTGCGCCGACAAAGACAAGGAAGAAAATTGCGGTGGAGAACAGCGGCCAGATAAGGCCCTTGGCGCTGTACTCCTTCGCCATCATGATGATCTCCTTGTTGGCGATGACATTCGCCAGCGAGGTATCCTTCACCAGCGTGATGACCTCGTTGCCCATCGGGGGCAGGATGCGCTTGACGACCTGCAGGAGCGTGACCTTGAAAAAAATCTGGCTCTTGGTCATGCCCAGCACCTGACCGGCCTCGGTCTGGCCTTTCGGCACAGCCTCGATGCCGCCGCGGTAGATCTCTGAGAAGTAGCAGGCGTAGTTGATGGCGAAAGCCACCACCGCCGCCACCAGACGGCCCGAAGAGCCGGAGGGCCAGGGGTTGGTCATGCCCAGCAGGCCGGGGCCAAGGTAGATGACGATGATCTGGAGCATCAGCGGCGTACCGCGGATGACCCACACGAAGGTCTTGACGACGCCCCGCAGCGGTGCGCACCGGCTCATGGATCCAAAGGCCACCACAAGGCCCAGCGGAAGCGAAAACAGCAAAGTCAGAAAGAACAGCTCACAGTTGAGCGCGAATGCGCCGGTCAGACGCTCCAAAATCACAGTCACAGAATCACTACACCTATCCGTTTATAATGTATGTTACTCAGCCAGAGTCAGGCCGTACTTGTCGGCCAGAGCCTGCATGGTGCCGTCAGCCTTCAGCTCGTCGAATGCGTTGTCCACAGCCTCGGCCGCGTCGCTGCCCTTGCGGAAGGCCACGCCGTACTCCTCGACGTTCAGCTCATCCACCATCTTGAGGTTTGCGTAGTCGGTACCCTCGCCGATCATGGCAGAAGCCAGAGTCAGGTCGAGGACGGCGGCGTCAGCGGTGCCGGCGGCGACTTCCATTAGGCAGTCGGTCTGAACATCCTTGGAGATGAAATCCGCCTGAGACAGGTCGGCGTTCTCGGTGATGGTGGTCTCACCGGCAGAGCCGGCCTCGGCCACCACGGTCTTGCCGATGAGGTCGGCGGTGGAGGTGTAGTCGGTGCCGTCCTTCACCACGACGACCTGGGCGTTCTTGACGTAGGGCTTGGTGCAGGCCATGTTCTCCTCCCGGTCATCGGTGAGGGTCAGGCCGTTCCAGATGCAGTCGATGCTCTTTGCAGCCAGCTCGGTCTCCTTGGTGTCCCAGTTGATCTCCACGAACTCCGGCTCGACACCCAGCTTCTCACAGACAGCGGTGGCCAGCTCGGTATCGAAACCGGTGAAGTTGCCGTCGGCGTCGGTGTAGTTCATCGGCTCATAGACGGTGTAGCCGATGACCATCTTGCCGTTGGACCGGATATAAGCCAAATCGCTGTCAGCGGCCGCGGAGCTTGCCGGGGCGGCAGAGGCGGCGGCAGAAGAAGCAGCCGTGGAAGTGGATGCAGAACCGCCGCAGGCGGCAAGGCTCAGTGCCATCGCACCGGCCAGAAAAGCAGAGACCAGACGTTTCATATACAAATTCCTCCTTTAGAAGCCGTTTTCATAAGCATTGCACACCGCCTGAGCGGTCTTTTTGCTCGCATACTGCGTTGATTTCCCTTGCAATCCACCAAGGATTGCTGCGGAAAATTGCCTTGTCTGCGGGGCAAAAATCCTCGCCATTCGGTGTACCCCGCTTACAAAAACAGCTTCTCAGCAGAAGCGGCGCTTCGTTTTACCGCTTTACCATGCTAAATTGTTAAACCGTGACTATAGAATAGCGCGTTTTGCCCCATTTGGCAAGAGGAAAACCGATTTTTTCGCGTTTTGCCCGCAGACCGCCCCTTTCCGATCGGGTTTTCGGTGTATTTGTACAAAGGACAGCCCCCCAGCAGCGGCATACCCTCTCAGTCATCGCTTTGCGATGCCAGCTCCCGGGTTGCGGCACCCAGCGTCTGCTTCGCTGTCGCTTGCATCCTGCTGGCCGCTGCCCCAACAGCTCCTCCCTGTTTCCGCCGCTGGCGGCGGTCGTCGCCGTTGCCCCAGAGGGGGAGCCATTGGCAGGCCGGGCAACTCTGTGCTGACCGCTGGAAGCTCAATATGGCATAAAATATAGTGCCCTGCTACAGAGATTCACAGCAGCTTGACAAGGTGCTCTTGTCTAGAAGTTGCTGCCCTCTGTAGCAGGGCACTACTGTTTACGATAAAAACAAACTTTGCTCGTCCCGCGTGGGCCTGACCGGCACGCCAGTGCCTCTCCCTATGGGAGAGGTGGCTGCGAAGCAGACGGAGAGGGCTAGGACGCCGCCGCAGGAGCGTCAGCTTCTCTCCGGGATGTCGCCTACCATGATGACGAAGAGCCTGGGTTTGCCATTCTCATCCTTCCACCTTCCGAAGCCGACCCGGTAGCTGGATGCAAGGAATCCGGGCTTGTGCCAAGTATTCTCATCCGGTTCCGGCAGTACCAGTCTGTAGTTGTTACAGAGGTCGATGGCCTGCTTGACGGGGTCGTCCGAGCCTCCGTCCTCTCCACAGTAGAAGATGACCTGTTTGTTGGTGGTGTTGGGGTCGATGCCGATGGTTTTCAAGAGAGCTTTGCGAGGCTCAGAACCGATAGAGTGGTAATTGCCCCACTTCAATTTGTTAATAAGAAGAGTTCCCTCCCCAGAGCTCACCTGTGTGTACCTCTCCGCCGCCTCACTCAGCTGCGGGTCGGCCTCGCAGGTGATGTTCTTATCATACCGCACATTTATGATGTCTGCCAGAGCCTCGGCACGGAGGGTGTCCGCCGGCTTATCGCCCGGCTTATCGCCGCAGCCGGTGAGCAGGGCCAGCGTCATCACGCCCGCGAGGGCAAGGGCAAACAGCTTTTTCAATTTCATCATCGTTTCCTCCTGTGTCAGTTCTGCGGGGTCTTGATGGTGGCCTGTGTTTGCAGTGCGAGGTAATAGCGGCGGCCGTCACTCTTTTTGCCCGTCATTGTAAAGGCTATGGCGTTCAGAGCGGTGCCTGACGACGGATCATACCTGCCAAACCCTACCATATTGCATTGCTTCATACTCTCCGCCTGCGCCAGCGCACTCTGGCACGGCTTCACTTCTCCATACCAAAGATAAACACTGCCTGTCACCAGATAGTCCTTCAATTCATTTTTAATGATGTTCCGTGCCTCCTCGGTCAGCCCACCCTTTTCATCCTTCAGCCAGTCCGGCTGGAACTGCCGTGCGATGACCTTGAGCTTTTTGTCCAGCGTCTCGTCCTTCCGATAGTCAGCAAATTGTCCCCTCCTGTACCGGAAATACTCTTCTACCTGCTTGGCTTGGGAGCCGCTGTCCGAGCATCCGGTGAGCAGGGCCAGCGCCATCACGCCCGCGAGGGCAAGGGCAAGGAGTCGTTTTGCAGTTTTCATCGTCGCTACCTCCAATCGTGGGGTGTGTCTCGGTGATTTTATTATACCATACCCCCCCCCCCCCGGGCAAGTGCGATTCACGCAGATTTCAGGCCCTTTCGCGCAGGTTTGGGGGTGAAAAGGCTCCCAGAGGCTCACGGGCAGGCTCTCCTTCGTACAACCTCTCAGGCGCTTCGCGCCAGCTCCCCTTGTAGGGGAGCCTCTGGCGAAGAGGTGAAGCTTTACGGTATGCCAAGGCCTCTCCTACAAGGAGAGGTGGCATTGCGCAGCAATGACGGAGAGGTTGGACAAAGGTGAGGCTACCCTCTGTAGCAAGGCCCGCCCTTTTACGCCATATTACGCCTCAGGCGTCTAGTAGGAAGTTGACCGGCCTGCCAAGGGCTCCCCCTCTGGGGGAGCTGGCGAGCGGAGCGAGACTGAGAGGGCAAGGACGCTGACGGAAATGTACAGGCGCGGCGATAGCATCGCTCTGACAAAGGGCCTGCTTATCGCTGCGCGGCGGCTCTCGGGAGACGGGCTTGCCCTCTCCGTCTGCTTCGCAGACACCTCTCCCAAAGGGAGAGGCACTGGCCTGCCCCGCAGGCGCAAAAAAACCGCCACCTCACGGTGACGGTCAGACTTTCCGTTCAATTTATAATGACGCATTCTCAAACGCATCCCCTGCGGCCTTTTGCAAAGCGTCGATGGAGATGGTGCAGAGGGCCGCAAGGTCGGCGTCCGAGCCGTCGGCGGGGATGTCCGCCGCCTCTTTCTCCGTCTTGCCCTTGAGGTAGCTGCAATAGCCCTCGCTGTGCTCGTACCACTCCTTGCCGAGGCTGGATGCGTTCCGCATCCCATAGCTGTCGCCCAGCTCAAGCTTGGAGCGGACGGTGTCCGGGGCGGTGACGCCGCCGTCTGCCGCGATGGTCAGCGCAGGCTCTGCCATGTCGCCGATGGCGCTGGTCACACGGCCATCGGCATCCAGCGTCAGGGCCACGACGGTAAGGTCAACTTCTGCGTTCACATCCTTGTCGTCGGTGGCGGTGATGTCCGAAGAGGCATTCTCCGCCTCCACGCCGAGGCTCACCCGGTCGCCCTTCGCCGCGCCGAGGGCGGACGCATTCGTGCAGGCTTTCGCCACGGCGTCGCGGTACTTATCCACCCGGATGGTGCAGCCGGACAGCAGGTCGGCATCCACAGCCTTGCCGTCCTTATCCGTTTCCAGCATGGATGCCTGCTCCGGCGTCATGCCGGTGAGGTAGTCGGCGAAGTCATCGGCCTGCTCGGCCCAGCCCTTTTTCAGCGAAGATGCCGCTGCCAGCGGGTAGTCGCCCCCTTTCTGGCGCTTGGTGCGGTAGTCGGTGGGCATGGTGACGACGCCTTTGCCGTCGGCGGTAACTTCCACTTCCAGCTCATCCAGCATCACGTCGGCCAGCTTGCCGTCTCCGTCCAGCAGGACGGCGGCGGCGATGGTATGGATGGTGCCGGTGCGGGCCTCGTCGGAGGCCTCGGTCAGGATGCCGAGGCCGGTCTTCCAACCGCCGGTCTGGGTGGTGCTGGCGCTGCCGGACGAGCCGGACATGGCGTTCGAACTGCTCATGCTGCCGGAATCGCTGCTGCCTTTGCGGCAGCCGGACAGCAGCAGTGCCGCCGCCACGGCACAGCTCAGAAGAGCTTTTTGTCTCTGTGTCATAAGCGTTACGCTCCCTTTCATCTCTTTGGGAGTAGTATAGCCCGACACAGCGCCAATCATGCACGTTTGCTCTGAGACCGACGTGTTATCTGGCAAAGTTCCAAAATACCAGCGTGTTATCGTCACAAATCAAACTTTGCCACGTTGGCAAACTTAAGGCTTGCTGGCAAAGTAGGTAGTTTGCCAATCAGGAGAACTTTGCCAGGTTGGCAAACAATCAATATTGAACGATATATCATTTAATTTATGGAACTTTGCCACTTATTCCACCACAGTATCCCTCACATCAGCGGGCTCAGCAGGCGGAGCACACTGTCCAGCAGCGTCCCGGCCAGCGAGGTGCGGCAGTCGGCCAGCTGCACTTCCCGGCACTCCGGCAGGGTGCGGAGCACATCGTCCCGCAGCGCAATGACCTGACTGTTATAGAGCAGCAGCGCCCCGCACTCAAAGTGGAGGAAGAGGCTGCGGTAATCCATGTTGATGCTGCCCACCACGGCGGCGCGGTCGTCGCTGACGTAGCACTTGGCGTGGAGGAAGCCGGGCGTGAACTCGTAGATGCGCACCCCCGCCCGGAGCAGCGGCACATAATAGGAGCGGGTCAGCCGGAAGACGAGCTTCTTGTCCGGGATGCCCGGCAGCACCAGCCGGACGTCCACGCCCCGCTTTGCCGCCGCCTTCAGCGCTTCCAGCATGGTCTCGCCCACCGCGAAGTAGGGCGTATAGATATAGACGTACCGCTGGGCCTGATTGATGATATTCAGGTAGACCGTCTCGGCCAGAGCCTCTTCGTCCAGCGGGCTGTCCCCGTAGGGCTGTATCACTCCGTCCGACTGGGCAGACAGGGCCTCAGCCTGAGGCATAAAGGGCGCATAATCCTCCTCGCTGGGGCGGAAGGCATTCCAGTGGTCGAGGAACATCACCGTGAAGTTCCAGACCGCCGCGCCCTCGGTGCGGAGGGCTGCGTCCTTCCAGTAGCCGAACCGCTCTTCTTCATTGATATACTCGTCGGCCAGATTGATGCCGCCCGTATAGGCTGTATTTCCGTCCACGACCACGATCTTCCGGTGGTCGCGGTGATTCATGACCAGCGACACCAGCGGCATCACCGGGTTGAACGGGATGCAGCGGATATGCGCCCGCTCCATCTTTACCACGAAATCGGACGGCAGGCCCAGCAGACTGCCGAAATCGTCGTAGATGAGCCGGACATCCACCCCCTGCGCTGCCTTGCGGACGAGGATGTCCTCTACCCCCTTCCACATCTTGCCGGCGCGGACGATGAAGAACTCGAGGAAGATGAACCGCTCTGCCTTTTCGAGGTCGGCCAGCAGGTCAGGGTACATGGCCTCACCGCAGGGGTAATATTTTGCTGTGGAGTTTTTCCATGCGGGGTACGACCCGTACTCCGAAACATACCGGCTCAGTCCCCTGCTGGCGGGGTCGAGGGCGTCGGTCTGGCCCGGCTGCTGGGCGAGGTCGGCGGTGTGCTGGCGCTCCACCGCCTGCATCCGCTGGCGCATCCGCTTGGCGGGGGCCTTGTTGCCGAAGGCCAGATAGAGCGCACCGCCCAGCAGCGGCATCATGCCGATGAGGACGAGCCAGATGATCTTATAGTCGCTGTTCTCGTCCTTCCGCACGAGGTAGAGGGTGATGAAGAGGCTGAGGACGTTCAGCCCCGCATTCACCCACACCTTTCCGGCGGTGAGGGAGAAGAAGGCCCAGAGCAGCCAGCATATCTGCAGCAAAACAAGGGCCACTGTGACCGTGGCCCTGTTGATGACACGATTGAAGAACCGGACGACCGGCAGCCGAAAGAACATCTGCGCCTCCCCCGCTGCCTTTCGGCAGCATTTTTATGGGAATAGTATAGCGCAGAGATGCGGAGATTTCAAGCTCAGGCGTCCGCGTCCTCGAAGCCCACCATGAGGCCGCCCAACTCGGCGTAGTAGCTGCACAGGCCGCCGCACTCGGTCACCCGCACCTGTGCGCCCTCGAAGACAGCCCGCACCATATGCATCAGGCGCTCGGCGGCGGCGGGGTTGCCGCAGTGGGCAATGATGACCTTGCCGCTCGTGTAGCCGTGGCCTTTGAGCTCCAGCACGATGCGCTCGAGAGCGCCGTGCTCGCCGCGGGTCTTGCAGAGGACGTCCAGTTCGCCCACATCGCTGGCCTTGCCGATGACCCGGATGTTGAGCATCCGCGCCACAGCGGCCACAGTGGGCTTTATGCGGCCATTCCGGGCCAGATTCGCCAGCGATTCCAGCGAGAACAGCAGATGGGTGTGGTGACGGTAGCGCAGCATCTCCTCGCACACCTCGTCAAACTCCCTGCCCTCTTTGATGAGCGCACGGATATGCTCGGCCAGCAGCACCAGCTCCGGGCCGGCAGACAGGCTGTCCAGCACAAAGACCTGAGCACCCGGGTGCTCTGCCTGATACTCCTCTGCGGCCAGCTGGGCGGCGTTGCAGCTGCCCGACAGGGTGCCGGTGATGGTGATGGCATAAATTTCATCTGCGCCCTCATAAGCCTCCAGCCAGTCGCCGATGTTGGGGCAGGAGGTGCTGGTCTTGCCCTTATAGGTGCGCAGGGCAGTCGCCATCTCCACGGCGTCCAGCGTGCCGTCGTCGAGGTATTCCCTCTCGTCGGTCACGATCTTCAGAGGCACAGAAGCAAAATCAATGCCGTCCAGCTTGTACAGGCTGGCAGAAGAGTCCACAACGATTCGTTTCATCTCATCTATCTCCATTCCGGCGGGTGTCCGCCGCTTTTTTACGTTCGGTGAGTCCACTATATCAGTTTTTCAAAAACCTGTCAAGCGATTTGTAAAATTCTTAATATCGTTTTCATAAACGGTTGACCCCGACTCAAAAATGCGCTATACTACCACCATGAATCAGGAAATGAAACGCCGTGTCACGGCCTGCGCCGCCGGGTTTTCCCTGCCGCGCTACCGGGAGCTGCCCTCCGTGGGGCTGTATCTCGACCAGACCGTGCAGCTCGTCAACAGCTGCTTCCGGGGCTTCCCCGGGGTGGAGCTCACCCCCTCCATGGTGAGCAACTACGTCAAGAAAGGAGTCATCTCCCACCCCGTCAAAAAGAAGTATTCCCGCGAACAGCTGGCTTCTCTCATCTATATCGTATTGTCTAAAAATGTCCTCTCGCTGGAAAACATCGACACCCTGTTCCAGATGCAGCGGGCTCACTGCACCGCCGCCGAAGCCTACGACTACTTCTGCGACGAGGTGGAGAACTGCCTGCCCTACATTTTCGGTGCCAGCAGCACCATCCGCGACCTCGACCCGGATGCCGACGACGAAAAGCGTCTGCTGCGCGGCACCATCGTCGCCGCCGTGAACAAGATGTACCTCGACTGCTGCTTCGTCGCCATGCGGCAGGAGGAAGCCCTCTGGCCGGGGATTTTGGGAGATTTAGAGTAAAGACCCGAAACTTTACCGCGAGCGAAAGCCTCTCCCTTTGGGAGAGGTGGCATCGCGCAAGCGATGACGGAGAGGGCAAGCCCGTCTCCCGAGAGTCGCGATACAGCGATAAGCAGCCCCTTTGTCAGAGCGATGCCATCGCCGCGCTTATGATTCTCCGTCAGCATCCTTGCCCTCTCAGTCACCTTCGGTGACAGCTCCCCCAAGGGGAGCCTCGCATCCAGTCCCACGGGAAAGGGTGGGTGCTTCTGTTTTATCCAGTCCTTAAGCCTTACGCATCCTGCAGCTCCCCACGGCTTGCGGCCTTGAGGTAAGCGAAGATGAAGCCGTCGAGGTCGCCGTCCATGACAGCGTCCACGTTGCCGGTCTCGTAGTTGGTGCGGTGGTCCTTGACCATCGTGTAGGGCATAAAGACGTAGGAGCGGATCTGGTGGCCCCATGCGATCTCGTTCTGGACGCCCTTGATGTCGTCGATCTTATCCATGTGCTGCTGCTTGGCGATCTGGTACAGCTTTGCCTTCAGCATTTCCATGGCGTAGTCGCGGTTCTGGAACTGGCTGCGCTGGGTCTGGCAGCTGACCACGATGCCGGTGGGCTTATGGATGAGTCGGACTGCGGAAGAAGTCTTGTTGATGTGCTGGCCGCCGGCACCGGAGGAACGGTAGACCTGCATCTCGATGTCCTCGGGGCGGATGTCCACCTGGATGGTGTTGTCCAGCTCGGGCATGACTTCCAGCGAAGCAAAGCTGGTCTGACGGCGGGCGTTGGCGTCAAAGGGAGAGACGCGCACCAGACGGTGGACGCCGTTCTCGCTCTTGAGCAGGCCGTAGGCGTTGGCGCCCTTGACCATCATGGAAGCGCTCTTCATGCCGGCCTCGTCGCCGTCCTGATAATCCAGGACTTCGACGGTCATGCCGTGAGCCTGCGCCCACTTGTTGTACATCCGGTAGAGCATCTCGGCCCAGTCCTGTGCCTCGGTGCCGCCGGTGCCTGCGTGGAAGGTCAGGATGGCGTTGCTGTGGTCGTACTCACCGTTCAGCATGGTCATCAGCTGCAGCTCATCCACAGCCTTGCCCACGGCGTTGACGGCCTCTTCGGCCTCCGGCACCATCTCGGGGTCGTACTCCTCGTCCAGCATAACCAGCATGGTCTCGGCGTCATCGTACAGGCCCTGCAGCTTCTCGAAACGGTTCAGCTTGCCCTTCAGGTCGCCCACCTCGTCGAAGACCTTCTTGCTCAGCTCAGCGTCGTCGTAGAAACCGGGGCGGGACATGGTGTGCTCCAGCTCCTGCACGCGCTTGCGGGAAGCGTCGATGGCCAGCGCCTCCTCCAAGTCCTTTACAGCGGTGTGGTATTCAGCCAGCTGTACTTTCAGTTCATCAGTGGTGATCATCGTTTTATTCCTCTCGTCTCAAAGAACAGGAGCAGCCTCTTCATCATCAGCCACGCACATGGGCAGGCCCGTCTTAGTACAACCTCTCAGTCTCGCTGGCGCTCGACAGCTCCCCTAGTAGGGGAGCCTCTGGCGAAACCGTTCACTTTGCGGGGACTGCCAAAGCCTCCCCTACCAGGGGAGGTGGCACGCCGTAGGCGTGACGGAGAGGTTGTACGAAGGAAAGCCTGCCCGAGGACTCGGCCAATGACGGAGAGATTTACTCCTAAAAGATACAGTTTATACACAGATACTTCATTAGTATACCCAGAATCCATGATAAAGTAAAGAGGAAAAAATACCATTGTGCTGGAAATTTGAAGATTTCCGCCTTTTCTTTTCCGCATTTTAAGTGTATAATACTGATAAACTACCCTATTCATTGGAGGATGTTATGCCAAAATACTATGGCTGTCCGTGTGAAGGCTGCGGCAAGCCCCTCACACTTCAGGATGACATCGTGGTCTGCCCCGACTGCGGCGCGCCTTATCACCGCGTCTGCTACGAGAAGCTGGGCCAGTGCATCCACCGCCCCGCCCACGCCGCCGGCTACGAGTGGAAGTTCCCCTACGAGGAGAGCCAGCTCCGCACCTGTCCGTCCTGCGGCGAGCGCACCCTGCGGGATGAGGAAACCTGCCGCTGCTGCGGTGCTGTGCTGCCCCCCGAGGGGCAGGAGCCTCCTTCTTCCCGCGGCAGCGGCGAAGAGACCTTCGACTACTCCCAGATGTACCGTCAGTTCGGCACTTCCGCTGACCCGGAGAAGGAGTTTTTTGAGGACGCTTTCGGCAAAGAGGCCAAGATGGACGGCATCGCCCGTCAGGACTGGCTGGACTATATCGGCCCCGCCGCCCCCGCTTACCTCGCCGCTTACAGCCGGATGCAGCTCCAGAAGAGCAAGGTATCCATGAGCTTTTCGGCTCTGCTGTTCGGCCCCTTCTACTTCTTCTACCGCAAGGCGTGGAAACCGGCCTTCGGCTTTCTGGCCGCTGAACTTCTGCTGGCAGCGCCCACCTTTATCGAGATGCTGCAGCTCTCCGGCAGCGCCCTCGCCCCCGCTATGAGCGCTTCCGCTCTGACGGTATTTGCCCGGGTCTGCTCTGTCCTCAGCTTCGTGCTGATGCTGGTGCGCGGTATGTACGGCAAGTGGCTCTACCGCAAAAGCGCCGCCGACCACATCCGCCGCATCCAGTCCGAGTTTCCCGACGCCCAGCAGCGTCAGGCCGTGCTCCGCGCCCAGGGAGGCGTCAGCCTTGGGGCCGTGCTGCTGTGTATGCTGCTGATGATGGTGGGGGGCAGCGCCTTTACCCTGCTGCTGGGCCCCGATCTGCAGGCTCTGCTTACTGCTCTTGCCGGCTGAGGCACCCTCAGCCGAGACTATAAACCAAAGGAGTCTGAATCATGAAAAAGATCACCAAGGCGGTCATTCCCGCCGCTGGTCTTGGCACCCGGGTGCTGCCCGCCACCAAGGCGATGCCCAAAGGAATGCTCCCCCTCGTGGACAAACCCGCCATCCAGTATCTGGTGGAGGAGGCTGTCCGCTCCGGCATCACCGACATCCTTATCATCGTGAGCCGCAATCAGGACATCATCCAGGACCACTTTGACCGCAGCCCTGAGCTGGAAGCAAAACTTGCCGCTCCCGGCAAGGAGAAGATGCTGGAAGAGTGCCTCGGCATCTCCAATCTGGCCAACATCTTCTTCGTCCGCCAGCAGCAGACCCTCGGCCTCGGCCACGCTGTCAGCATGGCCAAGCCCTTCACCGGTGACGACCCCTTCGTGGTCATCTACGGTGACGACGTCATCTGGGGCGAGGACCCGGTCTGCGCCCAGCTCATCCGTGCCTACGAGGAGTTCGGCCGTCCGGCTGCCGGCGTGTCCGCCGTGCCTTGGGCCGACGTGAGCCGTTATTGCAGCCTCAAGACCACCCCCATCCATGACAACTACTTCTTTGTGGACGATATGATCGAGAAGCCCAAGAAGGGTCAGGAGTTCAGCAACTACTCCATTCTGGGCCGTGTGCTGCTGACCCCGGAGATCTACGACATCCTCGCCAGGACCAAGCCCGGTGCCGGCGGCGAGATCCAGCTGACCGACGCCATGGCCGAGTATGCCCGCAACTACGGCGGCATGACGGCTGTGGAGTTCACCGGCAAGCACTACGACATGGGCAACAAGCTCAAGGTCGCTGAGGCACAGGTGGAGCTGGCCCTGCAGCACCCCGAGATCGGCGAGGCGTTCCGCGCCTACCTGAAAGAGTTCTGCAAGACGCTGTGACTTATCAAGCACAAAGAGCTTCGGGATTTCCCGAAGCTCTTTTCTATGCCTCTGAATGACAACCAAAAAGCGCCCTCACCTTGTCATCGGTGAGGGCGCTTTGCTGATCGCTGATTATTTTGATTGGGTTGATTATCTCAGATTAGTCGCTGACGTAGGGCATCAGAGCAACGTGACGAGCACGCTTGATAGCCACGGTCAGTGCGCGCTGATGGAAAGCGCAGGTGCCGGTAACACGGCGGGGAATGATCTTTGCACGCTCAGAGACGTACTTACGCAGACGGGGAACGTCCTTGTAATCGATGGTGTCGATGCGATCGACACAGAAGCTGCAAACCTTCTTGCGGCCGCGACGCATGGGGCGTGCGGGGCGAGAGCCTTCGGTTCTTTCAAAAGCCATTGCTTATTACCTCCTGTTGGATTTTTACGGTTAAAACACCGGTTCGGGAATCAGAACGGCAGGTCGTCGCTGTCGTCGATGACGGCGAAGTCATCTGCATTGCCGGCAGAATAGCTGGGAGCTGCCTCCACAGCAGCCGGACGGGCAGGGGCTGCGTTCTGGTAGGACGGAGCAGCATTCTGATAGCTGCCGCCGCCCTGATTGCTGCCATTCGATTTGGAGCCAGCAAAGTTGACGTTGTTTGCCACGACCTCCACAGCGGTGCGGTTGTTTCCGTTCTTGTCCTGATACTGGCGGGTCTGGAGACTGCCTTCGATGGCGATCAGACTGCCCTTCTGGAAATACTTGGAGACGAACTCTGCCTGCTGGCGCCATGCGACGATGTCGATGAAATCGGCCTGACGCTGCTCGCCCTGACGGGCAAAGTTGCGGTCACACGCAATGCGGAAGCTGCACACATTGGTGCCGCTCTGGGTGGTGCGAAGCTCGGGATCCGCCACGAGACGGCCCATGATCGCTACAACATTCAACATAATACGGACTCCTTTTTCGTCACGAAAAGATTACTCCTCGTGGGCAACGATCAGGCTGCGCATAACGCCCTCAGTGATCTTGTACACACGGTCGAGCTCAGCGGGGAAGCTAGGGTCAGCAGTGAAGTTGATCACGGTGTAGACGCCTTCCTCCTCATCGTTGATGGGGTAGGCCAGACGGCGCTTGCCCCACTCATCGATGGAATCGATGGTACCGTTAGCCTCGATCAGGGACTTGAACTTACCGATGAGAGCGGAAGAAGCCTCCTCGTCGAGAGCAGCGCTGGTAATCAGCATGGTTTCGTACTTTGCCATTTTGTAGCACCTCCTTTTGGACTTAAGGGCCTCAAGAATATGAGGCCAAGGGTACACAGCCAGCGCGGCGTCGCGCGGACTGTGCGGCGTGTCTGTTCAGACAGCAACTTATTATAGCAAGCCCAGCGAAAATTGTCAAGCCCTCCCGCAGGATTTTTTTCGTATTTTTGAGCGCATGACAGCAAAATCTCCCCCATCATTCTTTTTATGCTTTTCCAGTATATCCGTCATATCTCTTTTATATGGCATCCTTAGTCATTTCCAAGCCAGTTTTCCTTTGCATTTCGCCGAAAGATGGACTATAATAAAAGATGTTCTTCTCCCCCGTCTGTCTTTGTGCGCGGCGCATGGCAGGGCTTACGGGGGAGCGAAACGACTGCTAACGTCAAAGGAAGGATCATTTATGTATTCCATTTTTCGGAATCTCGCCCTCATCCTCATCAGCGCCAAGTTCTTCGCGCTGCTCGCCCGCAAATGCCGGGCGCCGCAGGTGGTGGGTGAGATCATCGCGGGCCTCGTCATCGGGCCCTGTCTGCTGAATCTCGTGCAGCCCAGCGACTCCATCGCCATTTTTGCTGAGATCGGTGTCGTGCTGCTGATGTTCACCACCGGCCTCGGCACCAACCTTCAGGAACTGATGCGGGCCGGCCCCATCGCCACCCTCATCGCCTGCGTAGGCGTGGCCGTGCCTCTGGCTGGCGGCACCCTGCTCTACAGCCTGTTCTACGGCTTTTCGGCGCTGGGCAGCCCGGAGTTTTATCGGGCGCTCTTCATCGGCACCATCATGACAGCCACCAGCGTCTCCATCACCGTGGCCACCCTGCAGGAGCTGGGCAAGCTCAAGAGCTTCCTCGGCACCACCATCGTCAGCGCAGCCGTCATTGATGATGTCATCGGCATCGTGGTGCTCACCTGCGTGCTGGGTGCCAGCGGCGGCGCAGACACCAGCCTCGTCGATGTGCTGATGGACACCGTCCTCTTCTTCATCGCAGCCATCGTCATCGGCCTCATCATCCACAAGGCCATGCTCTGGCTGGACCATCGCAACCCCCACACCCAGCGTATCACCATCGTCAGCCTCGCCTTCTGCTTTGCGATGGCCTACATCGCGGAGCAGTATTTCGGCATCGCCGACATCACGGGCGCCTACATCGCGGGCATCGTGCTCTGCTCCCTTGAGGATGCGTCCTACATCGAGCGCCGGGTGGACATCAGCAGCTACACCCTCTTCGCCCCCGTCTTCTTCGCCAGCATCGGCCTCAAGACCGACATCAGCGGCCTGACGCCCACCATCCTGCTGTTCAGCGCCTGCTTCGTGGTGGTGGCCCTGCTCACCAAGATCATCGGCTGCGGTCTGGCCGCGAAGCTCTGCCGGTTCAACTGGGGCGACTCCCTCAAGGTAGGCGTCGGCATGATGACCCGCGGCGAGGTAGCCCTCATCGTGGCCCAGAAGGGCCTCGGCGTGGGGGTGGTGGACTCCGTCTTCTTCACGGCAGTCATCCTCCTCATCGTCGTGTCCTCTATCGTGACGCCGCTGGCGCTGAAGGGGCTGTTTGCGAAGGGTTAAACCTTGAGCGAAAGCCTCTCCCTTTGGGAGAGGTGTCACCGAAGGTGACGGAGAGGGCAAGCTCGTCTCCCAAGCGCATCCACACAGCGATACGCACCGGCTTTTGTCAGAGCGATGCTATCGCTGTGTTTTTGTTTTTCTGTAGCATCCTTGCCCTCTCAGGCGCTTCGCGCCAGCTCCCCCAAAGGGGGAGCCTCTGGCGTGCCGGTCAAGTTCACACTGGACGAGCAAAGCTTACTCTATCCTAAAACAGGAGTGCCCTGCTACAGAGGGCAGCAGCTTCGGAACAATGTTCCTTGTCAAGCTGCTGTGAATCTCTGTAGCAGGGCACTATCTTTTTACGTTATATCAGGCTTCAGGCGTCCAGCACAATGCTGCCCGACCTGCCAAAGGCTCTCCCTCTGGGAGAGCTGTCACCGAAGGTGACTGAGAGGGCTACGCGCTAAATCCCTCAAACGACCTGAATGCGGCCTGCGCCATACGGATTCTCGTAGTTCAGCAGGTAGCCCGGATAGCTTGCCAGCGGGCTGTTGGCGCTGCTCAGGACAGGCACATCGTTCACAGCGTCGAAGATCATGGCGTAGGTGGACATGACGAGGTAGTCCTCAGAGACATAGTCCTTGATGAGCTCTGCGCCGTCGAACATGGCGAAGCCATCGCCCAGATTGCGCAGGGTGTAGTTCATGCCGGCCAGCGCATAGGTGCGGTTCAGGTCCAGCGGCTCGTAAGCGCCGGTCTTCTTGTTGTAGATGCGCACGTTCTGGACGCGGGGCGTGCCGGTGGCGCTGCCCATCCAGACATTCTTGTCGTCGGTGAGGACGGTGTTGGGGATGTCGGTGTGGATCTCGTAGGTCGCACCGGCAACATGCAGGAAGCCGCCGTTCTCCTTGCCCTCCGGGCCGACGAAGCGGGCGCCGAACTCCAGAGCATCCTGGATCTGCTTGCCGGTAACAGACATCAGGCAGGCCACGTTGCCGAAGGGGCTGACCTGCTTGCAGGTCTTGAAGGTCCACTTGCCGGCGTCCACATCGATGCGGATGCCGCCGCCGTTCATCATAGCGATGTCGCAGTCCAGCTGCTCGACCTCATTGAAGTAAGTATAGATGCCGTCGGCCACGAAGTCGCCGAGGTTGGTCTCGCCCATACGGATGCGGCGCTTGCCGGCAGCGGGGTCGTTGATGTAGAATTTGATGTCCGTGGTGGCGATCTGCTCGCCCAGCATAGTGTCCACATCGTTGATCCAGGCTTCTGCGGTAGCGGCCACAGCGGCGTCGGAGACATCAGCGGTGGAGATGAGCTCGGTGGTGATCGCGCCGTCCTCGGCGATGGTCATCTTACCGACGTTTGCCAGATAAGAGCCGGTCTGAGTCAGGGTGACAGGCTTGCCGGCTGCATCGTAGACCCGCTTGTTCTCCATGACGGTGTGAGAGTGGCCGTCGATGAAGGCGTCAAAGCCGGTGGTGTTGGCAATGACATCCTCACTGGTCCAGGGAGAGGAGGACGGGTCAACGCCCAGATGGCCCAGACCGATGATGATGTCTGCGCCCAGGGTCTTGGCCTTGTCAATGGCCTTCTGGACGGCGTCGTACAGCTTCCTGCCGTCGTCACCGCCCAGGATGTCGTAGATGTACTTGGTCTGCTTGGCGTTCATGAAGTAGGCAGGAGTGGACTTGGTGAAGGACTCGGGGGTCGTGATGCCCACGAATGCGATCCACTTGCCGCCTGCGGGGAACAGCTTGACAGCGGGCAGGACGCGCAGGCCGGTGCGCAGGTCCACCCAGTTGCAGGAGACATAGGGGAAGTCCGCTTCCTTGATGATGGCCTTCGCGCGGGCCATGCCGTAGTCGAACTCGTGGTTGCCCAGAGTAGCGATGTCGTAGCCAGCCTCGTTCATCAGCTCGATGATGGTAGCACCGTCGTCCATGGAGCCGTAGGCAGTACCCTGAATATGGTCGCCTGCGTCCACCAGCAGGACGGGCTTGCCCTCATCCACGTAGCCCTGCTTCATGGCAGCGATAGCGGCATAGGTCAGTTTGGGAGACTTGTTGTCGATGTAGGTGTGGACATCGTTGGTGTACAGGATGGTGACAGCGGCATCCTTGCCCGTCAGGAAACCGGCCGAAGCCTGAGGAACGGCAGCAGCCATGGCGGAGGCAGCGGCGGTGACACCGACAGCCTTCAGGAAATTGCGGCGAGAAATAAAGTGTTTCACGAAAAAGACCTCCTTTATGTTCCAGACCAGTTTTTGCGGCACAGTCTCTCTTCCGCTGTGCCGCATTCTTTGTTTTAAGCTTACCACAGAACCGCCGAAAGAGCAAGCGCAAAGATGGTCATTCTGCATAATAGTTTTCTTTATGAGTACGACTTTTTATGAAGTCTCGCGCAAATCAGCACAAAAGGCCGGGTGCTGCTTCCTGCCTCAGGCTTGCAGCACCCGGTCTTTTGTTTTGGGCGGTATTGTTCCGTCGTGAATATCGTCTTGTCAGATAGCGTTATACTGGCGCAGGAACTTCTCGAGGTCGGTGCCTTCGATCTTCTTCAGCGCCTCCTTCAGGGCGATGCGGCCCATAAGGGGCAGCTCCATGTCCGTGAGCTTCCGGCCGTCCCGCAGCTTCACCGAGGCATCCACCAGCGCCCGGACGTCATAGGTGCTGCCCCAGACCTCCGGCACGCCCCGGTCGATGTTCAGCAGCCGGTACACCGCCTCCATGCCGGTGCGCATGGAGTATTCGGTGGTGAAGATGGTGTCCCGGCCGGTCTCGGCGAACTGGCCGAGGAAGGCAAAGTTCACCGCATCCTTCGGCACGATGTCGGGGCGGTCACCCTTCGCGCGGGGCATGAAGAAGGCGTCGATATAGGGCATCATGACCGGCACGGTGTTGGCGCTGTGCTCGGCAAGCTCTGCGATGTCCTCCACCGGCACGCCCAGATGGTAGAGCCACTCCATGCAGATCTCCCGGCCGGTGCAGTCCCGCATGGGCTTTTTGACGTAATCGCCGGGCTTATCGCTGAACAGGCCGTACACCCAGACGCAGAGCTGGTCTTTGGGCTGTGCCCGGAACTGCTGCTGGCGGTTCAGGGTCCAGCTCAGCAGCCAGGCCGAATCCTTCACGGTGACGATGCCGCCGGTGACGGTGCGGCCGCTGAAGGGGTCGCGCTTGCAGATCTTCTGGATATACTGGGGGATCTTCTCATCCAGCGTCGTGATGGTGGCGCTTTCCCAGTTGCTCAGCTCCGGCTGGCTGCAGAACTTTTCCGGATGGCCGAAGGAGTCGTCCAGCGCGGCGATGCGCTTCCAGAGGTCCCAGCCGTTGCCCGGCTTGATGGTGGGGTCGAAGCCCGCGGCCTTGTTCTGTGCGCCGATGGTGCAGCTCTCCACGCAGCCGCCGTTGGTGATAAAGAGCAGGTCGTCCTCGGTGAGGTCGATGGTCTCCACCGCGCCCTTGTGGTCTACCGTGATGCCCGCCGCCTGCTTTTTGCCCGGCTCGAGGCTGAACTGGACGTCCACGACCTTTGTGTCGTAGTAGAACTGGACGCCATGGTCTTTCAGGTAGGTGACCATGGGCAGGATGATGGACTCGTACTGGTTATACCGGGTGAAGCGGAGGGCCGTGAAGTCGGGCAGACCGCCGATGTGGTGGATATACCGCTTGAGGTAGAGCTTCATCTCGAGGGCACTGTGCCAGTTCTCGAAGGCGAACATGGTGCGCCAGTAGAGCCAGAAGTTGGAGTTGAGCACCTCATCGTCAAAATAGTCGGTGATCTTTTTGTCCTCAAGCCGCTCGTCGGGGGTGAAGAAGAGCTTCATGATCTCCATGGCTCCCTTATCCGACAGGCCGAACTTGCCGTCGGTGTGGGCGTCCTTGCCCCGGTTCACGGTAGCGCGGCAGAGGGAGTAGTTGGGGTCGGCCTTGTTCAGCCAGTAATACTCGTCCAGCACACTGGCCCCCTCGGTCTCCAGCGAAGGGATGGAGCGGAGCAGATCCCACATGACCTCGAAGTGGTTGTCCATCTCACGGCCGCCCCTCATCACATAGCCGATGTCGTACTTGTGGCCGTCGCAGGCACCGCCGGGCAGGGGGTCTTTTTCAAAAACGTGTACCCTCTCCCCCTTCATCTGACCGTCCCGCACCAGATAGCAGGCTGCCGTCAGGGCCGCCAGGCCGCTGCCGATGATATAAGCCGATTTGCGGTCCACGCCTTCGGGCTTGCGGGGCCGCGCAAAGGCTTCGTAATTGCCGCTGGAATAATACATAGACGTAACCTCCATTTTGTTCTGTACCGGCAGCATGTTCGGCTCCGGCTTGTTTGGTTCTGGCATCAGTATACCCCGCCGCCTCCCGCCCTACAACAAGCAAAACCGCCCAACTGCCGCAATTTTTGTCATACAGGCAGGTTTGCATAGAAAAAATCCGCTCCCAGCGTACTGGAGACGGACAAAAAGCTTTATGATGACTCAGAATGTCAGCCGCATCTGATGCCAGACCACATCGCCGTGGGTGGAGACGGAAACGCCCTCATCCACGAAGCCGAACTGCGCATAAAAGCCGATGAGCCGTTCCTTGCAGGTGAGCACGACACCCTTGCGCCCGGCGGCTTTCGCGTCGGCGCAGACCTGACGCAGAACACGGGAGGCGCAGCCCTCGTGCCGATGGGCCGGGGCGGTGACGACGCTGAATATCATCTGCCACCCACCCTTCGGCGTGTGGAGATGGGGGTCATCGTACATCTCATCGGTGAGGTCGGGCATATCGGTGACGAAGCCGTTGACGAAAGCTTTCACCTCGCCGCCCTCGTCCAGCAGCCAGAAACAGTCCGGGTAGACGGCCACACGCCCGGCGATGCTCTGCCGGGATGCCCCCTCAGCGGGCGGGTAGGACGCAGCTTCGATTTCGGCCAGTGTGTCCACGTCAGCGGGCAGTGCGTGACGGATGCTCATGCTCTCCCCTCCTCAGGCTTTGGCGGCGGGAGCCACCTCAAAGTCGATCTTGCCCAGGTTGACGTCGGCGCGGACGATGGTGATCATCATCCTGTCGCCGAGGCTCCAGGTCTTGCCGGAAGCGGGGTCGGTCAGGCGGACGCCCTCGGTCAGGCTGGTGCCGGAGGGAGTCAGGCTGGAGGCAGGCACAAAGCCCTCCACGCCGTTGTCCAGCTCGATGAAGAGGCCGCGCTGGGTCACGCCGGAAATCGTACCCTCGTAGCACTCGCCCAGATGGCGGCGGGCATACTCGGCCTTGTAGCAGTCCTCGGCCTTCCGCTCGATCTGCATGGCGATGACCTCACGCTCGCTGGACTGCTTGGAGGCGCGCTCTGCGAAATCGGTGTAGCGGAGGATCATGGTCTCCTTCTCGGTACCCTTGAGCAGATCGGTCATGATGCGATGGATGGCCAGATCGGGGTAACGGCGGATGGGGCTGGTAAAGTGGGCGTAGTCCTTCAGCACCAGACCGTAGTGGCCCTTGGGCTTCTCTTCGTAGAGAGCCTTGGACATGCAGCGGAGCATGCCGGTGTTGATGATCTTCTCATAGGGGGTGCCGCGCACACCCTCGAGGATGGCGCTCAGCTCCTTGGGAGTGGGAACGTCCTTGGCGAAGTGGTCGTTGATGCCGCAGGCCTGCAGCAGAGCGTGCAGACGCTCCAGCTTCTCGGCGTTGGGCTCTTCATGGACGCGGTAGACGAAGGGGATCTGCTTGACGCGGGCAAAGTGGGCGGCGCACTGGTTGGCCAGCAGCATGAACTCCTCGATCATGCTCTCGCTCTCGCCGGAAGTGCGCTTCTTGACGTCGATGCAGCGGCCATTCTCGTCGAGGATGAGCTTGACTTCGCCGCTCTCGATGTCCATGCAGCCGCGCTCCTTGCGCAGGCGGGCGCGGTGGCCGTACAGCTCCTTCATGGCGGGCAGCTGGTCGATGACGTCGGCATACTTTGCCTTGATCTCGGCGTCGGCAGTACCGGCCAGCAGGGCGTTGATCTCGGAGTAGACACCCTTGACGCGGCTGCGGATGATGGACTTGACGAAGCGGTAATCCGTCAGATTACCCTCCTTGTCCAGACGCATCAGGCAGGAGAAAGCCAGACGCAGCTCGTTCTCGTTCAGGCTGCAGATGCCGTTGGACAGGGCCTTGGGCAGCATCGGAACGACCTGATCCGCATAATAGACGCTGGTAGCGCGGCTGAACGCCTCGTTGTCCAGCTCAGTGCCGGGCTTGACGTAGTTGGAGACGTCGGCGATGTGGACGCCCAGCTCAAAGCCGCCGTCAGAGGTGCGGGTCAGGCTGATGGCGTCGTCGATGTCCTTGGTCTCGGCGCTGTCGATGGTGAAGATGGGCAGGGCTCGCAGGTCCATGCGGCCCTCGCAGTCCTTCTCGGAGACCTCTGCGCCCTCGAACTTCTTGGCCTCATCCCGGACTTTATCCGGGAAGCGGGTGCGGATGTCCTTTGCGTAAAGCAGAGCCTTGGCGCAGCGCTTGGCCTCGTCGGAGCTGCCGAAGCGCATGGCGACGCCCACGCGGTGGTCTTCCTGACGGCTGCCGCGGTTCAGGATCTCGACGGCTACCTTGTCGCCGTCCTTTGCGCCGCCCTCGCAGTCGCGGGCCAGCGGCATGGTGATGGCCGGGCAGTCGTCCGGCACGAAGCGCAGACGACCCTCGACCCGGCGCACAGTGCCGACCAGGTCGTTTTTCTCGGTCAGGATGGCGAGGATAGCGCCCTCGTCGCTGCCCTCCACACGGGGATGCTCGAATTTCTCCACCAGCACATCGTCGCCGGGCATTGCGCCCTTGGTGAAGCGGCCGGGGATGAAGATGTCGCTGGTGCCGTCCTCCAGCATGACGAAGGCAAAGTTCTTGCCCAGCTTGACCACCTTGCACAGCAGAGCCTTGTCGGCACGGCCGGAGCGGACGGTAAAGAACACGCCCTGACGCTGGCAGACGACAGCCTCTCGCACCAGTTCGTCCAGAGCTTCCATCACCTTGCGGTCTGCGCCGCGCTCGCCGCCGAACTTCTGCTTCAGCTCTTTGACGGTGCAGGGCTGGTTCTGGATGGCATGTTCGATTTTATCGCGCATTGACATAAATTTTCTTTCTCCTTAACTACCATAGCCCGCCCTCCACCGGGGCGCGGCTTCTTCCCTCTTATCTCTTTTTATAACAACAGATAGACACAAAAACAGCCCCGCTTTCATCACGGGGCTGCGGGCGCATGCTCAGGCCAGACGGCTTGCGAACACGCAGGCCAGGATGGCCACCACAAAGAAGATGATACCGGCGACGCGGGTCGCCTTTGCCAGCATCTGGTCCGCAGGGGTCAGACGGGCGCTGTTTGCGCCGTAAGCGCTGCCGTTGATGACACCAGCCAGACCCTGACCGTGGGTGTGCTGCATCAGGGTGAGGGCAAAGATGACCACCGAGACGACGAGCAGAATGACGCCGCCGACGATTTCAATGACTGCCATGGATGAAAACGCTCCTTTTATTGTTAAATTTGGATAACAAACATACAAATACAAGTATATAGTAACATACCTCGGCCAAAAAAGCAAGCAGAAAAGCAAAACCATTCACTCACCGGCGCTCAGTGCGTCGCACAGGCGGGCAAAGACGGCTGCGCTGGACACCTCCGGCTCTGTCTGGGCGTCCTGCATCACCACGATGGTCCAGCGGGGCTTTTCTGCTGGGTAAAAACCGGCAAACCAGTGGTTTTTCAGCTCTTCGCCGTCCCGGAACTGGCCGGTCTGGGCGGTGCCGGTCTTTCCGGCGGCAGTCCCCTCGGAGGGGGCGGCCTGCCGGCCCGTTCCCTCTGCCACGACGCCCGCCAGCAGCTCCTGCAGCTTTTCCGCCGTCTGCACCGGGAACACCCGCCGGGACGAGCTATGTGCCAGCGGCGTGAGCTCTTCGCCCGTCGTCTCGTCCACGGTACACTCCACGAAAAGCGGGGTGTGATAGACGCCTCCCGCCGCAATGGTGTTCATCATCCCGGCCACCTGCAAAGGCGTCGCCAGAAGCTCCCCCTGTCCGAAGCAGAAGTTGGCAAACTGCCCCTCGTTTTCGAGTGTCTCTCCTTCGGGCAGAACGCCAGAAGCCGACCGGAGGCCGCCTGCAATGTCCTGCCCCTTCCCGAAGCCCAGCGCTGCCGCCATCTGCCGGACACGCTCCGGCCCCAATTCCCGCCCCAGCTCGATAAAGTAGCCGTTGCAGCTCTTTTCCAGAGCGCCGTCCAGCCCCACGAGGCCGTGAGGCACGCTTCCGGCACAGCGGTAGACCTGACCGTTCAGGGCGTCGTAGCCGGGACACTCCCGGGTGAAGTCCCCTTCTCCGGCTTCCAGCGCCGCTGCGGCCAGCACCGGCTTGAAGACCGAGCCCACCGCATAGGGCGAAAAAGCACGGTTCAGAAGCGGGCTGTCCGGAGCCGTCAGGCTCTCACCCACATTGGCCGCATCAAAGTCCGGCAGGCTGACACAGGCCCGCACCTTGCCGCTGGCTGCATCTATAATAAGGATGCACCCGGTGTCCATGCTCTCCGCTGCCACTCCTTCTGCGGCCCTCTGGATGCTGCGGGAGAGGGTCAGCCGCACACCCTGCGGGGCAGAGTCTGCTTTTTCTAAAATCGGCTCACTGCCCCGCCGCAGCCGTCCCTGCGCTGTAACCGCACAGTGCAGTGTATCCCGCTCGCCGGTGTAAAGGACATCGTCCAGCGCAGCCTCAAGGCCCGCTGCGCCGTGGCCCTCGCTGTCCAGGTAGCCGATGAGCTGTTCTGCCAGCGGGGCAGCGGCGTACCGCCGGGGAACGGCATAGCACCGCACGCCCAGCCCGCTTACATCCTGCGCCACGTCCAGCAGAAAGGGCCGGGAAGTATTCCGCTCCCGGTAAAGCCTGGCCTGCCCGTCGGCGTCCGCATAGGGGTAGAGCCGCGCGTAGCTGTCCTCACCCGGGAAGCAGAGGGCCAGCCAGCGCTGGGAGATGCCCGTCAGCGGCAGACCGCTGCAGTCGTAAAAGTTTCCCCGCGCCGCAGGCAGGCGGAGGACCGCTTCGCTCTGCGCCGCCGCCCGCACGGCGTAGTCCGTGTTCGAGCAGAGCCAGTATAACCGGCAGACCACCGCCGCAAACCCCAGCAGCAGCGCCCCGTACAGCGCAAGCACTCTCCGGCCCGACATAAAAAGCCCCCCTTCCCTGCCCGGTAGTATGGGCAGAAAAGAGGGACGGTACACAAAAGAGGCAGAGCCTCCGAAGAAGCTCTGCCCCAGATACTGAAACAGTATGCGCGTTTTGGGAAAGGCTGCGGCTTAGTACATGCCGCCCATACCGCCCATGTCACCGCCAGCGGCAGCAGGAGCAGCCGGAGGTTCGGGCAGGTCAGCCACGAGGCTCTCGGTGGTCAGCACCATCTCAGCGACGGATGCTGCGTTCTCCAGAGCGGAGCGGGTGACCTTGGTCGGGTCAACGATGCCGGCGGCGATCATATCCTCGACATAGACTTCATTCTGAGCGTCAAAGCCGTAGTTGGGCTTGTTGGCAGAGACGATCTTGTCGATGATGACGCTGCCCTCGAGGCCGGCGTTCCTGGCGATCTGGCGCAGAGGAGCTTCCAGAGCCTTCAGGATGATCTTAGCGCCGGTGCGCTCGTCGCCTTCCAGCGTATCGCACAGCTCACGGACAGCGGGGATGGCGTTGATGGGAGCAGTGCCGCCGCCAGCGACGACGCCTTCCTGAACAGCAGCCTTGGTTGCGTTCAGAGCATCCTCGATGCGGAGCTTCTTGTCCTTCATCTCGACCTCAGTAGCAGCGCCGACCTTGATGACAGCCACGCCGCCAGCCAGCTTTGCCAGACGCTCCTGCAGCTTCTCGCGGTCGAAGTCACTGGTAGCGGCCTCGATCTGGTTGCGGATCTGACCGATGCGGGATGCGATAGCGTCCTTGTCGCCGGCGCCGCCCACGATGGTGGTGTTCTCCTTGGTGACCTTGACCTGACGGGCATGGCCCAGCATGTCAACGGTAGCATCCTTCAGCTCGTAGCCGAGGTCTGCAGAGACGACCGTGCCGCCGGTCAGGGTAGCAATATCCTGCAGCATCTCCTTGCGGCGGTCGCCGAAGCCGGGAGCCTTGACAGCCACGACATTCAGGGTGCCGCGCAGGCGGTTGACGATGAGGGTGGACAGAGCCTCGCCCTCAATGTCCTCGGCCACGATGAGCAGCTTCATGCCGTTCTGCATGACCTGCTCCAGCAGAGGAACGAGGTCCTGAATGACGCTGATCTTCTTATCGGTGATGAGGATGGCGGCGTTGTCCAGAACAGCCTCCATCTTGTCGGTATCGGTGACCATATAGGGGGTCAGGTAGCCGCGGTCGAACTGCATACCTTCGACGATCTCGTTGTAGGTCTCGGCAGTGGTCTTGTTCTCCTCGATGGTGATGACGCCGTCGGAAGTGACCTTCTCCATCGCCTCGGCGATGAGACGGCCGATCTCGGGGTCGCCTGCGGAGATGGTGCCGACGCGGGCGATGTCGTTGGAATCCTTGACCTTCTGGCTGTGTGCCTTGATGGTCTCGACGGCCTTAGCGACAGCCTTGGTCATGCCGCGGCGGATGTCCATCGGGTTTGCACCGGCGGTGACATTCTTCATGCCCTCGGTGACCATAGCCTGTGCCAGAACGGTCGCGGTGGTGGTGCCGTCGCCTGCGGCGTCGTTGGTCTTGGTAGCGACCTCACGCACCAGCTGTGCGCCCATGTTCTCGAACTCGTCCTTCAGCTCGATCTCCTTTGCGATGGTCACACCGTCGTTGGTGATGACGGGGGCGCCGAACTTCTTGCTCAGCACCACGTTGCGGCCCTTGGGGCCGAGGGTGATCTTGACAGTATCTGCCAGAGTGTCGATACCGGCACACAGTGCCTTGCGGGCTTCCTCGCCCTGCTTGATCTGCTTAGCCATATTTTATCGCTCCTTCGTAAAAGCTTGATTATCCAGTGTGAGGGAAAGACGCTTACTCCACGATAGCCAGAATGTCGGCCTGACGCACGATGGTGCATTCTTCGCCGTCCACCTTGACCTCGGTGCCGGAGTACTTGCTGGTGAGCACCTTGTCGCCCACCTTGACAGTCATCTTGACTTCCTTGCCGTCCACGACACCGCCGGGGCCAACGGCCACGACCTGTGCCACCTGGGGCTTCTCTTTGGCGCTGCCGGTCAGGATGAGGCCGCCCTTGGTGGTCTCCTCGACCTCAACAGTCTTGATAACAACACGGTCTGCAAGAGGAATGATCTTCATCGTTCTTGCCCTCCTATTATAAATATAAAAGATAAACTGTTTTATGTCCCGGGGGGCTGCGCCCTTCCGGTTATTTAGCACTCTTTTTCCTTGAGTGCTAAGTGTATTGTACTCATCTTGGAGTCAAAAATCAAGGGGTTTTGCAAATTTCTTTGTTAAGTTTTTATGTCCTTTTCATGAGCCTGTCGAGTGTATGTTCTTTTTGCCCTCGCCATGTACGAGCAATCTACGCTCCATCTGCCTTTCGGATAACAAAAAAACGCACCCGTCATAAGACCAGTGCGTTAAACTATAGGGGGATCATCTCTCTGTTTGGGCAATTCCGGTTCACCTTCATATTTTCGCTCCGAAACACAGTGCAGCCAAAACGCTTGACTTTGTCAAGCAACAGTGCTATAATGCTTTCCATTCAAACGCAGAAGGAGTTGAAGAAATGGAGCCATCCACGATATCTTCCTGCATTCTGACCCTGCACAAAGAGTTTGCCGCTTACACGACCCAGCGGTTACAGGAACTGGGTCTGAGCTTCGGGCTGATATATTTTGTCATTTATGTAGGAAAGCATCCGGACTGCACGCCCTCGGAACTGACCAAAGCTCTTCATCTGGATTGGGGCCACTCCCAGCGCAGCCTGAACAAGCTGGCCGAAGACGGCTTTCTGACGAAAGAAAAGAATGGGCGCAGCTACCACCTGAAGCTGACTCAGAGGGGTGAAAACGCCTTTGTAGTCTGTCATCAGGTCTTTATCGGCTGGGATGCGCAGAGTCTGGGCGGACTGACAGCGCAGGAGCGGCAGCAGCTGCTGACATTACTGCAAAAAGCAGTGCAAAAGAAAGTGTGCAAATGATGTACGAAACGATCTTGAGTCCGATCCATTATGGCGGGATGCAGCTGAAAAACCGCATCATCTTTGCGCCGACAACATTCGGGCTGTCGGATGAAGAATACCTTGCAAAGATCCGCGCCATTGCACAGGGCGGCTGTGCCATGATCATCGTGGGCGATGTCCCGGTGGGCAAAAGCAGATTTGAAAAATCTCTGTTTGACGCCAAAGGCTTTGCATTCTACCAGCAGGTCGTGAAAATCGCCCATGATGCGGATTGCAAAGTCTGTGCCCAGCTGCACCAGAGCGATTCCAACCTGCTGGCCATGTTCAAATACATTCCCGGTCTGCTGCTGAAAAAAATCACCCCGGATCAGCTGCGGGAAAAATTGAATGCAGAAGTGGCACCGTACATTACCAATATGTCTCAGCGGAAGATCCATGAGATCATCAGAGGATTCGGCAAAGCAGCAACATTGGCAAAACAGGCCGGTTTTGATATGGTGCAGGTGCATGGCGACCGGATGTGCGGCAGCTTCAGTTCGGCCATCTTCAACCACCGCACCGATGAATACGGCGGCAGCGCAGAAAACCGCGCACGTTTTGCGGTGGAAGCTGTCTCGGCTGTCCATGCGGCGGTTCCGGGGATGCCCATTGATTACAAGCTGGCCGTCCGGCAGGAAAACCCGCACTTTGGCAATGCCGGTGTGGTGGAAGAAGAACTGCCGGTGTTCGTTCCGCTGCTGGAGCAGGCGGGTGTGACCAGCTTCCATGTAACGCTGGCAAACCATTCCGCATTGGAAAACACCATCCCGCCCGCCGATCATCCCTATTTCAGCCAGCCGGGATGCTTCCTCAAATTCTGCGATGAGGTGCGGCAGTACACCGACCTGCCCATCTGTGGTGTCGGTGGTCTGAACGACCCGGATCTTGTGGAGCAGCAGCTCGCCAGCGGACGCATCCAGTGCGCCGCCATGAGCCGCCAGCTTCTGGCAGACCCAGATTGGGTGAACAAGCTGAAAAACGGGCAGGCGGAACAGATACACCGCTGCGTCCGCTGCAACAAGAAATGTCTGGGCGGGCTGATGGCACATCAGGGGACCCGCTGTGTTTATGATGCTTTGCGAGAAAAAGAAGCAAAAAACGCATAAACCTACCCGACAAAAAATCACGATATACTTAACAAAAAGACATTCACAAAGGAGAAGCTATGAGTTACGCGATCGTATACAGCAGCAAAACAGGCAACACAAAAATCTTGGCAGATACGCTGCACGACTGCCTGCCGCAGGCAGATTGCTGTTATTTTGGCAGCCCGAACCCTGCCGCCATGGAAGCGGACACCCTTTATGTGGGCTTCTGGACGGACAAGGGACAAGCCGATGAAAGCACTTCGGACTTTTTGAAGCAGCTGCACGGCAAAAACATCTTTCTCTTTGGCACTGCCGGCTTCGGCGGCAGTAAAGAATACTTTGATAAGATCTTGAAAAAGACAGAGCATTCGCTGGACAAAAGCAACACTGTTTTCGGCCGCTATATGTGTCAGGGCAAAATGCCGATGTCGGTACGCCAGCGGTATGAGAACATGAAAAAACAGCCGATCCATCTGCCCAATCTGGATGCCATGATCGAGAATTTTGACAAGGCCCTTTCTCACCCGGATGCGGATGACCTGGAGCAGCTGAAACAGGCTGTAAGATAACGGAAAAGGCGGCGGCTTCCCTTGACAAGGAAAGCCGCCGCCTTTGTTGATCCTCCGATGAGCCCCTAAAGAAGCGTGCAGGGCGCTTCTCATACTTTCATTTTACACGCTGGCCCGCTGGGCCATGAACCGCTCATAGGCCGGTTTAGGCAGCAGGACGCGCCCGGCCAGCGGCTTGAGCTGGGCGGTGATGGCGTCGCAGGGAGCGCACTCGCCGTCGGCGGTCGCCACGATAGGGCCGCGTCCGTCTGCCGGGCGCAGGGAGACGCACTTGGCCCGGCGGTAGATGAAGCAGGGCTTCGCCTGTTCCGTCAGCTCACCGTTCCGGAAGTGCCTGCCGCTCTTATACATCCCCAGCAGGCGGGCGATCGTCAGGCGGCTCACCCTGCGGATGATGAAGACGTCCAGCCAGCCGTCGTCGGGCTGTGCCTCGGGGGCCGCATAAAAACCGCCTCCATAGGTGCGGCCATTGCAGACGGCACACATCAGGCAGTCCACCGTCAGCTCCTCGCCGTCGATGGTGAAGGTCACGTTCCGGCCGATGTGGCCGCAGAGCTGCTTGACGATGGAGAGTGCATACGCCATCTCGCCGCCGCAGAACGGGATGCGCCGGAACTGCGGGATGCCGTAAGCCACCTGTGCATCGAGCCCGGCGGCGCAGATGGTCGCCGAAAGGCCGAGGTCGGTCTGCATCAGATCAATGTCCACCTCACTGCCCGCCAGCTGGGCGTCGAGGTCATTGAACTCTTCCCGCGTGCCGTAGGTGCGCAGAAAATCGTTGCCGCTGCCAAAGGGCAGACACCCCACCGCCGCGAGGCTGCACCCCTGCGCCCCGGTCAGCGCTTCGTTGAAGGTGCCGTCGCCGCCCGCTGTCCAGATGCGCACCGGCTCACCGTCGGCCTGCGCGGTGTGCGCCGCCTCAGCGGCCAGCTCCCGGGCATGGCCCGCGTACCGGGTCACAACGACCTTCCGTTTTTCCGGCGGGATGCCCGCCCGCTGGGCTGCGGCCCGGATGGCCGGGGCCAGCTCAGCAGTGCAGTCCCGCTTGCCTGCGGTGGGATTGAGCAAAAACAGATAGCGCATTCGGCTTCCTCCTCTGGTGGTTCCTGCCCTCTATCATAGCGGAAAACCAGAGCAGATGCAAGAGCTTTTCACCCGACACCCGCCGTCTGCGTCTCCTGCACCACGATCGTGCCGTCCTCGGCGCAGTCTGCCGTCCAGTGCTGTCCGAGGCTCACACTGCCGGAGGCGATCTGGTCGGCGAAGGCCTGCTCCACGGCCCGGTCTACCTGTCGGCGCAGCTCTCGCGCGCCATAGGGCGAATGTGCTTTTGCCGCCAGCGCCGGGCCGACCCGGGCCGTGTGGGTCAGCTGATAGCCGCTGCGGGCAGCACGCTCTTCCAGCTGGCCCAGCAGCTTTTCGGCGATGGAGCAGAGGCTCTGCTCCTCCAGCGGGCGGAAGACGATGAGCTCATCCAGACGGCCCACCAGCTCCGGCCGGAACCATTTTTTCGCCTCGGCAACGGCGGCTTCCGACTGCTTTTCAAAGGCAGCTTCGCTTCCCGCCCCGAAGCCCAGCGGTGCGCTCTGCCCGGCGAGGAATCGTGCGCCGAGGTTGGAGGTCAGCAGGACGATGGTGTTGCGGAAATCCGCCTTGCGGCCCATGGAGTCGGTCAGCTGGCCGTCCTCGAGCATCTGCAGGAGCACATTCTGAATATCCGGGTGCGCCTTTTCGATTTCGTCAAAAAGCACCACGCTGTAGGGGCGGCGGCGGACGGCCTCAGTGAGCTGACCGCCCTCGTCGTGGCCCAGATAGCCCGGAGGCGCACCCAGCAGACGCGCCACGGTGTGCTGCTCCTGATACTCCGACATATCGAACTTGAGCAGGGCCTTCTCGCTGCCGAACCAGCTCTCTGCCAGCGCCTTTGCCAGCGCGGTCTTACCGACGCCGGTCGGCCCGAGGAAGAGCATCGCACCGATCGGCCGGCCCGGCTCCCCCAGCCCGGTGCGGCTGCGCCGGATGGCCCCGGCCACGGCGGCGACAGCCCGGCTCTGGCCCACGACTTCGGCGTTCAGGCGCTCTTCGAGGCGGGCCAGACGTTCCCGCTCCTTTTCGCCCACCCGCTCAGCCGGGACGCCGCTGGCCTGCGCCACCACCCGGGCAATTTCCTTCCGGCTGAGGACGGGGTCTTTCTCCCCTTCCCGTTCGGCCCGGATACGCACCGCCGCGCAGGCTTCGTCCACGAGGTCGATGGCCTTATCCGGCAGACAGCGCCCCGGCAGATACCGCACCGAGAGCTCCACGGCCTCCCGCAGGGCTTCGTTGGGCAGGCGGACGCCGTGATACCGCTCGTAGCGGGGTGCCAGACCTTCCAGTATATCCACGGCCTGCTTCGGCGTAGGCTCTTCGATTTGGACGCGGCCAAAGCGGCGCTCGAGGGCGGCGTCCTTCTGGATGTGGGTGCGGAATTCCTGATTCGTCGTCGCGCCGATGAGCTGCAGTTCGCCCCGGGCCAGCACCGGCTTTAAGATGCTGGCTGCGTCGATAGCCCCCTCTGCCGCACCTGCGCCGACGATGGTGTGGAACTCATCCACAAAGAGGATGGCGCTGCCGTCCCGGACGAGTTCTTCCAGCAGGTTCTTGAACCGCTCTTCGAAGTCGCCGCGGTACTTCGTACCAGCCACGAGGCTGGCCATGTCCAGCGCCAGCAGACGCCGCCCCTGGAGCATCCGGGGTACCTGCTTGTCGGCGATGCGCTGGGCAAGCCCTTCGGCCAGCGCGGTCTTGCCCACGCCCGGTTCCCCCACAAGGCAGGGGTTGTTCTTCTGGCGGCGGCATAAGATCTCTACCATCCGGTCCAGCTCTTTTTCCCGGCAGAACACCGGGTCCAGCTCGCCGTCCGCCGCCCGGCGGGTCAAATCGCGGCAGTATTTGTCGCTGGCCCGGCTCCCCCGCGGCAGCGACGACGCCGAGCGCGGCTGGATCGGCAGGATGAACTGCCCCGAAAGCTGGCGGCACTCCCGCACCGCCTCGGTGAGCTGGACACCCATGGATGCCAGCATAACGCCCGCGGCGCAGTCGGTGTCTTCCAGCATGGCGCAGAGCAGATGCTCCGGCTCGGCCCGGCTCAGGTGGGCGTTCTGCGCCCCGATGATGGCGTAGTCCATCGCCCGGCGCAGGTCTGCCGCCATATCGCCCCGGGCAAGCCTGGTGACCGAACCATCCCGCCCGGCGGACAGCTGACGCCGCACTTCCAGCTCCGAGATGTTCTTCCCGGCCAGAAAGCGGGCCGCCGGGCCGCCGTCCGCTTGCAGCATCGCCCACAGCAGGTGGCCGGTGTCTGCCTTTTTGCAGCCCAGCCCTCCGGCCAGCTCCACCGCCTTATCCAGCAGCTGCCCCGCCTCCCGGGAAAAGCCCTTATACCGTCCTTTGCCGAATGCGTCCCAAATGCTCATTTGCCTGGCTCCTATCTTCCGTATTGCCCTGTTGCATCAAGAAACAGTATAGCCCCGGCAGGCGAGAAAAAATCAGAGCTTTGTGTCGCACCGGCCCAAAAACGCGCCGAGAGATAGTCAAAACCACCGGCTGAGCCGGTGGCTTGAGTAAGCCCTAGAAGGGCATCCTACTGGCAAAGCCCCTGCAAGGGACCACGAGCAAGCATCTTTCATCTGCATTACTTGACTTTGGTGCTGCCTTCCATCAGGTATACAAAGCCATCACCAATGGCTAAGTCTTTGATCTGCATATTTTAATCCTCCTCGTATTATAAAGTAGTAGTTATTAGAGTCCCTCTCCAAGGACAAAATGCTACAATAGACAAGGTGCTGTGGATTGGTTTAAACCTCCTACCGCAAGACGGTTTCGGAAAGGCTCCAACCACGGCTCTTTGTTTTTAGTGTTAATCAGTTAGATACCGCCAGACGGTTTATATAGAACGAGGTTACATAGCAAAGAGATGTGGCTCTAAGCAGCACTGTAAAATAAAACGCCGGAGGTAAAAAGAAATGATTTTTGTTGGTATCGATGTTGCAAAGGACAAGCACGATTGCTTTATCCTCAACTCGGAAGGAACGGTCTTGGCAGATGTATTTACCATTGCCAATAACCGCATCGGTTTTGAGACGCTTCTTTCAAGAATCCAAAGCTGTTCCCAAGGTGAAAGCAAAATAAAAGTAGGGCTTGAAGCCACAGGACATTACAGCTACAATCTGCTGGGGTTTCTTTTAGACAGCGGCCTGGCAACCTATGTCATTAACCCTCTGCACACGAACCTCTACCGGAAAAGTCTCAGCCTGCGAAGAACCAAAACAGATCGGATAGACGCGCGTACCATTGCAATGATGCTCATGTCTGATGTGGACCTCAAGTCCTACTCAAATACAGCATACCACAATGAAGAGCTAAAGTCACTAACCAGATACAGATTTGATAAGGTAAAGAGCGAGCCAAGCTGAAAAGCTCAGTTGCGCGGTTAGTGAATATTCTGTTTCCGGAGCTCGAAAAGCTGGTCTCAAGCCTGCACATCGCTGTTGTATACGCACTGCTGAGCAACTATCCGGGTGCAAGCTATATCGCAAACGCCAATACTGAAGAACTCGCTGAGACTCTTTGCACCGCCTCTAAAGGTCGTTATACCAAGTCTAAAACCGCGGAAATCCAAGTAGCCGCAGGGGTCTCCATTGGCTCGAAAATGCCTGCTAAGTCTATGGAGTTGAAACACACGATTGCTCTCATCCGCGAGCTGGACAAAGAAATTTCTGAGGTAGAATCCGCAATTGACAAGATTACATCTCAGATGGATTCTCCCATCTTTACAATCCCCGGTATTGGCCGACATATGGGTGCAATGATTCTTGCTGAAGTTGGAGATTTTTCCAACTTTGCAAGCGCAGACAAGCTGCTGGCTTAAGCACGACAATGCACCCCACACCGCTAAAATAATTGCCAGCGTTTCAAGTCCGACCCCAATGTCCTGAAGAACATCGTTGTCTTTCTCGATTCCTACCACAAATAGTCCGGTTCCTGCTGTACTGAGCGCCGCTGCCAATATGCTGACTGCGATGCACAGAGCTTCTTCGTTTACCATCGACCTTCCTCCTCCCTCCCGCACTCTTCGGCGGGTCAGCGGTCAACCCCGAAAAGCTCATTCGGAGTTACGCCCAACGCTTTGCAAATTGGCACGACGTCCTCCGATGTCATCTTCTTCCGTCCGCGAAGAAGAGCATTGAATTTTTTCGGGTCATAGCCTGCTGCCCTTGCAACCGCTGATTGCTTCAAGCATTTTTCATCAATGATTTTATAAATCATCTCAGTTGCACTCATTCTGCACGCTCCTTTCATGTACAAGTTTCTTGTACATTTTTACAATAGCACAGGATTCTTGTTTAGTCAAGAGCTTTGTTCAATTTTCTTGAACTTTCATCTTGACTTTTCAAGACGCGGCCTTTATACTTGCACCAGAACGAGATTTTTTAAGGAGGTGGTTCAAATGTCTTTTGCTTCTCGGCTCCGACAGGCGCGTGAGCAGGCTGGATTTACTCAGCAGGATTTAGCCAAGAAACTTGGTGTGACCAAAAACGCCATCAGCAACTATGAGAATGGTGTAAGCAGTCCAAAGTGGGAAATCCTGGTGGAAATTTTTGATATTCTTCACGTTGACCCCAATTTCCTGTATCAGGATGATTTTTCGTCCGAGCTTGCCGAAGCTCACGTCCTCACTCCCCAGCAGTCCGCTCTTTTAGCAGCCTTCGACCAGCTCAACGAGGAAGGCCAGACCAAGGCTGTGGAGTATGTCGAAGACCTCGTCCTCACCGGACGTTATAAAAAATGTCCTGCGTCTGGCCTGGACGCAAAGGACGCATAAAAAATAACCGCTCTGGCTAAACCAAAGCGGCTGATCAGTATGGTGTTTTTTTATGATTGATGATTTTTACGCTCGTCCACTTTATGAGCGCTCGGCAATTATTCACGCCGAAACAATCAAATTTAATGTTAATGAACTCCTTTTGGGAATTTCTTTCCCCAATGAAGAGTTAAAAAGCCAAGTTCTTATTGATCTGTACTCGTTCTTTATTGCTTGCAACGAAGAAATTCTACATTTTTCTGATGATGAAAACACTCAAACTTTTCTTCGTCTTTCCAAGTCAATTTCTGATGAAGATAATTTCTCGAAAATCATAAAAAAAGAAAGTCAGTATGTCTCTTGGTGGATGAACTCCCTTCCGGATGATATTCTTTCCCCTCGCTGTGAAGATGTCCCCATTTTGTGTTCTGTAGTTTCTAGTGACCTCGCCTCGCTTTTAGTCATCTCGCAATCAGTTTTATTTTCTTGTTTTCAACAATATCTTAGAGATCTTTCATGCGAAGACTCCTCAAGGTATAAGCAGATTCTAAACGGTATACTTCCGTCATCACAAGCGGATTACCTTAGTACGCCGCATACTTTTTCATGTTCAATTTCTTCCCTGAATTCTCCAAAATCATTTTTGTCTACTGTAAAGAAAAAACATGTTTCTAACGAAACCGCCAAAGGTTGCGGTTGCCTTTCGGTGCTTCTTGTAATTTATCTTCTCATTGCCTTTTTCGGAGATTAAATAATTTTGAATCGAGGTGATTATTTATGTCCACCCGCAGCCACCCCGAATCCGCCCGTATCATCCGGGAGGCACGGCAGGCCGCCGGGCTGACGCAGCTGGAGCTTGCGGAGAAGCTTGGTGTCACCATCGGCACGATCAGCTATTATGAGCGAGGCGCAGGCCAGCCCAAAATCGATAATCTCTTTGCACTCTGCGACATCCTGCACATCAGACCCGCCGACCTCCTGCGCGCCGATTCATAAACCTAACGCCCCCGCCAGTGTTTCCACCAGCGGGGGCGTTTGTGCAAAAAAGATCCCGGCAGCCTTGTACGATAAAGGCCGCCGGGGTGCGCATGGGGTGCATGTCGGAGAAAAACAACACAGTCAATGACTCTTCGCCTGCTGACACATCCAGTATACCATACCTCATGTGCATCGGCAAGCGAGTCGGAAAGGAGTTTTTGTGGCCAGAAAAAAAGAGAGCACACAGCCCCGCCTTGTCGCCTACTACCGCTACTCTGGCGGCAGCCGCCAGACAGAGCAGTCCATCGAGGGCCAGCGCCGGGACTGCGAGGCCTACGCCCGCGCCCATGGCATGACCATCCTGCGCGAGTATGTGGACCGCCATATCAGCGGCAAAACAGACGACCGCGCCCAGTTCCGGCAGATGATCGATGACAGCGCAAAGCGCACCTTTGACTTGGTCATCTGCTGGAAGACCGACCGCTTTGCCCGCAACCGGTACGACAGCGCCGTGTACAAAAAGCAGCTGCGTGACAATGGTGTCAGCGTCATCTATGCCGCCGAGAGCAACATCGAGGGCGCCGAGGGCATCATCATCGAGGGCCTGATGGAGGCTCTGGCCGAGTATTACTCCGCCGAGCTGGCCGAGAAGGCCCGCCGGGGGATGCGGGAGTCAGCCCTCAAAGGCCAGACTCTGGGCCGGACTCCCCCTCTGGGTCTGACGGTAGACAGCACCAAGCACTACGTCATAGATCCGGCAGGTGCGGATACGGTGCGCCTTATCTTTGAGCTGTACGCAAGCGGCCTCAGCATCGCCTCCATCATAAGACGGCTCAATGGCATGGGCCTTCGCACCGTCCGGGGCAATCCTTTTGATAAGAGCAGCATCAGCCGCATCATCCGCGACGAGAGGTATCGCGGCGTATACGTCAGCAAAAAATTCGACGTCCGCATCGAGGGCGCTATCCCGCCCATCATCGACGACGACCTGTGGGAAAGGACACAAAAAGTGATCGACCTCAACCGTCAGAGCCGTGCTCCCCACTCTGCCAAGGCAGACTATATCCTCTCCGGCAAGCTGTACTGCGGCGAATGCGGCTGCCTGATGAAGGGCATCTGCGGCCACAACCCCTCTGGCCGCGTCTATCATTACTATTCCTGCCCGGGCCGCAGCCTTGGCCGCCCCTGTACCCGGAAAAATATGCCGAAGGATGTGCTGGAAAAGCTCGTAGTGGAGTCCACTTCCAACCTGCTGCTCCGGCCGGAAAACATCCAGCAGCTTGCAGACGCCATCGTGAGCTTGCAGCAGGCCGAGGCGTCCCGCCCCGATCCGGAGCGTGCAGCCCTGGAGCAGGCGCTTGCTGAGATCCGCCGCAAAATCGGCAACATCCTGAGCGCCATCGAAAACGGCACCGCCAGCGCCGCCCTGACCTCCCGGCTGTCCGATCTGGAGCAGCAGGAAAGCGCCCTCGATCACCAGCTTGCCTCGCTCTCCACACCGGAGCCGTTTACGTTGAGCCGTGACGAGGTCATCTTCCTGCTTGAGCAGTTCCGTGTCTCCCCGTCCGAGCGCACCAACGCCTACTGCCGCCGCCTTGTGGATACCTTTGTCGATAAGGTCGAGCTGACCAACCGGGAGCTGATCATCCACTTCAACATTTCCAAATCCACCGAAAACAAAAATTCCCAGTCGAACAATGGATGTTCGACTGGGAATCGTCTGGTTGGGGATGAGAGAATCGAACTCCCACAAGTAGAGTCAGAGTCTACCGCACTACCACTATGCAAATCCCCAATATCCTGTTGTATTTCGCGGCATCGGGCCGGTCAACGTGTGCTATTATAGCCGCCTCCGGGCGCTTTGTCAAGCGGATTTTTGAAAAAAGTTGTACTTTTTTCTTGCAAGCCGCGATTCAGACGTACTTTCGAGCAATTCAGAGAAGCCGACGCCTGACCGGGCAGAAGCAATTTCTTCTGCACTCTCTTGTGGCATTTTCTGCACGTTCCGCACCATACAATAAGGTGTACCTGATTTTCTACTTGTTAATAAAGGAGGACGCCTTATGCTGCAAACCCCATCCAAGACCACCCAGACTCTGCTTTCGCCCCGCATCCCTCGCGACAACGAGCACGAGCGCTACCACCCCGAGTTGGAAGAAGAGCTGAAAGAGTGCCTGTTCTGCCTGCGGCGGAACGCGATGATGTTCGACCTCGAGGTGGACTCCGACCTCATCGAGCAGCGCATCTACGAGCGGCAGGCGCTTTTGTGCCGCTACCGCTACCTGCTGGCCCGCGCCCGGGAGCTGGGGCTGCATACCATCCTGAAAAAGTATCAGCCGCTGGGATAAAAACCTACCCGCGAAATCTTGACAGAATCCGCACATCGTGTTATCATACATAAAGATAACACTGTATACAGAGAGCTGTATACGAAACTTTGGAGCTTAGAGAGGTTTTCAACTATGGAACGTATTAAGACTATCGCTACTCGTGACTTGACCAAGAGCGTCGTGACCGGCGGCTGCGGCGAGTGCCAGACTTCTTGCCAGTCTGCCTGCAAGACCTCCTGCGGCGTCGCAAACCAGAAGTGCGAGAACAGCAATAAGTAATCATTGCAGACCCTATGCCGCCTTTGCAGGGCGGCATTTTTTTATGGCAATTACAGATTGGAGAATGAAATGGTACATCAGTATCAACTGAACGGATATAACATCGTGCTGGACAGCTGCAGCGGCTCGGTCCATGTCGTGGACGACGTGGCTTACGACGTCATTGCGATGTACAAAGAGCACTCTGCTGACGAGATCGTGGCCGCCATGCTGGCAAAGTATGCCGACCGCCCCGACGTCACCGAGGCCGACCTGCGCCAGTGCCTCGAGGACGTGGCCTCTCTGGAAGCCGCCGGCAAGCTTTGGGCTCCCGACGTCTACAAGGACATGGCCTTCGACTTCAAGAACCGCCAGACGGTGGTCAAGGCGCTCTGCCTCCACGTCGCCCACACCTGCAACCTCAACTGCTCCTACTGCTTCGCCTCGCAGGGCCGCTATCAGGGCGACCGCGCCCTGATGAGCTTCGAGGTGGGCAAGCGGGCTATGGACTTCCTCATCGAGAACTCCGGCACCCGCCGCAACCTCGAGGTCGATTTCTTCGGCGGTGAGCCTCTGATGAACTTCGACATGGTCAAAAAGCTCGTCGCCTACTGCCGCGAGCAGGAGAAGATCCACAACAAGAACTTCCGCTTCACCATGACCACCAACGGTATGCTCATCGACGACGATGTCATCGACTTCTGCAACAAGGAGTGCCACAATGTCGTGCTGAGCCTCGACGGCCGCAAGGAAGTCCATGACCGCTTCCGCAAGGACTACGCAGGCCGCGGCAGCTATGACGCCATCGTGCCGAAGTTCCAGGAGTTCGTGAAAAAGCGCGGCGACAAGAACTATTACATGCGCGGCACCTACACCCACTACAACACCGACTTCACCAACGACATCTTCCACATGGCCGACCTCGGCTTCACGGAGCTGAGCATGGAGCCTGTCGTCACCAAGCCCACCGACCCCAGCGCCCTCACCGCCGAGGACCTGCCCATCCTCAAGGAGCAGTACGAGATCCTCGCCAAGGAGATGATCAAGCGCGACCGCGAGGGCCGCGGCTTCACCTTCTACCATTACATGATCGACCTCACCGGCGGCCCCTGCATCTACAAGCGCATCTCCGGCTGCGGCTCCGGCACCGAGTACATGGCCGTCACCCCCTGGGGCGACCTCTACCCCTGCCACCAGTTCGTCGGCGACCCCAAGTACCTGATGGGCGACATCTGGAAGGGCGTCACCAACACCGCCGTGCGGGATGAGTTCAAGCACTGCAACGCCTACGCCCGCCCCGAGTGCAAGGACTGCTGGGCCAAGCTCTACTGCTCCGGCGGCTGTGCAGCCAACGCCTACCACGCCACCGGCAGCATCACCGGCGTCTACGAGTACGGCTGTGAGCTGTTCAAGAAGCGCGTCGAGTGCGCCATCATGATAAAAGTTGCTGAGAACCAGGAGCTGGCAGCTCAGGGCATCGAAGTTCCCATCGAGCTGGGCGGCACCTGCAACGCCTGCGCAGACGGCGGAGCCTGCGAATAAAGCCATGAACACTCCTGTCGTCGATTTTGTCCGTCGCTACGCCCAGCAGCGCACTGCCCGGATGCATATGCCGGGCCACAAGGGCCACGGCCCGCTGGGCTGTGAAGAGCTGGACATCACCGAAATTGCGGGCGCAGACGAGCTGTACGAAGCCGAGGGCATCATCGCTCAGAGCGAGGCCAACGCCACGCAGCTCTTCGGCACCGCCCGCACCTATTACAGCACCGAGGGCAGCAGCCAGTGCATCCGGGCCATGCTCCGCCTTGCGCTCCAAATGCGGCCCGCAAAGGCAGGCCGTCCTGTCCTGCTGGCGGCGCGGAACGCCCACAAGGCACTGCTCTACGCGGCAGCTCTGCTGGACTTCGACATCCAGTGGCTCTGGCCCGCGTCGGACGCCGCCGGGGCGCTCTGCACCTGCCCTGTGGAGCCGGAAGCTCTTGCCTCTGCGCTGGACGAGCTGGCCGCCGAGGGCCGCACGCCCTTCGGCATCTACCTCACCAGCCCGGACTATCTGGGCTTCGTGCAGGACATCGCGGGGCTGTCGGCGGTCTGCCACGCCCACGGCCTGCCCCTTCTGGTGGACAACGCCCACGGCGCCTATCTCCACTTTTTGAAGGAGGGCAGCCGCCACCCCATCCAGCTGGGCGCGGACCTCTGCTGTGACTCGGCTCACAAGACCCTGCCCGTCCTCACGGGCGGTGCCTATCTGCACCTTGGTTCGTCCGTGCAGGCCGACGAGGCCGCGGTGCGCAATGCGCTGGCTCTCTTCGGCTCCACCAGCCCCTCTTATCTCATTTTGCAGTCGCTGGACGCTGCCAACGCGGTTCTGGCCGACAGCTTCCGGGAGAAGCTGGACGTCTGCCGCTGGCGGCTGGGGATGCTCTGCCGGGAGCTGGACGCTCTCCGGCCCGGGCTGGCACTCCCCCTCACCGGGGCGCACCGTGAGCCCCTCAAGCTGACGCTGGATGCCGCCGTGCTGGGTCTTTCCGGCCAGCAGCTGGCGCAGGCTCTGCGGGAGCGGGGTGTGGAGTGCGAGTATGCCGACCCCCGTTACGTCGTGCTGATGCCCTCCGCCGAGAGTTCTGCGGCAGAGTTTGCCTGCCTGCAAACGGCCCTGCACGCCATCTGCGATGAGGCCCCTGCTGCCGATGTCTCCGTTGCGGCTGACGATCCTGCCGCTTTCGCGGCATTGGCCGGGGCGCTCGAGGCACAGCCCCGCCGCTTCACCATCCGGGAAGCTGTCCTTGCACCGCAGGAGATGATCCCTGCCGCCGAGGCCGTGGGCCGCATCTGCGCCGCACCGGCGGTCTCCTGCCCGCCTGCCATCCCCATCGTGGTCAGCGGCGAGACGGTCCCGCCGGAGGCCCTCCCCCTCTTTGCCCGCTATGGCATCGAGAAGGCGGCCGTTGTAAAAGAATAAAGTGAAAAAATCATTTTCGTACTCTTCAGCCTCTTTTTTCACGCTATATTCAGAGTCCCCCCTAAGATTCAGCTAAAAGTCCCGCACATTTCTTGACAGGCTTCGCATATTCTGGTTTAATAAATTAGATAAAAGGGAGTAAAGGGCGCTCCACCTTATGGGAGCGCTGCATGGCAGCGTCAACACGGCAGAAATGCCCGATGTCATGTGTTCGCTTGAGACTTTTGTCACAGGAATTGGTGCTGTGGCGGAAGTCTCTTTTTTCGTCATTGCGCCGCAGATTTCAAAGGAGGCAATGACATGGATTTCTGGAACGCATTCGCCAGTCTCTTTTCCAATTTCGGGAACCTGACCTGGCAGATGGTGGTGATGTGGGGCATCGGCGCCCTGCTCATCTACCTTGCCATCGCAAAAAAGATGGAGCCGAGCCTGCTTCTCCCCATGGGCTTCGGCGCCATCCTCGTCAACCTGCCCTTATCGGGCGCTATCACGCAGGGCGACACCGTCGGCCCCATCTCGGCTCTGTTTGAGGCCGGAATGTCCAACGAGCTGTTCCCCCTGCTGCTCTTCATCGGCATCGGTGCGATGATCGACTTCGGCCCGCTGCTCGAGAAGCCGTGGCTGATGCTCTTCGGCGCAGCGGCGCAGTTCGGCATCTTCTTCACCCTCTTCCTCGCGGGCTTCTTCTTCGATTTGAAGGACGCCGCTTCCATCGCCGTCATCGGCGCGGCAGACGGCCCCACGGCCATCTTCGTGGCCAACGTCCTGCACTCCCAGTACCTTGGTGCCATCATGGTGGCGGCCTACAGCTACATGGCGCTGGTCCCCATCGTGCAGCCACCGGTCATCAAGCTGCTGACCACCCGGAAGGAGCGCCGCATCCGGATGCCCTATCAGAAGGGCAGTGTCAGCCAGCTGACCAAGATCTTGTTCCCCATCGTCGTGACCATCATCGCCGGGCTCGTGGCTCCGGCCAGCGTAGCACTGGTGGGCTTTCTGATGTTCGGCAACCTGCTGCGGGAGTGCGGTGTGCTGAACACCCTGAGTGAAACGGCGCAGAACATCCTCGCAAACCTCATCACCATCGTGCTGGGCCTGACCGTGGCCGGCCAGATGACCGCCGACAAGTTCGTGCGGCCCGACACTCTGCTCATCCTTGCGCTGGGCCTCGTGGCCTTTGTGTTTGACACCGCCGGCGGTGTGCTGTTCGCAAAACTGGCGAACCTCTTCCTCCCGGAGGGCAAAAAGCTCAACCCCATGATCGGTGCAGCCGGCATCTCGGCCTTCCCCATGAGCGGCCGCGTCGTCAACAAGCTGGGCCTCGAGGAGGACAACCAGAATTTCCTGCTGATGTACTCCATCAGTGTCAACGTCTCGGGCCAGATAGCCTCTGTCATCGCCGGCGGACTGCTGCTGACCCTGCTGAGCTAAAGGAGGGACTGATATGCTGCATCTTACTTCGTGGATGACGACTCTGCCCATCATGGTCATCGGGATGGTGAGCATCGTGCTGGTCATCGGCGTCATCGTGCTGGCTGTGATGTTTTTGAACAAGCTGACGAGCCGGAAATAACTGCAAAGGGCTGCTGTACCGTGTTGTACAGCAGCCCTTGTTTTATTTATCAGCCACGCCTTTCCGATAGCCGCTCTTGGCGTTCTGCCCGGTGTCATCCGGCTCGTCGCAGCCGTCGTGCGGTTCCTCAGAACAGGTCGAGCATATTGTCCAGATAGATGGCTTCCCGGACATGCAGCTGGTATTCCGGTTTTGTCATATAGTAGAGCAGAAATTCCAGTACCAGCGCACTGCCCAGGCCCCGGCCCTCGATCTTGAAATTGGAAAATCCCATCGGCATATAGACATCCCGAATGTCCCTGATGCCGATAAACCCCGGATTTTCCATCGCCTTCGAGAAGCGGTAGCCTTCCTCTGCGCCCGGTGCGGTACAGATGTGTTCGGGACAGGCTTCGCCGAGATTTTTTCGGCTGACATTCTCATAGCAGCGCTTTCTGTCCCGGCATCCGACCCAGCAGCACTCGTTGCAGAGAAATTCCACCTTGTCTTTCTGCGCCTGCGGCAGACTGTCCAGCTCTCCAAAGGCTTTGTTCAGCCGGAAGTCCGGCACCACATAGCGGAACTCCTCCCGGGCCGTCTCCGCCCGGAGCTGCTGAAACTCTGTCAGCACCTTGGTCGTGGAGGACACGAAATAAAGCTGCGGATAGTGTGTTTTCAGGTAGTCCAGCAGCAGCTCCGAGTGGACGATGACGCCGCTCTGTACCAGGTTTTCCTGCTCAAACAGGGCGCAGAGGGCGTTGCACTTTTTATCCGAAAGGTGTTCCTCCCGGAGGAGCGAGTTGCTGAAGGTCAGCCGCGCCGAGATGCCGTATTCCCGCGTCAGGGCAAGGACTTCTTTGGGGTCATGCTCCCCGAAGCCAGCCCGTCCCCCGCCCCAGACGCAGTCGGCCGGTGCGCCGTAGATGGAGCCGATGTCGCACCAGTCGTAAAAGTATTCTCTGTGCGCCCGGAACAGGGGCAGGAACTCCCGGTACAGCTCGTAGAACTCGAACAGTCCGGGCAGATGATAGTAAGCTTTTTCTTGTTTCATTTTTCACTTTTTCTTATGCGTTTTGCGTCCTGACCTCTACCGTCCGGCCGCCGAGGTTCTCATAGATGCGGTGGGAGACGGAGAGCGCCGTGCGCCCTTCGGACGCGCGGCGAAGTGCTTCAAGGACACGGGCCTCGGTCTCAGCATCGAGGTTGGCCGTTATCTCGTCCAGCAGCAGCACGGCAGGGTCTGCCGCTGCGGCGCGGGCGATGGACAGAAGCTGCCACTCGCCCTGCGAGAACATCCCGTCAGTACACACCGTATCATAGCCGTTCGGCAGGGTCTGGATGGCGGCATCCAGACCGGCAAGCTTCGCGGCGTTCCTTGCCATCTCTTCGGTGATGCCGGGGTCGCCCAGCGTGATCTGTTCCAGCACCGTACCCGGCACACGGGCAAAATGCTGCTCCACACAGCCGATGCAGGTGCGGCGCTCGGCGTCCGTGATGTCTGCCACATCCACGCCGCCGATGGTCACCGACCCGGCTTCCGGGTGATAAAGTCCCAGCAGCAGCTTGAAGACGGTGCTCTTTCCGGCACCCGTCCGGCCCACCAGCGTCACCTGCTCGCCCTGCTTGACGGTCATGGAAAAATCGTTCAAGACATGCTTTTCGCCGTAACCGAAGGTCACATGAGAGAGCACCACATCACCCCGGGCAGAGGTCTCCCGCTCCTTGGGGATGGTGCGTTCCGGCTGGTCAAGGAAGGCGTCGATGCGCTTGACGCCCGCCATCGCCGACTGGATGGTCTGTATCTCCATGCCAAGGCTCTCGATGGGCGCAAAGATGCGGGAAATGTAGTTGATGACGGCCACCGAGGTGCCGACCGACATCCCGAACAGGGTCAGGACAGCCGCATTGCCGGAAGCCGAGAGGAGCATAACGATGCCGACCACGGCGGCATTCAGCAACAGCACGACGGGCGAATAGATCGCATCGTAAAAATTCGTCCGCTCCATCGCGGCATAGCTTTCGCCGATGCACCGGTCATAGCGGCGCTCCATGTAGTCTTCCAGACCCAGAGCCCGGATGGTGCGGATATTGTGCAGTGTTTCCGGGACCTGGCCGGACACAGCAGCGGCCGCCCGGCGGTTATCCAGCTGCGCTGCCAGCATCCGCGTCTGCACATGGCGGGTGAACGCGGCGAACAGCGGCAGCACCAGCAGCAAAATCAGCGCAAGGCCGGTATTCTTCACGGCGATGACCGCCATGATGGAGAGGATGCGGCAGGCGTCCGCCGCCATGCTGATGATGCCGGAGGTGAACAGCGCCTCCACCGTATCCACATCGCCCGAGAAGCGCGCGGCCACCTCGCCGGGGTTCTGCCCCACCAGCGTGCTGGCGGGAAGCCTGGTCAGCTTCCGGGACATTTCAGAGCGCAGGGCGTGGGTCATTTTCTGGCCGAAGAGCACCAGCAGGCTCTCCTGCGCCGAGGAGAGCATCCCTTCCAGCGCCAGACTGCCGAAATAAAGAAGCACCGCGGGGAATGTCAGCGGAAGTCCTGCCGTCAGCCCGTCGATGATGCGGGCCAGCAGCAGCGGCGGCACCAGAGACGCCGCCACCGATGCCGCCGCACACAGGACGGTCCCCGCTGTGAGAAGGCGGTGGGTCACGGCGGCCATCCGGATAGCCTCAAACGCACCATTTTTACGCCTGCTCTTCATGCTGTTTCCCTCCTGTCTGGCTTTCGTACAGCTGGCGGTAGACCGGGACCGACGCCATCAGCTCCTCATGGGTGCCGACAGTGGTCTTTCCGCCATCCATAAAGACGATCTTCTGCATCTGCGGGAAGTGGTACAGGCGGTGCGAGATGAGAAAGACGACCTTATCCCTGGCATATTCCTGCAGGTCGGCAAAGACCGTATTCTCCGTGTCCTGGTCGAGGGCCGAGAACGGGTCGTCGAGGATGAGGACAGGGCGCGGATGGGCCAGCGTCCGGGCCAGCGCCAGACGCTGGGCCTGTCCGCCGGAAAGACGAGTGCCGCTGCTGCCGATGACGGTATCGAGGCCGTTCTCCATCGCCAGCACCTCGCCTTTCAGCGCAGCAGCGGCGAGATAGGGCATTGCGTCCTGCTTGCTGCCGCAGAGGACATTGTTCTGCACCGTATCGGCGCTCAGCTCCGGGTCGTGGCCCAGATAGCCGACGGTGGCCGAAATCTGACGCGGAGTCAGAGCAGAGAACTCCTTTCTGCCAAACTGCACCGAGCCTTCATAGGGGGCCTCGCAGAGGAAGACCCGGCCAAAGGTGGATTTGCCGCAGGCCACCGGGCCGGTGACACCGATGATGTCGCCGGGATGGGCTGTCAGACTCAGACCCGAGAAGATGGGGGTGTCGCCGTAGGCGAAGGAGAGGTTCCTGAGGGTCACATCTTCCGCCGCCGGGACATCCAGCGCGTCCAGCTGCTCCGGCGACTTCATCAGAGGCTTGATGCGCTTCCAGGAGACCTCGGCCTTCTGCACCGAGTTGAAGAGCTTGGCCACCTTGGAGGATTTGACCACCAGCTTGGTGAAGCAGGAAAGGAAGGTGGTAAAGGCCGCGATGTCCCACACACGCCAGCCGGTGCCGAGGACATTCTTTGCGCCGAACCACAAAATGAACAGTACGCCTGCCTCCGACGCCGCCAGATAGAGCGGCGGCAGGGCCGACTGCCACACGTTGTTCTTCACTGCCGTCTTTTCGTAGGTATCCAGTACCTCTTCGTACCGCTCCGCGCGGGCGTCTTCGCAGCCGTAGATGCGGTAAGTCACGGCGTTCTGGGCGCGGTCGAGGGTGGCGGTACTCAGTGCGCCCGCCGCCTTTTTGTAGGCCGCACCGGCCCGCTGGACCGGCTTTTTCATCCATGCCGCGCAGACGTAGGAGAAGGGCGTGAACAGCAGGCTCAGCAGAGCCAGCCGCCAGTCGTACACCAGCAGCATGACCACATGACCCGCCAGCGCCACGCCGGTATCGAAGACTTCGGTGGTGAACTTGCGCATACCCTCGACGCAGTCGTCCACATCGGAGATGGCCTTGGTCATCAGCTCACCGGCGTCCTCTTTTTCCAGCGAAGCCCGGCTCTGGCGCACCAGATTGGCGTAGAGGACGCCCTTCATCCGGCGGTTGATGTTGTTGGCAAAGCGGCGGACATAAAAGCGCTTGATGAACCGCGACGCCTGCACCAGCAGGGTGACGAGGATATAGGCCAGAGCCAGCAGCGCCATTTGGGCCGCTGTTTCGCTGCCGCTCAGGATGTCCGCCAGGCACTGGGCCAGACGGCCCTCGAACCACGGGGTGGCCAGCAGGCCGATGTTATAGCTGAGGCCCGACAGGGTCACGAAGGCCAGCGGGAGCCACTCGACCCGGAAATAAGAGAACACCCGGTCCGGGCGGAAGGTCTTCTCATTTTTCATCGGTAGTATCCATAGACAGCCTCCGGGTCTTATCTCAAAAAGATGTATCTGCATCGTTGTATGTACAACAATCATAGTACAAAACCGCTCTTTGTCAAGAGCGGCAGCGGATTCTTTCGTCTTCTCGCCAAAGTCGGCGACTATGGGATGAAAATGCAGATCGTAAAGATGGAATGGAGGTTTTGATATGAAGCATCTGAGAATACCGTGGGGAATGCGGGCGATGAAGGAGCCGGGCCTGACTCCTGCCCTATGCCATCCGGATCACACCATGCTTTTCCCTGCCGAAAAGATGCCGGAACGCAAAAAGCCCCCGGAGAGCCTTTGGGCAGTTCTCCGGGGGCAAGTCCTATGCACCGGTATTTTACTAACCGTTATTCAATTTCAATCAGGTTCGGGTTCACAGGCAGAGCCTTCTGCTGCTGAGGTGCGGGCAGCGTGATGTGCAGGATGCCATCCTCGAACTTTGCGTGGATGTCCTCCTTCTTCACGGCGTCGCCCACATAGAAGCTGCGGGCGCAGGTGCCGGAGAAGGTCTCGCGGCGCAGGTAGCGACCCTCTTTATCCTTCTCGTCATTGCTGTGGCTGCGGACAGCCTGAATGGTCAGGCAGCCGTCGTTCAGCTCCATCTGAACGTCCTCCTTCTTGCAGCCGGGCAGGTCAACAGCTACTTCGTAGCCGTTGTCCGTCTGTTTGACATCGGTCTTCATCATGTTTGCACCGCGCTTGCCGAAGGTCTCACGCTCTTCACGGTTCATCGCACGCTCCAGCGCACCATCGTTCCAGAACGGGCCAAAGAAATCATCGAACAGGTTTTCATGGAAAATAGTCGGCATAAACATAAATCATTCCTCCAATCCCGGCGTTCGGGTCGGGTAAAAAATTTATGAGATGTGCATCAGGAGCGGAGTCTTCCCGGGAGCCTTGCGGCTCCCTCATGCCCCTCTCTCCTGAGCACGGCTTCGTTATAGCACATGTTTTTAGCACTGTCAAGTGCTGAGTGTTAAAATTCACAGAAGAGTAACATTTTGATAAGATCTCATGCAATCTTTTCAAAAATCAGTCGTATCACCGCCTTTATGCAGCAAAGGCGCCGGATACAGCAGTTCTTTGCACCGCCTGCGATTTCTCTGTATTTCACACTCTTGAGCAGTTCCATTACCTTATCCATAGGCACGCAGTCCGCATAGCGGTCCGGCCAGAGAAACTTATTATAATGGCAGCAGCTCCGCTCCCCTGTCATATAGACCACCATTTTCTACAAGCAGAAAACGATTCTGAACCCTCTTTCCCCGTTCATATTGTATAAAAGAATGGTTTTGGAGGTGTTCCGTATGCTGTTGACCCTGCTGCAATTTTTTGCATCCAAGTTCCTCGTGCTTGCGCTCCATCTGGAAGCGGGCAGTTTCCCCCGCCCGCTCAGCCCACAGGAAGAGATCCGGACCTTCGCCGCCCTGCGGGCCGGCGATCCATCCGCCCGGGAAAAGCTCATCCGCCACAATCTGCGCTTAGTGGCGCACATCGCAAAGAAATACTATGCTCTCCCCTCTGAGCAGGACGATTTGATTTCCATCGGCACCATTGGCCTGATGAAAGCCGTAGACACCTTCGACTCCACCCGCCGGGCGCGCTTCTCCACTTATGCCAGCCGGTGCATTGAAAATGCAATACTATCGTAACAGAACAAACGACAGTTGAGATGGAAAACCATGAACCTTTTGGGGCAAAATGGTCTATGTTCTGCCGCCTGAAAGTCCGCAGCTATGTATTGGCTGCGAATGTTGCAGGTACGTTAAAAGTTGCGCCGCTTCAAATTCTCAAGTTCCCGGTCGTCCTTCCACATAAGTTTTTGGATGCCGAGAAGTTCAATCTGCGGTTTTCGGACGCATCCAAGATCACGGAAATTGCGGACAAGCTGCGGTGGTATCGCTATCAAAAAGGACTTCGTCAGCGTGATGCGGCGGACTATGCGGGCATCGACCGCAGTACCTACATCCATTACGAAGGGGCAGGGCGGGACTTTTATCCGAAGGAGCATATGGAGAAGCTGGCAGAGCTGTTTGAGGTACCGCTGGAGGATTTGCTGGATGACTATAACCTGTTTCTGCTGCGGGGTCAGGGGGAGCAAATCAAAGCTATTCGCCAGCGGCTCGGCTTGACGCAGAAGGTATATGCAGCGCAGCTTGGCGTCCCGCTGCAAAAGTTCAAGCGATGGGAACAGGGTAACGTGCAGGTTTTCAAATCTATATGGGAGAAGTATTTCAAACAGGGTCTTGAAAAGCATGAATTATTCTGATAGAATTATCGTAGAATAATTTAGGAGGTGTTGCCCAGTGATTATCAAATCTTCGACCGCACTTCGCAATGACTATGGCATGATTTCTGATCTGGCGCATGACGAAGCGGAACCCATTTATATCACCAAAAACGGCGAAGGCGACCTTGTCGTTATGAGCATCGAAGCCTTTGAACAGCGCGAAGAATCCTTGAAGCTGCGCGCAAAGCTGGAGATCGCAGAAGCAGCCCGGCTTTCCGGCGCACCGGCTTATACGCTGGAGGAGTCCAGAAAACGGCTGGAGGCGATCTATCAGCGTGGCTAATCTTGTGATTCTGGAACCTGCCCAGCGGGAGCTTGAAGAAATCGCACAGCTCCACATGAACCTTGTAGGGCCAAACTCAGCAAGGAACATCACCGATCTGATTTTGAATACGCTTTCCCGTCTGGAAATGTTTCCACTGTCCGGCCATATCCCGCAGGACAAGGAACTGCGAAACGGCGGGTATCGCTATGTGATTGCAGGAAAGTATATCTGCGTGTATCGGCTGATCGCTGAGACAGTCTATGTCTACCATATCGCCCACGGCGCAAGCAACTATCCCACGCTGTTCAAGAGACTTCTGAAAGAAGAAAAACAATAACGATCCATATGCAAAACGGGCAGACCGGCTGTTGAGGCTGGCCTGCTCGTTTGCTATGTATTATTGCTGCGCTTTCAGATGCTTCACGGCGGCGTCTACCAGTTCCAGCTTCTGCTCCGTGGAGCAGGGCAGCTTCTGGATGGATTTCAGCGCCCGCTCGGACTGGAACTTCGCCAGCTCCTGCCCAAGCTCCTGCTGCGCCTGCTTTGATTTCGGGAAGATCAGAAATACTTCCATGGCTGCCCTCCTTTCCAGACGTTTTCTGCTTCAATCTATGCGTGTGTTCCGGCGGCTATGTAGACAAATAGAACTCGATTTCGCGGCTGCGAGGGAAATCGTATTGCCGCGTGGCTTTGGCGGTGCGGGAATGCTTGTAATTCAAGGGCTTTTCGCCCCCAAATTGTCTACACCGGACCGCCGTTTGCGGGCGGATTTCGCCTTCTGCTGGCGGTGAACCTCCTTGGCGCAGGCGGGACAGTATTTTGCCCTGCCGGAGCGGGCGAGGATGCCCGTGCCGCAGACTTTGCAGCGGCGCAGCTTCTTGGGGCTGAGAATGGCCTGTTCCAGCTTTGGCCGCTGGGGCAGCACGGCGCGGCGAAACCACCGGCAAAGCAGACTTCGGGAGATGTGTTGCGGACAGACGCCGTCCAGCAGCAGGCAGTCGCCATCCAAGAAGTTGCAGCAGCGCTTCGTAAGTCCGCGCACGCTGCGGAGCTGCCCCGGCGTCAGGCGGAAGAGCGTGCCATCCGGCAGCCGCTCGATGAGGTCAAGCTTGTACATCTTCACCCTCCTTTGCGATGAGCTTTGCGTCAGCTGGATAGTTCAGCGTAATAAGTGCGGGCTTGCCCAATCCCTGCTTTTTTCGGATAATCAAGCCGCTGTACTCCAACTCCCGGAAGATTCGCGTGGCGCTCTGACGGCTGCGGTGGAGTTTGGTTTGCGCCTGTTCCGAGGTAAAGTACAGCCGAATCGTGCCGTCCGGCTCGACGTAGCCGTTCTGCCGGGAAATGCTTGCTCTGTCCAGCAGCAGCGCATAGAGTACCTTCGCGTCGTTGCTGATGCCCCGCAGGGCTTCATCTTGGAGAAGGAACCTCGGGAGCGGCACATAGGACGTTGCTGGGCTCTGCGTCGTGAGCTTGCAAAAAGTTTTCATCTGACCTCCTGTCCCATCCATCAATCCATCCATTTTTGTGTTGATTGATTGATGGATGGTTTTTTTGCATCTTGATTTATTTCTTATTAATTAGAGGATGAATTTCAGCCCCGATGGAGGGCACGAAAACCGTCGTCCTGAAATCCGGTTGCGGAACGCTCCGGAGCGTCAGCTTGTCCACCGTCCGGAAAACCGGTGACGGAAAACTCACACATGGAAAATCCCGTTGTGGTCAAAGCTCGTCCTTCTGCCGTGCTTTTAGCAGCTTCCAGATTTCGGCTTGCCGTGCTTTCAGCTCGGCAACGTCATCCTCATAGCAGTGCCCTGTGCCGTTGATGCGGCGGCAGACATGGTTGATGTTTGTGGCAATCCTGCTGACAGCGGCAGCTAACTTTTTCTACTCGGTGTAATCGACCTTGATGATGTACCCGTTAATCAGCATCTTGCGGGCGTATGCGCCGAAGTTGTGCGTCCCCAACTGGCGCATTTTGTGCTGGATGAGATTCAGCTCCTGCTCGTTGAGGCAGATTTCCTTGCGGATGGGGCGCGTGCGGTCCGGCATGAGAATCACCCCTTCAGGTGCAGCCCGAAGGCACCGTTTTCTTCCAGAATTTCCAGATAGCCGTTGCCGGTGAGTTCAGCGAAAACCGGAGCGACTTTTTCGGGCGGGAGGCTTAGAACATTTATAAGTTCCTGCGCACTCAGACCGCCGTCTTCGAAGGTGTACAAGAGCGCGCCGGTGAGCTTGGCTTCTGCGGAGAGGTTCGTATCCAGCAGGAGGTGGGTGGGTACAGCGGTCATGTGGGGGTGGTTGTAGTAAGTGGTCATAGCGTTTTCTCCTTTCAATTTTGAAAACTATGTTTGAAGGGCGGCTTGGATGGATTGGATTTTCCTTTCACCATCCCACGGACAATTTTTGGCCGTTTGTCAGATGGCGCGAAAAAATCTTTGGTTGAGCAGAAGGCTCTCTATATAATCAACGGACACATTTTCCGGTTTTGTCCGAAAAATTTTTTAGGTCGAAGGAGCGAGGTCTGCGCTTTTGCTCCAAAATGTCCTTTCACCATTCAACGGACAGAATGAATCGGAGTGTCACGATTTTGTCTCACAGACGTTTTCCTCTCTACTTTACAACGGACATTTTTCCTCAAAAACTTGGCACCCTTTTTCAAAAAACTTTTCTTGCCCCTGATCCTCCCTCTACTTAGCTAAGTGAATCAGAGACCGGTTTTGTCCCAGATTTCTCGAAAAAGTTTCGGAGACGGCGAAACAATCTCTGTGCATTGCTTCAAATTGCCCTTTCTACTTTTCAACGGACAAAATGATGCGGAGTGTCACGGTTTTGTCATAACAAGGACAAAAAAGAAGCGCCTGCCACTACGACAAGCGCTTTGGTGTTGCATCAATTATTCGAGCAAATCCTCTATATCCCTTTGATCGTATTCAGTTTTCTGCATCAGCCGACAGACGCCGTCCGCCTCATCCCGCTGCTGCAAAAGCTGGGCGAATGCCCGATAGAGTGCGGCCTGCCGCCGCTCAATCACGCCGCGGTTCTGCTGCATGGCATCTGCTGCCTTGCGGATGGACAGCCCCTCGGAAAAGCGTTTCCGGAAGAGATCGGCGTAGTCGTTGAGCACCGTTTTGAGCGACTGCTGGGCAAACGCGAGATCCTCATACATGGCCTGATATGCCTCGCGGTTGGATACGCCGATGTACTGCTTCTGCTCCCGGATGAGTTTGCATCGCCGCAGATCCATCCGGGAGTTTTCACAGATGTCCTTGGCGTATTCATAGTAGGTTCTGCTGCAATGGATGGCGCGCTCCGCGTACTCGTCATCAACGTAAGTGAAGGGCTTGCTCTTGGGCTCCGGAAAGCCGTCCTCATACACTTCGCGGACAGTACCTTCGTCGATTTCTCGCCGTGTCTGGCGGACGTATTTATCCCGCAGCACACCATCGACTTCGACCTGCTCGCAGAAGGAGGTGTACCGGATGAGGTAGTAATGCTCGTTGTCTTCTTTGGAAAAGCTGGCGTCCTTGCAGACCACGATGGACTCGCCGGTGTCGATGTCCTTGAGCACTCGGACAACGAAGATGGGCTTTCCGTCGTACCGCGTGTAAAACCCGGAAAATACCCGTTTGAGTGCCATAAGAAAGCCCTCCTTCCGCTGATTTTCTTACAGTATAGCACAGTTTTTGACAAAGAGAAAGAGCGGCATTGGGACGGAGAAAACTGAGATTTGGAGGATTAGCAAGCACAGCCGGTGTCCGGACACACGGCGATTTTGGGAGTATCCCAAGCCCTTATTCCTGACTGGAAAGATATGTCGAACTTTGCAGAAAAGTTCTTGCCTTTATTCGCGCTTTCGATTATAATTGATACTGGGTTTTTATAAAAAATGAGGGTAAAGCTATAACAGAGGTGCTGCCTATGAATTATCTGTCCGTTTCGCAAACTGCTGAAAAATGGGGTATCTCAACCCGACGTATACAGATTTTGTGTGGAGAGGGACGTATACCGGGCGCAATGCGGATAGGTGCATTCTGGGCCATTCCTGATGATGCTGCTAAACCAACAGACGCGAGAATAAAGAACGGAAAGTATATCAAAAACAAGTCAGCGGATTGAGTTGAGGGAGGTTGGCATATGCCGCAAGAGACAATACACATTATGACCACTTACGAAATGATCGCAACAGCTATTGCAATATTGGCATTACTACAACCATGGATTATTAAGCTTTGGGATCGATTTTTCAGAAAAATTCATGTCAATTTTATTCCCACCGCGAAAATAAAGCTTTATTACAATCGAAGCGGTGCTTATGTTTATTTGGGTGGTGTTATTGAATCTGAAAATAAAGCTGCAATAGTTAAAGATATAGCGGTCAAGGTTATTCGGAAAAAAGATAAAGCTGAGTTACCGTTGGATTGGTCATCTTTTGTGGTCCCGGTGTTTCAGTCTGTCGGAGGTAACCCGGTAACTACCAGCGAAATAGCCAGGCCTTTTAAGGTGGAATCCGGGAGCCTTTATCCTGTATTTGTAGAGTTTGCGTCGACAAACACGCAGGAGAATAGCCGCCTGACCGAAATCTATAGTGAGATAGCTGCTGAAATACGTAATATCATGCAACCGAATTTTACAATTGAGGAAGCAAAAAACACACTTGCTGGCTCAAATAACTATCAGAATCTTCGGGATGAATTGCTGCAAAGTTTTTACTGGCGGGCTGATGAATATGTAATCGTGCTTACCATTACATATAACGATACAAAAACTCAGCAGTATCGATTCAAGTTCAATATCGATGCTAACGAAGCTGCTGCTTTTAAGGAAAATATTGAAAAGTCTCTCCAATGCGGAGTGGATGAAATTTACAGAGTCCCTACGAATCTGTTCTGCCCACAGAAAGAATTCATTGTCGATGATGGCAAATAAAACGCCAGCATTAAAATAGGAGCACACATTCTGCCTTAAATATCATGGAGCATGTTTAAGGCAGCCTTCCAAAACCGTTTGCTCCCCCATTATCCAATATTTATTTCAGGAGTTTAAGAGGTGATCATAGTATGTCCAAATACGACAATCCTCGTTTCGACGATTGCAGAAAGTGGATACAGAAAAAGCGGGAGCGCGGTGCATCATGGCAGGAACTGCGTCTTGCCTGCAAACATAGTGAAGAAGAGCTTTGCGCATTTCTTTCTTCGCGAGTTGTGGAGGACGACTGGCCTGTTTTGCCTGAACGAGAATGGGTAGAACTGGTTTCCGAACTCGAAGAATATGAAGATAAACAGAGGAATCTGATTTTCAGAGGAAATGATGGAGCGTTATTTGACGTCAATCAGGATAACGGATTAAGGGTTCCTGAAAATGAAAGGTCATGCTGGCAGCTTTACAAAAAAAGTCTGGGCTGGAATCCTAATTCTGTTCAGGATCTTGAAGATGCGACAATCGGCATTTTGCGTCGTTTGAGCAGTGACACGCGTGAAATTGGACCTATCAAAGGTCTCGTCATAGGTCATGTTCAGTCTGGCAAAACCGCAAATATGGAAGCGCTGATGGCAATGGCTGCAGACCATGGCTGGAATATGTTTATTGTTCTGTCCGGTACCATTGAAAGTTTACGACTGCAGACGCTGAAACGTATGCAGAAAGACCTTAACCAAGAGGGTAATCTTATCTGGCGAGGTATAGAGCATCCGTCAAAAAAATCTCAGTATGGTGAGCGGGCACAGGACTTCCATTTTGAGCCGAATGCTCAAAGCAGGTACTTTACAGTCTGTCTGAAAAATGCCAGTCGGCTGAAAAGCTGATTGATTGGATCCATGCCGATAAGGCTTCGCACGATCTCATGAAGATCTTGATTATCGATGATGAGGCAGATCAGGCAAGTATCAGTAATACTGCAGTTGAGTATAAGCAAGCACAGAAAGAGCGCAAGGGTATCAATAAGCTCATTGTACATCTTGTTGAAGATACCCACTATAAAGACGCGCAGACAAACGGACATGTCCGTGCAATGAACTATGTCATGTACACAGCGACTCCATATGCCAACTTCTTGAACGAAAGTACAGAGGAGTCACTGTATCCGCGCAATTTTATCTGGACGTTAAAAACCTCCAATGAATACATTGGGCCAAATCAAATCTTTGGCTTTAATGATCCTGCAAAGCCCGATGGCCTTGACATCAAGAGGACTATTACTGATGAGGATCTGGATCGTATCGCCAAACTGTATGATGGCGAAATGGCTGACCTCCCTGAAGGCCTAAAAGATGCTATCTGTTGGTTTGCCTGTGCTGTGGCTACCATGCGGAATTGGGACTATAAAAAGCCAATCAGCATGTTGGTACATACAAGTCAGAAGCAGGCAAATCATGATGCGATTGCGCGGGCTATTGCCCGTTGGACAAAGGCTGCTATAAAAAACGGAGATTTTCTCGCTCGCTGCGAAGCCGTTTACAAATATGAAACGACCCGAATCACCAAGGTGATGTGGCACGAACAATTCAGTGAATATGGTGTACCTGACGACCAAGTTCGTGACTATTTACCCTTCGAGGAAATAGTCTCTGAAATCCAGGAACTGAGCGCTGAAAATATGAAGCATATCAGGATGTCTGAAAGCGGAGATCTTGAGTATTGCAGAAGCTTTCATCTGGTAATTGATAACTGTTCAAAGAACGGAACGACGAGTGAAAACGAATATGTCCGCCTTGCATACCCGGATCCTGATATGCAGCCGTATCCAAGTCCAGCACCTGCATTTATCATTGTTGGTGGCAGCACATTGTCCCGGGGACTTACAATCGAAGGACTGGTCAGTACATTCTTCTTGCGTGCATCCTGCCAGGCCGACACACTGATGCAGATGGGACGATGGTTTGGATACCGGCGCAATTATGAACTTATGCCGAGAATCTGGATGACTTCGGATACTTGTGACAAGTTCAGATTCCTATCCGAACTTGAAGTGGATCTGCGTGCAGATCTGAAAAAATATATGATTTCTGATGTGACGCCTTTGGAGTATGGGCCGAGAATTCTGAGTTCTCCCAAAGTTTCTTGGCTTAGGCTTACGTCCAAAAACCATATGCGAAATGCCAAAGCTGCAGAAATGGACTTTTCCGGGGCAAAACCGCAGACGTTCATCTTTGACAATGACATCGCTATACAGCAGAAGAATATCGGGATTACGGAGGCATTTATCCAAGGGCTGGGAAGTCCCGAGGTTTCTGAGAACAAGACCGGCCTTTTCTGGACAGACGTCAAGCTAGATAAGATTATGTCTGAGTTGCTTATCAATAAATTCAGCTTTTCAAATCGTTCCAGAGTGTTCAATGAAATCGGTGTATTCTGTGATTGGATCAAGCAGATTGCATCCGAAAACTCCCTGGCAAACTGGACAGTTATTCTGGCGGGTAATGATACAGTAAAGATGATCAATCAAGCAGAGGATTCCCATCATTGGATTGCCGCTGGATACCAGCTCGGAAAAGTAAACCGCAGCCGCCGCAAGCCTAAAGACGATATGGATATGGTAATTGATATCGGAGCACTTCGTGCACTGCGGGATCACATTGCGGATATTGATCCGCACTATGTGAAGGAGCCAATAACCTTGCAGGACCATGTCGATACGATACGAAAAGCTGCAGGCAAAGATAAAATTCCGCTGCTGATTATTTACCGCATTGATAAAGATTCCAAGAAGCGGGTAAGCAGCGAGGATCGGCAGGATTTGAATTTCGGCTGCGACATCATGGGCCTCCAGATTTGTGTGCCTGGTGATCAGGTCAATAAAGACTTCTGTAAAAAGCTGACTATCCAATTGCCAGAAAAGGACAAGGAAGACGAAGTTGAGGAAAACGAATGAGAATTGAAATTGCAGAACATGGGCGCATGACAGAGAGCGGAAGTTCACTGCTGCGGTTGATTCAAAATCAAGATATTCCTCTATTGGACCTTCTTGTGCGTGAATCTGTTCAGAATTCACTGGATGCCGCGTCCAATACCAGTACCAACGTCAGTGTTGATATACGGATGGGGGAGTTCAGAGCAAAGGATCTAAACAAGCATTTCGAAAAAATTGAGGATGGACTGAACAGGCGGTATATCAAGACCGAACCCAAGTTTATTGCTGTCAGGGATTCGGGCACATCCGGATTGACAGGCCCAGTCAGATATGAGGACGTCAAAAACAACTTTTTTGGCAACCTTCTCAAACTGGTTTATGAAATCTGTAAACCGCAGTCAAATGAAGGAGCTGGCGGTTCATGGGGCCTTGGCAAGACCATCTATTTCCGTCTTGGCATCGGTCTGGTGATATATTACAGCCGTATTTGCGAGAAGGGTAAATATCAGTCTCGCCTTGCAGCATGTCTGGTTGAAAATGAAACGCAGAAAGACGCATTGATTCCGCATTCCGGTGGAGTCAAACGAGGAATCGCGTGGTGGGGCAAAAAAGAAAACCCGTTCCAGAAAACAACAATTCCTGAGGATAATGAACAGGAAATTCAACGTATTCTGAATGTGTTCGGTATTCCGTCTTATGGTGCAAAAGAAACTGGCACAACCATCATCATTCCATATATTGATGAGGAAGCTTTGCTTAGCGAAGTATATGCGAAAAATGAGCCTGTAGCCGAGAAACCTTACTGGGTAAACCGGGTTGAGGATTATCTCAGAGTCGCAGTTCAGAAATGGTACGCCCCAAGACTTAATAATGTTGATTATCCTTATGGCGCGTATCTGTCTGCAAGCATCAACGGACAAAAGATTAAAGTATCTGAAATGCTCCCCTTGTTCCGGTATGTCCGGGAGTTCTACATCAAGGCATTGGGTAAGACGCTGGATGATGACTCACTGATCAAGGATGAAGGAGTTGCAGAGGGTGAACAACTCTATGAAGAGAGCATTGATCTGAGGGGAGTCCTAAATACAACCTCTTCAGGAAAGTTTGTCTATGCTAGACTATCCCGTAAACAGCTTCAAATGGAGCCGCCCCTGAACAATAAGTCTCCTTATCAACAGATAACCAATATGCCGGTTCAGATGGAAGGAGGAAATGGCCCCATTATCATGTACACCCGTCGGCCTGGAATGATTGTCGGTTATGACTATGATAGCACATGGACGCATCGCATGCCCAAATCCGGCCCGGATGACTACATTATCGGCCTGTTTGTAGCGAATTCCGTAAATGCATTGAAGAATATCACAGATCAAAGAACTGGCAAACCAATGACCCTGGAAGAATACATCCGGCAGGGTGAAAAAGCTGACCATGCCTCCTGGTCGGACCGGAATATTTCGGGTAACAACCCTCGGATTATTTCCAACATGCAGAAGAATGTTATCAATAAGGTCAAGAAACAGTTTTCCGAACCGGTAAAAGAAATCTATGAACGGCAGAATATTGGCCTGAGCCATGCCCTTGCCAATATGTTGTTACCCGCGTCGGATTTCGGTTCTGTTGCAACACCACCACCCGCTCCTCCGGGTGGAGAAAAAGCTCCTGGACATAGGGGGGGCCGCAAGAGTTCATTGGCCGTAACCGGAGGTCCGTATTATTCCAACGGTAAAGTAAAGCTTGATTTTGAAATCGTACTCAAAGGAAATAATTGCCAACTGCAGCTGCAGGTTTTGACTGACTTCAAACGCTATCATGCGGATATCTGGGAGTCTGCAGATGAACTTGGCAAAGCCTTTCCGGTGGAATTCGTTGAATTCAATGTGAATAAGATCGGGACTTCTGCAAAAGGAAAGCCTGTCCTCCGAGATATATCGTTGAACCTTTCTCCGGGCAGTCCTAGCGGACACACAGAAGAGCTTGACGTGCATTATATCCGATCTAAAAGGTTTGCTAGCTACAGCTATATAGAACTGAAGCCTTTGGCAACGGAGTGTATTCTGCATGGAACCCTTTCATTCGAGTTCAAGGATTCTAGTCTGAAGGCCGTATGTGAACTGAAGGAGTTATAACATGAGTGAGTCATTCAGCCCGTATCCCCTATTGGGGAATGAACATTACATGACAATTGGATATGCATCAGACTGCCCTTCGTTCAGCTACATGGAGAACTTTGAAGAGTTTCCGCTTCAGCTTGAAAGTACTGGTGGAACTTTTTCGAACCATAATGGAAAGATCAGCGATCCACGTTGCTCTTGGTATCCATCAACACATGGACTGACAGTGAGAAAAACTTGCAGATTGGCTGCGGCTTACCACCTTTTCGGAGAGGGTGGGATTGCATCGTCTACCGCGACGATTGGCATAGCACTGCGTTGGATTTCCAGTAAGTCTGACGAGCGCGGTGTAGTGCCCTTCGGAACTATTACAAAAGCTGATTCTGCAAAATCCTTTGATGTGGACTATGTATTTGAACGCGGCACGTTAAGGGGTAGTCTGAAACTGCAGACTATTCTCTATCTAAAAGATGCAGGAACGCCCAAGGAATCCGAAAAATACTTTGCCCAGCAGACAGGCACAGTTCTGGGCGTTCTGGAGCAAGAAGAATTTTTTGTCGATGGTAATGGATCTGTATTCCCGATAGCCGTAATCGATGCTCCGGGAAAGGCTTTGTGGAATGTTTATTACAACGACGCCTCAGACCCCATGCAGGATAAATTTGAGAGCGAGAATGTTGAAATCCGTCTCAACAAAGCTCATCCAAATTATGATGCGTTGAAGATTGAGTCTTCGATGATTGAATCGCCACTGTTCATTGAGGTGCTTTCTTCAGCACTGATGGTGATTGTGGAATCAGTCAAGGAGTCTGCTGGTGAAGACTGGGAAAACATCCTGGAGGGTACAGGTTTCGAAACCGGTTCCATTGCTGAAGCTGTCTATTACTTTATTACCAGATTGCAGTGGGATGTAAGCAGTCCGTCAAAAACATCGGCATCTATCAAAGACTTCTTTGAGAAAGGCCGTTAAGAGGTATAGATATGAACTGGATCGAAATCGGCAGAGAAGAAAGTCGGCAGAAATACGAAGACTATTGCGCCACTGGAAATCTTGGCTTTTCAAAGGACTATGACGAACTTCGCAAGGACCTTGTCGATCTTTTTTCAACTGCTCTCATCAAAGTTGGGATTACAGAGGACCAGATATCCCAGAAAAATTATTCGTATCAGCTTGACTTACAATTTGGACTCAAGCTATATACGACACTCAATGAGAAATACGGGATGAACGTTCGTTTGGCGGCAACAGATGGTGTGTGGCGCTACCTGTGTTCCTATGTGGCCCCTGATCTTGTCGAGAAGCGCTATGGAAAGGATCATCCGGATCGTATATGGAAAAAGCCGAAGCGTCTGTGGCTCCGCGTTTTATGGTGGTATATCTATCTCTCCTGGCAAGGAACAGAAGAGGCCACAGAAGCGATTCTTCGTGATAACAGCACAGATGAAATTCTTCAGCTTGTTGACAGATGTGGGCGTGGTGGATACCGCGTTGGTCTCTACAGGGAACTGATGAAAAAGAACGGAACGTTAGATCTGGCGGAGCGTCGGAAAAATCAGTTGTTCAGAAAGATGATGGTACTTAACACTGCACGTGTACAGGCCATCGAGCCGGAGCTCACATCGGGTGGTAACCAAGGATATGTCGAAGTACTTTACAGCTATTTTCAAGAATAAAGGTGTGAACTATGGATATTGTCGAACGCATCAAAAACAATTTCAATAAAGGCTTTTTTGGGAAAGGAATGCTGATCCCGGAGCTGCCGGAGGAATTTCCTGCATGGACGTTCAAACAGAATGATTGGGTTGCAGTGGCAGTTCCTATCAATACCTATGTACCCTTTTCTGAGGCGTTTTCGCAAGTCAAGATAAGCACATCCAAGAGAGTCTGCATTGGTGATACTGAATACAATATCCTTATGTTACAGTGTTTTGCAATGGATTCGAGAAATGAATTTGCTGCGATGTGCAAACAGTTTGTCGATCCGGGTCCAAATGGCCAGCTGAGAAAGAAGCTGATTGAAGAACCGACCGAGTGGTGGAAGAACTGGAAGGACATGTTAGGGAACGTTTCTTCCGATCGCGCACCTTATGATATTCTGGGCGAATTGATCGTTGTGGAACAACAATTGTTGGCTGGCAAGAATCCCGTTTGGGCAGGTATTGACCATGCTACCAATGATGTTGAAATGGATAACTCAAGTATTGAAGTTAAATCTACAGTTACTCGATACGGATATGAAGTGACGATCAGCAGCCTTTATCAAATGCGACCTCCAGAAGGGAAATCTCTCTCTTTGGCATTTTTACGCTTTGAAAAATCCGTTTTAGGACGGAGCATTGATGATGTGGCAAATAGCTTGAAGACGCACGGCTATGATGCGATTGCTTTGGAGCGTGCTCTTACAAAGGCTGGATTAGAAGAAGGACGAGTTGCCAGAAATCAGAAGTATAAAATACTGGAATGGAAACTGTATCCGGTCGACGAAACATTTCCGTCTGTAACCGAGTCTTCTTTCAAAAATGACAGATTACCTCCGAGCATCGTCAGATTTACATATACAGTGGATCTGTCGGGAGTAACCGGCCAAAGTCAAATATAAGCAGAAGGATGAACTCGTATGTACAATGTTGTCGAACTTTTCAGTGGCATAGGCAGTCAGGCCAAAGCCCTGAAAAATCTCGGATATAATATCAACTTAGTTGGATCAAGTGAATGGGACATACATGCAATCATTGCATATGATCTAATTCACAACGACGCAGAAATGCCTCGGTATATTGCGGATATGAATAAGGAGGAGTTGCTGGAAATACTGAAGAACTACACTTTCAGTAATACAGGAAAGGCACCGCTGGAATTCAGCTCTTTGAGAACATACTCCTTGGAGGTCCTTCAGCACCTTTATCTGGCAATCAAAAGAAATAATAATTATGTGGACATCAATGCTATCAAAGGACAGAATCTTCCGGATAGTATTGACATTCTCACGTATTCTTTCCCGTGTCAGGATCTTTCTAATGTAGGTGCTTTTCATGGGTATAACAAAGGAATTGACAAGGACTCCGGCAGTAGATCCAGCTTGCTCTGGCAAGTGGGACGCATTCTTTCGGAAATGCAAGAGAACGGGAAAAAGCTCCCCAAATTTCTGCTGATGGAAAACGTCCCCACATTGTTGTCGGAACGTCACCTTAGTAATTTTACCACATGGATCTGCGATCTCCGTAAGCTGGGATATATCAGTCAGTATTATCAGTTGAATGCGTCAGACTTTGGCCTGCCTCAGAACAGGCCCAGACTTTTGATGATCAGTGTTTGGGTTGGCAATAACGAAGAGGAAAACCAACTGGTTGTAGATTACTTCAGGTCAAAAACAGCGGAATCAGTCGTAGCCGATTACAGAGGATCCAAATACTTTACGCAGATGACTGTACAGGAATTGCTCAGGACGAATTATGCCAATCGCAAGTTGCGTGAGGAAGCAATAGAGTCCACACCAAATGACACTGTTTCCAGGAAAAAAATCTGGGATGAGAATCCACAGATTGTTTTGCCAGGATATCGTTACAACAGTGACATTGCTGTAATACGCACAATTACAACAAAACAGGATAGAAATCCGAACTCTGGAAATCTCTATTTCGAAAGCGGCGTGGAAGGAAAGAGTAACTTCAGATATCTGACCCCACGTGAATGCATGTTATTCATGGGTTTTACTGATAGTGATTTCCGGCAGCTTAAAAGCAATAATATGGAATTCCATAAGGGGGATGCGATTTTTGCACGGGATAAAGTGATACGCATGGCTGGAAACAGTATTCCCGTTAAGCTGCTGGAGGGTATTTTTCTGCAAATTATTCAGATTGATGCGATTCTTGGCGATTATCGCAAGAGAGCCTTTGAATCAAAGGGAGAGTGGTCAGAAAAGAAAAGATGTGTAAAGGAAATCAGATCTTATCTGTTTTCGAAGGGTATCCGCTGCCGAAAACCGGGCGGCCAATATCCAGAAACTCCTGATGCGGTTTTTCCGAAATATAAAGTTGCGCTTTTTTTGTATGATTGCCTTCAACATGCCCACGATTGCCGGGATAGCGTTCTTCCTGAGATGAATCGGAGTTTCTGGGAAAAACGTATTTCTGACATAACCGCAGAGGACAATGATAAGCACAGGACTTTACGTGAAGCTGGTTGGAAGGTTTTGGTCGTATGGAAGTGCGAACTGGAAAACAACAGGAAAAAAGAAATGTTGCGCAGAATCGAAAACCAAATTCGCAGTAATGGAGTATCACAGACAGAAATCATTGCTTGATCCTCTTATACAGAAGGGATTGATTTGGCGGATATAAAGTCAAAAGAATCCAGAAGTTATAACATGTCAAGAATAACTGGCAAGAATACCAAGCCTGAAGAAATTGTACGTAAATATCTGTTCTCAAAAGGATTTCGTTACCGCAAGAACGACAGGAAGCTTCCGGGTTCTCCGGATTTGGTATTGCCAAAGTACAGAACTGTGATTTTTGTGAATGGCTGCTTTTGGCATGGACATAAAGGATGTAAGTATTTTGTGTGGCCGGAAAATAATGCCGAGTTTTGGAGGAAAAAGATTGAGACCAGCATCTCAAGGGATGAGCGGAAAAAATCACAACTCGAAGAGATGGGCTGGAATGTTATTGTCGTCTGGGAATGTGAATTGCGTCCAAAAGAGCGACAAGAAACCTTAGAAAAGTTAGAAAAGGAACTGTATCGGTTGCTGAAAAAGGAGTAGCTATGGAATACAGAAAAGTAATGGATATTATTGCCTACTACCTTTCAGAATTTGATAGAAGAGCTTTTGACGAGTTCGGTTTTGAAACACAGACCAAAGGGTTTCGCGAAATGGCTGCGCTCTTCGGAAAAAAAGGGAGCTATCTGCGTCGTCTTCGGGATGAATATGATGTCGTGACCAACAGCTTTCGCAGAGGACAATGCAACAGACCTCCAAGGCCCCGAATTATTCAGACAACTGACTATCTCAAACAATTCTCTTTTGAAGAGCTGACTGAAATTGTCAGAGCATTTCTTGAAAACGCTCGTTTGGACAATGATATTTCCGAAGAATTCCAGCAAGGCTTCCTATTGGAAGCACTAGACGAGGACGATTTGGAAAATATCCTGAATTTCAAAGATACAAGAGCGTCGATCAAACTGCGAACAAGAGATCAACGGGTTCGTGTTTACAACACTAGCATCATCAAGCAATTGAAACGACTTTATGGTGGCCGTTGTCAGTTATGTGGGAAGAACGCTTTTGATGAATTCAGTGTAGATATTTCTGAAGCACATCATATTGCTCATTTTTCGGATTCGCAGAACAATGATTCTTCAAATATAATCATTCTTTGTCCCAACCACCATCGGCTGATACATAAACTGAATCCAAAGTTTGATTCTGAGAAAGGCTGCTTTGTATTTTCAGACAATTTTGAGTTAAGCATAGAGATTGATTTCCATCTGATGAATTAGCGGAGGAATTAAAAATGACCAAAGACATGTTACCCGAGCTCCTTATGAGTTGCCTGCAGGAACTTGGTGGCGAAGCCACCATTGTGAAAGTCTGCAAATGCTTCTGGGATCACTATGAAGAAGAACTGAGGCGCTCTGGTGATCTGCTGTATACATGGCAATACGACATCCGTTGGGCGGCCACTGAGCTGAGAAAAACTGGCTTTATGATTGAGGCTACAGAGAGCCCTCGCGGAATATGGCAATTGAAATGAGTTTTACTGAATAAAAACGAACATCTTTTGTTTTCAATGTACATGTATTAAAAATATTCTAAACATGTCAACGTTACCTTGATTGATAGCTGACTATTTCTGTTCATTACGCAGGATACGAATTGTGAGGTATAATATAAAGATGTTATAGGTAAGATAGTCATTCGAATGGTGGCCTCAATGCTGGTTTTATTATGATTTAGCCTGCGACATGTAGCAATTGAATTATACCCTATTATACCCTTGATTTTGTGGGTATAATAGGGTATAATTTCGCATAGAATAGTATCTCACAGGAGGTGCGTTATGGGCTTATCTGAAATGCAAGCGTGGGCGGCGGAGCTGGAACAGCAGATTTCTGCTTTGCCTGCTGGTTCTGTTACGAAGAAAACCGTCAACGGTAAGGACTATTTCTACCACCGTTGGACGGAGAACAAGAAGCGGCGGGAGAAGTATATTCCTGCTGACGAATTGGAGAATTTCCGTGCGCAGATCGAGCGGCGGAAGGAGCTGGAGCAGGAACTGAAGGCGCTGAAAAAGCAGCTGCCCAAGGCGAAATCTGCGAACCTTTCCGCGTTTACCACCAATGTCCGCACCGGCGAAGCGCTGCGCTCCTTTGCGGCGTCTGTTCGCGGCTATCGCAGGCGCGAGTGTTTCCGGCAGCTGCACGACTTTGTCTATGGTGAGCCGCAGGACAAGGTATTCATCCTCTACGGCCTGCGCCGGACGGGAAAGACCACCATGATCCGCCAGATTTTTGCGGAGATGAGCGACACGGAACTTGCCAAGGCAGCGTTCATTCAGATCACCGCAAAAGACACGCTGGCAGACGTGAACCGCGACCTCAAGGCATTGGAAGCGCAGGGCTTTCGCTATGTGTTCCTCGACGAAGTGACGCTGATGGAGGATTTTATCGAGGGCGCAGCGCTGTTTTCTGACGTGTTTGCGGCCTGCGGTATGAAGATCGTGCTCTCCGGCACGGACTCGCTGGGCTTCCTCTTTACAGAGGACGAGCAGCTTTACGACCGCTGCATCCTGCTGCACACCACTTTCATCCCTTACCGAGAGTTTGAATCCGTCCTCGGCGTTCGCGGCATCGACGAGTATATCCGCTACGGCGGCACCATGAGTCTCGGCGGCGTTCACTACAACGAGACCTCCACGTTTGCCAGCAAGGAAAGCACCGACGAATACGTGGATACCGCCATCGCCCGCAACATCCAGCACTCCTTGCGCTGCTATCAGTACGAAGGGCATTTCCGCCATCTGCGGGATTTATATGAGAAGAGCGAGCTGACCAGCGCCATCAACCGGGTCGTGGAGGACATCAACCACCGCTTCACGCTGGAGGTGCTGTCGCAGGATTGGAAGTCCCACGACCTCGGCATTTCCGCCAGTAACCTGCGTCGGGATCGGAAGAATCCGACGGACATCCTCGACCGCATCGACCTTGCGCTTGTCACCGACAGTCTGCGGAAGTTGCTGGAGATCCGCAACAGGGCAGAGCAAACCGTAGCGCTGGACGATGCTCACGCGGCGGAGATCAAGGAGTATCTGGACTTAACGCGGGAGATCGATGTGCTGCACCTGCCGGATGTCAGCACGAAGTCCGGACGCACGGTGATCGCGCAGCCGGGTCTCCGCTATGCGCAGGCGGATGCGCTGATCCGCAGTCTGCTGCTGGATGAGACGTTCAGCGTGCTATCTCTGGCGGAGCGTACCGCCGTGCAGCAGCGCATCCTGACCGAGATCAAAGGGCGGATGTTGGAGGACATCGTCCTGCTGGAAACCAAGCTGGCAAATGCCAAGAAGCAGGTATTTGTCCTGCAATTCCCTGTGGGCGAATTTGACATGGTGGCGTTTGACCCGGAGGCAGGCTCCTGCCGGATTTTTGAGATCAAGCACAGCGAGGAAGCTGTCCCGCAGCAGTATCGCCATCTGATCGACGAGCAAAAATGCGCCCGGACCGAGCACCGCTACGGCCCGATCACCGGAAAGTTCGTCCTCTACCGTGGGGAAAGCCAAGTGATAGACGGCATTCAGTATCAGAACGTGGAAGAATATCTGAGAAGCCTTGCATGACAAAACCGCCGTCCCGACTGAAAAAACGGGACGGCGGTTTTATGATGCAGCTTGTCATATGACAAGCTGTGACGCAAAATAAACTTAACGTATGACAAGTAGCAATACGCAAAAATCGTGCGGCGCGACTGCACGAATGCAGTTGATGACGAAAACAATAATGTTCTAAATAGCACGCATCGCTCATTCCATCAATCATATTTTCGATTCACATGAGCGATGCGCTCTGAACTGGCACGATCAGCGCGCGAAGACCTCTGACTATCCGCAGAAATTTTCAGATTCTTCCCTTGGGTACCTTTTCAAATAGATTCCAATCCGATATAATATACATATCAACCTAACGATACAACATCATGCGAGGTGCCGCCATGAAAACGAAAGATACGCCGAAGCAATATGTCATCTACTCCCGTAAGTCCAAATTCACCGGCAAGGGCGAGAGCATCGAGAACCAGATCGAGCTTTGCCGCCAGTACATCGCCATGCACTTTGGCGAGGAAGCGGCGGAAAACGTGCTGGTCTACGAGGACGAGGGCTTTTCCGGCGGCAATTTGGAGCGCCCGCAGTTCAAGAAGATGATGAAGGACTCGCAGAAGATTGAATTTGCCGCCATCGTGGTCTACCGCCTCGACCGCATCAGCCGCAACATCGGCGACTTTGCCAAGCTCATCGAGGATTTGGGCGACCGGCACACTGACTTCATCTCCATCCGTGAGCAGTTCGATACGTCCTCATCAGCGCAATGTTGTTCAGATGTCTGTCCTGATTCAAAAAAAGTGCATCAAACCATTTTTCCTGATTTCCGCGCGAAGTCGTCACCACAACCCTGTCGTTGGTATGCAGCGTCAAATAATTTCCAGCCATTTGTGATCCTCCGCCATTCTTCCCTGCGTCTTTTCAACAAGCAGAACCGGGTCATATTCCGGAACGCCAACAGCATCCAGATAGTAATCCAAGCCCTTTCGTGTTTTCGGAATGCATCGGTCTGCCAGAAAGGCCAGGAAGTCTTCCCATGAGGGCGTTTCGTTCACACCAAACGCAGTATCCAGTATTTCGTCAACTTTGTTTTCGATGCAGATCTGCTCCGCTGTAAAATCTGCCGAAATCACGGTACACAACGTATCTCCGTCATAATACCGATATTCTTTCAGCTGATGTCCTTTCCGTTCTGCATTTCTGCGGAACAGTTCCGGGTCTGTGGATGCAAGTGGCTGGACGGTGATTTTTTCACCGTCAAAAGAAAGTTCTACCCGGTTATCTTTCTGGATTCCCATCGCACGAAGCCACACTGCCGGGAGATTGACCGAATACTTTTCTGCATTCTTTCCTGCTGTTCCCCCTGCTTTTCTTCTCATAATTTTCACGCTGCGACGATTCATGCACTTCACCTTCCCTTACAAAAAGAATACCATATTGGCCGCCAACAATCAATGATTTTATTTTGTCAGCAAAATTCCAAAAACTTATATAACACAAAAAGCCCCACGCTCAACACTGCCTCTGAATCTGACCGTCTCTGGTCGGAGCAGAAAAGCATATGTTGAGCGTGGGGCTTTGTTTATCGGCTCGGCTGCCAGCCGGGCTTTTGGTGTTCTTTGGGTTTGTAGGTTCCTTTGGTAGTATCGATCACCGCCTGCAGCAATTCGAGCTTCTGCCATGTGGGGCAGTTCAGACGGTCGATTTTTTCGATCACATAGTTGGCGTGGGCGGTTGCGACCCGTTTTCCGAGTTCGTCCCATCCCTCTTTCGTTTTGGGGTAATGTACCACCACTTCAATGGGGGCACTCTTTCGCATGGCTCACTCACCTCCGGTTACATCGCTATCACCTCATTTTTACGGGTTACTGGTTGTCCGCTATTCGCTCCCGCTCCCTTTCGGAGGTGGGCCGCTGCCGTGACAATCGTGTATCGTACTTTCGAGCAAAAGTTTATGGACTCGTAGTCCAAGTCACCCACCCTCTTAGTCCATGCATTGTATACAACAGTCCCCAAAAGCAAAAAATCCCGCCTGAAGAGCAAAACCTTCGCTTTGCCCTCAGACGGGATGTCTTTCGACACGACTGTTATAAATTCAAAAAAGCTCTTGACCTGAAGTCAACTTTAAGGATTATACTGAACCTGTCAGAAAAATTTTTGCCGCTCTTATGCGGCAGGCATGATGACAAAGGAGAATTTACCACTTCCAAGTGGTGGGTTACGGTGTTCGTAACCCACCACAGAGTGACCATATTACAGAAATTTGGTGAGACTCGACAAAATGTCAAGTCGAGGTCAAACGTAACACGAACAGTATCCATGTAGACAATTTGTCCACACGGATACAAACCAGAGAGAATAACCTCATGTGCTCATTTTGAACACATGAGGTTGGATGTGCCGTTCTCCCTGCATGGATTTCCTGCCCCCTTCCGGCGGCGTTTTCCGGCTCTCCTCTTGTGCTTAGCCAATTTTTGCGGCGCGCTGTTCGCTTGCTTGCAAAAATTGGAGCACTGCGCCAGCACTTCCTCCTTGCTTCGCCTGTTGGCGCAGTCGTCAGTGCTGCCCTTGTGGGGTCATCGCCGTGTATCCCATGCAGACGGTCTTTCGATTTTCAAGGTGCGGTGCGAGATTTGGCAATAAAAAATCGCCACACAACAACCTGAACCTGACCATCCCTTCCGGGATAGCCTTGGTTCGGGTTTGCTATGTAGCGATAAGAGAGCCAAAAACTTGCTCCGGCTCCTTTGGACGTCGAACGGAAATACTAAATGTTTATGTCATATTAAATTGTTGGAATACACTGCCACAGAAATCGAACTGTGTCAACAAAAGTTTTGAAAGCACGCCACTTTCGGCTGCTTGCAAGAAAAAATGAGGGAAACTTTGGCAAAAAGAGAGAGGGCTGGACCGTGCCAGCCCTCTTGATATACGCAAAAGCATAAAAAAAAAAAAAACCGTATAACAGCTGTACAGCCGCCATACGGTTCAAAAAGATTGCTTTACTTCTTGATTTTAATAAGCTTTGCGTTCAGGCTCTCGATGAAGCCGTCCGGCATGATGGAGATCATGCCGGCCATGACCTCAGGGGTCATCTTCTTCATCATGCCCCACATGCCCTCGCCGGGCTTGATGTCAAAGTTGGTGGCCAGCTTCACGGCCTTGGCGGTAACAGCAAAAGCTTCCTCGTTCTTAGCCAGCTCTTCCAGACTGTCCTTGATGCTGTAATAGCCCTCGGGGAACTCCATGGGAGCGGTCAGATCCATGCTGCCCATCTGCTTGAACCAGTTGGCCACGCCCTCCTGACGCTCGTTGAACTCCGGCAGGGTGTAGCAGGCAGGCTCAGTTTCCACCTTTTCCAGCGTGATGCTGTCCTTCACGGTGTCGGCCACAGCCATCAGCACATTGAAGCCCTCGTCCAGCGCCACATCGAACTTGAACACGCGGTGTGCGGTCTGGGTGCCGACCTCCTTGCCGTTGCAGTACAGGGTCACGGTGTCCTGATTGGAGTACACCTTCACCTCGGTGGTCTCACCGGCGCGCTGTGCGTGGCGGCGGCCTGCGATGTGCACCATGGGATCCTTTGCCCAGTAAGCCTGATAGACATAGAAGCTGTCCTTGCGGGTCTTGCGGTCGATGGTGACCAGACCCTTGTTGTTGCGACCCTTCACGCCGCCCTCGCTGCGGGCAGCGCAGCCAAAGTCGAACATATTCCAGACGTGGCTTGCCCAGATCCACGGGCGATCCTCAAAGGCCTGTGCCATGTACTCGTGGTACAGTGCCTGATACTCCTCAGAGTAGTCCTTGCACTGGGGGGTGTTGCTGTGCCAGTTGATAATGCCCTCGCAGCCGTACTCGGAGATGCCAAGGCAGATATCCGGGTTCTCGGCGTGGAACTTGTCCAGCCAAGGGCCGTTCTGCTCGATCTTGCCGCCGTACCAGCCAAAGTAGTGGTTGTAGCTCTCCACATCGGTAATGCGGTGCATGGGACCGGTGGTGGGGGTGCTGGAAACGTGGGCAATGGTGGTCAGGCGGGTGGGATCCAGCTCCTTGCACAGCTTCTGCAGGTCATGGTGGCAGTCCACCAGCTCCTGACTGATGCCGCCGATCAGGATCTCGTTGGAGATGCCCCAGAACATGATGGAGGGGTGGTTGTAGTTCTGGACGATCAGCTCGGTCAGCTCGCGGCGGCAGTGCTCGTGGGCGTCCTTGCCAGACTTGAATACGCTGATGAAGGGGATCTCTGCCCAGACGGCAAAGCCCAGCTCATCGCAGGCATCGTAGAAATCCTGACTATGCTGATAGTGTGCCAGACGGATGGTGTTGGCACCCAGTTCCTTGATGATCTGTGCGTCCTGATAGTGGTCCTCCACGGTCAGGGCGTTGCCCTTGTACAGCTTATCCTGATGGCGGGAGACACCGCGCAGCGGGGTGGCCTCGCCGTTGATGGAGAAGCCGCCGTCCGGGGTAACGGTGTAGCTGCGCACGCCTACGTTGGCGTAGATCTCGTCAAAGGCCTCGTTGTTGCGCTGCAGACGTGCCACCACGGTGTAGAGGTTCGGCTCGTCCATGCTCCACAGCTCAGCGTCCGGGACGTAAATCGAAATGGCAGTATTGTCAGACGGACGAACAGCGGAAGCCACTTCGCATCCGTAGGGGTCCTCGATGCTGTACATCACGGTAAAGCTGTCGTCGGGGTTGGTGACGAAGCTCTTGATTTCAAAGGTAGCGCCGCCGTCTGCGGTGGGCTTGGGGGTGACCATGATGCCGGGGCCGCCGTAGTAGTCCAGATCAAAGTGTGCGTTGGGCACGCTGATCAGGTTCACGCCCCGGTACAATCCGCCGTAGAAGGTAAAGTCCGCAGAGGCGGGGTACATGGAGGGGGTGTCCTCGTTGCTGACCTCGATGGTCAGCTCGTTGTCGCCGTCACGGCACAGGTCGGTGATGTCGGCGCGGAAGATGGAGAAGCCGCCTTCGTGGGTGGTGGCAACAGTGCCGTTCACCTTGACGGTGGCATCCAGCGCAGCTGCCAGCACCTCCACATACACGCGGCCGCCGGTCAGCGGTTGCACGGGTTTTTTAAAGGTGCGGCTGTATACGCCGGTGGTGCGCAGGTAGCTGCCGTTGCCGTCCATGCCGTCCACGGCGTTCCAGGTGTGGGGCAGGGTGACGGTCTCGGCGGCGCGCTCGCCCTTGGGGAAGTGCAGGGTCCAGCCTTCGTTCAGGGAAATGATCTCTCGCATGATGAATTCTCCTGTCTTATTTCTTGTTTTGTTTCTATCGTTCAGGGTTTGGCATCTTCTTTTACTGATGCTATTCTAGCATGGAAAACGCTGGGAGAGGTAGAACATTTTCGTGCCGGAATCGTAGATTTTTTTACTTTTTCCGGTTTTCCCGGCGGTAGCGGGTGGGGGTCATGCCGAAGGTGCGCTTAAAAATTTTGGCAAAGTAATTTACGTCCAGAATGCCCATTTCTTCCGCCACCTCGGAGATGGAGCGGTCGGTGGTGGTCAGCTGCTGTGCGGCACGTTTGACCCGCTGGGTGTTGATATAGTCGATCAAGGTACTGCCGGTCTCCTGCTTGAACAGGGAGGAAAGATACGACGGGCTGATGTGGCACAGCGCCGCAAGGCTTTTCAGGGTGTGCGGCTCCGAGAGATTCAGATTGATATGGTTGATCACCTTCTGCACCGTAGGGGAGTAGCCTTTCAGGGAGTAGCGGCGGGCGTAGGCACAGTAGTCCCGCAGCATTTGCTGCAGCGTGGCCTGCACGTCCTCCACCGTGTCCAGCGTCTCGATGCGGCGGGCGTAGCTGGAGGAAATTTTATCCACATAAAAGGGGTGCACCGCGTTCTGCTCAATGGCCTTGCGCAGCAGGGTGTTCATAATAATGAACTGGCTCTTTTCCCGGTAAAGCGTCCCGATGAACCGGTCACCCAGCGAAAAGCGGCCGAACTGGTGGATGCTGAGGATCGCGGCATTCTCATCGCCCCGGGTCACAGCCTCCAGCATCTCGTTTTCGATCTGATAGCGCTGCTCGATCATGGCAACGGGGATGTCCCGCTCAAAGGTGGGTTCGGTGAAGTAGCGGATATCCGGCTGGAACATGAAGGGCAGAAACTCCTTCACTTCCTGTGTGCGCAGTTCCTCCTGCCCCAGCATAACAGACACCACGGCGTAGATGGCGGTGGCAAAGTCATCGCCGGAAAGAGTGTGGACGCCGTTGTAGTATTCCTGCACAGCTTCGTCCCCGGCTTTACCGAGATTTTTCTGCGCCCACCGGCGGGAATCCTCGCTGCGGGGGCCATCCGTCCACGGGCCGATCATGAACACGGTGTCCTTTTCGTCCGGCACGCGGAACAGGGCAAACTTCAACTCAAAGGTGCCCTCGGCGATCAGCAGCGTCTGCTCCGGGGTGTGCTTCAGCAGGGTATAGCCGAACTCCTACCAGTCAAACTCCGGGTCCAGCGCCTTGCGCAGACCGTAATCGAAATTTTCCAGCCCGGCAAAGGGCGGGGTCACCCGGCAGGCGGGGATATTGTAAACAGCAGCAAGTTTGCTGAGCACCTGTAAGGGATCTACGTTCATGGGTCTGCTCCTTTCCCGTGCGGCGATTCGTACAGGTTCAGTATACAGCCTTTTTTCACTGAGAACAAGCACCCCGTCGGGCACATTTTCTGTGCTCCGGCAGAGTGCCTGCTCTGCGCAACGGAGGTAAATGACAAGGAAGGGAAAATAGCTTAGTTTTCCTTGCCCTCACGGCGTGCAGCCAGCGTAGCGATGTTCTGTTCCACGCGGGTCTTGCTCAGCGGATAGAGGAAAACAAGGATCAGTGCCAGTGCCACAAAGCCTGCAAAGGGTGCAAGACAGGACAGATTGAAGATCTTGCCGGTGACGGCGGGGTCGAAGGCAGTAGCCTCGGAGTAGCCGATCATGGTCAACAGAGCGCCGATGAGGCCGGAGGAAATGGCCTGACCCAGCTTGCGGGCAAAGGAGTAGACAGAGTACACAGTACCGTCCTCACGCACGCCGGTGCGCACCTCGGTGTCGTCGATAACGTCGGTGATCATAGCCCAGACCACAGTGTTGAAGTAGCCCATGCTGACGGTAGCCACAGCAGCAAAGGCAACATAGACGAAGGGGTTAGACGGACGCAGGAGGAAGCACAGCAGGTAGGCAACTGCGCCCACAATGGCACCGGCGGTAGCCAGTTCCTTTTTACCGAACTTCTGGGAGAGCTTGACGGCGGTGGGGGCGCAGATGAGCAGTGTGCCGAGCATGCCCACCAGACTTGCCAGAGACTGTGCGGCAGCGCTGCCGTAGTAGTTGGGGTACACATAGCTGCTCATGCCGCTCATGGTCAGCTGAGAGAGCAGCAGCATCAGGGCGGCGGCGATGATGCCCATCAGGGAGCGGTTGGTTGCAATGCTCTTGACCAGCTTGCCGAAGTCCATCTTCTCGCTCTTGGTGGTCAGCTGCACGCGCTCCTGCACCATCTTAAAGCACAGCAGGTAGCAGATAATAGCCATCACGGAGAACACACCGGCGATGATGGTCATGCGGGAGCCGGAGAGCATGGTCTTGCCGTCCACGGTAACGTAGGCGATCATCGGGGTGCCCACGCCGATGACAAGGCTTGCAAGACTGGCTCCGATGGTGCGCCAGGTGGACAGCTCGGCACGGTCCTTGGACTCGGGAGAAACGGCAGAAGCCATGGAGCCGTAGGGGATGTTGATGGAGGTGTAGAAGATGGAGCCCCACAGGATGTAGGTGACTGCCAGCCAGGCCACCTTGAAGCCGTAAGGCATCCCGGCCAGACCGGACTGGAAGATCAGGAAGGAGGCAATGGCCACAGGGCCGCACATCCGCTTGAGCCACGGGCGGAACTTGCCGTCCTTGGTGGGCTTGCAGCGGTCCACGATCTGACCCATGGTGATATCGGTAAAGGCGTCCACGATGCGGGCCGCCATCATCACGATGCCCACCACACCGGCGGAAACGCCCATCACGTCGGTGTAGAATTTCATCAGGAACAGGGACGAGAGGATGAAGGTGAAGTCGTTGCCGAAGTCACCGAACATATAGCCCAGCTTGTCCTTCATGCCGAAGGGACGCAGGGCACTCTTGCTTTCAGATGCCATAAAAATCTCCTTTTCTTCTTTGCGTTTGCTTTGCCCCGCAGGCCGTGCGGAGCCGAAGTCAGTATGTGTTTGTCATGCATTTATCATACTGGTTTTGCCGCAGAAGGGGTTAGAAGATTTTCAAGGTAAAAACGGTCATTTTTGCGATTTTGTACGATTGCGTCTGCACCGCATCCGGGAGATATCGTGCTTGTTGACCAGCTAAAAGCGTAAAACAATCCCATTTTATAATAAGAACGTTCTGGCAAAGACTGTCCGTCTCTGTTATACTCTAGCCAATGAATACAGCTGTAACAGGAGGATGTTATGGAAAAGAATGTACTGAACACCGATCTTACCGGCAAGGTGGCCGTTGTCACCGGCGCAAGCGGCACGCTGTGCTCCATTTTTGCCAAGGCGCTGGCACGGGCGGGTGCAAAGGTGGCGCTGCTGGGCCGCAACATGGATAGGCTCAAGGAGCTGGCAGATGAGATCGAGGCCGAGGGCGGCATTGCCAAGGGATACACCTGCAACGTGATGAACAAGGCCAACTGTCTGCAGGTGGCCGAGGATGTACTGGCAGACCTTGGCTTGCGTGAACAGAATTAGCTAAATCAACCAATAAAGGCCTCCGAATCTCTTTCTTATTAGGAAAAGATTCGGAGGCCTCTGTTTTACGATTTTTTCGGAATAGCGGCTTTCACCAGCAACATCATGGGACGGCGCAGTTCATCCTTCATGCCGTAAACACTCAGCATCTTTGCAGAGGTTCGTTGTCATATTCGCTGGTATGGAGTGGTTTCACTGGCTGCATTGAGCTTCTGATAACATCCAAAATGGTCTGATCCGCCGGGAGCCACGGAACGGAATCAAACTCCTCCTTCGTCAGCCACCGCGCAGCTTCCGCTTCTTTCAGCACAAGTTCGCCGGAAACCACTTCACACCAGAAGCAGTCCATGGAAAGATGAAACGCCGGATAATCGTACTCGATTGTCCCAATTAAATCCTCCACGGCGATTTCCGTGTCCAGTTCTTCTTCAATTTCCCGCTTCAGAGCCTGCTGCGGGGTTTCGCCCGGCTCGATTTTGCCGCCCGGAAACTCCCACTGGCCTTTATAGTCGCCATAACCGCGGGCAGTGGCGTAGATTTTGCGCTTTTCCTGCATGGAGTCGCAGATCACAGCGGCCACAACACGAATCGTTTTCATAGCGTTCTCCTTTTGGATTCATTATAATGGCCGACCGTCAGAAGTCCCACCGACACGATAGAACACCCTGTTTCCTGCTTTTCTTGCAGTAAGCAGCCCCATCTCATGGAATTTCATCACAAACGTCCGAATGGTTGCATACGCAGCGTTTCGGAAATCCTTTTCCAGCTGCTTTGTGGTAAACTCCTCTGCACCATAAGCAGACAGAACATACTCCCAGAGCAGCCGTTCTTTTTCTGTGATTTTTCCTTCCGCAAGAGCAGTTTGATATACCTCAAGATCAGTTTTCGGCGGGACTGCATCCACCTGCAGGCGGTTATAGACCTCATTGCAGAAGTAGAACAGAAAGGGAGTCACATCCGTATAGCCGGAAATCAGAGCATTTCTCTCCACGCGTTCGTAGGCTTTGTAATACGCGCCCTTGTTTTCAGCGATGTATCGGGAAAACGGCGTGAACAGTGCCGCAGGATAGCCCTGCTGAACAAGATACCAGAGGTGGAATAGCCGTGCAGTGCGTCCATTCCCGTCAAAATAGGGGTGGTAGTATGCAAAAGCAAAGTGCAGAATGGCAGCCTTCTGCAGCTCATTGATGCCGTCATTGGCATTCGCAAAATCGACAAGACATTTCATGGCACCGGGAAGCCGCTCTGCCGGAAGTCCCGGTCTGGGTTCTTCACCGCCCACAATAAAAACCTCGCCATGCCGATAAAAGTGGTTTGGCAGTAATCGATCTTCATCCGGGAGATAATCCCCTGTGCTGATCTGATACAGATAATGCAGATTCTCCTCGGTGATCGTATTCTGACGATTCGCGATAAACTCCAGTCCGCGCTTCATACCATAGATGCGGGCTTCTTGTTTATCACGAGGGGCATAACCATCGAGGATATAACGGATGCTGCTGCGGGTCGAGCGGATACTTTCAATTTGAAAAGTAGCATAAATTTCCTCGGTCATCGCCGACAAACCGAAGTTTTGTCCACTGACAGGGACAGAGAGCAACTGCTTCATACCATTTGTTGAAATTTGCGCGAGGTTCGGCAGGTAAAACAGCTTATTTCCAGAAAAATCAGTCAACGGCAGAGGCTGCGCAAAGTTTTGCCGCAGCAATTCGGCAAATTCTTTGACGCTGACAGTCGAGTACTTGTATTCCATCCGATTGAGTTCAAACAAATGCTTATCTGAAAGCATTTTGGCAAACTGTGCCCCATCCATTCTGTCCACCTCGCAATTGATACTTATTGATACTATATAGTATCAATATACCAATTATTTATAAAAAAGTCAACCGAAACAGGCCGAACCAACTTTTTTCCATACTTTCCGTCAAAATTCCCATGGCACAGCCACGAATCACATCTCCATCGGCTTATTCCCCACTTCGTCCAGATACGCATTCAAAAATTCCGCTGCAAGGCTGTTTGGACGCATTTCGGGCAGTAAGGCACAATGTCCTCTTCTTCCAGTTCTTTTTCGATCAATGCCGTGCCGCATTCAAAGCAATGCTTCTGAACCATTTTTACACTCCAAACACTGTTTTCGTCAGCCGGATACCTGCTGCCGTTTTCATCGTATGTTCCATAAAGGTTCGGATTGCCTGCCGGCCGTACCCGCTTTCGGACGCATTGACGATATAATCCGCCTCAATCAAGATCTGATAGTCAATGCCGTCGATCTGCGCCGGACTATGGTGGTGCCCTACCAGATAGGCCACCCGGTCGATCTGTTCTGCTGTCATGCCGGTATCCGCCAAGAACTCCCGCACCAGCAGGGCACCCTCCTGCTCCTGATATTTACCATCGGTGTTGCCGTACTTTTTGCGGCAGAGCGGGCAGGCGATATCGTGGGTGATGGCCGCCACCTCCAGAATAAACTGCGTGTCTGCGTCCAGCCCCTCCAGCTCACCAATGGTTTTGGCATAGGTCCACGCAGCTCAGTGCGTGATGTCATGGATATTCCCTTCGGAAAAGGCGATCATCTTTTCCATGATCTGTGCAATGGTCATCATTTGTTTTCACTCCCGTTTTTAATACTTAAATGTTCACCTTGATAAACGCGAACTTGTCGGGGCGAGGCCCCTCCATCTTGCTGCCGCAAGACCGTTCTGTCACTTAAAAGCCCCACTGGGGCTTTCATTGTTCCGCTTCGCTCCACAAACGCGAATTTGTTATTCTCCTATGGAGGTACCGCTATCGTCTTTAAGACCACAAATCGCAACTATACCATTATTTTTATAACTTACAATGAGAATGGTATCATTTCCTATTTTCCAACATGCTGTGCCGTTTTCACTGGTATCAGGCTTCCCCCATACCTCTCTAAGCTGGTCAATATGATATCCAGGCAAAAGGCTATTAACATCGGCTTCACTCATTTCTGCGATTGCCGCCAGAGTGGGAAGATTGTCGTTGCTTTTGTGATTGTAGTATCCATAAAACCACGCCGATACACATATCGCAAGAACCAAGATGATTACAGCTATAACAGATAGCTTCTTTTTCATACAATCACACTCCTCGTCAAGTTCCGATTCATAAAATCCCCGTCAGCGCCACTGCAACCAGAAGGGACGGCAGCAGGTTTGCCACCTTGATGGTTCTTGGCCACACCAGATTGATGCCCACACAAAAAATCAGAATATCCCCGAATTTTCGTTTTTCCTTTGCTTACTGATTCCTGTATTTGTTTAAGACTTCATCCGGGATATGACAGTAGCTGCAGTCTTCCGGGTACCGCTCCAGATGGTGCTGATGCTCCTCTGCACTCCGGACGTAATTCGTCAGCGGCAGCACTTCCACAACGATTTTATCCCGGTCCTTCCGGCTGTCAATAAAGACTCTTGCTTCTTCCAGATGTCCGGGATTTGTGCTGTAAAGCCCCGTGCGATACTTTTTTCCAACATCAACGCCCTGTTTGTTCAGGCTGTACGGGTCGATGATTTCAAACAGATGCTCCATAAGCTCTGTAACACTGGTACATTTCTCATCAAAGACCACTTTAACGCACTCTGCGTATCCATCATACGAGCCGTCCAGCGTGTTTGTTGTTCCGTTGGCTCTCCCGGCTTCGGTCGTCCGTACACCAGGCACCGTGTCAAAAAAATGCTGGACGCCCCAAAGGCACCCGCCTGCAATGTATACCGTTTCCATACTCTTGACTTTCCTTCTTTTACTGGTACAGTTTGCATGCGCTTGCGGCATCCACGGTATCACCGTTCTGGATCTCCTTGATGCCCACCTGCAAGGCTGCATGAAGCTGGTCATCGGTCATGGTGTCAGCGTTCAGAGCCGCAGGAGCCTTCGGCAGGGACAGCGAAAAGGGAATGCCGCCAGTCAGGGTGATCTGGCGCAGGTACATATCAATGGCGGTCGCCATCGGGATACCGAGCTGCTTCAACACGTCTTCGGCCTGCTGCTTGACGGTAGGGTTGACACGAATATTGAGCGTCATCGTTTTTTCCATGGTTATCACCTCAACTTTATTGTAACGCATTTTACGTTATTTTGCAATGGGACTTATTGATTTCTGCGGGCTGCACAAGATTTGCTGAAAAATTTTGCTACTTGCCCAGATGGGCATCGTTCACCCCTTTATTTTAACACCTTATTCAGCAATTCCTGATAGTCGCTTACATGGTCATAGGTCACAAGTCCATCGGACAACTTCGCAAACAGCTTTTTAGCACAATCAATCTTGGATTTTTCGATGGGGCGCAGATTCAGGCTTTCCATTGTACACCGGTTCATGTTCATCTATTAAAATATTTTCGCTTATTGGTAGGGTCAGCTGTTGATATATGCCGCCCTTTCCTGTATACTGTTCATGTTGTAGTTGGTTCATGACAGTTTCAGCTTACAACAAAAAATGAGATAGGCAACCCCTTTCGGGGAAGTCTATCTCATTTTTTCGTTGGGGCTATTTTGCAACAGCCCCTTTTTCATTTACTGTTTTACTCTGCCCTCGCCGTCCAGAGCTTCTTCCAGCGTGTGCCATGCCAGCACCGCACACTTGACCCGGGCGGGGACATGGGCAATGCCCTGCAGGGCAGCCGCGTCCTCCAGTTCGTCCAGCTCCTCGGGCGTGATTTTATCCTTGATCATCTTAAAATACAGTCCCAGCAGCCGCCGCGCGTCCTCCACGGTGCGGCCCTTGACCAGATCAATCATCAGGGAGGCCGATGCCTGCGAGATGGCGCACCCGCTGCCGATGAAACCAGCATCCTCGATCACGCCATTCTTTACGCGCAGCTGCAGGGTGATATCATCGCCGCAGCTGGGGTTCACACCCTCCAGGCTGTGGGTGGCCCCCTCAACGGGGTGGCGGTTCTCCTTGCTGCGGCTGTTTTCCGTGATGACCTGGGTATAAAGCTCGTTCAGATTCATAGACCCATCACCTTTCGTACATTTTCCAGATTATTCAGCAGGGCGTCCACGTCTTCTTCCGTGTTGTAGAGGGCAAGACTTGCCCGGCAGCAGGACCCGATGCCCAGATACTCCATCAGGGGCTGGGCACAGTGGTGACCAGCGCGGATAGCCACGCCGCCCGCGTCCAGAATGGTGGCCACATCGTGGGGGTGAACCTCCTTGACATTGAAGGATACCACGCCGAATCGCCCGTCGGCCACCGGTTCACCGTAAACGGTCAGCCACGGCAGAGCCGCCATGCCCTTGAGCATCCGGTCCAGCAGGGCGTGCTCGTGCTGCATCATGGCATCCCAGCCAATGTGATTCATGTAGTCCAGTGCGGCGGCAAAGCCGACCTCACCGCCCACATTGCGGGTACCGGCCTCGAACTTGCGGGGGCCCTCAGCCCAGGTGGCACTCTGCTCATGCACGGTGCTGATCATATCGCCGCCGCTCAGGAAGGGCGGCATTTTTTCCAGCAGCTCTGCCCGGGCGTACAGCGCGCCCATGCCCATGGGGGCATAGAGCTTGTGTGCCGAGCAGGCGGCAAAGTCCACGTCCAGCCGCTTTACATCCACGGGCATGTGGGGGGCGGCCTGAGCGCAGTCCAGCACCACCACCGCGCCCACGGCATGGGCGCGGGTTACGATCTCTTCCACGGGAGCGCGCAGGCCCAGCACATTGGAGACCATGGCAATGGCGACCAGTCTGGTCTTAGCAGTGATCTTTTTGTCCAGCTCGTCGGTGGTCAGGCGGCCGTCCGGGCCGGGGTACAGGTAGACCAGCTTTGCACCGGTGGCCTGTGCCACTCGCTGCCAGGGCACCAGATTGGAGTGGTGCTCGGCAACAGAGAGGACGATCTCGTCCCCCGCGTGCAGGAAGTGCAGGCCGTAGCTGTACGCCACAAGATTCAGGGATTCGGTGGTGTTCTGAGTGAACACGATCTCGTCATCCTCGGCATGGAAGAACTGTGCCACCCGGTGGCGGGCACCCTCGTGGGCATCAGTGGCACGCATGGCCAGCTCATACACGCCCCGGTGGGGGTTGGCGTTGTTGTTTTTGTAGTAATTGGTCACGGCATCCAGCACCTGCACCGGGTGCTGGGTGGTGGCGGCACTGTCCAGATAGACCAGCCGCTGGCCGTTTTCGTCAGCCGCAAGGATGGGAAAATCCCTGCGCCAGGTATCGTTGAATTCATTCGGCATCGTTGTCCAGCCTCCTTGCAGCTTCCGCGCGTACCTCGTCCCGCAGGGTTTCCAACGGGATCTTGTCCAGTGCCGGGGCGAAGCGGGCATCCACCATCAGGCGGCGTGCCTGAGCCTCGCTCAGGCCGCGGGAGCGCAGATAATACAGTTTTTCCTCGTCCAGGCGGCCGATGGAGGCGGCGTGCTGGCCTTCAACCTCTTCCTCGCCGCACAGGATCAGAGGTGCAGTGCGGTTGCGGGCATCGGTGCTGAACAGGAGCACGTCCTCACTCTCGTGGCCAACGCCCCGCTTGGCACCCCGCCTGAAATCGATGGTGCCGCGCAGGATCTTGTCTGCATGGCCGGTCAGGACACCGGCGGTGTGCATCTCACACATGGTGTCCTTGGCGGTGTGAACGGACACATCGTTGTAATCCAGCAGGGCACTGCCGCTGCCAAAGTACACGGCATCCAGATCATATTCGCTCTTGGCGGCGCTCAGCGCAGCGCGGGTGCCGCAGGCAGAAAGGATACCGCCCAGCTCAATGCGCACCTGCTCGACCCGGGCGTTCCGGCCCTCCTCTACGGCAGCTGCATTCCAGCGGCGGGCATTATCGCCCAGCAGCTGAATTTGCACCAGCCGGACTTGGGCGTTCTCGCCCGCACGGATGCGGGTGAGGGAAGCGGCGGCACCGTGTTCGGCATCGCCCCGCAGCACCTGCACGATGGTCAGGCTGCTGCCCGCTTTTGCATCCACCAAAAGGCTGGTCAGAGCTGTGGGATGGGCGGCATCCAGTGTCACCTCCAAGATCACAGGCTCCGCCACGGTCACACCCTCAGCCACGGTCAGTGCGTGACGGACCGTGGCGTTTTCGGCGATATAAGCGTCTGTTTCAGCACCCATGCCGCTCTCGGCAAAGGCGGAAAAGTCGCTCTCGGCTTCCCCCACCCCTGCGGGCAGGATATAGGCGAAGTTGACCTCACCCCAGAAATTTCCGGAAAGCTCCGGCAGCGCCGCTGCTTTGGGGGCGCTGTTCACGCCGCACTGGTTCCAAGTTGCAACCGGCAAGCGGTTCATGTTCAGATCATTCATAAAACGTCCGGCCCTCCTCTCAGCCGATGCTGCCCTTCATTTCCAGGTGGATCAGATTGTTCATCTCCACGGCGTATTCCACGGGCAGTTCCTTGGCAATGGGCTCGGCAAAGCCGCCCACGATCAGGGCACGGGCATCCTCTTCCGAAAGGCCACGGCTCATCAGGTAGAACACGGCCTCCTCGCTGATGCGCCCGATCTTTGCCTCATGGCCCACATCCACAGCGTCACAGCGGATGTCCATCTCAGGGATGGTGTCAGAGCGGGAACGGTCATCCAGCATCAGGCTCTCGCAGGAGACGGCAGATTTGGAATTCTTCGCGTTGGGCAGGACCGTGACGGAGCTGCGGAAGTTGGAGATACCGCCATCCCGGGCAATGGACTTGGTGGCGATGTGGGAACTGGTGTTGGGGGCAGCGTGCACCACCTTGGCACCGGTGTCCAGATCCTGACCGGCACCTGCAAAGGTGATGCCGGTGAATTCCATCCGGGAACCCTCGCCCGCCAGGATGCTCATGGGATACAGGCAGGAGGTGTGGGAACCAAAGGAACCGGACACCCATTCGATGGTGCCGCCCTTTTCCACCCGGGCACGCTTGGTGTTCAGGTTGTACATGTTCTTCGACCAGTTCTCAATGGTGGAGTAGCGCACCCGGGCGTTCTCGCCGACGTAGATCTCCACACAGCCTGCGTGCAGGTTGGCAACGTTGTACTTGGGGGCAGAGCAGCCCTCAATGAAGTGGAGGTAAGCACCCTTGTCCACAATGATGAGGGTGTGCTCAAACTGACCGGCACCGGGGGCGTTCAGCCGGAAGTAAGATTGCAGCGGGATCTCCACATGCACCCCGGCGGGCACATACACAAAGGAGCCGCCGCTCCACACAGCACCATGCAGGGCTGCAAACTTGTGGTCGGTGGGGGGCACCAGCCGCATAAAATGTTTGCGCACCATCTCGGCATAGGGGCCGGTAAGGGCACTCTCCATATCGGTGTACACTACGCCCTGTGCGGCTACCTCGGCCTTGACATTGTGGTATACCACCTCGGAGTCGTACTGCGCGCCCACGCCGGCCAGCGAAGCACGCTCGGCCTTGGGGATGCCCAGACGCTCAAAGGTGTTCTTGATGTCCTCGGGTACATCGCTCCACTTGCCCCGCATTTCGGTGTTGGGGCGGACGTAGGTGACGATGTTGTTCATATCCAGCCCGGCAATGGAAGGCCCCCAGTTCTGCACCGGCATTTTGTTGTAGGTCTCCAGTGCTTTCAGGCGGAAAATGCGCATCCACTCGGGATCGTGCTTTTCCTCGGAGATTTTTTCCACGATCTCGCTGGTCAGGCCGGAGCTCACCGCAAAGGCAGCGTTGCTGCCGTCCCGGATGTCGTAGATGCTGCGGTCAACCTCAGCAACATCGGTCTTTTCGGATTCAAAAGCTCTCATTCTGCTTTGTCCTCCTTCACTGCGTGGAAGCCCTCCTCGATGATCTCATTCACCAGCTCATCGCCGCCGGTGCGCACGATATGGGCATCGTCCAGCACATGGACATAGTCCACCTTCAGGCCCTCCAGGATCTTGGCGTTGTGGGTGATGATGATCAGGGCATTTTCGGCGTTGTGGTAGGCGCGCACACCCTGTGCCACCGTTTTGACGGCATCCACATCCAGGCCGGAATCGGTCTCATCCAGCAGAGCCAGCCTGGGCTTGAGCATCAGCAGCTGCAGGATCTCGCTCTTCTTCTTCTCGCCGCCGGAGAAGCCCACGTTCAGGTAACGGTCCGCATAGCTGGGGTCCATGCCCAGCGCATCCATCTGCTGTGCCAGCTCCTTGCGGAAGGCGAATACCTTGACCGGCTTGCCGGTGATGGCACTCTGGGCCGTGCGCAGGAAGTTTTCCAGCGTGATGCCGGGAATCTCCTCCGGGGTCTGGAAGGAGAGGAACATGCCAAGCCGGGCACGCACATCGGCGGGCTCGTGGGTCACGTCCTGCCCGCGGAAAAGGATCTGGCCGCGGGTCACAGTATAACGGGGGTCGCCCATCAGGGCGCTCATCAGGGTGGATTTGCCGGCACCGTTGTGGCCCATCAGAACATGGGTCTCGCCGGGGCAGACGGTTAGATTCAAGCCGTTCAGCAGGATCTTCTGTTCCTCACCAACGGCAACTTGTAAGTCTTTTACTTCCAGCAGAGGACTGCTCATATTGAATACCTCCAGATAACAGCCGTGCCTGGCTCAGTTAATCCCGAGTGGTACGGCAGGATTACTCTCTGCCTGTATACTATACCGATTCACTGGGAATTACAAGCCTTGTCAAAAAAGATTAACACTCTTTGGCAGATAAAACAATTGACATGTTGTATACCATACTCGAATTTGTGCACTGTGGCGAAACAAAAAGGGGCTGTTGCATCGTACTTCATACTCGTGTCCTCCTGAAATCATGTTGTGGTTTATATCGGTCAATCTATGATTTCGGATTTCATCTTCCACGGACACCTGCATGGAACTTGTCGGGGCGAGGCCCCTCCATCTTGCTACGCAAGACCGTTCGGTCGCTTAAAAGCCCCACTGGGGCTTTCATTGTTCCGTTTCGCTCCACAAACGCGAAGTTGTTACTCTGATTTCCGCCAGAACAATCCTTCTGAAGCTGCAATTTTCTCAAACAACATACACATTTCTTCATCTGGATTATAAATGTTTATATTTAAGCAATCCCATCCAAACTGGAGAAGCACATCTTTACTTGTAAATAATATATTTACATCACCAGAATGGCTTTCCAGTATAGTATCAATGATTTTTGTTACTTGTTCGGGGGTTGGCTGTTCAATCCATTTGCCCCATTGAACAGATACAGGATAATAACACATCGCTTTCAAAATAACGCCAATAAATCTATCTCTTAACCCACAGCAATCATAGTGGTTGAGTAGATAAGTTTCTACTTCAAAAAACTGTCCACTACAATTCATGGGTACTTGTTTAGGGAGGAAATCCATTATATAGCACGGGGTTTCCAAGAGTTTGTCAATTATATTCACTTAATCACGCTCCTTTAACAAATTCAAATTTATCAAATAAGAATTTCCGTCAATTTTTCTCTTGATGCGGCTCGCTTCTAAGAGTAGGAACGAACTGTTCTGTTGCCTGAGACGGACCATTCAGGTCAATCTCCGGCAGTATTTTTGTTATCGCCTATTAAAAAACAGCCGGAACGACTTTCTGCTGCGCTACATCGATGATGCCGTATGTATTCAGTCTGAGTTTGGGAATGACCGGAAGGCTGACGAAGGCGAGGGTCATAAAAATGCCGATGTCTTCCGCCACGCCATGTGCCTTGAGGGCATCGTTCAGCGCCTGCATTTTCGCCGCAACGCTCTCTGCGCTTTCGGTGCTCATCAATCCGGCCACCGGAAGCGCAAGTTCTGCCACGACCTGTCCATCTGCCACAAACGCAAGTCCGCCTTTGTTTTTCCGCACAGTGTTGCCGGCCAGCATCATATCGGTATCGTTGTCCCCTGCCACAATCAGGTTATGGGAATCATGTGCGATGCTCGATGCAACGGCTCCGCATTTCAGGCTGAAGTTTTCTAAAAAGCCAATGCCCACATGGCCGGAGTGATGATGCCGCTCAAAAACGGCCAGTTTTACGATGTTGTGTTCCGGGTCCACACCGGGAGCTTTGCCCGGATGCCGTTGGAACGGGATGATTTTTTCCTCCGTAAGCAGCTCGCCCCGGTTCAGGAAGATGACACGCTCCTGCTCCCCGCTTTCCCGAAGTTCCAGGTCCTGCAGTGTGATCTCATCCAGATCAAAGGAATCCATAACGTGGGAAAATCTCACACGGTCGATGTCAAGCGGTGCGGGTTTCAGCGTTTTTCCGTGCTCGGCCACCAGCGTGCCATTCTTGTAAACCTGTTCGACCGTAAAGGATTCCAGATCAGAAACCACAACCAGATCTGCCCGGTACCCCGGTGCTACGGCACCGTGCTTCTTGAATCCAAAATACTGTGCCGGGACCAGCGTCGCCATTTTGACGGCCACTGCTGGGTCTGCGCCCAGCCGGATTGCTTTACGGATGTTGGAATCGATGTGTCCGCTGTCCAGCAGGTCACCGGGGTGCTTATCATCTGTCACCAGCATACAGCGGCTGCAATAGGGCTCCCGGAACAGCGGCATCAGGGCCTCCATATTTTTTGCAGCCGTTCCTTCCCGGATCATGATGTATTGTCCGCGCCGGAGTTTTTCCATGGCTTCCTCGATGTTGGAGCACTCGTGATCGGACTGAACGCCTGCCGCAATATAAGCATTCAGGTCCTTAGCGCTCAAAAGCGGCGCATGGCCATCCACGATCTTTCCCGCTTCGGTGCAGTCGCGGATCTTCTGCAGGATCTTCGGGTCACAGCGCACCGTTCCATAGGCGTTCATCAGTTCCGCAAGCCCCAGCACGCGGGGATCGCCGTAGTAAGGCCGCAGCTGTTCTGCGTTCAGCACCGCACCGGATTCATCCAGATCCGTGGCCGGAACACAGGAGGGCAGCATGAAATAAACCGAAAGGGTCAGATTTTTTGTCGCTTCCAGCATAAAATCCAAGCCTTCCAGCCCCGCAACGTTCGAGATCTCGTGTGGGTCTGTGACCACCGCAGTGGTACCGTGGGGCAGCACTGCCTGCTCGAAAGCCGGACCACAGAGCATGGAGCTTTCGATGTGGATATGCCCATCGATCAGGCCCGGGCAGACATATTTGCCGTGCAGATCAACTTCTTTCCGGCCGTGATACGCACCCACGCCCACAATACAGTTTCCGCTGATGGCAATATCAGCGGTGTCGATCTCATCGGTAAACACATTGACGATTCTTGCATTTTTCAAAACCAGATCGGCCAAAGCATCTCCTCTGCCTGCCGAGATCCGGCGTTTCAGCTCATCGGACTGCATAGAAACATCTCCTCTCTCTGAAGTTCGATTTTCTCACCTGTGGATCGGTTCTGCCCTTATTCTACCACGCCTTGCTGCTGCGGAAAAGATGTCAGGAACAAAAATGGCCCCGGAGGGCTTGTTACAGCTCTCCGGGGCCACTTTATGTGCGTTGTGCCTTGGCGCACACGACCGGCGTTTTACTCGATTGCAATCAGATTCGGGTTCTCAGGCAAAGCCTTCGTCTGCTGAGGAGCAGGCAGCTCGACGTGCAGGACGCCATCCTCGAACTTTGCGTGGATGTTTCAAAGTCTCGTCCCGAAGTTCCTGCGGCATCCCGTAAAAAGCTTCGGCAATGCCGCCGGTGATGCAGGCAAGGGTGTCGCTGTCGCCGCCGAGGGAGACCGCATTGCGGAGCGCATCCTCAAAGATGACAAAGATGACCTTTTCGGCACGTTCGTCCTCCGGCAGATGGCGCTGAATGTTCGCCATCTTCTCCACGCCGTAACCAATGGCATCCAGCAGGGCCGTGCAGCCACGGACGTAATAGTCCTTTTCGGTCAGCGGTGCAACAGCCTTCAGCGGGAAGCGGTCGTGCAGCAGCTGCACCTCATGGTCGAACAGGATGGTGGTCACGTTGGCCTCGCCCTCCTGCTCCTTCTGCCGGGTCAGCATGGCGTTGAACCCGCCGATGGTGTCCTGCTCCAGCCCACCCATGGAGCCGCTGCGGTCCAGAATGAAAACAAGCTCGGTAAGATTTTTCTTCACAACAATGCCCTCCGTTTTGTGGTGTATCGCTTTCGTTGGCAAAAGGATACCACAAACCGGAGGGCAAAAGGTCAGCGGGCAGGCGACAAATCACGCACCCAGCTGTTCCTGATCGTATTCAAACAGCAGCGTATTGACCTGATTGATGTTATAGATTTTGTGTTCCAGGCAATACCGCACGATCCAGTCCCGCTTGGAGCCATCCGAAAAGGCATAGTCCGCGCTCTTGAGCAGGTCGATGGTTTCATCTTCGGACAGGTGCAGGCCCACCGCAAAGGCCAGCACCGTTTTCTTTTTAGGATTGTACTCGCGGTTGCACTGAATTTTGGAGAAATGCTGCCGGGAGATGTTGGACTGCTTGTACACGGTGGAGTCTTTCAGCCCCCGCTCGTCAATGAGCCGCAGCAGCTGGGTGGTGAAGCTCTCGCCAAGGTTGTCCATCAGGCTTTCCAGACTGCGGGCTGTCCTGGGTGCCGCGGCGGGTGCCGGAACTGCACCTAGCATCGGCACGGCGGCATCTTCTTCCAGAAGCCTCCGCCGCTCTGACAATTCCCTGCGCCGACGGCCAAATCCGTAGCTTTCATCGTTCTGGGCTACATAGTGGTCGTCAATGTACTCCTCCACCGAGGCGAACAGCTTCCGGCTCACGGCCAGCGAGTCCCAGTCGTAAAGCACCAGATACACGGTCAGGTCGTGCTCCATGACGTACTGTGTGATGGTGTCCACCGCAATGCGGAAGGCCTGTTCTTTGGGGTAGCCATAGTTTCCGCTGGACAGCAGCGGAAAGGCCACGCTCTTGCAGTGGTACTCTGCGGCTAATTCCAATGCGGAGTGGTATGCACCGGCTAATTGTTCTGCTTCGCCGAACCCGCCGCCGTGCCACGCTGGGCAGACTGCATGGAAAACGTACTTTGCCGACAGCCCGAATGCCGGAGTACACACGGCTCTGCCCAAATCGCAACGGCCGATGGCTTCGCAGGCGGCGGTCAGCTCCTGCTCCCCTGCCGCCTGATAGATGGCACGGCTGGTGCCGCTGCCCTGCAAAAGGTTTCGGTTCGCCGGGTTGACGATGGCATCCGCTGCCACCTTGGTGATGTCGTTGCGGATCATCAGAAACGGCATGGTGGTTCCTCCCTCACATGGTTTTCTTCATCCTATCACATTCGATGGGGCGGTGCAAGGGGTGCTCTTGTTTCCTGTCCGCGCAGCTATTATAATAATAGGTACCGAAAGAAGGTGAGCTTCCTGCACGACATCTGGAATCCATGGCACGGCTGCGTCAAGTGCAGCGAGGGCTGCCAGAACTGCTACATGTATTTTCTCGACCGGATGCGGGACCAGAACGGAGCCGAGATCTACAAAACGAAAAGCGGCTTTTCCTATCCGCTCCAGAAAGACCGCACCGGACACTACAAAATCCAGAGTGGTGAGCAGATCCGGGTCTGCATGACCTCGGATTTCTTCTTGGAAGAAGCCGACCCGTGGCGGGCTGAGGCGTGGGACATCATGCGCCAACGCAGCGATGTGGTGTTTTTTCTGCTCACCAAACGGCCGCAGCGGGTACGGGAGTGTCTGCCGCCGGACTGGGGCAGCGGATGGGACAACATCTTTTTCAACGTCACCTGCGAAAACCAGCGCCGCGCCGATGAGCGCATCCCCATTCTGTTTGACCTGCCCTTCAAGCACAAGGGCATCATGTGCGCGCCCTTCATCGGGCCAGTAAGCATCCGGCAGTACCTTACCGCCGGGCAAATCGAGCAGGTCATCTGCGGCGGCGAAAACTACGATGGTGCCCGCCCCTGCAATTTCGATTGGGTCAAGTCTCTCCGGCAGGAATGTGTGGATGCCAACGTGACCTTCTGCTTTATCGAGACCGGCACCGTGTTCATCAAGGACGGCAGGCGCTACCACCTGCCAAACAAGCAGCTGCAAAGCCGAATGGCCTGTAAATCCGGCATGAATTTTCAGGGCAGGCCCATTCATTTTGACCTCGTGGACGACTGGGGCTACCCCATCCCGCAGGAAGATCTCTATGTGCCGCATTTCCGTACAAACTGCGAGACCTGCGGCAGCAAGTTGATCTGCAACGGCTGCAGTGACTGTGGAAAATGCTTATAAAATAAAGGAGTTCTATGAAGAAGCAGAAGAAAAAATCGTTTCCCCTCAGAATGTTCCTCTGCCTGCTGGCTGTTTTGCTGGCCGTCTGCGTTGCGTTCGGCGTTTACGTCAGCGACTACTACCACGCCGACCTGACCGACAGCGGCCTGCGAGTTTATTCCACTTACGGCAGCGAGGATGGTGTGCTGAACCGCGAAAAATACGAAGCCGACCGCACGAACCTCCCACAGGACACCACCGAAACTGTCATTGACGGCGGCTGTCATGCCGGGTTCGGCAGCTACGATGCCCAGAAGGGCGACGGCGCGCCTGTTATCTCCGCCGAGGAACAGCAACAGCAGACAGCGGATGCACTGGCGGCGTGGATGAATCTTCAATAAAAAGCAAAAATATCCCGACCATTTTCCTGCAAATCACAGGAGAATGGCCGGGACTATTTTTATTATTCCGCGAACCAGCACTCAATACAAATGGAACTTATGGCTGATCTGGTGTGCAATTTCGTCCGGCAGCGGGCGGAAGCCGATGCAGGTCAGGGTCATGCCTTCTCCGTTTTCATCAAACTCTTCCGGCTCCAGCTCGGTGTGGCAGGCATCCCGGATGAGGAAAAAATCACGGTTTTCCACAAGGCCCAATTCCTCGGCAATTGTTTTTGCTTTCAGCAGTTGATTGCGGTTCTTTGCCCCACATACGGTCTTGGTAAACGAACCATCGAACCATTCTTCATAGGTTGCTTTCTCCAACATAATTTCTGCCCGATAGCCGGTAATTTCTCCGTCTTTCTCGATGGGTTCCACGCCCTGTCCCATGCCGATGGGGTCGGTGAGGAACGCCAGCGAAGCGTGGCAGCACTGCGCCGCCAGCTTGCCAGGCGACATCTGCAGATCTTTTCGTGCAATGATGAGTTGACGCATTTTTTCTCCTTCTTACGACAGCTTGATCTTCAAATCTGCCAGCAGATTCACCGCTTCCGGCAGGGAAAACTTTGCATCCTTCAAGCGGCTGCCCAGAATGTCCACCTTATAGCCTGTAGCATCCCGGAAATCCGCCTTGCGCAGATCACACTGGTAGAACTCCGTTTCGTGAAGTTCTACACCCTTGAAATTCGCCAGCTGCATCTCGCATTTGGCAAACATGGAGCCGACAATTTCGTTGCCGTCCGAAAAGTCGAAGCGGTTGAAGTTCATTTCGGTGAAGGTGTTATATTTCAGGCTGCACCCCTTCAGCGTATGGATGGGGTCCGGGAAGGCACCGTTGGACATCAGCGGTGCCCACTCGATTTCCTGCAAACGGCAGTCCTCAAAATCCAGCGACTGAACCGAAGAATGGGTGCTGCGCAGACCTGTGATCTCACACCGCACGAATTTGCACTCGTTCAGCGTGGTATGATCCAGTTCGCACTTGGCAAAGGTGCAATCCACAAATACGCAATCGGTAAAGTCGCAGTCCTCAAAAGTCTCCTCGGTAAACGACAGGTCAGCAAACCGTTCGCCTTCGCAATAACGTTCTGTCATAAAATTCTCCTGTCAGCGCAGTTCTTCCAGCAGAGCCGTGCAGCCTTCCAGTACATCCTGCCAGGTAGCCTCAAAGTCCCCGGTATACCACGGGTCGGCCACATCGCCGGGGCGGCGGGTATGATCCATCAGCAGAGACACTTTATGCTCCGGGTCGCCGCCCACAAAGCGCGCCATATTGCGCAGGTTGTTGTGATCCATGGCGATCAGGTAATCGTAGGTTTTGTAATCCCGCCGGGTCATCTGCCGGGCGGTTTTACCCTCGCAGGAGATGCCGTGCTCGGCCAGCTTCCGCCGGGCGGGCGGATAGACCGGGTTGCCGATCTCCTCGGTGCTGGTGGCCGCGGATGCGATTTCAAATTTATCAGAAAGCCCGGCTTTGGCCACCAAGTCTTTCATTACAAATTCGGCCATTGGGCTGCGGCAGATATTGCCGTGGCAGATAAAAAGCACTCTTGTCATGTCAAAGTATTTCCTTTTATCATATCATTTCAGGTTCGGAAAGCGTATGTCCAAAATTCAGTTCTGTCTCAAGACTTCCCGCAGCACATCCTCTGGGCGGGGTGTATGGTTCGGGTACTTTTCCCGCAGCGGTGCGGCGGCACCATCCATAATGTAGGGCACACTCACAATGTCCAGCATCGACACATCGTTATAATTGTCGCCAAAAGCCATCACATCGGCAAGGGCGATGTCCAGAGTCTTGCAGATGCTGTGCACACCGATGCCCTTGTTGGCAAAGGTGGTGTCAATCCAGTACGGCCCTGCCACAGCGCAGTTCGCCTCTTTCCATCGTGGGACAAACCGTTCCGTGTAAGATTCTACGCCTTCGTGCAGATACACCGATACTTTTGTGATCTCCTCCGGCACTTCGGAAGGGTCGTGGATGATTTGATAATTGTTCCCGATGAACTGGATGCGCTTGAGCATTCCCAGACCCCGCTCCATCAGATATGCGGTGTTCTGGCCGGAAAGCATTACCTCGCCCTGCCCGTCGCTGCGGGCCCACAGGTCGTTGGCGATTTCTTCGGCCAGCGCGCGCAGCATCGGATTCCTGGCAATGCACTGTTCGTCCTTATAGATCACGCCGCCGTTTTCGCAGAGAAACACACAGCAGTCTGCCACCGGTGCAAAGAGCTTGCGCAGGCTGGTATACTGCCGGCCGGATGCCGGGCAAAACAGAATGCCGCGCCGATGCAGCTCCCGTATCTGTTCAAAGATCTCGCCTTCCAGCTCTTTCCTGCCGTATTGTAGCAGCGTACCGTCAATATCGCTGCAAATCAGTCTGATTGACATTTTCCGTCCTCATTTTTCAAGATAATTTTAGGCAATTCCCCGGCATCCAGAACACGGATGCCTTCGTCCATCAGCATCTTGGCAAAAACACCCTGTCCGGGAATCTTTGTCCCAGAAAACGTTCCGTCGTAGATTTCCTTCACGCCGCAGCTGGGGCTGCGGGATTGCAGGATGGCAAGCTCCACCCCATTTTCTTTTGCAATGGCAAAGGCTTTTGTTGCACCTACCCGGAACTCCCGGTCCACATTGATGCCCTCTTTGTTCGTGACAACGCCCTGCACGATTTCCGCCGGGCACCGCGGTGTGGGCAGGCCGCCCAAAACCTCCGGGCAGACCGGAACCACCTGATGCCCCCGCGCAAAATCACAGACCGCCTGATTGTAATTGTTTCCGCCGCTGTATTTGCAGTTTTCGCCCAGCAGGCAGGCGCTGACCAGAATCTTCATTGTTGCGCAGTAATTTTCCTTTTCATTCTCGTTCAACAAGTCTTGTCTTCAATTGCTTTACGTTTTCTTGCAATTCTTTGCTGAACCCGTTCAGGTCATCCAATGAGATAACATTCTCATTCAACAGATTGACAAGTGTCAGTGCGATATCCGGCTTACGAAGCGACATTTTTACTCCAAGATTCTTCTTATCCTCTTGGATGCGCTGATTCAACTTCCAGAATTTATCCGAAGCCAAACCGTCTCCGCTTAAAATTTCGATATATTGCTCATTCAAGCGTTTGATATATGTTTCCTGCCATTCCCCGATGCACGCACAAAACAGCTTCCAATCTGCCTTCGACCAGTCCATTGCAACGTCCTCCGTTTCAGCTCTATTCTACCACACTTTTGGGCATTGAAAAAGAGGATTTTGCTTTTCCTATCCCCATAGCGAATTTGCTCATAAATTACCACAGAGTATTTTTTCCGTCAAGTCCTTTTTTGCGGCAGAACGTGACAAATTCACACAATAAACTCACAAGAATGAATATCTGCACTCGAATTACACATATTTCACTATAAACTCGTTTCAAAAGCATCAATATGTCTTAGTTTGCAGCGCAAACATATCAAATTTTCTGCGTTTTTCACAGGTCTTATTTTCACGATTCCACGCAAAAAATTGAACGCTGTCAGTGTTTAACAAACGCATATAGTGTGCCTGCTCATTTTATCCATCCCATTTATACACAGTTCCGAACCAAAAGAACCGCATAAAGTTCTCATCAAAAAGGGGCTGTTGCAAAATAAAAGCGCGATAGCAATTTGCACAAAGAAATAGCATAAAATTAGAAATCCGGAACTCTTTTTGAGCCGTTTTGGCTCTGAAAAGGTTCCGGATTTTGTGCATTATTTTTTCAGAGAGCTATTTTGCAACAGTCCCACAAATAAAACCATATTTTCCGCTTTACAGCTGGCAGGCGGTATCGTAGCCTGTGCGGATGGCGTTGGAGATGTCCGCTGCCTTACCGGCGGCATCGCCGACGGCATATACCGGAATGTTGGCTGCTTCCAGCGCAGCTGCATCAAAAACGTTGGAACGTGCGCCCATGGCCAGCACGATGTAGTCACAGAGGATGGTCACCTCTGCGCCGTCCTTGTTCTCGCACAGCACTGCGTCCATGCGGAACTCCTTGACCTTGTGGCCGGGGTACTGCGCCACACCGTAGGTCTTGTAGTTTTCCAGCAGGGTGGGCAGGATGGTGGTGCTCTCGCCTGCGGCGATCTTGTCCATCATCTCGATGACAGCTACCTTGCAGCCACGGGCGGCCAGGTACTCTGCGGTCTCGCAGCCCACCATGCCGCCGCCGATCACGGCAACGGTGCCGTACACCTGCTGCTCGCCAGCCAGCACCTTCCAGGCATCCGCCACGTTCACGTTGTCGATACCGGGGATGCGGGGTGCAGCGCTGTGTGCACCCACAGCGTTGATAACTGCTTCAAAACCGGCATCCTTCAGCTCCTGTGCGGTGGGAGCCTGTGCCAGGCACAGGTGCACCCCTGCATTGCAGACTGCATGGATCAGGTCCTGTGCGGCGCGGCGCATCTCTTCCTTGCGGGGAGGCACGCAGGCAATGTTCAACTGGCCGCCCAGGGCGGTGGTCTTTTCAAACAGGGTCACGTCATGGCCGCGCAGCGCTGCCACACGGGCGGCTTCCAGACCGGCAGGGCCGCCGCCGAGGACGGCGATCTTCTTTTTCTGCGCTGCGGGCTGGATGCTGCGGGTGTTCTCGTAGCCGTTCTCCGCGTTCAGCACGCAGGAGAGGAACTGACGGTTCTGGATAGCATCGGTGCAGCCCTTGTTGCAGCTGATGCAGCGGCGGATATCACAGGCCTTCCCGGCAGCGATCTTGGTGCCCCAGTCGGGGTCTGCCAGCAGCGGGCGACCCATGGCAACCATGTCGGCCATGCCGCTCTCGATGACACGCGCAGCCATTTCGGCATCCACGATACGACCTACGGCGCTGACCGGCACATTGACGGCCTTTTTGATGTCCCCGGCGATTTTGACGAAGAAGCCGTAGGGCTGTACGCCCATGGGAGGAATGGTGTCGGCCATGTTGCCGGTGTGGTTGGCCTGCGCAACGTGGAGCATATCCACGCCGTCCTCTACCAGCCACTGGGCAAACTGCACGGCGTCGGCTTCGTCAATGCCGCCCTTGCCGCGCTGCGGGGTGACGATGGACAGCTTGTAGTCGATGACCATATCCGGCACAGCCTTGCGGATGGCGCGGGTCAGCATGCGGGCAAAGCGGACGCGGTTCTCCAGACTGCCGCCGAACTTATCGGTGCGGTGGTTCATGCGGGTGGAGCACAGGCAACCGTTCAGGCGGTCGCCGTGGATCTGGATGACGTCTACACCGGCCTTCTGTGCACGCACTGCGCAGGCGCACATCTTATCGATGATGGCCATCAGCATCTCCTCGCTGACCTCATCGGTGAAGAACATCATGTCGTGATGCAGGCGCTGACGCATCTCATCAAACTTTTTCTGCATAAACAGACTGTTGATGGCGTCTACGTCGTACTCCGGGTGGAAGAGCTGGACGCCCAACTTGGTGCCGTAGGCGTGTACGCTGTCGGCCAGTGCCTTGAAGGCAGGGATCTGGCTGTCGTCAAACAGCTTGGGGGTGGGAGAAAAGCTGTTGATGGGTGCCACATCGCCCAGAACGATGTAACCCACACCGCCCTTTGCCAGACGGGTGTAGAAGCCCATGTCCTGCTCGCTGATCATGCCGTTTTTCTCGTAGCCGGTGGTCAGCGGGGGGAACATGATGCGGTTTTTAAAGGTCTGTCCGCCCACCTCGATGGGCTGCAGAATCACGTTTTGCATACGAAAGCCTCCTTGCAGATACGCTTTGCTTTACAGATTTGCTTTGATGAATGCTGCGGTCTTTTCCTCCACGGCGGCACGGGCTGCCAGCGTGGCAAAGTTGTGGCCGCCGCCTGCAATGGTGTCCACATCGGGTGCGGTGTACACCTGTGCGTAACGGTTGCAGGTGCCCTCGTCCACCAGACGGTCATCGTCGGCGCACAGCAGCAGCACCGGGCCGTTGTAGCCCTTGGCCTCGGTAAAGGGGTCGGGGTGCTTTGCCATCTCGTAGTTAAAGGCCATCTTGTAGCACAGACCCTCCATGTCGGCGTAGTCCCTGCCGGTCTGCATAATGCCGTCGGCGCGCTGGGCGCAGCCGAACCACATCCCGGCGCCCGGGCACAGCAAAATCAGGCCGTGGGGCTGGATGACCGGTGCGCAGGAGGCGGCAATGTAGCCGCCCATGCTCTGGCCGGAGAGGAACAGCTTTTCGCTGTCCACATAGGGCTGCTCCGCTGCCCATGCAAAGATATCCTGCGCATCGGTGTGCAGGCCGTCGAAGCTCATATCCTCGAACTCGCCGTCGCTCTCGCCGTTGCCGTAGAAATCGAACCGGGCGCTGCCGATGCCTTGCGCTGCCAGAGCGCGGGACAGGTGGGTGTACATGGACTTGTAGCCGCTGCAGCTGCCGGCAAAGCCGTGCAGATGCACCACAAAGGGCACCTTGCCCTCGGTATCGGGCAGGGTCACGATGCCGCGCAGGGTGTGGCCATTGCGGTTTTTAAACTGGACCTGTAAGATCTTCATGGTTTACTTGCTCTCCTTTGCAGCACGGCGGGCCTTCAGCTCGGTCAGCATCTCGGCAGTCTTCTGCTTGGTCAGGGGGTAGACGAAGAACAGGATGGCAACTGCAATGCCGTAGCCCAGGAAGTAGATGCCGGTGTAGCTCTTCCAGATGGCGTTCACAACGCCTGCGGTCTGCACAGCGCCTGCGGTCACGTTGTAGCCGATGGCACCCAGTACAAAGCTGGACAGGCTGCCGGAGATGGCGCTTGCACACTTACGGAAGAAGGAGTAGGTGGAGTAGACGATGCCCTCGTTGCGCTCGCCGGTCTGCAGCTCGTGGTAGTCGATGGCGTCGTTGACCATGGCCCAGATCAGCACCTGCATACCGGAAGCGCCCAGATAGCAGATACCGTTGATGACGATGAAGGTCACGGGGTTATGGGCGGGGAAGAAGAACAGGATGCCGAACACGATGGCGGCAAAGCCTGCGCCCATGCAGCACCACTCCTTCTTGCCGAACTTGTTGGCCAGAGGCTTGGTGATGGCAAAGGACAGCACAGCGTACAGCACGCTCAGCATACCGGAGACAGCCTGAATTTTAACGTTGCCGAAGAAGTCCTTGTACAGGTAGGTGTTCAGACCGTTGACCACGGAAGCACCGATCATGCCGGTCAGGCTGAAGAACATAACGCCCAGCAGAGCCTTATTGTGAGAGATCTCCTTGAGCACGCGCAGGCAGTTCAGCTTTTCGCCCTGCGGACGCTCGGGCACTTCCACGCGCTCCTTGCACCACACGCAGGTGATCTGCAGGCACAGCAGGCCCAGCATGGCGCAGATGCAGGCCAGCATCAGGAAGCGGCCTGCCACGGGCTGGTTGTCCACATACAGGAACAGGGGACCGACCATGACCATGACGGTCATGAAGATAGTGCCGCCAAGGCTGCGGTAGCAGGACAGTGCGGTGCGCTGGCTGACATCATCGGTCATCACGCTGGACAGAGTACCGAAGGGCACGTTGACGCAGGTGTACAGCGCCTCGTACAGAACGTAGGTGACGAACATGTAGGCCAGACGCAGGCCGTAGTTGATATTGCCTACATTGACAAAGCCAAGTATGCACAGCACTGCCATGGGGAAGGAAAAGGCGCGGATCCACGGGATGAACTTGCCGCCCTTGGTGGCCTTGCGGGAGTCCACGATGGCACCGATGATGGGGTCATTCACGGCGTCCCAGATCTTGGTGATCAGCAGCAGGATACCCACGTGGAAAGGGTTGACCTGCAGGATCAGGGTGTAGAAGATCGACAGATACATGGCGCGGTACTGCTCGGTGAAGCAGCAGCCCAGATCGCCCAGCGTATAACCGATCTTGTCCTTCATGGAGAAGGGGCGGATGGTCTTTTTCTGGTCCATTGTGTTTTATCCTCCTTAAAAACAGTGAAACCACGAGACTTTTCGCACAAGTTTCTTTTCTACGTTTGCATTATACGTTAATTTTTCATCAATACATATCCAAAAAATGATTGAAAACTATTGTAAATTGATGTATTATGCAATTATAACAGTTGTACTTTTCTGTTGTGTACAACAAACTGTTACGCATGACAGTTTCCAAGGAGGATTTTTGGTGAACTATACAGCAACACGCTATGTTTTTAACGAAAGCGCCGTCCGGGAATACTTTTCGGGTGCTTATTATGACCTGTTTCTCGTCATGCGCGGCAATGGCATCTTCCGCTGTCCCGATGCTGTACTGCCCGCGCAGCAGCAGAACCTGATCATCTTCAAGCCCGGGCGGGGCGGCAGGCTGGAATACCCCGGTGCATACGGCCCGCTGGAGCTTATCCGGGTACAGCTCTCCCCGGAGGCGCTGGCGCTTTTATCGGATGCGGACACCGACCTGGAAAAGAGCTTCAACGTGGTGCCGTTCCATCAGGTAGCCGTCCGCCCGGACAGCCAGATCTATATGCTGCTCAAAAATCTCGCCCGTAAAATGATCGTTCTGCCGCAGGAAAAAACGCAGTTTGGCGCAGCCGTCTTTGAACACGGCGTCCTGCAGATGTTTGTTGTGCTGGCGCTGCGCGCCTGCATCCATGCCGAGTTCCATACCGCTGCGGTCAGCCGCCATCACCTAATGCTGGACGAGGTGTTCCTTTTTATCCAGGCCCACCTCACCGAGGAGCTGACACTGGAACGGCTGGAAAAGGAATTTTTTGTTTCCCGGGAGCATATCTCCCGGGAGTTCAAGCGGCAGACCGGGCAGACGGTGCACCGCTACATCGTAAAAGCCCGGCTGGACCGCTGCTGCACCCTGATCGAGCAGGGGCTGCCCATCACCGAGGTCTACAAAACAAGCGGCTTTGGGGGCTACACCCACTTTTTCCGCGCCTTCAAAAAGGAGTACGGCATGACCCCCAAGGCCTATTTCAGCACCACCCGGCAGGATGCACGGGGATAAATCATAGATGCTGTTGCAAAATAGCCCCCACGAAAAAATGAGATAGACTTCCCCAAAAGGGGTTGCCTATCTCATTTTTTGTTGTAAGCTGAGGTTGTGAAAAAGCAACTACAACAAGAACAGTATACAGGAAAGGGCGGCATATATCAACAGCTGACCCTTCCAATAAGCGAAAATATTTTAATAGACGAACATGAACCGGTGTATGTAGCCAACGCCCAGCTTGAGGAACTGGATTACGGGAAACTGTATCAGGCGTATTCTTCGAGAGGAAGAAAATCGGCAGCAGAACCCCGGATCATGTTCAAGCTATTGGTGTACGGCTATATGTGCGGTATTGCCTCCATATCGAAATCCTCCACTGGAATGTTATCGGTGTGTTTCTTGTATCTACATGATAACATTTCCTATTTATGATTTCTGTAACTGAATCACGCAAAGCGTTTTGGGGCTCACTTGCAATAAATCTCAATGGCTTTCTGCGCAAATTCTGCGGCACCGGCACCGCCGGCAGCATTGATGTTTTCCGTAAATGCTCCGCCTGCCCCATACATCTGCCCCAGCTGATTCAAGATCACCTTGGAACAGTTGTAGTAGTGCTCTGTGATAAACTCCTGCAGCTTCTTCACCTGTGCCTGCACTTCAGGGTCCGCCGGGTCTTTGCTCTGCATCCCGCCGAATGCCGCCACGATGTCCATCAGTTGACTGCTCATGTCCTTGACTTCTTTCTCGGTCTTATGGGCAGTTTTTTCCTCAAACTCTTTGTATTCCAGCGTTTCGCCCCATTCCTTTTTGGCCTGCTCGGTATACTTCTTGATCTTCTGCGTATCAAATGCGGTAAAGTCCATAACCTTTCCTCCTGTGGTTCGAATTTTCTGCGCAAGGCCGATCAGAACTTCAAGATGCTGCTTTTTCAATGTCAGAAGTGTGATCTGCTGTTCCAGTGCTTTCTGCCGGTCAAAAGCAGGATTCTCCACGATTTTCCGGATGTCCTTCAGCGGAAATTCCAGTTCCCGGAACAATAAGATCTGCTGCAAACGTTCCAGCGCGGCATCGTCATACAGCCGATAGCCTGCTTCGGTACGGCCCGCCGCGCGCAGCAGACCGATTTTATCGTAATATTGCAGGGTCCGGATGCTCACTCCGGTCCGCTTGCTCACTTCGTTCACTGTCATCATCTTGCTGTCCTCCCTTGCGACAGCCACAGTATACGCTATGACGCTGCGTCAGGGTCAAGAGGTTTTCTGAAAATTTTTTCAGCCTTCCCGCTGCTCCACGATTTCCAAGCTGTCACGCCCCACATGGCAGAGCAAAAACAGCACCTGCACACCTGCAGCTTTGGCCTCGGCCAGTGCCGTGCCAAACTCCGGCTGTGTGCTGACAATCGAAAAGATAGCATTTGCCTATCCTGAAAAGGCCGAGCCTGTCCACTCCATTCTCGCTACACTCAAACGGTTTCAAGAAGCCCCACCCGCTCCGAAAAAGGACAAGGCGGGGCCTTCCCATGAAGAACGGTAAGACTTCGGGCCAGCATGGCCCGAAGCATAAAGGAGGTGCATACCATCAACTATTACCCTATCAATGAAGGAGCCGCCCGCCGGGCAAAGGAAATGCAGACCATCAATCTCAAACAATGACTACAAGGACGGGAACCTTGTTCCCGCCGGAAAGGAGGAAACCATGCAGGAAAGGAGGGATCTCTTGGAGACAGTACAAGGATATGTGATTTTGAAAGCTGCCACCTTTGAAACCGGACACGGCTTTGCGCTGGGGCATAATCCGGGAGCACCGAGCCCCTTTGTGACCTGGCAGTTTACCGAGGGGGAAAACGGCCATCGGGATTACTACTGGGCCGCTATGGAACCAGTCAGGCGTGGGCGCAGAGGGACTTTGACCGCCGGGTGGACGACTATCAGCAGCTTTACCATGCGGCGGTCAAGCATACCGAGCTGGGACCGGAGGGCGTTTACCGCTATTATTCCACCCAGCGACCCGTGGACATAGGAACTTACCCGAAGCCGCCGGATAACCAGCCTCTTTCCATTGTCAACTACGACGATGACAGGCGGCGTCCTGTGGCAGACGGCAGGCTGATGGCATGGGGCGAACTGACCTACGCAAAGCCGCTGACCGAAAAGCAGATGGAGGATTATGAACTGAAACCAGCACCGGGCAATCCTGACCGGGTGCGCCCATCCATTACCGCCCGGCTCAAAGAAGGAACCAGAGGGCAGGAACCCCCCGAAGGAGCCCGGCCAGAAGCGGAGCCATAAAAACCATGAGGAACGATAAAGGAGGATCGCCATGCACGAAAAAGACAACTATCTGAAAACCGCCGAGCTCTCCACGGAGCAGAACTGCAACATGATCGACGGCGTACCCAACAATACGCCCATCCCACCCACGCCCCCGGAGCTGGACGCAAAGCCGCTGGACAAGGTAAAGGAGCCCAAAGAGCGCCGGAAAGGCCGGGAGCTGGAACGCTGATGGAGAACCGCAAGCGGAATGTCCATCTGCACGTCATGGTAACGCCGGACGAGCTGGCAGCCATCCATGAACGGATGGCTGAGGTGGGCATTTCCAACGCCGGGGCTTATGTACGGAAAATGGCTCTGAATGGGTATATCCTGCACATCGACCTTGCACCCGTAAAAGAGCTGATCTCTCTGCAACGGCGCTGTTCCAACAATCTCAATCAGGTTGCCATACACGCACACACCTATGGCGTGTACCCGGAGGAAATCGACGGATTGAAGCGGGACTATGAAAAACTGTGGAGCGAGGTGTCAAAGGTGCTGCGGGAGCTTTCCGAGCTGGTGGCAAAGTAAGACGAGGGCGGCAGGCTTCCGTTGCGGGGCTTGCCGCCCTGCTCTTTTTTTACCACTTCGGGCCAGTATGACCCGAAGGTTTGGGACAGGATTTACTAATCTTTCGCAACATTTATGTCCCCGGGCAGGCATGATAAAATAGAGGTAGAAAGGATAGATAAAGGAGGTTTTGAAGATGAAGATACTGCTGAAAATATTGGTTGCACCTTTCGCCCTGGCGCTGTCCCTTCTGACGGCTCTGCTGGTGTTCCTGTTTGATATTTGCGCCTTCCTGCTGACGATTGTCTCCGTGATCCTGGCGGTGCTGGGTATCACCCTCTTTTTCACGCCGACCCCCATCGGCGGGATTGTATTTCTATTCCTCGCCTTTCTCCTTTCGCCGTATGGGATGCAAGCGGTGGCTGGCTCCCTTCTTTGGGCGCTGGACGGAGGCAAATCCGCTCTGTACCGGTTTCTGGCAAGTTAAGCAGCCTCGGGCCATACTGGCCCGAAGTCGGGGCGGTCTGGACGGGCCGCCCTTTTTTCATAGAAGGGAGGGATGATTTCTGGCTACCACAACTTTGTTGCAGCGCCATGCGGGCGAAGGCGAAACGATTGCCGAGGCCATCCGGGATTGTCTGGACTATGGTAAAAACCCGGAAAAAACAGAAAGCGGAAAGTATATCTCCGCTTATGAGTGCGACCCTGCCACCGTGGCGGACGAGTTTCTTTTGGCGAAGGCCAGCTATGCCGCCATGACGGGCCGGGAACAGAAAAAGGCCAATGATGTGCTGTGCTATCAAATACGACAGTCCTTTTATCCGGGAGAGATCACACCGAAGGAGGCGAACCGTATCGGCTATGAGCTGGCTATGCGCTGGACAAAGGGGCGGCACGCTTTTATCGTTACCACACATACCGACAAGCAGCACATCCATTGTCACATTTATTACAACTCCACCACCCTTGACTGCACCCGGAAATTCCGAAATTTTTGGGGCTCCAGCTTCGCCCTTCGGCGGCTCTCTGACAGGCTGTGCCTTGAAAACGGGCTATCCATCGTGGAGAACCCGAAGCCCCGGAGCAAGGGCAAGTATCGGAACTATGGAGAGTGGCAGAAAGACCGGAAAGAGCCGCTTTCCTATCAGGACAGGCTGCGCCTTGCCATTGATACTGCGTTGGCGGAACGCCCCGCTGATTTGGACGAATTTCTCAATTTGATGAAGCGGGCCGGGTATGAGGTCAAGACGGTTCGGGGCGGCGGTATCAGCTTCCGGCTGACCGGGCAGGGACAGGAACGCTTCACCCGTCTGCGTGCCTCCACGCTGGGGGACGGCTACGACTTGCAAGATGTTCTGTCCGCCATTGAGGGCAAAGAAAAACGCCCCGGGCGCTCGGAGCGGAAAATCAGTCTGGCGGTGGATATTCAAGCAAAGCTGGCTGCCGGTAAGGGGCCGGGATATGAACGCTGGGCGAAGGTATTTAACATTAAGCAGATGGCCGCCGCTCTTGCCTATATACAGGACAATAACCTGACCGATTATGAGCAGTTGGCGAAGAAAGCCACCGAGGCGGCAGACCGTTTCCATGTTATTTCCGAACAGGTCAAGCAGACGGAGCAGGCCATGAAAACCAATGCCGGGCTAAAGGCCGCAACGGTTCAGTATGCCAAAACCCGCCCAGTCTTTGAGCAGTATAAGGCGACGAAGTACAGCCGGAAATTCCTTGCGGAGCATGAGGCCGACCTTGAACTGTACCGGGCTGCACAAGCGGAAATGCGCTCTCTGCTGGGCGGGGCGAAGCTCCCTAAAATGGATGTGCTGAAGGAGGAAGGCCGCAAGCTCACAGCAAAGAAAAAACAGCTCTATGGAGAATACCAGAAGGCACGACGGGATATCTCTATCAAGGGCGGGATGTGAAGGAGGACAAGGACAGGTGCTTAAAAGACCAGATACTTGTTATCGCTCCCCATGAAGCACTCATTTCCTCTGACACATGGCTGAAATGTCGGAAAAAACTTATGGCAAATACCACCTTCCAGCAGGGACGGAAACCGAAGAACACTTGGCTGGCCGGAAAAATCAAATGCGGGCATTGTGGGTATGCTTTGAAAGCCACCCATGTACCAAACAGCACCGGATATTTCCGCTGTACCAAACGGACGGAAAACAAAGGCTGTCCGGGCTGCGGGAAAATCCACAAAGAAGCATTTGAGCAATTCATTTTCTCGGCCATGCAGGAGAAGTTCAAAGACTTTCAGATACTCCACGGCAGGGAGGAAAAAGTCAATCCGAAGCTGACCGCCTATCAAGTGGAGCTGGCGCAGGTGGAGGCAGAAATTGAAAAGCTGCTGGATACGCTGACCGGAGCCAATGCGACCTTGCTTGCCTACGCCAACAAAAAAATTGAAGAACTGGACACCCGACGCCAGACCATTTCAAAGGCAATCGCCGAATTGAGTGTTGAAACCATATCTCCCCAGCAGATAAAGAAGTTATCCTATTATCTCGACAACTGGGACAGCATAGATTTTGACGACAAAAGAAAAGCCGCTGATGGCTTGATTTCTACGATCAAGGCCACCAGCGACCGTGTTCAGATAGAGTGGAAAATCTGACATTTCCGCTCTATCGCCCCTCATTTCTATTTTATCTTGTTTGTACCCCTTGTACACCGATATTTGGTTTGGTTCTGGTAATAAAGCTGCATGGTCGTGGGTGCATTGTAGAGTGCAGCCAGCAGATACTGCTTCATGTTCCGGACCGGTGCGGTACTTTCCGCAAGACACTTCAGCACAAAGCGGATATGGTCTGCATTCAGCTTCATGAATCGGCTGCGCACGACCTCCGCAGGCTTGTCGTCCCCTGCCACCCGCAGCAGCTTGCGTTTGGTGGAACAGGTGTCCACAAGCAAGTCCACGATCTGGTAGATGGTGTCCTCATCGTCCGGGCAGGCCCGGAGCAGCAAGTCCACCACCCGGGAAAAGCTGCTGTCCTACCTGTCTGCCGAATCCATCCGGCAGTCCTCCCTCTCCTTTGACATTCCCTTTGACCGTCAGCAGTTGGCGGATTTTCTCTGCGTGGAGCGTGCCGCCATGTCGGTGGAGCTTTCCAAGCTGCAAAAGGAAGGGCTGCTGGTCACAAAGCGGAATCATTTTGAGCTGTTGACCCGTTGACCGTTCCATGCGCCGCCCATGGCGGTTTTGTAGGGCAATTTTCCCCTGCCGCGTGAGTATAAAAATAACGGACAACTGTTTTGGGGCCATCCGCTGAAGGATGTATTGTTTTCGTCACTCGATAAATGGGAATTTTCAAATTAGTCTTTGCAAATAACCTTTGAACCTTCACCATCAATTACAATTCCCTGACGGTTGTTAATTGGGCATAGATTCAAATCTGAAAACTCAGTCATTATTTTCTCGGTAACTTTCTTAAATGGTGCTGTAAGATAATGCGGAAGAACATAGAAATCAATCAAATCAAGCCCTGCATCATCTTCTTGTGAGTAGTCCTCCGGCTTTTCATCCATTTGCTCGATATATTGGATGCTTGGAGCGCATATAATCGCACCTGCCGATTCACCAATCATCAGTTTTCCCTTTGCCAATTCTTTCTTCAACAGCTCATCCGTTCCCGTTTTACGGAGCTGGTCTATAAGGAAAAAAGAATTTCCGCCGGTAAAATATATCACATCCGCATCTTCAAAAACAGACTGTATCGTTGAATAAGCCTCCGTTGAAATATCAATTTCAGTTACGATTGCTCCCAACTTTTTGAATAATTTTCGAGCCGAGCCGACATAACCGGTGTAGCCTTCACGCAGCGAAGCTGTTGGAATAAATGCGACTTTTTTATTTTCAATTTCTTCCTTTATCAGACTTCCTACACTTGAAAAGTGCGAACATAAAAACAGTTTCATCAATATTCTCCTTTATATATAAATTCCGAGTTATCCCCCTTAGTATACCACACATTTTCCCTGCGGAAAAGATACCGCGCACAAAAGGCCTCTCCGGCAACTATCCGCACTCCGGCTCATACACTTTAACAACTATGTACCGGGAGGGATATCGTGTGCTGCTGACCTTACTGCAATTTTTCGCCACAAAATTTCTGTTTCTGGCGCTCCATCTGGAAGCGGGCAGTTTCCCCCGCCCGCTCAGCCCACAGGAGGAGATCCGGACCTTCGCCGATCTGCGGGCCGGTGATCCATCCGCCCGGGAAAAGCTCATCCGCCACAATCTGCGCTTAGTGGCGCACATCGCAAAGAAATACTATGCTCTCCCCTCTGAGCAGGACGATTTGATTTCCATCGGCACCATTGGCCTGATGAAAGCCGTGGACACCTTCGACTCCACCCGCCGGGCGCGCTTCTCCACTTATGCCAGCCGGTGCATTGAAAACGAGCTCCGGATGCACTTCCGGCGGGAGCGGAAGAACGCCCCCACCCTCTCGCTTCAGGAGACTCTTGATGCCGGAAAGGAAGACTCTGCCCTCACCCTCGCCGATGTGCTGCAGGACGGCTTCTGCATGGAGGACAGCTGCGAAAAACAGGACGATGCCCAGCGCCTGCGCCGCCTCATCGAGGGCCTGCCTGCCCGGGAGCGGAAACTTATCTTATTAAGGTACGGTCTGGCGGGCCAGCCGCCGCTGACCCAGCTGGAAACAGCAAAGCTGCTTCAAATAAGCCGGAGTTACGTTTCCCGGCTTGAAACACACGCACTGGAGCTTTTGCGGGCCGGATGGGAGCAGCCTTAGCTTCCTCTTGCATTCCTCACCGAACTGTGGTACAATACTAAGGCACACAAATCGTGTGCCTTGTCGGACAGCGCCTGCTGCGTGGTTCGGCATACGGATGCGGGTCCTGTACGATGGAGCCGCAGTGAACCAGGTCAGGTGGGGAACCAAGCAGCCTTAAGCGGCGCGCCCCGTGCGTTTCAGTCAGCCTGCATCCGTATGCCGAGTTACGCAAGGCGGGGGTCAAACCCCGTCAGCGCTGTCCGATTTTTTATTACTGACGGGAGGGAAGCACCGATGTATCGCGCATTATACCGCAAATGGAGACCCCAGCGGTTTGAGGATGTCGTCGCACAGCGCGGCATCGTCACGGCGCTGCGCAATCAGGTGGCGTCGGGCCGCGTAGGCCACGCCTACCTGTTTACCGGCGTGCGCGGCACAGGCAAGACCACCTGCGCGAAGATTTTCGCCAAGGCGGTTAACTGCCTCCACCCCCATAACGGCGACCCCTGCGGCGAGTGCGAGATCTGCAGGGGCATCGACAACGGCAGCATCCTCGACGTGGTGGAGATGGACGCCGCGTCCAACAACGGTGTGGATAACATCCGCGACCTGCGGGATGAGACAGCCTACACCCCCAGTGCCTGTCATTATAAGGTATACATCATCGACGAGGTACACATGCTGTCCACAGCGGCCTTCAACGCCCTGCTGAAAACGCTGGAAGAGCCGCCCGCCCACGTCATCTTCATCCTCGCCACGACCGAGATCCAGAAAGTCCCGGCCACCATCCTCTCCCGCTGCCAGCGGTACGATTTCACCCGCATCGGGCCGGAAGACATCGCCCAGCGGGTCGAGTATATCGCCGGCCAGGAGGGCTTAGAGTTGACGACCGATGGTGCAGAGCTGATCTCCCGCCTGGCCGACGGTGCCATGCGCGACGCCCTCTCGATCCTCGACACCTGCGCCGGCGTGACCGCAAAAATCGATGCTGATGTTGTCCGCCGGATGGCGGGCGTCACCGACCGGAGCTACCTGTTCCATATTTCGGATGCTCTGGAAGAGCAGGACGGCGCAGCGGCGCTGGCTCAGCTGGCCGCACTGCGGCAGCAGTCGGTGGATGTGAAGCGTCTGACCGAAGAACTCATCGCCCACTACCGCGCCCTGATGCTGGCGGCTCTGCCCGGCGGGCAGAGCCTGCTGTCCGGTGTTTCCCCCGAAGAGGAACAGCAGTACCTCGAAAAAGGCCCTCAGCTGGGCCAGCGGGAGGCCATCCGGGCCATCCGTGCGCTGGGCAACGCCCTTGAGCATATGACCCGGGGCAGTGACCAGCGCATCGAGCTGGAACTGGCCCTCTTCACCCTCTCGGAGCCGCCGCAGGCCGCAGCGGTCCCCGTGGCGGCAGTGCCTGTGCAGGCTGCTGCTCCTGCCGCACCGGCCGTCCGGCCCTTTGTTGCAGCACCGGTCCAGCCTGCGCCGCAGCCTTTCATGAGTACACCTGCTGCACCCGTGGAACCTGTAGCCGCACCGGCAGTGGAAAAGGAGCCTGCTCCTGCGCCCGCTGCAGAGCCGAAGGCCGCTGTCCCGGATATTCCAGAATCCCCCGCGCCCGCAGACGAAGAGCTTCCGCCTCCGCCCGACGAGCCGCCGGTGGCGGAGTCGGCCCCCCTGCCCTGGGATGAGCCGACTGCGCCGGTCACTGCGCCTGTACCGCCCGTACCGGAAGAGAGACCGGTTGAGACCGCTGCAACGGTCTCGCCGACAACACCTGCCCCGGAGTACACCGCCGACCCGGCTCTCAGCCGCCCCCGCAAGGTGGCCGCAGAGGGGATCAATCCCTTCGAGCAGTGGAGCGAGGTCGTCAAGCTCTTACAGGAGAAGGACCCGATGCTTCACAGCTATCTGCGCAAATCGAAGGCGTACTTCGATGGCACACGGGTGCTCATCGACGGCGGCAAGACCTTCCGGGACTTCATCCGTGTCAACAAGGACAGCCAGCGTCTCATCAAAAAGCTCATCGCGCAGGTGTCAGGCGTCGCGGTGCCGATCGGCCCCTACGAGCCCCGCACCGCCGCAAAGCACACCTCCAACGCCGAACAGTCGCTCCATGCGCTGGAAAAGCTGGGTCTGGACGTGAGCATTGAGGACAGCGCGAAGAAACGAAAATAACCTCTCAGTCTGCTTCGCAGACAGCTCCCCTACCGAGGGGAGCCTCTGGCGAAGAGGGAAAGTTTTCCGGTATGCCAAAGCCTCCCCTCGATAGGAGCAACAACGACGACCGCCGCCAGTGGCGGAAACAGGGAGTCGCTGTTGGGGCCGCGGCCAGCAAGACGCAAGCAAAGCGCTGCGGATGCTGGGTGCCGCAACCCGGGCAGTGGCACGGCGTCAGCCGTGACGGAGAGGTTTTCTATAAAAGCTCAATCGAACATCAAAAAGGAGAACCAATTATGAAAGCAAGAATGCCCGCAGGCTTTGGCCGCCCCGATATGAACGCCCTGATGCGTCAGGCTCAGAAGATGCAGGATGACATGAAGGCCAAGCAGGCCGAGCTGGAAGCCGCCGAGTACACTGGCAGCGCCTCCGGCGAGATGGTCACCGTCCGCATGAACGGCAAGCACGAGGTCCTTGGCATCACCATCAAGCCCGAGGCCGTTGACCCCGACGACATCGAGATGCTGGAAGACCTGGTGGCCGCTGCCGTCAACGCCACCGTCAAGCAGGTGGACGAAACTGCCGAGGCCGAGATGGGCAAGCTGACCGGCGGTCTGAACATCCCCGGCCTCTAAGCGGGAGGGATACGCATGGGTTACACCGCAGCGCCGCTGGAAAAGCTTATTGAGCAGTTCAGCCAGTTCCCGGGCATCGGCCGCAAGGGCGCGACCCGGATGGCCTATCAGGTGCTGAGTATGTCGGACACGGACGCCGCGGCACTGGCCGAGGCCATCCAGAACGCCCACACCCGGCTCCACCGCTGCCGCGTCTGCCAGAACTACACCGAGGCCGAGCTCTGCCCCATCTGTTCCAGCGCCAAGCGGGACCGCTCCACCATCTGCGTGGTCGAGACGCCCCGCGATGTGCAGGCCTTTGAGCGCACCCGGGAGTACCACGGCCTGTATCATGTCCTCCACGGCCTCATCAGCCCCATGGATGGCATCGGTGCCGAACAGCTCTCGGTGAAGGAGCTGCTGGCCCGGCTGGGCAGCGGCGAGGTGAAAGAGGTCATCATGGCCATGAACCCCACCGTCGAGGGCGAGGCCACAGCCATGTATCTGGCAAAGCTCATCAAACCCCTGGGCATCAAGACCACCCGTCTGGCCTACGGCCTGCCCGTGGGCGGCAGCCTCGAGTACACCGATGAGACGACGCTTTACCGCGCGCTCTCCGGCCGCGACGAGCTGTAAAGAGCAGATTTTATAGAACCTTAACGATTCTTTCAAAAATCGCTCTTGAAAATCCAGCAAAATGTGATATAATGACAAGACAAAGAAGCTGCTTTTATAAGCAGGGTGCGCCGAACGACGAGAATTTTTGCCCGTATACAGGACGGTGTGCAATGCTTATGAAAACGGCTTCTGGAGTAAAGGAAGGGAGGCGCGCTTCATGGCACCTGCCAAGGAACGTCCGGCGACAAAGACCATCGCCACAAACCGCGAGGCGCGTCACGAGTATTTCGTGCTCGAAGCGCTGGAAACGGGCGTCGAGCTGAAAGGCACCGAGGTCAAGAGCCTGCGTGCCGGCGGCGTCAACCTGAAGGACAGCTGGGTCGATATTGAGGACGGCGAGCTGCTGGTCAAGGGAATGCACATCACTCCCTACGACCACGGCAACATCTTCAATCAGGACCCTCTGCGGGTGCGGCGTCTGCTGGCCCACAAGACCGAGATCCGGCGTCTGCACCAGCAGTGCAAGCTGCAGGGCTACACCCTCGTTCCTCTTTCTCTCTACTTCAAGCATGGCCGCGTCAAGATGGAAGTCGGCCTGTGCAAGGGCAAAAAACTCTACGACAAGCGTGCCGACGCCGCCAAGCGCGACGCCAAGCGCTCCATCGACCGGGCTGTGAAGTCCAACGGCAAATTCTGCTAAATCTCTTTCAGGCAGCATTCCTGCCCTGAGAACACCAAGCTTTCTGCGCATGGCAGCATGCGCTTTATGGGGGCGTAAAGGTTTCGACGGGGGGAGCGAGGCCTGGGCAGCGGGTAGCAGCGGGGGAACTGCTCTAAACTCCTCCAAAAAATTAACTGACAACAATAATTATCAGTTGCTCGCAGCCTGAGTGCTGCGCGTTCCGCCCACTCTTGTGTCGTGTGGGGCCGGGGCGTCCTTTAGACACAGCACCTGAACGGACCTAAGCTTTGCGGACCGGCAGGAACTCATGAAGCTACTGAAGCGTTAGCCTGACGACCGGCGTGACGCGGAGGGAATGTTGTAGATCGCCTGCACCCGGAGACACCTACGCTGAACTCTTTTCGGACATGGGTTCGACTCCCATCGCCTCCACCAAATGAAAGGGCGAGGGTATTTGGTACTGTTATTTTCGGACAGTATCGGATACTCTCGCCTTTATTTTTGTTGCTGAAATGATTCTTCAAATTGATTTGGGGTTTGCTGTTTAAGACATTCATGCGGTCGGTAATTGTTATAAAAATCAATATATTCTGATAGACTTTCCTCTAATTCGGAGACAGTTTCATAAAAATGAAATTTGAACTGTTCCTTTTTAAGCGAAGCAAAGAAAGATTCCGCCACAGCATTATCAAGTGGATTGCCTATATTGGAAAAAGATTGGTGTACATTAAAGTCAAGAAGTAGTTGACGAAAGCTGAATGCGGTATACTGTGCGCCTTGGTCACTATGAAATGTTAACCCTTGCGGATGGTTCCGATTTTGATAGGCCAATTTGAATGTGTGGATCGTGAGTTCTGCATCGGCGAATTCGGCAACGGCATGTGAAACGACTTTTCGAGAAAACAGGTCGATGATAACACAGACATATGCGATAGAAGTGTTTACCTTAACATAGGTGATGTCACTGACCCAAACGGTGTCTGGCTTTTCAACGATAAAATTCTGCTTTACAAGATTGGGACGGTGAGTATAATGTCGCTGAAAAGTGGCGTTTTCTGGAAGTGCCTGTTTGTGTTTTAGTCCGTGTTCTTTCATAAGCCGGACGATGCGCTTGGTGCTGACTGTATAGCCCTGCTCTATTAGCTTTGCGCGAATCTTTCTAGCACCAAAACGATAATCACTTTTCTGAAAGATGATAGCAATTTTTTCTTTTAAGAGTGCATCTTCTACATCGAGCTGCTTTTCAATCAGTGCACTTTTCTGTCTGTTTATGTAGGTGGATTTTGAAAGATTTAGTAATCGGCAAAGTGTATAGAGACTGTACTCTGATTTCAAAGCATCAATAACTTGCACTTTGCTGTCTCTGGATAGATTAAGAGCAGCAAGGGATTTTTGATAAATGACATTTTCTTTTTCTAGGGTTGCAACACGACGTTGAAGCGTTGCAAGGTCGTGTTTAGAGATGTCTGAAACTTTTGCCTCTTCGATCCATTGATATAAGATACTGCGAGAAATATGGAACTGGGCACAGAGATCGGCAGTACTTGTGCCACTGTTGTATAGTTGGACAACTTGATTTCTAAGGTCAGCAGAGTAGGTCATAGTGCTCTCCTTTGAATTGTGATGAAACAGAGTATACGATAAGACAGAAAAATATTCAATGCATAAGAAATTTACCGAATGGGTAAATTTTTACTTGAAAAACAGATGCTAACATGATATAGTATAATTACCGAAGAGGTATATAGACACAAGGAAGCAATTTAATGGCGGAGGCAAAATCTTGAAGATAACCTACAAAAATAAGGGAATTGAAAAGATATGTACAAATGCCTCTGCTGCTGAGCGAAAACATGGGCGTAGGATGGCTGAGGTCATTCATACAAGAATAGACTAGATTGCAGCGGTTGATACGGTAGAGATGATGATTCAATACCATATTGGCAGGTGTCATGCTTTACATGCAGATCGGGATGGTGAGTATGCGGTTGACCTTGTACATCCATATCGACTTGTGTTTGAGAAGCATGGCGAAGATATCCAAATTGCGTATATTAAAGAAATTGTTGACTATCATTAAAAGTATCAGTTGATTCGGAGGCTTGAAACGATGCTTAGGAGTAAAAGTATAATTGCAACGCCACCGGGAACCACGATAAAAGAACAACTCGAAGATCGCGGAATGACACAGAAGGATTTTGCTGCTCGGATGGGAATGTCGGAAAAACATATCAGTCAGCTTATCAATGGAGATGTTCGGCTTACCCCTGAAACAGCAGAAAAATTAGAAATGGTGTTTGGAATTCCTGCTCGTTTTTGGAACAACTTGGAGGCGATTTATCAGGAGAAGTTAATAAAAGCACAGGCCGAAAATGAGATGGATGAAGAAAAAGAGGTTTGTAAAAAGTTTCCTTATAGGGAGCTTGAAAAAGAGCACTGGGTTCCGGAAGCAAAAACTACAGAAGATAAAATCGTCAATCTACGAAAGTTTTTTGAAGTTGCACGGCTGAAATATTTGCAGGATACAGAACTTCAAAAGATCGCATGTAGAAAACTTGGGGTGACAGAAAAAAGCGACTTTGCTTTGATTGCTTGGGTACAAGAGGCGAAGCGTGAAGCAAGAGAAATTTCGGTAAAACCGCTCAATAGGAAAAAGTTAAGGGATGCTCTTCCTGAAATCCGGCGAATGACAACTCAAAGGCCAGAAGTATTCTGCCCAAGATTGAGGGAGATTTTGTCTGAATGTGGAATTGCACTTGTTTTTTTGCCCCATATAAGCGGATCGTTTCTTCACGGCGCAACTTTTTATGATGGTAAAAAAGTCGTTATGGGGTTAACTGTACGAGGTAAAGACGCGGATAAATTCTGGTTCAGTCTTTTCCACGAGATTTCGCATGTGTTAGAAAGTCATATTGATAAAGAACAAGGTGCAGACGCAAACGATGAAAAACAAGCAGATCGGATGGCTGCGGATATTTTGATTGAGCCATCTGATTATGCAGCTTTTGTTCATAGCGGACAGTTCGATGCTGACTCGATTCGTCATTTTGCCAACAAATGCGAAATTGATGAAGGCATTGTTGTAGGTCGCTTGCAAAACGAAGGCTTGATTTCGTATAGTTGGCATAACGGAATGAAGAAAAAATATACCCTATCATAAAATCTCTCGTGTAAGTGGAATGCAGAACAGAATCGAATATGCCGAAACATAAAGAATAAAGTTCGTCCGGCGTTGCGGTTTTTCCACCACACGTGAGCCAGACGGACCCTCTGTGCTCCACCAAAGGGAAGAGCCTCACCGCTTTGCAGTGAGGCTCTTCCCTTTTCATCTTATAGCATCCTTATCCCATGAAATCAAGCAGCACGTCGATGTCCTGACTGATGGCGCGGAGATAGTCAGCTCCGCCGCGCCGGCCTCTATAGTTCCGGGCGCGGCTGCTCATCTCCGTCAGGAGCTCTTCCTTCCGCACCAGAACGGGGTCTCCGATCCACTCGTCTTTCTCTATAAAGGCTTCCAGCTGCTCATATTCTTTTATGATACGGACGTTGGACAGGTTCTCCGGGAGGGTACGGGCATCGAACCAGTCCGGCTGCGCGTGAAAGTCCAAAGGCGGCAGCGGGTCCAGCGGCTCATCGGCGTCCCACACATAGGGATGCCGGTCATCTTCTTCCGGCGTCTTCTTGAAGCGTCCTACCCGATTCTCGGCCTTGCCGACCGTCTCATAGTGGTTGAACAGCGCCTCAGCGTCATAGCCATAGAGCTCGTAGGCGTCCGAATAGCGGTCTGCATAGTCCTTGTACTGGAAGGTCTCGACGCTTTCCGTCCCCGGGGTAAGGTCAAGCCAGATGCTCACCGCCTCCGCATGGGTGGGCAGAGCTGCCATGACCGTCAGGGCCAGAACCCCCGATGTGACCGCCGCAATAAATTTTCTTCGCATGATAAAACCTCCTTTTTATGAGCGGTTCATCCCAGAATCGAGAATCTCCGCACGTCTACCTTGTTATTCTCCACGCCGGAGCAGTCCTGAAAGACTTTATGCCGTATCCGGCCCCGGATGGTGTTGCCGCTGACTTCCTTCGTGCTGGCGATGCCGTAGCCGAGGGAGACGTCCAGCGTATTTCCTTTCAAGGCGCTGAGCTGATAGCAGATGCGCCGCCCGTTGTCGCCGCTCAGGGTGATGCGGCTGTTCTGGATGACCGTGCTGCCGTCGGCACGGTCATTGCCCCGGGCCAGCATGGGGTTCGCGCCCTTTTTCATATCGTGCTCTGCCATGCTGTCCGGCTGTTTCATGGTGATGTCGCAGTTGTCCACGACGGCGCGGGTCTTATCGCCTACCATACGGAAAATGGTCTCGCAATACTCCGCACGGACGGTGCAATCCTCCATCCGGACGTCTGTGGTGCCGCTCTGCCCCAGCGTGATGAACCACACCGGGCGATGACCGGCGTCCAGCGCCTCCTGCGTCTGTGTCTCATAGAAGCTGCAGCCTGAGAGGACGACATCCCGCACCGCGCCGCCCCATCCCCAGACCGCCAGCAGCTCGTCGGCACCGGACTTGTAAAATTCACAGTTCTGGAAGCGGATATTCCGGCTCTCCACCCTGTCCGTCCAGTTGCGCACCCAGATGCCGCCGGACGCGCCGGAGGTCATCTGGCGGAACACACAGCCATCAAAACGGATATTCTCGTTGCCGCCATACAGGTCGGCGGCGCAGCGCCCCCACTCGTTGGGCTCACAGTCGAAGGTGCAGCCCACAAATTCCACATTGCGGGCGAGCATCACCCGGAGCATATAGTTGGCCTGACAGCTGTCCGCTGCCCGGAAGGTCACATTTTCCAGCCGGACGTCGTGGGCGCGGTCATCATCAGAGTCTTTCATAAGCTCCACCGCCACACGGTCCTCTCTCAGGTCAAGGTACTGAATATCGCTGAGCAGGACAGCGCCGTTTCCCTGGATGGTCAGCCCGCTGGGCAGCCCGAGGCAGGAGGAGAAGCGGTAGACCGCCCCCGCCGTCAGCTCGAGAGACCGACCGGACGCGCTGGCCTGCTGCATCGCGGCCTGCAGAGCCTGCAGGTCGTCCGCGATCCCGTCGCCCTTCGCCCCGAACTGTTCCGGCGTAACGCCGGTACTCGCCGGACGAGCCGTACTGCTCTGGGCAGCGGACGCTGTGACCGCCTGAGCCGGGGCCGCAGCCGCCGTTTCGCTCTTCTGCCCACAGCCGCACAAAAGCAGCACCGCCGTGAGGACGAGGGCCAAAGCTTTTATTTTCACGTTCGAATGTTCTCCTTCTCTGCCGGGGCTTCTTATGCTTATCATACCATAAACCGCAGTCGATGTACAGCCAAAAGAGCCGCTGCCCGCAAAATGCGGCAGCGGCTCTTTTCAGCTTTTCAGTTCAGCCGGGTGTCAGCTCAGGACTGGCAGGCGGTGATGAGGCTCATCTTGTAGACCTCGTCGGCGTTGCAGCCACGGGACAGGTCGTTGATGGGAGCGTTCAGGCCCTGCAGGATGGGGCCGTAGGCAGCGTAGCCGCCCAGACGCTGTGCGATCTTGTAGCCGATGTTACCGGCCTCGATGCAGGGGAAGATGAAGGTGTTGGCCTGACCGGCGACCTTGCTGCCCTTGCACTTGACCTGTGCGACCTCGGGAGCAACGGCTGCGTCGAACTGCAGCTCGCCGTCAATAGCCAGCTCGGGGGCCATCTCCTGAGCCTTGATGACAGCGTCGTGGCTCAGAGCGACGGTGCCGCCCTTGCCGGAGCCCTTGGTGGAGAAGCTCAGGACAGCGACCTTCGGGTCGATGCCGAACAGCTTAGCGGTCTTAGCGGTCTCGACAGCCACCTCAGCCAGCTTGGCAGAAGCAGCCACCTTGACCTCGCCGGTAGCCTTATCGACGGTATCGGTGTAGTCGATGTTGACGGCGCAGTCGCCCATAGCGATGCGCTTCAGGCCCTCTTCGCCGCAGTCACGGTCCAGAATGAAGCAGGAGCTCACCAGATGAGCGCCCTTCTTGGTCTTGACCAGCTGCAGAGCGGGGCGGATGGTGTCGGCGGTGGAGTAGGTAGCGCCGCCCAGCAGGCAGTCAGCCTTGCCCATCTTGACCAACATGGTGCCGAAGTAGTTGGACTTCTTCAGCAGAGCAGTACACTCCTCTGCGGTCTGCTTGCCCTTGCGCAGCTCGACCATGGTGTTGACCATCTCATCGAAGCCGGCGTAGTTCTCAGGGTCGATGATCTCAGCAGCGGAAATATCAAAATTGCCAGCAGCGGCAGCGGCCTTGCACTCTGCCTCGTTGCCGACCATAACGACTTTCAACACACCCTCTGCCAGCAGCTTGCTTGCGGCCTCCAGGATACGGGGGTCATTGCCCTCGGTAAAAACGATCGTCTTGGGGTTTGCCTTCAGCTGGGCTACCAGGGGTGCAAACATATCAGCCATTGTTGATTACCTCCGAAATTACTTTGCAATTATTCCCGGGCATCACAGATATGCCCTTCTTTTTTATTCTAGCACAGAGTCAGAAAACTTCAAGACAAATCTTGAATTTTGTGGTATATTTTAAGGAAGAAATCGTGCGATGATTTGTTAAGAAAATGTCATTTAGTTTGTGAGAGGATACCGAGCTTATGGATTGGGAAACACTGAAAAACGACTGTCTCGCCTGTCAGCGCTGTCCGCTGCACACCACCCGGCACAACGTGGTGTTCGGGCAGGGCGTGGAGAATGCCGAGGTGCTCTTCGTGGGCGAAGGCCCCGGCCAGAGCGAGGACGAGCAGGGCCTGCCCTTCGTGGGACGCAGCGGCCAGCTGCTGGACAAATACCTCTTTGCCATCGACCTCGACCGTGCCTCCAACTGCTATATCGCCAACATCGTCAAGTGCCGCCCGCCCCAGAACCGCGACCCCCTGCCCGCCGAGAGCGAAGCCTGTATGCCCTGGCTGCGAGAGCAGTTCCGTCTGCTGCGGCCTAAGATCGTCGTCTGCCTGGGCCGCATCGCCGCCCAGCGGATGATACGCGCCGACTTTTCGGTGACGAAGGAGCACGGCACCTTTATTGAGAAGAACGGCATCCTCTTCATGGGGACGTTCCACCCCGCTGCCCTGCTCCGTCAGCCCCAGAACAAGCCGGAGGCTTTCGGCGACTTCGTGGCCCTGCGGGATAAAATACACGAGGTGTGCGAGCATACCTACTGATGGGGGCTAAGCCTCTCCCCTTGGGAGAGGTGTCACCGAAGGTGACGGAGAGGGCAAGCCCGGCGAGACAGGGCCTCTGCGCAGCGATAGGCAGTTTCTTTGTCAGAGCCATATTATCGCTGCACATGCTTCTTTGTCAGCATCCTTGCCCTCTCAGGCGCTTCGCGCCAGCTCCCCCAAAGGGGGAGCCTTTGCCATCACACCCCTCACTTTTTCCTTCACTTTTGCATAACCTAAAAGCAAAAGTGAGGTGTTTGAGTATGAATGCTGTACGCAGCGATTCTGTTGATTTCTTTCTTGGCACCACCACCCCCGCCGGGTTCAAGGGCTATTTCGAGCCGCTTCGGCGGGAGCCGGGGATGCAGATGTATCTCATCAAAAGCGGGCCGGGCTGCGGCAAATCAACGCTGATGAAGCGGCTGGCCATCAAGGCCGAGCAGAAGGGGGAGCCTATCCAGCGCATCCACTGCGCCAGCGACCCCGACAGTCTGGACGGCGTCATCTTTCTCGACAAGCGCGCCGCCATCGTGGACGCCACCGCACCCCATGTCATGGAGCCGGACGCCCCGGGCGCAGAGGAGCAGGTGGTGAGCCTGTACCACACCCTGGACGCCGACGCCCTCCACGCCCACGCCGACGAGGTGAAGCGGCTCTTTGCCCAGAACACTGCCCTGCGCAGCCGGGCCGCGCGGTATATCGCGTCCGCCGGGAGCCTGCTGCTGGACAGCCGCCGGGCTGAGGCGTGCAGTGCCAACTTCGAGAAAGTCCGCCGCTACGTCAAGCGGCTCTGCGCCCGGACTCTCCCCCGCCTGCCCGAGGGGGCCTCGGCCAGCGAAGAGCTGCGGCTGCTGTCGGCCATCACGCCGAAAGGGCCGGTCTTTTATCGCGGCACCGTACAGGCGCTGGCCGACCGGTATGTGGTCTTCCATGACGACTACGGCGCCGTCTCCCGCCTGCTTCTCGAGCTCATCCGGGCCGAGGCGCTGGCCCGGGGCTACCACATCATCACCTGCCCCTGCGCCATGCACCCCGACGACAAGATCGACCATCTCTTCATCCCGGCCCTCCGGCTGGCTTTCCTCACCGACAACCGGTGGCACCCGGTGCAGCTGCCCGGCGTGCAGGCCGTCCGGTGTACCCGTTTCGTGGACCGGGAAAATCTGGCGGGCTACCGTGCCCGTCTCCGCTTCAACGAGCGGGCGGCAGCAGAGCTTTTGGAACAGGCCGCCGACCTGATGGCACAGGCCAAAGCCTGCCACGACGAGCTGGAGACGTACTACCGCGCCGCCGTGGACTTCGGCAAGGTGGACGAAGCTGCCGCCCAGTGCGCCGGGATGCTGGGGCTGGCGTAGGAATCAACCTCTCCGGCACTTCGTGCCACTGCCCGGGTTGCGGCGGTCAGCGGCAGCTTGACAAAGTTGCATTGCCCAGAAGCTGCTGCCCTCTGTAGCAAGGCCCGCCCTTTTGCGCCATATTGCGCCTCAAGCGTCCAGCTCAGAGCTGCCCGGCCTGCCAAGGGCTCCCCTACTAGGGGAGCTGGCTGCGAAGCAGACTGAGAGGTTGTACAAAGACGGGCCTGCCAATTATAAATATAAAAAGTCAAAAAAGGAAGTGACCCGCTATGCCTGCTTTTCGCCTGCCTGTCCGCCAGCTGGTGGAATTTTTGCTCCGCACCGGCAGCATCGACAGCCGCTTTACCGGCTTCGACCGCGCCAACGAGGGCGCGCGCATCCACCGCAAGCTCCAAAAGGCCGCAGGCGAAGGCTACGCCGCCGAAGTCTTCCTCTCCGGCGAGCGGGAGGCGGCAGGCATCTCCTTCACCATCGAGGGCCGGGCCGACGGCATCTTCACCGACGAGGCGGGCGTGACGGTCATCGACGAGATAAAGACCACAGCTGTCCCCGCCGACGACATCGCCGAGGACATGAACCCCTGCCACTGGGCGCAGGGGATGGTCTACGGGGCGCTGTATGGCCGTCAGCAGGGGCTGGAAAAGCTGGACGTCCGGCTCACCTACTACCAGATCGACACCGACGACATCCTCCGCTTCGTGCGGCATTTCACCCTTGAAGAGCTGGAAGCGTTTTTGCAGGATCTGCTCGAGCAGTACGCCCCCTGGGCGCAGCGTCAGCTGGCGTGGAAGGAGCAGCGGGGCGTGAGCCTTTCGGCGCTGGATTTTCCCTTTCCGGCCTACCGGCCCGGGCAGAGGGCGCTGGCAGGCGAAGTCTACCGCGCCTGCACTGCCGCGCCGTCTAAAAGCGGCGTCCGGCTCTTCTGTCAGGCCCCCACCGGCATCGGCAAGACCATGAGCGTCCTCTTCCCTGCTCTGCGGGCCATTGGCACCGGCTGCGGCGAGAAGCTGTTCTACCTGACGGCCCGCAACACGACTCAGTCCGCCGCCGAGGATGCCATTGCGCGGCTGCGGGCGTCTGATCCCAAGCTGGCTCTGCGCAGCGTGACCCTGACAGCCAAGGAGAAGGTCTGCCTCCACCCGGATACCGAGGGCCATCCCGCCTGCCTGCCGGAGCTCTGCCCCTACGCAAACGGCTACTACGACCGGGTGAACACGGCCCTGAAAGCCCTTCTGGACGACGGCACCGGCCGCTTCGACCGGGCCGCGCTGGCCGACGCCGCAAAGCAGTTCACGGTCTGCCCCTTCGAGCTGGGGCTGGATCTGAGCGAGTGGTGCGACGTCATCATCGGCGACTATAACTACCTCTTCGACCCCGTGGTGCATCTGCGGCGGTTCTTCGACAGCGCGGGCGACTGGCTCTTCCTCGTGGATGAGGCCCACAATCTGCCCGAGCGGGCGCGGGCCATGTACTCGGCACGCTTCTGCAAGAGCAGCCTCACCGAGGCAAAACGCGCACTCGGGCGGGGCAAAAGCACCCTCAAGACCGCTCTGAGCAAGGCCGACAAAGCCTTTTTAGAGGGACGGAAAGCGGTCTCGACCCTCGCGCCCCGCCGGGGCAGCACTGCCGCCGAAGAGGACGACAGCGGCCAGACCTCCCTGCCGGGATCTGCGGAGACGCCCGCCATCGAGCTGCCCGCCGCCGACTACGCTCAGGACGGCACGGTGTTCTGCAAGGAGCTTCCCTCAGCCCTGCTGACCCCGCTGCGGGCGCTGACGGCTCCCTTGCAGTACTGGCTGGAAGACGATCCCGACGCCGAAGCCCACGCGGCCCTGCTGGATCTCTACTTTGAGGTGCAGGACATCCTGCGGGCGTCGGAACGGTACGACGAGCATTTTGCCGCCCAGCTCACCGCCCGGGGCAGTGACCTTGAATTGCAGCTGCTCTGCCTCGACCCGTCCCCCTTCGTGGACGCAAGCCTTTCGGCAGGGCGGGCAGCGGCGCTGTTCAGCGCGACGCTGACGCCGCCGGGCTACTACCGCACCGTCCTCGGCTGTCCCGAGGCCCGGGCCGTGGCGCTGGAAAGCCCCTTCCCGGCAGAAAACCTCGGGCTCTACTGTCTGCCCTCCATCTCCACCCGCTACCGCCAGCGGGACGCCAGCATCCGGCCCCTCTCGGACGCCCTCGCGGCGCTGGCGTCCAGCCGGGTGGGCAACTATCTGGCCTTCTTCCCCAGCTATGCCTATCTGCGGCAGGTGTGGGAGGACTTCACCGCCCGCTACCCGGACATCGGCACACTGGTACAGGAGAGCGGTCTGGACGACGCCGGGCGGGCGGCGTTCCTCGAGCGGTTTTCGCCCTGCCCGGAGAAGACGCTTCTCGGCTTCGGGGTCATGGGCGGCATCTTCGGCGAGGGCGTGGACCTGGCGGGCGACCGGCTCATCGGCTGCGCCATCGTGGGCGTGGGCCTGCCGCAGGTGAGCCCCCGTCAGGAGATGCTGCGCCGCTACTACGACGCCCAGAACGGGGCGGGCTTCGACTACGCCTACCGCTGGCCCGGGATGAACAAAGTCCTGCAGGCCGCCGGGCGGGTCATCCGGACGCAGGAAGATAAGGGCGTGGTGCTGCTCCTCGACGACCGCTTTGCCCAGAGCGAGTACGCCCGGCTCTTCCCGAAGCATTGGAGGCATCTGGAGTATCTGAGGGATACGAAGGAGCTGAAGAAAAAATTAGCGGAATTTTGGGGAAAATAACCTCTCCGTCAGCATCCTTGCCCTCTCAGGCGCTCCGCGCCAGCTCTCCCAAAGGGAGAGCCCTTGGCATATCGGTCAAGTTTCCCCTGGACGAGCAAAGTTTATCTGTTTCGTGGACTGTAGTGCCCTGCTGTCCAGGCCAGCGGCAGCTTGACAAAGTGCATTGTCCGGAAGCGGCTGCCCTCTGCAGCAAGGCCCGCCCTTTTGCGCCATATTGCGCCTCAGGCGTCCCGCTCAGAGCTGCCCGGCCTGCCAAAGCCTCTCCCTATGGGAGAGGTGGCATTGCGAAGCAATGACGGAGAGGGCAAGCCCGGCACGAAAGAGCCGCTGCGCAGCGATGGGCAGGCTCTTTGTCAGAGCGATACTATCGTCGCGCTCCCAATTCTTTGTCAGCATCCTTGCCCTCTCAGGCGCTCCGCGCCCATGCCGGGTTGCGGCTCCCAGCGTCTGCTGCGCTGCCGCTTGCATCCTGCTGGCCGCGGCCCCAACAGCTCCTCCCTGTTTCCGCCGCTGGCGGCGGTCGTCGCCGTTGCCCCCAAAGGGAGAGCCTTTTATATGGAAAAAGAGGCAGACTCGCATCTGCCTCTTTTTCCATGCACTTATCGCTTTGCTTTCGCCGTCTTTTTCCGCATGATGTCCCACGAGGGCATCTGGCTGCGCAGGGTGTCCCACGCCGTCATCTGGACGCTCGTCCGGATGCGCAGACCTTCGAAAGCCTCATCGAGGTACTGCATCTCAGCCACAGCGTGCATCGCGTGGTCGGAGACGCAGAGACGGCCCAGCGGGGTCTTACAGAGCGCCAGGACCATGGCGTCCATCTTCCGGCGGCCGGGCGTACCGGCACGGTAGCAGTCGGTGTTCTCCTTGTCGTCCACGGGGATATGGGCGGCTTTCAGCATCTCGCAGGCCTCCCACGCGGCGTCGAGGACCAGGTCACGCTGCTCCTTCGTCGCCCTGGACAGATCGCCGCTGCAGGCGTAGCAGAGATAGCAGGCCGGCAGGATGAGGGCGAGGTGGCACTTGAGCCATCCGTCCATGTCGCTGATGAAGGTCAGCTTGTACTTTGCGCCCTCGAAAGCCGTCTTGACCCGGTAGCGGAAGACGCCCGAAAGGGGCGCGGTAGCCCCGCCGATGGTCATACCCACACCGACGTGGGCGCTGACGACCTTATCCACATCCCGGTGGCCGCCGCTGCTCTGGAAGCCGAAGGCGATCTTATCCACCGGGCGCTGCATGGCCTGCATGACCTCCACAGCGTGGGGGTCGTTGCCCACGAAGACGAAGTATTCGCTCCTGTTCTGCTTGAGGATGGGCAGCACGTCGGGCAGCTGCCCGGCCTGCATCGTCACGAAAACGAGGTCGTAGCTGTCGTCCGGGGCCAGCGTGTCGATGGTGGCCACCCGATCCACCGTGGTGCGGCACTGCGCCCAGTGGCGGATGACGAGGCCCCTTTGGTCGAGCCTCTCCTTCCACTCGCCCCGCGCCAGCATGGTGACGACATTCTTTTTGTTCTGCAGCAGACGGTGGGCCAGCTCACAGCCCTGCACGCCTGCACCATAGACCAGTATCCTCATCTCTGCCTGCCTCCTTATATAGGCCCCACCCCGGGGCCGGAAGTCATCAGTGCTTCAAAAACGAGAAGAAGCCCTTCTTCTCATACGGCTTTTCCTCTGCGCCGGTCACGATATAGCCCGTGTCGGCGATGGCAGCCTTCAGGGCCTCGATGTCCAGCGGCTGGGCCGAGACGATGACCGTCTCTCCCTTCGTGTGGGAGGAAGTCACCTTCTCCACCTGCACAGTCTTGCGCACCACCTCGTTGACGTGGCTCTCGCACATGCCGCACATCATGCCGTCTACTTTCAGCGTCGTCTGAACCATTGGTCAGTACCTCCTAAGGATCGTTATCCACTGGGCAGACTGCACAAGCCGCCCGGGTGTTTTTCGTCACTTTGTTAGTTTTGCCTAACTTTTTATAGGAAACAAAAGGCCGTCGGCCCCGCGCACCCTTCCGTGCCCGAGACAAAAGACCCTGTTTTTTCTGTTTCCGTCTTCATCATAACACACCGGTATGGTAATTGCAAGTGCCGGTTCCTCACAGTACACAGGTGTGGTATCTTTCTCCTTGAAAAGCCTTTTGTGAAAAGTCATACTTTTCCCTTGACAATCCACCCGTTTCGTGGTATCCTATCGCAGGCCGGTCAGAAAGGCTCTTCCCGTACTGCCCTTTCCGGCTCGCATCCCGGTGCCGTCCGGCGGCGTCCCGTAACGCCGCTTTTGCGATGCACCGTATTTCTCAGCACCTCAATAAAACCCGTGTGGATTTTTACAGCATAGATGTTTGCTACTTTTCGCCACACAATGGCCCGCTTCAAGCCGCCGTTGTGTGGCTTTTCTTGTGCGGAAATTTCAGGAAAGGAAGCTTTTGCCCCCATGAACGATACTTTTATGAAGACGAAGCCGGTGTTCCCGCTGCTGGTGTCGATGGCTCTGCCCAACGTCATCTCCATGCTGGTGAACTCGCTGTACAACATCGTGGACAGCCTCTTCGTGGCCCAGATCAACGAGCAGGCCATGACGGCCCTCTCCCTCGTGTTCCCCATCCAGAACTTCGTGAGCGCCGTCGCCATCGGCTTCGGCATAGGCATCAACGCCCTCGTGGCCCTTTACCGGGGCGCAGGCGACCACGACAGGGCGGACGCCGCCGCCACCCACGGCATGGCCCTCTCGGTGCTCCACGGCATCCTCTGCACGCTGGCAGCTACCGCCATCATGCCCGCCTTCCTGGCCCGATTCACCACCGACGGCACCATCGTCTCCATGGGCGTGACCTACTCCACCATCGTCTTCCTGTTCGCTACCGTGAACATGACCAGCCTCGCCTTTGAGAAGATCTTCCAGGCCGTGGGCCGGATGAAGCTCACCATGATCGCCCTCATCTCGGGCTGTGTCTGCAACATCCTGCTGGACCCCGTCCTCATCTTCGGCCTCGGCCCGGTGCCTGCCATGGGCATTGCCGGCGCGGCGCTGGCTACCGGCATCGGACAGGCCGCTACGCTCGTCATCTACCTCGTGGTCTACAGCACCACCGAGTCGCCCGTCCATCTGCGCCGGGAGGCCCTGCGGCCCGACCTCTCTCTCGAAGGCCGTCTCTACGCCATCGGTGTGCCTGCCATCCTGAATCTGGCCCTGCCCTCCCTGCTGGTCACCTTCCTCAACGGCCTGCTGGCGGCCTTCTCCGAAAGCTATGTGGTGGTGCTGGGCATCTACTATAAGCTCCAGACGTTCCTCTATCTGCCCGCCAACGGCATCGTGCAGGGAATGCGCCCCCTCATCGGCTACAACTACGGTGCAAAAGAGCACGCCCGGGTGGCAAAGCTCTACCAGCTCACCCTCGGCATGAGCGCCGTCATCATGGCGGCAGGCACCGTCATCTGTATGGCCGCTTCCGCGCCCCTCATCGGCCTGTTCTCCTCCAACCCCGAGACCATCGCCATCGGCCAGACCGCCCTGCGCATCATCTGCCTCGGCTTTGTGGTGTCGGCGGTGTCCACCACCTCTTCCGGCGCGCTGGAAGGTCTGGGCAAGGGTGCGGCCTCGCTGGTCATCTCCCTCTGCCGGTACGTCATCTTCATCATGCCGCTGGCGTGGCTGCTCTGCCGCCAGCTCGGCCCCACCGGCGTCTGGCACGCCTTCTGGGTCACGGAAGTGCTGTCGGCTGTCATCGCCTTTGCGGTGTATCGGAAGAGCGTTGGCCCTCTCAGTCACCTTCGGTGACAGCTCCCCCAGAGGGGGAGCCATTGGCAGGCCGGTTAACTTCCTACTAGACGCCTGAGGCGCAATATGGCGTAAAAGGGCGGGCCTTGCTACAAAGGGCAGGCTCGTCTTTGTACAACCTCTCCGTCACGCCTACGGCGTGCCACCTCTCCTTGTAGGAGAGGCTTTGGCAGGCCGGTCAACTCTGAACTGACCGCTGAAAGCTCAATATGGCATAAAATATAGTGCCCTGCTACAGAGGCTAGCAGCAGCTTGACAAGGAACCGTTGTTCCGCAGCTGCTGCCCTCTGTAGCAGGGCACTACTGTTTATGATAGATTAAACTTTGTTCATTCAGACGAAGCCTGACCGGCTCGCCAGAGGCTCCCCCTCTGGGGGAGCTGTCACGCCTACGGCGTGACTGAGAGGGCTACTCTTCCGGCACCAGCGCACACACCAGCCGCACCATCCAGGGCAAAAACGGCAGCCAGAGCAGGGCGCAGCAGACGTTGAAGGCGGTGTGGGCGTTGGCGATCTGCCGGGAAATGACTTCCAGCTCCGGGCCTTTGGGGGAGATAAGCTCCACCAGCCGGACGAACCAGGGCAGCAGCACCGCCGCCAGCAGGCTCCCGCTGAGGTTGAAGCAGCTGTGGGCCAGCGCGGCGCGGGCGGCATTCTTTCCCTGCCCGATGCAGGCCAGCAGGGCCGTGACCGTCGTGCCGATGTTGTCGCCCAGAAGGACCGGCACCGCCCCGGCAAGGCCCAGCACGCTGTGGATGCCGTCCGGCCCGGCCTGACGGGCCACGTTCTGCAGCAGCGCGATGGTGGCCGAGCTGCTCTGCACCACCATGGTCATGGAGAGGCCCAGCAGGATGCCCAGAAGCGGCGACTCCTTCACCCGGGTCATCCACTCGAGAAAGACCGCCTGCCCGGCCAGCGGCTGCAAAGCCCGGCCCAGGATGTCGATGCCCTCGAAAAGCAGCCCGAAGGAGAACACCGCCTCTCCCACGGCCTGCCAGCGGGGCCTGCGGGCCGCGAAGTCGAGGAGGAACCCCAGAAACAGCACCGGGTATACCAGCGTCTGGACATCGAAGGCGATGAGCTGTGCCGTCATGGTGGTGCCGATGTTGATGCCGTAGATGACGGCCACCGCCCGGGGCAGTTCCAGCAGCCCGGCGCTGACAAAGCCGATGACCATCACCGTCGCCGCCGAGCTGCTTTGGAGCACCGCCGTCACGGCCAGCCCGGTGAGGACGCCCAGCAGCGGCGTGGCCGTCAGCCGGGCCAGCAGCCGCTTCATGGCGTCGCCCGCCGCCCGCTGCAAGGCGCGGCTCATCCTGTCCATCCCGTAGAGGAACATCGCCAGCCCGCCGAACAGCGCAAGGAGCATCTCCATCCCCCGCTCCATCCGCACACCCCCTTGTCCGTCAGTGTATGAGGGGTGGACGGGCGGTATGACGGGAAGGCTTCTTCTCTGTGCGACCTCTCAGTCTCGCTTTCGCTCGACAGCTCCCCTACCGAGGGGAGTCTCTGGCGAAGAGGCGAGGCTTTCCGTCATGCCAAAGCCTCCCCTCGCTAGGGGAGGTGGCAGCGCGTTAGCGCTGACGGAGAGGTTTCTTACAGCAGCCTGTATTTTTTATAAAGGTAAAGCGCTCCGACTCAGATCACAGCTGGCTCTTGTACAGCTCCACGATCTCCTCCACGCTGGTGTCGCGGGGGTTGCCGGGACGGCAGGCGTCCGCATAAGCGGACTCGGCGAGGAACCGGATGTCCTCTTCCTTCAGGATGCCGTTCAGGTTTGCGGGGATGCCCACGTCAGCGCTCAGCTGCTTGACAGCGGCGATGGTGGCATCTGCGGCCTCGGCGTCGTTCATCTCGTCGATGCCCTTCACGCCCATAGCCTTGCCGACGGCACGATAGCGCTCACCGGCGACGGTCTTGTTGTACTCCAGACCGACGGGCAGCAGGATAGCGCAGGCCACGCCGTGGGGAGTGTCATACAGAGCGGACAGGCCGTGTGCCATGGAGTGGACGATGCCCAGACCCACGTTGGAGAAGCCCATGCCGGCGATGTACTGGCCCAGAGCCATGCCCTCGCGGCCTTCCGGAGTGTTCTGGACAGCGCCGCGCAGGTTCTCACTGATGAGCTTGATGGCTTCCAGATGGAACATATCGGAGATGGTGCAGTGGCCCTTGGTGATGTAGCCCTCGATGGCGTGGGTCAGAGCGTCCATACCGGTGGCGGCAGTCAGGCCCTTGGGCATGGAGGCCATCATATCGGGGTCGACCACAGCGATCTCGGGGATGTCGTTGGTATCGACGCAGACGAACTTGCGCTTCTTCTCCACATCGGTGATGACGTAGTTGATGGTGACTTCAGCGGCAGTACCGGCGGTGGTGGGGACAGCGATGGTAAAGACGGCGTGCTTCTTGGTGGGAGCGACGCCTTCCAGAGAGCGCACATCGGCGAACTCGGGGTTGTTGATGATGATGCCGATGGCCTTTGCGGTGTCCATGGAAGAGCCGCCGCCGATGGTCACGATGCAGTCAGCCTCTGCGGCCTTGAAAGCGGCCACGCCGTCCTGCACATTGGCGATGGTGGGGTTGGGCTTGATCTCGCTGTAGACGGTGTAGGCGAAGCCTGCAGCGTCCAGCAGGTCGGTGATCTTCTTGGTGACGCCGAACTTGATGAGGTCGGGGTCAGAGCAGACGAAAGCCTTCTTGTAGCCGCGGGCGGTCAGCTCGGGAACGATGTTCTCGATAGCGCCGTGGCCATGATAAGAAATAGTATTCAGAACGATACGATCAGCCATTGGTAAAACCTCCTGATTTTGCGCCCCGCCGGGCGGCGGGTACGACTCTCTATGCTTTTACTTTACCACTTTGTTAAAATCCGTTCAATACCCCTTTCTTATGATTTATCTAAACTTTCTATGTGATTATATAAAGATGGTGTACGAATGTTTAATTTTTGAGCAACAGCTTTTAACGAAACGTTATTTAATCCTTTTTCATCTGCTAAGTCTGATGTTGCTTTTATTACTGCTTCTTTAGTGGTTTTCATAGTTATGCACCTCATTCAAAATATCATACAAACACAATTCTAGCTAATTGAATTAGTGTAGTCAATAACACAATTAGAAAATTATGATTATTTATTGACTTTCCTACAAAAACATTTTAAAATACTAATTGAATTAGTTAAATAACTATTTGAAGTAGTATTTTGAGGAGTGATTATATGTGTACAAGATTTGTTTACAATGGTATAGATAAAATTGTTATAAGGAACAACTCTGATTATCTCCAAAAAGCCCGGAAATACGGGCATTTCACGGGATATAAGAACTGAATTTACTACCGATTTACTACTTTCGGATTGAGCTTTGACACGCTTCTGCCTCCCGTGAAGCCCACCGCCCAAATAGTGACACATCGAAAATTGAATACGACACCGCAGACGGCGGCGTTCTCTTTTCCCCTTTGGGGAGATCAGAACGCCGCTTTTTTGCGCCCAAAACCAGAAAGGAGGCGACCGCCTATGTACTTTACTTCCGGCAGCGACCGGGCCTTTGAACAGCTCATGCAGACGAGGCCGGGCGCAGATCATTTTGACAACGGCGAGGCCGGAGCGCCGGAGGACTGCGGCACCTGCCGTTTCTACCGCCCGCACTGGAAGTACCAGTTTTGTGTGTATGAGGAATGTCCCTACCAGCCGGGCAAGCGCACCGCCCTTGACGGCGCGGTGAAATTTCAAGTGAAAGGAGTGGACGACGAGATGGCTGTTTTTCGAGTGGAGAAAAACCGGGGCTACACGGTGATGTCTAACCACCACCTGCGGAACAAGGACTTGTCCCTGAAAGCCAAGGGCCTGCTGTCGCAAATGCTGTCCTTGCCGGAGGATTGGGACTTTACGCTGAAAGGCTTGTCCCTTATCAACCGGGAACAGATTGACGCGATCCGGGCCGCAATCCGGGAGCTGGAACAGGCCGGGTACATCGTCCGATCCCGTGAGCGCGACAGCCAAGGGCGCTTGCGCGGCGCGGACTATGTGATCTATGAACAGCCCCAGCCTGTGCCGGATTCACCTACGTTGGAAAATCCAATGTTGGATAATCCAACGCAGGAAAAGCCTACGTTGGAAAAACCAACGCAATTAAATAAAGATATATCAAGTAAAGAAAAATCAATTACGGATGGATCAAATACCGATTCCATTCCTATCCTTTTCCCTCCCTCTCCTTTGGGGGAAGAAGCGGCTGCGCCGCCGGAACGGAAAGGAACGGGAGCGAAACCACAGAGCGCCGTAGAGATTTATCGGGAGATCATCAAGGACAACATCGAGTATGAACACCTTTGCCAGTACGCCAAGGGGATTGACCGGGATATGCTGGACGAGATTGTGGACTTGCTGGTGGAAACCGTATGCAGCGCCCGAAAGACTATCCGCATTGCCGGGGACGATTACCCCGCCGAGCTGGTGAAATCCAAGCTGATGAAGCTGAACAGTTCTCACATTGAGTTTGTCTTTGACTGTATCAGCAAAAACACCACGGAAATACGGAACATCAAAAAATACCTGCTGGCGGTTCTGTTCAACGCCCCAAGCACCATCAACGGCTATTACACGGCGCTGGTGGCCCATGACATGAACACAGGCAGTTGGGGACCCCCGCAAAATCGGTGATTTTGTGGGGAGAGGAGGAACAGCGAAATGAGCGAGCTTTTCACGCTTGCGTGGAAACAAGCGATATGGAGCTTGTGACGACGAGAAAGGAGGACGACCCTATGAAACAGGGTGCTTTGATTTTTGACGAGCAGACAGACCGCTACGACATCCGTTTTGACCTTGCGGACTATTACGGCGGCCTGCACTGCGGAGAAACTTTTGATGTGATGGTGGGCGGCAGATGGAGGCCGACCCGCATTGAAATGGCCGAGAACTGGTATCTGGTGGGAATCCATGCCGACGACCTCTCCGGCCTGCGGGTGCGGATTTAAGCCATCCGCCTGCCTGCTGACTTTCCAAAGGAGGGATAGCAGTTGCAGGAAGAAGTAGACCAGAAAACCATAGCGTTAGCGGTTAAGACGGGCAAGCTCACCGCCCAAGTGCTGCAAGCGGCCATCCGAAAATATCTGGCCGCCCGGCAGAAAGGGACGGGCAAGGCCCATCACGGCCAGCAGAGCTTACGGCAGCTCAAAAAGGACGGTTCCGCCCTGTCCAACATTGAGATCACCGACGCCAACATTGGCTTATTTAAGCCCTGCGCCAAGAAATACGACATTGATTTTACCCTGCGGAAAGACCGCACTACCCATCCGCCCCGGTATATCGTGATCTTCAAATCCAAGCAGGCGGACAATCTGGAACAGGCGTTTAAGGAGTTTACAGCCAAGAAGCTCCAACAGCAGGAACGCCCCTCCATCCGAAAGACCCTTGCCGTCCTGAAAGAAAAGGCAGCGGCCAGAAGCAGCCAGCAGGCCAAGGAGAAAATCAAGGAAAGGGGGCTGTCACGATGAAGCCGGAAATGAAAAAGCTGATAATCGCCAACCTGCCCTACCTGCTGTTTGTTTACCTGTTCGGCAAGCTGGGACAGACCTACCGGCTGGCGGCTGGGGCGGACTTGTCGGAAAAGCTGCTGCACCTTGCGGACGGCTTTTCCCTTGCCTTTGAAAGCGCCGCCCCCAGCTTCCACCTGTTCGATCTGGCGGTGGGCGTGGCCGGTGCGGTGGCACTGCGGCTGATGGTGTACTGCAAGAGCAAGAACGCCAAGAAATACCGCCGGGGTGTCGAGTACGGCAGCGCCCGTTGGGGCGGGCCGAAAGATATAGCCCCGTACATCGACCCGGTGTTTGACAACAACATCCTCCTGACCCAGACAGAACGCCTCACCATGAACAACCGGCCCAAAGACCCCAAGACCGCCCGGAACAAAAATGTGCTGGTGATCGGCGGTTCCGGCAGCGGCAAGACCCGGTTCTTTGTGAAGCCTAACCTCATGCAGTGCGTGTCCAAGGACTACCCGACCTCATTCGTGATTACTGACCCGAAAGGAAGCCTGATCGGCGAGGTGGGCCAGCTCCTTGTGCGGTGCGGCTACCGGGTAAAAGTGCTGAATACCATTAACTTTTCCAAGAGTATGCGCTACAACCCGTTTCGCTACATCCATTCGGAAAAGGACATTTTGAAGCTGGTAAACACGCTGATCTGCAACACCAAGGGAGAGGGCGAAAAAAGCGCCGAGGATTTTTGGATCAAATCGGAACGCCTGCTGTATTCGGCCCTCATTGGCTATATCTGGTACGAAGCGCCGGACGATGAAATGAATTTCACCACGCTGCTTGAAATGATAAACGCCAGCGAAGCCCGCGAGGACGACCCGGAATTTCAATCCCCGGTAGACCAGATGTTTGAACGATTGGAAGAAAAAGACCCGGAACACTTTGCGGTGCGCCAGTATCGTAAATTCCTGCTGTCGGCGGGCAAGACCCGCAGCTCCATCTTGATAAGCTGCGGAGCCAGATTAGCGCCTTTTGACATCAGGGAGGTGCGGGAGCTGATGGAGGACGACGAACTGGAACTTGATACCATCGGGGATAAAAAAACGGCCCTGTTCCTGATTATGTCGGACACGGACACGACCTTTAATTTCATTCTGGCAATGGTGCAAAGCCAGCTTATCAACCTTTTGTGCGACCGGGCCGACGACAAATACGGCGGGCGGCTGCCCGTCCATGTGCGGCTGATTCTGGACGAGTTCGCCAACATCGGCCAGATTCCAAACTTTGACAAGCTGATTGCCACCATACGAAGCCGGGAAATCTCGGCTTCTATTATTTTGCAGAGCCAGTCGCAGCTAAAGGCCATTTACAAGGACGCGGCGGAAATCATTTCCGACAACTGCGACTGTACGCTGTTCCTTAGTGGCCGGGGCAAGAACGCCAAGGAGATTGCGGAGGTGCTGGGCAAGGAAACCATTGACAGCTACAACCAGAGCGAGAACCGGGGCGCGCAGACCTCCCACGGACTGAATTACCAAAAACTCGGAAAGGATGTGCCATAATAACTCGTGATGAATTCAGTTGCCCTAAATTCATACGAGCAGGGACACGACCAACTGGATTCAGAGAATGAATACATACAGGAGGTTCTAGTATGAACAAACTGCTTTCTTGCCATTATAACATGGACACCAACCGAGTGGAAGCCCGGTTCGCAGATGGCACTACCCTTGCCATTGACTGCATCGCCATCGAGGATGAGTACGGAAACACTCCCGCACAGCGGGCAGAACTGGACTGGCTGCTGTATAATAAGCCCCTGGAGTATGCCCAGCTTGTGCTAGGTGGAGAGATTGAGCATTATCTCTTGCTCGGCTGTGACCACGGCAGACTGGAAGATTGATCTTTAATTAAAATACCCGAAGCAAAACAACAACCCTCTACTTGCAGTCGTTGCAGATAGAGGGTTATTGTTTTGATTTGATAATTAGTATTCTTTCAGGTTCAAATGAGATATACTTGCTTGATACTCAAGAAAACGAATCGTCCGATGTTCGATATCAAAATCACTTACTCCTCTTGCGATGGTAAGTTCCCACTGGAGTTTAGCACAATTAGAAACCATATAACCTGTTTCCTGTTCAAAAACCACATATATGTATGAATCTGAATCTGGAATATTGTAATATGGCGCATTTTGATCGGTATTTCGCAAATGATACAAACGAAACTTCAATTGGGTAGAATCAGTTATAGCTCCATTATTGAGAAGACAATTTAGTGCATTGTAGTTCAACATCTTGGCAAAAGCATCTGAAAAATCCGTCAATTTCACTTCTTCTATATCTGCTTTTTTGTTTAGCCATTCTTGAAGTTCGCCAACACTAAGAACATTATGATTAGAAGCCATCGTTATTTAACCCAAACCATTCCAGAAAATTCGATGCTTGACTGCCATGTCGCTTTGGTTAAGTTATAGGCTTGTAAGCTAGAAGACTTGACAATGACTTTGTTTATATCGCTGCTCAGTTTGAAATCACCAATTTTAACACTTCCGGTCATTCCGCAGTCGCGGGACGTGTCACAAAATGTCTTCCCGTACCAAAAGTCGCATACGGTTTTTCATCACCCAACATACTAGTAGTTTTTACCGTTATTTGCTTATACCGGAATGAACTATATACAGCGTTTCCATCCCACTCGATATATAGTTCGCAGTCTTCACTACTTCCGCTTCGAACAACGGCTGCAGAGATAACGGCATTTCCATTTGCATGAGTGGAAACATCCGACTTCAACTGATTAAGATGCCGTTCATACGCTTCCGCACTATCAAAGTATAGCGTAGGAATTTCAACTGTGGAATTTTCTGCTGTTCTACTATCAAATGCAGCTGATGCCGCCAAAGCAGTAGAGATAGCCAGAACAATGGCCATAAGTGCCGATAAGAATTTCTTCATATTGATTTCTCCTTTTAATTTTTTAAACATATTTGAAACTTTGTAATAAAATCTCATTACCATGCATCGAGGAACATACCAACGATAAGCATTAACATTCCCAGAATAACTCGTGCGCCAAAAAGAGCACCATCTGCTTCATTTTTGTCGGTACTTTTAATTGCTTTCACTAAAAAACCGGGGAACATTGCGCCCAAAATTGCCATTAAAACAACTAAAACGTAGTGCATGACTTTCCTTTCTATGATATAAGTCAAACCGTTCCAGCGGTCTGATACCCTTGGCCGTTATATTTAAACGTTGCATTGCCTCTTGCAATAATTGTTGTCTTTTGAGGAGTAAAGTTTATCGACATTCCAACTTGTTTCCACTGAAGCGCAACATCAGCGGAAAACGTTACGCTTACAGTTGAATGTGCATATGCAACGAAAATCTGAATTGTTTCCATATTTGAAGAATTCGATTGAGTACCCACGCCAACGGTTCCACTTATATGTTTTCCATAGGTAGATGTGTTCTGGTGATTGATAATAACAGGAGTTCCAACAACACCCCCACTTTGGCTTGTGTCCATATCCACACTACTGCTCAATCCAGCACTGTTTCCCGTGCTTGCGTAACAGTAGGATACTTCGCCTACAGCACTAGCCGTTTTCGTTGCAAGTTGATGTGAACTAGAGTCAGCTGCTATCCAACCGATGCCAAAACTATCAATGCCTACGTAGATAGGTCTCTCCGACCATTTTATATCATATGCAATTGTTACCTTCTGCCGACTACCACTTCCTGCAAGACCATAAAGGAACTTGACTGTTGCACTGGATCTTGCAATACCGGTTCTTTCATTTGGCGCATACAAATAATCAAATGCGTCTTCGATGCCATCGTACTCTTCAATTATCGCAATTTGCGATTCAGAGAATCCTCGCTCAACCAGTACGGAACTTGGCTGCTCAGCTAATTCAAGCAAATGTTGTTTCAAGTCCTGTGGCGTGAGTTCTCCAGAAGAAAGCATCTCCTCAATCATATCTTTTTCCGAGCCAAAGACTTCTTGAACATCATCAACATATTGTGTTATATCCGTGTTCTCAAAATCGAATATTCCGTCTTTGAGCAAAGGATAATCCGACAAATCTGTTGCCGATGCCGATGCGATAGGAAGTGACTGCAAAATTGGGATAGAAGCACTTACGCCGACCAGTTTCAAAAAATTCCTTCGTGCAATTTTTCATAGGAATACCTCATAAAAATTTGTCCCAATAGATGGTCTCACTTACATATTTTTGCTTTCTGCATCGGTAACACCTACTTTCAACCTAACTTTATTTTTTAATGTGTAGTCGTAGATGTGATAGTTTCACTCCGTCCATCAGAATAATTAAATGTTGCGGAATACTCCAGCTTGTAAGATTTTCCCGGTTTGGTATTGTAGTTACTGCTTGCCATGCAGTTCGAGGTCGTGCTTGTATTTGAACAGTTGCTTACTCTCTGCCATGTTCCAAAGGTTCCTTTTTCATAGAGAGTACCGGAAACGCTGATACTTTTTATGCCAGTTCTCGTTTGAGCATCAACCTGATAGTAGGTCTGGTAGATTGAACCGTTAACTGTGCTGTTTCCAATATACCGACCAGACTGCCCTACAGCCAAGGCAGAGCACGCTAGGCTCAAGATCATCACCGCTGAAAGAACAATAGACAAGAAACGTTTTTTCGACATAGACAATGTACCTCCAATTTTTTGCTCCCAATAGGAGCTTTTGCTTAGTCAACGTAATTCGCCTTGTATTTGTGACAGCTTTTTTGAAAAATTTTCTGGTTTTTGTTACATTTGTACACTTATATAAAAAAGCTCCATGCTATTTGTTAATTTCGACAAACAGCATGGAGCTTCATATTAAAATATGTTTTCAGCGATTCTCACGATCTCATCTCGTGAGATGTTTCCCATAATCGTGTTTGAAACGCCTCCTTGCTCCCAGCTTAAAATATAAACGGTATCTCCGCTTTCTCCTACGCTCGTTCCCAAAGTTGCGTCTGCATCTCCAACTTTTACATTCTTATATGTTGTATGCTCATTGTCAAATGAGGACTGTTGCCCCGGCTGTATAATGGAGCATCGAACGGTATATCCCTCACCGCTTTCTTTTGACGAGTAAACGTGCAAAAAGTTTTCAGCTCTTTCAAATTCCTGCTCACGATCTCGTTCAAATCCATCCGGCACATAATGGTCGCTGTATCCATTCGGGAGCTGTTCCAACGGCTCGCCATCTACCTGATATGTCAGCTGCATCTCAATGGGCAGGAACTTCTGAATCATCGTATAAACTGCCTTGCGGAAGTCTGCGCTTACTGCAAGCGCACCGAGGGTCAGAATTACCAGCGTCAGGGCCGCAACAAGCACTCGTTTTAGCACAGGGCGGCGTTTATGCAACGCCGCTTGCAGGCGAGCATCCCATCGGGAAGTATCCGGGTAGCGTTCTTTAAGCTGTGCCGGAGTTGGCAGCTCGTCCAGTTCTTTTTGTGCATCTGCACGGAGTGCCATCATCAACGCTGCATCAAAAGAAACTTCTGTCTGCTCACTCATGGCTGTTCAACTCCTTCCACAATAGTTTTCTTCCACGGAAAAGCCGCATCCGAACCACTTCATCCGTCAGTCCAAGCGATTCGGCAATCTCCCGGTTGGTATAGCCCATTGCCAAAAGGCGCAGTGGATCACGGTACATCGGTTTTATCTGCCCAATCAGTTCTGTCAGATGTTGGATGTTATCGGTGCTGACTACGGCATCATCCGGCACCGGGGCATCATCTGGTGCGTCCGGAACTTCTTCCAGTGGTTCTTCTCGCTGCTTGCGAAGCATATCGTATGCACGGCTTCTACTACAACTAACGAGATAAGCAGCGAGTTCGTGACAGTTTTCTCGATGAATTTTAGAAAAATTTTTGGCAACGTATAAAAACACCTCTTGCAGCACATCCTCTGCCAGATACGAATCGCCCATAATTTTGTAAGCGGTATGATAGACCAGCCGCTTGTAGGTATTATATACATCTATAAATTGTTCTTCATTGCTTTGATCGTCAAGAACAGCTAAGTACAGGGAAAGCAACACAATCACCTCTAACGGATTCGCATGGAATGGATGTAGTGTACCATGAACCAACAAAAATGTCGAATGCTATCCCTCAAAAATAGCAGAAGTCTTTTTAAGTTACTTGTGAATTATGTCAAGAGGGCTGGCACCGTCCAGCCCTCTGTCTTTTTGCCAAAGTTTTGGAAATGTTTTCTTGCACTCTGCCGAAAGTAGCGGATTTTCAAATTTTCTTGTTGACACGGCACGAATTTTATGGTAATCTATCCCAACAATTTAATATAACATATTTACTTAGAGTTTCAGCTCGGCTCCTGAAGGAGCCGGAGCAAGTTTTTAACTTTCTATCGCTACATAACGAACCCGAACCAAGGCCATCCCGGAAGGGATGGTCAGGTTTAGGTTGTTGTGTGGCGTTTTTTTATTGCCAAATCCAGCACCGAACCTTGACAACCGAAAGACCGTCTGCATGGGATACACGGCGATGACCCCGCAAGGGAGAGCCGGAAAACGTCGCCGAAAGGGGGCTGGAAAGCCATGCAGGGAGAACGGCACACTCAATATCAAGTGGTCAAAATGACCACCTGATTGGGGGAATAACACAAAACGTCATTCACCAGAAACATCTTCTACGTTACAGCTCATACCATGTGGACATTTTGACCACATGGAGTGAACTGACGTAGCCCAAGTCAATGTGTTCAAATTGAACACATTGACTCCATCCGTGTTACGCTTAACCTCGACTTGACATTTTGCCAAGCCACGGTCACTCTGTGCTGGGTTACGAAAACCGTAACTCACCACTTTTTTGAGGTAAAGTGGTAAGTGGACAAACTGTCCAGATACCACCTATCTGTAACGCGTAAATTTAGTTGGTGGTCATTTTGATCACCAACCAGACAATCGTAACGCTTTATTGTGTGAAAGTGGCCGTTACCATTTTGATAACCGCCACGCATCTGTAACATTTGGGGCGAATAATGCTTTTCATTATCCACCACACACCCGTAACAGCCAAAGGAGGATGCCTATGACAACTGAACAATGGGAACACGAAAATCAGGACACTCTGATGGAATATTTCATTGATGGCGACCCCAGTGTGCGCAGAATCCAGTGTGAACACTGCCGCAAAATTATCTACACTCAGACCCGAAACCGCAAATATTGCAGCTTCCAGACCTGCGGCCACAAGATGCTGAACTTACGCAAAAGCATCCGAAAGCGTATTGAGCGCGGAACGTACACCTGCCCTTGCTGTGGGGAGCAGTTCCTACCAATTCGGGCAGATGCCAGATATTGCAGCAATGCCTGTCGGCAGAAAGACTACCGCCAGCGCAAAACGAAGAGATACTCTGGCAACTGACAATTTTTGTCACTTGCCAGATTTCATGCTTCTCTTTGAGGAACTTGATAAAGATTGTCAAGTTCCTCACCCACGCTTACTTTTATAAAGTAAAGTGGTACTTCCCATTTTGGGAAGTACCAAAATACCGTAACGCTTAAATTTCTTGTTCCCAAATCCTCAAAATGGGAATTTGGGCTGCGCGGCTGAAATCAGGTTACGCTTTCCGTAACTTGATTTTAGCCGTATCAAAATCAGGTTATCAAAATGATAACTTGATTTCGTCCGTAACGAAGCCACCGGAGTTCTCATTTTGATAACTCCGGTTCTATCCGTAACACGGCAGCTTACACTATCGTAAAAATCAGGTTGCCAAGAAGACAATCTGATTCCATCTGTAACGCTTCAAGGTCTATTGGAAATCAGGCGCTGCCACCCGGCACTTGATTTTACCCGTAACAAAACCAGTGGGTCAAAATGGCCCACTGAAAAAGCCGGACGAGCTGATGGCAGGGATTCGCAAATCTTTGCTTGCCCGGTGCAGGAGTGCAGAGGGTGCAGCCCTTTGCCCCAGTGATATGATGCTGTGCGTCATACCCTACTGGGTATTATCTGGCGCAAAAAGGCGGCAGATTCAGCAGCTTCGCTGCTGCGTTCTCCCCGCCAAGATGTTGAAACGGAGGGATGTCTATCTGAAATTGACACGACACAACGGACGAGCCGGAACCCATGGCACCTATAACCCCAAGCACAATGACCGGAGTTTCAACCTTGCCAACAGCGAACACATCGATCAGGAACGCGCCAAGGGCAACATCTACTGGGACTGCTTCCACGGCTTCCGCTCGGTTCTCGCTCCACCCGACCCGGATGATCTGGCCGCGACCTTTCGGATGTGGAACGGCGATTCTATGAAACCCACTACACGGCGTTTGTCGAAGGGCAGAATGAACGCAATGCCAAGAATCGGCACACAGAGCGCAACCGTTCCATTCCCGATTTGCTGTCCAGCCGCAAGACCTGCCCGGAAGAAACCATTTGCCAGTTGGGAACGCTGGATGAACACGCTTCGGCAGAGGATTTGCTGAACATCGTCACCGAGTTCATTGACGAGTTCAAGGCCAAGTTTGGCGACCACGTTCATGTGCTGGACTGGGCGTTGCATCTGGACGAAAGTACGCCCCACATCCACGAGCGTCATGTGTTCGACTGTGAGAACCAGTATGGCGAAATCGCTCCCCAGCAGGAAAAGGCACTGGAAGCGTTGGGCTTTGAGCTACCTGACCCGGCCAAACCTCTCAGCCGCCGCAACAACCGCAAGATCACCTTTGATGCTGCCTGTCGGAAAATGCTGTTCGAGATTGCCAAGCGGCATGGGCTGGATTTGGAGGAAGAAGCGGAGTACGGAAACCGCAAGTATCTGGAAAAGCAGGACTTCATCCTTGCCAAGCAGAAGGAGCAGCTTGCCGCCCAGCAGAGCAAGCTGGACGAGTTGACCCTCAAGGTCAACGACATGGAAACGCTGATTGACGAGGTTTCGGCTGCGGCCTACGACAAGGCGGTAGAGGTCGTGACGGACGTAGTGCGCACCGAGACCCGCAAGGAAGATATGAGGATGATCGAGGACACAAAGAAGTGGGTGCTGTCCCCGGAACGAAAGGCTGCACAGTCCACGAGAGAATATGCGGCTCATCGTCTGGACGATGTTCTGAACAAGTTTCTCAAGACCATGCAGACCACCGCCACCCGCTTGCAGGATAAGCTCCTGAAGCCGGAAGTCCGGCAGAAAGGCAAGGAACAGGTCAAGGAAAAGGCGCGGGATTCTGTTCTGCAACTGCTGAACCGTTTGCAGGCAGAGCAGATACAGCGAAAGCCATCTGTGCCACCCGTTGCCGAGAAATCAGAAACACGAGGTGATGTTTATTGAGCAAAGAAGTCAATCAGGAAGAATACGCGCCCCGAACCATTGCGGACGTGAAAGAAATGCTGAGCAAGCACTCCAACGGAGAAATTCAACGTACCATCAGAAACTGTGAATTGATACTGCAAAACGACCATGTGCTTGCCAATGCCATCCGGCTGAATCTGTTGAGCGAGCGCATCGACATTGTAAAGCCTGTGGGCTGGCCGCGTTCCGGCAAGGCGTTGAATGACACCGACATGAAGTATATCCTGCGGCGGATGGAGAAATACGGCATATCCAGCGAGAAGAAGATTGAATCTGCCATCCGCATTGTTGCCAATGAGAACCGCTACCACCCCATCAGGGACTATCTGAACAGCCTGAAATGGGATGGAACAGAGCGGATAGCCCACGTCCTGCACCATTTTCTCGGTGCTGCGGAGGACGATTACACTTGCGAGGCAATGAAGATATTCCTGCTGGGAGCCATCAAGCGTGTGTTCCAGCCGGGATGCAAATTTGAGACCATGCTCTGTCTGGTGGGCGGTCAGGGTGCTGGAAAGTCCACCTTCTTCCGGCTATTGGCAGTCAAGGATGAATGGTTCTCAGATGACCTGCGGCGGCTGGACGATGACAATGTGTTCCGAAAGCTGCAAGGACACTGGATCATTGAAATGTCGGAGATGATCGCCACCGCCAATGCCAAGAGCATCGAAGAAATCAAGAGTTTTCAGCAAACAGAAGGAAACCTATAAAATCCCCTACGAAACCCATCCTGCCGACCGTCTGCGCCAGTGTGTCTTTGCTGGCACGACCAATCGGCAGGATTTTTTGCCCCGTGACCGCACAGGCAACCGCCGCTTTATTCCAATCCCGGTGGACGCGGAACTGGCCGAAGTTCACATTCTGGACAACGAGGATGAATCCCGCGCCTATATCGACCAGCTTTGGGCGGAAGCAATGACGATTTACAACAGCGGCAACTACAAGCTGGCATTCAGACCTGCCATGCAGGAAACACTGCAAGCCCATCAGCAGGACTTCATGCAGGAGGATGCGCAGGCTGGCATGATTTACGCCTTTCTGGAGGACTATGCAGGTGATCGGGTGTGTTCCAAACAGCTTTACGCGGAGGCACTGGGCAACACCAATATCCCGGCAGAATGGGAGACCCGTGCTATTTGCGAGATCATGAACACCGGAATTTCGCGCGGCGACATCCAAGGCTGGCAGGCTCATAAGACCGCCAAGCGTTACCCGAAGTACGGCGTTCAGAAAGGCTGGGAGCGCGTAACCAGCCCCGAAACCGGGGCTGAAGATTTCTCCGAAATAACGGATGCAGAAGCTCAGCAGATGGGCTTTCCCTTCTGACAGTCAGCGGTTACACGACTGGTTACAGATTCGGTTACGTTCCAGTTACGGCGAAAAATCCGCACAACTGCTGGATTTTCCGCTTTCTGTAACCATGTAACCTTAAAAGAACAAGAAAAAGTATAAAACGCACCGGATGCTCTGTGTGCAGAAAAAGAGAGTTTTCCTGCACGGTTACAGGCGTTCGGTTACAAGGATATGGAGGTCTGCCTATGAGCAATACGCCTGCGCACACCACGAAGCAGCAGACGAAGAAGAAATTTATTGTTTCCCGTGAGTTTTCTGGAAATCAGTCCATGCGGGAAGCCTTTGAACAGCTTATTGAGCGTCAGTCACACTCCCATTTTGAGGAGTGGCTGGAAAAGAAAGCAGGATAAGTTCAATTTGACCGTTGAAAGGCTCGCAGGGACATGGTATTATAATGGTGTCGTGTCCCTGCTCATAGAATAGGAGAAAAAACTATGAGCAGAAAGAAACAGAATATCCAGAAAATCACTGCCCTCTATTGCCGCCTTTCTTTGGAAGATGGGCGCGAAAATGAGAGCATGAGCATCAGCAACCAGAAGTTGATGCTGAAGGACTTTGCGGAAAAGAACGGAATGTTCCGCTACGAATACTATGTGGACGATGGCTACACCGGGCGCAATTTCAATCGTCCGGCGTTCCAGCGGATGATTGCCGACATCGAAGCCGGGAAAATCGACTGTGTTATCACGAAAGACCTTTCCGGCTTGGCCGCAACTATATCGAAGCTGGCAGTTATATCGAGATTTTCTTTCCGAAACATCATATTCGATATATTGCTATCACGGATGGTGTGGACAGTCTGACCCGGCAGGAAATGGACATTACCCCGTTCAAGAACATCCTGAACGACATGTACAGCCGTGACATTTCCAAGAAAGTTCTGGCTGGCATCATGACCCGTTCCCGGCAGGGCAAGTTCTGCGGCGGCACTCCTCCCTATGGTTTGATGCGCGACCCGAAAGACAAAGGGCATCTTATCATCGACCCGGATGCAGCACCCGTTATCCGCAAAATCTACGACTACGCCCTTGATGGGATGGGCAATATGAGAATTGCCAAGAAGCTGCTGGAAGAGAAAATCCCCATTACCCGTGTGAAAGCAAATACGGCTCTGGATGCCAACTACTACACATGGGGTACGGCAAGAATCGGCCACATTCTCCGCAATCCGTTTTACAAGGGCGCACATCTCGTGTGCAGGACGCACCAAACGGGCATCCGTTCCGGTTCGTTCAAATTCATTCCCCGTGAAGATTGGGAAGTTATTGAAAACTGCCATGAAGCCATCGTTTCCCGGAAGAATGGGCGAAGGTGCAAGAACTGATCGACCGCCGTCCAACTATTATGACGGGCAATGACTGCCCATACTACAACATCTTCCACGGTATCATTTACTGTGCCACCTGTGGGAAATCCATGCAGGCACGGTATGAAAAAGTCGGCAGAAAAGATATTGACCGAACCACCAAGAAGAAACGCGAACCCATTGACAAAGCATTTTTTACCTGTCAGACCTATAACCGAATCGGCTGCAAGGTATGTTCCAGCCACAAAATCGAAGCCCGTGACCTGCATGAACTGGTTCTGAACGACATTCAGGAATTGGCGGCACAGGCTATGAAAGATTCGGATGCCTTTTATCAGCGGCTGAGCCGCCGCATGGAAAACCAGTATCGCACCGATACTTCTGAGGTTCGGGCAGAGATTCGCCGTTTGGAAGAGCGGAATCAGGAAATTGACGATGTGTTTCTGAATCTTTACACGGACAAGAGCAAAGGCATCATCTCGGAACAGCGTTTTCTGAAACTGACAGATGCTATGGAACAGGAGCAGAACAGCAACAAGACGCGTTTAAGCGAACTGAATCTTCTTCTGCACCAGTCGGATGAACAGGAAAGCGATGTCCATGCCTTTATTGAGGAAATCCGCAAATATGCCGCCATCAAGGAGTTGGACGAAGTTGTGCTGAACCGTCTTATCAAGAAAATCATGATCGGTGAGGTTCAGAAGGTCGATGGGCAGAAAATTCAGGAAGTCAAAATCATCTACAATTTTGTTGGAGAAATTTCCGCCTAACCAAAAATTGAAAATTCGCACGATATAGCATTGATTATAGTGACCCTTCTCGTTTTTTGACGGGAAGGGTCTTTTCTTTTGCGAATTCATCACTTGACTTTACGGCAGGGAACTTATGAGCCGGGATGAACTGGCGGTGCTGGATGGCGGCAAGTGCATCCTGCAGCTTCGTGGTGTGCGCCCGTTTTTGAGCGACAAGTACGACCTGACCCAGCACCCGAACTACAAGTACACCTCGGACTATGACCCCAAGAACGCACTCGATATCGAGAAGTTCTTGAACCGAAAAGAAAAAATCCACCCGGATGATACCTTCATCATGGTGGATGCTGATTCGCTTCCGTCTGCCTGACCCGGTAGGCGGTTTTGTTTTGGACCGGAGAGGTACACCAGCAAGCCCACTTCCGCCGCAGTTTACGGCTTAACAACAACGGCTTCAGGTGTGTACGGACGGTCTACAACTTTCATTTATAAAGGAGAAACGACTATGGAATTCTTTAACTCTGCTATCGAAGTTCTTCAGACTCTGGTTGTGGCTCTGGGTGCCGGTCTCGGCGTGTGGGGTGCTGTCAACCTGCTGGAAGGTTACGGCGGCGATAACCCCTCTGCCAATGCTCATGTACGGTAGAGAAGCACAAAGCAAAACAAGGATAGCCAACCCTGCCACTATTCCGAAGTCAGGGGAACGCAATGGAAAAATTCATAGCTGTATGCTATATTTAATTAGCATTTGAACATATCAAGCTGACACAGCAATCTCTTTGCTTGCCGTTAATGCGCGTCTACCAATAGTCCGCAGAAAGCAAGAGTAGCGTAAAGGTATAAAAATTTCAAACTTCGTTGTAACGAAATTCCGATTTCTCCGTCTAACCTATGAAGCTGAAGGAGGTGATGACAAGTATGGACTATGAAAAGCTCTATAAAGCCTACTATTTACAGGTATACTCGTATACTATTTCTCTTGCCAAAAATCGTGAGATAGCAGAGGAAATCACGCAGAACACATTCTATAAGGCTGTTTCTACAACATCACAATTCAAAGGTAAGTCAGATGAATTGACATGGCTCTGCTCCATAGCAAAAAATCTTTACCATGATGAAATGCGAAGCCGTCAGCGAGTAGCTGATGTGAGTGAAATCAATGACTTGCCATCAAATGAAAATGTTGAGAACTCAGTTGCAGATTCTGACATGGCGTTCCGCATACACCTCGTTCTTCACCGTTTGGAAGAACCATACAAAGAAGTCTTTCAGCTTCGCGTATTCGGGGAACTATCTTTTTCACAAATCGCTGCAATTTTTGGAAAAACAGAATCATGGGCGAGAGTTACTTATCATCGTGCAAAGCTAAAAATTCAAGAAAGGATGGATGAAAAGCATGAGTAAACAATGCGATATTGTTCGAGATATTCTTCCGCTGTATGTTGACGGTGCTTGCAGCGAAGCAAGCGCAGAGATGGTAAAAGAGCATTTGAACGCCTGTGCTGACTGTAACGCAATTTATCAGAAATTGCTTTCTCACACGAACGAAGATGTTCTTCACGAAGAAAGCGAAAGCGTTATTATGCGCCATGAGGCAAAAGAAAAGCAGAGAGGCAGAAAAAAGATAACGATTGCTGTTCTCGTTTCCATCGCTCTTTGTATCATTGCAATTTTTACAGCTCTCTTTCTGTTACCTATAAACATTGCTTATGAGCCTGTCAAAATCGACTTCCCATTTGAGGTTGAAGATGTCGAAAGCGTTGAAATGTACCACTATGACGGAGTGCCTGCATCAGCAGAAAAGAAAGTAGTTGTTGCTGAAAATGATATAAAGACCCTGTATGATAAGTTCAAGGGCTTATCCTTAAAAGACAAAACAACTGAGGAAACTGCCGGAGCAGATGTGACCAGCTTTAGATTTAACCTCTCAGATGGAACAAGCTACGATTTGATTTACGCCTGCTATGGAGTTAAAAACGGCGAATTGAAGTCAGAAGCAGGCGGTTTTAAGTATTTTACAAGTGCGGATATTGGCTCTTATTGGAACAATTTGAATACGGAACTTGAAGCAATTCCTATCAATGAGAGTGAATTGCCGTGAGCAGATAGCAAACCCAGCCGAGCCTGTCAACGGTCAAGATGAACGGCGCAAATGCGCCGCCGTTGACAGCCCCGCCCGTCTTTGCTGTTCGGTAATCAAGAGGGCGACAGCACAAGATGCTGCCGCCCTCTGCCATTATTCAGAAAGGGGGATTTTCCATGACCGAACACGAAAAGTATCAAGAACATATCCGGCATACACACGATGCCTTTTGCAAGACTGTTATTCGCCACGCTGCCATAGACGCAGCCCGGAGCATACGGAGCCGCCGCAAGCGGGAAATCTCGCTTGAATATCTGATAGAAGAAAAACACTATCCATTCAGTACCACAGATAAATACTTTGCGGAGCAATCCGGCATGACCAGCTATCCGCTTTTCGTCTGTGGTCAGATGGTGCTTTTGGAAAGTCCAGAGCTTGCCGCAGCCCTGTCCGCACTATCACAGATGGAACAGGAAATCATTTTCTTGTACTACTTCCAACGATTGACGCATAGGGAGATTGGACGGAGATATGGACGGGCTGGCAACACAACCGGGCGGCGTATTCAGATGATTTTACGGCGGCTACGGGCAGAGTTGGAGGGTTTGTCCTATGAGCCAGCTACTTCCCTATGAGACAATCGTTAAGGCAAGCGAGGGCGACCCGGAAGCTGTTGCCGCCGTCCTATCCCATTATGCGGGATATATCCGCTCTTGTGCGAAAATGGACGGACAGATTAACACGGATATGCAGGAGCATATCGTCAGGCAACTGATAGAAAGCCTGTTGAAGTTCCACTTTGACCGCTAAACAGAAAAGTTGTATAATTAGAGCCTAACAAATTAAACTTCAATGAGGGTAGAGCAAATGGAACAGATTATCAATTATAGAGACATACCCACAGATAAAAGGATTGACATATTAAATGCTCTTGAGCGAATAGGTTTTTTTCCGGCATACGGCGGCGTGAAAACAATGCAGCAAATTATGGAAAAGTCAGTTCCAGGTTCAGGCCCACAATTCTATTTCGTTTTCCGTGAAAATGAGTTGATAGGGTACAATTTTCTCATTGGGGACACTAAGAAATATAAAGCGTTCCCATGGCTTGCTATTAGCAATATGGATGAGCAGAAGTTGACTGTTTGTGAAGAAATGATGAAAATACAAATTGCCTTTTTTGAAAAACTCGGAATGCAAAAGATAGCAGATCATTGCGTTAGGATTATGGAAGATTACAGAAAAGGAATTGGAAAGCAGAAAGAAAGCGATTGCAGATAAATTCCATTTGAAAAACGGCTGACAATTTAATACCGCCGCCCATCACAGCGGCAGATAAGCAGTAAATCTTGAAAAGGTTTACTGCTTTTTTTGCGCCCATTTTCAAAAATCTTTGGCAAACCACACCGCCGGATTGTTGTAGGGAGCAGACAGGTAAAACAAAAAAATTTCCGCTGCGTTTGCCAAAACGCCCCCTTTTCACCGTTGTAGTGGTGAACAGCGGGCAGAACACGCCGCCGCAATCGCTATATTGGTGGAGCAAGCCAGTATATCCGCAAACCAGAGCCGCCGAGGAAAGCGGTAGTTTTTTAGAGCAAGATTCTACCGCAGTACCAAAATTCGCTTATCGCTCATTTTGCCCCTGCGGGAATCTTGTTGGGGAGTGCCTTCCCCAAACCCTGCTTATGCGGCTTACGCCGCTGGAAAATCCCTCAAAATAATTTTTCGGATTTTTCAAAAACAGTTCCGCTTTACACCCTGTTTTTCTCCTATTAGTGAGAGGACACCACGCACAGCCGAAGGAGGTTTTACCATGCGAAAACGATATAACACGCCGCACCGCAGCCGGGTAGTCAAGACACGCATGACCGAGGAAGAATACGCCGAGTTTGCGGAAAGGCTTTCTGCTTACAACATGAGCCAAGCCGAGTTTATCCGGCAAGCCATAACCGGGGCAGCCATACGCCCCATCATAACCGTTTCCCCCGTCAATGACGAGTTGCTTGCCGCTGTCGGGAAGCTGACCGCCGAATACGGCAGGATCGGCGGCAACTTAAACCAGATAGCCCGGACGCTGAACGAGTGGCACAGCCCCTACCCGCAGCTTGCCGGGGAGGTACGGGCGGCGGTTTCCGACCTTGCTGCCCTAAAGTTTGAAGTCTTGCAGAAAGTGGGTGACGCTGTTGGCAACATTCAAACATATCAGCTCTAAAAATGCGGACTATGGCGCAGCGGAAGCCTATCTCACATTTGAGCATGACGAGTTTACCATGAAGCCCACCCTTGATGAAAACGGGCGGCTGATACCGAGGGAGGATTACCGCATTTCTTCCCTCAACTGTGGGGGCGAGGATTTCGCTGTTGCCTGTATGCGGGCTAATCTCCGCTATGAGAAAAACCAAAAACGGGAAGATGTGAAAAGCCACCACTATATCATCAGCTTTGACCCACGGGACGGGACAGACAACGGCTTGACCGTAGACCGGGCGCAGGAGCTGGGCGAGCAGTTCTGTAAAGAGCATTTCCCGGACACCAAGCCTTAGTCTGCACCCACCCGGACGGGCATAACCACAGCGGCAATATCCATGTGCATATCGTCATCAACTCCCTGCGGATTTATGAAGTCCCGCTTCTGCCCTACATGGACAGACCAGCCGACACACGGGAGGGCTGCAAGCACCGCTGCACCAACGCCGCTATGGAATATTTCAAGAGTGAAGTCATGGAGATGTGCCACCGGGAGGGGCTTTACCAAATCGACCTCCTAAGCGGCAGCAAGGAACGGATAACCGAACGGGAATACTGGGCGGCAAAGAAAGGACAGCTTGCCCTTGATAAAGAGAACGCTGTCAGAGAAGCCGCAGGACAGCCGACCAAGCCCACCAAGTTTGAAACGGACAAGGCGAAGCTGCGCCGGACGATACGGCAGGCACTTTCCCAAGCTGGCAGCTTTGACGAATTTTCTTCCCTTTTGCTGCGGGAGGGTGTGACCGTCAAGGAGAGCCGGGGGCGGCTTTCCTACCTCACGCCGGACAGGACAAAGCCTATCACAGCCCGGAAGCTGGGGGACGATTTTGACAAGGCTGCTGTCCTTGTCCTGCTTACGCAGAACGCCCACAGAGCCGCCGAACAGAGCAAAGCCATACTCGAATACCCTGCCGCGGTTAAAAAGCTGTCACAAGGGGAAAAAACCACAAAAACCACCCCGGCAGACAACACCTTGCAGCGCATGGTTGACCGGGAAGCCAAGCGAGCCGAGGGCAAGGGCGTGGGCTATGACCGCTGGGCGGCAAAGCACAACCTAAAGCAAATGGCAGCTACCGTTACCGCCTATCAGCAGTACGGCTTTTCTTCCCCGGAGGAACTGGACGAAGCCTGTTCTGCCGCCTATACCGCCATGCGGGAAAGCCTTACAGAGCTGAAGCAGATGGAAAAGACGCTGAACGGGAAAAAGGAGCTGCAACGGCAGGTGCTTGCCTATTCCAAGACCCGCCCTGTCCGGGACGGGCTGAAACAGCAGAAAAACGCCAAAGCAAAAGCAGCCTACCGTCAGAAGTACGAAAGCGACTTTATCATAGCAGACGCAGCCGCCCGCTATTTCAGGGAAAACGGCATTTCCAAGCTGCCGAGCTATAAAGCCCTGCAAGCAGAGATTGAAACCCTTATCCAAGAGAAAAACAGCGGCTACAACGATTACCGGGCAAAACGGGAGGAATACCGCCGCTTACAGACTGTCAAGGGCAATATCGACCAGATTTTACACCGGGAGCGCAAGCCTGTGAAAAGGCAGGAACAGGAACGATAAAAACCGCCCCAAAATGTACCCGAACCTATACAGAACAAGGGGGCTGCCCCGTACCCTATCCGCAAATACCAAAGGATTTTTTAACGGGCTTATAGGGCAGAAAAAACCCGAAAATGATACCGAGATGATACAGAATTACCGCCGATACCGCCACACCAGCGGAAACGGCAGAAAGGAGCGCACCCATGCCAAGAATGAGCAAGAAACGGCGGCTGGAATGGTCTTTTTTCCTGCGGCAAGTGAAAGTCGGGAATTCCACCTGCGATCGTATCACATACAATGACCTCTGCCGGGGCTGTACCCATAGCTGCAAGCAGAGCTTCCGGGCGGTTATCATACTCTGCCCCCACTACTACTCCAAACGCCGGAAAAAGGAGGACAGGGACAATGGCAGATAACCGCAAGTATTACTACCTCAAGCTGAAAGAGAACTTTTTTGACAGCGACTCCATTGTGCTGCTGGAAGATATGAAAGACGGGATTTTATACTCCAATATCCTCTTGAAGCTGTACTTAAAATCGCTGAAAAACGGCGGGAAGTTGCAGCTTGACGAGCATATCCCCTACACAGCGCAGATGATAGCGACACTGACCCGCCACCAGATAGGGACGGTTGAGAGGGCTTTAGAGATTTTCCGGCAGTTGGGGCTTGTGGAGCAGCTTGACAGCGGGGCTTTCTATATGACCGACATTGAGCTGATGATAGGACAGTCCTCTACCGAAGCCGAGCGGAAACGGGCTGCAAGACTGGAAAACAAGGCACTTTTACCGCCCCGGACAAAAGGCGGACATTTGTCCGACATTCGTCCACCAGAGATAGAGATAGAGTTAGAGAAAGAGATAGAGATAGAAAAAGAGAGAGAGGGAGAAACGGGACACCCCGCCCCCGCCGCTTATGGCAGATACAACAATGTGATACTGACCGATACAGAGCTTTCCGGGCTAAAAACAGAGTTGCCCGACAAGTGGGAGTATTATATTGACCGGCTTTCCTGCCATATCGCTTCCACCGGGAAACAGTACCACAGCCATGCAGCCACCATTTACAAGTGGGCGCAGGAGGACGCTGCCAAAGGCAAGGCTGCCCCGAAACAGGGCATACCCGATTATTCATGCAAGGAGGGCGAGAGCTTATGAAAAACGGAATTGAAGCTATGATTACGGACATTACAGCCACTACCGCCGAAGCGGAGGACTACACAGGCGAGGACGGGCTTTTATACTGCGGTAAGTGCCATACGCCCAAAGAAGCCTATTTTGCAGAGGGAAAGACTTGTTTCGGGCGTGACCGCCACCCGGCAGAGTGCGACTGCCAGCGGGCAGCCCGTGAAAAGCAGCAAGCCGCCGAAAGCCGACAGAAGCACCTTGAAAAAGTGGAGGACTTGAAACGCCGGGGCTTTACCGACCCTGCTATGCGGAACTGGACTTTCGCCAACGACAACGGGAAATGCCCGCAAATGGAGATTGCACACTTCTATGTGGAGCATTGGGAAATCATGCGCGAGGAAAATATCGGCTATCTGCTATGGGGCAAGGTCGGCACAGGAAAAAGCTATTTTGCCGGGTGTATCGCTAATGCCCTCATGGAGCAGGAAGTCGCTGTCCGCATGACGAACTTCTCTGCGATTTTGAATGACCTGACCGCCAGCTTTGAGGGGCGCAACGAGTATATCGAGCGTCTTTGCCGTTTTCCTCTGCTTATCATTGATGATTTTGGAATGGAGCGCGGCACAGAGTACGGTTTAGAACAGGTCTACAATGTGATTGACAGCCGCTACCGCAGCCGCAAGCCCTTAATCGTTACCACCAATCTGACATTGGACAGCCTGCAAAATCCGCTGGACACCGCCCATGCCCGGATTTATGACCGCCTTTTGGAAATGTGCGCCCCTATCCTCTTTACGGGAGAGAACTTCCGCCGTGAAACGGCGCAAGCCAAGCTGAACAGACTAAAAGAATTGATGAAATGAAAGGAGTTGCCTATGGCAGAGAACAAGCAGAACACCACCCCGGAACGCCGCCCGGACTGCGTGACAGAGATCCGCATGGGCAACACCGTCCTTGTCGTTTCCGGCTTTTTCAAAAAAGATACCACCGACACCGCAGCCGATAAGATGATGAAAGTGCTGGAGGCGGAAGCCGCCGCAGGACACAAAGCCCAGCTTTCGCCCTAACGCTACAAGCCGCACAGAAAAATCGTCATTTTACCGGGCGGTAAAGAAGCAGAAGCCGCTATACAGACAGCCGCCCCATGTGGTATAATCGAAATACGGAATAGTGGGGCTGGCTGTCGGAAACGGAGGATTTTATGTTAAGACAGACCACCCAGAAAATCACTGCCCTTTATCCAAGACTATCCCATGAGGACGAGCTGCAAGGCGAAAGCAATTCCATTTCCAACCAGAAGCGTATTCTTGAAACCTACGCAAAGCAGAACGGTTTTCCAATCTGCGCTGGTACACGGACGACGGTTATTCTGGTGAACTTTCAAAGACCCGGTTTTCAAGCCATGCTTGCGGACATTGAAGCCGGAAAAGTCGGGACAGTTATCGTAAAGGATATGTCGCGGTTAGGGCGAAACTACCTGCAAGTGGGAATGTACACGGAAATGATTTTCCCACAGAAAGGTGTCCGCTTTATCGCTATCAATGACGGAGTGGACAGCGCACAAGGCGACAATGACTTTGCCCCGCTGCGGAATATCTTTAACGAATGGCTGGTGAGAGATACGAGCAAGAAAATCAAAGCAGTAAAACGCTCAAAGGCATGAGTGGCAAGCCCATCACAAGCAAGCCCGTGTACGGCTACCTCATGGACGAGGACGAAAACTTCATCATTGACGAGGAAGCCGCACCCGTGGTCAAGCAGATATACCGTCTGTGCCTTGCCGGGAACGGTCCGACCAAGATAGCCCGTATGCTGACCGAGCAGGAAATCCCAACGCCGGGAACGCTGGAATACCGCAGGACAGGCAGCACCCGCCGCTATCACCCCGGCTATGAGTGCAAATGGGCGACAAATACCGTGGTGCATATTCTTGAAAACCGGGAGTACATGGGCTGTTTGGTGAACTTCAAGACGGAGAAACCGTCCTACAAGACCAAGCACAGCATAGAAAATCCCATTGAGAAACAGGCAATTTTCGAGAACCACCATGAGCCTATCATTGACACCCAGACATGGGCGTGTGCAGGAATTACGCAAACAGCGCAAGCGTCCGAACCGCTATGATGAAGTGGGCTTGTTCTCTGGTATGCTCTTTTGCGCGGACTGCGGCAGCGTCATGTATCAGCAGCGTTACCAGACCGATAAGCGGAAACAGGACTGCTATATCTGCGGGAACTACAAGAAGCGCACCCATGACTGCACCGCACATTTTATCCGCACCGACCTTTTGACTGCGGGCGTTCTCTCAATCTGCGGAAAGTGACGAGCTATGCGGCGAAGCACGAAAAGCAGTTTATCAAGCTGCTGATCGAGCAGAACGAGGATGGCGGCAAGCGCCGGAACGCCGCCAAACGCAAGGAACTGGACGCAGCCGAAAAGCGAATTTCGGAGTTGTCCGCCATTTTCAAGCGGCTGTACGAGGACAGCGTAAGCGGGCGTATCTCTGACGAGCGTTTCACAGAGCTTTCGGCAGACTATGAAGCCGAGCAGCAGGAACTGAAAGAGCGTGTTGCCAGAATACAGGCGGAGCTTTCCAAAGCACAGGCAGCCACGGTCAATGCAGAAAAGTTTATGAATATAGTCCGCAAGCACATGAACTTTGAAGAATTGACCCATACCCTTTTGCGTGAGTTTGTAGAGAAGATCGTAGTGCATGAGTGCAGCTATGACGAGAACGGCACACGCAGACAGGACATTGAGATTTATTACTCTTTCGTTGGCAAGGTGGACTTGCCCGAATGACCGCCCGACCTATCCGACACAAAGCGCAAGTGCCGGATAGGAACGGCAAAATTTTTTACACTTCTATTACTTCTTTATCACATATCAGTAAAGAGTCAGGGCATGAAGCAGCTCATGGCTGGCGGCGGCGTCGCCCTCATCGGCATCACTCTGATCCCCCTGCTGAGCGGTCTGTTCGGCTAATCTTTTCCGGGCGGCGTCTGCCGCCCTACATATTTACTTGCAAGTGTTTCCAGCCCTCCGTGGCAAACGGATTCTTATTACAAGAGGAAACGCATTGCAAATCGAATATTCACCTTTATTCTGAAAGGACGGTGCTATTATGCAGATTCTGACTCACCTTATTTTTCTGCTCAACCTGCTCAAGACCCTTATCAACCATTTTTCTTGATAGGTGGTGGCGCTGAGTGGAAACAGTTCTCAAAGCGATCTCAGATTGGATCAAGTCGCTGCTGACAGCGGCGATCATGTCCAATCTTTCCGGCTTGTTTGATGATGTGAACACCCAAGTGGGCAACATCGCACAACAGGTCGGCACCAAACCATCCAGTTTTGAACCGAGAGTTTTTGCCATGATTGAAGTCCTCTCTCGAAATGTGGTGCTGCCCATTGCAGGCGTGATTTTGACCTTCATTGCCTGTTATGAATTGATTGAGATGATCACCCAGCATAACAACATGGCACAATTTGAACCTGCGCTGCTGATGAAATGGATCTTCAAAACTGCCATTTCGGTTTGGATGATCTCCAACACTTTCGACATCATCATGGCGGTGTTCGATGTGACGCAGCAGGTGGTGGCAAATTCCAGCGGCATCATCAGCGGCAACACACGGGTGAACGACATCGGGCTTTCCATGTTGCAATCCAGCATGATGCAGATGGACGTAGGACCCTTGTTCGGACTGTTCTTGCAGTCCTTCTTCATCGGTATCACCATGCGCATCCTGTCCATCGTGATTTTCGTCATCGTCTACGGAAGAATGATTGAAATCTACATGATGGTCAGTCTGGCTCCAGTGCCCATGGCAACATGGGGCAACCACGAGCAATCCCATGTTGGACAGAACTATCTCCGTTCTCTGTTTGCGCTGGGATTTCAGGGCTTCCTGATCCTGATCTGCGTGGCGATCTATGCCGTTCTGCTTCAGAATGTTGCCATATCCGGGGATGCCATCAACTCGATCTGGAGCATCGTGGGTACACGGTGCTGCTATGCTTTACGCTGTTCAAGACTGGTTCCGTCGCCCGAAGCATTCTGGGCGCACACTAAGGAGGTGGAATTTTGGCAGCTTATATTTCCGTGCCGCGCGATTTCAGCAAGGTGAAGTCCAAAGTAGCCTTCAACCTGACCGCCCGGCAGCTTATCTGTTTTGGTGCAGCGGCAGTCGTAGGGGTGCCGCTGTTTTTTGTTCTGCGGGACACCGCTGGCAATTCCGGTGCTACCCTCGGCATGATGGCGGTCATGCTGCCCATGTTCTTTCTGGCCATGTATCAGAAGAACGGTCAGCCGGCTGAAAAAATCCTGCGGTACTACTTTCAGGCGCGCTTTGTTCGCCCGAAGGTGCGTCCGTACCAGACCCTCAATTACTATGCACTGCTTATGAAGGGAGATGACACCCATGATTCCGTTTCTGAAAAAGAATAAGGACGGCAAGAAGCCGCCCAAGTCCACGGTGCCCCGCACGGTACAGGAGAGCATTCCGTTCCAGCGGATGTTTGAGGACGGTACCTGCCGTGTCCGTCCCGGCTACTACACCCGCACCATCCAGTATCAGGATATCAACTATCAGTTGGCGCAGCAGGAGGACAAGACCGCCATCTTTGAGGAATGGTGCTCTTTTCTCAACTTTTTCGACAGCTCTATCCACTTTGAACTGTCTTTCGTGAATACCGCCACCGATTCGGCAGACTTCGAGAAGTCCATCCGCATCCCGTACCAGCAGGATGGCTTTGATGATGTGCGAGCCGAGTACAGCCAGATGTTGCGGCAGCAGCTTTCCAAGGGCAACAACGGTCTGACCAAAACGAAGTTTCTGACCTACGGCATCGAGGGCGACAGCATGGCGCAGGTCAAACCTCGGCTGGAGCACATCCAGAACGACCTGATGAACAATTTCCACCGGCTTGGCGTTCTGGCAAAGCCGCTGGACGGTACGGAACGTCTGCGGCTGATGCACGGGATGTTGAACATGGATGGAGCCAACAAGTTCCACTTCAACTGGAAAGATCTTGTGCCCAGTGGTCTGTCCGTAAAGGATGCCATTGCCCCCACTGCGCTGGCGTTTAAGAACAGCCGCACCTTTCAGATGGGCGGCATCTTCGGAGCGGTCAGCTTTCTGAATATCACGGCTTCTGACTTGAGCGACCAGTTGCTGAAGGATTTTCTGGACATGGATTCCAGCCAAATCGTTACCATGCACATCCAGTCCGTTGACCAGAACAAGGCCATCAAAACCATCAAGCACACCATCACCGAACTCGATAGGTCCAAGATCGAGGAGCAGAAACAAAGCCGTCCGCGCCGGATACGACATGGACGTGCTGCCGTCTGATTTGGCGACTTACGGCAGGGATGCCAAGGCACTGTTGAAGGAGTTGCAAAGCCAGAACGAGAGAATGTTTTTGGTGACGTTCCTCGTGTTGAACACCGGCAAGACCGAGCAGGAACTGGAAACCAACGTGTTTCAGGCGGTCAGCATTGCGCAGAAGCACAACTGCGAACTGTGCCGTCTTGACTTCCAGCAGGAGCAGGGGCTGATGAGCAGCCTGCCACTGGCAGACTGCCAGATCGAGATCCAGCGCGGTCTGACCACCAGCAGCACGGCGATTTTTGTGCCGTTTACCACGCAGGAGCTGTTCGATAACGGCAAGGAAAGCCTGTATTATGGCTTGAACGCCTTGTCCAACAACCTGATTATGGTTGACCGCAAAAAGCTGAAGAACCCCAACGGTCTGATTCTGGGCACTCCCGGTTCCGGTAAATCCTTCAGCGCAAAGCGTGAGATCTGCAATGCGTTCCTCGTGACGGACGATGATATTATCATCTGCGACCCAGAATGTGAGTACGCTCCGCTGGTGGAGCGTCTGCATGGGCAGGTCATCCACATCAGCCCTGCCAGCACTCAGTATATCAACCCTATGGACATCAACAGCAACTATTCGGAAGAGGATAACCCGCTGGCTTTGAAAGCCGACTTTGTACTGTCCCTGTGCGAACTGGTGGTGGGCGGCAAGGAGGGCTTGCAGCCAGTGGAAAAGACGGTCATTGACCGCTGCGTCCATGTGATCTATCGCAAGTATTTCGAGAATCCCACCCCGGAAAATATGCCGCTGTTGGAAGATCTGTACAACGCCCTGCTGACGCAAGATGAACCGGAGGCCCGCCATGTGGCGCGCTGGAAATCTACGTCAAGGGCAGTTTGAACATTTTCAATCACCACACCAACGTAGATATCAATAACCGCATCGTCTGCTTTGACATCAAGCAGCTGGGCAAGCAACTCAAAAAGCTGGGTATGCTCATCGTGCAGGATGCCGTGTGGGGGCGTGTGACAGCCAACCGCAGTGCCGGAAAATCCACCCGGTACTATGCAGACGAGTTCCATTTGCTCTTGAAGGAAGAGCAGACTGCTGCTTATTCCGTGGAGATTTGGAAGCGTTTCCGTAAGTGGGGCGGCATTCCGACAGCCCTGACGCAGAACGTCAAAGACCTGTTGGCAAGCCCCGAAGTATCAAATATTTTTGAGAATTCGGACTTCGTTTATATGCTCAATCAGGCGAACGGCGATCGGCAAATCCTCGCAAAGCAGCTCAATATCTCTCCCCATCAGCTTTCCTATGTGACCCACTCCGGCGAGGGCGAAGGTCTGCTGTTCTTCGGCAACGTCATTTTGCCGTTCGTCGATCACTTCCCGAAAGACCTTGAACTCTACCGCATCCTCACGACCCGCCTTTCCGAAGTTGCGGAGGCGCAAAAGCATGAGTGAGAAACAGCCAAGGCTGAAATTTGAGGAAGACAAGGAGCGCATGGCCACGCGCTCTCCTCCGAAAAAGTCTAAAGTGGAACAGTCTAAGCCCAAAAAGCAGAAACTGAAGCAGGATGCAGACAAGGCAGCGGAAAAGGCGCAGCACCTGCGTTTTGGCAAAGCCGATATCACCCCGGATGAAGCATCCCGCATGACAAAGCAGCAGAAACGTGCTATGTATGCCGCTGCTGCCGCCCGGTCTGCGGTGCATCGGGAGGTTGACCAGTACGAGGACGATAATGTGGGTACGCAGGCTTTAAGCGAGGGCGAAAAGACAGCAGGAAATGTCCGGGATATTTCCAAGAGCATCTATGCCCGGAAGCTGAAAAAGAAAGCCAAGATGCAGGGCAAGAAGGGTGCCAAAACCGCAAAATCTTCCCCGCAGAAGCCGACTGCGGCACAAGATGCAGGCGAATCCTGCACCGGCGAGGGCTGCTCCAACTGGCTCTCCCGATGGCGGCAGAAACAGGACATCCGGCAGAGTTACTATGCCGCCGCCCATTCGGGCACAGCGGCGCAGACCGCAGGCGGCAAAGCGGCATCCAATGGCACCAATGCTGCAAAGTCCGGCATGGAGCAGGTCATCGACAAAGGAAGATCGGTGGTCAGCACCGCAGTCAACGGCATTGCCAATTTTGCAAAGAGCAACGCGCACGTTCTTTTGATCGTGGGCGTTTTTCTTTTTCTCTTGCTGCTGGTCATGTCGGCTTTTTCGTCCTGTTCCATTCTGTTTTCCGGCACCACGCAGGTATCCGGGCAGACCATTTACACCGCAGAGGACCGGGACATCCGGGGAGCCGAAACCGACTACAAGAAGCTGGAAAAGGAACTGGATAAAAAGATCAAGCGTACCCCCACCGACCACCCCGGCTATGACGAATACCGATACCATCTGGATGCTATTGAGCACGATCCTTGGCAGCTCACTTCGTTCTTGACTACTCTCTACGACGACTACACCCGCAGCGAGGTGCAGGCAAAACTCAAGGAGACGTTTGCCAAGCAATACAAGCTGACCACATGGGTGGAAGTCCAGACCCGGTACCGCACGGTAGTGATGATCGACATTTTTACTGGCATCCCCTACACCGTGCAAGTCCCCTATGAGTATCGAATTTTTCACACAAAGCTGGTGAATAAAGGGCTGGAGGTCGTTATCCGGGAGGAACTGGACAACGACCAGTGGAAACGCTATGAGATCTTTCAGGATACGTTGGGTGGTCGGCCATATCTGTTCAAAGGTGGACTGCCGCCCGGTGGCTCCGATGGCTCTGGCGCACCGGGCATTGATTATCAGGTTCCGGCAGAAGCCCTGACCAACAGCGAGTTTGCGGTCATCTACAAGGAAGCTCAAAAGTATGTGGGCACGCCCTATGTGTGGGGCGGCTCCACCCCGGAAACCGGGTTCGATTGCAGCGGCTACGTCTGCTGGGTGTACAACCAGAACGGCTACAATGTAGGGCGCACCACCGCCAACGGTCTGTGGAACAAGAGCCAGCATATTTCTGAAGCCGAAGCAAAGCCCGGAGACCTTGTTTTCTTCGAGGGAACGTATGATACGCCGGGGAAAAGTCATGTGGGCATCTACCTTGGAAACGGCATGATGGTGTCCGCCGGCGACCCCATAAAGTATGCCAATATTCATTCGTCCTACTGGCAGAAATATTTGTCCGGTTTTGGGCGGCTCTCAAAATGATTGGAGGAAGAAATGAGCGAAAAACTCGATAAGCTGCGCGCTTCTCTGGAAAAGGAAAGGGAGCGTCGCATTAAGATCAACACTCGCATTGAAAGCCTTGAACGGCGGATTCAGGAAGCAGAAGCTGCCGAGGTCAACGAGATGGTGCGCACCGCCAAGGTCACGCCGGAACAGCTTGCCGCCCTGCTGCGCCAGTCTGCAACTTCCACCCCGACCCCGGCTGCGTTGTCCGCAGTCGGTGCTACGTTCAACAAGGAGGAATCTGATAATGAAGATGATGAATAAGTTCTGCGCCCTGATGCTGTCGGTGGCACTGTGCGCTGGCATGGCGGCTCCTGCTTTTGCCTATGGCGGTGAGCCTGTGGAGGAAGCGGAGCAGCCTGTCCTGACTTCTACCACCGATGAAGAAGATGTAGTCACCGTGACCGATGAGGAAACCGGTGCCCTGACCCCGGAGGGCAACCTGACGCTGGTGGACGACTACCACACCAACTATTCTGATGGCAGCGGTCAGCAGTTTATCACGCTGGTGTCGAAGTCGGGTGCGACTTTCTATCTGGTGATAGACCGCAACGCCAAAGGGCAGCAGACCGTCCACTTTATGAATCTGGTGGACGAAGCGGACCTTTTGACACTGATGGAAGAGGATGCCGCCGATGCCTACACCGCTGAAAAAGAAGCAGCGGCGCAGGCGGAACAGGATAAGCTGAAAGCCGAGGAAGAAGCGAAAAAAGCCGCCGAAGAAGCGGCAGCATCCGGCGAGGAACAGCCCAAGGAAAACAAGGTCACAAGTATCGCATCCGGCTTTCTGGGTGTGGTCGTGCTGATTGCGCTGGCGGCAGGCGGCGGCTTCTACGCTTTCACAAAGCAGAAGCAGAAAAAGCAGGCCGAAAAAGAAGCCCTTGACCCCGATGCAAACTACACCGAGGACAAGGGCGATTTTGAGATTCCCACCGAGGACGAGCCGGAGGACACCGGCGAGGAAGATACCGAACCCATCTGATTTTAAGGCGGCATTTGCCGCCATACATAACTATCATTTGTGTATTTTTCGGAAGCGCAATCATTGTGGCCGAATGCTATATATCGTATCAAATTGGTATGGATCTGATTGTAAAACTTTTCCATTTGAAATCACGATAATTGTTTCGCCTTCTTTAATTTGCGATAGTTGAACTTGCCCTTTCAAATAATCTGATGCTCCATGAATTATGTATTCATCATCGGCATCATACAACTGGTTTTTTGCTATTGCATAGATACAGTTCTCTTGCAAATCCACATTTGTGACTGTGAGCTTCGATTCTTTCTATCTAAAAATTCACTTTGAAAACCAAAGGAAAAACTACTATCATTGCAGTGCAAATGCTGAAAACCACTTTCTTTGTCATTTTATACACCTCCATTTTTTTGCTTCCAATAGGAGCTTTTGCTTAGTCAACGTAATTCGCCTTATGTTTGTGACAGCTTTTTTGAAAAAATCTCTGTTTTTCGTTATGTTTGTACGCTTATACAAAAAATCTCCATGTTATTTGTTGATTCTAACAAATAACATGGAGGCTCATATTAAAAATGTTTTCAGCGATTCTCGCAATCTCATCTTGTGAGATGTTTCCCATAATCGTGTTTGAAATGCCTCTGCTCCCAGCTTAAAATATATACTGTATCGCCGTTCTTTCTACGCTCGTTCCCAAAGTTGCGTCTGCGTCTCCAACTTTTACGTTCTCATAAGTTGTATGCTCATTGTCAAACGAGGACTGTTGCCCCGGCTGTATAATGGAGCATCGAACAGTATATCCTTTGCCGCTTCCTTTTGACGAGTAAACGTGCAAAAAGTTTTCTGCGCTTTCAAATTCCTGCTCACGATCTCGTTCAAAGCCGTCCGGCACATAATGATCGCTGTATCCATCCGGCAATCGTTCCAACGGTTCGCCGTCCACTTGATACGTCAGCTGCATCTCAATCGGCAAGAACTTCTGAATCATCGTGTAGACTGCCTTGCGGAAGTCCGCACTTACTGTAAGCGCACCGAGAGTTAAAATTACCAGCGTCAGGGCCGCAATAAGCACTCGTTTCAGCACAGGGCGGCGTTTATGCAACGCCGCTTGCAGGCGGCATCCCATCGGGAAGTGTCCGGGTAGCGTTCTTTAAGCTGCGCCGGAGTTGGTAGCTCGTTCAGTTCTTTCTGTGCATCTGCATGGATTGCCATCATCAACGCAGTGTCAAAAGAAACTTCTGTCTGCTCACTCATGGTGGTTCAACTCCTTCCACAATAGTTTTCTTCCACGGAAAAGCCGCATCCGAACCACTTCGTCCGTCAGTCCAAGCGATTTGGCAATCTCCCGGTTGGTGTAGCCCATTGCCAAAAGGCGCAGTGGGTCACGGTACATCGGTTTCATCTGTCCGATCAGTTCTGTCAGGTGTTCGATGTTGTCGGCGCTGACTGCTGCATCATCCGGCACCGGGGCACCATCTGGTGCGTCCGATACTTCTTCCAGCAGCTCTTCTCGCTGATTGCGAAGCATATCGTATGCACGGCTTCTACTACAACTAACGAGATAAGCGGCAAGTTCGTGACAGTTTTCTCGATGAATTTTAGAAAAATTTTTGGCAACGTACAAAAACACTTCTTACAGTACGTCTTCTGCCAGATACGAATCGCCCATAATTTTGTAAGCGGTATGATAGACCAGCCGCTTGTAAGTATTATATACAGCTATAAACTGTTCTTCATTGCTTTGATCGTCAAGAACAGCTAAGTACAGAGAAAGCAACACAACCACCTCCAACTGATTCGCAACGATTGGATGTAGTGTACCACGAACCAACAAAAATGTCGAATGTCACTAATGTTGTAAAGGAGCGTGATGCCATGACCCAACCAAAAACTGACCTCGCCTATTTCCGTAGCGAAAAAGCCAAAGCAGAGCAGAAGCTGCACTACCGCAGAAGAAGCCCTTGACCCCGATGCAAACTACACCGAGGACAAGGGCGATTTCGAGATTCCCACCGAGGACAAGCCGGAGGAACCCGGTGAGGAAGATACCGAACCCATCTGATTTCAAGGCGGCATTTGCCGCCGTACATATCCAAATGAAAACAGATTGGAGGGAACGCTTATTTTAATTCTAGTTGTAGCAGAAAAGCCCTCGGTTGCCATGTCCTACGCCAAAGTCCTCGGTGCCACCAACCGCAAAGACGGTTATCTGGAGGGTAACGGCTATCTGGTAAGCTGGTGCGTTGGTCATCTGGTGGAACTTGCTCCGCCCAATGTCTACGATGCCAAGTACGTCAAGTGGAGTATCGCGGATTTGCCCATCCTGCCGCAAAAGTGGCAGTATCTGGTGTCTGTGTCCACCAAAAAGCAGTTTGGCATTCTGCAAAAGCTGATGCACCGCCCGGACGTGGACAGCATTGTGAACAGTTGCGATTCCGGCCGGGAGGGAGAACTCATCTTCCGCTTAGTGTACCAGCAAGCAGGCTGCAAAAAGCCCTTCTCTCGCCTGTGGCTGTCCAGCATGGAGGAAAACGCCATCCGGGAGGGCTTTGCCCATCTCAAACCGTCAACTGAATACGATGCCTTGTATGAGGCGGCTTTATGCCGGGAACGCGCCGACTGGATGGTCGGCATCAACGCGTCCCGGCTTTTTTCGTGCCTGTACGGTCAACCGCTGGCGGTGGGGCGTGTTATGACCCCAGTACTTGCCATGACGGTGGTTCGGGAAGCCGCCATTGCCGCCTTTGTGCCGGAGAAATTCTACACGGTGGATCTGGAACTGACCAGTGGCTGCACGGCATCCAGCACACGGTTTGCACAGAAAGCGGATGCCGAACTGCTGCTTTCAAATGCCGAAAGGAGGGCGTGTCACGGTGCAGAAGATGGAACGCAAGGAGAAATCCGAAAGCCCGCCGCAGCTCTATGACCTTACTGCATTGCAGCGGGATGCCAACCGTCTGCTGGGATTTACGGCACAGCAGACCTTGGATTATGCCCAAAGCCTTTACGAAAAGCGGCTTATCACCTACCCCCGCACGGACAGCCGGTTTTTGACGGAGGATATGGCGGCTTCCCTTCCGGGACTGGTGACGGACACGGGCAGGGCGTTTGCCGTGGAGGAGCCGATTCCCATCCATGTGCAGCAGGTCATCAATGGCGGCAAAGTCACCGACCACCATGCGCTGCTGCCTACGAAAAGCATGGCAAACGCAGATCTTGCCGCCCTCCCTGCCGGGGAGCGGAATGTCCTGCGGCTGATTGCCGCACGGCTGCTCTGCGCTGTGGGCGAACCGCACTGCTATGCAGAAACTACGCTCACCACCATCTGCGCCGGAGAGGAATTCTCCGCAAAAGGCAAGTTGGTGCTGTCCGATGGATGGAGAGCCATGGAGCGGAAAATGCTGGGCGAACTGTTGGGCAAGCAGAAAGAACCGGCTGTTCTGCCCGATGTGCAGGAGCAGAGCCAGTGCAGCGTTGCCGGTGTCGAACTGAAAGAGGGTCAAACGTCTCCGCCAAAGCATTTCACCGAGGACCTTCTACTTCATGCGATGGAAACCGCCAGTGCAGACAGTATGCCGGAGGGCGTAGAACGTCAGGGCATCGGTACCCCGGCAACGAGAGCCGCCACCATCGAAAAGACTGGTGCAGAAGGGCTTTCTGGAACGCAAGGGCACCAAGAAAACCAAGGTGCTGCTGCCCACGGATAAGGGAAAAGCCCTCATTACCGTAATGCCCGAAGAGATTCAGTCTGCGGATATGACGGCTGACTGGGAAGCGAAATTGCTACAAATCGAACGTAGCGAAATGGAGCCGAGTGAATTTATGACTGAGATCAATACGATGATTACCGAACTGGTAAAGAATACGGAAATGAAAAAAGGAGTAAATGCGCTTATGAAAAACAAAATCATTGGTGTCTGTCCGAACTGCGGTGCAAATGTTGTGGAGCGTGAAAGGGCTGGTTCTGTGAGAACAGGGAGTGCCGTTTCGTGCTGTGGAAGGACAATGCGTTCTTCAAGCGTCTGGGTAAGCGACTGGATTCCCATGTGGCGGACAAGCTGCTGCGGGATGGCCGTGTCCGGCTGAAGGACTGCAAGAGCGCCAAGGGCAAGACCTACAATGCCACCGTGCTGCTGTCCTGTGAGGCCGATGGCCGAAGCAGGTTTTCTGGAATTTGAAGGTGGGTGCTGATGGAGCAGAAAAAGAAGCGGTTTACCTTATCAACGATGAACGCTATCTCCACCTCCGGGAAAATGGCGCAGGCGTCGGCTTTGCCACCTACAACAAGGTAACTGGTGAGCCGCTGGAAAGCGGGCAGATCTCGGAAAGAACCTGCCGCCCGATGGCAGGAACGCCATTTCTGCCGCCCGGAACTGGTATCTGTTTGAACTTTCGGACGATGACCGCAAGGTCATCCAACAGGAAAGCGTAAAGATCCTCGAAAACATCCCGCAGGCGGGCATCGGCAGACGGCGCATCTGGGAGCCGGAAACGCTGCCGAGGGATATTCGTCTCATCAACAGCCACTATGATGACCTCTATCGCATTCCAGATGGCGGCGTGATTCAGGTGGATTACCCGGATGGGCACAGTTTTACGGCACGGGTGGAACATCTGGATGATTATCACTTTGACATGGGCGGTCTGGGCAATGTGTTCCACATCTGCCAGTTTGCCGAAGTCATGGAACGAAACCATGCCGACTTCTACCCGGAGATTCAGACACAGGACGAGCAGGCGGCGTGGGAACTGGGCGGCAAAGGCTACCTTGCCATCCAGTCTTGTGAGGATGGATGGGACTACACCCTCTACCACAGCGATTATTCTGTGATGGACGGCGGGCAGCTGGGTGCCCCGGAACTGACCATTCAGGAAGCCCGTGAGCAGATTCTGGAAGCACACCACATGGAAAGGGCCGGCGGCTACTGCAGGACTACGATGCAGTCATGGATAAAGTTGCGGAAGCCGAGGAACTGAGTGCAGACCATCGCCCTTCCACACTGGAAAAGCTGGCAGAACTGGCAAGTGATGCGTCTGCGCCAAAATCCTCTGCACGTTCTGCGCCAGAACTGTGAGGTGGACGATGCAGCAAAAATGGAACCAGAATTTTGACGGTGAACCCATGACGGACATCCCGCAGAAGTTTCTGAACGCAGGGTGCGATGTTTATATGGTGATGCAGCTGCGGCATGACGAAAAAATCCTTGATGAAAGATTTGCTTCTATGCGGGAGTTGAATCGTCGAGGCAAAACGCCCGACCCGGAGCATTACGAGGTCACCTACTATGCTGATCTGCCCGCCATGTGGCAGGATGTGCCAGACAACGAGGTTCTGGAAGAACTATTTCAGATGTTCAACCTCTCCCGTCCGCAGGATTTTGAGGGGCACAGCCTGTCGGTCAGCGATGTGATCGCACTCAAACGCAATGGCGAGGTGTCTGTGCATTATGTGGACAGCATCGGCTTCAAGGAACTGCCGGGGTTTCTGGATACAAAGCCGGAACGTCCTTCGGTGCTGATGAATCTCAGGGAAAAGTGCGATGCCCCGGAGTGCAATCCCACTGTCTGCCGGAAAGCGAGGGATGGACATGAACTTTAACCACGAGGAACTCATGCTGATGATGCTCTACAACTCCGGCACCCGGCTAGGGCTTATCCACGAACTGCGGCTCATGCAGTGCTACCTGATGCCGGATGAAACCGCCCTGCGAGAACTGTCGGAGGGCGTTATCGAAAAGCTGAAACTGGTGACCGATGCAGAGTTTGCCGAGTTGGAATTTCCGCTCGACTGACTTTTGCCGCCTGCGGGCGGCATACATATTCTCTTTTACAATGCCATTTGGTGTGGTATACTGAACTCGACAACTCGGAATTTTCTCAGGAGGCTATAAAAATATGATTGGAAGAATTTATCATGTTGGATTGACCGTTTCTGACTTGGATCGCTCGGTTGCTTTCTACAGAGACATCCTTGGACTTGCGTTTCAAGGAGAGATTTTTATGGAAGGCAAAGAAACCGATAAAATGTTTCGCAAGTCGAATTGCAAAGCAAGGGTCGCTTATTTGAACGGTTCTAAGGCTATTGAAACGCCACCGGTCGAGCTGATTCAGTTCGTAGATAGCGAGATCCATAAAGAACAATCAGATTTGTTTACGACATCCATCTCGGAAGTATGTTTCTATACGGATGACATTGATTCTGTCTATAAAACCCTTATCGAAAACCATGTTGAGTGCTTATCTGAACCGCAGTATTTCGACTTTAGAGCAAATGGATTTGGGGAGAGCCGAGCTTTTTATTTCAGAGACCCGGATGGCATTATCCTTGAAATGATGCAAACTCTTTGATAAGAAATCATAGGTATAGGAAATTGCCAACTTCCTGTTTAAGAGGATCAGCCGATGGACAAAACATTTCAGAAATTATTACAGACTGACATTGATCTTTCATCCTTAGGCGTAGAACGCCGTACAGATAACGAACCGTATTTTTGCACACCAAAGGGTGCGTCTGTATTTGGTTGGACCGGTGTGGATGGAATCCACTTCTGTTTTGTTCGTGGCTTTGGCGGTATGGTTTTTGCTGTCAGCCCGGCGAACACATTTCCAAACTATGTTCATCCGTTGGCAAAAAATTTCGCTGATTTTCTGCGGCTACTGCTTGCCTGCGGCGATGTGGCAGCATTGGAGCAGGCATGGATGTGGGATAAGGCACAATTTGAAACCTTCTTACAGGACAACCCTCCCACGCAGGAGCAGCAGGAAACCCTTGCGCTTGTCGCTACGAAATTAAAGCTGATGCCAATGGAGCGGCCATGGGCATATATCAAAGAGCTTCAGGCATCTTTTGATTACAGCAAAATCAAGTACACCAAAGAATATTACGATGTTGTGGACCAGAACGCAAAACCAGCTATCCCGGAGTGGAAAGTCTACTTTGAGGGAAACTTCTGGGGACATTCGGGAAAAGAACGTGCCGGAACAGAAGTCCCCTTGAATCAGCAATTTGAATGGGCCGGGCATCATTGGATCATTCCTGCGGCGTATTCGTGCAGCAAGGGGTTCGTTGTGGACTTTGTATGCGTACCCCGGAGGAAGACATTCGCAAGTTCATGACTAAATGGGATTTACACCCCGAAAACGACTCTTGTGAATACTTCACGCAGGAGCAGCAACTGCAAATAGATTTAGAAAATCCACTTTGTCTTGACTTTATTCCTCGTTTGGAATTGAACGGGAAAACAATGCCGACCTCCCACGGTTGCTCGGTGGTCTTTAATCCATGTTTGCCAGACGGGATGATCAATGAAGCGGAAGCAAAGTGGGCATTGGAACACTATGATTTGGATACATCCTATGGGTGGATGATTTTTCGGGCGGCATTTCCGTGGACAAGCAAACGCCGTCCTGAAATAAAATCCCTCTCCCTTACGATGGAGCAACGGCCATGCCGTGTGCCGGGACCACATTTCCAGACACACGCTCCCGGTGATTCGTTTTCTTTCCTCCATCCGGTCAGCGGAACAAACTATACATTGACCGTGCAGGAAATAGAGCAACAAACAATTCCTCAAAAGTGTTTCGGTTCTGACCGCTGGGTTTATCCGACACACTTTACCGTCATGCGTTATACGCTTTTCCCTGAATCGGAGGAAGATATCTCGATTTGTGATTGCTGCGATGGAGATAAGCCTATGGAAATTGCTGTGGAGGGAGACACCTTCACGCCGGAAACCCAAAATAATGCTTGCGTAGGCATTATCGGTGGAGCTGACGGACCAACAGTGATTATGCCTGGAGAAAAATCACAAGGCAGGCTTCATGCTGCTTGCTCAGCACTGCACTTTGAGCCGGTTCGGGATGATGTAGAGTGGTGCACAATGTTCAGTATTAAGAATTTTGATGAAACGACGATCAACCTTATATAACAGGAATACGATGACGACTTTCAGCTTGTCGATGGTTGTCAACTGGGATAATTGTCATAAGCCATCACTCCGAAAAATTTTCATAACCCGCAAGAAAGTGGGCTTGATAGAATACTTTCATTCATGCTATACTAAAATCAGTTTTAATGCACAGAAAAATTGAAAGCGGAGGATAGCCAATGGAAAACAAAAGATCACCCATCGACCGCCTGCTTTTTGCCACCTTTCTGAAAGGCCGCACATCTTCCCGTGATGTATGGGAAGAAAAGGGCGATATGACCCCCGAAGATAACCAGAAGATCATCGAGGAGACCAACGAGATCATCAACGATGATTCCACCTATCCCTTCATCAGCTACCTGTCCGACCTGCTTGCAAAATCCAAACCCTCCGATGAGGCGGTCATAAAACTGCACGACTGCATTGAAAAAGTTGCAGTTACGTTGGGGCAGGACAGCACCGATGTGTTCCGTGCGCTCCTTGCAAAACTGATCGAGGAGCCGGAAGAAAAGCAGACCTTTGACCGTCTGCTGGAGATGGCCGAGAAATTGGCGGCAAAGCACTGAGATAACTTTACGAGGTGATTTCAATGAGCTACGGATGGGCAACTGTTTTCACTTTAGCGGCATGGTTTGCAGGACTTGTGGTTGATGTAAATGTGCGGGTCGGCGACCTCGGTTTACGAACAGTGCTTCCTGTCATCGTGATGGGGTGCTGCGTTATGAAGTACATAAAGGACAATAGCAAATAATCTTATCTCAATACACTTTCCAGCGGGCGACCACAAAACGGTTGCCCGCTCTTTTTATGCTCAAAAAATGGAAGGAGGAACGCTATGCCAAGCAAAACCGAAGAATATCTCGCCCTTGCCCAGCGCACGGCCAACGGCTTGACCCGATACTGGGAAAGCTGGACGGACTACCTGACCACCGCATCCCGGCTGTACAAGTACAGTTTTGCGGACCAGCTCATGATCTACGCCCAGCGCCCGGATGCCACCGCCTGCGCCGACTTTGACATCTGGAACAACCGGATGAACCGTTATGTGCCCCGGAGTGCAACCCCATCGTCTGCCGGAAAGTGAGGGATGCGCATGAACTTTAACCATGAGGAACTGATGCTGATGATGCTCTACAACACCGGCACCCGGCTGGGGCTCATTCACGAACTGCGGCTCATGCAGTGCTACCTGATGCCGGACGAGACCGCTCTGCGGGAACTATCGGTGGTGGTTATCGAAAAGCTGAAACTGCTGACCGATGCAGAGTTTGCCGAGCTGGAATTTCCACTGGACTGACTTTTGCCGCCTGCGGGCGGCGTACATAAAGTATTTTGTTCTTCCAAAAGATATGCTATAATCAAATTAGACAAAATTCCTCTCTTCAAGCGATTTCTCCGCAATTTTCCTGTGGCTCTGCTCATATCAAAAATAAGGGACCGATTTTTAATTGTCAGAACGGAGGAACCATTATGGCAATCTTTGAAAAGACCATCCGAAACAAGAATTTTGACAAACTGCTTCGGAAGCTGGAAAATGAAATCCCGGACAGCAGTTGGTCGGCAGATTTAGAGGCAGGCAGTGATTTCAAAGAGGGCGATGCCCGGTGCAGTGTCCGTGTGTTTGAACGGTACAGCATGATGGGCGGCAACCGCCTGAGTCTGACACTGACCATGTTCCAGAATGGAGATAGCCCGATTCGGCTGTCTGCAATTACAGCGGGCGGCAGTCAAGCGGTGTTCTTCAAGGTGAACACCCTCGGAGAAGAATCTTTTCTGGACGATGTAAAGGACCTGCTGGAAGAAATTTTGGAGGAGTAAAATGTTTTTTGGATGGTTTGACGCTATATTCAGCTTCATTTTCCCAATCCTGTTCCTGCTTTTTATTGGAATGTTTTTCTTTGCTCTAATTTCAAATCTCCGCACATGGAACAAAAACAACCACTCGCCGCGGCTTACCGTTCCGGCAACAGTGGTAGCAAAGCGCACCGATGTTTCGCATTCCAGCAGTGCCAATGCCGGAGATATGTCCGGTGCGCACGGATACGACACTAGCACATTTACATCGTACTATGTGACTTTTCAGGTGGAGAGCGGCGACCGGATGGAATTTGAAGTGGACGGAAGCGATTATGGTCTGCTCGTGCAGGGCGACATCGGAAAGCTGAGTTTTCAGGGCACCCGCTATCTTGGGTTTGAGCGGAGCTAAGTGTTTCTTACATTATATAGTATGGAGTGCCGTATGAACGATTTGTTTATCCAAGGGCTGACCATCGACTGGAACAGAGTTCGCCCATACAATTATGTTCGTCAGATTCCTGCCATCAGTGGAATCGACACTTTTACATTCCATAAGCCCATTACGTTCTTTGTTGGCGAAAATGGAAGTGGAAAATCTACGCTTCTGGAAGCAATCGCTGTTGCTTACGGCTTCAACGCAGAGGGTGGAACGAAGAACTATTCATTTTCCACATACAACTCCCATTCGGAACTATGTGAGGCTATGACGATTTCAAGGGTATCGCAGACCAAAGTTCGGGTATTTTCTCCGAGCAGAGAGTTTCTATAATGTAGCCACCAAGGAAATCGACTATTCCGATGACGATCATCCCTCCAAAGGCTATCACCAAAAATCACACGGTGAAAGTTTCCTCGCCATTGCGCAGGACTACATGGGTGCAGATGGAGTCTATATTTTTGACGAGCCGGAAGCCGCATTATCCCCGCAGCGGCAGCTCACGTTACTGATCAACATTTATCGGTGTGCCCAAGAAGGGCGCAATTCATTATCGTATCACATTCACCCATTCTCCTCGGAATGCCTGATGCTGAGATTTTTAGCTTCGACAATGGCACGATTCATCCTTGTCAGTATGAAGATACGGACAGCTACGTTATCACCAAAACATTTGTAAATAATCGGCAGCATTTTTTGAACCAGCTTCTGAACGAAGAAACGTAATGCCGGGAAAGGACATTCCATATGAGTGATTCTACGTTGAAAGAGTTTTGGCAGCAGGTCGCTGAAAAGAAAAGCTGCGAAGCAAAACAGAAAGAACTGACCGCCCAGAGAGATACGCTTGCTGATTGCCTGAAAAAGCTGGAAAAATCCAAGCTGGCAGAGCAGGCTGATGTGGACCGTCTGGAGGGACACAGCCTTGCCGCATTTTTCTATCAAGTGATTGGAAAAATGGATGAAAAGCTGGACAAAGAACGGCAGGAAGCCTATGCAGCCCGCGTCAAGTACGATGCGGCTCTCCATGATCTTTCTTCCGTTGATGCCGACTTGAAGCAGATTCAAAATAGACTGGCACGGCTGTCCGATTGCGAAAGTCAGTATCAAGCTGCTCTTTCCGAAAAAATCAAAAGCATCAAAGTCTCTGCCCACCCTGCCGCACAGCAGATTGCGGAAAGCGAAAGCCGCATTGCCGCACTGAAAGTTCAAAAGCGGGAGCTGCTGGAAGCCATCAACGCAGGAAAGACTGCCTTGCATACGGTCAACGAAGTTCTCGAAACCCTCCACAACGCCGAGGGCTGGAGTACATGGGACGTAATGGGCGGTGGTTTGATGGCCGATCTTGCTAAGTATGAGGAACTGGACGATGCACAGGAACAAATCGAACAGCTCCAAGTGGAACTGCGGCGGTTCAAAACTGAACTTGCCGATGTTGAAATCACCGCAGATCTTCAGGTTACGGTGGACAGCTTTCTGAAATTTGCGGATTTCTTCTTTGACGGTCTCTTTGCAGACTGGGCAGTTCTGGATCACATCAATCAGGCACAGAGCAGAGTGGAGAATACCAAAGGTCAAATCAAGCGAGTCGTTGCACTTCTGAAAAAGATGCGCGAAGATGTTGATGTCCAAATCGCTGATGAAAAAGAGAAGCAGGAGCAGCTTGCAGTGGAAACCGAGCTGTAGGGTTGGAGAGATTACTTTGTGTGATCGGCGCAACTCGATAAGTGAATATTAACGCGGAGATGTGATCATATGAATAATAGCCCACGAAAACATGCTGGTATTTCTTGGTTCATTTTAGGGACAGGGATATTGCTCGCAGTAATCGGAGCAATGACCGCAAAAGCGTATAAAGTCAACCCATGTCTTTTGACTGGGGCATTGGTTATTATTGGTGGCATTGCGTATCATCTTGTCATGGTGAAGTGCCCTTATTGCGGTCATTCACTCGTTGGATATAGGCCAATGCCTGACGAATGCCCGAAGTGCCATAAAAAATTTGAACAATAATCGATCTTTATTACATCCCTTGCGGGCAACCATAAAACGGTTGCCCGCTTTTTATACCCTAAAATCTGAAGAAGGAGGCCAAAATGCCAAGAAAAACCGAAGAATATCTCGCCCTTGCCCAGCGCACAGCCAACGGCTTGACCCGGTACTGGGAAAGCTGGACGGACTACCTGACCACCGCATCCCGGCTGTACAAGTACCCCTTTGCGGACCAGCTCATGATCTACGCTCAGCGCCCGGATGCTACCGCCTGCGCCGACTTTGACATCTGGAACAACCGGATGAACCGCTATGTGCGCCGGGGTGCCAGGGAATCGCTCTGCTGGACGAATCCAGCGGATTTCCCCGTCTGCACTACGTTTTCGATGTGTCGGATACCGGGTGCGCTGCAATTCCCGTGACCCGGAGGTGTGGCAGTTCAACGACGACCTGAAACAGCCGGTTTCGGAAATGCTGAGCAAGACCTACGGCATCGGCGGGGAGCGTGTCAGCCAGCAGCTTGCGGATGTTGCCGGAAACTGGCGGCGGATTACTGGGACAACAACGGCGGGGACATCCGCGCCATCGTTGACGGTTCGCTGCTGATGGATTATGATGAAGCCGGGGTGGAGATGCAGTTCAAGTCCGCCGCCGCCATCAGCGTCACCTACACGCTGCTGGAACGCTGTGGCTTTGAGCCGACGGGCTGGTTCGACAAGGACGATTTTCAGGCCATCCACGATTTTTCCACCCCGGATGCCGTTTTCGCCCTCGGCGCAGCCGTCAGCGACATGAGCCGGGAGGTGCTGCGGAACATCGAGCGCACCGTAAAAACCACCATTCGCCGCCGCAATGCAGAAAGGAGCCAATATGAATACGAACAGCAGGAACGTGACCTACTCGACCGTCGGGGACTACCAGCTCCCGAACCTGATTTTGAACCAGCCCCGGAAGCCGCTGGGCAAGTACGGCAGGCTGCGCCGGACCTACCTGAAAGACCATCGCCCGGTGCTGTACAACACGATGCTGATGAACGGGAGCCTGTACCCGCACCTGATGGAGGTGGAGCAGACGGCAGAGAGCCGGATGCAGCAGACCATGGAGCAGCTTCTGAAGCAGAACCCGGAACCGGACAAGGAGCAGAACCAGATGGCGTGGGTGCAGCACATGAACAGCCTGAAAGCGCAGGCAGAGGAACTGGTGCTGACGGAGCTGATCTACAGCTAAGTTTTCTGGATGCAAACATCCCCACCGAAGCCCAGCAAATTGAACATATCGACCGAGCGGAGAGCGAAAAATCGCCCTCCGCTTTTGTTTTGTCGCAGGCTGAAATTGAGAATGAACTGCGCAAGCATGGTTCCGGTTTTCAGGATGGCAAGCAGCGAATCATCGAACTGTACCAGACACAGCCCGACCGCAAACTCCGCGCTAAAGCATTGGCGAAAGAGTACGGCATCGGCGGACATTCGCAGGATTTTCTGGATGGCAGCAGCGGTTTTGTAAATCATGATGGAAAAGGACTTGAATTTGACCACTACCCGGATCATCAAAAGGTTACGTTAAGCTGGACACAGGTCGAGAAATACATCGACCTGATGATTCAGTCTGACCGCTACCTGACCGATAAGGAAAAAGAGCATCGTGCCGCCGTGCAGGAAGCGGAACGACAGCTCCCAATGCTGGATGGTGATGCCGCTGCCGAATACAATGCTCTGAAAGAGCAGTACCCCAATACCCTGATTGGCTTTGAACTGGGCGGATACTTTCTGTACTATGACAAAGATGAAATCACTGTAAAGGAAGTTTTTCGTTCTAATTTGCTGTCACAGGAAAATGCGCTGGGAAAAGTCAAAGTGACCGGCTTTTTGCGCAGAGAGTGGGTAGCAAAATCGCAGAAGCTGTGGGCCGAGGGCAACAGCATCTATCTAGCCGGACAGGGCGGAGATGGTACCCACCATCAGACAAAATATCTGCGAGAGGAAGATTATCTGCCGATCGGCATCATCATCAAGCTAGATGGCCGGGATTTCCGTGTGGATCACGTCAACTTCATGTTCAAATCCGTCAGCTTGCAGGACATGGACTTGACCAACAGCGGACAGCCCATCTTCCGGGTTGAACGGTTGCCCAATATCCGGGAACTGTATGAACAGCAGCAGGATGAAATTATTGACGTTTCTCCTGAAAAGGCTGTTGATTACAAGGTCGGTGACGAAGTTGTTGTTGACCTTCCCACCCGAACCATCGAAGGCAAAATCGGCTATGTTGGCGAAACCGATGTGCGCATCGACACCAGCGCGCATGGGCAGTCGTGGGATAACGAGGTACTCAACAAGCAGCAATTCGAGGACGGTCTGCGGCGGGATGAACCTACACCTGATGAGGAACTGGACAAGTTGCCTATCTCTGTGGAGGTCAATGGCGAGTGGCAGACCTTTCCGGATGCTGCTGCCGCAGACGAAGCCCTGAACGCTGAACCGATGCCGGAAGCCGCAGGAAATTTTCACATCACGGATGATAATTTGGGTGTCGGAGGCCCCAAGCAGAAATTCGCCCGCAATATTGAAGCCATCCAGACCTTGCGCACTTTGGAGCAGGAGCATCGCGGTGCCACCGCCGAGGAGCAGCAGGTGCTTTCGCAGTATGTAGGCTGGGGCGGTCTTGCAGATGTCTTTGACCCCAACAAGGAAAACTGGTCTGCCGAGTACACCCAACTGAAAGGGTTGCTCACCGAAGAGGAGTATGCCGCCGCCCGCGCTTCCACTCTGAATGCCCACTATACCTCTCCGGTGGTAATTCGCGCCATCTATGATGCTGTGGAAAAGATGGGCTTCCAGTCTGGAAATATCTTGGAGCCTTCCTTGGGTATTGGCAACTTTTTCGGTATGCTGCCCTCTGGCATGGCTGACAGCCGTCTGTATGGTGTGGAACTGGATTCCATCACCGGACGCATCGCCCAAAAACTATATCCACAGGCCGACATTACGGTTGCTGGCTTTGAAACCACCGACCGCCGAGATTTTTACGACCTTGCCGTAGGTAATGTCCCTTTCGGTCAGTACAAAGTCAACGACAAGGCGTACAACAAACTGGGTTTTTCTATCCACAACTACTTTTTCGCCAAGACTATCGACCAGATCCGACCGGGCGGCGTGATTGCTTTCGTGACCAGCCGTTTCACGATGGACAGCAAAGACAGCAGTGCCCGCAAGTACATGGCGGAACGTGCTGATTTGCTGGGAGCCATCCGCTTACCCAACAACGCTTTTAAGGCAAATGCAAGCACCGAGGTTGTTGCGGATATCCTCTTTGCAGAAGCGTGACCGCCCTGCAGACATCGAACCTGCATGGGTGCAGCTGGGGCAGACCGAAGATGGCTTCAATATCAATCAGTATTTTGTAGACCATCCGGAAATGGTGCTGGGAAATTTGGAACTAGAAAGCACCCAGTACGGCCATGACCTGACCGTTGCACCAATCGAAGATGCAAACCTTGCAGACCAGCTTACCGAAGCGGTGCAGCACATCGAGGGCCAGTACACTGCGGTGGAGATTGCCGCTCGGACGTTGCCGATGCGGAAGTGCAGCGCAAAACTCTGCCCGCAGACCCTACCGTGAAGAATTTCAGCTATACTGTGGTGGATGGTGAAATCTACTACCGCGAGAACTCCATCATGACACAGATTGAACTGTCCGACAACGCCAAAGGCCGTGTGGCTGGCATGGTGGAACTGCGGCAGATCGTCAACGAGTTGATCGACCAGCAGTTGAATGACTTCCCGGACGAGGATATCAAGGCATCGCAGGCAAAGCTGAATTATGCCTACGATGCGTTTACTGCAAAATACGGTCTGATCAACGACAAGAAAAATGCCCGCCTGTTCGATGATGACAGCTCCTATTATCTGCTCTGCTCGCTGGAGAATCTGGACGAGAATAAAAATCTCAAATCTAAGGCAGATATGTTCACCAAGCGGACGATTCGCCCAGAACGTATTGTCACCAGCGTGGATACCCCCAGCGAAGCACTGGCAGTGTCCATCGGGGAGCATGGCAAAGTAGACCTGCCTTATATGGCAGAACTGCTGGGCACTCCCGGTAACTATGAGCGCATCACCACCGAATTGTCCGGCGTGATTTTCAAAGACCCTGCTGCGGATGCTGACGACCCGGAAGCCGGCTGGCAAACAGCGGACGAATACCTTTCGGGTAATGTGCGCGATAAACTACGGATGGCACAACTTGCTGCAGAAAGCCGCTCGGAGTTCAAGGGCAATGTGGACGCACTGACTAAGGCGCAGCCCAAAGATTTGGAAGCTTCTGAAATTGATGTGCGGCTGGGTGCCACATGGCTTGCCCCCTCTATTGTGCAGCAGTTCATGATGGAAACTTTTCAGCCGCCCTATCGTATCCGCTACAACAATGCCATCACCGTTCGCTACTCCCCTTACACTTCCGAATGGCGGATCAGCAATAAATCTGCTACTGGCTTTGGTGACATTATGGCCACCGAAACCTACGGTACCCGCAGGGCCAATGCTTACAAGATTTTGGAAGACACCTTGAATTTGCGTGATAGCCGCGTTTATGATACCATCGAGGAACGTGTGCTGAATCAAAACGAAACCACCCTCGCCCAGCAGAAACAGCAGGCCATCAAGGACGCATTTGCTGGCTGGGTCTGGAAAGATCCACAGCGACGCGCCCTACTGGTAAAAAAGTACAACGAGCTTTTTAACAGCACCCGCCCCCGTGAGTATGACGGTAGTCACATTCATTTTGTGGGCATGAACCCGGAGATCAATTTGCGAGAGCATCAGCGCAATGCGGTTGCCCATGTGCTGTATGGGTACAACACCCTTTTGGCGCACGAAGTCGGTGCTGGCAAGAGTTTTGAGATGGCGGCTTCCGCTATGGAACTGAAACGTCTGGGCTTGTGTCAGAAAAGTCTTTTTGTCGTGCCAAACCATTTGACGGAACAATGGGCCAGCGAGTTTTTACGCCTGTACCCCAATGCAAAGCTGCTGGTTACCAGCAAGAAAGATTTTGAACCCGGTAATCGGAAAAAATTCTGTGCGAGAATTGCGACCGGTGATTATGATGCGGTTATCATCGGACACAGCCAGTTTGAAAAGATACCCTTGTCCGCAGAACGACAGGAGCGTCTGATTCAGGAACAGATGGATGAAATCGAGGAGGCCATCGAAGAAGCGAAAGCACAGGTTGGCGAGCATTTCACAGTAAAGCAGCTGGAAAAGTTGCGCAAGTCTCTGAAACAGAAACTGGAAAAGCTGCAAGGCGCAGACCGTAAAGATGATGTGGTTACGTTTGAACAATTGGGCGTAGACAGGTTGTTTGTGGATGAGAGCCAAGCGTTTAAGAACCTCTACTTGTACACGAAAATGCGTAATGTCGCAGGTTTGAGTACGAGCGAGGCACAAAAATCCAGCGATATGTTCGGCAAGTGTCGCTATCTGGATGAAATCACCGGTGGCCGTGGCGTGATTTTTGCAACAGGTACGCCCCTGAGCAACAGCATGACCGAGATGTATACCCTGATGCGTTATCTTCAGTACAACACCTTACAGCAGAAAGGGCTGACCCATTTTGATGCGTGGGCATCCACCTTCGGTGAGACGACCACGGCCATTGAACTTGCGCCCGAAGGCTATACTTAATCAGGACAATAAAATTGATTGTCCTAAATTGAAAGATTACATAGGAAAGGAGGTAGAACGAATGCCTAAAGAACCAAAAATCACAGCACTCTATGAGCGTTTGTCAAGAGATGATGATCTTGCTGGTGAATCGAATTCCATCACCAACCAAAAGAAATATCTTGAAGATTACGCCCAAAAGAACGGCTTCAAGAACATCCGCCATTTTACAGATGATGGCTTTTCAGGTGTGAATTTCAATCGTCCCGGCTTTCAATCTCTAATAAAAGAGGTAGAAGCAGGAAATGTCGAAACGCTTATTGTGAAGGATATGAGCCGCTTAGGACGAAATTATCTGCAAGTCGGTTTTTATACGGAAGTTCTGTTCCCACAGAAAAACGTCCGATTCCTTGCAATCAACAACAGCATCGACAGCAACAATGCTTCAGACAATGATTTTGCTCCGTTTTTGAATATTATGAACGAATGGTATGCCAAAGACACGAGCAATAAAATCAAGGCTGTGTTCGATGCCCGGATGAAAGATGGAAAACGTTGCAGCGGCTCTATTCCGTATGGATATAACCGTTTGCCGAACGACAAGCAGACACTTGTTGTTGATCCGTTGGCATCCGAAGTCGTAAAGCGCATTTTTCTTCTTGCGAACGAAGGAAAAAGCCCACGGACAATCGCAGAACTGTTGACAGAGGAAAAAGTCCTGATTCCTGCTGCATACGCAAAGAAATATCACCCGGAGCAGTACAATGGGACAAAGTTCTCCAATCCGTACCTGTGGGGCACCTCCTCTGTAAGAACAATTTTAGGTCGGCAGGAATATCTGGGACACACTGTTTTACGAAAATCTGTAAGCACAAATTTCAAACTTCACAAGAGAAAAGAAACAGATGAAGATGAACAGTACATTTTCCAGAACACGCATGAACCGATTATATCGCAAGAACTTTGGGATAGTGTTCAGAAACGCAGATGCCGAGTGAATCGTGCTTCTGCTTGGGGAACGCACACCAACCGTTTAAGCGGGTATCTGTATTGTGCCGACTGCGGCAGAAGATTGACCTTGCAAACACACTACAGTAAAAAGGATGGGTCTACTCAATATTCTTATCGTTGTGGTGGATATGCAAGTCGGGTGAATGGCTGTACTGCCCATTCAATCAGTGCCGATAATGTTGAAGCCCTGATATTGGCATCGGTCAAACGCTTTTCGAGATTTGTTCTAAAAGATGAAGAAACCTTCGCTTTGGAACTGCAATCACTTTGGAAAGAGAAACGTGAAGAAAAGCCGAAGCAGAACCAATCGGAATTGAAACGTTGTCAAAAACGCTATGATGAGCTTTCTGCCCTTATTCGTAGCCTGTACGAAAATCTTATGGCTGGACTGTTGCCCGAACGACAGTACAAGCAGCTGATGGCACAGTATGATGGCGAGCAGGCAGAATTGGAATCAAAGATGGAAACGATGAAATCCGAAATTGCCGAAGATAAATCAAGTTCCGCTGATATTCGACATTTCATTTCGCTGATTCGCAAGTGCAAAAATCCAACAGAAATCTCCGATTCAATGTTTAACGAACTTGTCGATAAAATCGTTGTTTATGAAGCCGAGGGTGCAGGCAATGCCCGCACACAAAAGGTTGACATTTATTTCAACTATGTCGGCCAAGTCGATATTGCTTATACCGAGGAAGAACTTGCCGAACTGAAAGCGCAGAAGGAGCAGGAAGAACGGCAGCGCATGGAAAAGCAGCGCAAACGTGAAAAAGCCTACCGAGAAAAGCGAAAGGCAAAGAAAATCGCTGAAAACGATGGCGAGATCATTAAAACCAAAACGTGTCCGCACTGCGGGAAAGTGTTTACACCTACGAGCAACCGACAGCTTTTCTGCTCAAGGGAATGCTGGAATCAGGCAAGACAGGAGCAAAAGAAGGCGGATAGAGAAGCCGAGAGAGGAACTCGCTACTACCGGCAGCGCACCTGTGCCGTGTGCGGTCACTCCTACTGGCCTACACACAGCCAGCAGGAATTTTGTTCCGATGAGTGCAGGAGAATTAACCACAACAGGAAAACCTTGGAATTCTATCACAAGAAAAAAGGAAATCCAAAACCTGACCCAGAAGCATTCCCAACGCCGAAACCAAAGGAGGATAATGCAGCATGACTACCATGAAAAATTCCATCCATGACAACGCTAACGGTCTGGACTACACCCTTGTCAATGACCACTATCTGCCGAATCTGACCGTAGCAGCCCCGACAGAGCAGCACCCCACCGGGCGGTGGGACCGCTTACATAAAATGTATCTGAAGGAGCAGCATCCCATCCGGTATAATCAACTGCTCCTGTCCGGTGAGCTGAGCGGCTATCTTGCCAAGCTGGACAAGCAGACCGAGGAGCAGCTTGCATTGACCGTCCGGCAGATGCAGGAAGCCGAGGGCGTGACCGAAGCCCTGAAAGCTGCCGATCAACTGGAGTGGGTGCGCCGGATGAACAGCATCCGCAACCGTGCCGAGGAGATCATCAAGACCGAGCTGATTTTTGTATAAGGAGGTGCCCACGATGACTGTGCTGAAACCGATGCTGAAACTTGCCCTTTTTCCGCTGCTTCTGCTGCTGATTCTGGCGCAGTGGGTGGGCATCTTCCTCACGACCTTCTCCACGATCCTGACGAATCTGCTGGCGGGGCTGTTCTTTTTCGTGGCTCTAGCAAGCTGGATCATGAAGCTGGCAGACGGCGGCGAAGTCCTGAAAATGCTGATTACCGCATTTGTGGTTTTCGTCCTGCCTTACATAGCGATAGCTGCTATCGCCAAAATCTCCTTTTTCGCTGATGAACTCCGGGATTTTCTCCAATCCTGAGTTCAAGACCGCTCTGCCCAACGCCCGGCGGGCTTTTGCTATCGGGTCTGCACAGGGCAGGCCCTTTTTTAATACGGAGGAACAAGCCTATGAAACTGACGTTTGAAGAAAAGAAGCTGCTCTACACCTATGGCTGCGCCGATCTGGAACTGACCCGCAAGCGGCTGTACGGAGTTGCCGGGCTGACGGTTGACCCCAATCAGAACAAGATGGTGTATGACTTCTGCCGGAAGCTGGAGGACGAAACGCTGGCAGACTGGTACGACCAGATGTTCTACTTTGTCCGTGCTGAGATGGAGTGCTACACCAACATGCTGCTCCTGATGCAGGACATCGAGGAGGACGAGGACTGGGGCCCGACCATCTTTGACGAATCCGAGGAGGGAGAACTGATTGACGATGTTTAAGCTGGAAACCATGATCTATGCCAGCGAGGACGGAACAAGCAGCGTATTTACGCTGAATCCCGCCTTGCAAAAGCAGCTGGATACCCTTGCATCGCAGCACCCGGAGGTGTGCCAGAGAAAGGCAAGGGCGAAGCCGGTGGGGTGACGTATCAGGTCAGAAATGCGGCGGTATCAATCCTGCCTGTGTAAAAAGGTAGAATACAGAATTCAGCAGATGCGGAGGGCTTTTCGGCTTCTGCTGAATTTTATTTTGTGCTTTTTTGCTAGCGGCTCTTGAGTATCCTTTGTCAGGATGATATACTATTGCTTGAAATTCAGCGATTGCGGAATTTAGTTCCAAGATGATGGAAAACAAGCATTAGGAGAAAATCAATGTCAGTAAGTTACAAAAAGCTCTGGAAGCTGCTGATCGATCGGGATATGAAAAAGAAAGATCTGTGTGTTGCAGCCGGAATCAGCCATACTTCCATGGCCAAACTAGGAAAAAATGAAAATGTCACAACAGATGTTCTGGTGAAAATCTGCACAGCACTTCAATGCGATATTGGTGACATCATGGAACTAACTGCTAAAAATGAAGATTGAAAGGAGGATGGCATACTATGGATAACACCGCAAGAACTTTAAGTTATATTCAGGCAAAGCCTATATTGAAATGGGCAGGCGGAAAGACCCAGATGTTGAATGATCTTCTGCCTAAAGTTCCTTCCTCCTATGGAAGATATATTGAGCCGTTCTTCGGCGGCGGCGCACTTTTCTTTGCCTTGCGGCCTGAAAATGCAATTATAGCAGACAGCAACCCGGAACTGGTCAATATGTATCGTCAGGTTGCCAATAATCTCGATGATGTGATTGACTATCTGAAAAAATACAAAAATACCAGCGAGATGTTTTATCAGGTTCGTGCGCTAGAGTGGACAGAACTTCCTCCTGCGGAGGCTGCTGCTAGAACAATTTATCTCAATCGGACGTGCTTTAACGGTTTGTATCGTGTCAACCGCAAGGGTCAATTCAATGTTCCATACGGAAAGTATGTAAATCCCAAAATCTGCGATGAAGAAAATCTTCATGCAGTATCTAAGGCTTTGCAGAAAGCAGAGATCGTTTGTGGTGATTATTTGCTGGTGCTGGAGCATTATGCCAAGCCGGGTGACTTTATTTTTCTGGATCCTCCTTATCTTCCAATTTCTGAATATTCTGATTTCAAACGGTATACCAAGGAACAGTTCTATGAGGAAGATCATGTGGAACTTGCAAAGATGGTGATGCGGCTGCATGAAATGGGCTGCTCTGTTGTATTGACAAACTCTAACCATCCGCTGGTTCACGAACTGTATTCTCCCTTTAAGATCGATGTGATTCAAACGAAACGTCACATCTCCTGCAATGGAAAGAGCAGAAAGGGCGAGGATGTTATCGTTACGGTTCCTCCGAAACATAAAACTCTTATGAAACTCGCTCCCCAACCTCTGCCGCAGCAGGTATCTTGTTATCCTCCCACACGATTTATGGGTTCTAAAAGTAAACTGCTTTCTCAGATTTGGGCAATCGCGTCACAGTTTGAGTTTGAAACTGCGGTTGATCTTTTTTCGGGTTCTGGTATTGTCGGTTATATGTTCAAGGCACAGGGTAAATCTGTTATCAGTAACGATTACATGGCAATGTCTGCGACTTTTACAAAAGCAATGATTGAGAACAGCCATGTTACCTTGTCCGAAAGAGAAGCCAAAGAACTGTTGGCAAAGAAAAAGGAATCAGACCATTTTGTTGCGACCACCTTTAAGGATTTATACTATACTGATGCAGAAAACGAACTGATCGACATTCTTCGCACAAATATTGCAGGTATTAAAGACTCTTACAAACGTGCTATTGCTATGACGGCTTTAATTCGTGCCTGTACTAAAAAGACCCGCGGAATTTTTACCTATACAGGAAATCGGTACAATGACGGTCGTAAGGACTTACAGAAGAGCTTAGAGCAGCAGTTCTTGGAAGCTGTCGAGGCCGTAAATGCTGCCGTATTTGACAATGGAATGAGCTGTCTTTCTAAACACGGCGATGCAATGGAACTCCGGGCAGACAAGGCAGACCTTGTGTATATGGACCCTCCATATTATTCTCCGCTATCCGACAACGAATATGTCAGAAGGTATCATTTTGTCGAGGGTCTTGCTCGTGATTGGAAGGGCGTTGAAATTCAAGAACACACCCAGACCAAAAAATTCAAATCCTACCCGACCCCTTTTTCCACCAGAAAAGGGGCGGCAGATGCGTTCGATAAGCTTTTTAAGAAATTTGCAAACAGTATTCTGATTGTGTCTTATTCTTCCAACAGCCTTCCGACACAAGACGAAATGTTAGAGATTATGGCTCGGTACAAAAAGCACGTTGAAGTGATTCCTGTTGACTATAAATATTCCTTTGGAAATCAAGGCGAAGCCAAAACCCATCGAAACTCTGTGCAGGAGTATTTATTTGTCGGCTATTAAGGAGGAAGTTCAAAATGGGGACTCCGATTGATATTTGGCTGGTTGGAAACACTGGTCTCAGAAATCCTAATAGAATCAAGGATGGATTCTCTGTATTTGCAGAATCCTCTTTCGTTGGAAATCTCCGAGGTCGGGAAAACGATATTGCGTTTATGAATCTTCTGAATGAGAAAGGTATCATTCAAAATGAAGGTGGAAAAGATGAATCCGGCAGTCACGCCAGAAAATGGCGGCTTATGTTCTCTAAGAACGGCTTGATCTATCCGAAGCTTGATAAAAAATATGGTGAACAAGCTGCTCTTGGAAAGATGGACGATATAACGCCATTCGGACGTGTGTTTTTGAAAGCGGACACTTATCCTGCTGTTCAAGAGTGCTTTTTGAGGGCAATGAGCGTCGAACAGTTTCCTCTGGCTGGCGAATCTTCGTATTTTTCGCCATTAAGATGGATTCTTGCCATTATGCTGGAACTTGAAAAAAGAACTGGCTCATCTGAGTTGAGCCGCATTGAATTTGCATTGTGGGGACACACTACAAATCCCAAATATTCTTTGTCTGAGGTTGTGGACAATATCTTGGATTTAAGAATGCGACGAGCAAAAGCACCCGCAAAGAAAACTTTTGATCGGCAGGAAATCGCTGTTCGGGCTAAAGACTATGATAAGAAGTCGGATAATTTCTTGGACTATTCTGATATGAATATGCGTATCTTCGCATTTCAGGTGTCTTACAACGAAAAGGTCGTGGCCTTATTATTTCACCTGCAAAGCATGTGCTGGCAGAAGCCCTTGCAAAAGTACAGCGAATGATAAACCTCTTATCTAAGAATACAGAATACTCTGTAATGGTGCTCCGTTGCCTACAGATAATGAAGATGTAGCGAAATCTGTTTTGAACGACCTGATGCGCCAGATGAAAGAACGGCGGATTACATTTGATATTTCTGATCTTCCGTTGGACACTCCAACGGAGATCAATATTGCTCGTCGTCGGCTTGAAAGCGTTATTGCCCAAACTGATGAAATCCAGTATGCTCAAGCGCAGTGTAACCAGTGGAAAGAAATTTCCGACTATATGACGCTTTTAATCAAAGGCGGCGGAAAAACTGTATATGACGAGGATAACGCCATTGAGGTTCCCAAAGACGAAACCCCGGCTTACTTAGAGTGGACGCTTTGGAGAGCATCGTTAGCCATTGACCATCTGGTGAATATGCCCTATGAGGTGCGTGGTTTCAAACTCGATTCCGATTTTATGCCTGTTTCGGCGGCAGGTGGCGGCAAGGGTGATCTGTACTGTGAATTTGAGGATTTCACCATCTTGACTGAGGTTACAATGTCCACTTCTTCCAGACAGGAAGCTATGGAGGGTGAGCCTGTCCGCCGCCATGTTTCTGATGCAGTTCTTAAATACGATAAGCCCGTCTATGGAATGTTTATTGCTGTCAGGATTGATACCAATACGGCGGAAACCTTCCGACATGGTATCTGGTATGCCAAAGATGACGTGAAGCAGCGCCTTGATATCGTGCCGTTGACATTGGCACAGTTCCAGAAATATTTTGTTGCAATGTTTGAGTGCGAACAAGCTTGTCCAGAAAATTGGCGTAATTTGATCTTGGAATGTGAAGAAAAGAGGGACTCTTTGGATGCGCCAAATTGGAAGCACTATATTAATGATCTTGTAAATCAAAAAATTATGCAACAGGCATTCTAAAGTAAAATTTGACTAGGGATAGTCATACAATCATATAATGATATATTGACTAGTAGTAACAAGCACTTCACAGAAAGGAGCCAAGAAAATGTCAAATCTAAAAATGGTTAGAATTCAGGCAAAGATCGACGAATTGTTTAAGGAACTAGTTGATCTATCTGATGTAAAAAATCCTGACGAAAAAGTTAACAAATTTTATTCGCGTTCCTTGGCGGCTTTGGCTATCGTTATGCAGTGTGGAGCAGAATACGATATTGCTGCACAAAGCATTACGGATGGATACCATGATTTGGGAATTGATGCGGTTTATAATGATACGGCTCAAAAGAAACTTATTTTGGTTCAAAGCAAATGGAGAAAAGACGGACTGGGCAGCATTTCGCAGGAAGAGGCATCTACATTTACTGAAGGCGTGGCGCGGGTGATCAATTTTGATCTTACTGGGTGCAATGCTAAATTGAGCGCAAAACAATCAGAAATTACCGATGCGCTTCGTGATATGAATTATCAAATCGAAATTGTATACTGCCATACTGGAAATCAAGGAATGAACGAATACGCTTCAAGAGCCTTAAATAGTCTGTTAAATCAAGTCAACGAAGATGATAGTACAGAACTCCTTACTTTTACGGAAATCAAATTACAGGACATCTATGAGTATCTTGCCAACGGACAAATAAATGAAAGCATTGTGTTAAATGATGTGTTGATTTCCAACTGGGGTTCGGTTGATGCACCTTTCAAAGCGTACTATGGCACAATTCCAGTATCGGCTGTTGGAGAGTGGTATAATCAATATGGAAATCAGTTGTTCGCAAAGAATATACGGTATTATAAAGGAAGTACAGAAGTTAATCAAGGAATTAAAGAGGTTCTTAAAACACAGCCAGAAAAGTTTTTTTATTACAATAATGGAATAAAACTTTTATGCAAAAAGATCACAAAAAAGCTTCCGTATAGTACAGGAAATAATGTAGGACTATTTGCCTTGGAGGGCGTATCGCTGGTTAATGGAGCGCAAACTACAGGTGTTATAGGCGCTGTTTGCTTGGAAAATCCAGAATTGATAGAATCTGCGAAAGTGTTTGTACAAATGATTGACTTGGGAGATGCTGAAAATGACCAGGCTGTACAAATAACTAAGCTGTCAAATACCCAAAATCGGATTGATAGCAAGGATTTTGTTGCGTTAGATCCTCAGCAAGATAGGCTGCGTATGGAATTAAATTTAGCAGGAATTCAGTATTTGTATAAATCCGGCTCCAAATTAGATGATCCAGTTCATCAAATTTCACTGGATGAAGCTATTGTTTCACAGGCATGCACACTCGACGACCTTTCTATTGTCGCACTTGTCAAAAGAAATATTGGTGCATTGACCGAAAATATTGATCGACCTCCATACAAATTGTTGTTCAATGGTGCAACAAATAGTTTTGCAATGTATAACGGAGTTCAAGTACTTAGGAGTGTGGATTTCTATATCAAGCAAAACGAGCCTACAGAAACCGGAAGGAAAAGACTCGTTTTGATTCATGGTAATAGGTTTCTACTTCACCTGCTACTTCAAAAGGTTAAAATCATTGATGGATATGATACAACTTATTTGGATAATGCAGTTATTGATGAAATAGTTCAAACTAATTTTAACGAACTATGGAACAATATATTTAGCGTAATGCAAGCAAAATATCCAGAGGCATATCCAGCGCATATATTTAAAAATGTTGGCAGATTGAAAGAACTCGTGACCCTTTTATAAGAATTTTTTTAGTTATGATATAGGAATACTCTTTTACAGAATTTTAGCCAAATTGAATGGCGTTGTAATTGGCAGATGCTACAGCTTACATATACTTGTAAAGGAGCGTGATGCCATGACCCAACCCAAAACCGACCTTGCCTACCTCCGCAACGAAAAAGACAAAGCAGAGCAAAAGCTGCGCTCTTGCCAGCACCGGGAGAAAATCCTTGAACGCTAGATGTCGGAACTGAATCGGAGAGAGCGTGTGCATCGTCTTTGCACCCGTGCCGGAATGCTGGAAAGCTTTCTGGTCTGTCCGGGAGAACTGACCGACGATCAGGTGATGGAGCTTCTGAAAATCTCGTTCCGTCAACCGGAAGTCGTGCTGGCTCTTGCAAAGATGGTGCATGACGTTCACGAAAAGCAGAACGTTCCGAACCCCCTATGAAATAGGGCGCAATTATACACCGTTCCGGTGAAATTGCGGTCTTGCAGACGGCTCGATGAAATCGAAGCTGGCGTTTGTGCGCCAGCCCGATTCCATCCCAAGGAAAACTGCATTTTCCTTGCGCTGCTTTGCAGCTATCCTTTTGCGGCTCCCGCCTAAGACCGAAGCGCATGGCACTCCGTTCTAAGGCGGCGAGCAAAACCGAATACAATTCCAGACCGTTCATCAAGAGCAATCTTGCTGGGTGGTCTTTTTGTTTGGGGGTGATTCCTATTCCGTGTCCGCATTTCAAAATCACCATCGTCAAGCGCAGCCAAGGGCAGTCCGCTGTTGCCGGGGCAGCTTACCAGAGCGGCGAACGGCTGTTCAGCGAGTACGACCAGAAAACGAAATTCTACAACAAGAAGAAAGAACTTGTCCACGCTGAGATCATGCTGCCGTCCCATGCGCCGCCCGGATATGCAGACCGGGCAACCCTCTGGAACGCCGTGGAAGCCGTGGAGAACCAGTGGAACTCCCAGCTTGCCCGGCGCATCGTGTTGGCGTTCCCGGTAGAGGTACCGAAAGAACAGTACCTTCCGATGCTCAAAGAATTTTGCAACGAGCAGTTTGTTTCCAAGGGCATGATTGCTGACTTTGCCATCCACGACAAGGGAGATGGCAACCCCCTCGCCCACATTCCGCTGACGCTCCGGGCAATGGATGAACACGGCAGGTGGCTTCCAAAAGCCCGAAAGGTGTACGACCTTGACGAGAACGGCGAGCGCATCCAACTCCTCCGGCAACTGGAAGTGCCACAAGGAAAACACCGTGGACTGGAACGACCAGAAGTACGCCGAGGTTTGGCGGCATAGCTGGGAAACCATCACCAACCGCTATCTGGAAGCTGCTGGCAGACCGGAACGTGTTGACCTGCGCTCCTTTGAGCGGCAGGGCATCCAGCAGATACCGACTGTGCATCTCGGCCCCGCTGCACACCAGATGGAAAAGCGTGGAGTAGAAACCTTTCTCGGCAATCTGAATCGGGATATTCGAGCCGCCAACAGCCTGATGCAGTCCATCCGCAGCGCAATTCGTGGGCTGCAACGCTGGATCGCAGATCTGAATGAAAAGAAGCAGCTTCTTCTGGACGCTCTGGAAAAGGCCAAAGAGCCAACGCTATCCGACCTGTTAGTGGATTATTTCAATCTTCGTGCCGAGCAGCGCAGCGATTGGTCTGGCAAGGCAAAACTGAAATGCACTGTCCGGGACTTTGAGGAAGTCAAACGGGCTGTGGACTACCTGAAAGCCCATTCCCTGAACACTGTTGAGGATTTGAACCAAGCCATTGACAGCTTAAACCAGACCGCCGCTCCTCTCCGCAAACAGTTGAAGCAGAACGAAAACCGTATGCGGGCAATCGCTCAGATCAAGGACGCTGCCGCCGTCCATGCCAAGCTGAAGCCCATCCATGACATTTTTATCAAGAAGAACTTCAAGCTGACCAAGGACGCTTACGCTGCCCAGCACAAGGAGGAACTGGACATCTTCAATAAAGCTGTCCGCACTCTGATGAAGCTGAACGGCAGTATTGCGGTGGATTTTTCGGCATTGGATGCCGAATTTTCTGCGCTGCAATCCAGCAGCGCAGAGCTGCGCACCCAACTGGAAACCTTGCAGCCGGATGTCTCTGCCCTGAAAAATATCCGCAAGTATATTGACATGGTGCTGAATAAGCAGCAGCTTTCTGCACCGGGCGGCAAGACCCCGGAGAAGGAATCGGTGCTGAAAAAGCTGGAAGAAGCCAAGGCAGCGCAATTCCAGAAGAAAGCTGAGCAGAAGAATCACACACAGGAGCTTTAAGGAGGGAGCAACATGACCTACACCCAAGCCCAGATCGACAAAGCCAATGCGGTGGATCTGGAAAAATTTCTCCGGGCACAGGACGAAACGCTGGTGCGCAGCGGAAAAGAATACCGCTGGAAAGCCCACGATAGCCTGACCGTCTGTGAAAACAAATGGTTCCGGCACAGCCAGAGCAAGGGCGGCTTGCCGGTGGATTTCGTGATGGAGTTTTACGGCAAGTCCTTCCCCGAAGCGGTGCAGATGCTGACCGGAGAGCCGGGCGAAGCCCAGCCGGAGGCTGGCCCCGCCCCCTCTCCGGCGTTTCGTTTGCCGCTGCGAAACGTCACCAATGCCAACATCTTGAATTACCTGACGCAGGAGCGGAAACTCAGTCCCTCGCTGGTGAATTTCTTCATCGCCGCCGGAGATATTTACGAGGATTCCTCCCACCACAACGTGGTCTTTGTGGGGCGGGATGCAGACGGGCATCCCCGCTACGCAAGCAGCCGTGGGATTCAGGAGAAGTTTCGGCAGGATGCAGCCGGCGCAGAAAAGGCGTTTGGCTTTGCTCATCGTGGCACCGACAAACAGTTGCTGGTCTTTGAAGCGCCCATCGACCTGCTGTCCTTCATCGAACTGTTCCCGAAAAACTGGCAGCAGCACAATTATCTGTCGCTGGGCGGGGTGTCGGGCAAGGCACTGCGGCAGTTTCTCTCAGAACGCCCGGACGTGGAGCGGGTGTTCCTCTGTCTGGATGCCGACAAGGCTGGAGAGGATGCCTGCAAGCGGCTGACGGCGCTGCTGCCGGACACGGTGAGCGTGACCCGCATCCAGCCCTGCATGAAGGACTGGAACGATGTTCTGGTGCACCGGGCAGAGATCCCGAACCGCAATTATTTCAAAAGCATCGTGCTGAAAGAGCCGTCAAAACCGGAAACGGTGAAGATCATCCGCATGAGTGATGTGGAGCTGACCCCAGTAGACTGGCTCTGGAAACCGTATCTTCCCTTTGGAAAGCTCAGTGTGCTGCAAGGCAATCCGGGCGAGGGCAAGACCTACTTTGCCATGCACCTTGCCGCCGCCTGCACCAACGGAAAGCTGCTGCCCAACATGGAGCGTATGGAACCCTTCAACGTGATCTACCAGACCGCAGAGGACGGTCTGGGCGATACGGTAAAGCCCCGTCTAATCGAAGCCGGCGCAGACCTTGACCGGGTGCTGGTCATTGATGACAGCGATGTGCAGCTGACGCTCTCCGATGAACGAATTGAAAAAGCCATTATCGAGAACAACGCCCGACTGGTCATTATCGACCCGATCCAGGCGTATCTCGGTGCCGATGTGGACATGAACCGGGCGAACGAAGTCCGTCCGATCTTCATGCGGCTGGGACAGGTAGCGCAGCGAACAGGCTGCGCTATTTTGCTGATCGGGCACCTGAACAAAGCCGCTGGAATGCAGAGCCTGCAGCGAGGTCTCGGCTCCATTGACATTGCGGCTGCCGTGCGCAGTGTTATGTTCATCGGCAAGCTGAAGCACGACCCGACCATGCGCATCCTGACGCACGAAAAAAGTTCTCTTGCCCCGCCGGGCGTGTCGCTGGCGTTCTCTCTGGGGGACGAGAGCGGTTTCCGCTGGGTCGGCGAGTACGACATTACCGCAGACGAGATGCTGTCCGGCATCGAGCCGCAGCGGGAAACCAAGACCCAACAGGCTAAAGACCTGATCTGCACCCTGCTTGCCGGAGGAAAGCAGGTGCTCAGCGAGGACATCGACAAGGCGGCTCTGGAAAGGGGCATCCCCGGTCGAACCGTCCGGGATGCAAAACGGGAACTGGGCGATGCCCTGAAAAGCAAGATCGTGGAAGGCCGCAAGAAGGTCTTTTGGATGGAATAAGCCATTTGGCTGGCAAAAAATTTTGGCTGGCAAGAAAATCATGGTACACCCACAGTTGCCAGTCTGCCAGCCAAATTTGAAAAATGACGATAAAAGGAGAAATCGAATGGAGAATCAGAATTCGAGTTATTCGGTGCAGATTGGTAAAACCACCTTTATTGTGTGCGTGAAGCGGTCCGAAACTGCCAAAAAGCCGATTGAAAAGATGTTCAAGGATATGTGCAGACATGAGGTCACAAGGGACTTCCTTGCAGACAACCTGATGAATTTAGAAAAATTACCGAAAACCTCTTGACGAAGTCCAGCCCGAAGGCACCGGATACCGTGCACGCACTCGTTTTGCGAAGTTCTTCAACTTGCCTGAACTGATGGCGATGTTCAAAGAAGCAGCAGATATCAAGACCAGCGACCAGCTTCATCTCCCAGTGCCTGATGCAAAATTTGAGACGGTGGTGGTCAAACCTTCGGAAATCCAACAGGATATGGTGCAGGCGTTGAGCGAACGTGCAACCGAAGTCCACAGCGGTTCTGTTGACCCCTCTGTGGATAATATGTTGAAAATCACGTCGGATGGCCGCAAAATCGGTCTTGACCAGCGGTTGATGAATTCCGCTCTGCCCGATGACCCCAACAGCAAGTTAAATGCCTGCGTCAACAACGTCCTGCGCATCTGGAACGACACCAAGGAGCAGAAGCTGACCCAGTTGATTTTCTGCGATATGTCTACTCCCAAGGGGGACGGTTCGTTCAACGTCTATGATGATATTCGCACCAAGCTGCTCAACGCCGGTGTGCCCGAACAGGAGATCGAGTTCATCCACAACGCAGATACGGAGAACAAGAAAGCAGAACTTTTCTCCAAGGTACGCAGCGGACAGGTGCGTGTGCTGCTGGGCAGCACTGCCAAAATGGGAGCAGGGACCAACGTCCAGACGCTGCTCGTAGCGGTGCATCATCTGGATGTAGGCTGGCGTCCGTCTGATATGACCCAGCGCAACGGCAGAATCATCCGCCAAGGCAACCAAAACAAACAAGTCTACGTCTATAACTACGTCACGGAATCGACATTTGACGCCTACCTCTATCAGACCCTTGAGAATAAACAGAAGTTTATCTCGCAGATCATGACGAGCAAATCGCCTATGCGATCTTGCGATGATATTGACGAACAGGCTTTATCTTACGCAGAAATCAAGGCTCTGTGTGCAGGCGACCCTCGCATCCGGGAAAAGATGGACTTGGACGTGCAGGTAGCAAAATTGAAGGTGCTGCGCGGAGACTTCCAGAATCAGAAATATCGTCTGGAGGATAAGCTGCTCAAAACTTTCCCGGAGGAGATCCAGAAACAGAAAACCCGCATTGCTGCTTTGCAGCAGGATTCACAGATTGCAGCAGCACACCCACAGGACAAAGAAAACTTCTGCGGCATGACTATCAAGGGCATGGTGTACGATGACAAAAAGGCTGCGGGCGAACGGCTTTTGCTGGCTCGGCAGGAGATGCCTAATGCCGACATGATGTTGCTGGGCACCTACCGTGGCTTTGAACTGAATATTCGGTTCGACAGCTTTAAGAATGAGCATCAGGCCGTTCTTCGGGCAGAGTTGAGCTACCCGGTATCGCTGGGCGATGATGCGCGCGGCAATATCACTCGTCTGGACAATGCCATCGACAACTTTACGGACCGTATTGCAGACGCCGAAAATGCTCTGCAAAATCTGGAGCAGCAGAAACAGGCTGCAGAGGTTGAAGTGGCAAAGCCCTTCGCGCAGGAAGAAGAACTGGCTGAAAAGTCTGCTCGCCTTGCCGAACTGAATGCTCTATTGAATATCGACCGTGACCGCAGTTCCTCGCAGGATGCTCCCGAAGAAGCAGAGGAAACCGAAGCACCCGCAACTCGTCCGTCTGTGCTGTCTGCACTGGAAGAAAAAGCCAATCAGCCAGAGCCTGTTAAGCCGTTCAAAAGCTATCTGGATAAGGAGGGCCGATAATTTGAAAAAGCGGGAACACCGTCTCTTTATTCGTGTGACTGATGAAGAACGGAACTGCATTTTAGATAAGATGTATGGCATGGGCATCCACAGCCTGAGTGCCTATATCCGCAAAATGGCATTGGATGGCTACTGCCTGAATCTCGACCTTCCGCAGCTGCGGCGCATGGCTTATTTGCTCCAGAATTGCAGCAACAACTTGAATCAGGTAGCAAAACGCGTCAACGAAAGCGGCAAGATCTATTCTGCCGACCTTGCCGATCTACGCACCCGGCTGGATGAACTGATTGATATCGGTAAGCAGATTCTTTCCAAGCTGGCAGAGCTATAAAAATTCCCGCAGTTGGAGGACTGCGGGTGTACATATAATGCTTGACATCCTTGCAACGTAGTAGTCGATACCTTTATAATAAGGGCGAACAGAAAGGAAGTGCTTGATATGATGTCTATGCTGAAGAAAGTTGTTCTTTTCCCGATTTCTCTCTTTGTGGCGTTTTTGGCTCTCATGGCAAAGTGGCTGCTCACTTTGTCCAGTTATGTGGTCGCTCCGCTGATGCTCTACATCTTCGGCTGCGGCATCTATGCCGTCAAACTTGGGATCAGTTTCTTATCCTGCTGGTGTCCGAGTTCATCTGCTTCATCCTCTTTTTCGGTGCAACTGCCATCACCGAGGGTATCGGGCGTTTTAGTGAATGGCTTGCAGAACTGTAAGAAATAGTTTTAATCCTTTGCCGCCTTCGGGCGGCATTTTCATTTTATAGGGGGTGATTCGTGATGGCTGCGACACGATTGATCGCATTGCACAAGAATAAGGGAAAGACCGTTGCGGCCTGTTTGAAAAGCCGCACAGATTATGTGCAGAACCCGATAAGACCGAGCAAGGTGAATTGGTGAGTTGCCACGAGTGCAGTCCTCTGACAGTCGATGAAGAATTTATGCTTACCAAGCGGCAGTATGAACTTGCTACCGGGCGCAGACAGAAAAGTGACGTGATTGCCTATCAGATCCGGCAGTCGTTCAAACCCGGCGAGATCACCGCCGAAGAAGCCAACAAGGTGGGCTACGAACTAGCCATGCGCTTTACCAAGGGCAAACACGCCTTTGTGGTGGCAACGCACACGGACCGTCACCACATCCATAACCATGTGATTTTCAACTCCACCGCATTGGACGGTTCAAAAAAGTTCCGGGATTTTTTCTTTTCGGCACTGGCCGTTCAGCGGTTGAGCGACTTGATTTGTCTGGAGCATCAACTCTCTGTTATTGAAATAAAGCCCTACCGGGAACGGCAGAAACGTACCCTCTATCCACCCAAAGAAAGCAATCGTGATAGGCTGTGTGGCATCATCGACAGTATCCTTGCAGAAAAGCCCAAGGATTACGAAGATTTTCTGCAAAAACTGGAACAACAGGGTTATGAGGTCAAGCGTGGAAAATACACTTCCGTCAAGGGCGCACGACAAAAACGGTTCATCCGATTCAAAACGCTGGGCGCAGGCTATAGCGAGGACGAACTGAAAGCAGTGATTGCAGGAAAAGCAGAACACCATCCCCACCAGAAGCAGCCGCCCCAAGAGCAACCGTTCCAATTGCTGGTTAACATTCAGGCAAAGCTCTCCGAGGGCAAAAGCGAAGGCTATGCACGATGGGCGAAAAAATATAATCTGAAAGAAATGTCCAAGACGCTGATTTTCTTGCAGGAGCACAAAATTGGCAGCACAGATGAACTGAATGAACGCGCAGCGGCGGCAACAGAAAAATATCACCAGCTGGGAGATTCCATCAAAGCCGCCGAAACACGGATGGCGGAAATTGCTGTGCTGAAAACGCACATCGTCAATTACGCCAAGACCCACCCAGTCTACGATGCCTACCGGAAAGCGGGATATAGCAAAAAGTTTCTGGATACTCACCGGGAAGAAATCACACTGCACAAAGTAGCCAAGGCCGCTTTCGATGAAACTGGCTTAAAAAAGCTGCCGAAGGTCAAAGCACTGAATGCAGAGTATTCCGATCTTCTGACCCAAAAGAAAGCAGCCTACCCGGACTATCGCAAGGCACGAGAAGAAATGCAGGAGTTGGTAAAGGCACAGAAAAATATTGAATTGTTCTTCACAGAAGAAAAAGACGCACAGGAAAAGCAGCAGACCCGATAAACGAAAGTCGCCGAGGATTCTAACCCTTTCATGGGGCGGAATCCTCGGCGACTTTTTTAGTTTATGTAGCAGCGATCCTGCGTTACGAGCCAATCTTCACACAGCCGTTGGGCTTCATCTGTTGAGCGGCACACGCAATTGAACAGCTTGCCGTGCAGGGAGCAGTAGGTGTAACGGATTTTGGGCACACCGTTCTCATCCCGAAACTTTGTGTAGCGTTCCTCACCGGGCATCAGATAAAGCTGCTCCATTTCTGCATCGTCCTTTCCGTTTTCATGTGTCAGGCACACAACGCACCTATTCTATCATGAACTTAGGAATTATGCCATTGACGCTTGCACCAAAAAGCGCCCCGGATTTTCGGAGAGAGTGTGCATTGACACATTCAATAGCGTTCGGAAAGAATGCGCAGCCTGCACCGGAACGGTGCAGATCAGAAAGGGTTTGGGATTTCCCAACAAGCATTTTGCAACGCAAAATTTGCATTTGTGCGCACGAATGCACTGCTTGCTACAATGGTGTTGGTTCTGAGAAGTTCACAGCCAGTGAGCTATACAGATGCCCAAACCTAAGCTACAATGAAGATGTGCTGAGAGAACGAAGCATTGCTTGAGCTGAACGCTCGTACGCGCAAACTGTTCTCCGCCATCTCCATTGCAGCGTTCGATTGACGCAGGTTGAGTTATCGGCAGATAAAAATGTTGCCGTACATTCGTGTCACAAAGCAAGCTGAATCGGTAATGGGCATAGGCGGAACCGGCATTAATATCCTCGACCGCGTGGGCGGCGGCGATGCCTTCGCCAGCGGCCTCATCTACGCCATGCTGCACGACTACAAGGCCATGGATATGATCAACTTTGCCGTGGCCAGCAGCGCCATCAAGCACACCATCCACGGCGATGCCAACATCACCGACGAAGTAAGCTCCATCCGCAACCTGATGAACATGAACTACGACATCAAGCGTTGAGTTTCGCCTTAGCGCTTCCGTCTGCCGGGAACCGACCGCTGCACGTTGGTTTCCGGCTTTTTTTATACCGTCAGCGTCACAAATTGACACCAATTTATCATTCTTCACGAAGTATGTGCTAAAATCTCTTGACAGCACCTCACAAAATATGTTATCTTTTGTAAACATCCTTGAAAAGATATGACATTTTCTGGGGACCGAACACAAACCGATTTTTCTCTGGAGGAAAGACCCATGAAACAGGAGATCATCCGCAAACTGAGCGCTGCCGTGGCCATGAGCCTCGTTGTTGGCGTCTCTCTGGCCGCCTGCGGCGGCAGCAGCAGCTCCACCGCTGCCGATGTGACTAAGACCGGCTCTGCCGACGGCTTTGGCGGTGCTGTCACCGCCACCCTGACCGTGGATGCCAACGGCACTGTTACCGACTGCAAGCTGGAAGGTGCACAGGAGACCGAAAGCATCGGCGGCGCTGCACTGGAAGAGCTGTCCAAGCAGGTCGTGGCCGCCAACGGTCCCGCCATCGACGGCGTTGCCGGTGCCACGGTGACCACCAAGGCCGTCCGGAAGGCTGTTGCCGCCGCACTGGGTGTGGAGCTGGCCGAAGAGGCTCCCGCCGACTCTGCTGCCGCAGCCCCCGCTGAGCCCGCCGCCATCGTCCCGGTGGAAGGCGGCATCCAGATCGGTCAGGCCTATGCTGCCGCCCACGGCACCAAGTGCTTCACCGAAGCGGTGGCTGTGGTGAAGGATGACGTCATCCTCGCCGCCTACCTCGACGATTTTCAGTTCACCAGCACCGATGCAGGCGTGACCGCCGTGCCCAACTCCGACTCCGACTTTGCCGCAGGCTACGCCGAGGGCAAGGTGCTGATGTCCAAGCGGGCCAACGCCGATTATTACAGCAAGATGATGGCTGAAAAGGGCGGCTCCACGGTCGCTCTGGATGCAAACTTCGACGCCATCCAGAACTTTGCCGTCGGCAAGACCATCTCCGAGCTGGAGGATGTAGCCGCCAAGGGTGCCGAGGCTGTGGACGCCGTCTCCGGCGCAACGCTGGTGGATACCGCCGGTTATCTCTCTGCCATCGTGGATGCCGCCAAAAACGCCCAGACCACGCAGGCCGTGGAGTTCAACGGCAGCTCCGAGGACCTGAAGCTGAATGTGGTCTATGGGGCCGCACACGGCACCAAGTGCTTCACCTCCGGCGCTGTCGCCACCGCCGGGGACACCATCGTGCTGAGCTACATTGACGAGTTCCAGTTTGCCGGTTCGGACGCCGGGGTCGTCGGTGTGCCCAACTCCGATTCTGACTTCGGCGCAGGCTACGCCGAGGGCAAGGTGCTGATGTCCAAGCGGGTCAACGCCGATTACTACAGCAAGATGATGGCCGAAAAGGCTGGTTCCACCGTTTCGCTGGATGCCAACTACGACGCCATCCAGAACCACGTGAACGGCATGAGCATTGCCGACGCCGAGGCTCTGAGCAAAGATGAAAAGGCTGTGGACGCCGTTTCCGGTGCCACGCTGGTGGATACTGCCGGCTACGTTGGTGTGCTGGTGGATGCCGCAAAGTAAGGCAAGAAAAATAACGTTCCTCTGAACACAGCAGCGCCCGCCGGGAGATCTCCCGGCGGGCGCTGCTTATTTATTATACTCTGCATGAGCCGCCTCCTTCCTTACGCAAACACGCCGAACAGCTTCGCCATCCGGGACAGAAGCATAAACAGCTGTGAGAAAAGAGACAGTGCCGATGCAGTTGTAGTAAGAAACGCCATTGTGCCTCTCGGAAAGGATTCAAAGTGCCACTAAATTTTCCCGTGCAGGCATCTGTCCCGCCGCTCTCTGGCGTATTCCAGCAGTGCATTGCACGCCGGACAAAGCGCCTCGCCCCTTGTCCAATGCACGCCACAACAATACCGGCGCACCATGAGGGTAACGGTTTCGATCTCCTTTTCCTTGTTCAAGTTCTGAAGTCCTTTCTGTTTTATACATAGTTATTCAATTCTAACCATCTGGTGGAAGAAAAGGCAGACCACCTGTATGTAGTCTGCCTTTTGCCTGATGCGAAAGCCCGCAGACACGCGGGGCTTACAGCACCAGCGAGGGCGCGGTGTAGACCCGTGCCTTCAGCTCGCTGTTTAGCATATACAGCCCCTGCTGTCACCGCCGAACAGATCCATCTTGGTAATGAGGTCAGCGGCGTTCTTCTCCTCCTCGCCCTGTTCCTTGATGAACCAGTCCAGCATCTGCATGGTGCGGAAGTCCCTGACCTCGTATGCGGCGGCGTAGATGGCATTGATGCTGGCGGTGACCAGCATCTCGTGTTCCAGGGCTTTTCAGCGGGGCATGTGGTCGCCTCGTTCCCACTCCGGCTTTGCGATAGCCTCAAAGGTGACGTCCTCGCCGTTATTCTGCAAATACTGATAAAACAGCATGGCGTGATCACGTTCCTCCTGCGCCTGTACCCGGTACCAGTTCTCAAAGCCGTCCAGTCCGACGGCGGCGTAGTAGTTGGCAAAGTCCAGATACAGATAGGCGGAGTAGAACTCCTTATTGATCTGCTCGTTGAGCAGAAGAGATACGTTAGCGTTCATGATACTTCTCCTCCATAAGATTGTCTTTTCCTGCTCCCGGCATGGGGGCAGATATACCGTACCCAGAGCGATGCTGGGATGCTCCCTTTTCATCTCCAGGAACACCTGCTCCGCCTTGGGATGCTGTTGCAGCTCCGTTACGGCGGCCAATATCTCCTCTGCGTATTTTGGCGTACCGCCAACTCTCCAAATGCAAGAATGACTCTTATTATTTTGCTTTTATTATACCTATATTTTTTTCTCTGTCAACAAGCACAAAGGGCTTGTGCTCCAAAAGCTGCCTCGAAGCCGATTTTCTCAAATTATGTGACGCCGTCACAGTAAAACCGCTTGTCACGCGGTAATACTACGCATAAAAACACAGCCGCAGAGTACATCTGTGGCTGTGTTTTGTGTTCAGTTGCTCACTGTTGTGTGGACTGGATATGGAGAGACAACATATCTCCCGATCTTACATGGGTTATCTTATCTACCATCAGTCTGGCAGTTTGCCTTGCAGATATGTCGGCATCCCCACTGCGGTCGTATCCGGCCTGACCTTAAACATGGCTTTTTCAATCTACCTCCCTTATCGGTTTTCCGCGATATATTTCTCCGCCATGTGGACTGCCACCGCGCCGTCCGCCACGGCGGTGACCACCTGACGGAGGGGCTTCGTCCTCACGTCGCCCACGGCGTATACGCCGGGAATACTGGTTTCCGTGGTCTCTCCGGCCACGATATAGCCGCCGCCGTCCAGCGCCAGTTGACCCACCGCCAGCGCCGTGGCGGGCTGTCGGCCCACGCTGACAAATACGCCGTCGCAGTCCACCACGCTTTCCTCACCGGTGACGGTGTCCCGCAGGCGGACGCCGGTCAGCCTGTCCCCGGAAAGCAGCGCGGAAACGACGCTGTTCCAACGGAATTCCACGTTTTCGGCCTGTGCCAGCGGCTCGTGATAGATCTTGGTGGCCCGCAGGGTGTCTCTGCGGTGGACGAGGATCACTTTTTTCGCCACGCGGCTGAGAAGGAGGGCATCTGCCGCGGCGGAATTGCCGCCGCCCACCACGACCACCGTTTTGCCCTTGTAAAACATCCCGTCGCAGGCGGCGCAGTAGGCCACGCCCGGCCCACCAGTTCCGACTCTCTGGCCACGCCCAGCGTTCTGGGGTTCGCACCGGTGGCCAGCACCACGGTTTTCCCCAGAAAGATCCCCTCGCTGGTCTCCACGAGCTTTGGAACCGCCGTCAGATCCATGCGGAGGACTTCTGCGTATTCGCTGCGTGCCCCGAAGCGCTCCGCCTGCTTTTGCATCTTCTCCGCCAGAGAGCCGTCGATCCGTCCTCAAAGCCAGGATAGTTGTCGATCTGCTCGGTCAGGGCCATCTGCCCTCCGGCGGACAGTTTTCCAGCACGATGGTGTCCAGCCCCGCCCGTGCCGCGTACAGGGCGGCGGTGTAGCCGCCCGGTCCGCCCCCCACCACGAGCATATCATAAACATGATTGTTGTTCATATCTGAACCCTCCGTTATTTCGCCAAGGCTTCCTGAATGAAACGGTCGATTTCTGCCTTTGAGCCGGGCGCGGTGATGGAATCCACGGCCTTTCCGTTCCGGTACAGCACCAGAGTTGGGATGTCCTCGATCCCTCGGCCCCGCCAGCCGCGGCTCCTCGTCAATGTTGATCTTGCCGACGGCGAGGCTGTCCGCGTATTCCTCTCCGATCTTCTCATACGCGGGGCCGATCCTCCGGCAGTAGCCGCACCAGGGCGCCCAGAAATCCACCAAAACGGGCTTTTCCTCCCGGATCGCCTGCTCAAACTGCTCCTGATTCATGTTCATAGCTGCCATATCTGCCAGCTCCTTTCCTTTGTTTGGGTATTCTCAAGACTCCGGTCTCGCCCCACACCACATCGTGACCTCAACCTGAGATGACGGTACTCTGCCCTTGGGACATAAAGCAGATGAGTAAGACCATCATCTGTACGAGAATAGCTGCGGTTTGTTGCAGCTTATTCTGCGCAGAGCTCAGCCACCAGAGCGTCCATCTGCGCTTCGCTGGTTTGGTTCAATGCACCACGCAGAGTCACTCCCGGTTCGTAACGGTGGATTTCCTACATCTCCTCCAATTTGGTGCGCATCAGCCGCGCGGCAGCAGGTGCCCAAGAGCCGTCTTCAATAAGGCCAACCCGGCGGTTTCGGAATCCCTTTGTCCGTAAATGTTCCAAAAACTCCCTCATGGGCGGAAACAGTCCTCCGTCATAGGTGGAGCTGGCTAAAACCAACTTCCCGCAGTAGAATGCACTGGCAACAGCGTAGGAAAGGTCTGTTGCCGTCAGATCGCATATGGTGACTTGCGCACCTTTGCCCTCCAGCTTGCTCTTGAGGGTCTTCGCCGCATGGGCAGTATTTCCATGGATCGATGCGTGAGCGATCAGGATGCCCTCCGGTTCTTCCGGTTTCCATTGTGACCAGAGATCATAGAGCCGCAGATACTCCCCCAAGTCTTCTGTGAGCATGGGGCCATGGAGCGGGCAGATCGTTTTGATCTCCAGCGCGGAGATTTTTTTCAGCAGAGCCTGCACCTGTGCGCCATATTTCCCGATAATATTGTAATAATACCGTCGGGCCTGCGGCACCCAGGGGGCACGGGCAGTCCGTTCCAGTGAGCCAAAGCGTCCGAAGGCATCCGCCGAGAACAGGATTTTTTCCGTTTCCTCATACGCCGTCATCACCTCCGGCCAGTGTACCATCGGCGCCAGCAGAAAGCGCAGCCGGTGCAAACCCAAGGAAAGCGTATCTCTTTCGCCAACCTCCAGCATACGGTCTTCCGACAATGCACCTGTGCCGAAGAACTGCTTGATCAGGGTAAATGTTTTCGCGTTTCCCACGATCTTCATCTCCGGGTACTTTTGTGCCAGCCGCATGAGGCTGCCGGAATGATCCGGCTCCATGTGTGTGACCACAAGATAGTCGGGGCTGCGCCCCTCCAACACCCGCGCCACATTGGAAAGCCATTCTTCCGTTGCCCGTGCGTCCACGCTGTCCATCACGGCAATCTTCTCATCCAGAATGACATAGGAGTTGTAGCTCACTCCCATAGGCTGGACGGGGTACTGGTTTTCAAAGAGTGCCAATGTGTTATCATCCACCCCTACATAGCGGATGGCATCTGTTACCGTTTGGATAGCCATATAAAAAATACCTCCTATTTTCCTTACTCAGACTCTGACTGATAGGTTCTTCTTTTCTAATGAAACATACGCTCAACCGCGGATCGGCGGTCGCGCATTTTACCGTTGCCTTGCTTCCCCCAGAGTCGTTACATGTGGTACACCGCAGCGGAGCGAAGTCCTTCCGGCAGGCCGTCGGGCGCAGCAGGTGAAAGTTCCCAGTGTACCTGCCCCGCCCACTGGGAGGCGACAGCGGAGAAGTGGAGCATGACAATACCGAGATCCAATGCGGCATCCAAATTATCGGTGTAGGCATCCTCCTGCTGCACCAAATAGATGCTGTGATCCTGCACAAGGAAGCCATAGGGCTGACGGTTGAGATAGCTGGGGGAGAGCGAAGCGGCGTAGAAGGACTGCCAGAGCATATCGTCGTAGAAGTCCATCATCTCGTCAAGCCCAGACTTGTTGCTCCAGCTCCCCATGTGAACCAAATCGTGCACGCCCTTTTTGGGCGCGTAGTACTGCTGTTCGGCCCGCACATCGATCTGAGACATACTTAGGATATTCAGCCGCAGCTTTTTTGCGGTCTTTTCCCCGTAGCCAAAGGCAACGATTGCCGCCACCTCTAACGGGGTGGCGAGAGACAGTGCCTTTTTGATTTTGTCGCTGTCGGTGAAGGTCATCCAGCAGGTGTCAATGTCCAACTCAGTCAGCTTGAGGACGAGATCTTCCATCATGTAGCCGGCGTTGATGGCCGCATAGGAATGCGGGGCAGACATAAGGAGCAGGTAGTGCGGTGCTCCGATGAGAAATTGATTATAGCCCGCTGAGCTCTCCAGCGCCGGCTGTGCATCCTTGTCCAAGACGATCAACTCCGTTGCAATCTCCGGGACAAGACGGGGGCAGGTCTTTTCATAGTAGGATCGGAGCTGGCCGATAGCCTCGCTCGGAACTTCCTTTCGCGGAATGCGCGAACGGATCTGCGATTTTGAATCATAGCGCTGTAATTCATAGTAGTATCTCCTATTCTGATGTCTTTGGTTTTCTTATAAATCGTCTATCAGTGCGGTGCTCTTGGCGTAGGCGGTACTGCGTGCCTCAAAGAAATCGGTCTTGACCATGTTGGCGTCGGCGTACTGGCTGACCCATTCCATGCTCTCCGGTTCGCTCTCAAAGCCTGGATACAATGCAGGATAGCCAAGGCTCGTCCAGCGGAGGTTGCCGAGATAGCGGATGTAATCGCTGATCATCTGCCGGTTCAGCCCCGGGATGTCGTCGCCGATCACATAATGCCCCCATGCGATCTCCTGCTCCACGCCCTCACGCATCATCTTGCGCAGCGCTTGTACGCTCTCGACGGTGAATAACTCCGGCTGCTCCTTTTGCAGCTCCGTGATGATATTGCGGAACAGCCACAAGTGCGTGTTCTCATCGCGGTTTATGTAGCGAATCTCCTGCGCCGAGCCGGGCATCTTCCCGTTTCGGGAGAGATTGTAGAAGAACATAAAGCCGCTGTAAAAATAGATGCCCTCCAAAATATAGTTTGCCATCATCACGCGCAGCAGCGTGGGAGCGTCCTTCCGCTCCTGAAACTCGTTGTAGCAGTCCCCAATGAAGGTGTTGCGGCGCAGCAGATGCTCGTCCGTTTTCCATTGGTAGAGGATGTCATTGCGCTCCACGGGGGAACAGATGGTGTCGAGCATATAGCTGTAGCTCTGTGAGTGGACACACTCCTGAAACGCCTGAATGGACAGGCAGAGATTGACCTCGTTGGCGGTAATGTAGGCGCCGATATTAGGCAGGTTCGCTGTCTGAATGGAATCCAAAAAGACAAGAAAACTCAGAATTTTATCGTAGGCGCTGCGCTCGGCTGACAGCAGGCGGGGATAGTCCTTCACATCCTGCGAGAGATTGATCTCCTCAGGGATCCAAAAGTTGTTCATGGCCTGCCGGTACCAGTCGCTGACCCAAGCGTACTTCATATTGTTGAAGTCGTTGAGGTTTGTGGTATTGCCGCCGATCATGCGCCGCAGGCGCACATCAGGGTCGCCCTCCGGGTTAAAGAGGGGCTTTTTCTTCAGTTCCGTCATGCTATCCTCCTTATGACGAGCAGCTTTCGCAGGCCTCGACCTCAAGGGCCTTGCTGCGGACATAGTAAATGGTCTTGACGCCGGCCCTCCACGCCTCCAAATACAGTCTGAGCACCTGACGCATGGAATAGTCGTTTGTGATATAGAGATTCATGCTCTGCGCCTGGTCAATATGTCTCTGGCGAAGGCCCGCGGCGCGTACCGACCAGCTTTGGTCGATTAGATGCGCTGCCTTATAGTACCACCATGTGTCCATAGAAAGCTCTGGAGCAACGCGGGGCAGCATGCTGCCCTTTTTTTCCTCTAAAAAGAATTTCTTCATAATTGGATCTATACCCGCCGACGTGCCGGAGAGGATAGATGTGCTGGAGGTCGGTGCGACCGCCAGCAGATAGGCGTTGCGCATTCCCACCGCCACCGTTTTCGCAAGCGCCCGCCACTTTTCGGAGGTATAACCCCGCTTTTCAAAATACGCGCCCGTCTGCCAGTCGCTGCCCTCAAAGAGCGCGTAACGACTCTTTTCCCGTGCCAGAGCTGTGTCCGCCTTGACGGCGGCGTAGTTGATGAGCTCGAACACTGCGTCGGTGAAGGCAAGGTGCTTATCGCTCTCCCAGTGGATGCCGCGCTTTGCCAGCATGTGGTGGTAGCCGCTGACGCCCAGGCCGATGCTGCGGTACTTCTGATTGGTAAGCCGCGCGTATTCCAACGGGTAGAAGTTGAGGTCGATCACATTATCCAGTGCGCGGATGGCCGTTTCCACCGTGCGTTCCATATAGGCCTCGTCCTCCACCGGCAGATTACCGAGAGACAGACTCGCCAGGTTGCAGACCACAAACTCACCTGGGCGTGTGGCCGTCACCACAATTGTGTCGCCGTTCTCCGTGTGCACCTCAGTGCTGATGTGCTCGATGGGTGCCATGTTCTGCGCGATCTCCGTACAGAGATTGGAGCAATAGATCATTCCCGTGTGGCCGTTTGGGTTCATATGATTTACACTGTCGCGATTGAAAGCGAAGGGTGTGCCGGTCTCCACTGCCGAGCGAAGCACCAGCCGCACGATGTCCTTGACGGTGACGCTGCGCTTTCGATGCGCGGGTCATTGACGCAGTCCAGATACCGCTTCTCCCATTCTGTACCCCAGTAATCCTCCAGTGCGTAGCCCTTGACCGTGAGGATCTCATGCGGACACATGAGATGCCACGGTGCGTCTATGTTCTCCTCCGCCAGTCGCCAGAAGAGATCCGGATAGCACACGGCGGGAAACACATCATGTGCCTTCATGCGGTCGTCGCCGTTGTTGGTGCGCAGTTGAAGGAATTCCGGCAGATCCCGGTGCCATGCGTCTAAGTAAACCGCCACAGCGCCCTGCCGCATCCCCAACTGATCCACCGCCACGGCGGTGTCGTTGACCAGCCGGATCCAGCGGATAACACCGCCCGCCGCCCCTTGAAAGCCGCGGATGGTGCTGCCTGCAGCGCGCACCTTACCGAAGTACATCCCCATTCCACCGCCGAATTTAGAGACCTTTGCGAAGTTGTCCAGCGAGCGGTAGATGCCGTCCAGACTGTCCGGCACAGTGTCCACAAAGCAGCTTGAAAGCTGATGGTAGGGCTTTCGTGCGTTGGACATGGTAGGTGTCGCCATCGTGACCTCCATACGGCTGAGCATATCGTAAAAGCGTTTTACCCACCCCATGCGGTCAGAGCCTTCGTTCATAGCAAGATGCAGCGCGATACCCAAAAACATCTCCTGCGGTGTTTCCAGCGGCACGCGGCTGCGTGACTGGATCACATAGCGTTTGAGCAGCAGGTCAAGGCCGGAGTAGGTGAACAGCTCGTCCCGTTCCGGGCAGAGAAAGTCCTCCGCCATGGCAATCTCCTCGTGGGTATAGTGGGCAAGGATATAGTCACCGTAGAGTCCCTTATCCGTCAGATAGCGAAGCTTGCCATAGAGGTCGCAGACGCCGCGCCCTCCCATTCCTGTGCGTTGCGACAGCGAAAGGAGTGGTTCAGAAGCCGCGCCGCGATGAACTCCCACTTGGGTGCCTCTGCCGTAGTCAGCTCTACCGCCGCCTTGGTCAGTGCCTCAGCCCGCTCATCCTCCGTCATGCCCAGACGACAGAAACTCTCAAACTTCATTTGAAGCGCCGCGAGGGAGTAGACTTCCTCGGTAAAATCCATCTGGATGCGGCGCAGCACCTCGTCAAGCGAGTCATCCCCCACCGTCCGCGCGATGGTATGCCGGACACGGCGCAGCGCAGACCGCTTTTCGCGGTAGAGGATGTACGCCTTGGCCACCTCATAGTGTCCGCGCTCCATGAGCGTTCGCTCCACCTCGTCCTGCACACGTTCTACGGTGAGCGGCACTGTAACGGAGAGATTGTCGAGAACGGTGGCGAGGATCTCATCCATCTCTCTGCTCCCGATCTCCCTGCCCTGTCCGTCAAACGCCTTTTTCATGGCGTTGAAAATTTTCTCCTGTTGAAAGGGAACAGACTCCCCGTTTCGTTTTCTGATCTCCATTTCGATCCTCTCATCTTCCGGGCACTTCTCATGTCCTTTTGGGCAAGAGCGGGCAAGCGCAGTATTACGCTTGCCCGCTCTGTTTTGAAAGCCGGTTTTCTGCAGCCGACGCGGCAGGGCTGTTTGTTGTCTGTTGTCTTGGTTTTGGCTTTCCCGCCAGTTATTTCATAGATTCCAGAATGGCGTCCGCCAGTGCTTCCAGCTCAGTGCGCTTGTCCGTGCCCATGGACGAGGCGAGGCTGAGCCGCTCGTTGAGCACCGTCATGTTCTTAAGCTCATTGTTGACGAATTTCTGCATGAGGTCACCGGACTTCACCGCCCATGAGCCGTTTTCAATGATGGCAAAGGTGCGGTTTTGCAGATTCAGTGCCTTCATATCCATGAGGAAGTCATGCATGGCGGGGTAGATGCCGAGGTTGTAGGTCACAGAGGCCAGGACAATGTGACTGTACTTAAACGCCTCGGAGATCAGCTGGGAGACATGAGTGGAGGACACATCGTACATCGCCACCTTGCTCATGCCCTTATCGCAGAGCGACGTCGCCAGCGCCTGCGCCGCGTTCTCCGTGTTGCCGTACATAGAGGCGTAGACGATGAGCACGCCCTGGGTCTCAGGGGCATAGCGGCTCCATGTGTCGTACTTTTCAATGAACCAGCCCAGATCCTTGCGCCACACGGGGCCGTGGAGCGGGCAGATGTACTTGATCTGATCCAAAACGCCGCCGGCCTTTTTCAGCAGGAGCTGGATGTGGGGGCCGTACTTGCCCACGATGTTGGTAAGGTAGCGACGGGCGTCGTCCAGCCAGTCCCGCTCGAAGTCCACCTCGTCGGCGAACAGCTTGCCGTCCAGCGCTCCGAAGGTGCCGAAGGCGTCGGCGGAAAGAGGACGCCGTCGGTGACGTCGAGGGTCACCATGGCCTCCGGCCAGTGAACCATAGGCGCGCCCACAAAGGTGACGGTGTGCTTGCCGAAGGAGAAGGTGTCGCCCTCCTTCACCTCGATGCACTCATGTCCGTCCACATGGAAGCCGAACTGCCGCATGAGCATGAATGCCTTCTCGTTGGAGATCAATTTCACCTTGGGATGGCGCAGCAGGATCTCCTCGATGCAGGCGGCGTGATCCGGCTCCAGATGGTTGACCAGCAGGTAGTCCAGCTCGCGGCCATCCAGCACATACGCCAGATTTTCCAAAAGCTGGCGGCAGGCAGACCAGTCCACCGTGTCAAAGAGCACCGTCTTTTCATCCAGCAGGCAGTAGGCGTTGTAGCTTACGCCCCGGGGAATGGGAAAGCAGTTTTCAAACAGGGCCAGACGATGGTCGTTGGCACCCACCCAGTAGAGGTCGTTCGTTACTTTACGCACGCAATACATCTTATCTTGCCTCCTTCACGGCCTCAAGCCTTTACAAATTGATCCTTCGTCTCCGCGCACTCGGGACACACCCACTCGGCGGGAAGCTGCTCAAAGAGCGTACCGGGCGCGATCTCGCCGTCCTCGTCGCCCAACTCCGGCACATACTCGTAGCCGCAGCCACTGCAGACGTAGCGGTCGCCGATGGGGGCGGGCTTCGGCGGCGTGGGCCGCTTCATCTTTACCATGGGCGGCGCGGGCAGCTTTTCGCCGCTATCCAGCGCGGCAGTGAGCAGGGGCAGGATCTCCTCCACATCGCCCACGATGCCGTAGTCGCAGTTCTTGAAGATAGGCGCGTTACCGTTCTTATTGATGGCCACGATGGTGGAGGCGTCCTTGATGCCCTTAAGGTGCTGGGATGCGCCGGAGATGCCGCAGGCGATGTACAGATTGCCGGTGAACTTCTGACCGGACATACCCACATAGCGGTTCAGCGGCAGATATTTGAGAGTCTCCGCCACAGGGCGGGAAGAACCGATGGCCGCGCCGGCGGCCTTGGCCAGCGACTCTACCAGTTTCATGTTCTTTTTCTCCCCGATGCCCTTGCCCGCGGAGACCACCCGCTCCGCCTGCGGGATGGGCGTATCCATAGGGATGCCCACGGAGAAGTCGTGACCATCCTTCTTCAGCGCCGCTACAAGGTCGGCCACCTGCTGGGCAGCATCCCCCTCCCGGAAGATGGTCTTTTTGCGAATGCCGGTGATGGGCGCGGGTTTCTTGGCCGCCGAACGGCTCTCGCCGCCGGAGCTCTTGCCCAGCCTGCCCAACAGATGAGAGGCGATGACCACCCGCTGGATCTCGTTAGTGCCCTCGTAGAGGGTGGTGATCTTGGCGTCGCGGTAGGCCCGTTCCACCTCCATGCCCTTGAGGTAGCCGCTGCCGCCGTGGATCTGCAAGGCATCGTTGGTGACCTCCAGCGCGATGTCCGAGGCGTACATCTTCGCCATGGCGGACTCCATACCGTAAGGCGCGTGCTGCTCCTTCAGCTCCGCCGCGGAGTAGATGAGGAACCGGGCGCAGCGCAGCTTGGTTGCCATATCTGCCAGCTTGAAGGCGATGCTCTGCTGGGCCGCGATGGGCTTGCCGAACTGGACGCGCTCCTTGGAATAGCTCAACGCGTGCTCAAACGCGCCCTGGGCGATGCCCAGCGCCTGCGCGGCGATGCCGATGCGTCCGCCGTCCAGCGTGGACATGGCAATCTTGAAGCCCTCGCCCTCCTTGCCCAATAGGTTTTCCTTGGGAACCTTCACGTTGTTGAAGATCAGCTCCGCCGTGGAGGAGGAGCGAATACCCATCTTGTCATAGTGGTCGCCGAACTCAAAGCCCTTCCAGCCCTTCTCCACGATGAAAGCGGAGATGCCCCGGGTGCCGATGTCCGGCGTGGTGACGGCGAAAACCACATAGGTGTCCGCCTTAGGGGCATTGGTAATGAAGATCTTGCCGCCGTTGAGGAGGTAGTAGTCCCCCTTATCCAGCGCCGTGGTCTCCGTGCCGCCGGCGTCGGATCCGGCGTTGGTCTCCGTGAGGCCGAAGGCGCCGATCTTCTCGCCCTTGGCCAGCGGAACCAGATATTTCTTCTTCTGTTCCTCGGTGCCATAGGCGAAAATGGGCCATGAGCCGAGGGAGACGTGGGCGGAGAGGATTACGCCCGTGCCGCCGTCCACACGGGCCAGCTCCTCCACCGCGATGGCGTAGCTCAGGGCATCAAGACCGGCACCGCCGTACTCCTTGGGGTAGGGAATGCCCATCCAGCCCAGCTTGCCCAGCTTCTTGACAGCCTCATCGGGAAACTCATTGTTCTGATCCATTAAAAATGCGAGGGGCTTGATCTCCTCCTCCGCAAAACTCCGGATCTTCGCGCGCAGCTCTTCGTGCGCCGACGTGGTTTGAAACAGCATACGGGTACCTCCTTTTAAAATTTTACAGCTTGCTTGTATCTTGGGAATCGGATCCGCCGGTCAGCAGCCTGCGCAGGCTCACGGCACGGAACGCCTCGTCCTGCTTTTGCTGCAAGGCCGCCAGCTGACAGTGGATGGTGCACCGACCATGCTTGTCCTGCCAGCGGCATTCATATCCCGGCTCCATGCAGGCGCACAGGATGCCCCGCTCCCCCACGACCCCCATGAGATCGTAGAGGGAGGTTGCGTCCAGATCGCAGGACAGCTCGCAGCCGCCGAGAGCGCCGCGGCTCACCCGCACCAAATTGCCGGCGGAGAGCTTGCGCAGAATCTGGTAGGCAAACTGATTGGGGATCAATTCCGTTTCCGACATCTCGGCCACCGAATGCTTCTCCCCGTCCAGCAGCACCCGCAAAATGCGCAGCGCGTAGTCCGTCTCTTTGGTGATGATCATGCTCCACATCCTCTTTTCGCTTGCTTGTTAATACCATAATATCAATCTTGATAAATTTTGTCAAGATAGTTTCAAAAAAAATATCGCTTTATTACAGACCGCCCCAGCCCGGGTCAGCTTCGCTTTCCATTCAGCGAAAAGCCATGTTCCTTACAATTATAGAAGCCGAAAAAGCTGTGCCGTGGCAGTCCGCCGAAAGCAGAAAAGACTATGCCTGAAAACCAGAAAGCGGAGAAATTGGTTGGGGCTCGCAGGGGTCGCCCATCCAAGGCGGATGAGGCGATCCCTGACAAGCCTAAGCCATCCAACCGAAACAAGCAATAAAGTGCGTGCTTTTCATTTTATTTATGCCGATCATTCTTGGGAGACAGTAGAAAAATTTCCATTGTTATTGACATGATGTGCGTTACAGAGTAAAGTATTCATCAAGACTGATTCGCAATAAAGAATATCATGGTCGTTCCGTGATCGAGGTCGTTATGATAAAGGAAATGTAAAATAGATCGCAAAAATCTCATCAGCATCCTGCAAAGCTGCCTTGTGCTGATTTTGGTGATCCTTGTCGCTCTGATGATGGTCGAGATCGGCAACCTGAAGGGCACGGCCCGCGTCATCAATTATGCCGGGCTGGTGCGCGGAGACACGCAGCGGGCGGTAAAGCTGGAGATCACAGGCACCCGAAACGATGAGTTGATCGCGTATTTAGACGATATTTTAAGCGATCTGACATCCGGGGATGGGCACTACGAATTGGTAAAGCTCAAGGACGCGGCCTATCAGGAAAGGCTGGACAGCCAGCGTGCCTACTGGGAGCGGCTCAAGGCGGAGGTCGCGGCGGCCAGACAGCGTGGATATGAGAACACCCAAATCGTTGCCATGAGCGAGACCTATTTTGAAATGGCGGACGAAACGGTGTCTGCCGCGGAACACTATTCAGAAAAGATCGCCATGAAGATCCGCACTATTGAGATCCTCTCGGCACTGGATATGCTGTGCCTGGTTATCCTAATCATGCTCCAGACCGCCATGGCACTGAAAATGGCCCGGAAAAACCAACTGCTGGAGCAGAAGGCATACATCGACATCCATACCGGCCTGCCCAACAAGGGCTCCTGCGAGGAGCTTCTCAACAACAGGGAAATTCTCCGGGAGCCTACGGCCTGCGTCATATTTGACCTGAACAATCTGAAAACCGTCAACGATACGAGGGGTCATTCGGCGGGTGATCAACTGATCCTGAGCTTTGCCCGGCTTTTACGCCGGGTGATCCCGGAAAAGCATTTCGTGGGCAGATACGGCGGCGACGAATTTATGGCGGTCATTTACCATACGGACCGGCAGGAGGTGGAGGGCATACTGGACAGTCTGCGCAGGGAAGCCGACGCTGCAAACCGTGACGGCAATCAGCTTCCTCTCAGCTACGCCTACGGTTGGGCGATCTCCGCCGATTATGAAGGCTGCATCATGCAAACGCTGCTGGACAAGGCCGACTATTGCATGTACGAAAATAAGCGAGCCTACTACGCCACCCACGACCGGAGAGCGCCAAGGCCATAAGGCTCTTTTCAAACGAAAAACAGCAAGAACGAATTCGTCGCCACTATTGCGAAAAAAGCCTGGCCTGACGAAGAAAGGACAGGGAGGCGGCACTGAACGTCCACGTCGCAGTTGTGATGGAGGTACTGAAGGCTGGTGGCAGCGTGCAGTTCATTAGCTTCGTTAGCTTTGAGGTGAAGGGGTGCGCTGCCCGATCTGCCGGTTCGATGGTTGGCTGTACAGGAAACTCACCAGCAGGTACTTTACGATGAACGCTGGGGCGAGGGCGGACGACTATCTTCTTTGCTGCACAACTGCACCATTTTCTCATACACGGACGATAGATCCAGCACTGCCTTACATTTCCGGAGGATGGTCTCCTGCTGCATTAGATACTCGATTAATCCGCCAAGCTGATCTGGCCATTGCTGTAACGATACATAGCTGCCCTCCAGGTACAAGGTTTTTGCTGGATTTTTTCCAGTTCTCTTGCTCCAATTATACCACAGATTGGCCTCTATGGATTGAAATATAAGGCTTTTTCTTTTATTCAGTGCATATTAAGTTAGGATGTGCAGTAGATGCTCCATTTTAGCGTTTATCTGGAGATTGCCAAAGGATAAATAGAAGCAGTATTATGATGAGCAGCTTGCCGCAGAAAAGCAGCGCACCGAGCGTGTGCCCAAGCGCATTCTGACTGAGGAAGAAATGTCGGCTCTGTCCGATCGGCTGATGCAGGTCACCAAGGGCATGACCATCACGGTGCGGTATTTCAAAGAGGATACCGCCCACCCGGAGATTCCCGCAGTGGGCAACTACATCACGCTGACCGGAAAAGCGGACCGCATCGACCCGGTGTTCCGCACCTTGCAGGTGGGCGACACCGTAGTGCCCTTTGAAGATCTGGTGGAGGTCAGTGGGAGGGTATCATGGAGATCGACCAATATCTCAGCATCTCCGAGTAATAAAAAAAACGCTGGGAGAAATCTCCCAGCGCAAGCAGCCCTAATCACGGTACCGATATGTGCCAAGCCAAAGCGGACCCAGCACCCACAACCAAGGCAATGAAAACACTTTCGTCACTTTTAATACCGTAAGCACTAGCGTTAAAGCAAACAAGAGGGTCATTGTAATTATTTCGGAACGGTCAGGTTTCTTTTCCATACGCAGATTACCTCGAAAATCCGGTCACATCCGAGAAATCGTATAAATTTCAAGCTGCTTCATCCGGTTCGGTAGGTGCTGCGGTAATATCGCGGTAGAAAGTGGCCCATGCAACTTCCTCATAGGGGCGCACGAAGAAGAAGCCAATGCTCAATGGAATTGTCAGCAGAAGAACAAGAGAAATCGCCATAGCCTCTGAACCGGTGAAATATTTGAGAACCAGAAAACCCCCGGCATACAGTGGCAACGAACAGAGCAGCTCCCAGCCAATGAAGCTGAAATCCAGACAGAACAGCCGCCATTTGTTGCCATTCATGATCCGCCGGGATTCTGTGATCGCTTCATTGGCGGTCAGCGAAGGATGTTCGGACATGATGTAAGGTGTCATCGCATAGCTATATGTTTTCACGATTCCCGGAATCACCAACAGCAGCGACCAGAGGGCGATGTACAGACCCTGCAGGAATTTCATGCAGAAGCCATCCCACAGACGGTCTTTCTGAGAGAACAAGTCCGAGATGGCAGCATCCTTTCCATCTACAAGGTTCAGATTAAAATGAGCATATCCCAGTTGAACTGCACCGCCCACGATCAGTTGGAGGATTGCCCACAGACCAATGCCGACAAGCAAAACAGCAAGCAGCCGACCGCCGTTTGGCTGGGCGAACAGGTTAAAATGAATGTCCTTTGCCTGATTGGAATTGGAAACGACACTGTTGGAACTGCTCACAATGGTAGCACCGAGCGCACTGGCGGCAATACCTGTCAGAACAGCAGTTTTCCATTTTCCGCGCAGAGCATCGAGAGCGAGCATACGATAGTCGGCAGATATTTTCATAAAAGCAACCTCCTGTCTGAAAATGACAAGTATGTGTGAAAAGGAATATGATATGCCACTTTAATTTAGATACGTTTGAAACGCTGAAAAAATTGCAGCATGAATGAAAAAGAGGCTGTTGCACCGGCTTTTATCCGTGTGCAACAGCTCCCTTCTTTATTTCAGCAGCTTGTCCAGTTCATCATATTGCATTACTGGAGCTTTGCAAGGATTTCTTCAGCCGTCATACCGCTGGCAAGCAGCTTCTTCAGCACATCTTCTGCTTCGCCCTTCTTTGCTTCTTCTGCTGCCTTTGCTTCGGCGGCAGCTTTTTTGTTTTCGGCTTTGGCAAGTTCCTTGGTGGCGGCTTTCAATTCTGCTTTCTTGGCTTTCAGCTGCGTCTTCAGATCATCGAGATTTGCAGTCAGCGCAGCAACCTCAGATTCGATTTTTTCCTTTTCGGCGGTCTTTTCTGCAACGACGGCTGCATAATCAACGTTGGCATTTACAATACGGGTCTTATTCTTGCTTCCCTTGGGTCTTGCCATAATAATTTCCTCCCATACAGTGAAATAATTTGATACTTACAAGTATATTCCAAATAGTCAGAATTGCAATAGGTAACCTGAGCTGTTTTCAACTGCTACTGTGCCACATCAGAAGGTAGGGCTTCATAATGGCAAGATACTTATCGCGTGCAGAACTTTCGTGCATATGCTTCTTGAGAATCCATCTAGTGAATACCGACACCCTCCATGATCTTTTCTATCCAATTTGTGGAAGAATCATTTTTCTCACTAAATGACCCCAAATAATGTGACGAACTCTCAACCTCTATTATTACACCATCCGGCATTCTGTATTTTTCTAAACTGAGATTCAAACCTTTAAGTGGGATTGTTCTAGCCAGTTGAGGGATAGAAACTGTATGGAGAATATCAATTTTTGATAAACCTCTATACGTTTCTGTCTTTTCGGCTTCACTTAGCAACCGTTCTGCATACTGATTTGAAATAACCTGTATGCGAAATTGTTCTTTTTCATCCTCGGTCATCTCAAGTGGAACGCCGTGCAATGTGTCTACAATATAGGACGAAATTTTAGCGAAGTGCTCGTCAAAATCAGTGGTATTCAAATTTTCTTCCTGATTCACTTCACTCTGCATGTACGGTCACCTCACTTTCCTTTTTTTTAGGCATAAACCAATAAAATATAACACAAAATGCTAAAGCAAACACAACACCAAAAACATTTTGACTCACTCTAAGACTAACCGCTCCTTGTAGTCCATATGTCTCTGCAGCAATGGCTAAAGCACCAAATGTGTTAAATACTGCCTGCCAGCCATATTGTGCTGAAAATCCTACACCGATTCCACCAAGAATTCCTATATATGCATAGATTGACGAAGGAAGCAGAAAATATAATACTGTAAAACATATAACACCTGCAATATTTCCGACAATCCTTTTACGGACTCTGTAGTGCATATCTTCCATAGACGGCAAAATCACGGACATGGCCGCAATACCAGCCCACATTGCACGTGGCATATTACAAAGTTCTGCAATGCAAAGGACAATCGGTACGCATAAAATCTGACATAGCTGCCATTTTGTTCTGGAAGAAGTGATATCAAATTCTTGTATCAGATCTTTCAGATTTCTTTTATAAGTTCTGTTTTATGATTTCGATAAAATACGAAACAGGTAAGTGCTGCACCTAAAGCCATTCCGACTAATCGCATCTGATAGCTTTTTCCCGTAACATCATAACCATATAGCAGCAGATACCCAAGAACCAATGTAGATTGATTAAACATGGATGGATTATGGCATCCGAACAGAATCAACACAGCCAGTGCCGCAATATTTAACAGCATTCCCAATACCGGTGAAAATTGATTTGCTAAATGCGGACATACAGTCATAATTACAAAGAACAAAGCCAAAAGCATCGTAGATTGTCCGGTGTGGATCCCCAGATCCGCATTCCTAAACACCATGAGACATAATAAGACTACTACACCTACAATGCTATTCTCATTTCCAAATAGGATGCTGAAAATACTAACAAAGAAAAAACAAAATGCCATTGTAGCAGCTATCTTCACCAGATATACCCACATATGATATAGTTTTTCTTTTAGTGTTTCACTCTTTTTCAACAGGTTTTTAGAACCTGCCTGATTTAACTGCAACTCCTGATAAAATGTCATATAAATCCTCCCATCTTCTAATTTATCTTAAAACTAGATAATCTCATCTTTCTGCTTTGGCAGCTCTATAACAAATCTGCATCCACCATATTCACGGTTTTCTGCTTTGATTGTTCCTCCGGCACTATCTACAATCCGTTTTACAAGTGCAAGACCTAGGCCATTTCCTTCTGCTTTATGAGATCCATCTACCTGATAGAACTTGTCAAATATTCTGGATTTTACATCATCCTCTATTCCTGGTCCTTCATCTTCCAGAATGAACTTAACAGAATCCTGTTCTTGTTTCAGAAACATCGTAATTGTCCCCTTTGAAGGGCTGAACTTAATCGCATTATCTAAAAGATTTATCCAGATATGCATAAAAGTCCTTCATTCGCAGTATATTTAACTTCCTCCAATTCTACCTGAAAACCAATTTCTTTTTCTGTCCATTTTGTTTCCAATGAAAGAACTGCCTGGCGGATCTGTTCATCCAGACGATATTCTGTTTTTTTCATTGGTATATTCTGATTCTCTAACTTGGATAACAGCAAAATATTACCAACCAATCCGGAAAGTCTTTGGGTGTTAAATAAGATTTTTTCTACATATTCCTCTTGATCCGGAGACAGTTCTTCTCCCTGAAGCAGCATTGTATATCCTTCAATGGCATTAATCGGGGTCTTAAACTCATGAGAAACATCAGATACAAAATCCATCTGCAGCACCTCTGTTGCACGAAGTTCTTTTGTCATAACGTTAAAACTTTGATAAGATTCTCCAACTTCTGCTATACGGCTGTTCGTTTCCAAATGCTGTTCAAAATCTCCCCGAGAAACTTCCTTCATTGCTTTACTAAGTCTTGTAATTGGTTCCAGTAACTTTGCATTAATAAAGGAAGTGATCAGCCCTGCAATCAATGTATTGAAAATCAAAATCCAGCCAAGCACAGGTATGCTGCCCGGCAGATTAAAAAAATGATTCAAAAAAGCAAATAATAAAGCAGATATGACTGTTGAAAATACAAGTGCCAGCCAGATTGCACCAGTCAGACAGGATCGGATCCGCAATCCTTTTTCTTTCTTTTGTTCCACTATTTTTTCACCACCTTGTATCCAATTCCACGCATTGTTACGATTTCAAAATCAGGGTTATCTTTCAAACGCTCCCTGATTCTTCCTATATGTACCTCTATCGTATGTGGGTCTGCCTCCGTCTCGTATCCCCATACTTCATCCATCAACTGTTGTTTTGTAAATATTCTGCCTGGCGAAGCTGCAAGCTTATATAAAAGCAGGAATTCTTTTTTAGGCAAAACAAGACTTTCCTTATCAGTTGTAACCGTCATTGCATCATAATCAAACTCTGTTGAACCGATCACAATTTTGTGTTCATTCAGTATCTGTGCACGGCGAAGCAGTGCTCCGACTCTTAAAACCATTTCATTCACATTTACCGGTTTTACCATATAATCGTCACTTCCCGAAAGAAATCCCTGGCGCATATCATCAAAGGAACCTTTCGCAGTGATCATAAGTACAGGTATCTGATATCCTGCTGAACGGAGTTCCGACACCAGTTCATAACCATCCATAACCGGCATCATAATATCAGAAATGATCAGATCAATATATTCCTTAACCAATACTTCTAATGTCTGTGCTCCATCCGATGCACTTTTGACTTGATATCCATTCTTCTCAAGCACTTTTTGGAATAGCTGGCTTAATTCTTTATCATCTTCTACAATCAATATTTGAAACACGTTTTCCTTCCTCCTTATTAAAACAGATACCTTGCCCATCCAAGCAGATGCTGTACCAAAAATATTTTTCTCTGACGTTTCTTTGTTAATTCGATTGGCTCTACATGATATGGATCACGATAGGTTCCATCTTCCAATACCTGGCGGGACACTCTTTCATATTCCATCATGCCATCTTCCAACTGTTTATTAATATCTTTACTGCGAATTACAAGCATCAGTTCCGTATCCAGATATGCACTTCTCATGTCCATATTAAAGGAACCGATTACAGACAGATCATCGTCAATCAGAATACTTTTTCCGTGGTATGAATAACCGCCTTCATATTCCCAGATATTAATTCCTGTACTTAAGATTCTATTTCTGTTTTTCGCATAATCGGCAGCCCCAAATGGATTCCCATTATTCGCAACTGAATTTGTCATGATAGAAAAATCTGAAACGTTCTCTGCAATCTCCTCCCATGTATTATACATCATATCATTACAGATAATATATGGCGTGTGGATCTTCACACGATTTTTGCATTTTCATCAATTCTCCCAATTGATACCACACTACTGGTTCTTTGGAACCTGTGTGAATAGGATTTGACACTAATGCAATCTTTTCTGTCTCAAAAGTTTCGTCCGTGTAATCGGTATCGCAGATTCTTTCCTTATTCTCTTCAAAATATTTCTGATAGCCGTTCTGCAGCTCTAAAACTGCGTTCTTTACAGATTTTCTATTTGCCAGTTTTTTATTGTCATGAAAATAATCACTGTCTTCTTGTTCCCATATCGTTTCAAAATGCTCTGACAACTGGTTAACTGAATTTTCTTTCTCAGGTTCATCGCAAACCACTAACACGTCTCTGTCATAGTTCTTATGTCTCAGAAAATCACCCAGGAAATAATTGTATGTATTTCTTCCCCCAAGAATATATCTCTTTCCATCTGCAATCAAATATTTATCATGCATTCTACCCATTATTTTCCACGGTTTCAACGGATTGGCCTTATTATACAGTTTAATTTCAACATTCTCATGGGAAGATAATCCATAGAAATACGGATTTCCTTCCATATCAATCCAGCTCTCCATTCCATCTACTAACAGACGAATATGTACACCTCTGTCTGCCGCATCATGCAGTGCTCCTAAGATCAATTTTCCACTTTCATCGGATTGAAATGCAAAAGTAGAAAGAATAATTTCCTTTTTTGCATTCTTGATCAAACGCACTCTTTGTAAAAGCGCTTCTGGATTCTTTCTATGATTACTGCCCGTTCTGTATTTTCACTGCATTCGTTCCATGACCCATTTTTTGTTTCTTTTTTGGTTGTATTGGACACTTCCGGCTGCTTTTTATATGCAACGCAGATTCCGAGCAATTCATAAAAAGCTACACATAAAAAAATTGCCAGTATAACAAGAAGGATTTTACATATTTTATGCTTTTTCATTGTACATCACCTGATTCCTTTTTATTTCTTATTCTTATTCATTAGCAATACAATACAATAGAAAACTCAATTTAACCTCAACAAGGTTTGTTTTTTCATCCATGCAAAATCTTCTTTGTACAACAGACTGTTAGATATAGCAAAAACGGCCTTTCAAAAACAGTTGACTTCTAAATCAACTGTTTTTTGAAAGGTCGTATCATCAGATTCTTATAGCAATCCAGCAAATAATCTCATAAATAATTGTCCCAGTCGCAAATATGCACTTCGTCCGGTTTGATATTGGTCTGTCACATCACGACATTCTCCCATCGTTCTTATCAGATCATTTTTTATTTCCACAACTGCCTGACAATCTGCCATAAAACAGCCGTTTTCAAAATGGTGATATAAACTTCGATAATCCAAATTAATTGTTCCACAAGTTGCCATACAGTCATCTGCCACACTCATTTTTGCATGACAGAAACCAGGAGTCCACTCATAAACACGAACACCATGTTTAACTAATCCATGATAAAAAGAACGAGTTACACTATAAATGAATTTTTTATCAGGGATACCAGGTGTGATAATTCTTACGTCTACCCCTCGCTTAGCAGCCAGACATAACGCATGCGTCATTTCATCTGTTATGATTAGATATGGAGTCATAAACCAACAATATTTTTCAGCTTTATTTATCATACTGATATAAACTTCTTCTCCGACCTGCTCATTATCCATAGGACTGTCTGCATAAGGCTGAACAAAACCTGTTTGCTGTGCTTTATAATCGTAATGAATAATGTATTTACTAAAATCAGTATCATTCGTAGCTTTTTCACTAACAGCATTCCACATTTCTAAAATGTCACTGTAAGCGACTGAACAGCATCTCCTTCTAAACGAATACCTGTATCTTTCCACTGTCCATACGGGTGTGTGTAATTAAAATATTCGTTTGCTAGATTATATCCACCTGTAAATCCGACTTTTCCATCAATAACTGTTATTTTTCTATGATCACGATTGTTCAAAAACAGATTTAAACCTGGCATAAACGGATTGAATACACGGCAATGAATTCCTATTGTCTCCATTTTTTTCACAAAATCTGTGTTAATAAAGCCTATAGAACCCATATCATCGTAGAATACTCTAACTTCCACACCTGCTTTTACTCGCTCTTCCAGAACATCTTGAATCTTATGCCATGCTTCAGCGTCTTCTATCGCATGATATTCCATAAAGATAAACTTTTGTGCTTTCTCCAAATCCTTAAGCTGTGCCTCTAATCCTTTCACTGCTTCATCAAAATACACAATATCCGTATTCTGATAGATTGGATACTGCGAATTTCTTTGTATGTAACTTGCTATATTTCCTGCTTTCGGAATTGTTTCTTTTATTCTGCTCAAACACTCCTGACTGTCCGGAAGCATTGGTAACAATTTGCTATCAATTTCTGCATACCGCTCACGCATTTTATGTGTGCCACCATTCAAACCAATCAACAAATACAGGCCTACACCCATAATTGGGAAAATTAGAATTAAGATGACCCAAGGCATTTTCATAGAGGATGTCTTATTTGATGCGTACAATCCCAAAACCAAGATCCCACTCAAAATCCTTGTAAATAAATTTATGACTTCTGCATATTCATTCAAGCGTGTTACGATAGTAATAATAAAAATCACTTCCAGAAGAATGCAGATTATGGAAAAACACAGCCGTTTTACCCCATTTTTTGTTTTTGCTTTGCCCTCTAAAGTATCTTGTTTCATATATATTCCGCCTTCCTACTTGCTCAGTTTTCTCCCTAAATTTCGTGGAACATACCAATTTTGTCTTTTATTCTCTGCATTTCATTACACCGGACTGGATAAGTTTGGTGCGGATGTCCTCATACAGTGAAATAATTTGATACTTACAAGTATATTCCAAATAGTCAGAATTGCAATAGGTATGACAAACAAAAATACCCGGCAGATTCTTTATGAAAAATCTGCCGGATATAGACCGGATGCCCTTGGGGCGTTCCATTCTGAAAAATTGCAGGGCAAATGCAAGCTGTGTTAACTGTTATGTAACCTTGTCAATCAATCTTCCAATCTTCCATGGTCGCAACCAAGCGAGAGATAATGCTCAATCTCCCTCTCAGCACCATCTGTGCGTACTCCAGCGGTTTATTGTACAGCAGCCAGTCTAGTTCTGCCCGCTGTGCCGGGGTGTTGCCGTATTCGTCCTCCACGGCGATGCAGTCGATGGCAAGGGTAGTGCCATCCTCGAACCGGGCTTCCACCCGGTTAGTGTCCATGTTATAGTGGCAGGAAATCAATTTGTTCATACTAGAACCTCCTGTATGTATTCATCCTCTGAATCCAGTTGGTCGTGTCACTGCTCGTATGAATTTAAGGCAACTGAATTCATCACGAGTTATTATGGCACACCCCAAAAGGTTTGTGAAGATTATCGTCAAATGCTTGAAAATGCACTGAGAACTCAAGAATTGTGATCCCTAAAGAGTGGGAGCATTCCAACATAGGAATACTTCCACTTCTTTTTGTTGTCAGAACCACATATAAAATGACTGCTACATCTTGATGCGTGAATGCTATTGGGAATAAATAGAAGCAATATTAAAGCCGTTCACCGCACAGGTTTTCTAGCTCGGTGAACGGCTTTTTTCTGCCATATTTACAAATATGAAGAATCGAAGAAGTCTTTTAATGTAATTCCCAAACCCTGACAAATTCTTTCAATCGTCTCTACGCTTAACTGCCCTCCTCGACGGGCAGTACTTTGGATTGTGGAGTACGATATCCCGCATTTTTTTGTCAACACACACAGATTCATATCACGCTCTTGCATCAAATCCTGAACACGTTTGATCGTATCCACGAAAATCCCTCCCATCTTTTTAGTTCAAAACTTTTCCAACGATCTCAAATCTTTGCTCTGGAGATATAAGGATTGGCGAATATTTGGTGTTAAGAGAAACCAAAACCGGTTGGTTATGCACCACGCCATAGCTGTCGGTAAAGAACTCTGCTTGAGACTTATCTGGGGTATGTTCATCGTATTTTTTCAGATATCCGCAGTCATCATATACGAATATCCCGATATCCCCGCATTCAAGTTCTTCGCAGCGCTTCACCCATACGATTTGTCCGTCATGATAACGCGGCTCCATACTATCGCCACTAACGTATATCCCAAACTCAGTCCCTGCCGGAACGCTACTGGCAGGCACCTGTATCTGTTGAAACATTTCACCTTCAAGAAAAGCTCCTAGACCTGCCGATACTGGCAACTCTGATACTGGCATCGTTATGCAGTCGATTTTCGCAGGCTCTTCTGTGCCTGGCTGGTAGCGCCGAGATGCAATCAAGTCCATTTCGTACTCGGCGACTTTTTTTTGCCCGATGGCATTTAGAAGGGCGGGTTTCTGAAAGGTCTTTGTAAAGTAGGAAGGTCCTTCCTTGATGTTCAATGCGTGGCAGATCGCAACCAGTTGGTAGATGCTGGGAGTGGTGTATCCTTTTTCCCATTTACTGATTCCCTTGTCACTGACATCGACGCCATAGTGGCGGAGAAGTTCGGAGAAAGTTACAAGTGAATAGCCATTCCTTTTTCGTACAGCTGCGAGAATCAGACCAACCTCATTACTATCCCTTGCGGCGACTGCATCATAGCACACCGTAGATGGGGCTATGTGCATTTTGGTGAGCGCAGTTTTCTTTTTCATAGCAAGAACACTCCTTTGTGATCCGGTAGCTCTATTATAGTATAGAAAAGATAAGAAATCAACAAGAAATCTCCAAAATGGCAACAAATGCGTAATTGACATCTCCATAAAGTGGGTATATAATCGAATCAAATCCGCAAATAACAGCTTTTTGGTGTTGATTCTGGACCGAAATCGTGTATATTTGGCGTTTTTGAGAGGTGATAATATGAGAAAAGAAAATTTAAGATGCCCGATGTGCGGAACCATGAACTATGATGTAGATCTTGATGCAACCGACGGCTGGACAAAATGCCGTCTGTGCAAAGCAGTAACCTGCTCTATGGATGAGTGGAAAAAGCATACAGTGTCCGTTCCTCTGTTAAACGAAAAGCAGCTCGTGGCACGCAGTATGATTCGCAAGTAATACACGCTGCATTCTGATAAATCTGCAAAAAGGAGGAATTCTGATGTGTGGTGATTACAACCTTCGCCGTGAGAAAAGATACGTCGAAGTGGATGTTCGTTTTACTCCTGACGGCAAGATCCGTCCTCTTGCCATAAACTATGACAAGACTCGTACTTATGGAATTGATCGTGTCTTGGCAGTCAAGCACGGTACATCACGTTTTGGCGTGAAAGGGCATTGCTTCACCTGCCTGATTTGCGGGCAGAAGCGGAATCTTTGGCTTGAAAAGGGCAAGTGGTTTGTGGAAGCCTACTGTGCCACATCAGAAGGTAGGGCTTCATAATGGCAAGATACTTATCGCGTGCAGAACTTTCGTGCATAGCAGGCAAATATATTGAAATGTATTATGCACTCTTCGGAATAAGCAAAAATGACCCCGCTCCTATTAACCCAGAGCAGTTTGCAAATTCTGTTCTTGGACTGAACCTGAAGATGTTGCCGCTGTGTAGCGATGGTCACATCCTTGGATTAACGGTTTTCCAGAGATGTAGCTTCACAGCAACCCTTGAGGATGGAACAAAGCTTGTTGAAGTATTTATGCCGAGGGATATCGTAATCGATTCTGCTCTTGCGGCAGACAGATGCACTGGATGCCGGAATTTCACAATAGCGCATGAAGCAGCACATCAGATTTTGGCTGATCTGTTTCCGAACGACTACGGAAAAGCAGTCAAGTGCCGTGGGCACATTGCCTATCGGGAGAGAAACGGAAAGCCCTCGTGGGAAGAATGGCAGGCGGATACCCTTGCAGCAGAGCTGCTGATGCCAACATTTCTGATCAATGCCGAAATAGAACGTGTAGCGTTGACTCTGCCAAATGGGATTCTGTACAAATCAGTGTCTGACCCTAACTATGAAAAAATTCTGGAGATGGCTCGACGGATTGGGGTTTCTTGGTCTGCAATCAGGATCAGACTGCAGCAGATGCAGGTTATAAAAGGCAAACCCATCCACTGCCATCCATTGGACATCATGCGATTTGGAGAATGAATATGATTCAGTTAAAGAACCGTCCCTTTGCCGGTAAAGCACCGACTACTACACAGCAGGCAGAATTTAGCATAGGCTGGAGATTTTGCCCTGTTTGTGGAAATAAGTTATACCAAAAAATCGAGGGGTGTTCAGGTATACTACAAGTGAAGTGCAATAGATGCAAAGAAACCCTGAGACTTGATCTGGCATTTAGATGCCGGTGATTTTCCAGTCATTTTAACAAATACGGGTGCATTGCACCCTGAATATGGACTGTTCGCTCCGAGCAACGGGCCATTGCCGCAAGGCAATGTATGAAACGTGCTCCAAATAGCCGGGCAACAGCTGATTGAGAGATTTTCTTTGAAGATCCCTCAGTTGGTTGTTGTCCGGCTATTTTTTAGCCTTCAGGAAGCCTGCTCCCGTAAAAAGGAGCAGGCTTTATGTTTGTCCGTTTTTCGTGGATGCCCCAAGCGGCTAGATATCCGTAGCAACTCCGAGTTTTCGACTTCTCACGCTTTATCGAAAATTTGGAGGTCACACATGAGCTTTGATCCGAATGCTATTGGTAACCGTATTTTTACTTTGCGTACAAATGCGAAGTTATCGCAGGAAAAACTTGCTGAAAAACTTGGTGTTTCCCATCGACACCTCGGCGATCTTGAAAGGGGAAGCTCCAATGGCTCTGTAAAAATCCTGATCGATATTGCAGAATACTTCCATGTCAGTATGGATTATCTTCTTTTGGGTCGAGATCCTTCTAGGAATCAGTTTCAAAATGAACTGCAAGCCGCTATAGATCATCTTGAAAAAATCAAAGGTCTTTTATAATCACTTCAACAAGAAACGCTCCTGCCGGTTTTACACCGACAAGAGCGTTTCTTGTGTTATTCAAAAATATCGGCAAGGGTAAGCAGCTGTACTTCTCCGCGTTCCTGTGCCTGAAGCAGGCCGTCCGTAAATCCGCCTTTCGAGAAAATGTAGTAGTGGTAGTTTGTTCCTTTCCCAAAGACTGCTGCATATTCCCGAATCAGTTCCAGTTCGTCCAAACCGATTTTTTCATTGCGATATTTGCAGGAGCCGATGATATAGTCATTGCCCTCAACCGGCCTACCGACAATATCGATTTGTATCTGCTTCTTTTTTTGAGGGTCGGTTCCCCACCACTGCCCAATCTCACTCAACTCGATAGGAAGATCATTCGCATAATAGAGCAAGTAGTCTTGGCACATCTTCTCAAAAATCAGACCCATATAGTCTGGAAAATACTGCTTCACCGCATGGGGGTAGGTCTTTGCGATCCGCCCCGAATCAATGGCACTTGCATTGACCGGCACAAAACGGTACCAAAAACGAAAAAAATTGTCTGCCAGAAGATAGATCGTTTTTTTGCCCGGTTTCTCAGTGATCGGCGTTTCCTTTTTGACGATTCCAAGGTCTATCAACGTTTTGAGGTACTTCGCCACCACAGAGTTTTCTTCACCAACTTTCGTGGTGATATCATTCAGGCGAGAAGCCCCCTCTGCAATTGCCTTGATGATTGCATTATAAATTGCCGGCTCACGCAGCTCCTGCTTTAACAGGTTGGCCGGTTCCTCATAGAGGTAGCTGGAACGGTCAAACAAGTTTTCCATCAGTGCTTCATCTACGCTGTCCCGAACATCCAATTTGTTGATATAATGCGGAACGCCGCCTGTGATGCCATAAATCAGGGCGTTATCTTCCTCGGACAGATTCGGATGGAACACCGCTGTTTCCTTGTAATCCAGCGGCATGATTTTGAATTGCGCTGTTCTGCGCCCATACAGAGGGCTTTCTTTGCCCAAAACCTGACTTTCCATAAAACTCATGGACGAGCCACACAGGATCAGGTACATTTGGGACTCTGTCCATTTATGGTCGATGATGTGCTGAAGCATTGCGGAAATAGCGGGTTTAGCCTTTGCAAGATAAGGATACTCATCAATTACAAATACGATCCGCTGCTCCTTGGAGAGATGTCAGTTCGTCCAATGCTGCATCGTAGGTTGTAAATTCCGGAGATGATTCTGCATTGGGTCGTTCAAAACTCATGATTGCCTTGGACAAGGCTTCCAGATTTTCTTTTCCGGTCGTATTCAAGGCAGAGAAGAAAATGGTCGGTTTATCCTTGCAGAATTCATTGATCAGCGCAGTTTTTCCAACACGGCGTCTGCCGTAAATGACAACGCATTCAAACTTTCCATTCTCATATCGTTTGTTTAACTTCCGAAGTTCCTCATCGCGGCAGTAAAATCGGCTCATTTTGTTCCCTCCCCAAAGTGTATTTATCGAATTTATATACTCGTAAGTTAGTTTCTTACGAGTATAATACTTCATTTCTTACATAAAGTCAAGAAATATATTTTTGACGGTTCATCGAGAAACAGGAACGATACTTCCTATTTTCCTCAAAAATTGTGAACTCTGAGTTCCTGTTCATTTCGTTCCGCATCGGTTACAATACAGCCATAGCTTCGGAAAGCGTTCAAAGCAGCCCTCAAGCTATCCCGCCCCTTGAAAATTGAACACGCATTCTTCAGTCACGTTTCTGTGATGATGAGCCACGTCCGTAACAAATGCGATGATCTCCCACTGAGGGAATGAGCGGTAGGTTGACGGTAAATTATCCAATCAGGAATTGATTTTCTGCAAAGAAGAAGGAGGTTCCTTTATGATGAACGCAGTTGTAAAACCTTACCATGAGATGTGCCTGAACAGCAGCGAACTGATCGTGCCGCGCGACACTTATCAGCGTGCTCTTCACCCCGCTCGTGTTGCCCGCATCGCAAAAGAATTTGACGAGCGGGTTGCCAATGAGCCGAAGATCAGCTTCCGGGATGGTCACTACTATGTGATGGACGGACAGAACACCATCGCTGCACGGAAATTTCTGAACGGCGGCGAAGATTTGCAGATTCGCTGCAAGGTTTATTTTGGTATGACAGAACGAGAAGAAGCCCTCCTGTTTGCACAGCAGACAGGCATTTCGGAACGGCTGAGTGCAGGACAGAAGCTCCGTGCCCTGATTTTTGCAGGGGAGCCTGCTGCCGTTGCATTCCAGCAGGCCGCCGAATTGGCTGGCGTTCATCTTTCTTTTGAAGAAGGCCGGGGCAAGCAGCGGATCAGCTGCATCGCAACCGCCTATCACGAATTCATCCGGCTTGGTCCTGAACTGTATATCGAATCCCTTGATGTTTTGCTGAATGCGTGGGACGGAGAACCTGATTCCATGAGTTCTGCAAATCTGCTCGGCATCTGCCGCTTTGTAGAACTGTACCACTCCGAATACAGTAAAAGCCGTCTGATTGCCAAACTGCGGCAGGTCGATGCATTCACGATTTTTCGCCTTGCACGAACCGCAGGCGTAAGCCTTCCCGGCAAGACGAAGTACCTTCAGCAGGTCTATACTATTTATAATGGTGGCAGCCGCCGGGCTGCATTGCCGCTCAAGTTTTAACTTTAAGTATATTTAACGAGGTATTATCCAATGATTATCCATGAAGAACCTTCGCCCAACTCGGTTTCCTCCCCTGTTTCCACAGCAAAGGACAGCCGCTGCTATACCGTAGAAGACCTGATGGAAATGCTGCTCCTGAGCCGTCCCACTGTCTACCGTCTACTGAAGCAGAACGAATTCCGCTGGTTCAAGGTAAGCGGCGCTTACCGTATTTCCAAAGCCAGCTTTGAAGCATGGCTCAATGATGGCACTGTTGAACGCAATCCTGCTGTTTGACATTCCCAAAGAGGAATTTGAGCGTTGGTATCGGTCGCAAAGCCGCCACCGCACTGCGGCTGATCGAGAGCGTGACCGGGAGATTGAAGCACAAACCATCTCCATCCCAGAAATGGCAAAACTGCTCGGTATTTCAAGAGAAAAGGTCTACTGGATTCTCGACTGTAAAAAATACCGAGACTGTTTCGTTATCGAGCGCGTGGCCGACAGGCGGCGCATTACCAAAAAAAGTTTTAAGGCATGGCTTAAAAGCCAATCTACATACCAACTTCAAAAACCGAAAAAAGAAACGCATGAGGAGCCGCCGCTAAAACTGCAATGTCCCAAGAATGGGAAATACTACAGTTTTCAGGAAATTCAGGCTTTTTACGGAATCAGCCGCCCAACACTTGACTCGTGGGTTCTCAAAGAAGGAATTCCAACGATGAAGTTGGGAAGGGTAAAACGCATCCAAAAAGATGCTTTCGATGAAGTTCTGAAGTCCAAACGTAAAGTAGAGGAGGATGTATAATGGCTAGCATTGTCAAACGCAATAACCGATACTGCGTTGTCTATACCTACAAACACACTAATGGAACGCTAAAGCAGAAATGGGAAACCTTTACCGACCTTGCAGATGCCAAAAACCGTAAGAAAGAGGTCGAATACAAAGAATCCGTCGGTACCTTTGTGGCACCCCAGTGCCGAACTCTAAAAGACCTGCTTAAAGAATACGTCACCCTGTACGGAAGAACCAAATGGGCACTTTCAACCTATCAATCAAACACTGCACTGATTTCAAACTACATAGAACCGCTTATCGGCTCAATGAAGCTGCAAGATCTCACCACCCGCGTAATTGAGGGATATTATCAGCGGCTGCTTAAATACGAAGCCGTTGACCCTATGTGTGGAAAGCGTCAGCATCAATACGTTTCTCCCGGCACAGTTCGTTCGGTTCACAAAATTTTGAGAAGTGCCTTTGAGCAGGCCGTAAAGTGGGAACTGATGGAAAAGAATCCCTGTATTTATGCCACCTTGCCCAAATACACTGCAAAGAAGCGTGATATCTGGACTGCCGAGACCCTGTTCCATGCCTTAGAAGTCTGTGATTATCCACGGCTCCGGCTTTGCATCAACCTCTCCTTCTCTTGTTCCCTGCGCTTAGGGGAATTGCTCGGTCTGACATGGGATTGTGTGGATATCTCCCCCGAAAGCATTGAAGCCGGGCGAGCCTCCATTTACATAAATAAGGAATTGCAGCGTGTAGATATTGCTTCGCTGAACGCCTTGGAAAATAAAAATGTCATCACTCGTTTTCCCTCGCTGAGTTCCCGCTGCACCACGGTCCAGGTTCTGAAAAGCCCTAAAACAGACAGCAGTATCCGAACCATTTTTCTCCCCAAAACAGTTGCTGAAATGCTTGTCCACTATAAAGCCGAGCAGGACATGACAAAGGACGCACTGGGTGCAGAGTATGCAGACTATAATCTCGTGGTTGCCGGCCCGCTGGGAATGCCGACCGAACAATCCACCATTAACGGTGCATTGAAGCAGCTGATTGAGGAAAACGATCTCCCCAAAGTGGTTTTCCACAGCTTCCGACACTCCAGCATTACATACAAGCTCAAGCTGAACGGCGGCGATATCAAAGCCGTGCAGGGCGATTCCGGTCATGCACAGGCTTCGATGGTCACCGAGCAGTACGCACACATTCTGGATGATGATCGGCGTTTGAACGCACAACGATTCGACGATTTCTTCTATCAGCATCATGGTGCAGAGCCTGAAGCCCTCCCTCGCGCAGAGCAATCCACTCCCAAAGCCAGTCCCGTCGATACAGATGCGGCAGCAGCTCTTGCTAAACTGCTGGCTGACCCCTCTATGGCTACACTCATTAAAAATCTTGCAAAGAACCTATAAGCCTCTATACATAAACAGCGGCAGTTTTCCGTATATGGAAAACTGCCGCTATCTGTTTTAGGATGATCCCGTTTCTTTGTGTTTTTTCGCCTTAGCTTCCTCTATGTCCATCTTCAGCTGATGTGTAAGCTGTTTTACATAATCGAGTGAAACTTCATAGCCTTCTGCGATTTTTTCTTCCGGCATCCCATCAAGGATACGGGAGATCACAATGTTCTGAGTGGCTTGTTTTCTCGACTCTGCAATCATTTCCTCAATAGAGGGGCAATGTTTATTATGCATCCAATTCAAGTAATCCAAGCGTTCAGCTTCTATCCGCGATAGAAGCCTGACTGCATAGAAATTGTCATCTACCTCGAAGCGAACTTCCTCTCGGGTTTGACTTCAAGTTTTTCCAGAACCGCATCTGGGAGTTTTACAGTTCCATCTTCACCGACTACAATATTAAACTTCTTTTCCATCGCACACTCCTAAAATCACGCAAAGTTCCTTGCATCCAGTGCCTTTACTCCCGTAAGAATACCATAAGCCCTTCCTTTTACAAGACAATGCGCATTTCCATTCGCACTGTTACATAGACCAGAGTTTTCTCGCAGAAAGCTCTGGTCTTTTTCTATTGAAAACATTTGTCCATCACACCAGCTACGGCTGTATGGTCTGGTTCACGAATGCTAAACAAGCAAATATCCGTAGGGAAACGTACACTTCCCAGCTAATGAAAGGTGGGCATTTTACAATGAACCTTCCACTTTCATTAGCTCTGCTAATTTTCTGCTAATGAAAAGCCTTTTACTCGTTTTATTTCGGGGTTTGTGTTCTTTACTCAGATTGACAGCGCAACAAAAAATCAATTGATAAAGCGTTACTTGTTTTACCTACTTTTGCCTAGGATTTATGGCTTCAGCCCCTACTCCTAAGCCTGAGGCCCCCGGTTCGAATCCGGGCGGGGACGCCATTTTAAGAAAATGCGAAGGTCATTTTTCCATGTGAAAGACGATCTTCGCATTTTTCATTTTGAATCTATCGCCAAAATTAGCCAGCGAATGCCATTAGCAGAATTTTCGGTTCCAGCTAATAAAATCAGGCTTCCAGCTAATTGAGGCCAAAATCGCCGTTTCTATGCTTTATGCAACTTCACAGCATAAGAAAACCTTTTGACAAAAAAGCGCAGAAGGCTTCCTTTGAGAAACACCTTCTGCGCTTTTCTGTTTTTACATTGCGATCCAGCCCAGAGCATTTGCCACAGAGCTGATCAGGATAATGGCCGCAAAGATGGGGCACAGATACTGGATCATGAAGTTGAAGATCTTTTTACGGCGGAAGGGCTTGCCGCCCAGCGTCACCTCTTCTTCGATCTTCTGCACGCCGATCACGCGGGACACCAGCAGGCAGATAGCAATGGCTGCAATGGGCATCATGACAGAGTTGGTGAGGAAATCGAAGAAATCCAGAAACTGCATTCCGAACACCGTCACGCCCGCCAGCGGGCCATAGCCCAGTGCCGAAAGGCTGCCCAGCGCCACCATGATCAGGCCGATCAGTGCCGTTGCGCGCTCGCGGCTCCAGCCCAGCTCGTCCTCAAAGGTAGAGACAGCGCTCTCTGTCAGGGCAATGGAGCTGGTCACGGCTGCAAACAGCACCAGCAAAAAGAACAGGATGCCCACCACATGGCCAAAGCCCATGCTCTCGAACACCTTGGGGATGGTAATGAACATCAGCGCCGGGCCGGCCTGCAGGGTGTCCGGGTCGCCGCCGGAGAAGGAGAACACCGCCGGAATGATCATCAGGCCCGCCATGATGGCAATGGCCGTGTCAAACACCTCCACGTTCTCGGTGGATTCCTCAATGGAGACCTCCTTCTTCATATAGGAGCCAAAGGTGACCAGAATGCCCATAGCGATGGACAGCGAATAGAACATCTGGCCCATGGCCGTGACCACCGTCATCCAGGAAAAGTTTGCCACGTTCGGCACCAGAAAATACTTCACGCCTGCCAACGCACCCGGGCGCGTGACCGAGTAGCCCGCAATGACCACCGAAAGCACCACCAGCACCGGCATCATCACCTTGGAAACACGCTCCACGCCGTTGCGCACACCTGCAAAGATGATGGCCAGCGTAAAGGCCGTGAAGATCAGAAAGCACACCTCTGCCGACAGTCCGCTGGAAATGAAATTGGAAAAATAACCGTCCTGCGAAAGCTCACTGCCATGGCCGCTGATATACTCCGACAGATAGCGGATGACCCAGCCGCCGATGACCGAATAGTACGGCACGATCAGAATAGGGATGACCGCATTGATCCAGCCGCCGAACCGCAGGCCGCCCTTTTTGCCAAAGGCGCCAAAAGCACCCACCGGGCTTTTGTGGGTCATGCGGCCCAGTGCCGTTTCGGCCACGATCATCGTGTAGCCAAAGGTGACGGCCAGCACGATGTACACCAGCAGAAAAATGCCGCCGCCGTATTTCGCGGCGAGGTACGGAAACCGCCAGATGTTGCCCAGACCCACCGAAGCGCCTGCGGCCGACAGCACAAAGCCGATCTTGCCGGAAAAGGCGCTGCGCTTTTGTTTTTGCGTATCCATGATTTAATTCCTCTTTTCCTATATTCCTATACACAAGTGGCCTTAGTGTACCATATCTGTCCGTCAAATACAACAGTCCCGCCTGTTTGCGTGCAAACAAACAGCGCCCCGCAAGCGCTGCCTGTTTTATAAGAGGTATACGCGTTAAGCTCAGAAGATGCTGTAGCCCAGCAGCTGCGGCAGGGCGGTAGTAAGCGGGCCCCACAGGCTGATGGAGATCAGAACGATCACGTTGCAGATCACGTAGGGCGCTGCGCCCTTGAAGATCTCGATGATGGGCATACGGTTGATCTTGTTGCAGGCGTTCAGGCACATGCCGACCGGCGGAGTGACCAGACCGATGGCCAGACCGGTGATCATCATGGCACCGAACTGCAGCGGCGAGAAGCCGTACTGCACCATGACCGGCAGCAGGATGGGGGTGAGCAGCAGGATGGCCGGGCTGACGTCGATGAAGGTGCCGATCATCAGGATCAGCACATCAAAGATCAGTGCAATGGCCCATGCGGGCATGTTCAGGGACATGAAGAAGGCACCCACCGTCTGCGGCACCTTCTGCATGGTCAGCACCCATGTAAAGATGGTGGTAAAGCCGATGATGAGCATGATGGAGGAAGAAGAGATCAGGGTCTTTTTCAAAGCCTCCCAGACACCCTTCCATGTCAGCTCCTTGTAGACGAAGAAGCCCACCAGCATGGAATACAGCACGGCCACACCGGCACTTTCGGATGCAGTGCACACGCCGAAGGAAACGCAGATGATGATGAACAGCGGCATGATGAGGGCAGGAATGCCGGAAAGCAGGCTCTTGGCGGCGCGCTTGCCGTCAAACTTGATTTTTTCCGGATGCCAGCCCTTCTTGGCGCTGATGATGTACACCAGCACCAGCTGGGTCAGACCGATCAGGATGCCGGGCACGGCACCTGCCACGAACAGCGCACCCACCGATGCACCGGAGATCATGGAGTAAACGATCATGGGGGTGGAGGGCGGGATGATCATGCCCATGGTGGAGGATGCCACCGTGATACCGGCAGAAGCTTCCGGCGGGTAGCCTTCCTTCTCCATGGCGGGGATCAGGATGGAACCCAGAGCCGAGGTATCGGCCACAGAGGAGCCGGAAATACCGCCAAAGATCATGGAAGCCACGATGTTCACTTCGCCCAGACCGCCGCGGATGGGCCGCAGCAGCTCCATGCAGAAGTTGATGATGCGCTGGGTGATGCCGCCGGTGTTCATCAGTTCGCCAGCCAGCATGAACAGCGGCATGGCGATCATCAACTCACTGTAGGCACCGTTCCACACGCGCTGCGGCAGCATGGTAATAAAGGTAGGTGCATAGATCAGGATGTAGGTCACACAGGAAGCGCCGATGGCGAAGGCCAGCGGGATGCCCAGCGCGGCAAAGAAGATCAGCAGCACCAGAAGGATGAGCATTGCCATAGTTGTGTATTCTCCCCTTTCCGCTTATGCGTCGTCACGGCTCAGCGCCTGATTCTTGGGCGCAAAGTAGGAAATATCGGCCTTGTACAGGGTGATGATCTTGATCACGACGCAGATGGCACAGATGATGCCGCACACCGGCATGATGCCGTACATATACATCATGGGGATCTCCATACCCTGACTGATCTGCTTACCGGCAACGCCCACATACTTGAAGCCCTGATAGGTGAACACCAACACCACAGCCAGCACGATGAGGTAGTTAATGATGGCAAGCCAGCGCTTGCGGGCAGGCTTGACGCCGTCGTAAAGGATGTCGATCATGACGTGCTCGTCCTTGATCACGTTGATGCCCATGCCCCAGAAGGTGGTAAAGGCAAACAGGGTGGTGTTGAACTCTGCCAGCTGCTTCCAGCTCAGGGAGAAGCAGTAGCGCGCAATAACGGTAAAGATCACAAGAGCCGCCAGCAGTGCCATGGCGATCACGCCGATGGTAAAGTATATGTCAAACAGCTTCTTGCCGATTTTTTTCAGCTTTTCGATGGTGCTCAGCCCCTGTTCGGTTATTTTACAACTTTTTCCATCGGCCTGTTACAGCAGAGGGCAGCCCGCAGGCTGCCCTCTCGCCTTTACCGTAACATAGCCGTTCTAGCCTTTGGTCGTTTCTGCTTATGCCTTTGCGACGATATCCTGCATCTCCTTGATCTCGTCGGCGGTGCAGATGCCCTCGGTGACACACTGGTCGTACACGGACTGCACAGCGGTCTGGAAGGCCTTCAGCTCATCGGCAGAGGGCTCGTAGACTTCGCAGCCGGAATCCACGATGGTCTGCTTTGCGGCGCTGGAGTTCTTGTCGATCAGCTCGTCGTTGTACTCGCCCATCTTGGTGGCGCACTCGGTAATGATATCGCGGTACTCCTCGGGCCGTTCCACCATGCTGCGTTCACATAGAAGGGGTCCGGATGGAACTGGTAGTTGACCTCGGTGAAGTACTTCTGCACTTCATAGAACTTCATGCCCTCCACATTGACCCAGGGGTTCTCCTGACCGTCTGCAACGCCGGTCTTCAGGCCCATGTACAGGTCGGAGTACGGGATGGTGGTGGTGGTAGCGCCCATTGCCTGGAAGGTCATGTCAATGGTCTTCATACCGTTGGTGCGCATCTTCAGGCCCTTCAGGTCTGCGGGAGCCTTGATGGAGTTGGAGAACTGGCGGTAGCCGCAGCACAGGTTAATGATGACAGTGCCCGTCGCCTTCGGCCTCAGCGCACACCTTCTGTGCCAGATCGCTCTGCAGCAGAGCCGTGACCTGCGCACGGGTGTTGGTCAGGAAGGGCAGGGTGAACATCAGCAGACGGGGGCTGAAGTCGAACTGACCGCCGCGAATGCCCTGCACGGTGCCGGCCACGACCTGCTCCAGCATCTCCTTCTCGGTGCCCAGCTGGCCGTTGCCGTAAACCTCAATCTTCACATGGCCGTTGGTGGCCTCTGCCACATCGGCGGCAAACTGCTCCATGGAAACAAAGCGGGGGTTGCCTTCGGGCTGTGCATGACCCACGGTCATGGTGAAATCGCCCAGAGATGCAAACTTGTCCTCACCGGCTGCTGCGGCACTTGCTGCAGTGCTGGTGGATGCTGCGCCGGAAGCAGCCGGGGTGGATGCACCGGAACCGCCGCAGGCTGCCAGAGCACCTGCAGCTGCCATTGCACCAGACACCTTCAGGAAATTGCGACGAGAGATCTTTTTCATAATCTTCTTCCTCCTTGTTTCAGGGGTACCTTTTTACCTTATACGCTAGCAAAGTTTTTGGCGGCCCCTGTATACAGCATTTTCATTGCACGCTAATCGTAACAGAAAATTCACATCCGCACAAAAGCCAAACTTCACCAACTTCGTAAAGTTTCTTTGTGCATAACTAACAATCTTATCCGTTTCTCGTGGAAACTGTTACAATCCGGCGACACTATTTGGTTCATTTTCATCTGATATATCAATTTTTGTCAGATATGATAAATTTCGGAGCTTTTCCTATACTTGTATACAGGCTATTGTATACTTCATTCTCATACGTTGACAATCTCTTTTTAGCAGGCTAAAATAGAAATGTCTTATCATCAACTATGTAAATGGAGTGTGAGCACATGGCTGAACAGCTGCATCCAGAGGACATCTACCAGACGCTGGAATATGAGATCGTTACGCTGAAGATCAAGCCCGGAGAGACCATCAGCGAAAATCAGCTGTGCAAACGGTTCGGCATTTCGCGCACACCAGTGCGCGCTGCCCTGCAGCGGCTGGAACAGAACGGCTTTGTGCAGATCATTCCTGCAAGGGCACCATCGTCACCCCCATTGATCTGGATATCGTGGATCAGATCGTATACCAGCGCACAGCCGTTGAAAGCACGGTGCTGCGCGATTTCATTCAGGTCTGTTCGCCCAAAGAGTACATTGAGATCAAGCACAAATATGACCTACTGGAAGAGATGGCCCAGACCATGACCGACCCGGACAATGTGGATATCAATGCCTTCCTGACGCTGGATCTGGAAATGCACGCCATCTGGTTTTGCAGCATGAACAAATGGTACATCTGGCAGAACCTGACAAAGCCGCAGCCAGATTATTCCCGCTTTACCCGTCTGGATGTGGTGCGGGCCAACAATGTGCCGGATGTGCTGAGCGAGCACCGGGAAATTTTGCGGGTGATCCGGGAAAAAGACCTGGATGCCATTGAACCGCTGATCCGGCGGCACCTGTACGGCGGCCTGCGCCGCATGGGCACCCAGCTGTACGCAGAAAAGTACAGACCTTATTTTACCGGCATCTGAACCAATGAAAACAGGCGCATCCGCCAGCCTTCGGCCTTTGGATGCGCCTGTTTTGTTTTTTGTATAATTTACTGCTTGTGGTACTTGCGGTCCTCTTCCTCGTAAACAGGGTCACAGGTCAGGTACATTCCCAGCCGGTTCAGGGTGCTGGTATCCACACCCGAAAGCAGCACGGTGGAGTGCACATCGCAGCCCTTGAGGTTGGGCAGCTGATGCATGGCCGCTGCAGCCTGCTCGTTGGAAGCAGCCGAGCTGGAAAGCGCGATCAGGATCTCGTCGGTGTGCAGGCGGGGATTCTTGCCGCCCAGATAGTTGGTCTTGAGGGTCTGGATGGGCTCAATGGAAGCCGCACTCACAAGGTCGGTCTCCTGCGGGATACCGGCCAGCACCTTGAGAGCATTCATCAGAGCAGATGCTGCTGCACCCAGCAGCGGACCGGTCTTGCCGGTAACAACGGTGCCGTCCGGCAGCTCAATGGCGGCAGCAGGGGCCCCGCCGGTGCTCTCGCTGCGGGCATGAGCCTGCTTTTCCACTTCGCGCTGGCCCACGGTCAGATCGGCCTGATTCATCAGCAGTTCCAGCTTGTAGCGCTCGGTCTCCTTGACCGTGCCTGTGATCTTCTGCTCACACAGGCACTTGAAGTAGCGGCGCAGGATCTCCTTGCGGGAGGCTTCGCGGCAGACCGCATCGTCCACGATGCAGTTGCCTGCCATGTTCACGCCCATGTCCGTGGGGGACTTATACGGGCTTTTGCCGGCGATCAGCTCAAACATGGCGTTCACCACCGGGAAGATCTCAATATCGCGGTTGTAGTTGACGGTGGTCACGCCGTAGGCTTCCAGATGGAACGGGTCGATCATGTTCACATCGTTCAGGTCGGCTGTAGCGGCCTCGTAGGCCAGATTCACCGGGTGCTTGAGGGGAATGTTCCAGATGGGGAAGGTCTCGAACTTGGCGTAACCGGCCTTCACGCCGCGCTTGTACTCATGGTACAGCTGGGAAAGGCAGGTGGCCATTTTGCCGCTTCCGGGGCCGGGGGCCGTGATGACCACCAGCGGGCGCTGGGTCTCGATGTAATCGTTCTTGCCGTAGCCCTCGTCGCTGACGATGCGGGCCACATCGTTGGGATAGCCGGGAATTTTGTAGTGGCGGAAGGTGCGGATGCCCAGACTGTTCAGCCGCTTTTCAAAGGCCTCCACCTCCGGTGCAGCGGCGTACTTGGTCACGCACACGCTGCCCACATACAGGCCTACTTCCTGGAAGGCATCGATCAGGCGCAGCACATCCAGATCGTAGGTGATGCCGTAGTCGCCGCGGATCTTGTTGCTGATGATGTCCTCGGCGCTGATAACGATGACCACCTCGGCCTGATCCTTCAGCTGCAGCAGCATCTGCAGCTTGGAATCGGGCTGGAAGCCCGGCAGTACGCGGGACGCGTGGTAATCATCGAACAGCTTGCCGCCGAATTCCAGATAGAGCTTGTTGTCAAATTTCTTGATGCGCTCGCGGATATGTTCTGACTGCATCGAGAGATATTTGTCGTTGTCAAATCCAATTTTCATCGTTCGTTTCCTTTTTCCTCTTTGCTGTGCCCGGCACACCGCACCGGAACTTTTCCATAACAGAAACAGTATACCACACTCAAAAACCGGGTGCAATCCAAAAGGGCGGCTGCAAAGCTTTTTCCAGCAAATGCGGTGTTTCGCGCTGTTCTTTGCTGCATTTTGTGAAAATGGTTCTTGCCGCGTTTTGACAGCGGGTGTATCATGTTATATCTGATTGGATTGGAAGTCGTGGGCGGTTACTTTTTTTTATCCTTCTGATCCTTCGCGCGATCCTGCGTAATACAGCAAGCCCCGGTCTCCCGGGGCTTGCTGCAGCTTTATGGAAGGAAGGAATGGCGTTTATTCTGCGTCGGTACGGTTTTCTTGAGCAGGCTCAGGATCACAGCACCCAGCACGCTGCCCACAGCCAGCGCCACACAGTACAGAGCGGTATGGTCCACGACTGGGAACACGAAGATGCCGCCGTGCGGTGCACGCAGAGCGCAGCCGAAGGTCATGGAGAGCGCACCGGCCACCGCTGCACCGGCCACGCAGCTGGGCAGAACGCGCAGCGGATCTGCTGCTGCATAAGGGATCGCGCCCTCGGTGACGAAGCACAGGCCCATGACGTAGTTCACGATGCCGTTGCGGCGCTCGTCGGCAGTCCACTTCTTGGGGCAGAAGGTGGTGGACAGGGCGATGGCGATGGGAGGAACCATGCCGCCTACCATGACAGCGACCATCACCTCATAGTTGCCGGAGGCAAGGGCTGCCGTGCCAAAGACATAAGCTGCTTTGTTGAAGGGGCCGCCCATATCAATGCTCATCATACCGGCCACGATGGCACCCAGCAGCACCTTGGAGGTGCCGCCCATGGCGTTCAGGCAATCGGTCATGGCAGTGTTGATCATGCCCATGACCGGGTTGATGCCGCACATCACCGCGCCGAGGATGAGCATACCGCCCAGCGGGTAGATGAGCATGGGACGGATGCCGTTCAGGCTGGCAGGCAGCTTTTCGGTGATCTTTTTCAGCAGCTCGACGATGTAGCCTGCAGCAAAACCGGCCAGCAGTGCAGCAAGGAAGCCGCCGGAAACACCGGTGGTCTCACCCGCTGCAATGCCTGCAAAGTTGGTGCCGTTCATGGCCAGCACACCGCCCACAAAACCGACCGCCAGACCCGGACGGTCCGCGATGGACATGGCAATGAAGGCAGACAGGATGGGCAGCATATAACCGAAGGCTGCACTGCCCACCGTCTTAAAGAAGGCAGCGACCGGGGTGTTCATGCCAAAGTTGGAGGGATCGATAGTGTAATCGTCCAGCAGGAACGCCAGTGCGATCATGATGCCGCCGCCCACCACGAAGGGCAGCATGTGGGAGACACCGTTCATCAGGTTCTTGTACAGAGCGCGGCCAAAGCTGTCCTTGCCGGAAGCATCCTCGGCGGCCTGTGCGCCGCCCTCGGCGTGGTAAACAGGCACCTCGCCGTGCACGATCTTCTTGATGAGCTCCTCCGGCTTGTGGATGCCATCGTCCACCCGGGTGAACAGCACCGGCTTGCCGTCGAAGCGGGCGGTCTCCACCTTCTTTCTGCTGCCACGATGATGCCGTCGCAGTTTGCGATTTCTTCTCTGGTGAGGATGTTCTTTGCTCCATCCGAGCCATTGGTCTCCACCTTGGTGGGCAGACCCAGCTTGTCACCGGCCTTGGTCAGGGCTTCCGCTGCCATATAGGTGTGGGCGATGCCGTTGACGCAGGCGGTCACGGCCAGAATGCGGTAGCCGCTCTGGGGGATCTCCTGCTGGGTGAAGCTCTCCGCGCCGAACTGAGCCTCCTCCTGTGCATCGATGCAGTCAAGGAACTCTGCAGGGGTCTTTGCGGCCTTCAGCTTCTCTACAAAGTCCTCGTTCATCAGCATCTGCATCATACGGGCCAGCATGTCCACATGCAGGCTGCCGTTTTCCGGAGCCGCAATGGCAAACAGCAGGTCGGTGGTACCGTCGTCCTCGGCATTGTACTGCACGGGCTGCTCAGCCGCAGCGCCGCCAGACTGGGACGGGTGACTACATTGGTCTTGGCGTGGGGCACCGTGATGCCGTTGTCCACATAGGTGGAGCCCTCCGCCTCACGGGCATAAAGGGCCTTTTTGTAGGCATCCTTGTCCGTGATGTTGCCATGGGTGGCCTGCAGCTCCACCAGACGGCTGATGATCTGCTCCTGATCGGTCAGAGCCTCATCCAGTGCGATGGACTGCGCGGTGAATAATTCCGTAATACGCATGATTTTTCTCCCTTCGTTCTTATCTCTTAGCGTCCTCGCCCTCTCAGGCCGCTTCGCGTCCAGCTCTCCCAAAGGGAGAGCCTCTGGCGAAACCGGAAACTTTGCATGGACTGCCAAAGCCTCCCTTTGGGAGAGGTGGCATTGCACCAGCAATGACGGAGAGGGCGAGCCATCTATCCTTTCAAATTTCCTTCATCAGTTCGTCGATTTTTTCTTTGGTGGCAAGGCCAAGGCTGAACGCCGTTGCACTGCCGCAGGCTGTGCCCAGACGCAGTGCAAAGGAATAGCTCCGGGTCTGCATCCAGCCAGCCACAAAGCCGGCCACCATGCTGTCGCCTGCGCCCACGCTGTTTACGACCTTGCCCTTGGGGCAGCCGATGCGGTGCACCTCGCCATTTTCGTCCACCAGCAGGGCACCGTCGCCCGCCATGCTTACCAGCACGTTGCGAGCGCCCTTTTGCTGTAGGGTGCGGGCCGCAGCAATGATCTCTTCGTCCGTAGTCAGCACCCTGCCCACGATCTCGCCCAGCTCGTGGTTATTGGGCTTGATGAGGAAGGGGTGGTACTGCAGCACGTTCACCAGCAGGTCGCGGGTGGCATCCACCACAGCACGCACGCCCTGCCCTGCAGCCGGGCCAGCAGCCGCTCGTAGGTATCCTGCGAAAGGCTTGCCGGGATGCTGCCCGCCAGAATGAGGATATCATCCTCGTTCAGGCTGTCCAGCTTCTTTTCCAGCTCCTGCATGGCGCTCTCCGGGATGTCGGGTCCTGCGCCGTTCAGCTCGGTCTCCTGCCCTGCCTTGATCTTGACATTGATGCGGGTCATGCCCTGTTCCAGATGCACAAAATCGGTCTTTAAGCCCTGTGCAGCAAGACCGCGTTCCAGCCATGCGCCGGTCTCACCGGCCACAAAGCCCAGCGCCACGCTCTCGCAGCCCAGCTGTGCCAGCACACCGGACACATTGATGCCCTTGCCGCCCAGCACGCAGTCCTCGCCTTTGGCGCGGTTCACCTCGCCTACTTCCAGCGGTGCATCCAAACGCACCACATAGTCAATGGCCGGGTTGAATGTTACGGTATAAATCATACTTCCGTCTCCTTTACCAGCGTGAATTGTTTGTATTTGGGGTTGGGGCAGCGGTTGGTGAGAATGGCACCGCCCTGCAGGTCGGCAATGACTGCCGGGTAGATGCGGGAAAACTTGGCATCATCCACAAGGAACCAGGCTTCCCGTGCACGGTGCACTGCCGCTGCTTTCACGGCAGCTTCCTCGGGTCCGGCGTGGTAAAACCGGCATCCAGCGCCACACCGTTGGCACCCATGAACGCCTTGGTAAAATTGTAGCGCTGCAGGCTGGTGACTGTGGGTGCACCCACAATGGCTTCGGTCTCGGGCCGCAGCAGTCCTCCGGGCAGATACACCCGGCAGCCCTTTCGGGCCAGTGCCCGGGCATGGGCCACGCCGTTGGTCACATAGCTGGCTTTGAGGGCATCCCCCGCCAGTGCACGCACCAGCTCCAGCGTGGTGGAGCCTGCATCGATGAACACAAAATCATCGGCGTTGATGAGCTTTGCCGCCGCCTGCGCGATGCTGCGCTTCTGCTCCACAGCCTGCGACTCCTTGGCCTCCATGGTGGGTTCATCCGCCAGAAAACGGCTGTCCGGCAGGGTGGCACCGCCGTGCACCTTGTTCAGCTTGCCCAGCCGGTCCAGTTCGGTCAGGTCGCGCCGGATGGTGGATTCGCTGGTGTTCAGCGCCTCGCACAGTTCCTGCACCGTCACGGTGCGCTTGCGGTTCAGCTGTTCCATGATCAGGCTGAAGCGTTCTTCTGCCAGCATCGGCATCCTCTCCTTTGGTTTGATCTTATCTTTGACGGTTTATGACCGTTTGTGCGTTGTTTTGGTTGATTACATCTTTATTATAGCAACTGCAGCGCCAAAATCAATCACTTTCAGTCAATTTCATTCATTTTCGTTCACAAAAATTTGTCTTGAAATTTGTGTAGGGAGCACAAAAGCAGGGAGACAAGTATTCTGTGAAAAAAAAGCCGCCGTGCGTACCAATCGCACAGCGGCCGGAGAGATGGCTTATTGAGGAATCACTCGGCAGTCCAGTAGAAATCGTCGCCGGGCATTGCGCCGCCCACTGCCTTGGGGTCGGCATCAAACAGCACCTGCAGATAAGCGGATGCGTTGGTCTTGAGCTCGTCGCCGGTCAGGCAGACGATGTTGCAGTTGGGCAGGGCCTTCTTGGCAATGGCAGCCTTGGCCACAACACCCTGCTCCTCGCACAGAGCGGCAGTGCCGTCCAAATCGGTGATGGCAGCTTCCACGCTCTTGGCATAGTCGGTAAGGAATGCGGCCACAACATCCGGGTGTTCCTCGGCATACTCCTTGCGCACCACGGTCACGCCGGTGATGAGCTGGGTATCCGCAACCTTGTTCCATTCCTCGGTCAGATCGAGGGCCACACGCAGGGTGTCGTCCTGCAGGCCGGCTGCAGTCACATAGGGCTGGGGCAGAACTGCAATGGCATCCTCGGTATTGGCCATCTGGGCCGTGACCTCGGTGGCCTCGCTGTAGTATTCAATGGTCACGTCCTTGTCCGGGTCGATGCCGTTGGCGTTCAGAAGATAGCGCAGCACGTACTCCGGCGTGGTGCCCTTGCCGGTGGACAGGATGGTACGGCCTGCAAGGTCTGCCATGGACTGGATCGTGTCGCCGCCTTTTCCACTACGTACAGCACGCCCAACGTGTTGACGGCCACAGCCTGAATGCCGCCCTCCGTCTTCTGATACAGGGTGGCGGCCAGATTTGCCGGGATGGCAGCCATGTCCAGCTCGCCCTTCATCAGCAGCGGCACGATCTCATCGGCAGCGCCGTAAAGCTGCAGGTCGTAATCCATGGAAGCGGTGCCATCCTCTTCCATGCTCAGCAGGTTGATAAGGCCCATGGTGGTGGGGCCTTTCAGGCCGGCAATGCGCAGAGCATCGGTGGTGGACAGTTCCTTTGCTTCCTCACTGGAAGCGGCTTCCGAAGCAGCCTCGGGGACAGCTTCGCTGGAAGCTGCACTGGATGCAACAGAGCTGGATGCCGCACCGCCGCAGGCGGCAAGGCTCAGCACAAGGGCCAGAGCCAGCAGCATGGATGTCAGTTTTTTCATGCAGGGTTCCCTCTTTCCTCACAAGACCACGCCATTTTGTGCCTGAAAATTTTGCACAGAACCATGGGTCGGTCTTTTCATATTTTTTACAAGGCAAATTTGCAAAATCATTTGCTTTGCGGGTCTAAGTTTACTATAATAGAGTCAAAAATACCGTTGCGTGTGCAACGGAATTGCAGGAGGGCTGTGGGAAGCCGGATCTTTCCCACGGAATTGTGATGAAAAACTTTCTTCCGCTGTTATGCTCCACCTCTTTATTCAATGGTCTGACCCCTGAAGAGCTGCAGACCCTGCTGGCTCAGCTGGGTGCCATTATGCGCAGCTATGGCAAAGGCGAAGCGCTTGTTCTGGCGGGCGAACCCAACCGCAGGGTGGGCATCGTACTGTCCGGTGAGCTGGAAGCCTACCGTCCCGGGCCGCAGGGTGCGCGCATTCCCATCACCCACATGGAACCGGGCGGCGTGTTCGGCGATGTGCTGAGCGGTTCCAGTCTGGCAAGCCCGGTCACGGTGATGGCTTCGGTGCCCTGCGAGGTGCTGCTGATTCCCTACGAGCGGCTGCTGCTTTCGGATGGCAGTCCGGCGCACCAGCAGACATTGCGCAATCTGGTGCGCACCATCAGCGATAAATATTTTTCTCCCGCCGCATCGACCTGCTGGTGCTCAAAAGCCTGCGGGCCAAAGTGTGCGCCTATCTGCTCAGTGAAGCCGAGCGGGCTGGCAGCCTGACCTTCAGCATCCCGTTCTCCCGCATCCAGCTGGCGGATTACCTGAACTGCGACCGCAGTGCTCTCTCCCGCGAGCTGAGCCAGATGCAGCGGGACGGCCTGCTGGACACCTACAAAAGCAGCTTCAAGCTGCTGGAGCCTGCGGTACTGAAGCAAATGGTGCAATGACCATTTGAATAGCCGCCGCGTGCGCTTTGGCTGTATTCAGCTGAAATTTTATTTTTATATTTGAGTTTTAGAAAATCTACGGATTTTTCTAAAACTCTTTCACTGGAAGGCCGTAACCCTCAGCGGCATCATCTTGTTATTTTTAATATAGGAGTATTTTTAAATATGTCAAAACCGATTTTATGGATCGTGATCCCCTGCTACAACGAGGAGCAGGTGCTGCCCATTACAGCTCCCATGTTTCTGGAAAAGATCAGCGGCCTTGCCGCACAGGGCCTTGTGAGCGAGAAGAGCCGGGTGCTGTTCGTGAACGACGGCTCCAAAGACAAGACATGGGAACTGATCCAGAGTTTTGCCGCACAGGACAAGCACTACATCGGCATTTCCCAGAGCCGCAACCGCGGCCACCAGAACGCCGTGCTGGCAGGCTTGATGGAGGCACTGCACAGCGGCACCTGCGATGTTACCATTTCCATCGACTGCGATGGTCAGGACGACATCAACGCCATGGACGAGATGGTTAAAAAGTATCTGGACGGTGCCGAGGTGGTCTACGGCGTGCGCAGCCGCCGCGATACAGACACCTTCTTCAAGCGCTTCACCGCCGAGGGCTTTTACCATGTGATGAACGCTCTGGGCGCAGACATCGTGTTCAACCACGCAGACTACCGCCTCATCAGCACCCGTGTGCTGGAAAGCTTTGCCGACTACAGGGAAGTGAACATTTTTCTGCGCGGCATGGTGCCGCTGGTTGGCTTCAAGAGCGAGGTAGTCACCTATGAGCGCCACGAACGCCTTGCCGGTGAGAGCCACTATCCGCTGAGCAAGATGCTGGCCCTTGCCTTTGACGGCATCACCAGTCTTTCCAACAAGCCCATCCGCCTTATTACCGGATCTGGCATCTTTGTGAGCCTGATCAGCTTTATCGGAGTCATCTGGGCCATCGTGTGCGCCGCTATGGGCAGCAGTGTGGCCGGCTGGGCCTCCATCGTGTGCATCGTCTGCTTCATGAGCGGCGTGCAGCTGGTGTGCTTAGGCGTGATCGGCGAGTATATCGGTAAGATCTATATGGAGACGAAAGCCCGCCCGCGCTACATCATCAGCGAGCGCACCTGGGCCCCTTACGAAAGGAAGTATCACGGATGAGCAAACAGAGCTGGCGGGGCAGCACCCTGCTGAACCCGGAACCGCCGGTATTGGTGTCCTGCGGCGGGCTGGAAAAGCCCAATCTCATCACCATCGGCTGGACGGGCACCATCTGCACCCAGCCCAGCATGGTGTCCATCAGCGTTCGGCCGGAGCGCTACAGCCACCACCTCATTCAGGAAAGCGGACAGTTTGCCATCAATCTGCCCACTGAAGCGCTGGTGCGTTCGGTGGACTGGTGCGGCGTGAAAAGCGGCCGTGATGTGGATAAATTTGCCGCCTGCGGCCTGCATTCTGCCCCCGGCAGCGTGCTGACCGACTGCCCCATTCTGGAAGAAAGCCCGGTCAATCTGGAATGCAAGGTAACTCAGGTGATCCCGCTGGGCAGCCACGACCTGTTCCTTGCCGAAGTGGCAGCCTGCGATGTGGACGAAAGCCTGCTGGACGAAAACGGCAAGCTGTGTCTCGAGAAGGCAAAGCTCATCGTCTACAGTCACGGCGACTATCTGGCTCTGGGCCGGAAGCTGGGCACCTTTGGCTACAGTGTGCGCAAGAAAAAGCCGGTAAGGCGTAAAAAATAATTTGCATTTCATCGCTTGACTTTTGCCCAAAACTGCATATACTAAAGATAGGCAATGAGATGAAGGCCTGTTCCGTGGTTACCACGAAAAAATCAAAAGCCCCCCGGTACTGATACTACCGGGGGGCTTCTTGGGTTAGTGCTTACTGCCCTTGAAGAACAGGCTGTCAAGCCACTTGCACAGATAGTAGGCAACTACCTCTGCTCCGACAGTCTGTATAAATGAGACGAAGACTTCCATTGGTTACCACCTCCTTTCCGCGGTTAGGGGAATGGAGAAGGGCCGCAGGAACAGTATAGCACAAAAACCGGTATCGCGCAATTTTGACGCAATACCGGTTTTTGTGCATTTATTCGTGCTTTACGCGCTGGATCTCGCCCAGATCGTAGGGGGTGTTCTGGTAGACGTAGTAGTTCAGCCAGTTCTCATACAGCAGGTGGGCGTGGGCACGCCAGCGGAACAGCGGCGGCTTTGTGGGATCATCGTCCGGGTAGTAATTCACCGGCACATGGATGGGCAGGCCCTTGTCCACATCGCGGCGGTACTCTGAATCCAGCGTGTATTTGTCATATTCCGGGTGGCCGGTGACAAAGATCTGCCGTCCGTTCTGGGTGCTCATGAGGAAAGGCCCGGCCGCATCGCTCTCGGCAAGGATGCGCAGAGCCTTGCAGTTGTCCACATCCTCGCGGCTGATGCCGGTGTGGCGGCTGTGAGGCGCATAGAACACCTCGTCAAATCCACGCACCAGCGGGTTCGACGGGCGGGTGACCCGGTGCTCGAACACGCCGAACATCTTTTCCGGCAGCAGCTGCTTGTGCACGCCGTAGTGGTAGTACAGGCCAGCCTGTGCACCCCAGCACACATGCAGGGTGGAGTAGACATTCGTCTCGCTGAAGTCCATGATCTCGCACAGCTCCGGCCAGTAATCCACCTGCTCAAAGTCCATGGTCTCCACCGGCGCGCCGGTGATGATCATGCCGTCGTAGCGGTTGTTCTTCACCTCGTTGAAGTTCTTATAGAACGATTCGAGGTGTGCTGCCGAAACGTGGGTCGCCGCATGGCTGGCCGTCTGCAGCAGGGTCATGTGCACCTGCAGCGGGGTATTTGCCAACAGACGGTCGATCTGGGTCTCGGTGGTGATCTTGGTGGGCATCAGGTTCAGGATCAGGATCTCCAGCGGGCGGATGTGCTGGGCAAGGGCGCGCTCACGATGCATGACGAAGATATTTTCGTTGTAGAGGGCATCGTAAGCAGGCAGGGTCTTGGGGATGATCAGCGGCATAGTTCGTACTCCTAACGATTTAGAATAGCCTCCGCTGACGCTCTGGCTATCTTCAGCGGAATTTATTTTTGCGTTTGTCGCGTTTGCGGGCGCTCCAAACGCGTTTTTACGAGAAGGGCCGGAACCGATAGATGCTGCTGAACTCACCTTTTAGATCTTATCCAGCGCCTGTGCAATATCTGCGATGAGGTCTTCGCTGCTTTCCAGACCGCAGCTCATGCGCACCAGCTCTGCGGGCACACCGGCGGCTTTCAACTGCTCATCGTTCATCTGGCGGTGGGTGCTGGATGCAGGATTCAGGCAACAGGTGCGGGCATCGGCCACATGGGTCTCGATGGCTGCCAGCTTCAGGTTCTTCATAAAAATGCTTGCAGCCTCACGGCCGCCGGCCAGACCAAAGCTGACCACGCCGCAGCTGCCATTCGGCAGATACTTCTCCGCCAGTGCATGGTACGGGCTGGACTCCAGGCCGCAGTAGTTCACATAGGCCACCTTGGGATGGCTCTCAAGGAACTCTGCCACAGCCATGCCGTTGGCGCAGTGGCGCTGCATCCGGACATGCAGGCTTTCCAGACCGAGGTTCAGCATGTAGGCGTTCATGGGCGACTGCATGGAGCCAAAGTCACGCATCAGCTGCGCGGTAGCCTTGGTGATAAAGGCACCCTCTTTGCCGAAACGCTCGGCGTAGGTGATGCCGTGGTAGCTGTCGTCCGGGGTGCACAGACCGGGGAACTTCTCAGCGTGGGCCATCCAGTCGAACTTGCCGCCGTCCACGATGGCACCGCCCAGCACCGCGCCATGACCGTCCATATACTTGGTGGTGGAGTGGGTCACGATATCCGCGCCCCACTCAAAGGGGCGGCAGTTGACCGGCGTGGGAAAGGTGTTGTCCACGATCAGCGGCACACCGTGGGCGTGAGCAGCCTTGGCAAACTTCTCAATGTCCAGCACGGTCAGGGCCGGGTTTGCGATGGTCTCGCCGAACACCACCTTGGTGTTGGGCCGGAATGCGGCGTTCAGCTCTTCCTCGGTGCACAACGGGTCCACGAAGGTGGCTTCAATGCCCATCTTCTTCATGGTGACCGAGATCAGATTGAAAGTGCCGCCGTAAATGGTACTGGATGCCACGATGTGGTCGCCTGCTTCGCAGAGGTTGAACAGGGCAAAGAAGTTTGCAGCCTGACCGCTGCTGGTCAGCATTGCGGCCGTGCCGCCTTCCAGCTCGCAGATCTTCTTAGCCACAAGGTCGCAGGTGGGGTTCTGCAGACGAGAATAGAAGTAGCCGTCAGCTTCCAGATCGAACAGCTTGCCCATGTCCTCGCTGGTGGCATACTTGAAGGTGGTGGACTGGATAATGGGAATCTGGCGGGGTTCGCCGTTGCCGGGGGTGTAACCGCCCTGCACACAGATGGTATCGCGATTCATACTACATACTCCTTTACTGGGTTTGTCCATATAGCACAATTCCCCGCAGGAGTGCTGCAGCCTCCGGCGGGGAATTGAAACGTTAAATTTTAGTTCCCGTCCGGGGGCGAAATGAGGAGAGGATGCCTTCCGTCAAAGCCTTTCGGCTTTGGCAATACCGGAAAGTTTTCCTCTTCGCCAGAGGCTCCCTCTCCGGGGGAGCTGGCGCACGAAGTGCGACTGAAGGAGTTACTTCCGCAGCCGCTTATCGCTTCTGGTGGCCCAAGCAGTGCCCAAAGTCTGGAACACCTGAACCATCAGCACCAGCAAAATGACACACACGATCATGATATCGGTCTGGTAGCGGTAATAGCCGTAGGACAAAGCGATCTTGCCCAGACCGCCGCCGCCAATGACACCGGACATGGCCGAGTAGCCCAGAATGGTGGTCAGTGCGGTGGTCATGCTGGAGATCAGGCCGGGCAGGCATTCCGGGATCATCACCTTGGTAATGATCTGGAACGGCGTTGCGCCCATGCTCTGGGCGGCTTCCACCACGCCCTCGTCCAGCTCGCGCAGACTGGTTTCCACCAGACGCGCCACGAACGGGAAGGCTGCCACCACCAGCGGAACGATGGTGGCTTTGGTACCACCGTGGTGCCCACGATGGCACGGGTAAGCGGGAATACACAGATCATCAGGATCAGGAACGGAACACTGCGCAGGATGTTGATAACGATGTTGAGAATGTGCATCAGCCAGCCGGGCAGCGGCAGAATGCCGTCCTTATCACCGGCCACCAGCAGCACACCCAGCGGCAGGCCCAGCACCAGCGCAAACGCGGTGGAAAGGACCGTCACATAAAAGGTCTCCCAGATGGCAAAGCCGTAATCTGCAATACTCATTCGCCGGTCACCTCCTCTACCGTAATGCCGGGCTGGGCGCGCATATAGGCCGCAGCCTGCTTTGCCTGCTCCACATCAGTGGGCAGCTTGAGCAGCATGGAGCCGTAGCACTGGCCGCTCAGGTCGCGGGTATCGGCGCTGAGCACCGACACCAGAATGCCTTTTTCTGCGGCAAGGCTTGCCACCAGCAGCTTTGCCGTGGACGAACCGTTGAAGGTGACGCGCACCACATGGTCGTCCGGTGCAAAGCTGGACAGATCCCGTGCGGCGCTGCCGCCGTTGGGGGCCACCAGACGCTTTGCTGCGGGCGTTTTGGGGTTCGAGAAGATCTCCTGCACGGAGCCTTCCTCCACCACAACGCCGCCGTCCAGAATGGCAACGTGATCGCAGATCTCTTCCACAACGCTCATCTGATGGGTGATGACCACAACCGTGATGCCCAGCTTCTTGTTGATGTCCTTGATCAGGGTCAGGATAGCATGGGTGGTGTTGGGGTCCAGTGCGCTGGTGGCTTCATCGCAGAGCAGAACTTTGGGGTCCGTTGCCAGTGCGCGGGCAATGGCAATGCGCTGCTTCTGGCCGCCGGACAGCTGTGCCGGGTAGGCGTTGGCCTTATCGGGCAGGCCCACCACTTCCAGCAGCTCTCTGGCACGCTTTTCGGCATCCGCCTTTTTCACACCGGCCAGCTCCATGGGGAAGCAGATGTTCTTCAGGCAGCTGCGCTGCATCAGCAGATTGAACTGCTGGAAGATCATGGTGATATCGCGGCGGCGCTCACGCAGCTGGGCTGCGTTTAAAGTCTCCATAGCGGTGCCGTCGATCACAACGCTGCCCTCGGTGGGGCGTTCCAGCAGGTTGATGCAGCGCACCAGCGTGGATTTGCCCGCACCGGACATGCCGATGATGCCATAAATGGAACCATCCGGGATGGTGAGGTTGATGTCCTTCAGCGCATTCACTGCGCCGTCCTTCATCTGGAAGGTCTTGGAAAGATGTTTGATCTCGATCACAGAAATTGCTCCTTGCTGTTGAATAAACTCCTTCAGTCAAACCCTTGCGGGTTTGCCAGCTCCCATGGAGGGAGCCTGAAACAGAACGGTCAGGCAAAGGCCCCCTCCCCGAGGGGGCTGTCACCGCAAGGTGACTGGGGGAGTTTGCTTAACCCTCGATCGGTGCCAGACTGTCCTGCTTGCCGCCGTAGATGCCCATAGGCTCCACGTGGATGCCGGCAACCGTCACCAGATGGGTGCCGTGCTCTGCATTGAAGTCGTCCAGATACGGCTGATGCTGGAAATAGTTGGTATCGCACTGGCCGTCCTCAACGATGTTGTTGGGAATGATGTAGTCGTCGTACTCCTGAATATCCAGCGTGATGCCCTTTTCGGCCAGAATGTCCTTGCAGATCTCCAGAACCTCGCAGTGAGGAGCCGGAGTAGCAGCGCAGCTGACGGTCTCGCCGTTCAGTGCATCGTAGTCGATGGAGGAGTCATAGCCGTCGGTGGGGTTCTCCACAACGGACACCACAGCGCCCTTGTAGTTTTCATCCATGAAGTCCTTCACCTTCTGGCTCTGCAGAGCAGCGGCCAGAGCCTTGATCTTCGGCTCTTCCTGATTGCCGTCCTTGCAGACCAGAATGTTGACGTAAGCAGAGGTGCCGTCCTCCATTGCCAGAGCATCGGTCATGGGGTCCAGACCAGCGGAGATGGCGTAGTTGGAGTTGATGACGGCGTAGTCCTCGTCCTGCAGGACGTTGGGCACCTGAGCAGCCTCGACCTCATCGACGGAAACATTCAGGGGGTTCTCCTCGATGTCCTTTGCGGTTGCGGTCAGGCCTGCATCAGCCTTCAGCTTAAAGAAGCCGTTCTTCTCCAGCAGGGTCAGGGCACGTGCCTCGTTGGTGGTGTCGTTGGGCACAGCCACCTTCACCTTGTCCAGCTTAGCCACAGCAGAAGAAGCTGCGGAAGAAGCAGTGCCGGAAGCAGCGGAAGATGCTGTGGAAGAAGAACCGCCGCATGCGGTCAGGGCAGCTGCAGCAGCTGCAGCTCCGGTAACTTTCAGAAAATCACGACGAGTAATCATAGTTTTGTTCCCTCTCTATTTGCTTATTATAATGTACAGCGGCCCGCACGGCACAGTTCCGTGCTAAGGGCCTTTGACGGATGCATGAAAAAAGCTCCCGTCCTTGACCTTGAGCCAACGCTCAGACAAGGACGGGAGCATAACACACTTCCGTGGTACCACCTTGGTTTACCGCACCCTTGCGGCACAGCCTCAATGCTGCGGCAGCTTTGCTGCTTACAGCCGGACGCTGTAACGGGCGCATCCCGTTGCAAACTTAGCGCTCATGCACCTCGCCCGCACAGCTCCGAGACCATTTTCAGCTTCCTGTTTCCTGCCCTTTTCCATCGCCCGGGCTTTCTGGTAAGGATCAATGCGAAGGCCTACTCTTCTCTTCACAGCCATTTTTGTGATATTGCATTTATAATAATCCAATCGACCGGATTTGTCAACACCTACAACGAAGTTTTTTAGTAGGAAATTGCGTTTTTTTATCTTGTGCGCCAGCCGCGGACATGGTAGAATAAGACAGCATTATTTATAAAGGAGGTGCGGCAATGAACAGCCGCGAGGTTTTCCCAGATGAAGAACTGCGCCGCCGCATCATGGATTTTATCATGGCGGCGGGCCAGACATTGCTGGAAAACGGTGCCGAGGTGTTCCGGGTGGAGCAGACCATGGAGATCATGGCCCGGTCATTCCACCTGCGGGAGTTCCATGTTTACGTGCTGACCAACGGCATCTTTGCCAGTGCGGGCACCGCCGAGATCAGCGAGGTGCGCAATGTGCCTACCCGCACCACTCATCTGGGCCGGGTGGCGGCAGTGAACGCCCTCTCCCGCGAGATCGCAGAGGGCAGCATGTCGCTGGACGAAGCCGAGAGCCGTCTGGTGCTGGCGCGGTGCATCCCTTTTCCCAAGGACTGGGTGCAGCTGGTCAGCGGCATGTGCGGTGCATTCTGCTTTGCGCTGATCTTCGGCGGCACACTGCGCAGTGCACTGGCGGCGGCACTGGCAGGCTTTCTTGCCAGCGGGTATCTGCTGCTGTGTGAGCAGCACGAGCTGCCCGGCGGCTTCTGTAAGATCAGCTGTGCCGCACTTATCACGCTGGTGTGCATTCTGGCCTGCCGAGTGCTGGGCACACCGGCCAGTCACTCTATTATCGGTTCGCTGATGATCCTGACCCCCGGCATCGCCTTTACCATGGGCATCCGCGACTTTGTGCACGGAGATTACCTCTCCGGCACCATCCGCATGATCGATGCGCTGCTCATTGCGGCCAGCATTGCCATTGGCACCGGCCTTGTGCTGAGCCTTTATACATTCTTTACGGGGGTGGTGGTCGCATGATGCTCACCAGTACACAGATCGGAGAGCTGGCGGCGCAGTTCTTCATTGCAGGGGTCGGCACCCTGTGCTTTGCCATCCTGTTTGCGTGCCCCCGCAAAAGCCTGTTCTTCTGCGGGCTGGTGGGGGCCGTGGGCTGGTTCGTCTACGAGCTGGCCGTAATGCTGGGGGCAGACAGTGCTGCGGCCTCCCTGCTGGCGGTGATCCCCCTCACCCTGCTCACCCGGGTGTTCGCCATCACCCTCAAAATGCCGGTGACGGTGTTCCTGCTGTCCGGCATCTTCCCGCTGGTGCCCGGCGCTGGCATCTACTACACCGCCTACTATTTTATACAGGGCAACAATGCGCTGGCCCTCTCCAACGGCATCAGCACCTTTAAGGTAGCCGTTGCGCTGGCCATCGGCATCACGCTGGTGCTCAGCGTGCCCATGCCGAAGCGGCATCGGAATAAAGTGTGAGGTTTACGGATGCAGCATAGCGACTGCAAACGAAAAACACATCGGCATCCTGCGAAAAAAGCAGAAACCCGGAACCCTTCTGAGCCATTCAGACTCCGAAAAGGTTCCGGGTTTTGTGTATGATCGATTCAGGGGGCTGTTTTGCGGCAGCTCTCTTTTTTATACTGTTTTATGAGAGATTTACTTTGCCTGAACGTAGACCTCTGCGTAGAACTTTTTACCCTCGGCCTTAATGATGCCGCTTTCCACACCATCAGCCAGCTTATAGCCAGTCTTCTCAAGTCCAAGCTTGCTCAGATTGACCACCGTTGCCTCCTCATCAACATCCAGAGAGTAGATGAGTTCCGTGCCGCCGACCGGATTTGTACCCTCGTAATATCTGATCTCAACAGTCTTCGTAGGCTTTGCAGATGCCTTTTTCTGCAGCTTGACAGTAACTGTGCCATCCTTTTCAATATCGTAGTTCTTCTTTGCGCAATCGTAGTCAGCAGCTGCATTGGCAGGAATGTGTGCCTGGATGGTCTCATAGGTGACATAGGTAGCCAGACCATTGACAGAGATCTCGACAGGCTCACCATTGACCGGCTGAACCCCGATCATGTAGTAGATATGCACAGTCTTATCCGGTACACCCGGGGTCGGCTTGTCAGGCACGTTGGAGCAGCCAGCCAGAACACCGGCAGCAGCAACAGCCAGAGTAGCGACACCTGCGCCCTTCAGGAACTGACGACGAGATATTAGACATAAGAATCAACCTCACAATCTTTTTGCATGCCCCGATCACTTTTTTGTGGAGCCTGCCTTTCCTATATAATACCCTCCCTGTAATATTTTGTCAAGTAAAATTTCAACAAAAAAGCAACACCAATAGGGCGGAGACCTTGTTGGCCGCCACCCTGTTGGTGCTATTTGAGTTTTTTTTTTTTTTTTCTGTGCCAGGAAATCAGAACTTGGTCACAATGAAGATAGTCCCGAAGGGACGAACCTTCAACAGCTCTTCCTCCGTGCCGTAGTCGGCGCTACTCAGCTTGTAGCCGTCCGGCAGCTGAATATCAGCAGCGCTGACGCCAGTTGCATCGACTGCAACCTCAGCCTTAGCCTCAATGAAGTTGTTCGGCAGCTCCAGCAGTTTGACATCGATGGTCTTCTTGGTCGGAGTCATGGTCACATCAGTCACGAAGACGATGATGTACTCACCCTTGCTGTCGTCCTTGCGGATTTCAACAACAGCGTTCTCGTTCTCCAGATGGTAATCTTCGGGAAGCAGCTTCTTATCGATGTCAGCAACCTTCACAGAGTTCTCGGTCTTCAGAACATCAATCTTGGCAGTCTCACCCACAACGTTGGTCACACCATTGCCTTCGTCCTTCATGAAGATAACCGTAACAGGACGAGTGGTCACACCGGGAACCGCGGGGACATCGGGGACATCATTGCCAGAGCAGCCAGCCAGAACACCGGCAGCAGCAACAGCCAGAGCAGCCACACCTGCGCCCTTGAGGAACTTACGACGAGAAATGTTAGACATAAGAATCAACCTCACAATCTTTTCTGCATGCCCCCATCACTTTTTTGTGGAGCCTGCTTTTCCTATATAATACCCCCCCCCGTAACAGTTTGTCAAGTGGTTTTTGGCATCTTTTTCCGCCGGATGCAGAAAAACAGGAGCGACCAAGAGAAAATCGTAAGTTCCGTCAAGCCCGGCAAAAAGGGCCGCTGCACAGCATCCCGTACAGCGGCCCTTTTTGTTCTCCGTTATTTTCATTCATTCTCAACATGTCTTGTTTTCATCTTCTGTCTGCTCATGTTCCCCTTTTGCCGCCCGCATCAGCCCGGCAAACAAAAAACCCAAATTGACCCCCAGAATAAAACCCACGATGCCTGCCGCCAATACCATTGCGCCTCCTCCTTTCTTCTACCATATTTTACCATATATCATTTGTCGGATGCAATCGCAGCCTGTCGCAAAAAGCAAGATCACTGCCCAACGTGCAAGCTTTTTTTGCGCCGGAGCGTTGCAAGACTCTGCCGCATCTGCTATACTTTTGACAACACTTATATAAAGGAGGTGCTCTTTATGTCTGTTATGGATACTCTTGTCAGCCGCCGCACCTACCGCCGCTTTGCACAGAAAGCTGTTCCGCAGGATGTGGTGGATGATATCGTCGAGGCCGTCCGCCTGTCCTCCTGCGGAGCCAACCGTCAGGCTGTGCGTCTGGTGGTGGTGAACAAGCCCGAGGCGGTGGCAAAGCAGCCGCTGGTCAAGTGGGCTGCCTATCTGCCGCCGGAGCAGGGCACGCCCAAAGCCGACGAGCTGCCCACCCTGTATGTGGCCGTGGTGCAGGACACTTCCATCCCCGGCGACCTTGCCACCGATACCGGCATCGCCCTTGCCAACATGACCCTTGCCGCATGGGACAAAGGCGTGGGCAGCTGCATCATGGGCGCGATCAACAAGCCTGCCCTCACCGAACTGCTGGGCATTGAAGAACCGCAGAAGCTGGCATTCATGGTGGCGTTCGGCTACCCGGCCCACAAGGCTCACATTGTGCCGCTGACGGCTGAGACCGGCGTAAAATATTATCTGGACGAGAACCGGGATTACTGCGTGCCAAAGCGGAGCAAAGAAGAGATCGCAAAATATCTATAATTTGTATATATACATTTCTTCGGCCGCATTTTTTGTATAATTGTTTTCAATTCGGTTTCAATTGATGAGATTTTTTGCACAAGTATTGACTTTTCAATTTGTACAATCTATACTAAATTCGTTCGCCAGATGTTCGATGAATCGCATCGTTCCGGCGTACCGCAAAAACATACAGTACATTTGAGGAGTGTTTGAATATGAAAAAGATCTCTCGTCGCAGCTTTCTGGCAGCTGCCGGTCTGTCCGTTGCCGCTCTGGCTCTGACCGCCTGCGGTGGTTCCTCTTCCAGCGTGGCTTCCTCCGTGGCAAGCTCTGCCGCTTCTTCTGAGGCTGCTTCCACCAGCGCTGCCGCCGGTGAGCTGACCACCGTTGAGGCTGGCAAGCTGACCATGGCCACCAACGCTGCCTTCCCTCCGTATGAGATGACCACCGATGCAGGCGAGTTTGAGGGCATCGACATCGAGACTGCTCAGGCCATCGCTGACAAGCTGGGTCTGGAGCTGCAGATCGATGATATGGACTTTGACGCCGCTCTGCTGAGCGTGCAGCAGGGTAAGGCCGACATCGTTATGGCCGGCGTTACCGTCACCGACGAGCGCAAGGCTGTGATGGACTTCTCCGACAGCTACGCTACCGGCATCCAGTCCATCATCGTTCCCGAAGGCTCCGATATCGCCTCTCCGGATGATCTGGCAGGCAAGAAGATCGGCACCCAGCGCGGCACCACCGGCTACATCTACTGCTCCGATGATTTCGGTGATGAAAACGTCGTGGCTTACGACGACGGTCTGACCGCTGTGCAGGCTCTGAACAACGGTCAGGTGGATGCCGTTGTCATCGACAACGCTCCCGCCCAGGAGTTCATTGCTGCCAACCCCGGCCTGAAGATCCTGGATACCAGCTACGCCGAGGAAGATTACGCCATTGGTATGGCAAAGGGTTCTTCTCTGGAAGATGCCGTCAACGCCGCTCTGAAAGAGCTGAAGGCTGACGGCACCCTGCAGGCCATCGTGGACAAGTACATCACCGCTGAATAATCAGCTGGCTGATAACGGAACCACGGGGAGGCCCAACTGGGGCACCTCCCTTTTGGAAAAATAAGGTTACAAAATTCTAACAAAACAGGAAAGTGAGGATGCGAATGGCTGCTCAATACGAACTGCTCAAAGAGCTGCTCAACAGCGGCACCAAGCTCAACTTCGAGCAGGAATTCTTCTTCAAGTTTTATCAGGCCTTCATCCTGAATGACCGCTGGACGCAGTACATCAAGGGCGTGAGCACCACCCTGCTGGTCACTGCCATTGCGCTGGCACTGGGCATCGTGCTGGGCAGCGTGGTAGCTCTGGTGCGTGTAGCACACGACCAGCAGCGCCCCGGCCACAAGAACCCGGTGTTGGGCTTCTTCAACATCATCTGCGAAATTTACACCACCATCATCCGCGGCACGCCTATGATGGTGCAGCTGCTCATCATGAGCATGGTCATCTTTGCCAACAGCCGCAACTTTACCATGGTGGGTGCGCTGGCACTGGGCATCAACTCCGGTGCCTATGTGTCCGAGATCATCCGTGGCGGCCTGATGGCCGTTGACCCCGGCCAGATGGAGGCCGGACGCAGCCTTGGCCTGAACTACATGACCACCATGGTGGTCATCATCATCCCGCAGGCCATCCGTGCGGTGCTGCCCGCACTGGGCAACGAGTTCATCGTCCTGCTGAAGGATACCTCCCTGATCACGGTCATCGGCGGCAAGGAGCTGCTGTACGCCGCGCAGGGCATCATGAACCGCACCTACGAGGCCATGTTCCCACTGCTGGGCGTTGCGCTGATCTACCTTGTGCTGGTCATGCTGTTCACCCGTCTGCTGGCAAAGTTTGAGAGGAGGCTTGCTCAAAGTGACCGATAAGATTCTGGAAGTCCGCGGCCTGACAAAGACCTACGGCGGCGAAAAAAAGCCGGGCGCAAAGCAGCCCACCCCCACGCTGGACGTGCTGAAGGGCATTGATATCGACATCTACCGCGGCGACGTGGTCTGCCTGATCGGACCCTCCGGCTGCGGCAAGTCCACCTTTCTGCGGTGCCTGAACCGCTTGGAGATCCCCTCCTCCGGCAGCATCAAATTTGAGGGCACCGAGGTGGATGAAGCCCACATCGACGGTGTACGCCAGAAGATGGGCATGGTGTTCCAGCACTTCAACCTGTTCCCGCACCTGACTGTGAAGAAAAATCTGGAGCTGGCCCCCACCCTGCTGAAGCTGAAGGATAAGGAAGCCATCTCCGCCAAGGCAGACGAACTGCTGGCCCGCGTGGGTCTGGCCGACAAGGCCGACGCCTACCAAGAGCCTTTCCTGCGGCCAGCAGCAGCGCGTGGCCATTGCCCGTGCCCTTGCCATGGACCCGGACGTGATCCTGTTCGACGAGCCCACCAGCGCCCTCGACCCCGAAATGGTGGGCGAGGTTCTGGAACTGATGAAGGAGCTGGCCCACACCGGCATCACCATGCTGGTGGTCACCCACGAAATGGGCTTTGCCCGTGAGGTGTCCAACCGCGTCATCTTCATCGACGACGGCAAAATCCAGGAGGACGAGCCGCCGCAGGAACTGTTCACGAATCCGAAGCATCCCAGACTGAAAGCATTCCTTTCTAAGATGCTGTAATACTTTTCCACAGAGGGGCTGTTGCATGTGCAGCAGCCCCTTTTACTCTGTATTATTCTTTGATGCGGAACACAAACAGCTTGCTGAAAATGTAATTCAAAGCCATGACGATGAACTGTACCGCAAACTTAGAGATCCGGTCATTCCAGTGCAGAATATTTACCAGCAATGTCATGCAGGCCATTTCGATAAGGAGAGTGGAAATCCTCGCACTGAAAATTTCAGCATTTCGCGCAATTTATCAGCACTTTTGCTTTCAAAACGAACTTTCGGTTTGTGATATAAGCAAAAGAAACTGCGCAGATCCATGAGAACGTATTGGCAGCCATCAGTTGAAATGGGTCTTGCGGATCCAGAAAGGCTGTAGTGAAAAAATAGTAACTTGCCAGACTCACTACCGTAGTCAGACCACCTACGATCACATAGTTGATCAATTCCTTATAACGAAAATAAAGTTGCTTTATTGTTTGTATCATACGCAGCGCCCGGAATTGATTTCCTTTTCCACAATATAGATCGGACGGTTTTTCAGCTCTGCGAATGCAACGGAAAAATATTCACCCATAATTCCGACCAGCAAAAAGAGAACAGCAAATAAAACATTGAATGCTGCAAGAATCACCTTATACTCGCGGAAGCCGCACAGTGCACTTATAGCAAAAAGCACAGCAGCAAGAAAATTTACAGCACCGGCATAGAGGCCGAGTTTCAGTGGAAAATCAGAAAAACCGACTATGGTGCTGATTGCAAAATTCATCAGTTTTTTTAGCGTATAGTGGCTGGCACCGCCAGCTCTTTCCGCAGCAGTGTATTCCAGCGTTGTTTTCCGGAAACCAACGCTTTGTACATATCCACGTAGAAAACGAGTTTTTTCACGGTAATTTGTACGTAGAACATCTGCCACACGGCTACTGATGGCAAAGAAATCCGATGCATTTTCCTCCAGCTTTACTTGATCAGACAAGGCGTTGATCACCCGGTAGAATGCTCTGGATGTAAAGTTTTTGATGGCACCTGCCGATTTGTTGGAGGTTCGGACCATGCTGATAACCTCATAGCCTTCCTCAAATTTCGCCATGATGGGGGCGATGCATTCCAGAGGGTGCTGCAGGTCGGCATCCATGCAAATGATCACGTCCCCCGCAGCATGATCGATGCCTGCAATCATGGCAGCCTCGTGGCCAAAATTTCGCGAAAAACTGATTACACGGACATTCTTGTTCTGCTGCGCAATCACTTCCAGAATATTCATACTGGCATCGGTACTGCCATCATTTACAAAAATCAGCTCATATCCCCCTCCCCCGTATTCCAAATTCTGTTCGATGGAGCAGAAAGCTTTATAAAACTTTTCCAGAACGGCTTCTTCGTTATAAACTGAAATAATTAACGATAATTTTTTCATTTAACTTCCCTGCTTTTTCGTAGTTCTTACGGCTCATCTGCAAATTTGACAACAATTTTTCCGTTGATGCACCGGATCGAACCCTGATCCGGATAGCAGGGCATAGATGCTACCTCGGCATTACCGTCAAACTCTGCGGCATCTCCTAATTCCGGTGCAAAGCCACACCAAAACTCCATGGCTTCCTTCCATGCGTAATCATTGAAAATAGGTTCTCCTTTATATGTAGCCAGATCCAAATCATCGAAATATTCGCTGATTCCAACAAGATTTTTATCGTGCTTGTCATACTCCCCGATATAAACAACCTGCGCATCTTCAGTATAACCTTCGATACTTTCAATTCGCGTGATCAAAGTTGTGTAATAACTGATCATTTGTGTCTGCATCACGTCTGCTTTTAGGTAGAGGATATTGCTGTAACGAATATTTAGAGTCACAAGTACTCCTAATAGGGCAACAGCGGCTTTACATAGGGCACCTTCTACTTTTGTTCTATCTTCGGGATATTTATCAATAAACCATACAACCAAAGCAAAGGCAAACGCCTGTCCAAAAGTCATTACGGCATGAACATCCCAAGGCTCTACCATCAGGTATACAAAGCATGCTGCAATAGGATATGCGATTAGAATCAATAGGGTTTGACATCCTTTTGGGGTCTTAAGAATATACATTTTCCGGAGCACAAATATGGCAATGATCGCAGTAACAATGATCAACAAAGTATAGACATATCTTGCGCTGAAGTCTTCCACAGCAGTGCTTGGATAAAAGAATGAGCCGTAACCGCACAGTATCCGATAAATATAATTGCTCAGATTTGTTCTTCCAAAATGATTGATACCTTTGTAATCCGTCAAAACAACGCCAAACTGATTCAGAAAATATTGATTGACTAGAAAATATTCTGTAACAAACCCAATGCACACAGTTGCATTACACAGGGCCATTTTCCAAAACGTTTTCCAGTTCATATCAGACTGCCGGATATCTTCCATCATATAAAGCAGCAATGTACAGATGCAGACCGGGATATTTGCCTGGTACACACCAACAGAGCAAGCCATCAAAACCGTGCAGAGTAATAGAGCGACAACATTCTTTTTCTGGTGAAAAATCCATGCTCCAACAACTCCCAGTAGGGATGCAGCATAATAGTATGGTGCAGTAAACATGTAACTGAATGTTCCCGTCACTGACGGAAATGTCACCATACTTCCGCACAGCAGAATAACAAGAGGCTTTGACTGGATCCTCAAACTATCCGCCAGCAGATATACGATTGCTGCAATGCACAAAATCGTAATCGTACCATTTACCACTGGCAGGCTGTAGTTTTTACTACCCAGCAAATTTGCACTCAGACTTCCAAGAATGCCCAGCATCCACCGTCCAGATTCGTAAGTAGCGCCCACTTCATTGAAATACCGTACATCATCATGGAATGAGTATTTGTTGAACAGAACCATACCATGCGCCAACAATCCCCAAAAAGTAGCACTGCACAGTACTGTTTTTAACAGGCTCTCATTTACCTTTAGCTTTTCCGCAGTTTTTTCCATGTCTTTCTCCCAAACAAGGCATCATTCCCGAATTTAGCCAAAACTATACAGTTGTATTATACAATGTCAGCCTATCTCCTGCAACTATTTCTGCAGAAAAACGTGCTCTGTGGTTTCTATTTTCCACAGAGCACAGTTCTCATCATTCTGTTTTGTTGCAACTTTTACAGCGCATTATTCGTACCATCTGTTTCCTGCTCACTGGTGTACAGCACCATCAGATGGTTGGCGCTTTCTTCCAGCTGGGTCTTGGCCTGACGCAGGGCGGCTTCCTCGTTTTCATTCATTTTTTCGGGCTTATCCTTGCGCAGGCAGCGGCGGAGGTTGGCGAGGTCGGTTTTGATGCGGTTCTTCTCGTCCTTGTCCAGCTCCTTTTTGCATTTGGAAAGAGCCTCGTCCACCTTGTAGGCCAGCACCTCGGCCTGATTGTGCAGGTCCAGCCGCTCCTTGCGGCGGCTGTCCTCGGCCTCGTAGGCGGCAGCGTCTGCCATGGCGCGCTGGATCTCATTTTCCGAAAGGTTGGTGCTGCCGGTAATGGTGATGTTCTGCTCCCGGCCGGTGCCAAGGTCTTTGGCAGATACCTTCACCACGCCGTTCACATCGATATCGAAGGTAACTTCGATCTGCGGTTTGGAGGAGAAGCTTGCCCGGATGCCGGTGAGCTTGAATTTGCCCAGACTCTTGTTGTCGCGGGCAAAGTGGCGCTCGCCCTGCAGCACGTTGATCTCCACACTGGTCTGCATGGGCCGTGCGGTGGTGAAGATCTGGCTCTTGCGGGTGGGGATCATGCTGTTGCGGGTGATCAGCGGGGTGGCCACGCCGCCCAGCGTCTCAATGGAGAGGGTCAGCGGGGTCACATCCATCAGCACAAGGCCCTGCGCTGCTGCGCCGGTGGCACCGGCCAGCTTGCCACCGCCCTGCAGCAGACCGCCCTGCACAGCCGCACCCATGGCAACACACTCGTCCGGGTTCAGGCTGTGGCTGGGTTCGCAGCCCAGCAGCTCCTTCACCTGACGCTCCACCGCAGGCATCCGGGTGCTGCCGCCCACCAGCAGCACCTTGCCCAGCTGGCTGGCAGAAATGCCTGCATCCCGCAGCGCATTCTGCACGGGAGCCACTGTGCGGGCCAGCAGGTCGCCGGTCATCATCTCAAACTGCGGGCGGGAAAGCGAGATATCCAAGTGGTGCGGGCCGTCCTTGCCCACTGCGATAAAGGGCAGGTTCAGCTGTGCCGATGGCGCGGCAGAAAGCTCCTTCTTTGCCTTTTCGGCTTCCTCTTTCAGCCGGCCCATAGCTGCCGGGTCGCGGGAGAGGTCGATGCGATCCGATTTTTTGAACTCGGCCACGGCATATTCCACGATGCGCTGATCGAAGTCGTCGCCGCCCAGATGGGTGTCGCCGCCGGTGGCAAGCACCGTAAAGGTTCCGTCCTCGATCTCGATGATGGACACATCAAAGGTGCCGCCGCCGAGGTCGTAGACGAGGATCTTCTGCGCCGCTTCGTTATCCAAACCATAGGCCACAGCGGCAGCAGTAGGCTCGTTGATGATGCGCAGCACGTTCAGGCCTGCAATGCGGCCTGCATCCTGCGTAGCCTTGCGCTGGCTGTCGTCGAAGTAGGCGGGCACCGTGATGACTGCTTCGGTCACCGGCTCGCCCAGATAGCTCTCGGCATCGCGGCGGATCTTGGCCAAGATCATGGCACTGATCTCCTGCGGGGTCAGGTCTTTGCCGTCGATGTGCACCCGGTAGTCACTGCCCATATGGCGCTTGATGCTGGAGATGGTGCGCCCGGAATTTGTGGCGATCTGGCGCTTGGCCGCACCGCCCACCAGACGTTCACCATCCTTCGTGAAGGCCACAATGCTGGGGGTGGTGCGCTCACCCTCCGCATTGGTGATGACCACGGGCTTGCCGCCCTCCACCACTGCCACACAGGAATTGGTCGTGCCGAGATCGATGCCGATTACTTTGCTCATACTGTCTGTTTCCTCTCCGGTGCTGTGCATCTTGGGCGCAGCTCTTCAAATCATTTCCGAGTATATCTTACCGTCCCGATATGACGATTTTTTAGTCCAATTGTAAAGATTCCATGTCGTAAGCTGTGGCTCGGGCAGGCAGTTCACTGGTCAGTTCCCGGATGAGCTGGTCGGCTTCGGCCAGCCACTGCTCTGCGTCCGGCTCGTGCTCACGGGCCTTGATGGAAAAGCCCTGCCTTGCTTCTGCGGCCAGTGACAGCGCCTTTTTGCGGCTGGTGTAGCGCGTTTCGGTCTGGGCCACACGCAGGCACACCTGCGGAGTGTACTCGATATCCGGCATATGGGCTGCGTTGGAGCGGGCACGGCGGTAATACAAAAGTGCCCGGCCATTGTCGCCCCGGGCAGCGCAGTCATCGCCCAGTGCAATGTTGGATAAGATCTCGCCGCTGTCTGCTGCTTCCTTCCACATGCGGCGGGCCTTGGCACGGTTCGTGCGGGTGCCGCGGCCCTTATAAATACAGTCTGCCAGCAGGGCAAGTCCCATGGCGCTGCCAAGCTCGGCTGCTTTTTCAAAGCATTCCACAGCCTGCGCCCAGTTGCCCTTGCGGGCGGCTTCCTTTCCGGCATCCGCTTTCTCATCACCGGGGTCTTTCGGCGTATGGCCCGCGTGCAGCAAACCGTTGAGCAGAGCGCCGTCCAGCGTAGCCGAGTGGCTCCACGGGTCCAGCACCACGCCGTCGATCCCCTCAGTGGAAAGGGCCAGCTCCATGGCATCCTGCAGGGTGTAATCTGCCATTGGCCGGGCAGAAGTGCTGCGGTCGGCGCAGGCCGCAGCTGCAGAGGTGAACATAGGCAGCCATGTGCGGCCCTTCTCGTTGCGCAGGGTCCACAGCTGCAGGTCCTTAGCCTTTGCCGTGGGCACCGGATGCTCCGTCCACGGTGCAGGCGTGTTGTGCACCGTCAGTGCCGTGCGCAGCGGCACCAGAACATGGGTCTCCATTTCCAGTGCATAGTTCAAAGCGCCCATCAGCGTCCAGAAGCTTTCTTCGTTCTGGCCTTTATATAAATTTTCCACTGCCTGCTCAAAGGCCGGGCAGCCGGTGCCCGCCGGGCTGTAGGCCGGAGCGTTCTGCCGATGCTTGCGGGTGCCCACCGGGCGCAGCCGGATGCCGCCGTCTTGTCTTTTTGCCATCTGCTCACCATTCTTCCAGTTTCTAGTCAATTTTAGTATAGCAGGAAATGGCTTTGGGTACAACGCCTATCTGTATGTATCCATTTTTCCCTGCTCAAAAAAAAGCGGGGTGCCAGATCAGCTTCTTCTGGCACCCCGTTAAAATACATTTTCCTGAAACGCCTTATTCCGCGTCCAGATCTTCTTCGGTCTCAGCAGCAATATAGATCGGTCTGTGCTTTGTTTCAAGATATGTTTTGGCAAGGTACTCGCCCGCAATTCCCGTACACAGCAGCTGCACACCACTGCACAAAAGGATAATGCAGACAAGGCTCGGCCAGCCGGAAGTAGGGTCGCCGAACATCAGTGCACGCACCACCACGATTATGATGCCTACAAACGCCAATACGCAAAGGCAAGGCCAAGGCCCGCCGCCATCAGCAGCGGAGCTGTGGAAAAGCCCACAATGCCTTCGATCGAATATTTGAGCAGACCCCAGAAGTTCCACTTTGTTGTGCCCGCCACACGCTCTACGTTTTTGTAGTCGATCCACTTTGTTTTAAAGCCGACCCAGCTGAAAATGCCCTTGCTGAAGCGGTTATATTCCGCCATGCTCAGCACAGCATCAGTCATTTTGCGGCTCATCAGGCGGAAGTCTCTTGCTCCATCCACGATCTCTGTATCCGAGAGCTTATTGATGATCTGATAAAACTTTTTGGCAAACCAGCTGCGAACGGGCGGTTCACCCTCGCGTGTCGTGCGGCGGGTGGCCGCGCAGTCATATTCGCCGGAGAGCAGCAGCTCCAGCATTTCCGGCAGCAGTGACGGCGGGTCCTGCAGATCCGCATCCATCGTTGCTACATAATCGCCCTTTGCCGCTTTTAATCCGGCATAAATGCCTGCTTCCTTGCCAAAGTTCCGGCTGAAGGAGATGTACCGCACACGGGCATCTTTCCGGTGCAATTCCCGCGCGATTTGCAGTGTGCGGTCTTTTGAGCCGTCATCCACAAAGATGAACTCAAAATCTGCTCCGTGGGATATTCCCATCTGCTGTGCGATCTTGCTGGCCTCTTTATAAAAAATGGGAAGTGATTCTTCCTCATTGTAGCACGGAACGACCAAACTTATCAGCATTCCTGTTTCCCCTTTTGTGCAATATTTAAAATCATTGTAGCATACCCCCACCCTGGTTTCAACCGTTTTCGGCATTTTGCCCGGCGGTTTTCAGCACACTTTTGCAATAAAAACATTTTCTATGGCTTTTTAAGTTTTTGTACGCTATAATAAGTAGGATTTCATAAACCTTATAATGCAAGAAAGCAAGAAAGAAGGAGTATCGCCTTGAACAAGATGCTAGGCTATCTGAAGGACTACAAGCGCGAGAGCGTGCTTGCGCCCCTTTTCAAGATGCTGGAAGCCACGTTCGACCTGTTCGTGCCGCTGGTCATGGCGGATATCGTGAACATCGGCATTGCCGCCCACGGCTTCCACTATATTCTTGTGCGGTGCGGCATTTTGCTGCTGCTGGCCATGATCGGCCTTGCCTGCAGCCTGACGGCACAGTATTTTTCCGCAAAGGCGGCCGTGGGCTATTCCACAGTTCTGCGCCACGCCCTGTTTGAGCACATCCAGACCCTGAGCTTTACCGAGATGGACACCCTCGGCACCAGCACCCTGATCACCCGTATGACCAGCGACGTGAATCAGGTGCAGAGCGGCCTGAACCTGTTTTTACGCCTGTTCCTGCGCAGCCCGTTCGTGGTGATCGGTGCCATGGTCATGGCCTTTACGGTGAATTCCCGTGCAGCGCTGATCTTTGTAGTGACCATCCCGCTACTGAGCGTGGTGGTGTTCGGCATCATGGCTGCTACCCGGCCCCTGTACAAGACGGTACAGAATCGCCTTGACCGGGTGCTGGGCCTGACCCGCGAAAACCTGACCGGCGTGCGCGTGGTGCGCGCTTTTGATAAGGAAAAGAGCGAGGTAGAGCGCTTTGAGAACGCCAACGACCTGCTGACCAAGATGCAGCTCCATGTGGGCCACATTTCCGCCCTGATGAACCCGCTGACCTATGTGCTCATCAACATTGCCATTGTGGCACTGCTATATGTGGGCAGCATTGAGATCAATGTTGGTGGCATGGCTTCCGGCGACGTGATTGCGCTGGTGAACTACATGAACCAGATCCTTGTGGAGCTGGTCAAGCTGGCAAACCTGATCGTGCAGGTGAGCAAGGCGCTGGCCTGCGCAGGCCGCGTGCAGGCTGTGCTGGACACCACGCCCGGCATGGCCTTCCCGGAAAAGCTTCTGGGCGAGGTGCCCGCCGAAAAATCCGGCGATGCCGTGCGCTTTGAGCATGTAAGCCTGACCTATGCGGGTGCCGGTGCACCCAGCCTTTCCGACATCAGCTTCACTGCAAAGCGCGGCCAGACCATTGGTGTCATCGGCGGTACCGGCAGCGGCAAATCCAGCCTTGTCAACCTGATTCCCCGCTTCTACGATGCCACCGAGGGCACGGTGGAGATCATGGGCCGCGACGTCCGCAGCTACCCCCGCGAAGCACTGCGCGGCAAGGTGGCCGTGGTGATGCAGAAGGCCCAGCTGTTCGGCGGCACCATCCGCTCCAACCTGCTGTGGGGCAACAAGAATGCCACCGATGCGGACCTGTGGGCCGCACTGGAAACAGCACAGGCTGCGGAGTTCGTCAAAGCCAAGCCCCTTGGGCTGGACGAGCCTGTGGAGCAGGGTGGTCGCAACCTGTCCGGCGGACAGAAGCAGCGCCTGACCATCGCCCGCGCCCTTGTGGGCAAGCCGGAAATTCTGATCCTTGACGACAGCGCCAGCGCACTGGACTACGCCACCGATGCCGCCCTGCGCAAGGCACTGGCTGCTCTGCCCGGCAGCCTGACCGTGTTCATCGTGAGCCAGCGCGCCGCCAGCCTGCAGCACGCGGATCAAATTCTGGTGCTGGACGACGGCCATCTGGTGGGCACCGGCACCCACGACCAGCTGCGCCAGACCTGCCCCGTCTACGAGGAGATCTACGAGAGCCAGTTCAAGAAAGGGGATGCGCAGAAATGAGTGCAAAAGCAAAAACAAAGCTGACCCCGCAGCAGCGCAAGGCCACCTTGACCCGTGTTTTGGGCAAGATCAAACCTTATTCCCTGTTTGTGGTGTGCAGCCTTGTGGTGGCCGCCGTGAGCGTGGGCGCACAGCTGTATATCCCAATCCTCTGCGGCAGCGCCATTGATATGATGCTGGGCAAGGGTGCCGTAGATTTTGGCGGTGTGATGCGCATTATCATCAAGGTGCTGGTGGTTGCCGGTGTGGCCGCTCTTGCGCAGTGGCTGCTGAGCGTGTGCAACAACCGCATCACCTTCCTTGTCAGCCGCGACCTGCGCAACGAAGCCCTGCGCAAAATTCAGACCCTGCCGCTTTCCTACCTCGACAGCCATCCCTCCGGCGATATCGTCAGCCGCATGGTGGCCGATGTGGATACCTTTGCGGACGGCCTGCTGATGGGCTTTACACAGCTGTTCAGCGGCGTTCTGACCATCCTCGGCACCCTGCTGTTCATGCTCAGCGAGAATGTGCCCATCACGCTGGTGGTGGTGTGCATCACCCCGCTGAGCCTCGTGGTGGCAAGCTTCCTTGCCAAGCGCAGCTATGGTTACTTCCAGAGCCAGAGCGCCGTGCGCGGCGAGCAGACCGCGCTGGTCAACGAGATGATCGAGGGCCAGAAGGTGGTGCAGGCCTTCGGCCACGAGGCCGAGAGCCTTACCGCCTTTGACGAGGTGAATGGCCGTCTGCAGGACGTGAGCCTGAAGGCCATCTTCTTTTCCAGCCTGACCAACCCCGCCACCCGCTTTGTGAATAATATCGTGTACGCAGGCGTGGGCCTTGTGGGTGCCGTGTACGCGGTGCGGGGCGGCATCACCATCGGCCAGCTGAGCGTGTTTTTGAGCTACGCCAACCAGTACACCAAGCCCTTCAACGAAATCTCCGGCGTGGTGACGGAGCTGCAGAATGCTCTGGCCTGCGCCGCCCGCGTGTTCGAGCTGCTGGATGCCGACGATCAGGTGCCGGAAGTCGAGAACGCCCCCGTGCTGCAGCCGGACGGCCATGTGCAGCTGGAGGATGTTTCCTTCCGCTACCTGCCCGACCGCCCGCTGATCGAGGGTCTTTCCCTCGACGTAAAGCCCGGCCAGCGCATTGCCATCGTCGGCCCTACCGGCTGCGGCAAGACCACCCTCATCAACCTGCTCATGCGCTTCTATGATGTGAACGGCGGTTCCATCAAGGTGTCCGGCACCGACATCCGGGATGTGACCCGCGCTTCCCTGCGCGGCAGCTACGGCATGGTGCTGCAGGATACATGGCTGCGGGCCGGTACCGTGCGGGAAAACATTGCCTACGGCAAGCCGGATGCAAGCCTTGAAGAGATCGTGGCAGCAGCCAAAGCCGCCCATGCAGACAGCTTCATCCGCCGCCTGCCGGAGGGCTACGATACCGTCATCGCCGAGGACGGCGGCAACATCAGTCAGGTCCAGAAGCAGCTGCTGTGCATTGCCCGCGTGATGCTCTGCCTGCCGCCGATGCTGATTCTGGACGAAGCAACATCCTCCATTGATACCCGCACCGAGGTGCGTATCCAGAAAGCTTTTGCCCGCATGATGCAGGGCCGTACCAGCTTTATTGTGGCGCACCGCCTTTCCACCATCCGCGAGGCGGACGTGATTCTTGTGATGAAGGACGGCCACATTGTGGAGCAGGGCAGCCACGACGAGTTACTTGCTGCAAACGGCTTCTACGCCAAGCTCTACAACAGCCAGTTCGAGGGCGTGGAGACCTGAGAAGGGCACTTGCCCCAGAAAAGAAGGAAACCGGCAGGACATTGTATCCCGCCGGTTTTTTCTTATCTTCCGCCGCCCTGTCAAGAGGAAAGATCTGCTGCCGACTGCTTTTCACGCAGATTTTGGGGCGATTCACGCAGATTTCATTTCCTTTGTCCCTCTTGTGTGCTATTATCAGGTCAGGATAATTACGGGGAGGGTATGCTTTCCCTTCCGGCTCAAAGGAGGAGTTTTATGAAACTGCACAAGTTCATTCGACGCATCTGCGCTGCCGCTGTGGCAGCTGCACTCACCCTGTCGCTGTGCACACCGGTGCTGGCGGAAGGGATTGCGGCCCTGCCCGCTGCAGAAACGGGCGGCATCCCCATTGACCCGGCCCACTTCCCGGACGCAAACTTCCTCAAGTATGTGGAGAAAATAATCGACACAGACCACAGCGGCACCCTCAGTCAGGAAGAGCGGAACGCGACCGTGATCTATGTCCTCGGTATGGGCATCAAAGACCTGACCGGCATTGAGTTCTTCCCGGAACTGGAAAATCTGGACTGCTCTGAGAACCAGCTGACCCAGCTGGATGTGAGCAAGAATCCCAAGCTGAAAAGGCTGGTCTGCTATGAAAATAAGCTCACCAGCCTGGATGTAAGCGGGAACACCAGTTTGACCGAACTGCACTGCTACACCAACCAGCTTACCAGTCTGAATCTGGGCGAAAACGCCAATCTGGACATACTGAACTGCGTCGTCAACCGACTGACCAGCCTTGACCTGAGCGGAAACGCCAACCTTACCAGACTGGCCTGCAGCAGCAATCTGCTCACCAGTCTGGACGTGAGCAACAATCCCACTCTGATCCTGCTGGACTGCGAGAGAAACCTGCTCACCAGCCTGAATGTGAGCAAGAATACAGAGCTGGACACGCTGGACTGCTCCGGCAACAAGCGCAGCCTTGAGCTGTCCGACTCCGGACGGTTTGATCTGTCCACCCTGCCGGGCTTTGATGCTGACCGTGCCGTGTGGCCTGAGGGCGTCACCGTAGAAAACGGCATCCTGACCGTACCGTACAATACCACGTCTCTTACCTATCGGTATGATGTGCGTGGCAATGGAGCCGACGACGATTACAAGGAGTTCGTCCTCACCTTCGACGAAGTGAAGGAACCCGACCTTCCTGACGACTCGAGTGCCCCCGCAGACACCGGCAGCACCGCAGGCGGCGCCATTGCCGCTGTGGCCGTGGGCGGCGCGGCCGTGTGGGGCGGCTATGAGCTCGTCACCCGCGTGATGCTGCACAGCCTGCTGCCCGAGGGCACAGCCATCCCGGCCAGCCGCGGCCAGCTGGCCTTGCTGGTGTGGAACACCGCAGGCCGTCCCGAACCCGTGAACGCCCCTGCTTTTGCGGATGTGACCGACCCGGACACCGCCAGAGCGGCCCAGTGGTGCGTGGAGCAGGGCCTGCTGACCCTGAAGAAGGACGGCAGCTTTGACCCGGACGGCTGGACACCCAAGTTCCGTGTGATTCAGGTGTGGAACAAGGCATTTCCCAAGCAGTAACCTGACGGCAAAAGGCCGGCGCAAACTCCTTCAGTCTCGCATTCGCTCGACAGCTCCCTCAGTGAGGGAGCCTCTGGCGAAGAGATAAGGCTTTATGCCATGCCAAAGTCTCCCTCAGAGGGAGGTGGCACGGCGTAAGCCGTGACGGAAGGAGTTACGTCGGCCTTCTTTGCTGCTTTTTTCTTTCACCCGATCTGCTGCACCACCGGTTCTTCCGGCGGCAGCGTGAGGGTAGAGTGCTCCACGATGAACTGCTCCGCCCTCTCCGGGCCAGACGCTGGCGCACCTTGCGTGCATCGTTGGCGGGGAAGGTGCGCTCGCCGTCCAGCTTGGCATCCCAGTGGGCAGCGGCTGCTTCCACCTCGGCGTCCGTGGGTGCAAGGCCCTCCTTTTCTGCCACCAGCAGAAGCCCCAGCCAGCTGCGCAGCTTGCGCTCTGCCTGCGCGTGGAGCCATGCACGGAACTCTTCCACCGTCTGGCCGCGCACTTTAAGGAACTGGTCAAAGTTGATGCCATTGGCCTGCAGGCTCAGGTTGAACTGGCGCTGCTCGGCAAAATAGTTACCGCCCACCAGCTGCTTTGGCAGCGGGCCTTTCACTGCATCGCCCAGCTGCCATACCAGCTCCTTGCGTGCCCGCTGCTCAGCCTGGGCACAGCGCTGTGCCCAGATCTCGCGGGCCACCTGCTGCCGCAGCGCCGCCTTGCCCGCTGCATCGGCTGCACGTTCTTCGTCGCCGTGGTGACGGTTGATCTCCAGTTCAATGGTCAGCTGCCGGATGGGGTGCGGCTCAATGGGCTGCACGAAACCGGTGTATGCTCCCACTTCCAGCGGCGGCAGCGCGTAGAACTGCGCACCCGCCCGGAAGCCCTCGGCCCGGTTCACCGCCAGCAATTCAAAATCCGGGTCGGTCACCGGCACCACATGGTACTCCCGCACCAGCTGCTCATACAGCGCCGAAAAGCCGCCAAGAATGGTGCGATTCACCGCCTCAGTCAGCAGACCGTCCTCTTCCTGCGGCGCGTCCGGCTCTGCCTGCACCTGCGCAACGGCTGCCGCCAGCTCCTCGGCACCGGCTGTGAATACCAGACGGCAGTCGCCCGGCTCAGCCATGCCAAAATGTTCCAGTTTCATCCTCTTTTTTCAGCGGGCAATGCCCACGGTCAGCACCAGCAGGGCCACACCAGCACGGCGTACAGCACCTCGGCTCCCAGCGTGGCCCGGTCGCCCTCTACATACATTTTTTCCGGGTTTTCGGGGTCATAATATAAGGTGACGGTGTCCCCCACCGCAAAGCTTTTGCCGTGCGCAGGCTTCGGGTAGTGCAGCCGATGGCTGCCGCCTGCGGTGGTAAAGGCCAGCACATAGGCACCGCCATCCCGGCTCTGCACGGTGCCCTCCACCGTGGCCGTGACCTTCTGCCCTGCGTGCACAGCCTGCGCCGTGCCAGCACACTGCGCAGAGCCATAAAGAACATGATGCCTGCTCCCAGCAGGAAAATAATGATATTGAACATTCTGCATTTCCCTCGTTTTCTCAGTCTGCGCGCAGGACACCCTCCCGGCGCGTCCTGTTTATTGTATCACATTTTGGCAAAAATTTCGCCCTGCAGCTGCCATTCAGAATGCATCAATTTTCAAGCAAAATTTTGTCGAGAAAAATTAAAAATAATGCTTGACAATTCTGCCATATCTGGTATAATAACTATCGTTCCGAGCGACACAGCTCACGAACAAAACAGAATATGCGGATATGGCGGAATTGGCAGACGCGTTAGATTCAGGTTCTAATCGGGGCAACTCGGTGGAGGTTCAAGTCCTCTTATCCGCACCAAGAAAAACCAGTACACAATGTGTACTGGTTTTTCTTTTTCGGTGCGGAAGAGGACTTGAACAGGGCGACGGCGCGCAGCGCCGTAAGCAATCAGCCCGGTGGGCTGTTGCTTAGCCCGCGGTTCCCAACCCGTAGGAATGTCTACCGGGAGGCAGACTGTCCACTGTCTTTTTTGTTTTACATGGCAGTTTCCCTTTAGCAGTAACTGCGGATAAGAGGACTTGAACAGCAACGACGACGACCGCAGCCAGCGGCTGAAACAGGGAGGAGTTGTTGGCCGCGTTCTGATTTTTCAAAGCCCTGCCAAGGGTTGTAGAACATCAGCGAACGCAACCCGTAAGGCCCTGACCGCCAGATTCCGCCGCGGTTCCCAACCCGTAGAAATGTCTATCGGGAGGCTGCCGCTTATTTTGCTTCACCCAACAATTCCCCTTTCGTAGTAACAGCGGGTAACATGGACACCGGCTGCGTAGAACTGCTGCTCCGGAATGGGAGAAAATTTCCATTGACTGTACCGGGGTCGAGGATGCACTGGACGTGACCATGGCGCAGAGGTCAGAGTTGGATTATCTCATCTATAATGACCCGCTGGGCTATGCCGAATTGATTCTGAACGGTGACCCGGAGAAATACTTGAAAACCGTAACCGGGAGCCATGGGTTAGAAGATTAAAAATCACGAAAAGCTGGCGATGAAGGAAGCTGTCAAGGACGGCGTGGAGTTGATTGGCTATACTATGTGGGGCTTTATCGATCTGGTCTCCTGCAGCAGCATGGAAATGTCCAAGCGGTATGGCGTGATCTATGTGGATCAGGACGATGCCGGTCACGGCACACTGGCTCGCAGTAGAAAAGACAGTTTTTACTGGTATCAGAAGTGTATCGCCACCAATGGTGAAGACTTAGAAGGCTAAATGAAGGCCGGAACCGCAGGCAGGAAACTGTCTGCGGTTTTCGGCGTGTTCAGGGAGGGAAAGTTTTTATGAACGAACAGACAAAAGCGCAGGTGGAAGCTTATGCAGAAGAATGCCGCACCGAACAGCTGGAACTGCTGCGCACACTGGGAAAGATGCCTGCGCCGACCCGAAAGGAGGATTTTCGGGCAGCATTCTGCCGGGATTGGCTCCGGGCACAAGGGGCAGAAAATGTCCGCATCGACAGCGCTAAAAATGTGATCTGCAAACTGGGGCCGGACACTGAGGAACTGGTCGTTTTTGCCGCCCACACGGATATTGTGTTCCCAGATGTAGAAAATCTTCCCTTGCGGGAAGAGGGCGGCAAGCTATTTGCGCCGGGCATCGGCGATGATACTGCCAACCTCGTCAACTTGCTGATGGCTGCAAAATATCTGATCCAGAAACAAACTGCGCTGGAATATGGTGTGCTGGTGGTGGCGAATGCCTGCGAAGAAGGTCTGGGCAATCTGGACGGTACGAAGGCGTTGTTTGCCAAGTACGGCACCCGTATTCAGGGGTTCTATTCTTTTGATATCTATATGCCGCTTTGCTGCAGCAGTGCCGTGGGTTCTTATCGGTATAAGATCACCTGTAAAACGCCCGGTGGTCACTCCTATGCAAATTTTGGCGACCCCAGTGCCATTCAACTGCTGTGTGGACTCGTGAATGAACTGTACCAGATCCAGCCACCGGTACGCTCCCGCACCACCTATAATGTAGGGCGTATCGAGGGCGGCACAACGGTCAACTCCATTGCACAGCAGGCATCCATGCTGTACGAGTTCCGTTCCACCGCACAGGATTGTCTGGAAGAGATGGAAGAAAAATTCCGTCGTGCTGTAGCGCACTGGAATGGCAGAGGCGGCGATTTTGAGGTGGAGCTGCTGGGCATCCGTCCCGGCAACGGCCCTGTTGACCAGAAAAAACTCGGTCAATTCACGGCAAAAAGTAAAGAGATCGTTCGCACCTTCACAGGCCGTGAGCCGGACGAAACGCCCAACTCCACGGACAGCAACATCCCGCTGTCGCTGGGTATCCCGGCCAATACCATTGGTACGATAGATGGCGGATCGGCGCATACCCGGCAGGAGTGGGTGGACATTGCCAGCTTGCCCACAGGATTGAAAATCGTTCTTGGGCTGATGCTGGAGTATCAGAAAAGCGATTGCTTTTGAAATAAGCATGGGGTGTTCTGGCGGCAGTAGGGGGCCGTTGCAAAATAGCTCCAACAAAAAATGAGATAGACTTCCCCGAAAGGGGTTACCTATCTCATTTTTTGTTGTAAGCTGAGGTTGTGAAAAAACAGATACAACAGAAACAGTATTCCCGGCAAAATAAACTGCCAAACAAAAAGCCCCCGCATTATGATGCCAAGCAGGGTCGTAATGCGGAGGCCGCTGTTCTTTCAGAATAGCACAAAGGAGAAATTATGAAAATGCAGTAAAGGTTATCCCATGGTCACCTGCACCTCTACCACAGCGCCTTCCGGTGCCAGCGGCAGCAGGCTGCCCTCAATGGGCTTGCCATCCACAGCGACGCTCTTCACACCGTACTGGACTGCAGCGGTATTATCCACTGCAATGTGATAGGTTGCGCCCCGGTAGCGGCGGGTAACGGTGAAGCCGCCCAGCGTGTGTGGGATACAGGGGTCTACCTTCAGGCCGTCCAGCGTGGGCTGAATGCCAAGGATATACTGGCTCACATTGAAGAAGGTCCATGCGGCAGTGCCGGTCAGCCAGCTGTTCTTTGCTTCGCCAAAGGTGGGGGCATCCTTACCGGCCACCATCTGGCTGTAAACATAGGGTTCGGTGCGGTGGATCTCGGAAATATCCTCGATGTAGGCCGGGCATGTCTTGCGGTACACCTCAAAGGCCCGGTCGCCATGCCCCAGAACGGCTTCGGCACAGCTGATCCACGGATTGTTGTGGCAGAAGATACCGGCGTTCTCCTTGTATCCCGGAGGATAGCTGGAAATTTCGCCCAGATTGAGCTGATAACTGGTGTATGCAGGTTGGTGCAGAACCACACCGTACTTGGTATCCAGCCGTTCCTCTACGCTCTTCAATGCCTGCGCGGCCTGACCGGTCTCCTTGCCAATGCCAGCCATGACGCACATGCCCTGCGGCTCAATGAAGATCTGGCCCTCGGTGCACTCCTTGCTGCCAACAGGCTTGCCAAAAGCATCGTAGGCGCGGCGGAACCATGCGCCGTCCCAGCCAGAGGTCAGGGCCACCTGTTCCACGCCGTCCACGGCCTTGCGGGCCGCAGCGGCTTCATCGGCAAGGTTCAGGTGGTCGCACAGTTCGGCGTACTCGTGGCCGTACTTGACGAACATGCCCGCAATGAACACGCTTTCGGCCACAGGGCCTTCGCTGGGACCGGTGATCTGGAAGCTCTCGCCCGGGTGCTCCGAGAAACAGTTCAGGTTCAGGCAGTCGTTCCAGTCGGCGCGGCCAATGAGCGGCAGGCCGTGGGGGCCAAGGTGGGTGACGGTAAAGTTGAAGCTGCGGCGCAGATGCTCCATCAGGCTCTGTGCCTTGCTGGCATCATTATCAAAGGGCACCTGCTCGTCCAGAATAGACCAGTCGCCAGTCTCGCGCAGATAGGCGGCAGTGCCGGCAATGAGCCACAGCGGGTCATCGTTGAAGCCGGTGCCGATATCGCGGTTGCCTTTCTTGGTCAGGGGCTGGTACTGGTGGTAGGCGCTGCCATCCTCAAACTGGGTGGCGGCGATATCCAGAATGCGCTCCCGTGCACGGGACGGAATGATGTGTACAAAGCCCAGCAGATCCTGACAGCTGTCGCGGAAGCCCATGCCGCGGCCGGTCCCGCTTTCAAAGTAGCTGGCCGAGCGGCTCATATTGAAGGTGACCATACACTGATACTGGTGCCAGATGTTCACCATACGGTCCAGCTTTTCCTCGCCGGATTCCAGATGGTAGGTGGAGAGCAGAGCTTCCCAGTGGTCGGCCAGCGCCTTGCGGGCCGCGTCCACCTGTGCATCGGTGGCATAGCGTGCGATCATGGCATGGGCACGCTCCTTGTTGATAACACCGGGAGCCGTGAACTTTTCTTCCTGTGGGTTCTCGATGTAGCCCAGACCGAAGAGGATCTTTTCCTCACCCGGTGCAAGGGTGACATGGATGTGCAGCGCGCCCACCGGTGCCCAGCCGTGGGCAATGCTGCCGGAGCAGTGCCCGGCGCGGACGGCCTGCGGGTCTGCAGGGCCGCCATACACACCGCAGAAGGCATCGCGGGTGGTATCAAAGCTGGTAACGGGCGTATTGCTCCAGAATACCGCATAGTGATTGCGGCGCTCACGGTATTCCGTCTTATGGTAGATGATGGCCGGCTCCACCTCCACCTCGCCGGTGGAGAAGTTGCGCTGGAAGTTGGAGCTGTCGTCAATGGCATCCCACAGGCAGAACTCCACATAGCTGAACACATCCAGCTCTTTTACGGCATCCGTCTTATTTTTCAAAGTCAGGCGGTCCAGCTCACAGGCATCGCCGGTGGGCACGAACAGCTCCTGCGCAGCGGAAACACCGTTCTTCTCACCCTCCAGAATGGTATAGCCCAGACCGTGGCGGCAGGCGTAGCTGTCCAGCTCTGTCTTGGTGGGCTGCCAGCCGGGGTTCCAGACGGTATCGCCATCCTTGATGTAAATGTGGTGGCCGTCCATATCCAGCGGGGAGCTGTTATAGCGGTAGCGGGTCAGGCGCGCATCCGCGCATGGCGGTAAAAGCTGTAGCCGCCCGCCGTATTTGAGACAAGACTGAAGAAATCCTCGCTGCCAAGGTAGTTGATCCAGGGCAGAGGCGTGCGCGGGGTGGTGATGACATATTCTTTGCGTGCGTCATCAAAATGGCCGAATTTCATAAATGCTTCCTCCTTATCAGCTGCCGGTAGCCCCGGCGGCATCGCTTTTGCGAAAACGATTAAGGCGGACGATCAAAGCATTCTCTTTGCTTCTAGCATAGCCCAAGCAGGCCAAAAAAGCAAGAGGATTTTCTAAAAAAATTCTGAAAGTATCTTTCATAAATACGCATGTTTCCATGATTTTCAGAAAATTCATTTCAAGCACGCTTTTTGTGCTTCCTGTAAGCGAAAACGCTGAAACACAATTTATAGGTAATATTATATACGGCGAAAATCGTAACGAAACCGCAACGAAAATCTTTTGATTTTAACCGAAATGTAACGAAATCCATCCAAGGTGCACAATTTCGGTTCTTCAGAAACGAACAAAACGCCAAAATTGAGTCAAAAGCAATGAAAGTTATTCTTTTGAGCTTGATTTTTCGTACAAAATACGCTATCATGAAATTGCGAAAACGATTAAGGACTTGACGGAGAACATCCCCCGTAAAACGTTCTTCGGAAGGAGGCAAACGAGCGATGCCGTCCCTGAAAGATCTGGCAAAGGAATGCGGCGTATCGGTGGCAACGGTCAGCAAGGCGCTGAACGACCAGCCGGATATCTCGCCTGCCACACGAGAACGGGTGCGGGCCGCAGCGCACCGTATGGGCTACCTGCCCAATGCTGCCGCCCGTTCCTTGAAAACAAACCGTACTTACAATCTGGGCGTTCTGTTCGTGGATGAACGGCAGAGCGGCCTGACCCACGAATACTTTTCCGCCGTGCTGGACAGCTTCAAGGTGGAAGCCGAGAAACACGGCTACGACATCACCTTTATCAACCACAATATCAGCGGCAAGAGCATGAGCTACCTTGAGCACTGCCGCTACCGCAATGTGGACGGTGTGGTGATCGCCTGCGTGAATTTCTACGAGCCGCAGGTGGTGGAGCTGGTGAACAGCGAGGTGCCGGTGGTCACGATCGATCATGTGTTCAATAACCGCATGGCGATCCTCTCGGATAACGTTTTCGGCCTGAAGGCACTGGTGCGGCAGGCATGGGCCTGCGGCCACCGCCGCATCGCCTTTATCCACGGCGAAAAGACCGCCGTTACCGAGAACCGCGTTGCAGGTTTCTATCAAGCCTGCGAAGAGCTTGGCCTGGAGATCCCGGAAGCTTATGTGCGGGAGGGCATCTACCATGATGCCGACCGCTGTGCCGCCGAGACCAAAGCGCTGCTGGAGCTTCCGCAGCCGCCTACCTGCATCATCTTCCCGGACGATTTCTCCGCGCTGGGCGGCTACAACGCCATCAGCGAAAAGGGCTTTCGATCCCGGAGGATGTTTCGGTGATGGGCTACGACGGCATCTACCTTTCTCGCGGGTGGTCAAGCCTCAGCTGGTGACTTACCAGCAGAACACCACCGCGCTGGGCGCACCGCCGCCGACAAGCTCATTGAGCTGATCGAGCATCCAGAGTGACCCTGCCCGAACAGATCCGCGTTTCCGGCAAATTGCTGGACGGCGGGTCGGTCAGCATTCTTTAATATGTCTCTAAAGGCTCTTGCTACGGAACCTTTTATGAAGAAAACTTTTGCAAATAATGGAAAACCATGAAGGAGGTTTACCCTTATGAAAAGATCTCGCCGTAATTTCCTGCTCGCTTCCGGTGCCGTGACCATTGGTGCAGCTCTGGCTGCCTGTGGTGGTTCTTCCGCTTCCACCAGCACCGCTTCTTCTGCTCCGGCTTCCTCTGCTGCTCCCGCAGCAGGGCAAGGTGCTGAACATCTGGTGCTGGAATGATGAGTTCCAGAGCCGCTTCAACGACTACTATCCGGAAGTTTCCGAGATCGCAGCCGACAAGTCCACCACCACCCTGAAGGATGGCACCGTTGTGAAGTGGACCATCAATGCCAACGAGAACAACAACTATCAGAACAAGCTGGACGAAGCCCTGCTGAGTCAGGACAGCGCTGCTGATGACGACAAGATCGACATCTTCCTGATCGAGGCTGACTATGCTCTGAAGTATGTGGATTCCGATTACGTTCTGGATGTCAAGGCAGACATCGGCCTGACCGACGACGATCTGGCTGGCCAGTACCAGTACACCAAGGACATCGTTAGTGTGGACGGCAGCCAGCGCGGCACCACCTGGCAGGCAACTCCCGGTCTGTTTGCATACCGCCGCAGCATTGCCAAGGATGTTCTGGGCACCGATGATCCCGCCGAAGTGCAGACCTACCTGTCCGACTGGGATAAGTTCAATGATGTAGCTGCACAGGCAGCCGCCAAGGGCTACAAGATGCTGTCCGGCTTTGATGATGCATACCGCACCTTCTCCAACAACGTGGCAGCTCCGTGGGTCACCGGCACTACTGTTACCGTTGATGAGAACATTATGAAGTGGGTCGATCAGACCAAGGAGTACACCGATAAGGGCTATAACAACAAGTCCAGCCTGTGGGACAGCCAGTGGGCAGCCGATCAGGGTCCCACCGGTAAGGTGTTCGGCTTCTTCTACTCCACCTGGGGCATCAACTTCACCCTGCTGGGCAACTCGCTGGAGACTCCTGTCGCTGAGGGCGGCAAGGAAGAAGTTGGCAACGGTATCTACGGCGATTACGCTGTGTGCGAAGGCCCTCAGCCCTACTACTGGGGCGGCACCTGGATCTGCGGCGCAGCCGGCACAACATCGAGACCATTAAGGATGTTATGCAGAAGCTGACCTGCGATGAAGCCATCATGAAGCAGATCACCATGGATACGCAGGACTACACCAACAACGAGAAGGCTATGAACGAGATCGCAAACAGCGATTACAGCTCCGCTTTCCTGGGCGGCCAGAACCACATCGCTCTGTTTGCAGAGGCTGCAGCCAAGATCGATATGTCCAACGCCGGTCCGTACGATCAGGGCCTGAATGAGAGCTTCCAGAATGCATTCAAGGATTACTTTACCGGCAACGTGGACGAAGATACCGCAAAGGCAAACTTCGAGACCGCTATCAAGGAGAAGTATCCTGAGCTGACCGACGTGGAGTGGCCCGCATAATAGCAGCCGACCCTAAAACGGAAAAGTGAATACGCAGGGGCGGGCCGGACGCTGTTCCCGCCCGCCCCTGTTCTTTCCGCAAATTTATCAGGAGGCGATCCTTATGGGAGAAAAGAAAAAGAAAGGGTCGATCAGCTACGCGAAATGGGGCTACATCTTCATTGCGCCGTTCTTCATCATCTTCGCGGTATTCCAGCTGATCCCTCTGGCATCCACCATTTACTACAGCTTTTTTGAATATTACCGCAGCGGCCTGAAGATCATTGGCCCGAACTTTGTGGGCCTGAAAAACTACATTACCCTGTTCGCAACCGATCTGCCCAAGTACTTTGGCAACACGCTGATCCTGTGGATCATCGGCTTTATCCCGCAGATCGCCATTTCCCTGTTGCTGGCAGCATGGTTCACCGATCTGCGCCTGAAGTTGAAGGGCCAGACCTTCTTCAAGACGGTCATCTACATGCCCAACCTGATCATGGCCTCCGCCTTTGCAATGCTGTTCTTCGCGCTGTTCTCGGACAACGGCCCGGTGAACGCCGTGCTGCAGAGCATGGGTTGGATCAAAGAACCCATCAGCTTTTTGAACACCGTGTGGGGCAACCGCGGGCTGATCGGCCTGATGAACTTCCTGATGTGGTTCGGCAACACCACCATCATGCTGATGGCGGCCATCATGGGCGTAGACCCCACCCTATACGAAGCGGCTGAACTGGACGGCTGCACCCCGAACCAGATGTTCTGGAAGATCACCATTCCGCTGATCCGTCCCATCCTTGTTTACGTCATGATCACCTCCATGATCGGCGGCCTGCAGATGTTCGATGTGCCGCAGATTTTGACCAACGGCAAGGGCGGCCCGGACCGCACCTCCACCACCATGATCATGTACCTGAACAACCACCTGTTCAGCAAGAACTACGGCATGGCCGGTGCAGTCTCGGTGGTGCTGTTCCTCGTGTGCAGTGCTGTGTGTTGTGGTCTACTTCTCCCTTACCAAGGAGGATGACGGCCTGACCCGCGCCCAGCGCAAAGAACTGAATGCCGCCAAAAAGGCAGCAAAAGGAGGGAAATGATTATGGCACACACTCCTAGAAATCAATCGGAAAAAGCAACACTGGCTGTACGCCGCGCATGGTGTTATCTGGTGCTGGTGCTCATCAGCTTTTTGTGCCTGTTCTTCTTCTATGTGCTGGTGATCAACTCCACCCGCACCCACTTCGAGATCCAGAAAGGCTTCTCGATGCTGCCGGGCAAATCGCTCATCACCAACTTCCAGAACGTGCTGGCCGATGCTAACATCCCTGTCATCACCGGCATCCGCAACAGCCTGATCGTCTCTGCCTGCTCGGCGGCGTTCAGCGTGTATTTCTCGGCCTTGACGGCCTACGGCATCTACGCCTATAACTTCAAATTCAAAAAGGCCGCGTTCGCCATTATCCTGCTGATCATGACCATGCCCACGCAGGTGTCCGCTCTGGGCTTTTTGCAGCTCATCACCAAGATGGGCCTGAAGAACAGCTTTATCCCGCTGATCCTGCCCAGCATTGCAGCGCCCACCGTGTTCTTCTTCATGAAGCAGTATCTGGACGCTTCCCTTCCCATGGAGATCGTAGAGGCTGCCCGCATCGACGGTGCAGGCGAGTTCTACACCTTCAACAAGATCGTGCTGCCCATTATGAAGCCCGCTCTGGCAGTGCAGGCCATTTTCTCCTTCGTGGCCAGCTGGAACAACTACTTCATTCCCGCTCTGGTGCTGGACAGCGCCGACAAAAAGACCCTGCCCATCCTGATTGCACAGCTGCGCAGTGCAGACTTCCTCAAGTTTGATATGGGCAAGGTTTACATGATGGTGGCTATCGCCATTCTGCCCGTCATCATCGTGTACCTGCTGCTTTCCAAGTTCATCGTCCGCGGTGTTGCTTTGGGCGGCGTGAAAGGCTGACGGCATTTTGCCGCAAACAGCAAAAGGGTCCCGGAGAAAATTCCGGGACCCTTTTGCTGTGTTTAGGATATAAGGAATTTTTGGAAGAGATCAGGAGAAAAAACAAGGCATACACATTCTGTCGGAGGTTCTAAGGGGATAAGATTTACTCGCCGCGGACGGCTGCGAAGCCTGCCTCCAGATCGGCAATGATATCATCGATGTGCTCGGTGCCGATGGACAGGCGGATGGTGTTCTGATAGATCTGCTGCTCGGCCAGCTCTTCGTCATTCAGCTGGCTGTGGGTGGTGGAAGCCGGGTGGATGACCAGACTCTTCACATCAGCAACGTTTGCCAGCAGGAGAAGACCTTCAGGTTATCGATAAACTTGAATGCTTCCTCGCGGCCGCCTTTGATGTTGAAGGTGAAGATAGATGCACCGCCATTGGGGAAGTACTTCTCGTACAGGGCGTGATCCGGGTGATCCGGCAGGGAGGGGTGGTTGACCTTCTCCACCTGCGGGTGGTTTGCCAGAAACTCGACTACCTTCTTGGTGTTCTCCACATGGCGCTCGATACGCAGGCTCAGGGTCTCGGTACCCTGCAGCAGCAGGAAGGCGTTGAACGGAGAAATGGTGGCACCGGTATCACGCAGCAGGATCGCACGGATGTAGGTGACAAAAGCTGCGGGGCCTGCTGCATCGGCAAAGGAAACGCCGTGGTAGCTGGGGTTGGGGTCAGCAATGTTGCCGAACTTACCGCTTGCCTTCCAGTCGAACTTGCCGCTGTCCACGATGATGCCGCCCAGCGTGGTGCCGTGGCCGCCGATGAACTTGGTGGCGGAATGGACGACGATATCTGCGCCGTGCTCAATGGGACGGATCAGGTACGGGGTGCCGAAGGTGTTATCAATGACCAGCGGCAGGCCGTGCTTGTGAGCGATGGCTGCAATGGCATCGATATCGGGGATATCGCTGTTGGGGTTGCCCAGAGTTTCCAGATAGACGGCCTTGGTGTTGGGCTGGATGGCATTCTCCACCTCAGCCAGATCGTGTGCATTGACAAAGGTAGTGGTGACACCGAACTGGGTCAGGGTGTGCTCCAGCAGGTTGTAGCTGCCGCCGTAGATGGTCTTCTGCGCCACGATGTGGTCACCAGCCTGTGCCAGTGCCTCGATGGTGTAGGTGATGGCAGCGGCACCGGAGGCGGTTGCCAGAGCAGCCACGCCGCCCTCCAGCGCAGCGATGCGCTTCTCGAACACGTCCTGCGTGGAGTTGGTCAGGCGGCCGTAGATGTTGCCGGCATCTGCCAGACCAAAGCGGTCTGCTGCGTGCTGGCTGTTGCGGAACACATAGGAAGTGGTCTGGTAAATGGGCACTGCACGGGAATCGGTAGCGGGATCGGCCTGCTCCTGGCCAACGTGAAGCTGCAGGGTCTCAAATTTATAGTTAGACATAGTATTTTACCTCTCTATTTATACTTATAGTATAATTTTCTGATACAAAAAAACCGATGCGTGATACAAAAGCGCACCGGGCAAACGCAATTCAAAGCGATTCTGTCAACGTCACATTCGGGTACACATTCGTGCACAGCAAGAGGGCATCGTACAGTTCACAGCCAGATGTTCTGCCCGGTCACCGCACATTCGCCCACAGCGGAAGTTTGCATGCAGCAGGTCGTTCCAAATCAGCTTCATATCCGTGCCCTCCTTTCCCGTAAAACTCTTTCCCACTCATCTACAAACCGGCACCTCTATCTGCTCTGTACCGGGAAGCAAAACCCTTGCTTTCTTTTTCCCACTAGGTTTGTGGATTTGTTGTTTGCATTATATTCCCTCTTACCCAGTTTGTCAATAGGTTAATTCCAGTTTTTTTCAAATTGAGTTTTCTGCACGATGCGCAGCCCGCATTTGCAGCATCCCGTTGTGCAGTTCCAACAGGAGTAACACTTCTGCTTCTTCAAAAATTTTATTTTTCCATTGATAAAACCTTAAAATTTTATTGTTATACTAAAGCTGTTCCTTGCAAACGCCCTGCAAATCGTTTATTATGGTAGCGTTCTTTTTTATCATCAAAGGAGTTTTTTCGATGCTGCATCGTTTCTTTCATTTTTTAAAGCAGAGCCTGCTCGTTGTTCTTTGCATCCTGCTGCTTGGCGGGCTGCTGGCAGGCGGCTGGTTCTTTTATCAGGGCAGGCAGCTGTACCGCAGTGCCGCCAGCAGTTACCCAGTGGCTTCCATGTACGACACCATCTGTGCCCGCGGGAGCTATACTTCCTACGATGCGCTGCCGCAGATCTATATTAACGCAGTCATCTGCACCGAGGACGAGCATTTTATGACCCACAAGGGCATCGACCCGGGGGCCATTGCACGCGCCCTGCTGGCCGACCTGCGCACCCACTCGCTGGCCGAGGGCGGCAGCACCTTGACCCAGCAGCTTGCCAAGAACGAGCTGTTCACGCAGGACAAGCATCTGGCCCGCAAGGCTGCCGAGATGCTTGCTGCTTTTGATCTTGAAAAGACCTACTCCAAGCAGCAGATCTTTGAGATGTACGCCAACACCATCTATTTTGGCAGCGGGTATTATGGCATTGCAGAAGCTGCCGAGGGCTACTTTGGCAAGGAACCGGCCCAGCTGACCGATGCCGAAGCGATCTATCTGGCGGGTATGCCCAACGCGCCTTCCACCTACGCCAGCAGCCCGGAGCTTGCCTTCAAGCGGATGCAGGTGGTGCTCAAGCGGATGGTCAAATGCCGCGTGCTCACCAAGCAGCAGGCCGATGCCATTGCCGCAGATGCTGAAAACTTAACGGTTTAAACAAAACACCGCGCCCTGTCTGCTGCGGATCAGACAAGGCGCGGTGTTTTGTTTTGCGGTATTTGATTTGGTAAAGGAGGAATCATGTTACCCGTTCAGGCGGTTGCGGCCCCGCCTGTCGGTAGCATTATCATACCAAAGAATTTCTGCGAAACCATGTTCTTTTTATGAAGATTTTGTAAACTCACTCCGGCGCTTTCATGCTTTCCACCATGCTGATATGCCGCACATGCCGCCGCATGGCAAAGCACACCACAAAGGTGAACAGCATCGTCAATGCCACTGCCAGCAGATAACTGCTGGGTGCAATGGTGCGAATAAACATCAGCTGATCCATTTCCACGGTCAGGACGATGAACCGGTGCAGCGGCACGCCCAGCAGCAGGCCCACGCCGGAGCCGATGAGGGACAAAAGCTCGATCTCGCGGAAGATGTAGCGGTACACTTCTTTGTCATAGAAGCCCAGAACCTTGATGGTGGCAAGCTCCTTTTTTCGCTCGGCAAGGTTGACGCTGATCAGGTTGTACAGCACCACCGCCGCCAGCGCCGCCGCGCACACGATGATCAGCACCACCACGTAGTTCAGGCTGCCGATCAGGCTGCCGAACATGGAGGTGGTGTCCTCGGTGAAGCTGACGCTGCTCACATAGTTGCAGCCCAGCAGCTTTGTGCGCAGGGCGTTGTACTCCGCCTCGGTGGTACAGCCGGTCAGGCCGTAGACGGTGTTCCACTCCGGCGTGCTGCCCAGCAGGGCCTGCAGCTGCGCATTGGAGATACAGCCGGGTGAACATGTAGTTCTCGGTAATGCCGGTCAGCACCAGCGGCACGCGGCTTCCGTCTGCAGCCTCCACATAGAACGTATCGCCCACGCTCAGCTCCAGATTCAGGGCCGTTTTTTCGGTCAGGATCACGCTGTCCTCTTCAAAGGGAATGGGGTCGTGGCCCACCCGGGTGCGGAAGGTGAAGTATTCGGTCATCCGGGCATCGTCCTCCGCGCCTACGATGCTGACATCGGCGCTCCCGCCCTCTTCATTATAAAGGGTGGTGGACTTTGTGTAGAACGCGCCCCAGCTGTGGACCGCACTGCTGCTGTCCAGCGTGTCGGCAAGGCCCTGCTCCATGGTCAGCGCCTTTTCATCGCTGAGCGAGATGGTGAGATCGTTGTGGGTCAGCTGCCCGGACTGCTTGTCCACGATGGGCAGGATGGAATCCTGAATGCCAAAACCGATCAGCAGCAGCGCCGTGCAGCCTGCCACGCCCAGCACTGTCATGAAAAAGCGCTTTTTGTAGCGGAACAGGTTGCGGGCTGTGGTCTTTTGGGAAGCTCATGTGCTGCCACAGCGGGGTGATGTACTCCAAAAAGATGCGCTTGCCTGCCACCGGGGCCCGGGGCAGCAGCAAAGCTGCAGTCTTTTCCTTCAGGCTGGCACGGCAGGCGTTCCATGTAGCAAAACCGATGACGGCCGCGCTGATGGCTACGCTGGCTGCCGCCATGCCGGGGTAAAAGTGCAGCGTAAAGGTGGACATGCTGAAGATCATCTGGTAAGCATACCAGATGATGAGCGGGAACACCACAAAACCGATGACCATGCCCACGATGCTGCCCAGCACGCTGGCGCTGAGGGCATAGAACAGATACTTGCCTGCGATCTTTGCGTTGGAGTAACCCAGAGCTTTCAGAGTACCCAGCTGCAGGCGGTTCTCGTCCACCATGCGGGTCATAGTAGTAGTGGCCACCAGCGCCGCCACCAGGAAGAAGAACACCGGGAACACCCGTGCAATGGCATCCATGCGGTCGGCATACTGCTCAAAGGTGACAAAGCTCATGGTGGAGCTGCGGTCCAGCACATACCACTCGCCGCTCTTGATCTGGCTCACCTGCTCCTCGGCATCGTTCAGCTGGGCAAGGCCGTCGGCCAGCTGCTGTTCGGCATCGGCCTTTCGGCTCTCGTACTCCGCGCGGGAATCGGCCAGCTGCTGCACGCCGTCGTTGTACTGCTGCCAGCCTTCGTCCAGCCGGGTGCGCGCCGCATCAAACTGGGTGTAGGCTGTGGCCGTGCCGGTGGTGAGCTGCAGCTGCCCTGCAGAAGCTTTACCTTCATCTGGCGCAGTGCTGCCTTTGCCTCAGTCACCAGCTGCTCGTTGGAAAGGCTGGGCGAAGAGATCAGCCCCTGTGCATACATCTGGCGCTTGCCCTCGTCCAGCTGGGCCTGATAGCCGTTCAGCTGGCCGCTGATGTTGTCGTAAGCATCCTGCGCCTTCTGCAGGGCATCCCGCAGGTCGGTGTACTCTTCATCGGCAGGTTCCGCTTCGTCCAGCGCTTTCTGTGCGTTGTGCAGAGCCGTTTCGGCATAGCCCAGCAGCGGGTCGGCCACCTTTTTCAGGTTCACCAGCATCTCGATCTGTTGCAGCTGATCCTCAAATTCCAGCAGTTGTTCCTCGCCGCTCACCAGCTCGTCCGCACCGCCCTGCATGGTATCCGGCAGGGCCTTTTTGTTGGCGGCAAGCTCCGCTTCGCCCGCGTCCAGCTGGGCTTTGGCGCTGTCCAGCTGTGCCTGTGCATCGGCCAGCTGCTGCTCTGCCTCCGCAAACTGACGGTCTGCTTCGGCTTTTTTGTCGTTGTACTCGGCCCGGGCGTCGGCCAGCTCTGCACTGGCGTCCTCGATCAGCTCCGCCCGCCGGGCCGTGCACTGTGCGCCGCTGATGGCCTTTACCCTTGCGGCTGTGTCATCCACTGCTGCCTGATACGCGTCCGAGTAATTATCATACAGGCCGGCATTTTTCACTTTGAGATAGCACGCCGTATAATAATCCGTGGTCAGGCTGCCCTCCGGCAGGAACACAATATCATCCAGCTGGCCGTCACCGGCGGTGCTGCTCTCCTTGTCCGTGGAAAAATGCTGCGGGTCCTGCACGGTGCCCACTACCGTGAACTGCTTCCGGCTCACATGTTCGGTGTCCTCCGGCAGGGTGAGCACCGTGCCCGGTTCCACCGGGTCGCCGTAGCCCATCACATGCACCACGCACTCGTCCGGGGCCTCAGGCATCCGGCCCGACAGCAGCACCAGACGGTTCATATTTTCTGCCGTGTCGGCCCCGGGTCGGCGGGCAGCTGCTGCAGGCGCACCACCGCCGTCTCGCTCTGGCCCTGCCACTGGGCCTCCACGTCCTGATATTTCACCGGCTGCACAGCCTCCACGCCGTCCACGGCGGCAATGGCGGCAATGTCCTCCTCCGAAAGGCCCAGCGTGGACAGCACCCGCAGGTCGAACACGTTCTGCTGCACGTAGTATTTCTGCCCGGCGATGCGCATGCTGGGCGCAAAACTCATCAGGCCGGTCAGCATCATCACGCCCAGCGCTACGATGCCGAACAGCGAGACCATGCGGCTCAGGTTGTCCTTCATTTCCCGCAGGATGTTTTTACGATAACTTTTCAGCACAGCTCTCACCACTCAATCTCCTGCACCGGCACAGGGTGCTCGTTGACCTGATTGGAGACGATCTTGCCGCTGCGCACCTGAATGATGCGGTCTGCCATCGCCGTCAGGGCGGTGTTGTGGGTAATAACGATCACCGTGCGGCCGGTGCGGCGGCAGGTATCCTGCAAAAGGGCCAGCACCTGCTTGCCGGTCTTGTAATCCAGTGCACCGGTGGGCTCGTCGCAGAGCAGAAGCTTGGGATTTTGGCCAGTGCGCGGGCAATGGACACCCGCTGCTGCTCGCCGCCGGAAAGCTGGGCCGGGAAGTTGTTCAGCCGCTCTCCCAGACCCACACCGCGCAGGGTCTCTTTGGGGTCCAGCGGGTCGCGGCAGATCTCGCTGGCCAGCTCCACATTCTCCAGTGCGGTCAGGTTCTGCACAAGGTTGTAGAACTGGAACACAAAGCCCACATCGTACCGGCGGTAAGTCGTCAGCTCTCTGGCGGTAAAGTGGCTCACATTCTGGCCGTCCAGCCAGACGTTTCCCTCGTCGCAGCTGTCCATGCCGCCAAGGATGTTCAGCAGGGTGGTCTTGCCTGCGCCGGAGGGCCCCACGATGATGCAGAACTCGCCCTTATCCACATAGAAATTCAGGTGGTCTGCGGCGGCGATCTTCACACTGCCGGTCTGGTAGTATTTGCAAACGTCCTCAAACTCCACAAAATGCTCCATGGCGTTTTTTCCTTTCTATCGGGAATGCATACTGTTTCAATTTAACTATAACATCTCCCGGCAGACTTTGCAAAGACATCTGCGCAAATTTTCAAAAACTTAACAGAAAAGCGCAAAAAGGGCCGCTGCACATCTCTGCGTGCAGCAGCCCTTTCATCATTTGATCTCAGCGGTCAGCGCCCCACGATCAAATCGCGGCGGCAGCGCAGGCCCACGGTGAGGAAGGTGTTTTCGCCCAGTCGGCGCAGCACCACGCGGTCGGTGCCCTTCTGGCCCTCCACCAGCAGAGACAGGTTCAGGGTGGTGGAGCCCTTCTCAGTCTGGACCACCAGCGTGCTCACGCCCTCGTTCAGCAGGGTCTGCATGTCCTGCACGGTGGTGCGGAAAGTAGCAGAACCGGCGGGCACATCCAGCGTCAGCACACTGTCCTTCTGGCGGGCAGTGTACAGCACTTCTCTGCCGAACAGGCCCTTGACGGTGTAACGGGCCTCGCTCTTTTTCGCCGCTGCATCTGCGGACGGGGCGGCCAGCTCATCGCCGGAGATCAGCATGATATTTCCCTGAATGGGGTTTCCCTCCGGTGCGCCGTAGCCGCCGTAGGTGGGGTCCTTTCGCCGATCGCCACATCGGCGCTGTGCAGGGCGATATCCCCCTGCACCATCTGCTCCTGCGGGGGCAGATAGCCTGCGGCAGCAGGGTCGTTGATGTCTGCCTCTGCGGCAAATGCGCCCACGCTCAGCATGGCGGCAGCACCCAGCACTGCAGCGGTGGTGGTGACGGTACGGACAAATTTATGGTTCAGTTTCATTTGGAATACCTCCGTTGACGGCGGTTTTGCACCGCACATTTTTGTTTTGTGGAAAACCATGGTCTGCCATGCGGTGTAATACAAAACCGCCGCATCTGTCTTATAAACGGATGCGGCGGCGGGATTATTGCAGCAGGCTAAAAAAAATTTTTGGCAGCTCTGCCGCCGGGGTCACTGGGCCTGTGCCGGTTCCCGGTTCAGGATCTCCATGAACTCCTCGCCGGTGATAGTCTCTTTCTGGTACAAATACTGTGCCAGCTCATCCAGCTTGGCGCGGTTGTCGGTCAGGATGCGGACAGCCTTTTCGTGCTGGGCCGGACCAGCTCCACCACCTTCTGGTCGATCTCGCGCTGGGTCTGCGCCGAGCAGGCCAGCGAGGTGTCACCGCCCAGATACTGGTTGTTCACGGTCTCCAGCGCCACCATGTCAAAGTCCTTGCTCATGCCGTAGCGGGTAAGCATGGCGCGGGCAAGCTTGGTGGCCTGCTCGATATCGTTGGAGGCACCGGTGGTGATGGATCGGAACACCACTTCCTCGGCGGCGCGTCCGCCGGTAAGGGTGGCGATCTTGTTTTCCAGCTCTTCCTTGCTCATCAGGTAGTGGTTGCCCTCGTCCACCTGCATGGTGTAACCCAGTGCGCCGGAGGTGCGGGGGATAATGGTGATCTTCTGCACAGGGGCAGAGTTGGATTGCTTGGCCGCCACCAGTGCATGGCCGATCTCGTGGTAGGCCACGATGCACTTTCCTTGTCGGTGAGGATGGAGTTCTTCTTCTGGTAGCCTGCAATGACCACCTCGATGCTCTCCTCCAGATCGGCCTGCGTCACGCTCTTACGGCCTGCACGCACAGCGCGCAGAGCTGCTTCGTTGACAATGTTGGCAAGTTCCGCACCGGATGCACCGGAAGCCATGCGGGCCACAGTGTTGAAGTCGATGCCCGGGGCCAGCGCCACCTTTTTGGCGTGCACTTTCAAAATCTCTTCGCGGCCCTTAAGGTCGGGCAGCTCCACCGGCACACGGCGGTCAAAACGTCCGGGACGGGTCAGCGCCGGGTCCAGCGAATCCGGGCGGTTGGTAGCCGCCAGAATGATGACGCCGGTGTTGCTCTCAAAGCCGTCCATCTCGGTGAGCAGCTGGTTCAAAGTCTGCTCACGCTCGTCGTTGCCGCCGAGATTGCCGCTGTTGCGCTTCTGACCGATGGCATCGATCTCATCGATGAACACGATGCAGGGGGCCTTTTCCTTGGCCTGCCGGAACAGGTCGCGCACCTTGGACGCGCCCATGCCCACGAACATCTCCACGAATTCAGAGCCGGAAATGGAGAAGAACGGCACGTTGGATTCGCCTGCCACGGCCTTAGCCAGCATGGTCTTGCCGGTGCCCGGAGGGCCCACCAGCAGGATGCCCTTGGGCATGGATGCGCCAATGCTCTCGTACTTGCCGGGGTCGTGCAGGTAATCCACGATCTCCTGCAGGTTTTCCTTAGCTTCATCCTCACCGGCAACATCCGCAAAGCGGATGCCGTGGGTGGACTGCACATAGACCTTGGCATTGGATTTGCCCACGCCGCCGAACATCATGGACCCCGGGCCGCCGCCGGCCTTTTCCATCAGCTTTTTGTTCATCTGATTGCCGATGAAGCTGAACAACAGGATGGGCAGCAGGAACCAGATCAGGAAATTGAGCATCGGCGACCCCTGCTCCACGATCTCGCTGGAAAACTGTGCTCCGGCATCATACAGGCGCTGGGTAAGCTCCGGGTCGTTCATCAGGCCGGTCTTGTAGACCTGCTTTTCCTCTTTATCGGTAAAAATGATCTGATTGGATTCGATATCCACACGGCCGATGTTCTTTCCTCGGTCATGGTCATAAAGGTACCGTAGTCCACTTCCTCCACCTGACGCTCGCTCATCCACGGCAGCAGCACAAGGTTGAGCAGCAGCAGGACCGCCAGCACGATGGCGTAGTAGATCGCCAGCGGCTTTTTGGAAGGTTTGACTTCTTTCATGTGGCAATTCCTCCTTTGGTTCCTGATGCAAGTAGTATAGCACAGTAAAACCGGGCGCAACAGCAATTCGAGCAGAACTTTCCAAAAACTTAGCAAATTGTTAACATTAACGCCTCGTGCACAATTTTGGGAAATTCTGCCCCTTATTTTGTGAAATTGTTTCATTTTGAGAATGAGTCAGATTGCTTGACACTGCCCGCGAATCATGCTAAACTTAGTCCACTTTGAAAAAAGCACAAATGCGTTGACGGGGAAAAAACGATTTTCTTCTGCGTACAGAGAGCCGCCGGGTGGTGCAAGGCGGGTGCAGAGGGTTTCGGTTACTGGCCCCTGAGCGGCAGGGCTGAACACACAAGTAGGCTCTGACGGATGTCCACCGTTACAAGGACAGCGATTCGCCGCAAAAAGCCGATCGTGCAAAGCGGCTGTGCCCAAAGGCGCAGCAAAGAGAGTGGTACCACGGGTGCCCTGTAGTTTGAACTTTACAGGCTCTCGTCTCTCAAGGTTTTCGCCTTGAAAGACGAGAGCCTTTTCGTATATCTGCCTTTTGGAAGCAGGCTTGCCCTCTCCGTCACGGCTTACGCCGTGCCACCTCTCAAAGTGAGAGGCCTTGGCAGTACGGCAAAGTTTCCGGTTTTGCCAAGGGCTCCCCCTTTGGGGGAGCTGTCGAACGAATGTGAGACTGAGAGGGCGAGGACGCTCACAAAGAGCATGGAGCAAGAAGTGTAAATTGTTTGGGAGGACGCACATTATGATGGACGCAACCAAGTACGCTCCGGGTTACTACCCGGTACCCGCAGGCTATGACAGCTGGGTAAAGAAGGATCACATTGAAAAAGCCCCCGCATGGTGCAGCGTGGACCTGCGCGACGGCAATCAGGCCCTGATCGTGCCCATGAGCCTTGAGGAAAAACTGGAGTTCTTCCAGATGCTGGTCAAGATCGGCTTCAAGGAGATTGAGGTGGGCTTTCCTGCCGCCAGCGATACCGAGTACGAGTTCCTGCGCACCCTGATCGAGAAGAACATGATCCCCGAGGATGTCACCGTGCAGGTGCTGACCCAGTGCCGCGACCACATCATCCGCAAGACCTTCGAGGCCGTCAAGGGCGCACCCCGCGCGGTGATCCACTTCTACAATTCCACCTCTGTGGCCCAGCGCGAGCAGGTGTTCCACAAGAGCAAGGAGGAGATCAAGCAGATTGCCACCGACGGCGCAAAGCTGGTCAAGCAGCTGAGCGAGGAGTATGATGGCAACTTCCTGTTCGAGTACAGCCCTGAGAGCTTTACCGGCACCGAGGTGGACTACGCCGTGGATGTGTGCAACGCCGTGCTGGACATCATGCAGCCCACCCGGACCGTCCCATGATCATCAACCTGCCCGTTACCGTGGAAATGAGCATGCCGCACGTCTACGCAAACCAGATCGAGTACTGCGACAAGCACCTGAAATACCGCAACAGCGTGATCATCTCCACCCATCCCCACAACGACCGCGGCACCGGCGTGGCCTGCGCAGAGCTGGCCGTGCTGGCGGGTGCACAGCGGGTGGAGTGCTGCCTGTTCGGCAACGGCGAGCGCACCGGCAACGTGGACGCGGTGACGCTGGCCATGAACATGTACAGCCACGGCGTGGACCCCAGGCTGGACTTCTCCGATATGCCGGACATCTGCGCCACCTACGAGCGGGTGACCCGGATGCACATTTACGAGCGCACCCCCTACGCCGGTCAGCTGGTGTTTGCCGCCTTCTCCGGCAGCCATCAGGATGCCATTGCAAAGGGCATGGCCTACCGCAAGGAGCATGGCGAACACCGCTGGACCTGCCCCTACATCCCCGTTGACCCCCACGACATCGGACGCACCTACGATGCCGATGTTATCCGCATCAACAGCCAGAGCGGCAAGGGCGGCATCGGCTTTGTGCTGGAACAGAACTTCGGCTACAACCTGCCGCCCAAAATGCGCGAGGCTCTGGGCTACAAGGTCAAGAGCGTTTCCGACCACAGCCACAAGGAGCTGAGCGCAAACGAGGTGCTGCACATCTTCGAGGATGCCTTCCTCAACCGCTGCAAGCCGCTCAACGTTCTGGAAGCCCACTTTGCACAGGTGGGCGGCATCACCGCCACCGTCACGCTGGAGCTGAACGGTCAGCGCAAGGTGGTCACCTCGGTGGGCAATGGCCGTCTGGACGCTGTGGCAAACGCCATCCAGAGCGCCACCGGCATGGAGTTCCACCTCGAGACCTACTCCGAGCACAGTCTGGACGAAGGCTCCACCTCCCGCGCTGCCTCCTACGTCGGCCTTGTCTGGGGCGATAACACCGTCACATGGGGTGCCGGTACGGATACCGATATCATCGTGGCCGGCATCAAGGCACTGGTGAGCGCCATCAATAATAAATAATTAAAAAGAGGGCAGCGTCCTCGCCCTCTCCGTCACGGCTTACGCCGTGCCACCTCTCCCAAAGGGAGAGGCCTTGGCAAAGAGATGAAGTTTACGTGGACTGCCAAAGGCTCTCCCTTTGGGAGAGCTGCTGAGCGAAGCGAAGCTGAGAGGGCAAGCCGCCTATCCAATAGAGAGTATCAAAAGGAGAGTACCATCATGGGAATGACCCTGACGCAGAAAATTCTTGCCGCACATGCCGGTCTTGCCGAGGTCAAGGCAGGCCAGCTCATCAATGCAAAGCTGGACATCGTGCTGGGCAACGATATCACTACCCCGGTTGCCATCAACGAGTTTGAAAAGGCCGGTTTTGACGGTGTGTTCGACAAAGAACACATTGCCATCGTGCTGGACCACTTTGTGCCCAACAAGGACATCAAGAGCGCCACCCAGTCCAAGCAGTGCCGCGAGTTCGCCAACAAATACGACATCCTCAACTTCTACGATGTGGGCCAGATGGGCATTGAGCACGCCCTGCTGCCGGAAAAAGGCATCGTGACCGCAGGCGACTGCGTGATCGGTGCGGACAGCCACACCTGCACCTATGGTGCACTGGGTGCCTTCTCCACCGGTGTCGGCTCCACCGATATGGCCGCCGGCATGGCCACCGGCATGGCATGGTTCAAGGTACCCTCTGCCATCAAGTTCGTGCTCAAGGGCAAGTTCGGCCCCCGCGTCTCCGGCAAGGACCTGATCCTGCACATCATCGGCATGATCGGTGTGGACGGTGCGCTGTACAAATCCATGGAGTTCACCGGCCCGGGCGTTGCCAGCCTGACGATGGACGACCGCCTGTGCATCTGCAACATGGCCATCGAAGCCGGTGCCAAGAACGGCATCTTCCCTGTGGACGATGTGACCCGCAGCTACCTCAAGGGCCGCAGCCAGCGTGAGCCGGTGTTCTTTGAGGCCGACCCGGATGCCGAGTACGAAAAGACCATTGAGATCGATCTGGACAAGCTGGAACCCACCGTCAGCTACCCCCACCTGCCCGAGAACACCCACCTTGCCAGCGAGGGCAAGGACATCAAGATCGATCAGGTTGTAATCGGCAGCTGCACCAACGGCCGTCTGGAGGACATGGAAGCCGCCTACAACGTGCTCAAGGGCAAGCACATTGCCAAGGGCGTGCGCGGCATCATCATCCCCGCCACCATGGCCGTTTACAAGGAATGCATCCTGCGCGGCTGGACCACCGCCTTTATTGATGCAGGCTGCATCGTGTCCACCCCCACCTGCGGCCCCTGTCTGGGCGGCTACATGGGCATTCTGGCCGAGGGCGAGCGCTGCGTTTCCACCACAAACCGCAACTTTGTGGGCCGCATGGGCCATGTGAAGAGCGAGGTCTACCTTGCTTCTCCCGCCACCGCCGCCGCCAGCGCACTGACCGGCTGCATCACCGACCCCCGCACGGTCTGATCGGAAAGGAGCACAACAATGAACGCAAAAGGTTCTGTTTTCAAATACCCGGACAACGTGGATACCGATGTCATCATCCCGGCCCGCCACCTGAACACGCAGGATGCCAAAGAGCTGGCCAGCCACTGCATGGAGGACATCGACAAGGACTTCGTCAAGAAGGTGAAGGACGGCGACATCATGGTGGGCGGCTGGAACTTCGGCTGCGGCTCCTCCCGTGAGCACGCACCGCTGTGCATCAAGACCGCCGGCATCTCGGTCGTGATCGCCAAGAGCTTTGCCCGCATCTTCTATCGCAACAGCATCAACATCGGTCTGCCCATTATGGAGTGCCCGGAGGCTGTGGATGCCATCAATGCGGGCGACACCGTGAGCGTGGACTTTGACACCGGTGTCATTACCGACGAGACCAACGGCAAGGTGTTCCACGCCGAGCCCTTCCCGCCGTTCATTCAGGAGATCATCTCCGCCGGTGGACTGATGAAGTCCATCAAGGCGAAGCAGCAGTAACCCTCTCAGGCGCTTCGCGCCAGCTCTCCCAAAGGGCGAGCTTTTTGCCATCTTCCCGAATGTATTTTCTTCTAGGATAAACAACAAGCAATACCTTACCCGCCTGAAAAGCTCCCCCCTTCGGGGGAGCTGGCAATGCCGCAGGCATTGACTGAGAGGGTTCAAACCGATAGAAGGAGTTTCCCAATGGAAAAAAACATTGCTGTCATCTGGGGCGACTGCTCCAGCCCGGAGATCGTCAAGCAGACCATCCGCGTGCTTGACAAGGTGGCCGAAAAGTACGGCCACACCTTCCACTACACCGACGCTGCCATGGGCGGCGAAGCCATTGACAAGTACGGCGACCCGCTGCCCCAGCACGAGCTGGACAAGTGCCTTGCTGCGGACAGCGTCCTGCTGGGTGCCGTGGGCGGCCCCAAGTGGGAGGGCCTGCCCGGTGAGCAGCGCCCGGAGAAGGGCCTGCTGCGCCTGCGTGCAGGCATGGGCCTGTACTCCAACAACCGCCCGGCCAAGATCTGGCCGCAGCTGGCTCCTGCCAGTCCCCTGAAGCCCGAGATCGTGGCACAGGGCATCGATTTCATCATCGTGCGTGAGCTGATCGGCGGCGTATACTTTGGCAATCACGAGACCCACACCCTCGCCAGCGGCGAGAAGCAGGCCATCGACTCCATGCCCTACGCGGAGCACGAGATCGAGCGCATCGGCCGCATCGGCTTTGAGACCGCACGCAAGCGCCGCAAGAAACTGTGCTGCGTGGACAAGGCAAACGTTTTGGACACCAGCCGCCTGTGGCGCAGTGTGATGCACCGCCTGCAGGCCGAATACCCGGATGTGGAATACAGCGAGATGTTCGTGGACAACTGCGCCATGCAGATCGTCAAGAACCCCGCCCAGTTCGACGTGATCGTTACCGAGAACATGTTCGGCGACATCCTGTCGGACGAAGCTTCCATGATCACCGGCTCCATCGGCATGATCCCGTCCTCCTCTCTGGGCGACGGCACCCGCGGCCTGTATGAGCCCATCCACGGCTCGGCCCCAGATATTGCGGGCAAAGACATCGTGAACCCCACCGCCTGCATTCTGTCTGCCGCCATGATGCTGCGCTACTCCTTCGGCATGGCCGAGGAGGCCGATGCCATTGAGACCGCCGTGAACAAGGTGCTGGACAAGGGCCTGCGCACCGCCGACAACATGAGCGAGGGCTGCACCTGCCTTGGCTGCACCGCCATGGGCGATGCCATTCTGGCCGAGATCTGAGTTTTTCCATAACGCACAAAGGGGAACGACAGCCGTCGTTCCCCTTTTCGTCTGCACAAAAAAGAGCAGCTGTTCCCAGCTGCCCTTCCGTGATACAGTTTCTTACTTGGTGCCGTAGATGCGGTCGCCTGCGTCGCCCAGACCGGGAACGATATAGCCGTTCTCGTTCAGGTGGTCATCCTCTGCGCCGAGGTAGATGTCCACATCAGGGTGTGCCTCGTGCAGGGCCTTGATGCCTTCCGGAGCGGCGATCAGGCCGATGAACTTGATGCGCTTTGCGCCATGCTTCTTGATCTGGGTGATGGCATCGATGGCGCTGCCGCCGGTAGCCAGCATCGGGTCCAGAACCAGAACATCGCGCTCTGCAATGTCCTGCGGCAGCTTGCAGAAGTACTCCACAGGCTGCAGGGTCTCCTCGTCGCGGTACAGGCCGATGAAGCCCACCTTTGCAGCGGGCAGCAGGGTCAGCATACCGTCCAGCATACCCATGCCTGCGCGCAGGATGGGCACCAGAGCCAGCTTGCGGCCAGCCAGCACCTTGGTCTTTGCCATGGTGATGGGTGTTTCGATCTCCACCTCTTCCAGAGGCAGGTCACGGGTCGCTTCGTAGCACAGCAGGGTCGCGATCTCGCCAACGAGGTCACGGAACTCCTTGGTGCCGGTCTGCTTGTTGCGCAGAATGCTCAGCTTGTGCTGCAGCAGCGGATGCTCAACGATCATCGGGGTCATAAAAACACGCTCCTTATTTTAAATAGATAACTCTATCGGGTCCAAAATTACGATTTAAAACAGCTCCGCATACGCTTCGCCATGATCAGCGGTTCTCCAATGCGGTCAGCTTGTCGATGCGGCGCTGATGGCGGCCGCCCTCAAACTCCGTATTCAGGAAGAGATCCACCAGCTGGCAGGCCAAGCCTGCACCCACGACGCGGCCGCCCATACACAGGGCGTTGGCGTCGTTGTGGCGGCGGGTATACTCGCAGCTGAAGCTGTCAGAGCAGCAGCAGGCACGAATGCCCTTGATCTTGTTTGCTGCCATGCTGATGCCCACGCCGGTGCCACAGAACAGCAGTGCCTTGCTGCACTCGCCGCTCACAACTGCATCGCAGGCGGGCACGGCCATATCGGGGTAATCCACGCTGTCGGTGCTATGGGTGCCAAAATCGATGTATTCCAGCCCCAGCTCCTTCAGATGCGCCTTGACAGCTTCTTTCAGTTCAAATCCGCCGTGGTCAGCGGCCAGTGCAATGGGTTTTGCCATGGAAATGTTCCTTTCTCTCAGTCACGCAGGGTTTTATGCCTGCTCCTTGTTTTGGGCGGCATTGGCTGCAGCTTCTGCTGCAAGGCGCTCTGCGCGCTCCCGCTCGGCCTGACTCAGGCGGTGGTAGTCCGGCAGCAGAGCCTCCGGCAGCACAGCCTTTCCGGCTTCGGCCATCTGCTTTGCCACAAGGGCCACTGCAGCAGCACGCCCGCCGCGCAGGGCCGCAGGTGCCTGCAGCACGCCCGGCACACTGCCGTATTTATTATAGCACAGAGATGCGCCATCACCAACAAAAAACAGGGGCTTTTTGCAATTTTCTACAAAATCGGCCAGATCTGCCACCGCCCGGGCATCGTCTTCCAGCAGGCGGCTGTGGGTGGCAAGGTCGAACGCGGCACTGTATACCTGCGCACGGCGGGCATCCAGTGCGCACAGCACGGTGCCCTCGCCCGTGTGGGCTGCGGCCAGTGCTTCCAGCGTGGAGACCGGTGCGCACAGCGTTTCCCGCGGGAAGGCCAGACCCTTGACCGCCGCCAGACCGATGCGCAGCCCGGTAAAACTGCCGGGGCCTGCGTTGACACCGTACAAGTCAATATCTGCACAGGTCATGCCGCACATCTTCAGGCAGGTGTCGATCATGGGCATCAGCGTTTCGCTGTGGGTCATGCCTGCGTCCAGATACACCTCGTACAGCAGGCGGTCATCCTGCAAAAGAGCCACACCAGCCGTTTTGCCCGCTGTATCCACAGCTAAGATGTTCATAGCGTTACCCCCTCAATGGTGATCCTGCGGGTATTTTCGTCCACGCGCTGGATATCCACCCGGATGGGGTTTTCCAGTGCCAGCAGGTCTGCAAAGTTCTCGCTCCACTCTGCTGCCACAATGGCCCCCTGATCCAAATAATCGTAAAAGCCTGCAGCACACAGGTCGTTCTCAGTGGAAATACGGTACAGGTCAAAGTGCGCCAGCGGCTTTGGGCCGCGGTAGTAGTTCACAATGGCAAAGGTCGGGCTGGACACCGGGTCGGTGCAGCCAAGGCCCTCGGCAAGGCCCTCGGTAAAGGCGGTCTTGCCCGCGCCCAGCCCGCCGGTGAACGCAACCAGCGAACCCGGTGCCAGCACTGCGGCCATACGGGCACCCAGCGCCACCGTCTCGGCGCGGGAGTGGGTGATATATTCTGACATGAAGTTTACCTCATTTTATAAAGCAAAAGGGACGGCAGAATGCTCTGCCGTCCTTTAGTATAATATACTTTGTGCAAAAGTGCAATGCCGTGTGTTGCTTACGCCGCCGCATCCACATCCGCTGCCGTGTAGGGGTTGGGCAGTGCAGCGCTTCGGTCTCCGCTGAGCATCGCATAGGATGCCGCCGCATGGGACCGTCTGCCGCACTGCTCGTTGTACCAGATGATATCATCGGTGCCGTAGATGCTCTTGGCATAGTCCACGGCCTGTTCCAGCGTTTCGCCCTCGATCATCCGGTTTACAGCGGCCCACAGCATACTGCGGGAATACACCGAGTAGACATTGTTCACATAGCCCATCACCGCCTTGGCACCGCCTGCCAGCAGGCCGTCTGCCATAGAGGTGTCCACATGGCCGTTCTTGCCGTAGAACTCGCAGGTCTCGCTGAGCACGATGCCATTGCCGCGGTAGGCACTGCGGAAGAAATCGCCGTTGACGGCATACATGCCGTTCACCTTGACCACGCGGTGGGCCAGCAGGTCAAAGCCATAGCGCAAATCGCTCCAGAAATCCGATCTCTCGGTCAGCAGGATCAGCGGTTCCGTGGTAGTCTTTTTGAACAGCCAGCCGTATTCATAGGTGTAGTACGCGCCGTGGGTGCTCAGGATGCACAGGTCGTAACGGCCCATCCTGCGCAGGTCGGATACAGTAACGGTGGTATCCAGATCCGTCTGCAGGCCCACCGAATCCCAATAGGTCTGCATGTAGGCATAATACGGGTAGCGGGTGCTGTTGATCGTGTTGTCAAACGCATAATAGATCGCCGCCGTGCCCACCCGCTTGTTCTCTGCCAGCTCCTGCAGCTGGCTCTCGTCCAGCTCCGGCAGGGCCGCGGTGTTCTCCTCCTCCGGGTCGGTAAGCAAGATGCCGCCCAGCGCGCCGCAGCTGTAGGTAAAGCTGATCATGCCGTTTTCGGCATCGGTGTAGACAGACCCCTGCTTCACAAGGCCCTGTGCGGTCAGCGCATCCAGCTGCTGCAAAGCAGCATCTGTGCGCTCGTCCTCGGTCATCTGTGCATAGTCGCTGCCTCCGGTCAGTGCGGTCACAGCAGCATCTGCCTGCTGCATTTCGCGCACATCTGTGGCCGAAGGCTCTGCTGCACAGCCGCCTGTTCTTCCGGCTGCTGTGCAAAAGCCGCTGTGGGCAGCGCTGTGAGCGCGAAAGCCAGAGCGCACAGTGCACACCCAAAACGGCGAAGCATATCGTGTTCCATTCCCATTTCCTCCGGGCATATCTGCCGCCCAATGCGGCACGCCGCCCTTTTCCAGCAGGCATCTTCCTGCCATTTTCTTTGCGCGGCAGGCGCTCTGCAAAGGAGCTTTCTGCTGCACCTTCATTGTAGATGGTGCGGTCTGCTTTGTCAAGCATTCGTGCGGATTTTGCAAAGCTGTCACACCCGGTGGATTGCAAACGGTGTGCAGGCTGTGTATAATAGGATAAATTGGATTGGTATTGCCCGCTGCAGCGGCAAAACCCGGTGTGCATCTGGGAACGAAAGGTGGTGCTTTCTTGGAAAGCATTCGACAATATTTTAAACGAACAGATAAGATCTATCTGCTGCTGTGCATCTTCAGCAGCACCATGGCGGTGGTGGCTCTTGCCTCCTGGGCCGCAAAGCAGGGCAACGGTTTTGCCACGGACGAGATCACTGGTGCCATTACCGGCATCGGCGATTACCGCCGCGCGCTGGTGCAGGCCGGTGCGGCGGTGCTTGGCATCGTGATCGCGCTGCTGCTCTCCTGCATCGACTACCGCAGCCTTGTCAAGGTGTGGCCGGTGCATGTAGCCCTGACATGGGGTCTGGTGCTGCCCACGCTGTTCATCCGCAATGTGGCCATCGGCCCGCTGACCATCGGCTTCAACGCCGGTGACACCGACAACTACTCCTGGTACAAGCTGGGCGGCTTTACCTTCCAGCCCACGGAGATGGCAAAGATCAGCTTTATCCTTACCTTTGCCATGCACCTGAACAATGTGCGCAGCCGCATCAACGAGCCAAAGGAGCTGGTAAAGCTTCTGCTGCATCTGGCCGTGCCCATCCTTATCATCCACATTCAGGGCGACGACGGCACCGCCATCATCTACGCCATCATCGGCTGCTGCATGATGTTTGCAGCGGGCCTGAGCTGGAAGTATATCATCGGTGCCATCTCGGCAGCAGCTGTGGCCGTGGCGGCGGCGTTTGCCTTTTTCAGCGATAAGATCGGCAAGGGCTACCAGTGGTACCGCATTCTGGCCGTTATCGACCCGGAGAATTCCACCGGCTGGGCACCCAACGAAGCCACCTGGAAAAACATCATCTACCAGCAGCAGCGCGGCGAGATCGCCATCGGCTCCGGCGGCATCTTCGGCAACGGCCTGTTCAGCGGCCGGTACTACAGCGTGCCCAATGCCCACAACGACTTTATTCTCAGCTGGATGGGCAATGTCATTGGCTTTGTGGGCCTGTGCATCGTGCTGGGGGCACTGCTGGCACTGGTGATCAAGACCTTTGCCACCGGTGCGCGCAGCGAGGACCTGCTGGGCAGCTATATCTGCGCCGGCATCGGCGGTGCTCTGATGGCGCAGATCGCAGTGAATGTGGGCATGAATCTGCGGGTGCTGCCGGTCATCGGCGTCACCCTGCCCTTTTATTCTGCGGGCGGCAGCTCGGTGCTGATGCTGTATATCTGCGTGGGGCTTGTGCTGTCGGTCTATATGCACAACACAAAGAGCCTGTTCGGGTAAAGTGCAACTTTTTCCCCTGTATTTTTTCACATTTGCCGGTATATCAGTTGAAAACTCCGCATCCTGCTTGCAATCCACTGGGATGCATGATATTACAATAAAATGTGCAGTTTTGTTGCTCAATGCTGAAGGACAACGAGATGGACGGCCCGGTGTTCAAGATGAAGGATGACCCGCGCCCGGCCTTTCCTGCTACTGGCAGATCGCCCCGCACCGCAACCAGCTGAGCTTTGAGGAGTGGATGGCGCTGGATGTGAAGTATGTCAAGGAACGCAGCTTCCTGGTGGACTGGAAGATCATCTTTGCAACCTTCCGTGCGGTGCTGTTCGGCCACGGAGAATAATTCGGATCACAGATCGGCAGAGCCTGCGGGCTTTGCCGATTTTTTTACAGATAGCCTTCAGGAAACAAAAAACAGAGGAACGACGCGGGGTCGTCCCTCTGTTTTTGCTTAAATCATCAAATCACTTCAGCACAGCGCCCAGATTTGCACTGGTGACCATGCGTGCGTAGCGGCTCAGCCAGCCGGTTTTGATGTTGGGTTCGGGTGCAACATACTTTGCCTTGCGCTGGGCCAGAACTTCGTCGCTGACCTCCAGCGTGATGGAGGCATTGGGGATATCAATGTTGATGGTATCGCCCTCCTCGATCAGGCCGATGGGGCCGCCGGAAGCAGCCTCCGGGCTGACATGGCCGATGGCTGCGCCGCGGCTTGCGCCGGAGAAGCGGCCGTCGGTGATGAGAGCCACGGTCTTGTCCAGCTTCATGCCGGCCAGAGCGGAGGTGGGGTTCAGCATCTCACGCATACCGGGGCCGCCCTTGGGGCCTTCGTAGCGGATGACCACTACATCGCCCGGGACGATCTTGCCCGCATAGATGGAAGCAATGGCCTCGTCCTCGCTGTTGAACACGCGGGCCGGGCCGGAATGCTGCTGCATCTCGGGGGCCACGGCGCTGCGCTTGACCACACAGCCGTCCGGTGCAATGTTGCCCCACAGGATCTGCAGACCGCCGGTCTGGGAGTAGGGGTTGTCGATGGGACGGATGGCCTTGTCGTTCAGGATGTGTGCGCCCTTGATGTTCTCGCCCAGCGTCTTGCCGGTAACGGTGGGCACATCCAGATCCAGCAGGCCCTTCTTGGCCAGCTCTGCCTGCACGGTAGGGATGCCGCCTGCGGCGTACAGGTCCGGCATGTGGGTGGCCGGCCGCTGCCAGATGGCACAGGTTCGGGGTCTTGGCGCTGATCTCATTGAACAGCTTCAGGTCGATGGGCACACCAGCCTCATAAGCGATGGCCAGCAGGTGCAGCACGGTGTTGGTGGAGCAGCCCAGAGCCATATCGCAGGTCAGAGCGTTGCGGATGGAGCGCTCGTTGATGATCTGGCGTGCGGTGATGCCCTTCTTGACCATATCCATAATGGCCATACCGGCGTGCTTTGCCAGCTGCAGACGCTTGGAGTAGACGGCAGGAATGGTGCCGTTGCCGGGCAGTGCGATGCCGATGGCCTCGCACAGGCAGTTCATGCTGTTGGCGGTGTACATGCCGGAGCAGCTGCCGCAGCTGGGGCAGCAGTTGCAGGTGCAGTCTTCCAGCTGATCCTCGGTGATCATACCGGCCTTGTAGGCACCCACAGCCTCGAACATCTTGGAAAGGCTGACCTCTTCGCCGCCGTGGGTACCGGCCAGCATGGGGCCGCCGGAGCAGACCACAGCGGGCACATCCATGCGCACCGCTGCCATCACCATGCCGGGCACGATCTTATCGCAGTTGGGCACCAGCACCAGACCGTCCAGCTGGTGGGCCATGAGCATGGTCTCCACGCTGTCGCAGATCAGCTCACGGGATGCAAGGCTGTACTTCATGCCCACATGGCCCATGGCGATGCCGTCGCACACGCCAATGGCGGGGATCAGGATGGGGGTGCCGCCTGCCATCTCAACGCCGGCCTTGACGGCATCGGCGATCTTGTCCAGATTCATATGGCCGGGCACGATCTCGCTGTAGGCGCTCACCACGCCGATCAGCGGGCGCTCCAGCTCTTCCTTGGTGTAGCCCAGTGCGTAGAACAGGCTTCGGTTCGGGGCGCGCTCGAACCCTTGGTCACATTGTCGCTTCTCATTGTTTATTCCTCTTTTTCTTATAGCAAAAGACCCCCTCCCAAAGGAGGGAGCCTTTCTTAGTTTTAAAAGCAGCTTTTGGCTGAACTCCTTCCGTCATCGCTTGCGCGATGCCACCTCCCTCACGGAGGGAGGCTTCACGCTGCGGTCAGACAAAAGGCTCCCTCTTTGAGGGGGCTGTCGCCGCAGGCGACTGGGGGAGTTAATTACTTCTTCAGCCAGCTCATCATGCTGCGCAGCTCTGCGCCGACCTTCTCGATGGGCAGCTCTGCTTCCATGCGGCGCTTTGCCAGGAAGTGCACCTTGCGGCCGCCGTTGGGGCTCATCTCGGTCAGGAACTCGGAAGCGAAGGTGCCGTCCTGGGTCTCGGTCAGAACCTTCTTCATCTCCTTGCGGGTCTCGGCGGTGATCAGGCGCTTGCCGGTGCGGTAGTCGCCGTACTCAGCGGTGTTGGAGATGGAGTAACGCATCTTGGAAGCCGCCCTCGTTGATCAGGTCAACGATCAGCTTCATCTCGTGGCAGGTCTCAAAGTATGCCATCTCGGGCTCGTAGCCAGCTTCCACCAGCGTATCGAAACCGGCGTGGATCAGCTCGGAAACGCCGCCGCACAGCACTGCCTGCTCGCCGAACAGGTCGGTCTCGGTCTCCTCCTTGAAGGTGGTCTGCAGGATGCCTGCACGGCCAGCGCCGATGCCGGAAGCGTATGCCAGAGCAATATCCTTAGCCTTGCCGGTGTAGTCCTGCTCCACGCAGATCAGAGAGGGGCAGCCCTCACCCTCGGTGTACAGGCGGCGGACGATGTGGCCGGGGCCCTTGGGAGCGATCATGATAACGTCAACGTTCTTAGGAGCAGTGATGGTCTTGAAGTGGATGTTGAAGCCGTGTGCAAAGGCCAGTGCCTTGCCCTCGGTCATGTAGGGAGCCACCTGCTTGTTATAGATGTCGGCGCACAGCTCGTCGGGCACCAGCATCATGACAACGTCGCCGGCCTTGGCAGCTTCTTCCACTTCCATGACCTTGAAGTTCTCGTGAGTTGCTGCGAACTCAGAAGCCTTCTCCCAGTGAGCAGAGCCCTTGCGCAGGCCGACGACGACGTTCACGCCGCTCTCGGCCAGGTTCTCGGAATGGGCGTGGCCCTGGCTGCCGAAGCCGATGACAGCGACGGTCTTGCCGTCCAGCACGCCGAGGTTGCAGTCGGAATCGTAGTATTTCTTGATAGCCATGGTAGTTGTTCTCCTTTTTTGTTTTGTGTTTATTCAGTGGCTGATTGTAAACGATCTTATATTTTCGCTCACTGTGGAGCGGAAAAGCGAAGTTTTAACCCTCTCAGTCATCTCGCTTTGCTCGATGCCAGCTCCCCCGAGGGGGGGAGCTCTTTATCATACCTTCTCTTTTGATGATGCATAAAACCTCGCCCTTCGGGAGAGGTGGCACGGCGCAGCCGTGACGGAGAGGGTTCGTTCTTACTTTCTCTCCGGGCAGTGGGTCCCCGGCAGAGGCAGCTGCGCTGCGCGCACCTCCTGCGGAGGCTTCTGCATATGCTGATGCATCCCGCCGCGCTCCAGTGCGGTAACGCCGGTGCGGCACTGCTCCAAAATTTTGTAATCTGTAAACATTTTCAGGAAGGCATCGATCTTATCCGGCTTGCCGATCAGCTCGAACACCATGCTGTCCGGCGAAAGGTCGATGATCTTGGCCTTGTAGATACTGGCGATCTCCCGCAGCTCGCTGCGGTTGTGCACATCGGATGCTACCTTCAGCAGCAGCAGTTCCCGTTCCAGAGATTTTTCGCCGTCCAGCACGAACACCTGACGGGTAACTTCCAGCCGTTCGGTCTGCAGGATCAGCTGCTTGAGGGCCTTGTCATCGCTGGTAATGGTCACGGTGATGCGGCTGACTGCCGGGTCGTTGGTGGCCGAGACCGTCAGGCTGTCGATGTTGAAGCCGCGGCGGCAGAACAGGTTGGACACACGGGCCAGAACACCGCTCTGGTTGTCCACCAGCAGGCTGATAACCCTGCGCTTGTTGGATTCCATATTGCTGTGCCCTCCTTATTCCATGATGATATCGTTGATGTCGCCGCCGCTGGGGATCATGGGCAGCACCTTTTCGTCCTTATCGATGATGCACTCGATCCAAGTAGGGCCTTTCTGCTTCATTGCATCGGCAAAAGCAGCCTGAAACTCCGGCAGGTTAGTGCAGCGGTAGCCCTTCAGGCCAAAGCCGTCGGCCAGCTTGACGAAGTCCGTCTTGCGGTGGGGGTCGGTCTGGCTGTAGCGCTTTTCGTAGAAGGTGGTCTGCCACTGGCGCACCATGCCCAGCACCGAGTTGTTGAAGATCACGGTGATGATGGGCAGCTCATAGCTCACGGCGGTGCAGGCCTCGTTCAGGTTCATGTGGAAGGAGCCGTCGCCGGTAAACATGACCACCCGCTGGTCGCGGCCCAGAGCCATCTGTGCGCCAATGGCGGCACCGTAGCCAAAGCCCATGGTACCCAGACCGCCGCTGGTGATAAAGCCACGGCTCTTGGCGTGGCGCAGGTACTGTGCTGCCCACATCTGGTGCTGACCCACGTCGGTCACGTACACAGCCTCGGGGCCGCACTGGTTGCACACCTCGCCGATCACCTGATGGGGCATCAGGCGGGTGGGGTCGGACACCGGGTGGTAATCCTGTGCCTGCCACTCGCGGATCATTTTTATCCATTCAGGATGCTTCTTTTCCTCGACCTGAGGCAGCATTGCGTTGAGCACGTAAGCCGCATCGCCCACGATGGAAAGATCGACCTCCACATTCTTGCCCATCTCACTGGGGTCGATGTCGATCTGGATGATGGTGGCATTTTGCAAAGGTCTTGGGGTTCAGCGCCACACGATCCGAGAAGCGGGTGCCCACCGCGATGAGCACATCGCAGTCGGCCACAGCGCGGTTGGAGGTGTAGCAGCCGTGCATGCCCACCATCCCGATGTTCATCGGGTCGCCGTAGGGCACAACGCCTGCGGCCATCAGGGTGTAGGTCGCAGGGATCTCGGCCTTTCTCAGCAGGTCGCGCAGGGGCTGGCAGGAGGCTGCGCTGCGTCCGCCGCCGCCGAAGTAGACCAGCGGGCGCTGGGCTGCATTGATGATCTCTGCCGCCCACTTGACCTGCTCCGCGTTGAAGGTGGTAACGGTGCGGATCGGCTCCGGCTTTTTGGGGGTGAACTCGCATACCGCCGCCGTCACGTCCTTGGGGATATCCACCAGCACCGGGCCCTTGCGGCCGCTCTGTGCAATACGGAAGGCAGAGCGCATGGTATCGGCCAGCTCTTCCACCCGGCGCACCGTGAAATTGTGCTTGGTGATGGGCATTGTGATGCCCTCAATGTAGGCTTCCTGAAAGCTGTCCCTCCCGATCCCGTCCGTGGTCACGTTGCCGGTAAAGGCTACCATGGGCACCGAGTCCATATAGGCCGTGGCAATGCCGGTGACCAGATTGGTGGCACCGGGCCGCTGGTAGCCAGCACCACGCCGGTGCGGCCGGTGGCACGGGCATAGCCGTCTGCCGCATGCGCCGCACCCTGCTCGTGGGCGGTGAGCACATGGGTGATGCGGTCCGAATTTTTGTACAGCTCATCGTAAAGGTTCAGCACTGCGCCGCCGGGATAACCAAAGGGTGTCCACGCCCTGCTCGCAGAGGACCTCCACAAAAATCTGAGAACCATTCAACTGCATGGTGAGTTTCTCCTGTTTTCCTAACCTTTTTCCACTTTTTACACGTTCCCGGGGAGCTTCTTTTTAAAAGAAAAGGCCTTTGTCCCCTGTTATCAAGAGACAAAGACCTTGTGATCATCAAGCTCTCTGCGGTACCACTCTCGTTGGCGTGCCACGCACGCCCACTCACGGACTTCCAGCAAAGTCCCGCACTGTAACGGCTGCAACCGGCGCTGCTTACAGGGACACATTCCACATCCGTTCAACAGGCTGCTCCGGGACGACTTCCCCTCCAAAGCTCTCTCTGCCTTGCACCAACCGGCAGTTCTCTGAACAGTGGGCTTTGGATGGTACTTTTTCCCATCCGCGCATTTGTTGATGTAAATTATACTATAAATCGGCCTTTTGTCAATCGACAATTTGTAACCTGAATCACCCCAAACATGAAGTTAATTGAACACCTCTTGCGCCATAGCACAATGCGCTGTATACTTCTGATATGCGCGCCTGCGCGTTTAATTTAAGACCAACTAGAGGACAGGAATATGAAATTGAGAGAATGGAATGCCCGGCTGCACGGGCTTGTTGTTTTCCGCAGCCTGCTGGACGACCCCGTTGTGGCAAAGCTTTTGGACCTGACCGACCGCATGGAAGCCGGTGCGCCCGGCTATGGCCCAGTGTGCGACGCTGTGGCCCAATTTGAAGCCGCACTGTTCGAGCACACCACCAACTGGGGCAGCTACCTCAGCGCCGCTGTGCTGGAAGCCGAGACCGTCTGCGTACGTCAGGCTGCATCGGGCATCCTCGCCCCTGCACTGCAGACCGCGCTGGACAGTGAACTGGCTTTTCTGCAGGCTCTGTGCGGCCTGACGCTGGACGAGCTGCTGGCCGCTGCCGGCTCTGCCACAGGGCAGGCGCAGGAGCTGGCCTTCCTGCCCCGGTGGGAGACCTCCGGCATCGACCTGCCTGCCGCCTACGCCCAGCGCATGAGCGAGGTGGGAAAAAAGGGCTATGGCATGTTTGCCAAGCACCATGTGTTCACGGTGGAGAACGGCCAGCTGGTGCCGGTGAAATACCCGGACCCTCAGCGCCTTCCGAGCTGCCCGGCTACGAGAAGGAGCGCGAAAAGGTCATTGCCAACACAAAGGCCCTGCTGGCCGGGATGCCCGCCAACAATGTGCTGCTGTACGGCGATGCAGGCACCGGCAAGTCCAGTGCGGTGAAAGCCATTGCCAATGAGTTTGCACCTGAAGGCCTGCGGCTGGTGGAAGTGAAGAAGAACCAGCTCTACCAGATCCGGATCTGATGGACAAGCTGGCCGCGAACCCGCTCAAATTCATCCTGTTCATCGACGACCTGAGCTTTACCGCCAACGACGACAACTTTGCCGCGCTCAAGGCCATTCTAGAAGGCAGCGTAGGCGGCCGGGCCAAGAATATTGCGGTATATGCCACCTCCAACCGCCGCCACCTTATTAAAGAAACACTGACCGACCGCACCGGCGACGACATCCACGAAGCCGATACCCGGCAGGAGCTGATGAGCCTTTCCGCCCGGTTCGGCCTGACGGTCACTTTCCAGCGGCCGGAGAAGGCCCGGTTTGAGACCATTCTGGCCGAACTGGCAAAGCAGCACGGCATCGACATGCCGATGGATCAGCTGCTGGTCAAAGCCGAAGCCTTTGCCATCCGCGCCGGCGGCCGCAGTCCCCGCGTGGCAAAGCAGTTTATTGAGCAGTGCGAGGCGGGCGTGCAGAAGTAATTAGTTTGTCTTTATTTTAACATCAAAATCTCTGACAAATCTTTCACAAAATGCCGAGAAGTCGTGAATTTTTTCACCTTCTCGGCATTCTTTGTCTATTTTTTATTTATCGGTAAAAAGCCTTGCATTCTATTGAAATTCAGGCTATAATATGGCCAACATCAGCCAATTGAGCACTTCTGGAGGGCAACTATGGGCTTTTTAACGGGTAAGACCGCTATCATCACCGGCGCAGGCCGCGCCGTACTTTCCGATGGCAGCTGCGGCTCCATCGGCTATGGCATTGCCACCGCCTTTGCAAAAGAGGGCGCAAATCTGGTCATCACTGGCCGCAATGTAAAAAAACTGGAAGAGGCAAAAAACGAGCTGGAAGCCAAGTATGGCATCCGCGTTCTGCCGATGCAGGCAGATGTGTGTGCAGGCACCGACAACGAAGCCACCGTGCAAAATGTCGTCAATCAGGCTGTGGATACCTTTGGTGGCATTCAAGTGCTGGTGAACAACGCACAGGCATCCGCTTCCGGCGTGCCGCTGGCAGAGCACACCACCGAGCAGTTTGATCTGGCCCTTTATTCCGGCCTGTACGCTGCATTTTACTATATGAAGGCCTGCTATCCCTATCTGGCCAAGTCCAAGGGCAGCGTGATCAACTTTGCATCCGGTGCAGGCTTGTTTGGCAACTTTGGCCAGTGCTCCTACGCTGCCGCCAAGGAGGGCATCCGCGGCCTGTCCCGCGTGGCCGCTACTGAGTGGGGCAAGGATGGCATCAATGTCAACGTGATCTGCCCGCTGGCCTGGACCGCCAAGCTGGAGCAGTTCCAGCAGGCATACCCGGATGCGTTCAAAGCCAACGTCAAGATGCCGCCCATGGGCCACTACGCCAACCCCGAGACCGAGATCGGCCGGGTATGCGTGCAGCTGGCCATGCCGGACTTCAAGTATCTGTCCGGCGAGACCCTCACGCTGGAGGGCGGCATGGGTCTGCGCCCGTAATTGCTGTTCTCATTCTTCCTCATACATGCAAAAGGGGCTGTGCCAGCGGCACAGCCCCTTTTGTGTTTAGGCCTGATCATTCGCGCACGGCGATGCACTCGATCTCCAGCTTTGCGCCCTTGGGAATGGCGGCCACCTGCACGCAGCTGCGGGCAGGGAACGGCTCAGCAAAGGCCTTGGCATACACGGCATTCACAGCGGCAAAATCGTTGATATCGGCCAGAAAAATGACAGTCTTGACCACATTTGCCATGGAAAGGCCAGCCTCGGCCAGAATGGACTTGAGGTTTGCAAGGCTCTGTGCAGCCTGCTCTTCAACCGTATCGGCCATCTTGCCGGTAGCAGGGTCTACCGGGATCTGGCCGGAAACAAACACCATATTGCCCAGATCGATCGCCTGGCTGTAAGGGCCGATGGCTGCGGGTGCGTTGGAAGTGGAAACGACTTTCATGATAAAACGTTCCTTTCTTTTTTCTTCTATTATACTCTTTCGCTCACAAGCTGGAAACCCTCTTTTGCAAGCTCTGCGCGGATCTGCTCGATCTGCTCGGCATCGCGGGTCTCAAGGGTGAGCTTGAGGAAGCAGCTGGAAATGGGCATATTGGGATCGGAGCCATCGTGCTGCACCGATACCACATTGCTGCCGCAGCGGGACACGATCTCGGCCACCTTCTTGAGCTGGCCGGGCTTGTCCTCCAGCGCAATGGTCATGTTCGCCTTGCGGCCGCTCATGACCAGACCACGGGTGATCACGCGGTTGAGGATGTTCACATCGATGTTGCCGCCGGAGACGACGCAGGCCACCTTTTTGCCCTCGACCGGCAGCTTGTGGAACAGCACTGCAGCCACCGGCACGGCTCCGGCACCCTCGGCAACCAGCTTCTGGTTCTCCATCAGCGAGAGGATGGCGGCAGCGGTCTCGTCCTCGGTGACGGTGACGATATCATCCACATACTGTTCGCAGATCTGGTAGGTCAGCTCACCGGGCGTCTTGACCTGAATGCCGTCTGCAAAGGTAGAAACGGCTTTCAGGGTCTGGTACTTATGCTCGTGCAGGCTGCGGTACATGCTGGGTGCACCCTCGGCCTGTACGCCATAGACCTTCACCTCCGGGCGCAGACTCTTGATGGCAAAGGCCACGCCGGAGATCAGGCCGCCGCCGCCCACCGGCACAACGACCGCATCCACATCCGGCAGCTGATCCAGAATTTCCAGACCAATGGTTCCCTGCCCCGCGATGACCTGCTCATCGTCATAGGGGTGGATAAAGGTCATGCCGGTCTCTTCCTGCAGCTCCACAGCCTTGTCGTGGGCATCATCGTAGGTGCCGGGCACCAGACACACCTCTGCGCCCAGATTCTTGGTATTCTCCACCTTCATGATGGGGGCACCGTCCGGCATACAGACGATGCTCTTGATGCCGCGACGGGTAGCAGCCAGCGCCACGCCCTGTGCGTGGTTGCCGGCAGAGCAGGCGATCACGCCCTTGGCGCTCTCCTCCTCAGAAAGCTGGCTGATCTTATAGTAAGCACCGCGCACCTTAAAGCTGCCGGTGGCCTGCAGGTTTTCGGTTTTCAGGTACAGTTGGCAGTCCTTGGAGAGCTTGGGTGCCTCGATGAGGTCGGTCTTGCGGGCAACATCCTTGAGCACAAAGGCTGCATGGTAGATCTTATCCAGAGTCAGCATGGTTTTCTCCCTCTATTTTTATCGTTCCCTGCTCTGCGGCTTTTCCGCTCTCAGAGCCTTTATTTCTGGCTTATTATGCATGTTTCTCAGTATAGGTTAACAAAGTTGATTTGTCAAATGAATTTCCTTCACGCCTGAAACCTAAAAAGAGAACTGCCGCAGGCATACCGCCCACAGCAGTTCTCCGTGTTTTTGTGTTTTTAACGGCCGCGGCCACCGCCGCCGCCGTGGCTGCCGCCGCCGCCCATTCCACCGAAGGAGCCGCCGCCGAACGAGCCGCCCCCAAAGGAGCCACCTCCGCGGGAGCCACCGAAGGACCCGCCGCCAAAGCCGCCGCCCATGGGAGGACGGGGCGGACGCCGGTTGTTGTTCCGGGGCGGGCGGGGCCGGTCATTGCGGGGGCCGGGGCCATAGCCCGGGCCGTATCCGGGGCCGAAGCCGGGGCCCGAGGGGCGGCGGGCCGGGACGGTGCCGACGGGCCGAACCTGCCATGTAGCCCCATGCAAAGGGACCCCAGTTCCAGCCTGCTGCGTGGCCGATGGGTGCAATGAACACCCGGAACACGAACAGCACGATGATCAGCATCACCATCAGGGACATGAACAGGATCACGATACCCAGAACGATATCCCCAAAGGTGGTGGGGCCGTCGTCCGGCTGGGCATAGCTGCCGTCGTCGTAGCTGCCATTGTTCAGATTTACCCCATAAACACTTGCAATGGTGTCGGCCACATTGTTGGCACAGGTGATTACTGCATCGCTGTAATCGCGGTTAACAAAATCACCTTCCATGGTCTGAGCGAGGGCACTGGCCTGACTTTCCAGCGTGGTGTTGCGGAAGCCGTCGCCGTAGGTCACGTAGTAATCGCCGTCCTCGTAGATGGGCGACTCCATCACCAGCAGGATCAGCACACCGTTGTTCTCGGAAGCCGAGCCGATGCCCCAGGCGTTGAAGGCCTGTGTTGCATAATCCTCAGTGGAATAATTACCCGTATAATCTACAGTCAGTACGTCGATCTGTGCCCCGCTGCAGCTTTGTTCCAGCTGGTTGTTCAGATCAACGATGGTCTGGGTGGTGCTGTCGCTCAGGATGTTGGCGTCATCCACCACACACTGATCTCTGGGCAGATCCGGCAGGCTGGCGGCGGCAAATGCCGCCGGGCACAGGGCCGCTGCGCCCACCACAAGGGCCAGCACCAGAGCGCTTACGCGTTTTGCAAAATTTTTCATGCGAAGGGTTCAACCTCCTTTACACCGGCAATGGCTCCCAGCACGCTGGCCGGGAAGCCGCCGGTCTCTTTCTGGTAGTCGTAAACGGCATCGTTGTATTTCAGGGTGCCGATGATGGTAGCCGCACTGTTGAACTGGCCGTACTGGCCCTGCACCGCGCCCATCTTCATGGGGTCTGCGGCCTGCTCCTGCAGCTTTGCGTAGAGCTGATCGATCCGCGACCCCAGCACCTCGTTGGCCTGATACAGCGCATGCATCGTGCTGCCCTGATAATAGGGCAGCGAGGTGAGTGCCTGACTTTTGCCGCCGTTCTGCACGGCTTCCAGACAGGCGGTAAAATCGCTCAGCGCGCTCTGTGCGGCCTGCACCTCGGCACTGTCCGCTCCCAGCGTGCTGCTGGCGGTAGTGATGATGTTTGCCGCCGTGTTCATGCGGGTGGTCAGCTCCTCGTTGAGGTTATAGCCGTTGTCTGCCGCCACACCCACCGTGTACCATTTGCGGACTTCGTTGTACCGGCTGCGCAGCTTGGCGCTGCCAAAGCCCAAAAAGGCCGCCAGCATCACCACCACGCTCAGCGCCAGTGCAGCTGCGCGGGTGGAAAGGGCTGCGGGCAGCTTTGCTTCCAGCCCTGCCAGCTTCTGCTGCAGAGGTGTCAGCGGCACGGCCTGCTCCGGCTGCTTTTGTTCGCGGTAGCTGCCCGCGTCAAAACCGCCGGAAGTGCTGTTCTGTTTTTGCGAAAAATCTGCGTTTGCCATCTCAGCTCCGGATCTCCATCATTTTTGCTTTCAGTTCGTCCTCGATGCGGTTCAGCTCCTGCTCGGCGGCAGCGCGCTTTGCGCGGCCCTCGCTCTGGATCTTGTTCAGCTCGTCCAGCGTCTCGATCAGGCTCTTGTTGGTCTGCTGCAGGGTCTCGATGTCCACCACACCGCGCTGAGATTCCTTTGCGGTCTCGATGGTACCCATCTTCAGGGCCTCTGCGTTCTTCTTGAGCAGGTCGTTGGTCATGTCGGTCACGGCACGCTCGGCCTGCATGGCCTGCTGGCTGTGGGCCAGACCCAGTGCCAGCACCATCTGGTTCTTCCACAGGGGGATGGTGTTGACGATGGTGGACTGGATCTTTTCCGCCATCATGGTATTGTTGTTCTGCAAAAGGCGGATCTGCGGCCCCATCTGCAGGCTGATGTTGCGGGTCAGCTCCAGATCATAGAGCTTCTTCTCAAAGCGTTCGCACTGGTCGGCCAGATCACGAGCCGCCTGTGCATCCTCCGGCAGGCCGGAAGCCTTGGCCTTATCCATCGCCTGCTGCAGCTCGTTTGCGCGCACATCGGCCAGCTTCTTTGCCGGCAAGGATATACATGCTCAGCTCCTTGAAGTAGGCCATGTTCAGATCATACATCTTATCCAGCATGGCGATGTCCTTGAGCAGCTGCACCTGATGGCCCTCCAGCATGGACTGGATCTTTTCCACGTTGGTCTCGGCCTTGTTGTACTTCATCTTCATGGCATCCAGCTGGTCGCCCTTCTTCTTAAAGAAGCCGAGGATGCCCTTTTTTTCTTCCTCGCCTGCATCAAAGCTCTTCAGCTCACCGATCAGGCTGGTGATCATATCGCCCACTTCGCCCAGATCCTTGGTGGACACCTTGGAGAGCGCAGCCTCGGAGAAATCGCCGATCTTCTTCTGACAGGCGGAGCCGTACTGCAGCACCTGCTGGCTGTTGGTAATATCGATCTTTTCAGCAAACTGATCCACCATGGCCTGTTCTTCCGGGGTCAGGTTCACCTGCGGCTGCTCCGGTGCGGCAGCTTCCTGCTGGGCGGGTGCTGCCTTTTCCTCTTCTGCCGGGTGGGGTCCAGCGTCAGGGTGGGTACTGCGGGTGCATCGAGGTCAAAGTTGAATGTATTATCAGCCATAAGAGATTTCTTCCTTTCCAAATACCATTTACCTTTTTTAGCTCAGGCCCTGCCCTTTGAGCATGTTCTGCAGCACCGTGATATCTGCAGAAAGGTCCATGCTCTCGGCGGCGTACAGGGCATCCAGCTGGTTTTCAAACGCCGTGGCAATGGAAGCAGCATTGTGCTCCACCTCGGTACGGATGGCTGCGGCATTCTCGCCGCGCACGCCCTGCTTTGCCAGCTTTGCATACTGCTGCAGAACGTTCACCGCATCCGGCAGGTAATAGTTTGCGAACCTGCGCACCTGCTTTGCCTTTTCCGGGTTTGCTTCCACCGCTTCCACAATGGAGCGGCCCGCCTTTTCCATGCGGGTCATGGCGGCAGAGAGCTGCGGGTCCGGCAGCTGCTCGTTGAGGGTGTGCAGGGTATCCAGTTTCTGCTGAATGTCGGTCAGCATCGCGTCCACATCCTCCACACCGGTGTGGAAAGGCACTTCGTGCTCCACCACCCGGGGCGGGCAGACCTTCTGTGCCGCACCAAAGGCCACAAATGCACCGCCCAGCGCCGCCAGCAGCGCCCACAGCTTATACACCGGCAGTACCGCGCACAATACCAAAAAGACCAGTGCCATTGCATAAAATGGCAGAACGCTGGGCTTTCTGGTGCGGATGATCTTGCTCATGTTTCTTCTCCTTGTCCGGGGCATTGCCCCTTATGTTACCCATAATACCGCACCCCGCGAAAAACGCAAGTCTTTCACGGATAATTTACAACCTGGCCATCATTTGTTGATCCACGGCAAGAGAGCCGCGCCCCAGATTTCGCGCAGCTTTTCCGGGCGGCAGGCAGCGTTTGCCGGGCTGGTGCTGGGCAGCTTTACCGCTGCAATGCCGGACACCGGCTGCAGATACTTTGTATAGATCCGGTATGCGGTGGCTCCGTTGCAGAATACTGCTTCGATGGGTGCCTTTGCCAGCAGAGCGGCAATATCATTCGGCACTGCATCCTTGATGGAAGCATCCGCTGCGCCGGTGATGGTGCAGCGTTCCAGCGTGTCCCAGAGGGCCAGCCCATGGCGCAGGATGATTTGCTTTTTGGCTTCAATGTCCTCACGGGCAGGCACCGGCTCACCGGTCAGCGCGGCCATCATGGGCCAGAAGCGGTTCTGCGGGTGGCCGTAGTAAAAGGCCATCTCCCGGCTTTTGGGGCTGGGCCATGTGCCAAGGATCAGCGCCCGGCTGTGTTCGTTATACACCGGTTCAAAGCTCATTGTCCGCCTGCACTTTCAATTTTATCCCAAGGCGAGCCAAGGTCGCGGCCGGACGGCTCTGCTCTGGGGCCGTCGAACCACAGCTCATCGATCAGGTCGGCAAGGCCGTCCTCCCGCACATCGCCAATGATGCGGTCGGCGGCAGCCTTTGCGTCCGGCGTGCCGTTTGCCATGCAGCAGCCAAGGCCCGCTGCCTTCAGCATGGCCACATCGTTGGCAGAATCGCCTGCTGCCACGGCATCGGCCAGTGTCAGACCCATCTTTTCGCACAGGTCGGCAAGGCCAACGCCTTTGTCCATTCCACCGCGCACAATGTCGTAGTAGCACAGGCCGTCGGCATTCTGCGCGCCCACCTGCATCCAGTGCAGGCCCAGATGGCCGTACTTTGCCGCAAAATCTGCCACGTGCTCCGGCGGCACTGCCGCAAAGGCCGCGTGGGGCATATCGATCAGGTGGCGGTCCTGATCTTCGCCGTCCATACAGTCCAGCCCGATGCTGTTCATCTGCTGATAGCCCCTGTGCAGATATTCATACTCGCAGTAGGCGTAGCAGGCATCCCTGAAATTGAACTGCAGCGGATAGTTATAATCCTCGCAGAAATCCACCAGCGCGTACATTTCCTCAGCGGTGAGCGGGTGCTCGGCCACGATGCGGCCCTCGCGGTCCACCACACAGGCACCGTTGCAGGTGATGGCGTAGTCGAACCGGATGCCGCCCAGCTGGCCTTTGAGGTTGACGCACGGATAGGCACGTCCGGTGCTGAGCACAAATCTGCCGCCTGCGGCCTGCAGCTTTTTGATGGCTTTTACCACCTTCTGACGCGGCTTGCTCTCGCCAAAGGGCACCAGTGTGTTGTCGTAATCGCTTGCGAGAATTTTATATTGCATTCTATTCTCCCTATGGAACTGAGTTTTGTACCAGTATACCATACTTTTTTAAAATTGGGGTGCATTTGGGCATAAAAATAAGGCTATCGCACAGAATTCCATGCAATAGCCTTATTTTGTTTCACGATGCCGTTTTCTTTGCAGCTTCTTCTCGTAATCACGCAAACACGGCCACGACCACCTGCATTGCCACGCCGAGGAATGCGCCTGCACCCCATGTCAGGCCGGTGATGAACAGGTTCTGCTTCCACGAAGGATTGGTGCGCCACAGCACCGCAAGGCCCACGCCTGCACCGGTGCAAAGGCCCGCCACCAGACTGGAAAAGCGCAGAGCACCCTCCACATACAGCTGGGTCAGCAGCACGCTGGCGGCGCAGTTGGGGATCAGGCCCACCAGCGCAGCCACTACCGGCTGGAAGAAGCCCATGCTGCCCAGAAGGTCTGCAAACACATCTTCGCCCACGCCTTCCACGATCAGGCCGAACACCAGACTGAACGCAAAAATGAACACAAAGATCTCCAGCGTATGGCGCAGGGCCGCTTTCCAGATGGGGGCGGGCTTGCCCTCTTCGTCGCTGTGCTCCTCGTGACAGTCCACCTCGTCGGCATGGCCGGTGTAGCCGCCGCGCAGCGATTTGGGCAGCACGCCGCGCAGCACAAAATCCAGCACAAAGCCCACCACAATGGCGTATACCACCTTGATGACCATGAGCACAGCCAGCTTATCCCAGTAGGCCGGCATGGATACCAGCAGCGGGATGGCTTCGTCGCTGGTGGCAAGGTAGACGGCCATCAGGGTGCCCAGTGTGATGACGCGGGAGGAATAGAAGTTGGACGCAATGGCCGAAAAGCCGCACTGCGGCACACAGCCCAGCACCGCGCCCGGAATCGCGCCCCAGCGCCCGCCGCCTGCCAGCAGTGCTTCAATGCGCTCACCGTGGCGGGTCTCGATATACTCGATCAGAAGATAAGCCAAAAACAGGAAGGGCAGCATCTTAGCGGTATCCACCAGAGATTCGCCCAGAACATCCAGAAACAGTTCCATATACGCTCCTAAAAACGACCGTTCGTCGCTTCATTTTAGTAAATTGCAAATTGGTTGCATTTTTGAACAGGGATGATTATACACGATATTCTCTCCAATTGCAATACCAAAATGCAAATTAGTTGCAAATTTATGTTATGGAACGCTGCATCGCAAAAAATACGATTTCAAATGGTCTCCGCTGATGCTCTGACCATTTTCAGCGGAATTATTATTTTATTTCGCAATTCTGGAAAATCTGCGGCTTTTCCAGAATTGCCTTTCACGGGGAGTCATAACCGAAAGCGGAAGCTGCCGCGCTGGTTTCCTGTGGAAACATTCGCGCGGCGGAGTTAACGTTCTGCTTGTTTTCAGCGGGCTGAACCCTCTCAGGAGCTGGCACGCCGCAGGCGTGACCGAGAGGGTTCTGCCCGCAAGCACAAGCCTTTCCTCCACGACCCCGCCCATGAAATGGGGTCCAGAAACACCCGCAGACGTTTCTGGACCCCAAAATCAAAAATATAATTTCCTTAGCTTATGCGCAAAGCAACGCGGAGCGCATTCAAAATCGTCCCACACAGCAGGAGTCTGCCTTTTGTTTTACCCCTTCATTGGCACAAAGCCCACAAGGTCTTTTACCACCTCGCCGCCGATGATCAGGCCGGCCACCGAGGGTACAAAGGCATTGGAGCCCGGCACCGAACGGCGCTGGGTGCACTTGCGCTGGGTGCCCGGAGGGCAGATGCAGTGATACTTGCAGCTGATGTCGTCATCCTCGATGGGGGTCATGGCAGGCTCCTTGGAGTAGACCACCTTCAGGTGCTTGATTTTGCGCTTGCGGCACTCGGTACGCATCACCTTGGCCAGCGGGCAGACCGAGGTCTTGTAGATATCGGTCACTTCAAAGCGGGTCGGGTCCATCTTGTTGCCTGCGCCCATGGAGCAGATGATGGGGGTGCCTGCCTCCTTGCACTTCATCACCAGCGCCAGCTTGCCGGTAACGGTGTCAATGGCATCCACCACATAGTCGTACTGGGTAAAGTCGAACTGGTCCTGTGTTTCCGGGCCAAAGAAGCACCGGTGGGTGGTCACCCTGATGTCCGGGTCAATGTCGTGGATGCGCTGTGCAGCCACATCTACTTTATATTGCCCTACCGTACTGCGGGTGGCGATGATCTGGCGGTTGAGGTTGGTCAGGCAGACCTTATCATCATCGATCAGATCCAGTGCCCCCACGCCGCTGCGCGCCAGCGCTTCGACGGTGTAGCCGCCCACGCCGCCCATGCCGAACACGGCTACGCGGGAATCGTGCAGTTTGGTCATTGCTTCCGCACCCAGCAGCAACTGCGTGCGGGAATACTGATTTTGCATTTTGTTCTCCTTGTTACTTTTCCACTCGTAATGGTGCCGCCGCCCAGCACGGTGTCGCCCTGATACAGCACCACGGCCTGACCGGGCGTAGGGGCGCGCTGGGGCTGGTCAAATTCCAGCCGGAAGCCGCACTCCGCCGGGTAGACGGTGGCGGCCTGCTCCACCTGATGGTACCGGGTGCGGGCTGTGACCCGCAGCGGCCCGGTCAGCTCCGGAATGGCGATCCAGTTCACCTCGTCCGCATACACGATGCGGTCGAACAGCATCTCCTCCGGCCCTACCGTGACGGTGTTTGCCTGCATGTCCTTGCCGCAGACGTACACAGGTGCCCCCATGGCAAGGCCCAGCCCCTTGCGCTGGCCGATGGTGTACCGCACCGCGCCGTTGTGGGTGCCCACCACCCTGCCGCTCTCGTCCAGAAAATCACCTACCGGGTAGTGTTTGCCGGTGAAGTCCTCCATAAAGCGGGCATAGTCGCCATCCGGCACGAAGCAGATGTCCTGACTGTCGTGCTTGCGGGCATTGACAAATTTGTGCTGCTCCGCGATCTCGCGCACATCAGTCTTGTGCAGGCCGCCCAGCGGCAGACGGATATGCGCCAGCTGCTCCTGAGTGAGGTTGTAGAGCACGTAGCTCTGGTCCTTGCCCTCGTCCAGCCCCTTTTTGAGCAGGAAACGGCCGGTGGCCTCGTCCTGCTCCACCCGGGCATAGTGGCCCGTGACCACATACTCCATGCCGTGTGCCCGGGCCCAGTCCAGCAGATGGCGGAACTTCATATATTTATTGCAGTCGATGCAGGGTTCGGCGTGCCGCCCGCCTCATACACGCGGACGAATTTTTCAATGATCTGTTCCCGGAAGTCGGCTGTGAAATCCAACACCTCGTACGGGATATCCATGGCAAACGCCACCTCTGCTGCGTCCTCGATGTCCTTTTCCGAGCAGCAGGTGTGAAAGCCGGACTGTCCCAGCGTTTCGTTGCGGGTGAGCCGCATGGTGATGCCGGTGCAGTCATAGCCTGCCTGCTGCATGAGCCATGCCGCCACCGAGCTGTCCACGCCGCCGCTCATGGCAATGAGGGCATGCGGCTTTGAATCAGGGGTCTGTGTGGTCATAAGTTCTCCTTTGGTGCATTCAACACACTAAAACAGTAGTATAATAGTAACTCTGAAAAAAGAGCTTGTCAAGACGCAGCGAGCTGCTGCACTGCGGCCAGCAGGGCTTGCCGCTCGTTGGGATATTCTTCCCGGATCACACCGTCCAGCAGCGCTTACAGCACTTTGCGGATGCCCGGCCCCGCCGGGACGCCTGCCGCCATCAGGTCGCGGCCATTCACAGCCAGCTGGCTGACGCGGCAGCATACGCCGTCCGCGTCCAATTGTTCGGCCAATTCGGAAAGTGCAGCAAAATCAGCCGCCCGTTCCGGCTGCAGGGCTGTGCCCAGTGCTGCCAAACGCCGCACGGTACACAAGTTATATTTGCCCAGTAGTCGGCGGGCGTAGATAGTAAAGTCGGGTGTGACGGTAGTTTCTCTGAGGACCGTCCGCTGGGGTGGGACCCTGTTGCCGAAGGCAATAGGGCGGGCGATGGAATGGCCTGCAACGGCAACGACTGCCGCCTGCGGCGGAAACAAGGAGTTGCTGTTGGGGCAGCGGCCAGCAGGATGCGAGTGCTGCTCAAAGCACGAAGCATCCGCTGGGTGCCGCAACCCGTACTCGTGTCCGAAGAGAAAGCTACCGTCACGCCTTCTGGCTTCCCGCACCAACACCGCCGCCTCTTCAATCAAGGCATTGGAGCAGCGCAGGCGCTTGAGTGTGCGGCGGATGCCGTCCTCGCCAAGGCTGTACAGCAGCGCCGCCAGCCGGATGGGCAGGTTTTCTGCACCCGCCGGGCAGGCATCCACCACCGGCTTTGCCGCCGCCAGTGCCTCCGATGAAAGCTCCGGCAGAATAACAAGCAGTATTTTTTTGTCAAGATATGCCGCAGGGGCGGGAGCGCTCAGCAGTTTTGCAAGCTCTTCCTCGATGCGCTCCACCGATACGCAGTCCAGATGGGCACACAGCTCCTGTGCCGCCTGCGCCGTGGGCGGGTCGATGGCAAAGCCAAACCGGGCTGCGAAGCGGTACAGCCGCAGGATGCGCAGCGCGTCCTCGGTGAACCGCTGGCGGGGCACACCCACCGCCCGTACGATGCCGCTTTGCAGATCGGCCTGCCCGCCAAAGGGGTCCACAAGGCCCTCGTTTTTCATTGTAGGCCATGGCGTTGATGGTAAAATCCCGCCGGGCCAGGTCCTCCCGCACATCCGGCACAAAGTGCACCTCGTCCGGGTGGCGGCCATCTGTGTAGGTGCCTTCTGTACGGAAGGTGGTGATCTCGTAAAGGGCACCGCTCTGCTTCACCGTTACCGTGCCGTGCTGCAGGCCGGTGGGGATGCACCGCTGCGCGCCGAACAGCTCCATCACCTGCTGCGGCAGAGCACTGGTGCACAGGTCCCAGTCGTGCGGTGTAAGGCCCAGCAGACTGTCCCGCACGCAGCCGCCCACCACGTAGGCTGCATAGCCCGCCCTGTGCAGGGTGTCCAGCAGCTCTGCCGCACCCTCGTCCATCCGGATGGTCATGGCTGTGCCTCCTCGTACTGCAGGGTGATGCTTTTGCCGTCAAAGCCGCACTCCGCCGCCGGGAAGATGCTCTGTGCCTGCGCGGCATACTCCTCCGGGTCGGTGATCATGGGGGAATAATGGGTCAGCCAAAGCCGCTTTGCCCTCGCCTGCGCGGCAAGGGTCGCGCTCTGCCCAAAGGTACTGTGCCCCCACTGACGGGCCTGGTCTTCCTGCTCCGGAAGGGCATAGGTGGCATCGCATATCAGCAGGTCTGCGTCATGCGCTGCCTGCAAATAATACGGGCAGGGGGCCGTATCGCCGGAAAATACCACGCTCAACCCCTTGCGCGGGGCGCCCAGCACCTGCGCAGGCTGCACCGTTCTGCCCTCCACGGCAACGCTCTGCCCTTTCTGCAGCATCTTCCATTGCTGCACCGGCACCCCCAGCGCCCGGGCCTGCTCCGGCGAAAATTTGCCTGCACGGGCAGCTCCAGCCGGTAGCCAAGGCTTTTTACCCGGTGCTTTGTGGCAAACGACACCAGCCGCGCACCGGCAGGCCAGCCCTCGCTCAGCGCATCCAGCGCCAGCGGCTGGCCCGGCATAAGCACCTGCGGCTTTACCGGATAGGGCAGCGGGCCGGTCAGTGCCCGCACAGCCGCCCAGATATCCGGCAGGCCCTCCGGCCCCAGCAGGGCAAGCGGCCTTGTGCGGCCCTGCGCCCCCAGCGTCTGCAAAAGACCCGGCAGACCAAAGATGTGGTCGCCATGGTAGTGGGTCAGGCAGATGGCATCCGCCCGCATCAGGTTCACGCCTGCCCGGTGTGCCGCTGCCTGAGTTCCCTCGCCGCAGTCCCAGAGCAGGCCGTGACCGCCGCAGGCTGCAAACGCAGCCGAAAGCGCCCGGTCCGGCAGCGGCATGGTAGCAGCGGTGCCCAGCAGTGTGATGGTAAGCATAAAGATTGTTCTCCCTGTACAATGTATCTCTTAAGGTTTTATTGTACCACAGCCGGGCCGGTTGCACAATCGGTGCCTGCGGCGCATAGGATGGCCCAGCACAACAAAAAGGGGGCAGCGGGATGAGACGCAAAAAAGGGGAGCCTTTTTCCGGCAGGCCGCACAGCGGCCTTGGATGGGTGCTGCTGCTCGCCGCACTGGCCCTGTTTCTGCTGGCCGGTGCGCCCGGCTGCATGGCCCAGCGGATGGCGTGGTCTGCCCGGGGAACGATGATCTTTCTGCCCAGCGGGTTTTGAAAATGGGAGCATCCTGCTGCACAGAACGCTCCCATTTTTCTTTTTACTTTCCATCCGAATAGGGCAGCTGGCCGGTCAGGGTCAGCGTTTCGGCAAGCTCGTCCTCCGAGCGGAACCGCCACGCCGCCGCTCCACGGCCACATAGCAGGCATCGGCACGACCCTCCGGTGTAACGGCAAGAATCATCGTTTCACCGTCGCCCACCGCCGTTACCATGCCATCCGCACTTACAGTTGCCACGCCCGGATTGCTGCTGAGCCATGTCATCGTTCCGTTTTTGGTGCCTGCAGCCTGCGCGGTCAGCTTCTGACTGGCTCCCACTGCCTGCAGCAGCATGGCATTTTTGCTCATCTGCACCCGTCCGATCTCCGATGTGACCGTTACCGTGCAGCGCAGCACCTGCCCGGCTGTGGTCAGTGCGCTGATGACGGCCTTGCCGGACCCCTGCGCCTTTACGGTACCGTTTGTGCTTACCGATGCCACCGCCGGGTTGCTGCTGACCCACTGCCGCACATAGGTAAACCCGCCTTTGTTCTGTTCCAGCTTCAGCTGTTTCGTCGGGGCAGGCTCCTGCTCTGTAATGGTAAGCGTCAGATCGCTGGTGTTCAGCACCAAGCGGCTGGCTGTGCTTTTGCGCACCGTGATGGTACAGGTGGTCTTTTCGCCGCGCTCATTGCGGGCCGTGACGGCCGCAGTGCCCTCGGCATGGCCGGTCACCTTGCCGGTGCCGTCCACCGATGCCACTGCCGGATCACTGGAAGTCCAGATCAGAAAGAAGTAGTCGTTGGGTGCCTGCACATTCAGGTAGGCCACCGGGGCCGGGTCTCCTTCGGTGATATCCAGCGTCAGTTCGGCAGTGTCCAATGTCATGCCGCTGTCCGGCAGCGGCTGCTCCTGCGCAGCATAGGCCGACAACGCCCCGGCTGCAAACAGTTCTGCGCACAGCACCACTGCACAAACACACGCTTTGAACCCCTGCTTCATGGGCTTTGCCCTCCCCGCCTGCTTTGCTGCAAGATCCTTTAAATATTCCTGTCTCCGTATTATTTTACACGCAGTGCAAAACCGGGTCAAGTTTTTTGCCCATTCTGCCGGGCAGCTGAGCCTTATTTTGTGGAGAATAATAAAATCAGCTTTTCAATTTTGTACAAAACGCCGCCGCACCCGGCAAACCGGATGCGGCGGCGCTGTTCTGCTTTTGAATTTTCAGCTTAGTAGTTGATCTTTTTCAGCTCAAAGTAGCTCTGCGGATGTGCGCACACCGGGCACTTGAGCGGTGCGGACTTGCCGATATAGGTGTAGCCGCAGTTCCGGCACTGCCATACCTGCTGCTCCTCGCGGGCAAAGACCTTGTTGTTTTTCAGGTTTTCGGCCAGCGCACGGTAGCGCTCCTCGTGCTCCTTCTCGATCTGTGCCACCATGGTGAACAGTGCTGCGATCTGAGGGAAGCCCTCTTCTTTAGCCTCCTTGGCCATGCGGGGGTACATCTCGGTCCACTCGTCGTGCTCACCGCCTGCTGCCATGTCCAGACAAGTCAGGGTATCGGGGATCGCGCCGCCGCACAGCAGCTTGAACCAGATCTTTGCGTGCTCCTTCTCATTGCCGGCGGTCTCCTCAAAGATCGCGGCCAGCTGCTCGTAGCCTTCTTTTTTTGCCATGCTGGCAAAGAAGGTGTACTTGTTGCGTGCCTGGCTCTCGCCTGCAAACGCTTCCATCAGATTTTTCTCGGTTTTGGTACCCTTCAGTTCCATGATGCTCTCCTTTCAAAAACGGATCTTCTGTCAGGATCGACCGATCCCGGCTCTATCATTCAGCCCGGCGGTAATTTTTTCGCCTGCGGCTCAGGTTCTGAACAGAGTATACCATATTTTTTGATTGAAATCAAGAATAATTCCTATTTATTATGAGAATATTTCTCAGTTATGCTGCTTCAGTGCACACACAGCAATGCTCAGGGCGCTCCACGCTGCCTGATACATCAGCACCGTTGCCACCGAAAGCTCCCAGATGCTGCCTGCACTGGTGAGCAGCGCTGCAATGATAATGGAGAACAGCACCGAGACCATCTGTACCGTGGTGGCGCTGCTCTCGGCGTTCTGGGCCTGATCCGCAGCCTGCAGACCGCCGGTCAGGCTGGCAAACGCCTTGAGATGGATCATGCAGCAGGTGTCCTCCGGGTCTTCCGGTGCGGCCTTGATGGCGTTGCACTGCTCCTGATCCAGCACGGTGATCATGCCTTCCGGCAGGCGGTATGCTTCGGTAATGTGGTGTGCAGTCAGACTGGGGTCCTGGCATGTGACCAGCAGGCGGATGTTCTCCTTTTGCAGCACGGCAAGGCCGCGGGCCACATTGCGCCCGCCCACATATTTCAGCACGAACATAGCGTGCAGGTTGCCGGACACAGCCAGATACAAAATTTGCAGCTCGCCGTTCTTCGAGTGCTGCATCTCGTATTCCTCGTCCGGCAGCGGCACGCCCTCCTGCTCCAGATAGCGGCGGGTACCAATGAGGATGCGGTTGTTATCGCACCAGGCGGAAAAGCCCAGCCCATGGTGCTGCTCCAGATCCTTGACCGGGAACAGGATGTCTGTGCGTTCCTCAACGATCTGGCGGAACAGCCCCTTCAGGGTGCCGTGGCTCCCGTTCAGCACGCTGGCCGCGTACAGGATGGCGCGGTCGATGCGGCCGCCCTTGAAGATGCGGATATCCTCCAGCTGTGCGCTGTCGGCGGTGAACAGGTCGTCTGCATCGATCTGCAGCGTATCAATGCCGCCCAGCTGCTCAATGGCCTGCCAACCGGGCACGACTGCGCCCACAGCCGCAGCCGCACGCTGCAGCCGTAGCGAGGCAACGCCCGCGATCAGGGTAGAAGAAAGCGGTGCGCCCATGCACAGCACAGCGGCCATGGCAGCCGCCGCTTTGTTCCAGCCAGCACCTGCCAGCAGGAACAGCACACCGCTGAGCAGGGCAACGCCCAGCAGGATGTACGAAACTTTGCGTGCACGGCGCTCGCTTGCGCGTTCACTCAAGCTCTGCTCCACAAAGCCGTCAGCTTCCTTCATCATCGGGCGGCTCAGCAGCACCCAGGGGTCCTTCTGTTCCAGATCCCGTGCAAGGGCACGCAGCAGGTCTTTGTCCTTGGCGCGGTAGGCGCCCTCGAACTCCACACCATTGGTCACCAGCTCATAGCCGCCCTTGACAGCAGCCAGCATCACCCGGCTGCCCAGCAGCGCAAGGAACAGCCCCAGCGCGGCCATGCCGCTGAGCAGCGAGATGCCGGTGGTGCCGCGGTAAACATTTGCGTTCAGCATGGCTGTGACCGCCTGCACCAGCGCTGCCACTGCGGCCAGCGCCGGCATCGTCTCGGAAGAAGACCGTCCGCGCAGGCCGTTCAGGCCGTCGCGCAGCACCGGGAAGCCCACGCACAGGCTTGCTGCCAGCAGCAGCAGGTTTGCAGCATAGAATGCCGCCGGGGCAGCATCCGGGTCCAGCGCCGCCATGGCGGGCAGCAGCCCATCCGACACCAAACCAAAATGCAGCAGCACCACAGTCAGAATGCCGCCCAGCACGCAGCGCAGCGTCAGCTCTGCGCTCATGCGGTGCAGCTTATCCGCCGTGGCCTCCGGCTCGGGCAGCTCCGTTTCAGCATGTTCCTCCGGAGACACCGCGTCCTCCGCCTCAGCTTTCAGTTCCGGCTGTGGCGCAGCGGGTGCCTTCTCCGGTGCCTGCTGCGGCTCTTCACCGTCCAGCGGCAGCAGCGGCAGGCTCATGGTGTCCTCTTTTGCGGCAGGCTCCTCTGCCGGGGCCAAAGGTGCCTGCGGTGCGTCCTCGCTCTGCGCCTTGCCAAAGAAATCGGCCACCGGCTGCTTTTCCGGCTGCTCCGTTTTTTCCGGCTGCGGCACAGGTTCCGGCTGCAGCTCCGGTGCCGTCTCCTTTACCGCTGCAAACACAGCCGCGGGCAGCGGTGCACCGGACGGTTTCTTTTTGCTTTCAGCCGGTTCAGTTTCTGCTGCCGGGGCTGCTTCGGCTCTCGGTGCAGGCTTTTCCGGCTTCTGGTCGCTCAGGCCGTTGATCATCGCCTTGAGCTGTGCCATCTCCTGCTGCTCCTGCTCTTCCTGCGGCAGCAGCACCTCCGGCGCATTCTTGGGGTGCCGGAGAGGCTTTGCCGTGCTGTGCTGCTCTGCGGGTCTTGCCGCCGGGACAGCGCTCTGCCGGGGTGTTTCCGGCTTCACTGCCGCCGGGGGTTCCGCCGTTTGCGGTGCAGATTTTTCCTCCGGCTTTTTGGCGGGTGCTTCCGGCTGTGCATCCTCTGCTTCCTTTTCCAGAAAAGGCCACGGGGCCAGTTCCTGTTCCGGGTCTGCCTCCGGCTTCAGCATCAGTTCCAGATCCGCTTCCGGTTCCGGCTGCGCATCTTCACCCAGCCGCACCTCACCGGTGGGCATTTCCTGCGGCTGCTCTGCTGCAGCTTCGTCAGTCTCCTGCTTTTCCTTACCACGGCCAAACAGGCCAAACCGTTTCTGCGGCTTTTCCTCCGGCTGGTTTTCGTCCCTCCGGGTCATCTCCTCCGGGATATCCACCGCCGTGGTGCTGAAAAAGGAGCGGAACTTTTCATCCGGGGTCATTTCCCGGCCATTATTTTTATCTTTCGGCATTCTAGTCCCTCCTGTAATTCAAATTGAGGTTCCGGCCCGAATGCCGGATCATGCCTGCTGTGCTGCGCGCTGGGACTGGATTTCGTACAGAATAATGCCCGCAGCCACCGACACGTTGTAGCTGTCCACACCGGTGCCCGGTGCTGCCATATCCAGCCGCACCACGCCGTCGCACAGCTTTTTCACCAGCTGCGAAACACCGCTGCCCTCGCTGCCCAGCGCCAGTGCAATGGGGCCGGTCAGGTTGTTCCTGCGCAGAGACACTCCGTCCATATCGGCGCAGTAGACGAACACACCCTGCTCCTTCAGGCGGCGGATGGTCTCGCCGATGTTACACGAGCCACCGGCAGGCGTTCTGCGGCACCTGCGCTGGACTTGATGACGGTAGGCGTGACCGATGCGCCGCCGCGCTTTGGGATCACGATGCCATGCGCACCGCACAGCAGAGCACTGCGCATCACGGCACCCAGATTGTGCGGGTCTTCAATGCCATCGCTCAGCACCAGAAAAGGTGCCTCGCCCTTGTCCTTGGCTGCTGCCATCAGGTCGTCTACCGTCACGTATTCGATTTCGCTGGCAAATGCCGCCACACCCTGATGGCTCTCGGTGCCGGTCATCAGGCGCAGCTTGTTGGGGTGCACCCGCTTCACCGTGGCACCCGCTTCCTTTGCCAATGCGGTATAGTAAGCCGCCACGGCCGGAGCCATGCCCTCAGCAATGAGCACGGTGTCCACGCCGGAACCGCTTTTCAGCAGTTCGGTCACCGGATTTTTGCCATAAACAAGGCTCTCGTTCTTCTGCAGCGGCTCTTCCGGGCTGCGGCGCGGACGGCGCGGCTGGTTCTTTTCTTCCATGATGATTTTCTCCTTCCGTTGTATCACCGGAAGGTGCTGTGCACACCCTCCAAAAGGCACGCCGCACTCTGGGCCGCGCACCGGTATGATCTGAAGCTGATAACTCATCTTGAAGTATAGCATAAGCCGACCTTGTTTGCCAGCAAATTACCGTTTTTTATCCGCGTCCTGCAAAAGTTTTTCTGTTCGTGGTGCCGGAGACCGTTTCCGCTTTTTTGCAGAAATGTTCTGCCGCCCTGCATCAGTTTTACCCGGCTGCTGGGTAGATATCCCTCTGTTTTGCCGGAGAAAAAAGTTTTCCACAAAAACGCGGTATACAATCCGTAGAAGAGCGATTATTTTTCCACATGTTGAAAACCCTGTGGAGAAAGTTCAAAAGTCCAGCTTTAAAGCCTGTTTTGCCTGTGGAATTCCACACTTTCCACAAGGTTTTCCACTTTTTGGTTCGACCTTTTTTGATTTCCTGCGTACAATTTGTAGAATACAAGTCGGAAATATGACAATTTTTTGAACTGCATCCTGTCCGCTTTTGCCAAATTGCCCAATATCATTTTGACGAATGTGGATCTGTGTTGAAAATCCGTCCTTCATCAAGCTTTCTGTCTTTCGGCCGCTCGTTGCACATTATATGGAAATTTGTTGCATTCTATCGAATATACGCGCTTCTGGCAGTAACCCCCTGCACCCTGCCAGAAACAGAATCCCCGCATTGTTACAGGAAAAACACCGGTTTGGATTGATTTTGGCCGCTGTTTGGGGTATACTAATTCTGTAGGTTCGTTAAACCGTGCACAAAGCGGATATGAAACGAGCAAGACCCCAATGATTTTGTGGAGGTAATGAATAATGTTGGTAAATGCAACCGAAATGCTGATCAAAGCACGTGATGGCCACTACGGTGTGCCTCAGTTCAACATCAACAATCTGGAGTGGACCAAGTCCGTTCTGACCGCCTGCGAGGAAATGAAGAGCCCTGTGATTCTGGGTGTTTCCGAGGGTGCCGGCAAGTACATGACCGGTTTCAAGACCGTCGCTGCCATGGTCAGCGCAATGGTCGATTCCATGGGCATCACCGTTCCCGTTGCCCTGCATCTGGATCACGGCACCTATGAGGGCTGCAAGGCCTGCATCGAGGCCGGCTTCTCTTCCATCATGTTCGATGGCAGCCACTACTCCATCGAGGAGAATGTGGAAAAGACCAAGGAGCTGGTTGCTCTGGCACACGCTAAGGGCCTGAGCATCGAGGCCGAGGTCGGTTCCATCGGCGGTGTCGAGGACGGCGTTGTGGGTGCCGGCGAGATCGCAGACCCCGAGGAGTGCGCAAAGATCACTGCTCTGGGCATCGACTTCCTGGCTGCCGGCATCGGCAACATCCACGGTGTCTACCCGGCAAACTGGAAGGGTCTGGACTTCGAGGCTCTGGACCGCATCCACAAGGCCACCAATAACATCCCTCTGGTCCTGCACGGCGGCACCGGCATCCCCGACGAGATGATCGCAAAGGCAATCAGCCTGGGCGTTTCCAAGATCAACATCAACACCGAGTGCCAGCTGGTGTTTGCTGAGGCCACCCGCAAGTACATCGAAGAGGGCAAGGATCAGCAGGGCAAGGGCTTCGACCCCCGCAAGCTGCTGGCTCCCGGCGCAAAGGCCATCGAGGCCAAGTGCAAGGAGAAGATCGAGCTGTTCGGCTGCGCAGGCAAGGGCTAAGCAGAAGCTCGTATCGTAACCGGTACACCACCCAATAATGTATGCGGCCCCGTCACGTTGAATGCTCAACGCGGCGGGGCCGTTTTTTCTACTTTTATTCAGAAATGCGGTAATGTCCGACGATGTCCGTTCGTTTTTCCAGAACGTCCTGCTCATAAGCCGTCTGCCATGGTTCATTGTGGTGAATGACATAGGGCACTCCATTTTTATTTCGCCGGTCGGACACGATGCCGATATGTCTTTCAAAGATCACAATATCACCGCCCTGCCATTGCTCCGTTTCGGAAACATTGGTGGTCAGTTTGACCGTATTACGGGAGAAAAACACCTTCAGGTTTCGCACCCTGCGAAAGTCTATATTTTTATCCGGCGCTGTAATTCCATATTCTTCTGGATGTTCCCGAATGTCCGTGTCTACCAGAGCCTGCAGATCATACCCTGCATTTTTCAGAGCATATGCTACCACATCAGTACAGACTCCATAGCCGTCGTCGGATAACCGGTCTCATAATAGCGGCTTTTGTATTTTGGATGTGTACTCACATATGCCAGTGCGCCGTTCAGGATGTCTGTCTGGTCGTCTACACCGTCACCGTCTGCGTCTGCTGTGCTGTGCAGCTGCGGGATCTGGCCAGAAAATCTATCCTTCGGTCGGACAGCAGAAGTGTGCTGATAACGGCATAAAGTCAAAATGGTAAGAGCCGCCAGCAGAAACATCCCCACCGCCCTGACTGCAGATTTTCGCTCCACCTCATATTCCCCTTTGATAGACACGATCTCTCCGTGCCTTTTCGTGCACTGTACGCGCAATATGTAGCAAAAATTTCTGAAGCAGATCAAACAAGAAAAACGCCTCAGAATTTCTTCTGAAGCGTTTTTTATTCAAGTCGGCGACTACCTATTTTCACGCGCCGTTTCCAGCGAACTATCTTCGGCACAAGTGAGCTTAACTTCTGTGTTCGGAATGGGAACAGGTGGAACCTCACCGTCATCGACACCGACCGATCTGACTGAACCAGTATAACATGTTTGTTGTACTTTGTCCAGTATTTCTTAGAAGGACGTGCCTTCAAAACTGAATAATCACTGCTCACATTTTTTCGTTGACTCTCAGAGTCTCAAGCGAATTGTGGTCAAGCCCTCGACCTATTAGTACACGCTTGCTGAATGGATCGCTCCACTTACACATCGTGCCTATCAACCTTGTAGTCTTCAAGGGGTCTTACTTGTTTGAAACAATGGGATATCTTATCTTTGGGTCGGCTTCACGCTTAGATGCTTTCAGCGTTTATCCGATCCGTACATAGTTGCCCAGCTATGCTCTTGGCAGAACAACTGGTGCGCCAGAGGTACGTCCGCTCCGGTCCTCTCGTACTAGGAACAGCTCCCATCAAATATCCTGCGCCCACGACAGATAGGGACCGAACTGTCTCACGACGTTCTGAACCCAGCTCGCGTACCGCTTTAATTGGCGAACAGCCAAACCCTTGGGACCGAATACAGCCCCAGGATGCGATGAGCCGACATCGAGGTGCCAAACCTCCCCGTCGATGTGGACTCTTGGGGGAGATCAGCCTGTTATCCCCAGGGTAACTTTTATCCGTTGAGCGATGGCATTTCCACTCACATACCACCGGATCACTAACTCCAACTTTCGTTACTGCTCGACCCGTCAGTCTCGCAGTTAGGCTCGCTTCTGCCATTGCACTCTGCGGTTGATTTCCGTTCAAGCTGAGCGAACCTTTGAACGCCTCCGTTACTCTTTAGGAGGCGACCGCCCCAGTCAAACTGCCCACCTAACAATGTCCCCCGCCTTGATTCAAAGGCGCAGGTTAGAATTCCAATATCGCAAGGATGGTATCCCAACGGCCACTCCACAAGCGCCAAAGCACCTGCTTCCCAGTGTCCCATCTATCCTGTGCATGCAACATCGAAACCCAATATTAGGCTACAGTAAAGCTCCATGGGGTCTTTCCGTCTTGTCGCGGGTAACCGGCATCTTCACCGGTACTACAATTTCGCCGGGCGGGCTGTTGAGACAGTGCCCAAATCATTACGCCTTTCATGCGGGTCAGAACTTACCTGACAAGGAATTTCGCTACCTTAGGACCGTTATAGTTACGGCCGCCGTTCACTGGGGCTTCGATTCAATGCTTGCACATCTCCTCTTAACCTTCCAGCACCGGGCAGGCGTCAGCTCGTATACGTCATCTTTCGATTTAGCACAAACCTGTGTTTTTGGTAAACAGTTGCTTGGGCCGATTCTCTGCGGCTGCATTGCTGCAGCACCCCTTCTCCCGAAGTTACGGGGTCAATTTGCCGAGTTCCTTAACAACCCTTCTCCCGTTGGCCTTAGAATCTTCTTCCTACCTACCTGTGTCGGTTTGCGGTACGGGCACCGCAGAAATCCACACAGCTTTTCTCGCCATCTTCCATCCCGGACTTCGGTACTAATTTCCCTCGATCGCTACCGGAACCAACACCCGGCTCCGAGACTTCATATGTGTCCCTGTGTTTAACTCTTTTGGTGGTGACGGAATCTCTACCGTCTGTGCATCGGCTACGCCGTTAGGCCTCACCTTAGCTCCCGACTAACCTGGAGCGGACGAACCTTCCTCCAGAAACCTGAGGCTTTCGGCCATGCAGATTCTCACTGCATTCGCGCTACTCATTCCGGCATTCTCACTTCTATACACTCCACAGCCGCTTGCGCTACTGTTTCACCGCGTATACAACGCTCCCCTACCCAGCATGTAAACATGCTGCCTAAGCTTCGGTGTCAGGTTTAGCCCCGTTAAATTCTCCGCGCAAAGACGCTCGACCAGTGAGCTATTACGCACTCTTTGAATGAGTGGCTGCTTCTGAGCCAACATCCTGGTTGTCTACGTATCTTCACATCGTTTTCCACTTAACCTGACTTTGGGACCTTAGCTGTAGATCTGGGCTGTTTCCCTTTTGACAATGACATTTATCTGACACTGTCTGACTCCCAAGCATCAATACTCTGGCATTCTGAGTTTGATAAGCTTCGCTAACCTCTCGGCCGCTAGGCTATTCAGTGCTTTACCTCCAGGTATCTAACTTGAGGCTAGTCCTAAAACTATTTCGGGGAGAACCAGCTATCTCCGGGTTCGATTGGAATTTCTCCGCTACCCACAGTTCATCCGCCGCCTTTTCAACGGAGGTCGGTTCGGTCCTCCATGGAATTTTACTTCCACTTCAACCTGACCATGGGTAGGTCACCCGGTTTCGGGCCCATTATATGCAACTTAACGCCCTTTTCAAACTCGCTTTCGCTTCGGCTCCAGACCTTAAGTCCTTAACCTTGCTGCATACAATCGCTCGCCGGACCGTTCTACAAAAAGTACCCTATCACGCTTTGACGCGCTCTAGGTGCTTGTAGGCACAGGGTTTCAGGTTCTTTTTCACTCCCCTCCCGGGTGCTTTTCACCTTTCCTTCACAGTACTATACGCTATCGGTCACTGGGTAGTATTTAGGGTTGGAGGGTGGTCCCCCCGTATTCCGACCAGGTTTCACGTGTCTGGCCGTACTCTGGAATTCGCTCGGCTCTTGTCGTTTTCACCTACGTGGTTCTCACACTCTCTGACCGGCCTTCCCATGCCGTTCGGTTAACAACTTAAGTCCTAAATGCGCTCCGTACCCCGAAAGTATTTCTACTCTCGGTTTGCCCTCTTCCGCGTTCGCTCGCCACTACTTACGGAATCTCGTTTGATGTCTCTTCCTCGCCCTACTTAGATGTTTCAGTTCAGGCGGTTCCCTCGATATACCTATTTTGAAGTTCAGTATAACGTACCTGAGTATGAACCCAGGTGAGTTTCCTCATTCAGAGATCTCCGGATCAATGCTTATTTGCAGCTCCCCGAAGCTTATCGCAGCTTATCACGTCTTTCATCGGCTCCCAGTGCCAAGGCATTCGCCCTGCGCCCTTGTTCGCTTGACCTTCAAACGTTCTCTTGGAACATTTGGTATCCTCTTGATTCTCTCTTGCCAACGAAGATTATTGTTACCCTTCCTTTTGAAATTGTAATATTTCTTAAAAAGAACTTACTATAATCTTTGTTTCGCAGTTATTATTCAGTTTTCAAGGTACGTCTTTGAAGGTTCTTTCGAGCTTTCGCTCTTCAGGGCCCTCAAAATCGAACAATATCTACTCTACTCGTTTAAACCTGTCCAAGGACTGTCCATCTTTTGATGTCCTGTCCTTGCCTGACTCCTTAGAAAGGAGGTGATCCAGCCGCAGGTTCTCCTACGGCTACCTTGTTACGACTTCACCCCAATCACCAGTTTTACCTTCGGCGGCGTCCTCCTTGCGGTTAGACTACCGACTTCGGGTCCCCCCGGCTCTCATGGTGTGACGGGCGGTGTGTACAAGGCCCGGGAACGTATTCACCGTGGCATGCTGATCCACGATTACTAGCAATTCCGACTTCGTGCAGGCGAGTTGCAGCCTGCAGTCCGAACTGGGACGTTGTTTCTGAGTTTTGCTCCACCTCGCGGTCTTGCTTCTCTTTGTTTAACGCCATTGTAGTACGTGTAGCCCAAGTCATAAAGGGCATGATGATTTGACGTCATCCCCACCTTCCTCCGTTTTGTCAACGGCAGTCTGGCCAGAGTCCTCTTGCGTAGTAACTGACCATAAGGGTTGCGCTCGTTGCGGGACTTAACCCAACATCTCACGACACGAGCTGACGACAACCATGCACCACCTGTCTCCTTGCTCCGAAGAGAAAACATATTTCTATGTCTGTCAAGGGATGTCAAGACTTGGTAAGGTTCTTCGCGTTGCGTCGAATTAAACCACATACTCCACTGCTTGTGCGGGCCCCCGTCAATTCCTTTGAGTTTCAACCTTGCGGTCGTACTCCCCAGGTGGATTACTTATTGTGTTAACTGCGGCACTGAAGGGGTCAATCCTCCAACACCTAGTAATCATCGTTTACGGTGTGGACTACCAGGGTATCTAATCCTGTTTGCTACCCACACTTTCGAGCCTCAGCGTCAGTTGGTGCCCAGTAGGCCGCCTTCGCCACTGGTGTTCCTCCCGATATCTACGCATTCCACCGCTACACCGGGAATTCCGCCTACCTCTGCACTACTCAAGAAAACAGTTTTGAAAGCAGTTTATGGGTTGAGCCCATAGATTTCACTTCCAACTTGTCTTCCCGCCTGCGCTCCCTTTACACCCAGTAATTCCGGACAACGCTTGTGACCTACGTTTTACCGCGGCTGCTGGCACGTAGTTAGCCGTCACTTCCTTGTTGGGTACCGTCATTATCTTCCCCAACAACAGGAGTTTACAATCCGAAGACCTTCTTCCTCCACGCGGCGTCGCTGCATCAGGGTTTCCCCCATTGTGCAATATTCCCACTGCTGCCTCCCGTAGGAGTCTGGGCCGTGTCTCAGTCCCAATGTGGCCGTTCAACCTCTCAGTCCGGCTACCGATCGTCGCCTTGGTGGGCCGTTACCTCACCAACTAGCTAATCGGACGCGAGGCCATCTCAAAGCGGATTGCTCCTTTTCCCTCTGCTCGATGCCGAGCCGTGGGCTTATGCGGTATTAGCAGTCGTTTCCAACTGTTGTCCCCCTCTTTGAGGCAGGTTCCTCACGCGTTACTCACCCGTTCGCCACTCGCTCGAGAAAGCAAGCTCTCTCTCGCTCGTTCGACTTGCATGTGTTAGGCGCGCCGCCAGCGTTCGTCCTGAGCCAGGATCAAACTCTTTATAAATGACATTTATCACTTCTAAAGTGTTAAATCTTGTTCGCTCAGCACGCAATCGCTTGCGTCCTGTGTGAATTACTTTGAATTGTTTTTAGTGTTTTTCCAAACACTTAAAAGGTTCCTTACAAGTTTTTCGATATTGTTCAATTTTCAAGGTCCTGTAGCGCCTCAGCCTTGCGGCTGACGACCTGTTTATTTTACCACCGAAGCGGTTTTTTGTCAAGCCTTATTTTTTAGAAGCTTTTGAACTTTCTGAACTTGGACATTCAAGAAGTTTCTCAGAACAAACTGGAACTTTTCAGCGTCTATTGGTTCTTTTCAAGGGCTTCCTGCTGTGGCTTCGGAAGTCATTCTTTTGCCTCAGCGCTTGGCGCTCAAGTATAATACCACACCCCCGCCTCCTTGTCAACACTTTTTGACAGATTTTTTCCATTCTTTTTTGCGTGCACCCCAAAACAGCAGCAGGCCGCAGGAAAAACTACGCCGCAGCTGCATTGCAGCTGCGGCGGCAAAAGCGGAAGAGTCCTCTCCCGGAACTATTCAGGTTTTCAGGATCTTCGCAGGGTCAGCCAGACTGCAGCAGCCAGCATGGGCAGCATTCCGATCAGGCCAATGGGTGCCGGCCCCAATACATTGTAATAGCTGTCTGCCGGGTTCGTCAAAACCACAAACAGCGCTGCCACCGCATTGAATGCGCCGTGTGCGATGGACGGAACCCAGATGCACCCGGTCTTTTCATAGAGCCAGTCCAACAGGGTATTGAGCGCAAAGCAGACTATGCACCACACGAAAAGGCCCAGCACTGGCGCACCCAAGTAGTTGGTGCCGTATTCGTAGCCCACCAGCAGCATCAGCGGCCAGTGCCAGACACCCCAGATCACGCCGCCCAGCAGGCGGCCGTTGAGCAGGCCGAGCTGCTTCTTCAGGTGGGGCATCATATACCCGCGCCAGCCGGCTTCCTCGCCCAAAGCTGCGAACATATTGATGACCGGAGCCAGCGTGACCGCGAACAGGCCTGTTTCCAGCATGTAGCTGAGGTTGGATACGCCCAGCTCCCTGCGCAGGGTCTGAGCGTCCATCTCGCCGCCGTAGGCCGCTGCCAGCCAGCTGCCGGAGAGGTCCAGTCGATGCGGGAACACCGCAAAGTAGAGCACTGCGGCCAGCACCGTAAATACCGCCGGGCCGAACCACGCCGCCAGCCAGTAGCGGCGCTTGCCCTGCACCTTCCAGACGATGCCGGTGGGCTGGCGCAGAAAGACCTTTTGCACCACCAGCACCGCCAGCAGCGGGCAGAGCATGGTGGCGACCAGCGCCAACTGATACAGCACGGCATTCTGCTTTTGCAGCAGCGCCATGCAGCCGCCGACCTGACACAGCCATGCCAGACCAAATGCTAACAGGAAATAAAGGCCGAAGCCCTGCTTTTCTTTTGTGGTCATACGAACTTCACCGCCGTTCCATAAGCAATGACCTCTGCCGCGCCCTGCATGACGCTGGCGGAAGCGTAGCGCATCCCTACAACTGCATCCGCTCCAAGGGCCTCTGCATCCTTGACCATGCGTCCTGTGGCGATCTGCCGGGCTTCGGTGAGCATATCCGCGTAGTCGGTCACTTCACCGCCCACCAGCGTGCGGAACCCCGCCATCAGATCGTGGCCCAGATTGCGGCTCTGTACCGTGCTGCCGCGCACCACGCCCAGCGCTTCCAGCTTTTTGCCGGGCACCTCGTTAATAGTTACGATAAGCATCTTCTTCTCCCTTCCCGATCTCTTCAATGCGTTCCAGCAACACCTTCAGCGTGCCCACGATGCACCCCACCGGGATGCCGAACAATACGATGAGCAGCGGCAGCGGCGGCGCTTCCTGCGGGTCGCTGTAAAAGGCCCACGCCATCGTTGCGATCACAAAAGCCATCAGCGCCACAAAAAGGGCAGCGCCGATGCAGGCACCACGGATGCGCTCGCCTTTTCGGTCTGTGCGTTCAATGTTCACAAAGGTCACTCCCTGTTCCTCCCGTGCAGCAAGACGCACAAGCGTCTGCTCCACATCCAGTTCTTCAAGGTTTCCGGAAGCCTTTTCCAATACGGTGCAGAAGCCGATGGCTTCGTCCAGATCCTTGCGGCGGGCGTTCAGCCGTTCCAGCTGCTGGGCCATTCCCTCGGCCAGCGTCTTCTGCCCTTCCAGCATTTCCCGGATCTCGGCCAGCGGCACATCCAGCTTGCGCAGCAGCTTGATGCGGCGCAGGCGTTCCACGTCCGCCTGCGAGTAGCTGCGGTAGCCGTTGCCCGGCTCGCGGCTGGGGGTAATGAGCCCCTCCTCCTCGTAAAAGCGGATGTTCTTTTTGGTCACGCCCACAGCGGCTTCCACTTCGTTGATCTTCATGGTTCCGGTGCCTCCTTACGTGCCTATGTTACACCTTCCAGAAAGGGGAAGGTCAATAGATTTTAATAGAAAAGTGAGACTCCCCCAGTCTGCTTCGCAGACAGCCCCCTCGGAGATGGGGCCTTTGGCAAAACATAAAACTTTGCCGCACTGCCAAAGGCTCCCTCCTTGAGGGAGCTGGCGAGCGAATGCGAGACTGAAGGAGTTCTTATTTTATCAGAAGTAGCACTTGATCTGGAACCGGTCGGCGCTGTCCTGCTTTTTCTCCACCACAATGTGCTCATGGTTGAAGTCGAAGTGCACCGGGGTGCACAGGTCGGTATTGCGGGTCAGGCGCAGCAGTTCCTGCACCCGCTTTTTCTCCTCCGGCACATAGAACAGGTAGCTCACGCCCTCCTTTTTGGCACGGCCGGTGCGGCCGATGCGGTGGGTGTAATGTTCGTTCTCACTGGGCACATCGTAGTTGATCACGGCATCCACATCCGAAACATCGATGCCGCGGGCGGCAACGTCGGTGGCTACCAGAATGGCCAGCTTGCCGTCCCGGAAGTTCTGCATGATCTGGTTGCGCTCCTTCTGGGAGAGGTCGCCGTGCAGGCAGTCCACCGAGAAACCCAGCCGTGCCAGCTGGTTGGCCAGAGTGGCAGTGTTGAACTTGGTATCGCAGAACACCATCACCCGCTTGTAGTTCTCACCAATGATGATCTGTGCAAGGTCGGAAAGCTTGTTGCGGCCGGAGGTCTCCAGCATATACTGGGTGATCTTGGGCTGGCTTTCTTCCTTGGGCTGAACGGTGATCTCCTCGGCGTTGTGCTGGTACAGCCAGCCGATGTCCATTACCTCGCGGCTGATGGTGGCCGAGAACATGGAGAGGGACTTGCGGGCCTTCATCATTTCAATGATATGCCGCACATCCTTATAGAAGCCCATGTTCAGCATTTCGTCGGCCTCGTCCAGCACGATCTGGGTCACATGGGAGATATCAATGGAATGGTGCTTGTAGTGGTCCATCAGACGGCCCGGCGTTGCCACCACGATCTGGCAGCCCTCGGCAAGGCGCTTTGCCTGCTTTTCCATGTTGGCACCGCCGTACACGCAGGCCACCTGCACTTCGGGCATAAAATAGGTCAGCTCTTCCAGCTCCTGCGCGATCTGCTGGGCCAGCTCCCGGGTGGGGGCCATGATCACGGCCTGCGGGTACTTGTTTTCCGGGAGGATATGCTCCGCCACCGGGATGCCGAAGGCACAGGTCTTGCCGGTGCCGGTGGGGGCTTTTGCGATCACGTCATAGCCCGCCATCATGACGGGGATAGTCTTTTCCTGAATTTCGGTCATTTCGGCAAAGCCCATGCGTTCCACGGCCTTGTGGATGGCATCGCTGCACTGCAACTCACTGTAAAGCATCTGATTCTCCGTTCCTTTGTCATTTTATATTCTGAACCCAGTATAGCATGAAATGCCACACTTGTCAGCAGGTTCTTAACGAACTCCTTCCGTCATCACTAATGCGATGCCACCTTCCTCCCAGAGACTTTTCCGCGGCGAGGCTCCTCCGAGGGAGCTGTTGAGCAAATGCGAAACTGAGGGAGTTACCAAACCAAAAAAGAGCTGCGCCCCGAGTGGAGGGCACAGCTCTTTGCATTTGATTTGAGGATCAGACAGCTTCCTCAGTCTTGGCAGCCTTGCCTTTCCAGCTTCTGCTTGAAGCGGCCGCTGGCCTTGAAGCCGGGGATGGAGGTGGACTCCAGACGGCTGGAAACCTTGGTCTTGGGGTTGGTGTAGGCCTTGGGCTTGCGGGGACGCATCTCAAAACGGCCAAAGCCTGCGATGGTCACCTTCTCGTCTGCGCGCAGGCAGTCGGCGATCTGGTCAAACATTGCATCCATCGTGGTCTCGACCTGTGCTTCGGTGAAGCCGGTCTTGCGTGCCACAGTCTCGATCATCTGGGAACGGGTCATGTATCTATATCCTCCTGGAGTGTCCAAAAGTAACGTCTTTTGGCAAATTTTGCGTTGTTGAGTATAACATAATTCACACACTGTTTGCGACAGATTGCGCACAAAACGTCATTTATTGCGCACGAACTTATGTAATCTCTCTCCGTCCTTCACAAATACAGCGCCCGCTGTTTTGGCGGGCGCTGCAAAAAAGCATTTTACGGGTAATTCGTGAGGTAATTATTTGCGGTGATACAGGGTGGCAATATCCACCAGCGGGATATTTTCCAGACTGTGATCACTGCGCAGGCAGTCCACCAGAGCGTTGGCGGTATCCACTGCGGTGATGCAGGGGATGCTCAGCTCCACAGCCTTGCGGCGCAGGCGGACGGAGTCGCGCTTGGGGTCACGGCCCTTAGCGCTGGTAGAGAACACATAATCCACCAGACCGCTCTGCAGCAGGTCCACGATGTTGGGCGACTCGCCGGACATATTGCGCACCTCGTTGCAGGGCACCATGTGCTTGTTGAGCCATGCGCAGGTGCCGGATGTACCGTACAGCTTGTAGCCCATGCTCTTGAGCTTCCATGCGATATCCACGAACTCCGGCTTGTCGCTGTCCTTCACGGTGAAGATGCAGCAGCTTGCAGGGCCGGGGGTCTTGAAGGTGTAGCCCGCGCCGATGAGGCCCTTGAGCAGGGCATCGTGGTAGTTGGGGGCAATGCCCAGCACTTCGCCGGTGGACTTCATCTCGGGGCCGAACTGGGTATCCACACCGTGCAGCTTTTCAAAGCTGAACACAGGCACCTTGACGGCCACATAAGGTGCGTTGGGGTGCAGGCCGGTGCCGTAGCCCATATCTGCCAGCTTTTCGCCCAGACAACAGCGCACCGCCAGATCCACCATGGGCACGCCGGTGACCTTGGAGATATACGGCACGGTACGGGAGGAACGGGGGTTCACCTCAATGACGTACACCTTGCCGTTGGAAACTGCGTACTGCACGTTCACCAGACCGTTGACATGCAGCTCGCGGGCAAAGCGGCCGGTGTAATCCACCATGGTGTCGATCTCGGCCTGAGTCAGGTGCTGTGCCGGGTAGACACAGATGGAGTCGCCGGAGTGCACGCCGGTGCGCTCCACCTGCTCCATAATGCCGGGGATCAGGAAGTTTTCGCCGTCGCAGATGGCATCCACTTCGCACTCGGTGCCCAGAATATACTTATCCAGCAGCACAGGGTGATCCATGTCCACATGCTCGGTGATAACGCCCATGTACTCGATCACGTCCGCCTTGGTGTAGGCCACGATCATGTTCTGACCGCCCAGCACGTAGGAGGGACGCATCAGCACCGGCAGGCCGATCTCGTCGGCGGCAGCCAGAGCCTCGTCCAGATTAAAGACAGTGCGGCCCGGTGCGCGGGGGATCCTGCAGCGCTCCAGCAGCTCGTCGAAACGCTCACGGTCCTCTGCTTCATCGATGGCATCTGCCGGGGTGCCCAGAATGGGCAGGCCAATCTCGTCCATGTGCTTTGCCAGCTTGATGGCGGTCTGGCCGCCGAACTGCACCACGCAGGCATCCGGCTTCTCGGTGGCAATGATGTTGTCCACGCTCTCCGGGTTCAGCGGGTCAAAGTACAGACGGTCGCCGGTGTCAAAGTCGGTGGAGACAGTCTCGGGGTTGTTGTTGACCAGGATGGCTTCGCAGCCGTGCTTCTTCAGGGTCCACACACAGTGCACCGAGCAGTAGTCGAACTCGATGCCCTGACCGATGCGGATGGGGCCGGAACCAAAGACCAGAACCTTCTTTTTCCTGGATTCGCCCTTGGCAGATGCTTCGGCTTCCTTCTCGGCAATGAACTCAGCGGCTTCGTTGTCGCCGTCGTAGGTGGAGTAGAAATAGGGGGTGTTGGCCGAGAACTCGGCAGCACAGGTATCCACCATCTTGAAGCCGGCGCGGTAGTTCTCCACAGGCAGGGTGTCTACCTGTGCCAGACGCTTGATGGTCTTATCCTGGAAGCCGTACTTCTTGGCAGTCTTGTACTGTTCTTCGGTCAGCACGCCGTTGCACTTAGCAAGACCCTTTTCCAGATCTGCCAGATGCTGCATCTTGTCCAGGAACCACCAGTCGATCTTGGTGATGCGGTAGATGGTCTGTGGTCGATGCCGCGCTTGAGAGCCTCGTACACGCAGAACACGCGTTCGGCATCCTGAACATGCATGTGGGCCACGATCTCGTCATCGGTCAGCTCCTCAAAGGGCTTGTGGGTCAGGGTGTCCATACCCAGCTCAATGGAGGAGACTGCCTTCATCATGGCAGCCTCGAAGCTGTTGCCAATGCTCATCACCTCGCCGGTGGCCATCATCTGGGTGCCCAGAGACTTGTCGGCGTAGACGAACTTATCAAAGGGCCACTTCGGGTACTTGACCACGATGTAGTCCAGCGCGGGCTCAAAGCAGGCGCAGGTCTTGCCGGTGACATCGTTGGTGATCTCGTCCAGCGTGTAGCCAATGGCGATCTTGGTAGCCACCTTGGCAATGGGATAACCGGTGGCCTTGGAAGCCAGTGCGGAAGAGCGGGACACACGGGGGTTGACCTCGATGACCGCATAATCAAAGCTGTCCGGCTTCAGAGCAAACTGGCAGTTGCAGCCGTCGATGCCCAGCTCGGTGATGATATCCAGCGCAGCGGTGCGCAGCATCTGGTATTCGTGGTCGGTCAGGGTCTGGGAGGGAGCCACGACCACCGAGTCGCCGGTGTGGATGCCCACAGGGTCCAGGTTCTCCATGTTACACACGGTGATCACGTTGCCCTTGTGGTCGCGCATGACCTCATACTCGATCTCTTTCCAGCCGGCAATGCACTTTTCCACAAGGATCTGATGGATGGGGGAAAGGCGCAGGCCGTTGGTGCCGATCTCGATGAGCTTTGCCTTGTTCTCGCAGATGCCGCCGCCGGTGCCGCCCATGGTAAAGGCCGGACGCACGATGACCGGGTAGCCAATGCGGTCTGCACAGGCCAGAGCGTCCTGCAGCGTTTCCACCACCTCAGAGGGATGATGGGCTGGTGCAGCTTTCCATGGTCTCCTTGAACAGCTCGCGGTCCTCGGCCCGGTCGATGGTCTCGGGCTTGCAGGCCAGCAGACGGATGCCGGTGCGGTCCAGATAGCCGGAGCGGGCCAGCTCCATGGACAGATTCAGGCCCATCTGACCGCCGAGGTTCGGCAGCACGGAGTCCGGCTTTTCGATGTCCAGAATGCGCTCCACGACTTCCAGCGTCATGGGCTCGATGTAAACATGGTCGGCCACATCCGGGTCGGTCATGATGGTTGCGGGGTTGGAGTTCAGCAGAACGGTCTCGATGCCCTCTGCCTTCAGGGCGCGGCAGGCCTGCGTGCCGGAGTAGTCGAACTCCGCAGCCTGACCAATGATGATGGGGCCGGAGCCAATGACCAGCACCTTCTTGATTCTAGGGTCCTTCGGCATTTCAGCGTGCCTCCTTTTTTGCTGCTTTGACGTTGTTCAGGAAGCGGTCGAACAGAAACTCGGTATCCTTGGGGCCGCCGTTTGCTTCCGGGTGGAACTGCACGGTAAAGCAGTTCCACTTCTTGTACTTGATGCCCTCACAGGTGCCGTCGTTGGCGTTCACCTGTGCCACCTCGCCCATCTCGGCGGGCAGCTCGTCGCCCACCACAGCGTAGCCGTGGTTCTGGCTGGTGATGAAGGTGCGGCCGGACTCAAAGTCGGTCACGGGCTGGTTGGCACCGCGGTGGCCGTATTTGAGCTTCATGGTCTTGGCACCGGCTGCCAGAGCACTCAGCTGGTGGCCCAGACAGATGCCGAAGGTGGGGATGTTCAGCTCAAAGATGTGCTTGGGGTTCTCGATGACCTCCACGGGTTCCGCCGGGTAGCCGGGACCATTGGACAGCATGATGCCGTCCGGAGCAAGGGCCTTGATTTCCTCTGCCGTTGCAAAGGCGGGCATGACCGTCACCTTGCAGCCGCGCTTGACAAGGCAGCGCACGATGTTGCGCTTGCAGCCGTAGTGCATCAGCACGATATGGGTCTCGCCCTGCGGGTTGAACACCTCGGGGGCAGCGCAGGTCACGTTCTTCACCGCATCGGTGACGGCGTAGGCGCGGATCTGGGCCAGCAGGGCCTCGGTCTCGGCCTTGTTGGCCGGGTCGGCGGGGTCGAAGGTGGTCAGGATGGCACCGTTCATCACACCGCTCTCGCGGATGATGCGGGTCAGGTGGCGGGTGTCGATGCCCTCAATGCCGATGGTGTTGTTCTTTAAAAAGCTGTCCAGCGTTTCCTCGCAGCGCCAGTTGGAAGGTGGTGCAGGCCTCGCGCACGATGTAGCCCTTTGCCCAGATGCGGTCGGACTCCATGTCGTCCTTATTCATGCCGTAGTTGCCGATAAGGGGGTAGGTCTGGGTGATGATCTGGCCATAGTAGCTGGGGTCGGTCAGGGTCTCCTGAAAGCCCACCATGCCGGTGGCAAAGACCACCTCGCCCACGGTGACGCCCTCGGCACCCACCGACTGGCCGGCAAAGACCATGCCATTTGCCAAAAGAAGATATGCGTTCATAGTTTTCCTCGTTTCAACACATTACAGGGTCTGCTTTGCTTCCTGCTTCATCTTGCGGCTGCCCAGATGCACCAGCGGCAGCTTGCCTTCCTTGCAGATGGGGCACTCTTCCGGTGCGTAGTTGGGCAGATCCAGCTTGAGGGCGCTTGCCACGATGGGAATGGGAGACGGAGCCTCGGGCTTGGTGCGGTCCACCACGCAGGTGATGCCCACGCAGATGCCGCCGTTCTCTTCGATCACGCGCTTGGTCTCCAGAGAGGAGATACCGGTGGTGACCACGTCTTCAGCGATGAGGCACTTCACCCGGATGGATGGCGAAGCGCTTCAGGGTCATCACATTGTCCACGCGCTCGGTAAAGATGGCGCGCTTGCCGGTCTGGCGGGCCAGCTCGTAGGCGTACACGATGCCGCCCATGGCCGGGCCGACGATCACATCCACGTCCATTTCCTTGACCTTATCTGCCACGGTCTTCATGACCTCGGCGCAGCGGTCGGGGTACTGCTGCAGATAAGCCATCTGGCAGTATGCGCTGGAATGGCGGCCGGAGGACAGCAGGAAGTGGCCTTCCAGGAACGCGTCACAGCTCTTCAGGATCCGCGCTTCACTCATTGTACTTCTCCTCTCTTTATAAAAATGTCTTTTGAACGGTATTGTACCACGCTTTTGCGTGATTCGCAAATTTATGCAGTGACTTTGTTTTTATGCGTATAAATCAGTATTTTGCTGGTATATCAATTGGATTATTCAGCATTCCAGGCACATCCGCGGATCTCGTCCAGCGTTTTCACGCCGTTCTTGTCCATCCATGCGGCCATCTCGTCGGCAATGGTCTCCATGGCGCGGGGGTTGGCAAAGTTTGCGGCACCCACCTGCACCGCCGCAGCACCGGCCATGATGAACTCCAGTGCGTCACGGCCCGTGGCGATGCCGCCCAGACCCACCACCGGGATGTTCACAGCGCCCACGGCCTGCCACACCATGCGCAGGGCGATGGGACGCACCGCCGGGCCGGACAGGCCCGCAAAGATGTTGTTGAACACCGGGCGGCGCTTTTCCAGATCGATGGCGCAGGCCTGGAAGGTGTTGGTCAGGCTGATGGCGTCCGCGCCGGCGGCTTCCACGGCCTTGCACATCTCAGGGATGTTCTCGGCCTGCGGGCTCAGCTTGACCATCAGGGGCTTTTGCAGGCAGCGCACCATGCGCACCACCTCACCGGCAGCTTCGGCTTTCACGCCGTAGCCATGCCGCCCACCTTGACGTTTGGGCAGGAGATGTTCAGCTCCACGATGTCCACTGCGCTGTCGCTCAGCATCGCAGCACCTTCCACATACTCTTCCTCACTGTGGCCGCCAAGATTAGCGATGGCCACCGTGCCGTACTTCTGCTTCAGTTCCAGCATCTCGGGCAGCTCCACGTCAATGAAGTGCTGCACGCCGGGGTTCTGCAGGCCGATGCTGTTGATGAGGCCGGAGGGGGTCTCCCACAGGCGCTCGCCCTTGTTGCCGTACTGGCCGTGCAGGGTCAGGCCCTTGCCGGAGATGCCGCCGATCTTGGCAAAGTCTGCCAGCTCTTCGTACTCCACACCGTAGCCCACAGTGCCGGATGCGCCGATGACCGGGCTGTTCAGCACAAAGCCCAGCAGGTTGGTTTTTAGGTCAGCCATCAGAAGAACACCTCCGTTGCATCAAATACCGGGCCGTTCATGCACACGCTCTTGCCCTCGCCGCCCTGGTCTCGCAGGTGCAGCAAGGCAGGCACCAATGCCGCAGGCCATCTTCTTTCCATGCTCACAAAGCAGGGGTGCCCTTCTCGGCACAGGGCGGGCGGCATTCTTCATCATGACCGTGGGGCCGCACACCAGCACCACATCGTAGTCGGCGGGGTCGTACAGCTGGGTGACAAAGCCGTGGAAGCCCACTGCGCCGGTGTCGGTGGACACCTTGACGAGGTTTGCGATCTCGCGGTACTCCTCCATGCAGTAGGGGGCATCCCGGAAGCCGAAGAACACATCCGGCTTCACGCCTGCCGCTGCCAGTTCACGGGTGAGCTGGAACATGGGCGCGGTGCCGATGCCGCCGCCCACCACAGCGATCTTTTTGTACTTGCTCAGGATGTCCGGCACATCAAAGCCGTTGCCCATAGGGCCGGTGAGCTGGAAGGTATCCTTCATTTTGAGCTGCGCGATCTTTTCAGTGCCCTCGCCCACCACCTGATACAGAAACTCGATGGTGCTGCTGTCCGGGTTCCAGCGGTGCACGCTGATGGGCCGGGACAGGAAGGGGGCTTCGTCTGCGCCCCATGCACGCAGGGTAAAGAACTGGCCTGCGTGGGGTGCGTGATCGCGGTCCGGCCAGACCACCGTCAGCAGGCGGATGTCGGGGCAATGACCTCATTGCGCAGAACAGTGGCTTCACAGCAGGCTGCACGCAGCAATGGCCTCCTTCATATTCACACATTCGTTGTAAGCGGCTTCGTCAAAGGCAGTGCCCGGCTGCTTCTTATAGGCCAGCAGGATGCCGCGGCTGGAGTTGACCACGCCGCCGTTTCCCTTGGTAGGTACTGGGCAATGTCCTCGGCGCCGCCTTGCGCGCCGTAGCCGGGGATCAGGAAGAAGCTGTCCTGATACTTTGCACGGATCTCGGTGGCCTCCTCGATGTGGGTGCCGCCGATGACCAGACCGCTGGAGGAGTAGCCGTGCTCGCCCATGTAGTCCTTGCCCAGAGCGTTCAGCTTGTCGCCCACCAGATCGTAGACGTGGCGGCCGTCGGCCAGCTTCTCATACTCAAAGTCCTTGGCACCGCCGTTGGAGGTGCGGCAGAGCACAAACATGCCCTTGCCCTGCTTTTCGGCGTAGGGCAGGTAGGGGCTGATGGAGTCCAGACCCATATAGGGTGCCAGCGTGACGAAATCACTCTCGAAATCGCCGGTAAAGTGACGGCACATCTCGGCGGTCTTGGCAATGTCGCCGCGCTTGATGTCGGCGATCACCGGCACACCGGCCTCACGCACAGCCTTCAGGGTGTCGGCGTAGGCCTTCATGCCCTCAAGACCCAGAGACTCGTAGTAAGCGATCTGCACCTTGTAGCAGCCTGCCACGGCCTTGGTGGCATCGATGAGCTTCTTGTTGAAGCGCACGATGTTCTCGCCCTTCGTCAGGGTGCTGTCCACGAAGTCCTCGGGCGGTAGCTGAAATCGGTATCCAGACCTACGCACACCGGGCCGCGGGCTTCCACCTTCGTAAAGCTTATCCATGTTGGTCATTGTGGGTTCCTCCTGTTTGCTCTCTTATTGATTCTTATCTTATATAATATTGTTTTCAATTCTCTGCCTGATAGGTCAGCTTGCCGCCCTTGATGGTGGCGCAGACCTTACCAAACAGCTGGGCACCATCGACGGAGTGTTGTGAGATTGGAGTGCAGCTTGTCCTTGTCCACGGTGTAGGGGTATCCAGATCCACCAGCACCATGTCGGCATCGTAGCCCGGCTCCAGCTGGCCTTGGCAAGGCCAGAATTTCTGCCGGGCGGGTGCTCATCAGGTGCACCAGCACTTCCAGCGGCAGGCCTTCCTGCTTGCAGAGCTTGGTGTAGCAGACACCGAAAGCGGTGCTGCCCACCATACCGGCCATGCCCTTGAGCTTGTCCTCTTCGGGTGGGGCGCGTGGTCGGTTGCAATGGCATCCACGATGCCAGTGCGGATGCCGTCCACCAGCGCCTGCACATCGTCGGCGGTGCGGATGGGCGGGTTCACACGGTAATCGCAGGTATCATTGGTGAACCACAGGTGGTGCGGGTCACCTCGCAGGTGACGGGTGCCCCGCAGCTTTGCCATCTGGATGGCATCCAGCGCACCGCGGGTGGACACGTGGCACATGTGCAGCCTGGTCTGGTAGTATTCGCTCAGCCAGCAGTTGCGCACCGTCTCGATGTCCTCCGCCAGACGGTAGTCCCAGGGCTGATCTCCATATCCTCAGCGTGGCTCATCACGGTGATATCCTTCTGGGTGCAGATGGCGAAGCCTTTGCCATGGTGGCATTGTCCTGCACGTGGCCGTCCTCGGTGATGAACTTCCGCACCGGCAGGCAGGGTCTTGAGGTGGTCGATGCTCACACCGTCAAAGTTCTCGGTGATGGAGACGGTCTGGTTTACATCGCACAGGCCCACCTGGCAGCCTTCTGCTCCACCATGAACGCCTGTGCCGCAGAAGAGCACCCCGGCTTTGTGTTGGGCATCAGGTTCACGAAGGTGTAACCGCCGGCGGCTGCGGCGCGGCTGCCGGTCTCGATGTCCTCCTTGTACTCAAAGCCCGGGGTGCGCCAGTGGCAGTGCAGGTCCACAAAGGCGGGCAGCACGGTCAGCCCGCCGGCATCAATGACCGTTTCGTTCTCCCCGGCCAGTGCCTCCAGCTCCTGACCTACAGCAGCGATCCTGCCGTCCTTTACAAAAATCTCAAGCGGTCTTCCTTCGGTGTTCACAGCATTTACAAGCAGCATCGCAGTTCCCTCCTGATTTGCGTTTGTCTGGTTCGGCTTTCCGGCTTACGGGCAAAAAAAAACTTTTCCCCGCAAAGGGAAAAGCTCATTCCACAAAAAAAGGAAACAACGAACCCACGGCAAAACCGGATGCGAACTGCTTGTTCAGTTTGCACATCGCGCTTTCTGCATGGTGCTGTCTCCTTTTATAAGTCTGGAATCTTTTCATAATATTTTAGCATAGAAGCGCGAAATGTAATGCTTCCGCATATATTTTGTTGCAAAAGGTTTGCCGCTTCCCTCCGGTTTAGCTACTCTACCCAAAGCAGTTTCCCCGCCAGATTCAGGGTTAGTCACATCAATTCCTAGCATATTGCTGTACATTTCCAGTCGTGCTGTGCTATTATAGTATGGTCAAAGAGTCAGAGGCTGTTTTCATGGCAGAGGCGATTTTTATTCAGAGCAGCTTCATCGGAATCAGGAAGAGAGGGTTTCCCATGGGTTTGTTGGAGGACGCGCGGAACATCCAGCGCAAGGACCCGCTGCACGCAACGTGCTGGAGGTCATTTGCTGTATCCGGCTTTCACATTCTGGTATACCACCGCATTGCGCACTGGCTATACCAGCACAAGCGGTTCTTTCTGGCCCGGTGGGTCAGCCAGCATGGCCGCCGCCGCACCGGCATCGAGATCCACCCGGTGCCACCATCGGCAGATGCCTGTTTATCGACCACGGCATGGGCATCGTGTTCGGCGAGACCTGCGAGATCGGGGACAACTGCACCATCTACCACGGTGTCACTCTGGGCGGCACCGGCAAGGACACCGGCAAGCGCCACCCACTCTGGGCAACAACGTGCTGATCGGTGCAGGCACCAGGTCCTTGGCCCGGTGTATATCGGGGACAACTCCCGCATCGGCGCAGGCAGCGTGGTGCTGCGCAATCTGCCCGCAACTGCACCGCTGTGGGCGTGCCCGCCGAGGTGGTGCGCATCAACAACAAGGCCGTGAACCCGGCGGACGATCTGGATCAGCAGGATCTGCCGGATATCGTAGCCCAGCGCCTGACCGATCTGGACCGCCGTCTCGCGCACTGGAAAACGCTGCGCAGGGCGACGCACCCGCCACGGCAGCGCAGATCGCCGCACGACAGAAGTCGTAACCATTTTAATGCCCTCCGCTTGCGCTCTGGGCATTATTCAAAGGAATTTATATTCTTTAGATGCAAGTCGGAAAATCCTGCGGGATTTTCCGACTT